>Ga0210040_10000002_pt1 | contig 2471631 bp, 1990 predicted proteins | sample CryGeyCG12114_NA_FD_185462 | JGI IMG/M metagenome (GOLD analysis project Ga0210040, IMG submission 185462) | Groundwater microbial communities from aquifer - Crystal Geyser CG19_WC_8/21/14_NA (SPAdes) (version 2) | ecosystem: Environmental > Aquatic > Deep subsurface > Groundwater | place... | reverse complement strand
AACCCTAACCCTAACCCTAACCCTAACCCTAACCCTAACCCTAACCCTAACCCTAACCCTAACCCTAACCCTAACCCTAACCCTAACCCCTAACCCTAACCCTAACCCTAACCCTAATTAAGGCCATCTTCTGTAGTCTAGCTGTCAAGTGCATTGTCATTCGCATTCCTGTCCTACTCGAACAAGACCATCGACCATACCACAACCCCAGCTAGGCTCAACTCCATGCTCGTACGCATCCTGCCAGCGACTCATGAATCTGACAATTTCCTCCATGCCTTAGGGTTGTTCAATCTCGCCATCCTCCTCTTCCTAGGCCCGACGCAGGTGGCCCATCCCCTGTTCCCCCTTTCGTCGGCTGCTTTGCGTGCGTTCGTGTAGATGCTTGTCAGACGGGTCCCAGTGGCAAAGGACGATGGTTGCCGGTCGCCGCGCACCAATAAGACGTCCGTAGAGTATGGTGGTTGTGTCGCTTGCATCTTGTATCTTGCTTGTGGTCGCTCGTCTCGCTGCCGTTGTCGGTGTAAAAGGAGAAGTCGAGACGTTGGGTACGTTTTGCGCGAGTGGACGATGCTGTGCGGCGGACTAGGGTGCACATTAGAGCCGGTTGTGGTCGTGTCCCTCCACCTAGTCCATAGGTGCAACTTTTGACATAATCGAGTTTAGATAAAGAACGACTTATTCAGATAACACGCAACTCTTCAGACCCGCTCTCCGATCCTCACTGGTGTAGTAGAAGAGATCCGGGATCATCCCAGCGCGATTTGCGTTGACGCAGTACGATCCACTCGGAATGGCACCTAGGCACTACGTATCTTGTCCTTCAAGATGGACGACGATCGGCTGACAGGGATGGCATAAAAACTTGTAGACATACTCTCTAGATATGACGGATGTCTCAGAAGAGGCTCCAGATCATCGCAGCACGATTTACGGTGCCGAGACACGGTCCAGTCCTTTCAGTACTTCAGTAGCACTAATGATCTGACCGAGTTTCGATCGCGAACGATTGACATGGATGATACAACCCTTTGCGAGCGTATTCTCTGAGTATATCCAGACTCATCAACCAGCGTCGGTATCATCAGAGTGCAATTTCCCATAGGACAGTTCATCAAGCCTAGCAATAACATGCCGAATCTAACCAGCTTCCGATAGCGAACAATCAGAAGAGACGACATGACAACTTGCAGCCAAAGTCACACAGTATCGAACTTTCATCCCCTGATCTCTACTGCCGTCGACTCGCAACATGCGTTCACCTCGGAATACGGTTCGGACGAATGCATGTAGTTCGAGGTCTGTGTCCGGAACAATTCCCTGCCCTCGGCATTCTGATACACGTTTCATCTACAGCATGTTACTGGTCTGCGTGCTACTGTATCGTATCTGGGCTTTAATGGAATGCTGTGAGATGTGCAGGCTTGAGTATATCTGGCTTCTCGGGTGGCCACCAGCTAATAGCTGAGCAATCAAATGCTCGACGATGTCAGGACAAGATCTGGCGCGATTAGTGAGACTGGCACTCTCTCTGCGCATCGCTGGCCTACTGACTCTGGCGTTGAATATTGAACCGTCATTGTAAAAGTCTCTAGGCATTTCAGCTATCAAACCAACACTGTTTCCTAACCCTCCATGCGCTGCCGATGCTGACCTAACCTCCAATGCTGAAAACCCTAGCCCAACAATTCTAGCACAATATCCGACATCTCGTTTTCCATCCTACTTGGCCCTTGCGGAAGTGGAAGTGAAACCCACGTGCCTCGATGCTTTGAAACAACAGGAGTCCACCTGATTGGGCGAAAGTGAAGCTCAACTGCAAGCTGCAGGCCTGTGCGCAGGCACTAAATAGAAACTGAGCCATCACATGGCGCAACGTGTGTACATGTTTGCCCCAGCATAGCTACTATGCTAGGCTTCGTGTCCACGGCTGGTCTTTTCTGACACGCGGATCAGGCCGTCAGCAGACGAATACGGGAGAATGGGGTACTCCCCGTGCCGTCAAGATGTCTGCCGAATTCTGCTTTCCGCTGAGCGCCGGAGAGATCGTTCGTAAAAGCCTCTCTCCCTGTCCCCCGACTCCAGCTTTCTCTTCACCTCTGCCTCCTCCTTGTGTGCTCGTATCTCACGCTCTACTCGCGTGAGTGCGTCTTCGTGTCCGTTCTATGCTCGCTGGTAACGGAATTTCTTTCGTAGTATAGATTTCGATCACTGCGCAACATAGCATATGGGCAGTGGTATGTGCCATGGTCCTGGGACAGTTGTGATCAAGGATAGAGATCTTAGCTCGGCGTCCGATCGCCAGACTACGACTGAGTCCAACCAGCATAAAAGAGACCCAAAGCATGTACAGCGTAACCAGCCGTAGTGCGGTAGAGACAGCTCTCAGGGGTTGGTCTTCGTTGAGAGTTTTGCCCGCCGAGGAACACGCTATCACATTTTGAGATTGGCGCGAAAATTCGTGTTGTCCGCCAAACCTTGTCGAGTCTTGTGAGGAAAGCTGCCATCGCATCCTAGAGCAATAGTACCTTTTGTCAACCACGTTGACCACGCCACGCCACTGATAGCTTTTGTCCGTCGCTTCTAGTGCTCTTGCTGGATTAACTGTTACTGTTAGCAAACCCACCAGACTTTGGACTGGAGTTACTGGGCCAGATCCGAATGCGGGTAACAGTAGAGGATACATCATCATACGGGCGAAGACAGCGTACCACGAGAGCCGTGGTCACCAGACACAGAAGAACGGACATGGGAGAATGGCAGAGGCAGGCTCTGGGCCATGACGGGACGGCTCATGTGAGGAAGAAGTGGCAGTTCCAGGACGAGACCAGGGAAACCGGGGCCGTGGTGAGTATGCGTAGCACTGGCCTACAGCGAACGAGTCGTTGCAGTGGTGATTACCGCATGACGCCTCGTTCGACATGGAGTGAACATGTCCACTTTGAAGAATTGTCTTGGTAGGCTTGGTTTCACAGCACCGAAGTGACTGCTACTCACACCCTGCACCACGAGAAGGTGCCTACCATGCAGGGCCCCCTCCTCCCCCATCTCCCCTTCGTACTCCCCAACCTACATACATCGTGTACTATCCACAATCTCTCAATTGCGATGTACCATCTTGCCGAGCTCAAAATCGACGCGAAGTCCTCCCCAGTCATCTCACCCGCAACAGGCTCTACATCATCTCGATCATGATATTCCTCACCGCCAACACTCTCAGACTCCTCGCCAAAGTTCGCAGCTCGTGTCGTACTTCCATCCGACTGCTGCCTCTTTGTGCTCGCTCGCCCTTTGACCAGGCAGTAGTCTCTTCACACTGAAGCATCTCATGGATGCTCTTGTTTGAGCTTGGCCTCAAGCTCTTTTATTCTTGCCTCAGCTTCGGCAAGCCTCGCCTCCGCCTCATCGGCCCTCTTCTTCTCCATGTCAACGTCCGCCTCCGACGAGGCCACCAAACCACCAGTCCACGCCTTCAGCACACTACGCTCTTCCAACTCTTTCTGTAAGTACCCGTTGTACTCACTGTTCTCCTCAGCACGCTCACCAACCATCTGTGCATTCTTCTGCATCTTTGCAGTCAGAGCCTGCATCTTCTCTGCCTTCTCCTGCTCCTGTCTGGCAGCTTCTCTCTGGTCACGATCGTACCTAGCTGCCATCTCCGTTATCAACCTCTCTCTCCTCATCTGATGTACCAGCTGGTACCAGCTGTCTTTCGCGCTCCTGTCTCTGCTCCTCACGAGCTCGCCTCGCCGCGTTATCAGCGAATATATCGCTTACCCATTGGGGCACCGAATTTGAAGAAGACATTTTGAAAAGGTATTTAATTGAACTTTTGATGTTGTTCAATTGAATATGACTTGACTGAACCGCAGGGTGCGACTTGGTGAAAGTGATGTTTGATGTGCGTTTGCCTGATGTGCGTTGATGGTACAAAGGTTGTGCCGTAAAATTCCTCCGCGGCTGCATCCCGCCCCTTGATCAGTACGCGGTCGCATGAGCCACCACAGCTCCTGATACCTGTTAAACCTCAACGGTGAGCACTGCAGAAGAAGGGCTACCAGGCGAATTCGGTGTCACGGAGTCCTCCCCGGTTCTCAAGTATCGGACGCGCAAACATCCAGCTACCTCTTAGCAAAGCTTTCCCTACCCGGGAAGCACAACTGCTTGTGAAAATGGTACGAGAAGCTCAAGGAGAGCAGTCTGAACTTCACAGAAAGCTATAGTGCCGGTGGCTATGTGTACTCCCCGCTGTGTTTCTATCCGCCGCATCTACAGCCTGAAGGCGTCCATTATGGATAAACATGGATGACCAACCACGTAACTGAACCACATGTTGCTCTGTACGCAGGTTGGGATGAGCGTAAAGTTGATGCCTATACAGCTTGCTGAAGCGGAGAAAATCGTTGTTCGCCGTCAGTGCAGCCACCACTGTATTCCTTGCTCTATAACTAGGATGGGCATAGATGACTAGCGATACAACGGGATCACTTACGGCTCTACAGCACGACTCTCCCGACCATGAGAGACATTCTAGGTGTGGTAACTCGCGCACAGAAGCTCGCTCGCAGCCGCTGCCACTCCTATCTGTCAGTCTATACGAAACAGCTGGAGTGACGATAGCGACACGGACACGCGACTAGGTCATCTACAAACCAGTCATTGGATTCAATCAAGGACGGAGAGAAGAGTGATAATGTTCACGACGGATCATAGTCGCGTTCTTTTTTGCAAAGCGGCAATAGGCCTGAAACGTCGTTCCGAGCGGGACTATTGGTAAGGATGAGGAAAGACTGATCTAGATGACGGCAAAACCTATATAGCATAAAATATCAAGGCTCGAGACTGTCTCCTTACTCGATTCTTTTGATCTAACTCCGTGGTTCATGATCCCGAGAGTACGATCCGCATAGGCCCTCGGTACACGGAGCAAGTTCTTAACGCTTAGACGCCTCTTTACGTTGTTGCAACCTCGCATAGGACATTTGTCTTTCTCTGAAAATGTACTCGCCGGGCTAACTTCATCCTCTTACAGTCTAGACATCCTAGCAGCTTGTACTATGGGTGGCATTGAGGCTTAGTTTTTAGCGTTGCGTATAGATCAAGATACACGACTCGGATAACCACACGATTCCGCATACCGATAGTCTACTGAGGCTTGCTCTATACCTACGTACTTTCAAGTCATCTCGATCCCATCGTGTATTGTTGCGTTGCGATGGAAGTAAACTGGGTATATTTTGCAGGGGCTTGGCATGCTTCTTGGGTTTTCTAAGCACGCGATCAAGTCACTATGTCACAATTATCACGATGCTTCAAGCCCAAATGAAACATGCAATTGCCTTTCCGATACAAACCATTTTATTCCATCAAGATGTATCGTGTCTTATCACTCTGCATTTGAAGTAGGCAAGTCAGTTTCTGGACATGTCGGGGTAGGGTGACACTCCAAGTCACTCTGCGCAATTACGTCGCGCAAAGCGGCATAATCCGCAACCACGAACAACCTACCGTAGATCAATCATTTGGCAGCTTTCGACCAGCGATCATTATCGACTTAGGCGACGATGCATCTTCGAATACTCATGTCTCGATGGCCTACAGATCCCACAAACCCTGTCTACCAAGGTCTTTCATCAAGCGCGACCGCTAGTTGATCAATTCGTGACCTATCTTGTCACTGCTCGCTCCATGGCGGTGCGAGTCCTGACCTCATGAGACTCAATACTGAACGTGATACAGCATCTGAATGAGATCGTTCGATGCAACGGAGCTATATGGCAAGCTCGAATGCATACAGCAGAATTCGGTAGCGTTATCAGACAGAATCAGAGAGATCGTCGACTTGGTGAGCAGCACCAGTCAAATCATGCTCTAGGTCTTCCAGCAGCAGCAATGGGGGACTTGCTTAGTACCACCTCTTGGATTCATGTGCGTTTGCCTGATGTGCGTTGGTGGTACAAAGGTTGTGCCGTAAAATTCCTCCGCGGCTGCATTCCCCCCCTGACTAGTATCGGCTCTTGGTAGTAGCCACGACCCCGGATGTTAACGGGACCTCGGTGTACAGTACTATAGAGGTGGAGAATACATATGAGCTTAGTGTCATGGCGTCCTCCTGGAGTTTCGGGCAGCACATGCGCGATCTTCTAGCGACTCTCTGATACATCAATCACGACCTGTGGACCATAACCAGACTCAGAGATAACTTGGGAATCATGATGACAATAGCTTGGGCTGTTTCAAAAGCTATAGTGCTTGATTTGGGGTTCCCGACGTACTACATGGTCTGCTCAAGCAGAACCGGCCCAAGACTGCAAAGCGGAGACGACGACAGACGGACAACCATGCAAGTACAACTCATACCGCTTCCCTCGTAGACCAGAAGGACTGTGTAGATGATGCTAGTGGGTGTTTCCAAGGCGGAAAAATTGCTTTGCGGCAGCTGGCGTAGCAACTCGCCAATGGGTACCTGCTCGACGGGGACAGAGTTGTACGTTCGACCACGCGACTAGGTTGCGACTGGTGCTGCATGCGGACGATAACATGCATAGAGATGATACTGAAGCGATTCCGCGGTACAGGGAAATTCGCGGACGGCAGTCGGGGAGGGAGCTATCTATCAACCATGCTATCCAACGGTGAACAGAAAAGGACTCATTCACACAATTAAAGCACTTCCAACCATGAATACGGTTACAGCATAGTATCCTCACACCAGGGGCGAGTCACTCGCCTGAGCGAGCACCTAGCTGCTACTCCTGGTCGGCAACCCGTGTAGAGCACTATAGGACAACGTACGATGGGTCTCGACTACCAACTCAGAGCTCGGACAATTCCGGAATCTTTAGACAGGGAAATGTCAGCTGCTTATTGCATCTGGCGCCCTCCCCAAGTGTCTGAGAGCATGGACCATGCTCTGATCGTACACAAGCTCGGGGGCAGGGAGCAAGTTTGCCGCTTGCTCGCTGACACAGATCACGAGAGTCCTACAAGGTACATCATTCTCATAGAATTACTGTTTGTCCAAACTCTCTTTCCCGATCCAGGGTGTGTCTCTGCTGACAGATCCCATCTCCAGTCTCAGAGACGAACCCCTTACTCGCCAATGTTCCCTGAGCATGTTACGACAAGGGACGGTGGCGTTGACCATCAAATGCAGCATGTCTTCAGTATGGTACACTGGGAGTTGGATGCTGATAGCCCCGGCTCTTCTCGATCCATCGCGCGGTGTGGTCTTGCAGTAAGACTATGCGCGGTTGAATTGCGTGAGGCTTGGCACGTTTCTAAGATATCTCCAGGATTCGACAAAGCCGCACGATCACAATTACTTCGGAAGCATACATCAAAGTAGAGCTTGGCATCCGATCTTTAATGCAAACGTTCACAATTTGTCCAGACATGTATCCTGTCGTCACGACGCAAGCGAAGTCGAACATTCAGGATCCCAGCGAGCCGAGGTAGGGCGGCGCTTGCAGCGCAACCACGCCATTACGCTGCACCCAGCGGCAACTTGCGCAACCACGAATAATTCACCGTACCACGCTCACATTGCAGGCCTCCACCAGCAGTTCTTTGCATGTCGGCATACTCATGCAGCGATGCATCATCAAAGACGGTCAGCATCAATGTCCAAGACAGTCCAGACTAATCTAGTATTTGAAATGTCTGTCTTGCGCTACTTGAGTGTCGTCGATCTACGATGTGTCCTGCCACATGCACCGCTGTTTCGGCTGCTAAGACAAACGAGATGGTTCAGCTTGAAGCCCGTACAACGTTACGTCAACTTCATCAATCAAAGAGTCGGTATCGAAGACTCATGTACCGGCAAAGAGACGACTTTGTCGACAAGTAGCATCTGTCAAGACCGAGTGAAACTTTCCATTCGTAGCGACACCGGAAACTTCTGCACGTCGACTACGCACCATAGTCGTTCGATCTACAACAAGTCGACACTGTTCGAATAGTTCCTCTGTCACCTGGTCTCAATGCGACTATCTTGGCCTACCTCCTGATCCACTTCAGACATGTCCAGCGCGGAGAGTGGATGTGTATTGGATTGAAGGAATCGATTACGGAGAGACTGGCCTCTGAACTGACTCGCTGTCCTGCTGCAGGAAAATTCGGACACGAAGTTGATGGGGATCACCGTGAGCACCAGGGAGATGGCAATGTCATAGACGATGGACCCACGTCGCTGGTCGCTTATCGATTAAATGCTTATGCCCTCACGTACGGGCTTGTAAGCTCATCCACAGCCTACTCGACTGCCCTCAATATGTGGTGCCGTCCTGAAGTACTCCTTCACCTCTCTGACACCCTCCTCACTGTCTTAGCCAAGCGATCACTGAGGCACAAGCATTAGATGGTGCTAGGTCGGCATTCATAGCCAGCATAGGTGGCCGCGGCTTCTGGTTTGAGTTTCCACTTGAATACGTTTCAGGTAGACGCTGATGGCGTATTCCAGTACCTCAACATCAATCGTCCGAACTGCAGCTATGGTGGAATCATCACGGAACATTCTATCGACCGACTATCACCATTCCTCCAGATCATCAGCCACAAGTCTGTGCGCATCTATTGCAGCTCGGTCACATGTCGAACAGAAGTCAATGGGCGCGTGAGAGGCTCCTCAGCAATTGGGCTTGGAGACTTCCGGCATTCGTGTTCTGGCCGTGGCTTCCGAGGCGTGGCATCATACTGACACCAAATGCCCTGCGACTAGATCCTCACAAGTCAATACTACAGCGGAACACGACTCCATGGACGACCGCTGTGGCTAAATATCGCGGTTCGCTGATGGAGTCTAGCCCTAGCCGTTGCATTCCAACACCCAGAACGACGCAGGAGGCGCAGTCAATCAGGCTTTGAACTCGAGGAGGACGATGAGCGTCCGATGTCATCTTACTTGCACGCCACAGAATGGCGATCTAGTGAATGGCTTTCCATGGGTCCTCGGTCCTCAACAGAATTGGTGGATTTGTACATTAGCTTCACACATGTCTCGCCTGGGCCTTTCTTCGTCTCAGTCTGATGTTAGCAAGCCATTGCGTTCGGCGAGAACGGTCTGATTCTCAAAGCTAGCTGAGTAGGCACTTCTCACATACACGACTTGGTCGAACCGTGCCCAGCGAAAACGTAGCATGGTTGTGTCGCTTTTGGACGCTCGATATGGGGTCGTTATTGGCGATCTCACCAGCTTGGATGGTCACCCTCGGCCAATTCTGGTCCCCAACAACCTCCCGGATTCGAGGAGCAACATCAGCTGCACTCACGCCAGTTGAACAACACATCAGGGTAGCCTCTGGCTGTCATTCACTCACTCAAATGGCCTACTAACGGGTCCTCTCAAACCAGCTCAAAAAGCCCGATACGGCATTGACAACACGATATCGAGGCACTCCCAGTTCGTCTTCCACCAGTCACCTCGACGTTTAGCCAACAAGGGCGGGCGTGCCACAATGCACCAGTATGCCAACGATGCCATTTCTCCCGGGTAGCAAGTCGTGGAGGCTTCACAGCACAGCTTGGTCACCTCACTGTGTGGCAGCTGGTTAGCTCATCCCAGGGAATGCCTGGGAATAGTACCCTGGACGACAACCACACCGAGACCTTCGAAAAGCGTGCGCGCGGCAGTCCCAGGAAAGCATGTCGCGGTTGACGAAGTGGCCGTGGTTGACAGAAGTACCTTGTGGCAACCCGACCACATCATATTCCATGACATGTAGCGAGGAGCTGCCCTCCTACAGAGGTTAGCCCTCCAAGCAATCCATACCTTCTCACCAAGACTGCTAGTGGTGTCCTATCCCTTTGCTTTCACGCACTACTGGTGTCTCCCAAAAAGAAATATTCGGTCTCGACGATACACCATGCACCGCTGTTCGATCTGCATCTTGCAAATCGTCGCTCCATGAGTACAGAACCAAGATATGAAGCGCATTGGACCAGCGAAACGCGGCGGATCAGAAACATCCTCTGGCTGGCCGTGACGAACCGGCGCTACATTGGCACGAAACCCACGCGACTTGGTTCAGCCCTGCCCGCAAGATCACTGACACAGTACAGCAGTGGGCAAGTGTACTTTCGAGCGTGAGCGCAACTACCTGACTCTCTCGGTGTAGAGTTCTGGCCTCATACTCGAGCGCAGTCGAGTACTCGGTGAGGCATGATGAAGAATGAAGAATCAGTGCCAGAACCCCTCGCACCTCCGGTAAACTGCCGTGTAAGTGAGCCCCAAAAGGATCCGACAGGAAGGATGATAACCAGGTCGTCGCGTCACGTTGCAGGCAGCATCGGCAGGGTCAACACGGCATGGGACTGACGGGTCAGGTTCATCGAGCACAAACAACCACTGAGTGAAGCGGAAACAAGACCATTCCCGGGCGATGTCAATGCCTTCGGTCGATGAGCGCGGCAGTCGAGACCTGCTCTTCTCAGCCAGGGTATCATCCAAGGGACCAGTGGTGTCGCAGCGGACAGCCATTTGAGTACTGGAGATCACCCTAGGTCTGCTAATGCAGCACTCACGTACGCACAATACGCTACGTGCTGGGACGTAAAGCGGCGGGAACCTAACGGATGCATGAATGTAGGAAGTGGGACCTACGAATGGATCTACGGCCGAGTAGTGGGAACTCGAGACAGATACGGGCTACTGGACCGGACAAGGTCAGCGGGCTACACTGGCGCGGCCCGGGGGAAGTGAGCTTGCCCTGAAGAGTGCGAGTTCGTGAGTGCTTGAACTTTGGTCGTAAGGGACGGTGATGAGAAATGATACAGGCCACAAGCGACGGAAAGGAAAAGAGCGCGGTCTCAGAGCAACACGCAATCTAAAATGAACCAGAAGGCAGTGTCTATTTGTGGGGTGAAGGCTAGACCTGAAGGCTACTTGTCATATGGTTCAACGCAGCCGTAGTGGTCCTGCACCAGTCCTCCGTCTCTTCACACGTCAGGTCGGTCATCGTTCGTATTCAACTCAGCAACGTCTAGCGTGACTATCAACACAGCTATCGTTGTCGAATGCTAAGAGCGGCAACACGACTGCGCAGGCAGGGCCGACGACAGCGTCGCGAGCCACTTTCCGTCGGGTAGAGCCACTTCCCAAGGGCGGCAACTCTGGACCCAGCCTTCTACAACTTCAATAGATGGTCTATGCCACTTCGGGGGAGCTCACGGGAGTTTTGATCGACCAGCTGCTGTACACCTGTTGGTGCATGACTCTTGTTCGCGCCCATGGTTTCCACTAGCAGCGCCAGCAGCTCAAGGCAGCTCATCGCCTTTGCTCGCCGGCTTTGCACCGCCGGAATGCAGGGTCAGCTTGGTTGCTTCATGGTGCGGGTCTCTGGGTTGTGCTACCCCGGATTCAGCCCGTTGGTCTCAGCTGACTCCCAGGACTGTCGACGCATTTGGCTACTGGCGCTATGATAATCATGGCTCCTGCGCGGATCAGTAAAGATTCTGGCTTCTGCTGGGGGTCTTCGTTTGCGAGAAGGCTAAGGACTAGCTTGTGTTGCACCGTCTTTGTTTTTCTCGAGGTTTCGGTTGGCTTGAGGCGGAAAAGGTGACTTGTCTGCGGACTAGAAGCGAATATTGGATCGGTGTGACCTTGTGCTCTTGGTGATCATCAGTCGAGTCCAGTACGTGAGTTGTGTTTGAACCGGCACCACTTCTGGGGCAGTCCATTGCCCACTTCTTCGTGGTGTCGGGGCCAGGTTCGCATCATCTACCACTCTGAGGCAGTCTACGGCGCAGTCGTGCTATGCCTCTTCCCCTCCCATCCTGCCAATAGAGTTTGCGTAATTTCCTGTTCAGTGTCGTTGTAGTCTCGCCGTCGGTTGCGACCAATCTGAATATTAAAAACAACATGATGCCGTTCTTGTTCCGGAGCGGATGGGACAGCTAAAACCGTATATCGGTGCCAACCAGTGCATGCCGGTGCTCACTGCTGCCCTTCGATGAAGAGGCGAATGGTGGAAGAGTGGCGAGATACCAATTCCCTGGGAAGCTGCCGACGATTCATAGTAGCCCGGTGAAGTGCGTCAAGGTACCACGACTGCAGTACGACATGACTATTGCGCAGGTCGATGAATCACCCTCGCAAGGATGTCGCAGACTATGAGAGCTCTTCAGTTGGAAAATATAGGCCGAGCTACTCGCTTCAACAGGTATAGCTTGGCTAGGCCTGTCGAACCCCGGCTACGAGCGAGGTGACGTGGAACCGCGAGGAGTCTTGACATTGTTGTGTTTAGAGGATGATACTGGCTCGCACAACGTTGAATCAGCACTTGGGCCACTCTCAAGGGCGAGGCCCGTGCTCGCAGCATTGGGGCAGGACTTCCTGATGGATGCCTCGCGTCCACACTTCTTGGAGGAGTCAAGCGACGCTGGAAGGACTGATACAAGTTCAGTAGGAGATGGTCGAGATGTCAATGCTGCAGTGATGAAGGTTGGCTCTGTTTGACTCAATGCTGTGGGGCATGCTGCGATGCGGTAGAACGAGACCGGTGGTCAGCCTTGCTGTCAAAATAAGGTTGACACCGTTCCTCTCGTTAGGCCATCGTGAACCTTATTCGGCGACCTTCGTGACGACTTCGCGCCAGTACCACCTTGTTCCATGGTGAGCCCTGCTATCTTCGTCATATAAGCTGGCTCTTTCAGCCATACAGCAGGAGAGAGACGCCTTGGCCCAGGCAGAGGCAGAGCACGACGAGTACGAGCTCGACGAAGCCGAAAAAATGGTCAGAGAGGGCCGTACTATGTCGTATTGACACATGGAGGCCTCCAGCATGGCCAACCTGAGTGTTTTCGACTGTCCAGCTGTTACTATCTCCTGATCTTTCACGAAGAACCCTGCACCTCGCTTCGCTCTTGCTTCCATCGACGACGGATCGAAGGAATGAGCACATTGGTCGATGAAGGGGAGCGCGGTAAAGTTTGCGCAACAATATCGTTTGTGTGAGTCTCGGTTGACGTGCCTGATGTGTAGACGAGGTATGACAAAGCTGTTAGAGCAGTCAACATCTTTGTCCCGTCTATCGACATCGGAATTGTTTGAGCCACACTCATGTAAATTGGCTACTATCGCACGACTTTTGGCCCAAAATATGCGTAGTCGTAGCATAGACGTGCCGTCAATGGGTAGGAGCTTCGCGGCAGCCTTGACCACACCATAGTCAGCGTCCTCCTCGAACTGGATGACGTCTCCATCATTGTTGGTCAAGGCTTTGGGACTTCCGGTCATTTTGTATCTGATCAGCCACCCCGAGAGTGATCGATTCGTAGGTGCTGTCTCTGCGGGTCATCATGTGGCATGATTGTATGGTTTCACGCCTCTCAGAGAAGGATTTGTCTGGCAGAATTTGCCTAGGGCATATGGTCAAGTTTGGACGTATGGTGCACTCCAGGGATGTGCAATCTGCCTGGGCTCTGCCGCAGCGTCGTGTTCGAGACAAGATCCAAAATGCGCCTTGTCTCCCTGCCAAGTAGCCATCTCGTTCAACTCCAGCTTTGCAAGGCTCTCGCTGCTCAAATCCGTGGTGCCGTTGACGTTGCGCGTCTGGACTCTTTTGACTTCGTCCGTGATTCTCTGGGTCATAGCCTCTGCTCCGTATTGACTCTCTTCTCCAGCCTGTGACCAAGTACTATAGCTCTTTATTGGAGATCCTGCCTCTTTCCTGATTTGGGGAGGATGTCGGGGACAGAGGCACACGATGAGATCTTCAAGGAACCGTGATTGATCTGTGACAGTGGCAATCTGAGCATTACCTGCGACGTGTGTGAGTTGTGTGCAATGGCTCAGCTCGGGCGTAAGTGCTAAATCAAGGCTAAAAAAGTAGCCTCAAGGCGGTGCGACTTGGATTGTGGCGAGGGCTTTGACGTCGACCGTGAAGTACTGTCTCGTTGGCTTTCTCTCGTGGAGTTGAATTCGTGGGCGATGAGGGTCTGCGTGGACAGATTTCCTTTCGTGGAGGACAGACGACGTACAGGCTGTTGCGACAACAAATGAGAATGTGTAAGTGGAGGTACCACAATGGCCGACCCTTGACGTGCTGGGTGGCGCACTAACCGCGATAGTACTGTAGTAGTGGACACCGTTAACGAGCTGTCAATCGCATCGGACTCTGCCCGTTTGAGGTCAATCTTGCTTGACCATGACGCGGACGGTGTAACAAATGTCAGACTTGTACTCTCACCACGCACATTCGTGACTCGTGGTTTTCGGCACTGGAGAACAACTGATGGGACAATTGGTGCTATGGCGGATGAGGGAGAGGATACCAGCACGACGCGTTGGAGAAGGTCACGGATGGGGCACAGATGGGAAACAGACGAGAAATAGGAACCCACACTTGAGAGAAGAGTTCAGTGTACAGAGCGCGTAGCTCAAATTCGTCGCAGCAAATCCAAACTCGAATTCGCCCCATGACAGGTCGGTAGGCTTGGTTTCACAACTCGACGAGTTGCTACTCACATCCTGCACCACGAGAAGGTGCCTACCATGCAGGACTCCCCCCTCCCCACCTCTCCTCCTCCTCTCCTCTCTCACCACCACCAGAATATTGAGTCTAATTCTCAATCAAATTCCACCACTTCTCACTCGGTTCCTGACCTTCACACCTCTCGAGGCGTACGCAGAACCCCTCCTTGCCTCGATGGCACAAGCAGTCCTCTCGCCTCCCACTGGGTACCTTGTACCCAGATCGGTTCTGCGACAGCTTGCCCAACAGACAAACAGTATCCTTGCTCGCATCCACATAGTGGAGCCTGTCCACCCACCGAGCTGGTATCCTTGCCTTCGACTTCTTGCCCGCTGTCGCAGCAGCCCGAAGCGCAACCACAAAATTGCGGGTGTCAAAACCCGCCGGAAATTGCACTCGCCGCAACGCCTCCTTCATCTCCTCGCTGGCATCGCCAAAGTCCTCTTCTGGTCTCTGCTGACCAGCATCATCAGCAGCCGGGACCGGGACCGGCAAAGCACCACTCATGAAGGGCGCAAACGACCCAGCCTCGGACTCAGGGACCTCGAGATCATCAAACTGATGATCATCCAGTCTCTGCCTCTTTCTGGCCGGCTCTTCATCACTTGGCAATGCGTCGATTGCCTCTTTCAACACCTCCTGCACGTCAGTCCGAACTCCTTCAGCGAGGTCACGGAGGGCCTCCCCGATCCCGTCCGCCACGCCGAAAGAGATGTCTCTTCTCAGATTCAAGGCACACAGCCTCGACACCTCTCTCACAACTCTCTCCAAGTGAGTTATCTGCTTGGTGAGCTCGTCGTTCTCACCTCCCACCTTCACAACCTCATCTTGTAGCCGCCGAATGATGGCGCCCAATTTCTCGCCCGAAGCATTCTTCCGCTCCACCAAAGCGTCGTATGCCTCGACCACCTTCTCATACTCGGATGACTTGTCGTCATACCGACGTTGAAGCTCGGCAGCCTCCAACTCCTTCACCTTGAGCTGCTCGCCGAGGACCTGGATCCTCATTCCAGCCTCTCTCTCTCGCTGCAGCCCAAAGTTTCTCACCTCGTTCTCATGTAAGTTGCGGTCTCTGTCCAACCGCCTCTCCTTCGCCGCCAGCTCCTCACTTCTCTTCTGGAGTTGACTCTCCAGCTCTGTCGTCCTCTTCTGGAGTTGATCCTCCAGCTCTTTCTTCTTCTCTTCATGCTCCCTTTGCAAGGAAGCCTCTCTCTGCTTCTCCCAATTGGAGAAGATCTTCAGTCCATCGTGAAGTTTCTCACGATATTTCTCCTCAAACTCTTGCCGGAGATCGATCTCCGCCTGTGTCTTCATCTTCTCCTTCTCGCCTTCTCGCAAAGACGCCACCATCTCCATCTCTTTTTCTTGAAGAGACCAAGTCTTCTTCAACACCTCCGCATCCATCCTCTCCTTCTCCTTCCTCTTCCACTCCATCACACCCGCCATCACACCAGGTAAGGTCACAAATTGACCATTCATCCTCCTCAAAATCTCTTCCAGGCTCCTCGTCCTGGACTCGCCATCTCCTCGCAACACCTCCTTCAACGCCTCCAAACTGGCATCAAGTTCTGATGCCACCACCGCAATCTTCTCCGCCGACTCTCGCCACAGCTGCTCGGATCCAGACATTTTCAAGTAAAAAAAAATTGATTCGAGTATAAAAACGGCTCTCGAATTGTGTTTAATTTTTTGGTTACCAGAGATCTCAGACTGCGCTGCGCATGCGACGATATGTGCGGCCAAAAGTTCGCGCTAAACAGAATCGAGTAAATCCGACGTTGACGAGGAAGGTGCATCAACAGATGAGAGGCACCCAAGTTTAGGCGTGCTCTAGGCGGTGTCTCGCCCCTGAATCTAGTTAGCTTCACACGCAAAAGTGTTAGCATGGCCGAGACATCATGAGTAGAATGGGTAGAACCATCTTTGTCAGCGCTGTCGATGGCGCTGATACAGTACCTCACTGGTTCAAGTTCTCGTGGGATCATCCAGACTCTTAGTTCTCGCTTCGACATCTCTGAGACTACTCTCGAATTTTTGTGAGACCAGCCTTCAAGTCATCGTTTCCTTGCCTCTTCCAGCGTCCTCGCAGCATACCCTTCTGACTCTCCCAGACATCGATAGAATGTCAGTATCCTCTTTCTCGGCACACTCTTTCGACCACTCGCAACATCTCTGCCAGGGAAGGTCCATATCCGGCAACATCTTCAGCCCACCACCTTGACGGGTTGTAATCATGTTAACCTCGCTGCGGCATGGCACGAGATTGACATCTACCTCGGGGGAGCATTCTGGTCTGGCTCGTACCTCATCGTCATCGCCTTGTTGGACCTCTCGTCTCGCTCGTGCCGTATCTCCATCGCTTTCCTCAACCTCTCGTCTGGCTCGTGCCGCATCTTCATCGCTTTCCTCACCCTCTCGTCCAGATACTGTTTACGAATCACGTCTCCTCGTATCACCGCCTCCAGAAAGTCGGTCCGTCGAGGCAAGTAAGGCCGTGGAGAGACTTTTTGGAAGAGATCATGGGCAAAGTATCGCATCCCTTCTCATACTCTGCTCTTTCGTCGTTCAAGTAGATGGTCTGCCAGGCTCACCGAAGTATGCTCCAAGTACACGCCGTCAAATCATCATTCTGACCGGTTTCTGATCTTCTGCTCTTTGTCCTTCCCAATCTTGTATTGACGCAACAGTGCCAACAATGTGAACCAATCTCTTCTGCGCTTGGCTTGAGTCGATCTTTGCTTCGCTTGTCAATCTGTTACTTCGACTGTTTCCAGCTTGTCGACTTTGCGAGCCGGTCGGACCAGTATTCTGCAAAGTATCAGCACCAACCTAGTCCTTAGTTGCGAGCTTACCTACAATGCCAACACAGAGGTGTTCAGTAAGCTCATGACGGTAGCTTGCCAACACTCACTCCTAACCTCCATGTCCTGCCGATGCTAACCTAACCACCAACATGGAGTCCTAACCTCGAGGTCTTGCCGTCTCGCCCGACTCTCAGTTCACTGACGCTGATAGCTCTTGTTTCCGTCAGAGTAGGCTCTAGAGTACCGGCCGCTTCCCTCTCGAAAGCCATGCGTAGCTGGATGGATGGTCGATGCATTGAGGTCCGGTGCTCGGCCCCTGCGCATTTCGTCGATCAGCTGCCGATACACGATCTGTGCTGAAGGTCTGGCCACCGCAGCAAGTAGATTTTGGAATAATGATTCGACATCTCAGAGGATTGTAAAGGAATGCCGTTGCCTGGGCTCTCAGGTGCTTCGTAGCATTTGCATTATACCTAGCGCGCTCGAAGTTGAGGCTTGGAGGTGCCTATGCTGCTCGAGATGTGTCGCACAATGTGTCGTTCGATGCTGGACGGGCGTGTAGAGGCTATTGTGCGTGAAGGACCAAGGATAACTCACAACTGTGGTCGTTGTGCATAACGCTAAGTCAAGCGCAGGCAGTTCGTACCAATCAGTGGCGAACCTCGGCTCCAATGTTTGTCACATGCTCAAGGTCTCAGAGTGTGCCACTGCTCAAGGCTAGGCAATTCATCACCAGATCGCTGCTTTGATATCTAGATAGACTCGTACCTTCACACTTCGGGGACTGTATGAGCCTCTCGATACTGGCTCACGCCGGGCTTGGTTTCAGTGCTGTTCGATGTCCCTCGAGATGGGTCTCAGGCAGAGTGATCAGAGCGCGGTCCGGTGCAGTATCAAGTTCGAAATCGGACTGGAATAGATGTCTACCATGAACGTCTAGGCAATCTGATCGCCTGGTAGTCCATGATCTGTCTTGAAAGAGTCGAAAACATGAACGTATCCCATCCAAGATCACAGCCATGCATCGCCATCTTCCCTCGTTGTCCACCCCACAGCCACGCATCGCCATCTTCCCTCGTTGTCCACCCCACACCCAAGCATATAGCCTGTGATGTGGTGTGGATGCTTTTAACGACTTCCCAGGTCGAACTCACCACACTCTTCACTCCTTGCACCCAAGCCTCGCCTTGCATCCCTGCCATAGACTTGGCAGGCTCTTCTCCACCTGTGCTGCCTCGCTAGGCGTGAGGATTCGATACAATCCTCTCCCAACCAGCGCATACCTCCACGTATCTGGGACCATCTCAAGTTGGTCCACCCACCAGAACACACCATCCACCACCACACCACGATCAGTCACCATCACCCCTTCCAACTCCAAGACACCCTCGAGGAGCTTACTCTCAAGCTCCGAACCAACGTCCACCTCTACTCGCTCCTTGCCATGGAGTTTCAACAACTCCACACACCTCACCGCCACCAAACCCCTTTTCTTGTCCTTTACATAGGACGAGACAGCCGCCAAAACCAACTCCACGTACTTGTCCATTTCTCGGACAAGCGCCACCAACTCTAGCAGCTCAATCTGCTGTCCTTTGATCATCTTCAAGATGATGACCTCCGGGTTGAAGTCAGCATCTCGTACCATACCTGGTACCCTCCCCAACCACTCCTCACCACGACACTGTACACCCCTGAATTGGTCAAGGTCCAAGCCTTGCATTTCAGGAGCCAGCATGTTCAGCCTCTCCTCCAGACGACTCTTCTCTTTCTGTACAACGTCCAACTTCTGCTGGACATTGCCCAGCTCACCATTTAAGCGATCCACGTCGCTCTCTCGTCTCTTGAGATCACTCTCAAGTACACCCACTCTTCCAGTGAGTTTCTCAACCTCCACACCTCTTTCAGTGGCTTTTGACTGCCACTCTGCTCCATCCTTTGCCGCCTCTTCATATCTGGCACGTTCTGCCAGCGTCGAAGCCTTCTCCTCACACAACTCCTCCCTAACCACAGCCAGCTCTTTCTGTGCCCCAGCCAAAACTCCACTCACCTGCTTGCTCTGCGCTTCAAAATGCGCAGCCTCCCAAGTCTTGTCCTGCACCTTCTCCTCCAGGCCTTGAACCTGTACTCTCAGCTGTACAGTCCGACCATCCATCTCTCGCCTTGCTCTCTCCAGCTCCTCCACCTTGCTCGTCTCAGTACGACGAGCCTCAAACTCCCAGTAAAGTGCCTCCCACGCACTCGCCGAAGCACTCTCCAACAGGTCATCTTTCTGCTTTCGCAGACGACGACCAACACCATTCACACGCTGCAATGCTGCATTACTCACCTGCTTCTCCTCCTCGACACGCCTAAGCTCTCCTTGCAGATAGAGCGTTTCCCACCCTTTCTCGGAGCAATCCTCTTGCAGATCATCAATCTGCTTCTTCAACTCCGCACCCACCTTGTTCATCCGAACCAATTCTGTCTCGCTCTTTTGCCTGGCATCCTCGATGCCAGCCGCCTCTGCTTCCCAGTAGAGTGCTCTCCAACCACCCTCCGAGGACTCTTGCTGCAGATCATCAACCTGCATTCTCAACTTCCGCCCAACACTAGCAGCACGATCCAACTCGACCTGCTCCTTCTTGTGGACTTGCTCCAGTCCACGAACCTCGTCCATCAGCCTGGAAGCACTGATCTCCCATCTGGAGGCCTCCACACCAACGACCACAGCATCCGCCAAGTTCTTCTCAGCCAAGGATGTCTGCTCATCCTTCTCAACCTTCAACCTCTTCACCTGATCTTGCAGACCATCATTGTCTGCTCGCGACCTCTTCAAACTGCCTCCCAGAAGTTAGCATCTCGTACCATACCTGACGACGCAGCTCATGTCAGGAGAACTCAGGGTCGCACAACTTAAAAAGTCTGTTACGTCAAGTTCAAGCTCCCTTCATCCGGGGAACTAAGGTCCGGGTTTAAGTCAGCGATCAATTGGTAAGATATATCTATCTGCGCTGAGCTAACAGGCTAGCTACCCGAGCCTCGTACTTGTCCGTCCCTGGGTGCATATTGAAGGATGCAAGCCCAACTCCACAGCCATGCTTCCATGCGGCATCTAGCAGCTGCCTCGCTGTCGCCTCGTTGCCTATATAAGGCTGTGTGCCTTGCCTTTTAGGCCAAAGCTCGTCCATCCTGTCTTCGAAGTTTTTACGGCCCTCGAACATGTTGAAGGACGCTAGACCCGCCTTACAGCCAGAACACCATATATCCTCGAACTCACGCCTGCTTACTGAGCGTGGTGCTGGTGGTGCCTCTAACTTAGGCTTTTTTAGTGCCCTTTCAGGGACTTCCTCGTTGGTTCCTGGTCGTTTTAAGGACTTCTTGTCTTGGAGTCTTTTCTCTCTTAACGCCTTAAGCAGGTACTCGGCGAACTCGGGGTCCTTCTCTGCTAGCATGGCAATATTCATTGCCTTCTCCTTCTTGATTGTCGTTGCTCTTTCGAGCTTAATCCTAGCCTCCTCTTGCTCCTTTCTGATCTCTTCTCGTTCTTTCTCGACATCGTATCTCTTCTCGTATAGTGCTTTTATTTTAGCACTGCTATTATCTATAGCTTAGATCTTCTCGGTCTCGAGCGAGTTAGTTAGTACGATATTCTTAATACTACTTAGAGTAGTACGACTCTCGGCTCTTCTAGCTATTATATCTTCGTTTAGATCTTAAACGAGTTTTAAGAACATTAACCGGAGTGAGAGAGGTCGAAGCGAAAGGAGACGGTGTTCTGATAATTCATTCAAGGACAGACCATGGCGCACCGATTTGAAGTTAGATTGTTGCAATATCAGTGCTTCATAAAGGTAGCATCAAACCAAGATTTCAGATCCTTCGGGAGGCTACCATAGCCAGAAACGTGCTCTTGATATTGGCAGTTTGCTTTGCGTGAGGTGTAGGTTCTAGCACTGATGGTGATACCGCGAGTGATGGATTTTGAACGATGCGTAATAGGCAGGACATTGGACAAGACGTTGCCGTCATCTTGCAGTACATCTGCCTGCTCTCCGACTTTCAACCCTCGCAGTCGCTCGGGCATAGTTGTCAGCAATACCTCGAATGACATCTCCGCCACGCGGGAGTGTTGTCGACAGCGTCGGGATCCTCGGCATTGAGATGTGTGTCCACCCATAGACACACCGGCGACCTCTCATAGTGGAGCCACATCCTCATTCCCTCCCCACAAGTCGAAGAATTCATCTGAAGGTTGGTTCTTCTCGTTTCAGCCGCTGTATTCCATATTCTCAGGTAAGGAAATTCTGTTGCTACATCGTAGTCAAGTATTCCTAAATCATCCACGCGCAAGACCATGTATCGTGACTCAGCAGACGCGTTGTGCTGAAAGTGGCTCTCATACGACCGAAGCAGAACGCCTCGGTCCACACCTCTCCCCGCCTAACCTGCCACCCCTACACCCTCCTCATGCGCAACTTCAATCCATTCACAGGCTTTGTCGTTACAGTCCCACCAACAACGACTTCTTCCCCAGGCTCCACCATCTCGAACTCAAACCGACCAACAAGCCCTGCTACAGCACATCTCAGCTCAGCTTTTGCAAAATCACGTCCAATACACGAACGAGGTCCGTGTAGAAAAGTTGTCTCACAGAAGTTGCTACACGCACCACCATGCTTGTTCGGTCGTTGCCCATTGACAGTCTTATCAATCCATCTCTCCGGGGAAAAGTCCTCGGCATCCGCTCCCCAGTTCAAGGGATGTCTGTTGATCGCATACGGCACAAGCAATGCTACTGTCCCTTTCGGCACGCCAACACCTGCAACAACGGTGTCTCGCTGGGCTTCTCGAATAGTTAGAGGCACAGTCGGGAACAATCGAAAAACCTCCTCACATACTCCGTTCAGCAAAGGCATACTTTCGAGCATGGAAGGTGTCACTGGTGAAGTAACACACTCCCGAACCTCCGTCCTTAGTCTTGCTTGTGTTTCCGGATGACCTGCAAGCAGATACGTACTCCAAGTCAAGGCAGAGGCAGTAGTCTCATGCCCAGCAGCAAGGAATGTAAGCATCTGGTCAATCACTTCATCGTCGGTGAACTCTCCGCTCGCAATGATATATTTCAAAATATCATCTTCTTGCCCTTCCTCAGCCTGCTTCATGGCATCATGTTTCTCGTCCAGGATGGTTCGACATAGATGACGCAACTTGGTGCAGTGATCCTTGATCAGTCGGTTCGCACGGACTGGTAGCCTGGTAGCGAGCCATTGCGGCAAAACCATGTTCGATATCATGAATGTCACTAGCTCGGGTGAAGGATCCAGCAGCTCACCGAACGCTTCAGCAACCGGGTCGTCTTCTGTCGTGAGTGTCGAGAATTCCCGGGACAAAGCCGCGGGGCCGATGATGTCCAGAGTCAAGCGTGATGCCCAGTGCGAGATCTCACTACAACCTTGACTTTCGTTCTCTTTCTCAAGCTGGTGTAGTAGAGTCTGTGTTTTATGCCACATCAGCGGATACAGTGCGCGGATGTTGCGGATATTGAACGCTGGCGTAAGAGACTTGCGCTGTTTGCGATGGGCGTCCCCCTCCGACATGATCAAGCCAAATCCGATAACACGACCGAGGAACGCTCGAATACCCCATGGTTTTTCCCAATCGTAGCTATTTGTCGAGATGATATCCCGCAGAGCATCTGGACTGGCTGGGAAGATGACGCATCTTCCGAGAGGTGAGTGCATAACGACTGCATCGGCGTCTGGATGTTTTCGAAACCATGACAAGGGTGTTTTCCCTCTCGGCCGTTCAGCTATGACATTGGTGGCTCCAACGATTGGGAACCTCCGCAAAGGGTTCCGGAACTGAGGGTAGAAGACAGCGCGATCCAAGATATACGCAAAGAACCCTGCAAGTAGACAGATTTTCCAAACATGGTTGGTGAGACATTCAGGCAGTGCTTCTTCGAATTGCAGGACTACGAAGCGTAGTACGACAGCCGCACCCGTCGCTTGAAACACAGTGATGGACATGGTATGCTGGTGTCGGAGTCAAGTACAATCTCAGAGAATGACAAACTATTACAGCTGCTTTCTTCCGCATATGCGAGGCATGGTCGAGATGTATACATGTTGGTTATGTGATCGACGTCTTTGTGGTGCAATTGGAGGTGATCGGCGTTTGCCTCGGCATGTGATCTAGCGCAGGCATGTGAACACTATCCGGAAGGGGCTGTATTGTGCGGAACGGCAGTCTTGGCTTGGATGGCGTCGAATGAGGTCGTGTCGCTCGTGGTCCTGCTTGACGATCTTTGGGTTTATCGGCTGTTCAAGGTACGCGGACGTCTTGCGTCACATTGTCCAGGAAAAGCGTGCTTTCCGATCCAAGGTCAATCAGGAGCTTGAAGCTTTCAAGCACAATATGCTGAATAGTCATGCGCGGAGCTATACTCATGGGGAGCCTTGCGCGAGACGGTCATTTTCCGCTGTGAAAAGCGTGCTGACGCCATCTGCCGTGGGCGTCTGGAGATTTGTGACTTCTCGTGGAATAAGACGTGTTCTGGTGACGATGCATCACCTCTACTGTTGAGATGGTTCTCGACATGCATCCTCGACTTCGCTTTCCTTGCAAGCCAATTCCGACACCTAACCTCCGTGTCCTGCCGATGCGAACCTAACCACCAATCCTGAGTCCTAACCGTCGACTCCGTAGCTCTGGGCTGCCAATCCTTTCACTAAGGGACACATCGAGCAGGGAGCTGTGGTATCTGTTGAGTGACCAGTATCCCACCTTTGTGGACTTCCAGAAGCAGTCACGGCTGTGGTTGAGGTCCTCATGATCCTCAATATCGCCGAGATTCAGAGATGTGATTCCACACAGTGAGTTAGCAAGGCAGCCGTAGAACCCGCGCAATCTCCATTCAGCTCTTTTGCTTTGCTTCAATGTTCAAGCCTCATACATCGCGCCGCCTGTTGAGAGCTGCTGACTGATCGTCGGCGGCGAGAACGAGATCCGCAATTGCACGAATTATGTGACTGCATCAATCGAGTGTTGCAGCGATGATTATGTAGTCCACTGGTCGTCCTCGACCTCACCTTCCCATACGTAGTGGGTCCTGCTCTGCTCCGCCTGTCCTACAGCCTGTGGTCCCGCAATGATCGTTTGTGAACCAGCTTTTATCATGTTAAGCCCTAGCGAAGTGTCTTCCAGATGACAAGCGTTAGTCAGCCTTCGACTCGGTCGCACGTTAACCGGCCGTCAAGCATCGTAAAACAGACAGACGTGGCAAAGTGTTTGAGACAACAGCTCGGTGGAAGCGGCTCGTCATGGTGGGCCTCGACAGAAGATTCAGCATCCTATGAAGAGCTGCCTTACATCTTCGTACGACTACCGTTACAGCGTCTCATAGCCAATGTATGCAAGGTTCGAGGCCAATATGTAGATATCGATGGTGAGAGCTGTTGGTGCAACTGGTTGTTGAGCGCCATCACAGTTACGGAGCGCGATGCGGCATATTGCGCTACTTTCCCAGTCCTTCTGATCTCCCGTAATCCTGCCGGCCTGGCGACCCTCACCGGTTGCTTAGCCGCTTGTATGCCTCGAGGTGTGAAGCATTCTAGAGGTTGACGACCAACATAAGCGATTCGTAAGAGTATATACAGCATTCTATTGCTTACATCACATAAGAATAGACCCCTGTAGTAGCCTCACTAGCCGAGCAATTCTATCACTTCGCACTGAACGCCCACAGGTTCCATAGACCCGTCTAATAACCAAGCCTTTACCCTGAGATCTTGCCCAACACGCCCTCCCACGGCTTCAAGACGAGCTCTCCACTCTTTACCTTGTCTGGTCTTCCCTTTGTGTAGTTACTGCAAGCCCAGAAATCCACCTCTTTCGTCGGTATCGTCCACGTCTGCTCCTTTCCACTGAAGTTCAACACCACCAACCATTTCTCACCCTCTTTGCTCGTCCTTACATATCCGAACACGTTCTCGTCACCCTTATTGACCTCTTCGAACCCACCATAGACGAAAACATCGGCATGCTCCTTCCTATCCTTGAGTCCCCTCTGCCAAAACTGCCACGTACTCAAATCATCACCTTCATACTTCATCTGTGCCTCAGCATTGACAGTCTTCCAATCATCCATGATCCGCATCCAAGGCTTGGTATCCGCATCGCAGAATCCGGCGTTCGGCGCAGACGACCACTGCATCGGCGTCCGGGCGTGATCTCTTGCCTTCATCTGGATGATCTTTCGCCCCAACTGCATCTTCTCTGGATCATCTTTGTAGATTTTCTGACACTTGTTCCAGTAGTTGATGGTCTCGATGTCCTTGTACTCGGTCGGGTCCCACTCTATTGGCGCGTTCTTGATGCCAATCTCTTCGCCCTGGTAGACGAAGATCGTGCCACCCAGTGTGGTCTGCATCAACGCAAGGAGCTTGGCACCCTTGTCCCGCCACTCATCACTGTCATCCGTATATCTGCTGACGGACCTGGGATTGTCGTGGTTCTCGATGAAGACACTGTTCCAGCCATTCCGCTCGATCATGACGTTCTGCCAGCGCGAGACAATACTCTTCATCTCCTTGACATCCCAGTCTTTCAATGCCATTCTGACGTTTGGCTTGTCGATGTCTACGAGCGCAAAGATGAAGATCATGTTCAACTCCTTCGCGTTGGCACCAACCGTTCGCAGGATCTCGTCTTCCGAGTCCACACCAGGCATTTCACCAACAGTCACGTTGTCGTACTTGCTCAGAACTTGCTCGTACATCTCACGCATGTAGTCGTGCATTTTGGGTCCGTTGACGAAGAACTGCGTTCCGGGCTGATACAAGTGCGTCGCAGGGTCAAGCACGATCGGCGCGTCTGGGTAAGTAGGCACCTTGCTGATCATGTTGATAACGTCCATTCTGAAGCCTGCAACACCTTTCTCTAGCCAAAATCTCATCACGTCCCAAACTGCTTCTCGCACTTCTGGGTTTTCCCAGTTCAGGTCCGGCTGGTCTGGTGTGAAAACGGAGAGATAGTACTGCCCGGTCTCGGTATCGTACGTCCAGGCTGAGTTTGCTTCACCAAGAATTTGTGCCCAGTTGTTGGGAGGTTGCGGAGTGCCTGCCTCGTCTCGAGATTTGGGGTCCTTCCAGATGTACCAATCTCGCTTCGAATTCGATTTGCTTGATCTCGATTCGAGGAACCACTGATGCATGTTAGAGGTGTGATTGACGACCAGGTCCATCATCAGCTTCATGTCTCGCTTCCCGCATTCGGCAATGAGCTCGTCAACATCCGCGACACTGCCGTAGATCGGGTCAATGTCCTTGTAGTCCGCAATGTCGTAGCCCATGTCGGCTTGGGGGGACTTGTAGATTGGCGATGTCCATACGATATCGACACCCAGGGATTTGAGGTAGTCGAGTCTCGACGTGATGCCTTTGACCGTGCCCCAGCCGACGCCTTGTTCATTTTTGGCGCCTGGGTGTGCTTGAAAAGAAGAGGGGTAGATCTGGTAGATGACAGACTCTTTCCACCATTTTGGTGTGTTGTAGGTCGACATGTTGCTGATAGGAGAAGTGAACCTCGCACAAGGAAGGGATTCGAGTCTACGTGTGAATGGTAAGGGGAGGATGGAAGAAGACAGCAATGTCTTTGAAACAGGTAGCAAACGACGCACAGAATTGAACATGAAATCAATTAGAGCGTGATGTTTCGACGTTCTTATATTGAAATACTGGCCTTCCAGAATTTGGCACACTTGATGATCATTACCAAGGATGACGCTTAAGCCGCATCATATCAAAAGGTACCGCTGCGGCTGTCCCGTCAAGGATCGTATGCTGAGCGACATGATTCTGCGAAAGAAAGGCCGACGCGATCATGTCGTACGTTTTCAGAGGAGGATACTCCAGAGTAAGGATTCTGACCCATCTGGATCCACGTGATGCAAGCTAAGGGTTGAGCGGTGCAAGATGAGGCCGCTTATCTCGCTGGTTTAGGGTTCTCTCCAAGCTCTCGGTTGGTATCAGTTGGAGCTACGAAAATGCATGTCGCCCCGAACACCTCGGTGGCAGTCCATGCTGCACACAACAATCACCTTGGGGTCGCGTCCCTGGTGGTGAACGGAGTCTGTCCTCTACCATCATAGATGCATCGAGGACCTTGGTAGCAATTCACTCATTTCCTGGTGTCCCGTACCATGTCACAGAATGCTTGTCCAACAACCATCACCTGGCTTGGAAGCTAAATCGAAATACAAGCTGAGGATGCTAGCGACCTACGCCGTCCCTTAAGGCCCTCCATCACGCTCGAAGCCTGGCGATTGAATGACTCACATTGTCATGCATAACTAACCGCCAGCTGACACAGTATAGACCGTATCTATCCTCGCAACAGAAACCTCCCTGCTCCTCGTCGAAATGCTCATCCTCCACCACCTTGGCATCTCTCAGTCCGAACGGATTGTTTGGCTCCTCGAAGAACTCGAGCTGCCCTACAAACTCGTCCGGCACACTCGATCCCCTATCCTCTCACCAGAATCTTTGAAGAGCCAACCTGGCAACGCATTGGGCAGAGCGCCGTTCCTAGAAGACACGGATGAGAACATCACCTTGAGCGAGAGCGGTGCAATCTGCGACTACATCAACTATAAGTACGGGGAGGGTAGACTAGCGCTCAAGCCATCAGGCAAGAACTATGCCGAATATCTGCGCTTCTTTCACTTTGCCAATGCCTCACTACAGGCATCGTCGTCGACCAACATGTCGCTCGGCGCGCTCAATCTGCCAGCAGACAATGCGTCCGTGGGATTCGCAAAGGCACGTCTTGCCGCGAATTACCGCACCCTCGACGATCGGCTCAGCTCGAACAAATACCTTGCTGGCGAGGGGTTGACAGCTGCAGATATCATGACGCTCTACTGCACCAGCACACAACGTTATTGGGGACCTCAGATCAACCTAGGAGAATACACAAATATCCTGCGGTGGATGAAGGAATGTAGTGAGCGGCCTGCATATCAGCGAGCGATGGACAAGGGTGATCCCGAAATGAAGAGGTTGTTGGGTGCTGAGGCGCCAGCGAAGAGCATGATGGCTGATGGAGGGACGAATTCGAGTCATTGGAAGAGCAATCCCTAGATGGCACAAGATTGTAGTAGCAGCGATTCCATCATCAGATAGCATCTCTGCTCAAAATCATTGCGTATCCAAACAGGTACTGCGCCATGACTTGGAGAACACATTTGGCGGGCTAACATTCGGCCGCACCAGCTCGCTTGTTGTCCCGGCGGCCTGCAGAAGTACAATTGACCGCGTGCATGCATTGCACCATTATGCCTTCACCGTTGATGATGGTGGTGGCGCATCACTTGAGCATGTCGACAGCATGCCATAAGTACAAGTCCCAATTCGACAATGTCAAAGCAACTTCTCGAATATCAATTGTCAATACCTGAGAACATCACAATCTGTCACACACAACCATCGCAACCATGAAGATCGTCCTCACTGGCTCAACAGGTTTTGCTGGCTCCGAAATCCTCGCACAATGTATCAAGTCGACATCAATCACTTCCATCATCGTTCTCAGCAGACGACCGCTCAAAGACTCTCAGAAGCACGACAAGATCAACAACATCATCATGACTGACTTCAAGACCTACTCGACGGGAGTAACCAAAGCCATATCGGATTTTGATGCATGTATATGGTGAGTACTCCCAAGGCGACAGGTGAATCCTCTCTGACCAGCAAAGGTGCCTGGGTGGTACCTCAGTCGAAGCAGAAATCGAGTTCCCAATGGCCTTCGTTCGAGCCATGACCGAAGGCTGGTCAACTCGCAACAAGCCGTTCAATTACATCCACTGCAGCGGCGTACTCGCCGAGAAAGACCAGACGAAGAGCCTCTGGTTCCTTCAAGAAGGGAGGCGCGCCAAGGTATGTCTATAGCTCACCAATGATCAGAGACATGCTAACGCATATCAGGGCCTAGCCGAAACACAATTGTTACAATTTGCCGCCGATCCAAAACGCGAAGCTATGTGGCAGACATACATCATGCGACCATCCATGATCATGCCGAAGGAAGCGAGCTTCGTCCAGAAGGTAATGGGCTACCTGCTCGGCTTTGTCCGAGTCGACGACCTGGCAAGGACTTCCATCAAGCTTGCGAGCACAACCAGTACTTCCACAACGCTGGAGAACGACGATCTCGTGAGATTGGCGAGTTGATCGTGACGGCCACGTTCGTCCCCAAGGCAAAACATCGACGCTTCAACAATGGGTCTCTGATGTTGTCCACGGGCTGTCGCAGTGGGTCGTTGCTGGACGGGCCTCTATCTCCGCGATTCCGTGACCGCTATTTTGCTAGGCTGAGCTGGGCTTGGAAACCACAATCCTGCAAACACCATCGATGGTTGCCACCAGTAGGGGGATATCTTGAACAAACTCCTGCGCAAGGCCGACACAATTCCCGATAGGCTTTCCAGCCAGCTGTTGGGAGGACAGGGGTCGCACAACTTGCGATGTCGCTCAAACCATCGCTGTGCATGGGGCGCAATCGAAGAGACAGTGAAGTGAAGAAGTGCTCGTGGGATTACCTGTCAGATAGCCCCTCTGCATGTCGGTAAGCAGTTCTCTTGGCATGCGAATAGCCATTGGTTCGAAATGGATGTGCAAAGCAAGAGAAGTGGTTGGAGCCACTGAATAGTCTGGAAGGACGGATTGAGGACTGTCAAAATCAACAAGGTAGAAAGTCCTCACCAGCTCTTGCACCTTTTGAACGCTTCGGGTGTCTTGAATCATCTTCCAGGCAAGACCGGGTCACCGCCTTCATCATTGCAGATGTGGCTCCGCTCCGACCAGCAGGATGCATCGAAGGGGTCCGTGGAGCAGAAATGTAGAAGCACAATACCGGCAAAGTCAGAGACAGTGATTCTCCTGCCTAGTCGAGCATGGTCAAGTCCACAAAATCAATCTTCATCTTCTGGCCAATACTGTCCTGCGTCTCTTGCAAGTTCACTCCATGGGTCTCCATCGGCACCTCCGCATGTGCATATGATGCTTCGTGGTAACCTTGACAGTCTATCTGATCTGGTATTCCAGGGCTGAAGTTCCAGTCAGTATCGGTCGTGAGGCCTATATCTTCCAGCTGCTGATTCTTGTAGTCGAACTCCATGTGCTGATCCACCACATCGTTCATGGCGTCCGAAGTGGCATTGCTAGAGCCGTTGTGAGACCAGACGCCGTCGCTCGCGTTCGCTGTGGTTAGTGCGCTAGATGGTTCGTCCGCGGACGGGTCGTCATCCGCTTGAGTGAGGTCAATCGTCTTTCTTGAAATAGTTTCAGGCTGCTGAGTCACACCAAGGATCTTCAAAGTATCTGCGAGTGTCAGCGTGTCCCCAACAACACGCGTAGACCAACCTTCACTTCTGTATTCGTACACAAACGTCGCCATTGGCCACATGTCCACTTTTCTCGTATGTCTCACCCTGGGCAGCTTCGGCAGTCCTTGATCAAACTCTGACAGCACCACAGCATTGCCTGAATCATAAATATTACCCTCGCTAAAGAAATCAGGATGATCCCAGCTACCAGAACTCGCGGGCCTATCGGTTTCCCTCCAAACTTCAACTTTCAGCGTGCCATGCAACCCGGAATCAAACTCCCAAGGCTTCTGGACCCAAGCTTGCAGTTCATCGACCCAAAATCTCCTGCCCTTTTTGCGAACACGGTAAGTACCGCTCCGTTCCCACCGCTCGCGTTTGACAAAAGCGGAACCGATCTTGAGGTCATCGAGATATGTCCGAAATACAAGATATTCGGTGTCGTCGCCATCAATGAAGGTAAAGCCGCAGTGTACTTTGAAGTCGATCGCGAATTCGTAGTGATGCTGCCGCTCGAGATATGTTGTTGTTGCGATGCCGATGTATTTTTGGACTGACTGGTCTTGTCTTGTGGGGTTGGAATATGGTGGATTGTGCTCGATTATTGGTTGCCACGTGGTTGTGGACATGCCGTCCGAGTTGTGTCGTTGTAGCGACAAGATCGTCACTTCAAAATTGCTTTGGGTGACCATAGCGGCGACGACGATATATGCTGGACAGGTACATTCATGTTTCCAGAGCTTATGAAGAAGTCGGCTGAAATGTGATCGAAAGTGATAGTGTCAGCGCACACGTGCGACAACAGGCAAAAGGCAGCCGCTGCCTGTCACGAGGACCTGCAGCCCGAGCCCTTGCATTCTTGTGGACGCATAGTCACACAGTACCCGTAGGCATGCAAAGGCTCGATTGGTGTCGAAATAAGGCGTGTAGGCGAGCGGATGTGCCAGTTTCCTGTTTGTGTAAGCTAGATGCTGAATTGCGGATGTACAGTAGATACGGAACAATCTTCTGTCAATCCAAGAGCTAAGGGAAAGATAGCAAGTGTGCTTCGGGTCGCCTGTGTGACTGCGGCTTATCCTACGCTTACATAATCATACTAGATACGCTAGCATGAAAGGGGTAGCATCGAGCAACCAGGCTGGTCGGCTCTGCTACACAATACCACCATCAAAATCGTAGAGCCTTGTTTTCGAATGGAAACCCGGTATATCGTGCAAGTATACTCTAGGTCACTAACACACACCACACCCTATGCACGTCTACTGTTCGTACTTGCCTAGGGGGCTGTTGTACACTCAAACAGCGCTACGTTACTGGCTAGAACCATTTCGTACAACTCCGGGAACCTTGACCTGACTAAAACATCATCTGCCAATGTGCTTCCAATAGTTTCCGACAAGGTTGGTAGCTATCATACTCCTATGCCCTGCATCGACTTGAAGGCTTCCTCATCTAACCTCCTATGCTCCTCGGCCGACAACGTAGGCCTCAGAACGTCCGCCCCAACTCCGAGCACCTTCTCCGGCGTCAAGCTGTCAACCGACATGTGACCCGACCATTTCGATAGGATACTCCCTGCTGTGATCGTGCTGCTTGTTCGCTTCAGTTTGTCGGACAGTCTCCGAAATCTGTGAAAGCTGCTGTTCGTCGAGGAGCTCAACGTTGACACATCATCTGGCGTTTGGGGTTCAAGGCTGCGTGGTAATGCTGTTGGGGCAACGAGAGCAGTCGTTCGATCGAATTGTTTCACGCTGTGACCGAGCAGATCCCAACACTGTTTGGCTTTACAAGGGCCGATATGGAGGCCTTGCGGTGCGAACAATGATTGGCTTGGATCACACGTCCAGATCGCTTGGAGCAACTTGTGATTGATGTTGATGGCATGGTCTCTTCTGTCACATGATGTTGCTTCCGCGTCAAGCACACTGGTAGCAGCTGTGAGGCGATTACACGTATTATCATTGGGCAGCCCGGAAAGCTGACCACGCTCGTGAAACTCCTGTGCGACGACTAAGCCGATGGCATCGAATAGCAGGGACAAAACCGCAGTACTGCGGCACCAACTGACGTGCCTGGCTAGTCGCTGGAAATTTGACCTTAGCGTGTCTGAGATCCGCTGAGCTAGCATGATAGTGTTCGTCCTCTCGAAATGCGGGCGAGCGTGAGTGTGGCCCTTGTGGTAAGACCAAGGCTTGAGCGCAGAGGCATATTGCGAGAGATCAACCAGATTACGCCGCTCCAATATAACCTCTCGACACACTTGGAGTATCGCATGAACATTCTCTACACGATATCCTTCCCTGAGCTGCGCGTCCAAGCGTTGTCTGTGCTCGTCGCGCTCGTCGACCCAGTCACCAGGATCGTTCGAGGCCTTCAGATCCAGTATCGATAGGTTGCGCAGACCTTGGTACAGATGTGAATATTTGTCGCGTAAAGACCTTGAGGCCGATAGAAAAGCATCACCGTCGCTTTCGAAGAACACAACCGCCACCATGAGATTGATGTTGCCTTTTGGATTCACCATGCCATCCTGGATGCCAGCCAGTTGAAGAGCGATTGCATAAGCTGCATTGTTCCTGACTGTAGGCCTCTCCAGTAGGTCGGAGTAGTATTCCAATGTGCTTTCGAGTTTTGCTCTCATCGCTTGTGAGAGCACCGATCCACGACAAAGGCGTGTCAGTGCTCTGGCATGATGTAGTGACTGGGCTGGCTCAGTCTCGTCTAAAAGCATCTGGTATAGAGGCTCCCAACGCTTAAAGTCTTTCTCGCCTTTGAAGAAATCCATGCAGCAACAGTCAATGTTAGGAACGCCTGCCCCAGCAGCCTCCATCTTCTGCAGTATCCGTGCTTGAGCTTCAACGCCACCGAGGTTGGACGGCACATTGAGCTCGATGCCGCACAGCGGGGAATCATCGACATTCTGAACGGCATTCGTTGTGTTGCCTGCGAAGACAGGTCGAGGTTGCCCACGGTCCTCTGCATCTGCTCCCGATCTCGTATCGACTGTCGGGATACGGTCGGGGCCATCGGTGTCGTGGATAGCATCGTTGGCTGCAAAGGTAAGGCTGCCATGATTGGAGCTAGATACTGAGGATTGAGGAGATGGGTTTAACCTGTTTCGAACCAGCAAATCCCAGTCTGTCATCTTCCTCACGAGTTGGCTGTGGCTGACACGAAAACCTTGCTCAAATAGCAGCTGGCACATCTGTTGCCTTGAAAGACCTTCATTGTGCCATGAAATTATAAGAGGTCTGAAACTTTCCCACTCGTCGTTACTTCGTCGTGGAGTATAACTCGTTTGTCCAGGTGTGTACTGCCTGAAAGCCGTATTCATGGTGTCTACCGTAAAACATTGGTGTGAGGAGCCCTCTCTTCGTCAGGTTGTCGCGAGGGTGGTGCATATCTGTCGATGCATGATGCATCGTGGTTCGATTTCTACTTTGGGGCTCGTAGGGAGATGCATGGGCTACAAGAGTAACAAGACCAACCACACAGGTGGCGTCGAGATTGGCGGCGACCATGCATCATTAGCTGCCTGTGCCGCACGAGCAGCTCGTACTCGACAGGTCAACATCCAAAGGCTGAAACTGTTGCTGCAGAGTACCTTGCGGATACAACGTGGCACTTGTGAACAAACGATAGCCATGTGTGCTAGTGGAGTTGATGGACCTGGGATGAGCCGTTGTTGTTACCAATGGCGTTGGAGAGAGGTCGACGCCAATTTCTGGTGCCGGGGAGGGCTCATGTGGCGCATGCCAACGTCGCCGGAAGTTTCCACGAGATCACACGCGGTACAAGAAGCCCTGTCCTTTTTGACAAATAATGTCCATTGATGAACTCTTGAAAGATACCAGAAGTCAAATTGACATCATGACTAGGCATTGTACATGGACTAGATGCTTCTCTACTCATCTAGCTACCTAGACACCCCCTGATCTGATGCGTCCAAGACTGGACAAGGAATCAGGACCGCGTCAACCAAGCGCGATGCAGGGGATTTAACTGAAAGGCTGATACATAAACAATGACGGGGCTACATTCATCGACTTAACGAACCTTCCTCCTGTTTGAGCCATCTAGACTGGGTGCTTGACACGGCAGGTCTTAGTTAGCTCTCACTGGGACAACGGCCTGGGCGTTCTTGGTTCTATTGTGTTGCGAATCTAGCTCCTGTTCGAGCGCTTCCAGACACGCTACTCGCCTCGGCACGGACAGCCACTACCTTCGGGGTAGGTAGACTACTTCCTAGTATTGCGTCCATCTGCAGAAAAGACTCCAACCTCTGTCCTGTCTTTCCGATACCTTACTGGTTGGCGTTGCCTTTGAAACCCGCAATGGATAAGAATGGCCTGCCTAGCTCTTCCAGCTTACCGTAGCGCTAATCCCTTCCGCGCTATTCGAACCACCAGATTTGGGCTCAGAGTAGTGATGACGAGGCAATATGGCAGTGTATCATGGCAGGTGAGGTAGAGCAATGTTATACAGCAGTAGATTTCATTTTTCGTGAAGCGTGACAGTTGAGAAGGCTCCCTGTCGCAGTCTATGAAGTTTGCTCACTTCATTTCGGCGCCGACGAGGAGCCTACGGAATCGAATAAAGTTGCACCCTAACCATATCAATAGATGGAAAGATCTTGGAAAGATCTCGGCAACGATACAACCATACACATGAAACGCTGTCGCGGACTTCGGTATGACCTAGCTACTACTGACAGAAGCTATGCACCATCAACACTCGAGAAATACTTTTGTGCAAGAAAATCTAATCAGCCAGCCAACAACCGTGCTGGAGTTCATATAGCATGTGTCGACGCCTGAGTATCTTCGTGCGGTCCATCGTGAGCCCGTGTTGAGCAATGCCGCCCTGCTTGACCGGATCAGTGACTCAACAGATCTCTTACGCTCATACCCCCACCTCTACCGCTCCCACCCATTGCTCTTCGATCGTTTGTCAACATCATCAGCGCCGCCGTAGCAGTCGCTTCTGCATGTCCCTCCTGAACCTCCTGCACAGCCGTTGCGCCCATCGGCATCGCAGCCTGCGGTAAGGGATGGATATTTGGACTGTACTTGCCCAGATGCTGGTGCTGCTGATTCGAGTATATTCTGCTTAGATCTGGACTAAAATGGATTGCATTGAAGGCTGGGCTGATGCCTGTCGCTGTCGGCGTTTGTGCAATCACTGGCGGCGGGGACGTCGAGTACGTTTTACTCTTGGTCATGGGAGGCGGCAATTGCCGTTGGCTCGCTAGGCTCGAACTTGACATGCTGGGTTGTAATAACGGGCTGGGACGCGTCGAAGTGGTGGCCGTGGACGCGGTCGCTGTCGAAGTTCTTCTGTTGCTGGCCGGCTGTGGTGCTGGAGATGCTGACGATGCTCTAAGTCCTGCACCCTGCTCTTCCGTCTCTTCGTCGTCTTCCTCTTCTTGTCGAAGGGCTGACCCTCTGTCATCCTGCAGCTTCTCAACGCAACCTTGCAGATACTTGACATACTCAATTCCAGCTTGGAGGATGGCCAGTTTATGCATCTCAACACCATTGCAGGCTGGGATCATGTCTTTGAGCACTCCAAACTCTTCATTCATCTTTGACCTCCGTCTTCGCTCGATGACAGAGTGTGCCGTCTTTCGTGCAATCCTCCTCCCCGCTGCTGACGTGGTGGACTGCTGCTTCTTCTTCGGCGAGGTTGGTTTCGCTGTCGATGGTACGCTAGGACGCTCTTCCTTTGGCTTCATCTGGATGATCTTCCTGGCTCGACTCGGTGGTGGAGGCAGCTCTTCTTTGCCTTTGGTACTTCCTGACAACGTTCGCTTTCGCTGAACGATAGGCGACGCGGGTGGTGAATGGTTGACAGCAGCTGGAGGTAAAACGAATGAGTTCTCCATGTCGCTCACTTTCTCTTGCGCAGATGGACCTGTAGAGGTTGCTGGTGTGGGAGGGAATTTCACACGAGGCATTGTCAGTGGGCTACACGAAGGTGCACGGATGAGCCTGGCATGCCAGCATAACTGCAGTCCTAATAGCAAAAACCTACGATTGCAAGCAGTCCGCTCCTTCGACTTTTCCAAGCTCAGCAATGTGAGCACATGTCCTACCTGTGAGGGTGCGCACCACTCATTCGAGGTCTCGAGTGTCGTGTGCCTCCATACTTCATTGTGATTTGCTGATGCAAGATGTATCGCGAGGGTGCGAGATGTGGTGTGTTGAATGCACAACGTGTGAAGCTGGAAAGTGCTTATTGGCTGATGGAAACAGCTCACGACAAGCTAGCATTACGCCGAGATGAGGATCGGCCATTTGGCGATTACGGCAAGTTTATCGAGGGAAGTGGGAACAAGTGGGGAGCTGGGTTATGCGGAAGAGCAGCGTCACGCAAGATGTCATCGCCGGAAAAGCCCCGAGGGTAGTGTCGTAACGCCGACCCATGATGTCGCTACCGGTAGGGGTCGCGTATGGTAGTAGGAATAACCATTGTAACCGCGTGTGCCGACGAGGGTCATGTCATTCAAATCACAGGTACCTAGAACTTCATTGTCGTCTTGTTGACGTGTTGTACTCCTCCAGGGTATCTCATTTAGTATCATGAACGCTGCTGTGATCCTTGCTGTCACCGACGCCTTTCTGTGCCTCCCCGTTGCTCAAACCACGAGTACCTGGGTTCTTCCAGTGCACTTTCAGTGGTGTCCAGCTATGTTCATTGTACTCCTGTGGCACTAGTTAGTATGATCCACAACACCGGTCGACGGCACTGCTTACCTTTTGGACCTTCGCACACGTCTTTAGACCCCACTCGGTAACGCCAACCATCAAAACAGATTCAAACATGAACGCCATGCTACCCTCTCCCACCTTGGCGGGTTTGAGCTCCATCGTGCTCGCCTTCTCGTATGTCTGCATGTCAGGACCATGACCGGACATTGTGTTGTGTAGTGACGCTCCGGCAGGTTGGAACCCTCCTTTGCCTGCACCTTTGGCATCGTATTGCCCGCAGATCAATCCCATGAACTCTGACATTGTATTCCGATGGTACCACGGTGGTCGAAAAGTGTCTTCAGCGACCAGCCATCTGGGTGGGAAGATGACAAAATCGGCTATAGCTGTACCATGGCCGTGAGGGTGGGATGGTGCGGTAAGAACTGTGAAGATGGACGGATCTGGGTGGTCGAACGAGATCGAACCCATAGCGTTGAACCGGCCGAGATCGTACTTGTAGGGGTAGTAGTTCCCATGCCATGCCACAACATCGAAGGGCGAGTGGTGCTGCTTAGCTTGGAAGAGATTACCGTCGAACTTGGTGTAGAGTGTCCACTCGGTATCCTCAAAGTCCTCGATGAACGAAGCCTTTGGGATTTGAAAATCTCGTGAGTTTGCCAGGGCATTCGAACCGATCGGTCCGAGCTCAGGCAGCGCAAAGTGACCTTGGTAAAGCTCTAAGATGTAGCCTCGGACAGGCTCGTCGTCCTGCAGCTTGACATGGTACCTGATACCTCGAGGAATGACGCAAATCTCCATTGGTCGAACGAGAATGTTACCCAGCTCAGTCCTGATATCGAGAGTACCGTGTTGAGGCACGATCAAGAAATCTCCATCTCCACTGTAGAAGGCGGTCTTCTCTGGCATTGAAGCGCCTGCTGCATAGATGTACATTCCGACACCCTGCTTCATTTGTGGATCTCCAGCTCCTGCGACCAGGTGGAGTGAATGTATCCATGACACCTCATTATCGAAGTCGAAAGGGTCCCATCGCAATTGGTTTGGGATGGCATTGAAGTGCTTGCCGAAGCTCGGAGTGGGCGACTGCAGGGACTGCGATGAGTTGTCGGGAACTGGCTCAAAGTTCTGGTGACTCGAGGTAGGTAGAATGCGGTACAGCCATGTCTGCTGGTTCTCGTTTCGTGGAGCTGTGAAGGCTGTACCAGAGAGCTTCTCGGTGTACAGGCCGTGTGGTGCTTGTTGAGGTGAATTCTGCCCTATCGGTAGGGCGCCGGGCACTGCTTCACTCCTGCCCAATCGTCAGATGTAGGCAGGATGGAGGACTTGTCATACTCACTCGTTGTACACCGCAAACCCATGAGTGTATTCGTACTTTTCGGTCACTGTGAACTGGGTTACAGGCATCGTTGATAGCTTGCTCGTCCTCGAAAGTGCTGATGTTTCGAGCTGACAAACAGGTTAGACTCGAACTAAGCGAATAATTGACAAGTGAACATACTCGTCAGAGGCGTCTTGTATTTTAAGTTAATATCCTTATTCTCACGATGTCGCTCGAGAGCTTCTCGCAGTCGAGTAAAGCCAGTCATTTTGGTGGAATGATCTTCGACGCGGAAGTCAGTGTTCTGCAGCAGACGAGTGCGGAATCAGAAGCGTGAGGAGCAAGTTTGGCAGGTGGAAGAGGAGAAGCTGGATTTCGGGGTGACGCGCGCATAAGAACCACAATCGAAGTGGTCGGTCTAAGCATCCAGACATCCGATGCAGACGAGTCAGGAACGGCTCTTTCGGCGTCTATTTGCAAGATTGTCGACCGATGCAACCACACTCAGAAAGTGCCTGCAACTCCACGAAAACAATCAGCCTTGAAATTCCACGAATAGTGAACCATTATCAGGGTAAATTTGACGTGCTCGTAGGCTGCTTTCGGGACCCGCCATACGCAGAATGGCGCCAAAAGTTAGATGTGGGGGTCTCTTCGTGGTCCTTTAGAATGCCGATTTGCCGAGCTGGGTAGAAGATGCGGTGCAACACCGCGAGCTCATGCATGTAGAGCTTATCGTTCTGCACCAGTTCGTGCATGTGCTCGAGTGCATGCAGTGATAGCGCGGGTCGTTCTGGATCACATCCTACACGGTATCCAAAGCAAGAAACGCATGCTGTCTCCGAGGCGGTTATTTGCTGTATCGCATCCCCCTACTGTTATGGTTGAGAGCTTGTCAACGAGCTTGCATAACTTCAACATCCAATGTGGTTCCTTTGATAGGGTTGAGCAAGACCAGGCAATTCTAACATCCTTCTAGAAGGATTGGACATTGTTCTCTGTCTCTGGTGTGCCTCCGTGTTGACCCTGCGGAATTGCTGCGATTGACCCTGGCCCACCGATCGGCTTCTTGTCGGACGTTATGCTCCGGTTGTCAGCAACACAAACGCTAGGATGATGGCGGAAGCACATCTATCAGCTAGTGGGCAGCTGGTCATCGCACCGCCGACGTGGCCTGGGTGGCAGGGGAAGGCAGATCGGACTCGAGCGCTTGACAACATCAGCCGTCGCAATAGCTCTGTCGTCTCGAGCATCGCGGTGCTGTCAGTGACGAAACCAGGCCGATTGATGGACGCTTAAATCGGCTTTCGTGCATGGGTGGTGCGTTCTGAACTTACCAGTTCCAGCTTCTCCGCCGTGGGTGTGTCCCTGCGTCTCTCTCCATTCGTTCTTGAGGTTTTCCATTGCCAATTTCTTTCTGTCTTTCCACTTGATCGCGTCTGTTTTGTTCGTTCGTCCTGGCCGGCGTGCTGCTATAGGATGTATTGGCTGGCCGTGTTGTACGCGAGGTTCGACTAATACCTCGTGCCGTCGCACCGTGTTCGGAATATCCATTGCGTTAGTGAAATCTGGTATTGGCGGTAACGAGATATTAGGACGACGCGACAAAGCTGTCGTAAAGGCGATTTATACATGATAACTTGCTCAATCTATGATATAGCGGACTTTGTAATTTGTCAAAGAATAGCAGCAGGAATTCGTGGTAGCCAATACGTGAGCTCCAAACTAGGCGTTGCAAACCAGTGTCAGGATCGTGCAAGCATGCCAGCTGCGCCCCTACAAGCGTGTATCAAGTGGTGACCTACATCACCTCTTCGGAAGGTGCAATCGATGGAAGACGGCAGGTACGGTGACAAAAAATTGCTGAATGGTTGGTAAACATCTGAACTACCATCAAGATGTAAGGATAAATTCGCCGACTTCATCAACCTCAAAGTGCCGATATGAACCCAACACAAATGCCCAACTCTCTCCTCATCACAGCAGTCAACCAGGAGCGACAGGCATTTTGCACAATCCATTGCACCTACAAATCCTTCGTCCTTTCGTCACTTTCCCTAATCCACCTCTCCAAGCTCTCCTTGTTCCTGATCCTGAACCCAACCTTGAAAGGCTTCGGCTCAGTCGTCAACGCAGTGGGAATGCTATTACATTCAATCGGGTCCAAAATCGCCCACTCGCTCTTGTCCTTCGCCGGCACAAACTCAAACGCCGTCAACATTCTCAAGAACACAGTGTAGATCTCTCGGTTCGCAAGGTGGCTTCCAACACACATCCTGCTGCCGGCGCCGTAGCCGTAGTGTGGTGTTCCGCTACCCTCCTGGTCATCGAGATATCTTTCCGGCATGAATTTGGCAGGATCTTTGAAATGTGTCTCGTCATAGTCGGCTGCCCAGGCGTTCATGTAGAAAACACTTCCCGCCGGCACAGTGGTACCGTTGTACTCGATGTCCTTGATGCTCGTGCGTGGTAGACAGATAGGAATCACGGTCCAGAAACGGAGAATCTCTTTGGTAAGTGCTGTGATGTAGGGTACCTTCTCTTCGTGCAAACCCTTTTCCCATGCCTCACCATCTTTAGGATAGACCTTCATGATCTCTTCATATGCCTTCTTCTGGATCTCTTGGCCTTCTGGCGAAGCGAGGTAGCCTAGGCCCATGATGAGGTTGCCTGGGACGGTATCGATGCCGGCCGAAACCATCGTCAGACATATCGACTTGACCTCGTCGTCGTTCAGCTTGGCTTCTGGGTCCTTAAGAATGTTTCCGGTGATGCATGGGTTGTCGGTTCCCCTGGCTATCCTATCCTTTAACATATCGAGGAAAGTTTGGAGGTATGCATCTCGGCGTGCTCGGTATGCTCCTGCCTCGGTGTTCTGCCGACTGATCAATGGCAGACGGAGAGCAGGGATGTAATCTTGCCAGTTGTTGGATGTGCTTCTAAAATTGGAGACAACTCTCTCAACGTGGACGACTATAGCGGATCAGTGACACAACTCATGCCAGATGCGTGACGGACTCACCCTCTCTTAGCAGCTTCTCGTCGATGCCACCATCAATCCGGATACCATAGTTCAAGGTCAAGCTAGTGTTCAGTGCGAATCTGTGAAAGTACTTTCTCGGGTCGATGTCGACAGTGCCCTCCTTGCTGTCTTTATACATGTCTTTGATGGCAACGTTGCATTCAAGATCAACGTGGGGCATATAACTCTGTACAGCGGGCCTGTTCAAAGCTGTAGCGGCGGCCTTTCTCCTTCGCTTGCAACTCTCATCCCATGGTGACGTCCCAATCGTGAAGCCTTGACTCGTACTGACAACGCTGTGAAAAGTGTACAAGGTTGGCCTTGAGATGAGAGCGGATTGGTTCGTGACCCAGAAATGCTTGACACTGTCAAACGTGTTGGCGAAGATGATTCGTCTGTTGCCGAGTCGTGTCTGGAAGACAGGCCAGTTGTATTTCTTTGCCCATGCACCTGCCACTCGGGCATGATCTGAGCCCAGCTGAAGGAGATTACCAAATATTGGAACACCTGGTATCTCCGGCAGGCCTTTGATCTTCGGCTGGTCTGTTTGGTTGGCCAATTTGACAAGAACGAATGCTATCGACAGCAGAAGGACTGAAATTGTAGTCGGACTGAGTTGGGAGAAAATTGACATCGTCTTACTTGATGGCACATCATCATCAACTTCCAGAGATCTGGCTAGGACTTGCCCGAACATCTTGTCGACAGATGCAGCTGAACTTCCGAATTGTTGTTAGCTCGCAGCTCAGAATCCGACGGTGCCCTCAAAGAGTGTACTACCAAGATGTGGTAGTTATATGTGAAACTTGATCAAATCCAGCCATTGATCTTTCATTCGAGTGCACCGCACTGACCTAGGTGTGATGGTGGATGAGGTGCAGGAACGAACCGTGTCTCCGCAATAGAGGGTAGGGACGGAATTGATGCGCACCGTAAGATGGAAAGTAGCAGATGTTATTGGTCGAACGACGGACTGAAAGCCATGCAAACCAAATCCGGCGAGCGGCATCATTACCGTCACGACGATCTTGGGTTTGGAGCTCGAGGGTTCTTCACTTTTGGCTGTGGCCTGATTGGCTACGTAGGCTCGCTCCAGCCCAAACTCTGAGTCACATGGCTACCTCAACTGCAAAGACGATGTGAGGCTTGTACTGATACGAGTGGTAAGACATGTATTGTATGTGATATGTAGGTAGGATTGGGTGGACCAAGTTGGTAGTTAGTGTGATGACTGAGTTGCATTTGCCCAACTACAAACTGTGTCTTGCTGGAATACCTTCACAGTCGCTTTCAAACAGTCGCTGGGACACCGAGACCAATTCATGTCAAGTGTTCTCGAGACAATTCTGCACCACTACCGTGTATGCTGGCGGTGAACGCGACGCGACAGGCTAACTCAGAAAGAAAGCTTGGGTGCAGGCATGATAGTGCCTCTGCATTCTCCAAAGCCAACTAGACCATCTTCTTCATTACCGCAAACACCTCGTAGGACGACGGTGTCACCGTCTTGCAAGAACTTCCGTTCAACGCCGCCTTCGAGCTGAATCGCTGCTTTGCCGCCTTTGGTTTGCTCGATCATAGCTCCTTCGGTGCCAGTGTCGGTGCCCGAAATGGTGCCACTGCCTAGCATGTCGCCAACATTCATCGGACAGCCACCGATAGTATGATGAGCTAGCATCTGGGGGAAAGAGAAAAGCAGGTGTTTGCCATTCGTGTTTGAGACCACATTGGGCGCACCGCCCTCCGGAGTCAACTCGAACTGTAGCCGAATATCGAAAACGCTCTTCGTGTTCTTCTCTTGCAGGTAGGGTAGAAGTTCGCTGTCGTTCTTGATGCCTTCTGATCTGAAAGGCTCCAAGGCATCCATTAGCACGACCCAGGGAGAAATTGTGGAAGCGAAGTTCTATCAGAAGTCAGTCTGTGATCCACGATACGGGAGATGGTACTCACTTTGGCGTTGAAGGGGCCCAATGGCACATATTCCCATGCTTGAATGTCTCTGGCTGACCAATCGTTGAGTAACACAATTCCAAAGATGCTGTCCTCGGCTTCTGAAATCGGTATCGGCTGCCCCATCTTGTTGCCTTTGCACAAGAATGCGCCCAGTTCGACCTCGATATCAAGTCGCTGACAAGGCTTGAAGACTGGTTTCTTGACCTCAGCCTTGGGGTCCTCGAGAACCTGACCATTTGGTCTTATCACTGGCGTGCCACTTACAACCACGGATGATGCCCGCCCATGGTAGCCGACCGGGAGATGAGTGTAGTTGGGTTGCAGAGCATTTTTCGGGTCACGTAAGATGCATCCAAGATTGAAAGCGTGGTTCTTGCCAGCATAGAAATCGGTGTAATCACCTATCTGCATAGGCAAGTGCATTCGAACTTCGTCTTGTCGCAATAAGCAGGCTTTCTGGGCATCCTGGTTGTCTTTCAAGATGGATGCATGTGGAGTGTCGTCTCGGAAAATGTCCTGAATGTACTCGCGTACTGCCTTATGCGCCGGCCGCCCTAGGGCAGCAAATGCGTTCAGCGTTGATTGAGAGAACACGTCGTCGACCTGCTGTGAGCATGCGCTGAAGCCATTCTGAGCTTGAAAGGCTTTAAGGTCGAGACAATGCTCCCCAATGGCAACAGCTGCTCGTGGGGTTGAGCTACTGGAGGTCGAAATAATGCCGAATGGAATGTTAGCAAGGGAGAAGCCACTCGACTTTGGTATCTGAAACCACGACTTGAGAGCCATACTCGATGCTTGATGCGGGTGTACTGGTAAATGACAATAATGGCGAGACCGAGTATGACACTAGCCGTGCTTGTTGTGATGTGAATTGTACAACTGGACGAGGTCAACCCAGATGCTGTTGGAGTCGAGCCAAACGTGGCGTGAAAACCCGCGCGGAAAAGTTTCCGTTAGGGTCGCACACGCTGCGAGAAGTTGCGGAACAGTGAACAGATTCAATCCTCGACTCCACGATGAAAAACGACTTCGAACCGCGTTGCTAGGCAGGCTATGCATTATACGGTACGATTTGAAGGACTCGATCAAAGATAGAACTCGCCCTTGCTTGCTCGAACCGCCATGAGATTGCTGTTTTGGCCTTCCGGTCAACGAATGGGCTACCCATCGGAAAGAGGTGAGCAGCTAAGGTACTCCAGGGTAGGTGTGAATTCCAAATAGGATAGCAGCAACCAGATTACTGAGTGTGGAAATCGTCAGTTCGAGATAGAAGCACCACAACCAGACTGAGGGGGACTTGTCGCAGGGGTTTTCGGCCTCGACAGGATTCATTCTACAGATTGGCATTGATATGCCTGCGGCGGTTGCCCCTGGCCTGCAACTCGATTAGCACTTCACTTGGTCTGGATGGCATTGCCGTTGCAACACTCACTTCTAAACATCTTGACGACCGTTAACACCGTGCTGATACACATGACCCCACATCCGAACGCAATGCAAAGTCCAGCCAAAACTGTCCTCCAACTCCTGGTGCTTAATTTGATGTAACACAAGGGCGGCAGGATGTACGCCAACACACATGCACTCGTTGCGCCAATGAGCTCGAAGACCACGCCCAAATCCGTGGTTACAAGGCTGATCGTCGTTGCGGACACGACCAGAGCTGAGCTGAATATCAAATGACGATTAGGCTGGTAGGGCTCGTCTGGAAAGTAGTAGTTGTTCATGACCTCGCGGCAAACGAAGCACTCCAGGGGCAGCGTCGTGAGCATGTTCAAACCGAAACATAGTCGCGCAATCTGAACCATAACGTGGCCTTGTGCGGGGAAATTGTTAAGAACGTTGCCTTGGGTTTTGTCGCCGAAAGTGAGGAAGCCAGCCAGCGCCACAATCAGACATGCGAGACAGGAGACGAACGTCGAGTAGTGCGTGACTCTGCTGAAGCGGTCCATCGTGGGCGTCTTGAGTGAACCGTAAATCAGCATGGAATTGTGATGGCACACAAATGCTGGCACTTGTCAGCAGCTTTCCGAACGATGATTGGTGTTGCCTACCAAACGAGATAACACCAACAGCCTGAAAGAAGCCATCATTCACAAAAAGCATGCCCTTCGTACTCCCTCTGCATCCTTGATCTACCGTCGGCCCATTTGTGACAACCGTAACAATGATAATGATCATGCTCACCAATGCCGCCGTACTCGCCTTGGCCAGCTTGGCGATGTCTCTGTAGAGACTCAGCGGCCACGAAACAGTCAGTACGAAAAAGACAATGACGGCCTTCCTATCTGTGAACAACCACAAGAAAGGTACCTCGCTCAAGCCAGGGAACAACGCCTCAATGACATGCGGTATAGTGTCTCCCACTATGATGCAGAACGCCAGCATCCCACCGAAGGCAAAGGCCCATTGTGCCACCGAAATTGCGATCAGCCCTGTTCTGCCGAAACAATGCTGCATTGTAGACTGGAATGAGTCTGCGCCGCTAAGCTTGCTGTTGATGACTATGAGCTGAATCGTCCAGTCGACCATGATCGTGAGACTGACGAGTAGAACGATTCCCATCGTCAAACCTGCTTGTCGGAACGCGTACGGTTGACCTATGATGCCTGCGCCGATGATGCTGTTTGCCATGTTCATGAACGCACTACGCATGCCACTCTTTGGCCTTGCATCTGGAAGATAGTCCTCCGGCTGGAAAGAGTCATCTTGGAACGGGCTGCTACTCGGGGGAGTGATGTCGGTCAGTAATCGTCGGTGTTGACTGTCACCGGACGCGTCCAAGTAGTCTTCGTCGTCGAGGTCGAAAGAAGCTACGGTGCGAGGAGAGAGGATGTGGTCTTCTGGATCGAAACGAACTCGGTTCTTCGTTCGAGGCGTGCCATCATGGCGTCCTTGTGATAGTGAGGAGTGTCTTTTCACCTGCGGTCGTGGGGACGATGATCGGGAGATGGAAGGAGAGGGCGTCGGAAGGGTTGCTACGGCTGTATTTCCATGGTTGCTGAAAGAACTGAGAAGTCCTTGGCCTTCTTCAACAGTGTTAGCGTCTGTCGTGCTATCATGGTCATCTTTGGACATGTCGCATGGTGGGCATCGAACAATGGACACGATTCGTGAACTCTGTTGACACGAGAAGTGTACTTTTGGACTCGAGACGCGCAAGATGACGTTGATGGGATAGGGAGGTTTACCGAGCAAATCTGCGGGAATGTTGCGTGCTGACCCATGGCACCATCGATTACATGACCTGTGGCGGTCTACCCTTCATACTGTCAGTATCTTAGATTTCACGCTCATCAAGACAGATCAATCTACGACCGGCAGAAGCAGTAGCTCTGTCTTCACTAGCCTGTTCAGCGCTTAAGTTGTTACCGTGTCAAGCATTCGGCCGTGTACCTAGACTGTACACCGTCTCACGAATCTCAGCTCATACGTGAGCAGCCAACTATAGCGCAAGACCTATGCATCCTTCTCTCAGCAGGACTTTCTGCCTCCCGCTGTAATGCCTTTCATCGGAAGCTCAGGTAATTCGACCTAGGCCATTGCTCTAGTCCGAGCTCCTCGAAATCGTGCACCACCGCACCACCCTCTCTTCCAGTGTCATGGCTGCAATCGTGCTCAAAGTTTTCTTCATGCTCGGTGCCATAACCTCCAGATCGATCTTGTCATGGACCCGTTGACTATGTTGACTACTCGCTTGTAGTTGGCGATAGATTCTGCTAGGGCCATGGTCGTCTCTAACAAATAGAGATTGCAAGGAGGTTCGATCAGATTCGCAAGCAAGGAGTGGTTGGAACTGGCTCCTCGGTGTAGTGCGTCCAATAGTACTCGGTGGAAGGCCGTAAGACTTGGTCGAATATGCAAAGCGACGTAAACTGAGTCTTCGCTATGTTGATTCTGGCCAATAAACTCGAAAGTGTATGGAAATAAGCAGGGTGTCAGGGCATGTCAGACCACACACTCATGATACTGTAATGATGACCGCCTTGCTTGTAGGAGATGGGAAGGTTGAAGATTAGCCTTCGAGAGTTGGTCTTTCTGAGGTGCACTGTCGTCAATAGTCTCTCGTCAAAAGACCGTGGACATCAATCGGTCAGAATGCTACAGTCTGTTCGGCACATGCCAATAAGTCTCCTAAAATGGCAGTAATGAAGCTCGCAAGGTTCCGGCTGCTTTGGCCAGCGTGAAGCACTGTCTCGCCAGCAACAACAGCACCATAGCACACTTCCTACCTACCTGGTCAACTTGACCTGGGTGATTCATGTGTAGTAGAGCAACCATGCATCGCGGTCGAGCATCTTGATACTGGACATACTCGGTCACGACGTCGTTGTAGTCACAATCATGAGAGCTCGGGATTAGCAAAGAATGATCTCGGTTCCCGAGGAATTTTGAGCCTCGGACCTCGAGCTTCACATATAGCCGAGTGTCTCGACCAATAGGAAACTCTCAAGCGACGCTCTATCGAACCCACTTCTGCCTTCTGAGGATTGATCATTGCAGGAAGCATATCTGCTACGATCGGAACCTGCTAAGCTTACATCGCTTGTGTCTTCACTTGGTTAGGCCTTCCCAGTGCTACCCAATACGAAGACCATCACCTCTGAGCTCCCTCCGCAACATTGGCGGACCCAAGGCTCTGTACTCGATGGGAGCGTTCCAGTCCTTACAGAACAATGAACAAGGTTCCAAGTGTACGCGTTGCAAGTGATAAATCGACTCCGCCTTCGATACAGCGTACTTCTCGTGACTAACTTCCAACGCTACTCGCATGTTTTGGAGATGAGACCCGTTGTCAACTTGATGTTTCTTCTTAAGGATAAGAACATATCACATACCATATGAAGCATCACTCCAGTCATAGATTGTTTCAACCTCGTCCTGGTTACTACTGTATTCCTAGAGCGTCGAACTTTAGCACCTCAAAACAACCATGGAACCATCAACACCCGATTCGGTAGTCTCGCGAAGTAGGACTGCCTATTCCTGCATTCGATGCTCTGATCGCAAGGTAAAATGCGACCGACAACAGCCATGCAGTGCTTGTGTGAAACACGGAGTTGATTGCGTCTTTCGTCCGCCAGCGCAAAAGAAACAAAAGCGTGCGAAGGGTCACACTATGAGCCATCGTCTGAAGCAGTACGAAGCCTTACTGCGGGAGCAAGGCATCGACACAAATACCCTGCTAGATGAGTCGGGGAGCGTATCTAATAAGACTGCCCAGACCGGGGAAGTGGCAGAGGGCCAGTTAGAGCTACCGACGCCCGCAACAATCTGCGAGTCTGAAGGTTCTGTCATCAAGACGCAACTACTTCATCATCAAGGGCGATCGAAGTTTGTCGACAAGTGAGTTCTCTTCAAGTCTATGGCCTCGTTACTGATCGATGGGCAGCGGCTTGTGGACGAGGATGGCAGAAGAGGTACGTACCGGTTACCGGCACCGACAGACCATCACTCGAAATCCTACGCTAACTACGTCTCAAGTTCAATGGCTCCGCGGAAGCTCTGTCAGACGCCTCACAGGACGCCAGCGATTCAGACGGATTCGAAGACGATTACAGTTACATGCTTGATGGCCCCTCGAAGGTTACCACAAGATGTCCGCATCCGCCAGCCGACCAGATACTCGGTTTATGGCGGATCTTCGTGCAGAACGTCGATCCTCTTACCAAGGTAGTCCACGTACCCTCGTTGCAACCACGGGTTGAGAGAGCTGTGGCCGACGTCAGCGACTTGCCAAGATGCCTCGAAGCGCTTCTGTTCGCAATTTACAGTACCGCCATCATGTCACTGAAGGAGGACGAGTGCAAGAAGTTCGGAGAGCCCCGCAAGACTCTCCTGTCACGCTATACGCTAGCTACCAAAGCAGCGCTGTCAAGAGCCAAGTTCATGTGTACCACGAACATGGCCGTACTGCAAGCGTTGGTACTTCATACCATCTCACTGCGAGATACTGTCGACCCACGCACTTTGTGGACCATGTATGGAATCACCATACGCGTTGCAGAAGGAATGGGCCTGCATCGTGACGGAACTGTTCTAGGCCTTCCGCCATTCGAGAGCGAGATCCGCCGACGTGTCTGGTGGCAGCTGAAAATGAACGATGCTCGTACAGCTGAACTGAGCGGCCTTCCTAAGTTTCGAGACTTTTCTGCAGACGAGAAGGCGCCAAACCCGCCAGCCAACGTCGACGACGACGAGCTATACCCGGGCATGTCCTCACCAGCGGTTGAGTCTACAAAGGTCACCGACATGATATTCTGCGTCTTGAGATCCGAATTTGCGAGTTTCTTGACACGCGAGATGGCCAGAAACCCCCGACGAGGACAGGAGGACCATTTGTGGGACAGTTACGGCTCGGACAATGACTTGAGGAAAAAGGAGGAAATGCTCGATCGATTGGAGGAAATACTGGAAACCAAATATGTGCGGTATTGCGACCCCTCAGAGCCATTGCAACTGCTGTCGCTGTTGCTCGCAAGGTCAGCGATGAACGTGGGACGCTTCATCGCCCACCACCCAAAAAGATGGGCCAGCCGAGAGCAAACACCCGAATCGGAACGGCAGTATGTGTGGAGCGTCAGCGTCAAGCTCTTGGAACAATACAACATGATGCGGTCAATTGAGCACTTTTCATGGCACGCAGCCTATTTTCTGCAATGGAATTCCTTCATACATATTCTCGACACTCTTCTGGCCAATCCACTCAAGGATGATGCCGAAAGAACGTGGCAATTGGTTGAGGCCGCGTATGAGAAGACACCGGACATGGTGACAAACACAAGGAAAACGATTCATGTCGCTGTAGGCAATCTTTGCTTGAAAGCCTGGAATGCTCGAGGAGCGGCATTGGCGGAACAAGGCAGGCCAATAGTTCATGTGCCAGAGTATATCTCTCAACTTCGTGCGCAAAGAGTATCGGCGACAGCTCGTCAGCAACGACGCCAAAGTCGAAGGACTGAGGTAGATGGAATGGAGGCGATGCCCACGCGGGGCCTGAACGCATTCTCGCAGCTCTCAATACCTCGTTCTCCACGAGATCCAAGCTTCGGTGACACGTTCTGGTCCATGGATGGAGGTGAAGATGGACTGTTTGGCACGTCTGGAAATATGATGGATATGGATTCCTATTTCATGCTCGCACAGAACCACAATCTTGAGGGGACCGCTGGTCAGTTCTTTGGCTAGACATAATGGAACAGTTTGTTAGTTAGAAGCTGACCATAAGATTCTGATCAAGAGAAACCCCCAGACAAGAAAGCGGGTCTCCTGTTAGCATTCACTTCAGCCCAATGCCCCAACCTCCCTAGTGAGCGCCCAGCACTTTCTGATCACTCCTTCTCTGTATGCTTCCAACCCAGGATCCTCTCAATCTTGTCATAAGTCCAGAAGGAGACGTTGGTGGACATATCACCTTTGATTTTTGCATCAGGGTAATACTTCTTCGCAAGTTCCTCACTTGGCGTATCCTGCGTCGTGGTTGGGGCAACAACATTGAAAATCTCACAGCCTTCGAAGTTATCACTCTTTGTGACTGCAAGCAAGCATGCCCTGGCAGTTGCCTCAGGGTTAACCCAACTCCACAGCTGTTTGACTGCAGCATTCTCCCAGTCTTCTTTGTGCTCTTGCAGGACATCTTCCTTTGGAGCGACCTCGTGAATACGCATCATTGCAATCTTTGTGCCAGGGAACCAGTTTACGAAAGCCTTGGCTTGTGTTTCCGCCTCTTGCTTTGCCAGAGCGTAGGAATCGGTAGGGTTGACCGGGTACTCCTCGTCGATGGGAAAGTAGTCAAACTTGAGAGGTTGATTGGCGTATGCTAGACCGATGGCATTGACTGAACTTGCGTAGCAAATCTTCTTGATGCCTAGCTCTCCGCAAGCTCTGAAGCCATTGAATGCAGACTGGACATTGTTCTGGTGCACTTGCCAATCTGGCTTGCCGACAGGATTCGGAATGGCTGCTAGGTGAATGACAGCGTCGCAGCCTTTGAATGCCTTCACTGTGGCATCGTAGTCGCTGGCTGCATCGGCGGTTCGCATCTCGGACTTTGGGGTGCCATCGTACTCTTGGTCTGTTCTATTGATCTGGACTGTTTCGTGACCTTCTTTGGCGCAGATCTTGACCACTTCCTGTCCAACCGTGCCACGTGCACCAGTGATGGCGATTTTCATTGTGGATGATCTTGTAGACAATGACCGAACGTGGACTATGCGATTGTAGGAACTGCGAGTTTGGGTAGTAAGTCGTTGTGAGAGGGACATACCTAGTGAAGGAAGCTGACAAGCTACGACATTATAGGTTTATCCGGGTTCAAGTTGCGGTCGCGATTGCCGGTACTTTCTATACGCAATCATTACGCAGGGATTGCTCTTGATCAAAAGACACTCCCGCAACTCAAAGCATAGAGTACAGTGCTCGTCCTCTGAGTTGACGTAGATGGACATGACGTCTAAACGATTCGCTTCAAGTTCAAGTCGGGAGAACGCAGGGGTCGCTCAGCGCTTATTGCCGTAAGAGATTCGCCGTAGTCACTTTGATGGATCCCGCAAAGTGCCGTATGAAGGCAATGGTGCTGCAAGCCTCTTAGTGCAGCTACAAGACTGGACAAAGTCGAGGAACTAACCGTGAGCGAAGATGGCATCCATAGCTATAAGTGTGCGTCCAGTGTGAGGCGTGCATCTGTGAGAGTCAGTAGAAGCGAAGAGTGACTGGCCCTGTGGTGTTGCACTGCGCATATTCCACTCCATTCAACAAGTCCACGAACGGCATACACTCCCTTGGTGGTGCTACTCTCCTCTTGCGTGTGTAGGGGTTCATTCTAAGCTCATTGCGAACATCATGAGAGCACCCTCTCTAGCATAAGGATCAGTTGCGTGCCATTTGGAGCCTGTGCAACACAGCTCCGCAGGCAGGCACTTGCGATTTGAGTGTAATGTATGAGCAGGCAATAGCCCCAGAGGTCTAATGCTTGTTATCTGAGAAACACAAAATATTGAACACCAGTATTTGACATCATGGAGGCAAGCAGAAAGCCCTGCTGAGCACGACGAAAGCAAAGTCTCGACCTGGGGATATGATCTCAAGTCTTCAACGGAAGAAGATGTACCTGAGTATTGGACAAATCAACGAAAGATGAGTTGAGACAATGCCTGTCGAGCAATGACAATGAGCATTTTTCGGAGAGCCGTAGTCGAGAAATGCATGTGAGGCTCATGTGAACAGACGGGTCGAACTATGAGGCCGCCTCACTTGCTCCTTCGCTTATAGCATTGGGAACGTGGTGCAGGACGGTACAGGTAGCTCAACTTCTTTGCTTACTTGGGATCGATAACATGGGAGCCCATGAGGTTTGATTACATCAACAGGCTGACTATACAGTAACAGGAACGAGACTCATAGCCCTCGATGAGACCGACACGCCAACTTTCGTGGTCTGTTCCACCTAGCCACCACCTAAACAGATGTCCCTCTCCTTCACACGCGGTCCATAGCCTTACCGGTGAACATGATCGAATTTTACACTGACCTCATGGTAGGTCCTGACTATCTGCGCTCCTCTGCTACCAAATCGGCTTGTCAACCCAGGTGCAAATGACCTACAAGCTAGTCGCAAATGCTTGTCGCGTTCGCTTGTTCTTCCCAGCAAGCAAAACCACAGCAGGACATCAGGCCGCACAGTCTACTTCTCACTGCTTCCAGCAGTTCACCCGGCATACAAGCTGCCGCTGGATGCATGGACTTTTTGCTCTGGACGACAATGTGACAATTCTGAGTCAGCCCTGGTCTGCCGGTAAATTAGTCGGTTGTGCTTGTATGCTGCTTTCAGAGCAATTTCGAAGTTTCTTTGCAGAGAGCTGGCCAAGCAGCATAGCGCCAGCACCTTTCTACACTTGAGCGGGAGATCCAAGTACTCTGAAGTCGTAACAGCTCACTAGGCCATGATCGCCACTAGGTCGTTCATGAACGATCGGAGACGATGCCAACCGCCTTGCCAATCCTGCAGTCACTCTGCTTGTTTGTACAGTGGTTGAGAGGATATGCTCATCCCTGGTCAAGCCATTAACGTTGCGAAATTCACTGTCTTGCACAACGTGCAATCAGTGGTAGGGCGGCTCGTGCCCGTGTTCGCCAAAATTTCCACGTGTCACCGCGAATACCCACGGCGCGAACCAGACTTTGCTATAAATACAGGTATTGCTCAACCAGTTTAAAGCATTCATCTGCCGCCTCATATCATGTGTCAGAACACACCAATCTCAAGTTGGATTCAGACTTCGATCAACATTCGCTTTTCACATCGAACTCGGCTGGATCCGGCCTCGACAACACTCGAATAGTGGTTATCACCTCCCACAACGCCATGGATGAATGTCGAATCACTCCGATTCTCAAATTACCGGGTGAACTGCTGCTCATGATACTTGCAAGAGTACCCTTCCAGAAACATCGAAATTACCACAATTTGCGCCTGGTCAGTCGGCATTGGGACGATATCTTTCGGCAGAATGTCAAAAACCTGCCGAAGCAAATCGCACAACAGCAATACTTGCACCTTCATCAGATCAGGAATGTGATGGTACCAGCGAGTAGCCCTGGTTGGCCAGCGTTGCTACATCTAGCGTATAAATCCCAGCGCCTGCAAGCATGGATCGAATTACTCCTACCACACGGCGATCACCACGTCGTCACCCTGGGCGTCATACTGATCGATGCAATATGCAGCATGAGGCCTGTCTACCGTTGTAGGGGCCGACTCCAGGAGGACTCTAACTCCACGGTTGCGATGCTCGCCTGTTCAAGGCTTGTCAGGCTAGTACTGCCTCCACAAGCGTTGCTGTTGATCCGGTATATCGTTCTACTCACGGACTCGGCTCTCCTGACCAGACACCGTCTTTTTCCCACAGCTCAACTATCTTACTTACGTATGAGTGAAGCAGAATTGGAGGCCAATCGTCTATGCCGCTTTCTGGTCTTCGAAGCGAAGCTCTAATCAATGGCGACCGATCCTTCGGACCTATTCAACAACGAGCAGCGTGTGCACTCCTTTTACGATGCACAATACACGGGCGCAAAGGCTCTCCGAAGTCATCTCGAATCGCCCAACCTTTCCCACCATGTACACAGAGCATCTTTTCTATTGCACCTCACTACTGACCGGCTCATGAAGCATCTTGTGCCTCTTCCTCCAACCAGACCTAGGAGTAAAGAGGACACAGAGCAGGGCAAGAAAGAGGCAGAACATGCGAATAACATGCACGGAGACTCGACAAGGCAGAAACTTGCTACCCTCTTTCAGGAGCTACGAGATCGCAATGGCGTGATGCGTGAGACATTTAAGAACGTAAAGAAGGCAGATAAATTACTCCAGGGCATCAATTTGCTCAAGATCGTCGAAGGGATGCGGGAAGAGTATGCGGTCCTCACAAATCTTGTGGCTGAGGGATTGGTCCTTTCTGCTGCAGCTGAGGAGGTCAAGTTGTTGGAACTGGACAATTGGCCGAAGTCAGCATACCTTGATACCTGATATCATTCTTGAACAACAGTTAGTGCTTCGGCTATGTTGATCGATTAGAGCGTAACTGTTGGTTATCTATGCTCACTTGACATATCCGCTGCCGCTTGTACCTCTCCCTTCTCCTTCCCACCCCTACTCGCCTGTCTTGTGTGTTGACCTAGTGCAACTAGGTTTCTATGCGCTCATTGGAACCCAGTCCAGGGCGCTTGATCATACTCACTGGTATGGTTGGACACGAAGCTTGGCTGCTGGCACGATAAGCAGCGGCACCGAGAAGGGAGCTGGGAGAACATTCTGCCTCAGACTCACCCATGTGCCAGTAACCTTGACGAATACTGGGACCGTAAACAGTGGAAGAGGATGGACTGCGTAAGCCGACTAACGGGATGTGTCTTACTGAGCCAAGAATACAGCTAACAGAACTCACAATGAAAGGCGAACCACCGTTCATCACGAAGACAACGCACCTATCCTTGTCCTTGTCAGCGGTGAGATCTCTTCAACATTGGACGAGGACCCTCTGCTCTGTTCATCCTTCACTCCAGAGGCAGTGCCCTGCCGGTCAAGCGTTCAAGCGAGGAATGATCACGTGCCACCAATGGGCAGAGGGGGAATCATGCAGCCTGAGCACAACGAGGATCCTGCCAAGCTAGCCAGGGACATAACTCCGGGCTCAGGAGTATAAATATGAAGTCTGGATACATGCATTGAGCAGAGAAGATTCCAGGTTGACATGTCTTCGCCGCAGGCCGCTGATCAAACCACGTTGCAGACTGACCACTTTCACTCCCAAAATCTGCCAAACATGGCAACCGACGACTGTCCAGTATATTCGGTACGTTGCCTGCTGAGCATCAAAAATTGTTCTAACAGTGGCTAGCCTTTCTTTGGCGCCATGGGTGTCGTCTCAGCAATCGTCTTTGCAAACTTTGGTGCATCCTACGGTACGGCAAAATCGGGAGTCGGAATCATGGCAGCTGGTGTTCTTCGGCCAGATAATATGGTCAGATGTAAGTTCACCCGGTCTCCTTTCGTATTGCTTGTGTAGTCCTGACGAATGGCAGCTCTCACACCCACGATCATGGCCGGAATCCTCTCAATATATGGCCTTGTTGTGGCAATACAAATCTCGCAAAATGTTTTTAACCGAGTCGGCACGCCACTCGCGGTATCGTTCATACACTTCGGCGCAGGGCTATCTGTTGGTTTATCAGCTCTTGCAGCAGGCTTCGCGATCGGCATCGTCGGTGATGCTGGCGTCCGTGCTTTCGCGCAACAGCCGCGGCTTTTCGTGGCGATGATATTGATCATGATCTTTGCTGAAGTGCTCGGTCTATACGGGATGATAGTTGCATTGTTGCTGCTCAGTGGTACCGGTGAAGCGGAAGGGATGTGTGGCTGAGCTGTGAGTCAGCTTTGTGGGGGAGACACATTTGTAATGCGTACACTGCGTGTAAGAGGCCTAGCCAGGCTTGTGGTGCGCATGCAACCTGAGTGTACGCCATCTGCGGCGGTAGCCAGAGTGGCAGTAATCAATATCACTCACTGCTCCTGCGACCCATAGCCGTCCATTGCCTACGGCTATTGTGAGGAACCGTTTGACTCGCCGGCAGCAGGAATGCTGAGTCGTGTTGTTGTTGCAGAGGTTGAATTTGATGCAGAACCCATGCCTCTCTTCAGGCTCCTGGGACAAGCACAAGCTGCTTTGGCGGCTGCTCGGGTCTTCGATTTCACCCTGATAGACATATCGCTCAATGTGCGTCGATGAGTCCGGACTTTGATCGGCAAGAACGTCGTCTCGATCACCATCCGCTCTTTGACCAGCCTTGCCCAATAGCTCCCGCACAATTAGCAGTCTTTTCATGGTCTCCTCGTCATCCTGGTAAACTTGAAAAGTACTCACTTTCGTAGACAGCTGCACTTTATTGTTGACCAGGAAACGGACGGTTTCAACATTTAACTTGCTGACAGCCGAACCCAGCATAACTGAGCCGAGGCTTTGGTTGTTGTGACTTTCACATATTGAGTGCAGGCCGACCTTCTTCGCTAGCCAGGCCCACGTTTCCAGTTTCTTGTCACACTTTTCAATCAACGTGGGCTGCAGAAGCCCTTTGTGGAGCAGGAGGTCTGCAGAGTGCTCGATGATTAGCTTCAGCACGTCTATCCTAACCTCATCATCAGGACGATCAAGCTCCGCGCAGATGACCAGATAGCGCATGCGCGTGAGCTCGTCTGCCGTGGTATGCGGAAGCAAAAGGTGCTCATTGTCAAAGTACAGCTTCAGCATCTCTGAATTTCCGCTGTCTGCAATCTCGTTCAATGGATCGTCCAGGTCGAACGAGCCTTCTTCGCCGCGTTCATGTCGAAAGTGGTGCTTGCTTCTCAAAGTATCAACCACGGCTTGAAGCGCCCACTGTGCGTTGGTTTTTCCGATTCTGACAAGAAAGCCCTTCATCTCAGCGATGTTACGCCAATCATCTGTCCAATCAAGCATGGTGCGCATCAGGTCTTCGCGCACAGGTTGTTCCTCTGTACCCTCACTTAGAGAGAGATGGCCATCGAGTATGAGCTGCAAATAAGCTGTGTAAGTCCAGTTATCGCGGGTATTGTCGAACTCCCACTTCCACATCAACAGAATCTTAAAGACTTCACCATGACCCAATCGAATCGCTTCCGCAAGACAGTTGAGCTCCCCTTGTCGCTTTCCAAGTTTCGGCGGTACATGTCCTAGATCTGTCGCTTCTTGATACAACGTGGTGATCATTGCGGGATAATTCATCCGCGTCGCTATCAGGAAACAGTCACAAAAGACGCTGGCAACTTTACCTTTTTCAAGAGACTCATCTGAACTAATCTCGCGTAGTAGATCTTGAACCACGGGGACATTTTTGCGCTGACATTCCATAAGCACTCGCCAATATCGTACATCCTTTGGCAGGCAACCATCATAACTTTTGTCGGTATCAGCGCCGAACCCAAATATCTTCGAGCCGAAGACTGAGACCATGGCATTCATCACATCGCACTGGTTGCAGTCACGCCATCTTACAGAGCTCGATGAGCCTACCAGTGAACGACAACAAGAAGGCCACCATTTTGCCGGTGTCGGGAACTTATCACAGGGACTTGGGAGCTGAACCGAATTTGTTAGCCCTGGTGGTAAACCATGTTAGTATCTGTCTTGTTCTAAGCCAGTGTGCGAATATAGGAGCATGATTGGAAGACCAAATACCTCGAGACCTTACGTGAAACCGGCTGCTTCTCCAATCAGGTGCTAAGGGACATCGGAAGTGTGTTAGAAGAATGTTGCTGAAGATCGCAACAGGCCCCAACGACTCAGATATGCAGACAACATGACCGGAAAAGAAGGACTCCCCGATACCTTCTTCATGTGGCCGATAGGCAAAACAAGTATTCTGGAGACCACATCCAGCTTCATCAGGGTTGTAATCAATTGTCTTGAAGGTGATCCTGCGGGATCCCCTCTGGGATCTGAGGGATACATTGCGTCTGCTGAAGAAACCTTGTAGGTGAAGGATAGCTAGATTGCGAGGCACTCTGCGCTTGCGCAAAACACCTCGCAAGTCTTTGATAGAGACGACAAATAGCTGACGCAGGATCTCCCTGTTGAACTGCGCTACAGTTTGTTAGACAGAACTTGTGGGAGCACATGCTGAAATGACAACGCTGAACCGCAACACATTACAAACCATTGACAAGCCGCAACGCGAGACCCTCGCTAAGCGCGCAGTCTAAGAGACATTGCTTGATGATCTGGGACCATACGTCGTGAGGTAGTGGAGGAAAAGGCATGCTTGGCTCTTTCATGGTACGCACCAAGTCGAGTACCAGGCTGGCTGAAGATCTTTGGTGTCGGGAGCACCTAGTGTCTTCAGTATCGAACCATAATACTAACAAGCTGAGGCCAGAGCTTGATTCAACCTCTGCGATGCGTGGTCGAGCTGCCTTTTCGATGCTTCAGTGGTACATCGGTAGCCGAGTACGTATGACGTTTGAATAGGTGCCGGAGATGAGTCTAGATCGATGTACTCTGTGTAGATGACGGTCTATGACTACCAGACGTAGAAAAAGATGGATCGGTAGAAATGGTTGTATGGTTTAGCGTCGAGGAGAAGCATTGCGAGGGAAGAGAGATGACCTTGCATAAGGTTCATCACGAGGCAGGAGGATTTTGGCTGGATGCCTGCTATGCCTACCAGGATAGTAGTCATGGAGGGCAAGCGAGCCAACACATGCATCCGAGTCGCGCTTGCTGATCCATGATGGGCACTTGCACTTGCTTGCGCGCGCAGAATTTGCCACACACAGCTGCAATCCAATGTAGTAGAAGCTGACGGTCACGCAGAGTCATGATTAGACAGGTATGTGTTTCTCGGCTTCTGTTGATGGTTGTTAGTAGTGTTTCTAGGTGAGCTCAAGCTCGACTTGGAGCGCCTGAGGCGGTACTAGCGTCGTTTGGTGAGGGTCTGTCCGCCACACCGGTCACGCGCGAGGCTGGAACTGGGGGAGGTTATTGGTGCCGCCAACACTTTCACGTAAATCCGCAAAACCTACATTGTTGAGTCATATGCATAAGCAAAGCACCGCTGTTCAAGTCTCGTATGTGCACCACACACAAAGAGTAGATGAGTAGAGTAATTAATGCGCCTGATTACGTAGGGAGGTACCCAAATATTGTACAGTCCGGGACAACTCATCTCATTGAACATTCCTGAATCATGACCGTTACGCTCCGCCCCAACGCCGTCCAATGCTCCAACCATGTGTCCACACCGTGCCACCATTTCTATACAATTTTCATACATGTTGTCCAGCATTGCTTACTCACTTGGGACAACGACGAGATTGCCGCCATCGGCATCGACCTTAGCCTCAACCACGCTTCCCGACCTCGCCTCGCCCCTGATGATCAGATCAGCTAGCCGTCTTCCAATCTCCGTCTGAATCAGGCGATTGAGCGGTCTCGCGCCATAGCGGGGGTCATACCCCTTCTCGCACAACCAATCCTTGACATCATCAGCCACAACGAGCCGAACACGGCGCTCATCAAGCCGTTTCTGCAGCTCGATGAGCCGGATGTCAACGATATCCCGCAGCGCTGCCTTGGACAACTTATTGAAGACGATGAATTCGTCGATTCTGTTGAGAAACTCGGGAGCGTAAGAGGATTGCACGATGTTCATAACGGCTTCCTTCTGTGGTTGCGTAACGTTTTCCGTCTTGGGGGCATCAGGACCCACGAGGATCTCAGCGCCGAGGTTTGATGTCAGGACTATCATGGTGTTCCTGAAATCGACTTTGTGGCCCTGGGCGTCTGTCAGGAACCCTTCGTCGAGGATCTGGAGGAGCAGATTCGAGATATCGCGGTGGGCTTTTTCGAACTCGTCGAAAAGCACGACTGAGTAGGGTTTGCGCCGGACGGCCTCGGTGAGTTGGCCTGCGTCTTCGTAGCCTACGTAGCCTGCCGTTGCGCCGATGAGGCGGGAGATGGTATGTTTTTCTTGGAACTCGGACATATCGAACCTGATGACTGCGCTTTCTGTGGAGAAGAGGAAGTTGGCGATTTGCTTGACGGTCTCGGTTTTGCCAACACCGGTGGGGCCAAGGAACATGAAGGAGGCGATTGGACGGTTTTCGGGGGTGAGGCCGGCTCTTTGCATGCGGACTGCATTGGCAACGGCTGTGAGGGCTTCATCTTGACCGCGGACGTGTTGACGGAGCTTGTCTTCCATGCTCACTAGCTTTTCGACTTCGCCGGACATGAGCTTTGTAACGGGGATGCCGGTTGTTCTCGAGACTACAGCGGCAATATCGTCGCTGGTCACAGAGTCGTGGATCAAGGTGTCACCGTTGGCGTTCTTAATAGGCTCGCCCTCCTGTGGGAGTAGTGCTTCGAGTTTTGGTATGGTTGCATACTGTAGTTCCCCTGCTTTTCCGAAATCGCCTGCTCGCCTGGCTACTTCGAGTTCGTGGCGGGCCTTTTCGAGATCTTCCTTGGCTTTCTTGATATTCTCAATCTCTGCGCGCTCTTGCTCCCAAATCTCATTCAGGCGATACACTTCTTTTCTCTTCTCCACTAGAGTCTCTTCCAGCCTCTCCTTACGCTCCCTCGAAGCGATATCGGACTCCTTCCGCAGAGACTCGAGTTCGATCTGAATGGTCATGATCTCACGGTCCAGGGCTTGAATGGCGTCTGGCTTGGATTCTTGCTGCAGTCTGAGGGCACTAGCGGCCTCGTCGACTAGATCGATGGCTTTGTCGGGTAGGAAGCGATCGGTTATGTAGCGGTTCGAGTGGGTGGCTGCGGCGACCAAAGCACCATCTGTTATGCGCACACCATGGTGGACTTCGTAGCGGTCTTTGATGCCTCGCAGGATGGAGATGGTGTCTGTCACGCTCGGCTCGTCTACTTGGATGGGCTGAAAGCGGCGAGCCAGGGCTACGTCCTTCTCGATCTGGCGGTACTCGTTCAGGGTTGTGGCTCCGCAGCATTGCAATTCACCTCTAGACAGAGCAGGTTTGAGGAGGTTGCTGGCATCGATGCTGCCTTCCGCTTTGCCCAGACCAAGCAAGGTATGGAGCTCGTCGACGAACAAGATGACGCCACCGTGAGCATCCTCGACCTCTTTCAGCACCTTCTTCAGGCGTTCCTCGAAGTCTCCACGGAACTTGGCACCTGCTATGAGTTGACCAAGGTCAAGAGATATCACTCGCTTGTTCTTGATGCTTTCTGGCACGTCACCTTTCACGATACGTTGGGCCAGACCCTCGAGAATAGCAGTCTTGCCTGTTCCTGCGGCGCCGATGAGGACCGGGTTGTTCTTCGTTCGACGGGAGAGCACTTGAATCGTCCTCTTAATCTCGGCGTCTCGCCCTATTACCGGGTCGAGCTTGCCTTTCTTTGCACGTTCAGTCAAGTCGACACCGTACTCTTCCAAGGCAGATTTCTCTGGTTCGCCGCCCAGGTTCATGCGATGTGTGCCACCTGGTGGATGAGGACCTCGAGGACCGGTCGCGTAACCACGTGATGGGAAGGCATTGGTCACGGAGGCAGCAGACGCTCGAGAAAGCGACTGCGACAGAAATTGTGGTCTCGCATACGACCTTAGGAATTGCGGACGTAACGGTAGTCGGACGCTGGCAATGCGTCGTGCGGGCAGAGCTCGTACAGGCATCATGATTGTGTTCAACTTCCTACAGACACCTCTACAGCTCCTACCAGTGTCATTGATATCCTTTGCGAGATGAGCGGTGCGAGCGATCCATGGTTGCCGGCTAGACTGTATGTCGACGGTCATCGAATGTTCTCGAGAGCACGACGATGATCATATGCTCTCAGCCTCGTCGTCGGAGAGCGTAGTCGCATGCATGGCAAGGCTGAGAACAAACCTGGCTGCCGCCCCACAACCTCCTTCTCCATGTGCAATTTGGCCTGACAACAATTTTTCTGGCAGGCTGCCCTTGACTCTGAACCATATTCTACTCTATATTAAACACCACTGAGTACCGTCGAGACACACAAGACACAAGTACCGTTACCATATCATCGTCACCATGGGTTTCCAAGAATTTGTCAACGACACCGCCTTTGCTGGTGAGTCCGCGCAACACAAACAACTAGTGACCTCGAGCCCCGCCAACTGACACTTCATAGCGCTTGACAGCTGGGTGCGAACAAGATCTTACATCGCTGGGTATGTATCGACCTTCTTCCTTGTCCTTGACACCTGATGAGAAACAATTGGTCCGTGTTTAAGAGGTGGCTTAAGACCCCGCCGAATGACTACTCCAATTGCAGTTACATGCATCTCTGATTTGACAACAATACAACTATCCCTTGACATTGCGATGCCTTGCAGATCAAAGGACAGAGTACTGACTGTTTACCAGCCACAATGTCTCCCAGGCCGATGTGCAAACTTTCAAGGCCATCTCTACACCGCCCAGTGTAGAGAAGTTCCCCCACGCCTACAGATGGTACAACCACATCAAGTCATATGAGTCAGAATTCTCCAGCCTGCCAGGCGACCCATCAAAGTCTTTCACTACATACGGCCCTGACGTTAGCGAGGTTACCATCAACCCCAAGGACGCTCCAGCCGACGATGACGAGGTCGACCTGTTCGGCTCGGATGAGGATGAGGAGGAAGACCCAGAGGTTGTCGCCGAGCGGGAGAGGAGATTGGCCGAGTACAAGAAGAAGAAGGAGGGCAAGGTCAAGCCCGCTGCCAAGTCGATTGTCACCATGGATGTCAAGCCATGGGATGACGAGACCGATCTTGAGGAGTTGAAGAAGAGTGTGCTGTCCGTCGAGATGGATGGTCTTGTCTGGGGTGCCAGCAAGTGGGTCCCAGTTGGTTTCGGTATCAAGAAGCTGCAGATCAACTTGGTTGTCGAGGACGAGAAGGTCTCACTTGACGAGCTTCAGCAGACTCTTGAGGAGTTTGAGGACTACATTCAGTCTACTGATATTGCTGCTATGCAGAAGTTGTAGACAGCACGGTACTGATCTGGCAAGTTCTCACGCTTCGGTCATAGACCTCCCGCGCATGTCCAGTTGGCGCTGTTTTGATGTCAAGTCGGCAGTCTTGCATCTACACGTCTGAAAAGCATGTTTTATGAATGTTAGACGAGGACCGCAAGTGATGAAGACAAACGATGGAATGAGCAATCGATGATATACCACAAGCGAGATTTTCATAGCTCCTAGACCAAATTCTCATATGATCCAGTTGCTGATTTTCTTGGCTCCAGGGTAATACAGAGGTCGCGCTGTCGCATCTGGGTACCCTTTTCTTGCACTCGCCCTTGCCGACTCCCATCCTCTGGCTAAGACCAAGCCTTGTTTGCTCGCAGGTGGCCTTGCCAGCCGTTGTCGTGCCTTTCTCTGTTTCGAGATGGCGAGTCCTCCATGCTGTCCTCATACTCAGCCAACCAGCACAAGACGTTACCATTCGACTTTAGCTCTAGCGTCACCATGAAAATGCTTGTCAGTGTCATTCACGCTGAGGGTCCCGGGAATAGGGGACTCCGTTGCCTCGAGATTCGTCTGGTGCGACACCAACGTCTGACCCAATTCGAAACAAGAAGCCTGCTCACCGATACAGACCCAGCAAGAAGCAGTCATACTTGATGATTAATAGACACCATGGATCCGTCAGAGACATCCCAGAGCCTATCTCTTCTGTCCGAAACGGCATGAGTAATACAGGCCCGAAGCTGCCGAGCACCGGCGACCATTCGAAAAGCAGATCTCGCTCAAGTGCGATCAAACACACTGCCGAGCATCAAACGCCACTGTACATCCGGAGGCGCAGTACAATTACCTTTGAACGAAGGGGTCGAGGCACCCTCGGGGGAGATGCAGGAGCAGAAAAAGGAGGTCAACACGACGAAATATACAGTCAAGCCTCGCACTGTAGAACAGAAAGCTGCTCAGAGGCAAAAAACTGCATCGTCAGCTAGGGCTCGGAAGAAGTGACAACTAGTTGGCATTGCCGTCGGCGATCAGACAAGCCGAGAAGGGACTAATTGAGAGTCAAGTTTGGAGATTCAGCCTAGCTTAGTGCAGGATCCATCAAGCCCTCCCTCAACCATTTCGCGCGAGGTAGGCAGACCTGGGTGCCGGCATGCAGCTGTGCCCAAACATGCCCGCGAGAAGAGCGTGTCGACTCTTCAACATGTTGCATACGGGCCGCATTGGCAGTAGTTCGAGTGGTGTCTGACCGTCTTGCTTTCTTGCCTACAAGGCAGTTCTCACAGCACACTTGAAGGGAGTGATTGTGGCTTTCTCTATATCCCAAGCACCTTGCTTCGTGTACTCGTCGTTCTTTAGTAGCTCCACGACCTCATCTCGGCTACTCGCCTTGATGAGCATGACGCTACCCACCATATCCGGGGTGCCATCAACTGCTGGCTGCTCTGACAACATGGCACCGCCGAACACAACCTGACCGGCCTGAATTCTTGGGTTGAGATTCTCCAGGTGGGCTGGACGTGCTTTTAATCGATTCTGTAAAGCATTTGGTTTGTCGGGTATCTGACAAAGCCATTCGAACTGTGAAGTAGACATGATGCGAGTGGTTGTGAAGTTCCTTATGACTGCTTGCCGTGGAAGTGTTGCTGGTGTTTGCGGGACAGTCCTGATGGCCGTCAGAAGCATGTCGAGACGAGCGTCCCCAACTCACAGGAGACTGTATGGGCGATGGAACACAAAGCACATTCGGATAATCACCTCAAGACTGTAGGACAGTAGAGCCGAGGCAGCAGTGATGGAAAGGTACAGCTCCCGATGTGGTACCGTGGCGTAACCGTCGGAGCATCGTATGGCGGGATGAGGCCGCCAGGCTGCATTTTCTACAACAGGACGGCAAGAACACGGTCTCTGCGGTCTGGTTGCTTCCACCCGTACGTGGTAGATCTCTAATTGACCATCGAGTCACTTGGTAACTACTACACAGTCAGCTGCTTCGAGACCCTTTAACATGGCCAACGATGCCCCTGCACCGTCACGATCAGGGTTGTCGTTGTATGCCAACCTGCTTGATTCGTCAAAGAGTGCGCCGGGCACAATATCGAGCGCTCCTGTGACATACAAGAAACCAGCCGAACCATCAGAAGATGAAGCTGCCAAGAAGCAAAAAGACCTTGCTGGTAAATGATCGCTCGTAAGCCAATGGACTTGTTAGGACGGAGTTGCTCACGTGTATTCGATTGTCCATGAACAGCCACTCTACGATTCCAACCAACAAAACGACCGCAATTAGCTGCCCAGAAGGCCAAAGCCAAGGCTATTGCGAGCAAACTAGGGTCTCTGTCGAAGCCAACAGAAGCACCAGTCCCTGCTCAGGAGACCAAGGACCCGGCGGAACAGCCAGTAGATGCACAACCAACTCCTCCACAAGCACAACGAAGCACAGCTGCCGACTGGGCCGCAACAGCCGAGGACGACGATGATGTGAACGCCTACTACGCCGGCTCGAGACAGCGGGCAGGGAGGAAGAAGCGCAAGAAGAACAAGGAACACGTCCAGCAGATTCAGCATGATTGGGACGACGTTTACGACCCGTCACGACCAAACAATTATGAAGAATACAAACACAGCGAGGAGAAGATCCGTGAAGTCAGAGAATGGAAGGATCTGCTGTACAGACATCGCATGAAGAGCAAGAGGACAAGCATATACGACAGCGATAGTGATAGAAGCGTCGACGTGCAGAGGAACAGTAAGTCATCAAGTGTTACCCGCACCCCACATGCTGACCGCTTAGGACAATTCGCACCACCTCCATCCATGTCCTTCGCACCACCAGTAGAATTCACTGAGGCTCCTCCACCGCCTCCAGACGAAGAATATGTCCCGCCCGCCGCCAGCAATGTGCCTGACGATGCGAGCGGAGAAGACGCTTTTGCACGGAGGATGCGACTGAGTGGAATGCAAGACCCTCCCCCTCCTCCTCCGCCAGAAGAAGCCCCGAAGCCACCCACTGCTCAGATCTCTCGTGCTCCTGTCCGATATAGTCTACCGGAAGCCGACCCCGACTTACCCTCGAATGAAGCGGAACTCCAAGAGATGGAGGTCGACGATGAGGACCAAGTCGATGAACCAAGATCACGACGACCAGGTCAAGCTAAATTTGCTGAACGATTAATGGCCAAATATGGCTGGTCGAAAGGCCAAGGTCTGGGCAAAGAGGGCACTGGCGTCACGACAGCGCTTTACGCCAAGGCTGACAAGCGCAAAAAGAAGTCTGACGCTGAGGGTGGAGGCTACGTACAACCTACGCAAATCGGACGTATCCTCGGAGGCACAAAGTCCAAGAGTGGCAAGGAGATCGAGCAAGGCAAGTTCGGCTCCATATCCGAGGTAATCCGTCTCGAGGGCATGTTGAAGGGGATGGACCTTCAAGCCGAGATGATGCGAGAAGATGGCAACATCATGCAAGAGATTGGCGAAGAGTGTAGTGAGAAGTATGGCAACGTCGAAAGGGTATACATCCATTCTAACACCGACAATGAACGAGGTCCACTAGTGCTTGTGCACTTTACAAGTCAGCTGTCGGCACTAAGAGCAGTCAATGCTCTAGAAGGTCGTGTGTTCAATGGCAATGAGATCAATGCGAGGTACTGGGATAAGGAGAGATTTGACCGAGGAGAGTACGAATAATTATAGGAGTGCTTGGCGTCCGTGTGCGGTACGGAAGCAGGCCGAGGAAAGCCGACCACTCCAAGTTCCCACTTCAAACGCCGACCTCCATATGGTAAATCGCCCGCATCAACCACGACTCGGAGGCATGCCGTTGGCGAGCCTTCTGAGCCTTCTTTATAAATTGCGCGTGTGCCACCACTACAATACGCATCTGGTAGTCAACATCGTGTGCTTTCTGCCTTCTCAGTATCGATTTAGTACCTGCCTTTCAGCATGAGTGACCCACAAGTTCGATCACTTTCAGAGGCTCTATCGTCACTGCCGCCTGTACACGCTGGCGACCTTAGATCTTCCATCAAGACCAAGATCAACCAGACCGACAATAGTATACCGCTGCTGGTCGTACTCGATGACGACCCAACCGGCACACAGACATGTCACGACATCAGTGTCTTGACTCAGTGGGACGTCCCGCTTCTGAAGTCAACGTTCACCTCTGAGCTGACTACCAAGACTCGAGGCTTCTTCATCCTGACCAACTCGAGAGCACTCCACCCAGCAGAAGCCAAAACGCTGATTTCGGAGATATGCAAGAACCTGCTTGAAGCATCCAAGGCGACAGCCAAGGACTTTGAAGTTGTTCTCCGCTCCGACTCCACCTTGCGAGGCCACTTTCCGCTCGAAGCAGACGTCTCCGAGGCAGCACTGGACCGACAGGCAGACTCGTGGATCCTCGCTCCTTTCTTCTTGCAAGGTGGCCGCTACACGATCGACGACGTGCACTATGTCGCAGAAGGGAACGACCTCGTGCCGGCGGGCCAGACACAATTCGCCAAGGATGCTACTTTTGGCTACAAGAGCTCGAACCTGCGCGATTGGGTAGTCGAGAAAACAAAGGGCGCCATCACTGCTGACCGCGTCAAGTCGTTGTCTCTGAACGACATCCGCACCGGCGGACCAGATGCGATCTGCGAGCAGCTCATGTCCTTCCCCAAGGGCTCCGTGGTCATCGTGAACGCAGCCGCAGAGGAAGACATGGACGTCGTCGTGCTTGGCATCCTGGAAGCCGCCAGCCGCGGACGTCGGTTCCTGTACAGATCTGGCGCCGCGCTCGTCTCGTCACGGCTGGGCATCAAGCCTATCGCGCCCAAGTCGGCGCATGCGCTCAACCTCGACAAGAGGGTGGGCGGGCTGATCATCGCGGGCTCCTACGTGCCCAAGACGACCGCTCAATTGAAGATTCTGCGAGAAAAGGCCGGTGACAAGCTCACGACCATCGAGCTCCAAGTCAGCGACCTGCTGAAGTCGGAAGACAGCGGCACATCAGCCGTCACTGACGCGATCCGCACGGCAGAGGCCGAGATCCAGAAAGGCCAGGACGTCCTCGTCATGACGAGCAGAGGCATCGTCACGGGCAAAGACGAGCGCGAGAGCCTCGACATCGGCACCATCGTCGCCAAGAACTTGGTCAGGTTCCTGCAAGACCTCAGCACCCGACCGCGGTACGTCATTGCCAAGGGCGGCATTACTTCTTCCGACATGGCGACCAAGGGCTTGAAGATGAGACGGGCTACGGTCGTGGGCCAGGCTGCGCCGGGCGTGCCGCTGTGGGAGTGCTACGAAGAGTCGAGCAAGTGGGCGGGCATTCCTTACATCGTGTTCCCAGGCAATGTTGGGTCGGAGAGTACGCTGTACGATGTTGTGCATGGGTGGCAAGCTTAAGGGGTTTTACTTTTGTTCTTGGAACGCTCTGAGCTGTAACTTACTGGTGCGGAACGATCAGATCACATGAGAAGGGATGATCTCTTTGCGGTTACGGAGATACCTCGAGACAGGTCAGCATCAAGTAGAAAAGCCATGTTTCGTCCCAGGTACCGAGCTTCGTCATTCTCGAGACCACCGGTACTCTCTCGAATGTTGTGCCGCGCTGTAGCGACCTACAAAGTGTGTTTTCACATGTCATACCGGTAATTGACCTACCGCTTGGTCCGTAGCTGCCCATCCTTTCATTTCAAGGGCGCTCACATCACACAAATCCCCAATCTGTCTGCATGACCCGTATCCTCTGCCACATCTCTGCCCTCTATTCAAGGCTACAACCTACTCACAACACCCAGTCAAACAGGCCAAACATTCCACCACTAATGAACGCACCCATTGGCACGAAGACCCAATGCTTCCACTCTCCGCCTTGCACATCGATCCGGTTAACGAACCCATCCATCACAGCCAACAACGTTCCAAGCGCCGTCGTGGTAGCTAGCGTCTTCCGATTCCCGGACCTCCATACCGCGAGCGTGATGAGGCCGAGCGTCAGATCTCGCACCCCGAAGAAGCGCATCAGTGACGCAGACAGAGCGCGCGATGATGGGTCTGTTGGGACGTCATATCCTAGTAGTGGGAGGCCTTTCAGAGGGTCTAGAAGGATTTGGAGGCCGACGAAGGTTGGGAAGCAGGCGAAAGCTAGGGATGCGAAGGAGAGGAAGCGGCTTCGAGAGAGGGGCATCGTGGTGGCTGTGATTGGTTTCTGGCGGGCTTTCTATTTGATATGGTCAGACCTATCTTCACGTCGTATATCTCCGGCCGGCGCGTAAGTGCAGTGGAACAGTAACATTTGAGGAAAGTGAATTGTTGGAAAGATGTCGAAGATGAGAGCAATCAGCAAAAGCGGGGCAGTTGTCGCCTCAGGCAGCAGGCGATAACGCGAGGTCCAAATTTGGATATTCAGCAGTTCATGCAGTCTAGCATCCTAACCTTGCACTTCGTAGAGCTGTCGAACTAGAGCAGACCCTTTCTGGGAAAACCCTGCTAGTAGTTGTTTCTGCGGCATTTCGTTAGCTCATCATCTTAAATGAACCCATTTCTAGTGTCGAGTGACCGCTCAGACTTGCCTTTGCACTTCATAGTCGTCCATTTATTTGTAAGACTGATGGGCGGCTATCGAGCGCGATAGATCTTACAAGATGACCAGCTCCATCAAGTCAATACACTGGATCGAGCTCAGAAGTATCTGAAAGACCGCCTCAAGCAGCCTCGGTCATCATAGCAGTCTCAAGCACAACAAAGGAAGATTGACATGCAACGTACCTCAGGTCCCACGTATCGAGCCATCAACGACAGTGACGATGTCGGTGCCTTTTGTCCGTCCCCCATGCATCTTTGCTGTTCTAGCTCCAAATTGTATAGCCCGCTTCTTCTCGGCAGCGGCGCCTTTCATACCGAGCTGCCACATCGCGCACCTCAGCAGCATCTTTTCGGGATGCAAATCCTCTGACTGCTCGGGGACAGTCGTGGCTTCGAAGTGCTTGGGTACAGCCTTTCCTGGTCTAAAGCCGCACTTTTCCCAAGCAGGGAGTTGCAAGACAAACTTGACGAATGTCTCATCAAGAAATGGATAGCGTGTCTCTCGACCCCAGTGAGCTATCACGCGATCATCTCGGCCCAGATTTCTCTTGGCGATCCGAGTAAAATCCAGCTCGAGCTCTTCAATAAGTGCTTCGTAACCACCTCTAGTGAAAGCTGCAGCATGCCGTGCATATCCGCCAAACAGTTCATCGGCGCCGAGACCAGAGAGTAGGACACGAGCTGTAGTTGTGTACGGATTGCCCTTTCCAACTACCTGTGAAGTGCTGATCATTTCGCCTTGGCCACGGGCCGCGAAATACAAAGCAGCAGTAATTGATAGGTCCATTTCAGTGTTGTGAGGATGCATCAAGTGCACGATTCCAGCTTTGTGATCCAGGAACTCCTTGTAGGATACATTGACCGCGACAAAACGCCATTCTCTTTGTGGACAGACTTTCAAAAGCTCAGCAAAAGTAGAACGGCCAGTCATACGATCCGGACAGGATTCGTAGGCGTCGGCAGCGATGGTGGACCCGGACTTTGTCTGCTCGGCGGCACGAGCGTTGACAACTCGTGGGTTCTCGAAAGCGACGTTCAGTAGGTCGACAGGCTGATCGAGTGGAAGGATGTCATGAGTAAGCCGTGCAAGGAGCGTGCAGTCTAGGCCGCCGGAGAAGAGGACTGCAACTTTACTTGGGCATTCACTCTGTCCAAGCACTGTATATGTTGGTATCTGATCCACGCGATATAGCAATGAGTCTTGAAGATGCTGAATCAGGCTTCGTATTGCATCTGCGGTTGGTGTAGCCTCAGGAACAATGTTTGACTCAGGCAGGATTCGGTTCATGTTAGGCGGCTGAGCGCTTGGGGCAAGGACGCTGATTGTCAATTGCGGTTCTTTCAGATCGACGCAGTATATGAATGGCGCTTCAACCTCGTGTGCTTCTTGGATGCTCGTGCTGACGGCGACACTGGAGACTGTTAGCTCATCGCCACGACCGCTCCCATGACTGATCAAAAGAGATCTCCTGCCCAGACCATCGCGTCCAAAGTAAAGCTGTGAGGATTTTGCATCATAAAACACAAAAGCATACGGGCCAGCGATCTTACGCAAGACCTGTGTCAGCGCTTCTTCAACAGGTAGAGCGGGGACAGATTGAAAAAGATGCTTGGAGACGATATCTGTGTCATTGCCGGTAAGCCTGCTGCCGTTAAATAACCATGCTTCGCCATTCCAGCAGAAAACCGATCCAGTCGCTTCGTCGATGACAGGCTGAGCTTGAATTTGATCGCCACGTAAAGCAAGCACACTCGAGCTGAATGTCAGGAGCCACTCATGGCCACCTGTCGTGGTAGTTACTTCGTGACTCCTTAGCGCATCAGGACCTCTTCTGCTAAGCCTGTCAGCATCATCAGGGCTGAGCTCGACGCGACGGTGTTTCGAAACATGGCAGAAGATACCGCACATGCCAGAGCGCCAAAGATTGGTATTGCCGCAATGCTAGAGATTTCTGCGGGACACAGAATATCTATGCACTTGGGGATCGGGCGGAAGTAGAAGCTTCTCTCAAGGGCCGTTATTTTCGAGAAGGTTAACCGAGACATTCATTATATGGTCTAATCGTCCGTGTAGCATTTGTCCGTGATTCCTACTTCCACGAAGTTTCGGTGATGTGTAGGTGTAGGTGTAGATGTGTATACCTGCCATGTGCCGAGATCCTTGCGAGCCACTAGCCGGAGATGAATCTCGACATCCAATCTCCCTTATACCTACAGGTCCGCCAATCACATCGCACCTACCACCAGGCTTGGCTGGACCATCCCTTGCTTGGGTTGCTCAAATAATCATTTGCTTATTACCTAGTCGTGTTCTAGCGAGATACTTTTTTCCTCAAGTCAAGTGCAGCCCGGGAATATATACAGACACCCTCCCCCCTAGATCATTGTCCATGCCTGTTCGACAGGCATTCCTATCAGACCACTCCTGGTCGACGCCTTTACGCCATGCCGTGAAGCATTATACATCAGGTCTTTTCAATACCAACTCCAATCGCACCTCGGAACCCGTGGGTCTGCCTCATCATGCTATACCCATGTAGTGTTCGGCTGTGAGGTCTTCGGTTGACCTTGTGAGGCGCCGTGTCCACGCTGCCGTCCTTTACCTGGACTTCTCCGTGGACTTCTACCAGGACTTCGGCTTTGGCTTTGACTCATGTTCGCAGACTTCCCATGTCTGCTTGGTCCTGCCCCTGTCATCGTCGGCACAGGCGGCACTTGCCGATTTGGTGGTGGACTAGCAGCCGCAATTTGTCCTTGCCCGCTCGATTGACTTCCGGCTTGCGGCTGCAACCCGCGCCGCATCATCCGTCCGAGCATGCCCACCATTTCCGCTGCATCTTCGAAGCTCTCGTCATCCATACCTTCCTTCGCCTCGTACACCTGTCGGATTGCGAGTCGTGCGGTTCGTCGTGACTGCTCGCGCTCGCCAAGACAGTCAAACAAAAACGCCACGTATTCGACTTTCACGGATAAGCGTACTGGATGCGAGCCGGGAAGAAGAGACTCCGCCAACGAATTGGCGGCAGCAAATGCATTAGTCGCTCTGGGTGTGTAATCTTCAAGCGGCAGGAGGAATATCGCTGTGCCATTAAGATGCCTTGATATTTGTCCTGGTATGGGCAGACCAGGTGGTGCTCGCGTTGCCGAGCCACCTACTGGCCCGCCAAGACTGACCGCCGGTGATCGATGCCTGCGGTTGCTTTGCGAATCTCTTGAGGACGAAGAGTGTGTGCGTGATGTTAGTGGTTCAGGATAAAGTGAGTATTCGCCTTCTGACCCAGACCGTGCTCGATTAATGCGATTGTTGACAGGCGGGTCGTTGTGGAAAAGGACGAAGATGTGGTAAAAGCTGGCTCGAAGCTTGTAAGCTAGCACTTTTAACTCGACATAATTGCCGACCATAGGCAGCACATATTGCTCTACCATCACCAGCCCCTCGCGGGCAAGCCACAATATATGGTGAATAAAATGCTTGTCCTTTGGATTGCGGACCGGATCGAGTCGTTTCGCTTTACGTGCTTTGATCAGCTTCTCGGACAGAACGACAGATAGGCCCAAAACTCGAAAAAGGAAGCTATGACAAAGATGAGCTTTACAAGATCGTCGAGGTGGTCGTTGGATCGTACCTTGACAGATAACCATTATCGATAGAGGTTGTCTTCGCGAAGTGACCGAGGAACTTCTGGTCGACCTCGGAGGATGCCATCCAAAAGCCGTAAAGCGGAGGTTGTTCTGTCGGCAGCCACTGCTTTGACAAATACGTCAGCTCCATCAAATACATCCGTCTCCGTCTTGTGTCCTCCATTCTTGGGGGTTCATCTGCCATGGCTCATTCGGGATGCGTTTGACCGCCAAGCTTTCTCCCAACACGCGGAAAATGTTGGCGAGCAAGGGCGAGCAAAGACGTGCTCAGGCTCTGGCAATCTCATAATAGATTTGATTGTCACATGATGTAAACGCGACAGGACCAAAACGCAGATTTTCGTCTCAATATCGTGCAGTGCCGAATGAAGGATGATGCTTGAGTGTTGCAGGACGTTGTGGAACGGTAAGAAGCACGCGTTGACTTACAGTTTGACGCCTCGGACCCCACCTCGGCGTTTAGATCTCAGCCTCGCCGGGCCCTTGGTTGATGTTGCTACCCGTCACAAAGTGTACGATCGTATGCGCTCGTGCTTTGATTACTGTTGTCCCTTCATAACATTAATGGCTGTCTCATGTGGCCGTGGCTGCTGTGTTCGAGGCTTGACTCGAAAGATTGTGTGTCTCGGGATGCTGCACTTCGACTTCTTGATCGGTGTGGTACTTATTATTCTTGCAATTTTGTAGGTACTTTTGGCTGAGCGCTTTTGTGTTACAGTGTACAAATTGTCGTGATTGCGGAATATGGTGCGAAGCTGAATGCGAACAGGATCTGAGGAATGAAGGAATGTGTTCGCGCTGCGCAAAGGGCCAAAAATGAGTGTAGAGAGCTTAAAATCACTAACAAGAGAAGTATTAGCAAGAGAGCTGTATGCGATGGAAAAGGAGTGACGTTGAACAAGATCATCAACTGTGCTGCGTGCGCTTGGTTGTGCTATGGGTGGAGAGTGGTGCATACGTATTGGACAGGCAGGTACAGCCTAAAAAGTGAAGCAAGATCCTTCTATTTTCTGCTATTCGTCCAGCACCCTTCTTTTCACAGCCAATGATGATAGAATAAGTACCCGCGGTCGCGCACCCGGTCGGAGGAAATGATGCTGCGCTGGGCTCTAAAAAGACCCGAATGCATCACGCATCGGTCAGGTGCGCTGGTAGCGTGAGCTTAGATGTCTAAAGCTCCATAGGCACCACCGTGCTTGTTTTCAATCCAGGCTTCCTTGCGATAGGAGACCAGCTCTCATGCAAGCAGGAAACGAGTACGTCAGGAGGTCGGAAGGGGCGATGTCAATCGGTGGAGTTTTGTCAGTACTTCATGCACTGTTAGGTAGTTGCGGTGAGCGCGGTTCTGAAGGACCAAGCGAGGAGATTTGTTAGGCACATTGACAGTGACAAAACACCGATCGTGCAGTAGGCCCAGCTAAGTGAAGGTTTGAGAAGCAGATCCTCTGCAACGGTGCATAAGTGGTTGCAGTATGCGAAAAAGATACCCACTTCGGGCGACAAAGACAAAAGCATAGAATGCAGGATACGATGGAGGTGTAACAGACTGCCAGCGCATCTATTCTCTGTACTATTCTCGCAAGAGGAGCTTACCGTGTGAGGCGTAGCTGCATGCACATCACGAGCAGCGCTAATATGATTGATACTTGAATAAGCGAGCTCAGCGTACAAAGATCCATGGCTTTCGTGGCGTAAGAGCATTTTTTGCAAGAAAGGAGGATGAAGGGGAAGGGTAGCTTGCAACGTGGCAGCCGCCGGTTGACCTTCAAGTCGGACCTTTGTTGCGCCAGGCGAGCCCCCGTTCGCCTCGGCAGGAACGGGCCAGCTTCAACTTTGGCTTAGCGCTGTACGTTTGTGTGCCGCCCGGTTTATTAAAGTTTAGCCTTGTGGAAGCTTGAGCCAAGATCGGTGAAGCGCAACCACCGGCACTTGTGACCCGCCTGGATAGGCGTCTGCGCACCAATTTCCTGGGTCTTCTCGAAGTGCCTTGATACCTGCATCGACAACATTTCGGAGATTTGTGTCTGAGAGTCCAGCTTGTTAGCATCATACCCAGGTACTTACGAAGAACTGCGTAAACGTTAGGGACAAGAGGCATGTCGAGCTACCGGCCACCTTTTTCAATTTCGCGCCAGTTGCTGCTGAGGCCGCTACAACCGCGATAGCCGCACCAGACGGCTTGATGAAATAGCGGTGTGCAGGAGCAGGATCACACGGTCACGGAAACCAAGGCCACATTTCATGAACACATTCTCTCGGTAACTGTCTGTGTCTGTACACCTTGTGCCCGAGGCGCACCTTCTGCAATGCGACTCTCTGCTTCTCGCGTACCTGCAGCACCAATCCCACCCTGCAGCTTCTCTGCAATCGGGCGATTCTGTGCATTGCCTCTGCCTGTTTTAAGAAGCGTACACTCCGTGTCCAGCCTCGCAATTCCCTCACTACAACCAAAGCTTATACCTTGTAACCACCTGCCCTCTGTCCTCAATGTTGTGAGCTCCTCTATCGTATATGACCTGATGCCGACTGTGCAGCGGTGCATGGCCGCCTTACGCGCAGGTAGGTACACGCCCAAACAGCGTGAACGCAGCGCCGCAGTCCGAGACTCATACGTCTACCTCAGCGGCCTGAGCTGTATGCCGGCTGCAACGACTGAGTGCAGGCTCGACAATGTTTGTGCCATCGAAGCTGTCCGACTGAATTGGTCAATAGCATCACCATGCGATGACGGCTTCGCCCAGCTCATGAATGGCCGGTTGAGATGGTGTCACGCTTCGTCAGCAACATCAGACTCGACTCAATGTAGGTTCTTTGACAAGATTTTGTCGGAAGGGACACGATGAGCGGCAATGGTACCCTCCATATCACGCTGCTCATTTGCCATCTTCAGCCAGACCCATTTGACCGTAGGCAGCCGGCTGCTGCGGCGCGTTCGCGGGTGGTGCGCCAGTTACATTTCCCCCCATTTGTGGCATACCTGCTTTCATGTAGCCAGAACTCATCGCCCGCTGATTCATCTGGTAAGGCTGGTGGGGACTCGTCCCGTACGGCGTCTGACCACCATACCCCCGACCCATCTGTGGTTGTTGGCCGTACATGGCAGGGTGATTACCAGCGTACATCATTTGGGGATTGCCGTGGAAACCCTGCTGTGAGTGCTGCTGCATCATCAAGGGCGCTTGCATCCGACCTGGACTTGGATAACCATTCTGTTGTTGTGGGAAGGCATGAGCTGGACCAGGTGAGTACATCATGCCCATTTGGTTCTGCACGTTCATGTATGGACCGCTGGACTGTTGTTGGACCATCATGGGTGCGCCCATATGACTGGCATGTTGGTTGTGCATCAAAGTTGTGTTACCGTATTGAGGTCGCATCTGCATTTGCCCCTGAACACCACCAAAGTAGTTTTGGTGGCCGTATGCATTCTGTACAGGGTGGCCCATGGGTGAGGCGAAAGCGTTTCGTGGTGTCATGTTCGGCGAGGCAAACATACTAGGAGAACCGTTCTGCATGCCACCGTGCACGTGCTGACCATCGAAATGTGGCTGGAATTGAGGGCCACCGTGGTGACTGTGCTGAGGTGTGACAGCTTGCGCCATGGGTGCCCCCGTCATCTGCTGCATCTGGCCATGGAATGGCACTGCTTGATGCGAGCTTGCTCTCATCGCCGCGGGCGAAGCCGACATAGCAGGTTTGTTGAAGGCATCATCCCATGCCTTGTCTTGGTTCTCCTGCGCAACGATCCAGACGGGCTGAGTGTGGTAAGCATTGGGAATACCTCCGTTGGCTTTGAAATCTCTAGCGGGCCCGTCGGACTTCTTCGTTGACTCAGCCTTCACCTCTTCTTGCATACGTGGGACAGGGTTGAAGCTTGTGGCTATATCGAGTCGTTCGGATGAGCTCTTAGGTTTCTTCTGCCCAAAGAAGGTTGAAGGGCTGGCAGTGCGTGCAATGGATGCAGTTCTCGCGATCGGCGAGGGACTAGCTGCCGAACCAGATGCATTGGATGGGTTGAAAGACGGAGCCGTGGGTCGGAACTCTAGTGCCCGAACGTTGAATTTTGAGGAGATGGCCGACGTTGGCGTGTCAGTGCCTCGTGGGCTTGAGACGCCAGATGTAGCGGCCGTGGTCTGATTGCTCCTGAGTTCAGGCATGGGTATTGGTGTTGGGATGTGACCATTCTTAGTGGCTCGAGGAGCAAGAGGGAGACCTGACTGAGCGAAAGGCATTTGTTGGCCGAGTGGTCGGCCACCACGTCCAAGTGAGCCTTTGGCATATGCCGCTCGTGCAGCGTTGAAGGTGTTTCGTTCTGGAATGGGTGGTGGTATCTGCGACTTGTCGAATTTGGGCACAGGAGGTAGTACGGCGGACGACGATGCCGAGTTTGAGCTGGTCGATGGTGTTCTCGAGTGTTCTGATTCCTTTTGCGCCTTCTCCATGATCGTTTCCTGCTTCTTGGGGTCCTTTGCCAGTATGCCGACGAGATCGTTGGGAATGGGAGTTTTCAGCTTGAATGTCTTGGAGAAGCGTACCAGATCGTTGATCTTGGCGGTTCGATCTTGACTTGCCTGCACTCGTTTCTTCTCGGCTAGCCGAGCACGTTCTGCATTTGCAAATTGTCTGAACTGGTCGAGAACTTTGTTTTCGACTCCCTGTGAAGGGGCTTCAGACTCAGGCTGTCGTGAGGGTGAGGCAGAGGCCATCGGCTTAGGCTGGAGTGACATGGGGACAGTGCCATTTGCTGTCAGCTTGGAAAGATCCAAGTGCTTCTCCATACGAGGTGGCTCTTCCATCGTGGGCTGCGACGAGGCCGCTCTGGTCTGAGTGGCAGTACCTGTTGGAGCGGCTGTTTCATGAGCAGCTTGAGCTGTTTGGGTCGAAGATCTGGACGGAGCAATGCCGGGACGAGCAAGCTGGGAAGAGATGATCGCAGGATCGATAGGTGCACCACTGGCGGTCGATTGGCTTGAGGGCGCTCTCATTGCCGGTGGCATGTATCTGTTTGCGTTTCCGGTTGGGAGGGGTATGATGTTCTGTTGGTCACGACGCACGCCGCTGTACTTGTCTTCTTCGTCACCCGGATCGTTCTCCAAGGCGTGACCACGCTCTTCCCTAACGTGTGCATTGGAGGAGAGCTGCGACTCGATTTCCCTCGCGAGCCGTGCAGCTTCCGCTTCTCGTCTCTTGTAATCAGGAGCGCTTCGGTCGATGGTCGTAGTGTAGGTCTCCTCGGTGTAGGTGCTTTGTCCACCGGTCATCTTCTCGTGAGTCGCAAACTGATCCCAGCCAGTAGCACTTCCTGATTCGAGGGAGAAGTCGGTAGTATCGTTGGCTTCAGGAACCCATTTCTGGAGGACGCGTTCGCCTCTGGTGGAGTTGCCAGATATGTCAGCGTCGGTCTGGAAAGAAGTCGAGGCACCTGCAGTCAATCAGCTATGTGGTCTACAGCACGGGCTCAGGAGCATACCATTAGTCTGTCGCGAACTCGGGGGCAAGCTGTACTCGGGAATGGTCATGTCGGCCATGTCTTTGAGGTCGAAGGACATGACATGATCGGGACTCGAGCCAGCAAAGGCCGCTTCCGACGAGCTGATGCCGTTTGGTTGTGTAATAGGCGCGTGAGGGACTTTCTTGGTCATCTGCAGAGCAATCCTGGAGGCAGTTGCGGAGCCCGAGAAGCCGGCGAAGACGCCTTCGTACTTGTCACCGCTTTTGGTCGTCAAGACGACTTGCAAGCCCTGCTACTGTCAGCGCGCTAGGTCATCATCGTCAATGTTGGGGTACATACAACTGAGCCTCCGAAGAGGAATCGCAGTCTGTCCAAGTTATGCTTGTCCGACAGCGTCTGGTCCCTTGGAGCGGCCATCTTGGATGATGGAGCGCTCTTGTTTAGTGAGGTATTGCTCTTGGATTGGTTCGGCGTGGTGGCGCGTTGAGTGATTGGGTTGGTGCCCGACCAGGCCTTGGGCGCAGCGGTTTGTCTAATGGTCAAACGTCAGCTTGACTGTTCTCGTATTTGCCTACTTTCCGTCGCGTGACAGAACAGCCGTCTGTCGTAATCAATGCAGAATCAGAGATATGCGACGAGTGTAGGCTCTTACCGATTCAGGTCCGAGGGACTCTCTTTGCGACCTTTCTGGGTCATCTTTGCTCCTGTATTCTGCTTCACTGGACGGGTTGTGCCATCCTTCTGAGTCGTCCCAGGCGCTGAACTGTTGCTTGCTGGGTTGTTGACGGACGGAGCGGCACTGGCAGCAGATGCCATCATCTACGTGAAAGTGTCTGGTGAGGTAGTACAAGCCCTCCCGTGCGGGTCTACGTAGGCTGAGGTGGCCAGGGACAGACCCCTAATGTACCAGGCGCAGAGGTGGAGGCTGCAACAGGAATATGGGAAGTCGCAGTCTGAGGAGGTCGAACAAAGGTACTTTGACTTGTCAACTGCAGCAGTTCATGCAGCCAGTGCAGCAACAGGCAGGGTTGACGTCTGGAGACGAGGGGATAAGGTTGAAGTGAGGCGCCTGTACTGTAGCCAGCGGAATCAGATGCTACTCCGTAGTAGAGGTAGGCAAAATCAACAAAGACCTGCGCCTCGAAGAAGTGGGAAAGTAACGAGTGGGCAGAAGCACTGGATTGTGTGCCTTGACCTGCTTCGACAAGATGCAATGTAGATGAGGCTACGACGAGATATGCTAACAACTGGAGAGTCGTGACCAGATTATTGTGCAGCGCAGCCAGCTGAGGAGGAAGCCGGACGAGGACGAGGTCGAGGTGCCCATAGCCACTTACCAGCACTCGGATGGAGAAGCCAGTGGGCTAAACGGCGTCCCGTGCTCCCGCCCATGTGGAGCTTAACTACATTTCAACTTACTCACAGCTGAAACACTCCATTCCGCTTCATTCAATCACTATCTCAAAATCGCAACGCTCAAAACACGGTAGCCCTACGCTCAATGCCTTTCCAATACCCAAAGAGAATGCGTCCGCTGGCGTCGCCTGAACATATCAAAGTCGTAATGAGTTGAGAATCGTGGAGGTCATCGACCGGTATTGGTTCATCCCTCCCTGCACCTTCTTGAATTGTATGCCATGCAAGTTGAATAGTGGAATCTTGACAATGGCTATCTCAAACCTTAGGACCAACCTCTCACCACTGTCTTCTTGTACTCGTGTCGTCGTGGCCCCCATATCCCGCGCATGCTCGCCTCGTGCCGTATCCGCCACGTACTCATCTGACCCCTCAGAGTTCGTAATAAAGCTTTGGTCCGGCTGTCGGCGCTGAGATCGTTGTCGGTGGAGCTTTTCTTCGCGAATCTCTTCTCGATCCCCTCGACGGAAGGCTCCGAAAGATATACGGCGCTGATGACCCGAACTGACTCTTCCGCTTCTCTCCTCCTCGAACGTGTTCGCTTCACGAACATCGTCAAGGTTGATGCTCGGGGCATGCCGGCAGCTGAACCCACCACGAACCTCGGTGTATTCGACTCCAAGCTGCTTGAGCACCCGGATGATATCGTGCCGTATGAACTGTGCTGGCTTGCTGCTCGTCGTCGATGAAGAGAACAGTCCTTTGAGCCCTGCTGGTTTCGAAATGTCAGTTCCTGGCGTGTCAGGTGCCGATGGTGTCTGGGCTTCTTCTTGCAGCTCCGCGTCGGTCTCCTCGGGCACGTTGTCATGCCTGCTTCTGGCTTCCTCACGGCGTTGTCGCCTTGCTTGTATGCTTTCGTGCCGCGCATGGCCCATTGACTTGGCCCGCGAAGTTGTTGGAGTGCGGGGCGCAGGTGGTGGCGCTGTGGCAGGCTTTTCGGCCGTCTCTTCCGGCTTCGATTTTGGTACGTTGATGCTCGAGTGCTCTGAGCCGCTCGTAGCTGGCGGCTCAGCCGCTAAGCTGGGCGACTCGGTAGCTTCAGATGCGCCTCGGTTTAAGAACTTCCGTGGACGGTATTCAGCCGAGTTGACACTGGTCGATCGGCTAAGTAGACTTCTACCTTTTGACATTCCCGCGCCAAGTAGACCTTCGTGTTGGCCTTGACTGCTGCCATTATGTATCGAAGGTGGAGATTGATCGCGTCTTCGAGAGCGACGGACTGAAAATGACTTTCGCGGAGTGCTCGTGGCAGACTCTTGAGGTGGCTGTATATTGAACGACGGTGGCGGCCTGTCAGTGTCACGGTCTTTATTGCGACGTGTGCTAAAACGTCTCAAAAGACCCATCGCTGTGCCTTCCCTCCGAGGCTGCCCTTCAGAGGCGGGCGGTTCGAGACGGGGCGAGGCAACATGCTGCGGCTGTGCTGGCTTCTCGTTTATGCTTGCACGCTTCATGGCGGTGGTAATGTCGTCGTCACCTTGCGTTCTCGATCTGGCCCGGGCTCTACCGCCAGTGGCCGACTCCCCTGGCATCTCTGGGGAGAAGGTGTTTGTGTGAGCAGCTTCAGGGGACGGCAGTCCAGGAGCTTTGAGTGGCGGAGCGTCAGAAGGTGTCCCTAATGAAATTGCTCCAGGATTTGCCTCCACTCTTTCCCTGTCCATCTTCTCCTTCGCGAGCAAGTACACTGAAATCAGTGGCGAGTACGCGTTTAGTGGATCGTAGCCTCGAATCGCCTCAGTCGACGGTGCAGACAGTCCTTCTCGACTCGCCGAGTTACGCCTCTTGTAGAACTCAAACATCCCTCGTTTGCGGTCACCACTATCTCCACCATACCGGGGGTCATCTCGACCTGATCGTCTCGCAGCACTCTGGTAATCGTCGGACTCAACGATCCTGGTAATCTGCTCTTCAATGTAGCTGGCTGGGCCAAAGTCGAAGCCCTGCATTTTGTTGATGACGGCAGGATCAAGTGGCAGTTGGAGTGGTTCTCTGTGTGGCACAAAGTTCTCTGGGGGTCCATTGAAGCCCTTGGTCATCCATGGATGGCTCATGATTTCCTGCAAAGTGGCTCGTTCTTTGACATCGACTACGAGCATCCTCGAGATAATATTTCGGCATTCTGATACGTGTTAGCCACAGGGAAGTCGAGGGGGAAAGGAAAAGTTGAAACTTACCCGCTGAGAGCCATTGGGGATAATCGACGTATCCACGCTTTATCTTCGCATGTAGTTGTGGCATGCTCTGATCGTCGAAAGGGACCTTACCGCATACCAATACATATAGCACGATACCAAAACTCCATACATCCACTTCTGGACCAGTATACTGTCGTGCATTGAGCAATTCTGGAGCAGCAAAATACAGACTGCCACAAAAGGTCTTCAACAGTGAGCGCGGCGAGTAGAGGTTGCTCAAGCCAAAGTCGATTATCTTGATGTCGCCGCTCTTGCTGATCAATATGTTCTCAATCTTGAGGTCACGATGGACGATGCTGTTGCGGTGACAGTAATCCAGGGCACTAGCGATTTGACGACCGAATTTTCTGGCTTGTTTCTCCTTCAAGCGACCATGTGCGATTATGTAGTCGAGCATCTGACCCCCGTCGACGTATTCGAAGAGCATGTACCAATGGTAGCTGGTTCTTTGCACGTCTCGCATGCCGCAAATATATGGATGATCTAGCAGGGTAGCCATAGCCGCCTCTCTCGCGGTTCTGACCTCTTTCGATCGGTCGGATCGTTCGTCTTTAGGATTGCCTTTCTCGTCGGTACTTTGGCGAGGGATGATCTTGATAGCGACCGTTTCGCCAGTCTCAGCATTTCTTGCGACTTTGACCTTGCCCATACTTCCTTGACCAATAGTCTTGCCTAGCTGCCACGTGCCTGTCTGGGTGGTGATGGAGGTTCGTCTACGGCCCATCTGACCGTAGTTGGGGTGTGGCACAGGGGCAGGAACGGGTGCAGCTGGAGGCTGTGGAGGGGCAGAAATGCCATTGGTAGCACTTCTTGAGGCGACCGTGAAGTCCTGACTGTTTCGTCTCGAGTTGGGTCTGGATGAGGTTCTTGTATGGCGAGATGTCTCCTCCTCGTGAGCCGAACGGCCCTCGCGCGAACTTCTCCGCTGCGAACCCGATCTGGCGAGGTTGACTCTCTCATGGTCCTGGCGTGCAACATTATTCAGGTTGCCCTGACCCGACTGTGTCGAGGCGGCATCTTCAACATAGGTTCTAGAGCTAGAGCTGGTGCGATGAGAAGTCGAGCCACTCGGCCTGTGCCTCGTTGACTGCGTGCGAGTAGGCTGCTGAGGAGGGGTGTGAGCATATGCCGAAGGTGGATTTCGCGTCGTTGAGGAATGACTTCGGTTCAGGGCTGGCGATGCTGATGCTGACGCGGCAGCAGACATGTCGCCGACTAAGGATGCAATGTCTTTGTATGCGTAGTGAGATCAATGCAGGTCATGTATTATGGTCGTAATAATTGTGATCGCGAGTCGTGATGGTGGAGCTCGTCAGGCAGACTTAACTCGGAATCAGGATGAATTCGGTCATGCAAGTTGGATACGAGCAAACAGCAGTTCCCCAGGCTTGCAGTCGTGCCATGTGATGGTGCAGAAGTCAGAAGCTGCCGTCCCGCGATGCTGCGACTGCGACTGCGATTGTGACCGCGACCGGATGCGATATTGAACAAAGGTGTGGCTGACTACGACTACGACGCGTAGATGCTATCCAGACAACTATGGATGGAAGATGCAAATTATCGTCAATCTGGCTGCGATTAAGGTTGACCGACCTGGGGGCTGGGATACTGGGTAAGTGGGCTACACAGAGGCTTGAGCAGGAGCCGATTGAGATGAAGCTGTTGGCGGTCATGACACCAGTGCTCCGCCTAGCACGGGTTGCACCAATTACAGCGCGACACTTTCCATTCCCAAAGTCTGACGCAAGCCTGGGCTCCTTTTAGCCCTGTCACAACAGGCAGGGTTGCTTGCAGATCAGTTTGCTATGCACCAACAGTGATGAAAGGAGTCTCTCGACCAGCACCACGCATGTCTAACTAAGAATCATCTCTGATATGGAGGTGGCCCCAAATCAACACCTGGTGGCTTGCCGGCACGAGGGGATGGGCAGTTTCAAGCCCCGAAAAAGAATCCCTGCCTTCCGCTAGGCTAGCGGAATCACCTCCTGCTCCCGAAGCTAAGCCTGCACGAGCCTAACCTCTACCGTCAAACCCACACTTACCACACCTATGGGAGCTTAGCTACTTACGCTCCAGCTGTGTTGAATCGTTTTGATCGGCCTTTTGGGGATGGCTGCCTTAACGGCCTGGGATCTTTACATTGCGCAGCACGACCACGGAACGAGCTTCTTGTTTCGCGACTAGTGGACATTCAATCATGTCGCAAAAGCGAACTCGTCTTGAGTATGAAGCAGACTTGCGCAGGCAAGAAGCCCCGTTCGTCGTTTATGGCACCCCCTTGCCGCCACTCGATGACAATGCTCGTGACGATGGATCGTACATGCCAGTCTGGAAACAGGAAGTTACCGATGACCGTGGCCGCAAACGTCTGCATGGCGCTTTCACAGGTGGTTTCAGTGCCGGGTGAGCAGGCGGTACTATTGCCCAATGAACAACATGACTAAAAGGTGGGTGCAGATACTTCAATACTGTAGGCTCAAAAGAGGGCTGGGCCCCATCAACCTTCGTCTCTTCTCGATCCAACCGTGCCAAAGATGTGCAGAACACTCGCCAGCAAAAGGCTGAGGACTTCATGGACGAGGAGGACTTGAAGGACCAGGAAGAAACCCGACAAATTTCCACCACAGACGGCTTTGCTGGCTTCGGCACAGCAGATGACCCGGGCCCCAGAGATGTCCTGGACGACCTCTTCAAGCCTACAGAGGATACCATGGGCGAGAAATTGCTGAACAAGATGGGCTGGAAGAAAGGACAAGGTATTGGACCTCGAACGCGACGTAGGGTCGACCCTAAAGATGAGAACTCAGAGGTCCGCGAGTTCCCTCCAGAAGACTCTCCTATGCTCGCGTTTGCACAGAAGAATGACCTGAGGGGCCTAGGCTTTGGTAACGAGGGTGGCAGCCTGTTAGAAACGCACCCCGAGGCAAAGACCAAGCTTACATCAGGACGACAAGAGTCGACAGACGACGACGGGCGGCCAGGGCTTAGCTTCATGGCACGGTCGAAGCCAAAAGCAACACTGCCTGCACGAAGTGGTATTGGTGTCGGCTCCCTCAATGACACGGGCTCAGATGAAGAAGACCCATACGAGATGGGTCCCAAGATGTCCTATAATCGCGTCATGGGCGGTGACAAGAAGAAAGAGAAGAAGAACAAAGCAAGCAGCACGAATGCGAATCCTCTTCTGAAGACGAAGCCAGTCTTTATCTCGAAATCCAGGCAGCTACCGTCCGTCCTCACATCCTTACGCAAATGCCACGATGGCAAACTACCCCTCACGGGATTCGTTCTCGTAGATGAGCTCGACAGCTTCGGCGCAATGAGTCTATCTGACGAAAAGTACAAACCACCAGAAGTTCCAGACGACTGGCGTCCCTCAAGAACTTCCCAAGAACCCACCAACGCTGAACAAGCTGCCCTGCCCACAACAACCGAGCGCGCGTCACAGCAGACCGCAGACTCCCGCCGAGCAGCGCTAGGCGAACAGTCCCTCCCAGGAAAATCAGTCTTCGACTACCTCTCTCCCGAGGCCCGTACCCGCCTAGCTACTGCGACAGGGAACCATGCTCTACCCCCAGCCCTCGACGAACGTCCAGTACCCACCACGTCCACAACTCCACAGCCACACCCGCCCACCCTCGCAATCCCTACTTTAGACCCAACAACAGCCCAGACGGCCCTGACCCGCCTCCTCAAAGACAAAACCCCGCCCTACGCCGGCGATCTCCCAAAACAAGGCCGCTACAAAGACTTCCTGCGATACTCCTCCGAACCCCCACACCAACCGCCCGCCCAACGCATCCCACCCCTCCGCGCCCCCCACCACAAATTCAACGACGACGCACACGTCGCCGAACTGGCAGAATTCGTCGCTACAGCTGAACTCTTCAAGCCAGCGACGGGGTTCCTAGCGAGCAGATTCACGTCTGCGTCTGCGACATCAGCAACGAAGCCGCCCAACGGCGCCAACACCGACACGAACACAGACGCAGGCTTGACCGCGGAAGACACAGACGATCTCCTGTCTAGACCACCGCCTAGACCGAGCGACCCAGCAGTAGAAGCAGCGAAGATGGGCATGTTCGGGATCGCGACGAGGTCGAGTCGCAGCTGGCAGCCGAGCCGGCTCCTCTGTAAGAGATTCGGTGTCGAGGTGCCGGTTAGTTGGAATGAGGATTAGGCGTGACTACCTAGGAAGCTGGTTGGTTATCTTAGGATTGAAATGAGTCATGCAATAAGTGGATCGTTCCTTGTAGCAAGGGGACGAAAACGAGTAGGTGGAAGAGAGCTATGAGTCGTCCTATGTGGAGCTTGATCTGGTATAGTGTCTGTAACATGGCACGGGTTGTAAGCAGGTTTTCTACGTGCTATGTGACTTGGTGGTCGAACATAGCATGGATGACCATGAGGTGTCTTGTCGATCCGTGCATAGGAATAAAACCACATACAGTCAGCCAAATACAATTTTATTCAGGATGGGAATGCTTCCGATATCTGGTAGCTGTAAAATAGCTGTGAGACTCTCTCTCCTACGCCCATTAATTACGTTCCGGTACAGCTTAGACCTCTTTCAGGCCCTCGGCCGGACACTGGAGAGAGTATCATTCATCTCTTCCTTGGACAAAGGCTGCTGGATCGGCGGCCAATTCATCAACACCGTTTCCATGCAACTTCCCTCTTCAAAGCCGCATCGCAGGGAGGAGCTCCCAGAGAATGCCTGTCTTACCCACTTGGTCCCGTACCATGATTCATAGCTCCAGCAGCTTTGTGCTGTACCTCGTCTCTTATATATTATTCCAGACGCCGGTTTCAGCCTACGACTTCATGCTTATACCACGAAGCCAGTGGAAACGCTGGACCCGATACTGCAGAACTGTGGCACCATCTCTGCTAGCAGAAGCGGTCCTTGCCTCAGCAGTATGTTTGGGCCAGCATACTGAATCAGACCACTTCGCAGCATGTTGGTACTGGCGATCCTTGGTGCCTGCGCGATTCAAACAACGACATCCACTCGAAGTAGAGGCAACTCCCGGCTTCGTTGATGCCACGACGTGGACTCTGGAGCATGGGCAAATGGTGATGGCGAGCGCCAAGCCGTCGATGTCGAGGCAGAACGTAATCTGACAGCGATCCATTGCAATACCTTTGTCGACATCACGGTGTCCGTGCAATTCGTTAGATCGTGCAGCCCAATGGTGCCACGTGTATACTGTGCTAGTCTTGCACATCCGAGAATATCGCGCCATTGCCTATCGGTACGACGCTGGAAAGGTTCCTTGTGTTGCAATGCCTGTATCTCCTCAGGGGGCGAAATTACTAACCAGAACCTGAACGACGTGTCCTTGCTGCCATCCTTGGTCTTCGAGCGTCTTGGCCTCATCCAAGATCCTGCCAAAGTACACGATCTTGACGCGTGACGAGGACGCGATAGTAGCTTCTGATCGAAGTCTGCGTACGAGCACGCTGGCGGGCTGGTTCTGACCAACCAGAACTATGGTGTCGGGACCACCACGGTCGCTAAGCCTGCAGCGGACCTTCATGGCATCTCTCTCGACCGCATCCTTGCCTTTGTCGACTTTCTCTTGGTCGAGGTTATTGGTTGATGGCTGCACTGGCACTGCTAAGCCGCCTGCCTCGATGTTCTTGCTGATAGCATCGTCTCCGATGACGGTCTCCTGGTCATCATCAACGACATTGGTAGGGTCTGAGACAATGGGCTCGGGCAGCCTGTACAACACGCCTCTTTCATCGTAGGCGCCTTGTTCAAGGTGGCCGGTGGGCAGCGTGATGGCGGCAGCATCAATTATGCCCTGCGCAGCTGCTAGATCTCCATAGCGGACTAATTCACAGACCTCTTTCAATGCGCCCCATATCTCGGGCTGGCCTGTTACCTGTGTATCGAAGAAGTCTTCCCTTTCGCGACGCAGCTGGGACCGTGTCCATGACCTGTCTGTACTCTTCCACGTCCTGGGTGCTGCAAGTGGGACATTGTAGTGTTCGGCAAGTGACTCTGAGGGTTGTACAGGGCGTCCGGTGGTGGATGTCCGCGGCGATGAGAAGTTTGAGGTGGAAGCCCCGCGGCCGTTTGATTGATACCGTGGAGTCGTAGGGGCGTTTATCGCAGTCTGTGAGGTTGTGCCGGCGATGTCTCTCGAGCGAGAGGCCTGTCTTGCTGGTGGGAGGGCATCTTGAGCGTCAGGACGAGCTTCTCGAGAGGAGCCGCAACCCTGAGAGAGGGGTCAGTTCATGATCACTTGTTGGACTATCCAACTCTGATCCGTGCTGCTCAGTTCCCAACGGCTTGGCGGGTGCATCGGCACTATCGCCTCCCCCGTTGATCGATGGCTCAGGCCGTGGATGGGTCTGGGTAGTTACTTACCATTTTGTTCTGCTTGAGGAATACTGCTGTTATCGGTCACAACGCATCTGCTGGCGAACCCTCCGTAGGAATCCGTAAGAACGAATCTGAGCTGATTATAGCCACCCGGCCGCAAAGATTTCGACTCTTGGTAATAGTAGTCGACGTCATGCAAAGGCCAGTGCAAAATGCGTTCCCTCGCTTCCGGTGATGGTGTTATGATGCTGTCGAATCGTGACGGGCGACGATAAACGAACGACAGGAATTACAGCAAACAAAGGTACAACCAACCGTGGCAGAATGGAAACATACAATGACAATGGTAGAATGGCAATTCAGTGAAGCACGACGTCTAAGCCGATGATCAAGAGTTCGAGCGTCAAGCGTCTTGGACGAGAACGATGGCGTCGGCCCTTCCAAATTCCAACTCTGGGCTGCTCCTTTTGAGCCTAGATCTGCACTATCGGTGGGGAAGCGCAACTTATCGGGTTGCTCGTGCAGGGATATGCCTGCCATTTACCCGGGCCCATGGGCTCGCCGCGCTCTCGCACAGAGGGTGAAGAGCATGATGATTAAGCTTCCGAGTCTCACGCCGGGCATGTTCAGCTCTTTGCTTGCTGAGCGCAACAAGCAAGGAATGCACATGTGGCACGTGCTGTCGCGTGATACTGTCGGCGATTTCAAGGCTCTCGGACGACCTCACGGCTACCACGTACGCCTCCGACACTCGATAGCCGAAACTAGTCCGTGGCCAAGTAACGATTCAACGACGCTACCGGCATTGAACCAAGAAGGGTGCTAGCCATTGTCCTAGACAGCTACGCATAAGAGGGCTAATATTGTTGGACACCATGCCTTGCTCGTACACCGCCAACCATGAATGAGACGAGCCCTGGCCGGACGCTCTATCTAAACTCCACTAGAGGTGATGTTGGGAAGATACCAAGACCCTTCTTCGTAACGTGTGTCAATTCTAGTTGCTGATATCTGGAGCAAGTAGTGTGTCAGTACTGGATCTTGGGCGGTGGTGGAAGTTGCAACTCACTTCTCGCTCTTAGAATGAAAGTAAACACCACTGATTTTTCCTTCAGCCATGTTCATGCAGATGTAGTAGAAGCCCTCGAAACTAGCGCCCGCTATATTGCTCTGGCGATGATCAGGGACCAGAAAATGCTCCTTCCATCGCATGAAGACGTGGTCTTGCGTCCACCATGGCTCGTGGTTCGGGGGGAAATCGAAGCTCATGTCTCGCTTCGCATGGGAGCTCAGGTGTCTCCAAGGTGGGAAGCGTAGCCAATGCTGCAGGTCAACTTTGTCGCTGGCACCCCACGATGGATCCATGGTCTTGAAACTGTATCTCTGGTTTGGACCTCCGACAATTTCGCCTGTAAAGAAGGTCTGCAGGAGAGGGTGTTCGGGCGTCAGACCATGAATAGCAAGATATCCTGACATGCTGCTTTGCTCCATGTTGACGGTCAAGATAGTGACCTCGACGTTGTAAGTCTGACGGTCGGATTGCTGGTTGCCGGTGTACTTGGCATAAGGCTGAAACATAGCTGAAGGCGAGCGACTTGAGGGCCGCTTGTGCGACATGTCCCAGGCTGTGATTGGGCTCGACCTGTCCAAAGATAGATCGACCTTGGCTAGTCCCTTGGGCAGCCCGTCATCCTGTGAAACCGACGTGTCCCTTGGCCGGGGTGATTGTATCTTCTGAACAGTCTTGGGCAACGCCATGTCCAACTCCATGCTATCAGAGCCCGGTATCTGTGGCGCATGCGGCATGTGTAGTTGCGCGTCGGCTGAGTCAAAATGACCCTCTGTTGTGTCATCGGATGGTTCTTCGTCTTCTACAGCATCATTGTTCCTTGTCTGGCAAAAGTGTTTGATTCCTTCGTCGTCTATCCTGCTCTCGCCCTGTGCGCCTGTCGTGGCGTCTTTCTCTTCGACGGTGGTCATTGTTGGTGAGGATGCTGGTGTCAAGTATAGGCTATCCGCCTGGCTCAGGGCCATGCCGGCAGCGGTGTTGTCATCACTGCTAAGCGTTCGGTCATAGGTCGTGCGCATTTCCTGGCCCGAGTGATTGCGCCGACTCGTCGAAGCTGGCTCAGAAGGTGGTGTGAGCGGCTGGGTGGAGATGGTTGAGGAGTGCCTCACATCTGCAGAAGCGAATACATTATGAGATGGTGGCATGGAAAGATGCTGAAGCGTAGTGCTATCATGGGAGTTGTCGCTATGGCGATGAAGGACAGCTACGAAGCTGGCGGTGGTGTCTGGGCAATCGAGGTGTGCCGGTCGGCAATATTCACATGCACGACGCGCAGGAGAAAAGGGCACTTTGCGAAAGAATCAATTAAGAATGTCACTGTGATGAGAGTCACGGGAAGACGATGAAGGGTTCAGTTGGAGCCAGACAACACGGCGGACTAGTGATGGACCTGGCGAGTCTCGTGCCATGGCGTACTTGTACTGGCTCCGAAAGTCAAGCAGCAGAATGATGCAAGCCGGCCAGAACGCGGGGATCAGCCACCGATGGGATTCCGCCGCTCCTTCTCCACTTCTCCGCAACCTGAAGGTCTCAATTGTGCCTGAAGCCTCATTGTGCAGCACCTCATTTTCACCTCGTGTCGGGATCGAGTTAGACATACACTCAAGCTGCTCCCACAGAAGCGCAGCCAAGCAGGAGCATGTGAGGAGGCCAAGCGTGGCGCGGGGCAATGGTCAAGGCGAAAGCCTCCGAGTGTCAATCCTTTTTCCGCACGTTGAGAAGCTCGGCCACTTTGTCCGATGGCAGGTATGACCCTACGGCTTTGACTGCCAGAGACGTCTCAGATGGGCTTGATCTTGAAGTGTAAGGAGATGAGAGAAAAGACCAGAGCCTTCAGATCCTGAACTAGGTAGTAGAAGACTCTCAGGCCTTCGGGGTCGGCCGAATCAGTCACATCAACCAGCGAGCCGATCTTGGCCGTCGCAAACTGAATGTGGTCGCTTCCCAGTCGAATTTCCAGTTCCTGCCTTCCGTCCTTGTTCTTTTGTGGCCACTTGGAGTCGTCTTCTTTCATGATCTCGCTGTCTGTGATGATGCGCTTGATCTCGGAGATCATGAGAGCGCTCAAGCTCATCTCCTTGCGGATCAAGGAGTCGTTTCGGTAGTTGGAGTTGTTCGCATATCGAGCAGTTGCGCTTCGGCCGTCGCCAATGACACGAAAGTCAAACTCTAGACAGAACAGTTAGTCGAGCTGAACCCTTGTAGAGGACCTGACATAAACATACCTAGAAATTCATGTCCGAATCTACCGGAATGTCCAGAACTGTGGTGGGTTAGTTGTGCCTGCAATGGTCGACATGGGCCTTGCCAACGTACTAGTAGCGCACGTAGAAGGGTTCTGCGAGATCGCCCATGGTCGCAAAGAATGACTTGTCAGCTTAGCTACGCATCGGTGCGCCGACGTTCAACGCAGGTCGTGGTGGGATCGAGTGGTAGAAGCAGCGACTGACTGTTACTCGCAGATGCAAATGCCCTGCCTAAGTTAGCGTCCCTTCTGCGGCTTTGCGGTGACGTGCCAAGGCTGATCGGGGAGGGCAGCCAAAAGTGTGGACACCCTGGCGCCGACTCGACCAGCAATCCAGTCGAACAGTCCACGAACGATACACCCACCTCACGTTCCTTACACCTTCGCTCACCCGATTGCCTCCACAAAGCTGCCAAGGACGTTCTATCACGACTATGAATGACACGACCATCCTATAATTCGAACAACAGTCCAACGCATAATTCCACCCCCTCTTCACTTCCTGGACTAGTCAGCGGGCTTACTCGCTCTCCGAGGCACTCACCGGCTCACCAAGGGCCCTTTTGAGATCCCGCAAAGATGGCGACCTTCTCAGACCAAGCGTATAGCTTGGTCCAGATGGACAACACCGCAGACCAGCCATCTCAGCAGGACCTGAAGACGCAGCTGGAGAAGGGCACCGACGAAAGCAAGAGAGAGACGATGAAGAGGATACTCACCATAATGCTCAACGGGGACCCTATGCCGAACCTGCTCATGCACATCATCCGATTCGTCATGCCCTCCAAAGACAAACAACTCAAGAAACTGCTCTACTTCTACTACGAAATATGTCCCAAACTCGACGCAAATGGCAAACTGAAGCAGGAGATGATCCTGGTCTGCAACGGCATCCGGAATGACCTGCAACATCCCAACGAGTTCATTCGGGGCAACACCCTGCGCTTTCTCTCCAAGTTAAGAGAACCTGAATTGATCGAGCCCCTGCTCTCCGCCGCGCAGACATGCTTAGAACATAGACACGCCTATGTGAGGAAGAACGCCGTCTGGGGGCTCGCTTCAGTATACCAGCACGCTCCTCATCTGATACCTGATGCTCCAGAAATGCTACACGCTTTTCTGGTCGGCGAGTCCGACAGTACCTGCAAGAGAAATGCTTTCGGCGCATTGATGACCATCAGCCACGAGAAGGCTCTGGAATACTTGACGAGTGTCTTGGACAGTGTGCCCAACTCGGATGAGTTGTTGCAATTGGTCGAGCTGGAATTCATCAGGAAAGACGCCGGGGACAACCAGATGAACAAGTCCAGATACCTGAGACTGATATTCGACCTGCTGGAAGCAAACACAAGCACCGTCGTATACGAGGCCGCGACTTCGCTCACTGCTCTGACCAATAACCCCGTTGCTGTCAAAGCAGCTGCTGGCAAACTCATCGAATTGTGCATCAAAGAAGCCGACAACAATGTGAAGCTGATAGTCCTCGAGCGTGTCAACCAGCTGCGGAGGCGGAATGAAGGGGTTCTTGATGATCTGACCATGGAAATTCTCCGCGTGCTGTCGAGCCCTGATCTGGACGTCAGACGCAAAGCTCTCGCCATCGCTCTCGAAATGGTCTCGAGCAAGAACGTTCAAGAGGTCATCATGCTACTCAAGAAGGAATTGAGCAAGACGGTCGACGAGCAGTACGAGAAGAACACCGAGTACAGACAACTGTTGATCCAGTCCATACATCATTGCGCCATCAACTTTTCGGAAATCGCTGCAAGCGTGGTCGATGTGCTGATGGACTTTATCACGGACTTCAGTGGCAGCTCCGCAGTCGAAGTTATATCTTTCGTCAAGGAAGTGGTCGAGAAGTTCCCCAAGCTGAGATCATCCATCGTGGCCCGCCTAGTATCGACGCTGGGCGAGGTGCGAGCGGGCAAGGTCTACCGAGGTGCACTTTGGGTCATTGGTGAATACTCGCTACAAGAAAACGACATCAAGGAAGCCTGGAAGCGGATTCGCGCAAGCCTTGGAGAGATACCCATCCTCGCCTCCGAGCAAAGACTCCTCGACGAAGCAAATTCAGACGAGACGCCAGAGAAGGAACAAGTCAACGGCCATGCTCAGAAGTCGGCCCCCAGTGGCTCGCGTAAAGTCCTTGCAGATGGCACTTATGCGACAGAAAGCGCCCTCACCAGCGATTCCGCCGCAAAGGCCAAACTCGAGGCTGTCAAGGCCGCACAAAAACCACCTCTACGTCAACTGATCCTAGATGGCGACTACTATCTAGCTACAGTCCTCTCCTCCACCCTCACCAAGCTTGTCATGCGCTGGTCCGACATCTCGTCGAGTGAAGAGCGCACCAACGCCCTCAGAGCCGAAGCCATGCTGATCATGATTTCCATCATCCGAGTCGGTCAATCACATTTCGTAAAAGCACCCATAGACGAAGACTCTGTCGACAGAATTATGTCCTGCGTGCGATCGCTAGCCGAATTCTCCCAACGCAAAGAACTAGAGACCTCTTTCCTCGACGACACCCGCACCGCTTTCGCAGCAATGGTTCAGGTCGAAGAAAAGAAGCGCTCCCAGCTCCGCGCCGCCGAAAAGGCCAAGTCCGCTGCCCAAGTGGACGATCTCTTTACCATCCGCCAACTCGCCAAGAAATCCAACACAGACGAAAGTGAAGGCGTAGACCTCGACCTCGAACTTGCGACTGGCGGCGACACAGATACAACCGACCTCTCCTCGAAATTGAGCCGTGTAGTCCAACTCACAGGCTTCTCCGACCCTGTCTACGCAGAAGCCTACGTCAAAGTCCATCAATTCGACATCATCCTCGACGTCCTCCTTGTCAATCAAACGAACGAAACCCTGCAAAACCTCAGCGTGGAATTTGCCACACTCGGTGATCTCAAAGTTGTCGAACGCCCCACGACACACAATCTCGCCCCTCAAGACTTCCTGAACGTCCAATCTACTATCAAAGTCTCCAGCACTGACACCGGCGTGATCTTCGGCAACATCATCTACGACACCCCCTCCGGCACCGACACCCGTGTCGTGATCCTCAACGATGTTCACGCCGACATCATGGACTACATTCAGCCAGCCTCGTGCACAGAGACACAGTTCCGCACCATGTGGACCGAGTTTGAGTGGGAGAACAAAGTCAACATCAACAGCAAAAGCACGGACAAGACGCTGCGCGAGTTCCTGACGCGGCTGATGAAGAGCACGAACATGACGTGTTTGACACCCGAGGCGTCGTTGAAAGGCGATTGTCAATTTTTAAGCGCGAACTTGTACGCGAGGAGTGTTTTCGGTAAGTTTTCCTGCTCCATTTTCCCCCATCCATACACATGCTAACACAGCCCAACAGGTGAGGACGCACTCGCGAACCTTTCAATCGAGAAGACGTCGGACGGGACCATTGCAGGCTTCGTCCGAATCAGGTCGCGGAGTCAAGGGCTCGCGCTCAGTCTGGGCAGTTTGAAGGGCTTGAAGGCCGGGACCTACTAGTGGTTCGGTTCTTAGTGGGTTTTAGACAAGCAGAGTTGAGGCTCGAATGATTGGACCCGATGGCCCACCCCTTGAATAAGGATGTTGAGCGGGATCGAGAATCCCAATGCACGTAATCTCGACGCTAGACTGGCTTTGTCTATGCTGCGTCGTGGTAGGCCAGGCATAGAGAAGGTCTACCCCAACCCGACACAGCGGTAAATCATGAGAATAGAATGTATGAGGAAAAGATCATCAGACGAATCATCGGACAAACGGTCTGACCTTGGGCAGAAAGCCGTGCAACGGGTCGCAAAATTATCATTGCCATTACCTGGACTATAGCTCCCGATCGTCTATCGTCAGCCGAAAGTGAACAAACTCCTGTGGTACTTGCAGCCTGGCTAACAGGCGTGAGCACCTTGTGATTAGTCATTACCATTATCGTTGTTGCGAGCTGTTTGTTTTCGCTTGGTTTTGTCTATTTGCCGTGGCACCGAAACATCGCTAGAACGCGCCAGCTTGAACATCAAACCCAAAAGTAAGTGCCCATTAAGCACTGGTTGTGACAACATTATGACACCATCGTCGTTGTTAAAGTAGGGTGGGTAGCTGTGTTCTCGCCCAAAAGGTTGTGATAACAGAGTGCAGGTAACGCAAAATCCCGTGGAATGGCTTGATCCAGCTCGCTTCCTTGGACAACGACGCATTGATGAAGAGAATTGCAAGGGACACGGCATGTGGCACCTGTGACACTAACAGAGAATTGACGCATATGACCATGCTCTGCTTTTCAATGAACAGGTCAAAGAGCTCGTCGAGCATTCAATGCGGCAGCCGGAACTTCGGCTCCACAAAAAAGTGCTGTAGTTGATCGGTCCCTGGGAGCGCGTGGGAGGTACTCGAGCTGGTTCTCTGCGATTAAGGTATTTTCGTCGGTTGTGGAGTCGTCCGCTGCTTGCTTCTGTCCCCGCTCCTTAAGCTCTCTCACCGGCTTTCGAATATGCATGGTCAACGCAGACCCATCATCGTCCAATGGTTCTGGCGACGGCAATGGTTCGAGGTCTTCCTTCCTATCTTTTTTCTTCTCGTCTGACCTGACCCTATCCTGAATATTGTGCTTGGTCTTGGATTGTCTCCTGCCTGACTGAGCTCTAGTCTGGCGCACAGTCTTCGTGCGATCAATCGACGCAGTGCTGCCCCTGCCCCTCTTCTTGTCACTCGAGGCTGTGCGGACACGGGTCAGGCCAAGCTGTGGCTCCGGTTTCTTGCCTTCCTTGAGCATCTGCGCGATAACAGACACCCCAGGAGGCTGCGTAGCAGCCACATCAGACCACGCTTCATCTTCATCCTCGGATGCTACAGCACTGTCGGGGTCTCCTTTCTCATCGAATTCGCAAGGCTTTGCAAGCTTGTTTAAGGTTGTGTTCACTGCAGCAGTGGTTGACTGAGCTTCGTTGATGGTAGACAAGGGACCGGAGGCTCTCCTCTCGCTTGGTGGGCCAGTCGACCGTCGCCGCAATGTCTTCTGCAGAGCAGAAACGTCTGATTCGGGGGGCAAATTCATGACGGACAGACTGGAGTTCTTTCGCGAGTGGAATGAACTGCGTGTGGAAGACGAGCGTGAGGGTGAGAAGCCTCGGAAGACTCGAGTCTCTGCTGCCTGTGGCTCGACTGAGTCTCTGAGACTGCTTGTGGAAGCAGTTCTTGTGCTACGTGAGCTCGCAGTACTGTCGCGTCGAGGACCAGCACCTGTCAAGACCTGCCACTCTTCGTCCGACATTCCTGTCGTGTCTTTCATGTCAAGCTCAGAAAGCATGCTGTTTACACCGTCCAGACCATATACCTGTTTCCTGAAGTACTCCCTCCGCCAGCTTGGTTCAGCCGCGGCAGCATGACGGTATCTGAAGTTACCTTTCATGGCGGCCAAAGGGGGGAGAGGGTACCTCGATTTGTCCCATTTCTGCAGGTCGTCAACACTGTAATTCCTCTTGATCTGTTCGGATGTGAGATCCATGGCGGTGATGCACGGCGTGAATTCTGGCTGGGGAACTTGGAGCTTAGGCTTATGTATTGGGACCTCGGACTGGCTTCGTTGGAGTTCTGGTCGTCTCAGTGGTGGTCGTGTTGGTCGTCGTTCCTGAGAAGGCGCACGGGAAGAGGCACTAGAAATGTCCGCTGGAGTTGGTCAGTTGTGTTACGTTGGTGATTCTCATTGCTCACCACTTGCGACTGTTGGCGAAGGCTCGGGAGAAACGTCTCTGACTTCCTTCATGCGACTCTCGATACCGCTGTACCGGCGTTCAGAAGCTCGTTCCTGGCTAGCTCTGACTCGTTCTGGGTCGCAAGATTAGTGTTTTCAATTGAGACAAATCTTGCTTGACTTACTCGGATTCGCGATCGCATCGGTGAGGGCTGCCATTATAGTCATTTTGGATCTCGTCTGTGTTTGACACGGTGCAGAACAACTAACAGAAGACCCAAGACTTGATGTATGGAGGCGTCGCACGATGCTGTATGACAGCAGACAGCAGGAAGTAGATCGGAAACGAAACCCGAGTGATCAATCAGCCGACTGGTTGTCGTCGACTGCTTTGATTGCTGTCGAAGTTGTGACATGCAGCGACGTCAGGATGTAGGGTACGAAACAAAGTATGCAAAGTGAAAACCATGCGACCTTTGTAATCATACGGGGTGAGATGGAGTGAAGACGGCGGAAGACAGTGAAACGAGCTTAGCACAACCGCTTCGATTGCTCTTGCGGACTGCTTTTCCAGGAAGGTGGCGCAGGTTGCGATTTCTGTTGTAAGCAGTATGAGAAGCACGAGTAATGTAGCGGTGAAGTCGCAACCTCGTCCAGTGCTCTCTTGGATTCGCGAACGCCCTCCTTCACAGTGTCTGCTCTTCTCTTTGTGCCAGAGGGGTTTGTCTTGACCAAAGAAAACCTGGGAAGCCCTCTTCTCCGTTGGTGCACTAGTGATGGTGAACATGCAAACTGCTTCACTTGCAACAACAGGTTGTTTGGTTTGCAAAGTGAAACAACCTGCTTTCTTGCTGATGGTCCCTTGAGCACAACCACAGTCGTCGTGGCACTTCTGCTTGTAAGCAGACTATCCAAATGGAGTAGTGGCTGGACACCAATCGGACGTATTAGCTCACAAAAACACCTGTCCGAGCAGCATTGGGGTCGAGAGTTGGATCCAGTCAGTCTGACAAAGAGCGAGCCTTTCTATATCCTGTTCAAAAAATTGTGACACTGGGTATATTTATGCTTCTGGGGTTGATAGCTGCAAGTGTATTCAGCAAGACCCTTAGCGAACATTACAGATATCATCCTGTAACGCGAGAGCAACTGCACATTGTGAGCCTGCCTGGGTCCATTCCAGCTCTGCTTTTCGAACGAAGAGCCTCTTCTTCTCAGCTGGAATCGTGCATCGAGCTTGGATCACCTGTCCGGCATGACCTGGCTTGCCTACCGCAAGGGTACCAGCAGTTCGCCAATAGTAGCAAGCAACTCAGACGTATCTTCCTGAGCTCTTCTGGCAGCTCTTGTCAAAGTACCATCCTTTAGTACGGTACGCCGTGTGCATACGGTGTCACTCGCTCAAGGTCGACGCGATGAAGCGGTGAGTACCGCCGTACCTGTGCGAGCGAATAAGATATCCCCTCTGTTCGTCTTAAAGGTCGTCACAACACGGTTCGCATAGCTTACGCACCTGATAGGGTTGTGAACCGTCACGACATGGCCTGCCGTCGCGGGGATGCACATTGGTCATGCTGGATCGTGGTACACGTCCAGCTCTGGAGGGGACGAGGAGAAGAGGTCTGAGCTGAAAGTGATGTCGACGCAGACGTAGTATGGCACGGCAAGGTTGATGTGCAGATATGCAGATATGCAGATATCCGGACGGGGCACAGAAGATGCTCGCATCTGCCCAAACAGCAAGCCAGTAAACGTCATGCTGTCAAGCAACCGTCAGACGTTGTACTACGTTGGCCTTGAGCTTGTCATATTAGCGCAGTCTACAAATGAAGATGCATTGCTTATATTTAGCGAAATCGTGCTCGCTGACTGTCGCGAAGGTACGGAAGCCGTACAGACAAACACCGAGATGAAACTTCAGGGGGGGGGTCAAACACGCTAAGCCCCGTTTGGCATTCCAACGGTCACCAAAATTGCGTGCTCGCCCACTCAAAAAGACTGGTCATAACTTGGCACCATCATGATATTGAGATGTCTTTATGATCTAAAACACCCTAGACGCATTTGATAGTCAAACGGACATTTGATAATAGACATATTCAACCTGCATCGGGCCCATAATACCATTCCCTCAACAGCGCGTGGTGTGGAACAAAGGACAAACCAGTCAACATGGCGACGTGAGTACAAACCACTTCACCCCTCAACCCCGGGCTGGCACACTGTACGCCATCGGCAGGATTCGTTCGCTCAAAATAGACGACTACATGCCAACCCTGCATTCTGCTCGTCTTTGCATACACAGCGGGCGCGCAGTGTCTGCAAATAAACCTAGCCCACAATCTGATGACCAGCTAATATCCCACCCCCAAACTCAAACTTACGATCATGTCCAGCAACATCACCTACCATCCCTCCCCCATAACCCCGACCATCCGGTCCTCGCTCCGCCGCCAACAGGGCCTGACGATCTGGCTCACGGGGCTCAGCGCCAGTGGCAAATCCACCATCGCCGTCGCCCTCGAACAGGCGCTCCTCCGCCGTCCCATCAACCTCAATGCCTACCGCCTCGACGGCGACAACATCCGCTTCGGCCTCAACAAGGACCTCGGCTTCACGCCCAAGGACCGCGAGGAGAACATCCGCCGCATCGCCGAGGTGGCCAAACTCTTCGCCGATTCGTGCACCATCGCTATCACGAGCTTCATCAGCCCGTACCGTGCGGACCGCGACCTGGCGCGGCAATTGCACGAGGCGGAGCGCCCCGGCGGCGAGAAGGGCGTGCCGTTCGTCGAGGTATGGATTGACGTGCCGGTTGATGTCGCGGAGAAGCGGGATCCAAAGGGCTTGTACAAGAAGGCGAGAGAGGGCAAGATCCCCGAGTTCACGGGGATTAGCGCGCCGTATGAGGAGCCCCTGAAGCCGGAGATCCACATCAAGTCTGCTGAGACTAGTGTGGAGGACGCGGTGAAGATCATCGTGAAGTATCTCGAGGACCAAGGGTATTTGAGTGCGCCGGCTGAGGTGAAGGAGGACTAGATTGCCGCGAGCTTCACAAGCAGCCACCATGTTCCGGCGCGTGCAGGTCTAGTGACGCATATCATTACACCGCGAGGGAAAAGGAAGCTCCGTGAGGTGGTCTGCGGTGCTTCACGGCTACGAGTGTGCACGACAGGGTCGGTCATTACGAAACCAAAAATGAATAGATTGAAATAGAAGGTATATACGAGTACTGTCCACGTGTCACTCACTTCTCGCTACCAGGATCCTGCTCCCCTCCAGCCTTCGCTCTCCTCCCTTCCACACCTTGTCCCCATTGACCCGCCTTCTTGCCCCACGTCATCATGCCCCAGGCATGCTGCCACCCAAACTTGGGCGGTGGCTTATCACTGGTCCTGTATGGACTAGCTCCATGTTTGAATAACACATCCTCCTTCTCCTTCCCACCCCACCTTCCTTCTCCTGCATCCACTTTCCCAGCTCGGCCGTCGTGACTACTATCAGGTAAGATCGTACCTTCACCCTCCGCAAGCCCCTGTTTGCGCCCCAAATCTTCCACAACCTGCTTCTTATTTTCCCAAAACCTTGCCTCTCCATGCACGGGCGTCCACCACTCAGACGGGGCCCGATTACTCCGCTCCTCCCACCAACGTCGTCCACACATCTCCCACAACCGACTCCTTGCCCGCTTGTACGCGAACTGCTCGTCCTGACCCGTGAATATACCCGCCCCCTGCGTAAAGTCCGGCCCCTGTCTAAGCTCCAATTCTGCCATTCCATTCGGCCTGCGATCCCGCTCATCAAGCGCAGCGCCGTCGTCGTCATAGTCAGCCGCAGACGATGAGACGCCCGATGAAGACCGGCGGTTGCCATACGTGGGACCGAAATCAGCGTCTTCATCTGCTAGTACGGATCTGAGATCTTTGTTGTAGAGACTCGTGGTGGATCCGCTGTAACCGTCACTCCCCCTGTCGTTCCTGTTTGCCCCAACATAAGAGCTGATGTTCGGACGGAACGGAGCTGTGGAGTCCTGATACATCTCGCTGAATGCCTCGGACTCGATGGAATCTCCTTCGTTGAGCATGTTGCTCGCGCCACGCCTCGCTCGCGTTTCGGGGAAGAAGAGGCGGTCTGGCGGGGCGGCGGCCTCGATGACTAGGCGGCAGCGCGCCTCGTAACATGCGTCGAGGAACGTGATGAATCTTCTTGCTTCGTTTTTCATCGTGAGCGTCAAGGTTGGGATTTGTGTCACGATCAAGGTGTGGAAGGTAGAACAGATTGAGATATAATCTGCTGGGCCAAGATTCGCTTGGCATAGCTCAGAGAACGGTAGCAACGCAGTTCCTGTCTCAGGTGAGGTCGTTGAGAGGATAAGGTGACGGGCATATACCGTTAGCTTTGATGGCTCCCAATGATCAGTTGGATTGAGTGAGGACAGCTGCGTTCGTAAACCAGCGGATATCGCCGGCGTTGGCACCCCTGGAAATGGCGAATCGTTGAGGTAGTAATGCGTTGGTGTGTCGGCCGAACCGGATTCTGACTTGTCCTGTACCTTCAACGACTGCGTAGGGGTTACGGTAGCCTCGGCCAGTCCTTCAAGGACCGCAGCGGCCTCCTCTTGGTCCATCTCAAGCTTCTCTTCCGCATCCAGCGCAGCTGCCATTTCCCCATCCTCTCTTCTCCAGTCTCGTTCGCCCTCCATCTCCCATACCTCGCACCGCTTCTTCAAGATTTCGACAAACATGCCGAAATCTTGCCTTGCACTCTTCTGGCCTAAATTAAGTTTCTCCCAGATTTGACCTCCCCTGCCCCACCTTGCAGTCGCACCTCCCATGCCCATGCCCGCGAATTCAACACCACTGGCCTTAGCCAATTCTTCCGGCATTCGGTTACTGCTTGCGACCAAAACACCACCAAGACTAAAGAAGCCGGTGAAGAAGCTGTGGACCAGCTTGCCACTTACCCGATCGGGCATTTGGAACTCGTCCAGAAAGAGGATCGGACTGGTATCCATCGTGTCCCGTGCTAAGGACAGTATTACGTGCTCGTGTTCCAGACTCAAACCGTTGGGACCACTCCTTTCTATTCTTGCGAGCTCAAGGCGACGGAAGACGTCAAGAATGAATGTGTTGAAGTGCCAGCGTCTTTTCTTCCTTGTTGGGAGGGAGGAGTACAGAAGGTCTAAAAGCATAGACTTGCCGCGGCCGACTTCACCGTAGAGAAGCATCCCCTGTGGACTGTCGATTTCCATGGCGGAATCATGAACTGGAATAGTGCGTGTTAGCGCGAGCATTGACGCTGTTCGTTCGTCGAGGCCGAAGATGGAGGACATCGAAAAGCGGCGAGAGTTGGGGCCATCATCAAAGACAGCCTTCCGTTGCTCATCGGTCTGCTTGGCTGGCTTTCGACTTAGTCTGGTAGCCTTCTCGAGACGCCATCGATATTCGATTTCTGGGTCGTAGTCTTTGAGTCTGTAGTATAGCTTCTGCAATTCAAGGGCAAGTCTATGCTGTGCTGGGTCTGGTCGGATTCTGTTGGTAACTAAGAGTGCCCTATACAAGACAAGCGGATTTGTGATGCTCAAGCTCAGACTTGAGCTTGCACGTTGTACAGGCGACGCCATTTTGCGCCATCAGACGTGTTAGATAGGGTTACCGAGGTGTCATGGCCTTTAGTAATCCTGCATCAAGAATCGTGTTGTTCGGGAATTATATTCGACCACCAGGATCAAGCATAGAGCAGCACTCGGGTAGATCAACATCAGCGCTAGATCTAAGCATCTTGCCTAATGTACAAAGCATATCTACAAGTCAAAAGTCATCTCAGAATGGTTGTCGTCATAGGTTGTTGTGCATCTGGTGTTTAGATCGTCCGTAAATGAGGATTGGAGGCGCCAGTGGCGCATCCCGCACACCCTAATCTGCACATGTCCGGCATCGCATTTGCTGCGTACATCCTCCTGCCTTAGGTAGGCTCATCAGCAAACAGCAGACTTTAATAAAATATATCAGTCGAACATCCCTGTAGAAGCAGAGTCGCTTAATGAGCATGACCATCCACAGTCAATAGTACTGAGGGCGGGTATTGGCTTAGCAGCATATCCCAACGTGTAAGCACACCCCAAAGTGTACAGCACACCGAATCGACCCTCAGCGCCATGCGATGCAAAATCAGCAAAACAACTGCATGTCAACCTTCCCCTTCCCGCGATCACTGTATCTTGTAGCTCCATGGGTGCTCCTCGTCACCATACTGTATGCCTTCGATCCAACCCTTCATCTTGAGCGTTATCTCGCCAGCCTCTTCTGTCTCCTTCAAGCCACAACTGATCATTTGATCTTTCCAGCTTATGTTCCGGACGGGACTCACGATGGCAGCAGTACCAGCACCAAAGACTTCAACTAGTCGACCCTCCTTCTCAGCTTCGGCGATGTCTCGCATCCTCAGATATCTCTCGCTGACCTTCCAACCTTGAGGCTCGAGCCTTTCTCTCGCCAGAGTTAGCACAGAATCTCGCGTAACACCCTCCAAGATCGTGCCATCTAGCGGTGCAGTGACAAGCTCCTTCTGTCCTGTCTCTTTGTCCTTTATGCAAACAAAGAGATTCATTGTGCCCACCTCTGTGATGAATTCTTCTTCGCCAAACAGCCACAGGTTCTGGTGGAAACCTCTCTTGGCAGCCTTCAATTGGGGCACAATGCAAGGCGCGTAGTTGGCGCCCAGCTTCTTGTCGCCCACGCCGCCAGGCCAGGCACGTACAGCATAGTCGGTAGCCTCGAGGTTGATTGCTTTGAAGCCGGTAGGATAGTAGGGTCCAACAGGGCTAGCGATGACATACAGCAAGGCGCTTCCCGGTGGTCCAACGCCTAACGTTCGTTGTGTCCCAATCATGGTGGGTCTCAGGTACAGACTATAGCCCTTGTCGGAGGGGATAAATCGTTCTTCAAGCTTACACATCTCGCCAACCAATTTTATCAGTGCCTCACCATCGAAGGTAGGCAGCGCAATGCGGGCCGAGGAACCGTTCATTCGTTTCATGTTCTTGTCTGGTCGGAAGAGACGCAGGCTGTTGTCCTTCGGACACTTGTAGGCTTTCATACCTTCGAAACATTCAAAGGCATAGTGGAAGACGCAGGTTGCGGGATCGAGAGACAGGTTCTGGTAGGGAGTGATTCGAGGAGCTAGCCAGCCCTGAGAGGCGGTCCATTCTATGGAGAGCATATGATCTGCAGACACGATGTGTTAGTCTGAGCACGAGTAGCATCCGAACCTGCCTACCTGTGAATGTTCTTCCAAAGACAAGATCCTCGTTCGCGAGAACTTGTTTGGGCGTTGTCGTCTTAGTGACCTCGAGTTTGGAAGGATCTATGTCCGGTAGATGCTTTGCGTCGTCCATTGAGAGCTGTTCTTGTAGCCTCCATTGTGAAGAGAAGAGCCTCGTGGTTTGGGCCTGTGCTTTGAGTTGTTGTATCTGCTTGAAAGAGCGACTAGTCGTATTTGTGCTGCGTAGTAACCGTGGGAGCAGCATCTTCGTTTGAGGAATGAAAGATGGTGTAGCGAGAAGCGGAAAGCAACGATATGGTCCGGGTACCTACGTACAAGTGTGGGCGACGCTCGACGAGTTGTGCAAAGAAAGACCGACGGGGTAAGAGTCACAACGGAGCTCAGCTGTGTCGCATGAACATATGACTAGTAGGGCGCGACGCTGCTCCAGAATTTCTGATGCCGAGTTTCTGGCGGGAGCTCGGCGGCTTCGGAGACGAATTTGTGGCTGGTGCAGACGGAAGCCACGATGTGGAGTTTGCCGTCTTTGACCCGTGGAAATGTGTTGGCAGCCTTACACGCCTGTGGAATGTAGCACGCACAAAATGAGGATGTCGACTACAGTCACTCGCGCGAACTGATAGGGGCCAGACAACAGCTCGTGTTCAGACTAGACCTGCTGGCCATGCGAAACGCAGAGACGTGAATCAGTGACCTTTCGGCCGGATAGCCTTTATCGACAACATGTTCTCTTCAGCATTCAAATCGTTCACCTCCAACATAACATCCAACTATGAGTTATCAAAGCAGCCACATGCTAACGTAGGCGTGTGGAACATATTCGAAGGTTGGTCAACTCTGTGCGCATTGGTCAAATGAGGTCGGTCTTCCATACTGCTTGATTATCAAGGAATGCCTACCCATGCGATCACAACCCTGATCCCACAATCTTGAGCTGACACCATGTTCTGGTAGCCAAGAAGCGAGGCTCTGGTACGCAAGCTTCCGTCTTCGTCTTTGACAAGAAGTCGCTCGACGTATCTTCAGCTGGTGGCTTCGCCGCCAAAGCCAGCTCAACCTCGGTAAGGAAGGCACAAGATGAAGTGCTTGAGCGTCTCAAGCGCGAAGCATCCAACCTGGCTCGTCTCCGCCACCCATCTGTCTTGCAGCTCGTCGAGCCCGTAGAGGAGACAAGAGGCGGCGGTCTGATGTTTGCTACTGAACCTGTACTAGCGTCACTGTCCGCTGCCCTCGCTCAGAAGGACCGAGGTACTTCATACAACCGACGCCAGGACTCGGCCGCTAAATCGATGCAAGATGTCGATATTGACGAGCTCGAGATCCAGAAGGGACTTCTACAAGTCGCCAAAGGCCTTGAATTTCTCCACGATTCCGCGAAACTAGTGCACGGCAACCTGACGCCCAATGCCATCTTCATCAACTCCAAGTCCGACTGGAAGATCTCTGGACTTGGCTTTGCTGGACCGCCGGATAACGCAGAAGGACATCAAACCCTGCCACAACTCTCGCTGTCCGAGGCTCTCTACAATGACCCAAGGGTGCCTCAGGCTGTGCAGCTTGACTTGGACTACACTTCTCCCGATTTCGTGCTCGACTCCAACATCACCTTCTCAGCAGACATTTTTTCGCTGGGATTGGTGCTCATATCATGTTACAGAGAGCCTCACAGGTCTCCGATCGAGACCCATGGCAACCAGGCAACCTACAAAAAGGTGATGAGCAGTCCATCATCGGCGCCTAGTCAGCACAACAACTACGGCTGCTCGAATAAACTGCCACGAGAGCTGGAAAGCACTCTACCTAGAGTTCTTGCAAGAAGGCCTGCGGGCAGGATAAGTGCTGCCGAATTTCAGCAGTCGGAATATTTTGACAACATCCTTGTTAACACGATGAGGTTCCTCGATGGTCTGCCAGCGAAGACTCCTGCTGAAAAGCAGGCATTCATGCGTGGACTATCACGTGTCATGCCACAATTCCCTGTGTCGGTGCTTGAGAGGAAGATTCTCAGCGTACTGCTGGAAGAGTTGAAGGACAAGGAGTTGCTGTCTGTGATTCTGCAAAACGTCTTTCAGATCGTGAAAATGGTGCCAAACAGGAAAGACGTGCTCTCAACTACGGTCCTGCCTCGCTTGAAAGAAATCCTTACCGCTCAAGCAAAGTCACAAGAGCGCGATACGAGCAAGGAGGCAGGTTTGGTTGTGTTCCTCGAGAATGTCCAGACCATGAGTGAGAACACCTCAGCACAGCAGTTCAAAGAGGACGTTCTGCCGGTCGTGCATGCCGCAATGCAATCGTCTGCTCACTCACTGGTCGATACAGCCTTGGGCACACTTGCTGTGATCCTGCCTGTGCTCGACTTCTCAACTGTCAAGCACGATCTCTTTCCAGTCATCGCGAACGTGTTTGCCAAAACAAGCAGTCTCGGAATTAAAGTCCGAGGACTTGAAGCCATGGCTGTGCTGTGCGGAGCGACCGACGGATCTGCTGCAACCGCTAACGATGACCTGTCTGGAATCGCTGACTCACGCGAACCGCCAAAAACGAACATCTCGAGCCTCGACAAATTCACTATGCAAGAGAAGGTAGTGCCGTTGCTGAAAGGCATCAAGACAAAAGAACCGGCAGTCATGATGACTGCGCTCAAAGTCTTCCAGCAAATCGCGAGAGCTGGCGACATAGACTTCCTTGCAACTGAAGTCATGCCTATCTTGTGGGCATTTGCGCTCGGGCCCTTGCTGGATCTGTCTCAATTCAAAGCACATATGGATGTCATTCAGGCCTTAACACAGAAGATACAGCGAGAACAGGTTAAGAAGCTACGAGAGCTAGGCACGGCCAACAAATCAGGGGTGGATAGCCGAGAAAGAGCTTCCGTAGGGACAAGCGCAAGCACTCAAGCTGGCGGCATTGGCCCAGAGCAAGACTTTGAAAAGCTTGTTCTTGGAAGCAGGTCTCGAGAGACAAACGACCCATTTGCAGGTGCATTATCGGATGGGGAGAAGCTTAGACCGAGCGCTCCATCTTACTCCTGGCAAAGCTCGTCAGGCACAGCGACACCGGCAGCGCGTGTACCAGCACTACAAGCTTCGCAACCACCGTCTCGATCCGTCACACCAGATGTATCCATGTCCAGCTTTCCAACACTACAGCCGGCTAGCACGACATCCGCATGGTCAAAGCCACTCCAGCCTAGCAGCACCGCGGCTTCCACTGCCAGATCCGGCTGGAACACAACACCAATGCAACCGCAAGGGCCTTTGCGGGGCAACTCGTGGAGTCAAACAATGCCTTCTCAACCAACAGCAGGCTCAACTCGGCTGCAAGCCACAAGTTTTCTGAATTCACCGCCGGCTTCCATGGGTACAAGCTCAGCCGCCAACACTGGACCTGCTCCCATGCTAGCTCCTCCTCCTCTGTCTCCTCCGCCTGTGGGCACCCGACAAGCGCAGCCTTTCCCGAACACCTTGGCTCCTTCCTTTACCCAACCTCAGCAAACACAGCAGCAGCAGGCCACACCACGTCAAGCCTTGGACAAATACCAGTCGTTACTGTGAAGTGCCATGCTTGATCACATATGCACTGTTCTTATATCTGAGTTGGTGGAGAATGTGCCTGACGAGTTGGAAAAGTAGATCAAGCATAGACTGATTTGATTGCTCTGAGGAATGATAATGGCGAAACGTGATTGGACAACACGTTCAACGAACGCGGCGCTGCCTTGGTCGGCGAATGCTCCTCATTTACGCGTCTACACCTAACATCTTCCACTGAACCTTTTTACTTGCCATGTTCCGACTGTGATGCCCTCTCCCTCGTAGCGGTATCTAATCTCCAAAGCACAAGTGTGCGGCATGCCCACGGACAAAAATGCACATGCCTTACCGTATGTTGGCGATCAGGCAGGCATATCGCGCCCCGCGCCAGTGTCTGCCTCACCCGCATAGTGCCTGCATAGTGCCTGCAGGTACCGCTGTATCATGATGCTAATACCTTCCCATGACCTGGCCAAGTAACGCCTTGATGCTATTTCATGTCAAAAGTACTTCAACGACTGAAGCTACTAACGAATCACAGTCGTACCGTAGCTACTACCGCGTGCCCCCGACCTACCACAATGTACGACACTACCCAATACCTGGCTGATCATCCTCCGACCGTGGTTCCTCTGGAGATCAAGCCCCACTTCGAAGCCTTGAACAAGCAGCAGAAACAGTATGCCCACCACCTGAGCCGGGCCTCGTTCGCAGGTCAGAGGGTTGTTCTCGCTCAGGTTTCCCCAGAATCAACATCTGTCTACGATCTCATTCTCACCCTCCACAAGACATGTAAGGGCGACTACAAGAAACTCTCGGAGGACTCTGGAGTCTCTTCAGAGGATGTGACCTTGTGGTTAGAATATGCAGCACAATTCTTGGGTAACTCAGGAAACTACAAGAGCTTTGGGGACTCCAAATTCATACCAAGGCTATCCAAGGACGCTCTGAAGAAGCTGTGCGCGGTATCGAGCGATGCAGAGCAACTTCTCAAACAAGCCAGCATGGCTGGTGGGGGCATCTTCGAGACCAACGAACCCGCTGCTATGCACTTGGGCTATCCGGATCAGGGACACATGACCGCCTACTACCCAGACTCGTCCAACATCACCAAAGAAGAGATCCAGGTCATTCAAGATGTTATGGAGTCAGTCAACCTCATGCCGGAGAACACGAGGGTACGCAAAGAGGACGATGGGAACTACAGTCTACTGATAGCCTCCGGCATCAAGAATCCTCCATCAGCAGAATGTGATCTTGGTGACAAGGCATCCCTGCCTCTGACCGGCAAATTAGAAGGCAAGACGCTGAACCTCGTTTATGGTGACTATCTAAATCAAATGGCGCTGGCTGCTCTCGAAATCAAGCGGGCTGAGAAGGTGGCTCTGAACGACACCGAGAAGTCAATGCTAGAGGAGTATGCCAAGTCCTTCGGTGCAGGCAGCATGAACGCCCATGTCGACTCTCAGCGCTTTTGGATCAAAGACAAGAAGCCCATGGTCGAATCTAACATTGGCTTCATCGAGACTTACAGAGACCCTCATGGTGTCCGTGGCGAGTGGGAAGGCCTGGTAGCAATGGTCAACCTTGAGCGTACAAAAGCCTTCTCGAAGCTCGTCGAAGCAGCACCAGAAATGATCCCAAAACTTCCTTGGGACAAAGAGTTCGAGAAAGATTCCTTCCTCGCTCCCGACTTCACATCGCTCGAGGTTCTCACCTTCGCCGGCTCCGGCATCCCTGCGGGCATCAACATCCCCAACTATGACAAGGTCCGCCAGACAGAAGGATTCAAGAACGTCTCGCTGGGAAATGTCCTTAGTGCGAAGGCACCGAACGAGCCTATCCCCTTCATTAGACCGGAGGATGACGCAATCTACAGACAGCAACGAGACCCTGCTTTTGAGGTCCAGGTCGGTATTCACGAATTGCTAGGTCATGGTTGTGGTAAGCTTCTGCAAGAGACAGAGCCAGGCAAATACAATTTCGACATCAAGAACCCGCCTATCTCCCCTCTGACAGGCGATCCGGTTAAGACGTGGTACAAGCCTGGCCAGACTTGGGGCTCAGTCTTTGGCGCAACTGCCGGAAGCTACGAGGAGTGCAGGGCTGAATGTGTCGCCATGGCTTTGTCGTGTGATTTCGAAATTCTCAAGATCTTCGGCTTCGGCGATGGTAGCGTTGACATCGACGGTGAGGCAGGAGACGTTCTCTACGCCGCTTACTTGTCCATGGCACGAGCGGGCATCACAGCGCTCGAGTTCTGGGATCCAAAGAGCAAGAAGTGGGGTCAATATCTGAACACGGAATCTATCACACACCGCATCCGGAGCACAAAGGCCTTTGTTATGGAAGGGCTTATAGGGCGACGTAGAATCCCTCGTAGAGATAGAGAATCAATCAACCAGTTTATCAGTTTAACAGGTTATGAGGTATCGCTTCCGCAAAAGCTACAGCTCATTCGATAAACGTTGGTTCATTACATTTCCAATTAGTGAGACACTATCACAACCGCCGGCGAGAAGCCATGATTGAACCTACCATTGGTCAGCAGCTTAAGGGCAAGGCCAATGCTAGAAGATGGAGGGACAACTTCAAAGTTGCCGCCCATGCAAAGGGAGTCTGGGACGTGTTCTCTGGGGTTTTCGAACCCGTTGACCCCCCAGACCCGAAAGCTTTTGGCTTACCATCGGCCATTCATCAATGGACCAATGAGTCAAACAACGACGAGCCCCAACTACCCGCAGACGGAAACAAGTCCAAGGAAAACAAGGAAAAGGCACGAGCAAAGGCTCGTCCATCCCTATTGCCAGATGAGATTTCCAAAATGATCGCAGCCGGAACAGCGGCACAGGCCACGTCTGCTGATCTCAGTGCCAAACTTGCCATGTTCAAATTCCAACTAGACGAATATGACAAAGGACGGAAGGTGCACGACACAGCGATGGCCCTACTTTATGTATGGGTCCACGAGTCGCTGAGACCTCAACTCGCACAATTCGAGCACGCGAGACAAGCCTATATCTGGCTACTGGAGAGATATAGCATTTCGGATGTCAGAGCACTCGAGGTGGCTACTAACGAGTTCGAACTTACCGGTATTGCCAATTTCAGAACTGTGCAAGAATATGTCAATGCGATCGAAGCCGCCAGAGCCGATATCATAGACGCAGGCGGCTACTGCGACAACAAAATGACGATCAACAAGATCATCCGAGGCCTGTCTGGTCCATACAATGAGTTTGTAACTCAATTCCACATGCTTCAGGAAATCGATCCCAATTCCGGTGATCTCGACCACGTGATCACTCAACTTCTAACATTTGAGTCAACACTCAACTCTCGAAGGGCGCCACCAGCACGGACTGGCTACAATGCTCGACCTCAGAATGCGTACAATGGAGCAAGAGACGCTCGTGCGCAATGCTCTGGTTGCGGCAAGTGGGGCCATACCGAAAAACAATGCTGGCACGGGCACCCCGAGCTCAGGCCACAGAACAACAAACCAAGCAACACAAACGCCGCAAACGGCTATACAAAGAAGCCTTACCAGAGCTATGGTAACAAGGGCTCTAGACCTAGTGGCATGAGCGCAATGGCCACTGCTCCTGAACACTCGTTCATGGAAGCTCTCAATGCAGCTCGTGCTGCTAAGCAAAGCGCTAACTATAAGCCAGGTCTGTCTTCCTCAAAGCCAACACCCAAAACCATCACTGACAAAGCCCTCCAGGAAATTAAGGGACTAGGTGATGGCGGTAATGGGAAATTGGAAGACAGACTAGGTAATACTCAGGAGCCGGGATCCTGGTGTCACAAAGATGCACACAATCCTCGAGACGTCCATACGGACAGTTCAATTCCTCCAAAGAAAATACAAAATGTTTCAACGAGAGCATCAGCTACCAATAAGAATATGAGTCATACAACGAAAGATACTAACATATGTCTTGCAGCTGTCGACACAACTAACCTCAGCACAGATGCCAGGATCCTTGACTCAGGTGCAAACATTTACATTTGCAATAACAGATCCTGGTTCAAAGAATTCCTACCACTCAAGTCGGCAGTAGGGACTGCAAGCCATGAATCCTCGCTCAAGATCACCGGAGGTGGTACCGTTGATTTGCTTCTACATGACCCAGACGAGGCACCATTCTCCCTGACTCTCACAAACGTTGCATACGCTCCGGAGAGTCGTTGCAATCTGATCTCTGTCTCTAGATTGGCAGACGCCGGAATCAAGGGGGAGTGGTCTAAGGACGGCATGAAACTCTGCTCCGAAGCATGGCAGATTGGAACAGCCGATCTGATTGATGGGCTGTATCATCTACGCCTGGAAAGCATCCCAGAGGATGAAGATTGGAGTGAAGCTTTTGCAGGACATGTTGACTACTCCAGTCGAGTTTGGGATGAACACCGAAGACTCGGACATATGGGTTTCGACAGAATGGCCAGACTGACTGAACAATCTCAAGGTATGAAGGTCACAAAAGAGGAGATAAAAGCAAAACTTGGAGAAATTTGCCCCATCTGTGAAACTGCGAAGGCATGTACTCATACTCCTCGGGACCCTGCTCGACGACGCTTCGAAAACCTAGGAGATCTACTTCACATTGACAGCTGGGGACCATATAAGGTACAAGCATACGATGGAACCAAATACATGGTTTTCATCACTGATGACGCTACAAGAATGACTTGGTGCCTCAGAATAGGAACGAAAGACGAGGCACACCCGAAAATCATTGAACTACTCAAACAGATAGAGCGGACTCAGGATGTGAAAATACGACGAATCAGGTCAGACGACGAGTTTCAAAAGGGAAAACTCATGGTATGGTGTAAAGATATGGGAATCGCTACCGAACCAACGGTGTCATATGCGCATCATCAAGTGGGTGTCGCAGAACGGGCAAACCGGACTCTACGCGAGGGCGCAGCAGCCATGATTCAAGACAACAACCCTGGCTCACAACTCAAGCGTATTTTCGCTGCGGCAGGCCAAAGTCTCATGGCTCAGACAAGAATTCCTGAGAAGTATTGGCCAGAAGCGATGCAGTATGCCGTGTGGTTGAAAAATCGCTCTCCTACCTCAACACTCAAGTGGAAGAAGACGCCCTGGGAGGCATGTTACAACTACGCCCCAGACCTGTCTCGAGAATTGACCTGGGGTACCAGAGTTTACGCAACCCTGAACGAAGAAAACAGGAAAAAGCTGGCAGAGGCAAAGCTTCATGGGGAACGAGCTCATATCGGGTACTTCATGGGTTGTGAAAATGAGTCCCAGTATCGAATAATGTTTCCCGATCTATCTGGGAAAGTACAAACCATAGCGTTCAGTCACGCAAAAAATGGCGAGGGACTGGAAGACGATATGCCTGGAGCAGAAACCAAAGATAGGGGTGACGCTATGCTCAGAGTGATGGATGCTGAGAGCGAAGACGACGAAGTTCCGACGACATCCAGGTTTTTCGGCAACGACGCACTAGTTACAACTAGGCGTCAAAAACAACAGCAGGAAGAAGATTTGGAAGAGCATGGGGTTATGGGAAAACTGGATATACCGGATAATTGGACCACCTTATATGGCACTGACGAGACCGACAACGAGGTCGCAAAGATGTTCCCACAAAACAGGAATAACGATACTGACGCAAACGAGCAAGGATCTGCTTCGGGGAACCGCAACAATGAAGATAGTGACGAAGGTGTATCACCACGGACTGTAACCAGAGAGCGAGCCCAGAGCATTGATCTCACCTCAGACGATGGCCCACTGAGCAGCGTGCCCGAGGAATCAGAAGACGAGACAGGGCATTTCTTCGACATCGATGAGCAGCCAGAGGTTGATACTAACAACGAAGAAGAAAATGAGGAAGACGAAGATGGCGAAGGTGAAGAAGACGGACCAATATTAGAGGCGCCAGAAGACTCTGAGTCGGACCATCAAGATATCGACCATAAGGGCGAAGAAACCAATACTGACAGGGAAATCACTCGAAAGCGCTCTCGGAGAAAGAGAGGAACGCACTTCGATCTCTCTGACTCCAATGCCGACTCCGACCGAGAGGATGACTGGCAGAAGCACTTAGGAACAAGGGCAGCACGCCAGCTGGAAAAGGACAAAAAGAAATGTGGGGCATGCTACTCTTACAAGGATAAGTGTGTCTTTGAAGATGGTAACGCCAAGTGCAAATGGTGCATAAGAAGACGCCGCATCTGTGCACCAGTCAAATTTGATGAAGACGGAAAACCAATCTCCGAAAGGGAAAAGGTTGGATATCAAGCCAAATCAGTAAAGTGCGAGATGTGTTACAAGAGAAGTTCGAGATGCTCGTGGACGGGTGGTAACACAAGATGCGATAGTTGCCACGAGAAGTCATTAGTGTGCAAACCGCTGGAACTGGATAGCGACGAAAACCCAATCGTGCCCACCAAACGAGTCTGGAAAAAGGGCCTTCCAGTCAACGATAAATGCCAACGTTGCTGGAGCACGAGGCGCGCTTGTGACGCCACACTGCCTATCGACGAGAACAGTCCATGCACCCTGTGCGTCGAGAATAACGCGATATGCGTCACTCAAGAACTATGGGAAAGAATGAAGACAGAACCCAAATGCAGATTCTGTGAGCATCAGGAGAGGCGATGTACGCTCGGGGTACCATGTGCCCAGTGTGTCAAACAAAATTCGCCCTCATGCATATACGGCACAGATTGGGTGCAGACAAGGAACGCTGTTGGGATGAAGTTCAAATCACCAGAAGACGCCAGCTGTTGCGGCAAGTGCTTCTGGAAAGGGTATACGGCAAGACGCAATTGTGATGCCACGCCTGGGAAACCATGCCGCAGATGCATCACAAGCAAGGTATGGTGTCGAGTCCGCGTGAGTGAAAATCAGGAAGCGCAAGCACACGGTGCCGCCTGGATCTGGGACGACGACACTGAAGACTATGTTTTCAATCCAGAGGCAGCAGGAGGGCCTCCAGCAGATGACCCCGACGGAGAGGACGTGCCAACGGACATATACTCCGGAGAGTCAAGACAGGCGACGAGGGACAAACTCATGTCCTTAAGGCTACCGGATAGTTTCCTTGCGGTGGCTCCAATAAGGTGTATCCCAATCCGTCCCATGGCAGTGGCGATGGCAGTCGCAAAACTTGGCCTACTGCCAGACCCACAAACCTACAATGAGGCCATAAGAGCACCAGACGCTGAAGAATGGCGCAAAGCGATACAGACTGAGTACGACAGCCTTATGGAAAATAACACCTGGAGGGCCGTTGACTTACCACCAGGGAGGAAAGCGCTGACGACCAAATGGGTTCTCAAAAAGAAATTAGGACCGCAAGGCCAAGTCCTGCGGTACAAGGCCCGGATGGTAGCACGGGGGTTTCAACAAGTCGAGGGATATGACTATACTGAAACATACTCTGGGGTAGTGAAGGCATCAGCAGTTCGACTGCTGTTTGCCATGGCAGTACTAGCCGGATGGATGGTGCATCAGATGGACGTTACAACAGCGTTCCTCAACGGCGAGGTTTACGAAGAAGTCTACATCCATCCTCCCCAAGGCTACCCAACAAGAGGAAAAGTGCTGCGACTCCTGAAAGCATTGTACGGACTTAAGCAAGCGCCACGACTATGGTACCGAAAGCTACGACAATGGTTGCTAGCAGAGAACTGGGTAATATCGGCTTACGACGAGTGTGTGTTCCATAATTCGGAAAGGACATTAATCATATCGGTATATGTTGACGACATCAACATCTTCGGGAAAACCGAAAAGGATATATCCGACTTCAAAAGGAAAATCTCCAATGCCTTCAAGATGACGGATCAAGGAATAGCTGCTTGGTACTTGGGCATGCAACTTGAATGGAATAGGAGCGGACTCCACATCCACCAAGATGGCTATGCGCAACAAATCCTCAGTAAATTTGGACTGATTGGGGCCACTACCACACCCATTCCTTTGGACCCGAATCGAAAACTCAAGAAGGAGACAGAAGAAACCGCAGAGGCAAAATTCAAAACGAAGTATATGTCGATGGTGGGCTCTCTGAATTACCTACAGACAAAGACAATGTGGGACATTGCATTCCCGATCTCGCTGGTATCGCGTTTTAATGCGAATCCAAACCAAACTCACATGGACGCAGTACTTCAGATCTATCGTTATATCACAGACAACGCAAGATTCGGGTTACAGTATAGCAAGCAGGGAAGCAGCGACATTGAAGGGTGTGTCGACAGTGACTGGGGAGGTGACCCAGATACCGGCCGCTCAACTACCGGATGGGTCTTTACTCTTGCAGGCGCACCAATCTCGTGGGCATCGCAGAGGCAGAAGACCGTTGCCAGTTCCTCAACAGAAGCCGAATACATAGCAGCGTCTGATGCCACTAAGGAGGCAATCTGGCTCAAGGGCTTCCGAAACGAACTTGCCTCATATATGGGGATACCACTTCAACATACCATCCGACTATCCATTGACAATGCGTCAGCAATAAAACTGACAAGGAATCCGGAGTTCCATGGAAGAACGAAGCATATACCAATTCGACATCATTTCATCCGGGAGGCTGTCGAGAGAGGTGATGTGACACCAATCTGGATTCCTGGAAGGGAAAATCCAGCCGACCTTCTCACGAAGCCTCTAAACAGGCCGACGTTCGAGAAACATCTGTTGAGCTTGAGAGGGAGTCCTGACTCTATCTCCTCCTCGGCAACCGACTAGTCGTTTGAGGGGGAGATGCGGTGAGGCGATAGATTCAGGGGGAGTATCTGAACACGGAATCTATCACACACCGCATCCGGAGCACAAAGGCCTTTGTTATGGAAGGGCTTATAGGGCGACGTAGAATCCCTCGTAGAGATAGAGAATCAATCAACCAGTTTATCAGTTTAACAGTCAACCACATATGCAGGCTCGCTTCTCGATCTTACGTACGTTCATGAATGCGGGCAAGGACTTTGTCTCGCTCAAGAGCACGAAGGACGATATGTCCGACCTCGAGATCCACCTTAATCGGAACAAGATCCTGAGCACTGGTCGCAAAGCAGTCGAGGCATATCTGCAAAAGCTGCATATCTACAAGGCCACAGCCGATGTAGAAGCTGGTGTGAAAATGTACAATGATATCACATCCGTCGACGAATGGTGGGCGGAGAAGATTCGACCAGTCGTCCTCAGCAAGAAGATCCCTCGGAAAGTCTTCGTGCAAGCGAACACTGTGCTTGACGAGAAGAGCGGTGATGTGACGTTGAAGGAGTATGAGCCTACGCCTGAGGGTATGATTCAAAGTTTCGTGGAAAGAGATGTCTAAAGAGCAGACTTTAGAGTAAGATGAAGACTTTATCAGTGAACATTACGGTCATACCGTCACTGGCTAAGATGTTAGACCCTGACTGAACAAATGTGCCCAAGCTCAAGAATTATCTATTCACGTCTCACTTCCATATCGCTCGCTTGTGCTCAAAACCCGCCATGCCCTCTCACTTCCTCTGTCTCAGCCGTCTACCGTGCGACAATATCCTCTTCTCAAGCTCCGTATTACCAACACCGTTGACCCCTTTCCGCAGCCCAACCCGCTGAGGACTTCTTTTCCAGGCTAGCCTTGGCCTTCCTGTTCTAGAGGTCATGAAGGAGACAGAACATGCAAAACTAGGCTGCGAGGGTCAAGAAACGTCTGTTCGGGTTAGCGGGCGCTAGCGTGAAAGCCGTAATCGAAGGCACATTTATCTTTTGAGCAACGGTACGACGGAACTTTTTCGCGAGGACAGCGGATAGCGATGAGGTGTGCAGTGTGCAGTGTGCAGTGACTGCGCCAGTCGTTGGTCGTCAAGCTCCGTGAGACTGTCGTTGATGGTTCACCGTGCCGTGGTGGTGCTAGCAGCGACGGTGAAGTCGGTCTCGGAGCCCTTGTCTGTTTTCGCGGTTGTGCTTCCTGTTTGGGCCATGCTATCGCTTCCATTGACGCGGTACTAGGGCTGGTCGGATGGAGAACCGTGCAGGGGGTGCGGGGAATTAATCCGCGGGCTTGTTGCGCGATTTAAATGTCGCTGTCCGGATACTGGTTGGAGGTGGGGAGAGTTTTGACAGAGCCTCAATCGAGGGCTCATGCTTGCCGTGCGTACCCGGTGCCATCTTGCAGTTAGTCGCGGTTTCTCTCCTTCAAGTTCGATGAACCTTGTCGTCGTGGGATTCCGAAAAACAATGAATAATTCAATTTGTATATTGTTAGCTATGGAAAATTCATGCATAAAGCATTTGCGAACAGTGTAAAACAGGCCATCCCTCTGACCGACAATCCACCCAGGGTATCACAGATTATCCAAACGTCAAAAGCAAATTCGTTGCCAAATGACCACCACGTGTATCGTGGTCACTTGCCCCGTCGTAAGCTGATAGCCAAATTCGTCAACTCCCAGCCTTCCGTGTAATTTACAATCCAATAATTGCAAGGTAGCAATGCCCCGTCCATGTTGTAGAACCCCTTACTCCCTTGGTCCTTTTGGCTTTCGTGGAATATGTACGTGAAAGTCGGTATTAAACATATTTCAGGCGCCGGCCAGTTGGTGTGAAGAGATCAAAATTGACCTTGTTGGAAGTATGGGTCGAAACTCTCGGCGGCCTGCGCCAGAGTATCGAGATCAGAGAAGCCCCGCACGAGGACTGGGGGTTGCGGGATCTGTGACGTGGTCTTCTCTGTAGCCGGCGCTGTGGAAGCCGCAAGTATGTCATCGCCCAGAGGTGGGTACATCGAGGATGCATTTTGGGCTGCATCCAGTGCTGTATCAGCTGGCAGCACGATTTGTGGATTGGGGTCTGGAAAGAAGCTCATGTCGATAGGTGTGTCGACAGGATTAGGAGCTAGAGTGACATCCGAAGGGTCTGAGAAACCAGAACTCCGTTTTCGCATATGCGCGGGGTTTGGTCGCTGTGGTTGTTGTGCTTCCGAGACTGGCTCTTGGTCTTGTGATTCCTTCGCTTTGTTTGCATCTCGTGTGGTCTGAGCCTTGCTCTTCTTGTCCCCCACCTCGGCTCGGTTCTTGTGCGTGCGCTCATGTTGCTTCATGTTGTCCTTTCGAGTGAAAGCCTTGTCGCAAATCGGACAGTGCACACCTTTCTCGCCAGTGTGTTTCTTTCCATGACGTGCAGCGTGGCCAGATGTGGTGAAAGTGGCAGAGCAGTTGTGTGACTGGGCATATGGACAGGGATATTTGTTCTTCTTGCCGGTTGTGTTGTTGGCTGCATTGTGAGCGGATTCAACTGTGGATTGAGTGTTGGTGGTTGCGTTTGAGCAATCTGAACTGTTCATAGACAGTGACGGTGTGGGTATCTGTGTCAGGTCGCCTGCGGGTGGTAAGACGGGGTACGCTGCTGGAGCTAGCGGCGGCGCGGCCTTCGAAGGATACATGGCATCTTGAGGCCCAGGAGCGATCATCATGGTTTGATCCAGGAAAGGTGTGATGCCGGTAGGGGAGGGTAGAAAGTTTATGGTGGGGTCCTGACGCAGCAGGCTGTCATATGGCAGGATGGTGCCATCATTGTAGTTGTACGCCGGTGTGATTGGAGATGGCGTAGAGTCCATACTACTGCTGGACTTGTCCGAGGAAGACGAGGAATGCCTTAGCAGTGGTGGAGAGCCTGCCGATGATACTGAGTGCGTTCTCTGAAACTGTGGGTGTCTGAAGAGATTGGGCCGCGCAAGTCTGGGTGAATGTGAGAATGAGGTGAGCGTGGAGATTGACGGGAGTCTTTGAGGGGGTGGTGAAGGTGAAGACTGAGATTGCTTCTGTCTGTGCACGAACGATGGGCAATCGTTATCGTTCAGGATCGAGAAGACACGTTCTCGAGTATTTCGCTGAACATCCATTTCGGACGTCCGAGTACGAAGAACCAGCAGTCACGCCGCTGGCCAAAATCTGAGGTCATTGTCAGCAAACTATCATCGCGACGACCATGAAAAATAGTTCGTACCACCAAAGTCGAGGTATAAGTCGTCTTTAGAACAAGGCAATAAGAGGTGGTCCAAACTGGTTGCTGTCTCGACGAGTAGCTTCGACCTTGCTGCTGCAGACTATTCTGTACTGCTACTGCAAAGGTTTATAGTGCTAGGATTGCTTTGCTACGAGCCGCATAAGGTGCTCCCAGAAGCTCAATACGTGAAAGATCGTCGTGTCCGGGGTGCTTGTGGTGGAAATGTATTCCCGAAGGTCTTGCGGCGATGGTTCGACAGGAAGTGTATGCACTGCGGGAGAAAACCACGTTCGAGCGTCAGGGTCGTGCAAGTGCAAGTGAATAGAAAAAAGGGTCTATCTGGGAGAAGAGGCGGAATAAGATACAAAGGTCCAGAAGATGGAAAAGCAGCAGATTTGGTACACAATCATCGATGTCCATGGACAGCGGCTGAGATCGCGATCCCTGGACACGGAAACATGTTTGTTAGCAGAACTGGAGTGCCATGGGCGAAACTCAGTCTGAAGTTGTGGGTTAGCAGTAATGCGATGCTCCAACTCGAGGTAGCGTGGACAACCATTGATGGGTTTAGCCTCATTTCTGGTTCTGACGGAGGATGCAGCCACCGAGTCACAGGGACAGGAGCGTGGCAGAAGGGGTTCAGGCTTTCCTGGCGCCAGCTAGCGAACCGTGTGCGCCAAGCTATGTCATTGCTGCGAATGATCGCCGATTCAGGTCAGCCACAAAGCTGCTGTTCGACAACTGCCATAGTACAATCTCATACATGTGGATGGATACCAGAAAGTACTAGTACTACTCTATTCATGTCCCTGCATTACCGAATTGCTCACGAAAGGTCAACACTGCACTAGCCACCTTACATTGTTCTTCCAGTGATGGGTCTGATAGTGGCAGAAGAACAAGCCTGGTACAACCCCGGCGGAATGACGTTCGTTTGTTTTGGTGTCTAGTGCCGAGAGACAAGAGGCATGGTCTCAAGGCCAGCGCTTACTTTTACTTTCATACCAGACAACGTAACACGACATTTCACCAAGAGGGTCAGGGCTCTCACGATATTTCGGCAGCGTGAGGCTCAAAGTCGGGATCGTCGATCCAACGTTGATCAGCGATTCTAGCAGCAGTGGGTAGCCAATGGCTGCATTGAATGCTACGCAACGAGTCCAAAGTGACGTCGATCTCGCGAAAGCAAGAGCTTTCGGTAGACGCGACTCCAGACAGATTCCATGCTAGAAAAGCTAACGGCATCGTTGTCCTCGGTAAGCGTGTCTTTTTCAGAACATTATTGCACACGCTTTATCGATATGCTTCAGAGTCATAAGTCCATCGCGATCCCTATGACTCAAGATCAAGTTGGCACCAGCTTACGGTATATGGTTCTTACCATCCTTATCAAAGCATGGCTTGCCGGGAGTGCTGTAAGCATACGTGTTTGCGTACTATCTTACCCGAGCCGTCCTAAAGCAGCTTGGGCAACTGAAACACGACAATATCGTACAGGCTCAGGAAAACCTATTCCGTTCGCGCAGCCGTGTCTGGCTGAAAAGTCAAGGGCATTCAATTGCGCGCCTAAGCAGATTGCATGCGAGTCGCGACACGGACGCGTCGGAAGCGGGACGCTTTTCCATTCAGTCTCATTAAGCTTAGCGGGGCTTCCGGATCCACAGCCACGAGGTCGAAAAGAGCGATGCACAAACAAAATTCGATCCTGCTCCAGGGTCTTACTAGAAATTTGCCAGGTTACCCCTGCTGACCCTGCTTCAAAACGGTCTTTCTGCGTTGTCCTCGCGCACTCGAGCACCGCATGCATTCCCCTGCGCATGTTGCCCTGCTTTCCTGATTATCCTGAGACAGGGTGAACATTGATGTTGTGGCTTTTCCGGCTCCAAATAGCAGCCCGAAGCCTTTTCCCTCCTTGCACCCCTGTCCAGTCGAGAGGAGCACAATCTACTGCGGCTCTGCTTCTCCCACCATTCAGGTTCCCGGCTGGGCCATCGCTAGAATGTAGTCTTCATGGATGCTGCCTGAAGCATGCAGGGAACCCTACCGTAGACATGCCTATATCCGTGCCGGCCAATGTAAGTCCATAAGTCCTGCAGCTTTCTTAGAGATACAAGAACAGGTAGGCATATTGCTTTTGCAAGCAGGCACTTGGGCTGGACTATCATCGAATTCATAACCACGTTGTGTCGCTTTTGCATTGCGATCGGCGTCTCAAACACGAATCTCAGTTGCTGTCTCCCTCTACGCGCTACTGTACACAACGTCCCAGCTCGAGTAGAAGTAACAGCATAGTGCAGAGGTTGCTACGCATCAGGAACATTCTACTGGTGTCTTGGTCGCATCCTCAGGGGTCATGGCTATTGACCGTTTCCGTAGCCCCCTCGGAAGTTACCAGATGCATGCAAATTAGCCTCTGACTGAGCCTCGGTCTACCACTGGTGCACGAATGTTTTGGTTGTCTGATCTGACTTCGCGCCATCGTCTCGTGGTGTGACTAATCAACGGCATCAATCGCCAAGAGCTCCTGCTCGTCCGCTCCGCCATGCTTATTGGAACATTGACCCCATCCGCCAACATTCACCTCAATCCAAGATTGCGCAGATCTCTCCGCAGTCTCCTATTGCTGGTGAGGGGGTCACGGACACCGTGCATCAAAAAGTGTCCAGAATGCTTTGTCTACTATATCAGAATCCTTTACGGCCTCGTTACGTCTGATGATCTCTCCTGAAGCTGAGAATCACGGGCTGATGCCATGTGTGTTTATCAATGCAAGTCAGCCTCTAGCGAGTGATAAGCAGGTTTTATTGTAGCCCAATATATCCGAATTGCTGAATACATCCGACCTCCTGTCTGCCGAGGCGCGGCTGGTGTGACCTAATTATTGACTCAAAACATTTGAACCTAGTACTGATCCTCTTCATATTACTTCTCTCGTTGGTGCGTAGTGTTCCAGACGGTCCTACTCAACGTTGAGCCAGAAGAATACCTCGTCTAGACATCATATACCGAGCAAGGACAAACTGGGGCTGAAGTGGTTTTCAAGCTATGCTACCCATAAGACTCAGGGAAGTAGGTTACGAGGACTAGTCGTTAAGCCTTGGTTTTCACCTAGCTAGATGACTGCTAATGAGTATGAATTCACTTCGGGGGATTCGGTTCACGTGAATTCGTGAAAGGTTTCCTTCGTGAACGCAGTCAGGCTGGCAAGCTCACCCACCGAAGTTTATTCGATGGATTCTAGCAGGTCAGGTCACCATTGTGGCAGGATCGATAAGTTAGGCAGCTTTATTTTGCATGCACCAAGACATTATGCAAAGTCCTATGCCTCGTCTCTAAGCAAGTCCCTATGCGCATCATCCCATGCGCATCATCCCATGCGCCACGTAAATCACCTTGCCATTCCATAACGCTGCCAATGCCTGCCGGACTGAAGACTGCGCCCTTGGTATGAATGATAGCCGTAGCTGTTTACAGCATGTGACGCACGCTTGAAGGAAGGCGCGGTCCGCTGGCAGTGGATTGGTCCTTCCTGAGCAGGTTGGACATCAATGACGTAGAGCGACGTGGCATGAAGGTGGCTGGGGTAAGTGGTAGGTGGCAGCAAGGTTTACTGAATGTGCGCCCCCAGCCCTATTGGTGCTGCCCAAATCACGTATCATTTCTGTTGCCAGTGAAGTGTCGGTCAGCAGGTGATTCAGAAGTTCCTCAAACCTGATTCTCCTCATGCGTGGTAGAATGTCCTTTCACTATTGTTTCAACGCAAGCTCTACGTGGTGCATGATTTGAGATTGTCAACTCCCATACCTGTTGGACCCGCTGCGTCAAGCGTTCTAGTAGTGGCCATATTCGGGCCCAGGCGAAGGCAGTCGGATACCCGCAGAACACCTTCTCCGAGAGTTTCAGTCCAGATTCACCGCTTAAACAAGGCGTTCTCCTGTCACCAGCCTGAGTGACTTCTCACATCCTTGCTGCCAAGCTCGGCGCCACGTGAACACCTTTCGGGTTCTAAAAGCAGGCTGCCCCGCCTCACCTCAACGGCAGCCTTCTATTACCGACCATTGTAAAGACTGCAAACCTACACAGAACTTGTTGTCCGTTTGATAACGGTTCTGCTTGTTTTCTCCTGAAACCCCACTCTACGCGACAATGTCGTACTACGACGATCGGCGACCAGCGACCAGAGCTCGGAGGCGAGTGGACGACGACGACTCCTTCTTCGACGATACAGCGTACAACAACACTCGCGAAAACCAGCGATCAACAGCGCTGGTCAAGCGACGAAGCGATAGCCCAGAGTACGATGAAGAGATAAGACGAGATTTCTCACCCGGTGGTGGCTACTATCGAGAGACCACGGTGCGCAGGAGTGGCGTCAGACCGGCCGGCAGAGCCAGATCCTACGAAAACGACCGTCGCTTTTATGATGATGATCGTTCTTTTGCAAGCAGCCACAGAGATTCATATTATGGTGCAGCAGCAAGGCGCAAAAGTCGTCCCCGACGTGTTGACTACTCAGATGAATCATCTCGCAGCCGCAGCAGAAGTCGTACAACTGCCAGGCGACCAAGGCCAGAGCGGAGAAAATCTATGCCCGAGGAGGCCCTTGAAGCGCTCGGTCTTGCAGGTCTTTACGCCAAAATCACCGGCAAGAGCAGATCACGATCACGATCAAGTTCTTTCGATCGAACCAGCCGCGCAAGAAGCAGAAGCAGAGTCGGCCGCCGTGACAGATCTAGGTCCGGCCCAGAGCACAAAAAAGAGGTACTACAACAAGCCCTCAAAGCAGCTGTACTAGCAGGTGCAGGTGCGGCCTTCCTTGCCAGAAACGAGGAGGGTGGCTGGAAAGGCGAGAAAGGCAAGCGTGTCTTGACAGCAGCCTTGACGGCCGGAGGCGTCGATGGTTTCATCAACCGCGACAAAGACCCTGAGAAGAACCAGTTCGTCGACACAGTCGGTGCTGCGGTGGCTGGTCTAGCCACCAACAGACTGGTGAATGGCCCAGCCTCCCGCTCCCGCTCCAGAGTCCCACGTGGTCGTCGCTTGAGCTCCTCCGACAGAGGCAGTCGTTCTCGATCGCGCTCCAGGGTTGGTGATCTGCTAGCTGGCGGTGGCCTGGCCGCCGCGGCCAAGAAAGCAGTGGACTCGGTCCGTGGTCGCAGCAAATCTCGCGAGCGTGGCAGGGAAAGGTCTCGCTCCTCGTCTTATGACTCTCGCGACTACAGTCGCTCTCCACCACGTCGTGGCGTCCGCGATCGCTCTCGTTCTGTGGTCGCCCGCGGTCTCGCCAAATTGGGCATGGACAAACAAGCCGACAAACTCGACGGCGGTTCCCGCGAACGTTCGCGCTCCCGTGGGCCCCGTTCGCGGTCTCGAGGCCGATACGCAGACGATGACTACAGAGAGCGTCAATACGATCCCTCAACCTACGGTCGGGGAAGCATGTATGACAATCGTGAAGTAAGCAATGACCCCTCCTCTCGTTCTCGCGCATTAGATCCGGATAACGGTGCCCTCATCAATCGACCTCAATCCGTCGGTCCTGCTGGCGATAGGTTGAAAGCTCCTCCGCCCGATTATAGATATGACAACGGGCCAAGAAAGAACGGCGACCCAGAAACAGATTCAGATTCTGACCTTGGATCTAGTTCCGAAGATGAAGAAACCAAGAAGAAGAGTCGCAAGCGTCTGGCAATCAGTAGCGGCTTGGCAACTGTCGCGACAATCCATGCAGGGCACAGCGTGTACGAGAGTGTAGAGAAGAGACAAGAGCGGAAGCGGGCGTTGAAAAACGGGACGATTGATGCGGAAGAAGCTGCGAAGCATAAAAACAAAGATCGATTGCAGGATGCGGCGAGTATCGGGCTGGCGGCCTTGGGTCTCAAGAGCGCATACAGTGAGTGGAAAGAGTTGAAGGAGCAAAACGACGAGCTGAGGGAAGACCTTGAGAAGCGGAAGCGTCATGCCAGGAAGAGGGAGGCGAGGAGACAGAAGGCGAAGTTGGCGAAGAAGGCTGGTCATGGAACGGCGGAGCAGGGTGCGCCAACCTTTACAGAGCCAACTTATGGTGAACATGATGGTCAGTCATGGTACAATGGGGGGCCACCGTACATGAGTGGCGTGAACGGCGAGATGCCACAGCAGGGCCAGGGACCGATGATGAATGGAATGAACCATACCGCGCAATATCCACAATATGCGCAACACTCACAACATGCACAACACCCACAATATACACAATACTACGACGACAATCCATACGGATGGATGGGTCATCAAGCCAATCCGGAACAACACGGATACAACGGTGCCAGTGGCGGACAATACTATGGTAACCCCAACGGAGCTGCGCCCATGGGCTATGGATACCCGCCTGCACAGGGCGGAACGGGCTTTCCTCCGCCTCCAGGTGGACAGCCGCTTCCACCACAGACCAGGACTTAGGAGTTCTCGAATCGGCGAGGCGGACTGCCGTTTTGCTGCAAACGCTTTTTATCGCATCGGTAGATGGTTTACGACGACTATGATTGATGATGATGCTTGGGGTTGCGAGATACATCTGGCGAGAATATCTCGTATTTTATGATTGATGATGAAATGATGATTACCTTGGACTTTCAAATGCTCGGCTTCTTCTACATTTTTCGTCTCGCGTGTGTTGTGTAAGCGAGGTGCTGACGGAGTGATTCATGGGACTAATGAGTCAGGTGTTTATGATCTGTTGGGTCACGTTCGGTGGACACGACTGAAGTGGTAGGAAGACACGAGGCGGGACGTCGTGAAACCGGATTTTCTCCATTGCTAGCCCAGTAATTTCCCATGTCTCTATGGTATTACATTGTAGTGCGCGATCTACGTCGAGACTCTATTCACCATGGACTAGGTCAGGCTGGCAAGACATGAACGAACGTGCACGAGGCCAAGTCTGGTTTGAGCTCCATCGCCAACTCCTTTTGAACTTCGTGCCGCTGCTTCAGTGGTTGCCGATGCGTCTCGCCCGAGGACAGACAAATCGCCCGTGCCAGCGCCGGTCTTCAGTCAATATACCGGCACGTCAAACGCGTTCAAGTCATAATGCCACGAGTCGATGCTCGCTTGATCGTAGACGCACTGTTCCTCGCCATCTACCCACAACGGCCTCAGTGGCCACGCACAGATCTCCGCGTCCTGTCCCTCCAGATCGCCTGCAAGATGCGTCGCGTTCAGCGTGACAGGCTCGACGCCGTTCTCAACCCAATCTATCAGGACGGGCAAGTTGCTCTGCGGATATGGACCGTTTGGTTCCAGCGGGTTAGGCGCGCAATGTGCCATGCCGGGGACGAGGAACAGACGGTACCATTCGCTTAGTGCGCTTGCGCTCTCGTTGTACGTTGCGTTCGGGTACATTGTCTTGCGGACGGATTCCCAGTAGCGGACGGACGAGGCGGTAGGGATGCTGTTGTCGGACTCGCCGTGGTAGTGGAGGACTTTCCCGCCTGCTGTATGGAAGGGAGTGAGGTCGGGCCAGGTGGTCTGGAGGCTGTCTTCGTATTTCATCCAGCCTTGGGTGATCCAGGATTTGAGCGTGTCGTAGGTGACGTTGTCCAAGGTAGGAAGGGTAGAGGCGTTGCGGAGAAAGAGATACTTCTCTACGAACTGTCCACCGAGGCCTGAGATGGAAAGACCCCAGGTATCGGTGTTGAAGTCGTAGGATGTTTGGGCGTCAGCAAATGATGCAGATGGTTGGTAGGAGAAGTAAACCCGGCGTCCTTCGAGATCGTGCATTCCGTTGAGGATCTCGCGGACTACGGCTACGCCCTGGGGTGTGACCGTACCGTTTTGGGCAGGGACCGGGTTTGTTGGTGGGAATACGGCCATGTTTCCCTCCGTCGCAGGACAGGAATATGCTACGCCGATGGTGCTGTTGATGTCGAATGACAGCTTGCACAAATCGGTCCGCGCGACCACGCCGTCTGTCTTTCCATCCAGTGGATCGCAAGCAGCAAGTGTTTCATTTAGGATCGTGTCAAGCTCGCATTGCGGAGGAAAATAGTCGAGCGTCTGCTCAACCACGTTAGACCAGAGATGCTGTACCTGCTGGTGGGCAAAGCGAAATGCGGGTGCTCCAGTGACTGCACCGTCTAGTTCGTCGCCGAATCTTTGCACTTGACTCCACCCCTCGCGGCCGCCTTCAGAACACCCCTGGTAGTAAGCGTAGAGTTTAGTATCGGTATTAGATATGTTGAAGAACTGCTTCGTGAACTGCTTTCCGATGACAGTAAGCTCTTGGATGCCTTGGTAGCCAAACATGTAAAGCGGTTGATAGTTGATAGTCCCGTTGGCCAGCAGGAAAACCTCATCAAAACTTGTGCTGAAGCTTCCAAACCCGCCGTCGGTAGCGCCTGCAACCGCTCCGTTCATGACACCACTAGGCAGGAGCCTGCTGCCGCTGTTGATTGCATACCCGCCGCCACCGGTCGATAGATAGCGGTTCCTGAACTCTGACGGGGCTGGCAGGTAGTACCAGACCTGAACCCTGTCGTTTCGCCCGTTGTGGGAATATGCAAAGGTCACATTGCAGAAATCAATTGTCCCATTTGGGTAATAGTTCGGGTTGCTGACTGAAGCATTGGTCACTGGGCTGGCAACGACCGAGGCCGGATCAATGGCAATACCAAGGATGATGTCGTCCGGGGGCAATGATGCTTGCACATATGATTGTGTGCATACTTCACTCAAGAGGGCGGACTGGGCAGCGGCCCTGGAAGCCACGAGGAGTGAAAGCCAGAGTCGTGACTGCATGTTTGTGCCTGTATTGACTCGGAAGGAAAGACCGAGAAGTCAGGGAAACTCACATTATAAGCAGTCCATTTGTCAGTAATTCTAGCAACGTGACAACGCAGAGGCCGTACCTCTATACTGCTTTTCATGACAACTCTAAATAAAAGAGCCATGGTCTAGGTAAGCGGCCAAATCTCTACCAGCACCTAACCCCTCTTCGTAGAAACAGATGCTCATTGTACGAAGCCCATCGCTTATTAGATGACGGCTCTGAGACCTTCTATATCCAGAAGTCATTCACACCGGATTTTGGCACGGAATAGAAGGCAGGACCAATAGGACGAGGATGTATGCATGCGCTTGTGAGCAGATCGTCCGGGGAACCACTCGGACGCCAAGACAGGTAGCACGTCGGCACTTCTGGAGGACGAATCAAAGGTTTACCAGGCAATGCTTCAATCCTGGTTATGTCTGCCAAGCTTCGTACAGCCGTACAGGAGCTACCTGCTGGCCTTCTTCGTGCAAAACTTAACGGTCATCGGTTAGAACGTGCAGTGTCAGATAGGTGAACTTTTCGGAAGTGTACAGGTAAGGTTACATCTTCAACAGGGGTCTTGGCTCGGAGCAGGTAGCAAGAGTTGTCTGTACCTTGGACAATTAGTATTCATTGAAGACCCGGGTTATAGTAAGAGTAAAAAGTATTGTTCATTGTCAGTGTGACCAACAGTATGTAGAAGCGAAATAAAGCATTCGAATAAACAGAACGCTACAACGAACATGCCAAGACTCCTTGTACTCATTGGGTCCGCTCTCTCCTCGTCGTCCCCTATCTGACACCAAGAGAGGAGTTCTGACGTGAGGGAGGCAGCGAGCCCCCACTAGAGGACGAACCGGGTGTTTCAGGATCTTCCACTCCTGCCATCCGCTTGATCTCCATGATCCAGTTATGCTGCAATAATTCTGCGGCCGTGCTTCTGCGCTTTGGATCACGATCGAAACATCTACCCAGGAAATCCAGACCCTGCGGGCTCAGCTGATCCTCGGTAGGCATCTGCGGCGGGTTACCAGATGCAATATTGTACATGATCGCCCACTCATTGTCGAGTGTGCTCCATGGTCGACGACCAGTAGCCATCTCAAGCAAGACACAGCCAAGTGACCAAATGTCTGCTGCACCCGAGAAGCGTTGCGCGCCCTCTCCACGGATGACCTCGGGAGACATGTACATTGGTGTACCTGTTATTGTACCTTGCTGAGCACGTGGAGCTGCGTCGTTGCCGCGACCGCCACCAGCTTGGTTGATTTTTGGCTCCGGCTGCATGATTGTCTGGCCTTGTCGAGCTATGATCTTCGCAGCACCAAAATCGACATACTTGATGACACCATTGTGGTCAAGGAGGATGTTTTCCGGCTTAATGTCTCGATGGACGATGTTGGCATTATGCAGATATGCTAGACCCTCCAACATCTGTAATGCATAGACCATCATGACTGTCTCGTCCTCGATACGACCATGCTCGAGCAGAGATGCCATGGAGCCACCTTGGCAGTACTCCATGAAGATGTAGACCTTGTCGCGGTGCACCTCGATGCCGTGGTACTGGACAATGTTCGGATGGTCGAGCACGGCAAGAACGCCCATTTCGTCGCCGATCTGCTTCACAATGGTCGGAACGAGCTGTGGATCCTGCAGCCTGATCTCTTTGACGGCCATGAGGGTACCAGTATCGAGATTGATAGCCTCATAGACAGAGCCGAAGGTTCCACCACCAACATATTGACCTTGCTGCCAGCGCATGGTAATGTTCGTAGCCGAGGAAGACAGGAAGGTCAGTGAGCGATCGGCTTCGTTCGAACCCTCCAGTACACGACCTAGATTGGCTCTGACACTGTTGGCCTCGTCCTCACTTCGGCGATTGTCGCAGTTCTCAAGGGCAGCCAGCCTCTGTTCTCCAACCTGTTTGCGGCACTCGGCATCATTGCGCATCTTGCTCATATCCATCTTGCGACCCGTACCCACAGCCTCACTACGCGATCGTTCTTGTTGCGCTGCTAGTGTAGACCTGGCACCCATGATATCGAAGTGCGAAATGAGGACTGACATACAACCACCGACTTTGGATCGTATTTGTGCATATTCTTCCTCTGTGATGTCAAGGACGTTGCGCCCGCGAGTCATGGCCATGGCAAACTCCAACGCCGCCACTGCCCACTTGAACGTTCTTCTGTCTGCAGCATCACAATCGTCGCAAATGAAGCTCACCCAATCGAGACCCAACTTGGTCAGCTTGGCGTTGTTCATCATCCGTCGGTTGTAGTCCATGTAGGCTAGAGATCTCTTTCCAAATTCTGTTGCGAAGGCGAAACATGATTGAATCAGCTCAGGACTAGCTTTACGGCCACTTTGAGAACGGACAACCTCGACACTTTCCATGATGGTGTTGGACAGCTTGAAGGTCGTCTTCTTGATCTTTCCAAGCTCCGTATTGACTCGGGTCAGGTTAGCTCGTTGCTCAATGACGATGTCTAGGTCCTGGCCGATCACATTGGCAAACTCCTGTCGAGCAGCGGATAACCGACCTGTAGAACCATCTGCCACAAGACGCAGTCTCCCAGCGGGGACGTGAGTCGGTAGGTCGCGCAGCTCAATCTCCATTGTAGGGCCTTCCCAAGGGAACTGCGTCTCTGGGTGAACGATCAGAATGTACGGGTCTGACGGGTCCTCAGGCTCGTCTTCGGCGTGAAACGAAGTGCCGAGGATAGACTTAACGTCACCGGCTCGGTTCCAAAGAGAAGGCGAAGCAACGTAGTATAGTTCTTTGGGAGTGCCGACCTCAGACGTGACGAGGAAATGGCCGGTCATGGCTAGGGTTTGCATGAACTCATTCAGTTGATGGTTGTCCATGCCCAAGTTGTATTCTGTCGCGTTCTCGAACTTCTGGCGCAAGAGACGGGAGAATCGAAACATCTTCCGTTGTCTCACACGGACTGAATCCAGAATCGTCTTGTACCTCTTCTCCATTTCCAACGACCCCTCGTTCTCTCGTGGACGCAGCTCTTTTTCAAAAGAAGTGGTCAGACGTGCTAGTGACTTCGCTGTCAGAGTGCTGAACTGCTCGGCAACTTCGACGTCGCCACCCTCTAGCTGCCTTCCTATCTCATTCGACAGCCCCCATTCCTGCTCGAGGATTTCGGCTTCTCGGAAAGTGTTCTTGTTGGACGTGAGTTTCCAGTTCAACATTTTGAAGTAGAATTTCAGAGCCTCGACGATTGTCGCGTCAAAGTTTTCGTCAATACACGGCGGGAGGTCCCAACCAGGCTCTGGATGCGAGATGGTGATGTATTCTTGCTTGATGGCACACGCCAACTTCATGAGGATCTGAAATTGTGCAATCATCTGGTCGATGATCAAGGGTGACTGCTGGGAAGGCTCTTTCATTTTCTTAGCGTAAGAGAGTCTGACCTTGATGATCTCCTGGATCAGTCGAGAGGGGAAGTTGATCAGAGTTAACAGTTCCTCGATGTAGGGGGGTAGATGTCGGTCGTGGAAGGCAGCAGCATTCTCAATGAGTGTACTCTTGGCTTTGACGATGACTTTGGCAATACCACGGAACATGCTTTCTTCGCCTTGTAGATATTTGAGACCATCTTCCTTCAAGATGCGGTCGATGAAGGAGGATTTATCGGTCAGTTCACTCGAGCCGTTCTTGGAGCGCTGCTTGGTGAAGTCGAGTTCTGAGTTGCCGACCCAGGATTGCAGGATGCTGAGCTCGGTGTTGATGGTCTGGGTGACGTTGTGCCAGGAGATGACGGCGCTGCAGCTGGCCTTGAAGGCATCCGAAGCAGCGCGCGATTGGCTGTGTTCAAGTTGCTTCCAACTTGGGTAGAGCCAACAGCAGGTCTCGATTTTGGCGACGACCTCTTCGACTTGCTCAAAGGGCGACTTGCCCACGACCGTCTCACCCTTGATCTCGAAGTCGATGATACTGTCAATGGTAGGACCGAGATGTGAGCGTGCTTCGTCGATCATCTTTTTCTGCATCTGCAAGGGGCGGCCATAGTACTTTGCTCTCGAGCCGTACCAGATCTCGGCGCGAATCTCCATGTCGCTTTTCTGCTCGGCGGTTCCAATGAGACGTTGCTTTTCTTGCCGGACGACATCACCCTGCAAGACCGAGGCAAGCATGGAATGCCACTCCAGGCGCTCTCTGTTGGCAGGGTTGCGGAGGTCGTCCTCGGTCGGGGTGGAATCTTCTTCCACAATCATTTTGGTTTCATCGTCCTGGTACTCGACGCCTGTGTGTTCAGTCCTTGGAGAATCGTCGTCGCTGCCCGAGTCGGTGGAAGTGTCCCACATGGGATCGCTCAGCCTCACGTCGGCATCTGACCAGCCTGCAGGAGCCTGCTTGACGGTGTTGATGTATCTTTGCTCTTGGTTTTTGTACTGAGTATTCGGGTCTCTACGAGCTGTCCTAATTTTCATACTCGAAGTCTGACGTTTGTTGTTGCTGTTGTTGCCTGGAGGTCCTCTTTGCGGGTTGTAAGTACTAGATATGGCCCGCAGGGGTTGAGGTCGGCCAGACCGAAGGTCGGCGAGATGAGGTTGGTCGGTCATGTTGGGAGGTCGTTCGATACCGCTTTGACTACCGCTACCGCTACCGCTACCGCTACCGCTACCGAGGCGTGGTCTGCCAGCGTGTGGTCCCCAGGAGCTTAGCACCGAGCCTCCATCAGGAATTGAATAGGTCAAACTCGAGGTCGGGGTGTAGATGGGTGTTCCGTTGGAGTCGCCGTAAGAGTGTTGTACTGATGGAGGGTAAGGATAGGTAGGTGGGGAACGCGAGTCTTCATCGGAATTTGAGGAACTTCCAATCTGACCGTTGAGGTAGATGTGCTCGTCGTGCTCCATCACCTTGGGGAGGCGAGAGGCAGTCACTCGGTGCTCGTCAGATTTGAGCAGGCGGACCCCAGTGGGACGGAAAGCACTGGCGGCAGGCTCGTAGGGGCGAACGGGCAAGTGTGCAGGCGCAGACACGCCCAATGGAGCAGGAAAAGTCGTCCGCTCGGTCGTCGAGTTCTCGCTCGATGAATAACGTCGGGTCGTTGATAGACTTTCTCCCTCCAACTCTGACAAGAGGCCGTTATGGGGATCGTAAAGCGCAGCTTGTGCCTGCTGCGCCGTAGCATCTGTGGCTAGTGAGGCATCACCCATGCTGTCGGCAAGCCGCCGTTCCAAACCTTAACCAGCTAGATTGATCTGACACACAGGCACTGGCAGTACAAGCATGCTGCAGATTGCCAATGACCACAAAAATGCTTTAGAGTGCGAGAGCGCGTGCGAGATGCAAGTGATATCTCACGGCTTTGTCGGAGTGCACGTCTCGACGCTTTGATACATGCTCGCCAGATTGCCACCGCTCCAAGTGCCAACTTCACGGCGGTTGGCCATACTAGTAACACGCCCGCCAGCCGCTGAACCCGGTCTCAAATCTTCTGACGTGGAAGATCAAACTTGGACACCAGATCCCACCATCCCGAGCCACGGAAAGTGCTTCCAGCCGTGGATCCCAGCCTAAAAAAACCCACCATGCCAGGTATCAAGTATTTCACCTGCTGATTCAAGAATCGTCAACACGCTAACGGCCCTGTCCTTGACTTTTATTGATTCTTCGGCCAGCGCTGTTATCGCCGACGCCTTCCTCCTGTTCCGATACGATCGCTGGCCGCGATACAACTCCTTGGCTTCGCATTCGGATGGAGTACCACAAGGCCAGTATTACTGAATCATACGCTGGACCGGGCTTGGGATGCGATTCCGCGCGTCGCTGTGAAGGCCATTATCATGGTGGCTGAGCTGCATGCTCCGATCGCCAACGTTCACTGAGCCTCATCAGTCATGACCAGTTCCCCACTGGCTGACGCGGTAGTACTCATAATATCTCTCCGTGCCTGACACTTGGACAAATGTTCTAATACACATGCTATCTGCTTCGCGTGGAATTGTTCGCCTAAAAGTGGATCTTCGTGCTGTACCTGCGAGGGGCTTTCAGACCCCTCGTGGTTGCATACGGCAAAAGAACACAGCATCCTACTGTCCGAAATAATACTAGCCGCCTTTACCCAACAATTCTTCATGTTACTCTGTTAGTAGCGTTGAAGGTCTGTGAATGCGAGGTAGGTGAAGCTAGACGTCCACAACCGCATAAGAATAGTAGAGAGTGAAATGTAGCCTTGTCCAATATCTCCAAGAATCCCAGCCATCTGTCCATTCGTTCATTCTCGCCACCACTGGCTATACACATCTATTTCCCCATAGCACACCCAACCGGAGCCCCATACCTCCAGGTCCTCAGGCCCCACCCCCCATCTCAAGTTTCTTCCCCTTCACACTCTTCCACTCGAACAACAGACTACTCAAAAACGCACACCCTGCATATGCAATAGCAAGCGTATAGCTCTGCACCAACGCCCCGTTATAAGCTTTCAGCACCCCGCTCAACTGCTCCGGCGGCGTGACCTGTCTGATTTGCGTCGCGCCCGCCCCAACAATCACAGCGGGATCCACCCCGGCCGTATATCGTGGAATCTCCCTCACCAATGCATTGCTGAAGATGTTCTGCGCGATACCGATACTGATGGCGCCGCCCAGGCTGTTGAAGAAGACGGCGATGGCGTTGCCGACGGGTATGTCTTTCTTCGACAGCACGACCTGTACTGCAATGAATGGGATTTGCACGCACATACCCGCACCGGTGCCCGCGAGGATTTGGTAGCCGATCCACATCCCCACGGGCGAGTGCGGCTTCAACGTGTAGATCATGCCAGCGCCGACCGTGAAGAGTGCGCTGCCGGCCCACGTGAACGGGACGTAGAGGCCGACGACAGTCACGAAGCCACCGACGGCGATACTCGCGATTGTGATGCTGACGAGGTAGGGCATGGTGCGGATACCACTACCTTCGGCGGAGGTGCCCTTTACGGCCTGGAAGTAGAAGGGGAGATAGTAGATGTGGGTGTAGAGGGCCATGGCAAGGAAGGCGGAAAAGAGACAGCAGGCGAGCACCGTGCGTTGACGGGCGATGATGCGAGTGGAAGGGTGGCGAGGTCGCCTCGTCGAATTTGAAGGCCGATGAAGATGGTGATTAGGAGGCCGAAACCGAGGAGGCAGCCCCAGACGCGGCTGGATGACCAGGAATAGACGAAGCCGCCCCACTAGCGAGTGTTAGTTGTTGGGCGAGGAGATGCTTTTGAATGCTACGAACCTGGAGAGCAAGGAGCAAGCAGACAATGGCCGTGACTAAGAAGGCTGCAGCGAGGAGGTTGATTTGCTTGATCTTTTCCTTGGTGGTTAATTTCGATTCTTTGCGTTCGGGATTCTGGAAGAAGAAGAACAGAACGGTCATGACAATGGCGCCCACGGGGAGGTTTATATAAAAGCACCCTCGCCAGCTCACTCTGTCAGTGAATGCGCCGCCGAGAAGGGGATCTGGATATGATCTAGCTAGGAGTGAACCTGACCGTATGACACGACATACCTATCACCGAACTAATGCCAAACATGCTACTCAGCAGCCCGATGTAGATCGGCCTGCGATGTAGTGGCACAGAATACGCAACAATAGTCATTCCACCACTGAACACGGCACTCGCATCAACTCCAGCCACTGCACGGCCAACTATGAGCACGGTGCTATTCCTCGCAGCACTATATATCACTGACCCGACCTCGAAGACAAGCAGCGCAAAGAGGTAGGTAAACTTCACATCGAAGTACTGGTAGATCTTGCCGAATGTGGGCTGAAGAGAAGTCGTAGTGAGCAAGTAGGACGAACCGTACCAGCCAACATCGTTCAGTGAGTCGAAAACAGTGGTGATGCGAGGAATGGCAGTAGCGATGATGGTGTTGTCCAGCGTGACGACGAACGTTGCTAGAGCGAGGCCAAACGTCAAGAGATAGAGCTGTGACCCTTGCTTGTATTTCGTGGCATCATCCGCTTCGTCGGCTGAGGAGGTGGTCGCTGTCGATTCTGTTCGTTCTGTTGTCTGCAGTTTACCGGATTCATTCTGTGGTTGTGATCCAGTTTTCTGGTTGGGGGTCATATCAGTCTGTTCGATGATCGACTTCTCGTTTGGCAATTTAGTTGGCTCAAGCACGGCGTCAGCACTTGGACGTGTGTTTCCTGTGCTCGTATCCGATGGGTCAAGTTTTCCTTTATCGGCAGTTGTAGCCTTACTCCATGGTAGCTTCATCCACCACGTCGGAGATACAGATTAATTAGTAGATCGCAGTGAATAGCACGTCGGAACATAAGGCAAGGAAAGAATGATTCACCATAGCAAGAGAAGGCACATTTCTGGAGGCATTGTGAAGTGCTACACGGGCCATCACCTCAGATGCGAGCCTTTCAGAGCAGCGTACTCCGTGAAGTGTGCGCACTCGCTAGTGAGAGGGACCATGGCTCGCATCGTTAAAGCTTCGCCTGGCAGCCATAGAGTGCTCAGAATGCAACTACACGATCAGCTCTACTATAATGGGAATCACTTAAACGAAGAGAAGAATTGTCCGCCCAGTGAGAGACATGTACCGTCATGGAAGAGCTGAAAGGTGCGGCTGGGCACCTTAGCTGATCTGCGACAAATCCACATGTAGTTAAGCTTTCTACGGCCGGGAACGACAGACGCTTGTGGCTTCGAAAACGATACTGCTTTTGGATTGCGTCTACGGCAAGCGAGAAAGGAGCTACAAAGGATTATCGCGTATGGCTTGCAGATGCCGTGGATGTTGGAGGTACGAACAATGACAGGAGCAGTACAAGGCTAGCGGAGATGGAAGCGATATTGAGATTCTGAGGATCTTGTTTAGTTTGCTCGGTACAGATTACGGGGCACAAATACGAGACGGACCGACACAGGATTTGTAATGTCCGCCCATTGTTCAAGCTTCTGCTGGTCGCTGCCGACATTGCAGGCCTGAGAACCTAGCGCCGGGAAATGCTGTACCAACAATCTTGGTAGGCCCAACGATGTCCATCATGCTAGGTCTAAAGTGATAGACAGAATCGTACCGTATCGGAGCCAGCTGGAACGGACCATTCTGCGCAGACCAGTGCGATTGCTCTTAGGGTGGCCATCTGCGTGGCTGCCATGTTCTGCATGCTCTGAGCAGGGTGGGTCTTTCTTGTGACTCGTGATCAGAAATCTTGCCGACCCCGTCAAATTCTGTACACAAGCCCTCAATTCGTCCAATCATATCTATCATACAACTCGCTTGACCTGCAAAAGAGAGATGTTAATGAACAGTGCTCAACTTTTCGTGTCTCACACGCTGCCTACCTCGAAGAATCTCTTCAGCCACCAGACCTGGAATACAGCCTCCCCAATCAGCACGCCCAACTGGAAGACACTCCACCACTTCACTCTCGTATTCGTGCTCTCGGCTGTGTTCCTGTGCGTCCGTTCTCTTATCACGATGTAGGCCTGCTCATCCTTGACTTGCGCAAGGACATCAGCCAGTTTGCGGACTTCGGCTTCAAGAGGATCAGACGGGGTATCTGATTCAGGGACGTAGACTATTCCATGGACGTTAAAGGAGACTTCCTTACTGTTGGCCGACCAGTGCTCATTGCTGAAGCAGTAGATGAATTTGCCGTCGCTGCCGGCTTCGAAGGTGTAGTCGCCGGACGATACTGAGGTCTGTTGGGTTTGGAATGCGCCCGATGGCTGTTTAATCTGGACGTTGTTGTTAGTCACTTGACCTGGCTCTGGTCGCGGAGGAACACACATAAAAGTCGATGTCTAGGTTCCCTGATCCTCCGAATTCTCGGTCGCCGACTTGGAAAGTGACAGTCATCTTGTCATCTTTGTGCAGTTCTTCGTGGAAACATTCCCGCGAATGCGCTCGCAATTGAATGTTGTGGGCTGCGACTGAGGTGAGGATGCTGAAGGCCGCCAGAAGGCTCGTGACGGCTGTGAATAACATCTTTGTTTGGTTATATGGAGAAGGGCTGGTGCAGCGGTAGAGAGTTGCAGTCGAGCTGATGGGCTGCACGATCGCTCCTTACCATCGAACTGAACACTTATTTGGAGCGGGCATATGCGGCCGGATGAGCTTGGCGTCTGCGCTCTCCCACGTGACCGGCTCACCCCTGAAAACTGGGGACGTTACGACTCCTAGTAGTCATTAGTAGCGTTGCGCCGTCACGTGCTACCTTGTCTGGTTAAATTGAAGGCCACAACGCAGCATACTAAGGGCCTTTATCAGTGCGACGGGCTTACAACAGAGGTGCTAGTCGGTGGCTCAGTAAGGCGTATCTACGAACAACCAGCCGATGTGTCCTCGGCAGGGCCCCTGCGACCGTATCAGATGGTTACTGGCACTCTGTACCTGCAGCAATTGCACGAGGCAAGCTGCCAAGTCAACGGGCGCACACGATCCCACCTTAGTCACTGCGTACTTGAAGGCAATGAGACAAAGTGAACAATGCAGTACGCGTCGTCCAAGTTTCTTATGGCAAGGTCAAATGGAAACTCAATCTCATTATACTCCCGTACACGCTTTCATGATACTTGTCGCCCAGATCAAACATCCCAGTTCCATGCACTTCTCATACACGACTCGAAAGTGGAGTTGTCCATCTCATTGCTTGCGCCTCCTCTCGAAAGTCGTCCCATTTGCCTCCTCACAGTTTCCCCTAATGTACATACTCGTAATTTCCGATGTAGTCCTGCGATGCCCAGGGTATATTCTAATGCTATCGAAGAAAACAGACCGTGTGCTGGGAAAGTCGTAAAGCATTCTGCGAGCCCAGCCGATATCGTTGCTGAATTTCCGTTTCGTGATGTAGTATTCTCGAATGACTGGTCGATCGGGTCAAGCGGTAGATCAGAACCGGAGATTCTCCTTGCACTTGACAATGCAACGCGGAACCATCTTCATATCTTGACGGTTATTGCAAACAAGTCTCGCAAGGCATACCCGATCCGCTGTTTTGAGACACCTCATAACTCAATCCTTAGATCAGTACCACTCTCACTCAAATTGATCCCCTTGATTATCTGCCACATTATCACTTAGATTGATGAGGAGCTGCGCCAAGCACCTCTTGGTTGCGGCATCGTCTCTTAGTACCGCGCTGAAAGTCGCATCTCTTAGTGGCTCGGGCAAACATTGCCGCAAAGCTTGCCGCGCCCGGTTGTTGTCGCTTAGTCTCAAGAAGCAGCGCACCACATGCTTGAGAAGGCGAACGGTTTGAGTCTCGACTAGGCCGACGACCATGTTCGACAGCACAGTACCAACCGCATAGAATCGTTCGTAGGTTGCACAAATATAGCCTAAACCTGTATCGTCGAGGAGGATTTTCTGGACGATGAAGATCGCGACAGTTTTAGATAGTTCGGAGCCTGTTTCCATGATTCGCAGGCAGAGGGGAATAATCTCGGTGGAAAGGAGGAAGGTTATCGTGGGCGAGGAGTTGCCAGGGGGTTGATTTGGATTGCCGTTGGGGTTGACGGACGCTTGGGAGGCAGGCTCATTTTTCACCAGGGCGCCAATGACTCCGAGGGAGGTGAGACGGAGGTACTCGAAGGGGCGGGATTTCGAGGTTGTATTCAGGAAGGGATAGAGGAAGAGAGGGATGTGTGCTGTGGTTCGTTAGTGCGTGTCCTGCTCTCGCATGTCAAGACGACATACCGTTCAAGAATAGGCCCCTCGTTTCGTTGTGACTAGCGACGCATTGCAGCAAGGCAAGGGCGTTGCAGACTCGATTTGAGGCTGCGGCTGTCAACTGGCTAGGATTGAGCAGCGGGTATACGGATATGATCTCTTGTAGCAGACTCGTCATAACTCCAAAGCTATGCCATAATATCAGAGCGAGCTCGGGCACCTGCTCTCGTTTCTTGCTCAACTCCATCAGAGCGCCTTCTCGCTGGGCAGGGTCCATCAGCTGCGCCACCCAGTTCAAGACCTTCTGGTTCTCCTCTGATAGCTGCTCCATGCCGGGCGACCCCTGCTGGTTGAGTACACTCAACGACGCGCCACTGTTGTCTTGCGCACTATCACCCGGGGTCTGGCGGGTGTTCGCATTCTGGTTGGTGTGGTTCTGGTTGACAGCTATCCTTGTGTAATGCTGGTCCTGTTGCAGCTTCGATGGCTGCTGCGCGTACGGTACGCGGTTCTCCTGCTGCTGCCAAGCAGACTGATCGTTGTATTGCGGCTGATAAAATTGTTGTGCGCCCAGCATTTTGGTCGAGTGTCAAGGCCGCATTCTAGTACGTGAGGGGGTGAAGTTGCGAAGGTCCACGGTGTGAATACGATGCAGATTTCGAGTCTTGACCCGCGCTCCTGTTGAGGCTGTATTGACTGTAGAGTATGAGCGAAGCAACAATCGCAGGTCTGAAAGCAAGTACGGATGGAAGGTCTGGCTGGTATGGGACAGGGTATGATATGGCAGCGTCACGGCAAGACAGGTGAAATGATTTCTATTCTGTTACTAACTAGCATCGGCATCCTCGTGCCCAAGGTTTGGGTGCATAGGGCAAGTCTGCCGGCTAGGTGCCGCCTCGGGATAATTGCTGGTGGGTATCTGCACCACAAGGTCAGAGCTGACTACGACCCGATTCAGCTCTGCTCACCATGGCTAGATGAAGCACAACCTCATTGTGCATCATCGCCTGGCCCTCATCCGGCTACTTGCAAGTTAACTAACGCAGAGTCCGTGTCTCGTGGATGGCAGCCGTTGATCACAAACTGGCACCCAGTACTGAACATCGATCCGACTCTTGTGATGAGCAGTTTGTCAGCTTCGACATATATACATTGATGTGGTAGCAGAGTTCAATATCATATAATATAATAATGTTTTCTAATACATTATTGGACGCTGTGTGATAGGAAGTTGCAGTCGTCTTAGGTGTACTAAACAATAGAGCAATCTCCATATGACATCCACAGTCATCTCTATCAACATCCCATGCCCAAATCCAGAGCAATTATGCAAATATCGCTCGTCAGAAACATAAACCGTTTACAACCAATACATCGTCAAACCCATATATGCATGCCAAAAGTACTAAAACAGAACAGAAATCATCTATAATGTCATCTCCTCGACCTCGATCGTGACCTAGTCCTTCTCGTACGTCCTGCTGATGAACTTGAACCTGGTAAAAACGTTAGCAAACTGCTTCTGACGGTCAGGCGAGGCTCAACTTACTGCTACTTGTATAGTACTCGGAATCGTAGTAGCTGTACCCACTTTTGTCGTCTCTCTCATCCTTCTTCTTCTTCAGACCAAGCACAGCAGCAAGGCCGCCCAGCACGCCTGCACCCGCTCCAAATGCACCAAGTTTACTCTTTTTCCTCTTCTCCTCATAACGTGAGCCACTCGGCCTTTGCGCTCCATACCAAGTCCGGCCACCGTGATGATGCCTTTCTTCGTAGATGATCTCTTCACGCCTCTTCCGTCGACGAGGCCCGAGGCCGAAGAGCGCAAGGAGGCTATCGAGCAGTCCTTTGAAGCAGCAGCATGCGCATATGAGCAGTAGCAGGATGATACCGGCGATGACGCCGATGACAATGCCAGCAATAGCACCACCACTGAGTCCACCCCCTGTTGATTCCATCTGTGTTCCGGTAAGGACTGCGCCGTCTGTTCCGACCGGGGTCTGGTAGGGGACGGTGCTCAAGGCAGTGTCTGTCCTTGTCATAGTGACGACTGTGTTCAAGGCGGTGTCTGTGCTTGTGAGAGTAATGACTGTCTTTGTGGTCGGGCGGAGTGGCGCAACAGCCGATGCAGTATCAGTCACCGTGACCGTGTATAAACTGCTGTAGTACCCAGAGCTCCCTGGGACAGCTACACACATGCCGGCTTGTTGACAGTATTGACCAGAGTTGCAGCACATGTTTCCGCATAGTGTTTGTCCTTTGGCGTATGAGCAGCTATCGCTCGCGGCTGTCGTTGCTTCGACATATGAGCTATATGTTTTTGTGACAGTCTTTAAATCGGTCTCCACATATGTGGTTGTATAGTATTCATAGCCGCCACCAGCTACCTGAGTGACGGTAATCGTGTTAGCAGCGCCGTCAGCCCCGCACTGTGCTTGCCCGCTGGAATCGGTATAGCAGTATTCGCCGCTTTGGCAGCAAAGCTGGCCATAGTATCCGCAAGGGTTGGCACACCTTTTGGCGAAGCTCTGAAGATCTTCTAGGCTCTCGAGGAGATCGGGTATCAGTCCTGCGGAGACTGGCCGGAGGAATGTGATGGTGAGCAGTGACAGCGATAACGAAGATAACCTGTCAAAGCGCATGGCTGTGGAGGTGCGCTTTGAGCTGCGCTCGAGCGGGTAGGCGGTGTGTGCTCAACGGATATCTTCGAGTATGGTCCGTTCTTGTCGTCGTCAAGCCGTGCGAGGTAGGTTCGAGTACGATGTAGAAGCACTTTGGTGGATTTGTTCTCAACGTGCACCTGCAACCGAATATCTTCCAGTTGATATGCCACACAGCGGTATAGTAAAGATGGAAAGACAGGAATGGAAAAGTGACTTGCAGTGTAGATTGAAATGGTGGGTAGAAATCGTGTTCTGCCAGCCACCACCAATCGCGACTTTCCTGCCACCCGATTTACCTGAGACACTCGAACAATATCATCAAGAAGTGATTCTCACATCAAAAGCGAATGGCTGGACGCTCGGACAAACCACGCAACTATTATTATAGCAAGTGACAATTGCACTTGATCATAGCTTTGCTTACCTACAGGCTTGGGTAGGTAGCGGTGTCATGAGGTGTCAGCGGGGATAACCCCATCTTGCTGCAGCTCAATATCCGACTCCCGTTCTAGCCAAGATCTTCATTCTCGCCTTGCAGCAGTCGATGCGAACGCTGTCGCACCCATGAAGTGGGCACATGAAAGGCACTCGAGTACTAGGATTCTCCATACGTTGGATTTTGTATTGTTTACACCTTGTTGCTGAGCAGATCTTACCGCAAGGATGGCTGCAGATCTATCGATAGACCAGGCGGATCTGTACGGGATCTTGGCGCGCTTTGGTGGAACATGACTCCGATGCCATGTGCTCGCCATGATTGCGGGGCTGTTGTTCACTACTATACTTATTCCACGAAGCATTGCTTTATGATGTACGCTCAAGCCAGGCGCGCGATCAGTCGGCTTTCTCTGACTATGTCAGATTGCAGCGAGTCCAGTCAACTGCAACCATAATTTGGAATCAGGCTGAGCACTAAGTGCATCTGCCTGCCATGGTAACTCGGGAAAGCAGACCTACACCACTCGTCCGAGCTATGACTCTATGGTTAAGTTATTGAACGATCTTCTCCGGCCTGCCAGGGAACGATATGGGTGATCATGGCCAATGAAACTCAACAGAAGCTGAAACGTAAGCGAGAAGAAGTGCATGGAGAGACTGATACAGGAATCCGCACACAGGCGCCCTCTCAAGCATTGAACCAACATGGGTCAAGCAGCCACTCGTACCCGGTCATCAACCTCGCCGGAAACGCTCAAGCTATACTTGGTGATGTCCATGGACTAGACAGCAAGTTCTTCCATGGTCTGGGTCACACTGATGCTAAGGGTATCGCGCTGAAAGCGTTATATTCGAGGGCATGCGATCCAGGAAGGAGCAGATCGATGCTAGAGCAGGGTCGCCGCAATATGTCGAGTGGATCTGGTCCACCAATTTTTCAACCTGGCTCGAAGGCCCTGAGAGTTTTTACTGGATCACTGGGCGCCCCGGCTCAGGAAAATCGACCCTCATGAGTCACATCTGCGATAGTCGAAGGACCAAAGAAGCACTCCAAAGATCTGCTGGTGGTCAAAAGTGGGTTACGCTGCATTTCTTTTTCGACTTCCGTGCTGAACACAGTGCCGCCAACAGCATCGAAGGAATGCTCAGATCGCTTTTGTATCAGCTTGTCAAGCGCGTGCCGGATGCAGCTCGACATATCGACCATACACTTTACACTGGGAGTTCTCAGCATGATGGTCTACGCGGTTGCATGGACAACCTGTGTGATGCCTTGGGTCCCTCAGCTACCAGGATTTGTGCTTTCATCGATGGCCTCGACGAGTTTGAAGGCTCTAGCTCTGAGTTGTTGGAAGTCATCCACAAGCTAGAGGATCGAACGAACCTAAAAATCTGTTTAGCTAGCAGACCCTATACTGTTTTCACAGACAGTCTTTCGAGATATCCACACTTAGCCATGCAAGATCACAACGACCAGAGCATCAGGTCGTACGCAGAAGCTCAGTGGGCAAATAGCAGGCTAGGCCTCAAAGCAACTTTACCACCACAGCTAAGCGATGAGGTACGCGAAAAAGCCAAGGGGGTCTTTTTGTGGGCCAGGCTCGCTACTGATGAACTATTTCGCGGTTTCCTAGCTGGAAGGTCAGTGGAGGAGCTCAGACAACAACTGAGGGAGATACCCGCCGAGGTCAAAGAGATGTACCAAAGAATTCTTGATCGGCTTCCGCAAATACTGCAGTCAGAAGCAGCTATCTTGCTGTACATGATTATTGCATCGAAAGCACGCATTACAGTCCACAAGTTGTACGCTGCACTCGACGCGATAGTGCGCAAGCTAGGTGGTACTATCCAAATATTAGCTCTCCCAACAGATGGCGATAACGATAGCAGAGTCACCGCGCTTCTTGGTGATTTTCTTGATTTCAGATTGACTGCTAAATCTGATTCCCGCGAGCATCATACACCCGAAACGATCGTGGAGAATGTGTTGCCGGTGTGGAAGCACACCTTGCGCAATTATGTTACATTGACGCACGAAACACTTCGGTCATTCCTCCTTGAGAGCACCTGGCTCCGCAGACATTTGCCACAAGTTTTGACAATAGATACCATAAGTTCTTGCTGGCGCGTCCTGTACCTGAAAGAGCTTGCCGGCTGTATGCTCGAATGCAACGATGATGCGGTCGCTCTTCACCGACAGTCTCAAATCTACCTTGAAAAGATGGAGGAGCATCTAAACTGCGGTAATGTAATCGTATGGGATTCGTGTGAAGAAGCGCTGATGAGGCTGCTGGTCCTCTGGACGAGTTGGACGCCATTGCTTCCATACGCGCTTATCGAGATCTTCAACGGGATCAGAGCGTGCGATCTACCTGACTCTCACTTTGCACTTCTCCAGCAGATCCTAATTTCGCCTTTTCATCCGCTGCACAGCGCGATATGCTTGTTTAAATATCACAATACCTTCCCAGGAAGGCGCCCACCACCTTGGGCAAGAGAAGCTGGCATCTACTCAACTTCTTGTGGTACCGGGTTCAAGCGACATATCGAGATGCTAGGCAAGGACCTAAGTCTTGCAATCTACCACCAAGTTCCAGGTTACGTTCGTTATCGTCTATCAGAAGGCCTATCTATGGACCCGGGGGCATTGCAGTATTTATTCGATAGTATCTGGAGGAGGTCCTTGTGGTGTAAGGCGGATGCAGACCTTGTCGCACATGAGTACTTGCCTCTGCTTGGCTCCTTGATAGCTGGTGGGTGCCGCATGAATGGAACGCATCTGTGTTCCTTGTTTGGAGGGAACGGGATAGTACCCATACTGAAGGTTTCTCAAACTTCCTTCTTACGTCAACACTTAGTGCAGCAGAAACTAGAACATTCGCATGACTGCAAGTACACTCTCAAGCATTCGGAAGCTTGCGGCTTTCTATCTCACTGGGCAGAGTGTAAGATGAAAACAGTAGATGCAGGGTCTCTAGACTCCCTCTTGCAGGTGCTGCTGGCTTGTGGACAAGACATCAACCAAGTATGCGAGGTTCAAAAAGAACCGGTATTGAACGTCATTCTGAAAAGCTGCCTACTCCTCGTAGACACCCCGTCATGCCACCACAGGATTTGGAAGCTTATCGCTGCTCTCAAAGCTGGCGCGAACCCGTACACAGAGGGTGATTCAGGGAACGCCTTTGATGTGGCAAACACGGTACTCCAGATTTTGTCTGAGAACCAGTTTGATAAGGATTGGACGAGAGTCCGCGTACGAGGGAATGGAGAAGAGCTGCGCAAGATGATCGAACTCATGCAATACTGTGTCGCTTCTGAAAACACCTTGCCGCCGAACTTGGATGAGTATTTGAGATACGAAACCTGGTGGTAGAGTTGTTCATCTAATAAACAGATTTGACGCGACCGGATTGTTGGAAGGTACATAGCGAGTAAAGACCACACTCACCAACGCACTCAAAAGCGACTGATCATGCTCGGTAACGCAAGGTGAGCCTATGAGAATGTCCTTTTGCAAACGACATGATACATTGGCAGCAAGTATACAATCGAAGCTCTACCGGAGCACTACTGGGTGTGCAGCGAACAATCCCACCTCACCCAGCCGAGACTCGACCTCATGGCCAAATTCACCCAGCATGATATTGTTGGGAAGCATGACGAGAGCCTTTCCCAAATCAGAAGACCGAAGAATGAGACCATGTCATGACCCTGGAACCTATGCTGTCCTTCTGGCATGCCGAGAACATGGCGTTGATTCTGTACCAGACATCTTTGTAGCCAGGGCCGCAAGGATAGTTCGAAACCACGTTAGAGAAAGTCTCGGTCAGCGTCTCCTGTACTCCGTGAACACTCAGCTCCTATGAGTGCATGGGTCGTCTCAACTCTCTGGGATAACTGATGCCAACCCGACCTAACGAACCTGATGTAAGACCCTCTAGGCCACGTCGCAGAGTTGCGAGTGAGACCGTACTCCAGGTCATCACCGTGCAAATCCCTCCAGACCCAGTACATGGGTCTGGAGGGGTCTCGAAGTTTCCTTAACCGCATACTCCGTCAGCGACCATCTTACAAAGCTCTATTTCACAAATGTCTTTACAACTGGGCTCTGAAATATGAAGAGCTGGTTTGTCGATGCCACTCGAAACAACGCCAGGAAGCTGGCTCCATTCAAAGCCTAGCTGTCGCTCCGAGTGTCTTCAGCCTTTCAAATATACTTTCTCTTGCGGTCTCATTGGTAATTGTGCTTACAATCTTTGTATATGCGTGAACTAGTAGGTCAGTCTGTGCACGCTTGGTGCGGAGATGTACTGTATCCGCTGTGCCTGCAGCTTCGCCTGCTAGGTCTTTTCGTTCTTAAAACATCAGTGCTGTCAGATATACGTGTGAGGTATCACAGTGCTCAAGTGTCCGTTGTAGGGTCAATGAAGGAGATAACCTACAGGATCTCAAATGGCATCGTCAGCAGATGAGCAGGCATTCCCGAAGACTTCATTTGGGTTGCCCGGTTTTTCAGTCGCCTGAGATGTCGATATGCAGTTTGTCTATTTGTGTTTCTCGAAGTCGGGTCCCTACGGTACCGGCTGCGGGTCTAAATTTCTTGATTGGCCGGTTCAGCTTCCATTCTCTTGTAAAACAACCTGCCATCTTGGCTCTTTCAGTCTCAACGCATCCCTCATCTCCCCTTCTGCGACCCTTTTGAACTCCTCTCCTTCTATATCCGCAGTCTGTACAGTAGACTTTCGCATCTGCTCTTCCCGCTTCTCCACTAAGGCGTCAAGGTCTTTGACAGCGCCCGCTTCAATTCTCTTCTTCAAGTCTGCGCAGATCCGTTGCCGCCAGTATATTAGACCGTTCCTGCTAAGGCCTCTGGTCGATAAGTTGCTCAACCATTTTGCTGACTTATCTTTAGCGACTTCAGGCGGAGTCGAAATCTCAAGTATTGCGTCAAAGATGTCAAGGGTGAGGAAGATCGTGTAAATATTCGTCGGATTATGCCGACCGACGAAGCGATGTGGGTTGACAAGAAAGTAGAGTCGCAGCGCGTTGATGAGAGCCTCGTCAAAAGCCTGGCCCTTCAATCCTTCTAGGACGAGCGTCCTGGCTATGTCAGGGAACTCACCAGACGTGTAAAGAGCAGGATACTCCAAAAATCGCGCCGATTTGTCCATGGCGGTCGCGGCTTTCTGAAAGGCATCAGGTTTTTGCCCGATCTGGGCGATGTGACGTGTGACTTCCTGAGTCCATTTCTCAAATTGATCTGGCAATCCCGGTTCTTGATTAGCTAAATGTGTAGCGGCATCAACATCTGATACACATTTGGGGCAAGTGCACTCGAAGAAATAGTCTTCCATAAGTTTCGCTTTCCGGGCCTTTACTCCAGAGGTAGGAGCAACATAGATATTCAACAGCTCTTCGCCTTCTTTGATGTCCCTCAAAGGAACGACGCGAGCGAAAGTCTTCCTATCGTCTTCTGAGAGTTGTTTCGAGTCCATCCAGCCACTAGTCATCGTGTGTTGGGGTCTATGGATCGACAGGTTAGGTTCACAACTGTGATTGAACTTGGCCACGAGCGGTTCAAGCATTACACCTATGCCACCTTGTACTGGGGTAGGAAGTTCGGTTGCATTGGACTTCATTATGAAAATAAGCCTTTGGATTGTCTCAACGCTCATACTTGATTCCGCAAGATGCTTGATGCCTTCTGCCATGTCTGTAAGGTTTGATCGACCTCGTCCAGCGAGAATCTCTTCGTGGGATACCAACGAAGTGATACGGGCCCATTCCTCGCTTGGCAATTTATCTCGGTCTTGGAGGAGCACTACTCGCAGCACTGCCCTGAGAATAGCTGGTAGCTGGTTGTTCTTGAGCTTCTTGAAGATCTTGCATTCATGTTTGTGATAGGCATGCCACGATTTGAGCTGACAATCTCTGCCACAAAAGCGAGCGAAATGACATCCATTGCAGGTCTTGAGGTCTATGGATGCATGTCCGTAGCTCGGGAGGGGCAAGTGTGTAGCTGTGACAACAAGACAGTGATAGCAAGTGGTTTGAACAAGATCTGAATCGATAGCCATCATTGTTGGGTAGTTCAACGAACAGATAGAATCGGTCACTGAAAGTGATTGGCCTGCAAAGACTCCTTGACCTCTCCCAGGTATCTGTTCGAGCTTGAGTGTTTTGGCATCTTTATCCTGGATGTAAGAAGCCTCTGGAGCATTCTTCCGCTGCATCAGCGAGTCAACTAGTGAATCGAATTCAGCCATTTCAGCGGTCGAGTATTATATGCCTAGTTGACTAGAACCGATCATGAGCGATTACCGCTAGAATCGTCGAGGAGGTCGTGGTAGATGACTTTGACAACCCCTCATAGGACAGTGTTTACTCTTGCCTGACGGTCGTACTGGAGACTAGCGGCCGCCTCTGATGCGACTTCAATGGTGTGAGCGGGAAGGTCACGTTTTGACGAAAACTTTGTAACGAGCGGGTGGAAATGTTGTCCCGTGCCAAGATAGACAAACCCGGTGCCTCCCTGCTACGGTTGCGGATAGAAACGTTGAGTGCTGATATGCGACCAAGACCACATTGTTGAGTCGGTAGGTGACAAAGCCCATGTCTCCGTCCACTGCCAATGCTGCCTAAACTTTCACCACCTCTAAAGCAACCATCAAATTCACTCACACTATGCCCCATGTCATTCAGCCGCTGTTCGTTAACGCACATTCATTTATAGCACGTCGCCAATACCCTGTTCAAGCATATTGCGTCGTCTCTTCCTCGCAATACTTCCAGAACTTATTGGCCAGATCATCGTTCTTGATGCCTTGCATTATGTCGTCTCTGACGATCGCCGTTCCATCCCTTCCCCACGGTATAACGTATGTGATTCCTTTGTCTACTGTGATATCTGGGCTCCAACCACTATACAGCTCCGTATATGCACCATATACAGCAGGGTGCATCAGCCAGGACACAAGCACCGCGCCGGTGGTGTGTCTAGCTAATTCTGTCCTAAGATTGCCGGGGTTGAAACTCACGCTGACCACGCCGGCATCCTTAAGTATCTCCTGCGTCTTGATTGCGAGTAATGTATTGCCAACTTTGGTCTGCGCGTAATTCGCCATCTGGTTAATGTCTTTCGGCTTGCCTGATGTGTCAAACTGGATGCCACCTACAGGCGACAAGACTTGAATGCCCAAAGAGCTGGCCCATATGACCCGAACTGTGTTCGATGGCGAAGTGGCGGCTGTCTGTTTCAAGATTGGATGCAGGTGCTTGGTGAAAAGATGCGGGCCTAAACAATTGGTGCCGAATTGTAGGTCGTGGTCTTGCGCTGTCTTGGATCCTTTCGGTGGGAACATAACCCCTGCATTGTTAACAAGGACATCGAGTCGTGATTCCTTAGCTAAGAACACTTCAGCCGATGTCTTTATAGACGGAAGATCCGCAAGATCAAGCTTCAAGAAGAGTAATTCGCCTGAGGCGTCGGGGCATGTCGACTTGACTCGTTCAATGGCAGCCTTTGCCTTTGTCTCACTACGGCCAGCAACGTAGACTTTAGCGCCTTTTCTGTAGAGGATGTTGGTAAGCTGTTCACCAACGCCTGCGTAGCCGCCAGTGACGATGTGAACTCTCCCAGCCTGATCTGGGAGGTTCTTCTCTGTCAAGGTTGGTGCTGGTATGTAGTAGGACTGAGTCCATGCAGCGTAGGAGATTGCGTTCCCCATGGTCAGTGTATTAGAGTAATTGGCTGGGCAAGATAGCAATGTCAAGACTGAAGCAGTGAATTTGAGCCGAGAACCGATGAAACTGAACCTCACGAAGGATGTACACTCCACCTGCTGTATATCTACAGGCCTCGCTGTGCGGCCGTCGAGAGGAAACTGATCTCAGCTATGGGCAAAAGGCTAGTCCCTCGTCTGATGACCTTGATGCTGTCAGCACACATTGTGTTTCGGCCATGCCCAAGATGTGGACTAGTGACCTGAAGGTCTATCTGTGTGTCAGGCACGGTTACCGATCAAGACCAGCGTCATAGCGCCGGGTCGCGGCACCAAGCCGCCGAGTACACGAGGCTTGTACCTGCATTTTCACGTGTTAGGTTTCGATACCCCTCCATGTGCTTCCGTTTGCCTGGCAGGATGCATACACAAACACGCTAAGAAATCCATTACGGACTCGGTACCCCATCATAATATTCGTCCCACCAAAGTAACTACGCAGTATCGATTTCAAACATGTCTGGGCTCACCGATACGAAGAAGCGCCTGGCGTTGAGTGTGATAGACTTCCTTCAGCAATCCACCAAAGATGGTTCGCTGTCAGCTGACGATGCTGAGAACATCGAGGTCGCGACGTCATGTATAGCCGACGCCTTCAAGGTCGATGCTACTGATAGCACCGCAATCAAAGAGGCAGTCGGCTCACAGAATTTGCTCAAGATATTCAGTGTCTACGAGACAATGCAGGGCAAAGGCGCTCCCTCACAATCTGCGTCATCTGCATCATCGTCTTCAAAAGCAACTCCGGCCCCAAGTGCCCAGCCATCGCAGCCAAGCCCGGAAGCAGAGAAGCTGAAGAGTGCAGGAAACGCAGCCATGCAGCAAAAGGATTACAAGACGGCTATTGCGAAGTACACAGAGGCAATCTCTCAATCGCCTACGAACCCAATCTATCTTTCGAACCGAGCCGCGGCGTACAGTGCCTCTGGCGACCACGCAGCGGCTGTCAAAGATGCAGAGATTGCAGTCGCTTCAGATCCGAAATACACCAAGGCATGGTCACGGTTGGGTCTGGCAAGGTTTGCCATGGGCGATGCAAGAGGCAGTGTCGAGGCCTACGAAAAGGGCATCGAGTACGAAGGCAATGGCGGCAGCGAGGCCATGAAGAAGGGTCTTGAGACGGCCAAGCGTGAGCTTGAGAGGATGGAGGAAGAAGAAGATACTATGGAAGCCGACCCTGTAGACGATGCAGGCGGCTCCACGAGATCTGGCGCTGGTGCAGGTGCCGGTGCAAGTGGTATGCCCGACCTTTCTCAGCTCGCTGGCATGTTCGGTGGCGGTGGCGGTGGAGGCGGTATGCCAGACATCAGTGCCATGATGCAAAATCCTATGATGCGACAGATGGCCAGCAATCTTATGCAGAACCCTGAGGCTCTGTCTGGTATAATGAACAACCCCATGCTACGAAACATGATGGGTCGGGGACAAGGCGGTGAGGGAGGTCAAGGTGGAGGTATGCCAGACATGAGCCAAATCCAACAGATGATGCAAGACCCCGCCATCGCAAACCTGGCTAATCAGTTCATGGGTGGTATGGGTGGTGCCGGAAGAGGTGCTGGATCAGGCGGCCAGTAGGGCTTTCTTCAACATGTGGGCTTCCTGTCTGCTGAGACAACTCACAAGCCAGATCGATAATAAAGACATCCTCTCGCAGTCTCCGACTGACTCTGCAGTATTTCAGCGTTGAGCGCACGATATCTAAAAGACTGAAACCTAGAGTCATCTGATGAAATTACCCTGGTCCTCAATAGTGATTTCTCCCTTGGGTACCATGTGTCTACAGCGCGATCCGCTCGGTGTGTATGCGCCATTGGATCCTCTCCATAGTACTATCGCCCAGCTTGTTTTCATCGCGGGTGCATGCCGCAATCGTTGACCCATAGACACAAGCACACGTTTGATTTCACGAGCACATGGTTCGCCACAAACAAGGGAATTTGATACTGATAAAGAGAACCAGTCATCACCATTCCACGTCTCAAGCTCTACATGTTGGTTACGCCACTGGACTTGTGTTATTGCGGCGGAAATCGTCGTCACATAGGTACAGATATAGGGCTTGGACAATGGCCCAGTATGGACTGAGCAGGGCTACATGGACTGAAACAGTCGATGTCTATCACAACCCTGATGGTGAGTATGGGAGTCGGCGTCGTGAGATGTCGTCCGACAACGTACTCAATTGTACCTGCCACTCTCTGCTGGCTGTCTTTGCCCAATTGTCGTTTCCGCTGTCGCAAGACAGACCCAATATCAACTCTGCACTCGTCCGAAACGATTCTGTACCAACACATCTCGGTCCTCAGGATACTTGTCCATTGTCAATCTATATACATTTCGTACTTCGCCTCGAGACGTCCAGCATGCCACCTCATTATAGATCGTCCTATTCCCTCCATTTCGGTGTCCACTTCCACGATCAGGACGGTCGTGGCTTCGGTCGACGATACTACCAAGAGGAGCGTCGTTGTTCCCCTAGCCGCCGTTACGATCCTACAATCCACCTAAAGTGGTCACCGGTAAGGAGATCCCAGACAACCCCTATAGCGACTACCCCTCTTATGGAAACCAGCGTCGTCATGGATACTATGACAGATAAAACGGGCTGCGCGGGCTCGCCTCGCCAGCAGGCAAAAACACAGACAAACGGAGCATTGGTGAGGTATTCTGTCAGAAGATGTTCTAGGTCAACTGCTGAATATACATCCACAATCGTTGTCTTATTGACCTCAACATAGAATTTCGCAAGTTGGCTACCATCAGCGAGGCTGAAGCTCAAACTGCAACAGGTGGTCGTCGTCGAGTCGATCTCTCCTGATTCATGGAGGTGAGGACGTCTTGGGAAATGCGCAACTCTTCATACTTGCTTGGATGAGTTTGGAATTAGCACGAGAAAGCTCAAGCTTGGAATTTGTGATTGCAACTCGTTGCCAGAAGAACACTGGGGTGTCTAATGGGAAACTAACCCAGGACATTAGCAAGCGCATCCGGTCATGCCGGCATCTCTCGTCCTAATTGTGTTGGTAGGCAACAAACCACGTTGAACATGCAACAAATTCACTGTTCAGAAGCCATCATGAATCCATGCACAGGGTCGCGGCACCTTTCCCGGTCTCGTAGAACAGCTGGACCACTTGCCATACCAGGTCCTTGGTCTAATATGGCAGTATCTGAGAACACCGTTCAGCAGGTAGGTGAGGAAGTCACATCGAAAACGCGTGTATACCTCCCCGGATAGGTCTAGTGTGGAATGCCTAGGTCCGGAGGGGATAAGCTTGGCTGCGGCTGACCGGCTTAGCTGCTCATGTAGACTCTAGGCCAGGCTCGTGCAACAGCCGACTCCTTTTCCCCAGCTACAACAAACACATCGAACTGGTACTGGAACGCATGCCATGTCGCAGCTCGACTGCACTCGAATCCTTTTAACTTAACACACATTCCCTTTTGGCGAGCCGCAGTTCGACCATACGGATTGGCTGAAGCTAAGGTTTTGCCAATGAGATGTTCTGTGTCTACCCCTGCCACAGCTGATTCTATGCTTACAAGTGAACTTGTGATGGTTCTACTGTACAGATACAGCCCCCACCGGACCAGGGCATTAGAGTTCCTAGACCTCACCACGAGATCGTCGACGTCGCATTAAGCGACTACGTCATAGCGGACGGTTATGTCACTGAGTTGTGCATCCTTCCTCTGCCGATGTTCCTTCCCCATAGTACTAAAGTTCCGCCCACACGGGCAATAGTACAATTGACGGGTGGGGACTAAAGATTCCACCGACTCACTGACAAGCGAAGGTTTGATCTCCTCAAGACCTATCGTTAGTGGACCGCGTTACCCATAACCCCTACAGATACCTCGGTCATGAAAGAGGCTCATATAATGGTCACTGCTCATGTGGCCATTCGTCTTTGCGAATAGCTTCTTCAACACAATCCGGACTCTCCTGCTCTGTTTGCTCCTCGTCTTCATTCTTTTCGCAGTCACATCAACTATGGCGCGCCTCCCGCCCAAAGTCTACCAGTGGCTGGTAGGGCTGTTCGCTTCCCTTGGTGCTTTCTTGTACGGCTACGATTTAGGTGTTATTGCCGAAGTGCTCATCTCGGACACATTCCTTGGGAAGTTCGATCCCACCGACACTGATTCCGGCCTGGTTGTCTCAATGTTCACGACCGGAGCGTTCTTCGGTGCGGCAATTGCAGGCCCAGCAGGTGATTACCTCGGCCGCCGTGGGACCATCGTCAGCGGAGCGGTCGTCTTCATGCTTGGAGGCGCTTTGCAGACTGGAGCCCGGAGCATTGAATTCCTTTGGGCTGGCCGCTTCATAGCAGGGTTTGGGATTGGTGCGCTGGTCATGATCGTACCTCTATACCAAGCTGAGCTAGCCCATCCCAGCATCCGTGGTCGAGTCACTGCTATCGTCCAGTTCATGATCGGTGTCGGAGCTTTCATTGCGACCTGGATCGGCTATGCGTGTTTCAAGGATCTGAAAAATCAAGACGCCCAGTGGAGGATTCCTCTGGGTATCCAGCTCATTCCAGCCCTGATACTTGCAGCTCTTACTTTCATGTTTCCGGAAAGCCCCAGGTAAGCAGGTGGAATAGTGAATCACGTGACCGGTGCGCTAACGAAGCATACAGATGGCTCATCGACCACGGCAAAGGCGCCGCCGCTCAAAAGGCACTGGGTAGGTTGCACGCTCACGGAGACACTAACGACCCCTTTGTGGTGCAAGAGTATGAAAACATCTCCAGAACCATTGAACACGAACATTCCGAGGAAGCAAAATCGTACCTCGAATTGTTCCGCACCAGAAGCTCATTCCGACGTCTAGTACTTTGCTGTGCTATTCAAGCAGCTGTACAAATGACCGGGGTCTCGGCCATACAGTACTATAGCCCGACAATTTATGGCCAGATTGGCATATCCCAGCAGGATACTCTCAAGTATCAAGGAATCAGCAACGGTATAGCTATATTGGCTCAGATGGTCACAATAACAGTTATTGACTATACTGGCCGAAGATGGGTGCTCATCGGCGCAATGCTTTTCAACATGGTCACGTTCATCATTGGAGCCATCCTGATAGCTCGATTTCCTCCCGGCGAGTCAGAGAATATAGGCGCCCAGTGGGGATTCATCGTGATCACCTGGCTCTTCAACTTCTCCTTTTCCTTCGGCTGCGGTCCGCTGAGCTGGATTGTACCGGCTGAGGTTTTCGACACTAGGACACGATCAAAGGGTGTCAGTATCGCGACAATGACTTCGTTTGCTTTCAACACCATGATTGTAAGTATGTCCTGTTTATGCAACATGGGTTTGACTGACGCTTCTTGCTCTAGGGCCAAGTGACCCCTATAGCCATGGCGGACGTGGGCTACAGGTTTTACTTTTTGTTCATCGTTTGCAACTTCACCAACGCGATATTCTTCTGGCTGTTCCTTCCCGAGACCGCAAGGCGCTCACTAGAGACAATGAATGCGTTCTTCACCGAAGCCCCCTTATTGGTACCCGGAAGGACGAAGAAATACGCACCTCCGGAGCGCATGAATTCAGAAGCGACGGTAGGGAAGGAAGAAAACGTTTCGGAGGGTGCAGCTGCAGATCACAAGGAGGTTCGAGACTTTTAGGTCTTCGCATTTGTCATGTATTGAATACACCCCCACAGCTACGAGGCACTTACAGCTTGACGGTAGCTTTACGCGCCTTCGTCGTTGTTTAATACAGGTACAAGTGTCGTTTTGGCTTGACCGTGTAAACTAGACCACGGTTCAGACTTTGCCCCTGAATGTCTTGCGCCTCCGGAAACACGAATGCTGCTATACCAATTGAGACAGGATGAGAGTCTGGCTAATGGACCATGCTATCTGAGGCTGTACCGATGCGACCCCTTCCTCATTCAAGTGCGGTCACAATGCTGGGGGCTACGTAACTCATACTTCAAGCTTGTCGAGCGTGTGTACAGATCAGACTAGCTGTAAGCATATTCCAGAGACGTCAAGGGGGACCGAACAGCCATCAAGCTATGCACAAACTAGAAAAACACTGGCTGTCTCTTCGATTGAACTGTTCTAGCCCGAACGTTACAGTTTCTCCCGTAAGCACATATCATGGGCAGGTGATGTTGGTCTTCCGGCAGGAGTCTAGGTATTGTAGAATCCCAACTGTTTAAGGTCTCTCTGGCATGCCGGATGTGGCCATACATTTGTAATATTACGTGAGAGCTTGGCATTATTGGCCTATTAAAGCGGCCTTATCGTACCTTCACTTCTAGCTAGTTTAATACAATAATCCTTGGCTGATTTCACATTTGGTAGCAACGATTACGGTAATAAAACAGCGCATTACATTAAGTTACTAACAACTAGGGCGACTATACCGTCGCCCTCGAGAATGATTTCTCGTTCTCGAGGGCGGTAAAAGACTAACTAAATATCGCCTCTATCAGCGCTGAACGAGCGGCAGAATAGTCGACCTTTAGAAGGCAACAGGAATTATGCCAGACTCGGAAAGGAAGATATTAGCTACCCCTTATTACGGGGACCCAATCAAAAACGATAGAGACTCGACTAAACGGTAGAAATACTTTTCCACCTTGCGGAAATAACAATTCCGCCGCTAGCTAAACAGGACAAAAAGAAGAACTCTATTAATCTAATTAGTAGGAATCAGCCTTAAGTCGACCTTAGCTAAGATACGGTAAGGCGCTCGGTTATAATCGAGACTACGCTACCTCGGGAAGTTTAATATAATAACTACTTACCCGAACAAAGATTGCCCTGTAATATTAGGAGTAGTAGTAGATAGTCGGTAAGAATATAGATATATGTAAATTCACAAGGGATATAAGAGACTTAAAGGCTCTTACAGAAGGTTATAGAGTATCACTTAATAGCATCCGGTTGCAAACGAAGCTTATAAACTTCAACGAAGCGTACTATCAAATCCCCTATAGACTCGAACTTGCAATATAACTCTAAGACTCCCTTAGGGAGCACTCGCGAGCACGATACCTTATTTAATCCTACGGAGTCCTAACTAACCCCGCACTATGCTTCTTCTAGTTAAACGGACTATTTGCTAGAGGCCTTAATCTAATTATAGCAACAGAATTAAGTACTATTTTAATAAGGCTAGCAGGCTCTCGAGCAGCACCGATTAGTGGCGGCCCGAATTAACGAAGGTGTTAGCTATAACAGCTAGAATATCTAACGCCTCGGCGAGTTATTTAAAGACGTATTATATACCTTACGAGAGCCCCGAGTTACTCGCACGCAGGGGCCTAAGGTAAAAGACCCGTCTATCTACGATAGCGACCGAATAGGTAATAAGCTCGATTAACACATTTAAGAACTTATAGACTAGTACAACTTTTATAGTACTCGCCGAGTATAAACGGAGGAGGTAGAAGCGGTATAATTAGCTTAAACCTTCTTAGCTTATCCGATCCGCTAACTCTTCGATGCTATAGCAGCGATAACTACGACGATAATAGAGCAGTATACTACTTAGTTAAACAATTGCTTTAGGGACTCTAACGAATAAATCAAGTACCGGAACTAGTAGGTATAAATAGTATAAGACGGGTTATCTATTATTAACTTCGTCGCCGATCTAGTGAAGCTCGAGATAAAGATTAAGCCTGCGAAACAACCGCAAGAGATTAAAGAAGCGATGCGAGTTAGTATAGACTTACGTATATATGCGAAGATAGTAAAACACCCTAAATAGGATGATTTGCCTTTAATAGACTATATCTAACGTGCGAACCGCGTAGAATAAACACTTAGGCTTGCTCGAACCTATCGAATAGATAGCGAAATAAGAGAAGACTTACCGGGATACTTCTACAGCATCTTAAAGCCGTATAGGCGGCGAGAGACCTCGCCTATATCCCGCAAATCTCCGTAAAAGGGGTTAGAGGAATAGAAGAGCTGGTATAAGTTAAAAAACGCCTGCTTCGAGTGCGGAAAGCGTAGATATGCGGCTAATAACTATTATTAACGCATAAATAACCGGAACGTCCGTGGACGGTCGCTAACCCCTATAGGTCGTAGGGACCCTAGTAGAGAACGCTCTAACAGCCGATATAGTCGTATAAGTTCTCGCTCTTGATTAGAATAACGCGAAAAAGGAGTTAAGTTCGAGCAGGGAAACTAAACGGCCTGTTAATAGAGGAAGAACCTATTAGGCCTAAAGGAAACTTAAGTTCTAAGATCACTCTTCTACAATGTTCTACGCTTAACAGCGGTGGTCTATAACCTAAATTGTCTTACTGCCTAGCTACGCGCTCGGAGGAAGCGCAGCTCTTAGTAATAGAGGGCGTGTTAATCGATAGAGGACGACGTTATAATATCTCTATCCTTGTTAACTTAAGGGCAGATCGAGATTATATCTCTAGTAACCTAGTACACCGACTAGCTCTCTCGATCCGCAAGCAAGAAAGGGTAAACGAGTAGGTAAAGGTAGCGAACGGATCGGTTATTCGCTTACCGAGGGAGATAAGCTGTAATCTAGACCTTTTAGGGTATAGGTACTACACTACTATCTAAGTTCTAGATATCGCCGAGTTCGATATTATATTCGATATTCCCTAGCTACGCAGCTACAAGCTACAAATAGATTAGGATAACTTATCCTTAACTATAACTATAGCCGGCCGAACTTTTAACCTTTAGCCTTAAACACCGATACACCAGATCGATACAGCTAACTTTAGCAGCGAATTGCTAACGGCAGCCTAGGTTAAAAGAGCGTTGCGAAAGCTAGCAAGCCTAGTATATATCGCATATATATCGACTAAGGCTGACCTTAAAGGAATAAAGACGCAGGAAGCCGACTAGCATAGAGTAGTTTTGCATAAAACGGCGGAATTGCACGAACTCTAGAAGATAGTTAATAAGTATAGCGGGATCTTTAAGGAAGACTTACCCGCTATACTACCTCCTAAACGAGGGACCGATTATATAATAGATATAGGCGATATATTGCCTATTAACATTAACGCTTATCTACTATTACCCGTACACCTCGAGGAATAATCTAAATAGATTAAGCAAATACTAGCTTAAGAGATTATCTAGGAGTCTTCGAGCAGTTAGGGCTTCCCTGCTATATTCGTTAAGAAACCCGAAGGGAAATAGAGAATATGCATCGACTATAGGGCCTTAAACGCAGTTACTCGCAAAAATAGCTACCTACTACTAAGGATCTAGGAATATCTAGACCTGATTAGAAACGTAAGATATCTATCTAAACTAGACCTAATACAAGGATACTACTAGGTTCGGGTAGATAATAACAGCCGCGAGAAGACAGCTTTTAATACCCGATAAGGAAAATACGAATTCCTTACTATGCCCTTCGGATTATATAACGCTCCGGCAACCTTCTAAACCTTAATAAACCGTACATTAAGGTCGTAGTTAGAAAGGTTAGTTATCGTCTATTTAGATAATATTATTATCTACTCGAATACGCTTAAGGAATATTAATCCTATATTACGGAAGTCTGCGCAAAATTAAAGGAAGCCTCCTTATACGCTTAACCCTCGAAGTGCATCTTCGGAGCCTCGCGCCTAGAGTTCTATAGTTACTTAGTTGGGAACGGGATTATTAAGCCTTTATAGTCGAAGATTAATACTATCTTAGACTAGCCTGTTCTAAGGAACGTCCACGAAGTTCGCTAGTTTATAGGCCTAGTCTCCTATTATCGACGCTTTATAAAGGACTTTGCCCGTATCTCCGTCCCCTTATTTAAACTACTTAAGGAGAGCGACGCAGAGCTTAGAGCTAAACGATTTCGCAGGATTATATAGACATCTTAGGCCGATATCGCATTCCGCCGGTGCAAGCAGATAATTATAGAAGACCCTATATTACGAGCCCTAGATACGAGACGCCCCTTTGTTATTAGTATAGATTGCAGTAAATACGCACTAGGGATCGAACTTAGCTAATATAATCCCGATACGCAAAAACTTCACCCTATCGCCTTCGATAGCCGGAAACTTACCGCAGCGGAAATCAACTATCCTATTTATAAGAAGGAATTGCTAGCGATAAAGCACGCTCTTACGCTATAGAACTACTACGTTGATAATAGATACGAAATCACGGTATTAACCGATTATAAGAGCCTAAAATATATGAATACTATTAAGCATATATCTAAGCGAATTGCTCGCTAGATCAACGAGTTCTAATAGTATCAGCTTAATATAAAGTACCGGAAAGGTAAAGAAAATATAGTCGCGGACGCAATTAGCCGTCGACTCAACTAGATAGAGGAGGGCCTACGAAATATAACAACTAACCCGGCTTAAGCGACGTAAACGCCCGCTCGCCTTAACCTCGTAAAGGGGTATAATAAGGACGATTAGGCCGGATATATGCTGCGATTCCTCTCCGAAGGCGTCGAACCATCTATAAATATCGAGAAAGATATTAAACTTACGCAATTTGCGTTCAATTGCGGATATTAAGGGGATACTCTTTATCGTATCGAAGGAGACTAGAACTCCCCTTATATTCCCTATGCAATAAGAGCCGATTTCCTAGACTAACTACATAATCACTATGGTTATCTAGGATTTCTCGGTTTATAGGGAGTTACATAAGGACGGGGCTAGTGGTATAATATCGAGCGAGATATTAAGAACTTCGTATATACCTGCCCGCAATACTAGTGCAGTTAGCGGTCTCGCTCTAGATAAGAACCGGAACTCCCTTGTATCCTAAGTTTACCGAATTTAGACCTCTTTAACCGCTAGGCGATCGACCTTATTAGACCTCTACTATAGACACCTAAAGGTAACCGTTAGATACTAACGTGCGTTAAATATCTTACTATCTAGCTAATTGCGATAGCGTTACCCGACGCGAGGGCGGAAACGGTAGCTTACGCACTATACGACCATCTTACTATAGTATACGGGCCACCTAAGGAACTTTTATTAGATAACGGAAGTAACCTTGCAGGTTAGGTCCTTTTCGCCTATTTAAAGGTACTTGCGACGAAATATCGGTTTACTACGCCGTACTACCCTCGTACTAACGGAAAGGTCGAGAATTTCAACGGCTTACTAGGTAATATCTTAACTAAGATGCTTGTCGGCAGACCGATAAGGGTTTAGGACTAGTTCCTATAATAAGCCGTATTCGCAACTAGGGTTAGGGTACATATAGGAACTAAGCAGTCCCCCTACTTTTTACTGTATAGTAAGCATCCCCGCTTGCCTACGGATAATAACGAACTCCGGCTACTATTAGTAAGCTATATAAACGAGGAAGGTATAATTTAGCGGATAGCAGCGATGCAGCACGCTAGATCCACGGCAAACCTTAAACTTCTAGAGAAGGCCGAGAAGGCACGTAAGGTTCGCGCTAATCGCGTTAAGCTGCGTAATATTACGGAGGGTAACTAGGTCTTAGTAAGGGCTAAGGCCCGTAATAAGCTTAACGCTAGGTAGTATAGACCCTATAAAGTCTTAAAGAAACATCACTTAGGTACCTACGTTTTAGCCTAGCTCGACGAGAAGATTCTTAAATTGCTCGTTAATGGCTAACGGCTTGTAAAAGCGAACATACTAGGAGGGAATATTAAAGAACTATAGAGCTCCTCGGCGATGCAAGCAGCCTTACGTCGGCAAGGTATAGAGCTGCTAAAAGCTTCGCTAGAGGTAGAGGAGCTACTACAAGACGAGGAGAGACAAACTCCTTCTTACGACGACCTCGCAGCCGTACCGGCTAGCGAGTAGAAGAAACTGCATTCGAAAGAAGTTATTAGGGACTTAAGTAGTAAGCTCGATATAGTAGAAATCAAAGCACTATAGAGAGGTATTTTAGAGGGTATCGCGAACTAGACGAGGCCTATAGATAAGAGTAGCCCGCTAGGTACGAATACTGCTGCTGCCGTTAAGCGTACGAAGGAAGAGGTAATCTTATTTAATAATAAGGAAGAACCCCTAGCCGAACAGGCGATTAATCGAGATAGTAAGGTATTACCCGAAACTAAGACGGAGCCTATTATACCGCTAGAACCTAATAGAATAGTATCTCGGTTACCTGATATTTCAGAAGGAGCGAGAGAAATAATAAGTATTAACGAAGTGCTACTAGACGCACTAACGGATAACGAGGTCGATAAGGACCAGCCTACGATTAAAGAGACCCTACTACTACCTATAGAACTTAACGACAAAGGCCCTACTATACCCGAAGTTACCGCTAATCGCGAAGAGATAGCGATAAAAACGAGAATATCCGGATAGCAAAGGGAGCGAGACGTAAGCCTATAGGAAAGAGAGCGAAATCTAGGCGGGTATAGCCTAAGAGAGAGGCCTCGAAAGATAAGGGATTAAATATCCTTTAGGTGGTGGAGGGAAAGAGAGAAGAGTATAAGCTAGAAGGCTAAAAGCCTAGGCTATAACTCTAGAGAGGAAGAGAGGCTAAGTGGTTAAGATACAATAACTACTAAGGCCTTTACCCTATCGAAAATACGATATAACTTGCGGAAGACTATAGAGAAATATAGAGAATATCGAAGCCGCTTAAGTTGCGGATAATTATAGAGAAATTCGCGAAAGACTAAAGGACGACTTGCGGAGTATTACGAAGAATATTACGAAAAAGCGGAAAGACATATTAATAGCATATACTTGTTATTATTATTCTTTATTAACTTATAAGCACATAAACACCATATCGCAGGAAGTTACGGACTTCTATAGAGATTCTATCACTTTCGAGACTTTCTGCTAGGAGTATTTCTAATATTATTAGCCTTCTTCGCCTTCGCCTCAGCTCGCATCTCCTTCTCGAGATTTGCGCTATCTAACTCTATATATCAGGTTAGTATTTAATCTTGCGGAGAGTTGCGAACATTTATATATACCTTTCTAAATACCCGGAAAACTGCAGTTAATAGCTGTCTTTCCCTAAGTATAGTTAGCATATGCTAGATTTATTAGTATATTATATAATTCTACGGATATTCGCATATACCTCTATAATTTACTCTAGAATCGACCGAAATATACTTAGTAAACGGGCTATTTCCTGTCTTATACGATCTATACGCCTTTTCTCCGGTATAAATATGCTTTTCCTTAGCCTAGATAACGAATGCCTCGGCTTAAATAGGTTTGCTTATCGCAGAACTCTATTCCACGCGTTTATCTAAAATTGCGTTAACTTGCGGACTTCTATAGATATATCCTACTACTTACACTCCTTTATCTCCTTATTTCGAATTTTATACTCAAATGTAGTCCGAAACACAGGCTTGCGTTAGTTTCTTATTAGCTCCATCAACTTAAGCTTTCTTAACCTTATAGGTGGAAGGTTAACGGTGACTTTCCGAACTAGCGGCATATTAAGAGAAGTTGCGGAATATTATAGAGAGTTAACGATAATGCTGGATTACGGCATTAGGAGGTACTTATACGATAGGGACTTACCTGGCTGCAAAGATATATAAGAAGATGTAGGTATACAAAAGGGAGAAGAATAATCTAGGGAAAAAGCGTTTTAATATACCCTAGATTATGCTAAGCTTTTCGTTTATTATATATCATTACGTCTTCACTAGGTGGTGGAGGATGTAATATTACGTGAGAGCTTGGCATTATTGGCCTATTAAAGCGGCCTCATCGTACCTTTACTTCTAGCTAGTTCAATACAATAATCCTTGGCTGATTTCACACATTACCAATCAATTGCGTCGCGCCTCCAGCGCGTTTAGAATGACGTAGGCGCGTCGCTGCCAGGTCGGAATGGAATTTGACAATGGCCGTAGTAGCAATGTAGAGCCACCTAACTTTGGCCTACTAAGCAACACTATCACCACAATTCAATAATGGCAGGACGACGCCTCGAATCAGTCGATCAGGCATTCTCTGCGGTACCGGATCTTCGCTCGTCAATACACAAAGCTCTTAGTACGACTTCCTAAAGACTCTGGGATGATGAAGTCGTATGCTAACAGTCCACAGTTGCCAGCCCGCAGTATGGAAAGTTATTTGATGATATAGGGAAATATATTCTCTCTGTGCGCTCGAACACAAGCAACGTTGCTTCGTCCCTTGACGGCTCGCCCGCCGCTGAGCCACCTTCAAAGAAACGAAAGCTGGACGAACCTGTTACAAATGGACAGCAAGCGCAGCCAGCGGCGAGTGGCGGACCTAGGAGAATCCTGCTCGAGGCGAGGGAGGTAACGTTCACCCTACCCTTGCGGAAGAAACTGCACCTGGGTATCGTGCAATATGGCTCGAGTCTCGAGGACAAGGACGGCACATTTGCCATACAAGCACGAAATCCTGCTACGAATCAGGTTGAATTTGAGCACCCCACGAGCTCTTTCTCCTATGCTTTGCGACTCCCAGTCCCGGAGAAGAATCAGAAGCAGTATAACTTCTGCTTACTGCCATCCACTGAGAAGGCCTCCTCGGTCGAGCCAATCATATGGACCGTCAACCACGGCCCGCTGAAGTCATGCAAGATCGAGGACCCAGATCTGGCGAAAATCGCCCCTGGGCCTGACGACGTCCTCGAGAACGCCCTGAACCACGTTTTGCAGAAGACGGGCCTGAAGCTGACCCTCCCATCTGAGCAAGAATTTGCAAGCGCCATTCGCGAGTCGCATCGGAAGAGTGATATAGCATATCATGTCAAGGCGTTTAGAGGGAGCAAAGAAGGTTACTTGTTCTTCCTGGATAACGGCATCTTCTTTGGCTTCAAGAAGCCACTGAGCTTTTTTCCTTTCAGCGAGATAGAATCGATATCGTACACTTCGGTGTTACAGCGAACGTTCAACCTCAATATCACAATACGACCAAGTGCTGATGCGGAGGTTCAAGATATCGAGTACTCGATGCTTGATCAACAGGATTTCGCAGGCATTGATGCATACGTGAAGAACCATCAGTTACAAGACGCAAGTCTAGCTGACGCCAGGCGAGCGCAGAGGGCCGGCAGAAAAGGCCGACCCGCAGAGCCCAACGGCGATGGTCATGTTGAAGACGATGGCAGGACGGAGCTCGAGAAAGCTCAGCAAGAAATGGAAGACGAGGAAGATGAGATGGAAGAAGACTACGATCCTGAGGATGAGGACGACGACTCTGGCAGCGGATCGGAAAGTGGAGCTGAGGAGTATACTGTAGGCAAAGGGCGAAACTTGATTGCGGAAGAGCTCGGTAGCGAGGCAGAAGATGTGTCGGCAAGTGAAGACGAGGACGTCGGCGGCGAAGACGATGTGGAGGAACAGGGTGGTGGGAAGGCCGATGCCGAGGAGATCGATGAGCTGCAAGCTGAGCCTGTTCCTGTGCCTACACGTAAGAAGCGAGACCTAGGCGGTCCGGCGATAGATGATGAGGATCAACTATAATACACCAGCGGATGTCTCTGTCAGGTACGACCTTTCAATGCCCCCGACCAGGGTTTGTTTAATGATCACCTCCTAGCTGTTCCTCCCACAGTACTTCCCTTGTCAGCGCAAGCATGTCGGGATCAGTGTACAGGATCAAAACATACCACACTCGTGCAGCGACACCCTAATACAGTTAGCGGATCGGTTTAGTAACACTCCGATTGCTCTCGGTGATAACCGAAAATCCGGCTCTGCCAATGTACATCAGGCCCCCCACGAGCCGATACGCCCGCAAAGTCTACAGGGTAACAAAGTTCCAAGTCGCTGCGATAGGTAATTAGCCTAACCTACTTGTAGAGGGCCCCTCTGCCAGTCGTATCGCGCGTACCTCTACACGAGCCCGTAACATATGTTCTTCTAGTTGTGAACAACTATGACAAGAGGCCTGGATTACGACGCGACTATTCTGCGCACTCGTGCTGTCGTCGCAAACACCTAGTGAACGTAAATTGTTCTGCACCGCATCCCTGACTGTTTTTAATAGCGCTTAGAGCATGTGCGCATCGTACTACTGGTGCCTTGGGTAGTGCATCCCAGCAACAAAATACGAGAGATACGAGAGACACGTATATCGTCCCAACACCGCTTCGCAAGACCATTACCTCCAGCTCGTTGGTGACTGGCAGTGAAACTAGTGAGGACACCGGTCACACCAATATGACCGACTTCCAGGCAGCCGCGCAACCCACTGCACCCTCCAAATCCGACACCTCTCCAAACCATATAGAACAGAGGAAAGCTTCAGACGCAAGGAGAGTGCTGGCATGTGGCACATGTCGGAAGCGGAAGCTGAAGTGCGACAGTAAAAGACCCAAATGTTCCACATGCGCCCGCTTAGGGCACCCTTGCGAGTACGACGAGGTGCGCAAGAAGAGCGGGCCCAAAAGAGGCTACGTCAAAGAGCTAGAGGCCCGTCTCAAGCAGGTCGAGACTCTGTTGACCTCGCAACATGGCGATGGTACAAGTCCACAGCAGCCCGTGCCCCCTGAGCAGGCGCAGCAATCATTCTCCACGACGGGTGGTGGTATGAATATGTTCAATACGTCTGCCATGAACGCTGATAGCATGGGTAGAATGGCACCAGATGCCAACATGATCGATCGCAGCCTCAATCTGAATGATACCTATGCCATGGGCGGCATTGAAGACTTCAACTGGGACATGATCTCGCTAGGACTGGAGGAACCCTTGCCTCCCCAAGACGTCATGGACGAACTGTACAACGTTTACTTTGAGAAGGTTCATCCTTCGTTGCCAATGATTCACAGGCCCCGATTCATGGCGTCGCTGAACATGCCCATGAACCAGAGACCGCCTGTCTGCTTGAGGTACATCATATGGGCCCATGCGTGTGCTATGCTTCCTCAATACAAGAGTTCTGCGGAGCAGTTCTATCTGAAAGCACGCAAATACATCGAGCAGGATGAGATGAAAGGACACGGCGAGAGTTTCATATCTGTGCCACACGCTCAGGCCTTCGTCCTCATTGCCACTTATGAGTTCAAGACTATGTACTTCCCTCGAGCATGGATGACCTGTGGCCGCGCGACGAGGATAGCACAGCTGATGGGCCTCCACCGGCAGGATCGGATGGGCCTGGACGTCAAGCAAACAATGCCCCCACCAAAAGACTGGATTGAAAGGGAAGAGCGGAGGAGAACTTTCTGGATGGCTTTCTGCCAAGACCGATATGCCAGTATTGGCACCGGCTGGCCTATGGCCATCGACGAAAGAGACATTTTAACGAATCTCCCTTCAAGCGAAGAAGCATTCCTCACGGGAAAGGCAGAGCCAACGCCGGCCCTGCCAGATGTCTTGGCAGGAGAAGGAACCTCGGGGCTATCATCCTTCGCTGGAGTTTGCTTGCTGGCATCTTTGTTCGGGCGCAACCTGACACATCTTCACAGACCAGGAGATGACGACAATGATCATGACTTGAACGGAGAATTCTGGAAGCGGCATCGAAGCATTGACAACGTCTTGCTCAATACCTCTTTGTCGCTGCCAGCACATCTACGACTTCCTTACGGCTTGGGTGATCCGAATATCATATTTGCTAACATGAACATCCATACATCCACCATCTGCCTACACCAAGCTGCCATCTTCAAAGCCGACAAGCATCGACTGGCAGCTCAAATTGGCGCCGAATCCAAAAGGAGGTGTATCGTCGCAGCAGACCAAATCACGAATATCATGAAAATGTGCAGTCACCAAGACCTGTCGTCGCTCAATCCATTCATCGCATTTTGCTTGTATGTGGCAGCTAGAGTGTTTGTGCAATACCTAAAATCCAAGAAGGAAGACTCCACCGTCAGAGCATCTTTAACCTTCCTACTATCAGCAATGATGGCACTGAGAAACAAGAATCCCTTGACTGAATCTTTCTTGGTCCAGCTTGATGTTGATCTTGAAGGGAGTGGATTGAATATCCCGTCTCCACTAGGGCCGAATCGATACGCCAATCGGCCAGCTGCCGAATGCCCCGCCAATACAGATTCTGTGAGGTGTAGCCCTTTGTTCGATCTTCGAGAAACACAAAGCCTCGGCCAGCAGGCGAGGGAAGCGGAGCCAGTAGTCTCAGGACAGCTGGACACCAATGTCGATTTCGGCGGCATGGGCTACAACCCGATGACTCATCACTATTCCGCACGCGGATTTGGGCAGCCGACTTTTAACAGAGTTTCCTCCGTTACCAATTCTGACTCTCTGAACCAAAGCGGATGGGAGCATGCTCTTGCAAATCCGCCCCAGGGGAAGTCGCCTCCAGGCGACGGACAGTCGAACGCCTCGTCGCATTCCAACCAGCCTACGCCGTCGACGTCAAGCTCATCTCATCGCAATTCATCCCACCCTTCATTCTCGCCTCCCGACGATACTGATATCAATAATATGCAACCCTTCTATGGAAACCCAGAGCCAAAGATGAATAGCGGCATGCCCGACGGATCATTCGCACCTGGCTTACTGCTGTCTCGAACTCAGAATGACGGTAGCTCGAGCACGCAATACAGCATCAACTCAAAAACCAATAATAACGTCAATTTCCATAGCGGTACGAACGGCAGCAACGAACAGAATGGCTTCGGTACCTTGTACGGAGGAACCGGGTTCACCCCTGGCCCGTCGGGGTTTACACCGGGACCGTCCGGATTCACTCCTGGACCCTCAGGCTTCACGCCAGGTCCAGCAGGCCTGACTCCTGGGCCAACAGGGATGACGCCAATGAACTGGAATGACATGCAGATGTCGGAAAGTGGGGAGTGGATGTATGGCGATTGAAGAGTGTGTGACACACCTAAGCAGGGTCAGCAGCGATGACTTGCATCAAGCGTAGGGATCGGATATAGGCAGGAGCAAGGATTTCAGCGAACTCTATGATACCCATGTACAAGTATGGTGGTCTGGGCTGCAGGACGGCTGGGAAAGCTTTGCATATACATGCTTTTGGCTAGCGTGCGACAACACACCACTCTTATTTACAGGAAAGATTTTCATGCACACTTCTTTTCAGCGATCCGCACATGGTAATTAGGCACTAGGTCGGCCGGTAGAAGTAACGAAAGCCAACGATGTGCACTGGCGCTTTCCGCTTCGACTGCCGGGTTGAAGGCTTTGCACTTGGAGCGTCACGTTGGCCGAGCACGGCGCCTGGCCACAAGATCGAGCACCGAGAGGCAGTGGCTGAATGAGGCTGACTCGATACAAACGCCCACGTCCCTCGTGCCATTCCCAGTTTCACCTCTGCGGCACCACCTTCTCGAGGGCTCTTGGTAGGGCTAGGTGACATGTTATCCTTTACTTTATGCATATTCTTCTTAGTCTAGTGCTGCTACTAAATCTGCCACGAGCGACGGGCGACGGCCTAATTCGCGAAAAACTCTACGCTCCACTGCCTCGCGGACTTCTGACAGGGATCTAAGGCTCCGTCCGCATAGTTCCGAGAGCCGAAACGGACGTCTTGGCTCGATGATCTGCAACCGCGCCATAGCCAAGCATCCTCTTCGAGCAAAAACTCTCGCTTCGTTCGGGTTGCATACGATATGCAATGTACCTGCTGACGATTTGAAACCGACCCTTTGCCGCTGGAAGTCAGCTCGGTTATAACTGCTGGCACGAGCCGGAAATATGAAACTGTCCAAGGATCTGCATATCAAGTACGGCATGGAGATGGGGTACTATGCCTCAGGGATGCGACTCCTAACCTTTTCCGAACACTCTTTGGATCCCAAAGAGATACTCAATGCCATCGCCAGGAGCAACAGCTTCCCGATTCGGGCGTAAGCTTGGGCCGAGTTCTGTCCTGAGTCTGACACCCTGGTCGGTCGAATGTCTGCCTCAACAAAGCCTGCTTACAACCGAGTGCGTAAGAAAGCTATTGGCAAAGTTTAAGACCTGCATCGACGCAGAGATTTACGCACTACTCTCGGGGAAGGATTATTCTACCATCAAAGTATGGATCAGCCTCCCTCATGCTCTCAGCATCCGCCATCCGGGCACCTTGCCTGTGACTATGCAGGTACCTAGGCAGTCTGGAAAGGGCCGTTTGCCATATCACTCTGCCGTGCCATAATTCAAAACTTGGCATTGGTGCCTCCTACGTGATGTGATTGGTGACAGACAGATCGGGACTCCTTCGGGAGCGGGACGAACTCGACGGACTGTCTGACGATGATAAAGCGAACGTGCCTGATATATGGTCCGGCGGTTTGGCTCTACTTAGCAGATCCATTTTGTGGCAGACTGCAAGCTATTCTTCTGTGCTTGCTTTTTCGAGACTGCGCAAGATGAAGCTAATCCAAATTACTTTCTGTCTTCTCACCACGGTGATCAGCTTGGCCCTTGCTCAAGATGCTGGCGAGAGCCTTCCGCAGTGTGCTGTGAGTCCCCTTTGGGGGCGGTAGTCTACGAAAATCACTAACCACGAAGCAGGTCAGTTGCATGACCCGGATCATTCCACAATCGACATGCGCACCCACAGATCAAGCTTGCATATGCACGAACTCTGAGCTTCAAGCACAGCTGACGGCATGCGTCACTGCAAATTGCACCGTCAAGCAAGCCCTCGGTGAGTCATGACGGCTTGCAGCACAATCCAAGTGTATTGACGTCCTTCTAGCGACACAGCAATACACCGCAACAGGATGCTCTTGGCCTGTCCGTGACCAATCAGCAAAGCTCAGGCATGTCTGTATCCCGCTGGCTGCCGTTGCAAGCATGTTTGTGGCGGCAAGAGTGGCTGCCAGAGTGCCAGCATTAGGTGGCACATTCGGACTCGACGATGTGTTCATAGTGGCGGCCTGGGCATTGTCGATGGTCTTTACTGGAATGGGGTGTATGCTGAGCTACAAAGGCCTTGGCAGGGACGTGTGGACATTGCCTTACCACAACATCACGGAGACGTTGAAGTACTTCACGGTGCTGGAGAAAGTGTACATTCCGACCACGTGGTTCACTAAGATCAGCATCCTGTTCCTCTACTTGCGGCTCTTCCCCGACCATGCGCTGCGACGCTGGATCAAGGTTGGACTCGTTCTGTGTTCAGTGTCACTGTTCTGCCTGGAACTGGCGTGTATCTTCAAATGCTGGCCTATCAGCTACAGCTGGCATTACTGGGACGGCGAACACGAGGGCAAATGCACGAGCATGTCTGGACAAGGGTGGGCGAACGCGGGGATCAACATGTTCGCGGACCTAGCGGTGTTGATCCTGCCGCTGCCTACTATCTGGAAGCTGAACTTGACGACGGAAAAGAAGCTGAGCATCATGGCCATGTTCAGTGTCGGACTCTTTGTGACTGTGGTGAGCATGGTCCGCCTGAAGACGATGGAGTACTTCGACTTCAGCAGCAATGCGACTTGTAAGTTGACCCTTGTCGTCTTATCGCAAGCACTAACACGGTGTATAGGGGACTTTGTTGGACTGTCGTTGTGGTCAGCGATCGAGATCTACGTCGGCATTATGTGCGCTTGCATGCCGGGCATGCGGGCTTTGTATTCCAAGCTCTTCCGTGGCCGAAAGTGGAGCAAAGGCGATGCCAGTCATGGCGACTCTGCCGGGAGCAGTAGTCTCCAGAAGAGTGCTAGCGAGGCTTTGTCATCGGCAGCGTCCGGGCTGGGAGACAAGATTTACAAGAAGAACGAATTTGAGCTCATGGTTAGTGAGAATGATTCCAAAGAGGATCTGACTATGAAGAAGGGACCACGGATCGATTTCTGATATGGACTCGGGGAATGAGTGAGGAAAGCTCGTTGGTGTGTATCACTAGCATGTATAAGTAATATGTACTAAGAGATGGATCTCGACGGATCTAGACGCGCCTGCTGTTTAGCTTGCGATATTAATAACTGGTACGCTCGCTGAGAATGCTCCCTACGGCACAAATCTTGATCCAAAAGTGCTTCGCTACTGGCCACCTTGCAGTACCCGAGACGACTCGTGGTGCGGCAAACAGAGCAAACGTAGACCCTGGAAGCATGTAAACGCGGTCGTATTTCGTGTGTAAGGTCTCGCGTCTCGAGTCTGATAGTCAATACTGCTGGCGTACACCTCCCGCCACAGATGTTATAGCACAGCATCAATATGGCGCCGCCAGCCCCACGGCGCAACGTGCCGAAGAACGACTTTCCCAAGTTCTTTGCTGGTCTCAAGACACAGCAGTTCGCTGACTCGCAGCCTCGCAATGCGCCCAGCGTCACCCACCGCACCATCGCCTGGAACAATGTCGGCGCACTCGTCGCCACGGGTGCCACAGACCGCATCATCCGAATATGGAACCCTGAAAGACCAGGTGGAAGAGCGCAGGCAGAGTTGAAGGGACACACGAGCGAGGTCACCAAGGTCGTCTTCAACCCCATGCGCGAGTTCGAGCTAGCCAGTTGTTCCAAGGACGGCACTGTCAGATTCTGGGACATTCGGAGCAAGAACTGCACCACCAAGCTCGAGCCAGGCGGCGATCTGTTCTCTCTCGCTTGGAGTGTCGACGGCACTGCTATGGTTTCAGGCTCAAAGGTACCACCTATCAAATCCCTAGGCCCACGCCCGGGACCGCGCGAGGCACATATACTAACACCTTCCCAGCAAGAAGTCCTGACTACAATCTCCACCGTGCCGACGTCGACGCCCACCATCCTCGAGAAACACCGCCAGAAACTCGAGACGAACCACACAGCTTTCAGCATGACTTATCCACCTCAGGACCTCCTCGTCACCCACGGCGATGGTTCGGTGAAGATCCTCGATTACCCCTCCTTCAACGTCCTTCATACCATCAGCAGCCATACCTCGTCCTGCTCCAGCATCGCCTTCAGTCCGCTGGGGAACTACGTCGCGGTCGGCGGTAGTGACGCCATGATTGCGCTGTGGGATACCTACGACTGGGTCTGCAAAAGAACCTTCTCCAACGCAAACTCTGGCAAGGTGAGTGGTTTGAGCTGGAGCTGCGATGGCCGCTACATTACCAGCAGCTGCGAAGACATCGGCTCTGGAGGTGGAGAGGGCAAGAGTGAAGGCTTCGAGATATATCATGCTGAGAGCGCTGATGTGGTCTACACCGTGCAGACCAAGACGAATAGTGTGCCTGCTGTTGCTTGGCATCCGAGGACTTATGCTCTGGCCTACACCGTTGTTGAGGGCGGCAAGAGCAGTTTGAAGGTTATTGGTGACGTTGGCAATACCTAGCAGGGACCTTGCAACGTGCCAGGCCAGAGATTGGGCTGGCCAGATTATTGGAATTACAGAGAACGACACGGCTCGTTCAGCGACGAGGACGAAAATATTGAAGTGAGGGTCTCTGAAGTTTCGAAGACTTCTTCGCCGGTCGAGCGCTTTGCTGAAGACGCGCCATGTGCTACAGACGCGCGGCCGAGCCTGCAATGCTCTCAAGTCTACGTCCAGAATGTCGAGAAACTGGTCATGCAAGATGCGCCGCTCTTGGCATACTCGAAAGTCTGTACGATCCTCGACGAACGAGATCGATCTCCAAGCAAGACCGAGACACCGTATTCCCATGTGGCTGATATCGAACAATCTTCTGCTGGGGCTAGTCACCCACACGTGGGCTTGACATTCGAGACGATGCAACCAGATCTGGGAGCTGACGGAACAGTAAAGACGTGGAATGAATTGGCAGGTGGTGACCTGGACATTTGCGCAAGCCCACGCAAATACTGCCTGAGATGTGGAAGGAAGGATCATGAGCTGAAGTGCTGCACATGGTTTCCATGTGCCACGCTACCTCCAGTCAAGCAGGCAGGACTTATTCCAGCTTGGAAAAGATGACGGCGCAAACAACGTTATCAGTAGTAATGTGTGCAAGATGCTCCATCATTGGCATAGTGTATTTCAATGGTAGATTTTCAGCAGTCCAAGTAAGGTGTTGTTTTATAGTTGAACCTCTGGTGTCATGCCCGACGCGTACTTCCTATTCACTTCTCTTCGTCACTTTTTGCGACGCCCAACGAGAGAGGAAATTCCCCTACCACTCCGAGCACGTGCTGCTACAAAGTCCGATCGAAGTAATTTCCACATTCAGACAGATCCACGGTCACAAAAACTGCTGCGAGAGCCCGAGTTTCACTGGTCTGACTGATTTGAATTCGAGGCTACAATACATGAGCTTGCCTTCAACCACCACACCGTGCAGCACGCCCTGTACCATCCACTAAACCTCACGTCCTTCAACACAACACAGCACAACCACGATGCCTTCCGCCGCCTCCATCTTCAACATCGCATCGTCCACAAGCACGTCCCACGCCCCCAAAATCCACATCTCTCACACCCACCTCCCCCAAACGTACCTTGACCCCTCTCAACCCCCAACAACACGCCACCCCTTCAAACAAATCCGCTCCGCCCCCCTCGTGCGGAACCTCACGCTATGCATGCCGACGCGCATCCACGCCGCCCTCTACAACAACAACAACCACGACGACCGCAGCCATGACCGCTCACCAGCCGCGGCCTCTTCGCGCAGCCCAGCGCCAGCACTCAACTACGCAAAAGTGATCATGCCGCTCTCCGACATCCTCGCCGACTACGACCTGCGCACGGGCAACTACGCCCTGTTCGCCGCGCGGGCCGCGCCGGGCGCGAACGCCGTCGACATGCGGCTCGATCGCGGGACGTTGACGCTCGATATGCCGAGGGACGTGTACCAGCGGGCCGGGCTGACGTTTCCGATGACGAGGGTGGAGAGTGGAGCGAGGAAACATGGAAGCGCGAGTGGACGGTTTAGAGTCGAGATTGATTTGAGGGCGGAGGGGATGGTGAGCGGGAAGAAGGGGTTTGAGAGGCTGGTGCGCGCGAGTGGGAGTGTGGACGGGTTGAAGGAGGCGAGGGTGTGGTTGTTTTGTGAGGTTGGTGGGGGAGCGGGGAGGAAGAGGAAGCGTGGGGAGGAGGGTGGGGCGGGGCAAAGGATTGTTGAGAATGCTACGGGTCAGGCGTCGAGTGCGACGGTGCCGTCTGCGGCTACGGTTGGTCACGAGACGAAGCAGGATCATCCCCTTGCGAGGCATCATCCGACGGTGGTTGTAGAAACGGGTACGGTTACGACGCAGCAGGATGTGCTTGTTCCCCGCGTGGTCAGCTGTCCGGAATACCTCTCCTCCCTCTCGTCACGGGACAGCGCTTCTGATTCGACAGCTGAGAATGCGGTTGGGACTGGCAGTCTCCCGACTCTCCTTGAAGACGACATCCACGAGCTAGTCGAGTACCTGGGTCTTCTGTGTCTTGGGTCACCCCGAATCACGAAGCGATATTACGGGAGGATCGATCCGTATCTGTGTCGCTATGTGCTGCCTACTGCGGGGGCTGCTTTCAACAATACTGGGGTTGGAAAGGCGGCGGACGTGGGCCTAGGTGATGAGCGGAGCGAGGATGGGGAGATTGAAGAAAATCAGGAACGTGGTGCGGATGAGGGTGTTGAGGTCGAGGAGGTCACGACTGTTCGGTACTCGGGGTTGATGACTGCTGAGTTTGTGATGCGGCTTGTTATTGATGCGATCCGGAGATCGAGGGTGGACTCTTCTGGCGACGGTTCTGAGTGGATGGCTATCAACGTTGATGCGTTTCAGACGGAAGCAAAAGGCGGGATCGATGGGTATCTGATGTTGTTGCAGGGTGGTGAGACTGCAGATGCAACACCCCGTGATGTGATGGACGTAGACGTTGGAGATCTCGAACGACAACACAACTCAGACGAGAAACTGGCGAAGAAGCAGAGTCAAGAAGCGAATGGGTTTCGATACGTGACTTGCTTTGAGTTCGTTGACTCAATGACCGGTTAGCGGACTTGAGTGTTATGAGAAACCGAACCCAACGGTGACCCTCTGGATCCAACCTGTTCATCCATCGCCGAACCGATCTCGATCAATTGTAACAAGTCCCAAAGAGAGCACGAGACCGACATAGATGGTGGTTGTTGATAATGTGTGGGCTCGCTGTAGCAGTAGAAATGCTGGTCCCAATCTTGAGCATATTTGGCAAGCTCCCTTTCAAGGTTATCGATCAGGCCTTCGTTAACCCCCTCAGAATGTCGGCACGGGATCATATTACCTTGACCCACTTCGAACGTTGATGGGACGAGACATGGCACACTCAGATGACCATCAATGTTTCTTCGCAGTACCAGGCATAGCAAGCCACTTAGGTCAAACGCTACCAGACCCTCTCTCCCAGGCACACGTCTGAACTCGGACCGCCGGAGTTGGAAGTAGTGTTCATTAGATACGGTTTCCGACTCAAGGTCCAGGAATTGAGAAATTGGATATGGACTGCTGTGCTGTGAATCGTGCATAGGGAGCACAGGAATTATGTGATAGCCAACAAAAGATGGTATGTCGTATCTGGGGAAGAAGAGGTCCAATGGCCTGTCCCTGGCGGCCTTCAGCTTGGATAGGGCCAAGCATGACTGTCTCGACACGCCCAATGCCCCGCTCAGAAGTTTCGCATCATGACCCCAGCTCCAGCGGACCCTGCCGGTACTTGCGCAAAGAAGCCCCAAGCTTTGTGCGAACGGCTCTACGTTTGTGATGTCGTAGTCTACGAGGATGGTGTCCGACGATTTTGTCAACCCAAGCAAGCCATAGACCCGGTCTTTTGGATTCTGACATTGTTGTTCGCCAAAGGCTCGTAGCAAGTCTCCCAGTTGAATCTGTCCGCGAAAAGTGCAGAGTGATGCTATCAGGTGGATGCGCTTATACTTCAGGCTGCTTTTTGTTTCAGCGGGAGTGAGACCTTTAGAGTCATCATGAAATTTGTTGCCCCCATCATAAAGCCACCAGTCACCGACACTGAGAATATGCGCCTTCGTGAAAACACAAGCTCCCAGTACGAACAGTAGTCGTCGTGCAAGAACAACTTCTTGGACAATCCACAGACGGGTCCAATACTGGCATGCAGCCAGGGTATTGACTGCCTCAACCAAAGCGCCTTTGCTGAGATCAGAGTCATACACCTTCATGAACTTTCTGAACTTTTGTGATGCACGGATCAAGGAGATTGGGTGCGTGTTTTCCCACTGTGTAAATTCTTCATAGCAGAATTGGCGCATCACTTTGTCGATCCCGCTCTCGCTGGCCTCGCTGAGCCAAACAAGGACTTTCTCTGCATTTTGAAAAATCTCCTTCATGAGCTGTACCTGGGAGTTCTTCTCTAAGACGCTGTCTTGGTCAATGCATATCGAGTCAATCCACAGCTTTGCCTTGTCGTGGATTCCTGTTTTACAACAATGTTTAAGAAAACGCCAGATGCTGAATCGTAGAAGAAAGGGCTTGTGTCCGATCCATACTCTGTGCTCAGGTGGGCCAAGACCCCAAGTATAGGACACAGCAGTGTAGTTGTTGGCGGCGGCAGCCAGGCTCGTGACCTCTAGGTCTAGACAAAGCTCGCCATAATCGTTGGGTGGTAAGATAGTCACTAGCCTGATCGACGGTGAGGTCTTGTAGAGCGGTTGATAACTGTACGGTTCGTTGTCCATCTCTGCTGAGTTCAAGAAATGTGCTGAAATGAAAGACCAGGGTTGATGGGATCGAAGGTTGTTTGAGTTGGCATTCTCTTTTGCGGCTGTGCCTTTATTCAGGCTTGGGTCTCTCGTTCTGCACGGCACTTTTGTAAGCTAGCCGGGGTAATCTGCAACACGTGATGACCTATATGGAAGTTGTATACCTGGACCGGAACAATCGCAACAAGACAATTGAGGGCCTCATGTGTCATTTGCGGCTGTCTCATCGTGACACTTACTGCTACTATGATGGACCCGACTGTACCGCTCCAAAAAGGCATAGGTGCTGCTGGTTCACTGCCAACTGCAGCTGATACTGAGAAGCCCTCTCTACAACTTCACGGTTGTGCCAGTGTTTTCACCCTTGGCACTGGTAGTTGTGCTGTATCTTGTGGCACAATATACGTGTTGTAGCAGACGTCTTACCATTGTATTGAATCGATGAGACGACAACCGACCAAATGTTTGCCGACCAACATCTCTTGCTTGTAGCAATCATGAGCAGCCATAAATGACGGGCACATCTGAGTAACAGTGAGAAGCTCTTCCTCACCGAGATATTGAAGTCCACAAACAGTCATGGATACCCCTACTACCAAAGGTAAGGCCCTACCCAGATTGTGTCCTTGACTCCTGGTAACAATTCAGCAGATACGATCCATTGGGTGATCGATCAAGCCACCGATGTCTCCATCATGAACGCTCAAATGCCGAGTCAACAGCTGAAATATGTCAAACGCAAGAAGCAAAAAGACGAGCAGAGGCAGAAAAAGATCGATGATTTTCAACATCTCTTCGACCCTCTGGTCCCATCCACAAGGAAGATCAGGATGACGACAGCTTTTCCGTTGAAAGAATCGGGCGGAGCAGTTGATGTTGCCTTACTTCGAGACTGGCTAAAGGAAGTCGCAATCATCATGCAATGGACAAATCCGGACGAGATCCGAAAATTATTGGGAGTAAAGAAATAAGTTGCGAAGGGCTCAAAGTTGACAGAGGAGCTTGAGAAGATGAGGGTGATAGACGTGTAAGGTTCTATGATGGTTCAGAAAAGGTTGAGGAAGGGGCGTACCTGTTACGGAGAATAGATATGATTTGCTGAGACGTTAAATGTTAGGTGGGAAGACCATAAGCAGTATCGGCTTTATTTGGACGCGTTCTTCGGAGACGAGTCATCATTGTATCTTTCTCAAGTAGACGGCGCATGACTATAGGACCAGAATGACTGTTGAACACTGAGGAGCTTAATGGTTACGACAATACACTGGAACACGACATTTGAATGCAAAACGCGACGCGGTCTGCCGCGAGCGCGTCCTCGCGTGAACGGCGGAACATCGTTGGTCCGAATGTTCTCTCTATCATAACCTCTTCTTGTGCTTCTCGCCCACGCTGAGCATGTCACAAAGATGTCATGACTTTCGCTGCAAAGGTCGCGTTGCAACTACATTCATCAAGAATGTGTACAAAGGCTGATAGTGCTTTTGGAAGGTATGGCTGTTTCTGGTTGGTAGGTATTGTCCCCCTATCTTTTAGCTTCCCTGTGTCTTCCTCACTGTCGTGGCTGCGGACTTCCGTTCTCCTGCCGGGCTCGCAGAATATGCAACATTCGCCACTACAAGGATCGGGACGTAATAAGCATGATTGTCATGTCGTACCGCGTGCCTTAGCAACCAACAGACAAGCCCGGAAGATGCACGTTCAGCCCTGAAAATTGAGATGGGGAAGAGTCTGATGTAAATCAAGAAAGCATGCCTGAGACGACAAACTCGGTCTTGATTTGTCGTTTTGCAATGAAGCTTGTGCTAGACCTAAAGCAAAGACCTTGTCCTCTTGTCTTGAGGAGCCTTGCGATGCAAAGAGATGGCAAGCATGAAGAAAAGAGCTGTTTGGCAGATCACGGGCGATAAAAGCTACCACACGGTACGTGAGAGAAAAATTGAGAGAGACATGACTCCTGCTTTGTCAACCAGACCTAACCTTGAAGTGGAAAAGAGGTCAAGCTTGTGTTGTTCACACTGCAGGTCAATTAGAGATCTGAGTAACAGACGCGTCTGTTGAGGCGCTCCTTCCTGTTCTTCTTGCAAGGCATATACTTTCTTTCTCGGCAGACCTGGAATTGCAGTCAACTCTTCGACTCCAAACACACCTGTACTGTGCTTTGCTATGGCAATCCAACGTGCAGCATCGGAAGAGATACCACTGATCATGGTGCCAGCAGCTCAACTACCGCCTCCACCTCTAATTACCTTTCCTCCTGGAGTACGCTGTCATGAATGGTCCCACCATATTTGATGCTAACTCGTATTAGATGCTGGACAATGCCTACAAGCTCAGCAACAACCTGCTCCGCGTCATCCTACTACGAATGCCGAGGGAGATCCAGCTGTCCGTCTTCGAGCAAGACGTACTCTCTACCGCAGACAGAGTATGTCTTGCTTTGACCTGCAAGGCTTTTGCTCGGGCCCTCAGTAGCAACCCAAAGCTTTTGAAATTCCCTGAAAAGCTCGAACATGGCCAAGAGGAGAGCGTGCGAGAAACATACCTCGAATGCTATCCTGTTCAAGACTTTTTCCGCGAGGAAGAGCTCGACATCTGGGTTGCCAAAAGAAAGAAGATCGATTACGAAGCCAGAAACCGGGTAAAGATGAGCGAGCTTGATTGTCTCTTCCAACGACTCGAGAAAGGATGGAATAGATCACCGAATCGGTTCTGCGGATCCTGCAATAGATTTGTGTCTATTGACCAAGATCACTGGGTTGAGAAGGACCGCCAGTTCTCCTACAGAAGCAATAGTAAGATAGCACAGAAGTGGAGGGCAGGGCCCTGTAGCTGTGGCGAATATTTCGAGCACGGCGGAGGTGCAAGAGCCTACGTTCAGAAATGGATTCAGGGCGCTCCAGACACGCCAAATTGTCCATGCTGCCACGTCCAGAGGTTCGGGTGTTGCCATGATTGTGAGACCTTTTGCTGCTGTTGCTGCTAGCATTGACTGCAAAGGCATACGCACCTCTCGCTAGCGGTGATTAGGGGTCTCACGGAGATGTAGGTCTGATGTGTTCAGAAATCCGAGCAGTCCACAGCCTCGGCAGGCGAAGCAGAATTGCAGTACGAACAAGGAAATAAAGAAGCGTTGTTGATTGTCCAATGTCATCAATGAAATGGACGAATGTCGTTGTCTGCAAGACAAACAATTTTGTTCATTGGCACATTGTCCCTGTAAGGATCCTTTGAGTCTTCTGCCACCTTCCTCTGTACTCACCTAGTCTGGTGTCAAGGCAGGTATTTAGCCGCTGCATGTATTCCTCTTGTACCCCGAGACCAGCACAACCAGCTTGCAGAACGCAGCGCTCCCGTCGACCCTACATACCATACCTCTGGCAAGATGAACGTTCCTCCAAACCAGCTGTTTCGGAAGACGATCATAAAGACTGGTTCTACGCAGAGACCAGGACCAGCGGTGTTAGGACCCCTCCCACAGTATGTGATGGGGGCGAACGCAAGCGCTAACAGAAATGCAGGGAATGTATTCGTAACTGAGGATACCCTTGCGGCTTTGGAATTGCAACACCAGCATGACGAGCTTTCCTTCCTGACGCAGGAAAACCGACAACCGTCCGATTCACTACTAGCCATCAGCGCACCGACCGACTTCCGCCATTTGAAGACAGGCGGCCGAGGACCTCTCATGTCATCTAACAGCCAGAGAGCCCCAACAGCCCCTAACTTCTCTAGGCCACGAAGATTCCGGCCACGGTCCCAGTCCCTACCAGACCTGTCCCCAATCAGTGAGTACAGCCCGCGGCTCTCCTTCTACATCAAAGAGACACTGTACAACGTCCCCGAGCCCGTCCCCAAGAGTATATCTGACACCATCATGAACGCCACAATGACTAACAACAGGCTGGAAATCATCCTCGACGGCCTCGGCGAGCTTGACTCCAAGGTCCAAAACAAGCTAGACACGTACCTCGACAGCAACGCCTCGGGCTCAGGCTCAAGCTCAACCTCCAAGACGAGCGGAACCAGCAACAGCGGCCTCAAACGTCTCCTGTCGCGACGGAAGTGCCAGCCAGCTCCGCCACCCCGAAGACCCTGCCCAGACCCCTTGGTCATGGAGGACCTCCGCACGCACCTCTCACACATCGAAGGCTGGGGCGTCCAAGTCCAGATGGCGCGGGACGTGATCAAGCGGCAAATGGCCGATGCCAGCGAGCGGGCTGAGATCAGCGCACGTCAGGCGGCTAAGGGTGCGTTCATAGCGAAGGGCAGGGAGAGCGACCGTCTCACCGAGAAGCCGAACGGGCGGACCTACGATCTCGATGTCCAGTGGATCATCGCCGGCGCGGAAGAGTTCATTGCCGACTTCGACACTTCGATGGGGAGCCCGCGTCTGGATCGTGGACGCGCCAGAAGTAGGACGATGAGTGTGTTGAGTACGTGGAGTGATCGGTGAGTCAGTAGCTAGAGTGCGTGAGTAGATCAACAGTCATAGGTACATGTAACCGAGAGGGTACAGGCCATCAGCTGAGCTGGGCTGGCCCCGGACCTGCAGAGGCAGAATATGATAGTGGTACAAAAGAAAAAAAGTAAAGTCAGCGACCAGATCTTCTTTGACAAGTGGATGTACTCGCATCGAGTCTGCTTCCACAGAAAACTCATGTCCCGACGTCGAAATGTGACCCGTCCGTTCTTCGAACCATGCAAAGACGAGGAAGATGCCACAGGGTGCCTGGTACTGAATCTGTACAATCACAATGCCACGAATGTTCCGAATGCGAATTCTGCCGATCGGAGGATCTGGTCTTGCACCAACCCGTCTATACGTGGGCTCCCGGCTCCGAGTATACTCGCAAAAGCTCTTGACGAAACGCGTACAACTCTACTTATGCGACAGGCTGGGCACCCATTGTTCTGAACCACTCCATCACATTGGTGTAGACCACGAGCAATACACCACCACCCGGACCCAACCTCAGCACCTTGGGCAAGAATCCCTTGTACAGAGCCGCTGCGCCCTCTTCCTTGGCGATCGTTCCCAGCGCGGGCCAAGCCCAGTTGTACTTGGGCGCCTGGCCGGCTACCCTCGGCGAGTTCTGTATCCGCGTCTTGGCAACGTCCATGGGCGTGTTTAGCATGGTACCGACTGTTCCACCAATAGCTCCGGAAGCCAGATCGTTCAGTGTCTGTTGCGTCTTGTTGGCGCCCGGCGCTGGGAGGAGAGATTTGACCTGGAAGATGCAGCCGAAGTAGCCTGCGTTCCAGAGGATATGGCGCCACGCGGTAGATTCCAGGCCGTTGTAGAGAGCCAGGGGTCCTTCAGCCTTGACGGTCTTGGTCACACAGTCCATGATACTGTTGTACTTGCCCGCACTGGCTGAATCTTGCATTCTGATCTTGACGAGCTCAAAGGGTACGACGACGAGGGACTCGGTTGCGCCAGCGGTAGCGCCGGTGAGAATGGCGAGCGGCTGTGTCTGTTGCTTGACGCCGAAGAGGTTGCGGTAGAAGACGCCCCAGGAGTCGTTGGCTGCAAACTTGGTTGCTCGCTTCGGGGCTTCCATCATGATGGGGGCGCCGATGCCACGGTACAATCTTGAGGCGCCTTCGTTCTTGATGATCTTCCTGAAGCAGTCCATCATCGATGTGTAGTGATCTTGGCCGGGAATGGCGACCTTGCCCTGAAGCTGGACTCGTGTTTTGACGACATCGAGAGGGTACCTGTGTGGACGGTGTTAGACCAAGGAGAGTGGTATCGTCGTGGATACGAACATGAGAAGAATCTGTACACATGTTAGCATTTGCTCTGTACTCGATAGCTTGACGGTCATACCTCGGACACACCAGCCACAGCACCAGCTGCGAACTGGTACTGGAACGGCAGAGGCTTCTGTGCGGTCGTCATCTTGACTGTGTGGTTGAGATATATGCTCCGGCCGGCAAGCTCGGGATAGGTCGCGTCGTCTGCGCAGAGGACAAGCTATGTTATGAAATAAGAAGAGGAGCGGAGAGGATGCCGCTGAAAGCTCTGTTGCGAAGGAGTTCTAAAGAGTCCGAGAGAGTCTAACGACTGAAGCAGAAGTGCGAGTCGCGTAACGAGCGAAGCCGGCCACTGGGAATCAGATAGCAGGGGTGTCTGTGGAGATTGACGGCGGAGGTACGGGGTGCGGGAAGCGTGTCTGAAATTACCTGACTAGAGGCAGCCACTAAAAAGTGGTCGACAATAGATAAGATAACGGCTGGTCCCCCGTTGGCGGGACGCTGTGCATGAAAAGGAAGCCATCCCGCTGTGTCTCTCAACGACAGATCAAACCAAGTCCAGACAGATGATTCAGATAGGTCTCGCATGTTGTAGGCATTGTTGCTCATTCTGGGACCACGAATGCAAGAAGTAGGAGGAGGGGATGCTCCTGGCACTGCACGGACAGTTCCAGGACTCGCATCTGCATCCATATATGAAAATGGACGCGGTGGCAAGAATAATGCTTCAGATATCATGTTACGAACTCGTGGTGTTATGAATCCAACAAAATGTGAAGAAGTACAACTAAATCCCAGACCCGAATGTCCGTCTTCAGATCCATGATCCATAATCCATAATCCATGACCCATGACTCCAGTAAGCTCTCCATGAGTCGCAGGGGTATCATCAAACGCAATATTTCATCAATGTCAGACCAGCCCTTATACTATTACCCGTATTCGTGCGTGTTCAAAGAAATGTGTAACAGTCTTATGCCAAAGTGTGCAGGTGCGACATGGTGTGTGCTGCTTTATGCCGTCGAGGGCCTGCTTCGCCCTCACGAGTTCAGCTCCATCAGTTCGTCTTCCTCCTTGAAACTCAATCCGGCATGGCCAGCAGAGTGCCAGAATTGAGGTTGAGCGGGGTTGCTGCCGCTGTTGGTGCCGCTGCCTCCGCTGTGGAACCCAGGCGACAGCTCGAGATTGCTTGACGGACTGAGGCTGTTGCCGTTGCTTTGGATGCGTTCTCCAGACATGGTGGTGTGCTTGGGTACCCGAAGGCCACTTCCGTCGTGTCGAGTGTACGAGAAGCTACCGAGATCGTTTTTCTCCACTGCGTCCATGACCTCGGTCCGCATCCGCCTGTCGTCTTCGGTGGTTTGGAACGGCCATTGACCGCCAAGCTGGGTGATGTAGTTGGCGAGCTCTTCTTCCTGCACATACTTGTGGTACAAGGCCCACATCAGGTCTCTGGTCCAGGCGACTGAGCCGTTGAGGATATCACCCTTGTTTGGTCCTTTCTCCTTCTCTTCAATAGGAAGACCGAGGGTGATGTTGCCCGCCGTGCTTGCAGCGCGTCGACCACTAGCTCCAGCAAGGAGTGATGTCGCTGCATTCGGTGGGCTCATGCTGGTGGGGCCCATGCTGGGTGATAGCGGTCCATTACTGGCAAGCTGTTTCTTGACTTTGTCGTCGTCCAGTCGATGCTGAGGGACGAGCATGGAAAGGTCATGAATGCGCTCATTGATGTTATCCCGTCGGCGCCGCTCGACAGCATTGTGCGATGCTCGGCGTCTTCGCTTCTTCGCCTCTTGCGTTTCGGAGTGAGAGTGTTCGACCTTGGCAGGCAGAGAGGCATGTTTGCTGCTGATCGTCTGCGAGATTCCGTGGCTGAACTGTCAGTGATCTTGTACTACCTGTCAGAGAATGGTGGACTTACCCAGCATGATGTATCATATTGCTTGGCGATGATAGTGGCGATTCTAAAAGGGAGTGCATGCTGCTTGGGGTGCCATCGAACTGTCCAGACATGGTCTTGCGATGTCGATTGCTGGAATTGGATGCTCGAATGGCCTGGCCGTTCTGTTGCAGGCTTCCAGACTCGGGCGTGCCGATGTGTAAGCTGGCCATGGCGGCTGTCCTGGGTGTCATAGAATTCCTCTGTTCAACGGAAGACTTGCGGTGTTGGGCTTGCATGCTCGGTCGCTTGCTCATGTATGCTCCGCCTTGGTGGGGCGACATGTGTTGCGGTATCGAGCCCAACGGCCGGAACTGGCTGTAATCAAAACCAGCCGTGAAAGGGCTTTGAATGGGTGCACCATCTGGCGTGTTGGAGTACAAGCCATTCATGTGTCCTTGATTCATGCCCATGCTCTGGGCTCCATTCTGCTGCATGCCCGAGTAGTCTTGCTGGGGGCTGTTGAGGCTTTCTAGTAGCTCATCATCATTGAAGCCACCTCCTCCCATGTGAAAGCTGCCTGACATGTTCTGCCCCCCAAAGCTGTAGTTCTGGTTGAAGTTGCCATTGCCCACCGACAATTCCGATGGGTCGATGCTACCATTCAAGCTCTGAGGGAAGTTATAATAGTTCTGGTTGGAATTGAAATTGCCGTATCCATTGGACAGGGTATCGAAATCGTCGGGCTCTGACTTGATGTAAGGCATGTTGTTTGGACGGCTCATGGTCTCCTTGGAAGGTTGTCTGTGGGATGTCTGAAGCATATAAGTTGTTGCTGAGTTTCTTGTCTGAGCAAGCACAATGTTTGGTCAATCAGCAGGCCATCAGCCTGGCTGACTTAAGGCTGGTAGAGGGATCGGAAACTGCGGGAGGCTTGGTCGACGCGGGAATATTATACTTGACACGCGGAATGTAGTACAATGTCGTCAATCCTAGGAGCGGCGCGCAAGTCGTTTCTGGTTTAAAGGATGAGGATGCTGTCGAGAGGTCTACGAATTGATTGGTATGTTGTCGTCCCTCACCGACTGGGACTGACAGGACTCGAGTATAACTCGGTGAGTGCGGGGACAATACCTGTTAAGCGAGCGCCACAGATCCTGGTTGGCGGGTCCTTGTTGCTGGTCGATGTTGCTGAGGACGTCGATGTAGCTGCGAAGCGTGACCAATGCCGTCTTGAGAAGGCGACAGCAATGTTGCGACAACGATGGTGTAAATTGTGTGAAGATGTTACAGAAAGTGAGTTTTGGTTCGTGTAGACTTCAGGCCAGTAGTGGCCTCTAACCAACTCGAAAGTCTGACGGAGTGATGTCCCAGAGGCGAACGCGGCGCGCCTATACCTAGGCGGGTTAGCGGCTTTAGTTAGGTAGTGAAGCAGCTGCAGGCGCCTCGAAGTCGAATGAGAGAGGTGTGGCTGAACGGACCGAACACGAAGTACGGTGGCTGCCAAGGCTCCAAATGGCAAGTCACGGTGACGTGCTCAGAAGTATGGAGATAATGCGTCCGGGGCCGAAGCTAGAAATGCAGCCGTGATTGAAGGAAGAATCGAAGATCTTCAGTCAAGGGAATGCTGCTCTCTTATCTTATGCAGGTCCTGCTAATTTCAGCGAGTCCGAGTAATGCTCGCTATCAATGGCGGACCTTCGAGGCTGCAGATGACTGCTCGAGTGGTCAAGCAACGCCATACCTGACCATACGACGAGTTTGAGACTGCCCAATCAAGATGCACGGATTCCTTCATGCGAGGCAACCAGACTGCGGTGGGGGTGTGGATGCTGAGGCAGCAGACATACAAAGCCATCCACACCTCCTCAATTCTTTGTCTACGACCGTGGCTAATGTCTTGGATCACGCAGGCTTAAGGAGTCCCCTCCGAGACATGATGGACAGGTCATGCATTCCAGGCAAGAGGTTCCTGCCTGTTTGAAATTTGCTTGAAAGGTACACTCGTTCCAGCAAAGGGTGAATCCCGCCGGAAGACTTATCCATAGGTGTAGAAGCAAAACAGCGACGTCCTGCCCATTTCTACGCCCTTCATGTCGAATACTGACGTCTATGAATTGAGTTTCAATCTGTGTACTGTTGCTTGTCCAGTCGTGGGGAGAGTTCATGCCGCCCGCCACATTCCTTGCTGCAGATCTCAACCGGAGGAATACAACTATGGATCCGCCTACCTAAGCATCGACGAGAACGAAAGGTGCAGCACAGACGGGGTTGGCGTATTCTTCACCGGCCTGGCGTGCTTTCGTCTTTGTGTAACAGCCCGGGACTATCTATTCGCAACGCTTTCATGTTGTTCTGCATGATAATCTTAGTGCTGATATAGACTTGCTACCTTGGTCCACCGCAGACAATGCAAGTCGAACGCGGACTGCTGGAGCTGAATCTTTGACAACAGAAGCATGGTTAAAGCAGGGTCCAGATGATATACTGCCACACCTCTAGCGTATGCCTGTCAAGTGGTGCGCATCGAGCACGGGACAAGCGGGGTTCGTGACGAGGCGTAGAGCCGTGCCCAAGTTGAAGCCAGAAAAAAGATGTTGAGCAGGGCAGACAATGGTGAGGCATGTGCTGTGAATGGGCAGAAATGGAATGGTGATCGCTGCATGAAGAGACTATGTGTGGCGCTAGAGGTGTTAGTATGTGACTAACGTCAATCTAGCCTGTGATCTGTTCTTTGACCAAGCTCCACTTTCTCCAGAATCGCAGTCTGAAGACGCCTCTCCCGAGCCTGCGCAGTCTACGCTATTCTCGCACACCTCCATTTCGACCATCACTGCGCTGTGAACTTGGTCAAAGGGTTCATCACTCCAGCCCACCTTCTCGCACTCGAACTGCTGTGTTCTGAATCGAGCCGCATCGACCCCGCTTAGCCACCGCGGTCTGCCGTCCACTCCGCAAACCTCAAAATCCATCTACATTCCTAAAGCTGAGACTTCTGGAGCTGCTTTGTCTGCGAGCACCCGTTGACACTGTTTCACGGCAAGCGCGTGCGCTGTGTTCTACTGCGGATCAACGTGGCAGCCAGACGTAGCAGTGGAGTGGAGATAGAGTTCCGAGGTAGTAGACGAGCAAAACAAAGCTGCATCTCAGCTCTCAGCGTCCGCAAGAGCAGGCCAACTGCTACCGCTGATGTTGTTGTTTGGCCATTAAGAAAGAAACTTTGAATCCCGCCATTGCTGCACCTAGAGTCCTGCAGCATTACTCGCATTAGTCTCGGCAAACGCCATTCACTTCTCCCATCGGCTTCGTTAGGTCGGCGATCGCATATCACATCTCAGCACCTTACGACTCAGCATCTGTTCTAACAAAGTCACACAGCGCGTCGAACAAAAGCAACATGACATCGGCCTCTTTCCGCGATTCCCTGAATGGCCTGGGTTGGTCTCGTAGGGACGCTGATGTCCCCGCCAATACCAATCCCACCAATCCACTGCTAAACACGATTTCAAACCTCAATCCCTTTGGGAAGCGAGGCTATGTACATTTGCCTACACACGAAGCACCGGGTGCACCTCTGCCGGCGCCGTCAAGGAGGGAAGAAGAGGAGGGCTGGTTTGCGCGTAAGTTACTGACACAACCCGTCGTAGACAGCAGTGACTGATTTGGACACAACAGTGAGCAGATGGGATAGGATGTTAATCTTTGGTGGCTGCAACTTGGCAGCATTGGCTTGCTTTGTGCTTTGCTTTGCACTGTTTCCTGTTCTTTCTCTCAAGCCCCGCAAGTTTGCAATTCTGTAAGTTGCTCCGCCGATCTCCTTCGCGTCCCCCATGGGTTCCTCTACACCCTCACGAGGTGGACACCTTGGCATGTGACAGACACCTGCATCTCGTGATGATGTCAGTCTGCCGAACATAGTATCATGCGAGTTCTTTGATAGACTCCTTGTCAACTCAGCCTCGCTGTCGCCTTCATCGAGTCGGATGCGCGGCATGGCTTGAAGGTGCAATGCTGACTGCTGTGTGACAGGTGGTCTTTCGGCTCGCTACTGTTTCTCTCCTCCTGGGCAGTCCTGATGGGACCCTACCAATATGCAATGCATCTCATTTCTGGACCACGACTGCCGTTCACCGCAACATACTTCGGCGCTATCGCCCTCACCATATATTTTGCAGTCGGTGTAAGTGTTCCCCACGCATCTGGAAGGCCTGGACTGACCGCCGCTGCAGCTGCACTCCACACTTCTTACGTTATTATCGTCGGTCATCCAGCTTGTTGCCCTGGTATGGTATCTTGTCAGTTACTTCCCAATGGGCAGCACAGGTCTGCGATTCGCCGCTCGAGTCGGCGGTGGAAGAGTAGCAGCGTGGATGAACGGCTGAATGGATCGACAGCGTGTACAGACATAATCCTACATCTTATCCTCACGCGTCTGCCGAGTCTATGCGTTGCAATGCAAGCCGCCCTCCGACCAAATTCTATGCAACCTTGCTGACGACCCAACTTGACTTCTGCGCTGTCGTTGTTGGGTGTCTGGAAACGTTGTCACCTCTGCCGAGCTGCTCAACCAATCCTCCTCCTCTGACTGTCCTGTTGCTGCTCGTCTTGACTCACACCCATGACTGCATCCGTGATCAAGGCTCTGAGCTCTTGTTGCCCTTCTTCAGTATGAAAGTTCTCCCTACTCGCCAGCTCCTCAATGCGTCTCTTGAACTCGGGGTCTGGTTCTGGACCCCCGGCGTCCTCAGCTACAGTCCCTATATTCACCTTGACATTTGGCGGCAGCGGCGGTGGATGGCCATTTTCATCCACGCTCTGGCTCACTTCGCCAACAGCAGCGGTGCCATGTGCGAGATACGCTGCAACCTCCGGGTAATCGTCCTCACTTTCAATCTTCTCCTGTGCAGTCTGTCCGTCGTCGTTCGTCAGGGATGTGTCGATCTTCAATTCCTCAACCAAGCATTTCGCAACTTCCACAGACTCGGCGACAAAGAGACATGTCTCGTTGTCTTCGTCGCGCAGATTAACATCTACATGAAATTCGTTGACTAGTGCTCGCAGGAGATCGATGTGGTTGTAGGAGGCTGCGGCGTGCAGGAGAGAGTAGCCGTGGGAGTCTTGATCTGATGCTAGACTGGGGTTCCCGCGTAGGTGAGTCAGAAGTCGAGGGTCGAGGTCTGGCCCATTGGCTGCGAGAAGGAAGAGATTTGGGTCTGTCATTGTTGCGCTGGGGGTAGGGACTCGAGATATGCTTCGTAGTGTTGCGTCTCTGCGCGTTGTTCGTGTATCCTCTGTCTCAGGCAGTTTATACCGCGGCTTAAACTCGAGCAATATCACCGGCAGTCTCTGTATTGCACTCCGAAAGTATGCTCGGCTACGTGTCACCACTCGTAGGATATGTCTGAGCGTCGGCATCGACGTCTACATGTGCCGCAGGCGTTGATGAACAAAAAGTCGTGCCCCACTGCACATAGGCGCTCCTCGCTATCGATAAGCTTAGCTAGCCGTCAGCATGTCACTAGCGTGGCCAGGCACACAGACACGAGCAGAGTGAAGCTTCATCGCTCACTCCTGTACGAAAGCGAGTGTCAGGTTGTGACTCTTTCTCGGAGCGAGTCTGAGATGATGATATTACCATGACTCATGTGATAGCGTGACTGCTTGCGGCATCGACGTCCGAAGATATACGTGATCCTGGTTGCTCCTTCCGTGCTTCTGGAATAAAAATCCTCACCCAGGTATACACGTAGTTCCCCGACCCGCCATCAACTTCAAACCCTGAACAAGACAACACACACTCTTGCTCAGACGAGTCGCTTTACACCACCAGTTCTTGAGGTTGTATCCGAAGCCGAGACTGATAGGACTTCTGGGTCTTGTCAAGTTGGGTGAAGAGTCCAACACTTGAGAAAGCCATTGACAATCATCTTCATACAGTCGTAGTACAGATGCCAAGCATGGATCAACGTCAACAGCATGGCGTTAGACAAATGGTGCAGGCACTGGAAGCTGCCAAGGGCCGAGGAAAGGGGAAGGGAGGTGGGTATTCCTGCAGAAAGTCAACATACTCGGTGGAAGGCAGCGACATCTTCGTCGACTCCTGGAAATTCAACGACTGGGATTACAAGAAGGACGACCTTCCAACTTATGCCCGAGGCCTGTTCACAACAAAGAATTCCGCGGGTAATCCTGAGATCGTCATCAGAGGCTACGACAAATTCTTCAACATTGGTGAAGTAAGGGAAACGGAATGGAAGAACATCGAAAGAGACACCGTTGGCCCTTACGAGCTGAGTGTGAAAGAGAACGGCTGCATCATTTTCCTATCTGGCTTGGAGGACGGCACATTACTCGTGTGTAGCAAGCACTCCACAGGAGCAAGAGAAGATGCCTCAGCCAGTCACTCAGTCGTCGGAAAGAAGTGGATCGAACGACACGTTGCGAGCGTTGGTAAGACCACAGAAGACCTAGCAAGAACTCTGCGTCAAATGAATGCGACTGCAGTCGGTGAGCTATGTGACGACGATTTCGAAGAGCACGTCCTGGCATATCCTCCTGAGCAGGCAGGTTTCTACATGCATGGCATCAATTTCAACTTACCGGAATTTGCGACACTGTCAGGGCCCGAAGTTCACCGCTTTGCAGACGAGTGGGGCTTCAAGAAAGCCGAGTACCAGATCATTCAGACTCTGGACGAGGCCAAAGACTTTTTGAACAAATGTGCCGAGACAGGCTCATGGAATGGACGGGACACGGAAGGCTTCGTGGTCAGGTGCAAGTTGAAGGACACTTCTGGCAATGCAGGCATGGACTGGTTCTTCAAGTTCAAGTTCGAGGAGCCATACCTTATGTATAGACAATGGCGAGAAGCAACCAAAGCAATCATCGCAGGCAAGCAACCGAGGTTCAAGAAGCACAAGAAAATCACAGAGGAGTACCTTCTTTATGCAAGAAAACAGCTGGCCAAAGACCAAAACTTGGGGAAACAGTACAACCAGAACCATGGAATTATCAAGATGCGGGATGGCTTCCTGGCTGAGAAAGGCCAGACAGGCGCAGACATCATCAACCAGGAAGGGACTGAAGGTACCTCAGACGGACCCATCAACATACTTCTCGTGCCAATCGCGACTATTGGTTGCGGGAAGACCACTGTCGCAAAGGCATTGGTGAAGCTCTTTGGTTGGGGCCACACCCAGAACGACAACGTACAAGGCAAGGGCAATCGAGCCGCACGATTCACGCTAGCCATCACAAATCTCATGTCGGCCCATTCAGTCGTCATCGCTGACCGAAACAACCACCAAAAGCGTGAAAGAGAGCGGATCATCAATGACGTCTCACAAGTGATTCCTGATACCAAATTTGTGGCACTGCACTATGTTCATGAACCAAAAGACAAAATGCTCAACGGCATCCGCAAGGTCACCCAGGGACGAGTGTTGGACCGAGGAGACAATCACCAGACCATCCAGGCTGCATCAAAGGGACAAGCAGAGATTGTTGGTATCATGGAAGGATTTCTGACACGCTTCCAGGGTTGTGACACCAATCGAGAACCAGATTCCAACTTCGAAGAAGTTATCGACCTTGACGTGACAGCTTCATCCTTGGACAACCTTGAGACTGTCATCAACCACTTGTACAATGCTTATCCTTCGGTCTTCAAAGGCAGAGAGATGCCATCGCACCAAGAGATGGAAAAAGCCATCGAGTATGCAATGAACCACACCGTCGAAGCCGATGAGAGACACGATTTGTCTGGTACGTTTCAAAATAAGAAAGGCAACAAGCAGAAGGTCAATGGTAGCAAGCAGAACACGCCTGAGCCGAAACAACTGTCTCCCGAGGAGCTTGTGAAGCGTCTAGAGTATTTTGGCATTACCCTATCCGCAACTAACATCAACTCGATCCTATCTTCCCTGTTCGCCAATGCAGGACCGGAAGAAAGCAAGTTCTACAAGCAGCTGAAGAGTTCGAAGCGCATTCAACAAGAATTCCACATCACCTTGATGCATCGAGCAAGCGGAACGCAAAATCCTCAACTATGGCAACATTACACCGACCTGTACAGAGACGTCGTCAGTAAGCAGCAGGACGGTAACCGCACACCAAGTCTGGGTGCAGGTAGACTGCGGCTCGAACGCGTGATCTGGGACGATCGGCTGATGGGCATTCTTGTTAGAATCTTGCCTTCGCCCACCGGCACGGTCTGGAGCTGTGTTAACGAGTACCCCCATATCACCATTGGCACAGCTGGAGACAAGATCAAGCCTATGGAGACAAACGAACTGATTCAACGCTGGGCGCAGTCTGATGGCAAGGATACAAGCATCATGAGCATGGAAATTCCAGGAATGAGAGAGCTGGATGGCAGTGTCAAGCCTGTCATGCAGCGAGGTCGATAGCATCGAAGTCTCCAGAAGAACCAGAGCAACAGAGGACGAGGTGGAAGAAAGAGAGGCATGCCCATACGAAAGGACGAGGTCGAGCACTCTGCTGACTACCAGCTTGCTAAGGAAGAAGTGCGGACGGTCGAGGCTCCGCGAAATGGTCACATCTCTCCGAAAAGACCAGCTGGTGTTAGCAAGCACGCCGAACGGAACGCTGGGTCTGAAGACATCAGCGATACTCCCTCAGTGACATCTGCCTGAGAACGCCGGATCAGCGGCGGCGACCAGGTCAAGAGAGTAAGAGTCTCGCAATTTTCAAACACCAAGTATGCAGCAAAGAAGAGCATATCAGCGAAGCGACTGCTGTAGTACACGCTCCAAGCAGAGCAGCATAGATAGATACCCAGCATTGTACCTGATGTATGAACAAAGGTGAGACCTTTGACCAGATTGTGGATCTCCTGACCATCCTCAGTTGTACGCGTCTGCATACTCGAACGCATGCTGCAAGGCCAGCGTTGTAGAGCTCTTCAGGCAAGAGGGACGCAGGTACCCGTCCTTGCCGTGATATTGATCGAGTAAATTAAACCGGAAAATTCGATGTGCTGCCAGGGCAACCACCAGGACAACAGACCGGGTCGCGCCTGCTGGAGCCGACGATGAGCCAATAAGGTTGACCTTCTTCTGCGTCCTCTTTGACCTTTGAACTTGTGCACCACTCGTCGTCTATCCTACAAACCATCTCTTTGCACGAAGCGTCTCTTGTATGCAGCATTCAGGATATCTTGGACATTGCATCCATCAAGAACATATCGACTCAAGCACGAATAGGAAGGTGAGCTTGGAGCCATCGCGTAAGTCTTTTGTCCAGCACGTCCACGCTCGTCGACGCATTACATCACGCACTGGAGTGGCGCGCCGCGTCGTGTCGAACCAATCGCAGCAGTAAAAAGCAAGTTGGCGGGTTGATCCAGCGCAAAAGCGCGCTATCGTGCCAAGCCAAACAACGGTCCAAGGCTTGCCGACTCTGCCTCTCTCTGGCTCTTCAAAGCTACGAGTACCTGGGGATAGCCTCTACTCACTCATCCTACAAAACAAAGCTTCCTCTGATAAACAAGCTTGCTCGTGCAGCTCAACGCCTCTTCACATCGAGCTTTACCTTGAGCAGGAGTATCTCGTGTATGCATTACTAGCTGCACACTTCGGGCACCCACGAGACGCGACGGCAGAATCAGAACCGCGCAGCTGACACTCGTGTCGTATCACTGTCGACCAACACCACATATCAGAATCACAGAGCCCCAAGAGCCTCGACTCGACAACTTACACATAATACACGTTGAGAAGCATCGGAGATTGCCATACTGCGTCCACGCTCTGGAACTGCCCGTGCGTCATTCTTGGTGCAATGGAGTTGATGGTGCAATCTTATGCTAACATCTTTCAATCATAGATCGCTCTCAAACACGCGTCAACCCGTTCTCTTTACCTCACAATACCATCGCCCATATTCAGCGAGCACTAGCTGCCGACATCAATCACGATGCCTGTTGTAAGTCCATTCTCCAAGGCAGGCTGGGGGTCGTGTCGCGACTAACACACGTAGCAGCCACGTACAAGACAGCGCATCAATAACGAGAACGATGAAAACAACGTTGCAGCCAACACGAGGCTAACGCGTGCCAAAGCTGCTGCTACCACCTCAGAAGATGTCGCCAACCCGCCAGCGAAGAAGGCTTTGCAGACCAAGAAAGCGACGACAGGAACATTGAATGGCACGCGTGGCCGAAGAGCACTTGGCGATGTCACCAACGCTGCCAAGGGCGTCGAGGCTGTTCAAGAGGGCAAGAAGGCCGCTGGTCAGAAGTCGACAGTCGCGTCTAAATCCTCTGCCGCAGTGGGTGGTGTGCAAAAGCTCACAAGAACGAACTCGTCGAGGTCAGCCCTAGGCGTCAAGGACAACAATGTCAAGCCCAAACCAGCTGCTGTCGAAGCCAAGAAGCCTGCCAGTGGTTCCGGTGTACAGAAGAAGAGAGCACAGCCATCGATACCAGCGCCAGCCACCACGGCCACAGATGAGACTATTGAGGAACTTGAGGAGCCTGCGCGCAAGAAGTCAGTCACACAGGAAATGGTCGAGGAGTCACACCAGCAGATGGAGGAAGACTCTTTTGACGTCATTGCTGGCCTGGATGCTGAAGATCTCGACGACCCTTCGATGTGTGCCGAGTACGTCCGCGAAATCTTCGAGTACTACCAGGAGCTGGAGAAGGTCACCATGCCAAACGCCCAATACATGGATCACCAGGACGATCTGGAGTGGAAGATGCGTGGTATCCTTGTCGACTGGCTGATAGAAGTCCACATGAGGTTCCGCCTGCTGCCCGAGACGCTTTTCCTCGCTGTCAACATCATCGACCGCTTCCTGTCACAGAAAGTTGTCCCTCTAGACAAGCTACAACTTGTCGGCATCACTGCCATGTTCATTGCCTCCAAGTACGAAGAGGTCCTATCGCCCCACGTCGGAAACTTCACACATGTCGCCGACGATGGTTTCACAGTCGATGAAGTCCTTGCTGCTGAGCGGTACACCCTGTCCACTCTCAAGTACGACCTCAGCTACCCCAACCCAATGAACTTCCTTCGTCGTATCTCCAAGGCCGACAACTACGACATTCAGACTCGGACACTCGGCAAGTATTTGATGGAGCTCAGCTTGGTCGATCATCGCTTCCTCGAATACAGACAAAGTCACATCGCTGCCGCTGCCATGTATCTGGCACGGATGATTCTGGAGCGTGGTCCATGGGACGTCACGCTCACCAAGTTTGCTGGCTACACCGAGGAGGAAATCATCCCAGTTTTCGACATCATGGTTGACTTCCTGCAAGCCCCTGTCGCACACGAAGCTCTGTTCAAGAAGTACGCGAGTAAAAAGTTCATGAAAGGTATGTTATTGCTGTCCCTCCACAACATGGTCATTGCTAATAATCTGCAGCATCTATCATGGCTCGTAAGTGGGCTAAGGACTACACCAACACCATGCGCGCTGGTGGTGGCGTCGCTATCGGCGACGTTAAACCCAACTAGGCTATGGACTGGCTATCGACAACCTTTTGTATAGGTTGAAAAGCCCTACTATCCTTTGACAGCAATTTTTCCTGCGATTCACCAAGATGGACGATATTGCATAGAATATCACCGGCATCATTATGGCGCATTTATGGCGTACTCATTCTCAATACCACTCTGCGGCATAGCACTGGCGTTACTCCACGGGCTTGGTTTGGCATAGGCGTGAACATGGAATGGTTACGAAGGATGAAGATACACACAACACACAAGAACAAGCTCTCGTCTCTCAGTTGATGATGGTCTTCACTATTTTCCTATTGGCGATGAGGTGCAGTTGGATTTCGGAGCACTGGAGGATTTCTTTTTTCCACGTTCATAAGCTGCTAGGGAATGTTGCAGTTGTCACTGCAGTGCAAGCAAAGAAAAGAAGCAAGCGAGCGTAATGTTGTTGTCACCATCCGATGGCGCTTGCATCGAGATGGAAGGATACCGTTTGAGTAGCAGAAGACGAGCAAATGAGCGTGCATTGTAAATCAAACCTTGACTTTTCCGTCGTTCATCTTGATCACTACCACATCAGACATACTTACCGCTTCTTTCATTGTCGCTCGTAGAGATCCGGAAGGCTGTCTGCCAACCCTTCTGGAGACATTCCGATCCCACGACGCGCGTTTCTTTCTACGTACTCCCCGCCGTGTGACCTTGCTTTGCGTCTGTGTGCGACCCTGCTGCTTCGAACAATTCAAGATCGTACTTTATGTTCCTGTCTTGATCTAGCGAGCCAGACAGTGGATCGTTGGGCTTTTATCACGGTCAATCAACATTATGTTGAAAGTGCTGGTGTTCTGTCTCTGCGGAACGTGCTGTCTGGTTGTGTCTCAAAAGTTCCAGAAGGAAGATTTGATGAATGCGTGGAAAATGCGAGTGAGGCATAAATGTCTTCATTGCTGCTATCTACCCAAACACTTTCCAAAACGCCATTCGTGTCCCTGTACCAGCCAACCTTACACCATGTGGTTGAATATCGTTGCCCTATTTACCGGAACATGTCGGAGCCGCGACGAACATCGAGGTCATATGTAGACTTGCTTCGAACCTACGGGGGGCGCCGTACAGCGATTTCGCCCTTTCGTGGTTTGACAACCGTGTCTACGATACCCATTATTGAAGAGTTCGCTGCTGTTCCAGGTGCGATGTCTCGAATACATCCAGCCGTAGTATGCTAGGCAGTCGCTGGATTGGGTGTCACCGCTGGCTTCTTTATGAATCGCCATCGCCATTCTGCGTCAAGATCTGAGACGACGTTGATATTGGGTATGGAGTCATTTTGGCTTGTAGTTCTGTTGATCTTTTTCGTCTCTGTTTCGCTGATTGACGTCTTCGAGGTTGTTGAAGCACGACTTGATGCGGTGGTTTTGGCAACGGAGGTAATCTTCGTGCTGTTCTCGGATACTGCAACTGAGTTGGTTTCCTCGACTCGCTGTGCTGCGCGACCTGATGGGACGGAAGTATTCAACGATTTGGGCCGATCCATACTTGTTCCATTCATCCCATTCTGCCTTTGTCGAACTGGGATCGTGTGGTCTTTGTCCTGTTTTGGGGAGGTGGCTTTCCAAGTGAATTTGTTAAGCGGGAATCCAGCTCTCCGGCAGAGCTCTTCAACTACCACATCACATTCCCCTAACAACTCGATATCAACATGGACACCTGGCATGTCAGAATTGGTGCCATTGTACCTATCTCTGTTGATCCAGATTTGAGGAATATCAGGAGGAAAATCGACCAGCATAGTCTTGACAGGTCTGACCTTCAACGATGTGCCCATGATCAGGAGCAGATCAGCCTTGACTTTGTCCTCTTCCAGACGTGGTACATAATATTCTGGTATTGGCTCTCCGAAGAAGGTAATGTCTGGCTTGAATAGACCTTTCGGCATCTTCGTGCCATCATCCGAGTCATGGTCTGAATCTCCTTCATAGATCGCTCTTTTACGTTTCTTGGCCTTCTTCTTCACAAGTGTTCTGCCCTTTGGTAGATCGGTGCCTACGCACTTGCAGCGAGGATAGCCTTCTTCGAACACGATGGGAAGATACTTTTTGGCTGAGATGGTCTTCTTGCAGGTCAAGCAAGTTGCTGTGTCCCAGGACCCGTGGCACTGTATGATCTTCTTCGCATTGACCCCGGACGCAAACTCGAGACCATCAATATTCTGTGTATAGTCTGTCAAGAGCTTGTCTTCGGCTTGTAACAATGCTAGGAAGGCATGTGTTTTGCTGAATTTGGGTACTGCAACGTCGTTATGAGATTTCGTGACATTCGAGATAACGTTTTCATAACCACCGTTTTTGCCTTTGGCATACTTTGGTAACAGAGGCTTGACGTTGTCCCAGAACGACTCGGAGTTCCTGGTGAAAAAGTCGAGGCTAAAGAATTCTTCGGGAGTGGTGATGCCGATGGATGAGGACAACTTACTGTAGAAGCCGCCATCAGAACGAAAGTCGGGAATGTTCAGGGATGTCGAAATGCCTGCACCAGTAAGCACAACCACATTCTTGGCCTTCTTCAGTAAATCGACAGCGTGGTCGATGGAGTGATATTGGGGTAGCCGCTTCCTCGTCCTATCTCTATCCCTAACTCGAGCCACTGGCGATGCAGTAAGCCGCCGAGGGATGATATCATCGGCATAGTGACGTCCATTCCATAGTCTATCAATGCCTGGGCTAGAATGTCTCGAAGAAGGCGATAGAGGCATGGGTGCCAAAAGATGCGGGTCGTATCTACCTGCTGGTGGTGTTGAAGACGAACGGTTTCCATGGGAATCAACGATTGCTAGCCGCTTGTGTCGAGGTGTAGAAGGTGTGGCCATAATGGTCGTTTGCCCCTCCAGAGTCGGGGCAAGGACCTTCCTCACCCTATCCTCAGCAGCACTGGAATGTACGACTTTCGAGGAATTGATGCGGTGACAACGTTCAAGGTTGGCGGGCCATTACCTTGTGTGGACTATCACTCTTTGGCAGACACTCTATGAGCATGTGCCGCCGGGACAATAGGGTTTCTCGCATGTTTCTTAGTGAATATCGAAGCACGTGTTGGGCTTTAGCACTAGGTATTCGAGGATGCCTTCCGTCTTCTACATAGCCACAGCAGGGATCCTCTAAGGCAGGTTAGCCCCTGACAAGCAGCATCAAGCTTCTCACGTGATGTCATCCGTACCAGAAGGCCCACGAAGGCCGACCAGGCTTGTTTTCCAAGGACGCGGTACCACGCGCAGCACGCGTCTTGTTCGCGACAGTCAACTCCCCATCTACAATTGTGTGGCCGCCACTTTTGGATATGCGGCAGAGTCAACAATTGGTGTACAATGCAGCAATAACTGAAACCCTCTTTTGTACCACATAATGCCATCACAGCCATTCCAACCGGCATCGCAATCGAAACAGAAAGAGACAACACTCGAACCTGCCTTGCCCAAAACGATTGCTACACAAGAGAAGGAAAATGCCGTTGATGGAAGAGCGGGAAAGAAGATTCAGAATCACAGCGACCATGCGCAGGACTCGAGATTGCTCCCACCGCAGACGCCGGGCAGGATATCGCTGTCCGACCTTATAGCGAACCCAGAGGACTTACTGAACCAGCTACCCACTGCAACTCCTCATGAGCAGATCACCTGGAAGCATGTACCTGGCCTCCTCAACTCGCCATCGAGCTCGGTCAGAACTACGCAAAGAGGCACTAAACGTTCGCACAGCTCTTCGCCCGCCTCGTCTCAGGGCCGAAGGTCAAAGCACTTTCGGACTGATGAAGACCCCATGAACATGAAAAGTGTCAGTCAATCTTTGCAGAGATCACCTGCTCGACGCTCTCCAAACCATGATGACCCTGCCGCAGTTCTATGGAGCAACTACGCCGAGAGGAGAGGGAACGAACCAGTACTACCTCCCTTGCCCCCGTTCGAGCTGTCCCCACATACACCCAGTGGCGGGAAGAAAGACGCTGGCTTCCGACGCACGGCAAGCTGTGGAAATGAGTGGCCAACTTCCGGACCTAAGCGCAGGAAGTTGACACTTCAGGATCAACATAGTACAACAAAGCAAATCTTTGCTTCCAAGCGTAAGGACATGCTGAAGCCCCAGCTCTCAAGGCAGTCAAAGGTCAGCATTCTACTGGAAAGTGTGCAACAAAATCTCGCCGCTCGTCAACGGGAACAAGATGAGCCTTCAAGCTCGTCTCCACTACCTGCAAGGTTGGAGCAGCCGATGGAGGAGAAGCAATACTCGCCCTCTCCAAAGAAGTCTCTACCAGCACCCCCTTCTATGAGACACGGCAGCTCTCCGTTGAAAGGCAGATTGAACGAGTCCTCAGACTATGGCGACCTGGACTTCGACGACGACGACCTTGATGATATCGAAGACGCCCTCACTCAAGGGCAGCAACAGATGGAAGCAAAACACACCCTGACTTCAGCTCGAGTACCGACGTTGCGCCATGCTGACACAGTCCAACCCTCCTGCATTGACGGGTTGCGGGATGGGTCGGCGACGACTGCACAACGAAACGTCCAACCCGGGGATGTACGATCACCACACCTAGCTTCGTTAGTGGAAGACAACGTTAAAATAGTGGACGAGTTTGATGACGATGACGACGACATATTTGATGATGAGCTCCAGCAGCTGGCTGAAAAGGTTGACTCCCAGCAGTGTCTGACTAAGGGCGCGGACAGCATGCAACAAAAATCGCATGCTTTGGCAGCAGCTTGCGACGGAGCTTTCGATGACGACTGCGACGATAACATATTTGACGAGATAGATGACGACGCCTTAGCCCCCAAGGGCAATGCTGCAGAGACTGCAACAAAGGTGGGTGGAAGTTGATACGAACTAGCATACATGTACTGATAGCTTTGGGTAGAATCAATCAGACACTAGAGCAATCAAGCGCTACCTGATACTTGACGTCTTCGAGAGCAAGTACGAGACGGCCCCCGGTCGCAAACGTCCTGAGAAAATGCTGAGCATCAAGGATGAAAAGACCAAACAGTTATACATCCTTTTGCTGCGCCAATCGTGGTACGATACAAGGTGCGTGAAGGGATCCTTCGTACATCTGATTGGAGACTTCGACCATCAAGGCCAATGCATTGTAGACGATAGTCAGAACATGGTCATCCTACACCCGGATCATCTCATTTCTGCCACTGTCATCGGCGATGCAATCACATGCCTACGACGTGCGGTCTTGCAAGATCGCGTCAAAGCAACTTCTCCACCAGAGAAGCCACAGGTTTACGGGCATATCTTACACGAGGTTTTTGGAGAGGCCCTGAAGCTCAACAGCTGGGAGTGGGATACTTTCTCCCAAATCATCGAACGACTACTGCCAAGCTACCTCGAATCCCTCTATGAAATTGGTGTACAGATAGCAGACGCAACAGAACATCTGATGAGTAAGGTGCCGCTGCTTAGGGCGTGGGCAGAGATGTTCGTATCTGCAACGTTTATGCCTGATGCAGTGATTAGAGATCGGAAAGGCACGTTCGTCCCCACAGCAGTGAACAAATTGCTGGAACTCGAAGAGCACGTCTGGTCACCGATGTACGGTCTGAAGGGTAATGTTGACGCCACCGTGCAAGCTCATATGCGGTTTCCTACAGATGACGTTCTTAGAACTGTCGTCGTACCATTAGAGTTGAAGACGGGCATGAAAGACAACAACGAAGCACATCGGGCTCAGACCGCATTGTACACTCTATTGCTCTCCGACCGATATGACGTCGAAGTCACTAGTGGTATCCTGTACTACATGGAGACCTCGAAGACATTCAGGATCGAAGGCGTTCGAAACGAGATCCGGCAGATGATCATCTGGCGCAACCTGCTTGCAAGCTATGTCCACGACAAGCTTGAGCTTCCCCCAATGATAAAGAAGGAGCACCTGTGCAAGCGATGCTATGCTCAAACATCATGCTTCTCCTATCACAAGCTCGTGGAAGGTGGTGATGGCGAGAGTAGTGGCTTAAAAGAAGTCTTCGACGATGCCGTTGGTCACCTGCAGCCACACCACCAGACATTCTTCAAACAGTGGGACGAACTACTTACGAAGGAAGAGCGAGACAGCATGAAGTTTCGGAGAGAGCTTTGGACTATGCTAAGCACTGAAAGAGAACAAGTTGGCAGGTGCTTCTCAGGTGTTGTCATTGAACCTGGATCAGCCAGGGAGAATGTCGAAGGTCCGAAGATAAATCGCTACAGTTACTCCCTTGTCAAAAGCAGAGTTGACCCTGGCTTCTCCTTCACCGAATCGCAGATCACGGTAGGAGAGCCCATTGTCATCTCAGACGAGAAGGGCCATTTTGCTCTAGCGAATGGCTACGTAACGAGTGTGCGACCAAGAAGGGTCACTGTTGCCGTTGATCGAAGGCTGCAGAACGCCAGAAAGAGGACGAAAGGCTTTAATGCTGAAACCAACCAGTCTTTCGTTGGTATCATGGAGGTAACTGTCGATGGCATTCCGAATCCATCACCTGAAGAGGACGAATCACCAATCTTGTACCGCCTAGACAAGGATGAATTTTCGAACGGCATGGCCACGGTCCGAAACAATCTTATTCGTATCATGGAAAAGGATTTGTTCAAGGCCAGAGAGCTGCGGGAACTTGTTGTGGAAAAGAAAGCTCCGTCTTTCAAGCACACCTCCACCGCATATTCTTTGTCAGGACCAGCTTCGCAAGCAAACGTCAATGTGGATCAAAGAGCCGCTATCGAGAAAGTGATGAGCGCCAAGGACTATGCTCTAGTCCTCGGCATGCCTGGAACGGGCAAGACAACCACGATAGCGCACATCATCCGAGCACTTGTTTCCCAAGGCAAGTCTGTGCTGCTGGCCTCCTACACCCACACAGCAGTGGACAACATCTTGCTCAAGATCAGAGACGACAATATACCTATACTTCGGCTTGGTTCGGTTGGAAAGGTGCATCCTGATGTACAATCCTTTGCTGACCTCAGCGGCATCCCAAAGAAGTCAATGCAAGAGCTCGAGCGCTCTTGGACGAACAGCAAAGTGGTAGCTACAACATGCCTAAGCATCAATCATGGTATCTTCAATCACCGCATCTTTGATTATTGCATTGTCGATGAGGCTTCTCAAATCACCTTGCCAGTGTGCCTCGGTCCTGTTCGAATGGCTCATACCTTCATCCTTGTTGGGGACCACTATCAACTCCCGCCACTCGTTCAGAACAAAGAAGCACAGGAGGGCGGGCTGGATGTCAGTCTGTTCAAGCTCCTCTCCGAGGCCCAGCCCTCATCAGTTGTCAACCTCGAGCACCAATATCGAATGGCTGAAGACATAATGCTCCTTTCCAACAGACTAATTTATAGTGGCCGACTCAAATGCGGCACCCCTTCCGTTGCTTCTCGCACCTTGAAGATCCCCAATCTCCAAGGCGCTCTGGATGCTCACCACAGCCGTACCACAACAAGCAGCAACAATACCACCACATCTCAAGCACACATCAGGCCCTGCACACCGACTAACATTAATTGCTGGCTAAGAATAGCACTCGCTCCAGCAAGTCGAGCCCTACTTCTCAACACCGACTCAATCACTACCCCTGACCCCGCCACTGAATCCCTTACGGGCTCCAACCAAAGAATCACGAACCCCACAGAGTCAATAATCGTTTCCCAATTATTGACAACCTTGATCCGATCCGGTGTCCCAGCAAAGAGCATAGGCGTGATCACGTTCTACCGCTCGCAACTATCTCTCCTCCGCCACGACGTCAAAGCCGTCGCTGGCAGCGCGGCGGCGAATGACGTAGAGATGCACACGGCTGATAAGTACCAAGGTCGGGACAAGGAAGTCATACTATTATCGTGTGTTCGAAGCAACCCGGCGCACAATGTTGGGGAATTGCTGAAGGACTGGAGGCGTGTCAACGTAGCTATTACTAGAGCCAGAAGTAAGCTGATCATACTTGGCAGTAAAAGTACGCTCGAGGACTGTGGCGTGCCTGTACTGGAGGGTTTGGTCAGGATTATGAACGAGCAGCGATGGATTTACGATCTGCCTGCTGCTGCCACGGAAGGCCATGCTTTCGAGAGAGTAGTGATGACTCAATCGCAGCTTCCGCAAGAGCCATCGAAACAAGCAGCAACGAAGGAAAGAATTGCTGCTGTGGATGTGGAGATGAGAAAGCCTCTACATGTTAGCAACGCCAACCTGAGAATTCCTCACCAGGCTCGTTCGAGCATCGGAGTCAAGCTCACGGGCTCGGACAAGGTCAAGGCGCCATTCAAGGTCCCCAAAAAGCTTGTGAAAGGAACAATCGACCTTGAGAACATGCTTGATCGACGACCCATCATGAACGACATTGCGAATGATTTGGCTCCGGCGAGAGTGGATCCGGCGACCGTGGCTTATGATGTTGACGACTTTGACGATGACATGTTGATAGACTTTTGAGGTATTGATTAGTGGTTTGACAGGAAGGACTGTAAGGATGCAGCGTTGGAGAGCAGCTGCTAATTTTATGTACCGGTAGTGTCTTGGTTACCTTGACCCAATGGAATACCCGCACTGATGCTCTCGCAGCATAGGACGACCAATAATGCCATCCTCACAGTCTCAAGTAGTTCACTCGTCTTGGTCTGCGAGTGTGAGAAACGTTGTTCTTCCAGACCTTAATCGGAATATGGAGTGCGAGCCTCCACTAACGACAAGTTGAAAATCAACCCGTGCTGTGGTTGAATAATCTGCAGTAACACTCCTCGACTCGTGTATCTCATCAAGTCAAGCAAAAGCCGCTAGTGATGTTGTAGAGCAGAAAAGAAGTGTTTGTCAACGGCATTATTTGGTCACACCCAGATACGGTAGGTCCACCTTGCACACGGTTGTAAGGCTGATTGGACACCGGGCTGTGGACGCTTGGTAGTTACTGCATTTCTAGCGACCTGCATGGATCTTTGTGCAGGCATCAACCACATGATGGAAAAGAGGGGCTGCACAGCCTTTCTCAGCTGCAAAAGTGCTTGCGACAATATGACACTGTTACGCTTACGATCTCGAACCTTCGACCAACAGACATCGGGACTTTCGCGTTGATGCCGCTGCTGTGCTCGGTAGAGCTAGCGGTCAATGCGCTGCCTTACGATTCTTTCGTGGCGCCTCACCGACATATATCAGTGTGATGATTCCTCCTGTCGTTCTCCTCAGATAGTATGGCACATTGGACAGGTGATGCTACCCGGGTATCGGGGGGCCACGCCTTCGAAAACGTGACTGTTGACGGGCATGGCACTGCCATTTTGGGTGATCACCATGTACACAACCATTCGGAACCCAGCGCTGAGGAGCAGGAAAAGATCGCTCGTCGTGGTAAGATGCAAGCACCAGTATTGGACAAGCATCGCGTGCTTACTTGAGCAGAACTCATCATGGCCCTCGCCTACGACAGCATGAGTGCACGCCGGATGCAGCTCGCTCAGGACCCAGCGCGGCACGTAGAGTGGATATGGAGAGAGCAAGCCCAGGGTGGTCCCGGATTTGCTGAATGGTTGAATAGTGACACTCCAATGTTCTGGATCACGGGAAAACCAGGCAGCGGCAAGTCGACCCTTATGAAACATGTAGCGGAGAGTTCAAGAGCCACAAGTCTATTGCCTACCCGACCAGGCCGTCAGTGGCTCGTTGTACATTTCTATTTCGACTTTCGAGCCGGGTCCGGTATTGCTAATTCTGTCGACGGACTTCTGAAGAGCATCTTATTTCAACTCGCACAACAAAGCAATAGGGTCGCAGACACCATTCGGCACGACTTGAAGCGAACGGACTACATAGCAGCGTCTCACAATCTTGACAGGGAAGAACTCTTTCATCTGCTTCAATTGTCGACAAGCGCGATATCGTCGGTTTACAAGGTTTGTGGCTTCGTCGACGGACTCGATGAGTTCTCTGGTCGACATTTGGACCTTCTGCGATTCATGGACACTCTGATACATCATGGAATCAGCAAACTTTGTGTCGCAAGTCGACCAGAGCCCACCCTGGCACAGTATCTTGGAGACCGCCCACATTTTGAAATGCAGGCGTACAATTCCATGACTATTCAAGCCTACGTGAAGGATGTCTTCCAACATGTTCCAGCTCAGATACATTCAAGTGTTAACTTGGACGCACTGACTGCAGACGTTGTGCACGCTTCAGAAGGTGTAATACTGTGGGCACGACTAGCCATGTACCACCTCATCGATAGCCTCAGTGCGGGCGAAACAAGGGAAGAAGTCTATCAAACCTTGAACGGGTTTCCGAGGGAGTTGAACGACGTCTACGAAAGACTGCTAAAGAGCCTTGAGCTCTCTAAGCAGCTAGAAAGCGCCATGTTCCTTCACCTCATTCAAACTGGTCTCGGGAGCATGAGTACCTGGGATCTGCACTGCGCCATGGTATTTCTTAGAGACTCGGGAATGCTCCCATCCTGGCCGAGGCAGGCGTTGAGTTACGATAATTTCATCATGCGATTAAGATCCCGGACAGGTTCGATGGTCGATATCAATGATAGAATCGTACGGTATGCTATTCCTTCTGAGCCTCGGGACGTAAGAGCGCGGCTTTTTCACAGGACGCTTGATACATATTTGACTACTACCGGCTGGGTGCGGCATACTCTGATGCAGGCAGATCTTAGCATACAGCCTGAAGGTATGTGGCTACAGATCTGTACGTCTTGCTTGCTACAAAATGAGCTCTCCGACGCCACCTTCTCAAGACTATTCAGCACCTGCAGTGTTGCACCCGAAGGAGCACTTAGCAGCCCCCTTGTGGGTCTTCAGCCTACGGTGTTCGAAGACCAGAAGACATTCTCTGTACTAATGCGGCGGAACAGTATTGAATCTGCGACTGATTTGCTTGATTATGCTCTACGTATGTATCCTACTTATCTGCGTCAGGCGGTGCAGTACAATGAACAGTCGCTCGGTGACTGTCATTGGAGGGTCATGGGGTCGCAATTGATGTCATTGCACCCCTGGATGGAATGGATGGAAGCACAGTGGAATCGTTCCTTGGGAGGATCTGTCTGCTCATACGCATATTTCAATCATGAACATTGTTCCTTGGCAAATGTGGCTGTACTCAGGCCAGCGCAACGAGCAGTCATCCTAGCACTGATGCATCACATGTACAAGCAAGCCACCAACTGGCTTTACATGAAGTCAGGATCTTTCGACGATGTCCTGGCGAAAGAGGCGATCAAGATGCTCATACATGTGGCGGGGAAACTAAAGCGCTCGGACGAGATCAATCATACTGAGTTTTTTGCGTTACTCAACACGCTGTTGAGGATATCATCATTCATTGACGATTCAGACCTGGCACAAGCCGTGTATTGTACCAGTTGCCTGCCATCGTGGGTCACAAACTTGATCTTGCGCACGATCTTCATGGGACGTGGTGAAGTGAAACAGCTTCGATCGCGGTGGGTTCCGGGAGCTCTCTTGCCCCGCTACTTTGATAAGACGCTCAGGCTATATGGAAGTAACCTGCTTGGCCTATGGGTGTTTTCCGCAAGCATGAAAACTGGATTCCAATTCATGCAGGATATTATAAACGAGCAGTTAACCATTCTCTTGGACTCCGGGCTGGATATCAACGACTGGTGCACGGGTTTGGGTCCTCCCTTGCATACTATGCTTATGATGGATAATTCGGGAGGTGATGATCGGATCGCAAAGATCCAGCGTCTCTTGAATCACGGAGCAGATGCAACAATACCAGGCCCACATGGGACTTTGCTTGAGACCGCAAGATACGTTCTGCGCTTGGTAAGACCCGGAAGGGGCACTGTACGTGACATTGATAACGAAAAAGTACTTCAGTTCCTGTGGGAGCACAAGAGAGTTGTCGCTGAACGACAACGCGCCGGACGAGCTCTGCCCAATACTGGTAAGAGAGGTCGCCGGCAATGACGCTCTTGGGCGCACCGGAGATTGAGCAGCAGCAGATGGTGGACACGTATACCTACGGGACAGATTTGGCCTTTTAATTCTGTTCTGGACGACAAAAGCGTGGTTTAAGGAGATAGATGGGTTGACGGTTTCGAGGGGCTGAAGCGTAATCGCAGGCTGCAGTCCAATGACTTCGACACAATGGTCAAGCAATTTTTACATCGTAGCCAATGACTGTGATGTTAGACATCAGTCCATCCGTCGTCTCCTCTCACGATCCAGGCGGCAACCAATCCTTCACATCGCAAATCGCGATCGCTCCCTCCGGACACACCTCGTCCCGATTGAGCTTCTTGTCCCTCGGCCCAGTCGGACCGTCCGTATATCTCTTGAAGCCAAACAAGTCAGCCTGTCTCGGATCATCATCTGGTAACTGCTCATCACCCCAGTGACCCGTGAAATACAGCCAATCGGCCGGACTTCCATCCAGAGCCGTGAATGTAGGCGATGAGGAGTCCGTCGCGCCGTCAGGGAAGCTGACAGCGTAGAAATATGCGCCTTGAACCGGATCCCACAGCGTGCCGTTGCCCGTGAAGTCGTTGAGCAGGCCTACCTCCGAAGGCAGACCGGGGATCGTGTGGTCGTGGCTACCGGACGTGGCGTAGTTCGCGTGGGTGTCTCTGGCAGCGTAGATCACGGCGCGGCCCTGCCGTTTCTCGAGCGCGGAGTACGTGAATGCTCCGCCGGCGCTATGGGCGGATAACCAGACCGATCTGGGTTGACCGTCGACGAAGCGCACCATGCTGTGTTCCCAGTCGCCGAGGTGGGTGCCGAGCCGTTGGCCGAGGACTTCGTTGCCGCAGTTGTAGGCGTAGAAGTAGAAGTAGAAGGCGTCGAGGGTGGTGTTGTCCTTTTCGTGGAGGATGATGATTGCGGCACTTGCGTTGTTGGTTTCGCCGGTCGAGGAGGGCTGGACGCCGTGCGTCCATGGTGGGTTTGCTGTCCAATCATCGTTGGCTGTGAGCCAGACTTCGCCGTGGCTGTTGAGCTGGTTGAGGTTGGAGAGGGTGAGAGGGTTTGGCGCGTCTGCTATTGTGGCACCGTTGGCGACTGGATGGGTATTGGCTAGCTGGGCGGGGATGTCGGAGGGGAAGAATTGCTCTTCTGGGTCGAGCCAGACGTATGGTGCTAGTTTTGGTCAGTGCTCGGAGTGCCGAGGATTCCACGGGTGGTACTCACCATAGTCGCGAACGTACTGTGGGACATCGCTTGGTGCTTGTCGCGTTACCGTTCTATACGGTACATCTTGTGCTGATGCTAGGCAGAGTACCGCAACAGCTGGCGTCACCTTCAGCATGTTGGGAAGGTGTCAGACCGACAGGCTGTAGAGTTTCTGGTCAATGTGCGTGCTGGGATAGCCCTAAGATGCTAGTTGCCCAAAAAATGAAGGCCAATACGTTTTGCTGGGTAACGAACGTAGCGACTGCATTAGCTGGCTCTCACCTCCTGCTATCGAACGTGTCGACACCGGACAGACGCAGAAGGAAGGCATGGTTTCATGTACCTACCAGACCGTAGCTTTATGGCTCTGAGCCATCAATCCTCGACCTTTCGGATAAGTACTCGTCAAGTGTCCGGCCATCATCTGCGCGTAAGCAACTGATTACATAGGACTCTCGTGGACAGCCAGCGCTGGTGATCCATGTCATAAAGCGGCGTCAAGCATGAGAGTGGGTATCGTGATGAACGTTCGCTATGGTCCTTGGCCAATAAGAACACGATCGCAAAGCAGATCAAATGAAGACATGCAAGGATGGTGGTCTTCTGATGAAATTCACATTTTCAACACGTGCCGGCATCGCTTAAGCTGATTTGCATGGCAACACGGCGCTCTCAGGACGGCATCTCCAGATGCGTTTGCTGTTTGGGCATTCAAATAGCAATGAGCCATGGTGTACGAGAAGAAGCGGTTGGTACGATGCCGGCTTGACTTTTTCAAAGCTTTGCGTCGCAACGTATGTCGTTGGATAGCGGAAGTATTCAGAGCGAGCAGCCACTAGGAAAGTCCATGTGCAAAAGCTGCGTTTCCTGCATTGGCTAAGCGAGCTCAGACTGCCACTGAAATGGAGTGTGAGGAAACACGTGCTTGAAGTCAGTAGCCGAGCAGCAACGCAAGTGGAAGTTGCGGCAGCATAGAGAAATCAGATGGCACCCCTGGTCGTCGGTAAAGCGGTGGAAGCACCAGAAGCGGGAGGTTGAACCTCTTCCGGCTGAGTTACCATATTCCAGAAGATGACGTTATCGTTCCCGTGAACGCCACCCCCCACAAGAGCAAACAGCACCAAAGGCCCTGTACGTCCGATGAGAAGGAGAGCGATGTCTGCTGCGACATTTGCTGGGTTGCCAGTAGATGTTCCGCGTCCTCGGACGCCTGAAATGAGATCTTCGATGCTGGCTGGACCGGTGGTCTGCTGTATGCATCAGTAAAAGCTCGTGTATACCTCGTGAAAGACAATAAAACTGGCATCAATAGCTTCTAGACAGTTGGGGGTATTGTGCCGAGGTCAATTCGTTACCTAGGTAGTTGCTACGTGAAGTGTTTCGTCTTGTCGCTGTCCACTCGTGGCACAGGCATTAGTACCACAAACCACATCTCATGGAGATACTCATATTCGGCGCCGGCGCCATTGGGGCATTCTACGGCTCACGCATCGCATTGAACCAGAATGTAAACGTGTCAGTCGTGTGCCGGTCCAACTATCGAACTGTCAAAGCGCAAGGCTTCTCTGTGAAATCACCACAATTTGGAGAATACAGATGGACGCCTTCAAGAACCTTCGCAAATCCGTCTGATGCTCGGAAAGCCGGTGTAAGCTGGGATTTTGTGGTTGTTAGCACTAAAGCCCTTCCTGACGTTAACGACGATTCCGAGCTTCTAGAAGGGCTCATTGCTGAGCAGACAACTATCGTGTTGGTCCAGAATGGGATCGGCATCGAAGAACCTTACGCTCGAAGGTTTCCAGGTGCCGTCATCCTGAGTGCGGTCACGATCACTTCGGCCGCCCAGCCTGAGCATGGCTTGATCCAGCATCACCGATTCACGAGGATAAACTCCGGGGCATACCCCGAAGACTACGAGAAAGCCAGCTCGCAGAACCATGTCTTCGTCGACCTGATCACAAAAGCAGGCATTGAGGACGCTTCGGCATATCCTGCACAAAAGCTGCAGCTGCTGAGATGGCACAAAGTTGCGGTCAATGCGGCCTTCAACCCTTCTTCTGTGCTGTCTCACGAGACAGACAATCCTTCGATGGCGCAAGATGCCGACATGTATGAGCACATGAAGGGTGTCATAGAGGAAGTCCTGTGCGTGGCCCAAGAGTTTACAGGCTCGACTCTGCCCCGAGATTTCCCCACTGCTGTACAGATACTGGACAATGCAAAGAAAAGCCCCCAGGGTAGCTATCCGAGCATGCTCGCCGACTGGAGAGGTCGAAAGAAGATGGAACTGGAAGTCATCCTGAATAATCCCATCAAGATGGCCAGAAGCAAAGGCCTTGCGATGCCTCGTTTGCAGACAATGTACGCGTTGCTCAAGAGAGCTCAAGCGACGAGAGAGCAGAGCATTAAATCAAATTTGTAGTAGCCCGGTCTTCACTGTATGATGCACATGGTTGCCTTTCATGGGAGGAATTCGATCGGGCAATTGCACAAGCGATGAGTGCACCGGCCATGTTCAACACCTGCGCAAGCCTGGCTAACAAGTGAATCTGCTTAATTCTCTCTGGGCTGATTCTAGCTACTCATGCGAAGTTCGTGGTGAGATAAGGTGAGAAAGCTCGACTAGCGGATGAGGATCGACATTACCGACTGGCTGCCATGGAAACGGAGTTCGATAAGAGCCGCAGGATCATGATTAGCAGCGCTCCCGGGCCTGGCGTCCAAACATATCGCGGCGTCGTCAGGATGAAGGAGAACGTGCAGGGTCCTGCCGTACGCCTGACCCAGATTGATCTGCTGAGACACGCCTGCAACGAGACGCTTACGGTACGAATAGGGAGGTATTTAGCTGGCACTGATAAGAAAGTTGTGCATGCACCGAGACCTGGAGTAATCCTGGAATAGCCGAAACTATGTATCTTGGCTGGTGCGAAGCAAAACTGGTGGCCTGCGGATGACAAGCACTTGCCGTGACTCCCCAGAGTTACTATGAAACCACATGCATAACCAATTCTGGCCCACACGGCGTGTTCCCTTGTCGAGAGCTTGGGGCTAGACCGCGTCTGACAGGCCTTTTATTTCTCGTTTGAAGAGAAAATTCGTACTTAGGTGTTCGATTCTGATTATTGCTCATTCGTGCGATTGCAGTTTTATCACTGCTAGTAGCAATAATCCAGCGCCATACGCGTCCTTTAATTCGTCTGTGGCTGAGACCTTAAGTGACACAGCCGCCTGGTCTATCCTCTCTGGCAGCTAGGCTCGTTCGAGGATCGTGTTCAAGTTTGGTGCCTTTGAAGGCCTGACCTGACCCTGCCGAAGTGGCTTGTCATCTGTTGCACTAGCAGTTCGTTCAAGGCTTTCCCCGACCCAACATCAACCTCACACCTCTTCCTTCCGCCATCACCGCTATCCTTTGATCTCTACATTTGCCAACAACCACTGCCAGCGACCATCGGCAAATCATTTGCTGAACACTAGGAACTCTTCGCACCGTCTACCGTCCGCAAAATCACCAGCAGTGGCCAACATGGCTGAGATCCGACGCAAACTTGTTATCGTTGGTGATGGTGCCTGCGGTAAGACGTGTTTGTTGATGTGAGTCTACTTTCTCCCACTACGACTCCAAGAATTGCCGCTGACAGTGATCTTTGTAGTGTCTTCTCAAAGGGCACATTCCCTGAGGTATGTACCTTATCGTACCCAACCCGACACCCCAAGCCCACCACAGCCGACGACTCACGCTGCGCACGGGGTCGCTGAGACGTATACAACGAAGGGGAGCCTAACATGTTGATTACAGGTATATGTCCCAACCGTTTTCGAGAACTACGTTGCCGATGTCGAGGTCGACGGGAAACACGTCGAACTGGCTCTTTGGGATACCGCTGGCCAAGAAGATTACGATCGTCTGCGACCTCTGTCGTACCCAGATTCTCACGTCATCCTCATCTGCTTCGCTGTCGACTCGCCCGACTCCCTTGACAACGTCCAAGAGAAGGTACGAATTGGATATCCCTGACCGACGATGAGCACGTGATAATTAACGATGTTGCTTGTAGTGGATCTCTGAGGTGCTTCACTTCTGCCAAGGCCTTCCGATCATCCTCGTTGGCTGCAAGAGCGATTTGCGACACGACCCCAAGACGATTGAGGAGCTCGCAAAGACATCACAGAAGCCTGTGACACCAGAACAGGTAAGTCGTATTCAGGAGTGGATGGCATAGGCGGCTGACACAAACGACAGGGTGAGGAAGTCCGAAAGAAGATCGGTGCCTACAAATACCTGGAATGTTCCGCCAAGACCAACAACGGCGTTCGTGAAGTGTTTGAGTCAGCGACCAGGGCCGCGCTCTTGACCAGGAAGGGAGGAAAGAGCAAGAAGTGCTTGGTGCTGTAAACCAGCCAGTCTCGCAATGGTTATGGACGACAGCCACCTCTTGCGACTAATCAACCTAGGATATTCATTGACATAGAGCTGGCCGTGTCGAGGTTGTCCGCCAACAGATGCCCTTAGTGAGCCTTTCGAACTACAGGATGGTGGTCTGAAGTCTTTTGTGTTTGTGACGAGAGTTGAGGGCACATATTTGGTATCGTTCTGTACGAAACAGAACTCGTCAAGCCTTGCGAAGATTTCCCCTGCGGCAAGGTCTTGCTTGATACTGGCTTGGTTGCACGGAAGCATGAAGGCGTTTCTTTTCTTGATCGAGACTGGGATGCGCGAGCTCTAGAGCCTCGAGCGACAAGTTCATGCACGGCGTTACAATCTGAAATTGAGCTTACAGACTATTGAGTAATACACAAGGCTGACAACGTTGCCATGGCTGCGAACAGCCTCACAAGGCGGGTCTTGTGCATATGCCAAACACGAGTGGAAGTGCTCAGGTCCAAATGAAGCAAGACGTGCGCCATACTGCCAGTAGGAAGGACCATGATCAGCTTCGCACATTTAAACCAAGTTTGCCAGGATTTTTGGCGCACCCTGGCGCCGGAAGCAGTTGCCGATTGTCATTCGTGAATGGTGGATGCAAGAACGATGCCATAGTGCCTACTACAGCACAGCATGCGCTGCTTCGTCGTCGGATCGCATCGGCTGTGTAGCACATTCGATGACTTTTAGATCGATCTTGTGTCGAGTTATGTGACCGGACGAACCTTTCGCGCTCTTTGACTTCCTGAATGCGCCCTATCGCAACGTCGCGTAGCCTTCACCTGCTGCAGCCCATGTCATGCCGTCAGCATGCCATAAGCAGCTCTGACGATACCGTGCGTAACAGCTGAGCGAATCGAGTCGCGTCGCAAGAGGCTTCAGACCTCATGTCGCATTTACACGAGGAAGCTCGAGTCGTCCCGGCGCAGCTCGACTTCCTGGCCATCTACAATCCAAGTCTCAGCACTTCAGACGAAACTCTCAAGGACCAGATCGTCTACTACTTTTCTCGCCGCGGCCGTCGGCAAGACCGCCATTCAAAGCAGAAGGACAATGTTACAACAGCCGAGGAAGAACAAGGCGATAGACTGAGGCAAATCGGGCTGGCGCAGGGCATGGTCAGCTTTGCAAAGTAGGTACGAGATCCTATTGCGAGTACGCGGTGAATGGAGCTCATGGATAGCACAGGAACTTCTCCGATTCCAATGTCGATACTATCGAGACTGACAAGTCGCGCATCGTCCTGCACGAGCTGGAGCAAGACTGGTGGGTGCTCGCCTCGATCGACCTGACACGTCTACCCAGCGCGAAAACCTCCTCTGAAGCCAATACTTCCACTGCGGGCACAGAATATTCTGCTCGAGAGGTATCCCCCGCCACACTGTTAGTAGCACAGCTTGCAGAAGCCAATTCGCTTTTCCTCCTCCATCATGCCACCAAACTATCAGAGCTCTTTGACAGAGTCGGACGTGATCTCTTTTGTCGGCTTCTAGAACGATATTGGGATGGTTTCGTGCGGAATTGGGATGTTCTACTGCATGGCAATCCTGCAGCCTCTGTCTACAATGCTACGAAACTCAGCGGTGGTGGTGAGTTGGGTATAGGCGTTGGCGAGGAAGAATGGGGTAGCGGCGAAAGAGAAGTGCTCGAAGACTTTATCGACCGCACAGAGGGCCTTAGAGACCTGGTCGTCGGCCGCTATGGCTTGCCTCCCGAAACAGAGCGGCCCTCAACAGCAGACAAGAAACAGTTGGATACTTGGCTTGGTACAGGCAATGACCCTGTTGCAGCGGACGGAGTCGTCTTCTCCGGCAAAGGCATGGTGTCGCGACGGTCCCTACGCACCGTCTCTCAGTGGATGGAGGCTATATTCAAGTATGGCAACGACGCTTACGGCATTGGCGAGAACCCGAGCTCTAGGCCAAGACCGAAGCGAAAGAGACAGAAAATTGAGCGTTCAGCATCCGCCGAGTCCCCGCCTCCGAGTCAAGAAGTACACCCCCGGCTGAAGTCGCCTAAAGGAAGAGCTCCTAATTTGAGGAAAAAAGCCATCGAAAACCACGCTTCGCCTCCGGGCATACCAGCTCCTCTGGTTGGACAGGTGGAGCGATCACTTCATCAGGCTCTGGCCAAGGCAGAAGCCGGTGAGAGTCCAAGGGAGGAGAAGACACAGAGTGAGGCAGCAGCTTCCAATACTACTGCAGACGATGCATCTTTGTTTGGGACAGAAAACATGATGAAATATCTGAAGCTTGGGTATGGCACAAGCTGGACTTTGAACCCAAAGGGCCTGGAGAAATCTGCTTCTGACGGCCAGACTCCCAGCAACAATAAGAGTGCAATTTCTGCGTCCAACAGTGTGCCCGAGGAGCCAACTTTGCAGCAAGTCGACCCGACACCAGAGGTCAGTGAAGATGAAGCGCCTTTCCGCCAAAGGCTCGAGCAGCCAATCGGAAAATTCTTGATTGGCCTCTCGGGCGACTTGGAACAGACCGAGCTCGAAGGAGACAACGACGATGGAATGGATTTGTACAACAGCCGGGGAGGCGAGCCCAGGATCTTTCTCCGCACACTGGTGATAGAGATGGCTCGCCCGAGGCAGAAAAAGCGCAACACTACAATACGGGCTCAATCTTACGAGTCTCAGACAAGTAATCGCAGTGGTAGCATAAAAAGCAGCAAAAGTGTAAGGGTGGAGCCACCCACAAGTGCCAGCGCCTCAGTCGACGGGCCGCAACCACACGTTACATACGAGAAGCTCCAGGTTGCTGTATACGTTCATCAGCCGTTCATCTTCATCTTTCTGTTTGAGCTGCATACACCCAGTCTCACCATACCAGCATTTTATCGCAGTATACACAATCAGCTTGGTCCGCTACAAACGCCGCTACTACGCAGTACAGATCCAAGCAGAGTCGCAGAACGCATTGCAGAAGCCATGGACGAGAAGAGTGGGAAGAACGCGACAGGCGCACCGGCAGAAGCTGGCAATGCAATCTACGACCTCGTCTACGACCCTGCCAAGCTGACTATCCGGACCTCGATACCGAACATTCCCGTACCCGGAAGTCTCGCAGCAGAGGGCTTGACCTCGGGTTCATCCTCGTACCTGTCAGTCTCAGGAGCTTGGTACACACTGGGCATCCCTATCGGCTCATCGTCCAACGACCCCACGGGCAATGCAACCACTGGGAACTTGGTCAAGTCAGCCTGGTCGCGCATGGAAGCACTCAATGCACATACACAAATTTTGCACACCTACAACGCCACGCGCTCAGGCAAAGAGTTCGAGCACACGGTAAAGACAGCACGAGGATGGTGGGTTCTCTGGATGAAGATTTCGCCATCCTCGTCTGAGATCAACAAGCAGAAGAACACCACAAGTGCGCAGGACGGAAATAGACCCGCTTCTCCATCAGCGGGACAACTCACTGCTAGGGAGGGGCTGCAGCCAAAGGAGGCGTTCTTGGTCCGAAAAGCTGCGGATTTCAGTCCTAGGGCAGCTGCACAGTCACGGACTGTAAGTACTGGGCCAGGTAAATGGCTGCTTAGAGAGCAGAAGCGGGATGTAAGTGGTGCGAGCGCTATAGGTGGAGCTGCCAGTGCGAAAGGAGTGAGTGACGGTGTTGGTGTCGATGCAAGGCGATGGGTTGAAGGGCTGTTGACCTTGACGCAGTAATTGAAGTCTAGACCAGAGCATAAGTCACCGTTACGTGATTTCTTTGTGTGCAATGTTGGACAACGAGAGAGCGGCAACATGTCCATAGTGCTAGTGGCGTCGACTAGGGCGCTTTACCGCCGAACGGTACCGTATTGTTCCGGCGCGGACCGCCAGGCGGAAACTCACGGTGACTGTAGCTTCACCTGCCGAGAATGACAATACGAGTATTACCCCCATCTACCGGAGTTCAAGGATCTACCACAATATGTCTGCTTTTCAAGGAAATTTTAGGTTGTGCTAGTCTAGATTCCTATCCTCCGGGCGACGACCGAGGACACACAGTCCAGGGAGGCGCCAGTATTGTGTTGGTGAAGTACCACTGTTTCGAGCTTGACTTTCGTGTCACCCACCATTTTTATTGATCATCTCCTCGAGGCTACCGGGGTACTCCCGAGTTGGATATACGTGGACCGTTTGAAATCACGTTTTCTGGCTTAAATCTGGTATGGTCACATTCACATATCGTGCTACTGGAGCGCTCCCGAGATCAAGACACGCGGAAAATGCATAATCGCGTTTCAGGTCTGATTCTGGTATCATCGCATGTTTAGTCATCATGTTTTTGAAGCCACTGGGGTGCTCCCGAGGTCAAGATACGCGGACAATGCATACTCGCGTTTCGAGCTCGGTTCTGATATCATCGCAAATCGACTTGCTGTTCATCTTAAACTACTGGGGTCTTCCTGGGAGGTAGAAAAAGCGGCCAGCTTAAGTTCACATTCCGAGCTTAATTGAGGTATACTCGTTCATCTAATTATCGAGTTTTCGACGCTACTGGGGTGCTCCCGAGGTCAGAACACGCGGACAATTCAAACTCGCGTTTCGGGCTCGGATTTGGTGTCGGCAAACATCGACTTGCTGTTCAATTCAAGCTACTGGGGCCCCCCTCGGAATCAGAAAAGCGGACAGCTTGAGATCAAGTTTCGATCTCGATTCAGGTGTTATCCTTCATCTACTTATCGGGGGTTTGACACTACTGGGGCGCGCCCCAGATCTAGAAAAGTGACCTGACTAGTGTTGCTTGACGTGGAAGCTTGAAGGTGGCGAAGGACACTAAACACAAGTCATCGTGCGGCAATCCTGCACCTTTGCTCAAACGTTGACGTCCACGAAAAGGAAGAACGTGCATAGAGCTCATAATACCATCTACTAAGGCCCGCTTTCCGGAGTGGTTTGAGATGTGATTGAGCGATCCTGGAGTCGCCTGCTACTGGTATATTTCATGAAACCCTCAACTTAACCGGTAGCAATACAAACATGGCTTAGCATAGACCATATCAAACTCTGGTCGCAGCCTACGATAAGCCTGCGTTACACTTATCGAAAACGACCGCCGCCTTGTACACTTAGCTTTCTTCTCCTTCGTCTCAAACTCTGCCTCACCATTCGAGTCGCCAGAATACTGCATCGGTCGCAACGTTGATCCATCATTCAGCTTCGTAGCGGGCATGCTGTAGCCTGCTGATGGCGGTTCGGCGTCTTAGGTTGTAGATGCAAGGATCGACTCCCAGTCCTCGCCGAATGTCTCTGTTATTACACCGTTCTTGATGATTTGAAGAGTGGATGCCGGCAGGATATCGCCCGTTTCACTGTTGTGCTAAGAGAAAACATTCTTATCGATCAGTTCGCTGCAGCATTTAACCACCTCGGGGTTCTTGCGCGGATCTCCGTTGGACATTCCTGCATATCCTAATACACCCGCAACAGTGGTTCGTGCCATCCCCTTTAACTTTCCCGCTGGTCCGTTTGGCACACTTGCAGCCACATATGCCCGCTTATGTTGAATCTCCTTGATCCTAGCTTCCATTCTCTCCTGCTCTCTCCTCGAATGGGCCTCGTGGTGCTTCTCAAGCTCCTCTACCAAAATCTTGACATTGGGGGCAAGCTCGTCACATGAGCCTTCCGGTACTTTGTGTATCACTCCTCCTTTTATATAGACATTCTCGAACTTGGTCCCAATTGAGAGATCAGCTATTTTGTCTTCCGTAGTCGCCATTTCGGCAGGTGTTTCAGCTAATCGGTGTTTGACCTGTCGTTTCTTGAGGTTCTTTCCAGTAGATGCATCTGGCCGCTTGTAGCGATAAACTCGGGATTTTCGTTTAAGATGGTCTACATCTGGGACAGCGTTAGCAGTGAGGGCGCAGTCGGCGAGGTAAGAACTCACCAACTGGGCGTGCGTTAGGTAGCCGTATCGAGCGGGTTGTGTCAGGGACCGGATCGTCTTCCTCCAATAACTTGACGAAGATGTCCAACTTGGTGAGCACATCCTCTCGCAGCTTGGATTCTTCGTCTGGCTCAACATCGTACTCCCCAGACTCAATATTTCCTTGACTCTCCACCACGGCCTGCCCTTCCGTCACGATGGTATCAGTATCTGAATCCTTTCGTCCAGGTGACTGAGCCTCGCTATGCAACGTATCAAGTCCCTTTGAGAGCTTGCTCTCCGGGTGTCTCTCATACCGCAAAGTAGCTTTGTGCAGCCGGCGTGTGCCAAAGACCTCTGCGGGATTTTTGAAATGCATGCCGGTGGGCATGTTGGTAGGCGCTGGCTGAAATCGTTGGATCCGGTCCGCTAGTTAGACATAGTCGTTGATGGCTTTCTTGGTGCCACGTTCGTTGCTTCCCGTCGCCTGTACAATATCCTCAACCGCATTCTTCAATAGACTGTAGACGTCGGTCATGGTGGATAGTGGTGTCTTCAATGATCCACCTGGAGTACAAGGAAGCGATGACAATGGTTGATGAATGATTGCAGAGCCGTGAGGTAAGATGGAAGTGGCGGAGTCTTTTTAATTGCACCGTCTTGACCAGAAAATCAAGCTTGCAAGATCATTCTGAGGTTTCACTCACTTCGAACATTACCTCATTTCCACCTGACGACACTCTAAGCGTCACGGCTCACGACTGTGCTGCATTTGCCACTTTGATCAGAACATCACCAGTTCAACTTCGGGCCATGTGGGGAGAAGACACCGACCAAGATGCCTGCCCTTCGCTGTCTCTGCGCGTCCCTGATGCTCACGTTTCCGGACGTAGTGCAATGCGACTTTTCACTTTTCCAGCGTGCAAGTTCTCCAAGATCTGCGGGAAATCGTCCAACTTGCCCGTTTCGACCTGTGGTCGTAGCTTCCCGCTCGATATCAATGTTAAGCACTCTCGCAGATCTTCCATGGTGCCCCCATAGCTGCACAGGAGTGACAAGTGCTTCCTTACTGATAGGAAAGTGTTGATGCTGACTTGCGGCGCCAGAAGTCCCACTAGGACAATCTTACCGCCAAAGCGGACTATTCACATCTCTCGTCAGCACCAGAGCAGTGAATGACAACATACACCAACTTACCAGCTTCTTGTGCTGCTCCAAATGTGTCGGGAACTCCCACAAAGTCAACGATCGTATCTACTACCAGCCTTTTTCGCTTCACAAACTCGACGATGCCCTCCCCGATAGGCACGACATCGTCATCCGATATGCCGAACTTGACCGCCTCATGCAGCACCTCCTGTCGCTTGTCCACAACAATGACCTTCGCCCCAAAACTCCGCGCGATCTGCATAGCGTTGAACCCCAGTCCGCCAATTCCCAGAATCACAACTGTCTCCTCCTTGCGTACCTGCCCCGTGCCCACGACAGCATGATAAGCAGTCAAGCACGCATCTGTCGCCACGGCACCCACCTCAGCACTCACATTGTCTGGCAACTTCGCCGCCGCACGGGCCTTGATCGCCACATATGGCGCGTATGACCCGTGAGATCCAATCCCGTACCGCTCCCCTCGTTGACAGATCTGTTCTAGGCCGCGACTGCACTCGCCGCAAGAGGACTCGCCGCAGCCCGCGACTGATAAGATCGCGATCATATCCCCGGTCTGGAAGTCTTGGACCGAGGAGCCGACTTCGACGACCTCGCCGCAGCCTTCGTGGCCCAGGGTATATTGGTCGAGGGGCCATGTGTCCGGACGTTTCTCGGCGTTGAGAAGGGCGACGTCGCTGTGGCAGACACCCGCAGCGTGGACTTTGATAAGAAGGCCGTCATGGGAACAAGAGGGAATGGGTACCTCGGCGCGAACTGGGCTAGTGGAACCAAAGTGCTTTTGCCATGCGTACATGGTGGTACTGGCGGAGGTCATTGTGCGACGGTCTTGTAGACCGGAACTCTCGAGCAGGCCGTTGAAATCGAAATCAACAGCAGCCAGAGATATTGGTGGATGACTAGATTTAATGTCCTTTTCAGTAACACTTCAAGTGCCTTGTTGCTATGTCAGCTTCCTAACCTCGGGGGAACTCCGCAACCTTGCAACCCCTCACCTCAATGCTGCCTCGTGACACTGCTTTGGCCAATCTAAGGCGATCTGTAGGTAGGGGTAACTCATTGCGTAGAGATCGGTATCAGTCAGGATGCCTCTAGGGAACCAGGATGATCGCAGAATATATCTGATAATCTCCCTCAAAGTACTGGCGCGCTCCCGAAAGACGAGACACGATATCTTGAGTATACATTATAGGCTACCGATTTGAGCTCCTTTCCAACGTCGTTGAATATCCCGAAGTCAGTTTTTGGAGGTACTGAGGCCCTCCCAGTATCAAGACAATCAGTCAAAACGATATTCCGTCGGGTGTCAAGGGACTACTGTACGCACACGATGGGGTCAAGAACAACGGCTGAGATCTAGGCCCTAGCGCACGTGGGCGCTTGTCCCGATGCGGGTAAGAGCCGTGGCAGCCATTCAGAGTGACTTATATGCTATGGTTCAATTCTTGTTTCAAATCAGCACACACAGTTGAACACCATCACAGCTTCTTCTGAAGCAACGTGGCGCAGCGGAAGCGCGCCGGGCTCATAACCCGGAGGACACTGGATCGAAACCAGTCGTTGCTGTAAGTACTCGCAGAAACCCGTATCTGTATCCACAACTAACATTGACCAGAACATCAGATGGCCTTTACCATGCTTTTTGTGCGTTTTCGACGCTTGCAATCACTTTTTGCATCCTGATGCTCGATACTCGCTGCTCAGGTCTCTCGATAATCATTGTGCATGAATAAATTGTATGATATCAGAGCCTTGGCGTCTACTCAAAGTTAATCGAGAAATCAACGCTAGTACCCTTTGCACAGCAGTGTGTTCTAACAGTGAAGTTTGCATTTTTGATAGCTTCAGTGGAACGTCGTAACCACAACGCAGGTACTACTGCAGCACGTATAGTGATTGAGTCAATTATAGTCCAGATACTTTCATCGTTAATCGGCGAAGCAGTGGTTTATCTACAACTCATCATCGTGTAGAGTATCGACTTCACTAATTTCCTCTCCCTCGATTACATTTTTGCGCAGCTTGCTTTGTTTGTCTCTCACGTTGACCAGGCTCCTTGATGCTTGTAACGACTTTTTGAGGTGCGCAAGAATTGTGCCGTAGTAGACTCTTGCTGCTGGTTTCGGCTTTGTCCACATCGCTACTGCTCGGTAATACATCTCTTCGGTGGTAGCAACCTTGGTCGCTGAACGTTGCTCGCTACTCAAGATATACTGACAATTGACCCCATCAATGGACACATAATCCTTAAAGTCAGGACTGCTGGGTTCAGGAACCACATCTTCAAGCCAGCCTATGTATGCACATCCGGGTATGCTGATCACGCCGAGAGGCCCTTTCGCATGGGCGGTGACCCGAGCATCTTCGATATCCTCTAATTGCTTCCCTGGAAAGTCGAGTAAGAAAGGCAGCACAATACAATGCTTGTGAAGCTGCAAGTCTGCACTCACAAAATCTCTTTGCTCATCATAACCAGCATGCAGGAATGCAGTGCGCTCATTGTCGGTCAGGTAGATGTTCCAATACAGGATGTCGGGCACACAGTGGGACTCTGCAGTCTGCATCATAGGTGTTCGCTCCTTGCGCTGCCATAGAAATAGTCCACGTCCAGCTCGACACGCGACTATTGACAAGGCGATCGCAACGTTGACCACGGGCGGAATCTGTGCTATGTCTGTGTTATATTCCCTGTGAACCGCTACTCCTCTGCCATGCGCAAGGATGTTGAAGCCATCAAACGCGTAAGCTGCTGGGACGTTGGCAAGGTCCTAAGATCATCTGCTCGTGTTGAGCATGTTCTCTTTTTGCCAAATGTTGAGTCGTCGAAAATGAAGCGAAATAATATTCCAGTCAAGGAATATGGCAACGGGCCCGGATTCGAAGGAGACGAGCCTAGAGTCGATAGACTATATTTTTGCGCCCATGATGTGTCCTAAGCCTTAGCTTCTCCGAGCCCACCATCGCCCGGAAACTAAAGATGACCGCTTTCCAAGTTCAAGTCCGGTAGGTGAGCCGGCAACCTTGGGTTTCCACCCGGAGCACCACATACCTAGGTTAGCTGCCTCAGGCTATCGACCAGGACAATGACGTGGTGGGGTCTACCGAGGTCAGCAACAGATCGCGGCTATTCGCGGTGAACCTCGTTCAGACTGCGAATGTTACGCGACCACATTTGCGGAACAGGACAACGTATGCCCCTACATTTTGGGGATGCGACAGATTCTCGAAGGGTAGAAAGCTCATGGTTCTTTCGTGACTCGAATCCCCGGTGTATTACGCTATGAAGACGCTTCGCTCGTTCCACGCAGTGCAACACGCCCTTCCACGTCCGCGCACTCGACATGCAATATCGTCGCCCTCCCTACAGCAGTGCCGGTTCTTCCGGGCATCTGCTCTGCTTCAGAAGATCGAGACGCATACACTTTCGGACATTGGTGAGGGCGTGAAGGAAGTGCAGATCATACAGTGGTTCGTCGAGGAAGGTGCTACTGTCGAAGAGTGGGCACCACTTTGCGAGGTACAGAGCGATAAGGCTTCTGTAGAAATCACATCCAAGTTCAGCGGTGTCATTAAGAAGCTCCACTACGACAGAGATGCGGTCGTCCAGGTGGGAGATGCTATGCTGGATATCGAAGTCGAGGGCGATGATGAGCCTGAGCCAGAACCAGAGCAGGAGTCCACGAGTGAGAAAGAGGGAGAGGATGACCCTCAATCGAAGATCGAAAGACAAGAAGATGTTGCTGCGGAGGAGGCACAGCCTTCACAACCTCAAGAAAAGGCAAGTGATATCCCCAACACACCAGCTCAAGAGTCGAATAGCAAGCATGTAGGCCTGGCTACCCCTGCTGTCAGAGGCCTGCTGAAACAGCACAATCTCGAGATTGATGACATAGAAGGCACAGGGAAAGAGGGAAGAGTCACGAAGGAAGATGTCCATCGTCACATCGAAGAACAGAAACAATCACAGCAATCAACATCACAACCATCACAAACACCACAACATAGAGCTCCCACGTCTCCAGCCCTCAATGCAAAGCAGGAAGAGACGCCTCAGAACATGACCCCGATACAATCAGCCATGTTTAAATCCATGACCAAGTCACTTTCAATACCACACTTCCTCTACTCCGATACTATCAATGTCACGTTACTGGGTACGATGCGGTCAAGGTTGAACAAGATGCGAGATCCACAAACTACACCCAAATATTCCTACATGCCATTCGTCATCAAAGCAGTCTCGCTGGCTCTCAATAGGTATCCTCTGCTCAATGCACGCCTTGACACGTCAGACTCAGCCAAGCCGAAATTACTAATGAGGAGCAACCACAATATTGGCGTAGCAATGGACACGCCTGCTGGTCTTCTCGTCCCGGTGATCAAGACAGTCAATGCAAGATCGATCACATCGATAGCTCAAGAATTGTCTAGGCTCGCAGAGCTAGGCGCAGCTGGAAAGCTCTCGAATGATAATTTGACAGGAGGCACCATCACCGTCTCAAATATCGGCAACATCGGTGGTGGTGTCGTCGGCCCCGTCATCGTCGAAGGTCAGCTAGCTATCATGGGTATGGGTAAGATCAAGCCTACACCAGTGTTTGCAGCAGATGGCATGACGGTCGAGAGAGCGGACATGCTAGGCGCGAGCTGGAGTGCCGACCATAGAATCGTGGATGGTGCAACGATGGCAAGGATGGCTAGCCTGGTGCAAAGCTACCTCGAGCATCCTGAGACGATGATCGTGGACATGAGTTGAAAGTACACTTCTGAAGGCCGGAAGGCCAGCGTTGGGCTGGCGACGATGCGGGGCTCCAGTTCGACCATGTGCTATTCCTGACTTGGACTTTCTGATTTCTCTCGCCCAACGTCCTGTTTACAGAAGAGCTGGGTAATGTCGCAGACTGACAATGCCTGTCGTGTTCATTCTTCTGCAGTTTCCACCGCAAGAGCTGCAGGCCCACCAGGACGATTGCCGGTGGTCTTCCGGTGGCCGAGAATGATGCATTCCTGCAAACCGTGCAGCTACGCGACTGAGGTCACGTCAATGGTAGTTGTAGAGCTTCGTTGCCATCACGCGTGAGACACACATTTCATGGATCGAGTAGGCTATTCACGATGAATGGTGCTAGACGATCGAAGTCCTATTCGTCAATAGATTTTAATGATGACTGGTGTGGATTTGAATTAAATGTCGCGGAAAAGGATCTGTCACACGAAAGTCCCGTGAACATCAGTCTTACTAAGCATATTTCAACCTATTGCTGCAAGCGCCTGACTTTGCGCGCGCGCGCTGTCTTTGCAATACCCTTGTCCCGGAAGTAGTGAGGGTGCTTCGCAACCTAAGAGACAAGCAACGAGCTCATCAATCTTGCGTCGAATCTGCGCTCCGGTCCTTCTACTCTGCAATATTCAGAATCTATGACGTTTCGCGGTCTTGAGTAGCACTGCGGGCTCTCGCACCAGTCTTGCTCAGTGACACTCCCGGTCGTCTTCCTACTTACCAGGCAGCACTTCACACGTTAGTCAGGCCACCTACGACAGAATTGCGCAACGCCGTCTACCAAGTGGAAAGAATGACCCACATAACTCCATGATCTTTATTCTTTAGCCATCGCCTGGTCTTCAAGCAACATGAGTAGCATGGTTCCGTCCTGGTTCAATTCCAAGCTTGCCTATGCTCTTGTTGGAGTTATTGCTTACATTTCAATATGCCATGCACTTCGCTTCCGTCGAATCAAGTCACTGCAACGCAAATATGGCTTTGGCACACCACGAAGACCCACCTTCTCTGATATGACTGACCAAGAGGCATGGGAGATACAAATTGAAATCGCGGAAGCAGAATTTCCATCTCTGTTCGAGAAAGGTTTGCAACTTGCACTCTTCCGAACATACGGCATACCAAGCATCTCCAAACTTCTTGTTCAGACAGCACAACTATCGACAAGCGAAAATGTCGCGAAGCGGTACGCAGATACCGCTGTCATCATCACCGAGATCTACGCAGACAAGCCTTCGGGGGAGAAAGGCATCGAGGCATTCGCAAGGCTGAATTACTTGCACGGCCACTATCTTGATCAAGGCCGAATCACGAATGACGACATGCTCTACACACTTGCATTGTTCATGAATCACCCGTGCGAATGGATCAACAGGTATGAATGGCGGAGGATGACTGACATGGAGATATGCGCGGTCGCTACATTCCATAAGAGCATGGGCGACGCCATGAAGATCAAGTACGATGTATTGCCTGGGAGCAAGACAGGATGGAAAGACGGCATTCAGTTCTATTGTGAGCTTGATGGGTGGGCCAAAGAGTATGAGAAGCAACACATGTTGCCTCACAAAGACAATTACAAAACCGCGATCAAGTCGAAAGAGCTCCTCCTAAGTACAGTACCGTCTTTCATGCATGGTCTGGTGGGTCAAGTTGTCTCTGCCGCGATGGATGATAGACTTCGTGAAGCGATCATGTTCGAGCCGGCTCATGCTACAACGAAGCGGCTTCTCGATATCTTCATGGAAGGGAGAAGATTCTTTCTGAGACATTTCGCACTGCCGAAGTTCAATTGGCAACGTCAAAAGAGTCTGAGTAAAGACAGCAGCCCTGAGGGCAGAAGATGGATACGGGTATGGTCTACCACCCCGCACTATGTTAAGCCTACACTATGGGGGAGATGGGGACCATCGGGACTTTACCAGTTGATGATAGGTGCACCTCGTCCGGGTGACACAGATATGTGCCCCGAAGGCTATCACAGATCTCATGTTGGTCCGAAGGCGTTTGATGGCAAGGGTAAAGAGGACTTCGAGCGGGAAAAGTCAAGAATTACAAAGACCAGGATTGGTGGCTGCCCGTTCGTTATGCCCAAGTGAAGGAGGAGTTTCAACAGTCTGGGTGATTTCGACACAAGATACGGTGGGAGACTCTCTGTCGCATGCCTTTACCGTACAACACGATACCGGGGCCAATCCGGAAATGTAGCTTAAGAAGAGCGAAATGAGAAGAACATATCACCGGCCTTGACCGTACTATACAGAATCACCTCGAACATGCGCAATGGAGCATAAGAGAAATGTGAAGGTCAGCTAGTGATACGTGATCATCTATCGAGGCATGACAGCGTACCACCTATCATGAAGAAAGGTTACGAAAGCGTTTGAAGCTTTGTTGCAAGGATCAAACTATCATCTCCTAGGACAAGAAAGAAAGGCTAGTGGCATGGCTGATGTACACGAACCCAAAGATCTTTGGTGACCAATGCCAGATCGAGGTGATCTGGACTACAGGCACCGTGTCTCTTGCTTCTTAGTATCATTACTTTGCCGTCGTCCAACCATCTCGTTGTACTGAGAAGCCCGCACAAGGAGGTCGATACACATGTAGGCTGGAAGACAAGTCGGACGTGCGCTATCCGGCGTAGGTTCCGTCTAGAGCATGATGAATTATATGAACATCAAGACTCAACTCTGCTTCCAACAAGCTCAGGCAATGAGTCCATAACATCAATTCAATTTGAAGTCAGCTTGACGGTAGTCGATAGCATGATTCTGTTACAGAGACGTCGGAGAGCAGATGTTGGTGTCACTAAGCAGGGACGATTGAGACACACTGTTTTCAGGGCAGTGGTCAATCCATCGAACACCACTTCTGAGTCCGAGTCACTGTTGTAGCTGACGGCTATTGGCAATATTGGCGAGTCTTCCGTCACCCATCCGTTGCGGTTGTTTAATTTGTAGGCCTTCTGCGATGGCATGAGATCCGCTCATGCTGCTTTGTCTTCATCTCGCCACTTTTCAGGCTTGTAGAAGAGGTCTGGGACGGCACCGATCGAGATATATGCGGCGAAGAATTCGACTTGCTTGTTCATTGGAGGGTGAGGATAGTAGTAGTAGACTTTGCCCTGTCCTCGCTCACAACCTATGTCTGTCAAGGCGAGAGCTATCGCTGCAGTCATCGGAAAGCCATGGTCGCGATACGGTGCTGGTACCCTGATTCGCAGGCGGCCTGCGTCGTCTTGCCAAGTCCACTGCGTGCCTGCTGGAAGACGCAGAAACGAGAGCAGATCCGAGCCCTCACGTACTCCGCGTGAGCAGATGTTATAAGTTTCCGTTGTGAGCTCAAGTGCAGAGTCACGATTGCTTCTCTCTTGTTGTATTGTTGCATCTGTAGGATTCTCACTGCATAGGATATCATCCTGCCCTTCGGGTTTCGGGTTTGGGACTGTGGGTTTCATGTTGTATGCTTTGTTTCAATGATACTGTGGTCCCGGTAAACTTGATTGATGAGACATGGCTGATTCCACCATTAGAAATACCTATGGCGGTTAACAAACTCCTGCGGGTTTGCTTCATCGATAGATACGCCCCCGGTGGAATAGGTGAGTTAACTAGGTTAGCAAGCCTGTGACATACAATACATGCACCGCAGAAAGATTGGTCGGAACAAACCGTTACTGATTAGCCACGATTCAAAAATGGTTGCAGGATGTATACAAAATAATCATAATTTGCTTCCACAAGCTCCGGGTTACACCGATACAGGGTTCCCAGAAGCGTGGCGCTCGATTGGCACAATTGGTCAGCGCGTAGTGCTAATATTCACATGTTAACGCTAAGGTTATAGGTTCGATCCCTATATCGAGCATTTTTGCTGGACTGTCAATTCCAGCTCAAATTTTGCGGCGGCGGTGGGATCACAAATTTTTTTTGCCGGTTGTGGGTGGACATGTGGAGACCCGGATATGAGACAGCGATCTCTCCGGGTTCTTTCGTGCCGGAGACGCAGTAATGGTGAGGTATCGAACGTTGGCATGAGCAAGCATAGCTGGGGTAGGGGGGACGTAGGTAGTGATAACGAAAGTGAAGTCAAGCCAGCTCGAGGTCGGAACTCACGTGACTAGGCGTTGACCTGGCTAACCGGATATGAGCAAGTGACCACGCATTCCGCTGAAAGTGAGATCAAACCGCTGCTGGGCAAGTTGAACAACGCTGCAGCACTCTGCTTCGTCCCAGGTGCATTCACTCATTTGTTGTTCTTCGTTCTTTGATGTTCAGTATTCCGGTATAACTTATTGTTTGTTGCCATCATGTCCGCGCCAGTACCTTCCGTGAAGCTGGAAGGTGATGACATGAACGTGAAGATGGAGGATGTATCGTCTCCCTCTGCTGTGTCCGACACATACATGGACGACGCCGATGATGACCCGGAGCTCAACTTCGATGAAGTGAACAGGCTACTCTGGACTTCGAAACTACCGAAGTATCTGTGGGAAGTCCTTGCGAAAGCCAGCGACGACGACGAGATCGAACTAGGCACAATCCGCGTGGAGGGCTCGTTCGACAATCCCGAACGGATCAGCTTAATGCTCAACGATGTACCCATATTCACAGATCTAGAGAAGGAGTACGTTCTAAGAAAGCCGACCTTGCAGCAGAAGAAGCGGCGGCCAGGCCAGGTCCTGATGTTTTCAGAGAAGAACAAACCAGGGTACAAGCAGAGGGCTAATGTTTGGGATCAGCTGGATGAAGATGGAAATATGGGTCAAGGGCGGTCGCAGCTATACGAGCAGGCTTTACGCGACGAGAAGAGGAAGGAGAACAAAGGCAAATTCACGCCTTATGCTCGCAACAAGCCAATACCCAAGATCACGGCCCTTGCAGGCACGGTGCAGCACGAATCAGAAACAGTGCCGGTCGAGAATGCTGAACATCAACGGCTGGAGATCGAAAGAACGAGGGCACTGTTGTCAGAGAAGAAGAAGGACGAAATCCAGATCAAAGATCAGACAGATGTCAAGACGCAGTACGCCTCGATCATTACGAGAGACGAAAGATCCAGGATCACCCAGGTAAGTTCGGTTGTTTACGTTGTCAGTCCCAGACTAACACGTCGTAGCAAGCGAACATCAGAAAACAGGCTGCCAAGGACAATCGAACAGCTCGGGCCGACAAGCAGGCTGTGCTCAACGATATATTTCAGGCCTTTACGCTGCACCGATTTTGGGGTCTGCGTGACCTCCGCATCAGGCTTAACCAGCCTGAACAGTGGGTCAAGGAGAATCTCGAAGAGGTTGCTACTATGCATAGGCATGGCGATTTCAATGGAAAATGGGAGCTGAAAGAACAATACAAGGACCTCGACCAGAAATACATGGCAGCTGAGGGCGAAGCGCCAAAGGAGGAAGAGTCCGACATTGATATGAAGTCCGAGGGCGATGATGATTTCGAAGATGTGGGTGTTTAAATGTGTCTTTCAACTTAGTGTTGGAGGTAGACGAACTGATGTTTAGCGAAGGAGTTTGGAAAGGTTAATTACGATACCCGGTTGCCTGCTGCTAGCTAGCAAATACGGCTGGAGATTGGTGTTCATTGTTCTTCGGGTTTCAAGCTGGAGCAAACACATCGAGTCGAACGTCTTGTAGGGCTGGGGTTTAGAAGCACGACTGCTCGCGAGGACCTGTGGCGCGCGGCAAGAACTAAGAACATTCACTCACTCACCGTGTGTCAGTCGACTTTCACCCTTCGCACTCGCCTCGAACCATGCTTACATTCGGCTTTTCTATTTAATGGTAACTCACGCAATGTTTCCTCCTCCACTCAGTCAATAACTCTTGGTATTCCTCCATCCTTCCGAGACCAATCATGGAGAGTCCCACACTGACACCCACCGTCGTCGCTCGCGTTGTTCTGAGTGCACAGAGTATAGTCTCTTGGTAGTCGAAATGTTACTCATTTGATCACTGACCGCTTTAGGTCGCGCTGCGGCTGACCAGGCCAAAGCTAACCGAGATCGTGAAGAGATTCGACGTCGAAAGAAACACTCCAAAGCGCAGTCGGCGAAGAGGAGGAAGATCGACCGACCTGAGCTGGAGGAAGGAGAGATCGACGAGGAGGAAACTAACGAAACCACTAACTTCAGTTCACCTGTCAGCCCAAGAACCTTCACGCCATTCCAGAGACTGCCGACTCCTGTCATTCCTATCGACGAGCTCTGTCCAACATTCTGCATGACCGGTAACATATCTCAGCCTCCCCTCAGGTCGTCTGCTGATCTAGACGCCCTCTAACAAGTTTTAGGTACCTGCACAGCCATCTGCCCAAGAACACACGACCCCCAAAAGACCTCTGTCTGCCCATCGGTGCTACGAAGGGAACTCTGTCCTGGACTGGGTTCCGCCAGGTGCCGCCTGAACCACACCTGGAGTTTCCACGTTGCCCCGTCCTGCGCCAATTACATGATGGGCTGCTGCGGTGCAATGCCCTGCACGTATGCCCATCATGATTATGTTGGTGTTTTCTCGCCGGTGTGCGAGCAATTTGGGAAGCTGGGGTACTGCGACAAGGGGCACGAGTGCCACAATATCCATTGGAGGGGGCCATTGCCAGAGGTGGTGGAGACGTTGAAGCAGAAAGGGCAGGAGAGCATTTCTGAGTGTAGTACGTTGGAGGCGGCTAAGGTAGATTCGAAGGAGAACAGGAAGGTGGGAGGGCCCGCTTCACTACCGCAGTCGGATGGCAAGGCTGTCCGACGGCTCCTGACCAATGGAACATGGAGGAAGAAGGCGGAAGTAGTTGTACGTGGGGAGACAACGGGTGAGCTGGCGCTGCAAGAGGACTTTGTGCCTTTTTGAGTCAGGCCTGTGACTTTCTTCCTGCTCCAGGTTCACAGCCGAGGAGGTTGAAATAAATATATGATAAGACAGCGTGGTAAAGTGGTCAATGAGACTGATACCAGAAGCGTGACGAGCGAGCCTCGCTGGTCATCATACCAAGATTGATGTGTCTCCAGGACTTTGTACACTTGGTTCGAAGTCTAGCGCTCGTCGTGATGACATCTGGGACAAGGCACCTTTCAACCCCGTGATAGCCTCCGCATCAGCGACCAAGATCCCTCATAGCTCAATCCCACCCTCCTGCCCCGGAATGTACTGCTGCCCCTGCGCCATTGGATCCCTGGCCCCCTCAGCTCCCAGCAAGTGTACCACCGCGCCGTCCTCAGTCGTCAAACTCCACTCCAGCGTCTCGAAATACCCATCTCTTCTCCTACGCACACTCACAAACCGCACCAACCCCTTACCTTTCGTTCCCTTGACCCAGAAGCTGATGTCGATGTGTCCATGTAACTGGTTGAGGTCACCGCTAATCCACGGGACCTTGCTGTTGAAATAGATCTCGTCGCCTAGCAGCTCGCGGACCGTGGGACTGGTGCGCAGGGCATAGAGGATGGAGGAGACGGTGCTGGAGGTGGACTTCTGGTAGTTGAAGATACTGAAGCTGCCCAGCGCGCAAAGGATGATGAAGAGCGGGAGAGTCTTGAGCCAGGTCTTGGTTGCGGGCGTCAGGCCTGGGCTAAGAGCTGGGAGGGCGCGGTTGGGGAGCCGGGTGAGCAGGGGCCCCGATGTGGGTGTTGGTGGTGGGATCAGAGGTTCTACTTTCTCGGGGACACTGGGTCGTGGAGGTTGTTGGGTCGATGCATAGCGGCGGAAGGGTTGTTGGATGGAGAGACGGAGTGGTGTTGATGGATTCGGAGCTTGCTGTGCTCGTGGAAGGAGGATGGTTTGCCGTAGGGATGGAGGAAGCACGCAAAGGGACTGCAGGAGCCTCGCGTTCGATGTTGCCATTGCGTTTCTGCCTGACATGTTGCGATGTTGATGGTAACGCTCAATGTCGCTGTCGATGGGACAATGCGTGATCTCTATTATTCTAGTACGAGCGATGGAGATGCGGCGAGCGTCATTGAAACTACGGATGTGCATGGCTGCCTCTGTTGTAGCGCTTCCAGGACAAAATGTCGCCGTAGCTAGCTAGGTATCCACCACTGCCTCTATCAAAACCATCGGAGGACATTCCTTCCTTCTTCGTCGGAATGGACTTCAGTCATCTACCGCAAAACCAAGGCATATCATTATGGTGGGATTTCCGAGACCACTACAAACCATGACAGAAAAAGATACTTGTGTCAACGCTCTGATGTTGGCACATGGCAAATATCCCCTGTCAATCACATGAACGCTAGACCGAAGTCGAGGAAAGACCTGAGCCCCGCAGCTGTCAGCCTTGTGACCTTCAGCAGCATGAAGAACAAACCGGTGCCTAGTTGATGATACCTTGAGCTGAAAGACACACCTTGTTATCGACTTTACCCAGCACGTTTGGATCGGTAGCTTTGTTTCCCTAAAAGCTTAGACCGATTTGGCTTGCTTGCACCTCTTCAAGTCTCGAGCTGTCACAGCATTGCGACACGGACAGACTGTCTCCCTTTCTAACAGAGAAGACAATGGATGGTTTTCGTACGTCTGCACCTCGTTCATCATACAGTGTGCCATACCAGTCTGGCGCTGAGCAACATTCAAGAAATCATGGGTATGGTGTTAACGACGTTCAAGACCACGCTGGTATCGGACATCAGTCGAAGAGCTACTACTCCAATGTCGTCAATGGCGGCAACGTACAGTTAGGAGACCGATACTACTTCAGTTACGAGAAAGATCCCGACCAGCAACGGCTCGACTGGCTGCTCGAATCGTTGAGCTTTCCTGAGCAGAGGCTGCGAGCTAATCAAATATCCGATTCGTATCCTGAAACATTCGAATGGTCGCGAGGCGAAGGCTCCCAAGGTCCTGCAGACATCTCTTGGCAGTACTTGAAGGGTATCAAAGCTGCATCAGCTCAACTGGTCTCGTGGTTCCAGAATACGGACCCAGTCTACTGGATTTATGGGAAACCCGGTTCTGGAAAAAGCACTTTAATGAAATTCTTGGCGACTCACGAGACGACACGACATTTACTGATGACTGCTCAACCTCATGGCGTCCCCAAAGTGACAATATTGACACACTACTTTTGGTTATCCGGCAATCAAAATCAGCGATCGCTGCAAGGTTGTCTCGCTTCACTGCTGCATCAGATCTGTGGTGCTCGTCCACAGCTTGTGCTCTCCTTGGTCAAACAAAACGACAGAGTCCGCAATGTGCTTGACGATATGAGGAGTTTTCTCGATTGGTCCACGAAAGACCTGAAGTATCTCTTCCTAGAATTGACGAAAATGATGACAAACCTTACGCTCCCATGCTGTGTCTTTGTTGATGGTATCGACGAGTACGACAAACACGGCAACATTGACGACTTCCTCATCATAATCGAGCAATTGACAGGTCAAGGCATCCAAGTGTGTCTGTCAAGCCGACCAGAGCCTCATATTCAAGAATGCTTGTCGTGCTATCCTAAGCTACGGTTGCAGGATGTCACAAACCATGACATGGCGACACTTGTTTTGGGCCAAGTGACAGAGGCAGTGACTAGGATGAAAGTTCTTGGTGTGGAGAAAAAGTCGCTGCAGGAGTTAGCACGCCAAATAGTGGACAAAGCTGAGGGCGTGTTCTTGTGGGCTTGTCTCGCTGTCAAAAACCTGGTTGGTGGCCTGAGAAACGGCGACAGCATGGCTGTTCTCGAGCGACGGCTGCGACAATTGCCGTCAGGTATCAAAAGTTTATACCAGCAGATGTTGTCTCGAGTGCCACCAGAAGATCAGCTCTTGTACCGCGGTGAAGCCTCAGTGTTCTTGGCAATGGCTGAACATCTTCCTATGAGTTTGCTTAGCTTCACTGTCGCAATGGGCGATCGATTGCAGGAGCGAATTCTCGGGTACGAGGAGCTCAACGAGGAGTTCCTCGGAGAGATTATGGATGCCTGCATGCTCATGGAGAAAAAGCTACACTCGCGGACCGGCGGCCTCCTCACTTGCGTTAGAAACTGTGAACCGGAGCGACCTCCATTGAGCTGGGATTACATACCTCCGGCCTTCATTCCCGTGACCGGTCAGGCTGATGGAACGAATGCTGCATCGCTAACTGACGACGGTCCGTTCCAGGACGCACGATGCTGTTGTAGCGAGATAGGATTCTGCAGCTTTGATTCACGCCCCTTGAGGGGGTCAGTGTGGACCTCGGCGGCTGGACCGCTCGAATACATGCATAATAGTACCATTGCTTTGCTGCACCGCTCGGCTGCCGAGTTCATCTTCGCCGAGGACAGTGAGGTCACTCGAATAGACACTTGGTCTAGTGAAGAAGCTCGTCGGCGGGAGTGTGCCAGTATTGCAGCAGTCAAAATGCTGGGGTGTGCATGCACATCTACCTATGCGAGTCTAGAAAGGTGTATCGACTATGATATGTCCGACGCCAAGATTACCCAACTTTTCCGACCATGGATAAGGCTATATACACAGCCCAGATCTGTACAGGCCAGATACTCATGCCCACATGGCTTTCACCACGCGGACTACGTGGACCGCTATATGCCAGATGAAACAGGATGTCTAGATTTCCTCGGTCTGGCCGCATATTGTGGCGGCTATCAAGTTGTCATCGATGCTCTGCAAGACACACCCGGTCAAGTGGGTTCCTATTACAAAGGTTACCTTGTCATCTGTGCAGCCAGAGGCTTGAGGTCTGAAAGGAATGGTCAGTACAGCAAGGTGACCGCGCACCTGAGGTTGATCAACTGGCTCATCGTGAATGACGCGAATCTGCTCACTCCGCACGTGATCCCTTTGACCCGGAAACTCTATAGAATCTTAGTGGCGAGGTCGCCTGTTATGGAGTGCTGGCTGTTGGTTCTTCGCCTAGCACAAGGGCTCGGAGCCTCCTTAAGACCATCATTCAAGACACAAGAACTGAACGCACTACTCATCGCGCTGACACGGTTGGAATCTATGTCTGGGGTTCCATTACTTTTTGTTGTTGGATCTTCCGCAGAAGGGCCGATAGTGGATCTTGAGCTGTCTGCAGACGTACAAATCGTCATTGAAGTTGACGTGAACGATTTGGAGATATATTGCGCAGCAAGGCTCACCTTCCTTCAGGGGTCGGGATGTACCACTGGCAGACAATCAGGCGTTTACATACCCCTGAAGCTTTCCCAGATTGCAAAAACCACATATAAGAGTTTCAAGAATGCTGGTGATCTGCGTAGAGGGCCCTTCGATAGGAGAATTTTTCGCCAACTTCCTGATGCCGAAGCAGTCAGTCTCCTCGACGCTGTCGAGGAGACTCTCGCTCACAATAGCATAATGGTTTTTCCTAACTTCTCGACAGATGTTCGGGGAATGTTCTGTGGCCATAAGCCAAAGTACGAATCCTTGAGATCCATACTAGCAGATCATGGCCGTCGCATAGACATGACCTACTACGAGGGTGACGCGGATTATCTGGTTCCACCCGACCTCTACCGTGAACTCGATGAGCAGACTTGGTATGAGCAAGGAGAACTTCGCGAGCGCATCTTATGGCGAAAGAAAGTGTAGCTTGGCCGAAATGCTACTTTGTGGTATCATTTACTCTTCATACGGCAGAAGCGAAATGATGTGTTGCCTGTTCCCTACCCAAGACATTCAGCCAACTCAAACACACTGGGTGAGACGTAAAGAGGAAACTTCTCACTCAGACATCGAGCATGCTAGTCACGAGCCATCTCAATTCTCCGCGAGGCGAGAAGAAACACTGGCACAAAGCGACACCCTACGGGTCGAGAGAGTAATATACGACTACGAAGCAACCTTCTAGCATTGCCAAACAGCGTGACGGCAACGCAACTCAGATCGCTCTGGAGGTGGACTTAGGCGTGTCTACGACTGCATCCAGCCAGCATTTTTGCTCCTGACGGGAATGTGTCTACTTTGTGGAGTGACCGAGGCCGTGGATCAGTACGTGTCCTATTCCATGGTCCTAGTGTTGCCCCTCTTTCGGGCTTTATGCAACGTTGCGATTATGGGGATACGGATCGGTCACTGATGACTGAGACAGCCGGCGTGGCTACGATACCGTCTAGCGCTGAGTTCTCCTGGGCTGGGACAGTCGAAAAGGAGGCTAGTGACGCCCGTCAAACGATTACAAAGCATGGATGTAAGTGTCTGTTATCTCAAGGAGAACAGAGCAAATGCTGGTTGAAGGTGGTAATGGTCACACAAATTCTTCCTAGGCGAACTTGCGATGCTGCAGCTACGCAACATGAATAGGGCTTGCATCAGAAACTGTTTCACGGCAGCGTTGTCCAACTGCGCAGCATGTGGATACCTCTGCACTTTCTCTCCGTGTAGGTGTTGGATAGGCAGAAAGAAGGGGGCTCCAAGGGGTGTTCGTTTGTTGGCTTTGCTTCAGTAGCACCATAATATTAGTTGACACTAGGCCTAATATAGTAATTAATATAGTCATCTTCGCAACGGCTTCGCAGCGCAGCACAGCGTTGCGCACCTGGCTAACGCTACCAGAAATCTTCAACTCACAGCGCCCTTCAAACTTTCGGCTCGGCACTCACATTCTCAACATGCATCTCCGCCTCCAGCGCTTTGTGGTACTCCTGCTCCTCCGTAGCCGTAGCACCCGCATAATGCACAACCGTAACCTCCCCAAAGGCCTCGTTGATGTCCTCCAAGCTCTTCTGCCTCGTCTCTGGGAACAAGAAGTAGATCAAGAACCAGTATATACCCGTCGGTATCACCATGACGAGGAGGAACTTCCAGCCGATCTCGGTCAAGGCGATGGGTCCCGCAACAAGGATGATGATTTGTGCTGAGTACCACGCGCACATACCGACGGCGGTGCCCTGCCCTCTGATCTGCGTAGGGAAGATCTCGGAGAGGTAGAGGAACTGCGATGCGTCGAGACACGAGCTCCAGAAGCATATAAAAACGTAGATGAAGAAGATGGCGGCACCCTGGCCTATTTTGTTCCCTGTGCCGTTGAATACGGCCTGGAGAATGGTCTCAAAGAGGAGCGAAACAAAGATACCGCCGATGCCCGTGAGCATGAAGACGCGACGACCGAATCGGTCGATATACAGGGCTGTGAAGATGTTGCCGAAGAGAGAAATGGAAACCCAGACGGCCAGGAGAAGGAGGGGTGTGGAGCCGCTAAGGCCGAGGTTGGTGAACATGATGACAGCGTAGTTCGCGATAAGGAGGACGCCGGTGAACATGTTGAAGAACATCATGATGCAGGCAATCATGCATCGTTTGCGGTTGGATGGAGTTCGGAACACTTCGAAGGTTGAGATATTTGCTTGGTTCTCGCGATCGTATTCGACCTGTCGCTTGAGTTGGTAGAACTCTTTCTCGGCTTGCTCGTGCATCTCCTCGCCCTTCTGGGTATGCAGGCGCTTGAGGACCGCATGGGCTTCGTCGTATCTGTGCTTTTGCATGAGCCATCGAGGCGAGAAAGGCAGCATCTTGGACCCGGCGAGGAGTAGCAGAGCCGGCGCAGCCTGGAAAGCGATAGGGAAGCGCCATGGAAAGCTTGAGGTGGAACCGCCGGCAGAGATGAAGTAGACTAGAACCAATGTTAGTAGAGATGTAACATTGAGAGTCAGTGAGGCATGCATACCACCATATCCAATCCACGAGGACAGCATATAGCCAATAGCAAAACAGACACCTGTCATAGACACCATGAATCCGCGGGTCTCTGGCGTTGAAACCTCGGATTGATACATTGGGATGACACACGTCAGAATGCCTGTAGGACAAGAATCAGTGAATCTGCACAGGTAGGACTATAGCTGGGGGAAGATATGTAAAAAGGGGCCCATCAAGCCAAGAGGTGTACATTCGTATCCACTCTGAAACTTGGCTACGCGTATTGCATGGCCAAGCTGGGAGAGGTTGTCTAGGAGGACTCACCTATGCCAACACCAGCTATGATGCGTGCCACCATGAACATTGCTACATTAATCGAACCGGCACACAGTGCAGCGCCAGCGACCAAGATCGCAGCGCCAATTTGAATCGTGTACTTGCGAGAGAATTTGTCGGCGAGGTAGGCATTGCTTAGACTGCCAACTAAGGCACCAGCTGCGTTCACACCTGGGAACGAGTCAACCGAGTCCAGCGTGAAGCAATGCTCGACGCATACCATTGAATGCACCAATCAAGTTAGCGGTGCGATGATATCCAGGAGCGGTTGGATCATCCTCGAGCCCTAACGAGGCAAAGAAAGATGGCTGTCCGACTGTAGACCCGATAATAGCGAGCCCATAGGAGCAAGAGGTGGCACCAATGGCAACGTAGATAACGACCCAAAAGTTGAAGATGTTGGGTATGTAACCCATGTTGACAGCTTGTTCACTGCTGAGGGCTGAGCAATAGCTGGGAGTCTTCGCCAGCCATCAACGGGGACGTCTAACACATGTGTCTTATAGTGCTGCTTCTTAGGCATCGGCTAAGCCGGCAGATGGGGTTTGGTCCGTTGCTGAAGGTGTTTCGGAGGTCGGTCAAGCAACGGGATTTGCAGCGGCGCGGGGTCGTAAACCTGGGGTAGCTCGTGTCTTTGCACGGAGACTCAACGCTAGCATAACGTGGATAGCGATCTGCATTTGTGTTGGCTGAAACTAACTTGTCAGGCTTTAAGATCAGGAAGGTCCGGTCTGCGTGCAAGGATAAGGAAGAGCCTAGTGGTGAGCGGACAGACTGTTCTAGCCGGCATTGAGAGGCACGTTTGCTCTTTGCGGGAGGCCATCAGCTCGAAACAGGGTGAGTATGCACTTGAGACCCATCTGTGGGATACTAGGGAGGTCGAGGTGGCGAACAGCACTCTCCGACAAGGGCGCCTCTCTAGAAGGATCTCAAAGGATCATGGTTAGCATTATCACTACTAGTTCGTGTTTGCAAATGGTATTCTCGAGAATCGACCCAATATATCATCCACCAGCGGTCAATGCCAGACAAGCATCGACCGCTAAACCGACTCTGCCTTGCTTTTGTCTAACCACATCACTTATCACTTCGCGGTCGAGATTTGGGAACATGCCGCGTAGAGTGTCAACAACAGTACGATGTTCAGCACGCTGTATCCTACGTGCCTGTGCAGCTTCAGCACTAGCTTGTCGCGCGGCGGCCTCTTGTGCATCATACTGCTGCACTTGGCGATGATCCACGTGGGGTCCCTGACTTGCGTTTTCTGACTCTACGCTCGGCGACTGGAAAACTGAGGGGCTCAACTTGCGTGCAGGTGCTGGACTGCCAGTCCCTTGATCCTGGCGGGTATCTGTGTCCGAGAGGAACCGGCCTAGGGTTGACAGCGGCCTCTGGATTGTTCTGAGCAAGCCACCAACCGCGTCATCCGAGGTACCATCTCCTCCTCGATTTGAGGGTCCTGATTTGGAGTCACTTCTCCGCGGTGTCATAGATGCGACATCCACTGAGTTGCGAGGAGTGACTTCCGGCTCGGACAGTGCTGATTTCTCTGATACCTGCTGTACAGGCGAGCTAATATCAGCCTCTCGATTTTGAGCTGCAATGGCTGACACTGCTGCTTCGACGTGTTTCTCGAAGTCCTCGTCGCTCACTGTCAGGGTCGTCCTGTCTAAACCTTCGATGAACTGGATGGCGCCAGAAAGGGATGACAAGTAATACCCTGCTTCACCTGAAAGTTTGTCTGAATTGCGGAAGCGAAGGATGTATTGGATGTTTGAGACGAGGTGTTCTGGATTTGCTTGGAGCACGACGTAGATCAGCAATGGCACGAAAGAATCGGCCGAAGTGTCGGAGGACTGAGCATTCTTCAGCAAGCCGAAGATGACTTTGCAGCAGTTAAGGATACAGATGACCTTATCCCTAGGAGCACGATAACTCTTGATTTTGACCAGCTCCTGTTGAGCCAGCCTAAGGAAACGCTCGCCGTTAGCACCAACCGGTGGGATATCGAGATGTTCCTCGCGAACCCAGCTATATATGCGGATCTTCTGGGCAAGAATGTCATCACGTTCGACATCCTCTTGATGCTGCCCTCGACGGCCTGTACCAAGCAACTTGGACAGCTCTTTTCTCTTGCTTCTGCTTGTGCTCCTTCGAAGCGAAGGTGGGGCGGGGATAGCGGGTGAGAAAGTTTGACTGTAGAGACGATTCATGACTAGCTTTTCCATGCCTTCCTTGGCGTTTTCGAACTCATTGTCTGACACCTCTTTCCATACATCACAGAGAGCCATCTTGTTCGTGATAAAGGCCAGAAAATCGCCAATTAGCTTGACTTGTTCGTGTACTAACCATTGCTTCTTCCCAAACTCAGTCAAGAAGGACCGCAGGAATCTGGCGACGGGATCAGCAGACTTGTGGCGCAACTGCTCCAGGAAACGATGAAAGTCGAATGGCAATTCGGGTTCAGGCTCGGGCACGGGCAGCTGAGAGGTGGATACGCTCCTCAACGATGCAGGTGGACTCTTGAGAGAGGCCAAATCGGGCTTGGGTGGTACAGGAGGAGGAGAGGCAGGAAAGTTGTCGAACTTCTCAGATGGACCAGAGTTGGGCGAAGTGGCAATGTCGTCCATATTGCGAGACCTCAGTGGCTCTAAGCTTGACCTTCTTGGGGGAAAGCCAGCGGCTGCAGCTTGCATGGGATCTTCCGGTTCATGACGAGGAGACATTATTTCCTCTTTCGTGGGTGCTCGTGTGCCGTCCGCAAACTGGTCCATAATAGACTGAATTTCGACGGTAGACTCATTGTCGTCGTCTGTTGCTTTAGCTTTCTCTTTCCGCACTGGCGTCAATGGCTCTGGAAGACCTCCATCTTTCTCGTCGTATTCGAGGTTCGCATCCTGCCCAGACGGGCGTCTAGAGAGGACGGGTGTCTTTGGTGTAGGGTCGAGGTATGGTTTCTCGGACTCAGCCGGTGGATTGGGCGGAGGGGGTGAAGCAGGCAGGGCTTTCGATTGTCCCTCTATGGACGGTGACCTGCGACCGTTCGAGATGGAGGTATCCTTTAGACCCTCTGCAAGCTGTTCAATTCGCGCATCGCCAGATCCTTCGTGCTTCGCTGCGCCGTGCTCGCCACTACCAAGATCGATGAGATCTCCATTCTCATTTGGAGACGCTTTCGACTCTACGCCGGCCACCTCTGGTTCAACAGCAGTAGTAGAGTCATCGTTGGCTCGTGACATGGAGGACTAGACCTCAGCTATCCAGCGTATGGAGAGTCTCTGACTTCGGTCAAGGTCGTGTAGATGCCTGTAGAGACCGCAGGCGAAAGAGAATAGGCATCAGCAGGCACAGAGGATAGTTCACCTTAATTAATTAGGCGCCCAGATTATGCGTGCTGACATCGATCAACACTTGACCCCATGCCATGATCTCGGGCCCTTCCATGCTGGTTCCAGGCTATCTTAGGCTCCCGTGCCACGCGACTGGGCAGCGAGAGCCCCTTGCTTTGGTGACGTGGGGCCTTGGTCTCTAAATTCTTAACATCTGACGTGACGACTCTTGCGCTACATGCAGCCGACAAGTGCGACCTGTTGCACCCCGTGTTGAGCTCACGGTCTTCTAGTCAGGTCAACTTATAGACACATTCCTTATGGCAGACACCCGAGAATCGCCAGCTGGCGCAGCGCAGTCTGACTTTCCAACAGAGCCCAGCAGCTTTGCAGAGGACGAACGAATCTCATGGTCAAAGCTCGATAGCAAGTATGTCCTCGAGACAGAACAAGGAGGTGAATACGAGTGGGACGATGCTCTGAGGAGATGGGTAGCAGTGGTAAGTACACGAACCCCGATCCCCCTCACCAGGTCTCTGGGCTGAGACCTTTCTGCGCGTCAAGGATATCGGCATTCTGACATGAAGCTCTTGTCTCGACAATACAGCTGGATCAAGCAGACCTAGAACAGCAGCAACAGATCTACAAAGTCGAAGGCGTGGACGATAACGAGGACAACGCACAGCCAAAGAAGAAACGAAAGAAGAAAGCCGACGATTCGGAGCAACAACCAAAGAAGCAACGAGTCAATACTGCCGTCTATGCGACTTCGATACCGCTCGACGCAGACGAAGATGAGGTCAAGCAAGTCTTCTCCAGGTGTGGCATGATTGCAGAAGAGATCGATTCGGGCCGACCACGAATCAAAATGTATGAGGACAACCAAGGCCAGTTCAAAGGCGACGCTCTGGTCGTCTTCTTCCGCCCGGAGTCAGTGCCTCTGGCCGTGCAGATGCTGGACGATTCCGACTTTCGACCGGGCGAACGGGGCCCCGACGGCAGGATGCGAGTCCAGATTGCAGATTACTCCTACAAGAAGCAGACAGATGTTCCTGAAGAGAAGAAGAAATCCAATAACAGAGACAAACAAAAGATCATCAAGAAGACCCAGAAGATGAACAACAAGTTGGCCGATTGGGACGATGATGATCCACAAGCTGTGACGGACACAAGCTCAAGATGGGACAAGGTCGTTATCCTGAAACACATGTTCACGCTGCAAGAGCTTGAAGAGGATCCTGCAGCCATGTTGGAAATCAAAGAAGACATCAGGGAAGAATGCGAAAAACTTGGGCCAGTGACGAACGTCCAGCTCTTTGACAAGGAAGACGACGGCGTCGCCAGTGTCAGATTTCAGAATGCTACGGCTGCGGAAGCCTGCGTAAGGCTGATGAACGGTAGGTGGTTTGATGAGCGCCAGCTTGAAGCTTTCATAGCAACAGGCAAGGAGAAGTTCAAACGATCAAATCCCAAACAAGCTGATCTCAACGATGACGAGCAAGAAGAAGGAAGACTCGACGAATTCGGCTCATGGCTAGAAGGTGGAAAGACTGAGTCATCAGGAGCCAAAGTCTGAAAGCGGTTTCGCACGTCTCAGTCACGAGTAGGGCCCCAACACATTATATGAGCACACGGTATCTACCCCAGATATGACGTAAACCAGAGCAATCACATCTAATCAATCAATAGGCTCACTGGAGCGGAACTGCCATTCTTCAACGGTCTTTACTTGTTAGATGCCGGCCTTCGTTCATACCACCAAAAGCAAGAGCAATTGGTCCCTCCTGCACAGCCGAAAATTTGCGTATACTTGCATGAAAATGCTTTCCGAAACGACATGATAAGCTCTTGCAGTTAACGGGAGTGACCAATCGGTTTGCTCTGATAAGCCGATAACAGACCGGGCGGGCTCCAAAACTTTTCTGGAAGCAGTCGCGATGCAGGAACAGTCACCGACTGAAGCTACAGCAGTATTTGTATCAAGTTTTCATGCGCCCTGCAGCTCTGCTACACGTAGACCGAAACTTATATTGCTCTTGACCCGGCTTGACTCAAGCACAAGCACTCCCCATCTTGCCTTGTTTGCATCTACTCATCTTGTAGCAGCAGATCTTTCAACCCCCACCTTACCACTCTTCAAACATGCCTGACAAGCAACGAGTATGTCTCGCCTACTCTGGCGGCCTTGACACATCCTGCATTCTCGCCTGGTTGATCGAGAAGGGCTACGATGTCATCTGCTTCATGGCAAACATCGGCCAAGAGGAGGACTTCGAGGCCGCCAGAGCCAAAGCTCTCAAGATTGGTGCGAAGGAGTGTTACGTCGAGAACGTGATCGATGAATTCGTCAAGGACCTTTGCTTTCCAGCCATACAATGCAATGCAACATACGAGAACGTCTACCTCCTCGGTACCTCCCTCGCCCGACCAGTCATTGCCCGCGCTCAAATAGCGGTTGCACAAAAGGAGGGATGCCAGTTCATATCACACGGCTGCACTGGAAAAGGCAACGACCAGGTTCGATTTGAGCTGGCGTTCTATGCTCTTCAGCCTTCCATTCAGGTCATCGCTCCATGGCGTATCCCCGAGTTCTACGAGACATTCCCAGGCCGCGAGGCTCTCCTCGACTATGCAGCAAAGCAGGGAATCCCAGTCACATCCACCAAGTCCAAGCCATGGTCCATGGATGAGAATCTTGCACACTGCTCTTACGAAGCTGGCATCCTCGAGGACCCCGACACCGAAGCGCCAGCTGACATGTGGAAGCTGACTGCTGACCCGTTGAGAAACGCACCAGACGAGCCGGAGGACGTGACGATCGACTTTGAAAAGGGCATTCCGGTGAAGATCAGCTCAAAGTCTCAGAATGCAACTGATCCCACAAAACTCTTCCTTGCTGCCAATGCTCTGGCCAGGAAGCACGGTGTTGGCCGAATTGACATTGTCGAGAACAGATTCATTGGCCTCAAATCTCGAGGCTGCTACGAAACGCCCGGCCTGACTATCCTCCGAAATGCACACATCGACCTCGAGGGTCTTACCCTGGACCGTGAGATCCGCGCTCTTCGAGACCAATTTGTCACCATCGGGTACTCTCGCATTCTCTACAATGGTCTCTACTACTCACCTGAACGTGAGTTCCTGGAATCTAGCATCATCGAGTCGCAGAAGACTGTCAACGGTACCGTGAGAATGAGGCTGTACAAGGGCAACTGCTTTGTCATCGGTCGAAGCTCGAAGACGAGTAAGCTGTACGACATGAGCGAGAGCTCCATGGACGAGATTGGTTCGTTTGAGCCTAGCGAGACTGGTGGATTCATCAAGGTGCAAGCTATCCGTCTGAAGAAGTACGGTGAGGCCAAGAAGGAAGCAGGTGTAGACTTGGTCAACAAAGCATAGAATACATAGATACGTCGGGATGAGGCCAAGCTTGGTCGAAAGTATTGCATACATGCCGGCGTTGAGGCGCAGGTCTATATGATGCCGCGTCTTCCATGTACACCAACGCTCCGCCAAACGATACAACGAATAGACGTAGAGTGAGAGTACTGCGGAATGCGACAGCCATGAATACGACGCTCTCGCAAGCAGTGCTGCTTATCCTCGAGCCCGTTGCTTCCCAGTCTGAGGTCTAACATCCGACTTCGGTTTCTCGTAGATGTTCCTTGTGTGCGCTACCTTCGCATCGAAGATCAACGCAGGGCTCGGCCCGGTCACCTCGGCTGCCAACCCCCATGGACTGCTTTTACGTAAGCCAACGGCAAACCTACGAGAAGGCTTCGTTGGATTTCGAAGAAAGCTTTATAACTCCCTCGACCTCGATCTCCATATAAACAACAGTAGATAACACTCCGTGCTCAAAGAACCGCTTCCACACTATCACAGATTCGTGCCCGAACAACACCCTCACCAACCACAGGACTACCACCACACGCACGCAAGCCTCGGCAACCACCCACCACAATGCCGCTAACAGGCCACTGCAACTGCAAAGCCATCACCATCACCATCGAAGACCCACCGGCCGACTCCAACCCTTTGTCAAGTGTCTATTGCCACTGCTCGACATGCAAACGCCAATCCGGGGCCTCCGGCACCTACGTTGTCGTTGTCGACGACGACAAAGTCAAGATCGACGATCCTAAGGGCTATCAGAAGACGTGGAAGGATACCTTGACGGATAGCGGGACGCCGTTGGATCGGCAGTTTTGCGGGAACTGCGGGTGGTGAGTGTTATCCTGTGGTTCTTGTTAAAGCTTTCTTTCATATGATGGGCACTGGTTGCGGCGGGATAGATAAAGACGAGCAGAGTGCAGGGGGGGATGGATGGACTTGGCGTTGCTGTTACTCGCCGTTTGTGATTGGTTAGTTTGCTGACTTTGTCATTTGTGCTTCTGCAGTCCTTTGACCTCGATCACGCCGAAATACGCGGGCAAGACTATCGTCAAGATGGGTCTGTTTGATACGATTCCGAAGGTGGCCATGGAGATCTACTGTAAGAACAAGCAGTCGTGGGAACCTGAGTTCGGCGTTCCTACTGCCCAAGCTGGTCGTTGATGCGGGCACGAACGACGATCGGTGTTCTGCTGTGGCTCTTGTATTGGACAACATGCTTGCCGGGGGCAATCATTAGTGCTAGCATGATGCGCATAACTTGGCGGAACGATGATCGTTTATATATTGACAAATACAAATAACCAAGACTTATGAAGAAGCATGTCGATTCGAAGCGCTTGCTAATAAGCTAATCTACAGCGGTTCTTGAGTATCAGCTTCATGCCGCGTACGTGTACTCCACTGCTACTTTGTGATTTGGCTCAAAGTAGTCTGCCGCCGCTCGTCTTCCCCCAGGTCCTGTGCCTAAAACGTCCGAATGTCTACGCTCAATCGGAAGTACCGAGGACAGCTTCACGGGGTTGAAAGCAAATAAGTTGGACGTGTCCAATTAGAAATGTGGTGAGCATGGCTTGGCTGGGCAATACAAGGGCAGCATTAGCTGGAGAGTGGACCCCTTCGCATGCTGTAAAGGCGTTGCTGGTATTGCAAGCCGCAATGACTCGCCTAAGTCGAATCGCGCTACCACGTAGCTCCAGTTTCACTCAACTTGTAGAGCAGAGACGTCGCGCTGAGTACGCGTATGTAGTTCAACAAGAACAAAGTCGCAGAAAATTAGTTCCAATTCCTCGTCTCCGTATTGGCATCGGCGGTTCGCGCCATTCGTTCCTGCTCCGACCCAGCATTCAGCGTCTGGTTCTGTGTCCGCTTCTTCTGCGCAGCGAGACTAGTCGAGAGCTTTCCAGCTGGCTTGTTCTTCGCCGCTGCTCGTTCCTACAGATCTTATCAGACGTGTTGACTCAACAGCGTTTATCGGTCTTCAACTTACCTCGGCAGCTCGTGCAGCTGCTTTTCTCGCATCGTCAGGACTGCTTCGACCAGTATCACCCGCCGACCCTAAAGTACGGCCTGGCGTATTCGAAGTGAGCTTTTGTTGTGGTACAGGTGCTCGGGTGGGCTGTGGAGCATCGGAGTTTGCGCCGAGCGGCCTCCCGGGGGATGAGAAGTTGTCGTCTTTGTTTGCGGATCTCGAGCAGATGTTGCCCATATTTCGTGTATGCTTCGTTTAGTCCCCGCGTACTGTGTTACTCAAGCAAGTCAAACAATCTCGAGTATGTGAGAACGACAACACCTGCCGCGGTAGTCGTCGTAGCATCGCCTCAACGCCAAGGTCTAGACGCTCTTGGCGATACGGCTCTCCACATGATAGTCACTATGCCACGGTGGACAAAGAGTGCCAGGATCGCAGTCTTCTCTCCTTTACTGTGGCTGATGCAGCCACAATCCACCTAAACCAGAAGTTATCCAACACAGCACAGCCGGAGGCTAGCGTGAGCCCATGGAAGCTAGGTTGGACGTATGGCCTTTCAGACATATAGAGCAGCATGATACTTTTCAGCTCATTTTCTGAATATCTTCTACGGCAAAAGCTAGTAAAGAAGAGGAAATTTTGTGATTTGAAGAGTAATTCTTATTAATCTCTAGAGTTGATTACCCAGTCAATCCCAAGGGGTGGCCGACAGAGCCCAAAACTTGCGCGAGGACTTCGATATTACACAATAACATGTCTGAGGACCTGATACAAACTTCGAATGACCGCGCGAAGTCTCCAGGACTGCATCCACTTTGACAAAGCTCCTATCTGTTGCTTGCTGTGTCTCTATGCCTTGCTCTGGTAATGAGCTGCAATGTCAGGCCTGCTCAGGCTATCTGCTCAGACGAGTTGATGGCTTCGCCAACTCTGTTCTCGTGTCGTGGTTTTGAGCTGTCTTCCTGTCGAGCCCAAGCAAGGGGACTGGGTAGAATAGCCTTGTGGGCCGATGGTTGCGGTACACGTCAGACCGCGGCCTATAACATTCGACTCTGAATCAGCCCTACGAGATCTACTACGCCTCGAACCTTGACCGCTTTGCCTCTTTCGTATGTACCTGCTGAGTCAGGCTTGTCCCCAAGCCAAGAAAAAGAGTATCACTGCACTAGTCTTGAACAGACATGGGGCCGTCGAGCTTTCTCTCATCATAACGGTGCCAAAGGCATGCGTTAGGACCTGCATGTACCTCCTGTGGGTGGGAGTCACATAAAACGAAGCGGCTCTCCCAAGACTGTCGAATGATGTCGATTGATGCAGGGACCAAGGAGATGTTCCATCCACACCCTCCCCGACAGCAGTATAGCAGTATAGCTTGAAGACTTGCGTCGGTATCCTCCGTCCTCAATAAGCGCCAATCGTTGCTCGAAGTGTCTTTGAATGTCCTTCGCCGATCTGTCTAACTTCACATAGCTCAGCTCTCGCTCCTCTCCAACAAGATGCCGCGCACGACTTACGCCTGCGACATGTGTCCTGGACGGGACGCTGTCAAGAACAAGAGCGACCACATCCGACACCTATGGCGCGCGCATGGCATCGAGCCAAAAGAACGTCTGTTCACTTGCCATTCATGCGGCAGAGACGAGTTCAAGAACAAGTCGGCATTCGATCGCCATGAGTGTGCTGGACACTCGTCCAGGAATAAGTATGTGTTCTGCCAGACATGCCGAATCACCAAACTTGGGCGGAACTTCGACCGTCGCTGCAAGCTCAAGGGCCATGTCGGCATGGCATACAATGTAAGCATGCCTCACGTACTCTCACGTCAGGCGAGGACAAGACTGATGTACAAACAGGCCATGCAACATCCACAGCCGGCCTCTAAGAGGGCTTCTTCTCCAACAGAGCAGCAAGAACAAGAGCTCCGAGAGTCAGCTTCTGAGGAGGCCTCTCCTCCAACAGAGGAGCAAGAACAAGAACTGCCACAACCGGCCTTCGCCGACCAACCGTCTGCCGGTCCTGCCGGTCTCCAAGATCAGCTTCTCCTCCCACCTTTATCAACCCTCAACCAGCTAGATCCGCCTCTACCCCAGATGCCGCAGTCGGAGCACATCGGCAGCCAGTTCGACGACGATTACTTGTGGATGGAGAGGAACGAAGCAATCCTGAACGACTACGGTTTTCCCGCACAAATGCCAGCAGTAAGTCGCATTCTTACAGTCTTGATGTACGAACATATACTAAAACCTTCCAAGCAGCCGATCCCTCAGAACCCTGGTCACGAAGTACTATCCCAGGAAATTTTCCCCGCCTCGGCCATCACAACGAACAGCAACAACAGCATGGAAACTGCGTTGACAAGTCTGCATCAGAAAGCGGACCAGGTGCCGCAGCTGGCACCTCGTGCCGGCGTGAAGCTGACGGGGTATCTTGAAACGCGTCATTGGGCCTTGGATAAATCCTTGGGCCAATTGTTGCTCCGGTGAAGCCTGACGAAGAACTGTAGAATTTGGCTACCTACTGATCCATGATTTGACGAATGATAGATACCCTTTACGAACGATATTACGACTCAGCTGGATATGAGTTGGAGAATGTGTTTTGGAGGAGTGCTTGATACCCTGTACGAATATGTTTCAGATCTTGATTGAGTTTGTTGTAATGGGGATACCACGAGCGTTGTTGGTGTACAATAGAATCCAGCATGTACAATACTTTGAAAGATTCAATGCACACATTGCGAGGCATGTATGGTGGGATCCAGGTGTGAGATAGACATCAAGGAAACAACGACATGCGGATTAAAGCGTTGTATCGGTCTCTGGCATTATGTTGCTTCCATATCTCAGCATGACTTTTCATACACCCAACTCAATCACCGCGCTCTGGCAAGCGTAGATGCAACACAACAGTCACCAATGATGCTGGATGGATGAGCTTGCCGTGTCCATCGGCTTCATACCACTGAATATGCTTGTGTTATTGCCAGCAGTACCATATATCTAATGCACTGTGCATGCGCTGCAAGAAACGCGATTCTCTTCAGACAACGATGTCTCTATTCAGAACGCATGTCAGATCCAGACTAGACATCCTTCGGATGTAAGATAGGCATTCAAAGGTCATGCCCATAGAAACCACGACTGATCTCATCTCCCACGCTCTGCAGCTGCTGGTCCTGATCCCCTGCGACACAGCAACGACGGTAGCAAAAAACCTCCAGTTCTCGCGGGTCGTCGAAAGGTCTGATCGCGGACTAGCTGCGTACGAGGCCTGCGGTATCTTGCTCAGAAAAATGTTACGGCCTCGTGCGAAACCAGGGCTGATCACTGTGCTCGAAAAACTTTTGCACCGCTGGCGGTAGATGAGCACACGATGCCCTGCTGGCGTGATAAGGGTCCGCTTTCTGACTGTTGAACTTTAGAGAGACTGAGGACCTGGCGAAAGAATTAACTAGTCTAGCGCGGTTTCGTGAACGACCCGCTGCACAGGCAATCGGGAAAAGTTCAGAGCCAGGACCTGGGGAAAACTTCCACGGGGCTAGTGCGATCTGGTGAACGATCGGCTGCAATGTCGATCAGAAATGTCCTGCAGCGGGCCGCACCGCTGCTGCGATAGAACGTTCCCAGTACTCGATGGGTGTTGTTCGAAGTGACGACTTACTACTCGGACGACGATAGCTACCTTGATGAGCTGCGTGCAAAACTGGCCGTGAAGAACGGTGTACTGGTAGAGCTGGGATTTCTGGGCCGCTTCAATCTCGGCCGGCCAGTTCGAACCGTCAGTGTAGACCCATAGTGAGGACCTGGCTTTTGTAATAGCCCTATACTATCGATGTCTTAGCGGAGATTGCGACCCGGGAGCTGAAACAGCATGACACAGCATAGCACGACCAAGTCTGGTACTCAGCTGTGACTTGCAGAGTTCCAGTGAGCTGCTAAAATCTCGACGCTGCTTCGCCTCTGCTGACACAGGTACGGGGTAGCTCTGGCTTCATACGCTATGCGGTTGGTGTCTTTCGTAAGAGCAGCTCGAGTACGGCCTTCTGAGCTTGCCCTGGTTTGGAACGACACAGGTCCTCTCTGGTAGCTTAGGGCTTCATAGCGTGTTGCTGTAGAATTTGTACACAGGTCCTCGCGAGCGTGATAGGACACACTACAGACGCATATATATTGAAAAATGGCCATACTGTGCCCCCGTCTTGACTCCCATGGTGTTCCCCGTTCACAGACCCTGCATCTACACTCAGTCCATTCTCAACTTGAGAGTGAGCTGGAGTAGATGAAAACAGACAGAGAGCACCAGCTCAGTATACGCTCACTCCATATACCCTCGACGAAGTAAGTATGCCTTCACTCTAGCTCAGGGACATGTAGCTGACCACTCAGAAATCTCTCACAATGCGGGCTCGCACGCACTCCTGCGGTTCCCCCGGCTGCGACTACACAGCCATCAACATCAAGGACGTGCAAGCGCACAGGCGCAAGAAGCACACCGGCTCGCTGCTCTCGTGCAGCACTTGCAGCGCGAGATTCGCCGACAAGTCGAACCTCGCACGACACCAGAGGTCGTGCAGGCAGGCGGATGCTGAGCTGTGGTACTGCCCATTCTGCCACGGCTCACGCACCGCTCGAAAGGACAACGTGCTGAGGCACATCAGGACGTGCTCCCTGCGAGGTGGCCGCGATGTGCCCGAGCCGCCAAGAGCAGCCGCAGCTGCCATAGACCTGCTGGCAGAGGCGGCTGCCCTACAAACGGCTGCCCCTGAACTTGCTGCACCAGCCCAGGTGCATAACAGTGACATTGTGGCCCCGGCTGCGCAGACCGCACAGCCTGTCGACGACGTCGTTGCGGCTGGCGCCCCCGTCCAACAGCTGCAGCCAATTGTCGACCCTGTGCCAGAGGGGTTCTGGGGCACCTTCTGGTCCCGCCGAGCGAGAGAGTACGTGGCTGCAGGAAGCCCCGGACCAGGGATGAACACGGATGCCGTGTTCGACAACCAGGTGACGGAGATGGTGCTCAGATGCAGAAACGAAGCATCTGAGGCTCAGGCCAACGCCCCTTATCTCCAATGGGTGGCCGAAGTGGACGCGCGAATGCGGTCCATCGTCCCGAGCGACCCGCTTGTCCTCGTCCGACAAGCGGCACTCTACCACTTTTACTTGTTCGAGACAAACCAGGGAAGGCTGTGAACGTGAGTTATTCGCTGGTATCGGCTGCAAGTTACTGCATTGCAGTGAGCAGACCTCGACTCGATATCACGACACTTTCACGTCTTCCTTACATCGACTGTAGAACTGGCTCAGAGTTCATCATCGTCGCCGTCATTACGACATTGGTTCATGAGCGACAACAAGTCCTTGCAGTCTGTACTTGAGCTCACTTTACGTCGCTCTTGTCGGCAACTCTGAGGTATCTTCACCTCATGTCGTCAACATCTCATCGACACCCCGGACTCTCATCGAAATGAATCCCTTGGGCTCTTGTATTCCGCATCATCAAGAGGAGGACACATCATCTACACAAAGGTAGCTGACTGCAGCGAGGAATCCGTGTGATGGAGGAGTCGCAGTCAGAAGACGGTAGAGACCACTCCGACCATGATCGCAGCGCAACCAGGAGCTGGCACTGCCTGCGTAGTCCTCTATCTCAGGATCAGGAAACATGGAACACGGAACCCGCCATCGTCTTCCTCCCTTGGGCAAGAAGGGAGACACGGCGAGGACGACTACATCGCTCTGTGGGCATCGAGTGGCCATCACGCTATGCCGTGCCGCCACAACGACCGACCGACCGACCGAAGAGCTCCGTCCACGACAGCAGCAGCATGTCCATTGTCGAGGTGGGCTGCTGCACAGGACCGCAGACATCATACGCGACTATACATATGCAGGACGGAAGAACGGTGCTGAATGTTGTCAACACGAAGGCAACACCACCTTCCTAGTCCTTGTCGTGGACAAGAGCTCACACACTTAACGAGAAGGAATCGGCTCCTCCACAACAGCTGCTGACAGACGAACAAACACATCTCTACCAAGTGCTTGCCTGCACGACTGGCATCGACTAGCACCAGCGGTACGCCGAGCACACGAGAGGATCCGGCACTTCACGCCAGCTGCTGACCAGATCAGACCCGACCAGAACCAGGTCTGAAGAAGAGGGAGTGCTTGCCTATTCGACTGGCACCGACGAAAAGCACCAGCAGTACGCCGAGCGATCGACCGAAGCTGCCATCGCCGTCGTCGTCGACGACGACAATAACGACTCAGTTGCGATGATGTTTGTCGCCCGACACAACCTGTCTGGCCTACCAGAGCACCACCATCATCGTCGACCATATCCATGACGTCCTTTCGATACCAAGTACTTGTCCCCCAACCCTTCTATAATCAACGGGCATAGCAGGACAAGCCGGGCCATGATGTCGAAAGACGCACCAACCACAAACGCAAATGCAACACAATGGACCTACAAGCATCCGGCCTTGTAGCATCGCGGAGCCATGACCCAGTCCAGTGGTAACTGATCGGCGAGCTCCGGATGTGGGTAGTAGTCCCGCCGAACAAAGTAGGCAGGTTAGACCCACTCTTTTACACATGCTGCGACGTCTGGGACGTTGGGGATGGGTAGATGAGAGGCGGCGGCGGTATTACATCCGTGCGTGCGTGCGTGTATCGGCGGTGGGAGTAAGCAAGTAAGTAGGAGCCCAGCCACGCAATCCACCAGTCGTTCGCCGCACGATGGCGCGCTGAGGATCAGTTAACCAACCGTGGCTGCGCCTCGACACGGACGGGTCTCGATCTCGACCGTCGCGGGCGCCCATACGTATAGAACGACCAGACCCAGACACGCATATGGCCGTCCGTGCGTACGACTGGCGCTGGCCAACGGCAGGAGGTTGGGCGGCTTGCGTAAACATGTGGCCTCATATGATAATGAATGACTCGGTGACGCTGTCGCTACTGGCTGGCTGCGGGGACACACGACCTGAGGCTTTGGTGGAAACGTTTGCTTCGTCGGTGCAAGCGGGTAGAATGTGGAAGGCTGGCGAGCGGACTTGCCGGGCTTGGATGGGACAGTAGCATGCAGTAGTAGTAGTAGCGGACGAGCGGAGTGGTGCTTGCGCCAAGTGACACGTGTAAGTTTTGCGGTGCAGTTTGACGATGGGCGATGGGCGATGGGCGATGAAGGAGATGTTCGTGCTACGGTTCTGAGGGATACCTGTGGTGGCAGTATACGTAATGTGCTGGTTCGAGAAGAGAGCCGTGAGTGAATGGGTAGCAGGACTGGGTTGGGGCATGAGGAGCATTGATCGGCCTCTCATGTTGCAAGTGGGCGGCAAGTCGCTCTCGAGCAGACGCATGCTTCACGGTTGCACAACGTGTGCACAAGATGTGGGTGGAATGGACTGTGCTGCTACTGTCGTGGCGGGTTTCTGTCGCGATTATATGCTCGCTGGTGCCGACTAAATCACCTCACATGCTTTGATCCGAATTGGAGTCCTGGTGCAGCATTGTGGACGTTAACAGTCTGGTGGCATTGACAGGTCAAAAAAGAAAAAGACAAACAAGGGCAGAACCTGAGGCCGGTTTTGTGGCCTCCGGAGCCCAGTCCACTTTCGGCGGCGGTCCAGCTGTTGCCATCATTTCAAATGTATGTGATTAAATCTGACGAATCTGATTCAGCTACTGCTCTGGGTAGCATTTCTGATCATTGTATATCCGACCTTATTCAGTAGGTACTGCGGAAGTATATGATTGACCATGAGAACTTCGACTTTGTCTCCATAATGACCATAAAATGACTCAAGCAAGCTCGGCTTCGTGTAAACAACCATCACACCACTGAATATCTTCCAGTGGTCCTGGTCTCGCCCGCTGCTGCGGCCATGGTGCCTTCCTTGAGCAGACCCATGAGTTCACGCATCGCTTGCTGTACGACTAGTTCCGTGTCTCCTTCAACGAGAATGTACAGCTTCGGCAAGTCATTGGGACCTGGAATATCGCCAGCTTTGTAGAATGTTCCTTTGGTGGTGATAGATGTTCCTGTCGACTCCAAGATCTTCGCGACGTTGGTTCGGTTAGTGACGCTCCATCTGGCACGCTGGGGGAAGTCGTTGATCTCCAGAGTTGCGTGGAAAGCCCCAGCATCGGGACCTTTGTTGTCAATCGGCACACCGGATCGCATGACACCTGCTTTTGACAACTTAGCGTTAATACCAGCGACCGCAGCAGCAACCTTGTCCATCTGGCTTTGGTTGCCGGCAGTGGCAGCGGGTCTCTCTGTCTTGTGTACAACGATCTTGCCGTCAAGATCGATGCCCTTGGGTACGCCTGGAAGTTGCGGTGCAGGACTTTCAGGCTTTTCACGCGCAGCGACCCCCGAAGCAGCTTTGGTGAAGATGTCGTCCCCGACTTTGGCGTCCTTGAGTTCTTCTTTGACTTCTTCCTCTTCGTTCTCGTCACCGGTCTTGAAGGTCTTTCTCTCACGAGCTTTCTCTGCGTCACGTTGTGCATCGAACCGCTCGAGACCTTTGCCGCCGAATCCGCCGGCATAGCCCTTCTCTTTGCCGGCTTTGACCTTCTCGGCGAATCCATCGACGAGTTTCTGGACAGGCTCTGGGATTTTCTGTTCGCTTTGCTTCAAGGCTTTGGCAATGTCCACCGCGTACCGGTCCTGCTCTTCGGTCAAGAATGTGACAGCGGTGCCCGTGTTTCCGGCTCTACCTGTTCGGCCAGCACGATGGACATAGTCCTCCAGATGATTCGGCGCGTCATAGTTGACGACAAGCTTGAGCTGCTTGACGTCGAGCCCTCTTGCAGCCACACTGGTGGCAATCAAGATGGGCACAACACCAGCCTTGAAATCATCGATGGTTGAATCTCGATCGATCTGATCTTTACCACCGTGAATGGACATGCAGGGGTAGCCTTTCTTCATCAGGTCACGAAGCAAACCATCTGCAGACTCTTGTCGGTCGACGAAGATCAGCGTTCGGTCGTCTTCGTTCGCCTCATCCTCGTAGAGCTTGCCAAGGAGGCCGAGGAGTCGGTTGAACTTGCTACTCTCGGGCAGTACTTCCACGACTTGTGTAATTTCGGGTGCCACGACACTTCGACCGCCAACTACAATCTCGACCGGCTTGACTAGGGTTTTCCTTGCGAGTGATTCCATCGATCGTGGGAAAGTGGCGGAGAACAGAACAGTCTGGCGGTCGGGTCGAATATTGGCGAGAATCTTCATGACCTGTGGTTCAAAGCCCATATCGAACATACGATCGGCTTCGTCCAGGACAAGGTAGGTGATTCGTCTGAGGTTCGTGACTCTACCGCCATTGGCTGCAAGGAGATCAATCATTCGACCAGGAGTGCAGACGACAATTTCGGCGCCTCGCTTCAGGTCGGCGATCTGGTCCTTGATGGGAGCACCGCCGTAGGCACAGACAGCTCGCAGTCCCAGGGCCTTTAGGAAAGGTTTACACTCTTTGTGGATCTGGGTTGCTAACTCTCTCGTCGGACTGAGCACCAAGCCAATGGGACCATCGAGGGAGTCGAGCGGCCGTTGATCCTTGATGTGGCGGAACATGGGCAAGAGGAAAGCGATGGTTTTCCCAGAACCGGTTTTGGCCACACCGATGATGTCTCGACCCGACATGATGGAGGGAATGGCCTGCGACTGGATGCTCGTTGGGGCTGGGTAGCCCAAGTTTTGTATGACGTCGAGTACCTGTACTCCGAGGCCGCATTGGGCCCAAGTCTGGACGGGTTTGGGGACGTCGACACCTCGAACTTTGATGTTGTCGAGCTCCATGCGCAGGTTTGCGACGTCCTCTTCAGACCAGTCTTGCATGTCGGTGGGCTCGGTGTAGAAGCTCCGGCGGAATGGCTCGTACTGGACTTTGGCATGATTGACGGTGCCGATGTCCTTTTTCTTCTTTTTGGCCAACTCTTCGGCTTTGGCCATGATGTTGCCTGGATCGTCCTGGTCCATGGCCGTCATGTCGACCTCGTCGTCGTTGAAAAACGACTCTGGTTCCTGGGGTGTAGGGTTCCCATCTGTGGCAGTCTTGGCCTTGAACATGGTCCTCTTTGCTGGCTGTGCTGAGAGGTCCTGCATGTAAGCATCGAGTGGGTCGTCTTCTTCCTCTGCTACGGCGTCTTCCGGTGCCGCGTCCGGGGCGTCGGTCATTTTCATGTCGTCGGTCTGCTCCGCTCGGCTGCGTTGTTCGGCGGCCGCTCTGGCAGCAGCCAAAGCTTCTTCTTCATCGGCATCGTCTTCAATGTTGGCTTCATCGTCGTCGTCGTTGCCTCGGTCCTGCAGTGCCTTGTCTTCTCCGTTGGGGTCGGCATCTGGGAGGGTAGGGAGTTTGGCGAGCTTGATCTTGACATCGTCGTCCTCCTTGAAGTCCAAGGCCTTCTTAGCTACGTCGGCATCTGCCAGCACCTTCCCACCGATGCTGAAACCGCTCAAGTTACCTTTCGACTTGAGTGATACTGCTGGGGCGTCGGTCTTTTGGGGAGGGGGATTCGTTTTAGGTAAGGTGGAAACCTGCTTGGGGGTAGGGATGGCTGCATCGGCTCCGAGAGGCTTCTTGATGGGGTGGGAGGCCGCTGGGGACTTGGAAACCGGTTTAGATCCCTGCGGTGCTGTGGTGGTGGTAGTGGTGGCCGTCGAGCTCGTGGAGGGTGGCTTGGGGGAGGAGGTGTGAGGTTGCTGAGCGGCGGCTTGTTTGCGTTTCCACTCTTCGAGCTTCTTCAGTCTGGCCGCTTTTTCGTCGTCGGCGGAGGGCGTGGCTGGCTTGGAAGTCTGTGAGGGGGTATGAGTGCTGTTGCTGATCAGTGGGTGGGGGAGACGTACCTCTTTCGGGGCCAGATCCTTGCCTCTTTTCGACGAGGGGCGCTCACGACTGTCTTCTCGCTTGCGCTTTTTCGAGTCAGCCGAGTCATCTCGTCTCTTGCGGTCTCTGTCTCGGGAATCTTCTCTCTTGAGCCGGACATCGCTGTCCCTGCTTAGTCGTCTGCTATCGTGATCTCTGGGGGTGCGAGGGTCCCTTGAGCGGTCACGACGGGAGGTGTAGCGGTCTCGATCTCGATCTCGATCTCGATCTCGGTCTCGGTCTCGGTCGTATCGATCGTCGTGTCGTCGATCTAGGGAACGATCTCGTCGACGATAGTGGTCGCGATCTCGGTCTCGGTCACGGTCCCGATCCCGGTCATAGGCCCTTCGTCGTCTCTGCGAGCAGTCAGCATGTGTCGCGGGAATTGAGGGTGGAGTCCGTTCACGACGTACGTCGGGACTTGTCGAGCGCGAGCGTCGGCGGCGGTGATGGCGGTCATCGTCCCTCCGGCTTCTGTCATAGCGGTCCTCATCCTTGCGGCTTCGCTTGGAGGAGGAGAGGGTGCTTCCTGCGGGTGATGGTGAGCGAGTGTCCCCGTACCTGGCCATCATGAAATGGCAGCTGACGAGTGAGCTTTACTGCAATAGCAAGAATCCGGCCCCCGACTTTGCACCAACCCTGAGATCCTTGTAGGCCACCAGCTCGTGCCGTAGATCGCTGAGACCGAAAGAACAAGCGCTGTGGTGTGCAGGACGGCGACCTCGCTGCTAGGGCCTGAAGTCGGAAGTTTGACGCCTGAAGCGTGGAGCCACCACTGGCAAACCTTGACCGTGGACGTTGGAGGGCACTGGCGGTGCCGCACTTCTTGTCGCCTCAGGCATCTGCGAACTAGTACGGCAAACAGGAGTGGCGGCCGACGCACGTTGGCTCTTGCACTTCCTTCGTCAATTCTTGTCGACGTCGAGCACGCCCATCACGACCTGCAACCTCCAACGCCAGCCAGCATGTCTCAGCGCGAAGCATACCAGTTCCCCTCCAGCACGAGCGGCCAGATCTACGGCTACGATGCCGCTGCGACGCCGGCGCCCAAGGTGGCCTACATTTGCGGCGACTGCGCGGCCAAAGTCTACCTCGACAAGGAGGACAAGATCCGATGTTCACAGTGCGGCCACCGCGTGCTGTACAAGGAGAGGACGAAGAGGCGAGCGCAGGCAGACATCAAATCTCGATTACGCTAACATGGCCCAGGATGGTGCAGTTCGAAGCGCGATGACCCGGGCCCACCACCGTCTACTACGATGCTTGAAGTCGATGTGTCAAGTCGATGAACTTTTCAAACTCCTCCAGCACCCTTCCGCTCTCCAGACAGTAGCGAGCCAGCCTGGCGCCCTCCTTCCAGCGCCCGCCGCCGGGCCCACGTTCAGGGATGACCTCACCATACTCCGAAGAGTCGGAATCACAGATGCCGCTCACGACGAGGAGCGCGGCCACGTTGATCAGCACGAAATGGAGGATGGGGTGGTTGGCATCCATCTCATTGCGCAACAGGCTCATCATGACTTGGGCGTTCTCTTTCGGCCATTTGCCGCCGCCGACTTCAGATAGCGGGTGGGCGGGGAAGCCAAAATCGGCCGGCTCGAGGGAGAAGGTCTCTAGCTGCGCAATATACCTGGGTTCTTCATCCTCGCTCTCGTCTTCGTCTTCTTGCTCCCCGTACTTGGGATTGGGCACCTCCTTCAGCCACCAGCAGTTCGTCTTGCCCGCGCAGCTAATCTCGTCTAGGTCCTCGGCGCCACACACCACCATGGCCTTGGCCACGCCCTTCTTGCGCAGCGCTTCGGCGAAGATGGGCCCCAGCTCTTGATAGGCGACGCCCAGCATGCGCACCTCGATCAGGTTGTGCACGGGGTTGGCCAGGGGACCCATCAGGTTGAAGATGGTGCGCAGGCCCAACTCTTTGCGCACCGTGGCCGCATACTTCATGCCCGGGTGGAAGTTGGTGGCCAGCAGAAAGGCGTAGTTGCTGTCTTGGAAGGCTTGCGGCAGATGCTCGGCGGTCAAGTTCTCGAGGATGGGGGCGCGGGGCGTGACAGCCTTCAGCACGTCGGCACTACCGGACATGGAGGTCTGTGCTCGGTTCCCGTGTTTGGCCATGGCCAGCAGCGGGGCGGCGATGATGGACGCGGTCGTAGAGATGTTGAAGGTGGAGTGCGAGTCGCCGCCGGTGCCGACGACATCGCACAGCCCGCCCTTGTAGGAGCCTCGTGCTCGCTTCCGTTTGCCGAGCACCTGCTGGATCTGCTGCTCGTCGATGGGCGCCGCGGCGTCGCGCATGGCTTCGGCGCATTCGGCGATGACGTCCGGGTGCTTGTCGAGGCCCGTCGAGCACAGTAGTGTCAGTAAGGACGCCAACTGGGTGCCCGACAACCGGTTCTCGAACGTGCGGGCCCACGCCAGGGCGATGTCGACGGCCGGCACATTGCGCTGTGCCTGCGGGTGAGGGGCAGACAGTCGCTTGAGCAGGGGGGTGATGGAGATGCGATCGGGCTGGTCCGGCGTGGGCGCGACCGGTGCAAGCACATGAGCATGATGCGTCGGCACGGCCATGTTGGAGCAATCGTAGACCTGCAGCAAGGTGCTTGTGGGCGAGGTGCAGCGCGAGGACCAGGTCGAGGACCAGGTCGAGGACACCTTCCCCAACTTTTGAGCCCAAAATGGCTCGCAGGCGCGGCCGACGCGCCAAGCAATTGGGCTCCTCAGGCTCGGAGACTGCTCGTGAACTTCTGAACGTCCCTACTGTCCGCGCATCAACAGCGCCCAGCAGCCAACAAGAAGCCCATCGTCCCTCCCTCATCACATCTGACCATCGCCATGCCCCCTCGAGTAAGCTTAAGGTCTCTGGCGGATCTGCCCAAACAAAGATCCATCTGCAGGCGCTGCCAATACGCAACCGCGACAGCTTCTTCCGCCGTGTCCAATGCCACATCCTCAGCAACGACGATACCACTGTCTCCAGAAACCCAGCATCCTTCATCGCTACCGAGCACGCGCTACTCCGTCATCCAGCCGCCCTCACATCGTGACCCGGCCCACCGGAAGTCTCAGTTACTGCGCTCCTACGTCTCCCTCCTCCAGACCACGCCCCTAATCATCCTCTTCCAGCACAACAACCTCAAAGCACTCGAGTGGGCCAGCATCCGAAGAGAACTCGCCAACGCCCTGCAGAAGGTCGACGACACACGCTCCAATCCCGACTCCAACCCGGCCATTAGCGACAACATCAAATTGACCGTCATTCGCACCAACATCTTCGAGCCCGCCCTGCGCATCACCGAGTACTACAAACCCAGCGTTGCCGCCAACAATCTCGTCCCGGCAGACGGCCAAGGCCTAGAAGACGAAAGATTAGATCCAGCCCTCACACACGCCCTCTCGCGCAACGCCTACAACCTCGCTAAGCAGCACATGAACGAACACCCGCTCACTCCCATCCTGACTGGCCCCCTCGCTGCTCTCACTTTCCCTACCGTGAGCCCCCAGCACGTCAAAGCTGCCCTCAGCATCCTCTCGCCCCAGCCCGGTGTCTTCCCAGCCCCAACGCGCCGCGCAAATCCAGCCTACCACGAACCCGCCGTCCAGGATGGTCTCAAGAAGCTTCTCCTACTCGGTGCTCGCGTCGATGGCCAAGTCTTCGACATTGAAGGCACAAGATGGGTTGGTAGCATAGAAGGAGGCATGGACGGTCTCAGAGCACAGCTGGTTGGTATGCTGCAAGGCTTCGGCGCAGGCCTCACCACCACACTTGAGGCTGCCAGCAAGAACCTGTGGTTCACCATGGAAGGCCGGAGGCGCCAGCTGGAGGATGAGAGTGCTCCCAAGCAAGAGGAGGAAAAGAAGGAATAAACATGTTCACCTACTGTATATCACTGGACGCGCTTGCCCATTCAAGCAGCTGGCGTCTTCTTGGGTCCGGAAAAAAGCATCATCGACATCTTGAAAATACGTGCCACCCCGCTGAGGTGCGAGACCAGTAATTCAAGCCCGGATCTCACGTCTACGCCGTCCAATATCGTGCTTCAGGGCCGAGAGATACCGGCATACTGCACTACCAGTGACCACAACCTTCCATCTCGGTTCCTCGGACGACAAGAGCAAAGCAAAGGCACTGCTTCCAAGACAACTCATTGAGCCACACATCCCTGTCTTGAAAGATGAACTGGCATCCTAACAGCTGACATAGTCCTGGCCTGTCAGTTCCACAGAGACGAGGTGCAGTGGAAGTCAGTAGAGTCGAGGAGCCAGAGCCCGTCGTGGCGTCGCTTGCGTCCCATCGCCATGATCAGATCAGATCAATCCTGGCCCGCGATCGTGACACGTCGGCTAGACAACCATGCACACATCTCAGAAAGGGTGGCCGCGTATGCCGACGTGATGTGGTGTGAAGTACATCGTGCAATCAACCAATCACTCAGAGCGGTCTTGTCAGACAAGCTACCTCAGCCAAGCTAGTCAGGCGGCAGTCCGATCGATACATCTCACCGGGAGCCGAAAGCTGCTTGCATGCATGCATGTATGTATATAGATAGATAGATAGATTGTACCATATCACCCCAACGACCCGTCAAACACACGTGCAACTATCATCCAGTCCGTCCGTCAGTGCGTCAGTAATTCATTCATTCGTGAGCGCAGCGCAGCGCTACTCTCCATCCAGCCACCGCATCGCCCATCATCCGTGACAGCGACAGCGACAGCGACAGCGACAGTGAGTCTGAGTGTAAGAGCGCTTCACCCCAGAGACAAACAGACAGACGGACAGACAGACAGTACGTGCTCGACACGACACCTAGCCACGACGACGATCCCAAGACGTGTGAAGTTCGACGCACCGAGTGATGAGGGTCCCAATGGGTCTGGGAACGGACCTCAATTGCTAGTACATACCCACCTACCTGCCCGTCTACAGATACATACAGTACGATACAAGGGTGTACACCTCCACTAACTATCCCCATCATCATAGACCAGAACCAAGGCGCACACGTAGTTTGGTTCCCCGCCATCTAATACACATACACATACACACATACATACATACACAGATACAGCAGCACCAAGAGTGCTCGGCACACCATTGACACTGTCACTACCGCCCGTGCACTCTACTCCCCTCCAGTCCGTCGCTTGCTCCTGGATGATTCGCTTCTCTTGCCCTCAGTCCAAACTCCGCCTATGCGTAGGTAAAACGTACATGAAGAAAGGTCGTGTGCGCACTTATAGTCACCGATCGACACCCCGACTTCAACAGCTGGCGCAGGACCTGACCGTCTCCTTGCAGACTGCTTGACTGTTGTTCCTGCCGCCGCCGCTGCTGCTGCTGTTTCCTCGACGGAGTGATCGGCGGTAGGAGGAGACACGGCGTCGTATGTGCGCTGGTGATTCTTACGATGCCGTGTCAAACAAGGCTGTACTCGACCCGATCGAAAGATTATCGACTTGGACGATTCGGTTGATTTGTCCTTCAGACTCTACGCCTAAGCAGCCTTTGCCGCCCTCATTGGTGTTCCGGGCGCCTTTCCGTAGACAGTCGTGTACTCCTCCACATACCGCCGCTGGTCGGCTTGCTGCAAGTCTTGATATTTCTGTCGCTTGTTAGCACGACCGCACCTGGCTGGACTACTGCTGTGAAATTTACCTTCTTCTCCTGCGCACTCAACTGCTTCCACTCCCGCGCCATCAAAGGTGACCTCTCCCGTAGCGACATATTGTCAAAGTCACCACTTTGATGTCGATCTATGACGAAATGGGCGTACGCTGTCACGACTTGTTTGACCAGTCTTTCGTCGTGGATCGGCGGGAATCTCGAGACTCTCTTGACCTTGGGGTGCTTCTCAAGATAGATTTTCTTGAGTTGGCGTCGAGCAGCGTTGGCCTGGTAGATTTGTGTGGGCGTGTATTGGCTCAGCCATTGCTTGTAGGCTTTCTCGTTCTTCTCTTTGTTCACGTGGGCGACGTGGTTGTAGTGCTGCAACGGTGTTAGTGTGACGGCTTCGCTAGGAATGCAAACTTATACCTCTTTCTCTTCTGGCCTTAGATCCTTGAACTTCTGGCTAGCGTCTTGGGCCATTCGTGTCGTGTCGCGCTTATCATGCGGAACTCCCATGCTCTCGGCGAAGAAGACTGGCCATGTCGCGGCTGGGAGCAATTTAGGGGAATCGAGCAATGCCGCTTCTTTCAAGGCCTTCTCTTTGGTAACTCTTTCCTTGTTCAGGGCGCTTTGGCTGGGAGCCTTCTTGACCGGCTTCTTTGGCTTTGGGGTTGGCTTCGGCTTCGGCTTCGCCTTGGCCTTGGTTGTCTTTGCCTTGGGCTTCGCGCCAACTTTGGCCTTGCCTTCGGGCGTCTTGGGGCCGGGTTTGTCGGTGGTCGCCGCTTTGCTTGTTCTCTTGGCTGGAGTGCGACCAGTGTGTGCTTTGGGCCGGCTTGCCGGTTTTCCCGCAGCTGTAGTTGCGTACGTACGCGTGCTTATGAAGCAAATACGACCCACCCGAGCCTGTGACGAGGTCGACTTGGGCTCATGGTGATCCGAACTCTGGTTGACGCGTGCCGACCATGGGTGGTAACCTAATCGGCTGACGACCTTGAAGCTTCGTCCAGCAAGTTTCGTTGACAGTGCTCGGTGCACAGGTACTAGGATGGTCATGTTGACGTCGGCTCAAGCTTGAGAGTGGAGAGATCGTATACGCAGGGCGGTTATAAGGTCGACGACCTCTTTCCTTAACCTGTAACAGGAGGCTGGGAAGCGCGACTCGCTTATTGCCAAGCAAGAGCCGGCACCTACGTCAAACCGACAGCTTGATTTGCGCTGCGTCGTGTGCCTACTCCGCCGTATCCAGCACCAGATCCAAGTACGGCTGACGAAGACCTCTATATCCGCAATGAGGCATAAGCACGACAAAGGAGAGCTAGACGTGCTTTCTATCTGTCTTTTATGGTAGTGTACACACATACTGTATTCAAACCATGTATTCAAGATCAGGTTCTACGACTTTCTGCATCATCTATGCTTCCTCGTACTCACTGGTCCTCTCGGCCCACGAGTCTCCTTTTTCCAACCTTCACCGAGTCCGGACTTGCTTTACTCGTCAGCGGCTACATCTTCGTCGTCTGACCGCACCGGATCGTCAATTGGCTGGGCTTCCATTGGGGGATCGCCCATATCGTAGTCGTTGCGTTTCTCTTCTTGCGCGCTACTCTGCGGGGACCTGCTGAGCTTTGCGTACTTCCGTTCGCTGATGACCTCGCCCTGCACCACTTCTTCTGTCTGGTGCTCCTTCATTATGTCCTCAATGTTCGACAGCTTACTCTCGCCTTCATCGGACACGTCCTCCTGAGATTTAGACTTGTCTAGAGCTTGTTTCACGTCTCGTTCTTCCAAGTCTTTAGGACCAGTCTTGTCCACTGAGTCGGGGCTTGGCTGGTCAGCAAGGCGTGTATTCTCTCTTGCTTCACGCAGAGAACCTGGCCGAGGGAACGAACTATTCGGTGGGGCTATCCGTCTGAAAAGATAAGGGTAGTCCTCGAAGTACGGGGGAAGTTCGAGGTTGGTCTTGCCGCGATTGCTGCTCGAGGACCAGCGACTGGGATTGGCTCCCTTGTTGCTGTCGGTACCGATTGGAGTGCCGGTCTCAGTACTTGGCTTGTTGTTGACGTCGTCGATATGGTCAACGTCGTCAACGTCAACGGCCTCAGTGTTACTGTGGGCCTCGTCGATGTTGCTATCAACCTCGTTCCTGCTGGCCGCGCCCTTGTCGTGATTGGCCTTGACCCCACCATTGCCACTCGTGACGCTGTTGTCTCTGTGGATATCCCTATACGCTCTCCGAGCCAACCACAAGCAATCTCGGCAGCAGCAGACCCAGCAGACCTGGCAGAGAATGAAGATCACCCATGGGACGAACCCTATGAGCACGAATCGCTCCAGGTAGTTACTCTCGTGCCACAAGTCATTCTGCCAGATGTGGAACTGCCCACGCACACCAGCAGGTGGACAGGTCGTTATTTCGGAGCCTCCGTTGAAGCGTGTATATCTCTGGCCATCAAAGGCAGTAAACCGAGCGGTAGATGTCAGGGTCTCTGTGACGACCTCAGTCTCCGTCAAAGTGCTCGACATCGTGACTGTCTCCGTGATTGGGATGTTCGTAACGGTTTCCACTGGACTGTACACAGTTCGCGTCAGGCTGGTTTCTTTTACCACAGTCGTCTCGTATTCAGAGATCGTGGAGGTGACCGTTTTGGTAACAGGAACTTCGGTTGTGGTCCACAATGTTGGGGAAACGGTCTTTGTGAATGTAGTAGGTTTCTCTACCGTGATCCACGTAGTCGGAGAAGTGGTTGTCCTAGATGTGACTGGCTTCTCAATCACAGTCCATGCCGTGGGACGAGCAGTCCTGGTTGAGGTTACTGTTTCCTTTCCACATTTTATGGTCTTGGCCGGCTCAATTGTGTACGTCTCCATTGGAGCAGAGACGTCTCCGAACGGGAACTGTTCGGGGCAAAGCCTTAACAATCCCAGAGGTTTGACCCATGAGCTGTCACAGAAGTGGTACGATCGCACAACCTCAGTAGGTTGCTCGCTTGCGGCTGTCGAGCTATGACACTCTTCCTCTTTGGATCTTTTACTCCCTTCGGCTTTTCTGCTCTCTTCCGCCTGCGCACTACTCCTCTCAGCCACTCGACTTGACTCAAGCCATTGGGCCGCTGCTTGCTGCTTCGCTTTTCTGACCTTCCCTCTTGGTTCTCCCGACGCACGTGACCGTTCTGCTTCACTCATGATGCTATGGTACGCCTCGTGGTCCATATTCGACACTGTGCTGAATCGATTCGAGGATCCTAAGGTTGACCCGATCTGAAAACGGTGTCGATGTTAGTGTTGACCAAGATGATGTCGTCTCCGACAGATTGAGAACGATGGTGGGACGTATGTTGTACTGCAACTCTGTGTAGCTTTGGCGGTCCGGGCTTATACAGTGACAGGATTGAGTGATACTTGCTGGATGGAAAAAAAGGTCACATAGCTAGAACGTCAAATAGACAACTCATGACAAGCTGAGTGCTTCCGAAGCTTCTTTGTTCGATCATGCTAGTATCCGTTCGCGGCAAATGGCGAGGCCTGTGAGCAATCTTGCTTTCTGCTGTTCGAACTAGTATCCTCAACAAAGGGACTACCATTGTTGAACCAATAAGATATATCGCAAGTGAATCACATTGCGTATAAGGCATTTCCCTGGCCAGAAAACAGGCCGCCAAGGGTGAAACCGCGCTTCTTACGTTGCCGCCCATCGGAGCATGTAGCACGTGTAGGCTGCGAGTACCTGATAGTAGTTCTACATCCATATCTTTGTAGAATGCTCGGTTTAACAAGCTGAGCTCCGACTTCTGCAGTCGTAGAACCTGCTCACCATGGCTCCATGCATAGGAGCCATCCACTTACCAAGCATGTCATATGCTAAACTCCTGCCCAGATAGACATGAGGCAAGAGTGCCATTCATCCGAGATTGTTTGAACATTAACCACAGAGTTGCGATGTTTGCGTTGCTTCTTTTGAGCGAATCTTACAAGTTATGGCTTCGGAGCGCAGCTCAGAAGGCACGTCCGCGAGCGGCTTGACATGACATCACGTGACGTAGGCAGGTTCTGACGGCTATCACAATTCATTGTGTCGGTGTGCAGGCATGACAAAGCAAGCCGTCCGTGACACTCATCGACCAGCGATCTCTTAGCTACCTTGCTTCGCCAGTACATAGCACAGACTCCAGAAGCCGACTTGAGATCATACTATCCCCGCCAAAGCAGGTCAAGAACCTCTATGCTCTTGCTCACCGTCCAGCTCCACAGCTTTTCGTTTTTTACGATCGAGGCATGTGCCGCGACACCTGCATAGTAGCAAGGCGAAAGGAACCTTGTGGAATACCTGGAAGGATTTCTCAACCGGGTCATAACAATCTCATCATTGAGGTATCACTAGAACCTGAGCCAAGGCGAGGAAGAGGCGAAAGGAAATCATCTGGGCAGTGTGATACGTAACCAGTCATCTTCATTATTGGGACCTCTTCAAAATTGATAGCTTCTTGACCTATTCCCTTCAATTGTCCAAGCACCAGCGCAATGCCACCCATTTCTAAAATATATCTATTGATAGTTCATATGCTTTTGGGTCCATACCAGGACCTCAGATGAATGGAGAAGCCGACAATGGAACTCCGATGCCATGCAAAGCTGACTGAGTCGTACCTCTGTAGAGATTCATGATTAAGTTCTGCTGCAGATTGCCAAGAAGCTGGTCGATATGTATGCAAAGTCATTGATGAGTACACTTATCTGAAAGTTGGGGTAGCTACCCCGTCGCCTCTCATGTCCCACTTGGGTTTCAAGGCAGTATACATGTCATCTCGTGTGCCTGCAACTTCTTTGGGTATCCGGCTAACACGATAAGCTCCACTCCTAATGTTTGCCAGGTGCATTTGTGACATGTTGGATCGATTGCTGCGTACACTGCCGGTTTCGCTTCCAGTGTCGCCGTGTTCTTTGAAACGCCGAGGGGGGGCAAAGTCGAGGCCAGTGAACGTACCTGATTTGCGTAGGGCGTGACTGGCATGTGTTAGCAACGATCGACGGGAACAATGGGTAAAGGTCAACTTACGGGCTTGGTACGGCAGCGAGGTCGTCGAAGGATGATGTCAACGGCACGTGAGGCCGTACACTGGGTGAGTACGGCCTCAAGCCACCTCGCAGATTGTCTGGGGTTCCTGACCTTTGGTTCTTGAATATTTGTGGTGGAGCGTAGTCGATGGCATTGGGCAAAAAGTCATCGTCTTTGAGCTTGTGTGGTGTTGGGAGAGCCATGAGCGGTTTTGGTGGCGGTTGCTTCTTCTTGGGAGGCTTCCTTGATTGCGGCCCCACACGGCCAGACATTGAGGAGTAAGCGCGAGGTCTAGGTGGGTAGTAGCCGTGGCTACCGTGCGAGAATGCTCGATGTCGGTTGTCGGAGCGGATAGATGGGCCTCGAGAATGAGGCTGTTCGTAATACCCGTAGTCAAAGTCATCGTACTGCTCCGAGCCATCATAATAATCCATTGTTCGGTTGGCTTGACCTGGCTTGCCACTGTCATCAAAGTACTCCTTATAGAATGACCTGATCCGGTTGGCACGTTGTTCTGGGTTTTCCGATGGATCATCTGGAGGCAGAGGGCGTGTGCCCATCATGGACCTTCTATCCGCATAACCAGCATAGTCTTGGTAGTCGTTGTACACGTCGTCGTCGTAGTAGTCCGATGCGTCGTCGGCGAACTCTTGAGGCGAGTGCAGAGGTTGCTGGTTCTGTGTGTTGATCGTGGGTACCGAAGGCCGAGTGTTGGCAACAAAGGCTTCCTGGCTGTGGTGGGCTGGAGTCCCTGTGCTCTGGGTTTGTTCAGACTGCGACTGTGAAGACCCATCCATCTCGTACGACGTTGTCTCGATGACCGGTATGCTAGGTTGTAGCGCGCTATCATGAGAGGTTTGAGGAACGTTCGCAAGCTCCGCGATACCATGCTCCGTGTGTTCCAGCTCATGCAGGCTGTTTGCTCGATTCATGCTGGGTGGCTCATAGTGGACTACAGCTGCAGGCAGTTCACGAGGTTCCTCTGTGGAAGGTGTCACCTGGATCTCAGTCTCTGAAACGATCAGTTCAGGTTGCTTGGCCTTCTTGTCCTCTTTTTTCTTTTCACCACCCCTGATAAACTGGCCGAGATAGTTGTTGCTCGCTCTGAAGGCTGCTGTGTTGCTTCCTGTGCTGATGGTCGAGGTCCTGTCTGCTTCTTGTGGGATTGGTGCCAACAGGCCAGGCTGCGCAGATAGCGGTTTCTTCATCGAGTTTGTCTCAGAGTGGTCCCGGGGAGTTGGAATTCGAGGTAGCAGGTCAGTTTTGGACTCTGAACACATGGTACCTGTCCGATGACGGGTCGAACCACTAAATATCGAGGATCCGTCCCCACGACTCATGCTCGAAGGTGAACGGAGAGAGCCGTCATCAGGGATGAAGGTAGTGGTACGATACTTGTCATCACCAGTATTCATAGACCTCGACAGACTGTGTAAAGACTCTCGTGACTGATGCACCTCAGGAGGTAGTACGTACGGGTTGACAGTGCCTAGATCCAAGGAAAGACAACGATCGTTACGCAAAGTGCTCTTGACATCTGCAATGCTCATTTCTGGACCGTGGCCTCCGGTGGCCTTCTTGTTCTTCTCTTTGAAGGCACTCTCGTCGACACCAAAGTCGAGGGACCTGTATTTGTCATTGGCCTCTTCGACTTTCACTATCCTTTGCCGCCTTCTCCAGATAACGAACATGATAACGGCAATGACGATGACCGGTACGACGACTCCGATCACGATAGGCGTCGTGTCGGCGGAACCAGAAGAGCTAGAGTCTGAGTCATCAGACGCTCTTTTCTGCATGCTCGAAACGTTGGGGGTGAGGGCTCTGATTCGCATCTCCGGTATAGGTGCAGGCCTGCGTAGGAGGTCTCTGCTCTGCAAAACGGGTTCGGCCCGTCTGAAGAGATCCATGTTGCTGGTAAATGTGTGAAAGAGCGTGGTGTATCCTCCCTTCGTGATGTTTGCTTCGTCTCGCCTTCAAAACATTACATATACTACTATGTGCCTGCACTGTCTCGCGTCTTGAGGTGAACGGTGGTCTGGGCTCCGGGGGGAAATGCTTGGTTTCGGCCGGCAGGAAGGGAGGGATTATTGCTATTAGAGAGCGACTGTGGTGAGGTGAATGTACAAAAGAGTGGCAGAGACGAAAGCGTCTCGAGGCTGTTGCAGCTTCGAAGGGATGCTAGGAGCACACTTCCTTACAATCTTGAGGCATGAGAGTAAGAAGAAGCGGCAAGCCTCACCAGAACTCGAGGTCGTTCTGGGCGAGGGCACTTGGCGTGCATGTCACAGATTCGCACTTGCAGATTCAGGGAGCCCGGACCACCCAGGGCGAGGGACGCGGACGCAGGTACGCGGCGGCCTGGGTGCTGCATTGTAGAGATCCAGGGGAAGGTGGAGGCTGCGGATGGTCCTTAGACTTTGCTGCTAAGGGATTAGCGGCTGCCTAACGAAGGCCTGTCCCGCCAGTGAATGCTCTATGAGCGGTGATTGGTTGATATATGGATGACGGTAAGATTGAGGTACATGGGTATTGGGTCTATTATTCTCTTTGCTTTAACACCCCCCAAACATTCGCCCAAGACATTCGTCCATTATCGCTCTTCAACCCCTCAAAAGTCGTGATTGAGCCATCTGTAGGCCTTTCCACATCTATAGTCATCAACAGCCTCGCAGCAAACTAGGCGCAATCGATCAAGAACGCAGTCAATGGGAGAGCTTTTGGCCGGACTCGCTTCATTCCCATGACCGAGCCGATGGAGTCTGCCATGAGTGCTTTTTGAAAACCGCCCCTGTCCAGCCAGTACAAACACGCGTGTTTCTTACATTGTGGCTCGGTCTCACTAGAGCCATGTTAGACACGTGAGCATACGGATAGTGATTCACCAATTTCCTCGTCTATTGCGCCTGCCATGTCATCCACTCCAAACATGGCTTCGAGCTTCCGTAGCATCCACCCTTTGTCTCGACCATTGCCATGAAATAAAGTGTGGCGTCGCCATAGTCACTGTCTAGCGGGTGAGGCTTGCTAGGCTAAGCCATAGGCTTGGTATGGCTACAACCTTGTTTTCGCTTTTTTCATCTTGAAGCGAGAACACTTTCAGTGACATGCCGGCGCAGATTGACACACGGCAGTCGTTGCAAGGATTTTGCGCACAGTTCGGCGCTGCTCGTCGGACCGTCTTGGAGAGAATCCCGGAGCATGTGTTTAGTTACCCTTTTGTTATCTTTCAAGTCATCTCGACATCTTCATCCCTGTTGTAATCGCCATCGACGGCTTCGATATCATCTCCATCCGATTCGTTGTCATCGTCGTCCGCATCTTCCCACTCATCCTCAGCATCGGCAATGTTGAGTGAAGTGTTCAATTGTTGCACGAGCTCCTCAGCGTGGCTTTTGAGAGGCTCATCTTCGTACTGTAAGACTTGATATAACTTGAGGCAGTTGGCGAGCCATTCGCGTGCTTGTTGAGCATGTGTGGATTTGGCGTCGTCCGCAGTGTCCGGCTTGTTGCTGATCAACAAGTGACACCAACCGCCCAGATACCAAGACTCAACGCTCTGATCGTCTTCCTTGACCAGGCCTTCTAGCACCATCATAGCGTCTTGTTCGTGCTCGACCTCCATCAACAGCCTGACCAGACTAACACGGGTCGCGAAGTCGGGCCTGGCCGGGTCTTCAGTGTCAGCCGGGATATCCTTCCATATGGATAGGCTCTGAGCTAGTGTGCGCCGGGCCTCCTCGATCCGCTCTTGACTGATTCGTATGCTCGCCAAAGTCTGCAGCACACCTGCACTGAGACCCTCGGGACATACGGCTACAGCTTCGGTGACCAGCTGCTCGCACCTCTGCTCGGCATCGTCTTCCCAGCTCAAGTCTGTCATGTAGACCTCAGCCATACCGCACAAAGCATCAGCAAGTTTGGATCTTCTCAAGTCGACGATCTGTTGTGTACCTTCCACGTCCATCTGCTCATCCAGAACCTCGATTTCATTCTTCATCACCTCGACGGCCTTCTCGAAATATTCGACGCTCTTGCGGCCACCCTCTTCGCATAACTGAGCCAATTCGAGGTATGGCTCGGCTGATACTAGTGCTCCATCTGGGTCGATTCTCACGGCAAGCTCATACTGAGCCCTGGCCTTGTCGATGTCGCCAAGGGCAGAACAGACGTCAGCGCCGAGGACTAAGGCAGTAGGGAAAGTTGCTTTCTCCTGCGCAGCGTTCTGTAATAGTACATCTATGTCTGAGTAGGCGGCCTTGTCTTCTTCCAACCTCTTGAGGGCCTCTTGAATCAAGGGTAGAGCCTGCTCAGGTTGTGAATGCTCGAGTAGCGTAGCAGCTTCTACCAGTAGGTCTTCGGTCGGTTTCTGCGACTTTGGTGTGGCTGCCGACTTGACTAGAGGCGCATTGGCACCTCGTAGGATATCTTTGCTGTTGTTTCGCGATCTCGTCTTTGTCTTGGCCATTTTGTATCACTCTAGTCTTCGCAAGTACTACTGTCGAGTGGGTGAAGAAGTTGCTGTGCCATCGACCGTCACATAAATTTCTGGCAGACATGCAAGTTATGGCTGTCAGGCCGCAATGCAGGGTCACTAACCAGGATCAGCGCCCGCAGCTCGTCATCAGAGGCCCTAAGCCCCCCAAGTGGCATGTGGAAAAGTTTGGAGTTCAGATGGCAGTTCCGAGCCCGTGCGGGCTGTACGCAACCTTGATACTTTGGTGAGTGTCGCACGGTAAGCTGTAAACAACGACCATCACATTAGTTCTAGAGCAAGAGCTTGTAACACAGGCACACCGCTAGCATGGGAGTCGACGAGCAGAAGGAAGAGCGAGAGGTGCTCGACTCCATCTTTCCCGACGAGATTCAGGACATCTCAGACACCGCGTACCGCGTTTCCATCGGCCTTGATTTTCCCTCTGACGCTGAAGAACTCGACGAGCCACTGGTCATCTTGCTCAACGTGTCATACCCAGAGGCATACCCAGATGTCGCACCCAACCTCGACATCACATCACCTCCCAATGCACCCAAGCATCCGTTGCTCGACGTCGCCGCCGATAAGGCACAGCTACTCGACGCTTTAAGCAGTACCATAGAGGACTCGATGGGCATGGCCATGGTGTTCACTCTTGTCGCTACCCTCAAGGACTCGGCGGAGACTCTGATGGCAGACAGGCAGCGCCAGGAGCAGGAGATAAAAGACGTTGCTGCCCGCGAGCGAGAACAGCAGGAAAACAGGAAGTTCGAAGGTGAGAAAGTCACCAGGGAGAGGTTCTTAGAGTGGAGAGAGAACTTCAAGAAGGATATGGAGGAGAAGGCGCGCCAGCAGAAGGAAGAGGAGGAAGCAGAGATCAAGGGCAAGCGAGGCACAAAAGTCGAGGAGAAGAAACTTACCGGCCGACAGTTGTGGGAACGAGGTCTGATTGGCAAGGTCGACGAAGGCGACGGAGACGCCGACGGCATGGTCGAAGGTACCGAGAAGCTCAAAGTCGAGGCCTGACATACACCACCCAATCAGCCAGGACCATTTTTGGCCGTCTCCCCTGCAAACCCCCGGAAATACATACGCCGGAAATGGTTCAGCTCGTCTGCTTTATGTCCGACGCTCGCTCCCAGGTTCAGTCCTTGCCCTCCCTGTACACTGTCCTTTGGCATATCTCCTGTGGCCCGTTCATACACAAGCAGTCGCCGAGACCACTTGTTGAACACCTGGATGCAGCTATGCTTCAGCTCTAGCATGTCATGCTGCGGCACAGGGAACTCCTCGTCAGCGTCATTGGCACAAGGCATCCAGAACGCCAGCCGTCCACCGTCGACCAGTGTCCGTGCCGCAAAGTCCATTATGTCATCTAGCATACGGTTGAAGCTGTACGGTCGCTTCGGTGCCACGAATCCTGGCAAAGTATGCGACGGCACTCCATCAACGAAGTACGGCCCATCATGGATTGTCCTACCATTCGTGCCATCCGAGTCGTGCACCCTTCGACCGAGAACTTTGAGCCCCTCTCTTACACCGTACGGCGGATCACAGATGATGCCATCTAGCCATCGCGCACTAGCCTTGTCCGGCTTGCCCGGCAGCCTGAACGGTGAGTTTGTCAAGTCAGCAGTCAGGCAGTCACCAAGAATCCCCTCGAGCCCGTACTTCCGGAAGTTTGCACCAACCCCTTTCTCTAGGCCTTTACCTTTCCCTCGAAAACTCCTTCCGTCGATGTCAGCCCCGAGCACGATTGCACCCAATTCAGCGGCTGCAACCATAAAGCCACCAGTACCGGTGAAGGGATCAAGCAAAAGAGCACCAGGCCGAGCTTTCACAAGTGATGCAGTTACAAGCGCCAGCTCGGCGTCCATCGATGTTGTTGAGATATACGGGCGCTTCTTGAGATCGTGTTTGATGATCAGATCACGGCGGGAGTCACCAACATACCTACCGAAGAAAAGACGTCGCGGCTTACGCTCTGGTAGCAACCTCACCGCACTCGTGTCCGTCACTCCTGCGTCGTCGTCAACGGCAGGACCAGTGTTGGTGCCCTGTGGTCCTTCACCACGATTAAGCAACGAGTGTTCCTCAGGCGTAAGTAGTTCCCACTCTTCAAATACCACAAACTCCACATCCGGAGTTTTCAGCTTTATCCGCCCCTTGAACGGCAGATAGCCAAACTCCTCCACAATCTCCCTCTGTTGCGCCATCGTACGTTTACCGCAGAACGCGTCAATGCTGAATTTGAACGAGGCATCCTTGTACTGTGTCCATGTGCTGTGTGGGAGAGCCTTGATGTTGGCGTGTAGTTCGTCGTATGTAGTGCCGGTGGCATAGAACTCGTAGATCGATTTGGAGAGGATGGAGTGTGAGATGAAGTTCTTTGCTAGTTCATCATGGTTGGCGCTGGTGTTGAAGCGAACGATACAGAATGGTGAGGTTGGTCTGTAATCGGTGATCGAGAGGCCGATGTTAAGGAGCGATGCCAGAGACTCGAGTTCTGGTTTGCGGAAGGTCTCGTGGGAGTGGGAGAGGCGGATGAGGAACGAGGGTCCTTCTGAGGCGCCCGCTAGCCCATTCGCTGTATCTTGGGTCATATCAAGAGAGGTTAGGCTTTGCCTTCATTCATACAGAAGCCATCTGATCAATTCTCGTGTCTATTAAATGTCGAAGTGAATGCTTAGATGTTCGAGCTCAAGCGTCAAGTTTGCCTCTTATTTAGAGTGCAGGTTGAGACCAGTATAATAGATATAAAGGCGCCCTGAACATTCAGTAATGCTTAGCCTTGTGTAGATACTCAGGTTGTTGACACAGTTTCGTTGCGTGAAATCTCTCCTCAAATGCAGATAACAATGGGTTGTTGGTGCGGATCAACGAATAAATCCGTGGTCAAGTATTGATGAACAATGCGATAATACCACCATCAACTTTCGACACCACCCGTCTTCCTTAATGTCACCTGTGAGCTGCGTGTGAGGGGTGTATTGTGCTTGTCCGACCCAGTTTTATGCCCTGGAGCAACGCCATAGATGTGAGACTGTCTTCAATTTGCGATTGCTTGGCAAAATTGCAGCGGAATTTTTGCTTTCCATGGCGGCTCGTCCGCTTCACTCTTTTTGGGCTGCTACTGCTTGAGCTTCTACATCCGTCAGCCTCATCCGTTGGACTTGACTAACAACAGCAACTATTGAGGATTTGTGACAGGTGATCGACGTCCTTCCGTCGACGTCCCCATACCTAAGATCGAGCAGCAGCATCTGGCGAAAGCGGCGTGCACTCCTAGTAATATTCGTTAAGAGGTCAAAAGGACGCCGTTAGCACATCTTCACCATCACCAACCAAAGTCTGGCGACCAAGCTTCCACCGGGTTCTGGCTGACTTGGCAGGCTTACCAACAGCATCATGTCACGTAAAGCTGGCGAATCCTGCCTCGGTATGATAGGGATAACAGACAACGAAGAATTGAAAAGCAACATCGGCAAAGCAAGGTCTCGCAGTAGATCATCAAGACCCAGGGTAGATGGCTGAAGAGGAACGTAGATGGCGGCAAAGGCATGCACATGAATCAAATGTAACTCCATATGGTACTTTCGGCACAGCGACCTATTATGAAAGCACTCAACAATGGAGTTTCCTCAGAAGCGATTCCACAGAGCAGGATATCCTCGATCAGGGTACTGATGGCGGGAGAGATACCGCATCTCTGCTGAGGATACTTTCGCAGCCGGTGGCTGTAGCGGTATCAAGCTGTCACAGTGATGCTACTCGACAGAGCGCTGCAGACAGCACGTTATACAGCCAGTACTCCGAGCTTGCAGCGGCATCTTCTACGATTCAAGGTATTTTGCAGTCAGAAATAGACGACAGCAGTACTACGACAGTTGGAAATGCTCTGAGCTTTGGTCATGCGGTGTGGCTTGGTGTAGACGGTACGGAATCCGGCAACGCCAAACTGCCTATTTACGCCTATGTTGATGGACCCGGCAAGGACTTGCTTCGCCTTTCCTGCATTGGCAGACAGTCTTTCGACTATACCTCCAAGCACGGTATCAGCTCGTCCGTCGACATTCCATCTCTACTAGGAGATTTGCACACCACATGGAATGGCAACTTGCCCATACAGCAAGTCGTATGTTCTCGATCGGACCTGGAAGGCCGAAGTGGTACATTCCTTGCCGTTAGAGAAGCCTCTCAGACCGTTATATTTGAGCCGCTACTCCATACAGACGCTTTCACAAACATATCTTCTACAGGTCGGCCGTCCTTGGACCTGAACCAGCTTCTTTCGCTGCCGCGCACTCACACTGGCGGTCGGGATCACGCGGACGTATCATTCCATCCGCACACGCAGCGGAAGTTGGCCATCGTCGATGTCGAAGGAAATTGGAGCATATGGCTCATTAAAGGCAGACGAACACGCACGGCACGAATTCTGTACAAGATAGTCCTGCAGGTATCAAACAAGATCTTTTCCTGGGAACACAAAACGCGACCAGAGGGTATCGAGCCCTACTTCGACGGCTGGCATAAAGTGTTGTGGATATCGAACGATGGAGAAGATGTCAACAGGATACTTGTCTGCAACCGACAAGATGGAAAGCTATTTGACGTAAAAGCTACCAATAAGGACGAGGTCTGCTCAGTTGATGTTCGACTTGACACAAGGAAGGAGGATGCCTACATTCTTGATGTGAAGCCCGGACTTACACCCAATCTCTGCTTTATCCTGACCACGTCTCGATTACTTCTGTTTGATTTCGCACAGAAAGAATGGAAAGACAGAGGCGCAGTTCACGGCCCAGCTTTGCTTTGTGCCTGGCAGCACTTTCAGAAGACCTCGGATTTATCGTTGAAAATGGCAACCCTTGAGCTTCAAGGCGGAATGCTTGTCACTCTCTACTCGGGTGATTCGACGATTGTGCGGCTTTCCCTGTTTCATTTCCATTACATGAATGGCAAGCTCAGCGTGACAGTCGATGATCCGTCAATGTTCAAGCTGCCAAAAGGACTACCGGCTTCTCCAATAGCAAGCTTGAGTCTCGCTACCCTAGAGATATCACACTATGAGCACCTCACAGAAGGACAGCAGCCGTTTCTAGTCCAGATCATCATCCAGTATGATGATCTGTCCATCTTCACGGTAACGGTCGAACTACACAGGCGGGATTTGCCGCCCGCAGACAAGCGGAGCCTTGTTCTCAGGCTTCCACCGAACCACAATAAGCAGCGCAAAAGCCAGCGATACGTCGATGAGACGGATGACGAAGACGAGCTAGCTGGGTTCATTGTCGATGGTGACGAGATCGAAGAGAGCGAGTATGGGGAGGACTCAGTAGACCTAGAACAGGATACGTCGTCCAGTGCAGCAAAGTCCAGCAAGCTGCACGATGGAGTCAGCAAGCTTCTTTGCGAAATCGTTGGTGGGAAGTTTCCCGCCGACACCATGAAAAAGGTGCTTGATGCATTATCGGACGGCCCATCCACGGCGAGATGCGACGTGCCAAAGGCGATAGAAGCTTTTGATCGAGCGTTACAGGACCCATCAGCTTCAGACGGCATACCACAAGCACAACTGCTAGCAGACCTGTTCAACAAAGACACGAGAATAGAAGACATCGAAATAGACTCCGCCACTCTCGACCGAGCACTCCACATGATCAGCTCAGCTGTCCAGGGTAGAATTCAGATGTCCAACCTGGACAAACACCGTTCACAGTCCCTAATGCAAACCTACGAGACCTTCTTCGAGGACTATGTCAACAGTCTTAACCCAGCAGTCCCCGATCGCTTCCGCGTCCAACGAGAAAGGCAGATCCGTGACATTGCGCTTGATCAATACCTTTCCAGCAGGACAGTCCGGGCTCTCCCCGTACCCGACAGCGGCCCAACTACAGACAACGAGACACTTCCGCGCCCATTTACATTCCCAGACAGCGACCCCATGATCCTCAGCGACCCAATCATACAACAGCAAGATCTCCCAGCGCAGAGGAACCCAGCTCAAATATCAGCCAGTCAACCCACCCCACGGCCCTCAAGCTCTCAGACCTCACCAACACACCCGAGACCCTCGCGCCTGTTGTCCGAAGCCATATCCCGGCTCTCAACCTACACCACGATCTCCAAACCGCCACTACCGCCCCAACCCATACAAACTCCACCCTCCCAGGACGATGCCGCCACCGCCATCGATACCGACAGCAGCATCCCCAACAACAATAACAACAACAATAACAACAGCATATCCTCGCTACTCTCCCACCTCCCAGACTCAGCCGCCGCAGACCCGAACGTCTACGACTGGCAAGCCATTGACCTGCGACTATCCGCCACAACCGACCAGAAAGCAAGCGCAAAGTCCAAGCCCGACCGCAGGGCCGAGAAGATCGCGAGGGCGCGGAGACGAGCTGAGCAGATAGACGCAGTCAGAGATAGAGAGCTCGTTAGCTCGGGAAGGAACGTGGAGAGGAGGGATCAGGCTTTCGGGACCGGGGCCGGGCAGACGCAATCGCGACTTGGACTTGGAGCGGGGACGGGACAGATCATGAGCGAGGGCAACGGACCAGAGTCGAGCCAGGCCGGGCCGGCCATGACGTCGACGCAGCCGGTGAGCGGTGCGTTTGCGAATCGAGATCGGGCGAAACAGAAGAGAAGGAAGAAACGCATTGCTGGGTTCTAGGTAGAGTAGCTCTCTGTTGCAGCAGCACCGGGGTTTGGTTTGGTTACTGGCTTCACCGCGAGACCTTGGCAATGCAGCTCCGAGGGTATAGCAATCTCAATCTACGTTCCCTCCGCCCAGCTCCCAGGCCTGCACCTCCTTCACGGCCCTTACTGTAGCATCTTCCCTCACCCACCCCTCAACCCTCTCTGCCGTGTCCCCCACCAGCTTCGCGTACGCCTCACTGATGAAGAACAGACTCGTGTGGGCGACGACTTCGTCCATGTTCTCCATGTACACTCTTATCCACGTCGGGTCTCGGATGCCCGTCTGCGGGTCTTTGCTAGGCAACGTGCAGAATTTGCGATCCCGCTGCTTCTTTGGTGGCTTGGCTTTCTTTGCTTTGGTCGTCGGTTTAGCACTCTGGGAGGAGGCAACGGCTTCGATGGCTCTTGCGTCTTCTGCTTCCTGTCTCGCTGCTTCTCGTCGTGAAGTCGCGGCGTCGTATTGACCTTGGTTGACTGTGGTAGACCGCTTGGCCTCTTCGCTCTTGGCTTCTTTGTCAGCTTTACCTTCCATGCGTTCCCTCTCCTTAGCCAATCGTTCTTCTTCCTTCTTCAGACGTTCGCGTTCACTCCTGTCGTGAGCTGATAGCTTTGCCATCTCTTTGTCTTCTTTCTCTTGTTGCTTACGGCGGGCTTCCTCTTCTTTGTCTTGCTGCTTTTTGCGGGCTTTGTCGAGTTTCGCAAGGTGTTTCTCGCGGTCTTTGAGGATCTTGTCGTGGTCCTTCCGGGCTCGTTCGTAGGACTTCATGAGACGATCGTGCTCCTTCTGGGCCAGCTTGAGGGTCGATGGGTCGCCTGTGGTGTATGGTGCTGGGTCGAAAGGTGTTGGGACAACAGGAGGCTCAGGTAATGGTGGAAGCTCGACATCTCGTACCTGTGACGATGTGTTTGACGCCGTTTCTTGTGATGAAGGCATTGAATCCTGAGTGCTCATTGATGTAAGTGAGGACATGTCAGTCGATGACTCTGATGGTTGGTGGTTGGTATCTGTCTCGGCGGGTTCGAGTATTGGGGACGGTGGTTCAGCTTGTGGATCGAGATGTTGCAGTTCTGAATGTCCTTCAGTGGAGTCAACCTCAGCAAGGTCTGGGCTGTCTATCTCTTCAGCCACTACCTCATCATCTCGGTGCCCTTCAAGAGATATTGGGGGTGTGCTATGATGAGAGCTTGCTGTACCTGAAGGCACTTCCAGCGAAGGACAATGTTCAGCTGTCTGGCCAGTCATCCCTGTCTCAGCTACTAACACTTTCTGACTGTTTTCCAAAGGTGGTTGCGGTTTGATGCGGCCGGTACTGGCAGTATAGTAGTTGACGAACCTCACCCGTGGTATTCGCTTGCCGTTCTTCGTTCGCTGGTCAACGAGGGCATCGACATCTTCGAGTGGTCGGAAGGAATTGTACCTCTTCTTCAGACCGTCGTAGTCTGCTAGACATCCGCCAAATTCTAGGTGTGATTTCACGTACGATGCAGTAGCCTTTCTCCAATCACCGTAGTGCTTGTTCAGGAAGTAGAACGCTTGATCAAGCTTTCCCTTGCGTACAGGTATCTTTACGTCGTTGTCGAACGCGGCATTGTAGTAGGGGTCAGTCGGCTCAGCGAAAGGATCAGCAGATAGTGGTGCGGTATCATCACCTGCAGTGTATGATGGCTCTTGAGGCGGCTCAGGCGCACTCTTGAATAGACTTGCAATACCTGTAGTGACCACACCAGGATGCATTCCGAGGAATGGAGTATCATAGGCTATGTGTCCAAGTATGCGATGCTGGAACACGTCTTTGCTCCCTGGTCGACGGGAAGGAAGCAGAACAACTTCGGCGGCAAGAATGCCTCCCAGGGAATGGCCAATCAAAACCACATCTGTGTTATCGTCCTCATGGGGCTTCAGCCAGTTGCTGAAGTCATCTCGAGCATAAGAGATATTCTTGCGCGACTGGTAGCGCGGATAAATTTTGGTGTGCACGACATGAGAATCAGCCAGGCTCATAGACAAAAGATTGTGCACATGGGCTGGGAAGCTTTTGAAGCTAGTCTCTGTACCCATGAAGCCATGCAGGTAAACGAGTAGAAGCCTTCGTCTACTCGGGCCAGCCGAGTGAATGGGCCTCAAAGATTGAGTGCTTGACGATCGGGGATCGTCCATTCCCACGCTGCCGCCATAAGGGCCATTCTGCTTTTCGCCGGCTTCCGTGGTTCTTGTTTGCGGGGTTAGATGAATGGTATTGACTCGTGGAGTCCTCGGAGGTGACCAGCGCCCATCATCGCTGGAGAAAGAAGAGGCTGTCGACACGATGGAAGACGACCTTGGCGGCAACGGTGGTGGTTGAGGCATCTTCAAGATGCCAACTTGATTCTGACTTACATGCTGGATGCTGCGAGGGTGAAATAGTGACCAACCCAAGCGACCAGATCTACGGTTCAGACCATGAATGGAGTTGGGCAGTGCACCCAACCGCGCCTTCCATGTTTCACCACCTCCACGACGTGATGCGCGTATTAGGAGGCTACGTCATCATGCATAGCGTCTCTCTGGGGTTCACATCGAGCGTGTTCAGCTGCCTGCATGCGATGGTACCGACAGAAGAATACGCGGGTCGAGATTGCGCAGTTGCACGACTTAGCATTGTTCAGGCAGATTGCTCAGGAGGAGTACTCAAGAGGACCACTCAGGAGGACATCATGGCACCATCGATCGACATATCCATTCCGTCGACGACGCTGTCCAGTGGCAGCAAAGCGTACACCATCTACAATGTCACGCTGCGCCTGCCTCTTCGCTCGTACAACTTACAAAAACGGTATTCGGACTTCCTCGCCTTCCACCAATCCCTGACAGAACAGGTTGGCACTGCACCGCCAGCAACTTTACCTGCCAAATCCTGGTTCAAAAGCACAGTCTCCTCGCCGGAGCTGACGGAAAGCAGACGCCAGGGCCTGGAATCATATTTACAAACCATCAACTCGATCGAAGATAGCAGGTGGAGAAACACCTCGGCGTGGCGCGCTTTCCTCAACCTGCCCTCGAGCTTCGCAGCACAAACGTCGTCCAAAGCAGGACAGTTACATAGTGTCCTCACTGGCCCAGGTGCCGGCGGTGCCCCAATCACCGATCCAACCGTCTGGCTCGACAGCCACCGGGACCTCAAAGCCCAGCTGCACGATGCAAGGCTCAACCTCACAAACCGCGACCAAGCATCCACCCCTCAAAAACAACACGAGGCATCTGCCGCCGCAAAGTCAAGTCTGGTCAAGGCAGGCACCCTGATCAGCGCTCTAGAAGCCGGCTTGACAAATATTCAAAAATCCAATACACCCCAATCGCAAAAGCTGGGCGCAGGAGAGACGAGGCGAAGGAAAGACCTCCTGTCCGCCGCCAAGAAAGACAAGGACGCTCTCGAAAACCTTCTCAACGCAATGAGCCAGAAGTCCAAAATCGACAGTGCCGTCGCTAACATCGCCGAACACACCGACCTCCTGCAGACCTCGTCCACCGCCAACCACAACTCCCGCGCTCCCTCGGCGCGCACTGGCCGTGTCTTAGGCAAAGAAACCAAGGAGACACAGGGACTCGACAACCAAGGTCTCTTGCAACTCCAGCAGCAGAAGATGAAGGATCAGGACCTGGATGTGGACGAGATAAGGCAGATCGTGCAACGACAACGTGTGCTGGCAGAGCAGATCAACGGCGAACTGGAGGTGCAAAACGAGATGCTGAAGATGGTCGACGAAGATGTAGATCGCGTGCAGGGAAAGATCGATATTGCGAAGAAACGGATTGCCAAGATCCATTAGCCGAGTCCTGGCCTACTAGTGATTGACGAGCACCGACATTTGTTGCCGATTGCGAGCACCTCTCGTATCGTGTCTGTATTAGCGAGGCGTTACGGCAAGAGTCATTCTTGGGGCACTTTTGCCGCTGAACTATCAATCATTCAATCTAGAAGGAAGTCTAGGACATCTCACACGATCCCGCCTAGATCCCGTGCACCGAACACCTGGCTCGTTTAGTTCCCATACCCTAACATAGTTGCAATGCGCCTACACGCTCAAACAGCTGTCGTCACACTGGTCAGATGACTGCCCCTTCCACCCACCCAACTTACTTCTTCAGCGACCAAAACGCCCTCGCCTCCTCCTTACTAACCCCGGACCCCTCACTCTCCTCCCCGTCGATCAACCCCAGCCTGGCTTTCCTCACCAAAACCCAGAACTCGCGGCGATCACCGCCTAGCTCCTGCCCCACGATCTTCGCCTTCAGCGCCCGGACCAGCGGGTTGTACATCTCGCTCCACTCGAATTGCACCATCTCCTCGCGGACCACGCCGAGCATCTCGAGCGCGCGGTCGTAGGCGCTGTGCCCGAAGGACTGCGTGATGAGGTCTTCGATGATGCGGCCCATCTGCGAGACGGCGGAGCGGACGAGCGATTCGTCGTCGGGGCTGTGCATGAGGCGCTTGAACTCGGGGATGGCGTTTGCGGGGTCGATGGCGATGGTTTTGTTGGAGGGGTTGCTGTTTGGATTGTTGGAGGAGATCCTGAGCAGGGTGTCGATGTCGAGGCCGGAGATTGGTTTGTCCGAGTCCCGGTCGCGGTAGCGGGCGCGGCCTTTGACTTTGGGTGGGACTTTTTTGACGTCTGCGGCTTTGATGAGGTTGGCGAGGGGGGGTTGGGCGTGCGAGAGGAGGTCGGCCGGGGGTTGGCTCGGTTCGAGGAGGAGGGAGGGTTTTGGTGGGAGGGGGTCGGAGGCGTGGATGGCGCGGTATTTGATGGCGCCTTCGATTGTGTGGAGGAGGGGGCTGAACACGTCGTCGATGGGGAAGCGTTCTTCCGAGGTGTCTTTGTTGACTAGGGACATGTTGTCGACGTAGTCGGACATGGCGGATAGGAGGTCTTCTGAGGGGAGGTTGCGGTGCGAGGTGAGCGTCTTGCCGGACACTGTGACGATTTTGTCGAGTGGGGGGAAGCGGTACGTTCGTAGGTCTTCGGCGAATGGGAGATCGTTCTCGATGAGACATTCAATGTCTGTTGTGATGTGTGGAGAAAGCAAGGTGAGTTGTGGCTCGCTCATGTCTTTCTTGACGAAGCGTGCGACTGCGACAGAGCCGACTTCGAAGAGAGCGTGGACGAGTGAAGAGAGTGCTATAGCGGCTTTGTCGTTCAGTTTCTGAGCGACCAGCATGTTCGAGTTCTCGAGAAGCATGTACCTCTCGACGTTTTCTTGAGGTATGAAACCAAGTATTTCGTAATTCATCTCTGTCTCTAGCTTGGTGATGTTCTCCTCCGACTCGGAGATGTGGACTGCTGTGCGACCATATTCGTAGCCCTTGGCTAGCTCTTCACGAGGTATATCTCTGTACCCTGTAGGAGCGTCATCGTCCTTGATCCTGTATGAATATGCTACTCTAACATCAGCCAGACCGTCTGCGTCTTCAGCATCTTGTCTCTGGGATGGCGCGCCATCTTTGACCACATACGAATGGGCGCTTGGCGGTTTGCGGACCATGACCTTTGCATAGCGCTCAACATCGATTGTAATCGCGGTGTCATAGGTATTCGGGTCACCGAGTCGTAGCTGGCCTTTGTATGTAGGCACAGGCTTGGTCTGCTTCACAAAGGGACGGGCGAGGCCTTCTATTGCTTCATCTATCGTACCGTACACTCCACCACTCAGGTCGACCAGCCTCTTCAATGCTTGCTCATTCTCAGTCTTTTGAAGCGGCTTGTTCTCCTCCTTGAAGCCATATTCTGGGTCATCAAAGTCAACACCAAGAACTGTGAGACTGATGCCGTTCTGCTTGATCTGACCTGCCGTCTGCTCAATGTCGTCTGGATCGAGTGGGCCTGTGCCGTTCGTGATCAGATACAGTCTCTTGATGAACTTGAGATTCCGACAGTGCTTCATGAGCATGTCGACGCCCAGGATCACGGCAGAAAGCGCATCACCGGAGTTCGTCTTGTTCGTCTTCAACTGCTCGGGTAGCCTCTTCAGCTCCTCCATCTGTAAGTTCTGTATGCCTTGGATAATGGTGATGTTCTCATAGCCGCCCTCGTCTTGCATGTGGTTCCTGGTCTTGTCAGTCCGGAAGCCAATGACTCCCACCAGCAACGTTTTGCGACCAGTGAAGACGATGTTTGTGACTTTGTCGTAGAAGTATTGAAGTGAGTAGTCGAGGTCTGATTGTTCTCGTCCATGCCGCTGCCGGCCCATCGACTGGCCAAGGTCAACGATGAAAACTGACGCTTCTTTCTCGGCCATTTCGACGGCAGCAGCCGCTAGCACGCTTCTTCTACCGTGACTTCGTAAGGTCTATAAGTGGTGCATATTGTGCGAAGAGTATACCTCACTGCTCCTGCGAATGGTCGCGCAGCAACAGGACGTAATAAGAGGATACTACTTGTTATACAGTGAAGATGTGGGCATTTCAAATCTTAAGGCGCCAGTCACTAAGCGAAGGCAGACGAAACCAAATCAGCGTCCAGCAGCGTCGTCTTCGAGCTCGCAGCACTCATGATGGGATATCTTCATCCCTGGTGACACAAAATCAGGCGCGACTCAGGCAGCGACACGCGTTCCAAGACACGCGAACTCAGGTGCTGATAAGCATCAATCTAGCTGATAAGCTGCATCATCGGCGTCATTATTTACCACATCGTAGCATAGGACTAGTATTTCAGCTCGAAATCCGTCTCACGCACGCGCCACTTGTTCCCTTCACGACTCTCCTCCCACCCCTAGCCCTACCCCTACCCCAGAAACCATGCCGTCCGCCTCAATTCTATACTCGGCCGCGCCGTATCACATCATCAGGTGAGTTCTGTCCTACCACGTCTCCCTCCTCCGCAGCACCCCCAGCTAACCCTCTCCCAGCTATGGCACCCTCCTGGGCTCCGAGATCTTCCAATCCTTCATAGCAGGCATCGTCTCCTTCCGCTCGCTCCCTCGTCCGCAGTTCGCAACCCTCCAGTCAGCCCTCTTCCCAATCTACTTCGCCATGCAAACCGGGTTTCCCGTTCTGCTGGCCCTGACCTTCCCCGCCGAACGCACCGCCATCGGGATGACCGCGTCATCGCTCTCTGGCGTACTCGAGGAGGGCCACAGACTGCATGTTCTTACGCCACTGCTCACGACGTTCCTGTGTGGTGTGGCGAATATGGTTGTGATTGGGCCGGCGACGACGAAGTGTATGAAGGAGAGGAAGCACCAGGAGACGAGGGACGGCAAGAAGAGTTATGATGCGGGCCCGCAGAGCGAGAAGATGCAAGAGTTGAATAAGCGGTTCGCGTATTTGCATGGGGCGAGCTCGTTGGTGAACATGGTGGGCTGCATAGCTACCGTCTGGTATGGGTTCTATCTTGGCGAGAGAATGTTGTGAACGGTGTGTGCCTTTTGAGCAAAATGCACAGATCTAGCGGACTCTACGGACTCTGTACGCACCTGCGCAGCCAGAGCTATCCGGCGAGAGAGGTCAAGCTCAAGCGCTCGATATTGGTCAAGACCACTTACGCTTCGACCCCTTAGCGCTGAGGTCGGTACCTGCTTGAGTGTTGCGCCGGACGATCCGGCGACGTCTGCTCCTAGACATACCAGCTTCGTATTGATAGCTGCTGTTCACGAGGACGCGCAGATCGCCCAGCAAACCTCGAAAAGAATACATTCAAGACCCCATTCACCGAGGAAGGGCGATAAACATTGGCGACGATCAATACATATCCTCAGGACAGATCTAATCTGGGATGATGAGATAGCCAAGCGCTCGAATCACAATGTGTAGAACAGTATTGGATGAGGAGGTATCTATCTGGTATCATTGTACATTTTCATCACCCTCAATATGCAACCTCTGTTTATTCCTCCTTCTCCTCGAGCGGACTGACCGGCGACCGATCCCTACTACCCTGTAGCGTTGATGCTTGTTCCTGCTCTTTCCTTTTCTCTAATGCTACACTTTCTCTCTGCTTCTCAGCCGCTTGAGCCCGGAGGACTGGGGTTGGTGGTTCAATACCAGCTTCAGCCGCTTGTTCAGGCGTGAGGTAGTGCTCTTGCGTCTGAGGCTTGGGCTCGAAGTCCTTGGGCAGGGTATCTACGCGCAGTGGCTGCGTGACGGAAGGCGGTGTGGGCGAACCAGGTTGCACAATGCTGTTGTTTGTGTTTGTCCGCGGTGGGCGTGCGGTCGTTGTTTGCGCTTCTTCGTCTGTCGCGGTGTGAGACGCAAGCGCGTTGCTTTGCGGCTTGGACATATTCATGGAGAATGTGATCAGGGTGAGGCCATACAGCACGCTATTTCGATGTTAGGAGTAATCCGACAAGTGCACGTTTTGGACGTACAAGTTGATGCCAGCTAAGCCGGCAGAAATCCCAGCGAGAATGCGTGTAGCATCCTGAGCGTCTTGATCATGTACTCTAACCGAAGTCGAACTTGGTCTTTGTCGCTTAATCAGGTCAAGTGGTGACGACCACAGATCGAGTGTCCCCACGGACAAGTCTCGTCGTTGGTCCAGACCAGCATTACCGTAAACTGGAGTGCCATATACTGGTACATTCCACGTCCACTGTGGAAACGCCGTACTTGCGCCCAGCCACCCAGCAAGTAGGACGAGACTCACGAACCACAATAGCGTGAGAAAGGACTCCAACGATACCACGACCCACTTGTTGTAGAGTTGAGGCTTGAACGATAGGGCCGTGAGATAGTATGCAAATGCGACGAGTGAGAGGGATGCCTAGGGAGATGGTTCAGATTGGGTCGTCGAGGATGGCTCGCAACCGGACCGAATTCGACCTGAATTCGTACGGTCGTAGTGATGGTGGGCGACTTACGGTGAAGATGGAGAGGCCGAATGCTGTATATGTCCCCCATATTGCGCAGCATGCCGCTGTGAGGCCCAAAATGATGATGGACAGGGCCAACTTAGTACAGCCGACTGGTGTGGACCAGCGCGGCATAGGTACGACCTGGGTTGTAAATGGCATCTTGAGGTGGGAATAATCGCTGAAGCGCTGAAATGCTTCTGAGAGCAGTGGTGGGTTCTAAGTGGATGGAGGCTTTGATCGAGACAACTTTTGCGAGAAGATAGCATGAATCAGCCGAAAAGGCAGGACTCACACAATCTCAAGTATGTTATGTCGCCAGATGTGGCCATCTTCTGCACTCGAGCCGCAAGCATGCTGTCAGTCTTTTAGTATCTGGAAACGTTCTTGTTTCGGCTTTGTCTGAATGCAGAAGTTCTGACAGGTTGTCGGGGAGGGCACGGACCCCAGCGTCGGCAACGCTCGAGTGTGCTTCACTGCGTTCAGAAGGCTCAAATATGACGCCATGTTTCGTCGTGACCTGATCTCGTATCAATATGATCTGCCGTCCTGTGTCTCGATACCGCCAGTGATGCGGTACATCACATTGACTCCTGCAGAAGCTATGGTGCCTGCCAGCTGCTTCAGTCACGAGGAGGTCCGTGCCCATATTCGCGAATGTATAGCGTGCATTGCGCAATTTCTCTCCAACATTCGCGCCTTCCCCATCGTCGCTAGTGTTGCGGGTTCCTTCAAATGAACATAGAATTCTCAATCACACACCATGTTCTTTTATCCTTGTCCCCCAGTAAATTGGTAGCTCCTCCGTGGTAGAGTCCCAGGAGGCAGCTCGGGATTTGCTTGATCGCTATTGGGGCGCCATCCCGAGTTTCGCAAAAGGTTCGAACGATGCATCGCGGGGGTCGAATATAGTGTGGTTTCGGTGATCGGGTTCGCAGCATAATCGTAGCTCTGGTGATAGCCCTGAGTAGACGAGAAGCTCGTATTTGCTGGCGGCGATAGATTCGAATGCTGGGGTACTGGAGGTTCCCTGGGAGTAATGCTCGGATAATGCTGTTTGCCATACACGGTTGCCGCTCCTGTTTGACCTGCATTGTATGCCTGTTGGATGGTCGTCAATCGGGCACGAAGGACGGCCGATTCCTGTTCAAAGACATCCCGCAATGCAGTGATACCCCATCGCCGTTTTGGCCACTCGAGTATTCGTGACATGGTGCAGAGGAACCTCAGAGCGTCGTTACACCTCTCTAGTGGCGATGTTGTGCTGACTGAGCTGCCCACAGACTGTACACCTCGTATGAGCAGATCGAAGCTTGCCCATAGGATATTTTGGAACTGCCGTGACACATAGCGGGCTCGACAAAAGTCTGTGTAATACAGACATGCCTGCAATTCTTGGTTCCGTAACATGTTTTGCAGTCGCTCGGAGAACTGTATGGCACAGTGGAACAGCATCACCTTGTGCGAGTCTCGTATGCTGCTGCTTGGTATGACTTCGTTTGGTGATAACGCAAGAACCTGTGAGTAGAGAAATTCCAGATGGAAGGCTTGAAGGTGTTTGTCGGAGAAAGATGATGGCAGCGTTGAGTGCCATGCTCGTACATCCTCTAAGGTCGACGAAGCATAGCTGCTTGCAACATCCATAGTCCACACAATCCGAGATGACCGCCTAGTACGCTGGTAGAAGGCGGACTGAACCCGTCGGATGTCAAACAGAAAGAGAGAAGGTCGGACTGACCGAAGAAAGAGTTGTGTGGGAGATTGTGCCTCTTGGTCGGTTGCAAGGGTAGGCAGTAAGACATTTGGTGCTGAATCGTCGGTGAAAGAGAACGGCAAGTCAAGAGCCATACTGATAAGTCTGTCGAGGGCGTAAGTGCAGTAGAATACCCTTCGTCTCAAGTCTAGCATGTGCTTCGAAACCTTAGTTTCAGCGGCTGGCTCACAGTGCAAACCAAGATCAATCACTAATCGTGCTGCCATGCCCACAAGATACCAGCTGTCAAAGTGCTCTGGGTCCACAAGGCTGTATTGTACCAAGAACAGAAGCGCTTGGATGCCAGCAATAGATCCTGGATGGATGACATGTTCCACGACGTCCATTGCGAGGCTAATATGGTAAATTGCGGCATTGTAATGTTCGTCGCCTCTGTACTGGCAAAGTGATGCTGACGAAATAGCCAGAACAAGACGAAAGCACCACACATCATAAGTGGATGCTGCGTTGGTTGACGGGTCCTGATATACCCTGGAAACCGAGCCCAAGAAATCTGTCTCCGAAACGAAAGGCAGCAAGACATGGGCGCTGTCGAAGTAATGGTTGGTAAGCTTCGATATGCTGTATCTGGGAGGAAGTGTGGCATCAGTAAACCCCGGCAAGTCCTGTTTGAGTGAGATAGCCATTAACATCTTGGCGAAGGACATAGTAGCGGAGAATCCTTGGAAGTCTCGCGACGTTGCGTTGACCGTGAGAAAACCGAAGTCACTAACGAGCTCATCGACACTGCCCGCTTCCTTCCGTCGGATGTTGCTGACAGGCTTTCGTTGTAGTCCAGGCCGGCCGTCAGCTAGCATTACAAGGGAATCTCTCCTAGAGGTGAACCCTACGGTCTTGTTGTCGTTAATCTTACGCTGCAGTCGCTGAGCAGCTGTCTCCAGCGCTGCCACATAACTGCGTTCTTTGCCTCTCGCAAAGTCGTCATTCGCGCTTGAGCATTCTTTAGGCTTGCCGGCGCGTTCGCACGCACTGCAGGCAGGTAGCTTGCCATCGCATCTAATTTTTGCACTTCGGCAACGAGAACAAGCTGCCACCGGCCGTGAGACTTTCAGAGACGGGTTGAGAAGCGCCTCGATGCTCTCTCCGGCCATTGTTAACAGGAGATTCGCTCGTTGTGGAGTACTTGCATCCAGGAAGATCGTGCCGGTCTTTACATGAGTGCTTCCCGCCTGAGCTGCCAAGGGCCAATGCCAGACTTTGCTCTCTTCAGACGCTATGAGTACTTATTATGGTTTAGACATGGAACAATGCCCAGTCGAGCTCGTCGAGGACTACTATAAAACGTAACAACTCCGATAGTGGTATCGTTTGAGGTATTCGGCTTGACTCAGTTATGTATGCAGTATATTGGTTGTACCGAGGAAACAATCGCGAGAAGAATGCTAAGGGTATTGTCCTCTTCACATAGGGCCTGGGAAGACAAGGCAGTATTCGAGCTCTTAGGTATATACAAGATCTTCCAGGATGAAATGTGCAAGTAGTGGGCTAGTCAGGTCTCACTAATTAGTTAGATCAGACGCGAACGTCGTCACCGTCGCTCGCGATTGGAGCTTATCCAAACATGGGAAAGCTGCTTTTAGGCGGGGATCCTGGAGACCTTAGCGCTGAAGTTTCAGGCAATGTGCCCAAGCACCACATCAGGGCTGGCGCCGATAGATGGGTCTGTCAAAATGCGTCGATCCTGTTGTGTCATGTCGTTGATCATAATGTGTCAATTTCACTCCTTACCTAGAGGCACATGGGCAATAAGATCTGATCACTTCAGACTCCATCGCATCATGTGCGTGCAACTGCCGACAGACAGTTGAGGTGTGGTCCTTGTCTGACCGGCGCCGGCCGTGACTGCCTCATCGTGCGATAGAGAAAGCGGCGTTGCTGCTGGTAGCATGGATCAAGAGCGCCTAGATTGTCATTCGCAAACAGCTTACAACATAACCCTTATAACATCACAGATTCTATCATATGGCTGATCATGGAGCAATGGCTTCAGAAGCGACTAGGACAACCCCCACGGACAGACCTAAAGGACACAGCATCAACGCCTGTGTGAGGTGCCGCCAACGCAAGACAAAGTGCGATCCAACCCTACCCGCTTGCGAGCCATGTGCGCGCTCTGGAGCCCTGTGCGAATACTACGACTCCGTGAGGAACAAGATCATATCGAGGACATATATTACCTCACTTCAGGATACTGTGAAGAGATTGCAGGCTGAGCTCAAGTCGCTCGAGACAGAGGAAGATTACGAGCCTGACCATGAATCGATGGCGAGGGCCCCGGGCCTGGTCAAGTTCGACGAGAATGACGAGTCGCGCTACCTTGGGCCATCCAGTGGAATTGCGGTAACCAGGTTCGTGATGGACTTTGCTAGGCGAAATGCTAGCCGGAAGACTATTCGCGACGTTGTGAACCTTCAAGCGGCCCAGGAGATCAAGCAAAAGAATACCGCTGAAAGCAACAAGCCGACGTCGAAAGTATACCCTCTTATCAGTTCTGTGGCTGCTCCTAATCTGCCCAATCGAGGTCTCATGGAGCAGTTGCTCAACATCTACATGGTGAAAGCGCAGTACATGCTGCCTCTCCTGCACGAACCCACTTTTCGTAACGCTGTTGATCTGGTGTATGACGGATCAACTGACGCAACACTCAATTTCCAGGTCCGATTGGTGATAGCCATCAGCATGCAAAAGTTGGACACACAGTATGCCGGTCTAGCAGATAGCTACTACCTTGCAGCGTTGCCATATCTTTCCGACTCAATCCAGCGGAAGGATATTGCGACATTGCAGTCGATGGCTCTGATGGCACAATACAGTCTGTTGACCCCAACTCGGACTGCCGCATACTGGGTGGTCGGTCTGGCTGCCAAGCTATGCCAGGACCTTGGCATTTGTGAGGAAAAGACTATTGACAAGCCACCCGTAGGGACAAGGCCTAACTTCCTGGAAATTGATATGCGTCGACGCCTTTTCTGGATCATCACTTCCATGGAATACGGCTTGTCGCACAGTCTTGGTAGACCAAGCGCTTTTGGAGTTGGCGTTGATAATATCGATGTTGGCTTCTTCCAACTATGTGATGACAAATTCATCACACCCGACGGATTGCTACCAGGACATCATGCAGTCATGAAGAAGTGTATCGCAGTGCATTTCTTCAAGATGCGGCTACTGCAGGCCGAGATCCGTCGGAAGCTATATCTGAAGAAACGTGAAAGTCCGTTGACTGATCAGGACCCTTGGTTCCAGAGCATGCTCTCTAGGATCGATAGCTGGGTTCGAGACACGCCGAAGAACGACGAGGGCAGCGGTTTAAGCCCCGCATGGTTTGAAGGTCGGAAGAACACCATGATTGTTTTTATGTACAGGCCCTCTCCACAAATACCAAATCCTTCTCCTGCTGCAGCAGAATTATGCTATCAAGCAGCTGCATTCAACATCAATCTGCAGAAAAAACAGGTCGAGCATCGATTGATTGACATCACATGGATTTTCACGCAAGCCATCTTCATGGCCCTCAACACAATTCTCTGGTCTATCTCGTATCCAGAAATTCGGAACCAGCATCCAGTCAACGAAGTCCAGCAACACATCTCGAATAGTCTCGAAGCAATTGCCATGTGCGCCGACCGGTGGCCTGGGGTGAGGTCTGCGCACCAGCTGTACGGTAACCTCATTTCGGCTTGTCTGAAAGCTTACGAGACACAAGCAGCGGCTAGCCCTGTCGAAACAAAGCCTGCAATGCACGCTCCAGACAATCGAACTAGCTCATCAACCTCTCAAACGGCACACAGCCCTGTTAGCACCGCCGCCACGTCATTGCAGGGACCACATTCTCCACAGTCATACAGCTCTTATCCTTCAATGATGTCTTCCGGTCAGGCTTCGAACAACAGTCCAGGAGTTTATGGGAAAGTCCCAGACGCTGTGCATCAAGCAGAGCCAGGCACGTTCGTACCCCAGGCACATTCCTACAATCACTACCCGGCTACCTCGCCCTCAGAGTGGAGTCAGTCCATGCCGTACAACTCCCCTGAGTTCACTGCGGCGCCTAGCATACACCACGCGGTAACAACCCAACAGCTGCCGTCTTGGGACTCCATGACTTCAACTGCGTTCAACCCAGGCACTGCTGCTTATATGGGTATGGCGTACGAGAATTTGCCATGGTTGGCATCCTTTGGTGCGGACTTGCCACAAATGGACCATGCAGATGGTCTCATGGCGTACCAAATGCAGTCTCTTGATGAACAGCAGCAGCTCGATCTGATGGCTTCACTCGAGCGAAGTCACCTTCCAGATGTGTCCGGTCTGGTCAGTGATGCTAACACTTACTACAACGTTGGCCAACCGTGAAGGAGAACAGGTCGAGGTTCTCTTTGGCAAAACTCCAAGAGACGTCGGATGTAGACTGTGTGGAACGTGGGCATGGTGTCATGGATACCAAGTCCAGCACGAAAGCAATGTGCTGCCGTGCCAGGAACAAATCCGTCCCACAAAAGCTGCACTACTTCCGCTTTGGTTGGAGCCTCCTCAGCATGAATGTAAAGCAATAGGCCGATATCAAGTGTTATCTCACACAGCTCTCTTTTAGAGAACCCCCAGGTGTTCAGAAAGCAGTTAAGGAGGCGCACGAATTCAAGACACCATGATGCGATATCCGGCAGCTACTGGAACGCGTACTTATGAACTTCTGATATACATTTGTCGAGGGCAGCTGTTGGATCAGATCGAACAGATTGCCGACATGATTGGCAGTCAGTGATTAGGTGCAAGCCGATCTATTCAAAAAATGTAGCAGGATTGGTTGGAAGGAGAGGCTAGCGGCTCGCTCGAATGAACGTGCCTGACAGATAGCAAAGACTTTCGTCCTAAGGTTGAAAAGCTACGGCTGGTCAAATATAGCAACCCTATTCGTTCAATATTCAAGAACAAAGTATTACTCGCAAGGGTTTGACCCTACACTCATCCACCTTATACATGGGCCCACTACCATTGACGGTCAGCTCTGCTACGTCGTTGCTCCTGCTAATAAACGTCTTCATACCAAGGTCAGAGGCACAGTGCTCTGCATACTCGGCCACGGGCTGTTCCATGGTTTTGGTTCGCCAAGTGTGGCCACAGAACATGCCTGTACTGTAACGAACCAGCGTTGCGGTGCTGCGTCTGGTTTGGTTTATCGTCCCGAAGACACACGAGTCTTTGGCGTCTCATATAACGCACCTCGGCCCCCTGTTGGCCTTGGCATTGGCTTCTTGTGCGGACGAGGACTAGTCGGACTCCCACCAATCGCACAATGGCGTCGCATCTCCCAGACCCTTGTCTAATCCTCGCCGACCATGGTATGAGCTCCCGTGCAGCGGTCGAGAACATGGAACGTTCCATCTGCACGCGTCCTTGGCGCCTGCTATTCGTTAGTAGAGCAGGCACAACAGGAGCAGTGCGGGATCGAAGCCGGAACGAGACAGCAAGCGAGGGGACAACGGCATTATACTGGCTAGCTTAATATCTACCATGTTTGACTGACACAGTAAGTGCTCATGCTCTTGCTTACATCATAAATTGACGTGTAGCAACACCAGACTGTCTACCGGACATTCAATCAATCAATCAACCATGTCCAGACTCTCTACACTCTGCTCCAGCCCAGTGGAAGTTGCGGTGGTAGTAGCATTGCTTCCCCCACTGAGGTTACTAATTTGACTCGCAGCGCTCATATCGCTGGCTTGCTTCCTCAACGCTCGAACCTGAGGATTCTGAGTCTGATTGCGGCTCCTCTTTGCGCCTGCTTTGCGTCTGGAAGTTCCAGTGCTGCTCCCATCGCCGCCGGGCGGAGGTGCTTCGTGGATCCAGCGCGCGATCATCTCTGCGCGTTCGGTGGAGATGGAGTAGTCTTTCTCTTTGAGTGGTGTGTCTTGGTTTGGCTTGGAATCTGGGCCGTTGGTCTTGGCGGGGCTTTGGTCCTTCGCGATGGGCGCACCGTTGACGTTCTTAGAGGTTGTGCTTCGAGTGGGGCTTATGTTGTTGTACTCCTTCCTCATCTCCTCGTCTTCAGCGGCGATCGCTCTGGCTTCTCTAGCACGCACGCTCTGGCGGAAAGTATCTTCATCAACTACACGTTCGTCGGCTAGCGCTTCTCTGATAGCATTGCGTTTAATTTCATCAAGCTTCTCGCGAGTATCGCTCTTCTTTGTAACTGAATGACCGTTCGTCTTTTGGTCGTTGGTGCCATCTTTGTGTGCCATGCTCCCCTGCCTTCGACGATCCTTGTTGGGGGACGGGGTGCAGAGATGCTCCCATGTCTGCTCTAGCCCAACCCAATTCTTAGTTTTTCGGAGGACTTCAACCCAATCTGCTCGAGACGGACTTCTGGCCGCCAAGAAGATCGGGTAGCCATCACAAACGCGCGAGATGCGAGCGGCCATATAAGCATGCCGTTGATGCTCCTTGACAGAAGTCTGGACGAGGCAATGGCACAGCAGAAGCGAGTGAAGCACATCAGTGAGCAGTGGATGATATGTTATCGCTTCAGAGAAGTCGGGCAAGGAGAACACAGGATGCTGTCTCGCCTGTGCCGTCTGTGCATCAGGTGGATAAGGCGGCAGACCTTGAGGTGGGACTGCATTGAAGAGCTCGCTGAGTTTGTGCACGGCTGGTTTTGGTATCTGCGGAAATTGGTCATTGGGGTCGTTGTTGCGACGTCGCTCATACTTGACCAATGCCTCGGACAGACCATGTTGCGAATGTGCGCCAACATCAAGCAGGCGCTGACTCCGAGAGCCGCCGGACTGAGTATTTGTCATCGAAGCAACCTTATCAAGAAATGCTTCGGTGAACTCTGCTGACAAACCCGGCGTGTAGTCAAAGTGCGAAAGGAAAGCAGTATAGTCTCGAAGGGCGCGCTTGGCGTAGGTACGTACGAGCTTGCGAGCTTCCATGCGAGCCCTTGCTTCCTCTTTCAGATGTGGACTCTCCGGAAGTGGAAGTTCTTGCTCGCCTAGCATCTGCTCATTAGAAGGAGCGGAGTCGGGGCGCTTCAGAGCAGGGGCTATGTGCTGACATGCCATGGTAAGGTAAACATTGGCTCTATGGAAAAGCAGTTGGGGCTCCATGCTGCTTGGATAGTCACTCTCGTCTAGCTTGGCATGGGATAACTTGACAGCATCCTTGGCAAGAACAAGGTCCAGTTGGTCACTCCGATGGCCGTGATAGAGTCGCTGGGTGGCCAAGCCCTCAGTCAGATCTCGAGCGGCTGCATGGAAATCTTCCTTAAAGATCCTGGTCACAGCTCTTGTTCGGTAGGCAGCAGCTTCGGTAGGGCGTTGGTTGATGATGTCGGTCAAGGGCTTCAAGCTTGTACATTCGGCCATGGCCCTCGAGGGGATCTTTTCATGGAAGAAGTGGACGTACTGAGCTTCAGGATCGCGGTCGTTTCTTTGTAAGACGTGCTTGGCCACCTCTTCCAATGCTGAGGCCGACTGCATGGTCGCGACGCTTGCAGCTATCTCGTCCAAACGATATGCATGAGACAGTTTGGAGGTAGCATGCTCGCGCATGCGGAACTTGCGCTCACTGCTGAGCTTGGCGTTGGTGCCTCCACCTCTTGAATGGGATATGCCCAGGATGTCGGCATCTGCGCCATTCAGATAGCCATGTGACGAATTGAGAGACGAGTTGAGGGCGAAGGCAGTGGTGCCGTTAGCAGCCCTGACAGCAAGACTGGTAGCATCGTCGATCAGTCGCCTGATTCTCACGAGATCAAAGAAGACAGCTGGGTCGATCGGGCGTGGTTTGGGCGAGTAATAGTTGCTATGGGCCAGTGTCTCGAGGACTTCGGGGGGTAGGTTCAGCCATGGTCCATGGTAGGAGGAAATGTAGCGCCAGTGTCTGTTTCAGAGTCAACAACAGGCCTGAAGCCCATCTGCACGGTGCCAGCGTGAAACACGTTGTTCTCGACGTACTTGTTGCGACAAATCACCAAGGTCGGAGGCTGGGGCTGCGTCGGCGGAGGTGCAGGTACAGGGTCCGCTTGTGCAGACCTGGCACTCGATGCTTTACTACCACTGGGCTGAGTGTCAGGTCCAGCGTCAGGAGAAGCCGTCTTTGACTTGTTTTTCTTCGCCATGTCGAGTGCTAATGTTACGAGCTCGCACCTACTAGGGTCTCTCTCGAGCTGAGGCTCACTCGGCTCACTTCAAAAAGTTGCATGCCGATTGTAAGGCTTCACAAGGCTATGGCCGCTTCCGGAGGTAAATGATATCTTCCAAACTGATGAACATATGAAGAGTATGTGTAGTCAATGGTATCGAAGCCATGTCAAGGTCAAGCTTGGTGAGCAACATCGTAATGGTCTCGAGCCCTGGTTGCGAGATGCAGACGCGGGCGTTGAGGGAAGTCACAGTCGGTCGCTCTTGCTGCGGCCACAATGCATGATGCAGGCACAGGCGTCTCAGAGACTAATTTAGGCTGCGGAATGATCTTCAGGCACCCAATACGCCGCAAAAGACCCCCGCCTATTGGAGGGCACCCCACTCACTCATGGTCAAATTATTGTGAGTCGGCTGGCACGCTCTGTTGACTCACGCGACGACCTATACACTATCAAATTGAGCCCTCACATAGCAGATACAGCATTTAATAGTTGATCCGTGCCCAAAATGTCTGCACCAGAGTCCGGCCTACCAGTTCACGCCAAGGACAACCCAAATACCCCTTCCGATGGCGCACCCTCCAAGAACGCCTTGAAGAAGGCAGCAAAGGATGCAGAGAAGGCTGCAAAGAAGGCTGCTACAAAGAAAGCCGACGAGGAAAAGAGAGCAGCCCAGCAAGCTTCGACCGAGGAGGACAACGCCAAAGACAAGTATGGCGCTCTGCCTGCCGACAGTGATGTCGAGATCACCCACCTCAAGAAGATAAGCGATGAACACGCCGACAAGACCATCAACGTGATAGTCAGAGTCCACAACAGCCGAGGACAGTCGGCCAAGCTGGCTTTCTTGATGCTACGCCAACAGGGCAAGACCATCCAGTCCGTCGTGGCAGCAGGCGACGAGGTTTCCAAACAGATGGTCAAATGGGCAACCTCAGTCAGCGTCAACTCTTTCGTCCGAGTTACCGCTCTAGTGAAGAAGACCCCAGCTCCAGTCGAGTCGGCCAGCATAAAGGACTACGAACTCCATATCAGGAAGATCTACCTCGTCTCCCCAGCAATGCAGATGCTCCCTGTGCAACCCAAAGACATCGAACGACCGCCACCAGAAGGCAACGTCGAAGAAGGCGCGACCGACGCAAGTGGCATGCCCGTTGTCACCCTTAAGACCCGTCTCGACAACAGAGTCATCGACCTGCAGTCCGAGTGCAACCAAGCAATCTTCACCATCAGCTCCGCCGTTGAGTCCCTCTTCGAAGAATACATGCGCAAATCTGGCAGCCGCAAGTTCAACACCGCCAAACTGGTCGGCGCTGCCACAGAAGGTGGCTCCGACGTCTTCGAAGTCGGCAACTATTTCGGCAAAAAGGCATACCTAACCCAATCACCTCAATTCTACAAACAGATGCTCATTGCGGGCGACTGCGAATCCGTCTTCGAAGTCGGTCCCGTCTTCCGCGCCGAAAACAGCAACACCCATCGCCATCTCACCGAGTTCACCGGCCTCGACTTCGAAATGGTCTTCGACAACCACTACCACGAGGTGCTCTCTTTCGCCGAGCAACTCATCGTCTTTGTCGTCACCGAGCTGCTATCACGTTACAAGGACGAGATCACCGTCATCCAGAAATACTTCCCCAAAGCCGGTGACTTCAAAATCAAAGACGGCAAAGCCCTGCGCCTCAAATACCTCGATGGCGTACAACTCCTCAAAGATGCAGGCCACGACACCACCGAGCAGGACGCTTTTAGAACCGACTTGACAACCGCAATGGAGAAAGCCCTCGGCAAAATCATCCGCGAGAAATACGAGACCGATTTCTACGTCCTCGACGAGTTCCCCATGGCCGTGCGCCCCTTCTACACCAAGCAACACCCCACCGACCCGAACCTCTCCTACTCATACGACTTCTTCATGCGTGGCGAAGAAATTATGTCTGGCGCCCAACGTATCAACGACGCGGAGGAGCTAGAGACGGCCATGCGAGCCAAGGGCGTCGACCCGTCGTCAGAGGGCTTTGTGGACTATGTCAACGCATTCCGACAGGGTTGTAGGCCACATGCTGGTGGTGGGTTGGGCTTGAACCGGATCGTGCAGTTCTTCTTAGGCCTGGACAATGTCAGGCAAGCCACGCCGTTCCCGAGGGACCCGCAGAGATTGCGTCCTTGATTCATGTTTAGAGAGACTTTGCAGGAGCTGCCAGAAAGAACCACCCGGACAGTGGTAGATCGATCGGTAGTAGATATTTATGTGTTGACCTCACTTCCGTGAGGCCTGGCCGCAATGAGACAAGAGAATCGCGTAGCTATGGAGGAAAGAAAGCTTGATGGCTAGCATTGAAGCTCAGATTCCATTCAGTCATGTTCTTCAAACTTCGACCGCCTGTGTAGTGCTCAAACAGCTGACACGAATGGGGAACGATGAATACTGTGTTCGTCACTGCCAAAAGGATGACCATTAGACCAACACCATCGAATCACGAACGCACAGCATGGTCGTAAGTAAGCCAAGGAACAGTCTGGTTTTGTGCAGGTAGCAGGGACTGCCTGCTGTTGCCACCGATCTATAGCTGTAGCAATGCCAGATAACGTCTTCGTTTCGCAATACCCGGATTATTCACACCATTGGACGCTTTTACTCAATGCCTTCTCAATGCCCTGGTACATCCCCTACTACAATGTTCACTAACCCTTGTTGAGACTAGCTTGAGGCAGCAGAAAAGCTCCGCCCAGGCCTCATCCTGATTCGTCGCTTTTATTCCTACAGATCCAAAAAATTCATGTTGACCGATAGCATCGCAAAGTACTGACATCAAGACAAGTTCTGATATAAGCACCTACGCCGTACGCAGTTTCTCGCAACGTATATAACGACTAGTCATGGCAGTGCCAGTACACGAGCAACAGAGAGCAAGCAAACGGAGGAAGCTCTCCCCACCACGAGAGGACCATGAAGACACTCCCAAAGTGTCCAAGAAGAAAGCGAAACCAGCCCATAAGGCAGCGACGGAGAACGGCAACGCGACCACCACAACAAAAGTCAACCAGAATGGCGACGACCATGTCGCCGAGCAGCTACCACCTCTGAAAGACCTCGCATCATCCGAACCCCATCTCCGACGAGCCGCCATGAAGAACATTAACCAACATCTCGAATCACGCTCACCATCAAGCCCGCTGTCACCGACAGAATGCCTCCAGCTATGGCGCGGGCTCTGGGTTGCAATCTACATGCACGACTCCAAAAACGCCATATCAGTCCAGAACCTGCTGAGGGATATCGCGCACACCTTCGCCATCATCTCGACCAAGGACGACGAGGCCCAGAAAGCCGAGCAAGGACCGCGACACTGGCTACCCACGTACCACACGGCCTTTCACGAAACGATGGTCCGCGAGTGGGCAGGCATCGACTCTCACCGACTGAACAAGGCTCTCCTGACCTACCGATTCGCAATGCGCGAACTGTTCCAGATATGCTTCCGGCCAATCTTCACCGCTCCGTCCGACCTTGGCGCGGAAGAGCCGACCAACCCAACCCTGCAGAAAAAGCCGAAGATGGCGAAGAAGAAGAAGGAAAGCTCAAAGGTACCAGCCAACGAGTCCACCCCAGCTTCTGCTGCCGCCGACGACCCATCAAAACCCAAAGCGCTCTCAACCACAGCATCGATCATCCATGTCCTCGAAACAGCGGGCCCCCTAAACCCGTCGGACCGCAAAATTCCAGATGGTCTCCGCCTGCACGTCCTTGACATCTGGAACGACGAGCTGTTTGGAGTTCTAGACGGCTTTGCAGAGCAGGAAAATGACAAGACGGCGCCGACGTCAAGGACGGATGCGTCACGGGCGGTGCTCGAAGTGCTGCAAAAGCCGCTGGAGAGAATGGCGAAGAGCGACAGTGGTGCTCAAAGGCATGTCAGGATGAGAGCGAAGGAGGCACTGCAAGCGTTTAAGGAGAGGCAAGAGGGGGAGGCGGACGCGTAGAGGAGAGAGCGCTTTGAGAAAGCGTCAATCTTCACAGCCGAATTATGCAAGGGAGCTCAGGTCTGACGAATAGCGACGACAAATGAGATGAAGAGTTCCGGTTTGTACCAAGACACGCGGCGAGCGAGTTGGAGAACGTTGATTGCCATTGCGAATGATCACCATGCTAAGCTACTTCCTCTTCTTCAAGCAGGTGGCCGTCTTGATCCTCAGTGCTATCTCAAGCCACCTCCCAATCAGCATGACTAGTGAACATGGATATTGATGCAGAAGCCAACGCATTCACACAGTTACTACTCCACTCCTAGCTACCAATGTGGCAGTCTGGTCCTCCTTCCATATCTTCTTGCGTTGCGGCTGAGCCGAGGCCTTCATATCTCCGTACGATAAATCAATATGACAGAGCAATGTTGCAAGAACTATGCTCCAGTAGCATTCAATGAAGAAGACTGGTATTCTGCAAGCATGAAAACCTCTAACCCACACGTGAGTCGTCTTTGCCCGGTTTTATTTCGAGCTTCCTGCCTCGATACTGAGGCAGGGTGTCAGATAAGTGTCATATCTGACTGATGTTGTATTAAATAAATATTGTCAGAGAATATTGCCAAGAGGAGTGTTGAGAAGCAAAAGCGTATCGGTCCTGCCGACGTATATGACGGTAAGGACTGTTACCTGACTCGTGTCTGGTTTGATAAGGAGGGGTATCCAATAAAATAAAGTTGGGAAAGAAGTAGCTCCGATTGTCGAACCGAGCCAGCCAAGTCATGCCGGCTTCAAGGTCATGGTCGTAAAGTCGTTGATCGGAGTCGTGAGGAGAGAAAAGTTCCCGAGTGTCGAACGCCTGCAAATGCATTCCATCCTTGGATAAGGAGTGTCCCAATCCGTTCCAATCCACCTTTTGCCCAGCTAGGATGCTAGCTGTCCCGTTTCCCAAACGCCGGTAGTTCTGAAATTACATTGACCCCAAGCTGAGAAGCGCTTCGACAGCTGCCCGCTCTTGGACATCGTTGATAGCACTGAAATTAGGTCTGTTTATTGGCATGGCCTTGGCAGGGAAGGACTGCGCCATGTGGAGACTCGGTCTCTGCAGTCGAGTAGGGTAGATTGGTTGGTAGATTCGACCGCCGCTGGCCGGTATGCGAGAGTTTGGGAGGGAGCCGGCAGGCAGCGATCTTGCCCTCAGAGCTTCTGCTCCAATGCTCCTCCAATCTTCCTCGTCAGTTGCATCTCCGTCGTCAAGATCGTCTAGCATAGGGTCTGGTGGAGGTGCCTCGGAGGATGCGTAGCCTGCCTCTTTCTCGTCCAAGGACATATTGTCCGCGTCGTGATCGAACATATCTTGATCCTCGTCGGAGCCGGAGAATCGGCCGGATGCGCTTGCGCCAGACATATCGTCACGGTGAGCCAGGCTCTGCAAGCAAGATGAGGAGTAGCTGGCAGGAGGTGTGCCATCGCGGCCTGGTTGGCCTTTGCGGCGAGCGTCCCATCTTCCCCAGCCTACCTTCTCGAAGAGGACTTCCCCTTCCTCAAGACCCATGTCTAGGCCAGCACCACGGCCCTCCAAAGCAGCAACGACCAAGCGTCTGGCCTTGGCTGAAGTTATGCGAGCGAAGCCAGGCACAGTGCTATTGAGATAGCTCATGATGTGCCTGATGGCTAGGGGACCGTGGCTGACGAGAATCTCTGGAAGATGATGCTTGGCCAGCATAGCAGGGGTGATAGCACCTGCGCTGTCCAGGTCACCGAGACAATCTAGAGCCTCGGCAGTCAGGGCATTTCCTGGCGCTTCATGTAGATCGATGTCCGATTCTTGCTTGATGCCGGCACGTTGAGGCGCAAGGTTGGGGGAGATGGAGGTGGGAGGAGTAGGCAACATCGCCGAACGATTAGAGGGATTGGTTGATACACCAGCAAAGGTGTCCCGACCAAGGTTGAGCCCTCCTTGCTTGGGGATCTCGACACATGCGGTCTGTCTGTTCAAGGCCATGCCGATGGCTGATGCGCGCTGGTTGGCAGCCATTGTTCGTGGTATTGTTCAAGAATGAACAACTGCAAGTAGTGATGTCAGCTTTAGTGACTTTCTTGGTCACCAGATCAACGCGGAAGGCGCGCCAACAGCAATGCGCACAAACGATGAGATCGTTGGTGACAGAAACGCGATGAGTCAGTCACATACCTGAACGTGTTTAGCGATATCGGCTTGGTTGAATGTGGTGATCGCAAGTGGTGAGGATGCCGCAGCAGTCGATCAGTGATGAGTCAGTTTGTACTTGGTGTTAGAGAGACGACCTTGTGAGGCGGTCTCTGGCAGTGTATATCTTCCGTTCGATGGGAAGATGAAGGAAGAGAGGAGACAGTCGGCATTGTCGGGCGTGAGATGGACGCCTCCCAAGTCGTGACCTACGGTTGGTGTGATTGCCTGAGATAGGCCTCTGATTGGCTACTCCGCCCGGGTTTGCGCGCACCTTGGGACAGGGCACCTCCTTCGCTTGGTGTTCATGCATGCAGGCTCCCTCTGCCGCCTTTCTTACGCCATGATTGTCCTCGTGCCATGGACGTCAACCCTTTGTCCACGGCGGCCCTGCCAACTTTCGCTGTCCGTTAAATCACATTCGAGTACACGTCACCTTCCAGCATCGCCCCGTGTCTCGGACCATCCTTCTCATTCGTACGGTATTGCTCACGGTACCGTACTCAACTACTTGGTATCAACTCTATCTGGACCCCGAGACTCGTCGGAAGTCGATCGCGCACACTACCAAAGCTATTTTGCGCAGAAGAACTGGATCCAGCCCTCATCTTTGGCTCCCAAGCTCATGGATCCACACCTGGACCATCAGCTAACCCTCAACCTTCCCCACCCTTTCCATCAAACATGGAATTCGTCCTCCCTTCCTCCACGTGCACACAACGAGTCGTTCGTGAGCGCGCCGCGAGATGTGCTCCATCATCCCACTTCTGGCCCAGCATCCATCGCACATTCTCTGAAGCTCGAATCGAAATACCCCAATCTTTCACGCACGTAATTGCAGTGCTCATGTCAAATCGTTTTTGTGCGTGCGCGCTGGCGCGCTGGAGCTTGCTTGCCAATCCCTTCCGAACGTGACGTGTTTGTGCCCCAGCAAGCACGAGCTATGTGTTGTGCACATCATTCGTACAGCTCCAGTTGTGACTGAGCTCCTCCCGCATGTCACGGAGAAGACAGCCCCTCAATTGTATCTGGCAGACGGTGATCTTGCCGATATCAGGAAGTTGGGCGAAGACTGCACGATTTAGTATGCACGCGTGATGATAGGTATCAAAGCCAGCCGTTCCCACCCGAGTGTGCCGACCGTCGAGCACAACGAACAGGTAGCTCGGCGAAACCACGACGATTGTGGATGCATAGCAGCGTGATAAGCAGCCGAGGTCGCACTCTGTAGTATCCCACTATTATTGTGTATCAAGGACGCGAGTTGTCCTGATATCGGCCAGAGACATCTTGTTCCTACCAGGCTAGATCCGATCACGTTATCTGTTCTACATGTATGCTTATCACGCATATCCTCAGTCTGCCTTGGTCACGGCCGCGCCTTTCTCTACCATGGTATAGACGCTGATCTGAATCGGGCCTTTTGGGATGATAGGTATGACCTCGCGTCACACACTCTCAAGCCTCGAACACCATATATATCCAGCCTAGGATCAACCACGCCGACTGCCCTTTCGGAAGCATAGCACAAGTGCCACAAGGATGCTGCTGACTCATATCTGAATAACGCATCGATCTCTTCGTCTCTTCTAAGCTGTCAAAGCTAGCCCATTCAAGGAGAAGACGTCCTTCTGGCTTGATGGGTGAATTGAATGGCTCAGTCTCCACAAGCCTTTGGACCAACATGATCTGACGAGCCATGAGCTCTTCATCAAAAGGATGTGAGAAATACCTTGGATCGATGTTGTGTGCTTCATCCGGGTCCGCGGACCTGCAATGGACACTAACACGGGACAAAGGTCGGGCAACGACTGCTACTCAACCCCAGTAACTTTCGGTGTCGCGCTGTCGGTGAAGACCGCCTTATTAACAAATACACCGGTGAGCACTTCGAGGTCTGACCGGCACATAGAAAGACCCAAATATGTGTTGTTAGCGTGCCTCCATTCCCGTGTATGAGGGTCGATAGCTGAGGTAATAGAGTAGCCTCCGAGCGATCTTCCTGATAGGGTGTTCTCCTTCATGGCATATCTCATTTCTTTCAATGCCTGAAGCTAAGCTTCGTCGAGAGGATGTTGGTGCTCGTTCTGACAAGGAGCTTGGATCGGGCCATCCCTGCACTGTGCACCGACATCGATGTTGTCCAGTCCAAGACTGTCAGCCACTTTCTCGCTCCGCGGGTGGAATGTCTGAGAGTTTCTGGGGTACGGCACGATCGAATCTCAGTCCCAACCAGAATTTCCAATCTCAGCCTATGCATCGAAACCAGGTCTCGAGGGCTGCACTATAACGAGCAGGTTGATTGGGCCGGAACCACCTAGACCCTTGCCTCGTGCTAGAGCTAGTGTCTTACCATCGAGACCATTCCAAGGCACGGCGTGGTGATCCTAGTCGAGGCTCGGGTCACCTAGGGCTTGCCGGAACAATGCAGGCGTCTGACGCGCGGGTCAGCGTTCTTGTTACCTCCAGCTTCGAGCAGAAGTATGCTGAGTTCCGGGACATCGGAGAGACGTGCAGCTAGGATGCACTCTGCTGTTCCTCTTCCAACAATGACAATACCGTAACAATCTGAGGCATTAGTGGAAGACGTTGTCGTGTCCTACAGATTTCGCAAGGTCTTGGAGCATAACTTCAGAAGCTACCCGTGCCCTGGAGCGGATGCGCAAGCACTGCTCTAGCACTTCGTAGCTGAGGAGAGACGATTCTAATAGAGGTCAACGCCAGGTTTCGGTGCCGTGGGTAGTAGCACGTGTTATGAGCTTTCTGGACAGTGCTTAAGACCATTGTTGAACCGTCATAACTGATCTTCATCGAGACTGTGCGATTCGTCTGTGGTAGTAAGCACAAGGATGCCTGAATGAATGATAGGTCGAAGCAGATTTGACTTTTAGCTAAACTTCCGGCTGTACAGTAATTCAACCGCCGCCACGTGAATGGCCCCTCAGAGAGAGTCCCCAGTCCCTTGCATCTCCAAGTTGCAGAATTGCAACTCAGCAACGACCGGCTCTTGCACAAACCAATCGTTCCTCCTGGGGAACATCTAGTGCATCAAGCGGTCGGCCTCATATGCATGAAATGCAGATAAGAACGCGCCGCCGCTCTTCGCGACATGCGATCGTTGAGTAGCTGCGAACAGCTCCAATGACAATCATCTCATTCTATCGTAGTACTGACCGATGCAGGCCTTGCCGGTTCCACGATATCAGACAAACTTTCGCTAAATGACGCTCTCCCGCTGCCATCACTGCTGAATGCGCGGGACGTTAAGGTGGGTGAAATGACTTAAATTTGCCGAGCGTGAAAGCAATCCATATCTTCGCGAACGACTCCTTCAGATCATCCTAGTCCGCGAAGATCGCGTCTTGAAGACAGTCTGCGACAAGATGATCTTGGTACCATCTACCGCCACTTTGTTATTGGCGGTCAAGATTGCCGTACCCTTGTATTTTGTCTATCTTCTCGGTTATGCCATCTACAACCGTTATTTCCACCGACTAAGCCACTTTCCCGGACCCTTCTGGGCATCGATCACACCATTGTGGTACTGGCGAGTCGTTCGCTATGGCAGAGCTGACCTGGTTCAATGTTCCCTGCACGAGAAGTACGGCGAGATCGTCCGCATCACCCCCAATCTCCTGGCCGTTTGCAACGCCCAGGCCATCGATATCATATATGGACCAAAGAACGGCAAGGCCTGGAGGAAAGGCGTAAGAACACACCGCATGGTGAAAATTGGTGTGCACACTAACAATCTTAGAACTTCTATGACGGGTTCGATCCGCACATAGCAGGTGCCAGGACAGACGGTTTCAGCGAGCGGAACGATGCCAAAAACGCTGAGCGTCGACGTCTGATAGCGAGTCTATATACGCAGGGAAGCGTCCTTCAATACGAACCGTGTGTGGACAGGGTGATAGAGCTGTTCTATCAGCGCATGGACATGTTCTGTGAATCGCAGGAGCCCACTGACATGTCAGTGTGGCTGAAGCGTTACACGTTCGACGTGGTGGGGGTAAGTATTCTTGAATTCGTTCATTCGCGTCAGTCCAGCTCACTTCCCACTAGGAGCTGTTCTACGGACGCCAGGGCGGCTTCGGTATGATCCGGGACGACATAGACTACAACGACTGGTGTCTCCTAATGGTAGGATCTCAAATTCTGTTGGTACCCTCAGATGTGCTCACAACTGATAGGATCTGATGCCAAATTACGGCGCTTCCATGACATACTTTCCGTATGGCTTGCAGACACTATATCTTATGACGCAGCTGCTCCATGCACGAGGCAGGAAAGGCGTCAGAGGACTATTCGACGTTGGCAAACAAGCCACAGACGCCGTCAACGGCCAGTGGAAACTCATGGTGGAAGGCAAGGAGTATCCTAAAAACACCTTCCTGACCAACATGCTCGAGATAGTTAGGGACAGAGGGGAGAAAGTGCGCTGGGCAGTCCAGGACGTGACGGCGGAGGCATGGGCAGTGATCTGGGCTGGGTCGGACACGACCGCAATCGCCCTGAGCAGCATCTTCTACCACCTCCACAAGCACCCCGAGAAGCTGGAGGTCCTGCTCAAGGAGATTGATGGAGCCTTCGAGGAAGGCCGACTGAGCTATCCCATCAGATTCAACGACGCAAGGAAACTGCCATTCCTCCACGCCGTCGTGATGGAAAGCATGAGGGTCCATCCTTCCCTCGGTACGGGTCTACCACGAGAGGTTCCGCGCGAAGGCGCTGATATCTGCGGCACATGGGTGCCAGGCGACGTAGAAGTCATCATGAACTCGTGCTCTGTCCACTTCGACAAGCGCGCGTTTGGCGCGGATGCCGATCAGTGGATTCCCGAGCGGTGGATTCGGGACGGGGACGAGGTGGCCGCTAAGATGGAACGGTCCATGCTACAGTTTGGATATGGGGCTCGTATATGTATTGGACGGCACATCACCAACATCGAGATGTACAAGCTGCTGCCGACGATACTGCGCGACTTCAAGTTCGATCTGCTGGTTGAGAAGTGGGACGTTTGGGAGGGGTGGTTCCATAATACCAGCAACGTTATGTGTAAGGTCAGCAAGAGAAGACCAGGTGAGCCTAGACCAGAACTGGTCCTTGAACAAAAGAAGTGAGGGCGGCGGGTGCTCGCGCAGAGGAGCAGATGAAGCTTGTTCTTGGTTGAGTCTTATCAGGGACCTGCTCAGACGATCGTTTGTCTTTTTCTCGCGGTCAAGGCATCATTAAGTGCGATGATCTGGCTGAGCCACGTACTACATAGGTCCGGGAGTGGTTTACCAAAAGTGCTAGCACTTAATGCCCTCTAGCACCTGCACGAAGCCGCTTTTCTGCTTTAGCACATCTCAAACCATGTACATGTGTCCGGTCCGTGCCGCCGTGCTCTAAGCAACAACAGAAGAATTCAGCCAAACTTGGCAAACCCCCGTGGCTCCAACCGGCAAAACAGATGATCATGATCATACGCAGACAATAGCCGTTACTCAACAAGCAAAGTTTCATAGAATTCTCAACGCTGCTATCTGATATGACTACATGGGCTGGAGACCACATCAACAGCCATGGTCATACATTTCCAGAACCTGGCCTTACCCAAACTCATGCTCCAGCTCCTCGTCACTCTTCGTACTCACGAAGGCTCTTTTGACGAACATGTGCCACAAATCATTTTTCTTTAATGTTTGATCTCTATTCTTCTTTTTCTTCTTGTGCTTTGTAAGCTTCTTCTTTGTGGCACTTAGCTTGTCGTCTTCTGAATCTGCGTCATCATCGCCTTCTGAGTCAGTGGAGTCGTCCTCCGCGATGCCGTCGTAGTGCTCAACACTATCGTCTTCATCGTTCTCGTTGAAATCCAACTGGGGCTGGTTGCGTAGCATCTCTAGCTCGTGTGAAAGTGCATTGATGAACCAGTCCGGCCATGGAGGATTGTCGGGCATATTCCACTGACTCAATTGTTGCCCTTGACGTTTCTTTAGCCAGAGAAGACAAGCAAGGTCCAGGTCAGCGTCCATGTCGAACGCTGCATCATGGAGGTAGCTGTCCACATCTTCGAGAGGTATCGAATCGACTACATCACGGTATGTGGAGGGTGTCGTGTCACCTTCGAGAGCTCCTTCTGCGGTGTCATCTTCGAAGTCATCGCTCATATCACTCTGTGCATCGTATGCATTCCGACCAATCTTCTCCGCCAAATCCAGCCATGAGCGCATCGTGAGATCTCTCATCTTGTAGATTTTGTCGTGTCTAGTGTCATATTCAAGCTCAAACTTGAAATGCTTCTTAAGTTTGGCGTCGTGTAATTGCTCATCCATACTAATGTTTGCTAACGCGCCTTCCATCCGTAATTCCTCTGTTACAGCTTCGTTGATCTTGGTCAGGTTGGCGTATAGTTGTTTCCATGAAAGCAATGATAGGGTTTGAGGCGAATAACCTGGTCCAGGTGGGGAAGTCTTTGATGGAGGGTCAGGGACGCGAAAATTGGGCTTGGGTTTCTTCTTGTTGCCCTTGTGCTTCTTATTCTTTTCCTTTTCCGCTTCATAACCGTGATCGAGAGTAACGTCGCTTTCAAGATCTTGTGCATGTACCCAAGGTCCGGACGATGTGTGCTGGAGATCAATATGTTCCAACACGCCAGTATCAGTATAAGATGGTGAAGTGGGTGCCAGAGCTGGATGATCATGCTCTAGACCTGTTATGTTGTACTCAACGATGCGGAGAGTCGGGTAGAAGTTGGGCACGATGCTGGGAGAAATGACACTCAGGCTGAAGCGCTCTCCGTATGGGCCGCCGATCTCATTCAGGTAACGCTCCATTTCTTTCCTTTTGTTCTTTCTTCTCACGACATTCAACAATCCATCCTTGGCTTTCTTGGCTTTGGGCGGCGTCGGCAGATTGCCCCAAAGCTGGCGCAGGTCGCTGAGATAGTCCGTCTTCCCTTCTGCACTGAAGCCATCGCTGATGCTGGCGCCATTGTTCTGAAGGGCTTCATCATCAATTCCGTCAATAGGGAACTTGTACGTCAACTGTCTCGTGTCTTGCAACGAGAAATGATCGAGGTTCATATGCCCGAACATATTGCCAATGATCACATCGCGGAATTGACGCAGCCAGAGAGTGTACTTTTGGTAACAGGATTCGTCCCAATTTTGCTTGCCCTCCGTCCTCGCAGGAGGGACGTGTCCAATGAGGATAGCCTTCATATGTCTCAGCCTCAGGAACTCCAACTGATTGCGTAACCACTCGAAATGCTCATATCCTGGCTCGTTCGGGTCGGCACATCCATCGACTGCACCATTTGAGTCAAAGAAATACAGAGTGTTGAGACTAAACACAGCAAGCTTGTTGGGTATGACCTCTGTGTAGAACCAGCCACCTCTGGCGAAGGAATGTCTTTGCTCTTGAGGCACAAATTTCTCCCAGATTGTCAGGAATTTCCTCGTCCATTTATTGGGGCCAGGTGGGAAGACGTTGTGAGGCAGGATATCATTGTTGCCGTAGTTGGGGACAATGGGCACCATGAGGTCGTTGGTCGGGTCACCATCGTGCCTGTTGTCTGGCTTGCCAAACACTTCGACGAATTTGCTCACGATAAACTCGTTCAGCTGCTCGATCTGCTTCGTCGTCCGCGGGTACTTCTCATCGTTGTCGTGCCGTGCTGAGTCCCCTGTCCATACCACGAAGTCTATCTCATCTCTAACGTGCTCTTTGATCCAGTCGAACGTCGCGTTCACTAGTGAGAAGGGAGTATCACAGCTGGTCTTCTCTGCGCCGAAGTAGCCTGCGCTTCCCTCTCCTCGATGGCATGGGTGTTGCCCGTCTGGGTTGGTCCCTGGTTGGTAGAATGGGTCTGGGTGGAAGTCTGTGATATGGAGGAATCTACCGCGCAGTCTTCTGGGCGTTCCTGCTTGAGAGCCCGCATCAGATACGTCAAGAACATGTTGTGTCGTTTGGGGTGAGGCCGGCGGTCGAGCTGCAGCAAGAGCTGTAAAGAGTAAGAAGATGGCTTTGAGACGGACCATTCTTCGGTCTAACGTCAGCGTGTTGAGATTAGCATGTCAGGACTAGATCGTATGTCAACTGGCTTGATCGTTGCCGTAACACTCCCCTCGTGCAACACCTACCTAGGTGTGTTTGCTGCCTGAAATTATTGGTCCTGGATTGTCAGATTAAGCTGCGTCATTGGGAGGTAGATCCACTATTGGTACCTGACTTTCCGGGGTTTGGGCCAAACATGCGGTTGACCTTCGGGCAGTTCAGCCTGCGCAGCAAATCTCCGGCTACAGTATCTTGAATCCAACAGATTGTCTTGAGGATACTTGATCGCAAATCATGGTCGACAAGTTGCGGTATCATCGCACATGAACAAAGGCATGCGACCACATCCACATCCTATTCAGCCTTTTCTTGATGACATGTAGCGGCTTCTCCAATGGTAGTAGGACGTTTCAGCCTACCGCTCACATAGTTTGGAGGGAACAACTGGTGACCACTAGAATTGTCACTTTTCAGCACGTGGAGGCAATGAGACTTCACAGCCAACCCAGACAGACAGTTCCAAGTTGGCGAAACCGCCCAAGCGCCAAAGATGAATTTCAGCCATAAAGGGTGTTAACAGCTCGATATATCGCTCATCCTCTCGTGCGTGGTGTAATTCTGGCAGCGGCAAGACGGGCGAACCTGAATCTTGGAGTGATGCAGCTTTTCAGCTCCGGCCTGTGTGCGATGGCTCAAAACACCTCACCACCGAGTCGGAATGCAGTATTACCTGACATGAGTCAGGTCACTGCTCAGCCAGCCCAAAACTATGGTTCATGCAATGGAATCTACGAAGTGTTCTATGTAACCGATGCGCCAGTTGTGGCCATTTCGAACAACAAGTCACATTGTTACCATGCACAACTGTGCTGCTTCGAAAGGCAACAAAACAGAGTCTAGATCTGCATAGTGCGAGCACAACACATCATGATGGTCCACGAGGGAAGAGCACCATCCCTTCATGCGTGTCCACCCAAATAAGTTCAACTCATTCGTTGTGAAAACAAAGCTCATCCTGGCTTCGAGCCAAAGCGTGCTTCTTCGAATCAAGCTCTGACTGCACCTTGGCGACTATTCATGACCCATCTACGTCTTGCCGCATGTCACCGCATGAAAATCCCGCATAACGAACGCGTCTTGACTGAGTGATTAATTCGAGAGGAGTCCGATGGGGCGCCTCGAGATCATTCGACCGTAGAGGAGCCCAATTCGCGGTCATGCACAGTACCTGCTCACTCTGTGCTCTTACGTCCGAGGTCGCGGAATGCAAAGAGCACCATCAAGATGTTCGCGTTTACAGCTGCTAGCTCGGCCATGGTCAGCACAAAACATGTGCTTGGAGTTTGGCCGTATATAACAGAGTAGCCCGGTGAGCCGGGTAAGAATCTTCTATCCCGTATTGTCTTGGTCTGACGCTCTCTGGAGGTCTTCTGTGGGCTGCAATGGCAACCACCATCACGATAGCTAACGAAATCCATCCAAAGCACATAGGCGGTTGCACCTCGTCCACTGGTGATGGCGTCGACCTGACGAGGACGCTCACTGGCAGGAGCCTAGCCCAGGACGATGGTATCTACAACATACGATCAAGGTCCGGAGCAGCAATACCTGCAGGCCTTAGCAGAGCCCTGCCACCTCGGACTACCGACGAGGACCCAGGCCTCCTGAGAGATGGTGACATTCGTACAGCACAAGTCTTTGGGGGCAAGATGCTGCTCTGGCTAGCCTATCAGAGCATAGGCGTCATCTACGGTGACATCGCGACGAGTCCGCTGTACGTCTTTTCGTCGACTTTCACCGAGCCACCATCTAGGAAGGACTTGCTGGGTGTCCTATCGTTGATCCTCTGGTCCCTTATCATGATGGTTACAGTCAAATACATCACCATAATACTTCGCGCCGATAACGACGGCGAAGGCGGCACTTTCAGCACTTACGCGCTTCTCAGCAGATATGTGAACATTACCAATCGTGATCCAAGGGAAGCTTCGTTAGTACGAATGAGTCGATGGCACTCTGGTGACCTCGAGACTGCTGGCCGAAAGGTGCGCAGAGGCATGGAGTCGAGCAAGCTCATTCGAGGTCTGCTGAAGCTCATGGGTGTTCTTGCCGTCTCGATGGTGATGGCTGATGGCGTTCTTACGCCTGCCCAGTCGGTCCTTGGTGCTGTTCAGGGCATCGAGGTAGTCGACCCAACTCTCTCGAAAGGCGTCATCATCGGAGCCACAGACGCAATTCTTGTCGTACTCTTCCTGATCCAACCGCTCGGAATCACGAGGATCACCTTCCTCTTTTCGCCTATCATCCTTGTCTGGCTTGGCTTCAATGCAGCCTTTGGGATGTACAACCTTGCTAGATACGACGCGACTATGTTCAAGGCATTTGACCCCGCTTACGCCTTCGCGTTCCTCATCAGACATAAGGAGCGTGGTTGGAGGCAATTGGGGGGTGTGCTTCTTGCGTTTACCGGTGTTGAGGCGCTGTTTGCTGATCTGGGTGCTTTCACTAGACGAGCCGTTCAGCTGAGCTGGCTGTGCTATGTGTTCCCCTGTCTCCTTCTAACATACATTGGGCAAGCAGCCTTCATCAGTGTTCATCCCGAAGCTTACGACAATCCGCTCTTCAAGGCAGCACCGCCAGGAACAATATATCCAACACTTGTCATCGCTGTCCTTGCTGCGATTGTCGCCTCGCAAGCCATTATCACGGCCACATTCCAGCTTCTTGCTCAGATCATGAAACTGTCATACTTTCCTCAGCTCAAGGTAGTGCATACCTCGAAGGTCTTCCATGGCCAGCTCTACATACCATTGGCCAACTGGTTGTTGATGATAGGAACCATCCTTATTGCCTCGATCTACAACAACACCACAAGGCTAGGAAACGCTTACGGAGTTTGCGTGATGTTTGTCACATCCTTTGATACGGTGATGACTAGCCTGGTTTTCATTTTCTGCTACCGTTTCAGTCCTTGGTTGGTTGCGTTACCCTGGTTGGTTTTTGCATGCTTAGATGGCATGTACCTGTCCTCAGCACTGATGAAAGTTCCCGATGGTGCGTGGTTTACACTAACGTTGGCAACTATTCTTGGAGGCCTATTCCTCGTGTGGCGATATGGCAAGGAGCAGCAATGGTTTGCCGAGGCTGAGGACCGATTTCCGACGTCCCATTTCGTGAAGAAGAACAGCGAGCATGAGCTCAGCTTAACAGAACGTTTCGGAAACACGCCGATCAGCCATGTTCGGGGCTGCGGCATATTTTTTGACAAGGCCGGCGAGACCACACCTGTCGTGTTCAGCAACTTCATTACCAAGATGACCGCAGCTCCCGAAGTCATGGTCTTCTTCCATCTGAGGCCGCTGGAAGTTCCCTCGGTGGCTTCAGACGAACGCCATACCGTGTCACGACTTGCCATACCGAATTGTTATCGGTTAGTAGTCCGGTATGGCTACAACGACGAAGTTGTTACCCCTGACCTGGCAACTGTCGTTTATGAGCAGCTAAAACTGCACTTACTCAACTGTCACACCGCTTCCACCATTCGAAGAACGTCAGTCTCTGCGCCTACCGAAGATTCGGAAGGCAAGACAGTAGCCGCTATGAACACCGATGAAAAAGAGGGCGAAGCCTACGACGAGCGACTGTCACAGGAACTTGCCAGACTCGACCGAGCATTCAACCACAAGGCACTCTACATTATTGGCAAGGAACAAATGAAGATCAAGCATGGCACAAATGTCCTAAGGAGGACATTGCTAGACACATTCCTCTGGATCAGGGAGTAAGTTCCTTCACCGAATCTTCGCTGTAGCTCGTTGCTAACATATCTCAGAAACACGAGGAATAAAATGGCCAACTTAAATCTGCCAAAGGATGGTATCATTGAGGTTGGGTTCTTGAAAGAGATTTAGATAGGACATGTTTTACAATGAATGAAAGGCCGTGCAGCCACGGTCAATGTACATCGATGTTGTCCCACATCCACGGAGCATGTACATACCCTATACAATGCCTGTGCCCTCTCGTCCAGCAAATTTTCTTGTTATGCTGGGCTAGGGGGAATCTCTACTTTAGGAAGGTCAAGAACGTGTAGGAGACGTCTGCGGCCAGCAGACGAATGACGTTGTTTCGGCCTGGTCCTCACTTTCGGGGTCTCGCAAACTCAACGCAAGCTCTCCATAACTTGTCCGCACCTCACGTCATCGTGTTGATGGTTTGTTGACGTGCTGGAGCTCATCTCCAAAGACACGGTCAAAATGACTTCCCATCTCCAAAATGAACTGCGCTGATGGTTTCATTGGACCTTCGAGCTTCCCACCACGACCCTGAATCGCAGCATCGATATCAGAAATTTCCAGAGTCTTCTGGGTTGCGTAATTGTTCCTGCCAATACTGTCTACAATATCTACAAGTATTTATACTTGACCATGTTTTCTAGATCTGTCAAAGCTGCATCTCAAAGATTAACGCAAATCAACCGACACATACAAACCAGAAGCATGTCTTACCAAGGAACCACCTTCACACTCAACACCGGGGCCAAGATCCCAGGTATTGGTTTCGGAACATGGCAAGATAAGGAAGCTCAGGAGGACGCTGTGTACGAGGCAATCAAGGCTGGCTACAGACACATCGATACCGCACGAGTTTATGGCACAGAGCCCGGCGTCGCAGCTGGTGTGAAGAAGGCTGGCGTTCCAAGAGAAGACCTCTTCATCGTCACAAAACTATGGAACAACGCTCATCACCCAGACGATGTCGAGAAGCAACTTGATGCTTCTTTGAAAGACCTGAACACCGACTACGTTGATCTATACCTGATGCATTGGCCTAGTGCGTTTGCTCGATCAGACGAACTCTTCCCCAAAGATGGAGACAAGACGAAGACAGGGGACACTGATTACGTTGACACATGGCACGCCATGGAGAAGTTGCAGCAAAAGGGCAAAGCTAAGGCCATTGGTGTTAGCAACTTCAGCAAATCTGAGCTCGAGCGACTGATCAGTAAGGCGAACATCAAGCCAGCTGCTCACCAGATGGAGATGCATCCATATCTTGTGCAGAAATCATTCGCCGACTTCCACAAACAGAACGACATTCATATTACGCACTACTCTCCTTTCGGCAACCAGAATGCAATCTACTCGTCAGGACAGGATATCGGCAAGCTTATCGACGATCCAGTTCTGGTCGAGGTCGGCAAGAAATACGGCAAGAACGGCGCCCAAGTCGCACTTGCTTGGGGACTTGCCAAAGGCCACACCGTTATTCCAAAGAGCAAGACGCCTTCGAGAATAAAGGCCAACCTTGAAGGAGACTTTAAGCTTGATGCTGAAGACGTTACAAAGATTGATGGTGTCGACAAGAAACTCAGATTCAACGACCCATCTGGAAGCTTTGGCTGGAATTTCTACTCTGATCTTGAGGGCAAGACTTCTTAAGTAATTGACGAAATATGTACAAAATTTGACAGACAGCATGCAAGAGCACGCTAGTCGTGTATGAACAAATTATTTTACTGATACGTCTATTTGCCCCTACGAATCTTGAGCACATCGTAGTCGCCAGCATCTGGCTGGCTCCTCCTTGGAGTGCATTGTCCGGATGCTTGTAAGCGCACTGATATCGAGCTGCTACTGTATGCCTCATAGTAAGGGAAATTATTGTCAAGGTTTGAACTTATTTTTCCTTATACGAGTGGCGAAGATAGATGTTGCAAGCATGCTAGGACACGGTCAAACTTTGCAAATCTCTATTTCCCATCAACTCCTAAGTATGGTTAAATTAGGTGAAATTCCGTCATACCCCATCGCGTATCGCTTGTGTCCCAATCTGGGGTCGATCTTGGAGATCCGCAGAGCATAATTGTGCAACCTCGAATCCCCCGAACTATTCATCTGCACGGGACCAACACCGCAGTCTTGCTACGAAACAGACGATGACATCGACAGCGCAAGCCATGAAAGGCTTGCGAGCGTCCCAAACGTAGATTGCAGATTCGAAACCAGATTGCATTTCCCAAGAAACAAGTAAAATCTCGACGCCCAGAAATGTCTTTGTTTGTAGTTTCTAGGTTCGGATGGTGCACGCGCCGCCACTGGGTCAAGGATATGTCTTCGTCGAGCGATGATTGGTTTCACCGACGAGCGGAAATGTGTACCAAGACGGGTTTCCATGTCATCATTACCGTGATCCATCCGCTAATGCTCAGCCTTCACAAGCCCATAACCAGAAAGCAACTGTCTTGTACAGTGGATGTTGCTCGCGACAGGAGAATCTCTTCTTCAAGAAAACATTTCCTGTACATTCTCAGAGAGCTGAAGCGTTGTCTCCAGTTGTTGTCACCATTTCACAATCACCATGAACAATTAATTTGCGCAACACATTAATCAGTTAAACCCTGTTGTGAACTGGTCGTGTGCTTGATTGCTCAATATGGCGAGCACCAAGCAAGCTGCTAAAACTCTCGGGACAGGCGCAATGCGCCTGTCGAAAAGAATTGTATTATCATATATCATCGACTGGATTCTCATAGTGTGAGTCGACTCATTGACAATTGTCGACTTCGCTGATAGTGGCAGATTCCTTGCAGTGCTCGGCGGGATATTTAATCTGGCCCTTGGAGACAGATCAAACAAACGACCGTTCTACTTACAGGACCCCAGCATAACTTTTCCCAACAAAGAAAACACAGTGTCAATTCCGGCCGTGGCGGTGGTAGCATTGCTGGTGCCTGCGATCATTACGATGGTCATCTCCCTGGTTCTCATTCCCGGCCCAACGGCCTCAAAGTCGACCCCCAAATCTCTTATCTGGCGGCGCAAGATCTGGGAATGGAACACGGCATGGATGGGCTTATGCCTTTCATGCGCTTCAGCTTTCATGATCACTGAGGGTCTGAAGGATTTAGCAGGCAAACCAAGGCCGCATATGCTCGCAGTGTGCAATCCCGATTTGAGCGCTATCGATCAATATAGACTTGGTGGGTTTGGTGAGTCCTTTGATACCACAGGCGCTACGCCTATCCGCGTCAGCCCTGGTATCTGTCAGGAGACAAACCAAGATCTACTCCGGGACGCCTTCGCTTCGTGGCCATCAGGACACTCGTCTTTCTCTGTCGCTGGATTACTCTATCTCTCGTTATACCTTTGCGCAAAGTTCGCAGTCAGCATCCCATACTTTACGCCAAACCCGCAGACAGCCCGCGCGAACACCTATGACTACGATAGCTCCCTTCGCCATGTCCAGCCACACCACTCAGTCGACCGGGAATCACCTTTTTCGACATCTTCCAGATCTTCGAAAACGCAGCACGAAGCATTGTCCGATAGCTCCACACCACCACCCCGCAACAGTACGGCTGCACCACCTATTTATCTTCTCCTTATCGCAGTCTACGTCCCAATCGGCGTAGCAATCTATATCTGCGTATCTCGCTGGTTCGACTTCGCACATTTTGCCATCGATATCTTGACCGGAGCGTTGATCGGCGCTCTTAGCGCGTACCTGAGCTTCCGGTACTACCATATGCCAATTCGAAGAGGCTCAGGCTGGTCTTGGGGCGCTAGGAGCAGAGGACGAGCATTCTGGGTGGGTGTCGGCAGGGATGGCTATGTTGGTGAAGAAGGATGGATGGCGAAGAAAGCTGCTGAAAGGGACATGGCTGACGTCGAGAGTGGGAGGAGTACAGCTGCACACAGAGGCGTCACAGGGGCTGGAATAGAAGACAGAGGTGATGTCGATGGTGGAAACGCTGCTGGGAGGTCAGATACGCCAACTGCAGCTGGGCACTCAGGTGCAACGAGTGCTGTCGGTACGCTCAATGCGCCAAATGGTGCTGGGAGGTTAGATACGTCGCATTAGTGACACCACTCGACCCTGACTGTGGCCTACAGCTGCCCCTGTACATATTGTTCAAGTTTTGAGTAATACAAAGATCCATTTGAGAGGAACCACGTCTGAACGTCGAACAATGTAGCAAACCGAGTGATGCGACAACCATTCGGTGCATTGATTCACAACAAGTACAGAACCCCTCGAGTCACTACTAAAGCCGATTCACTTGCTGATCATAAGTTGCCGCAGTACATTAAGCCACTTTGACCGCGATTGTAAAGTTGGTGAAAGACCTGAGCAGTTATTCATCTTACTGACCAGCATCCACACTGCGGATGTCGTTCCCGTATTTTCCATAAGTCATGTGAGTCCCCTCTGGCACTGCGCTCCTATTTCAACGTCTCTTTATTAGTACCCACTGCAGCTTCTTGAGTGTACTGGTCCTTCCCTGACTCCTCGCCATCATTCACCACAAGGGTCTCGAGACCGCTCGTCAATCGATCCTTCGACATAAAGACGCATTCATCCTCTGCACATCTCCAGCATTTTCTTCTCCGAGGGACAACTAATGTCATTGGTCGGTATTACATTCCCACCTTTGCGATATCCAACGCTGTAGCCGAAGAGGTTGCAGCTACACGAACACCCGGTCGGGTGCTGGTCCTTTTTACTTGGTGGGTATCGACCGCCGTGTCCGCCACCCTGATTTGGCTTTTGAGCGATCAAAGGGGCAGCTCTGGCACAGTAACAGCGGAGTTGCGACTCAGAATTGGCACCGCGTCGTTCGACGTACCATCATCCAAACTGCTTCTACTGTGACCAGTCTTGTTTGCGATTTTGGTCAATAGAGCTTGAAATGGCTCCCGACAGTTGTCAGCAGCAGGACATGAACGGCATCCAGCCTTCAGAACCGAATCTTCGCGGTCTGCCGCTGGAGCTTTTGAACTTAATCTTTCAGCACCTCGAGAAGAAAGAGCTAAAATCCTTGCGTCTTGCTTCGAGTAAGTTTCGGGTTGTGACAACGATCTTACTATTCCAGCGATACACGCTATACCCTCATCAGACAAGTTTCGAGCGGTTGCTGGCCATAGCGAACCAGACCTCTCTTTCAGGCTCGATACAAGAGCTGGAGATCAACACTGCCTTTCGTGCCCTTCCCCGAGTGCCCCCCCGTTACCTTGTACCGCCTCTACCTAGACAATACAACAAATCTAGGAAGGTGAGCAAAAAGGCGAAGAATGGCAGATCACCTGACAGTGTGGCAAAGGTCACAGCAGCACTTCGCGGTATGTTCTCGAACACATTCGCTGGTGGAAATACTAGTGACGAGCTGAGCCAGATGGTCTTCCTTCAGCGCATATTCCCCAGACTCTCCAACCTTCAGCACATACGAATAACTGACGCTTTTTTTGACGTCGATTTACCACACTTTTATCTCAGCCAGCTTCCAGACTTCTGCAGTTCATCTACAAAGGACTACAGTCGTCTACTGCAAGACTACCACGACGACGAAAACGTACAACAGTCCTATGCCTTCGGTGTCCTGGCAGCAGCAAGGGATGTGGACTCCTTGAGGAACTTCGTGATGCACGGTCTGGACTGGGAGGACCTTTTCGGGATGCCAGATCTCTTCAGCCGACCAATTCTCTATCGGGATACTTTAGCACGTCTCGAACACCTCGAACTAAGCACAGAGATGGGCAAGCACCATTGGGATGGCGATGTCACGCTGAACCTCCAGGCTATGCTGAGACTATCCACCAGCCTGCAAGTTTTGATCCTGTGGTTCAGAAGAGCAGAGGGCGCTGACGTTGGAGGCGAGACGTTGTACGACTGGTCATACAACGAACACTGTAAATCCAATTTTCAACTTGACCTAGATGAACACGATGGAGACTTCGAAGGTCCCATTGAAATGCCCGCAAGATTGACTTGGAGCCCGAAATTACGGGATTTGGAGTTGAGAGGCTTCATTTGTACGTCTGGGGAGATGCAGAGCCTTCTTAGCCATTGTTCCGCCAGCCTGAAATCACTGGATCTATCTGATATCATTCTTGTGCCAGAATCAAAAACCAGTCCCCGAGGGTGTTTCGTGAAGCTATTCAAATGGATGCAGCAACATCTGCGACTCAATGAGTTGAGGCTGCAAGGGTTCTTCACGAATGGCGGCATGCAAGCCTGGTCTTTCTCGGAAGAGAGCGAACAGCAGAGTGCTAACGAGGACCTCAAGACGAGACTTCTCAATTTTGTCTTTCATGGAGGCGTCTGCCCTCTTGATCACGTCGAGATACCAGATGATTACTTCGACCTTGGGAAGCCGAGATACAGACAAGAGGCTCCCACGATGCTTACCAAAGACATGAAGTACCACGGCGACGAGAGTCTCCGTATGGAATATCGCGACCACGAAGAAGTTCCTAGTGACGAAGAAGGTGAGGACGATGACGATGACGATGATACAGACTACGACACTGATGACTCAGACGATACAGTAGACGGCGAAGAGGATGAGTGGGAGTCAGCCTCATCGGAAGACTCGATGGAGGAGACACATCCGACGGCTAACGGCCCCATGGTCGATGGGGTGGCACACTGACCATAAGCCCACAGCGCCGGCGTCACTACCAAAGAGTCATCGTAGTCCGGGAGCATCAACCTCCATATTCATACTACCTCGCCTTTTTCCTCGGACAGTCCGTCGATATTTGGCTGCCGTCACGCGCTCCTCCACGTTTCCTCTTACCAGCCGCTCCGTACACCTTGAACAACAAAATTCGATGTGCCATATATCATCGCGTTGCCAGGGAACAAACGGCCCATAGCACACGTTTACTACATCTCTTCCTTCCCAGCCTTAACGCAGCTGTTACGCCAAGGCACTCGCACGACTCATCGCAGACTGTCGAACCAGTCGACGTCCAACTCACACTCTCCTCACCCAGAGCTCCAGTCCTCCCAATAGTGGTAGTTCTCATGACATCAGGGGGTCTTGTATTCTCTCGGCGTGGCATACATTGGACGGCTAACATTATACACCCGACCACATACCCGCGTTTATAACAAGTCTTCTCGACCTAGTACGTGCCCCAATCACCTGATGGAAATGTGAATGCATCCAACGTCAATCATAAAGTGATAGTGCGTCAGCACGACGGAAGGACTCGCTATTGATGCCATATGGAATTGGAAAACGCATGCTGAGTATGAGAGTCGGAGCTGACTTGCCTTGCCGAGTACGACTTCATAGCGACACATCAGAAGGATCTGTTGCCAGCACAGATGTTCGTTAGTACATTTTATACCGTATCTACTAGCTACTTGATTTGATGTTGTCATACGAAGAACATTGAGATGAGACATGCCTTGATAAGATCTCGAAAATCCTCTTCTTTCTTCTTCTCCCGCTTTCCTGAACCAGTATACTAGTTCCCAGCCCAGTACCTGACGTAGCCCGAACGCTCGCTCGGACGTATCAAACAGCAAGCTGCCCAATTCGAAGGCGCGTCGGGGAGGCGTGGAATCGGTTAGAGATACCTGCCTTAGGGAGCCTCGCTAAGCTACTGGTAGCACAGCAACAGCCAGAAAAGCGGTCTTCGGTTAGGAAACGCTCTCCTGCTGTTCTAGCAGGGAGGCATGTGGTACAACCTATCCAGAGCATGAAACACAACTTCCGTGCTTCCGCAGGTGTGCCTCTGACTCCGCGCGTCCCAGTACTGGTTTATGACATCGCGCGGAGGTCCCCTGGCGTGAAGGCTCATGTAGTAGATCCTGAAATCCGTTTGGGATCTCGCGGGCATTCTGTTGAGTTTGGAGCGCATCGTGGCGCGCCATGAGGCGTAGTCGTCCGTCGGGTGGCCTGTGAGGAGTGCGGGTCCTGGGAGAAGCACTTGCTCGTGCAGTTGCGTGAAGAGGTCGATGAGGTGAGAGAGCTGGTTGAGGATCGTGCCTGCGTGTTTGTCTTGCGAGTTGGTGATGATTTTGGAGGCGTGTTCGAGTTCGGTCTCGAGGCTGTCGATTTTGACGGTGTTGGTGTGGATGGTGTTGGTGAGGTTGGTCAGGTTGGGGTTGGGGGGTTGTGTCATGGTTGATGTGGACGTCTGGATTGGCGGAGGTCGTGGTTGAATGTTGGACGCCAGCCGCGAGAGTTTTGGATGCCTGTAGGACGTTGGAAGCTCTGGTGTGAGTGGAGATGGATCGGATGAAGATCGGCCGTGGCTAGGATGTTGTTTTGGATGGCTCTCTGAGGAAGAAGTGAGGAACGTGGAGGAGGACATTGAGCTGATATGTAAATACGTTGGCTGTCGCTTGAGGTTTGTGGTATGACCTGAAGATTGACAATCAGCATTTGCTTTGCCTACTGTTGCCACACGTGCTGTGCGATGTGGCAAACAGCTAGGTAGATGACTATGGTTGTTAGCAACTGCACGGTAAGCTGTGGCGTTTTTAGAGGACAGATTGAAATGCTTCTCGGATATTTCAAATGTGGTTCTTCTGACAGTACCTTTTCGGCCACCATAGCCGCATTGCATCGAGCCTTCAAGTCTTACCTACTTCACGGTGCAACTCCTTTCTCTTTCCGAAACGTAACTATGGCCGACGGTGCTTTATTGACCAACCATCTGGGGGCTGCGTGGTATCTGACCCTGCATAAGGGAACATTCAGCATAATGTTGCCTTCGGCACATGGCTGCTACTTTTGCACATCAACCAGTCCTAGAGAGATGATTAGTTTGATCAACATCTTCTATTACTCGAAAGAAGACCTGCAATACTAATAGACCAAGCGAAAGTTGACAATCTCCAGATGACTTCTTGCGGTTCCTACCGTATTGCAAACTAGACCAATGCTTGCGCTCATAACCCCACCCCACCAAGCTCTCTCCATGTTCTAGTTGCCACTCAGATTCAGGGCTTTGGCAGCGCTAGTCCAGTAGGCTTCCCGATCCTCGTCGATTGTGGTGTTAATACAGTCCGTGATGAACTTGGACCAACCGTCCTTGGTGCCACTCTTGACACCATCCTTGATCTCTTCAGTGCACTTGGTGCTATAGTACCAAGATGCGGCCTCCCAGTCGGCACCAGCCTTAATCACGTCATCCAACAAGGCCGCCGGATCTGAGGTCGAAATTGCTGGCTGCAAGGTAGCAGCAAATTCCGACACGAATTCGGGCATCATCATGCATCGGGTGCCTTGGCCTGGCCTGCCCGGGGCGGGGAAGTGGTTACGAACATATTTGAAGCCGCCGCTTTCGTAGGCCATGTAAGAAATGAGTGCAGCCTGTTCGCCTTGTGTGACGAGGCCGTACTTGTGGAAAGACGCGAGCAGAGGTTGGGCGGCATCTTCGGCTGTTGCGCATTCATCCGAGAACTCACCCCCCGAGCACGATTTAGATGTCGGTACTATTGATTCGAGAATAGCGATTGCGCTCGGGTCTACCTCGCGCTTTTCAGGGTGAGATCCCGATAGAGGCTTGGCTGTGGCCGTAGCGAGGAGGAGTACGGCTGTTGTAAGAGCTGTAGTCTTCATCTTGATACCTGATGCTGTTATTACTGAGGTTTCGTATCCTTTTAGGTGGTACAGGCTTACACAATTAAATATTGTAAATGTAGAGAGAACCAATACTTGGCGTGAGATGATAGATCTTTGTAGGCTTCAGGTCTTGCCTGTCTTTGTCCTCAGGTCCACTTGAGAAATAGAAGTGGTCGATATTGTTCTGGAGTGTAACCCGCAGGACAAAGTAGTTTCGGACAATTGTTTGGAAGCTATCAATGAGAGGTTGACGAATAGAAGAAGTTCCAGACTTCAAGAAGATAAAGAATGCTAAATGCAGAAGCGAACGTAGGCTATCAACGCAGATCGTGCTCAAAGACAAACGACAAGGGCATAACAAAGAAGCGCGACGACACGACATCTTTGAATCAAAGGAATCGGGCTCTGAATATACTTATCTGGCTGGTAACACACTCATTATCGTTTCGCCGGGTCAGGAGCAGTCGGGTCGCACCGGTTTGGCACTTTGCCTTAGCTAGAACAAGCTTCGACGAAGCTTTGGTGACCATGGCAGTCGTTGGGAAACCAGAGGGTTGAGGTATAGTGAGAAGTGATTAGCAAGAGGACAAAGAGTGGTCGCTGTGTTCCGCAGCCCTTCCAGCTAGTGCCAAGAGCACTACTCCTGTCAGCCAATCACAACTCATGTTCCAGGTTATTGCACCGAACGTGAAACTGTTGCGTTAGCACGCATTCTCCTGGGGACGTTGCACTGGTGACGATCGATTTCTGAGCGTCGCCTCCAGCTCTGGGTGCTACCAATTGGGATGGAACGCACTCTTACGTTCCGTGATGTACTTGTGATATCTGGGCTGAGAAGGTGGAAGTGGCATAAATTGGGTATCTCTAGCACGAAAACAATGAACAGTTCCACTTAAGGACTCTTGACGACCAGTATCTTGGTTCGTCTGCTCAACCTTTCGGTATTGAAGGAGGCAACATGCCAGTATTGGTCTTCTTGGCTGGTGGCAGTCCAGGCACCTTAAAACCAGCCGAGTCTGTTTTGCCAGAGTTGACCTGAGTGAAGGTACCGCCGGAGAAGTAGCCAGCATTCTCTGCTTCTCTCTTGCGCTTCAGCTCTGCCTGAACCTTAGGGTCAATCAACTCTAGGCCCTGCGCAGCACCAAATGCCAGTGAGGAGGCGGTACCTGAGGAAGCGTTGACGCCAGAGGTTCGCAGACCCTGTGCTCTGAGCGTTGTAGCGTTGCCTGCTCCTTGACCCGAGCCAAAGCCCTTGAGTGAGGATGCCATACCAGTATTCATACTGCTCTGCAAGCCCGAACCTCCCCAACCTGGGTTTTTCTTTGACAACTTGGCCGCTGTCCTTTTGTCGATACCAGTGGCACGTATGCGACCATCATTTTGCTGGCCTATCATGCCCAAACCAACCGAGTCTTCGCCAAACCCGACTTCTTTCTCCTCTCTACCGAAGGCCATCCTGTTCTGCTGCTTCCTTAGATCGGTCATAGCTGTTGCTTCCTTAGCCTTTCTAGCTCTTCGACCTCCTCGTTTCCTGCTGGGCTTGTCATCTGGCACAGGCAGTGCCTTGGGTCCGCGATTTGGTGGTGGCTCTTTAAGCTTGTCCAATCTCCGCTCACAATCGTCAAGCAGCTTCTCGCCCATGGAGCCATCGCGTGCCTGTTGCACAGCGTCTATTCGGGCTGCTAAGACAATCTTTGCACCGATGATGCGCATGCCTTGAACCTTGAGATCTGTCTGAATGTCCTGCATGAGGGGACTGTAGTACAGGAAGCCTTGTTTTCGGAAGCCGACGTTGGTGGCGAGACCCGTTTGGCGCTGTTTCCTGCTGCCCATGGCGGGAATGTTGCGGTCTGGTACCTTGGCAAGGCCTTTGATTCCGCCAGCAAAGTTGACGAGCTGGGCGGCTGTCAGAGAACCAATAAGGACGGTCAGGTTTGGGGCGAAGACGTTCATGCGAGACTGCACATACTCGGTGAGAGTGGTCTTGGCCTTGTCCAGCTGTATCATCAGCTCACACGCCCTCAGCACAGTCTGTAACTCTGCATCGGTCATCTCCTGTCCTTTTGTTTGTGTGCCTTCGACGGAAACGACCATCAGGGTTGGGCCGTCTAGTATTGACTGGAGCGGGGCATGGACCAAGTTATCTTGCGAACCTGCTAGGGCTTTGATGGTGTCAAGAGGCCCATTCTTTAAGATAGCGACGGTCCTTGCGTAGTCTAGAGGATTCGAAATGAGGGTCTCGAGCTCAGGGAATCTTTTGGAGTAGTGGTCGCGGATGAATTTGTGGACGAGCACAATCTCGCTGTCTATCTGGGTGGACAGGGTGTTGGACTGCGTGACGAGTTTGTATTCGGGATTGTCCTCGATGGAGCCTACATTGGTGGTCCTCTTCTCTGGAGCGAGGCTCTGGTAGTGGTTGATTTGGTCTAGCACGGGTTGTAAGGTCTTCATCAACCCAGCGACAGTGCGGACATCACTTACGCCGCTCAGTTGCATGCCCTCGACCTTTGCTTTCTTCACCACCTCCTCGTCCGACTCCTCTTCCTCAGAAGCACCACGCTTCATGCGGGCAATCTCTTCCTCATCGGCACCTCCATCCTCGGACATGGCATCTTCGTTTGCGTCGACTTCGAGGCCGTGTTCTACATCTCTCCGAGCCGCTTTGCCGTCTTGCTGCTGTTCGTGCTCGGCATGGACCCCGCCGAAGCCAGTCTGATCCTGATCCTGATCCACGTCCTGCTCGTCACCAGAATCATCGAAGTCGTTTAGAAGCTCGTCGGCAAGAGTGGCCATGTTGTCTGCGTTCTGGAGAAGCCTGCGCAGGCTACACACCACAGCAAGAACCCGAAGGCAGTTGGAGATGATGGAAAATAAGTTGCGATCCCTCCAACCATTAATCTTAGCGTGATGCATTAAGGCCCCTAGGCCGCATCGTGACGATCTGTATAGCCCCAGGCAGCAACCTCCGCGAAGCGTGACCGAACTTTTTGGTCCATGTTTCTCATCCAGCTAACAGCAGGCACGACTCGCTTGCTGTGAGCAGTCGCGCGTATCACCAGGCAATATCTCGCCCTGCCTGCCACGCCCAGCGTCGCGGTACATCATCCTGCAATAATCGTGCTTCTAGGCTTTCTCAACCGCGAGCCTGCACGTTATTTGGACAGCCATCCCATAACTTAGAGATATCGAGTCGCAACGATCACCGCAGCAAGATGGCGTCTTCCAGCGGCCCTCCACGGGTCAAGAACAAGGCGCCGGCGCCACAGCAAATCTCAGCCGAGCAGTTGCTGCGTGAGGCAGTCGACAGACAAGAACCAGCCCTGCAGGCGCCAACCCAGAGATTCGCTGATCTCGAGGAACTCCATGAATACCAAGGCAGGAAACGCAAAGAGTTCGAAGACTATGTGCGCCGCAATCGCATGAACATGAACAACTGGATGCGCTACGCCCAGTGGGAACTAGAACAGAAAGAGTATCGTAGAGCACGATCGGTTTTCGAAAGAGCTCTGGATGTTGACAGCACGAGTGTGCAACTATGGATTCGATACGTTGAGGCCGAGATGAAGACAAGGAACATCAACCACGCCCGCAACTTGCTCGACCGAGCTGTCACGATTCTGCCTAGGATAGACAAGTTGTGGTACAAATATGTCTACATGGAGGAAACATTGGGAAATGTACCTGGCACAAGACAGGTCTTCGAGCGCTGGATGTCCTGGGAGCCAGATGAGACCGCTTGGATGGCTTATGTCAAGCTGGAGAAGAGGTATGCCGAGTTCGATCGTGCACGAGCCATCTTCGAGAGGTTCACAGTTGTTCACCCCGAGCCGAGGAACTGGATAAAGTGGGCTAAGTTCGAGGAAGAGAACGGCACCAGCCAACTCGTACGAGATGTCTTTGGTGTCGCCATCGAGACCCTTGGAGACGACTTTATGGACGAGAAGCTGTTCATCGCCTATGCACGATACGAAGCCAAGCTGAAAGAATACGAGCGTGCTAGGTCCATTTACAAGTACGCTTTGGATCGACTGCCGAGATCGAGGTCTACTGCCCTTCATAAGTCTTACACTCAATTTGAGAAGCAATTTGGCAATCGAGAAGGTGTTGAGGATGTCATCTTGGCCAAGAGAAGAGTACAGTACGAAGAACAGCTCAAGACTGATCCAAACAACTACGACCTGTGGATCGACCTAGCGCGACTTGAAGAAAGCGGCGGAGACGTTGACAAGGTCCGAGACACTTACGAACGCGCCATAGCGCAAATACCCACGAGTCAGCACAAACGCGACTGGAGGCGGTACATCTATCTTTGGGTCTTCTATGCGGTATGGGAAGAAATGACAAACAATGACCCAGATAGAGCACGGCAGATATACCAAGAATGCTTGAAGCTAATACCGCATAAGAAGTGGACCTTCTCAAAGATCTGGCTGATGAAAGCCCAATTCGAGGTTCGTCAACTACAGCTGATGGCGGCCAGAAAAGCCATGGGCCAAGCGATCGGAATGTGTCCAAAGAACAAGTTGTTCAAGGGCTACATCGACATGGAGAAGCAACTGTTTGAATTCGAGCGGTGTCGCACGTTATTTCAGAAGCAGATCGAGTGGGATCCGTCGAATAGTGAAGCATGGATACAATTCGCCGAACTTGAGAGAGGCCTAGACGATCTCGACAGGGCAAGAGCAATCTACGAGCTTGCTATCCAACAGCCCACGTTGGACATGCCAGAGCTTGTCTGGAAGGCCTACATCGACTTTGAAGACTACGAAGGGGAGTATGATCGAGCCAGAGCATTGTACGAGCTGCTACTAAGCAAGACCGACCACGTCAAAGTCTGGATCAATTATGCTCGATTCGAGATCAACGTACCGGACGAGGGCGTCGCTGAAGGGGAAGAGCCGACAGTGAGTGAAGCCGCCAAAGCCCGAGCTCGCAACATCTTCCAGCGTGCACATACGCTGTTCAAGGACAAAGAAATGAAAGAGGAACGGGTCGAGCTGCTCAATGCTTGGAAGTCATTCGAGCAAGCGCATGGGGGCGATGAGGACAAAGAACAGATCGAGAAGCAAATGCCGAGACGAGTCAAGAAGAGGCGGAGGCTCGAGGAAGACAGGTTCGAGGAGTACATCGACTACGTCTTCCCCGCCGACGACGAGTCGGCTGCAAAGAACCTCAAGCTGCTTGAACGAGCTCGTCTGTGGAAGCTACAACAGGAAGCAGCATCGAATGGAGCCAATGGACCAAACGGTGATGCTCATGAGAATGGTGAGTCTTGAATAGCGCGAGTCCGCCGTATTCTCTAGCACGAGATGACTTTGCCTTACCATGCACTCTGCCATGTGCTCCCGACTTTATCAAAACCAACTCCAAGCTTTCCGATGAGCGGGTCAGAGAAACTCAAGGCTCCAGAGCGCTGTTTTGGGTGCTTTCGTCACGTGTAGAAGCCCAGTTTTCGTAGGCAGGTACAAGGGAGAGAAGAAACCCCGCCAAAGCTGGCCATTCAGCTTTCACTTGGGAAAAGATACGTACTCTTGTTCAAGCAATCTGAGCATTACTGGCTCTAGTACACCGCAGAGCCTCAATGGCCCTCTTCATGCTCTGCGCGGGATCTCGGTAGAAGATTCGGTCGCTCTTGTGGAAATGAGAATCATGAAGAGCTCCGCCCCTCACAGCGGTGAATCTACACGTGAGTTGTCGAGTTAGACGGCTAGCGTGTACTTCCAAGGTGTTTCGGAATGGCAGTGGGCTAGCAAAAAGCGGCTGTTCCTGCATAAGTCCACGTTCTAGCCCTGGAAGAGCAAGCGCTGTGGAGGCTATGTAGGATTCTGCATGGGGATTTACCCCTGATGATCCTCTGCCTTAGCGATTGCTCGCAGCTAGCCACACAATATCGCTTACCCCCCAAGTTTGCTCGAGCTCGATTGATTGACATAGCTGAATGTCTCAACCGAGCAGCAAAATAATAGATCAAAGCCGTACTGACAAGCTTGAGATTGCCATGATCTTAGAACGTCACCAGCCGAAGAAGTTTGGTACGACGAAGAATTATCTCACTGAGTCCTTAACAACGCTGATCTCTCTTGCTTATGAAGCAGGACTCCATGATACATGTAGGTTCGAGAGAGCCACGCAGTCGAAGTCTCTTCAAAGCGGTGACGACGCAAAGCGCGTTCGATTATATTTGCTTTATCTACAGCATGTCAGGTGAGACAGCTGCTCGACATGCTACGAGCGACTCCTTCTTGGAGGCACATCATCAGCATGTGCATGACTGTTCAAGACGAGTTTTCAAATCCTTAGACTCTGTCTCGCCCTTGTGGGTGCAGTGCTATAGGCTATCGCAATAATGGTAGAGTTTCTCTAGAAAACAAAAACGAAGAGAGTTGTGGTGTAGTGGAGAACGAGCTGCGGTCAAGCGTGATCGCGCCCCCCGGCTAGACCAATAGCAGCAGGCTAACCTCTAGCCTGTATCACCCTTGCTCCGTCCAGCAGCGCGTTTGTCTTTCTTCTGGTGTTTTTCGGTGTCTCGCTGCGCCTGCGCTCGCTTTGGTCGGGTGTTCTTACTCATCGCTACCGCTGCGGTCGCGTGGCATCCATTCCTTCCCTGCTCGAGACGTCTTTTGGACATTTTCAACCGCGTTTAATCAACCATCGAGCTCTGACTGACCTTCGTTTGTAAAGGGTAACCTCAACATACTCAGCACCAGCAACTGGCTTGTCGCGTGCAGCGCACCGACCACCGCTCCTTAACCACTTTGACAGCCCAAGTACCGCGTACACGTCCAAGCGACTCGAAACATCGGGATCTGGCCATCTACCAACCGTCTACGCTGCTAGACCATTGCTACCAATAGTGTCTGAAGACCTATTTCCATTCTATCTTACAAAACCCGACACCACTACGCCACATTTGCCCTTCTACATACTGCGTGTCTGGCCGTGTAACGACGACCACGAATCACAGACATAGCACCAAGCCTTTGAGATCGAAGTGCTATTTCAGCTCTCCATCCTTGCAACAAATTGCAATCTGGTCCGACCTGACAGACTTCCGTGCATGTTTTCAATTCTTGTTGAATGATGAAAAGATGAAAACGACGCAATAACACAGCAACATAGACATAGTGGCCTATGGCTTCACCAGAACCTCCGGTGGCCCTCAAGGACCACTGTTCCATCATACACGACAACACGTTGTATGTGTACTCACCCGACGCCTTTCAAACCCTGCCTCTGCAACAGAACGCGACTTGGACGCAAGAGGAGAATGGAGTATCAGTGACGGGTGCCGTCTGCGCTAAGGGAGGCGTCGATGGGGACGGCGAGAACCCTGCTTTGTATGTCGTCGGCGGCACAACCAATGGCTCAATATCAGACTACTCTGGTGTCCAAAGATATTCCATTCGAAAGAAGGTGTGGGAGACCATAAATCCTACCTCGACAGTTACCGCCAACCGCATAAATCATGGCGCAACTTACCTCAATTCTTCCTCGGCCATCCTTGTCTACGGTGGCTCTCAAGATGGCGATACTGGATACTCGACCGAGACTTTCTTGATGCTGATGTATCCTCCGTATCGTGTTCAAGCATATTCTTCTATAGCTCCAGCTGTGAAGAAACCCTTCGTCCTACCATTCTCCGAAGGCAAGGCTGTGATGGTAGGCGGAGGAAACGGTAACCAGGCAGTCTTCACCTTCGATCCCCAATCTAGCTGGCTCGATCTCGGTGTGAAACTGCCGTTCGTCCTTCCGGATCCCTCTAATGCACAGGTAAATCTGCAGTGGCTGGCAGATGGCACCAGGGTCTTGCAGACATATTACACCGACGAGTCGCCCAATCGGGTCACGAGAAATGTTCTTACCAACCCCGGGTTTGTTCCTGCTTCCTACGGACAAACAATTGGCGGCTCAACAAACAGCAGTAACTCAAGACTATTCAGACGACAGCTGATACAAGGGAACTACCCTGCATACAACAGCTCCAACGCACCACAAGAGCAGAGAACAGGTGCTTCTCTCGCCTCCAGTACCGACCTTGTGGCCATCGTTGGAGGTGATAGCAACAGCACCGTTGCCGTGTTCAATTCCTCAGCTAACAGCTGGGTTGATTCAGAAGCTATTTTCGGTGACACACAGAAGCCTCTCACCACGTCTAGTAGCACCATAGTAGCTGCGCCCACGTCTACCGCAAGTCAAACCCGTGCCGCTACCTCCGCCGCGTCGTCTGTCGCTGTAGCTAGCACCGCTCACAATCAATCAAATGGTTTGGCTATTTTAGGAGGTGTGCTCGGTGGCATTTGTGGGTTTGCGGCCATATTGATCATAGTATTGTTGTGGTTGAGGTCAATCAGAAAAAGAAAGGCCGCCGAAGCTGCCGCTACCGGTAAGAAGCAGAACGAGTCGTCATACCCTGACGACAAACCACAGAACTTCGCTCAAGACAACGTTGGCGGTCTTAAGCCGCTGTCACAGCAAGCGCAACCGATGGGCAGAAGTCCGGTCCCCTCAGCTGTCATATCCGAGCCTGATTCGATAGCGATTTTTGGTGGCAGGCTGAATGAGAAGGGCTCCGAGCCGGGCGAACATTCACGTATCGGTTCCAAACTCAACCCCAACCATAGTGCCAACAACAGCATAGGTGGCTTCTTCAAGAGTAACAATAGGACTCCTCTGTCCATATCCAAGCCCATGCAGCCCAATTTGGGTGACTATCAACAAAGAACAAGCATCGATCTCGGTACAGCCACCCCTTCTGCTGCTCCAGTACTGCCGCTAGCAGCCGTCGCTGCATCTTCACAGCAGAAGGCTGATCAGAGGAAGACAGATGAGGGGTGGGCCAAATACTTCCAAGCTGACCAAGGAGAGAAGAAAAAGCAACAGGATAACGACTACCTCGTTGCTTATGAAGACGACCCCAGGCGCAGTAGCTCTCGGCCAAGTACAGGCAAAAACGGCACAGGGTTCTGGCCTGGTTCAGGTGTACCAAGCTCAAACAGGTCAACGAAGCTGCCTTTGAGAGACAGTGCTGGGAACTTACTCAACCATGCTACCGTGGCTACGGCAAGTCCAAGCCTTGAAACAGGTCATTACGACCTTCAGACTCGTAACATGTCTGTTGCTACACCCGTACAAGCTAAGATTTCAAGTGCCGACTCGGTAAGCACGGACCAGAGCTCAGATGATGGCTATGAGGACGATGACGTGGATGGCTATTCCGATGGCCGAGACAGCTATCAGCACAACTCTTGGAACCCCATTGGTAATACATGGTCAGGTCCGAGCCAGAGAACGTCGCACGCACCAAGTTCAAGAATTAGTGCCACTGCTTTCTCACCACCTACCAACCTTTCCGAGGGGACAATGAATACTTCTGGTAGTGGAGGCTCTTCAATACCTTCATTTCCGATGCCGGCAGCAGGTATAGGCCGAGCCGATGGGACCGATCAATACATCGGCACCTCGACAGCTCAAGCGCCGCCCAGGGACCACTACGCCCTGCCCCACTCCTTTGAACACGCACGCAAGTCGAGCAATACCTTCCACAACCAGGTCACACTACCTGTGCAGGACTACTTCGGCCCTCCCGGTACGGCCACATCGCAAGGCTCGGGGAAGCTGCCGGACAGCACCGACATGTCGTGGCTAAATCTGGGCACGCCAGCTCATATGCATGGCAGCCGAGACTCAAGTGGTTCGCAGGAGCCTATGCCAGCTCATGTCCGCGACGATGCACATTCAGGTGGGTCGTCCGACCCTGCGTGACAATCAGGCCGATTTTCGAGGGTACTCTACCAATTCTTGTTAGACGACGTAGCGCGAAAACAGATCGAACCCGAACAGCTCAAGAAGATGCAGAAGGGAGAAGAGGTAGACTACATCGAGGGTCGGCGTAATGGTAATACTCAGAATAAATCACACCTAATACGAACACTGAGTTCCAAGGCACCGGAGGCGAAAGCAGAAGATATCCGGATGCATAATATGGCGAGAGTGGTGGGACAGGGCGAAGACAAGGCACCTTCGGGACCTGTCGGTCATGCTTACGAACCGATAACCTTTGGCGCGACGGTTGAAAGAGAGCCTTTGTCGGCGACTAGTACCGATAGCAAGAGACTTACGATGTGAAGAAACGTGATATACCTGGCGAGAAACCAGTCATGGCCTGCTGCGGCTCCCAACAATAATGTCTTCCAGTACTTAGGTTCCATGGCACATCACGAGCATGTTGTTCGAAGTAATGTTGTTAGCAGCGAGCACAAGCAGGAACTTTGTACATGTAGCAAGAGCTCTTTTCTTTGACCTCAGTCGAGGTTCATGGTTGTTATATCCCTGCACGTGAAAATATATGTTTCCTCGTCTGTTGCAAAACAGGAGTTTCCGCTTGAGCCTGAGCCGTATCCGATCGGCTGAAAGAGCTCAGCCTAGGTCAGATAGCAATGTTAAAGCATACCACCATCAAGCCGTCGGCCTATGCAAGTCCGACCGCTGAAGACTCTTGGTATCAGGATGCCTGTCAACCAGAAAATCTGGAAACTATAGTCTGAAGATTGGGCACGAGAGCCAGCTCTAGTCCATCGTCCCTGAGTGTGGGGAAAGGGGCAGGCGTGCAAAGCTTGGCGTGTCTGTTCTTGCCGAAAGTGGCATCTCGAGATCTTGTGCCCAGGAGGAAGCGACCACTATCTCATTGCGCCAGTCACAGCCCCGATATCACTGCCAAACTCCTTCCGCTGAACAGACAAGATGCTTCTGAAGTCAGTACTGGCGGCGACGTGCCTGTTGGCGTCGTCTGCACAGGCTCTTTACTTCTACATTGACGGCACGACCCCCAAATGTTTCTACGAGGAACTGCCCAAGGACACCCTCGTAGTTGGTCAGTAGCCAACATCTCGACCACAGAACAATACAAGCTGACTCCTCTCCAGGCTACTACAAAGCCGAAGCCTACAACACGAATTCCAACTCGTACCAGACCACAAACGACCTCGCCATTCAAGTCGCAGTATACGAAACCTTCGATAATGACCACCGTGTCGTCTCCCAAACCTCTACCTCCTCCGACAAGATGTCGAAATTCACCTTCAGCGCCGCAGACAGTGGACTACACAGACTATGTTTCACGCCCTCCGGTCCTGGCGCAATCTCGCTGCAGGGCTGGTTCAGTGGAAACGACGCTGGTCTGGGAGGTGTCAAGCTGATGTTGGACATGACCATTGGAGAGAGCAGTAAGATCGAAAGTGATGACAAGAACAAGATCGACAGCATCGTCGGGAAGGTGAGGGAATTGAACGGGAGGTTGGCTGATGTTAGGAGGGAGCAGGTGTTCCAGAGGGTGAGTACATAGTCGCATGGACTAACAAAGTGCTAATCGAAATGCTACAGGAACGAGAAGCCGAATTTCGAGATCAGTCTGAGTCAGTCAACGCGAGGATCGTAAAGTGGACTCTCATTCAGCTGTTCGTGTTGGGCGCTACTTGTGCATGGCAGTTGTCGCATTTGAGATCGTTTTTCATCAAGCAAAAGCTGACGTAGGTTATCCTACCGACGAGCATGAGCATGATGTATGAATCGACGAATATACAGAGTCAATATAGAAAGAGATACCGCGCCATGAGCCTGGTTAGCCTTATCAAACAAGACAAGGAAGGCATGATACATAGCTGCGTCCAGAGTGGACGAAGAACTGGCCTAGTGCTGGCATACGGCACGTCCACGCCAGGCTGAAGCAGGAGAGCTTGGCTAGCTGCGGCCCTCGACGACGTATCAGACCCTGAAACGTGGTGGTGCAGAACTCAGGAAGCAGGGCGATCAATGTGTCAATGGTCTGAGAAGCTCTGGAAACAATCCATGCCAACCAACTAAGTGTTAGCTGTTCTCTGGCAGACAATTACAGATTGCTGGCACTTGATGACAAACCCCACCATTTACGGCTCTACTCACGCATCGCCTACGAGACTACACCGCACTCACTCTTTACTGACCCTGCAACGTCTCCAGACTCCCCGTGCTGTAAGCAACATCGTGCTTTCCCTTCTGCAGTGTCTGGGGATACATTCGATAGGGTAAGATGATAGACAAGGAAAGATGCGCTGCTTCGACATGTCAGTGGTGGATCTTTGTTGACCAGGTAGCAGATGGGATGGATGGCTCTTGTTCCTCTTCAGCCAGCCATAGATCGGTCGAGATGAAACAGAAGCATGAGACGTGAACTATCTATCCTGCATTGATTCCAGAGGAACGCCGGGGCAATTCACACCGTGCACAACGGCCACCACATACACCATGAATCCGCGCTTGTGAATCTACGAAGAAGTGTTCATGGTCATTGATAGATCGCTCAATCGCTTGCTCACTACATAAACTCTCAACCGTCTACATTCTGCATGCTACAACCTACTGCTCCCCCTCGGCCTGTCCAAAGCCTGCGTCTCCCTCTGGAAGTTCTTCACCAGCTGTCTGATCGCCAGATCCAGCATCACATCCTCTGAACCCCCGGGGATCCTCGCCCCCATCACATCCCTGTAAATTTTCTCCGCGATCTCCCCCTGGCCCGTGCGCGTGTAGCCGTTGCCGCCGAACAGAAGCACGGCCGTCTCCGCACACTCTTTGAAAACCATGCCGGCTTTCGCCTTGGCCAGCGCCGTCAACCCGCCGAGTTTGACGTCGGCCTCCTCCTTGCTCAGCTGCGTCATCATGTACACGAATTGGTCGACCCAGGCCTGCAGGGTCTCGAGCTCGGCGCCGGCTTTGGCGAGCCGATGGCGCACCACAGGCTGCTCCATCAGCGTCTTGCCGAACGCCTCGCGCTTCAAGCAGTACGCGAACGCGGAGCTCAGGGCGACGCGCGCCTGGCGCGCCACGCCGACCGCGATCGTCAGCCGCTCGTGGTTGAAGTTGGTCATGACGTACTTCATGCCCATGCCCTCGGTGCCGATCAGGTTCTCGACCGGCACCTGCACGTCGTCGAGCTCGATGTACGTCGTGCCCGCGCTGATCTGGCCCATCACTTTGAGCCGCCGCATCGTCACGCCCGGGTAGCCCTTGAGCGGACATACCAGCATGCTGAGGCCGCCGGCGCCGGGTCCCCCCGTGCGCACCGCCATCGCGGCGTAGTCGGCCCAGAAGCCGTTGGTGATCCACTTCTTCTCGCCGTTGAGGATGTAGTGCTTGCCGTCGGCGGACTTGGCGGCCGTGGTGCTGATGTTGGCGACGTCGGAGCCCGCGCTGGGCTCGGTGATGGCGATGCACCACTTCTTGGCGCCGCGCAGGGCGTCTGGGATGAAGCGGGCCTGGAGCGCTTCGGAGCCGAACTTCAACACTGGCGGGACGCCGAACGCCATACCGGCGGTCATGGAGCTGCCGGGCCCCGCGACGCCGACCCGCGACATCTCATCGAGGTACACCGCTGTGTGGGTGTAGTCCCATTCGTCGACGGGGGTGCCGAGGATGTCGCGGATGCCGACTTGGTGGAGCCATTTGACGGGGAGCGGCGCGGGGAGATTGGGGATCAGCATGCCTGCTTTGGCGAAGATGGGGAAGACGTGGTCTGGGACGGTTTCTGCGGTTTCCCATTCTAGGGCATACGGGGCGAGGTGTTCGCCGATGAAGGCTTTGGCGGCCTTCTGGAACTTCCGGTGGGTTTCTTTGTAGTAGGGGGAGGGCATGCCGGCAAGGTATGGCGGTTCGGAGAAGGGAGTGATGGGTTTGCTGTCTCCGCTTACCTTGGAGGGGCTGTGGGAAGACATGGTGGTGGTAGTGGTGGTGATGGTGGTGGTGGTGTTGTGCCAGAGGGTGTCCGCCCGAGACGTGTCAGCACGGCAGCCAAGGTCCTGGTGGAGGGATTCTGGGCCAGACAAAGGGATGTGGTTTCGGGCGAAACAAGCAAGCGCGACAAGTCAGCAGCGGCTGATTAGTATAAAGCTATCAAGAAGGATTGCTTTCGAGGTATAAAACGGAATTTGTAACATTTGTTGATATAAGCACCGACATTCAAGCTACCATACACTGAACCGAAAGCGTGCCGCGCTTGCCTCGGTTGTGCCCCCGCAGCCCGTAGATTATCCGTGGCTCGAGGTTGAGTTCGGTACCGGTATGGTTGCATTGTCACGTGCTCAACGAACACCCGGGTTGGGATTGACATGGATTTATGCTTGTAAGCGAGCTGTACCTGCGCAGGGACAAGGGTGGGCAAACAACATGGGGTCAACGTGAAATTCAACCTCACCTCTATCGTGAGCGAAAGATTTGCGATATGTTCTTTTGTACGCTTTACCCCAGAATTTCAAGCTTGCTGGTTAGATATGGTACGTCTACTTCCTTCACCAGAATCGTACAAAGTGAACGACTTGATCCCAGATAAATTGCGTCGTGGTTGGTGTGTCAATTACTGTATTGACAGCATAATGGTGCACCGGATAGTTTTTACAAACTAGAGTCACTGTACGTTAAGACGATGTCATTAATAACAATAGTGGTTAGTAAGGCCCTGGAGTATAGAAAGGGCAACGTTGAGTCGCGGACCGAGGTATAGTAGGTAAGCCATTGGCGCCTGTTGCCCTGTTCAGAATGTCAGGTCATCACATCACCGGCCCAAACTTTATGCTTCCTTATGGGCGGCACGTTGATTATGCGGAGGAAGCTGCTGGCCCGTTCGTGAGCCAAAGTGCCTTATGCTCCATAGAAAAGTTCTCTGCAAGCTGCACACGTGGTTAAAGAAAGGCTCGCTGCACTGTTTTCCTCTCAAGCGTAATAAAGAGTTGCAAACAGAGGTTGAGAGAAGGTCTGGATGCATCTCGTCCACAGCCTGCTCCCTACGTTGAGGCCCCGCCGTTCAAGTCTTCTTCTGAGGCAACGCAAGCAATCGTGCTCTTGTCTCGTATGCGGCGAACGCCACAACGACTCAACCTCGTATGCAGAGGCAGGTGCAGTCGAGGACTAGAGTCTTCCAATCTTGGAATGTGAAAAGCTAAATCCGACTAGAACTCAAACCCCAAAAAGTTCTTTTGGGACGTCATGAGTGATCTGCTGAGTGATCTGCATCATAGTGGGACTGTTTTCTCTACGCCAGTCGTGAGATCACTACAATGATTGTAAGCATAGTAGTCGATACCCAACTATGAGCATCACAGCTAGACATGTCAATCAGCGGGTCACACACCTGCAAAGAGTATTGGTTATAGAGGGATTGATTGTCCTGCAATCGTTGAGTAGAATTGCAGTTTCTGGGATTTCCGCAACGTGACGACTCCCGTTCAACAACCGAAGCCACTCGCAGATTTTCCTGAACGGTAACTTCTTCGCAGGGTTGATCCCGACCACAAATTTGTTGCCAGGAGACTCCCCGGGAATGTGGCAGGGATGCTGCTCTTTACTAATCCCAATTGAGCCTTCGAGACCAGTGACCTCATCACAGATGCACGTCTAGATCGACTTTGCATCAGCATCCCCACCGTGTTTGACAAGGTGCTTGGAGCACAAAAATGCTCCTATTGGCCCGTTTGCAGCACACTGCCTCGAACTGTCACTGCCGTAGGTGCTAGCAAGCATCTTGTCCCGGTGTTCTGCATAAGAACTGAATGCGGTTTCTTCATTATCCACCAGTTATCCACTGCTGGCACCATGCACAGTGACAACATGGCTGAAATGCAGTGGCATGTACTCGCGGCACTCTTATATTCACAGCCTGTCACCCACTGAACATCATCCTTATTCACTCCTACACATCGTTCCTGCTCGTCCTCCGACCACACCTCGAGAGAAGCACAACGCCCTCCAGAGTCTAATAATCACAACCCTCACAGCCATGAATGTCGATAGACCCGGTCGAGGTATCCGCGTCCCGTGGAAGAGTCGTGATGCACAGCTTCCTAGCGACAGTGAAACACATGTCTCTCGACGCGTTCCTCTCCTCGACTGGTTACCTATCAAGGTCAAAGCTCATGTGGTAGCTTGCGCAGGCGAATTTGTCGGAACCTTCCTCTTCCTCTTCTTCGCTCTAGGTGCCACCAATGTTGTTAACACCGCGCCTGCCGAAGGCGCTAACGCGGACGCCCTTTCTGCCAACCCAGCTAAGCTGATGTATATATCACTGGCATTTGGGATGTCTCTGGCTGTCAATGCGTGGGTGTTCTTCCGCATCTCAGGTGGTCTTTTCAACCCGGCCGTCACGTTGGGGATGATGATCGTCGGCGCTACTGCATACCTTCGAGGCGTTCTCGTTATCATTGCTCAGATACTGGCTGGTATAGCTGCGGCTGCTGTCGTCGATGGCCTCTGCCCTGGCCCACTGGCAGTCAGAACATCTCTTTCGGGTGGCACTACCCCTACCCAGGGTCTCTTTATCGAGATGTTCCTAACCGCTCAACTGGTCTTCACCATTTTCATGCTGGCGACGGAAAAGCATCAGGCAACGTATATTGCACCCGTTGGAATTGGTCTATCACTCTTCATCGCCGAGCTTCTGGGTGTATACTACACTGGCGGTTCAGTCAACCCCGCACGATCCTTCGGACCCAGTGTCGTTGTTGGTAGCTTCTACAGCTACCACTGGATCTATTGGGTTGGACCAGTGCTGGGTGCGTTGCTTGCTTCCGCATTCTACCTCTTCATTAAAGCCCTCGAGTATGAGACTGTCAACCTCGAACAAGATCCCAGAGAGGTCGTCGGCAAGAAGTTCGACCCTGAAAGTGGAAGGGAGAAATACATTACCCGGGAAGGTGATGAGCTTGACAACCCTGTTGAGCAGAATTCTTCCCCACGAGAGAGACTACACTACGACGCTGCCACCGATCGGACCGCCGTTCCAACGAGGGATGGTGCCAGCTATGATAACGCGAACAACATGGAGGGAGGCCACGCCAAACGAACCATGCCTCTGCCGTAAAGACAGATAGCGAATAATACGACTTGCTTGTGTCGTCGCTAGCATGAGCGACGAATCAATGCGTGTGCTTGTTTTATGGGCATATGGGTTTAGTGCAGAGCGTGGGCGTTTGGTCCCATCAATAATTATTGTATCATAGCATAATAGAATTTTATCATCGCTGACTCGTTTCCGGTTGTCTTTCAGAATTTCTCCAATTGAAATCTCCTTTCATCTACGCAAACATACAATCATATCGTTGACCCATACTGAGCCGTTCGAACATTTTTCTTACTGTACCTTGACCGTGCTCATGGATGGCCAGACTCTACGTGTGCAGAAGGTTGGGGCGAGTGAAGATTATGTTATGTGCAGAACGTACAGTAGTGCGTGTTTGTCTAGCAACATCGAGAACAGGACCAAAGTAAGCCAGTGTGGCTACGTATCTGTAGATAGAGTGACGGAGCAAGCAGCAACCCCGGGGACAGCAAGCGATTTGTGTCCGGCGCCTTCGGACTCCTTGAACGAGTAAATATATTGATGAGAGCTGATGTCTCATTGTAGGCCTTTCATGCTAATGACTTGTTGTGGGACTAATCTGGCAAATGCCAATCCTTCGCAGGTAATGCTATGCCGACCGCACATAACCGGACGATTTCTCCGCGGAGGAACGAGGCAATGCACGGTGACGATTGCTAGGCAAAAACAGAATCAGCTGCTGCAGCCGTGTTGCATACCGCGACGGAAATGAAGAGGCGGCATTTGTTGAGTAGCTGAAAATTTCTAGCTTATGCGTCCTCACTACGTCTCAATGGGTTCTCGAAAAATGCCGTATGCCGAGCAGCCATAGCTCGGCCGTCACTTGTGGTGTTGAGCATGCTGACTGAAGAAACGGTTGGCTAATGCAGAGCCGTCGCATAAATCTGGCCCATTTTCCCCTGGGCAACAACACTATGTTCACCAGTGGGCTTGGCCGTTGCCATTCATCAGCAGCACAGGGAATGTTCTGTCCCTCCAGGTCTTCGTCGTGGCTCAGTTCTGTCTCGGCTCAATTTCATCTCCTGTCCAACTTAAGTTGCTTTGCAGCTCCCTCGTAGTTCCCTTCTGAGATCCTCAACGCAATATAGCAACTCTGCACGGATGTAGCCGGAAGGTTCCTTTGCAGCCGCATGGTGTCCATTTTGATCTGGGGTTCCACCATGACATTGCTTCTCAAGGCACTTTCCACCTGTTGAGAGGTCCTTGCTGCCATCCTTTTCGGATCACCGAGGTACAACACTGCCTTCTCCACATTTCCATTGGTCTCGATCAGCATTTCGTAACACTCCCTGGCGGTGTATATCGGCACAGTTCTGAGGACCTGTTTGCATTTGTTGCGCAAGTGAGGATCGATGATATCCACAACCTCGAAATCTGCGTTGCCCTGGGCGGTCGACCTTTCAGACGTTTGTTGAGAAGAAGGCGAGGGACCTGGAGCCCGTGTTTGTGGACGGGTGTGTGGATTTGCTTGGTAGGTTATCGGATTCATGATTGCGAACGGCCTTTATGTCGGCTGGATATCTTGCACTCTTATATCTCTGAGTCTGTTCTAGGTAGATTATGCGAGGTCGAAGTTGTGTATTTGCTGGAGGCGAAGTAGCTTGATCGATTGTGCACAGCGAACTGCGTTAGGAGGATCGAAAATCCAGCAACTGCTTCACGACTTGGACTTGCGTATGGTTGCCTGCTAAATGCATGCTGAGCACGACTCGAGCTTGTTCTGAGGTCTGCCGCGTCGATCGCACTTTCCATTCTGAATCATGCCCGAAGTGCTTGCTTTATCTTCACTTTTGCTTCATTTCTGACTATCCTCTTCAGTATCGTGCACATCGACACTGATCACTCTTCTGCCGCCAAATTTCTTGATCTCCTCAGCGAGAGTACCAGAATTGTGCATGTCCCAGAGGTTGTCGTTGCCGCCAATGGAATGTGCACTCCCGACCACGATATTAGGGACTGTCCTTCTACCTGTCTTTTGGGCAAGCAGGTCTTGCAATGCTTTCCCTAGTGTCTTCTTGGCATGCTCTTCATGGTCAGGGTCTGATGATGAACCATGGCGGGGTGAGCTAGGAACGTGTTCCCCCAGCATATCGAGCTCTACTACGAGAGGCTTCGGGTCGATCTCGTAAACCTCAAGGAGGAGCTGCTTAGCGCGCCGGGAATGAGGGCAGTACGACTTGGAGAATATCACGACTGCAATAGGTCAGCATAGTGATCGGCACAAACTCAGCTAACAGCTTCCCTACCTGGATTTTGCAAGTATTCTTCAAACTTCTTGGTCACGAAAGCCTCGCCAGGATCTTCCACACCTTCTACGTCGTCATCACTTGCACCAGCTTTCGAAGGATTCTCTTTCTTCGGGCGAACTGCAGCGTCTGCCGGCTTGTGCGCCGCCTCTCTGTCTGAGTTTTCAGCGACGAGGAATTCCTCATGGCTCATCTTCTGCTGCGCACTCCCCGCAGCTCGGTTGTGTTTGTCTGGGTCCTCTCTAGTCATACCTTGTCTTGACAAATCCTCAACGGTGGGCGCACGATGCTCAGGCTCTCTGACAACTCGTCCGACAGGATTGCCATACTGGTCTTTCTTTACGCCTTCTCGACTCGGGCTGTTCAATATTCCGTGCAACTCATCTTGTGTCTTCTTGGTCAGGTCCTCGTCGCTCAAATGGCCGCGCAGTGGGAGATCTTGCTCTCTGTGCCGTTTTTGTGCTAACCCAGCCTCAGTGTTCGCGCGAAACTCGGACGAAGAGCTGCCACTGTCGGTGAACATAAGGAAGTAGATGAATGTCATAAGGCAGATAATGCCTATCAGGCGAGAGCGGTTCAGGCGTATCATCGTGTCGAATTGATGTTGAATGGGAGTACTGCTAGCTCAAAGCTCGGTCGTGCTTCCCCTGAATGCTGCTTTGCCTTCGCCGCTTGAACCTGCAACACTGTATTTTGAGATGGTCTCGATTGATGAAGGTGATGATGGCACTCGAACAGCTATGTGAAGAGTTCGAGATTTATGCAGGATAACGGTCGACGCACAATAGGCGATGGTAATGCGTCGACTAACTCAATGGTAAGGGGAGAATGTACAGTGCAGAAGACAAAAACCTCCAATATCCGGGATATCCTAAATACAACGAGCACGGCTTGATACTGCAGGAAATTGGTACGCTGACTCAAGATCTGGGGAAGCCCGTCGTCATTGGTGCGTGCGTGATTGGGAGCTTACAGACGGTCTAATCGCAAGCCATGACGATGCACCCGAGCCCCAAAAGGCCAAAACTAACTAAAAGGGGCTGCTTGTTACGGCACCCAACGCGTGTCCGTACGTCCCTACCGCACTCTGTCCTAGATCTCATCGAACCATTGCAGTTCTGTAGTAGTTAATAAGGGCCTGGTTCAACCACGACTTCGAGTCAGAAGTTCTACACCCGTCACAAGTCTAACATATGGATGTGTTCGATGACATATGTCATGCCTGAAGAATTAGGCTAGAATTGATATCTCATCACGTGCTGTGTGCCATTAGGATTTCTACTATGCTCCAGGACCTGAGCCTCGCTGCCCATAACGTACCATCGTACATATCTACATTAACCTTTCGTAGCCTACGCTGTCTGAGTCCTCGAGCGCCCACCGAAGCTGTCAGTGATTTACAGAAAGCACTGAAGGACTAGTCCTTCGAACTAGATTGGTGGAAGGCCTGACGAACTAGTCACCACCACAATCGACAATGGCGGCTTTTGGGACGGCCGAATCTGCGCAGACCTCGCCAGAATACATCTACAAGATCGCGCCATCGACCTCAGTGCCGGATATGCTGGATCAAGAGGGAGATGGGGCTTCACCAGTTCTCCCATCTTCCGGCCTGGATACGTCGTCCAACTTTATTCATATGTCCACAGCCCCACAGATCCCCGGGACACTTGATCGTTTCTTTCAGGTTGATCCTGCTAAGTGTAACGCGGTTTTCTTGCTCAGAGTGAAGTCGAGGCCATTCGAAAAGCAAGATGGTGTGCTGAAGTGGGAGAGTCCTGATGCGTCTGTGTGCGGGCCGAGGCCTGGAGAAGGGTTGTTCCCGCATCTGTATCTTGATGGTATGAATGTCGCAGCAGCTGGAGACGGGGTTCCACCGATGCAGGGAAAGCAGTCTAGAAGGTTGTGGTTGAGGAAGGACGAGGTCGAAAGTGTTCAGAAAGTCGAAGTAAATGCCGGCAACGAAGGTGGGTGGAGCGCGGCTTTGAAACCACTACATGATTGGTTGGTGTGACAGCTGTGTTCAGCGTTTACTGGGAGTACTCTGGACCAATACCTTGTGTCCAGCAGGTGCCAGACCTGAAGACCACGGCTCATCTGACCGCAACAGCACAGGGAAGCATATAGACTTGATGGCAGCATTGCCACTTGAGGTGTAGAAAGTGAGTAGGCAGCTCCAACGACTTGAAATTTATACCATTGGACTAGCCAGCAAAGCAAGGTCCACATCGTATGAATACTGAGATGAATGTTGAATAGTACCATCATAGCGTGGATCGGCGGGTAGTGCATTCACTCAAATCTAAGTCTGCACATAGAACAAAAACCTTAAGAAGAGGCATAGATGGTGCAGGTACGTGGTTTCTGGGCACAGGCACGAGCCGAAAGAAGCGAAAATCACTTTTATGGGGTACCATAATTTCTGACATAGACGGTTCATTTATGCTAGTTGGTATGGCTCCGGACACCTGCCTCTCAGCGGCGGCGAAAGTGGCACCTCGGCTATGTTGAAGACTGTCGATCCGTCTCTGATGACAGGTGTATGCCTCCCGTGGATCGGTCGCTCGTGTGACAACGAAAGATAGGAGAACTCGTCTTCAGAGACCGGGCTCGTGGATTTCAGTGTACTCGTGTCTGACGAGTGGTCGCAGTCGAGTGCATAGATGGATTGTAGAGAATTGTTTCGACCCTGGTGTTGCAATTTGCGGGGAGTTGATCGGCTCGAAGTAGAAGACGAAGGTCGACAGGGGTTGCGAACTATAGCGGGCTGCTGCGGTGGCTGGTCGGGCTCATTACACGAGAGATTCAGCTGCTTTGCAAGCTCTCTTGGTCCACGTATAGTGATATGCCCTGGGAACGCGTTGATGGATACGGTGCTGGCTGGTGCAGCACGGCAATCCAAGCTTGGGAAGCGCCGCAGATTCGTCCATGCAGTATGCTTTCGAGACTCTGGCGATTCGACGATGATATTGTTTGGCATAGCCGCTTCCGCTGGAGTCGAATACTCTTCAGAAAAGGGATTGCTTGTTGACAAGTGTTTGACATCGATCTTGAGGTAATAAGAGCACATACGACACATCTTAAGTAGCTAAATATTGATGCTTGGTGAATGTGAACGGAAGTCGCGAAGCAGGATGGGAAATGCGACATGCCAGGCAGGGTAGTACATATACCTAGGTATCTCAACCGTCATGCTGAATAGGCAGTGGCTTATCAAAAGACCGCGACCGAAGGTGACGGTCATACCTAGCTGTGAATACGCGAGTTTGTACCTTGTCGATGAACTCTCGGGTGTAGGGAAGTAGCAGTAAGCATCTGACTTCTCGAGAAGGAGTGCTTGGTATGTCATTTTTAGTGATGTCCTAAGGATCGGGCTTAAAATTACACGAGGTGGCAGTGTTCGAAAATAGGAATGCGCAGCCTATCTAGTTAAAGGGCGAGTTATCCTGACAATGCTCCGGCTAGGCAACATTCTGAAAGCTTTGATTGGTTTGCTTGGCGAGTCTGAGGTAAACATTTGTAGCAGCTGAAGATATGCGAAGGATCTGCTGACATCTTTGTCATTACGCCAAGCGTCTCACGACAAGACTCTCAAACATTGTATCAGTTTGTCGTCCCGGACCTTGTCTGCATGGCGTTAAAGAATGCAGAAGATATTTCGGACAAGTGTTGACTTCCTGCGTTGTTTCGAGCGCGAAAGTTGTCCTGGTTATATGATTCAACGCTCAAACGTTTGTGTATCATCTAGTCAACAGTCAGGATAGGACGCTCACCAGCACATGGTACTGAGACCTGCACCAATACACCAAAGCTTGGCATTCCGAGAACAGCTTTGTTGAACTTGAGCCGCCCGCCTCACGTCGGCACGACTCGAGGCCCGAAGCACGTGTCACGTGTACTCATTGTTCGGGAACGACGAGTACGCTGTCACGTAGAGTTCACTCGGGATTGAAGACTACTCGAGATAGAGCTATTGCAAACTTTTCGGTGCAGCTAGGTAGACACGTACAATGGGACTACGGCCAACCTGGCTTAGGCAAACCTAATGGTAGAGACAGCCTTCGACTCCATTCAAGTCTAAGCTCAAGCTATCGCTACCCAGCGACTTCGACCCTTCCATCGACGCCGCTGGCCATTAGACTGAGCGCTACGGGAATTCTATGTACAATCACCGTGCTGTCACCAGAGACTCGCATCGACCATCTGGTGGCTCAATGCGACTGTCGACGAGGATCTCTATCACGACCTTGCATTATTGGAGCTACTGCCACCACTATGCAGAGGTACATTCACTATTGCTTCCTAGTGCTCGGCACATCTACTGTTAGGACCACTGCCCTGATGTCGGCCCCTATTGGCCGTCTTCATCGGTATCACGACGTGTCGAAGCTGTCTTAGTCGGACAATTAAGAACGACTCGGCTTCTGTCAAAACGGCATGAAGGAGGACAAAAGTATAAACCTAGCAACCTTCTATGTTACCACTCGGCGCTGATTTGCCGACTTCCAATCGCTCCAACCCGGTAGAACACAAGCCAACAGAACATCATGAACGAATACTTACCCAACGATCATTACGCGTGGACTTGATTGGCTTATTACCACCGCCTAGAACTGAGCCCTTGAATTGAAGGATTTCAACAATATACGAAAAGAGAGTAACCCAGCACCTGTTCGCATCCCGCAATGTTCATGCTGTGCACAAGATGCGATTCTGGTCCTATTGGAAATCCGTAGCCTGGTGTCGCTGGCACGAAGGAACGTATTAGTCTCTACATTCGGATTCAGACGCGCTCGCACGAGCAGGAGCATTGGCTTGCTGTCTATGCTCGCTCGGAAAGTAACAGGAAACCAGAAAGTTGAGGAACAGCCTGAACGTTGGTCTTTCAATGCGTCCTAGGCGGTTTTGCGAGGAATGCTTCATGCAACAAACGCCACTAACCAATCTTATCGATTATCCGGAAGTAGGAGTCCATTGCATAAGTTTTGATGGGACGGTACAAAGGATCGCCCCGGTAGAAGGGATCGTCCGATAGACGGCTGTCATGCCAGATCACGAAGCACGAGTACCGAAATTCACCATGAGTCAGTGTCTATTCGTTTTCAACCTGGCAGGCATGTCACACGATCAAAAAGTGATCTGCAATGTCACCGAACAGACCGGGGTATTCGTTCGCTCCTTTGGCGTGGTTCATGGCACGTTTTGCCAACCTTGCCGACGCTCATCACCGAATTGCCCTGGTTCGTATCTATTTCGAGAAGTATTACACGCTATGCACGATGGTATGGTGGCACAAGCATGCAAGCACTGGAGTTTCAAACCACGCCAGGCACTGCTTGACAGCAAGATCTGCAGACTCTGCATTTTCCAATTTCCCGCACCTCTTCACAACTAGCTCAACTTATGCGTAAAGATGCTACGGTGAAGAAGTATCGGTTTCGTTATTGATTGAACCACACTCCTGTTTGGATATCACAATGGATGCACCGGCAAGCACCTGACAAATATGTTTGACACAACTTTGGGTCCAAGGATCCAGTCTTGCGTTATACTGCTCGGCGTTCGGTGCTCAATGCCCGGATAGAGCTAAGTTCAGCCTGTTGGCACTGTGGGCAAGTCTAGGAACCATCGAGGGAAGAGGGTCATGTGACTATTGACGTGCGAATCTGGACCAAAAAGCTAACGCTACCTTTCGACCAAGGAATAGAAACAATCTCGGAGGCTCATTTGACATTTGTGTTTCCGTGTAATATTGCTTGGATTTAGAAGCGTGGCGGTCACGTTCGACCATTAACAGCGTTCGCGATAACAAGGCACCAGCTCGGTCTTTGCCATCAGCCCGGGTAGTACGCTCTGGATCTGTTGCTCACAATACTGAACGCCGTCGAGATACACCAGGAACTCACCGAGAAATACTGTACGGTCGTGGCAATGTGTCGCCCTTGAGATGTCAATGATCCTCTCATCATGTCTGTGGCTATTGTAGGCGATGCCACATGACATGAGACATGAAAGTGAATTACTCAAGCCGAGGCAACGAAGTACTGCATCAAGTGTTGGTTGTTTCCTCGTCGCTCGATCGGTGATTATCGATTGGCGTGTAAGCCATTGTGGTCGTATTGAATTGCTAGCTGTGGTCCGGAATACCTCATGTAGCGAAAATAAACTTGCTAGTCTGTTGGATAAAGCTCTGTGTACGTATTCCTTCTTGATAAGATTTGAACAGTGCCTCACTCTCGATCGTGCCCTGGTGTGCTGGTTGTTGGACTCGTATCGTGGGAGAAAGAAACACGTTCGACTGATAGCGGAACACTGCGAATACCCTTCTTCGCCCACGAGCCGCAGTGCGGCTGAACTGTATCCCCAAAGAATTTTTAGAGCTAGCGCAGGCTGCTGCTGTTGGTCATGATCATTGATCTACAAGGTATACTCTTGTCGCAGTAGTACAGATCACCTTCGATGCGCCACGAGAAGCTCGCCATCAAACATCGCAAGTGCCGCGTTTCAAACTCGAATACGTGATAGTGCCTCCACGTACGTTCACGGCACGTACTTGGCTCTTGTAGATCTGTTTTTCTTTTGAAACCAATCAGTATACACTGATCTCCGTTCCAGTGAAGTCTAGAAGAAAACCTCGCATGAGAGTTGCTTCACTGTTGTTACGAACGAGGAAATGTGTATTATAATATGAGGCAAGTCCAGTCTTACGTTTGACAAAGTCAGTGTATCCTCCACTGGAACTTTATGCCATAATTCCGTACCCTTTGCTGGGCCGTCGAATTTTGGGCACGGATCACACTGGCCAGTGACTAGCTGCTCGCCTATTATGGCGTCTAGCCGCCTCATACTCCGCGCAAGTTCAACCTATAGAACGAAATTCACACTGCTAAACCAAGTACCGTTCTACTATAATTCTCTCCTAGGTCGCAGTCCAACTGGATCTCTAGGTAGAAGGCACTGACTTGTACATCTCGAGTATTGACATGGTGAGTCCATCCAAGACTAGCCTCGAGAGGCGCAGAACTAAGCTTCTAGGTTGTACGTAAAGCGTCGCTAAGACATGCCGCCCAATCATAGGCTCACGATAGACTTCCCCGACGGCAGGGGTATCAGCGCTGCGTTGTCGAGCTCCATTTTTATGATACAGCTGATGCAGTGCCGACGATCACGTAGATCTCAAGCAGTTTGCGACAAATGAGGTTGCGAAATCGAGTCTCTTCTTCCACTGCCATGCGAGAGCTAAGTTTGACCACGATCAGATGAGAATATAACGGTTAGTAGGACGTAAGATACCGATACAGTCATACACATGCACCACAACAAGCACCACAACAATCATCTATTTTAGACTCCACCAGCAGGGATGCCATCTACGAATCTGCGATCATTGAGACGATAAGCTTCGCAGCCTATCTGAGGGTAGCTGACTCGTCTGTGCGTCCAGTTCTGCTAAGTGAATGGAGTCCAGATTAAGGCCCCAGGATGACGGACCCTTCCTATTGTGGCTACTGTATCGGTTTTCCACCCCTACTGGAAAACGCTTACGCCTTTCTGTTCCTTTTTTAAAGGACCTGGCAGGCTTGTACTGCTATCTTGTACAACGGTACACACATCCGTCCACGAACGCTCGTCACCCCAATTTTGATTTGTCGAGGCAATAATGAATCTGGGCTTGAGCGGCGGCGCCGACCGATGATCTTCGGTCCATCTGTACCCCGTAACATCCTCGACTATCTGGCATATTCATCCTTGTCAGTGCAGCGGCTGCCTGAGCATCAAAGGACTTAATTCGGACACGGCTAGAGCCACAAACAAGCACCTGCGAAGGGCTGACCTTAACCAATGATTGCAAGCTTGTTGTCTGATTCGACTGTTGGTCAGTGCCTTACAAGCCTTGTGGACTAATAGTACCAGACTGCTAGTGGGGACCAGTCAACCCATGTACCGACTTGTCCTCATACGTCGAAGCTGGTTAATTCTTCTGGACGAAAGCTGTCTAGCTCGGTTACCTCTTTCTGCAAACCGCATCAGGTATCCAGAGGATAGGTTCAACCCATCTACTCCGCTGCGGGTCATGCATCTGCGCCTTCATCATGAGTGGTCTTGCCGAATTTGTATTCGCGTTTGCAATCCGGCTGTTCGTCAACGTCTCCAACGCTCAGGTACGCGGAAGCCGACCCTCAGGCACGAACTTCGGAAGATGTCATTCTGCCCACCGATCACTTTCTAACTACTCTGCTGGTCTGTCGGTGCTCATGTGAAGTCACCAATAGTGATCTAGACTCTGCTGGTAGACAACCCTACAGCCGCCTCCCTCAGTGAGCCTATGGCTCAAGCACGTTGCCTGCTCACCAGCTTGCTTCCTCGCTTCCTCTCATCCACCATTGCTCAGATCACATTCACGCGCAGCGGGCCGCATCGCCCACCGTCTTCGTATTAGTGTGATAACCACGTTGCACTTATTTCAGCTTCTAAAGATTTTCCATGACTGGGGTGTCACAGCCTGTCGGGTCTGTCGATCAATCTCCTGTGTTCCTGCATTGACGCTTGCCAATATCAAAATCGAACTCAACCTAAAAACACCACGGAAGAGTACTTGAACCATGTCTGCCGCCACCACAACCCAGCTCGAGGAACCAAAATTTTTCGCCATCGAGAGCCTTACAATGTCTGAATCTGGTAACGAACAAAACAAGCAGGAAAAGAAGAGGTAAGTAGTTGGTCCTCAGTGTGGAGCAGTGACCATGTTAATGCCTGGCTTGTCAGAGAATACAACAGAAATGCTCAGCGCGTGTTCCGTAAGTTATCAGAAACCTTCCCTTTCACGAACATACCAGTGGAGGTGCAGTAGAATGCTAATATTCATGTAGGGCAACGACGAAAAGAACATCTCAGCAAACTCGAGGCTGCTCAAAGAGAAGCTAGCAACGTCCAAGGCGAAGAGCTTGAACGTCTACGTCGCGAGAATCTTGCGCTTCTCCAAGAGAATGAGTCCCTACGCGCCGCATATGGTTCATCCGCAAGTTCCCCAGGGCCTTCCATCACCTCAGCCGACTTGAAGAGCTCACCTTCGACTTACCTGCCGTATGGTCACCCTTCAGACTTCTTAGAAGCGGCGACGGCTACCTCACTTAGCGCCAACGCCGCAATTCCACCGTCTGTTCCAGACCCCAACAGCCTAGTTGTGGTAGTACCCAACAACATCCGCGAGATTCGTCGAAGTCTACACCAATTGTTCACACCTATCATTGACATCTCCATCATATCCGATCCTCAGGCACATCTCAACGCGCTCGCCAGCCTTACGTCTACTCTACCGTATTCCTTGAAACCAACGCAACTCCAGTTGACCACCCCTCATCATGCCTATGTTGATCTGATACCTTCACCGGCGCTTCGAGATCGACTCATAGCAATAGGACCGGCGAACTGCAACACCTTCCTGATGGAAGTTTGCACGATCGCGTGCGATATCGAAGATAATGGGCAGATGACGATCTGGGGTGAAGATTGGTTGAACGAGTTCTCTTGGGAGTTCTCAGCAGCGGTCATGGAGCGTTGGGGAGGCTGGCTTCTTACGAATGAGTGGGGGCAGAGGGCGAATTTTTGGCGACGGCAGAGGGGACATCCGACACTCGTGGGATATGACTAACGGTAATCAGAGGGATGTTGTGTCGTCTTACATGCGTAACAGCCAGCTGAGCATGCGGCAGTACGAAACACAAACCGCCCTGGGCAACCAGGGCAAGGCCCGAGCGCTTCTTTCAACCGCACGGTTTATAAACAACTTGCTCTTACTGCAGTATGAGCATGGTGCATGCATCTTCTGCTTCTGTGTCGCTCAGCGGTGGTGCTGGCCATCATTGCTCGCGACATTGTCAGGCATGCTGAGCATGGCTGCGCGAGAGGCGACCGTGCTCTCAGGTCGAGAAAAGTTCGAATAGGCTGTCATTTCTAGGGATGAGGAATGCTTTTGATGGAAAGAATGTTCATAGCCAAAGGCCATCGGCGCAAACTAGGATAGTTCAGCATTTGTCCAGGTCAGAGTCCTAGGCCAAAGGCACAGTTGCTGATTGTCTCGCCTCATCGATTGTTTACAGCAATGGTTGGGTTCCCCATTCGCAGGCTCTGTCATGATGGGAAGCTCGTTCCCTGTACACCTACGATGCCGCAGATTATCGATGAGTTCATGGCGAACATCATAGATACAACACTCAGAAACTACGAGTTTGCGTTGACCCCTTCCGCAGGCTGTAGATGTCGGCGATTTGGCCGAGATTTTACGTACATTACCTCGTCAATATGTACAAGTCATCTCGGATACGATCAAAATCAGCATGTCAATCACACCATTTTGAATTTATCGTCCCTGAAGTTGAGCACCTTACAAAAGTACAACTTCATAGAACCGTTCGGTCCACGCATCTGAACACGACAAGATCACGATATAGTGGCATGACACGATGAAGTTGTGGGGTTACTTTGGGTGGAAGTGGTGTGACTTACTCTATTTCAGCCACCGACGATGCGAACAACTGCGCGCATGATGAAGTCACGCAACTGTTCAAGGGCATCGCTTAGATTTTGGTACGAGTAGAAAGAGGTCAGATTCCTGCGGCAGTATGTTCTTAGCGAGAATCCGGAAACACCATCTTTGTGACAGTCACGACCCGGGATGTTGGCCAGCGGCCCCACACAAGTCATGACAAAGTCACTAGCAATATGATCGCCGACCGTATACTGGCGTATAGTCCACCAGTTCATTTCGGCTGAAGGATAGCGTCTCGCGTCAAGATCGTCACGCAGCGTCGTAGGCACGATCAATAGCCGTCATTTGGCTTCACGTGCAAGGTCCCACCGTTCTTGCAGTGTACGCCCGCTCAGCAGCGTGAGCATGTAAGCTTACGAACGCTCCGTCGACACTGACACGTGTATACCAGCTGATTCGGACGTTGTCCACCAGTCACAACGATCAACATCAACGTCGAAAATGGCGTCCAGTTACCCTTGGCGAACATGGCCTTGACTGAAGAAGTGTCCACAATGCGATGAGAATGTGTTTGAGCACAAACCTTAAGAATGCGAACCAGCCCAAGATGAGCCTGGGCCCGAGCAGCACCATGGTTGGCTAGCAGGCGTATCTCTCGAGTACGTGTCATGGTTCTTACGACGACACGGAGGCCCAAGCTAGATGCGGCCACGGTGATAGCCCGACTCGAGCAGCTCATGGCGTGGTCGACGACTGCAAGCTGAAACAGAGCTCTGAAGGAACTGTAAGATCAATGACTTGAGGTTAACGGGTTAGGACCCTAGGGGTCAATGAGTGGCCTCTTGTGGGCAGCTCTCGCAAGGTCGCCTCCACTCGGCGGAGCACCTGGCTGGTTCAGCAGGAGTCGCTCCGAGCATGCTGGCTCTGGAATTTCAAATGTCTGACTACGGCGGTGTTCGGCACCATGGTGTAGGGAGGAAAATTCGCACGCACTCCCTCGTCAGGGCACATATCGTGGCACAGCACGTTTGTTCATCTTACAGCCTTCCTTGTGATGATAGGGGACACGGATACTCGGTCCCTGGAATCGGGTAGGTGGCGAGCCTTGATATACCAACCGGCCCCAAAGCGATTTGGTATAGCAGATTCCAGAAGGAGGTGTAAAGCATAGTACGAGCATAACGGACCACAATCGGCCGCGCCCGATGCTTGTACGGATCTGCATCGCGGTCAATCAAGCTAATCAGCGGTGTCCGCTTCAAGCATCCTCATGCGTGATGGCGTGGATAAACTCCACCTCTGCTCCACATTGTCTTTTGGGTTTCAGCCTTCGAACACCGCACCGCCTCTTGGTGCTCTCGTCCTGTCTGCAGATCCGATATCTATTTGCATATCCGTATTGTAGAATCTTCTCCGATCCATCTCTATCGGGGATATACGTGCTACGGCAGAAAGCATCGAGCCGGCCAGCATTTCAAATTTACCCTGTTTGCACAAGCGTACTACGAAAACGAGCGCTGTGCCGTTTCCAGATTCTCGTGCTGGCCCACACTACGTCTCTTGCGCCGCACACTCTCCCACCACAAAGCAATTGCCGCGAAACTCTAGCCTTACGTGTGTGCGAACTTCGATTTCCAAATGTCCGGCTTCGGCGCACCGGGTGGCAGAGCCCAATCCTTCAAGCCAACCCCTCCGGAAAGAGGCTCGTTCCCCCTCGACCATGACGCAGAGTGCAAGCATCTAATCTCATCGTACCTGCGATGCCTCAAGAGCCAGAAAGGGACGAACTCGGATGAATGCAGGCAGCTTGCTCGAGGCTATCTTGACTGTCGGATGGACAAAGGACTGATGGCGCGAGATGAGTGGGACAATCTAGGGTTTCAAATCGAGAAAGCAGAGGACGGCAAGAATGAAGTCGTGGTGGCAGTCGATCAGAAGACGAAGACGTGAAGAGCTGCGTGACTCGAGAACGGACCACATCAATCGACGGTGATGCTTATACATGTTTGAGCCCGCACATGCATGATTGGACACAGCCATGTCATGTCGTCTGAGCTTGGGGCTAACTCTGCCCTGGTTGCAACTCGATCAAGACAACTACGATATTGCTTCCCACTCACGCGTGCATGTGCAGTGACGGCGCGTCAATCCAAGACCATCCCCAACTTCAATCTCACTCCCTCAAAACTATCTCGTCTCGTCTCGTCTACAAAAGAACCTCGACCATGCATCACATCACGACCGACATACATGCGAGGTCGTCTGCCGCCAACCACGAATCGTCGGCCCCACGAGTCTCCTCGCCTTCTGCCCCAGTCGTACCCTCAGCGCAAGCTGCGACCCTTCTGCTTCCGCTCTCCACAACGCGAAACCTGTGCGTGCGAACCAACGCCAAGGACTCGGCGCGACCCGACGACTGAAATCTATCTACTAGGACTCGCCCCGCCAAGCCAGAGCTTTGGGAGTAAGCCGCGAGCGAGCCAGGCTGCACGCTAAGCACAGAGGGGAGATCGACCTAGCTAGGCCATTCGCCGAGAGAACGAACGAAGTTGTCGCAGAACCCCGTAGAACCATGTCCGTCTGTCTATCTGTTCCACGGCGCTCACGCGTAATTTAGCCCTGCATATGTGTCGGTCCACCTTCACGCGGTGGGAGCTGTTGCAAGTGCAGATCACACTGGCCCCGTATATAGGTCTAATCTAGTCTAGCGCAGCGCAGCGCGTCCTGCCCCGTGAGTGACAGACATGGCTCGCAGCGAAGAGGCCGGCACGGCATACTAAGCAGTGGAAAGTGTTTCCCGAAAGTGGCACCGCGAAGGAAGACAGTCGGTGGGATGGGACTGGCTGTGTAGGGACACGGAAAACGCGCAGTCTGACCGAGTGGGCTTTGTTTGCGTTTTGCAGAGGGGCAGATGGGGTTTGGATGGTGCGTGCCTACCACGAGGCAAGGAAGCGGGCCACGAGCTGGGTCGTTCGGTGTATAGTAGGGTGTAAACCTTGCATCAGAATGGTCGTTGTTCTCGCTCTCTAGCGCTGTGCCTCTTTCTGTCCGTCTTTCTGTCTGTCTCACCCGTCTTTTTCGTATAGAGAACACGCTATGTGCTACTGCAGCCGCTTCCGCATGCTTTCAGGCCATGCCATATTATGATACAAAGGATGACGAACGCGACATCGACCTCCATATTGTCCACTGATCCACCTTTTCCTCGGCTTCTACAGTAGACTATAGGGTACCACGGATCCCGCACGAAGAACGAACATCACCTATCTACCTACCTGCCACGTCCTCTCCCCTGTCCCCGCCCCCTAGACTTCGGCGTTCCCCTGCTCGTCAAGGACTCGGGCAGCTCTTTGACCACACCCTCGCCTTGGCGCCAGATGACACCGCGACCGCCTTTGACATCGACCACCGCACTCCAATACTTCATTGGTACGACCTTGTCGCTCTGTGCCTGTGCTTGTGCCGATTTGCCCTTGGGTCCTTTGTTATTTGTCTTTTGCTGTTTCGCTTCCGGTGCTTCGGCTTGCTCGGCGAGAGCTGTAGCCGACGCTTCTTTCCCTTCTGGTCGTGTTTCTGGCACGGGCTGGGTTGTGTTACTGCCAGCATCGGAAGTGTTTGATGCTCCTGCTACCACCGTTACATCATTTGTGCCCCTCGTGGCAGTGGAAGCATCGACTCCCTCGGTAAGTATTACCCCGTTCTCGCTCCTCCACCACAACATCTCAACGCCCTGCTCCTTGACATCTTCCAGGCACCTCTTCAGGTCGATGTATATCAGCAATTGCGCATCGTTACGCATTCCGCTAATCACCTTGTCGCTTTTGCTGATAGTTGCATTTGACTCGGTTCCTTCTTCGGTAACTCCGACCTCAGCCAGTGTTGGTCCAGAAGCAAAGTGGACATGGTTTCTGCCCATACGCTTCAGTCCACCGCTTCGTAGGATCAGTGGCCAGGAGCCGTAGAATGTACCGTGAACGCAGGTACGGGGGACCGTAGAGGGGTCGTCGAGGGTGATCGGTGTAAGGAGGGATGTGTCAGATGCGACTGTTTGGATGCTGTGCCCTTGAGTTGCGCGAATCTGGAACTCAGTGGGCGGTGGAGGTGGCTGTGTGTTGCGGTAGTGTGCTATCGCACGGGCTGTTTCGTTGTCTTTTCGGGTTTCGGAGGATGTTGATGTCGATGTTCCAGGCTCCACGTTCGTGTCAACTGTGTCTGCTTGTGGTAAATCGTCCTGTTGCTTTGGTTCGTGGTCGGTCAATTGTCCGAGCGTACTGGATGGTTGGTCTTGTACTTCGACAGTTCCAGCTGTAGCCCCAGCAACGGCGTTGTCAGCAGGATCATTTGCCCTCTCTAAGCCTATAGGTTTGGCCCTGTCCCTTACAGCCTCTGCGTCCTCTGTAGACTGTAAGTTGCTCATCTCCACAGCTTGAGCATCTCCAGCTGTCTGTCCATTGCTTCCCTTACCGATCCACCTCACAGCGAACCTCTTCTTCTCGTTGTCCTCTACAACCTCCCAGATCTCGTCAACCGTAGGCGGAGGGTTGACACCATTCCTTGAACTCAAACCCTTCCACGCCAGAAGGTGATCTAGCCTTACCCATCCATCACTTGTGATGGGCACACCTTCATTCACTGCCTGGTGCCGAAGTAAGCGCGAGAGTGCTTTTGAGATGGTGACTGTCCGTGACGGTGCGGATCGTGGTCCTCGCCCACGCTCGCTTTTCTTGGCACGAAGAGGCCCTTGATCTGGACCCGCTGTGCGGCCCATCTTGTACACGTGAGAATGAGGTTCAACGAGGCTTGAGAGGCTTGCACAAGTTGTGTAGGCCCTAATAAGCAGGAATTTGTGCTTTGATGCAAGGATCGTCGTCATGCAAGAATTATCCTGGGAGTGCTGGGTGAAGATCTTGTAGACACAGGAGAGCTCGGACCTGGCAGTTCCTTTAGAACATTCTGTTGCCAGCAAGGAAAGTGCGTGGGTGGCAGCGTGATAACGACCGGAAATGCAGTTCAGGCATCAATACATGTACCCGCGAGTGACTCACCCAACATGGGACGATGCACATACTGCGACCGTTTCACGACATTCAGTACAACACAAGTAAGCCGAGTCAGATGCTCAAGTGCGTAATGATTTACTAAGCCGTGGTTGACGCAAGTGCAAGTGCAAGAGCAAGAGCGAGTCGAGTTGTGTGGTGTACGCACGTGAAAAAAAGACTGTCACGAACACCAAATCTGTCAATACAAGTAGTAAATTGGGGCGACGTTTGCTCGTAGCAGCTCGGCTGTCTTGCCAATAGATTCCCTGCTCCTACACGATTGCCATCGTCTCGATGCCACCCATGGCCCTGGCCGAACATACATAAACGTCAGATGGCCTTTCCGCAATTCGACAACCACGCTTAGTGTCACGAGTACATGTCCCAAAAAGAAATTCGTGTCCCCAAAAGACAGGGCTGGGTATATCAGATGGACTGAGCCACAAGTCCATTTTGGAACGCCATAAACACCTTGCATGTTGAAACCAGAACGTAGATTTGTTTTAGAAATTCTGTGCAATGCCGCCTTGCTGTGGGAAGGTCGGGGCTCGCTCGATGCGCGTATTGCGTCTTGCTTGCACGTCCCTTATCACGGGCTGGTCATTTTGTCCTCCATATGTAGCGTCGCCGTATGGGCCGTGGCCCGGCTGTACATCGTTGTATATGTTGTATGGTACTTCTTCCTGATAATATGGACGAGGCACTTCTGGAACATCTGACGAGGCTTCGGATGGCGCAATGCCATGTCCCGAATAGGCGGAGGAGGCGTTCGAGGGTCCTCTATGTATACTGCTGACTGCTTGACTGTGCCGGTTTCGACCTGCTCCTGCCACGGCGGCTCCGCCAATTGCTGCTCCACCTACTGCACCAGCTGCAGCCGGGTCGGAATAACCATGGAATAGAGGATCTTGCGACACTACGTCGGAGCCAGTGACTGACGGAGAATGCTGCATGTTATAGCCGCTTTGGCTGCCACTTTCAGACATGGCAGTTGCGCCGCCCATAGCAGCAGCACGGCTGTTGGAGCCTAGCGTAGTCGAAGCCTTGCGATTTGAAGCAGTGGTTGCGCCCCAGCCACGGTAGCCAGAGTCGTCGTTGCCTTCGGAGCTACCATCGGCGTAGACAGCGCCGACTGGCAGAGTTGGATCGTTGTTGGGATTGAAACCATATTCCGCCATTTCGTTCTTGCGCAGCTCTTCGGCATCCTTCTTCGCTTTTCTTCTGCGCCAGAGCCAGAGACCGAGAAGGACGAGAGCGACGACTGCCACAACAGGGATGATTACCCCAATGGCTATGGTTGCGCCACTACTCAAACCACCAGATGAGCCATTGCCTGATCCGGCTGCACTAAGAGCTGTTCGTGTTGAAGAAGAAGACGTGGAGGTCTGGGTGCGAGTGGCGGCATCGCTGGCGGTAGGGGTAATGGTAGAAGGAGGCAAGGTAGAGTAGATCGTGGTGAAAATCGCTCCGCCAGTGTTTGGATCTCCAGCCCCCGTGCCTGTAACTACCGACGTGATCTGTGTAACCACCGTGGTCGGGTCTTGTGTTGGCTGTACTGTCAACGATGGCGCAACATACGTTGTTACAGGGTCGGCGGTTATAACTGAGGTCGAGGGGGCTAACGTGGTGGTAGAGCCATAGGGTATCGCTGATGATGCTGCATCTACTGCAGCTGTAGCTGTATCCGCGGCGGAGGTAACTGTTGATGTGTTAGACTCGGCAAGTTGCAGGCGAACTGTGAGGAGTACGTACCATCCGCCATGGTGACTCCCGTCGTGCAAGAGGTCTGTCAAGCACCTAGCTGTGAGGTTCCACCAGTGCTTGCAGAGCGACGACGAGCAGCTCAGAAGATGTGGTATGGGTGTGTTGTGGTCGTCGTGGTCAGCCGGTCGTTGCTGACCTGACCAGTCGAAGACGAAACAGACACTCGACCTTGTTTCCAAATCGAGGCCAACTTGAAACTCAGTCGCTTGGATACGTCTAACGTGTAGATCCGCCGTACCGTACAGTACTCGGTCTCTTGCCACGGAAAGATTACTCAAGGTTCGTATCGGCTACTGGGACTTTGATGGTGCTCAAGCTAATGAGACCATCTGCGACAAGAAGCGAAAGGTCGAGCTCGTGAAAGTACCATGGAACCAATTACAAGGGAGTGTGGGATGTCATGAGGGATACAACAATGGCGAATAAGGCGCAGTACCACCAGGGAACTCGGGACAGGAAACAAGAGAAATTGTGTGAGAGTGCTCAGCGAGCTACCGGCCGGAGATGAGAGATGGGCACGGCCAGACAGGATGATGATGGAGATTTGATGCGACGTCCAAGCCGCCACTATTCCTACAGAGGCTGGTGTAAGGGTAATAGCCCTCGGACCGTGCAAAGCTAGCTGACAGCTCCTGGCCAGTACAGCCACGCAAAACAACCCATTCTGACGTTTGCTCGAACTTCAGCCAACGCCTGTCGCTAGCGTGCCGTGGCTATCATCACTAGGCCTGCCAGAATGAGCCTCTAACTTGGGCACCACTGCAATCAGAGCCTTGTCGCCTTGCACAGGGTTCGGTATCCTATTTTCCGAATGCTACCTCAGCTGCCGCTTCTGCCTTTCAAGTTTCTACTTCAGTCGATCTGTCTCTTTTCGGCGGTAAATTTCGTCCCTCGACATGACCTAGAGTGACACACAAGCCTACTGGATCTGGTCCGTGCACCTGGTATAACGCTTGGACATCTTAAATGGCTGGGGCTAGACGCCTTCAAGAAACTTGGGCTCAAGGTACGCGTACTGACTGCGTGTTAGTGACCGTGGATTTTCCGAGGTCCTAGACTCGCCGTACTTGTCCGCCTTGGCTACGGTGGGGCTCACGAGTGACATCGTGCGCCTGCCTGTTTCAGCTGGTATACTGCAACAGCTGTGACGTCGACTCCGCCAACGAGGTATCTAAAGTGCAACCATAAAACTTAGTCTCGGCAGATGACGGGCGAATCTGAGTGATGGAAAAAGGATGTCGACCCCTAGTATGTGCACGATGTACATGCTATACACAATCTCTACCGTAGAGCACTTACATGCAATGCACGCTGCGAGACACCCGAGCCATAACGCCACGCAAGCTAAACCATGGCCTTCCGAAGCCTCCGAACAATGATCATGTATCTATGTCCAAAACATCACCACATACTTCGTCTCTCTCTGCTCTCAATCAGCTTTCTTCCCCTCTTGGACCAGATCCACCCGTTTGATGGGATGTAGCAACATCCCTGGTAAGCACATTCTGCCTTCACCTTCCGTCTCAGCTATTTCGCCTCCCGCATTGTGAATCTTCATACCAAGCCACCTGTGCCAGAGAACCTCGGGAAATCCCGCATTGTAGTACCACGTCGTGCCGCGGAAATTGTGTTCGCGATCGCCGAAGACGCTCGTCCTTGCACCCCCCGAAGCGCCGTTGCGTCCGCCGTTGAAAGTCTTCTCAAGGTAGGATGTTGGCCAGCGGCGGTCAATGTAGACTGGATGAGGTGCGTAGACGGCCTTGAGACCGTGGTGGAGGGCACAACTTGCAGGCCACATCTCCGAAAACATTGTGTGTTTGTTCTGGCTCAGCTCCCAGTGCATGTTCATGAGCAATTTTCGCGACAATCGTGAGGCGGTGATGATAGCCGTGCGCCGTGGAGGGCGACCTCGCGTGATATTGTAGCCTGTCGTATCATCCGCTAGAAGCCAGCTTGTGCCGTCGGGGTCGAAGAATGGGTTGAACGAGATTAGGTCCGCATCCTCGTCCACACCCCAGGTGTATTTGTCTTTGTCAAAAGTCGTCGGCGGCTCGGGGTCCGTCGGCGTTCTGACATCGTCGTCAAGAGGCCGCTCAGGGCCCCAGATTGCTCTGTCGCCCGACATTCTCTGGTCAGACGAACCAGGTTCACGACCACCTGCACGGAGACCGGACCAGACATTGTTGGCGCTATTCGTGCCTTGCTCGGTCTGTATGCGCACCATGTGTGAAAAATCTTCCCAAGTACCGTGCTCGGCCGGGACGTAGAAGCGGGCGTTGCGTTCCCACAGGTACTTGCGCGGCTGCTTTCGCGCCCAGTTGCTGACGCTTTCGAAGAAGTGGTACCAGTGGTTCGTGCTACGGACATCCATCTCCCAGTGCCAGAAGAAGTCGTACTCTGGGTGTTGATAGGCGAAGTATTGCATCGGCATGAACGTACTGCGGTAGACGCCATGGACTGGCAAGCCACGCATCCAAGACTCCTCGAGGCCACCGTAGATCAGGAACATCTGGCGCTCGGTCCACAGCGTGCCCATGCCTCGAAACTCCTCAGGTAGTGAGTCGTGCAGGACCTGCTCGTATACCTTGTCGTCAGACCAGATCCGTGCATTGTCGTCCTTCACATGTATCAGGAAATGTACTGTATATTTTCCGCCACTCAAGACATTCAGCTCCGATATCAGCGACCGCAGGTACATCATGTCCTCTGGGGTGTACTGATAGTCCCACCAAGTACGAACTACCACAGCGGTCCTTGGGATCTTCGACCTTCCAGCTTTCGGCTTTATAGCTGGTACCGTTGCATGGGCATTATCTGCGGGTGCGGTGTCATCGTCATCTGCTCGTTTCAGGCGCGCACCGAGGCTCTGTGTCGGTGCCGGAGGCTGCTCCTTGAATCTATGCGCGTTGGCAGCGTTGCACCTTTGTTGCACATCGGCCCACTTGACTTTTCTGAAGTCGACTTCGGGGTGATCTTGCCATACCAAATCGGCGCCCTCTCTTTCACCTGCTTGCTGCGCACCGCTCCCTCCTTTGTTGAGGCTGTACCCAAGCCCGTACGGACCTAGTCGACCAAATCGATCGTAACAGATATCGTTGCGCATGCCCACCAACTCGGCAGAGCCCATGACATTGTCTGGGAAGCCTTGCGGCACCGCCTCGTAGATTCGCACACGTGGTATTTGTACATTGTTTGCATCGTCCAGAAAACAATCCACCTTTTCACCATATTCTGCTATGTACTCGGCGCTCTTGTAGTTAGGATACGGATCAAAAACTACACTGTCTGGAACAGCAGCTCGTCCTTCCAAGGCAGGCCTCGCGGCTGGCTTTTCGTCGGTCCGGGGCGTCTCAGGCGTCTCAATTTCAGGATCGGGCTGCGCAGGTTCGATACGCACCGGCACTTCATCTCCGTCGCGGGGGTATTCTGGCTGGTTGCTTTGCCGCGACACAAGGGCTCGCACGCCTCCATAATACCTCTCGAGAAAAGGGAATTCCTCCCAGACTGGCGGTTTCGGCGATTGCTTGTCCTGGATGATCGCTTGTTGCACCTCTTTCTGCGACAGTTGACTGAATCTTACCAGACTCAACATGAACAGCAGTAATATGCCTGCCACACCAAGACATGCATATCTCATCACCGACGGCCGTAGTCGTAGAATAGGTCCAGTGCGGTCTTTGTGGGAATAGGCGCGGTTCAGCATGGGCGCATGCAGTGATGACACCGAGCGCGACGTTGTTGCAGACTCCGGGTCTTCATCTTCAGACTCGAACTCGTGGTCGTTGTCGGTCGAGATGCGTCGTTTCTCTACGTCCGAGAAATCGCGCGGCCTCGATTGTGCCATGGGTGCGGTCTCCAGATTAACGGAAGTTCTGCGCTGCCATACCATCGTTTGCTAGCGATCAAACGCTGCCTAGTGGTGTTTACAGTATCTCCAAATAATCTTATTGCGTGTCAGGACATGCGCATATCTTCGGGCTCGGGGGCTAGACAGCGCCTCTTCTTTCCTCCGATGCCTGTGCTCGTTAGGCGATGCTAGGGTTCGTGCAGATGGTGCGCCACGTGCTGGAGATCTAACGTCTTGCCACGGCTGTCGCGAGGTTGCCTGGGCTATGATCTTGTTGTTAAGTAGAGTTGGTTGCTGCGAGGTGTACAATCACGATGCTGGGCGCCATCTACCTATTTGTCTGTACTATTAGAGTTCCTTCGGGGATGGACTAGTAACACGACCAAGACAACAACGACCACAGGAACCGGGATCCATTCGCCGGTAGCATCGTCAAGCGTCAACAAACCAAAGGACCATCGGTGCCGGCCGTCATCTCCAACAACCACTTTTCCTTAGCCTCCGCGCGGCTTCTTGGCCGTGGCTTGTGGTGGAGAAAGTCAGGCATCACGGCTTAGGTGTTCTTGCCCTCGCTTGGAGTCTGATCGTTATGTAGAACGTAAATAATGGTATAAACAGGAAGAGGATGAACACGAACGAGGTGAACGAAAGAAGAAACATTATAAGCAAGCTCCTTCATATCTCAATCTCCTCTACACCAGATCACGCGAGCGCGGCACTCTAGCAGCCAGGGTAAACAACCGTGCGTAGAATAATTAATACATTGGTTATTACGATTTGTCTTAGCTTCTTTACGGTGTCTGAGCGCCTACGCTCTACCGTAACTAACACCCATGAGTCCATGACCATCGTCCACCCCTCTATACTGTTCCGCCCGTCGCGGGCTCTTCGTCCTGCGCTGGGTTTTCTTTTGCGTAACTCGAGCTGCCTAAAAACTCCAGTTAGCTCGATGTTGGAAAATGCTGCGAAGTGTAAGCATCACACTGACCAGCAAATGAAGTAGAAGCTACCGCTTTACCCACCACAGCCTCAGCATCTACCTACCCACCCCTGATTGATTCCCTGTCCCTGACCCCCACAACCATCCCATATTCACCGACCAAGAACGCAACATCGTAGTTCCGACTCCAGTGCTGATACCGAAAACAAAAGTTCGCGTGAAACACCACCTCAATTCCCCTCAGCACTTCGCTTCCAGCTCCATCCGCAGGCCACGCGGGCACATGCAACACCGCCACGTCACACAGATACTCATCCGTAACCTCGTCTGGCTCGGCAGGCACCCATCGCCCTTTCGAACCGAGCTGATTGAGGTCGATTGGGAAATACATCTTGAGATGCTCCACGAACTCGATCTTTTGCAGGCTCGGGAGCGATCTGATGAGTGCTGTGTTTCGGGGGAGAAAGTGGAGGCGATGACTTGGCACGATGAGCTGTTTGATGCGGGATCGAATTGGTTGCCACTTTGACGGAACAGTCTGGATATCTGTGGTGCCATGGTCGAGGATGCTGATTGTGCCGCTGAATCGGTCGAGGAGGCTGTAGTGGGCTATCCGGGATAACTGCTTACAGATGAGGAGTGGTGCAAGTGGTACGGGGGATGGAGTTGCGCCAGGAGACTGTGGCTCCTCGTGGGAGTCCTCGATCCGTGACGGATTGGCACGAGTCTTGGCCCTGATCTTCACCTGCCACGGGTCGACTGTGTTGCAGAAAACACGAGCCAGGATCTCTTCTGGTAGCTGGAGAAGGGTTGGTGTTGTCATCTTCATGTGTGAGGTGATAGACATGGACGACCGGCTGAAGCAAGGTTGGTTGCAGGGGATTGAGCTCAAAGTGGCTTGGCAGGTTGATATCAACATTAAGATCTGTTTCGTAGTACCGAATTCAGTTCGCGTCTCCGGGGTTGGGGTGGAGCATAGAGTTGGTGAAAGTGGTGGTACCGCTCGTAAACCCTTAGCGCAGAACGCCTGCTCACTTGGCACCCGACATTGTTCGCGGAGTCGGGCAAGAAAGTTGCCAGCCATCAGAGTCTCGAAGTAAACGGAGTGTTACTATATGGGTGCTTGGAGAACCTTTGGCAGTCGGAGGCCTGATCAGGCGGCATCAGCCCGACCACTGTGACTGGACCTTCAAATTTCACGAGACCTGTCTCACCCTGCCAACGTTCAGCGTTCCTCGTTTCGGCTTCCACGCCCACAATCCCACAAATATCAGCACATCGAAGAACGAGAACACCAAGCTGCCTCCGAAGACAACAGAGTGATAGGTCCAAGCATTGTCAGCATCAAGCTTCCCTACTTGGCAGGCGATGGCCCACGGCAGTACGTAGAAAAGATTGGACGCCAGCGACTGATACAGATACCACCTTGGCATGGTCGCTAGCAATATTGTCGCTAGTTGTGTGCTAAGCGCGTAGAAGATGTAGCACCAATCAATGGTCTGCCACATATGTGCCGTCACTGATGCAATAGCTTCCGAGCCAGATATCCATCTTGCATATGGTTTTGCGCCCAAAACAGATAGCAAGACGCACAGGGGTATTTCCACAGCAAGTGCTACCAAGCACGAGACAAGAGCTGGCACGACGATGTGCTTGACCTGGCGATTGCCTGCTTTTGCTCCAATAGCGTGACCAGACGCTAGACGGAATTGACCCCATCGGTGACCCACAAAAGCAAGAGCGGACGCCTCAAGAGTCTGAACGGGCACCATGACCAGACCCCACCTGAGAGCAACACATTAGCACCTCATATGCTCAGCCGCCTTCTGTAAGTATACATACCTAATCGTGTTGAACACACCCCACGCAGCTGCGTAATTCGTACCCATCGATACTACATTTGCAACCAGCCACAGGTACAGCGTGTTTCTGATCGCAGATTCCACAAAAGTCATCAAGCCTGGTCTGAGCAACACCAGAAGCGCCGGCAGGCTTGGCCCAGATCGGATCTCGACCGCGTCCTTCTTTTTGAGCTTGATGACGATCGAGACAAAGTATAGCAGGCCTGCGAATGCTGCAGTCATATCACAAGCAAGCCTAACAGCTGCTTGCGTATTCACAGAGGGCGTGAAGCTGCCAACGTGAAAAGGTGAAATGAATAGCAAGTCCAGCATGATGTTGATCAGAAATCGGCATATGCTAATGACAAGTGGCACATCGGGTCGATCCAATGCTCTTGTGGCATTTGCTGTCGCATGCTCAAGGGCACCACTGAAGGTAGAGAACGCGCTCAACCTGACGTACGTCAAGCTGGCTGCACGTATCTCGACTGGAACAATGAAAACGTGCCAGCGAAATCTCTTGCAGCGCCGACAATGATCAGACTGACCAGAAGGCCTAGTAACGACTGACAGGCTATCAAGGTTTCACTAAGTCCAATCCGTGAAGATAGTGATCTTGATGCATTATCGCCGATAATTAGCCATGCTGCTCTAGGCAGACCTTCGTTGATCACTTCAGCCACGACGCCAATGTAAGTGTAGGCATCGACTGTGGCGATCATAGAGCCGTCTATCTCAGAGACCCAGTATTTGGACAGCGTGTTGTAAAGTGCTGGCAGCAGGAAGGAGATGAGATTAATAAAGATCGCGCCAGAGAACCTGCTAGAGTAAACCCTCAGATCACAGAGACAGGCACGATACGCACCTTTTTCGGCTCAGCCGTCCATTTGTCGTTTGCTGGGCGCCATCGTCTTGGCTCTGGGATTGTGCACAAGTCATGCTCGTCTGGTCAACGACCATCGAGGCCCTCGGTGATGGCATTTTGAGGGATAAGGAAAAGCAAGAGTATCTTCAATTGGTGAAACATGCTTGATAAGTTGTAGTTGCACATGATTGCCAAGGTTTGCCCCTCTCTACAACTCGTATCACATGCATAATGCTTGTCAATCTGCATGAGAACGACATGAGAACTTTGAACGAGAACAAAGGCCGTGACGATGGAATTGACCATAAGTCATTCAGGGATTGCATTCGGTCGCTCGGGGCAGGTACGTAGGATCCACTTGGAGCACCGCACGGCAACTTCCGTAACGGTCTTGGTACTAGGAAGCGCCTGCCAGGGGGCTGAACTCGCACTCGCGGAGGTTTGTGCAGGAGTCGTGAATCGATGCACAAGGAACATTGCAGTGACTTGTTCGATTCAGCTTGCCCTATAGCAATAGCTAGAGAGCTGACGTAGCCACCGATTTGTAATGACTGCATCCAGTCCGTTGTCAATATTTATAGCATGCAGGCTAGCGAGATCTGATTATCAGTCAAGATTAACATTAGTATGGTAACATATCCTCATAAGTGGTTTTCCATTAGAATACAGCTGGCTTCCACCAGGAATTGGAAGAATTGTCGTTCGACTTCCGGCCCTTGGAGGCTGACATAGGTAAGCATAGATTCAACCAGTCTCATTCACCAGTCACATACCATCTCTATCAAGGTCGGCCCCAACGTCAACCTGCGGCAGCTGAGGCGCGTCGTTCTGTTTGGGCTGTTGATGCTGTCCGTCTTGCATGGTCGCTTGTGCATATACAGATAAGATGTTGGGTTTCTCGGCCATCGGCGTAGGCTGCGGCGTCATGCCAGTAGACGCATCCTGAAATACAGCTTCGCTCTCGTGTGATGTTTCGTTCGTATCGTTGGCCCCATCACCGCCAGAAGGCACAACCGGTGGTAAGGGTATCATCGCAGCCTCATGGGCCACATCGCCGTTGGTCTGCCCACGTCCATCATTTTGCGCCGCAGCTTGAGCAGCTGCTATTTTTTTGGCCTCCCGTTCAGCCCTCTTCCTCGCTTTCTCCTCCTCAATCGCCTGCTGCGTCGCCCAGTTTTCTTTCATGGCTCTTTGGTCCTTCAGCGCTCTCAACCTCTCAACCTCATCCATGCCACCCGTCTTCTTGAGCTTGCCTTCCTCCACGAATTGTTCCACCTCTTTCTGGAATTCGTTGCCCCTGCGGCTTTCAAGGTCCTTTTGCCGTTGCCGCTCAGCTCGTTCAATGGCTTCCAGACGATCTTCGTGGTTGGGCCGCAGCGCTCTTACTTCATCGAGGACGCCTTCCTTGGCTTGTGAGGGATCGAGGGTCGGATCAATATCAATGTTCTTGCTGGTGCTTCTCAGGGCCCCAGTTCCACCTTGTAGATTCTGCTGTTTCATGGCTTCTTCGACGAGGTTGAATACATTCTGGACGTCTTCCAGGTCACCAAAGAGATCGCCCATCAACTCTTCCTGTTGTGTCAGATCATCTCGTTCCGTGCAAACGAGGTTCAGTTCCTGCTCCCAGATCTTCGTCCATATTGGCTTCTCGCGCTTCATGAACTCCTTCACACGCGTGAGGTCCTTAGACACGGCGCTAATCTCCTTGGACAGCACTTCGAGATCCCTCGGTCGAGGGCGCACACCACGACTGACGACATCCTTTCTAAGGTCTTCGACGGTATCGGAGAGGTTATCCACACGGTTGACCAACGCCTCTGAATCATGCATGAGGGTCTTTTTGCCTTCGTTGACGTGGGTCCGCCCTGCATTGCCTTCATATGTCGGTGTGGCGGCAGTCTCTGCTGCAGCCTTGACATTCGCAGCCTTGGCTTTGATATCTTTCATGGCGGCAGCGAAGTCCGAGGACATGGAAGAATATGTCTGCCGGAGCACTGCGATGTCCCTTCGCAGGTTCGACACCTCTTGTAGCTGTCCTTCTGATGCAGGTGCGGGTGTTGAGCCAGAAGGAGTCTTGCTGGGATCCATGGCTGATGCTCGCGCGGCTCGCGGCGTAGGTGTGGCCGACAAGCGCGCCATGTCTTTCGAGGCTTCGAGTTGCCTGTCGCCAAAACGCTGCATCATGGTGGTTTGGCCGTCCAGCAATGACCTGACACCTTCCAATGTGCTTCTCAGACCGCCAATGCCGTCGTCGAAGTGCTTCTTGACCTCATCCAGGACTTCGAAGTTCAGGACCAAGACAGACCTGTCTTTGACATCAGAAAGATCCTCCAGTTCGTGACGTACACCCGAGACAGGATCTTGTATGTAGATCTCAGGCAGATCGGCGCCGTTGTTGTGCGAATGCCAGGCGAACTTCTCGATGAAGGCAAGCTGTAGCCTGGCTAGAGTGAGGTCCTCGTAGCCGCCAGGTAAGACAAACTTCTTGATGCGAGTTTTGTACTGCAGGAACAAGGTCAGCTCTTTCTGGGAGGCAGGCGAAGAGTCAAGCTCGACGGTGGTGGTAGGCGGTGGGGTGGCAGTCGACCTCAGTCCGGCAGCAGGTTGTACTTCGGCGTCCTTTGCCGGGACAGTTTCTTGTTCTCTCTCAGAAGAGGCGGACGGGTTTTCTTGCTCCGCGTGCGCATTGAAGTCGCCGAAGTAACTATCCTTTGATGGGCTGAACGGGCCATTTACTGTGGCTCCCAGCCGTGGGCCGGAAGTGATAACGGAATCAATTCTGGGAAGACCGAGGTACTCGTTCGGGGTTTTGGTTGTAGGACTGTAATCGTGAGCTTGATCAACAGGCGGCTCAATTCTAGGCGCCTCTTGGGTGTTCAGAGTCGGCGGGTCGCCCCTCTCTTCTGATATCCTTTGTGGTTGTTTGAATACGCCAGCTCTATTCGGGGAGGCTTCGTTAGGTTTTGGTGGGCTCGACTTTTGTCTGGTCCCCTGATAGGACGTTCTCGAGGTCACAGCGCGCATTGACTCCCTCACTTCTCGGCCACGATTCGGAATTGGCGAGTTCTGAGCAGCAGGGATAGATGGCACGGTGTTGGGAGATGCGCCAAGGTGTTTCGATATCTGGTAGGCGGAGAAGCGTCGGGAGGCTCTTCTCTCTAAGTCGCCTCCTCTCTGCAGGGCTGTTAGGGCATCCTGCTTGGGCGGTGGAGGAGGAGCGTGTGGGAAGTTTGCAACCATGTTATTCATTTCTGCTTGAGAGGGCGGTGAGAAGGCTGGCAAGTTTTGGGCAGTACCGCTCGACATGGTAGAGGAAGAATCGGAGGAGGGGATGATTTGTTGGGGCTCGCGTCGTATGCTGCGACGCAGAGAACTTCTTTCCATGCTCGGTTGCGGCGCACTGCTTTCGCTGGTAGTCACAGCATTTTGAGGATCAAATCTTGGACTGTCAGAGCGAGATACACCAGGCTGGTCGAGTAGAGCCGTATTGGGAGCGTTGGTGGCATCGCTTGCAAGGCTCGTCTGACGTGAGGGCGTTTGGGCAGGCTTGCTGCTCCCCGGAACAGGAGGGTCTTTCGGGGGCCTTTGTCTCAGCTTGCTCTGCTTCCTCTTCAGCCCCTGCAGGAGGTTGATGATTATATCGCGTATTCTGGGGAGGTAGTTGTCGAGGGCCTGAGGGGAGGCTGGCTGACTAAGAGTGTCTTCGAGGATAGTCCTGAGTAGGTCGGGCACCGGGCCAAGGTCTCCTGTATCGACGCCGATGGAGCTGAAGGCGCGACACGCCAGGTTGAACTCATACCCTAAGCGGACATAGACATCCGATACTTCCTCCTCTTGGGCATTCCCTCGCGACCATTGCGTGAGTGTCTCGAGCAGCTGCTTGGTAGCCACGAGGAGGTGTGTCACGCTCTTCTCGATCTGTGATATTTGCTTGTCTGGGTTGGAGCTTCGGGACATGTGCGTGCGGGTACCCATGCCTGATGCGCTGCGGCCCTGCGAACTGCCAGGGTTCGCACCTTGGTCCATGATGATCGATGCTGTGGACGAGGATGGGGTTGGGAATGGTGATGGTGATCGTGGTGATGATGGCTGGCAGAAGGCCTCAGGTGTGCTACCTTGCCGGCGTTGCGATTGCAATACAGATTAAAATCATAATCCCGGACTTTTGACTAGCCTCAACTCCTTACTCCTTCCCTCCTTCGATCGTCTGTCTGTGAAGTGAGATGTTCGGCACGGGGAACAAAACGGGGACGCATGCAGCCGCCGCCGAGCATGACTAAGACAAGCACCACACTAGCACATGAAAAGCACAGACCACCCCCCCCATCGAACTGCTCAAGCCTGCGGCCGAAGTGTATTTCCACCTTCATCAAATGCATTGGTATGAGTTCAGGCTTTTTCGCTGTCAACACCCAAGGAAGCCCCTTGGAAGGTCTTCCATAGGGTCCACCCAAACATAGTGTCATGTAAAGACGCTAGCTACTTAGGTATTCTACGGTGCCAGATGCCGTTTGACCACGATGCCGATGTTTTGGGTGTGAGAGAGTACCAATATACTCGCTTCAAGCGCCGTCTGGTTCTCGATCTCTTTCGGTCACAAGATCATGCCAGTGAGACGTCGGCCATGGCATCAGCCAGATGACCGAGCTCGCAAGATTCGGTTCATATTGACCCAGGAGCGACCAACGCATTTGACACAGAGGGTTACCTGGACTCTCTTGTGCCTTGGGGTAAACAACGGGCAGTGCGAGGTCAAGAATAACATCAGATACGCGTATCAAAGTAGGCAATGCAACCTCTGACAGTGTCTAAAGCTTCCAAGAGGTATTGATTGCTGCTTCGACGGTCGAGCGACCCGGACTGGAGCGCAAGACAGTGCTAGTAGTGCTCCACTGGGTGTCGGTCTCGAATGACGCTTCTCAGGTCAACACACAATCCTTCGAGCCATCATCTCTCAGGCCAACGTATTCTGCACCAGGAAGCCTTGGACATTAACCTTAGTCCGATCTGCATTCGCGTTCACACTCGCCAGGATGAAACCGTTAACCAGCGGCTGGTACTTCGTTCCACCAACATTGAGTTCCTGTCAAGTCCGTCAGTCAGTCGTCCTATGCGGTGATCTGTAACACCTACAATCCTCGTGACCTGCCCCTCAATACTTCCTATCCCCGTCTCGTGGATATAGAAGCTCTCATTATCGTTGGTGACACCGTATACATCAATGACTGGCACCTCAAGCGTCCCATTGTTGTAGATGGGTGGATGCGCAAAGCCACCAAGTATGGTGCCATTGATAGCCGGACCGACTACCGTGCCGTTTGCCACGGGCTCGTTGATGAGGACACCGCCATGTATGGGGATATATGAGGATGGTTTACCCAGGGAAAGGGTCGCATTGAAGATGGGGGTGAAGTTGAACGGCACCGAGGCAATGGCCGGTCCAAGGAGGGCCGTGAAGGCGAGCGTCCTTAACAAAGACATCTTCAGAAAGTTCGTAGAAGAGAGTGTTGTGGATGGTAAGAAAGGATCATGCATTGCTGGCAGCTGCTCACCTTATGTAGCTCTTATATACACCCTAGATCGTGCTTTCGCAACTGTTGGGTTGGGGGCCTGATTTACTTGTGTCGGTTCTGGCCATCCTTGACACGTACACCTGCTGTCGACAGGTCGAGGCACGCTGCCAGGGCACAATTGTCCGCTACAGTGTCCTAGCGATCTGAGGCCGGCGGACCGTGGCCTATCATAACAACCATACTGCTCGATCGTCCAGATAGTGAACGAGCCTCTCTCAACGTCGTGTGCATTTGCCTCGTAGAGTAAAGATCAGTTCCAGCCTACAGGGGTCTGTGAGCATCACAACGGCCGTAAGGCACCATGTCGATCAAGCAACAGTCAAGAACTTGTAACCGAGTACTACACCTGACGGGGCGATGCACCAAATCTGGAGATCCTGTACAGTATCTTGACTTGTTGGACTGATGCTCATCCTCGCGCGCAGAGATTATTCATCCAAAGTGGCCAGCCTCAACAGTTGGCTGAAGCTGCGTCGGCTAGCCGGATGAAGTACACAGTACGAGTTCACCTGATAATTATGCCACGATGACGTCACAATTCGTCAAGGCGAGCAGGCAAGTTAGTCAGGGTGTCAACGTACTGGTTCGCATGTTCAAGTACTAGAAGACGCCAAAGGCATGATTTCAACATTCTGGAAGCGGAAGAGATAAGGTGGATATCGAGTTCCAACATCAACAGCATGTTCCAGAACTTTCAGCTCGACTAATGGTGCGTTCCATGGGCCTGCTGACAGCTCTGTAGGACCTTCCCACATACACCAGCGGCGGATTCGGATCGTGGAACACCCAGTATTGTTTGCGTTGTAACAAGTGGATAGCTTTGGCCTCTGTCTCCTGGCTCCTGAGGGTGTACGCATCTACATAACAAAGCAAGCGGCACCATGATCGCTGTTCCATTGAGAAAAACCTACCTCTACCCGGCAGGAATGGAATGCTACTGTAGCCGATGGAAAACCGGGTGTTCTTGTGATTTGCAACATGCCAGCCTCGACTTCAAAGCATGAAGCTTGTCAGCCCGAGTACTACCTTCTCTTTCGAGACACAAGAGACATATCATCACCTTTTCCATTGACCTCGTGTCCCACAATTTCTGGGCTACTGCGCGCTTCGGGCATAAAGCCCAATAATCAAAAACCTTGTTACGAGTCGTTCTGAGGATGAGAAGGAAAGATAAACTCGACGGAAGAAAGAGGAAGAGGTTTAACGATAGGCAAACGCCAAGATTCGAGGTGGGTACTGCAGCGCAGCGGGCCGACCAACGAACGCACTCCATATTTTCACGTAACTCATCTTGATTGCCCAGTGGGTAGTATTCTTGTGATCTATGATCAATCAAGAAGTTCGTAGACGTGCGTACTTAGACGTTGTTGTTACGTCGCAGGCACTCGAGTAGTTCCCACTGGTACCGCATGATGCGGAAGTGTAATCTCATTCTATGAGGTGTTACGCCAAAAACCGAACGCGACGAGGGGACAGCATACCAATGTATATCTCATGGACTGCGTCGGCGATGAGGTTTGGTAACCCGACAGCCAGGACTCACACATCATGAACAATTGCAGTCATGAACGTATTCACTCACGTCTATATACCATCTATCTAACCCAATATATCAAGTTCCACCGTAATTCCAAACAGCAGCACACCTAGAACCAATAACGCAAACTGACTATCAACGTTCTTGCTGCCCTCACTAGGTGCGATCCGTCCAACTGTGTTATCTTGCACCCCTGTCAGTGTGGCACTACATACACTTCCGCAAGCATATCCCTCAGGACAGCACCCTCCGCCAATGCTCGCAGGACAAGTTGACCACCCCTGCGCGCACGCTCCGGTGAGCAAAGTCTGCACACTCGAGATGCCGCTCTCTGTTGGCGCCACCACGGTGATAGTGCTGCCGTCAACGACCGTGAAGGGAGTAGTCTCTGGACAGAACGTGGTGTCGCAATCTCTTCCCGTCTGACAGCACCCTCCCTGGTAGTATGCGCTGCAGGCATAGAAGCCCGTCGGACAGAGCGATCCACTTATACCACTGATAGGCGACGTCGTCGTTACGGTTGTAGTTGCGCCTGCTGTGACCGATGTTGGTCGGTCTGGTGCCACGAAGATGGCAGTGCTGCTCGTTTCTGGACACACGTCCTGCCCGCAGGCTCGATCAGTCGGGCAGCAGCCGCCACCTAGTGTTACTGGACAGGATCGGAAGCCGGGGGAGCAGGTTACTGTGGTTGTTGATGCGACTACTGTTGTTGAGGTCGGAGCTGTGCTTATGCTTGTTTCCAACACCGTGGAGGTAGTGAGGTCTAGGCTTGAGCTTGACGGTGTTGGTCGAGGCACTATAACCGTGGTTACTGATGAGACTACTGTTGTTAAGGTCGGAGCTGTGATTATGATTGTCTCCAACACTGTGGAGGTAGTGAGGTCCACACTCGAGCTTGATGACGTTGGCAGTACAGGCGCTATAAGCGTGGTCACTGTAGTGGTCGCCACGGGAGAGCTCAGCGGGCTTGACAAGATAGTGCTGGTTGAGGGTATAGGCGTGACGACGACCACCGTGGTAGAGGTGGCAATGCATCCTTCCTCGTAGCAGCCGTAGCCTGGCAGACAGCATCCTCCGTTCGGGCTTTGTGGACACGGCGTGTAGCCCCCGTCTGGACATGTCAAGACTGAGCCGCCACAGACCTGGTCTGCAGTGCAGCATCCCACGTCTCCAAGGCCAGTATCCTCGATGATCTGACACGTAGAGTCTTCGGTGCAGCAGAGGTTTGGGCGGCCGATCGAGGTGCATGCGCAGGAACCAACTGGACACTCGAAACCTCTCTTGTCGAAGAGACTCGCTCCCAGTAACCTTGGTAATATCGGTCTGCTATGTTTCGGACTCGCGTGCACCTGTAGCGGAGCAGTAAGGTCGTTCACCATCGAAGCATTCGCGGACATCCACTGGTCCTCCCCGTCTTGTTCGAATTGCCAGTAGTCGAGGAAGAACTTTTCGCCAGGATCACTACTCATCTTCCTGACTCTTGCCGGCATCTGCTGTTGTAGCTTTTGCTGTACTTGCAGATTCCTCTTCATCAAGCCTTCATCCTCGGGGTAGTATTTCACGTGCGGTGGCAGGTTGTAAGGCCATTCTAACTCTTGCGCAGCGGCCGTACAGTGCTGGTTGAGGATTATTCCTAGCAACGCAGGAGGTAACGCGAGCAGTCGATGTAGCTGTAGCATATCGTCGCTCGCTACTCCAAGTCGATGCTCCGGAATTGAGGATCTTTCCTGCTGTCAGTGGTGAACTTGGTCGACCTGTCAGCAGTATCAGTATCAACCCCAAGTGCTACACGACTACCATCACACTGCGAGATCAAGCAAAGCACGACTACGTGGGCAGGATTCATGGCGTTGGTTGAAGTGATACGACACCTGCTTGCTCGGCAGGCCGGGTCGCAAAGGTGAAGCCGGGCAAGCTTAATGCTCCACAAACATGAAATGGAAGACGCCTATAAGCTCCATCCGGCTAGCATCAAACACCGATTGTTGCTACAGTGATTGTATGACAATCAGCATTGATGATGCGGTTCTCACCCTTTCGCAGGCGCGGTGACAGATGGCCGGGTCCCGCGAGAATGGTACGGTCACGTTAGGCGCCCTGAGATTAGAATTCTTTGCGTGTGCCGAATGAGACTTCTTGCACGACTGAAGGAGGATGGCGGTTATGGGTCAGATTCTAGACCATCAAGTCTTCGCCAGTCACTCTGCGTACAACGTCGCCCGAGGCAGTTCTATCTAGCTGGCACATCGTGAATATTGCTAGCATATGCTCGAGTGCACTACAAAAATACATCTGACAACAGTATGTCAATATATTCTCGGATGTCCTTCACAAGGCTGTTTGTTGGCACAACAGAGGGACAGGGGAAAACATGGCTGCAACAGACATTCTGCTGGTACTACGACTGACTCATGCGAGTCTCACTACTTTAGGATTACTTTTGTTCTGGACCGAAGCTGGAGCGTATAATTGAAGGAGGATTGACATTGCATGTTGGCTCCGTGTCTGCGAAGTAGTCTTGGGCTGTGGTACTTTATGGACAGCCATGACTCACTGACAGTCAGACAACTTGTAGCAGCACGACACTGGTGGTCGAGCCTGTCCTCTGTAAAAGCGCCAGACACCTGCGAGCGGGAGAATACACACACTTCGCGAGGTTTTCCGGTTCAAAAGGAGAATCTGCCAACGAACGGAATGAAAAGAAGCCACCTGCAACAGAGGGAACTGGTCAATCGGTCAATTGCTTGATTAATGCTGCAGCTCTCACGCATGACACACATCCACAACGATGATAAGCTCAGACGTCGTTTCATCCCTGGAAGCTACGTGTCTTTCATGCTGACCTTCATGCTGCCCATTTGTTCGGAGTGGTCGTCTCACTCGGAAAGCTATAGTAGCCTAATCAATCCGAAGGTTGAGTTTGACAGGCAGCAGATGGATATCCGGCTCGCCTGGTTGTTGTGGCGCGTTGCGCCTGGGTACATCGAACGCTGAGGTCCTGGGAAAGCGAGAAACTTGTCTGGAGCTGCTCTTCCCGAGCTCGGCTTGGGCGACCGTGTCCGGGTAGTCGCAGAGCTAGCAAGTTGCGGCATTACAGTGCGCTAGGGTCCAAAGCTGCCGTGTTTCACGAGTGCTGAACCTCGAAGTCGCATGGGAAGCATTACTGAGGCTTTCCGTGGGGCTAGCACACATGACTGCCTGCAGTTCCCGCGCTGAATCGGCGTATAGTCTTCCGTTACCGCTCGTTCATATTCTTTAACGTGCTGGTTGGGATGGCCGTTCGAACACGGTTTCCAATCACCTCGTTGTCCGTGACGGTTGCTGTTTCAAGGCTGAGGGCCGTTGCTCTGCTGCTCCTTGAGAGCATCGTATTCCTTCATCTTAGCCTGGACACTCTCTTTCGCCTTCATTTGCACGTGCTCCTTGTCGTCTCTGGCGTCGATCATCATGACATCTGTCTCGTCGTCCAAGTTTGGCACCTCCAGAGCTACCATCTGGCTGTGGACCATTTCTTCTTTCATGTAGTGACCGACTCGTGCAGCGACTCTTTGCTGAAGCGTCTCTTCATCGAGCTTGAGGAAAACAAAGTGGATCTGTACGGTTGGGTGCTCGTAGTTGGCAATGCGGATAACATCTCTGTACTTTTTCTTGAGAGCGCTGCACGTGAGAATGCAGGCATTCGAAGTGCGCAGTTGCTTTATGGCTTCGTCCTTCAGGGCTATCAGCCAGTCCCATCTGTCCGCATCAGTCAGTGGAATGCCTGCTCCCATCTTTTCCTTGTTCGCTGGTGGATGGAACTGAAAACATGGTTAGCAGTGTTCGGTGTACGGCATTCGTTACTTACATCGTCGCCTTCGATGTATGGTGCACTGATCTGCTCAGCGAGGTGCTGCGCCACTGTGGTTTTCCCACATCCTGCCGGGCCAGTAACCAGGAAGATGTGCTCGAAGTGGTCGGGTGCTGTACCGTGGTTGACAACATCTTTACTTGGCTTGTTTGCGTCCATCTTGAGGGGTTTTGTTTTGCGAAGGGGAGGAACGGGTCTAAAGAGGTGCGATCGTGGTGGGTGTTCTGCGGATAACATCGTGAATATACTATGAGATGACGTAGTATTTGGTGGACAAACAAACACAGGATCGACCTCAGTTCGTCCTGGTGGGGCGAGCGGATGGGGATGTCAAGCAGTGATTGAGTCGAAGATGAGGGGACGGAATCAGGATCAGAGGGTTTACAGGTATGTCTGGGTTTGAGAAGGATATGAAAGATAGAAAGTAGCACAAGACTGAGAGCGGTGACAGGACCACCTACCACAGGTTTCGGGTAACGTTATATCGATGCAACGGTGTCAGCGCCGGCAGAGGGTCTTCTTTGGTGCTAGCACCGACAAAGGCCGTTGCCAAAGCGGTTCTTTCCAGAATTTCCTTTCAGAGGGAGGTAAGGAAAATTGTGTTCAAACAATGTAACCCGAGAGTCCAGGATGGCAGCCAAACAGCGGGATGTTGTTTCGGATGCTGATCCCAGTTTCCCCATCGAAACCTGCCGCGGCTTCTAGCGCAAAAGCAAAACATCCGGATCGACGGTTTGCACTCCGTCGGGTCTGTTGGTGACTGCTTTTCAGTGTCTTGCTTTGAAACGCCAGTGGTAAAGAAGTGGTCGCCCCGGAACACGATGCAACGGATCATCCATGCTCACATTCGCACAATGCGCTTCCTCACCCCCTGCAACCACGAAGCACAATATCGTGAAGCTTTCGTGGCACGTGTTGGTGTTCGAGGCTCTGCTTGCACTGCATTGCTCAATTACCGTAGCTGTGCCCACTGCGGGGTCGTGAGAGCTGGAGTGCTCCGGCATTCGAAACAGTACATTTCTCGGCGGTAATTACTCCGGCAAGCAATCAATTGCCGACACGGGAGCAGGCGTACGGGTCTCAGTTTTAAAGCTGTGGTCGTTGTCGAACGTCAAAGCATTGAGGACGGGTGTCTTGAGTAAACGTAGCGAGATCGATGACTAGACTTAATAGGTATGGGAGCGTAAAGATACAGGTAGCTAGTGGTTGCGCAATAGTTCGAATGCCGACCTGGTGCTCCAGTCCCCAAGGCACTATCAAGCTCGTCTTGTGTGCAAATTGTCGTATACCTTGGTATCCAGGTAGTCCTCAAGTGTTGCGCACCTGACGCGGCTGCTCAGAAGAACCAACTCGTAGGCCAATAGCCTGGCATCTCTAGTAAGAGGAGTGCAGTGCTGGATTTGGATGATCACGTTCATTACACACACGGTTCGTCGCTGACAACGGCACGCACTACGCAGGAACATCTGATATGCCGCTTCACGTCGCCATCTTCTATGCCCCTATTGTATCCAGCAAGGCCCAGCCATAACCAGCCGCGACGGGGAGCAGTGTTGCGCTTGGGTTTCGCGAGGCTGCAGCCTCGTCGCGCCTGCGCAGTGACATCTGCGCCCGTACCAGAGCGTCGTTGCTATTGCTCCTGCCTCGGGATCACTTGTAACTCCTTCTGCTGTCTTACAGAGCCTGCTTGTGGTCATCTTTGCTCTCGCTGCGTACGATCCACTCTTCCATAGAACCTGCTCCTCTTAGCTGCCCACCATGACCTCGTTCTTCTTCTCGACGCCGGTGGATATTGATATCGTGCTTGAAGACGGTGACGACAGGTCGACCGTGGACGTCAAGCTCGACAAGAATCGCAAAGAGAAGGCACCCCTCTACCTTGACGGCGAGTCTGTCAAAGGTGCTGTCACAGTACGACCAAAAGATGGCAGAAGGTTAGAGCACACGGGCATCAAAGTGCAGTTCATTGGGCTCATAGGTGGGTTGAAGCGGACAGCCGATGTAGTATTCTTCGTGTCTGACTTGTGGCGGCAGAAATGTTCTTCGATCGAGGCAACCACTATGAATTCCTCTCCCTCGGCCAGGAACTGGCAGCACCGGGCGAACTTCAGCATCCCCAGACCTTTCCCTTCAATTTCAAGAATGTCGAGAAGCAGTACGAGTCATACAATGGCATCAATGTGCGGCTCAGGTACTTTATCCGTGTGACTTGTTCAAGACGAATGCAGGACGTGATCAGAGAGAAGGATATCTGGGTCTACTCATACCGCATACCCCCCGAGACCAACAGCTCTATCAAAATGGACGTGGGCATCGAAGACTGCTTGCATATCGAGTTTGAGTACTCCAAGAGCAAATACCATCTCAAGGATGTCATTGTTGGTCGCATCTACTTCCTTCTGGTGAGACTGAAGATCAAACACATGGAGCTTTCAATCATCCGGAGAGAGACCACTGGCGTCGCGCCCAACCAGTACAATGAGAGCGAGACATTGGTCAGATTCGAGATTATGGACGGCTCCCCATCCAGAGGTATTACCCCCATATATACATGTCCTCTCATGCCGCTGACAGATTGATCCAGGCGAGACGATACCCATCCGACTTTTCCTAGGTGGTTTTGACCTCACGCCAACTTTCCGAGAAGTGAACAAGAAATACTCGACCAGGTACTATCTGAGCTTAGTGCTCATCGACGAAGGTACGGTTTTCTACTCCTGCCCACTGCAGCCTTGTTATGCAGCTCTTCCGACGGCTCGGCCTGTGGACTTGCACATACCCCACTTGAACACATGCCTTGTCCACCAATTTCCCCACCCCCAATTTGCTGCGGCATTAGCACTAACAGGCAATGTGTATTTCTACAGATGCGAGACGTTACTTCAAACAGTCGGAAATCGTTCTGTTCCGACAAGCCCCCGAGAATGCACAACACCTGCAGATAGATATGCCGTCGGTTGGTGGTAAAGCTCCTCTCCAGAGTCCGCCGGTACCTGCCTGATTGAGACGTGTGGGGTTGCACCTTAACGAAAATGAAATGAAGCTTTATGCATGCCACGAGCCCAACCAAGATCTTCAACAATTGCGTTGCAAGTCTACATTGCTCAGCATGGTGATGCTAGCGCATCATGCGATGGTTGGGTTCAAACGAGGTCAGTAACGTCCAGTGCAACTCGCGGAAGCAGAGAATAGTCGGGCGAACTTAACATTGAAATTGTACATCACCAGCTAGAGCTTGGATATCACTCTTGTGACGCCATCTAGTTCTATCAGCGGTCCTACATACTTGTGTCTGCCTCTGAACACATAGTATATGGCGCCAAAAGCCACCCAACCTGCGAGCACTACTGTGCTATAGTTCATGTTGACCGCAGTCACGGGATAGAAATTAGGCCATGTGCTGCAATGGTCAGCCAAACCGTTCGGCACGCAGGGACGGAGGGAAGGAACAGAGTACTCACTTGAAGAACATAGCCAGAATGATCCAGCAAATGGCCGCGATGTTGATGGCGGCGCCTGTCCGACCCAGTTTGAACGGTCCAGGCTCATGCGCGCCCCGCTTGCGGCCGTACAGAAGCATGTATACAATTGGCAGCAAGTACGACAGGTACATGCCGAGAATAGCCATCGAGAGAACTGCGTTGAAGGCTGTGGAGTTGCCTAGATAGATGAAACCAAGCAAAAATTGCAGAATGCTGATCAACACGATCATCCTGACGGGTACACGCAGCTTCGGATCGACGTGTGCAAAGTACGAAGCCTTCGGTATCGCGTTGTCTCGAGCGAGCGCCCAGAACGTCCGCGACGTCGACGTAAGCCCTGCTGCGTTGGCCGCCACTGCGATAAGACTGATTAGGAGCGTCATGATAGTCGTGCCGGCGCTGCTCTTAGTCGTGTCCAGGAAGACCTGTATGAACGGAAACCCCGTGGGAGACGCCAGTACAGTGTCGAGATCGCCCAAGCTGAAGAGCAGGACTATGCAGTAGACGAAGCCGATGACGCCGTTGACCACGACAGAGCCGACCATGGCGAGCGGCACGTTCTTCTTCGGCTCGGGCAGTTCTTCTGACAGATGCGTGGCGGCGTCGTAGCCCAGCATGCTGTACGTGGTCGACAAGAGGCCGATGAGCCACGCGACGCCGTTGTTCGACCACCCCGTCGCGTTCGTCGTCTCGACAAACACGAATTCGGCCGTTCGTTTCGGCGCCATCGCGCCGAGAACGCAGACGATCGCGACGAACGCCGTGATGTGAAGCACGCCTAAAGACCCAGAATTGATTAGCATTGTTTACAGGTGTGTGCCAGCCAGCCAGCCAGCCAGCCAGCGCCACGAAAGACTCGTCGCTCGAAACCACCAGGTTCGAATCAAACTCACCAGCAGCACTATTCGTTCCCGCCAAGACTCTCACCCCAAACACGTTGATGACCAACGCGTATGCCAGCACTAGATCGTAGAACAGCATCCCCTGCCACCGCTGCGGCACGTACCCGCTGGGGTTGTTGACGTAGACTAGCGCCTGCAGCTGCAGTCCGCCCGCGAGCGCCGCTGACGCTGTGAGCATTGTTTGCCCGCCGACGCTGATCCATGCGGTGAACCACGAGGCTGGGAGGGTGGTTTTGGAAGGCGCCATGACGGCGACCCAGTGGTATTGGCCGCCGGCGCTGGGGTACATTGAGGCGATTTCGGCGAGGGAGAGGACGACGAACATGGTGCCGACAAATGAGATGATGCTGTGTGTGTTTCTGTGAGGATGGAAATTTACTGCTTTTGGGGTGGACTGGGCAGGGCAGGACAGGGAAGTTGCGCGGCTGTACGATTCGGTGCGGTGCAGTGTGGTGACATACTAGTTCCAGAAGAGACAAGGTGCACCGCCGCTGACGAGTGCTTGGGCCACGGTCGAGGAGAGAGCTTCCCATGTAGCCATGAGGCAGAGACAGAGACCACCGAGGGACCATACTGAGAAGGAGCGTTCGAGGCTATGGTCTTGCAGGCCTCCTGCTCTCACGGGGGCTTCGGCTCTTGCGGTGGTCACAGCCTCGAGCTGGATGTCTTCGGGTTGCTTGTCTGTGGCGGCCATTGCGTCTACTGTGGAGGGTTATGGAAGAGAGATTGGAAGAAGTTGGATGCGTAGCAAGCTGTGAAGGTCAAAGGTGTGCTGGTACTGGCGAGGGCAACTGCAGTAGATAGACCATTGACGTTGTCGTGGAGCACGTCTTACATATTATCTGAATGCACGAGTTTCCATGATAATGCTGGTTGTTGCTCGCCATCAGGCCGGGCCGTGAGGCCAGGTCATCGATGAACGTGTGATTGGTGGGCGCTCCGCATATCACTGCAGGTACATCTAAAGCTTGCGATAACACACGTGTAAACCGACGGCAATTTCACCAAGGAAGTTACTGCCGGGATAATCGTTTCCTCTTCAAGTCTAGACCAGTGCCTAGTTTTGATCTAGACGCGTCTTAGTACGATCGATGCGGAACATCCTTTATGTGTGCGGAATTAGTCCCATTACCCCTGTAGAACAGGTTATCAATTCATGTTCGAATGGTTGCGGGGAAAGTTTCTGGACAGTAAAGAGCGTATCAAGCCTTGGGAATGCCCGCTGAAACCGTGGGTGAAAATGTTGGTTGAACATGTCAGCATCACCAAATGTCGAAAGCCTCATCGGAAACCTTAACAGTCGACGCGTATGTGTGCTTCATATTGTCGTGTTGATTTAGGGATTGCATATGATCTCCGCGGCTACTGAGTGCTGCGCACGAAGTCTTCGATAGATCCCATCTCATCTCAGACTGAGATTTTCAAATTCGCACAATGAAGTCATGGAAAGAGAAGATTGTGAGCTGACCGGGGCTTCTGCTCAAGACTTAGGGTGGCTTGACCGGCAGTTTCGTGATGAGGATTCTCATAGTAGATGCTGTTTTGCCTCCTCGCAAGCGCGGAGCATACCTGCTTCTCCATCAGTGCCATCTTTAGACGATTCTTCTCAAGACTTCTGACTGTGTTGCTACTATCCGGGTTCACCATCCTGCTCCTACCTAAATGTCGGACCCCAGTTCTCACTCACAGCCTCCTTCCACCCCTTCAAGCACTTCTCAATGCCACGACCATGCTCGTGATCCTGCCAGGCATGTCCCTTCTTCAGGCGCGGCAGTTGATACCATAGCTCCTCGAACCGCATAACAAGACCCCACGTGGTTCTTAGATGGCTCTTACCACCTCCTTGTGTAGCACTCGAACTCACCTGGTGACTAGTCTCATCTAGCTGCTCACCAAACTCAAGGTAACGTACTGACGGAGCGAAAGCATCGTCGTTGACGCGGAGGTCGAGGAACGTACGCAGCACAAAGTGAAGTTCTTCTTGAAGTACCATATGTGGATGTTCAAGATAGCGTAGTGGCTGGTCAGCGATGAATGTTTTAAGCGTATGAGACAAGCGGAGAAGTACATATGGTGCTGCTAGCGTTGCCATTGAAGGTGAGGTGAGGTTGTGCCTTTCGGGTGTCTGGCTCACAAGGTCGAAGAGACATCGAAGCGCTTCTTCATAGATCTGACGGCGAGCAGGTAGGTCAGGCGAGCGAATCGAGCCTTTCCGAATCCTTGTTAGGCCTTCCAGGGGCTCGTTCTCAAGGTCGAGCGTTAAATCGTTGTACCATGGTCGAGCGACGAGAGAATAGTTGAAAAGCATCAGACTGTATTGCCTTTTGATCGATTGTGGGATAGCGACCGAAAGGAAGGTGGATTTTGTAGCGGTATGAAGACGCTGGAGTTGCACTATGTCGAATGCTTCATCCGCAACGATCTTGTCGCTCGGCGGCCGGTCCTCGGGTGCCATGTCCTCAAGATCGCGTGCCTCAAGGATAGCCGCTAATAGATTATAGATGGGTTGACCCACAGTTTTGAGCTCAGCTCCTTCACTTTGGTGGTGCGAGCCAACAATGGTGGCAGCATCGACGCCGAGAAGACACGCTTTCTGCCAGAGAGGGTTCGTGTCACTCGTCGGTAACCTGCTGTATTTCGTGGTGGCAAGTTCTGCACCGAGCTTGAGTATCTCAGGGATAGGAACATCTCGCCAAATGTTTTCACTTTGAGCTTCTTCCTGGATGGCACTTCGTAACTCTTCGATACATGCTGTGGCAAACGCGATCCCTGTTGGCTGTCGTGCATTCCTCGCGCCAGCACTCGATTGCTTTGATGGCCGCAATGAGTCCATCGTCCTCGCGAGCATGTCACCAGCAACATCTAGTAGTAACTGTGCATAGAGCCTTCTCTCAGCGCCTGGGAGCGCCTTCATATCGCGCATGACCTGTAAAAGCTGTTCTTGATGCGGGGAAACCCTATTAACATCCATCGTATATTGTTCGTGTCGAGCTGCGAAGCATGATGCCTTCACAACTTGAGCAGTGATCGCTATAGCGTTCTCAATGCTTGCCAGAGAATTAGCATTCCATACCACCATCTCTCGCCAGAGTCGTGCATGCGACCCAAGAGCGGCTTGATTTGGTCCGTCATAGCCATCAGTCTCGAGGGGATAGTCTTTCCAGAAAATCCACACAGCGGCGAGCATTTCTTGATTTGAACGAAATTCAGTGGCATCGTCTAGTTGGCGTAAGCAACTGATGATGTCGGACAAGGCGTTGAGGACAGCGGAAGTTATGCCAATATCACCAATGTTCACCATCCTCGTCACCGAGCGTATTAGACGTGACCACGTATCGTCGAAGAGGCTGTATTGCAGCAGCAACGAACCATGGTTTTGTATCATGTTGACTAGATCCTGTAGGAGATTAGATGCTGAGAGTTGCCACGCACCGTTATCCTCCGTGCATCGTGCTGCGTAGAGGTCAATCAGCGGCAGCAACACCTGTGTGAAGCAAGAGTTGAAGGTCTGCGAGGTCATCAGAGGGATTGAAGCCTCCATGGTCTTTGTCAACATTCTTGCAGCTGCATTGCGAGAATCAGGACGGATATCCCTGGAAAGCTCGACCAAGCTGTGGATCATTGTTTGCCACAAATCTGATGCAGAGTAAGCTTGACTTGCTACTGCTTCGACATCGCGTGACTTTGGCGGGACGATAGGAGCTAACATGTCCGCCTTTTCTGTGATCGACGCAGCGAGGTTCCAGTAGAGAGCGATCGTCGTCAAGGACATGTTCAGGTCGTGTTGCTGGCCGCCAAATGTGTCAAAGAGCCTGAGCAATGCTGCTATGGAGCGGTGGTTCAAGACTGTCAGGAAATCTGAAACAGCCAGCTGCGTGACCTTGAATGCAGGGGAACGCAATGTTTCGCAAGCATTGCTGATGCTATTCGAGAAGAGGTCTGACACCGCTATGTCAAGGATCACGAAGACGCCATCCCAGCCCGCGTCTAGGTCCTCCCCTCGACTGCCGAGCAGGTTGTGAAGAGCTTCGAGCATGACTCGAACGATCTTCACATCGACATCAGAGATCTTGTGTCCGTTTGCCAGCACGTCCCGCACATTCTCGAGCTGCCTCCCCAGAGCCGGTATCCCGTGTTTGAGCACAATTGATGATCTATCCTCATCCACCAGATCCTCATCATCGTCTTCCGTAGACATCGCGCACGCTTCAATCACGACCGCATCGACGATGTTGGCGGACTGCATGCGAAGGTGCGGCTGCAGCTTCTCGTTGCTTTGGAGGAGCAGTAACTTGGCGACGATCAAGTCCCATGAAAGTGCGCTCGCATCTTGCTCTCTGAAGCGGTACAGGTTTACATGTGCTAGTCGTCCGACAGTCTTCAACACAAATTGTACTTCAATGTCTAGGACCGCGGCTTTCGCCCAGGTACCTGAAACACTCCTCGTTGATTGATGTGTCTGTGCGCTCGGGCGCAAGCCTCCCTCGGGTCTTCTCTGCAACCCATTGGAGGCCTGTGGAGGTATGGCTTCTTCGATCATCTGGAAAAGGGCTTCACAGACAAGTCTGAAGGCTTGTTCAGGATACGTTTTCGTGCTTTCAACCATGCGTCGTCTGGCTGTGTCAACGGCTGCGATTTCGCCTGCCAGCGTCGAAGAAGGCCCGCCATCGCCAGAATCAAGACCGCCAGATGCGCCTCGACCAATCTTGGCGTTGGGCCCCACCGACATGAGCGCGTCGACTTGCTCAAGCGACTGCATGATGATCGTCCACGCAGCATGGCTTAATGTAGGCCCTAGAGCAATACCTAGGTTGAGCAATGCGCGAAGACATAACAAGTTTCGGACGTTGAGGCTTTGGGAACTGAGGTCTAACGACTGACGAGGTGTGCTCGCAACGGGAGACTTGAGTGAGACCTCCTCAGCTTCTGATGAAAAGCCGGGCTCAGACTGTAGCGCTGGCTTTCCTCCGTAATACATGTTCATCAGATTCGAGACGTTCGCAGGGACAGCCACTTTGGCCAAGGTCGTGAGTAGGGCGTCTCGTGGTGTGTTGAGCTCCAGAACACCAGAGACTTGTGTCAGCTTTTGCACCGTTCGGATCAACATGTGGTAGAAGTAGGAGTCTAGAGCAGAGTTCAAAAAAGTCGAGCATATAGCCAATACTGCTGGCCAACAAGACTCAATCATTCTTGCACAGTCTTGCACGGCCCTTTGTCTTCCGATGTCCTTTCTGGTCAGTGGGTTCAGCAGATGCTGGTACTTTTGAGTAGCGGATGAGTCCCGCAAGGAAGATCGGCGCTGGAGTCCCTGATCGTCCCCTGCTTCGGTGCTTAGCTCCTCGACTCTGCTTGACTTCCTGTTGGGCACGCTGAGTGGCATGATGAATTTGGACAAACCATCTGAGAAAGATGATATGCACCCGAGCACAAGAGTGTAGACGTATGTCTCTGGAACTTCTGGCGGACTCATCCGGTCATAAAGGTCCAGACACGGTGTAGGCAGGGTGCTCAGCTCTGCACTGACACCAGTAGATGCGTGTCCTGCTGGTGCGACGTTCCCACTCGGCGCACCCGCAGTGCCAGTGACGTCAGCGTCTCTCTCTGTAGGTTTGGTGGTTGGTATGGTCGACTGTCTTCCCAGGCCGATGAGCGACGGGTCTTCAGAGGCAGCCCGTACAAGGGCCGCCATAAAATCTGCCACTAGGTTTGCTTCGTCCTCCTCTAAGTCAAACGCAGCATATGCTAGCCGCAGAGCATCGAAATCTGAGCAAAAGCCTCGGAAGAACTCCAGACCAAGCAGTCTTTTCCACTTGTGGCTACCTGCGCGATCGGAGATGCGCAAGATTGTCTCGAAAAGATCGCCAAATGCACCCTTGATCGGAACCAGATAGTGGCTTCCAAGTACGAAGGCAATGCGTAATGCTCTGACAACGACACCGAAGTTGGCACTACTCTCGATGAGAGACGAGAGGCCTGGTATCAGGCAATCGGAGCATGCCTTCAGCGCATCGTCATCGTTGAGGACGAAAGAGCCATGTGCTGAAAGAAGGCCTTCTAATGTCTCCAGGACAGAGAGTGGTGGCAGGTTCTCTAGCCTCACAAATTGTGGTTTGTCCTCGGTAAGCAGCGAGCACAGATCAGTGAAGACAGCCAAAGCGTCCTCACTGTCGCGAGCAGAGTCTTGTTCTTCGCTCTCGCCATGATTATTCGAATCTCCACTGGCGACTGCTCTCGTGAAGACTGCAGATACTAGCTGTTGAAACGTGGCGCCAGCAGTGCTACTGACCATAGGTAGCTTACTGCTTGACAAATCAGCACTCACGCTGAGTGTTCTTGACAATGTCTCTCCATGGAGATCTGCGGCATAAAGCTGTAGCAGAGAAGGTAAGGTTTGCAGAACCTTCAACTGCACATCGAGGCCCAAGGGTACTGCCTCCTCGAACGCTTGGAGGACGTCTGGCAGGCGCGACCTTGGTATTGCGGAAGAAGCAACGACTCTCTGTAGACTTGCCGCTCCGATGCTGGCAAGTTTGACATTTTGAGATTTGCAGGCGAGGATGAAGGGGTCGACAAAGTGCGTTTTCCTGACGAGATCTCCAGCCAGTTGGGTTTCGGAAGACACAGAGATGGACTTGATTTCAGATAAAGCCTTCTCAGCCGACGTTTTTATTTCAGCATACTTGCGTTTGGAGTCCGAGATCAGACTTGTCAATTCTGACTGCAGAAATGCTGCGGTCATGTTCACCCCGGAGTATCATCGTGTCTCTCGTGGTCAAACAGAGCCAATGGCCTTCAGTGACGGCGCGAAGTAAGACCAGGGTGGCATCTAGTGGAACGATTCTCATCGTGACGAGGTTAGCGCAGCTGCCTCAAGCAAAAGCCGAAACCGGGCAGAGGTGGCCAGACAGCCAGGCAGTTAGGCAGCTAGGCACGCGATCATAACAGCCCACCCTCGGTTTGCCTTGTTTGTCTAGGACTTGATCGCTGGTCGCATGCGCTCGGTATCATCAACCTAGCCTGCACCTCTCTACTAGCAGCATCCTCATCTCTCAATCAAGATGTCTGCCAAAGTTCCTCGAAACTTCAGACTGCTGGAGGAGTTGGAGAAAGGAGAAAAGGGCCTCGGCGCAGGTAAGTCTAACCTTCCTAGGGGCTGCAGGTGGGCTGAATGACTGACACTTTCGCAGAGGCTTGCTCATATGGCTTAGCTGATGGCGACGACCTGATGATGTCTAACTGGAACGGCACGATTCTAGGGCCTCCTCACGTAAGGCTCGCACCACTCTCGAAACCAGGCCGTACTAACGCAGCAGCAGAGTGTGCACGAGAACCGAATCTACAGCGTCAAGATACATTGTGACGACAACTACCCAGACAAACCTCCTGTCCTGCAGTTCCTCTCCAAGGTCAATCTACCATGTGTTGATGGAAGGACGGGCAAGGTGGATCCCAGCAAACTACCGTGTCTAGCCAACTGGAAACGGGAGTACACGATGGAGACTGTTCTGATCGAGCTGAGGAGATACATGGCATTGCCGCAGCACAAGAAGCTACCACAGCCACCGGAAGGAACCAACTTCTGAATGCCTCCGCGAGGGGAATGCGACACGACATCTACGATGCCAAGGACAGCGAACGAGAAAGGAAGCGATTGTGCATCAGCCGGCGTTGAATTATGGGTTGCTAGTTCCAATGACACTTGTTTTTGAGATGAGATCGTGGTGAGCACGTCTGTGAGCACGACGCAACATCGAATATCCTGATCAGGCTGTACAGAGCAGCTAGGCCCCTACTAACGTGCTCGTTATGCTCATGACCGAGGTATTATTAGCAAGACCCGTCTCGGTGTGGAAGAGCCAGTAGTGACCTCGCCGTGACTGCCTACGTTTCGACGAGTAACCATGATCACATGTCAGACAGAACTAAAGAGCGAGATTCACACGTGACTTAAGGGATTGACGTAAGTTAAATCCGGGGAACCGGTTGGCGCGCAGACTGCTTCAGGCATGCCGCAAATGTTCCCTATTGCATGCATGTCTCGATGTGTTCCTGCTCAAGTAGCGACTTACTGCCTTGCCTACCTAGACACTCACCACGTCGCGTGAACCACTACTCGTTACTAATAGTGTAGTCCTTGTCCTGGTCAATCCCACAGCAGTCTCCTCCCACGACGACCATATCTACTTCGAGGCGACTGTGCTATGAGCGACAGATGAGCACTTGTTGCGGCCAGCTTCAGGCTTGATGCGCCTGGATGCCAGTGTTGAATCCATTTATCCGCGCTCTCTTCCAGAGTAGCGTGCTGAACCAGGCTCTGTCGGCGCAGAGTTATGTGTTGTTGGTGCCGACTACCGACTCTTTGATCAATGCGCAAGACGGAGATACTGGGAAGAGATATGCCGAACTGGTCGAAGATGAGGACTTCCTCGGCAGCCACATCCTGCGTGTCGCCCAGGACCAGAATGTCAAAGAGAACAGCGTTCGCGAAAGCCGTGGCAAGGCAAAAACATATCCCACTGTCAACAACAAATCGCTGATCATCAAGGAGAGCATGGTCTACAGCAACAAAGGCTTCAAGTCCTTGACACAGGCTCACATCTTGAACGACCAGCTTTATTACTCGCCAGAATCCGATCAGCAGCAGTGGCTGATCATCTTCATATCGAAACCTCTCACTGGCACCTACGAAAAGCTCGGCCCAACCTTGCCCATATTGTCGTCGAACCACTCCGCCGAATCGTCCACCGCGAGCAAGGCGGATGGGCCCTTGCAGCCCAAGAAGAAAGACATCCAGACCTTCAACGAACTGTTGAACAACTTCCCCATGATCGCCAGGCAGATGCAGCCAGGCCTGGAGCGTCTGTTCAATGAGTTCGGAAAAGAGCTTGGGAAACCACTACCAATGCCTCCGTCCCGCTCGCCGACGCTAGGCTCGCTTGCTGGCACTACTCAAGCTTCGGACTCGTCAGAGACCGCTTCCATCAGGTCGAACGGCTCCCTCAAGTTGCCCTTTAGCAGCACGGCCTTCTTTGACGACGAAGAGGATCTGATGAGGAGAGCTCTCGAGACCGCCGTCACAACCGCCATAGATCTGTTTCAAGGCGTTGACAAGCAGCAGCTGTCTCTACTAGGTGCGACCACTGACTTGACCGGCCCAACCGTTGAGCGTCTGATCGAGCGATATGTGGCAGAGTCTGTTCACGACACTCTGCTTTTTCCGCGCTTATGTTCCTTCCATAAAGCTGCCGACCACGACCTTGACCGCCGGATACGTCAGATGGATTGTCTAGATGCATCACAGGTCGGCATAGCCATAGAAGACACCAAGAAGGCAAAGAGAGACCTGCTAAGCCGGATTGACAACGGAGTCGAGGTCTTTAGGAAGATGGGAGTTGCAGGCTCTCCACAGCAAATGCTCGACGTGCTGCTCGAAACCCAGAAAGTTGTATCGCAGCCTCAAGGTATCTCAGACGAAGAAAAACGCGCAGCAGCCATGACCATCAATGCGGATGTATTGGTCTCTCTTCTCCTTGTCGTCGTCATTCGCTCTGGGGTTCGGCATCTGCAAGCAAGACTGTCCTATATGCAACGCTTCATTTACATTGATGACGTCGAGAGCGGCGAGATGGGCTATGCTTTGAGCACACTTGAAGCGGTTCTGGCTTACTTGGCCACAGATGCCGGAGGACTTCGACGAGCATCGAAACAAAATCAGGCTTTGTGGGACGCCGTCAAATCTGGCCATGTGCAGGAGATCAAAGGTATTTTCGAAGGCTCAAGCACGGCCGTGATGGTAGAGAAACCCGAGGCCTTGGATGGTGGGAAATTTCGACCGCCCTTGTCCCGAAGTTCCACCAAGTCAAACTTGTCTGTCGAGTTCCTGCCTGATAGCGCCAATGGCGTCGCAGATCCGGCAGACGGTAATCTGGCGCATGTGTACCCGTTCCAGGCCTCTGACGCTCCCGTGCCGAAGAGGAAAAAAAGAGTCAAGATGGATGCCAGAAGCATGTCAATATCCTCCTCCATGTCCATACTTTCTCGAACTGCTACCCTAGAAAGCACGCTGAGCGGTATAGAAGGGGACACTTCCGTGCGCAGCCTGGCCCAAACACAGGACAGGGCCGGCAACTCGATCTTGATGATGGCGGTAGAAGCACGAAAGCCTAAGTCTTTGCGATATCTTCTGGACCTGGAAGAACATTATCCACCAGAAGCTGTGCTGGACGATATGACTTCAGAACGCACCACTTTATTGAGCGCCGCCATCCAGCTGTCGCATACCGAGCTTGTTGAAATTATCCTCGACTACGTGGAGCATCACACAGACCTGATCAGTCTCAGAGAATATGTGGCGAAGCAAGACTCCCGAGGCAGATGCAGCGCCCATTATCTGTTCAACATGCCGACCCTGATCGGCCGACTTGCCGACCGGCTCCCATGGAGGTTGAAAGACAAGATTGGCCATACTCCACTATTCGCAATATGTCGAAGTTATGATCATAACAATTACACTGCGATGGTATCCGAGGCGCTTGTGGCTGCCAGAAATGCGCAAGGGGACGGGAAGGCGCTGAACCTGGACGACCATACGGATAACAGAGGTAACACACTACTACACATATTGAATGACCCCATGATTTTACACAGGGTGTTGCATCATTGCGATGCTAATCCCAACAGCATGAACGACAAGAAGTTTACGCCATTGATGCTGGCCAGCAAGTACGGAAGAGTTGACATCGTCAGAATCTTCTTTGGCGACCCAAGGATTGATTTGTATCTCCGAGAGGCTCGAGGTTTGACCGCAGTAGAACTAGCCAAGGATGATGAGGTTCGCAATCGTATCGATGATTTGACGTTGTTCTCCGACTCAGCCACAGCTCAGGCACCGGACGCTACTGGGCGTATCACTTCGATAGTGAGGTCCTTCTTCGTGGAGGATGGCACAACGCGGTACATCATCAAGTCCGGAGCGCCACATAACGAGGTCTCTAACAATACATACACCATCACGACGAGCCGGAGATCGTTACAGGATTTTAGCAACCTCATCAAGTGGCTCTCAGCAGACCATCCAGCCTCATACATGCCGGTGCTGAAGCCGAGCAGTTTCCGAACTCCGTTCCAGATACACTCGAAGCCCTCGAAGGCGGTCCTGTTGGATGTACAGATGCAGCTGGATCGCTTCCTGAAGATCCTGATGACGCACCCGACCTTCTCGACGCACGAAGCGCTCTGGGAGTTCTTCCTCGTGCCAGACATGCAACCCGACCAGATCGAAGCACGGTCGAAGCTCAAAGTCGACTTCCTACGCGAAAGAATAGTCGACGACTACGAGCCTCTGACATCGAAGCAAGAGCTCACGGACGTCGACTCGGTAGTGTCGCACTCGCGCGACATGGTGCGGCGGCTGAACGTCCACGGGCGAGCAATCGTGCGCAAAGGCCGTGTCTACCACCAAGCCGCCAGCGACATGGCCGAATCCCTGATGCTACTATACAACGTACTCTCAACGCTCGCACCGCCTTGCACAACGCTACCGAAGGCCCATACGGAAGCCCTGGCCAAAGTAGCGGCGCTAACGCACACGGAATCCCCGTCCTCACCACTCGTCAGCTACGTCTCGGCCATGTCGTCATTCCAAAGTACCATTGCAGCAATGCAAACCGTCCTCACGCGTCCATCGTCCTTATCTTCTCAGATCCGCTCAGCGCAGAAGGCGCTAGACCGAGCGCAGTCGTCGCTAGCGTCGAGCACGGGGCCGCGCAAGGGGCCGTTCAACATCGCGCTGCCGGGCATGGAGGAGTCGCGTCTCCGATCACGGCGTGATACGGAGAAGACGGTGGTGGAGGCAGAGAATGAAATTGAGACGAAGGGTCGGGAGCTGCGGTACACGCAGGAGGTTGTGCTGGGGGAGCTGGCGGGGTGGACGAGCTGGCGGGAGGAGTGGGGAAGAAACGAGGTGAGACGGTTTGCGAGGAACATGGTTGTGCAGGAGAGAGAGAAATTGAAGGGAATGGTCAAGGCGCTTGGGAGTTTGAGGAAGGCGATGGGGACGAGCGGCGGGGAGGTAGTGTGATGTGGTTTTGGGAGTGATTGGTGTTAAGATGCTGGTGGCAAAAGCTGGTCTGGCCGATTGGTATGTGATGGTGGGAGATGGTGGGAGATGTGGTTGGGATTCGGAAAGTAGGCTACGATTGGATGCCATGCGTAGAAGCTGTTTTTGTAGATTGTTAGACATTAGATAGTACCTGTTTGCTCCAGTGGCATCCAGTGTTTTGTACTGCAAGATGACGGGTGCTGGTACTCAGTATTGGTAGGAGACTCGTTGTAACTGAACAGGCTGTACTGAAAGGGTCTATGGTACAAGAGGGCCAAATGTATGGTATTGTGGTATGAGTGGGCGAAGAGCTACTACTACTACTGCTTACCAACGCGTAGCTAGGCGAACCCCACCGAGCCCACATTCCCCGGATTTTGGTCGGAACCTTTCCAGCTGTCCTTGTAATCTCTGCGGTACGCATTCCGCCGTCGAGTCCTGGCTCGTGCACGACTCGTCACGCCGCCATGGTCGCTGCCGGTGCTGCTAGTCCACGCGACAGCGCTGTCCACGACGACGATGCGGGCAAGTCGCACGGGAAACGTAAGGCCAGCGAGGTGGCCAGCCCACAGGATGGGCCGACGCACACGAGGAGCAAGAGGAGCCGGTACATAAGCATCGCCTGGTGAGAACAAGCATGGCCTGTCAGCATGAGCATGAGCACGAGATGGCTAATGTGGGCAGCAATGAGTGCAAACGCCGTAAAATCAAATGCAATGGGCAGTCACCGTGCCAAAGGTGCGGCAGCCTGACGCTCGAATGCGTAAGCTAAGCACAGCCAGTGCCTCGTTTCAGGCCAGGCAGGACTAATGGCTGGCTAGGTCTACTCTCCCAACTGCTGTACCAACACGCTGAAGGACTCGCACGAGTTCAAGCAGGTGCAAGACCAGGTTGCTGCTCTCCAGAACCAGGTGGCGGATCTGTTCAGCACAGTCGGCGACTTGCGCGCGCAGTTGCAACACTCCCAGTCGCAGTCCCACGCCCAGCAAAACGACTCGATCTATCCTCCGCTGGAACCACTAGCCTCGTCCGTAGCAGTCTCGCGGACTCTCCCTCCATTGCTGTCTTCCAGAGTCAAGGAGCATCAACGGCCGCTCCCCCGCTTCCATGGCCCAACCAGCTCCGTCTACGGCTTCGATGTGGCCAAGAGCTCGCTGTCCAACATGGGCATCACCCAACAGCCAGATACCGACGGCCTCGTCTCAAGAAACATTAGTCGTGCACCATCCCCCGTACATCTTGCTCCTCACCCCGACAAAGATCCCATCTGGCTGCTAGACCAGCAAGAGGCTCTACGCTTGCTCCGCATCTACGACGAGGAGTGCCACATCATGTACCCCGTCCTCGACATGGACAAGCTGATCGCCCACATTCATGCCTTGTACTCCTTCGTCGGCGCCGCTCTGCGCGCCGGCTTTGCTCAGCCCGCTTTGCCAGGCGAGGACGCTTTGGACGATGATCTGACCACCCAGCTCAAAATAGTCCTTGGCTGTGCCTTGATCATCGAGGGTCATGGCCAGGACGATCTCGGCCAGAAACTCTACGACTCCGCCAAGAAAGCCGTCGACCTGGTCATCGTCGGTCCTCTCAGTCTCAAGGCCGTCATCTTGATCATCATGACCGCAACTTTCCATTTCCAAAAAGACGAAGAAACCCAAGCATGGCGCTTCATCGGCATTGCAGGCCGCCAATGTATAGAGATGGGACTTCACCGTCGGGACAGCCTCATGCGCTCCTTCCCCAACAAGGCAGAACTCGCGCACGCCGTCCGAGTCTTCTGGGTCGTCTACGCTCTCGACCGCCGCTGGTCCTTCGGCACCGGCATGCCCTTCTCCCTCCAAGACTCCGACATCGACTCCATGCTCCCGGAACCAGACAACACATACCCTTACCTCAAACACATCACAACCTACAACCACATCGCCACCAAGATCTGGCAACACATCGCCGCCTTCGACTCGGGTGCCACGGGTGGTATCCGCCGCGACGAGATCGGCTACCTCGACTTCCAGATCATGCAATGGTACGCCCAACTCCCTCCCAACCTCCAATTCGACAGCACCAATCTCGCCGCGGAAAACGACCTGCCCGACCGCAAAACCCGCCGCCTCCGCTTCCTCATGTTCCTCCGCAAGAACCAAGCCCGCATCTCCGTCTACCGCCCCATCCTCCACAGCGCCACCTCCATCTCCGAAAACCGCACCCAAGCCGAAACCGTCATCGCCATCGCAAAAGACACCATCACCACCATCATCGGCATCGACCGCATCTCCGACATCTACCGCACCCAACAAGTCTGCTACAACTACTTCCTCGTGCAGGCCCTCGCCGTCATCTTCCTCAGCGTCGCGCACGCCCCGGCCCTCTTCTGCGACAAAACCCGCGAAGAGTTCTACGGCGCAATCGACCTGATCAAAGGCTTCAGCACAAGATCCCACACCACCCGACGCATGTGGAAGACCATTCGCGGCCTCAAGGATCTAGGCTACAAGATCGGACAACTAGCCCAAGGCGAGATTCAAACGCCCCACTCCCATTCCCATTCATATTCTCATCTCCGCCCACAGACCGCGACCGCGCACGACGACGCCCACAGCAACGCCGCCCTGGCCATGGCCGGCCTCGCCGGCCACAAAATCGACCGCAGCAGCGCGCCTGCTTACCCGGCCCCGCCGGCGCTTCAGAACGGAGGCAGCGTCGACCCGGGCTACTCGCCCGGAGACGCCAGCCAGATGGGCAACGAACTCACCGCGCTCTTCGAGATGGCTGGCGCATACGCGCAGCAGAACGGCACGGGGAACGGGGGCGGGAACACGCCCCCGTCCGGCATGGACTTTGCCACGTACCCGGGCGAGGACAGCGAGTTGGGCATGGGCATGGGCATGAATGCCATGTTCGGCAATGAGCCCGAGTTCAGCCGCATCATGAACGAGCTGCTCTAGCATAGGAGGGGTTGGGGTGAGACAGATGAAACGAAACGTGGAACCATGGACGATATTGAACCAAGTGTGCATGCACGTGCGTCTTGCGGGATTGATATTCTTTCAAGAATGAACTGCAATGGATTGGATTGGGTTGTTCTTCATGCCGCTTCTGGCTCGTCGCTCGTAACTCATGCTCGTGTACCACGTACTAATCCTCCTTTAACCCTATCTCCCCGCCTGCCTGCCTGCCCGCCTGCCTGCCTGTCCGTCTGTCACGCCGCTCTTGCAATGCCAGCTGCAAGAGGACCTGGTACAAGAAGAAAGAAATGAATTGTGCCACCGCCATGAACGCGCCACTTTTTCGTTTACTCTTCTGCCTTGGATCGACGCGGCCAGTGTGTGCGTGCCGTCAGCTGTCCGAGTCGTGGTCTGCGAAATAGTGGAACTTTGCCTTCTTTTCTACTGTGTGATTTGGCACCTGTGGTTCCCGCCCTGCTCTCCTCTACGCCGTTTGAGCATCAACGTTAGATGGCGACGGCTGATTCATCGTACGCAACCCAGGCTCTACCGTCGTACGTAAACCAGAAAACTGGGTTCGGTTGCCATCACAGTAGAGAACATGAGTCGTTCGATTCGATATGGGTGTCGCCCCTTAGCCCCCACCAGCACCCACAGTCGCTCCTCCATGACTCGACCTTGAAGCCTTTGATTTCCGTTTCGTTGACGCTGTGGCTTTCGCAGGTGACCGCATGACTTGGTCTCCGTCATGTTCTTGCTCTTCGGCTTCTTCTTCGTCGTCCTCCTCATCACCACCCTCTTCATCTGCTTCTTCGTCGGGATCACCGTCCACGTTCCCACCGTACTTCTCGTGATATATCCTCGCTTCGTCGAGCTCGTTGATATCCAGAGGTTTCGACCTGAGCCACTTCATTCTTGGGCCGCCCTTGGCTCTTTCTGAGACTCTAAAGCCGTAGATCTTCGGCTCATAAATCTTCCCGCGTCCAAGCCCGGGGGCCAGGTTCTGCGTAGCGACGCCATTGATGGAAGCTGGTTGTGGAGGTAATGCTGCAAGCACAGCCGCTTCTGCTGCTCTTCTCTCATCTTTAGACGGCTGTGTGTTCACTCCGGGTATTGGTGGGGCAGATGGCAGGGTGAGACTAGAACTGCGACTGGCATTGCCGAGATTCTGCTGCTGGGCCGCTGCCTCGTTAGGGCTGAGCACACTTTCGGTCTCATCCCTTTCATTTGCAGCGCCATTGTCTCTCGACCGCTTTTTCGCAGGTGCAATATCCAGATCTGGAAACGTCATCAGAAACAGTCCTGGGAACGTGGTACCGAAGAAGGCTCCATCAACTGCCTGGAACCTAGAGTTTGGTGGGGTGTAGATATCCAAACAACTGGGGCAGAATAGTTTCACTGTCTCTTGACCAGGTGTATCCGTGCGACCGACAGGCAGGACTTTGGTGCCATGACAGTAGACGCGAGGACAATATCCAAAGTGCGCCATTTCGTATTTCTCCATCATCTGCTGGATGCCAGGACGGGAGGTTATGTAGCGTGCGTGGATGAGGCCGTAGAGCAGCTCAGCGCTCGACTCAATCACGCTGGTGTCCGAACTACTCCTCCCCCTCCTCTTGCCACCATTCGCTGCGGCACCGGCACCCTCGGCAGGCTGATCTAGCTCTTCACCCAACAGGCCCTCGTCTTCCTCCTCATCTTGTTCTTCGTCCTCCTCTTCTTCCTCCGAGAGTTCAGAGCCAGTTTCGGATGGTTCCACGTCGAGTATCATCTCAAGAGCCTCTTTGTACATGGGGACCTGTGCCTGGAGGCCAGTGAGGTTGAAGTCGTCTTCTATAAAGTCTTCTGACACCTCGGCGAAGTATTCGTGGCCCATCAGGCTGCAAAAGGTGCTGATCCAGCTGTCCACGCCGGCGGAACTAGTGCCTGACATGGTGTCGGACATACTATGAGCCAGTCTGACTCACAGGATTCGGAACGAGGGTAATTGGGATATATGAGGAACGGTCTCGGCGAAGTGAATCGACGAAGCGACTTCGATCGACTCGACGTGTGTTATAGCCCCAGCGAGGCAGTAGAGTGGCGGTCGGCAGGTGAAGTTATCGGTCCATGCTGCGGCTGCCAAGTACCGCCTGAAGCTCGAGTTGAATGCCTCCTGCTCGCAAAGGACTCTTTCTCGACGAGGAGGGGTGATCGAGGGTCCCACGGCTCAGAAATAGCGGTACGAGCGCGACGTTTGCGTTTGGCGGTCGAGTGTCTCTACAAAGGCAGCTGAACACGCTTTTTCGACTGCAGTGTTGTATGTGTATGGGTCTGCGAAGTACAGCTCAGATGGGCAACTGGAGACCTGGCAGTCGCAACCGTGCTTGGCAGAGCGGTTCAGACACGTGGGAAGGCACAGTGGTGTAAGGCTGCGGCCTCGGCAAGGCATCAACAGTAAACCTCACAAGCCAGTAACTACCCAAAAAAGAAGTCGACCGTCAAAGTTAATGCAAATAAGTTTAGGTTCCATCTAGGCTAGTAGTCCCTATATTAGATGCAGTCCGTCCGCCCTAAGTTGCGTGTTTAGGGGTCCCCTTGCACCCTATCTTCCTATTCGTGCTCGGGGACTCATTGGTACAGTAGTGGCTTGCCTCAGTACGACGACCTCAACCGATGCTACACGTACTTTGAAACCAGATTGTCTGTCACCGATACATCGGCAGTGGTTCTGGTATCAATAAAGTATAGCAAGCTAGGAGGACGCTCAGCCGTCATGACTTTTCCCACATACACTCCCGCTGTGACAGAAACGCCACTACAGCAGTATGTCCTGTCTGCACTAGATCCACTGCGACGCCTAGCTAGCTCTCACCAAACTCCGTCCCTATCCAAGTATTTGGACAACTAGAAGTCCCATGCTTTCCGATCTCGTGCAAATCAAGCCTCATCCTCACAGTTGTCTGCCGACGGGCACAGATAGTCAGGCTCGATTGATGCAAAGTCGAGTGGTTCAACCACATTGGCCGCAAATTCATCGATGAAATTGCCTATACCCATGTCAGAATCGACTTCATGTCTGCGAGATCGATCGACTTACCTGGTGGTCCATAGTTGCAGACAGTGAAGTACGGTCTGATTCCGCTGCTGGGCTCGATGTTTCCAAGCCCACTTGCAGTGCAGTTAGTCGTGTAGCAACCCACCCTTTGAGTGGCCTGCCACACAATTTGGCTGAAATGGCCCCATTCGTGCAAGGTATCTGTATCAGGCTCGCCGCCATAGTAGGTGTAGAAATTGACCTCGCCATTATAGAAGCCGCTAGTGATGATGGCACCCATCTGTTCAGGGAGGTAGCCGGCACCTATGTTTTGGCCGTAACAAGCTTGGGCATTGCCATTAGCATCGGGTGGGCAGTCTATTTCGCTGTAACAGAGTCAGTGAGCCAAACAATGCGAAGGAATGTCAATGGACATACGTGTTATGCTCGTAGACGCAAGTGTCGCCAATCTTCTTAGCAGTTGCAGCGAGTGCCTCATCCCAGGTCAGGGGATCCGCTGTGTGGTTTGCACGGTGGCGATTATGGTGACGGATGATCGTATCGATGTAGGCCTGGTTCGTGATCTCTGGCCCACTGGCGTCAGAAGTCGCGCTCGTAGACGAGGAAGACGTCGAGGATGTGGAAGGTGAAGTTGTAGTTTCTACATCGGTCGTGGTGGTAGAGGTAGTACTGACTCCAACGTTTGTGGTAGTCGCTTCGCTAGTGGTCGACTGGGTGGTCGTGGCTTCGTCGCTTGTAGTGGCTTGACCACTGGTAGTCGATTCGATGCTAGTAGTCTTTGCACCTATTCTAGTCGTTAGCGTCGCGTTTGTTCACCTTGGCTTGGTAATGGAATTTCCAGGTGACGGTAGCGCTGCTTCGAGAAGCGGGCAGATTCCGATAAAGATGCGCGCAATGCGCCACAAGGAGAAGCCCTCGCCACTCCCGAATCCTGAGCTACTCTTTATGGGATTTATAAACATCCTTCCCAGTCACAACCGTACGTGAGAGCCTGACACTAATCTTCATGACTGCGAACCATCTGCACAGTAGTCTAGGTAGAACGGTCGTGGTATGATCACCTTGATCACTTTTCCACATGGCTTCTGCTCCGAAGAACAGGCATGTCGATCGAGATCTCAGACGAGAACGAAGGTGAAGAGGATGCAAATAGAGAAGTGCAGAAGGATAGGACTTACCGGTGGTTGTACTGGTCAGAACAGAGCTTGTTGAGCTTGTCGTTGCGACCGTGTCAGATGTGGTGGTCGAGACATCCTCGTCGGCGGGGTCGAGTGCAATCTCCACCGCTTGACAAGCATCAGAGGCAGATGTATCGTCAGTCAAGACCACGAGATCGTCACCCTGCACGCAAAACCCTTGCACGTCGGGAACAGAAACGTTGCCATCTGCATCGATGTTGATCTCGACTGGAGTTTCTGGTATTGTGTCCTGGACCTTGAACCGCAGAGGGTCGACAGCCTCGTCAAGTCCCACATATCGAGTACCGCTTCTCAGATTGCCATCTGCATCGAGACTGAACACTGCTGCGTCTGCTTCGTTTGCGACCAGGATACTCTGGCCTTCCTCGTCAAAGGAGAGATACTCGACTGCCCTCTTCGATAGTCGTTGGGGGGCAGGCGTGCTGGTCGGCACATTGAACACAATGAAGAAGGACGAGCTGGTGACTTGCGGATCTGTTGAGCTAATTGACGTTGGTGTAATGGTCGTGGTCGTCGCCGGGCTGGTTGGTATGGGTGTCGAAGGAGCAACGGGTTCATCGTCGTCGGGTATGAGCACCGAAGTTCCATTGCCAGGAACACCAACTGTAGAGTTTGTCATTGCTGTAGTCGATCGGCTGCCTCCTAATCCGTCATTCATGTTCGTGTTCGAGGTGCTTGAAGCGAGCGGAAGCGTAAAGCTCGTCAGAGATGTGTCCAAGGAGCTTGTGGTCGAGGGTCGGATGCCTCCAATTGCGCCATCTGTTGCATAGTACGTTGTGTACTCGGTGAAGGTAATGGTACTAGTATAGCTGTAGCTCTCGCAGACTGCAACGGTAGTCTGAGCTTGCACACCAGCGGCAGCCGCCACGGCCATCAATGTTGCTGGCCGCATCTTGGATCAAAAAAAGAACGAGTGACAGGGACAACACCACGAATCCAACAGCAAGACAAGATACAAAGACACGAGTACCGGGCTTCGCGCAGACATATGAGATGGAAGAGGCTTGACTGTACATACCTCGGAATTCATGGTTGCTGCGCATTCCTCCTCCAAGATGAAGGATCAACATTCCAATATCAGACTCCAACGGTCTGTGCGAATCCTAGTCATGCAGCTCACACGTCTCTCGACAATCACAGAGACGTGCAGTGACTTCACTTTGGCTTTCTTTTCGTTGTGCTCGTCTACGTGTGTGGAATTCATGACTTCGCTGAGGGGTGTAGACTCTGGTGACGCGATAGCCGTGTATCATTCTCATCAGCACCGTGAATTAGTTGTGAACTGCCCTGTGGCAGTGTCAAAAGGGCGTCAGACATGTCTTGGGGCCCATTGGCGAAGGGATGCGATGGTTCTATCCTGAGATTGGGAAATGTTAGAGGCTTGTCACGTGCAGCAGTGGCTCGCGCGCCACTTTACCTACAGTATCCTTGCTTCGCAGCACCTCAGCTCGTTCTCAAATCGATCACCCTTGCTTGTACGACGACTTCACACTAGACTTCCGCCGTTCGCTATCCTGCCAGTCAAACTCCAAGTACATAAGTCTAACCTTCGCTCTAGGGTTGACAACAGCAATACATCTGTTTGGAAGTGACGAACGTCTTTCAGACACAGATCTTGTGTCATAAACCTCGATAATACCAGTGTCAGGAGTTTAGCCTTGTGAATCCTTTCCTCGTAGCCCTGTTTGGGCTAGACAGCGAGCGCAAAGGTATGCTTGAGCGCGTATCATGTTCTTCCGCCCTGTGTATCTCATCGTCTATCACATGAACAGTGAAAACTCTCTCCTCTTCATGCCCAACACTGCACCAGCCCATCTTGACCATGCTAGAACGTGATATGGGCGGAAGAGAAGTCTTCGTACCACCGGATTGCTTGCGAACCGCAGGTGCCTTCTTCTCCAACAGGTTGGAATCAGCCAGGAGGCTGATCATAGCTCCGATTGAAAAGGGGTTCTTGGGCAGAACCTTCTTCGTGCTCATCAACCATCCAGGGATGGCTGTGCAGACTAATATGCTCACCAGCAAGCCAGATAACACACCCGTTGCAGCTCCGTTCAAAAAGAGACGATATGTACCTGAGTCCCTGACAACGCCAACAACAGACGTGAAACTGGTCACTGCGGACGCCGCAACCTCAGCTGTCCGGAGCGCAACATGGTATTGTTGAGCCCGTACAATGCCCTGCGAATACTCGATAGCCCCAACGATCCTCCGAACCTGATCTGGGTCACCAAAATCCTCGTCCGCTAGTCCAAATCGCGTTTTCACCGCATCCCAGAAGCTCTCCCCAAACTGGCCGCTCGCAGCTTGTGCGGGCATTGCTGAATAGGGCAGAGTTGTGATAGCTTTAGTGAAAAGCATTGAAGTGCCCTCTAGTGGTACAGGTGGTTCCTGGGTGTCTACCTGCAGGTCCGGATAGACCAGAGTCACGTTAACATCCAGTTGTTCTGTGGTTTCGTAGCAAGCGAGACCCCTTGCGTATGTCACATTGTCAGTTTCCGAGGGCCCTCCTGTGGGTCCCTGATAACCCCAATAGAAGTTGAGGAATGGACATCCCTCATTGGTGTTGTTCAAAAACCCTGTCCAATAGAATCCTCCTCCACTGCTTGCCCCAGTCAAGGATTCGACCTCGCTTGAGTTCCCAGTGCATGCTTCATCTGTTCCTAGCTTGTTGGCCAGAATACCCTTCTTACCTGGCCCTCCTAAGGCATCGATGTATTCTAAACCGCCAATGTCTTCCTGATCGTAAATCGTGCAGTTTAAAGCCGTCCGAATCGCGGGAATGGTTCCACGAAACCTTGAATCCACGTTGTTGCTCAGGGCTCGATCAAGGTCGCGATCTATACCGAACGACGCCAGCGCGAGGTTTCCATATGTCCATTGAGGATAAGACAAGTTCGAGGTGAGGATTAGACCTGAAATAGAACCACTGTTGCCTATGGTACCATTGTCGTCGGATCCATTATCTATAAACCAAGACTGTTGGCTAAGGGTGGCATCTAAGTTCGAAGCAACGGGCAACGCTGTGAAGACACCACTGACAGCAATGGTCAGAAAGGCCGCCAGCATGGTAGCGAACGTCATGAGAAAGACTGCTATTTGACGGTCGCGTAATGTGTGCAACAGGACTTCGATCTCCGTCATAGATAGGTAATTCCTGGATAATGTCCTTTTCGCGTCTGAGCCCGAGCAAAGGAGACAGTATGGCGCGATACCCTAGTAGACGGTGTTGACCGCTCGAACATACATCGCGATAGAGGCCATAACAAACGCCGGAAGGATAGACCAAGAGAGACTCCTGGCCCCAGATTGAGAGACGGCCGCCAGTCCCTGTGCCCTGTTCGACAAGATGAGCAATACCTGGAGCGCAACGACCAGAGCAGCCACGATGCAGGATATCGTGATTCTTGAAAGCAAGGCAACTGTCAACGGTCTCCACCAGCGTAGAGATTCGTCTAAGCTCGGCTGCTGTAACTGAGTCGATGGCGAGGTTTGCTCAAGCGCGAACCGAAGACTTCCAGCCCCACCGAAAGCATCGCCAGGTTCTTCGATGAACAATGATTTGTAGCTGTCTGAGCCATGAACCTGCTGCAGGGCGGTCAGCTGAAGCGATCCGCTTCGTGAGAATGATCGTGCGATGTGTGGATTCTGTACGAGGATCTCAGCCAAGCCAACGAGTTGTGCTGGATCGCACGGCGTTACTGAAATCTTAGATAACCCAATGATCAAGTACAGGATCAAAATTACAATAGCTCCGAGAAGGGCTTCCATGGCTCGCAAAGGGGTCGACCTTACCAATAGGCGGTCGCCAATGATAGTCGCGGTGCCCTGTACTGTAGTGTTGTCTTCTTGCGTCATTTCAAAGTGACTAACCATCGACAACGCTTGTTTGGAATACACAACTGACATGTTCAAATACAGATCCGTTGTGAGTAAGTCCTTCAATCTGTCTGGGCCCACCGAACGCAGCGTCCTCATCTCGGCACCTTGCATTTCAGGATTGCCTTTGATTGGGAGTTTCTGTCCTCCAGTAAAATCTGCTAGAGAGATCGTGGTGATCTGAGATAGCAGGTACCAATTAGATATGTTGTCAAAGTTGCCACGCTCTGCAGTCTCATCCAGAGATATTTGAGGGAGGCTCCCTCGCGATAAGTCGGTGGAGTTGAAAGTAACGTTACCTGGCAGCGACGAGAGTCTGTGGCTGCAGATCCATTGCTTGGACCTGAGAATCTCTATGTCCGCGGTGGGTGCCTCATCCGGGCACCCGGATTGTGATGGATAGGGCCCTACTTCGCCATTCTGCCTCGCCTCGCCAAACATGAATAACATCCGGACATGCTTGTTGTCGGAGTATATACCCTCATCGCAGTTATCGTATTTGAACGTTGCAAAGTTACCAACATCGCCATTGTTGCCATATTCATAAAAGTAGTTGGGAGACATAGTACAGTTATTGACGGTTGCATTCATTGATGCATTCAGGCTAGGGTCGTTGAGGGTGCTTGTATTGCTATAACAAGGCGACCACATCCAAGAGTAACTCCAGAAGCCGAGATCCAATCGAGCTTCTTCGCAGTTCAAGTCGAACACCAGGACCTCCACCGGCGCTTGTCGTATTGAGTTGCCCGATATGTTATTTGCCAGCAATTCAAATGGCTGATAAGCGTGTTGGGGAGTTGTGCCAAACGGGTAGGATAGATTCAAGGTATCAATTGCGTCAATGATATTACCCGGGAGCGTTGATGTGCTGCTGAGGATGGCGGTCCCGTTATCGATGAATTTTAGTGTGGTTTGATAAGGAACGTCTGTCAAAGTCGCGGGTCGTGGCACAAGCGACAACAAGGAGGTAGAGACGACGATCAGTATTGTTACTAGATTGGCAACGAGTGTGCTTGCGGTGACTGCAAAGTGGCGATTGGCTAACGAATGCCAGAGAATCTCGGGCATCGTGGGGGAGATGTAGTCAAGAAACACGCTCCTGGAAGCTGGAACTGAAGAGTTTTCGTGCATTGCGAACCATGGTGCCATCTGCCTTACTCGATAGTCAACACGATTCCAAAGCGCAAGGAACAGTGTCAGGACTGCGGTCGGCCCATAGGTCCAGAGATAGTGATATGACATGCTAGTAGACGCCAGACCATCATGCCGGATAGAGAATACAGTCAGTACTTCCAAAGCTCCTAACATTGCCGCAAAACATAACAAGAACACCAATAGGACCGACCTTCGCGCCCACGACGGCCGCCAGCCATGATCTGTGTTTCCGCTGGTGTTGATCTGCTGTCGTTCGGGAGGTGATTGCTGACGAGGCTTCAAAGCGGTGTACGAAACCGCAGCGTCTCTGCTAAACACCATTATCACTATCGGTGATACCAGTCAGGTCAGGTCGAATTTTTCCTATACCGAACATATGGTACTGCTCCCAGAGCTAGGCTGAACTCGAGCAGGGTCCTGAAGCACATCGGGCAGTATTCAGCGTGTATCCGTACACTCTCAGGTACCGCAAGTGAGATGTGTCAGCTTGCAGGATGGACACGTGTTTTTGCGCTGAGATTGCATTGAGCTTTAGAGAACGGAAAAACATCTTTGACAAGTGAAGTGTCTTTTCTGGATGTAACCCTGACAGCTGACAGGGAACAAAATGCTAGGCATGTTAAATGCTACATGCCTAGCATTTTGTAGCAGCGGCGACCGGTCAGATACGCGATGCATTCACGACTGGGGCGGTTAGTAACACCAGCTTGGCTATCAACCTTCAAATTGGTTACTCTTCCAGGACTAACCTCAGCACCAACGCTAAAATTAGCGTGTGACAGCTTCCATCCACTGACCGAAGTCAGTAATGATTAGCGCGCCGCCTTGAGCGGCGTCGAAATAGTTGGGCACTCAGTCGGGTTCCTGACGGTTTGGACAGGATAATGCATGTGTCCGCCCTAGTCGGCGGAACCCACATGTAGTCGATGTCCTCTTGCTGGAAGTGTGAGTGCATTCTGCTGGGTCCTGCTGGCACTGGCGAGGTGCATGCGATACGTATCGTATAACTCTATTCGATCAGCAACATCTGAGTCACAACAGACCGTGGAAAAGCAGTGTGCCGACGTCGCACTAGCTCCAGCAGTAGAAGAAGTTCACACCGACGACGTTGAGGTAAGGGGGATGATCTAGATCAAGACATTATAGGCAATAAACGTGTTGTGCTGCGATGGGTAAGGAAGACGCTACACACTTGAGATAGGTAAGTATCATTCATGACACACAGTGAATGGGAAGCAGCAACTCAGTGTCCACCTGACAAGCTTATCAGATAGTTTGCGCCTCTAACAATACCGCCGGTATCGAGAAACGAGTGACCGCATCAACCTGGCTAAGGTAAAAGCGTAACATTCACGTGCCACTTCCATAGTCGGCGCCTCATTATGCTTCTTCTGAAGTATCACTATTGTTCCCTCCTCCCTGGTGCTCATCTACTTCTTGTTCTACCTGCTCAGGCGCAGTCGCGACAGACTCATCCGTCGACCCTGAGCTCGACACCGTGACCGCCGATCGTGGCCGTGCATGGTTATTGCCAGCTCCTTCAGTTGCACTCGACGTAACATTTGTATCAACTTGTGAATCCAATGCAGTAGCACGCTTTGCCTGCGGCGTGCCCGTGTCTTTGGACGTACCATCCGTAGTAGCTCCTGGCTCTTCACCATTTCCATGCATTAGGGCGTTCTTGGCTGGCTCGCTCTTAGCAAGATCTGATGCAGGAATGAATTGTGCCTGCGCTACCATCTGGTTCCGTAGATCCTCGTATCCGGCCGATGGCCTCCCCCCTTGCTTTAGCGGGCCAGCAGCAGGCGGCGCCGGCGCCGGCGCAGGGTATGCCTGCCAACTTCCTCGGTTGTGACCTCCGGCAGGTGGTAGTGGGCATGGCGGATAGCCGCTCGGTGGTAGAGGACCGTATCCTTGATAGGGGTATTGCGGGGGAGGATAAGGGTAAGGATAAGGGTAGGGGTAGGGAAAACCATGTTGAGGCGGCTGTTCTTGTGGTGGCGGACAAGCATGATGCTGGCTAGCCGGTGGTAGTTTGCCGGCATAGTCAGCCTGCCAGTGTGGAGCGTAGCCTTGAGCATATGTAGGACCGCTCCAGACATGTGATTGATTCTTGTTTGCGGACGACGGTTCAGTGCTAGTCGGAGTTTTGACAGTAACAGCTGCGTTGAGCAACGTCCGAGGCTTTACAGCACTAGGCGCGCTAGGCAGAGTTGGCGGCTGGACAGCATCAAGTGTGTTGTGAAAGTACCCCTTCATTTTTGCATCTTCTGATTGACGGATCATCTCACGTGCGCCAGGTGTTTTGGACGCCTCTACTAGCTTCAGAGCCCCGCCGAGTGGCTGCTGAGGGGGACGCTTCGAGCGTGATGGAGTACCTGTACGCACAAGGGATGTGGCCTCGTCAGCAGCATCGACGGTCTCGAGCACGCCCATGATCGGCTGATTTGATGCGACAGCAGAAGTCTTCGACGCGTCTTTCGACGGTGCCACCGGCTCGCGCAGCTGTAGCACTCCCTGCTCAAGAGCAGAGGCTGGTCGTGACTGCAGCGGAAATTGTGGTGTGGCTCGAATGCTAGATTCTTGAGTCTGAGATTGGGAATGACGCTGTGATGCTACTCCGTTCTGCGGTGAGTCAAGCGATATGGCTGGGGGTTTTCTTGTCGCTGTAAGGGGTGTCGCTGGTCGAAGCTCCTGCTCGACAGCTCGTTCCCCGCTGTTCCCTGCGCCAGCAACGACAGGCTGAGATTGCGAATCTTTCTCCGACAGCTGAGCTGGATGAGCATCACTTCCAGGCTGAGCAGGAGGATCGACATGCGAAAGCAGCTGATCAGGTCGACATTGCAGCGCGGGATTCCGAGTCTCCAAGAAGGCTGACTGCGTCGCTAACGGCGCCGGGGCAACAGCGTTAGCGGCAGGGTATGGCGGCCCACCTGGATACATGGGCGGCCCAGCAGACACAGGCGGTCCAACGTGACGGAAAGAAGCATCTGAGACAGTATATTGTGGCTGTTTAGATGGGGAAAGGGTCACTTGACATGGTGGTGGTGGTGGCGGCGGCGGTGTTGGATAATATCCCTGTGGCGGCGGTGGATAAGGATAATGAGGGTACGGGTATGGTGGCGGATAAGGAGGATATAGTGGCGACTGTCGCTTCTCTGACTCTAGTCTTTCGAGGCGTTCCTGAGTGGCGGCTAGTTGCTGCTTCAGAAGCTCGAGTTCCGACAGCGGCACAGAAGCAGCATCATCAGCAGCAGCGCTTGGCCGATTCTTCCTCCCATGTTGCACCGCGTTCCCTTGCTCCTTCTCGACGTTATCGACCGGTTTCGAGGAGAGATCTGCCGATGCATCAACGCCCCAGGTTATATTCCCGTGTAGAAATGTACCCTCCATCTCGCCGGGCAACATCGGACGGGCGATTGGTTTTTTCCGCGGAGGTTGATGCGTCTGCATCTCTCTGATCTTCTCATGGGGGAACAGAGTTACCTCTACGGCAGGATTATCAGCCTCAGCCGCAAGATCGTCATCATCAACCATAATGATGCCACCACCGTTGCTATCATTGTCGCTGTCTACACCCTGTTCAGGTGCACTATCTCCTCTTACTTGAGCTTCTCTCTCAACCGAACCTAAGAAGTCGATCATTGGCTGCAAACCTTCGTCTGTGAGTTGCTGGCCGTGAGTATTGACATTTGCATTCCTACGAGGCTGACGACTTGCTGTATTTGGCCTGCCTGTCTTCTTGGGTGCACTCGGCTTGACCTCTTCCTTCTTCTTCTTCTTGGCAGCACGTGGGTCGCTTCTGGGCAGCTCCTCAGCAGCCTTGGGGTCGAGTATTTCCAGTAACCTCCTCCTCTTGCTCGCTCGTCTGGGTGGGGGTGCTCGTTCTGCGAAAGTCTTGTGCAGTGGCACATGCCTGTAATGTACCTCGAGGTTGTTCTTGGTGAGGGAGAACTTGATGGCAATAAGACCCTTACAGGCATAGACCGGCTTCGTTATCTTCCTATTCTCCATGCCAAGGCCACTATTGGCAGCTCGTCCCTTGTTCAAAGTGCTGTCATTGCAGAAGTAGGAGAAGCGATGCGCTCTGTCTTCTCTGCTGAGCCAGTTGTTGTGGAAAGAGTATCTGAAGCCATCTGCCCGTTGCACTGCTTCGACAATGATTCTCGCCACAGCTTTCTGGCGCACGATCTGGTCCTTTGGGTTTGGAGTGTCTTGCAAGACCTCGACGACGGAGACGGCCGTCCGCCTCACCAGGTCAGTGACATCGGCTGGGGTCCATTGAGTACTTGGGTCTCGCTTGAAGTCTCTCGTATAGACCATGAATGCAGCGGTGACGGGGAAGTGAAACTCGATGGTGGCATGCTCAGCTGGGGCGGTAGGTGCCGAGAGGTACTCTGCAAGGTTGGCTTCGAGATCGTCGATGTCCTTGCAGTCGAAGCGAACATACTCGGCATGGGGATCTTTGGCATGACGACCACGAGGTTGAGGCGTCTTGTTCAGCCATAACTCGTGGGTGACTTCAGTGGCTGATGGCGCTGGCGCATCGATCGGCGCGTCGCCGTGGTCTTGGATGTCGGCCGCAGGGCGGTATTGGGACTGGCCTTGCTCTTCATAGTATGATAATGGACCGGAGGCATGGTCGTAAGTTAGTGCAGCTGGAGCTTGGTGATATCGTGAAGTACCATGCCCACTGGCTTCAAGCAAGATGTCCATCTGCTATGATATGGGCCAATCCACGCCTAAGGCCAGTAGGGAGTATTGGGCATTCTGACGTCTCGGGCACCGAAGTATTGCGACATCTAGCGTCATCTCCTTAAGGAAAGGCGTGTATGATGTTTGGCTTCCCGCGGCAGCTGCAGCAAGGATATGGCCGATCCGCGGTACCTACCTACTTGGCAAAGTTACCTTAATTTCTCCAGATTCACATGCAAGTGCAGATAAATTGAACTTATGGTGGCATGCAAAACACAACGAGAGGTTTAAGTGCGACAACAAGCCTGGGAAAGCACGGTTTGTCAGTAGTACGCCAGCCACCTGTTGCATCCTTGGGCACCCTCCGATCGCGTACTCTTCCACCGAAGCCTGTGCTACTCGTCTCCTCATCCCCCAGTGCGCCTGCCAGGACCATTCAGAGCAGACACTACTCCAGGATGGCACCAATAGATCCCTCGACCGCTCGGCCGATAGTATTCTCCGGTCCCTCTGGCACCGGTAAATCTACTCTCCTAAAGAAACTATTTGCAGCGCACCCCGACCTCTTCGGCTTCAGTGTCTCGCACACAACCCGGAAGCCTAGGTCTGGCGAGGAAGATGGCGTACACTATCACTTCACCACACCCGAGCAGTTCGAGAAGATGATCCGCGACGACAAATTCGAGGAACATGCCAGGTTTGGTGGGAACTATTATGGTTCCTCGAAAGCATCTGTGCAGGCTGTTGCGGACGGTCAGGGGAAAAGCATCGATGGTTCCGCGGCCGAAGGCAAAAGAATCTGTGTCTTCGACATCGAAATGGAGGGAGTCAAGCAGTTGAAGAGGAGCAGCTTAAACCCCAGAATATGTTTCATTCAGCCACCTGATGTCAAGACACTCGAAGAGAGGCTGAGAGGGAGAGGCACAGATTCCGAGGAGGCCATCCAGAAGAGGTTGGCTCAGGCAAAGAATGAGATTGAGTACTGTAAGACCGAGGGCAAGAACGACAAGGTAGTGGTCAACGATGACCTGGATCGGGCCTTCAAGGATGTGGATGACTGGGTCATGAAGGATCTGACGAGTCAATCATGACGACGGCCTGTGTGACCACGCGCGAAGGCACGTCCCTGCCAGCTGTGCTGGAGCATGTCGGCGGCGAGGCTATAGACGACAACAGCGTTACTGGAAGTCGATGCATTACTATATGTCATGCCACGAAGGACATGAAGAACCGGAAAATATGAGACCTGCTCTCCCATTAATCTCCATTTCCACACGCTTGACACCACATCGCTTGCTTTTCGCAACAGGAATGTCAAAAAGGCTGATCAGACGCTCGCTACTAAATTCGCCTCTCACATAACGCCCCTATGACTGGCATTAGTAGCCGTTCATGGTCATTCTCTGCGAGCTCCTGCTAAGCTCCCGATCTGCAGCTGGCGATATCGGCCTGCTTCCAGACATGCCACCAGCCGCGCTGGATTCTTTCAGTGCCAGCAGCTGCTTAGCTCGGAACGTCTCATAGTGTATCTGGCTCGTAGTCTCGATCAGATCTTGCAGGTGAGTCCTGGTGAGGAAGTTTCGGAGGTAAACAAATTCACAGTGATTTTCGTCTTCCACGTTGATCACGCCCCATCTGTTCTGTCGACCTCGCACTTGCTTGCCGTTAACGATGATGCTCTTCTCGCTGCCCACAACGGCGAATGGGATAATCTCCTTGATGGTTGTGTTCGTGGCTCGCTCCTCATCGTCCAGCTCATCGTTGTCATATGGGTACATCTTGAGGTTGTGGAAGGCGAATTCCTCCTTTATTCTCTCCTTGAAGGCGCGTCTTTCCTCCAATGTGAGTGAATCTGATTTGGCAATGACCGGCACGACGTTGACCACGTCCGAGAGTTTCTTGAGGACGACGATATCAATAGGCTTGAGCGCATGGCCGGACGGCTGAATGAAGAACAAGCAGCAGTGGATTCGGGTGTCCTGGATGTAGCGCTCTCGCTGAGCGGTGAGCTCCTTTCGGAGGTAGGCAGAGTGCTGGTCCTTGATATACTTGACGATGGGGTCCCAACTGCTCGCGTTAGCATAACCTCCTGTCTGTCACGGTTCAGTCTTACCATCTATCATTGTTGACCTGGTCTCCGTACCCGGGCGTGTCAACAATGTTCAGTCTCAACCGTACACCATTCTCCTCAATGACTGCCCTCTGTTAGTGACCAAGCGTGCGCGTGCTGAACTCTCGACATACTGTGTGAAACTGTCTGAATCTCGGTTGTCGACCGCACTGGCTCATCTGGCCGCAGTCGCCCCTTGGAGTCTATGAGGTGTGATGCAAAGATGGTGTTGATCAGCGTGGACTTCCCCAGACCGGTTTGTCCTACTTCAATCAGAACGTGCTTATCCTTTGCTTGCGTTCCACGTACCGACGCAGATGACGTTGAACTGAAAGCCTCGTTTCAACAGCTTTTTCTCGATCTGCTGCGTGATCGAATCGAAACCAACGTGGCTTCTTGGGAACACGGCGTTCCCTTGCGACATTGCCATGGTCATGTTGCCGTACGACCTATGGTGGATCTAGTCGTGAGTTCGAACAGCCTCTTGAGTTGAGCGCGACGCAGCAAGGCTTGACGGAGACTGAGTTGGAGGGTAGGAGGTGCGATGGACTATGGTGTTGACTTCCCCAGACGAGTCTGGCTGCATCTGCTGTCGGATAATTTGGCGTTCCTGATCCCCTATTTCGACGCCAAGCGGGCAGGGGCACGCGCTAGAGGGGACGACCGATCGGTCTTTCCTCCTCGAGCGACAAAATGCCTCTAACCCTGAACGGCATAGTCGTCCCTTACGCGGCAGCTGCGACTGCCAGTAATTTACAGATTTGGCAGCAACGAGCACAGTTGATAGGACTGCGGCTTCATCAACACATTTACCCAGCACCGAGCATGGCATTGCTACAGCGCCAGGCAGGCATCAGTCTGTCACGAGTCCTCTTCGGGTCAGCTTCGACATCAGTTCTAACAAGGACTGCACAACCTCTTTTGTCAGCGATCGCATTACCGTCCATCTCGATACAAGTCCCCGGTTTTCTTGCAGATATCTGGGAAGGTATATTGCGGGCTGTGCCCAAGAAGAAGACCTCGCACATGAAAAAGCGCCACCGCCAGTTAGCAGGAAAAGCATTGAAGGATGTCAAATCGATAAACACATGCCCAGGATGTGGCAGACCGAAAAAGGCCCATCATCTATGTCCTTACTGTGTCGCTGGTAAGTCACGATGGGTGATTGAGAGAACTACAGATGCTAACAATCGATGCAGAGATCAAGCAAAGTTATTTAGACAAACTGTTGGACAAAGTACCTGCCGACAAATGATTGAGACCTCGATTTACCTAGCTGAACCCCAGCTAGTCGCAACACCAAGTCTGCTCGAAAACCAGGATCGCCTCAACCAGGTAGTCCCTGTCCGACTTTGCAATGGACGAGTTATGCTAGCGTGTGTGTACATATAACTCGTTTGGATCGTGCCAGAAGCGTCTAAGGAGCGGGCGGCTGTAGATCGCGCATGCTGGCACATCATCAGGGGAACTGGGAAGGCTTGCGAGCTGTCGGAGCTTCGCGCAAAACGCCCCTATACCGTGAAGTCGCAGGAAGTCTTCCGAGTTGCGGTCACTGGAGAAGCATAAGATCAGTGCATGGGGGTGACAGGACAGACACGAGCACCAATACGCCACGGGTATATTCCTATGACAATCACCACAGCCTCGACTGTGTTGGGTCATTCAAAGGGCTGACGCCTATAGAAGCCAGACTGTGCTTGTGGCTAGCGAGCATGTACATCTGTAGTTTACGTCATGCTTTAGAAGCGCGGCCTGTACATCTGTAAAACAATCAAATGTGTACCTTACAAGTAGCCAATGATGTTTGCTTGAGATCTGAGCCTTTGCTATTCTGGAGAACACCTTCCGTAAAAACATTCCGATCATCCACGAAACTTGTCCACGGAGCATGACATCCTGCGCGCATCATGGTGAGACTCAGCTCTACCAGCTTGTGAATGTTGGCCTCATCTTGGCGTCCTCTAACAACATGTAGTCAAAACAATATCTCGCTCAGCATACAATCGATAATGGTCTGACGCCACAAAATCAAACGCTAATCCGCGAAAAGAGCTGACGGTTCGCAGCACATAACACAGACATCTTCGCCCTAGCCGCCACACCGACCCAAATTATCACAGGTTCCGGCAGTCCAGACCTGAAAATTCACTCGACCACAGATGCAGATTTCACACAAGATCAGGTCCTGAAGAATGCTCATCCGCTTGGCTGCCATCACATCGCCATCTCGAGAAATCACTTGACGCTCGTCTCAGTCGGTTTTGGCGGTGATGCCAAGATATGGAAGTTTTCCGATGGCATCTGGAAGTCAAATGGGGACATATCCGCCGCAAAGAAGGCTGGTGAGCTCTGGGCTGTTGCACTTGACGCCGATGGACGCTTCTTAGTAGGTACGACGTACGATGGACGAAACAATGTGTGGGAGCTCGTGAGTGAGGTGGTCAGCGAGAAGACTGGAGAAGAAAAGGTCGTTGCGAACAAGTTTGCGGAATACGAAACGAGAGGTGGCTTTGGATTGGCAGTGGACGTGGTGAGTGCTTTTGTTTTTGCCCACCCATACTCAAGCAGATCGCTCTCGCGTGAGCCATGATAGTCGCGCTAACCGTGACATAGTCTCCTGATAATACCTTGACCGCCACATCCCACCCAACGGGCAACATCTACGTCTTCAGCAGCTCGACGACCCGCCTCCTCCACAGCCTACCCACACAAGCCTCACCCGTTCGCACAGTGAAGTTCTCACCAGGCTCAACTCTTCTCGCAGCAGCCGGCGACTCCTGCCTGGTCTCGCTTTACGACGCCAAGTCCGGCGAGGCAGTAGCACTACTGCGAGGTCATGAAGCATGGATCACATCGCTTGATTGGTCACATACAGGTGAGTATCTAGTGTCTGGTAGTCTAGATGGCAAAATCAAGATCTGGAGTGTAGAGACGAGACAGTGTGTATGCACCATGACAGACGGTGAAGGTAGAGGTTTGTGGGCTGTCAAATGGCTGCCAAGAGGAGAGTCGTCTGTTGACAGAGGCAAAGCCGAGAGGTTCGTGACTGCTGGCAATGGGGGTGCTGTTGGGATCTACAGGGAAGCGAGCGGTGCTAGCTGATGTCCGAGCAGATAGGTAATGGTGAGGTAAATTGTTACCACCAATCAACGTCAATGTGTCGTGGCCGCGCCATCCTCAGCATACCTCAGGGCCAAACATCTTTAGACTGATGAAGTGTTCGTAGATAGGACAATTTCCAATAGCTCAGCGAACAAAACACGAACGACACCATAAGGGTTGCTTCCTTGCATAGCTTCCCGTCCTTCCTTATTTTCAGCCTTGAATCTCCATGTCAGTGCGTGGCCAGTGACTCGGGCTGTGATTGCGGAGTGAACACAAGGGCATCAACATCATCAAAGACACGATGCTACGGACATGTACGTTGATAGACTCATACCGATATCTCCGGATCAAGTCCATCCATGCCGTGAGCGAGATGATTGCTACCTAGGTGCAGGCAATCCTTCGTTCATTCAAATGTGTAGATGACGATTTCTAAGCCTGTTCCACAGAGGATGATGTGCACTTGTAAAGCTTAGTGAATACAGTTTGGTTTTAGACATTAGCTTTAGGCGGCCCTTTGCGACGTGTGAGGCCCTTAATCTGGTTAGGTGAGCAAACCCTGCTGCGAAGTGAGTGTGGTTCCTCCGACATTTATGGTGCGCATGGCCATAAACACGAGTAGTCCCCTTTGCCTTAGCTCACTCGGCTCTGACTCTTCTGGTCGAAGTCTAGCAGTAAACATAGTAACCGCGATGATATTCCTAGCCAACAAGAATAGTTTTTCCTCGGTCAATGCGCGGGGTGGCGAGTCTAAAGGTGACGTCGAGGGACGTCGGGATTATATCCCGAGACCCTGTCTGGCCAGATCTCGATAGCGCTTGTCATGTGGAACCGCCACGCTACGCTTGCAATCATACTAGTGTCTATCACTTCCATCCAACGTTATTGACGGGATTGTAATTCCGACGATCGGTCCCTCTGCCACGCGACAATTCGCCCCTGATAGAGGCATTCACATCGCACAAATGCCTCTAGCCTAGTCCTCGCATGTGGGGAATCATCTCTTGTACTTGTAAGAAGGTGCAAACATCCATGGTGCTGAAGCAAGCGTTGTAGGAATGGCCCTTGCCGGATGGTTAATACGGAACCTCGGTACTCTCAGTCTACAGAATGCCACCGACACCGCCATTTTTGACACCCGCGTCTCAACTGTCCGTAAAGCCACATACGACAATGACGGTTTTCTAGAGTTCCGGTGCGATTGTGAATTTGTGTCCACTGGCCGTGACGAGTTTGCAACGTGAACCTGCCTGTCACTTGGTCAGGCCCTAGCATTGCACTAAGGCATTTGGAAGGGCTGGGGCTCCATGTGCCGGACATCTTATTGAACTGACGTTAGGATCTAGCCCTGTCCAAAATGCCAGGATTGGTCGTAGCTAATGGATAATATTCCCGGCCGGCTTGGACTTGCAACTGCCATTTTTCAAACCACGGACAAAGTCGTTTAGCGAGGGACCCTCGAATACGCGCTGCGGGTCGCTATGTCTGATCTTCCACTGTTCCGCAACCCATCAGTGATCAGTCCTAGACATTATCAACATGTCGCAAAACCAACCAGAGCGCAAGAAGAATGCTACGAGCGATAGCATGTCTACTTCGTCTTCGGGCGCTGCTGCAAGCCTGGACGCACAATCCCGCCGCGTAAGCAATGCCTGTCAGGGCTGCAAGAGACGCAAGGCCAAGGTACTGGGCTTCAGTTGCGATTATATCGTCGACCAAAGCCATGCTAATCTCCACTACAGTGTTCCGGTCAACCAGCTCCCTGCGAACGATGTCGTAAGCTGAACAGCTTCTGCCATTTTGACGAGAAACTGGACACAAGGCGCAAGTCGGCCTGGACAGCGTCTGAGATCTTGGAACGACAGCAATATATCCTGCATGCGGTATTACACGCACTACGATGCAATGACGATAAAGACTTGTACGAGCTGCTAAGGGTCCTGCGCCGGAACGATTCACCAGAGGAGCTTGCGCAATGCCTGTTGCAGCAGATCGAAAGTTTGCAGGAGCGTCAGATAATCGCAAAGACAGACATAGACATACACGATGTACTGTCGCTTGCGGTGGAAGGTCTGTCGACAGGTGTCGGCGGACGCAAGTCGCAACCACTAGGAACTTTCAACGCATCAGGGTCCTCTTCACTCCCCGATGGCCTGTCAGAGATGGACTCTGGTCCACAAACAGATGGCCAAATGTCTGATGGTTACCCTCAGCCCGTATCCAGGTATGACCACAACTTTGGCCCTGGCGCTATCGCCCCCGGTTTGAGCCACGATGATGGAGAAGTCGTGTCGGAATTCTCGTTCGATCCCCCACCTATGTTTCATCAGTCCTCACGTTTTCATCATCCAACCCATCCTTTCACCTATGGGACTCCGACTCTGTCGCCCGTTGACAACGATGCTGCTGGATCCGCTGAGTTTGGAGGCCATCCTGTCACCAATGAAATGTCACAAGCGACGTTTACAGCCGGTGGGCCGTCGATGTCTGGTTTGAGCAGACTAGCCGCGGCACAACATACCAATACCTTGCCTACCAATTCTTTGCTGGACGGTCACATGACTAGCGCCGGTGCTCTGTCTGGTGCTCCTGGCTTCGATGCTGGCGGATGGCCTACATCTCCTCAACTTTTAGATGGCTTTGCCAGGCCGTGGCTGCAGGATACAGTGAGTCAGGCCAAGCGTCTCCACCAGACTATGGATGATGGAGGTGCTGCTGGAAGACACCGCAAAAAGAAATAGCACAGAAAAATGGAGCAGGGTCAATATGGATAACAAAATGGATTGTTTGTCGCCACTGTATCCAACAACAACCATTAGGGAAACCCGATGCCACCCACATGCCCACATTACCGGTTGATGTCCACCTTGATAACAAATTTCCCTGCCAAAACCATCAACGACATCCCAAGTAACGGCAGTACACTGGCAAACATCATACATTATGCTCATCAACACCCCCGGTCTATATGTATCTCCAGATGGTCTGCCTGGCGAACAAGTGATCAGTTCCTGCGATTGATCCGGGGCCCAAGTTCATTAGCATGGCATTCCTGGGAGTAGACATCAGGTCTGGAGCCCAGACACAAATTGCTTCCACGGGGCTGCAAAGAGAGGCGAATGATAATTTAGAAGTTGGATGACGCAGGTGAGCGCCATTCGTGAAGGGAGGGTGTTTGGCGAGCTTCGAGATACACAGGCGGAGGCCTCACAATAAACTTCGAATCTCGTCGAATTTTGTCCTCCAAGATGCTGGACCATGAGTATGACCCAGTGCGTATCGTCCGTTGTCCGTGACTCACACGCGCCGGACTGCACTGGGATATATTGCTCAATACCGTTAGACCTGCATGCATAGGTCAGCTATCTGTCGCTGGGCACGTGTCACCTGGCTCGTGATCACACACGAGCTGCGACAGCAGTGAATCATCCTCCGTAAATTTGAACGTTCATGTACTCTGGCAGCACAACTACGGTTTTGGCGGCGGGGCCTACCTGAACTGTATCTGTGAATATTATCGACATCAACAACGACGAACAACCTCTGAGATTCTGCGTCAACCCTTTTCCTTGGCTGCTACATCTGTTGAATAACTGAAGCTCAACCTCCCAGAGTGAGCCTGAGGCAGATCAGATGCACGATTCTTCTAGGGACCGAGACGCTAAAGAGCTGGCTTCCCGTCTTACCCGAGCGCCAAGCGAAGAAAAGCCTGCTCTCATCGCAATCCCAACCTCCCAATCATGTCATGCAGAAACGCAACAAACAGATCCTTGACTCGGACCTTTCAGGCCAGTCACACGCTCTGGAAGCTCATTGGACTTGCAACAATGCTGGCATTGTTTGCAGATAACATACGTATTAGGTAAGCCTGCGGAGTTGCATCGAAGTGTCATTTGTTATGCAGGAATTCCACCAATGCATTGGCCCCTTTCGTAGTGCTCGTTGGTCATTGCTTTTTACAACTCGTCAAAACAGTTGTGAACACAGGGGCTTGTTCTAGTTGAGAGTGTCGACAATCAACGTCGCTTGTGCAAGGATGCATGTGAACACGGTGTATCGATTCGCTCGTAGATAACCACATATTTGTGTACCTACAATCAGCCATGTCTGTGCTCGAGCAGTCTGAGGAATCGTGGTCCGGAGCAACAATGGTGGTCATGCAAGGCGCCAGACGACGGCTTGGACGGTTATGGCACATAGACGACGAGACCCGAGCGCGACTGATGAAGTCGAGCAGCTGGGCAGACGTGAGGAACGATCTCCGGGCTATCATCTTCTCCGCTAACACATCCGCTTAGGGCCTCAGAGGGGTTGCAACACTCGGAGTCTTCTCCTCTCACCTGGTCTTGTGCTTTGACAGGTCTCTGGTCAGACCATGCTGCGGACCCGACGAAGTCACGCCGACGCTCTTTCAACGGCCGATACTACGGCTGATATCGACTGGACACTCTTGGGTGGCTGTCTTCTTCGTGCTCATGGGTTTCGTCAACAGCCTCAGGCCCCTTACGCCGGTTCGCGTCGCGGAAGAGAATCGGGCTCTTGCCGTTCTGGCAACCTCATCCTTTCGCCGACCTTTTCGGCTAATTCTGCCAGCGTCCTTGGCTACCATCATCGCGTGGACAATCTGTCAGCTAGGCCTGATGGAAGGAGCTCGGTCAGGTGACGCGTGGTGGCTTTACGAGAACACACCTGCGCCAAGCTCGAGCTGGATTCAAGCTTCCAGGCACTTGTGGACGGCACTATGGCATACTTGGACTTATGGTGGGGAAAACGCGTACGATCAGCCACAATGGACGATGAAATTTCTGTTACAAGGAAGCATGATGGTCTTTACGGCGTTGCTCGTTGTCACTAACCTCACGATACGGTGGCGGATGGTGATGCTGACCCTGTTCATATTCTGGTCTCTGAATTTGAGTGTGGTGCTTGAAGATCGTGAGTGATGCCCTGAATATTGAATTCCTTCCGTTCGTCGACCGGTCGATGCTGACGTCTACCAGCGCTTGTCGGTCCCACATGCTTTGCAGGCATCATGCTCGCCCAGCTTTCGCTCACAGAGCACCCAAGTCACTTGTCGTCGTTGAGGTTTACGCCACTCCTCTCAGGCGTGCTAGCCAATCTCGGTCTTTTCTTCATGTCTGCTACAAACGAATATCCCGACTCTGCGACTTGGTCCTCCATCCTCTGGCGTATTGGCCCCACGATATTCCCTGCTGCAGCAACCCGCGAGGTCCATAAGACCTGGGGTAGCATTGGCGCTATATTCCTAATCATGGGTATTATCTTCTCGCCGCATGCGCGGCAACTGCTCTCAGCGAAGCCCTTGACTTGGCTCGGTAGCGTTTCGTTTCCCGTCTTCCTACTTCATCCACTTTTCATGCAGATAGTCATGCCGCTATTTGCATTCTCGAGCGAGTATTTCATGGTACAGTTGGAGGTCAAAATCGACGAAGACACTGGCTCGCAGACCTTTCTTGAGGTGCCTAGATTCAAGCAGAGAGGGGTTGGTATGATCGGTGTGGCCGTGGTGGTGACCTTGGCATGTACAATAGGTGTATCGCATCTATGGATGTTGAAGGTGGAGCCGATGTTCGGAAGAATCACGAAGTGGTGTGAAGGTATAATGACTGGGAGGCAGGAAATCGACTGGTCTTTGCCAAGACTTAACATTAGTAGGCTGACTATCAGTACTACAAGTGGCTCACCACGTGTGCTGGACGAGACTCTAGCCTCGAAAGAGGGTCATGTTGCTTAGGAAGAGACGTTCAGCACCCACTTCACAAGAACACACTGGCAGCGTACTACTACACCTTCCGGTCTTGAGCAGGATTTCCGAGGGACGCTGCCACACGACAAGGGCTTCACTACGTGGCGCCAGGCACGTTTTGGTTGCGCTTAAGACTCGACAACTCCTATACTATGACGATATGCATGGAAGCAAACTGGCAATTGAGACTCGAGAAACAGACCAAGAGCAAAAGGAAGTCATGTGCTAAGAGCACGAATCTTACAGACGACAAGCAACATCCACAGAGGAGGGAAATGGACTTACCACCACACAGTTCAATGTCTAGAATTCCTCTAGACCCACTGCACACCATACCAGCACTCTGCTAATCTTGGATAACACCAAGTCTCAGAGGCATTCCTCTTCACAACTCTTCACCTTGTTCACAGTTAGCCGAATTTCTCAGTATGCGGACGTGCATTGCTGTGTCTGTGATCGAATTGAGGCGCAAGTCTCGGCAGTTGGAACTATATGTTGTCATTTTGTGCACTGGGTGAAGGTGGAAGGAACGCGTGAGGCAGGACCTTAGAGAAGGTGCGTGCGTTTAGCATGACGCGCCGAATTCGAGCAGCATTCGCGGCCAGGGTACCAGAACTTGATAAATGATGATTTCGAAAGAGTTATACTCATACAGCGGCTGTCGTGTTGTATCTATCTTTGCCTAAGCAAAGTTTCTAAGCTTGACTTGGATGTCTTCGATACCGAGGGGTGAAGCATGATCAACACTGGTCTGGAGTTGGTCGTCAAGGTTGCCCATGATTGGGCGAAAGAAGCCCCTGTTTTGACATGTGGCTGGTTTAGCGTCAAAATCATGTGGCGAAATGCCTCACTTGCGGAGAAGCATCACTACGTCGACTTTGCCCTCCGATATTCATCGCTCTGCTCCTCTACATCACATCTGCCAGGTGGGTAAACATCATGGCATCATCCGGCGGTCACCTCCTGGTCTCAAAGACCATGAGGCTGATCAAGTGAGTAATACAATTCCCTATACCCTGTTTCCAGGCTAACGATCTGACAGGTTCGGCGTCGACAAAGCACGCAATGCCGTACGTGAGCGACTTGGCCATGTCGGCCAAGTCGAAGCACGTACAGAGCGTGTATATGCACGCATCCACGACAAACCCATCACCAGGCTACAGGCCATCAAACAAAGCCAGAGCAGGCAGTACAGCACTCGGAGAGTAGTGAACAGCGCTGTGAGGTGGTTCACTACCGAGGGATCACACACCACCAAGCCATTGCGGTCATCCTACCCTGCTTCTCGAACTCGATCTGTGGTCTCTAACCTCACGAGCCGAACCCCGTTCGCATCGACCCTACGACCGAACTTGACCGGTGGCACTCTCTCCCGCTCTGCAGGCGGCTACACTACTGGCACAGGCAGACTCGGCGGAGCACGCTACTTCTCACACGGTCCAGCTCAACCAGCCGAGGTAATTCAGAATGTATCGCAGGCAGTTCGAGCGTTTTGGCTGCAGGGTCACAAGGCAAGATACGATGGTTACAACCACAAGACTGGCCACAAGCGGTTCCGAGCTGTGTCGCCCACACAAGACAAAGCGCGAAATGCGTTCGATCTGTGCCATGCGCACTCAGCAGGCAGCTTCGTCGACTTCAAAGTCAGCCCAACCATCACTTCTGTCGGACCGCTTAGCACCATTCCACGATCCGAGTCTTACAATTCTCAATGCTTTGCTTCAGAGCACTCCAAGCCAACCACAGCCACCATCACCGATGAGAAGGTGATGACGACGTTAGCTGTTGACTTCGCCCGTGCCCTCAAAGACCTCGCCGCGATAATGAACGACATCAAGCGTCTCTCCACACTCGGCTCCCTCCCTCTCGTCCTAGTCGACACCACGACCCTGCGCGTGCGATTTCCCGGTTGCGATCGAGATACTGTCGAGGCACTATGTACTGAGCTCAACATCAGAAGAGGAACAGTCGGCCAAGATGAGGACTTCGAGACACAACACGGTGCAGACATGGCCCTGCGTTTCCCGTTCGCACCTAGCAAGACGCCGTCAGAGGCTGATCTATGCGAAATCTACGATGGATGGAGACCAGCCAAAAGGACGAAGAGAGAAGACGTCGAGTGGCACGGGATGCTATCAGCTCAGCCCTCCCAGTGCTCCTTGCAGAGTCTGAACCATGATTTCGAAACCGTCAGTCCTGATCTCCAAGCGCACGCGCATGGCCAAGAAGTCCTTGGAGTCATGACCGACGAAGGAGACATCATCGAGAATCCCTGGCTCGGCTCGCGACCTGTCTCGGCACAGATGTCGGACTATTCCTCTCTGCATCCGTCTGAGCGTGCAGACGAGGCTACGAATCTTCATTTCGAGCCCGATCACGCACAGTACTCGAGCAAACGAAGTCATCGGGCTATGAGTCAGGCCGATTATGAAGGCATTGAAGGGATCTATAGGTTCATCGAGCACTGTGATCGTGCACGTAGATGAATTAAGGTGTGGGAGGATTTTGGTCGGGGATCACGACTCCTAAGCAACACGCGCCTCAGACTGTACTTTTGTTATTGATACCCAGCGATTTATTCCCTCTTCGTGAGCTACAAATGAATACATGAACAGACCAGGATTCGTCTCGGCTAAGTGTCCTGAATTGTCTTCATCACCTGTATGGTCATTTTCCATGTGAACCCTGGTGTGAACGCCCCTCGAAGGTGATGATACCACTTAAAATTGGACTCTTGATATTCGCTTTGATTGGTGCGATACGTAACCACCAGCTAAGGCCGGCAAGACCCACAACAAGCGCAATCTCTGATGTACAGGCACGTACGCCGACCTCTCGAGAGACGAGGCCCCATGTGGGAGGTAACCTTTGGATAGGACCAGCAATATCGGGGCTGATGTACTGGGTTGGCTGCTTGGGTATTACGTCGAGACTGCAGATACCCGAACGCTAGACTTCGAGATGACAGTGCCTAGAATGGAGCGATCGGTCGTTTCGAGGCGATGCAGACCTCTCAGATTGGAGCACGACTGCGGAAAGCTGGAGGGAGGTTGATTCCGGCAAGGGATGGTGTTTGCTTAGGCCCAGATCCCAGCTCTTTCTTGTAGATGCGTGTTCTGCTTCCCTATTCATCGCCCCTTCAGCAGTAGGAAGACCGTCTGAAGATAGATGTCCTGTCTCTCATGCTCGTCCATGCAGCATCGTTTTTTTCGTACAGGTAGTGTGCCTTGGAGGCACGGTTTTCGTCGTTAGCTCTATCGCTGTGAGCTCATGGCTTCTTCATGTCTGCGAGAACTCGCAGAACAGCTATATCTCCTGCATGAACAGCGCAGACAAGGCATAGAGTCTCTCACTTGCAGGTATAATGCAAAGTTCACATGCTGATCTATGTGCGAACTCCGATGGTTCAATGAGAATTCAGACTCATCGCGATTCAGTGTGCCGTTTCAGGGCCCCAAAAATGGTCTTTTTGCACTCCGATCTAGCGACGTAGTGGCTCTTATACCGTTACGAGTCTCATGGACGACCGCATACGCTGTCGTCTGCGAGAAGCATATACTTCGAGAGACTGTCGTTGATCTTAGCTGCGCACTCAAAGTGGATTTTCATGAAGCGACTAACTTGTACATGAAATGGCATGATAAAGTACCTCAGTGGTATCGGTTCTGGCGGGGCGATGGCAGTAAGCTGTGATGTGAAAGAGGAAGATGTCGACAACGGAGTGACGACCATTCCAAGCGGTCTCTGGATGTAGGCGAGCCGATGATCAGGATGGAGGGCCGGGCTCGAAGACTGTAACTAGTGGTTGCTAAGTCTGGTTCTCATCCAACGTTCATTCTCGGCTGAAAAGTGACACATGAGTGATCTCAGCCATCGTAGAAACGTTTTCAGTCTTTGATTGGTGCAAAACGACTCTTCTTTCTTAGCCTCAAGCCAAATTTCATGAAGAGAAAAGGCACTGGAATGGCCAATGCAGCAACAGCCCCTAGGACACTCATTCCAGGCCCCACACCAATGGCGCTGAACATTGGTCGCGCAGCAAGTGGAAGTCCACATGCCATCAAGCTCCTTAAAAACGTGTTTGCAGCGGTTGCGCTAGCAGCATATAGCCCGTATGTGTCGACCAAGAAGTTGATGCATTGCTGGAAGATGCTGTTGAAGCCTGCTCCGATGAAGATAGTCGCGATCAGAGGCGCCGCGATGCTCACGCTCTTGTAGCCTCCACTCCAGCCAAACCAGAATAGCCCGATGGTAAAGATGACGCCTCCGAGAGCCATTGGCGGCAGCCGTGCTTCTGGTACAGGCTTACCACCAGACGCTCGTACAGCTCGGATGTATCGTGGCTGGTTGCCGAGATTGATGGTCAGCGCGCAAAGTACACCAATGAAGAGACCCAAGAATGAGCATGATGCAAGGATCGTACCGAGGTGGTGCACATCTTCGAAGACGATAGGAAAAACCTCGAGCGTCATATACAGCACAGCATAGACGAAAGAAGCGTAGAAAGCGATGCATGTGACCATGGGTTCTGTCGTAAGCATTATCAGAGGACGAGAAAGTTGTTTCGTGACGATCGACTTGAAGTCCAGCTTGATCTCCTCGTGAGGGTGGTAATATGCATGGTTGCCAGTGTCCTTTCGAAGCTGCTGCGCTTTTTTCTTCAGCAGCACAGGGCCGTAGACCTCCGGGAAGAAGATGAAAGTGAAGCCTCAAACAGCAAACGCAAAGATCGCTTCCACGTACTCGGTCCAGCGCCAAGAGTACTTGACAGTCAAGGCTGCACCAGCAACTGGCGCCAGCGTTGGTCCGCCAACAACCATGATGGCATAGAATGAAACAGCAGTGCCTCGAGCTTCTCGGCTCCAGATGTCTCCCAGAGCTGCAGAAACGTTTGACACGGAAGCTGAACCAAAGACTCCACCGAAAAAACGAGTGATAAAAATGCTCGCCGCATTCTTGCTGACTGCTGTACCAATGCTGAAGAGACCCAAGCAGAAGATCCCCGGTAGAATGCTGATCTTTCGTCCCCAAACCTCTGAGATTGGTGCCCAGAGCAAGGGACCAACCGCAAAGCCCAAAACATACAAGGAGATATTGAGTACCGTGGCCTCTTCACTGACGCCAAGGTATCGTGCTATCACTTGGTTTGCAGGCGATATTACTGAGCTACCGAACGAAGGTGCCAAGGCCAGAAAGCCTAGCTGTAGTGTAACGAAGCACTTGTAGGAGACTTTCCAATTCTGTGGATTAAGAGGATCATCTTTGTCCCATTCGACTTTGATTCGGCTTGGCTGTTTCTCGGGGTTGTTGATAGCCTGTTCATCGGTTCCGCGATCGCTGGCGTCTTGGCTCCTACCTTGCGACTCGCTTGTGTCGCGGTGGTTATCGCTCCCAGCCATCGTGGTCTGTGGAGAAAAAATTCGGCTCAACTAACGTTGCTTGACGGTGTCCCTCGTCCTTTTCCAGCAACAAGTACTGTTTTGCCGTTGAGATGTTCATGTTGAGAGTGTACTCCAACAGGAATGGGAGCAGAATAATATGAAGCTCGGCTATTCTGTGCCGCCACTGATGTTTTGGGTCAAGCTAAAACATCGATGGAGATGACGACTGCACTATAACGTCTAAACTGCTTTCGTACAAGGAGATAACGCGCTCGGAGTAAATCGTACATTGCGCAAGGCAAGAAGGCTAACCACTTTAAGCAGGAGCTTATGAAACGGGCTTTGTGCCTGCTGTGCGCTTTCAAAGCTCTGGCTGACTCAGCAGACCAGTGATGCACTTCTGATTTAAATGGTGCCGTGGTAGATGAAGACGACTTTTACTTCACCTGCCACTTGCTAATTCCGGCAGTCAAGTGGACATAGCTTGATAGCTTTACGGATGGACTGCTTGCGTCTATGAAAGCCGGGACGCAACGAAACATTGAGCTTCTAGCATCCTTTCTCCATCCTAGCTATGTCAGACCTACATTTTTCGCCGAGACGTCCTTTGCCGGAGCCAGAATTCTCGCCCTCTTACTCACCAGCGGTGATTCGGGGCTCAGATTCTCCCAATCGTGCGCATCGAGACAAGCCTGTCGACTCAGCAATACCGCCTCATGTGTCCTCTTCACGACCTCAGTCCCGTAGTCCTCGACAGCCTCCTTCAACCGCATCTCCCCGTCTCGAACTCTGACAAGTAGCTTTGCAAGATTTGCCGCATCAGTAACACTGTGGTTGAACGCCTCTCCTCTAAACATCGTCATTGCGTGCGCCGCGTCGCCACATAACACGACTTTCCCATCGAGATTGGGCCAGGTCAACGTCGGCCAATCAGCTAGTCTGATCACCTTAACGGTCGTCTCTTCGGGGATAGCTTCCACAACTGTTCTCAAAGTCTCATGAAATGGTGCCGCCATGCGTCGCATCAATTGTATTCGTTCCTCGTTACTTGGGACTACATCATCCTTAGACTGGGTCTGGTGAGGCCAAGATATGATAATCTGCCCTTCGTAGTATGGTTCCTCATCTTGATCGGACCCGTTCAGGTTCGGCGTGCTGATCGTGCTGTACCACATGAAAGTGCTTGTATCAGGGTGACAGCCTTGAAACAGAAGCGGATCAATCTTGCGGAGCGGAGTGACTTCTTGCTGGGTCATACGAATCGTGACGCCCAGAGCAAGCACAGGCAGCTGATATAGCTGTGACCTTGCATTATCTCCTCCGAAGAGAAGATGTCGCACCCTAGAATTCGAGCCATCGCAGCCGATAATGAGATTGCTTGTCTCAGATGTGCCATCTTCGAAGCTTACAGTGGCTGTGTGAGACCTCTGCGAAAGGCCAGAGTTAGTCAATCGCTTACCATACCTAACGTCGATACCCTCTGCAAGGAGCTGTCTCAGAAGCTTTCGGTTGACGCGCATCCGCTTGGTAGGCGGGATCTCGTATCTCGGTTGAGCGTTCGCCAGGTTTAGAAACAGGAACCGACCAGTATCTCTAATGCCTTGCTCTCGGTCCACCTGAATGTCAGTTAATCGACGAAACATATCTTCCGGAAGACAGTACTCGAGAGCCTGTAAGGCCCAGTGGATTGTGATTGCCCAGCCACCGCCCTTTTCAGTCTCCGGAGCATCGTCTCGCTCGTAGACCGTGCATGGGATATCTGCTTTCTTCAGTGCTTGCGCGAGGGTCAGTCCAACTAGTCCACCACCAATAATTACCACAGGGTGTTCGAAGCGTGAGCCAGCCATTCGCTGTGCGGAGGCTACAGATTTACCTAGAGCCACAGAAGGTCACAGCTCAATCTCCTTCGATGCGCAAGCAGTGGCTGCGAGTGCAGGAGATTGCTCTCACAGCATATGTATGCAAAAAGCGGGGAGCCATTCTCGTCAAATGGCATTCGAGAGGGATTGTATTTGGCGCCCGTATCTATGCATGGAGTGCATGAAGCTACAAGAAAAGCCCCAATAGGGGAACGAAGCGAGCAAGGTGCAGAAGGCCAAACAGGAAGGTGAAGCGGGACTCTTTCGGAACGAGTCTATAACCGTGGTCGGGACATGGGAAGGCATGCCCATGCTCAACACTTCCTTTTAGAATCCCCCTTCTGATTGAGCATCTAGGGCAAGCCGCTACTTTAGCAAGTCCAATTCGTAGATATAGCTAAATTGCTCTTTGATCCATTAGGCCTCTGGCTCCAACTCAGCAGTCCGGAACCAAACATAGCTCGATTTAAGCGTTCTCGTTCTCTGCGCCACTGTGCTTCTCGAAGTTGTGTGGCCTCGCATCAGCAACACTGCTTCGGCGCCTGTGCGCCATATCGGTTTCGTCGTAGTTGATGAGCACTTCACCATTCTTGCCATATCGACGTGGCTCTTCCCTTGCCACACGAACCGCGCTGAAGATGGACTTTGTTTTCACGAAGATGGCGTCCATCTCTTCCAAAGATCGGTAGGCTGTCTCGGGGTAGAAATAGTAGACGACTGGGAAGATGAAGGCGTTGATGACCGCAAAGATGATGTAGGTCCGATATTGGATGTTTTCGAAGGCGACTGGTGTCTGGTCGCACATTAGCACCCCACGTCCATCATGTATCTCCGAGTATACTGCTTACAATCATTACAACCATGAAATTAAACAACCAGTTAGCTGTAGTCGACACCGCATTAGCAGGAGCTCGAATCTTGAGAGGCACAATCTCCGCAGGGTATAGCCATGTCATCCCAAGCCATCCAACTGCAGCCATGTCAGTCATGTTTCACTTCATGAACTTAGTGAACTCACTAGCAAAACAAGTGTTGAACAAGAACAAGAAGACCACCTCGGCATAACCAGCTCCTGTGTTGCCCTTCAAAGCCTGCGAATCACATATCGCCAAACAGATCATACATATAGATTGTGTAGCGGCACCAAATAGCATGAGCTTCCTGCGTCCGAATCTCTCGATCGTGAAGACCGCAATCCATGAAGCTAGGAAGTACTCTGTGCCATTACAAGCTGCGATCAGCTTGGACAAGAATGGGGACAGGCCGACCTCGTTCTCAATCACATTTGGAATGTACTGCCGAAGAGTCAGCTTGAAAACAAAGATGAGAACCAGTAGCACAGAGTAGGTCGGTATGCGTGCTTGACCAGTATTCTTTCTTGGTACTCACATATGTGATTAGATTTATGCCACTGATTTGCTGGAACACCTGGTTGACGTATGCCAACACCACCCGATGAAAGTGTCGATCCTCACCCATGGTGAACAGATCACGCCAGCCGCTCGTCGAGGCCTCGAGTACTGTGTCCTTGATAGCATAGAACTCCTCCTTCACAAATTGTGAATCAGGATCGCTGTTGCTCAACGCGCCCAGAACATTTAATGCTTCGTCTTCTCTGCCTGCGAAGACGAGCCACCGTGGGCTTTCTGGTAGACTCAGCACGAATGCTAGGATGAAGATGCAGAACACAATCTGGAAGGCCAATGGAAAGCGCCATGCGATATCGTTCGGATCGAGGAAGTAGAAGCCGAAATCCATCTGCAAGAACGTCAGCGTTGCTTCAGAATATCGAATTCTCACATCCATACCCAGTATGCTATCATGATGCCTCCTGTGATTAGTGCGCCCTCGATCATTACAAGCTGTCCTCGACGGTGAGACCGCGAACACTCTGACTGCCATACCGGAACAGTAGAGGTATTCAGCCCGTTGCCAAATCCCGTTACAATTCGGCCAATGACGAATTGCGCCAACTGGTAGGAGGACGCTTGGAGAATCGCTCCTATAACCATAATACATGTACCAAGGAAAATAGTCCTGCGACGGCCTAGCGGGTTTCCCAAGAAGATGCATGCGACAGCGCCTGCCCTTCATCAGTAAGAGCTCGCTGAGAGCCATCAGGAACACTTACCGCAGAAGCAACCCAGATTGTAGCTTGCGACCGTAATACCTTGGTAGGTTGCTCGGTTGCTCGCCTCGGCAGGGTTCGACGTTGCACTCGGTGTGATTGTTGGAAAATGTCTTTCGAACGACTCGAGGGTCAACAGACCACCGGTCACACCTTGGTCATACCCGAACAGCAGGAAGTCTATGCCAGCGATTACACCGACCGCAACCTGCAGCCTGGTGCCCCGAAGGCCGAAGAAATTACCGCTCTTCCCAAACATGTTGTCGGTCTTGATGCCGTCCTCGTCGTCGTAGATGTCTGACAGACCAAGACCACAACATGAAGGAGCTTGACTCTTAAGTCGACACGAGCTTCGACGAGGCAGAGATCCGTCTCGGAGGGGCCAGGTCCAGCCATGGTGCAGGAATGACGAAAGCGGGAACGTGGTCTCGAGCTACGATACTACATGGCCTCAATTCGTGTGCTTTGATTCGATGCGCTTTCCGCTGGCACCACTTCGATCGACAGCCGGCAGTCTTAGGAAGCGTGGGGATGAGCGGCACGCCAAACGAGCCGTGCTGTAAGCTCCAAAAGCTGTGGGTTGTTTCACACAGAGCGGAGAGCGGCTGTCCGGGATACTCATTTGGGACTGCTAATTGTCGATCATCGCGTGCGTAGGTCCAGTTACCGTATGCAGAACATCCGGTGATTAAGAAGCTCACTTAATTCAATTAAGCTCACCAGTCGGACTTTCGGTCGGCTCACACGGATTACCATGTTTAGTTGGCAGCTTTCAATGCTAGACTTCGCGTTCAAGTTGAAACCGTGTATCTGAGATGCGACGAATGAGGTCGGCCGCAGATAGTAGTAGCTAACGCATCGAATCACCATCGTGATGCCTACTTGGGCTACCGACATCTTACAACATGAACGAATAGCCCAGGTTGATCTTTTTGCGATCCAAGTATCTGTCTGCACTGCTATTCTGTAGAGTGTTTGCGATGTGAAGAAGGGGGTGGACCGTCTGATGGATGGCTGTTAAATGCTTGCAGCCAAACGGGCGGGTCCACGCCTCGTGACAACATATTAGCTAACCAAAGGATGGGTTTGCACAAGCAGTACCAGGTAGCGGTACATGGGTGCAACGATCTCGCTTTGGTTGAACTTGTGGTGCTTATTCTCTAATCCAAGACTACTGATCATAGTCCATCGCTACAATGAGCGTTGTATCTATTACAACAGCCGATGCCTACGAGCTATAGCACACAAAGCAGAGGAACTATACGGCTTGCGACATCTATAGCCAATCAAGACATGTGCCTTTACTACCAAGCGGAGACAATGATCTCACGAAACACGGAGACTGTGGCGGCACAACAGCAGCAACATACGACGACCCTCAACAACTGCAATGTTGACGATCAGCGTCGTGTCTTTGGTCATTTTCCTCTTTTGAACGAGGCACCGGAAAAGGAACGGACTAGCACTGATTCCGCACTATCTTTGGAGGAACAAGGCTCATTCACTCGAGGAAGAGGATCGCGCCACAAAAAGAACGGTAACCGACCGCATAAGGTATTTCGGCCGATGGATGTGACACAGTGCGGAAAGCTCCGTGCCTCTCTCCAGTCTGAGATAGCATCTTGGGACGGATTGATGTATTCAGTCCGACGACGAGGTCTTGAAACGTCTATCCTTGAACGCATATTAAGATCACTCGCTGCTTGGGCTTGGCATGACCCCCACCTTCAGAATATGCTCCGGCCGAGTGCTGCTTAGTAACTGAACCTGAAGCTTGGATGGTCGTCTCCTAAGTTGTTCTGCACTTCCGGCGCCAGCTGCAAACGATCGTTCCTCCTCCCTGCACTTCGCATTTTGTTCTCCCTCATCGAGTACAACAAAAAGATAACAGCACACCCCACACACATCCACAGAAATCCTAGTCCAACACCAAAGCCCAGTGGGTACCTCGGAGCCTGCGAGGGCAAGTAAATGTTACTCGCCACTATGCCACCAATGTTTCCTAGTCCAATTTGCATGGCAGAGCTGACACCACGCTTGTAGTGGCCGCTGACATTGTTGCTGAGCCATACGATAGTGACAGGTTGGGCAATATATCCACCACCAGTGATGAGATACAAAGCAAAGTACCGTGCACCAACGGGAACACTACCCATGTTGAGCAATATCACGTACCCAATGGTCGAGATACAGCAGCCGACGACAATGAAGGTGAAACGGTGCTTCAGCCGATCCGTGAGTAGAGCCGTGCCGAGTGCAAGCACAGTCGCGACGACGAAGATCGGGATGCTCATTATCTGTGCTCGCAGGCTAGTCCAGCCAAGCTGCTTCAGGATTGTAGGAGTGAAAAACGATGTCGCATAGCCGGTCTGGACAATGCCCATATACATAAAAGTACCAATGTAGATCTTGATATCCCCGAAACACCGCCAAGCGGTGTGTTTGTCCCAGTGATTCATCGTTGCACGTTCGACATCTAGTGCGAGTCGTCGAGACAGCATTGATCGTTCGTTTTCGTTGAGAAACTTGGCCGTGTGTGGCCAGTCGGGGATGATGAAATATGAGGCCGCAGCAACCAGGATCGTGACTAAGCCTTCGAGGATGAAGATCCATCGCCAGCCGCTAAATCCCCCCACGCCGTTCATGTGCGCAATGGCATAAGCGAGAAGACCGGAAAAGGCCCCAGCAACGATAGAGGCACAAAAGAAGAGGTTGACACGCCATTGAAGTTCGTGGCGTTTGTAATCTGGCAACCATTAGCAACCTTTCGTCGGCATTTCCGTAGTCGACATACACATTGAGATCAGGTAGATGCAACCTGGAAAGAACCCAGCTTCGAAAAAGCCGATAAGCAATCTGCAGACAACGAGTCCGGCAAAATTCTGTGTACATCCCATACCAATCGTAATGATACCCCAGACACCAATAATAGCGCTCAGAAACACGGACGGACGAAGTCTCTTCAGTAAGATATTGCTGGGGACCTCAAAGAGAATGTACGTGATGAAGAAGGTGAAAAGAGCACTGTCGATGTTAAACTGGCTGCCGAGACCACGAGTACCATGCTTACATATTGTAGTCGTTTCCACTCATGCCCAGGTCTTCTTCCAAGCCTTGAATTCTGGCATTTCCAATGTTGATTCTGTCAATGAATGCGCACAAGAAGAGAAGCCATAGAATGGGAATTAGATGGATGTCGATCTTGCGGATGAGCTTCTTCTCTGCAACAGGGTCGATGGGGACAGCTTCCACACCGTCGTGGTCCACGTAGCCTTTGTAAAAAACATCTTCCTGGGTCGCATTGGCGCCTAGTTCTGGCTTCTCGAGTACCACAGCGTGTGCCTCTGTGCCGAGGCTGGATTTGTTATCCATTCAGTAAAGCTGCCACCTTTATGAAGGGGTAAGAAGATGCCGGCGATGATGGAAACAAGATCGGAAGAAAGTATACCTGTGATATGAACACGGGGATCAGGAGTTCATAAGTATAGTCAGGTACATCCGGCTAAAGCACCGCGGGTGAGATGCATGGTGTCAACGGCGCATCCACTCGGTGCAGGGCCATGAAGAGCTTGAGGTAGCAAGCAGCACATAAATTCCGCTTTGCATGGCGCTTTCCGCACGGACCACCACACTTTGAAGATGATCAATCAGCAGGCGGTGTTGATCGCTGTATCTGCCATTCTCGTGAGTGGTGGAAACAAGCAAGCATCAACTAGTAGCGCCTTGACTAAAGGTGAAGATCTCCGCCGTTTGGCTTGGTTCTCAAGCTGTAGTGGGGTTCGCGTGCTGATTCCGGATCAAATCCTGGGGTAGCGCGTGGTGTTGTATGTAGCGGGTCGGGTCATGTGCTTCCGGCAATTAGAGGTGGCAGTCAATAGAGATTTAGGCAGTGCTTCTTTCCGCTCAACCTCCTGATGGCGGCATGTTGCATACTGACTGCAAACGTGGTTGACACAGTGACCAAAGATCCAGCCAGAAGGGGGGAACTACTATGGAAAGGCAGTAGAAGTGAGTTGACATGGTACTCCTCGCCTATGCCCGGGTGACGGGTATCAATAGTAAACAGCGCAGGGAGTGCTCTATCCAAGCTGAGATGTCAACAGCATGTCTGCACGGTCAGTCACGTTTCCAATTCTGGATCCCAGGTAAGCGGGGAGTGTCGGGCCAGCCCCCCGAAGCAGATTGGCCGATTGTCAACCAGGCTAGCTCGGCACGATAACTAGTTACTCTTACGAACTTAACGAGACCCCAAACGGTTATTGTGTTAATTGTAACACAAATTTACATACGCGAGTGCCGAAATGATGCAACTCAGCAGCACGAAGAAGCGACATGAAAGGAGATAACGAGCACTCAGGGTGCGACCGACCATGTCAGAAGGGACGGTCAACGAACGCGAATCCTAGAATGGAACTGCCTAGTCTTAATGTTGAAGATTTGACATTTGATGCGTGTAGCATTGCAGGCTCGGCATTGCTACCTTGACTCAAGATGCGCAGGCTTGTGGTTGGGTGTGGACTTCTATACGTCTAGTCCAACACTGTCGTGCGCAAGCAGTAGTGGTTGCTTTAGGCTTTTGCATCATCTCGTATGAACATCGTGATACCGTGCAGTCATCGAGCCGCCGGTGTCGTAATGTTTACGCACAAGCCTGACAGCACGACTATGTAAGTGAGGCCAGCGTGTTCGATACCCTGCGCCCGTGCATTCATCGTACGTATCTCGTGGATGTGTCAAGCGGCAAATTGTGGATCGGTATAATCGCGGTCAAATCGTTACATGGTTGATCGCATAGAGCAGCAGGCGGTGTCCGCACTATTGTTGACCTTTGGCCTTCTGCACTTCCGCGAGACCCTCCTCTAGCGCCTTCAAGGCCTTGTCGACCTCGCCTCGGTTCTCGTCATCTGTGACTGTAACACCCATGTGGCCGAAGCGGATGTACTTGGTAGCGATCTCCTTGTGCAATCCACCAGCAAAGATTACACCGCGCTCCATCAGTTTTGGTAGGATCTCTGGTGGAGTCATGTTATCGGGCAGGTAGATAGCTGTCATAGCATTCGCTTGGTTGTCCGGGTCGGATGCAAGCTGCTTCAGGCCTAGTTCACCAATTGCTTTCTTGACGCGGTTGCTGACCTGCTTGTGTTTCTCGAATCGTTCTGAGACGGGGCCCTTGAGTAGCTGTGTAAGGGCGGTGTGGAGAGCTTGTACTAGTTGGGTGGGTGGTGTAGCAAAGTATGATGGCTTCTTGGCCTCGTAGTTCTGCATGATCGGTAGCCAGTTCTTGAAGCTGGCGTAGTAGGAGCCAGGAGAAGATTTTCTGTTCTTGAACACATCCATGGCTCTTTCCGAGACCATCATGATTGAAAGACCGGGTGGGCATCCGATTGCTTTCTGCGAGGCAGTAAGGGCAACGTCGACCTTCATGTCGTCGAAGTGAAGCTCCTCGGCGCCTATTGAGCAGACACCGTCGACGATCAACAAAGTCTCAGGGGACACCTTCTGAACCAGTTCTGACAGGGCAGCGACCTTGCTCAGCACACCAGTCGACGTATCAACATGGGTGACTGTGATGGCCTTGTACTTCTTCTCTTTCAGAGCCTTCTCGATCTCTGGTAGCTGCGGCCTCTGCCCTATGGGTGCCTTCAATTGTATTGGCTTCGCCCCATAGGTCTGGAAGCAGTCGGCGAACGAGTCGGCGAAGTAGCCGGTGTGCAGGACCAGCACATCCTCACCTGGCTCGACCAAGTTGGCGGCAACAAGATCCCAGCCGAGTGTGCCGGAACCAGCTATCACGAATGGCTGCGACTTGGGGTTCTTGGTCTGGAAGAGGTCTCTCAACATGGTCAAGGTCTCGCCAAACACGGTGACGAAGGGCATGCCAACGTGCGACTGGGCATGCTTGCTCATTGATTTTGTGACTTCGTCGGTGACCTCGATCGGCCCAGGTATCAGGAGGGTAGGGTGTGCATCTTGGTTCGAGGGAGTAGCCATCTTGCGTGAAGATGTCGAGTAGGATCGGGTATGGGGGATGTAGGGGAGATCGTCTGAAGGACTGACGTTGCGTTCAGCGGTGTATGGTGTGTTCAGGGCAGGAAAAGGTCTCTGTTCGAGGTGTCTCGAGATCAAACTCAGCCTGGACTGAGCGGGTGAGTGTGAGGGAGCCAGCTTGGAAATATTTCGGGGGTTCGCGGGGTAAATAGGCACTGACGACACGCTCACTGGGGTCGCTAGACGTGAGGGGATGCAAGGCTGTCGTCTGGAACTGCGGCCAAAACGCGTCGAAGAGCGAAGCACGTGTCTCAAGGGTGAAGATGTGATATTCAAAGACATCGTTGTCGCCGTGCTCGCTCGCTATATGATTTTGCTCCCCAGATCGGCCGCTGCTCCACGCAGCTGTGCTGGTCGATATCGGACTGGACTAAGTCCTCCCGCACAAACTCTGGCCGGAAATAGGGGTCGAAAATTCTTTGCCGGCTAATTCTAGAACTAATTCCCGGCAGCTCAAGCACCGTGAAGTCCAGTTGTCGTGATGCCGACGATGGTCAAGAACAGTGAGCGTGTAAAAGTGTCATGCCGACAACGATGTCCAGCAAGCTTGTGCCCTCCCCATCAGCTCTACTCTCGATCACTCAGCTGAGCTCGTGATAAGGCTGTATCTTGCTTGTGACCAGGGCAGAAGAGCGATCGGTCTTCTACATCCAAGCCAAAGCTTATTTCAGCCAAGAACCTGCCTAACGCCTTTCTGCAATCGGCAAAGGTACAAGCAGTTGATCTTACATAAGCTCGCCGTGGCCATGGTCTCCACCGCGACGGAGTACTCAAGGTCAGCGCTCTCATGTTAGCATCTTTCAACGTGGATGTGTGGCACCTGCCATCACGCGTTACAGGCTAGAATGAGCTGAACCTAGGCTACCTGGCTAGAAGTGGAGTTTCGGAGCTTGGCTCTCACATGTCACCGCTTCTGGTCAACTTCGCGAGCTTACCGCGTACCTAGGTTGACCACCGAGTCGGTATGTTCGTGTGAGCAGGCGGATCGCGGCACGAAGCTCATATTAGCGAGCAGGTATGTCACAAAGATAACGCCTGTCACAATTCTAGCTTCGAATGCTCCTGCCACGTCGCCGCTGAATATAATCTTGGTCTTTACCTTCTCTTGAAAGGACAGCTCTTCCTTCTTCGTCCATTGATCATCTAGCCTGGGTGACACGCTGGTTTCGCGATGGCTACCTATCAGGATATGCCCGGCGAAGTCGACAAGGTGCCTTACGATGCACCCCTGTCATTCGCACCACCATCCAAAGCATGGACAGATGCAATGGGCGGTAAACCAAACAACCGCACAGATATACTAACAGACAAAGACGTTCCCTCTGTTGATCTGACGGGCAAGTGGGTGCTTATCTCGGGGGCCAACAACGGCATAGGTAAGGAAGCAGCCATCACCTTTGCGTCCTGGGGTGCAAATCTGATACTCGCTTGCCGCGATCCCGCTCCTCACGAAGGTCATCCAATGGATGCAGTCGACCAATGCGAAGCAGCAGCCAAAGCAAATGGTCATGTTAGCGATATCGAGTGGTGGAAGCTCGACTGCGCTGACCTAGCTAGTGTTGAGGCGCTCGCAACGCGCTGGCTCGACACAGGCAAACCTCTGGACATATTGTGCAACAATGCTGGTATTGGGAGCTCTCCCGGTGGAGGGCGGGAGGTCTTCAAAACCAAGGATGGGTTTGAAATCATTCATCAGGTAAGACAATCACAGCTACAAGTATTGTGCTAACCTTGTAGATTAACCTCCTCTCACATGTCCTTCTGACCATGCGTTTATTGCCATCCTTAGCGAAGGCACCTGCGCCTCGGGTAGTCTGCACCACCTCCTGCTTTCACTTCCTTGGCCGTTATAACTTGGCGAACTTAAATGGCGGACCTGGTATGGCCGGCAACCAAGGCGTCAACTACTATCAGAACAACAAGCTATATTTCCAGATTTGGCTGACCGAATTGCAATATCGACTTCTCCAACACGAACAGTACAAGCATATCACCGTCAATGGGTTTCACCCTGGCTACGTCTCGAGCGGTATTTGGACGATGCAACGCCAATTTTTCTTGTCGTGGTTGTTGAGTTACATATTACTGATAGCCTCGAGATTTTTCGGCATCAACACAAAGCAAGGTAGTATGGGCATGGTGTATGTAGCCACTGCGCCTGATTGTGGACCTGATCCCAAAACCCAGGGTGGAAAAGATACACGAGGTAAAGGCGGTGGTAGATACTTCAATCGTATCTGGGAGCAGGACTCCATGCCGCATTGCCGAGACCGAGATGCGAGACTGAGGGTATGGAGGAAGGTTGCCGAAGAGTTGAAGCTGCAGCAGAAGGGTCTCCTTGATGTGCTTGGACTGTACAGTGGTGAAAGTGCTTGAGCCCGGTGCACGATGATCCCAAACAATTCCACAATTCCATGGTTTCCCAGCCTTCGACATTGCGATTGTCAATTGGCAAGAAAGCATCTTGGTATGGATGGCGACAGGACAAAAATTGGCTCCGACGAGCAAACCTATGACCACAAAGGAAACAATTCGGGTAACCGCTAGCGTAAGCTTACTAAGAAAGCAATCGCAAGTATCACAAAGGGACAACAGCACGCTGACAAGGTATGTACCCATTATGGGCCACAACTCTTTGTCCTAGCCAATGAATATACATATCTAGACGTGCTTCGAGCCATCGTGTCTGCTCAATGCCATACATCAGCTATTTAAAACTCGCAGATTCAGCAGACGCACCATTGAAGATGAACAAATACGTACACAATACCAACATGAGCCTACCACAACGTCTAGAACCTTGTTGCTGCAAGGTGACCTCCACCACTTACTCCTGCAATCATCAGGCCACTAGGACTATTCTGTGCAAAGACAACGGGGCAGAACCTGTCTCTCCCACATCCACCGAGCCAGACCACTTCCCACTGAAGCTCAAAAACACTAAAGAGGACCTGTGCGATGAGTGCGCTGTTATGCTTATACTTGCACAAGATACTAGTGTCGCCCAGATGGCAGTTCTGGGGCTGAGCGAGCCTGCACGGCACGACGAACTGGTGGCTGACATTCCAGCGACACCTCAACTAACATACATGGGCAGCATGGGCCAATACGAGCAGTTGGACTTCGACCTACCTGCTGTCTCTCCCGACATGTACTTCAACGTGGACTGGGATAAATCTCAGAACACCGCAGAGATTGTCCTCTCAAAACAAGAAGCGAACGATGACTACACACTCCCCAAGTTGAAGTACGATCCAACCGCGCCAGGCTGCGCGATCGAGGATGATTTCGAGAAGTACGTTGCGAGCAAAGGCCTACTACCTACCAGACAGAACTCGAAAGGCAAGGATAGAGCTGCTAGCTGGCAATCAATCATGCCAACAGCAGACAGACATGATGCAGTGTTCAACCTCCACCAAACTCCCTCAGCCGTGATCTTATCAAAGAGCGGGCTGGCCGCAATCCCAAGACCTGAAAGTCCTGACCTGAAGCGGGCGAAACCCATCCAGCAGAGCTTGCGAAGCAGCAGCATGTCCAGTGAGGTAAGTCTTGACCTTCCTATCCAGCTTCCGTGTCCACTGCGTGGTACAGAGGATTCATCAGAGACTGTGACCACGGTCATCACTGTCGGTCAATACACTCCAGGCACTGACGGAATCACTAGACTGACTGGTCAACCGGACATCATCCGATACATCGTACGAACGGAGAGCCACTCAGAGCCATTTCCGCCGTTCACAACAGAACCACTGCCAAACCCACCACGGCATCCAGCTCGAGAGCTGAGGTATCTCAAGATGGGCAGTCCGTCCCTGATCGACATACTACCTCACAACCGTCCGAACAATTCCCCCCAAGTACCGTCACGACCGACGAGTTCAATGACATGGCTACCGGCACTCAGAACAGTAGAAACCAAGCTTGATCCGCCAGCTCGGGCGTTCCGCCGAACCGAGCAAAGCGCTGGCAAGATCAAAAGCACAACGGACCCCAGTCTCAAGAAAGTACGCGAGACTTGCTTCACCCGACGCGGCACCGTTGACCAGAGACTGAGACCCCACTACCCGCCAAGACGCCGAACATCCACGCCACCAGTGTCACCGAAGCAAGTCCCTCGCCTCACAAAGGCCACTCGAGCAGCAGCCAGAGCACGCGCGGTGGTGCGACAATGGGCGAAATCAACCTACTGCTCCGACCCGCCCGACTCACACCACTCACACATCGAAGAGCGCACATACGAGAACGGACAGTACGTGGCAGATGTGCAGCGTCCCCGCTTAAGCAGGCTGATATACCTGTACAATCCGAGGGTTTCGAAACCGGGCCCACTAAGCGCGCTACGACGCCGCCGGGACAGACTACTGTATACCTCGACCAACAACCCCACCCCCTCCTGCACCGAAGAAGCCGAAGAGACGCAACGCATTCGAAGTCGAGCGACTACCGCCAGGGGGGTTGTCAGCGACAAGAGTCGCGGAGGGTGGGTGAAGTGAAGCACAGGACGCGTGGACAAACGCACGCTAACAACAGCGCCTTTTTGGCTCTCGTAGACTCCTGTGCTCACTACCATTAGATACAGACACAGATAGCGAATACCACTCGCAGAGCACGCACGCAGCCGGCCTGCGCTCAATCCAAACCATGAGACAAACCCTAATTTTCCTTGCTCGCTCCTACGCATAGACCTTGCTCGGCTCTGCTCCTTACGAACGAGGGACTTCCTCCGTGTCCCACTCGCTGTGGATGGGACGAGCGGAGCACTAGGAGGCGTACACAGGAGAAGAACAGAGCAGGTCAGCTCGGAAGGATACTGGTGAGTGCGTGAGTGGGCTCAAGGTGAGCGACTTGCCGGGCAGCTGGTTTCACTGCTCTTTACGTATATATTTCTCTCATTGTATCGTGCTAAGGGATTGACGGTCGGGGACGACGGCTTAGCGGATAGATAGACGGCTGTCAGTGACATCGCGGTGCATGACTGCGCAAAAGAGGAAGGGATGTCATCTCAGCCGAAAGGGAGAGACTGGTCAATCGCTCGCTAGATGCTCTATCTATGTATTTCGACCAATCTGGTCTGATACGGTGGACGAAGTAAGCCTGGGGATAGAATGTGGACATCCAAGGCAGTACACGGGTGCAAGGTGGAATAGACGCAACTTCCTCCAGCAGCGCTCGAAGCAAGTGTGGAGGCCGCCAAGCGGCCCGTGAGCCTTGATCGAATACCAAGATAGCACGTCTGCCACAAGCGCAACGCAAGGCGGGCGGCACCTTCCCTCTCGTCCACGCCACTCGTGCTCTGGGCTGCCGAGAGCACAGGCTCTTATGTCAACCGCTCGTTGCAGCACGCTAAGCGAGATCGACAACTGTATTCCGTTGAAACCGGTCGCGGAACGTATCGGATCAACTTGATGCATGCCCATTTGACTTCGTCGTTCCCGGGCGTCCTGGTGTTTCCAACCGCTTCGTCTTTTTCAGCGATGTCGCCGCCCATGCGTCCCATAGCCCTCTGCACCTCCTTGTAAAGCATCGCAAGTAGCGCTATCACCTCTCCAAGCTGCTCCATTCTTCACAGCGCAAATCCCACCATGCCTGCCTCGAAAAAGGCTTCCTGTCCGCACCGACATCGCCTGTGCTACTTCGAGGGCGTCAAACCAGTTATCTTGGCACTTCGTGGTTCAGCATTGTGCGTTTGTGCTCAGGGGCGGGCGCGACTTGCAGTCCATTGGTGTAATCATGACTCCATGCGTTGCTCCAGTGCTAGCTTCACACGAGGCGCGCGAAGCAGTGTGTGACAATGCGCGTTTGCTGAAGAGGATACTGTGACTAGCAGGTTGAGATAGAGAGCATACCAAGGACATCAGGAGGTTGGTAAAACAGACTCAGCCTGCAGATTACCTGAGTAATGTGCGGGTTTCTCCATTCTGACAACATTCCTCCACGTAGCAGAAGGCGGTGATGTCGATCCAAGCTGGTCAGGTTGCTGCCGATGTAGTTCACTTTGACGTGCCGGGGGCCATACGAGGGAGGCTTCGTCCGCGCGCATGGAACTCGTGTACTGGTCGAACACGAGTCGCAAATCCAGGTCGGCTCCGTTGTCTCTGTACCATTCAAGCAGAGCATGTCCAACTTTCAGTCGTTGATTCATCCCATCCATTGCGCAAATAACACATTCCTCGCTCACGAATGATACGTCCCCCCGATAACCTCCCCTCTCACCTTGGTCCAATCAATGCTGCTATCCAACTCCTCATCCACCCCGCCCACAAGCACCACATTGTCACCCCTCACCAGATACAACCCATGCTCCACACTGTTGCTCTCCTCCTCGTCGTCTGCAGGCCGTATGATCCTCTCGACGGTACCGCTGAGGATGAGGTTTGTCTGCTGGTCGTACGACTCGAGGGTGCCGACGAGTGTGCGACCGTCGGTGGTGATGATGCACACGCGTTTGGAGATGTATGAGCTCAACGCGGTGGACATGGTGAAGCGGTCGGTGGGGATGTGAGTGCTGATGCGGACAGAGCAAGACAGCGTGCGCGCAAGCGGCCTTGCTTGCGCGTGGATTGGGATTCGGTCGGCCTAAACGGTAGAGGTCATGCACGAGCAGGTGCTTGCCGGTGACGGACAGAAGCGACTGGCAATGACCGTGGGCAGGATGCAGCAGCGTCGTAGGTGTCAAGGCTGCCGAGTAGTCCTTCTCCCTCGCAGGCAGTTCGTCTCGATAACTGTTTTGTTTGTCCGCAAAAGTTCAAGTCGGAGGTAGACCGGGCCGATCGTCCACTAGCTTAGTCAGTGGCCTATCGATAACGCTTCTGCTGCTAGTGCCTACTAAGGCATCATGATGCCCACGGACAGCCTTGAGACCTCAGTCAGTACGCTATTTCGAGTGCCTGCATGGTCTAGAGTGTTGTCGTGAGGACTTTAAAGAAGAAGAGCAAGCCTGGAGTTGCCGATCTGAAGATCGGGGCTGCTGAACGGCAGGTTTGGGCCCTGTGACCGTTTCGATTGAAACCACTCAACAGCGACAAGCCCAATGCTGTATCTTACACGGGGAACAAAGTGATCTGCCCCTACAATGACTTCTCCCGCCTCGGATCATAGCTATCGCGACCTTAGCTTGGAGAACCTTCTGTCAATCTGGCCGATCGTATCATCAATTGCGAGACGTACCCCAGCGGGCGACCTGATATCCCTATCACGAGCCTCGTCCACGGTCCGCGCCCTAACTCATGGTTTTCCCATCGACTACAGTCCGCGTGGGCAATTTCATGGAAGTGATCATGCCTCCTTCGATCTGCACATTGGCAACCACCAGACTCCCCACTGGGCACATCTGAAGTCGCTTGCACCGTTTTCGTGCTCATCACCTTTCCATAAAGAACCTAAGAACACTAGCAGTACCAGCAACCTCACAAAACCATGCAAGTACTGCTCTCGGCCGGTATGCAAGGTTTGCATCGTCAGATCCTTCTTCGCCGACCCGTCGACGATGAAGAACTCTTTTCGCTACCGCACACGATATTTATGCCGAAAGTGCTGGGAGGGGGGTAATTTGAGAAAGGACTTCCGTTATCCCGTTGAGAACATGAGTCGAGAGCACCTGTGGCGTGGTCGTAGCTATGCGCAACGAGGCAGCGTATGCCTGTGCTCCTCCGCCACCGAGGACAACTGGCTTTGCCGAGGCTGTAGGTCACTGCAGCAAATCAGTGCTCCTATGAATGCCTCCCTAGCAGACGCTGACAGGCATCCGAAGGACATGCTCTCCAGGAACCGCGAAGTTGGGGAAACGCCTGTGGCCCCTGTGCCATGCTATGGCCTTGACTGCTCCAATGTAATTGATGATGCTAGTCGAGACCGGCGGAGAATATGTCTTTGGTGTTCGAAATCCTTACCCAGACAGTTCGGAGGTGAAGACAGATTGCGGTGGGAAGAGAAGCAGCTTGAGATTCGTGCCGCAGCAGCTGCAGCTCGATCGGCGGATATCGAGGAGTGGGCACGAAACAGGTTCAAGACATTGACCATGTCGAGGCGAGAAATGCGCGGCACCGAAGCATGTATACTTTTGACGGGCAAAGATGGTCCGCAGCATGACAAGCCGACATTCGTGAGACATTTGGATGCAGTCAATTACCGCCAATACATGAATGAAAGCACCGCGCCAAGTCCAGCTTCAGTGTATCAGAGTAAGCATGGTAGATGGGTCTACTCCAGGAGCTTTTTGAAGGCAGTCGACCGGGTCAGATTTGATCCATGTTCTTCGCGTGAGCTATCATTTGGAGTGATTGACGGGCAAAAGTTGTTCGACCTGACCAGAGAGGATGGTCTAAAGGCGGCCAGAAGAAACTACGAATTCAGTTTGCTGCCAGACCAAGGCCCCCGTGCAGAGATCTGGAGACTTGCTGCACAGTTGCACGAAGCTGGCTCGATAGGTGCAGAGGACATCGAGGGCTATAACGAACTGTATTGGGCCGATGCCGCCGATGTTGAACGACTGAGGGATAAATTGTTCGAGCGATTGGCACAGTGGGAGGGAAAGGACACGGAGGCGAGGGAAGGCTGGCAACCTCAGACATTCTCGGCATTACTACATGACTCTCATGCCCGGAGAAGGACGAAAGAAGATCAGCCAATTGGCAGTGGGGACACCGGAACTGCCGATGTGGAAAACTCCAGCTCTTTTACCAGGGCGGAGCAATCATCCTCACCCTTGGAGGAGCAGCAGGCGCAACTCAACGAGGCAAGCACAACCCCACCAATACCTACGTATGAGGCGGTGATGAACGAGAGGAACATGGCCAACGAGCCCTTTCACGGCAGTCTTGAAGGATGAGATACACATTCGTTAGCAATTTTCCATCTATCTACTCCTGCCCGAAACCAAGTGTTTCTTCTACGGCTGTTGCCAACTTCGACTGTAAAACATCGTAGGACTTGTACGGCGGCAAGTCGAGTCGGTTGAAACTGCGACCGTTAGCATAGATCCTGGATTGGTCATAGGACGAACGTACCATGTGTGAGATTTGGGCAACGCGTTGATTTCACCAGCCTTCTCGATGGTGAATCTTCTTGGGCCATCACTGCCCTGAAGATCCTTAAAACCGTTGACTGGGATTCGCGACGTTCCAGTAGCGAATTGTAGCAATCTTGACTTCTGTTCGGCATCCCATGTCCTGATGACCTTCCAGAAATCCTGGATGACTTGATCCGATTCCTGGTAGCCACGGTAGTCGGTGTGTTTCTTCCAGTCCTCCACATCAATGTCTGCGATACCACCAATCAGCAGCTCCAACTCTCTTTCGTCGAAGACATTGACGAGATCGGCCGGGATCAGCTCATTGAACCCTGTAATGAAAGCATTGAATTGCTCCTCGACTCGCTTCTTGATTTTCCATTCTGTAAGTAGCCTGCAGCTGTCAGTACGATTTCACGTCGGGCAATATGTCTTGGACTTACTCAACATATTCCTGCTTGTTCTCGTTCGTGACGGGGATGTCTCTGCCACCAGGCTTGAGATCGATTGTCCTTGTCTCTCCAAACTGTTCGTCGTCGACCGCGAACGTCTGGTCGAGGATATCTGTAATGTCGTTCTCCAGCATCCACGTCAAGTTCTTGTGGTATTCTTCATCGACACCCTCCATGTCGTTGATCATCACCTTCTTCCTCAACATCATCTTGTAGAACGCGCCAATGAAAAATGAGTCCAAAAAGCGTCGATGGAAGATAGCGAGACCGACGACTCTTCCGATGAACTTGAAGTAGTTCAGATGTTCAGGGTTGATACCAGAATGCGGGTTGATCTGCAACGTGTAGTTGTCGTGGGCGGAGTACTCGAAAAGGCAGTAGAATGGGTTGAACATCTCGTGGGAAAGCAGGAAGAAGAACTCTCGCGACAAACCACCATAATCGAGACCATCCTCACCGTCAAACTTGATCATCAATCGCTTCTTCAGGTCGGTTGCAGATTGTCGCATAATCTCAGCATAGGAATCCTCGAAGATGGCACCACGTCGTACTTTGACATGGCACTGGCCAGACAAGATTCGCAGTGCTGGCTGCGAACGGAAGTAGATAAGCTTCCGTCGGAAATCCCTCTTGTATTGGGGTACTCCCTGATCGAGCGACGATGGCAGGCGAGGGTCGTCCCAGGTGGTAGTCTTTGTGTTGTGGTCGACGAAATAGACACGAGCTGTGTTGGTCAACCTCATCTCCCAACCGCTAGGAAGTGGGCCCAGCTGGGAGACTGGCTGCTGTTGAATGGTTGTGTTGTTTCCGGCAGGGTTGTTGCCGTACATTCTTATGTACTGCTGTCGTCTGGGATCAACCCAGGTGGTGGTTCTGGTGTTGTGGTCAACATAGTAGGGCCTGCCTTCCGGAGTATGCCGTTGCTCCCAACCTGCAGGCAGTTCTCCAGTACCGGCTGTGGTAGCGCCTGTAGCCATCATCGAGACTGAATTGGCGTTTGGTGCGGCAGTGGTTGAGTCCGGATTGGGCGAATTAGCACCAGTTCGATCCTCGGGCAGCATGCGGTTCTGGTGGCGAGTGCGTTCCATGGCCATGTTTTGATCCATCCTTGCACGCTGCTCATCGCCGGAAGCTAATGGGCGGGTCCAGGTAGTTGTTCTCGTGTTGTGATCGACATAGTACGTTCTGCCTAGGTTGTCTTCTCTTCTTTCCCAGCCAGCAGGCAGTCGTCCCTGCGCATCTTCAAAAGAGCTTAGTTGCCCGGGGGCGCGTTGTCCGTTAGCCTGAGAGGCACCGATGGGGCCTGAGGTTGAGATTCGTGGAGGAGGATCTCCTGCGGAAGTAGGAGCGCGTGAGGGACCTGGTGAAAGGCGCGGAGGCGGACCTAGAGGAGCGTGCTGCGTGGGCGGAGGAGCGCCGGGATACTGACTGGTGCTGCTGGCGCTTTGCATGGTACTTGCTGTGCTCGGAGGCGGTCGGGAGCCTTGGCTGGCGGTGGGAGCCTGCAGATTGGTCGACAAGTTCACGATCAGCTTTCCGTGCACGACTAGGTTGTCGGTAGATTTTTTCAAGTCTCGCGTCAGCATTTCTGTTGGAGCAGGTCAGCAAACGCGATTAATGAGTCGGAGGTCAGACTCACCATCACCGCCCATGTCGAGATCGACGACATCGCCAATGCGGACATTGATGACGCCGAGAAAGCCTTGGTCCTTCTTCTTGAACTTCTTCTGGTCGAAGATCTGAATGGCCAGGACGCTGTCATCATTGGCACGCCTGGACATGTGTCAGCGAGTCGCCTGATAGCATGCCACGACCAACGTACATGTCAAATGCTTCATTCCAGTAGGGGTTCAACGTCTTTTTGATGACCTGGGTGGTTTTGGTTTGTTCGCCACCAATGGTCGCAACGGCGAAGGGATCTGGGAAGCCTGGTGCTCGTCAGTGGCCAGTGGATGAGCAAGCTGTGACCGACATACGAAAGACATCTCGCTTGTACAGTCCATCGGCGGCAATGACTGGGTCAGGTCAGTATTGGGTGGGGGCGGGCCTGGCACGGTGGTCCATACTGGTAACTCGTAGGTTAGGTTCCCTGGACACGTATGGTTAGTGATCTGAGCTGGTCTGGGGACAGTCGTGGTTCTCACGCAGGCAGACTGTTTTCTGGCATGGCTTGCCCGGTTCGCCGCAACTGCGGCAGGTACCCCTCAACTCAGCAAGCTTGATAGCGCTTAAGAATAGATCAGATGGGTTGGGTGCGTAGAGGTAGAGACCGCGACATGTGTTGACTGTTGGACCGTTGGACGTGGTTCATACAATTCTTGCTAAGCACAGAAGGCGCAGGTGTCGTCGATTCAATGTTCAAGTCGTTTGGGGTTCTAGGTGGAGGCTAACTTAGGTATGATGTGCTGCGACCCGGCTCGACGACGGAGGCGCAGCGACAATAGTGTACTAGCCTATGCGCTAGGGAACCGCAGGATGCGGAAGAACCATTGCCTGGCGGCGTCGGTGGAAAAGGTCTTGCCATGCAACATGGTCTTGGTAATTGTGTTCCACGCACGCCGAAGCCTGTCCGATGCAAGCTTCGTGCATGCCCGAGTACATCTGTCATTGAGAGCCTCCTACAAATGCCTCCGCCGGCGGGACACACACTCTAGAAATCTTGCTCCAACCTGCTGATTGACATCATCTGCTGTGGAAGGTGCGGCAGCAATCACCAATTGTAGAAGAGGAAAGCACGATCGAGTCGACATTTTATGGGGTCGCACGCTACGAACATTCGTGTCGTTCAAGTTCTTCAGGTTGGCGTAAATAATGCCAAAACATGCCTGAGCCCTTCGGCGACTCGTGAGTATATTGGCAATTGGTTATCTTGGGTGACTGAGTTTTCCATGCAACCTGAAGTGCTCTCCATTTGCTTCGCAGACTGATCTATCCTGATACAAATTGCCCAGCATTGTCTCCTGACCTCTCTCTGGCTGCTCCTACCGCTAATACGGCGCGTATCCTCTGCCCCTGCCGCCTCGGAAGCCGCCCCTGTATCCACCCCCTCTAGGAGCACCGTACCCTCCGCCATAGCCACCACCACCGCCTCGGCCGAAACCTCCTCGGCCTCCTCGCATCGGCGGCCCGCCTCCACGTCCACCACCTCGTCCTCCTCTTGTCATGCCTGGCAGATTGGTGCGCTTGGGCACCACCTACTCTTGTCAGCTGGGGGATGTCTCTTGTCTCTAGCACTTCTCACCTTAATATTCCTGCCCCTAAATTCACTCTCGTTCAAGACCAAGGCCTGAGCAACATAGCTGGGATCCGAGAACTCCACATAAGCATACCTGCAGTATTTCTCCATTAGCGTCTGCTGCCCCCTCTTGCCAGGTAGCATTTCTTGACTGGACGATGGAAACAAAGACAGGCCAAGCTCTTGCAGCACATCTTTCTAGCATGATGTATCGCCACAGCAAGCGCGTCAAAGTCCACAGAGATTGAGTACTTGTGTGCTGGTGCTCTTTTCAAACATACCCTTTAGGATGCCCCGTGAACTTGTCCAGGAGGATCGTGACTCGGTTGATCGAGCCCGCTCCGTTGTTGAAGTGCGCTTGGATTTCTTCTGGCGTGGCTCCGTAGTCCACGTTACCCACGAAGACTGACCGCGCGTCGACATCTTCTCGGTCTTCTCGGCTGCCACCTGCCGCACCTGGCTCTTGCGTACCATCGTCGAATTGTTGCATCTCGCGTAGTTTGGCCGCCTCGGATTCCATCTCTGCCACGCGCCGTTTCATGGCCGCGATGTCCTCCTACCATAGCATTAGTGCTCTGTCGAGTGTGTGGAACATGTCGATTACTTCATCTTCGACACCTGCCTCCTCCTCGTTCCTGGGCTCGTCCTCATTTCGGGGCTCGTCCTTGTGATCAGCCTCCTCTGCCATTGCGCAAACGTCTGTCTCGAGCGAAGAAGGGTTGTGGGTCTTAAAGATCGGTGCGATGAGGGATGCGCAAGGTAGAAATTGAGGAGTACGAATGGAAGCGTCCTTCAAGTTAGCGTTGGTGTGAGGCTGTGAAAACACCAAGTGATATGCTTCTCAAAAGCTGCGTTGCATGCTCGCGTCGTTAGTCCCCCCTGCAGCACCAATCAACCGTCGGTCCGAGCAATGCTTGGCAAGCTAGGGCTCTTGTCAGATCTACCACTTCTCCATCCTTGTGATATTCAACGTTTGATCACCGATTGTGTCATTGAATGCCTGCAATGCGATTACCTTGCCGTCCGTCCGGTGCTCGTCGCTATAGACAGTGCTTCCATGTCGTGTCAATGGCTGTCACGACATGATAGTCGTGTGCACTACAACTACACTCCGAACTCAAAGGGCTGTGGACGCAGAACTGTACTCAATTGAGGCTTGATCTATTATCAAAACTATCCGCTTTTGTATGCTGTCACACCTTAGATGTCCAGTCCCATTTCCACCTTAGACATGCCCATCTACTTGCAGCAAACGTCAGTATACCCACAGCAAGAATTGCACAGAAGAAGGCCACCAACGCCTGAGCTCCTACCATCTGTAGTAGCTCTCCCGAGATGGGTATGCAAACCAATGTCGAGATGCTTGCAACAAAGTAGCTTGTACCATAGTACCTGCCAAACTCATCCGCTCTGCACAGTTGTCCGATGCAGGCTGGCACTAATGCCATCCAGCAGCCTGTCATAAATCCGAAGACAGCGATGAATGCATATAGCGCTCCTAAATGGTGCTGTCCGAATGGTAGCCAGATGGCCAACATTGCTATCAGGGCCACAACCGCCGACGTTAACAACGTGTTGAACCTGCCAAACTTGTCACTGAGATAGCCCGTCACCAGCCGGCCGACCGACGAAACACCATTCAACGTCGAGATTAGATAGAACCCTGTATCCGCGGGATAGTCCGTGCTAATGGTAGCGTAGGTTGGCACAATGCCCAAGGACCCAAACAAGACCACCTCGAAGCAGAAAATCGAGATTGTCAACAGGCTGAATCTCAAGTCGCCAAAGATCGATAGCGATATCACCTTGATCTTCGCATGTTTCCTCGGTGGTATGCGGGCCCTCATCAGAAGATTGCCCAGCACGAAGCAGCCGAGGAACATGAAGCCCAGTATTCGAATCGACCACTGATATCCGTATTTGGGGAAGGTCGCGCGCAGAACCAATGGGATCGTTAACCCACCGAAACTGGACCCTATCATGGCAATCCCCTGGGTCAAACCGCGGCGCTCTTTGAACCAATGCGCCACGCATGCCAAACTTGTAGTGGTCAGCATTGCTCCACACAGCCCTCCGAGCACTCCAAGACACAGCATGAACTGGTAGTAGAGCCTGCATTCAGCCAGCAAAAACATCATCACCACGTATCCCACCGAGCCAATCAGAGCTATCCACCGTGGTCCGTACCGATCAAAAAGTGGTCCAATCCATATGCCCAGTGCCAGTGCAAGGTAGACGAACACCGAGGGAATCCACCCAACATCCCGCGATGAGTAGCCGGACAGTTGGTTCTGATTCAGATAGTCCTGGACTGGGCCTATGCTCACCATGAACCCAAATGATGGATATAGGCAAAGCATGGCTCCTGCAACAACCGACCATGCTCGAAGTCCGCCTTCAGGGAATTGATCTTCCGTGTCGATGGCCGCATCATGATTCTCAGCTCTCACATCAGTCCTATCGGTCTTCTCATTGATAGTTGCTAGATGAGGTAGTGCGGAGGTGTCATTCTGGTTGGGTGCCTCGATCGTAGTTGAATCAGTGCTTAGCTGCCTGACCAAAGGGTTCGCATTCGGGTCCATTGCAAGAATTGGCACACACAATACTAGTGCAGAAGCACCACGATACCTTTCGAGATACGCATACTAAATACCAAGTACAACAAACCCGCCCTTTGGCACCGAAATTGCTTCCATGACAAATCCGCCCTATGACTCCGGAATCGCTTTCGTGAATTCACGATGTGGAGCATGTTCCGGTCTTTTGTGTCGGTCATCTCCTAGTGTCGATCAGTCTTCAACGACGTGTGGGCTTGGAACGCCAAGATGGAAATTGCTACTCAGACGATAGGCTGGTTTTGACCGAGAACACCGTCCACACATCGATTGCCGAGCAAGGCCTAAGTAGCCCCAGAAGCTTGGTGGAAGCAATTCCCGGATCTGGAGCTTTGGGTGACGCGAGTACTGATCTCGGTGCCGGTAAGTGGGAACCGAATATGTCTTGAGCTGTGATAGCCCCGTGGGATAAGGACATTAGCCTAATTGTGCCACTGTGTTGGACATGCTTGATCGTAGCAAACTGCCATCGGCTCACTCTTCATTAACATGCACTGTGCTGACAAGCATCTAGTACGCGGTAGGATTTTGCATTGATCAACCAGAACTTTCAATGACCTTCCGCACAACCCGGCGTTCGTCGAGTGCAACCATCTCGACACTAGAATGGCATATATCCTCCCAGGCTTAGCCCGGCAAGCGGAGAAGATCCAACCCGCCGCGCTCTACGGTGATGAAGGTCCAATTCGGCTGCGTATAGCTACTGGCGGTGCGGGTCAGACAGGCGTACTACAAGCTCTAGCCGAAGCATTCATCACCTTGTCGGTATAGCTGCAGGGTTTCAGTACTAATCTGACCACATATAGTGCAACAACCTCCGCCGAAGCCGGCAACCAAGCTCCATTTCGCATAGCATGGTTTGCGACCGACACTTCACTCTCCTTCAATGCTCTCGCGGCAAGGTCAGCGGACCTAGCCATCACTTATCATCCATACGCGGCACAAATCGCAGTCCAGCAAGGCATCGCCCTGCCACCGACATACCTTTGGCGCGACGCATTTAATCTCGTTGGCCCCGTATCGAACCCCGCTAAGCTGCCTGCAGACGGGCAGTCCAGTATCTTTGAGCTCTTTGCATTTCTCTTCCAGGCTGCCGCTGCCTCCGCCGACTCTCCGACGCCGGTGCGCTTTCTGTCCCGGTACGACAAATCAGCAAACAACATTCTCGAATCTCGAATATGGACGACAGTTGGTCAAACGCCGTGGTCAGAGCCATACTCGCCCTGGTACCACAAATTCGCTGCCTTCCCTAAAGAAGCACTGCTCGAAGCAGCCCAGCTCAGCGAGTACACGCTCGTTGACCGAGGGACCTGGATCAGCATGAAGGACACACCCGAGATGAGCAACATGGCATGCTTCAAGGAAGGCGCTATCGATTGGGGGGAACCGCTAGCGGATACGAGACAAGGTCACGTCTTGGCGGGTGATGCCTTAGGTAATCCGGCAGATGCCCTTCTCAGCCCATACGCACAGGACCTCGAGCTCAGCAGGTTATTCTTGAAGTGGATGTTATGGTCGCGAGGTGGCCAGGAGGTCATTGGGAATTTCAAGATCAAGGGGAGACCACTGCACGGGCTGTCACCGGACGTACAAACATTCTTGGGTGGACAGAATCCAGCTGGTGGCGACCTGAATTCCAGTCAAGGTAGCGCATAGGGCGACCACACGTCAAATGCATAGTGCGAGTAATTTGTTGGTTGCCCGCCCAAGTGGCAGTGATATCTCACGTCGGTGAGGTAGCTTCGTGAGCCGACAAGTTTAGACTTTTCACAGCCGTGCTAGCGCGTAATCCGGAACTCCAGAGCACTTACGGCTAACTCGAGTTAGTAGTGAAGCCTTTAAAGACACGCCGAGAGGAGAGTCGCAGGGGAACACAGGCTCAGACAATGAGGTTGAAACCGAGAGTCGGTCAGTCTGGGGTCGCAAGTCGCGTTGAAGCAGAGCCGGTGTGCCGATCCCGCCAAAGAACGACACCACCTCTAGGTCCTCGCAATGCGAGGGGTTGGCCGAGCCTCGACCCTAGAGTGTACGGACGAAATCCAATGTCAAGCGAGAAGCTACCAGCGAGTCCCATAAGCCTGCCATTGTAGCAATTCCGGCTATAGTGAAGTGCAAATATGCTGAGGACCACGCCTACGAAACGGAAGCTAGCGACGCTGAGGCTTCCTTGTATCGAGCACTTCACGCGAAGCCTGGCTCCGGGATGCAGGCTCAAGCAAACGAGCGCAATATTGGTAAAGAACGAACGGACGTTTCGGCTGACAACGAGTACGATGATAGCAAGCGAAGTAAGATTGAGGACCAATTGGAGCGTCGCGAGGGTCGTAGATACTAACACCCCATATATACCGCTAACCCAGATCAAGAACCAGAAGCTTACGCAAACGGTCGAAAGGAAGGTACACAGACTCGGCAGCGCGCAACAGGAGAAATTGCAACCGAGCACTTCGCATGCTGGTCGCGCTTGGTTGGCCCGAATGCTAGCGCGAGTTCTCTGGTAAGTAGCTTTGATTCATCGGCCGAGCGTGTTACTTTCATCTAATAGAGATGACCAGCATGATCGAAGCAAATGCTGCAGCGAGGAACACATACCTGTGGACAAAAAGACTGAACCTGAACAACGCTTAGACGAGGATTGTGTTGTCGTGAAGGCTGAGGTAATCAGACTTTGAAGCACTCGCAGTATCAGGAATCTTCTTTGCATTCTCTGTTTGCATTGTCTTCACTGGGCTCCAGGCACAGCATCCGCGTTTTATAGCCCTTCAGTTTTTGCCTTTCACTGTTTAGTGCTTATTGCCAGGTAAGTGAAACGTCAAGATCCACCAACGCGGTAGTGGGGTGCACTTGCTCGCAGAAGGTACGGTGATGAAGGTTTAGTACCTGCTCCTGCAGATCTGGGGAAGCTGCAATCCACTGGAACTAAACTCCTTCCATGACTCTGATTGCTGGAGCACTCTGATCGCTGGAGCACTCTACTGTCTTTCAAAATCTCCGATCAACCCAGCGAAGTCCACCGCGGCCAGACTGCGCTGCACGTCTCTGTCGATCTATATTGAGACCCCACTATCATTTCTGAGAATGCCGAAGTCAGGAGCCTACGAGATATCTTTACTCGTTAATGGACATCCATTGCACGAATACGACCCTCCTAACGATGAGAACGACACTGACGCTGACGCAGTAGTCAAATACGTCGAAGCTACTGAGGGCGCGGAGTTCTACGTAGACTTCAAAGTAAGACCGAATACTGAATTTCCTACTGGTAGCAAAGGTGTCACTATCAAGATCGATGGCAAATTCGTCGACGGCTATCCCGTCCACGAGCGACAGCACCGCATAAGGGAAGGTGGATGGTCAGGTCTCAGGACAGGTCGGTCACGACTGGAGAACGGAGCATGGGTCGAGCGGCCTCTGATGTTCAAGCGTCGAACGACAACAGAGGAGGTAATGCCGATGCAGAGTATGAAGGAACTTGCTAAGAATGTCGGATGTATCAACGTCAGTATTAAAGATATCATCTGCACACCGGCTAGACGCATTATGAAAAACGCGCCTGTCGATCTACCTGTACCAGAGAAAGCGCTCAAAGGACGGCCGATTGACGTCTCTGCAGGCTAAGGGTTGGCAAAGGTAGTTACAGAGCCTGACTATTACAGCACTCACAAGTTGGAAAGCGACTCGTCAAGTTCGTCATCAAGTATCGATCACGACGTGCTCTTCAATTGCTCGACCTCATTTCTACAACACCCGAGCCTCAACCACTCGAGGAACGCGACGTCGACACCCTCAGTCCACAAGAAATGCGAGAGCTGCTAACACGAATGCGTCAGCAAGAAAACCAGGCGGTTGACCGACTTGCCAAATTGAAGCACGAATCTGTTCAAATGAAAGATGAAGAGAATTCCCTTATGAGGCCACGAAAACGCCAAAGCAGTACTCTTAGTGGCGAAGATGGAGACGACTGTGTCTTTTTGGAAGTGAAGAAGCGTAAAGTTGCTCCGCAGGAAGTCGATGTACTCGATCTTACTTGAACGCCCTCTGTCCTCAGCACCGCACAACGCTTGCTATATTCCGATCATACTGGACATATCAATCCTCAATCTATCAGCTATGATGTCCCGTATACACTACACGTACCTGTGTTGTATCGAACGCTATTCATCTGCACCATTCACACAACTGTTCCAAAAGATGAACTGTCTATGCCAGCTAGCTTTCGGTCCTGTGTGCTCCTTGCAGCAAGCAACATTCTCAGGTACGCCGCGTGACCGCCCCGCGGCGATGCGCTACTATTGTTGTGTGCATGTGACATGGTCAAAGTGCTATCATCAAGTCTAGTAACTCAAATCGTTGCTGATGGCTCGCCAACTCAAGAGCATAGGTAGCACCGAACAGAGCGCAGCGTTGCATGCCTTGACACAGGGGCGCCAAAACCATAGTTCAAAGCCGTCTTGATCTTTCTTAGATCAAGAGGACCAGTCCGTCACTTCAACCTCAAGTCAGTCGTGGTCGGTGAATCTACACACCTTCAACTCGAGGGACGGCTCTATTCTGAACGAAGTCAGCTAGGTGCCTATTACCCCGAAAGAAGGGGACAGGTTACTCTTGCTCATCCTTCCGACGACAAATCAATGGCGACTGAGGAGAGGGCACGTGAATGACATCCATATTGAGTTACTAGGTCGTATTTGATATTTCTCTGACTTGGTTATTGCTTGTCTATCCTTGTCCTCAATTCTGCTATGTCCTCAGGTCCAGTTTTGCAGCATCCACCTACCACGATGCCCCTCCACTTCTTTCGCTGCTTCACCTGCTCTACTATGTTCGAAACTTGCTCAGCCCAGTTGTCTCCGTCTTCCTTGTCACCAACCCAGGTTTGGGTCGTACTATCATACTTCTGACCCTTGCTTCCGTTGGGCGCAAATACCAGTCTCGGCAACTGCACGCCCAGAGCGTCTGCTGCTCTCTCAAACTCTTTCACCAGACCTGGTATTTTCTGCACTTTTGTGCAATTTATACCCACACCCCATGGAACTTGCATCTCGATGCCATCGGCCCATGTCCTCTTTTCGAACAATGCCTCTACCACATCCTCGATACTACTTCCATCCGGCAACCGATCATCCTCGTTGGGAAACACACACGTCACCCAATAAGGCTTGAATACTTTACTATGCCGATTGACGTTCGCCGCCGTTCTGATAGCCTTGACCTCCTCTAGCCGTGGGATAGTTTCAAATGCCACGATATCGACTTTATCCCAACTTGCCCAGTACATTGCGATACGGGCAACATGCCAGTGTTCAAGTTTCGTTTCGTTGGTCATGTCGCCGTAGTGACCGCCGTATTCCTGACTAGGCGTCATGGTAGCACCATACGCACCAAGACTTAGCGCTACAAGGCCAGGGTTGTTGTTGAAAACGTGCCTCGAGATATCAACGCCAAGGTCCATGAACTGGCATATCTCCTCGAAGAAGTCGATCGTTTCACCTTTGACCACCGTACGTGAGAATCCATCATGACTGGCTTGATACGTGGGTGTAAGTAGGATGTCGACGCCGGCTTTGACAAATTGTCGCTGGGCCTTTTCGAGGGTATCGGGGTCTGTAAGGAGAAGATGAGAGGACCACAAAGGTGTGGTCGAATCAAATTTTACTCCATATTGGTCTTCTAAGGTTGTACCTAGACCGCCATCCAGGAGGAGGATCTCCTTGTTGAGCAGTGAAGACATACTGTGTGTGATGCGTGACTCGACATGGAGGCTCTTTCCAGGATAAAGTTCCACGTCCGAGGGCGACATCGGCCAAGACGTCGGCGATGATCTGCAGAGTGATCCACTCTGCGGGCGTTGCGGGTGTTGATGCAGGTGCGCCCGGCTTAGAGCGGATAGAGCTTGTAGCTGCAAGGGTTATCTTATCTGATCTGATCTTTTTTTTCTTGCTCTGTTACACGACTGAGTCACCTACTATCTACACTGGCACATCCACGCTCTTCCTGAGCTTCCAAAAAACCTCCACACACAGGAAATATGGCCTCAATAAACTCCCTACGGCCGCTTAGTCGAGCTGTTCGAGCTGTTAACACATTCCCAGCAGCGACACGATCACTCTCCACTCTGCAACCCGGCAAAGTAGAAGCAACCGGACCTCGACACTTTCTCTCGATCAAAGACCTTACACCAACGGAACTCAAAACTCTTATCGACAATGCTACTACTCACAAAAAGACCTTACAGTCTCAGTCCTCGCCATCAGCTCACCCAGCATGGGGTCTAAGCACAGCTCTGGCAGGTCGTACGATCCCTCTGATGTTCTCCAAGAGGTCGACACGTACGCGAATTTCGACTGAAGGTGCCGTTGTGGCCATGGGTGGACACTCGATGTTTCTGGGTAAGGATGATATCCAGCTAGGTGTGAATGAGTCACTCTTTGATACATCTGTCGTGCTGAGCAGTATGACTGCCGGCATAGTCGCACGGGTAGGGCCACACGAGGAAATCGCCGATCTAGCAAAGCATTCTTCAGTGCCGGTCGTCAATGCGTTGTGTGACATGTTCCACCCTATGCAAATCATTGCGGATTTTGCTTGTCTCAGCCAGTCCATGGGGTGTGGAGCGGACGGTCTACGAGGCACCAAGATCGCGTGGGTCGGAGACGCAAACAATGTGCTCTTTGACATGTGTATTGGTGCGGGCAAGCTTGGGATGGAAATGGCGGTGGCCACGCCCAAGGATTACACCATCCCAAGTCGTGTCAGAGAGATGATCCAAGAAGCCGGACAGGGTAAAGTCAGCGAGACAAACACGCCAGAAGAGGCCGTCAAGGATGCGGATGTGATTGTCACCGATACGTGGATTTCGATGGGTCAGGAAGAGGAAAGACAGAAACGGATGAGAGCGTTTGAAGGATATCAGGTCACGGAGAAGATGGCAGAGAAGGGCGGTGCAAAGAAGAACTGGAAGTTCATGCATTGCCTGCCACGCCATCAAGAGGAAGTCAGCGATGAGGTCTTCTATGGAAGCAGGAGTCTCGTCTTCCCCGAAGCCCAGAATCGGTTGTGGAGTGCCATTTCTGTGCTGGAAGGGTTTGTGGTTAACAAGGGGAACATCAAGAAGACAGACGCATAAGCAGCAGGTGGATAGATGGAGGCGACGTTCGAATTGTCAGACAACATAGAGGATAGATTACCAGGTAGATGATATGTGGCATCCTTCACACACCAAGCTCTCCTGATGCGCGTGATTCACGACCCCAGATAGAATCGAAGCATGTGAAAGTGTGCAGATCGACGTCAGATCACATGCCTCGGCCTCCTCCTCACATCGACTATTAACCAACGCACCGCACCGCACCGCACGCTCTCCTCTCCTCGCCTACCCAGCTCCCACAAAGCACCGCAACCACCATGACCTCACCCCTCCTCTCGCGCTCGCCCTCCGCAACCTTCGCGCCGGGCCCCCACCGCCGCTCCCACCCCAACCTGCAAACCCTGCACCACCTATCGCTCGCGCCGCTCACGCCCAAATACCCCATCGACCCGGCCGACTACGACGCCTACCACGACCCGCACACCGCGGAGCTGCACACCAGCGCGTCGCTGTCGCACATCGCCAGCCTGCCGTCGCCCGGCGGGATCCTGACGAACTCGCCCGCGCGCTCGCGGAATCCGAGCCGCACGCGCGCCCGGCGGAAGCTGAAGAGCACGGTGCACATTCAGGTCCCGAGTGACGAGGCGGAACGCACACGGCGCGGCGAGCTGGGAGGAGGAGCGGATGAGCACGAGGCGGACGCCGCTGCTGCGGCTACGGCTGCGTCGAGACCACAGGCCAAGCCGGCCGCGAGCAAGAGCCAGCCGCAGTTACAGCTTCATCTGCACAAATTGCAGTTACACACTGACCCCTCGTGGCTCGTGCAGACGGGCCTGAGTCTGACCGAGAGCTCGCGCGAGACGAAAGGGCAGTCGTGGATCTCGAAGCGTGATTCCTCCACGAGTCTCGCGGGCACGCCCGAGGGTTACGGCTACGGCTACGGCTACAACTTCGAGAGCACCAGGCGACCGCGCGATGGGCCTGCGCCACGGTCAGGACGCGCCACGCCAGCATATGCGCGGAGTAGAGTCACGAGTCGGAATGTGTCGAGGAACGCATCGCGCAGTCGGTTGGCGATGGGGGATCTGAGGATGACGGCGAACGCGACGAGTCCTGCGACGAGCATGAAAGGTACGCCCAATGCGAGTTTTGCGACGGCGCCCGACGGGAGTGATAGGGTGCGCGTGGAGGATCTGGAGCGTGAAGACATTGATGTTGAGCCGAATTGGGCCGATGCCAGTACGCGCGCTGAGGCTGAGGCTGAGTTGGCCGCGCAGCTGCAGAGTGAGCTTGCGGATGAATTTGAGGGGTTTAGTGAGGGGTTTGACAGGGATGGTGATGGTGATCCGTATGGCATGCTTGACTTTGAGAATCAGGGCGAGAGTGAGGATGAAGAGAACGCGGAGGAGGAGGTCAGGAGGGCGATGAGGAGGTGGAGGGTTGGTGGGTGGATGGATGGGGCTATAGATGCGTTGTTGATGGTTGAGGAGACGGGTGTCGGGGTGGAGGGTGAGGAGACTGGCGGAAAGGGAGGAGAAATAGAAGAGGGGAGAGATGATGGAGATGATAATGTCGAGGGACCAGAAGAGAGAGTCAGAGGTGCTTGGCCAGATTTACGGTGGTTTGGGAGGGTGATTAGTCGGCAGGTCAATGTCTGAGGTGGTACTCAGCGGTTGAATTGCTGTCGTATTGCTTCGAAAGTCACATCTATTGGAAGTAAGACTGAAGACCGCATTATTCGGTCAGAAAAGTGGTCTGTGCAACTGAGCATACCGCTAGATGCACTGCGGATAGCAAGTGCGTCAGCAGGATCAGAAGCACGACCTTGGCTGGAAAGCACTTTGTGCCGAAACACAGTTGGCTGAATACTCCGACGTTGTGAGCATCCTTCCGGCGAACCCAGTTCTCACCTACAGGTAATATGGCGATGGAAGTCCGGCAAAAAGAGGATAGTATTGTAGATAGTTTGGTATCAAACTTACAGGGTACCCGGGTAGCGAGCTAATAGTATACGACTACATACTTGGCTCGTGCAACCTACCGTAACTAAAAGGAGCTCTTGCCGTATTAGTGGGGCTTGGGTGGCCTGATTCTGGCCCATTGCATGCCAGTGCTTGGTCCTTCAACCTTACTGGCTGTACAACGAGAATAGGCAGCAATGCTCGTTGAGCTGGTCTTCAACATGTGTCGTCTAGCATTGGAATGGTCTCATTGCGTACCCAAGCATCAAGACCGGCAATATGTGGCTGTTGAACGTGGACACGCGTAAGTTGGAATACTTCGAAGGCAGCAAGATACCTTGCTATGCCATTCTGTCGCATCGTTGGGAACGTGAGGAAGTTACGTTCCAGGAGATCAGAGACGGTAATGGGAAGGACAAACAAGGCTACCAAAAGGTAGATATGTGCTGCAAACAAGCTCGCAAGGACTACTCCGAGGAGCAGCTGTCCCATGTCTGGGTTGACACTTGCTGCATTGACAAGACCAGCAGCGCAGAGTTGTCCGAAGCCATCAACAGCATGTACCGATGATACAAGCATGCCGTGGTTTGCTACGCGTATCTGTCGGACGTGACTGGAAACATCAACTCTGAGCCCTTCAAGAACAGCCTCTGGTTTACACGAGGTTGGACACTGCAGGAATTACTGGCTCCGCAAAGCCTCATATTCTTTGACCAGGAGTGGAGATCTTTAGGGACAAAAGCCGAATACAGGGGTATAGTTTCGCTCATAACAGGCATACCGGCAGAGGGAATCACAGGCTTCAATCTCACAGACTTCTGTGTAGCTGATACAATGAGATTCGCCGCAACAAGACAGACGACACGAGAAGAAGATCGAGCATATAGCCTGCTTGGTATGTTTGGAGTGAACATGCCGTTGATATATGGAGAAGGGACCCGCGCCTTCACGAGGCTACAGGAGGAGATCGTCAAAAGCATCGACGATCTAACAATATTGGCATGGGAGTCCTGTGATGAGCGTGCTGGTATATTTGCTCATGCTCCGTCGGACTTTGACCATGAAATATATCTCCGACGCACATGTAACGGAGGTGGACGCCGGCCGTTCTCAGGGGAGCCAGAACCTGGACCTTTGCTTTCAGCTACGGGACTCTCAGTCAGCGTCAAACTTCTGCCAATCCGTCGATCCATATATCTTGCCACTACAGGACACCAAAAGGGATCCCTCGCCGAAGCTTACGTAACTTTTGGCATGATGCTGCAAGAGGCTGAAGGGTCTTATCGACGATGTTACAACAGTGAAGGCAAGTGTCTGTTCAAGTTGCCGAATTACCTGGAGTGGCAGACTTGTCGACGCATGATCACAATCAACCGCGAGTCTATCAGTCACATCGATGACCGGTATACAAAGCCTATGCCACCACTTGCGATAGATATCGGCCCAGGCTGTGGTCACGTAACACGATTTTGCCTAACAAGCGATGTCAATACAGATCTAAACGTGGATTCCCTCGAAGCCAAGACGAGTTTGGTCGGCATTTTTGATATCATACATATGCAGTTGTCGAGCACTGATGCACAATTTCTTTTGTTTGGTTTCGACCACGATTGGCGACCTTTCTGCTTGGCTGTTCGCAATGGACAGCGATCGCTCAAAATCTGCACTCCGGACGCTCACGTGTACATCCCTCAGCTTGGGATGCGAGAGCGCACTGTGGGCGACATGGACGATATGATGACCCTTGTCAAAGCAATGAAGTCACAAGGATCGCAAAGGTGGGACTCGAAAGACGGGTCGGTCGAGCTGCATGTGCTATCCCGAGACGAGTCTGAGATATTTTTCTACCTGGCGAGCGCACATCATGTATTCTTAAGCGTAGAATATGATACGGCAGCATCATGGACTGCCCGAGGATTTCATATCGGTATTGAGACGGAAGCAACCGCAATGGACAGGTTGCCTTGGGAAACCTTATCGCTTATTCCTCGTGAGCCAGATCAGTGGCTTCAGCTTTGAAAGGAAATCTATCAGGATTCGCGATAAGAGTATGCACCACCGTCTCAGTCTGAATCTGTAGCTGAATATTCAGATCTGTCTTGTACGTCTACAGAACGCCATCTGTCGACCTGGCTCGTCTAGCATCTGTGAAGCTAGCTCCAGCACGTTAATACACGAAAGAGGCTCCAGGTACCTGACTATGGTCCAGGAGATCGCGACGTATACGATCATTGCAGCGCCTTGTGGATGACGGACTCGTTCGACAACACCAAAGTTCTCTCGCAAGTAAGAGACGACACCGAGCAAGAGACGACACCGAGCAAGAGACGACACTGAGCTTACAAGAGCGTGTTCGACGCCCAACACATCAAGCATTGTGCCAATCTGGATATGAGGCCTACAATATGCACGGGGTCAAGGTAGTACGAACAAGCACTCGCCGTCAAAGTACACGTACCTTCAGCTTCCACATACTGAGGCTGTTCTCCTGCTACTTGTGCCATTGCTCTTCATCCACTTCGAACGTCCGTCAAATAAAGCAGTGAGAGTATCAGCTCACATCAGCAACCACTATCACTGACACCAAGACCGCTTTCGAACCTTCGTCGGAATCACTGCTGCATCATGTCCCCAGACTCACTGCAGGTTCGACCCCGCCAGCCCTGCCCCTCGTCAACCACGCCAGCCACTTCCCCCGCGACCACAGCTCCAACAACAGCCGCGAAAGCCAAGCCTCACCCGTAACAAAGAGCGTAATCAACTGGAGTCACACTCATCCCTGCGATAGCAGACTTTAAGTCCTACTCTCGAGGCAGCCACGCCAGCTTTGCGATCACACAGGCATGTCAGGCGAACGACCACGGGAACCGGCTAAAGAAGCGGGCGGCGCAGATGAAGTTGTAGTGTGTGTTTACCATCTTTGAGCTTTCCGACCAAGAGCCACTTACGTAGGATGTGAGCAACCCATTCGTGGCGACGCAGATGTTGTAGATGGCGAACTATACCTCCCTGAAATGCTCGGCCTGGGTGTATATACCCCGAGTCGACCGCGATCAAGGCGAGACTAGATTCGGTGGGACTGGGGCGGAATGGTCCTTGATGGACTGAGATATGCTGCACATGAGCATTTTCCTACGAGTTTTGTGCTGCCAGGACAGGATAGAACGATTGGCGCAGAGCATCAGATTAAGGGTGCGGATGACAATTCTAGGAGGGATTTAAACCGACAATGCGGGTTCATGACTGATGATTCGCAGAGAAATCTGGTACTCGATGCAGCTGACTTCCAGTTTTGTACAGTAGTATGACATGATCTACGCATAACCTCTGCGTCTCTTGCCCTGGTTTCTTGGGCGTTCCTGCACAACCAGTCTGTTGATTTTGTGTTTGGGCCGTGTCTTGTACCCTGATTTTGTCTGTGCACATGTTAGTAGTGTTTGAGAGCATGGTGAATTCAAGACTTACCGGCACACCCCAGGGACTGACCGGGGTTTTGTCACCCTTGGATTTACCTCTACCACCACCGTGGGGATGGTCGACAGTGTTCATGGCTGTACCTCGGACAGTTGGACGGATTCCTAGCCACCTCTTTCGGCCAGCCTTTCCAAGTGAAGTGTATTTGTAGTTGGCGTTGCTAGCGACACCGATTGTGGCAACAGCCTCCTTGTCAATCAGTCGAATTTCACCGCTCGACAGCTTGACAGTGACATAATTGGCGGCTTTCTCGAATTTCATCAGCTGTTCCGGCGGCAGGGAAGCGAGATCGAGCGCGCCTGTGTCTCCCATAGCTTTGACCATCTCCTTCTGTACCACATCCTCGCCCTTTCCAACAATAATTCCATGTGTGCCTGCGCTTCTCGCAAATTTTCCATACGAGTCTGCATAGGGTGCGATGTTGAATATTGGTGTGCCGACGGGGATCATGCCCAGCTTGAGACAGTTCCCTCTCATGGCAGTCTTGGAGGCAATCACACCCATATCAACAGAACCACCCATATCCTTCAAAAGCTCCTGTGGCAGACCTGCACGGTAAGAGGTGACGACATCGCCAGCTCTCATGCCCTCAGCAGCGAGAATGTAGGTCTGCTTGCCAGTCTTTGGGTCCCTGACCAAAGCGATGTGTGCTGATCGGTTGGGGTCATGCTCGATGCGTTCGACGTAGTGTTGGCCCGGTTCTGCTCTGGCAAAATCAACCTCACGTAGCCTGCGCTTGTGACCTCCACCTCTGTGACGCACAGTGATTCTCCCGGTCCTGTTGCGACCACCTCTTGCGTGACCTTTCTTTGGCGATGTCAGGGCATGCACTGGCCTGCCTTTCCACAGATGGTCGTTCAGTGGTCTAACCAAATGACGCAAACCTGGCGTTCGTGGGGTATACCTGCGCAAAGCAGTGCTTTGTTTTCGTTGGAGAGCAGTGTCTGAAACGAAAGCTGCGGGTGCTTCTGGCTCTGCGGTGGTTGTGGAACGGCTGGGTGCGATAGGGTCAACTACTTGGGCGTAGCTCCTTCGCACGATGCTGCTGAAACTCTGACATTGCACACACACCCTGCGAAAGGGTATCCTCGGTTGTAGCATCTGTTCAACACCAACTATGCGAAGTTGATGATGAGCATCTCACTCGACATCTCAATCTCGAGCTGCACTTGCCGACTTACTATTTCGGACGACAAGGCTGAGAATCTCAGCCTCGTAGACGCGTCTCGCCGCTCCTTCCTCAAGGACACCGACGCGTGCTTGCTACTTCCGTATTCAGTGCTCATCTATTATTAATCTATGAGTGTCGGTGTGCGGTGCTGTTCTTGCCCACTCATCCGCTCGATTGTTCTTCGCATGGTGACCTGCAATAGCTCCGATCCTTCTTACATGGATACCGGACTGTATGTGGGTAGGAGGCTCTCTTTCGAGGGTCACTTGTGTACCGTCCGCTATCAGGGCCCTCTCGCTGGCACTACTGGTCTTTGGCTAGGTGTTGAGTGGGATAACCCCTCTCGAGGCAAGCATAATGGAACGTATAAAGGCGAGCAGATCTTCGCCTGCCTCTCTGCTTCAGCAAGTGCAGCTTCCTTCATTCGGCCAAGCCGGAAACCAGATCAGGAACGTACCGTGCTAGAAGCAATCAAGCACAAGTATGGGATGGACGCGACAGAAGGCGAATCGAAGGATGATCCGGTCGTCATATCCGGTAAGGTCGCCGAGGAGGTAGGTTTCGACAAGATCGCCAAGGAGCAGGCACAGTTCGCAGCGCTGAGAGTTGTCTTGATAGACCAGCTTGTCGTCAATGGCATAGTGCCTCGTGGCTCGCCAGCAAACACCATTTCCGACGCTCAGAAAGAGCTGTCGGCAACGTGCCCTAATATCACAGAGTTGGATATCGGCTGGAACACCTTCGAACATTGGTCGCAGATCGCCCCCATTTGTGCTGCTCTGCCAAAGCTGATCACTTTAAAACTTGGGTATGCCATAGATTTAATGTCTCAATCCTTTGCTCATTTGTCATAGTGGCCTGCGTTTTGCCTCGTTCCCTGCATCTTTGAATTCGGCTCCATTAGCACACATCAGAGAGCTTCACCTTGAAGAATGCCTGCTCACTGTGGACAACCTTTACGATATTTTCGATGACCCCGGTAGCTTCTCAGGCCTGCAAGAACTGTATCTTTCTGGTAACGAGCTGACCACTTTGAGCGCTCGGAATAATCGACACTCGCCTTGTATCCTAAGCCTCACGTCCCTAGTACTCGAGAACAACTGCTTCTTGGACCTCGACTGTCTGGCCTCGGTCACGCGCATGTTTCCTCGAGTCAAAGCTGTGTCACTACAAGCCAACCGTATCTCAAAGGAGACCCAGACAGGGAGTACATCTAACAATGTTTATCCTCAGATCGAAAGCTTGAACGTCTCGCACAACCTCATCGATTCCTACGCGTTCATCGACAGTCTACCACAGGTTCTCCCAAATCTGTCTTCCTTGAGGATTAGTAACAACCCTCTTTTTACGCATAATGAACAGGTCACCGGCAACGATCCTCGGGCGTCTGATCAAGCGTTCTACCTGACGCTTGCGCGAGTGCCCACTTTGCAAACACTTGACTATGCAAAAATCAGCGCACGAGATCGCCAGGAAGGGGAAATATACTACCTGTCAATCGCGGACAAAGACATACAAGCTCTGTTTTCTCGTAGCAACGGCACAGACAAAGACACTGCAGTGAACAGAGCAAAGATATCACATCCACAATACCAGACCCTTGCCGCGAAGTATGATCGCGTTTCTGTCATCGAGCAGTTCCTCCACGCGGCAGACGCCGATAGCACGGCGACCGCAGATGCCTTTAAAACTCTGGAGCATATCTTTCCAATAGGGTCACTCGGCGCACGTCTGGTTACCGCGACCTTTTACTTGGTACCCACAGTGGAAAGGACGAACACAAACCCAGAGATCACTTTAGAACTCCCTTCGTCCATTCCTGCTACCAAGCTCATGTCTATCTTACTTCAACATCCAGCGTTCCAAACTCATCTCCGACCACTACAGTTCAACCTCTTTTATGAGTCAACAGAGCTCGATCCGGTCGACACAACAGCCGAAAGCACAACCAAGAGTGCCGTTCACGGCAAAAGGCTTACTCCTGAGGAGAAAAGAACCCTGTGGAAAGAATTTGGAGACTGGGACGCCGACGCCATCATGGAAGAGGCTCTGCGGCAAGACGCAGTCCCAACAATTGATGAGCCAGGGGATCAAGCGGTAACAAGAAAAGTAGACGAGCACTGGACATCGGATGGTCAACACTTGATCAGACAAGGCCGAAGGTGGAAGAGAAGAGAAGTCGAGATACCGCATGCTCTCAAGAGACCTTGGGGTGACTGGATTGACGAAGCTAGGGAAGTCAGGATCAGAATCGAGCCCTTTGCGCGACCGAAATGGGGCGCATAAGAACGGTGCGGTTCGGTAGCACGCGGCTTGCACATTCAACACGACACTCGTTGCACGTAGAGGTGGAAAGCTGTCCCAGAGTCAGCACTCCATCAGTGAAAGTGGTAATCTTACAGCTGTGCTACACTTTCACAACATCAAACGATTGGAGCGAATTACACTGGAAACTGCGATCATTGTCCGGAATGTCCTCTTCCTACCATGTTCATCGTCTACTCGAATGAATATCTGATGACCAGGAGTTGAACCAATCGCCCCATAACAGGATCTCTGATTTGGAGCGTTGTCATGGATGAATCAAACGAGATCGAATGTGTACAGACCCGTCTATCTGATTTCAATGGCTTTGACGCAAAAATGTACACGCTCGAAGTTGGTCCATCATCAAAGGCGCTACGAGTCCAAGAGAGTCTTCTCCGCAGCATTCCATTCTTCAACAACCTATTGACGAATAACAAAGTACTATCATACGAGCCAATACTTCTGCCAGATCTTGACGCACAAGCCACAGCCGACGTGCTCCATTTCGTCAAGAAGGAGTGTATCGAGCCTCTCGTCTTGAAGAATATTCCTGATGTACCAGGCGTCACAAGGAACCTCCACGCAGGGCCCCACCGATATGTTCGAGCCTACATCGCCGCTCACCAGCTCGACGTCGAGGACGTGCAGAACTCACTCCTTGATACTCTCTCCACATTCTACCTGAACAACTTAATCCAACCCGAAGCGATTCTTCTACTGAGCAAAGCCGATTTACGCGCTTCTAAGCTCTATACACTGCTCATGGAGGAAATGGCCCGCGGCGCCCAGGCTGGCTTCTATAATGCAAGGCCGCTCAATTCGTCCTCTCTACTGGACGATTTAAAGCCAGATCACAAAACAACGATGACGCAGTGGTCGTCAGACGACTTCCTCGCACTGACTGGTCAAATCGGAAGACTCTCACCGAAGAAGAAGCGGACTATTGCAGTCGTTGCCAAGATCAATCCATGTCTCTTTCACAACCATGTCACGACACCACCATGCAAGTCACTGAAGAGGAAGCGCGAAGATGGATATGGGAACAGCATCACAGCAACACATCAAGTGTATGGTGGCCACGCTCAAGCAGAAGACGACCCAGCACAGACACAGGCTCAGGTCATGCAGTACATCAAAAACGAGTACAGCGCAAACCAAGACAGTCCGACGCGACAGAAGAAGCGTTTGAGATCTGCTGACACAGCCACTTGCTCCGGAGAAGAGACCGTGGCTGAAGAGCAAAGACGGGTTTACCAAGATGCTCAAAGGACAGAGACCACGGCTTTTGAAGGCTATGGCACATCAACCGAAGAAGATGCACCGATGGAAGAGGCCGTCAGCTTCAGGAGTGCAGCGACCACAACGCTCGGTCCAGCGCGCAGTCAAACCGTCCAAGCAGACCCACCGTACGTTCAAGTCGCAAGCAGCGACATCGATCACTCCAGCGAGACCTCCTTCGACGGCGAAGACGACTGCGATACTTCCCGACACGCTTCAGAAGAGATCTCTTTCCATACTCGTCACAACTCACTCCCAGACTGTTCCAAGGACGACCCGGCTTTGGACGTCGCCAGTCAGCATCCTGTCCCTGCCACATCAGTCTCACGGACCACCAATCCAGGCGCACCCACAACCAATGCCTCGTCTTTCCTCTACAAGCGACAGAATCCAGCCCCATCCCTAGCCGCACACCGCTCCATGTCGAAATCAGTATTGCGGAAATTAAGGTTCGGCGTCAGATAGAGTGGCAAACAAGCAGACAGACAGACAGACGACGTTCCATGGCCTCAAACTGAAATATAACCAGCCTTCGACCGGTAGCCAGTATCAGGACCAATAGCAAGAATAACAGACTGATCAGCACGATACGACTACGTCTCAGCAAGTGCAATGCGGTGCGGTGCAGCTTTCGCCATGAAGATCGTACAGTATGAGTGCTGGTATGGAGCTAATGCACGAGGTCTGGCCTGTTTATAAACTGAAGCGTGCAATGTCATGTATCACTTGGAGCGTTAGGTCCATGGTTAACCTGGCACGGGAAGAGCTACCCCAATCTGTAAGTTCACATATTGAGCTGTCAATGAGTACGGCCTGTGAAGTTTAGGGTTCAATGAATGATACAGTGTTGATGACTGTGAGCCTGCATCGGATAGTACTTCGATGAGGCGTGGGCTGGGCGTGAGAGGTGAATTTTCTTCGTAGTTGAGAGTCCTGTCGGCTAGGCTGATCTGGATTTCGTCGAGCTTCAACCTATGAGCGATGATATACTCCCGTATGTATCTGATGCATTCGGTGTGGCTGCTGACACGGAGGCTAGAGGAGAATCCGAGACCTGGGACGAAATCATTCAGGAAATAATGTAGTACGGTTTCCAGGTCATTCTGTCGGTATTCCTCCATGTGGAAAGGCTCAGTGAAGATGATTTCGCCAAAATCGATCTGTTCGTTGAAGTATGGAATTTGGCAGATGAAATGCTCTGGATATTCTAGGTATACAATCCCGGGCCCCGCGTCCATGCCAACGCCGTATCGGGGGATTCGTTGTGTCAGCTTTTGAGGTGCTGCCTTGAGGTTACAATGGGAGGGCATGTTGAAGAACGAAAGTCTGGTTGTGGTAGGGTGTCAATTCGACGTTCTTGCCTTTGAAGGAGGACACTATCTGAGGAAGCGTGAGCAGATCTGCAAGACTTGTAAGATAGGCAGGTCACATGGTGTACTTGCTGACTAGCAAGCACTCATACAGGCATGAGGGTTGGCAAACCTCTTGCGCTTTCACTTGACGTTTGCGGCTTTTCATAAGGGTATTCGCGGACGATGACTTTTGGAGCTTCACCTCAATCGCTTGACACTCTGCTGTCGGTCAGAGTCCAGTTTGGACCGCCAGCTAATTGATGTGGGATGGTGATTGCTTCGTGCCGTACACACAATGTGAATCAGCCCGATCAAGAGCTTTGCGAGTCTGACCACCCAATCAATGAGGCAAGGGCGAGCTCAGTAAAAGCGGCACTTCCCGACGTTGTGCAGTTTCGTCGCATCGTCATCCGGAGCACTACGCTTCTCAATCAGCTTATGCCTCGGCCTCGTACTGCCGCGCGCGACTGGAAACAAAGACAGCAAGCATAAGTTCACAAGCACCCATACCATCCTTGCAAACCTCAAGACCCTGAAGCTGTTCAATCTTTCCATTTTCATGTGACCGTGATTGCGACGCAAATTGAACGATAGCGTGGACCTCGTACTGTGTAGATGTACGCGCATGCTGTGGGTCGCCAACCGCTCACTGCACGACCATCTCCAAGATTTCCAATACCTGCTCTTTCGTCGTGATTGGCTCTGGATTTGTTGGCGACCAGGGGTCCGTCAAAGTGTTCCTCGCCAAAGCGTCAAGCTTGTCTCTGCCTACACCAACGTCCTTCAAAGTCCTCGGCATACCCAACGCCCGAATCACCAGGTCCAGTATATCACCAAGATCGGTGTCGTCGACACTCTTGCCGCTCTTCTCGATCAAACCACGCACTTCCTGGCTCTGGATGAGCACATCCCTGCATATCGCTTGTCGCTCGACGTTGGCTTTCTTTGATGCGTTCCACTTGCAGACAGCCGGCAGCATGATGCATGATGTCTCGCCGTGGCCAACTCCGAGGGGACCCTAACTCAGCATTAGAACGATATTCGTTAGCAATAATAGACTTGTAGACATACCAACTGATGACCGATCGCATGTGAGCCACCGAGCGGCACGCCGCTGCCTACAGCATGCATAGCCTGTATGACACCCATCTGGCTTTCGAACCTTGCATCAAGATCATGTGAGTCCCCCTTCGTCCGTAGCAGAGCACTGACAAGTTGCCTGAGGCCCCTTTCGGCAGCTTCATCACCTTTCGTGTTCGATTGTAACGAACACAGCGTCTCGACGCAGTGATCAATAGCCCTCACACCGGTACTAAGCCAGTATTTGGCTGGCGTAGTGGTCGTAAGATCCGGATCCAGAATCACCACGCTCGGATTTCGTGTCGGCGGCTTGAAGAGGCACTTCTGGTCACTTGGAGGTGGACGCGTCACGCCAGCGATAGACTGGTATTCTCCACCGCTCAAAGTCGTGGGGATACTGATAACACGGACGATCGGGTCCGGTAATTTCGAAGCATCATGTCCCTCCGAACCGGAGAAGTACGGCTCTAGATCCTCAGACTTGGTCACGGACGAATTAGACAGCGCCCATGCTATGACTTTTGCGCCGTCGGTCAGAGAACCACCGCCTAGAGTGATGATCACATCCTTGTCGCTGATTTGCTTACCTCCCTCGGTAAAGGCAGTGCGAATCTTGTTCGTGATCTCGATGACCTGATCCCAAGGAGTGTGAGGCGCGATCCCGATGTGTGTGCCGACCAGCTTCGTGGACATCCCTTCGATACTTTTCTGAAGACGTTGGAGAGCTGGAGTCTTCTCTGACAATGTTTTGCCGGAGATGATGAAAGCTCGTTCTGCACCGAACGTTTGCGTGAGTTGATTTGCAGTCAATTCTGGGAAACTGCCGCCATATGCGATATATGGAACAGGCCGGTCATCGAATGCCGGCTCAAGTTTCTCAATGCCGTAAGCGAAAGGCATGTTCTCCTCAGAATCTCGTCACGTTAGAGAACGGTCGGTAAGTGTCACCGCTTTGCCAATTAGTAGAAACAGAGCGCTCGTAGTTTAGGGGAGTCTTCCTTCAGGAAAGCAAGAGATTGATGTCAAAGCGTCAGACGTCTAAAGGGAAGTTGGCACAGGACATTTACACCCATTCTCTGGTTATCGTAAGCACAATTCGGGGAGTGCAGGGTCTGCAGTGGTGGAGATTCGGATGTGAGGGACTGCGGGGAGAAGTCGAAATGTTTGCACGTGGCCGAGTAACAATCATGCCGAAAGCGGCCACAGTGGTCCAGAATTGTGAGATATACCTAGGTAGAGGTGCTCGAGTCCCCGTATAATCCATTACTGTGTCTTGGTGTCAAATAGTGCTTCAAGACAGTCAAGCAGTAATCCATCCAAGTTCCAGAATGGTGGTAAGCAAAAAGACATCGCACTTCTCAACTTTGAGTATTTGTGCATTAAATGAGAACGCTGTGCGTGAGCCGAATTGATAGTCGGAGATTAATACGCTGCAACGCCATGAGACCCTCTTATTGTTACCATAATCCAAGTATTTATGCCCTTTGGCCGACCATGACATTGTCACCTCCCACTTGTCTCTCCGCTGTCGTACCACTCGTTGCTGTCTCCTCATCCACTGTGGATTGCTCTTGTGCATTGTTCGCGTACAGTCTGAATTGCCAAAACACAATGCCGTCTTCGACCATGGTGCCTAGAGAACCCAGTAGCCAAGGCACATTCTTCACGACATAACTGCGCTCGGTCGAGTGGGCTAGAATGCCAGCTCCGTAAGTTGCATTGCCCATTAAAGACAGGATGAAGAACAGGAGACTAAGACCTTCGCAAGACTGCTCGCGATAGTTCTTCCAGATTTGTGGCAGGCGTGCACACAGGTACAGAGCGGCCGACACATAACCGAGAAACTGTGCACCTGCGGGATTCGAGTCAGGACTTGTCGGATGGTGGGGCCTGTCAGACTTTTCTGGGGCTGTTGGCTGCCAGGTTCCAGTTTTGTAGGCGACCAGCCAGCCCAAGGAACCGACGGCAACGACACCGAGGATGAACAGGGTGTTCTTGAGGATTTTGGCGGTGGGTGATGATGTAGCAGCTCTCTCCGAGTCTGGCTCTTCGAAAATCTTGGCCAGTGGTTCCTGCTGAGCACTGACGGCGGCGGCGGACGAGGACTTCCTGCGGGCTCGGATCTGCGCAGGAGTCTTGCTGCCCGAGCTCGATCTGCGTCGAGCAACCTGATCGCGGACAGCTTTGGGATCAGCTGAGCCCGGGATGGTGTAGGTGCTGTAGCTGTTCTGCCGGCTGCGGTTGCGGCTCAACAGAGGCTCGTTTTCCAGGGTGGTGTCGTCGCGGTCGAGCTCGTCTGCGTTGATGCCTGCTCGGCCTTCTTGCGGCTGGTCTGGTTGCCTCTCGGTGCCTGCGTCCGACTCAACAGCGACGTCCTTCAGGCTCTGCAGTAGGCCCTGGCCTTCTCTTCTCTTGTTGCGGATGCCATAGTAGAGGACTTGCCCAATGAGCAGGCCGTCGGATATGCAGAAGTAGACGGCGATCGCGATGATGGTAGGGACTAGACCTGCACCGACAGCACCGAGGAGATTGGCGACATCGCCCAGGAACCAGACTATCACGAAGGCGAGACTGATGGCCTCTGCCGACTGGTTGCGATAGTTCTCGACGAGCTGCGGAATGAGGAGGAAGATCCAGCAAGCGAGCGAAACGGAGCCCAATACCCCCGAGAAGGCCTCGTGTACTGTGAGATGGACTTCGTGGTGCTTCGCCGACGCAGCCAACAGCGTGGTCAAGATGCTGTGCGACATGGCTCGAAGAAGCTGCTACCAGCTGCTGTTCGCCCAGCGGTCAATGACGTCGTACGTCCTGGCCCGCAAGCTAAGTATGAGGCACCTGCTCTGGCGTCTGGATTCAAGCAGTTTCGAGCAATGCCTATTGCCCAGGGTCGTGAGTGTCTTCACTTCATGCTGCGCAGCAAGTTAGCTATCAGGAAAAAACTGATCTAATCGTGCTCTGGTTGGGAAAATTGTCGCATGCCAAAATGATGGTCAAGCTGGGCCCGGGTCCCCATTCTTGGTTTTTAGGCGGCGCCCGATGCTCCATTCCAGCTAAAATTCAGTGGATCGGCCTCAAGGTCGTGGCTGTGGAACCTAAAGATCTTGCATGACATGTGCGTTGAGCGGAGCACGAGAGCACTTTTCTTCGAGTTCGTGTTCATTGGACGCTGAGAGGCTTGGTTGCACTCGTACTCACCCTTTCATGATGGGAAAGGACATAACGACTTCCTGCGGGTAGTTTCTGGTGCTCAATGTGAAAGTACCCTAGCTACTTACGTCCTTAGGGCTGACTCAAACACCTTTCGAGACAGTCGGTTACGCATCCATAATTCTTCTACCATAACCAATCCCTTAGCAAACATAATAACGCCATTCCCTGTCCTGAGCAAGCAAGCAAGCTGGAGAAACATACTAAACTTTCCGTCGCTTTCGCCCCTGCGTCGAGGATCGGGCGTTCGTTTGTGCTGCAGTCTCGCCAGAATTTTGGTGTACACTTTCCGTGATATTCAACCAATGGTGCAAAGAAACAGCGCCTTATAAGCCTCGAATTTGGCATGAGGGACGCATGTAGATGGATCTCGAGGCCTCAACTCTAATCGTCCAAGAAGGTTGCAGGGTCACGTCTTCTCCTGTCAACTTTCAGCTCAAACACGTCTAGCCTCTGGTAGCCACCAGTAACGTCGTGGTACTGCTTTCCTTCCACGCATTGACTAAGATCTAGATCAGCGTACAATATATCCGCTTCGTCCTGAAGAAAGTCCTTCTCTTCTCGTTTGCCGGTTTGCCTGCTGATGACGAAGCCTGGGACAAGTGCACCTGTTGGATCTAAGAACATCGAAGGTGCCTGTGGCGCTGCATTCAATTGCGCCCTCGTAAGCTCTGGCTGCAATGTGCCCGAAGCCAGGACATCTTTGCATGCTTCATCGATGACTCCTGCAGAAAGCACCCCGAAGCACTTGGCCTCGAAACAATGCGCGGCACCACGTATCCTGTTGGCCGCAATGTTATCATAGTTCGCTGGGGCCGCTTGTCCTTCTGCGTTGTTCGGGATCCCGGCTTGAACTCTAGTCGGCCATATGCCAGGCCACGTCGAGATATGCACCTGCTCTGCCTGGGTCATCAGCGTGTACCGAGCCAAAGGGTTCGTATTCTCGCCACAGATGAGCGTGCCGATGTTGCCGAACTTGGTCTGAGCTACTCTCAAGCCCGCTCCATCTCCTGGACTCCATGTCAACTTTTCGAAGAACGTAGGCATCAGCTTCCGATGGTGCACCAGTACCTCGCCGTTGTCACCAATCAGGAAATTAGAATTGTACATCGTCGCCGTGCTGTGTCGAGACCTCTCGCTGAAGCCCATGTTCACGATCACGTTGGCCTGCTTGGCTGCGTCGCGAACTGCCCTCATCTCCTCTCCGTCGGCGTAGACCGACTGCTGCGCCATGCGGAAGAAGAATTCATGGTTCTGGTGCGGCGCTTGAAGCGCGGACCAGACTGGAAATGCCGGAATGTAGGTCTCTGGGAACACGACCAAATTTGCCGAGTTCTTGGAAGCTTCGTGAATGAGCTTGATGGCTTTTTGTGTTGTTTCTGGTGCCGAGAGGAATACTGGCGAGACGTGACAGATCGCAGCTCTAATGTGTTGAGCTGCCTTGTGTACCGCCATGGTTCACGTGGTGGTCGTTTGAGCTCTCGTCTCTCCTCATGTAAGAAGTTCACGGCATTTGACGGCGATCACGGAATGCGAGAAAAAGAGGCACTACTAGCTTGAGGTCAAATACCGTTCTGTGATTGTCACACATTAGATGACCAACAGGACGAACAGTTTGGGTGTGAGGATTCACGAATGCAAGAAGTAGGTTCAGAAGGCTCACGTGCAACTTGCGTATCGATTTGATCCTGCCAAAAAGCCTAGCATGAATGATAAGGCGGCACCGTTCGGTCGACCAAGCTGGCTGTGCAGGTCACTCCGCGACAGCGCGAGCACCTTGATCTTTTGAGAGGACAGTCGGCTAGATACACAATAAGTCCGCTGCCGAGATCGGCCTACGGATACGTGAGATTTCTACGAGATGCTTCGTTTGGGCGCTCCAGAGCGAGCCAGTCCTTAGCTATACGACTGACTGCCACTTTGATGTTTTGGAGGAGGATCGATACATTACTTTATAGTAGTCTATGCCATACCAGGCGACTAGTGTCGATGACAAATACACGTCCTTCGGGGTTATTAGGTTCTACGTGATCTGCAGGCGGTGACCTGTTCCATTAGCTGTTGGCTGGTATCTCCTGTGGCCTCCAAGTGAACGCGGTTTTAGACTTCGCCTCGAAAACATGATCGTTTAGAAATTCTGTCGTTCGCCGGCTCCGTGCAACCCTGCAACGAATTGAAAATGTCGGGCTTGGCTCGAACTGGTACGCCAGAGTCGGAAACGCCACAATCCTGCCCTGGTAGGTCATCACAGGCAATGTGAACCTGGCATCACCAGGTGCGCTGTTATCCAATCGTCTTTTGAACTTGTCTCCGTTCGGAGACGTCTCCAACATAGCCTTCACAGCAGGTACATCTTCGGGTTGATATGGTCTGAAAACGATGTGCTCAAGGAAGTTTTGTTGCGATGATTGAACACCGATCCAAAACCGGCGATCCCAAAGAAACCAGCTGTGACGATCTTTCCCGGTCTCGCCAGACGTAGGCTTCAATCTAAATATGTGAGTGGCTGCGGTCACCTCTGACCGTCTGAAATTTCCCCGACTAATCATGAATGTTACCATTTTGTTGGTTATATCCTCATTGATGAGCCTAAATACGGCCCCTCTCACTGTAATCGTGGCAGCCGTCTGCGTTCCTGATGAATCTCCTTGAGGCTCTGACAGGTATCGCGCAAGCTCCATCGTATGGTCGTTGTTTAACAAGAGTGGCCAAGAGTCCGAGTGAGCAGGACTTGCGAGTTCAAATAGCCTGGCCATCCCATAGGAAAAACCACGAAGCTCAGCAGAGTTACGCAGATGACTGAACTGCTTTAGTGTGACTTTGACCACTCCGGTATGACTATCCAGACGAAACTTCACGATTTGATCCCAAACATGTTGGGAACGATCTTGGGAGTCTTGCGATAAGTTGTAGGCACTCCGCTGTAAGGCGCGAAGATCCTGTTCCGTCAAAGCCTTGGGTAAAGAGTAATTCGCCCTAAGGTAGCGGACGGCATTACGGGCGGTGAAGGTCGGGTCAAAGTTGGTTTTGTCATCCACGTAAGGGATCGAAAACCTGCTGCATGTAGAAAGGATGGTCTGCTTGGGAAAGATAAGCAGTGGACGTAACAAGCGCTGACCTTGGTATGGCTGCTTCTCCCCAACCAAAATGTCGGTCGTCGATCCGGTAGCAACGCGTTTCGCAGGTACTAGCCCATTCGGTAGTAGGTTGGACTCACCACGGACAGCAAGAATGCTCTCACCACAAGGCATGGCCGATATTTGGGCCATGCCAAGGAACCCTAACAGGTTGGGATTACGATTCCTTATTAACCGTAGTAATAGTGTCTCCGTTTGATCATCCAAATGATGTCCCGCGAAGAGATTGTAAATCTCGTGATCCCTAGCAGCTCGCGCGATGGCTTGGTATCGGCGTGTTCGAGCCACTTCCTCGAACCCACCTTTGACCAGGTTTTCGAGCTCACCAGGAGACCACGTCAGTTTGAGGATTTCAGAATCTATGCCTAAGCTCTGAAGATTCCTCTGTACTTGAAGGGCCTCAGCAGCGCTTTCGGGACGGGCACCATGGTCTACAGTGAAGGCTTTTGGTGCGAACAGACGTTGATTTGGGATATATGGGTGTTTGAGCGCCTGCAACAGAAAGGCCATTACCATTGAGTCTGCCCCACCGCTGACAAGCACGCCTACTTTGTGTGGCTCGAAAGGTAGGTTCTTGTGCCTGACGAGATAGGGGGCAAGCTTGGATAGATGGCGTGCGAAGCCTTGGAGCTTGATATAATCCGCCATACTGTATGCTGCTTCTCAGGTAACGTGCTTTGGAATAGCTATTGGATTTTGAGGAGGGTGCGTGAATATGAAGAGCAGTCAGGGGTCAAGCACGAGACCGGCACATAATGGAGAGCTTGTCGCGATTGCGTCGCAGAATCTTGTATTCGAGCAGTGTATGCGTTGAGACCAGCTTTGGTTGGATGTACCAAGCACGTACTGATAACGTTCGAAGTGACAAGCAACAAAAGGTACGCGGCATGTAGAATCAAGAACCTGGTGGAGCTAGACACCAAAAGCGATCTCTTTTGCAACGTTTGTAACAGTGCTACGGCAAACTTTCCATACCAAAGCCGCATCAAGGCAAATCGAGCACTTTGCATCCAGGAGAGACACTTCAAGCAATTATCGTCTTTGCTTTGTTAGCTATACAGCCTTTCACGCGAACCTGTCCGGATGATCAGGATTCGAATTTGGTCATGCCGTCAGTCGAAGTCTTCTCGCCTATGTTCGGGATGGACAACACTACACGTTCCACATACCGTTCTTCAGTCTAGATCGGTGACGACCGTGCCAGCGTTGAGCTCCTGGACGATCAATTCTTTCCGCGGAGGATCATTTGCGCCGCAGACCCCAATCGCACTCGTTGTATCAGACGAGGAGCTTCCACCGGCGCTCACTAAATGGTTCGTCCACGAAGAACAAGATAGCTCCAGTTCGTGTTCGCACTCCCTCAGACACTCGGAGCTCAATTCCTCTTTCTGGGAAGCTCATGGGGATAGCATGGTCCCCTTAGAGATCACCACAACGGCTTCTGGTGATGCCTCTTCAACCACATTCGATCGTGTAGATGCACCTCTAAACCTCTTGCTAGCTCACATAGAGAGAACGTCTGGCCGAAAGCAGCTTGCTCAGTCCGTCTATCTCGCCCAGCATGACCTTCGAGACCTGCCGCAACCTCTACAAGACGATCTACCAACACCGTTGCTGGTAAAGCACGCAGGTAAAGGTGATCTTTACAGCTCCTCTTTGTGGCTCGGCAGACCACCCACCTACACTCCACTCCATCGTGACCCCAATCCAAACCTCTTCATGCAGCTGGCCGGCACCAAGGTGATTCGTTTGTTCCGTCCAGAGATCGGAGATGCCATCTTCGACCACAGCGCGAAAATGCTCAATCGAACGCGTTCTGGGCATGTGTCGTCCGATGGTCATCCCAGATCTGCTGCTTTTCGAGGAGAGGAGATGATGATAGGCCGTGAGCGCTCGATTTTGCACGATTTGGTCTGGGAACAGCCGTCAGACAAGAACAACAATAGCGCGGTCTTACAGCATGCGCAAGAAGCTACGCTCGAGATGGGCCAGGCGTTATTCATTCCCAAGGGTTGGTGGCATAGCGTCAAGGGCATCGGGAACGGCGTGACTGCTAGCGCAAATTGGTGGTTCCGATAAGCACCAGGTTGAGCTCATGCTTACAGTGGTGATGTCTCGTCCTGTGGTGGTCAGAGGTGTATGTGCACCGTAGTATGGAAGTCCCGAATGGTTCAGCTGCAGGTCCAGCGCCTTCCAAAACGATTCATGGCATGGGCTGCATGCGCCTACAATGTACAGGTCATCTAACGCAATAGCTACTCGTTGAGCGGCGAGCCCCTGTCCTACAAAGGCGGTCTGAGAGATGCTGCGGGATCTGGCCTCATCCAGGAAGGCATGGGTAAGAGCCTGCTCGTTTTCATCGTTCCCCTGTCCTCTGGAGGCCTCATTGCAGCCATGGCTTGACCGCTCGCTGCAGCTCGCTAAACACTCGATGGTTGGATCGTCGCAAGAGACGGGACTCCAAGAGCGTCATGAGCAGATAACACCCTGCTCTTGACACTCAGTGCGCGCTAGAGGAGCATCTGCAGGCTCGGTCTTCATGATTTCACAAGCCCACGGATATCTCTCACGTTTGGTAGCGTGATCTTCTCGGAGCTAGGGTGCGTCAACTAGCAAGTAGCAAATGAGGCGCCAGTACTAGTGGTATTGTCATCTGCTGTCACGGTCACGGCTCAAAAGCGCGATGAAGCTCACAACCGTCAGGGGAAGCAGCGTGCTTCTCATCAGGCAATGAATCATACAACACCTACGCTACTCTCGAATGTCCGACCTAGCAGTGGCCTATCAGCGGTTACCGAAGGATCTCTGCAAGGGCCAACATCGAGCACAACCAGTTTGTCGGATTTCCTGACTCCCTGCAAGACCCACCTCCACCTCTCAAATTCCTCCGCGCAGCCCCACGTCCTGCCGCATCCGGCCATGTACTATTAGCGACACACCAGCCATGCACATGCCGATGAGCCTTTGCCCACGTCGACCCATCCCCGCATCACTCGCTTAGCGATATGCACGCCGGCTTTAGTTGAACGACATCTACCGGTATTTTTGGAAACACGAGGACGTGACGGGTCATCACGCCACATTTCCCGGATCCTCTTAGCCCGATCTACCTCCCCGTCTTCCTACCAGTAGCTCAGACAACCCAGACATAGAATACGAGCTGCCATGCAGGACTTGAACCAGCTATTCCCTCGTTCTGCAGCCGCTCGGAACGTTCTATCCGGTCCCGTATGATCCATTCACTCCAAACGGACCATACTCTCCGCGTAGACTGGGCGTCGAGCTAGTCCTGTTTTGCCAGATCGATCGCGATCACCGTTGAGCCTCACTCACCGCCATGCCCTATCCTTGCACTTACTACGCCAAAGGTCGCTTACATCCATGCTCGTCAAGTCACTTACCATCCCCGGTGACCTGTCAATCTGGCACCCCTGTAAATCGATCAGCTGAACCCAATCTTACGTCAAAGTAGTAGTATCCAAACGGGCGTGCATTGAGGCCAAGCCATCTTTACCTGACTCGCTACTGTGAAAAACCCCCCGCCTAGTACTGATCGCTGCATGTACTACAAACACGTGTACCGTCTGGCACGCTACCTATTCTTTCCAGCAAATGCTGCGTTCTCCACCTGGTGCGAGCAGTACTTTCGTACCTGCGAGATACCCTTCTGGAGGCTGCTTCTTCACGAGTCTAAGCGGACTTCATCGTCGATCCCATCTTGAGTTTGTGTACCTGGTATGAGCGAAGATTACAACATGACGATTCGACGCGACAATCTATGTGTATTCGTCCGAACACATTGGTCTCGTTCGAGGTTGTCACGAACACAGTGCTGTGACTCTACAAACTTCGTCTATTTGCTCCACGCGACGCCTTGCATGATCCTTTGTGTGTGCATTGAAGGGAACAGGGCAACTGGTAGCACATTCCGTGAGATGAGCTAATAGACTTGGTTTCCAGACACCCCTCTAAGGGTTTGCCGATTGCTACGTGCACGAAGGATGAGTAGACAATCCAAGTCACTAGTACAAAGTATCGAGTTCTACCTGCGCCATCAATCTGAAAAAATGCGCCGTTGCATTGAGCCCCTTTAAGCGGGGACGCCTTAGTTCCTGCTCACCTTGCCTTTCCCCTTCCCTGTGCCTAACCCTGTTCCAAGTCCGTCGAACAAGAACGAGATAATCTCGTCCAGGATAGTGTACGACAAGTGCTCATTCAGCCGCTTGTTATTCATAACAGCACTAATTCGTCTAGCAGCTGCCTGCGCGTTCGCTCTGCCTACTACGCTTCCCGCTAGCTCAGGGATGAGCGTTCCCAGTACTGCTGCGGCCTCCCGTCGACTTGCCTCCTTCTGCATCTTAGTCCTCGGTGGGCCGGGCTCTCGCATCTTCCTTTCACCCGTCTCCTTCTCGGCACCTGTTACGGGGTCAGTGGTGTTGGCTGGTGGCCACATCGTGTTCTTCGCTGTCTCAATGTACTTGAGCAGATTCTCCTCTGAGAACATGGAGGAGAAACTATCACGAACTTTCCGTTCAACGGTGCCGCCAAGTAACTGGTGTATGACGACCACGACTGCGCGACCTCGAAGCCAATTATTGCCCCGATTGAGCTCGAATGTTTCCAGGAAAATGTCGCATATGGGCTTGACGAAGGGCGTTAACTCCTTGTTCTCAAATGCGCGAAGTTCGGCTTCGGCTTCAGCTATCGAGCCGGGTTCGATCATCACGTCGTCTGCCGTGTGTGATTTGTTGCCTGCCGCGGTCGTGGTCGCGCCAGTATTGATTTGATTGGTGGCTGCCGAGATCAGGTTCTGACCTGCAGCAGAAAGTTGGTCGATGACCGCTACGTTACCAATAAACTCGTCCATACCATCTGTGACGGAGTTATATATTCGCGTGACCATGTCTTGCGCGTTAGCCGTATTGTTGCCTGCCTTGTTTGGTTGTGTAATGGCTTGCTGCGACAAGAACGAGCGAAGCTCGCGGCTTCGGCAAACGTCAGGCATGCGAAGGAGTCGCTGAAGATATGCTTCGAGGGCCACCCGGCGATTGTGCAAGAATTGTTTTTGTAGCTTGAGCACCATTCTCCTTCGTGGGAATTCAAGGCTGCGTGTCGATGGGTAGCGTCGACGAAGTTTCGTATGGAGCTCATGAAACTCGCTGTAGCGGTGGGCTATCGCCCATGAAGCCGCCACCATTTGGTCGCCTGCACGTCGTTGTACTTTGATCACATAAACTGCATATTCTTGACCATCATCTTCACGACCCACCATGACCGAATCAATCGCAACGGACGCACGGCCATACAAGCTATTATCACTTTCTTGGACGATGTACTGCTGCCGTTGAAGCTCCTTGCGGCGTATCTCACGTTGCAAACTAGCTCTCGATTTTCCAAGTATGCGTAGTTCTGCAACATTATTCGTTAGTTCGGCTTTTCGGGTCAACGTGTCAACCACAGCGTCTTGCGAAACCAGACGCTCAATCTCATCTGAAAGAGTTGTGATCGCTTCCGCCAGGCCCAGGTCGCCAGGAGCAGCCTGATGAATTTCTTCGTCCTTGTCCTGCTTTCCATCGTCTTCGTGGTCGAGGTATTCGTCTTCGACAAACTTATCCTCGTCTCCGAAGAGGTCGTTGTCTTGAAAGACTCCGATTCTGCTAGCACCGCTGACCAGTCCTAGAGTGGCCAAGCTTGGCTTGGGCTTGTCGCCTGTGGAGCTGTCAGTGCGAGTAGTCTCGAGTGTAGGACGAGGCGAGTGTTGCTCAGACACGGGTGAGCGGAAAAGAGTATCCGGCTCGACATCAGACATGCCCGTGTTCGGACTCTGTGCCATGATGTCCGTTAAAGCCGCTTCCATGTTCTCGATCACCTCCGGCTCTTGCACGTCGCCGTTCACGGACTCGTTGCCAAGACTCTGTACAGAAAGACTGAGCGGATCGTTATAGTCATCATCGTCAAATAGAGGTCGATCCACATCGAGCGATCGGCGCACAGGAACCAGGGTTTCGGGATTTTTTGTTGGAGACAGGCCTTTGATATCTGAGGACGAGAGAGCCGCCCTTCGAAGGTCTTTAGCTCTGTTCGTAGGTGCTTGCGAGTTTGTTCTGCTGACTGTAGGCGTGCTAACTTTTGGTCGCACTGGCGCAGGCCTTACACCAGCGTTGCCATTAACATGTACGCTTTGTTGTCGCTGACGCTGCGCATCCTGTCCTTCATCTGAGGCAAGGAACTTGTAATAGAGGTCTGATTCACGAAACTTTGGCAGGTATTTCTGCTCGAGCTCTTCGAGGGCGGCAGATTGGGACGCTAGAATGGCAACTCTTGCTCCTCGGTACTGCTCCGCTGTAGCTTTACGACCAGCTTGCAGAAAATCTTGAACTGCGTCTTGGAACTCCTTAGGAACTTTCAATTCGTCCTTCATCACATAGGTTTCAGCGATCTGCGCGATGTCGAGTCGGTCAGTGACGGTCCATGTTATCGTTGCTGCTGATCGTTCGTCACCAAAGTCGTCCTCGAGTGGGTTGCGGAAGCCATCGACGACCACCCAGAACTGCACAAGAGTCATCTTGTTTTGCCTATCCATGAATTCCATGAAGTAGGACAGACCAGAGGCTGTGCGCATGATATCCACTAGCTTCCAGTTTAGAACCTTCGCCGAGGCGTCTGGCTGTCGCTCGGGAATAGAACTAGCAGTCGTCTCGTACTCCGAATTTGTCATTTTCGCGATCTTCTGGTCGAGCACTCTCTTGCCCATCTCTAGCCGGCGGAGATATACCGGGTCCTGACCTTCTACCTCGCGCTCACGTGCAAGCTGACTAGCGATCTGGCTTCTGAAGCGGCGCGCGTCGGCGAGAGTGTTGGTCTTGCGAATGACTCGAACGAATTTTTCGAAAGCTCTTTCGGTATCGTGGGCGTGGAGACGTGGTATATCAGCCGGTAATTGCTTCCTTGCAGCAGGCGACGTATGTTCGTCGAGCGCGGCACGCATTCTCTTGACGGTTTTACGGTCTTGTAAAGTCGTTTTGCCATATGCTTCAACGACTTGATTCCAGGTATCAGGATCGGCAAGCATCTGGAAGACTGGGTAGAGGACAGCACACGCAACAATCTCCTTCAACAGCACAGCAACCACGCGACTTTGGATCATGCTTTCGTCTAGCAACATCGGTAACATGCGGACTAGCACTTTTCGGAGGTGCTCTTGTTCTAAGGGCTTGGTATCGGAGTAGGCGAGTGAGGCCGCCGGATGGAGATGGCCATCCTTGTACTTTGCAGCAATCGCTAGGTCCAGCTCTTCCGACTCTGGCAGATTACGGTTCAGAGCACGTCCTCGTACCACCCGCTCCGCGTTGTCAAATTCTCGCAAGTGACTCGTTATGATGGGTACTATACGCGCAACCACCATGTTTGTGACATCTTCCTGTAATATCCTGTCTCGAAGCTCTACCGCCGCCAGGCGTATATTCTTGTCAACCTCGTTCACGAACGTAGGACTGGGCGAGATGGTTTTGTACCACGACGAGATGAAGGCTCGAAGTGCAAGATGTATCAATTGTCCAACGCCCTCGGAGACCAGCATAGAAGTGGGATGAAGTTGGAGAGGGTTGTACAGGAGGCTGGCCTGGTAATGCGCTTGCTCAGCTGGCCATGTTGACGGTTTCGAGAAGGCAGGAATGGGCCTGCGCAAGGGTTTCGGAACAGTCCGAATACTCCTCGAGGTCGTCAAAACAAGCATAAGCACAAGACAGGTAGCTGCAAGACAACCGAAGAAGAATGCGTTTGCGAGGTGCCATAGGAACGGTGCCAGCCGTACAGCAATTCCCCATGCTACAAGAGCAATGAAGCTAGAGAGGAGGACATGCGAGTGGTCGAGGGTCATCGTCGGCAGTCATGACGATTGTGGGAACACGCCATCAGTTCATATTGACGACGTGATGGGTTAGTCGACGGTGCCAATCGTGGTGACCGGCCACCACAGTGGGAGATTGATTGCGATCACGATAGGCGGGTATGAGCATACTCGAATACCTACCTAGGTAAGTGTACTTGCGCCCAAACAAAGCGTAGGCGCGGGACAGATCGTCATTGCCATCGATCCCGTGATCTGATGCCTTGTGGCCTGGCTTCGCCCATAGCTTCAGGCTGAGTACTAAGTCACGAATCTCGTTATGCTCATCCCTGCTATCATGGGTAAGCGACCGTTTAGGCGCCCGGCAAGGCCAATGTCCATCATCGATCTATATTTGTACGTCTACCGTGGGTTGTGTTCGGCTATCCAACGTTCTAGGTCGGTCTGGCGTCGACAACACCCTAGATATTCGACGATGATGGATCCCGCCACTGCTCTCTCCTACAACCGCACTTTCTAAGCATCATCGTCCTGTTAACCGAGGCCGTCAGCGTCACTATCCTTGCAAACTATCTAACCGTTAGAAGCAGCTTCAATCATCGTGAAAGCGAAGGCTGGCGCTGCATCGAGCTACCTCATTGGCTGGCAAGAGTGAAACCATTGAGAACAATTTATGCTCGTGCGAACGCGGGTTCACGGAACTTCTGGCTTTCGATCAGCGCCATGTCTGAAGAAATGCTCGGATCGACTCAGCGCATGAAATCGCAATGGTCATTAAGTTCTGGAAGCACTTTCCTGCCTCCAGATCTATCCGCCAAAGGCGATATATCACCACCTCCTTTTCTCGCCAGATGTGATACCAACTAGTCTAGGGACATACTAACCTTTCTCGATTAGCTAGTGACAACGATACTTTGGGACCGAGGTTCTTGGCAATACGCCACATAATCCGGAGCAGTCCCTACCAAGATCGCCATTTCCTCCTCATGTAGTGCAGCGCACTCACAGGTCTAAGGACCATATGTCCGTACATTCTGCGCGTGGACTCAGCTAAGCGATCCTCAGACACAGAGACCAATTAGACCATTTCGTCAGATGCAGTGCTCACTAGTGGTAGAATAACCGCTGTGAGTGCTCCCACCAGCCTTGTCCAGCGATGGAATGCCTTCCTGCACAGTGCATCGAGAGTGAAAGAACCGTACGGTCGTGGCGTCCCTTGACGCAAAATTTTATTCCTCGATGCTGTTTTGAGAAAGCTGGCCCCTCCCATCCCGAAACACATACTCTTGTTTGGCGAACCTTGTCGTGAAGCCAAATGTCCTTTTCAGAGCTAAGGACATTTACCCGGCAATACTGACTCGTACCTTTCCAAGCCATTCTCTGTCCTGCTATCCGGAAAAGGCAGATAGTATGACTGAGTAGCAATGCAGCATTACATACTTCTATGGGGGCAAATAGCTAGGCTCATATGAGGTCGTCTCGAGCGAGCACTACATCTATGTGTGTGCCGGAACAACACTCAGTGATTTGATCATAGGCACGAAGAATGTTGTGCATGAAAGCGTGACGGTAAACTCTTTCGGGAGGTCTGCCACGGTGGGGACAGTAGCCTCCCAGTCTAGGACGCTTCGACGTCAAAGAAAGCCCAATTTGACGTTGGCGCAAAGTTCGTGGAAAAGGTTCCGAGGGGTTCGCCGGTTAGTGCCTTCGAGTTTCTCTCCATCAATGACTAGGCAGGCTGCTGCAAGCACTCCAGCCACTCACCCTAGCTCTGGATCAGGTACGAAACGACTATGTCGAGATGAGGCGACGTGGCACTGTATGCAGTAAGCAACTGAAGAAGAAAAAGATGGCAAACAGGTGGAGATATCTGCCATAGAAACTTCGGGCGGAAGTCTAAGCAGTTCCCCTACCCGCGCGACAAGCACCTTGACGCGACGCGATGGTCGCCATGGCGCGCTCCGGAACACGCCTTTTGCATACCACTTTCAATCTGGTGTCTCGGAACTGCCCGTTGCTCCGCTGGTTAAGGCTCATCCATCAAAACTTATGATGAGCATGACGTGCTACCCGATAGACACGAACGGACTTGCAGCAAAGCGTTGTGCCGTCCAAGGGTTATGAAACCTGCATAGAGCCTCTCTCGACTGTGTGGTCAAGGCCAGAAGTACCGGGCCTGTATGGACTGGTTGCCTCACAGGAGGTGCGCCTTGCGGAGTCCGCAGGTGCGAAACAGCTCACCGCTGCTTGACCACATCCATACATTCAGGCAACCTCGTCTCGCATCACAACACAGAGCTTCATGACGTCATGGCCCTGCTGTGTCATCGGAGCCTACAGACCGGGTCAGTCCTTCAATCACTCAGAATTCGCTAGTCCCACAAACCCATCGCTAGATAGTCGGCTAAGAAGACGTTGAAAATGATGGGTGTCCAAACTTCATCGGCACGGCAGGCGTAATTTGGGCCAGGTAACGACGCCAAGCTTCATAGTTGTACTTGCAGCAGAAGCGCACGCGCCACATGCAGGCAGTCGTGCTCTTCAGCAGTATTCATGTATTACCCAGGGCAACCTAAACGCCTGTCATCGAGCATGTGCAGGGCTGATACACATGCATTACAGGATACAAGCAACACCTGCAGAATCCTTGCGGCACACTGCGGGACATGCAGGGGTCTTTACGAACACCCACCTGGCCCAAAAGCTTGCGCTAAGCTGCGCTAACGAAAGGTTCAACATTCCGCGGATGCAGCTAGCTTGTAACGGAGGTCTTCCAAACGCCACACAAGGGGAACCTGCCTCCCGACCACGCAACAATTGCTGACCCACCGGCCAGCGGAGACACGCTGGACTCGCTTTCCAGATCGTCAGTACAAGATGTCGCCAGGGTAGCGATCTGTGAGCATACAGCTCTGCATTAGGACGACAAGATATAACTACCAGTTCCTGTAGCACGAGATGGCCTTACCTACCCAAGCACTCAATACACCCAAGAAAAGGCACGGGCGTTGTTGAAGTCAACGCTGAGCGTACAAAGGTCAATGTGTGTAACTTGCGACAACCTCGCACTTATCACACTACTCGATGCCGATGCGATCTTTGTTGTCCCTACACGGGCGATACCACGCATGACTTGAGCTACAAGTACGTACGTCGACCACGTTGCCGTTTGATCACAAACCACAAACACGCAAAGACCATTCGTGACCAATGAGCGCTGCGTTTGCCAACATGATCGGGGCTCAATATAAATCGGTGCAGCTACTTTACCAACTCCAAAGACCACTCAGCCGGTTGGACTGCGCCTTGCTACTGCCCGAGAAATATACCTGTTGCTGTACGCACTTAGTTTCCATCTTCCACCATTGCTGACAAAGGCAGACTTCTCTTACGCAAGATTGAAGATGTCTGAGCCGGCCATACCAGAGTCAGGCAACATGCAGCCAGATAAGTCAGATGAGACTTCATCGTCCACCGTAGAACTCCACGCCATTTCTGAGGAGTCGTCAGAGGTTGACACCACACCCGTTAGTTCAATACCCGAGACATCCCGGACCTCTTCACATAGTTCCTTGGACGCACCACAGACTGAACACGTTGTCCACCTCTCAAGCATTGAGCACTGTATGCCAAGGGCATATATAAGGATATGTCTCGCTTATCGTGTGCCAAGCGACCACCAGTTGGAGGAGGCCATAGCAAGCCTGCGGAATTTTGTGAAGAAGATCATCGACGCAAAGCCCTACCTCGCAGGCGAGATCATGGATGTGAAAGCGCCGGACTGCCAAGCTGGGCGAGCAGAGATCAGGTTCACCACCAACGGATACCTCAACTACCCTAGCGTTGAAGTTCAGACTTTGCTGAACAGTGACGGCACTGCAATAGATTACGACGAACTCGATATGGCAGGACTTCCACCAAGCCGGCTCCGGCCAGAAGACGTCTCAGCGCTTCCGCCAAACGTTGACCCACAGAAGAGCTCGCCTGCTCTACGCGTCCGAGCCAATCTTGTCAAAGGGGGCTTGATTGTCTCCTTCTACCTGCATCACTGCATTTCCGATGGGACCGGCTTCGATCTCTTGACTTCAGGTGACTTGTTGAGGGACGACTTCACCTTCTGGGCGCCGACAAGATCTGGCGATGCGGACATATCGGTGCTCAACAACGAACTGGCAGAATGGGCACAACAAAAGACCCTTGTTCGACAGAAGCTCTCCACCGTACCGTCAATCTTACAACACGTTCGTCTCATCAAGGCCAGACGCCTTGACCAGCCTGCAATGCCTACCAATCCTCCTGGTCGAGGTTGCGTCTTGATGGTATCTGCCTCTGATATCTCTGCCCTTGTGGACGCGCTGAACAATGACCCGACCATTGAGTCAACCTACCGCCATACCACAAATAGTGTTCTTATGGCACTGCTGTGGCGACACATGACGTATGCGCGAAGGCCTTCGGTTCAACACAATACGGACGTGAAGACATCAAAACTTCTTCTGCCTGTCAACATCCGAAAGCGGCTGAAAGAAGCCCTGCCTGATGGCTATTTTGGGGCGGCAGTCGACTTCGGGAAGGCCGAGCTCAGTCTCGATGCGCTGACCGATCTGGCGAAGACGCCTCTAGAGCGAGTATCAGCCGCGATCCGCCAAGCAGTTGTCGATGTGGACGACGCATATGTAAGAGAGATGATAGCGTTCGCCAACACTGCGGATGCTGAGACTGATGTACATGACATTCAGGCAAGCAACATGGACAGAACTAACGGCGCAGACATGTACATCACGAGTTGGCTCACGCTGCGAAGTTACCAGCATGATTTGGGGATGGGACTCGGAGGGCCAGACTGGGTGCGGAAGCCATGGAGTAGAGATCCTGGCTCATGCATCATCCTCCCAAGGAGATCGACCAAACCAGAATATTACGAAGTCGTGGTACAGATGACTGAAGTCGACATGAACCGGCTTCTAGACGATGAGGTCTTCATGAGCTATGTCAAGCGTGTCGTTGACTAAGGTGGGATACCAGGACGCTTTATAATGGACGCAAGATGATGCTGGCCATCAGCTTTTGCGGGAGCTCTCATGAATGGCGTATGCAAGCGGGCGTTATGGGAGAAGGAAAATTGCGAGACAGCATATGGAGGATTGCCTGGGAACGAGCCATTTGACTACCAGAAGATAATACGATCAGATTTGTAGCTACCCACAGCTAGCGAGGGAGAACACTAGTAGGCAAAGCCTGTTGAGGGAGTGAGCACCGGAGCCAGTATTGCCAGACGACACGTGACCACGCGAACGCGTTCGTCATTGAGACGCGTCAACGCCCCGCTACTTTTCTAGAGCCCAGTAGTAATCGCCACATACAATCACCAGCAACGCAGTCCTCCTTCGCTTCACTTTGCTTCTGCTTTTTGCTGTCTATTCCTGCACTATTGCAACGCTCGATCAATAGCACCAGGATGACACAATCAGATGTACCGCAAGATGAATACGAGCAAGGTGCAGGCCCGGGTGCGCCGATCCCAATTAGCCAGCTGGTGGTACGTTACAATGCATAACAAGATCACAGACAATCGCTGATCCTTCGCAGGGTATCGCTGGACTGACTGAGAGAGACGTCAAGCTCGTACAAGAAGGTGGCTTCCACACGGTCGAGGCAATTGCATACACGTATGCAGGTACACTACCTTCGTTGGGCCAGCTGCTGACCATGCTCACAGGCCAAAGCGGATGCTTGAACAGATCAAGGGTATATCTGAAGCAAAGGCTGGCAAATTGCTGAACGAAGGTGAGCAGCTCCACCAGTTTGCTGGCACTGCATATGCATGACACTAACATGCCATGACTCGCAGCAATGAGGCTCGTCCCGATGGGCTTTACAACCGCCACGGAAATGCACGCGCGCCGAAGCGAACTCATCTCCATCACGACCGGTTCGAAACAACTTGATACCCTGCTTGGTGGAGGCATTGAGACAGGGTCCATTACAGAAATCTTCGGCGAGTTCCGAACGGGGAAGAGTCAGATTTGCCATACGCTGGCCGTGACGTGTCAGCTCCCCTTTGATATGGGTGGTGGGGAAGGCAAATGCCTGTACATTGACACCGAGGGCACATTCCGACCTGTCCGGTTACTCTCGGTGGCCAATCGGTATGGCCTGGAGGGCGAGGAAGTGCTCGACAATGTTGCATATGCCAGAGCCTACAACTCGGAGCATCAGCTGCAACTGCTTGCAATGGCTTCGCAGATGATGACTGAGACCAGGTTCTCTCTGCTCATTGTGGATTCAGCAACCTCTCTCTACAGAACAGACTACAACGGCAGAGGCGAGCTCTCATCTCGCCAATCACACATGGCCAAATTCCTGCGGACATTACAGAGACTGGCAGACGAGTTTGGGATCGCAGTGGTCATCACCAACCAGGTCGTTGCACAAGTGGACGGTGGCCCGAGTGCCATGTTCAATCCTGATCCGAAGAAGCCGATCGGTGGAAACATCATCGCTCACGCCAGCACGACGCGGCTGAGTCTGAAGAAGGGTCGAGGGGAGACGAGAATCTGCAAGATATACGACAGTCCTTGCCTGCCAGAGGGAGATACTCTGTTCGCTATTCAAGAGCATGGGATAGATGATCCAGCGCCAAAGGATATGGAAAAGGACTAGGCGGCGCGTCTTGATCACCTGTTTTACGACATGTATGTTTGACGGCTTTGCTTCCCTTCAGCGTGGAGTCGGTCTGGTCTTTGATCAATGTGGGATATTTAGATGTAGCGTCGAAAGGTGCGGGATGTATCACTTCTTAGTATGTCGATGTATATTTCTACGAAGCATGACTCGGGCGACGAAAACAACAAGATATGCTTGACATGGTGCCTGATGATGGGTCACTTCCAAGGGAAGCCTTGATTCGATGCCCAATCGTGAAACTTGTTCCACAAACCCCACCGCCCAAGTTGAACTGTGGTAGAGAGTTCGGAGACACGGCACGAGTCACGATAAAGAGTCCACATGAATGGGAGCAAGGCGTGGCTGAGACGGAGGAAAATGCAAGCGCACAGTCTGCCCGCGAGCTGAAAGAAGATTGCGTGCATGACTTTCCCCAATCGACCAGGTTCCAAGCAGGCCGGCTACTCCACAGTTGCGTATCGCTCGGCTTGGCGAAGCTTGGCTCGGGGTGCCTGTGGCACGTCGATGCTTGCTTCCTTATGATTAGTGCCAGTGGTGGCGGGACCGTGGTGCATGCGCCAGTCAGCCTGCAGGTCGCTCACCATGGCGCCCTGGACTCGAGTCTTGCTTGCGCCTGGTTGCTGTGTCTTCATAGACGTCAGTGATACTGATCCTCCAAAGCGGTGATCTCGAGGTAGTATCTTTATCTGTACCCGGTCCTTGTTCGACACATTCCTTGTTGTTGCGGTGCTGTGCTGTTCCTTCACTAGCACGACATCGTGCCTGCCGTTCTCTTTGTCACACCTACTGCCTCGACCTCGTCTCTGCTCGAGTCGCGCGGCATACGTCCCAAGTCAAACATCCCCAGCAGCGCAATATGGCTAGTACGTACTTCAAAGGGGAAGGCTACAAGCGTGTCCTTCTAATCTCTACACAGTCGAACAGTACGATGGCGCAATGCCGTCGTCGCAACAGCGACATCCGACTGGCCCGCAAGAGAACACCCATGGCGTTGGCTCTGCGACCGGCAATAGCGCGATCGAAGTCCTCTGTGGCCCTCTGATCAACTTCCAGCATATGGAGTACCAGGGCAGCCGACCAACATGGAACGGCACCGTGCTTGTTGTTACCAACCCTACGCCCATGAACCCCCGACTCGAATATGGTCCCACCGCGTCAAGAGGAGAGACCATGACCGCAGACGGCCTCAAGCTGTATCAAGATCCTGACAAGGCATTCTGGCGTTTCTCCCTCGAAGTCCCTTTGACAGATGGCCAGGCCGAATGGTCCTACTATATCCCCAACCTGAGATTTCTCTCTGATGTACACGGGAAAGACGGGCGCAGGTCGTTTTGGGTGCCAGGCGCTAATGAATCCATGCGCATTATGTTTCACTCTTGCAACGGCTTCTCTGTCGGCACTGACGAGGACTACTGGTCAGGTAAGGGATACAAGAGTGTGCCCTGAGTTAAGATACTAACATGGGCAGGGCCTGCCCTATGGAATGATGTCCTGCGCATTCACGAACAACGGCCTTTCCACGTCATGATAGGTGGTGGTGACCAGATCTACAACGACGGGGTCAAGGTCAATGGTCCTCTCAAGCCATGGGTCGACATCGGCAACCCTCATAAGCGGAGACATTTCCCCTTCGACAACAAGATGCGAGCCGAGTGTGACCAGTATTACTATAACAATTACGTACGATGGTACGGCACTGAGCCCTTCGCCACGGCAAACGCTGCCATTCCCCAGATCAACATCTGGGATGACCACGACATCATCGACGGTTTCGGCTCATACACAGACCATTTTATGAAGTGCGCAGTCTTCCGAGGCGTTGGGGGGGTTAGTTTCAAGTACTATTGCCTTTTCCAGCATCACACCGCGCCTCCCGTGTCCACCTTCACCACAGATGCCCCAGAGACGATGAGTGCCAACCACAAGGGAACCGCCAGCGCCGATCCAAGACAGACAGAGAAAACTTACGTCTACAAGCGAACAGCTGATGACCCCAGCTGGATTGTGGGCAAGACGCCTGGTCCATACGTCGAGGAGCGTTCCCGCAGTCTCTATATGCGTCTCGGAAAGCGCATTGCCTTCTGTGGCCTTGACGCTCGGACCGAGCGCACACGACACCAGATCAACTACCCCGAGACGTACGACATCATATTCGATCGCCTCTCCCGTGAGATCACTGCAGCTAACGGCGCAATCACACACTTGGTTTTCTTGATCGGTGTGCCGATCGCCTACCCCCGACTCGCGTGGCTTGAAAACATCCTCTCTTCTCCGCTCATTGCACCTCTGCGTCTCCTGCATAAGAGGTTCGGTGTTGCAGGCGGGCTCTTCAACCAGTTCGACGGAAGCGTTGAAATGCTCGATGACTTGGACGATCATTACACGGCCCGTCAGCACAAGGATGAGCGCCGCAATCTCATCTTGCGCTTACAGGAGCTCGCCAAGTCGCATGCAATCCGTGTGACCATAGTATCAGGTGACGTCCACTTGGCCGCCTGCGGGAGATTCTATTCCAATGGAGCACACGACACGCCCGCCGAAAATGACCCTAGATACATGCCTAACATCATTTCCAGCGCCATCACAAACAAGCCGCCGCCAAAGGCAGTCGCCAATCTGCTTGCCAGAAGAAACAAGATCCACCATCTAAGAGATGGGAACACGGACGAGACGTTACTGGACATGTTCAACGAGCAGCCAGGTGGTAATATGAAGAGCTCCAACGCCAACAAATGTACTATGCCGTCACGCAATTTTGCTTGCATCACAGAAATACCCGACGACAAGCCGGAAACGATGGATGGCACCAGGGATGGTATCCCGAATGCCCAAAGAGCGAATAGCAATGAAGTAATATCCGCTGGTGACACTGGTCGCGAAGGGAAGAAGAGACCAAGTGGAGACAAGAACAAGGGCCACCGCCCGCTGCACCGTGGCGAAGAGGAGGCAGGTACAAGACACCCGGCGGCCGATGGTGTGACCGACCGAGGCACTTTCAAGGGTGGACTCAACGTATCCATACGTGTTGAAATTGACAATACGAACCACAATGGAGCGACGCAAGGATACGGCTTGTGCAGTAAGTGTTGCTCGTTCTCTTCCGAAGACTCTATATACTAACGGTCTTTGCAGTTCCGAAGCTCGAACCCTTCCAAAACGGTGCGTAGGAAGTACGAGATCACAACCAACGAGAAGAATATGTACCGCTCTCCAAAATTTCCCCCTCCTCAGCACTAAGAGCTGAGGTGGGCAAAGCAAGAGCCAGGCCGGGTGTGGTGCCAAAACACAAATCTCGGAGTATACGCATCCGTCACGGTTTGCACGCAATCGATCATGCTTCGCTTCTCAATGGGCGAACCGCACCCTTCGCCGCAAACATTGCGGACGCGAGATGGTAGGGCCATATATACAGCGCGAGTGACTTGTCGTCTCACTGAGTGGGCCGAATGGCACAAGGGGATCCGGGGTGCTGTGCTTTCATTGAGCTAAATGGGCTGAGCGTTATTGCTAATGGGTTTTTCATTGCTGTCAAACTACCTTAGATACCCCTTTGTTAACCTTCACTTTTCAAAAATGGGAATGGAAGTTCAATCCGATCACCGTATTGACCGCAGCAATACTGTCGTGACTTTCGTCTCGCGCGTGTTCTGCTCTTCATTCCACGCGGGTGACCGGCACTGCACTAAGAAAGGATATACGAACTGATCCTGGCAGACACTTCTTCTAGCGCGAGGGACTTGTAGGCGAGCCAAGAGCGATGTTGACCGTGCGTTCATTGACTGTATCCAGGGGGCGTAACGTACCGTAGGTCACTGCTCTGTACGCGTGGGGGGTGGGGCATGGAAGGAAGGGCTGTAGTGGGAGGACGGCTGAATGGAAGACAGGGGCAGTTGCTGCGCGGCTGGGGTCGGGGTTCAAGCGGAGAGAGTGCGTGCGTTGTGTGACGGGCTATGGTCGATTTGGCTTGGGGATATAGGGCGAGACGGAGAGGCTTGGCTGGTGCGCTTGGTCGGCAGTTGAATGAAGGAGCAGTTTGGTTCTCTAGCTATCTATATCGGCATAGGGTCATGCATGGGGGCTATACCTTCTCCTGGTCAGATGTCACGCAAAGTGTATGGAAGACGGTGCGAGGGCCGCTCGAGACGCTGGGAAGGTTATCAGGTGCTTCTGTTAGAGCTGGCGTTCGAGCCAGGATGACGACGTGAGGATTACTAGACTGCTGGCTGGCTGCTATCTGGAGGCCAATGCGGGGAGCACCTTCTCGTGCATCTCCTTGTACAAATCGAGTATGCCGACCATGCCCGTCCATCGGTTCGCTAGGTGGTTGAGCAGACTCAGGCAAGCGTCTGAGATATCGTAGATGTTGCTGAAGTCGATTGGTGGCACTTCTATGTGCACATTTCCCTCCTGATCGACCGTCTTCAGGAAGTGCTCGATGTCTCTCGAGAAGGTGACTAGTGGTATTCGTCCGTCCAACTCCAGGAGGACGTGGGCCATGATAGTAAGGGTTGCTTGGTGGATGTAGTGCGCCGACACAATGGTCACGGGGTAATCGCCCTGTGGTGTTCCCTCTGGAGCACGGAATATGCGATCATAGAACTCGATACTGCGCACTGCGGCGTCGTAGTTTTCCCTTGGTACGACCAGCTCTTGAGATTGCGCGTCATTGCGAATGGCTTCGGGGCTCTTAGTTGCGGCAAGCGCTCGGAGGAGGAGTGGTTGGAAGAGAAAGTTGATAGACGTGTTGAAACCCATCTCGCACTGCATTGTTCCCATACCCAGAACGTGGTCCGGCGCGCCTACGATGTGGGCTACCTCGTTACGCCAGGCATGAAAGTCCTCGAAGCGGTCCTCGTACCAGGAACGAGGGAGGTCGGGAGATACGGCTGGCATATAGAGAACACGAAAGATTTCGCTGCGGAGGTAGATGAGGCGATAGGTATGGCTCACTAGCATGGACTGGGTCCAAGATGGGTCGGTTGGGCCACTTGTTATGGTTGCGGGATATTCTGCCGTGATGATCTCTTCCGGGAGGTCGGATGGGCGGCCAAGGTGCTGCCCAAAAGTACGTTCCAGACCGTACAAGCCCCAAAAGATGGATCGGCGGCGTTGACGGGACTTTTCGGTTTCGTAATCATCGCCTGTCTCGCAATGGATGTTGAGTTCGACCGAGAGTCGACAGGCGTAGTCGAGGAGTTTCCAGACGTCGCCGCGTCTGGGGAAGGAGAACACGAAAAGTACGAGTAGCAGCAGGGATTGAAGAGCGTCGATAGAGATGTCCGAGGTGACCTCTTCGGCACATTGAATTGCTTCGACGTAGTATTTGAAAGCTTCCGTTTCATACTGTGGTTGGTGGCGGGACCTATTGGCTGCAGCTATGGCGCATATCATAGCAACTCGGAAGAATCGGTGCGCCTCCAAGCCAGTGAGGTACTTGACGGCGCTGCCTTGATGGCGAAGATACGTGTCTATCTCGGTAGAGATCTGTGCATTGTCGCTATAGCCGTTGATGACGTTTGACGATCTTGTGTAAAGATTGACAAGCATCTCGATCTCCTCCCTTGGCGGACAAGCACGGAACTCATGGTGTTCAAGCGATTCAGGAATTTCGAGGTTGAGCTTAAATTCTGGTCCGGTATAGTTCTCTGGATGAGTGAGCTTGCCAAACCGAGCTTGAGCAGCAACGAGCACTTCGACCGCTAACGAATATGCTGAGCTGCTACCGAAGAACTGCCAGCATGTTGGGTTTGCATTATCAATCACGAAGTGCTTATCGAAAGACACCTTATTGCTTCTCGTTCCCCAGTCCTGCCGCTGTTGCGATTCCAGCGACGTAGAGGAGATATTTCGCGCATGATGTGCGAAGTCATCCTGTGGTGCTGTGGCATTCACGTCAAGTGTACCGCCATTGATCGTGGTTTGTACTGCTTTTAATCTGCCCAGTCGGCTGAGCAGAGAGTGAACATAACTCCGCGGCAAAGTTTGCTGAAGCGCATGATCGAAGAAGGTGCATTCTGCTTTGCCCTTTTGACAGAGGCGGCAGGCAGGCAGTTGCGTGTCGCATTTCCTACGCAGGCGACGACATCTCTGACAAGTCGGCAGTAATCTCGTCAAGGCGTCAGCTTCCGAGATGGTCGGACTTGGAACTGATTGCTCCATCGAGATGATGGAAAAGTCCGTCATTGAAGTCAAGACACCATAGACATCAAGGACATCAGCGGTAAGCCACACCTCAAAAACATCCACCAACTCTTATACCATCCTTCATATCTCAACCTCAAGTTTTCGTGCTTGTGCTTCTGCTTATTGTTGACAAAGATCTCGGGAAGTCGCTATCATCGAGGTTCAAGATGGAAGGCGGGGAGCTTAAGAGACGCCAAGCGCGTAATCGGAAGGTACAAGCGATATCTTGAAAGAGTCGCCTTCTGACACTTCACTTACGGCCATACCCTCATTCAATCTCGGTTGTCTTTTGCACTACTGAGCTTGGTATGCTTGTCTGAGTATCTGTGGTAGACGTCGCGCGGGATACAACATCATGTCCGAATGTCGCAGATCTGTGCTGTCTTGTGCGCGATGCCGCCGACGGAAGATCAAGTGCGACAGAGCAATCCCTTGCTCCCAATGTGTTACGGCGAAAGCAGAATGCACAGGCTACAGCTCAAAGGAGCAAGACGCATCGATACCTCGAAGCATTGTTCAGCATCTCGAAGCCGAGATTGCTAAAATTGAAGGCGATCTGGCACGAAACGGGCACCTAGAAGAATTGAACGCCTCAGACATCCTGGCTGGTATGCCAACACACAACGGCGTCCCCTTCACGAATCACGTAAGACCAGCCCTCGAGCTCAGCAAGCAAGAAGATAGCCCGCCAGAGTTGACCGCATTGCCAAGACCGCCAACACTCTTCACGCCTGACGAACAAGACCCTGACCGACAAGAGATTATGAAGTGTAAGGAGTTGCAAGCTCTCATCTACGCGATCCTCGCACCGGGGCCTGGGATGACTGATCTGATAGCTCGGGTCAGGATGAGCTTGACGCCGTCGACTGCTCTAGCAACGCTACCGAGTCCACGTGATGCCCGAAGGAAGTCTTTATCACGTCCAGCGACTCACGAGATCAGTTGTATAATGCTCAAGAGCATACCTGTCAACATCATAAAAAGTCTGATGAAGAAGTATATGGCTAGAGTCTACCCGATATTTCCCGTTCTACATGCGCCATCATTGTGGCAGCAGCTAGACAATGTTCTTAGAACGCTGCAAAGTCTACCTCCTGGTCATAAAACAATACCACCATCATTCGACTTCCTTGTCATCTATTTATGCCTGTCTGTGTCGGCCACACTCGGAAGTGCCAAAACCGGTCACGAGCAAAAGCACATGATCTTCTCGGGGTCCTTGTTCGAAGAAGGTATACAACACTTTTCGGAGAAAGCGAAGATACCTTCCGATTTGGCAGGAGTTCAGATCACTGGTATGGTGCTGCAGTATGCTTCCATCAACCCTCGGCAAGCTAATGTCTGGATGTTGACCGGCACTGTGATGCGAGCGTGTCTGGAGTTAGGCCTCCACCGAGAGCCACCCGATCAAACTGCTTACGATCATCTCACTCTGGATCTTCGCCGGCGAGTGTTCTGGTCGGCGTACTGTTTCGATCGCTCTATATGCTCGGCGCTCCAACGACCACTCTCGATACCGGACGAGACGATCGATGCTCAATTCCCATCTGCCCTGGATGACCGCCATATCCATCCTCATGGTATAGATCCAACAGGAATTGAGACGAAGGGGCTCATACGCTGGCTGCAATTTAGAAGATTGCAATCACACATGACTGAAGTGCATTTCCAGAATAAACCCCTCAACCCTACTCAAACATGGGACGACTGGCTTGACGAAATGGAACGCCGACTTCGTGCTTGGTACGATGATTACAATGAGGGGCATGAGCTAACCGAGTTCACACTCATGCATGGACTCACAAATCTCCATCGGCCTTCGCCACGGGCTCCCATGCCACCTCCACGTTCCTTGATGCTTGCCTTTGAAGCAGCATGTTCCTCCGCCAAATCACTTCGCGAACACATCGTGTCAGGCTTCTACCGGCGCAGCTGGCTCATCGCACACCATGTCCTAGAGAACAGTATGGTAGTTCTCTTTTGTCTGAGATGGGGCTTCGAGGATATCAGCGCCAAGTTTGGCCCCCAGCAGATCTTTGAAATGACGAAAGTTTTCACATCGAACTTCCTTACACTGGCAAGTCAAGGCTGGGATGAAGTCAGCAATTACGCGGGTATATACGAGCGTTTGCTTGGACCACTCCTCGAATCAGTTTTCAGCAACAAGCCCCCCAGTCTCTCTAGTTTCGGACCTGCGCAGGACGCCGAACTCACGCGATTGTTGTATCCAGGCCCGGCGCAGCTTGAGAAGTTAAGGTTCGGGACACGCTCATATGACATGCAGGATTATGGCGCCACGGACGGGTTAGGCGATATGGGTTTGCCGCCATTCGACGTCGCTAGCTTGAACTGGGAAGACTTCAGCGTTAGTGACGGGGGCTCAGGTGGACCTGGAGCAGGCGCAAGTTTTCTCGATAGCTGGGATGTCACACAGGGGGGGCTAAATCTGGGTAGCGGGCACGAGCTGTTTGGAATGTCTTGACGACATTGTTCAACTCATCGAGGTATGCACAAGAAAGTACTTGTCAACGTATGCAAAACGGGCCAGGGCTGTAAAAGGCTGAATGAATTGATGTTGAGTAGCACTGCCAGCGCTCTAAGTTTCTTTATTGGTTCGCACGTCCATCACCAGCTCTCGAAGCCTGCGGCGTATCGCGTAGCGAGCCGATGTGATCTGTCAGACTCGGGCAAAAGTCCTATCATGAGTTACGTGAACGAGGCTATCATTGAAAAGATCGGAAGTATATCAGGCTTCTGTTGCCGCTGCGCTGTTTTCTGGCTTGAAATGCATCGACTATTGCGTGCATCCGCATCGACGCCTCCGTTCCCGAAAAGCAATGCGATATCGATCATCAGGGGTGTTGATAGGAAGTCCAGCCTGGCGGCTTGTCAAAGTGCTTAGTCAACTTTACTTCTTGGGAAGGCACAGCTGTTTCATGTATTAGTGCACGCTCGCTTTACCGTCTCAACAGTGCCTGTTCAATCAAGTTCTTCGTTGATGCATCCCAGATCCTGGCTCTCGTGGTGGACAATAGTAGCTTGCGGACATCTCATCGCTCGCTGATGTCCAAGCGTGCGACGCAACAGCGAAGACTCGTGTTGTCCATGTCCGAAGAAGAAACGAGTTCACAGTCTGGGCAGAAGTGGTTAATATGATCAGACTAGTCGAAGGTTTGATTCGTTCCGGCAACCGAATTTATGAAGCTGTGACAAGCTATACCGTTCTGCTCGTGGAAATGGTGGTACCTGGGCCTATCGACACACGGTTATGCTTCGCTGCATAGTATGTCAAGAGTTGTGCTCCCTCCACGTTGTCAAATACATCCTTCATTTTGAGTTCTGACTTCTCAGGATCGATTTTTGGTGGATTTGTCGTCTCACCTCCACAAGCATCGACCCACTTATAGCGGCTCGATTTGGTGGTACACGCGAGCACGTATAATTCTGGAGGTTGCATTCATAGAGCGGACTGCTGGGCAATATGCCTTGTACTGTGCAGCCTGAAGAGCAGAAGAAGTTCAATAAGCACAAATTTAGAGTATTGAGGACGCGCGCCCCTTTACAAATACACGTCTTCCATGTCGTGTGCACGATGTCGTCCAGGGAACAAAGTTAGCAACGGAGGAAGCTAGATGTGCTGGAGACCAGTGGGTTGCGGTAAATTATGGGTTGCGCGAAGTGGTGGGCCTCGAAAAATTTGAGGCGTTGAGGCTGGCGCGACCGGTCATTCGACACCCCTGGCGAGGCTTTAATGTTTTGGCGAGGCGAGCGTGAAACTGTTAATCGGTATTCTCGGCCGTGCCACTCGTGCTATAGACGTTCCTAAAGCTATCAACAAGACTGATGGTTGCGATACCCAATCAACGAGAGTCATCCAGTAGATGTATTCCTATGTCGCGGTAAAAGAAGCACCGAAGCAGACTTGTGTCATTCTGCAGCGAGCTCTACTTCGAGCTCGGTGCTTCGGTCCAGAACCAGAGACAAGGCTGGCGAGTAAAAACACTTTTTGAACAATTTTCTCGGCACAGGTTGCTCTCGACGGGCATATTAAGGGCCCATCTATGGTCGGGATTTCACGGGAGCACCGCATAATCAGTTATTCCGGGCGTTCCCTCGTCATTGCTAGCTGGGTTGCTAGCCAAGGGTCAAGCTCAATCCGGCTTAGCGCTGAGAAGCTCGACTTCCTCCATCTTGCTTTACTTTTACCTTCACCCTCCTCAGCTTTTTTTTATCTTCAAGGACATCTTCATCAGTCCATCCCATCCATCCTTTCTCTCCACTCATCTGGTATCGCACAGTCGATAGCCGTATACTTGGTATCGCAGAGTCGATTACCTATCTTCCTTGTTTTTCCGGTCTAGTTTCACAATACCGCAAAGATGGCATCTGGCGGAGCACAGGGCGAGGTCGTCCAGTCCAAGAAGGAATTCATGGTGAGTTTTGTCTACAACTCAACCATTGCATGCTTGCTAACCTACTGTAGGGCATGTATGTCACAGTGCAATCTATCGCACGAGCGAAGCTAACAAGAGTAGGCCAGGTTTCATGGTTGATTTCTTGATGGGTGGTGTTGCAGCCGCTGTCTCGGTAAGAGGATTCAAGCGGAATAGATAAGGATACACGGCTAACATGGACTACAGAAAACTGCCGCCGCTCCCATCGAGCGTGTCAAGCTTCTTATCCAGAACCAGGTATGTCGGAGACTCGAGACCTGATTTTCCCTGAAACCACCTATCTGTCTAGCATGGCAACCATGGGCTTCATGTCGCAATACCGGAAGAGACGCATTCTGTCAAAAAAGCTTCAGGCATGGTCAAGCTGGTCATCAGCAATTGGCATATGTGCATCTCAGCTTCGCAAGCGTGGAGCTTCTCTTGGAAACCAGAATATTTCTGGCGGACCAGTCAAGCGCAAGCGAATTCTCCGATGCTCGCCTAGTTCGGAGAGGCTTTGCTCGTGGTTGTCACGGACTGCATTCGTTCACGCGAGACTTGTTCGACAACTACTGACATGTTTGCTTCTAGGATGAGATGTTGAGGGCTGGTCGTCTCGACCGAAAGTACGACGGTATCGTAGAGTGCTTCACCCGAACCTCCAAGAACGAGGGTGTTATGTCTCTGTGGAGAGGTAACACTGCCAACGTTATCCGATACTTCCCAACCCAGGCCCTGAACTTCGCTTTCAGAGATACCTGTAAGTATTCTCTTTTCCCCTTGTATGAGCGATCACTAACGATTTCGCAGACAAGTCCATGTTCGCTTTCAAGAAGGAGCGAGATGGTTACGCCAAGTGGATGGCCGGTAACTTGGCCTCTGGTGGTGCCGCTGGTGCCACTTCGCTCCTCTTCGTCTACTCTCTCGACTACGCCCGTACCCGTCTGGCCAACGACGCCAAGTCCGCTGCCAAGGGCGGTGGTGGCCGTCAATTCAACGGTCTGGTTGATGTCTACCGCAAGACTCTCGCTTCCGACGGTATTGCCGGTCTCTACCGTGGTTTCGGTCCCTCCGTTCTTGGTATAGTTGTCTACCGTGGTCTGTACTTCGGCATGTACGACTCGCTCAAGCCCGTCATCCTGGTTGGTCCTCTTGAGGGTAGCTTCTTGGCCTCGTTCTTGCTCGGTTGGGGTGTCACCACTGGTGCTGGTATTGCTTCTTACCCATTGGACACTATCCGACGACGAATGATGATGACATCTGGTGAGGCCGTCAAGTACTCTGGCTCAATGGACGCTGCCCGAAAGATCTTCGCTGCTGAGGGTATGCGATCATTCTTCAAGGGTGCCGGTGCCAACATCCTCCGTGGTGTTGCCGGTGCTGGTGTGCTCTCCATCTACGACCGTAAGTCTCAATTCGATTAAATCAATCGAACAATGCTAACAAAATCTACAGAGGTCCAGCTGCTCCTCTTCGGAAAGAAGTTCAAGGGTGGATCTGGCTAAATTACCTTCCCGACCACTACGATTTCGATTACCACGAATCAAGTGTCCTACGGACAATCACTTTACAGCATGAGACACCCTCTGCATTAGGTGCAGGTGTCTATAGTTAATGAGTAAAGAGATTGTTACAAACATGGCGAAAAAGTTGTTGAGGCTTTGCAAATAGATAAGAGATCAAGGCATGAAAGAAGCGTGGAAGGGCAGGATCGAACTCATCGATACCGCAGGTTTGGGGTTCTCCTCATTGTGTATCACTGTACTTTATCTTGCTCCTTGCGCGAAATTGAATGGCGTCGATTTTCTTTTAAATCCTGTCTTGACGTATCTTCTCGACTTGTGAAATTGTTAGAACATGTGTCTGATTATGTGCTATTTGCTGCCGCGTTCTTGTTGAACTTCGAGTATCTTGCAAGTACATTCCCTGGGATCTTTTGGCGGCCATCAGCCCACACCGGTTATCAATCTGAATCACCGAAGCGAGCACATATGACATCTTAACACGTTGCAAAACACGCAGTACAGAGATTCTTGTGCGGACCAAATATGACGGTTCAATGCTGGCTAACCTACGATACCATATTGTACATTCAATACCTCATACACCGTCGACGTGTCACACCAATTCGTCCAGCCACATGTGTAGTCACATTACGGCCTATCATCCCCAGTCCCCATCGCATTGACCATCTTCCAAAGCGTCTGCTCACCCACGCTCAGCCTCTTGCCCGCGGCCTTGGCCCACTTCGCCGCCGTGTCCCACATGCTTTCGTCGTCGTCGCCCTCCTCGCCGCTCAAGTAGATGCTCGGGTCGTTGTCGAGGATGCCGCGGCCACGACCGCTGCGCGTGGGGCTGAGCGGGCTGGAGAAGCTGGTGTTGAGGCTGCTGGTGTAGGAGCTGTTACTGTAGAAGGGGCTGAGATTGGTGTAGTTGGGAGAGGAGAGGGTGGTGGATGTAGACTTGAGGTTGGGGAGTTCGCGGTCGGTGAAGGGAGAAGGGTGTTGGGAGTAGCCTGGGGGGTGGGAGAGGTCGATCGGGTGGCTGTGGCTGTGGGTGCTGGATTGGGATACAGATAGCGGGCTGGAGCTGTTGGTGTAAGGGGATGAAGGGGCGTTGGTGTAGGGTGAGTTGGAACCGGAACCTGACATGGCTGTGGCTGAGGTTGATAGGGGTGGGAGTTTGTTCAGTGGGCTGTTGGTGATGTCGATGCTGCCTCTGTAGCTGGCGCGGGGTGGTGGTGCGAATGAGCTGTTGCGGGAGTGGGATATGTGTGTGTATGGTGAAGACGTTTCGTCCACTTTCCAGGGTAGAGGTGCTGTGCTAATGGAGCTCTTTCGCGTGTCGAGCCGTGGGATGGTCCTTGATGGTCGCCGACTTATAGTAGGATTGCCGAATGGCTGGCTGAGTGTTTCTGGCGGAGACTCATTGTCCAGCACCAACGAGACGTCCTCCATTGTGTGAGCATCGGGAGTTGAAGGGGCAGCCCGCGTCTCGGCTGACGCGCTCATAATGTCGCTGTCGCTGGGCCTGCTAAGAGAGTCTTGCGAGGACTTAGAGCTAAGTGGAGAAGCACTGTGAATATTGAGGCCTGCCATGTTTAGTCGTAGTGAGATGCATGTGCAAGGGAAATCCCATTGAGACAGAAGAGAAGTTCATATCCTCTCGCGGTTTCCTTTGTCATGATAGTTGGGCAGACGATGGGTTGCATACCGTACGACGTGAACAAAGGGATAATGGCATCATATCGACCGAAGACAGCTCGAGCACGGACCTACGTGATCAAGTGCTCGCGAACATCGATGATTCTGAACGCGACCCTTACTATTTAGCTTGGTTCTGGGAACGCTGGTATGCAAGCATCAGAGACAATTGCATCGTTGATGGACGAAAATAGTCGCACCAGCAGTTGGAAATAGTGGTCGTGATGCAAATCATGCCAAGGTGCTGCAGGATTCACGGTGTCAAGCTCGCAAGGTGCGACAGTGTCAATCTCGTCCTCGTGCACCACACAACGTATCTTCAGCTTTCGAAAGCGAGCAAGAGACGCGTAAAGCAGCGTACTTGACCGTCGGCAGTGCTCTGATAGCCAGAGTATCGCACAACGAGCGCTTCATCGAGCAAAAAGATATCCTCTTCAGGTAAGGGGGCGTGTCACAAACACGTGCTGTGATTGGCTGAAACTCGACCTCGTGTGCTGTGGATTTCTGACTGTGAATTCTCTCGCCGAGTCCTCCCACGCATTTTAAAAAGCTGTACGAAGCCTTGGGACGTAACAAACACCTAAGAGTACTAAGGCGTCTTTTGCCAACGGACACGACCGCGATCGCACTGTACCTGCCCTGGACAACAAGAAAGGATGATGGACTGGAATTGCTCCTGAACCTTGCTTCGGCACTTGCCGACGACTTCGCCGGATATTCTAGTAGCCCACAGCACCGGTGTGTCGAGAGACGAAGCACGATCGCGCCCAGCTTCAGTGTCCATCTAGAGAAGCCTCCTTAGGTGCTGTAAGAACATGAAGTTCGGAAAGCAAATCCAGCGGCAGCAGCTGGACCTGCCAGAATATGCCTCCAGCTTCCTCAACTATAAGGCTCTCAAGAAACTTATCAAACAATTAAGCGCGACCCCCACCATTCCAGCGCAAGGTGCGCCTACTCCAGAAGATGCACAGGCAGCACTCCGAGCCAACAGACAAGTCTTCTTTTTCAGCTTAGAAAGAGAGATCTCGAAAGTGAACACCTTCTACCTACAGAAAGAAGCCGAATTCTCATTGAGACTGAAGACCCTCCTGGACAAAAAACGCGTCATCCAAGCACGAGCGTCCGCCAACTCAAGAGTGTCGTCCAGCTTCGCTACTCTAGTAGAGGGCTTCCAGCAATTCGACAACGACCTAAACAAGCTACAGCACTTTGTCGAAGTCAATGAGACGGCAATCTCCAAGATCCTGAAGAAGTGGGATAAAACTTCTAAATCTCGGACGAAAGAACTTTACCTGCAGCGAGCCGTCGAAATTCAACCTTGTTTCAACCGAGATGTCCTTCGCGATCTCTCAGATCGAGCGACGACAGCGAGACAAGATTTGGAAGCTTGGGCCGAGGGCGAGAACATCCAATACATCAGCGCTGGATCGTCTGAAAGGACTATTGGTCAGAGGGTAGGCACAGAGGAGAGTGATGCCGACCTGCAGATCTCGCAAGCCGCGGCAGCAGGAAATGTCACGACGCTCCGAGAGTGGGTGTCACGGCTAGGAAACTCTGCAGACGCTAAAGAACGATTCACCAGAATATTCCTTAGCTCGGTCAGTGAAGCGCCAAGGGAATCCATTGAGGCATTGATACAATCAGGTCTTATCGATATCCACGCCGAGGATGACATGAACGAGCGGAACTGTTTGCACGAAGCGACAATCTATGGGAATGATTTCGTGCTAGATCTCGCACTTTCACAAAACGTTGATGTCAACCGTCTCGACGTATACGGGAGAGCTCCACTCCATTATGCATCCATGAGAGGACGACTTGCGATGGTCGAGAAGCTCATTGCGGCAGGACCAAGCATGATCGACCTCGTGGATCACGACAACTTCTCACCTCTGATACACAGTATTGTCAGAGACAAGATTGACTGCGTTCAACTACTGCTTTCTCAACATGCCACCATCGACCCAGCTAGTGAGAACGACCACATCCCGCTCAATCTGGCATGTCAGCATAGTTTGCCTGAAATCGTGAAGCTGCTTCTCGAACTAAATGCCCAGTTACTCCCAGACGCCGAAGGACTATACCCGCAGCATCTCGTGGCGAGATCTAGCAGAGATCCTGGATTGCTCCTATTGCTGAAGCAGCACGGTGCAGATCTGAACCAGAGAGACAAGCTCTACGCATGGACGCCGTTGTTTCACGCCGCTAGTGAGGGAAACGTGGCATGCCTGCAGGCATTGCTTGAGAATGGCGCAGATGCCGCTGCGGTCGACGAGAAGGGTCTGACTGCGACTTACTACGCAACATGGGAGGGCAATCTTCAGTGTATGGATCTGTTGTGGGACAAAGTCGCGCAGCCGAAGCCACAGCCTCGCTTCACAACAGCAAGCACCATGACCATCCCATCCAGTACAGCAATGGATGCCTCACCACCACTAATGGCAGAAGGAGACGGCATACCTGACCTCTACCTACCTCCTCCGATCATTCCTCTCCGACGGTATGGTCATAACTTCCTCGACACGAAAACTCTCATTTCGATCAATTTCGACAGAGGGAAGAACGCAATCAAGTTCTTCAACGAAGGACGATACCCTGCCGCACGGATCACCATCTCTTCCAAGATGTCAGACCTCATCCCCCGGAACATCATGCTGCCAATACAAGAAGATGCTCGGGTGGCGTCTTTCCAGATCGACAACCTCGATAGCTTCGCAGTCGACTTCGAAATCTTCCCGACCTTCGGATCCAAGGTGATAGCGAAATCTGTGGCATTGTCGGACGTGTTCAAAGCCGTTGATAGTAGCTCCGGCATTTGCACACTACCACTTTTTGACCCTCGTCTGCGGAGCATAGGGCAGATCCAGTTCAGCTATCAGGTCGTGAAACCTTACAACGGGATACCATTGGAGATCACACAGTTCGCCACATACTGGAAGGCGACGAGTTCGAGTGATGACAGCGGTGCACTGATTACAGGGTCGAGTCTGTCTGGAGACTATCTCCGATTGTGCGTTCAGATGACTCGAGACGGCTTCCCAATTATCGCTTCGTCATACTTAAAGACACATCATGGACTGGATGTGTCGATAAGCCAGCGGCGACTCGAAGAACTCTCTACGCTGGGAGCCATCGACTTGGCATCTTTGGACGCTCCATCGGGGAGCGAAGCGGAGGATATCCATTACTGGCGTGGCAAGCTCAACAAGTGCATTGCTACGCTCGAGAATGTGCTTGCGACGGTACCGGCGAGCATTCACCTCAACCTCCACATCCTCTACCCTACCAAGGCGGAAGAACGAGCGCTATGCAATTACCAGACGATTGACATCAACCGCTTCGCCGACACTATCCTCACGGAAGTGTTCAATCACGCACGCAAGCTTCGAGCACAAAATGCGGACTTGACTCGCTCGATTGTATTCTCGTCGTGGAACCCGTCCATCTGCACCGCCATCAATTGGAAACAGCCCAACTTCCCTGTTTTCTTATGCAATGACCTCGGGGGCAGCAAGTACCACAACGAAGTGATGAACGTTACGGGGTCGAGTACAGGGCCGGTGGTGCCAAGCTCATCGATCAAGGAGTCAGCACGGTTAGCGCAGAGCAACAATTTCATGGGGTTGATGTGCTCGAGTCGGATCTTGCAGAGGGTGCCGGCGTTAGTTGACACGATCAAGCAGGCGGGATTGGTGATCGTGTCGGACATCTCTGACCAGGATGGTGGCGAGATACAGCAGGCAGCTACGGGTGGAGCAGGGACTGATGGGCATATGTCGATGCCGGGAGGGGTCAATGGCGTGATGAAGCTGAATGGTATATTGAGATTCAACGAGAGCATCGACATGTGACGAGAGTTAGGAGCAGCGGAGCAGAAGCAACAGAGCATATGTTCATACTAGTAGCACCGAGACAGAATCAAGGTTCACCGTTTGTGACTACAAGCGACGCTTGAAGTGCTGTGGAAGGCCTGGTCTTGCCATTGTTAGGTATAAACACAAGCTCATAGCCTGCCTAGGTCATGAGAGCTGCTGGACTCGTACAGTAGCTCCTACGTTGGGTGTAAGCCTTGTCGGTTGACCTTCTCCTGCTGGCCGCCACGTGATTTTCCACGTGGTGGAGGCATAGGGCCAAACTTAGTTGAGCTTAGTGCATGTGATGGGAGTTGTGACGAGGCTGCGCTGTTCAGATTGTCCCCAAGGTACAGGCGCCATCATTCGACAGCAACAGCGTGACTGCTGCACACTGTAATTGCTCTCGCTCATCTCATCCCGTCTCTCGATGCCGCCCAAAAGTACCGTGTTGGTGGCGGTGCCACTGCCACCGTCCTTCCTTCTGCCGCGATCATGCCTGCAAGCGTCGAAAAGAGCAGCTCAGCAAACACGATCCTTTGGCATCAAAGCACTCGAACCGCCGCGGTTAAACCCGTACAACAATGGCCCCAACCTCCCAGGGCTGTTGTCGACGCCCAAGGCTGCATACGAACGCAAGATCAAGTCCGACACGCTCCCACTACGCACCGGCGCATTGGCCATCAAGCGCGGCATGACCGCCATCTACGACTCGGAAACCGGCCAACGCATACCCTGTACGGTGCTGCAGCTGGAAAGGAATCAGGTCGTCCACCACAAGACGATGAAGGAGCACGGATACTATGCTGTGTGTGTCGGGGCTGGCACCAAACATCCCAAGAACATCAGCAAGCCTGAATTGGGCCATTTTTCCGTGCAGGGGGTGGCGCCCAAACGCTACCTGCAGGAGTTTAGAGTGCGCGATGAGCGGGGTCTGCTTGCAGTGGGAGAGGGAATCCACGCCAGCTGGTTCATGGAGGGTCAATATGTTGACACGCGGAGTGATTGCAAGGGCAAGGGCTTCCAGGGTGTCATGAAGAGATGGGGCTTTGGCGGTCAGCCGAGGAGTCACGGTCATTCGCTCTCGCACAGAAGTGCTGGTGCCACGGGTAATGGTCAGGGAGGTGGTAGTCGTGTGTACCCCGGCAAGAAGATGGCCGGAAATATGGGCGGACAGAGGAACACCGTGCAGAATCTCAAGGTCCTGCAGACGGACGAGGACAAGGGCATTGTTCTGGTCAATGGTAAGTCCACTACCCGTGTTGCAACAGTCAACCATCTAGTGCTAACCCGTACGTACAGGTGCCGTTTCTGGCCCCAAAGGCTGCGTCGTCATGATCCAAGATGCTCTGTTAAAGCCGTGGCCCAACGTCCCTCCGCCCCCGAAACCAGTCGAGAAGAACGCAGAGCTGAGGGAAGCCATCGGGGCCAAGATCGGCACCTCGCAGAACGGGCTGTAAGACAATTGTATTATCACCGAGCAAGCCCGAGGCAAGCTTGAAACACTTAGATGGTCAATGTACACCACTTTTCAATCCCTTGTACACAAACACTGCCTACGCGAGACAGCGTCCGGTAATAAAGAACTTTCCATCTGTCGCCATCGGTCTGCCATCAGAAGTGCGGCGTGCTCGACATGCAGTCCTGACCAGTCAGTCGTTTCCCCTCGTCCAACATCGTTCTACTACCCACAGCATCCGCGGCAAGGCTCAGCCGACAAAGTCCACCCCCAACATCTAGACCAGCGGATCCACACAGATGAGCAAGATGAGCGCGCTTGAACAGTCATGACGCTGCATGTCCGTTCGTGTCTAGCTATGCTTGTGGGGGCTTGCTGAGGTCGTGGGGCTCGGCTGAGAGGTACTGTAGAGCGTGGGTTAGACTAGTCGGGGTCCAGTGCGGGAAGTGGTAAGGAACAGATCGGGAAATACTGTGGGGATGGGGTTGGAGTGGGACTGAGTGTAGCGCTTACAAGTAGGAACTGGGAGTGGTGGTGGCGAGCAGAGTTGGCGGGATAGGGCAGGGCAGGGCGGAGCGGGTTGATGGCAGGTGCTGTATTTGCCGGTGCGGGTCGTTTTTGGGGTTGGGGCATGTGAGATTGGTAGGTAGATCTATCTCTGAGTCGTGCTGGTGCTGGTGCTGGTGCTGGGCTCTTGCGTCTCAGTGGCTTGATTGCGCCAGGCAGGTCAGATTGATCGAAGGGGTTTCTTTTGTCTTGTACTCTCGTAAATCACCAATCTACTCGTCGTTGCCATGCAATACAGTCTGTTGTTCTATCGTTAACAATACCATCATCCATGCACTGCTGTTACCGGTCCAGCAGCCCCCCACTCAAGCGCCCTTGTACCCATACCGCAACCCCTTCAACTCGCGAATCCCGCGCTGCTCGTCCATGATGCTGCGCCGCGCGACCGTCGTCATCCCCATCATAACGCCCGGCAGCAGCAGGTACATCCACGTCCACTCACCGCCGCCGCGGCCCTTCAGCCCCAGCCCCGCCACAACCAGCAGCGCGCACATAACGCCGTTCAGCACCGGCAGAGCCTGCAGCAGCGGGCCCTCGCGGTCCAGATCCAGCCGCATGTCGTCGAGTTTATCCATGAACCGGCGCCACAGGGCGAGAAGCCCCACGGCGTGAGAGGCCGCGCCGTGACTCGCGAACGTGCGCCGCCCGACTTGGCGCTGTCGCGCGTCCAGACGGGCCCGCGCGTCCGTGCCGTCGATCGCGCTGCTCAGGAAGAACATCGTGAACGAGCTGGCCAGCAGCGATGTGACGGACAGGAGCGAGAGCAGTTTGAGCTGCGCCGGGGTCCGCGCGCTGACGAGGAAGGACAGGAACAGAGGGGTTAGCAGGAGCGGGAGGACGGTGAAGATGTGCGTGTAGGTTGCGTTGGACAGCGTGGATTGCGCGGTGAGCGTTGAGAGGAGGGTTTCTTGTTCTGTGGGGGGGATGGGTGTCAGTCTTTCTTAGGTTTTTTTTACTGCGAACCTGGGGTGATTGCGTTGCATATGTTGCAATGGAGTGGCTGGGTTTGACTTGGAGGACTAGGGTCGTTTCATTACCTTCTTCATCGAGCTCATCGCGCGACGTCTGCGAGCCTTCGTCGTCGGATGGGTATTTGAAGGTCTGGCGGAGCCGCGCTGTTGTGCTTTCTAGACCCGACATGTGCTGGTTCTGGATACTGTAGTGCGGCTGACTGAGGGTGGTACCGAGTTTTGGGGGTTACTTGTCGTGGAAGCACGTGGATCCTGGTATGTTGATGGTGGTTGGTGCAGGGCTAGCAGATGTCGTCGGGCTCGCGCTGTTCCAGACAATTTGCTGCAAGACTCTCGCTGGAAGCGCCGGTTGACGGCACACAATACGACGGCAGGGTGTGTTTATGTTAGCGTCAGTTATATTGTTTTGGGTGAGTTTCATCAGCGGTTGTTCACTGTTCAAACAGATGGTCTCCGATCAGCTGAGGGTTGCTGTCTGACGGAAGCAATAAAATTGGATGGATCGAGCTGCAGCATCATGGCATGTGATTCTCGGGAGATATATCGTCCTCGGACAGCAACGTGGCCGTCTTGTTCAGTTACTTGTACTTTCCACAACCCAACCTAGCCACGACAATGATGTTGTAACCACCGGTAACAGTTATATCGCAACACTAGACTTATCGCTGAGCTACCCGTAAGGCGGGTATAGTACCTTGCTACCTTATACAGAAGACGATACTTAGTCCGTGTACGGTTGAAATTAAGAACAACTAATTACTATAATCGGGCACGTTGCTCTCGCCGGGCGTACATGTCAAAAGCGACTTTGTCTACCAAAGAACTATTCTATGTTGTACTAACGTTGGCCACCTTCTACGCGACTTTTTAGGAAGTCTTGAAGTTCAATGGACCGCTCTTGACTCTCCAGCTCTTCCCAAACTTCATCAAGATGATGACCAGGATAAATGCGGCAGCGACGACGGCCGATTGGATCCCAAAGCTCTTTTGCACACCCTGCTTCAGTGCCCACTCGACCTGGAAGTAGCTGATAATGAAACCTCCTAGCACTCTAGCAAAGTTCAGCCAAGCCGCAACCTCGCCACTAGCTTCTGGGTAACAGTCGAGGACATACGCATTCAAGGCGACAGTGGTGATCATGACACCGAAGACGTAGAGACCCCAGAAGACCGACGTGGCCATGTAGTGCCACTCATTTCCGAGGCTCTGCCCCAGCATAGCGAGTCCAATCACCATGAAAGGCAGCGAGATTCCGATCGCGCGCAAGCGTACCTCGGGCTCGAAATGGCCCTTGTGAGACTTGATGTATCGTTTTGCCAGCACGTCGTGTATCCAGTGGCCGGCAATCTCACCCAACACCGTCGCCACAATTGGCGTGAAGTAGAAAAGGCCGATAGCCGTGGCCTCAAATTTGTAGAGTGGGGTCAGGAATAGGGTGAGCGTGCCATTGATTCCAACGACCCAGGCGAACGTGAGTGCGTAGTACAAACTAGCCACGAAGACAGGGGGTTTGGCGAACACGATGAATATTCGGGAGCACGCCTGGCCAAAGGTGTTGCGTTGCTGGCGAGAACGGTATTGGCTTATACCGAGTAAACGTGAGATGCGACTTCCTTGTGCTGGTTGCGCTGAAGCGTCTATGCGGCGATCGTAGAAGGTTTCTTCGACGAACAGGATCGTGAGGATAAGCGCGAGGGCCGACATCGCAGAATACACCCAGAAGGGCACCGGCCATGGGTTTGTTGCTATCATGAAAGCTGCAAAACATGGCCCAATGTAAGGCGACACAATGATGAACCCGGCCCAGATGTTGATCTTGCGAGCTCGCTCATGGAAGTAGAACATGTCGTAGATGAACATCAAGCCACCGGCTTGGCTGACCGTTGAGAAGAAGCCATTGAGGATCCGTGCGGCCATGAAGGACTCGAACGTGGTGGACGCGGCGCACCATATTGCGGTCAGAACTGAGGCGGTGAGAAAGTAGAACATGACTGGCAGCCGACCGAAGTAGGCGCTCAAGGCGACAACTGAGAGAATCAGCGAGATGTTCGATCAAGTAGTCCCATAGCTCTACTTACCGACAAGGCCTCCTACGCCGAGCATAAAGACATTGCCCACCTGCGAGCGATTGACAACCTCCGGGGTTGTGTTCCATATCCTAGAAAATGGTCAGCAAGGTTGCGAGGAGACGCACGGATGTTGCATACGCAGCCTGGGGGATAAGAAGGACAGCGCCTGTTGCACTCCCATAGTCGGGCAAGAAGGCCGCAAAAGAGACAATCCACAATATGATGTGCTTTTTAGTCTTTGACCAATTCAGAGGGTCGTTGGGATCGTCACTCGGCTGCGGTATGAGGCGAGTGTGGCCGTCAGCCGCAACCTTGACACCGACTGAGGATTCATCTGCATCGACGATATATCCTTCAGTCTCACTGTGTTCGTGGAGGTCTTCGAGGTGCTGAGTTGTGGTGTGAGCCGCCACGGACTTCTCACTCATCATCACATCTGCCATGTTGCTGTGAGATTACGGCTGCGAAACTACGACTGCAAGACTGAAAGTGATCCGTTGCTTGAGAAACCAATCTCGTGCAGATTCGAGTCCTTTAAAGTACTCAGAGACAGCTTGACCACGTAACCCTGCTAGCTGCTGCTGACCTGTGTGCCCCACAAGCCCCAGGTCTCGCCAGATCGACCCCAAGCATCTCGCCCAGCCTTTGCACCCCTCTTGTCTTGAACAAGCAATTCCCGTGCCGGAACTTTGCTCAGTCGTCCCGTAACAGTCATGATTGATGAAGCGGCGTCCAAAAGAAATGCCGGGGTAGCAGCATCTCCATGCTACCCCAAGGTGGAAAGCAAAATACACTTTGCTAGTGCTCGGCCTAGATACCCAGAAACGTCTCGCGCAAATAAAACCAATCAGACGTCTAGGCTGTGAGAGCTTCCCAAGCCCCTCGGGCCTCCCGTATGCCCCCAACCTCCTGAGCTACATGGAGTTTCTTATCAGTGGTAAGTCAAGGCAACACCAAAAAGACAACTGCCGAAGTCATTAGATATCTATGCTTCGGATGTTGCAAGTGAGTATGCTGCAAGTCGTGGTTGCCGAGTGCTCGATCCGGGGGCATCAAAACATTTCGGGAACATGTGACCCGATTGGACGCTGCAGAACTTGGGTGACCATCACTCCAAACGCTGCAAAGCTCCACCGCTCGCTTCATGCAGTAGGTATTATTGTGCTTGCGCCAAACCAGTGAGGTTCGGTCTAGTTTTCCTCAACCCTCATTTCCCATTCTCTTTCCACCTCAGGAGCTTCACGCAGCCGTGTCGCTTCTTTTAGCAGCTGCGATGCAAGGGATCGACGCTTGTTGGCCCAATTCTCGGCATCAAAGGAAGCTCCGATGTGCTCGACCATGTATTTCGGACGCGCCTCGAGAACCTCCAAGTATTTCTCGACTTGGTATTCGGTGCTGCTTTGTTCCCTAAGACGCGGATACAAATTCAGTGGACCGTATGATTCTGTCATCGTACCTTTCCTGGGATCAACCCAGCGCAACGGACATGTCTATCAACATTTGTCAGCAATGCGATCATAAGCGCTCCAAAAGAGCATGTTACCGTAATAACCTCCGCTCCGGCTTTCTGCGAGAATGTGAGTACAACCAATTTTCGTCATGATATTGGATGGGGTTGTGCTTACGTCTAATTCACAAAGCCGTTTCCGGTAAGCTACCGCCTGTTGGCGAGCGCGATCTTCGTACTTGCTTGCCGCCTTTGCTAATGATTCTTCCATCATCACTGCGCGTCTAGCAAGGACGTAAACCCACGAGGACTCATGATCCGTGTTGACAGCAGCCGAGAACTTGTCGCAGTCATCATGCAGCTTCTGTGACAAAATCCTCTCTTCATCCCATATCTCTTCTCGGTCACATGCTTCTTCGCAGCAATTTCCAGTGCGACTATGATGCCTATCGCATCCGCCGCGCATGCACTCGCTCGAGCGTATCCACCCATCGGCACGCTCAGACCAAGCGTTCGTGTTCTTGTGGCAGTTGCAGGTATGTGTCATCCCGAGCTCGTCGAAGCGCTGTCGCCGGTACAATGCATTGGCAAGAGCATTGAGCTCCTCAGGGCGACTCCAGAAGAGAAGAATGAGCCACTCCAAGAGCCATGGGACAGTGCACAGGTTTTGTAGCTGCGGCTTGTGCCAATGGCACTGAGCGAGCAGGTTCCCCAGCGATAAGCAGCCAGATGAAGAACATTGACACCGACAATAGTCTCCCTGCTGCATATTGATGCCCGCATTTACCAAGACAGCAGCAGTCTCAAGGGTGGAGGTCCAGGTGTCAGGAGATGTGATACCGTAATAGTCCTTCTGGACGCTGCGATTCAGATGATGTAGAGCATTGCGACCTCGCTCATCGACAACATTAATCAATGCACCTTGATCAATGAGTTTTCGTACGTGCAAAGGGTCACCGAATCTGGCTATCACCATCAATGGTGTATAGCCATGGGTGTTTTTCTGGTTGATTGGATAGTTTTTATAATGAAGCAAAGGCTTCACCTCGTGTTCTCTGCACAGATGCAGCAAAGTGTTATCGTGGTCTTCAACATCATCATGCCTGTGCTCGAACCGTAGCAGATAGGACAGCATCTCGCATTCGTAGTCATTGGTTCTCGCTGAATCAATCAACATACGCTCCCATAGGCAGAAAGCAATAGTCTCATCGAAAAGCTCAGGCTGGCACGTTCGATAACATTCAAGTACCTCGATGAGAAACTCAGCATCTCCGCATATCAAAGCATAGTCCCACGCACAGAAGCCATTGAGCTTGTCACGACGAAATGGGTCTGAACCGGCCTTGAGTAAGAGCTTCGCTGCTCCTGTCGTCCCATAAGACATGGCATACATTAGTGGCGTGGTTTGATTAGCATCTACTATATCAAGCTCAATGTCGTGGCGGTGCTTGAGTAGGAGTGCAACCATTTGTGGGTTCAAGATAGCGAGATGCAAAGCGTGATGACCAAGGAAATTAGCCTCTGTATTTACCTTGCTGATGTCCTTTATCAACATCTGCTCGACAAGTGGATAGTTGTAGCGCAAAATAGCGGAATGAATTTTCGTAGTGCCCCCAAAGTCTAAGAAGGTCAGCAACCCGTTCCACTGGGGCTCAAGTATCAACAAGACAAACCGTAGTCGTTGCTGGCCAGCATGGTAATTGCATGCAAGAAAAACGAATCACCAGAATGGTATGGCCATATCCAGTTCGGACTGCTAGGCCGACGCCAGGTCGAGAGCAGACGTGGTGACACGTCACTTGCGTCCATCGAGACTTCCAGGAGAATTTTGAGAAGCCAGAGATATGGTCCTTCTCCTACCCACGTCAAGCATTTTTCCAGCAGTCTGAGACCCAATGAGCCAGTATCGAAGTTATGAGTGCGACATATGTACGCACCTTTCACTGTTGATTGGGGTTCCCACCTCTACTAGCCATCTAATTAGTTGGAATTGGAGATCTTGATATGAAAGGTCCCAAGGTTGCCTAATGGCAAGCTGCAAGAAAGGGTTAGTAGAAGTTTGATTTGCTGGACAGTTATGGTTCAAGGGGTTTCTCACCTCAAGTAGCCCATCGCCCTGACGGTCAATGTCTGCAAAGTCAAATTCGTTAGCAGTCCGCAATCTAGTCAGCTCTTTTCGAGCCTCAGCAAAATCCATCACCCCGTGAGCGCATTTTGCTAGGACGATCGTCCCTGCATTGATGTGTTTCACGGTATTGCGGTAACTCAGTGACCAATCCATGGTCAGCCCATGCGCCCACTCTAAGCCCAGGCGGACGCTCCAAATCTTCTGCAACATTGCGATGCTGACCCAGACTTCCCTCTTTTGGCAACTGCAGTGTAGCAAGGGATATGCAGGCCTTTCGACAATAAAGCCTCCCCGTTGACGTAGTTGTGCGTGACAGAGACACTGGCAAAGACCTTGTTCACATATAGACTTGTGCGATTGCCTATTCCCTGGAGAGACGAGTGCGCTGGGAGAGACTGGTATCCGTCTTGTGCCTGTCTCATGACATCCAGACATTGTGGACAAGCAGGTTGAGACATAAGTAGAAAGTGTTTCCCGCTGCTTATCTAGCTCAATCTCAAGAGTCCTGAGACGCTGCCTCGCCATGCGAGTCTGTCTCGACGTAAAAACGCTCTTGATAAGGTTGGTGTTCCCAGAAAGTGTCCAGGTTGCAAGGCCCTCCTCGTTGATCTTGACGAGAAGGTATTCAATCTGGGCAAGGCATGCTTTCAGAGTTTCGTCGTTGTCTTCATTGGACGGTGTCCTCTCTAGAACGGGGCGAAGAAACTCGACTGTAAGGGATACGAGCTTGATGCCGCACTCAAGCGACTTCAGAGAAGCATCGTATTTAAGGTCATCCAACCTTTTGGCAACGTTGTTGCAGATGCGGGCTATTCTGAGCACTATAGCAAAGACTTCGACGACTGCGACTGACCCGCTCTTTGGACCCAGGCGTGCGCTAATATCGCCCCCAGCGTTAGTTGGTGCCAGGCATGGACCACTTGCTGCCTTGCTGGTCAACCATTCGTTTCTTCCCGAGTGTAGAGTAGGCTCGTTGACACCGGCATCTACACTGTCTGCAGTATTCGAGAGCCGTGAGCCAAAGTGGAAGTGATTGACAATATACGTATCGCCTTGAGTGACCTGCGCTTTACCTGTGACGCGGGTGCTTCCATAAGAGTTGCCCTGTAGCATAGCATTGAACATGATCTGGACAACGGCTGAACGTCAGTATGAGGACGGGAGAAGCATAGGACAAGAGATTAAGGTAGGCCATCGTATCGTGTAAAGTAAGGCTGATCGCACGAAGCATCATTGCAAAGCGCGCTTAGCGCGGTGGTGGTCATTGGTCAAATATGTGCTTGGGCGTGCTTGCATCGAGCTTGAGCAGAGGGGCTGTAAGGCACATCAGACAGAAGCGCCTCGGTCGGCCTTGGACAGACGTGGCTAAGCTAATGCCTGTAAGACTTCTGTGTGTGTAAGTGTGTTATCTCGAACGATCAAAAGGCAGATGAGATGCTTGGAATCACGCGAATGATCAGCCAAGCTTCTTGCAACCACTTTTAGACGTGTCAAGCTTATAGAAGGGTCAAAGATGCCTCACTGCCGAGGCAGGACATGAAAATGGTGGAACGTGAGCTCTTAGCAGCACACTGGCAGGTGTGCATCAGAATAAGACTTGAATATAACGCGATATGAGATCTGGTAACCAACACGAACTCAGAAACTAGAGCCGTACGTAGCTTCAGGGGAATGTGTGTGTCACCAGACTGTGGACGCTCCAAGGACTAAAAATTAGAGCAGGCAAAGTTGCGGGCTGGGGTTGAACGCCAAATCTCTTGCCATTAGTTGTGTAGTCGTCTATGCGTTGTCTGGTATGCACAAATTTCAAGGCATTAGCATCCGACCTGAGAGCTGCGTCGAACTGCCCCGACGACCTTCGGGGTCATTACAGTCGCCATCTGAGACCAAGAGTCTACTGCGGGCGGAACACGACTAGAAAGAAGCTGCTATGCATTTCTAAGATTGCCTCGGTTGCTTCTGGAAAATGTCTCTGAGGTGAGGCCGTCTGGTACATTGCCATCTGAGATATTGCCATTCACCTCAAATCGTATCTCATCTTGGCCTTGTCGTAGTCCTCGGCATTCTTCTTCTCAGCATAGGTGCTGCCGTTTGCAATTCTTTTCTTCTGCGGCGAATGTCGTCCGGAGAATTTCGGCGGAGAGGTAGACATAGGGAAAAACATGCTGACTTGCCTCTGGTACTCCTTGTATTCTGGGTACTTACCAGATGTGATGTATTCGGTAAGGGGCGTGCTTCCGAGAAAGACACTGGTGTAGACGGCTGGACCGATGATGGACCAGTTCAGGAGATTACCTGCCAGCACGCTCGACCAGAGATAGAATGTCCACCAAACGCAGATCTCCGAGGTGAAGTTCGGATGGCGGGAATATGCCCATAGACCAGTTGTGCGAAAGCCACGGTCAAGCTCTTCGGCGGTGAAGCCGCAGCCTGCAGGAACTTTGGCAGTGTCTCGATATTTGTATTTGGCTGTCTGGTAGTTCCATTGCTGCTGGTCTGCGACGAAGGTCTGGCCTATGAGATACACAATCGACCCTGCGAAGATGTAGTCCAGACCAGTGAGGGCTGGTCCACCATGCGCTGTGTCGAGACGTGACAAGAGCACTGAGATGTAGCTCGGCGCAGTAACGAGGAAGAGGAGGACATTCTGCGCACTCGCAATGAAGAGGACATCGAGAACGAAGAAGGCTGGCTGCCCAATCTTATCCTTGATAATGGCCCATCTGTAGTCCTCACTTCCGATCTTGTAGCCACCTCTTCGCCAGTAGTTAAAGGTCAGTCTAATGCTCCACAACGTGCTGACGAGAAGTCTGAGATCCATTCTCTCTGATGCGAGTCCTGACATATGCGTCCATATCGCCCAGTGGGCGTTGTACAAGGTAGGTAGGATGGACCATACTCGATCGATCTGCGACCAGTTCTGGTTGAGCTCAGCAAAGAAGAGGAAGAAGGGCGAGAGAAAGAGCGAGACTGCGACACCGAATATGAAAGGATTGGTATCGACATAAAGTTGCTGAAGTGCTGCAGTGTCGGTGATGTGCTCGCGGATCATGCGAAGTAGTGGGCGCAAGTCATCGAGGTATGGCCGGAGGGTTCTCGCATAGTCAGCGCAATCACTCGCGATCTGCACTACGGGGAGGGCCATGCTGATATTAGCTGGTGCCATTTCGAGTACTCACTGAGAAGTTGAGTCTAGGTGTGGGTGGTAGGACATGAGCGGACGAAGACTTGATATTCTCGCACAGTGGGCGACACCAGCTCGTGCGCCGGCTTACGCGCCATTGGACTAAGTTAGAGAAATGTGATGACGTGGTGTTCAAAAACAGATCGACCATGGGGGCACCTGCAGATCTGAGAAAGGCGTTGATGCGCTGGGCTTGGCTGTACCTGCAGCAATGACAGGTTCGAGACGCGCCTCGCTTAGTCTCGTACGCGTTTAGTGGTTGCAACTTCCTTCGAGTGGCGTGCGATATCGTGTCCTCGTCGACTAGGTTGATACTGGTTGCTCTTTAACAAGGGTACCATCAACGGCACCATCAAGATGAGATATGCCAGGTCAGAAAATCCTTTGTGTGGCGGAGAAGCCTGCCATAGCCAAAGCTGTTGCAGGGCACCTGGCAGGCGGCAGAGTGAACACAGTAAGGACACTAGCCTCCGGTGGTATCAACTCAGTACTGATCAGCAATGCAGCACAATGTGCGAGGCAGTCAATATGTCAAGAACTACGAGTTCACCTACAATTTCCCTGCGTGGGGCAATTGCGAAGTGACTATGACCAGTGTTCTCGGCCACCTTACAGGCCTGGACTTTGATCAAAGATACAAAAACTGGAGGTCGTGTCCTCCTAGTCAACTCTTTGACGCTTCTACCACTGTCACTATCGATCAGGTCAGTTTTTGTTAGGTCTGATGAAGCTTAAGCTGACACCTGGCAGGACAAAAAGGCTATAGCCGAGAACATCGCTCAACAGGCCCGGTGGTCAAAGGTTTTGTTCATCTGGACAGATTGTGATCGAGAAGGCGAGCATATTGGTTCCGAAGTCAGAGCTCAAGCATTGAAGGGCAACCCTCGCATCGAGGTCAAGCGGGCCAGATTCAGTAACACCGAGAGAAACCATGTTATCCAGGCGGCTCGATCTCCCATCGACCTCGATGAAAGGCAGGCCAATGCTGTCGCTGCTCGAATAGAGCTTGATTTACGAATCGGTGCTGCATTCACCAGATTTCAGACTTTGTCGTTGCAGCCACTTTCTCCTAAGCTCGAGAATCAGATACTCAGCTATGGTTCCTGCCAGTTTCCTACCCTTGGTTTTGTGGTCGATAGGTACTATAGGGTAAGGAACTTTGAACCGGAAACCTTCTGGCTGATCAAGGTCATTCACAAACGGGATAATATCAAAGTCAACTTCAATTGGAAGAGGGTGCACCTGTTCGACCGAGCCGCGGTCACGATTCTCTTCGAGCAGTGCCTCGACTCCAAGTTCGCGAAAGTTACACAGGTTCAAAGGAAAACAAAGTCAAAATGGCGGCCACTACCCCTGACGACGGTCGAGCTGCAGATGCAGGGCAGTCGATTTCTGCGCATGAACAGTCACGAAGTCATGGCTGTCGCAGAGAAGTTGTACCAAAAAGGGTTCATCAGCTATCCTAGGACTGAGACTGATCAATTTGGACGCGACTTTGACTTGCAAGCTCTCATTCGCAAACAGATACAGCATCAGGATTGGGGTCAATACGCCCAAGGCCTCATAAATGGTGGTTTCAGACAGCCTCGCTCAGGCAGGAACAACGATCAGGCGCATCCTCCCATCCACCCTGTCAACTTTGTCGGACCTGGAGCTCTCGATGCTAGCGAGAAGCGAGTGTACGAGTTCGTCACCCGCCGCTTCCTTGGCTGCTGTTCAGAAGATGCCAAAGGTGAAGCAACTGATGTCGAGATAGAGTGGGGTCCAGAAATGTTCCACGCACATGGCCTGGTCGTTCTACAACGAAATTACCTTGACGTGTATGTCTATGATAAGTGGGAAAGCAGTCAGGAGCTACCTCAATTCATGCTTGGTGAAACATTTGAGCCTAGCGAAGCCAACATGACCGACGGCAAGACAACAGCACCAAGCTACTTGACTGAGCCTGAACTCATCGGGTTAATGGATGCCAATGGCATCGGCACTGACGCAACAATGGCTGAGCATATTCAGAAGGTCAAGGATCGACACTACGTCCAGACACGGCCCAAAGCTGGTAGCGGCAGAAATCAGGTTCAAGAATTTATTCCGACCGTGCTTGGGGTAGCCTTGATCGAGGGCTACGATAATGTTGGGCTTGACGTCAGTGTAAGCAAGCCTTTCCTCCGCAAGGAAATGGAGCTGAAGATGAAAGCAATTTGCGAAGGACGAAGATCAAGAAGGGAAGTGGTCGAAGAGAGCTTGGAGCAGTATCGGGAAGTTTTCGTCAAAACACAGCGGGAGCTTGACACCCTGAAACGCTCAGTTACGAAATATGTTGTCAACGAGGGACGTGGTTGATCAATGTTATTGGCCGGCTCTGTCAGTGGCGCAGAGTTGTAGACATTAATAGTACAGCTCCACACGGTTGTGAGGCAGGAAAACAGGTTTCGCCTTGCGTGTTTCGCTCGAGGCTCGAATCGATCGAACAGCGTCGTGGCGTCGTAGCCCTCTCCACGTGGAACACTTTGGACCAGTGTGGCTTGTGAGCTGAAGAGGAGCTCATCAGCCACAACACATCCCACTTGTGCGTCAGATGTGCGTCATCCGACCACTTCCACCGTCGCAGCTGCCTGGTTTATGGTCAACAATGCTCAGCTGTGCCTTGGTATCGCTGCTTGCTCGCACGGCACGTCGCGTCTGCAGATCCCGTTTCAGGTTAGCGGACGACAACTCTTGTTTGATCCTCGTTGAAATCGGGGTATTGTGTCCTCTTATGGTTCGCTGCTGTGGTGCACGTCGAGGATGACGAATGACTAGCTTACGAGGTTGGCACAGCAAACACCCACACCCCACTGCACTGTGACATAGATATCGTAATGCAGATGGTGAAATAGCCAAGGTCCTAAACTGAGCATTCAGTACTTAAGAAGACCACGAGCAGACTTTCAGGAAACCTTTGACCACACAACCAACCAAAATAAACTCACAAACTCAATCTTATAAATACCACTTATACTTTGTAACCAAAGTATAGTCCTATCAATATGTCTTCACTCATCAATAAGGCCAAGGAGGTTATCGCCGGCCACAAGGAGGAGAAGGAACACAACAACCAATCGAGCACATACGACAACAACACAGGCTCGAGCCATCATGGTAGCCACGGTGACCGAGAGTACCGCGACGATCAAATGGGCTCGGTACCCGCCAGAACTGGTGGTATGGAGCACGGTCACGGCCACACCGGCGGTATGGAGCAAGGCTACGGTCGAACTGGCGGGCTAGAACAACGAATGGAACAGCCCCACGGTCACACCGGTGGTATGGAGCAAGGTTACGGCCGGACTGGCGGAATGGGAGAAGGCCTCGGTCGCACCGGCGGCATAGAGCAAGGCTATGGTCGAACCGGCGGAATGGAAGAAGGCCTCGGTCGCACAGGCGGAATGGAGCAAGGCTATGGTCGAACTGGTGGAATGGAGCAAGGTCTCGGTCACACCGGCGGCATGGAGCAAGGCTACGGCCGAACTGGCGGCATGGAACAACGCATGGAGCCTGGTTACGGCGCAGCTGGTGGCATGGCCCAGCCCCACGGTTACCACGGCGGTATGGGTCAAACTGGTGGCTACCCATCAGAGAGAAGCGGTATGATGGGTACAACCGAACCTATTGCGGGAGGCCACGGCCACCACGGCGACCACGGCGTGGCGCCAATGCACCACGAAACAACCTATGACAACCGTGGTGCTGGTGCCTATGGCGCTGGTGGTGCCGCTACTGGAGCTGGTATGATGGGCTCTCGAACGGGTCGCATCAGAAGAGACTACACCGGTCGTGAGCGCAGAGATAGCTCCAGCAGTTCCAGCAGCTCTGACGACGGTCAAGGTGGTCGCATTTCCCGACGCAAGAAGCATGGCATGACAGATAAGCACAGATCCAGAACAGGTGCAGGTGCGGGTGCGTACGGTGGCAACGAATATGGCTCAAGAACTCATGAAGGAGGTAACTACGGTCGCGACGAGTATGGCTCAAGGGCTAATGAAGGGTACGGTCGTGACGAGTACGACAACAGAGGTCACCAAGGAAAGCCGTCGCTGATGGATAAGCTGAATCCCAAGAAGGACGCTGATGGTGATGGCAAGGGAGGCTTCATGAAGTAAATGATACCCATGGAAGTTGAGGAAATTACTCGACAACCTACTTGATCTGCACAGCTGCAGATGACGCATGATGCATAGTAATGCTGCTTAATACCATACCATTTTATTGTAACAATTAATCTCAGTTGTTGCCGTTGTGAAGTTGTACAGCACCATCACTATCCACAGATAACAAATTCTCAACGTGTTCCGCAGTACTACATGGCTCTGAAGCCAAGTCCGACGTCTTTATGCCTCAAGCTCGGTCAACACCTATTCTTCGCACTCGGACAAAACACTCAGCAAAACCGGCATCAGCGTAGGCCAGCCCTAGCGATTCAACAACGCCACCTCAGCACACCTCCAACACGCCGTGAACGATATGGTGGCCTTAGTCAAGCGCACCAAACGCGCCTACCGGGTCATACGTTGGAATTGCTCACATGTAACCTAAGTACCCTTTCATCGAGGCGTGAATGCAAAGTGACCTGGACCCTCCATCCCGTAGATATGCTGCTGCGACCCATACGTATCTGTGTATTCAGTCTCAGACTTGTTGGGCTTGTGAGCGGGCTTTACATACGCAGCTCTGTCAGGGGAAGTGCGTAAGCAAAGAGCGGAGATGACGCCAAGAAACTGGTGCCTTACCACTGCGAATCGTAATTGTTACCGTACTTTGGCTCCACCGTGTGTCTTGTGCATTTCCTGATGCCTGACAAATGACGGCATTGATTTCGGGAGCACGACCTACTACTGCAGGCACGATGTTCGGAAACTGGGCGCCAGAAGGGACACACGAAGTCTTGTTTCGTATGGTAGCGGAAGGTCACGCGGAGAGTTATCTGCACTATGCACTACGCGTCCCGGAGTCACGCCCTTGCTTTGATATCGGACAGAAGATGAAGTGTCTACTCCTACCACGTTGACTTCTCTGGACCTTTGTTCCTATGGCAAGTTTCAAGTTTCTCGTCATAGACAGATCCATGTATCTCTGTCGCAGACACTGGCGCTGGATCACCGTTGCTGCAATCTTTCTTATCTGCCTTCATCTTCTTCATGCCCCTTTCGTCTCTTCGACTCCATTTTCACAACTCAGGATAGTGAAAAGCAGCTTCGACTGGTCAACATGGCAACCATTTAATCCCGTGCCGTCGTTGCAGACGCTCCCTGTTGCTGCCCCAAAGCAACTTGCGCGAGTTCAACACAGTCCTACTCGTTCTGTTAAAGCAAATGTTGCTCTTCAGAAACATCGCCGTGGTGAGATTAGGCGTGTAATGGAGAAAGGCTGGAAGAACTATCGAGACTATGCGTGGATGCAAGATGAGTTGACGCCGTTGACTGGTAGAGGGAAGAACACGTTCGGCGGCTGGGCGGCCACGCTTGTGGATTCCATGGACACGCTCTGGATCATGGGCTTGAAGAAGGAGTTCAAGGAGGCTGCACAAGCTGCAGTTACGCTTGACTGGGATCATACTCAAGGTACAGCTTGCAACATGTTTGAGACGACAATCCGCCATCTTGGTGGTTTCCTCTCGGCATATGATCTGAGTAGAGAACCTGCTCTGCTCGCCAAAGCCGTTGAGCTGGGTGATATGCTGTATGCTGGATTCGACACCCCTAACCACATGCCTCCTTTTTGGTTCCATTTCGAGAAGGCAAAGACTGGCGGACTCGTCCCTGACTATCAACAGCCAGCCGCGTCTGCAACAACTTTATCGATGGAATTCACTCGCTTGGCTCAACTCACCGGGAACAATAAGTACTACGACGCGGTAGCTCGAGTGACGGATCGGCTGTTCGAGAACCAAAACCTAACGAAGTTGCCAGGAATGTGGCCAGCATTCTTTGACCTCAGAAATGGCGTCTTCAACCACAGCGACACCTTTACTCTCGGCGCGCTAAGCGACAGCATGTATGAGTACGTCCTCAAAATGCACCTTTTACTGGGAGCTACTGAGCCTAAGTACAAGCAACTCTATCTCACAGCAGCCGATACCATCATCAAGCACTTAGTCTTCCGACCGATGACGCCTAATAACCTCGATATTCTGTTTACTGGCACTTACCGTGCGCGCGACTTCGTTCCTCTCGAGTCCGAAGGACAACACCTTGCATGCTTTGCTGGCGGTATGTTTGCTTTGGGTGGACAAGTGTTTGGCATCCCTGAGCATGTGGGTATTGGTGCGCGCTTGACTAACGGTTGTATCTGGGCCTACAATTCCTTTCCAACAGGTGTGGCGCCAGAAATCTTCAAGCTTGTGCCGTGTAAGTCTCTGGAAGGATGCGAGTGGGACGAACAGCGCTGGCTGAAAGCCGTGAATAATGACGGGCATGGTCGAGACACGCTTCCGAAGGGTTTCCAGAGTGTTCGTGACCCTTCGTATATGTTAAGACCAGAAGCGCTGGAAAGTGTCTTCATCCTCTATCGTATTACGGGTCATGAAGAGTACCGTGAAGCTGCATGGAGGATGTTTCAGTCAATTCAGAATGCGACGGAGACTACATATGGCAATGCAGCGATCAGAGACGTGACAACGGCCGGGAAGCCTAAACATAAGGATTCAATGGAGGTATGTTGGCTGATCGCGCTCATGTAAATCTTGCTAACTCAGTTTGTAGAGTTTCTGGATGGCTGAAACGCTCAAATACCTCTATCTTATCTTTTCACCAACCAACACGATCAGCTTGGACGACTACGTGCTCAACACGGAGGCTCATCCCTTCCGCATACCCAAATGAGGAGTGCAACGCTATGCCAATCACATTTCATCGCTAGAGGGGTAGCGTGACCGCTCTCTTGACTAAGCCTTGCCAGGTACAGATCACACGTGCGACCAGCTGGCATCTCGACACGCAACAGAACATGGACGACGAACCAGTATATCAAGGCGCTCGAAAGGTGCACGGTCGAGTACACGAGGAGCTACCACTCTGGCTTGTCCGCATGTGCTAAGCTTGGTTCCCCGTGTGAGGCCAGCAAAGCCATGGCCATGACTGCACCATATAGACCAGGCTCTGGAAAACTGGGTGCATTGCACCTTCGCCTCGTGTACTGTTACTCGACAAGACCACCGTGTTACATCGCGACGAAGTTCACTGGGGAATGGCGCCGCGATGTGAGGCTTTGGTGGAGCTGGCTCCTCGTTTGCGTGAGCCGAGGTAGAGCTTCCGCGCGCAAAGTCGGCGCTTGGTACGTGGTGTCGATGAGAACCTGCAGCGTGGATCCCCAAGCAACACGATGGGCTTGCCGAGGTCCGTGTCCGGCTTGACCGGCAGATTCTTTAAGTAGGGCTTGTGGTTGTGATAAATCTTCAGATGCCATCCATGCTGCTGAGCAGGGGCAGCATTGATGGCAAAGGCCGGATGTCGAACACCGAGTGGACGAATGGACATAGGGTGGCTTCCATTCCAGTAGCTGAAGGTTGGCATGGTGCATGCATACCCAGCTTGGCTGGCACGCATCCACAGGGGTGGCTGTTTTCCTCACTAAGGCGAGCTACATTATAACAAATTCCATAATCAGCGAGCACAAGCTCCAGACAGAGCCAAACAATAGGACAGACACACTCGGCAACAGTAACTCTCCGTTCAAAATGTAGTACCATCGTGCGAATAAGATTGATCATTATCTGGCTTCAACGATGCCGATCTACTGCTACGTGGTACTTTTAGGACAACTCCGCACGCATTGACGTATCCATATTGTTCAGCCAATCAGAATAGTACGGCTAGTGGCTATGGCACCTCATGGGCGGGAGCTACCCCACTTGAGTAAGGAATAAATTAATTTAATTGGTCGAACGATCATTACCTATCATGGATAGCGCGCTAATGCGCACGAGGACTTTCTGAAAGTACCACGTATAGCCCTTGAGAAGTATGCAAGCCTACACCCTCGAAGAAGCCCTACTACCGAGCCTCTCGATCCTCTGGTCAGCCGCCTTGGCTTCCATCTTCTCATGCTCGATCTCAACAGCCGACTCATCCACCATAACAACCTTGTCACCAAATGCTGCTGCAATTTCCTCGAGCGTCTTCCCCTTGGTCTCCGGAAAGTAGAACCATGCAATGACCAGGAAGAAGGCAGTGCAGCCAACAAAGACGTAATAATAATTCTCCTCCAAGGTCGCGAAGGCTGACGGTCCTGCCTCAGTGACACCGACGTTGACGATGAAGTGACTGGCGGCAGCAAGGCCCATGATCTTGCTTCTGAGAGACATGGGGAGAACCTCTGCACCGTACAGCCAGGTCGTGGAGTTGAGCATGCTGTAGAAGCAAACAACGAAGAGGAAGATGCCGAGGATGGCGAAGCCTTTTCCGAGGCGGTTATCCGTGTTCTGGAACTCGCGTTGCATGACGGCTGCGTAGATCTCGATGAGAATAATGCCAATGAGACCAGTGAGAATCATCTTGCGACGTCCCCATTGATCTGTGAGCCACTTGGTGGTGATACAGTTGCTCACGAAAGCACAGGTACCGTACACTCCTGACAATGCTAGAATTTTGTGTGACGTGATACCGAGGCCTTTGTAAAGAGTGGTCTGATAGTACCTGTTCCTGTGTTAGTCGCTATACCGGAATGCGTACGCGGTAGCCAGATGGTACTTACTGAATCACGTTGACACCGGTCAAACTGGTCATGGTCTGGACAGCGATCGAGACGAGAGCTCTGTGCCTGTAGACCTTCCAAATCTCCTTGTAAGACTTAATTTCTCGCTCCATCTCGTACTCAATTTGTGCTCGCATGAGCGCAAACTCCTCGTGTACCTCATGCGACCCGAGGTCTCTCCGGATCTTAATGAACTCGATTCGTGCTTGCTCTGTCTTCCCTTTGCGGAGAAGCTGACGAGGCGAATTCGGCATGAACGTAGCTAGGCCGATGAACATGATCACACCCCACGGGATCTGAATACCCAGAGGAGTGCGCCATTGAGATTGGCCGTAGCCGATATAGCTGCATGCGAAGCCGACCCAGTTACTCATCATCGTTCCGAAGGATATGCCGCAACCTGAGACACCACCAATAAGACCTCTTTGGTGAGGTGCTGAGATTTCGCTGAGGTAAATAGGCACAGTCGCCACCATGCCGCCAACAGCAAAGCCTGCTATGGCGCGGCCTACCAGGAACATTGGCATGTTGACAGCTGCCGTCTGAAGAGTGGTCCCGATTGTAACAATTATGCACGCCAGTTGCATAAATCTCACTCTTCCAAGCTGGTCTCCGACGGCGGTCTGCAGAAGGGCGCCGCCAGCCTCACCCGCAATATAGACTGCGACCACAGCACCAGTAAGGCCTTTCGAAGGATGACCCATATACTCGACCCAACTAGGATGCGCAATCGTCGTCGTCGCGATACCAGTGTCGAATCCCTGGTCATTTGTCAGCTTCTGGTCTTTTCTTCCCGGAGATGTGGCTTACGAAGAGGAATGTGCCTATTGCTGCGAACAGCGCAATGCCGAGAGTGTACGTGTTTGCCATTCTGTTGTTGGGTCCAACCTAAACCTCTGGTATGCAGCTGGAAGAGTGAACAGCAGAAGAATATCAAATTGGGAGAAGCAGGATCGCTGCAATTTATGAACATTGCGCTCGTAGCTTTGCCGTGCTCATACCGCAGAACATACGGTCCAAAGCCGACCACACATGACAGAATCATGCAGGCGTAAGGTCCAAAGCCGACCTCACCTGCTAGAATCAAGCAAGCGTGAAGTCAAAAGCCGACCTCACTTGACAGATCAACAAGCCCAAGGTCAAAAGCCGACACGAGCGGGGCGTACCCCTGCCATTCCGGGGTTGCAGGATATCGAGGATTGCGCCGTCTCCAACTCCGTGGGGTATCAATTTTGGCGCGGAGACTTCCGCTCGGTCGGTCTTTCAAGCGATGACCGAGGTGCAGCTGTTTATCTCAGCCATGCTCTCGCGCCGCGGGCATACCTTTAACTCTTGATATCCACCTCTTCCAATCTAAGAGATCATTGCTCGTGCGAAACATGTGTCGAAGTCATTATTGTGGAGGACTCACCACGATTCACTTACCAGTATCGGACGTGGTTGGTTGTAGACCACCTAGCGAGCGCAACTTCTCATCATGTTCAAGTGGCAACGAAAAATTCCCGTTCGCATGGGCCTCTAGTGTCCATCATCATGCGCGCGGGATTCAAGAGTCTGCCCATCTGGAAGACTTCAGTGTTCAGGGGGCTGGCCACAATGAGCATAGTTAACAGTGCTGCCAAGAACATTGCAGTCATGCCTGCTAGCAAAAGCTAAGCGACATATGTCATTGTGTACATCTGGTCCGTGGCTATCTCAGGTGAGGATCATCTGTCAACGTGCTCGCTATTGGGGAAGTGTCGTTTTGAGTTGCGGCGTACACTAAAGAGCGGGCAGGACCCTCCAGAAACACGAAGGAAGCAACAAGCTGTACCCAATCGAATATCGCACCTGCTTACAGTAGATCTTTTCCGTTGGATCGAGGTAAGGCGTGGACGCAACAATGTTGCCGAGAAGCCCACATCGCCACTCATTTCCGGCACTTGGGAAAAGACCGCGCGCTTTTAGCTGCTAGAATATTGCGGATTTCCTCGCTAATCCTTGACCGAGAAGGAAGGAGCTTTCACGTGGTTTCAGCGTGTTGAGAGGTCGCGCGGCAATTGATGAGTTCTCCATAAAACTTCTGATCCTTTTGTTCACTCACACGGGCGTCGGGCTTTGAGATGACATAGTCTTGATCTAGGAAGATACTCCCGGTTAAGCGCAAAAGCTTTGCATAATGTGTACCATGTTATAGTGCTTCGTTGAGACGTTGACGGGTAAGATAGACAAGTTGAAACCGACGCGTCGAGATGTCGCGCCACCTGCCCAAATTTGCTCTTATGGGCGACCCGTCGACTTCTCGGCTGGGGACAGGCTTTATGAGTAGCCGCTTCCAAAGACGTGTGGCAGAGGGAGAGCGGAGTAAGCCACAGCAACCAAGTGGTTCCAAATTCCAATTCCAATAACAATAGCGAGCAACCCCTCATGGGGTATGAACACCGGGCGTAGAGTGTTACAGTAGCATGCTCTTATACCACTCTAAGCTCCCCAAAGCTCCATTGTTGCCGTACATTTCGATTGCCCTGACGACTGCTTCTTCTGCCGCAGAAAGTGCCCTTTAACTGTCATTAGTCGACGCCAATATCTCCTACAACTAGCACTACAGATCGCAAGACAACGACAACCAACCAAAATGATAACTTGCCTAGCCCACATCAACCTCACCGTGCCACCTGACAGTCTGCCTGCCGCAAAAGCATTCTATGGCGACACGCTGGGTCTCACGCCACGAGAAGTCCCCAAGGGATCGTCTCACCGTCTAGCATGGTTCGACATCGGGTCCTCAGGCCAACAAATCCACGTTGCATGTTACGACCCGAAGACCGAGTCATCCGCCGCCGAGTCCGCACGCCACCCATGCTTCAAAGTGGAGAGCACGGAAAAGCTGGGCGAGTTGAGAAAAAAGGTCTTTGAGCACTTCGAGCGGGGTGGGGAAGGGGCGCCCATGGCAGCGGACGCGCCTGGGCAGGGGAACAGTGGTGCGCAAGGGGTGGATATTCCTCAATGGACCAGGTTTTTCGCCAGGGATTATGCTGGAAATCGCTTGGAATTCAGTGTCTAGGCCGGTTGCTCGAGCGTGAACACCGGATTGTGCATGCAGCTGCAACTCGGGCTTGCTACAAACTGTTCCTGTGGCGCGCAAAGCTCCTGTACCAAGTAGATGGCCCTAGGCGGTTGTGCTCGCGTCTGTTGGGCGCAAAGAGCCCGAAATGTAGCTTTTACAAGCCACTAACAGAATGCTTGGAGGAACAGTTTAGGCGTGTCTAAATTGATACCCGGACGCGCCTACGAGAACGAGACTAGGGTGAATCACGAGCACCATCATCACAATAACGTTTTGTCCTCAAGCCTGTCCCCGAGTGCTTCTCCAACTGCAAAGACGGTCCGTACCCGATGGTGATATTCGGCTGATGTCGTCCTCGTCTTCAGCTCGGTTAACAAATCATCGTGCCTCTTCTCTCTACACTCTCACATAGTCTTCACCTCCACCAAACCACAGCAGAAACCTGAAACCAAGATGTCGACATACAAAGGCGAAGCACCATTCGGCTCAGTCGAGCTCGACCCCCGCATCATCCCATTCTTCGAGAAGTTCTACGAAGTCTCTGATACCCAAGGCGATTCTGCCGATGCCGAATACGTGGACTCTCTGACCCAGGACGGCGTCCTGATCATGGGCAGCAAGCGAGCTAACGGCAAAGACGAGATCACTCCGCTGCGGAAGGGACTGTGGAGTGGCCCGGTCAAGACAAGGTATGATCTCTCCTAGAACAGGACACGATGGCTGCGGGGGGACAGCTGATTAGTAAGAACTACTCCGCTGACCACGAGCACCAGGAAACACCACTTGCACCGTATTTACCCTTTCACACCCCAGGATGTGATGGTTCATGGTAGCGTGGACTACGGACTCCACAATGGAAAGTCGCTTTCCGTCGATTGGGCAGCTCACGCTCAGTTCGTCGAGAGCGATGACAAGAAGTTGCGGATGAGGTTCTATCAAGTGTACCTAGACAGTGCGCTGGTCGCGCAAGCAGCGTCCAGCTAGGTGAGACTCGCAAAAATTTAAGTTAACGGCGTGTATGTTTGGCTAGCTGCACCCTTCGGAATAGAGCTTTTTGCAGATCATTATTCTCGAGCATCTATGCTGGATGTCTAGTGGTACAGTCTATTGTACAAGCTCCCTTTTAGCTGTCGCTTCAAGCCAAGCCTGGCGAACATGGACCGGCTTCAAACAGCGTGATGAAACTCCTCTCAACGTATGCAAACGACGACACGCATGCTGAATCGCAGCGTGAGGTACTTCCCAGTCGTGGACACCACTCAATTGACCGGTAATGGTGGTGTAATCCGCGTCGTTCATCGCTGGATGCTATGCTTCAAGTAACACCTCATGATGCAACTCTTCAATGCATGCTCTTCGTATAACCAGCCCCTTTCAACCTGGCAATTCGTGCACATTGGTACCTCCAATATTTGCTCCATTACCACGAGCCTGCAGCATCCTATCGTGATCGGCATTGTACCCGCGATTGGGACCATAAGTGCCATACTCTGTCTGCGCCCACCTCGGCCGCTCATGGTCCGGCATCTCCTGAATACCTTCAAGGGTTTTGCTTGGCTGGTACCGGAAAGGCCTGTAGACAGGCTGCTCAGAGCTTTGTCTTGGCGATGTGTTGGCCATAGAGGGCCAGGACGGCGAGTTGACGATTGTGCTGGCGCTGTTGATATTGTGGTTTGCTATGGACATGTCTGTTGGAGAACCTGGCAACTCGGACTTGTGACCAGACCAGGCTGGTGAACGTAGGTCGGGTTCGTCGACATCAGGTACGGTCGGCTCGCCTTGAGGTGATTTCTTCAAGTCTGTCCCAAAACGATTAAGATCTCCGTTGTTCTTCTTCTGTCGCTTCGCTGACCATCTGTGGATTGCGTACAGGATAGCGCTGAAGGCGATAACACCGACAGCTGCAGCGCTCACGCCAATGCCCACCTTTTCTCCCGTCGAAAGTCTTCTGCTATCAGACGCGGCTATAATGCTAGAAGTATTACTCTCTGCGGTTGGGACAGCTGTAACTGTGGGCTCGGCAAAATCTGTTCGAGAAGATGAGAAGGTTGTAGAGTCCCTTGTCGTTGACGCAAGAAGTCTTGTTACTGATGTCGAGGAACTGGACGACGTCGTTGTGGCAATCAAGCTTGACGCAGCAGGATCATAAACCGGTCCCTCGCCAGCGTACCATTTAATCTTGTCTCCTTTCGAGTCAGGAAGTACACCAAGCGCTACCAAGCCCTGAGGTGCCTGGAAGATTGGCGCATCGTGATCGTACTGTGTATCCAAGTCGCAGGTACAGCCTGATGAGTCCTTAGAAATCCTGGGTGTTGCTGACCCGTCGTTCTCACATCCAACCCACAGATTTTGTCCCTCGCAGAACACCAGGCCCACCCACTGGTAATCGGTATAGTTGTTTTTGTTCGGACAAGAACCGTGTTGGTAAGTAGGATCTGTGCAGCCAGCCACGTACGTGTACACGGCTTTGACAAGACTATCAGTGCCATTTTAACCACAAGATGCTCGATACACTTACCACCGCCATCAAGAACAGCCGCACACGAATTGTTCTGGTTTAGCTTGTCGCCGAGTTGACAGCAAAAGACATGTCCGATAGCAACATTACCAGCCGGTGCATATGCATCGTCTGCTTGTTTGCCCTCTTTGTAGTAGCAAGTGCCATTTGAAATGTCAGGATCGAAGTCACTCATCGCTGCATTGACTTTGCCAATACCGACGATGAATGCCGTCCAAAGTAGAGCCATTGTCCTCTGATGTTAGCCAGGCTCAAGCACTTCCATTGGGTACGAATGTTAAAATGCGTGCAGTGCAGGTCGTGGGTTCAGATGAAGTGAAGCTGGAACCAGTGAGTGAAAGAAGCATCATGTGATCCTCGTCACTCACGGTATTTGATCCAGCAATCAAGGCTTAGCCATGCAGGCAGCCGGTCGGGAAACAAGTTGGATGATTGACAGTGGCAAACATTGTTCGGCTAGGTCAGTGGCTTAGGCTGATGCTATTCTTATCCTAAGTATTGTCTGTACTCCAAGGTGTTCGTAGATCCAACAAGTCGCGTTGGCCATAGACCTCACCTACCACAGTAAGGACCATGTCAAGAACTGCTAGCTTTCCCTGCCTCGCTGCATGAACTTTCGGTAGAGCTCCGACCCCGTTGTTACCTTCGCTTTGTTGAGTGTCTTCCAGCTGTGAGGAGACTTCATGCTTCTGAGCGAGGCGCCTCTTAGCTGCGTCAATTGCATCGCCAAATCCATCGTCTTCTGTCATTTCTGTCTGCTCCTCCTCTTTTTCTTGTTCTTCTTCGCTGCTCTCAACGTACGAGGCCGTCAGGTTTTGTATTCTAAGAAGCCAATCTCTGACATCAATAGCCTTCTGGGCAAGTCGTCTCAGATCTGAAATTTCCTCACTGCCCAGCTCACCGCGATCGGGACACTTACCCAACACAGCCCACAACCAAGCGCCGGTTCTCTTCGCAGTATCGTCTTGGTTGTTTTGGAACAGACCTCGCATCTTGGTAGTGATTAGTCTCACAAGCTCGAAGATACTGCTCTCGTCCATGCATGCGATCTGCACCGGGTTCGGGTCGTAGTTCAGCAGACACTGTCCCCAAGTCATCCTTGCATTTTTGCTCTCAACAGGGAAGGAGATTGGTAGGGAGGATGTGAGTTTCTCAACAGCCGATAGTGGTGGAACACACCTCATGGTTGCCGCAACCAGAGTGAAATGTGTGAGCAGAGACTCATAGTATTGTCGTTGCGCCTTAGGCAGGCTACTGGCAGAGCAGTTGTTATATACGATTGGCTTCGCTGTGTATGTACCATCTTCGTCCCAGCAACCCCCTTCAGCCTGCTCTTCTTCGACGTAATCCTCAGCAAAGACATGGTCCTCAGCCTGCGCCCTAAGCAGTTGAGGTATCCCTTGAGCCTCGGATCTGACCATTCGAATGTAATCTATGCCGTCATTCGCAGGGCCATAGAAAATCTCATCATCCGCAGCTAGACCGGGGAACGCACGTGTCTGACCCGTGCTTGCGTTCAGTTGAGGTCGTTCATCGCTTTCGATTAGATCATCGTAGCTCGTGACGTACGATGCCGCTGGACTGGCCGCCTGGAGCTGCTGCCTCTTTGGCGGACTATCACACTCTGGGGAGGAGGTATTGCGCCTCTTATTGGACATTGCTGGCCTTAACCTTGGTATCGACAAGGGGACAACGCAGAGCAAAGAAGGCGCGACGCTTTGGTTGCGACAGACTCGGAGGGTACTTGTTCCGATGCCCGAGAGTAAAGCGTCTGTTAAGCCGTCTGACTAATTGTTGGTTGTAGATCCGGAAATTAGTGGGTCTTGCTTCCGAGTATACCCAGGAGGTAAGAGTCCTTGAGAGGTGTCAGACAATGGTGTAGGAGATCGACGAGCTTAGCTTATATTAGCCTAGCGCCACTCGGAGCTACCGAATAACTAGCTAAAACCTTTATCTAGCCTATTACTAGTCGTAATACTATTATAGCTACGATATAATACTTTTAAATACTCGTAATTTTTCGTAAAGAGTTATTCTACGAAGTTATAATTAGTAGTATTACTACTCTACTAGAGTATATTATAATCTTATTCTTCTATATTTAATAGTACTATTAAAGCACTATAGAGATTTTATAACTATTTATAAGCCTTTCTTAGATAGTAAGTAGTATAAGTTTAGCTAAATATAAGCTTATACTAAAGCCGATAAATAAAATAGATATAAGAAAAGCTACTAGTATTTACGTATACTTATATTTACTTAAGCTATAAGACTTATATCGAACGACTATAGATTATAAGAAGATCTAAGAGACTACTTATAGCTATTTAAATAGCTTATACTTAGTATATCTTCTTTATTATATTATATAAATTATAAAAAGGCTAAGTATATTAAATACTACGATTATTATCCTTCTTAGCTTATAATATTAAAAGATAAAGTGCTTTACTTAATAAATATAACGTATTTATTAATTAAAACTACTTATAAGTAGTTATATTAAAACGTAAGTACTTATAGCTAATAATAAGTATTTATATTACGATCTTATATAGCTACTCTTATTAAATATAATAAATATATATAATAGATAGATATTTAGAGTTAGATATTAAGCGTTATAGCTTACGTAACTATTACGATACTCTTTCGCTTTTAGAGTAGAACCTAGGGAGGTTAGAAAATAGGTCGCTAGTATTAGCTATAGTAAGAATTAAGTAATAACGAAAGAGTAATAGAATACTTAAAGGATAAGTATAAGGATTAAAGTTAACTATAAAGTTAGTATAAGAACTAATAAGCTATAAAATATCGTATACTATATAGTACTAATAAATATATCCTTAACTAGTACTACTTAGTACTACTTAGTATACTTAGTACTACTTAGCGTTAATTAGTTAGATTATAACTAATTAGACTAATTAGAACTAATTACTTCCGGCTACGTAAGGTTACGTAAGCCTTAGCGTCTAATATCTAACTCTAGATATCTATTTATTATAGTATTTATCGCGTTTAATAAAGGTAGCCGTATAAGGTTATAATAGTAACCTTATATAATAAAAGATAATTAATTATAATTAATTTAGATTAGTTATAATCTAGCTAATTAGTACTAAGTAGCGCTAAGTATATTAAGTAATACTAATTAAGAATACGTTTATTAATACTATATAGTATACGAATTTTATAACTCGTTAGTTCTTATACTAACCTTATAGTTAAATTTAATCTCTATGCTTAACTTTTAAGTATTTTATTACTCTTTCGTTATTATCTAATTCTTACTATAGCTAATACTAGTATTACGATGCTCCTTTATTTCTAGAGTAGAACCTAGGGAGGTTAGATAGCTAGTTGCTAGATATATAGCTATAGTAAGAATTAAGCAATAACGAAAGAGTAATAGAATACTTAAGGGTTAAGTATAGAGATTAAGATTAACTACGGAGTTAGTATAAGAACTAATAAACTATAAAATATCGTATACTATATAGTAAAAGGTTATTATCGTAAGAAGTAATATAAGTTAGTATATTAGCAAGATAGCAAGGTAGTTTTTGTTTATCTAAATAGCCGTAAGTTTCCTAATTAGGTAATTACGTAACCTAAGATATTTTCTTTTAATAACTATATATCGTATAAGTTGCCTAGTATAGCAAGTCGTAGCCTATTAATAGCCGTAATCGTAATAGTTTAGTGCTAGTTTTATACTAGCGATATAATCGGCTAAGGCTTTATTTCTTATATTACGACCTTATACGGCTACCTTTATTAAACGCGATAAATACTATAATAGATAGATATTCGAAGTTAGATATTAGACGCTAAGGCTTACGTAACCTTACGTAGCCGGAAGTAATTAGTTCTAATTAGTCTAATTAGTTATAATCTAACTAATTAACGCTAAGTAGTACTAAGTATACTAAGTAGTACTAAGTAGTACTAGTTAAGGATATATTTATTAGTACTATATAGTATACGATATTTTATAGCTTATTAGTTCTTATACTAACTTTATAGTTAAACTTAATCTCTATACTTAATTTTTAAGTACTTTTTTACTCTTTCGTTATTATCTAATTCTTATTATAGCTAATACTAGCAACTAGTTTTCTAACCTTTCTAGATTCTACTCTAGGAGCGAAGGAGTATCGTAATATTTTAACTATCGCCTTTAGTAAAATAATTAAATCGAATAATATTTAAGTTCTAACGCGTACTAACCTCTTAATCTACTTTACTAAGTGCTAGTATTCTAGGAAATTAATTAGTTACTTTACTTAATACTACTATTAATAATAGTCTTTATAAAGCTATTAGTAGCAGCGAAAGCAACTTAGCTAAATATACCTTAACCTCGTTATTTAACTCTAATATAACTATATCTACTAATAAGGTTCTAGGTAGAGCCTTACGACTCTTTAATAGATAACGAATTAAACTTAAGTTATTTATTAATAATATAAATATATATATTAAACTTAATTCGGCTTAGTTTCTAATAAAGAACGTAAAGATTCTTACTACGTCTTAATTTCTTAAGAGAAATGCTAAACTTTAGCTTAAATCTTATCTTAAGGACTATTAAGAAAACGAAAACTTAAATAAGAATACTAAGAAGATCTTTTAAAACTATAAGTCGTTTAAGAAATACCTACGATTAGTATTTAACGATAAAGACGAGATTTAATAAGCTTAATAATAGATTTACGTTATACGATAAATCGAATTCGTAGTAAACTTCTTTACTAAGTTTTAAAGACTTATCGCTACTATTAGACTTAAAGATAATTAAGCTTATACTCTATTTCGACGAGTATTTAAACTAGAAATATAGAAGATACTTATTAATTAGCGACTTAAAATAAATATTAAGCTTAAAAATCTAATTATCGAAACTATTAGAGTAAATAACGAATTATAAGAACTTAATATAAGTACGCGCGAACGATTTATTATATACTATAGCTTAACCTATTAAAAGCTAAACGTAGCTAAACTAAGATAACTATATTATAAACTAGAACCTATAAATTAGAAATTTAGTATAGTACGTAAATAGCGTAATATAAAGAAGTTCGCTAAAGGATCTATTAGCAAGGCTAAGAGAAAGCGACGAATAAAAAATAACCTATACTTATACTACGATATAGCTAAATATATTATAAACGACTATAATAGACGAACTAATAAGAAGAAACTTTAATAATTTAATATAGCCGAATCTGCTAAACGAATTATCTAGAAAGATAACTTAGCTAATAACTATACTCGAGTTAGTTAAACTAACTATATTAAGAATAGATATAAGACTTACCTTCTAGATAAAGAAATTAACGGATTTTTTTTATTAGATCTAAGCGAGACTCTATACTAATACTATTTAACTAAGCACTTTATTATATTAACGAACCTAAGGTAAAGATTATTACGATAAATAATAAAAAGATAAAAGTACTTAAATAAACTAGTACTTATCTTTATATTAAGATCTATTTTTATAAAGTAGAATAGTATACTATCTAGAAGTGCGAGCAAGATACTTAGTATTAGCACGTACTTTACGACCTTAAAGTAGTATAAAAGAAAATTTTATTCTTTATAAAACTAGTATACTACTTTAATCTAAGATGCTCTTACTAAGATCTTAAGGTATACTATATATATTAAGATAATAATACTTAACTTAAGGTTCTTATAATCGATAATATTAAGCTCGAGGTATATATTAAGCCTTCGCTATAGATAAGCAACGTTAACTTTCTAACTAACGAATTAGAGATTCTAGAAACTCTCGATAACGAATTTAATAGCTTAGATCTTAAATCGATTCTCTATCTACTAACTTCTATAAGGACTCGAAAAATACGAACCTATATTACCCTAGATAATACGATTAATAATAGCCTAGCTAATACTAAGTCTCTATATAATAACAAGGAATATAAATATAAAGATATTACGATCTTATACGATCGCTTTTATTAAACGAGATAAATAATTAAATAAAGTATAACTAAAACTTAACGCGAGTATATACTAGAATATATACTAAGGTATATACTACGATACGTAATAAATATTAAATAAGTTAAACGCTAAGATACTACGTAATTACCTAATTAGAAAACCTACGGCTATTTAGATAGATAAAAACTATCTTACTATCTTACTAATATACTAACTTATATTACCCTTTTAGATAAAGACCTTTTACTATATAGTATATAATATCTTATAGCTTATTAGTTCTTATATTAACCTTATAGTTAAACTTAATCTTTATATTTAACTTTTAAGTATCCTTACTCTTTCGTTATTATTTAATTCTTACTATAGCTAATACTAGCGATCTATTTTTTAATCTCTTTAAATTTTACTCTAAGAGTAAAAGAGTATCGTAATATTTTAACTATCGCCTCTAGTAAGGTAATTAGATCGAATAATATCTAAGTTTTAACGCGTATTAACTTCTTAATCTTCTTTACTAAGTGCTAGTATTTTAGAAAATTACTTAGTTACTTTACTTAATACTACTATTAATAATAACCTTAGTAAAGCTATTAGTAGTAGCGAAAGTAACTTAGCTAAGTATACCTCGATCTTAATAACTAACTTTAATATATTTATAACTACTAATAAGGTTCTAGGTAGAGCCTTATAACCCTTTTAATAGTTAACGAATTAAACTTAAGTTATTTATTAATAATATAGATATATATATTAAACTTAACTTAACTTAGTTTTTAACGAAGAACGTAAAGATTCTTACTACTTTTTAGTTCCTTAAGAGAGATACTAAGCTATAGCTTAGACTTTATCTTAAGGACTATTAAAAGAGTAAGAAATTAAATAAAGATACTAAGAAGATCTTTAAGAACTATAAGTCGTTTAAGAAATACTTATAATTAGTATTTAATAACGAAAACGAGATTTAATAAGCTTAACGATAAATTTATAATATACGATAAACTAAAGCCGTAGTAGACTTTTTTATTAGGTTTTAAGAACTTATCGCTACTATTAGACTTAAGGATAATTAAATATATACTTTATTTCGACGAGTATTTAAACTAGAAATTTAAAAGATACTTATTAATTAACGAGTTAAAATAAACGTTAAGCTTAAAAACCTAATTATCGAAATAATTAAAGTAGATAACGAATTATAAGAATTTAGTATAAATATATATAAACGACTTACTATATACTATAATTTTATTTATTAAAAGCCGAATATAGCTAAACTAAGATAATCGTATTATAAACTAAAACTTATAAACTAGAAATTTAGTATAGTACGAAAATAATATAATACTAAAAAGTTCGCTAAGGAACCCTTTAGTAAGGCTAAGAGAGAGCGATAAATTAAAAATAACTTATACTTATACTACGATATAATAGGATATATTATAAATAACTATAATAAACGATTTAATAAAGGGAAATCTTAATAATTTAATATAGCCGAACCTACTAAATAAATTACTTAGAAAAACGAACTAGCTAATAGCTATATATAAGTTAGTTAAACTAACTATACTAAGAATAGATATAGAACCTACCTTTTAAATAAGAAAATTAACGAATTCTTTCTAATTAAACTTTAACGAGACTCTATATTTATACTAATTAATTAAATACTTTACTATACTAACGAATCTAAAGTAGAGGTTATTACTATAAATAATAGTAAGATTAAGATACTAGAATAAACTAGTACTTACTTATATATTAAGATCTACTTTTATAAGATAGAGTAGTATACTTTTTAAGATTATAAGTAAAATACTTAATATTAGTATATATTCTACGACTCTAAAGCAGTATAAAAGGAAATTCTATTCTTTATAAAACTAGCTTACTATTTCCTTTCGCGATATCTATACTAGAACTTAAAATACTACTATATATATTAAGATAATAACTTTAAATCTAGAGCTTTTACGATTAATAAAACTATAACTATAAAGATTATTAAATCTTCGCTATAAATAAGCGACGTTAACTTTCTAACTAACGAATTAGAGATTCTAGAAACTTTCGATAACGAATCTAATAGCTTAAATCTCAAATCGATTCTTTATCTATCGACTTTATTAGAACTTAAAGAATACAATTATATATTACCCTAAATAATACGATAGATAATAACTTAGCTAGCACTAAGTTTCTCTATATAAATAATAAGTACGAATATAGAGATACTAGCTATTAATATAAATAGTATTACGACCTACGCGATATAACTAGGCTAATTAGCTATAAAGTAGCTAAGGATATAGCGTACTATTAATTTAAATATAGAATTAAGAAGTATCTTTATTTCGTTATAATCGAACGATACCTCTATTAGATAAAAAATAAGTAGCTTAATATATCGCGAAACGATAATATCGACGAGCTCGAAAACCTAAGTTTAAAAATCTTATAGCTATAGCTTAGTATAGCTAGTGCTTAATATTATCTACTAGTTTAGCAGGGTAATAGGTACGAATATTAGTTAATTTCGAAGCTAACGAGAACTATATATATTCTTATATAGCCTAATAGTTAATTAGCTACTAACGCACTAAAGCCGAACTATATAACCTTAGCGGGTTTAACGGTAGCGACTAAGGTTAAGTAACTAAAGAGCTTCGCGATATAGTATTTAATATCGATAAGTATATTAAATAGATTACTTTTAACGTTATTACTATAAAATATAATCTAGTTCTTAGTATAGTATAGCTTAAGAAGTATAATTTAATAATTAATTAGATAAAGAAGTTACTTACGTTTTCTAACTATAGGTATTTTAGATTGCTATAGTCTACGAAGAATACGAACTTTATAAAGGCTATTTAGATAAGGCCTTAGAGACGAACTTTAGCGTCGGCGAAGACCTTTATCTTATATTCTTTTAAGTATAAGGATTTCTAGAATATCTTTAAAAAGAAGATAGATAGTAATACGCTACTTAAATATAAATTATAGGACTATACTATACCTATTAAATTAGATACTAAACCTATCTATAAACCTCTCTACTCGCTTACGCGCGAAGAAGAGAAGGAACTTAAGAAGTACCTTAAAAAGAATCTCGCTAAAGGATATATTAAAGCATTATCCTTACTATAGGCTTCGCCTATCCTCTTTATATCGAAGAAGAACGGCACTAAGCGCCTATATATAGATTTTTAAAAACTTAATAATATAATAATTAAGAATCGTTATTCTTTATCTAGAATTAACGAACTATAGGATCGCCTTTAAAAAGCGAAATAGTTTACTATAATTAACGTTCGCGATACCTATTATCGAGTTTATATAGCACTTAGAGAAAAGTAGAAAACCGCCTTTCGAACGCGATATAGCTTATATAAATATTATATTATACCCTTCGGCTTAACTAACGCTTCTGCTACCTTCTAGAAACTTATTAACGATTCTCTTCGCGGACTCCTTAACGATTTTATTATCGCCTATTTAAACGATATTCTAGTATTCTCTAAGACCTACGAAGAATATATAGTTTATATCTATACGATACTTTCTAAACTTCGAAAACGAAACTTATCTATAAAGCTCGAAAAGTACGAGTTCTATAAGCATTTCGTCGCCTTTCTAAAATATATTATCTTAGATAAGGAATTAGCAATAGATTCCGCGAAGACTAAGTCTATTTAAGAGTAGCTAGAATTTAAGAACGTTAAAGATATATAATCCTTTTTAGGATTCGCTAACTTCTATCGACGATTTATTAAAAACTATTCTAAAATTACTATACTACTCTCGAAACTAACTAAGAAGGCAACTAGTATCTTTAACTTCGGCGTAAAAGCTTAAGAAGCTTTTCTTAGCCTTAAGAGGTAATTTATCTTAGCGCCTATACTCTAGATTTTCGACCTAGAGAAATATATTATTTTAGAAACTAACGCATTTAACTACGCAATCGAAGCTTATATATATTAGCTTAATAAGAACGATAAGCTAGTACTAGTCGCTTATTACTCTTAAAAGATAACCGAACTCGAGCTTAATTATAATATTTATAATAAAGAGCTCTTCGCTATTATTAAAGCACTTAAGCATTAGCGTATATATTGCGAAGGATCTAAATACCTAGTCGATATCTATTTTAACTATAAGAACCTCTTATACTAGAATATAACGAAGGCCTTAAATAGAAAATAGACTAAATAGTCTAAAATTATATTAGTATATAATTTTAAAATTTACTATATTAAGAGAACGGAAAACGGCCGCGCGAACGCACTTAGCTATAAACTAGATTACCTTAAAGGAACTAAACTACAACTCGAAGCACTACTTATACTCTAGAACGGTATAATAATATCTTATAAACCTTCGTTCGCGAACGCGAGACGAATAGTTAATTATATCGAATCTAAGAAAACGAAGCTTCTCTATCTTTACTATTTAGACCCTTTAGCTAGATACCTAGGCGTTAATTAAATAATCGAGCTACTAATACGAGAATATACTTAGAAGAACCTTTAACGAGACGTTAAAGAGTTTATTAGTAAATATAATCTTTGCTAAAAAGCTAGGCCCTTACGATATAAACTATATAGCCTTCTATAATCGTTACTAACCCTAGACTTTCTATAGTATATAGTTATACTCGACTTTATCGTAAAGTTACTATAATTAAAGGATTCTCTTATAGATAAAGGCTTTAATAATATCCTTATAATTTATAATAAGCTTACTAAGTTTTTATACTTTTTACTATATCTAGAAAGCTCTACCGCGAAATAATTAGCTTTTAGCTTTTTATAATATATTATTGTAAACTACGAAATACCTAAAATTATTATATTCGATAGAGATAAACTATTTACTTCTAAATTCTAAAAGATCTTAATAACCTAACTTAAGACTAAATATAAACTATTAATCGCTTTTTATCTATAGATTAATAGTTAAACGAAAAGAATAAACTAAACTCTTAAGCAGTACCTACGCTATTACGTTAATTACTAATAGAATAATTAGGTAGCACTTTTATTATTAGCTTAATTCTACTTTAATAATAGCAGATTAGTAATAAGTATCTTACCGTTCTTTACTAACTACGAGCTATACTTAACCTTTTTCTATAAATCGCTAACTTTAGGGAATAAATCTAAGAAGGCGATACTAACTTACGAATAGCTAGCTTAACTTTATAAATATCTTAAGACTAAGATCGAGTTTATTTTCTAATAAATAGCTAGATTTGCTAATTAAGGAAGGATTAAGGAATTAAACCTTTTTAAGAGGGACTTAATCTATCTTATTTAAAAAAATATTAAGACTAAGAGACCGAATTTAAAACTAGACTTTAAAAAACTAGAATCGTTTAGAATTAAAAAGAAACTAAGACTAGTTACGTTTAGACTAGACTTACTTAAAACTATATAGATTCACCTAGTATTCTACTTATTACTTTTAAAACTAGCCTCGATTAATTTAAGAATCGAATTATAATAAGAGATCGACTCTAAGTTCGAAAACGATAAATACGACGTTAAAACTATACTTAAGATAAGATAAGACGGCGAGAAAAGATAGTACCTAATTAAATAGTTAGACTATAATAGCTCTAATAATACCTAGGAACTAGAAGAGCACCTTAACTTAAAAACTATAACTAAACTTAGGTAAAACTATCTTAAGTAGATAAACTAGCTTATTAAGAATACTATCTAAAAAGTATAGATAAACGGATTTTAAAAGTCGTTCGCTATACTACCTTCGATACTCTAGGTATAGGGAGATAAAGCAAGGCTAAAGACTTTCTTAGCCTCCTTCTTTAACTTATAACGCTCTAACGCTAGTATCTACGCCTCTTCTATAGCGATAGCCTTCTTAGCCTTAACCTCGACCTTGCGCAATTCTTCGCGTAGGAGAAACTCTTGCTTCGCTACTTCGGCACGGGCTTTTTCGGCTACCTTCTAAGCATCTAGGACAACCTTTATTTCGCGTAAGATTCGCGCACGCTCGGCAACTAACCGTAACTATTTATCCTATATTACTCGTATATTATAAGTTAAACTACTACTATATAGATAGCATTCTTCGTAAATACTCGATTAGACGTATATCTTGCACTCTAGGCCTAGACGACGATAATTAGAATAGGCCTTAGATATTTTATTACTAACGGCTTATATAAAGTTTCTAAGATTCTTGCGACGTTTAGTTAAACTCGTTTTTATAATTTATTTAGTTAGATTCGAAAGTTCGTTATCGGCTTTGCGTTTCTAAACTATTATTAGCTATAAGGAAGAAGAGAAATAGAAATCGCACGAGACTTACCTACTTATATACTTGCGTAGACGCAAGTAAGCTAGAAAGGAGAAAGTATTACGACCTTATACGGCTACCCTTATTAAACGCGATAAATACTATAATAGATAGATATTCGGAGTTAGATATTAGACGCTAAGGCTTACGTAATCGCACGTAATAGAAAGTAATTAGTTATAATTAGTCTAATTAGTTATAATCTAACTAAGTAGTATTAAGTATACTAAGCAGCACTAATTAAGGATATATTTATTAATACTATATAGTATACGATATTTTATAGCTCGTTAGTTCTTATACTAACCTCGTAGTTAAACTTAATCTCTATACTTAACCCTTAAGTACTCTCTTACTCTTTCGTTATTGCTTAATCCTTACTATAGCTAATACTAGCGACTAGTTTTCTAACCTCTCTAGGTTCTACTCTAGGAGCGAAGGAGCATCGTAATATCTTACTTCCTCCTATTCTCGTTAGTACTTCTATTATACTTGCTATATAAGTAGGTTAAGATCTTTTAGCGTAAACCTTATTTAAGATTCGATTAGTAGTACGCTATCGATACGACTTAGGCCGAGCGTAGGTATAGGTAACTTCTGCCGAAACCCTATATCGTAAGGGTTTTCTATATTCTCTAAGGATATATTAGTTTCTAATCTTAGGCTAACTATATATACTACTATAGGTATTATAGGTTCGTTCTTGCTTAAGATCGATAACGTTATCGACTAGCTATTTCGTATAGCCAGTTGCTCTAAGCGTTAAGAATTATTAGAGCTAGTTAGCTAGCGGTTAGAATAGTCTAGTTAAAGGGGATAAAAGTAATAATAACTAGTATATTAATAACGACTTAACGCTTAGAGAGCCTAAGGTTAAGTCGTGCTATATATTACTATCTATATTACGGTATACTTAGTATAGCCGTAGATCCTCTATATATACGGTATACCGTGGTATAGCCGTAGATTCTCTATAGTTACGTAGAGAATCTACGTTTACGTAAATACTTAGTAGATCGTCTACCTTTAGATCTTAGTTAATAAACAACTTTATAACTAAATACCTAATAATCTATATATAAGAGGCATAGGCTTAGCATACCTTTGCTCTGCCTCGCCTCTGCCTTAGATATACCTTTAGCATGCTTTAAGGGGCAAGATTATATATCTAGCCTTAGCAGGCGTAATAGAAGTATAGTTAACTATATACTAATATCTTATAGTTTAGACTAGGATAGTGCTTAGTAATAATCACAACTAATTAAGGTAATTATATCGATTATCTAAGATTACGTAACGCTTATATCCTTATTATTACGTGCTAGGCTTCTAGCTAACCTTTTTATATCTTTTAATTCTAGTCGCAGCTCGATTACGGCTAGTAATAAGGATAAGTAGTAGAATTATAAAGACTTTAGTATAAAAAGCTAGATACTATCTAGTAGAGAATTCGAACTAACTTCTAATAGAACGGTCTTTCTACTCTATATAGTCTGCTATTGTTAGGTACTTAGTTATAAAGTGATTAATTAACTAAGATCTAAAGGTAGACGATCCACCGAGTATCTACGTAAACGTGGATTCTCTACGTGACCGTAGAGAATCTACGGCTATACCACGGTGTGCCGTGCACGTAGAGGATCTACGGCTATACTAAGTGTGCCGTAACAGCTATATCCGGCGCTCGCTACGATCGTCTTCTGCCTTAAGCTTAACCTAGCCTAGGCTAATATACGACTGCATTAAACGGATAATATTGCTTTGCCGCTAGGGATACGGTGCTGCGTAAACTATATTGCTATCTTACTTTTACGTATACGTCTCCGCTATCTATCGTATCGAGCTATAGTCTCCTACTATCGACGGGGTCTCTGATATAAACCGTAGACGACGTTATATACTAGATAAGTGCCCTTAGTAACGCTCGACTCCTATATTCACAGTCGTGCTTACGCCTAACGGTCCGACCGGTTTTCGTAGATAGGCGTAGAAGTCAAGCCATTATGTGATCCGTAGGATATTTGCTCGAAACGGAGTTGGTGAGGTAAGAGGTATCAGACGACAGTACGGTTCTCGCAAGCACACTCAGAATGATCGTATTTATACTACCCCACAACGAGGCTTCCTAATGGTTGGCATATGTGGTCCGTCATACTCCTGCAGGTCCTGTCCCCGTTCCATCCTAGCTTCCTGCCACTCGTGCTCGCGCAGCGAGACTACCACACATCAATGCGACAAGCTGCCCGTGCCGATTGTGATCATACCAACCACCTAATCCAGCTTCGCGAGAAGTCTATCGGCATCCTCGTCCCGGGCGACTGTGGAGAGAGAGGTGGAGATGGGCGACAACGAAGGCGAGGACGGGACGGATGATTGGTTGGCCGTTAGAGAGACCAGTACTACAACGACATGCAAGGCATATGTCGAGGTCGTGTTGGTGTCGGAGAGCGACATGAGCGAATGATCAATCAATGCAATATCATCCCAGAGTCATCTTGACTTAGCACACGATGCATATAGCATGTACCGTCCTTCAACTACTTATCTTCAGGCTTTTCCTCGGACATCAATCTGTGTTTCAACAACTTCATGAGTTCGGCGTGTTGCTCTTTGGCTTCTTTCTGCTGCTGTTCTAGTTGGGCAATGAGCTTGGCTTGTCGCTCTTTACCGTCCTTTTGTTGTCGTTCCAGCTGCGCCATGAAGTCTTTGCGCTGTTGTTCGTGTTTTTACACCAACGTCGCGTCCGTGAGTCGTTGACGAGGCCCGGGCTTGACGAACACTACATCCGAGTTCGACGTGACCGGCATCAGTGGTGCCGTGTCGGGCTCGGCTGTGGAGGAGAGGTCCGATGTGGTTACGGTATCAGCCAACCGTGAAAGGGGATCGGATAGACAATCGATGGCTTCCTTGAGGCGTTGCAGATGGTCGGGAGCAAACTGTGTGTACAAGTTGCGGACAAACGTGTACGACGATGCGGCCCTTTCGCCACGTTCCGCTCTGCATCACGAAGACTTGGGTCGGCGACACTCATGTATTCGTGACCCACCGATGGGTAGTTGTGGTTACTGCTACCATGCATATTATAGGGGCCCTGTGTGACATGATCAGATTCTACCAAATGCGTCATCCTTGCTATCAGGCTTGCATGCTTAGCAATACATGACGTCGGATGTAGCATTCATAAGGAAAGCCATGGGTCCGCGAGTAGTTCTCTGGCAGTGGCGCGGTCTTCTGGCCGCCAGTGGAGCATTCTTGTGACAAAGTCAAGAAACAGTCTCTTGTCCTCCCCAGAGAGTGTGGTGAGAGTCGACCCTAGACCTGTACCGCGAGGCTTCGGAATTTCTCGAGCGAGTTGCTTCCCTGCGAAGTGTTAGTAACACAACCCATATCTAGAACCTCAACACGTCCCTTCAGGAGAGAAAAACCGAGAGGTCAACTTTCCCCGTAGCAGAAGATCCTTTGGTGGTGGCCCAAGTAATGACATCATCTCCTGAAGATGCACATCAGCTGTGTAGGTGTTGCTTTCCGGATCCAGTGCTTGGAAGAGTGGCCGACCTTCCAATAGATCCCAAACCTGTCCTCTGTCAGTCGATAATATGGTAAGGCAAAACAGGAGACGCGTACCATAACTCCAAGGTTCCATATGTCGGCACTATATGACCAACCTGCCCGCAGGATTACCTCAGGGCTTTGGAGAAGGTCAGGCTGGATTGGGTGAGTCAATGCCTGGTCTTCAAGTGACACGACGGCAAGTCCGAAGTCCGCTATTTTCAGACGGCCGGGAGGACCTCTCAGGTCTCCAAAGTTGCGATGGGGATAGATGCGTCGGTCGTCGTAGACTTTCGACGGAGAAGGATTATTCTTCTCCTCATGTACGAGCTCGCGTAGCACCTCATCATCTTCAATCCCGAGCAAAATGTTATCAGGTTTGAGATCTGAAATGACTGATTAGGTTGCTATCCGGTTTGGTTCAGGGATAAAGTACCGGTATGTATTACATGACATTCAGTGTGCAAGTAGTCAAGTCCAGTCAACAGAGACTTGAGCAAGGGTTTCAGGAGATCGCTCGGTATGCGTTCATGTCGCAGACGGCGTTGGAAGGTGGAAAGTGTCTCTCGCATAGGCACGTACACAAGACACAGATGCGTGCCAAATTGGCTTCGAGTCTCAAAGGATTCCAGAACTGTTCGCAGGTATTGCAACCCTTCGTGCTTCGGATTTGTTCGAGCGATGTGGCGCGAGACTGTCAACTCCGAGGATGTGCGACGTTCGTCGACGGCATCTCTGGTGAGGAACTTGACGGTAACATATCGCTCTTTCTGAAATCTCCACCTAGGGTGATCTTAGCGACAAGTAGGAATACATAACTGTGGTCGAGGTCACCTCGTGATGTCCTGAGCAAGCCAAGTCGTGGACTCTCTGCCAAAACCAAGTTTCGCCACCACTTTGTACTTGTCATTGAATACTTCGCCAATTGATACCGGACAGTAGTTTCTGGCGCAGTAATTCGGAAGTATCTCCTCTTCCATGAGGTCGTTTGTTGACATTGCTGTTGCGTGATGTCTGGAGTGGCGAATCGCAGACAGTCTGAATGAATAGGGCCAAGGCGCTTTTGAACAAAGTTTGTAAGTTGCAGACATTTCAAATCGTGGCGACCTCCTGCATGACGAGAATAGGTTAGAAGCAAAGATCGAAGACTGATCGCTCGTGCCAGCTTGCCATGTAAAGAGTCACGTGATGAATTGATGCCTCAGTGAGACGCTTCGGACATCTAGGTGCCAGTGATATGCGAAACTGACCATTGTTGATTGCAAGCGCGCGCATAAAAAGTAGTCTCAGCTTATGAACGATTTTCGGCAAGTGAGGTCACTCCAAGAGAACAAGCTGACGATTGCGCTCCGGTCGTTGTAAGTTATGCTAGTCTAGATAAAACACGAAACGAACCATGCTATAACAACTAAAGACAAGCATTCTCTAGGCGTTCGGTCATTAACGCGTCCTAAAACATGCTTAGCGAGCGACTAAATATAGTAGCTCTACGACTGAGCTCTCTAACCTTGCAAAGACTAGGTACGGCACTTAACGGACTATAAGTAGAGCATTTCGTCTTGCTCTATTACAGGTATTGTTTATATATTACGGGCGGGGGCTATCGCACCTTTTCTATTTATTATTTTCGGACTTTGCATATTCCGTAAAATCGTAAAATCGTAAAACCGTATATGCTGCTGCTGCTATCGCTATCGCTATCGCTATCGCTGCTTTACGAATACTACCGTATAACTTAAGTAGATTATATATTATAAAGGTTTCTTTTTATTTTACTACTTATATAGTATATATTCTTAAACGCTAATTCTTAAACGCTAATTCTTAAACGCTAGTTATAATACTATAGCTCGAACTACTTTATTACTCGTAAGTTAAATAAAATATTAACGTAGAACGCTTAAGGCCTATTTAGCCGACTAGAGTTATAGTAATTACCTATCCTTAGTATCGTTAAAGCTAACGCTTTTCTCGTAGCGCTATAATCGAGATCTAAACTTTATTTATAGTATCTAAGTTCGAATACTAGTACTTTGCACTTTCTAAAGTTAAAGCTTAAGAAGAAGGAGCTCGTAGTAATAAAGCTTAAGGAGAAAAGCCTTATAATACTAAATCTTAAGGAGCCTAACTTTATAGTATTAGAGTTTAAGGAGCTTAACGTTATAGTATTAGAGTTTAAAAAGCTTAACGTTATAGTATTAAAGTTTAAGAAGTAGAAGCTTATAATACTAGACCTTAAGAAGTTTAACTTTATAGTATTAAAGTTCGAGAAGGTTACGGCGTCTAACGTCTACTAGATATAGTAGAAGCTATATTAATATTTATAGTAAAAGATAAACTACTAGAGAAAGAGCGAGTTAGTAAAGAGATTAATACTAGTCTTTAAGGTTAAAGAGCTAGTACTAGTATTAATAGCTAAATAAAAGAATTAATTATAAACTATTTAGCTAATAGGCTAGTAAAGGAAAGTTATAATATACTTTCTACTATCTACTCTTCTTCTAGAGTATCTTTAAAAGCAGCGGCTAATATTCGTATAACCTCGAGTCGAAGTTAACTAGTTAGAATATTTATTACTAATTAAGAGTAGCGAGACTAGGCTTAAGTATTTTTAATTATCTAAAATTCGCAGTTCGCACTATTAGTCTATTACGATATAATTTAGATTGCTTATCGCTACTCTATAGACCCCTTAAATATAAGCTATACTTAGGCTATTACTCGCGTTCTTTAGCCCTTGGCCTTAATTATATTTAGTAAGTTAAAGAGTTAAATTTCTCGTTAACGAGGATTAATAATAAATAGAATAAAGTAATTACTTACTTTAATAGTATCTAAACCTAATATTAAAATAAAGAATCGAGTTACTTAATTAAATATAACTAGTAGCGTAAAAGGCTAACGATTTAAATTTAAATTAAGATCGTTTAGGTTATTATACTATATATTAAGTATCTATCTATTAATTACTTAAATCTAGAATTAATTATAGTTACTACTAGCTTAGATCCTTAAACGCGCGTTTTTAATAACGATAAACGTATCTAGCTAGCTACGAAGGTTACGCTGCGAGTTATAGATATAGTTATTCTTATCTAGTCGATCTAGCCTTATAGAGATAGTATATATACTATCTCGCCTTAGTAAAAGTTTATTTATATTTCGCTCTATTTAGCGAACTTAAGCAAGGACTTAGGCGAATAGTAGCTTAATCTTAGCCTTATATAGCGATTTCTCGATTAAACGTTACTACTATATACTCTAAAACGAGAATAGAGCATATGCTAAGAATCCTTTTTATTCGGCTATTGCTACTTATAGTAGATCGCCGGTAGTTTAGATTTTAAAAGCTATTTAGCTAAGATTACTAATAGTAGTCTATATCTCGGCGTCTCTATACTAGCCGAAGCTCTATTTAAATTCTTAAATAGTAATACTAGAGTTATATAGCTATTTATAGAATTAAATAACCTAGGAAGCTAGCTTCTTCTTTAGAATACTAGCCTTAAGAGAAAGGATAAAATCGAACTTGCGTAAAAGTCTTTTAAAACTACTTTATAAGGTACTAGAAGATACCGTTAATGCTTTTAAGCCTTATATAAAAGAATCTTTTATTTATTATAGTAGATTACTTATACGTTTAGAAGTTCTTTTACTAATAGTAGCGGTTATCTCTTATACTCGCTATAGGACTATACTAGTAAGCGCTTAATTTTAAAAGCTTAGTGCTAGTCTAGTATTAGGTATATCAACTAGAGAGACGCTGCGAAAAACTAGTAAATATCGAGGTATTACTAAAAGAGAAGATATTATACGCTTTATACTTAATACTAAAGGCGAACTTGTTATCGATAAGTTACTCTATAGCCCTAAACTAGGAGTCTCTTTAGATAAAGCTAGCGCCTAAGTCCCTTTAAGTAAAGCTAGCGCCTAACTAATAACCTCTTTAACCTCGGCTAGGATTAAGCGAGGTAGGTTATATTTACTAAGGAGTTATTACGATAGATTTCGATAGTATAAGAAGCTATAACTATCTCTTATAATAAATAGTTAACGTTTATCTACTTACTTACTCTAGTTAATATTACTAATATACGTGTTTTATCTAGCGATAAGGTTAATCGTAGCTATAGTATTATTTAGTATTTATAATTTAGCTCGTTCTCTTTTTTATATATTAGTAAAACTAGATAAGCTATTATAAATATTCGCGAGTATAAGGCTGCTAATATAGTATTAATCTCGTTTATCGCCTTATATTAAGACTTTAAGTCGTCTTACCTAAGTAGACTATATTCGCTAAGTAATATATAACGCTATATTAGTAGTATCGTCTTTAAAAGCGAGTTCGTTAAGTTAATTAGATATAGTCTCTCTATTAAATATATCGGCTATCGTAGTAGTTATATAGAGATAAAAGAACTAGTTATACTATTAATTATTAAAATAATTTCGTAAGATTCGCTTTATATAATATATATAATCGTACGCTATATAGCTTTCTTTAACGTTCTTTACTATAGTCTTTAGATAATCGCCGAAGGTGCGTTAACGTTAGTCGATATATTCTATATAGCCTTTAAGTGCTTAAATAAAGGTATATATAAGGATCTAGTTTATAGCAATAGTAGTATTTACGTTTTAAACGAAGTCTTAAAGAGTAAGAAGTATTAACGTCTTAGTACTCTTTAGATTTAAAAGATCGTTTATAAACTCTTTAATAGTCTACTCTTATTATTAGAAATTAAAACGGCGACTAGTAATATCTAAGGGTTAGAGTATATAAGATAGGTTACCTAGTATAAGCGATAGTAAGATAGAGAGTTATATAATCTAACTAGTCTATATAATAAGAGGTATAGATACTTAAAATCGCTATAGGATAACTAACTATTTAGTTAATCGTTTAGTAGCCTAATCTTATTAACTTTACTAGCCTTATTAACCTTATTAGCCTTATTAGCCTTATTAACCTTATTAGCCTTATTAACCTTATTAGCCTTATTAACCTTATTAGCCTTATTAACCTTATTAGCCTTATTAACCTTATTAGCCTTATTAACCTTATTAGCCTTATTAGCCTATACCTTTTCTAAGCAAGCTGCGTTTAAGAGGTATAATAAAAGTATTAAGATACTTTAGAGAGGATAATAATTAAGGTTTAAAAACTAGAAATTAAAAGCAACGGAGTAGCTTTCTTATATAAATAGACTTGCACTTTAATATTTTATATTAGCCTATTTAATTGAGTTTAAGCGGCGATATATAAATACTATTAGTTATAAGAATACTATAAGTAGAACTATAATAATATACTAAGCTTAAGTAATAAGATAATAGTTATAGAAAGATATTTTTATTTAGCTATAAATATTTTTATTTAACTATTACTATATTAATTTAAACGCAGGCTCGAACTAGTTTATCTAAAGTAAGTAGCTAATAAGTATAACTATAAAAAGATTAAAAGAAGGTAGAGAGGATTAAGAAGTTAAAGTATTTATCTAAATATATTTAAGTAAATAGTCTTTTTTCTTATTAAGTAGTAATATAGTTAATTCTTTCTTAAATCTCTTTAAATAATACTAGTATAGTAAATAATACTAGCTAATACTATATCTTAAGCCGTTTAGCTAGATTTAATCTCGTTATAGAGTTAGATTTAGCTAAATATATTTAGCTAAATTAGATTAATCGGCGTTAAATATTTTCGCGAAGCGCAAATTTATTATTAGCTAAGTAAATAATTATACGACCTATCTTATTTTCTTTAAATTCGTCTTTAACTTAGTATATATTATACGCTTTATGCTATTATTAAAAAAGATTCGATTAAGTAGTAGAAGATAATAAAGATATTTCTTTCTTTTTTAAATCTTTATCTTTAACGATCTTATCTTTATCGTCTTTATCTTAAGATACTATTATTCTATTATCGTCTTACTATTTTATTAACTTAGTATCTATTTTATCCTTCGTAAGCGTTAAAACGAGCTTATTTTATTTAATAAAAAATATATAATTAGCTTATAGTTCGACTTATACTTATAACTATACGTAAAGTTCTTATATATAAGTTTAACGTTCTTTAGTTTAAATAGAAATATATCGAAGCTTTTTCTTTAATAGTACCTTTCTAGAGCTAGTTTCTATTTTGCTTAAACTGCTTAGCTTAGATAGACTAGCCTATATCTTACTAGAACTATATAGTTTAGCAAAGCTACGTAGTTTAGTAGAGCTACGTGATTTAAATAAGCTATAAGACTTAGTATATACCTCTAACTTTATTTCTTTCTTAATACTATTAAGCTACTATTCTAAAGCACTAATATTAGAAAGAGAACGGCTATTATTCTTTATAGTTATAGTATTAATAAATTATTTATTCTTATTATTATTCGCCGTACGGGTTCTACTTCTATTTAAGTTAGCCGCTTTGCTATCTCGCTTAGTCTTTATTTATTTAATTAATATTAATATTACGGTCGTAGCTCTTTATTTCTTAGCTTTTATCGGCTTATTAACGAGAAAGATATACTAAGTTAATATTCTAGTATAAGCTTTATCTTTATCTTTATCTTAGTTATCGATTCTTTTTAGCTTTTAAAATTCTATAATACTTATTAATTTATCTACTTATACTTAGTACGAGTATAGAATATTAATAGTAATATTAATACTATCTATAAAGGGCTTGCTAATAGTAAAAAGATAATTACCTTTTATATTAGCTATAAATACGTACTTAAAGATATCTTCTCTTTTTTACTTTTATAGTATAAGGTCTATTATTAGTATTATTAGTACTTTAATATCTATAGGTAGATCGTTAATAATAAGATTAATTTTAAACTCGTAATACTTAAATTTATTATTTTCGTTAAAGTTATATTTTAATAAAGAAATCTTTAAGTAGATCTAGTAATAGTCTTTTTATTCTATTTAGGTTTCTTCGCTTATAGCTCTTTACCGACGGACTCTTTAAGAGCTATTACGCTTACTTTTTAGGTACGCGGGTATATTATAGGTTTAGTATTATCGCGAAGCTAGCTAGATAGCTTAGTACTTCGTTAGCTTATAGAAGTAAACGACTTTTTAAACTCGATAGTTAGCGATATAAATAACGATATCGACTTCTTAGAGGACTTAGCAATCGAATTTTATTTAAGCTTAGTAAATAAGTTAATCTTAAGTATAGTATTACTTAATTAAGAAAGGCTTTTAAGTTTATTATATCTACGTATTAAATACGTTATAATATTCTTCTTTTAATATCTCGAGCATTTAAGCGTATTTTTTAAAAGAAATTTATACTCGAGATTAACGTTCGCTAGATATTAACTATTATAATTATAGTAGGCGATAGCTATTTTAACTAGATACGTAGTAGCTTAAATACGTAATAAAAGGAACGTAAAAGCCGAAAGAAGAAAAGAGATAAAGTCTAGAGCCTTAATATACTTATAAATAGAAGATAAAAGAGACGATATTAAAAGAAGAGAGAGAGAGAGAGAGAGCGTATAAGCGTTAAGATAATAAATAAGCGAGTAAAGAGTAGAAAACGAAGAGTATTAAATAATAGAGTAGTAATAATTATATAAGCTTAAAATAGTACTACTCGCTAGTATATACTAATTTATAACCCTTTTAGTATATATAAGCGAAGTTATCGTCTTTAAAGTTCTAATTCTTTATCTCTACTAATATATCGTATTTACTATAACTATACGCTTAATATTAAGCTATTATATACTATAGTCTTTAAGTAATCGCTTTTATTTATTTAATAGATTAGTATTAGGTCTATAGCCCTTAGTTAAACGCTTAGCGTTAAGCTAATTATATCGAAGATAGTTGCGCTTAAAGTAAAGCTAGTTAGAAACTCTAGCAACGTAATATAGTTAATTACGCTATTTATATATTTAATATACGTTCTAAACTTCTATAAAGGTATTAATCTTCTCTTAAAGAAGCGATAAGAAAATATATATCTATATAATATAATCTAACTTATTCTCGCTTCGATAGAACTATCGTAGTTATAGATTCTTAAATAAGATCTAATATAATATATATTATTAGCTTTAAAAATAGAAAAGTAGTTAGGATATAAGGTATTTAATAAACCTTTCTTTAAGCTTTAACTTACTAGGTAAGACGTCTTTTATCTATAATATATATATACGCCTTTAACCTAGCTAATAACGTATATAAAGGATGCTAAATAGCGAGTATATTTATAAGCTAAGATACTAACTAATGCTTTTTAATTCGAGACTAGAAACTCTTAATTTAAATATTTCGTATACTTATTCTATAGATAAAGTACTTTTAAAGGCGCTTTTATATCTTTTCGTTTATAAGAGATCGATTATTAAGAACTTTAATATCTTAAAGGTACTAAACGTAGAATTAAAACTATAAATTAATAATAAAAGATATTTTTAATCTATAATTAAAACGAATACGATAAGAGACGATATTATACTCGCGAACTATCTAAATATACTATTTTACGATAACGATCTACCTACGGCTAGCGACTTTAATATAAACTTAAATAATTCGTCTTAAATAAGCGTCTATTATAGCGTAGACTTTAATACTAAAGTTTATAAACTTCTTATAGCTATTAATAAACTATATATAATCTAGCTCTTTATAGATAGCTTTATAGCGTTATATAACCTTATACTTCGGCTTTTAATTACGTCTATATATATTATTAATATCGTAGAGAACCTTTTAAACGTAATTCTCTTATATTTAAAGTACTAAATAGCGTATCTAAAGATAGATATAGAAATAATTTCGGCTTTAATTATATCTAATACTTAACGTAATAGTTTTAAGAATAATAGCTTCTATACGCTAAAGGCGCTTTAGTTAATTTTCGATAGCACGGTCTCTTTAAGACTAATTATACTTTCGTTATATAGACTCGATAAGCCGAGTACTAACTACTATATAAGCGAGCTTTTATCGTAAGCTTTATATAATCTTCTTATTATCCTATAAGGTCTATTTATAAGCGCGTTGCACTAATAAGATAAATTTATTATTTTAGTAAAGATATTTCTTTATAGACTAGTTTAAGGTAATATCTTCTACTTTAAGAAACTTCTTAAGTACGTTATATCCGCACTTAATACTATAGACTCTATTAATCTAAGTAAGAATCTCTTTTTACGTCTAACTATATTAAACGACGAAGTCGTAAATCTTAATAGCTAATAAGCTAAAATTAACTTTAAAACGATCGGCTAGTATAGCTATATATAAATAAAGAAGGTATTAAGCGATAGATACTAGACCTACTTATATCTACTTAGTTCGAAACGTATATACACTACGAGTATATATTAATACCTAACTACTAACGCCTAAGCGACTTACAGCAGCATATATAGCTATCGGTAGCATAGCAAGGACGAGGATAGCGATAGCGATAGCGATAGCGGAAGCAGTAGCAGCAGCAATATATACGATTTTACGATTTTACGATTTTACGATTTTACGGAATATGCAAAGTCCGAAAATAATAAACAGGAAAGGTGCGATAGCCCCCGCCCGTACATATCGACTTTAGTATAATTACCTGGTCTATGTTAGTGTACTATGTCTCGCCAATTCTCAACTGCTGCTCGAACCCTGCTTGAATTTTTCTAGAACGGAACGAGCAAAGACACGGCATAGAAAACAGCTGCTAGACAGTGCATTAAGGGCAACACCAAACTGCCACCAATCGAGACTGCCAAAGTCAAGTATGCTGTAAGTCTCCTTCTATAGATGATAGTGTGCTCATTGTCATTTCAGAGGACAGCCCCATAAGTCCAAAGATCCAAAAGAACACGTCTCAGTGACTTTGTACGACAAAAACGAGGTTAGAGTCACGTCGGTCCACGTGTACAAAGATGGCACAGGGATGTTCTCCAAGGGGAAGTTCAACTGAGCAAATCCTCGAAGTACATTTGAGCGCAAGGGCAAATTTGCATGACAGACAGACTTGGTCGTGGAGTGCTTTGATTGTGCTAAGCGACCACCCTCAAATTTCTCCAGATCATCGCAACCAGTGCCCGTTGTGGGGCTGAGACGATACAATGCACTGTTTTTCACGCTCGCAGTTTACAGTCGTACTTTGTAGCATATGACATTGTGGACACAGGACGAAGATCTTAAAGCACGTTGTTTGGTACTTAGTGTTGTCGAGAATTACGAAATTCGTGCCTGTTCTTAGTATTGCCAGAAGCTTCGATCTCAATTCTCCGAATCTGGCACAAGCACGTATTCAACGTCAATTGTGTTGTACAATACGAACTTTTGCCGCTGACCCTGCGGAACAAAGCCATGTGGACAGCGTGGGCATCAATGGTCCGAAATGCTTTGAGGCAGGTTGAGCGACAATCACGTGCTGACTTGGCAGCTATCCATCTGTTCGTGTGCTGAGATGCTAGAGCGTATTTCTGTAGTGGGCTATATGAGATGGGACCGATGTGGGCAGCGTGGCATGAGTTGTCCGCAAAATCTAGCTGCGGCACAGGCGAGTCGAAATGTCATCACGTGCAGATCTCGAAGGCTATCTCTGCTCAGGGTATCAGTGGATTGGCTCTGGATGAGAACGCTTGCGACCACGTAGGAGTCGACCTGCTTGCGAGAACAAGCTCTGGCGACTTGTGTCCGTGTGGTCTCAGTGGCATGGCTGCCATATATGCGCATGTGAGAGGACGTCCTGTTCGGCACAGCGAGCGGAAGTCTGATTGGTGCATCAAGCAATCGAAGCCGTGTGTTGAAGCCAAGTCCAAAACTGGAGGTTTAGCGCTTGTAGCCGATGAGATTTGACATCACTTAGCCATCATGCCCGGGGCAGGAGCGTGCGTATTGATAGGATGGTCTTTCTTGGCTCATGCTGTATGCTGTTTGAAACACAACTGCATTCAGGCCATGCCGTGCTAAGCTAGGCAACCGAGCAGTACTTGTACTGCCACCGCTGCCACATGTGCTATACGAGCCTTGATCGACATAATCCCTCCAACACCTCCTGACTGTCCCAGCTGACCAGGGCTTGTACGACGTTCAGGATGTCGAACAGCACACTCGTCATTCACATCATCATCTATCCAGATGCCAGTATCCGCGTCGACGAAACTCATGTTGCCATTGTTGTGGAAGACGCCAGCAACGGCAAATTCTACCTCTTTCACGCGACTGAAGACACGATGACAGAGGAGGAAATGAAATACGGGATGTAAGAGCCTGAGCAGAACCTCTCGGCACCGGGACGCCTCAAAGCAGATCAATGTGCAGCATTCAGTCTCCCCGTCTCACTTGGGAAATCTGAACGCTTTCATGAAGAGCCTTCCCGTCCCTCGGCCGAGGCCCACGCGATGGAATTGCCAGATCTGGGTCAAGAATGCTCTGGCCGAGGTGGAGAAACGAGGTTATCTTGCCAAAGAAGCCGGGCTGATATACTACACCCGTGTGATGACAATCATCACGACAAACTCGACGGCAAAACAAACAACAGTCGCGAACTCAGCGCACAGGATCTAGGTGATCGAGCTCGCAAAACCAGCTATGATGCCAAGTCGGCTGGGGTGCTGTCGACATGAAAGGAACACAGCGGACTCTAACTGCTACAGTCTGTAAAGTAAGGAGGCTAATCACTAGCACTGGGGTGTGAATAGCTCCGCAGGGGTCAAATGCCACGCAGGCAAGACTGCATCGTATCTACGCTTCTCTTACTGTAGATCGGTGTACGTATTCATAATCTCGCTTTCGTATATAGCCTTTAGCCTCTATTTAGTACTGTATTCGTAGTCCTATCTATAACTACCTAGGCGAGATACGCTAAAATCTTAAGTAGTGTATTACAAAAGATTATAGTAACAATACTCTTTATCTGCTTAGAAGAGATAGACTACGCAAGCAGATAAACTAATCCTTTATCGATTATACAGCCTCTTCTATATATACTCGCGCTAAGTATAGACGAAGTATAGTATATTATAAGAGACCTTTTTAAGATTAAGAGTGGATTTAGATAGTAGATAGCAAGATCTAGGGTAGCTCTAGTAGAAGATCGTCTGTTTATTTATTACGACCTTATGCGGCTACCCTGTTAAATAAGGTAAATAAGTTAGACGAACCTGACTTATGCCTAACTTATACCTAACGCGAGCGTATATTAAGGTATATACTATAGTATATACTAGGATACATATATTACGATCCTTCTTTACTTCTAGGGTAGAACCTAGGGAGGTTAGAATATAGATCGCTAGTATTAGCTATAGTAAGAATTAGGTAATAACGAAAGAGTAATAGAATACTTAAAGGTTAAGTATAGAGATTAAGTTTAAATATAGAGTTAGTATAAGAACTAACGAGCTATAAAATATCGTATACTATATAGTATTAATAAATATATTCTTAATTAGTACTACTTAGTATACTTAGTACTACTTAGTTAAATTATAACTAATTAGACTAATTATAACTAATTACTTTCTATTACGTGCGATTACGTAAGCCTTAGCGTCTAATATCTAACTTCGAATATCTATCTATTATAGTATTTATCGCGTTTAATAAAGGTAGCCGTATAAGGTCGTAATATAAGAAATAAAGCCTTAGCCGATTATATCGCTAGTATAAAACTAGCACTAAACTATTACGATTACGGCTATTAATAGGCTACGACTTGCTATACTAGGCAACTTATACGATATATAGTTATTAAAAGAAAATATCTTAGGTTACGTAATTACCTAATTAGGAAACTTACGGCTATTTAGATAAACAAAAACCACCTTGCTATCTTGCTAATATACTAACTTATATTACTCCTTACGATAATAACCTTTTACTATATAGTATACGATATTTTATAGCTCGTTAGTTCTTATACTAACTCTATAGTTAAACTTAATCTTTATACTTAACCTTTAAGTACTCTTACTCTTTCGTTATTATTTAATCCTTACTATAGCTAATACTAGCGATCTATATTTTAACCTCTCTAGGTTCTACTCTAGGAGTAAAGGAGCATCGTAATAGTTATATAGGCCTATCGCTTAATATCTAACTCTAGGTATATATCTATTATAGGTATTTATTATATTTAATAAAAGTAGCTATATAAGGTTATAATAACTATACTAGTATTTATTAAATATATATTAATATAAATTCTTATTATATTTAACTTATACGCGTATAAGTAATTATAAGTAGCTAAAAGTAATATTACTTATATTATAAACTTTATAAGTCTTTATATATTCTATTAACTAAAGTTTAAAACTTTTCTTTTTATTACTCTTAAAACACTACGTTAGATAAGTATACTTAAGTATCTATAAGCTATTAAAAAGGTATAAATATTCGCGGCTACTTACTTATTATAAGATTTAAAGTTATTTTAACCTAGTTAATAAAAAGCTTTAATTTTTTTTAACGTTAACTTTAAAGTTCTTTAAGTCGTTTTAAGTCTTTATAGGTATATATAGTATCTTACCTTTTAATTTAATAAGCTTCTTTTAAGTTCTAAAGCGCTTTAGAGTACTAAAAGCGCTAGTTTACTTATAAGAAGCTATAGTTAAAGCGATTAAGTAACTATTAGTAATTATAAGTAGCTATAAGTATTATATATAGTTTTTTTTAAGAATCTTATCTCTTTTTATATAGCGCGAAAAAGTTAATCGTAATTACTTAAGAGTATTACTAAGCCGTTATTTAAGCCTTAAATAAGGTTAGAATAATTAAACTTACTAGTTTATAGTTAGTAGTTATATAAAAGAAAAGATTAAAGAATTATAAGTTATTATAAAGTTATAAGTACTAGTAATTAATCGTAGCCTTATAAACTACGCTAGCTTATATAAGGCTAGCCTTATATAGGCCCTATATACTGAGTACTTACGCTAAGCGGTAGTTTCTACACTATCATATGTAACCTCGAGACCTTAACCCTGTTGGCTGGACGCCTTACCTACTCATCTGTGAGGTTCGCCTTAATCTGCTCGTACTAGCGCAAGTCGTAGTTTAAACGTTGTACATCCCTTCGGCATTAAATGCACGAATAGGCCAACTCCATCAAGGTCTCGCTTCCATCATGCACCGACTCTTATTCGGTTTGGCCTCTCATGATCGTCTTCATACGGTCTGAGCTCCGACATGCAGCTAGCTACGATGGGGATGGGTTCAGACCTAAGCGTGATCCCGCTGAACATCCTTGCTGTGATGAAAGGGTATAAATGACCTGATCACCCACGTCGAAGGACCTCGACACAACAAGCAACGCAAGCATGACTGATCGATACTCTACAGTAATTGTCTTCGGACCTACCGGCAATGTTGGAGGTGCCACAGCTCTGGAAGCCAGCAAGAGAGGTGCCAAGGTCTGGCTTGCCATGCGAGATCCTAACAAGGCGATCGATGGCATAACTAAAGAACAGGAACAGGAGGGCAAGTTCGAGCGGGTCCAAGCAGACTTGACAGACGCGGATTCTATCAAGAAAGCCGTGCAGAAGTCTGGTGCTAAAGCTGCCTTCATCTATCGTGCTTTTGGCATGGACGGTGCAGTTCAAGCGTTGAAAGAAGCAGGCATCGAATATGTCGTGTTCCTCTCAAGTTTCACTATTGGGCCTCGTCAAGACCTCCGACAGATACCCGCATCCGAGCTCATACCACACATGCATGCACAGATCGAGATTGCTCTGGAGGATGTAGGCATGGCCCATGCAGCTCTGCGGCCGGCTTACTTCGCTACCAACTGTATCAGTATGAACCTCGATAAGTCCGAGAAGCCGTACAAAGCCAGGAACGCCTATCCAGACCTACGTGGTGACTGCATCACCCCTATCGATATGGGACGAGTTGGTGGGGCCGTCCTTGTCGAGCGTCCCTCGTCAGCCTCGAAGGAGGTCATATTCCTCTGTGGACCACAACTAATCACACCGGATGAGCAATGGAACACCATCAACAAGACCTTAGGTCAAAACATTGAGGTCGTTCATGAGAGCTCCGAGGAATACAAAAGTTACCTCCTCAGAAAGGGCTTGCCGCCTCCACTGGTTGACTACTTGACCAGCACCATGGCTGGGCAGACGCTGGAAAGCTGGTATCCGGATAATCTTCACGAGGAATGGGTGGCAAACATCAAGAGATATTCCGGATATGAGCCAACTTCTTTTGAGGAGTTCGCAAAGACCCTGACATTGACTTGAGCAAGGTTTTACATGAGCTTCAGTGACTGAGCAGGACCTGGACATGGCAAACCTTCAGTGCGCCCCACGTCTGCCTCCGCACAATACAGAAGGTGGCCTGCCTGGATGTGACGGCATCCATAGGTTGAAATGTAATTCAAAGCGAAGCCAAGCAAACGAAGATGAAGCATACAATTCTGTTCCTATCTTTACACTTTCCATACAGGCGAGCTTTCCCAAGGTAGGTGAATCGTTCGTCTTGCATTACGGATTCTGGATGAGGTCAATCTCTCTAGTCGATGCCTTTTTTGTAGTGTACGAGTAGTGAAAACCCGACGACAGCCACGTTGCGATGTGACGAGTCCTCGCGCCCTCGTCTCACGCTTGGCTCCGGTTGGCAGATCTTGTCAGATGCCCGACGCTGCTGAGGCCTTGTCAGTCTAGTCGCGGCAGGTTTCCGCATTCCACTTGAGCTTGACCTGGAAGCAGGTCTACGGTCTGTAGCAACGTAGATTCCAAAAGCCGTGAGCGGCGAGTGACACAACGTTGCTGGAGGCGATTGTACCATACAATCTTGCACTCAGCCGGAAGTCTCATTCGTCCGTCCTTCGGCCGAGCGTTCCAGGACACCGGGAAAGCTTTCCGGCCGTCCAACCGTACATGGTCGACCGTCTCTTGTTTGCCTAGATAAGAACCGTGAGTGGCAACCCTGTCACTCTCTTTTACAAATCATGTGCTCTATTTGTGCTGCGTTGAGTATTGTTGACGGTATAAAGCGAAACCCATTCTAAAGACTAAGTGTACAGCAGGAACAGTAAAATCTTGGACTCGTTACAAACCAGCAGACACGGTCTAAAGGTACTGCATCATGTCTACTGAAACACGACTCGGCTTCATCGGTCTCTCACCGAGCACAGGTGGATCTGGCGCAGGAGGCTCATGGGCAGCCAAATCCCATCTCCCATACCTGCAATCAGATCGCAATGCGGGCAAGTACAAGATCGCGGCCCTTCAAAACTCAACAAAGGCATCTGCTGAGAGCGCAGCAAGCAAGTTTGGTCTCGGAGACGTGAAATGCTATGGCAATGCTCAAGACATCGCAAATTCTGATGTCGACATTGTCGCCGTGTCGGTCAACGTTCCATCCCATTATGATGCTGTTATGCCGGCATTGAAGGCCGGGAAAGACGTCTTCGTGGAGTGGCCACTAGCTCGAAACTTAGCCGAGGCCGAAGAAGTGACACAGCTGGCGCGCGAAAAGGGTGTGAGGACGCTCGTCGGCTTGCAGGCGCGTCAAAATCCGTCTGTGCTGGCAGTGAAGAAGCTGGTCGAATCGGGCGATCTTGGCGAGATCCTTGGATCGACGATGCATGGGTACGGCTTGGTATTCGGAGCGGTGAACCCTAAGAGCTTTGCCTACGGATTCCCTGTTGAGGCTGGTGCGAATCTCCTCACGATACCCTGTGGACACGCCATCGATGCTATGTGTTATGTGCTTGGCGAAATGAACTATGTCTCTGCCACACTTGCAAACCGCCGACCGAAGTTTCAGGTGGCAGATGGGGACGGCAAGATCGTTGGTGAAGACACGAAGACTGCCCATGATTACATTACTGTCTCTGGCACTCTTCAGAAGTCAGGTGGCGTGGTTAGTGTCGTCTACGAAGGTGGTCAGAACCCGTCCGGCGGTCCAGGATTCTTCTGGCAGATTAATGGTACTAAAGGAACGGTCGTTCTGGAAGGTGACACGGGTCACCTGCAGATGTACCAACCTAAGGTGAGGTTAGCGAAGGCAGGGGAGGAGGCAAAAGACCTGGACGTGAAATGGGTTGGCGCCGACTTTGGGTATGCCGTTGGCGAAGCCTGGAATGCATTTGCTGGCAAAGGAGATGGCCATGTTACTACCTTTGAAGATGCCCTTCTGAGACACAAGATGATTGAAGCAATCTACAAGAGCAACGACAGCGGAAGGAGAGAGAGCTACATCTAAACGAAGGCTCCTTTTCATGAATGCCTAGCCTGTATTCCTCCTCTTCCAGGGCCGCGCGGTATTCATCACTGGCTAGTAGTGCTTTTCCGTTATGTCAACATCCTCGACATCGACACCGTCCACATACCATCTCCCCTCAATGCCCTCCTCTGGCACCGAAATACCATCCCCGTCACGACCGAGGAGTACATCGTTCCCTGACATCATCCTTTTGCGCATCTTCCCTCCATCCTGCCTCTGTCAGCATCGCGCGCACGCCATCGCAATCTTGCGAGAACCTACCTTCTCATCGAAAGTCCAATCCTCCAGACCGTAGCATCTTTTCCATTTCATACCGTCTTCCCTGTCTTGGTACTCATACCAGAACTGTACAGCGATCAAGCCAAGCCATCTCTCTTCCCCTTCATATCCTTGGAGACGCTGCGGCCCCGCGATGCGCCTGTTCTCGAACGCAAACAACTCCTTCCGCAAACGGTAGTTCTTCTCACGAGCCCATTTCATGGTCAGAAGTCCTTCGATCTCTTTTGTACCTTTCACGAAACAGTGCCGATTGCGCCATACCGAGTCAGGAGTATAAGCCGCAGCGACTCGCGCCGGATCACAACCGTTCCACAGCTGTTGAGCTGTTTTGAGCTTCTGGACAGCTGTTTCACGTGTGAATGGGGGAGTAAGAGTAGCCATACTGCTTTGGTAGATACGAGAATCGACAACTTACAGCTTCGGACGACTCAAAGGGTGGAAGATTCTTTTTTCGCGAAATAGTACTCGTCCTTAAAGAACGTCGGCTACGTTAAACTTTGAAGCATGGTTGCTTGCTTTAGTGCACTCGCGAAGCAGGAAGTTAGGTGACATGCTCTGGGTACAATCACAATTCTCGGGATTGGTGCGTGAGTGGGTCGCTGACTAAGCGCGCCTGGCGCTGTTACATCGCGTCTCGCTGTTGACTGCTTGCTTATTGTTCCTGGCTTTGGTGCTGTAATACACTATCATGGTGACCACATTCATTGTAAATACGAGACTGGCTTGATTACTGTGGCATTAACGTTACGCTTGGCCTCTGCAGGCAGCCAACGTGGTTCAGGGCCTTGATGACCTCCACTTTTTCCTGGTGTCACCTGTACTAGTACTTGATCCCTACTTGTCAATCCATATTGCGAATCTTTATCGTCTTCGAATGCCGAACCGAGCTCTGGTGCTCGGTCGATTCCGTCATGTTGCCTTGTCCAGCCCCTTCTGGCGAGAGAGTAGGTGTTGGTGTGGGTTTGCGCAGAAGTGCCAGGCGATGTTGAGAATCTTCTGCCTCTGAAGAATGTGATATAGGATCTTAGCAGCACCATATTCGCGGCTATGGCACCCACTCCAAGTCCCAGATTGCCCCAGATTGCTGCGATTGCATAATCCCAGGACAGGTCGTTGGTCTTGAGCCCTAGCGATCTGGCTCGAAGAACGGCGCAGATTGTGGCACTGAGCTTTGTTAGCAACGGACACGTAACAGGATATGGCAACTTACCACAAGCCCATGGACATAAGCGCACAAATGCCCAACTTCTTCTTGAGCTTCATCGTAAGCCTCCAGACAAGAGCTGCAGGCATCAAGGAGTATATCACATCCGTGATGATGCTAAAGCCGACCTGGATGTAGATGGAGTATATACGGTACTTATTCGGCCAGCATGTGCCGGCATCTGTGTCCCAGTATGCACTCATTGGTCGGCACTCGGCGAACAGCACTATGAGAACTTCTAGATTAGTAAGTACAAGGCCGGCGATAAGTGTCCATTGGAATATGTTGGACTTCTTCGACTCCTTGATGCGCATTATTAGTAGCCCGATGGAGATTTTCATCAGGCATAAGGCGATAAAGAGAAAGATCTGGCCCAGCCAGCTGAGAAACTTGGTATACGTGTATTCGTCCTCGTTGAGATCATTTTGGTGACGACCATATCCGGCACGGACCGCGTGGATATTGATTGAGTACCGGATGACTGTCATAAATGTAGCAGCGACCATGAGGACGTCGTCAGCACCAAAGGCTCGACGCGAGATTCGTACCGTCACCCGAAGCCATGTTGTGAGAATTGCGATGAATCCGAGAATGGATGAAGAAGTGATCAGAGCAACGCCAACGGAGGAAGGAGTAAATTCGGGCATCGTCGTGTCGCAGGCTAGGGTACAGCGAACGTGTATTGTTGCATTATCTCCCACTCGTGTGGTTCGTGCTAGACAGCTGCCCTCGTTGCCCTGGTGCTCGAGTGGGCGAGGATGTTCAACAGGAAGATCCCCATTTCAAAGCGAGCGAGGAGAAGGTGACGAACACAGCACGAAAGCGGCTGATGACTTGCAGGCGTACCAGCCCAGCAGAAGACGTCTTGTTCTGCGCACCTTCATGTCGCAGGTTGGCTACCCAAGCATGGATGCGAGGCAGATCGGGCTTGATCGACAACCTGCACCCTAGAGGCATGATCAGACTGGACTAAAGGATTGTTTCGCCATCACTAGCACAAAGTTATTGTAAGTCACTAACCTCACTTTTCGACGAGGCGCCAGGGTATGCCGAAGACCCGCGACCATGATACTTGGTACTCATCTTCCCGCTAGTTCGTTCATTTTCGTATCTAGGTTCTGGAGAGCGTGCCATATGGTGGAGGTGGTTGACCTTTTCTAACTACTGACACTGCGCATTCGTCTGCCCTATCGATGAGCATAAGAGACCGCGTCCGGGGAAATGGATCAAGCTATGCCTGTTCGTCATTGACCCTATATAAATACGCTTTCAGATCAATAGCGGACCGGGGAAGGCACGATGCAGGAGCGCCGCGAGCCTATTAGCGCTGATCGGATGTTTAGCCTGGATGTGGCTGCAGAAACTTCAGCCACGATCAAAGAGCTTGATCTCGAAGTCTTTCCTGCATGAGTGTTCTCAAGCCTTCCTGCCAGAAAGCTGCGAACCTATCAATTGGCGAGGGTGGTGCAGCGGTTTGATCGCACTATCTCCAATCTGCTCATGCTAGTTGTGTATCGTCAGCTTGGATATATTCGAGGAAGCGAATCTTCGCCTGATGCTCAACAGCAGCACATGCATAATCCTGGCTCAAGCGACTCACGTAGCATACACTTGCCGTGCAAGGTCAAGCGAAAGTCCACAATCCTGGCATCCTGCCTTGATTGTTCTGTTCCTACATTGAGATGCCACCTACCAAATCGGCAGTTGAACTATCATGCCGAGCCGCCTGAAACATAAATCATGCAGCTCTCACCGACGCAGTCTTGCTCTCCAGAATTGTCGTGTGGCGCTCTCAACGAAGCAAGATGCGCCCCAGTAACCGCACGAAACTCGTATTGCTCTGGCTGAACGGGTTAATAGGTGCCAATGCTTACGCCACGGTGGGAGACTGTCTGGCTGGGGGTGACAGCCACGATTTCGTAAGATAGCTTAAACAAGGTTGAGCACACGCTGACAGCTGCAGGTCGTGATTGGCGGAGGCACGGCTGGGTTGGCGTTTGCGTCGAAGTTGAGCCAGGAACGACCTAACGACAAGATTGTCGTTTTTGAGGCAGGATCCGACGGTCGTGAAGACCAGAGAATCTATATACCATGGATGAAGGTTAGTGATTGTTTAGCACAAGGATCGCACGGGTGGATGCTCATCTGATGTAGGGCAGCGCTCTTGGCACTGAATATGACTGGAACTTCACCACAACACCCCAACCTAATGCCGATGGCAGGGTCCTGCCACAAAATCGTGGAAAAGTCTTGGGAGGCAGCTCGGCCGTCAATCTCATAGTCTGGGATAGGGGCACGAAAGACGAGTTCAACTCATGGGAAGCTCTGGGCAATCCAGGCTGGAATTGGGGCACAATTTATCCCGATCAGCTTCTTGCTGAAAACTTCCTGCCGAATTACACGATATACGGCGACAAAGGCACCGCACAAGGCGGTCCCATTGGCACCGCGATCGAAGAATATGCATGTGAAGCAGCCAATGCTTTCTTCCCAGCAGTAGAATCCCTTGGTGTTGAATACAACTGGAACTCGTTAGCCGGCGACTCCTTGGGTTCATCAAATCAACCTAGATCAGTCAGTGGTATCACGCACACAAGGTCCTACAGCCCAGATTACATGAAGCTAGCAAGCTCGAACATGTGCGTGCAGCTCGATGCCAGGGTTGCAAAGATCATAATCGAAGACGAAGACGAGCTGGTCGCAGAGGGAGTGCTTCTCACCTCTGGCGAGCAAGTCATGGCAAATAAGGAGGTGGTGCTGTCTGCAGGGTCTCTCCAGTCACCAGGCATCCTTGAGTTGTCCGGTATTGGCAACAGCACACTTCTTGAAGCTCCTGGCATAGAGTCCACTCACCATCTACCAGGAGTTGGCGAGAATCTACAAGATCATATGCGAATTCAAAACTCATACCAAGTCAAACCTGGTGTTCTGTCAGCTGACGAGCTTCGAAGCAATGCAACATATCGCCAACAGCAGCTCGCGCTATATAACGCCTCCATGCCGAATATTTACTGGAGCTCGCGCAACTCGTACGCTTTCCTCAATTGGGATCAAATTGAGGGTGCGGACGCAGAACTGCTTACCACTCTTGCCTTGCAGGCAGTCGAAGCAGACAACAGGACTATTAGCAGGCAGAAGCTGGAGTTCCTTATGGACCCCGCAAAGAAAGCCGATGTGCCACAGCTGGAGGTCTTCCTCGCAGATGGATATTCCGGCAAGTTCGGTTACCCAACTGACAACACGACAGCCGCCTACAACGATGGCTTCTTCACGATTTATGGGGCTCTCGAGCATCTGTTCTCCCATGGATCCGTGCATATTACATCCACAAACATCTCTGTGCAACCGGAGATCAATCCCAATTACATCTCGACCGAATATGATCTTCAAGCTCTCGTGACTGCAGCGAAGTATCTGCGCGAAATCGCATCCACTCCCCCACTGAATGCACTCTGGGTCAAGGAATATGAGCCAGGCAAGCAGGTACAAAGCGACCAGGGTTGGGCGAACTATGTGCGGAACTCGAGCTTCACGATCTATCATCCAACTGGAACCTGCGCGATGCTGCCGCTTGAGGACGGGGGTGTTGTGGATCCCGAACTCAAGGTGTATGGCGTTAAGAGCTTGAGGGTTGTAGACGCGAGTATCATTCCGTTGCTCGTTAGTGCACATATCCAGACTGCGGTATACGGTATCGCGGAACGAGCTGCGAAGATGGTAGCGGAGGAGTGGCAGGAGTGGGAGCAGTGGGCCTAGAGTCATCATAGAAGCGTTCCTGGGCTGTTATCAGAGTTTCGTGGATAATTTTGGGCTGTATACTGATCCGTAGAGAACCGCATGCTCAAACAAATCAAAATGAGATGAGGATTCCGGACAGCGACTATCAGCACCATCAGAGCAACCAATTCATGACATGCTAGAACGTTATCTTCCTCCGTGCTAGCAACCGCTCCGACCTTGTCCCGAACAGGGTGCCAGGTACGAGGCACAATGTTACTCCATATTCGCACACGCTCTATACCATGTACCCGTATAACCCTCATTCTGCTAGCAAAGTGACCGTTAGTTGCTCATGCTTCTCTTCATCTTCTCAAACTCTGCGGTCATCCTCTGCAGTTAAGGCACCCCAGTCGTTCCGTCGCTGTAGCTCACAGTACGGTCGAATAGCCGAGGTCGGAAATCAGAGCGACCTCCGGTATCTCGGCCAAGGTTGGGACTGATATCAGACTAATCAGCGTATTCGCACTGCCAGTTAAGGGTTCTGAGCACATCGTGGAAAGACATCCAGACGAAATTTGCTGGTGGAAAAGCAAGGTGGTTCCCATTTACATGCATGCACAAGTTTGGATCGACCGGTATCTCATCAGGAATTAGCCGTGACCAAACACTAGGCGACCCCGAATTCCTCGAGACGGGGTTTGTGATACACAGACCGGCGAGGTCTTCTACGGGACTCTTGAAGATTTCAGCCGGCGCGGAACTCATTGCACGTTCCCGCACTCTAGATCACGAGTCCACAAACTGCTGTTGGGCTAGAGCATCTTAAGCACTTGCCAAGCAGACCTGTCCTCTGACGAACACCCATTTCCCAACTGTCTGACCATCTTCCATATCAACAACAAGAGGCAGCCATGGCCGGAACAACCAACGGCGCGCAAGAATGGTCCCTACAGACACCACCTCCCCTCCCACAAGGCTACGATAAACACCACATCGTCATGCTCGAAGCCGTTCATCTACCGCTCGCAGAACTCCCCTTCCCACACACAATAGACAAACACCTGCGCACTTCGCCCGACCAGATAGCCGAACGCATCAAATCTGCTACGATAGTCATTTCCAACGTTATCGACGTCAAGGCCTCAGACATGGACCATGCACCTCACATGCAGCTGCTCGCTATCCTCGCGACAGGAATGGGCTGGGTCGACAAGCCGTATTGCGCCAAGCGGGGCATCAGCGTCGTCAATGCACCGAGCGCGAACATTCCGGCTGTGTCGGAGCATTTTCTGGGTCTTTATTTCGCGAGCAGGAAGCGCATTGGGGTGATTAATGAGCTAGTGCATACGAATGATGAATGGGTGAAGACGGGAAGTTTGACGAAGAAAGTGTGGCCGCAGGGACCGCCGTTAGGGTGTAGTCAGGAGACGTTGGGGATTGTTGGGTATGGTGCTTTGGGGAAGAGGATTGAGTCTCTGTGTAAAGGGATAGGCTTCAACGAAGTGCTGATTGCGGAGCGGAAAGGAGCCAAGCAGATCAGAGAGGGTCGAGTTCGATTTGAAGAGGTGATACAAAGGTGCACGACTTTTTGCATTGTTTGCCCGAGAGAGCCGGACACCATCGATCTGATTGGCGAGGAGGAGCTGAAGATGATGAGGCCTGATGCGCTGTTAATCAACATTGCTCGAGGTGGCATTGTGAATGAACTTGCATTAGCGAAGGCATTGAAGGAGGGCTGGATATTTGGAGCAGCAACGGATGTCCTGGACCAAGAGCCTGGTGGCCCGGGAACAACGCCACTGTTGCCTGACCTGGAGAAGGGTGAGGAGGAAGTGCCGAACTTGATTGTCACGAGTCATGTTGCCTGGTTCTCACAAACCACGATTGCGAAGCTGCAAGGTATCAACCGTGATGCCATGACGGCGTTCGTTGAAGGGAGAATATACGATCCGAGAATCAGAGCTTGTGTTGCGGTTCATGATGGCAAGATCTGGAAGCAAACATAGATAGAAATCACAACAGATCGCCGATGTGGTAGACTGCTGCGCTATGATTCGAATCATGGCAACCGCAATGTCAGTAGAATGCCTCAGCCAGCCTCAGGAAGGCCGTCACTTTTTGGAAACTGATGAATTGTTCCTCTCAAGGCTAGGCGTGGGGGTGATGATGATGCTGCGTGACGAGTCGTACCCTAGTACTTGGATCAATAGGCAGGTCGCCTCGAGCGTAAGGTGGATATAGTCTGTCGATCCGAAACAGTCATTACCGGTCTCAGTCAGGCAGCTACACCTGAAGCGCAGGCTGACATGATGAGAACATGAACAGCACTGCACAGAGATAGAGTCTTTTCGTCAAGTGTACATGGATCAAAGTCCGGTTACCAGCGTATACACTTCGAGGACACAGGGTTGGCGTAAGTGCTGTCCTATCGGTAGACATGGGCCGTCACTTTCGGCCTGCTTCCGTTACAAACGGGCCTGTCACAAGGAGAGTGGTCCTGTCAGTCTTGAGAGTTTCCATCGATAACTTGAGTCATACGGCAGACACTAGAGCGTGTTTGCCTGATGAGCAGGTTAGATGCAAACAGTCCAGAAAGCAATTGTTACGTAATGATACTCGTACTGCGTTGAAGAACCCAAACGTCCGGTCAGCAGGGGAGGTGGAGTTTCAATTCCCACTTGGGCTTAGCGTCTTGTCGAGCCAAGAGTTCGAGTTGCCCACACCACGTTCCCTCCAAAACTGATAGCCTGCGGTCGGAATCTTGACATCGCAGCCAGCTTCACCTCTACGAACGACTTTAGATCACAACCTTAGTCGCAGACTCAGAATCAATCGAGATGTCTACCGCCGAGCTCGCAACCTCATACGCCGCCCTCATCCTGGCCGATGACGGTGTCGAAATCACTGTGCGTTCTTCCTGAGATCCTGATTGTGGGAACACAGCAAAACAGGGTGCTAACATGGTTGCGATTTACAGGCCGACAAGCTTAACGCCATCATCAAGGCCGCCAACGTGCAGGAAGTCGAGCCCATCTGGTCCAACCTCTTCGCCAAGGTCAGTAGCGACAGAACCGCAACCACCCTACTCCAGCTCGTTGCAACGACTGCGAGTATGCTAGAAGGACTAGAACGCTGACTAGGCTTAACACAGGCTCTTGAGGGCAAGGATGTCAAGGACATGCTCCTGAACGTCGGATCTGGTGGCGGTGCCGCTCCAGCTGCTGGTGGTGCTGCCGGTGGTGCTGCCGCTGGCGGCGCTGCTCCAGCTGAGGAGGCTAAGGAGGAGGCCAAGGAGGAGGAGAAGGAGGAGTCCGACGAGGACATGGGTTTCGGTCTCTTCGACTAAGCGCATCCACATGACGATACATGACGCCTTGCACGACGACCTGTTAGAACCTTCCCACCAAGCGTACAGCCTAGAAGAGAGATGCACATTATCGTGGACTTCGGAGCCTTGAGCTGGCGCATGGGGGTCGTCAGACATTCGACAAATTCCGAACAAATCCTCGAGAACTACGGTCCGGGACGAGCTTTTGGCAGGCGAAGACTCATGCGGACATTGAATCAAAACAAACATTGCCTTGAGATCTTGAAGTTCGAGAATCGAATGTCGAATACAATTCTTCACCAGATCCATGCTGTGTTCAGGCAAGTTGTGACACAAGTTTGAATCCGCCTAGCACCCGTCCCCAACCACTATGTGAACCCAGCCCTCGATTGCGCTGAATTATTTGTATGTCCATCGATGCCAGCTGCAGATCAGGTAGTGAGTGTCCGTATTGCGTTCGTAATCAGCTGTGAGTCTGCAGATGTGCTTCTGTAAAGATTGTGCTGTCGCCCGCATTTCGTCAAAGTGCACCTCTTAAGAGCCCCGCTGGTGTTACAGGCACGTTGTTACAGGCACGCACTAGTGCAGATAATTCTTGGGCTTTCATACCCAATACGCATTCTATCGGCGTGGGAATTATCGCGCACAATCTGAAATCATCGGATGTGTTCTAGACGTGCAGCTGAACGTGCAGCAAGTACATCTGGCACACGGGCAACGGCACGACGGAACCGATCGGATTTCGGGTTGATACATGTCTAGTGTTGAACTCTCCACACCTCCACCTGCGACTTCCGGGCACATTCGGTGACAACTGACTTCCCCTCGTCGCCTTGACCTGCTTGTTTGCTTCAACACTAAAGCCTGGCTCTTGCTCCTTGGTACAGACCCTGCTCTTAGATTGTCCTGCCCACAAACTGCTGCTTGCAACACTTCATTTGGAAAAGGTTCACCATAGCTCTACCCTCAAACCACTTCAGAAGCATAGAGTATGGCTAGGTGCAGCAGAAGCGGCATATTCGACTGCGCTTCGAATAGACAGAACAGACATTACTTGCTGTACTCGTAACAACGAGCAACAAGCGCAGAGCTTTACGCCGCGAGTACGACTGTCCACTCACGAAGCACCAGATTCTGTAGACAGTCAGCCTCGCCAGGCTTGGGGATATCCAAGACGCAAAGCGCTCGCAGCAGACTGAGAAGGCTGGGCACACCCCGCGCGGCTATCACCTGCCAGAAGAGTCTTCCCCGACGACGATGGTCTTCCTCACCGAGAGCTGGTTTTGGCGAGGTACCCAGTCTGCAGTCTTCTATTACGCGTCATGTACGCCCTGGGTTGAGTATAAGTACAAGAAGAAGCGCAGGAAGGATGCCGCTAGGTCTCGGAAAGACAAGACTGACAACACCATCTACACGCAACCAGGTGTCACGAGACAGCCTGCACCATTCCAAACGAACGAAGAATGGGCCCAAGAGATAATGGAGGGTCCAGGTCCGCCCAAAGGATGGAAGAAAGACGAGATTTGGCATAAATATCAAAACCGGATTAAGCTCGAAGACATCCAACCTCGAGCTCGAGCCGAGACAGGCACTTCTACTTCGTCGCGCACCAGAAGTGATTGGACAGCTGTTGACAGCCCGACCTTCATTACGGCCCAACAGCTACCAGCAGTACCTTCGCCCAACGGCAGTCGCAGCGTTCAGAGCATTGGAGAACAAGGCCCGAAGGAAAAGATCCCCGAATTGAGGCAGACCCGCAGCGCGGTTCAGTCTCGTGTTGGGATTTGTGATCGTGATGTCTCCCCTGGAGTGTCATCCACAGCGGTCGGAAGCCAACTGAGTCCTTCGCCAGATCATACGAACAGCCTTCGCCCGATCCCCTCTCCCATCACCGAGACCATTGGATCAGAACGCTCGTCTTTCGAATCATCGACATCCTCTGGAAATAGGCAAGTCACACCACGACAGTCCGTGGACAGGAAGCTCTCAGCTGCGATGGATGGCATTAGAGATACCATGCGAGCGGCACTCCAACCAGAGAAGTGGAACTGGATACGTTATGACAGGGACGACGAGATCCTGCCAAGTCTGAATGAGAAGATGAAATCCATGTGGGAAAGCATGAAGGTGAACGTGGGTGCTTTAAGCGATGAGGCCGCAGCCAAACTGAAGCAGATCGAGCCCAAAGAACCGGAGCCAGAGAGCGAAGCGAGCAAGTGGCAGCGAGGCACTCATCCAGCAGTCAACCACCTTCACCCGCCTATTGTTTCGCAACTACCATACAATCGAGAAGAGGCTAAATGGATGTTGATGCCTGCGCCGTCAGCCGATGTTATGATGGGTAGACGACGACCCGACCCATTCACCGACACGAACAGACGTCCACTGTGCGTGATCGGAAGAGCTGAGGTTGCGGAAGAGCCGAAGAGTGCTGTGGTGTCATCGCCTGTGAGCTCTGATGAGGAGTTCGCCAGTTCATCAGATGATGAATCGGAGCCTGGCTGGGCGCATGTGCAGAGACCGCAGCGCGCCCATCTCGTGGGATACCGCCACCGATCTATATCTTGACAGACGATATCTCACTTGTAAAGAGCGCTGGTGTTTTGGGGGACTACGGTTGGGCTACGTCACATGGCGTCATTGTGATAGAGGAGTTGAATATAGACATGTAAACGAAATTAGAAAGCTGTGATCATGGTGGGTAAGACACTCCGATCTGGGTGGACAACAAGAGACGAACCCCCCGCCAGACTGTCCTGTTGAGCTGTAACTTTCATGAGATAAGCATTAACGCATAACTTGCTCAGCTTCGGCACTCGAGAGTCCATGCCTTAATATGATGTTCGTGATGAAGACACGTAAACTGCTCTCACAAGCGAGCACAATTTAAGGTTTCCTTGGATGACCGGCAGGAAGCAAGGCGATCGGAGGTCTGAGTGGAGCGTTTCAGCGGCGTTGATAGACCAGTGCAGTGCATTAAAGTGCACAGCCTCTCCTCACATTGCTGGCAATAATATAACCATCAGTCCTACTGCTCGGCTTTTCCTGCGATTGACACCATCGTTACTTCTGTGAAACTCCCCTGTGAAGGTGCTTTCAGCTTCTCCGAAATCGAGCAAGTGGTGACACCTGCAGTGCGTTCGCGTACAGTCTGAAGTCTTATCCCTGCTTGACTTGCTGCAGTCTCCCGTCCAGTCGACAACCCGACATCTCCTGAGACTCATCGAGGATCATAGTGGAAGTTGCTTCTGGAACACAAATCACGTCCGCCCAATTCAACCATCCAGTGAGGGCACGACAGTCTTTTGGACGCCTCTACTGATTCCTTTCCACCGCCCATCCCTAGCTCAACGGCCTCATCGTCAAGCCTCCGGTAGAGTCGATCAACGCTCTCCTGCCACTGCGCTAGAACACCTAAACAGAGCTAGTATCACAGGTTGACCACCCAACCGCTTCCTGTACTGCCATTCTACACAACACTCGAAGCTCAACATGTCGACCTCGTACGTCTCCGTTGCTCTCTCGTATGGGCTTATGATTGTCGTTGGCGGTGTCGCCACCTACATCTACAAACCAGAACTGGTGACCAGGCTGCTGCCTGCTGCCGCTCCCTCACAGCAAGCCAACATCACAGACGAGCAGAAGCCGGCGAACAAGAAGAAAAGCAAGAAGCCGAAGACAGTGAAAGACGCAGCCGATCAGGTCTCAAGTGTTGTGTCTACCGGCACAGAAGAAGCGTCCAGAACAAGCAAGAAGAGGAAGATCTCACCACCAGTCAACAACACAGTTACAGCTACAGCAGCAAATGGCCAGAAGAAAGAGCTGCCAAGGGATACTGAGAATGATATCACCGACAAGGACTTTGCACAGCAGTTAGCTAAGGCTCAAGCTGGCACCAAGCTCCAAGCAAAGACACAGCAGAAAGGTCCTGCACCAGGACGATTGGCTGCCTCGCTGCAGCCGACCAAGTCCGGCCGAAGTAGCACTGCGGAGCTTTCTTCTAGTGCAGCTGGGGACGCCGACGATGACATGTCCTCGGGCGAATCTCCTCAGCAACGTCCTACCTCTGGGCGCGATGTCTCTGACATGCTCGAGCCTTCTACTGCAGCACCCGTTTCCCTGCGCTTAACTAATGTCACTGAACCCAAAAAGCCGAAGCAAGCCCCCAAGCAGTTCGAGCAAGTCGAGACTAAGAAGCAGAGAGCTGCGCGGGCTAAGCGAGAAGAGCAGAAGAAACTCAACGAGGAATCTGACAAGCTGCATGAGCAGAAGAAGCAAGAGCAGTTACGGCGAGCTCGAATGGCTGCGGGGACATCGAACCAAACCAAGGCCAACAATTTCGTTGCAAGCACGTCGAATGCCTGGCAGAACAAGCCATCGGGTGCTACTTCGGGATCCAGCAGTTCAGCTGCCCCCCTACTAGACACGTTCGAGACACCAACCACTACCAAAGAATCAGTCCAAGCACAGCCGGCCCCCACCGCTGCCAATGGTAGCTCTTCCAACAACAACGCCGCCGACTTGAAGTCGCAGATGGGCAGAAACGCAGCTAGTGCCGTTACAGCTTCGGGACGAGAGAGTGGCACATGGGCTGAACAGATGTCGGTGTCGGAAGAAGACCAAATGAACATAGTGCGCGAGCAACAACAGGATGATGCTTGGAAATCTGTCCAGAATAAGAAGTCCAAAAAGAAGGGTCGCAAGGAGGGCGACACAAGCAGCGAAGCAAGCTTTACTGTTTCATCCCGGCCATCATCACAGTCCCGGGTCGCCAAGCCCCAAGCTAACGGCGCGAAAACAAACGGAGCCACGAAGGCCCAGCCCAGCGTCAACCGTTTCGTGACCATTCAACCCGCCGCCAACACGAGTGGACTTCAGGAGGACGACTGGGCAGCATAAGTCACATCTCGAGGACTTCCAGATGGCTGGCGTCGACGAAGGGTAATCACCGGCGTCCTAGCAGATGAGATTTACTTTGACTGAGCAAAAATGCAGTGAGCATAATAGCAGGGCATAGCAGTTGTCCCGCCGCGTGGGCTAGCAGGACCAGGTTTTGACTTTTCTTTCTATTTACGAGAGCTGGTTGAACAGATACCACGGTCATGGGAGGCACATGTTTGCTGTGCGTCTTGAGAACAGTTCATTGTGATACCAGGCAGACGGAGAGCAAGTCCAAGGGACTATGTAGTGTACTGTACACGAGCTAGACAACCTAGAGAAAAAAAATGGCACTTTTCTTCAAGCAGAGTGCACGCATACTAGCATAATTCTATGGTAGCTGAGTACTCATCCTGTGTCAAATCAAGACGAACACGTTCCGACGATGCTCGAGCCAGATTAGCCCAATCATACCTCGAATCTGGTATTGCGTGAAGGCGACGATACCGTGTACTGTAAGCGTGCAAATAGGGGGCGTTTTAGGGCTTTCGTCAGGAGTGGCCCAGGCGGCACATGCATGGGTGGGCCCGTGAGGACCTGCATGTGCACCCGTTGCTTTTAAACCACAAAACCGTGTCCTTTCAAGCCAGGAATATCCCACTCGTGACAAGCACAATTACCGCTGTAGCAATACTCTCCCTGCTGTAGTCGTCGACACGTCAACTCTCTTTTACGTCGACTTGACCAACGCATCAATCCATCGACATCTGCAGCATCCCACCCATTACCCTTGATCACAGCATCAATCCTAAGCACGAGCACACCACACACCACAGCCATGTCCCAAATCCGGGGTACAGCAGGGTACAACCTGGGAATGAACAACCAGTTTGGGGGACCGAGAAACAACAATGCGACCAACGATCCCAGTCCCTTAGATCAGATTCGAGCACAGACGAGCAAGATAGAAGACTTCTTGAATACGATGAGCGAACCTCTCAAGCCGTGAGTACAAGCTCCCCATGCCCTGCGCAGGCACACTACGGATTCGAAGTTGCTGACCAAGAACAGATATCTACCAGCCATAGGGCGTTTCCTTATTGTGGTAACATTCATCGAAGATGCCCTGCGGATTATCACGCAATGGAGTGACCAGCTCCTCTACTTGAAGGATTTCCGGCACAGTGAGTACAGCCATCGCTTAACCAGGAGCGAGCAGAAGCAGTAGGAAGAGCAAAAATTGACTGTATTACAGTACCCTGGGGTTTCACCCACATGTTCCTTGTCTTCAACATAGTCACCATGTCGACCTGCGCAACCCTCGTCATCATGCGCCGCTACTCCGAGTACGCAGTCGGTGGCCTTCTCGCAGTCGTGGTAGTCCAAGCCCTTGGCTACGGCCTCATCTTCGACCTCAACTTCTTCCTACGAAACCTGTCCGTCATGGGAGGCCTACTTATGGTCCTTGGAGACTCGGCCGTCAAGAAAAGCAGGGCTTTTGCCGGACTGCCGACCATTGATGAGAAGGACAAGAAGATGTACATCCAGCTTGCGGGTCGCATCTTGCTGATCTTCTTGTTCATTGGCTTCGTCTTTGCGGGAGAATGGGGCTTCGGTAGAGTCGTGGTCAGCTTGTTTGGCCTGGTAGCGTGTATTATGGTCGTGGTCGGCTTCAAGGCGAAACTGAGCGCCATTCTCCTCGTTGTCCTTCTGAGTGTGTTCAACCTCTTGGTGAACAATTTCTGGACGGTAAGCATAACTGCCGAGACTCTGCCATACAAAGACTAATCTTGATTCCAGCTGCACCCTCATCACCCTCACAAAGACTTCGCCAAGTACGACTTCTTCCAGATCCTGTCCATTGTTGGTGGACTTCTGTTGCTGGTCAACATGGGTCCAGGTTCAATCAGCGTGGACGAGAAGAAAAAGGTGTACTAGAGGTCGCCGTCAACATCAATATCACAATCAAAACCACAACCACGAAAGAGGGTGACATTTGGATATGTCCACGTCTTCGAATACGAGGTCGACGACGGAGATGAGCTACGCGAAAACGACATATGCTGTGAAAGCACATGCACGAAATCAGGGTTGAAAGCGTTACAGCTTGCGACGAAGAGTTGGCCCGAGACGGCCAAGTCGAGACGTCTGCTCAAGCCGGCAGGATGGAGATACGCGATGGCGACCTTCTGGTCAATCTGCACACGTACAAGCAAACCGATCTGATAGTCGAAGGCCGAATCCGGAACTGACAGGCCAAGCGAGATCCGTCAGACGCCGTGCGACGGCTTGTTAGTGAGCTGCAGCACCGGAACCAATCATGTTGTCCATCTTTCCTACGCATGCAGAATCGAGTAAGTGTAGCATACTGCCCAGACACAGACCTATGCAGGAACGGCCTCCGTTTGTAGCAATATGATTCAATCAAAACCACGAGTGACATTCTTTGCCGACCCTTGTGTTTCCTGTTCCGCTGTGGTAATCAAGAGCATCGTGGACTACAAAAGGAGCGCGTTCCTCCGGTCGCGCTGGGGTCTCTCGTACATGGAACGCCGTATGCTCTTCGTGCCAGTCTTGAACACCCCTTGCGTCTGCCTTGATCCATCGATCTTGTTACCTCACCACTTCTGTCCCAGAAACAGGGCAGTTGGGGTTCAGACAGGCAACAGCAAGCCTTGGTCCTTTGTACTCCGCTCTCGGACCTCGCTCGTGAAAGGACTTCTCCCGCCGAAGTACGCCGGGCTACCATTTCATGTTGACCTCAAAACTGGCACGGCTGGCACTAGGCTTTGTTTCTGTCACAAGGTCAACGACAAGACTACTTGAAAGCTGAGAACGATAAACACTATAATATCCAACCACTATCGTCAACTGAACGCAGCGTCTGAGGTTGCCCGACCCGTTCAACAGAGAGTCTTTCTTCTCAACTACACCAAAACCATGGCACCCAGGAGGAGGATCATAATCGACACAGATCCGGGAAATGATGATGTTGTGGCCATACTACTTGCCCTGGCGGCACCAGCGTCCGAGCTGGAGGTGATGTTGATTTCAGCAGTCGCCGGCAACGTCGACGTACGAGCATGTTTACGCAATATTGTGGCTATCTTCGGCATACTCCAGAGGGAGGTCGAGTGGCGAAAGGAAAATGGTATGCCAGCAGGTTACGAAGGTGCCACGGCATACAAGCCCATTGTAGCCATCGGTGCCAATGAGCCTTTACACGACAGGACCGAGAATGCAGATTACTTCCACGGGCTGGACGGCATGGGCGGCTCAACCGAAACACACCCAGAGTTCAACCCCGATGAATCCTGGAAGAACCTGTTCGAGAAGCCGCCCCCGGATACGGAGCCCACGACAACGGCAGAGCAGATCGGTAACGTCGACAAGGACAAGTTCAGCAACTTCGTACCTTCCCTGGAGCCAGCGCACAAGGAGATATTGCGCTTACTGAGGGAGAACGAGCCAGACACCATCAGTCTCGTCTCGATAGGACCCCTCACCAATCTCGCACTGGCCGCCGCCGAAGACCCAGAGACCTTCCTCAGATGTCGTGAGGTAATAAGCATGGGGGGTGTTGTAGACGGAGTCGGGAATGTGACACCAAACGCAGAGTTCAACGTCTGGGCCGATCCACACGCCGCAGCACGAGTGTATGCACTTACATCTCCCAAGCCCAGCTCGACCATGCCACTTATGAAAGAGAACTTTGCTGGGCGAGAACTAGAGCCATACCCGCCCCATCTGAGCAAGCAGCTGAAATTGGTCCTAATGGCGCTGGACATCACCGAACAACACGTCATTACACGCTCGCTGTTCCTCCGCAAGAGCGAGGAGATAGCGATGCGAGGCTCACCACTCGCGCAATGGATGCGCGCCTTCCTCATCCCTATGCTCGACAAGATGGCTACTCTGCACCATGGGCATGACGAAGACGCCGCGTTTCAGTTGCATGACCCGCTGTGTATCTACTACCTCCTCACGGAGACGGATCCGTCATGGACAGCGAGCGCAGGCTCGCCGGAGGATATCAGAGTCGAGACGCAGGGCCAGTGGACGAGGGGAATGACGGTTAGTGACAAGCGACCCAGGAGACGGAGGAACAGCGATGGCGAGGCGCCACATGATCGCGGAAACTGGCTGGGGAGAGCGAGTGGGAACAGAATCGTGAGGATGTTGGAGAGTCCCGGGAAGGACGATGTTGGGACGTGGATGTTGGATCGGATCTTGGGGTACGTGCAATGAGTTGGCTCTTGAGAGACGCGGGCGAGGATAGGCACAACCACTGTGCAGGGCCGAATCCCGTCTACACAACAGATAGACTGCGTTCTCTTCTGCAGCATCGGGAAGTCTCGCATACCCAATCTAAGACCATCGATAACTAGGTCTAGAAATCGTGCTCAGGCACTTAAGATTGCGATACTGCTACCTGCTGGCGATCACTTAGCAAGCCCTAGTCCCCTAAGGTTTGAGTCTCTATAATAGCATCCAGCTGCCCGAACTCTGGCCCGGTGCTATCTCGACCTTAGCGTTCGATGGGGAAGTGCTCGCTCTTCCTCCTCGATTACTGCGAATGAGTATCCTAGTGTTACGACTTACAGTACTGTGTCTTGGCCAGTGATATCGCAATCCTTGGCATTTGTGTGAGGGCATCCATGTTGCTGACGACATGCTCACCTGTACCACTCTGGTGACCGGGATCAGAGAAAGTGCGACTGACTCGCCAATTCTACGCGTCACGTTTTTCGTTGTAAGGCCTACCTTTTGTAGTGTTCTGTCCTAGCAGGATCTACAATGTGACTCTATTGCTTGCGTTGCGATGATGCCTAGGTGTCATGTATCGAGGCTGACGTTCTGCCCGGAAATTCCTGGACAAGACTCGGAGAGAAAACTAGTGATTTACTTCCATGGCAACTCCAACACTGTTGGCTCGACACGACACACTGAAGCTTGCGGTTCCATACCTGCGCACGAGCCAAAGCGCATATAAATATTAAGCTTCGACTATCGTGGCTTTGGTCGACTAGCTGGTCAGATATGCGACGTTCAGCACGAGGCCTTCGTTGCGGCTGTGGTTGGCCGACTTCAGGGAGGATACGTTCGAGCCTTCGAGCGCGGACGTTTCTGCCGCAACACTTTGCACAAACGCCCATGCATTTCTGAGGTCCGGAGTGATGACTGCGAATATCGTGCGTAGGATTGTCTGGGATCAGCTTTGGTGTCATGTCGGTCAGCGCTGGCAGGTCGAAGGGTAACATAGTGAGCGTGCAGACAGCGCTCTACACCTGGAGCTGTGAACACCGACATCCGCCTTATAGAGATACAGGTCTCGACAACAAGAACGACGAAGAAACAACAGAATACGGATGGTCCTGCTGACAAGTTGATTATGATTATCATTGAGGATGCAGCTATGTGGAAACTACTTTTTGCACCACACAGAAATGTCTCTTGACACAACTGTTTAATCACCCCCCGACGCGAAAGGACCGGTTGTTGGCGCCGTGACGGTGTAACCGCTGTTCTCTGCCCATGCCTGCAGGACCTATGTGTCAGCCGTGTTCGACAATCAAAGATGTTGTTATAGGGGAGTACACATACCAAGCTGTTGAACTCGACGTATTGGTAGTCGATCAGACCGGCGCTGTTGAGCTTGGCCAGGGTGAAGCCCTGAATGTATGCGTTGATCGGTTCGCCAATTCCATAAAATCTCCATTGCCAGACAAACTGGTTGCAGTCAACCGTCAGGCTGATGGTATCGATTTGTGGGATTGCTGGTGTGGAAAGGGTGTCGTTGACGTATGTTGCTTTGTTGGTTTCGACAATGTCGCCGAGCTGTTGAGGTGTTAATATAATGGTTCACATGTGGTACAATCAGGTTGGAGATCACTCACAGGCGCCATACGCAGAGAGTTGATTGAGTCTCCGTACTCCTCAATGTTGTCTGCGAAGATTGCATTGGCGGCAGCTCTGGCGGCTGTGAGGTCGGTGTGCATGAGGTAGACGATCTCCTGGTCAACAAGATTCTGGACTTGGGCGCGGCTGGCGCAATTGTTGCCTTTGTTCCAGTTTCCCCACCCATTTGGTAGGGCTGTGGCTACGACAGCCAGGGAAGCGAGTGCGGCAGCGAACTTCATGTTGGTTGGTGTGAGTTGATAATAAAGCGACTGTGGAAGAGCGATCAAAGCGAAGGTACTATGAAGCGGATTGAGATGTTAGGCTGACCGAGAGCAGGATCTCAGCCACACTGGTACTTATACCTGTACCTGTCAACAAGGCACTGTTTTGCCGAGAGCTAGACACAGTCACCCAAGCTCTGACTGGCAAGCTTGGTCCGAATAGCTCATGCTTGTTCGTCTTGCTGTCGGCGCGTCTGCAAGCAGCCAAGCGTGACAAGGAATGACTGCTAATTCAGCCTGCATGTCTTGAATGAAGGATGCATCGAGCCCAAAGACTACTCGTAGAAACTACTTGATCCCGCAGTCTTGTCGTCATTTGACGGACGTTCATTGGTGGACCCCGCCATACTTCCCCGTCGTTGGTCAGGATCCTAGCAAGTACCTGCGGCAATAGTCCATGAATTCAGCACCTAAGCGGAAGTACTCGAACTCTTTTGCGAAAGTACCTGCTTGAAGTGGTTTTAACCCCCGCACTGACGGCACGTATATTGAAGGGTTCTCGCAGCCGAGTCCCGGAGCAAGGCGCGCCCCAGCCAATCATCGCCTTCGCCAAGGTCATGGAACGAGATAATTGTAATGCGAGCACGTTGAAGCTTCCAAATCAGGATGATATGGGAGCTTAGCAGGATGTACCAAGGCGCTTGACGAGAGCTTGCTCGATTACAGCGGAAAGCTAATCGTTATTTGTGGGAGCTTCTTTAAAGTTCGCGGTAAACAGGAAGCGGGCACTACAGGATATGTCACGGTCATGGCTCCTAAGTGTTGGCAATACCTGTAACATACCCTGCGGAAGGGCTGAAAGCAGGCGCCCTGCGCAAGTCTGCCACTAAGCTAGCCGGCTTGCCCATGATGCAAAGCGAGCTCATAGCTCCTGCAGAAACATGTGCTGGTCGTTGCTGCCGATGGTCGCATCTTGCGCGAGATCCTGCGCTATCATCATCAGCCACCTAGCCAACCTTCGCCCTCCCTTGACTATCATCTCTTCGACGATAGGCACGGCACCATCAAAATATCCTTCTCCCAGGTCTTTGCTCTCCAGTTCTCCTAAGCCACCGGCCATGACATAACTGCAAACATACGCATTCGCCTCACCCGCCCATCGCAACGCGCACTCCACCGCATCATGAACACAGACATGCTCAACCCGCTCTGCGACCCTCGTGTCGCGTCCATACCTCGCATATAGAAACTCAGCCCACGCATACGCAGCCTCGGTCTCATTCCTCAGATCCCACCTGCCCTGGTTCCCAAACACCCCCGTGTCCCCCGCCCTCTCCACGATCTTCTTCGGGATCAACGTGTCCCACACACTATGCAGATTGTGCTTCTGTCCGTCAAACAGCACATCGATATCGTTCCCGCCCCTACTCAGATTCTCCGTGTGCAGCGGCTGATGCACGTCCCCGAAGAAATGCAGCATGAACCGCATGCTCTGCCCGCGCTGCCACAGCGGTAACTCCGCGTCCGCGACGCGCGCGGTGTGGTTTGCAATTGCGGATACAACGCAGCCGGTGGCGGGCAGGCAGTCGCGCGTCAGGTTGATGCTGCATTGGTGCGGCGGGTTGTCGAGCGCGTCGATGTAGTGCCAGGCGGCGGTGTAGGCGAAGCTAGGTATGTAGCGGATGCGGTCGGGGAAGAGAGCGGCGGTGGTGGGGTCTTGCGAGTGCAGGAGATGAGTGAGGAGAGTGTGGGCTGGGTGGGATTGGGGGATGTGGGCGAGGGACAGGGCAACGGTCGTGCGGTGGCCGAGGGAGCCCCAGGATAAAGATGGGGTGAGGAGGGTGGTAAGGATTAGGAGCAGGGAAAGGATGTGGTGGTGGGTTGTGGGCTGCATTTTGGCGTGGGCGTCGGCAAGATGTGGACAGGAAAGGGAAAGAGAACAAGACGATGGATAGAAGTGGGTTCTATATATGTTTTCGTTTAGATCTGTAGGGGTTACCAATATAAGGCCTGTAGATGGCCTCTACACGACAGTGATAGCGACGTGCAAGAGGTTGCCTAGTGAACTTGGTGTTGTTGTGTATCAGCTGGCCAGGTCATCGGACGCGTTTAGTGGTTTGACGCGTCGAGTTCCTGAGTGGGTCTCTTGGCGTCAGGGCAGCTTCCACTGCCTCGTCGGAACGAAGCTTTGGTTTCTTCGCGACCGGGAGCGCAAGCACGAATACTGCTGAGTTAGCATTTGTGATGGCTAGCTCTACCTTATTGCGGCGTGAATGCTCACAGCTTAAAGTTACACGATGGCGGACAGTCACGACCCACTTGTCATGAAGTGACTTCGTGTGTCTCGGTACTACTCAGCTGCCTTGGCATCACCACCACGATTCCATTCGTTGGGTTCATGTGCTATAGGCTCCTCGAATGAGGAACATCAGAGGTCTTTGGTTTCAGCTTCGCAGACATGAGCTTTCCTGGTCAAGTCCCCGTGGGCGAGCTGGCTAACAGACTATCACTCGGTGGTCAATTCGTTCTCACGATGTTGATGAGCATCGATACAAATGGATGAGCTCAACATGTTCTACCGCCGGTAGAGGGTGTCTTTTCATAATCGCTAGCGATATCTTTTGCTCCTGCATTGCGACGCTCAGGCTCACTAACGCAGCTCTACCGGCCTCAACGCCGTTTCGACGATGGTCAAACTCGGTCACTCCAGTATTGAGGTTCTGCAGAACGATGTTGCTGCCAAAGAACACGCAGATACCCTCACCGAAAAGTCTCTTGATGTGGAGACCAGATACATAGAAGTCAGCGAAGGTGTAAGTTTCGCCATCAGACTGACAGTGGATGAGCACTTCAAGTTTGAGGAGTACGATAGGCTTTCCATTGAGGTATGCGTGGATGGACAATACGCTGGTGGCATATGCTATCAGCAGAACGAACTGGTTGCAGGTCGCGAGAATGTGCAGCTTATCGAAGGCTTCACTCATGTTATTGACGGCAAAACAACCTTGCGGACATTTCGATTCGAGGAGGCAGAAATGAGTATGGTTCTCTGGCGCTGTTCAAGGCTTTGCTGATTTGTCTAGGGCCGATCAAGATGGGCGAAACTTCAGATGAGGTGTTGGAGGAGTACAAAGATCAAGGCTCGATTCTTATTGATGTTAGGCGTGTTTCAGGTCTCCTAGTCCCACAGTCGTACAATCCGAGTGGAGTACGTCACAAGGAGAACGTGCCCAAATGGGTAGTCAAGCAAGCGGGCTGCTACACCCAGACTAGGTTAGGTCATTCCATCAACCACAAGCAGGTTACTCATGAAAAGCTAGCTTCGATACGGTGGAACAGAAAGGTTCAGCTTACACGTTCCTCACGCATGATGAGGAGGAGCCTGCAACGCGGTTCTGCTTGAAGTATCGAACGATCGGTGGGCCACACCCACTCTGTGTGAGGTATGCTGACGTATGATAGAAGCCCTGACCGACCTGCGTATAGTCCCGCGACGGATCATACAACACCCAAATGACACCATAATCATCAAGGACGTTGAAGCACTTGGCGCAGAAAACGACAGACTCAGGGTGCGTTAACGATGTAGCCTGTTATACATACTGACCTGAAGCAGAAGGAACTAGAAGAGATCAAGAAGCGAGTGAAGACTGAAGAGGCTAAGGAGCACCAAGAAGTCCGTCAAAAGAAGCGCAACCGGTTAGAGACAGCCACGGTTGCGGACCTGGAAGTAATAGATGAGCGACCTGCAAACCGCCGTCTGCCCACCGCCAGTGATGAGGTGATAAGTCTTGAGGACTGAGTATCTGCCTTAGCCACATCTCTTATTCGCTGAAGCACGACTGCGATGACCTGACAATGCTTGGCAAACTCGGGAAACAGGTGAGCATCTACTTGACGGAGGACTTAGGAGTGAAAACATCTCATTGAGTAGCGGGCTCCAATGATTTCACTTGAACCTTCACTAACTAAGACATGGTTGACTGGATCTGATTGTGTCAATCTGCTCAACGTTCTTGGCATGCTATAAGCTCTTCTCAATACACCTGTTGTGTCCTTTCCGCCTTGTTCGTCATTCTTACCTCTCACCCGTTCTCCAACTTCTCATGATTCACCATGGCTATCCACGACAAGTTCGAAGTTCGTGTCTTCGTCAAGGGACAACCTGCCCAAGAATATGATAACCCCGAAAGCCTCGAAAGCAACGAAGCAGACAGTCAGAATACGGATCAAGAGAGCGGACCAGTTGTCGAGAGGTGTATCGAAAGCATGCCTGGAGAGAATTTCGCCATCGAGGTCAAGATAAGCCAAGGCTTCAAACCCAAGCCCGATCAAAGCCTGAGATTCGAAGTCCGTCTAGATGGAAGGCGGGCAGACAGCATTATTGCGCGGAGGAGCCTGTACCGAAAGGGACGTGGGTGGGTCGGTACAAGGGACGGCGCCCGATCCTGCATCCAAGGCGTCTGGCAAAACCGGAAGTTCAAATTTGGGATGCTTCGTACAAGTACAGAGCTGTCGAAGGAGAAGATGGACGCTGCTGTCGTGGCCAAGATCGGCTCCATTCAGATTGTCGTGAAACTTGTAGAGGTCATCAAAAAGACACCTTCTGGTTTATACGGGGCGGACAACACCATATCTGATAATAAGGTGTCCGAACAGCATCTTAAGGGTTGTGCAACTGACTGCCATACTAGGTAAGAAAGCTGCTTCGAGGATCTGAGAACCGTTGCTAACCACGCTAGTTTTGATATGCCCGAGATTATCAGCAGCCGGAAGCTCTGGGATGTAGAATCTATGGACGACGTACCACTTGTTACATTCACTTTCCGACATTACACACGTAGTAGGACAAGCACTTGCGACCGGCGATTGCAATGCTGACAACATATAGATGGCCTCAAGAACCTCGGAATCATCAACGAGCCGGAACCGCCTAGTCCCTTCGACCTCCTGGACCCAGAAAAGCTCAGTGAGGAGGAAGCTCTGCAGCTTTTCGAAGTCGCTCAAGTAAGTGGCAAGCTTGAGACGGCGAGTATGACTGACATGATCTGCAGGCTGCTTTGAAGAGTGCCAGGAAGAGGATCAAGCAAGAGCACCAACAAAGCAACCCTTCTTCCGGCAGCAACAAGCGAGCACGTATCGAGTACAACCCTGACGAGCTGGAAGAGATCCCTGCACCCCCAGCAGGGTCAACACCGCAGGACGGAGGGAGCGTTGACTAGAACGACGTCGTTCACTTCGTCCATTCAATCAATCCTTCTAGGCGACCGGCGAGAGTGGCGTGGTACCTTGCGGACACGTCGTGCCATTGGTAGTCCAGGATGTTTGCAATTGGAACGATGATTGATGATCCAGAAGCATTGGTATTGATGGTCAATGCAGCGATCCGGGGGTATCTCGAGGACTCAGATGATAGAGCCTCTTGCAGCACAAATCTAACTTCCTCCAGTCCATCTTCTTCCAGTCCGTCTTCCGTGTGTGTCAATGCTTAGCCAGCCCCTTGAACGAGACCCTCTTCGATTCCGCACCATTACGGCAGAATTCAAGCACTCACCACTTATCGACAAAAGTCCTACCAGAACAGCTTTCCATCCTCGGATACCTGACACTCAAATTATCAACACCCCAGCCCCTTGAAGCCCACCGCAGGCTCCGGCCTGTATATCATAACTGCGTTCAGTCCACAAGATTTCCACCGCAAAAAACCCGACGAGTCATCAGTTGGTCCATTTGGAACGGGAATCATCCATAGAGAGACCACTGTGTTAACCACAGACGCTTCTTAGAGCAAGTATACTGGACATTTCCCACCTCCGAGAACACTCGCACCCACACAACCTGTTCACTCGTGGCATGCGGTAACATCGTCCATCGACGCCGCGATAATGTACGCAACTGAAGCGCACATGGAGACAAATGCTGAACGTGAGCTTCATGGGCCTGACCACCAAAGTCGAAGAAATAAAGAGACGGTAGTGACTAATGTCCCTGCAGGAATCTAATTAGGGAGTCAGCCTTGGCATTCGATCTTGAGTTAGTGCTGGAATGGAGTACTGATATGTAAGCCTGATGACTGCACCGAAGCCAGATCACGGCAAGAGTAACGTGCTTGAATGTGAGACGCAGAAGCTGAGATACTCTGCATGATCATGGCCGGGATCTCCAGGAATAGACACAAAGCACAAATTTGCGAGAGTTCAATGCTCTTATTCAGTCATGGGGCTGTAGACGGAATTGCTCGCTCGCTCGCTTTTTTTAATACGAAGTCAACATACACATAACGCGCTCGCTCTTTAACAGACGCCAATTACACAGTCCGCATCTAGTCTGCATATCCTGATACCAAACCTGCCATCAGCCGGAATATGTCTACTCCTCGTCTCCGAGTTCAGCCTCTTGCTCGTACTCTTCCTCAGCATCGGAGATACTAGCATCCTGATACTGTTGGTACTCAGAGACCAAATCGTTCATGTTCGACTCAGCTTCAGTGAACTCCATCTCGTCCATACCCTCACCAGTGTACCAATGCAAGAAAGCCTTTCGTCGGAACATGGCTGTGAACTGGTCACCGACTCGCTTGAAGAGCTCCTGGATGGATGTAGAGTTACCGACAAAGGTGGATGACATTCGGAGACCTCGGGGTGGGATCGAGCAAAGAGCGGTCTGGACATTGTTGGGAATCCATTCAACGAAGTAGCTGTTGTTCTTGTTCTGGACGTTTCTCATCTGGTCCTCCACCTCTTTCATGCTGACGTTACCGCGGAAGATGGCAGAGCAAGTCAGGTATCTACCGTTTCGGAAGTCGGATGCAGCCATCATGTTCTTAGGATCAAACATTTGTTGCGTGAGCTCTGGCACGGTGACGGCTCGGAATGCGCCGGCGCCGCGCGAAGTAAGAGGTGCAAATCCGACCATGAAGAAGTGTAGACGTGGGAATGGAACCATGTTGACTGCCAACTTTCGGAGGTCAGAGTTCAGTTGACCTGGGAATCTCAGGCAGGTAGTGACACCGGACATGACGGCGGAGACGAGGTGGTTGAGGTCACCGTACGAGGGAGCGGACAGCTTGAGTGTCCTCATGCAGATGTCGTAAAGAGCCTGGGTTTGTTAGCGCTATGCGTTGCATGATAGGGTCATCCTTACCTCGTTGTCAATGCAGAAGGTCTCATCTGAGTTCTCCACAAGCTGGTGTACCGAGAGTGTGGCGTTGTATGGCTCGACGACGGTGTCCGAGACCTTTGGCGAAGGAACGACGGAGAAGGTGGCCATCATTCGGTCTGGGAATTCTTCTCTAATCTTGGAGATCAACAGGGTACCCATACCGGCACCAGTACCTCCACCGAGGGAGTGAGTAATCTGGAAACCTTGCAGGCAGTCGCAGCCTTCAGCTTCTCTTCGGACAACATCGAGAACCTGGTCAACAAGTTCGGCACCTTCTGTGTAGTGACCCTTGGCCCAGTTGTTGCCTGCACATTGTCAATTTCTGCTCCTTGACCACGTATATAACCCTGCTTACCAGCACCGCTCTGGCCGAAGACGAAGTTGTCGGGACGGAACAGTTGACCGAACGGACCAGCTCGGACAGCGTCCATTGTCCCGGGCTCCAAGTCGACGAGGACAGCTCGGGGGACATATTTGTTGCCGGATGCCTATGGTCTTGTTAGGTGATGGGCGTAGGTAGCTTTGGGCGGTGAAGACGAACCTCGTTGAAGTAGACATTCATGCGCTCCAGCTGGAGATCTGATGAACCATTGTAGCTGTTGCCATGAGTATTCCTCTTTACAACAAAATCAAAGTAGCCTTACATTCCAGAGGCATCAAGGCCATGTTCGCCAGAGATCTGTTGCCTGGTATCTGTCAGTATCTTGCCGGCACAGCAGTCAAGTTCGGCATGAACTCACCAGAAGGCAGCGCCAATCTGGTTACCCTTTTGCACAGGTTAGTCATCTCTATCAGGTCGATCCTTGTTTTCTTCACATACACATTGGCCAGTCTGGAGGTGAACCTGCGATCAACAGAGTCAGCTACCGTTCATCAACAAAGTGTGGGGCAGCCTGCGCCAGGGGTCCAGAGTCTAGGGAACGCATGCTGCTGCTATCTGGTACTCACGATTTCACGCATGATGAGTTTGTGTGGTGTAGGCTGTGATTAGAGGAATTGAGAGGCTGATGGGCACGTCGAGCAAGATGGTCTCGAGTTGTCAGTAGAGAGAGGTGTACAGGAGTGGTGGAAACAACTAAACAGCGCAGGTTGTGCTTTGGCAAGTTTGGGAGGAGCGAGTTTTGGCTCTGTGGAGTGCTCCCGACTTATGTTTGAACCAATGGCAACGCTAAGACCTGCCCGGGCTTGGCGCGTCGCGCGCTTTCCTAGTCCGACATGTCAACAAAGTCGGTGAGTGTTGCACTTTCACTGGCTAGAACCGTGGACTGTTTGTCACGGGCTGTACCTGCAGCATCCCCCGAACTCCTGCAGCCTCCCACCATACTACTACTAGACGAAGTGCACGGAAGTAAGGACACTAGAGTCATCTCAATACACTATATACCACACGCAATTTTCCCGACTCTCGTGAGGTCTAACTTATTGTTCGCCATAATCCTTCCTCAAGAACACCCCGCTTTTCAAGTGCAAGCCAAAATCCTAGCGCCGTGCCATGCAGTCGCTAAACGTCTAGAAACATTTATCGTCGTGCTGAAGTAAGCACTGCCACACCCTCTCTTCTACATGCCTGATCCAACATCATTGGATGGGTAAATCACCTTGTCAATAGGCAACAAATCCTCCTTCACAGTCCTCATACTCACAAACCTTGACAACAAGGATAACGAGCCAGCCTTGTCGTTGGTACCGGATGCTCTCGCACCACCAAAAGGCTGTTGGCCAACAACGGCACCAGTACACTTTCCATTAACGTAGAAGTTACCAGCTGAGTGCCGAAGAGCTTCCTCGGCATATCTCAGGGCCGCACGGTCTTTAGCAAAGACCGCTCCTGTGAGCCCGTACTCTGTCGTAGTATCGACGATCTTGCAAATATCCTCGAACCCGGTTGGTTTCGAGTCATCGTAGACGTAAAGATGCACTATTGGTCCGAAGAACTCGGTTGCCATGTTCTTATGCGCGACATCGGCAGTCTCGTAGACAGTCGGATGCACGAACCAACCCTTCGAGCTGTCGTACTTGCCTCCAGTTAATAGTGTCAGGTTCTTGTCATCTTTCGCAGCATCGATCACGCCAGCGAGCTTCTTGAAGCTGCCTTCGTGGATGACAGGTCCGATGAAGTTGCCAAAGTCCTCAGGTGGTCCAATGTTCAGCTGCTCGACCTCCTCCACAAGCTTTGACTTGAATTTGTCGGCAACCGAAGCAGGAACGTAAACTCTTGAGCAAGCACTGCACTTCTGCCCTTGGTACTCGAATGCAGCACGAACGGTCTGCAGGGCTGCATTGTCCACATCTGCTGAGCTGTGAAGCAAGTGGAAGTTCTTTCCTCCTGTCTCGCCCACGATGCGCGGGTAGCCTTTGTAGCGACCTTCTGCAATACCCTGCCCTATTTGACCGTAAAGTTTTCGGAATATACCGGTAGAACCAGTGTAGTGAAGAGCAGCAAATTCGGGGTGGGCGAGCACAGCATCTGTGACCTCGACAGGGTCGCCTGGTACAAACTGAATGACACCATCTGGTAGACCAGCTTCAAGCAAGATCTGATGGACCAGGTAGTTTGATGCAATCGCAGAATCGCTCGGCTTCCAGAGAACGACATTACCCATGAGTGCTGGTGCGGCCGCAAGGTTGCCTCCAATCGCAGTGAAATTGAACGGCGAAACAGCGTAGACAAATCCTTCGAGAGGTCGATATTCTAGCCTGTTCCATACACCTGGAGAGTTGTATGGTGGTTGCTGTGCGTAAAGTTCCTCAGCATATCGGACATTGAACCTGAAGAAGTCTGCAAGCTCGGCTGCAGCATCGATTTCAGCTTGCCACGCGTTCTTGCCTTGTCCCAGCATGGTCGCTGCCATGACATCGTAGCGGTATTTTGTGCTCAGGAGGTCTGCTGCCTTCAGGAATACGGCGCATCTGTCTGAGAAAGGTAGATTTGCCCATGCTTCTTTTGCTGCCAATGCACCCTCAATTGCTTCCTTGACATCTTTCGTTGAGGCTTTCGAGTACTTGGCGACGACTGTTGAATGGGCAGATGGGTTGTTCTGTGTTGACACTGAGTCGGTCTTAATGGACTTGCCGGATACAGCCAGTGGTACATCAAGGGGAGCTTTGTCCTGGAGAGCCTTCACGGCATCGGCGAGAGCTTGTCGGTCGGGTGAGCCTTTGCCATAATGCTTGTTGGGCTCATTGACGATATTCGGTACTTTGAACGCTGCTAAGACGGACATGCTAGAGGATTGTACACTGCTCCGCGGCGTGCATGCTGCCGGTGCACGAAGCGAACGCAGGAGTGTTCTGCTGACGGGAGGCATCTTGAACTACGGGCGCTCTTACTTGAGCGATGACAGCTTTCACGATTGAGAAACATAGCTTGTAAGCGTTGCTGCTCACTTTTACATATGTTTGCTCGTGGGAAAGCTTGAAGCATCGGCGCCAGTGACATGTCATCGCGCGGTACACGCATATTCTCGGCTCACTCGGTCGATGCTTTATCGCAGCCAGGAGCGCAGAGAGCGTTGCACGGACATTTACGACGCGATAAAGCTTGTGATCATCCTTGCACACAGCCGGTCAGCGGAAGCAAAGACAAACAAACACAGCCTAGAGGGGCGGCTCGAACAATCCGCAGGACGGTCGGAGCGGTTATTCAAGGGACGATATCGGTGATGCCTGAAGATGGTGGTATCATCGCTTTCCTAGAGCACGTCTAAGTGTCGATGACAGGTAACAGCGCGTATTGGATTGTCAACCTCTATTCCCGTCATCCTGCCCGTCTTTGTTTCCAGAAAATTCGTATCTCAACGACGCTTAGGAAAACAGCTTCCTGGTCAGGACTGCTCTGTGTGATTGTGTATCCTCGATGTTACCGACGAGGCAGCTTCGAGTTCATGCCGACCACGCATCGGACCAGATCCCAATCACCGTCCAGCCCCACCCAGTCGCAGACGACGATACCTGTGCTCCAATCTCCTTCCTTGGTACGTCCATCTTCCCCGAGCATATGCTTGGTACATGTATGAACGATTGTAGCTGGATTGACCTTCGCCGCAATTTTCTCTGGCCACGTCCCGACGTTCCAAAAATTGCTAGCGCTCAAGAAGTTGATAAACAGTGGCACTTTAGGGTGGGGGTCATCATGATTGATGCAACAACAGCCACTTCGCTCCATCTGTTCTCTGACATATGTGATTTTCTGGTCAATGCTTGGCGGCTCCTTCACTTCGTAAAAGTCTTGGACACAAATATCACCTGACGGGCACATAGCGTTAGGTGTATTATCGGCCCAAACTGAGCCATCAATGCCCCAACCAGTGTTTTCCCACTCGTGCTTCAAAGGTTCGTCATTCTTAAACCGCCTGACAAGCACAATTTTGCCTCGGGCTTCGCCTAGTTTTGGTACACGAGGCCTGGTCCACCATTGGTTGGGGTTCGTGTAGTGGTCTTTTAGTACCCGTGAGAGCTGTTCGTCAGTGCCTTTCCCCGCGCCTTCACGCTTCAACGACATGATCAGAGTCTCTGAAGGGTGCTCGTCCAAGAATTTACGACAATCGTTGTATAGATCGCGGAAGTACTTGTTCCCCGTAAGCGATATCGGGAACACGGAATGAACAAGTACGAGCTTGTCGGATGTGCCATCGAAGGGTTCAGGAACCTGCACTCGAATGTCGAAGAATCTAACGCCATTCTTGAGCTGTTCCATAGGTGAGACAGCCTGGCACCGGACAGACGGAGGAGCATTGTGGTAGGTTGGTGAGTTGTGCGTACCCGGAATTGACAATGCTCCGAGTGGTATTTTGTCGTTGATCTTGTCCATCCACCTGTCAAGATCGCTGCTTTCAAACAGAGCGACGAAAGATTCTTCTGGCAAGTAGATTCCTGTGAAGCGCATTTGGGGGTGGTCAGCCAATGCTTCCAGTGAATGAGATTCTGCCGTCGGCACAGGACAATACATGCGGTGTTGACCGCCGAGTTCTGTCTGGAACGTTAAGCGTAGCCTTTCCTTCTCCCCCTTAAGAGTAGGCTTGACATCTGTCTGTACCAAAGTGAACGGTGGTATCTCAATCTGCACATCGCGGCTTTGGAATGGCCGAGCGTCGGGGCCTATCTGTGGCACATTGACTCGAGTAGTTGCATTGGTGAGACCTATGCTGTTCGTGACGCTAGCAAGACCTTTGGTCACATGGTGTAGCTGGAATCCTCCTTGGTGAGGGTCGAAATGTTCACTACGTACAAGCTTCAGTGGTTTGTTAGATAAGTTGCGAATCCTAATATCTGGAGGCATTGTGACGACTGTGACTCGTCACACCACGGGTTGGAATATTCAGCTGGCTAATTGCTGTAGCTTCGGAAGCCGTCCTGTGTACCCAGGGGAGCGATAGCTAGATGCACTATGCCACCGAAGTCGAGCTCGTCTGAGTGTGAGGCGTCCACAAGATAAGATCAAGTATCCGAATCTTCAAGAATACGTATGATCTTTGGCGCTAATAGTTGCCTTTCAAGTCGAATTCGTCAATATAGCTTTGTCACGCTTTTCCTCTCGCGTTAGAATCTGGCGTTTACGCTAAAAAAACAGGGCATGTACTAGCTTAGGTGTGTTTAATTTTAGTCCCCGACTGTACCTGCCTCATTAGACAGTCCAATCTAGATATGCCGCCGTACACAGGAATGAGCTCCAGACGGAACACTGCATAGTTACCTAGGTAAGTAGAAGAGTCAGTACTTGAAATGAACATCTTGACGAGCCGATTGTCAAGCGGCTGACGCGAGCACAAGGGACTTATGTCAGCAAACCACATGATGTTATCTCAAGGAGATGGAAAGGAAACACCGCTTGCTGTTTTGGCACTTTACTAATTGCATGCTTCTGCTTCCTATCGCGCCACGCCGCTTTTAGTGTATACCGACCTATCGCTCTTTCAATTTCCATGCTCCGGTGACGCGAGCCTTGAAAGATGCAAACCTGAAGAGGGTGTCCCCGCGTAGAGGACCAAAGCAGCAACATCTACCCGAAGACTGACGATTGCAAGAGTGTCACGAATATGGATGTCGATCCTCGACTGCAACTTTCCGACTTGACAGACTATCAGTTTCAAGTATCACTGACACAGCAGTATGGTGTGTACAATCCCAATGGCTTGCATGAGACGACAGCCTCCAGGTTTGACCAAAACGCTGCCTTTCTCCAATCGATCTCTCAGCGTGAAGCTCGAACATCCAGTCTCAGGAGCTCCCAACAGTTCAATGCACAATCTTCGCCCCAATATAATCAGCGCCGGTTACATGACGACTTAAACAGTACAAGTCCATACCGAGGAACGTCAGACCGAAGCCCGCCACAGACTTATGATTCCAGACAGTCGCCAGCCATTAATGTAGGCCCAAATGCCAATCGCGCAAACACTTCCGGAGTCAGGAAGCCCGTCTCTATGAACAGGCACAATTCTACTAGGACCATCCAAGGTAACGCTAGAAGTGACAGAGAACCGCCGCGGCAGAATAGTCCAAGGTCCGTCTCGAGTCCCGTGAACGGACCTTTACAAAAAGGCATTCAAGCTATCAAGGATCCCACGACATTCGTACCGCCGCACCTCCTCGCTCCAATGAATCCAAATCCACCTAGTCTGAGAGAATGGCGCCACAAATTCTTCAATATCGACGAGCCACTGCTACTCACCGAGGACCAATATTTGACATATTTCCCACACGTTGACAATGTATACTCACATCGGAGCACGCAAAAGTACAAGCGCAAACCGTTCGTAAGTCACTACTGGGACTGTAGATTGAAAGGCCGGCCGACAGGGACGCCAATGAGCAAAAAGAATGCCAATGGGGACGGTGATGAACAAGAGAAGAAGAAGCGCAAGCGTAAAGTGAGAGAACGTGATTTGTGCGATGTGAAGATCAAGGTCACTGAGTATTTTGGCAATGATGAAATAGAGACACTTCGGAAGCTTGGTTTCGGGCTAGACGTAAATCCGGGTGTGGTCAGCCAGGAAGCCGACGGTGATCTGACGTTCGTGATAAATGGAAAGCACCAGCATCATGTCAATGAGAGCACTTTCGGCATACTGGAACCCAACCAGAACTTTCCGCCAGGACACCCTGGACATGGCGGCAAGAAATGGTACATGGTTCAACGCGTCAATGGCAACGACAAGGACGGGGATGACCCTGAAGATCGCGATCTCGACCACAAACACACGCTGGACGAAAGTGACCGAATCAAAAAGAACAGTGTTCAACGCTGGCTGTTAGCACGAGAAAAAGGGAAGAAAAAGGCAGTGAGAGCTGATTCAGGACCCCAGCAGAAGAACGGGTCTGACGACAATTTGACACATCCTGCACCCTCGGCTCCGACACCCTTATCACGGTACCATGCGTCTGGCTTCGCTCTGCATACGGTGAATCGTCACACAGATCACACACCCAACAACTTGACTTTCTATGGGTGCTCCTTTTGTCCGTTCGCTCAACGCGTCTGGATCGCCCTAGAAGCCATCGGTATTCCATACCAATACGTCGAAGTCGATACACAACATTTCAGCAAGCCATCCAACGCCTCTCCAGGTTCAAGGCCTCAGCTCAACATACCTGAACTCGCGGATTGCAACCCGGAAGGCAAAATCCCATGCATCAAGCACAACAGCTTCTGCGTCTGGGAAAGTCTAGTCATGCTAGAATATCTCGAAGACCTAGCGATGGGCCAAAGCCTGTTTCAGTGCGCAGTGGGGAACGCTCAGCTGAAGGCTCACTCAAGGCTGTGGGTCGACTTCATCAATCTCAGAATATTGCCGGCGTTCTACGCGCTACTATTGCTGCCAGATCAAGACGAGTCAGGACACGACGAAAGACCAAATGGTGCGACGAGCCATCTTACCAGTCTCGCCAAGCGAAATGCCTATGCCAACCCCAGCAATACTCCCTACCACAGTGACGAAACACATCAGATCCAACCTCCCTCTCTCTCTTTTTTCCCCACGTCAAAGCAGTGCGACCCATCTACCCTCCCGCCATCCACACAAATCTCTGACCAGTTCCCTCGTCGGTCCCCTCGTCAGTTCTCCGTCCAAACCTCCACCCAGACCGGCAAGTCATCAGCATCCTCTCCACAAGCGCAAAACCTTACGGCCACGCTCATCTCAAATATCACCACATTAGTCAACGCATCGCATCGGACAGGGCCGTACTTTCTCGGTCCGACACTATCCTACGTGGACATTGCGTTCGCGCCCTGGATCATCAGGCTCGACTACGTGCTCAGCCACTATCGTAGGTTCCCCCGTCCGGAGGTGGGCACGAGGTGGCGGGAGTGGTGCGAAGCTGTACAAGCGAACGAGCTTGTGAAGAGGACAGTTAGTGAGGAGGGGCAGTATAGGATGGTTTATGGTGGTGGCTTTCAGGTGGATGTGGATAGTGGGAGCAACATGGCGGGAAAGAATGGGAACAGAGACGGGAATAGAGATTGGGCGGCTAGTGGAGCGGGTGAGAATGGGTGGCAGTATGATGAGAATGGACGTTTCGAGATTGATAAGGCACTCGAGGCACGTAATGGGTTCCCTGAAATGGCGTGGGTGGACAGAGCTTTGTATGGCGGGATAGGTGGGTGGAATGAGAGGCACACTGGTGATGTTTTTGGGTATACATTTGATTGATAAGATTGGGAGATGCTGTTGTAATAATTATCCCTGCTACACCCACTGAAAGCAAGGATGTTGTTTCCTTGCTAGACCACTATGACCCATTGGACAATGGACGAAGCTTCTTCAAAGCACAATACCGGTCAGCACTTACCTCCCCTTCTTATCGGCCTTCTTGTCATACGCACTAGTGTTCGGAAACAAGAAGCCACTGGTCCGCTTATCCTCGCCAGTTCTCGCACTCACTCGCGAGCTGAAGCCGAACAAGCTACACCAACCCCCAAAACATGCCAGCGCACCGTAAATCGCCGCACCAAGCATATACCCCGTCTGGCCTACGTTCGCGTACCGCGTGTAGCAGTAGATCGCGCTCACGCCATGGAACAGCGTCGTAATCAGCAGGATCGGACCTGCATATGGTGCTCGGGGGTCGGCTTCATCCAGAGTAATCGGTTCGCCAGCTGCACCGATGGGGACGAGGCCGGTGAGGAAGAGGACTGTCATGGATAAGGTGAACAGCGCGAAACCGAGGGAACGGGCGAAGTAGAGTTCGAGGTCTGTGGTTACGTAAGCGTCAGCCTAGCCACCGGCCGGTTGGATCGTCGCGACGAGGTGCGGCTCCTTGTCTTACCTGTTGTGTGATGACTTTCGATCTCAGTCAAGAGATTGGTGATGAGCTTTGGGAATAGGATCAACGTGGCTGACTGAAGGCCTAGCCATGCTGCTGTGCCGAGTGCGTATCCGTGGAACGCCTGTGGTGGTTAGCTAGCTGGGTTTGTGTCGTGTGCTTCTTGACCTACACCCATGTCTTTGTTTGCGATACGCATTTTCGACTGTGTTGTCTACTGGTAGTTCGAGATGAATAGAGGAGTGTTGGCTGAGTTCTGGGCTGTGTTCAAGAGTAGAGCTTCAACCACAAGCCTACTAAACGAAGGGTTGGGACGTGATGTTACGTCATCGCACTACCCACCATCAGGTACCTGAGGCATTATTCACGGCTGTTTTACGCCCTCGTAATCATGTTCTCAATCTCTATGGTTGATTCTGTGTCTATAGAGGACGGTCCACCCGCCTCTTCGTTTTATTGTACAGACGAAAGATACTTGGTCTATGCCAGGCTCTCCTGCTCTGGGATACCAGACAACAGCTTGCCCTTCGTCAAAGCACTTCTGATGTTGTCAACGACCCAGACCTCCATCTTGTATTGCGTCTCCAGTGTCCAAGTTCCCATGTGCGGCAGCAACATGACCTTCTCGTTCTTCAGCAGCCCAGGGTGAATCTTCGGCTCCTCCTCAAACACATCCAGACCAGCCCCAGCAATAAGTCCTTCGTCTAGAGCTTCAACTAGAGCGGCCTCGTCGATAACAGCACCTCTTGCAGTGTTGACAATGACACAACTTGGTTTCATCTTCTGGAATTCTCCTTTTGATATGATATGCCGTGTCTTAGGGTTGAGCGGAAGATTGAGACTAAGTACGTCCGCTTTCTTGAGCAGATCCTCGAAGCCGACATACTCCGCACCTCCAGACTTGTCGTCGTCGAGCTTGCGTCGGTTGTGATAGATAGTGGTCATGCCAAATGCTGCCGCTTTCTTCGACATGTTTCTGCCAATTCCACCCATACCAAGAATCCCCAACACTTTACCTTGAGGATCGTGACCGAGCGCTGGCGCTGGCTTTCCCTTCCACTGTTCTTTCCGTAAGGCGTGCATCGAGATGTTGAAGTTTCTGAGCGCACCGAGCATCAAGAACATGGCGGTATCGGCTGTGGCATCGTCAGGCGCCGTTGGGACGTTCGAGACCAGTAATGGCGGGTCCCGCTCGGAGCATGCTTCGGGGTCGATTTGATCGTAGCCGGCGCCGCAATGGGAAAGATACTTCCATGAGCTGGGAAGGTGTTTGATGAGGTCGGCATCAAACCTGCCTGTGACTGAAACGGACGGGAAGGTCCTGTATGCTGCGACCACGCCGTCGAGCTTGCCCTCCTGACATTCTTTGATGAAGTCATCCCGGTTTTTGGACTGGGGTTCAATGAGTTCACCAAGTTCGCTTAGAGCCTCCCATTCTTTTTGGGCACTACACGATTTAGCACTCTAGCGCCGGGGAGTTCCAAGGTGGCAATATACCTACTGGTCGATCGGTCCGAGGAGTAATATCTTGGGCCTCGTCATTGTTGGACTATCCTCAAGGGCGTGTCAGCGGTAGCAGGTCAGATTCAGTGGTACTAGCTACCGACGGGCTGGCACTCCAAGGGGCTTCGAATCTCAAGGTGTTTCAGTTGTCGTAGCACGGGACTATAGTAGAACTACACCTGGATCAGCTTTCTTGATCTGGGCTGCGTTTACTGTTGATCATGTTCGATGTGTTGAGAGTGCCGGCGGCGTTCATGCCGAAGGGCGGACGAACAATGGCCTATCGGAGTTGGAGAAGTCACAAGAAGCACGAAACACTCGCAATCAGAACATCTCAAGATACTGCATTAGTCTCAGAGGAAGCTCGTAAGATCAGTTGACAGGATTGAGTAGCTAGCCTAGATGAAGTGACGAAGCGTTTAAACTGTTGAGTCTCAAAGCGTCTGTTCCATCTAAGAGGACGTCTAGGTGCATTCTTGCAGCTGAACCTCACCTGCGGGTAAGCATCGTGGGGCAACCTGTGCGAAACGATACTGGAGTGTGCTATATGCCCTATGTCAGTTCCCAAGGATGCACACGATGATGATCATCGTAGTAGCAAGGTTGTGAAGCAGAGTAGGGTAGCAAGGGCAGCAACAGTCAGAGGGGTGCGAGCCAAGCAATTTTCGTAGCTGTCTGAGCCAGCCAATGAGAGGCCTTCGGTTGAGGTAACTGCGACATTACCGTCGGCCGTTGCTTGTCGCTTGCCCTGCGACAACTGTACATTTGCACACCACAGGCACTTTGACTGTACACACCAGCTGCCAAGATGTCTGGCAAGCAGGTCTACAAAGTGATTACCGACGCGATACCCGTCCGACAGGTACATTGCACGATGCCAGCAACAAGAAAGCTTGAACTGACGCAATGAGCAGAAATACACGCAGCAGTCGTATGGTTTTTGGGAGACCATTCGTGGTCTATTTGCCGTCGACCGCAGGCGCTCGAATGGTATTCCGGTCAAGAACTACCGCCACCCAACTCCTGGCGGCCTCGATCCGAAAGCCTACGATGATCCAGTCACGATACCTGCAGGCGATATAGCGGACAACCCGTACTGGCGAAGAGACACACGACGAAGCTACCCGAAACTCAGCTTTGTTACGCAAGGAGATGTCGTGGGGCTGTTGACAGTGGGAAGTGCGGCGGCTCCCAGTCCGAAACTGTTGAAGGGCGAGGAGGGGACGAAGCAACTGGTTGCCGTCAAGGATGAAGGTGAGAAGGGTCTCGCAGCGTACTTTGAGAAAGAGAAGGGTGCCGCTGTGCTAGGAGAAGGCGGTATGCCGCCTATGCCCGTTGCCTACCGAAACCCAAATGCGACCAAGTACACCCTACCTGAGACTCAGGCATATTCGGAGGAGTACGTACAACACCCATTTGAGGCTTCGCAGTGCTAACATTGTCACAGTTACCCGTGCAGAGTCTTCGTGTAGGCCGTTCGCCGAGATGTGTATATAGTCATGAGCCGGCGCTACGAGGAGTTCTCACAATGAAAGCATATTGTTATATCCAAAAATTACGACCTGGTCGCAGCCGCTTTGATGGCATCTTCCACGCTGGCCTTCTGGCCCTTCCTCCTCTGTCTTTCCTCAAACGCAGCCCGGCCTTTCTCGATTCGAGCCATGATCTCGGCAGCATTGACATGTTTGTAAGAATGGTCCGGTATTTGTTCCAGCAAACCCATTGTCCGCGTGTCTCCGTAGGGATCGAAGTCGAGAGGAATGAACGCCGTGGGACCGTGGTACACCGCCGAGACCTTTCCAAGAGGCGTTTTGCCTAACGCTTCCAAGTAAGGCCTCGAAGCTGCAAAGGGTGCTCCAAACACTACTGCATGGACATATTTGCATTGAAGCACGCAAAGCCCTCTTTCAAAGATATTCATGATGGGGTAATTCAGGCCCTTGTACTGGTTGATTAGAGCATCATTGTGAATGCCTGCAACCACATAAGCTTCACCTTTTTCTGCTTCGTTGACACGCTTGAGGAACTCAATGTGACCTGAGGAGAACAGGTCAAAACCACCGTCAACATAGACAATGCGCTGTCCCTGTCGCGGCATCTGGCCTGATACGAGCTTCTCAAATTCTCCACCCTCTGCACCTGGCTGTGCATGTCCTTGTTGGGGGGCGTGCCAGGTATAGACCTCTGATCCTGGTTGCAGACCGCTCTCATCTGTAGCGTAATCTTTGATTCGCGTGAGCATTTCTGGTCCACGTTCAGATGACAGCTCAGCCTTGAGTGACCTGATGAAATGAGTCTTGGTACACAGTAGCATCCTTCCCACTAGGTCAGTGGTGGAGATGCCGGGTGTCCTCTTCACGACGAGAAATCTGTCGGCCGCCTTCACGAATCGGTAGCAATCTTCACCACTTGCATCGGAGGTGATATCATCACCGTGCACGACATATTGGCATCCGTAATGGCTGATCCAGGGTAGCGACGTAACGTATGGCGCATGTGGGATGGGTTTGGTGGCCCAGCGACAAGCATTGACGGCAGCAACTCGCTCATCGAGGGTCATCACGGTTGGCCCTTTGTTCTCGGTAATAGCTTCGTCAGAGTGCACTCCGACATATAGTTCCTTCCCCAGTTGACGGGCTTGTAGCATCGCGCCGGCGTGACCTGACGCCAAGGTCAGAACACAATCACCTACCTCTCAGCACTTTACCTACCATGGTGTGCGAAGTCAAAGCAACCATCAACCCAGATTCGCTCCTTCAATACTTCCGGCTCATCTTCTTGAGGATCTACTGGCCACTGACCTCGGGTTGGTACCTGTTCAGCCATTTTTGCGACGGTGTTATCTACGCAAGCCACGTTCCCAATTGCAATCACAAGTGTCGCACTGCTGATGCTGGTCGATCTCGTTGAGCCAAGCCAAATGGAAGAAAGGATCGACCCCTGCCGATCGGCAAGGGCAAGAAGCCGATTCGCAAACCAAGCTCGGGAGGGGCCTCCTTACGCAAGCTCAACCAGCGCTACCAGGGTCTGTGACCCCTGAAGCCCCAGCGCACTTGCACCCCACACGTTTGGTAATGGGCCTACAGAGCATCTCAGACTTTCCACCCCATCGCATTGCAGCATAGTACGACCGGCTTGACCGGCTAGTAATGCATGCAACCACGCAGGGACCCCTCGGTTTACGTTCGGTCGCCCTTGTCACTGACGGGCTGGAACCTTAGTCGTGCGAAGTCATCGCCCTTGCCCCAGATCAGGCAAAATGTCGATCGGTGCGACGTTAACTGAGGTTCAACTGCCTCCGAAAGATGCAAATGCAGGGACCTTCAGCGGCAGTCGGCTCCTCTCCAAGATAGGCAGATCCCCAACCTCTAGTCGCCGACACAGGCCTGTACCCAGCGGAGGGTCAGACACGCTCCCTGGCCTGCTGTCGTTCACCACCTCTCAGACACAGGCTGCATCACACTCGAGGCGCAATCAACCGCGACCGGGCTTTCAGCGTCAGATCTCGGCTCCTGACACGTCTGTACTACACCGCCGAGAAGAGGAGGATCGCGAACCGCGACATTATAGTGATGCTAGCGAAGAGGCAGGAGCCCAGGTACGAGCTATGCTTGCAAAGCCTCCTCCCACCGACAGACCACTACACACAGGCACGGCAGTCTACAGCAAAGGGACAGCAGCAGCGAACATGTTCTCGGCGCCGTTGGTGAGCGAGCACTACGTGTCCCAGCATGTGGCAGCTGGCCCAACTGCGGTCAACTACATGTACCAGCAGTTACACGAGTTGGCGCAGAAGAGAATAGCCACGTTACAGTACATGCGCAAAGCGTGAGTCTTGCGCGTGCTCTCCGACAGAACATACAGCTGACACCGCTTAGGCACGAAGGGAAGCTTTTCTGGTTCAATACCGTCCATTTCTCAAAGCGAGACCTCGACAAGTTCAATTCCCACATGCCGAACCGCTTGTCGCGGAGGGCGACAAACTACTTTCTCTTAGGCCTGTCGATACCGGCTGCATTGGACGTACACCAGACGCCACACCCAGGCAGCTCCGCGCAAGCTAGTCTGGCGATTGCAGTCGAGTTTCTGAAGAGTCTGAACACCCTCCTCACCGAGTTTGAGAACTACCAAGAAAGACACCCAACAGACGGCAGCCACGTTGGCTCACTCAGTAGAGCGAGACTGCCATCTATGTTCAAGAGGACAGGCACAACAAGCAGACCCAGAAAGTCGAGTAGCGCGCCGCTGGCAGAGATAGGCGCGCAAATATCGCCTCCGGCTGTGCCAGATACGCCGCATCATCAGCTCCAGCATCATCATGCAGCGCATCCCTCGATAGATACCACGACTTCAACAGCGGTGGGCTCGTTTTCTTCGGCCACAACTACTACCAATCCAGTAAATACAAGTTTTACCAGCAACAACGGTGGACTACCTGCCAACACTCAGCACTTCTCTGCCACGGCCACGTTTCCACCACCAGGTCCACCAGATGCCCCAAACTCGTCCTTGTTACCCAACGAAGCGCCATACACTCACCTGTTGACCCCGCCTCTACCTTTTGCGCCAGACTTCTACACTGTCTTTGCAACGCTGTGTGATGTCCTGATCGATACCTACCAACGACTGCTGCAGATGATCAATGGCCCGAATGCTTGTAACGCTACAGTGGCAGATTTGTTTTCCAAGGCCGATGCGAAGATTAGGAAGCTCATGGTCGGGGGGATCATCAAAGACTTCGAGTTGGCAAGCCGCGAGAAGGCCAAGCAAGAGCTGGCTGGTGTGCAGAAAGTTGTGCTTGGCGGGTTAATGGGCTAGCTGATTACATAACCCAGCAGTTCCTGACGAAACTCTACAATATGAGAGCTGGTCCTGAGTTAGCGATGGCGTTAGGAGGTGTATATTCATTAGGGACGGAGCAATGCATATAGAACATTTCCTTGCATATCTCGAGATATATGAACAATGCGAAGCTCTTCTCCCACAGCTTCTTCCGAGCCAGTTCTCAAATGTCTCTTACATAACGAAAGGCTGTTTGCTTAGCTAATCACGCCTTTACATCGAGCTCGCCTGATTGCCTGTACTTGTATGCTTGGCAGTTCCAGTTCATGGGGACACGTCCTCTCCTCCCCCACCGTTCTTGCGCCTTATCCTGATTCCTCTTAGACTCTGTCAAGCAGCCATGTGTATTGCACAATCGTCATCACCTTCTGCCTATGGCCAGCAATCGATATCTGCAAGTACCGACCTCTGCAAGGACGCTGGTCAGACGCTACGGAGGACATTTCCGCCTACACCTGTGTTCAGTGGGCAGACTCAACCATGTCGACATGACGAAATCGTGTTCTAATGGAGATGCTATGCTACGCATATTACACGATGCGCGGTAACCGGAAGTCCAGAAAGTATTCGTGCTGCTACACCGACTTGTCTTGACATTCTCTGCAAAAGCCTTGGTGAGTCCGTTCATGTTAGAAAGGTCCATCTGTCCCTCAAAGAACAGTCACACACCAAACATACCCTCTTCCACATACACTAGCCTCAACACCCAGTAAAATGGGCGCCGAACTGCATACGGTGGCACTTTTCGGTGCCAACGGACAGATAGGAACATCTATCCTACAGGCCCTGGTCAATTGCAAGGAACAGTCGTTCCAGGTACTTGCTTTCATCCCCCCAGATACTCCGTCGCCCAAAGGCCATGTCGACATGTCAAATGCCAACAAGGATACGAGCGTTGAGGTCAAGACCGTGGACTTGATGTCGTCCTCACAATCAGAGATAGCTGGGCACTTGAAGGGGGTCGATGTGATTGTCAGTGCCTTGAACGGCAAAGCTCTTGACTCCCAGAAGCTCATCCAGGAGGCCGGTATAGACGCAGGAGTGAAGAGAATCTATCCTAGCGAGTACGGTATGCATCATGTATATACCCAGGCGGACGGCAGTGGTTGGGTACATCCGGTATGTCTTGCGCTCCAGGCACGTGTCTTGAGGACACTGACCAAGTCATTGTCAGATGTGGAACATGAAATCAAGCGTCAACGAGTCCATCGTTATGCACCCCGCCGTCTTCGACGGCAAGATGTCTTACACTCTCATCGGCTGTGGCGACTACTATAACCAAGACCGCGAGCCCATTTGGTGTCCCTGGACACAGTCGCCTGATTCCCTTCCTAACGATAAGTATACCTTGCACACAATCGGAGATGCCGATGCAACAGCCGATTACACTCACCTAGACGACTTTGCTGAGTTCCTCGTCGCGACACTGTGTCATCCAGAGAAGTCACGGAATCGTCGACTCAATGTCGTGAGCGACAGCATTTCACACTCAGGGATCTCTAAGCTTCTGGAGAAGCACACGGGGAAGAAAGCCGAGCTACAAAAGTACAGCTTCCAGGACCAGAAAAAGATCCTTGATGCACCTAAATCTGCACCGAAGGAGTTGAGAGATCAATCAACAGAAGGGGGTGAGGGCCAGAGTTCTTTCCCTATTGACTTCTGGTTCTTGGTCAAAGGGATGCAAGGAGCAGGGCGGTTCAGATGGCCTGCGGGGGAAAGACACGAGAAAGAGTTTGGCTTTGATCCGAGTAGAATGAGGAATTTCGACTGGTACATCAAAGAGAAGAATGGTCGTGGAGGTGGAGGGTCTTAAGCTTGACAGCAGTGAGTGAAAGAATCGGGAGTCATGCGCGTCTTGCGGAACACCAACCTCGCGATAACCTTGCTAGATGTACAGCTGTTCATATAAAGATGTTGATACCCACCGGCCTTTTCACGCCCCAGTGCAAGCAACTACCCTTCCCTCCCCAGACTCTCACCCTTTCTCTATCTTGGTCGGCAGTGGTCTCTCCCCAACAACCTTCGCCATGATTTCATCAGCATACTTCCCGATCGTGAAATGACTACAATCCTCCAGCAGCACAAGCTCGGCTTCCGGCAAATGGTCCATATAATACCGCCCAAACGCCAACGGCGTCCGCTTATCCCTATCCCCAAAGACAAGCTGCACCCGCCTCTTCACATCGCGCAACTCGAACTCCCAAGGCCCATAATAAACCACACTATCCCCGATGGTCCCCGCACTCCCCTGCGCATACGCCTCCCGCAGCGTCGCCAAAACCACAGCCTGGCTCTTCGCCTCCATCACCTTCCGGTCTTCCTCGCCCAACCACCGGTACATCCGTCTCAACGACCACCCGGCCTTCTCATCCTCAGCCAGCCAGTCCGGACTATACATCCAATCCGCCACGCGCCTCATTACACGCGGAAAGCGCGCGTGCAGACCCAGCGTGATAACCGTGTACACCCCGGCGTCGCGCCTATTGATCTGGCTCGGATGCCCCATCCCCGCCACGACAGTCGCATTCACCGGTTCGTCCGCCGGACTCGCATACGCACATGCGACCGCGTACGGTCCCCCACCGCTCTGCCCGAACACGTGGTACCGGCGCAGCCGCAGATGCGCCGCCAGCTCCGAGATGTCGCGCGCGTAGTTGCTCAGGCTGCGGCCGGGGTAGGGAGTGCTTAGCCCGTGGCCTGGGCAGATAAGCCGCACGCCGAGACGGGCGGCGGGTTTGCCGTGCCCGAAGCCGTCGTAGCGCGAGCCGGGGGCGCCGTGGAAGAAGAATGTGGGGGTGCCGGTGCGGGTGCCGTATTCTGCGAAGCCGATTGTGCGGCCGTCAGATAGCGTGGTGGTTTGGTCTTCGAGGTGGGGGGTGAAGCGGATGTGGAAAGTTCGGGACTGGATCTGGATCTGGGCCTGGGCGAGGAGTGGTGGTTGGGGGCAGGTGATGGTGCGGAGGGTCCGGCGGGTTGCTGGACGCCCGGCGTGGCTCATCATGGGAATGATACTGGGATACCTAGGCCTCGCTGGTCGGTAATAGTCATGCATTTGAATGTGGACCTGATGAGTACTGTATATGAAGTGCTTTTGCGTCAGCTGCTACGGCGCTTCAAGGTGTCTACGTACCGACTGCCCAGCCGAGCTGAATACGGAAGCGTACAGCAAGAACGAGCGACACTCATATGTATACTGAGTGAGCCGCCGTTGCAATTCCTGTCTCTGGTTACGTGAGAGTGGGTGCACCCTGAGAGCGCTGAGTATCACCAGACCAGGAAAGGTGTAAGAGTTTAGGGCCCCCTACAGTCAATAGGGATTCATCACAAGCGGTGGAAAGACAAGTCCAAGCCTTTAGGTTTGAGACCGACTCGCACAGCAACGCTACAGTGTATGTCTTCTGACACTCTGGCCAGGGGTTTCATCTCCTCATGCTTGCCAACATGATAATGACCCCGATCACCAGTCAGACTCATCACTATGTTTCAGCGAGTCCAGCCAGCTGACCATTCTCTTCTTGATGATGACACCGATGACCTTGCTGCTTCCTGGCTCCGTCACAATGAGGTACCTCAACCCAAGTTTGCCAAACATCTCAACGGCGTATTCCATTGGGGCAGAAGACATGATACTCAGTGGCGTTCGGTCGACGAACTGTGAGAAGTCGAGTTCTTCAGTTGCTTTGTGAGGGTCCGCGGGTTTGACCGGACCATTCTCGCCGCCATCTTCGATACTGAGGTCAGTGACGTCGAGCAAATCTTCACTGAGGCCGCCATGCGAGCTCAGCAGGTAGACATTGGTCGATTGACTCGCCTCGGTGCCGAGCACGTTCAGACCATACTCGAGTTCGCCCTCGGCCAGATAGCCCATCAACATCCCACCCTTCTGCACCAGCACCAGCCCCGCGTCCATAAGACCTCGACCTTTCAGCTGCTCCAGCTTCTTGGCCAGAACACCATACTGTACGTGACCTGACTCTGAGACATCGCATGTGATTTGTCTCATTGTATGCTCGGGTGGAATCAATTCACTCACAAGATGCTGCTTCTTCGCCACCAACTTCAGACCTGCGTCCAGATCCAAGAAAGGGTGGCCAAGCACCGACTGTGCCAGGTCATACACTCCTTCCGGCTCGAGCCAGTCAGCAACCCACTTGGCGACCATGATTCCAATCATATTGGGAACAATGAACTCGAGTTCACCGGTGAGCTCGAACATGATGACTGCTAGCGAGATTGTCATACGGGAGACACCTGCCAGAAATGCTCCTGCGCCCACCATCGCGAAGATGCCGGGGCTGATCGTGTCGAACAAGAATGGGAGCTGACCGAAGAGTCTGCCAAAGAAGGCACCTGCATCAAGAGCAGGAATAATGATCCCGGAAGGGACCTTAATCCCAAAGGTGATGGTGGTCAGGAAAAGCTTGATGAGTGTGCCATAGATGAGCCAGCCAAGATACCTTGTATCCACAGTGTCATGACCCTCGTGCAGGCAGACGTAGGCTGTATCATCCGCAGCATTGCAGTCAACAAGGAGATTCTTGATGATCATGTCGCCTGGGTCTCTTGTCAGCGGGTTGGGATACTGCGTTAGCGCCGTCACCGCAACCACAAGGGAGACTTCGAAGACAGGGTGATTCTTGATAATGTCGAATTTCCGGAAGGTGCGGCTCCAAGCGAAGTTTGCTTTGCAGAACGATCCACCAAAAATGCCGCCTGCAACGCCGAGCACAACGAAAACGAGGTAGTGGTATGGCTTGTAGGATGTACCGTAGTTCGTCTCGAAGAGGACCAGTTTGCCCGTGCCAGTGGGGTTCAGAGCTCGCAAGGTCATTGCAGCAAAGAGACTGCAGATGAATGCTCGCCAGAGGACTTTGCGTGGGAAGTACGTGCTGATCTCCTCATATGCAAACAGGACACCGCCTATAGGAGCGCCGAATGCAACGGAAAGACCAGAAGAGCAACCAGCTGCCAGTGTCTCGCGCAGCTTCCTGCTGTTCTCGCGATACTTGCGGAACCTCATGCCGACGAGGTATGCGACGCAGGTCGATATGTGGACGAAAGGGCCCTCTTTGCCCAAACACATACCGGTCGATACAGCGAAGACTGAGCCAACTGCTTTAACAACGAGTACTTTGAGTGATAGAAAGTTAGGGATGACGAATCCACTGAGAATAGTCTTTATCTCAGGGATACCGCTGCCTGCTGCCATGTACATGCTCTTTCCTGCTGCAATAGGCTGGAGAGTCTCTTGTTGCTGCTGCTCGGATACGAACTTATGCTGCTTGCGGTCGGAAGCAAACTTGTCCCCCTTACCGGGCGACGCTGCAGGAAGATTGCATCTGGTCAGCATCGTTACTGAGCCACTGACTATGCCGAAAAGGAGAGCCCAGGCTACATAGATAGCAAAGCTAGAAGCATAGCTGTACGACCAGTAATGCCATGTACTGCAGGTGTCACCAGTCGTGGTTGACGATAGCAACATTGGATCGCCAGCGCGTAGAGGCGCCTTGGTTGTACAGCACATCTCTTTTGACAAGATTGGGTTGCTGGTACAGTAGCCTGTCTTCAGGTCGCTGATGGTGGCTACCGCCATGTCGACGAGAAAGGCGACGCATGCTGTCAAGGTACCAATCAGGGCTGCTGCCACCCATCCTTCGATCTTGTCCCATAAAATATACACTCGGTAGCGGAGGCCACTTCGAGAGCGAATCGCGCGATGTCGAAAGGAGTCTTTGACCTAGGAAGATCAGTACTATCTCGAATCGGTTTGGTCCGAGGTATTGCTAACCAGATCGTGAAGCCAGTCGATAGTAGTGTAGTCGTTGTATGGCAACCTTTCTCCTACTGCTGTCTCACCCAGTGCCTGTTCTTCTTTACTGACGTGGGAAGAGACAATAGACTCGCCATCGATCTCAGCTGCAATGGACTGGAGTCTTGACCGCTTCCGCTGGTACGGCTTTGGGAGCAGATGTGTGTGCTCGTTCACATGCTCTTCTTCTCGTTCGGCCATCTTCAAAGCCATCTTTGCGACTACGGTGAACGAGTTCTGAATATCTTCCCTCGTTCCCTGAAGCAAGCCATGTAGGCTCAGACGCCCATGATGCAGATACTGCCGGGCCAAAAGGCCTCAGACGTGGCATGGCAGAGGCGACCAAGGCGTCTGCGATAAGGTCGCAACTTCCGTTCGTCGAGATCAGAGCGCAGGAGATAAGCGATGCAGTACTGGGAGGAGTGAAGTTGTGATAAGCAGACGCAGATAAAGAATGTGGGTATGGCAAGGAACAGATGGAACGAATCAGAGTTGGGTTTACTAGGATGAACTATCTGAGCCAAAGTCTGATTTATCCTCCTAGTAGATCCCTTGTCCCTTCGTGCTCGAATGACCGTCCATCCCACCATGATGCCTCCTTGTCATACCGAATGCATATATACTTGTTTCTTATCGTCCGATCAGCTTGGAGGGCATAGTCTCAACCAAGATATGATGCGAGAAAGGTCACAGCAGACATCTCCACTGTTACTGCCCAACGCTGTACTCGATGTCCTCTTTGTGCACTGCCAGTGTGCACGGTGAGAGAGCCTGACTTGGTACTCGTGGCGCTATGTGTGGCTGTGACGGATGACTCAGCTGGAACGGTGGCTACTTGTGTCACCGTTGAAGCGGAGGCGGTCTGGTTCAGGTAAGTGGTCGAGAAAACCACGTTGGTGGAAGTGGTGGCGTTCGGAAACGGTGCCGGCGTTGTGGTATCGTCGCCGAGAATTGCTGTCTCAGCGGGCATTGGACCGACTGTAGCATGAATGTTGGCATTATAGAAGAGTCGGAAGTTGCCACATGCGAGTCTGAATTTGTCTGCTTTTCGATGGACCACAACGCTCAAATTGCCGAAGAATGCTGGGTTGCCGGTTGTGGTCGAAAGGTAGTCGTCATGGTAAGCATAGTCGGACAGGTTGGAGATGGGGTCATTGAAGTTGATAGAGCCGTGCTTGCCAGCAAGGTCACCCAGTTGACAATATTGAGGTTGTGCCTTGTCGCAGACAAAGTCATCACCGACAGCATATATGTCAAAATGCTTGCCGGTGCTGTTACAGTTGCCATCTTCAGGAACAGGGTTCTCATGGATGTGATATGCTAGTACATATTAGCTTGACAAGTAAGTATGCATAAGGATGGTCCACTCACAGTACTCCTTTGAGTCGTTCAGGTCGAAGCCTCCGAATTCATATGATACTCTAACGCCCTTGCCCTCTACATCGCCTGAGATACCGATACTGCCTGTGACGTTTCCTGGACCATGGTGGTACATAAGATCAGCGACATACCACTGGCCAAACTGGTTGTTAGTAATAATTGGGGCTGGGCTTGTCTGCGCGAAGGAGAGGCCCAGGCAGACCGCAAAGGTGATGGTCTTTGATAACATGCTGTCGACTTGTGGAAGAAGTGAGGTGATACTTCACCTTCAAAACGATCGGGAGTTCCTCAATTGGAAGGTATCTGTAGGAGGGAGGGGAGGCGCAGGGCTGGGGTTGCAAGTTGTTGTTTGCGTAGGATAACCCTAACGCACGGTCTCTGTGACGATGTAAGTTTTGACGACGAAACGAGCCGAGACATGCGACAGCATGCAGTCGCCCTCCCAATGTGTCAAGGGCGCCCCCGCGTATGGATGATGGTCAGTGCTGAAATGCTACGAGTCAGGCTGCCAACGCTCTGAGGGCGCAACTCCATGTTCGTAATGGTGTTCTACTTAGGTAGCCAGCCCTGCCAGCCAGATTCAGCAGGATCACCTCTCGATGTCTTTTAACTCAAACAGCCATCTTTCAAAAAGAGTGAACTGCACGGAGGCTAACCTCATTGATCAAGGCTGTTTGGGCATGGTGGAGGTAGAGTCTTGAGTCATGGGCAGCCTACCATCCAGTTCGTCGAAGCATTGCTTGCTCAAAGCTCGACCACAGTGCCTCCCATGTTGCCCAGTAGACCATGGACTCTCGAGATCAGGCCCTACTAGAGCTTAGCTTGATTATCCGAGAAGTCAGTCGATGTACTACTCGAGAGCCGTCTGATTCTTGCAGATGCATGCTGCCGTCGACGCAACAAACTCCTCCACCCCTGATCCTTGTCTACCACGAGGCCCTCGTCCCCACGTCCTTATCACCCCACGATAGTGCGTCGACGCTATGCTGCATGCCAACTCTAAGCTATCACTACAATGTCTGGGAAGAGGAGGGTGCAAGAGATGAGACAAGTTAGCAGCACAGGCACGAAGTCCATGGACCACGACCACGATCGGACCAGAAAAGTCGATATGACCATAATCCATTATCGTCTGTACACGATTGTACATGACTCATCCGAGTCTTCACCTGCACACCTTGGCCTCGTTGACTAGATGCGATCCTCCAACGCCTCATAGTATACACTATTATACATGCCTGCCCTTCGTGAGCAAAGCCGTCCTTTTCAGGCACCTGCGGCTCCTCGATGCATATGCCGCCCCCATATCCTTGTTCATACATGTCCGTTTCGTCGACTGTTCCACATCCAATTCGCTGTCCCATTCTGTCCTTCCTCGTGAGTTAGTGTTCGATATCCAATACCGCAATCTCGCAGCCAGTCTTCCGGCACTTGATCAACCTCAACCGACAGTCTCAAGCCCAAGCGTAATTTCCATATTCCCTTACTGTACAATTCATACCGCCATTTCCTCGTTCGTCATGGCGCCCTTCACGGTCGGTACTCCTTCACAAGTAGCCAGAGTCTAAACCGAAGCTTGAAGCTCCTCGATCCTTTCATCAAGCTTTGCCTGGGTTTCAGCGATAGCTTTGGCAAGCTTTCTTTTGAGGAGCTCCGACCCGTGGCTGGCCATGTCCTGCTCACGCCTAGCGATTTTCCCGCGCAGCTCCATCACCACAGAGTCTCCGTCGATGAGACGTTGACGCTCAGCTGCAGCTGCAGCTGCTGCCGCCTCTTGCTTTTGTTCCTCGGTTGGCTCGGGCTCAACATCCTCCTCCTTCTCGTTGTCACCGAACAGATCGTCGTTGTCATCATTATCACCAAACAAGTCATTGTCCAACTCTTCTTGAGTCTGTCGGGCAGCCTCTTCCTCAGCAGCTCTCTTTGCCTCCGCTGCAGCTCTGGCTTGCTTCCTTGATTGTTCTTCAGCTGCTCTTTTTTCAGCCTCTTCTTTCTCCTTGGCTTCCTTCTCGGCAAGCTCCCGAGCGAAGCGTTCAGGATCAGCTTTCTTCGCAGCCTCTTTCTCAACTAGTCGTCGAGAGTATTCTTCGTGGCTCTCGTCTCCCTCCTCTCCAGCCTTTTGTGTGGGTCTGGGCTGAGCGTCCGATTCGGCGGTAGATTGTGACTCCAAGATGGCTGCGGACTGAGCTTTCTCAGCAGCCTCAAACAGAGCCTCGAACTCAGCCTCGAACTCAGCCTCGAGGAGTTCAACAGTTGTAGCGCGCTGAAAGTGCTCACGCGATGGCTCGGGCTCTGGTGACCATTCTGACTCATGCGACGGCTCAAGCTCTGGTGACCACACTGCGTCAGGCGATGATTCAGGCGTTGCACTGGCGGTCGAGTCTCCATGCAGCGCAGTAAGAAAAGCCTCCTTCGCTGCCTTGTTGTTAGCCCGACCTTCGGCTCGCTTACGCTCCCTCTCGTTCTTGTAAACAGGTGCAGGTTTCTCTTGCGCCTCCTTCAACACACGAGCCTTCTTTGGCTGAGGAGCGTCGTCCTTTCCAACAGTCATGCTATCTGCTTCGCACGACTTGCGCTTCTTTGGTGCTGACTTTGACGCAGTGGTCTTCCCCTGCTTCTTCTCCTTTTCGGCTTGAATGGCCGCCTTCTGCTCTGGGCTCTTGTTCTTGACGCCCTTGGGTCGACCTCGCTTCTTAGGCTCGGCCGGCATTGACCTTGGCTCAGGCACGGAGCCAACTGGAAGCGCATGTCTGTCAGCAACCGCTTGCCAGATGAGCTCCAGCTCAGAGACGTGAGCTGGAATAGCAGGTCGGTCTTGATTCGGTTCAGGGTCCATGTCGAGCTCCAAGTCGCCGGAAGTCTCATCTTCATCGTCAGAGATCAAGCACCTCATGAATTCCTCCTCATCGAACAAGGGCTTCTTCTTGACGGCAGGAGTGGTAGGAGCGGCAGTAGCAGCAGCAGAAGCTGAGGAGCCCTCAACAGGAGCAGAAGAGTTCTCAGCAGGAGTAGAAGAGCCCTCAACAGCAGCGGGAGCAGGAGCAGGGGCGGGAACAGGGGCCTCAGGCTGAACAGCCTCCTGAGCCGCTCGAGACGTGGTTGACTCGGATACCGACACATCAGCCACGGTCTTCTCGGCGGTTTCAGGCGCGTTCTTCTGAGTGCGAACCTTCTTTGCCTTGGGCTCACTGCTTCCTGAGTCGGCCGAATCTTTGTCAGCTGACTTTCGCTTCTTGTCAGACTTTGCAGCCTGCTGAGGTTCTCCAGGTGCAAAGAGACAAGCTCCCCGGGCTACAGCATCAATGCCCTTGCCCTTGTAAAAGCCTCTCAACTTCTGCAAAAACTCCTTTGTCGACTCTGGCAGAGGAGCACGTGGGGGCGAGGGGGCGGCAACCACCTCTTCTTGGTCCTGCCTTTCGACAGTCTTGACGATTTGGACCTCATCTTCGTCGTCGTCCGCAGTGAGGTCGATTGCCTCTTGTTGAGCCTGCTGCTGCTGCTGCTCCTGCTGCGGCTGAGCTGGAGGCAGCATGGAGCCGACGCTGATGTCGCTCGCAACCACGTCCTGGGCTTGGGGCCGCTGTGCTTGAGCGGCGGGAGCGGCAGCAACGGCAGCAGCACGAGGAGGGCCAGCGACCGAGCGGGCTGCAGCGAGTGACTGTTGCTGCAGCTGCAGCTGTCGCCGTCTTACAAGCTGTGCTTGCAATTGCTGCTGTCGCTGTCGCTGCCACAGCTGGGCACCAAACGGCGTAAGACCCGCCGGGAAGGCAGGTCGAAGGCCCTGTGAGCCTGCTGGGGCCTGTAGGCCAGGGAATGCCACAACTTGGGTAGGAGGCATCTGAGGGTAACCATACCCTCGTGGTACTGCAGTCTGAATTTGGCGTGAGTATGGTGTGACACACTTGTGATAATGGATTGAACTTACATTGGCAGGCATCTGGAACCTTGGTGCATACCCTTGGTATACAGCAGCAGCGAACTGTGGCTGGTAGCCAGCATACTGGGTGTACTGGCTGTTGGGATTGTATAACCACGAGTGCTGAGAAACTCGTGGTTGCTGCTGTGCTTGGCTGCCACATGTTGGCAGTGCAGCCATGTTGCCGTTGCCGTTGAAGTTGATCTGAGATCTTTCCGAGAAATCCATCTTGAATCTTTCCTGTACTGAACGAGAGAGCTTCGAAGGTGGTCTCGAGGAAGTTTCAGACCAGTCTGAGCTGGACGGTAGAACCTACTGACAGAAGTAGCAGAAACGTCGCTACAAGTCACAACAAGAACCACGCTGGTGCTCGCTGATGATTCCTGGCGCTCGTCAGGTGTCCCTGTCTCTCAAGTGGCTGAAAGCACGATTTTGGGGCTCGAAAGCTGGAAAATTGTGCTGTTTGGAGGTGCTCAGGGGATGGAGAGAAAGGAAGGAGGGAGACAAACGGGAGTCGAGCTTCTAAAAAGTGTGCAGACTGTCACTCGGTGAAAGTTCGCAGGGAGGTAGGAGCCAGAAAACGCGAATTCAACGGTGTGATCCAGAGGAACGGTTTCATTGTCGAATGTCCTGCGAATGCGACCGTGAAATCGTGCGCAGAGCGCACATTGTCTGTCAAGAGAGCCTCACGCCCCAGTATTCCGACTTTTTTTCCTTGCTGTGCTGGCACTTGGTAACCACTCGACGTCCAGGGCAACAAGGTGCAGTGATATGGTTGAGCATATTGACACGACTTGCGCAGGATTGTGCAGGCACTTTCACCCGACGGCGTCTGAAGAAGTGGTCCATCTGACTCAGCTAGTTGTGCTGCTGATCCAGGTAGCCACTCACAATGCGGCGTCTTACGCCAATGGCACCATTGTCGAGGACGGTGCGGTGCCGCCGCAGCTGTTGTCTTACAAACAAGCTCCAGATGTGACTGTACACCGGGCGTAGTGACGTGAGTGGGACCGTCGGTTTGACTGGTATGGCGGCAGACCAATAGCAAAGGTCGAGCGTACGGCTAGCTCATGGCATCAAGCCAAATACAGCGAACTAATTGGACCGCAGCACTCAGGACCTGTGTACCGCCTTATTTGGTTGTGAACAGCAGATCTGCTAGGGTGTCCAGCTACTGCTGCAAATCTTGTGCGGAGATTTCTGCTTAGGTGTGAGCATGTGCACCATGTCTGATTTGCTAATCATCCGAAGTGTGATGTGAGCAAGGGACGAGTACTATCGAGCTCAACTTTCTGGCCAAAGGATTGAGCCCGACATGCTCAGGACCTGGATGTTTGTGCGTTATATTATCGACGGTTTATGTGGCCATTGGATGTCGTCAGCAGCGTTGTGCTCTTCGTTAGGTGGTGGAAAGGAGCGAAAAGGATGGTCCAACAGGAGTCATAGTCTCCACCTTGCCAAGTCTGGTTGTTCCGCTGATGTCGAGGACGTAAGTTGAGAAGCTTGGCAGCGTCCTGCTGTATCGATAGCCATGATAATAGGCTATGATGTATAGGAGTCCTCAAAGACAGTCACATGATGCTTGCGTACGCCCGTCCGTAGGCATGGTGAACGCACTGTACGACTCGTGATGCCAAGCAAGTCTCTTCTTCGTAGTTGATCCCAGGAATGCATTCGATCCTCCACGGCTCTTCGCAGCCTTCTCTTTGGTTTCTTTCTTCTTGGTGTTTTATCAACCCGACTTCCAAAGCTCTGTACGTTGAAAGTACTGCTGCAGCAACTCAGCCACACCCAGTGTCAGCTACTTGCTATCACCACTACAGAAGTGACAGTGTCCAGGTTTGTTGTGAGGATATTGTAGGAATAGACGTCGCTAACAGGAAAGTAGATCCCTGGACAGACGCAGAAGCAGAGAGTCTGTGAGAGGGTACCCGGTCTCGGTTGTCGATCCTGAACGATGGTTATTGCAAAGAGCATGGGCAATTGTATACCATGTCGAATGTCGATACTGAACAACCAACATCTAGCGGGTGGCCTTCGGCCTCTCTCATCAGAAACGCTCCTTGCTGTCCATGCTAAACTTGCATGAAGGGCGTTGCACATCTCCATTGCTGGACATGCCTGGCCGTATCCAAGACCTATATATCCAAAGCTCCCCTCGACAGCCGAGACTGGGCTACTGCAGAATACCACAGAGGGTGGACGACACTTCTGGCTCGGACAATTAGGTCGACGACCTTTGTCTCTCCGGAGAAGCGTTCAACGTCTGTATATCAGTTGGGACAACGACTTCGACGAACGAGAAAGATACGAGACATGCGACAACGAGGATCCATGGCAATTCAGTTCTTGCCATCCAAACCACTGCCACGTCTGCAGGATAAGACGCGCTCGGCAGTTGATGCAGATACAACAGACCTCACGCGTTGTAAGATTGATAAAAGGAAGTCCACCCGCGTCGTACGGTCTCGAATGCCATCGTCATCCAGCAGGTCTCCCTCCCATCGTGAAGCAGCCAAGGAACATATCGACGACCAGCCATCCTCAGGAGGTTGTGCCACAGCGTTGGTGCCTGCGCGGTTGTGAGTTCTGGAGTGTGTAAAGGAGGATTGGATCATGACGTACTGACTGTCATGACCAACCATGTAGAGGTTCTTGTCCGTCATTGGTAGGGACATATATTGTCAACCTCCTTGTTCAAGGTCTTATGGCAGGGTCAATCGAGTCGCCGATGTATTTTGGCGCTTCTGGGGTGACTAGTGTTGCCGTTGGGGGGAATTGACAGCAAGATCCCCAACTATACCAGTCAGGCCATGTCCGCGTGAGGACCTGGAGTGATTCTATGAGGTGAGGGCGTGCGCGCGTACGACAACACACCAATATATATACCGCGTCATGGAATTTATTATGTACATCGTGTGTGGATGTCCAGCTCGGTTCTGCCCGAAATAGCTGGTAAAGGGGGTGGGGTGGTCATGCTTTAATTAGATAAGCTAGACAGTAGACCCTCTAATCATTTTGGAGACGCGATTGAACCGCCAAGTACGCGAGTTTGTTAGAGAGTCCGGTCTACTTAGGTTATTCACTTCTGGTTCAGTGCTATTCGACCACCCATGATTGACATGCAGCCCGTGAACATGTTCTGACGCTCTTGGATGCTCTTGCGTCTTATGCGCCGTGTGCCACGACTTAACGAGGGCTGATGCATTTGGACAAGAAGAGACATTAGAAGCTGGAGCCGCGGTGCCATACTGCGTATTGCTCGCAATTTCCATGTTTGTCGCAAGCAAACGCAGAGATGAGCGTGATCCTGTGCACAGGTGAGTCAAACTTCCGTTCGTCTTTGTGCCAGCTCATGCATCCCGCACTGCTGCACGTTGGTTCAGGCCACTTTGACGATGAGGAAAACCAGATTCCCGCGTGAGCGCATACTATCGCTCTCGGCTGAGCTTACCACGCGAGCTGCGCACGATACTGACTGTCTTCTTGTTACAGCTGGCTATGACCACACTATTCGCTTCTGGGAAGCCCTGTCAGGTATCTGCAGCCGGACGATCCAACATCCAGAATCCCAAGTCAACCGACTATGCATAACGCCAGACAAGAAATACCTGGCCGCTGCTGGTCGGCATATGGTCCGTCTTTATGACATTAAGTCCTCCAATCCTTCTCCGATCATGGTCTTCGAGGGCCACACCAACAACATTACGGCGGTAGCATTCCATGTCGACACAAAATGGATGGTAACGAGCTCGGAGGATTCCACAGTAAAAGTATGGGATACAAGAACAGGCAATATACAGCGAAACTACGCACACAGCCATCCGGTCAATGATGTGGTCATACATCCAAACCAGGGCGAGATCGTTAGCGCTGACAGGGGAGGCAACGTCCGCGTCTTCGATCTTGGTTCCGACAAGTGCACTCACCAGCTGATACCCGCCGAAGATGTCTCTGTCTCGAGCGTTAGTGTCGCAAACGATGGCTCCCTTCTCGCGGCTGGAAACAACCACGGAGACGTCTATATCTGGCGCATGTATCAGGAGAATAACGAGACCTCACTTGCTCCATGTCGTGTCTTCAAAGCCCACAAGGAATATCTCACGCGTCTCCTCCTCTCGCCAGATATCAAGCTTCTAGCAACTTGCTCAGCAGATCACACCGTCAAGGTGTGGCGTGTGGACCCAAACTCCCAAGGCCTTGAAGACTTCGACCACGAAACCGAATATGGCTCCTCGCCTCACACGCCCATTCAGACCTCGCAATCCTTGCCCACAACCACCTTCAGCAGTTCCGTGTCTATCCGCCCAAATACCTCGAGCACGAACGATCTGTCCTCTCACCCTAGCACCCTTTCTTCACTTTCCACAGGAAGCGTATCGACAGGTCATCTCCCAAACTCGCAGACACCGCAACCAATTATCACGCACAGACGACCCCTACCACTCGAAACGACGCTAGAAAACCACCAGCGTTGGGTCTGGGACTGCGCCTTCTCTGCGGACAGCGCATATCTCGTGACTGTGTGCAGTGACCACTACGCGAGATTGTGGGAGTTGGCAAGTTCTAGTGTCATCAGGCAGTATTCTGGCCATCATCGAGGGGCCGTTTGCGTCGCACTGAACGACTATTCCGGTGCGGCGGCCTAAAGCCTTTCAGAACCGTGGAAACGACGAGTCAGGAGATTGATGACACACTGCAAAGAGTCTGGTCATCTGTGGCAACAATATGCCATTTGTTTCGAAGGCAAAAACTTCATCGGCAGCGTCTGAATCTACATCCAAGCGATTCAACATGGTACTGAAGCACGTCTCAATTTGTGCTTGAGCTAGTTGCGTGCGGAATCAAGTCTTAACATTGATCACATCAATCCCGGGAAGCTTGGCAAGGAACCACTCACAAGCAGTCACTCGTGTCTGCTCAGTTCACCGGGTTTGCTTGATCGAATCGTGAGACCCGCCGCATACCCTAACGACGATGTCTACAGGCTGTGTGAAGCTTGTCTCAATGTCACTGGAGCTGGTCCACCCAGGCACGAACGCCTCCGGGACTCCTCAGCGGTAGCGTCCGTTACGCACAGCATGAGTGTCGAATTCACAGCAGAGCACACAAATCAAAGATCCTCCACATCCAGTCAGGATTTTCTTCCTTGACTAAAACTGGCTCACCAAATATTACCCTGGCCCTAGCGTGTGGAATGGAAGTTACCCACAAGCGACTGAGTACTATCTTTTGTTGTTAGTCAGCACCCGAAGTCCGACAACTAGAACTCTATACCCTAATGTGGCTGCACTTCCAAATCGAGACGCCGAATCTCCACGACCTTATGAAGTGCGAGCAAGAAGCAACGAATTCATTAATCGCGCAAACTCTCAAGGTGCATGAGTCAAGTGCGGTATGGACGTGCAATGTCTGCCGAAGGATCTGGGCAGCCTGCAATACCGAGTTTCGCCCAAGTAGCCATGGGCCGTCGCAGTGGAGATAACGATCAGATGCGAGGAACAGAGATGTCAGCTCACAGTCAAAGCAGTGGTTAGAGCCAACCAATGGAATGATGGTTGTGACGGCTAGCAAGCATTAATTGCGATAAAAGCGTGCAAATCGCAGTGTCTAGTCGGTGTAATAAAGCAATCGGTTCGTGTTCGGTGTGTGTGGTCCGAACAAAATTTGCAATTTGGGGAGACACGCACACCGTGTCATGTGACTTCTGTTATACTCACATCTGATCGCTACTGTACCCTCGCTTAAGAGCGGCTCACGAGGCAAGCGCTTTACTCGTACTGAGATTCGTCTATACCAGCGACGCGTTTTCTGGACAAGGAATAGATATTTTATCGTTGACACTTTTCATGGTACATCGAAGCGTTTCGGTGCACTTCTAAGGGAAGAGTAACCAGACCTGTCTTGGAGTGTGACAGTAATAGTGTATGCTATGAGACTTCTTTACTCCAACCATCTGGTGCGGCTACTTGGTATGCCACTGTACAAATCGTGGTTGCTGGGGCCTACTCCTTCACGTGCTGTGTACATGTCCCGGCTTCAGATCAGGCATGATCACGTATCAGCTTTCAGCTTCTTGTGAACAGCGACAGTGATTGTGTGCAAGTTATCCATGCACTGGAAGCATTACTCTGTTCAATCCTCGCCCTTGACGACCCTCAGCACGAAGTTGACAATGACGGCCGCTAGCAATGCGATCGCCAACACCGTAGGTCCGAGACGATCATCGAATCCACCCTGTCCCCTTTGCCTGATACTCTTCGCACGCCAGTGAAATGTAAACAGGGCGTAAATCATGGCCGCCATTGCTACCAGCGTAAACAGGCCGGCAGATATCTGGCCAGTACGGTCGCCAAAGTTCAGAAGACCGACAGCTAAACCGCCGAGGATGACAGTGAAGTTCAGCCATGAGAGGAAGGTTCGCTCATTAGCGAAGAAGACCTTGGGTTCTACACGAGTTGGTAGGGCGATGCGCTTGCCTAAGACGACGTTAGCCGGTGGTCGGATCAAAGGTATGCGGAGACGTACCCGGTGCAGTTTGAAGAAGAGGCTGAGAAGACATGTTGCTGTCGTTTGGACTTGGTTCGCCGAAGACAGTGGTATCTAGTGAGCCGTACTTGTGTCGATTGCCGCTGTTTCTGATGGTGGGCAAAGAGTAATTGCTGAGGTAGTCGGATGCTTTGCTTATAGAATGGTAGAAACGTGTCCTGCCAGTATTGTATGCAGAAGATGACTCTGTCGGAACGTTGGAAGAATGAGACTGCCGTGTGGTGATGACTAGCTTGCCGTTTGGACGAACTTCCGAGATGATACCTCTGGTAGATGCTTGAGACGAGTCGGACTGTTGGACGTCGAGCCTTCGTCTTTCCCTCCGTTGAAGGGCTGTGTCAAGACTTTCACGCAAGGTGTTACTCGCCGAGCCTTCCTAGTTGCTCGAATGGATTGTACCTGACGGTGTATCTTGCCTTACTGGGCTCAGTGACTGAGGTGGAGGAATTCCTTGCTCTTGGAAACGTTCGAGGTTCGACAGTCGCGTGTATGTACAAGTGTGATGACCTGCTATTTGCGGTCGTCTCGAGGTGTCTTCGGAGCTTTGAATGAAGGTTTCTTGTTTCAGGTCAGACAAGATCGGTCGAGGTGAAAATGTTCGGCGGATAGCTGCAGTAGTGAAGATATCGACACTCGACACTATCGTCGGGAGCAGCGCAGCTGAAGTTTGCTACTTTCACTCAGAGAGGAGACCGCGACGGGGATATAAGAAATGCGGTTGCGATGTCCCCTGGTATTGCTACAGACTGTATCGAAGAATCTGTTAATGTGACAAGAAAAGCTCCCAATCGAATGCTCGCTGTATCTACTACGCAAGCCAGCGGAAGTCTTAGGAAGCCCCACCTGCGAGCATCTGCGAGCATCTGCAAGCACCTGCTCAGTTGCAAGCATATCATTGGTCGCATATCAAAAGTGCTTAAGTAGTGTCCATGGCGACCTTACTACGGAAGTCCAGATCGATCATCTCCGCTCGGCCAGACCACAACGGCATTACTGTCAACAACGAAGTCCCAGCACCCGAGGGTCCAGGTGCCGGGCTGTTCCAACACTTCAGCAGCATCAGAAATCGTCGGAAGAGTCGGATCGACCTCTCAACAGCAGTCGAGTCGGAGAGCAGTGCAGCAGCTCGACAAGAACGGGCAGAGCAGCTCGAGAAACAACACTCGCTCACCCAGCTCCGACGCCGACTGGTTCGCAAAGCATCCACCTTTAATCTCCACACCAGACATCGCAGCAGTCCCCAGAAAGACATCAACACGCACCGTAGAAGTGACCATTGGTTTCCCGACGTTGACGACGAAACACAACGACCTCAAACGCAGCCATCCGAGCTCGAGCGTCCGTCTACTGCCTCTACTGTCTACTCCGAAGCCACCGAGACTATCCTGCATCGTGATAGATCAGGTACCAGCGAATCAGCAAACTCGCAAGTCACCGCAATCCCAGTGCGCCGACATACTCTGCCAGCCATACACGGCGGCAATACTCATCCACAACCACAACTCGAGCCTGTCGACTACCTGCTTGCAGAAGCACAGCACGAAATTCTCCAAGCTCAGAACGAGCTTATCACAAGATACCCCGCGTACACAGAGAAGCATTACGAAGGCCTGAGTGTTTGGGCAAAGATGGCTACTCCGGGAGCTGAACCACCGCTACCATACGAGAAGCTGAAGCAGATTACCGTCGAGGTATGAGCGACTTCTCTCGAGTTCCGCCGGGAAATCAAGTTCTGTACTGACTGTGGTATTGATCAGGCATGCGACACAACTCTAGCCTCCACGAGTTCCTACGACCACTCCAAAACCGAATTCTGGAACACTACCATCATTAACACCATCCTCTCCGAGCTCGTCGGAGAGACACAAACCACGGCCACGAACGGTGCATCCGCCTCCGCTCCGCAGTCAAAATACAAGTTCGTCGTGAACAGCACAATAGTCCAACACAAGAGCAGCAACGTTGACGAGACAACCGGCAAGGGCCAAGGTCGAAGAGGCATGCACTCAGCAGCAGGAGCATTCTGGAACAATGAGAAGGACGGCATGTGGAGCTTCAAGTACGAGGCTGCGGAGAAGATGGGCTTAGACGTTGTCGTGAGTGTTGTCTGGATATGGGTTGGCTAGCCTCCTTGGGCTTCACTAGATAGTGACGGGAAGGAGGTTACCACTTCGGTTCCGAGCCATCGAAGTCCGTCCAGGTTCCACGCAGTCGGGTGGCCTACCATTTTGATCTGGTTCTGGGGATCTCTGGCTGTCACCACGCAATCAGCAGCAGGGACGGTACAGCTCTTTTGCTGAACATGGGGCGGCATCACACCTCCCTGGAAAGGATGGGAAGATGCTCGTTGCAGAGGATGAACGAGACGTGCTTGGACGAATGGCATGGCATTTGAGAAACTCGAGCGTATTTAGATATCCTTTGACAGCAGTGTGCATGTTCTCGGACCTCGCTAAGGTACAGACAATGAATGATCCTAGCAGATGTAGCCGAGACTGGCATACTCCTGCCGAGACTGTGGTTGTGTGTGAAATCCTGACTGCATACACCACTTACAGGCTGTCAATCGTGCAGTAACCGTGAGCTCCCGATGTCTACCGGACCGTCCAGACACTCGCCGGGACAAGCATGCATCTCTCATCATGGTGGTGTGGCTCTACGGTACGTGTCTGAGGTGTAGTGCCCTCTCGCTTACGCGTTGCTGCGGCCCACGTGCCCCACGGCACGAGGAGCCGTAGATCTGATCATAGCCAGCGCGGTGATGTTTGTCATCAACAATATACTTTGTCGGCCCGAGCGCCGGCACACACTTGAGTTCTCGGCCTCGACAATAATTGCAGAGTCCACGAGCAAAGCCCGGGACGGTGCAAAGATGTGTCTCCCAGGCACATCCATCGCGAAAGTGTATCGAGCGATGCGTTTGCGGCCGGTTTTGGCCGGACTTGTGCAAAAGCCACTAACTAGTACTAAGCACCTGCGTCTCAACATTAGTGGTCGGACAAAGCGGACAACGCATCGAAGCACATCGCATGAAACAAAAGGCCGTCACCAAGTAACTTGCTACTTGTAACAACATGGTGCCCGAGTTGGGAACGCAACGAGCCAGACCTCGCTAGCTGCGACGAGTGACAAGTGTCGCGCAAGGAGTAATGGTGATCATGTTCTGTCAGTGGTCAGTCTGTCGTGAAACAATGTGTCAGGATGGCGAGCAAGATCTCTGGATTCGGCTATCGTGGGTGTGCTGAAAAGACGTGGTGCGAATGCAAGGGATGAGACGCAGGCGCTGCAGAACATGCAGGCGTGAGGTGAATCTGGACCACTTCTGGTTTCAACTGAAGCCAGACTCTGGCTTGCATTATGCAGTGTGCATCGAAACGACTACTTAAGAGGATAGAACGAGGACAACACGCAAAGAAGGAACGGAAAGCGCATGTACTTGGTGTTTCATGTGGTAGAAGATGCTTGCCTGCGGCGACGTAGACGTAAGCATGAGAAAGGAGCCAAAAGGGGAAGGAGGCGTTCACGGTGCCCCTGTCGCGAGCGCGACGCGTTGCAGAGCTCGGGGTGACAATTAAGAGGACGCCTCAGCCGCGAGGCGCACGCGTACCTTGCATAAGCGCCGTTCCGTTTCGAAGGTATGGTCGGAAGGTCAATAGTTCACGGCAAGAAGCTAAGGCACGGCAGGCCGTACAATAATGTGAAGCTTGTCGGTCGAGAAACAAATGAAGGGAGAAAGTGACACTTAGCGGACACTAAGACTATGTTTGCTTCTTCGTACCATAAAGGTCGAGCCGGAAATGCGCTCAACGTCTGCTAGAAGCAGCCGCTGAGATCATCGTTTCTTATTGCGACGGTTGATATTAAGCGAAGCAAGTCTGCCGGGGTCGGCGTCCGATAGGCGGATTCCGGCTATTGGCAAGGACTTTCCTTGTTCAGCGTGCCCACGAAGCTGTTCGAAGGTCATAGCGTCGGACTTGTGGCTTCCAGACTTTGGGTCGTTGGATAGCAATTTCCGGAAGAACCACGGTCATCGTCATTGCCAGTAGCAACCCCTCGGTCCAGTTGGAGTACGACTTCCCAACCTGTGTGCTGTCAACACCCATCACACGACCATGGCATCATTTGGAGAGCGTGTTGATAATTTGTTCAAGAATATGTATTCGGCTAACACTGTCAAATGCGTAGCTATGAAGAAAGTGTCAAGAGTCTATACAGGAGATGCTGGCCACCCAAATGGTCTGACTCAAGCCCCCTGGAGAAGTGTAAATTTCGTTTTCAAAATCAGGCAATTTCCACCAAAATCTGCACATGCTGCTTTCTGCCGGCCAACTGTGAAGTGAATGAAAGAAAAGTGGCTGACTCGCAGGTCATGTCGATTGCGTGGCACAAAGGCCAACGACCTGGTGGAACTCCTTCAAGATGAATTTCCTTTGCCCACCAAATCTATCGTTCCATATGTACTTTGCGCCATTCATAGCCCTAGCACTAAGGCTGTCTATCATTGAGTCGTCGTAATGTGTTGGGTATCAGTTCATCAAGCGAACAGACATGTCGTAATATGCCTGTTCGAAGCATCGATAGCTTCCTCAAGAAACTCAAAGGAAGCTTGGGAAGTTCGTAATCGTCTAGATCATGAAGGTGAACTTGTATTCCAGGGGTAACGATATGATACCAGCCAAGACGAGTTGGGCCGTCGGTTGATGTCTCGTAAGGAGTGACTTGGAATACAAGTCCAGGTTGACAAGTGGCTGCAGACCATGCTGCGCACATGAAAAAGACTTTCTTGCATGTCGATTGCATTTACTTGAACTGACGAGCGTGCATGCGGTGAGAGTGACCATGGAACTCAACATCGCGCTTCATTGAACCACCGGGGCAAAGTACCATGGTCAGGTCGCTGTCTTCTGGGCAGACCATGGTGCGGACATCATCTGGCAGGTTGTATGCCTGTGTGCAGTAATCAGCTCCAGCTGCGCATGTTACAGGCTGGCAACTCGGGTAGCCGTCGGCGCCTGACATGGAAGGAGTGAGTTGCATGCCACCAGCAGCGAATGGGTTACCGTTGATGTTAGAGATGTCGTAGTTGATGTTGCCATCTGACCAGGTAAACTCGAACTGAGTCACGCTACCAGTCTCGTTTGGTGAAAGCTTGATAGAGACACCAACGTTGGGGAGGCTGTAAGCCTCAGAGTATCCCGAAGATGGAAGTGGGGCCATGTCCGCGTGGACGCTTTGGGCGACAGAAGCGAAGTACACCGGGATTCCGCAGTTGTTGACGACGTTGGCGTTGCCAACGGCCAAGGCTGATGGTGCAAGAGTGAGCAGCATTGCTGCGGTTGCGACTGTTGAGTAAAACATATTGGATTTGTAAAGGACTGTGTCTCGTGAAAGAGGCAGTGACGTGAGCTTGTCGTGTAGTGAGAGAGAATGTGATTCGATAAGGGACCGGAGAGCAAAAGACTGATGCTGCTTCGAGAGACCTGCTCGATCTTGGAATGACTGACAATGATTGTGTGTGTGAGGAAAAAGCCACGCGACACAAAAGGGCTAAGGGGAGCATATTAAATATCTATTGTTATGATGGTGTTTTCTCTTCCCCCATCATACGGAGCCACAATCTCATGGGGCCAGTCATAGCTGGGCCGGGTTCCACGTACGGTCGGTTGGCTGATCAAGGATTTCTCGTTGAATGGGTTCACCTTGCGTCCGGACAGCACCTGCGTGGAGTTCAGAACGAGACGTGCCGGCAATGCCATTGAGAAGGTTTTGCCGCTAGTGGAATGGATGATAGCGCTTGAAACATCCACTGTCTGTGCAAGCGCACGGCACAACCATGCAGCTCCATCAGAATTTCGAGAATGGCCAAGTGAGGCCGAATCAGATTAACAGCGCAAAAGTCGGACGTGAGTCAAAATCGCACCGTACCCGAGCTAATGCAGGTGGAAGCCACGCTTATGTGATTCGGCTCCAGGGACAGTTGCTCCGCGGTAGCGCTGGCCACCACTGAAAACTCCAGGTACCGGTATCTATTGATTGGTTAGAACGTTTGTTGGCTGAAATGGCGCCGCTGTCGAGCCGTTGAGTCTAGGCACGAAGTTGGTCTGGCGCCAGGAACCGAGTCTTGTCAACTTCTTCGGCGTTCCAATTCGTACGGCCGCTGCTCGAGACTGGCAGATTCTGCACACTCACGTGCTGACAGTCTAGACTTGCAAACAGTGGTCACGTATCACTGCTGCCCGAGGTTTGCTTCATTCGAAGTCGCTCTTGATGACTTGTCACATGTTGTGGAGCGAAGCACAATCTGGTTGAGTATGGTTGCCCCCATGGGCATGATTCGCCAACTACGGGGTGGGAGAAAATGCGCAAATCCACCATAGCGACTCACCAGTCTGAGGATTGCTGGTAGGTCTGCAAAATACCACAAAGTTTGATTTTGCTTTTTTCGCAAGCAGTCACAAATCCCCGTGTCGGCACGCGGTCCATCTGCGGCTTGCAAATCTCTAGTTGCCTGACCCAACTCGATGGAAATGGAAAGGCTGGTTGTCCATGCCATGCCAAACTAAGCGAACAGTCTGATGATGAAGTCTTGCAGACCTATGCAGTAGTGCGCCAAGGGTAGGTTCTTCGGTGGTCGCAATGTAGCGTACGTTTCGTCATGCTTACTGCGACTCTCGGTATCACAAGTGCGATAGCAACTCTAATCATCTCTACTAGCATTTGCGATCGCAGACTGTGTTGCTCCCCTTTGACAATTCTGACAATTTCAGTTTGTTGTCGACCGATCTCGATCTGCACATCTGGCAGCCTCGCCGCCACATTGAATATTCATGGTCAAGAGGCTGTAGCGCCAGAGACGCTGGCATTTATTTTTCATCGCATGACCGGCTAACCATGCAGATGGTCCTGTAGCCAGGATAACGGAGCGGCGCTCTTTCGTCGGAAGGTCTTTCGGACATCGCATCAAGCGCATACCACATACTGCAGATGTCCTTGATATGCAGGCTACAAGCCCTGTTGCTGCGTCCGCTCTCGGCACATCGCAGTACAAGTAGAGTTAGAGAATCATTCATGCCGAAATGCCAATCCCGTCCCACATTTCGGGCAAGCACAGTGAGGTCAAAGGCCCTGGTTCGGACTGTGTAGGGTCCAGCACATCTTGGTGCCGAGTAGCAAGCGGGGCAAAGTAGTCAGAGTCTTCGGCTGCCAACGTGGGCAGGCAGGCCGAGTTGATGGCATTCAGTCCAGACGCACTCAACCGATGGGTTCCACCTGCTATAGCATCCATCACGCAAGGTGGTGTTTGCAACGCTAGAGCTGCAGGCACTTTGGACACGTTGGCGGAACGCGAGGTGAGGTTCTGATTTTGCTTGTTCTCGAGGTATCGCCAATGACTGGCCAAGAAACGGCGGTGGATAACTCACGCGTTTTGGCTTCTCATCCAATGATATCAGGTGAAGACAACGTCATGTCAGTAAAACTGACAAAGACCGAAGTTCTGGCCTTTGAGAGCTTTTTAGGCTTCATGGGCTTACAGAAATGTGGTTATAGGCGTAAAATCAGTACTGATGGAGCGGCGTAAGAAGTTCTGAGAAGAAAAGTTTAGCGCCAAGCCAGCAGCCATGTGGCCGGATGAGCTAAGTTCCCCGCCTGGTGTTGTCCGATTGGAGTGATTGAGCACGGGCTGTTCTACTAGCTCATCCTCGGGACGCGACCCCGGGCCCGTAGTCCGTTGGTCGCTGCAGAAACGGAGGACCTCGTCAGAACCCTGGACACAGGTAGTGATCGACGAGCTAGATTGCTGCTGCGATCGACACGATTCAAGGTTCATTCTCGACTTTGTGTGTCGGAACCAAAGATTTCTTTGAGAGTCAAGCACCGCTCCTGCATACTCACACCAATCGAACGACGCGTATCCGTTTCGCTTGCTCAATGAAGTAGCTGGTAAGATCGTATTCGTTGGGCATGCAGCATTTGTTTGGCTTTTCGCCGAACGTGCGATGAGTGTTGGAATGGTCCTTCAGCTGTGAGCTTATCAGTGATGTAGCTGAATGTTCATTTGCGTACATCTGGTTGTACTAAGTCCCGATATCGGGACATGCCAATAACGTCAATGGACGGACCATGGGCAGAGAACTCTCATAGAGTTCTCGAACATGCCGGCACTTATATCTCTTCCGTTGATCGTCGTAGTTCCTGTTCGTTTCCTCTTCTGTGTGTCTGCGACCCAAGTTGAACTGCTGGCCGACCCATCTAGGTGTGAGAAATGCTCCTGTAGAGATGTGGTAAGCAGGATGTCCGGACTGTGCTACATCTTTGGTTGTCTGGACGAATTCAGTTTCGGGAGAGTTTAGCGCTTGCATGTAGTGTTCCTTGCCAACACTGTGATCGAGCAACACCAGTAGAAGCAGCTATATTAACAGCTGAGCTCTCGATCTTCTCATGTCTTCAGTGCAGCAAGTCCTCATGCAGAACACACCACACATCAATACTTTTTGCTACTCTGACTTTGTGTATGGGCGTATCGTCGCCGCTAACCACATCCCGTCAGCGGTCTTTGTGGTGTGCGTACGTTAGTAAGCATGAGGGCGCCTTCTGCATGCTCCGTCCACCATACCCAGCCGTTGAATGCTTCTAGACGATGTATTGTTCTGCGCGACTGGAGGTGCACAGCTGTTCAAACGGTATATGTCTCACTATTCCGTAATAGGTTCATCCACTTTAGAGATTCGCACCTTGCAGACGTTCTTCCCGACAAGGATTCCTTTTGTTGGGTTCGATCGTTTCGGTCGTCAAGAGGGCGTCTGCGACAGATCGTTGCGCTTGAGATGCTCGTGTAAGCACAGAAATCTCGGTGGTGGATGGTACGTGGCATCCACACGTCTATAGCGGGAATGCAATTGCGTGCGGATTGACGCTTGTAATCGTTGAGATCTGCCGCTGTAAAAGATTCCGTAGCTGTGAAGGTGAATCTCCATCACATGAAATGGGCACGTTGAGCCTGAGGCTGATATAGATACCGTCAGTGAGGCAGAACAAGAGACAGGGCTTGACCATGTATCAGACAGAATGCCGTATAATTCGAGGACGCCAGCCAGAACAAAATTGTCGTGAAGGCGTTGTGAGCGCTTCATTTCAGCCTCCAAGTCGACGCTTCCAAAGACTGGCTCCTTTGCTATGCATTTACACTTACTCCCCTGCTACCTCGTTGTGACACTGACATGCGCAAATGCCTGCTGGGCTTCGGTACAAGAGCACACCCAAGGCGCACCGACCTACCTGTCTGCCTTCCTTCCTCTCTTCCTTCCGGCCCTCCTCCTTCCTTATGAATATCTTGTGCTGTCGTCACGGTCGTTCGAGCAATTTCGTCATGAAACATGATCGCGTGTCACGGAAGGAGCGTCGATAAGGCAGTCGCCGCCCTACTTTCAAATCCCATTTCTTCTCGCTCCCAGCTCGACTTTTCTACTTTTCTTTCTCTTCTTTTCACATCACATACCCATAGCAGTTTATAGGCTTCTTGGTACTCAAGCACTTTTCGAGTTTGTCATCCTCCACACAGGCATTCAAATAGCTTCTCCAGCACCATCCAATCAGTCAGAGACCATCAGCAAACATGCATGTCTCAACCTTGATGATTGTTGCCATCAGCACCGCAGCATCCGTCCAAGCTCAATTGACACCGTGAGTGCACTTGAATACATACCTCTCCAGGTACTGACTTTGTTCAGCATGGACCCGGAATACATCGGTGCCTATGTCACCTCAGTCCCATCAATGACCATGGCGACCACCCCGGTTGTCTCAACCATCAGATCGGCAGTTGTTTCAACGATCACTCCCGCAGTAGTCTCGACTATTGTTCCGGCAGCCACGACCATCCTTCCGGGGGCCAGTACGACCGTCGTTGGGGGATCAACTGTGGTGACCACCATGTCAACGGAGTCGCCCCCATATCTTGCAGCCGCATTCTACAATTCATACATCTTGTCCCGTTCAGCTATCTCTTCAGCGTCTGCAGACGCGGCAGCAGCATCAAAAGCCCTCAAACTGGACAAACACAACGCGGGCGACACTCTGGAGAAGGCATGCAATGACGACGAGAAGTGTGAAAAACAGGTTAAGAAAGCTCTGAAAGGGAAATGGCCCAATGCTGCCGACAATTTGCAAGTCCAGCTCACGGCAGTAGCCGTCGGATTAGCTGCTCTCGGGGGTGCATTTGTACTGATATGAGGTGGTTCGTTGGTCTTGGTGTCCCTAATCAGCGAGGTGTTTGGTGGAAAGCCCATGACAGCTTATTCATAGTCATGTCGACAACCCTAGGATCATCTCAATGATATTTTTCCCTTGGCTCTGTTCGGTTCGTTCCTGTCGTCGTTATCGTCATCAGTATCTTGGCTGCTCGTCCATGACATTCTCATCTCCAACCTCCCACCCGCCCCTCATCCCATCTGGCCCTCATCTCCCTCCTCTTCTCTAAAACCGTGGTTCCTTCTCTAATCCTCTTAACCCATTCCGTAACCTCTTTCTCGCTCGCCTTTCCATTGCCGGCACCTCTGCCCCCGTAGTACTCGAGGGATTCACCCCCGCCGTCCAAGAAGCTCTCATGTACAGCCCTCAGCAGCGCCTCCTGCTCGTTGATTCCAGCTACAAGACGTTGGTACATGGCCCTCGGACCCCAAGGGGCAATTGCCTGGTCCATCTCCGACTGTTTTCTGCGCCATTGCGTCTGCAACGAGGTGTGCTGGAGCATGAGCTGAGCCGTCTGTTCTCTCAACTGTTTGAGTTGGGTTTCCAGACCGGAGACCTGCTGCGAGAGGGCTATGTTTGAGGTGATCTGGGACTGGAGTGGTTGGGTTGAGGAGGCGTATGCTGGGTGTTGTTGAGCGAGGGCTGTTGTTAAAGCTGAGTTTGATAGAAGGGCAGAGAGGTCTGGGGTTGTATGTTTTGTTATGGTTTGGGGGAGGTCGAATGTTTGAGGGAGAGATGGGCCTGATTGTGTTTGGTGATGGGGTTGGGGTTGTGGATGGGGAGGTGGGGGTGGTGCTGAGGAATGGGGTCGGTAGTGCTGTTGCTGTTGCTGTTGCTGCTGCTGCTGCTGCTGCTGGGGTGGATGAGTCTGGTACTGCGGTTGTGGTGGAGGTGGCTGTGCTTGAGATGGATGCGGTGGAAGTGGCGGCTGCTGAGAGTATCTAGACTGTTGAGGTGAGTGTGAGGCTAATGGTGTGCTTGTCCTGCTTAGATCCTGCGCATAGGGCTTTGGGGGAGGTGGTGGTGGTGGACCGGTCGGGGAGGTAGGTTGAGTGTAGTACGAGTCATGAGAGGACATTTTGAAATGGTCTTGCTGACCAGCAGCTGGCGAAGGATGAATACACGTCTACATAACATTCGCTACGACAAAGAGCTCAGTTGTTAGAGTTTGGTCAAGATGTCTCACTTGATGAACACGTGCCAGTTTTGATGTATCTACTTACGGTACTAGTACCATGCGGTGATGATCGGTGGAGCACAACTTTTTGGCACCGGAGATCCCCAGATCACAACTTCTTCCTTTCTCCCGCCGCATACATCACCGACCTCGCGAGTCTTGTCTGTACACATCACGCACAACCATGGACTACCAGAACAGAGCCGGCTCCAAGTTCGGAGGTGGTGGCGTCGCCTCTCAAAGCGCAACAAATGCCGACCGGCGCGAACGGTTACGCAAGCTCGCGCTCGAGACCATAGACCTCGACAAAGACCCCTACTTCTTCCGCAACCACGTCGGCAGCTTCGAGTGTCGGCTATGTCTTACCGTCCACCAGAATGACGGCTCATATCTCGCACATACACAAGGCCGAAAGCACCAGACGAACCTGGCGCGCCGCGCGGCGAAAGAGCAGAAGGAAGCCGCGAATAAAGATGCGCTACTCAATGGCGGACTCATGCCCGGTGTGCAAGTGCGCAAAAACATCGTCAAGATCGGGCGCCCAGGCTACAAGATTACCAAGGTGCGCGATCCATTGACGCGGCAGGCTGGCCTACTGTTCCAGCTGTTATATCCTGAGATTGCGCCTGGTGTGCAGCCGCGGGTACGCTTCATGAGTGCGTATGAGCAGAAGATTGAAGACCCAGACAAGGCATTTCAGTATCTGCTTGTTGCAGCCGAGCCGTACGAGACTTGTGGGTTCAAGTTGCAGGCGAGGGAGATTGATCGCAGAGAAGGCAGATACTGGACTTGGTGGGATGCTGATGCCAAAGAGTTCTGGTGTCAGGTCTTGTTCAAGACTGAGAGAGATGAGAGGTACAGTAATGTGCCTGGATTGGCGCCTAGTGGCAGAAGATGATGGGGACTATCGCATAATTGAGCTAGGAAAGAGACACGGTAATCTGTGGTGCATAGCGCTGGAGTCTCGGTTTACGATAATGGCATCATGGGGGGCGGTCGTCGAGAGAAATTCTAGGATGACTACTCGCGCAAGAAGCAGGAAGAATGCTGTCTCAAGGCGTCTCTTGACAGCTCAGAGAATGTCCTCGCGACACGTTATCTATTGTTCCATTTACCCATGGACCGAATACCGTTGCACGCCTGTATCATATTTGCTTCCCATCATTCATGCCATCATTATTTGCCGTATCTAATCAGTCACGTTGAAGGATCTGGCTCTTCGATCCACCAACACAAGGTCCAAAATGCACTCACTTCTGCTTCCCAGCAAGCGGATCACCGAATTGTCTGATGTCGAAGTCCCTGTCCACAATGTTATCCCAGCTTCTCTGCATCTCCTCCTGCGTCTTCTTATTCTTCCACCCAGCACCAGGCTTGCTCTGCTCCCCACCGACTCCCCTTGATCTCTCGCCCTTCACATCGATTGCTTCGTCATCTTCCGAGATGTCATTTGAGTCCTCTGCTAGAGGCGCCGAGGAGAAGCCATTGGTTTGAGATTGCGACTGCGTGTTTGTGCTTGATCTTGGTGGAGACAGCTCGCCAGGAGCTGCAGCATTCAAGTGGTCATTCTGAGGGACTTGAGCCGGTATGTAAGAGTTGTTGGTACCGGACGTCTCGGGAAAGAGGTTGTCCTCATCGTAGGTGTCATCATTGCCGTCGGAAGAGGGTGTCGAGAGCATGCTGTCGTCTTGATCCATGGTTGTAACTTGATATGTTGGCCTTTGATCGTCCAGGTGAGCAATCACGTTTGCTGGCTACAGGCAAGTTGTGAAAGATCTTTGCGGCGTTGTAGAATATCACGCTGGACGGTTGATGGTCTTCGAATGCTGTAGGCACAGAGACTCATACCTGCCTCAGGCATTAGTATAGGTGGAGTCTCCAGCGATAAACTAAGATAAGCTCAAACCCACCTTCCCGATGTGAGGAGGGCACGGTCGAATGAAAGACGTCACTAACGCTAGGCAAGCACACCTTCACCAGGCAGACGAGGCAAAATCTTACAAGCAGTGTAAGTGAATCAGACAACAATGAAATCGTTCATAAAGGAGATCCTGGCTGACACAGCTAAGCTTAGTGGATTGATCATCTTGCCCATGGCCTTTCTTGGTCCTGGTTGGCGACCGTCGGACCCCGACTACAATGTCGCAACCCATGGAAGACGTACAGCCTCAGGTCAACCTCCATCCGCAGAGGAGGCGTCAGCAAGTGGAGGCACAAGCGACCAAGACCGATTCATCCCCATACTTCACGCATTCCCGAGCTCAGGACAGGAAGATGGAAGTAAGCGGTAGTCAGACTGATGAAACAGAGGCGAAAGCGACCAAACCCCGGCACCGACAAGGTCTTCTCGCCTTCTCGAATGGCCAACTGACGACCAAGAAACCTCTTGTGAATCCAATCAGCAGAGATGACGATCGAAGGAAGACTCTGGCCGAAGTAGCCGAAGAAACTTGGAGGCTTCTCCCTGGCCTCCTAGCAACAAGGCCCGACATCACAACGGACAGCTATTTGTGCCGCAAAGAGACCCTCGACCCAGCACGATGTCCGAAGTTGGAACCGACCAAAGTGCGCGTCGTCGACTCGGACACAATTGATGCCGCGCTAGCACTGCCCCCCAATCCCCACAGGCCCGTCGCAGTGCTCAACATGGCCAACGCGAACCACGCTGGCGGAGGCTGGCAACACGGCGCCCTTGCACAAGAAGAAGCGATCTGTTATCGATCGTCCTTGGCTAAAACGCTCCACCGCAAGCACTACCCCATCCCCGACGATGCAGCCATCTACTCGCCAACAGTGCTCCTCATAAGAGATAACATGAAGCACGGTCATGATCTTCTCGATTTCCGAGATCCAAGTCAGTTGGACGTGGTCAGCGTCATTAGTTGCGCTGCAGTCTGCCAGCCGTTCCTCAAGAAGGATGCCAGCGGTCGACCAACGTACCGCGACCAAAAAGACGTGAAGCTGATGAAGGAAAAAATGAGAGTCGTATTGAGGACCGCCATAAGGAACAAGCATCGTCAAGTCGTGCTGGGTGCACTTGGATGTGGCGCTTTTGGCAACCCGAGACATGTTGTTGCAAGCATGTGGAAAGAGGTGCTACGAGAGCCAGAGTTTCAAGGTGGGTACTGGAGTGAGATGGTATTTGCTGTGCTTGATGCAAAGGGAGAAAGCAACTTCAAGGTCTTTCGGGACGAGCTCGACGGGCTGTTGGTGTGAGACGTGTGCACCCTCAACTTGGAGTCGATTTCAAACTTAGGAGACGCTACGTCGTCCCTATAATCAGAACTGGATAGGGGCAAAACAATAATCTTGTGGAATCTTCATGTGACCCAGGATGTGCTTCCCTGGGCTCGGGACCAGGCACCCGGAGCGAACAGAGCACATGCTCTTCATTCTACAGAGGCGGTGGCCCAATCATGTCTGCACCGGCACTGCTGAGAACGTCTTTAGAGCTACCATACCACACTCAGCAACTCTGTTACCACCCACCGCCACTCGCGCCAGCAATAGCCGCAATCCTGGCACTATCACCCATCTTGCTGACCTCCTTCTTGGACTTCCCAACATCACTCTCAACCTTGCGATAAGTCGTATAGCACAATGTGCTGAGCGGTACGTCCACAACCTCGGACCAATGCTGCAGGAGACTACGCACCGACAGGGTGTCAATACCGTTTATAACCTCTCCGTCTCCTGAGTAGTTTCGGTCCATTTGCCCGTTTCCATTTGCTGTGTCTTCATAATCTTTCATTCCCGTGTATCCGTTCATGTCAAAATCAACACCATGCGTCGACACCTCCCCATCTCCCTCTTCCGAGTCTTCGCTCTCTGCAGAGAAATACGCCTCGTCGACCCGCGCAGCCCACTCCTTCTGACTCTGCGGACTCCTCTTGTCGACGTTCTCGTCGACCATCTCGCCTCGAGTCTCGGGCATCACACCCGCCACGTCCTCGAGTTTTATCTGGCCGCCGCCATTCGTGCACCCGCCGGGACATGCCATGACCTCGACGTACGCGTACTCGTTTCCCTCACCACGGCCTGCTAGCCTACGATTCGCAGCACCCGGCATTCTCGAGGCTTTCGCGGGGTTGAGTTTGCGGACGAGGTTCTGGATATTTCGGAAACCGTAGTAGCGTGCACACTTCAGCAGGGTCTTTCCTTCTTGAGAGACGAGCGAGTACTCTGTGACGTCGTTGTTTCGGCCGCGCATGGTCTTGATACTGCTTCCTGGGTGCTGAGATTGCTGGGTCATGAGGATGTGGTGGAGGTAGCCGCCTGATGTTGCTGCTTCGGGTCTTTGGCCTGGATCTTTTCTGTTGTGGTCGAGGAGAAACTTGGAGATGGTTGGGTCAGGGAAGGGTTGCCGCTGGGCGTGCGGGAGTGGTTTGTCTGTGAGAGGGAGGAGCGAAGCTAGGTTGACGTCGCGAGCTGATGCAAGGGAAAGGAGTTCGCGGGAAGTGATTACACAGTCGACGTCGCGGATCGGCGCGGGGTCGGTGTCCTGGGGGTTGCTCTGTCGCCACCAGCGATCCGTGAGTTCTTCTCTGCTCGCTTCTAGTTTCTTGTCGAAGCAGGGCATGAGGGCGAGATGCCATATCTGCGATGGGTGTATTCCTAGTCTCTTGCTAAGCACGGATTTGATCAGTGTCCCTGATAAGGCCTGTGGCGACTTGAGCGCTGATAGATGTGGAAGGACGTGGGGGTGCGTTTTCTCGGCGTAGCAGACCCAGCCTGGACATGCTGAGGTTATGATGGGTTTGGTTTGTGGTTTGCCGGTGAGTGAATGCGCCACCTCATCTGCGCCCAGCACAAGACATGCCTCGCGCAGGCGATTAGTGTCGAATACGTAGTTAAAAGCTGACTTGTTGTTGCCACCTAACCGTATGCCTTGGGAACCACTGAGGAACTGTTCTATTAAGCGCCCTGCTCTTCTTTCGGAAATGCCGAAGGTGGCTGCAATGCTTGCTCGTACTTGGGGGCTGACGCTCGCCACGAAGATTTTCGCATCTGGTGCAACTTCCGGGCGGGAAGAGTTGTTCAAAAGATCTGCCACGTCAACAGACGGATGGTTGTCGAGGGTGTGCAAGACTTCAGTGTGCGACTGGAGAGATACAAGGACTGCTTCAGCAGATGTCACGCATCCCGAGCATGCTAAGCAGTCTGTCAATGAAATCGAGGCTGGTGCAGGGTTCTGCGCCTGGACCTTGTCTTCGGTGGTGACTTCGTACGGGTTTGCATCGTCAGTCTTCGGCAGCGTCTCGACAGGTTTGATGCACGCGACGCCGGGAGATATGAAGTCGTTCAGGTCATCTGCCGACAAGATTGCTGAACTCATCGCGTGTATATTGTTCCAAGCGGCGGCCTGCTGCACAGTCAAAAGAACGTCGAGACTACCGAAGGGACAAGCGATAGCAAGAGCGAGGACGGTGGAAGCACATTAGTCATTCTAGAAAGCAGCGCATTAGTTTTATGGTAGGAGTAACAGGCAATGAATTATTACAAACTCAACATTTTGTTTGGCCGAAGAACGTGGCGAACATCGGCTTCAAGCGCCGTTAGCAGAGGGTACCGAGGCCAATGACGTCAATGCGTTGGCAACCTTAGGTAAGCAAGTGTGCTCGTCCCCTCGAAGAATTGTGAGTGAACAACGACGGTTATCCTGAACGCAGTCTTGGGAACTTTTTGGTGGTGTCTCAGGCAAGTTCCGTATTTTCAAGTTCGACCGCTTGAGACAGAAAGCCAGACGGTCCATGCAGCTGGAAAGAACTGACGAGCGGACACGTCCACCCAATGTCGCAGCTCAAAGCGTCCGTATGGTCAACAAGGTAGCAGGTCATGACTCTTTGCCCAAAGCTTGTCGAGCGCGTGGTATTGACCATTGTCTTCGCCCAAATCCAAGACGCCCTGCTACCTCGTGCAGAGTATACTCGGTTGTCGAGTATTTACGAACGTTAAACTAGTGTTATCTCGGCACAAGGGCAAACATGAAAGTATAATCGTGAAATGGTTCAGACGTGGAATTTTCCTTTCTCCCCCAGCCACTTCGTTCTTGTTGATTCTTGACCACCATTCCCTCGACTTAGAGCTTGCTACAGAGTCTTTGACCTCCTAGAATTCGTCTCCAATACCATCGATATCATTGGCGACCCTTTCAAATCTCACAAATCGACTGCACCAATCCAAGGATGTCGTCTCTCACCAAGTTTGTCGGCCTCCAGGTCAGCTCTGGTGCAGCAAATCTGGCACCGTACCATACCATGTTCCACTTCCTCTTCGCCTACGCCTTCCTCTCGACACGAGGACTAAAGAACTATCTCAAGATCGACCACAACGTGAGCCCTCGAGAAGACACTTCCAAATATGGAGAGCGTGCCGTCGCCGAAGGCAAGATCACTCAGCGGCAGCTCAACCTTCTCAAGCGCAATGAAGGCGCGCACGCCAATTCTATGGAACACTTCCCTATGTTTGTTGCGTCGACTTTGTTTGCAACCGTGGCTGGCGTTAGCAACGCCCAGATCAATGGGGCCTGTGCAATCTATACGGCTGCTAGAATCGTCTTCGCCATCTCCTATTTGGTGATCGAGAAGGCCGAGTACTCCTATATTAGAAGTCTTGCTTGGTGGGCCGGCAACTTTGCCTGTCTGAATTTGTTGTGGGCGGCTGGAAAGGCTTTGGACAAGACTGTATAAGTAACTAGCTTGGAAGCAAGTAGACCGCAATCATTGTGGCAAGTTCTCACTGATGGAGTATACACAAAATCGTCGAGCGGAATTACGCGATCAAACAGTTCCAGGGCAATCGACGGTCTCGCCTCAACTATGTCTTGTGCTCATCGCTCGACTCCTCTCGAGCTGCTACCGACCAATGTCGAAGAGTCCGTGACCGGACTACTAACTGTTCCATCCCTTAGCTCCGACGCCGCGACCTCATTCGCACTCATCTCGGACCGCACAGCCGCAAAATCGTGGTATTCCATCTCGTGCAAGCCCTCGACCGTCCGCATTTTGGGAGGTGCCCTGGTATCCTCGAGCTCTTCCCTTGGCGGCTTGTACTCGTCTGAGTGTAGTTGTGCTTTTTCCGTCGGTTCCTGTTCTGAACTCACTGCGCCAGCTGCAGCTAGCTGTCGTTTACGTTCCCGCCGATGTCGCCAGACGAAGAAGACGATTGCAGCTAGGATAGTGATCGCGCCGACGGTTGAGCCAACCGCGATGCCGGCAATCGCAGCTGTGTTGATGTCGGTATCAGCGGCTGGAGGTGTCGGACTTGGTGTCTGGGTTATGACCGGACTCGAAGGGGATGTGGAAGATGCGCTCGATGTACTGGATGCGCTGGATGCACTGGATGTACTGGACGTACTGGATGCTATGCATGATTAGCTGCGGGCCATCTACAGCCGTTCGGGCTATACTGACTGACAGGACAGCTCAGAATGCTCGGGTCTGGCGTGAGCCCAGCACTCGCGTAAGATGCGCAGGACGCAGATGAGCCAACTGAAGCAAGACTGCTGGCAAGACTGCTGGCCAGTGCGACTTGCCCGAAAGAGGAGATAACGGAGTTGCAATAGCTTAAGGGCTCAGCGACCGCGCTCGCCACGCTTGTAACTGGGGCGTTCGAGTACAGCGAAGTGCAACTCCCGAGCAGCGAAAATGCGAGTGAGAAACTGCCATCTGTGACACACAGGTCTGGGCTCTGCCCAGTTGACTGCCAAATCATCCCGACCTGATCTATCTCCCATCAGTACGGTTCTTGCATTGAGTAGTGCGACCTCACCTGCGTAAGCGAAGCATTGGGACGGAATAAGTATGGCCTGCCGCTTGACGAATCCCCACAGATGGACCATCACAGCCATCGTACGCAGCGGGATCGAAACAGTCCAGCATTAACAGATGGACAACAGACTGGAAAGACGAGAAAGAAGTAGAAGGCTGCATGCAGCTCCGTGTGCTTTCGATTCTAACCTACCTCTCCACATAGCTCACGGCAATCACATTGGAATTGACATAGCAAATGCATAGTAGGACCAGGTATGGGACAAGTCGTTCAGCCTACTAGAGCGAGCATAGAAGCCATTGTGACAAGGCTGTGGTGCAAGCACACGCGAGTCTAGCTCCAGCTGCAGCATAGCTTTTTGAGCCTTATGTGGTTTGTGAATACAATAATCATGGTCGTCGATGGTCGAAAATGGCTTTTACCAACGCGTAGAGCGGCTCACAAGCGCTTTATCGATTAGTGGCATGCACGACCCTTGCTGCTCTCCTTGTGACAAGCTAGAATATGAGGCAGCGGGTCCACTTGCCTAATTGGGTCTCACTTGCTCCAGAGCATTTACGTCGATTGTGCTCTAGTACGTCCGAGTTGCAATATGGATATGTGACTGTTATGACGCATGTCGACACTTTATGCAGAGCATTTTAACCTCTCCTCTTCGAACTATTCAAATTTGTAGCATATCAAGTACCCTCTACACAAACCAAATGGACTGCAGAACGAAGTTCAGATTTCATCGTCTCCTGACACTTTTTTAGCATTGCTGCTAGCCTCATGCTCTTTCCCACCCGACTTGGTCCTCTTAGGCTTCAACCTTGCAGCAGTAGCAGGGGACGCATCTGGGTCATTGACGGACAAGGGCGTTTGGGACTGCGGTTGGCCTTGAGGTGTTGCTTGTGTCGCAGCGAAAGCGGGCACTGTAGCGGAGGTGTTGCTGTCAGTGGCTAGCTTCGAAGTCGATGGTTGCGGTACACTGTTATTGTCATCACACGCTCCATCAGTGGGTGGTTTCTTGCCGTTGCTCTTGCTGTCCTCTTGCCTTTCCTCCTTCGCCTTGTCTTCAGGCTTGTTCATGCTTGCTTTGGTTGCAGGAGCTGCATCTTCAGGATTGGACACGGGCAGCACAGCAGGACCTGGATTCTCTCCTGACAATTGTGGTACTGCAGTAGCATTGATGACTGGTAGTGCGGTGTTCTGAGCACCAGTAGACAGACCAGGCCCGCCTCTGCTGGGGCGCATGCCCCCACTTAAATTCCCGTCAAACCCACCAGCACCAGCCATGTACATATCTGGGTTGTTCATGCCATTGAGGCGGATAGCTCGCTCGTACAAACGTGTCAGTCGAGCCACTTCTGATCTCACTGTGACCTCGTCTGTATCTATCTCATCGTAACCATGTATGCCATCGCTAATTCCTCGCCACATCACCTCCGAGTTCTCGATCTCATCTACAAGCCGTTCGAGGTCGTCGCGGTACATCCGAGCTCTCATCGGCTGACCACGAGACTTTAGATAGGCAACCAGTCCTGCTATGATTGTGTTCATCACGCCAAATACTGTAATGAGGATATGGGATGAGGCAGATGCGCCCAGCGCCGTAAGAACAGCGCCAAGGATTACCTGCGATAGCAGCAAAGTATTGTTCAATGCCGCGCTGAAGTTGTAAGCTAGTCGCTGTGAAGAAAGCTGCGAAACCGTTCGGCCATAAAGTGACTTCTTTGGAGCCTGGTATTTTTTCTCCTTAGGCAGATTTGATGGTGGACAACCTGTCAACGCGCAGAACTGGGCATGAGCATTATTACCGGAGACATCTTTGTGTGTCAGGGGCTCATGGCGATCATCTTCCTCGTAGCATCGAAGACGCTCTTCAGAGCGGGATGATCGAAGCGTGTCCTGCCATAACAATGGCGTTGTTTCTGTCACTGGCAAAGATCCATGGGGCATTCCTGATAACGATGCCGAAGAGAAGGGCCCTAATAATGTTAGTCTGTGTACCGAGTAGCTCGGACTCCTGTTGCCTGCCTCTGGTATCTTTACGTGGATTGTAATTGGATAATCTTTCGAAGAGTGGTGTTGACCTTCCAGCTTGACGGTGTTGGAGGCACAAGGTTTTGTCTTTCGGGCTCAGAAAAATTGCATAATCACATGGTCGAAATTCCCAAAGCCGAAGGTTACTATATGTCGTCGTCCCAAGTTGAGAATGACATTTCGAGTGTTTGAGATGCTTTGCGACTTGCGGTTAAAACAGGAAGCCATCTCGGTTGAAAGCTTGCGTGGTATTAAAGCTAATTGTACTGGCAGGTACGATCGGTTCTTCCTGCTTGACGAGATTTGGTACCTGCGGATCGTGGCGCGCTAATGGCGCGTTAGTTTAAACGAGCTGAGAGGAATTGACGCTACAAAAGACCTTGAGAGAGTTTGGCAGGGGCAAATACACCAAATGATCCATAACTGGGTCATCAACGATATTGTTACAGGCCGGTTTGCTGTGCATCAACCAAGAGACGTTATTCGATGAGAAGCCAGCACTCTAGTATAGTGGCTTTGGGAGGGAGCGATCGACATGGGAGAGTTTTGCGACACATTAGCATTACTATCTCGTGCGATTACTGAGCCATAGCACTGTGCCCATCAAGTGCTGGTGAACGTCATCAGCACACTTGTATCTGCCTGTCCGTGTTGCATCGCTTTCCAAACGAGGGACATCCCAAACTCCTTACCCATGCAGCGCATTTCGTTCATTCATAGCATATCATGACTCTCATGGTGATTACCGTATCACCGTTTCCATTTTGCCTTTGTTGGTTGTTTGGACAGGCTCCAGCTCACTGCCAGTGCCACTCTGACCTCTCCGTCGGCCTGGCAAGAGTGAAAAATGGTGCTTGCCATCACCAGTTGTGTTCGGCTCTTCGGCGCTCTCTCCAAATCTGGACAAGAAACCCTTCTTCTTTGCCTTTTGTGGAGCATCTTCCTGTAGTTTAACGTCTTCGAACCCTCCCTCGTTCGTGTCCTCAATTGGTGGCGGCCGTGCGAACGTGTCGTTGCTGAGAGAGGATCTGGTCAACATGCCGGAGCGCCTCGAATCTAGGGATGTTCGAGAGGTATAGCTATCAGTATGTATGATGGGAGAGCGGCCAGAAATGTCCTGCAGCTGTGAGTTAGTGTCCGCACATGCCACACTAGGTAGGTGGACTGACAAATGACCGGCGATACGAATCGAAAGATTCCCTAGATATCGAGAAGGGTTCGTTGCCGCTGAGGTTGCTTCTATGGTTGGATGAGGCCGCTGTTGATGGTGATCTCTGCCAGAACGACTTCTTCTCTGGGGGCGATGGCTGTCGAGCAAGTCAGCACTGTACAAGAAGGCCCAAGGAGAGCGGCTTACCGGCATGTATTCTCCGTCGCCCGAGACAGCTGTACCAGTTATCAGTGCTCTTGACTCAATCTCTTACGGACAATCAGGTCGTACAGCTGAGTTTGAACTCATTTGGCTCTTCACGACGCTCCTTCATACCAAGTGCCAACGAAGGCTTGAATGGACTGCCCGTTACCGGCTTCACATTCTCGTCGGTAGTGGTTTCGGCGGCATTGTTGACAGGCTTCCTGGAAGTGAAGGGTATCCTGAAAGGTGCCATAGTGTACAGAAGAGGCAGCACGCGATTGGCGTCCTAGTGTCATATATCGGATCACGATATTGAAGGAACGATGCGACAAGAAGATATGTAGAGGATTGTAGAAGGTTAACCCGAAATCTATACGCATGCGTTTCGAGCCAAAAGCATCTCGTTTAGCGTCGACTTCGTCTTCGTAGAATGACGATTAAATGCTGGAGGGGTCGGCAATTCGGCTTTGATGCTCTGGCAAGCACAACAGACACTGGTGGTACCTGGGGTAGCCCAGATCTAACACTGGTTCTAGAAGTTCTTGGTGCCATCATCGTGTGGATCTCGCGAGCAAGCTTATCCACGCAATGCCTACCGGTAGATACCAAGCTAGTAATTATTGTAGGAGACGCTTTGCCAATCAGGAGGGCGAAGACTAATCTCGTTACTGTTCGAACTTGAATCTGTTACTCTTCTCTAAAGCACATTTGTAGATGGACTATTTGTTGTTACCTCATATTAGAGGGACCTCAAGTAGCACAGACCTTGAGAGTAGAGCTCAGGGTGGCAGTATGTGCCTCGGCAGCTAGCTTGACAAGCACCTCACGTACGGACATATCTCTCCTCGCCCACAACATCGCATAATTACCATGTCAAGTTCCTGCGCTTCCCGGTGCTGGCGACTATGACCCGTCATTTTTCTCTCTGGACCGTGCTGACCAAGTTTAGCTATCTCGGAGTAGACAACCCCAATGAAGCAGCCTGCTAACCGGCTCAGACCAGGACGGAAGCCCGCAGCCATATAGCCTTTACCAGCTCTTGAACCCGAAGCCTCAAGTCAGAAACAGCTCCCAACGCGGTTGGAGGAAGTCAGATGGTCAATAAGACACCGACATTTCAGACAAAAATTTCGCTTTCGGCAATTTGCAGAACTTCACGTATAATCCCATTCGGTTGGCCGGACACTGTGTGTTTTCTAGTCTATCCTCCTTCCTATCCTCGAACCGCGCAAGCTTCATGCAGGTACCAGTTCCATTGTTGTTATCGAGACTGCGTCTCGTATCACCAGCTAGGCTTCATGCCACGTGAATTCGTTACGCAGATGTCTCTCGCTTACGTGGAAAGAAGCAAAGGCCGTGTGGATGGTCGGACATCCAGCAGAGCTTGATGTGATCATGCTCGTGCTCGTGACATTTGAAGGACCACAGCGTTGCTGCATGGTCTCGAGTTGCTGCTCGAAGTTCAGTAAGTGCAAGGGCAGAGTCTCAGATGAGGTTTATTCAGCTGGTATCCATGATCGTTGGCGAACGGGTATCTGCAGGTGCAGGCGTGATGCCCTCTCGAGCAATCACTTCATTGTTTGCAATATTGATATGAGCCAGATGCGAACGCATATTTCAGTCGACCAAGAATGTTCTTTTATCACTAGAGGCTGCCAGCGTGGGTACTAGACGTCAGCACTCGAGGTGCTTCTGTTGTTCTGTCGTTCGTACTAATCACCACCTGTCTATACTGTCTGGATGCATCCACGTCACTGCATGAAGCAGAACTGAGGCAAGAGCGACAAGTGTGCTGCACATCGATACTTCCCCAACAAGCAGATTGAATTGCGATTTCTACCGCTCGAAAGGGCGGTCGGTTATACACCATATGGTACGCTTTATGCACTGTTCTATTGTTTCTTCGAAAAGTCCACTCCACAGCGTATTTCCATTAATTGAGCTATGGGCCTGTTGACATTCTACCGCCCTTCACTACGAACATAACGTTTCCACTGCTGCCCAGAGTGACCGGCATCATGTTCTTCTGGAGCTGGCCGACCTGGGCAAAATTGAGCTTTGTGAGTATATACTACCTCTTCTTAGAAGCAAGCTGACCCGACCACTAGGTCCTCGGAGGCTCTTTCGTACGTTTGGATACGTACTAGTCCTTGTCGCCACTGACACATCGACCAGGTTGTGATCCTCACAGTGGCAGGCTTAGTCAAGCTCCACAAGTACTTCAAGATTGAGAAGCTCATCAAGGCTCGGTCTGTGGATGTGGAAAAGGCAGAGGTCCGAGAGCGAGTAAGATCAAGCGATGAAATACCTTTTGGTGCCAAAGCGATGCTCGAAGACCCCGACATAGAAGGCGTTTGGAACTCTCGAGCCTCCACCCCGTTGCAATCACCCATCCTGGCTCCGCGAAGCTCTAGCCAATCGCGACTATCGTTGAACCGATTCTCCAAGTCTCGGCGGAATTCATCTGTGTCATCCTTGTCTCAACTTGATCAACCTCAGAGATCTCCGAGCAATGCATCGGCCGAAGCAGTATCACCTTTCCAGAAAGAGCCAATAGACGCTTCTAGCAGCGCCATGCCAATGCTGAACAGGAAGTTGCAAGACACGCCCTGGCAATATCATGTACCTGTACCGTACGCACAGAACCAAGCAATGCCACGCCGCCGTTCTGTTACTATCAGAGCAACACTGAAAGGAGTTGGGTCTGCGGGAGAGACAATACAAGGTGAGCAGGAACAGGTTCCATGTTGCATAGACACTGCTAACACGCATCAGAGGGAGCCGACCTGTTGCCGTCCGAATCGCAGCAGAAGCGGAGATCTCGGGTATCGACAGATCCAATACCTGCAACGCCGACCCATGAGCGACGTGGGCGGACCCTAATCCTTGGTGGTCCTACAGCAGGTCCTGCAACGCTTGAAAGAACACCAACTACCAGAAAGGCACTAGATCGGATGGAGGCACATCGCAAGTTTCATGCTGCGGAGAGCGGTCAACTGCAGCCGAGACCCCGGATGGTTGCAGGAAAAGAGAACGTGCCTCGACACAAACACAGTTCGTCCGACAGCTGGGTCGTGGAACCCGAACCTACTCGAGCTGTGTCCTGGCCGATCACGCCTGGGGAATTACTCGTTGATTTCAACGCGCCGCAAAAGATACAGACAATGACTAGTCCTCATGTTGTACCATTCAGAGCTTTTGTTGAGATGCATCCTCCACCGAAGGCACCGCCCAAGGCACCTCCTTCAGCTTGGACGGACAGGACCCAGGGAATGCTGGATGAGAAGCTGGAAGCACAGGTCCCCAAGAACAGAATCATAATCAAGAACAATCATGCAGGCATGACCGCAGGCAACTCGTACAGCGCCATGAACGACCGAGAAGGCAAAGACGAAGACGAGAATCTTACCTTGCTCGGAACACAGCTACGGCGGGTTAACAAAGGTTTCGAGATTCTGCCGGCGGGTTCGCTGAAGGAAGCAAAAGCCGTAAAAGACTTTGGCTATGCTACAGAGCCATTGAGAGAAAGCTCGAACGCTCACAAACCACGAAAACTGCAAAAGCGAAGTAGGTCAAGGTCAATGGAAGGTCGCACCTCGCTCGACGCGGCGCCACACACCAAGTTGGAAGGTTCTATTTTCCCACTACCCTAATATATCAGCTGGTACTAATTCACTACACCTTCTAATGTACAGGCAACACAGACTTGGATTAAGGGACAATAGAATCTTCCAATCTGGTACGGGAGGATTATTCTTTGGATGGAACCAGGATGGTGTGAGGACACCAGTTCAGCATATATGTGTATCACTGGAAAAAAGCAGCATGGCTAGCATGAGGCTTCTTGGGGGTTCTTATCTGTACTTGTAGCTCGGCTATCAAGCAATACCTGTTTTGTCACACCTCGGATGATCTTTCTGACGTTGTTTTAGTGAGAATGGGGCTTGCCACTGCTGCAGCAGGCGCAATCGGACAAGAAGTGCTCACAATCATAGCACTGTGCAAGACATGTCACCCGAGCCAAGTGACGCCACTACAACCCCGATTCTGGCAAGATCAAACCTCTAATCATCGATTCTTACAGATACCGAAGTGTTGCGGACGACGTGACAAGCGCGCGTAGAAATTCTATGCCGACATCACGTCGTCCCCAGTTCTTTCTGCAACAGCGTGAATCTGACATGTTCATCCTCGCTTACACTAGGCTGCACTTTTGCTCTGGCGCTCAAAAAGTCTTCTACCGTGACCTTACACGCCTCAGGCGCCACCGCTTCTCCATTCGGCGCACACCGCTGAATAGCCGCGAAACTCGCCTGTCTGACCAGACTCTCCAGGTCAGCTCCAGAAAACCGCACGCACTCCTGAGCGATCTTGTCCATCTGGGCCGTCCACTCGAAGCTTCGGAGGCGCTTCGTCAACGTGCGCAGAATGTCGACCCTGTCGTTTGTGCCGGGCAGGCCGACGTAGAGGAGTGTCTCGAGCCGGCCGGGTCGGAGCATCGCGGGGTCGATGATGTCGGGTCTGTTTGTGGCGGCGATGATGTAGATGCCCTCTCTGGACGCGCCTACGCCGTCGAGTTCGGTGAGCAGCGTGTTGACGACGCGGCTGCTGGCCTCGGAGTTCGCGCCGTCGCGCCGCGGGACGAGCGCATCGAGCTCGTCGAAGAAGATTATCACGGGCACGGAACTCCGCGCGCGGCTGAAGAGCGTGCGGACCGATCGCTCGGATTCGCCGACGTATTTGTTCAGGAGCTCGGGGCCCTTGACGCTGATGAAGTTTGCGTGCGAGGCGTTGGCGACAGCTTTGGCGAGGAGGGTTTTGCCGTTGCCTGGTGGGCCCCAGAGGAGGATGCCCGCTGTGGAGTTTATGCCCATTGAGGCGTAGAGGGTCGGGTTGAGGATGGGGTTGATGAGGGTGTTGCGCAGCGTGCTGATGTGGGAGTTTAGGGCGCCGACGTCGGAGAAGGAGGTGTTGGGGATTGTGGCGAAGCCTTCGCGCAGGGCGGAGGGTTGGATCTGGGGCAGTGCGGAGAGGAAGTCGGACATTGTGGTGGATGTTGTGTTTGAGATTGAGTCCTCTTTGTGGGCTTTGAGGTATGCTAGGAGATTGCGGGACCTTTGAATGACGGGGTGTGTGGTGGCGTTGGTGGTGATGGTGGTGGTAGTGGTGGCGTTGCTTGGCTGCTGACTATCGATCTCCATTTCTGTGGTGGATGGCCCTTGCGACTCGTTGTCGTGTGCGGCGCTTTCTTGGATGGTATCGAGGTAGCGGTTCATGGCTACGTTGACGGTGGTATCTACCAGGTCCCTCAAATCAGCACCTACGCAGCCTGGTGTTCGTCTCGCAAGCGTCGTAAAGTCAACGTCCTCGCTCAGATCCCAGTCTCTGGTTAACGATCGTAGGATTTGCTCTCTGACCCTTTCAGTGGGCACCGGCATCAGAATCTCCTTGTCGAACCGGCCGCCTCGCCTTAGACCCGGATCGAGACTGTCTAGACGATTGGTGGCTGCGAGAACGACCACTGGCTTGCCATTGGTCTTGACTAGGTCCAAGTCGTCCATACAGGTAAGCAGTTGAGCCACGATACGCTTCTCCATCTCTCGCGTTGCATTCTCTCGTTTGGGCGTCACGGCGTCGATCTCGTCGATGAACATCAAGCACGGAGCGCACTTCTTTGCTTCTTCAAAGTGGTCACGTAGAGTCTTCTCGGACTCGCCGGACATGCCAGAGACAATGGAAGGAGCAGAAATCGAGATGAAATTGACCTGGAGCTCTGCTGCAAGTGCATTGGCTAGCATTGTCTTGCCGCAGCCTGGAGGTCCGTGGAGCAGGATACCACGAGTCGGCTGCACCCTCTTCGTAGTGAAATAGTCTGGCCTCTCCATGGGCAGCGCAAGCAAGCGGATGAGCTCTTCTGCGATATGTTCAATGCCTCCCATGTCATCGAGGCTGATATGTGTAGGATAGGACCTGTCGATGCCAGGCTTCTCGGTCTTCCTTCTCTTTGCGACAGGCTCGCCATTGGCCTGTCTTTCGCGATCTTTCTCTTTCTGCTCCCTCTTGCTCGCAGGGTTCGGTGTCGCCGACCCAGATCTCGAGGGCACCCCGGTGGCCGTGCTCCATGCACCCACGATACTCCTGTTCAACCCATTCCCGTTCGTGCTTACTCTCACTGGCGAAGGCGCAGCGCCAGGTGCATCAAGCGCCTCCTCCTCGTCATCGTTAGCTTCTTCACCGTTCATGCTGTCCAGCACCCGCTCAATACTGTCTTCGAGCAGCTTTTTCGGCCGGCGGTTCAGACTACTGTTCGACCTACGGATTTCATCGTAGACTTGCGCGAAGGACATGCGAGAATTATCGCCGTATTGTGCTCGTTCATCCACAATTTTGCGCACCACGGTGTACACTTCTCTGTCAAGACCTTGCGCCAGGCGCCCTCCGCGGTGTCGATGAGCCATGCTTGGGAAATGGCACCGCTAGCGTCATCAGCAGGAGGTCCAACAAATATCTGACCAGGGTGTGAGACGGTGATCTTTAGTAGTACTAACTGACGTCTAGGTTGTGAGTATGTTCCATCGTCCCAGAAATCTGGTAGCACAAAAATTCAGGCTGTAAGGCATCACTCTTGGTGGTAGAGAGTTGTCTCCAGTTGGAATGTCAATGTCGACGAGATCGGTATCGATATCGATATATTGTAGCCAATGCCGATTTGCTCGATGGGGATGCAGGTCACTCGCTGGAGCTCAAGTCTGATATCATCTCACATCTAGCTACTTTTCTTCAAACCCCTAGCAAGTCAAGATCTAACACTTTTTTCGCAGGCCAAATAAAGTGAGTACCGTAGTGGTCAACTTCCAATCATGGTCGCCGCTAGCCGACTCTACTAAAACTCTGTCCTCGGATACCTAAGAGCGATGGCCTTCTGAGTGCATGCTTTGCAGCCCAGACGTCCACCCCGGGTCAGGTTTCGCCGCATGCCAAACACGGGGACTATACCGAGGGAGAGAGAGAGAGAGATGATTGATATGGGTCGTCAAAACAACCCCAAGCCGTAGAGCCCGTAGAACCATCTTTGCAATGGATGACTAGTAATGCTTCCAAATACCACGACTTGCAATCTCTCCAACATGCCCATCACAGTCCTCGAAATAAAGACTCTTCCCTCCACGCGGCCAACTCATCGAGCCCAACACCTTCACTCTTGCCTTTCCCTTGTTCACCGCTTCAAAGTACCTCTCCCATCCCTCAACGTCGGCGACACTGTCTACAGCAAGAGCAAAATGCTGACCAATGCCTCTACCTGCTTGACTCTTACTCCCGTCTTCGGCAGTCATCAGAAGGTCTAGAACAGCTGATTCTGGTCCGTGTTTTGGGACGATGTCCTTGGGACGTTCCGTGGACGGGTAGCGATCCCTCGTGTGGGCGCCTCCAAGCTGGAATAAGAGTAAGGTGGTCTGACCGAGCGGGTATGTCGTCATGTCGGGCGTTGATAGATCGTGCTTCAGGTTGAGGATGTTGCCGTAGAACTCCCTGGAGGCGTCCAGTGAACGGACGTAAAGGATCGTCTCGAGGATGTGGGAGACCGCTGGGGGCGGGGGCAACGAAGCCACATTGGCCATGGAGCGTGTTTGTGGTGTTATGAGTCTTGATCGCAATGCTGCAGGAACCATAATATTAATCCTTACCATGATATACGCTATGTATACCGTCGCTATCGAAACAGGGAGTTGCGGTCCAAGGTCTGGTCACGAGGCGATCTAATAACGTACTCGTATTCGAGTTATCGTGGTGGTAAGCTCTGTGCAGTTACGAAGCCCGCAGTTGTCGGCTGCAGAGTGGTTGTTCCGTAGACGAAATACGTAACATTACGATATTGCGCGGAAGCAGCTTTGCGACATGATATTGGACGAACAATACACTGATCATTCTTGAAGCTCTCAAGATTGAATAAAAGAGTCGTTCGAATGCATTGAAAGTATCACACCCAAGCTCTCGAAGCGGGCGACAGCACGTTCCCAAGACCTGACTGGCTAAGGGCGAACATATCCCGACAGACATCCCACAGGCAAACGAGCTGGCTGATCCTTGTCGATTTGTAGTTGGCGTGCTAGACGTAGACGTGACACCGTTCGTGCTCTCACAAGGTCAACATTGGGCGCGATCTCACATCACGCAGATGACATAGGTCGATGCAGACAGTGACCAGACCATGGAAGAGGAAAAAGCATTTCCGTCAAGCGCAATTTGAAAGGTCAGTAATTTGATCCTTGGCTGCTCACAACCTGTTGATGCATAAAATTGGAAAGGCTTCTAGACGAGATTGCATCTTGCTACCAAGCCCTAATTTACGTACAGAAACGAGTTAGCCTTGTCCCGGGGCAACTGTGCGGGTCCCGCCGCTTACAGCTTGGATGAGTTTCTGGAAACCCGTTATTCTCGTTTGCGACAAGAACCACTGCCAATGATCAAAGACATCATGCGGACTGCTCAACGCCATGGATTCTGGCTGCAGCACAGACCCTGTGACGCAGGTCGAACAAAGAAGCCCGAGCGCAGTCAACTTCGTAATCATGGGGAACAATGTTAAATTTTCCGAGGAGTTCATGTCAACTGCTCGTGGGGGGTCTTTGGCTTTGTTTCTCACGTCAGCTGCATTCGATAGTGTTCGGAAGGCGCAAACAAGGTTCGAGACAGGCTCTGTGGCTGCGTGCGGTTCAACGGATGTGCGCAAGGAGAACACAAGAACGCTGAAACGGCAAGCATGACAACGTCGGAATGTACGTTTCGAGTGTACTCGGGGCAAGAGTTCACCGCCGAGAAGGAAGACGCTACATGGTGTTCGCACGAGCAAAAAAGAGACAGCAAAAATGGTGACCAAAGTCTTTAAATCAATTGAGACATTGCAGCATGTTGTAAAGTGTACACATATTGTGACCATAGAATGTTCGAAGCCCCGTTTCTCCCAAGATATCCCCGTGTTCCCAAAAGTAGGAATCATGCTCAGCCACCCATTGCCTTGTTCATGCTTGTGCATGTTGCGCTTATGCCAGATCGCAAGCCCAGATGCCAGCGTAGAGCGCGCATCCGATCTTGGAGTACGAGGTGGACGTAAGGATCTTGGCGTGGCCGGTCTCGCCGTTGTAGGACCAGCCCGCGGACATGGTGTCGCAGATGCCGTCAAGACCCGGGAGCGTTGGGATCTCGCAGAGCCAGCCACCAACGAAGACGTTCTCGAAGTCGGAAGAGGTACCTGGAGCCAGGACCTGAGCCATAGTGCCAGGGTTGAGCTCGTGGACCATCGAGCCGTCGCTGTTCTGGACGGTCTTGAGAGCGTTGGACTGGAGCGTGTTGTCTTCAGAGAGCTCGGACATGCTCATCTTTTGTCGCCATTCGTTGACGACGGACATGTAGCCAGAGTCGCCGGAGCTGGCGACTGCGGTTGCGGTAGCAGCGGGCGCAGATGAGCTCCATGCAGCCCAGGTGGATGCCTCCTGTTGCTGTGCCTGCTGGGTAGCCTGGGCCTGCTCGGTAGCCTGGGTCTGTTGCTGCTGCTGCACAGCAGTTGCAGTTGCACGACCACCGTTGGCCTCGACGGTGGTGTAAGCTGTTGCATAGACGACTTCGGTCGCAACATCGTTGTTGTTGTTGTTGTTGTTCCAGTTACCGCGGTTGCCGCCGTTGTTGTACCTGGCCTGGCCCCATGCCGAGCTCCATGACCATGGCGCTGCGACAGCAGATCCTGCGAGAGCGAGGAGAGACACAGTCTGAATTGCGTGCATCTTGAATTCGTTGATTTGAAGACTTCGAAAAGACCGAAAGTGCTTGTATGGTCGGTTGGATGTTTCTGTAGAGAGTGATACTGAGCGATGCAGTAATGAGTGTGAATTCCCGAAGGAGAAATGAATGTGGTTGAGTGAGTGAATGAACGTGTAGTCGCAGACTATCGAGATACAACAAGGCCCAGCTTGAATGATTGGGAAGAAAGAAGATAAAGAGTAACAAAGACAGGTCAGATATAGTGGCTTCAGGGGAGAAGCCTCATGCGGGCGTTCAAGATTGCATCGACCGAAAGCGGTTACGCCCAGAACCCCAAAACCTCCTGAAAGCTTGTACCGTGGAGCCGCTGGCGGAGCGGGAAAGGGCTGTTTTGGCCTGTTTTCAGCAAAGTTCGTGGAAATGGCGCTTGCATGAAACATCGTTAGTCTCAACACCCCTGGCCTGTGATGACCAGGTATCTTTCGGCAGACAAAGAACCTACCGGTCACCGGACGCGAGCAGCAGCCGCGGACGAATTTGTGCCTGCGTCAGCGATGCGCTGTCTGATGTTTCGAGTACAGCATGACGCTGGAGGCTTGTTGTACATGTGCCAACCAAGATACCACCACGTGCGCTCCTCTAACCGCGCCCAGTTTGGGGGTTCCAATATGCTGCAGTGCCCAGGCGTGGCGAATACCATGTTGTCTTGGTTTATCCTGACACACATTGTACGCAAGGTCAAAAGATACTTCGGTTTAATTGTCAAGCCTGGCCGCGTGTCCCTCAGCTGCGTGTGAAACAGTCGTGAGGACTTGTGGACCCGGGCAGGTCGGCGATCACACCCAAGAGAAGCGGCTAGCTTGAATTTTACCTCAGTTAAGGTGTAACCTGTACAATAATATGCCGGTGCCGCGAAAGGACCGCCGGGCTCGGGATGACTTAATTGCTTCTTATCTTGGGTCACCACTGTCACAGCCAGAACCTGTGTTGCTCGCGCGGCCTTGAACCAGAAAGCATGCCTGTGACCGTATTTCCGATATACGAAGATCTTCGCGCACCGGCTCCCAGCGGATTTGGCGAGTGCACTGAATGTCCTTGAAACAAGCGAGGAACTTCGGCTACCGTACAGTCCAGGTACTGGTCACTCAATTTCGACTGGACGCCGGGGGCCGGCCAAGCCTGTAGTCGCCTCGATGGAATGGGTTGTTCAGGTCGAGGTCTGCAGTTGCTTATTTGCTCCTACGAAGGAGCTGATGCTGGTATGGCAGATTGAAGAATCTCCTGCAAATGCAGGCAGGATTGTTAGGAACTACTAACCGATGGTTTCGATGCTAGTGACGATCGTATGCAATGTTTGTTCTTGAGATTAGACTAATAGTTTGCTTCGCTATTGACAGCTGCTCAATGCTGGAGACTACCGCCCTGCGATTCTATCCTCAGCCACATGCTTTCATTCTCAGCTTGGAGCAACGAAGAATGTGTGCAACATCGCTTGTGTCGTTTCGACGGGTCACGGACGCGAGGAGGTCAACCATGCTTGGTAAGTGCATTTCTGAGTCTCGGTGGACGCCTGGAAACTCTCCGCAGGGAGTCCTTTCCATTATCTCCGAGTTCTTACGATACAGAACCTGTAAGCTGGGAGATGCTCCAAACCGATGCATATACGAAAAGCTAGATTTGCTTTTGAGCCTCGATCGTTCTCTGTCTCGCTCGGGAATGTAGCAAAGACCGGTTGAGATTGCGCGAGACTGTCATTCGTTATCTCGTCTACATGTCATCTACCTGACGTGAGTCGCAGCACAGTCATATCATTCTCATCCCTGCCACACCAGCTCCTGCCACAACAGCAGCCGCAGTGTAGAATGCACCTGTACACCGCGCCGCGGCTGCATGCCCTTGATTGATCTGCACGAAGCTTGCAGTCTGTGTGGCCACTCCAGTCCCACTGCCGAACTGATTGCACGCAGTGCTCTGCAGACCATAACAGCCTTGCTGATACAGACTGCTACAGATGCTGGATGCACCACTGGCTAACGTCGCTGTCACTCCAGCCTGAGTTATGCCTAGCGTGCCTATGCCGGTCACCGTGACGCCATATTGCCCACCGAGAGAACTGAAACATGCCGTGCTATCAGATTGGCAGGTCGAGTATGCGCTCAGGCATTGCTGCGAGTTCGCATAAGTCGTCGGTATGAGGACGAAAGGATAGTATTGATTCGGCACAGTCGAATAGCCTGCAGTCACTGTCGGGCTAGGCGAGGCTTGGCTTGCAGTCGCCGTAGCACCAATTACACCCGTACAGACAGCGTCCGTGGGACAACAAGCTATGTTCCCATTGGAGTCAAGAGCACAAGTGGTATCGTTTGGGCAGCACGCACCGGCCTCGCCCGTTGACGAACACGACGTAGTATCGGACGGACATGATTGTCTCTTTAACAGAAACAGAGGGTTGGGCGACCGGCCAGAAAGTGGGCTGCGGTACGGCTGGGTCTCAAGTTCTGCGTTTGCTAACGAGCATGCTGTAGAGTATAAGGTGGAGATGGTAGTGAGCAGCGCAAGAGCGCGCATTCTTGAATCGTAAGCGTACAGGACGCCGGCGTGACTGCTTGTACCTCCGATGTGAAGATGCGCACTGATCGGTCCGTGGTCGGAGGAATTCAGGGAGGCTCTGCTTCGGCTCTGTGTAGGATCGTTCGTGATGTTGGGAAGGATTGCTGACGCTGTGAATCACTGGTCAAAGAGGCTTTGTGAAGACAGGAACTCGTGTGCTGTCCGATTGTTGCTGGCAGTCACGTTGCGAGCAAAGCACATGCAATAGGCGATCGACGTAATGGATGGAGCTGGTTGCGATGGCAGCCGATCACTGCACTGCACGCCGTGGCGCTAACTCCACTGGATCTTGGGCCATCTCTTCAGCTTTTTTCCAGTCTTCGTCTTGTGTGTTAGCAGCTACAACAACGACATGGTTCCAGCAACAACTAGCCAGTCTGACCTAGTCTTCTCGTCTCTGTACAGATGACCGTCAGCAGAAGACCCCAGGTAAGCCAAATCCCTCTGCTTCCACCCTTTCCTACCTAGCAAGATGAACAATATTCTGCAATTCTGAAGTCGCAAAAAGCGATCTTCGTGTGGACTTCAACCATAGCATGTATTACCTGAACCACTTTGCTCTACGAATCGTACAACCCAACAGTTAAGACGGCCAGTTGCTAACAGATTGTTGAAGTAGGTTTGACCTTGTTCATGCTTGACTGCTAGAAGAAGTCGCGTAGAGGCTGTCAAGATGGTTGTCTGGACGTCGCCAGCTCTTGCGATTTGGGGAATGTCGATTGGACGAGTTTTGCTGTGACTCAGCTGCTTGTTGCTTCCAGCCGTAGTAGAGAAATGTACACAAATCTGATCTGTTTCTCTCACTGCTATGCTCCTCGTACTACCCGACCGTGCCGGCTTTGTTCTACAGCGGTTTATGCATAGCAGCTTTGCCGAGGCGATGTGCGCCGATCACCCACCCCACAGGAAGCTCTATTACTCCGCATACCTCCAGGCCATGATGATCTGTCTGCGACGCCTGAAACTCTCTCTTCGCTCGACAATGCTATAGATGAGCGCAGTGCTTGCAATATCCTTAGCCGAAGCATCCGCCGACTAAGTGATTCAACACTATTACCTGTGAGCACTATTGTCAGGCTGCTGGAGACCAGACCATCAACATGCTATGACCCGACAGCACCCGTAGCACATTGGTACGACCTGACACAATGCCTTCCAAAGCACTCTTCAGACTCCCTCCGCTAGAACAATGCTGTCGGCAAGCAAGACGTAGCTATGCCACAAGCTCCGAACCAGTACTCCGGACCGCTCTCTTCTTCCCTGGCCATGGCGTGCAACGCAAAGGTATGCTTAAGCCCTGGCTCGAGGCATATCCCAAAACCTGCAAGTCCTTCGTGCAGGAGATGGACTCCATATTAGGGTTCAAGCTGTCGGAAATCATAGAAGAAGGGCCAGTCTCCTTGCTAGACAAGACCGAAAATGCTCAGCCAGCTATCATGGCTACCTCGATCATGATATTGAGGGTGCTAGAGAAGGAGTACGGCTTTCAAACGGACAAGAGAATCAATGTGACGCTTGGCCACAGTTTAGGCGAATACGCTGCCCTTGTGGCAGCCGGCTATCTTGACTTCAACTTCGCCCTGAAGATAGTAAGAAAGAGAGGCGAGATCATGGGAGAGTGCACCAAGAAGGCAAAAGAAGAGTCGGGAGAAACATTCGGCATGATGGCCCTCGTCTGCGAGCCAGACCAACTCGACTCCCTGACCTCCGCCGTCAATGAATGGCTGGCATACGACTCAGAAGGCACCAGAGACGATTCAAGTGCCATACCAGCCATACGGCAGGTTACACTGGCGAATAAGAATTCAAAGAACCAGATAGTCCTCAGTGGCAGCTTCCAAAGGATACGCGAGCTGCTTACACATATCCGTGAATTTGGTGGACACGACCCACGCGCAGTTGAGCTGAAAAGTCGAAGTGCCTTCCACAGTCCTATCATGAGGCCTGCCTTTGAGTACATGAAGAAGGTGATGACACCTGACGTCGTGCGCTGGCCGGGCAACATGCCTACGATAGCCAATGTTACTGGTCTGCCTTTCGAATCAGCAGATAACTTGAGAAGGAATCTGTCGAGGCAGGCCATCGACACCGTCTTGTGGTGGGACTCGATCAAGTATCTGCATGAGAAGGCCGGCACGAAAAGGTGGCTAGGTCTAGGACCTGGCAAAGTCGGAAGGAATCTTGTTGGAAAGGAAGTCGGAGCAACAAAAACGAAAGGAGGCGGCGTGTGGGCGATCACAGACCCGTGGGAGATCGAAGAGACGTTGAAAGGCCTCGACGATACCGAATCGGAAGCAGTAAGATAGCCTAAATGACAGATTTTCTTGCGCAGCCACCTAGTTCGTACCGCGTCTCCTGTCATTCTGACAAACCAACTTTCACGGGTGTCGCCTTCTCGACGTTACCTCCAGCAAAGAGCATGACCTTAAAGGCCGACCCTTTCACACCTTCACACCATCAGATATCGGCACAATTACCTGGCTGGTCCAAAGGTACACAGCTCTTCCCATCATCGGCCGAGTCAACTCCTCAATACACGTTTTGAGCATCATATGCGGCTGTCTCTCGATGTAGTGCACACTCCTACTCCCACAGTCGCCGCAGAAGAGGCATTCCTGCTTCCGCCCCTCGGAGGTAGTGCAACTGTATGTTTTCAGACGCGACGCGATCTCTAGCGGGAAGATGAAAATGTGGAACACGAGACTCACGGATTAGGTGGACGAGGTTTGACGTTGACATTCGAGACAACGGCAGATGTAGATCTTTAGTGGTTTGCTAGTGGACGTATGGGAGCGGACCAGCGCGCACCAGCATCTCCCGTTCATAGCGGGTAGCTGTGTGGTAGATACGAACCAGGAAGGGTCAACGCTGGCAAAGTGTTTCCCCTGGATTAGGTGGAACCGTAAGGCTTTTGGCTTGTGTTGGCCGTGTAATCAAGATCTTCTTGTGGCAAGTATGCTTCGGTCGCCTATTTGCAATGCTTACAGGCCTATCTCTGACCTGACTCTGCTCTTATATACCTGTTGGTGTGCTGTAGTATGCTAGGGTACGTGCAACGCGGCGAAGACGTATTCACACCTCTAATGGAGCGCGTAATCACAAAAGCCTGGGCTTCAATGGGCAAATACCTGGCACCCGCCAGGATGTGTACAGCCAGACAGCTGGGTCGTGCTTCAGGCGAGAGCATAGATGAGGTAATCGAGAAACATTTACGCCATCGGTCACGATATATTCTTAGGGTCGACCTGCAGTCACTACTCAGCACCCACTGGCCATGGTTTCTTGTAACTTCACTGGGATCTCTCGGTGGTCCCCTTAACAGTGACTTGGTCGCAAGAGATACTGCGCACGTTGTGCAGATAACCCACAATAGACAGATGATCAACCCAGCTAATCCTTGTCAAAACGAGCTCAGCTGTAGCAACCCAACCACTCCCCCCGCAAGTGGCAGCAAACCTCTCAACAAGTTCAACACCCCCCACCTCTCCACCAAGCCCCTGACCATCTCTGCGCCCACGCCCGTATCCGCAGCACTCATCAACGCATCGTTCGTTGATCCCATCAGAACGATCGTAAAAGGGTAGATAGCAATTGTCAGACCCGCAGCAAGAAGGCTCTGCCTCGACCACGTTCTCGAAGAAGACGACTCAGATCGCCGGAGAGCCGCGCTTGAGATATGCAGGAGACCAGCGACAGTAGCCATGGCGGGACCTCGCGTTGCGCCTCGGACGTATATCGCTTTCCAGAGCTGGAGGAGCTGGCTCTCAGATGAAGCTTGTTGGAGGACGACGGGGACTGTCATGAGGGAGATGCCGCTTATCGCGCCCGAGACGAAGACTGAGAGGGCGGTCCCTGCTACACTGAGCCTGTAAGGTATTGATGACATGTTGAGAGTGTCTAGGGGTGAGCTGGGGGCCGGAATTTGAGCTAGTCTTTTGGTTGAGTGTTTGTCAAAACGTGCGAACGCGTGCTCCTCTATTCATGTATATCGCTGTCGCCTATAATCAAATCACTACAGATGCGTACCTGGGGAGATCTTTATACCTTGCCCTTACACGTGCTTGAGTGTACCAGCACCCTTGCGACTTCCTCTACTCGCATAGTGTTACTGGACCCGGGACAAAAAGAGGCCGAGACTCGGGACAACCAACTCCGATTTGACCTGCACGCGACCTCCTTTATACGCCAGGTATTCACGCCCGGCTGTAAATCGTTCACACATCAGCCCTATGAAGAGGTTAGTGTGCTCGCGGCTCTGGTCAATTGCTCCTCCAGACCTTTGTTGCCATTCTCCGACATGTAGCAGTGCTTCAGTGTAACGCGTTCTTCACTCTAGAAATTAGCCGAATCTCGACACCGATTCAAGAACATGGTTGAATCTCTGTTCTTAACATTGGCAGGCCATGGTGAACAAACAGTTACCACCGATGGGTTTCACTTGCATTCTGCATCTCTCGGCCGTCATGCCCTCTTTTTGTGCATCCCTTAAATAAACGTGCCATCGAGACATGGTAGTGTACCGGCTCAAGATGTTGACACCGACCGCAGATGAACGCCATAGCGTTGCGCAGTGTCGGTTTCCGAACATCCGCAGATCTGAACTTGCGTTGTGTGAGGTAGCGCTTGCCATACTTATCTCGCAGTTCCATGTAGTAGCTCGATCGTGTGGGCCTGTTAGAACGATGGTTCAGACGATCTTCGAGTGACCTGACAGATTCACGCCGCACGATGTCGTGGATACTGTTGGCGCACTCGTGTTGTCGAAGTTGCCCAAGACAACTCGGTACACCACTAAGCGAAAAGCTGAGACAAACCGTCCGGAGCAATAGTGTTAGTAACACCGTCGCCATGCTGGTGATCGTGGTGTGGAGTTAGGTGACACTTCCTGCTTTGGCACTTGTCGTGGGAATGCATCGCATGTAAAGTATGCCAGCACTTGCTGTGAACCTTCGGCACCGAATGCATTGAGGAGGCCGATTCATACATGTTGGATCTCTTCGTGGTCTATGCCAGCGGTACCTCGTACCGAAGTCAGGTAATACAACATATTGTTTGTACCATCCAGGTCGCCAATCATGTTCGGTGGTATGGTGAGCTTGTCAGATGTTCAGTATGTGTCAACAGATGCACACTGCAATCTCATGACAGACACGAAACTGGAATCACTTCGTCGAACAAGGAAAGCAATGACGCCAATAAAAGTCTTTCACGATTCTCCATTCATTCTTAGGCTCTTGTGAAAGCTAGGAAGCTATTGTACATACAGCCTTAAAGCTTGGTTGGGTTGTGATATGTCCATCTCTATGCTCTTGCATCGCAACGCACACCTTCATTCGCCAACTCCAACTTTATTATTGCACACGCTTAGTCGAATGGGTTGGTTCGTGTGCCCCAGTATGTGAGGAACAAGCTGAGGCCGACAGTCTCGAAGACACGGGACAAGACACCGACAGCGACGGTGTCAAGAGGGCGCTTCTCAGTAACGACCTGGGCGACGACCTGAAAAGTTGGTTAGAGGAGTCCAATAGCACAGATGACTGAATACTTACACCTGGAGCGGCAGATGCGAAGAAGATCAGAGAGCCGAGGTAAGCAGCACCCTTGTAGCTGAGTGTGCCAGTGGCGTTGATCAGGGCAGCAGTGCCGTATGTCTGTACACCAGAGCCGATAATGGTCGAACCCCAGCTTGCGGCAGCTGTAGCGGCCTCCTTTGACTTGAAGAACTCCTCGCTGCTGTCGGCAGCCTTGGCTCGGTGATATGTGTCACCAAAGAGTGGTGCCATCACGGCAAGGGATGAGACTTGGTTGAAGACAATACCAAGGGCAATAGCCGATGGCTTGACGGGGGGGAGGTCTGCACATGGTTGTTAGCTACGCTCGCTACGTTTGGAGCTGTGCTGTCCTCGAGCTTCGAGAGCTGAAGCACGAATGACGCGGCTGCATCTTACTTACAGTGAAGAGTGGCCATTGTGTTGTTGTTGGTTGATGAGGTTGATTTGGTATAAAGAAGTGACTTTGTGGATGAATGGTCAAATTCTGGATGATGAAGAAGATAAACAGAGGTGAGGTCGTGGAATCTGAATTTGAAGGAAGCGACAGCAACTGCGTGACGAGCTTTAGTGGCTTGACAACAAACCAAGTCCTGCCAGGTTGCGTCTCCTGCTACCAGTCAAAACATCCGCTTGGAGCTCGACATATGACGACACACCCGCAGCCATGATGTAACGCAGCCGAAGGAGGAAAGCGCCAAAATAGTGGTTCACATGACACTCCAGGCCTGGATCACTTGACCATGACCTTCCATTTACTGACGCTAAGTTGTTCATGAATATGCATGACTCGCTCAGGTAAACATTATGTTTGTAGACCAGGTACACAGGCTCGAGGAAGGATATAATCGTAGTACACGGTGTAAGAACAATTGAGCAGCGTTTACCCCGGACTCTCGTTACAGCCAATCAAACATGCACACTATTTGAAGCTTAGCCTATCCAATCTCCCATCTTAATTGTGTTGTCTTCTCATCTGGAGTGCATCTTCCGATCGTGCCAGGAACTCGACGTTGCGTGGGTCTGTTCGAGCATGACCTCAAGATCGCCAACTCCTGAAAACGACATCTTTTCTCTGTCGATTGTCCCTGACAGAGAAAACAAAGCTGCAGGCATAACAAGCACTGATTTCGATGGCTTATTGCAAACCCCAATTCTTCTCCACGAAGACCTCAAGGAAGGCTGTGGAGGACAACTATGGCCAGCTGGGATGTCGCTAGCAAAGTACATGCTCAAGTACCACCAGGATCTACGCGGCAAGAGCGTGCTTGAAATCGGAGCGGGTGGAGGCTTGGTCGGGCTTGCCGTTGCAAGTGGCTGTCTCATCAGCGACGGCGAGAAACTGCTTGTCACAGACCAGATCCCGATGCTTTCTCTAATGGAGAAGAACATCGCGCTCAACGCCCTTGAATCAAAAGTTCGTGCCCTTGTGTACGATTGGGGCACGGACATGCCTGCTGAAGTTGCTTCGCAGCTGTCGACCAAAGGTTCTCAAGGCAGAGCGTTCCCAGATGTGGTGCTCGCAGCTGACTGTGTCTATTTCGAACCGGCCTTCCCACTACTGCTGCAAACGCTTGCTGATTTGATAGGACCCAGCACGGTTTGTCATTTCTGCTTCAAGAAGCGAAGGAAAGCGGACATGCGGTTCATTCGTGATCTGATGAAAAAGTTCAACGTGCAGGAGACGGAATATGAAGGCCGTGTACAAGACAGGAGAGAAACAATCTTTCTGTACAAAGTCACGGCCAAAGCTGATCAAACCAGCTAGTCATCAAATATCCCAGTGATGGAAGATCTACATAAGTGACCAAAAGCGAGAGCTATGCCTAGGAACATACACCACTAGCCAAGAAGCATGATTCAGCCTGAAGGCCACTGAGTGCTGATTAAAGAAAAGATGGAAAGCTCGAGTAAAACTTAGTATGTTGATACAATATGGCTTTAAGCCTTGCTAGGACAAAAAGAATCGCGTTTGTTTGTCTTATCATTCTAGTCCAACAAAATGGCATTTGCTGCGCTAAGATGGTACCTGACAGCGTGTAATCCGAGTCCTAGCGCTTGGACCAGGCGTGCACCATGCTTGCGTTGAGCCAGCCCATCATGCCGGTGACTGACTCTCTGGAGCCTTTTGAGTATAACACCAGTTGAAATACTGACTCGATGAAGCCAGGCGCCGCGGTGGCACTTTCCAAGTAGGCGAATCTGCTATTTAGGTTCATGCATTTTGGACTCAACCATAGCAAGTAGTTCCACTCTGCTAGCGTGGCCGACCGCCATGCCTTTCTATTCAGCTGTTAGCCCCGACTAGTCAAACAAGACAATTAGACAAGAGAGTGCTTACGGATTTGAGGTACTCTCTCATGTCCTCCTCTGACCACTCGCGTGGATCGTCGAAGCCCGTGCTCGTCGGCTCGTGTAGTTTGGACTCGACCATGGCCAACAGCTCCTCCTTGGACGGGTTGTGGCCAACAGCCATGTTACGCTGCCGCTGTGTTAGTTTCATGCTGCTATGCTCTGCACTTGGCATGAAGAGGAGAGGGCATCTTACAGAGCTGAGGAACTTCTTCATGTCATCCTCAGACCATGTTTGCGCATCTAATACGAAAACGAATGAGTATATGACACGCTGTGAGTGAGCAGAGGAACAGCTGTGAATAACATACCACCCTGGGGCGTGTAGGCAGGTTGCTTGGGCGCGGAGTACCCGCCAGACTTCGAACTGGAAGTGGAGGGTTTTACGGAGCTGGGAAAGATATCCGAGCCCCAGATCTTGTAGACAGCGAAGCCTGCGAGAACTGCTGCGACGCCGAAGAAGAGAGCCTGAGTGTGGTTAGTTCCATTTTGCGGTTGTAAAAGGACAGGCAATGCTGTAGAACGTACCTTCGACTGCGTTGACTGATCAAGTGATGATGACATCTTGTAGGTGATGGAAAGCTGAAGGTTTCGGTAATATGATGATAGAAGAACTTTCAATTGATAAAACGATGTTGAAGAGCAAGAAAGGAAGCCAAAACTTGAAGCTGGACGGCCGTCGCGCGGCAAGGTCATGCTCGGTGACGTCGCGTTGGAGGTGTACTGCCTACCTACCTACTTCGCATACGCCATCCGTGACTTCTAAGGTTCACCGTACAAATGATCGGTTTGATACGTAGCTGACGCTACGGTAAGAATTACAGCCGAAGAATGCATGTGTGCTGGTCACCTTGCTCTCGTTGGGCGTGAGCATCTGATTCGATAGAGCGTTGTATAAAAAGAGGTTGATTCTTTCTTCACCATCGTGACCATATATTTTACTTCAACGACAGGTTGTCCCCTAGCGACATGTTGTAGTGGCGATGATGCAAATTAGCGATAGTCGATCATGAGGGAGTTTGATTGCCAAGCGTTCTACGGATAGCAAATACAGGAAGGACATCAACGCCAGTTTTTTATGATTGAGCAAATGAGGAAAACCGTCATACTACAAGGTTCGAGGACTTACCTGAGGCTACACTGTCTTCTGGTCTCATCTTCGGACCAGTTCGCTAAGTTACCAAAATGCCCCAAAATCAACTCTCGTGTATAAAACTGTGACTAATCGATCAATCCCACGGAAGCATTGCGAAGAACTAACTTGAAAGGACAGCTGCACCTCGTGGGCAGTATCTTGACGCAAGCCAGGAACATTGGAGAAGAAGCTCAACTTCACTGCTTCGAACCCGTCGTGGCCCACATATGCTGGTGTCCAGAACAGGGTCAAGTTGAGCAATGATCAGATTCGTGCAGGGCCACGGCGGCTTCAGTTGCTTGTTTTCTCCTCATCCCATTCCTTCATCGTGCCGCTCCCGTTGGCCTCAATTGCATCCTCAAACCCCTCAATACGACTAACCATAGCCCAAGGCTTGAGGCTCTTCTCCTTCATGACCGTCTCTTTGAAGCATCCGCTCCACCCTCTCCGATCATACGTCTCATTCACTGCCCGAATAGTATCTGGGTGAACCATCTCCACCCCTGCGCCCACGTTATCAAGCAGTGTCCCCATATGGATCAGCCGTGTCAGCAAAGAGATTTTCCCTTTATCCTGAACATCCTGATGCCGAATGATGGCCTCTGCTATACTCTCCGCCTGCTCCCTGGTCGCAACACCACCCGCCTCCTCCCCACCATACGGCGCAGTAGCGGAAGCAGACTGTAGGATGTCAAGGGCGTGATAGCCAGCCCAGAACTCATAACTCAGTTTCGTAGAAGCAATGTGGTCGGGTGCGTTCCCGATGTCGTGTAGGAGCGCAGTGATAAACCATGTTTCGTCAAGTTTAGGGCTAGATTGGAGGTTCCAGTCTGGATAGCATTCATGGGCAATAGCGCAACCATAGGTGTAGACACGCAGCGAGTGAGTGTACGTCTGAGTAGGCAGCTTGGCCTTAGCGTAATTGTTGATACGGGTCGCTAGTGGTGTCGTTGGGAGTGGGAGCTGTGCTGGTGTCAAGGGCTTGGGCGAGGATGTGGCCGGTGGCGTTGCTTTTTGGTCGGCTGGGAGGACCGGTTCAAGGCCATAGGCAGTGTTGGGATTTTGGGCGGACATAGTGCTAACTCTTGATGCACGTCGATGGTCTGGGGGCGTGCAAACCGGCCAGATAAGTTTACCACCGCGTCGTTGATCTTGAACGTGCAGTGGTTGGTCAGTCGAAGTAGATATATTCTGTGCTTGCCTGGACGAAGTCGTAAGATTCTGTTATGGTCTGCTGAACTTCATTCACGGATCTGTTATGTCAATATGAGTTTTAGAATTTCTCATATTACATCACGGATGCTCTCCACAAAGCTGGATATGCGCATATCTATTGTCTACCTTCATATAGTCATCAATCGTGGTAGTAGGCCAGTCCTTCTCGGAACCGAGCTACTGCGCATAGTCAGTATCAGGCGGGGGACGAAGTCCCCTTGCTTGACATGAACCACATCGTTTACAAGGCGTGCATGCAATGCTATGTCAGCACTCCATATATTATGATTGCACCAATCATACCATCGACGCATATAATTGTGACACTCGGCGCTCGTTTCTGTGGAGCGCGATGTTCAGCGACTCGGCCCAAGAGGCATTTCCCAGCAGACGCGCTGCACGTCACAAGCCAGACGCCATTCTCTGCAGACACAGCGCGGAAGACATTGAGCTCTTGATGCAATCCCTGAGACATTCTTATTGTGCTTGTTGGTCATTACACCATGCCATGATACCGTTTGTATATACAGATATGAGGACTCCATTTTTGTCCCAGGTAAATTCAAGTGTCAGATCGCTCAATTAATCTCCCAATGCCAACAACGCCTCCCAATTGTGGCCTCTTGCCTGTCCCGTTACATCCAATTTAAGCGCCCAGTGTTATGCGTCAATCGTTCAACCAGATATCATACAGCCGCCAACACAAACTAAGGTCTGATCACCAAGTCTCGGCAATGTACTGACCATCAGCCTTCTTTTCTTCCCAGAAAGCTTTCGCTTCTTTCATGTTCAAGCCACCCTTGCCTATAGCAACATCCACCAGAGCAGCCTCCACACCCTCGCCCATTCCTTTCGAGCTTCCGCAGACGAAGATTCGTCCGTCAAGGGCGTTGATGATGAACCAGACAAGATCGGCTTGTGCTCGAACCTCTTCCTGTACATATCTCGACTCTGCCTTTCGTGATTGCACAACTTTCTTGACCTTCTCTTCGTGCACTCCCCAGTCGCCGGCGTAAAGCTCGTCGACCAGGCTGTCACGGATACCTTGCAGCACCCAGACTTTATTCGCACAGTTTGCCGACTTCAACCTTCTGTGTACGAACCCTCGGAACGGCGCAACACCAACGCCTGCTCCGATTAGGAGCATTGGGCCATCAGTGACAAATTCACGTGCCAGTGGATTCGCCATCAACCCACGAAACATTGGTATCCTCAGATCTAGCGTCTGCGGATCGACGCCGTTTTTCTCAGCTTCCATGTATTGTAGCGCTAGTCTTTCAAGGAAACCAGAGCCAACGCCTGTTCTGCTACCGTTTTCCCAATCTGGAGCGTCATGCACTGAGACTGCAACCTCTACCAGTTTGTGTTTGGCACCCGAACGCTCATATGAGACATGTGGATCCTGGGAAAGAGAATAAAAGCGAGGCATCAGCTGATGAAGAGTGGACAGCAGATGGTCGAGTGGCGGCATCGAAGACGGGAACGCGTGAAGTAACTGAGATAACGTAAGGTAAGGACCAGTCCTTAGGTCGCAGAAAGTGGCTTGGCCTTGTGAAGAGGACAGATAGAGCAGGATCTGCTTTTCGTGCGCATCGGACGCATGTTCAGCCATTAGCCGGAACAACTGTTTGGTTGGTGGATATGACTGGATGTCTGCGCACCACATGAGAAGCTCCCGGCGGGTGGTAATTAGTTCTCTTGCCTCCTCCTCTCCCCAGATGGTGGGCCATCTGCCTTTTGTTGTCTTGAGCAGTACCGGTCTGTCGCGCACAAACTTTGGCACACCTAGCCGGTCAAAGATCTGGTCCACCATCTTAGGGTCATTAGGGGCGCAGACACCAATGGCACCTCCTACTCGAAATTCGACATCGCCACCCTCTTCAGGGTAGTCAGTTACGTCAATATCAAAGTGGAACGTTCTCTTTTCGGCACCGGGCTTAGTGAGCTCTCTTGCATGGTGTAGTTTCGCAGAATATACATCGTAGGGAGGGTGTGGCTTGACGAAATTTGGGGGATGCTTGTCGTGCTTGACTTTCGGTTGTCGCTGGTCGCCTCTCTGCTGGGATGCCACGTCGAGAGATTCAAAAGACACGGTCTTTTCGGGGATGTCGGCTAATCCGGTCAGTTCACTCTCCAGACCCAGTGGTCCATTAAGCCGCAAGTTGAGACTGGTGTATGCATTGTTCTGAGGCGGTATGATAGGCTCGCGTACGTCAAGGTTCGCTTGCGGTTTCACCTCCTTCAACATGCAACACCCGCCTCCACAGCATACTTTCTGGAACAGTTCTGTAGCCGCTCCCTCCGTTTTGCTGAGGAACAGTCTCGAATCTGCCGTGTCCTGGGATACCAACATAGTCGAGGCGCGCCTTCGCCGTTGATGTGGCTCCTGTCCATGCTCTTTGTCAGGTAGCTCCTGTATAGAGCCATCAGAATCTTCTGTGATTGGTGATGACACTGCAGACTCTACATCTGAGTAGTTATCATTTGTGAAAGCTGTGTTCTGACTTGAACTAGCAGACTGCGCACTCGCAGCTGTGATCGACATCGCTCGGGTCTTACTTGGCTCCTCAGGTACAGGATTCGACGGGTGCGAGTTCGCTGTGTGTGGCAGAGGCGAGGAATCAGCCGTTGTTGCGGTGCCCGACATTCTGGCTTCGGCAGGGATGTGTATGTGTCGCTTTTCGAGTGCTGCAAGCGCGTCTAGTGTTAGCACTTCCGCACTATATTCAAAGTGATGTGAAGAGCTCGACTATAGCAAGGGCAACACGCTTTGCAGGACGCGTGCGAGACAATTATGTGAGGTTAATGGGGAAAGAGCGTTGGAGACGCACAACGAAAAGTGTTGGTCCGTCCGATGACGTGAACCTTAAGGCCGGGGGCGGGATCTGCTATGTGCAAGTCGCGTTTGAGCTTCCTCGGAGTAGCGAAATTCGGCAGGTGCGTTCTAGAGAGGAGTCGTAGGGCTGTTGCTCGTGTTATGTGCATTCGAGCATGGAGAGAAGTGTCTCTAGATACTGTAGAGCAAACACGTGTCTAGAAAGCGATGCGTTGTGGGTTGCACAAAAGGATATTAAGAGATGAAGATAGCACGGGTTGGGTGACGAAAGAATTATCAGATCAGGTATCGCAATCCAGGCGACTCCCAGCCAGGCGGGCATCTATGGAGCAAAAGGCACGGCTAAGACGGGACTGCTGCCGGAATCGGACACAGCAGAACGATCTTGTGGAGGAACTCCGAGGTTCGTGTGAGCTCAACGTTTCCATAAGCTCATCATCCTCCCCAAAGACTGTCTGCTAACTGAAGCCATTTCTTGTTCTAGCTCGTGGTGTGAGTACCACCCCACCAGGTTTAATTTCCGACGGTTACGGTGACAATTCCTTTATCTGATCCGAGTTTCATCGTCTGCATTACTAACACCTTTGTCCTTTACCTGCTAGATTTAGGCGAGACATGTAGACGGTTGAGATCGTGTTAGCAGAGTTCAGTTGATCTAGAACGCATTACGGTCAGGAAAATGCAAGTGATATCATCTTCGAAAGTGTTTGGTCAATGAGGGGGACCGCGTTTGCTGTAACTTTTCATTTTTGGTATCTCTTCCCGTACCTTCGCCACAAGTTCGCCAACAGGCCAGACATGGGATAATAGGCTTGTGACAACCGTTCTCATACCGCAAACTACGACGCTGTCGCCTCACCGACGTTCAGCCAAACCAGGCAAACATGTATGGCCGCGAAAAGACTCCCACACACAAAAGCAAGCAGATACCTGGGAAATGCTGATGATCAGATTAGATCCGACTATCCGCCGTGCGCCACGGAGCTCAACATGTTCCCAGCCAAGTCATCTAATCTTATCGTTTGCGGACTAGCAGCTCGAGGGTAGGCGATGTCGGCCCTGAGCCGCGACGCGTGTCTTAAGTGTTCTCGTCACGCGTCTCGCCATGATGACGGCCTTTGAGCCTTGCATGGCGCTTCTCGTGTTTTATGTATCGTCGGACGCGTCGCGCGGTCGAAAATAGCACAACTACCCTGTCTACGCTATGCAGGACTCGACCTTAGGCACGTAAACGTGATCACGACAAATGCTATGCTCAAGCAGAGAGCAATTGCCAGCATCCCCTAGAAACAGGAGGTTTCCCTCAGAGCCTCCTGAGCGACGACAGCTATTTGAGGCTAGATCATGGCTATGCTATTGCTGTCCCAGCTCAATACTACTTGCTCGTTCGACCTAGTACGAACCAGATAACCAGTGTGAACGAAGTACCCTAGTGGTACTGGAAGAACAGCATGCCATGCTGTCCAGCGCCCCATCCAGCGATTGGTGCATGCCTTGATTGATGTTGTTAACGGTCGCCGCAAATGCTGCATCTTTAGCTCGCACTCTACCAACGTTCAAGCAAGCCAGGGCGATTGCCCTTTCAGCAGCGAACCAATGCTCAGGTATAAGTTTCACCACCTTCATGCTCTACAACAGCTTCAGAGCCTACCACATTCTAACGAGACTTGATCCGTCACGCTATCAGCCACGCAAGCCCAACGCGTGTTCAAAATGAATCTACAACCACCCAACAGCGCCTCTCTTTTCCCGTCATGGCGACAGGGTCCCCTAGAAATCATCGACGTTACTGATATCAAAAATATGCTGCAAAGAGTCCTTAACTTTCTCGACAGCTTCAATCAAAAAGCCTTGCCAAACACAGCAGCGCCTCTCCGCGACATCCGAAATTAGTCAGCTCTCCCAGATCCGCCACTTTTCGACGGATCAGAAACCATAGAAGAATATGAAGAGTGGAAGATCAAAATGAGCAACAAATTGACAAGCATGGAAGGTGGATTCCGTGATCATGGCGATGGGGAACCAGCAAGCATGCTTGAAGCGTTGAAAATCTGTTACATTGCGAGTCGGATAAAACATGCGGCGTTTGATGCGACCAAAGCTGGATTGCCGGACACTGATGGAGATGAGGAGTTGTGGGTGGATATATTGGATGGTTTCAACGTGCTGCATAAGATGTACGAGAACCGTAGGGTAAGTGTTCATTAAGAGAACGCTCAGAGAAGATCTGATCTTCCTCATTGTGAGAGACTTAGTACCAGTACACGTCGAGGACGACATGAGCATATCTCTTAATCACGAGTTGGCTCGCAGTCAGGCCAACCTTCCAATTGATCGTGAGATCGTTCTTCTCACCACTAGTCAGCCTAGACTAAGATACCTATGTAGAGGCCGCGCTCATATACATATCATACAACTGACTTTTCAGCCCGAAAGGTAAGCGAATCACAATCGTAGCAACGCACAGACCCAGACCAAGACCCAATGCCTTTCTCTCCACGATGCTGATCCAAACGTCAAGAAGCCCACAAACGCTCTTTCTCCCTCTGGTGGTATATCGTGGTATCCTGCTAATGACAACAACGACAATTTTCAGCACGCCGACTCCCTGGATGCATGTTTGCATGAAATCAGTGCCGCAAGCGCAAAGACAAAATGTATGCTCAGACACTTCCCACACATCTGTACCGAGACGCAACAAGCAAGCAACCCGAACATCGTCAAACCCAGTGCCAGGCCTCAGCAGTGGCCACCGCCACTCCCTGAATGTCCATGACCATGGCTATGCCGCGCAGCAGGCAGCCCTTTCTGCATCTGTTCCCTCTGCTGTTTCCATTGTGGCCACTGCCGCCGTCGCGCGTTGATGAACCAGTTGCTTATCTGTCACGTCACATTAGCATCTTTTCTTCCCTTCTGTGCGGGTACTTCATCGAGACCTAAATTACCTGGCTAATCGTCAATTGTGTCTTCACAATCAACATCTGCTTATCCTCATCCGTTGGGTATGGATGGTCCAGATGCTCTTGGAACCACGCCCTTAGAATATCCGTCACATGTTTTGGCAGGTTGCCCCTGCGCCGTCTGGTGCCCATGCTTGCAGTGTCGCTGTTGACGTAGCCGTTTCCTGTTTGACAGGACATGGACGGCGGCCAGGAGTGTCCGTTGGAGTACGTGCAGTAAGGTTCTACTGGAGACCATTGGTCGAGAGTGGTGTAGCTGGTTGCGAGGCCTGAGGCCGTGTTAATGGGGTAGGTGCTGCGAGGGGTGGAGTATTGCGTTTGGGTAAAGGATGGTGCGTAACTCGATTGTGGGGGTTTGTTATAGGTGATGTCGAGAGGATCTGTGGGAGACGAGTAAAAGCCGTTCGGCTGCTGGCGTGGGACTTGGGATCGGGAAGAGTAGGATGGTGTGCTTTGGGTAAGATTTATCTCCGTTATTCTAGGGAGACTTTGTTGACTACGTCCTGTGGCAAGTGTTGGTCGACCGTAGTACGATTGTGATGAGGACGAGGATGAGACGTAGCCACCAGGATATTGACCTGTCGAGCCCCAAACGTTGGGCTGTGAGAGCATGTTGTCGGTAGTGGTGTAGAAGCTGAGGTCGTCGAATGTCTGGCTCAGTCCTGGCATTGATGTGCCAATGCACTGTTCTGGAGACGAGCTCGCAACTGGTGTTGGTGACCTTGAGTCTAGTTCCCAGTCCTTTTCAGATTTTGATCCTGTGTCTTGCTCGCCTTCTTGCTTGATGATCTGCATTTGAAGTGAGATTTTGCTTTCAGGTGGGATTGTGTCGTCAAATCTCACGTCTTGTAGTGGCGGTAACTGTCTCTGTCGATATGCGAGCGGGATTTGATAACAACCTCGTCTGAGCTGGTTGTTAGCAAGATTCATGCAGATGTCGTCCTCTTAGATAGTGTCGAGCAAGCTTTGGCAGACCCAATGAGCTTGACGGCGATAGAGCGGCTAGACTAATGCGTTGTGTGAATTGACATCGCTGTTGGGAGCTGTGTTGTGCCAGATGGGGCAAGGTCGATCAGTGACGTGCTCGAGGATGCCACTTACTTATACAGGGAGCCCTCTCCTTGCTCATACATGTCAGTTTGACCTTAAGCAGCACAGTGATTGTTTGCAGTCTTTTGCTGCTTCTTGTGGCCCAATGATGGTTCTTCTTAGACTTTTGACTTCACGATCAGCTGGACCGATGAGATGTACGCTGTACAGTTGGAGACCACTGCTTTGTTCTGACGGAGCAAGGCCTACTGTAGACGGTGCTGAAGCCAAGTGAATGGGGTGTCGGTAACTGAAATGTATACATTGACCGCCACGAGCCTGGGAGTTTCAGCTGTCATATACATTTCTGATTGACTCGATGCACAGAGTACCCCAGACCTGCAGTGGCCAAAACGGTCTGTGGAGACTTGGCTGATCCGCTTCCCATATGCCAGATCTTGGTTCAGGGGTGTCGAATATGACGAGAGCATGGGAACCACAAGTTCGGCCGCCTCAACAAAAGCAGAGGGACACGGTGTGCAGGGTAGTGCAAGCAGCCGAGCCAATTTTCCGGCACACCATGAGCCGGTGGCTTCACTTATGGATGGGGACACAGCCCTACCTAGCCCAGTGGGTGTCAGGGACAGCTGACTGGATGACTGTGGCTGGAGCCTGACCAAGAGTGATGGAGGGCTGACCGGTACCCACGTTTTGACACGAATACCCGGACAGTATGGTCTTGCCTCAACCCAAAAGCCAGAGCGACTTGCAACATTTTTCGGAAATTTCGTATGTTGTTTTCGGAGTCAATAGAGGGTATGCGAAGTGAACAAGGAACAAGCTTACCTGTTAGCTAAGTGATGTAAGCTGAAAGTAATGCAGGTGTGGTGAGTGGATCGAACATGGATGTTAGCGTAATCCGGGCAGCAACTTCTGTTCACTTTGCCGGCATGGGACCCACGTTCAGCGTTGTTCGTCAAGTGGAAGCGAACGATCCGAGTCGTGGCAAGCCGTTCGTATCTGGATCTCGGTATTGTCCGTCGTATCAGACTAGCTCTGCGATGAGACCCCGAAAACGGCCGCATGCATCATCTTTCCAGGTCCAGACACGCGAGAAGTGAGCACATCCGTGGGGTCGAAGCAAGCCAGATGAGGCTGGCTGTGATGGCTGTCCAACAGGACATAGGATGGCTTACCAGGTACCCGGGGAGATCTGCGGACCAACAGTGCGGAGTCATCTGGTGCATCCGGTCTGCAGGGGATGGAGACTCGATGCTGCAGCAAGAACAGCTCTTAGGCGTAGCATAAGGAGCTGCTGTAAACGTGGAAGTGTCAAGAACGGCATTGCGCAATCTCATCGCGGCTCTGTGGCACCGCTTCTACAGTTGATTGTCGCTCTTGCTGTATCAAGACATGATAATTGCCATGGCTTGACCAACGCAAATCGTGGATGAACCATGAACTTATCACCAAGTAGGTGTGGATAAGGTGTGGACCGGCATCGTTGAATCATGTTACACGTAGCTGCCGACTTGGAAACTCGGTTGTGATTAAAATTCGAGAATCGATCGCAGGTGAATCGCAGCATCTAGATGGAAACGACTATCAGCTACGCTGTGGAAGAGCATACAAGCGGCATGCATCCGACAAGAAGCAGACAAAGGTACCAAGAGCAGCTATGTTTCGCTTAACGATGGCGTTGCTCGCCAACTTGGAATGCGCTGGCGGATGAACGTAAGGGCTATGGCGCTAAGAGGCATAGCTTCATGCAGTTTGCCGGGACCATCCACGACTCTGGGTCGGTCCCAGGCAATGTCCCGGAAAGTCGCATGCATGGTACGTATCATATTGTACGTTATCGAAGTTCTCTTCGTTAGCAATGTCCCTAAGCCTCAGATTAAAGACCCGGCCAGCCAGATGGGACTTTCGATGCCGAAGCAGCGTTCACGATAGGGGTTGGCCTTAGCACAGCTGCAAGAAAGGTCGGCTCGTAACGAGATGTTGCTTTTGGGGATCCAAAGTTGCGCAGAATCTTGCACCCTGAGGGCACGAAGCGCGGCGCAAAAGCTTCGCGTCCGTGGAAAAACAGCGAGTACATAATCCTCGAGAGCAGCGCTTGTTAGCCGAGCACTGCCCCTTGTCAAGAGCTCGCGCTCACAACTCGCCTCTGGATTTGGAGACCTTGACAGTGTATCTTTGACGTAGAAACCGCTCAGTTGAGGTACTGGTAGTATGCAAAACCGAATCTCAGCTTGACAACAGGCTGCATGGAAATTCTTTGACGTCTGCCAGAATCTTAGACATACGCCTGAAGAAAATCTTCCGACAGGTCTAGACGGAAGCAGAGGTTCGTAGATTGCCTTAGGTCTTGCTCGTTCAGTCATCCCACAGGCAGACTGGTGGGGACGGTAATGAGTCCGGCCAGCTATCGAAAGAGCCATATGCCTTCTCCAGCGTGCCAGTCGTGCTGGGGTATAACACTGTTCAGCGCTGAGGAAATCTGCAAGCATACTAACGCAGCTTGAATTTTCTTCGGAGGTAGCACAGAGGCATCCGATCGCCAGTCGAGTTGTGATACACGTGCAGCAGAGTACACGACCGATATGAGCGAATGCCGGTGGAATCGTACCGTGCTCAGCTATACACGAGCGTGATGTGATGATTCTCGATTTCTCCGGCGAGACTTGACTTGAGCCTGTTTGACTAAAACTGTAACACAGCTTGCCTGGAAGAGTCCTCATAGTGGTGTGCTCATTGGCCATGTGTGGAGGTCCCTCGGTCCTCTGGTGCTGTTCATCCGTTCCGGCAGGTACCCATAGCCAATTTCACCTTGTTTTCGAGGGACTCGGCCGTCGCCGAGTATTACCTCAGAGGCTGTGCGATTCTATAAAACTCACCGCAAACACGTTTTGTGACTCGTCATGTGCGGAGGCTGGGTCGATCGTGGTCACAACCAAGAAGACCATCTTTGAAGCCCTTCACAGGCCGCGAAGTCATCTGAAATTCATTTTTAGCAATCGACAGTGTCATAGTGATCGAGCTAGGCTCGATAGCGAAGAGTCGACCGGGTCGCGTGGGAGTGTTTGTCGTTTTGTGCGAAGTTCGAAGCTCAGTATCAGAGGAGAATACTTCACCGGCCACGCATGGATGTTATTTGCATGTCGCTTTCATCGCTACCTGTTTCCTAGAAACAGCAAGGTAGATCTAGAGCTGTAGGAAAGGCTAGGTCTCTTGATTCGTAGCGCGTACCACCTGTGGCGATGCTGCAGGGCTTTCACACTAGATATAGTTATGCGTGCAGATGATGATCATCTTACGCGGGAAACATCATCATCGATAATCGTGGTTTCCTTGAGGACACTACCTGACTCGATGTGGAAGGTATTGAAAACGCATGAGGTGAAGGAAGGTATTCGTCAAATTGAGTTTGGCCGAAGCAAACGCACCCGCTGTCCACCTTGCAATTTCAGGTACCATTGTTCCTTTTCCACAAGTTGGTAACCGACGTAACGATGTGTCTTCACTCTATAGATGCTACTCACGTAGGTGAGTACCAGTCGATGCAGTACCCCGGAACATAAAGTCATCGTGTCCATTCAGCGACCGCTAAGGACACGTCACCTCCAGCAGTGTTGGGGAGATTCACAACCACAAACTCGGGGTTCATCAAAGTCAGAACAGACTGTCGACAAGACCATGACCACCAAAGCAGAGTCAAGAAGTGCTGCAGGTACTATCTACTTGATCGCCATCCAAGTGGTGTCACGGGGCTTGACTTTCGTTGGCAATCAAACTTTGCTTCGGTATGTCTCACCCAGTCATCTTGGCTTGGCGGTACAGCTCGAGGCACTTTCAATCTCAGTACTCTACACAGCACGCGAGAGCCTCAGAGTAGCCCTACAGCGCAACTCTGGTGGAGCCGCAGGCACGAAATCGTCCCAAGCTGCCGTCAACGCAGCATACCTGGTTGTGCTGCTTGGACTGATACTCGGTACCCTACTGAGCTTTCTCTATCTCTATCCAGCTGGCTCTGGTCTCAGCACCACACCTGGCTTTAGGTACTCTTTTTGGCTATATGCTGGCGCAACGATCCTCGAGCTCCTTTCAGAACCATGCTTTGCCGTCATTCAGCAAAATGCTTTGTTCAGAGATCGTGCTCGTGCGGAGACCACTGCTGCGATCACAAGATGCATTGCCGCTTGTTCTGCAGCTGTGTGTATGAGCAGGTATGGCATGACAATGTCTGTATTGCCATTTGCGATTGGTCAGCTGGGCTATGGCCTGAGCTTGTTCACAGTGTACTCCTGGAGTGCTACACGAGTGGCTGGCTCGGAGAACTTCTCTGTCTTTCCTAAACAGCTTCAGGATGCACAGGAGGCGGTACTATCCTTTTTCTCGAAACCGCTTCTGAAAGTGGCAGGTGCCTTCTACGTACAGTCAATATTCAAATGGTTGCTTACGCAAGGCGATACCCTTGTGTTGTCGTATTTCGCTGATCTTCAGTCACAAGGTATATTCGCCCTTGCCAGCAATTATGGCGGGCTGTTGTCTAGGTTACTATTTCAGCCTGTGGAAGAGAGCAGTCGCACTGTCTTCGGCAGGCTACTCGTTGCGGATAAACTTTCGACTGTCAAAAGCGACCCATCAGTTGACAGGTCGCCAGAAATGGTGCAGAGGCGACATCAAGCACTGACCTACTTATCCACCATCCTCCACTCCTACACCCTCCTTATAGTGATTCCGTGCTGCACGTTATTACCACAGATTTTCCCGATCCTCATATCAACTCTCCTTGGCTCGAAGTCGCAGTGGAATTCAAGCCAGACCTCAGCACTCCTATCTGCATATAGCTACTACATTCCCTTCCTAGCAGTCAACGGCATCCTCGACGCCTTCGTCACCAGCGTGGCGACCGAAGCAGAACTAGGCTGGCAGTCAATCATGATGGTCAGCGTGACAGCCATCTACCTCAGCGTCGCAGCGCTCTTCATGGACTCCATGGCAATGGGCGCCGTCGGCCTCGTCTACGCAAACACTATAAACATGTCACTGAGAATAACGTTTAGCCTGTGGTTCATACACGGCTGGACGCTGGAGAACATACCAGAGAGTCCTCCTGCCAAACGAACTTCTGCGTTCAGGCAGTTCTGCAAGGAGAGCACGCCCAGCACGATTTGCTTGTTGATGTCCGTGCTTGTTGCGCTGGGGCTGAAAACCCAGGAACAGGTTAAAGCGGCGTTGGCGAACAATGCGAGTGTGGCAGAGCTATCGATAGTCAGCCTGGGCAGTCTAGGCCTGGATTTGTTCGATGTGAGCTATCTCCTTTCTGCTGCGGTGGTGCTGGTCGGCACGATTCTGCTCACGGAGGGCAAGTTTCTGCTCCGGACGGTCGAGCCGGTCCTGCCACAGCGTGTCAAGTCTGTGTTTGAGCCGTACTTTACCGAGCGAGCGAAAAAAGAGCAGTGATCTGGAAACCAGTGAAAAGCGTTCTTCGCGCACAGAGATGAGATGGAGGGCGATCAATGATGGCGCAACAGCAAGCAAATTCTGTTCTTCGAGACAAGTATTTGGAAGCTTCAAGGTTCACTATAAACGACGTTTATCCCAGCCTTTTGGTACTCCCGTACGCATCATACACCAGACTAACTCCACAGATGCACACTGAACCGCGACAACGAGCCGGCAATATCATCAATCATCAAATGTGACCTTAGTGGCCTTCTTGCCCTCCATTCCCTCTTTGGGCCCGAACGCGCCATAAGCCTCATGCTGCTTCTTCTTGACCGTGGTCCCGAACCTCAACAAGTCATCCGGCACGGGCTGCCCAGCGCCCCTCAGCACATTCACCAACCCGCCAGCCAGGCCCTTATCCTGCTCTGTGAAGAAGGTGATGGCGGTCCCGTCCTTCCCTGCGCGTCCAGTCCGCCCAATGCGATGCACATAGTCCTCGGCCGTCAGCGGGAACGTGACATTGACCACGAGCTTGACGTTGGGGATATCGAGGCCACGGGCTGCGACATCTGTGGCGACGAGGATGTGGACGTCGCCATCCTTGAAAGACTTGAGGCTGCGTTCGCGGGCGGCTTGGGCGAGGTCGCCGTGGATGCCGGCGACGGGGAAGCGGTTGCGGCGGATCAAGTCTTCGATGCGGGTTGCTTCTTTCTTGTAGAGGCAGAAGACGAGGACGCGCTCGTTGCGGGGCTGTTTCTGGAGGAGTTGGAGCAGGCGGGCTTGCTTGTCGTAGCCGTCCATGACTTCGACGGACTGCTTGATGCGTGGGTTGGCGCGCAGCTCGCCGTCGTCGTTGAGGGAGCCGTCTTCGTTGGCGTCGCGGCCGATGGTGACGCGGACGGGGTCGCGCATGAAGGTTGCGGCCAGGTCGCGGATGGACTTGGGCCAGGTGGCGGTGAACATGGCGGTTTGACGCTTGGTGGGGGGTGGCATGGTGGAGATGATGTGTTTGATGTCGTCTTCGAAGCCTTTGTCGAGCATGCGATCTGCTTCGTCGAGGACGAGGTAGCGGGTCTTGGAGAGGTCGATGGTGCCGTCAGACATGAAGTCTTTCAGACGGCCCGGGGTGGCGACGATGATGTTGCAGCCGGAGAGGTTACGGCGTTGTTCATCCTTGTTGGTGCCGCCGTAGATGCATGTTGCTTTTAGCTTGGAGGCGGAGGTTGTTTTGGCGAGGGCTTGGATCTGCTCGAAGACCTGGATGGCGAGTTCTCGCGTGGGCGCAACGACTACGGCGCGGATGCCTTTCTTCTTTTTGAGGTGCGACAGGCGGTGGACGAGGGGGAGGCCAAAGGCGAGGGTCTTGCCGCTGCCTGTCTCGGCGATGCCGACCAGGTCGCGGGAGGACAGGAGGTGAGGCCAAGAGGAGGACTGGATGGACGAGGGCTTCTCGAACTTGGAGAAGAAGGAGGAGTAGCTGGCCAGGATCTCGGCTGGGAGCTGGTCGAAGCGCAGGATGGGGCGCAGGCTGGTGCTTTGGGGGTCGGTGATGGCCACGTTCTCCGACTTGAGGTACGCATCGACTTCTGCTTGGGGCAGAGCCGTCAGCGAGGAGGACTGCTTGTATCTGCCTGAGTCCTCGTCTTCGGCTTGGTCAGGTGCCGGCGTGCTCTCAGCAGTGGTCATGTCTGTCTCGGTGGGCGTGATGTCTTCGTACTTGACTGCTTCTTTGCGGTCTTTTTTGCGACGCTTCTGGTCATGTTTCAGGGAAGAGCCGGAGCCCTCGTCGAGTTTGTGCTTGCTCATGTTGGTGGTGTCAGTGGTGTCGGTGGTGCTTCTGGAGCGTACGAAGAAGCACAGGTCCTTCTCTACCACTGAACTTTTCGAGCCTGCGACCCCGAGAAAGAAAATTTAGTGGGTCTGCTTGGTGACTGCCGAGGTTTATCCGGGTACCTGCTGATCACACATCCCAATTTTTGGCTCAATTCACTTTGCTTTCCACCATCATTCTGAACCAAGCAGACAACCACTCGTGCCTTCTCTGCCCCATCCTCGTTATGTCTGCCACACCTCTGGAGAGTGCCAAGGCCTGCTGGGAGCGCATCCAGCTCGGCTCGCCCATCTACCGATTCCTGCTTGAAAAGGTTGAGCTTGCCAGCGCCGAGCACGGCACCATCATTGCCAAGCTGCCCGTCACCGAGAACCTGCTGAACTCGAAGAAGGGCTTACATGGCTCCACCACTGCCACCATTGTCGACTGGGCGGGCGGCATCGCCATTGCAACGACGGGCATGGAAAAGACGGGTGTAAGCACTGACATTCATGTGTCCTATGTTTCATCTGCCAAGGTTGGCGACACTCTCACCATCGAAGGCAAGGTCTCGAAGCTTGGGAGAAATCTAGCTTTCACCACTGTCACCATCTACAAAGGTGAAGGAGACGACCAGCAAGTCGTCGCTCATGGTACCCACACCAAGTATGTGCTTAGGGATCAGCCTCCAAAGTCATCCTCTTAAGATGCATGTTTCCAAACTCACGCTGAGGAACATTCTCCTGTGCAGTGTTCAAACCATGCATCAACATCTCTCCCCTCCTTGCATGTCCCCGCACCACCGCCATCTTCTTTGCGTCTAGCATGCGCTTTTTAGCGGTCGTGTATTGGACTCACTCGGATAGCGAAGATTATATTCACGGCTAGCTTTAGATGTTGCTTGGCCCTCAGCATGGCCCATCAACAATTTTGCTGTGGGACAAATCCTCTCAATTTCTCAAGTTATGCTTCAAGAAGTGAACCGACCGTCGGCGATCCAGCCAGACCATTGACCCCCAACGTCGCGAGCTAAGTCCAGAGGAGTTCTGCCCTTGTCATCCTTGAGTGTTCTAATATCTGGCTGGGCTTTGCGATCGTTCTTGCTCAGGCCCAGGCTCTCCATCGCCTGCAACACCTGCGCTGGAAATTTGGACCAATCAAGGTCGGAGGCCAAGGCGAGCAACAGCCAGGCAACCTCCTCCCGCTGATATTGTATGGCAACATGCAACGCGCAGCCGTCGATGCCCTCAAAGATACCCTGGTAGCGGACAATATCGGCCTGCTCTTGTTCGTCGTCTGCGTCCTCCTCCGAGTCGTCCTTGACCAGGTGGAGGATGGCGTCGATGTCACCCTCACGGCAGAACTCGAGGAATGCATGACCTCTTCTCTCCTCGGGGTATGCCCGCAGGTAGGCCTCTTCTGTGGCGGTGGGTAGGATATCGAAGCCTGTTTGTTCGCCACCTTCGTTTCGAATGGTGCACAAGACCTGCTGCTGACCGGCGTTGTTCAAGGAGGAGATGTCTTTCGAGCAATTTGGGCACTGGGTGATTGTGTATGCGTCGAGGAAGCATTCCCTGCAGTATCGTTAGAACCGCGGGAGGATAGCTGTGTAGACAAAACTTGCCAATGAAAGTGACATCCACAACTCAGCTCAACATCATCAGGAACAGTCTCTGGAGTAGCTGCATTCTTCGAGTCCTCTGCTTCGCTGTCTGAGTCGACTAGGACCAGCAGAGGCTCTTCACAAGCAGCGCAGTTGCCCGACATGGTAATAAACCGTGGTCACGCGTTCTCTAGTTTTCGCGATGGCACCTTCTTTGTTCGAACCTTTGGTCTCACTTCTGATCGTATAGCGTGAGATGTCGCAACAAGAACGCTCTGAGTACCTTCTCAATCATCCAAAAACAGACCCAACTTTTTTCTCACCTCGCTGATTTTGGCCCGCTTTCATCATCAATTGTTGTCGAATCGATTGCGGGATCTGCAGGCACGCGTGTCCACTCGCCGTCAGGGACTGGCGGAGCAGGATCCCAGTGAGACATGGCATGACATACGCGTTCCGAGTGCTCAGCTCGTCCAATTTATCTGACAAGCCGACCATAGTCCTATTCTGCAGCACGACAAGACGGGCGGCGATGCATCAGCATGACTTCAACCAACAATGATAGTACGCATCGAGAGCGGAGCGAGTCAACCTTGACCGAGAAAGCCACCTCGCAAGTCCAGGAACTCCAACAGAAACCTGACTCTTCGGCTGCTGTCACAGAGGTGTCTGAACCATCGAAGCCACTGCCTACCATATCTGACAGACTGCGATCCATAACCGATGCCACCCTCCGCTTCGTCGGCAACGCTAGCAATGAGACGCTGGGCGCATGTGCGGTAGGTCTCGCTGCCTCGACATATCTGGTGCTCGGGAGGCTGGGTCTAGTGCTTATCGGTGCCTTTGGCGGTGTATTACTGAGCGCGACCTGGGATCAAACACAAAGTTTGGGAGACAGCAATACCTCGGATACAGCACAGCGGAAGAAGGAGCTGGCGGCTGAGATAGTGAAGAGAAACTTGGACTGGCGGAACAAGAGAAGAACTGATGTTGGTCACCCCACGTCAGAAGAGAAGGTCGAAGTCTCGGCCAGCACGAAAGAGCTCGACTTCTCCCAGTACCCGCCAGACACGGCGACTGCCTTGACTGCTTTCTCCGATGCTGTTGTCAAGGACTACGTCAAGTCCTGGTACTCGCCAATACTACCTGCAGAAAATGCCTTCCCTGCCGACTGTCGCCAGATTCTTGTCGGCTTCATACAGTCCTTCTCCAATCATGTTTCCCGCAAACGAACAGCTGACCCTTTCCTCGATTTCGTGGCCAACTCTACTTCGGTTGTCATCGTTTTCCTCCAGGAATTAGCAGTCGCGCTCAAAGCCTCGCAGAGAAGTGATGTCGAGGAGGCACTGAATACATATCTGAAGTTCCAGCCTGACAGCAACTTGGCAAATGTCCTGAACAGAGATCAGCAGAATCAGAAATTGCACATGGTCGCAGATGACATACTGCAGAACTTCTTGGACTCAAAGACCTATAACTGCTTGCCCGCGCGCACATTCTTGCGAGAAGTGCTGGCAGGGTTAATCCTCGACGGCACACTGATCTCCTGCTCAAAGCCAGAGTGGATCAATGGCTGGATAGTCTACTTGCTGGAAGACGCAGAACCTGGTATTCTGGATGCAATTGATGCTGGCGTCACTGACCTAGAGGAGAAGGCCAAGCAAACAGGCGCGCCAATGCAAGACGTTGCACAGAAAGCACAACATCAAAGGCGTGTGAGCAGGGCAGAACAAGCCATGGAAGACGCGGTGCGTGAAGCACAACGCATGAACGAACTCATTGCACAAGAGGAAGCACGCAGGAATAAGGGCTTGTCGGTCACAGAAAGTGAAGACGCGCTGTCAACCCCTGCCACCACGGATACCGGTATAGAGACCCCAACCTCCTCCGATAGCGAACCACTGCGGTCTGGCCCCCGGAGTCGAGCCGAGAGCAACGCTATGGTATTCGATAGCGAAGGCAACACGATTCCTTCGGTGACAGCTAGCCCGAGCAAGCCACCCCAATCACACGAAACATTCACCAGCTTCGACCAGCTGGAACAAATGCAACCACCGACCGCCCTACAGCCAACGACAGAAGCACCAGCCAGAACGGAGAGTATGGTGGCTATACCGCTTACGTTGCATAACGCAAGCATTACCATAATGGATATGGGCATCACCAATGACCAATTACCCATGAAGCAGAAACCAGACGAAGACATGTTGGTCCAGATCGAACCCGCGTCCAACAGATTTCCTGGCTGGATGGTTACTCGTCAATACACAGCCTTTGAACAGTTGTTCGATACAATACGGAGGATAGCACACATTTCAGGTGTTGCCGACTTCAATCTGCAATACCAAGAACTTCCTCCGTGGAAAGGTCGGAGTCGAGCGGCAGTCATAGCAGATCTCGAGAGGTACCTGAAAGCAGCATTGAAGTCGGACCGTTTGGCGGAAAGCGAGGCGATGAAGCGATTTCTCGAGAAGGAAACCGGTCTGGACAAGATTCCGGCTTCGCAGAAGAATGTCTTCATCCAGGCAGGCGCTGGCCTTGAAAACGTCGGTAAAGGCTTCGTCAATGTATTAGGTCAAGGGGGCAAAGGCCTTCAGACTGGCTTTCAGACTGGTGGGAAGGTATTCCAGACGGGAGGAAAAGCAGTACTGGGGGGCGTCACAGGCGTTTTCGGTGCGGTGACCAGCGGCATACCGGGTCCGAAAAGACCTGGACTGTCATCTAACAACTCGACAACATCGATAACAAGGTCTCAGCAGCCATTGTCTTCGCCACCAAGGCAGAGCCAAGACGCGCTCCGTCAAAGTACTGATTTGGACTATCAGACGCGTGGTTCTCCACAACCTTCATCAAGCACACGCAGCTCGACCGACCAGCTGCGGGCATCCAAAGAATACCACATGACCTCCAGTCAAGATCTCGACGACAAAATGAATCTGCCACCTCCGCCGGACATGATGACAGAGGAATACGAACGAACGTTCTCACCACAACGCCGCACACCCGCGGTCGATAGTGTTGCCCGACAGCCGCAGACACCAAGCTTGTCGGAGAAAGCAGTTTCAGCTGCCGCCGCGCCGGCGCACCCGTCATCCTCTACAGCACCAGAAGTTAAGCCACCATCAAAAACCAAGGCACGGCCTCAGGATGTCCCCGTATCAGAAGAAGAAACCCGGATGACGGTCGAGCTAATGTTCGCTCTGATCACCGAGTTGCTTTCCCTCTCCTCAGCGTGGACGTTCCGCCTATCCCTCCTCACAGCCGCCAAATCCTACCTCCTCCGCCCGAGAAACCCTCAACTGCTGTCTATCCAGCAATTACTTCAAGAAAGTATCATCGACGCCAACCTTTCCGACGCTGGTATAGCAGCGCACATCCGCAAGCTAAGGGAGAACGCATTGCCGACAGAAGAAGAGCTCAGAAAGTGGCCGAAGGAGCCAACAGCCGAAGAAAAAGAGAGACTCAGGATCAAGGCCAGGAAACTGCTGGTCGAGAAGGGAATGCCACAGGCTCTGACCACGGTCGTCGGTGTTGCTGCTAGCGGCGAGGCATTGGGCAAAGTGTTCGACTGCTTGCAGAATGTCGAGGTGGCAAGAGGACTGATGTTTGCATTGATGTTGCAGGCACTGAGAACTGTGATACAATGAGGCCTCGGCTCATAGCCGCCTCAATGGAGGTACAACCATGTCCCGATTTGATTGTTTACCCAAGGTCTCCTGGTGTGATGCTTTGATACTAACGCCTAAGCGATTGACACGCGTCGTAGGCGAGGAACATCTGCGGCATGCAGACCGAGCGAGCCAATACCATGATTGATTGCCAAAACTGAGCTCCTTTGAGATCCTTCCCTACACATCGTGCACTGGAGGAGAGCAACTTACTGCCCAATATGATCCATCGAAAAATTGTGGTCTTATAGGAACATGTACAGATGGTGGTTGATACCATGGTCAAATATATTTCCGGCTGGTGGATTGGTTTTACGCATCCGCAGTCATGCCATGCTGACTGACATGCACGTTCAGGGACCTATGGTCTTGGCGAGGTCCGTGACTATTGTATTCCGAAGCAGGCTTGCACCAACGCTGGGCCGGGCTATCCTGTCTTGTCCTGTGCCATCAGTGGATATTCTCCTCCTCCGCCCAGCCCATCTCGGCGCGCGCATCGTCGCTGACGCGCGCGTATTCCAGCACGAGCCTGTACACGTAAACGAGCATATCCTGTTTGCGCAGCACCATTTCCGACCACCGCCGGCCGTCCATCGCGATCTTCTCCGCGACGCCGTCGTGGCTGACGAGATACTCCAAGACTGGCCAGAGGTCGACGAACGTGTTGTCCATGGGCACGAAGTGTTTCCACGCGATCAGCCGGTCGTCGTGCCATTCGTCGTAGATGGTGGCTTTGATGGGCAGGCTGTTGCTCTGTAGGAAGGCGCGGTATCTTCCGGAGAAGGAGTTGCCGTCGACGTCCGGGAGGTACTTGGCCTTGAACATGCGGTGGAGGGGCATCTCGCCGCCTCGACGGTACCACGCGCCTGTGTAGCTGCAGGCGTAGTCCACGGTGGCGGGAAAGCAGACTAGCCAGGTGAAGGCTGCGTTTGACAAGCTTCGGATCCAGTCTGGGAGAAGGCCTTGGGCGACGGACTGCAACGGGTAGAGGTTTCGGCTTGGTAAGGGGAAGTTATGCGGCACGTCGGAGGTCGGCTGGGACGCGTTCTGGGCGTCCATTGTGAGTTGGACTTGCGTGCCGTTGAGCATGGATAGCAAGCGATGGCGTTGGAAGCGAGTCCAGTTGATCTCGGTGTTGCGGCCCCCGGAGGCACTTCCCCTCCAGAGGACCTCGTCCTTTTTCTGCGACCATGGGGTTCGTGCATAGTCGGATGTGAATCTCTTGTCGCCGTGCCAGTACACGGCAGGAGGGAGGAGGATGTCGTTGTTGAATCTCATTTTGGATCCACTGAACATCGGAACCAGGCGTGTTGTCGTCGACTGTGATATCGGCTCCACGAAGCTTCCGTGCAGGTTGCGCAGGTGGGCGTGTATACAAGGGTCCTTTGCAATGGTCCAGTTTGAAACATAGCCTTGGTGTGTGGAGCTCGGCCATACGTCTGGAAATTCAGGAGGAGTGGAAAAGTCGCCATCAAGTGCTGCAGGTCTTGCTGGCGAATCCGGATGGCATCCTTTCCTTGCTATGTCCCAGTAGGGGCCTTCGTGCAGCCATGAGGGCTCAGACGCAGAACGTGGTTTACCCTCAATGGGATTGAAAGAAGTTATGACAGGTGTACGTTGCGTGCTTTTACCCTCGCCACCGCGGGACATCAGATCGTTGATGTCCTCCCATGAGACTAACACACGTGATTCGTCCATTGTGTTGATCGGCAGATCAACGTCAGGCAGATGAACGGCAAGCTCTGTGAACATCTCGAAATAGGCATTGACGAAGAACCAATCCTTGGTCGACCTTGCGACCTGCCCATTACGAACCTGAATCAGGTCACGCGAATTTGCTGCGGCGCCTCTTATCTCGGCGGGACTCAGACCCCAGAAAGGCTCAATGTCGCGGTATATCTGATCGAAGAAGTCTTCAACCACAATGCAGTCTCGCGCAAGAGCAAATGCGACCCATTCATCAAATTTCGGTGGTGGGTGCCTGCCCCTCCTTGCGCGGTAAGCAGTAGCAGCCGTTGCTACGTCGTGAGACCTCTTCTCGAGCAACTCATCCAACTCGTTCTCCGCTGCTACCACCAAATCGTCAATGGGATGAGCGCCCAACTTGTTGTGGTCTTTGACAAATATGTCTGAGGGCGATTTCAGAGACGAGACCGGCTCAGGGTTGAGGAAGGGCCCGTGCCAGCGGTCAGGCACCTCCCGAATCTCTTCTTTGTATGACCACAGAACTATAGTCAGCACTGTCAAGATTACCACCAGAGCAATACGGCTGTGCCATCTTGGCGCCATGTGCTAGATGTGACAGCACGTGTCCCGGATCTCACAATCCAGGATGCATTGCTGGGTTGATGGTACCTCCTCTGATGAAGTCAAAGCCCGAGGTAAGGAGGTAACAGCAGCGCGCTTGGCGCGGCAGTCGCCAAGCAGAGCCGAGACATCCGAGACCACAAGTTCCACCGCGAAGTCTAAGCACACTATATGTTCTCCCATTGGAACAGCTTCACAGACTATAAGCTTCAGATCACCACCACTAACACACTACCTACAGCCTTGCTGCCTGTCTACGAGCCAGACACTGAGCAGAACGCCTCTGCACATAGATACCATCACGGACGGGGTAGACACGAGGCAAAAGTTATCATAATTAATCAACTTGTGTATACGATACATAATGTATATCCATCATACCTATCTTGTTCAGTTTCATCCCACAGTTCCAGCTGTAGATACGCCTTGATAAACATTCAGACCCTTTGCTTTTCCATAGCTATAGTCCTTCCTAGAAACCAGCAACAAACTTCCCAACCCAAGCCGCCGTACGAGCGCCCTTGACCCTCTTCTCGCTCCCACCCTGACCCGCGACTCTGTAAAGACGGGGTTCGAGCGCAGCCTGTCTAGCATCAAGTTCAGCTAGCTCAGCCCGGATGTCGGCCGTTGTTCGTCCACCTCCGTCGCGAGCTGCGCTGCCACAAGACGCCGCATGCGACGGCCCACTGTAATCTGACTCTGATACGGGCTCGGATCGAGGTTGACATAGACGCCGGGCTTGGCGACTTGGCAACAGACCTGTTGGGCTGCGGCCACGGGACCGAGATGAGGGCGCACGGGCATACTCCAGGTCGTCGTCCAGGTATGCGTCGTTAGACTGGGAGCGAACTGGCGTCCGTGGATCGTAGTCGAAGTCGCGCACAGCTGGTGGTGGGCTCGGAGCTCGAGGTGGAGGTGGAGGTCGGCTGCGCACACTTCGGCTGCCAGAGGATCGTGAGCAACAGTCGCTTTCGCTCACGCCACTCATGCTCGAAGGCGGCGGTCGGCTCCGCACACTCCGACTTCGAGAGGTACGCGAGCCATAATCACTCACGCTTAGGCTGCCCATGCTCGAAGCTATACCCGTGTAGTCTGCGTCTCCTTCATACCGTGAACGGCTTCGTGATGAATGGGTTTGTGGTGAGTGACTTCGTGATGAGCGACTTCGTGATGGAGGTAGGGACAAGTACTGTCGAGGCTGCTCGCGATGTTTCTTGCAGACATGGCCACGCTGGCCGTTGTGCGTGGGCTGTCCATACCAGTGGTCTTCGCCGTCAGAGTCGACTTCGCCGATTGTTTCGATAGAGAAATCGCTGCCGACGGAGGGTCTTCTGCTGCTGGTAATGACCATGCCGTCGTAAAGCTCGTAGTGAGACATATTTACTGTGTTGTTGATGTTGTAGTAGTAGTAGTAGTAGTGATTGAAATGAGCAATCGTGATTATCGTTGGTCTCAACTTTCTCGGTGCGAAATGACTACCTTCAAACCTGTGAAGATACGTGTGATAGTGTATTTGAGTATGTTGTCCGGCGAGACATACAATCTTCGGCCGTGGAATCGATATATACTACCTGGCCTTGGCCAGTGCTCAAGGCTGACACAATGCCATTGGCAGCTTCGACGTTGTCTGCATTGTGATCAAGGAGCCGTCCAGTGGAGGTCGAGCAACAACACCATAAGATAGCGGCTTTGTTAGTCATTGAGCAGCTATGAGGATCTGCTTTGTTTGTCCTTCGTCGATGCTGGCTTTGACACCACGACGTCTTCGAGACCATGGCTGTGTATGAGAGTTTCTGACTTGGCATCTTTGCCAGCGAGGGTCGTCCGTTGCATCTGACTACTCAGAAACTGATTCCGATGTCTTCTTGCGCAGTTGATATCACGTCTTAGTGAGTAGCTCCACCAGTCACGGTTCTATTTAACAAGCGGCCATCAACCATTATGTCAGAAGGTGCACGACCTGGCCATCAGCTCAGTATACCTTGCTGTGCGGCCATATCATTGATTCATGCGACAACGAGCAGCTGCGGACATTGCCCAGACACCAAACATGGTAGAAGACGAAGATCCCGCGAAGAGTATATAGGCATCACCTAGATGTCAGGCGTTATCAGTATCGGTATCCTGTCCGCGAGACTCCTGCCTCATGGTCGAGAACATAAGCGGCACATCTTACTTGTCGTTGGTCGGGAATCTAGCAAGGAGTTCTTGCATGAGCGGAGTAAGCTCTGTGACATTGGCGCCAGCGACCAGTTTCGTGCCAGGAACTCAAAGTAGCAAGTTCTGACCCTTTCAGCTGCCAAATTCGCACCAAAAAGGCGGTCATTTGTTGTTTCCGCGCAAAATCAATCAGAGAGGAGGGCGCTTTGTCTGTTCTCTTCTCGTCGGCTGGTGAAGCACAGAGATAAGAGCTCGATACATCTGTCACGTTTGCTTTTCCTAGCACCCCATTACAGCCATCACGCTACGAGAGCTGTGTCGCAGTGAGAGACGCCAACCAGAGTCATCCGAACGTAGGTATGATACTAGCTGCAAACAATGTTTTATCTCAATCAGACAAAGCAATGCTCATTTGGTATCTCAATCCCATCTACATATACTAAAGGCATCCATCTCCATCAAGCTGAAACGCCTTCCTCAAGCTTTTTGGCACATCGACTCTAATTGGAGTTAATACATCGCTGTCGAAAAGGGCAATGCCTTATGAAAGATGCCCGATCTGGGAATGCCAACTCCTAAATGTACACGGTCCTTCGCCGAGCTTGCGAATGACTCGGTGCTATTGTTTGGTAATCGACGGCTCGAGTCTGTGTGCTTTGCGCCTTGTGTTGCATGTGTAGGTTTTCCCCTCGTACGTTGCTGGAGCTATAACTGCTCTCACTGGCACTCCTGCATCATGGCCTGACTCTTCCTACTAAGACGAGTCTTTGGCGGGTTGGGCTCTCGCTTCCGGCTTCGACTCGGCAGGCTTAGCGTCACCAGCAGCGTCGCTCTTGGCCTGGAAACCGCCACGGCCGGCACCCATACCACGACCTCGGCCACGATCGCCTCGTCCTCGGCCTCGGGAGAAGCCACCACGGCCACGGCCTCCCTCGCTATCGCTGGCTCTCTCACCGCCACTAGAGTAGCCGCCTCGTGTTGTCGATCCGGCCGTTGTGGTACCTCCACGAGCGTTGTTGAAACCACTGGCACTGGTATCCCGCTGGTGGAAGGGGACGGTCCGTTCTCGGAACCATTCCACTCTCGGGCTCTTGCCCTGAGCATTCTTGACCTTTCGAGACTGCTCATGAGCGCGCTTCAATACTTCTTCGGCAACCTCGTGAGTCTCAAACGCAATAGTGAAATTATTGTATCTGTTGCCAAATTTGGAGAGTGTTTTGATCTTTGGACGGTCTTGCTCGGCGATGCACTCTTTAGCTTGCTCCTCGCTATCGGCGAACATGACGTACAGACTGTTGGTCTGTGGGAGCTGGACTGGTGGAGTAGCCGGCTTTGATCTGGGAGCCTCGGTGTCACTAAGTTTACCGGCGCCTGTCCCGTTCGTTCCTGAAGGTGTACCAGGCTTAGCACCAACCGATGAAGTGGTGGGGACATTCGAGGAAGGCTGTGGTGTCAGTGGCTTGTTCTGTGCCACCGGTGGCACGGGTGAGTTTGACGTCGAAGGCTTGGCACCTGAGGATTGTCCTTGCTGAGGGGTAGATCCAGATCGTGCCGGTGGCTGCTGAGCTCGGCCTTGTTGATTTGGCTGAGGAAAAGGTTGTGCTGGTGGTTGGAACGAAGGGGTGCGATTCTGAGCAGGACCTGTTGGTGCAGCAGCGGGAGCGCCTACGGCATTTGGCTGAGGTGCTGCAGCGTTGGACGTCTGCTGGGGGAGCGGTTGTGAAGCGACAGGCTTGGCACCTCGGTGGGCGAAGTTGAAACCTTGAGCACGCATCTCGGTGCCAATACGGCCGCCTTCGACCTCGAGGACTAGATAGCCAAAGGCAGCGTCGGCAAGGTTGAAATTCCACATGTTCTTGAAGGCGCTCTCATCTACCTGGCCAGCACCGGCCGGCCCACCGACAGGGCCTCCGAAAGGGTTACCGCCATTGGCAACGCTGGGCATCTTCTCCACGATCTCAAGAGCACTGTTTAACAAGGACTTGTGTGACTCGTTGGTGGATATGGCCTGCTCCACGTCCATCTTGACAGTCTCCCAGACGTCGTTGAAGGAAGCTTTGGAGGCGGCAAGTTTGCCCCGGTAATGGTCGAGGGAAGGGTTGACGCTGAACTCGTTGTAGGAGCTGCCGTAGCGGAAATGTAGACCGGCAGATATGGAGAAGTCTGCTTTCAGGGTGACGGAGAGCTGGTTCAGGATTCCATCTCTTGCAGGGGAGGCATGGGTGAGGAAGATTCGGGTTTCTGACGGGTCGTACACTCGGCTTGCAGTGTCGATCAGAGCACCGATTTGAAGGAGAGTGGTCCACATGGTTCCCTGGCCGCCTGCAATATACGTCTTCCCCTCGCCATTGTCGAACAACTTGTGAATGACGACGGCACCACCAAGACCGAGAAGTCTGAGTTTGACACCGCCAACGTCTAATAGTCTCGAATTGACCTCATCGACGATGTGAAGATTGTCGACTTTGTATTCTCCTGAACGGAACTTCTCCAGCACCCTAACATCTTCACAAGCTCCCCAAACGGTGTAGACAGGCACATCGAGCTTGAAGTTCCCCTGTAGTAATTCGGGCAACTGTGAGAGAGGTAGATCGGATGGAGGAAATGAGGGTTTGACTTGTCGGCCAGCGGGTATGTTCGCTATTTGCTGCTTGACGTTAGAGGAGATCAAAGGCGAGTACTGAGCGACGTGTTTGAGTGTCCTAGTCCTGGTCAGTTGCTGGTGACAATCGAACAAGCTCTCTCCAGACTTACTTTTCAGCTATGCGGTCCAGCGAGGTGTGGTCGTAGAAGCCGAAATCGCCAGTGTGCAGGATGTGAGTTGCATTGGCCGTCTTGGCCAACTCGTTCAACGATCGTAGATCACCTGGTTATGTTAATGAGGCCTATTGAGAGGAAGACGATGGCTGCTTACCTCTTACGTCTGCGATACAGAGGATGCGCACTGATCCATTCTGGAGAACCCGTCCGTTGTTGGGCTGCAGAGGCTGTGCACCACTGACTGGCCCTGAAGTGCCGTTGGGCATGTAACCTTGGAGCTGGTACTGTGGTCGAGGCTGCAATGGACCACGAGTTAGTGAGAGCCGTGGTTGAGACATCATCTGCATCATAGTCATAATGGAGGTGCTGGCGCTTGCATGTGTAGACGATGAGAGATGTCCTAGACGGTAGAGGCACTTACAGAAGCCATGTGTAGAAGGGTGGATGTGTTATGTGGTCTGATCTGGTCTCGAGAGGGAAGGCGCAGGTTGGTTGTCGCGCACGTGTGCTTGGTGACTTGGGAAGGTACGACTGAGATCCGCTATAGGAATTGGGAAAACGCGCTTGGAGTGGAGATATTATCGCGAGAGTGGCGGCAGAGTGATAACCAGCGTCGACAGAAGATATTAAACAATGTGCACCTTCACTGGTGATTCTAGAAACTTTCTATTGTCTTGATACTCCAGGGACTTAGTACGAGGCTGCTGTTTGCCTAAATGGAGACTAGCCTAGTTTGTACTCCGAAAGACTTCTTGACTTCTAGTACTCCACGAGGTTGATTGACATTATCTCCTTCCCATTCTCTCTACCCATATGCCGTTCGAAAACATCTGACATGACCTTAGGCAGTCTACTCGACAAGTACAGACACAGACGCAGACACCAGAATTCAAATGACTACATCAAACTATGTCCTGGTTGATGTTCTGAGTACAGAACTGGGTGTTCCGTCCAACCGTGCTCCAGGACACTTTTTGTAACCGTCGCGCCGCATTATTTGTACACATGGCTCGTTATTGCACGCTTCTAGATGCGCCCGCCTTCGTAGACTTCATGACCGTGTAAACCCACCTACAGTGCAGTCCGTGCACTTCGCTCTCCTACCTACAATTCTTGACGCGCTTGATCAGAGGCCCAAAATCCTATTCACGTGTTTCTCATCCACCACTGCACCGCCCTCTGAGCACTTCGCTTTCGCCCGTAGCTCGCTACACAGGTTGTCGATGTCGATCTCGCCATTACGGAATTTCTCCATTGACTGCAGTCGATCCCTGATTATCGTTAGCTTGTCTGAACATGATGCGCACTGTGCATGTTAACTCACCAGATCTTGTTGCACGTCATTAGCTTTGGAGCATCTGATGGCCGAGAGATGGCGTCTTTCTCTTTCACCACCTCAACTCTGCTCATGGGATCCGACTTCTTGGACTGCTCATTCGATGGAGCACCGCTTACATCGCCATAGTTATGCGACGGGCTTCCAAGCTCTGGCAGCGGGTAAGCATCATTGAAGAACGACCCAAAGTCTTGGGACAGAATGTTGTCTGTCGTCTCGCGGTAATCTCCAAACAGTACAGGATCAAAACCGCCACCGTTCTGCTGTGCGAGCCAGTTGAATCCGGCCGGGTCGAATTCAGGAGCACCATTCGTGTCGACTAATGACAAGGTTAGCTTTGTACATCGACACATCCACCGTAGCACTCACAATTCCACTGTCCAAAGTTTCCTTCTTCGTTGATCGTGTTCATGCCAAAGTCTTGCAGCTTGTTTTGTGGCGAGTGGAAATTCGGATCTGGAGACGTTCCAATAGACGACAGTTGGTTGTGCGCATCGGACGAAGAGTCGGGGGATTCAGTATTCGAAACACTGGAGCCCGAGTAGAGACCCGGTACGGATGAGTAGGAGTTGTCGAGGCTGCCACGGTTGGTCGGTTTGCTTTGGTTGTTACCAACACCAAAATAACTATGCGGTGAAGTCTTTGTCGCTTCCAGAATGGACGGGCTGAACAACCCACTCAAGCTATCAACGCTCCGCTGCTTCGTTTGACTATTGTATGATGGTGGCGATGCCGTTACTGTGTTGTTCATGGGTGAGTTACTTGTCGAGTTGTGTCGCGACTTCTGCGCATTCTGCATTGCGTTTGAGATGGAGTGTCTACCTATGAAAATGGGGGCTGGGCTAGCAGCCTGCTGATTCGGTACACTCGCTGTACGTACAGGAGTCCGCTGCTGGGGCTGCGATGCCGCTTGAGTGTTAATGCCACCAGGACCGCCCGTATTGGGCGAGTCCCCAAACTTGGGGAACTGAAATTGAAAGTCACTGCTGCCGTTGCCCAGATTGGAGGGGCGTGAAGTGTTGTTGACGGTCTGTTGTCTCGCACCGCCGTTGGAGCTGATCCAAGATAGGCGTTTTCGATACTCCTTCAATTCGACTTGAAGCCGTTCAACTTGAGCCCGTAGCTGACCATTTTCTTGGTTCGCCGACTCTGAGTTCTTCTCGAGTTCTTCGACCTTGGTTTCCAGATCTTTCAAGTGCTTCTCTTTTCTTTCCCTGAAGGCGCGCTGTGCTGCACGATTCTGTGCCTTGCGTTTCTGCATACAACGTTAGATTCCATGGCTTAACATGTCCATGCTACTTACTGAAGTCGGTTCCGAGGTCAATGGCTTGCGACCAGGCTTCCTTGCTTGCTTGTCGTCTCCTTCCCGACGCTTACCACCGCCCTCCACATCGTCATCATCTTGCGCACCCATGCTTTTCCTCTTGTCATGTAGATGGCCAGGATCAGCTGTACCATTATCTTCCGAACCATCTTCTGGGAGGTCTCCAAACATCTGTCCTTGGTCGTCGAAGTCGAAAGAATCCTCGTTCTCCCCGTCCAAGAACGACTCTAGGAACGGACTGTCATCGTAGTCTAGACGACCAGATCCGGGCGCAGAATTGTTCGACATGGCAGCAGGAGGATATGGAGCGTTACTTGCGCCCTGAGAGGACTTGGGAGGCGCAGCTATACCGCGTTGCTTCTCTGACGGTTGGTTGGAAGTCAGAGCAGCCACGAGGAGGTTTTGTTGGTTCGGAGATAAGGACAAGTCTGATATCGTCTGGGGCATCAATAATAGCCGGAAAGCGTTTTGGTAACACTCCCACAATCTGGTTCAGAGCCTTCGCGGTACAAGCGATGGTCTGGTGAGCGCTGGCAGTATGCTTCACCTCAAGTTGGGTGCAATAAGTTGCTGCCTTCGAAAGAGCGTCAGACTAGTGGGGTTGGGCTTGCCGCCTATGGCGCCTGTGGGGAGTGCCGCACACTGATAGGGAGATCAGAGGTCTATCGATTGCACAGGCCTGACAGATCGAGTACGGGTTGGTGGAATATGGCTGTGTAAGAGAGAAACAGAGAAGATATCCGAGGGCTCGTATGCAAGATAGGGCAAGCGCAATACGTAGAATGCGGCGGGCCCGAAATCCTAAGCCTCAGAGTGATACTCCAGGGTCCAGTCTTTCACACTTAAGAGCAAGCCAATCAGAGCCGTGAAGCTTGGATTCCCCTGTTCGATCGGTTGTGTCTCACGCTCTTCCCCGCGAGCTGACCAGTTTGACAGACCGTTCGTGTTAAGCGTAAGAGCAGATTGTCTCATTAGACCGTAAATGCCTGAGGAACGAATCACTGTTGCGACGAACCAGGGCCGCGGGTCACAAATGGTCTTGGGCGGAAGGAAAAGGCCAGCTGAGTTTGATTTATCAGCATCTTTCGGCATGACAGCAATGACTCCTTCGATAGTGGGTCAGGCCTGCAATGTACCATTCCTAGCAGAGTATAGCTTGCAGATCGGCCGAGGACGCCATAATGTACTTTCCATTGATGGTAATCGCGTTCAGACGCGCTCGGGCGACGAAGTGACTCATGTTCCTCTAAGTGGGTCGCTTCCGAGCACAAGCCGAGCAGTTTAGTATTTGTTTAACAAGACGATTTCGTGTTGCAGTATCAGTCCATCCGCATGGCACACTGCCGAATAGATCGTCGGGACAATTTTCCACCCGTGGAGTACATGGACTATGTTCCTACCAAAGTCACGTGTATAAAGATTGAAGACACGCCCTGGCAATCGACCAATGTTGCCGCTCTAGGTAAGCACGAAATTGGGCTTATAGCAGCAAGGTCGATCAATTGAGAGCATGTGCCTGAAAATGCACTCTGTCGCCGACTGTTTTTTACAACAATCATGGCTATACGTCTGGTCCAACGTACTTGTATTCGATACCTCCAATATAGGTCGCAACCGAGGATTGGCAAAACGCCCTTCCATCGTGCTACTCCTTTTGTGTTGATTACGTACACCCTTCGAGCCAGCTTCCCTCGCTTCACGTTGCTCGTCGTTGTAGAGGCACCACACTCGTCCTGTCTTTGGAGCCACTGCACGTCGAGTTCCGGCTACGTCTCGCACACTCGGCCTTCAAATCTTTGAGCCCTTCTGCAGCATGTGCCCTGCAACCTCGAACAAGCCCTCAGGCTCTCTGTCGGACTTGCGGGTGTTTCCGTCCTGGCTCTTGTAAAGGTGACTATTCTTACGAGGGTCTGGCGAGGGATATCCTCACCCCCAAAGCTCAGCAGGGTCTTCGGGGCTTGTATGCTTCTATCTGTAAGCATGTCTAGTAAGCAGCCACTCGAGGTGACTGCAGCACATTGCTGCAGATGCTAGCTTCTGGCGTAGTTCAAACAGACGTCAACATAGACCAATACTCGCCGCTACATTCCAAGTAATAAAATTAGCCGTTTCAGATCTTGCTTTCCACCGGCAGACCGCCGCTCATTTGATGCATTTGTTCAGGCACTTCGTCCCCGTACAGCACAAGCTCCCGTCCACCACGGCTAGTCCACCAAGTGACACAGAGAGCCGCTCTTTCTACATCCATCTCCCCACTACTCAGCACCTCCCAAAACCTCTCCTGGCACTCGTTTTTCTGCACAGGGTCTGCCAGCGTTTGCAAGGACTCGGCTGCAATCACAAGCCACTCCCCTAGCAAGAATACTGGTAACAGACTAAGGTTTTCAATGATGGACAAAAGCAGAACAGATTTTTCAGATACCGGTGTGGCACTTTCCGACAAGGCAGGATCTGATGGTGGGAGGAGCATCTCAGGAGCATGTGGAAGCCGAGACCTGAGCATTTCCATTACTACCTCCTGTAGCTGTGGCATAGAAGCTGCAACTGGCGACGGTGGTGCCGAGACTTGAAGGAGCGATTTCATGGCTAGCCGAAATTGTCGTGGTGTTAGACTTGCAGGGAAGCTGTGAAGGAGAGCCTCGACATAGAAGGGTATATGCTGTGCCGAAACTGCACCGTTCCGAGGTGCTGCGAAGACCGCCAGGAGGACGCTGTGAGCGGCCTCGTAAAGCTCGTTGAGTCTACGATCACCATTTGTGGTTATGTATGGCATTACAGCCTTGACTAGTAGCTCTTCAGTCGCTTGAGGATGTAGTGTTAAGGTGAAGTGCTCCGCGGTGTTGAGGAAGAAGAGGTCGTTGAGGCGATCCAGAGGGTGAATAGGGATGATTCCAGTTTGCTTGGAGCGAACAGAAGACAGAAAGGACTCGGCCTGGGGTGCAAATTGGTTGAGGATGTCTATTGAGGTGTAGTTGACAAACATATACTGAGACGAAGAATGCTGGCCGAATCTGTGTGATATGAAGTACAGGTCGCGAAGAATGTGTAAGGTCTGGATGGCAAGTGTTGGTGCTTTGCCATCAGAAGAGAGCGTCGCATCTAGCAAGGCTTTCCCAGCAATGGCCCGAAGGCATATCACAATCGAGAACATGGTGTTTCTGAGCAGCTGCAGTAGTTCAGGAAGGGTACTTCTTCTGGTAGCGTCGTCCAGGAAATCGCCTTCCTCGCTAACTTCAATTTCGGAAAGCTTATTCTGCCTCCACGACAAAGCAACGTTCCGGCTGAACTCGGCCAGCCTGGCCAGTACAGCAACAAGCAGGCCAGGTTCATGCACACTTTCCACTGAATGTGCTATCAGTCGTGCGAGGGGACCGAGAGCAGACACAAGCACCCTTGACTTAATCTCACGCACTCGAACAGCTGAGATGGACTTGGTATCCCAGTGAAAGTGTGTAGGAGAGACTTGTCGAACGTCTGCGTCTATTGTCCCTAGCCAGTACCCATGCTCGAGACCTTCTGGCGAGAAGTAGGTTGCTTCGACTAAAACCGGCAACAGTAGATCGTACGAGACTTGCGCACGCGCCTGATCTGACAGTAAGGGGAAGATTGTATTCAGCACAAAGACTATGCATAGCTGGCTGTTCGCGTCGTTCGCGTCCTTCTCTTGCAGTGCTAGGTTCGTCGCAGTTACTAGCGCAACCTCAATCTTGTGTCGCAGGTCACTCGGGAGGTGCGAGTGGCCTGGGGCTTCGAAGCCCAACAGAATACCACCTAGCAACAACAGGTGTCTCCATCTGGGTGAATCATTGTTCGCGCCACGAACGACAGCCGCGGTCCACTCAGGTAATGATAGCTCGCTTCGGTCATGTTGTGCCTTTTCGGTGTTGATGTCGTTTTCGGCACACCGCAAAGCTGCGGTGTAAAAAACACTGAAGACACCGCGGCAAGACGTTAGATTGACTGGTCGAGGGTAGAGTGAAGGATTAGCGAGCAATTGCGATGCGAGAAGGGTGATATTCAGAGGATTGGACAGTCGTGACAACAGTCCGGTCGCTGAGGGAAGTAGCCGTGCTGCATCCTCAGCATTGCGAGACGTTTGAAGCGACCTCAGTAAGGTCGCCAGCGACCTGTCCATGCGTGTTCGAGGCTAAGCGCGTGATGCGCAACAATCATTCTCTTGTCATCTTACGAACGCTGATGCTCACTACGCGTTCCAGTGCAGATCATCACTTGAATGGCCACTTGCCGAGGTAGGTGCTGTTCAGGAGCTCAGTAAGGCCACTAGCGCAACATTCGAAGAAGGAGTGGCTACCGTAAATTGTGTCGTGTCGAGCGTTCAACAACAACACTGGGGTCCGTGTTGAGTCATAGAAGAAGATTTGTGTCTATACAATATGTCTAAGCTATTCTGCAAACAGTACCCCTGCACACACCTTTACCCATCAAGCAACCACTGCAAATGGCTCCTTGGCACCTGCTTCATCTGCTCCTTCGTGTTCTTCCACCTGAAGAAGACTGCCGCAGGGAAAAACAACAGAATATTGAGCGCGGTCCACGCAAACAGAACACCAAAGTTGCGACCAATCACAGAATGCGTATCAAATATGATCGTTCTCGATGCTTCAACTATATTGTACAATGGCCACGCATAGCCCCATTTGAAGAAGCCGGGTTCGAGAGGAATAGCGTAAAACGAAGTGCTGACGTTTGTGATGACCCAAAAGATTAGCCAGAGAGCTGAGAAACGTTAGCGATGAGACATAACGGCAGAGCAATACCATGCTTCGTTGAGAACATACCTGTCCATGGCTGGCCGATCACCATCGTAACATTTTCTGACGCGAGACCGAGAGCCGCCATGCCGACCCAGTTCACCATCCAGTAAACCACAAATGTGGCTTTGCCATAGGCATCAGCATGGCTGACCACCGAGGTATCGGGGGTGGGATACGTATTGCTGAACGGTATCAGAAATGCCAACGATACGAGCGAGTATGCAAGGCTGAGGAAGAAGTAGGTCAGCAGCACCATCCCCAGGCGCCATATCATCAGTTCCCAGAAGTGCATTGGTGGATGACCTTTGGGAATGATGAATTGGCTGTATATGGGAAGGTAGAAGCTGAAACTAAAGAAGGCAAGGATGATGAGGTAGATGAGCCCTATAGTGACAGCTGGTGTAGCGGCCGCTGGCCCGAAGGGACGCAAGTTGAAGGTCGAAAAGCCAATTGCGGGCGATAGAGCTTGCGGCGCATTTGCGTATGTGGCTGGGTCGAAAGTGCTATTAGAGATGACTCGGACAACCCACTGCTGGCCAAAGGTGGATGTGACCTGTGTCTGGAATTGTTGAAGTTGTGGCAGGATGTAGTCGGCGTAAGTCGTTGAGTCGCGAGCTTGGACGTAGATCAGCTGCGCTGCGCCCATGGGGTCATACGACGTATTTCCGGTCTGCACTGCCTGACGGAGGAGTGCCGTTGCATTGTTGTTAATGATGACTGCCGCCCAAGCATGCTGGTCATAGACATATTGCCGTACAGCAATGGGATCGTAGTTGAAATCGGCAGGAGACCTGACTTCCCAGCCAAGGGTCCCGGTGGGCTGGCGTATTTGCTGAGCTGCCTGGGTCATGGCTGGGCCAACGAGGGGCAGCACGTCTTGGTAAGGCGCCGATTGCCCGTCGAAATCGACCACTATCGTTGAGAGTGCAGACATGTTGTCCTCTACCTTAAACAGCACAGCCCAATATATTGCGAGAACAGCAAGGATGAAAGCCATGAGGAGTAACGCTGAAACGAGTCAGTCTAGCTACCGGGTACACCTAGGTACCGACTTACTCATTAATATCCATTTCTTCGCTACCTCAACGCGCGTCTTGTGCAATCTTGAGTCCCAGAAGCCGATCGGCTTGGGCGGGCCTTGCTGTTCCTCATCTTCTTGCCCAGAACCACCATTTTCACCAGCCTCTGGTTTCTCATTCTGGTGCTCGTGGTCGCCGTCTAAAGTACGGTCGGAGGATGTCCTGTTGGGGCTTTTGCCTCTGCCGGCAAATGACATGATGGGCGATGTGTAGGCTGGTCCGAGTAGTCGTCTATATCGCTGCCCCCTAGGTAGGGAGGAACTCGACGCAGTCGCAGCATTGTTCTGAACTTATTGCACTCCAAGGTGGAGAGTTCCATTACTCAGGCATGGAGTAAGGGTTGAAGGTTCCGTCCGGCGAAAGTTAACTCGAGCAATGGTGACCTCATGACAGCAAGCACGGCAGATTAAGGTGCCAAGAACGATCTCGGAACCATTTTTTGCTGCAAGGAATTGCAGATCGAGCAAGCGCGAGCGGAGTGACGTCGATCAAACACGCTTCGCTCCCAACTAAGCTCCGTCGAACCGAGCTAGTTCCGGAATCGTGGTATTAGTTGAGAAACCAAACAGGACATCGCTGAACGTGGGGGTACCTTGAGCAGCGTGACTACTTAGTCGGATGCTGGTATTTAGGGTAGTGTGAATCTTATCTTATGTTGCGCCACAGTTGAAATGTACGCAAAGCCCAAGGTTCTTACTGCCCTAAATACCAGCATCCGACCAAAGTACAGTCGTTTCTTTCAGCCGTGCGATTAGCGTTACCTCTTGCACCACGCATACAGACACAGTGCTACATTGCTGTTAGCATGACTGCTCACTCGGCCTCTTCATCAAGAGGAGGGGTCTAGGGTTATTAGAAAACGTTGATAAAATTGTCAGGACGTGTACATAAGCGTTAGTGTACCATCGCAAAACACCAAGCACCCCTAGCCCAATCGCTGCTTATCTCACGACAAAAGCATGGGAGCAGTGACGCTCGTCATGTTAGCGAATGGACACCAGCTGTAATGGGCGTGTTCTCCTTTCTCCGTCCAGTCACCCAGATGTGCTCAGCAAAGACCTAAGTGATCCCACATTCCATCCCAGCTATATTGGTCAGAGGGAATCGTACAGTAGCAATCGTCTGTGAGCCCTCGTCCTCTTCCCCGCCCTCGGGGATGTCAACCAGAGAAGGAGTCTTGACGACTCCACGGTCAGTGTCGTCGAAGGAGAAGACGCGAGGTCAGCGCTTGATTCTTGTGCTCACACCCAAAGCAGCCCGGTGACGATGTTGTCTTGAGCTAGGCTCCCATGAGTGGTGGGCTTGTTGTCTCTGGTGGACACCACGCTGGGAGGCTTTCATGGAGAGGAAGGCTCAACTTGCGCAAGCAATCCACACTCGACATCAAGGATTTGAGCTGGCGGTAAGACTGTAAGAGGGCCGTCTCCGTGTTTGTTGTAGAGAAGGTCTGTTCGGCCAGAAACGTTGAATGAACATATACCAGCTTCACGTGTGACCTCTATCTTGTTCACTGGGAAGTTGCAAGGTAGGCACATCGAGTATTTGCCCCCAAGCTGCGTGCATCCGAGCTGCTGATCGGGGCCAATGACACTGAGTTGGGTCTTGTTTGCAGGAACTGGCATCACATATTCCGTCGATCCACTGGTCACCATGACCTTGGAGCCATCGGTCCGTGGACAGACTGCACTGGGTACGGACTGTGAGGGAGTCGCAAGGGCGCATATTAGCGCAATCGAGAAGAACAAGGAGTCACGCATCGCTCCCGTCCGGGTTTTGATTGAGGTGTCAGCGATGTGCGCTTTGGAAAGTAATGTGTTTGTGTTGAGGGGGTCGCCTCTGGAGAGATCAAAAGCTGTTGGTTAGATGATAAGAATTCTGCGGAAAGGAACAGGGCTGGAAGGCCGCTTATATAGGTTCCTGTCAACGCCAGCAAACGGATGCGAAACCCGACTGCTGCTTCTCATTTGTAGGCTGAGTCCTGTCACCATTATCACCGTCGTGATTGACGTCGAAGTGAAACAAATGGTGACGATCTAATGACATTGGGGCGCGCGATTTCATGATAGCTGATTTGTGAGGCGGGGTCTGTTGGTTGGGTGCAATGAAATTGTTCTAAGTGCAACGCAACATATGGACTCCGCCAGTGGGATTAGAGTACACTTCATTCAGTGACCATGTCAATAGCACAATATACAGCGACGTGCAGGAGAACAGTCAGATGCAAACACGCCCAACATGGTCCCTGGGCTAGCCCTTCATTACTGTACCAGTCCTCGAACACATCCAAGTGGCTCGGACGGCGGTACCACACTTTCCTTGAAGCTCTTTGTTGCTGCGTCTTGCTGCGCCGGGCCCCCTTCGTTTCCAAGAACAGCTTCGCTTCGGCGTTCTGTAGGCACCCCCTTGTCACATTGTGTAGAGCGTCATAGTTGGCATCAAGCTCCACAATTTATAGCTGCAACGGTTCGCGCAGAATCGACCTGATAGACAAACATTCCAGGGGCCGAATTGTCGTCCGTTTTAACCGTCGTGGTGGTCCGGTCTTTCCAGTACAGTTTGCACGAGCCGAATTTATTGGGAATGGCGACCCGGTCAGGTTCGATCTCACTGCACGGCTTGCATGTGTGATTCTTCTGGACAAGGCATTGAGCTTTGGTCAAGTCATGCTTATCGCCATCTCCAGGTATGGCTGCCCAGAGGCGCGAAGGATCACGATTGAGTAAAGAGATCGTCCAGTCGTGGTCGCTGTAGCAGTCTGCAGCGACTAGACCAGAGCAGGTCAGTGAGAATAAGACAGCAGTCTTGGAAAGGTGCATGGTCTCTGATTGCAGTGAGTGCAGTCTATTGGGGGAAGTTATGGCTTACGTACCTAAGACAAAAGGTCTACCGATGGTGGCAGTTGTATGCAAATGTAAAGGTGAGAGTCGATGCTTCGTGTTCGGATCTAGACATGTTCACACTGTTGCCCAGAATCAAAGTACAACTCGTGGAATAGCACAGCATTAGAATCTTGTCATAGCTGCCCTAGTGTCATTGTAGCATGGTAGCTTTGTGACTGCCATTTGACTCGAATAGCACCAAAACAAAGGTTGCACGGCCTGCAACGGAAATAACTGCATAAAGACGTCTCTGGTCCTTTAGCAGTTTTCGATTCGACTAGCTAGAGTTGTATCAGTGTGCAGCGAATACAATCAAGCGAAGTCGCCAGGACTCGCTGAGAAAGTAGGTTCTTATGGCCACACGTCTTTGTTCGAGTTGTCTCTATTCACGCATGGACCCCAATTACCTTCTTTACGCATATTCTTTGAGTAGCCCCGAAGCATGAATAATTCCATTATGCTTCATCGAGCAGACATTGCGAGACTGGAGACAACGATAGACGGCGAGCCTTCCAAGGGGCATGGTAACCATTACCTACCTGGATATGCATAGGCGTAGATCGGACTGGAGACAGCGGTTCGAGGGAACAGTAAAGACCCTTGTCATATACATCCAAGTGCTCAGCTAGTTGGAGGTGCGGCGTGATGCTGCTGACGAGGATACTAGCAGCGACTTACGGCGCATAAGAAGAAACCCCTCGCGACTGAAAAGCGAGGACGCGATCCGAATGCGTTAATGGCATTGTCGGTTGACCGTAGTGTGGCACCATCGCAAGGAGCAACCCCCAACCAACTGCGACGTCACCTGAGTTGCCCCAAAACTGGGCTGCTGAACAAGGTCGCCAGTCGTTTCAACATGATCCCTGCTCTCACACGTGCGACAAGGCAATGCTATGATGTCGTGCCTGGTGGACTGCTATATCCACTAACGCTCTTTGTGAGATTCGCAACACCTTTAGAATGACTGATACAGCAGAACAGCGCATCAACCTCGAAGACAACAGTGAACGGGAAACAACAGACATGGCAGACAAGGAAGAGCAACCGCAAGAACAAGCAGAGGGCCAGCAAGAGCAGACCAAAGAAGGAGGCAGTATGTTCCAGGTCTTAAGGCCTCGACGCCCTGAAGCAGGCTGACGATGTTATAGGCTGGTACTCGAAGCCAGAGGGGATGGGAAATAGCGCAGGCGACTGGGTACAGGGCCAGCTTAACCCTGTTGGCCAGTACGCAGGCAAGGGTCTAGAGACCCTTGGCAAACCTGTGGGCGGCCTTCTTGACCCTGTAGTTGGCGGTATTATGAGAAGTGGCGAGGCGTTTGGCGAGACGGTGGGTGTCGGATACGGCAATAAAGAAGGCGGACCAGCGAAGCAGCAAGAGGCGGAAGGACAGCGTATGAAAGAGCCTATTGGGGGACAGGAGCAGACCGCCGACAACCCGTTGGGACTGAACCCTAAGTCCTAGTTCGCATTCTTGACGCGATCTGCCGTATTGCTTTCTGGTTATTGGAGAGCACAGGCCCTGAAATATCCCTAGCACTATACACCAAAACTCGTGAACCTAGAAAAGCGTCCTCACACAAACGATTCTATCTTGGCGCATTCACGTGGGCAGTCTTGGGGATGTCTGTGCCGACAGCTGCTGTGACGCCCGCGTCGATGGGTAGGATAAGACCAGTGACCCATCTGCTCTCTTCGGATGCTAGCCATCTGACCGCCGCCCCGACATCCCACCCTGATCCTTCTGTTTTCAACAAGCTTCTGTTCTTCCTGGCCTCTCTTGCCTCGGGCGTCATGCCACCACCGTACATCATCTAGAACGTGTTAGCAGTCTCCTGTGCACAGCTTGAATTGACCCACAGGTGTATAGACCATTCTGCTTAGCGTTAGTGACGGCAACAGAAACAACAGAGGCCGACTTACCCAGGACACACACAGTTGACTCGGATACCATCTGAAGCATGCTGATGTGCCATAGCTCTGGTCATGTTGACCACGGCACCCTTCGTCGTAGGATAGAGCAAATGGGGAGTACCGCCCTTGATACCAGCCACACTCCCCATGTTGATAATACTGCCTCGATACCCGCGCCCTGCATCATTCTTGACCATCTCCGGGATAGCAAACTTCGACATATTCACCATTGTGCTAATGTTGATCTCTAGTCCCTTCGCCCACTCAGCCATGTCGACCTCAACAGCTGTACCCGCAGCGCCTCCCACACCGACGCAGTTGAACAGAATATCGAGTCTTCCATAAGTATCTACAGCAGTCTTCACTATCCGCTCACAGTCTGCGAGCGACGTGACATCCGCTTGGACTGCGACAGCTTTGCCCTTACCTTCAGTCAAGACCATCTCAACCGTCCGCTTAGCAAGCTCCTCATCTCGATCCACGCAGACAATACTGCAGCCATCTTCTGCCATAAGAATAGCTGCAGCTCTAGCGTTGCCTATGCCATCTCCCAACGCTCCCGCTCCCGTGATGATTGCCACTTTGCCGGCCAATGATCTATCAGGCCGGATAAGCTCGTCTGCCATTGTGGTATAGGATGGAATATCTTGGCTAACTTATGTATTTGAGCTGTAGCAGCTTCCAGCTATTTTGTAACCTTTCGGCAGTCTTGTTAGTACTTACATTGACGCCTCCGCATAGGATAAGCGTGGGTATGGGGATGAGGAGAAGTCTCCGACGCCAGCCTGACGGCCTCTTGCCTCCTTTGCTCGATCAATCAGCAAGCTGCACACACCGAACATATCTCCTGTTGCACGATGCAAGATCATCGCCAGGCTTATACTCGTGCCGTCAACGTACATGCAATAACCTCGTGGTTACATAGCAGCGACAACTCTTGAAGCCCACGAGACTGGTATTGGGGGCATTCCCTACTGGAGGATCCACCACGGACGCCGGCACGGTTAGCTTGTGACGGCGAAGTGTTCCCTTTGCCGATAAGCACTTCGCCTAGGCTCTTATGGACGGCAATCCTCCGAGAGGTCTCGAGCTTCAATAGAACACTAAAAGATAAGACCATATCATCATAGACGTGCGAGACCTATCTTCTAAGATGTCGAATCCTAGATGTTCGTCAAAGTCTGTGTGTCCTGACGAGCTCTACCAAGTGTTTGATGATAACAGCTGCTCTCATAACACGAACACGAACACGAACACGAACCCGTAGGCCAACGAGGCATCAAGTAGCACCAAGCTTGAAATCAAAAAGACCGAACTCATTCGTATCAAATAGCTGAATCTCAGGTACTGCAGCAATCTCAAAATGGCCAAGTCCGAGCAAGAGACTCAAGACGAGAAGCCCCTCACCATCGCAGAGTTCGAAGCAATCGCCAAAAAAAAGCTCAGACAGCAAGTATGGGACTATTACGCCTCTGGCGCAGAAGACCAGATCTCCAGCAAGCGCAACGCAGAAGCATTCTCCCGGCTGATCCTTCGACCGCGTTACATGAGAGACGTCAGCAGCATCGACACCTCCACGACTCTATTCGGCAAGGAATATGCTTTCCCGATCGGCATCAGCCCCAGCGCAATGCAGAAACTCGTCGGCGGCGAAGGCGAGGTCGACGTGGCACGCGCAGCAGCGGCCCGAGGCACATTTATGATCTTGTCGTCGAATGCGACGAGTCCACTAGAAGATGTGATCGAGGCCGCAGGTGGACCTGACGCACATTTCTGGTTCCAGCTCTACATCTCGCAGAACCGGGAGAAATGCACAAAGCTGATCAAACGGGCTGAGGCAGCTGGCTACAAGGCTCTGGCGGTGACGGTTGATACCCCAGTACTAGGAAATAGAATCAACGAACGGAAGAAACAGCTCATCCTTCCGCCGCCTCTCTCGCTGTCTAACCTGGAGGACAACGACCCAGACAGCGCGAAGAAGCCAAGCCTGAACCGAGAACTCCTGCAGGCCACGAATCGAGAGGAGGCAGACCGGATCCAGGAAGCCGCTAGACGTCGAGGTGTGCTCAACGATGCAAGCCTGACATGGCACGAAACGATACCCTGGCTGCGGAAGCAGACGGGCACGATGAAAGTCGTGGTCAAGGGCGTGCTGACGTCTGAAGACGCATTGCTGGCTGTGCAGCACGGTGCGGATGCCATTGTCGTCAGCAACCACGGTGGACGCCAGCTTGACGGTGTAGCTAGCACCATAGAGGCGCTAGTGGAGGTTGTAGACGCCGTGAAAGGAAGGGTACCGGTCCTTGTCGACGGCGGAATTACTCGCGGCACCGATGTTTTCAAGTGCTTGGCGCTCGGCGCGGACTTCTGTCTGATCGGACGGCCAGCGTTGTGGGGACTTGCTTATGACGGCAGTAGAGGTGTCAAAATGGTGTTGGATGTGCTGGAGAGGGAGCTGAGTCGGACTATGGCATTGAGCGGTGCCAGAAATTTACAAGAGATTGAAAAGGGCATGCTCGGGGTCGAAAGAAGAGATGGGTTCGGGATCGCAAAGCTGTGAGAAGACCGAAAGAGTAGGTGTTCATGGTACGTTATGACCCTTGCAGCGTTTCCGTCATCCCTAGTGTTTATGCCAAGAAGTTGGGCCAGGCACAGACCGTTCTTGTGGTCGTGAAGCATGTCTAACTTGACTTACGGCATGCAGCACACCATGGCACTGGCTTGGGGACATGATGAGAGTATGTTTGGAGCGAGCATCGGAAGTCTTGGGTTTCGTGGCATAACCGGATGGACGATCGGCAGGCGACTAGTAACGCTGCCTTGTATGATACTGCATTGTGCTCCCCACGGAGGAAACGAGTGTATCCTCGGCTAGAACTTTCTGCCTCGGGACGGCCCCACCATTGCTGCGAGCAAGGCAATTGGCCCCCGAAGCCATTGCACGGGTCCAGATCTGCGCCAGGATAAGGATCTTGAGGCAGACTCGTACCCAGCAAGGCGGTTAAAAATCAAGTTGGTGCTTTCGTTCTTGCGCCCTACGTTAGCGTGCTAAATATACTCCCTGAACATCGATGTGTAAGTACTTGAGCTGACAGCCACCCTGCCTCCATCCATGCCTTGAAAGTGGATCTCGTATGGGAGGCCTTAGGACCGGAGGGGCCAGAAAGTGCTTTGACGTGCTAGAAGCTGCGTGCGACAGGCGGTCGACGGCGGCGTTATGACAAGCGAGGTTACATAGGCAGTGACCTTTTGGGTTGTGCAACAATACTCGATTTACTCTCCAAGTCTGCTTCATGACCCTCAATGACCTTTCACTACATACAGTAAGCGAAGTTCGCCCCCTTCCACATCTAAGATACACCACGCTGTTCTTCAACATGCATATTAACGAACTCTCCACTAGCGCTGGGTACCAGGAGGGCGTCAGTTCTCTCGATGGGGCAGTGCATGTGACTATGGACGACAGCAGCGAGCTGCCACCGCCATACAAGGAGCAGCCGGATTGTGAAGAGCACGTACGATTAACGTGGAGGTCGTGGGTGGTGGTACTCCTAACGTGCTTCGCGCAGCTGGCGCAGATCTTCGTGGTTGTTGGCACAGGCCAGAATCTAACATTCATCGCCGAAAGTCTTGGGTCTGGTTCCATCACTTGGGTCATACGTAAGCATTGGTTGCTGCTGATACGAACGGGAAAACCAGCTGCTGACAAGGAACAGAGGGCCCTCTCCTGATTCAGGCCGGTCTGAGTCCGGTAGGGGGAAGACTCAGCGACGTACGCGACCGGAAGTGGTTGGTGTCGATACCGCCGCTGATAGCTTTCGTGGGCGCAGTCATCTCAGCTACTGCAAGCTCGATGTCAACACTTATTTTTGGTGGTATTCTTGTTGGCGTGACCCTCTCGACGATATCCATCGTGCAAGCCATTCCCAGTGAGATCTTGCCGTTGGAATACCGTGCTGTTGCAAACGGTGCTGGCTTCGTCGGAAGCGGGATAGGTGGAATTGTGGGGTCTCTTGGAGCAGGAAAGGTCACCAGCATGAACGCATCTGGATGGAGAAACATCTTTTGGATGCAAGCAGCTTTACATGGTACGACCTGCCTAGGTTTCTTGTTGTTGTATCATCCACCGAAGAAGTCGACTCACCCACGGTTGTCTTTCTGGAAGTGCTTCTGGGCAGTCGATTTCGTTGGTTCTGGACTGTTCATTCTAGGGACGACCTTGACCTTGCTTGCACTGGATCGGCTCGCCCTATACGACTGGTCCGATTCTCATGCCATGGGTCCGCTTTGCGTAGGTCTCGTATCACTCCTTGTGTTTGGTGCCTATGGTAAGTGCGGTGGTTGGTATTCTCTTGGATAATTAGCTGACAGAGCGCAGAATGGAAAGGCAGAAGCGACGGCATTATTACGCATACCCTCTTTCGCAAGTCGCCCAATTTCGCGCTCGCCACCTTTGCACTTGCAGTCGACGGCTTCATTTTCTACAGCGCGGTCAACTCTATCGTGCCACAACTCACATTCAACTTGGGTTTCGAGAAAAACAGCTGGGCAATATCAGTAAGGCAGCTTTCTTCTTCCGCGACAACGCTTGTGGCGTGCATTCCGATATCTTGGTACGCAACAAGGTACAAAGATCTCAAGACACCACTGCTTGTCACGTTTGCGATCTTCCTGGCATCTGCGATCTGCTATGCGCTGATAGGTCCGAACCTGAACGCTGCTCAGATAGGGTACAATGTCCTTGTGGCGATCGGACAGGCTGGGCCATTGACGCTGCTGGTAGCGGTGATCCAACTGTCAGCTCCTCATGAACATCTCTCCACAACAACGGGCCTGGCATTCTCGGCACGAGCGATCGGTGGCGCGTTTGGGTCGGCGGTGTTGGACGCGATCATTCTAGGCAAGTTGAAATCAAGCTATGCAGCGCGGGTGGGTAATGCCGCAGTGAGCGCAGGCCTGCCAGAATCTTCTGTTCCTGATCTGCTGCACACTCTCCAGTATGGGATATATGAAGTCTGGGAAATGGCGCCCGGAGCGAACGAAGAGATCATTGCAAGTGCTGTCAGTGCGAGCCAGTGGGTGTACGCCGAAGCGTATCGGCTCGCCTGGTCGAGCATCATTCCGTTCGTGGTGATTGCCATCATCTGCGTGGCCTACTTGAAGGATGTAAGTGGGCTGATGACGGAAGCCATTGAGGCGAGTGTTGAGCCTGAAGCGAAAGCTGCAGCGGAAGTAGTCGAGAAAGCTGTATAGACTGTAAGATGCGCCTTAGGATGAGATCACTGTGGTGTTCAAGGTTTTTTGCATGTCTTCGTCGTTGAGATTACTTATTAAGTTTTATACTGATCACCTCCGTCTGGTACTAGCTCGTCTACCGCGCTACATGGCTTCTCGATGTACCCTACCAGAACTCTACGGCGATGGAAGAGGCCAATCTGTGCACGTGCTTCATACACCCTCCGGTTCGAGAAGAGGCTGCTTGCCAGTCGTCACTTCACTAATACCAGTTCCAGCCAGAGATAAATGCATCACTCTAACTTGCACAGCTCTTGTGTGTGATGTGTGCTTCAGTCTTGCAACGAGATGTTTGATTGATGCTTCGTCCTCACAGGCATGTTTCTGGGAGCACTCATCAACCCAAGGTGGTCACAATTCCTGTCTCAGAGGACCTTGAACGAAGGTTTGAACTGTGAAGCCAGGTAGGAAGTCAGGTGAGGATGGGAGGATGCTGGTTTCGACCGAAGGTCTGCGAATGCTGATGAGCCCGTTGATTTGAGCGCTAGTGCCATTTTCGGATAGTGTTCTTCCGTGGACATGGCACTGCCGCCCTCCACAGTCCACTGAGTCTCTTTGAGCTCAGGAGACTAGTTAGTGGCGTCAGCCTTGGACGTTAGTTTATTTCGTGGCGGAGGCATTTCAGTAATTCTGAAGGCTCGTTATATTCTCGTGATTCTCGTGTCACCAGAGGTGTAAGAAGAGTCGATCATGACGAAATTTACCGAACCTGGTCTCCAGACTGTTGGAGAGCATGACGGCAATAGAACAGGTTCAGCAGCGTCACAGGAGGAGGGCTAGAGGCGAGGTAATGAGAAAGACTGGCCGTGTACACTGGATGAAATCCAATTTCGAACAATTGATTGCCTTAAGACTCAAATAGGTATCGTGACGCTAAAAGCAGGAGCCTCAACACCATGCGCTAATCCTGATCCTTCTATTCTCGGACCTAATGCCCACCAACCTGACCCTTGGGAAACGGCTTGATAAACAGCGCAGGCAGATTCATCAGAATAGTCATGATACCAATAATCCAAAATGACTTAGCATAATCCGTACCGTTGTACCTGAACACAATGGCGTACACAACACCACCCAAGTTACCGAACGCGCCAGTGAAGCCGGAGACAATGCCGTTGGCCTGAGGGAGGACGTGCGGGACATATGCGAAATTGGCGCCGTTCCCGGCTTCCAAGAAAAATGCCATGCCGGCAATCAGGCCAATAAGAGTGTTTTTGTCCTTTGGATCGGTCGCACCGATGATGATGAGGAAGGCGCCCGTGATGACAGCGAGGAAAATCTGATAAGGACGTTAGGATTTGTAGAACAGGCTTTGACATCATGTCTGAACTTACCAGCCAAAGCATCTTAGCCCGTACGGTATTGGTTTTTCGATAGACAAAGTCGGCGATGAGACCGCCTGCAGGACGGAAGGCGATGTTCTGATGTGAGTTAGTATCGATTCAAGAGCGCGATTATTGCAAAAGCTTACCAAGAGACCAAACATAGCAGCCCAGCGGCCAGAGTCCGTCTGGTTTAAGGAAGGAAAGTTGTGATGGTAGTACTTCCCCAGGATACTGTTGATGGCTAGTTCGGCACCAAATGAGTTGAAATAACCACATCCGAGGACGAGAACCTGCGGGGTCATGATGACTTTCAACATGTCCTTGAAGGACGGTTGGACCACGACTTCACCTCGAGCAGACTCGAGCATAGATGACTCGGATATTTGAGCCTCGTGATCAGCGAATTTAGATGGTTGTTGGTCACTGGGCCTGAAGACCTTCTCTTCCTTCTCCGCAGTTTGGGGAGTAGAGGTGCCAGAAGATCCCGAGCTCTCCTTTTCGGCTAGAATGCCACGTGGAGCATCGACAATATCCTCTTGAATACCGTGGGCGTGAAGGTTTTGCTGAGTTGCGAGATGTCGTTCGGACCACTTGCCAGTTGGAGTATCTTGGGTCAGCAAGAGTAGGGCAGTTGCAGTTAGGACGATGCAGATGCCAGGGACGACAAAAGCTACTCGCCAGGCGACGTGAGGTGTAAGGCCTTGATCGTGGACGAGCGAGTTGAAAATAGTTGGCATGAGGAAATAAGTCTGTGAATTTGTCAGCAAACGCTATGGACCGGCTGGAGATACTCACGATGCCACCTCCTGAGTTACCAAACCCAGCCACGAAAGCATTGGATGTTCCGACGATGTTCTTGTCGAAGAAGCCAGTCGACCACACTTGGCAGGGTACGAAGCTGCCACCCAGTATACCGACGAAGAACCGCACTGCCATGAGTTGACCAACACTGTAGCAGGTACCTGCGAGGAATGTCGGAACGGCACCAATGAACAGGCAGCCAGCGAAGGTCCACCTCGGTCCGAATTTGTCACAAGCTGGTCCAGCAGCGACACGAACAAGTAATGTTGCGATAAGGGCGACAATGTTGGAGTTGAGGACATCCGCTGTTGACATGTTGAGGTCTTTGGCTATGGTGACCGTTAGAAGCGGTGGGAATGCATACCAAGACCAGAAAGCGATGAAAAAGCCAAACCAGGAGAAGAACCAGACACGGCCGTACATGTTCATCGGGTTCAAGGCTGGTATGCTTCGTGCCTTTCTGTTCACCGGATTCACCTCCGGTGCCTGGAATAGAAGCATTGGGTTGAACATGACGGCTGATGTTACTGCTGTACAGTCCCAGACCAGGGTTTTGTCGAGGATTGTCTAGCAGGCTTTTGTATGTACTTCAAGAGTGTTGAGACTAGGCGATGAGCAACGAAGTCGAGGCGCGGACGAGCTACTATATAGAGCTGAATCTATCACTATCTGGTCTGTGCTACCCATAGGTGAAACACGGAGATCTGACGTTGATCACCTTTCTCCGGGGACGAAAACCACGATACTGGACTCCAGATTTGGACGCGCATGTAGATCCGCGGGTGAGAGAAAGTTTGATATTGATAGAGCGGAGCCAATGACAGTTCTTAGCTTAAACGTCCACAAGCTGGGGCCAGATAGTCTGGCTAGCCGACTCTGACAGGGGATCCGAGCAGCTGCCTCGCGCCTAAGTGTCCCTACCTAGGTCACCTTGAGCTCCGCGGACTGCCAGAGCTGGTAATGTTTGCTAGATGCTCGAAGGTCTAGACGACCATCTGCTGTTGATACTGAGATGGTGGTTGTACGATCGACTGAGCTTCGAGGGTATTCAGTGGCCAAGGCAGTAGGTACTACAAGCAGTGAAGAGACGTCTCCAAGACTTTTGTGCTCTCATTGCCTGTTGTCGAGTGCTACTCCTCGAATCGATTTGCTGGAAGTCCTGGTACACCTTGCGATATTGGCAATCGTGCAGGGACATTTCTGGGCTGACAGACACTCGCATCTCCGTTCCGGGGCATCTCTGCGCACCGTTATCGTACTGCGGTGGTAAACACGGATCAGCGGGCTTGCTATTGGTCTGACTCGACATCTTGTGCAGGTCTCAAGGTTGTTTCAAAGGCTTGTGGAATGCACGAAGATAACGACGGAATGACAGATAGACATGTGGTTCTGCAAGGCTGAGACCTCCATCCGGTGATTGGAAGTCGACGAAAGAGCTTATCAGCGTTGATACACACGGAGGAGACAACAGTTTCGTATGAGGCTCGTAAGTTTGGGACATTCTCAATGTCATGGCCAGAGTTTGTTGAAGTGAAACATGTAATTGCACGTAAGTTTCGAGTATCTAACATCAATTAGTACATCGTACGGGATAACCTTGCAGCACTAGCGTTCCATGTGTGGAGCCAAGAGATAAGACTTCAACTCAACGTTGCTGATAGTTGGGAGATACGTGTGGACTAACTCACGAAGATAGGAAGTAATGCATTTCCCTGATGCTTGGCTCGAACATGAGGGTTCAGCTTATCGAATCTCTGGGTCAAAAAAGACGCGTTGATCCTGTCGACGGACCGACCAGGAGGCAGCTGCCAGTCAATCAGTAATAAGACTTCGCGTGCCTATGTATGTTGCTTTTAGAGTTCTCGACTAGGTTCATCAGCATTCAGCTGTGCTCAGCGGCCGGTCGATCATACAAGAAAGACAAGAAGCAGCAGCGTTATCTCGTGAAATCCGGCCAGGGAAAGGAAGCTGCGACGCTTGGCAGAAATCTGCGGCTTTGGTTCTCACGTGACAGCTCCGCAGAACACATTAAGTAGCCATGATGTGCGACACGAGAAGTGATGTACATCTTAGAGCTAGTCGTACTTGAATGGCGTACTGTGGGCGCAAATCAATGCTGAATGACTCGGGCAGTGTCGCTATATCCCGTTACCCCAGCCATGCCCCAACGCCTATGTCCTTCTCGGAAGAGATCTGATCATCAATCATGTCGAGCGCCACCCACCATATATGAACCCGCTTTTCCCCTAATCTTACTTATGCGGACATGCCTTGGCCATTTCTTCGTGGCCGTCCGAGAGCCCTCAACTGACATTTTGAACCCTTTTCCTCCAGAGTTTCCGGCACACTAAAAGTAGCTGTTGATAGTCCTTTGACAACCTGTACTTCCATGCCAGGCTGGTTGCGAAGACGCTGCCTAAAGTCTCGTTCACAATATTGAGACGCAATTGGACGGCGTGGTTGAGTCGGTGTATCTCGGCGTGGTGGTATGTTGTCGTGGTTGCAGGTGAATCGCATGCATCCCGACTCAATACCAACCACGTTGTCCACAATTCGTGATGCTCAACCGGCCTTGAATGCTTGCTTGGTAATAATGCTAATAGACCTCGCAGCAATATCTTTTCCAATGTCGAGTTGAGATTTCCCAGGCCATGTTGTCGTTCTGTGTGCTCGAACTATGCTCATAGATTTATTCGTGGGTTGCTTGAAGCAGTGTTGGTCGATTCCTTGCTGGCGTAGACACTGACGAAGGTCTCAACAATAATCGTTCAAGCCACTGCTGGCTGTTGACTTGGTTGTCGTCCAATGTTATTCATAGGTAGAGGCGGAGGCGCCATTCGGCCCATGGCCCTTTCCTCGTCAGCCGAAGGCCTTCGGCCAAATACTGTGTAGTTCTTCATATAGGCGTGGATGCTGCGCTCCTTCAAGCTCTGTCGCACCTCCGCTAAGAACACCTCGATCTCATCTCTACTCCAATCGAGTGAATCGTTAAAAGGTTTGTAGCTTGCAGCTGGTAGGGTGTCCGACAGCAGTTTCGCCCAATTCCTACCGATCGCTTTCAGTCTCTTGTCTTTGGGCCAACTCCCAATCGGTATTTTCGTGGTGACCACTTGGACATCGACGTAGCCAGCAGCTATCATCCATTTCTTCACCTTCTTCGCTATTCGTATTGGTCTGCCTTGCTTTTCGCATGCATAATGCATCCAGTCAGTCCACCTCTTGAAGGCATAGTCGCGCTGCTGAGACTGATTGTTGTCTCTGAACCGAGTAGTAGAGCTGCCTCGGTTTGTACATCGACGATAAGTTATTTCGTCTTCGTCTGACTCGCTCTCGCTATCTGCCCCAGGCATTGAGCTGTCATCACAACGCGGTTTGATATCAAGCTCACAGCACTCTATCCAACCTGTTCCAGGGACGAGGTACTTTCGAGCTGTGATAAGGTATTCAGAATAGCTTCGCAGGCTTCCAAAGAGACTTTGTGTGTATATAAAATCAAGACTTCCTAATGGACGTGCCCAATCTGTGTCTGTACAGTCCTGCAACTCAAAGGAAACATTCTCGGGGACGAGATCCTCATTTTGAGTTGGCGATAAATCAATGCCGGTAATCTGTGCCTCAGGAAACAGCTCACTGTCAGCCAAAGCTATACACCAGATACCTGTACCAGTGCCAACATCTAGCACGTTCCGCGCATTCTGCACAGGAGCAAAGAACAGACGACTACCTTGTGCCTGTTTGATGAGGTTGAATTGTATGTCCAGCCTTTCCTGTTCTTGATCATCGTTTGGAAAAGGGTAGCTGCCTTCTCTGTATTTGTGATATCTCCTGTTGAAGAGGAAAGGATAGTCTTTAAGACTTTCATCAATCGGGCATGTTGCGTCTTCGAACGATGACCCAGACGATATGCTGTCAGCTGGCAAAGACGAAGGGTTTTCCGGCGAGGGCGGCTCTCCTGGGCTTTGTCCGTATCCAGGCGAAGCCATCGTCAGCATGAATGTGTCTCCATATGATGTGTGAGAGATTTCGCTAGGCGGTGGTGACGGAGGTGATTGGCATCAGATACCCTATTGCTGACCTAAAACGATAGAGATAATTGTAGCACAGGCTAACAACGTCTCTGTGAGGACGTAGCAACAGTCACTGCGGGTAGATGCCCACGAACACAGATCAAGCCTTTGAAGAATTGGATGCGAGTGAGACCCTGTTTAGAAGCTTTCCGATCGAACTCTAAGCGATCCACTTATTCCTCAGTGGTTGATGGTGCAAATGTTGCATTTTATTGTCGAAGGTGGTTGTTATAATGGTTATATATTTGGACGAGAATTGCAAAGAAGGAAGTGCAGGAACTTCTCGACTCGCGATGTTAGTGAAGTCGGCTCATGGCAAGCTACTAGCAGAAGGAAGTTTGGCAAAGAAGTTTGGGCCTCAGATCCGTGCCAACGGAACGCAGATGACAGATGCATGAACTGAACCGTGGTGCCGGAAAGGCTAATGCGAGCCATTGTTCGGGTGTGCGATTAGCTTCGGCACTTGCGAATGCACCGAGTCATAGGTGGGACTTGGCATCGCTAGTTGCATGATGCTATCCGCTTCAACTCTGAGAACAATGGTACCGACCCTCGAAGTCCTGAGTGTACTGACGTACGCCGCCCTCTGGTGAAGACACCGTTGGCTTTGGAGGAATATCTGGTAAGCAAAGATATAGCAGAGAGGCGAGTGGCATGACAGGAATGTTGTTTTGATGTTTTTTTAGTAGAACTGCCGCTGCTAGAAATCCGAAGATTGACCGCCTCGCACACTAGTTCGATCGCTGCAGGACCAGAAGTGTGGGTCGCTGAAATGCAGCCACAGATCTAATGGTGGCCTGATACAAGTGATGCGCTGGCGTCAAGCAAGTTTCTTCACCTGGTCGGGGATACGGTCACGCACTCTATGGCTTGTAACAGAGGATGGTGTACCTCCTTTGATTAGGCAGTATGGCGCACATTCTGTGGCAGAGCTACTCTATAGCTATTGCTTTAACAGTTTCTTCGCTTACTCAAAGGTCGTATCCGCGCGTTTGAGCTACTCCACGCTTTGTCTCGAAACGTCTTTAGCAGACTCAGTAGCCACGATCTGCCCGATTTGTTCGGGAGTTTCTTGACCATCCGGAACCTGCCAAAAGGTGTCCTCGCCAAACTCGTGACAAGACCAAGGTCTTTCGGGGCAGAAAGCGCCCAGGCTACACCCGGGAATACTACTCCATCGCATTTGCCTGGTGCCATTCTTGGCGAATTTTTAGCCACATGCACCCGCTCATTTGCATCTCTTTTCGACGATGCCTGCACCATGTTCCTCGTATTCCTTCTTGGAAATCCACATTTGATGGAAGGTCCCAAGACTGGCGACAATGCTGCCTCCGATCCAGCTTCCAAATTTGCGCTCCACCGGCATACCTGCAGCGTTGACCCTGACCTTACTGCTCGGGTATATCCTCGTTAGCTCACCCTGTATGCGATCTGGCAGACCTTTAATCAAGGAGCCACTTCCAGTAATAACCACATTGCTCAGTAGCATTGGTCGTATGTCAACGTCACACTGACCGATGCACATCTTGACTAGCCCAGGTATCGTCTGATTTTGCTCGGGCGCTGGATAAAGTTGGGCGTCCATGCTACCAGCTGGGCTGGGAGTGTGACATTGTGGATCAAACATAGTCTCGACAATCTTGAATCTTTCCGAGGAAAACGTTTGGTTGTAACCGTCCGGAAATTCGAATGGATGTACGTATTGCTCTCGAGCAATCGCTTCGCCCTGTCCACGGAATGGCGTACCCGAGGTCCAAGTCTGCAAGCTGAGCTCCTTGAATTCCAAGATTATCTTCTCTTCTTGATATCTTCTGAATGATTCTTGTGGTTGTTTGTAGCCCTCTGGAAATTGCTTCAAGACAGCATTAGCAGGCTGGCCTGCTTCAACCGGCTGCTTCGACTTGACCATATAGTGCGGCGTGATGGTGACTGGGGGCTCGTGTGAGGCAAGTACGTTGCGGACTTGTGAAGATAGATAATTGCCTCCAAGGTTTGATCGAGTGATGCTCTTCTTCAAGATCATGCCGTCGTGTACGGCGGCCACCGAAAGCTGAGATGCGCCAACATCGATGACCAACGCCGAAGACTTTCCCATACTGAAGGCTGCCAACACACTCGACCTGGAGATGTAGAAGGCTGGTGCAGCCCATTTCTCGAGTGCTATCTCCACTGCTTTCTCTCTGTTCTTCACGGGATTCCAGTTTGGCTCGCTCATGAATAGTGGGTGATCTTCCAACGCTCTTTCTGTGTCTTCAGCCTCTGCCATGGCCTTTTGCAAGTTCGGTACAGCGGTGTGGTCGTTCAGCCATTGCTGTAGGGCACGATTTGGTCTCACCCCAGTCAGCTTTGACGCGAATGTATGCTTCCATAGATCTTCTGCTGCGTCCCAGTCCTCGACAATCCCGTCTCTCGAGTAAGGGTTCTTGATCGCGACATCCTCTCGTGGCACATCGATAACGTGGTCGCCAAATAGCCGTGAGTCCTTGTAGGATGCGTAGTACGATGGGACAATTGATTTTGGAGTGTCTTCGCCAGCGAAACCAGCCCTCGTCGACGAGTATCCAGGATCTAGAACGACCGCCGACACCTCATCTGCACACTCGTTAGTCCCCTGCGATCTTGCGAAAGAAACAATCTAGGCCAAGTCATACCACCAGCATACTCGGCGGTTCGCGGTTCATCCTTTGATGTCAGAGCTGCCATGGCTACGGCGACACTACCATGACTTTCTATGGCGCTTAAGTCAACAGTGTGCCACTTCCCAGAGATTCGCAAGTCTAATTCTGTCCTGGAGAAATATGCGACAGATGAAACGCGACTCTAACCCGAATTACGCGATGACGCGACACAAGTTATAGGGTGCACGGTGAGCTTTGGCACGAAAGATGCATCAATCCACCGATGATCTCGCCTGTGTGGACAAGCACTTTTAGCTCTCGCTTTTCACCGTAGCAATTGGACAGATTGCTTGCACACATTATACTTGTACCTGCGTCCCTACAAGTACATCTACGAGGCGTTGGGGCCCCTCGTGCAACTTAGACACAGCGTGAGCCCTCTGCGCAGTGTCAATAGCTCAGTCTCAACATAGGAACGTTTTCACATATTCGATGAGTAGTCTACCTCGAACGCTTGCTATGAAATGAGGTACACATACACGACCTAATACGCATCTAGCACGATGACTGTAAGGCTTGTCTTAACAAAACATGTGTCATTCTGTTGTCCTGCTGCAGTCCTGTAACTACAGGTCATCGATGTAGCAGTCCGCCGACAATTCTGCCAGATCCCTCACGAACTCCACAGCATTAATACCTGGATCCGTCACACTGTCTTGAATTTCCTTCCATTTCCTCGATCTTGCTGAACATCGAATATTCGTGGTTGGCGATTCGACCAGTCTTTCGTGACTCGATATCTCTTCGTCCTCCATATGTCCTCCATCCGACACCTGAGCGATCTCCGATCCCAGACCGGAATGATGGAACAGCTCAGGATTGACGCTAATACATCGCATACCTTCATCCCTACATCCTTCCAGCAAACGCACATCATACGCTCTACAAGGGCTCTCGGGATTGCGACTTGGCTCCCGCACTGTAAGCTCATTCAGAACCTTTTCAGCAGCTTTCCTGGTGATGGCGTATGCAAAGGTACATAGTGGTTGGACAGACGCATGTACAAGCCGCTGTTGATTCTGGTTCGCACCGATCTCCTCCAGAAATCCTCTGGTCCAGGGATGAAGGTTCTCGAGGTCAGGCATAGCCGGATCGTTGTAGGATTTGATGATTGGAATCTCGGAACCTTTTGTGGCGTTAAAATAATCTCCGCAGTGTCCCAGCCAGATAATGTCCCAGAGGTCTGTTCTACCATAGTAGCCGTCATGTGAGTCAAGCAATTCTCGAATGGCGTAAGCAGTCTGTGGTATCTGCTGTGTTCGGAGACGAGTGTCCCAGTCCACATCATCTTCCATGATTAATGCTGTATCGTCTGTACTTTGCAAGAACCTTTCGAGTGCGTTGCGGTGGCCCAGCCAAGCTAGAGCTGAACCCCGATCAAGGAAGGAGGTTTCTGGTGCTCGAATGCGCGCAACATCCTCGTCCGTCCATGCCGGCTGTACGGGTAGTGTGATGTCGAGACCTGACAGACTGCCTGCGCTCAAAAGGGATTGTCGTCTTGGCGAGCCTTCTCTCGAAACTGCGTAGATTCCACCAAACCCAAGTGTTGAGTTTGCGGCATGATGGTTATGCTGCCAGGTCAGTATGCCCGCCGAACAATAACGTAGAGCCATGTATATTTGTCCGAGGATGGCAAGAGAGACCAGCAAGCAGATCCATTCTCTCCGATGCTGGGCTCGTCCACTTGGCCTCAGAACCGGACTTGTCGGTAACGCAATTCTCTTCGTTTTAAACATTGTTCTTAGTTAGGTAGTGTCAAAGCTTCGGCACTCGAAGTCGGCTGAAATAAACGTTTATTGAGAGGTGACCAGCACCGGTAAATGAATGATTAGAATACGCTAGTATGGTTCGAAGGAATGTTGTACACAATTTGGAAAGAGCGATGAAGTGGTTCAGACCTGCCACCAGTGAATGTCTAGAATAGGTACGCAGGAAACAATGGACACCAAGAAGCAGCACAAAAAACATTTACTCACATACTACTGACAAACAAGTAGAAGTCGTGACCCGATTTGTGTCCCACTGTAATGCAATTGGTCAGCGCTTCGGGTGAATCTATCTGTCAAAGCATGGACATCCTCGCTTTAGCCAACGCTTGCGCGTCACGAAACCTTCACTGCTAGGTATGTGAACTTGATGTTTGAAGTGTGGAGACCTCGAGATATGCTACTTGCACATGAAAGGTGCGCCTAGAAGGTGACGCGTTCGCACTTCTATACGAACTTGTAGCAGAAGCATACCAGGTGTCAAGCGAATGGACTACTTTTCGCGACCCTGCAGCATGCAGCAGCGGAGCGCTTGTACAAAAGGTGTGAAGTTCAAGTCAAGGAAGATTCGGCATGACACGCCCGCGGTTGTCCCTACCATAGTGGGGCACAAGCCCGCTGAAACAAGCTAGAACAATTTGCGGCCCAATGGCAGCCGGTGCTCGAGTGTCTGTCACTGCTGCCTCTCCAAAGCTTGCCCAAACTTCAAGAGAGCATCCCTTCTTTCCCTCAAAACCCATACATCTGATTATGCGCGCACTGTTGTCCTTTCCGAGTGAAGCTGTGTTGTAGGGCAGACGCTCTACTTAGGTGCGTTTAGGTGCGTACGTCCTGTATGAGCTCCGCTGCGTTGCGTAATGCTGCAACCCTTGTTTCGCTTGCCTGCGCGTTTCACCTCCCGCCCATATGCTCAAATCATGCCGCTCAACTGATTGCACATGGATGTGCTATGCATGCGTGACATCTTGGTCTATGTATCCACTGTCTTGATCTCAGATCCTCAGGGCCCCTGACAATCAGTTGCTCTTTCCTCGAACGGCGACCCGAAGCCGTTACTACCTGGTCGGTCTGGCGAGCATTGGCCCGCTTATCACAAGGCAGGTACGAAGGAGAGAACTGTTTCGAAGCCACGGTAGGTACGTACACCTTCCCGACGGGATGAAGTCGTTGTGCGCAAGACACTAGTCATCTCATCGATTGTGGACTTCACTATCACCACTTCCTCGCCCGCAGCTGCCATGCTACTGCCTCGATAATGAAACGTGCTTGGAGGCACTTGTTAGTAGTTTCGTTCTTCCACTTTTACGGCGCTGGTCGCCGACAACATGGCCAGAATTATGTCTACTTCCTCAAGGCGGCTATGGCTGCCTATCACCGTTGTCCTCGCAATTGCGCTCTGGTACCGGCATAGCCAACCGAACCACAAATCCCCATCCTGGAATGTTGTCGACTTTCAAATTAAGGGCTACCAGTCGAAAGAGGAGGGTCGTTCGGACAAGGCAGCCTCTTTTCAAGACCAACACAGGCCATACAGGATAGACCAGAACTATCAGGCTGAAATAGAGGCTATCCGGAACCGTCCAGCCTTTCAGCAGCAGCAGCTCTCCTACGATGAGCTCCAGGGCAGGATACAGCAGTTCATCCAGTGGGATAGACCGTATACGGATCACTGGCCTGCTTGGCACGACTACGACAACGCTGATTACGATCCCAACCGGTGGGAAGCCATGGACAGGTAGGAGAAGCGTGTTCGCGAGCGCAATCCACCACTAACGCGAGCAGAGAATACGGCTATTATGTCAACAATACAATACAGGAGCTGGAGTCCCGTGGGATCGTACCCGAGCCATATCTGCCGTATCCGAAATACAACAGCAAGTCGTGGAAGAAGAAGTGGCACGGCGAATATGTTCCCTGTCAAGGACCTCGTGGAGAGACCTATGGGGAAGGAGACTCTTATGACTTTGTGGTCAGAGGCTATCGAAGTCCGTCGGAGAACTTTCCGTCAGAAACTTTGGGCTCTGCAAAGGTTCTCAAGCTAGACCAAGACATTTGCTTTGACAGACAGTCTCGGTACGCGCCGTATGGCCTCAATGACCACAGTCATAAGTCTAGTCACGTCAATTGGGATACTGTACCATGGGGTGGCCTGCAAGAGGCTTGCATTGAGAAGAACGAGAAACGATTCGCGCCAGGAGCTCGAATATCATCGCCTCGTCGACCAAGCAAGCACATGAAGCAAAGCACGGATCCACTCGACGATGACCACAAGCGTTGGGAGTCAGGCCAGGACTTTAAGCAGTACAAGCCGCGTACAGCTATTTTGATCAGAACGTGGGAAGGCTACGAGTACAAGGAGAATGACATTCAAGCCATTCGTGCCCTCGTTACTGAAACCTCGTTGCTCACTGGCGGAGAGTATCAGGTCTTCCTCTTTGTCAACATCAAGCAGCGCGAAGCAAACATCTATGGAGACGAGAGGATCTACCAAGACTTGTTGAAGCGAACAGTACCGAAGGAGCTTCGTGACATCGCCATACTCTGGACCGAACGCGTCTTAGAAGATTGGTATCCGCATGTGGGGGATTGGCAGGTATATTGGATGCAGTTCATGCCTCTGCAATGGTTTTCCAAACAACATCCAGAGTTCGACTACGTCTGGAACTGGGAGACAGACGCCCGATACATTGGCAATCATTACCACTTCCTCGAACGAATCGCGGAATTTTCTCAACAAATGCCCCGAAAGCACATGTGGGAGCGCAACAGCCGGTTCTACTTCCCAGACTCATGGAATGGGGATTATGATGCCTTCCTGGCGGATACAGACGAGCAAATACTGAATGCTTCCGCCATGGGACTGATCGATGAGCCCGTGTGGGGCCCCAAACCATATGCACCATTCCAGTATCCACTGGGGCCGTTACCGCCTACAAAGGCTGAAGAGGACAACTTCGAGTGGGGGGTGGGAGAAGAGGCAGATCTTATTACCTTACAACCCATATGGGATCCGGCCGAGACAGAATGGTCTTACAGGAACCATATCTGGAACTTCATACCTGAGGTTCGACCTCATTTTACACCCGAGAATGGCAACCATGATGGATTCGATCATCCTGGATTTCCAACGATACCTCGACGGGTCTTCATCAATACCGTCGCCAGGTTTAGCAAGAAAATGCTGCACGTGATGCATCTCGAGAACCTGCAAGGCCGAGCAATGCAAGCAGAGATGTGGCCAGCCACAGTTGCCCTCCAGCACGGGCTCAAAGCAGTATATGCTCCCCATCCAATCTGGACCGATCGAAAATGGCCTGCCTGGTACGCAGAAGCGATTTTCAATGCTGACGATGGCATACCAGCTCGATGGGGCCAGCAGCTCGACAGTCCCTACAATCATGACCGCGAAGCCAACTTTGGCGGCTGGAGCTGGTACTATAGATCAGTTTTCCCACATGTGCTGTACAGGAGATGGCTCGGGTGGAAAGCCAAGGACTGGGGTTGGGATGCTGACCAGGCCAAAATGGTTGAAGCAGAAACGAAAGCTGGTCTCAATGTGAAGCTTGGCAGAGATGCTGGAGACACAACCGACTTCCGCATGTGCCTGCCAGGTATACTTCTACACCCTGTCAAGAATGTTTACGAAGCTGCCGACGGTGGGTAGATCGGCGATGACAGGAGTTAACGGCACCGCCATGGAGTACGGAAAGTGCACGTTTTTGAATGAAAACTAATTTGGCGCTATTGTGCTAGACTGAAATACTCTGTAGACTTTGGTAGAAAGGTCATTGATTCCAAATTCAGTACTCGTCCTCATGAGCTTGGTCCAAGCGCCGGACCCATACTTTGGCGGACGTGGTCGGCCCATCGTTCTGATCAAGGCTGTTAGAACCAGCCCCCAGTGTGAGAGCGTGCAATCGCCGGCATTGCAGGTGTTCCGGTACATAAAATTGTCTCCAGATAATAGACTACCTTGTTGTATCGAATGCATAGAACTTCAACAACCTGCGAAGCATGATCATTAATAGCAGGATCAGTCGATATTTCACAAACAACGTCAATAGTCGAAGTTCTCGAAAATGACTGTCCTGCCATCCAACCACTCCTGTACTTGCTTCCGCATACTTGGCGCAGTACATAGATACCAATCCTCAATCTCAATCTCGGCACTACTCTCAAGCGCCGTCAGATCTCCCTTCGTCAGTCGTCTTCTCTCGACACGGAACTTCTCAGACCGAGAAGAAGCCTGTTCTTCCAGCTCAGACAGCGCCTTCAGGTTCTCGTTCCCTTCAGCTTGAGTGTCCGTCCCAGTCACAAAGAGACGCATGTCCCTCTTCATGCCCGCCGGCGCAGACTTCACTACATCGAGTGCCAGCCCGATATCCGCGATATTGACCGTCCATAGCACGATTAGATCGTCGCTCGCGCCATCTTCGCTGCTAGCACTGACCTGGCCTAACAGCGGCGTGATCCCGATGCCGGCCGCGATGAACACGTTCTTCTTCGGCGTCCGGGGTTTTCCCTCGCTCGAAGCCGCCGCCACGTTCTCGAACCGAAAGGTCCCGCCGAACCCGCTCACGCCGACCGTCGTCATCCCGCTGCGATCGTTCTGGTAACTCAGCCACCGCGTCACGGCGCCGACGTTGCGCGCCACGATCTCGAATTCCGGGTCCGTGCCGGATCGTGGTGGTGTGTAGATCGATGCGATGGTGAAGGTGCGTATGAAGTCGTCGTTGAGACTGGTGGGTTCGTTGTCGTTCATGTGGGTGTAGCCCATGTACAGCTCTTCGCTGAAGTCGAGGGCGATGTACTGGCCGGGCTGCCAGAGGGGGGACATGGAGGGGTCGAAGGAGGTGGGGGTGGAGGAGTGTAGGGTGAAGCGGTATTTTGTGATTGTTGGAGTGAGTTTTGTTTTCTTGGTGAGGGTTGCTGTGAGGGTAGGTTCGTTGGTGGGAGTAGAACGACGATACTCGTCTGGTGGGGGTGCGGTGGGATCAGACGACAGATTGGTCTCGTTGGGGTTTCGGGAGAGGGAAGGAAGTTCGGAGATGAGGTAGCGAACGCGGGGGCTGTAGGGGGATTGACCGTCTGTTATGGTGCGTGTGCTTGTTGGATGGGAGGATGAGGTGTCCTTGTTGTTGGCGCACGGTTCGCCACGGAAGGTCAAGCCGTCTCGGACGAAGCGGGCGGCGGTCACGGTGAGGCGGACTGCGAGTTTGGATTTTTGGATGACGGTACTGGCTGCTCTGTCGACGAGGATTTCGGCGTTGCCGGAGAGGTAGAGGACGTTTCCATTTGTGAGATTGGGGATGACGATTCCGACCCTTGGGTCGTGCATTATGTTGCCGAGGGTCTGGTAGAGGTTGTTTCCGCTGTATTCGGGCCAGACCAGGACTGAGGATTGTGGCTGGGATGTGTCTGTGTGTTGCTGGACACGGATAAAGCCTGGAGGGCCGCCGCGATAGTTGCAGTCCATGTCTTCTGGGCCACGGGAAGCAATGAAGAAGAGGTCTGCGTCGTGGACGTGAGCGACTGCTTCTTCATTGAGCAATGCTGATTCAAAGGCAAGTCGTGGTCTCGCATTCGGGTAGGACCTGATCGTTTTCTTGTTGAGATACTTCGGACAATTTCCTAATGATTGGATGATATGAAAGACGAGCTGAACGCTGCCGGTCTTGCCTACTTGATCGTTGCTCTCTATGGGTACTTGCTCTGTCACCTCTGAAATCGGGTCGTTGGCGCGCAGGCTTCCTGCCCACATTCGGCCAAACAGTTTGACACGGTCTCGATCTTCGAGCTTGATGCTGAGTCCACTGACCATTTTTCCTGTGTCGGGATCAAGTCGGATATCTTCACCAGCATCTTTACCGCCGTATAATGCTTGTACGACTGGATCAAAGCTAGCATCGACCTGCGCGTGTAGGCCTATGACTCCGCGTGCTACCTGCTGTCCGATCGATTCAGGACCACCCCATAGCGTACACCACACTCTGTCTTGGTCGTCAGTGGTACCAAGCGCGATCGTAGGAGATGTCGAGACTCGTTTTGCCAGAAAGGAGGAGAGCATGGGATGGGTGGGATTGTCTGATGGAGGAACCTTGGTTAACTTATGAATTTTCTCTTCTCCCTCATGCCACGAAAGGGCTTGGTAAAAAGCCATGTTCACAGCTCAGCCTCGTGACACAATTGCCCCGATCGTCAGTCGCAACACCTGCTCGGGAATAGTATGGTTTGATTCGTAGACAACGTCCTTGTCACCCCTGGCCTGTCAAGTGGCAAGTCCAAAACCCCGAGCTGGCTCACGATTCCAGCAAGAGTGTTTGCGCGAGTAGCCAGTCTATGAGGATTGCAACGTCCTCCGTAAGTCACAGACAGATACGATCAGCACGGGGGAAGAAATACAAAGGAGGAACCATAGATTTATACTTCGCTGCATTGACCGTACCCGTGGCGACACTGAGTCACCACCACACTTGTGACATGGCTCATCTCTGACCTCGCTCTACAGGAAATGGAGAACTTCAACGATCACGGCTTTAGGCTTGATGGTGCTGACACAACGGCTGACATATCGTAGTGTCTGGTCTACAAGCTACTAGTCTGAATTAGGCTAGGACACCTTGCCGCTTCCTCGGTCGTTCATGTCGAATGACATCTCATCATTCGTGAACGACTACTTTCCATCGCACGCTCGTACACTGGCAGCACGCCTGACTGTGCCAGTGGTCATGACGTTCTCGAAGAGATGGGCTAGGCGTTTCTCGCCTAACAGACAAAGCAATACTCACGCTTAGGAACGTAATGATTTCTTCTCAGCCTGATCAAAACGCAACGCTCACACGGCAAAGAAGCCTGTCGAGGCCGTCGAGGTAGTACAAGCTTACTTATGTAGCTGAGAGCTCATAACGTTCACGGTACACCAGTATCGGTACCTAGAACGTGCTCTTGTCGTTGTACAGAGCGCGATCCAAAGTGATGCTCGAGCTTATTCGGTGACGTCTACCACAGCAGGGTCGTCTACAAACATCGATGTCGACGCATGGCTGCCTGCTCTGGTCGCTGTGCATGGCGATCAAAGACATCCCCACCTCGAGTACGCCAACTTCGTAACTGCAACACTTGGCGCTTGCGTCGGCATATGGACGAGCGGATACACCCAAGCCATCTCACGGTACCGGAGCTAGAAATGCAGCGGGCACTGGAAGACGAAGTTCTGTTTATGAGTGTGACCTGGCCGAAAGCCCACGAACTCACTGTGAGCACTGGTCGTGCAGCCTCTAGGTAGTCATCGTCGATGCACGCTCAACGCCTGGTTACGTATATAGGACTTTTCTGATATAGCTCGCAACCTTGCGTTTTCTATCGTGACTCAGATGCTCCCCCTTGGCTCGAATCTGCACCTTTCATGAAAGCTGAGTCCAGGCCTACCATCGCAAGCTGGCTCGACATCATCAAGCATTCTGACGGTTCTGTTCCGGAAGATCACCAGGGCAAATCGATGACTACCCATGACAGAAGCGCACATGCTGCGTCAATCCAGTTGCTTGACCATTGTACGAAAGACTAATGCGATCAAGCACGTATACGCGCAGTCGCGCAAGACGATCACCGCGGAGGGAGAAGTTAACCCACATGCAAGGCAAGGTAGATGTACAATACAACCAAGGGCTTGACACGCAGCGGGTCTCGAAAAGTTCGATAGCCTACTCGACTGCTACACAACATTCCCAATAGTGACTTGGCCTAGACATCGGCGCTATAGCCGGCACTGCTGTCAAGTCTGGTGAGAAGTGAACAGCAGAAAGAAATACTAAAGGCTCTGAGATGCGCATGCTGGCCAAGAAAGTGGCGTCCCGGAGTGGTCGGGGTTCATCTGACGCGTTTCAACTGCAGTCTCTAGCCGCAACAGGCTTAGTGCTGGCCTACTTCTGTAACCAACCCCTGCAGATGGCCCCAGAGTTTGGCTTTTCCCGCCTTTCAAGCCTCCTAAGCCGCATGCGCAGCTTCCAAGTACAAGTCAACGATGCTCAGCCTCCCGCGTCGCAATGCGCAGTTCACTCGTTCCCATTTCGTTCTGCGATCTGAGCGATCGTTGAACCTTGCTATCTTGCTGTTCTTTGCACGTCTGCTAACATCACATTCGTTGACGTCGCGAGGTCACCACCCATCTTCACTCTGATCTGCGACAACCGGCAACGCTTCTCGACGAGAACACAGGCCAGCATTCCCTCGCTTGATACAACTCTTTGAGTGCTTGCCTGCCCAAGGAACTGCACCGATCAACATGGCCGAAATTATCGACAATGTGAAGAACACGTTCACTTCGTGGGACACATGCATGAGCAAGACCTACTGCAAGTAAGGGAACGGCCAGAGCCTTGAAAGACGAATCCATGATGCTGATATCTCTACAGATGGCCTGTCATAGCTGCAATCATCCTTGGTTCCGTGATCGCTCTCTCAGTGCTATGGTGCCTCTTCTCGTGCCTGTGTTGTGGAATTAGTCTCATGACGGCTTGTGGGAAGTGCTTCACATGTTTCGGTTGCTGTGGCCTTTGCAGCTCAGGTAGGAGGCGCAAAGACCCAGAGTACCACCCGATGCCTCCAACGCCGACTCCGTACCAGGGCTACCAGCCCCAGCCGATGATGTACAACCACAACGGTCCCCAATTCGCAACCTTCGATGCTGGCACCAAAAGCGCCAAGATACACGAAGATTCGCTACCTCACATGCCGAGCTGGGACAACGCAGCAACGAGAAGAGTAGAAGACCACAGCCAACCTCGGAACTCAGAGATGGAGATGGAGCGTATGCTGCCGCAATCACCAATGCGCGAGCAGCCATACCACGAACCTCAACCATACAGCTCCACAATCCAGGAACAATCCTATGGACAACCCCAGCCTTACAGCTCCGACCTGGGCACTCAAAGGTTAGACCAGCGCAGTGATGCCAACGGATTTTACGACACGCCACTCAGCCCGGCCCCAACATATTACTCAAACCCTACTGCAGCGGGCGCTCTGGCACCGTCGAACAGCGATCGATTCTACCCGCAGCAAAACTACCACAATACATCTTACGAGCGAAGCTTCTCTCCCGGCGTGGCGCCATACCCATCGTCGAGAGAGAGCACACAATTCACATACGATTCCTACCAGTCACAGCAGAACGAAGGCGTAAGGCCACCAAGTTTTCTCCAGGTAGGCAGGAAGCCGGTAGCGGGCTCCTACCGGGAAGTGTAGCAACGGTATTTTCGCAATCTTTGTTTTGACGCCAGGCGTTGGGGTTCGCTTCAGGTGTAGAAGCACGTTACGACTTTATGAGACTGTATGCGGCCGGCCGCTGGTTGAATTCGGACCGTCATGTATCGGCAGGCATGTGAGCGTCCATGGTATTCTACGGGTCGCCTATGTAAAACTTGCGCGGGTCAAGTATCGATGGCAGCACAGGTGTAGAGAAGCTCGTCGGCATCACAGTGATGACGATGATGTGCATATGCATTGCACTAGATAACATTCGTGGATCTCACGATTTTGAGTGCGTCTCTCCTGGTCAATGACGACAATCCCTGCCCAACGTAGTACTGTACACACAACTTGAGGTGCACGGGGCCCCCCTCCACAAGACTACTGGTCTCGCGGCCAGTCCAACGTTGTTATCCCTGTCTCTCTCGAACAAGCTTTGTCATCGCTCATCTCACACCACAAACGGGTTCTGGAAAGCGCTGCCAGAGACTGAGGGGAGCAGTGTTCGTCGATCTTTCGCGAAAGCAGCGATGTTGATGGCGCAGTGTCAAGTCCAAGGACATGTCCAAGGACTTCAGTCTGAGACTTGTAATGGGCAGGATATGTATGGTGCAGATCTGACGGGCAACGGCGATGAGCTTTTGGGAATATCGGTTGCGGAGGTCGCGATCTAGAAGCACGATTTGTACCACAGGGCAGTCCGCGTGGAAGACATACATAAGGCACGCCACGACTCGGACAGCCTTCACGAGCGATGGAGGTAGAGAACAAGGCAAGCTTATGTCATTGTCATGTTCTTCGCGTACTGGTATATCGTACACGCTGTTGCACAAGAAGGTTCCCTACCAGGTCTTCTGAGGTATAAGTACGCCAACTTCATGTCCTCCTCCCGTCCGTACTCCGTTTCCCCGGCCTGCGATGCGCAAGAGCTAAGCGGATCTCCCGTCCCAATCGCTCATCAATCTCAAACCGTGCACTCATCTCCCAAGGACTTGCCGCTAGTAAGGCTTGGGCGGAGGAGGGCCGGCAGGAGGTGCATAGTTGTGTTCGTTCGTGTAAACGTTCTGCGGCGGCTGCATCTCTACGTCGTTTTGGTTGCCGTAGTAGCTCTGGTTAGCACCTCCGTGCTGATTCTGGTTGTTGGTGTTGTTGCCGTAGTAGCCTCCCGAGGGGGGCGGGCCAGGCGGGGGCTGGTAACTGGTGTTATTGTTCGGGGTGTATGCTGGCGGTGCGCCGTAGGGCAGCTTGCTCGTCCAGCCAGTGCCTCTGTACGGGTTTCGACCAAGCTTTCTTCGTCGTCGCTGAGACAGACAGCTGGTTGAGCGGTTAGCGGGTGCATCTGGGTACTCGCGAGTGAAGGGGTGACTTACGCGCAGCAGAAGAAGAACAAGAATGCGACGACGAGGATCACGGCCAGCGCGACCCATCGTCCCCACGAATTCCATCTATTCGTGCAGTTGTAGTACCCCCGGTACCGGCTGTAACATGTTGCCATGGCGGCGGGCCTGTCGAGAGGGTGTGTGACTGAGTGACTCTGGGTAGTTCACTAGCCGTAGGGTGAGGTAGCGCAGTTGAAGGATGTATTACAAGAATGTGATAGTGGTTGTTTCGACTCTTGCGCTGATTGTCAGGGAAGTTGATTTAGAATGTGAAGGCAGCACAGAGCGAGGCAGCGATATTATGAAGCACTTAACAGCTAGAGGCGCAGTGCAAATCAGGGCTATGCTAACTTACGAACGAGTAGGCCTGTGCCACCAATCGTGATGATGTCGCATTTGTTTTACCTGCTTCGCATCTGGCACTAGCTGGCACTAATATGGAGACATGACGTGTGCGAACCCAAGCCAAGCTGCGGAAAGAACAATCGCCAAGACCCTCAAGCTGGTTTCCTCCAATGACTTGTCTGAAATGTTTCTCATGATCGAATTTGTCTGCAGAGTTGTTGCGCCGAGTTTCCATTATCTCTTGATCCGTCTTGCCTTTCTGAAAGAAACTTACTGCTTTTATCAGGCTGGGGAAAAGACTTTGGCTGACATTGATTTATGTGGGGTTTGGACATTCCAGGCAATGACGGCGGCGAAGACGAGTGCTCGTACAGCTGGGTCGGTAGGTTCATGCGCCGTTTTCGAGCTATCGCAATTTGGGACTGCTCACCAGAGACGAGCGAATATCCGTCTCAAAAAGACTTCGTTAAGGCGGCCTCACTGTTGAGCTCGCCCGGGCGAAGTTTGATCAAGCTCAACAACGAGCATGCAAGCAGGTGTATGATCAAAGCTTCTTCAATGACCGTCCTGTCGGTACCGCTTCTATACACGTACTACACTCCACTACATCCAGTATACTCTCCTACCCCTGTCTCTCCCTCCCCTCACTCATTCCCCGGTCAATCGCCTCGTCCATAGCGCCCAGAAGATCGACTTCATCGCCCCCTTCCGCCCCGACTTCCTCCACCCGTCCAGCCGCTTCCCGGACACTGTCCTCCTTCACCCTCTGCGCCTCCTCGTGCTCTTTGGGCGGGATCACGGCTGCGTCGTGGATAGCTTCTGATGCGTCTATGCCAGAGCTCTCTAGCGCTGCTGCTGCTTCCGTGTCTGTAGTGTTGTTTGTGGTTGTGATTGCTTCGGCGTTTTCTTGAATGATTTGTTGTTCTTCGGGGTCTGGGTTCGGGGCGCCTAGGCCTGGTATGCCAGTGGCTTGCTCGGAGTTTGCGGCTGTGGTTGCGAGGGTGGCCGTGGGGGTGTCCGTGGTTGCAACCAATGGAGCGGTGCTTTCCTGTGGTTGTGTTTCTGCCTCAGGTGCCGGTGTCACCTGAATGTCGTGCCTGTGTTCGTTTTCGACGTCCTTCATTTCAGTATCTGTTGTCACAAGACTGGACACGACTGCTGGCGTTGAGTCTTCAGTTGTAGTCGTCGCTGGCACGGATGCTTCATGCATACCTGCTGTTACTGCTGTACCTAGTGTGGCCATGTTTGTGTCTCCAGCTTCGGCTCCACTGATGGGCGTCGGAGTATGCTCCGACGCTGGTGCGGCTGGGACTTCTTTTGCTTCCTCGGGCTTCTCCACACCGCCGGTCTCATCGATTTCTCCTTCTTCACTGCCTTCTGCTTCTGACTCACTCTCATTGTTGTCCTCGCCTTCTCCTCCGTCTGCCTCTGGTTTGGCAGCTGCTTCACCGCCTACAGCTCCGTCTGCTTGCACACCCTCCATTGCTTCCCCATCAACAGCTTGTCCAGCACCTGGCATAGTCGCGGGCGCTTTGGCATCCGCCGCACCATCGATCTGAGCCGCCTGCTGCGCTTGCCAGTTCTTGGGCTTTCGGCCCGGTCCACCAAGCTTCTTCTTCTTCCGCCTCGGTGGGATGTTTTTCCTCGCTGGCGCGTTCGCCCCGGCATCTGCGCCTCCACCTATTGCTGCGGTGGCACTACTCAGACCACCACCCTCACCGAGGTCATATCCAGCTGTACCGCCAATCGCTGAAGAGGAAGAATACTGTCCAAACACCTTGTAGGCATATTCTGGGTTGTAGAGCGGCGGCATACCCGGTCGACGAGCCGCGAGGAAACTGCGATCTGGTGTGCGGTCTGCAACCGTAGAAGGTAACTGAACCCATTTCTTGACTTCAATCAACCTCGTCTCATCAGGCCCGTTAAGGCGGTTGGCCAATTTCCGGCGCTTCGTGGACGAGGTCTTGAATGGTGCGCCCTCATCAGCGTCTTCTTCGTCCTCATCTGCGGACTTGTTGGATTCGTTGGAGGATTCCGCAGCGTCTGAATCCTCCACGGACTTCGGAGAGTCTGCGTCGCCGTTCGCTAATTTGCCATTCGTGTCTGCCGACGCGTCAAGATTGTTCAGATGTAATGATTTAAGAGGTGTTGCTTTCTTCTCTGCTTCGGCGGCACTCATCCAGCAGTTGTTCTTTCGGTCCCAGACTGAGAGCTTGGCGTTTGTGTTGCCTGCTCTGGCGCGTCGGATCATCTCTTGATTCCAAATCGGTAGTTCTTTTTGGAAAGATGGGACTGGCGGTTCGGACCAGGGGAATTGTGGTGTATTGAATTGAGCTGCCCATTCTGCTGAGTTTGTGGATTTTGTATTTGTTGCTGTGGGGTCTGCCGAGGCGTCTTGGTTCAGCGTGACTTTCATGAGGGTGTATTTCTGGACGGGAAGGCCATCTGTAGGGTCGAGGTCTATGGCTTGACCTTGACGAGAGCGGGTGGCGGCGTCTTGGTTGCGAGTCGCTCGCGAGCGCTGTAAAGAGACGTTAGTAGTCATTCCCAGCATGAGCGCCAGTGGTCAAAGGAATATTGTGGCAGATCGCTTTCGCCGGGCTGAAGTGGTGGGCCGAACGCTGTGTCAGTCGACCAGGTGCTTGTGCGGGACACGGGATAAGGATAGTAAGCTGCAACTGTAGCAGGACTTGGAGGAGGTGGTTGGATGTACGGTACTGGCGGCCTGTAGCGGAGACTGACGATGAGTGACTTGCGGACGGGCGGCATAAGACTAGACGTTTCAGGAGCGGTGGGCTCATGAGGCATGGCAGAGGGAGTCTCTGATCGCTTGTACTTGAGCACCACTACGAGAGAGCTCCGCGCTGTATCTCCACCAGAGTTGATAGACTCATCAGGCGTGGTAGAGAAAGGACTGGATCGTCCGTGCTTAAGCACCACAACGAGAGAACGTCGTGTCGTGGTTTCGGCCGCTGCACTGCCGATCTGCACTCTTGCTGGTGGAGTAGCAACTGGAGTCGATGCAGGAGAGACGGCCGTAGTCAGGTATGCAGACTGAGCCGAACCCGGTGTTGCGTTCGCCCAAACGGATTTAGAAGCAGGACGGGGACATAGTACGCCCAATGGTAATTGACCTGACAACGGCTGGCCTTGATGATCAACAAGTACTTTGGAAGCTTGCTCACCGTGACCCGGGCAAGGCTGACCGTTGGCATCGCGGTGTTGCTTATCATGGCGTTCTATCGAGCTTGCTGCTGTGAACAGCTTCCAACACATCTGGCATGCCCAAGCGACTCCCGGTTGTGCAATTTGTCGGCTGACCATGTTGAGTTCGAGATTGGCCCGTCTAGAGCTTGTAGAAGGATTTGGTGGTGTGGTTGGGAGATATGCCAGCGCATAGTGAAGGGCACGGTAGTACTTACTGGAGGCATGTTGGTATTTGTGAGGCTTTGCAGCCTCTGCTAATGACAAATAATTGTTGCTTGCGTGGCTGTTGTCGTTTCTTCCCCTTAAAAACGGGCGTATATTCTGAACGACGACGGATGTTTGTTGTGCAGTGTTTGGTAGATGGTGCTGATGGAGACAATACCGACACGACGCGACGGAAACACGTTCAGGGACAACATTTTTAGCCCAAGGCTAGTGGGTCATCCTCGGAATATGCTGCTCGCGCCCAATGAGGAATGTCTAGCGAGCACTCACCCACGATCTCAAGGTGAACATGTATGACAGTCAGCAAAGGAAAGGCAATGCTATAGAAGCACGTGGCAACGTCCCTGAGTCTCAATAAGAGTGGAGTTGGATCATTACTTGCTACTACTTGTATCTAAGACAAAGTCGTACTTGCCACCAACCAGCATTGAGCATGCCCTCGGCTAGATTCTGTAAGCTGGTTCTTTAGCCAACTCTCCTTCCGCGCTTCGTCGTGAGGATGCATATCAACTTCGTGCTCCTTGGTCGTCTGGCTTCGGAACTCTGGCCACGAGCTCTTGATCCTGTCGATGTGTGGATGTAGAGGTTAGCAGAGAAGGCTCCGCAGCTGTACGGGTGCCTACTTGTCCTCGATCAGACACAATTGTATAAGTAGTTGTCGGCCAACAAAAGCGGATACGTATTAGAGCATTCTGAGAAGGGAGAAGATGTGCGTTGGTATCTCAAGCTCGCAAACAATGGTTGTACATCAACACGATCAAGACAGCCAACTCAGTCCCAACCAGTATCCTTCTGCCTCATGATATGGCCATCCTTGTCCTTGCCTGTCTTGCCACCCTCAACGACTAACTTATCAAGCTGGTAAAACTGTGATACTATTGTTTGTCTCTGCGAAGGGGTTAGCATGACTTCTGTAGCAGGTGTAGGGATATGTGTGTGTGTTAGCTCACCTTCATCACCTGCAACTCCTTCAGGCCTCTCTGGACTAGCTCCTGCACCTGACGGTCATCCTGCTCCTTCTGTGCATCTCTGAAGGCGTCTCTCGTGCGTCTCCAAGCATAGGTGCGAAAGTTGTAGTTGGCAAATTGTTTGGACTGGCGCAGCAATGAGCGGTAGAGCGAGCGTATTGAGAAGGCGGAGGTGTCTGCGGCTGTTGCGATGGCTGATGCCATATTGAAGTGGATGTGAATATGCGCTTCGGCTACTCAGGTGGCGTGAGATCTCAGGTGATGGGTGCAGGGTAGGGTCGAGACAGATGGTCAGACGTGGTGGAGGTCGATGCGGCGAAAGCTGGGTCTTCGTGTGCTGTATGAGAGAGAGTTGTGAGATAGTAAAACGTTGGGCGTGGGGTGCAGACTAGCAGACGATATCCATGGGTTTCCGACTGCGTTACTTGTAGGTGTCGCGATGGACCGTGGAAAGGCAGACTTTGGTAGGTCTTGCTGCTCTCTTTTTTTGAAGCATGACGAGTTGCGTGTCGATCGTTCTGCGGCCACTCACGAGCGTCCTGGGAAAGTCCGAACCACCACCTTCGCACCTGCCCTGAACGTTGCGCCAGCCCAGTCTATTTGTGTGCAGACATAGATTACAGGGTAGCCCAGCCTTCACTTTCCTCTAGCATTGATACACTACCATGGCGACCTCCCTTCCATCTCCACCAGAATCAAGATCAAGCACGCCAGCCAGCGAGCAGCGGGTGCACCTAAAAAGAGACCCAGATACAGACACGGACCCAGACACACTCAGCCAGCGACTCGACGAGCTACTAGAACAATACCTACACCTGCTCGACCAATACACCGTCCTGCGTGAAGAGCTCTCGAAGTCTTTCTCCTCAGGCTTCTTCTCTCTCGCGCACGCCCAGCGCGCTTCTACGCTAGGCGCTGGACGAAGGTATGGCCACGAATACTATGATGAGCGCATGAAGGCGCAGCGGGTAGTCAAGATTGACGAGGAGCGTCAGCCAGACGGTCTGGTATGGAACGTCGGCAGGAAGGTGGCACCTACCATGACTGCGGGAGATGCAGGCTCGAGGGCAAAAGAGGAGCATGCAGCAGTCCAGCCTGGCGAGAAGCACGAGCAGATGGAAGAGAATAACAAGAAAGAGCGGAGGAAACAAGATCCAGCAACCCGCGATCCCATCACTTGGTTTGGTATATTGGCCCCTTCTTCCCTGCGCCAGTGTCAGTCACATTTCACCGACGCCGTCGAGAACCAGATTCCCAACTTGCTGTCAGTCGAGTCGGATATGAGGCGAGTGGAAGATCAGATCTGGGTGGTGCGGGAAAAGCTGGGTCTCATGCATGAGTATGACCAGAGCCACACAGACGAGGAAGAGGCCGAAGACCATGAATTAGGAGACGCAGAGACACAGGTCAAGGCCCCAGCCAAGGTCTCTACGGCCAAGGCCTCGGCGTCGACGCGGAATCTGCCGTCGAGGCCGGCTCATTCCAAATCGCATCTGCTGAAGCTGGGCGAATGAATTCTACTGTTTCGTGGTCTTCTCCTCTGGGCCTAAGCAGACCTGCAACAACATCGTTCTTCTATGTCCCCACAAAACATGGTATCGTCTGCTTCCCTTGAAACTGTGCTTTTCGTGCCCACCAATAGACTCAGACCGAACGCCACCGCTATGCATCGTATCAGAACACATCCATTCTACTCTGCAGACATGCCACTCTCGCCGGGGATCAGGTTGCCCCTCACAGCAAACATCTTGCCCGAAGTGCCCGCCACGAAGCCATCGACCTGCCTCGCATACTGCTCCACCTGTCGACTGTTCAGCATGCTCTCCAGCCGCGACGGCTCCGTCGGCAGCTTGAACAGCTTCTGCCACTCGTCCTCCGGCAGCGGCGCCTGCTTGCTGATCGCCCGGGCCGCGTTCTCCGCCTTGCGCTTGGCCTGCCACTGCGCGATCTTGGTCTGTTCGCGGCCGAGCGCGCGCGAGTAGTAGCTGAAGTTGTTGGCCTCGACGTGGTGCGTCTCGATGCTGTCGAGCAGGTTGTCGCACGTCTGCTGCAGGAAGGGGTCGATGTTGAGCGTCAGTTTGTCGAAGTTGGGGCCTAGGTCGTCCGAGGCCAGGGCCGGGTTGGACTCGATCGAGGCGAGCGAGGTGGGCGGGCGCATGGTGCCGGTGGAGAGGAGACGGGGCACCTGGCTGAGGAAGGTGGTCACGTTGTGGGCGTTGTGCAGGCGGATGGGCAGCTCGATGATGATGTCGCTGTACTTGAGGCCGGACTTTTGTAGGCTATGGGGAGTGTTAGTCTGGAATAGGACCTGGGCGGGTGGACAGGGATAGGGCTACGTACGCTTCGGTGGTGAACTTGCTCTCCTTGTATGATGCAATGAACTGCGAGGATAGTCTGAATGCGCGCATGCTCAGAGCACCCTGCGAACTGCGGCTGACGTCGTGGACCAGGGCGACGGTGCGCTCGTTGACTTCCTTCTGGTAGAAGTACTGGTTCTCGATGAAGTTGGAGTTGATGAAGTTGCCCAGGTTGGCGCTGGTGTACCATCCGACGTTGTTAGCGTCGACGCCCACCTCTTTCTGCATCCTGATCATCTCGGCTTGGTATGCGGTGTTGGCCTTTGCACGTGGGGCGGCCGCGGCCGAGTTGAAGTGTTGCTGCTCGTACTGTGCCTCCGGTGGCAGGTCGACTACTGGGAAGGGGAAGCAGTTGGTGATTTCCAGGAGGCCGCCGTTGTCCATGCCGACCAGGAACCCCGTGGCGGTGGCAGGATGTCGTGTTGCGCAGTGCTTGATGGTTTTCATCACGGTGAGCGCCTCCAGTTGGACCGCCTGGAGCGGGGTTTCTTCTGAGAGAGACATGGCTGATACGCAGGATATGGACTGGATGAGAATGTCAAATGTGGCCTCGCAGTTGTTGTCGAACGTCTTTGTCGAGTTGCAAGTCAAACGTGGGCAGATAGTACTGGCGTCGAGCCACACTAAAGGTTGCTTGCACACTGGAAAATGTGCGCCGGCGAGAGATCGATCCACACTGGTTGATTGAGCCAACCGGAGAACAGTATATGCCGCTACGTCAATGCTTACCTAATCATCCCCTGTCTGGTCGGTACGAGTACCAGTGAAGCTGAATCTCCGAAGACAAGGTACCTATGAGGGTTCAAAACGGCGTTTACCATTCACGACATACGATGTGAAAGTTGTTGCGCAGCCTTGCTGATCAGTCACCGACTCCAAGTGAAATTGTTCCAACGAGGCACACTTTTCACGAGCAGCACGCTCATGGGTGTGATATGGTAGAGGTATGCATCGATACTTTTGATAACGAACGACTCAGCCTGATTCACTGTCCCCTTCTACCCTCCTAGTCATGGCCCCCAATACAGCCACCTCAAGTATCCCGTGGTCTCCATCTACCGCTGCAACACCATTCAACTCAGACACGGCCACGCTGCAGCTGCTGTGACCGCACGTCTCTAGAACTCATGTGCTGGTAACGTGAATAACGAGGTCGTTGATCCGAACTGCCGAACCCAAGTCCTTGTAGGTTGTGTTTGCATTGAGGGTGGCAATAGTCTGCCCATGCGTCTTCACAACAACTGTGACCGCCTGGAAGTTGCTCACAAGCTGGATATACGACACGGAGCCGCTCTGCCCAACGTTGGTGTTGGCTAGGAGGGTGCTGACTTTTTGGTCTTGGCCATTAGGGCTGACACTGACGTTAGTGTTGATGTCTTGACCAGACTGGCCCTTGTTGTTTCCGAACTGGATGCTGACTTGCGACATTGTTCTTGTTGCTGAGGCTGTCGTGCTAGGGTAAGTTGGTGTGAGACTGATCTAAGTTGAATTGAATGGTGTTGTGATTGTGATGCTTGAGGAAAGATCTTGTTTGCTGTGCGAATGTCGGAGCTTCGTCTATACATACTTATATTCAGCCTGAAGTGGACCGACAGATTCCTAGCTGAGCTGAGCTGAGCTGAGCTATAGAGGTTCCTTCTGCAAGTCAAGACAAGGTCAGCTGTCCACAAATATCGCTCGGTCACACAAGGAATGTATGGGACGTTCTCTCCATCATAAGCATCCCTCCCAGTGCTAAGTCAAGGGATTCCATATTGGCCAGATGTTCCCAGAACAAGGTTCAAGTCAGGGCTGACTAAACCGTCCAAGCACCGACGAGGTGGTGTCGGGACGTGCTTGCTAGTCTTCTCACGTGCATCTCGTGTCAGCAATGCGATGCGAACGTGGCATGTGCATGCAAGGAGCTGGAAGTGGCAATCTCGGGGGACAATCAGCTGAACCTGTTGCCTGATGAGGATTTGATTGTATGGACTCAGCACGCACGTATAGCACAAATGTTCATCCTCAATAGCTGAGGCAGAAAGTGAGCAGAGCCTCAACTACAGGACAGAGAACCCTGTTGTCATGATGCTACATGAGTGCCGAGCATGCGTTTGGGTCAGTATAGTGGGTGATGGACCTCGTATCCGTAGCGAACCCGTCAGCGTGGCTTGCAGAAGGTCGCTTGTGAGACCGTAAGCACAGATGCACGGTTCCAGATATGCTCTACAGGAGATGGGAGGCCATAGTCTGAGTGTCGCAGCACCGCGCCACTCGTCTGAGGCACCGATCAGCATGAGTGAATCAAGAGATACAACAGTGAATGTAATGTTCGAGACTTCCCACCCATCGCCCGTACGGGGTGTGGCTGCTAAATAGTTTAGCGTCGTGAGAGGGCTTGTACGGCAAAGCATAGAGAGGTCGATCGGTTCAGCCAAGCCAACGTGCTTGTGTTGATTACGGCCTTAGGCGAGCACCCCGACCCGGGTCGAAGGTCTGTACGACTCGCTGTCTACTCGATGCTATTCTGAGCAAGTTGTGAACTAGTTGCTTTTTGACTCACGCGTCATGTGAGCATGTGCCACAAATGCGGACGAAGTGACCCGGTACTCTGGATGCCGCGGTTACACAGAGAGGCTCAAGCTGCAGGGCAGAACATGTCGATCGCGCCAGAAACGTCATGATCTGCGCTGCATAGAGTTATCTGATAATCTTTGGGCTCCATCAACTCATGATGTGGTCGACCTTGACGGTCCAACTTCGCTCAGCGGACAGTAGAGGGGCTTGTGCTTGGAAGGGGTAAACGCGTGCTTGACTAATGGCGTCTAATACAAATACTGATATCTGGATTGTACGTGCGCCTTTCTACGCGAGATTGTGAGCGTCGAACTAATGCTAGTCATAGGCAGGAGCGTTCGCAGCTTTCTCAGTTGACCTTCTCGTCTATCCTCTTGATACGATCAAGACGCGAATCCAGTCACCAGATTACAAGAAACTATATACACAGGATGGAAAGGCTAGTCGAGCTCTGTTTCGGGGCCTCTACCAGGGCATTGGCTCGATCATCCTCGTAACATTGCCCTCGTCTGGAGCTTTCTTTACCACATACGAAGCTCTCAAGTACACTTTGAACGATGCTATCCCTCCGAATTCGACGCTCTTCATGCCGCAGCCGGTCATCAACGCAGTCAGCAGTGGCGGTGCAGAGCTTGTCAGTTGTGCCATCCTGACACCGGCCGAAGTCATCAAGCAAAATGCGCAGATGGCAAAGAAGGACATCAAAGGCATCTCACCGACTATGCAGGTACTGAAGGAGTTCAGGAAACACCCATTTCGACTATGGAGTGGTTATACTGCACTGGCTGGGCGCAATCTGCCATTCACCGCGATGCAGTTCCCAGTGTTCGAGCACTTAAAACAGCACTTCATGGAACGGAGGAGGAAAAAGAAGGGCGGGAAAGTGGATGGGATCTTCGAACGAGCATCTATCACGTCCTTGAGCGCGGGTATTGCTGGTAGTGGTGCTGCTTGGATCACCACTCCCATTGATGTTATCAAGACAAGGATGATGCTTGCTGCAGGACAAGCACGCCACCAACCTCAGGAAAGCAAAGACCTCGGCAAGTTCTTGACTGAAGGGCTTGCGAGCAAATCGACCAAGGGCATTTGGGAGACTGCAAAAGAGGTCGCCCAGACTGATGGAATTCGTGGCTTTTTCAGAGGTGCTGCATTGAGAGCTGTTTGGACGGCGCTGGGCAGTGGTCTCTACCTTGGGGTCTACGAGGGCGGTCGGTTCTATCTCGAAGACTCAAGGAAAGCAAAAGAGGAGGACGCTGTGATGGAGAAGGAGAGAGACTGGAGTAAAGTCAAGGTCGGCATAGGCGGCAGCCGATCTCAGGGTAATGTGGTCAGGAAAAGCGGTTGGCAGGACGAGTCTGGCTGAGCTGGAGACGCACTGTCTGCTTGAACGGGTATGATTCATGCTACACCACATCATCCTGGAGACAAGTCTTACCACAGGCAAGCCTAATCGTTGACCGCCTGGAGATCACAGGCTCGTGCCTAGTACTCGGGATTGTAGCGATTCATCGACCACTGCAGGCACTTCAAAAGGGCCTGCATCGGGGTGGCAATATCTTCGCGATTGACTACTCAGGACTTCTCAGCAGTTCCAGATGGCGGGAGATACACAGGCAACAACATTGAGTCCGGAGCATGGTCCGAGACAAGTCAAAATCGCTGCCCAAGCCAGGCACCTCTTCGTATAGACAGAAGTTGGAGCCCCAGGTTAGGGGGTCACCTGAAGGTTGAGTAGTGCGGCTCAGGACCAGAGGGCTACACACGTGGCAGGGTGGTCGTTGACAGAGTATGCAGCGGCGAAGAACCGAGCGTAAGGCGGCAGCTCGAGAACAGATCTAGCGTGTACATCATCAGGATGGAATTGGGTGATGAGGTATTAGCAATCTTATGTACCTGGTTGTCTATGAGTCGTAGCCCCCTGCCTTATTCACGGGGTAATCTCGGCTATGCACACCTGTTTTGTCGCGCATATCCAGAATTGTGTCTTGTTCGCGATTCATCTTCGACGACTACACACGTGGATGAAATGAGCTTATGCGAGGTACCATCCACCCACGCAGCTCTGCAGCTCATAAGCTAGCATGCCTCTCGCTCTATCGCGCCCTCCTCAAGCAGTCCTTACGATTTCACGATGAAAATACGAGTAATACACTCCTGACTCTCGTTCGACATCGTTTCCATTGCGATCAGTGGATCAATTCGCCTAATGTCATCTGCGATGCCTTGAAGAAGGGCCGAAGAGCCCATGCGCTTCTTCAAGAGGCAGTGAGAGGATCGCCGACGGCGCTGGCGCAGCTTACAACCACGCTCGACCAGGTAGCGAAACATGCCTCGCAGACAGCGCACCTGCGCGCGCATCAGAACAGCTTGCGGGGTCCCACCAGTCCAAGCAAAAGGCTTATGATTGCGCATTTCGAGGGACAGAGGAGCAAATACTGGGCGGAGAAGATTCCTAATCCTATCCCTGTGTTCGACCGGCCAGTTCCTAGGGACCTGCTACCGAACCCAGAAAAGCCGCGTCGGGTACCCACACTTACCAACACGCAAGGCATCCCATTTCTCCGCTACAAAGCAGGTGCTCAATCGCCTCGTCTGTCCCGAATTCTTAGGGATTTATACTTGCACGACTTCAAGAGATGGGAAGCAAATACTCGACTGCTAGAGGAGGTAGATCATGCGCGTCTCGAAGACGCTTGGGATAGGATCGTGCAATCTCAAACTGGCTATGCGGATGCGCCAGATGTATTGCACGATGATGGTACATGGGAGACTAAAGGCTGGGCTGAAGATACCAAGGCAGTACTGAAGGAACTGCAGCAGGGTCTCAAGATGACCGGGACCAGAAGGACAGAAACCACGCAGAGAATGTGGAACATTGTGCAGAAGGAGATGCAGCTGGCCGAACAAGAGAAGGCAGAGAGGAAAGCAGCGAGGCTGGCCGAGCGTGAGCAGGAGCAGCAGCAGCAGCAGCAGAGACTTGAAGTTGTAAGTAATGGCTTGGGCTGAAGGAATCATCTGCGCCCGCCAGGCCGTAGCTACAAGGCGCTGTAGAAGCATTAGTCTATCCTCGGCTTTAAACGCGCTGTGGTGAGCCATAATCTTGTGCTCACGTGCTTTGGTACCAAGTACGGCAGAGCGGCTTTTTATTGGCCGCATCCGCTCTGGTCGAGCCCGCATCCTATGACGTTCGACAATCCCCCATGCTTGTTAAAACATGCCGTCTGAGCCAGCTTCGGCCATCAAGCAAGCAAGCGATAAGGAAAAGCGGGAGCACTGACGTCCCCGGAATCGAGCCTACCTAGATAGACAAAATGCTTTTCACCTTCTCGTTTCTTGTTTCCGTCCCTGGTATCCAGCGAAACATAGGTTATCCTGTACTTCCGATCACTACGTGTGCAGCCCGTCAACCTTGGCACGACCTGTCCAAGCCATGGCCTCCGCATTCCTGACCTCTTTCAGCGGGGCGCTGCAGGCTTCGCTTTCCGTCCTGCTTGTTATCTTTTACGGTGTGCTTGCGGCTCAGTTCGGCCTGATCGATAATGCTTCGGCCAAGAAAGTCTCGGCGGTCTCTGTCAAACTGTTCTTACCTTTCCTGCTCATCGCCAAGGTAGGGAAGGAGCTCACTCTACAGAACGCGCTGAACTATGTACCCATTCTTGGTACGTGATTACCTCTGAAGCCACAAGCTTTCGCCTGACTAGCATCTAACATCGCCAAGTGTGGGCCATCTCCTACAATGTGGTCAGCATGGTCATTGGCGTCTTAGCCGTGAAATGGCTGAAGCTACCCGCCTGGGTAACACCTGCAATAACATTCAACAACACTACTTCACTGCCACTACTTCTGATCCAATCCCTCGAGAGTACCGGCATCCTTGACAAGATATTGCGAGATGGCGAGAGCACGAGTGACGCCATCAGCCGGGCACAGAGCTATTTCCTGGTCTGTGCCGTCGTCAGCAATTGTCTCACCTTTGCGCTAGGTCCGAGGCTGCTTGACGAAGGCGAAGAGGATAGTGACGACGAAGGTGACGAAGAGGAACACGGCAAACCGAACGGGCAAGCCAATGGCGATCCAAATCACCACCATCATCAGGAAAACGGCGCGTCAGGCGACAACCAGCCAGAAGAGCCAGAAGAGACCACCTCGCTCCTACCTGACAGGGTGAACGCAGCTCAAGCATATACGGGTACCGTAACCCATGACGCGGCACATAACATCCTGCACATGCACAACATACACCCTTCGCAACTCTCTGACACCACCAAATCAGTCTGGGCCACTCTGTATTCTTTCCTCAATGCACCACTCATCGGCGCTCTGATTGGTCTCGTCATTGGCCTGGTCCCGGCTCTCCACACAGCTTTCTTCGCAGACTCGAGCGAAGGAGGAATCTTCACCGCTTGGCTCACGGCAAGTCTCAAGAACGCAGGAGATTTGTTCGTTAGCTTGCAAATCATCGTCGTCGGCGTGAAGCTATCCAGCTCCCTGCGCAAGATGAAAAGAGGAAGTGTCCACGCTGGAAAGACCCCCTGGAAAGCCGTCCTCTTCGTGTTTGTCATACGATACATTTTCTGGGCCCTGGTCTCTGTTCCAATCATCTACGGGCTGGCTAAGAACACAAACGTACTGGATCAAGATGGGATCCTGTGGTTCAGCATGATGCTCATGCCACTTGGTCCACCCGCGATGAGCCTGATCCCGATGGCCGATGTATCTGGTACGGACGAACGGATCAAGATGGCCGTCGCGAAACTGTTGACTTGGATGTACGCCGCATGTCCCATGCTTGCTGTGGCAGTTGTCTGCGCACTGAATGCTAGCCAGAAGGTGCTAGAAAGCTAGCACGAGACTCTACGTAGCCACGATGGCAGGGAGCAAGGTTCCATGCCATGCAAGATGCGATTCCAGACACGGCGTCTTTTTTCATGTACCAATACGATTTATGATGAGAAGCACCCCCACAGATAAAACGAGTGGGTTTTTCGTGCTCTTATGCCCAAGACTTTACGGTCGTAGAGTCAACTTTATGTCGCCTACGTAAGGAACGAGCTACCAACGGCGCAGCACGTGAAGAAGGCAGGTAGTATCCCACCTCCAGCTGGCGCTGCCTGTTGCGGGTCTCTTTCCCCAAAGCAAGGCAAGTGCGGGTAACAACCTGATGTCAAGGTTTGTAACAGGCACAATCGACAACGTTGCGTGGTAAGAACAGCAATAGCTTTGTATCGCCGGGGAAGCACAGCCGACGGCGTGTACGGGAGAAAGACGCAGCTTACGACCGACGGAGGGGGGTGACTGACTGAAGAGAGTGGCATTCGCGCTCCAGAATTGCGGCCAGGCAGGCAGGTACGAGTCACGACCAGGAACGGGCGATGGAATAGGGAACACAGTCGCGACTGCGGAGTACATACTAGTCTGACTGTACGCATCGAAATGATCGAGAGCGATTGATTTCCTTGAATCTGTGCTGTACTTGGGCAAGTTTTCGTCCAGCTCATCAGAAGGACTGCGCAGTATGATAGCTTTAGGTCGTCTGACACTCCTGATCCGATTTATCTAATGTAACACTCTGGGTATCAAATCTATAGTAGAAAATCATATATCCGCACTGTCAGAGAAAGACCAAGTGGAGCATTGCATCTGTGTGAGCGACAAAGGTGGCGAACAGGTATGAATCAGGTCGTGGTCCCGAACTTAGGCGTCGTGAATCGATGTGACAATTGAGTTCTCGCTCAACTCGTGTCCAAGCTGACCATCAAAGGAGCTCAAAACCTTCTGTTGATTTAGTCAGCAAGCATTTCCTGGACTTCAGCCTCTGTGAACCCCAACAGGTACACTAAATCAAGCATGCTTTCGCCGACATTCAGCCTCGCCGGTGCCTCCATTTGCACCTTCGCTTTAGCTCTCCAAGCCACACCTAGCCCCGCAGTCTTGAGCATTGGAAGGTCATTTGCACCGTCACCAACGGCCATTGTTTGGGCTAGCGGTATGCCTTTGCCTTTAGCAAGACTCATGAGCAGCATCTGCTTGTGCTCCGCGTTGACGATGGGCTGGTCAGGGTCGAGTTCCCCGGTCAAGGTCTTCGTCTCCGGATCGGTAACGAGATGGTTGGCGAACGCGTAATCGAGGCCTAGCTCACCAGCGAGCCACTCAGCGAGTGGCTGAAAACCACCAGATAGCACGGCGAGAGTAAATCCTAACCACTTCAGACATTTACAGAGTTCCCGCGCACCTGGCGTAATTCTGATTTTTGGTCTCAATTGTTCAAAGACATCAGCAGGAACACCTTTCAGTAGTGCAACTCGTGCTTTGAGACTAGCAGAAAAATCGAGCTCGCCATTCATGGCACGCTCTGTTATGGCTGAGACCTGGTCCTTTACTCCTACAAACGCGGCAATCTCGTCTATCACTTCTTGCTGTATGAGTGTGCTGTCCATGTCGAAGACGCAAAGACGTTTGTGACGTCTCTTGATCGAGGATGGCTGGAGTATCACTTCACAGTTCCATTCACGCTCAAACTTGTAGATGCTTTCGTGTTTGGAGAGAAGCTCAAATGGGAGGTATTCTGGGTTTGGAGGTGGTGAAAAAGTGACTTCCATTATGCGTGGTCTTGTGGAGTCTGGTGCCAGACATCGGTGAGTTGAGATTAGCCGCCGTTGGTCGGGTTCATTGTGGATGAGAAGACTATCAAGGGTTGCGAGGAAGTGAGTAAGGCATAGTTGGGAGATGTAAGGGCCATAGATGTGGTCTAATGGCTCAGGCTCTGGGGCTGGAGGTTCAAGAGGATAGTCTGAGATGTTGCTGGTCGGGGCCGAGCCTTCGACAATCGAGGGCGCCGGGATGGTGTCACCAGGCTTCGAAAACGGTGACTGGTCGGGGTGCGGGTGGGGATGTCGTGGTTGTGCCGCATTGTAATAGAGTGTAGCTACAAGCCTCGGGGCCGTCGCGTTGTCTTGTATGCAATTCGTGTGCGATAAAGTGTGCACCGACGCAACATCTTCTGGCATGGGAGAAGGAGCAATAGCACCAACAATGCTCTTTCTCGAAGCTAGGGAGACACTCGAAACAGCGTTACTGCTTATTGTCGCCGGCTGCTCAAGTATGCCATCGATACTTGTCGCAGGGCCCGTCTGAGCCCGGTATTCTAGATGATCATCGAGGTAAGAGGGGCTGCGGCCAAGGGAACCTTTGGCAAAACTCGGTCGTTTTGATTTAGGAGACGCGGCAATATCCATGTTGCTGCTGTGAAGAAGGCCTACTTGCGTGTCGCGCAAGTTGTTGTATCAAGAGAGCTCATGTGCACGACTCATGTGGTGCATGTTACTACAACGTGGTTGTGTGGGGAGGTGGGACTCGGGACCTGCAGCTGCCCTGATGGAAGAGTTCAAATTGGAGCGGATCGGCAGGGACGTTGACAGGGGACAGTTGTCCCTCTACGTCATCCTACAGGCCATTCAAGCACGTACCGAAGGAATGGCACAGATGCAACAGGTACAATCCAATCGCTACAAAAGCTCGCAAGATTGTGTGGAAGCATGCTTCTTCAAGTCTTACCGAGAAGTTCGTTGACAGGTACCAGTCAGCAGAGTTCCCACTATGACATTTCGTTGATTCATACGCGAAGATCTGTAAAAGAGCTACAGGCGCTGGCTCCTGTATGCTGCGGGCAATTCTAGCTTCCGACAAATTTATTGGTGTCTTCATAGTTGCTCTTCTTGCGAGATGCTGTTTACTACAGCGGAAAATCAAAAGTCCGATGCCAGCCTCTAGGATGCAAATCGACAGGAGTATTACTCGAGGAAGAGCCGTATCGTTGATGTAGCTTCAGTCACGACTTGCTTGAGCTGTCGCTTCAGACAGGCACAAAATAGTCATCGGCCATTATGAATCTAGATTTGATGCCTTATCTAATCGTATATACCTGAATTGTGCGTCATTATTGCCTGAGGCATATTTTTGGCGTCCAACACTGCGATCGCTGCCAGCACGATCAGAAATTTCTGTCTACGCACTGGTAATGAGCACTGCCGGTGGCGAAAGAACCGGCATTACGTCGCACGTAACGGTGCCCCAGGCATTAGGCAAGACTCTTCCGACATGAAAACTTTTCAATGGGTACGGTCGCAAAGGACGGCACCGAAATTTGGGTGAAATATGATCTCAACCATGCAAAAGTTGTCCCAGAGTGTCGTCGAGGAAAACACGCATCACAGCTGAGATCACAAACATGCGGTGGAAGCCGGATCCAGTGCTTCTCGCTCCCGATCAATCACGGGCTAGACTTTGACCACAACTTTTCCCGACCATGCTCTGTACCCCCGAAAAAGGTTTAGCTCAAAATTGCGTGATCAGTACCGCACGCAAAATTGGAAGGAGAAACGTCTGGGCGTTCTCGAAGGGCTTGCTCCAGCCGTTCTCGACTGCGACGAGATGACTGGCCGAAGCTGTTCGAGGCTGTCGAGCACGCAATATTCGTCCATGATGATGTTGATTTGTAACCCGAGCCCAGGTAGGTATTCTTCTTCCAGCTCTCTCTCACGTCCCTCTGCTCTGTATATACACACGACCTCCCACTCTGTTAGCCACCTCCACGTTCATTGACCTCATTGATATCTGCAATACCATTACCGCCATGTCTAGATCATCCTCGCCTGGAAATGCAGCATTTCGAAGCTCGCCAATAGATTCCGGCTACGCATCTGTCAGCAGCGATGACGAACAACATCAACAACCACACGAACAAGAAACAGTCATGTTCACCAAGACACACCTTCAATTCTTGAACAGACAACTGCAATTTCTCGAACCTCAAGAGGTGCTGAGATGGTGCATTACATCTCTGCCACAGTTATTTCAGACGACAGCGTTTGGGTTGACAGGCCTTGTAACGCTCGACATGCTCTCCAAGCTCAAGATTCCACGGCCACAGATGGTTGACATGATATTCATCGATACTTTGCACCACTTTAAAGAAACCCTCGACCTGGTGGACAAGATCCGGGATCGATATCCTCTCGTCAACGTACACGTGATCAAGCCTGCCGGTGTGAGTACAGCGGATGAGTTCGCACACAAGTATGGCGAGAAGCTGTGGGAAACCGACGACAGTCGGTATGACTACCTCGTCAAGGTAGAGCCTGCCGAGAGAGCATACCGAGAACTCAATGTCAATGCCGTGTTGACTGGTCGAAGAAGAAGCCAGGGCGGCAAGAGAGGGGACCTGCCTATCATTGAAGTCGACGAAGCTGGCCTGATCAAGATTAATCCTCTTGCGAACTGGACCTTCCAACAAGTCAAGCAGTACATCACTGACAATGATGTGCCATACAACGTACTGCTTGACCGAGGTTACAAGAGTGTCGGTGACTGGCACTCAACCCAACCCGTTGCCGAGGGTGAAGATGAGCGATCAGGTCGATGGAAGGGCCAGCAAAAGACAGAATGCGGTATCCACAACCCGCGTTCCAAGTACGCCCAATTCTTGCTGGAGCAAGAAAAGAAGCGGGAAAGAGAAGCCTTGGAAGAGGCGCTGCACAAAGCGTCTCAGCAGGAACCCACATCATCTTCGTAACAAAAGTCCTCTGTTCTAAGTCATTCCAAGCATAGCGACGGCGTTTCATGGGTCCGATCGGCGTCGACGCGTCGGCAAGGGTTCGTTTATTGTGGATTGCATGCCACTATTCCGGCATGGACATTGCATGAGATATCCGGTGGAGCGGTCAGCATTCAAGTTTGTTGCGATATGTAGCCTCATGAAGATAGCACGAAAACGTGATGTGAAAGCTCAAGCCAAGGAGCTGAGCATGAATCAAATGAAACAAGTCCTCATGATACTACTCCCGTTCGAAGCAGTGTGATGATTCAAGTTGTTGATGAATGTCTTGTCGTTGCATCGCGGTCGTCATCTGTGACGCGCCAAGTAAAAGAGGGGTGCTAGACGTGCGCAACGGCGCGGTGTGCTTGCGTCCTGCTTCTACGCCGCTAATTCCATACTCGACGAGGATTGCACATCTTTTGTTCAATCGCTCGCACGACCGGATTATCGTCAAGTCCATTTCCTTCCGGAGCTGTATCTGCAAGGTACTGTCCCTAAACGAGTAGTACAAGCTCGGAGTGGGTCCGCTTCATCACCATTCATGGAGTCCGTATGCTAATCTTCTACCACTCCCAATGGCTGTTAGGACTCCAACATTATTGCGACATACCGTGCCAGATATTTTTTTCCTGCCCGTTCATAAGTTACGTGTACCGCGGACTCGCCTTTGATAGTTCATTTACGTTGCATATCGGGCTGTTGTTTGTTCTCTCCTACTATAGTCACCTTGCAGCCTGCATTGCAGAGCCTTTCTTTCCTTCTCCGTACCATTTCTTCTCCAGCATGGCTAACCCACCACATGGAGGGATCCTCAAGGATCTCCTAGCTCGAGATGCCCCAAGACACGACGAGCTTGAGAAAGAGTCCGAGACGCTACCGGCCATTGTTCTCAATGAACGACAGCTATGCGATCTCGAACTCATCCTCAACGGCGGTTTCTCCCCACTCGAGGGTTTCATGAACGAGCAGGACTACAACGGAGTCGTCGAGAACCTCAGACTCAAGGATGGTGCTCTGTTCTCCATGCCAATCTGCCTTGATGTCTCGCCCAAGCAAGTCGAGGCTCTTGGCCTGAAGGCCGGCGGTCGAGTCACTCTGCGAGACTTCAGAGACGACTCAAACCTTGCTATCCTTACCATTGACGACATCTACACACCAGACAAGCAAAAGGAAGCGAAAGAGGTGTTTGGTGGTGACCCAGAACACCCTGCTATCAAGTACCTCATGAACCAGACGCAAGAGTTGTACATTGGTGGCAAAGTCGATGCGGTCAACAAGCTTAACCACTACGACTACGTCGCCCTCCGATATACCCCAGCTGAACTGCGGATACACTTCGACAAGCTGGGCTGGACCAAGGTCGTGGCCTTCCAGACTAGGAACCCCATGCACAGAGCTCACAGGGAGTTGACTGTCAGAGCTGCAAGAGATCGACAAGCCAACGTGCTCATCCATCCTGTGGTCGGCTTGACCAAGCCGGGTGACATTGATCACTTCACTCGAGTCCGAGTCTACCAGGCATTGATGCCGCGATACCCCAACGGCATGGCCGTCTTGGGTTTGCTTGGCCTCGCCATGCGAATGGGTGGCCCACGAGAAGCCATCTGGCACGCTATCATCCGCAAGAACCACGGTGCGACACACTTCATCGTTGGACGTGACCATGCTGGCCCAGGCAAGAACAGCAAAGGCGTCGACTTCTACGGACCGTACGATGCGCAGACGGCTATCGAGAAATACAGGAAAGAGCTTGGCATTGAAGTCGTCGAGTTCCAGCAGATGACATATCTCCCAGATGCCGATGAGTACCAGCCAAAGGACCAGGTAGCAGCAGGCACGAAGACCCTCGATATCTCTGGCACCGAACTCCGAAGACGTCTCAAGGTGGGCGCCCCCATCCCGGAGTGGTTCTCTTACCCAGAAGTCGTCAAGGTCTTGCGAGAGTCGAATCCTCCAAGATATAGCCAGGGCTTCACGATCTTCTTGACCGGTCTGTGGAACTCGGGTAAGGACGCCATTGCCCGTGCTCTGCAAGTGACACTCAACCAGCAGGGTGGTCGGTCGGTTTCGCTGCTGCTCGGCGAGACGGTTCGCTCCGAGTTATCGTCCGAGCTCGGCTTCACTCGGGAGGACAGAAACACCAACATTGCCAGAATCGCATTTGTGGCTTCTGAGCTCACCAAAGCGGGCGCTGCAGTCATCGCTGCACCTATTGCACCCTTCGACCAACCGCGAAAGGATGCTCGACACATGGTTGAGCAGTATGGCAGCTTCTTCCTGGTACATGTTGCTACCAGCATAGAGTTTGCCGAGAAGACGGACAAGCGAGGAATCTACAAGAGTGCGCGAGATGGCAAGATCAAGAACTTCACCGGTGTCGACGACCCGTACGAGAAGCCTGCAGATGCTGAGCTCACGGTCGACGTGGAGAAGCAATCTGTCCGATCGATCGTTCACCAGATCGTCCTGATGCTTGAGGCCGGCGGTTACCTTGAGGCTGCTACTTAAATCAGACAACTGCTGCGCTTGGAAATGGTTTTATTTGAATAGATTATGTAGGGATTATATGCTATATGATGACAAGATGGAGAAAAGCACGCAAACGTGTGCCTTCACGACTAAGGTAGATGAAGATAGCACGAATCATACCGCACTTTGAAAGTATTGTTGCCCGTCTTATGAAACACATGCCCGCATTCTCGTGTAAACACAAGGGCTGATCCCTCGCAGTAGGAGCCTGGGGCAGCACCAAGAGTGCGGCAAGCCTCAATGACGCTAAGACGCGACCCACCGCGGTTTCCGTTCGCCGCAGGTGCGATGCGCAATGCTGTTCCTGCCTCGCCTGCCTCGCCTGCGTGTAACAGTGCATGATCATTTCGTTGTTCGACCAAGATTCCTTCACCACTGTCGATATTGTGATCGTTAGCAACTTCTGCACAACCACGGCACTTGATAGAACAATTCAGTTGGCAATAACTCAAGAGATTCACATCAAGGACATCCAGAATGGCGGACAACCCTCTGTTCAAGCCTGAGAAGGACTTTACGAAAGATGCCGACAAGATCATTCCAGAGGCAGAGTCGTTAGCCAAGAAGGATTTACAGCAGGCTGTCGAAAAGCTCACTGCCCTGGAGAAGCAATCTCGGCAGTCCTCAGATCTTGCTACGACGTCGAGGGTATTGACCGCCATCGTCACGATATGCAAGAATGCTGGGGACTGGAGTTACATGAACGAGCAGGTGCTTCTGCTGTCGAAGAAGCATGGCCAGCTCAAACAGGCCATCACCAAGATGGTCCAGGTCGTCTTCAGTTTCCTGGATGAGACACCGAGTGTCGATACTAAGCTGTCCGTCATCGAAACCCTGCGAACGGTGACTGAAGGCAAGGTATGACAGATGATGATCTTCACTTATCTCAGCGCTAATCATGCCCAGATCTTCGTTGAGGTGGAACGAGCACGAGTCACTCGAGTGCTTTCAGACATCAAGAAGTCGCAAGGCGACGTCAAAGCTGCGCGAGACATCCTCTGTGAACTACAAGTCGAGACGTTCGGATCGATGACAAGGCGGGAGAAGACTGAATTTATCTTAGAACAGGTTGCACTTTGCATCGAGTGCGAGGACTGGACGCAGGCCGGCATTCTCAGCAGGAAGATTAGCACGAGGTACTTCGCACGAAAGCCGACGAAGACGTCAGAGCAATTGGAGAAGGAGAAGAAGGAGCGAGAGGAGGCCGAGAAGAAACGAGGACCCGACGAGGTGGCCCCGGAGAAGGAGGACGACGTCACAGATCTAAAGCTCCGCTACTATGAGCAGCAGATCACCCTTGCAAAGCAGGAAGACAAGTATCTTGAGGTCTGCAAGAACTACAGGCAAGTTCTTGATACAGAGTCTGTGGAGAACAATCCGGAGCAATTACGAGCTGTCCTACAACGGGTCATCTATTTCATCCTCCTTGCGCCATACGACAATGAGCAGTCCGACCTGCTGCACCGTATCAACCAAGATTCTCGAAACGAAGACATACCGAAAGACCAAGCACTACTGAAACAATTCACCATCGACGAGCTCATGCGGTGGCCTATGGTTGAAGAACGGTTTGGCAAACATTTGTGTAGCACTGACATCTTCTCCAAGACTCCCAACTCAAAAGACCCCAAGGCAAACACTCGTTACGAAGCCTTGAGACACCGTGTCATAGAACACAACGTCCGAGTCGTGGCCAAGTACTACACAAGAATCACATTCACCAGACTCTGCGAGCTGCTGGATCTGTCGGAAGAAGAGACGGAGAAGTATATCAGTGATCTGGTCACTAAGAAGACTGTCTATGCCAGGATTGATAGACCCGCCAGAGTCGTCAGCTTTGAGGTCAAGAGAGGTCCAGATGAGGTCCTCGATGAGTGGTCGAGCAGCATGAAGGGCCTATTGCAGTTACTAGAAAGAGTCGGTCACTTGATGCAGCGAGAGGAGATGATGGCGAGAATACAGCCTGGAGAGAAGAAGGAGGGCGGCAAAGCGAAAGCATGAGCTTGAAGCAATTGTTACGACCGGATGAGAATCTCGACCAACATCGCTGTGGTTCGATACAACCTATTTTACGAGCGTGGTCTCACCTGAAAGCACGGCGTCTCCTTAAGCTAGACCCCGTGGGGCAACGAGAAACACAATAAGATGTTCGTCGACCCATAGCACGGAGAAATACTCTCAATTCCAAAAGTCGTTTGCCTCGCCGCAGCTGCTTGGCGCAAACTGCCACGAAGGTGATTTGCGTTTTGACGAGTTCACCAAAAGGTCGGACTGACAAAAGCCGCCACCAGAACTAGCTTCGACCAAAGCATATTCACGGCAGCCGCGCTCGCTGACAAGCTCTCAGCGTTTCAGCCTGCAACCTCGCCGTCAGCAAGGCGCTTGTTTAGCGCAGAAACAGAGACGGACGTTGCCCGTTTCCAATGAGTGGACTGAGTGAAGGGGAAACTGATTCGACGGGCAAGAAAACACTGCAGAATGCGGGGCGGTGCGATTGTGGATGGGAGAGCTCTTCGAGTTGGCCGTGGTAGGTAGCCTCATTATTGATCAATCTTTGCAATTGCAGATGGACAGTAAGCATTTTGCGCTAGCACGCATACAGCAGCACCAATCACGTGCAGCGTAGCCATTTTCTGCTCAAGGCTGACCGGCTACAATCTGAAACTCCATCGAGTCCCAGATACGCGCCTACCTCCTACACGCGCAACAACCAATCACAGTGTATATCGCCAACGACGTCGTTTCGACTGGTGGAAGATGCCTCAAGCCTGATACATCCGCAGCATAGTTGTATTTTGATTGGTATTGGAAGTGTCGTGCTTGATGCAGGTGCCGCTTCTAACATCTGTCTTCTCTCAAAATAGGTCCTGGCCAGTACCGCGGCCGCCTACGTCCTACCAAGTGCCACCAATAGCACTACATTGGAGTACTTGGCGGCATCTCATACACGGCCAAGATTGCTATGCCAGGCAAAACTTGTTGCCCGCGGCTCATGACATGTTTCCAAGAGTCTCTGAATGCCATTGATTCTCTATATGACCTTATGCGCCAGACCTCAAGGCGGCCATGACGTGCTGGTAAACATAGTCAATATACAACACGCATCCTTCCTCAATGCCTCTAACCATCACTCTTGTTGCTTTCTACTATTTCCTTTGTGGTTAACGAATTTCCTTCTGTGCTAGCACTTTGCATTTTCGGAGTTATCTATCACATTACTTGGACGCTGGACGCCCAAGCTAGCACTACCGAGGACATCCATCGTCAGCACAGCATACCTAGAGACACAACAAACTCATAATGTCTGCCAATCCCGCCACAAACCAGCCGTTGTACTTTCCACCGCCACCAACATCAGTGGTCAAAGACGCAGATTCCAAAAAGAACCTCAAGTTCAACTTCACCAAATCCAAAGCAAGTAAAGACACAAACGTCACAGTCACGTCTATCGAAGAAGCGCCCAAACCATCTCTCAAGAAGAAAGTCACATCCACCAAGCGAACGCGTCAATGGATCCTACTCAGCCTCTTGATCCTCTCCTTCACCACCATCATCCTCTCCACGATATTCGCTTACTGTGCTGCACTCCCACACTCAGATAACATCGCCACTGCACAAGCTGCGGCTGCTTCTCCAACAGACACTCCAACCACAACCACAAGCACAATCTCCCTCATTAGCGTGGCGGTATCGACAAGCACACCATCAGCAATGCTAACCAGAGACACGCCCCAGTCCACCTCCAACACCAACACCAACACCAACGACCCCAATATCAGCGCAGCCCTAGCCCAAGACGCCTCAGACCAGCAACGCTTCAGCACCCACCGCGCAATGGCCGCCCTAACATTCTACACCGCTACGCTCCCCCTCCTGACCATCCTCCACACCTCGCTCGAACTCCTCACCTCGCTCATCCGCCCCGAAACAACGCAACACACGCGTCTCGGACACGCCCTCCGCTTCCGCGCCCACGCCGGCGCAGACGTCGACGCACACACGCACAGCATGCGCATCGTTTCGCGCCGCCGCATTGGCACGCTCCTCAGCTTCGCCGCCAGCGCGCTGCTCGTCCTCGGCTGGCTGACGATGCAGATGTTCTGGCTGAACTGCGAGATCGCGACGTTCGACGGCCTGCCGGCCGCGGAGCGTGTTTGTCCCGTGCAGATCCGCGGCCATCGCATGGGCGGCGTGAGCGAGCTTAGTGTGGGCAAGGTTGTGTTGGGGTTCGTGGTTGTGGCGGGGTACATTGGGTATTGCGCGTATCTTGTGAGGGTTGTGGGTGTGTTTGAGGGGAGGAGAGGCGCTGGGCTGGGACTGGGACTGGGCTTGGGGAGGCTGAAAGCCGGGTCTGGGTCTAACGGCCGGATGGCGGGGTTCCGACGACGGGCGAGGTTTGCGAGCGCGAATCTGGGGACGGTGAAGGAGGTGGAGGCGGAGGCGGAACGAGAGAGGGATGATGTCGAGAGTGTGGTGATTGTTGTCGAGGATGATAAGGAGACCAGGTAGATTGAAGGGGGGGACTTTTGTTCAGGCTCTACCTTGACGGTACGAGGTACGAGTCTCCTTCCACACTGGTAATGTAAGATAACATAGCGACGGCGTTTCATGGCTTTTGATACCACACCGTACAATCATTGCTCATCCATATTTTTCATGAACGGCTTTCTCTTTGCTTGCTAGCTTTGCACTTTCGCATACTTGTTCGCTCTGACATTATGGGGGCCATTAGCACAGCATGTTCCGATATCTCAAAAGAAATCGCACCTTCCGCTCATCTCAGGAAGGTCGCACATGCACGCCAGACACAATAGACGCTACTAACCCCAAACCCACCATGTATCATGCCTTAGCCAGACGTTTCCCGACGGACGCGCAGTCTTTTTCCGTGCTCAGGGGTATATCCTGGTTGTAAGTGTTGAAGCCGCGAAGACTGTGAGTGGCAGCATGAGTCCCGTGGGAAAGAGTTCCTTCCTTTGAGCTTGGGTCAATCAGATAGACAGCAAGTTGTAGATTAGCAAGAAGGTAAGACGGTTGTTGCGGATCTCGAAGCACTTTTCTTCGACGTTGCGTGGCCCTTCGGTCGCTCAAAAGAATAGTGGGACGATGTCGGACGGGCTATGAATTTAGTACTCGAGTGTCTCGAGTCACATCTGACGTTTCGCAGCGTTGTGTGGCACTAGCAAGATTCAGAGCTCTCTATTGTAAGTTACCTCAAAGTTGACTAGATATGGAGTAGCCTCCGCAAGGTGTTTGAGACACGGTCAGAGCCCAACGTGAAACTCATGTGTTGAAGAGCTCGAACAGGCCCATGTCCTCGTCGCGGTCAGCATCGTACCACGATCTTCTTGCATTGATTTTCTCGATTCTTCGCAAATTGAGTCCTTTTGCTCGACTGTCGACTGGTATTTCTGCCAGGAAGTAGTCCACTGGACATGTGACCTCAATGCCTCGTATCTTAGCCAATCGGCACAATCGATCGTATTCATGCCGCGTGATGTATGCGTGCATCTCTGACTCTCCGTTGGCGTTCGTCGTGCCGTACCAGCATCTGCAAATAGAGCAACTGTCCGCTGGCGGGGCAATCACGAGACCCAGTAATTTGAGGGAAGGCAACCGGGAAGGATTGTCCACCAATGCTCTCATGATACGGACCCAGTAGTCATCGCCGTTTCGCATGATGTGATAGCTGTCGACGTGCAGCCAAAGCTCTTTTAATGAGTTAGGAAGCATTTCACTCACAAGGTGCTCAGGGCGGCGATTAGCCGAGCAATCGCGCTCCTGGTGTTTGCAAGTCTCAATGCCAAGCATGGTATCGGGGTGTACTTGAAATTCTTCCAGCTCCTTGAGGCGTTGAAGGGCACGCCAATCCAAACTATAAGCAGCATCTGGATCGTAGTTCACATGTATATTTAGAATTTTGAGGTGTTTGGAAACCGCTCGAATGACTCCGGACAGCCCATCATCTGTCCCTTTCACCGTGAGCCCGAGAGTAACAAGATTAGGTAGCTTACGCAACAATGAGCTGATCATACGCATAACGGTTGAGCGTTCATCGTGATGAGCTGCGTTACACCCGAGTTCTAGCTCTTGTAGCTGATCGAGCCGAGCGGGGAGGGTATCAATGCTCTGTGTAGAAGCTCCAGCACAGAGTTCAGCTCGTAGTTTTTCGAGTTTATCGTTTCTTAGAAGGACTGTCATCTCGTATGGCCGCAGATGGCGATTATCGATCCATAATGACCTCAACGCGCTACAGTGTATAGCAACGATAGCAATGTTGAGGTTGAGGTTGCCGTGGATTTTGAGATGTAATAGGTTTGGCAGCCGTCGAAGTAAGAGATGTATGACAATGGAGAGTCGGTGGGCTTGATTTGCGATGTTACCCTTGGCCCCCTCAATCCAGCGCCAGGGCACATGAAAATCGGGCGGGACAGCATGGTTGACCAAGTCGAAGGCACCAAGCACTTTCGGTTTTACGGTAGGATCAGATGCATCGTAGGCTTGTTCGAACTCGAACTCGGACGTGGCGAAGCTCAGCACGAGCTCGCGTACATATTGTCCCAGCTCTTCTCGTTCATTGAGAGTCCGGATCAGTTTGAAAGCTCGTAGTCGTCCTATCCAAGCGTCTTGGGACATGAACCTCGAGCCTAGCCATATTGACGAATACAAGACCGGGACAAACACCATGTACGCTTGTCTAGAAACTGAACAGAGTCTAGCAAGCGATGCTTGTGACACGTCGTCCACGCAGTAAGGGTAATGTGAGAGCCATACCTCAGGTGGGATGTCCAGTAAGCCAACTGCCATGTTTTCGAGGTTGTCATCTTCGCTAGATTTTTTAGCGACGAACATGGTACGGGGCGCACTTCTGAGCATCGACCACAAGAAGTGGAGCGGCTCCCCACCTAGTCTGATTGTGAGAAGACCCATGTTTGTGGTGGACGCATACATGATGTACGATCTGCAATACCAATCTGAATGATGTGTCTCGAGGAGATGGGGTACGGGGGTTACTTAAGTGATTCATCCGTTTCCAATCTGGTGTTTGTACGTCAAGTACTTCTCTCTTTCTCTCTCTCTCTCCAAACATGACACAAAGATGCAGAAACACCCTTAAGCTTTGTGAAACAGTAATCATAAACGTGCCGTCTCTTGCCATGGCGAAAACGAAGACTGGAAACGCTGTTCAGGAACGTGCGTAGCTCGCCAGACGGCTGCCAGAGCGTCAAGCCGGGCGTCTGGATGCTCTTAAACTTCTTCATCCGTTCGGTAGCGACCGGCAGCTGAAATGCACCGTTGACGTCTGCTTCCTCTATGAGCTCTACTGACAAGTGTTCACACGTAAACAGACTAAGTAGGATCGCATCTAGCAGATCTGTGGATCGTTGTGGGCATTGTTCGACGGTAAGCAAGTGGAAGACTGAAACTGTCGTTCATCTTTGGCTGTTGGTTCAACATTAGGTGAAACGCTTGCTGGTGCGCCATGCGTCCAAAGAAGCTTCGTCACTTACATGCGCAATCGCGGCAGTCGCAAGATGTTCTGTTTCAATATTTGGGCAGTAACCGTACTCAGTAGGAACCGAGACACAGTGATCCAACTGAGTCGTCGCACCCGAAAAGATGCATCGTCATGCTCTAGCTCCATGATTGCCCTGGGAACCCCCTTGGCAGTCTTCACATTGTATCGACCAACTCCTTCAGTCTGTCTCAAAACGAAAATTTGAACATGGGGCTCAGAAGTGTTCGTGAACTTCGTGGAAGCAATCGTCGTGTTTCGTCACTGGCCTAGAAGTCGTGGCTTTAATCAGGCTGGATGAGCAAACTTGTGATGATCTGTGACCATGCTGGAGGCAATGGCGAGATGTTAAGTGCAGACTTGAATCGAGCAAATCATGTTTCCACTTGTTAGGAGATAATGACGATCTCCGAGCAAAAGGAAAAGCCACTGTACAACTGCCAGAGGAATGGCCAAGACTTTCGGAAGGTGACCTTCGCGTACGAGTTCATGGTATGATTGATTGCATGCTTATGGCTGAGGAGCATTAGATGTAGAGGTTGCTATTGATTTAACATTAAAATAGAGGCACCGCGAAAATGTACAGATTTTTACAGCAAAGTTTAGTATTTACATATCGTCATTCAGTCATCATAATCTACACCGGGATCTATACTAGAATGCTAGCATGTACCGCATGTACCATTACCTAGCTCTATATGACATTCGAGGTGCTTCCGCCAGCACCTGGCTTCTCGCCAGAGGCCTCTTCGTACTCACCCCGACCTTCGTGACCCTTCTCTGCGACACGCGGATCGTGCAACTGTTCAGCCACACCGCCGGAGCCACCACGCTTGGCGTTAGTGTTCTCACTAGGGTTCTCATCTTCCCCTCCCGGAGCGCTCGGCATCTCCCCTTTCTCAGCCTTTGGCATTTCTCCACCGCTTTGACCGTGTTTTGTGTCATTGTATTTGTGGCCATCTGGTGTTAGACCGAAGACAGCTGAGTGCGATCCGTCAACACCAGAGCCAGTGAGCTTGCCTCCCGACTTCTCCGCCATAGATGGGTCTTTGCCTTCTAAGGAGGCATGTTGCACATTGTCATCACCGCTGATGTCCCTGGGTCTGGACTCGCGGCGACTGTGGCTGGACGACTCACGGCGGCCTTGGCTCAGAGACTCGCGCGGTTGCTCCCGTTCGAAGCGCTCTGGTTCGAGACGAGACTCTTGTCTCTCCCCTCTACCCACATCGCCCATTTCCATTCTCTCTCTGTAACCTTGTTCGTAACCGGTAGTTCCACCTGTTCCTTCTGAGACAGGCACACCATAGCCGGTGCTTCCGTAACCGGTGCTGCCGTAACCGGTGCTTCCGTACCCAGTGTTTCCATAACCAGGCTCGCCAAGAGCTCCACCCGCTGGATAAGCAGTTGCAGCTGTCGAGGGGTCGTACGAAGAACCAGTAGTATCATACATACCAGTGGATCCAGAAGTGTAAGGTACGCCTGATGATGTGCAAGTCAGTGCATTATTCTATAAACCTCAAGCAATATTCTATTTACCCTTGGAAAGTCCACTCTCTTCATGGACATGCATACCCTCGTGTTGTTCGGGATGCTCATCTACTGGTTGACGCTCGACTTGAAACTTTGCAGCATACGGTTTTGGGTGGCCTTCATACTCCTCGTGGTGCTTAACACCTCCTTCCAAAGGTGTGCCCATACTTCTCATCTCGTCCAGAGTCTTTGTAGGCAACTGCGACATACCGTGGTGCTCGCTGGGGGCAATGTGCTTCTCGTGGATGGGGACGGTTGTGTGCACAAACTCTGGTTGAACAACCTCCTTGTGGATCACTGGCTGAACAACCTCGTGGACTGACAATTGTTAGTGGAATTACAGCAGATTCAAATGATACCTACCATGGTGGTGGTGGTGCTCCCCTGCTACAGCTTCAACAGCACCAGCAGATGCCGTTGTCTGTTCCATGGCTCGAGTATCCCTGAACTGGGCGAGTTCGGCGGCTTGTCTTTGTCGCTCTTCCTCCTCGTTGCCATGGTAGTACTCGCGTTCGACCTGAGGAGCTGTCTGGTGCATATGCTGCTCAGGCATCACCTCTTTAGCCGCTACTGGCTGAACGGTGGTGTGGTAGTGGTCTTGGTGAATCTCTTTGTCGATGGCCTCGCGGGTCTCCTCATGTCTGTGAGGCTTGATGACCTCTTCGGTCACGGCGGGTTGCACACTGTTGGATCATTAGCTTTGCATCATAGACAGTAAAGCCACGGCACCTACTTCTCGTCAACATCGGTGGTTTGCTTGCCACCTTTGCTGAGGAATGATGATACTGCGCTTCTTGCGTTCTCCATGTTGACTGTTGTTGGTATTGATTCTTGTTTCGGTCGATATTCGTGTGTGGTTTGATAGTGAATAGAACAGGGGAGCTCGTTTTGAATGTATAATAAGACCCTTCACTGTCCCGCCTGACGTCGGCTACTGCGTCATCTTTTTCGAGCTGGTTCATCGGGCTGCTGCGGGGCTGGAGCAGCATGTGGAAGCAAGCAAAACAGACGAACCACTGGCAATCGGTTCCGTCAGAACGAAGAACCATGACCTTGGAGCAATTGCGCGGCTCTGCCGGTTGAGATGTGGCTGATTGTAACCCCCTCCATGTCTTCTTCGAGCAACGCGTATGACAAGCTTCGAGACTTGTGCTCCTCACCCAGGCAATCGATGAATCACAATCCACCAATCTATCGCATGAATAACGCGTTGCATCATATTTGGGAGACAGATCGTCATTGAAGCTTGTTCTCAGCACGATCTCCAGTGACGTTGTCGCACCGAAGTTCACAACAGGAAAATTGATCAAAAGTCGGGCGATTCCAAAATTAAACAAGTCACGTAACATCTCAATGGCGGGGTACTCGTGTAGGACAATAAGAAGGACCGTGATTGGTTTGTGACAAGCATTCACGTGCAAGTCGTACATTCATCGAAGATGCCCGAAGGCTATGCTATGTAGAGACGTGCGTGCGTACACGTCTTTGAGACCAGTTGGTAGACCCAAGAATCGAAAATTGAGGTTTCTGCTAAGATAAACTCTTCTTTAGTCACTGACTACGAGCTTACTAGTTTATCCACGTTGATGTAGCCGAAGCGGTCGGCATCGCAGACTCTGTGCCGGTAACCCTCGTGTATGTTAGGAAGCCGCTTGAGGCACCGGCATTACTGAAATCAGTGCCATTGCCGGCAGGGAAAGATGGAAGGGCGCCTGTCGGCGTGCTTTGCGCGCTACCAGCGCTCGTGGCGACAAAGCCAGTCGGAGTGACCGTGACTGTGCGGTCAACCACAACCGTCTTAGTAGAGACGGCCATGCCACAGTCACCCGAATCTGCGCCTGAGCCTGAGCCTGAATCCGAATCTGAGTCAGCGCTGCTGCTCGAATCGTCCCCGACACTGTCTTCGTTGCTAGATCCGGCTCCGGATTTGGCCTGACTGGCACCAGTGGATGTAGCGAAGGCCTTGCTTGTGTCCAGGACTGAAGTGTTTGCACCGCCCTCATTGTCGTTTGAAGCCGAGTCTGAGTTTGAGTCTGAGCCTGAGCCATAGCCAGAGCCAGAGCCTGATCCAGTGGGTGTGGCAAAAGCTTTGCTTGCGTCCATGACTGGAGTGCCCGCACTACCTGCATTGCCCATCGAGTCTGAACCTGAGCCGGTCGCAACAGCACCGCTGCTGCCAGTGACGCCGACAGTACTATCGGCTTCCTCGGGATACACAGTGATCGTCATCCACGTTGTTGAGGTCGAGGTCACGGTTGAAGTCGCTTCGCCAGTGCCCGATCGCGCAGTAGTAACACGGCCTTCGAAGCCAGTCGGAACAGAGCCTGGGGCAGTCGCAGTCACCGTGTAGGTGATAGTGCTTGTAAGTTGAACAGTAGATGTGATCACGGTTGTTGACTCGCCGATCTTACTCGTGAGAGTCATTGTGCTGTCGAACACCGAAGTTGAAACACCAGTACGGGTAGAAGTAGCTGGGGCAGAAGTGATGTTAACGTTCAAGCCGCCAGTTGGGATTACAGCCGTGGAGCTGCTCTGACTCAACCACTCGGACCATGTACTGTTTGCACCTGGAGCACTGGTTGTGGTCTCTCCAGAGACCTCTGTTGCGCTGGCAGTGGTCCAGACTGCCCACGTGCTGTTGCCACCGTCATCAGAAGTGGTATCAGCTGCAGTGACTGTGCTAGACCCCATTGCAGCAACAGCAGAGTCAGACGACGTGGTTTCTGAGGCCCCCGTCGTTCGAGAAGCCTCAGAGAATCTGGCCATGTCAAGAGGAACAGACGAGGATAGCTCGGCCGTGGTAGTAGGACTGCTATCCTCAGAGGTGGCAGTGGTGATGTAGCTGGAAGATCTTGTCAGATCCAGAACCGACGAAGATGAGGCCTCTGTTGCGTCGGTACTATCGTCGGCATCAGAGGTAGTGGTTGAGGGGCTAGAGGACCTTGTCAGATCCAATGCAGAGGAGGAAGATGCCTCTATAGTCTGTGCAGTAGTGGTCTCAAATGCTGATGCTGTGATATCAGCTGTTGTACTTGCTGCATCCGAGGTCGCGTTTGACCATGGGCCCCAAATGTCCCTCTTCTGCTCCATCAGTGGCTTAGCCTGACACAGAGCCAACGAAGCCGCGAGGACGGCCAAAGACTTGAACTGCATCTTTGCTATGGTGATGTTGTTTGAAGTTTTTGGTCTTGTATCGTTTTGTGATCAAAAAAGGTGCCGGACCGGAATGATAGCGAACTCAATTCGCGTCTTTTCAAAAGAGTGTGTGTAAAAGAATGACTTGTAAAAAAGGAAGGGACTGAATCTACCAAACTGCAGCACCAAAGTTCAAAAGAATGACTATAAGAGAGGGAGAAGGAAGGGAATCCTCAAAGCGATACCTACCATCTTCATTATGAAGTCGACGACGAAGTGCTTGTTCCCTCCGACTCCGAAATTACGGATCGCGAAGTTGTCGGAGCAGGGGTATCAGGTCACCAATGATTCACATTAAATGGTAAGGAGTATAGCATAGTTATTGGCTTGCTGGTGTTTAGTAGTGTGACAAGGGTGGACAGAAAACCTCGGCAGGGGTACGTACCGGGCGGCTTTCTTGCCCACTAGCCTTCTTACGAGGCTAGCTTTTTCACTAGACTCTAGACTGGTTAGCTGTAAGGCTGTACGCTTTGCCGATTGGAGCGCTGTAACACCACAAGGTTTACCTCCCCTGTGTCAGATCTTCCGAACCTTTCATGCAGTGGCGCCCGATGCAAACTCCATTTCCTTTCTGGGTCAGCTTGGTCTCCTCTTATAGATCTCCCAAGATATTCTCGGAACAGCGGACGTCACTTGTACGACATCGCAAGTGCATGCGACTTATGTGACAAGCGAATGCAATCTACCTGGCTGGTCGGATAGTTAATAATCCCATCATCAATGCTGCACTTTCCCGAGACCACGGAATGTCCAAGACCCACCCTTGTTGTTACAGATATCGTTGGAGACAAATGCGGCTGAACGCTTCTTCCTTCAGAGGGTAGCGTGCGTTACAGCCGTTTCAGTAGTGCGAGCACTTCCCTTACGCGAAGGAATGATCCCCCGACCTGCATAGAATTGCCCTGCTTTCCAAGATGTGCTTAGCAGTGTTCGAATCTCGCGTCGGGGCTATCTGGCGATGCGGGCGGGAAGCAAGGGTTTCAAGTCCCGGGGAAAGCTCGTTCGGTAGATAGACGTTGAAGCATAGTATTTGTTCTCTCTTATTGATCATTTGTCTAGGTGACTCCTCCAGCGTTGTCTGTTGAGAGAAGCTCTTAGACCAGCGCATATCGCAGATGTCACGGGATTGCCATCTGTATTGATTACTCCCAGAAAGTCATCGTTACATGGCCAAGATCACTGTACGGGCTCCCAACCTCATGCTAGCAATCTCGGTACTTCATAGTTTGTTAGGACCCACCGCGCTCTTCGTCGTAGAGTAATAATAGACCGTCGTTGCTTACAGCCCCCTCTAGGAAGTCACCGCGCCATAGCCCAGCGCCCATGTATCTGCCCTGACCTGGAGGCATCGAGCTTTGACTAGATAGGCGTTGTCCTCACCTGGTTGCAATTCAGGGACGGCCGCCCCCCCAACCATTGAAGTCTCTACAACGAGCCCACTCTGTTCGGTGAGCGCATTACCACACGGTGTTCCTCGACTGTCTACCGGATGGAAAACACGATCGTGCGATCACGTTATAGCACATTGCCGCTTGAAACGGCACTCCTTTTTCTCTATAAGAGGCGTCACTTTCCAGTACAGAGTAAATGTGCCACAAGCTCTTTTAGCGTCACTCGTATGCGAATGTGTCCAGGGGCCTACAGACTTACTCGGAGAGGCATCGCTCATCAACACCGTTCTTCACAGAGTTCTTCATCACGTTGAGTGAACCATCGGCGCGGATACTTGTAGCATACCCTTCCCAGTCGCCTCAAGGACGCGCGCAGAGAGAAGAGATGAGCAAGATGAAGGTAGTGGTCAAGGCTGCGCTTCCGGTCTTCCGCGACTCCCGGAAAAAGCAAGGTCAACGCTGCACTGCAGTGCCACCACATGACCACTAATAGAACCCTCTTTAGGCTCTGTGTCGACGATGTTTCAGCCTCGACTCATCCCCAATTGTTAGTCCCTGATTTGAAACCTACTACATCAACACAGTTCTCCGTTGCAACATCGTCTAGTAGAGCTGCTTGCGTAAGCAGATCGAGCTGTCCACGTCCTATGCTAAACCAATGAAGCGCCGCTTCCTCGGACGCCTCAATCAGCTGTCATCCCAATTACCAGTTCACCCCCTTCTGCCTCGGCTCCACCGCACCATGGCTTCATCATCAAACATCGAGGAGCTCCAAAAACTCAGGGATCAGTTTGACTCATCTCTCCAGAGCTTTGCCGCGGATTCTTCTTCCACATTCTCAATAATTCATACCGTGCCAGATACTAGCAGCACGCCAAGCTCGACATCCCCCACGTCTGACCTCCGGACACTCTACGTTCTAGACAGTTCCTTCAACCCGCCAACGTACGCGCATCTAACGTTAATACAACGAGCGATACAGAACGACAAAGGCGCTCGTCCATGTAGAGTGTGCTTACTGCTCGCCACTGAAAATGCAGACAAGAAGCCCAAGCCCGCTAGCTTCGAGGATAGGCTCGTGCTCATGAGTCTCATGGCTCAGAATCTGCGCGCTTCGCTTCGGGAGCAGGGGGCTCAGAAGGAAGCAGATGACTTAGCCGTGGACGTGGCTGTCACGAAGAAGCCTTTCTTCATGGATAAAGCCCAGTCTATTGATGGAAGTGGTGTGTATGGGGATGCGCAGCAGGTGCATGTTACGGGATATGACACCATTATTCGTATCTTCAACCCAAAATATTACCCGCAAGACCAGAAGCTGCGTGTGCTGGAGCCATTTCTGTCAAAGCACAGGCTACGAGTCTGCTACAGGGTTGGTGGGGATGGCTCTGGTGGCGGAGATGTAAGTAGGGAAGCGCAAGAAGCGTACGTTGAGGCTATCGGCGATGGGAGCAGAGAGGCTGAAGGCATGAAGAAGGAGTGGAGGAAAATGGTCGAGCTTGTGGACGATGCTGAAAGTGTTGAGGGGGTGAGCAGCACTGAGAGCAGGAAGGCGGCCCAGGAAGGGCGGAAGGGAGACCTTGCGAAACTTGTCGGTGACAACGTTGCTGAGTATGTGATCAGCGAACGGCTGTATGCTGAGCCGGATGCTGTGAAGAAGAGTTATAACTGACATGTTTGACCATCGATGATGAAGCCATGCAGAGCTTGCAAGGGAAGTATCCGCAATATGGCCGTGATACAACGTGGTATCTCGCGAACACGTATTCATGCGTATGACCATCGCACCAAGGTCCGGCAGGTCGCTCTCGCATCGGGACATGGGCTGGCTCCTCACCAAAATTGGTCTGTCATGGAGCTGACCACAGATTGTTTTTGAGTCTCAGGTTGGAGGTCTCAAGACGACGAAGTTCAGAAGCGTAGCGCGTCTGATGAGTCCCGCCAGCCGATGGGCAACCAGACGCGATTTGCAACAGCTACACAGCTCCACCTGAGCAAGGGCGCAGCGCGTGCGACGTCCGACCAATTTAGCAACCACGAACGAGCAAGCCATGGAGCACCGTCACTTAAACGAGGCTGGTTCGTGCCTTGGTGACCTTGACCATTGTCCCCAGAGATCATTTGGCGCCATCGCCTGTAGTCTAAACAGCTATCTAGGTGCGCGTATGCGAATAGAGTGAATGTGCGATCACGAGTCGGAAACATGCCTGGGATGCACGGAGCAATGCTGTCCAATCTGTAGCGAGGACTCTCTGACTGAACCCAAGATGTGACCATCAGCTTCACAAAATTATCGGCCTCGCAGCCAGCATATGCAGAATGGGCAAGAAAGGGAGCTGAATTTATGGATTGCAAAGTCCGCGAACAGGGCTTCAGAATGAGGAGGTTAGCAAATCGTGACGAAACTGATAAAGGTTGTACAAAGTGTAGATTGTACAGAGATGGTTGGCAGCGGACATGTTTTGGTCGCGACCAGTGGGTGACCCCATATACTCTTCATGCACGGCTGCGTATGTATGCCAGTGATTGCAGGTGCTCTTTGAAGTGTCGTTAAGGATCAGCCCACACGATCATCAGGAGGAGATATGCGAATGCGGGTTCTTCCAGCTCCATACCTCCCATAACGCCGGATCTCACAGCTGTGTTCATATTCCCGACCTCTTGTCATCCTCCTTACTTCTGCTTCCGAAGCCATAGGCAAGGCCTCCACCCACGACGTTGGCGAGGGCTAAGCCCATGGTGGCACCTCGTATTAGGCCTCTAGCACCAAATTTATTCATGAAGCCGAGTCTTCTCCTGCCCGCAAGTACTAGATATGACCCTGACAATGCAGCCGTGGTTCCAGCACTGTCGATCTTGTATCCTTGGAGGTTCAGATAACAGGACAGTGCAAGCAGCGGGGGAAAGATCATTGGCACTGTCTGAAACGGTCGCGCATGCTGGGCGAAGATTAGGGTGGCTAGAGCCATAGGCGGCACGGAGGATTCTATCACGAGTGTAAGTAGCCATTCTGTACCTGGTCAACGCGTGTGCGCGATGCGAAGGGAAAGGCTTACCACCCCATCCCTTTGCCTGCTGAACGAACGACTTCGATGGCTCCGGTTTCGACATGGTGCTGTTGTGAAGTGAATGGTTGTTGGCTCATTCTGGTGTCGCGTAGGGGTGGTAGGCGCACTGAGCTGTTCGCGACTTCCATGCTCGACTGAAGTGCGTCATTGTCGGCAGAACTGCTACGAAGGTGGGCCCCGTTCTCCGGACAGCCTAGAAGTGCATTAATGCGCCGCATTGCTTGACCTACAGCCCATGACGGCGCAACACTTTTGGCCGTTCCCCCACAGCGACCACGGTTGCCCGATCTTTCACTCGCCTCGCTGTACATAATCACGGTCAAACGATACGAAGAACCAAATCTAGCGCCGGACCCATATTGACCTTTCGAAAAGTCGAATCCAGAAACCTCTGTCGCCCACCAAGACTTGATCCTCCACCACTGTCGAGGGCGGCATGTCCGCCAAAGCATCTGGCTCGAGCGCCCAACCCAATGGAGACGCCAAACATAGACAGCACACAGACGGCAGCGAGTCGCGCGCATACACTCCTGAACAGAAAGCCGAAGTCACAAGGATACGGAAATGCAGTCCAACGTCTTTCTACGAAATCCTGACGGTGGACAAGACGGCCAGCGATGGACAGATCAAGAAGGCATATCGCAAGATAAGCCTGTTGACGCATCCGGACAAGAATGGCTACCCGGGCGCAGACGAGGCCTTCAAGATGGTATCCAGGGCATTCCAGATACTGTCAGACGCCGACAAGAAAGCCAAGTATGATAGATTTGGTGGGGATCCAGACAGCAGGTTTCCAAGCAGTAGTGCGGCGCCACAGTCGCCCTTTGGCGGCGGTGGGTTCGCGCGACCGCCTGGTGGTGGGATGGGTGGTTTCTACGAGGATGAAATATCGCCGGAGGAGTTGTTCAACCGATTCTTCGGCGGTGGTATGGGCGGCGGCATGGGAGGCTTCCCCTTTGGTGAGAGATGTCCATGCAACGAGTATAAAAAGATATGCTAACATACCCCAGGTGGCGGTCTCGGCGGCAATGGGTTTGTCTTTAACATGGGTGGGGGCCCTGGCTTCCGGGTCCACCAGATGGGCGGAGGCATGCCACGGAGGAGGCCAGCCGCGTCTGGTCAAGCTCAACAACCACAAGGGCTTGCCGCATTCACACAACTCCTACCGCTGCTACTAATATTCATTCTACCATTGCTTTCATCGTTGTTTACAGGAGCCGGCTCAAGCGGGCCCACGATGCGCTTCGATGCGCCAGTCAAGCCATGGACGATGCACCGTACCACGCCCAGCTACAAAGTGGACTACTTCCTCAACCCGAAGGAAGTAGACGGCTACACGGACAAGAAGTTCCGAGCGTTAGACAGAAAGGCCGAGGTGGAGTATGTAACTACGCTGCAGTACCAGTGTGAACGCGAGTCGACCAGGAAGAGGCAGGCGATCAATGACGCAACCGGCTTCTTCTTCACCGACGAGGCGCAATTACGGGCGGCCAGAGCAATGGCCATGCCTGGATGCGAGCGATTAGATGAGTTGAGAGTGCGACGGCAGTATTAGTATTGACAATGTTGTACGGTTGATTTGTCGGCATGCATGGTCTGCAGAGCGGAGGAGTTTGCGGCCAGTTGGTCGTTTGTAGTATATTGGAAGGAGCGATGCATGATTGCACTAAGCGGTTTCGACACCTTCACAAGCAATTGCCTGTTTGCCTGACGCTTCGCTCCACCTGCACCTATTGAACGGAACCTCCGCTGACGCCATTCGTTGTTTCTCCAACTCGGGCCTACCTTAATTGTCAGTCGGTCGGCGCATGCCTCGAGCCCGACTGCACTGTAGTTATTGCCATTTCGAACCACTTGCCACCTTTCTGCACCACTGCCATCCATACAACATGTCTGAGCCCATGTCAGACGCCGAAAAGGTGTGTAAGCTGTCTGTAGGTTGAACTCATCTCACAGTGTCCAGATAAGAAACAAGAGGCTCGCCAAGTTACAGCAGCAGCAGGAACAGGCTCAGGCTCAAGCGGCTTCAGAGGCAGACATCCAGTCCAGTCCCTCTACCGATGAGAAGTCTGCGACGGGAATATCGAGCCACGATGGCGCCTCATCCGTACCCACGCAGACGCCTGTGTCTTCTGGCGCAGGCACTCCCGCCCCGCCACCAGCCACAACCTCGAAGCCCGATGCACCGCGCATCAACATTACCAAGACAATAACGCCACAGAAGCGAGAGATGAACGGCAGGCAACGATCCTCCTCACGGCCATCGTCGCGGCAGGCAGACATTCCGAAGCCATCTGAATCGATAGACCAGTGGGAGGATCGTACGTTGCGGAACATCTTCAGATTCACCTTCGACTCGGCGCAGACCAGAGATCAGAATGGCCATGATCTTTATCCTCTCCCGTCACTGAAAGAAGAGCTAGAAACCGATGGCCAGGGCGTTCAACTAAATACTGGTCTTCTGGAGCAGGCTATCATGGAGGCTGGCGCAAACCTGGGACGAGTCACTCCGCATCATTGGCTATTTGCATGCTGGAAGCGCGTTCAGAGGTTCACTAAAGGCATCAAAGACAGATCACCCGAGAACAAGAAGTGGGAGATTATCTCTGAAGCGAGACGGCTGTGCTTCAACTGGTGCATACTCGCCCTGACCACCCCCGAGGTGTTTGGTGCTGAATACGACGGTGGCAAGGCTTTTGCAGATCACATGTTGATGGATCCAGAAGACGAAGGTGGGATAGATCACGACTTCATCATTGAAGCTACCACGAGATGGGACGACGACGACTCGATCGCCCTAGCCTTTGTGGCAGCCGTCGAGGAGCTGAGCCGGAGACTAGCAGGCATAACCATGGACGGCGAGTATCGGCCGTATGTGGGCATCATGAGACGGCTAGTCGCTTTCAAGCCTGTCGTCAATGCCATCACACAATCTCCCAAATTCTGCGACAAGTCGGTACAAGCAGCACAACTCGAGACACATACCATATTAGGTCCTTACTTTCAGCTTTCGCCCCTGCAAGCTCAGGTTACTAGCCAGTACTTTCCAGGGCCGAAGACGATGGATCAAGGTCGCATACGGAATGCCCAGCAAGCCCTGCAAATGTCTCTCAGAACACATCAGACTGAGCTTTCAGAAATCGTGAAGCCGATGGTCCGCGCATCGGCCGACTCGAAAAATGCAGTGTTGGACTGGTTCGCCCTAGTACTAAACTCGAATCATAAGCGCCAAGCCTTGCAGGTTGACAAGAAGACAGTCTCGTCAGACGGCTTCATGATCAACGTCAACACTTGCCTCGATCAGCTAGCTGAGCCTTTTATTGATGCCACTTTCTCCAAGATCGACCGAGCAGAAATCGACTACCTCAAGAGGAAACCGAGAATCGACATCAAAGAGGAGACTAAAATAAACGCCACCCAAGAAGAGTCGGACAAGTTTTATGCGGAGCAGATGCCTGGTGAGAACAACTTCATCACCGAGATTTTCTTTCTCACTGTGGCCGCTCATCATTATGGCTTGGAGTCCGCTCGTAAGACCTTGAAAGATATGGATCGGGATCTCAAGCATATGGAGAAACAAATAGAGAAGTTCGAGGGCGAGCGACATAAGTGGATTGGAAACCCCGCTCAGCTTCAGATGTTCGAAAATGCTCTTAAGAAGTACAAAGATACACTCGACAAGGGGCTCTCCTACAAGCATGCCATACAAGGTGTCCTCCTGGATGAACAGCAACAAACACGGTCCATGCAGTTTATGCGCTTTACAACAGTCTGGCTCTTACGGCAACTCTCAGGTGGCTCCTTTCCTCAGCAGAAGCTCCAGCTGCCCTTCCCAGATCAGTCGGCTGCTGTCAAGTGCTTACCGGAGTACTTCTTGGATGTAATCTCTGGTAATTTTGGTTTCATCCTGTACAATCTTCCACAGATTGTTTCATCCACACAGTCGGACGAGCTTATCATGCTTTGCATAGCGTTACTAGAGCATTCGGACTTCATTAAGAACCCTTACCTCAAGGGTAGCCTGGTTACAATTCTCTTCAGAGGCACTTGGGCTTATCGGCACGGTGCTCCAGGCATTCTTGCCAACCAATACAACAGCCTACCATTTGCATTAGAGCACTTGTTACACGCCATGATGAAATTCTTCATCGAAGCAGAGTTCATGGGCGGTCATCAACAGTTCTTCGATAAGTTTAACATACGTTTCGAGATATTCCAAATCATCAAATGTATCTGGCCCAACCCTATCTATCGAGAGAAGTTGTTGAAGGAAGCAAAAGGCAACTTGGACTTTTTCGTACGGTTCGTCAATTTACTACTTAACGATGTCACTTTCGTCCTCGATGAGTCCTTTACAGCCTTCCACAGCATACACAGCCTGACAAAAGAATTGGAATCGAGTGGTAACACTATCACTCAGGAACAGAAACAAGAGAAAGAAGAGCAATTGGAGTCCGCAAAGAGTAAAGCAAAGTCGTATATGGGACTTACCAACGAGACGGTACACATGCTCAAGCTATTTACCGAGACTCTGGGTGACGCTTTCACGACACCCGAGGTCGTCCAAAGATTGGCCGATATGTTGGACTATAATCTGGAAGCCATGGTACCGCCCAAATCGTCCTCGTTAAAAGTTGACAACCTCAAGGAGTACAACTTCGACCCTAGATCTTTACTCAGCGAGATTGTGGATGTTTACCTCAATCTCATGAACAAACCGAACTTCGTACTAGCAGTTGCACGTGATGGTCGGTCGTACAAGCCAAGGAACTTCCAGGAAGCCAGGAACATCATGCAGTCGAAGGCCTTGAAGGCGCCCGAAGAAATCGCTAAATGGGATCGACTGCTGCAGAAGTTTGCCAAGACGAAGGAGGAAGACGAAGAGGCAGAAGCCGATCTTGGCGATGTCCCCGATGAGTTCCTGGACCCGCTGATGTTCACAATCATGGAAGACCCCGTGATCTTACCAACAAGCAAGAACATTATCGATCGAAGCACGATTCGGAGCCATCTGCTAAGTGACCCAAATGACCCTTTCAATCGAGTACCGCTCAGCATTGAGGACGTGATACCGGGTAAGTCACCTCTTCCCCTGCATGGTGTAAGAAAATCTGCTAACTGTTGTCCTAGCCACTGAGATGAAAGAACGAATACAGCAGTTCAAGGAGGAGAAGCTTGGCTCGAAAAAGAAAGAGTTCGTTGAGACTGTGCAGACGGTTGATGCTGAGACGGCAGAGAGGGAAGGTGTTGATGTTATGGACACCAGTGCATAAGCAGTCGACGTGTACCAATTGAAATGGGACCACAGGGATCATGAGGTTGGGCAGTGTAAATGAGGTATCATTGAATTCCGCCAATTCTTGGACGAAGCACGATCCAAGTATGGCTAGGTGCAGCGATGCAGGATCTTGATCACTAGACTTTAGAGATGCCATGATCGAAGCCCGCAGCAGATTCGACCATCAAATCATTGCCGGGCAAACATATCCTACCGTAGCTCTGGCACGTACGCTCTGCTGTGCACCATATAAGCATTCAAAGCGCAAACAGTGCGAATGCTCATTCCTGCAGGCTTGACGTCCAACAGGCCCTAGTCGTACACAATGAGACACACGTCATCAGCTGTCCATATCTCTTTACCACGACAAGACGACGAACGTCTTAGCACTCCCATTAGCGGTTCGGGATACCCGGACGTATCATGTCTAGTTTGCCTATCCTTGAGCTGCGAACCTGTGCGTAGCAATTAGTATAACGATTAACAAGAACTGACAAGCTCCACGTGTAATCAGAGAGTTTGATGTGGATTCGTCGTCTGGGTGTTGAACCGGAGGGATGCTTCTGTATGATGCCAATATATCCATTGGAGGCACTAGGCCTGGAGTGGAAAGATTGCCGAGAAGCCTCCTTATATAATCATCCCTTGCGCCCAAGTGATTCTTTCCTGATAATCTATACCAGCCTTCGAAGCGCAGACGTGCTGCCAAAACACTCACGATGGCATCAGCAGACCGAGTAATGAGTGACCTCGAAGCGCGCGCAGTCTCACAATTTGACAGTCTCGTCCAAAAAGGTGAGCTGTTCTATGAACCAACCACCGAGATCAAAATCGAGCAGGAACCCTTCGATGTACGTCCACATCGTCCACTCGGAAAATTTCCCCCTAGCCGCGACAACGGCCTGACAACTGCCCGCTCGCGGCTTCCAGGTCTATTTTCGTGTCTCACCAATAACACAAATTAAACCATTTAACCCCAACGACAAATCCCGGAAACCGGGTTTTTTGGACGATGACCCGGAATTCACGGTCTGTCAGGTCGAGCCGAATCACAAGCTCATTCTGAACAAGTACTGCTGGCTGCGGCCGCAGATGATCCTGCATACCAGGGACTTTCAGGCTCAGACAGACTTTTTGACCGAGGCGGATTTGGAGGCTTCGCTGGATGTGCTGCAGCAGCTTGGGGAGCGGTACATGGTTGTCTTCAACGGCGGGCCGAAAGCGGGCAGTAGCGTTGCGCATAAGCACTTGCAGGTGTTCTTGCGGCCGGAATGGAGGACGATCGCTGATAAGATCGTGGCGGGTGATTCTCAAGGTTCGTCTTGTCATGTCACGTCCGACTGAGACGGAGCCTAAATGTGAGACGGAAAGACTGACACCAGATAGTCTCCCTACCCTTCCAAAACCAATTAACCAAAGTCCCACCTAACATACAAGCACACGAGCTCTTCAGCACCTACCAGACCATGTGTAAAGATCTGCACTTATCCACCGGCGACGCTCATAACATCCTCCTCGTGAAAGAGTGGATGATGGTCATCCCGCGCTCGAAGGGGACGATTCAGGGTGAGATCGCGGACGCACCGCTCCAGGGAGGCGCGAATGCGCTGGTTGGAATGCTCTGGCTAAAGTCGCACGAGCAGCTGGAGAATTGGAAACGGTATGGGCCGATGCGCGTGCTGGCTGAGTTTGGAGTTGGGACAGCAGGTTCTGGTTGAGGGTAATTTAGGAGGTTGAGTGGATGATGTGGGATAGGGCTGTGGAGGTGCTGGCTGGTATAGTGGGTGTTGGTATCACTTCGAGACATTGCAGCACTAACGAGAGCCGAGAGTTCCGTGGTGTCCCTGCGTGCTACGGCCGATACTACGACGAGCATGCTGAAAAGACTGGCTATGGTGTTGTCTCACAAGACTGATACCAGCGAGCAAACGGAGCCCCCTTGGCTAGCCCAACACCATTACTCGTCTCGGTCTTACCCGCTGAACCTCGAACTACTCGCTCGGATAGTGGAGGACACAGACGCGCCAGACTGCGTTCTGTTGGCGGGTCATGCAAAAGATAGTCAGTCTTCCCATCAACTTTCAGAGCAGATCTGCCCGGGACATCTGGAGACACAACAGGCAGTGTGGCCGTTGGATTCCCGCACGCATGGTTCGCACGTTCGCCGTTCAAAGCTACGCAATTTTTGGCGGTAAGACGCAGTGTATCAGCATTATTCAGGCCCTGGTGAAGAACAAGGACAGGTGTGACCACCATACAGGTATCTAGAGCAGAATATAACGCTGGGAAATTAGACGAGGGGGAACGAAGAGATAAAATACTTGTTCTTGTGCCTAGAATGTACTATAATACTGCTATCCTGAAAACTCTCACCGCGATACCAAGCCAACCAACCCGTCCTTCCTCGCATGCGCTGTCTGGGAAGTCGTGCGCGTGTACCGTACCCTCTACTCAGTTTGAACCATATTCCCCAGCGCTCGTGCTACAGCAAGGTTTTCGTACTCGCAGTGTTCACTATGCAGCTTGCGACTTGAAAATCGCCACAAACTGGTTATACTGGTCTGCGGTCAGGTCGTTGTACTGCAGGGCAGCGGAGCCCATTGGGATCGGGTAGGGTCCATTGACAGGGTCGCCGTTGATGACCGTCGCCAGAGTCATGCAGGTAGGTGGGACACCGTCCGCTCGGAGACCTGTTCACCGTTAGCCAGCCAGTCCGTCACACACATACAGTGTACATCGTTAGGATGTGATAAAGGGGCGAAGGGGAACTAACCGTTGTTTCCAATTGGCCCGGAGATGGTGACGGTGGCCGCGGCCAGTTCGGCCTTGCATTGGTCGATGACGAACTGCGGGACGCCGGGCAGAGCGACCTTGCCGTCCCGCTTGACTTTCTCCGTCATCTGCGCGACCCAGCGGCGGGTGTCCTCTTCGAGGAGAAGGTCGTCTTCGACGGACCGCTTGCCGGGCTTACACCATTTCTCGTTGTGGTCGGTGCCGATGTCGTTCTTGTCTTTTGTTGTGCAGACGCCGTAGATGGTGTTTGCGGCCGTGACGACGACGAAGGCGATTGGGAAGCCGATGGCGAGGAACGGAAATGGGCCCGCTGCGGCGTTCTGGATGAAGAAGAGGGCGACGGCGCCAAGGACGACGTGGTGACGCATGTTGGGTGGTGGGTTTGGCTGTGGCTGCTGGTTTTGTGTGGGAGTCGTGGTGGACACTACAGGTGGTATTGCTCTAAGAGGGCCTTGTGCTTTTTCTTGGTCTTGAAGCGTTAGGTCTGCTAGAATAGAAGTCAACTTGACAAGGGAAGATTCAAGGACGTGAGAACCATATTTGGACTGAGGGCTACGGCTCTAGACTGTACACTGGACGCTTTCTCTACCCCGTGACCATAGACAATCAAGGTCGAGCTCCTTCCGTCGCACATAATGCCTCGATCCATGCGTGCGGCATACTGGTGGGTAGAACAGGCGTGAACAGCCTCACGAGGGGAGAGTTGGTCAATCACGTGACGGCGGATGCTTTGTTGCCGAGGCGGCTCTTTGAGAACACAATGATATGAAATGGCCGGATTCTTTGTGCTGCTTGATATTGTTCTCATGTCTGGACAAAGCGGCGTTGATATTGTTCTTATGGCATGATGCTTACCGGACCCTGACTACAATGGTTCAAATGTAGGAGTCAGCTAAGTCCAGTTGGCGGATGACATTAGAGGGTATGCTCACAGAGCTATGAATTTGGATATTGGCTTGTTGTGTCCAGGAAGCATCACTGCCCACGTGTCAGAGGTGCAGAGAGCGAAAGGAAAGATTGCTTTGATTGGGGTGAACGAGACATCGAATTGATATAGAGTCATCATCGCAGCCCCCCAGCGTCTAAGTAAGAGGCAAGAGCTTGATGATGGTCCGTACTCCTTATAAGCGCCAAGCCCATATAAGGATTACCATAACATTAGCGATCAGTGCGATCCGCCTGGACAAGCTATTTCAGGTGCCTGCCACCAACAGCTGCGGTTCAGGCGCTCGATCATGTTCTGTACAATTCACTCCTCGTGTGATCACTAATAGAAGGGCTGAGATACGTGTACAAGTATTGAATGTGATGACAATAGTGAAATGTCACAGTGTCGTGGTTGAGAGATGCAAATTTTGCACAGAATACCTAGGTACAAGACGGCCACTTCGTTCGTCCGGGCGAGGGTAAGAATCATGGTCCACGTAGTTAGCGGAAATCCACCCCGGACACCCAAGCCTCGGTTGAGACGCGAGATTAGTGCAGGATGACATACGATTCCTGACATGTCTTGCATTATTTTCTTTCCGTGTTGTTAATCCAGCCTCGAATGATGCTGCTAAGCTGACCCATCGAGTGCATCATTGACACTCGGCCTTTTCCACACGAATCACCAATCCGGCCTCGGGATTTGCTCGGCTAGTCTAAGTAGATCTTGCTCGCTTCTGTTCCGAACGGCGTGGCCGACTGCTCGGGATTGCGCCTGACAAGTGCTTTTTGTACTTTGTACAAATAAACATGGCTTCGCTGTTGGCGAAGCCGTTGAGAAGCCCTGGTCTTCCGTCTCGTGTTATCACCAAAGCTACAAGTGTGCAAGGACCCAGCTTAAGCGCCGTCAGAGGACTTAGTACCCGTATACCCACTGCTGCTCGTCCGAGCCACCACTGTCGCTTTCCACGGAAACCGAACAGCACAAGGACATACTCGACAGTCGTCGTCCAAGACCGACCTCGAGGACGGACCCGTCGCATAGTCACCACCGTCCTTCTAAGCTTAGGTTCATTTGCCATAGGCGGCTATCTCGCTCTCAGCACTGCACCTCCCTTCCTCATTTCCTTCATCATGGGTTCCATGCCGACAGACGAGGACTCTCTCAAGTATGAGGCACCCGACGAGTGGACAAAAGAGCTAGACGATCACATCAAGAATTGCAAGCTGGCACAGACGTTGCGCGCAGACCCTGTCTTCCGAGAATCGCGACCACACCTCAAGATCCCGACTGAAGTGGCACAGCATAACTTGACTGCTGGTACATTGGCAGGACCCAACATGATTCCTGTGCCGCCATATTACTTCAATCACAAGGACGGCCACAACATGTTCTGCATTTTCTACGTAGGCACGCATGTGAGTGGGCATCCTGGCATAGTACATGGAGGGTTCTTGGCAACAATGCTCGACGAAGGACTGGCGAGATGCGCATTCCCCGCGCTGCCGAACAAGGTTGGTGTGACGGCGCAGTTGAACATCGCCTACAAGAAGCCGACCAAGGCTGGACAATATCTTGTCTTGATCGCGTCAACGGAAAAAGTCGAGGGACGCAAAGCTTGGACGAAAGGGAAGATCGTTCCTCTGGACGAGGTCGACTTCGACGAGAATGGCGCCTTACGGCCGGTCGAGCCCTTGGTGGGCGCTGAAGCGTTGTTCATTGAACCGAAGCATGCGCAGGTAAGAAGCTGAGAAGCAATATCCCCCAGACCCAGCTAACAGCATTCGCAGGTATTGAAGAGCTTGTACAGGCAATCAACGTAGACGATTTGATGATACTACACTTCTGTTGCAAGACGTCCAGGTCAATCTTGGACCGGCATTGTTGGCCTCAAGAGGCGTTGGGATGCACGTAGATAATTAGACTTCGGAGGTGCTTTACGAACTAGAGCCGAAAGCAGACTTCACGTTCTGCTCATGTCATGGCCTGACCTTTCCCACCATGTACGAATAGTCACATATGTTACTGGTTGAGCTCCCCATCTCCGACTGCGTAATGGTGTACCAGCAAGCACAAAACGGCTTAACGCATGCGCCGACACATACATGCCTGGAAACCTTGCGGACCCGCTGCTGTGGTTGCCTCAGGCCAACACGCTGCTGCCAGAGTGATGCAACTCGAATCGGTGCGCATCTGATAGAGCAGGCAGGAACGAGTGCATAGCTCGACTGCCACTTTGGACCAGCACCACACGACTCAATTCGGGAATTTCCGCGACTTCTTGGCCAGTCTCTTTCCTCGACAACACTATCGCCTACCGACTAGATTTCCATAAGCTTGAAAACCGTGCCGTCACTGGCCCAGGATGCCAGACAATACCAAGTACCTGTTCGTTGCGCTGCCTTCTTCGGTCACACCTTCGGGTCACAAAGATGATGCTATAGGCGCTATACAACGAGCCGTCAAGTCGGAAAATGGCCTCGCCTCACAGTTCAGCATCCCAGACTTCAAGGTTGGCACATTGGATGCTCTGATACAGCAGTCCGACGATCTTGGGAGGATCGAAGGAATATGCAAGGGCGTAGTATCCAAGGTTGGGGACACGCTGAAGAACGTGCTCGAGGGAGACGAGGAGAAGATCGTTATGCACAAAAATGTCAACGACAGTACGGCGACAACCAAGTCGAGGAACTACAGGCCAGAGAGCTAACCGCAAGCAGAACCGTTGGAGCAATACCTCAGGACTTTTAACTGGAACAAGGTAAAATACAGGGCAGACAAGCCGATAGCAGAGCTCATGGACCTGCTGCAGAAGGTACCACGCATCGACCTTGCTCCCCTTCACGACTAACGCCTCGCAGGAAGCAAACAGCATAGACTCGGATGTCCGGACCAAGTACAATCAGTACAACTCTCTACGTACCCAATCCCAAAACCTTCAGCGCAGACAGGCCGGCAATCTCTCCACCAAGTCCCTCGTCAGCATCGTCTCACCCGACATGCTCATTTCAGACTCCGAACACCTCGAAACCCACCTCATCGCGGTTCCCAACTCTTCCGTCAAGGACTTCCACAAGTCCTATGAGACAGTCTCGCAGATGGTCGTCCCCCGATCTGCCTTCTTCATACAGAAAGACGACGAGTTCAATCTGTTTGCGGTGACCGTGTTTAAGAAGCACGCTCAGGAGTTTGTGCACAAGTGTAGAGAGAGGAAGTGGATACCGCGGGACTTCAAGTTCAAGGAGGGTGGCAGCGAAGAGGAGCAGAAGGAAATCAAGAAGACAGAGGCTGAGGAGAGGAGGGTATGGGGTGAAACGTTAAGATTGGGGCGCACGGGTTGGAGCGAGGGTATGATGTGCTTAGTACATGTCATCGTGCTGAGGTGCTTCGTCGAGAGCGTGCTACGGTATGGTTTGCCGCCGGACTACGCTACTGCAATGGTCAAGGTAAGTTGTCGAGGGCACGCGAGATGCCGACGAAGCTAACAAGTGGCAGTCCGACACGAAAAAGGCAGCACGGGCAAAACAAGGTCTGGACGCCGAATTTGGCTACCTAGCCGGCAACGCCTTCGGCAGAGACAAGAAGGGCAGAATAAGTAAAGACCAAGGCATGTCACAGAACGACATGATGGGTGGAGATGCAGCCGACTATTGCGCCTATGTTTATTATGAGATCGAAATGGACTGAGTCCTACACCCCAGAGCTGGTGTTAGTCGTGGGCGTCAAGCGGGAATTAAACGCACTCCTAGATCTGTAGCATGTTTGATCGCAAGCATGCTTACTGCAATGAACATTCGTAGCGTCGTTTTGCCGCAGAGCTGGTGAATAGCAAAACAACCTCACCTACCGCCTGCTCACTTCCTCATTGGCGTACTTCTCTCGTAGTCCGCGTCACAGTATGTCAATCCTCGAGTGGCTATGCTTTCCAAGATCGTAGTCTTCCCAATGCTCTCTACCAACAACTCCACAAACGCAGCTAATCCCCGAAGCCCGATATCACGAAGGTGAGGCTTTACTAAAGTGTGCTACGCACCAGCGCTGAGGTTCCTCCCACAACTGCTTCTCGCGACACAACGACAGCGTACGATTATCTTATCGCCAAAGGTTGTCGATTGTTTCACTTGGCGCAGATCACGGTTGATGCGAGAGCACGTACTCCGCCTTTCGCTTCGCGGTGTCATCCTCAAAAGTCGAGCTGGTGAGGATTGGCTATTACAATTGGATGGTCAGGTTCATACCGGCTTGGCTCGGCTCGGATTGGTTCGGGCTGGCTTCATCCTCCTTGTCCCTTTTGATGTTGGACCTGCGATTGACTCTGCCGCTGTCCGTCGTAGAGGCCTGAGTAGTACCCTGCCCAGTAATACGCCATTTTGATGTTTTCGAGAGTCTGGTCTGCGGTAGTGCTTGTGGCTGTGGTGGGCGCTGATGTTGATGGCTGCGTTGGCGCGGACGCGACTGCTGCTAGGTCAGGACCGGCATGTGCGACGCTCGTCCCGCCCTGGGCCGCATCCAATGGCGGTAATGGAGGCCCTATCGCGCGTACTGCGTCGGCGTCGGGCATAGACTCGTTTGGGCCTTGTCTGGTGGGGTCATCGACACCGACGTCGTTCCTATCGTCGTCGATCTCGCCTTCGTCGGCACTCTCCTGGTCCAGCTCGACGTTGCTCTCGACTCCGTCGCGCGATACATCGACCTGCTGCCTATCCCCGCGAGCCTTCTCCTCATCGAGCTCCGCTTGCCGCAGCACCTCGTCTACATCCTCACCGCGCGCGTGGATGGAGTGGTAGTACTCGTATTCTGCGAGTGCGTCATTCCAGGAGCGGACTAGAGCTGAGTCATCCCAGATCTCCTCGTGGGAGAGGTTGTCGGTGCCGTTGGTTGTTGGGTGGTGGTGATGGGTTTTTTGCTTTTTGGACTTGGATTTGGATTTGGGCATTAGAGCAGTGCTGAGCTGAGCTGAGCAGTGATTCGGGTTGCCGCGAGGTTGTTAGTGGGTGGGCCGCGATACTTGGAGGCTTGCTACGGCTGGAGACAGTCGAGTGTATGCGATTGGTGTGCGTGGTAACAGATATGCTGATGTAATTATGGTGAGTGCTTCATGTACCAAGTACCAATGCGAAGGTGACCCCAAGTCGGCAGAGGTTTGGCGCTAGAGGCGGGTGATCGACGACACTAAGTCAGCTCCCTGGACTGGTCCACTAAAGCTTCCGTCAGAATCGGTTAACTAGTACTGCCGACCTACAGTATGGTGGCTGGGCCATGGAGATAGTACCGCTCCTTACCACCAGGACTTTGGGGACTTGCCAGCCGTGAGCAGGCTTATCATTAGTATAGCACATTGATCGGACGGCCACTATGATCGCGAAGCTAACCAGCAAGCATTGAAAAGAGGAGCAGCAGACGTGGTCCGACTACATACAAGTATAGGGGTCATGATACATCCTGGACTGTGGCTTTTAGTTGGTAGGTGGGATCATCACTCGAGAGTCCCTGCACAACGGTTGACTTACTGTCTCACTTCTTACGGCGAGCAGTGAATGAAAAGCCGACCAAGCATTGGGAGCTCGTAACCCAGCGGCTATGCCGGTACCCTTTGCTTCCAGAATGAGAAGATGTGCTCGGACATCCGGCTCACCACAATATCAAGGTATCATGTCGAAGACGTAAACATGATTGGACATTCTGTGTGGATCCGCCAGGTCTTGTGCATCCAATGTTCTTATATCTGATAGCCCGATTTCGACCCCGGCCAGGCGTAGAAGCAGTGAACATGCGTGGCATCATTGCCCTCAATGCTAGAGATCTAAGCTTCGTATCTGGAGTCTTGACAGTTGCTTGTGGAAAACCCAGGAAGATTCACGAAAGGCAATCTCGGTTATGAGATTTTGGGCGCAAAGGTAGGGTACGAGCTCGAAACCTCACTGTCTGAGTGATGATAAGGCTTGAGTGAAAGAGCATGGCGACACAGCTAGTACTCGGTAGCTCTGGTGACTCCACATTGGGTTCGTTGAGCACTTGGAAACAGCCATGGCGTTGAACCTCTTGCTTTCATTTCCTTCATTCCACGTGTTGTGACTTGGCTGCTGGGGCGGGACTGCCGTATGCTCTCGACCTGCGCTGTTCGACACCCCAGTTCTTCTTGCTCGCGCCCCTCGAAAACTAACGCCGGACTGATGCTTAGAACCTCACAATAGAGAGAACAATACCTGCATCTCTTACTCGCCGATTCCAGAACAACTCAAATCAGACTTCTACGCAATACTCTCGAGGACGAAGCCTGTTAGCATGGATTTCATCATCGACGACAATGATCTCACAGACGAAGCCACTGCTCAAAAACTGATAGCCGCTTACGGCGGAGCCACTTCAATGTCGATGGAAGCGATCGCAGCGCTATCGACCCCAACCAGTAAACCCTCAATCTTTATGCTTCCTCCAGAAATCAGATTCATGGTCTGGAAGCACTTCTTCCGCGGTCTAGTCGTCTATGTTTGCCTAAATCCTGGCAAGACTTATCGAAGCAACAACCACTTCTTCCTTGAGTCGGTAGGCCACCGCACGGCTGGTTACTCACCTCATCCACTATATTACACCAATCGACGGATTCGATTAGAGATCAACGATATGCTCTGGCGGCTTGCCAAGTTCAAACTGACCGATCGCATCTGGAATCGTCCATCACCGCAACGGCCTTTACCAATATCCCTCACCTCTCGTGGCCGCTACTTGGAGCTTCGTGGGAGAGACTATGAAGACATCCTCAACGATATAAAGCATCCATTCCTGAATGATCTGGAGGAACCCGAGACCCCACCGCATATCCACATCACCGGTTATGACAGCTTGATGCATCTGAAGCTTACCCAACATCTCGGCACGATGGCTGATGGAGCTAGTATGGAGTGGTTAGAGGGCCCAACTCTAGTTTGCCTCATATATTTCCAAAAGCCATTCCTGCTCGAGCTGGCTATACTTGGCCATGACAGAGTGGAGGGTGTTCAGATGACTGCAACTTACTCATCCGATTCTGGTTTGGAGTTTGAATATGTCGCAGGACTGGATAAGCACAAGAAATGGGAAGAAGAAATACGGACGGCTTTAAGACTGTGTCCTGATGACATCGAATGGGTTCTGCAGACAGATCAAGAGGATGGACACATGGTCTGCAACCAGGATTACCACAAGGTCCAGAAGCTTATCTCGAGCGAGCGGCTTCCGGCATTCAAAGAAGCCTGGGAAAAACATTTCGCGATGGGTTTCTGACTCCTCACTGCGTCGACCACTATTTCTTCCCCCGACTCCCTGCGCCATTGCCTCCTCGCCAAGCTCATGTTGTCTAAATCTTGTGTTCTGGGGGCCAGACAAGCAGTCATGATAGGGTCAAGGCATTCTGTGCTATTCAAGCTTACCAGAGCATGGTGGAAATTCAGAGCGAGCTGATCCATGTGCTCCCTCACCAGTGAGACTTCTACATGGTCTCATTTCTCATTTTCGCCATCAAGGCATTGTTCAATATCTGAAAGGGACTCGCTCCAGGAGCTACGATCTACCGAGAAGAAGTCAGTAATTCAAGCTTGCCGTAGCTCCAGGCACCTTTGCCCCCAGTCTCCCTGGTACTTCCTTGATATCGTTGTGTGTCCCCATCCTATCCGCATCGCGCGCTACCCGAAAGAGAGGTGTGGCAAAGGGTATGTGATCAAAGATGAGTCTCAACGCTGCTGGTACTCCTGTGCTCTCACCTTTGTGGGCTCGACGCAGAATTATGCTAAAACATTATGGCAGGTTGTAGTATGGCAATGCGGCGATGTAAGTCTCCGCATTTCTTAGCGTGTTCCGACGCGTCTGTCAGTGCCTTGTCTTCACGCTGACGTGGCCCATTCGAACCAGGAGCTATCTCGGAAACTACTGTCAATTTACGCGACATAGGAAGCTGGAAGGATTGGAGTGCCAATTGTTTAAAAACTTACCGAGCTGACGCTGCTGAAGTCTTTGATGAATAATTGCTCCCGAACCATGGCACCGAACTCCTGCCAGCTGAACACAAGCCTTGCATGAACTAGGAAGGCAATGCTCTTGCTAACCCAAGGGTCACCTTCCCCGCGATGTCCGCTTCCCAACCCACAAACCTGCACCTCTGCTTGCGCTCCCTTCAGAACTCGAACTTATGATATGGAAGATGATCTTCGCTGATACGAAAAAACTGGTCCACTATCGCCAAACCAGAGGCTTTTGTGTGACTGCATGAATCCATAGTGTTCTGTTGCTCACAACGTGTGCTCAGATGATGGTCCAGCTCGACCTGACCCTCTGTTCTAGGTCAACAGGCAGATCTACTGAAACGATCGAACCCTTCCAAGAAAACCGACAGCTTGAATATGATGCTTTCGTGGGCTGATTACTGAGGGGACCAGTTTTAGAAGGAACTCCATGGTGCTTTGTGATGAACAAACAGCTGGATAGGAGCTAACTATGTCACCCCCGAGAGGACCACTTCGTCATCTCCTGAATCTGGAGGGCGGAGCTTCTTCCATCGCTGTTGTTTTTGAGGTACATTTTTCCAGATCTACGAGCTAACGCGTGGGAAAACTCCAATCGAGTAAGCGGCCTCTTGAACATGGACTTTCTACGCTCGTGCTCGAGCTCCAGATCTACCAGAATCTCACGGTCATTGTGTCTGTTGTCGAGGCCCGTCTTCTTTGGATCCGTTTGAATGACAATAACAACATACGGCATGTGAAAGTGAAACAACTTCCGCCACGTGAAGGTTGGAGACCAAACAACGCCAGAGACGCAGCAGTTTGTGTCACCACTAATCGCAATATCACGCCTGTACGCTGACACATTTCAGATCGGTTATAACCTATGTCCTAAACCACCAGATCCAACACGACCCTCATCACGCCTGATATGTCTTCTGCAAGTACTTCGAACTATCGGCTCGAGAACGACGCGTTATCGAGGCCTACGTTGGCCAATCTCCCACAGGAATTGCGCCTGTTGATCTGGGAACAAGTATTCAAAGAGACAATTGTCAGAGTCAAGACACACCCAAGCGAACAGGGCAAGGCATGCATTGTGCAAACTCCCCACTCAAACCCTAGCCTCTCTCCCCATCCGCTCTGTCACGTGGATCGACAGACCTACCAAGAAGCCATCGATCTCTTCTACAAGCATACCACTTTCATGGTTGACATCAAAGCTGTTCCTGTTCTATGTAGGCAGTCCATTGCTACAACGTACTCAAACAGCTGACATGATTCTAGTGTCGAGCATTATTGCTGCCAAGGTCCGAAACCTTTCGATAACGGCATTTGCATACTGGTGTTACTTCGATCGTACATGTTTCAGCGACAATCGAAACCCGGCGTCTGTGTATGACATTCCTCTCCCGAATCTCGAACACCTCCGACTAGATTGGACTCCTCAGCGACATATTGACGCATTTGGTTCATCGGTTACTATGGACAGCATCCAAACACAGTGCTTAGTTCGCCTGATCAACGCGCGAAAGACCTTCGACCTCGAGATCCAAATTCAGGTGCAAGAATACACGCCACTGAACACCCCCGAACCCCGTATTACCACAGTATTCGCCGCGACCCATACCTTCAAGACCGGGCTGGTGTCCAAGTACGCGACCGATGATGAGATGATGGAAGCGTGTAAAAATGGAATTTGCGACGTGCTGGGTCTCGACAGGCCAGCGCCTAAGCCATGTCCTGCGTGATGCTGATGATAATGCGTCAAAAATGGGAGAGACTAAACATGTCCTGGAAGGACTTGTTGGATCAGGAAGAATGCTCTCGGCACCCTTCCCAACCTGTGAGATCGGGGGACAAGGAGTTGTTTGGATATGCCAGATCCTTAGACAAGGCATGCTGGCTAGCAGATTCAGGTTCAGATTCAGGCATGTTCACCGGTGGTACAGGTCCAAGATAGAAGCATATCCAGACGTGGGTCTACGAGGGCTTGATGCTGGAAGTAGAATGAAAGAACACGAAGGTACCTAACGGCCAGCGCTTCCCATACCATGACAGTTCTTATTGAAATACTGTATTGCAACACCACACAACACCATATCGCACCGCATCGCCTGGGGAACGATGAATTGATTCGTTCTACTGGCAAATCACGCATTCAAGCCGGACAAACTCATTCGTTCTGGGACGCACGAAAGAGCAGTCGAACGTAGCTAGTCGTCGCTAAGCCACTGCAGCATACCTACCTTATGTCATTCAACACGACATGATCACTAACGCTCGGAGAAGCACTCACCACGAGAACAGCGCGTCTGGTTTGGAACGGGCTCCATACCTTGCTTGCTCGAGGAACCTTCACACCAACACCGAGGCCACGCCAAAGCTCGCAAGCCATTCGCCAGACTTCCTTCCGTCTGCCTATATGCTTGCCGATTTGAATGCCATCGACATCATATCAGCAGTGGCTCGTCCTCGAAGATCAATCGTGAACGCGTGGTCAAGAGTTACTTTCATGACTACAATGATATGAATGCCAACGAGACACGTGGGACCAGTCAAGCGAAATCCGCTAGCGGCAGATCAGAATGAAGAAGGATTGGGAGCAGGTGAGATGCTCTCGTATCAAGCTATGTTGAAGGGACCTGAGAAGTACATTCTGAAGTCGAGCCCACAAATCTCAGGTACCAATATGCATTTCCCCTGATTACCACATCTACCTTAACACCAAGCTCCTGCGCTGGCAGATGCTCACTGGATACTGAAACAAACAGTGAACATAAGCTGATGCTAACCAAATAACACACTTTGTCTGGAAGGACGACAACTCTTAATCACTATCACTATCAGCCCAATCAGAAGCCGAGACCTTCTGCGTCGATGCAGCCTTGATCGCCGCAGTGGTCGGCACGATCTGCTGGCCGCTTCGTATGCTCGTTGCTGGTGATTTGCCCATTCTGGTCTCGTTTGCTTTCATTGAGTTGCCTCTGTTGGCCACGTTTGTGCTTGTCGCTATGCGTCCGTTTGTCGCAGGCAGGCCAGGTGGAGGATTCGGTGTCGCTGACTTCGAGACTGGCTGTGTAGGCGGTTTCGATGAGGGTACATCAGGAAGCTCAGGCGTATGATCGCTTTCCTCAGCAGAACCGTCGTCAATATCATCAATGTCATCGATGTCCATGTCAATAGCAGCCATCTTTGCGCGTCGATTCGCTTTTGCTTGAGCCTCAAAGGCAGCCTTATATGCAGCTGCGCTTTGCCGGTGCGCTGCTGAATTTGCTGTACTTGGTCGACTCCCGTTCGGGCTTGATGTAGCAGGCAATGACTTCCGGAGGCTCGAGACCTGAGGACTCGATCGGACCCCGTTTGCCAGACTCGCTACCACAGCTGATGTTGTTAGAGCAGGGCGTTTGCCTGTCCCTTGAGCTCGCGGCGTGGCATCCCTCTCCTCCTCCTCCTCCTCCCCTTCTTCTTCCTCCTCGCTTCCCTTCTCTGGATCATCGTCTATGATCTTAATGCTATCAACAACATTGGCCCCCTCCATCGTGGCAAGCTTAGATTTCGGCACGACGATCTCATTGAAGTCGTTCTCGTCGGGTTCGGCGTAAGTGACATTATGCAATCTCGTGGCTCTGCGCTCAATGTTTGCGTCTGGTGGCGGTAGCACAGTTCCGTCTGCAGGAACCTTCCTACGGTCCCTCGACCTACTTGGTGCATACTCGGTGTCGACATCAACTGGAGGGAGCCGCTCTTCTCTGCGGACTTTCTTGGCCGGAGGCTGGCCGTCCTCACTGGGATAAATATTCAAGGCCTGCAGATCGGAACTCACTACGGGGGCGGGCGCGACAACACCGTTGAGTGCGCTTTGAGCAATGCCAGCCATTTTGTCGATTTCTTGCAACTTGTCCTTGCTGATGGCAAGCCGCACGACAAGCGATTGTCTCTGCTTCTTTGAGGCGGACTTCTTCTTATATTGTTGCTTGAACTGGAAGGGTCGATCACCTTCGTCGACTTTTCTCTTCCTCTTTCTTTCCACCATCTCGATCTTGCTCGGCGAAGGCGGTTCAGCTTCTTGATAGGGCAACTCGTCTGCAGCTTCTTGATAACCTTCCACGGGCACTGGTGGTATCTGACCCATGACCGGATCTGGGTAAGTGAATGTGATCATATCCGTGGGGTCATATGCGTGCTGCGGATCTTGTATAATTCCACGTTCGGGTAGAGCGTACTGAGGATCATGTTCCGGCTCCTCAACGGCTCCGATTCGTGCTGTGACCTCTTCCGGATTCTCGTTAATCTCGTCCTCATCTTGTGATTCTGCATTGGTTGCATTATTGACAGCTGCCCAACCTGAGCCTAGCGCAGGATCAATAGGAATGCCTTCCTGTTCTGCGAGTCTAAGAATTCCGTCCTCGATGTCTGGTGCTTCGTCCTCGTTGACGTAGTTATCGCCGAGTTCTGGATCCTTGTTCATCGCGGCGTTCGCTTCTCGACGACGCTTCTGCATCCTCCGTGTATCTTGAGCATCGTAGTCATCGTCTGCCTTCTGTATCCATTGAATGTTAGATGCGCTGAAGTCCACAAGGCTTTCGACCGATCGTGGATCTGCGACTGCTTTGGTGTTGTGGCCTAGTAGAGTTCCCTTCGGGGTGTACCTCTTAAAGCCCGGCTTTTTACGGCAAGTCCGACAGCCGCAGATGTTGCGACAAGACGGACACTCCCATTCAGGATCAGCAAGAATGTCTTGAGGCATCATGTCGTATGCTCTAAAAAGCAGCCCGTAGCAGTAGTTCTTCTGGCACTTGGTGCAATGGGCCTGTTTCCACTGAGGCTCCCAGTAGCAGTCTACGTGACATCGGGCATGATCGCGCATGAATTTCTCAGACTTCTTTTTGACTTTTCTCTTTTTGACGTTGCCGAACTCATCAACCTGAACATCCTCTTCCACTTCTGGCTCTGGTGCAGGAGCTGGCTTTCGGATGTCGCGCCACGGCCGCTTGAGCAGTTCGGTTTGACATATCTGAGCTGTAGTCCTTCGCTTGCCACGCCGGTCCAATTCATGCTTTAGCGATTTTGGAGTCTTGTCAGTGACTTGTCCTTCATGCTGAATGATCAGATGTCGCCATTGCTCGTGTTTCTGCATAAGCTCACCCCAGTTCCACTGTTCAGCCCATTTCAGCTTCGAGATACAAGCGCAGCTTCTACCCATAGCATAGCACTCAAGACACACATCGTACGTGTCCTGTTCGCCATTAGGCAGATCTCCGACACAAGAAGGGCATGTGAGGAAACGATTGAAGATGTTGCATCGGCAGTATGAACAGGTAATATTGCTGTCAAATGGGATCATCTCTACCTTCTTCTCTACACGGTCTGAATAGAAGCTCTCGTCGACCAAGACGCGGGTGAAGAGAGCATGAAGACGTTTGAAATCCTTCTGCAGCTGACGTAGCTGTGTGTCTGCTTTTTTCAACTTCTTCGAGTCTGGGTTCTTTTGTCTGTGCTTGTCAGCCTGTTGTAGAAGTTTGGCGTATTTTTGCAAGGTGTAGTATATGATGGCCTTATTCTTGTACTGCTCATCTCTGCACACCATGCGAGCTTTGAAGAGAGCCTCGTTCATGGCCATTTCTAACGTCTCGACTGTAGTCCTATTCCAGGCAACCTTCATCGTTCTTGTTCCCCTGTTCCACACCTGATGTGGAGCTAAAGGTGGAATTAGGATGAAATCACCGGGCCTCTGATCGACCACGTATGTCTTGAAAGGCGCGTTTTTCCAAGCATTGACCTGGGCAAAGTGCTTCTCAACCTCGATGTCATGGCCGAGGCGGGAGAGCCAGTATTCGGAGACAACCTCCCGCTCCTTCGTCTCCGTCATGAACCAGATGGACGAGCCGGGCTTCGATGGCTTCCCATCTTCCGTAGTGCCAGTCGAGGCCTCAACCATTATGTTCTGGCCCAAGGAGGCGCACATTTCTCGATGTGCAGGTGTGTATGTCCCTTCGTGGCCAATATAGCACATCAAGTTCTCAGCCCGCATCTCTTTTGGCAAACTGCTCATCAGATCACCTGCTTTCGCAATGCCTCTGCCACGTCTGGTTCCGTTGCCACTTGGATCCGGCTCTTCCACAGCACCGAGGCCGCCAAGCTCGCCAGTGCTCTCATTGAGGTAGAACAGGACAGGTGGGATGTGCTCTGCAGTCCGCTCCTGCCACATCGGTGGGCAATCAATATCCTTTAGGTACATTCGCTGGCGTTCTGGATCTTTGTAATTATGCGGCGTCCACTGGTTCGTAAGTAAAGCCATGTGCTTGAGGTAGTGGCCAATGGACATAGGCACGTTGATCTGCTTGGTCAAGTCTCTTGCGTCGACGACGTTGGAGCCGCAGTTGTCCCGTAGCCATTGAATAGCGAAGATCCATCTGTCGAGCCTTGACTCGTAACCTTCAATGACCAATGGCTTGCCTCCCAGGATAACGTGCATTAGCACAAGTCGTTCGAAGGAAGCGAGGCCATGGTGCTCGATCATGTCTGAATGAATGCGCACGGCATATTCGAAATTGGGCGTGGACTCGACCAACCCTTTCAGGTCGAAGTCAGGAGAGATTGGTTCGAAGGCGGCGCACGGCCTCGTCGACGGCATCGCGAAGTACGTTGGTGGGTGCCACGAAAGGTTGCGACGAACAGGCTGAGCGTATGTCTGACTGCCTCATGGCATAACTACTTTGCCCGCAGTAGCGGACGCGGCTAGGATCGTACAGATCCAAGCAACGGGAGGGACTGTCAGAGTAAGTTTATGCGGTATTGTCAGAGTCTTGCGCAGACCAGACAAACGCAACCACAACTGGAACGTTGTAAGTGGGAAAGTCGCTCGGTAAATAAGTGGAAGGTGCTTTACACGATTCACGCGACGGCAGTCGCGGTCTTGCAATCGGCCCTTCACCGCTTCACAGCCTCGCGTTTGGCCCCAGCCTTGCACTCACCGTCCTCTGCACCAGGCCATTGCATGACAGGACGGTCAACTCCTTCACAGCTGTCGCGAGATCCTGTAGTATTGTGGAAACAATAGAACATCCCAAGCTGATCAAGTTTACTTCGCGAACAGGAAGGTGGAAGCAGGGAAGTGCAAAGACTTAGAAGCGCATTGAGCTTCATGCTTGCCGGTCATCATGGCTGGCAGTTCGCACGACTGGCCCAACGCTCGAGGTCGACGTTCACCGCCGTGAAGCGTGTAAGGGCGACAACGCACAAATTTGATTCGGGACAATTGCATTGCGTGGAGGACAATTCTCGCTCGGTATTATTGACGGTTCGTGCTTTCTCAAGCCAGTCGAGACGCCAGCTACGCTCAGCTACGGCAGTGCCGAACGCACAACAGATCGACTCTCCGACCATCTACACCCCACCTACCACTGGCCTCATCTCTAAACTACCTCTATCATGGCAGCCGTATGCCGAGCTCATCCGGCTCGACAAGCCGACCGGCACATACTACCTCTATTTTCCGTGCCTGTATTCGACTTTGATGGCAGCACCTTTAGCAATACCCATGGCATCGGTTCTGGACATCGCTTGGTATGCAGGCTTGTTCTTCACTGGCTCGCTAGTCATGCGCGGAGCTGGATGCACCATTAATGACCTCTGGGATCGGAATTTGGATCCACATGTTGAGAGAACAAAATTTCGTCCCATCGCTCGTGGTGCCATCTCACCTCGGAAAGCCATCGTGTATCTTGGTTTTCAGATGTTTACTGGGCTTGGAGTACTCCTTTCCTTCCCGACTCAATGTTTCTTTTATGCCACTCCAAGCCTCATACTTGTCACCTTGTACCCCCTGGCGAAGCGTGTGACCAATTATCCGCAAGCAGTACTAGGCTTGACCTTCACTTGGGGCGCATGGATGGGCTTTCCTGCCCTCGGTATCGACATGTTGTCCAACACAGACGCGGCGATCAGTGCTGCATGTCTGTATGCGAGTTGCTGGGCATGGACCATGAATTATGACATGATATATGCCCACATGGACATTAAGGATGATGTCAAAGCTGGAATCAAATCCATCGCTCTGGCGCATGAACACAACACAAGGGCCGTATTGTCGGGTTTGTCAGTCGCACAGGTTGGCCTGCTAGCGGCTGCTGGGTACTTCTCAGGTGCTGGTCCGCTTTTTGCGATTGTCAGTTGCGGAGGTTCTGCCCTGACCTTGAGCACCATCATTCGAAAAGTCAATCTCAAAGACCCCAAGAACTGTTGGTGGTGGTTCAGAAATGGTGCCTGGTTGACAGGAGGCTCCATCTCGATAGGTCTGTTCCTCGACTATCTGTACAGGAGGACAAAAGAAGAGAGCAAGAGCGCTCTCAGCACTACCTTAGCATAATTTCTCTTATGTATCACTATTAACAGCTTCTTGAAGACCAAGATACTCTTCGACACGAGCCACGATTTGCTTCCAGTCCATCATTGCGCCATCACCTGTATCACCACAGGCGAGTTCCTTCTCCATAGGCTTCAGCAGGATGACCGAGCTCTCTTCTTCAGCAGTCCAGTCCTGGTCGATGGTCTTGAGTTGCTTCTTCGTGATCGGATGTCTCCACATGGCGGTGTTCATGGCAGGAGCGATCATGATGTGCTTCTTTCGCATATCAATCATGCCTGTCGTGTCCCAGGCTCTGACCACGCTCGTTAGCAGGTTGTCGCTGATTCCATTTGCCATTTTCGCCATTGTATTAGCTGATAGCGGTGCAATAACCATTACATGAGCCCATCTGCGCAACTCGATGTGTAGGATCTTGTCGCCACGGACCCATGGTTTTGACCACTCATCCTCATCGAAATAGATGCCGTCTATCCTTTCATCTTTAGCTAGTGCTGCTAAACTTGGCTGCTCTTCTGCTTGTCCTTGCAAGAAGTTCTTCGCGCTGTCGGTGACCACCATGCGTATAGATACATTCTTGTGGTGAGCCAAAGCCTTTGCAATCAAAGGCAACTTTATCGTCGCGACAGAACCACTTGCCGCCAGCAGGACATGGACCTTACCATCGTGTACAGACTGTGATGCATCTAAGCGTTTAGTAGCCATGACGTTCCTGCAGCACCGAGTCGGCGGTCGCTGTACGATCTATGAGTCCATGTATTTCTGCTGAGTAACAAGCTGTGGTCCTGGCACGTGCCGTGCACCAGGGTCTGTCGTGGAAGCCGCCGCCGTTCCGTCGATCATTTGTCGCTAGATTGACATCATCTCACCTCCATTATTCGCCTCGGTGGTTGCCATCTCCAAAAGTCCTAAAAAGCAGCCATCTGCATCTCGTATCACAGTACTGAACACGCCTAAACACATCACAACATGCTGAACCTAGGATTGAGAACATCCGTACATACTCTTCGAGTCCATCGCATTTTCAGAGACTAACATATCTCACAGGCTCTGCGCGGCGCAATCGCAGCACTACATCCATCTGCCACTTCGACGAGCCTCCTTCCACGCATCTCACAGTCATTGATACAGACTCGGCTCCTTTCGGGCGAGGTGCGCACAGCAATAGACAAAGCCGTGGGATCGGCACCAGTGGTGCTGTTCATGAAAGGTACACCTGAAACACCACAATGCGGATTCTCGAGGACGAGTATACAGATATTGGGTCTGCAGGGGCTAGATCCACGAAAGTTTACTGCTTTCAATGTTCTGGAAGACGAGGATCTACGATCAGGTATATACCCTATGACGTGTACAGCTAGTACAGCTAGTAAAACACGAGGAAGCTAACACGATGGCACAGGCATAAAAGAGTATTCAGACTGGCCTACGATTCCACAGCTATACGTGAACAAAGAATTTGTCGGAGGTTGCGACATTCTGATGCAGATGCACAAGGACGGCTCGCTAGCGGAGATGTTGAGCAGCAACAAGCTCATTGTTGAAGAGGAGGGCGGTGATATTGAGGGAGAAGGTGCCGAGGAGGCACGAGAGATCTCAGAACAGAGTACCGGCGCGAACTCCAAGGACTCCAAGGGAGAAAGCTCAGACACGGAGACACAAGGAACTGAAGAGACACGTGAGCTAACGGAGCAAAGCACAGGGGCTAACTCGAAGGACAGCAAAGGGCAAAGTTCATGATCTACCTGAGCTGAGCTCTGGACACAAACCCGACCAGGCACTATATTCGAAAAAAGCGTGTGTATCTTGTACAAAAAGGAGCTCATTTGAGTCATAGCGCATGAGCTGTCAATGAAACTTTCATACTCTCCTTGGGTTCATCGTGTTTCGCGTCGATGTAAACAGTTCATCCTTGATCGTGGTCCTCACACTAAGCATAATACGTTGAGTGCAGGTGAAGCTGAACAAACCTTGCAAACATTTATTGATTATCACGTGCCTTGTATGTTCTGTACTTCAGCCTGGCGTGCCAAATCCGCGTCTCCTTAGATGTATACCGCACCAACAAAATCCTCACGTACCAGCGACACTATTTAGGTATTCCTGCGTGGACTCGACTTTGCAGTACGTCACAGGCAACGACTGAGTACAGGTGACGATCTGTGCTCTTCCTCCCGGCCTACCACCACAATCCAGATGAATTCGAGATAATGGAAGAGTTCCCCAGCGAAACGGACAGTGACTACACCAGTTACTGGAGAGACTGGGTAAGTGATTTTACTGAAGCATTACCGCCCCAATGTGATCTTGCACAAGTGAGCGATCATCTTCGCGACCGGATACAGTCCCCCAACATGCCAAGAAATCCACAAGACGTCGGTCAGAGAATACCACGTCTTTGACAAGGTGTCCGTCTATGCGACATAGCGCAAACGATCTTTCGTAAGATTCCAATGTCATGGACCTGAGGAGGCTGCCGTCGTAAGACAGGTGAAGGTCTACCATAACTTTGATGCGCGTGGTGCTTTGCACTGGCACACCTGTACTCGTGGCTCATCCACAACAATCGACGTCACAAGTCATGCACGGAAGACGAGATAAACTAGGAACAGTTTGCTGACGCTACGCTCTAGTTCATTTCATCTCGAGGAAATGAATACTTTTGCGAGATAGACGAAGAATATCTGACCGATCGTTTCAACCTTACTGGGCTTCAGACCGAAGTCCACTACTATCAACATGCTCTGGACCTCATCACGGATGTATTCGACTTGGACTGCGAAGATGACATGAGAGAGACGATTGAGAAGTCGGCACGCCATCTGTACGGACTGGTCCATGCACGATACATTGTGACTACGAGGGGGCTGACGAAGATGGTATGTAAAACCGACATGGATGGTTTCATCCATTGTACTGACCCTTGGGAAAGGTCGACAAGTTCAAGAAATCCGACTTTGGCAAATGCCCGCGTGTACACTGCGACTCGCAACCGCTCCTACCAATGGGCCTCTCAGACGTACCATACCAGAAGTCTGTCAAGCTCTACTGTGCTCGCTGCGAAGACATCTACAATCCCAAATCATCCCGGCACGCACAGATCGATGGCGCATACTTTGGCGCATCCTTCCACAACATTCTATTCCAGGTTTATCCTGCACTGATACCGCAGAAAAGTCGACGGAGATACGAGCCACGAATATTTGGCTTCCGGGTCCACGCTGGTGCTGCCTTGGCTAGATGGCAGGCCGAAGAAAGGGTGGAAATGAGGAAGCGACTGAAAGAGGGTGGTGTCGCAATCGACACTAACAAGCTCTTCATCGAAGACGCTGAAGCGAATGACAGCGAAGTGAACGACGGTGCCGGGAGGGCAACTGCTGGTGGGGATACTACGAAATGAGAACCGGACGATGACCTTAAGACGAATGGCATGAAGTAAGATGAACGGCCTGCTGGACAGCCTGAATGCCGCTAAGCCAGCGAAGTACGAGAGAGATGAAGACACGTGGAAGAAGCAAGCGTTGTTCATGAATTCACTTGATCGGGAGGCCGTTGATCGCAACGGGCGTGTGGTTTTCAGCCATAGACTTCATTCTTCCAGTAAGCAATGATGCAATTTGATTCGAACATTTTGGCAGTGGCTGTCGCAGGTGGGCCGGCTCAACGCGCGGTGTTCCCTCCTGCCAAAGTACATAAAAGCACAGGGCGCCAAACCCTAGGTGAAGTAGTGCAGTGTGAGCAGCTTGCCTTAACATGTCGCACGTAGATGCTGTAGTCGAGACAGGCAGGCTATACGGTTGCAGTGAAGTGAAGCAACTTCGGAGTCACAACAGTCTGACGACCTTGTGGTTGGGTTCACAGACGCGCTTCAAACAGGCATTGGCTCTATTATGAGACTTGAGCGAACGTCTGCCGCAGCTCTTTTGAGACTAGCATGCCAAGTCATGCACGACCAGAGCAAGTGTGACCACGTCGAAACCCCTCCCTTCGACTTTCTCGTGTTGCTCCCCCTGCCCGAAACATGGTGCCTGACAACAGGCACACCAAGACCATTTCTGATCTGGCGTCGTACCTGTACGCCCCTTCCTTCTGGCTCGATGTAGATATCCACGAAGCCACATTTCGGACAGGACTTTTTGTTGTCGTCCATGCGTCTTGGCCTTTCGAGCTACCTTAGTGCTCTGCTACTTCGTATTCAAACCTGATTCGCTTGAGAAAGGCGAACAATATGAGCCGATCGTCAATGACTCTGCGAACCAATTTGTGGACGAAATTACACGTTTCCGAATACGACTCGCGGACACAGTTTCAATACTGGCTTCGCCCGGTACGCTCTGGGTACTTGAACGTCACTGCATTCGAGTTGACTTGCTCTTACCTGACGTGATCTGTAGCTGCAGAGGTATCTAAATCAAGAGCTGGGCCATGGTCAGTGGAGTGTAAATTACGGGAAGATGCCAGTGACAGTATCGCCAGACCAGCTCAACACCCTCCTTATCGTACATCAGAAGAGGGCTGGTGACGAAGAAATGCAGACTGCTCATCAGTCGCAGCAGTAGCGAGCCGCAAATACATATCCGAAGTACTCACAAGTGATCACGACAGAGGAGACCTGGCTGCCGGAGTGAGGCGTGTCTGGAAAACACCTTTTGACAAATTTATGTGCTGGTAAAGTCCGAGTAGTGGCAAAACGTTCAAGCAAGCACACAAGGAATTGTATGTAGCATAGGCAACGACGCCTCCATTGTTATTCTCGCTCAGATCACCTCATCCGCTACACAATCGCGGTGCTCATCGTGATGTACCACAAAGGACACCATCCCATATATGGTCTAGCGTGAATCCTGCGCAATGCCTGTCTTCGTGCTCATCTTGAGCGTCGCGTATCAACGGCGAATCCATGATCAATATTCTTGTCCTTGAAGGGTCGACCAAGATGCTGTGAGGGCCGACTCAGATCAGTACGATACCTTGGACCGCGAGTCGTACCTGACCGCTTCCAGAAGCTCGGCCGCACAGTGCCGCGTGATGTCACCACTATTTGCCGTGCAACCGTCCCCACCCCCCGTCCAAGTCTAATAAGCTTATCAACTTAGTTTCAACTTGAAATCACCGACAGCTACTCAGCCTCTACGTGGTGGTCAGCCTCTTCAATAGACTCTCCGCCAGTACAACGCCCGCATCCACTTAGACACAAACAACAACATGTCCGAGCCCTCCTCATCCGCCAGCTCCGGCGCCCTAAGCCCGACCGACGCCGCCCACGAAACCTTCAAAACAGGCCTCTACCATCTCCCACGAAGCCCCACTCATCACCTTCGTCAAATCCTTCTATGGCGGCCTCCTCCTCTCCGCCGGCGGGCTCCTCAGCCTGACCATGAAAGGCGGCGCGACCGACATGTCGCCGGGCATCGAGCGGCTGCTCCAGGGCATCACGTTCCCTGTCGGGCTCGTGATCATCTACTTCGTCGGCGCGGAGCTCTACACGGGATACCCGATGTGGTTCGCGATCACGGCGCTGGAGCGCAAGGGCACGCCGTGGCTGTACGCCAGCCGCGGCGCCGCGAGCTGGCTTGGCGGCCTTGCCGGCGCGCTGTCGTTCGCGTACTTCTTCACGTATCTCACGCGCTCGCTATCCGAGGACCCATTCCGGTCCGGGCCTGTCGAAATGGTCACGACTGATATCGTTGATGCACCGTGGCATGTCATTTTCCTCAAGGCGATTCCGTGCGGGTTCTTGGTCACGATGGCCATGTTCTTGGGCAGTCAAAACAAGGATGGGATCTCCAAGGCGATGGGCCTGCATCTGCCGTTCTTCTTGAGTGTTACGGCTCGATACCCGCATATCGTCGAGTATATGTATGTTTGTGCTGTGGGTATATTGTTGGATGCGCCGTTGGGGTGGGGTGCTTACTTCTGGAAGTGCCTCTTGCCGATCACGCTGGGAAATACGATCGGTGGGGCGGGTTTTACGGGTGTCTATCAGTGGTTTGTGTTTATGGAGTGTGAGAAGAGAGGCTGGACTTCTGAGGCTAAGACTGGAGGGGAGGAGAACGAGGATGGGCGTCTGAGGTTGTGATGGGTGAATTGGCAGACTTGAAATCCGCGCTGGTTTTGAGCAGAGGAATTCTTCGCAGTATGATCTTTATGACAATTCATGTTGGCTTCATTCACATATCTTCCTCGCGACTCATTTGGGCAGGAGATGGTGCGACTCCAGATGACCTCTCTTTCGGTCAGGTCTTCCCTCTGACGTTGGTGGCAGTTCCTTCTGCGAAGCTCCCGCCCTCTGCAACCGGCCAATTCGGTCTTTCAAGCCAGAATTTCTGGTGACTCTGCTTTCCCTTAATCGTAGCTTCAAAGTTCAATGGATCCATCATGCTCACGACCTTGGGTCTATTATCGTTCCAACCAGGCCCTACACGCTCCATCTTGTCGTAATCGAGATAGCGTTTGCTGTCATGAGGCAGAAACCGGCCAGGGTGCATAATATTGAGCCACAATGTAAAGAGTACCATTGGCGCAGCTTCAAAAGCGTAGAGGTACCACTCTGTATTGAGGATGTCCTCGCACGTGTTGCCGCAGGTGCCCGTGCCCACGAAGTGGAGGATGTTGAACTTCTCGACCGCGCGAAAGACACAGCGTAGCAGTACAAGCCATGAAGTCCCGTACAGCGTGAAGCATACGGTGCGTACATTGCGTGTGAGCATCCCGGCTTTCGCACAGCGATGGTAGACACGACCAACCAAGGCCACAAAGACCAGCTCCACCACACCCTGTAGTACGGCTCCAGCGGCCAGCTCACTGGCACCTTTCTTCAATAGGGCTCTGTCGCCCTTGGCTGCCGAGAGATTAGCAGATCCAAGTGCCGTAAGGACTTCAACGGCCGCACCAAGATAGATGAAGAAGTAGACGATGCGGCCTGGGTGAAGCGGTGCGTGCATTGGCAGGTAGTGCATCAGTTGGCCCAACATTTTGTACTCGGCAGCGGCGTAGACTGGGGGTCCCATATAGATGAGCATGTACTGGGCAGTATAGAGACCTAGGTCGGTAGTTCTTCGGACGGAGAACGAGCGTACTACCCAACCGCTCGTGAAGATGGCGCCTCCCCAAATCATGAAGAACGTGACGCGCCAGTACCTGTATCGGCTGTGGAAATGTTAGAGCTTGGCGTGAAGGGCTCGTATCTCACTTACATATTTTGCCATATGTGAAGGACTAGCGAAGCGCCAATGGTAATAGCGAAGACAGCTGGCAGTGCGCCATCTGGCTGGTAGGAGTAGTATTCTGTAGGTTCGGTGCTCGAGCTCATGATTGTGGTGATACTGGAGCGACGGCGTTAGGTTGATATGAAGACACAAGTGCAATCAGGCAAACACAGGTCGACTGGTGTTATTGTCTTGCTGTCAGTTACAGAATTAGCCTTGGAGCATACTGCATCCCCCTATATATCGTCAATTCCGGCATCGTGTTCCTTGCAAGTTTCAGGCACGACTGCGCATTTTCCCAAAGCCAATGATGGACTAAGAAGGGGCGGTACATAGAGCCTGGAAGCGATTGAGCGTAGCACATCGGCTACGATTGAGTCCTCGAGCAATAAGCATGGAGTATGTGTTTAGAGGTTCCTCCGTAGTTGCCAAAGTCAGCACAGTCTCGCATCCTTCGAAAATGTCCACTGTAAGCAAGGAGCATGAATGTGCAGGTGTTCTACAGCATGACCGGCTCTACGGCCTGTTGAGCAACGAATGAAATCCATGCACAACATCGGTGGCTTCATTTCGTGACTGAATATCAAACATGATCAACTTGGAATTGATGAGAAGTCATTCGAGGAAGACCCACAGAGCGCTGCGTAGCTCCCGAAACGGCTTAGTGCTGTTGTTAGCAGAATGCGCAGCGAGGCTTAGCTCCTCCGAGGGCTGAAGCGTGTCGACATGCCATCCACCTCTCAGAAGAAGCTCGAAGATCCGCCCATATCTGAACGTGTGGCATGGGTCAGATGGCCTAAGTCTTGACTTTAACATCGGGCACCGGGCACCATCGTTACACACGCGGGTCGTAGCAGGGGGATGTCATGTCCAAGGTGGGTAAGACTGTCAGAACAGCAAATAATCCGGCAGCGAGCAAGGTAATCGGCTCTTGTAACATGTTGTGCCCAGTTCGGAAGCCTAACACTTCGTGTACGCTGCCTCGGGACAATCAATCTCACACTTATTATGAGGTCGGACAACTTGTGTTTCTTTGACTGCAGAGACCGCAGATTTGCGACTTTGAACATCCCGTCGGACGAAAACGTCGCCAATTGGCTGAACGTCTAGTGGCTAAGCCCAGCCAGGCAACACGCTTCGACCTCCCTGTACAACAACACGACGTATGCCTCTGTGGTGCGAGACGTTCCAAGCCCCTTACTCTATTCCCACGCAATTTACGAGCTTAGCAGAATCGTCTGAACAGGACACCCTGTCGAGGCAGATACTGGCACTTTCAGCATGCCTGGAGTACCTGCAGGGAAGGCATGTGACAACTGTCGCAAGCAGAAAAAGAAAGTATGTCGACAGGTGACCCACGTGATCTGTACGCTCTAACTGACCTTATGGAAGTGCGATGAAGCAAGACCAATGTGCTCACGATGCATTCGTCTCGAGTTAGTTTGCGTTGGTTCTGGGCAAAAGCGATACAAATTCAAGGGTCCTCAATTCTTTCGGAAGCAGCCACATCAAGGTCCGGCGACATGTATTGCCAACAATCGGAAGCATTTGGTCACTAGACCGAGCTCTAGTCCGTCTAATGAATCAGATCTCTTGGCCATCTCCTTTGTTGATACGATCAAAGAGTCGACAGACATCAGGTTCAACCTCGCATGGAACTATGGGGGATTTCTTGGAGAGACTGTTCAGCGCTTAGGTACAAATCAGGCCCTCGACGCTTCCATCAAAGCGTTAGTGACCACACATACTGCATTTTGTACTCGAAGAGATGATACAATGGCAGCTCTAGTGCACTACTCCTCCGCATTGAGTCAGCTAAGAATTTGTCTGGATGATCCTGTCAAAGCATGCGATGCGAACACGCTCTGTGCGGTTGTCGTTTTGCTGATATGCCAGGTAAGAGCTTCATCCTCTCCAGGAGCCCAGTATTGACGGAGCAGGGCTTGAACGGAGCAGAAGGCCTGCGGTGGACAGGGCACTGCGAAGGAGCTGCGCAAATTCTAAGGGCTCGTGGATTTTGCAACCCTGAGGACGTGTTCGAGCGAAGCATACTCATGAGCTTGAGAGGACCTGTGGTAAGCTAGGACGTGTCCTCCACGAATTGTTCGGCTGACAAATAATCAGCTCTTCGAAAGCGTACTTAACCATAAGATTGATTTGAGCCCGCTGGAATGGCAGCTCCTTATCGACGCCAATTTCCGCCAAGAAACCCCTGAGGACAAAATGATGCGCTGCCTGGTTCATCTGCGAGATTTCTTGCACTGTCGCAGGAACAATCCTAGCGGTCCAGGTGAACTTCGCCATTACGTACCGGACTTGCGAAACCACTATCAGGAAACGAAGGATATATTGACCTGTCAACGAGAACGACTCGCCGCATACGAGAAAAAGTATTCAAGTGTACCAGAAGTACCACTCTCTACGAAGGTCCACTGCGCATGCCAGGCGGGATATGGTGTCGGGCTCGTTATTGCAATCGTCTACAATTGTGTGCTCAGCGCTCTATCTCCAGAAGATGGCGATCTTGGCTCGGACTCGACCGCGTTTGTATCAGATGTACTAGCTCTTGCAAAGGAAGCTCGGAAATATAGACCTCTGGGTTCGAGCTTTGTAGCTCCATGCCTTGGGGCTGCTTGGGTGGGCACAACCTTTGACAACATGAAGCTTGAAGTGGAAAGAGTCTGGGAAGAGTACGGTGGAGACCTTGTATCGGGACTACGAAAACTTCCACTTACAGAACTAACATGGATATCTCGACAGTTGCGACTGATTGACTGAAATGTACCCTAAGAAACGGAGTGGGCGGGAGATGTGCATAGCGATTGCAAACACTGGAATCAGGTTGCTAATCTCCTCCCCTCTCGTGTTCGAGGATCATGTCACCACTCCTTCTCCGTGGAATCATATCCCTGCGCAGACACTGTACAGAGCCAAGATCCACGTAAGGACCACCTACAGCAGGTAAGCAACGAAGACCTCAAAACAGGTATCGAAAGATCTTGAAGACGACGCTGAGCTATATCTACGCTGGATCAACCTCCCCACGAGTCATGACCACTATCCAAATAGCATTTTATTCTCAATGTGTTCCAGTACGTCTAGTACGACGCTCCAAGAAGTCACAGACACCTTTTCTCGCCGAATTCATTCTCAGATGGCTGTTTGGTCTTCATACATTCATTCCGTCGCTTGGTGTCTTCCAGAATTAGGCTGATGTGCCAAAAGAACAAAACTCGTCCAAGGCCTTCTCAAAGACCTCGAAGCGATCTTCTTCAATCATCTTGCGCAAGCGTTGTCTTGCTACAGAGCCAGGTTCGAACTGCGCCCAGTCCGGCTGACCTAGCTCCAGCATCCACGCAATCATGTCCGTTCCACCATCCAAATACATGGCCTTGTGCAAGAGCTGCCATAATTCTAAGTTTTTCCTGGCTTGTCCGTCGTATGCGAATTTCAAGTTTCCTGCGGAATAGACAGCCGTCAGCTGTACTCCTGCCTCTGGTCCGTGGTCTAGGGCAACGATATGGAGCTCACAAGCGAAAGACTTCCGGTAATTTATCAACGCCAGCTGAACGCGTACGTGACCCATCCAGCCATCGTTTTCCAGACACCGCGATTCGAGCACGCTCTTCACCTCAAGGTAATCGAGATTAGGTAGAGACAAGACTTCGACGCGGTCGACGCCATCGTTTTTCTGCATCAATGACAGGGACGAGCAGCTCGTCATCGTGGTAGAAGAGGTTCTCCAGCTCAAAATCGCGACTAGACAGTCGTCTCAGCCTCTGACAGAGGGCAGCAACTGGTGGCAACACGGCCGATAAGGAAGTGAATGGTCTCGCAGTTTTGAACGTGGCTGTGCGAAAAAACACATTGACCGTTTCTCTGCACACCAACCTGCTGACATAGAATAAGGGATGCCCTAGACACCCGGCTCGAACATTTCCCGATGAAGAAACTTCCCAGACGCACTTTGGAGGGCATCGGGTAGGGATTAATTTTCCTGGCTGATAGAGGTATTCGACGTAGGGATCTTCGCCCTCCATGTCGCTTTCAGCTTCAGTGCAAGCATCCGTGCTGCACTGTGACTTGTCCTCATTGCGATGCGGCCGCTTCATGATGGTCACGTACTCATCGAGGACGTACAACCAGATCAGAACTCGAAGTTCGGCACGAAGCGCCAACAGATGGGATTGGTCGACCGTTTCGGGGACATCCTCCCCTTGTGGACCGGCGGGTTGTCGAATCCTAGTCTTGTCGTAAGGTTAGTCGACCAATCAAGACAGTTGTTGTGGGTAGAGGCTTGTCCGTTGAGTAGGTGAAGTTCTGATAAGACGGCCTTGGTGCAAGACTGGAGGATGTATTGGATAAGCAAAGCTGTGAGACATAAGATATTGTACTTGAAGAAGCAGGTGCTACATGACGGTCATCGCAAACAAACACGATGACGCCAGTGCAAGTGACACTTTCACCCGTGTCAGTCGAAATGTAGGCCATGACACAAGCAACACCCTGTTCGGCCTGACAAATGCACAACCATTAGCAACACTTTGGTATTGTCCATGGCAGAAACTGTCGATCCTGGACGGTGAAGTCTTCATCACATACGTTAGGAGCAGGGGCCCCGAACATGCAGTATCCCTTTTGGATTGCTGTTTGAAGTTGTCTTTGTCCAGCATAGAGCAACTTATGCATGACAGTACCCCCATATTCTGCTACCGTACTCATGAGATTTGGCCGAGACGGCATTTTCCAATCAGTTGATGTGCGTGTTTGTACTGCAGTGAAGGTTGATAAGTGTTTATCCTACGGGTTCCACATACGGCGGTGCATTCGTGCAGTTAATGCATATCGGGGCTGGGGCCGCCAGTGCCCTGCGTCCCCAGGCCCGTGGCAGGCTACGATAGGCGGCTAGCGACCCCTCGACGGCAGCAGCCGCGTTATCAGAGCCAGCCAATGCGTGCGCGGCCGAGTCTCTGCGCGTCATGATTCTGGGAGGCATCGCTAACAGCAGTTCTTATCTACTCTTGCAACAACCATCAACATCATCTAATGCACATACTTCGCCACCATTTCTAGACCGTCACACACCGCGACAATGTCGTCGCGAGATCCATCGCCAACTCGTGCGAGCGAGCAGACGCCCCTCCTCTCTCGCACCGACAGCAACACCGAATACGAAGCAAACGGCCAGGTCGAATCCACAGACGATACACCCACTAAAAGAAGGACGAAATGGCCTATCGCTGCAGCCATCGGTGCTCTCACCATATTCATGCTCCTCGCTCTTATCTTCGGCTTCGCGACCCCGAGCGCAGTGGAAGAATATGTGAAAGAAGCAATGCAATTTGAGGCTGACAACCTATCGATCGAGAACTTCACGGACACGGGTATTCGAGCACATATACAGGGAACCGTATGGCTTGACGCGAGCCAGGTTCATAAGAAGCCAGTACGGGACTTGGGAAGGTTTGCGACATACATCGCGAAAGAGGTAGAGTCCGGCGAGACGCGCATGGATGTGTTTCTGCCCGGCTATGGAGACGTGCTGCTTGGAAGCGCGACCCTGCCACCTGTCAAGTTAAATGTCAGGAATGGCCATTACAACTGGATTGATGTCGTAGCAGATCTGAGACCCGGCAACGTCGAGGGTATTAGAAGGCTGGCGGATGATTTCATGAATCACAAGCTGCGAGACATCACCGTCAGAGCTGTTGTCGATGCACATGTTAAAAGTGGTCTCGTCAGCCGGAACCAGAGGGTAACCCAGTTCGTCACTCTCGAGGCTGGGCAAGCGCCTCCCATGCCAGAACCGGAACTAGAAAGCTTGCATGTCGAAGAACTGAAAAGGGATGGTCAATCGACTGGCATCAAGGCCTGGGCGAAGTTGACTGTGGCCAACCATTATCCCGTTCGATTGAATGTGCCACCCATGACTTTTGATGTGCTCTTACCAGACTGTGAGGATGACTACCTGCTTTTCGCGACCACCACGAGTGAAACGCTTGAGATTGTGCCGAAGAAGAACATCACCGTCGAGGCGACGGGGTGGATGACTAAGCTCCCAACCAGCTTGACAACTGCATGTCCGGGTAGCAGCAAAAGTCCATTGGATACGTTTGTTGCGAGCTATATGAAAGGAAAGGATGCGACAGTGTACATCCGAGGCGGTAAGCAGACGCCAGAGACACCGGCTTGGATTGGAAAGCTCCTCCAAGACACCATCGTGCCTGTTCCGCTCCCCGCGCGGCCATTCGACAACATGGTCAAGAACTTCAGCATGAGCAACGTGCACTTTAGCCTGCCAGATACGCCAAAGGGTCGGCCAATGATAAGTGCTACAGTCGGCGTATTGGTCGGCTTACCAAAAGACATGAACTTCGATATCGATGTGAGCCGTGTCCGAGCCGACGGCGCAATCTTCTACCAAGGTGAAGAAATGGGCAAGCTCGACTTGCGCAAATGGCAAAAAGCACGTTCCCACAAGTCCCGCGGCGATCTCCTAGTTGAGTCCGAGGTCGTCGACTCCCCTCTCAACATCACAAACGAGGATGTCTTTGCCAAGGTGATCCAGAAGATGGTCTTCGAACACAATGGCGTGTCGCTAGACATGAAATCTGTTGTTGATGTCGATGCTACCACTGCACTGGGCAGCTTTGTGATTTCAGGCATACCGAGCAAGGGTACGATCTGGGTTGATCCCCCAAAGACAGGCGGTTTCGAACACAAGGTCGGTGAAATTTCTGTCGTCGATACGAGTGAGACCAAGTTGACGATGCAAGCGAGAGTGACGATCACTAATCCGACGGACTACTACGCTGATATGCCACGGGTGGATGCTGAGCTATTCGTGAACGGGACGAAGATGGGCAATGCATATGGCGGCGGAAAAATCAAGCCTGGTGACAATGAGATTGTGAGCTTTGTGGAATGGGAGAAGACCAGCATCGGTGCCGAGTTCCTGTCGCAGTTCATTTCTGGCTACAACGTGAGTTTGACGATTAAGCCTGGTAAATTGCCGGGTCTACCAGAGATTCCGATGAACATTACTGTTCCGGTGCCGCAAATGTTTGGAAAGTTTCTGAAGGACACAACGGTACGTCCCTCTAAGCAGTGCGACTGACGGTACTGATGACTAATTCTGCCTAGATTCACATCCTCTCGCAAACAGCAACGTTCGTTCTTTTCGCACCCGTAGCCATGTGGGTTACGAGCATCCACTCGACAGCGTATTACAACGGGTCTGATATCGGCACGATCGATTGGGAATACCCGTTCGCTGTCAAGCCTGGTGACAATCTCACACCAAGGTTGCCACTCGACTGGAATTCACCCGGCGCTGGATTGATTCGCGACGCTCTAGGAGGAGGACTGAAGATTGACGCATTTGCTAACATTGGTATGAGGATTGGACAATTCAGGCAAAACATCTGGTATGATGCGAAGGGAACAGGGGCACATGTAAGATTGTAGGTACAAAGCAGGATACGGGGTTATGTAAATTGAAAAGATTGCTGGCTACTGCACAAGTGAAGGAAGATGTCTTGCGTTGGAGCACATATGAAAGTCCACATGTTTTGAGAGCTTGGGCAGTGTGAACTCTATTGCGACGGACCTGCAGCTGCAGTTGGGCAGCAATGGGCTCGAGTCACCCCTCAACATTCAATACCCTCGGAGCCATGCCAGACATAGTCGCAATTGTCAGATGACCTCGCCCAAAGTGTCAACGTGTATGCATTTCGGCATTCCAGCATTCCCAAGTTCGATACGCGCGGATCAAGAGTAACCAGCGTGACGACCATGTCCCACTCGCACACCAGAAACTGGATCTGTGATTGTCAACAGAAATGAAGAGTCGGTATGAAGCGATGCTCAGGCATCTGGTCAGAGACAAGCGTACAACGCAGAACAGTGATACCGATATCCTGTATGTAGAAGCGAACAGAGTAATTCAGAAGTGTACGGGATGAAGCACAAGCTTGGTGGAACGATGCAGTCCAAACACGACCTTTGACTCCTGACATGATATAGTCCAATATAAGCTTGATAATCTCTTCAGCCATTTCGGCAACACCATGCCTGTCCTTCATCCTTTTCGGACTGAGCAAGATGGCCTTGTTACGGTGTATTAGCTTGCCTTAGAACTCAATATGTTGCAAAAAGTGAGCCACAACTGCAAAGATCGCATACTTGTTGGACAACGACCACGTATCAAAAGAGAGGTGGATTTCAGACTTAACCTAGCGACACCCGACCAATAACTCGGGCTATGGTTGATTCGGATGTTACCACACGTCTGCGGTCGGGGATAACACCCTGGGCGGAATTGTCGTTCAAATAGATGGTAAAGCTGATGTCAAAGGCGTTCGCGAGATAAGAGCGACGAAGCATCGACAGCCACGTGTCTGTGCAGATGAGTCTGATGATCACATGCTAAGCAGGCCCAGTCGAGCGCAGTGGATTCATTCGTCCACGGCCAAACGGAGAATGCAGGCACCAAGAAGAAACAGAGATCTTGTGATGGCCTCGAGCGAAGAAGAGTCAGGTATTGGGACCACGAAGTCCGCTTGCTGGATTCATCAGAACGTCGGTGACTTGTGCCAGGATCTCGGTATTGGTGGTCGGGTGTCACATGCTGCAAGAGTGAACATGTCATGGTTCATCTCTACATCGCGCGACATACCTCCACTTCGTACCGTTGTCACAGCACCAGTGGCGCTCAGTCTCAGTCTTCGTCCAAGACTTCGATTTCCTGAGAGGGTTTCCAGATCTCAACCTCACAACCGCCGCGAAGAATGGCAATTTGTATCGTAGTCATAAGGCGATGTGCAGCTCTTGAATCTGTTGTGCGTTTTAGTCAATGTCCGATCAGCTTTATGAAAACGGACAACATTACGGTTGTAGACCCCACCGTGAAACATAGAAGTGGCGTCCTTGCCAATGCCGCTATTGATTAAAGCTTTCCCACCAGGGTGGTCCTCAGCGAAATCACCAACATCGTGAATCACGCCTGCGACTACGAGCAAAGGCCGGCCTTTGACGACTTCATTCTGATAGTCATCCCACTCCATTATTGGTAAGTACTCGAGAGAGGAATGCAAGCCGGTCTGCCTCAGATCCAGACTTTTCTGTTCTTGCTGGAGTCTGCCCTTTTCGATTTCGTTCTGGCGAAACGTCTTGAGGTTATGCGCGAGCCCTAGTTCTTTCCAAACCCAGATTATCCACTTCGTTGGATCATATTGATGCCAGGCAATAGCATTGCGGTAGTCGGACGGGAATTCATGGTGAAAGTTGTGGTATCCTTCTCCGAGAGTGATAAGCGCGGTGATTACATGATCTCTTGGGGAGTTCAGATCATCAAATGTATGATCTCCCAGCCAGTGTGCAACAGAATTGACACAGAAGGTCGATTGCTGAACAAGAAAAGCTCGTATAACGCCAGCGTAGATCAGACCACCCAGATAGTCGCCCCAAAGGCCCCCAATACAGCAGGGTAGGAAGTAAGCCATTGCAATTGCAATCGGCGAATAGTAATAATGCTGCCATGCCACGATCGGGTCATTCGTCAAGTCGGAGATGTCAGCATGAGCCTGACATTCAGGATCATGTTTGAAGATCAACCATCCAATGTGCGCGTAGAGTAACCCCTTACGTACCGAGTAGGGGTCTTTGGCGGTGTCTGTATAGCGGTGGTGTGATCGATGGTCGTAGGACCAGTTGATGATGGAATGCTGCATTGCGCCGGCCCCGACGGCAGCAAGCCAGATTTTTAACGGCCGACTGGCAGTATACGATCTATGCGCCCATAGCCTGTGATATCCTAGCGACAAGTCAATACCGCGTGGACAATCATTTGGTGTTGCGATTACAAACCTGCTGTAATGCCTAAGCCAGTAGTGACGTGGTAGATGGCTGCCAATATGGTGGTTTTGGTCTGCAAGGGCGTGAATGCTGCCGCAATCAGACCTAGGATCGGAACCACGACCACCCATATCAGATTCTCCCAGAGAATATGGTCGAACCAGTCTGGAAGATTCAAGGTCTTGACAAGATAAGACCGTGGTGCCAACTTGGGCTGACTTATTGGCATGGCTGCGAATAGTTGTGCTCACATTCCACAGAGGGACTGAGCAAACGTTATGTATCGATAATTGTTTCTGGCGCGAAGGACGTTTTGTCAGGCATGGCAGTCAGGGCTTGGCCGAAGGGGTCCAGAGCCTGTGACGAGCATCTCACATCGACGATGATGCTTGACCTCCGCTTTAAGCTGCGCGTGGGAGAGATGCGTTCGCGGCATTCACCGAACCAGGTCCCCGCTACGCTAAGGGAAAAAGACCACGGACAAAGTAGGGCAGACGGGGACAGGTTCCACAGCTTTTATCCACCATCATGAAGCTAAACTCGAAACGACATCTGAGCTCCACCAATCCGTACACGTGGAGAAGATATCGTAGATACTTGTACCCTGCAAAGCTTCTCGGAAATGTGATGCGGAGATGCAGGCCTTTTTGGTGGCATTCACAGGGCGATCTCGCAGATCTTGCACTGATCTTGTTTCGACTTGGCGGCATTCTGCACGACACTGGTTTAAGCTCTTGCTCCACCACATGTATCTGTTTATCTACCTTGCGCCCATGATCTCGGTGGTTCATACAGTGGCCAGAATGAACAATGACATCATGTCTGAAGTACTACGACTGGGCTACACAACTAGATATAGGGGCTTATTTCCTACCTCACCTAGAGTAGTGCTCTAGCACATCTCATTCGACTTTGGTGGAGTATAGTCGCAAAAGTAGGCGTTCAGATCTTGTGTATCGCAATTTGATTCTAGAAGAGGATTCTACCATCGCCTGAACTCTGAACCAGCTTGCGGTCACCACTCTGCCAATCACTATTGGGTGTCACAGATAGAAAAGGCCAACTTAGGTCATGTCAACGATTGTATTATGTCTAATCTAGCTCTTCTCCCCAAAGAGGAACGCGTTGCCATAGTTGACCCTCGTTCAACGCCAAGCCAACGCGTTGACGGGCTGACGTCACCGCGTCTCGCGACATTGGGGATGTCGCTTAAAGTTACACTTACAGCATGATTCCTTTTCACCTTTTCACGCGGATGAGTAGAAAGATCTGCGGCTCACTATCGTCTACGTTGCGATCTCTTGTCCCCTTCGACACCGGCCTTTCGAGGTCGACCTCATCTCCGGTGACCATGGCGAGCACGTCGTACAAGTATGGTTAGGGCTTGGCGGCGCCGATCTTTGCCCTCTTGGGAGACGCCCAAATACTGGCTGTGAGGCCTGAGACAGCAAGTGCTACTTTGTGTCAACCGGCTCACGTACGTCTCGTGAGAGCTGAACAATACATCCACTTTGAAGGTCTAGCTCATCAGTCTTTTACAGGCTCGGCCGTGCAAATGCCACCAGAAGCAAGCGTTGGGCTGTACCCTCTGCTACCCTCAACCGGGCGAGATTCTGTGTCATAGGAGGCAGACATGCAGGAACAGCACCCTTGCCTAGCCGTTCAATGGATAGGACAATCCTAATCATGGTATGCTGGCTTAGCCAAGCTCATCTTGTCGTGGAGGCTGGCAATTATATTCGACAAAGAATGGTGCTGATCAATGGTGCCAGAACGATGGTACCAGAAATACATCGATGGCGGCCTTGTCTCTGACTTAAGAGTCTATATAAAGATCTCGGCCTCGGCGAGAACAGGTCGTCGCAACGGTGACGTTGCGCGGAAGCTATTGACTGCATCCTCTTTGTAATCCATAGAAGGACACCTCGATGCATTCGATCCCTTTGATCGAGCGGGACGAACCCATTGCTACCTTTGACCAGACGAGTCTACGCACTGTTCGCTGCTTTTCAATTTGACAGAAAACGTTGAAAGTGCTAGCGCTAGATTCCTGGGAATATCATCGTGCTCTTGATAGCAACCAAGTGAGGAGATCAGTAGTTGATAGTCGGTGGGAAACGCAAAATCTGGCTCGAAGTTGATCCACAGGACTTAATCCGTTACAAGCCACGGTGACCTGAGCGCTGCCGGCGAAGAAGTGGCAGGATCATCAGAGTCTGTGTGTGTTGTTTCTGATGAAAGTTGCATTTGCGGTGGGGGATATTGAATTGCACAGTTCTGAGTCTTCGTATCAGTTTGGTATGTCTTTCGCACTGCCCGTGCTTGTTTAGACGGGCAAACGCCAGGATCTTGACCCGGGGTACTGATAGACAGTTGTGAGTAAACTTGCATAGCAGCGAACGTGGAGAGCGGTCAGAACCGTGGGCAAGTGCTTTCTGACTATGGTCCGCGGGTAGCAGCCTCGGAGCTCAGAAAGAATGACGTGTGGCACCTGCGTGATATAGTCGACTCGATTGAACCATGACTCTAGCATATTGCGCTTACCAATACTCGCGTGACGGAACTACCGTGATCGCCATCAGCCTATCCTCTTCCAAGGCAGACCACTGTACCCCAGAATCTGCGAAAAGACCTCGTCACGACGTACCAGTCCTGCTACCTGATGCGATGGCCCATTGCCCTGACTCACGAAAAGAAGACCGAGCGCTTGTTTCGTGTGAGATGATTCTGAAATCTGCTCACGATAGTGTGTTAGCTTGCCGAATCAACACACTAGTAGGGGGTTAATGGCTACACACCTTGTGGATAGCCTCTAGACCAGAGAAAGGCATGCGCCAGATCGGATCGCGGGACCCGCGCAGCACAAACGATATCGAGGAAGTAGTCGCTAAAAGTCTGCCGGCCGTTTTGCCTTCCTTGCAGTTGTAGATTCCGATCAACTGAGTTTCATCGGTCTGGTTGCGGTCGTTGATGCCAGACGATTGATTCCTGTCACGTACTCCGGGACCTTGGCTTGAGCCGATGGAACTTGGATCTCTGTTCTGTGAGAGTTGCTGTTCGGCTTCGGCTTGGAGCCGCGCGATTGCCCAATCGACTAAAGATGCTGGTTAGCCGAGATGCTCGTATGTATGGTATTCTGGAGACTATACCATGTGTGGGCATCTTCCACATCACCCACGTGAACGGCGAAGTGAGTAATCTATACCGTGGAAAGCGACGACCCACTGGTGACATAATGAAGAACAGAACTCCCATTGAGTAGCAGCTCATCTTCACAAGCAACCAGGTGGGCGTCATCACGACCAGCACCAAGGCGCCAAACAACATGCATAGTGAAGTACTGGTGCGGACTGGATCTCGCCATTCATAGGCGCTGACACTCCGTTAGCAATAGGTACCAGAATAGGCAAACAAGCGATACCGACTTCTGCATCATTTCGAGGGTGTCTGCCACATGCTCACAAAGACAGAATAATGCTGGTGCTGCTTCATCGATCGCATGACCCACCCAGTCCTTCGTGCCGTGCTGAGTTATCAACTCGGTAATGTGCCGTGCGGTCGCCTCTTTGTCTTCTCCAATGATGATTCTAGCACGCATCTCAAAGAGACTGGAAGGATTCCACCGCTTATAGAGGGTGCTGATGAGCATATAAAGCATCTGGCTTATCAACAAAGACTCTAGACAGGAAGTGTGCACTCACCGCTCCGCTTGCAAGTTGGTTGTAAAACACTAGAAGGAAGTATACAGCCATACAAGCCGAACTCTTTGTAGGATCTTTCCAGTGACATATGCTTTGCGCTTTCATGAACAGAATTTGCAGGGGTGTCGATGCAACAACCACTCGCTCGAAACTTGACTCTAGTAGAGCATGATCGGGTTCATCCATCTGTGGTGATTTACCGAGATAGTGCTGCGCATGTTTTTCCAACCAATACTGTAGGAGCTAGAGAAGTTCTTAGCAAAGAGTCAGTGGCGGTATAGCTACCTTACTAGCTTGCTATAGATACTCCATTGCGCTGGTGAACTTTCAGATTCACGACTCTCAAATAGCGGTGGTCGCTGTGGCGGTAGTCCAGGTTCCCGCATGATTTCGACTTTTCTTACATGCCGGTCCACACTCCAACGGACGAATTCATCCTGCCTCAGATGTTTCAATTGCACCAAAGTCTCCATCTCAGCAATCACCTCGTCCTCTGTCGATGCGTCCTCGACCTTCTGCTCTTGGCGTAGGATGTTCACGCTGGCTCCATGTGATACTGCTGACTGGCCTATATTTTCTGCAAACTCAACCCCGCCTTGATCAGAAATCAATTTCTTCACCGTCACAACTGGCTCGCATATTAGCTTCTTGATAGGTGGCATGTTTGGTTTATCTTCAATGACGTGGTTCAGCCGCATCTTCTTAGTGTCTAGAGACGGCGTGGGTGCAAGTAAAGGTGCTGGTTCATCATTGTCCACCCGTAATCCTGGCTGGTCAGCAGAATTTGTGTGCCTATCATATATAGAATTCTTGATTCTGTCCAAGCCGAGGCGTGGATGTATCAATGTAATAAACTTCTTGCCAATACTTCGACGGATACAATGTTTCCCGCCGTGAATTGTTTCTGCAGTAGGTCGAGCGTTAGTCACACCGTTGACCGGAGGGCTTTCATGAATCTGTGCACGGTCGAGACCATCGGATATGGCTCCGAATTGATCGAGCACAGCAGCCATAATTGCAATGCCGACAACACGGACGTCCTAGATCGGCGTCAAGATAGGTGTTTAAAGGAAGAAAGGACCTAGGTGAGTAAGAGATGCCACTGTTAGGAACGCAGGGTGCCACTCTTGATGAAAATGCGGAGATAATGTCGTGAGACGTGGTGACGCAACGCGTCAACCCGTTGGCTTGGCGTTGACGGAGGGGCAACCTCATCAACGCGTTGCCTCTGGGAGGAGGATGATTTGTTACACTTGATACAATCGTTTATATCACACTAGTTGGTCTTTTCTGTCTATAATATATAAGATACAGTGTCCTCGTCGCATATTGACTATTAAGCTATTCTTACTATTCTTTTAATCAGTATTTAATCTACTACACACGACAGCCTGGTGCCTGTTCTACCGCCTCTATCTAACCTCACAGCTTCACCCTGTCATTCAGTCCCTTCGTCGAACAAGCGCTGTTCTCTTACTTCTTTCCTCTGCTTCGTTTTCAGCGCCGTTACCGCCACAAGCCTCGAAAATTGACTGGCAAAGCTTGAGTATGCCTCGGGCTATGCCACATCACCATGTCAGAAGCAAGGGTATCAATCTCCTTTTTGATTCGCCGCCTGCACGCCAAGCGGCACCCAAGGCTCACTTGATGTGGTTCTTCCAAGCCAGATGCTTCTTTACCCCTCATTTCACTGTGTTGCCTTCAGCCTGGTCACTTCGCGATTGCTGAGATGGTCAGCCCTTCTTCGCTCTTGTAATGGCTCATAACATAACATTCAATGCTATAATGACTACTATGCCGGAAGGCCATTTCATACGGGTCTGTCAGCTCGAGCCAGGCAATCAGGCTGACGAAGTACACGTCTATCTCCGAGTGTTCGACTTGTCCGCGAGACCACCCTACACTGCTCTATCGTATGTTTGGGGTTCTGCCGAAGACAAGGCCACTATCAGGTGTCATGGCGAGCAACTGAAAATACCAACTAATCTCCTGGAAGCGCTCAAAGCTATTCGCCATCCCACCCTCGGTGTGTGGTTATGGGCAGACTCGATATGCATGGACCAGCAGAGTACCGAGGAAAAGAACCATCAAGTGGCATCGATGGGGAAAATCTACGCAGGGGCTTGCAAGGTCATAGCATGGTTGGGCGCAGACCCCGACGACATAGCTTCTGATGCATTCAGTCTGGCCAGACAAATTGCACGCCATGAGTACCCACTGTTCCCAAGGTTACACACTACCATACCACCACGTCACGAGATTGAAGACGATGGAGAATGGTGGACTTTGGTCGGTTATTTTGACCCACAGGCATTTTCCGGCCTCGACTGTGCAGAGAAACAACGATGGGAACGATTGACAGAGGTCTACCGCCGACCATGGTTCACTAGGAGATGGGTCATCCAAGAAGTCGGTCTCGCCTTCTCACACACATCTGTGATGTGCAGCGATAAGACAATACCATGGCAACAGCTTGTCGATGCGGCGGCATGCACTTACATGCGAGGTCATGAACTCGCGAAGCACTTCAACATGTATCCTAGTATTGTGCGTTGCTGTGAGATGTATCATGTTTTCTCCAACTGGGGCACACGTCCCAGATTCGTGGAAATATTGGCTATTGGTTCACGTTTCGGTTATGTAGATTTGAGAGACAAAGTCTATGCTATGCTTTCCCACCCCAGTGCCAGAACGGAAGACGGAAACCTCATAGTCCAACCAGATTATAGTTGTTCCACCTATGAGTTGGATGTCATCCTGGCAATTCAGTTCCTGGAAAAGTTCCACTCTTTGCAGATATTGTCTGCCGTGCAACACAACAAAAGTAAAGTTGTAGAGGACATCAACTTCGCTTCTTGGATTCCTTCCTGGGAGTTACCATCAGTGTATGGGTTGCTTTGGCATACTCTCACAGAAGAATGGTATCAGACGGCTGATGGAACCCTTCCGTGCTTCCATATTTCTGACAGCGACACAACGCTGAATGTGACCGGACTCCTTATCGGTAGCATCGACACGTATGATACTGTGATGCGTTCTGAATGGTTTGTCAATCGAGATCCAGACGATGCCCACCATATCGAGGCATTGATCAGCTTCATAAGTGCCAGTCTTAACTCTTCGAACTGCACATACTCAACTTCCGCGGAACGAGCCGAAGCGTATCACAAGACGTTGACCGCAGGAAATCCAACTGTCAGTTCAAAGGACTTTGCGGCCTTCAAGAAGGCGCGCATATTGGACTCTGCGCACTCTAGTGACACGAACAGTAGTAACGAGGCTGGTAGTAGTGAATGTTTTGCGCAGGCCGCAGCAGCATATTCCCATCACAGAAGGCTCTTTACCACGACCAAAGGCTACATCGGCCTGGGTCCCCGACCTACCCAAGGAGGCGACATCCTCTGCGTTCTGTTCGGCTGCCCTGTGCCATTTGTCCTACAGCCAAGCGGCGAAAGATACCGGCTTGTGGGCGAATGCTACGTCCACGGCGTCATGCAGGGCGAAGCAATACAGGCATGGAAGCGAGGAGAATACACGGAACAAGAATTCGTGCTGTGGTAGACCCGAGCGCCTGGTGGTCCAGCATTCCTGGCAATATGGTCGGTGCACAGTTACCACGCAGCGTCCCTTGTGTCAAACTCCACGACAGATCAACTCTGATTGCTTCATTGGTATGTCTTCAACTCTCTGCGGCACCATCAATACCAGACGTGTAAACTATGAACCAAATGTGTGAACTATACGAACTCCCTAGTATCAACACTTTCATATGTCTTAGCAGACAACGCATCCGAAGAAAGACACAGCACGTTCAAGTGTGACTCAGTCAGTACATCGCCTTCCAACCACGACGAACAACCTCCACCGACGCAGTATGTGTCACTTATACCATTATTGACACCTATCAGTACATCACCAACAACACTGCAAGCTACACAACAGCCACCAAGAAAACATCAAAGGACTGACCAAGAGTCCTTGTTTCCCATATGGTCTGTCGTCTTCCAGCAGAATCCCGCTAGTACGACTGAACACCAGGTGGCGACATAATTTGAGCCCATGAAGATCACAATACCTAGATGTGATCTTCATAGCTTCAGTATCACTCATATCACCGATTACCTATTCAACTACGAATGGAATGTTCAGTACTGCAAGCCCGAAACTCACCAAAAGGTGTTGGCCTGCCTAGGTCTGGGAGACAAGAAAAACTCAGGATAGCGCCCGGAAGCCTGGAACTTGGAACACGTTGTGTGCAGCGCAACTGGCAAGTGAACAGATTCTAATGCTAAGGGGAATGTTAGTCTTGCTTCAAGCACTGCAACGCCTCGCCCTCCACTTCATAACAGCAATAAGCCGGAGGTTTTCCAGTGTAGGCATCGAAAAATAAAGGAAGTTGACTCTAGGTAGTAGACTTCGTACGGAGCGCCCTGATATCTGTGACACGGTGTTTTTACGGTTACGATGGACCATCCTGCATTAACATTCAGACAGAGACCAGTAATACGACACAGATAGATACAGCGCAGCATGTTTTGTGATATTCTGATCGTTCATTGTGTGGCTAAGATAACAGCGCATATATCTCACTCGCATGAGTATGTCATTTCACTCCATCACACCGTCCATCAGATCATAGTACTATCCAGACCAAGCTCATGTTCATGTCATCGCCGTGGTTCCACCTTCTACAGTTTCAGGCCGTCCCTACCAGACCGTCCACCAGTGGTATAGCAAAGTCTGAATAACTCGTGATCGACACACGGCTGCTAGGCGTTGTCGTTTCGTGGAGGGGTGTGTGTAGCCGGAGCCCATCTTGAGGAGTTGAGAGACCTTGGTGGACGGACTGGTGCCGAGGCTCTCTCTCGTTCTCTTCGACGCACCTGTTCAGCCCAGAATGCGTCTGAGGTTGCAAGTACTTCTTGGTGGAAGGCAGATATGGTACCCATATAGGGCAGGGGCTCAGTGAATACGGCAGCGATGGCAGGAGTAACAGAAGAACCAGTCTCTTCCTCGACCTGCTTGTCTTCACTTACTTGGAACTCTGGGGAGACGGCGACGGACTGAGTAGGAAGGTCTGCTCTCGCGATCGCCGGTTCAAGTGGCAGGAGGAGGATGTTGTCTTGTTGGGTGGTCAGGAGATCAGGAGATTCTTGTTTTGGCTCTGATAGTTCGGAAGCCTCCTCTCTAAACTCCATAAGATTCACTTCGCCTGAAGTTGTCGGGTCGTCAGTGACAGAAGGCTCGACGGTCCGCGATTTGTTTGTGATATGGAAGTCGTTCAGCTTGGCATCCAGCAGTTCCAAAAGCTTGTCATTATCGGTGGCCGACGCTACCTCCTCCACACGATCAGTAGCCTCATCAGGCCTAGTCGCAGGCGTAGATGTGTGCGGCTGGGTGAGAGCGTCTGGAGTGTCGAAAGGGTTCGAGATTGCTGAAGCGCTTTGAGCTGAAGCAATGGAAGCTTCCACCACAGCCGTTTCAATGCCAACGCATCCATAGTCTCGTTGCATATCTTTTTCCAGCGCGATAATGGAAGGCTCGGACAAGTCGAAAGGGTTGGGGGGTCTGGCGACATGTTCCTGAGTAAGCTCCTCAACGGGCTTCGCCTTTCCACCAGTGTGAAGCGACGTGTCTTCTTGCGCTGAGGTCTCAATGAAGTTTGAACCAAGGCGCGTTCTCATATCCTCGACGGTTGTGGTAACGGAAGGGTTAGACAGGTTGAGAGGAGGTGTTGGGTTAACCACAAGATTTCCAGGTGCCCAAGCGTTGTTGACGGGTGGGGCGCGTGTTGGACGGTTTCGGGCTGGGGTGGAGGGAAGGGGTGGGGTGGGATGTGCTGGTCGAGCAGGACGGTTGGGTTTGCTTTTTGTGTAAAGACGTTCTCGAGCCGCATCAATCTCCTCAGATGTGCGAGGCTTGATATGCGGGATCTGAAGCTCATCACTGCTATGGTCAGTCGAATTGATGTGCAGGAAGCCTGTATGGCTTACTAGATTCTTTTGACCTCATGCCATTCAGCATTTGTAAGCTGAGGTAGATCGGCCGTGTCTTGTTCGATGACATCTGGCTTGGTGGGAGAATGGTTTCGAGGTGAACCATAGGCGGGGGCTTGAACAGGCGCTGTTACCCTGCTTGAGCCGTACAATTGGCGAGCATCTCCACTGCCGGACAAGCGTGATGGTTCTTGTATGTCCCCTTGCTGACGAAGCTCACCTCTGACCCTCATACGATGTGTTTGGCCGCCTGCAATATTTGTCATACCGTCATCCTCGTTATCGTCGAGTTTGCCAACAGCTGTGATAAATGAGCAACTCTGATGGAAGTAATCTAAGGACAACCTACTGCTCCAACTTTGTAGTCTGTCTTGGTTAGCTCGAGCATTCTCTGCAGCCTCTGTACCTGCGACATTGCAGTCACGAGCGGCGAGAATCGCGGTCCGGCTCGTGGCAATAGGTCTCTGATCACGCCTTACAGCCGTGGACAGCTGGTGCTGGCGTGCAGTGCCATAGTCTGCCTAGAGCATTGTCAGCATGGGAAAGCTTGAATCATGGGTTGAGCGTACGGCCGCCATACGGGCCTGCATTTCCTCGGCTGTCAAATGGCCATTGTTGGAAGAAGAGGGTGTGGCTTCGTCGCCTGAGTCTCCAGCCCACTGACTTCGGTTTCTGTAAGTCTTCCTTCCAGACATTGCTGCGGGAATTGGTCAGTGTCTCTCTAAGATCGTTGTATGTACACAATGATCACCGAGGGTAGGCGCAATCGCAATATGGGGTCCGTGTGAGTTGTGGCGATCGTCGAGAAGCAGCCAGGATTTTTTGGCAGTTAGAAGGTAGTGTCCAGTCGTATGTAGTAGACCGAAGAATCCAGTGGTTGAAGTTGGTGTAAGGTAGGAACGAACTCAAGTGTTGAAGGAGTGGAGCCTTGTGACTGGATGGTCGCACCTTCCACGTGGGGCGAACGGGTTAATGAAGATAACAGAGCACTCCTGTTCTCGTCGGGGCCCCGAGCGACACCCTTGCAGCCCATCAAGCAGGCTGAGAGTTCTCGCTGGAGGTTTCACTGCCCAGTATTGGGAACATGAGAGCTGGAGTACTGGATAGGGTAGCTATAGGCGGTCTTGTATCGTAGCCATGAAGTTCAAGTCGGCCTTTTCTCAACTAGTCTTCTGTTCAACTGCAAATGAGCCCATGCTCATACCCTCTTTGTGCTTTGAGAATGGAGAGCAATGCACTTATGCCTTGTTCGCCTTGACACTGATTTGTCCTTCTGCCTTGAATCCAATATCTCCAGTTTCTTTCGGCCACTGGGTTGCTAATATCTGGACTTCAACAACTTCTCGACTGGTCCCACATATGGTCTTGACGGAAGGCACCCTTGAGGGCTGCGATAGTACTTCTCGGCAGACCAGCGTCATCACGCCAGACTGACTGTGCAAGAGACCCTAGAGATATCGTTGTGCACGCGCAACCACAGTCATCGAGAGAGTCCAATAGACGCATTGTCAGCACAAAGGAAGACTCTAGGCACATCCAGCGCGCTCACTGAGCTGACAAAAGCACCACAACAGAGTCTAAGCAGCAAACAGGCTCTGATAGGCAGCCGGTCCTGCTTTGAGCACTCCTCCTACTTCATTAGCCACAAGATCCATGCCTCAAAAACGAACCAACCGGCCATGAAGTGCGAGCTAAAGATAGAAGTCAACAGAGCAATTCCGAAGGCCGGGTCGCGGCAGAAAATGCAGCACGCAGACTTGGACAAGCTGTATCGATGAGCGGAAAAGAAAGACAACAAACAAGCTCTACCAGTAATGTCGGTGCAAGCTTCGATCCATGATGGCAAAAGCAAGAAACGCAGGCAAGCCATAGCTCTAACGCCTTGATCCACAAGATATTGCGGGGGAGCTAATAAGTCGCAGACGCAGAAGGTAGGACTTATGCTTACCATTGAGCTATCATAGGTCATCAACCTCAATAACTCAATCAGGAACTTGAAGCACGCTCAAGAGCATCCCTCCTGCTCCCAGAACGCCACACTTTTCAGCCCACCGAGAAGTCCCCGATGGTCCCCGAAGGCCAGACTTAGACAGGAGCATCGGAGCGGCTGGCGCTCGTCGAAATATGTATCCTCAAGGGCCGTGCTAGCAGCGCTGCTTCTATAGCCAAGTCAAACACGCAGGCGACGGGCGGCCAGTATCGACTTTGCGCTCCTGAAGGTTGTGGCAATTTATCAGATGCCCATAGTTTCGTTGCTGCTAGATTCAAGCCGAGTGCGAGCTCTCAGACATCTGCTTCAGCTCCCTTATAATGAGTGTGGCCGACACTGGGTGCTTCTCAGAATTAAAGGCCAGCATGCCACTTTGCCAGCTTGTGTATGCAGAATGCTGCTCGCTAGCAGCCCCGTTCGGAATCTCGAGCAAGGTGTATCATGCAATTAGCTGTATACAGGCTTTCAATTCTGATAAGCCGCCAGTAGATTGATATCAGATTTGCCTGCAGCTTGAACTGCTGCGATGACTGGTTGACTAGTAGATACACTGGCGAGAGATAGGTACGAAATACGGAATACGGAAGTCGACTGGGTTGGACGACCCGGTGAGCCGATCGTTCGCCTGGCCGGAGACCGTCTTACGGAAGATGGAGCTTGTGTCGGTGGAGGGCATCAAGCCACACTGAAGCAATGATCTGCCAAATTTAGCTATCTGCGGAGAGCGTGAGCTCACCACGTATGCACCATATCCGCCCCCTGGATCATGGTTATTCAACGCGGCTGCGTTGCGAACAGGGCTTCGTGCCAGGCAAACGACCTGAGAACAGTCGAAAGGCCTTTCTGACCGGGGCTAGGAAAACTAGAGAAATGCCAGCATCAGCAAGCAACAGAGAGAATCACGAGAGACTTGCTCGTGGGCTGCACGAACTGCGGAGAAAGCGTCGCGGAACTTGCACAAGGAGATGCAGGTGCTGACGGTGGACAGCTTAAACACATTGGAGGCTTGTGTTGAGCTCCATCACGCCCAATAATGCCATCCCGCCAGAAAGGAAAGGCTCCATCCAAGCTACTTAGGCTAGCCTAAGAGGTGCCTCAACACCATCGACTGCGGTGCAGCTCACTTCCTGAAGGTGGAAAGCTGCAGCGATACAGCCTCCTTGCGTGCTTTCGCTATTCCGTTTTGAAGCTTGCAGAGTATGACACGTACGATAAGCCTCGAGCCTACATATTTCTGTAACTCCTCCCCAAGGAATGGTAAGCACCCTGTAGACCGCTCTTTCCGTCTGTTGCTTTGTCCGATAGTGGTACATTATCCCCGCCATTTCCAGCTTCCTACTTGAGCTTCCCGCCTTCTATGAGCCCTTCTGTTGACTACATCGAACATACCATCGTCCATCCTATCCACTGAACATATCCTCGGCCAACACTCGACTTTACTATCACCGGCTTCAGACGCGACCAATATGGCAGCAACACGAGCATCCTCCTTTAAAGCTTTGCAGAACCTTTCCAAACCGTCCAAACGAAGCTTGCATATGACAGGTTCTCAATCATCTCCTCGAGCAATTGACGGAAACCACAAGACTACATACCTGCCATGGGGTCTACAGGAGCTACGTCAGGAATGTCGGAAGCGCACTCTGGCACCATCTGGAACAAAGCACGAGCTGATTGACCGACTGGCATCGCATGACGGTCTACAAGCCAGAGCGTTTTCGATTGCGATAAGAAGGATTGCAAAGGAGCAGACCACGAAATCAGTGTCAGGGTAGGTCGACACACCTACCACCGCGGAAAGGCTATACTGATTCATGTGACAGACCCTCTGAAGTTTTAAGCAGTCGCGGCTTCAACACCTCCGGCGCAAACCAAGCTTTCCATAACGACCGCACGGTTGACTTAGCCTACCTTCCCAAACTCTTCAGCGAGGAATGGGGGCCAAGACCAGCAGCCATCCGTGTCCCGATCATGCCGACTGTTATCTCCGATGATGCGGAGAACAGACTCGAAGAGTTTCCTCAGCTCGAGGCCGCAGCTGGCGGTTATCAGGCGACCGAAGGAGGTGCACCGGCGATCATGAAACCGGAGATCGAGACCGCAAGCCAAAAGAACGGTGGCGAGATGAGCCATATGAGTGATGTCGGCGATGGTCAAACGGTTGAGATGAGTGTCGAGACGTTGGCTGAACTATCAAACATCCTCGGCAAGGACGCACAGAAGTTCGCGGACATGGTCAAGGACAAAGACGAGGGCACGATCAGGAAGCTGTGGAATGGGTTCCTGGATGATGTCTTTGGTGCAAAGCAGGGTAGCACCAAAGCATGAGCTCCTCTCGCAAGAAAGGAAGTGCAAAGGAGGGTACGTCGTGCTTGACTACCTAGCGGTGCGACGTTACACGCAGATCAAGCGGGATTGATGCAGCATCATATTTCTATGTGAACTTGTCACTGTTCTTGTGTTACAACAGGCTGGGGTAGGCGTGGTATTACCCATGAACTTCAGTCGTGCTTGAGCATAGTAATGCACCAGCAATCTTTGTTGGTTAGCTACCTTCCCTGCAACGCTCTTACAAGGAACAAGTTGATTCAACATGCATTTCGGAATAGTTAACGCGGCGGAGAAGGGGAATTGTATCAACCCATGTAGATGTGCATCCACAAAAGGCAGGCCTGAGCAGGCACGTATCTATCATCAAGGTATCATGTGCTTGACATTTGGTGGACGATGCGAATTCAGGGTTAAATTATCTGCGTCTTCGTCAACAGCATACTAGCCCACTCTCGCAAATCGACGTCACATACCAATTCGTTTCAGGGACAATCTCGAGGTCAAGTTGCAGCCGGTGTCCCTACCGTCGATCATCGAAGTCTGGAATGTCCCATTCGGTGAGGACCGCTGCGTGTAACCACGGACTCAGGTATTGGGTAAACTTCGAAGACCCCGAACAATTTCGTCCTGAAGACTGAGCTCCACCCATTCATCTTGCCAGGCAAGCCACACTTCAGCTGTACGCTCAAGTATTTGCCTCACGTTCCTTTTTGTCGGTGGCGGACAGAATGGTCCTCAGCAGATACGTGAATGGTTCTTCTGCGCCGAGCCTGAAACACCAAGATACATCGGTTTCATGGACCATGGCGCGAACCAGATCTGTTTCCTCGACACAACTCAGGAGATTCGGATAGCCACCCACTTACCAAAGAAGTCGTGTGCTAGCCCTAGTGGCTTCGCTAGCTGCCCTGGCATGCTCTACTACCAATCTGGTACGTACGAGTGGAGAGTTTAGACGGTCTGAGCCCTGAGGATCGACAGGTACCAAGTGTCGGTTGATAGATCAATATCCACCATTGGACGCTTGTGCCCGCGACACATGCCAGACGGCTACGTCGAGTGTTGCAGCAGTGATGGAGTCGATATCAACACCAAGACTTCAGCATGCGTGGACTGAGTCGTGAGATCTTCCTTCTTCGTCTCCTCGTCCATTCTCATTGTTAACCTTAATCGTGCATTTCGTCGTCGAGTATCTTTATAACGATCGTTCCGTTCGAGCAGCTTGCGTTTGAGGATCTCTTGACTGAGTATCCTGCAGTCCATTCTTTCCGTTGTTCAGCACGTTCACAGCACGTCCGACCACGTTCACCGAGCAACATACGCAGCCTACCACGTTTGACATCTTAGCACCCAGTTTCCAAACTGCTCACACATGACGAGAAGCTGGCCTTCTTATACATAGCATAATCTATACGACATTCACCCGTGCTGTTTGCTTAGAAGCGTCAATTTCGGCTCGGTTTCAGACTGTATCATGCATCAGCTGCAAACATGGCTGCTACTCCTAGTATCCTTGTCTAGTTATGTTTCCGCATTTTACCCATATAAAAAACACCAGGATTCAACGTCGTTGAACAGCGGCAACGAGAAGAGGTTCTACCCCGTGCAAAGGCCGTCCACATCTACAGCAGACTCAGCAGGAGTGGTGAAGCTCGACATACGCAAAGTCGTTAAACAGGTGAGTACCCGTGGACACATCTAGTCTTTTCTGTCTAACACCCACACTAAGATTTTACAGAAGCGTGAAAACAAGTTCTCAGTTTCACTGTCCAATACAGCAGACTTGGGTCCGAACAGTCTTGCCATTGATCAAGATGGCTCCGACTACTCCTACTTTTCCTCCATGAAATTCGGCAGCAAAGCGCAAGAGATGTACATGCTGATCGACACTGGTAGCGCAAACACATGGGTCTTCAGTAGCGACTGTCAAGCAGAGACTTGCAGTATTCACAACACGTTCGGGGAAGAAGACAGCACAACTCTCAAAACTACAACCGAACAATGGGACTTATCCTATGGCACCGGCGATGTCAGTGGTATCGTTGCAACCGATACCCTTGCCTTCGCCGACTTCAGCATACAAATGGGCTTTGGCCTAGCCGTGAATGCAAGTGACGATTTCGACAACTACCCCATGGACGGCATCCTCGGTCTCGGTCGTCGCACGTCCGACGAGTTAGGAACGCCGACGATCATGGACGTCCTCAGTGCCGACAAGCTCATCGCATCCAACACAATCGGCGTCCATATTCACCGCGCCGAAGACGGAACCAAAGACGGCGAAATTGTCTTCGGCGGCATCGACACGGACAAGTTCAGCGGTACTCTTTCCTACACTAAGACCTCAAACGATGACGCCTGGGAGATCCCAGTTCAAGACATGCTTGTGAACGGCCAGTCCTGCAACTTCACCAACCGCACCGCAATCATCGACACAGGGACAACCTTCATCCTCATGCCTCCCACCGACGCCACAGCGCTACATGATATAATCCCCGGCTCCGCCACCTCAGGCGAGAGTTTCACCTTGCCGTGCAGTACAACGGCTAAGCTCGAGGTCCGTATCAACGGGAAGTTGTACACAATCTCACCCAAAGACTACATCGGCAGCCCCTCCACTACCGGAAGTTCAACGTGCAGTAGCACGATCATCGGACACCAGGCGTATGGCGATCAGCAGTGGATCTTGGGCGACGTATTCCTGAAAAACGTTTATGCCGTATTCGACTTTGATAGGAAGCAAATTGGGCTCGGGACTCCAGGGAGTGGTGGGACTGTGAGTTCCTCGAGTACGGCGAGCAGCAGTACTACCATTACGGCGAGCTCTAGTGGGACCCGAAGGACGAGTGCGAGTGCGAGTGAAAGCACACGCGCTAGTTCCACCGGCTCTGCATCGATGTCAGCTTCAGCAACTAGTAGCGGTGCAAGCGTGAGCGCGAGCGATGTTGGGGTCATCGATAGTAATCTGGGGGAGGGAACTAGTGGTGCAGCAGGCAGGACTGTGGTTAGGTATTGGAAGGCAGGGCTCTCGATGTGCATTGGTGTCTGGTTGGGGATGGCATCGATGTAGTACTAACGTAGGAGGCCCAACTGTACACTTAAAATTAGGTGTCCGGCGTTGGATGCATGAAAATCCCTTGACGCGATTGAGTAGTGGTTGAAGCTGTTCTCGTGAGGATATGTCCTGTGAGACCACCGCCTATGCTACTTCCCCAGAACCCTGCCAAATGTGTCTTCAAGCGCATCACGAACGGCAGCTGTCACGTCGATGGGAGGTTTTGCAGTGCTCGACTCGCAAGAAATAGTTGCCATTATACCGGTCTGCCCTCAATCAGAGACCCGGGGAGGGCAAGAGACAAGGTTCGTAACACAATGCCGTCGCACTCGAGGGTTAACTTCCTCTTCAACCGCGCGCCTTGCTCAAATCAAGAACGCGAAGCTGAGAGTTTTTAATCAATATTGTGTTGCTTCAGACCTTCATTGAGTTTGCAGCATGCAAGTGGCTTGTGAGCCAGTCCGTCGGCATTCCTAATGAGGATTAGTCTTTTACAGCCTCACGTCACGTCCGAAGCCTTTATCCTGGACCACCTACCTTGCTTTCACTTGTTGTCTCAAGATGGAAGTGAAGATTATGATAATGGGGAAGTTGTGCATCACGGGTTTGAAATGAACTTCACAGAACAATTGGAGTGCTTGGCTGAAGTCTGCGACTAACGATGATGCCGTTTGGTTGTCCTGGAGACACTGCCGTCACCTGTGTGTCGATACGGTACGGCTGCTTGACCTTGACATTTCTCTAGAATTGTGACTTACACTAAGCTTGCTGCACGATCATCGCTGCGAACTTGCGACAAATTACTTCTCGGGATGTCGATCACGTTGATGGCGGTAAAGGATGGCAAACCAAAGCCTATCAAACTGTCTATCTGGGATGCTTTCAAGGGAGTACCGTCTCCCAAACCTCGTCCACACAGGGTAAGGTCTTGCACTGTCACTTCCCGAATATTGGTCGGACTACAGATCAGCTGTGCACGCCGACACTAGGCTGGACGTCTCGAGGCAGCTGCTTTTCTTTCCTGCTGCTTGCCAGTACTGTGATGCATTGAGGATCACGCAATATAGCTGATGTTCAATAGTGCACTTGGTGCAATAGCTTTCACAACTTTCGACCAAAGTTTGAACATAATGCTGAAGGTGAAATCCCGGTTGCCGAACCACAAGCGGGGGATGTCACAAAGCTCGACGAAGCGAAGCCTGAACAACCAGTATTCACTGCCGAGGAGGATGCTAAGATTCTTGACTTCAAGACGAAGAATCGAGATGCGAAATGGGCCGATATTGCAGAAGCACTTGGAAGACAGAAGCACGATGTTCAAGCTCGCTGGAAGGAAATCAGGCCCGTCGAGAATAAGACAGTCACAGAAGAGGCAAAGGAAAAGCAGAACGGGTTCAAGAAAGGGGAAGAAGACGCTCAGGCTCCGAAGATGAGCAAGAAGGAGAAGAAAGCACAAGCAAAGAAGAACAAGGAACAAGAGCAGCCAAAGGACGGTGGTGCCACGACAGGAGGTGTTTCGGAGAGCAAGAAAGAGTCTGCTCCAGCTGCCCAATCAGCCAAGGTACGTGGACAAGCACATTCGCGCACGATCTAGCATGGAAATTGACCATTGCCAGCCAGCTCAAATGACCGGGATCGACAAGAAGAAGTGGGAGAAGGCGGCCTCGAAGCACTTCGACCGAACAGGTCAACGGATCACCCCCGAGCAAGCTCGCAGAATGGCAGACGACACGTGACACTATTCACAAAGTTTTGTGCGGGGAAATTACCTCCATCGACACATCAGCCATGCAACCTTTCAGGCTAAATACCGGCACCTGCCTTCTTGGGAGCGACCTGTTTGCATGTCCGCTCCGTGGACGAGCAGATCTTGGAGCTTGCAAATACACTAAAATGGGCTCCACACAGTTATGCTATACCACGGACGAGCTCACAAGCTGTATATATCCTTGAATCTCCTCCTCCTCTTTCCGTTGTCTTGTCTGGCAGATGTGCTTACGAGCGTTCCGATAGAAACATATCGGTCTGACGATAATACATTGAAGGGCTTCGATCAAGCTCGACATCATTTGCTCACCAGTAATATGCTTCGTCCAAGCCTACTGACTTTCAGCCTAGCTGCGTCCGTATTGGCTGGGGTCCTTCCGAGAGCTCAGGATTCAGTATGGAACGTGGCAAACTTCGACTCTCTAATCACCTTTGGGGACAGCTATACAGATGAGAACCGCCTGAGCTACATCATCCAGAATAATTTCACCCTCCCACCAGCTGGCACGTACTTCCCTGAGGGCCTCAACACAGCCTCCGGGGGCAGACAGTGGCCACGATTTGTTGTTCAAGATACCGGTGAGCAGCTGGAACTATATGATTACGCAGTCTCAGGCGCTGTTTGCTCCAACAACATCACACCGAGGTGAGGCAAAATGACAAGCTGCAGGTCATACCCCATAGCTAACATGCGTAGAAACCTATCGACCGAAGGGTCAGGCTTCCTTTTCCCAGCGGTTCTTGAGTACGAGGTGCCAGCTTTCCTTGCAGATCGTGGTACGACACGCAATGGAACGGATCAGACATATTTCTCGACGGCGCTCTCAACATCCAATGCCGTTTACAGCATCTGGATCGGTACAAATGACCTCGGCGTTGGTCTATTTCTGACTGATGCACAGATCCGGGGCGAGACGCTTACCGACTACACCGAATGCATCTATCGTGTCTTCGATGAGTTATATGCCGCCGGAGGACGAGTCTTTGTCCTGTTCAACAATGCGCCGCTTAATCTTGCTCCTCTATACGCCAATGATACACTCGGGGGTGTCGGGGACAACCAGTACTGGGACCCGAAGCCGGAGAATCATACTGCCATCGCGAAGAAGATGCACGAATACGTGACCTCGACCAACACGATATTCAGATATCAATCACCGTATGAAGCATTGATTGCTAAACGTTACCCTGGCGCGAGTCTGGCAGTATTCAACGTTTGGCAGCTATTGTCTGACATCTACGACAACCCATCGGCTTATCTTAATGGCACCCAGCCGGCAAATGTGACTGGCTATGAACACCATTGCACGCCTGATCAGAGCTCATGTACGCTGGTGTACAATGGTACCAGCTCTGATAGCTTCATGTGGTACGATGAGTTGCATCCAAGGTAAGCATAATTTCCGTGCAAGATCACGAGAGCTAACAAGACAATAGTGAGCAGACGGCTCGGATTATTGCGAGCACTTTCGTCGAAGTACTCAACGGAGATTCTTCATATGCCCAATACTACTAGCTAGATCCAATCAGAATGAGATGGTTCAACACTCGTGCCGTACACAGCGGCTGACGTTCCTGCTGGAATCAACGGCCCAGGGAGCAACCATCCAAGCTGCTAGAGTTGAGTGTGAATATATCCTCCGACCTAGGCGTCTCTTTGACAGAATGATCGGGGCTGTCTGCTGGTGCCGTTTCAGCACCAAAGCACTACCTGATGATGTGGATGGGACGCCTGATTGAAAAGCTCCAACTTGTAGCAATGCAGACCCGTTAAGCTGGACGTTGGAAGCAACATTCGGTTCCACGATCCACAGTTGTTCTCCAAAAGCCCGTACCTGATTGCGAGACCATTCGACTGACTACTTACAAAGAGCACACAGCTGGTATCTCGATATCATTCGACTAGCTTCGGATAGAAGCACCGCAATCTACTTGTTGAAGAAAAACGATAAATGTGGAAAGGGCAAACACGCCTGACTATCCCACTAGACCTCTGCTTCCAGTTTTACCCCCTCCAGCAGCTGGCACTGACTCTCCCGACGGGCCTTGCTATAGCACACCTTCTGGTGGCGAACAGTACCTAACATTCGCTGCAACAACCTAACAAGCAGAACACTCTCCCGTCTATTTCTGGATACCTTGCGGTCAAGCTTAACTGTAGCAACTTACGACAGTGGATGCGCAGTTTGTCCGATAGCTGACCACGTCGTTCCCCTGGGACTGTTCGGGACTCACACTGTATAGATAGCAGTTGCCCATGCCGTCGTAGTCGAAGCCATAGCAATCGGAGTAACCATCACACTGGCTCGCACAATCAGAGACATCGGTGGCGCTGAAGAGAAATTCATCATTCGAGTCAGTCTGGCGAAATGAGGCGTTGCAGATGGTGTTGTAGGTACAGCCGCATGTTTGACTGCTTGGTACAATCGTTGTGGGTGTACATGTGGGTGTACATGTGGGTGCACTGGAAGTTGTGGTAGTGGTGGTGCTGCTACTGGTTGTAGTCGTGGCCTCGGAGGTGGTGGTGCTGCTACTGGTGGTACTCGTGGCCTCAGTGGTGGTGCTACTAGTAGTCGTGGCTTCGGTGGTAGTGCTAGTGCTACTAGTCGTAGTCGTGGCCTCGGTAGTAGTGCTGCTGCTGGTGGTAGTCGTGGCGTCAGTGGTGGTTTCTGTGCTAGAAGTGGTTTCGTAGATCGATGTAGCAGCGCTGGAAACTGTTGTTGAAGTATGATTGCTGTAGTGTGGGCTCGGAGAAGAAACTCTACTAGTGTAGCGGATTGAAGTTGGATCAATCCATGAGCTAGAGGGAAAGGAACTGATTGATGTTTCCGGAATGAAAGTAGATACCGTCGACGACGATCCCGACCACTGCTCCCACGAGCTATGTCCAGTGTTGCTCGTTGTTGTGCGTGGAACGAAAGTAGATACCGCCGATGACGATCCTGACCACTGCTCCCACGAGCTATGTCCCGCGTTACTCGTTGTTGTTCGTGGACCGAAAGTAGATACCGTCGACGACGATCCCAACCACTGTTCCCACGAGCTCTGTCCAGTGTAGGATTTGCTACTGGTTGGTTCGGGAGTCCAAAATTGACTTTCGCAAGGACAGTAGTAGTTGATGTGAGTTGAGGTCTTGGTGATAGTCACATCATCGCCCTGCTCCCATTCGTTCCATGAGTCAGCTCGGGCGGAGGTGAGAAAAGGTAGTGCCGCAAGGGCTAGCGAGCGAAAGGTAAGCATTATGGTAGTATGAAAGAGTGGACAGTGGGACAACCACCAGCTGATTTGATTCGATAAGGAAAGTCGATGACAAAAAGCAAGAACACCTTGTCTTGCGGTGAGCTGGTCAACGATACTTGTACCATGTTTACCGTCGTCCAATATGGGGCGTTTGCGCCTTGAGGAACGTTCTTTGGATTCTGGACTAGAGTATTAGTGCTAACGCGCGAAACAGTACTCCTCTTCTAGCTAGCCACAGACTCACCACGGTCTTGAAAGCTTCTATTCAATCTCGGCATTATGGCTTTACGTGAGTGCTTAGACGCTAATGCTGCTGTTCAGCTCGGAGGCCGTCTATGGCGTCTTTGAGAAGCCTAGACTCATCTCAAGAGTCTATTGATCAGGAAAGCATATAAGATAGTCCAGTGGTAGGGGACGTTGAGTACGCAGATCGGGTACACAAGGGCACCAAGGAGAGCATCTTCCTCGCGCCATTTTTCTGTGCAGACATGTATGTTCTTTCGTAACGATTGGTTCAATGAGCACCGTATGTTGGGTCATGGCGGTGTTCGACACCGGATGTGCCTAGTGCCCCTAATTACTCATACCACTAGCGAAGATCGCTTGAGATGAGAGTTCTAGCTACTGAGATTGGAGACCCAATAAAGGATTCTCCTCAGCTGCAGCCACGCCTATAACTCTTATTAATTAGCATGCACGTGCGAGTTCCGACGCTTTACTGAATCTGTTGGTTTTCAGGGCTCGTGCGAATTTCGCTATTAGCCTCCGACAACGTAAATCTGCTGTGTTCGATCATGTTCTGGCTCTTGGTAGCATTTGTTACTCCTGGTTCGCTCATCGCAAGCGCAGTGGAGCCTTTTCACAACCCCAGAAGCGTTCTGCGCAACGGCACTTGGATTACCTTGCGGATTTTAAGGCTCGAATCAAGCATCCTCAGAGACCTTAGCATATGTGACATCTGATCATCTTCATAACTAAGACATATGGGCGTCGGTTGAGCTCCCTCGCTGTGCAATAGCTGCTGTGGGCTTGTTGCTTTGTATTTCCCTGAAGCACGAGTAATGATCCAGAACATTGCTTTGTGGGCAATGCAACATGAACCACGTAGCACAAGAACTCGTATGTGCTGAACCACGACTATATTGCCGAAGGGGGGTTGTCTTCTCATAATGGACATGATAGTGCGTGTTTCACACATCAGCGCCTAACTTCTCAGGAACGAAGTTCCCTCTTTTAGGTAATCACAACGATGGAAAGTCCGATTACTCGCGCGCTACCACTCACCAGATCAGCCTTCCAGACCATGCTTCGGGCCGTCATGTTGAATTTGTGGCCGGAGCAGGTGCCACGTCCTGCCAGTCCTGCGACATGCGTTACTTACCATCCTCACACGAACAATCAGAAAGCCAACATCAGCAGACCATCATTCTTCAATTGCGAACAAGTGAAGATCACCCCGAGATGCATGGTAGCACGAACAGACGATACAGGCTACCATGCTTTCAGCCATGCACGGAATACAAATCGCATGACTGAGAATAGCACTAGATTCATTTGATACTCTCGAGCATAATGGTAGAAATGCAGATATCGAGAGTATTGCGCCGGACAGACCTCTATAGGTTTTGAATGAGGACGCTCTTGTTTGATAACAGACCTTGTCATGTTGATGTCCGAGGCCTGGATGGAGAAGGCAGAAAAGAGGGGAAAGAAGTCCCGTGGGGGAGGAGTGAAGGTAAGCGCTGTGCAAAGCCGGTCTTTTAGTAACTAAGAGCAGTGAGGCTCGACGAGAAGCTAGATTCTCAACTGTGGCATCGAACCAGTGGATCAAAGAAACCAGCTTGCCCAGGTTCCGATCCTTCATGAAAGCGTTCTATGCAACAGCTTTTCAAACGGAGCTGCAACTCCTCACAGCACTTGCCACAGCTATAGGTATCGCCGCCACCTCTCTGGTCGACATTCACTTCAAGGCTCAGAACGAATTTCCTCTTTTCCATTACCCAGCGATTCCTGCGTCAGAACTACGAGATGGTTTTGCTGCTTGGATCACCGAGCATACAGATTTTGGAACCATTGCTATGCTCTTTCATGATTCTACTGATGGCCTGCAGGTCGAGGATCGAGAATACCTAGGCCCTTTTCATAATGTGAGCACACCTTCACTGAGCGAGGTCATTCGGGGCATCGGAAATTCACTTCAAGGGTTGACGAACGATGCTTTCTGGATCGCTGGTCACCGGTGATGTTCCCATCAACCATCGAGGTTGAGGACGAAAGCGTGAACCAGAGGAATTTCCTGTTGCCTATCACGCCAAGGTCGACCCGGATGCAATCTTGTCGCCGTTCGGGGGATTTGATTCAGCCGCCAGACCTTGCAAATACCAAGACACCACCGCTGGCAAGTCTCACAATGTGGGAATAGCGGAATCGTTTGCTCAAGACTATGGCCTACCATGTCTTTCAGACGTGTGCCTTAAGCATATCACCTAAGGCAAGGACGCGGGAACGGACAGAGTGGTAGAAAAAAGACGAGTCTGGCCGGTGCGAGTGCGTTGGTCGACCTGGTTTAGTGGCTACTCTTCTATACATATTCCCGTGCCGCTAGATAAACACAATCAGAATTAGGACGAGGCATCCAGCAAAGTATTGTTCCTACCGCGGGGAGTCAGAAGATAACCTCTGGACGTACTATCTCCCGAGGGTGGATCGTGTTCAGCGTCATGGTCCCACGCACCCAAACAGCATGACATCACGAGACTTTTGCACCTACACAAAGCTGAACACAATAAAAGGGATGTACAAGTCATTTGGTCTTAGAAGCTAGTTTTCTCACCTCACCAGACAATTCACTACTTTCGCGGAAACAACTAATTCATCATGCCTCACTCAAAAACCCCAGGTGGCCAAGCAGCCAGTGCGAAGTTCGAGAAGCAAGAAGCACAAGGTCAGTGATGATTACCCATTCCTAGCTTCCATCCCAAGAAGTCTACCAGTTCACATATCCTTGCTGTTACCGGCCATCTAGTGGACATACTAACACCTTCTAGGAAAGGGTCTCGGCGCCGACAATGCACCAGGCCATACAGAAGGTGGCAAGCCAGGCGATGCACCTGTAGCGAGCGACTCATACGCTGGAACAACCGGTATTGACAACGGCACGAATCAGCCCGGCGAGGCAGGCAATGTCGGTGCTCCCGTGGGTGCGATGGGAAGTGAAACCATCAACCAGGGTAACCAGAAGTGAGCGTGACACGAGTGCAATTATAGCACGGCATGTATCACAACTGTGGCTCAGAGGACACAGTCCATGGTTACACGCTATGTACAACACATGTACACTAAGCAGGTCAGAGGTTACTGCATTCAGACACTCCTCTTGGAAGCAGGAGCTTGAGTTATCATTAAGATGAAGGCGTGGGTTGTGCTTCGTCGGCACGATGGCAGCGTCATGGAAGCCTATTTATCGTCGTTAGTCATCAACAATGACGTTGCATGTCGAGAGACCCTTGATAAAACCGCAAGAACAACCGTTGCTTGTATCAGAGCCATGGTTACGTTCATTCCCTTCAGATGTCTTCGTCGCTTCAAGATCGACTTACCTCCTCCCCGGAACTTTATTTGGCACACTGTTATGTCCGCCGTGTCAAGACCCAGGCGTAGTCGTCTCGTCGAGCGTCCTCTTTTCCGTGCTTCATTCTTTTCATAGAAAATCCATCCGCTGTACCCCGGCGCCCGCTCTTTCCGCGCCTCCTCGTAGTCATGATGGACCGAACAAGTTGTTTATAGTTGTCGACTCATCCGCAAGCTTGAGACCAACAACCTTGAGCACATCTCACCGTAACAATAAGCTCGCCAGCCCGCCCTTCGTCAGGTTACCAGATCTATTACTGGACCATCGACATGTTTCCCGGATCCATTCCTGGTACCACAGTAGAAGCAGATGGCATCAGCCTTCACGCGAACGCCACATTTCCACAGTCGCAAGATTATTTCCATCTATGCTGGCGACTACAGAACTGCGACACCTGTCTAAGCTCGCCACATCCTTGCTCGTGGTGCGCGACATCGCAAGTGTGCGTTCCAAACGACCACTTCAGCTACCCATTCGGCATACTGACACCAATCAAGTACGAAGATATCTGCCCGTTGTCTTGGCGTGAGAGGTGGGAAATGAGAGCTAAGCCATTTCCCTGTCGATGCTCAACGATGACGCTGTTGAGCATTATCATCGCTATTGTTGCTACATTGGCTGGTATTAGTCTGGTCTATCTGACGATTCTGCTAACAAAATGGCTTCGACGCAAGTGGAGGGCACGGCGAGAAAGATCGCTGAAGGCCCGTGATCGACGGTGGCGACCTCGGAAGGGATTATTTGCTGGATGGGTAGGCCAGGGCAGCCGTCTCAAAGCAAACATTGGGGCAGATGAAGAGAGAAGGCCGCTGTTGGGTGCAGGTGGAAGTGGAAGCTGATGTGTTTGATTGACATCATGTACTAGTTAAGATATAGAGCGCCCGATCAAGCGACTGCTCGCCGAGTGAGCCTTCTACACTATCCATATTCCCATCGGAGACGTCCGTCCCCCATGGCTAGCATGTTGAGGTTCACAGGCGGCCGTGGCCACATACTGTGACCGGTCTGGGAGCTTGACTATACGAGCCTGGACCCCACCGTCAGTGCCCGACCTCAGTCCGTCATTGTACATGGAGCAGGTGGTGGGTGCCAGGTGGGATGATATGTTAATGCACGAATGAATGCCAAGACCTGCGTTGAGGCTCGGATGGAAAGTCAATAACGCAATGGTCAACGAGTAGCATAGGTACGAGTTTCGGTAGAACGAGCATCAAGACGCACGCTATGAAAATGGACCGTAGTGCCATTGAGACTGACACTGCGAATACACGAAGGACAAGAGTGTGGTCGACTCATTGTCTTGATACTGATGATCTTCTACCCGAATATTCTTGCTTCTTCACCCTATGTTCGACTCGACTAAGCCTTGATAGCCAGCAACACCGCCGACAGGCAGTACACAACCACGCCAACGAAAATCTCTAGGCCAAGCATCGTGTGTGTCAGGTGTAGTCCAGCTACAGATGATATCTAGTGCACCGTGAGCGCGTGATCTGCCGGAGCGGGTAACGTGTTGTCCTTCCGAGCGTACCTGTACGCTTTCCTGTATCACTTTCCTGGCTTCCGACAGGGAGAAGTAGCGGCGAGACAACGGGTATTTGTGGGTGAGCCGTTGCGCACGGACCGGGATCGCTTTGTTCGTGGTTGTTAGTGGGACTTGAAATTGTACAACGGGGAGGGGACAATGGGGTTCCTCTGGGCGAGAAAGGGGAGTGCTGGGGAAATGCTTTGTTTGTGATGAGGGTCAGACAGGAGTCTTGCGTCTCGCTGACGGGATGGGTTCATCGTTATGATATCGCTCTGACTCTTGAAGCCTTTGTCATTGGAGTTGTCAACCTGAAGAGCGTTATTGCTGTCATGGTAGTCGTAAGAAGACACCACACGAAGGGGACTTGTGTGAAGTGGTGCATTGACCACTACAAATCAGAATATCACAACCCGTGGGAAAGGAGCTGCTGGTTATGGTCTGCATCGCAGAGCTTGTGTCCCCCAAGGAGCCATGAGCACAGCATGGCATCCGGCTCGCATGAGTGGACTGTAGTGCAGGCGGTGATCGTCGTGTTGGTGAGGCCTGTAGGTGGCGATGTTAGAGTGGGCGATGATGAAGAATCACTTTGTGGAGAGGTGTTTCGGTTGATCAGATTGGGAGAGGCAACTGGGAACGACATGGTACAGTACATCGCATGATTAGCAACGTTCTTGGTTAGTAGCGCCGAGCCGTGAGTGGGACGCAAGGACAGATGGTGTAGCGGTCACAAAAGGATCGATTCAAATCTCCGCGATTCAACGTGACCATCACACACCGACGATTATCGAGTTGTCGCAATGGCTTAACGGTATGTAGTCCTCTTTCAGACTAGGTCGCTGGACAACGATTAGCAGTCGCCAAACCACAAGCTTGATGTTCTTTGTGACGCCGCACACTTGGAAGCCTCAGGGACAAAAAGCTGTGGTGTGAACATTGATATCTTTGATTTACGCTTGTAGCATTTGTGAGAATGGCCAAGCATGTTACCGTGACACGCTTTGCGCCAGAAGGAGATGCTGGGTCCTACTCCCTCTGCTCACCAGACCACCCATCGCTGGTTGGTAAGCGTCGTGGTAGGAACGCCGTGCGGTTTTGGGGTGGCTCTTCTTCAATTCTCAATCCCCCAGCACATCCACGGAGAATCAAGCATATACTTCTTCAACGGTACAGTGCTTCTCATAATCTTCAACTTCAAACTTCTCACATCTATTCCTCAGTAATGTGACCCCTCTCACTCACGTACAGACCGTCCAAGAATTTTCGGATATCCTTGTTCCTTACTCTGCAGATTTGCTGGATATCGGCGGCGGACTGTGACACGTTCTCGAGGGATTCGCCTGACAGCTCGATCTGATCCTTCACACCCTTCGATGGCTCGACTGTGACACCTGGTGCCATCTTGACATGTCGGACGAGCTTCTCGCCCAAGAAGTTTCTATAGATTCATGTCAGCATCTATCCTATACAAGTTGTTGCGCATTATCCCAATGAGGAGTGCATAGTCCATTCCTTAGCAAGGATATGCCTACCTGATCTCAACAGTCTGGGTTCCCTCGTCGTTCTTCTCGATGTTGACGTTGATGGGAAAGTGAGCGTAGACGTATCTCATCTTGTACTTGTAGCCCTTGGTCACACCGGTGATCAGGTTGTCGATGATAGACTTGACAGTTCGGAGGGTAGCGACATTCTTTCGGGAGCCGTGGTGGATCTCGATCTTGATAGCCTGCTTGCCGTTGACCTTGTTTTCGGGGAGGGAGAATGTGACGGCGATGTGGGAGAGATCTTTCGTCAGTTTTCCTGCAATTCCGACACGTCAGTCTGGTTCCTTCCACACGGTTTCTGGCTCTTTCTCATGGTGACGGTCGTGCTGTTGGTGCTCTACGCTGCGGGCTGTCGTACCTCTTGGACCCTCGACTGTGATGATTCGCGATCTAATGTGGACTTTGACGTCGTCCGGTACGGCGACCAACTCTTCGGAAAAGATGTACTTCATTTTGAGCAGCTGGACAATGTGTTTGTGGAGGGAGGCTGCTCAATAATGTCGTCGCAAAGTTGACTTGGAAGGACTATTTCGAGACCAGCGTGCGCTCGCCAAGATTACGGCGAGGAAAGACCCATGCACGATTTGGGGCCCATCACGTGAGGAAGATCCATTCCATCGCACCTGCCAAACTTTGCTTGCCAGTTTTTTCAGGCATCACTGCGTGCAATTTCTGTGTCGCGATATCTGAGGCTTGTGCTGAGTACTAGCAGGCGAAAGCGTTTCCAAGAGCACTGGCAGAAAACAAAGTAAGCAACGCTGGTTTGGGTATCTCTATGCTAAGGTCATGCTCTCAAAGGTCTAATCATGCCATCGTTCATGGTGCATTCTGCTGGGTTTGCGCCACATATCTTGCGAAGCTCTGATCACTTTCGTTGACCTGCAGGCCCTGTCGCTTCAGTCCCTCGGCATAACGACGCTGCAGGGCCTCATCATCGTCTGGCCTCACGTTCTCGTACTGGTCCGCGTCCCTCTCGTCCTCGTCGTCCTTCTCATCATCATCATCATCGTCTTCATCCCCACCAGCCTGCTCTTTATGCCTCGGCTTTGCACTCTCACCCACTTTCATGTCCTCCATCACTCTGGCTAAATCTTCACCTTTCTTGCCTTCCTTCTCCGCTTGCCTCTCTTTTATCCTCCTTTCCAACTCAGGCTTGTAGTCGCGATTGAACTCGTCGGCTTTCCTCTCGACAGCGTCAAAGAACTCATCAATGCCATCTCCAGTCATACTCGAGACCCCGACCATTTCTAGGTGTGAGTAAAACTCCTCCAACATTAGGCTCATGCTGTTTAGCAGGCTCGACATGTATCCGCTGCCTCCGCCGAAACCTTCTCCACCGAAGACACCTTTACCTTCCTCCTCCTGTAGTGCCTCCTGGAATTTCTCGAAATCAGTCATCCATTCCTTGGCAAAATCTGCGTCTTGAACGTCTGTCTTGTTGAAGACCAAGATCATAGGCAACTTTGTCTTGTAGAGTATCGAGCAGGCATAGAGCATGTTTGACATGAATGTACTGCAGGAGTGCGTTCTTGGCGTGTCAATGATGTACGCAATGACTGTGGGAAAAGATGATGCCAGTGACTCGAGGAGAATACTACCCGATGCTGACCAGACAAAGACTTCTATCTGCCCTGGCGTGTCGACCAAGAAATGCTGAGGTGGTGCTGCTTTGGACGAGGCGTCCGGCTTTGCGCGCTTCTCAAGCAAACCTATGATTTGATCGATCTTGGTCGCGAAAAGGTTGAGGGATGTGAGGATGCCACCGTTCGGGCCCAGGTTGTACTGCTTCATGACCTCTTTATAATTGATGCTATCCCGTATGTCAATGTTCGCTTCGAATGGAACACTGAGAACCGCTGGGTCGAGGTTTAGCACATAGGGTTTCTTGTCATTTATGTGAAGATAGTTATTGATGCGCTGCATGAAGGTTGTTTTGCCTGAGCCAGCCATGCCTACGCAGACCACTGCGACTGGTTGTTGAGCCATCTCGATAAGACTGTGAAGCAATACAGGCTGGGGACAAGACTACCACAAGTATGACACGGACTAGCGACGACTAGAAGAGTGATCAGTACTGTCGCATCGATGAGGGGAGGGCTCTGTAATGAAAAGTCGCGGCCAGTTTGAACGCGCCTGTCAAAAGTGACGCAACTTTCAGCCAAAAAGTCCCCACGCACATGTTCATGTTCATTACCATAGCTGGAACACACCAACACATCCAATCGTGATAACAATGCCTTGGGAAGATGGTCTAGACGATTTCGAGAAGCAATTGGCAGCTGACAAGGACGAAAGAGACAGGAAAGAGAGACACCGTGACAGGGACAGACACGACAAGCATTCCCACCGCGACCGCGACGATCGCAAACGGCACCACCATCACCACCACAGTTCGCGCAAGGACCGCGCACACGATGGAGATGAGCACAGATCCAAACGCAGAAGACGCGACAGTGATGAGAGGGAGAACCGGGATGAAAGACGACATCACAAGCACCGACGGCCCTCTGGTGGCAGGGAAGCCCCGGTAGCTGAAGACCCTTCAGACCCATCAGACCTGAAGCGCGACTCATGGATGCAGGCTCCATCGGCACTTGATGTCGACTATGTGCAGAGAAAGCGCAAGGAAGCGTCTCCGCCGAAGCAGAGCTCACTTGGTCAAGATTTCGAGATGAAGCTGCACGAGAAAGAGCTCAACCAGCACCTGAAAGATTTACAGGACGGCAAAGAGCTTGACGAGCTCGAGAACGAAGAAGCGCAGCATGATGTTGACTATACGTTCGGTGATGCTGGTTCGGCATGGCGCATGACGAGGCTAAAAGCGGTCCATAGACAAGCAGAAGCAAGTGGTCGGTCCCTCGAGGAAGTGGCATTGGAGAGGTACGGCAGTTTGAGGGAATATGATGACGCCCGAGAAGAAGAAATCGAGCTTGACAGGCGGGATACCTACGGCAAGGACTATGTGGGTAAAGAGAAGCCTAGCGGCGAGCTGTTCCAGGAAAGAAAGCTCGATGCTGGCGTAAAGTCTGCGCACCTCCATAGCAAGGACAAAGACAGCGATGATGAGTTTGACAACATCCTTGGCAACGTCTCTGCACCAGCGCCCACTGCTCCATCTCAGCCGAAGCCCGACCAAACGGCGATCAACAAGTTGAAGGCTCAACTCATGAAAGCTGAACTCAAAAAGGATCCTGCTGCAGCTGAGCTACGAGAGCAATACGAAGCAGCACTTGCAGGTGCCTCTTCCGCCGATCCAAGTGTCATCCAACTCTCAGCTATGGACAACCGCATGCTTTCCTCAGCGACGCGCAACGAGGTCAAATCCGTCACCGACCGCCGTGGCCGCGAACGAGGCAACGTCGTGGAGAACGAGGACATGTCAATCGAAGACATGGTAGCTGAGGAACGCCGAACGCGCAATCAAGCAGGCGGTGAAGCTCAACGATACGCCGAACGAATCGCCAAGGATGGAAAATACGACAACGACCTTGACTACCTCGACGAGAACGCCACGAAACTGTCAAAACGAGTCCACAAATCAGACGTCAACCTTCGAAATATGACCATCAACGAATACCAAAAGATGAACAAAATTCTCGAGACATGTCCACTCTGCCATCATGAAGACGCACCGAACCAATCCGACCAGCTTCCTGCTGCACCAATCGTGAGTCTGGGTACAAGAGCATACCTCACTCTCCCTACCAAACCAGAACTCGCACCGTATACAGCCATGATTGTTCCCCTCCAGCACCACACCAACACTCTCCACTGCGATGATGACGAATGGGAAGAAATAAGAAATTTTATGAAATCGCTCACGCGGTTTTATCACAACCGCGATCAGGACGTACTGTTCTACGAGAACGCAGCATTCCCGCATCGTCATCCGCACGCTGCAATCGTGGCTGTTCCGCTCCCACAGAGCGTAGGTGAGACAGCACCCGCCTTCTGGAAGGAAGCCTTCCTCACCACGGAAAGCGAGTGGAGTCAACATAAGAAGGTCATTGACACGGCACGCAAGGCGCGAGAGGGCGACGGGCGAGCAGCGTTCCGACGTGCATTGGCAAAGGAGATGCCGTATTTTCACGTGTGGTTTAGCCTCGACGGTGGTTTGGGACATGTGGTTGAGGAACCAGAGAAGTGGCCGAAGGGAGATCTCTTTGCGAGGGAGGTTGTTGGAGGGATGCTTGGGGTGGAGACGGAAGTGCTTAAGAAGCAGGGGAGATGGGTGAGAGGCGGGGATAGGGAGAACGTTGAGGGTTTTAGAAAGAGGTGGAACAAGTTCGATTGGACGAGGGTTCTTGTTGAGGGGCAGCAATAGGCGTGGCATGTGCGCAGCGCCTGCGCTTGGGACGACTCAGGGCATGAAGCATTCAATATGCCCGACACCGCTTGAAGCTTTGGCGCTTTGAGTATATGCCAGCTATCTTCATCTACATCACTTTCATCCTCTTCACTGTGGCCTGACTTGCTCGTCAAAGAGCAATATCTGCAAATCGTCCTCTCTTAACGGTCTGTTCCATCACCCTAACGTTCTCGTGCTCGACGTTGTCGTTGATTCAAAACAGCGAGCGAACAGGGACGTCAAATCACGTAGAGTTTGTGGATGTCCTCTGTGGCCGTTGCTTAGCTCCCTAGATGCACTTTATGTACACAGTCGGTCGCCAGCATACCGTATCGCAGTAGAATTCACACCTCTATATTTAGCAGTATCTACGGTGATGTGAATGTCAAGTCGCTCCAGACAGGCTCGGTAAGGTCTTATGTTCGCTATGCTGAGCCTGCTTACATGGTCTCGGGCTTGACTGTGTGGGTTATGCGTTTCAGTCACCGAGTGGACATGGTTCGATCCTGAAGAAGGCTTCAAGTGCGTGCTTAGATTTATTCGATATCACCGCAAGGCATCATTCTGCTGCCACACATGATAGCCTCTCGCACCTCGACGCCGAATGCAACACAACTTCATCTTGCTACGACGGGGCTATACATTTCTTTCTAGTTTAGGAGCTCAAGCTGTGGTCGTCAACATAACGGACTGAGCAGACTGACAAAAAGTGGTTGCAGGCGTGTAGCGTGGGGCCGTCTAAGCTTTAGCGGGGCAAGGCGAGCCAATGAGTGCTCTCATGATCAGCTGCCTACACCACTGTTACACTTTCATACTGTCCTCCATGCCTATTGAGTTCATGTGAGGGCTATTGTGTATGATCAAGAATCACGATGTCTGCCAGAGACTCCCCCTCTAAAGTGCCTCGACATGCTGGCGGCGCCTTCAACCCAAGAGTGAGTCTAGACATACAGACTTCGAGCTGTGGCTGACCATTGCAGAAAGCTACGGCACCAATAGCAGCCGCGTGCATGGCAGTCATCCTCTACGCGTATTCTGTGACCTCAATTCGAGCTGCCAAACGAAATGCGCAACTGCACCGAGAGGCAGATGGTGGTCAAGTCGACATGCGAAAAGAGAGCTTGAGGCGACATGGTGTGGCTGAACAGATCCAAGGCACTCGAGGCTATGAGCTCTTCCGCGATGCTCGTCCAGAACACAAGAAGGAGTCTGAGCACACTGGTGCGAATCAAGCAGGCCCCCCAGGAGTATTACCAAACGAAGAACAACGCGCACCCAGGACGCCTGTCGAGATTGGACTAGAAGATCACAAGAAGGTTGGAGCTGCCTGGGACAAGTTCAAGAGACAGGAGAAGCCCACCGACCAAGGTTCGACGGCTACGACGTCAAAAGTCTCTGAGTGATCTTGTCGAGAACAATGCTCATGTGTGGATCCTTTCTTGCGAGATGAGTTATACAACGAGCGCACGACACAGTTCAGATCGCTCTTGAGTGCTCGTGCCTTTGTGTCGTTGCCACAACTTGTTCCGCAATCTAGCCAAATCAGTTGCGTCCAGGGTCGATGCTTAGTTCATGGGAAAGTCTATCGTGAGACATGGAAGTGCTTGTGCGCCATGTTTCAGCCTCGAGCTTCTATTGATGCAATGAGGATGGCCCCCCCAAGCCCTGATGGTCCTACTGCGCCCCGAACAACAAGAAGGACTTTTGCCGACCTGCCTCGAGCAGCCCTGGATCATTGACAAAGGGTCATTTGTAGGGTGTCTTTGCGGTGTCTCATATTATGCATCGGTGTCACCACAATGATGGACGATAAAGTCACGAGAAATCTTTGGAAGGTGACGGTCCTCTTGGTGCAAACTCACAGCTACAACCGCATACAAGCCAAGGACGACCAGCTCTCTTCGCTCCGTCAGCACAGAAAACGAAAGGCAACAGGCCTATCTCCATATCAGACTATTCCCTGTCACTACTCTAGCAAAGCAACAAACTGCTGAACAACATGGCGGGTCCGCACACTCTACCGGACTTCAGATCGAGTTCCCTTTCTGAAGAAGGGGCTGGCGGATGTTCCCCAATCCAACCCGACCTATACATCCTCGAACTACAATTCGGTCATTCCTTCACCTACAAATACCGTTCCCGATCATTCTCACTATGCTCCTTGCTGCAATCAGCCAGCAGTGACGTCACACCGGTAGACGAGGATGCGGACAGAGCATCTTGGGACGATCAGGGTGACGACACAGACCTGACCGGTACCCACTCGTTATTGTCTCAACGCATCTGGAAGACGCGACATGGCAAGAAGCACAGTTGGCGGTTCTTTACGTCAATATGAGGATGGTTATAGTATCTGAGGGACAAAACCAGATGGGAGAGTCTCTGGTGACAGGTGGCAGGATGAGTTAGTTAGCTAGAAATACATGTTTGAAGCGTGCTGGTCACGTTGATAATGCAAGATTCGTATATGATAGCTGAGCCTTTAGCGTTCCACCGATACTGGAGAGTCCATGTGCCCTGTGCAAGTCTCTAACTGCATGAGAAGTTTGAGCTCCCTGGAGACCATTATTATGTTGGCACTATCGCATTCGCGTTGGAGGATCTGAGCATCAATGCAGCCGCATTGAATTCGTCCAAGACATAAGAGACTGAGAGAATCGCCCTTGTTCTTCGCGGTACGAGAGCGTGAATAGCTTGTCATAAAAGCTTAAGGCATTGGGGCATACCATCCGCCGTTTATGAAGGCAAGAACTTGGAGACTGCGGATCAGGACGAAACACAAGTCCTATTGCTGATTACATACATCAGGTCTGTTACGGTGTCGCTGATCTTGTCAGAAGATAGGTTGCTTGCTCTTGAACCATACCGAGTCTACACAGTGGCCATGGCCTGGCCTTTTAGGACGCTGTGGACGGCTTTCAGCACATCTTAGGCTGTTAGGTAAGGTTGACCTTCGCCATGTGCATCGTTGGCGTTTTGTTACGAGTGCTTATTGTAGAGGTGAGCTGCGGGCGGTACAATACATCGTGAGACAAAAATCTTTCATGCCGACTGACTTTCCATAGATGGAGAGCTCTCGACATTTGTGTGAAGCTCTTCTTACTGACGTGCAAGTTTGCCGAGGCCCCGGCGCGCTCCGTACTTTCACGTGAACCGAGCTAGGGAATTCCCGCTCCGGACGTTCCGCTAGACTGACCCCTGCATGACTCAAAAAATTTCGAACTCGCCGGAATTAACCAAACCTGGATCAAATTTGCCGTTCAAGATGCAAAAAGATTGAAATGTCGACACCAACAGGACTTGAACCTGTGCGGGCGAACCCATGTGATTTCTAGTCACACGCCTTAACCACTCGGCCATCTGAAGACATTATTAGCGCTTGTTATACACCAGATGAGGTGTTGTAACTCACAGTGTCTGTGCTGATTTGTGATTGCAATTGCGTTTGTATAGCATATGTAGTTTTGTAAAAATCGAGCTCAGACGCTGCTAGTTCAGAGCAATCTGCTTCCGGAACGAACGAGATCCGACGCCACAGCACTTCCAGCACCGGCATGTGAGCAGGGGATGCTAAGGAATTCCGACAATTACTGGCGAGACCACTTGTTACTTGGCCCCTTGGTTTTATGTACCGCTGCTTCAAGATTGCCACTCACACCTTATGTCTTCGGGCCATGGGCCACACGTACATTACCTGCCGGTCGACAAAAGCAACACGTGAAGCACGCTTGGAAGTCTATTCAGCCCTAGATGTGCTTGTCCATTCCTAATGCTTCCCCATCATATAGCACAAGCTTAGTTCTACGCAGCTCGTGGCCCAAAGCATTTGAGTCTCTCTACTAAAATCTCTTCTTAGCTTGCACGCAGATATGTTATCACCATGGTCAGTAGTCCTAGTACCATGGTAGAATCATCCATTCTCTATCAGCAGACCTCAGGTCCTGGTCTCATGGTATCATAAGCAATTAAAACTGCCACCTGAGTGCAGTGAGTCCGGCAAGCGAGCACGTCTTCTCCCGGTATACCAGGAAACGATGACTGTCCGTAAGTCTGCTATCTGATGCAGCAGCAAGTCTCATGCTTATTGGCGCTGCTTCAATAAATCTTGAGTCATTAGGGCGTTACGTGAAATTCGATACCCGAGGACTGTTTGTCGCGGCCGCAAAGCTTTCGTTAATGGTGCAACGAAATGTAAACTTGTCCAATTCGCTCACATGCTCAGAGTGAGAAGATCTGCGACCCAGATAGTCCTCTGGACCAAAAGTGTTTCTTGGCAGAACCATGCAGTCCTTCGACAAAGCACACACGGCCACGGTCCCAAGCCTGCAACAGAGCACGTGCATCGAAAAGGTCACATGAAGACTCGGTCTACTGTCACACAACACTGTAACATTGATGGTAACGAGTGTACCATAGTCTGTCGGTCTTGCAGGTTGAATGCAAGCCTCTCACTAAACTTCCGGGCATGTGATTTGTTGAAGAACCACCTTCCATACTTGCTACATATTGAATGCAGATTCTGACTGTCACCTCTCGGTTCCTAGAAGCTCCGTCTGTTGAAAGATAACTTCGATACGGACCATATCATGGTCTTGAGCGTTCGTAAATCATGGGTCGCTTGTCTCAAACCTGGTCTAGCCGTCAGAAGGATGACCTTGGGCACCAGAACCATCGGACTTTCCAACAACAAGTCAATTCCATCTATTTGTGTTGTATCATGCTGGCGTCAGTCCATCTGGCGACATACATGATACAACAACGAATAGATGGGACGACCACCGAGCCCAGGGGCCAGCCAAGCCCGTCGAGGAGGGGCCAGAATATGCTGCCATGGCAGCCGTCTATACTTTATGAAACGAGGACTGCCTCGAAGGAAAAGATATGGACGGCTGTCGTGGCAGCGGTGTCTTGGCCCCTCCTCGACGGGCTTGGAGGGCCCCTGAGCTATGGTCTAGAGACATGATTAGCTAACACAGCGCGCGTTGCACCTGTTCTTTGAAAAAGGAAAAGGATGGTCAACGTTACCGAGTGCATGTACTCATGATCGAGTCCCAAAGTATCCAATAGCTTCTCAAGCGCGTCTTCTCCTCCGTCATAGAAAGCGGCCGCAATCAGAGCCTCGACCGTGGTCGCCATGGTCTTCTCAGAGACAGCGGTTGCCCCTGGGTTGAGTTTCATACAAGCCTCGGGGTCCACGGTGAACCCAACAACCAGAATTCCAGGCGTTGTAGATCTGCTTTATGGTCTTGGGAAGGGAGGAGAGTGAGGCTGAAGATGAGCTCACGGGGCGGGGATGAACCAATCAGACATCGTCCATATCGGAGTTGGGCAGAGTTGCGTCACTGCCAATCAGTGAGAGTGCGGAAGTAAGCTGCGACTTCGCAGCATTCCACTGCCGAGTTCATAAATGTAAGTCCGAGATATTTTGATCGTGCTTCGAGTTGCCTCAAACCTTTCTTGACCTTTCAGCTTCACACTTACGCATCTTGAACGCACCCGGGTCTGCTTCTTACTATCTTCCTACGGCAGTGCACATCGCGTGTCTCAGCGAACGTTAAACGAGCACCTCGGCGCATCTACCTTGCAAGTAGGCGCAAAGCGCCACATTACTGTCACCGTATCACGTCGCGAACATGTCCTTCTCAAACCTTGTCAAAGATATGTCATTCAAAGATTCTAAGCACTCAGACGACTCACGGTCAACGCTCTCTCGGCCTGGACTCGCAAGAAGCTACACATCAACGCAGGCCACCTCTGTCAGCATAGCAGGAGACATCAAGTCACAACTCCACGCTGGCTATAGCCATCCACTTTCGAGAGCATGGCAAGCAGAGAGACAGCTTACGAAAGCCATGCTGATATACCCCATTTTCGTTACCGACAACCCAGACGAGATTACTCCCATACCCTCTTTGCCGAACCAAAACCGCCTCGGGCTGAATCAGGTCGTGCCCTACCTGCAACCCCTGGTCGAACAAGGCTTGCGCAGCGTCATACTGTTCGGTGTGCCCCTAGCGCCAGGCGCAAAAGATGCGTTAGGCACCGCAGCCGATGACCCAGAAGGGCCGGTCCTACAAGCAATCCAACTCATCAGGCGTGCCCTTCCCCAGCTTTACATCGTGGTGGACGTATGCTTGTGCGAATACACATCGCATGGTCACTGTGGCATCTTGTACGAAGACGGATCCTTGAACAACGCCATGTCAGTAGAGCGCATCTCAGATGTGGCAATGGCATACGCAAAGGCAGGCGCACATTGCGTCGCCCCTTCAGACATGAACGACGGCCGCATCAGAGCAATAAAGCTCAAGCTGATCGAAGAAGGCATATCGCATCGAGTCAACCTCATGTCCTATGCGGCCAAGTTCTCGGGTTGCCTGTACGGTCCCTTCCGTGATGCTGCGGGGTCGTGTCCCAGCTTCGGCGACCGAAAATGCTACCAGCTCCCTCCTGGCGGTCGAGGTCTCGCACGACGAGCAATCAGAAGAGATATCGATGAAGGCGCCGATATCATCATGGTCAAGCCTGCGTCGAGCTACCTGGATATCATCTCCGACGCAAAGGAGATTGCACAAGATATGCCCATCGCTGCGTACCAAGTTTCAGGCGAATATGCCATGATTCACGCCGGTGCGAAGGCAGGTGTGTTCGATTTGAAAACTATGGCGTTTGAAAGCACGGAGGGCATCCTAAGGGCAGGTGCAGGAATTGTCGTCAGCTATTTCACGCCCCAGTTCTTGACGTGGCTTGATGCTTAGATATGATAACCCAAAAAGAAATTGAAGCGTTGACCTCTTTGCAAACACCAACTTCAAGATGCCATGTGCAGCCCCATGAGCCTACTTTTACACCATCAAATCTCCTTTTCTATATCACAGTTTTCTTCAGGTGAAGCACGGCTCCTCATTCAGTCCATGCCTGCCGATCGTCTCTCCCTGTGCAGCTCCACACAAGCTTACCTTCTGGACTCTCTGGCGATACCACTACGATGCTTGCACGGGTGGCTCAACTTGAGATTGGGCTAATACAAGTCTGCACCATGCGGCGCCCTCCCTCTCCAAGCCCGACGCTGCAACCGATCGCCACCTTCGTTTGGGCCGCCACCGACCCCATAACGCAGGATTGACCAGGCACGTGCCATGCACCTTCAGTGCCTGGTGTGTACTACGCTCGCGAGTGCACTCACTGGCCGCGGCCCCAAGTCTTCGTGACGACTACGTTAGATGTCCGATGCTCCTCCATGGACCGCGGCTTCCTTCTGATGGGTCGTACCTTCTCACGATGCGTTCCGCACTCCAGGTCCTCAAGCAGATCACTCCTTCTTCCTGTTTGGGCATGTGGCCTACTTAGTAGTCGTACAGAGAAGTGAACGGTCCTAAAGGGAAAGATACCAGACAGAGGACGCACGACCAGCGTTGCACCAGGCGAGAAGGATAAAGGCGGAAAGGGAGAACGCTTCGCTCTGCGCAGCACAAAAATATTAACTTCCACAATGTTACAACGCTCATCACTAGACCTCAATCAACCATTCACGACCTTCATCCCGCCCTCGTGATACCGATCGCCCTTTGTCGGGTACTTCTCCACTAGCTCGTCCAACTTCTTCAGCTCGTCCTCAGAAAGGACTACATCCTTCAGGTTTTCCTCCACCCGTTTAACCGAGCTTGCGCCCGGTATCGGAATGACAGTCGGCATCTTCATCTCCTTCTTGCTCCCATCTTCCAGTGTCACGGTCCTGGTCCGACCACTCTGCCCTCGGACCCACGCAATCGCGATCTGGGCCGTTGTCGAGCCGTGCTTCTTAGCGATGTCGGAAACGGCGTCTGTGATCTGGTTGTTGACTGCCAGCATATCATCCTGAAACTTTGGCAGATGGCGCCGCATGTCGCCCTCAGGGAGATCGGATGTTTTGCGGATTGGGTTGTCGCTCAATGCGCCTCGCGCGAGCGGCGAATAAGCGAAGACGGGGATGTTTTCTTCGGCGCACGCGGCGAGGATGCCGTTGTACAGCGTGTCTGGTGTCCAGAGAGAGATTTCGACCTCGACGCTCGTAACACCTGGTAGACCGAGCTCCTTGACTTTCTTCTGTGAGGCGCGGATGGTCTTGGCGGATACCTCGGAAAGACCGATACCTCCGAGTTTGCCGGCTTTGACGTAGTCGGCCAGGACTTCGAGGGCTTGCTCGTTGCCGCGCTTTGGGTCGACTCGTGCGCATTCGAAGATGTCGATTGACTTCTTCGAAGTGCCTTTAAGGTGATCCAGGCAGGTGTCAACTGATCGGTGGATGTTTTCGGGCGAGGAATCAGGCATTGGTGTGCCGTCGGGTAGACCGCCACCTTTGATGCAGAGAACGACTTTGTCGGCGTCGTCGGGATATCGGGCGAAGTACTCCTTCAGTAGGTGCATACTGTTCCGGTCTGGGGGGCCTGTGGTTTATCACGTTTGTCAGTGTTGCTCTGGACCAAGATTCGCTTCAATAGCCATGACGGGAGTCAGGTGGGATACCAGGCGATTGACCAGTGCATTTGTTTTGATCCGAAAGACTCACCATAGAATTCCCCTCCATTCCAGTTGTCCGCGCCGAGCTCCAGAGCACGCTTCATCACCGGAATCGAATCTTCGAAAGATGGCGGCTGTGGACGCCACGTCAAGCCCATCAAGCCATAGCCCAGAGGTCCCGTCTTGCGGTTTAGGATGGTAGGCTGATGCTGTGACATTTTGGCGAAAGATCTGCTGGCTATTCGTTTGTGATAAGGAGGAGTTCTGGCAAGACCACCTGAAAATTAGCCGTGGTGTATCGACTGCTAGTCCTTGCTGGTTGAGCGGTTTTCTGAGTATCACAGAGTAGCTTTGCTGGAAGTATTAGATGCTGCCCAAACTGTGTACTGTCAGAGATTGCTTTGATCGGAGAGTAGGTATCGTAGTGTCATCCAGATTTGGTGTGCCTGAACGGCGAGAGTATTGATAATTCCTAAAGCCGGAAGTGACGTCAGGAGAACGAATGATCGAATGAAATGGACGCGCTCCACCGCATTCGGAACCACACCGGGTCGATGTCAAGTGCCGTGTCGCAGAAGGTCTGTGGAATTTTTGATGAATGCCCTGGTCAGCATTGTGAATCGCGAGCTACCAATTCTTCCTGAATTTGCATGTCTTCCAGCAGAGTTTGGTTCCACCATAAACAGATCACTCAATGCGGCACATGACCTGACGTCTTACCTTCTCGCGCCGTTTTCTCTCCCCGTACCTCCAGATATTCACCCAGCATGGCTACCAGAGTAGGCTCATACGTTGGTATATCCCGGGGCTTCGGTGGCCAGACTTGCTGACCATGTGATTCCGTTCTCACCCAATGCGCATACGCCTCCTCGGCGCATTCACTCCCGGCATACGTTGATCATAACCGACCAAGCGTATCACTAACAAACAGTCTCGCTGAGAAACAACGACCCGCTTCCAGGCGCCAACTTTGACTGTGAGCCCTCTCGGTGATCTGCCGCGCCGCCTCCTACTCTCGATTTCCGTCGTTCCCAGGACTGGTAGTCTTTTCATGGAAGGTGTCACTCTTTTATCCCACCTCGGCCAGGTAGCTGCTCCGACACGTACGCGGTGATTGGCATATTAGAAAGGCAGCAATCTCACGAGCATGCTTTGGCCCGCCTCCTCCGTCTTCTGGGTCTAGCCACCGCTGCGCAGCGACAATAGCTTGCATTTGACCGTCGTAGTCCGTTATGCTCTCCTTGTTAATGACCAGTTGATGTAACAACACCAAGCCATCGCCCCGATGGTCCTGGTCATGTTCATGTTTCGCGAGAACGTCTCATTAAAAAATCAACACGCGCCGTCAGGACTTCTTACGAAGGAAGGTGATTGCCATGGTCTGCCACTCAGCACTTCGCGCCTGGGAAGCTCGATCTGAATCCAGCTCCATATCTGCGCAGGTACGATAGTGGTCAAATCGATACATGATGAGGCCGCATCAGATTGACATTGCACGTAAACGGCACAACATGAAACAGTACCTGCCTCAGGTACGCGTGAGAACCACTGTCAACCGAAGCTTTGCCGTTTACCGAAGGCACGCTTACCATATTTGGCTCTAGTCCAACTCAAACAGCCACGCTTCGATTAGTACTACTTTAGCATCATTGCTGCATCGAGTACTCCGTGTTGAGGCAAATCCTTTCGACCAAGTGAAGGGTCTGCTCCCGTAAGCGAAGCATTATAAATCCACAAAGTCAAGAGTCTACTGGGCAGAAAGAGGGACTAGGTACGAGGCTATAATGCACGCAATAATGGTCTTCAAGGCACAAACTGTTCAGGACCGTGCTGGCCGCATGCTTGAGGGTGGGGTGGACAGGATGGCAGGGCCTGTGTTGTCATGAACGGGTCTGGAGGTTCAATGAATTGGAGTCTGGGCGCTTCAATGAACATTCTGAGACAACAATAATCTTAGTTGTGCCTACAGCTGCACACAGCTCTTGCTGGTGCTCAGCGACTATGCGCAAGTATTTTCTGTACAGATCCGTCTATTCGTCGTTGCCGAAGAATACCTTGGTACCCTCTGGCAGCCAAGCATCGCCGCAAACCTTGAATCGGTCCTTCAGGTTCGACAGCTTTTGCATCTCCTCATCGTCCAATTGCCAACCATCAAGCTGGAAGTTGGCCTCGATTCTCTTCTTGGTCACAGACTTAGGAATGACCGAGGTTCCTCTCTGTAGACCCCACTGCAGCATGCATTGCTGGGGTGTCTTGCCCTTCTTCTCTGCCAACTCGAGGAGAGTCTTGTCCTTGTATAGAGGCGAGTCGGTGCTGCCTAGGCAGGAGTATGCGGTGCTGTGAATGCCCTTGCTCTTGTTGAACTCGATAAGCTTGGGGGACGGGTGGTTTGGGTGCAGCTCGACTTGGTTTACTGCGGGAATGATCTTGGTGTCTGGGTGAGAGAGGAGCTTCTCGAGGTTTTCTTGTTCGAAGTTGCTGACACCGATGTTGCGGACTTTGCCTGTACCGACTAGCTTTTGCATCTCTCTCCTGTCAATCTGTTAGCCTGCGACTCTTGCGCGTGAAGGACTCAAAACGTACCATGTGTCGGTGAATGTCCAGTCTGGGTAGTGCTTCTTGAGGTCGTCTGGATCCGTCGAGCTGGGCCAGTGCATAAGATACAAGTCGACGTAGTCCGTCTTGAGATCCTTCAACGAAGACTCGATACCCTCAGGCACTCGCTTGTGCCAAGGGTTGTCCAACTTCGTTGTAAGCCAGATCTCGTTTCGTGGCACACCAGAGTCCTTGATACCATCACCAACTTCGGCTTCGTTGCCATAGGCAAGAGCGGTATCAATGTGTCTGTAGCCGAGCTGGAGAGCGTTCTTGACTGCCTCTCTTACCTCGTTTGGCTTTGACTGCCATGTTCCAAGACCAATACCAGGCATTTTGTCACCAGTGTTGAGGGTGAAGACCGTCTTGGTCCCCTGGCCCTCCTGGGAAGTCTTTGCTTGGGATCCTATTTGTGCCATGTTGCGTTTGAAGATTACGAATGGTCTGGTTGGTAATAGAGAAGTTTAAGTCGGAATGTAAGAAGTTCGGAAAGTGCTGTGTACTACGTGACGAGCAAGAGTATAAGTAGCAGACCAGCAAGAAAATTTAACTTTGTAATGGTAAGCACGACCTCACATATCTGTGTCCATAACTACAACCCCCGGCATAGTGGTGGGGTGCAAGCCAGTCTTCTCGCAGTAATGTGGCGGCCGTCGTCACCGAGGGGCATGATCTGTCGCGTCTTGGGGGCCTCCGCGAACGTTCCGTGGATACAGCAAGAGGCAGCCATTGCATCGCCAGTAGAACGAGTCGCATCCTAGCAAGTCAGCTCAAAACCCGTCCATCTGAGACCTACAAGTCTGGTCGTGCTGGAGGGTGTTATTGACAATTTAGGCTGAATGACGTTGATCTGGGCTATCCCACCGGAGTTTTGCGCGGGAGCGGTTCTGGATTTGTGCTAGCGTAGGCGCGGAGTAGCGTTCTTCGCGTGCCATGCCGAAATTCAGGCTTTTTTCCTTCAGGCGAGCGTGATCACCTGCATGCACTTTGGCACTTTGGCACTTTGGCGGGTCAGACAGGCTAAGGTCTTGAATCTGCGTCGTTCGCCAAGTCCGGTGGTTGGTACCGAGATGCTCGCTAGCCGGATTTTGACGCGTCGTGCGTTGGAGTAACAGTCGTGTTCATCATACCTTGGGATTATCATGAGCTCAAGATTCGTGTCGGCAGGTGGCGCCGAAGTCAATGCTCCTGAGGGGTTATCATCCACGGGCGACGATGCATGGGCAAAAGCCCGGGAGCAAGTCGAGAGAGCTAAGCAGCCAGCGAAGCATGAGCCGGCGCCTGGCACTCAAGAAGGTGGAAAAAGCTTGTACGAACATCTGCAAGATCAGAAAGGTCAGTCCGGCTCCGGAGCCTCATGACGTGCATCTAAGACTAACGAAATGTTACAGCCGCTAAGCAAGAGGCATTTGAGGAGGCGACAAAGCTAAAGAATCAGTTTCGACCACTGGATGATGCAGAGGTCGAGTTCCTTGAAAGCATCAAGCAAAAGGAGCGATCCGAAAGTGCTAATGTACGCAAGGAAACGGCCGAGCAGCTCGAGGCTTTCAGAAAAGAACGGGCTGCAGCAGAGCAGCTAGCGGAGGAGCAGCAGAAGCTTTCCGACGCCCGGGCTCCGAGTATTGAGCAATGGACTACGACGAAGAAGCGACGAAGACCACTTGCCGCGGACCAAGCTGCAGGAACGAAGACCAGAAAACTCTCTTCGACGAATGAGAGACAGGAGCCTGCCGTGTCCAAGGTCGATTCTGAGGCTGCAAGCCCCATGCAAAAGGCTTCTGCAACCAATCCTGCGTTAGCTACGAATGTCGCTGCACCGGCCGCGGAAGCTTCTGCAGCTAGACCCAGTCCACATCCTACCTCTAGCCTCGTTGCATATGACTCGGATCCAGACGACTGAAGCACCAAGGAATGACTCGTTTAGAGCTTGTGCTTGCCAATGCATATCGATGATGCGTTTTCGGAAGTCAGACTAGGTTGGTTGTGGGAGCAGAATGCTTCAGCTTGTACACAGGATCGTCCAGTAAGTGGGTTCGTCCATTACAATCCTACGCCAGCATCTGCCATTTCAGCAATACTGCCCATTCTGTCAATCTTCAGTCGCTTGACCTCGCTTGCTTCTTGCATTTCAGCATTGCCAGCATTATCGTTACCAACAGCCATCTTCTGCTCTTGGGTTTTCCAACCATCATCTTCGACACTCTCAATTCTCTCTGTCAGCTTGTCCTCGGGCAAATTATCTAAGATTTCCGTCGCATTTTTCATGTCGTTGTTGACGGTCCTTTCCAGGGCAGCCTCCAATGACGGCGACAATCCAGCTTGGAAGTTTCGCTTCGCCACACGCTCTGTCGCGACAGGGATGGGAACGGAGATCAGCCAGATCTCATCCATCAAGGAGCAGGCTTCAGACCAAGCAGACTGGACTGCTGCTTTCGTATCTGTGCTTGGGGTATCGGATTTCGGAGCAGGGTATGATAGTGCGGTGTATAGCCCCTCGATCAGCACAACTCTGGCAGTACGTGGTATGGCAATGTCCTTCTCGACCGGATCTTTAATGGCGTGATCAAACGATGGTGCCCAAATTGTTCTCGTGGTTGGTTCGATAGGTTTCCGGAGTTTTTCGACCAGTGCCAAGTAGCCTTCAGGATCGAAGGTAAATGCTGCACCTCGTCGATAATGTGCTTCCTCTGGGTTTGGCATGGCAGAAAGTTGGGCACGCGTCAAATGGTAGCCATCCATAGGTAGGACATATGCAATATCCGGAGAGTTGGGGTCAGAAAAGTGTCGCTCCTGAGATGATCCACTCGAGTTGCTTGTTGGCCGTGTGAGGTGGTAGTCGGCAGCGTTTGGGTATTTGTGATGCCGGTCGTCTTGATAGAGCTTGTTGAGGTAGTAGGCAAGGCTAGATGCGAAGGTGGTCTTGCCGGAACCGGGTATACCAGCTATTGCTATCAGGTATCGCTGAGAGTCGTCCAGGGATTGGTACTTTTCTGGCACATGGCAAGTATGTTAGAGTTTGACTGGAGGCACAACACGATCTTGCTGAGTTGTGCTTGCTTGAGACTGGCTTGGAGGCATGAAGCTGGGAAGAACTCACTCCACACCTTTTCAGCTAGCTTTTGTACTTGAGCCTCCATCGGTGAGTCTACCGCCTTGCCCTCGTCTACAACCATTCTTGTTGCTTCAGCCGGTTCTGCCATATTCGAAGCGGGAGTTGCCTTCACTGAGAGTGAGCTATATAAGACACTCCTCCTGTATACAACAAGAGAATTGCAGTCTTATTGACTTTTATCAGATACACGGGCTCCTATAGCAGATTGCTTTCTCGGCGATCAGTGGTCCGAAGTGCGAACACCATCAAGTCTTACCTCATAGGTAAACAAGCGCGTGAACGCCTATCTTATCTTTGCAGGTATGGCAGATCTCGAGAACCGAACACTGTTCTTTTATATGCAAAGCGGTGTCATACTGCATGTATAGCTCTAGCATGAATCCAAGCAAGTCAATTGCTGCATGTGCCCGCTAAAGTTACCTCGACCAGAACGAGGTCGGGTAGTACTTGTACTTGTACAGTAAGCAGACCATCCCCGCACCCTACCAAGTTTAGCCGCCCCATACACGCTAACCTCGACCGAGTTAAGCACAAGGCGGAAGGGGTGTGAACGTGCAGCCTTATCGGCCTCACGCTGCACAGGCCCTCGCAAGGGGCTCAGGCGCGTCGGTGTCTCACCAACACAACCAACCATAACGACAGCCACCCCGTTCTTCTACATTCTTTGTTTCCATCACTAACTACAGTCACTCTCTACACCATCTTCTGTCTTCTCCACTCTCCTTCGAGCCCAACTTCTCAGCGATTCAGGTTCGAGCAAGTCTCAGCCTAATACTTGACCTATACCCAACTTTCGAGTTTCACGAATACCAAGACCATTCAAGATGCAGACCACAGTCTTTGCCCTCGTTCTCGCACTCTTCGCTCGCATTGCTTTTGCTGTTCCTCCAGCCTGTCTTCTCCATGCAGTCAACACCGCCGATGAACCTGGCGACCTGAGCGCAGTTTGCGGCGACGGTGCTACAGATATTCAGTCATACATGGCCAGCAACTGCGGTGGCTCTGAGGAGATTGCCCAGAAGGCCTTTATTGCTACTTGTTCGGCTGCTGGAACTGCTGTTGGTATGTAGCTCTAAGCTGATCTCTACTCTTGCTGCTCGCTCCCAAAGCCTAGTAATGCACCACCCCGTTACTCTGCGCCTTGCTTACGTTTCTTCACCTCAGATGCTTACACAGCAACCTCCAAATCTACCAAGACCTCTACTCGATCCGCCTCTGCAATCAGCACCAGCACCAGCACGTCGGTTACTTTGACTGGTTCCGCCCGATCCTCTGGTACAGCATCTGGCTCTGCGTCCGAGACCGAGACCGATGACGAGTCCGACTCTGTGTCTGGTTCTGCTTCCGCTTCCGCTTCTGCATCTCGCACGGGTACTGCTATCTTGTCCACTGGTGGTGCGAACATCTACCGCCGTGATGGTATGGGAGCTGTGGGCGCTGCGGCCATCGCCCTCGTGGGTGCTGTCGCTGCTTTGTAAGACGTATCGCAAAATGAGGCTGTCTTTGCCATACGCAAAACACGCTACCAGCCTGCGGAGTATTGTGGTGTGATTCTGGAAGCATACAATCATCTAGGGACGATCTTGGTACAGACATGTGTGCTGGTACAAGGCGATACAGTTGATCTGCAAAACTTGTGGTGTTCGTTTGCATCATGAATTGGGATCTGGTCAAGGATCATTATGTACGGACTCTCAATCCGTCATGGAAAATTCATCTGTTGCAACATCAGCTACTGCGCCCTCAGGCTACCAAAAATGGTTCTGATTTTGTGGTATATTGATCCTTCGAAGCTAATATACAGGCCATAATCATATTGGAATCGCACCCGCTTGTGCTCTCATGCCGGAATAACTTGTACCGTGACACGACCCGATCCACCTCGTACAGGAGGCTCGGCCTGATCAAGCTATGCAAAAAAGCATAACTTGCCGGAAAACGTAAGGTACGAAGCAAGAACGCACTCAGATTCTCGGCCACCGCAGGTTGTCTGCTCACTCGAACGCTCAGACCGTGATGTTCGTGGCGCGAAGGGATGGCAGGGCAGGGCAAACGCCGTCTGCTCGATTCGTGTGGCTCTCCTTTGTGGATGACATGTTGATTTGCTGGCTCGTAACAACACAGCCCTTTTTGCACCATACAATGCCGTAGCCTGTGGTTCAACAAAGACTCGATAGCTCCCTGTTACAATGTAGACCACAGTGAAGCTGTTGATGGCATTGTCTCAGCCTCGAGCGTTCACTAAAGGTTAGCCAGTACATAGACGCTCAGTCACCGACACCTGGACCGCTCAACAGCACATCACGCATCGCCCTCGTCTTCACAGGTTGAAGAGACAACCCACTCACTCGATCGACCATTGATCGCTGCGCAGGTGCTCAGCATTGCTCCCTCCACACCGCAGGCTACTCCCCATCAGAAGAGACAACCAAAGCAACCACCCCAGCATGTCCCCCCTTATCTCTCCAAAAGAGCTTTTCGCGGCTCTAGGCCTCCCCACCAGCGCCACAGAAGCAGAAGTAAAGAGAGCATACCGAAACCTCGCCCGCCTCCACCACCCAGACAAGGCCGGCCAAGACGCAGTAGAAACCATGAAGCAAATCAACCTAGCATACGAGCTAATCACAGACAGGAAACTCTGCAAACCACAGCGAGCGTCCACCTCGCCCGGCCCCAACCCTCACCCACCGCAGCCGCAGCCGCAGCCGCAGCCGCAGCCAGCACAGAGATCCGCGTCCGCGCTAACACCAACCTGGACGCCCGACCGCCACCGGTGGTCCGCGCCGCCCCTCGGCACGGTCCACCGCAAGCTCACAGCGTTCATCATGGACGACGCCGCTGGTGTCGACCCGCGCACTAAGCGCCGCGGCCGCGAGTCGAGCACGTACCGCGCCGCAGAGGGCCTGCACTTCCGGCTCTACCAGCTGCGCGGCCTGAACGATACGAGGACAGCCCCAGGCCGCGAACGCGCAGATCTCGGGGAGTTGCTGAATCAGATCCTGCTTGTCATGGTTGCTGACGCGGAGACGCTGGACGAGGCGAGGAGCATGTTCAAGGCGTTGGACTTGGAGGCTATGCTGGCGCGAGTGGGGATCGAGATTGATGCTGGTGATTTGCCGGCGGTGAGGAGCGGGTGGGACTGCAGGGCATGTAATTGGGGAGCGAGCTGGGAGGAGGTGTGGCGGAACGCGCAGCGGACTGATGGTAGTAAGTCCAGGTTTGATCCCTGCCACAGGTGGTAGATATAAGTACGGGAGTTGAGCTGTTCAATCAAAGTATATGCATGAAATTCACGATAGCTCTATAACTGTGGAGTAAGTATTCGGGCACGCACCTTCGAGTTGAGCTCGAGCGCTTACCGAAACACTTCTCCCGCTGTCCCGTCCCTCTATTCGAGTAGGTCAGCCACAACAATCAATTGTTCCACATTTGCAGTCCGCTAGGTCTTTGTCTGCTCTATCGCACAATCATGTCTTCTCTCCGCGGTCCCGTACCGATCCACTTGATCGGCACTCCGACCTCCGCCTCCACAAACTCAATGTACTCCTTGGCCTCCTTCGGCAATTTCTCCCACTCGCGCGTGCCCGTCGTCTCCGTCCTCCAACCGGGCATGGTCTTATACACGATCTCTAAATGCTCATTGTCAATCAGATCGAGATCCGACGGAAACCCTTTGATCTCCGACCCGTCTCTCCTGTTCTTGTAGCCCATGGCGATCTTGATCTCGGCGAACGAATCCAAGACATCGAGCTTGGTGAAGTTCAAGTGGGTGTAGCAGTTCACCTGGCACGAGTACTTGACCAGCACGAGATCGAGCCATCCGCAGCGACGCTTTCGGCCTGTGGTGACGCCAAACTCGCGGCCGATGCGCTGTAGTTCGTCGCCGGCGTGAGCGTCTTCGGCGGAGACGTGGGGGATGGACGTGTTCAGTTCTGACGGGAACGGACCGGATCCAACGCGGGTGGTGTACGCTTTGACGACGCCGATGATGCTGCTGTCTGGGTGGATCAGACTTAGCGGGCTGAGGCCGGCGAGTCCGGTGAAGACTCCGCCAAGACCGGTGTTTGAGGAGGTGACGTAGGGGTAGGTGCCGTGGTCGATGTCAAGGAGCAGTGCGTTGGCGCCTTCGATGAGCACGTTAGAGAACAGGGCGGAGTCGTCCTCGTCGGCCTTGGGCACGCCGTTGGTGTTTTCTGGAGCGTCGCCGAATTGGGTCTCTGCTTGCTTCGCTTTGCCATTGTTGCCGATTGTTCGCGACAACAAGGGCGTTGCGTCGAGGATATAGTTGCCCTTGGTGAGCTCATCGCGGAACTGCTTGAGTCGGCTGACCTCGGCCTCGATATCGTATTGTGAGAGTGCATCAGCTCCATACGTGCCGATATAGCCCTGGTGGAGAGTGCGTAACCTCTTCTCCCACTGGCCGTTGTCGCTCACGAGCATGCCCATGGTGACACCTCTCCGGCCAACCTTATCACTGTAGCAGGGGCCAATGCCCTTCTTGGTCGTGCCGATCATGGCCTTGGCGCCATCTTTCGAGCGCAGAATCTCCTCACTTATGCCATCGACGGCGCAGTGCAGGTCGAAACACACCTGGGCGCGGTCGCTGATCTTGACTCGTTGGCGCACGTTCTGGAGGCCTTTCTCTTCCAGCGCACCGAGCTCCTTGAAGAACGAGGGGAGGTGGACGACACAGCCAGCACCGATGAGGTTGAGGGTGCAGCTTGGGTTGATGAGACCGCTGGGGAGGATGTGGAAGTCGTATGTGATGCCGTTTGCGACGATTGTGTGCCCAGCGTTGTTGCCGCCTGCGGCACGGCAACACATAGATGCGCTGGCGCAGAGGATGTCGACGAGCTTGCCTTTGCCCTCATCGCCCCATTGGGAGCCTAGGACTATCTTGACCGGCATGTTGGTTGTAGCTCGTACTAGGGGGCTACGCAGGTTCAGCCTACTCACGAGGGCGTCGGATCCCGCAGTTCCAGCTTCTAGAACAGCCGACAAACTGATACCCTGGAGCACCTTCTGTCAAAGGCGAAAATTAGATCGGACTGGAGCTTCTGCCAGTCGGGATCAGTAACGAAACAAAGGAACAGCAGTCACAGAAAATGGTGGGGCTCAAGATATTTTGTAGTACTACAGCAAGACAGATAGCAGATCCGTGCAGAAACCGAAATGACGCGATGCTGCAGCGCGGGGCAGAACACGCCGATTGGGCGAGCTTGAGCCGTGCTTCCAGAGCTAGTAGCTAGCGACATGACTCTCTGGCCTGCCGTAATACGTGGACACCTTTGGACGGTTGACTACTCTTTGGCTCTTGGCAAGGAAAGTTCTACTTGTAGCTTGCTGCAAGATCTCCCTTATGTGAGGTAACCATCGTTGCCTTCGAAGCTTCTCTGTCTGAACGTATCTATGCTTGTCTGGTACTGGCTCTAGGATCACCCTTCACTTCTGCTTGCTCGCCTTTATGATCGCCTCGAATTTCTCTATGATCTCTTCCCCTATCTCGTTCCGGCCCAATCTAACGAGCTGGATAGCTATTTCTTCTGCGCAGTTCACGATCTTCGTGCTGTTTTCCTTGACCGAGATCACCACGCGGTCTCGGAATTGCTTGGCATCTTGAGCCTGGTAGTTGAATCCGGCCAGCTTGTCGAGCGTACCGACGTTGTGTTCTAGGAGATCAAGCATAGCTTTGAACAGATATCGGCAGAATGGCTCGTACGTATGTATTGGCGAGTCGGCCTTGGTCATCTGCGCTATATCGTTGCAAACGGCGACCGTGGTCTCTAGCCTCAGCTTCTGTCGATCACGAGTTTTGAGAAAGTCGACGAGATCTCTGCATTCACTGCTAGGACGTTGGCTGTGCTCTAATGACTGCTTCTTTTGGTCTGGCTCAGAACTTGTTGACATGATGAGTGTCGTCAAAGCGTGGTGGTGTGGTAGTAGAACGAATGAAGTGGTTGGGTGCTGTGTATGAAAGGGGAATCACAGTAAGAGTAGAGAGGCGGCATTAAGTACAGTGTGGTTATGGCTGACACAAACATGAGGGCCAAGCAAACCGTTCGGACATCTGGACACTACGGATGGTCACCATTGCTATCCATACAGCAGGTACTATGTAGTCTGCTCAGGTAGCCCAATGCTGGTGAGAAGTAACCACCGATATTGTCAAACGATCCATACCAAGGTAACAATAGGGGGCCGCACTTCGGCTGCCTAGTTGTCTGGATCAACGTCGTTAAGAGTCCTCAATGTCTCGTATAAGGTGGGGACCACCAGTGTCTATGCAAGAATGAGTCCGGCAGATCAAAGCATCGAACAATTTCGTACGCTCAGAGCTGCAAGAATACTTTTGTAAATGGAACGACCTCGACAGGCCCCGTCAACCCATAACTCTGGTGGCCCCTCTTCACCTTTGCCTCAGCCAGCTTTCTTGCCCTCGTGTAGCCAACACTCCTGATCTCATCATCAGGATAGGCGTTTATAGCATTCAGTAAAGGCGAGGCTACCTCAACTATCAACTCGTTCTCGGCGCCCTCCAAAAGCCAGTCCGTAATATCCAGTTTCGGATTTACAGGATCGATCAACGGTAGCATCTGACCGTTGAGCCAAACACGCTGTGTATGGAATACTGATGGCTGACGGAGTTCTGCCCCCACGGAAGCAGTAGCGCAAGATGGCCAGGAGAATCTCGTCGTGTAGAGACCAATGCCAGAGGTGTTGTACTGACCAGGTAGTTCATCCCATGGGATCAGCCCATCAGTCAGCTTGTAGGAGGAATTCTTCTTTACCGTTGACACGTCGCTGAGGTTGCTTGTTGGAGTCCAACTTTGCAAAGATAAATTCCAGTCGGTAAGATTTAGCGACGATTGACTACAACCGGAAAAATTGACTGTTTGCGTCTGGCCATCTGACAAGGTGTACTTCCTAGATCCTGGCGAGAATGACCGCAACTCGATGCGTGATCCATCTTGCGCTGCTGAGGCTTCGATTGCAGGATCTGCCGCAACAATGGTCGTTGGTAGCGCAGTCGCATTCTGATAAGTCTTTGAGTCCGTCAAAGCTAGGATCAATGATTGGTTGGTGGTTAGAGAGAGTGTCATGTTGACTCTATGCGAGCTATCAAGGTACCACGTAGCTGCTGATCTGGTCTTTCCAGTGAGCTGATCGAGCACAAAGACGCTGGTGTTTCGCTCTGAGGGCTTTTCGAACCCGATCGAGAACACGCTTGAGCTACCCTGGTTGAAGATGTAGTACAATTCAGCATCGGTCTCGCTTCTTCTTCGTACGACTGGTGGGTAGTCCCGGATACCCGAGTAGATCCTCGCGGAAGGCAATGCACCCAGCTTAGCTAGTGTGTCCGGTACTTCGCTTTCCTGGTCCACCTGTGCGACATTGGCGAGCTTTAGCAGACTTTGCATAGTAGATATGACCACAGCCTTGCTAGAACCATCGACATCGTACCCTGGAATGTCATCTGGTAACGAGCCTAAGATTACCACCGGTAGACCCTCTTGTGCCAGGCTCAGGACTCTCTGTGCTGCCGTGACAGTCAAATTTGCGGCCCTGTTCAGTAGCAGAGCCTTGTAAGCAGGACCTGAAGGCATCAGCCTGCCATTCTCCACTTCTACATGATCAAGACCAAGCGCATAGCTGCTGACGTACTCATAACTGTACCCCGAACGAGTCAGATCATCGGTTCTGAACACAACATTCCTCTTCGTCTTGTCGACAGCATCGAACTGGAGATCCCACCCATAGCGCAAAACAGCAACATCCATCTTGGGCGTACCCCGCCTCAGCACCCACATTTCTCGTCCAAACATTTCCATGTACTGGTCGTAATGCTGCCAAGCAGGTTGTCGTGGTCCATGCATCTCCGAGAACTCATAGACAAATGGCGTTAAGCCCGGCCACGATGTCTCGACATAGTTCGTGCTCGAGGGGTAGCCGTGTAGAATGATCTGGTTTACCCCTCCTGCAAATGCCAGCCGCGCATCCTGAATCAGCTGGATCATTCTTGATTCGTACGCCAGGTATCTTCCTGCACCCATCTCAGACGAAAAGATGTTGCGTCCAGCGAGGTTGACTCCACCGGAAAATTGACGGATCAGGTCGATCGATGGCTGGCCTAAGCTCTCGCATTCTGGGATGTCAGCGACTGTTGAAGCCGCACCAACATCCAAAGGAAAGTTGTATGCCGGCTGGTCTGAGTACTTCAGGCCGATTGTTCTGGCGTAGTCTGTCAAGTGTTTCCCATAGTCCAAGTAAGCATTAGTCAGTGTCTGTTTGAAGTCGTTCCGAAAACGTTCTGAGTCGAAAGAGGTGTTGTAATCGTAGACTTGGCTTGGCGTGTTTGCACCGCTAAATGGCCTCTTGCCGCCGAACAACACTGGTAGAGCTAGATGTATCGAGTAATTATGATCTTGTTGAAACCTTTGAGACAGACCTTGGGTCCAGTACAACTGTGCTCGGAATTCATTTGAGTCAGTCCACATGGCAACACCGGTACCGTTCTTGTTCAGTGCGTTCTGTGTCTGTGACAAGACGTGTTGTTGATTGGACTCGATAGCCTTCTGTGCGCCGAGCACTGAGAAGTGGTCATGCACGTATGATCCCCACGATCCCGGCAGACCTGGCTTGGGACCGTCAAATCCAGGGACTGCCTCTGGGTAGCCATTTCTGCGAGAGTAGAATGCTATGATCAAGCTATCTTCGCCTTCAGGTGCCGTATACTGTGATTCACTAGTCGCGTTTCCAGACCATGTCGTGAGGTCCTGTAGTGTAGACCAGTCGATACCAAGTGTTGCTGCGCTCTGGTTGATGGTCGGCAGTATCTGCACAGCTATGACGCCCTCGAGTCGTCTTTGCGTAATCGGAGCGGTAAAGTTGACCTGGCCATCATAGCCAGTAAGTTGTACCAGCTCCGGTTCTGGTAAAGTGCCATTCCAAGTTGTGCCTGGGGTAAGGGATGTCCTACCCATCACGAGTTCCGTGTTGAAGCCTGGTGTATCTACCTGATCAGGTGGGTATGGCACGCCAGCGGCTTGGTCTGGGCCCATCGCCCAATCAATGAACATGCCGTGTTTCCTTGTTTCGTTGGCATATTGAATCAGGACTTCATTCCACTGCTTAGCGCCGTAAGAGTAGTACGTGGGATCTTCGAGTGTGGGACCTCTTTGTCCGTATGATTGGTAGCTTAACAGCTCGAACCCTTCCGATCCGACCTTTGCCATCTCCGCCACATCTGACTGGAGGACCCCATCCTCGATCCAAGCACTTTGAATCCAGTGCCGCCATCGCACTCCAGCTCGCGGCGACTGAAAAGTGTCCGATCGATATCTCCTAAGCTCTAGACCACTCACAATATCCCCACTTGCTGTTGAGAGACCTAGGAGCAAGCTAGGCAAGAGTAGCAGACTTGCCAATGTGAAGCCTGTGGTCATAGGGCGAGACATCGTCAAGCGTTAGATAAGGCAAGAATGACGAAGAAGTTTGGCGCGTCTCAGAGCCTGCGAGATTCGAAGTGATCTTCTTCAACAGGCTGATGTTTGTCTCGTTGCTACAGTGGCAGGGGTAGCATGCAGGTCTGACAGGATAACACTGTCATATTACAGCAGCATCGCAAGCTTTGTGGCAGTGATCTGCACCTTCGGTGTATGATCGCGCCGCATCAACTGGATGTTCAAGACCGCCCATGTTGCGGGGTACTCGGTAGCTGCTTAGGGCTGCCATGAAAGAGGCAATCTTGGGAGCTCCTGGGACTGGTCTTGACTACTTGTACGATCAAAGATACTCTGGCGCTCTGGTACACCTCACAAGTGAAGCTCGTGTTTCGAATAAGGGGTTTCGAAGCCAGATATGACGTCAAATAATCTCGGGCTATCACCGAGCGAATTGACAGCCCCAGCAGATGTACCCCTCGCTGCAGTCAATATCCGTACACTTAGCAAGTTAAGCGATCGAAATTAGCGGAATGCTTTTTCTTTTACCTTGAAATACTATCGCTCTGCTCGCACTGATAAGCTAGTTATATTCATACAAGAGTATAGAGTATTCAGACACGTGTGTATGGGGCGTATCGCCGTCGGAAATCGGTAACCTGCAAAGCGGAAAACTAGGGGTGGACGGATAGTAATTGCAGGGAAGTGTCCATGGTCCCCCTCCTACAGCTGGAAGGCGTAAGACCACAGCTCTGCCATTGAATGAAAACTGTTGCGATAATAGACTCCGTAGGTCGGAAGTAGTCAAGCCAATTACAAGCCATATACGTCTTCCTTGTTGAACAACACAAGCACAGCTTCACTTCCTCTGACCTCTACAACGCCGTCTCGGGCAACCTCTTCTATCTCAATATCGCCAACAACACTCCCAGTCTCGAATGACTGACCGGCCCACGTGACCATCTGCGTGTCTCCGGTGTCAACATACGGAGCCGTCATCCTCTTGACCCATGCCTTCCCATGCGGACCACAATGCTGGGACACATCAAAGCTAGCAGTATAGTCTGAAGTAGAGTTGGCGTAGTAGGGCATCATGTTGATCAAAGCAAGCTTGCTAAGACGGCTGTCAACATAGAATGCGTACGCCGAGAAATGATCCTGGCTTAACCCTTCAGGTGTGTCCAGGGCTCGAACACGAGTATCTGACGAAGACAATGCCTCGACCAGAAACAGCTGACTGACATAGCTGGGAAGTGCTCTAGCCTTCCCCCTCTTGCTTCCATCTCTTGGATAGAAGAGGTCATATGTCGAATATCCAGGTGATCCATCGTCTCCAGCTGAATTGACTTGCTGACTGCTCTGGAAGACAAGCGTGGCGCCTTGGTGGAGGTAGACTGCCGATGCGTTGCGCACAGCATTGATGAGCTGAACATCAACAACCCAGAGTGCCTGTGCGAAAGTGTCAGAGACATTTGGCGCACCTGAGCAGGCGATAGAATTGAACTCGCCGATAACCCATTTTTTGCCCGCGTCCAGAGCTGCCTTAGCGGAAGGGTAGATCTCTTCGTCTGCATACGTGACTAAATCCGTATGATTCAAGATATTCGGAATTGTGGCTTTAGCCGCTCGCTCAGGGTCGCATGTCGCGAAGGCATAAAAGTGAATAGAGAAAACAGACACATCACCAGTTGAGTCGATTCCTGCAGGGATTAGGTCCACTGGGCGCACATGTAGACTCGTGTTATCCGTCGTGGCGGAGGATGCCCACCATCGGCCGTGGCTGTAGTCATTCGCGACTGCCTCGTCAATAGTCTCTGTCCAGTTCTGCCATTGCTGCACATATTTTTCAGTGCTGTTGTCCCACCTCTCGGAAGGATAATTGTTAGCCTCGTTCCCAAGCTCGAAATATGCGATTCGGTTCTGTTGGTATTTTACAGAAGCCACAGCCATATCTCGAGCAATATCCAAGCTATCATTGCCAAAGTTCAGCGTTGACACGAACTTGATGTTATCCGGAAAATTCGACCAACTTTCGTAATATGCCGGGCCCACGGTAGTACGATACACGCCGCCTTCCTCGCTTATGGTCCGCACTGGATCACCTGCTGAAGGATCGAATATCATGCTGTCCATGGTTATACCTCCAGGCCTGATGGCAGGCTGACCGCCTCGCTCGAAGATGTGCGCTAGCAGTTTGAAAGTGAGCTCATTAGGGTGTGATGCATTACCAAAGAATTCTACCCAGAAGGCCGGCTCGAAGGAAAAGGACGAGAACGAGGTTGAGTGTCCGATTGAAGCGCCGATCGCAGAGCTCGGGATTGCCAGTTCAATACTACCTGTTCGTTCAAATAAAGGCAGCCCATAAGCTCGGAAGCTCAAGGCTAGTAGCGCCATCCATGGCTGCTTCCAGCGAGTAGTTGGAGAGAATTTCATGTTGTGCAGGTACAGTGCTTTTTGTCCTGACTATATCTGATTGAAAAAGACATATCGTCCTCAGGCGATAGCTGGACCTAGTGGTATTAAGCACGTTGCTGCGGTACGTTGAGCTCTCGGCTCTCGATTGACCGACACCCATGCTAAATGAGGAGCCGACATTGCTCTCTTGACAGCATACATCCGGGAAACGATGACCACCATGCATTGAGCTGGGCGTGCTCAAAATGATCGACACGCCGATCCTTAAAACGTCCGGAGGGGGTTCTAAGCTTTGCGGGGCTCCGACTCCACACGACACGAACGAGTCACGACCCCAAGCTGATCAGCGATGGGCGGAGCGGAGAGCTCTCGTGGTTCCACAGCGCAACTCCGCGCTCAAACAACCTCTATGAGCATGTTCCAGTGCTTGTGCACAATTATCGAGTGCCGCGAAGCATCTCTACGTCTATTGTGACCATCATCTGCCTACAGTCTCGGTAAAGCGCAATGAATTAGGCTAGCCATGACACGTCTCCAAGGTATGCTTCCTTGCTTTCATTTAAGGACATCATTTCGTCCGCCAACAGGAGCCTGGCTCGTACTAACGATGTGTGTTTCTAAAGGTAGAAACCAGGTCTTCAGCATCGAGCTTTCCGCGGACAGCACCTCTGCAATTGCTCGATCTCGCGTCTAAATTCCGCAACCGCCTCATCAACAACACCAACGACTTGTGGACCTCGCCCCTCTTCAAAGTCCTTGCGTTTTTTGTCAAGCATCTCCAGACTTTCTAAGCTGGCTTCTGTGACATATTCGATAATCTCGTAGAAATTGTCGAAGGTCGTCGAGCTGGAAAGCTTACTCCAGCATATCCATTGTTGAAGAACGAATGGCCGAGACCATGGGCACAAGGCTGTTGAATCCATCGAAGGCTCCGAGTTCACTGTACTGGTTCTTGGCAAAGGAGCGCAGAGTCTCAAGCATTTGCTGCGTTGTCTTGGGTAGCTTATAGAAGACATGTTTATGAATTTCGGCAGCAATTTTCTGCGGTAAGTCTTTGGACAGAATCAGCGACCTGCAAGCGAGAACATGGAATGGCATGAGACTGTACTTGATGAAGCCGGTACATAGTTGTCCCGAAGTTGCGGATGTGCTGACGCATGCGATAGAGAGACGGTCGACGGGTAGCCTGGAGAGTATTTGAATGTCCGCGTCCCGTCCCACTCATTCGGCGGCGTGCTCATCTGCGTCCGCAAGTTCACCAGGTCCAACATAGATGGTATAGTTCCAATTCGTGAAACATTTGAGTGCTGGCTAAGTCGTCAGGGCCGAGCGAACTGAACCGGTTCCCATAAAATACGAACGCTTGGAGTAACGAGGAAGAAATCCTTCGTTCAACCCGTGGAAGCAGGTAAGGAAGGAGACACCGATCGTTTTGTCGTCATACAACAAAGGGCCGCCTTCATTGTACAGCCGGCGGCAGCCCAGTAAGATTTGTGGATGAAGTCGGAATCTGCAACAGGACGCAAACTTGTTGTCCTCCTCGTTGTTTTGAAGACTGTTATGATGCATCTTCCGTCAATTGAGCCGGCTGTCGAGTGCTGGCTCTCGCTAGCTCCAGAGAGCAATTTGTGAGCTGCGGTGCCGACTTTTCTGTCGATTGGCTCTGTGGTAGTAGCCTCATACTCGGTATCAGCAAGGTTGCTCTGTTGTCCATGGCGACGAACGTCGCTGAAGCTTCGGGAAATGAGGGCGTGAGGGTCTTTAACACAGGCCATTATCGTGGGGATATCTGCAAGTACTTCATCGTAACAAAGAAGTTTGCGCAAGATCATTAGCCGAATCTCCGCGGGCAACGACATCAGTTTACACGTCGCCGAGATGGTCGACGCCATCGTAAGGCTAGTCTGATGACGGTCCTTCAACTTGTGTCCGATCTCTAACGAAAGGACGACTGTTTCGCAGCCTCAAAGCTAGCAGGTACAATCAAAAGCAATCGCACTGTATCAACTAGACGTGAAGGCGTAGGAGGGCAGTACTAAGAAGAAAGCAAGAATATTCGGCTGCTTGAAGTAGACTGTGCTACTTGAGGTACTTGAAAGATTGGAAAAGATAATTTACCTGCTTCGGACAGAAACATCTAGCCCAAAGTGTAAGGCAACGACCACAGCATGGCTCGACACACTGCACTCACAAGCAGTGGTGTTCAACGGCGGTGACAACAGTGAAGGACGCGAGGGCGAAGACCGCGTGGAAACCACCAAAGTCATAATCAACGCTGTCACGTGCAGCGTGCCAGACCCCTGCATCAGTTAACTCTTTCCTCGCCGTGTCGCTGTATTAAGCTGACGACTCTACCCCAGGTCAGAGGACGTCTATTGTTGTCGTGGTTTTCCTGGAGAAGAGCCTTTCTCTAGAGCACGACATGCTGGGCTCGATTGCTGGGGAACATGGAAGTACACCTATGCAACTGGATACAGTCCGTTGTTGCCGTCACCTTCTCCCATAGGCACGCTCAGGGTATTCATGCCACCCACTCGCCCAAGATCCGACAATCTCTTCCTTGTCCTGCTCGACTTCATGTCCAAAATCCTCTTCTAGGCCGCCCTTAAACTCAGTATCGGCCCCTCCGAACAATCCATGGAAGGCACCTTGTACACCACCGCCGCCATCAAACTCGATCCACCCGTCACACCCCTTACCAAAACGCAGTTGATCTGTATCGCAATCTTCTGACCTCCAGCCGAATGATTTCCCAGCCGAGCTAGCAATGTCGTTAATGTTATCCAATCGGATTATGCCTGTCTTTGGGCCAATAGTGAAGCGGCCCCAGAGCTGGTCGCGAATATGAGATATGCGAACTATGAGCTCGGCAGAGCGGGCTGAAGAAGTCGATATCGCGTATGCGCCCGATATCTGAGTGACGTGCTGATCCTCGCTCGATGTTGAGTTGCCGTCTTCAACATCATCTGATTCGTACTCAGCGTATGGTGGCGGAGGCTCTTCGTCGTCTGTGCATAATGACATTGGCGTCGGGTCTCGAGGAGGAGCAGGTCGCCCGGCCGAGTGGTTGAATGGTCTGCTTCTCCTCGCAGTTTGCGGTTTACGGACATGATTGCCAATGCCGGCACCTGAATTTGCGCTATCTTGTGCGATTTGCTTGGTTGAGGCGACTGACTTGACCTTTGGTTTTGCAGCGGAAGGCTTTGCCGTCTTCGCAGGCTTTGTCTTTGTTATCTTGGTCGGAGAGGCTTTGGAAATCTGCTCTTTCGCTGACGCCTTTGTCGTAACCGCTTTCTTTGCTGTTGTGGACACCGTCTTTGATTTCTTGGCAGCAGCACTGGAGCTGCTACCTGTGGTATGGTCGATGTTGACAGTCATGTCGCCTACTGTGAATGACATCGTTGTCTTCGTGCCTGAGCTGTGCGAACCCTCCATGTCACTGGCCTTTCTCTTCTTCCCAGCACTTACTGGTTCCGAGCTTTCAGCTTTCTTCGCCGCGTTCTTCGCTTTCCTCTGAGCACTCGCATACTGCTTCTTCAAGTCTACCTCAAGCTGTTGCACATGGCTTGGCACAACCAGGTTGCCAGAGTTGATCGCCCCCAGCAAGCGTACCTTAGCTGCGTTCTTGTCTTTGACCCGTGGCAGTCCATAGTGAATGAGCTGAGCTTCGTACCAGTGAGCAACTTGATCTTTCGCTGGAGTGCTGTTCTTCTTAGGCAGCAGCAGGTCTTTGAGCTCTGGAGCGGACGCGCGGGGATGACGTTTACCTTCGCTAACCTCGGCGAAGAGAGCGTCACGGTAGACGAAGGCGCCGTTTCTCACCTCATCGCTAGCCATGTTGACGGCAGTGTGCGCGAAGCTCGAATGTCACAGGACTGAAGCTGGTGATTACGATGCTGAAAGGTCACGGTGACAAGAGATACAACAGTATTGTGGTTGCCAAGAATAGAGTTTGGCTTAGCGCCACGGAAACTTGGTGGCTGGCTCCTACTGAGTGAAAGAGGGACTCTGAACTCAACTCAACAACAGATGAGGGCAGTTGTGCAAAAGAGCTCGATCGAGCAGCTAAAAAGTGAAAACTCATGGCCTCTGCAGGAAGTCGACCACTTGCAGTATGACCGCGAACGACGTTGGGGAGCTCGAGTACGGCAAAGCAATAGCACTCGACCGTAGCTCTGCTTCAGCCCCTTTTGTGGCTGCAATTACCCGGAGTTCCCCCAGTGATCTTCAACGTCGTCGACGTTTACCGGTAAGCTATTACTCACTCATCAACAGCGATAGCCCCTGGGGCTGCCTCCTCTATTAGTCCGTCTGCATTCGTGTATTTACTGAGCAAATGTGTCTTCCTTCCCTAATTCCACAGCCAAGCGGCTGACGTCCAAATTATATAGAGCTAAAGGCTAAAGCCTTTCCAATTCGGTGTAGTGGCTATAGTAAGCACGTAGATGTACGCTGCCATCTGAAGGATGAACCAAGGCAGTTTTCGTATACTTCATGTGTTAGACTGACGAAATGTGGGGCCAAGCAATATGATCAGGTGTGCTGGGGCGGACGTTGTTTGTTGACACCGAGACCAGTATGCTAAGTGATGAACAGCAAGTTGTGCCTGCCAGTACGGGAAGTGGCGTGCAAGGTAGCGCCTATCCTCGGCGAACATGTCGTTGTCTGAGGTTCAGCGAGGACTTTCTCTCCAACTTCAAAGGATCTGGTATCAGTGCCACCGAGGTGGTGAGTTCAGGTCACTTGCTGACTGTTTCAGCAAGACTAGTGAAATGGGACACGCAACGATAGCGATCCTTGAGAACAGTGTAGGGCTAGCATCCGATTGCGAAGTCGACATACCGACAGTGCTTGGCGCCTTAACTGAAACACACGTCTGCATGTCTTCCGGCGCAGTAGCGCAGACGAATAGATCCGATATACAAAGTCCAATTCGAACAACACTCCAAAGAGCATCACTCAAGGGTCCATGGCCGCAGGGTGCTGGATCGTTTCGGGGAAGACAGCCAGGGAGCGATTGAAGGTAGAAAGCGCTGCATATCATAGCATAACGTCGTCATGGCGTTCGAGCCTGCAACAGAGGTGAGTAGCATCCATCACAGAACTCGAGCCTGGAGATCGCCGAAGGAAGCCTTCCAAGACCGCCCTTCAAGCACGAGTTTCCATGCGGAAGACACATGTTGGGAAGCCGTACAAGCATGTAAGCAGGACCCCAACGTCAAACGCATTAAAGAACCTGAACGGCATTCGACGTCGTGAATCTCCATGACGGACTGACGCTATCGCACGTCGATCCAAATACGAGTCGAGCTGTAGTACCTTGCTAGCAACAAGGAGCCAGCCTTGAAGCCTTGAGACACAGGAACTCGTCTGTTGGCTGACTTTTGAGTCCCGTGACTGCGCCTGTGAGTCGAGATGGCGTTCGGAAGGAGGTCAAAAACGCTCTGGAGGGAGGAACACATTGGACGTGATTGATATCACGCTCGGACCGCGAGGACAAAAGGGAATCTGTGACCAAAGCCTTCCTTTGTACTCTGACCGGTGTGTGTGATCAATGCAAATGTGTGTTGGAACACAAGGCGAAGTTTCAAGCTGATCGCAGTTTTGTGCTGTCAGAAGTACCCCGATACCTTCACCACGAGTTAACTTGGCTTGATGCACGATAGCGCTGGGATCGACCTCTTTGAGGAAGTGTTGAAGCTCCCCTAGAACACCCTGCCCCGACTCGGGAGCGCAACAGACACCAAAGTAGGTGTTCAACCAGCGACCACGTCGATGATGTGGAAGGGGGAAGGTGACAACGAAGTTGACATGAGGTACACGGATCTTGGGGTCGATGAAACCAGAGACGTATGTCCGCAAGCAGGGAAGCGCGACAGGTGGAGCTCAGAGGTTCAGAGCCTGGAGCTGGTAAAACCCAGGACTGTCCAGCCTCCGCTACCATGAGCATTGCCTGGTCGAACCCGAGAAGAGAAGACATGTCGCCAAGCGTGAAGCAAGACAGCGTCTAGACAAGTGTGGCTTTGCCGTGAGACAATTACAAGTATTTGGGGGGTAAGTTTGGTGGATCATTGCTGGCATGGTGCAACTTGTCTTGCTTGCGACACAGCAAGCAGTAAGGACAGACGTTTGAAGCAAGCTAGGTGAGCAATAGCAATCGCAGTTATCTATTGATGGCCAGATACATCGTCGCGCAAGACCTCCGTCGCATCATCATCATTCACGGCATCTCTGTACTATCATTCATTGATCGAATGTGCGGCCTGCATCAGCCGCCGTATTTCAATCCAACGTGATGTTTCTATCGTGCTCACACCCTGATCGAGTGTCCAGGAGCTGGTGGAGAACAGATTGGAAATGTTGTCATAGCCCTCGTCCAGATCTGCCTCGATACATGGTGCATTGAAGGTTGCCCGTCGCCTTAGCAGCAAGCAGGGAGAGACGAGATTGTCAGGGAAAGGCGAGATTGTCACATGCTTCAGATCTATGGAACGCCTCCTAAGCCTCAGATCCTGGGCCTGGCTGGCCTTGGTTTGGCCTGCACCAGCCTATGACGTGGCGTGTTTGGGGCGTCGCGAGCCCTCCAGGCATTGCCATGCAGACATGTGTTCATGTGTTTCCCCTTCATGATCGAGAGCTGCATGTGCAATAGACAAGGTTCATTAGATAAAACAAAGAATGCGAGTATACACAAATGAGTGAATACCTCCCATCCTTCATAGTCGAGCCTGTGCTCCGTCAAGCGCGTCGCTTCTCGTCGCGAGCTCCTCATCCCCATTCAGACAGCCCCGAGTCTGCCACTGACGCGCCTGCCCAAGTGCAGCAAACCGGTTACTTACCTGCCGTGCCTGATTTGCAGAGATTCTACCCGTCTCGACTGTGGAATACAACAACACCACCTCCTCCTCCCTCTACCTCGGGCAGAGATGAGATTACAGAGGGCACCTGGCAGACATTGGCCAGAAACATCCAACTATGGGCGAACCAAATGAATAACCTCGACGTCATCCCTTCCCCTCGGCTGGGTCCAATGCCAGACAATGCCATCGCCGAAGAGGACGGGCATGTTGCGTTCCCACCACTCGATGCTTCTGATACGACTCAGGATAGACCTGTGCGACTGCAAGAACATCGCACGGCCAGCGAGACCTCTCTGAACCCTGCCCAGGAATTACCCTACCGGTCACGAGCATTAGCCGAGAGCAACCGAGCCCATTCGCATTCAGATCCTATGAATCACCCTGGCAGTGAGCTCCCGTCGTCGCTGCTCGAGCCCACCCCTGGTGCTATCGGTGGCAATGACTACCGCAGAAGAGACGGATCGGGCCAGCTACCCGAAGACGATGGCATGGGTGACTTGCGACACAGAATCAGTGCCATCATGTCCGGTGACGGCACGCCCGCAGAGAAGTCAAGACTCGTCCACATCCTCATGACAGAAAAATATACGAGGACCCAGTCGCCGCCCTCGACCAGAGGCAGGATCAAAATCTCGGACGCCGACCGTCCTCTATCGCCACTGTCCATGAGCTCCACACAATTCGCTCAGCCGGTGTTCGACCTGAATCAAACCGACCTAAGCCAGACCTATGCTCCTCCCGATGTCGATGAAGACGGCACGTTACAGGCGAGGCCAGATCTGGGCTGTCTGCACTACAAGCGTAATGTCAAAATCCAATGTGCCGCATGTCAGAAGTGGTACACCTGCAGGCTGTGTCATGACGAGGCAGAGGACCATACGCTGCCCAGGAGGGAGACCAGATACATGCTGTGCATGCTATGTCAGACCCCGCAAACTGTTGGTCAGACTTGCAAGAACTGCTTGGGAGAGGCTGCCTGCTACTATTGCGCCATTTGCAAGCTTTGGAACAACGATCCCGACAAGTCCGTGTACCACTGTGATGACTGCGGCATTTGTCGACTGGGCAAGGGTCTGGGCAAAGACTTCTTCCACTGCAAGACTTGTGGTGCATGCATGTCCATCCAGGCAGAGACGACGCACAAATGCATCGAGAAGAGCACCAAGTGCGACTGCCCAATCTGTGGCGAGTACATGTTCACCTCGAACCAGCCTGTCGCTTTCATGAAATGCGGTCACAGCATCCACGAGGCTTGCTTCACTGAGTGGTGTAACACGAGCTACAAGTGCCCCATCTGCTCCAAGAGCATCGCCAACATGGAGACCCAATTCAGGCGTCTCGACCATCACATCGACGAACAACCCATGCCAGAAGAGTACAGGGACAATCGTGCTTACGTCTTTTGCAACGATTGTAACAGTCGCAGTATCACAAAGTACCACTGGCTCGGCCTAAAGTGTTCCAACTGCCATTCATACAACACGACTCAGCTCGAACTTCTTGGTCCCGAACAAACGGCGCAGCAGATCCGAGAACAGAATGAGCGAGCACAAGAGCTCGGTGAAGCAGGTCTGACAGCAAGTCAGACTCACACTCCAGCTGCGGATATGATGTCGCCCGCCGAGGAAGGCATGCCCATGCCCCGCCATCACGCCTTACCGATACAAAGAGCTCAATCGCCTCGATCGCCGCATCTCCTGCCTCGCTCGCCAACTCGATCTGCTAGATCCGTGACACCAGTCGTCGGCAGCTACTTCGGCACTGGCCAGCGCGTAGAAGAGAATCGGCGTGGCAGCTATTTCAGCATATTCAGTGCGGGTCAACCTACCACACCCTCAAGCTCAAGAAACGAGCATGCGAACGACGACCACATGGACTTCTGGGGTGGTCACAGCCCTCGAAGTCGCGACGCCGATACGGAGCTTGCCGACACTTCTGAGGGGTCAAGTAGCAGCAGTGACGAGCTGATGACGGACGACGATGAAGAGCAGGAAGAGGATGAGATGGATCTGCTTGGTCATCGTTGAACCTGAGCCCTGTCACATCGTCCACAAAGTCCTCAAAATCAAAGTCTGCGACCTTCCACATTAGCACGACTTACCTGTATTCGTACCTGCTGAAAGCGACACAAGTATCTTGAGATCAAGTGCCTAGGAAAGGGTTGTCCAGCAGATGGCCATCGTGGGTACTTCAGACTACGAACCTGACATCCATCACCAGACGGTGTCAGCACCTGAAGTGCGCCGCGTGCCACCCCTCGATTCTCGGGTCTGATGCCATGTTGCTGCTATACGCGTAGTCACATGGACACAGCTGAGGGGTTCATATCGCTTGCACAAAGAGCAAGAAGCGCCGACCCTTGATATGGCAGGCCTCAACATCATTACACAGAGGCAAAGACCACCATACAGGAACACAAGTCTTTAGTCGATCGGCGCAGCAATGAATGCCGAATCACACTTGGCACGGAGCACGCGTTGGGCATTTTCCCATACAAAAAGCGCGTAGTCGGTGAAGCTCATAACAAGTACTGCCTGTCTAGCCGTGAGACGTCGACTGTGCTGCACTCCGCCGAATCACACCGATCCAGTTATCGGACGAGCTTGTTACACTGAAGTCTACATGTCTCGTGGTAGATCAGCTGTTTTTCAGCTGTCGATGCGTAGAACGGCCGCTTTCACATGCAGTGCGTGGATCAGTCATAGTCACTGCGACTTTGACCAATCTGATCTCCCGTAGAGCCGGGCACGTATTGCCCATCTTCCAAATTCAGACTGCTTGTACTATTAGTATCAATCAACTTCTTGCTGGTCTCTCACAAAGGTAGTTCACGCGCTATCGCCAAGCTGGCCGGCGTTATTGTTCTCTTGTCCTGTCCCGACCTTCATCGCTGTATCATGTGTTGCATGGTCTGCCCAGCCAGTGGCCGTTGACTAATTCACATCTTGTCCAGCAGCCTAGATACACAGATCGAAGACAGTAGCTGATCTGTGGCCGCTAGCTGTTTGTCGTCAGCTGCCTCTCGGGTTGAAAGACTCATCACGCTCTCGTCCCTCTGGCGGAACTGCTATGTGATCGATAAAGCCCATAACTGGGTTTGCTGCCACGAAGGCACACTGCCCTGTTCACGGAGTAACTAACAAGCCAACCTACAAACACTCACGGCATGAATTGAATGATTGCAGAAAGGCAGGTACCTACTCATTGCGATTGACGTTCCAGCCACGTCGTTCCTTGTACGCAGCAGAACTCTAGCCTTTACGATATTGAGTTGAAGCCTTGCTACCAATAAACAAACAGGTTTGCGAATGGGCCGCGACGTGACTGCAAAGGATGGTTCGAGCAGGCTAATGAGCGATAGCAAGCGCTGCTAGGTTTGATGGCAGGTGCGGTGGAAGGGTCTTCACTGAGTTACCTGAATACACTATCTGCTTCACTTACCGTTGTTGCTGTCACTTGATTGCCACTTTTTGACACTGGTATAAGTATCCCGCATCTGCACGGCATGACTTCTGCTATACACAGCAACTCCCAGCCTAGGACCGAACTGCGAGAACGTATTTTATTTACCAAGTCTAAGTGTTCCTGCGACAGCCGTTATACTACACGTCGGTATGGATGGTCAACACAACCCCGGCGGCCACCCGACCCATAATGGATATGGGTCGTCGTCAATCAATCAGTATTCGTACCCTGCGTCCTTTCATCCCCCACAGACACCTGCCTTCCCAACGCTCCACCCTCCCCACATATCCCCACGCGAACGCCAGCTAGAGAACGAAATTGCTCAACTCCAGAGACAACTAGCCGACCTCTCGAACCAACGCCAGAGCGAGCAACAAGCGTATATCGTTTTCGTCAATCAAGTGTTTGACTTCAACCAAGCCATTCCGCACCACCATCGTACGCCAGAGTACTCCCAGGCCTACCAGACTCTTGTCAACGCCAGCCAATGCTACGTCCAAGCTCAGCAGCAAGCACAGCTACCGGCGCAGAGATATGAACGAACGCCCGCCCACCAGCCAACATCAGAGAGAAAGAGTAGCATCACAAACAAATCGACTAGCCCCGGACTCGAATCACAGCGCACCAAGGACGACGTAGCGGAACTCAAAGCACATCTCAAATTCCAACTCACCGACATCGCCGGCCTCCTCCGAAGCATGAACCATAGGCTCCAGTCCTTTCGTTTAAACAAGCCGGGCGCATCATGCGCAGTAGCAACCCACCCGCGCCAACGGCTCGCCGGCGCAGCAAAAATTCTCGAAAACAACATCACCACCTTCACCAGCTGCCTCACAACCTACATCAATAACCGCTACGACATCCTCGGCGTCAACCTGCGGCCAAAGCTCAAAGACCTGCTTGAACCGTTTTTCGCCGACCCCAACGATGCGCGGACTCTCATGGTGAACATCGTGCAAGAGGCCAAGGCGATTGCCAAGGTTGAGACGAAGCACGTGAAGCCGCTGGCGGAGGATCTGATTGCACCGCTGAGGGAGCTGTTGGCTGCTCTGATCGGGGTGCTGGAGGACTTGGAGAGTGGTGCTGGTGGTGGTTGAACGATGTACTCACCACGTATGCGGGTTCGGGGGTTGCTGGCATCAATTCGCAGCATTCAGTTTGTGCACATATGACATCCAGCGACATCGTCAGAGCAAGCGGCGACCTGCTGAGCCTTGTGTTATAGTCGCCGCTTTGGCGTTTGATTCGATTGGAGTCCTTGTTAAGCATGGGTCATGACATATGTCGACCTGAAAGGCGCGGTACGAGGAGGACAGAGAACGACAGCTTGCGACGCTCGCAGCCTCAAGCCCGTGGAAGATAGTGCATTACATCGTGATGCTCCTACCTTGTACCAGAAAGCAGATGCACTTGTCCCGGGGTATCAATGCTAGCTAACCATTGCCTCGTCTCTCATGCCTCGACCATATCTTCATCTTTTGCGTGTCCTACTCGTTTGAATCTTGACTAACTTACTCACCTCGGCATTCCACCTCTCCTCAAACACCTCGCCGGTGAACCTCTTGCTGCTCTCTCTGCACCGCAGTCTCATCTCAAATACCTCATCCTCATCCATCTCGACCAAAACCCTGGCGAATGCATCTGCATAGTCGGTCTCCGTCTCGCACTTGTAGCCGATGTCCTTGCCCTCGAAGGGCACGACGATGTCCTCCCTCACCCCGCCGCTGTTGTGCACGACCGGTATCAGGCCTGCGGCTAGGCCTTCGACGTTGCCGATGCCGAAGTGCTCGGCGTACATGCCGTTGACGCCGATGCTGCTGGTCTGCAGGTGCTGCAGGATCATGGAGAAGGGAGCGTCTGTGATGAATGTCGTCCTGTCTGTGATTTTGAGCTCGTGTGCATGGAGGCGGAGGTTGTAGATGTGCTTTTCGTCGGGCGTGTTGGCCCGGACGCTGCCGATGAGGATGAGACGCGGCTTTTTGTCGTCTGGAAAGGTTGAGGCGTGTGCATGGAAGAACTTGGCGAAGGCATTGAGGATGAGCGAATGGTTCTTTTCGGGACGGAACTGGGCAACGTAGAGGACTGCTGGGTCTCGATTTTTCGACGAACTGGGGTCGAGGTCGACCTTGGCAGCGATCTCGTGGACGGGGCACGGGGGGTACACGATGGTGGGCTTGGTGGGACTCCACAGTTGGCGGACGTGGTTTGCCGTCCAGGTTGAGTTGCACATGACCACGTCTATACATTTACCTGACCAAGCATACAGACGGGCAAATATGTGCCAGTATGTTTTCTTTGCTTGTCCTTTCCAACCAGATCCTGCGCCGGAGTGAATGCCTTTTGTGCCGGTTGTGTCATCTAGAGAGGAGAGCATGTCGGTGCTGATGGTAGGATAATGGACGTAGGCGCCGGTCGAGAGGTGGGGAAAGAGGTAGGAGGCGAATGCAACAGCAAAAGCGTAGCCCATGGTGTCGATGAAGACGTCAGGGACGAGGAAGGTGAAGGCTTCGTAGGCGAGGAGGATGCTGCCTATGGACTGGCCGAGGAGGGTGAAGTGAGGCCAGGTCGAGGCAAGGACGTAATGTCGCTTGGACAGGTAGATGAAGTGCAAGGAACTTGCTTGGAGAGTGATATCGAAGCGTTTCTTGACTGTCTCGATGGTCGAGGTCTTCTCGATCTCATGGTCGCCGGTATACACGGCGCAGACGGCCTTGGGATACTGTTGTTGCGTTGCGGCTATGGCAGCCCACAGTACCCTTTCACCACCGCCTCCAGCATTGCTAGGCAGGTCAATATGGCTACCACAACCGAGCCTGGGGGTGCGCCCGACTTACCAGAAGGGGTGGAAGAAGCCAATGATGCCGGACCATGCTTCTCGACGTGACTGGTGTGGGGGAGTTCCTACCTTGCCCCAGCCATTGTCGGCATCAGTGACGTTCTCGTGTGAGCCGAGATCGAGGTCTCGCTTCACAAGGGCGTGCAGAATATCTCGTCGATCGCTCGTTTGTGCCGTGAGGCGGCGGCCCAGGATCCGTAACGACCATCTAGCAAGAACAATGAGCAGCAAGGGCAAGAGTGTCAACAATGCCCAGGTGGTTGATGCTGCCATGACCACCTCGATCTTTGTCGAGGGGTACGCAACGGCGAGAGGGCATATTGTGAGGCGCAGAAATTATGTCGTTGGTGAGCATCTGTTCTCGCGCACATGCCCATGCCCACGGCCACGCTTACATCTCGTGTTCGTGTCCGATGACGTTGCCTACAATTCGTTCAACCTTTAATCTCCAACCTTCAACGCGCGGCATCGCGACTGCCACAGATTTGTATCTTCTGGGACCGACCAGCTTCATGTAGCATGCTTCGATCGCTACATCCCCACCCCACCGCACAATGTCTCAGGCGCGGTCTCAAGCCCCTCAAGCTTCGACCTTCGACCCTCGCTGTCAAGCGCGACTTCCACGCCTCAATTAGGCGTCACTTTACCCCGATCGATGTGCTCGAGGTGTGTCACTCGTACCTTCCTTACTACGCAGCAATCACGGTTCTTGCAGCAGCGCCACATGTGATACGTTACTTCCTTGTCGACAGGCGCGCCGCCTTACGTGAGTTTCAAGCACAGCAACGGCTGGGTCCAATCGAGCGTACATGGTTCGTTGATTGCAGAAGAAGGGCACATTTGGCCTCAAATCCTGTAGGAAAGAAAGGGTCAAGAACTGCTGCTGGAGTAAGTGGAGAAGAAGATGAGGCTGCCCAGCGACCGCCTTCTCATTATTTGATGAAGCTTCACGAGGAAGATGAGAATGCCCTGGGGACCCTGTACAATCGGGCCCAGAAGCTCGAGGACGATTATGGCGTTGCGCCTCTGAAGCGCCTGATTCCTCTCTTCACGACAGCTGTCCTTCATTGCACCTGGACTCTCGCTGTCTGCTTGCAAATGGCTGGCAGTAGTCTGAGCCAAAACATCGCATTCGAAGCCTTTCAATTGCCCGCTCCTTCCCGGAATGCTGCTGCGGCCGTCCCCTCGATCTCGGAAATTGAACATGCTATAGATGCACACTATCTACCATCTATGGACGTTAACTTGGTCGCTGCGTCGGGTCTTTTCCTTGGTCTGCTCTACCTGCGGAGGAGCACTTCCTTGACCAGCTTGAAAGTGGGCGACTTACACAACTTCCCAGTACTCGCAAGAATCATCGATCCCTTCAACAAGCAACCTTTTTTCGTGGTCGAGCAGCTGGATACTGGTGATCTCGTCCAAATCCCGCGCTGGCTTCAACTTTACCGCGGCGCCCTCGATTACACGACATCGATGATCCGCCTTTGCTGGCATGACAGCAGGTTCCTGCCACAAGCTGTCATCTCTACAACGATCAATTTGATCGTGTTTGGTATCGGTCTGGATGTCTTTTTGACCGTCTTCACCCCTGCGCAGGTCCTTTTTCTTTCCCACTGTGGTGCGGCTGCCTGGGCACGATCGCACGCCCTCGGAAAATACCAGATCTCGCTGAAGACAAAGCTCAAGGAAAACAGTAGGAGGTGGCTGCCCTTGGCGCCCAGGAGTAAAATGTAACTCAGCATGCCTACGTAAGAACAGGGGCCGAGGGAACACCGAGCATCAATTGGCGCACGCAAGAAGAGATAGGCAGCTATGCAAAGCCCGGCGACCCCTCTTGTGATCTTACAAGCGCACTCTTCCAAGGCTGCAGCACACTACACTTGCGACACACATACAAGACATCGTGATGTCTTAATCAAGCGAGACCGAACAGAAGTCATAACATGATGGACTGCTTCAACGCCACCCTTGCAGAAGTTATCCAACAGAATCAACGGCCTTGTCACCGTGCCAGGTCCTCACGACTCCTCTCAGAACCAGTGCGCGGTCCCTGAGCACCCACAAACGCCCGACCAGTCGAAGAACTAGCCCTTCTCAACACATACAGCCGGCAACGGCGCCTCTTACCAACAACGTACCCGCACACAAGAGTACGAACGGGAAATCTGCGCTCAGGGTGCCATACCATCAGGGCGGATCTCGCAATCGTAGCAACTGTAATCGACCAGCAGAGATGTTTCCCATACAAACGACCTGCAGCAACACAAGACGCAGTTGTGGAATTCCAGAACAAACGGATATGTTCCGTTGCATTCAAGACGCATCTACACATGTAACGAATGGCTTGCCTCTCAAAACGCTCCTTTTTGCGGCATTGTGTATGTAAGAAGTATTTTAACCGTAGATCGGTATTGATGCGGATGCCCGGTCTTTCCATATCTATCACCGGAAGATGGGAGTGCAATGCAGTGCAGTGCGAGACAAGAGGATTCTACCGGACGTACTGATAGTAGAAGCATCAGAGACGATGGTGACTGGAAAAGGCGTAGCCTGCAATAGTGAAGCATGGTCCTCTGTTAGTTTAGTACGACAAGTGTCATTCGCGACCCAAAGGGCATGGTCCGTCTATAACCGCGGATGGTATCGACGTTTAGACGAATCCATTGCGGGAAGGGTATCCTGTCATGTCCTATCCTGGCCGTCTATATAGCACCGTGCGCACACAAACGCCTCGCTCGCTCGCATCCTTGCTTTGGTTACTCATACATAATGCTCTTGGCCACTAGCCTATGTTCATGGCTGGATGCAACCGCCAACAGATCAGAGCTTGGCCTTCGGCTCCCCACTCGGCTGCGAACTTGCCTCCTCGTTCACCCTGACTACGCCGTTACTCTCGCCCTCGCCAAAGAAAATCACCTCGACGGTCAAATCATCCCTGTACCTCCTACTGTACGGGCTCGGCAGCGTCAACAGCGCAGAGACCATGTCCCTGTCCTTGCCGCCCAGCGCGTTCCTCACCAGATGCGTGGCAGCGTTTTTGTCCTCGATCACGAACCTCGAGTGGGTCGCGTCCGGAATCTGCCACTGCTGCTGACGGATGGGCGGCTCAGCGCCTTTGTTCTCGTTCATCACTTTTCCCGTCTTGTCCATGTTTCCTCCCTTCTCGACTGGAAGGCCGCCACTCGGGGCAGATGAGTTGAACCACGAAGTCAACCATGCCTTCCCCGAGCCCTTGGCCGGTGAGCTGCCGTTATTCTGTGCTTCGACCCATTGGCCAACTAGGCCGACGACTTCTTCGTTGGTGAGCATCTCCCAAAGACCGTCTGTTGCTAGGACTACGAAGTCGCCTTTGCTTGGTTCGATCTTGGTGGTAGTTACGACAGGCTCGGCTGTGACGTACGGCGGGGTCTTGAGGAGTTGATTTGGCGAGCGACCGAAGAACTGCTTCCGTATCTTGTCTTGCACTTCCCTGGACCATTTGTATGCTGCATCGCCGAAGGCACGTGTTGGCTCTAGGTTGCCTAGAACTCGACCGCGGTAGATGACCTGTGGTTCACCTGGATGCTCGGCCCTCATTCTTGCTTCTTCGTTGGGGTTTGAGCCCGTTTGATCTTCGGACAATGGCGTCGCGAACCATTTCCCTGTCTTGCCGTTCTTTCGGCCCAGCACCGCTCGCGAGTCGCCGGTGCATGCTACGCGTAGGGTCTTGGCGTTTGAGTCGTAGAAAGATAGCAGAGCGCAAGAACCAGATAGGGCGGGCGCCAAGAGTTCTGCGCCCAGCCTCTTACTTGGATTCTTGAAGACCTTCTCGACGCTGTCTACACAAATTTCATTGTCTAGCTTCACGAAAGCTGATTTCAAGGCGGCGTCAATACTCGATGGTTCGGGAAAAGGTGACTTGGCGTTGGATAAAGCAGCCTTGTAGGTGGTGTTCAGTTCTCGTGCAGCGAAGGAGATCAAGACTTGGCGCAGTTTGGCCGAGGTGGTCCAGCCGCTGTGACCGTCGAAGACACCCCAGAACATCCAGTCGCTGCTGGGGGCGCCATTGTCGGTTGCAGCTACGGAGCTTGGGACTTCGACTATCTTCTCGGCGTGGTCGTCTTCGATAGGGTCGTTCGATGGTAGCTGGACAACGTCGTATCTGACAACACCCTTGCCCCGTCCTACCAGGTACGACTGTTCGTTCTTCCGTAAGCGTTCTGTAGCTTGGTCTGGGGACAGCATCTCTAGCACCTTCCTGCCTCGATCGTCGGTGTCTTTAGCCAGGGGACCGTCGCCAACAATCTGGCCTGTGAAGAACTGGTCGTTGTCCACTACGAGGGCTTTCCTATCATGGGTGACTGGGGTGGTGGGCGAGGCAGTAGGCGAGACAGAAGATGTGGCAGTAGGCGCGTCAGTGGTCAAGCTTCGGACCTGATCTGGAGACTGCTGCTGTAGGGATGGGCCCTTCCAGCTGACGTAGGCTGTGATGGCGCCGAGGGCACCGACAATCGCGACCGGAGTGCGAGGAATCTGCATGAAGGCAGCCTGTCGGGTAGTGCTGTACCGTCTTGCGGCTGTTGTGTGGAAGGGTCTCAGGGCATACTCGATATTGGGTCTATTGTAGAGGGCACTCTTGCTGATGGCTTTTCGAATGGCAGAGCGTCGAGCAGTGCGAAAGGTCGAGATGACAGCCCGACGCATGGCGAGGGGGGAGAGAGTGACTGGGGTGGGTAGGGGAATGGATGAGATCGAGTACAGATTGGTTGCGCTGAGGTTGATGATCGTCTGCACCTCGACACCCCAGTCTCGTTCCTCATTGGGTCAGCCAATCGGAGTGCAGGCGTGGTGCGTCAAAAAAGAGGCAGCAATGACGTAGCACATGTCATAGAAGTGAATCGCATGTGGAAGGCGCGCCCACGCAACCAGCAGATACCGGTAGGCTTATGATTTTTACGGTCCAGATACTGTGCGAACCACTACTGAGGCCCAAGCATCGTCATGGGTACAAGGGCATTGCGAAAGCTGCGTGAGCAGGAATGGGAGAAACAGTTGGCTGCGACACGCGACGAAGAAGCACAGCAACAACAAGAGTCCGAGGAAGACGATGAACCAGTGGTAGTGTCGAAGCCTAAGAATGCCTTTGACATGCTAAATGAGGGAAACGAAGAGGACGATGACGATGAGGTAGAAGAGGAAGAGAGTTCTTCGCAGATAATACCTCCTCAGTCATCTACGCCCAAGCCGAGTAAAAAGAAGAAAAAGAAGCCGAAGAAGAAGCCAAAAGACGCTGCTGGCACCCCTCAGCAACAGGACTCTAAAGACGTCTCGGAAGATGAGATCGACAAGGCTCTCAAGGAGCTGTCGCTCAAGAAGCAGCGCGGACAGGCCCAGGACGAGACTGATGACGACCTCTCGCGCCAGAACATCTGGGAGCGCGATGCCACCAAACACCTAGCCATCGAGCCCAGAAGTCTCGACCCTGTCAACGAGATGAGAGGACTCTTCGGCAACATAGCTCTCCAAGACGACTCCAGACGGAACCAGCCCACTCGGCGCCGAGAGCAGAATCTACAAGGCGGGGTCGATCTCCAGACCGCGCTGACAGGTCGATACAACAGGGCAAGTCAAGGGAGAGAGCTGGCCGCCTTGGCCAAACGGCGTAACTGCTTCATGCAGGGTAAGGAAGAATGGCCACTGGCAACAAGTGGTGGTCTGAGCATGGAAGCACTGCCAGCCACAAGTTGGGAGAAGCAGTACAACATTGTCCACAACCAACTCTACAAGAATGCCCAGTGGGACTTCCGTCTGGCCGTCGAGTCTATGCAGGCCGAAGCCATCATCGCCCTGCTCCAGAAATATCCATACCACGTCTCCAGTCTGCTACAAGTCTCGGAAATCGCTAAGCACCAAGGCGACTCCTCTCTGTCGGGTGATCTGCTCGAACGCGCCCTCTTCACCTTCGGCCGATCAGTCAACAGCTCGTTCCCCACTGCTCTTCGAGAAGGTACAGCTCGCCTGTCTTTTGACAAGCCAGCCAACCGAGAGCTTTACCTGACTATATGGCGCTACATCCGCAACCTCGAACAAAGGGGAACCTGGAAGACAGCTTTTGAGTGGGCCAAACTCCTTCTGCAGTTCAATACAACTGCCGATCCTTTTGGTGTTACATTGATGATTGACCAACTTGCCTTGCGTGGCCGCCAGCACGAGCAACTCTTGTCCCTCACAGAACCCAGCGCCTACGGCAACACATGGTCGCATTTACCTAACATCACCATTTCGAGAACACTTGCTCTCCTCCGTGCCAACAAGCCAAGGGATGCCAGACAACAGCTAGCACTTGCCATCCATCGTTATCCTTACATCCTCTCAGCCCTAGCCAGTGCCATCGAGGTACAACCCCTGCCCAAGTCCTTATGGGCCAAGCTTCCCTCCACCGATGCTGAGAAACTGTACACAGAGCTCTATGTCACAAGAGCGAAAGACTTGTGGAATACACCTGAAACGATAGGTCTGATATCCGAGGTCGCAAACACCATGCAATACTACAAGTCATATGTCGACTCTTTCCCTGAAGCACCGAATCTGCAAATAAGCCTCGAAGAGGCGCGTCATGTTATGGCACTAGAAATGCCCCCGCTTATCGCTCTACTACCACGACAATTCACAAACATGCCGACCTCATCCTCGGATGTCCTACCTCCGCCCACCAGTGAAGCCAGCGACCTCACTCGTCGCGCCCCAACAGAAGGCGCCGGTGCAGCGGGTGGTCCCGGAATTGTTCAAGTAGGTAACGATCTCGTTCAGCGTGCCTTGCGCTGGTTTTTCAACCCTGCTACCGACAGCAACAATGCCGGCAACGCTCAGAACAATCGTGCATCGCCAGAAGAGCTCCAAGCTCTGCGCGAAGAACTTGGTGATGAGGCAGCAAACCTCCCAGATGAGGCGCTTGAGCAGCTGGTACAGGCGCAGATGGCTGCCGAGTTTGGTGAGTTAGATGATGAAGAGATACGGCGTGCTTTCAGTGTTGGCGGTGCTATGGCAGGTGGTTGGGACTATTACGAGGAAGCCGCCAACGCGCCTGATGACGATGACTCGGACGATCTACCAGAGCTGGAGGATATACAAGATCCGAACAGCACGGTCGGTGCTGCCATCGCCGGAGAAGTCGTCAGCGAAGGTCAGGCAACACCTGCTAGGGGACCACACGCTGCCACAGTGGAAGAGGTTGTCGACGAGGATGAGCCGTCACAGATGCCGGCAGGAACATATACAGCAATGGGTCCGCTACTGAGGCATCAGGATGACGACGATACGCCAGCGCTCAGCTTTCCTTCTACCAACCAGTCAACCGCCCGAGCACCATCTAATGCTCCTATCACAGTGACGCAGGCTCCTGCCCCTAGTCCTGCAGTGCCATCTTCAGCCGCACCTGAAGAAGACATCGAGTCAAGTCCACAACGGATACAGCGATGGCTTATCACTACTGGTCTGCAAGAACTAAAGGCCAACCCGAATATGAGTCTGTACGCGCGCAGGCTGAAGATGCTCAACAAGAACCAGCAGACTTGGATAATGAATGTTGTGAAGCAGCAAGGCAGCGGAGATCTTGCGGCCAGGGTACAGGCTGCGATATGATCTGAATCCGGCATGTGGTGTACAGATATCGAGTAGGATCTTTTATTGCGATCGATGCTGTGCATTAAAAGGCACATACTGCTACGACAAGATGAGATCATGCGAAACGGTTTGTCTCATGGTCCTAGGCCTGCAACCTGATAGTAGCTTAGAGACTAGCATTACGAAGCGTAAATCCATGATATACGAGAACCTACGGAAGCAGCATCTGAGTCTTTAGCAGTTGCTGGTTAGCAAAACATGTCGCGTACTCGTATTGCGTTGTCGTACGTGGGTCGTGATAGCACCTGCTCTTGCGCTTGGCTTGGTGTTCTAGCGATCAATAGCTTCAGCAACGGTCCCAGTGAGATCTAATAGAGTTCAGGCGAAGACATAACCTTTGACTGCCTCAACTGGATGGCAAGTAACTTCATGTAATCAGTGTGATGTCCTCTCCAGGTTTTGCCTCCATCAATCATATAGCTCAATCCTCGTGTGCTCCCCTCACCTCCCCCACCATGTACGACCCCCGAAACCGCTGGAGCATCGCTTCCTAGGCTGAGCCGACCAACCAGTCCTTCCCACGTTTTTCTAGAAGTCTCATGCTACTTGCTCATCACCTCTGTCGTCCGAGTACATACGGCGCAAAAGACAGACTAGTTTCACTACTCCATCCCCAGCAGGCCTCGACTCGCACCAACACCACAACCAGCCCAGCCAGACATCTCACACATTCCCCGCAAAGCACAATGTCGCAACAACCCACACCGACATACTCATCCCGCATCGCCGGCTCCAACGCGTACTGGCAACGCGCATACGCCGCGTCCAGCGCGACGGAATCGCGCGCGCTGTACGACGAATGGGCCGCGAAATACGACCAGGACGTCTCGGCGGCCGACTACGCGACGCCGGACATCGCCGCGCAGGCCGTCGTGGGGCTCCTGGGCGACGACGACACGTCCGCCACCGTGCTCGATGCGGGCTGCGGCACGGGCCTCGTCGGACTCCGGCTGCGTGAGCTGAGACCCGACGGGCTGACGGTCGACGGACTCGATCTCAGCCAGAAGATGCTCGATGTCGCGCGCCGCACGGCTGTTTACAGGGACTTGAAGGTTGCGGATCTGAGTCAGCGGATTGAGGTGCAGGATGATGCGTATGATGTGGCGGTGTGTGTGGGTACGTTGACGCATGGGCATGTGGGGCCCGAGGTGTTTCCGGAGTTCGTGAGGGTGGTGAGGAAGGGTGGTGTTGTGGTTGCGACGGTGTTGGATGAGATTTGGGAGAGTCGCGGGTATAAGGGGGCGGTTGAGCGGTTGAGCGAGGAGGGGAGGGTGGAGATGGTGAGGGCTGATGCGATTGGGTTGAAGAAAGGGGAGGTGAGTGGGGGAAGGATAGTGGTCTTGAGAAAGTTGTGAGCGGGTTGAGAGTGTCTTGACGTCGAATTCAGGACTGACAGTATGTTGCATGGGGCGTTGGATGTAGGGTATGTTGATTCAGATCGTGCAGACTCAACATTGCTGGCTACTTCCTGTACTTCATGAGTGGGCCGTGCATCGAAGCAGTCATTTTGGACATGGGCCGCTGCAGAATACGTGGTGCATGGTTCCGCTGTGAGCCCCCTAGCATTTGGGTAACGATGGGTGTCTTGGGAGACACAAGTCAAGAATAGTTTCAAGCTCTTGCGGTCCGGGGAGCTGTGCAAGGACGCTGACGGGTTGTGGAGAAAACGATTCACTCAACTGATGTTGTGGTCTTTCGTACTAGATGCAATAGTGACGAGTGAGCACGACTCAGTCATCTGGCCACAACCAGGTTCCCTTGAATATGATGCCTGTTTGTGGAATCTCGCTGTGATGTGTATCGAACAAGACATCTGACATGATTGATAGCGGCTAAATTATTTCCTCTCACTTGAGCAATACCTTGCATCCTTCAGCGCTCGAAACCACGATTCCCAACGTTTGAGGCTCCTGTCCACTTGGAAGCGGTGTCACATCAGGAGGCAACCTCATGTTCGGATATGTCTGTATCATCCTCACAATTCCGTACGAGGCCTCTAGAGTTGCGAAGTCTTCTACGGGGTTCTCTTTAGCATACGACGATCGTTCAGATGAGAAGAGACTTGTGACTTACTGCCCAAACAGATCCTTGGACCATTGTGGAAAGGTATATACCCCCAGCCGATCTTGTCAAGTTCGCCTGTCAGCCACCTTTCAGGCCGGAAGGCATTCGCGTCGTCACCAAACAGTGCTTTGCTGCGATGCATGTGATAGACAGAGACGCCTACCCCGGTGCCTTTGTGGACAAGGATTGGGGATGTGCCATCGGGGCCGCCCCCGTGAGGCAAGTAGGTTGTTTTGTTGGCTATGCGAACGTTCACAGGTATCTGAGGATATAACCGGAGTGCTAGATGGTACAGAAAGTGGTCAGCGGTAGTAGACAGATTGTGACATAAGTCCAGCGACGCTTACTTTCGTCCCATACGGCTTTGAGATAAGGCATCTGGCGAATGTGCTGTTTCGTGATCTGGGTGTTACCGCGTGTGACTTCGAAGATCTCTTTCTTGAGACATTCAAAAACACGAGGATGTCGGACAAGGAGGAAACTGTCAGTTTGTCAGCCTGTTCCTACGGGTGTGAATACAGCAACAACATACAAAGCCCAGGACATCGAACAGGCAGTCGTATCCCGGCCCGCCAGCAACACATTGACAAGCTGATCTCGCACGAGCTGTGGATCTTGAACACTTTCATACAAATCGAGAATGAAGGGGTATTGTTCTGAAGCTCGATCCTGGCCCTGTGTCTTCTGACATGACAAAGCCTGCTGCACAAAAAAATCTGCGAATCTCTTGACGACCTTGCATGACTTCTTGAAGGCGGCAGGAGTGTACAACCAGCAGAGATCAGCCAGACGCAGCCTCATAGCACAGACAAATGTACCATGGTCGAAATGGTCGGAGAATTCGGCTCGCTTTGCCTCGCCCAAAGTATCGACTGCTTCACCAAATAGAAGAGCAGTGGTCGTAGCTAAGGTGAAATCGAAAAAAGCCGGCTGCAGGTCAACAACATCGTTAGGTGAGGCAAATCTCTCGACGAGCGCTTCGACATATTCTTCAAACGTTGTGAGGTCGGAGTACTCCAGCCTTGCAAATTGTTTTCGTAGTAGCGCTCTAGAGTGCTTCCATGCTTCTCCGTCCTGACAGAATATGCCTTCACCAATCAGAGGGAAAAGGCCTTCACGACGGGAACCCATCACCCAATCTTGGATCATTGAATTGTACATGGCTTCGAGATTCACTGGGTCGGTTGTTGTAAATCCTCTCGCTCCCAAGAGATCCAGCTCAAAGGTGGGACCATACTTCTCGAAGTATGGCTGTTGGAAATTGAGGAGATCGTTTCGTTGCAACGCATCATACTGAATCTTGAGGAGGTCGATGTTCAGCGGCCATTTACCGTGGAGCTTGTTTGTGACAGGCTGACAGTGGTTGGAGTGAGCAAAAGCTTGCGTTTTCTGCAACATGTCAGAACTGCGTGTGGGTCGTGTTGAAAACATTGCAATCTATACCTGTTTATGAGAGTTACGTCTACGATACCATGAGATTGCCAGGACAGCAGCACAAGTGAGATACAATAGGCTCAGCAGCGTGACTGCCATTGCGGACAAAGACGAACTTTTATGCTGTTTACTGCCGACGTGACTGCTTGTCTACACTCATAACGAGATTGAAATGCAAGTCGAGCTCTGGGAAAATATGATTCTTGCATGTTGAGCCGCAATTCAACGACAACAGAGGACAGGATTCTGGGGGATGACTGAGTTTCAGGCTGAGAAACTTTGCGGCCGACGCCGTCCTTGCCGCGAGCGCCGTCTAACGAGCGCATTGACCAATCGCATCCCATTGTGTCGACCAGCCCTTCCACAATCTCACTCTGGATTTCCGATCTCCCACTCACACCACCCTGATACCACTCCACACCTTGCCAATCATTTTGAGCTACAGAGCGTTGGCAAAAGTACTTACGCGATCAATTTCGCATTCGTCACGATAGCGGGTCTGTGTGGATCGGTGTCCTCACAACTGCCAGCCGCACTCGCGTGTTTTGGCTGTTCTGGCCACGCACCTGCTCGAGACGACCCTGCAGCTGCATAATCTTCATGCACGGTGTGCGGGCGCTTCATCTCTCGCCCGTGTATCACAAATCCATCACTGGTCGTGTAGGCCAAGCCACGAAGCATGGCGAATCAAGAAGGAGACTTGTACGGGTTTGATCTATCATTAGTCCAGCTGGACGTGACCGCCCTCAGCGAGAGCAGTAGCAAGGTATGTTCGTCTGCACAGATACTCAGCCTTTCGCGTTTCATGGCTGCTACATCGCATCTCCGATGTGGTGCAATGTCTCTTCAGCCTGAAAACTGGCCCCTACCATTGACTCTCTGACCGAACACTGCATTCCTGCATTTATCGCTAGGGGTCTGTTCAAAGTTTCAGCATTCCATCTCTGAGATGCTGCAGCATGGATCCTCTATCGATTGTAGGTACTGCAGTTGCGCTGACGGACGTCTCTGGCAAGATCATCAAACTTCTCAGGAACGTACATGTAGCTGCTACAAACCTCAAAACCGAGCTCGAAGAGCTGGCCAAGGAGATCGAAAACCTCAAAAATGTCGGCGAAACTGTCAAAGCATTGATCGACGGGACTGAAACCATTGCCAAGGACAAATTGCCTGCGGATAGTCTGTTGAACTTTAATAGTCAGTGGGTAAGGCTGTGCCCACTTCTGTGCTCGACATACATCGCATCGTGATGAGCATGTGTATACTGACTTTTTGAAGGATGGCCTTCATACTGTGCTGGAAGATTGCAGAAAAGCGGCCGAAGATCTCGAAGAGGTCGCTACCTTCATCTACCGTAAAGATGGCCCAACGGTGTCCGGTAAAAGGGACGGCCTTACGAAACTTAGACGGAAAGGTGACAAAGAACAAGAGCTAGGCACACTTCGACGGAGGATACAATCTGATCAAAGCACCCTAACTGCCATGCTTGCAGCGTTGAGCCCATACTATTCAATAGGTTCTCATGTCGATACCAAGGAACAAATAGATAGAATTGGCGAAGATCTGCAGAATCAGATCAAAGGTGCTGTGAGCCAGTTGGAGGCATCGCAGAGACTTCACATACAAGACCTCATGAAAGCAGTTCAGCAACCCCAACCCCTGGGTCAGCCATTCTATCGTAACGAGAAGTTCTACGTTCCGAAGCCACTGTCAACAATCTTCACAGGACGTGACTCGGAGCTTGAACAGCTGAAGGCAGACTTCGGCATCCCGTTCTCGTCAAACCAGCCACTTCATCAACAGCGCCGTTTTGTCGTGCAGGGTATGGGCGGCTCTGGAAAAACCCAGTTCGTTGTCAAATTTGCAGAGCTGAACAGAGATTGCTTCTGGGCCATTTTCACCGTTGATGCTACTTCTCATGAGACGATTGCAGCGTCGTACCGTAAAATTGCAAGGATAGCTGGACCTGACGTGGAGCAAGACACAGAGGGAGCGATGAACTGGCTGTCCAATCTCAAACAGTACTGGCTACTGATAATCGACAATGCAGAGCTGATCAGGGAAAGTGGAGCTGATCCGGGAAACGGCGTGCCCAGAGATGGTATCGTATTTCGTCAACGGACTCTTGAAGACTATCTCCCGTTTGGAAACCGTGGGTGTATCATTATCACCACACGTAACGTCCAACATCGACGTTACGGAAATATCGGAAGAAAATATCTGTCGTTCGAGAAGATGCAAGAGGATGAAGCAGTAGAACTACTGGTAAAGGCGGCTGGTGTCGACTCGTACTGTGATACGAATCAAGCTGAGGTCGATAAGTGGGCTCCTATAATCGCCGAAAAGCTCGCGTACCTTCCACTCGCTCTTGAACACGCTGGCAAGGCAATACGAGACATCAAGTGTGATTGGGACACTTATATTGACGAGCATTTCAACACGACATACGAACGTATCGGACGCCTTGAAGGTCCTGAGGGGCAGTTCGATAAAGACAAAAACGTCTTTGCGACATTCGAGATCATATATGAAAACCTACAGAAAGACAAGAAAGAAGCGAAGACCAGAAACGATCAGTATTCTGCCTATACTGATGCTTTAGATCTCTTGAGCATGTTCGCATATCTCCACAACAACGACATCCGAGTCGACATGCTTCTTCGTGCAGCTGCGCATGCCGAAAATGACGAGCCATTGAGAAGCACACCAGCAGAAGATACAGGTGGACGGGAAGCACACTATTCTAGGTCAGTTGAGAGTGTGCCGAAAAGCCTGCGTCGACAGCTCGTCAAAGTCTACGACTGGTTGAACACCAACCCAGTGATCTCAAAACGTTTCACAAGCAAAATCATACTACCACCAGTGCTCCGCGATAACATCCCGACTAAGCTCAGGAAAGCCCGGCTGAATAATGCGCTTGGCGAGCTTGTGCGGAGGTCAATTGTAAGCCGGCACGACGATACGGGATCTTACTTCCTGCACTCTCTTGTCCATCAGTGGCTCAGAATGCGAGAAACAGAGCGGCGCGTACAAGCGCTGTGGTGTGAGTGCGCTTCTACAGTCGTTGCATCCTGTATCGACATAGGATTCTTGATCTCTAAAAAGAAGCACGTGGAAAGGAGTTTGAATCCACGCAGCCTCCTCCCACATGTTGACCACGTTGAGAGAGTCCGTAAGGAGCTCGAAAAATCCTTCGGGCAGTGTCCCAGATCATATCCGTGGGTACCTCGACCGAGCTGGCCAGCCTGGCTATGTTCGCCTTCAGTTAGCCGTGCCGAAGCCTTGAGGTGGGCAAAGTTCAGTATCGTGTACTCTCATTGTGGGCAATACCGAGAAGCTTATAATCTGCAGCAAGACCTCTACAACTTTGTCGTCGGTCTACGTGGGAAAGAGGACATAACGTCCATACGTGTGACAAGACTATTGGCTGAAAGCAATTTCCACCTCACACGGATGCCCGCGGCGGGAGGACTCTTAAATGATGTTGTCATGGCGTCTGAATCTATCTACGGCCGCCAAGACACAGAAACGCTCAAAGCGCGAGATGCTTTAGGCTTCGTGCGATGCTTACAAGGACGATTCACGGAAGCGCGTGAGTTGCTGTCGGAGGCTTACGAAGGCCTCAACAAGCTTGAGGGCGAACAGCGTGAACAGAACTTGGACGCGATCATGGATGCCCAATGTCATCTCGCAATGGTACATTTGCGGTATTTTGAGTTCGACAAAGCAAGGCACCTTTTGGAGCCGGCGGTTGATGAGCTGCAGCGAAGGAAACCTGGCGAGCCCCAGACGTTGAACGCAATGCAGGACCTTGCGGAGACATACTCAATCCTTGGCGAACAAGGCCCGCTCCTTGTTCGCGCGAAGCAGATGATGCTTGAAGTCCTCGAGGCACGAGAGAAGATGGGAGGCAACGAGCATCCATACACTCTTCTAGCACGAAAGAACCTTGGTAACGTCCATCTTGCACTGGGTGATTACAAAGCAGGCGAGGAACTCCTAGAGCCCACCGTGAAGCTCGCGGAAAAGACGCTAGGATCAGACCACTTTGCCATCCCCATGGCCAAGGTTCTGCTTGCCCGGTTAGTGATGGCTCAAGGACGGCACGATGAAGCGCTGGATATGCTCCACGAGACTAGAGGAAACATGGAAGCGATTGCTGCCAGACAGGGCTCTACGCCGGATCAGATGGCTCCTGACAACGTTGTCGTCTTGTCACGCATCGTTGAATGCCTCGAGCACCTGAAACGGTATGAAGAAGCTTTGGCTACTGCGCGAAAACTCTGGAAAGCAATCGGCAATGTGGGCCAGAAAGACCGAGGATACGGCCACCCGGCCGCTAAACGTCTCTGGAGGGAAATTAGGGAACTTGAGGATAAGCTTGGCATCGAGCATTCCGAATTGACCACCAGCACGGGTGCGGTAGCCAGGTTCACAGACGATGGAAATGTCGAGCTAGGCAAACATGTTATGTTTGCTTGAATCAGGGTTACGAAGGAGTAAGAGTGAGGATTTTCAGAGGGCGTCAGATAGTTCGTAAGACTTTGCAGGTACCGTGTAGGAAAAGTAGGTAGTTCCCTTCGCCCACTCCAATTGGCTCAAGCAAGATTTCATGTATAAGGAGATCTAGTCCTATTCTAGTACCTGTCATGTCTGAGGTATATCATGAAAACCAGGTGCCCCTCCTAGGATTTACTGAATTGGTCGAACCGACTTGACTACTGGTTTTGGTCCAGGTCGAAGCGACAGAAGAGTGAAAGCCCTGTGTAAAAGAACAGAAAGTCCATAAAAGCCAATATGAGGGTGAGTCGGCAGTTTGGACCTGAGTGATGATGCCTTAAGGCAGTATCGGGGTAAATAGTCTTGGCCAAAAAGTGGCAGTCGCGTTTGGATTGCAGACGCGACGTGCAGCGAGACGTGCACTCCGATCAGCCTCGTCCACTCGTCCACTCGTTCACTGCGAAACGGCTCTACCTCTACACTACTCCGGGGCTTTTCCACGGTCAAACAGCTTAGGCATGCTATAACCAGTGCCGATGCGACCACTTCAGCGCTCGATATAAACCCTAGAAGGACGAGCCGACACGATGCTCAACCTGTACTGCGAGACAGCCTTCCAGGTCCAAGCTGCGCCCTCCTCCAAGCGGACAGTGATCCAAGTCCCTCGCGCCAACGGCTCCTACGATCGATCGAAGTACTCCAAGAGGCCAGCACGAACCGACCGTCTTGCGACTGACGACAAGAGCTATGCTGCCGAATATCTCGCAACCGCCAGTTCGGTCTTCTTCCGCCAGTCGCATGCCTTCCCAAGATCCTTCTTCTGGCGCATCGTCTCGAATGAGAAGACTTTAGAGCTCTCCAACGCCGACTTTTCACGCAATGAGTCCGATCAAGGGGCTCCTGTAACGCTGGCCTTCCAGTTCCAGGACCCGATCTCTCCTCGTGGAATCAGTATCTGCGATTCCCGCAAGAGTGATGAGTTCTACGTTTTTGTGCTATCGCAGGCGAACGAAGTCTTCGAGATGCGCCTGCAGACCAGCTTCTTCCAGCAGCCCAACTCGGTACCACAAGACATCGTATCGTGGTGCTCGCCCATTCGAGCTTCATCTTTATCTATAGACAAAGCCTTCCACCTCTATGCTTCGAATCCTCATGACGTTTTCGTCTCGTTCGCTAGTGGGAAGGTCCAGCATTGGAGGAGAGACGATGAGCACCAGCAGTGGTCACACGTCAACTACGATGACAAGACCTGGGGCTCGTCATTCCTGAGCATAGTCAGTCGGAAAGCTCATCCAGACATTGATTTCCACGGCATGCGTCTGGCATACAACACTGCGCACGCCATGGTGAGGAGCGGTCAGTATCTATTCACTTCATGTCTCAATCACTCTTTGCGCATATGGCATCTGCAGTCTGGCAAATTAGTCGACTCGAGAGACCTTCTTGACTTGGCCACAGGTCCTCAAGAACGACTCTCGTTAAATCCGGCTGAGCCAGGCTACATCCAATTCCTCGAGGGCGCAAACAAGCATGAGCAGATCCTGATGACCTACTCTCCCCTGAACGGAGGCCAAGTCAAGTTGTGGAAAGTCAGGAATAGCTTCGATGATGACATTGAGCGTTTCAGCATCGAAGACATGCTATCTGCCTCTAAGCTCTCACTTCCCGACCCAGACCCCACAGGGAGTAGTGTGTGGTCGCTGACAGGTCTCAAGGTGGTCTTCGATAAGCACACCAAGGACTGGCAGGCTTGGGTCCTGTGGAGAAACCACAATTATCACAAAGCTTACACCCTCAACTTTGGCCTAGCAGATGTGTCCAATCAGTGGCAGAATCAATGGGCAACAGTCTTGGCCGTTTCCACCAAAGCAGCTGCCCCAGACTTCGTTTTGACCGACGCCCAGGACGTGGTCTCGAAATGGTTCGAATACCTTTTGTTCCCTGGTCGATATTCAACAGCTGTCCTCGAAACAGCACTCTCACAATATTCAACAGCTCTAGATCTGAGATTATCTTCCAGCGAGCGTCACAAGTCCCTGCAAGAGCGCATGACTTTGCTGATAGCATCTCAAGTAGTACTACGCAAGTACGATGATTCTACTATGGATTACGAGCGCTTTGCACTCGATACCGACAAGCAATGGCGACAGTTTTGGCGGATTCTAGAGAGCATGAATGAAGGTCGATTTGCTCCGCTTGCTCTAGCGGCTGATGCCGTCGCTGGCACGGTCATGTTGACCATGGCTGACATGTGCTGCGCTGTTCGAGAATGCAACAGCTTCGAACTTCTTCAAAGCAATAAGACGACTGAGCTCGGCACTCTGCAGCAGATAGCTCGCTCGCGTTGGCCATACCGCAAGGTTTTACCTAACACTCAAGACCCAAGCAGAGTGTCAGTATTGCTGGCTGCTGCCCAGAAATTCTTCGACTCCTTCTCACCAGAATTAATGGCAGACTTTCTCCAGACGCTGGACGAGGACTTGTACACTGAGACGGAAATGGACACACCACAAAGAATCATCAACTTCTTCAATCAGGTTGACTTTGCAAACACAGTCTCCGATGACCAGGATAGAGAGTTTAAGAGAAGCTTGTCTGCACTTGACGGCGAACAGGGCATAACGAATGACATATATAATGCAGCTTTGCAATTGATCCTGGAGCACAAACCACGTCACGGAAGGCCACACCAAGTGAAGACCGATTTCGGCGTCCATGTCACGATGACGGCACTACTCGAGGACATCATTACCACACGGCACGCTCTCCTCAGCATGCTAGCGGTGGTTATCTACGTCGACGAATCTGAGAAGTTTGACACCGCACGTTTCTTCGATGCCCTAGTGCAGCGCCTACGAACCCAAGAACGAAATCTATGGCTCGCAACTCACTACCGATCAACCACACCTGCGTCGGATGAGGAAACAGTTAGTGTCTCTATTTTGGAAGACCTCTATGCAAGCGCAGTGCTCCCACAATCGACAGAGCACCACCCACTGCCATACCTGCTGACTTTGCACGTCAAAGACAACCTCCACTTCATCTCTGGCGAATCATATCTAGCACCAGAAGAAGCAGCCGTCTATCTTCAATGCAACCTGCTGAAGCACGGCGACCTCCACCTAGCAAGCGACTTCCTCAAATTCCAGCCATCAACTCCTTGGTCAACATATGTCAAAGGCCGGCTCAGCCTGGCGCTGGGTAACACCCAAGAAGCAAGTCTCTACTTCCGAGAAGCCTCACATAGTCTAGCGACTGGCAAAGCCCTCGGTAAGCTACAAGAACTGTCCGCGGGTCTTCTTACCGCCGATGATGCGTCACACTTCAACGGTGGTCTGCCACTGTACTTTCAACACATCACCGCCTTGTTCGAGTCCAGCAAATCATACACAGAAGCTGCAATAGCCGCGCATCTGGCGCTAGACGCACTGTCCGATCAAAAGGAGCCGGATTACAAGTTCAAACAGTCAATCCTGCTTCGTCTGTTCACAAGCGAACTCAAATGCTTACGCTTCGAGCAAGCCTACAGCGCACTCGCGCAATTCACTGATCCAGTCCTCCAACGAACATCGGCGACTGATCTAATCGATACGATGCTCGACTCATCCTCCTCCTTGTCCGACACTGCAGGCATCGTACGCCAAATTCAGGCTCTGCCATTGTCGTCTTATCCTCACCTCGTGCAGTCTATTGACTCCCATCTCTCTTCTCTTGCGAAAAAACAGACAACTCTGCCCACAACCGGCGGTCTATTCCTCTCCACAAGCTCAAAAACAGATTATCTCTCCATCCTCCACGCTCTCCGCCTCTCACGCAAAGACTACCGTGGCGCCGTCGCCGTGCTATTCGATCGTCTGCGAATCATTCAGAAGTCAGGACGTGCAAGAAACGACCCACAGGCTACGTCTCTGCGGCATGCTCTACTTGCTCTTATCAACACCTTGACATGCGTCAAAGACGACGAAGCATATATCATTGCTGATAGCTCAGAAGACCCACGTATAGGCGGGACAGCCCGGAAGAGATTACGTGAGAAAGACGATGAGACTGCAGGGCCGGCGAGGAAAAGAACAAGGGTCATCGTTACACTTGACGATCTAAGGAGAGAGTATCAGAAAGTGCTTGATCGGTGTAGTAGGATTGAGAGGGGTGATTTTGAATTTGGCGAGGACGGAGTAGATGAGGACGAAGAAGACGAACCGTGGGAGGGTTCAAAGTTGCTGATCGATAGTAATCGGACGAGTGGGGCGCTGGTGCTTAGTCAAGGGGACGCGATGGTACTTAGTTGAAACAGTAGGTGTAGAAAGAGACAGAGGTAGAGACAAACACGAGATCACGCGCGGTTCGTGGTGAAAAGAATTGATACCCCCATTCATGTCGAGCCCGTCGGCGGTAGAAGTCGTCAGGTACTGCCACCGTAAGACCACCGTAAGACGGGACGAGACGAAACGAGATGACCTACACCTACTCGCCCGCGCGCGCTGGACGTGTACGGATGCCCGGCTCCAGGTCCAGCATGCCTCGAAACACTGAAGCCACGCTGAACAATCACGCCTACCGGCCGCCTTCGCCCTTCATTCAGCGGATGTATGTGTTTCTATCTACTATTCATATTAGACCGCTGCGGTTATGCCCTGCTTCCATGTCCAGTGCGTTTTCTGGAGCGGAAAGGACGAGGAAAGTACGATGTGGTAGACGGAAGAAACGATCTCAACAGGAAATAAATTATGGTATGCTATTATAGACACGAAAGTGCTACGGGACTATGTACCGGTCCAACGCCTGTCGCTAATGTGATGGAAGAGTTCCTTCTCCGGTACTCCATTTTGTAGCTGCAAGGGATGTTTCTTCGCTACGAAGGATACGTTGCTGCTCTGCTAGAGCAGAGCGGGTTCTAATCAGTCTGTTGAAGGGTTCTCGAGCTTCGACGGGCGATGTTCGCCTCGTGACTTCTGGGTCCCGTCTGGGCTTCGACGAGGTGCTTGGTCTGCTCAATGGGCCGGATGGGTCAGGGTCCAGCATAGCGCTCGTCTTGCATATCGACCGTCCGTGGACGATGTGGCCACATCCGCCTGTGATTTGCTTGCCTGGTCCACAGCGAAGACGAGGCTATTGAACCCTGACACAGTGGCCTGCCCTATGCTGCGGCGATGCTGGAGATGTAAAATCGTTGCCCGTTCAATCTACCCCTGCATTCACGCTAAGAAGACTCATTTGTCTTCTCAAGCCTCGTCGGAAACAACGTCGATATACTGCCCCACTACGGCGTTCCACACACGCTTGGCATTGCCCCGAGCAAAGAGCCGACTGGGAGCGCCTGGATTGGCACAGGTACCGAGCTGTACGCAAACGTTGCCTGCACAGGTGTTGTAGGCGCAGTAAGAGCCAGCTGAGCAATCCGAGCTGTCCGTGCAGGAGTTGTCACCATATGGCATTAAGCACGCGGGACCGTTGTCGCTGCTGAAACAGTAGCAACTGGTGCTTGAACCACAGTGTGTGGGTGTTGTTGAGCCACAGATGAAAGGGTTTTCGCAGGATGTGGGTGAAGGTTCTGGTGTCTGGCTGGTGGTTGTGGAGGATGTTGTCGTTGTGGTTGTGAAGGGTGTTGTCGTCGTCGTTGTGGAGGATGTGGTCGTGGTTGTTGAGTCGGTCGTCGTGGTAGATGACGGAGTGGTTGTTGAGGAAGAGGAGCTAGTGCTTGACGATTCTGAAGTAGTGGTTGACTCAGTCGTACTTGTAGTTTCGGATGTTGTGGTGGTGGGCTCGACCGTGGTAGTGATTGACTCGGTCGTGCTTATGGTTGGGGATGTGGTGATGCTACCAATGGTGGTCGTAACTGTCGTACTGGTCGTGTTGGCGTATGGAGGAGCGAACGAAGCGGATGACCTCATGGTAGATGATGGAATTGAGGAGCTCGGATCCGGAGACGCTTTATTTCTTGTTGACATGGTAGTGCTCTTGTCCGCCTTCTGCCATTGTGCCCACTGACTGGATGATTCAGGGTTTCTGGTAGCCGATGAACTAGGACTCTACGCCGACCATGTCTGTCCGTTCATCCCAACGGACGAAGTCGATGTCTTGGTGAAAGTCTTTGTGCTCGACTCCCATGCGGACCATGTGTGACCATCCGTCTTGACCGATGAAGCTGGCGTCATCATAGTGGATGAGCTCCAGTCAGACCATAGTCGGTCGTGGTCATATTCTCCACTTGGTGAAGTGCTGGACTCCCACGCTGACCATGTTTGGCTGTTCATCTTGCCCGAAGAAGTCGACGTCTTTGTAGTATGTGAATCCCACGCGGACCACGCTTTGTGTGGAGGGACAACATCACTTGGGCTCGCACTCGAGCTCGAGCTGTGCTTCCGGTCTGTGTCTGTCCATTGCGTCCAGGATGCATCGACCGATGAGGCTGTTGACATTGGTGGCTTCTTGGCAGACGACTTTATCGATGAGCCTGGGGTAGAAGATGTCCTGCTTTCGGACCATTGTGCCCACGCGTGCGGATCATTGGCCATAGAGGCAGTCGGATACTAGACAGGGGCGCCATAACTCTCAGAGACAACTTGTTTGCAGACACCATCGTCTCGAGCCTCGACTTCTTGGGCTGCAACAATAGCGGCCAATGCGGAGAGAGCGTACACCCACGGGGAAGAATGCATGTTGGATTTGAAAGAATGTAACGAGTGGAGAAGCTCAGATGTGGAGGAGTATGTCAGCGAGGCAGACAGAAGAGCAATGGATAGATGGCAATAGTTATACTGTACCGCAACATGAGCATCTCGCGCCCATTTCTGCTATCGGTGAGACCGATGTTCATCTCTTGTTAGCTCGTTGGACGCAGTGTGAAGTAGCTAAGACAGGGACCCTTAGCGCAACACCTTCGGAAATGTATGAGTGGCATCTCGAGAAGTCGATGGGGAGATCTCTACTACTAGAGGGCTTGACCGTAAACAGCAAAACGCTATTGAATAGTGGGTGTGGTTTTACTCGGCTTTTTGACGGCTAAAGACAGAGGCGTTCATAGGATTCAGCCGTACACCAACATAAATTAGGAGGTAATTGGGAGGCCTAGGAGCGTAAGGCCGCCTAGAGCTGAGATATAATTACCATGTAACAACAGTCGTTTACGCGACTACTTTCCCGCAACATGTTGTTGTTTAATACGATCGGGGCCTGTGTTAGGAGGTTACGAAAGTGGATGGTAAGGCGACGCTAACACCGGAATGAATCATTTGTACCAGAGGGGCCTGATCTGGAGCACCCTGTGGCTGAATATGGCTGGTCACGTGCGCCAGCTAGTGAAGTCTACAACCGAAGCAATCTCGTTCGACTTCGCTACACCGGCGAGGCATTATCGACAGGCACACCATGGCTGAATTAATTCAATCGCATCTTTAAATGTACAGCCAAGTGTCCATCAGTTTTCAGTCGATTGAAGGCTAGCCGGCAGCCTAAAAGCTTCACAAATAGTGTCCACCGGCGGTCGGGTCATGTAACACCCCATGGTGGGCTTTTAGTAATCAGCAGGTGTACACTCCGCAGCTTTCCCTACGCTACAATCGTACGCACTGCAGGGGCCGCTAACAGCAGGCTCTGTTGGTCTGTGGACCGGACACCAACGAACAGCCAAGGCAATTTCTTTCAGCCAGCCAGCGGACTGGCTAGCTTACTGTTGGTCTAGATTTGCGAAGGCTTCGACAGCATGAGAGGGCGGCGGTAAATTGTGTGAGGAGGAACTACAAACCGGCATGCTCAATAACATGGACTGGCACCCCACAGCAGTCTGCCAGGAACTTGGAAGTTCAGCAAAGAACGATGTCATTGTCGAGACGGGTTACAGTTGATCTCTGGTCTTGATTAGCCAGCACAAAAGTGGGAGACAATCCTGTCTTTGAGGTCAATAGACACAAGGCAAAGCCAACCGTCGCACAGTGAGCAAAAAACAAAAAGACGAACATCTCGTGTGAGAGATCACTGGATCTTCCGGAACGGGGAATCGAACCCCGAGCTAGTCGGAGCTCAAAGATGAGAGCGACTGATGTTGACCATTACACCATTCCGGAAAGGAAGATGTGTGTTGATTTGATTGCACGAATTTGTAGTTGAATATCTTGTAAAAAATTCGAATTTTCCGCCAGCGCGATCACGGCGCGCCGCATGCGCTCAAGCCGAAAGGAGACAACGCGTCGAGGCTGACTCTCTCGTTCACGTGACTTATCAGGCTGAGATTGTTCAAGAAACCGCTGGAGAGCGAGCTCACTGTCGCAGTGAGATGCTATAGCCAGGCATGCTCATTCTGATGCCCCTGCCTACCAGTATATTCCACCAATCGTGACCTCTGTAGCACTGAAGAAAGCCAACGATGTCGCGCTCAGCTCTATCGTCAATGTGTCGACGATGCCAGTCGCATTTCAACACTATACAACGCAGCAACTTCTCGAGCTCATCTCGAAATCAAGCCGAGCAACCTGCATCAAGATTTGCTTCACAACCAATACCCTCGAGAATACCTCAGCAGGCTTACCAACAGAGTCCCGAAGCACAAGCCAACCTGCAAAGACTGGCACAACAAGCCAACAGTGAAGCGCAAACCAGACCACAAGCAGGAGCGTCGCCAAACGAGCCCTACCACATGAATGTCTACAGTCACAAACACAACACCCACATCACCTTCACCGCGCCATCGCGAGATCCTATCCTGTCATTCTCCTGCGGCAACATCGGTCTGAAAGGAGCCCAGCGAGGCACTTTCGATGCAGCATACCAATTGTCTTCATACACGTTCAGAAAGATTGCCGAGAAGAACTGGAAGATCGGAGGAAAGAAGGCGCCTGGTACCCCCATCACGCTCAACGACCCCAAAGTGCGGGATCGGGGAATCGAGGTTGTCCTGAGGGGCTACGGCAATGGACGAGAGGCCTTCACGAAAGCCATGCTGGGTTCGGAGGGAAGAATCATCAAGGGGCTCGTGAAGAAAGTGACGGATGGAACACGGCTGAAATTCGGTGGTGTGAGAAGCCGCGCTGTGAGGAGATTGGGCTGAGTGGCTCGCTGTACATCTACTTGTCTACCAAACTTGTCTATACATTTCTGGGCCATGAGCACGCCCGCTGTACAAGCGGGGACCCCCTTCTTTCGAGCCTTGGAAGACGTTTCGTTCAACTGTTCAAATGCAACTTCTGGTGCTGATTGACTGTCGGATGGTCGATGTACTATCCCTCATTTCTCGTCGTGTTATGCATCGGTCCTGAACGTTTTTTTGGCCACAGCACTGGCCTGAGATATGTACTCGCATTGTGTGCCCGTCGTCGTGTCTTCCTTGTTGACTGCAATTCGACCTGACCCCAAACACTGAGCTGGCCTCCCAGTCCATCTCGTGTAGTAAGTAGTGCATCAATGCATCCATCCGAGAGCCAGACTTCTCTCACACCCCATACTCGTCAGCCATATTCGTGATGGCCTCCACCACCCTCTCAACATCCACCCTCTTGATCGGGATGCGATGCGGCCCATCCCACTCCACGACACTCGTCGTCCCAGCAGCGCAATAATCCTCCACACACCGCCGATGCAATTCCAACCCCTCATCCCTCAGCCCATGCACATGCAACGTCGGCAACCTCAGCTTATACTCGGGACTCTCATAGATCGCATCCATATCCGCCTCCCCCGGCAACCCGGCCGCACTCTGCAGAAATCTCAACCCCTCCATCTCCTCGTTCAGCGCCAACAGCGGCGCCCTGCCCGCCAAAATAACGCCAAACCTGAACGTCCCGAGCACCGTTGGCGACGTCATCGCGTCACCGCCTCCCGCCGCCCCATCAGCCTCAAGCTGCTGCTTCAACAGCAGACTACACGCGACCTTGGCCCCCTGACTGAACCCCAACACGCCGGCCCACTCGCCCACGCCTTCGTCGCGCTCCATCCCGCTCTCAACCGCATACAGCACCTCGTGCATGCACGCCGCAGCCTCGATCGCCGGGTGCGACTCGAGCCAGCGCGACCAGCGCCGGAACGGGCCCCAGTCGCTGTAGACGGGGTGCACGCCGACGCCCTCGGCGCAGAAGAACGGCGCCTCGACGAAGACGAAGCGGAAGCGCGCGGTCAGCGAGGGGTGCGTGAGGAACGCCCGCATCTGCGCGCGGAAGATGCCCGCGTTGACCCCGCCGCCGTGCAGGCAGAGCATGCGCGGGAGCGAGAGGGTGCTGGGTTGAGAGGGGTCAGGTGGGATTGAGGGTGGTGACATGTTTGATGCGGTGGCGGTCGGTGCTGGTGTGAGTTGGTGTGAGCGTTGGCCGGACTGGTTGGTTGGATGGTTTCAGGTGGACGCCCGGCTTCTTGATGAACTCGGACTATTTACTGCCTCACCGGCGAGCGGATCTCGAGTGGGTGGGTGGGATATTTTTAGTGTTTTATGCCTGAATGGACCATTGCCTAGCATGGGCCTAAGGCAGCAACCTGAGAATAGGATCCATTCTTTGGAGTAGAGCCTTGCTCAAGATATGGACCTGCATGAGGAGTGTCCAGGGACAGTGTGGCAATTCTCGGGGACTAGTAGGACAGAGGAGCGAAGAGGAGGGTGGGACGGAATAAAGTCGTTCCGCCGCCGAAGGATCAGCAGAGTATGTTGCTGACCTTCGTCATCGCTTTCGATGTAGCGTTAGAGCGGTCTTTGCAGGTCGTCATCTCGCGAGCTCAGTAGAGTCGCTGCTCGGTCACAGACTCCACGCAGACTAGCGACACTTCAGCATCTTTCACGACCAACATGGACACTGCTAGCTCTTTATTACAGCTTCCGCTAGAGATTCGGCTCCACATATGGGCGCTCCTCCTAACCCCAGTGGACCCGCTCGTGATCCGCTGCCTCTTCATCCGCGCCCACTACCGCTCGATCTTCATGACTCAGCAGCCCAAAGCCATCTGTACGACCGTCCTCCGCGTGTGCAAGCAGATCACCCACGAGGTACTACCCATCCTCTACGGCCGGCCGGAATGGCGAGCAGCATGTCGCGTCGAGGCGTTAGCGTCTCAGATAAGCATCGCAAACTTCGGCCTCATCAAGCACATGTGCGTTGACGTCGACGATCTGCCGAGCATCGTGGGGAGTCTGTTGCTCGACATGCAAGAAGCGGACCCCGACCATCGCATGGGGACCTCGTCGAGCGTCGAACTCAAGCTTGAGTTGGAGTCGAGGGCCTTGCTGGAGAACATGATCTCCTCAAGCCCATCTTCGTCGCAGCCGCAGGCGTTGCCGGCCGGCATGATCTCACCGTGGACGCCGATGCAGCGGCGGCTGAAGTTCGCTAACCTGGAGGTGCTACAGGTAGAAGGCTACCAGGCTATGGCGCTGACGAGCCGCGGTAGCCGCAAGGCGCGGCTGGAAGGGCTAAGGCTGTGCAAGTTTGCCAAGGAGATCCTGGCATATCACCCCAGTCTAGCCTCTTTGGTGCAGCAGGATACTGTAGGTAATGGTGGGTCAGACGCAATTGACATGGGTATGGGCAGAGTGCGGTGGCGCTTTTTGAGGCATCAGCGATGCAAAGCGGTCAACGAGCATGTGGTGGATGTAGTTGCATTGGAGGAAATGCTGAGAGCCATGGTCGAGATAGACGAAAAGGACGCCCAGGTGAGGCATAAAGGTCACGACTTTCCAATATGGGGGCAGGGTGGGCCCTTCCAGCAGTATCCGTATCTGCACCCGCCCTTGGTCGGGGCGCGGGTACTCTGACCTCGTATGATACAACATCGCAAGAAGCGCGGTACTGATGGAAGACAAACAGAGTATCCATAAATGTTGACGATCACAATGGCACGAGGCAACAGATGTTGAAATGCTAATGGGATACCGACCAACTGGAACACCATGCAACGCCTCTAACGCCAACTGTATACACATGCAAAACGTTTTCTCAGTAGTTGCTGGGACTAGCAGAGAAATAGTCACCAGCGCTACTCCTGCTCACTACACCTTCACTTTCTGCCCCAGCAGATTTCGGCTCTTCGGCCAGTAATTTCGTCAGTCGAACGTCCAGCTTTCCTAGGTTGTGCGGACGAGGCGATGCTGTCTCGGCCTCTTGACGGGCTATGTTCTTGCTCGAAAGTCTCGCTCGTTGAGGTTGCAGATACATGTTGTTTCCTCGGAACCCGACCTTTTGTATCACTCGTCGCAGCGTGTCACCACGCGGATCGATTCCAATCATGAACCGAGCGAGCTCCGAGCATAATTCGAAGTCATCTTTCGATCTGGCCAGATGCATCAACCGCACGATCTGCTCCTCGAAACGACGCCGATTCTCGGCGTCCCGTATCTTGTCGACCTCTCCTTCTTGCTCCTCCTCGAATGTTTGAATGACGATCAAATAGCCACTGGCTGTCTTCAGATCGTTTAGCAGGATAGCCTGCTCGAACATTGTTTCAGGAGATGGCAAGTGGGCAAACAGATATTGCCAGTAGGAAAATTCAGTCTTTCGCACGCACTGCACGATTGTCGCAAGGTAATTTTCCGGAGTTAATGCCATCTGCAGGAAAGATAGCACTGCAGGCAGTGGAAGCGGACCAGGGGAGGCTGAGGTCTTGTTCTTCCGCCGGTCTGGCTCGTCGTCTAGGACAATGTGAAGTAGAATCTCAAGCGCATGAGGGAAGTAGCTCAGGTTCTGGTACTGATGAGCAAGAGCGAAGGCTCCCGCTGTATCGTTAGCTTCGAGAAGTCGATACCTCAGTGCATAAGGCAAAAACAGTTGTGTCCTGATCAACATCCTGTGTTGGGCAAAGCTGACATCGCGCCGTTGAAGCAACTCAGACTCCATGCCGAGAACGATGCCTTTGTTGAGCAGAATCGAAAGAGGATAGAAGTCGACTGGTATGGACAGTAGCGACTGCTTTGACGTAGCAAGTCCGGCCATCGACTGCAGTAAATCCCGTACATCGGACCATAGGCAGAGATTCTCACCAGTAAAGATCCACAATGAATCCCGCAAAGAGTAGTGGATCTGATTTCCGATCGAACCATAAATGCCGCCGGGAGATGGAGTAGTCGGTGCCGATTCGCCAAGGGATTCGGTGAAATTGAAGAATATTTGGTCCCTCATTAAGATGTAGTATTCGACTTGATGAGCAATGACTCGCATGTCGTACTTGATATCATCTTCGGGAGTCCGGGACGGATGCAGCAACACGAGCTTGTCGTCGATCAGGAAAAGGACAGCTGCATGCTCCACATCTCGAGATGGATCGCCGTTCCTTAACTGGTGCTCCGGAAGAACCCAACTGACTGATCTGACACGGCTCGGCGCCCTAACCACTCCATGGAATGCGATCTGCCCAACTTGCAGAAGCTGAGCACCTTTGTTCGTAATATTCAAAATAAAATGGTAGAGCACATTCTCGTAAGTATACACGAGCAGAGAGTCTTCTCCCGACGGTCCGACAAAAGCAATGGGCATGGAAAATGATTCAGAGTGTAGCGGCGCACGACCAAGCTCTTGGTCTCGCGAGTACAGCCTTAGATCATAACCTTGAGTGTGCTCGGTGGCCACGGCGAGGATATGATTGAACCAGCACATGCCTCCACGAACTGCGAACGAGTTCTCCACAGCATAGTCAGCGAATACTCTCCACCTTCCGCTCGTCACGCTGTAGTGAGCCAAGCCTCTGCGGCCCGCCACAGCGATGTATCTACCATCTTGTGAGATGACTGTAACCCGTATCGGCCACTGGTTGTGCAGGTAAGCAACAGGGTATTGGGCGTGATGCCACAGAGAAGCTTCGTTCGAGATTGAGGTAAGATCTGGCAGCTCGTGGCCGCGGTATACAGCAAGTTCGGTCGGAGTCTGCTGCAAGGCGCGAACCAGGTTGGCGCATGAAAACATTCCAACTGCAGCACTCCTTGAGAAATCCAGCTTCCAGATTCTTGCATCGTCAGGCGCTGTCAGGAGCATTTCTGAACCTGCACTAAGCCATTGTACAGAGCTAATGCTAAGAAGCCAGCCCTCTCCATGAGACTCTGCGTGTGATGCATTTGCTGTGAAAGTGGAAGCCCCCTCCTTGCCAAAGACACTCCAAGTGGCCCACCCGCAATCGAAGCCTGCAAACAGACAGTAGCCGTCCGGGGACCACGCCAAAGAGTTCACTTTCATCGCGGTCATAGAGGTATTACCGGACTTGAATGTATGCGACAATGGTATATTGCCCGTATAATCCTTGGCAGCGAAACACAGTATCCTGCCGCTTACCGTTGCTACGGCAACAAGTGAGAATCTGGCATTGATGGCGGCGAGACTTGCTCTATCACCCGACTCGGCTGGGTGGTGAAACCTGTAGCCATCGAATAGTCTGGTCGCCGGCTGTGCAGAGGACGCAGATGACTGTGAGCTGTCGTCGGAAGAGTTTCTTTTCGCGAGCTGCGGCCTCGTTCTGCGAACCGCGTAGACTGAACCATCGACATCGAGCCATACAGAGAGATTCATCGCTCTGTCATGAACCATATATGCTATACTTGACTTGTTCTCCATCCATGTCATCTTGCTGAGCACCTGAGTGGACGTCTGGTGCAGGCCTTTCTGTGTCTCCCATCTGATGCATTGTATTGCTGCAGGTCTCACAGTGGCAACGATCAGATCTTGATCTGTGGCGATGATCGACTGGATGCCAGCGTCTATTTTGATCGTCTTGCGGAATCGTAGGACAACTTCCGGCAAACCATTGGCCCCTCCAGCGCCAAATGTCCGAGCAACGCTCTGCCTCCTTGTCTGGCTCTCTTGAGTGCGCTGCAGCAGCACTCGCGTGTTACCATCGCTCTCGACTGCATACAACAACAAGAAGCTAAGCGAGGTATGCAGGACCACAAGACTGCCGTCAGGTCGGAAATGGACACCCACATTCTTGCCATAGCTCGTCAAAGATTTCTCCGACCGTTTCAGAGACGTAATGGGCGCCGCAGGTCTTACGGACCAGATGGAGAGCACATCAGGCGAGATCACCGCGAAAACGTGCTCTGGCCTTGCTACCTTGAGGTCAACGATCGAAGATGCCGGCACTTGGCCAGCGATCGAGCCATTGCCTGTAGCGGGTACGAATCCAGTCGGCTCCGTGTTTCCATTGTGCTCTTCACTGTCGTTAGGACTATCATCATGATCTGAACTGTCGGCTGTCTCGCGCGAAGCCTGCCCCGTGGCATGTTGTGCAAATATTTGAGGCACACCGCAAGGCCAATACATATCTCGAGTATTCAGTACCCGCTCTCACGTACATTTTCAAGATTTACCATATCCAAAATCTTAACGAAAACGACGAGACTGTAGCACAAAACAGTGGACCAAGCAATTGCTGAAGCACCGCTCTACCTTACAAAAGAGGGGCAACAGAAGGGACAATCTGGTCGTTGTCGCAGGAACGTTTATACTCTGACAACGTGCATCGAAGCCATATCGTAGGATGGGCGATCGAAGGTGGAGGTTTCTTGGACTGTAGATGACCAGGTCCCGGAAGAGAAAGAAGGTTGCTGCAATGGACATGGGTGCAGGAACAAGTGCGCTGAGTACGGCTTAGCGCCTTCGGCATGAGAGCTATCGGTCACGTGTCCCTGAGGCGTCGCTCCTTTCGTCTCAGTTTCTCTTCCACCACGTCCGCGTTCCGTGCACTCCTGTTGTTAAGCCCTGCTATGTCTAGTAAACGGCTCTAGCATGACTTTTTCTGGTTTCCTCGTACCGCGTGTCTATTGATGAGCTGTCGTTGACTGAGTGCATATGCAACAATTTGGGCAATTGCCGTATAATGTAATGAGCGCCGAATTTCCATGAACAGATCGTCCCTGAGAATGTACAAGAGCATTCAAATCCCATGGTCTGCTTCACCGTCGAAGGCAGAGTCGACGTATCGTTCTGCTGGCTTGGTAAGGACTCAAGGCACAATCTTCATGCTTCCTCCCGAGCGTGACACACTGATCCAGGCCTTTGAGACGCCTCCTCGGCCCAAGACTAGGTCTTCTTCCGGAGCTGTAGCCCTTTGTAAGCATTTTGAAAGAGGTGGTGCGTCGTCGGAACATGGCAAAGCCCATCCTTTCTGGCCATTGCCCACTGGTAGCAACGACAATAAGACAAGACTGGCAGCAGCGACTAGGGACCAGATGTTGGATGATTTAGCATGGAAGAATGTGATGTTGCTGCATCCTGGAGTTGCAGTCTACGAAGTACGGAACAGTCTGGGGTACGGCATGAGATGGACTTTGGATGTCGAGGATGATACTAGCAAATCTGAAGATACATCGCCATCCGACTCTAGACCTACGTCCACGAACTCAGGTCTTGCTGATGAGGATGCAGAGAAGAAGCGGACCATCAACAAAGTTACTTTCCGTGGATTTCTAGAACCGATCATTGGCATGGACGATGAGCTCCCACAACACACGAGCAAAGAGTGAGGAAAGCGTCGAACACGCCTCGTTCCACACGATAGCCGAAGAGTCAGGCTCTGACTTTTCTGGAAACCGCCCGTCCGAGTCGATTCGCGAAGTCGAACGCCTCCAAGCCATATTTGTTCCTAGTCGTGTCGAAAGTGAAGGCGTTTGTCACTGCTTGCAAGCACCATGGCAACGCCCGACAACACAAGACTCAGTGTCTGAATGACTGCATAGTAGTTGTATCGCTACCACTGGACCTGGTAGCGCTCAACAACCTCCTTTTGCTATATTAGCCTGTCCGCAGCACTTTCTAGTCACCTCAGGCGCTTTCATCATTGATATTCAAGCAGCATTATTGAGTATTACCCACACCACTGCGAGCCATTATGGCAGTGAAACCGAAACAAAAACATCTCACTAAAGCGCCACAAGAGTATTACGATCTGCGTGTTCAAGTCGCACAACGACGAGTTCACCTCAGAGCGATTTGTCATCGTTACGACAACGAGATTGCTGAACAATTCCCGGACCAGGATCTCGTCTACGCACTTGTAGGCCAGATTACTACCGAGCAACAAGAGTACTCGCGGACGGAAGAAAAGCTTGCACAGGTGTCGTCCAGATTGAAGTTCACTGGCAACGTTGAGGAGGACAAGAAGAATGAGAAGCAAAGAGCTCAAATCAGTTACACTGTGCGCAAACTGCACTGGGGAGGCCACCAAGCTGAAGAAAGGTACCCATCACCTCCCAGCACTCCGAGTCCACCTCCAAGACCGCCGCCACTCACACCGAGCAAGACCGACGTCTGGACCACGTTTCGCGACACCGCATCCACAGTCATGGTCGATGAAGACAGCCCCAACCCACCCGCGAAGAAGGTCCATTTCGCCGAGCTGCCACGCTACTCCAAGCGAATGTGGTTAAAGAAGTTCACCGACAAAGTTGAGGACATCGCCTGTGGTGTTACTAACACACCTCTTCTCGATGCTCTGCGATGCGCACCAGACACGACGATCCTCGCGCGAACCACTGCATCTCCAAAGAAACGACTATGCGTCGACGATGACTACGCGCAGCTTCCTGACTACTCACCTACTAAAAGGGCGAAGAAAAATCACGCTACCCCTTGGCCAGAGGCTTACCTGTTCGAGGACTTGGATGTGTTTCGGGACTGTGAGGGTGGCGACGAAGGCATCGAAAACGCCATGAGATCGACCAAAGACAACGGGAGTCCGGGGGAGGAAAGCTGCAAAATACATCTGCACGTATGATGAAGCACGACAACTGTTATCAGCAGAAACACGAGTCTCGGTGTCAGCTGCAGATATGGCACTATCAATAATCACCGCTGAGAAGAGGAAAGCGAACGGGCTGATGGTGCAGGGGTGCTTAGCATGTCATCAAGAAACATACTGTACGCTTACGAATGTTGCATCGCACAGACATGGAGGCTGGGTACGAAACAGGAGATTGGAACTGTACAACGATGAAAGGCTACGTTAGCTCACGAACCAGATCCTGGCATGGGTCTATGTAGGACATACAGGGCCGTAACTTCAGTTGAGATCATGTTTGCAAGGTCGTACCGCGTCGGAGATCGGAAAGTGCTAGTAACAGGCTATAATATAAACACAGCACAGAGAAACGGGTCGATTATCGACATGACAAGATAATCAACTTCTATGCCAAAACAAAATTGTCTATCCTCTATGCTCTTCCCCCGTCCCTCTCTTGTCCCCGTCGCGTCCTCTCCAACCTCTCCATACTCTCCTTGACACCCCACCCATCCTGCAACAACCTCCCAATATCCTCAATCTCCATCCCCATGGTCTCGGGATAACACCACCAGATGGCCATCCAGCCCAGCCCACACACCGCCGCGTAGACCACAAACGTCCAAGTGGGCGTCAGACCCTGCATCATAGGCAGGAACGTCAGCCCGACGATGGTGTTCAGTCCCCAGTTCGTCGAGGTGCTGAGACTCGAGCCGAGGGAGCGCACAGACAGCGGGAACAGTTCCGATTGCTGCCAGGGGACAGGGCCGAGGCCTGTTGCGTAGGCGGAGACGTACATCAGCAGAGAAAGAACGACGAGATAGTGTGGTAGTCCTGGCTGAGCGACTTCGGCGTTAGTCTCTGGTGCAGCGTCTGTCGGGGGCAGGTCGACGAAGCGGAACATGGCCGCGGCGAGCAACAGGCTCCCGGCCATGATTGGGATTGTGTAAAGTAGGGAGCGTCGGCGGCCGAGGCGGTCGATCAGGTAGAATGCTACGACTGTGAATGCAAAGTTGGTCAGCGCGATGCTGAGGGATGTGAGTGTTGGGTTCGTGAAGCCGAGGGACTGGAAGATGGTGGCGGAGAAGTACATCAGCGAGTTGAAGCCTGCTGCTTGCTGAAGGCCCTGAAGGAGGCAAGCTATGATCAGAGCTCGGGTGTGTGGTGGGTGGGTTAGGAGGGAGGTGAGTGTTGCCGTGAATTTGTTCGGCGAGGCGGACGGGGTCGTGAGTTTAAGAGAAGTTGCTGCTTCCTCTTCTTCGTTGATCTCTTTCTTGATCGCAGCTAAAGTCGTGTCGACTGTGTAGGAGAGATCTGGTGTAGTGTTGCGATAGACCTTTTTGAGGATCTGTCTAGCTTTCTCTTCCTGTCCGACTCTTGCTAGGTACCTTGGTGTCTCGGGCATGAAGGCCAGCATGAAGATCTGGGTGATGGCGGGAAACGAGCCAATGCCGACCATCCATCTCCAGCCACTGGGCATAGTGGAGAAGATCCAGCCGATTATGTATGCTACCGCTTGTCCGCCAGTGATCAACAGCAATTGAACTGTGGTCAGTCTGCCACGTAGATGACCAGGCGCAAGCTCAGCGATATACAGCGGCACAATCATGCTCGCACCACCAATTGCCAGACCAACGATCGAGCGGCCAAGGATCATGCCCCAGACGGAAGTTGTGACAGCTTGCCATAGTGCGCCTGCTGTGAACAGTATGTCAGAGTATATGATTATGCTCTTTCGGCCCAGTTTGTCCGCCAGGAAGCCAGCTATGGGGCTCGCAATCAAGGCAAAGAAGCTGGTCGCGGCGGTGATCAGGCCCTTGTCAAGACTGGTGAGCTGCCGATTCGAGAGATCGGTACCGATTGAAACGAGGGTGCTTGAGATGACGCCTGTATCATAGCCGAAGAGGAGCCCGCCCACGCAGGCTGCGAGAGTAAGTGTCCATATGAAGGCGTTCCCGCCGCCAGTCTGTAGGGCGCCGAGGGCCTGTTGTTGGTCTTCACGTCGTTCGATCAGGGGTGCACTGGGTGCTGAGTCGTTGTCTGGGTTTCGAGAGTCCATAGTGCTCATCTCCACCTCTTCCTTGCCCTCGGTCGCGCTCCAATACTGCGAAACATTGCCCGGCATGGACAGTAGACCCCCCTATGGCCGTTGCAGGCACACGCTTGTTGGCGCCCAGCGCGCCGGTCAGTAGGCTCGAGCATGCGACGTGCTCACGTGCTGCAGGAGAGGAACCCTAACCGTCAGGTAGCGGGACAGTAGCCATACTCGACTTAGCTTGTTTGGTGAAAAGCTTGTCAGCGTGCTAGCTCGATCTTAGTTAGCGCGTCCAGCTCGACAAGATGCCTCGGTAACAAGATGCATGACGACAGGCCGACTAGCTGCACAATATTCCGATCTCCGTCCTCTCAAATTGACCACGGTAGTTCACCGAGCACACGCCAGTGCAGGCTTTGTCTGAGAATAAGATTTTGGTATAAGTGAGGTTGTTGTCACCCAGAAACTCTGATCCTTCGCTGATCCTTCGCTGATCCTATCACCATCATCACAATCACACACGATGCCGTCGAATCCAGCTTGGGTCAAAGCTCTCAAGGAGTCAGGCAGACCTGGCTCGAAATGTCTCGAGCTCGAGAGGGAGAAGTCGAACGTCGATGTTGACAAGCTCGCTACCTTCCTCTTCACCAACAACATCCTCGAACGCAACGCCCGCATTTTGGAAATCCTCAAGGCCGATCCTGTCTTCGACAAGACACAGAACTATTTCCGAGGCAGGATCGAGAGAATCGAAGCTTCCTTAGCTCGAGGAAAGAGATTGAGACAGCTGACCGTCAAGCACAACTGGTCCAAGGAGGAGTACAATGCGGCCAACGAGCTCACCGGCGAGCCTACGCCGTATGGCCTGCACGCCAGTATGTTCCTCATCACTCTCAGAGAGCAAGGAACACCCGAGCAGCACGAACTGTTCTTGAAGAAAGCTGAGGCTTACGAATATGTCGGGTGCTATGCTCAGACCGAGCTCGGCCATGGCTCGAACGTCAGAGGCCTCGAGACAACGGCAACCTGGAACCCAGAGGACAAGACCTTCATCCTTCACTCTCCTCACTTGACTTCTTCTAAATGGTGGATTGGCTCTCTGGGAAAGGTCGCCAACCACGCCGTCGTCATGGCGCAGCTCATCGTCGATGGCAAGAACTACGGCCCACATCCATTCGTGGCCCAGATCAGAGACATGAAGACCCACGAGCCATTGGAGAACATCCATGTTGGAGATATTGGCCCCAAGTTTGGATACAACACCATGGATAACGGCTTCCTGCTCTTCAACAACGTCAAGATACCTCACGTCAACATGTTGGCTCGTTTCTCGAGGGTCGATCCCCAAACTAACAAATACATGCGCCCATCAAACCCCTCTCTTATCTACGGCACCCTGACTTGGGTTCGATCAAACATCGTGTTGCAGTCCGGCTCTGTCCTAGCTCGCGGTGTCACCATCGCGATCAGATACTGTTCGGTCAGGCGACAATTCACGGACCGCGATGCCCCAGAAGACGAGATCCGCGAGAACCAGGTCATTAACTATACCATGGTCCAGCAGCGTCTCTTCCCACTGTTGGCTGCCTGCTTCGCCCTCCACTTCACCGGCCGCGGCATGATTGAGCTATACAACCAGAACCAAGCACAGATGCAACAGAAGGAAAAGGCTGGCAACAAGAATGTGGGCAAGGTCTCTGAGGATGCTGGCCAGACATCACGTGGAGCCGGTCCCGAAGAGCTCAACCCAGGTGCCGATCTACTCGCAGATCTACACTCTACGTCTTGTGCCCTGAAAGCACATGCATCGACTACCGCAGGTGAGGGTCTCGAGGTGTGCCGTCGAGCTTGCGGAGGCCACGGCTACTCCTCTTTCGCTGGTCTCGCCTCGTGGTACGCCGACTATCTGCCTACATTGACCTGGGAAGGTGACAACTACATGCTCACCCAGCAAGTTTCCCGCTACCTCCTCAAGACTGCCCGTGCAGTCAACAGCAACTTCAAGAAAACAGGCAACTTCAACGCCGTCAACGGTGACAATGACACCACAGCCATCCTGAAGACCTACAAGCGGAGACAAGATGTCGGCGCCGCGTTCGACGTCCTCGGCAACGACGAAGATCTCGTTGCAGCATTTGCTTGGCGAGTCGGCTACCTGACCTTCCAAGCCCTTCAGCACCGAGACGAAGAGAAGCAATCCTGGAACAGCCTGCTCGTCGACTTCTACCGCCTGAGCACAGCTCACGCTCAGTACATGGTCGTCAAGAACTTCCAAGGCGCCCTCTCCAGCTCAGCCCTGCAGTCCCAGCTTCCCACTCCAACAAAGACAATCCTGCACAGCCTCTTCCGTCTTCACGCACTGCACACGCTCGAGAAGGAGTCGTCCGAGTTCTTCCAGTCGGCCGCCTGCACGATCCGACAGATCCAGCTCGCAAGAACCAAGACCGTCCCGCAGCTCATGGGCGAGATCAGACCACATGCCGTCCGACTCGTCGACAGCTGGAAGTTCCCTGACTGGCAGCTCGACTCGAGTCTGGGCAGATACGACGGCGATGTGTACGGCGACATGTTCAAGCGAGCCAGCCAGGATAACCCACTGAACAGCATCGTCTTCGACCCGAACCCGGACTCCAAGGTTCTCTTCAAGCGAGACGATAGAGGAAATCTCAGGAGCAAGTTGTAGGTCTTGTTCAGGTCGGGTGTTCAGCAACGCAGTCGGGGACATGTTTCCGAAGTACATCGGGTGTGTGACACGAATTTGCAGAGCTTGTCTTATCATTTGGAGCATGCTTTGCCGCAGCTAAGCTAGTTGGTGCTTGAAAACTGTATGCAATCTCATGAAATAAATTCTAACCCAAAACCATCTTCATGGTCTTCCTTTCTGACTTGATTGATTGGTTGACTCATCCGATCGCCGCTTCTCATTACTTTGGACAGTTGTGTATGGTCCTCCCAAAGGTTTCTGACTAATATGGAATATCGGCTCCGCCGAGTTTGTACGGAGTTGGCGTATGGTGGGCAGCGCAGTAACGACGGCGAGTGACTCACGCGAGCTCTGCCACGACGCAAGCGGCAGAAGACAACGCAAGCAAGCAAGCAAGCATGCATGGCAAAGACAAAATAAAACACAATTGATTGTTCTGACTCAGCCAGTGAGGTACAGATGAAGATGCCTGTTGACCGCGTAGAATAGAGTAGAGTAGAGTAAAGGCAAGGAAGGAGGTCAGCATCGTGGATCTGGCTAGGACGCACCTGCAGAGACTTGGCCAAGCATGATTTGATTATGCTCATTGCAGCAAGCAGACAGCTTCAAGTTGCTGGTGGTGAGTACAGGTGCGGTAAATGCTACTACATACCATGGTTTTGAGACAGCCGTCCGCACTGGGAGGGTTTCCACGCCACAAGAGTGCCGAATATTAGAGCAAGTGCCTTGATGTGCCCTAGATTATGCACAGCACAAGCTCTGAACAGATGCTTTTCACTGACCTTGATGGTTCCACTCACTCGTCTAATCCTCTTCGATCTCGCCCTCCTCGGAGCCTGAATGCACACCAGCAGGCTCGACCTCCTCTTTGTTGACCACTTCTGGTGTTTTTGTTCTACGGCGCTCCGGGGAGCCTCTGCTTCCTCGTCGACGTCGCTTTTGCCGCGAGCTGTCGATACTATCGCTGGGGCTATCTCGGCGTCTTCTGCGCTCACTAGTGACACTGCGTGCTTCTTCGCCGTAATTGAGCTCGTCCCTGCTGCCACGAGGGTCTGCTCGTGTTCGATACAGTCGCTCTCGTTCTTCTTCGCGATCTCTGCGATCTCGATCGTATGCTCGTGGAGGTGGGCTGCGCTCGAGACGACCGTGCCTCTCATCCCGATCGCGGCCGTCACGGATTCGAGGCGGGCTTAGACCGAGGGATGGCTTTCTGTACTGTCTTTCGCGGGCTGCTATGGCTCGCTTGCGGTCTTCCTCATATGGGTCAGCTTCTGGCGTCTTTGAAAGACGACCGCGGCGACCATCCCGGTGTCCGTTTCTGTAGTCTCTGTCGTCATCTCTTCGAGCTTTTCGTCGCTCTCGGTCCTTCTCGGCGTCTTCTTCTTTCTCCTTCAGGCGCTTGATGACTTTCTCAAAAGCAGCCTGTCGTGCTTCGTCATCAAGAGCACGATACTCCTCGGTCTTCTCGACTCGAGGTTCTATCAGGTCCCACGTATCGGTGGTCCGAACCGGTGGTTCGAGGTGCTTGATTCGTGAACGAAGAGCATCGATTGCACGACGTCGGTGCCGATCGGCTGCATGTTTCTCCTCTTCGTGCCGCTTTTGCACCTTGTCTCGTAGTCTTTCAAAGATGAGGTGTAGTATATCTTTATCGAGGTTGGCTGTGCGGCGATCAGTGAGCATAATCTCGAAAAAGTCATCGAAGTCGGTTTTGCTTGTAACCTCATATCGTTTGTCCTGCGGATGATTAGCACTGTCTTGGAAAGGACCGTGGAAGCGCTTACCTCGAGAACGTCATAGACATCGTTGCGTCGACCTCTCAACGCTCTTTCTTCCTCCTCGATCATATCCCAGAACAAGTCCAGAGGCGTGGAACCACTTTGACCCAGCATGGCTACATACCTTGGGTCATCTTCAATCTGTGGCAACAATGTGCTCCATTTTGTGCCAGCCTTGAGGAGCCCTTGAGATCGTTTCTCTCTGAGCAGGCCAATGAAGGCGTCTCGACTCTGGCGCTCGCGCCTGTTCTTATGTGCTTTCTGCTGTTGTCGAGCATCATTGAAGGAACGCTCAAGAGACTTGATGTGGTTTTCAAATGCAGTCAAGATATCTGACTTACTGAGAAGCTTGAATCTTGGGTCACTCTGAATCCGCTCATTCGACTGGATCTTCTCTTGGGCTTCAGACCATCTCGTGTATGGTTCGAGATCAAGGGCTTTCATGATTCCGGCCAGATCGTTGATGGCCGACTTTCGGTTTGCTGCTTCTTGTTCTAAATTCTGCTTCTTGAGTTCGAGGATATATTCGGCAAAGAACTGCTTACGCTCTTCTTCGTTGTCTGTGGATCTGAACACGGTCTCACGTTCAATCATGGGGCGGACTGTCTTCCAGCGGCTGTAGTGCTTGATCTCGGAATGTGTTCTCAGCATGTTACCGAAATCTGTTCGTAGTTTAGCCAGACGTTCCTTGGCCTTTTCTTTTTCTTGTTCGCGAACCTCGACAGTGTACTTCTCGAAAGCGGCTTTTCTGTCCTTTGGATCCTTCAACGCTCGGTACTGCGGGTCTTTGATGGTTGCGCGCATTGTCTGTTCCCAGGACCAATCAGGGTGGACGTTTGAGCGCTTGAGCAGCTTCATGAACGCCGCTTCGGCGTCCTCGAAGCTCGAGTAGTCAGGAATAGGTTCCTTGGTGATCGCAGGCAGAGGAATGGTTTCGCGGCGTGAGTCGAAGCTGCTAGATAGATCTCTCGGGGTGTAAGTTTGCAGTGCTGTTGACCCGCCAGCAGCGAAGGCTGGCGCTGGAGTGGGCGCAGTGGGAGTGGGCGGCGGCTGCGCTTCTGCTGCATTGAGGGCTTCTTGGTACTGCGCTGGCATCTCCCACACCGTCTGCTTCGTTTCCGCGTGCGCGTAGTACTTTCGGCCATCTGGCGCGGTATATTCTTTCCATGGCTGCTTCGCCAAAGCTCGCTCGACTGGCGTCATGAGCTCTTCCGGTTTCTGCCATCTTGTCTCCTTCGTCTGTGCGTGGTAATAATAAGGTCGCCCGTCAGGTGTTCGTGCCTCCTGCCATGGAGAGGCAGGTGCTGGATAGCCGTTCATTCTGCACACGCCGGCTGTTGTCGAAGTCCCTGGAAAGAGCGACCGACACGCAGGACAAAGCTCAAGGGCAGATATTGCAGAGAGGCAGGAAGCGAGTGGGTGGTCCTGCGGTGCTCGATTGCTCGATCGCAAGCAAGGCTGACCCAAGGAAATTTGTTTATTGGCGACAGGAAGCCAGCCAGTCACGTGCTACGTTAACCGACCACTAGCCCGATTCGAAGGTCGACGAGGACAAGAGAAGGGCCACAGCCCTCTACTGATCCCCCTCTGCGTAGACAAGTCACATGTGATGTGAGAACGATGATCATCGCCCAAGATGATAGACAGCTACTGCAGGACGTCACAGCGAGCGTTATCATCCCTAGCGACTCGACAGCCTCCCTTGATGAGATCGTAGGACAAGTTGAAATCGAGCAGAGGACTACCTTATACTTCGGTAAGCCCTTCTGCATACCGACCAAAAGCCTAAGTCTTACTCATTCACAGATTAGATGAGAGATTGAGAATCGTGGTGTCCCTGGATTTTCCTGCTTGTTCGGAAGCAAAACTACAGTCTTTGCTAAGGGCCCTCGAAATACGCGTCGATGCATGGGCTGTTTTTGCTCCAGATGGGGACCGAGAACCACCGATTGGTGGTGCTCCAACGGCAGACTTGATCGCGTCCGAAGATGTCGCCAACCTCGACGATCCTTTCACCCTCGTGAAACAACAAGACGATGCCGATCAGGTCAGGCTTCAGCTTGTATGGGAGGCCTACCTGACGCTGGCGAGACCACGATTGCGCTCTCTCGACCAGTCGGTGGTCTTCGTTCCTGTTGCTACTATAACGGGCCAAGATGAGAGTGCAGATGACAGTGACTACCTGGAGCCTTTTCAAGTCTCAGAGCCGAATGTGCTCGAGGCCCTCGATGGCCATGGAACCACAGGGCAAAGACCCTACCTACCAATATCTCGCCTCGAGAAGGTGCACCCAGCCCCGCCGAAGCAGGATGACAAGATACGTGTCAGGCACCATGCCTCTGATCCGATACGAGCCTATATGGCGGTTATGCCGCGGCTGAAGTACAGTAAAGCTAACACTTCGTTCCCTGATTCAACCACAATTGCCTCTCTAGATATCGAAGTCATAGGGTCTGTTGAGATCCATGGCACCATCGAGTCCATCGATATTTCCATGGCGAATGGCAAAGCAGTGTGCCTGATGCCCGATTTCCTTCCGATGCCATGCAAACCGAAAGATTGCACAACCTTCCTCTACGAACTGCAACCCGCTCAACACACCGGCACCTCCACACCGTCCGACGTGATGTCGACGACGCCCAATTCAAACAGTAGCCTCAATATCGATGTCCTCGCGGTCTCAGTACTTGTCAAACTTGCCATATCACCTACGACAACAGCTGTAATCTCCATGTCCTGGACCACCAACGTCGACTTTTCGCTTGCTCTCAATCCTGCCTACGGCGCGCCAGCGCAACCAATGCAACGCACGAACCGTCCCTCATCGTTAAATATCAAACCATATCCTGATCCAAGCAGAGCACTAGCTCGCACAAACAGCGTCCGGACAGCCTCGACGAACCTGCAGCACCAAATGATCCCGCAGTCTGCCCCACGCCAATCGCTAACATCCATTCTCTCGGTATCGTTCATTGCGCCCGATGTGCCAGCAGCTATAGGCGTACCATTCACCTGGCGCGTCTTGATAGTCAACAACTCACCGAAACCCGTCAAACTCGCAATCGTTCCTCTACCGCGAATCCAACGACCAACCAATGCAACACAGCACTTTCAAAAACGTCATGCACCAAAGGCCTCCAACGCAAGCTTACCGCCCCCCTCTACTGTCGACAAGAAGCACACACGCAATATGCCCAGTACAGCCAAGGCAGTGGTCGAAGAACAAATCGTATATGCGCTGCACCATCAAACTTCGTCATCTGCGATCCCGGCAGATGCAGACCTGCTCAGTCTTACCGCCGAACTTCGCGTCGGGCCCTTGGGGGTGGGAGCGTGTCATGAGGCAGAGATCATGTTTGTTGCCTACAAGGCCGGTATATTCGCCGTTGATGCTGTTCGAATTGTGGACTTGGCCGGTGAAGGGGAGGGAGGTGTAGGGAGGATCAACGATATTAGGGACTTACCCGAAGTGGTCGTTGTAGATGCAAAAGGAAGTGATGACGAAGATGACTGAGAGCAAGGAGGGAGGCGGAATGCCGTTAGCTTACCACGACGATTATGTACCTCTCTACAAAGGGCCCCTGCTATGCGCTAGAGTCTACACAATTGTCCTACCACAAAACAATTAACGCCCACGAATACAATGCGCACGTCCGATCCTCAGAACACAGGACTATGTCTCCTCTTGTCATAGTCTTCTAGTTGTTTGATTCTCCAGCTCATACCGACAAGTCCTCGCCTTCACCGTCGCTGACTATACATCAACCCCAGCATCCAAAGAGCTACCCAAAACCTCATGTGTTCCCGTCGTCGCCTCTCTAGCTTTTGCCACCGTCCTTCCTACGGGGCGCGAAGGTAAAGACCGCCTTGGCCGGGTCGAGAGGTGCAGTTGCCGCCGCAGCCTGTTCCGCGGCCATCGATTCCATGCTCGCCATCACGGAAACGTAGTTTGCATTTCCTTGGCTGGGTTTTGGGCTTGGTGCTGGCACGGTGGCCGTGTAAGTGTGGCCTTGAGCGTCGGTGTAGGCGCGGGGGCCAGCCATGTTCGCTACCGAGGCAACGTAGTCCGCATAATCTAGACTGGGTACTGGACTTGGGGCTGGCACGGTTTCAGTGTAAATGTGGCCTTCAGCGTCAGTATAGGAGCTGGCGGTAGCCGTTGTTACCATGGCGACTGCCAGTAGGACAGATTGTTGAAATTTCATCCTGGTTGGATCGTTCTAGGCTCTGATGACAGTGGTTCTGTGTACCTCAAGAAAACATGTGTTCATTAGTGGTCGCATGGCGTGGGATGGGCCCTTTTAATCTATGGTGGTCTCGGCACCTATCTTTGCGTTCTTTGTCAAGGCGGCTGCGAGAGGCGGCGGGCATTTACATTGTAAGAAGAGACAACATATTGGGGGTCATCCGCATCACTAGCTCGCAAGAACAATGACTATTCATATGGATTCTATTCAGCTGAATAGCCATAGTGGGCACTGAATAACCAACGCACCGTCGTCCTAGAGATTCGCAAATTTAGCAACGTTAGATTGATGGGATGAGACTGTCTACGTGTATGTCTAGTGTTTATCGGATACTGAACAGCACCGCCGATGACAATGAGTAGGCATCATCTTTCGTGTCTGGAATCTGGAAAGAAGCTGTGCACATATGAGAGTGGTATCACCCGATGGAAAGGCTACCACTTCGCCTCGGTCTCGAATCGCCTATACAGGCTTAGCGCTTCGCGGTCGTTACTGCCTGAGGAGGTAGGTAACTTTGGTACTTGGCATTAGTCAGGTGACGTAGTTCCGAGTCGAATTTTACCACAACGCTTCGCCTCCTTCGTGGCTTCCGCGCACAGATTTGCATCTAATCCAACTCTGTTGACGTTGATAGTTGTAATCGACCTGCACCGGTCTGAACATTATGATGCACCATGTGGTCGAGATCCGCCGGCGTGACGTGATGAAGCACAAAAGTCGAGACGGAATCCCAACACCATCCCTTGACGTAGGTGGGAACAGCAGGTTGTGCTTGCAGCCTTAGCGGTCGTGGTTTCCGGAAGAAATGAATAGTCTTGGAAGCCTCCTACAGGTGAGCCAGGTAAGAAAAGTAGAAAACCCAGCTGTGAAGTAAACCAGTTGCCAATTCGCCTTCTGTAATACTATATTCTGTTGCCCACCAGACTCTACACCAGTTGTTGTACATTTCGCCAACCATCTAGCTGTCGACTCTTTCGTGTATTGGAGAATCTTACGTCCACCCAAGTGTACCTACAATAATAGTCATCATGTCGCCTGCCAACTCCGACGGCAATACCATGGGTATCAACCTGAGTAGCAACGAGATCGACAAAGACTTCAATGCTCCCTCAGATTCCGTGGCTAATGACCCCGACGCTGTCCACATATTAGTCTTGGAGACAGATGAACCACACCCCGAGACGAAGGACCGCAAAGGCTCATTCGGCGCCATCTTCCACGACCTCTTCACAAAAGCCGGTGCCGCGCACAAGCCACCTCTAAAAGTGTCGACATCCGAGCACTATGTCGTGGATGACCCGGACAACCAGAAATACGGAAACGTTCCCAAAGCTTCCGAGATCCCAGAATCCGTCCGCGCGATATGTCTCACCGGCTCAATGTACGACGCTCATGGCAACGAGCCTTGGGTGCTGAAGCTCGTAGAGCTACTCACAGAGCTGTGGAAGACAAGGCCAAACATCCGATTCAGTGGCATATGCTTCGGCCACCAGATCCTCGCGCGCACGCTCGGCTCAAAGGTCGAGCCTACGGAAGGAAAGGGCTGGGAACTTGCCCAGACAGAAATGGACCTGACTGAAATCGGTCAGAAGCTTTTCCGCACAGACGACAAGAAACTGCATCTGCACCAGATGCACCAAGATCAGGTCATGACGAAACCGGACCCCTCATCAACAGATCTTCTGAGTGACGGCCAAACAGTCCACGTCTGGGCTAGCTCGAAGCACACCGAGATCCAAGGACTGTATATCAGGGACCGGCTGTTCTCGAGTCAAGGTCATTTGGGCTTTGACGAGAACATGGTGCATAACCAGATCGAGATGAGGGAAGAGAGTGGTGGGATACAGGATGAGGAGCAGGCTGCAGAAGGCAAGGAGAAGGCGCATATGGAGCATGACGGATTGGTTGTTGCAGCTGCTATTCTACGGTTCTTCCACGGTGAAGACCACGAAATTCCTTGATCCAGGTTCTGGTTTCGCGTTCTAATGGGAGCGTGGCGCATTTGTATTCCATGTATATCAAACACTATAGATAAGCATTGAGACAAATGCATCGTATCTCAGCGCTACTCGCCTTTTGATGTCTGATCATGAGACATCTTCTTCGCTGGATTTCCGTGTTTGGTGTAGTTTCCCATCTGTCAGCGGCTATTTTGCTAACGGCTTATATCTACGCTTTACTCAATCCATAATTGTTGGTCTTCGTTCTCTTGCTTGTATGCGCTGCTATAGCTGGGCGCAGCACCTCTTGGTAAGCTCGGGTTAGTGGAGCATGCAAGGGTTGTCAATCGCAGCCTGAATGGGAACCGCATAACAGTCATCTTGCCCCATTGCGAAAGCCAACCTTAGCGAGTCCTCTTTTTCCAGCTGGAAACAGTCATTTTTCCAGTCATATTCCGATTCATCTTGTGAGACTCCGCTGGGTGAATTTGCTGCGTATAAATACCGATCATGTTTGATCTTCCAAACCATTTGCCGCATGAGAAGTGTGTACAAGCAGCTTCCTTCAAACCCGGCTGCGCTAAGTATGGCAATCTGCCGAGGGGATACCGTCTCTTCCTCGTAGTATCTGACTAGTTCATCGAGTAAGCAATTAGCGATGTCCTCGACCATAAATTTGTCGGCTGCGATATACGCTTTCAGACAAGCATCGGCAGCATGTGACTCCTTAGCAGCATCGCCGGTATAGCTCGGGAGCTCGCTGACATGGTGTAGACAAAGTAGAGGACGTCTGCTACCACCCGCGGATCATCTTCTGGAAGGATGAACGTTTTCTCCTTCGATTCGATGTACTCTCCACTATTCAGTGCGCTTCTGAAGTACGGTATCTGAAGTAGTATGTTCTTTTGCACGAAGAGCTGTTTGGCTTCAGGGCCGACGACGAGGGTGAAGGTCTCAGAACTGAAGCCACGGAATTTGTCGTCCATGCTCGATCGAGCAGCCCTCGAAGAGGAAGTCTTCGACAAAGAAAATTTGAGGATAGTGTTGTGATGAGAAGAGTTGCGGCTCGTACGTAAGATTTGGTTGCGTTAGGCAGATCTGTCAATCAATTGGCAGGTGCTGCTATGGCGCTTGCCGTAAAATCTCACTTGCTCATGGTAGTGAAAGTGCAGGTGCTCTGGACCTTGCATCTACGACAGGGTTTCACGTAGGACCAAGCAGACGTTGATGCCGAGTGCCTGTGGCTACTGAAGTATCAAGGTGAGAAAGCCTGTATGACTGAGGGGGTCCATAAGCCGCAGATAACGAAGAAATCATGTTAAGCCTATAGTAGTCGCTGTTCAGCTCAGGACGAAAGGGACTGTTGGGTTTTCCCTGGCTCAGCCAGCTCGCCTCCGGAACTGAATACTTTGAGCCTTTTGTTCTGCTTGGCTGATTGCATGCTGCCTGTCGCTGATCATGCTTGTTCGCCGGTCAAATGTTCTTGCGCTCTTCGTTGCCGAGACTCAGTCATCCTCGATCAGACTCTGGATGCCGGCCTTAAGGATCTGTGTTCCTGAGTCAATGCTGTGTTCGACGACATAATCATGACTATTACTTACGTCTTCGTGCTTTTCGATGTCTGGACCACTCAGCCAGAATTCTGATTCTGCTGGCTCCGTACACTTCTCCACGACATGCGCTACAGACAAAAGTCGAAGCAAATCCAATTTTGACACACCACTATCCTCTTTCATATCATTCTGGAAAGCGATGCTGATATCCTCAGGATGTTCGTTGTGCCAATAATCCCACGCGAACTGCGCGATGAAGAAGGCGTACAGAGCACTGCCATGATAGTTTCTTTCGCTTAGTATTACGATGTGTTCCGGCTCCACAAACATCGCCTGATGATAGACGACGATTCTTCCTAGGATTTTGCTTTTGATATCGTCGACCATTAGCCTGTCTGCTGCAATATATGCTTGAACATATGATTCATCGTCTTCTATGATCGGCGGAACCTCATCGACAAGGGTAAACCAGAGCACATCGGAAAGAGCGGTAGGGTCATGATCTGGCAGATTGAAGATGAGCTCAACAGATTCCACAAACGCGTCCCGTGCAAGAGCCTTAGCGAAATATGGAATTTGCGTGAGAATATCTCGTTGGACTTTGAGCTCTATCTGCTCAGGACCCACTCGAAGGAGGAATACATCTGAAGCGAAGCCTCTGAAATTGGCTGGCATGGTTGATGAGGTGGGACCGATCGCGTGTCGCCGTCTTCTATTGGCGTCCTTTGTAATGACGGTCTAACAGGCGCCGCAACGGAGGTCTAAAGTGTAGAGCGAGACTGAAGGAGGAAACAGACCAATGATGGATAACGTGGGTTATATGAGATTTAGCGTACCAAGGTAGCCTCGAGACAGTGGTCATTACGAGCTTCTGAAGGATTGGTGAAGCGTCGGTGAGAATTGCTAAAAGTGAGCCTCATCTATACGACCCTGTCGTCTACCGTCTGGGTCTCTCAGGCCACCGTCGGCGGTATGTGTCTGTCTGTAGTTGCCGCCTTCAACGTTACAGCTCGTTTCGATTTGGCTGTGTTTCAACGACATTCTTCTGACATTCTTTTGTATTGCAGTCTAATATCAACACGAACAGATTTCCGATTTCGACGATCCGATAACCTTCCCACAAGACGCTGCGAGCAGCAAGCAAGAACCACACCCCATTGTTGTGCCTATCCTTGCTCTTCTCAAGTGTGAAAATCTCATCATTCTGTAGCTTCCCCTCCACAGCACCCACGAACCGTAAGCGTGAGAGCCATGTTGTGTAAGGGAAAAAGAAGGAAGCGTCGCTCTGCGAAGCCGGGAACGGAGGAAAACCCATAGCGATAGTGATAACCCTCAGCAAGCCACCGTAGTGGAGCTCCGGTAAAGTATTAACATGTAGTTAACACCTCTACTGATGATGAAGAAAAGAAAAGGAAGCAAGAAGCGCAGGGACAAAAAAGTGCAAAGAAATGTTGCTCGCAGAGCCGCACGCTAGCGTTCAGGCTTGGCACAGAGCCTCGTCAAAGTTCAGCCTCGCAATGCTTCGAGATTACTACTCAGACCCGTTGCGTGTTTGGCTCTGGCCGGACGACTAAAGTGATCGCTTTAGGCAGTATCGAGTCCGAAAGCGGTAACTTACAATGTCTGAAGTAATCTTGATTTTGTTTACACGTGCTGCTAATTCTATCTGGAAACTCATTAGCCTCAAGTATAGGTGCTTTGATCGAGCTCTACGTCAACAGAACTGCCTGCCCGCGAAAGACCCAGAAAGCCAAACACCATTGGAGCCTCGCCAACACTCTATATATTATTGAAAGCTACGACTTACCAAGACCTCTCTACCTTTGCGAATCCCAATTTATGTGATCACTCGTGTCTTTTTGCTCATGCTCCCAGCCCTGTTTCGACCGCTCGGACTCGGCGACACAGGAATGAGGCGATCTGGCGGTGTGATCGCATATGCACGGTGGCCTTTTCAACTAGGTAACTCCAGGCAACCACTGCTCTAAACTGATTTGACACCGGCCACTCCTTCGCTCTTTTGAGCATTGCAACTAGTTTCGCAACTGATGTGTCTAATACTTGACAATGATATCCGTCGTCGATTCTCCGCTCACCGGTTGACTCGACACCCGAGGTGTTTCATGCCATGGCCGAAATTTTTGTGGTTGTGGTGAAGACGGCGGGGTGGGGCGGAAGAAATGCCAAGGCAAATCAAATCACGTGAATGGCGTGGGCGGTCCTCTGGTGCTCGGTGATCACCGACTCGGCCTTGCCCCAAACAATACATCATGAGCCGTTGTCGATAGATGTGCGGGTCGGTAACGACGTTGGAGTTCGGCTCAGACGAATTACTTGTCGAGATCAACACTATCATTATTGGCGATGAAGGAACATCAGCAGTGACGCTACCTCATGGACAATAAAACAATGCAAACTCCGAGCTACATCGCGTCCGTGCAAAAGGACAAAAAAGAACTGAAGAAAGTCGCAGTGGTTCCCTCTCATCATAAAATTCCAAAGCAAATGGGGGTCAAGAACAAGAGCTTGGTTGAGCAGTAACAAAGACCTCTTCGACATGCGAGCATACAGTGACTTGTAGGAGTAGCTCTCTATGAAGCTTCATTGATTGTTGGTCCTCAAGAAGTGGTTTATTTGCTCGCATGACTTCGATACTTAACGAAACAGATATGGCGATGGGCTTTAGAGGACGCTGCGAGCGCCATTCTGGCTACCTTCATTCTGCGTGTGTTGTCAGTAGCTCGGTCTATAAGGTGATTGGTCAATTGGGAAATGTGAATGGACAGGTCGGACCAGAGCCATCTCTTCGGCTTTGCAGCGCTGAGCGATCAGGTCGTGGCAAGTGCCACCATCCCAACGACAGTCTGATTAGGCTTGGCATATCAAGGTAAGGCTTGACTTGCTGCAAGACACCATTGCTATCCACGCCAGCATCCTTTGATGTTTACCATTCACACGGTATGCACCCACCCCGCAGGACTCTTAAGCTCCAGCCTCTCCGCAGTACCTTCCGTCTGTTTTGCTTTCACGTTGACAGCGTCCATTTCGAATCCCGCAATCTTCTTATATTGAGCACCAATTTCATCCAGCTCCTCTTTGAGTATCACGTCGTAAATGTTCTCAAATCCACCCGGTGCTCTTTCATGGGCCAGTTGAAGGACTTGATCAGGGCCATTTCCTCTGTTGGCCATGATAATCTTCGATGTCGGCGGCAGTCGCGCCTCCTGGTACTTCTCTAGAGCGCGCGGCACATCTTCTACGTCCTCTCTGAGACATTTTGCCAGCATTTCGGCGTCTAAGATCGCTTGAGACGCTCCATTCGATCCGATTGGATACATGGCATCTAGTATATGAGTTAGTAAGCTTGTAACTGCCGCCAGAATGGACCACACATTGGTGGTTGCACCGCAATGTGTATAGTGCATTTCAATGTCAATGCTTTCATTAACATTCGTGCTGGGCTGGCCGTATTGAGAGGGAAAGACTTACGAGCTGCATCCCCGAGCAACGTCATCCGCCCGAAACTCCAACGCTCGACAGGATCTCGGTCACACATTGGGTACTCGTACACGCGATCTGTATCGTCTATTAATTGCGCCATGCTCAGACCTCCACAGTGCCAACTCTTGAATGGCCCAGCGAATCGCTCCTTGGGCACACTTTTCGTCCAGTCCGGCTTGGGCGGAGTCCTATCCGTGTCGTTTTTATCGCGAACTCGCAATTCTGCGATCCAATTGATCAACGATTTGCCCTTTCGTGCAGAAGTGCCGGAGATGGGGTATGCGATGAATTTCTGGTCAGCGTGGCCGGCCCATACCATCGATGCACCGGTCAGGTAAGGCGCCTGTTCAATACATCCCCGCCACAACATTCGGCCTGAGAATTGTGGTGGTCCTTCGTCTGGGTATAGAAGGTTGCGTGCTGTGCTGTTGATTCCATCGGCTGCGATCAGGACGTCACCTGTCATGTGCGGGATCTCTGCGGGCGTCCCGCCATGACTCCGCTGAACGAAGTGTGCGGAAATGTTACTTGGTTTGCTAGTAGGCGTCGCGGGCGGCACCGTCCCATCCTGCTCCCAGCTCGCTAGTGCATGGTTCAGATGAACATGCTCATCTCCGATCCGTTCCCTCACTGTTGCCAACAGCAGCATTTGGAACTCACCCCGATGAATACTAAATTGGGGGACCTCGTAGCCCGCGTCTACACCTCGGGGCTCGCTCAAGATGCTGTGACCATGTGGATTGTAAAAATTAAGCTCCTTGGTCTTGATAGCGATGCTCTCGAGCGCGGGGAGCAGGCCGAGATTGCGCAAGATCAGCACCGCTGATGGCTGTACATTGATACCAACGCCTAGAGATGCCAGCTCGCTAGCTGCTTCGAAGACATGAATGTCGCGAAACCCCGCAGCGTGAAGTGAGAGAGCAGCACTGAGGCCTCCGATACCGGCGCCTGCGATGAGGATGCGCGGTTGGGCGCCGGTCAGGAAAGGCATTATTGAGTGACTAAGGGAGTTAACACGTGGATAAAACAGATACTAGGATGGTGAGCACCGCCAGAAAGGTCAATAACTTGCATGAGTATTGGTGAGGAGGGCAGAATATATTCTTCTCTTCCTCGAGCCATGGTCCATCTTTGGTGTGAACCTTAATTCGTGCAGCGATCTAGGCGCTTTACTAGCCATTCTACCGAGACCCATCATGTAGGAAAACGGCTCGGGAAGGGAACTCATTACCTACTGTTCTCCGACAGCACGAACCAACATGAGGAACATCAGAGAAAAGGATGGAGGTGAGAACAAAGATCAGAAACCGAATCAGACATCTCAATTGGTAGCACTCGGGCAGGGTGTTCGGGAATGGAGCCACCCGTCCACGCTTGGTAAACTCAGCCAATCGACCACGACCGCGGCAATAGCCCCAAATTCTTCCCACACCCCACGGGCTCATGGTGTTTAGACCTGACCTTGTCTACTAGTATTTTACGTTGCTGTCTCCAAGTACGGGACTGGTGTCTTGTATTTTTGACGACCACTGTAAGCACTGTTTTCCAGTACTCTGATCGCAGGTCTGGAAAGGAGCAATTTGCGAGTCAGGGACATTTGGTTCGAAACTCGTTCGCTAGCCCGAGTGTTCGGTAGCCAGATCACTTCCACGACACCCCAAGGATGATACAGCCGCCTTCGCAACATACGGGGAGAAGATGCGGCCCATTGTTCATCTCGCGCAGAGGTCCACGCCAGGTGCACTACACATAATGAACCCAGAACTGGCTCGGGAAGTGTGGCCGTTGAAGGCCAACGTGAGCTTCTTGTGCCAATTGGACCGGTTCAATGTCGTTGCTTAGCGGTCAAGGGTCACGCGAATTGAGTCGATCCAGACACTCTTCGTAAGAGTTCAGTCTGTGATACTGGCTTGCTACATCTACAGCCGAACACACATGAGAACTGACATTACTATCATGTCTTGTATGCGTTAAAGCAAGTTACTACATCCTGATTGATACGAGTCTAGAACGCCACGTATATGCACAAGCAACTGGCATTAAGCGGATGGTGCTCTAGCTCTGGAACGAAGAAAATGCATTCAATGCTTTTATTATTGCACGGTCACGACATATTGTGTTTCTGCTCGGTCCGACCTTGTCACTAATAGCACAGGGATGACGAGTGCCTTTCCGATAATAGACACCACCAGCGTCTATGGTGATCCGATGCTGGAACGCATAAATGCGCCTGCAAGACTACCAAGAGCCAGAGCAGCAAGGAACGATATACGCCTGTTCCTCGCACAACCTCTCATGACTCATAACTTTGGGTCGATCACGAGGATATCCATGTCGCTGTCGCCATTGCTGTCGAAATTTCAGTCATTTAGACGCAACGTTGGCAAAGTAGAAAAAATCACCTCGATAACCTGTCAAACCCACGGTCAACACGACTGTGTATTCAGTCTGATCGGTGGCAAAGCAAAGAAGATCCGGAAAGCTAATGGCGGCCTGAATGCCGGTGCTGAAAAGGAGGAGGAGAAGTTGCAACTCTGTCACAACGTTGGCTTTAAGGGACTGGAGTATATATCGGCTAATCCGACTATTATGGGGTTCTTTATGTCGGGACTGCGGCTGCGATGCCACTGTGCAGTCTTCAGTCTCGACAGGCATACTGACACTCGCAGCTTGGAAGGCTATGACAACGGTCCAGGTTCAAGTTGGGAACCTAATTCGCCGTACCGAATAAGGTCTGTGCGCTCTCAGCACACACATTGACTAGAGCAATCATGTGTCAGCGGCGTCTCTTCTTCTAACCGGGGACGGAAGAAAGTCATTGAACTTGCCGGTATCGCATTCAGTTAACCCGACCCTACTGTCCCCTGGACAGTCCAAGCCGCAAAGCATCAGCATGGCGTTTAGTGTGGTCCAGCGCTTGCTTCTGCCACAATCAAGCGCGAGATGGCACAACCGTCGAGCAGGCTAACGGGTACCTCAGCAGCAGACGAACAACGATCTGGAAAAAAGAGAACTGAGAGCACCTTGCGGTATCACCCCTACAGAATACGCCCCGGTCAGTAGTTGTATACAATTCTCTTAACATGAGCAACAGTGTTGGTATGCATCTGGGATAATGGCGAGCACGGACGCCGTTTTAGATCGCCGATTGGGTGTTCTGGTTGCATGAGAGGACCGTTCTGATCAGCCATATCTGCAATCGCATTCCTGCTACCAAGCCTGCAGCACTCTGCAGACACTCAACCATCTGCGCTGGGTGGGAAAGCACATCCGTGGGTGGGGATTTCCAAAGGTCTCCGAGCCAATCATATGACTTTGTTAGACCCCGACTTTGGTCGCCGTTCAATATCTCAATATGAGTCGTTTGGCCTCCCGCCCACTATAAAAAGTCACCGAAAGCTCAGCAAGTGGTCGAAGCCGTACTGCCGCTGCTTCAGTGTACTCAAAACCACGTCTCTCGATCTGTCACCCAAGCGAAATACATCAGTGATAGACACTAGATCAGCCCAAAATGTGCAAGAAAGCCACATGCAGTAGTTGCGGTACTATTCCATTTCCTTTCTCCCGCGTTAGCTACAGTTCTGACAATTTCTAGGGAAGCGCTCTTGGTGGGGGTGTGGGAACCATATCCCAACAGTCATGGATTCGGTGCCAGAAGCTGAACGATGTGTATGCGAGCCTAAGGTGGAAGTCCAAGGAAACAGCTATCCACCCAAAGCAGAAAAGGCAGATCCCTGATGTCCCCCAGAACAACTAGGATCAGGGGACTGACTGTTAGTCCGGTGGCAGACTATATTCGGGGCGTGGTTCAAGTGAAGGGCGTCGCGCCAGCAACTAGTAACAGACCTTCTAGCGAAAGACCGCCTCGTCCGTGCACTATCATTTATAGGCAACCTTTATATCTAATTATAAGTCCATACGCACGTGGCTTCTCTTCTAGTGGTTTGAGACTCTGGGTCACCCCATCACGTGAAGCATCACTCAGAACGTATTTGATCGCGGCATAGTACACTTATAGTCGTTAGCCGACTGGCATTTACACTTTGGAGGTTAATCGCGATATAGAAGTCGACCGCATCAAAGCTTCCTAGCGACAAACTAAAGGCTACTACAAGCGTGGGTCGAATGTTCCCCAGTAAGCATACAGTACGCTGCTAGCCCCGAGGGCCACAGGTAAAGTGGAACTCCTGTTTGCCGCTTTGCTATGGCTTATACCACTGGGACCCTCTGCTATACTCGCCTGTAGTGAACCATCGATATCTCAGCACCGGTTGTTGGTGCACTAATCCTTGATACACATCGTTTTGTAGGTCGCCTCATCGGAGTTGGGTACATGGTCCCCAAGCACGTCTATGAGACTCTGGAGCCTGAGGAACAGAAGCTGTGGCACAGCCATGAGTTCGAAGTGAGCAGCGGGATGCTGTGCGTGCCGAGGCCAAGCGGTGGGCCCGAGCCGGACGAGTGGGAGAACCCAATTACCGCTTGGCAGCCTGTGTTGATGCGGAGTGTGACTCATGACAGTCAAATCGACCTTGATGCGGCAGTGGCGCAACGGAACATGGACTATGGTGTTGATCATAAGAAGAAGGCAATGAAGAGGGCAAATGGTGGTGTGAAGGGGCCTGGCATTCGCGAGAATGCGGACTCGTGGTGGAAGGGGTCAGGAGTACAGGGAAACGACGGTGCGTAGATGTTGATGGGGTGATGGTGGCGAAGACTAACGGCGTTTGTTTTTGTGTTAGATAGGCTAGACAACACAAGGTTGCCGCAGTCATAGAATAACGTTCGCTCACAAGGCATTCCTCGTACCGGACTGTTATCATCGTGAATCATCTCATGGGAGCTTGTGTGCAGTTGAATCGGTGTTGTCTAAAACAATGCATGCCTGCTGCTCCAGTGAGTGTCCCTTTGTGCGGAGGGCAACATTTCGTGAGTAGGCGTCTACCTTAGTGACCGAAAAGTCCACATCGTTATTCACTAGGCCTTGCAACCATAAGCCATCCCAGATACTGGCATCAAGCTCAATCGGTAAGTGCTCCGCCACATCATTGATCTGTCCTTGCAATTGCGACTGGGTACCAATTACAGCAAGTGAGGACTGAGGGGAGTCAGAAAACTCCGTGAGGACTCTGCAGTTATTCTCTCGACAGCCTTGGCAATTGGTCATGTCTGATCCATGGTGTACTGACAAACCTTCGTAGTATCGAAGGTGAGCACGCAGGAAAAGCAAGGAGAGGCAACCTTCGTAGACTCCAATTGCCGATCTATCAAGACTTTTGACCGTATGTCTGTTGCGAATCGGCTGTCTGACGTCGCACCTAAAGCGATGCTTCTGCATACATTGAACTCGAGAGTAACCGGATCTTTAGCCACTCCCTTCAGCAAACGATCATGTGTAATTGTGCTGACTCAACCCAGCGACTTAGAAGGCTAAACCCTTTGCACATGCCATAGGTTTATTCGCTGTGCTTGGCATTTCGCCTACGCTATTCAGCAGTCAGTTCTCACGTGAGCGCACCTTGTTGGCTACTCGTAGCAGAGTTTTATAGATGAGAGCATGGTGGAAGACTACTCCGTGGTGCCTCCCACTATTAGAGATAAGGCCAACTTCGTGACTACCGTCCGCTGTGCCAGGGAATGTCTCGGTCAACGGAGGGCTCTCTCCTCTTCAGCTGCAAAGTGAGAGGATGACCCTCGGCCTCCATTCCAGCTACCAACTCCACGTCAACGAGATCTCCTGGCCGATCTCGAATTGGAGCGTGGTCTGTCAAGCAGGTAAGGTAACAGACAAGTAAGCCAATGACTGGCGGTTCCTTACACCATACACGGTAGGTTTTTACCTCGTTGCGACCCCGTTTCCCATTATTCTGATGCCATCAATTGCGAACCCTGAGCTGGCAATGCCACAACATTCGAAATCTAACAAGCACTGCAACACCAAGTTCTTGGTTCGGACTTGGGAGGGCTAGAAACTAGCGTACGCCGAGGGGCCCTTTGTGACTCTATATTCATTCGAGGCTTTGTTCGGCGTGCGTCCATTGTCTTGCCTACAACGCAAGACAACAAAGCATGCAATGCTGCTTTGTGTCATGAGATCCTGAGGGGAATGAAGCCGTATGCTTTAATATTGGCGGTGTACAGGCAGCTTCGGAGACCTCTCCCTCCATTCATAGACCGCACGAAGCACAACAGTCTGACCGCACACTACACCACAGATAACCATTAACTACAGAATGAGTGGCCCACCATCACCACGACCAGAGAACATTATGCCCACCGAAGGCTCCAGACCACCACTGCCCACTCCCATCGAACTCCCGCTACCGAGTGGCCCTCCTATGAGGCTCGCGGAACGAGAGTCAGCGACTCCAGAGATGATAGGTGTTAAGTCTCAAACAGGGCCAGCCCCAGACCGAGACGACAAATGCACCATCTGCCAGGAGCAAGTGCTCGTGAGCGATGAAGCACTGGTCCATGAAGGCCACTGCGGTGGCAGCTTTCACTCGCAATGCCTGAAGGACGCCCTGCAGCGAGACAGTAAGTGCCCCTTGTGCCGGGAGATGATCCAACCAGCACTCAGCCAGGAAGCTAAGATGGTGCAGTTCCGGCGATACTTTGAGCGACGTGAATTGATATAACGTCACATGCGAGATGATACTGCGTTCTTCGAGAAACCGGGCTACAAGGCCCAATACAGATTCTTGAATGCCTGCCGGAGGGCCATGGCTGACCGCATAGCAGGCAAGCGAAAGGCTAACGAGCACTTTCAACTCCGACAGACCGCTATTGCTGTCCACAAGCGAGTTGTAGTAAGCGCAAACGACCAGGAGATGTATGAAAAGTCACGAAAGCTGTCACTCGAGGGTTACCGACGGGTGATGCAGGGCGAGCATGAAGACGAGGTCAAGGCAGAAAATTCGAACGAGAGGAAGATCTTGAAGGACAAGTCCGACAAGGCTAAAGTGGTCGTGGACCAGCTGGCGGAGCAGGAAGAGAGTCGATGTTTGGACAACCTTCTCGAAACGACCAAGACCCTTAATGACATGTACGAAGACACAGTAGGGTATCACCAATGGGTGTTACGCAAAGCCCGAGAGGAGGACCCCCGGGCAGCGGAGTGGGAGGATGACCCCATCATCCCTGCTTGAGAAATGAGGATCGAATGATAGGTAAGTGCGTTGTTGAGGCGGGAAGCGAGGTAGGACCTCGCCAACCGCTTTGATCTGGCCCAAGAGTCAGCAGACACACAAAAAGATCAGACTAAACAATAACATCGTTCAACAAGCCGAGTCACTGAGACTGGTATTGTGGCTAGGCCATGGACCAACACCGAATAAGACGAATATAAGAAATGAGAGTGAGGTAAGCCCAAGACAATTTCCAGAAAGGCAAGTGCTTGTAGATGAAAGATGGTGTGGTAGCCGTAGCTTCCATTAACATTTCCCATCGTCCTCAATTGATCGCGTCGTGCACCGATACGGCTTTGTCTCAACATCTCATGAAGGAGAAGCAAAATGTGTGCTCTCCGATATCGTGCCGCATCATTTGTGCCTGCTACGTGGTACGCAACACTTGCAATTGAGACCAATAGCGGCTGATCGTGTAGTTGATGTCTCCTCGATCTCAATGGCGTATCAGCTATCCACTTGCTACCCAACGACGATCTTTGCTGATCCCGAATCTCCGGACGACGTCCTCGTATTCGTTCAGCGGAGCCCTGAGGTTCAGGTCCCACACTGGATAGCCACGGGTTTCGCGCGTGCAATTTGTTTACGGTGGAGCACGTGCAGATGTGGTGTTCTCATGCACGACTAAGCAATTGTCCACGTGCAGCACTATTAGTCATCGCTTGGTAGTAGGCTGGACCTCTGAAAACTGTGTCCAACAGCAATCATCGACAGGGTGTACTCGCCACGATGGCGTCTTGCAGCTGTGTATCTGAAACCTCGTTTGGTCACGTTGCACAAAGTTGCAAGCATTACTTTGATTCGGACACTTGTGGCACGGCCCTGGCATAGTTGATGGTTGCATTAGTCCTGCCGCTCACACGTGCCGCTGTCAGTCTAAGTGTTCAGACGCTGTTGGTCAGTTGAGTGACGAGCGCTGCGAGAGGCTTGCGAAGTTGATACATGTGGCAAACATTGTCCGGAGGCCCTTGTGCAAGAGGCTAGGGCTACTTATAGCCTGTCATTAATGCCATGTACGGCACCTTTGGTTATCTGGGTGAAGGACAGTTAGCATAGGCAGGGTTTCTACCAATCGTCAGTGCCAATGCAAGTTTGGAAAGCTAACAATTCAAGCACCAGGGGTTTGCCTGGATATCCTCGCATGTTAGCTTACTTGGCCGGACAGACTTGACAACATCGGACAATATTATCCATCTCGAGAATAGTGTAGGTTACATCGTAGCAGCACCAAAGGCAAAGTACTATGCTGTATCGGCCTTGTCCAGACAACGATCTACTGCCTTCATGTGGGCCAAACATGCATTCGATGTGAATGTCTGAGTCGCACTTGTCTGACAGGGCCAGTTGAGGGAGACTTTCAGCAGGTGAAGTGAAGGTTGTTGAACGCGACAAGATTCGAGTCAAAGAGCTTGCCAGTTCGCTTTCTCGACAAATTAGCAGCACGCACGTACAAGTACTCGGTCAGTCTACGATGAATGTTGCATCCCCACATTGGGCCACGGTGATATATCCGCATCTTCCAGACTGGCGTTGAAACGTGTCTATGCTGGACACAGTCAAGCTCTCAACATCTTTGTGTTCTCGATGATGCCCATTGCAACAGACATCGGATGTAGCACCTGCAACGGCTTCATGTCGCATTGCGACGAGCATTGGCGCCCAGGATCAGGGAGCATAGTTGTCCTTGTGCGGGTACAGCTTGCTTATCGAGGAAAGCGATGTGGACCACTGCCACGCGGGACGTGGAAACGACCGCACCCGCGTCACGCAAAGACGCCAATTTCGCACACCAAGCAGCAAAACCTGAAATCGTTTTATTGTGTACGATACAAGCAGCTGACAAACATTAAGCCGATTGTAGCGCGCTGAAGAACCGAGCTTCCGTTACGAAGATTTCCGAACGGGATAGATTCTGCCGTAGATGCTGGTGGAGGTTGCCGCTGCTGAAGCGTTGGCGATGATCGACCGACTGGATCGGGCAGTCTGGCAGGGGTGATCGAGGCTCCTAAAATTCTAGGTGCCACACGGAACACGTTTCAGAGCACAGAGTCATTTTCCGAGAGATGTCCGCCATTCTGTACAGTCCTTGGCGACGTTGTAGGCTTCGATAAAGTTTCTACCCGAGACCCTAACGCGGCAGACGCCCCTCTGGACACTTGGTCGGCTAGGCTGTTTGGGGACCTCTTTCAACCGTCGATCGCGGCAACCCCGCCCAGGAACCCTGATGAGGGCATGATCGTATGGTTCTGGGCCGCTCGGGCAGTTGTGGATACCTTTTGTAACAACGATCCATGATCGTTTCTGGCGGCCGTTGCCATCCCCAAGTACCTCTACTGTCGAATCTCTGTGCTGTAGTTCGTCGTCATACAGAGCTGCTTTGTTGATCTAGTCGCTCCAATCGCCCTACGTGCATCTGATCCTCTCATCCGCCGCATAAGGGGTGTGTATTTGTGGTGATGGCTTCGCTCGACACAAGAAGCAAAGCAGCTTGCGTGTCAAACTAGCTAGGAGAAGGTGAAAGGGAAATAGGTCAACACGAACGGAAACTATGGCTACAGAAAGCGCGACGGCTACTGTCTCGAGCAGCTCTGGCAGTGCTGGTGCCGTACCTGCCCGCATTTTGAAGAAACGAGAAACCGACCGAAGATGTCAGCGCATGATCAGAGAGCGCACCAAGGCCCACATCGCATACTTGGAGGGACTAGTCGACGATTTCCGATCACAAGATGCTAGTGGAAGAGTCGAAACACTGATGACACAATTGTCGGAGATGAAGGAAGAGCGTGACACGTTAGCAAAACAAGTGAAGAACATCAAGAGCATTGTCTCCGACAACAACCCGCTGAAAGAAGAGCTTGACACACAAGAACTGTCCTTGATCAGGTCGAGGTCGGAAGAGAGTGAGCAGCCGCCGTCTCTAGCTATCGACACACAGCAAGCTCACCACTATCATGCACCTTTGCTCGGCAATCAGCCAAGCTCCAGTCCCCTCGATACGCCCAGCTACGCAGTGCACAACAAAGAGTATCAAGCCTACATTGAGAGCTCCTCTCGATCTTCGTGGGCTGCATCGACCTCGCAGCCCGCACCGAGTGCGCCATGCGAATGCTCTGCCCACTACACCGCGCCCGACGGCACCAAGACACTCAATAAATGGCGGTATGCAAACGAAACGCTCACCGAATGGTTCAAGTGGGCTCCGTCTTCACTGAACGTGTCAAAGTTCGCTGCTTACAACGACGACATACCTGTGCGGGCCATCGTTGAAGGGTGGGATGCCGTCGAGAAGGATGGTCACATGCACCCTGCCTGGCAGCTACTTCGCGGTATCGATCAGATCATCTTTTCATCATGCGAGCCTAGAGAAAGGCTGGCCATCCTGACAGTGATGGGTTTGCTCCTACAAGCACACCTCAATCCGACTAGAGAACAACACAAGAAGCTCCCCTCGTTCTACGTCAAGCGCCCATCACAGGATTTGCTTCATTCCTACGCCACCGAGTATTTCGCTTGGCCGGGACTTCGAGAGCGGTTTGTCTTTTCTGAGCACCGCTACTGCTCGAACCTCTTCTGGACTCTCTTCTGCAGCAGTCTACGAGTCCAGTGGCCGTACGAATTCCGCGATTGCTACACTCGTAACGTAGAAACTGGATTATACAAGATCTCGCCAACGTTCCAAGAGCGGCTTAACGACATCCGGTATTGGAGTATGGGCAGGGACTTCCTTAAACAGTATCCAGAACTCTACAGCGATATTCCAACGTGGAATCATGTTCCAGTCTCTATCACACCAACCACGAATGCCCAATGGCGGGGCTGGCGCGCACTACCTTGGACTAGACCCGCCGAAGAGGCGAAAAGTACGAGCCGAAGCACCGACCACGACAACGGTCAACCTCGACCAGACGATCAATTGCCAAACGACCACCACGCTCATCAAATACAACTTACACAGTCGAGCTTCCCACATTATGCATCGCCTCCTACCAATACTTCCTTCAATTCTTCAACTTCTTCGGTCCCAACCTACGACTTCCCCGTGTCCATGGTTGCTAACCAAATGACCGACATGCATTGTATGCCCCCCGGGCATAGCTGGGGCTACAACGGCAGCCTTGACATGTATCCGCTCAATCCACCATGAGAGCATGCAATACGACGAGATTATCAATGCGCTCATAGTAGCTGTTAGCAAAGTAAGCAGCATCGAGGCTCGTGGAAATACAGCCGCTTACCGGACACAAAACTACCCAGGTATCCTCTAGGAGTATGCACGTCCCACAAGGCTGAGCCTCACCTAAAGCTATATGCTGACGGAAAGGTAAAGCTCTTCACCTTAGAAGGCCGAGCCGTGACTGCACGTGCTTACAGGTGAGAATGCCGAAGCGACTACAGGCATTAGACATTCACTATCAGTACATTACCATGTCCAAAGCACAGACACAATAACCAGGGAGTGTAACTCTCCGAGACAGGTATTTGTGCGCCACGGGGAAAGGACCGACCAGTGCTGTCAAGAAGTTCCCCACTCAGCAATCCCCTCATCGGAATGCCACAACGAAGAAGCTGGGTTGCGTGAAGCTGCAAACCAAAGAAAAGGCAGAGGCCGTTGAAGACGATGGCCCAGCGGTGTCGAGAGAGAGCGCCAGGGACGAAGACACTTGGCGGAAGAAGAATCAGTACTCTTTGCACAGGCACCGGGCACACGGCCCGGAATAGCGCAGATATGGACGGAGGATGAGGCAGAGCAATTTGGGGAGATAAGATAACAACATCCGAGGTAGGTAGATCAAAGATTCGATCGAGAGATACACAAACGCTTTGTCGTCTACCTTTGACCCCATTTGCTGTACAATTCTCATACTTGAAGGTCCCTTGAGGCACCTATTCTCGACAATAGTCAGCTACATCGCACCATATTATGTCGTGTCACGTCATATCCATATCTCCGTCCTGTGCGTTACCTAAGTTATTCACACCGCGACCAGCCTGATCACGGCTCAAATGCTGCCCATGCGAGTCGAAGCCTACCTCTTGCCCACCTCCCTGCTCCTGACTCAACATCTCCATAAACGCCTGGTCGTAGTCAGGATCATCGTCAAACCCATTGTCGCCGCCGTTGCCATCTATCACCGTGGGCGCCCCGGCCGTGAAATAAGCACTAACCAGCTCCTCTACCTCCCTCTCCTCGCTCACGGGACTCAGTTGGCCGCTCTCGTCCATATCAACCTCAACCTCAACCTCCTGCGGTATTTCCTCCTCGATCCCGCCCAACGCCCGCCGCGCATCCCGTTGCATCCTCTCCTCCCGCTGCTTGCGCTCGCGCCAGTACTCCGCTTTCTCGAACGACTCGATGTGGCGGTCGTCGCGGTCGTCGCGGCGGGTGGTGCGCAGGCGGTTGGCGAAGGCGGATTTGCGCTGTGAGCGGGCGGTGGTGGTGCGCGTGGAGAGGAGGGAGGAGACAGAGGAGTCACGGGCTTTTTGCTGGAATTGGAAGGGAGCGTGGGTCGAGGGTGTTGCAGCCGCTGTCGTGGGTGAGAACGAGAACGTGCTTGGGATGGAGATGTTGGGGTCCTGGTTGCTGGTTGTAGTCATGGTTTCGCTGTCTAGGAACGGCTGGTTGAGATGGGAGTATGCTGGTGGTGATGACTGCGCGTTGCTGTTGCTTTGCTGCATAGAGTTCTCGTCTGCGATTGTGAGTCCGCTGTGCTTTGTGGTCAGGTCTGTCATGAAGGGCTGCCGTCTCTGGGCGTTGGCATGGCTTGCTCGTAGAGGGCTGGGTGATTTAGGGTGGTAGGATGGCCAGGTGGCGAATGGAGTCGTGCGATGAGCTTGAGGGGTGAAGAAGGAGGATTGCTGCTGCTCTCTATAGGCTGCTGGTGGTGGACTGGAGTAGAAGAGGTAGGAGGACATGGTACGGCCGTGCTCTTGGATGCGCTCGAGACTGCTTTAAGAGTAAGAGGAAGTCTTTGTGGCAAAGACAGCTCTAACAATATATGCCGGTGGTTGCATTAAACAGGCGAGCGATGCTTTGGGTGTACGACTTGAATCTGATACTGACGGCGGCAGTTGGAGATGCCTACCTACCTAGGTACTGGCATAGCGATATCTGGAGGCACGGTAGCAATGACGCGCTTGCAAATAGTTCGTGCTATGTCGACACGTGTCGAGGCGTGACGTTTTCGCGTTCGAATACGTCGTGCCTTTTGAGCCAAGTCGGTAGTGACAAAAGGACCGATCCGTATCGTGGACCTCGACGCACAGTCGTCCTTTCAGCAGTATTTTGTATCCCGCATAATGCGGCATCGTATTCCCAGACTGGCATGTGCACGAAAGCTACGAGATATGAGCTGAACGCTCTCGGCAAAATCAGACCAGGAGAAATCTGAAACCAGACGACCAAGTCGAGACACTAGCGTGAGAGCTGAACGGTTGTCAAGCGATGCAATATTCAGGGGCCTGAACAGCAGATATGAGGCTTGATTAAGTACTCTGGAGGCCGACTTCCACCCAAGTATATGATTATGAAGTGTATATCATTAGTTGAAGCTATCTACACGATACGCAGCGAGACCCTGTAGAGTCATCTGTAAGGAATGAGGCGGCGATGTTCATAGTCGGCCGCTAGACGTTGCATTAAAAAGATGTAGGTTACTGGCTTAAATTGTTGCTGGAGACGAAACATGGTTGAAACGGCATATATTTGGCTAGCCTCGATTGACCCCATCCATGACTGATCCGATCCGATGTGGTCTGCTCCGGTATTGCATCGCTAATATGACTGAATGACAAGTGTATCATGTTTATCGTTACTGTAATGCTTGCATGCTCGAAAGACTTTTTGATAACCCCTCGCCCGATGAAATAACGCCCTAGAAATTGGATGCAGTGTTGACCGGGCCGGGATTGTGGTATTGGTTGAGTGTGCTTTGGAACGGTGTCTGGTTGTCGGTTGACGTGCTAAGCTTCTCCTGCTGTGCGTTCGGGTCATAGAGGTCATCATCGTGAAGGTTCTTCTTCTTGCCCCAGATCCTCCACGCGGTGTAGGCCAATGCACCGATCACCAGTGCACCACCGAGGCCACCGACCACTCCTCCAATGATGCTCTTAGATGAACTGCTCAGACCGGAATTATCGCCGCCGTCGCCCCCTGCTGAGAGTGCCGATGGAGTGGCCCTAGCACTCGTCGTCACTGCCACCAAAGTGCTGCTTGTGTGTACCCCTGTGACAGTGCTACCTTGTTCAACAGATGTGAATGTCTCAACAACTTGAGACGCAGAGCTGGTGACATATTGGGAATATGAATAGGTAACCTCAGACGTGGCCGTAGAAGCGACAGTCTCCTGCACCTGAGAGGTCTTGCCCTGTGCGTCGGTAGAGGTCCGTGTGACTGTGCTTGAAACGACGATCGTGGCTTGGGTCACGTCACTTGGGGTCACTACCGCCGTCACTGACTCTACGACAGTCGAGCCTTGCGATGTAAGTTCTATCGACTGAACAGTGGTTGTGACTGATGGGGCGTTGTCGGCGGATGACGATGGTGGTGGTGCTAGATCTGAGGAAGGTGAAGCAGCCTCGACGGAAGTGGTTGCAGCAGCCGCAGCTTCAGATGTCGACGATACGCCAGTAGACAGGCTGACTTGTCGCTTTTCTACTTTGGCTAGCGCTGCATCGAGTTGTCGGGCAGGCACGGCAGAAGCTGAGATAAGGGCTAAGAGGAGGAACCTTGGTAGCGACCACGGCTGCATATTGAAAATTGTATTCGAACGGACCGATCTTATGTGTATCTGAAAGGTGTTGCAAATACGAAAGGCAATCGACAAAATGCGTGTACGGTAGATCGATCGAAAGGCGGAACTGGTAGTGTCAACGAGAGTCGGTCAGACCAGTGCTGACAAACAAGGTGTACGAAGAAACTGGAAGGTAGATGAAAACAGCTGTGCGAAGAATGAAGAGCAGTAGTCGAAGGGAACAGAATTGGTTTCAAAACACATTGAGAAGATGGAAGATGAGGGTGTCGCTGTTTGTCACTAGCAACAGCCCTCACAACAGGCGCAGAAAACCAGGCTTATTCGGGCTATTCCGTCGACGTGAGAAACTTTCGCTGCAGTTTGGGCGCTCGGCCAGCTGGCCAACGTGCAGTGAACGAAGCCTATTTGATCGCGCCATGGAGACTCGCTGGAGTCACCCATACTGCATTTGGTAGGGGTAATCGATAAACCCCTGGTGTCCATCTTCTGACAGACACGAAACCCGGGGCCCTTCATGTTTGGACTTCGGAAATGCTGTCCATTGAATTGTCCAGCTGGCCCAGCAATCGTTCTCGACAATTTGCAGCCTGCATAAACCACGCAGTCTTGTGCATCTCAACACTTGCGTCGCTTAGCGCAACATCAAAGTATGATTCGTTCTGTGTTTTCGCATGACACGCTCCAATTGTCGGTCACCACTAGACGCCAGCCAATCATTGTCTGTCCCACTCCTCCTGTGCGCACAATCGAGGCTGTGCAGACGCTTGTGCCTTGCCTCAAGCAGTAACCGTCGCTTCTCTACCATGCTGCCGTAGCTTTTTCAGGTTTAGCTACTGAACTTCTTGGATCATACTACGTTGGCTTATGGCTATTTTGTCGCCATGACGAGAGGGTGTCTCATATCACGTCCTACATAGCTGGAAACTCCTATGTTGTGTCTTTTGTCGATCAGCGCACATATTTAACACCCTATGCCGAGCACAAGATCGAGCAAAGGATAGGCTTGCGCCTAAAGTGTAGGGAGTAAAAAGCAGCACTTCATGCTTCAATATTCGTAAGAACGGCACGTGTTTGATTACGCGGCGGTGGGCCTCGATCCTTCATCTCCACGGCGCTGCCTCATCCATCAACACTAGAACCATCATCGATGCCGGCTCTACGAGACCACGACCTTATCGCTGGATGACAACATTGTCGCCGTTCTCTTCGATCTCGACATCTCCTTCGCCCGATCTTCTCTTGATCGCAATACCACTAGGCGCTCCTTCCTTCGCACCTTTCTCTACCGTGATATCGTCAGCAGGAGGCACCTTAGCCTCCGTCTTCGTGGGGTCGATTCGAGGGAAAACGTTGGCAAGGTGACTCTCAATCTGGGCTGAACTAGCATCCAAGCTTTCAGGGACGTATTCTTTCCAGGACTGTACCTCATGCAACTTTTTGCCTTCGAGGTCGGCAAAGCCACTGTTTCTTGCCGAGGGTTCGTCTGTAGCCTGTATGACAGGACACTGAATGATACCATGTTTGACGTCGAATTGCAGCTTTACACTGCCGTCCTTATGTGTTGATGTATACTCGAAAGATGGAGTCTGGCAGAACCGCCACTCATCTGTCATCATCTCCTGCACATCGTCCTGTATCTCCCTGTTGATCTCGCGCTGACAATCCTTGTCCCCAACAACAACGTAGGGCGCGTTGTGGTCGTTGTAGAGCGTCCTGAATGTGGTTTTCAAAGAATGCTCCATGTCGGAAGCCAAATCCCAACGTTCGTTGGCACTCTCGACATGGAAGAGGTTGTGCACCGGACTTCGGACACTCGTAACGCCTTTGGCCTGAAGGAAGGGTCTCGCAGGGGATGAAAGCAATGTCGAGAATGTACTCGTGCCAGTTTGTCCTTCCTTCGTCTGGCCAATGTTTGGTGACGAGTGTAGTAGAGTGCCGTGATGCAGAGCACGGCCTCTTGTGAGCTTGAATGCGCTACCACTTGCTTTGTACTCTTGCGTGTCTTCCATGACCCCATCGGCTGGGTGTCGAGTCATCACGATGTCGTGCCGTTCGTTCACTCTGACCTTATCGAAGAGCACTTTTGCGCTTCCATGCTTCCCCTCATGCTGTTGTTGGTAGTCTCTTAGCACAGAAACCACGAGCCAAGCGTGCTTATTTCTCGTGAAGTCCTTGTCGTTTGGTACGATGAATGAGAAGTTAAGGTTGCCCACGTCGTGTATCACTGTCCCTCCACCACTTCGTCTGCGCACAAGGTCAAGCGGCAACAAGTCCTTCTCTTCAGAGGCATGATCGGTCTCCTTGACGGTCCTGTCGCCTGTCCAATCTGGTGTGCACCACGCTAATCCTTCCTGCACTTTCGCAATGTTGCATTCCAGCCAGGGGTTCTGGTTCCTCCCAAAGACCACACACGGTCTATTCGTATACGTGAACAAGATTCTCGAGTTCGGCTCGGAGTTTTTGAGCAAATAATTCTCGATTGCAAGGTTGTGGTAGGGATTATTCGACAGTGATCTGAAGATCGAAACAGGATGTTGACGCGTGAACTCTTTGATTCGCGGTAGAACGTCATTGGTGTCTGTCGTAGAGGACGTTGACAGCCGACGCGTCTGCTTCTTCCAGCGACTGTTGAATGAACCAGCGCACTGAATGAAGTGACCATACTCTAGACATGGCGGAGGATGACTGGCGCGTGCCAGTATGCGGTAAGGTTTTACATGACCGGAATGGTGCCTCGAAGCAAGCAGCAATGCCTCGACTTGCATTGAAGTTCAGAACAGTCGTGCTCTGTCATAAGGCCATCACGTCAGTTGTTTGTTCACAAGGCATGTCGATCGTTGAAGACCTGTACTGCCAAGGGATGCCCCAAGGGACGCGATGTGAGTCTCCACTGTATCTGCAACATCATAGGACCCTGTGGCAGCTAAGACCAAGTCAAACGAAAGCAGACGTGTTCTGCCTCACGTTAACCATCGCGTATGCGAGATCATCAAGCAACCTCTAAAAAAGGCAAGTGTACTATGGCTCATTCTACTGCCTGATACTCTGGAATGCTAGAGACGCTGTCGACTCCCAACTCAGTCCCTTCGGCAGTGTCACCCTTGACTTCCTGTTCTTCGCTTCATTCCTCCCTCATGGACGCCTCGAGAGGCTGTGTTCAGCTCATACCACAAGCTTCATATACTACCTTTTTGACTTGCTGACTTCTTGACTTCGTGGAGGGCGGATGACTCAGGTTTGTTCGAGGAGTGCCGCTAAGTACACAATTTACTTTGTCACATTCTCCCAATCCTCCTCGGTGGCCACCCCGACCCCCTCAGAACCTTGAAGGTATTCATGTTCGAACCGCACAAGCTGCTGTGATACCGGATCGGTCTTCTCGCCAAGGACACCGACATACAGAAGCTCCAAAACAACATTAGCCGGGTCCGACTGGTTCTTCATCCTTATCCCCTTCTCCACCCAGCTCGACTCTCGCGTCAACGATCTTGCTTGGAAGCTCGCCCAAGAGCTCCAAGCCTACTCTGACAGGCTCAAGACTGCCCAAGACTGTGTTGACCGTCAACGCGATGGCCGCACAGATAGCCAGTTGAAGCTCTGGTCTCAAATATAGGTGAAGCTAGGTTTTGACACTGAGCTGATCATCTGCTAGACCACTGATACAGTCGGGACCTGCGAAGCCGCCTCCATCTAAGGAGCTGGTCATTGCTTGGCACATCGTGAGATACGACGTGCCTCTCAACTGCGATGTGTTGGAACCAAGCCGTGGGCGACGGACCAGCACGACAAGACTGGCGCCGGGGATGACTGCATCTCGATCGCCTTAACCTTGGCTGATGCTTTGACTTACATGTCGAATGCGTGAAACCATCTAACGTGTCAAGAGTTTGCGCGGGCTGGCAAAGCTATACATGACGACGTTACTGCCAAGGAAGCAATTGCGATAGACGAAGATGTGTAAGACACTCCCATTATAGGGGAATTTTCGTGTCAGCATTTGTGAAAGCTAGATCCTTAATCCGGGGAAAATGAATATCCTGTTGCAAGTTGTGGTACTCCATAACCATTTATCGAGAAGAAGGGGTCATTCAAGGCTTAATGAGATACCCTCAGGAGAGATCTAAGGTTTTGGAGAGACTACTGTCGCCGACCTAACCTTGGCTTTGTGGTTTTGGGGTATCACTCAAGTATAAATGTACTCTCGAACCCGAGAATTGGATTTTTGGCAATACCCCATCCCCTTCTGCGCTGTTCATGGGTCCGGAATCGTCTTTCCGATATCAAGGCTAAGGTCTGGATCAAGTGATTCAATAGGTGGCAGTACAGCTATTCCTGGGGGCGTTTCCAAGGATGAACTTGAGGTCTTCGGGGTTGCCTACCTGTTTGAAAACGTCCTAGTGCAAGATGAGTGCTTAATCCAACTCGTGCTTCGACGGCGACTTGACTTCATACGAAGTGTTCTTTCATCATCGATATCAAGTTCCATGTGATCTGCCAAATTCGTCGACTCTTGAGCGAGCGTGCCGTGCTCTTCTGCAATTCGTATGTGGCCACTCGGATTAGTATGCCGCTCTCAGCTTACCCTCCGACACAAGTCTGAAAAGCTTCATTTCAAGGAAGGAAAGGATGAGCCACGAGAAGGACGTGTTGGCGGAGTAAGATATCCACTAGCTTGTAGTTGCCTTCAAGATCATGGCAACCAGGGACCGTAAGGCACAGAGGTTGCTCCGTAGGAAGAGATAATTGGTCGAGCCGTCGATCTCAAAATTGCGGAGGAATCACGGCCGGAACATAACATCCGTGGTGGCTCTTTGATCACATCTTTATCACCATCGAGTGCAGTCGCAGGTGACTGACTCAAACTTCTGCTCAGCGTCCATGGCTGGGATTACGGTATGGGCGGTTGGTCAACCGCAGTCACAGGCAACGGACTCAGCATGAACTTTGCGGATCTTGTTCTGCGCAGTTTGTATTGGCTGGGACCCTTGCGGAACGTCAAGGTGACCTATGACAACGCTGCACTGAGTCTGCAAGGAACTCAGGGGTGCACACACGCGATAGGCAGCCAGAAGGGTGTGCCTGACCAAATTATTGTACTGTGCTCTAGTGTTTGACGCGATCTGGACGATCCTTGCTCTGTGACAGGTCATTTTCTACTTGCTTCCCAGTGTGCGGGGGGGGTCATGCCGTGCAACAAAGACAGTATGTCGGCATGATTAGATTCGTATCACATTGATGTCGAGTTCCCATTCTGCGTTGACAGCTGAACACGACAACGTCGCTCATGTCTTATGATGCAAGCCAGCTGAGATTGGCCGGCAGGCTATACTCCGGTTGCTCTGCATGATGATGTTGATGATTCTGGTTGTTGATGTAGGCAGGCCGTTCTGGTACAAGTAGCCCAGACCGCGGGACATGTGCGTAAGCTCAAGTAGCAGGTAGTGAAGCATGTTTAGGGCATTTTCCTTCCGGCTAGCGAAAGGGTGTTTGCATGGCTAGGGCCTGCATGGGGTGTTAGTGCCGGAGCGAAGTGGGCGTAACGGGGGCACCTGCCACTAAGTTATACTTTTGCTGGGAATACACCAGAGGCTTTCTGCGAGTGATGAACATCCAAGATTCAGATCGGCGTGCTGATCTTGCACTTTTGAAATTGTTGCATGTGAAACTTTGAGCACCTCATACACCTTGAGCTCAACAATGTCGGGAAATGTTCACTCAATGCGATGTGAAAACGCGAGCATACAGAATCACTGTCTACAAGAGTGCGTCGTGATAGTACTTGTAAGAGCAAGACCACGACGATGATGCGTAGGTGAGGACGGGGTTAATAGCCGCATCAATGACCGACAAGAATGTTCTAGTTTGACTCAACAGCACTTGTGCAGCGTATTGCAGGTGGTCGAGTGCAGCGATAGAGCCTTTCCTCACCCCATCTTTTCGTGGTGCATTCTTGGTGTATGTCCACAGAAATGATGGCAGGCATGGGTGCAAGTATGTACACCCAGATGCCTCGTGCATCACTACCTATTGGTAAGCTTGCCAGCATCGGCTGCACCTGGTGATCGGTGTCTGCACATGCACGACAAGACATTCAGTAGCTCAGTTGCAACAGCGGAATCCTGTTACTTCGACCTTGAAACTGCTTTCGAACGGCTTTGCAGCTCTGAGGTTGTGTCACACTCAGCACAATTGCCAATCGGCACGCAGAGAAGAATTGTTTCACACTCCCCTCGATGCACGCGGTCAAAATACATTTGTCTGACGTCTAGGCTGTAAAAAATCGTCGTAGAATAACAGAGGGCCCCTCGAGCCCGTCTTCTGGTCCTCGTAGCAATATTGTCACCACAAAGGGTACTCACGAAAGTTCATACAATAGTCGGTAGGGGCATAGGTTGAACGGCAAGTAGTGACGCAGATGTGCACCAGATGAGTGAGAAGGGAGCTAGGAAATGGTGGCTGCACCGTCTGGCGTAGCGTGCGATCGTGCATGCAATCGTCAGGATGGGACTACTAAACCATTGGCTGGCACACCTGTGACTGGTTGACGTGGGAGAGTGGGACGCATGTGGCCTCAACCGCTGTTCGCTGTTGGGCTGGCGCAGGCCACCGAAGGCTTGTGGTGAACTGCGCATGCCACTTTGCGAGAGCACACCAAGCCATGAGGGCCGTCTACTGCGCTGCACTACGCTCTCATGCACTGCAGTTCAGGCATCTCACCCGCTTTCTCTTCCGCTTGACGACAGAATCTCTGATCAGCGTAATCGTGGCCATACCAACACCACAATCTGGTTTCCTCTTTCCTCTCACTTGGTTGGCTGTTTGTGCACCTGTTCTCAATCGCTCGCTGCAGACAAATCTGTTGCGACATTCGAACGACGTCCATGCCAAACGCTTCATCTCACCACTGACATCAGCCTTTACCAAGCGAAGACGACTACCAGCTCCTGTGACAAAGCTCTGCAGATATTCGATACAGCCGTGGTGGTCGAAAGCGTTGAGGAGATTTTGGGCTATCTTCGACGGGTCTGGCTGTGGCGGACCTCGACAACTAGTCTGGAAGTCTGGCAGCGCCTCTGTTGGATGCGGCGACCTGGGAGTGCTACACTGTATGCGCTGAAGAAGTTGCACTGGGAAGAAACAACTTATGAACAATCCTCAAAGCCTGCTAGGCGAGCGCTCTCTTGCTGGTCCCCCACCGGGGCAGAAGTCTGGTGCTTGTAGAGGGCGAACACAGCATCATGAATGGCCATGCTCCAACCCGCGAACATGATGCTACCGAGTCGAACCGCGGCGGAGGACTGCCGGGTGCTGATGCTGTCATGCCTCTGGCCAGTGAGCAAGGCACACTGTTCAGAGGCCAATCCAACGAGTCCATCGTCGATAGTACACCGCTCCGCTCGCATTTCGCTTCTTACACATTAGACACACCACATTCGGCATCGGCAACACTGGGCAAGTCTCTCAGCGCGGTGACACCGCCTGTTGCTGCATCGCCGACTACCCATGTCTCGCCTGAGCATGCCCAACAGGGTTACTTCGCACGTCCCTCGCGCCCACAATCTTCCCGCATGACTATAAGAATGCCCAACCAATCGGCACCCTCACCTCATGGTTCTTTGCACACACTCACCGAACAGGAGGGCCAGGAGGAAGATGGCGATACAGGCACTTCTCTGCGGCGCACGGCGTCCAACAAAGTCAACGGCTCTCCTCTTACACATCGACGCCACTCCAAATCAGCGTCAATGTCACAATCTATTGCCACTCTTAGCGCTAGAAAGCCCGCAAATGGCACTGGCGAGCACCCTGGCTTCCCAGATCAATCTTTCGCTGCGCTTTCGCTAGGTCCTCCGCACCCTCGTCGACCGTCCCCAGCGTTGCGCTCCAAGTCCTCGTACCCCTCCCACGTGCTGCCCTCTGGGGACTTGTCAGCAGCCAGTAAGTCGGCCAAGTCTGGCTCTGCACGCACAGCCGACAATACGCCAATGGTCAGCCCGGGCCTGTTCTCGCCCACTGCGATCTACCAACGCAATCCTCTCGAGAGTGAGCCCCAAAGGCCAGCTAGTCCTCAGCTCCATCACTTACAGATACCCAAGGAGACCCATACTGCCGAAGTGGACCATGATATGATGACTGGCAACAAGATTGTCAACACATATGAGATCATACAAGAGCTGGGCCGAGGCGAGCATGGTAAAGTCAAGCTCGGTCGTGATATCGAGAACAATCTGCTCGTCGCCATCAAGATTGTGCCCAGATACTCTAAACAACGTCGACTCGGCCGCCTGGGTGCACCCCAAGATCAGACCAAGCGAGAGGTCGCCATCCTCAAGAAAGCACGGCATCCTAACGTTGTTAGTCTCCTTGAGGTTATCGATGATCCTAACAAAAACAAGGTCTATCTCGTGCTCGAGTATGTGGAGCATGGCGAGATCAAATGGCGCAAACCTGCTCCGCCCATAATCTTGAAGATTCACAACGCTAGGTTCGAGTCAGAGCGCAAGAACGTCAGCCTTACGCTCGAGCCTTCAGAGCAAGACAAGTGGCACGTGAAAATGGCTGCTATCAGACACGAAGGACTCGAGAACAATCGCAACAACAACCAGCCTTACGATTCGAGCGTCTCTCACTATCAGTATGAGGACGACATCGACGAAGAAGACGACGACTTGCATCGTTCAGTCTCGCAAGCACGTTCAGTTGCGCAATCAGCTTCACAGTCGGAATGGATGGCTGCTAGCCGTACTCACTCTCAGGACGACTGCTCACCTCACGCTTCTCATTCTCTTGCTGGAAGCATGTATGGGCCATACGTCGATGACTCGTCATACAAATTCGAACGGAAGCCCAGCGTTGCCACGGCAATGTCGCACATGTCCTCTGAAGTTGAATTCGAACTCGATGACGAAGAAACTTCGTATGTTCCTGCCTTGACGCAGGAGGAAGCTAGAACGGCGTTTCGGGACACTCTACTCGGCTTGGAATTCCTTCACGCTATAGGCATCATCCACCGCGACATCAAACCTGCTAATCTGCTGGTGGGTAGTGACAAGAATGTAAAAATCTCCGATTTTGGTGTCTCCTATTTTGGCCAGCCAGTCACTGAGGAAGAAGCAGAATCGGCAGACAAGATTCAGGAGAAGGACGCCAGGCCTTTGGACGACGAAAGAGAACTTGCGCGCTCCGTTGGGACACCAGGCTTCTGGGCGCCTGAGCTGTGCTATGAGGATTTGTCTCCGTTCGGCGGCAAAGTCCCAAAGATCACAGGTGCGATTGACCTATGGGCGCTCGGCATTACACTTTATGCCATGACATATGCGCGTCTACCTTTCTGGCCTTCTGAGAGTATGGGACTGCACGAAGCTGTTTGCACTACTGACCCGGTCCTGCCAAAAACACGTTTCGTTCCAGTGGACACGACGAGCTCTTCACTCGTAGTTCGCCCCAATTATTCTATCAACAGTAACAAGCGCTTTGATTATGAGCTCAAATTCGAAAGTATTCCTGAAAGCTTGAGAGACCTGATCGGCAAGCTATTGGTGAAGGATCCCGCCAAGCGCATTACCATAGCCGAGGCCAAGCAACATCCATGGGTTTTGGAGAATCTTACGGATCAAGACCGATTTCTGAAGTCACCCGAAGTGCTCGAGACGGGTAACAAGAAGATCACCGAACCGAATGAGAAGGAAATCTCAGCTGCCGTTGTGAAACGGAGTGTTTTGACGGAAATGGCTCGAGCTACCGTACGCGGCGTGGTCAGCTTCACTAAATCTATCACTGGTGGTAGAAAGCGAGGCCAAAGCACAAGCGTAAGTACAACAGCGAGTACGTCGAGTGACTCTGTCAATTCCCCCACAGGTTCGACCACAAGCACAGTGGGCAAAGCCGAGAGAGGTAGAGACACACGTCGAATTAGCCAGCAACCTGATGACGAGGTAATCACTGCTTTGCACCGCTCAAGGGAACACTCTGGTCACCCTCTTGCGCAGAGCCAGACAGCTAGTCCTGAAGACCAAGAGCTGGCATCATATTTCGCCAGTGATACCCCCAGACCTCAATACACACCACTTGCCTCACCGCAGGTCAGGCCCGTAACTGAGCAGAGGCCCAAGCTTCCGGAGCGCGCAGTGTCTGCTTTATCTACGGCTAATTCTGAGGCCACCATCAAAGCATACCCCATCAAACCACAAACGCCCTCTAGCGTTCCGCGAGAGTCCGAAATATCTCACAGCTACGACTCAATGCGCAAAGCAAGGGTAGGAGGGTTATGGGAAGGCACAACCAGGATACTGACAAGGCTTGCAAGTCGTGATCGGCGCAGCCCTTGTGGTTCTCGCTCACCCTCGGTCAGTCGTCTTTCTTCGGACAACGAGCAACGGGCTGCGCCTACATTAGAGACGTCTAATATTCAAGCCGCTGGCACTATCGAGGCTCCAGAAGCTCTTCATGCCAAGAACCAACGACCTGAGCCAACTCCTCCTTCCACAATAGCGTCCCCCCCTTCCACAGCAGCATCTTCTTCGACCATAGCTCCGCCTGACCAATATCGCCAGGCTCCAACGTCATCTACCACGGCGTTTGCAGAGGCTCAGGCGATCAATGATCGTCGACACATCAAGGAAGCGCAGCAACAAGCTGATAAGGCTGCAATGAGCGAGAGGGTCAAGGAAGCATCCAACGTGTCTGCGTGTCCTCCTTCTCCAGATGACTTGATTTTCAAAGAACAAGGCGGAACGTCTCTGCCGCAAGAGGCGGTTCAATTACCCCTTGACCTAGACGCACCAAACGGTAGACCCATGATAAGCACAAATCCGTCCTCCGTGGAGGACTTCACTACCAGTAGTGTGACACAGAGCGTATCGAACCCAAGCTTCGTGGCGACATCGGGAGCTTCTTCGCCTCCAGAAGAGAGCTTTCTGTCGGCAGAGTACAAGGAGCACTATATCAAAGACCCCTATGTCGCCGACAGCGAACCCGAGTTCATGCGAACAGCCGACACTATTACCGAACACGGCAGGCCGAAGGCTCCAATAGCAACAGGCAAGCCGCTCGAAGAACAGATCGACTACTACGGCGACGACGACGGAGACGATGAAGGATCGTCTGATGAAGATGATGTGGTGATGATGGGAGGATCGAGGAAAACTAAAACCTGAACGAACATGACATTGGTCATACCGGTCGTGCTGGTCACGACATGCTGCAGGGAGAATGCGAAGAGAAGCTTTCGACCGTGCGGCTACATTCGCTTCAAGCAGTGATACCCGGATTTTATAGAACATTCAAGGCGCACACAGGGCATGTGGTCAGGTTTTGAATGTATAACGAGGCGCATAGATGGGGCCAGGAGGACTTGCGACATGGAGCGGATGTTGTTCAATATTTATGGGGGGGAAACAATTGACGATAATCTTACAACGTGCATACGCGGAAGGAGAAAGGTTGTTAGGCGAGCTCTTTACACTTGCTCGTCGTTGCATAGCAACAGGGACAATAAGAAGGATGACCCTTTGCTCTACAGGAGAACCCAGTGTTGGTGGGCTTTGCTATTGGCGCACTTTGTGAGCTGTGTCATTGCACGATTCTCGACTCAAAAGCGCCTCTACTTTCGCAAAAGCCAGGGATCGAAACTCCAGCAGGCTCGATTGAGGACGATGGGCTCATGAACGCTCCTTGGTCCTGGAACCTTCAAAGCTTGAATGAAAATCTTTGGCTGTAATAGATTCCGTGCCTCTACCTTCTTTGTAGTTCTGTCCTCGTTGGCCCAGGTCTACCTACTTTCGAATTGGATTCTTGGCATCAGGACCTGCCGTGGTTTACTCATTATACAAGCATGCCGCCTCCAGTACGTGTCCTTTGCATAAGTTTGAAGACTACGAACGACAGGAGGCATTGACAGTCGATTCTCGAATGGCACGTAATTGTGTATGAGTCCAGTTGTGACTTCTTTGCTGACTTCCCCAATCGGGGCTGAACCCTCCCGCACAATGCCCACCTTCCGTTGCTAAACATTCCGCTGTCCCAGGTTCATTGTTTGCGAGCAGCAGCTCGTTGCCCATCGACGGCGCGAACCTCGTGCGCCTTCAGCTCTCATTAGAACAGCATGGACGGCCTGAAATTGACATTCATTCGCGGTACCCGACGTCTCACTCGTACCGTCATCTGGTATCGCTACGCACTTCTACTAATCGCTGGCTCGTATGCTCTGGTTTCGTTGCTGCTCTATGCGATCTTTCGTCTAGCCATCATCCTGCACCGACCGAAGCCGGAGAAAAGGACCAGCCAAGATGGGAGCAAACACAAGAGGAGGAAAGGGCACCTGCTCGTTGTGCTGGGGTCGGGTGGGCATACATCTGAGATGTTCTCGATCCTCGAGAACTTAGGACCTGAGTACTTGGACAGCCGGTTCGACAAGCGGACGTGGGTGGTTAGCAGTGGGGATGCGTTCAGTGCGGAGCGGGCGAAGAAGTTTGAGGACTGGATGGGACAGCGCTCGTCGTCGCGGTCGCGCTGGGATATCGCCACTGTTCACAGAGCAAGGGAGATACATCAGCCGCTGTACACTGCGCCAATTAGCTGTCTGAAGTGCCTCTGGGACTGCATACAGGCGCTACGGGGCACACACCGTGACCAGAAGAGCACGTCCAACGGCGCCCAAAGCAAAACAGGCGGTGGTGGCGCTGCCACGACACCCTACCCTGACCTCATTCTCACGAACGGCCCCGCCACAGCTGTGATCCTCATTCTTGCCTCCATGGTACTCATGTTCTTCGGTCTCGCCCCCATCAACCCAGGCACGGAAGCAGGCGGGGCAATGAGGAGCATCTACATCGAATCTTGGGCACGCGTCAAAACACTCAGCCTCAGTGGGAAGATACTACGGTACTTTGCCGGACGGTTCCTGGTGCAGTGGAGAGGAGGGCTGGAAGATGTGGACTTGACCAGGGTGACTCGGAACTCTTCAGACGGGCAGGATCTCGCAGTCGTGAAGGCCAAGGCGTGGAGCAAGCAGATAGAGTATGTTGGTCCTGTCGTGACCTAGACGAATGAATGAATGAATGAATCAACTAATCAATCAGACACTATTTCCTATCATGTGGGGGAAGACCATCACCTTTACCCGAGCATACAGTACTGCAGCTCTACACAGCTAGCTAGATACGTATAAGAGCAGAAGATACAAATTAGCGCCAGCGCCCAAGCGAACTTGAGAACAGGTGCGACCTCTGCGTCGTGGCGGGGCCAAGGAAAAAGAACAACCAACCAAATAGCCAGCAGTGTCACGCAGGAGCGAAAAGGCTCCCACCGTAAAGTGGCCAGGGAAGATACGGTCGGGGAGGTGCGAGCGGTCGAGTCATGCTGAAGAGAGAAAGGAAAAAAACGGAATGACACACTGGCACTGGCAGTCCAGGCGGGGTCAAGCAGGCACGATCTCGTCATGGACGATAAGCGGAAGCCGCGACCGACGAGCAATATAATGGCGGGAGTGGGAGTGCTTTGGGGGGGGGATGATAGTCTGCCTCAGGGTGGAAGGTGAGAAGGGTGCGGTGTGGCGATGTGATAAGTGGTACAGGGTGTGTCGGTTCTGGCTGACTAGCTAGCTAGGTAGCTATTATATATACGAAACATGTGCTGTACAGTACAGGCGAGGTCGTGAGGATGTGAGGCTCTCTCGGTACTGGGGCGTAGCGAGCAAACGACAAGGCATACACCGGCAGAATCCAAGTAGTGTACAGTTATTTTTTTGTCGTGCGGCCTCAGGCTCAGATGGCCATCCGCTGCATCATTTCCTGCCTCTCCAACCTCTCTCTCTCCATGTGCTCTAACCTCTTTCTGAACTTGGAGTCTGGCTTTTTGTACATCGACCTCAGACTCGCTGCTTGCATGCTCTTGACCAGATCGATGGTCTCTGCTGGCAAGCTCGTGGGTTGTAAGGTGACCTGTGCCGCCATACTAGGCGCCGGCATACCTGTCGTCTTGCTGATCTGCTCTTCCCTCAGCCGCTTCTTTTCCTGCAAAGCCCTCTCCGCCGCCTCGGCCGCTGGGCTCATGATCTTCCTGTCACGCCACCAAATAGCTCTCGCGTCCTCGAGCATCTTTCTCTTGACCCATTCGTTGTCGTCGTGGAAAGCTGTCGCCGTCTTCGTCTTGGACCTTAGCTCATCTAGGATGCCTCGGGCAATTCTTGTCCGCCTTTCATCAAGCTTAGCCTGAGAGATGAAGCCGTGCAGGCCAGCTCTCTGTACGCCATCCGCCTCTTGCCCGTTGGGCAAGCCCAAGGCGTAGGGCGCTGACACGTCGCGCGCTTTCTTCGCATTGTCCATGACATCGAACTGATATCCCAAGGGCTCATTTCGCATACCTGGGGCCCAAGTAGGATCTTGCACGTCTCTTCGAACGGTGTCACCTTCGTAGTGCTTGAAGATTTCCTCGGGGTGGTCTGTAGGCCAGGGGATGGGGATATCCTTTCCATCTGGCTGGTCTTTGCCACTGCCAGTGACATATCTCGTGTGGGCGGGAATGTTGGAGCCGAGGGATCGCTGGCCGTAGGGAGCTCCAGCGTGGATATGGCGGACGATGACATCTGCAACGGTGCCATCGTCCTTAGTCATCTTGGCAACCAGGCGGACGTGAGTCATAGGTATGGGCATCTCCATACTGTTATAGAGGGCAGGCTCGGGGTTTGCTTTGGTAGCGGGTGGTTGAGGAGCAGTGGGAGGGATTCTGATGTCGGCCTATGCCAGCTGCGTCAGTATTGAACAGGATTCAATGCGAACGGCGAGTACTTACCACATTGACATTGTCTATTCTCAGCTCTTCCCTCTCGTAGTCCACACTCAAGACATTGCCAATCGTGCCCCTGATCCTCTCAGAGCCGTGTACAACCACGACGCGATCACCAGCGACCACGTTTCCAACAATGGTATCGCCGGTGAAAGCCCATTTCTTGTCGAGTCCTTCATAATCAGCGGCATCGTAGCCGACTATTTTCGGCCGGGCCCTTACTGACCGGGGGACGGCCGATGTCTGGATCAGCTCGGGTTCGACGGTGCCAAAAGTACCTTTGTTGACGCCAACATTTCGATTGGGCGCCAGAGGCCCCAGAATCCAGTCCTCACGACGGTTGGCTCGTTCTTCTTTGACATACTGCCGGGCTTTGCGCTCGGTGACCTGTTTCTGCAGGTGATATTGACTCCATTCCAGTTTGGTCTTTGCGAGTTTTTCCTTCTGCGCTTGCTTGAGCAGGTTCTTGCGAGCTTGGAGATTGATGCGCACGGTCTTCTGCATGGTGGAGGATCAAGGAGGGAGGATGTTCAGGCAGGCGATGGTCGGTGGATGTAGCTGTGTTCGCCAAGGTCGAGCTGCGAGAGATCTATGGGCAGCCGCTGTACATCATCGTCTCGTATTTGGTCAGTGTCTAGAAAGGGTTTGTAGCAGCTTCTCCCTCGCCTACTGCGCTGAATGGAATGATTACTTTTCGATGGAATTGCATTTCGTTGCGCTCCTCTCGACAAGCCTGCGGTGGAGCACATGGGCCCCGACCGCACTTACGAGCCCGACCGTAGAATCACTGTTATACCCAGCAGTCGAGGAAGACGTGCAGCACAATGCAATCCAACAATCAAATTCGGTGATGAAAACCAGTATTAAACGACTCGAAAGCGATTGATAGGACAACAAACATGCTAGACTTCTGTGCTTCTTTCCTGGCGCTGAATATCTACCATGGCCAGCACCTGCAAGTGCTGTGCTTGCTTGCAGCCTTAATTCCTGGGGTGTCACGACTCTCCAGTTTGCCCAAATTTGTAGCCTCGCTACCGTACGTACAAAGTGCACGGCATTTATATTGTGCGGACAGTCTCACCGGTCGCACTTGCCGTGACAAAAGATGTGAACTCATGTTTTAGCTTCTGCTCAACACAGGCACCAAAGGAATGCGCTGTCGGGTGTAAGCGAGCTCGATGATTGATTGTTCCCATTTCCGCACTGTCGCAGACGAGCCTGTGACTTATGCATGGCTACTCACCCCCTGCACCCGGCACTCATCATCGATGCAGGCCAGCTTGACTGCGCCGAAGAGCCATACGAGAGTCCGAGCTTGACCGTGTGTGGCATGGGTGTTGACTTGGCTTGATCTGAGGCGTGTGTTGCAGTCCAGGACAACTTCCACGAACTTCCAGTATCGATCTTGCCATCCAGCCCTGAGATGTGGGGGAGAAAGGGTCCCGAGTCTATAGCCTATCCTGCAGCAAAGGTCGGAGTCAATCGCAGACCAACAAATCCTAGCCGACGTGAAATATCGACTGAATGGACAAGGCAAGTTTTGGTGTTGCTAACGGCGATCAGCATCAATGCCATACGCCGGGTCAGCGTTTGTCGTTAGAGATCCTCTATGCACCAGCGTGTGCTGCACAGAACACTTCGAGACGTCTTTCGCAAAGGGGATCTACCATCGCCACTGAGGGATGAGATGTGGTCGACGATAGGGAGTAGCGCGCACCCGACTCAAGGAGATCTCCCCTTGTCCTCCTATCTCCTCACAAAGAAGCCGCTCATGCTACTTCAAGGTTGACCAGCGCTAGTACCCATGGTACTGTTGCTTGTTTTCTCCACATAGCGGTGAGGACAGCGCCTACCCGCATGCTTCACAGCTACACACGTCGTGTCTTACGTATGCTTTATACCAGCCTAAATAAACGAGGTGCCGATTTAGGCAAGAGCTACACAAACACAGGTGGCAGCCATCGCTATCGACGTGGATCCGAAGAGCTTGACCATGACATGGGTCTTGTACCGGACGTACACGGCCCCATACTCCCCAGCCTTTTGATCCACTCCCCACGAAACCCCATGGGCAATTCTTGCGGACCTTGCGAAGCTGAGCGAAACCGAAAGTCTATATAATATGACTTGATGTCGCGAGAAGGTAAGTCTGTGCTCGCCTCTTCGAATTCACTGAGTCGAAGAGCAAGCTTGAATTCTGGGAATTCATCACCCAAGAATACACTGGTGTTGAGGGGAAATTACAATGGCCTGGAAGATTGCAGCCTCGTTGTTCGCACCACTCGTGCTGGGGACTTTCACAATCACAGATCCTAGCGATATCATCAACCCTGCAGATTGGGAAGCAGATAATGCAATTCTTGCTTATGACAACATAACGCCAACCCTCTACCAGACAGGTCCAATTATCGGCAAATCAAGCTACAGCGGAAAGTCTCTGAATATCTCCCACCCAGATGTTGTTGGTGAATGCAAATGATACAAGTGTTCTGGTCATAGCAAATTAATCAGAAGTCGAGCTTGATTCTACTACGGTGGTCAAGCATGGGTACAGCTCCAACCTTTTCCAAGCAAGCTTTTACGGTGAGTGCCTCGCCTCTGCAAGCCATTGACGAACAACTGACTCTCCTTTGAAGGCCTGAATGCTGCTGTAAACATAGCCAATGCTTCAACTGTTTCAATCTCCAATGTCAACGTTACAACTCACAATGGAGCGGCCAACATCTACGCTTTCGGCAGTGACACAGTTGTTAACGTCGAGAACACTTGGCTATATAGCTCTGGCCCAACGTCCCATGGATTGTACGCATCTGGTAACGCGACTATCTACGCCAACAACATCCGTCACTACTCAGGCGGTAACCACTGTTCATCTTTCAGTGGTGACAGTCCTGCCGGATATGTTCATGTCAACAATGCAATCGCGCACACCGATGGCATCGGCTCAGCTCTATGCTACGCTCTCGGTCTGTGCAACATGACGAATATTGTTGGCCATGCTTCACACTCACCCGTAACGTTCTCTGATGGTCCACAAACCTCAATTTGGAAGAACTCGGATGTAACCGCGGGCCTTCTGGCAGGGACCGTCATCTTCTCCTCAATGGTACGTCAAGCTGGAGCCAGTGTCACTTTTGACAACTCCAAGCTCACAGTGCTCGGAGAGATCATGTCCGCGTTATGGTTCGGCAATATCATCGCTACTGCATCTATCATCTCTTCTCAAATTAACAACACCGCCTCAAATATTCTTGCTGTCGCCAACTACTCTCAAGTCACCCAAGACTTTAACTATTTTGCAGGATACCCTGAAAACAGCATGTTGTCGCCTGCGGAGGCAACGATAGGCGTGGAAGGCTCAGATGTGTCTGGCTCGCTCATGGCGTACAATGGCTCATCTCTCAGTCTGGCCTTGTCGCAATATTCCACATGGACTGGCGAAGCACTTGCCGGATATGGAGAAGCATACTTTGGCGTCAGCTTGGATAAAACCTCCAATTGGACTTTGACTGCCACCACGCAGCTGATGAACTTCACCAATGCTGATAGCAGCCTTTCCAACATAGTCAGCAACGGATACAACATTACCTACAATAGCTCGGCTCCGGCCAACTCGATGTGGAAAGGCAAGACAATGTTCCTGCCGGGTGGCGGAAAACTTGTGCCATGCTAGAGTTCAGACATGGAACTAAAGTCAACGCATCAATTGCCCTCGGAAGCAGGATCGGACGGTACCGCAGATTACTAGGGCGGAGATACAAAATAATCAAAAGTGAAGAAGCGCTGGTGATAAGAGTCAAGTAGTCAATAGAAGCCAGCAGAAATGCATGCTTCCCTAACTCTCAAGCCTTCTTGCCCGACCTTATCGTCGATCTGCCTTGACATTCTCCAAAGACTGCTCGGGCCAGCTCAGCAAAGCTTGGCCCGCCCCACGACCTGCCTTCTTTGGACCAAGGATGTTCTCGCCAATACACTCGAGTTCTGCAGCTATCCCAGCCTGAGCTCCGACGCTATGTTACATTTGTGACCAGCTAGAAGACCCTTGGTGACCGCCACGGTTTGCGCATCATACCGCATGGCCGGCACACTCGCCTGCGAGGACAGCAGCGGGGATGAGAACGTCATCCGACCTAGCCCGCTCCGCGAGACGCTGTCCTCGAGCATCCACATTAGGACTCACGCAGTGTAAAAGCGAGCAAGACGCTCCGTGCCATGAGATCTGCTTCGGATATCTGCCCAAGCATTGACCGGCCTCGGACGAACATTGGCAGACGGCGTGCTCACTACCACATATTTTGCCAATGCTTCAATTCCCACCACTCCAGAAGGTGTGAAAGTCATAAATCCGAGATTACATGATGGGGTGGAGATGTCATACAGAGAGATGGGTATTTTCAGCGAGTCTTATGACGCCAAGAGTTGACTTTGCCATCCAGGAATTTGTGAGGTGATTCCAAGCGTTCAGGTCATACTCCGGCTACGTCCATCTGCCGCCAGGTACCCTATGAGACCTCAATAAGGCACAAGACTGCCCGATTAATCTTTTCTTCTGCTTCTTCGAGCCTCGCAAAGATCCTCACAACGCACCACTATCGATATGTCTAAACGGCGGTGTCGGAAGCTCTTTCCATGTTCGGCGTTTTAGTGGAGAACGGTCCAGGTTCATTGATGCCGGGACAAGTCATGTGTGCACCGATAGCATTTTGTTATTGGTGCTATTATGAAAGAGTTTCATAGCAGCTGTGCTATGAAATCACGGATCGCTTGTAGGCTTGTGTGCTAATACATAAGACCCATCCCAGCATCCTGTTGTAATCGTTCGAGTATGTCACGACATGACCTAGCATAGCCACTTCGACATATGCAAAGCTCGCCGTGTCCACATGCGATCCACATCTCTGAGCTCAAGCCAAGGCCACCTTGTAGAACATGTTGTCGAAGCATCAGTCATCAGCAAACAGAGCTCGCAGGTTCATTCATTCATGCGTTCCTTCATCATGTTGTACAGTATTACATTCTCTTTACACCTTCATCAAGGTCAACGCTTCCAGAGTAGCTGCTGGAGTTGGAGTCCTCCTTGCTCAGAGTCGAAGCTTGCTCAAGATCGTCTTCAGTGGGTCCGTGAAGCTCTTCTTCAAAGACTGGCTCTTGATCAACTGCCTCGAACTTGGTCTTGAAGTCGTTCAATGCCTGGGTGCTGCTGTTTGATCGACGTCGCTGGTTGGCAAAGGCGTAACCGGAATCGTCGGCTTCGTCGGTAAGAGTACCCCTGCAGTAGTTAGCGTGTGACAGATCACAGACCAAGCGGCTGGACCTACCAGTTGCCTCGGCCACCTCCTTGCTTCTTGACGCCCTTGGGATCAGCGTCGACGTGACCAGACTTGGCGAAGTAGCGTGGAAGACGATCTTCAGGTACGGCAGTGCCGTCGGCGATACCAGCGTGATTTCGGTCGTTGTTCTTGACAGTTCTAGTCACTGGCCACGTGTCAGTTTGGTTGGTCACAGGGAGGCCGTAACATGTCTAGGAGAGCAGCCTGTATGGACTGACGTCTCTGTAGAGTGCTCACGTGAGGGGTAACAGCCGCATTAATGACTTACTGTTGCAGAGGTGATTTGCAGGGTTGCAGGGATGATGCTGCAAGTATGATCAACTTGCAATATGAGTAGACAAAGTGGTTGTGATGGATCGTAGTCGATTGCGAAGTAGAAAGGGAAGTATGGTGAGGTAGACGTGGTGTTAACAGGGAGGTGCCGTGATCAAGGGTTCTACGGCAGGTATGATGAAGCTCGGACCAAGTCGATCACGAGTGAGGGAAACGGCTAGAAATCCAGCCCCAAAAGGTTCTCTACTCTATCAGCTGATGGTGCGATGATCATTCAATCCACAGACTTCCCCTGCGTAGCGTGGTAGAGCTGAGTAGCATCTCTCTTAGACAAAGTATGATAGTTGTTATCGTCCAAGATTAGGAGACCTTATCCTGAAGCGGGAATATGCAGCTTTGTCTGGGTTCCATGCACAGACCGGGAGGTGACAGTTCATGTCTAAATTTCCTGCCATTGGAGTAAGGACAGTTACTATGTACGCGTGTAAGCACTCTCTAGCTGATGACACCAATTAAACAGTCTTAACGGTGCCTAGTATGCTGTTAGAAGAGGTTAGGTCATGCGACAGACGTTAGCGAGCGTCAGGGACGACTCCAACCTTCTACCATTAGCGGCTTCTGCGGAACCGAAAGGCGATTTCCGATTGATTATCAGATGCCGACAAGTCGAATGCGGGGCACTAGCTTGCCACGCTTGACTCCGTTCCTGGCTCAGACTCGGCTCACAAGAGCACTTACCACATCGAAGGCTAGCCACTCATCGGGTCGTGCTACCTCGATTTTTGGAGTGGCAGATTATCAAGGTACAAAGTCAGCATGCTTGGAAGATAGCATAAACCCTCTCAGCAAATTCATCACGTAATGACACCGATGCCGTAGTGGTGCTCGCCTATCTCACCCAGTGTGAGTAAAACATATCAAGAACCGCGCCGATGTGCAAGAGTAGACACGTCAGAGAAAACAGGAGTAACCACGGCTAGATGTTCTTGAAGCGCTGCTTAACGTGTATCGGATGCTGTAATGGGGTCATCAGCTGTCTTGAGCATTATCATCTCTGCAGCAGCCGTTGACAGGCGTCTCGAGAGGTGAAGAGGGCGGCGCATCATTGCATCGTCACAGGCGGCTCTGTGCGGAATACTAGTCGTTCGAGAGCTCGTGTCCACCTTTGGTGTAGCTTCCTGAGGTGACTTTATGTGCTCCTGGGGCTCTCAAGAGTCAAACAATGACAGCCATGTGCTTGAACCTGCAAGTCATCAGGTACCTGTCTCAGTGCATTGGAAATGTCGTAACAGGTTTGAACAAGTAGAGATCTACAGGCAGCAATTGTTTGGCGAAATGTGAAGCATATGATTGGTAAGCACTCCGAGGATGCGTGGCGCGTACCCGTTTTGCCCCGCATGGGTCATAGTGTTCAAAAAATGAATTTGAAGCCCGAGTCTCAGGTGATATCGAGGCTTTACTTACAACGTATTCCGAGTATTTAAGACGTACTTTCAGCAACATCACAAAACCCCGCCACCATGTCTCCCTCTTTCGCCATGGACCTGTCCGACGACTTCACAATGCCGACAAAGGCTACGCCAGCGCCGAGCGCACCCACCCCGTCACAACGCACCCTGCTACTTTCGCCGCCCTCTCTATCCTCCCACCAAGAGAAACTGACGCAAGTAATGGGGATGCATGATCGCCAGTCCACCGACATGCAGATGCTGGACAGATTGAACTTGGGTCTTGTGTCACTGCCCGAAGCCACCTACGATCTGATCATGGTGCTTTCGGACGCAGACAACACACGGAAAGAAAGCCAGTCGCTGCTTGGTCGAAACGTTTTCGAATTACTCGTCAAGTCCTTGAAAACTGGTGGTGTGCTAAGAAGTCAAGACGAACAGCTGGGGGCAAGTGCTGGCGCGGAGAAAAATGAGGCCATTCTTGCAGGACTCTCGTACGAGCCAGGAAAAGGATTTGTCAAGCAGGATCTTTCACAGGTAGCAGTTCCGTTGAAACTAGGGCGGAAGAACGGCAGCAAAGCCAACAGTGTTGCACAAGCAGCAGGCGGGCTAAGCACAAACCATGACGGATCGGTCTCTCTGCCACTGGACAGTAAACGGAAAAGCGAGGACACGACCAACAACATTCCTGCTGGTGTTGGCTTCGATGATGGTGCCCTGAACGATTTAGTGGAAGACTCTGATGATGAGCTTATTGACGAGGACACCCTTCTCGATGAAGATGATCTGAAGGGCCCGGTCAAGATCCGTAAGTGTGGCCAGATTGTTGATACAACACAAGCTAACAACCTGTAGCAATCGAGTGCAAACCAAAAGCCAAGCGACGAAGGGCCTGCAAAGACTGCACATGTGGCCTGGCGCAACGTCTGGAGGCAGAAGACAAAGCTAAGCGGGACAATGCTGATGCGGCGCTAAATTCAATCAAACTACAGGCCGATGATCTGGCCGAAGTTGATTTCACAGTACCTGGCAAGGTTGGAAGCTGCGGAAACTGCAGTTTGGGTGATGCTTTCAGGTGTGACGGGTGCCCTTACATCGGGCTACCTGCTTTCAAGCCCGGCGAAGAGGTACGCCTACTCGACAACGATATCCAGCTATAAAATGGGCATTCTGGAGGGAGACTTTACAGCAATGGCGTTGAGGGGCCAATAGAACTGATTGTACACATATTGGGCGTTGGCATTTGATGAAGGACGAATGCCATTTTCCAAGTATTCACATATAGATGGGATAAGAGTAGGCGGCAGGAGCTCCTCAGCCTAATGTACTACCTACTGTGATCTTACCCGCTGCCACCAGTTCACGTTCACCATTTAATACACGGTGTCCAGGATCGCGCGTAGCACCTTCCAACAGCGAAAGGGCATACATACGTCAAGACCACTCAGCGCCTGCGACAATAACGCCAACGTGTAAGTTGAGACGTCGATCAGTCAACAACAGCAAGGCACTGTCAAGGCGCAAGCTGCTCTATGATCATCCGTAGCATCAAACCAGGATATCGTGGTGAGCGCATCAGCTGAGAGTTTTTCGGAAGTCCGACTCCGAAGGCACGCGTCTGCAGGTCCACATGATACTGCCAGCACATCCGCCTACAGTGCTACAGTAGGTAGGAACCTGGCTGGTCAGGCATCCGACGTATCATGCTTTGACAACTCGAAGGTCATTTCCGTCGAGGTTCCATCCGGATCTCGCCAACTCTGAAAGACTGGCCATGTCGCTCGCTGCGTGATATGTTCTAGAGGCGTGTCCGCCGTATTGCTACCCCCATTTTTGACCTTCGTTCTGTAATGTGTTGATCAATTTGACCTAACATCATGCCTCCACAGCCGTCAGGCTATAGTACTGACCCCTTCAGCGACACGGCGGCAATTCCAGAAGACGGCCGCGATACCATCCTCGAGTCTACACTGCGGGTTGGGGAGAATGCGAGTCTTACCCTAGGCGCCGATAGCGTTATTGTTGCAGACGATGCATTCGACGATGCGGACAGGACCTATCTTTGCGGCCTGTTACAAAAATCTGAGCTTGCCAGCAACATACCCTTCCACCATATACTCGACGCTGAGCTATCGGCCAGTACAATCACCATCAAATATGTCAGGCCAAAATCCTCCCAGAAAAACGCTCGTTTGCTCGTCCGCACGCTGGTATATCCCGTGTCGACCGCATTAGATCTAGCGCAACGATGGACTGATCGTCTGCTGGAGCATGCATACGGCGCAGCGCTGAAAAGAGCCAGGATCAAAGTGCTGATCAACCCCTTTGGCGGCGCTGGAAAAGCACAATCTCTGTACAAAAAGCATATTGCTCCTGTCTTCGAAGCAGCTGGCTGCACAGTCGACGTACAGACAACAACCCGGCGAGGTCACGCTGTTGAAATAGCCGAGAACCTGGATATTGACGCCTACGATGTGCTGGCTTGCGCTTCTGGCGACGGCCTGCCGATGGAATGCTTCAATGGCCTGGCGCGAAGGAGAAATGCCGCCGAGGCATTGCGCAAGATAGCGGTGGTTCAGCTGCCCTGCGGCACTGGTAACGCCATGTCCTGGAACTTGTTCGGTACCGGCGAGCCTAGTGTAGCAGCGCTGTCCATCGTCAAAGGGGTGCGGACCCCCCTTGATCTCGCAAGCATCACACAAGGCGACAAGCGTACTTTGTCCTTCCTGTCTCAGAGCTTAGGTATAGTGGCGGAAAGTGATCTCGGGACAGAAAACATACGTTGGATGGGTGATTTCAGATTCACCTTCGGCTTTCTAGTCAGACTCCTCGGCAAGACTCTGTATCCCATTGACTATGCGGTGAAGACCGAGATCGAGGACAAACAAGCCATCAAGAAGCATTATGCTCAAGGAATGGCTAGCTTGAAATACAAGCAATCGCGCTCAGATGCGATCCTGGACAAGGAGATGGAGGCACAAGGTGGACTAGGCCTTCCACCACTGAAGCACGGCACTATCAACGACCCGCTGCCTAAGGACGAGGCCTCTGGTTGGACACGACTGGAAGCTTATCCCAACTTGGGCAATTTCTACTGCGGCAACATGTGCTGGATGGCCGCAGACGCGCCTTTCTTCCCAGCAAGTCTGCCCAATGACGGCATGATGGACCTGGTAAACATTGACGGAGACATCAGTCGAACCAAAGCAGTAAAGTTACTTCTCTCCGTCGCCGACGGCACGTTCTTCGATGAAGATGTGGTGCGAGTGCGGAAGATCTCAGCTGTCCGCGTCATACCCAGATTTGGGCGTCCAATGACCGAGACGTCCGAGCAAGACCACACTGTGACAGATGTTAGCGCGACCAGTTCACAGAAACCAAGCACAATGCAGAGTATACTTAAGAAGGTTTCAGGTTCGTCTGGCAAGACGGGCTATTTCTCGGTCGATGGCGAGAAGCTACCGTTCGAGCCATTCCAGATTGAAGTGCATCGCGGCCTAGGCACTGTGCTTAGCAGGGTGCCCGGTGCATACGAGTACGAAGGTCCAAAGGGTTGGAAAGACATCGACGTCGGGCGTGGTACAAATGCCGAAGCCTAACATGCATAGACGACTGGGTCAATCCCATGTCCGTCAACGAGTGTTTGTTAGCTGCATTTGGCAACAGTTTGTTCCTCGGTGCGTACACGGAAGACTAACGTGCGAGACGATGACAGCGAGCCTGTGGATACATGTACAGCTGTAATCGGGGCTTTTTTGTTTGTATTTGGAAGAAGATCTGCTGAGATTTATGATACCCCATATAGCTTTTCTTTAGCCCAGAAACTGGTAGGTTGATTGTGTGTTCCTCGTTTATCGAATTGGTTAGTTAAGTACTGTGGCTCCAGCTGACGGAAGGACTTTTGAGGATACGCAAGGCTACAGTATTCTACATCAGACTCTCTTCAGAATGCACTTACCAATACAACACGCGTAGATGTTGATGAATGGCGCCCCCCGGTATGCTCGTCTCGATCACCTACCACGACGAAGTAAGCGCCAAGCAGCAGGACACAGTCTACTACTTACTCCTTACTATATGGAACTGGCCGAGCTTTGCGCCTGTCCTCCACGTTCTCGTGACAGCCTCATATCTTTCCACGCCTGTCACGAGCACTTGTCGTTTTACACCTGGTCTTACAGCATACGCTCGGAGACCAATGTCATCCGAGTCCGCGCTGAAGGCCATGTCCGCCTGCGAATCTCTCATCTGTCCGCGCCGTAGAGCTGGTGATTCTTCGGCATTCGTATGACCCAGTACGGGACGTCCGCATCCCAAGTCGCCGGCGCGCGCAAGACAACGAACCACCAGGACCACACAGACTTATCTCTACACTTCAGCTCTGCATTCGAACTGCTGTCATGCCGCCGTCCTCATAGAGTACCACCGTGGCACAGTTCACAGCACTGCAGGAGATACCAACGAGGCAGCAGAAGCGACAAAGAAGTGTCACCGGATCCGGATTTTCAAGCATTCATTCGCCTAGCTAAATAAATACGTCAACAAAAGGGTATCTATACCGTCGGAATGGAACTAAGCAAGGCCTCCAAAACAAGCACAACGTCCATCCAACGTGCTCTCCTATGCACGCTCGCCCGTGCTGTCCTCTCCTGAAACCTATGACAATCCTAGGCAACCCTCAAACCATCAAGTACTATTACCACAGTCATAGAAGAGGTAGATCCAACGTGTCATCAATTGACAGCCCAGAAGTTCCTCCGTTCCTATGCAAGTCCGTCGAGCAGGGCCAGGGCATGCCCTCACTATAGATGGTCTGTAATATACTATACAATGGTCCAGTATTGCCGTCCTCGAGATCATATTCTCCACCGTACCCCATGGATCGCTGAACGCTTCAAAAGTCGTAAATCGTAAGTGCTGCCTCCTGCTCGTGAATGCTGCTCGACCAGCGAGCTCCATGAGCCTTTCCAAGTTCCAAAGTTTGCACTAGAAGAACTTTCCAAGGAAACTGCTTCTCTTAACCTGTTGTGGACGACCATCGAAAGCCTTGACTAGGTCAGCATTATTGGCGTAAAAATCTTCCTCGACAATTCTGCTTTGGCGCTTAGACGATCTCTTCTGCGTCTTGTCGTCACTGCCACCGCTCGTGCTCTTCTCTTTCTCGAGGTTCTTCCGTTCGCGCCGCTTCGCCCGTGCGATAGCAATTTCATCCTCATTCATGCCAGCGTATTTATCCTTGTGATGCCGCCGAGAGCCAGAACCTGTATCCTCGACCGGACGTGGGGCCTGTCCACTGGCATCGAGGACTGTTGGTTCAATAGGCGGCAGCTCTGGAGGCTCGTCTTTCTGTGAGTCGATCCAGGAGCTGGTCTTGTTCTCAGGCGGCTTAACACCCCGACCACTGCCTGACCGGGATTCGTGGTACTCAGCCATCAGAGCGGTCGAACGTCTGCCAGAGGATTCTTTTGGTCGCGACTTGGTGCGATCGCCCTTTCGTCGTGTCCTCACTTCCTCTTCCCCAGCATATGCGCGACGACGATCATCCTTCGTAGTGGTGTTGATGCCTGCCTCAGCCTCGAGCTGCTCTCGAAGACGTCGCCTTTCTTCTCTTCTTTTCTCCGCGGCAGCCTCCATCTCAGCTTCCTCTTGCGCTATGCGAGCCCGCTCAGCAGCTTCTTTCTCACGCCGCCGCGCTCGTCTTTCTTCCTTGCGCTGATCTTCGGCCTCTCTCTCCTTCCTAGCCTGCTCACGAGCTCGCTCCCTTCTCGCTTCCAGATCTGCCTTCTCACGTTCGCGCCGCTCGCGACGGCGTTGCTCTCGCGCAAGACGCTCCTCTTCTTCGGCTCTCTTTGCTGCAGCTCTTTTCGCCTTGCGCTCAGCATCTTTTGTTGCCACGTCAGCGTCTGTCTCGCCCGGCGCATCTGTTGTGAATCCATCTGCGGGACTGATGACTCGAGATCTCCTATGCGAATTGCCTCTTGATCTAGATGGGGGCACATTGTCCTCGTTGTCAGTAACTGGAGCCGATCGCAAGTTTTCGACCAGAGCCTTTGGTCCGCTGCCAAAGAAGCTGCCGAAGAAGGATCTCCTGCCTGTATTGCTTCGCTGAAGTTGTGGTCTCTCGAAATCCTCGTTTGCAGAATCCATTGCTACGGGTGAGTCGACCATCACGACGTCCTCGTCGCCTGAGATAGTCTTACTCCGGGGCTTCGTGGAGTTTCTCTTGGTCGAGGTAACAACCTTGTTCTTTGATTTTGACTTATGGGTGCCAGCCTCCTTGTCGGTGTCCTGAACCATCACCATGTCATCGTCGTCAATTGGGTACGGGTCGGCATGAGCCTTGCTCTTTTCCCTTGTGGACGATCGGCGTTTGGGTTTACCACTGGCAAAACCCATCAACTTGGCAGCCTTACCTGGAATTGGATTCTCATCTTCCGGTGGTGGTGAAAGCAAACCACTGTCAACCATTGACTGTCGTCTCGAGGAAGACCTGGATCCGGTTGTGTTTGACCTTTTCAAGGTGCCCCCATTTCGCATGGCCGAGGGAGGAGCTGCACCCGTTAAGAAACTTGTAAAGCTCATACCACGTGACGGCTTGGGCCGATCACTTTGCTTGCCACTACCTTCCTTGTCAGAGCCAGATGTCTTTGAAGCTTTCTCAAAGTCCTTGCTGTCTTGGGCTGTCTTGTCCCTTGACGATCTGGTCGACTTTGACCGGGTGAGAGCTGGAGGGGATTTAGCCTTCTTAGTGGTCGGCGGTGATACGTCATCAACGGTTTTGGACCTTGTCGGCTTCTTTGGAGTTGGAGCAGAAGCACCCCAAAAGCCCCAGGAAGTTGTCGCAGATCTCTCGACGCGCGGTCTTTCTTTCTTCGGTTTCTCAGACTCTGGCGGAGGCGTTGGCAGTTTCCCTGGTTCGCCGAGAAAATCAGCGTCGTCGTTGAAGGCTTGCGGCCCCGGAATAGTTTTGGCACTTTCTTCGAAGGCGAGCGACTTTTTCTTGCTACTGGTCGCTTTGCTCGATTTCTTTTCAACCTTTTCCACCTTTTCAACCTTGCTGCTTTTCTTGGCTTTCACGCTCATGGGCTCGAGCTCAGGTACGGATGGTTCGTCGACCAGCAGATCGTCGTCTTCGCCAAATGCCCCCGGGAATCCTCCTGGAATAGAGTCTTTTGACTTCTTTTGATCTGCAGCGGGTGGTGGTGAAGGTGGCTGGTCAACCTTGGACTTCGAGGATTTGGCTGATGCCTTGGCAGCCTTCTTAGCCTCTTTTGGGTTTAGTGCGACTTCAGCCTCCGCCTCCTCATTTATCACTTTCGATTTCTTTGCGACATCTTCTTTCTTTGATTCGAACGCTTTGGCGCGATCAGCAATGGAGGACTTCACCTTTGATTTGCCATTGCTCATGGTCTTGGTGAGCTTGGGGGAAGAAGGTGCTGGCGCGTCGTCGAGGATCGCTTGAATCTCATCTTCGTTTAGCTCGGCCAGTAGTGCATCCTCCTCATTGGTCAAGACCTTGGACTTAATTTCCTTGGTGTCGTCCGTGCCCTTTTTGCCAGTTGTCTTCTTCGAGCTTCCGCCCCAGAAGCCGAAATAGTCACTCTGGGGTTTGCTTTCTTCCTCCGGCACTTCCTCAAGCTTTTTATCGCTACCTCTCGTAGAGGTCTTTTTCAGTTTTGAAGAGGTCGAAGCAGGAGTAGGTACGGGCTCCTCGAGCAGATCCATCAAATCATCGCCTTTCTTTTCGTCGAGCTTGGATGTCGTCTTGGTCGATTTGCCAGCCTTTGTCCTCTTGCTGGACTTAGCATCTGCTTCGGCCTCCTCAGCCTCGCGTTGCAAGCGTTCATCCTCTTCTTGCTTTGCTTTGGCTTCTTTCTCCTTCTCTTTCTTAGTCTTGGCCGTTGAGCTGCTAGAACCAAAACCCCACATGCTACTAGAACTCTTCTTCGCAGGAGGGTCTTCGGTCAGTGATTTGTTGGATTTTTTGCCATTGTCCAGACCATCCCAGTTGAAGTCGTCGACTGAAGGCAATGCCGCTGGCTCTGTTTCTGGTTCAGGTGTGAGTCCAAGGGCCGGTGGCGTCGGGGCTGGTGGTGGTAGTTCGTCTATGCCCTTCTTGCCCTTCTTGGTACTCTTCTTTTCCGGCTTAGAAAGAGATGCCCACATATCATCTTCAGCAGCAGGCGCAGGCTCGGGCACATGTTCCTCTACTGGGGGATCAAAGAGATCGCTTTTCTTCGCGCCTTTGTCTTTCTTTTTCTTATCCTTGGTGGTTGCACCGAAGCTCCAGATGTCGTCCCCATTCTCTTCTTTAGCCGGCTCGGGCTCAGGCTCAGGAATAGGTTCGGGCTCTTCCACGACGGGAGTTGTGCCTTTCTTCTTCTTGTCCTTACCAAAGCCGAATCCCCAACCACCACCACTCGAATTGTCTTCTGCCTTTTCTTCGCTCTTTTCGGGTTCAGGATCAAGCAGAGATTTCTTCTTGGGTTTTGCCTTCGACGCCCCCCATCCGAAGCTCCAGCCATTGTCAACAGGTTCTTCGGCCACTGGTTCTGGCTCTGGCTCCGGCTCCGGCTCTGGCTCTGGCTGTACAACCTTTGCAGCTTCTTCCTCGTCGATCTTCTCTTGGGTCAATCGGTTGTCCCAGCTACCTTCCAGCTTCATCTGCTTTTCTCTCTTCTTCTTGTCCTTCGAAGACAAACCAAAGTCCCATGGGACACGCGGCTCAGCTTCAGGCTCTGGCATAGGCTCTTCGAGCATTGGTTCGTGCTCAGGCTTGGGCTCAGGCTCGGGCTCAGCAGCGGCAAAAGTAGCCCCGGCAGCCTCATCGTCTATGCGCTCCTGCGTCAACCTATCTTCCCAAGTGCCATCGGCCCTCATCTGCTTTTCCTTCTTCTTTTTTTCGAGCTTGCTCAGCCCGTGATCCCACGGGAGTCTCTCTTCAACGACAGCTTCTGGCTCAGGTTCTTGAACAGGTTCGGGGTCGGAGTACGCAGGAGCTGCAGCCCTTGCAGCAGCAATCCTGTCGTCAATCGACTCTTGTGTCAATCGATTGTCCCACGTACCCTCCAGCCGCATTGATTTCTCCTTTTTCTTTTTGTCTTTGCTACTGAGATTGTGATCCCACGGCACTAGCTGCTCGAGCTCTTCAAGGGATTCGGTAGCTACCACGGGCTCTGGTGCGGGCTCAGACTCAGGCTCGGGTACTACCTCGGGGTCATCAACAGGGACTGTCACGGCAGCGGCAGCATCTCGATCTGCGAACATCTGATCGATCTTCTCTTGTGTAAGACGATCTTCCCATGTCCCATCTAGTCTCATATCCTTCTCCTTCTTCCGTTTCTTGGCACCTGTCAAACCCTGGTCCCACGGTACCAGATCCTCCAGAGGGACCGTAGGTTCAGGTTCAGGTTCAGGTTCAGCAACGACTGCGGGCTCCGGTTCTGGCACAAATTCCTCCGGGGGTGCTATTGCTGCGTTGTCTCGGTCGAATATCATCTGATCGATCTTGTCCTGAGTGAGTCGGTCGTCCCAGGTCCCATCCAGTCTCATATCCTTCTCCTTCTTTCGCTTCTTCACCCCTGTCAAGCCGTGGTCCCACGGTACTAGATCCTCCAAAGGGACTGCAGGTTCGAGTGCAGGCTCAGATTCGAGGACAGCCACGGGCTCCGGCTCAGGTTCAAACTCTGGAACAACTTCTACCGGAGGCGCTGCCGCCGCATTATCACGGTCAAAAATCATCTGATTGATCTTTTCTTGCGTAAGCCGGTCGTCCCACTCACCCTTCGCACGCAGTTCCTTCTCCTTCTTCTTTTTTTCCTTGGAGGTAAGCATGTAGTCCCATGGCTCAAGTTCTTCCAGTGGGGTGGAGTCAGCTTCTGCATCACCGACCACAATTACTGCTTCTGGCTCTGGGTCAACGACCCCATCGACTAGCGCAGCATCTGCAGCCGCTTTTTCTGCGTCGATGTCTTCCTGAGTAACACGAGAATCCCAGGTGCCATCCAACACCATGTCTTTCTGCTTCTTGCGCTTTTCTTTGGCAGACAAACCATGGTCCCATGGTACCTTTTCTTCCAACGGTGGTGGCGGTGGCACAGGCTCAAACTCGAACTGGGGCTCGGGCTCGGGCACGGGTTCAGGATCTATTACCACTGCGGCTGCAACTTCGGCCTCTGCGGCATCGACCATCTCCTGAGTGATACGATCCATCCAGGTGCCTTCAAGTTGCATCTGTTTCTGCTTCTTCTTTTTGTCCTTGGCACTAAGCCCAAAATCCCACGCAACGAGGGGTTCTTTGACCTCCATTGGCGGCGGCGGCGGTTCGGGCACTTCTGGAGGAGGTGGTGGCTCGTCATCGAAAAAGCCCTTTTTGCCTTTCTTCTTGTCTTTCTTTCCGGTAGAAAACCCCCAACCATCATCGGCAGGCTGGTCACTGGTGGTAGTCTTCGCATCAGCGTTCGAGGCCAGATCAACAGAGGCTGATAGATCGTCAGTCTTCTTCTTGTTCTTCTTTTTCCCGCCAGCACCCCAGGCCCCTGACATCCAATCTTCACCTTCGTCTTCCTTGACAGCTGGTGTGTCATCGACTTCGCCGATGGGGTTTTGCTTGTCTTTGCCAAAGCCCCAATCAAAGGATGGCTCTGCAGCGTTATCGGTCTCGGTCGTGGCGGCGAAGGCATCGTCGAAAGCATTCTTCTTCTTGTTCTTGGTAGACTTTTTGGCACCGCCCCATCCGCCCCAGTTGTCTTCTTCCTTTTCTCCGGACTCTGCGGGTGGTTCCTCCGATACCTCTTCGATGCCACCTTTCTTCTTCTTGTCCTTCTTGCCTGTACTGCCGAAGCCCCACGCATCGTCGGCGGGTTTCGTATCAGCTGCATCATTGCCAACACCGAAGTTGAGATCGTCCTGGTTAGATGAACCGAAGTCGCCGAAGTCGAAGCTAGACATGTTCGTGGTCTTCTTCTTAGCCTTCGAGCCGCCGAAGCCCCAAGGGTTATTATTGCCAAGGTCAGAGGGTTCCTCCTTCTTCTCCTCTGTCTTAGCTGCACCATCGAAATCCCACGATTTGCCCCAATTGCTGAAGCCAGCACCAGCATTGGCGGTCTTCTTTGCGTCGCCCATGGCGTCAAAGCTGAAATCTAGTTTTGGAGCAGAGTCATCGAGATCAATGTCCTGGAATGCATTAGTTGCGGATGGAGCATCGGGAACAGCAGGAGGTGCATCGCCCTGCATGTGGTTAGCATGTATGACCATCAGTGATACAGGGTGAAGGGTTGATGGACTACCTTCTTCTTCTTGTCCTTTTTCTTCGCCCCTCCCCACGATGTAGTCCAGTCTTCGGTCTCGCCATTGGCGTCGTCGGCCCAGCTCAGCGGGTCAGCATTGCCAGCAGCTGCAGCATTAGCCTCTTCCTCCTCTTGTCGCTTTCGTTCTTCCTCCTCTTCCTCCTCCTGCTTCTTCTTGCTCTTCTTTTTGTTCTTCTTACCCGTGCTGAAGCCCCAGTCGTCATCATCGTCGTTGCCACCGCCGTTGTTGTCATCCCCTCCACCGCCGGCACCGCTGGCATCACCACCATTACCACCCCCGAGCCCATCGTCTCCACCTCCTCCAGTGGCACCCGCATCGTCTTTCTTCTCCTCCTCGTTGTCAGCCCACGGGTCGAACTTGGCTGCGGCGGCTTTCTTCTTCTTCCCATGTTGCTTGAAGCCCGAGGAGCTTCCGAAGTCGACGTTGAAGTCCATATCGCTGGAAGGAGAGCTTCCCGACGATGTCTGTGCACGCCGGCTGCTATGGGGTGCCGCTGAGTCCGATGTGATGCATGCACGTGCTACACTCTCATCCTCGGGGTAAGCTAACGACACTTCATCGTGGCTGCTTTCTGGTGGTAAGCTCCCATATGCCGAAGGGGTCTGTGCGATAGACTGCAAAAGCGCCGCGACCAGCACGGATGCTCTTTGGTAGGTGTCCAGGTGAGTATATATGTCCTGGAAGGAAGGAGGTTAGTAAAGGCAGTTATGGTTCAGAAGTGCAGTAGCGCAGAGTGGACTCGAACAAGGTCAAGGTGATGAAATGGGTGATATGCAGGGCGGTAAGAGGGGTTCTAGCCACGAACGTGCAAGCCAGAAGAGTGTTATGCATACCCGCAAGGTTGGTGTTGGTTTAGTTGGAGGAAACGGGTTGGCGGTGTGCAGCGCATCGCGCCTTCCTCCAACATGATAAGTGTCTGCGATTCGCACCTCGGATGAAGTTGCAGCCTGAAATTGCTCTCTCTCAGCCCAGCCAGTCGTCGACTTCAGGATCCTTGGTCGACAATACTCGCTCTCGCGCCCGTCTCTGGCCCGCTGTGCGACGTAGGTGGCGGCCATTGCTGCTGATGGTACTTCGACTCGAAAATCCGTGCGATATCATTTGATCGGTCTTCTCCAGGCTAACAATAATCGCGGCGACTCGTTGGAAGAGCAAGAACGGCTGGAATGGTAGAGTCGCGGGGAAACAGGAGGAATCGACGACGACCTCGTCTGTCACTTGCAGCTCTCCTGGATCACGCGGGCTTGTATGGTGCAATGGAAAGAGAGCTTGCTTGGGAGGGTGCAGAACATCCGACGCCAAATGGTTGATAGCCCCAGCAACTCGCAACCTTCCCGGGCATCCACAGCCTTCTTCGACCTTCAATTGGTGGATGTGGGGTACGCCCCTTGCAGCTCAGACGCCTATCGCTGCTCGTGAGGGCTGCATTTTTGCTCAGATACACAATCGATTTCTGCAATGAGGCACAGACAATTTTGGATGTCGACAGCAATGCGACAATCACCAGTACTCTTTGCAGCTGCCATTTTGAAGGGGTTTCGAAGCCTGAAAATTTTCGCCTGAACGTCAACAACCCGATAAACAACTTCTCATGCACGATGCACGCCTTATGCAAGCTAGCCAGGCCAGTCTGAGCACCGGCCATGCTCGTCACATGCTGTGATAGGTCGAGCTGGCGACCACTTGAAAGCAGCGAAGCAGGGCAGAGAATCGGTGCTCTCACCGCTCATACAGTCTCCCCTCTTCTCCATTCTCGAACTTACCGACAACTGCTCAGAGACGAATTGCATCTGCGCAGCGGTCCAACCCGCAGTGGATGCATGCCAACACGTTGTAGTGATCATCAAGAAGAGGGTCGAGATCCCTCTTGTCACATGTACGCACAAGTGGAACTTCTCAGGCTCGAGGTTGAATTCTCCGACGTCTTTTTCCCGGCCAATGACGGCATCAACGGATACACCTTGCAACGATCCTCCTCTAACGCAACCTGAAACACGTCAAAGAATGTGGCCATGTTGGAATGTCACTCGGGTGAATAGAGGCAGTACTTAGTGGCAAGCATGTTCTTGCCCCGTTGCCTCATGTGGGAGAAGGCAAAGTAGGGCTGAGCCGTACAAAAACACCGAGCGTTGTCTTCTCCACGCCTCCACGCCTGCTCGGCTGTTGGGCATACGGACCTTGCCAGCAAATTATTTATCCACACGTCAAGGTCATCAGGCAAAGAACAGCATGATCGTATGCAAGACAACGGAGAGGTGTTATGCAACAGCGTGCACTTGTCGGGCAGGCGGGCTCCTCGCCGGCTGCATCCATACCCTAGCAATGTGGCGACTGGATTGCGCATACTTTGACAGTCCATTCGGCGTCCACCTCGCCGCAGTTGGGCCGCGAATTGAGGACATGATTATTGCTTATCAGCTGGTAGGCGCATGTGAATGTGTTCAGTCCGTCCCCAAAGCGATGCTTCGTTTCGTGAAAATGGCATTTCTCACTCGATCCGGTGCTAACAAAAGATGGTGGTAAAGCCTTGGAAGCATATCTTGAGGCTGGCAACCCTAAGCAGGAGGCTAACAGCCATCACACACGGACGAAAGCTACCTTTCGAGCACGCAGCTTCCCCACGACACAAAACTGGTTATCAGTGAACGGTAGTATAATATCATTCACTGACTTTTCAGCCATATAGGCCTCTGCGCCACATCTTCCTACCTGACTTGTACGCACATCAATTCTCCTCGCCCAAGTGCCTCCTGGTCCCCATGCCTGCCCTTTCCACGGGACTTGTCGCTAGCCATTCCAAACGCCCCCGCATGCACTTTGTAGATTAGTCGTTCCCACTTTGTAAGGCCACAAATGCCCATCGTAATATCGTACAATTTGGTCTGTGTCAGACGCAAGAACCTCCCTGGAATCCCACTCTTTTCACGAATGCAGGCCAGCTAGTGCCCACCAATCGTCAGGGACCTGCTCATGGCTCTGCTGTCTCTCAGCGATAGCCTGCAACACGAAGAGCTCATCTCGTTCCCGCCGCCACTGCCCTGATGTCCTAGCCGCCCTAGCCTCGTGAAGTAGGATCGACATCGGAGAATCTCGAGGTCGAGATGTTCCGCTGTAGTCCGAACCCGACGGGCGCGTCCGAGAAGCACCCACACGCCCAGCAGTGCGTCGATGTCGCTCGCGGATCTGCCGGACATCCTCCTCCGTGATACCGGGCGGAAGGTCGCAAGTGTCGTCGGTCGATGCGCCTATCTCCCCAAAACTAGTTGATGTGTTTTGCGTGTTAGCAGATCTGTGTGACGATGATCTGGGAGTGCTCACGAGGTCGGCCATTGATGCGAAAGAGGTCGACGTACTGGGCGCCGAGTCGCCGTTATTGAGAGATGCGCGCAGATTGGTCCAATTCTCCTCTTCAGGATCCTCCGATGGTGGACTTGGACTGCGGCGCCGGTCACCAAGACCATCTATTGTCGTCCGTGGCAGAGGTCTTGGCGACATGTGAGGGACCCTGCGAAGGGGCGGGTACGAGTTCTCCCATGACTCTGGAGGTGGTGTTTCTAAGCCGTGTCCATCGTTCTCAACAACGGTCCTGTTGACTTCGGCCAGTGGGTCTGTCGGGCTTCTGGAGCCGCTCCGTGCCGCTCGCGTGGCGCGAGCAGGCGCAAAGTCCTGGGTGAGAGGCGGCGTCGTTTCCCAGCTGTCCAATGGGCCATCAACAGGACGACTCCTAAAGGCTCCACTCAGCGAATGGGGCGGACTGGGCATGAACAATGGCGGCTGCTGGGATGATGTTGAATGCGGTGAGGAGTTAGCAGCCACTTCAAAGCGGAGGTTGGATTCTCTGGTCGGGCGCGGAAGTAGAATCTGATCGACCGTGGACACGCCATGTGTGGCAGGCTCGTTCTCGATCGGCGTGAGGAGAACATCGTTTGGGGCCGAGGTGAGAGCAATGCTCAAATCATTCTCGAGATGTCGTATGAGTTGCCTCCGCGCGCGCTCTGCTTGGAGCCGATTGCTAGTCTCTGACCCCTGTCGTCGCAGCCGTTCTAATTCTGCCTCGATCGCAGAATGTGCATCAGCCTCTTGTCTCTCGTAGTTGGCTCGCATTCGAGCTTGTCGACTCGAGAGCTCATGTCGGTTTCGTGTTGGATTGGCAAGGCCAGTGGAGGATGACTGTTCGCGAGCTGGACGACTCGAAGGTTCTCGACGGATTGCGGATCGCCTGTGTGCAGCAGCGCGATCGAGTTTGGCGGCTGCGTTTTCTGCATCGACATCGTCTGGATTGCGGTAGAATCTGTGCCGCACCTCTGTTAGTATCGCGACTTCTGTTTGTTTGTGGTGGAGCCAGGCATACGCGCCCGCTCAGACGAAGCCAGGCGCAGAAAAGTGACTTACGGCAGGCCCATGACGTACAATAGCTAAATTGTCGTCTTGAGGTGTAGATTATATCCCTAAGAAGGGCAGGAGATATGCGATTACACAACTATCAACATAACAGGACAAGAGAGGGGAGATGGTGGTTGTGTGGAAAGACCTGTAGCGGAGCGTGAGAAGCTTATGGGAGATGAATCGTCTGCGCCCGGGCTTCCAGTTATTCCGCAACTACCAGGAAGCCAGGACGCGAGGGAGCCAAGCATTCGAGCCGACCATAGCCCGCCTGAACCCTTAAAACACTGGTCACATCGTTCTCAGCTGGAGACAAGCACTCTACCAATCACGTTGCATCACTGGATGACGCGCATCATCGATCTACAATCTCCACCACACGCACACGCGCCCCGCGTCAAGTACGCGATCGAGACACCTAGGCACCTCCTCGACATTTCAGGTTGTGCTTGTGTGGTGCCATCTGCTACCTGCCATTCATATAGGCTAGGCAGATCCTGGGTCTGACTAGAACATGTATCATACAAAACTAATTGGGATATACTGCAGCGCAATACTGCTGACACTGAGGCGCCGCTGTTTCATCCGACGAGCTTCCTCAGAATGAAGCCTCTATGGACCCGGTGATCCGCTTCCATTCACTTTCAGTGTGCTCCCATAGCTTTTCCGGAATACCATCCTTGCGCATCCTGCCCAACAGCTGTTCTACCTTGGACCCTGCGCATTCGCCCTTTTCGTCAATACTATACACACCGCTGCCGATGTCACCGTCAATCCCTCGTGCAACAGACACATTCTCACCAAGAGTCACTGCTGATGCAGACGCCGCACCTGACCTGGGGGGGTATCTTGCGCTAGTCGCGAAGAACAGATGGTATGCACCGCTCTCATCGTTTGGGATGTTGAACAGTGGACCTATTACCGTTGCCATTGTTCGCACTACAACACCAAGTAGGCCAGCCATCTCTCGACCTATCCCAGACTTGACTGGACCAGGATAGTCATGGATAAAGGAAACATCAGGGGCTCTTTGAGCAAGAACTTCCATCCCCATCGTGACCATTGAAGCGGCGTGGCCCCGACCGCCACTAAGCCCGGCCCGTTCGCCGTTGATGTCGCCAGGATCGAAGGCACCTTCCTTTGTGGCAGCGAACACACTGACGACCCGCTTCAGTGCTTTTGCAGCTTGCAGTTCTGGCAGGAAGTTCTGGATGAACCGAGCTCTCGCGAAATGTACCAGAGCGGTCCACCGAGGAAGGCCCTCCGAAGTGTCTGAACCACACGTTAGCAATGGTAAAATTTTAATTTGAGGGTGCTCACTCGAGTAGAAGTCCAACGTCCCTATGGTCATGAACAGCAGGTTGATTTCCTTTTTTCTGGTTTTAATCTTGCCGCATAGCTCATCAACGTTCTGGATAAGACTCGTGTCTGACTTGATAAATGTGAAAGAGCCGTCCGGGTTGAGGGTTTCGCATTCCTTTCTTATACGATCGCCCGCGTCTTCCGACCGTCCAATGATGTAGACTCGTGGTTGTTTGGTGTGTCGCGCAAATTGCTTCAATGTATATTCACCAATCCCATTAGTGCCACCGATGAACACACCTACAAGCCCGGCTGGTAGTGTTGTAGCTATTCGAGAATTCGATGCCTCAACCTCGTTGAATGTAACCATCTTTGAGCCTGCTAGTCACTTCTGATACTGCTTCGAGTGCGGCACGTTTCTAGATTCACTGGCAGTCAGGCTATTGCAGCTTACAGTGTGGTTTCGAGCAAAGGTCGAGCGTCGAGCGGCCTCTTTCACACCACCCTTGTTGCATCCTTATACAATGGTTGACTCATTACGACGGGTATTAGGCGTTGATCCCCGCTTTGCGATGTCACCTAGACTTCAAGTTAGCGGCCTTCGAGGGTGGTTGGTTACACCGAGTCCGATCAGCTGCGTACGACGCATTAGTTGACCTGTATTACTCCAACCACCGAAAGACAGAGGCATTGGTAGTGACGTACGAAAGGTTCGGTGTGCCTGATGCACGAATTCCTCTCGATCTCACCTATATAGTGCAGCACAACAGTCAAGAACCAGCTGAATGGGCTGTTGTACCGCAGTTTCGTACGTGTGAGCTCGACTAGCATCTTCTCGCAGCGCTATGGACACAGCATACCAAAAAGCGCGTTGTCAACAAGTTTCATGAGAACCATCGCAAGGGTCGTGCTGTGGCGGATTTAATGGAGCATCTGCGAACAGGCATACGAGTTCTAGCTCGGCACAGACAATTATGCGAAAGAAGTTCAACGGCAAGACAGAAAAATATTCTGAAATCCAGAAGCACAGCCTGTTTACCTTGGCCTAAACGTGACCCACGAGCAAATGCAATAGCCTCCTGTCTTAACCTTTCTGTCGTCATTGGCGGGCTTGCCACGCTCGGCAGCGTGGCCTTAGGCCCGGGGGCTCAACGCTAGGAGGGTTAATTTCGGGGCCCTGCACAAGCGCATCTTATCCCGAATAGGTACACAATTCGGTTCAACCCCAAGCGCACACGTCCGTTCATCACTCGACACCCAAGAGCTTACGGCCGTCAGTACTGTAACTGAACATGCTATGAGTCTGTTGCCAGCCGGAACAGCGTCTATACCCACGTGATACGCCGATTTACGTCCAGGCAAATCAGAAGACGCCCAAAAGCACCCTATGTGCAAGAACAACATCTCGAGGGCTTCCAACGGATTGTGAACAGTGAAAGAGCTCGTAGTGCGAGAGATACAATGAGAAAACCAAAGAATTGCTAATTAGTCTCTACCACTCCGACCTCGACCTTTCCGAACATGCCCGTTCGAACCACAGATACTAGTGCCGATGCCCCTCTTGCCCGAGCCCCAGAAGCAACAGCAGCACGGACGAAGGCCTCGAAAGTGCCAGGCAGCCCTACCAAGAAAGAAGAGAAACCAAAAGCTCAAGATGTGGCAGAACTCAAAGACTTTCAGTTGGGCGACTGTCTGGGCAAGGGTGCCTTTGGCTCCGTCTATCGTGCACTCAACTGGGGCACAGGGGAGACCGTTGCCGTCAAACAGATCAAGCTGGCAGATCTTCCGAAGAGCGAGCTTAGGGTGATTATGCTAGAGATAGATCTGCTCAAGAATCTGGACCATCCAAATATCGTGAAGTACCACGGTTTCGTCAAAACTCCAGAAACACTGAACATCATACTGGAATACTGCGAAAACGGGTCTCTCCATTCCATAGCCAAGAACTTCGGTCGTTTCCCCGAGAGCCTCGTCGCTCTCTACATGTCGCAAACCTTGCACGGTCTGTTGTACTTGCATGATCAAGGTGTCATCCACAGAGACATCAAGGGAGCCAACATCTTGAGTACGAAAAATGGTCTGGTCAAGCTGGCTGATTTTGGCGTGGCTAGTCGTACTACGGGCTTGACTGAGTCAAGCGTCGTTGGCACTCCCTACTGGATGGCTCCTGAAGTCATCGAGTTGACTGGTGCTACTACTGCCTCAGATATTTGGAGTCTGGGCTGCACTGTGATCGAGCTGCTGGACGGACGGCCACCTTATTACAACTTGCAACCAATGCCAGCTCTGTTCAGAATTGTCAACGATGACCATCCGCCTCTCCCGCAGGGTGCTTCCCCGGTTGTAATAGACTTTCTTATGCAGTGCTTCCAAAAGGATCCAAATCTTCGAGTTTCCGCCAGAAAGCTCCTGAAACACCCGTGGATAATGAATGCTAGAAGGTCGGATTCAGAAGTGACCAAGAATGCAACAGACTACCAGGAAGCAGTAAAAAGCGTGCAGCAATGGAACGAGGCGCTGAGAGACTCACCAACCAGCCACACGATACGGAAAAACTCGTCCACATCCTCCTCAGACAGTCCTGTGCCAGGTGCACGAGATGTTCTCAGGCCACTCAAGTCGCCGACGAAGCAAGCGCCCTTAAATACCAGGTCAAAGGTTGCAGCTGAAAAATTCCGCTCCCAGGACGACGATGATAGCGACAACTGGGACAACGACTTTGATACAACTATTTCCCCAAATGCTCTGCAGATGCCACACCTAAAGCCCGTGGATAACTTTGGAGGCATGCTTTCTTCCGAACGACTGAAAGCGTTCGCCTCCTTGGACTCTTCTTTACTTCAACAGAACGACCGACATGATGAGAACGTGGCAACGGTAAAGCCAGCCCAGCGGATTCCAGAAAGCGACGACTCCAAAACTGTGAAGCTAGCTCCGAAGGCAACAAAACCGGTTTACAAGCATATCAGAAACAAATCAGAAGCGCCCAAGGCGAAACTCAACCCTGTGCCTACGACCAGAAAAGCATCTCTACCTATGTCAACGCGTAGTACAGCATCAAAACCGTCAAAGCCTAAGCCTGCGACTGGAACATCGTCGAACCAAGTCAACCCGAAGACAGTGTATCGGGAGAGTTCGATCGAGGACTTTTCGGATATTATAGAAGACAATGAGTTTGAGATAGACGACAAATTGAGCGCATTGCGGACACAGCTGGACGCACCTTCCAAGGTCCTAGACTCTCCTAGCGTAACAGATCTGATGCAGAGCATGAAAATCACTAATGGCATGGGGACTGCTAGACGACCAAAGCAGAACCGGGATCGAAACCCAATGCGGAGAACAAGATCTTCGGTAGAGATACAGAAATTTGCGGAAAACGAGGAAGACGAAGATTTCTCGGACGTTTTCAGTCAGCCAAACAACACTAAAGCACCCAGTGAGAGGGACACGTCGTCAGGGTCCGATCCTTTCACCCTAAACTCGAAGATCTCTAGTCTTTCCTGGCTAGGGGATGACGGTGAGGAAGATGATCCGTTCGCACAGCTAGAAGAGGGTCTACCCGAAGGTGATCTTGAGTCCAACATAGCTCGCGACAAACATGCTCGGATGCGGAACGAAGTCGAAGTCCTGGTTGGCCAGCTAAAGATAGCTGGCGACGAGGAAGACGCGCTCTACCAAATCTCGGAAGAGCTGATCAACTGCTTTGAGCATTTCTCCGAGACTAAAAGTGTAATCGTCAGCGCTCACGGCTTGTTACCTATGCTTGAGATACTGGAAGACTGTGTGAGTCTGAGGTTTGACATTGTACTAAACTTGCTCAGAATCATCAACACCATCATTCATGGTGATGAGGATGTGCAGGAAAATTTGTGCTTTGTTGGCGGCATACCAAAAATTCTTACATTCGCATCAAAACAGTTTCCGAGAGAAATACGACTTGAAGCTGCCACCTTTGTTCGACAGATGTATCAAACGTCGACCCTCATTCTCCAGATGTTTGTGAGTGCTGGAGGTTTGAACACGCTTGTCTATTTCCTCGAGGACGATTACGACGATGATCGAGAGCTAGTCCTCATCGGTGTCAATGGTATCTGGAGTGTCTTTGAGCTACAAGGCTCAACTCCTCGAAATGACTTCTGTCGTATTTTGTCCCGAAACTCTGTACTCGATCCTCTGTCGCTTGTGCTGGTTCGAGTCCTGAATGAGCCAGCAGATTCAGGCGAGCAAAGAGAACTTGCAGAGCTTTGTGAAGGTAGGATAGCAAGCATCTTCTTTATCTTCTCCCAAGCGGAGAACTATGTCAAAGAAAAGGTGGCCGAGCGGTCGGTGCTGCATAGGCTTCTGAAGAACCTGAAGAAGATGTCGCCGACGCATCAGATTACAATGTTGAAGTTCATCAAGAACCTGTCGATGCTGGAAGCAAGGTGGGAGACCCTATCAAACTCGAATGCCATTGACGTCCTTGTCGAATTGCTCAGCGATAACATGAAGTCGCCGCACTTCCGAGAGTTGTCGAACCAAATTCTGGGAACGATCTACAACTTGTGTCGTGTGTCAAAGCGAAGACAGGGCGACGCAGCTTTGGCTGGCATTATTCCCGTGCTGGTCAACATTGCCAAGCAGGACAAAACTCCTGTGCGCCAGTTTGCCCTCCCAATTTTGTGCGACATGGTACAGGCTGGAAAGGCAGCTCGGCGAGAGTTGTGGCAAAACAAAGGCCTCGCGTTCTACGTGTCATTGCTGTCCGATGCGTATTGGCAAGGCACCGCGCTCGACTCAATATTCGTGTGGCTGCAAGAAGAGACTGCTCGAGTACAAGAGCAGCTACTGGACAACTGGAATTTCACAAAAGCCGTAGTGAAGGCGCTGACGACAAGCAAATCCGTGTCCTTCGAGAACTTACTGGAGCCATTGAAGAAGCTGTTACGACTCTCACCGCCACTTGCGGGACAGATGGCGTCCAGCCCCGAGCTATTTGAGAGCATTGCACAAAAATTACACCACAGCAAACCAGCCATCAGACTCAACCTCCTGCACATCATCAGCAGTATACGAGACGCGACGGAGAGCGGGTCATTCCTGCTCGATCAACATGGTGTCTATGACGTTGTCAGCGACCTTCAAACCTCCGACCCATCTCTGCTGGTTCAGAGCATGGCAAGGGAGCTGATCAGGTCTTGTGAAGAGATGGACAACATCTCAAACTACAGTGACCATCGAGCCAATATCAACAACCCTAGCAGGAACGGCCGAAGACCTAACATGATCCGGCGACAGAGTTCCGGCACAACTCCACCACATCTGATGGATCGTGCGATCATGCCGACCTCACCACAGCTCTCGAGACCCTCCATTAATTATTTCGATGGCACGGACCGGGTAACACAGACACCTCGCCGGCAGCGTAACGGCTTAGGCTATATGAATGGAGCAACCGGCATTCGACCGGTCAGTCGTGATGGGTCCACGACATACGTCCGCGAAAGCTCGCCTGCACTACCGGCTCTCAACAGAGCACATACTAGCTCGGCTGCGACGAGTGATACTGCCGTGAGTCGTAGTCGACTCCCACGTCAATCAGGAGCACATCGACTCTCCCGACAATCGACACAGGAGTCAATCAATGGAGGTTCCAAGGAGAGTAGCAGGGAACAGTTTTTCACGCCACCCTCCCAGCCGAGACGTGGCAAGGCGAATGCGCAGAGTGAAGGAGCAAATGACAGGGCGGCACCCGCTCGTATCAGGAACGTGGAGATCCACACTGCGACACAACAGCAGCAGGGGGGTGCGAGGCGGGTACCAGTGAATAGGCGCCACAACACCATGTCCGAGGAGGGGTGGGCTTAGCACGCTCCAGCTACGTTGTTTTGAGTCGATCAGTACACGATGTCGGCGCTAGGCGGTCCACGATGGCTTCCGCGGTTGCTGGGTAAGCACGAAAAGACAGGCACGAGCGTGAACGGGATTTTTTTCTTCTCATCTGTACACCACTATACATAGACCATGCGAGTGCTCGAGGAAGGGTACAAGGGGCAGCGAGCAGCGAGTTTGCTCGGGTGCACAAACAAGCATCAAGATACTCGGCTTTTTGGTCAAATTATCTGTGTCTGGACCTCCTGCAATCTCTGGCCGCGGTATCACGTTGCAATAACGGCTCTCTCTCTCTCTCTCTCTCTCTCTCTCTCTCTCTCTCTCTCTCTCTGTCTGTGCACCCCGAACTTGTTGTTCCATCGTGTTCGCTAAGCTCCGGTCCCTTGTAGATGAACATGAATCTCGTCTACTCACAGAGCAGGCCATGCATCACACCAGCAAGGATTTCAAGTAATTTGATCAGAGTCGTGGTGAATGGAGATTGCGTATCTACACTGAACAAGGCAGCCAGACTCATCAGAAACTGTTGGGCCGAAGAACAGGGGCTTCTTATGAAGCAGGTTCCCTTTGGCGTGGATGGCATCTACTGCTGTCCACTAAGGCCCTCAGAGACCCGCTCTGCTTGGTGACCCACCAGAGATTGGTTGCCACATGCGGAATAGCTTCGTTTTGATCGACCCTCGAGTCACTGTAGAGTCGCCGAGCTGTTTTAGTAGGCCAAGCAGGCATATGTAGCTACTGTCTACTACCAATCCCAAGTCGATGGCCGCTTCGGGTCCAACTCCATTCAATGCGCCAACACGCAGCTTCTGTGAACAAGCAGTTAGCACGCAACTACAAGACTCTCATGAGACACTCTGGTTGTGCACTTGCCTGCGTGACACGTGTATTGTCCATAAGCTGGCAAGCCCAGATATAAGGTGCGGCTCTTATGCTCTGTGTCGTTGTTTCCATTGCCATGGAGAGAAATCCTGGGGTTCCATCTGTTTCAATACGCACAACATACGAAGCAAATCATCGAAAGGTTGTTAGAGGGGTCAGGTATGGATTGTCTGTCATACGTGTGGCGGCTCGTACCCAGACGCGTTGACAGTGGATGGTGAAGGTCCTCAAGACGTGCTCTGAGGCGTCCAAATAGCAAATCGGGCTCCAGGGTAGGTCGAACTCACGTCCACGTTTGGAAGTGGTCTGGAGACGTTCGTTGAGGTTGAAACGTGCTTGCTTTGAAGCTGGGTGTGGTGCGGAGTTGCAAATGATCGGGACACTCGTTTCACCGTACAGTAATCTGCGAGATCGTGGGACCATATACACTATAAGTGGATGTAGACAGCGAGACCAAATCAAGGTATAAGTCGATCCTGAAATCATAATTCACTCTAATAGAAATGTCGTGAGCGCATTCAGAGGGCATTGCTCGGCTCATCCCGTATCATGGGTATCCAGTCTTGTCCTCACTCTTCCCCAAACGCCCTGTGTTGTACCATTGACCCGACCTGTAAATGCTAGACAAACTCCCAATCGATGCTCTTACATGGCCTCATCCTCGGCCGAGTTCGACAGACTGAGATATGCCGTCCAAGCAATACCAATGGTACTGACGAACGGAATTTGAAACCTCAACGGCATAACCCGGAAGTTCAGTATTTGTACAGCCGGCCACAGGACATAATTGGCCCGTAGCGTTGGTATGTAGATGTCCTGGAACTTCTTGACCACCTGTTTCTTTCCTCCTCCTTCTGCCACAGTCATGAAAGTGAAGAAACAGCACAGACCGAAGGGCGCAAAAACGAGTTGGTCCATAGCCACCCGCTGCAAGGCTGGCACGGTCTTGGAGATGGCCGTTTGGGGGAAGAGACGTGTGAGTAGACCAAACCACTGAAATTGCAACGGCGTCATTATGAAGCCATACGACATGAACCTTGTGAGACGTTCGAAGTCGAAGGGTTGTGGACCGGACGAGTGAGGATGAAGGTCAGGAGAAAAGCGGGCAGGTTTCTCGTTTACGTCGTCGAGTTCGATGCCATCTGATATCAAAGATCTCTGGTTGACGAGTGGGAGCATGGCTGTCCGGGTCTTGTAGGCTGTTATCGTTTGGGCGACTGTGTCTGCAATCCCACCTAACACCTGGACAGTCGATTAGTTTGCGGTCAATGGCCCCTGCGTTTGCATGTACATACAGCATTGGTCACCATGGTGGTGAGCAGCGGCCTCTTGTCATAGTAGCTGTTGAATTTTGCGACGAGACGGCCGACGATGACCATCTCGAGTAAGAATATTAAGGCGTGCAGTAATGGCTTGAACTGGTAAGCATAGGTACATCAGGTTGTCTTAAGGCTCACACCGTACAATTCTGCCATAGATGTACTTAGAGTTGATCTTTTGCAGCAACCCGCGACGCCGGTTTTCTAACATGTTGAGAGGAAGGTACGAAGGATGCCCGATCGAAGTAATGGTGAATTTAGTGACCCCGTCGTCGCCTTATCCGATATCGTGACGCCAGAATGAACCCCGATTCGTGACACAGTGGCGTGAATAGGATATGATTACGGACCTGGCTTCCGTGATCCCTTCGCCTTGGACACTCGACGACCAAATGTATGGGTGCTGTGCAGAGATTGGAAATAGTCCGGATGTGTTGTTCAGACTGCATTCGAGGTCCAAACAAGACTCGACATACCAATGTTGGAGGTCAACTGCGCCTACCATGATCGTCAGCATCTGGCCAAATCAGGTGGCCTTGCCCTTCAGCCAGTCACAAGGTGTTTGCTGGATATGGAAGAGTAGCCTGAGCTTAAGCGAACGGATCCCCAAACTTTGTTGCCCAGCCGCACGCTTGAGCGATTGCAGGGGTGCTCGAGGGCTTCGGGCTTCTGGCTCCTGGCTTCTGGCTTCTTGTTCTCACCGACAATAAAACTTGAGCTACGAACCTGTTATGGCATTTGTTGTCACTTCTTTTGCTCAATGACCTGTTTGTTCCTCAACGTTGCATGATGGGGGACGAGCTCAAAGAACTACGACATATGGAAGAGTGTGTGCAACAGCTATGGTATTGCTCGTCGAGCACAACAGAACGACCACCTCTACCTGTGAACTTGAATGGACGAACGGGGCGAACACTATCGCGAACATTATTGCAAGAACGTCCTGGTAGCTAGGTAGGAATTCGTGTAAGCTGGCGCCATCATGTCGAGCGTTGAATGGCAGGAACGTCGGGTCCAGAGTCCATGGTTGTTCCTGCTTCTCCCGCACGGCAAGCTGCACATGAACCTTCGACGTCAGACGTGATCTTCGACATTTCCCCCCACCATCAACACACGCTCCAGAGGAAGAAACATTAAGTTTGTCCAGCACCCTTCGCAGTCTTGCTGATCAGACTTACTTTTGCGCTTCATAACCCATTTCGCATACGCATCTCAATATGTCTCTATCTAACAAGCTTGCTATCACCGACGTCGACCTTAAGGACAAGCGAGTCCTCATCCGAGTACGCAGAAGCAGCACCATGCAGCTGTAAGACATCATTCTAACTTCTCAGGTCGACTTCAACGTCCCTCTAGACTCGGACAAAAATATCACGAACCCTCAAAGAATTGATGGCGCCGTCCCCACCATCAAATATGCTGTCGACAACGGCGCCAAAGCAGTCATCCTCATGTCCCACCTCGGTCGACCTGACGGACAGCGCAACGAGAAATACAGCTTGAAGCCTGTTGTGCCAGTGCTTGAGAAGAGACTCGGCAAGGACGTCGTCTTCTGCGATGACTGTGTTGGATCACAAGTCGAAGAGACCGTCAACAAGGCTAGTGGTGGCCAGGTCATCTTGCTGGAGAACCTACGATTCCACGCAGAAGAGGAGGGTAGCAGCAAAGACAAGGACGGCAACAAAACCAAGGCCGACAAGGCCGATGTCGAGAAGTTCCGAAAGGGCCTGACTGCACTTGGAGATGTGTACATCAACGATGCCTTTGGTACAGCCCATCGAGCTCACAGCTCCATGGTTGGCGTCGACCTGCCGCAAAAGGCTTCCGGCTACCTCATGAAGAAGGAGCTCGACTACTTCGCTCAGGCTCTCGAGAACCCCAAGCGACCGTTCCTTGCCATTCTTGGTGGTGCCAAAGTCTCAGACAAGATCCAGCTCATTGACAATCTGCTTGACAAGGTCAACACTCTCATCATCTGTGGTGGCATGTCCTTCACCTTCAAGAAGACTCTCGAGAACGTCAAGATCGGCGCCAGTTTGTTTGATCAGGCAGGCAGCGAGAAATGCGCCAGCCTCATGGAGAAGGCCAAGAAGAACAATGTCAAGGTGGTTCTGCCAGTGGACTACATCACGGCAGACAAGTTTGCCAAGGACGCCAATACTGGTAAAGCTACAGATGCCGATGGCATCCCAGATGGCTGGATGGGTCTCGATTGCGGCGAGGAGAGTATCAAGCTCTACAAACAAGCTATCGACGAATCGTCCACCATCCTGTGGAACGGTCCCGCTGGTGTCTTCGAGTTCGACAAGTTCGCAGCCGGTACCAAGGCTACCTTGGATGCTGCCGTAGAGGCTGCTGGCAACGGCAAGATCGTGATCATCGGCGGTGGTGACACAGCTACAGTCGCTGCCAAGTACGGTGTCGAGGACAAGTTGAGCCATGTCTCGACTGGTGGCGGTGCCAGTTTGGAATTGCTCGAGGGCAAGGACCTGCCTGGTGTTGTTGCTCTTTCTAGTAAGTGAGCCCAGTGAAACAAGACGACCATCAAGATTGATCAGCAAGCAATCGGCAAATCAAGGTTGTAAATGCTGCGTCTGAGGTAGCCAGTTGTGCGAGTTCAGGATCTCAGCTTTGGACAATTCTATATTCCTTTGCTCCAAGCCACTGCTGCAGTCGCTGTTCCTGCCCGCTTATGAAGTCCATGGATTCCTGTTTCCCGGTAGAACGCCGTTATGCTTGCTGTTTTAGTGTCACGTCCCTACTTCTCGCTTTGTGACTTCTTCAACTCTTCTCTCAATGCTTTGCTGAAATCATCGTTCTCATCGTCATCGTCCCAACTTTCTTCCCACAGATGCGTCGTCCCTCCAGGCACTGTTGCGTCTTCTTGCGACCAATCTGCAAAACATGATCGTCAGTCTGGGCCATCTAGCAGTGATACCGTAAGAGCATACCTTCTACTGGGAAGTCCTCGAATTCATCGTCCTCTTCCAGCAGCGCAGGTGCCTTTTCCACCGGCTTCGACGCTTTGCCTGGCTCCAGCTCGTTCGATTTCGTGGGCTCCAATTTTGCAGTTGGGGCTGATGATGAGCCGCCTGATGACATCTTTGCGATATGGTATGCTCGTTGGCTCGTTGGGGGCGATGAGTGGCAGTACGTCTTTCAACCGTAGAATGTCTCAGATCGAAGTAACAGACGTGCTTGGTAGTGTGGAGTAGGAATTCTGACTACGGTAGTGACAACGAAGAAGATCCGGCCGTTGATGCAGATAGCGAGTACGAGCGATTACAATGTGAATTCGTGAGATGTAGGGGAAGCCACTGGACCGCGGGACGCTCAGGCTGCGGGTGTCACGACTGCTATGAGCCGCCTAGTGCTTGGCGGCACTAGCCACTTACCACTACTAAGATCCAATTCGTTCAGGGCCCTTCTCGGAAGGACCGTAAACCTTTCAGCAGACCCTTGCATTGCCCGGTTCACTCCACAACATCTGTCCATCAGTGATGGAAGTCCCAAGTTCCAAGCCCATCTGCTTGAGTTAAGCAGAATTTATGACGTTGATCTGTATTGTGGCCCGGATTCAGCCCCTCCGCCAGACACATGCAAATGTCATTTATCGACATACAAGTTGACCCTCTGGTAGTCCCCAAACCTGGAACACGATCTTGTAAAGTCTTCGTTCTTTCCGAATCAACACTCTGACATAAGCGTATTTTTGTTTGCTTCGAGCTCGAATTCAGCAGCGTCATCGTCCCAAGAGCCCCGATATCGAGTTCTCCAGGGAGGTCTGGCGGTCTGGCGGTCTATAGCACCTAAGTCTTTCGTGTTTGGCCTTCAAGCATTTGAGATTGACCATACATCCATCATTAGGAGAGACACATATACAAGTTTAAGATGTCAGCATTCGGACGATGGCTGACTCGGGGCAAGTCGGCCATGTCCACTGAGAGGCTCGACCTCACGGCGGAAGCACAGAATATGGATATCGCACTGCGTGCCGCCGAAAAGATCATGAACGACGACATCACAGGTGCCCAAGAAGCACTCAAGGGAGGCGACTCGGCCTTCCACAAGCTGTCCCAGGGCACTCTCGGCTTCATGAAAGCCTCGCTTGGCTTCGAGCAGGATGTCATGAAGGAAGCCACCGATTTGCTCTATGAGGCTGAAAACAGTGCTTACAACAATTACTACAAGGCACAGAGTGATGATAGCGCCTACCAATCTTCTATCTATGATCGAGGCTCTGAATTCCTTTTATGTCAAGCTGAAGCACAAATCATGAGTGCTGTCGTAGGTGTGCTGAATGAGAGCTTGACGGAATCGATCAAAGGCTTCTACAAGATGCGCAAAGCGTACATGACTTTGGAGAGTCTTATGGCTATGGAGCAGAAGTATATGGCAGCTCGTGGTGGTGTTCAAAGTCTGCAGGGCTCCAGGGTAGCCTCCAAGGAGAGTTTGCGTTCGTTCGAGTCTTCAAAATCCAACTCACCAGCAATTGTCGAGCCGAAGAAACCCACTCAGCCCACCAGACCATCTGCGTTGCGGACTGCTACGACGGCCACAGCAGGCTCGAGTAGTGACGACTTCTTCGAGGCTGACGAGTCCAACACGCAGCAGTCTGCCTCCAAGAAGTACGAAAGTAACTCGGGCACTGCTGGTGCTCAGCAGAAACAGCCTGATCCGCTGAACGAGAGAATGAAACACCTTGGAGTTAACGAGAATCCCTCGGGTGTATCGCCTACAGTATCGGAAGCTGGATCCCGGCCTCCACTATCTCGCGTTGGTACAGGAGGAAGCAAATACGGTCTGATCGAGATTGATCCCGACGACCAGGTTTTCAAGAGCAACATTGACATCTTTATACACTCCGGTACGAATTTGATGTTCGGCATCATCTCGCTAATGATTTCTGTCATTCCACCAGCATTCGCCAAGCTATTGTCCATCATCGGCTTCAGAGGAAACCGTGAGAAGGGTATGCGAATGCTGTGGCAAGCAAGCAAGTTTCAGAATGTCAATGGCGGCATGGCAGCATTAGTCTTGTTTGGCTGGTACAACGGTCTTATCGGCTTCTGCGACATTTATTCTGATCCTGATCCTGCAGTGGCTGTGATGGATCAGGTTGAGGGCTACCCGGTCGAACGACTTAGAGGCCTTCTGGCGGAGATGCGCAAGAGGTATCCCAACAGTCACCTCTGGATGGTCGAAGAGGCTCGCATGGCAGCGGCTAGCCGCAACCTCGACGAAGGTTTGTCGCTTCTAGAGAACGCAGGAAAAAGTGAAATGAAGCAGTTGGAAGCATTGCAAGTGTTTGAGAAGAGCATAAACTCACAAAACTCGCATCGATACGAACTATGCGCGCAATCATTCATGGAATGTGTTGAGCTTAACGCCTGGTCACAAGCACTCTACTTCTTCGTTGCAGGTGCAGCATACCTGCAGAGATCTCGCGATCTAGCTGCTGAAGGCGACGCAGCAGGTGCGAAGAAATTTGCAGCCCTGGCTGAAGAACACATCAAGAAAGCGCCGTCGTACGTCGGCAAGAAAAAGATGATGGGGAAGCAGCTGCCGTTTGATCGATTTGTGCAGCGGAAGGTCAACAAATGGACCGCAAATTCGCAAGCCTGGGGCTGCTCCTTCCTCGAAGCCGTTGGAGTACCTCCCATCGAAGAATCAATTTTCTTGTGGAGTGGCTACAAGAAAATGAACGAAGCACAATTGAAGAAGAGCTCGCAAAACTTGGACTTGGCAGAGCGAAGTTCGTCTTGGGGAAACCAAGGTCTGGACGAAAAGACCATCAACGCACTTCTCCGGGCTACAATCTACCGCAATCTACGCCAGCACAAAGAAGCTCAAGCCATCCTTGAAAAGACCGTTTTCATTCACGACAAGTCGGCCTTTTCCGGCCCAAACATGGATACATGGGCTGCACCTGCGGCTCATTATGAACATGCTGTGAATTCGTGGCAACAGCGGAGTGAGTACATATTGCGCCATGGTACTACGCTTGCCGGGCCAACGGCAAACTCACAGAAGCCGACCAATATGGATATTGAACATGATAGAGTCTTGGTTGCTGAGGCACGAAAACAGGTAGAGCAGGCGAAGAATTGGGGCTCGTATGAGCTTGATGCCAGAATTGGTATGAAGGTCACTGCTGCGCTCAATGCCATTGTCAGATGGGAAGCGCGAAACCCCATTGCATGAGCAAGTACAAGTCGGCATGACACGAGAATTTTGACTGCAGATTTTGAGGCAAGCAGAATGCCAGTGGTGCCACGCAGAGAGTGGCGGGATGATCGATTGACCATCACGTTGAGGTACTCCATTGAGTCTCTTGATCACCTGGATTCCCAAGCTTGGTCAGGTCGAGCTCGAGAAAATGGGTGCCGGCAATGGGTGTCTCGTAGTACGGCTCTATGTCAACAAAGCCGAGAGAGCGATACATGTTAATAGCCGCAGTCATGCGAGGCAATGTATCAAGGCGCATCTTGCAGTATCCGAGCCTTTTACCGGTATCGACCGCGGCAACTACAAGAGCTTTCCCAAGGCCGGTGCCCTTTGCGGTATCTGTTACCCAAAGCCTCTTCATCTCGCATATGGTGTTCGTAAGTGGTCTGACTGCCACACAGCCAACAGCATTATCTCCAGAACCCCTTGCCAGAAAGAGATCGCCACCTGGAGGAGCATACTTTCCCGGCATACCTGCCATCTCGGCGTCAAAGTTTTGAAACGCCAAGTCGAGATCGAGCCATTTTGTGTACTCGTAGAAAAGTGTTATGGCGTCTTTAAGGTCGTCTTCGGAGCGGACGGATGTGATCGAGAATTTGCTTGGCATTCTAAAGGCGACCGCTCGCATGTTATTGTTCATCTTAAGACATCATCGGAATCATAACGATAGAAGTTGTAGCTCATCTATTGGATGTGAGGCTCGGTCCTCCTCTGGCATTACTCGGGCGCATCAACACGCGACCAGGATGAGTGACATGCAGTTTACACATCGGACGGACGATATCGGAGGACGCCCTTCGATCCCTAGCGTGTCTGGCGCGGCTAATGCTGCATCCCACCGAAGATCATGGAGTCTGCTCGGCATCGTCGTTCGAACCCATGTAGCCCGACCAGAATCTTATCTGAGCTTATCATCCAATAAGGACAAGGTACCAAGCTCTATCACTTATCGGTCGATCCCAACCGAAGCTTGACCATAATTTGTTGCTGATTCTGTGACGAACACTTTGATCCGAACAGCTGCGGATGGGTGCCACGCCTATCAAGATGCGAGAAGGGTCGCTTCCAGGCCGCCGAAGATGGTGTTGCTCGTACGTATCACGGTTCTGGCATCTGCAAAGCACGGCGCCGAACGATGTCATGTTCGTCATGTCTTCGAACTCGCGCAGTCGTCAGGCGAGTCCGATGTTGATGGGCCAAGTCGTGCTTTCGACAGCCCCATATCTCTCATTAACCAGCTAGACGCACTCCAGCTACTGTATTAGATTCCTTCAAAGCATACTTATTTCTGTTGTGTCCATCTCAGACTTCTACTTATCCTTCTGCATTGTCGGTACAGCATAACTATATCACAGCTAGACCTAGGACCTAAATACCCTCACGATGTCGAACCTACCCTCTGAGCCAGAGTTCGAGCAAGCATACAAGGAGTTGGCTTCGACGCTTGAGAACTCCTCCCTCTTTGAGAAGAACCCAGAATACAAGAAAGCCCTCGAGATCTCCGCTATCCCTGAGAGAATCATCCAGTTCCGAGTAACATGGGAAGATGACAAAGGCCAGGTCCAAGTCAACAGAGGCTACCGGGTCCAGTTCAACTCTGCCCTAGGGCCATACAAGGGCGGTCTCAGATTCCACCCTACTGTCAACCTTTCAGTGCTCAAGTTCTTGGGTTTCGAGCAGATCTTCAAGAATGCGCTGACGGGCCTGAGCATGGGTGGCGGAAAGGGTGGTGCCGACTTCGACCCCAAGGGAAAGAGTGACAACGAGATCAGAAAGTTCTGTGTGGCTTTCATGAGTGAGCTCGGCAAGCATATTGGCGCCAACATTGATGTGCCAGGTAAGTGAAGCTTACATCCTAGGAGACCTACGGAGCTAATAAACTTGCAGCTGGTGACATCGGTGTGAGCCCACGAGAAATCGGCTGGATGTTTGGCCAGTACAAGAAGCAGACCAAGAACTGGGAGGGCGTATTGACAGGCAAGGGTCTGTCCTGGGGTGGCTCGCTGATCCGACCAGAGGCCACCGGCTACGGCTGCGTCTACGTGAGTCAGGTAACCCAAGGTCGAGACAAAGCTAACAGTTGCAGTACGTCGAGCACATGATTAAGTATGCCAGTGGTGGCAAAGACTCCTTCTCGGACAAGAAAGTCACAATCTCCGGCTCCGGTAACGTGGCTCAATACGCAGCCCTCAAGGTCATCGAGCTCGGTGGCACAGTCGTATCTCTCTCCGACAGCAAGGGCTCTATCATCGCAAAAGATGGCGCAGGCATCACGCCCGAGATGGTTCACACTATTGCAGACCTGAAAGTAAAAAGAAAGGCCTTGTCCGAAGTCGCAAGCACGTCAGACTTTAGCGGCAAAGTCGAGTACAAGGAGGGCGTGAGACCTTGGCTTCACGTCGGCAACGTTGATGTTGCTCTCCCCTCCGCTACCCAGAACGAAGTCTCCCAAGAGGAGGCAGAGGGACTTATCAAGGCTGGCTGCAAATTTATTGCAGAAGGTAGCAACATGGGGTGCACCCAAGAGGCTATCGATACATTTGAAAAGGCCAGAAAAGAGAAGGGAGGAGATGCGATATGGTATGCACCAGGCAAAGCCGCCAATGCTGGTGGTGTGGCCGTTTCCGGTCTAGAAATGGCTCAGAACTCAGCGAGAATAAAGTGGACTTCCGAGGAGGTTGACGCTAAGCTGAAAGACATCATGAGCAACTGCTTCGACAACTGTCTAAACACAGCGAAAGAGTATGTTACGCCGAAGGAGGGTGAATTCCCCAGCTTGGTGGCTGGCGCCAACATTGCGGGTGCTATCAAGACGTTCAGCGCCATGCGAGACCAAGGTAAGTCGTTGTCCCAGGTTATATTGTCGCAAGGATACTAACTTTTATTCAGGTGACTGGTGGTAAATACAAATACTCTTTTCTCGGCTACATCAGATAGTCAACCAAACTTGTGCCCTGTTCCCTTAAGACCTTGCAAAGGTAGTATCCGAACTTGACCAGTATGAGTGACCCTTGCAGGGACACGAGAAGACAAAGTAGGATAGTCCCGGCTAACCAGGAAAGTCTAGCGACCATCGAGTGCAACTCGTGCCCGGCCATGTCACGTCTGTAAACACAAGCTTTGATACACAAATATTGATTAACTATCGGGACTACGATCTTAGTATGGCCCGTCACGACTCGGGCGCTGGTTCCTGCGTGGTTGAGACTTGTGCACCTGATCGACAGCCTGAATTCATTGTCCAAGTACAACGCTTGATGGCTGTTAATAAATTCTCGAATTCACGGCTTACACCACCTTCTGTTGACACGTTCATCGTGACATGATCAGTCCTCTTGTTAAAAAGCCGCCAACAGCCATAGCTATATCGGCTCTTACTGCGTCTCCCGACAGGCATGGTGTACCAACTATATTTCAGACGTTTTCTAGGCGGGCAACACCTAAGTTTTGCTTGGACACGGCAGAGAATCGTATGACGACGGCACAGGCTGAGCTCAACTAATCCTTTCCGCCACAGCATCTTAGCGCGAAAACAGCCGCTGCCCAGAGACACGGTCACTGTAACAGTCTCTCGCAGCTCACGGTCGCATGTGGTGGCCTAGATGTTGCTGTCAACTCATTCTCACATGAAGAAGTATAAACACACCCATCGTGAATGTGGAATACAGCACGCAGCACCGGAACGACCCAATGATGCAAAAGCGCAACATGCATCCCTGCTTCCGTGAAGCTCAATACCATGGCTAGTGAACTTGTGGTGGTCCAAGGAAGCTTTTCCGCAGGCGGCAGGAAAGGTCTCGAGTCTCCGGCTCACGAGGTGTTTACGCCCGTAATGGCCCAAATCGCGCGGTCTACGTCCAACCACGAGACAGCAAGGCGCCTGCATAGATCCAGCGCAGAAACAGGGCTCAATTAGCGCTGCAAAATTTTCATCTAATCTGATCAAATTGCTAATCTAATCAGTTACTATCTCCACTACCGTACCAATGGCGAAGCTTTGAGCAGCAAGCACTGATCCTTTGAGCGTGACCCTACGTCCTCATGATACTCATTGGCTGCTTCGACTTGCGCACTACGATATCGGCTCCAACAGTCGCATCCTCGTTGCTCGATGTGACAGGCTTTACCTTTAGCTTGAACAGCTCGCCCAGCATTACAATGCACGCTGTCCGCCATGCACGCAGCATCTCAAAATCTGACTTTTCTCATATGTTAACATCGATAGCACGTTCATCTACGTTTCACTTGTTGTGCTAGTACCCAAAGCTATCTGGATTTAGTAGCACAATGGGGTTCGGGAAGGTCCCGCACGGCGACACGGTCGCACTCGACACCACAATGTCTGGAGCTGAACCGACCGACGAGCAGATTGACAAGACTCAGTATGAGCCTTCCCCGAGCGCCTCGCATGGTGTAAGAAACGTGGAAGCGATTACTCTAACATGGACGAAGAAGACACTAGCTGCCGCCTTTATCAGGTAAGAAAGATTACTCTTGAAGAGCGCCCCCTTCACTGACAATGTTCCAGCATGTGGGCGTTGTATTGCGTTAATGCTTTCCAGGGAGGCATTAATGGGACACTCAGTCCCTATCAGGTCAGCTCATGGGAAGAGCACAGCTTGCTGACCGTCATCTACATTGTTTCGAACTCTATGGCAGCTGCTGTTTACATCCCGGTTGCGAAGATGCTCGACGTGTGGGGACGCGCTGAGGGTTTCGCGGTCCTAGCTGGCATTTCCACCATCGGACTCATCCTCTCTGCTTCCGCGACCAGCTTATCGACCTTCTGCGCCGCGAACGTCTTCTACACAATTGGCTTCAGCGGCATGATTTACAGCATCGATGTCATTACAGCAGATTCTTCGACTTTGAAAAACAGGGCATTTGCGTACGCGTTCACATCGAGTCCGTACATGATCTCTGCTTTCACAGCACCCCTGGCGGCGGAAAAGCTGTACAATGCCATTGGATGGCGCTGGGGCTTTGGTATCTTCAGTATTGTCCTGCCCTGCGTGGCTATACCACTCTTCGCCATTTTGCGAATCAATCTGTCTAAGGCCAAGAAGCAGGGTATGGTGGTCAAGGAGCGAAGTGGAAGGACCATGTCACAGAACGTTATACACTACGTCCATGAGTTCGATGGTAGGCACGGACATCCGACCTCGGGAATTTACTGACATTTCTACAGTGCCTGGCGTTTTCCTCCTCGCAACTGGACTCGTTATTTTTCTTCTACCATTCACGCTTGCATACTCTGCACCATCGGGCTGGTCCACGGGTTACATCATCGCCATGCTTGTACTCGGACTCATCCTCTTGGTTATATTCGGCCTGCATGAGCGCTACACTGCACAAAGACCGTTCATCACGTACTCCCTGCTCACTGACCGTACAATCATCGGCGCCTGCCTACTGTGTGCGTGCTATCAGATCAGCTATTACTGCTGGTCAAGCTACTACTCGTCGTTCCTTCAGGTGGTGACAGAACTCAGCATTGCAGAAGCTGGCTGTGTCATGAACACTTTCGATGTCGTATCTGGGGCGCTGCTGCTGGCTGTCGGCTTCGCGATCAGCAAGACTGGGTACTTTCGCTGGCTCCTCTACATTGCTATCCCTCTCTACATTCTCGGACAAGGCCTCATGATCTACTTCCGGCACGCGAATACGAGCGTGGGCTATCTGGTGATGTGCCAGATCTTGATATCTGTGGGTGGAAGCGTCTTTATCCTGGTTCAACAGGTCGCTGTGCTTGCTGCTGCGGACCATCAGCAAGTAGCATCGGCACTTGCATTGCTGAGCATGGTCGGCTGGATCGGTGGTGCTATCGGTACGTGTCATATTGAACGGTTCTGAAAGGTGTGTACTAACGCGTGACAGGCAACTCAATCTCTGGTGCAATTTGGACGAACTCGTTTCCTAAAGCACTGGCTGAGCTGCTTCCCGCCTCAGCTCAAGCTGATCTTGACGATATCTACGGCTCTCTGGACGTGCAACTGTCCTACCCTGTGGGTGGTCCGGTCAGGACCGCTATCAAGCAAGCATATGGTGTAGCACAAGCGAGAATGCTGATTGCAGGCACATCAATCATGGCTCTGAGCTTTGCCTCCATGTTTTTGATTAGAAACTACAATCTGTCGAAGATGCAGCAGACAAAAGGCAGGCTGTTTTAAGTTGCAAGCGATCTCTGGGCAACCAAGATATTCTGCGCCATATGTGATGATTGTACGGAGAAGCATTCATTGAACGCTTGATGTCGAATTGTAACGCAACGACTCAAGCCTTTTCGGTGGAAAGAACTGAAGCCGACGCTTTCGAGATCTTTCTTTGTGGAAAGGATGTTGATGGAGCATGCAGGTATGATGGACAAGCCCGCGCTGAATGCGTTCGTGGTAAGTTGCTCTATGAAACGGCCTGACACGGTCATACTTAGATTGTGTAATCAGTGCGAGACTCTGACAAACGGACATCGGATTGTCTATACAAGCATATGAGAGCACAAGGGGTATTTGTGGTGTTTGAACCCTCCTTTGCGCATCTGGCTGCGACCTTGACAAGCATTCTCGCGGAGAAGATGAGTACAGGGGTAATGGATTTGTAGAATGTGGAAGCAGGATGGGCTACCCTCTCTGGTACATGTATTTACTACTGCGTAGCAGGCGAAGGGAGGTTGTCGCCGAGGTCAGGGCGCCTTGCTTGACTGCATGAGGTGAGGGGTTAGCTCCGACTCCACCTGCTACAGATCAAGCATAGATACGAGCCAATACTAGCGTCCAGGCTGAGGTCACTGGCACGCACCTGGTCTCGATATCCTTGGGACCGTCCTACGCTAGCACGCATAATCAGGCCAGAGGTCCTAGGACACCAGCCTAGTGGCTGAGCGGTCGGGTATATTGACCCTACTGACCGCTAGCAACCACAGAAAGTGCGACATGACAGCCGAGAAACCTGGTCCAGATCAGTGTCACACCTCATCCCGGACAACTTCATCAATGCTCACGCTGAGGAGCTGGGGTAGCAACGTATCCAGCAGGAAGGTCAAAGGCAACTCGAGATCGAGGATTCAACCGGTGATCGATGTATCGTTGCCCTGGGGTGTGCTTGGTTGAAAGACGATAAGGCCATTGAGACAAGACGCCATACGTCAAAGACTTTCGTAAGTGGGTGGCGTGGGGGTCTCTTTACAATCACGGTTCACGATGAAGTGATTACATCTTTACGCCTGATGGATAGTGTGCAGAAGTACTTGTCGTATCTTTGAACTACCTGCTGCGGTATTTGGTCCGTGATAGTTCTAGGGGAAAAGGCTTACTACAGAGAACGCTTGTGTAGCTTACCCCAGCCGTTCGCCACGATTCTGGACCCGTTTGAGTCTCGAGAGATTGGTACCTTCGACGACCGCTCAGATCCTGCCATCATGATTCCTGGCGACGCGTTGTGGACATCAAGCTTAGTGGTGACTTCGTTTGAGGTCTTGACTAGCTCACCGCGTTCTGTTTCTCGAGCAAGAATCGCAGGTGCTCCTGTAGTCCCCCTCCTGAAGCGATGTGCAGATGAGCGGTTCGCCTTGTATACACTGTGCAAAAGCTTGGACGATCTTCATCATCACGCGCTTGATAGTGAGGTTGTAACGCCTGATTGGTGCAAGGTGCCGGTCACCGTCGATAGCAATGGGATAATAAGAGTTCTGATTAACACGGTTGTGGCTCAGTAAGCAGTTCTTGCTCGAGTACCATGGGCTTGTAGATGCTTAGGACAACGTTGCCTTGGACACGATGCAACCAGAGATTGATAGAAGAACCTGCGAGAAGTCTGTCAATGGATAGCCAAAAAAGTGCGACTAGTAACAAACAATGCACAAACATTGTTCTAGGTGGCGACGAACATTGGTCATGGTCCCTAACGGCGCCGGTTTTGTGTGCGTGGTTCACAGCTGTTCGAGGAATTCCATTGATCGTTTTCGTTAGTACGTGCTAGCCGTGCTTTCGACTGTTTCGTAGCCCGGGGAATATGTTTCTATCTCCAAACTTTCCTTCTCTGGAAGACCAGGCCGAGACATTCAACACAGCTTCAGAAGGCCTGGAAACAATATTGAATGCGGCGAGCATTCGATGGATCTACTTTCGCCGCTCTCCCACAAGAAACCGACAAATGTTGAACTCGAAGGCAGAGCGGCGAACGAGTCTGATTGTTTAGCATTCATGGACGATGGGTTATCGTTTCTCAAGGTGGCCATACGGTGCTTGACTGCGACTACTGAAACGGCTCAAGGACCGAGTCGGAAGCGCAGGAGTGGCTATGTATTCTTGTGTTGACAAGTGACTATACTGAGTCGCTACTAAGGTCGCGAAGCTAAAGGGGTAAGATAATGTTGGGTCGTCTGACTACACGAAAAGGGGATAGTGTGTCGGTGTCTCATCGGTATTTCATCGGTCGTCGACGCCGTTCCATTTCCACAAGATCATGATGCGACTGACTGCCTGGTAGTCGGTCAAGTATTGCCGGGCATACAGCAGACGGCTGCTATGGAACGCTTGCCAGAATGAGCTCTGCATCTGAACTACTAATCATGTCAGGTAAAGAGTCAACAAGGGCTTATGGGTGACCAGTAAAGCGCCCACCGGTGGTCTTTCGCCCGAGGAAGTAAAGAAGAATGCCAAGACTCGTTTCAATGACTTGCAGCTTCCTTTTCTTACCTTGGTTTCTTGTCCCTTGCTTGGCTGCATCGTCGTAACGGATGCCCCAGGTCTTTGGATCTCTATGGATACCGGCCACGCTCACCACACCGCGAGCAATGGGATGCCAAGACCGATGCTAATCTGCCGAAAAAGATAATCGCATGCGACCTCCTGAGCATGTCGGCAGACAATCGGACGTCACGCCGGTTCCGCTCCGTGAGGCGTCATTCTAGCTGGCAAACATCCATGCTACGACCTCACACCTGACAAACCACTGTCCATCACAAGGAAAGGACACCGCTTTGCGACGTACTGCCAAAAATCACAGCGGAAACTACTACGTACGAACGCCGGCACCGTCTGAGACAGGAAAGTCGAAATGAATACCGGCCTCGTCCCGGCGGCCGGCCTGCGGCTCTGTGGCCAGCTCTCGATCAAGTCAAACCTTCGATCTTGAGGCTGGCTACAAGACATGCAGGGCAGAAATGATTCCGTCACACACTCAGAGGGGGCGTGGCCAGGACTTCGGCCTTCCAGGATTATTGAGCCCTGATTATCCAAGCTACCACGCGTTAAGACGGTTTCTTCTGGCCATCTCGATGCCAAGATGCCAAGACGTCAAACTGCTCCTAGGATGCGGACAAGAAAACGCCAAGAGATGCAGTCTTGTGCTCGAGGAGATGATCCGGGGTTGAAGGGAGAAAAACCATGACACACGGGGTTTGTGCCGTCCAGTCTCCGCATTTACAGCTGCCAGATGTCGGCTGCGATCATGAAAGTGCCAAGTATCGAACGTGTAACGGCGATCCGGAGAACGCCAGAGCACCAATCATCTCATGTTCTGCTACCGGTTTTACGTGCGCCAATGCTGAGTGGGCTCATCGACCGACTCCCCATGGTATACAGTCGAAGGTGTATATATCTTCTGCAACCAGGCCTCCTTGACTTGACTTTTCCCTCTTCGTATCGAACACTTTCACCAATCTTGATCACTTTCAGTGCGGTGGCACTCATCACAGACCCTCGAATACGTACTCATCATGGCGGACAAACACCATGGAATCGCCGACATCAACCCTGCTCAGCCTGTTGCGCCTGAGAAGGCTGACCTCGTTGAGATGGAGGACCTCGAACACAAGGTCCAGAAACTGAAAGAAGAGAACCCCTACTATGCCGACTTCGCATCTAGAGGGGAGGAATGGAGGAAGTCATTTGAGAGGAAGTTCGTGAGAAGAATCGATCTTCGGCTCATGCCACTGTTGATTCTCATGTACCTCAACAACTTTCTCGATCGAGCGTCTCTGGCTCAAGCTCGTCTAGGCGGTCTCGAAGAGGATCTTGGCATGTCAGGAACCGACTTCAACCTGGCAGTCTCCATGCTTTTCGTTGGCTACCTCACGATGCAGTTACCGTCCAACTTGCTCATTACTCGGATCCGACCCTCACTATACTTGGGCGTCGTTATGTCGGTCTGGGGCGTTGTCTGCGCGGCTATCGCAGGTGTGCAGTCGTTGACCGGTCTCGTTGTGGTGCGGGTGTTCCTAGGTGTCACGGAAGCTCCTTTCTTCCCTGGTGCAGTGTTCTTGCTCAGTTCATGGTACACACGCCGGGAATTGTCCTCGCGGATTGCTTGGCTATACAGTGGCGTGGCGCTGGCTAACATGTTTGGTGGTATTATGGGTGCTGGTATCCTCGGCAACATGGACGGAGATTTGGGTCTTGCCGGCTGGCGATGGTAAGTCTTGACAGAACACGTCCTTCACGATTTTTGCCCTTCTAACCTGTCTGCAGGCTCTTCATCATCAACGGTATCATCACCATCTTCTTCGGCGTTCTGAGCATCTTCATTCTCCCTAACTTCCCAACCACCACGAAGTGGTTGTCCGAAGAGCAGCGCGCATTCGCGCAATGGCGGTTGAGACTCGATGCGGAAGAGGATGACGAGAGTGGAGCAACATCCCTCTGGGATGGCCTTAAGTTGTGCCTCACGGATTATCGACTATACATCTTCATCCTCCTGCAACACTTGTCGATCCTCACTATGACGTTCCAATATTTTTTCCCATCGATCATGGAAACTTTGGGCTACGACAGCATCACCACACTGTTACTCACGGTACCAGTCTGGTTTGTGGCATGGTGCGCAGCTATCCTGGCAACATGGACTGCTGGCCGCACTGGCGATAGAAGCATTCACATCATTGTTATGTTGCTCATATCAGCTGTCGGTAACGCGATCGTCACAGGTAGTTCCAACCTCGGTGCCCGAATGTTCGGTATGTACCTCATGCCGATTGGTGCTGTCCCAGCTTTCCAGATCATTGTCGCATGGATCGCCAACTCTTTCATTCGACCCATGGTCAAGCGTTCGTCTGCCATCGCTATTTGCAACATGCTTGGCAACTGTGCCTCTATCTGGGGTTCATACATCTACCCAGCGTCGACCGCTCCCCAATACACCATGGGAGGATCGATCAACACCGCGATGTGTGTCGTGGTGGCTCTATTGGCCTTGTTGCTGCGCCTGATCCACCAGCGCGAAAACAAGAAATTGGCGAGAGCTGAGCAGGCTGCAGCAGAGGGTAGGCAGAGCTCTCTGTCAGGATGGCAGATGAAGACTGGCTTCAGATATGTCTATTAATGGTACTACAAAACCCTAATAGCATCCGAATCTAGGACTTTACAACAACAATTTCAGACTGGAGATAGAAACTATAATACTTCATCTTAATCATGAGTCGTTCCTGGTACATTGTTCGTCGTCACGGTTGTATATTCTCATGTGCGTGTACACCCAATATGATGTTCTGTGGAGGCGCAATTTCCGAAAGGATAATACGCGAACGTGTAATAGAAAGGTATAGAAGAGAGAAAGATAACAGCCAAATACTGAACATGTGTATTCAAAATCACCACTGTTGACGACCCTCCAGACAGCACGATGTGACCACCTGACGGTCTTTTGTGCGACAGGTAAGGCTGAAGTCGCGAGGGATTAGCTAGGCGTCGAGTGTGGGTTAGTGAACGGCTCCTTATAAAATATCGTTTTCGCGAGGATTGATCCAGGACTTAGGTGCAGGATCGCTGGATGCTGTTTCCCAGCGTTTTGTGAGAGAGGAAGTATCTGGTGTACCGAAGTCGTCGCGTAATATTGTAGTTTAATACAAAACCGTGTCCCAGATGTCGACAGTTGGGCTCGGGTCCTTTGAAATTAGTCAATTCTTAACCATAAGGACAGAGTCAGTTGCCACTATTGCCCTTCTGCTCGAACGTATGTCAACAGCCCACCCTTGTGGCGTCCCATTGATCACTCACGGAAAGCACTTTCTCCGAGACACTGAACCGGACGACCGCAAAATAGGCAACATCCAAAACTTACACAGATCTCACACACCTGAATGCGCTTTTATGTTGCTTGTGACAGTCCATCTGTCGGAGAGCGTTTTCGACGATGAAGACTAAGCGCAGTGGTCACAAGAAATCGACGGCAGGATGCGGTACCTGCAAGAAGCGGCATATCAAGGTACTCGGTCACTCGCAGTCGTGGTCCAGAAAGATTGACATGAGCTGTTCTAGTGTGACGAGACCCGGCCTTCATGCGTGAACTGTATTACGCATAGCCGACAATGTCCCTATCAAGACGAGCCGCAACAGGGATCCGGCGCCAGTTCCACCATTGCTTCGCCAAATGAGTATCTTACGGATCGTTCCACCACGTCGAAGACCGCCAGTCCAACTCAGGTTCATGCGTCGCCCATAAACCTCATCATCACTACTCCTAGTGTGGACATGCCTTACATTGAACTTCTACAGCAATGGTTGAATGAGAGCTATCGAAGCTTTGTTTACAACGAGGAGCATGCCGCTGTATATGGGTCTTCTTGTCTCAATAATGCTCTTTCTCACCCGTTTCTGATGCATGGAATGCTTGCGATGGCCGCCCTGCATCTCAATGCCAAGCACACAGATAAAGTCCATGGCTACCGTCAACATGCCACGCAGCTGATCAACCAGGCGTTGGGTGAATTCAATCTCCTGCCACAACTGGAACCGAGGTCTATAACAGCAGCTTTTCTGTTTAGTAATATCGTCAGCGCCTACCAGATGTGCGAATGCTTCTCAGCTATTAATGACGGTGGCGACGAATTTCTTGATAAGTTCATCAGCTGTATGCGTATGTGCCGTGGCGTCAGTACAGTGATACATGGATGGTGGCCCACATTAGTAGAGTCAGAGCTTGAGCCTATTCTTTCGGTTTCTGAACAGCTCGGAGCAGAGCAAGACCTTGATCAACACACAGCAGAATTCGAGGCTCTCAGAGCTTCAATCATGTCGCTTGAGTCAATCAACGGTGCTGGCACAACGAAAATCTACCTCGATTCAATCCATCAGATGCAAAGAATATACAATGTGCAGCAAGCACTTGAGAGCCCGGAGCTCAACAGTTCGACTTCTTGGGCTTTCGCCTGGGCTGTCAATATGAGCCTTGAGATGATCAATCTGCTTGAACTTCGACGACCAGAAGCTCTTGTAATCTTAGCTCACTATACACCGTTGTTGCACTACCGACGATCTTCGTGGGTCATCGGTCCTGCCGGCGCCAAAATGTTTGTGCTGTTAGAGGGTCACCTGGGCCGGCATTGGGCGCCCTGGCTCAAGTGGCCCAGGCAGAGAACTCAGCATACGTGACCTTGAGTCTGCGAAAGGAAAGGCTGTTTCGGCTTCGGTGGAAAATTTTTGATGAGCAGTTTACGAGGATCTTGTTGTGTTGGCATGCTGCCGTTATAGAAAATGTTAGCATGCCATGCTACAGCTTCTGAAGCATAGCCACAGCCACAGTGGAGTATGGAAACAGGTCCGGTCGAGTCTCGCCAAGTCCAACACGCGTGTTGGACTACCCAAAGGAGGACAAGATTGGCAGCTGCAAAGCCAGGTCTCCACCCTTACGAAATAGCACCATACACTTACAGCCTAAGTTGGGACCGACCCTGCCAAACATCACAGACGGCAGGCAGCAGAATTGGAAAAGGCCCAGACACAAAAGACTAGAATATCGGCATCAAGCAGCATGTCTCACTTTGGAACTATCAAAGCAGTGCATACAATCTCCAAAACAACAAACCGAAGCCCACCATGACTGGTATGCAGTCTCGATTCCACCTTCCGGCCTTGTCAGCATCAGACATACCATGGTTGGCCCTCAACACAATCGAACTCCTCAGCGCGATATTCATTCTTGGCCTAGTGGGCGCAAAGTACGATGCAACATCAGATGACCATTCTTCAGCAGTAGGCACTCCCTAACCTTTCACGTTGTTACGCGTCCCCGATCGACGTCTACTAATCAAGTTTCTCCAGACCTACACGATAATCATCTCGGTGGCGACACTCTTCACCGTACCCCTTCTGGCATACCTTGCACTTTCACCGCCATCAAGCAGACTCTGGGTTCTGCTTGTTCTCGTCTGGCAATTCGTCGTCGCTGTACTCTGGGCCGCTGCATCTGGCACAATGGGCAAGCAGACACTTGATGGTCGAGAGCCTGAAGCGCTGAAAGCGTCTTTCGGTTTCGCTTTGGTTGAGATGATTTGCTTCTTGGTCGGCTGTGTTATGGGATCGGTGGGAATTTGCTGTGGGGGCAAGAAACCAGCAAAGCAGAATGGCGAGGATTGGAAACCATGACACGCGAGAATGCTATGGCCAAAGAATCTCAAATTTACACATTACTGTCTACCTTTTCGTGCCTGACCCCGTCGCTGCCGAATCAATGGTGTAGGTCGCTTCATCCGGCAGCTCACTGTATGCCGGCAACGTCTCTTTACTCGGCGGTTCTTGCAAGCTAAAGTCAAAGTCTTCCTCACTGTCATGATCTTCGTTAGGTCCCGCGAGCCAAGTCGTATCAGGCAGCGTCTCCCCAGCCGGAGCATCCGTAGGACCGATGACAGTCACTTCCTCTCTGCTCCGCCCTTCCAGAGTTCGCTTCTCACTTGCACACTCCAGCTCGACTACCCAGACGAGGTAATACCGCCTGGAGATATTGTAGGTCATGAAGGAAGGCGCGATCAATGGTTTCGTCTCGCCTTTGCTAGGCTGTTTGAGGCGTGCGTTGCATTCTCTGCCAAAGTCGATTGACATGGGGAGGTCTTGATCAACCTTGTTCTTCTGGTCCCAGGCTAGCGATCTCATGGCAACTTGAGTATCTGTGAAACCACAGTCGATAAGTGGTATATTAGCTACTGAACCTGCATGCGAATCGGACAACAATGAAGGGCAGCGGATATCTGTATGGGCTTCTAGCCATAGCTTGAGGTGTTTGACATGAGCTGATGGGTAGCGGTAGAAGGTGTGTATGCTGGGTTGAATGGTTGTCGAGCTGGGGTCAGTCTTCGGACTCGCAGCAATGACAAATAGTATCGGTGCTGGATGACTGATTTGAAGGACCGATGGGTACGATACGTCGATTTCGAAGGCGAATCTCGGCAGTTTCGAGGAGCTGAACATGGACGACATCTTTTGAGCCATGCTCAGCGATTGTCGGTTTTCTGGCAACAGGCGCAGCGTCTTGATTGTGACCTGCGTAGATGTCCCACGCCGCTGTTGTGGGTCGTTAACATCGATACCATATTGTGGCGTGCGCTTGCTGATGTAGATTGGTTGCACAGTGCGCTTCACATGAGGCTTTGTTAGCCTTACGTCGCTTGGCTCTTCTACAATTGCTTCGATGCCATAAGTAACAGTGGCTTGCGAAGTTTTGCCGTGCTTGAGATCGATATGGCGAAATGTTGGAGGTAGTGGATGCAGGGACGAACCGCCGCTCGTGTCTAGAAAGTGATCTTTCGCTTTCCACTTTGATACTACGGAGGAGAGCTCTGTGGTAGCTGGGATCCGGAACTTAAAAGGCCAGTTCAGCACGCCAGACTTGTGTGTGAAGTGATCATTGTGGACAATGCTCTCTTCTTTGAACAGTTCTACTCGACCCCTGGATTTTGAGGTTGATTGGCCGTTGGGCTGGACGATCTTGGATTTTGTATAACCTCGCAGCTGTATGATGACTTTGCCGACGGGAGAGTCTTTCTCAAGCCTTAGCTGCAGTATGCCTCGTATGGTATCCCCCGGATGATACGCTTGTAGCTTGGAGTCGATCTGTATCGTCAGATCATCGCTCGTAGACATAATGCGTAGTATACTGGGGGATAACTAGTATTGATGAGCAATACGATACAATCTTTGCTCGTTACATTTAAGGTGCTGTTGGATTTATTATTCAACCATCAAAGGAAAAGAAGGCAAATGTCTCTGTAGGTGCTTCTAGTCAGCCGTTGCGCATTGCGTGTCAACACAGCTTCGCCATCTGAGACACGTCTGATCAACACGCGTGTTGGCTTTTGTTGAGTGTCTCACGTCAGGCATGATATTTTTCGGGCAGGTGCCTGTTCGGCACGATGTGGATGCAGATACATGCGATCATTAGTACTATCGCAAACCAGCGTATCCCTCCAACGTTATGCATGGTGCTGAGCTATACAAGATAGGAGGTAACGGAGTAGGGACCTACCCGATACCTTCAACTCGCAGTTAAGGTGTAAATTACGTCTTTCCTTGAGGTTGGGCTGACTGGAGCCTAGTTGGTAAATCTGGTCGTCTACCATAAAGAATTCAGTAGTATACTTACCAGTATCACATCAACGGCTCACAGTTATCGCCAGGTATCATCCAATATTCATGCTGCCTGCTCTAGACTCGCTGTCACTCTGAAAGGTCGAGCAGTTCCGACTGACTCGAGAATCCATAACGCCCCCCACCATCGATAATTCTGTCATGGACTTCATACTGGCAGCCGACGACTCGAAGTCGCTCAGCGCCACAGTATAGAGGAATGAATGACATGAGATAGGAATAAATCTGGCAGGACTAGGAGTTGTCGCGGACCTTCTTGGGAACCTCTTGGCAGCACCATTATCGCCGGCTCAGGTGGACCAGATGCGAACACCTGGGGCAAAGATCCGGCAAGGCCTGGGCGATCTGAACATGTGACTCTTGTCAACAAGTCGTCGATGCCTGCGATAGTACCTGCGTCTAGTGCGGGGGCGGGCGAGCGTGTCGAAGCGTCGCCATCGTCGTTACCCACTGCGACGAGATTCACATCACCAGCATCATTGGCTGACTTGATGGCTTTAAGGCATGAGGGAGAATACTAACCACCGCCGGGAGATACAATCATTGTCCCTTTTCGTGTCCTTTCTCCAGCAACAGCGCCGTTCACCGCCCGCTAGAAACGATCAAGAATGGCGGAGCGCCCCGATATCGTAATACTACAGATTCTGCAGGTGGATAGCCTAACAGTGAGACAGGGGTACTTGCGTCTAAAAACTATACGTTCTTACTATACTCCGTTCAACAGTATTGTTCTAGCCAGCGACGTCGGACAACGACATGGCGGATGTACAACTTTACTTGGAACGGTAGTGGCGCCAGTGTGTTCCACAAGGCTCGAATGTTCCAGATATACTGTTGGACATCTGTTTCCCGTTCGACCGACATTTCTGCCATCTGTGAACTTTATGTAAATCCACCATAGGTACTAATCGAAGGGAGAAAACCTCTTGGGGAGTCCAAGGGTCGTGATACCAGCAAAGATCTGCGCAGTGTCTGGTCCACGCTGAACAGTGAAAATTGGTAAGTAGCCCTCACTTGCTGTGGTTGGGATGGCAATGAGGCACAATAGCTCTCATGGTCGTCGGTGAATAATAAAGAAAAAACAATACCAATAGGCACTAGTGGTACATCTGATCTCAAGTGGTACCTTGGACGCGTACTACTATATCCAGCCGTTTTCCAAAGAGTAAAGAAGAGTTTGACACTTCCTTCCGGCCATACCTTGGATTGGTCATTGAGTGTATGATAGCTGTAGATCTGATTGTGCTGCCTAGCCTTTTTAGAATAGTATGAGCCTTAAAGGGAAAGCGAGGCCCTGAATGAAAGATATCTAGCTGTGGACGATAGCGCTGACATGCCTAGAAGGACACTGTCGGGGGGGTTGGACAGTGCGTTGATGCGTAGATCAAAGGGTGTGGCTAAGATCTGATCTTGCCTAAGATCTCCGTATCTGGAGTTATTGGTGCGGAGTAAGTCGCGGGCCGACTGGTAGCGTATGGCGATCGACCCCAATAGTATTAGCGCAGGCCACTACCGACGAACGCCTTTCTTCCTTCTTTTGATTAACGCGCTTCCTTCTCCTTTTGGTAAACGCGTTTCTTCCTTCTTCAAACACCCAGGCAACACCATCGTCGTATGCAAATCTAATCCGTTGCACCATGGCAAGTGGAACAACTCTACATAGGCTAAACGTGGTTCTGTTCAGTTTCGCAATCCAAAGCTACTGATACACAATAGGTGCACCACTAAGAGATAGCCTCGGAGGAGGCACTGTTTCCGGCCAGCATCTCATAGGGAACCAAGCCCTTCTATCATGCCCACTCCTCCTGGAGGATAAGAAGATGATGGTAGGAGGATGACAACCAGGGTGTCGCTCGTCTCGCAAGCGGTAACCGGACTCGGAGCTACAACACTTTATCGCGCGTAGCTAAGTGACAGAGAAAGGGGCAGAGGAATAAGGGACATCGTGGTTTTGGCTTTCGTGGTCTAACAGGTGTTCCTGATAATCTTTGGCGAAGGCCATTTAGTATCCTTCCGAAATTACCAGCCCCCATACAGCATCAAGAGCCGAACAACCCTACATACACGTCCTCTTATTCCCGAAGGCCCACCACTGACTATTGGAACAATTCAGCCACATCTACGGGTCTCGTGAATGTCCATGGTCTAGACAACCAAGGTATGGATCACAAGATGTGCTTCCGCCGATTTTAGTGTTCCGCCGGGTCGTTCAGACAACGACATGGGTGGGGACGGTAGTGTTTTCGACGAGCGCTATCACTATATAGCTCATCTATATGGAGCTGTTGGTGATATAGCTCATCTATATGGGGCTGTGAACGCTATACCTGCACACGACGTCTCGTCCCCTGTATGGTACTTAATGACCCTGAAAGAACGATCTGCCCACTTGATTTTTCACTCCGAGCCAACCACAAACCACTGCTTCAAGAAAACTGCTTCAAAACAAGAGAGAACGATACTTCAGATTTAGTAGAAGTCTCGGATCACCAGCAGTGTCGCTATAGACAGCCAAGGACTCAAAAGGCTCCTCGGCCTGTGCCATGAGGACCATACTGGCGGTGGTCGCCGAGGTGAGGCGAGCCTACACAACGCTGTTCGACCATTACTAACACGCGCTTTTAGAGTCTATTTATCATCTTGTTTGCGCGGCTCACATTCGCCTTGCCTACATGGCCCGAACAGTCATTGGCCCTGGGAGGTGACCCAGGCTGTAACTCAGGTTCCTGGGGTGCTTGGCACGGTCGGGGACAACGTCCGCCCTTCTCATGCGTCACATCTTTGCCGGGCGTATCATCCTCGCCGAGTACCTCAGCCTTTTCGACGATCGTAACATCGTCAAGCACCGTCATAGCTCCGTTGAGCACTTCCTCCGCTACGAGCATTTCGTCGTCCAGCATTGCAGCGTTTAGCACCTTGTCGTCTAGCATTTCATCGAAATTTAGCACTTCATCAGCATCCAGTACTTCATCAGCGTTCAGCACTTCATCAGCGTCCAGCACTTCATCAGCGTCCAGCACTTCATCAGCGTTCAGTACTTCATCAGCGTTCAGCATCTCGACAACATCCAGCATCTCAGCGTCCAGCACGTCATACACATCAGCAGCTTCTTCCCCATCAAGCACATCTCAGTCATCGGTAGTGCAGTATGTGCAATACACGGGAGATGGGTCCGCCGCTGCTGGCTGGCCGGAGAAGTCACAGTGGCTGACTTTTGATGACCTGTAAGTTTATCGTTCTGTTGTCCTCGTCTCATTTTCGCGCTAACACATTCACGCAGGTGGTCAAGAAATACGGCTAATATGCTGGGGTCCTGTGGCTGGAACGGTTGGGGAGAAGACAACACCGATGAAGAGCTTGCTTTCATCAAGCAGAGCATTGCAGCAGCCACGGCACAGACTCTAGTAGACAGTCAATTCGTTCTTGCAGTTATGATGCAAGAGTCCAAGGGTTGCGTCCGAGTTATCACCACCAACAACGGTGTCCGGAACCCAGGTCTGATGCAGTCGCATAACGGCGTTCACACTTGCAACGATGAAGGGTCCGTCTTGTACCCTTGTCCTCAGGAGCAGGTCCTTGGCATGATTACGGACGGAACGGTTGGGACGGACGACAGCGACGATGATGGTCTCAATGCACTTATCAATCAAGCTATCGCTTACAACCAAGCGACAGGTGCTTCAGCGGTCACGAGAGACTATGCCCAGGTCTTCTACCAAGCAGCGAGGCTGTACAATTCCGGAAGTACGTCGCCTAATTGGGCGAACCTCAACGATGCAAACGGTGCTACCGCTACCTACGTCGACGATATTGTAAATAGGCTGCTTGGATGGGTTGATTCATGATACACAGAAGGAGATAGTTTAGTTTAAGGATAGTTTAGAATATTATAAAGCAATTTAACCAGCATAGTTCGAAACGGTGCACGATAAAAGCAAATCTTCAAGGCCGTAATAACAGAAACTAGTCCTCTAAAAGGTCTGGACCAGCTTCGAGATGGAATTGCCAGCATCGATTGTCACAGCTGTTATCAAGATATGTCGAAACGTTCGTACCATCTGGCATAGCAGAGGATGGCAGGGGTGAAAAGGAGGGAAGTACTAGCTCGAGGCTGGGCCGAAATGCTAACTTTGGAACCGATTCAGGCGTCCACTTACTCCAGATTCAGTGTCTCCAAGGGGCCTCCACGCGTTTCGGCTATCTACTTACTGGCTCTAGCCTACTACTTTTCAGCACGTGATTTTCGAGTCTCCGCTCTTACAAACGAGACGTCATTATCTTTCGATTGGTTTGTGCTCCGGTGGCATTAGCACCTATGCATTGCTTACCAAAAATAATAGCCCTAAGCAACAAAATCCCCCAACAATCATGCGCAACGCCATGCACATCTACGAACCGGTGAGATGGGAGAGTCGCGCTTCTAGCAGCGCTGCAACACCGAACGGGACGTTTCTCGAAAACATCTGACCTAACAGGTTCGTTCTGACCACGACCGTATCTTCATGCACAGGTTGGGTTGTTTTTCAACACATCTGCTCGCAAGACTCTCGTATCATCCTGGCACAGGACCCGCCTGCCATCGATGGTACTGATAGCCTGCTGCCTCTCTTCTATTGCGAGAAATTGTACCCGGCTGCGTTCTTGAGATCCATCTATCTCAAATGGCATTTGGGCAACGACTCCACGGAGCTGCTTGCGACTTTTCCAACTGGCCACAAATCGATGTCTTCACACTGTTTTCGGTGCCTTTGTGGCTGGTTTTCGGTCTCACTGCCTCAAGCTTTGTAGGCTGGACCTGGATTCCGCCTGATTAAATGTTTTGCTGCGGGCCAAATGCGATAGGGGCTTCTCAATGAAACACTTAAACTTTTCAGCTTCGCCATACAAAGGTGCAGCACAGTACCCGTTGGCTGTGTACAGCCACGACGCCTCTTATGCACGTGCCTTGAGCAAGACTCTTGGATGATACACCAACATGCCGTATGACCCACGCAAATAGTTGCTTCCTTCTAGGCTGTGCGAATGTCGATGCAGTCCTAGATTTGTCTAGTAGCCCCAATAACGGTGACTTGGGCCAAACTCATTTGGTTCAGCACTACGCTCTCCTTGAAAAGCATGCCGTATGCGAACCTCACAAGTACTACGAGCCCGTGTATAATGCCACGGTACTATCTTGCACGATTCAGCTGTCGATCACTTTCAGACTGCGAAGCTTACCACTAGTCTCAGGTTGCTGGACGGACGGCCGTCTTAGTACTTAGCCAGCACCTGTCATCTCATCCACAATTGCACACCAACGAATTACCAGGATGCCTTTTGACTTCGAGGAGTACGACGCCAAATGCGCTAGAATGTCAACTCAGGAGCTCCAGCTGGAATGGGAGCATTACACAAGACTAATATCAAGCGGCGCCGTTGCGACAACAGTCTCTAGCGTCGTATCTATCTTCACCTTAGGCACAAGCATCGGCGGCATCGCCTTTGGCTCGGCGTCAATCCACAATGCTCGCAAGAAGCGTGCCACAATCGACAAGTACCTAGCCCAGCACAATACCAAACATCATACCAGGACTCGTGATGTCGTTTGGCCTGCATTCGTGAGTGGCACGATAGCCGTTATTACGGTAGGGATGTGCTCTATGGGCGCAGAAGCTCTGATATATGAGGCTGCAGCTCACGACGTCGTGGTTATCGCCGAAAGCGAGACAGCGACTCAGGTAGTGATTAAGACCGCTGGCGAGGGAACGGTCACGGCGTGCGAGCACAAACATATGAAGGACAAGAAGGCTCAAGAAGCTTTGGGAGCGAGAGGAGACTCCGCTCACGAACCATCCTAGAAGCTTGAAGACTTCAGCATATCTGATCCAGGAATTCGGTTGGTAGACTATACACGAAGACAACCATACGGATGCACGTTACTGAAAGGCGTTGCAGAGTCCATAACCGACGACTAGTATGGATATGCATGTTGGATGTCGCACCGGCCCATCTCGAATGCAGCGACAGCTTACCGTCACTTGGCTGAGTCTTTGCTTGACGCAGCTGAGATCGTTCTGTCACGATCTGTCAGCTCGCAGAAGGCTTCCTGGAGTATTTTGGGCTTTAGCGAAGTCATGTCGTGTTATGTAGTATTATCATGCCCTTCGTTGCGATGCCAGCACCGTGTTAGCATTGTGCTAGCGCGGTGTTTGTATAATGTTTCATGCTAGTACTCTGCTAGTATGCATGTTAACACGCGTGCTAATATAGCTTAAGCTATCATGTATATTCGTACTATTGCAAATAGCGCAAGAGCATACTCGTATACTCAAGCGCGTTTCTAGTCGGGTTGTCTACTGTGTTATATAACGTGGTACAAGCGCGTTAGAAAAGAAGGACACAGCCGCCTGAAGCATAGCTGAACTTAAAACATATACATATAACACGTGTGTTAGCAGCGTGCTAATACCGTGCTAATACGGCAACATGTTTTCTACTTCAATGATACATCAGCTATGCTAGTAAGCTGCTAGTACAGTTGTTAGCACAACGCCAACACGCGTGTTAGCACGCTGCTAGCATCTGTACGAAGGGCCACCTAGTAGTAATCTGTCAGAACTAGCAGTCGTGAATCTGTGTAGACGGCTGCTTCTACCTAAAGACCTCACATCACTAGTATTCCAGTAGTAATATAGGCACTAGCCAGAATTCATACGTAAGAAATGTATCCTATACACTTACTGTATTTTATGTTGGTACTAAACAACCGCGTCTAAGATCTAGCCTGTGTGCAACGACTTGAGAAACAACATCAACCACTAGTTACTCTGCGATTCGAGTGATCTGTGAGATCTCGTCATTGGAAAAGATAAAGGTTGTAAGCGAGTTGGTTCACAGTACCTAGTAGTACTACATGTTCTAACACACCCAACCGCCATCCACGTTGTACACCGCGCCAGTCACAAACGATGCTTCATCGCTCAGCAAAAATGCTATAACTTTCGCTATCTCGTCCGGCTCTGCTCGGCGTTTCTGTGCTGTAACCTGTAGACCACGTTTCACGTGTTCGGGGTCCTCACTGGCCGATAAGGGTGTGTTGACCGAGCCTTACAGTCTCTAGATTAACAAAACGTACCATCGCAAGTAGTAGCGGGCGACTTACCAGGAGCGACACAATTCACTCTGATATGCTGATTTTCTCTTGCAGCTGTCCGTGTTGCAGCTATGACTGCCGCTTTGCTAGCGCAATAAGCCACATTACCAGGCGCACCGATCTGGCCGAAGGTGCTTGATGCCGATACCTATGTTAGCGTAGAACAGTCAGCTGTGAGTGGCTAGACAGGCATCTTCTGGTCTTTGTCCTACAATGCTTCCCCTGCTACCCTTCATGGCCTTCAACTCCGCCCGTAGGCACTTGAATACTCCCGCTGCGTTGACCCCCATTACGAAGTCCCAGCTTTCATCGCTCGCATCCGTGATTGGGGTTGCTGGAGTGATGACCCCTGCCATGTTTACTGCACCGTCTAGCTTTCCAAACGTTTGCAGTGTCGCTGTGATCCATGCCTCGACCGAGTCGGTATTTCGGACGTCAACGACCGTGTACATATGACGATTTTGGTCGTGACCAGGCAGAGTGGACTTCGTACGTTGCAGGCCCTCCTTGTTTTGATCAGCCATTGATATACTCGCACCTCGAGAGGCCAAGAGTTGTGCAGTGGCCAAGCCCATGCCAGACGCGGCGCCCGTGATGGCGATCTGAATACAGTAAGCTTATGAGTTCGTGATGTACTGCAGAGGAGAAGGCGGATGCAACTAACAATCTTCCCATCAAAGGAGGCCATTCTGAGCTTTTACGCTGCACCAGCTTCACTCAATCACTAGTAGCTGGATTCAAGATCGCTTCAATAGCACCTCTTCTTTTATACTGCAGAAAAAATGAGATGATCTCAGTCGTTGTTGCAGTGTTTGCCGTTAACTTTTGCTCACGGGCTTGCTTTCTACCAGCGACCAAGCCTAGGGTCAATAGTATTGACCTTTTCGCTGGAGATCATACTACTAACGATCTCACCGACAAATGTTTGAGTGGAGATCTTTGTAGTAGAGTCTGATCCGTGAGAACGTTCTCGGAAACAGGCAGGCCATCCCGAAGCGCTAATCGCCCGGACCGATAATCTAACCATGATGCATACTTAAGGTAAGCTGATGTGCAAGCACTGGTACTAGTAGCCTTACAATACTCGACGTCCAAACTTCGGCTTCCTGTCCATTCACACCCGTCCTATCTAGTAGAATAGTAGCAAGCTATGGATGTCGCTGGTTTCGCCTTACTTACAGGTGGTGCGTCAGGCATCGGTCGTGCATGTGCATTGACCTTTGTACGTGACGGCGCGGCAGGAGTGGCTTTGCTAGACCACGACGAAGCCGGACTACTCAGCGCGAAGGCAGAGATCGAGAGCATCTCAAACAAAACCGACAGCAAATGTCGAGTAGAGACATTCTCACTCAGCGTTACCGACGAAGAGGCTGTGAATAATGTTGTTGCTAAAGTAGCAGAATTGTTTGGTCGCCTGGATTATGTGGTCAATGCAGCGGGGATCGCAATGAAGCACCCTGGGGGCGCAGCTTTTGCGCGTACAGAAGACTGGAGAAGGGTCCTGGATGTGAATTTGACTGGGACGTTCTTTGTGCTTCGAGCCGCAACACGCGTCATGTTGCAGCAAGATCCTATTCTTTCAAACATAGACGGCCGATCATTACAAAGAGGCGCAATCGTGAACTTCTCCAGCATACAAGGTCTCGTGGGAATTGAGCTTTCAACAGCATACACGACGAGCAAGCACGGAGTGCTAGGACTCACTAGGACAGCTAGTGATGATTATGCTAGGAAAGGTGTGCGGATCAGCGCCATCTGCCCAGGTTATACGGAGACACCAATGACGACTCGCGACCCCGCGGTGAAAGAAGCTATGGATGCAAGAGTTCACAGTGCGGTATCGATGCAGAGAATGGGTACACCGCAGGAGATAGCTGACGCGGTCATCTTCTCGTGCGGAGGACGGAGCCCATTCATCGCAGGGACAGCATTAAGTGTAGATGGTGGATATACAGCAAGATAGATTGCCCTTCAAACAGAGGTATAAGACTTTGTGGGATCTGCTTCTAGCATTGGCCATGCGATAGTGCCTTTCTTTTCATGACATCAAGCCAAGTGACGGAGGAGTTGTGATGCTGGCGTTTCTCCAGCCAAGTTTGTTGTATATCAAGCAGAGTCTCCCTAAAAATGGACAAGCCACTCCTTCGAGCCATTTTATCGAACAGATCGGCAAACGACGCCCGAATAACCATGTCGTCAGCTTCGCAAGCCGCAATAAAAGCTGGCCATATGAATCCAGCAGAGCCCCATACTGTGTTCTCGTAGGCAACTTCACAACGCAATAGACAGTCGCAGATGATTGCCACTCTCTGTTGCAACAGTGCAGAGTCAACGTCGTAAATCTTCCGATAGAAATATATGACTAGAGCCTCGTGAATCGCTGTGAGCATGTCGTTCATGACTTCCTTGTTGTCCTCGTATTTCGAGTAGATTGAAACGTCCCGTGTATGTTGTCGAGGCCGCATCCGCAAGATTGATCGTTCGACAGCCTTCGCTTGCGCCAGAAAGTCTTTCAGTGAAGTCACACCTGCAACACTAGAAGCTTCAGCAGCATCTCTCTCTTTGCCCAAGCGAATGACCAGTGATAACATCAGCATGTAGGCCTCTGGGACGCCAAAGACTTCTGGGTAGAGAGTCGCTGGATAATCTCCGATCCGTTCGAGATGGAGGTCATTCTCACCTTCATCTTGACTCTTTGCTCTCCGCATTTCCTGGTCGAGGTTCCGGAAATCCGGTACTCGGAAGGAAGCACTATCTTGACCAAAGACCAAGACTCCGCTCGTCTCCACAGCTTCGAGAACATGAGCGCGTTGGCCGGAATTCGTTCCCGATAGTGAGGTGCTCTCGTAGAACAACCTTCCAAACACATAGCAATGATGGAGCAGACGAACCTTTCGGGACTTGCGTCGCTTGAGGCCACGAAGACGTATGAACTTTTCGGCTTCTAGAAAATAGTATTCCGTTTGATCTCCACTATTGCTGAACAACGATAGTTGGACCATGGTCAGCAGTGCCATCAAGATACATTTATACTTGACAGTCTTGGGAATATTGTAAGCTGTCTTCAGCATCATGTCAACGTGTTGCTGGGCTCGATTTCGGTATGCTTTCCCTTCATCGAGCCAGGCCTCGGACTTTCTGATGCCACTGATGCTGAAGGCACTCAGAGCCAAGGTTCCGTAGAACGTGCATAAGTTGGCGTGATCTAGCTGTTCGCCCATCGCAAGACTTGCTAGGCAGCTTTTGACGTGAGGTATGAATAGAATGTGCCACGGGGTTTTGGTGTGACGAAAAGGTGTAAAGACGTTGATTACGGTCGTAGAGTAGTGGCTAAGAAGAAAGGCCGCATTGCCTGGGACAGCACTCGTGGCTGATATCAAGAGTTTTGGCGAGATAGGCCGCATGGTGGGAGCGGCATGTACTTCATCCGCGTTTGTCGGTACTTGATAGTCCAGAAACTCATTAAAGAGGGAAGTCAATGTCGGAAGGCCGGACATGGCATCGTCTTCAAATGCTGCTATGACTCGGGACGTATCTGGCGGCAGATCCCAGAGTGATGTGGTCGTGTGAAAATGATCATTCTCTTGCTGATCGAACATAGCACTGATCAAGGCTTGTGTCGTTGGTGATGGCAGGCCGGCATCTGATACGCAAGTACTTTCGTGGTCGACGCGCAAACCAGAACCGCGTGATAATTCTTCAAGCGCTGCAACTTCGACCACCGGCTCAGCCAGGCTACTAGGAGGCGAGTGCGTTATCCTAAACACATCAAACGGTCCACGACTGATGCAAACATCTTCACTGTTTCTGAGGTTCTCGCAAAGTTCGTCAAGCTCGTTGAGACAATACCAAACTTGCTTAGGTGACACGCTGGAAGTTAGTGAGTCGCTCATGCGTAATCGCTCGGCTTCTGTGAAGAGAGGACGACGTGAGCGAGCGTGGTCTACATCGTGGGCTGGCTCGACACCAAAGATTATGCTCTTCTCGTAGCCTCCACAGGACAACTTAGATCTCTTGCACCTGGTGCATTTTGGCTGCGCTTCATCGCATTTCACGTGACGAGTTCGACACTACGGGGATCAGCGAGAGTTGAATCCGGAATGTGATGCATACAGTGACACAACCACCAAGGGATCGGCCTCGGGTTACAGATGATCCTCCGCTATGCATCGCTGCTCTTAGCAGGTCAGCCACAGCTTAGCAGAAATGGTAAGAGTGGGACAATAATCATTCTGTATCGACATCGAAAGCAATCCAGAAATGAGACGGGGAAGTTTTCGCACTCAATAAGAAAGTGCGATTCTGAAGATGGTGTAGGCGATAACGATTGAGGAAGGTCAACGAGCTAAGCTTTTCGTATCATGTTCGATTCTGGGAAGTCGCAATGCGATTCCAGGATAGGAAAGTTAACGAGAACATGAAGCTGCTGCGGCTACTTGTACTGGCAGTGTAGGTCTGGACCTCGGTATCCACCATCTCTCCGGCTTGGCGTGCGGTGACTTCCGCTCATCCCAGCAGACAAAGGGAAGCAACTCACACCTGTCAGGTGTTCAAGACCGACTAACCCAAATTCGAAACAAGAAAGTGTTAGAGAACTCCACTTCAAACTTCATATTCTTACCTAATTCGGACGTAGCAATCAGTGATGCAGTAACGACCGACACGGCTCGTGTATGTCACTCCCTGCCAACACAGACATGTCTACATTGAGAGGATCTTCATTAAGAAGTCGATGTACTACCATGTAGCTCGACAGAACGTCTGCGTTGTGCAAGATAAATCATTGTTGAAACAACTTTCAATGTCCACTATGAACCCCACCAGTGCTATCGACCGCCCACAAGAGTACGACGTGCTGATCATTGGTGGCGGTCTGTCAGGAATCTGCAGCCTGCACCATATTCGTGAAAAATTTCTGTCCTGGCGCATCAAAGTGCTCGAGGCCGGCCCTGATGTGGGCGGCACTTGGTACTGGAACAAGTATCCAGGGGCACGGTTTGACTCCGAATCCATCTCATACGGCTTTTCTTGGGACAAGGAATTGTTGGAACAATGGCATTGGAGGGAAGCATTTTCACCACAGTCGGAAACACTGCGATACATCCGACTTGTGGCCGAGAAGCACAATCTGTACAAAAATTTCCAGTTCAATACACGAGTTGTTTCTGCGACCTGGGGGAACGATGATCACAAATGGGAATTAGTGGACGAGACTGGGGCTCGATATAAGGCCACTTTCCTCGTGAGCTGTCTGGGCTTTCTCTCTTCGCCGACACTACCAAAGATACCTGGCGTCGACACGTTCGCAGGCCATTCGTTCCATACCTCTCGTTGGCCAGACAACTTCAGAATGGACCACTTTGTTGATAAGCGTGTAGGGGTCATTGGGACGGGAGCGACTGGTATACAGACTATTACCGAGGTTGGAAAGACTCCGGTCAAGTCTTTGACTGTTTTCCAACGAACCGCGAACTGGTCTGCTCCTCTTCATAACGCTCAAATATCAGCTGATGAGATGAAAAAGATTCAACAGGAATACGAAGCAGTGTTCAAACAGTGCAGCGAGACACCAATGGGCTTCTTGCACAAAGCAGACCCGCGCAAATCTGCTGAGGTGACTGACACCGAGCGCACACAGCTATGGAATGACTTGTATGCACGTCCTGGATTCGGCAAGTGGCTAGGTGTCTTCAAGGACACATACACGGATCGTGAAGCTAATAAACTCTACTCCGAATTCATGGCACAGAAAATCCGGGAGAGAGTTCATGATCCATCAACAGCCGAGGATCTAATCCCGAAAAACCATGGTTTCGGCACAAGGAGGGTACCCCTGGAGAGTGGCTACTTCGAGGCATATAATCAACCAAATGTGCATTTGGTCAACCTTCAAAGGACACCCATCGAATCGGTCACGCCGACTGGTGTTAAGACTTCTGATGGACAGGAACACGAGCTGGATGTTTTAATATTCGCGACTGGATTCGATGCCATCACCGGAGCTTTCAGAGACATCGACTGGTTATTGAAGGACGGCCGGCCACTACTGGGCTATAGCGACGCCACCACGCAGGGTGCCAAAGCTCCTGTCTGGATCGACCACCAGCCAAAAACATTCCTCGGCATCACAGTGCCCGAGGCACCCAACATGTTTATGGTGCTTGGACCGCATCAGCCGTTTGGTAACGCAACGCGCAGTATTGAGCACGCGGTGGATGTCATTGTTGAGCTTCTTCAGTTCTGCAGCGAGAATAGCTATACATACGTTGAGCCTACTGTCGACGCTGTGCAGGCCTGGACGGAACATGTGGTGGAGTCTAGTGTAGGCCTTCTCTCAAACGAGGTCGACAGCTGGATGACGGGTGTGAACAAGAACGTGGCAGGGAAGACGACTAGAAGTGTCGCTAGGTATGCGGGAAGTGCCATCGAGTATCGCCGCAGGTGCGAAGAGTGTCGTCTGGCAGGATGGAATGGGTTGACGTTTGGCAGGAATACGCAAGATACTACTAGTACGGTCTATGCAGCCGAGAGCAAGATCAGGTCATGTCTTTGAGCTCAGTAGGGTGCCGTCGTGCGTGGAATAGCACAACACTTTGGTTGTTCACGTTGCAGCTCCTGAATGGACATACAAGCATTTTGTGGCTTTGACTTCCTAGTGTGTATTAATTACGGTTGAGCAGTATGAAATGCTGATGGTATTGAGACGTCATGGTTTCTGTTCTGCATCGGCGAATCGTCGTTGGAGTTGTACTACTACCACATAGTAGTCGCTATCAATCATAGGTCTCTGCAAGTCCCATGGTTTCCTGTCCTCCATTCGCTCAGCTCTTCTTCGGTTACAAAGCCCAGGCTCTGTGCTCCTGACGTCTGGCTATCGGTGCTTGTGCACCGAAGTGTTTGTCTCGTCGTTGCAAATTGTTCACTAGACTTCCTCCTCGTAGTATTGCAGGCACCAGACGGAGTTCCTGCGCAACCAGTTGATGCTAGCTCGTAATGGCGATATCCACCCCGTCACCATCTCTAGTTCAATACGTCAAGCATATTTGTCATCCAGGGAACACAGCTCAGCGTGGGCATAGGCTCCATCAAAATGTGCTTCTGGAAGTCTTTGCCTCTCCCTTTTACAGCGTCTTCAATTTCGTTGATGATTTTGCTAACCTTGTATGCCCAAAGATGTACAGGAAATGTGTCCAATCGTTTGCAAATAGCATTCAGGCAATCACGTGCTTCGAAAAGGTGGTGTCCAACGGTGACTTGTGTTTCGGAATAGCGTCGACGCACATCCCGTCGCATACTGGGCCGACTGATGTCGCAGCTAGGAGGGCCCCGACGGACAAGCTCACTGATAGAGAACCCCGGTAGTGTAGCTGCACGAGCGAGACCCAGTTCAAGGTGCACTCGAGACTGAATCAAGTGAAACATGGACAAGAGTACAGCTTGGCTGCTAGGATCGTTTTTGACGGCGGTATATCGACGAAACCCTGTGTTAACCACGTCTGAAACAATAAGACTGCCGCGAAGAATAGTGATTGCTATAGATTTGTCTCTCAATAGGTAATGCGACTGGTGTTCATGAGTATTCTTGCTGCAAAGCAGATAATCGCCAAGGCCTCTAAGTACCAAGCTGACATAGATGTTGAGATGGAGACAGATCGGTTGTATAGCCCTGGGATCTACTTTGGACCACATCCAATATAGGCTCTCGGCTGCTAACGGTAAGACATCCAAGAACGACATGCCTGCAACCAGCAACTGGTGCATACCTGTCAAGTAATGGTCGGAGACTCTGGCGACTCTCGTTGGATCTCTATGTGTGGAAATTCGAAATTCCTCAAGAACTCCATCAATGTCTGTACTCAACATGTATCCTCAAAGGCATCCAAGCTGATTTGCATTGAGAAGGGTAGATCTCGTAGTGTGGCACCGAGACTGTGCAATACCTCGTCGATTTCTATGGCAGTCTCTCTCCCGCGTACCTGGCAGGATATAGTGGTGATATGGTTTGGGCTGATTTGTTGTTGCAGTATGTGGCACATGAGCGAGACTTTCATCTTATCGACAATGAATACAGCTCGACTGCTTGGAAACAGCGAATATCTGCCAACGTCGCTGGTGAATACAGCCTCTTCCTTAGGCTGGATGTCTGCGTCGGTCAATTGTGCCTTCGATCTGCCTTGCTTGACGTCAATTCGCAAAATGGAGAATTTGTTCGGAAATGTGTTCATGGTAGCCACTAATGCCGTAGCCTTGCGACATTGAAAGTAGTGATCAAGTCGCTTCTGCAGTATGTCGTCTCTCTGGCAAGGCAAGCCGCGATAAAAGCGTAAATCGATAAAGACGTAGCGCAGTCTGATGGTATCCAAAAAAACCTCCCTAAGACAGCTGTTGATGGCACCAACATTGAGGTTCAGATATACCGCTCCCTTTGAGTATTGACCAACTTTCTTCTCTGGAGTAATATGGATAGCATACTCCATGATGCGCAGAAGTATCTCTGGCGGCAGATCCTGAAACTTTACCATTCTGCCTATCTCCTCGTCTCAGCCTGTGGCTTCCTGCAAGATCTTGGTCTCCAAGATTCGTCGAAGGACACTGAAATGGTAAAATAATTCAAGTCTAGGAGTCAAAAGGTTGACATCGGTCCAGAAAACCCAAAGCTGACTAGGGGTCTATCCAGAAACTCTCGGTCACGGTAGGTAGGGGATGCGAAGCTTTGTGGTTGGTCGCGACAGGTGTCGATGAATGAACGTGTCCACCGCAGAGTTCTTGGTAAAGTAGTTCTAATCGCAAGTTCCAAGGTCGTGATTTTCACTCGTCCTTCGAAACAAACGCAGTCGCGATATTCCTCACTGACAAGACAACAAAGTCTCCACTTTCACTCTCACCACCTTTCACGGTCACTGCCGGGTATTCGCGGCTTTTGGCACTTCTTGAATCTCTGCGTCAAGAAAACGATTAGTACATGCTAGCCTTCTAAAGCTGCTGACTCTTTCCGTCGGAGGGACCTCGAGCCCTACCACTAAGACAGTAATCCGGAACGCTCCCCTGGTTCTGTTAATTTGCATCACTATGTACGTCCAATGCCTCTTCTGGCGCCAGAATGAGTCCCAATATCGTCGTGTCGAACATAGCAAGGTTTGTGTCTCGTCCATACCAACATGTGAACTGATCAAGCTGCGTCCAATCAATAGCCTTGAGATGATCTGGGTCCTGCGTGAGGTTGGTAAACCACCCCAGGTCTACGCCCATGCTGAAATTGAGTGGTGTTGCTGCGTTACCTGTGGATCTGTTAGTATCATCGTGGCTTGCGAAGTTGTCACCATCACAGATTCCTGAGTAGTCGGTCTCGGCTTTCCGAGCACCGTCGAGAGGTCTACGGAGACCCGTCTAGCTTCACGACGCCGGCATGGTTGACATGAAATAGGTTGTCGATTCCGCTTTGTTACTTTGTTCACATCAGCATAACTCCTGTTATTGATCGTCACTCTCCATTTGTGTGTGTAGCTGGAGAAGTCAGTCATAATCAAATTGATCACAGAGAAACAGAATCCCAGGTGCGCAGCCCATGTCGAACAGCAACGAAGCAGACTGTCGAGCTGCAAGAGGAGCTTTATCAGATTGACGACTTGAGTTGGGCACGATGTTAGTGAGCTTCAGCTTCGGAGATTGACGAGGGCTCTTCACAATCACCGCAAGCCGCTGTGGCTGACAGCTCCGGCTCATACGACAAAACCCGCAAATGCTGACTTCACAGATTGATGTGCACTGTTGGAAATTCAAAAGTGGGAGGCATGACTCTTGCGAAACTGTACAACAAACAATCCGAAGTAGAGGAATACAGAGTTGGTGTTTGCTTACTGCAGCTATGGGGCAAAGGACCAGACCCCAAAGATGACGCAAGAATAATCGGCGACCTCTACAACGAGGAAAACCGGGGCAGGTACCATACACCTCACTGTTCTAGGCCGAGGAATCTTTCAATTGAAGAGCCAATTCAGCTGGACTACACTTGCTCCTACCCGGGGGTATCACGATATAATATGAAAAGATAAGACATTTTCCAATGCCAAGCAACGCCAGTGCTGTCCGTTACAATCATGTCATGGGATCATCTCCATGCGCTACTGTGGTCGACTAGAGCGTCTTGCGTCTCGAGCCTTCCACGCAGAGCGTATATCGTCGGCATGATCCAGCAGATCCTGCTGGGTGACGTGGTCTTGAATTGAGATCTTGACGCTGTCGAATGTGGTAACGTGATTAGCCTCATTCTTGTCGTCTCGTAGTCGGTGATAGCGCCATCTCTTCTCGCCATCCCCGTCTGCTTGATTGCCATTGGACAACTGGCCATTCACCGCACCAGTGTCCTCCAAGAAACACTCCACAATGCTGTCCTGTAATGGTTCATCCTGGGTCTTCAGCTTCTCCCATTCGTCTGCTGACAAGTACAGACTTCCGACTCGACTGTAATCTTGGTCGCGTCCATGGTAGATATAGAGTCCCAGATCAACAGGCATTTCGTCGTAGTCTTCGTCTCCAGGTTCACCTGCCCAGGTAATGTGCAGGAGGAAATCGACGGTATTCTCCTCCGGAGGCTTCCATTTGAGTATGTGTCGATCTGTGCCGGACTCGTATTTTGTGCCTTTGCAGGTGAATATCAGCCCGTCGTTACCGTGCAACTGTTTTACTTGAGGAATGATCTCGTGAAACATGGTTGGGAGGGAATAGCTAAATTCAGTCTTTTTGTCCTCTAATACAAAAGCCTGGGAGTGTCTCTGATCTGGGAAGTCTCTCAGCCAATTCTTGTAAGGTTGCAGAATGAATTGTTTCAGGTAGCCCAGTCTCTTGTCCAGTGGTCGCTCCCTTAGATCCTTGCCATCTATGACCAAGAGATCGAAGACGAGGAATTTGATGGTGGAGCGGCCGTCCGGGTATCTGTCCTCGACAAGCTCTCCGTCGAGGATAGTATCAACATGGAAGTTGTCGTATTTCTTGGGTGGGTTTTCCTGGTGAGGGAAGCGGAGCATAGGGACATAGTAGTATTTGTTCTTTCGATCTATGAGATAGACCACAGGGGTGCGCTCAGGCGGAGCGCCTGGTTCACGCGCAACATCGTCCGATGTCAGATACATGAGGTAGCGGATGCCATCTGTCTTCTCACAAACGAAATAGTCCTGTGCTTTGAGCTCTTCGATATGCTGCCGTGCGAAGGAGACTGGTTGTGCTCCCGGGAAATGTCTGGGGTTGGGTCTTTTCAGCAGGCTTGCCACCTCTCCTTGGAATATGCGCTCCAGCTCATCACCAGCCCACATCCCGCCCACCTTTGTGATTATATCTGCTGCTGCCATGCTGTCTAGACTCGTGGAGATGGATATTGGTCGCGTTCGAAAGCTATGCACCTAGGTCAAGGCGCGGTCGTAGCCCGAGATCTTCTGGCTACAATCATATTGAAGGGGAGAGTCGTATGAGAGTCAGGGTCTGGCAAGATGCGACTGAGTTGTTTAGTAAAAACAAACCACGCTGGCACCGTTCGCGTGCAAGCGAGGCTAAAAGCACCATCTGGAGAGCGTGTTTCAGCCTTGATTTACCACACGTACTTACACGTGATCTCAAATCGATTGCTGCCTCGACGCCAGGCAGGCAGGCTAGGTGTCAAGGCCACAGCGGGCACCCTCCTCGACCACTACAAGTAGGTACATCTGGTGCTGGATCGCAACTGCGCAGATCTGCCAGGGATACCATCGGCTCGTTCAGAGATCAAGTCGCTCTTTCTAACTTACGCCTTTGGTTTGCTCCGCTCTACGCGCACACTCTACCGATGAGTGTCGTCGAACGAGGGCGACCTGCGCACTCCGTCGCACCATTCACTTGCCGACTATGGCGACCGCTACTGCAACACGGCCTACAAGCTTCGTCGACAAGGGCTTCTTCTCCGGCCTTGGTCTGAAGAAAGACGGCGCATTCAAAAAGGCTAACAAACTCAAAGGCCTGAAGAAGGCAGAACCACCAAAGAAAGCCAAACTCAATGGCGCAAAGAAGGACACCACTACCTCCAAAGAGCCCACCTCGTCCCTCTACCCTCGCTTCCGAGATGTGACGGCTGAGCCAAACGCCGAGGAGCAGGACGACCCATTCGACACGGTGGTGTGCAAGCACTGCAAGAAGACAATCCTTAAGCAGACCTCCAAGGACCACATTGCCGGCTGCTTGAAGTCGAAACAGGAGAAAGCCAGGAAGAAGAAAGAGGCCAGAGAAGCGGCTCAGCGCGCCAAAGAACGGGCCGAGCGAGGGGACGACGAAGAAGACGACGATGAAGATATCAAGGACGGAAAGAGAGGCAAGCTGGCCAACGGCGAGGATGCTAAGAGCAAGAAGCGCAAAGCTGAAGGCGCCGACGACGATTCCAAACCAAACAAGAAAAAGAAGAAAGAAGAGCAGAAGCCCAAAGCCGCTAAGCCCAAGGGCCCCGTTGACGTCGAGAGACAGTGTGGTGTCACTCTCCCCAACGGCCAACAGTGCGCTCGAAGCCTGACTTGCAAGAGTCACAGCATGGGTGCCAAGAGAGCCGTGCCCGGTCGAAGTCTACCCTACGACATGTTGTTGGCAGCATATCAGAAGAAGAACCAAGCCAGGCAGCAGAAAGCCGCCATTGATGCAAACGCTCCAGCCCTGTTCGACGATGATCTTGATAACATCACTGGTCCTGTCGACTCCGACGAAGAACGTGATGCGATCATGAGCTCAATACAAAGAAGCATAGCTCGCCCTCAACCTCTAGTCACTAGAACACTGTTCCCAACACGACGGAAATACCAGCTTGTACGCATGAAAGAGATGTTGTCCAATGCTATGAGTGGTAACAGAAGTGGAGGTCTGTTCAGTGTGCCCTCTGAAAACCCTCGAAGTGTCTATCCCGCATCAGCAGCCAACGAGACGTTTGCTATTCCTTCGGCGACACCCTTGACAGCTGGCACGAGTGTGCCACAAGGCACATTCAGGCCCCCATCGAGGCGGGATTCTATCGATGTGGTTTAATGCGTCCCAGGTAGTATTCTGCTTTTGTGAGACGAAGCATCGTGCTCCTCGGATAAACCACCCCCTTTGAGACGAAGTAATATGATATTCTGGATGTTATATGATACCCTTCTGGTTGGACGGTGTTGGGGTCAGGCTCGTGGTTTGGGCGCTAAATAGATCATCAGGTCGCAGTCTCAGCAATTTTGCAGATACTTCATTCAAGATTCAGTCGCGCTCTTCCCAGCCCCAAGCTTGGTCGTTACTTCATGGCGGGAGGGCCGCCCTGCGAGACCACTTCTCACAGCTCATCTTTGGCGCCCATTATCCTTTGCGTGCCATCACTCATGTCATTCATCACCTGTTTGGCTTTGTCTCTCCAGTTGCTGATCCTCCCAGGTTTTTCATGCTCACTCTCGACCCAGAGACCACGGTCCTTCATGCCTCTTTTGACGATACTGGTCATGATCTCATACGCAACCTGTGCACCTGCCAGTGCTGTTCCTTCACCTCTATCATCGTATCCTGGCGAGACCTCAACCACATCAGCGCCGACGATGTTCAAACCTTCGATTCCCCTCAATATCTGAATCAGTTCTCGCGTTGTCCAGCCACCAGGTTCGGGCGTGCCGGTGCCAGGAGCGATACCTGGGTCGAGCACATCAATGTCAACACTGAGGTACAGTGGCGTATCTGTACCGATGGTGTCAAGTATCGTTCGAACGATACCATTGACTCCAAGAACATCAATGTCATCAGTCTCAATGCGCAGGAAGCCCTGTCGATCATCATCGTGGTAGTCACCAAAGTCGTCGCCCGACAGTCTTGTACGCAGTCCAGCATGCACAGATGAAGAGTTGAGGATCAGTCCCTCATTCGAAGCAATCCAGAACATGCTTCCGTGGTTCAAATCACTTTGAGCACCTGGGCTCTCGAACCAAGCTGACGGATACTTTGCAGGGTGCCAGGTATCGAGATGCGCGTCGAAGTGTAGCACTGCCACGGGCTGTTCATAGACCTTGCCGAGGGCCCTCAAGGCGGGCAGAGCGATTGAGTGGTCACCTCCCAGAGCGACAATTCTAGGATGTTTCCAAGAAGTGCTCTCGTTGAAGCTCAATGGGCGCCGGTTAACGAGCTCCAGGTAAGCCTCACCCATCTGTCTTAGAGCCAAGGCATTGTCAAATGGGCTCACAGGCACATCACCACAGTCCAAGATTTTCGGCCAGGCGGTGTATGGGTTGAGCCCGGCCCTAGCGTTGAAGCCTCGGAACGATGTCTGTCTGGCAGACGCAGCTCGGATGGCTCGAGGTCCGAAGCGAGCACCGGTGCGGTAGGAGACCGATGTATCGAAAGGAACGCCAAGGATCGCAATATCGAACAGCTCAGACGGCGTGGTAAGACATCGGATATGTGGTAGATGAGCATAGGTCATAATGCCAGAAAAGCCAAAGTCAGTGCCCCATTTTCGTTCGAGCTCGTCTAGAGGTGTTCCCTCCACTGGTGGTAGCTCGAGAGGTGGATTGTCGTAGAAAGACGCTCTGCTTAGCCGGACAAGAGCGAATAAGAAAAGTACCAAGGTGATGAAGAGCTGCATGGTGAGATCTTACATGGGCATCAGAATCGACCAGAGCAGACTACGACGGTTTCAGTCCTCTCTTAAGAGAGCTCGACGAGCTGTGTGCGCGTTTAAGTAATAATGTCACATTCTGATGTAGTCATGATGGTGGGCGGTTATCTCCTGCTGCAGGGCATGCGCGATAAGAACTTCTTACCAAACATTTTTCTTGGCTGAACTCCACCTTCGCCCAGGCGAACCCGACACGTTCCTTCCTCGAAGCTCGGGATTGCATGCTAGTATCGCGTAGTAGGAGTGCGCTTGAACGCGAGAGGAAAGTGTAAAATATTTTTCGAAGAACGTCATACTCCTCGGCACGTCGCGAGATGAGATGACACGAGATGGATTGAGAAGGGTCGTCGTTACTGGGCTTGGAGCTGTCACCCCTTTAGGGATCGGTAAGCCTTACTTCGGCGCTGTGTTAGCCGCGGACTTTACGTCCAGCACACTCAGTTACAAATTATCAGCCACTAACAGCACAATGCAGGTGTGAAGCGAACATGGCAGCGCCTCATCGCCGGGCATTGTGGTATCACCTCAACGCGCGATCTCGGGTCTGAATTCGTCAACTTGCCAAGCCAAATCGCGGGCATCGTCCCTAAAGGTCTCAAAGTGGATGGCTGTTGGACAGCAAGCGACCATGTCACGCCCACAGAAATACGCCAAACAGCCCTCTTCGCCCAGTACGGGCTTGCCGCCTCCGCGGAGGCTCTCGAAGATGCAGGCTTCGCCGACGGCAAATCTCTTGATCCAGACATGACGGGTGTCTGCCTTGGCTCTGGCATCGGTAACCTCTCAGACCTCTATGAAACATCTGTCGCCTACCACGAAGCCAAAAACTACCGCAAGATCCACCCACTCTTCGTCCCACGCATTTTAATTAACCTAGGAGCGGGGCACATAAGCATGCGTTATGGGTTTCGAGGACCGAACCACACTGCTACCACTGCCTGCACCACCGGTGCACATAGCGTCGGTGATGCGATGAGATTCATTCAGTTCGGTGACGCGGAAGTCATGCTCGCTGGGGGCGCTGAAAGTTGTATCCATCCTGTTGCTGTTGGAGGCTTCGCACGATCGAGGAGCTTAGCTACGGACTTCAATGACGCACCAGAGAGGTCTTCGAGACCTTTTGATCGAGATCGAGCCGGCTTCGTGATCGGCGAAGGCGCGTCTGTTCTTGTGCTTGAAGAGCTGGAGCATGCAAGGAAAAGAGGTGCCAGGATATATGCAGAGCTCGTAGGTTACGGCTGTTCTGCTGATGCGCATCATTTGACAGCACCACGAGAGAATGGCTCGGGAGCTCTGCAAGCCATGCGGAGAGCGTTAAAGCACGCACAGGTCGAGCCGGCCAAGGTTGACTATATCAATGCTCACGCAACATCTACAGCCCTCGGAGATGCGGCTGAGAATGCTGCGATCAAGAGCTTGATGATGAGTGACGGCAAAATTACTAAAGCAAGTGACATCAATGTCAGCAGCACGAAAGGTGCTGTTGGTCATCTACTTGGCGCGGCAGGCGCTGTTGAGGCGCTGTTCAGTGTTTTAGCCCTCCACGAAAACGTCATACCACCGACTCTGAACTTACAGAACCAGACTGCTGAGTTCAATTGCAACTATTCTGCGAACGAGGCTCAGCACCGCAACATCGACATTGCTTTGACAAACAGTTTTGGGTTTGGAGGGACCAATGCCACCTTGTGTTTCAGGAAAATATGAAATGTGCGTTAATCTCTTTGGAAGGTAGCATGTGGTTCACTGGCTATAGAGAAACTCAAAGCTTGCAGAGACATGCAGATCAAGTCATGTTGTCTAAATATTCGTTGACACCGATGAATGGTTCCCTTTGCCGGGCTGTCAGACTCAGCCTCTTCAAGAACGATTCATCACCACAAGATTCGCTTCAAGCTCTCAGCGTCTCCTCCAACCTCGTCCATCATCCTAGCACGCCTTTTCTGACTTGCTGGATAGGAGAAACTGACCAGGCAAATTTCAATCCTTTTACTCACAATCTTACTGTTTCAATTACGCGGCGATAGCCTCAGAGCAATACTGTATGCTGGTGCAGGACAGACGAGCCCTTGATGCTTCGGCCCCCATCTCGAAGCACTGTAACACGGTTGACAAGGCTGGCATTTTGAGTGAAGACAAAGAGCTTAGTGCAGGCGAGAATTTCAATGTCTTGCACTCTGTAATGCTTGCTTTGTGCTTCACACAATGGCGTCGTTTGTGGCTTCACTAGTGGCTCAGGGCCGCACGGCCGGTATCATGTCCGGATCTTGCTTAACAGATTCAACAGCAGATGCACCACGTTCCAGGACAAAAGACCGCTCGATACCGTTACTCAGCTTCCAGATAATGATCATTTCGAGTAGTTCCAATACTACTATGGAGCACCCGCGGTCGCTCTCACAAGGCTGGAACAACCTTCCTGAAGAGCTGAAGCTCCACATAGCATACCACGTGGCAACGCCCGCTTCATCTTCGCTAGACAGCACAGAGATTACGGAGCAGCCCAGCAATCTACCCATCGATCTGAGTCTTCGGACGGCGGACACGCTATCGCGAGCTATCACGCTCGAAAGTATAGCAAATACCTACGCTTTTGTCAAGGTAATGATCTATGATTGTGGGGCAGGCAATGAGTGCCAACAACAGATTTTGCAAGAGTTCGAAGACGCGTTTGGGTCTCCAAACGGCAATCGACTGTTGTCGAAAATGCACGACAACAGTCATGTACGGCTATCTGTTATCACCATCGATTTAGTATGCTTAAATCCTCACGAAGAGAAGAACATGCGACCTGCTACATTAGCTGCGTTCTTCGAAATCAACCATTTGCGGACGATGCAGCTATGCAGTCTCCTGCAAGCCTGGGAACCTTTCCATGTCCAAGTCAATCTGCAGACTCTGCATAAAGGCATTGGTAAGCAGGTACGTCGTGTCTTGGACGCTATGCGGGACGCTGTCACAGATAAGCAAATCACTTTCGACGCTCAACTTCAAGGTAACCTTGTCACGCCCGAAACATTGCCTTACCTGGGGCCCCGGATCCCAACAGCTAGCATTTCGACACAGAAACAATTGCTAGCACATGTTCGAAACAACACGAAAGGCTTGCAAGCCCTCCTTGACGCTGGGCATCCTATGCATCATCTAGTCTCGCTAGCGAATAGCCTTTTTCAGGCGGATCTCTCGATTGCATTTGCTTTTGGGCCTCCCACTCAGCATAGTGCCACTGTCGATGAGATGTCACTAAAAAGTCTTTACAGCAACTATTCCTACATTGTCGTCGGCGGTCTCTCTGAGTATCTGCTAGGACAGCCACTTACTGTCAAAAAGCAGAAGCATTACTTCTTTTCTTCGGCGGAGAAGGCCTGGGACCTTAGAGTCTTCTTGGCAGAGGCTACACGCTATTATCTGCCAGATCGCCTTGTCCAGGAAAGCCTGTCGGGTAGGCAATCTCTGTCCGAAGAGAGCCTTGAGGTGCTGCGTTCAAGATACCCGGTGTTGAGAGTGCGCGCACAGTTTTACCTTGCACTTGCAAGACTGAAGCTATTACCTGGCCTCGTGTTGCCCACGGTGCTGATAATAGCGGGCGTGGCCGACAACTCTGTGAAGGGAAATCTCGTGCGAGCCATAAGAGAGATGGACAAGATCCAGTGCATCCTGCAGAACTCGAAGGGCCGAGACAACGAATACTACCATCCTTTTGGGAGAGCTGAGACGATTACTTGGCTCATGGAGATGCGTTACTTAGCGATGCAGATTCGCTCTGCTGAGGATACCGGTCCAGGGCGGAAGGCGGAGAGTTGTGCAGCTAGAGCTCTGGAACAGGTGAGGGAACCCCTCATGGTAATGTCACCTGAGGATGAGAAGCTCGAGTTACCATACAGATGAGATATGATCAGATACGAACACGTTCGAAAAGCAAGAAAAAGCAATCAGATGGACCTGGAGCAAAAGGGGTATCACAAGGGCTCGTTCAGCTGCAGGGTAGCGCTGGTCGACCGCGATGTCGAGCCTTACCCCCACCAACAAACCTTCATTACCGTCTTGCATTATAAGCGCAACAAGTTGACAGTATTCGATAGAGAGACGTCTGTGGCGAAAGCTGAACACTGACATTCTAAGGACTACCACTATCCTCCTATGTAGAGATGTTGGTGTATATTTCCCAGAAATTAGAGACTAGATAACCCAATACTCATACTATAACGCTCTCTTCCGCTCTCTGGTGTTTCTGCAGTAGCACTCTCTGAGCGCTTCACCGTGCGTCCCCGAGCCAATTCCCTGATTCGTGCTTCTTCATTTGTCCAGGATAGAAGTGCAAGGTACCCACTCCACTGCCTGCCGAGGCTTACTAGCCCACTAGCTTCCCTTGTGTTACTGCACTGTACAGCAGTCGTGTTTCTTGAAGAACTGGAACCTTGTATAGCAGACCATTTCGACGGTGAACTAAGTCACGACTTTAAGACCGTCGATCTCTTTGTGATTCTGCGCATGTCCGTTCCTGCTCGCGACTGTCCCCCAGGTTCCACCTTAGTAGTACTGGAACATCTGTCGGGCAGTCACGTTATTGACTACTGTCACCCCCTTGTCTCCGAATACATGCCGCTCTTCTTGAGCAGAACCAGCTTTGAGGAATCGCCACTACCGGTCGAGGTCTCAGACACATTGTTGATTCTGGAGAGACTAGCATCGAATGCCAAGCTTCGATGACACTTGCCTCGGCAAGGCATCATTGCGCCTGACCGGGGGCAAATCTATGCCGAAATCCCCGCACACCGGTGTCCGGATCATGGAACGTCTCAGGTCTCTAAACAAGTACTCAGCTCTTCATTTCAGGTGTATCATTAACCTGGGATGGCAGAACTACCCCATTTCAACACACTCTTTAGTCTCGATGGCAAAGTAGCATTGGTCACAGGCGGTAAGTGGACGATTCGTGCCGAATTGCTTCAGAAAAGTATCGTGGACGCGGCTAGCTGACACACGCGGCCGCGCAGGCTCGACTGGTATCGGCTACTACATTGCAGCAGCTTTCATACGAGCGGGGGCAAGCAAGGTGATCATCACCTCACGCAAGGAAGATGGGCTTAGAGAAGCTGTCGACAAGCTCAATGCGATCCCCGGCTGTACAGGGCGAGCGTTGTATATCGTCTCGAACATCAGCACCATGGATGGTGTGGAGAAGCTTGTGAACGATCTGGCTGGAGTTCTGTCTGACAGAAAGCTCGACATCCTCGTTAACAACGCCGCTGCAAGCTGGGGAGGACCTTTTGAAGAATACGAGGATTGGAAGGTTGCAAAGACCTTCGATGTCAACGTTCGTGCAGTATTCAATCTGACGAGAAAGTAAGTGACGCGCTGCATAATAGACATGGCGATGTCACCTTGTGTGAGGCATCGCTGACATTTCATAGACTGCAACCGTTCCTTATGGCAGCTGCGACGCCAGAGGAGCCTGCCAGGATCATCATTGTCAGCTCTGTCGGTGGCATCATCGTGCCGCACGTCGGTGAAGCTGGTGCGATCGCGTACAGTGCGTCGAAGGCTGCAGCCCATCATCTAGGAAGGAATTTTGCCATGGAACTTGTGCCTCATAATATCACTACTAACATCATTGCGCCTGGTTGGTTTCCAACTCGACTAGCGAATCCAGCCATCGAGAAAGCCGGGGGTGAGAAGGCCGCAGGCGCCGGAAATCCTATGAATCGACTCGGGGTGCCTGAGGATATCGCTGGAGTAGCTATCTTCCTCTGCTCGAGAGCTGGTAGATACATCAACGGCGAAGATATCAGTGTCGATGGTGGCAGCAGGCTGATGAACTGGAGTGCAGCGAAGCATATTGATAAAGTGAGGTCGAATGCGAAGCTGTAAGGTCAATTGATCGCCAGCGTAGACGGTGCATCGACATGATCCAACATCCCCCTCCTCCTGTATTTCGTTGAGCAGGCCACGCTCGCCATGCTCGCTTTCGTGCAGTTCAGCTCTTGCGTGATGGTCGCTTTTTCGTCACGTAGGAGTCACGAACAGATTTAATCACGTGGCACGGAGCCAGGAGAATTTGCCGCTCATCGAAGTTGCTTCTGCAAAATCCGATGGTTTCTGTTCATTGTCACCAGTCGTCCAACAAAGCGAAAGCAAAAGTGATCTCTGCGTCTCAGCGCCATGCGAGCACATAATCTCCGCAAAGATGTTACTAGTTGATTCCGGCCGTTCTGTGCTGGCGAAGAGACACAGACTATGGATCATGGCGCTATAAGCTCGGTTACCAACGAGGCGTTGACCTTGCCCTCATAGCAAGATGCTGAGATTCCGGAGCGACTCATATCTAGTGTGGCTTTCGAATGGTCCAGCTCCTCTGATTCCTACTCGAAGCAAGCGTCGTCAAAGCGCGACTCCCGACCATCTCGCAGCAGAAGTAAGGTCATCGAAATCTCCACGAAACTGATTATCCAGGCAATGCGAGCTTCATTCGTGAGGGTCAGCTCCCATCAAGCAAGCCAGCGCCAAGGGATCGCTCGCTTAATCAGGGGCAATCCGGTGCCCTTGCAGTGCGCTATACTCCGCTGGGCATCTCAGCCTTAATCCCCGACAAATCCTAGCGCTCTGTGGGTCGTGCCTGCAGTCGAAGGGTCCATCAGCACCCCTGAGGCTCCACTCACATTCCTTCGCGTGTCAAAACGTCCCAGACCAGACACTGTGACTTTGACGCTACTGAACTCCATCAAACAGGGTGAGGCCATGCCCTTGAAGTGCAGCCCATTACCCTTTGGCTTCGAGGTCTTCTCCCGTCGAACGGCAATGCACTTGTCGACACTCGTCGCGAGGTTAGCACCCAAGAACGTCTGAAATATGTCGTCGCCCGACCACGACATTACCGACGATATATATCCATCCTCTGACGACTCGCTGTTAATAGAGAAGGAGTTGTATGAATGCACCATCGAAGATCGTCTCACTCAGCTTACCAGGATTGTCCTCCAACGCATCGACCAAAATGCCTCCTTGGGAGCATTTGTGCACTACAGCCTGATGGTGCTCAAGTTCTTCGTACCAAGTTTCTTACAACACTTACTGGATCGACGGCGACATCAACGACCGGAAGGAGGGGCTGCACCATCCAGTACGATCGTCTGTCTTGATGGCCTTCGAGGTGTTGCATGTTTGATTGTCTTCAACTTTCACTTCATGTATCCCTATACTCAAACGATCTTCCACAGTTATGGAGCAGACGTGCCAGGCGATAGTCAACAGCGAAAATACGACCATTACCATCAACTTCCGTTCATCTCGCTACTATACCGCGGTCGGGCAATGGTCGCAATCTTCTTCGCCATTTCGGGATACGTGTTAAGTCGCAAATTTCTCAAACTGGTGAATGCAAACAATCATGCACCAGCGTACAAATCACTCAGCTCAGCTGTGTTTCGACGGGGCTTTCGGCTCTTCGCTCCGGTCACCGTTGGTTATTTACTCGTGGCTATCGCTGTTCACATGGGCTTGTACGAGGGTACAGAGGCCGTCATTCGTGGAGAAGTTCAACTTCCCGGCGACCCCGGGCCTCGAGATTGGGTTACTGGGACATGGGACCTCCGCCCAGTGAACATGGGCAGCTTGTACGCGCAGCTGGTACATTGTTATGATCATTGGGCAGAGTGGATCAACCCTTGGAGATGGGACCACGTCTACAACGAATACGATCCTCACACTTGGACGATCCCCCTCGAATTTCGAAGTTCGATGGTCTTGTTTCTCGCCTTGGTCGGGACAGCAGGTCTCAAAGAAAAGTGGAGAATGGGAGCCATCGTCGTTCTCTGCGCTTACTGCCTGAAAGTAGCGCGTTGGGAGGTCGGTCTCTTCCTTGGTGGTGTTGTCCTGGCACAAGTAGATTTGATGTTGAGCACTTTCGAAGTCCTGCCGACCAGAGGCGTCCTGGGTCGGCTCAGTCAGTTGCTCCTCTGTTTGTTCGGATCGTACTTCATGTCCTTTCCTGATGTGGTGGGGGAGGCGACGCCCGGGTTTCGATATCTTTCTTCCATCACTCCGGAACGATATGAAGGATGGTTGTACCTCTTCTGGCACACTCTTGGAGCGCTCATGATGGTCCATCTAGTTACCAACGTCCTCTTCCTGCGACGGTTTTTCGAGCGACCAACATGTCAGTATTTCGGCAAAATCAGCTTTGCATTCTATCTTGTGCACGGTCCGGTATTGACCGCCTGGGGCTTCACACTAATGCCTAGGATTTGGAGGATCACGGGATACGGAGATGGATACGGGGGAAACGCTGGTTTCGTGACGGGGTTGGCTCTAGGATGGTGCATATTGCTCTGTTTCAGCGTTTGGCTTGGAGACATGTTCATGAGACTGGTGGATATACCTTGCACAAAGTTAGCAAGACGAATTGAACTTTGGCACACCGGCTGATACTCATGTTTGGAAAGAGTTCAATACTTCGTCCACGTCAAGGTCGAGATGAGGACAGATTCAACGACGTACTGTGGGGCGGTACACAGAGACACCTGGTGGAAGGACGCCTTCCAGCATTGATGTTCAACTGAGGTGGATGAACGATCCTTAGACTGCAGTCGATTTCGACTCGACACCAAAAGATTTCCAAGGGCAAAGACTACCATGGACGAGGATCATCCCGCCAGTCCACTATCGCTACTACTGCTGCCGAGAAATCCACCTCTACGGGCACAGCAGCACATGGCTCGGGACAGTAAATCATGTCGACATGCGTGGAAGTCAACCATATGCGAGAAATTCCTAGCGACAGTTTGGCGCTACCATCGCGTTCGCCGGATGCCAGGGTATAACCTATCACATTCGGCACGAAGATTGAGGAGAGCAAGTCTTACGAGACGAGCCTGTCATCAACTGCAAAAGACTGCTGGCGAATCCGAGACGAGTATAATACTCCTCTTAGCGAATTGACCGGCTTCCTTCGTTGGTAGGCTTCGATATGAGTGTGATAAAGGACTTTGAGATTGTAGATGCTCCAAGCACTTGCAAAAAGCAGAAGAGGCAGTCGAGGTGTCAGCATCCTCAGGATATAGAGAAGATCAGAGGTCGTGGTGTGGAACAAGTTGTCGTCGCTCAAGGAGAGCTCATCAAGCAGTCAGCAGACCCCTTTTGTTAAGCTTAATAAGCAGTTTTCAGGCAACAATGTTAGTGGCAAATTGGGTATGTTCTGCTCTCCTGCTCTGTTGTAAACCAATCGTCGGCTTTAGCCATCTGCCGTACAATGGGCTTGAAAGCAGGCTAAGTCAGGGTGGTTCGCTTAACCACACAACAAAGCCAATATCAATCTATGACTCGGATAAACACGTTTCTTCTAGGTAGTCCCTGCTACTGGTATGTCGTGTTGACCGTCATGGCTGAGGAGTAAACAAACACAACTGCAGGAAAACGGAGCATAGCCGGATGTGCATGAGATTTGACAGTTTCCAAGGGTGTGGGTGCAGCCTATGATTGGCCTGGGCCGCAATTCGAGCGCCCGACAGACTTTACTGGCGGCACTAAGCCCGCCTGGGAAGGGCCCAATGCACTGCGGCCCGGGGAGGGTCAGACATGACCAGGAACCCGAACCTCTCGCTGCCGACGTGTTTGCTTCAACATGCCTCTCCCCTTTGTAATGAATTCCAGAAGTGAAACGACTTTATACACGACAGATTACCAACGGCGGTAAATACACATCTGGTCGACGAGTGCAAACAAGTGCAACCCCACGAGACAAGGAGATGCACACACCCCTCGAACTCGGAGTCCTCCACGAACACCATTAATCAACCACCTTATGCAACAACGACCAACGCTCAACCACGGACCAGATAGAACCTATCGACGCGTCGTCCTACCTGATTGATGAACGGCCGACACCGCCACTCCCAGCAGTGACATGTCTGCGCAAGAGCTGGCCTTCGGCGAGCCCTCATTCGACCTCGACTTCCACCAACTCCTCGTGCCCAAACAGCCACGCCATCACAAAAGCCGCAAGAATGTCAAGGACGACTCTGCCTCCTCGAGTGACGCCAGCTCCTTCTTCATCCCTGAACCCCTCTCCCGCACCAACAGTATCTACTCCTTCTCCCGTGCCTCTCTAAGCAGCCAGCTGAGCGGCCTCAGCTCCATGAGCCTCCCGCAGGCAGAGTCATTGTCTGCTAGTATCGGTCATTTGCCTACTGCGAGGAAGGCCTGCAGAGCGTTGTATGCGGCTGCTGAACAGATCAACAGCTGGAACAGAAAGGCGTTGCGCATGCTCAAGGACCTGGATGGGGACGATGATATCGAGTGGGCCGCGGCTGCTGGAAGGGAGGCCTTGGAGGAGACCAACAAGACCATCAACAAGTTCGAGAACTTGATCAACGTCTATGTGCTTTCCATCGAGGAGCTGCAGCTGCGGCACGATGTCGGGGAGCTGCGCGCTGAAGAGTTGAGCACGGTGGTGGAGCAGATGGAGTACACCCTCATCAGCTGGGACGATGTTAGGATCGGTCTCAAGCGGATCCAAGAGCAGGTCGAGGTCGCCATGGAATGGGAAGAACTGTGGAACACGGTCTTTGGAGAAGTCGCTCAAGAGCTGGACAGTCTGAGCCAGCTGGTCTTCGAGATGGAGGAGAAGAGACACATGGCCTATATGACCAAGACCAAGGACGAGCCAGAGGAGCGCATCGACATCAACGAGCTGGAAAGCTTCATCGACGAACCCACAAAGAAGAAGGAGGACATCAGGAACTCGAGGTTCAGCATGACCTTCGAGTCCTCGCCGCTTGGCTCGCCCGTCGTCGAAAATCCCCAGGACGACACGAAGCTGTTGAGCCTTTTTGCCCGCATGCAACCTCTGAGAGCATCTCTCGACTTTTTGCCCATGCGTGTCTCACTTTTCGAAGCTCGTGCCGACAGAGTCTTTCCACAAGCATGCAAGGAGCTGCAGGACAAGCGGGATCGACTGGAGAAGAGCTGGCAGCAACTGTCAGAAGAAGCGGAGAGGCTGAGAAGAGAACTCAGCGAGGATAGGTGGATTGTCGTCTTCAGAAATGCCGGCCGACAAGCATCGAAGATGGCCGAATCAGTCGAACGCAGCATTGTAAAGGTCCAGGATGCCCTTAACGCCGGTTTCGCAAGGACCAACCCAGCACAGCTGGCAAAGCGCGTCGAGAGCTTCGAGGCCAAGAAAATGCATTATATGCCAGCAATTGGACGCGTTGTGACCATCATTCAAAAGGGCCTAAAGGACAGGCTGACGGTCAATGGGGAGATCCTACGTCTCAACAAGGAGTTGGGAGCTAGAATGAGAGACCTCGAAGACTGCACAAGGGAGCTGAGCGCAATGTTGGAGCCAGTCACGGCGAGGTCAAATTCAAGGTTAAGGGAGTCCATCTCCAGCATTGTCTCGGCAGACCGGTCCTTGTCAAGCCATGGCACCTTTGCCGGCACGCCAGGAAGTTCTCCAGCATCCTCCATCGACCTACCCACTCCATCATCATCAACCAGACCGACACCTAAATATGGTCTGAACGGTTACAGCAAACCTCGCGCTGCGTCTTCGATGGCTGCAACACGACCTGGGCCCCCTATATCTGCTAACAACAGACGGATCTCGTTCCAGTCCCAGTTGGCACGGCCTACGACACCCATGTCGTCTCGAACAACAGGCTCCATTCCCCGACGAGCTGCATCCCCAGCTCCCGCATCAGTATATCAGCAGGGCGTGTACAGGCCGCCTGTTGTGCCATTGCCACCACGTCGAGCAGAAACGCCGTCTGAGAGACCTCGATGGTCTTCCACGGTCAGAGCGAATGAGGCCGCAGCCAACGCAAACAAGAGAGCATCAATAACGCCCTCATCCTATTACCGCATCGCACCGAGATCTTTCTCACATACAGCTGGCATGCCGTTACGAAGCCCACTCAGCCGTGACGCAACTTCGTCGCCAATACCTCAACAACAAACCCCCTTGTCGTCAAGATCGAGTCATTCACAACTGAGATCGTTTGCCGACCGTATCAAGTCACCCACATTGAATGAAGCTAGTCTGTTAGCGCCAGTACCGTACTCGAAGTCAAGGAACCTCGGGAACCTCGGAACTCCCACACCAGGCGCAATCAGATCACCATCGTCATTAGCCAACAGACCACCGACGAACACAGCACAGCATGCGCGCCTGCAGTCCTCACTTCGAGGCTCAAGGCCCAGTATCGGGATTTTCCAACGAGCTACATCGCCAGCCTACCACGCAGGACAACCCGCCATGAACAGTCTAAATGCTGTGGTTCGCACACCACCAAGGCAGTCGCTAGACAGTAACACAGCTGAGTCCGACGGCGAATTACCACCACTGCCGTCGAATGCAACTCCTCGGGAAGAATCCCCCGAAGACGACAGATCGACAGAGCTTGGCTCGAGTCCGCTGTCCAGGCGCGCACTCACCAGGCCGCCGTCTTCAGTCAGCAGTCGCGGCAAGAAAGCTAGCATGCTGCCCGTTCCTCGAGGTATCAGGTCAAGCTCGTTGGCATCATCGAAGTGAAGTTGTGCGCTTCTCAGGCAGTAGCACATGCTTAGAATGAATAAATCCGCGGCGGGACTGCGTGTTCTGTTGACATACTGTATTGTATAGAGAGTACTCGCGAACGGCGCACGTGGGTCGGAGGGTCTTGGCGTTTAGGTAGTAGCAGCGTTCAAGCGATTTGTGTAGTTTAGTTTAGTGGTTTGTGGATGATCGATCATACCTACCTAGCGATTCACGTCATGTTATAGGACAGCACATTCGTCATGTCTTTCCCAAGTGGTTCTTGCGGACGTGATACTACGCGTCTTCTGACAGATCCTAGTAGTCGAGGGAACAGGCTGCTTCCGCCACCACTGGCCTGCCGTCCCATTTCCAGAGAGGCTGTCGTACGCGAGGGCACGCACCAGCTACACAATGCGTGTGCGACGGACCAAGAATGGATCAAACAAACCTCGGTATCAGTCTGTAAAACTGCAAGCGGGAGAAGTGAGGACTTTCGTTCGTCGACAATGTTATTATATTTATATACAACTAGCTACCAGTATTGCAAGTACTTTCTTTTTTCGAATAGCTTGCGTTTGTCTATATGATCTCCCCGTTGAGAGCATAACCTGCTCGTCCGTCTAGTGTCGTGGTTTCTGATTCGTTTCATGATTCGTCCTGTGTAGCCTCTTGGCTTTCGTAAACCAGTAAAATGCATTCAGCGCTAATTAAGATGCCTTCCAACTCCTTCGCCATGCTTGAATCCGTTCTATGGGTGTGTTGTGTTACAGCATTGGCACGGCCAATGCAAAAGCTAGCACTGCTAGCGAGATTCGACCTCGATATGCCCTCGAGGAAGCCCCGGTGACAGGCTGGGCTAGTGCCGTCGCCTTGTCTGTGGTAGAAAGAAAGACTCCGGCGTCCGCTGAGGAAGTTTGTAATGCCGCCGCTATGGCGGTGTCGTCTTCTGCGTCGTTCTGTCCGTCGAGCGCATTAAGCGCGACGGGTGTCGAGGCTGTAGAGGATGCCCAGGCGGTAGGAGTCACTGTGACTGTGGTTAAGAATCCTTGTTGATTGAAGGAGGTCTTCACTTCAAGGCCAGGTGTTGAGGAGGATCCCAGAGGCGAAGCTGAGGATGACGAGATAGATTGAGGTGGTGTCTGAAAAAGATGTTAGCCGAAGTTCGTACGTGCGAGAAACAATGTAAAGGAGAGGGACTACGAACTGAGTGAGGCAGCGCTCGGTGGGCGTACTTTGCCATCGGCGCCCACCGTCCAGCCGCTGGGCAGTCCATTGATGGATGTGTAAGTGACTGTGGAACTCACTGAAGTTACAGCTGATGCGCCGACCGTTACCCAGGGATAGCCAGTCCTAGTGGCATACGCTGAAGAGACGGCGGCATCTGTTTCGAAAGGTACCGTAGGGTTACCCGCTGCTGAGCTGTATTCTGGAGACGTTGAGACGGACGGTGTGTCTTTGCCAGAGCCGCTGGAGTTGATAGTGCCGCCATTGGATACAATGGATTGCCAAGTACCGGCTGTACCATCGTAGGAGTATGAGGTGCCGGTGGAATAGTCGGTGACGGCCATGGCCTTCAGATACATGGTAAAAGGCCCCTGCGAGTAGTCGACTAGTCCACCAGCCCAGGCGATTGTGCCGGCAGCATTGGCAGGGTCACCGCCAGCCCACGAGCCGACCTTGATCCGCATTGGTGTTTGAGGATATTGACCAGTCTCGGCATCTGAGGCCGTCAGGACCCGGACTGTTTCCCCGTTGATGGACCATACGATCTGATCGGCAGTCCAATCAATGCTGTAGGTGCTGAAGCTGTCGTGATTCCCCTGCGCCCCATGGAAAGCAGCGCGGTTGTAGCCAGATGTCGTTTCACCTTTGCCAAAATAGTTGGACTGGACCTGAGTGTCGTCTCCTCCTAGCCACTCCCAATCAATCTCGTCCAAGCAATCTGACAACAGCACAGCGCTGCTGACGATACCAGTGCCTGGAGCAGCCTTGATTACGAAGTCGACATGACCGAACATGATGTACCATTTTGAAGCGATAGTTGGGCTGTCACCGCTCTTGGCGACGGTGAAGGCGGCGCCGTTCGAATCGTAGGTCGGTGCACCGGTGGCGGTGAAGTCGGTTGAGGCGCCATCGGTGAAGTCGATGTTCTTGCTTGTACCAAGTGCTGGGTCGGCAGGGCAGCCACCTGCGAAGAGTTAGCACTTCATTCCAGTCATAGTCCATCCAAGCGATATGTACGTACTTTGAGTCAGTGGGTTGCAAGAGCTGTATGTTTGACCTGCGATAGGCGATATGAACGTCGTGATAACACTCAGTAGCAGCAGCAACGAGGTCGCCATGGTTCTGTACATGGTTGGGACAACGACAATGACTGAACGGGAAGAAGCATAAGACGCGGGATAGTATAAAAAGCAAAGACAAACTATTTGGTAGCATGCATGATTACGTGTGAGTGTGCACAAGGGACAACCGCAAAGTGAAGCGTTTGTTGGGGGAGGCTGGGGCCATGGAAACCGGCTTTGTTTACACCTACTATTCGAGCACAGCCCAACACGCGAACGCGTATGCGTAGATGAGACCAACCTCTTGATGATCGTCATTGGATGGGTGTTATTCATGCCAAGGGAGCATACCGTATCAGCCTGGGTGCTGAGGATATCGAGTGAGAAAGATGGTGGTTGGAAGAGGGGGCTGGTCTCGTGGGCAACACGGGAGCTGGCCGCTACCGAGTGGCGGTTGCCCCTACTAAGCCTGAGAAGGGAAGGCGGTTACCCTGCAGCTGATTCCTCCGTTGCCACGACCTGTCTTCTCAGCCACATCGGCGTTCTCAGATTCTGATGCCTGAGGCTGCATGTCCTGATCTTCCTGAGTTCTGCAGGGTCTTCCTTGGCGGGACGCATGACGCAAGACTGTTTTTTTGCATCGTTCCTTCCAGTCTGCAAATGGAACCGACCCCACCTCCGAGGTGCCACACAACCCGCTTCCAGCACGGTTAACTAATACTTTCTTTCGACGGCGAGGTTTGCCTCATTGTTAGATTTTATATTCACCGGTAGTAGACTACTTCTCCCTCATCGCAACAGACACATCTGGCTCCTCATCATGGCGACAGAAGCGACCGGCAACGTTCTCGACACACACCCATACACGTGCAACTCTTGCGCAGTCGCTTTCCGAAACAGCGATGCCCAGCGAACACACATGAGATCAGACTGGCATAGGTACAACCTCAAGAGAAAAGTGGCAGACCTTCCTCCTGTTGCAGCCGACGACTTCAACCAGAAAGTGCTGAACGCACAAGCGAGTACTACCGCGGCCCAAGAACAAGCCTCGTATGCTAAATCGTGCACGATATGCCAAAAGACCTACTACAGTGAAAATGCTTTCCAGAACCACATTTTGAGCAAAGCACATAAGTTGAAGGCTGTGTCTGGCGGTAGCAAGGCTGCATCGACGGCCTCGCGAGAGACGAATGGCGAGCAGATACCGCCTGAAGCAGAGGCTGAATTTGACAACGTCGTAGCAGGAATCAAGAAGACCTCATTAGTAGAGGAGGACACAGCCCCTGGAAGACCGTCCAATCCTCCGCCTGGTGTCGACCGAGAAGAACATCCACTCTCACCACCAACGGTTGTGCCTACCAAGATACCAACCTCGAGATGTTTATTCTGCAACTACGACTCGCCCAGTCTGAAGTTGAGTGTACAGCACATGACCAAGATACATGGCCTCTTCATACCAGAGCAGAACTATCTGGTCGATCTCGACGGCCTGGTCGGCTATCTGCAAGCCAAGATCCACGAGAACCACGAATGTCTCCGTTGCCACAAGCTGAAACCTACTGCACCAGCCGTGCAGACTCACATGCGGGACAAGGGTCACTGCACCATCGCCTTTGAGCATGAAGAGGAGATGATCGAGATCGGCCAATTCTACGATTTCTCAAGCACGTATTCAGACGATGAAGAGGACGATTCGGACGATGTAGCCAAGGTCGCCGACGAGGAAGGCTGGGAAACAGACTCGGACGAGTCTTCGGTGGCCTCGGAAGAGATTACATCCATTCCCAACGACGACCGAACAGACGCATACGAAAGGATGAAGATGCACAGACACCACAGCAACACCGTGGAGAGAACGCACAGGAATGTGGATGGCTTCCACTCTCATGCGCATCAACACACCAACGCTGTCTTCTACGACGAGAACGAGATGCATCTTCCTTCTGGACGGGTTGCTGGCCATAGGAGTATGAGAAAGTACTTCCGACAGAATCTGCACAACTATCCTTCGCAAGCTGAGCGGTTAGCACGACAGAACAGACTCATCAAGGAAGGTCCACCCACTACCTCGGACGAAGATAGTGACGAAGACATGGCAGACGCGGATGGTGAGGAGAGAGAGCAGCAACCCAGATCTCAAGCACTGTTGCGGCGAGGAGAGGCGGGTATGCTCGGAGTGAGCGAGCCTGAGAAGAGACAAGTCACGAGGGCGGAGCAGAGAGGACGGACGAAAGCACAACGCGACCAGAGTCGATACCAAGCCAAGATTGAGAAGCAATCAAACAACCAGAAGCACTTCAGGGATCCACTACTGCAGTAGTCCTGCTGTGGCTGGTTGTTGGTGGTGGTGGTGGTATGGGTACTGCTGGTGGTACAACTCATGCTAGCTGTCTATGAGCGCCTACCCGTACCTGAGCATATGTGGTTCTCTATTTCGTGACGACTAGATTCATAGGAGCGCCGGGGGGGTTGCATAGGAGTCGCACACGGTAGAAATAGACCAGCATTTGCATAGCATGACTGATGATAGAACGACGGTCACCTGCATTGCCGAACTGGCCTTTACGACGTTCTCGTGATGTTCTTTATCTCAATGCGCTTGTCAAGTCTATTATGTCCTTGAGCACCAATGAAGTATTTAGCAAGTCATGGTTCCAAAACCAGTAATTGAGTTCCCTGTTCACTGACCCAGATTGCTGTGTCAGACCGACAAATCACGTGAAACGGACGTCTCAGAAAGACGGGATCTACACTTCGCAGCTTTCTCACAGTTTCAGCCTCGTTGCAGCTGCAGTCTACACTTTCCGAACATCGAACATTCATCGTGCGTTGAATCACACCGTCTTCATCACCTCATTTACCTTTCTCAGCGACAAACACAGCCACGATGGCGAAAAAAGGTAAGCATAGCACCACGTCTCGAACACCATCCTCGCCGACTCCCATGTTTAGCGTCGACCGTTCCTGTTCTTTGAAGATGCGACTGTGCTAACAGACTCGCAGCGAAATCACGTACGATAGCGGTCCGGCTCATCAGCATGGCCATGACAGGCTTCTTCAGAACATACGTCAGACCGAGAACGAGTAGGCCGTTGAGTATGCTGAAATACGATCCGGTGGTCAAGAAGAAGGTGCTGTTTTTGGAGGCCAAGAGGGGGAAATGAGATGGTGTATTGTACTTTTACATGGACTGCAAACTACTTGGGACGTGGGAGTTAGGAATGATGGCGCGGAACAGAATCGTGCTCGGAGCGCATGGAATGGACGGCTTGGAATCCAACAGCTGCTACAGTCTAGTCTCTAGTGTCACTTGAAGGGTTGGCTTGAGAGATGAGCTCCGACCGAAGAAGGCCAGGACGATGAATGTGGGATAACATGCAAAGAGACAAACATTTCAGGACGACTAGAGCAAGATTACCACGAATCTCTGCAAGAGCTCGAAGCCAGCGGCAGCAGAAATATGGTAGTCGATGGGGGAAGAGAGATCGAAGCGTCGAGCTAATGGAGGCACCACATGCCATTTGGCCTACTGGGCTCCCTGCGTGGCTGCGTGCCTTCGACTCTGGTCATGCTGCAAGCGCAGCAAGTCCACCTGAGCACTTTGGTAGCAAGCAGCATCGGTATACTCATGACGCTGCAAGCCTGCTACCAGAAGAATGTTCAATGCCATCACGAACACTCCACAGCATCTCTGGTAGAGTTCGATACTCTACCAATGACACACGATCTAGCCTTCAATCTCTCTTGTTCGCCTCAGGAGGCGACGCCATCGTGAAGACTGATCATGTGCTGTTTCTTCACGAGCACCAATTGTGGAGAACGAGAATACGCTTGACCAGCTGAAAACAGATGATCCGATATTTTTCTGGTGGCTGCCAAACATGTCACTCCTGCTGCCTCAAGATACCTAGGTCGCGCACTTTCCAGCATGATTGTGGCAACCGCGAACGTGCCTAACCCCTACTCCCGACCAAACCTTCTGTGGATGCTGCGGCGATGTACTGAAGCTTAGTGCATGGCGGCTACCGCGCTTTGCGCATGTCAACTTCAGCCATGAATCTTACCACTTGTCACCTCGGTTCTTCTCGTTCTATCGTTAGCCTTGGTCCCCTTACTCTGAGTGTTGTTATCATACATCACAACTAGCGATCACGTCCGTCAGCATAGAGCATTCATTCTCGGTCGACAATCTATGGCTGTTAGCTCAACGGGTGACTCTTTCCCTAAACACACTTTTGTGCCGGCTGCCCAAACCCTAATAACTCCTTCAGCATGTGCAGCGCCAGTAAGCTGGTCTTCTTCGTACACGAGCGGCTAACGTATACAGCATCACTCAAGCCCAGTCTTCCAATGCGACAGACTGCGTGCTGATGGGAAGGCCACGACGTCTCATGAGGGTCTACAGCATGCTTCCTCCCCGCTGCTCCTTTTGCTTTTGCTTATCAGACGTCCTCCTCGCATCTAGCACCAGAACGATGTGTCGCGCCACACATATCGGCCGCAATCGCTGGTCACATATCGTGACTTCAGCATCCATCCTGCCATCCCTAAGCTCTCTCGTCACCACTCTAGAAAAAGCCCACTCCAGCCCCTGTTCCGGCAGCCTCTCCTTGAACTCGATGTCCAACGTGAGCGTCGAGTTCCATATCCCCACCTTCGCCGCCTGCATCAAGGAGTTGGACAGACGGCACGGAACACCGGGGTTCGTGTTTGCCCAGGTCTCTGCCGCCTTTCCAATGGCGTGCGCGTCGAAGACTCCGCCTGTCTGGAGAAGCGTGTCGGAAATTGAGGGAATGAGGTCTGTGAGAACAGTCAGATGTGTTGAGTCTATGCGCTCGGAGCCGAAGGAATTCCACATATCGCAGAGGCCGGCGATGGGAGATCCGCCACGCGGACTAAGCTGCATCATGCGGTGGGTGTAGGGCATGAGTTCGCCGTCGACAAAGGCAGGCAGCCAGTTATTGTCCGGTTGGTTTTTCGAAATCTTTGTCCAGTCGGGCGCAGGTCTGAGCTGTGGCTGGAACATCCAGTCGGTTGGAGCGTTTGGACCATGAGAAGCGTCGAAGTTGATGCTTGTGGCCGTGGCTGCTAGTTTTGGCTGACTGGGCGTGCTTTTGCTGTTGGGTTGGGTGAGGTAGAGCTGGATTGTGCTGGTTCCTCGACCGACCTTGAGGTCAGTTATGGTGATTGTGAAGGGGTCATGGGTACATGTGCGTAGAAAGTCGATGTGCATGGAGAGGATGTCGGGCTGGTTTTGAGCAGACAAGGTGGTGGTAAAATGTGTTTTGGCGGCAAGCTGGAGGATGGCGGCGAGGATGCCTCCATGAACGCCTACAATGAACCGTCAACCAAAGTCGTGCCAGATATTCTTACAGATACATACTGGGTCCGACGGCCCAGTCGCGGTGGAAAGACGCAGTGTAGATGTGTGAAGCGCGTTGAACAAGGTCTATCTGCTTTTGTAGAATGGTACCCATCATTTGTGTTCGTGGTCAAAATGTAGGCACTCTTAGCCGTCCTTGTGATGTGGTACCTGTGAGCAGCTCAAAGTCTTTATCACTTCCTACGTGTGTTCTCGTTTAGCCCATTTTGCCGAGGCAGTCAGCTGCAAACATAGTTGGCTGGCAGCTAGCATGGTAGACCAGCTGTACAGCGATGACCAATGGAAGTAGCTGGGTACAACGACTGTATCTAACTAATTTGAGTCATGCAAAAGCTTGCGGCGACCGCGCATGTTTCAGTCTAACAGTTCGAAGATGCCCTTCATTGGATGTTCACTGTCGGCTGATATTGCAAAGAGTTTTGCGGTTGTTCGAAGTACTCACTACATCCCAGCACTGGCCGGCATGACTCATTGGCATAAGATTGAGCAGCACGGGGAACAAGTGAGAAGCTGCACGAGGATCGGTATGGCCAATGCAAGCAAGGTTAGGAACTTGCGACACGCATGAACCGACTTGTTACGCACGTACTGTGAGTTAGTCGATCTCTGTGGAGTTCCTTAGCTGCATCATGCACAACAGATCTTCACCCGACACGAGAATGTGTATGTGACTTCCCGATACCTGCATTAGCATCACTAGCGGAAAGCAGGCTGCGAGGCCTGTTGCCCACAATGGCCAATACGAAGCTGTAAGGTTCCTCCCCACGAGGCCGAGGCATAGGGCTGCACGGGGACGTCGTCGACAGAGCTTATACCTTGGGTCAGACTCGTGTTTCGAGGTCTCGGCCTCATACCAGCTGCGTACATGAGCCGTACAGAAATGCGGCGTTCTCTGTGCGGCGTGCTAGGTAGTGCTGCCTAGTACCAATGCTCATACACATGACAACGCACGGCAAAGGCACGCTCGCGAATCCGAGGCAGCCTCTGCTGTTGCTCACGTCTGCTCAGCTTCATACTCATACTTCGTCGTTGTTCGCACGGCCGCACGAGTTACGATGCAATCCATCATACCACCACCTCGTTATTGAACCAGCATTGCTGCAGGGGGGCCTACAAAATGGTGCCAAAGCACTCATGGCTCAGGCTTTCAACTCCGAAAAGTGATTGAACCTTCCATCACCACCCTTACCATCCAAACGCCGCCTGCAGTCCCGATGCCAGACCACACTATATCCTCAACACCTTCCAGACGAGGGGTGTCATGGTGAGCCGAGAGCTCAGGCTCCAACTACCCGGCCGAACGAGGAGCGCAACAATCCCACGAATCCGGAAGAAGAGCAACAGCAGCTTGAAACCAAACGCACTTATCCTCGTCATGATAGCACTCCTGCTTTGCTGGCCTTCTCCTCTCTCCCCCTTCCCTTCCTCGAACCATTACTGAAAAACGGTCCTCTTCTCTCTAGCCTGTCCTCGTGATCCAGAGCTCACTGACTGCCGAATTTCTCCCCACGGGAACAGCCATCGTATCTTGGTCCCAGTTTCTTTGGCCGCGCCATCAATAACCGATGATTGTTGGTTTCTCGGCAGCGTGTCTTGATCATTAGTAGCAGGGGGTTTATCTCACATGGAGTAGTGACACGATGTTGTTAACGGGCTGTTCCTATTCCGCTTGACGACAGTCTTCAGCATGTGGACGAAGACCCTGTGGACAATCGGGGATGTGAATGTTACGGTTTTCTCACACACCAACACTGACTACCGCAATAAAAGCGTCGTCACTCCAAAACCGCTTCGACACGACCCGCTCACTTCTGCATCGGATCCATGACCTGCATGCCCGTCCTCTTATCCCTGAGCACCCACTTCTCCTCCTCAGCATACTTCTCCAACCCCGTCTCCTCATCCCACGCCTCTCTGACGCGTCGACTCGTCTCGCGTGCGCCCCTGACACAATCGTTCACGCCCACGCCGCCCTGCCACCAAACACCCCCAACCTTCAGCCTGCCACCAAAGTCCTTGAGGAGCTCAGTGTGCACCCTGGCCATATCATCGCGATACCCGACCTGATACTGCGGGATACAATCCCTCTGCATCCTGCCCTTGGCAAGCATAGGCTGCTCCGTGATGCCCAAATGCCTGGCAATGACGCTCTTGGCCATCTCAATCGCCTCGTCCTCCGACGGCAAGTCAGACTCCTGCCACCCATCCCACCAATGCCCGCCGATCATGACGGCCAGTTTGGTCCCACTCGCCGTATCCTGGCCCATCTGGATCGTCTCCTGCTCGGTCGGCGCGTCACCCCTTGCCGCTTCAGATTCAAGCTTCGCCATCTCCTCTTGAAGCTGCATTGCCTCCTTCTGCGACTCTTCCGCAGCCTCGGGGTCCTTGGACGCTCTCTCGAGGAGCTTTTGGCCCTGCTGTCGAATCTCCTCCATTCTCTTCAGTCTCGCGACTACCTCGGGGCCTGGTCCTTTGTCGACTGTTTGCATTGCGTCTTTCCCTCTAGGACCTGCCGTCTCAGAAGAGAAGATGACGCCCAGAGCTCGTTCGGGGTTCTGGTCTGCGGGAACGGAGCGAGGGATCAGATAGCCGAAGCCGGGGGGGATGGGAAGGGAGGGATTGGCGTAGTAGAGGTTCACGACCATGACGTTGACGCTGGGGAAGCCTTTGTCGTTGCGGGTGAGGGTCGATTTGAGCTTGGTGTGGGTATCTTGGGGGCCGAGCATGGTGTGGAGAGATTTGGGAGAGGTGGTGCAGATTACGTAGTCGAATTTCTCTGGCGCAGTGTTCTGTTGGGCCGTGATGTCGACTGTCTCGTTGGACTTGTCGTATTGGAGATTGATCTCGGCGCCGGTCTTGATGGTGACGTTGTTGTTCGACTCGAGGTTGGCCAGGAGGGCATCAGTGAGCTGGCCGATGCCCTTGACAAAGCTGTACACGCTGGTATGTCGCATCTGGAAGGTCAAGAAGTTGAATTCTTCGAGGACTCCTACACGATCTTTGTGGAAGCGAACTTTGAACTGTTGACGGTCAAAGGGGGCGACTTGGAATCCCCTGAACACGAGCTCCATGAACTCTGCAATGACACCATTGCCGTCATTGTCTCGATTCTCCATGTACCAGAGATAGGGCATCAGCTGTCGGGCGCTGAGCTTGTAGATGTCACCAGCATATATGCCATGGAACAGGCCGGAGAGCAAGTTGTCAGTGAGGGCTGGACCGAATCTTCTTCTCATAAACGAACCAACTGACTCGTCTCTGAGACTGCTAGGTCGACAGGCTACGGTCGGCTCTGCTAGAACGGCGGGCACGACGCCCTTGAACGCGGGCTCGGTGAGGACGGTGCGACCAATATCGAAGATCTTAGACAGCAGACCAGTGTTTGGGTTGGGACCAGGCATGCGAACCAAGTGGTCTGGGTAGTAGATGTATCGGTTGGTGGCAGCAGGGCTAGCGAGACCAATGCCACGAATGGACTTCTTCAGGTCGGGTGCCAGCTGGTTGATCTTGCAACGAGTCAGTTCATATGCTTCAGGGTTGCGGTATGTGCATCTCGTACCAACTGTAGAGTAGCCATTCCATTGCCTGCCATATCAGGACGCAGTGTGCGTGGACCCCATTCGAACAGCACCGATCCATCATCAACCTCGACCTGCTCCGAGTCTATCCATCCGCCCAGCCTCTCCTTCTTCTCGAAGAGGGTGATCTTTGCATTGGGAATGTCCTTGGTCAGGTTGAACGCCGTCGCAAGTCCCGAGATGCCACCCCCGACGACAGCAATGTTCCTCGCTCGCGGGTTGGGGTTGGCATTGGGAACGTAGGAGCCGAGCAGGCCGTCAGGATGTGCGCTGGGATCATGGCGGTAGACGCTCGTCGTTCGTGCTCGTGGTGATGGAGTAGTAGACAGTGAGCGGGAGGAGACCTGCCACGGACACGCAGATCGTGGCAGCACAAGCTTCACCGCATTGTGAGAGCTCGCATATCGACATGCAAGGTGCATCTCCGAAGCAGCACTACCGTCGACATTGAAATGCAGTCACTGGCACGCTCGAGCTGTGTAGCTGGCCAAATGCGACGACTGGGCCGCCGAGTTTCCACAATTTTGGTGTGTCGATGACGACGATCAGCACAATCGGCCTTAGGCTTGACACTTCATATAAAAGAGACTGTTTCAAAACACGACCTAATTTCCAAGTCGTCGAGCAAAAGATCTAAGGAGACGATACTACCTTAAAATCTGGCCCAGTAATAGCAGCTAATTGTCGGAGTATATGTACGAAGTTTTCAAGACATATAAGCAGTGTATGTGATATCAAGAGTTAAAGCAGTGGTGTGGTGAAGGGTCTCTTTTATCATGACGGTAAGCCTAACTAAGCCCAAATTCGAGGTCACAGTCACTGGAAGCCATGTCTTGCAATACTATTCGAAGAAAAGGGCGTCTACTGGCACAAACCATATATCTACGCAATACATGAAAGAGCACTAAACCATTGATCACCTTGCCACCCTCACTTTCTCCCCAAGATCCTCTGCCACATCGGCGACTTTAACGGGCTGTCTACCTCGAATTGCGATGACGGCACGTTGATGTTCATCTTCGGCTTCGGCAGCTTCTTGCTCATCTCGTTGACCTTCCTATTATGCTGGCCTGCCTTGTTGTTGGAGTCCTCGCTCGACCGCGCCATTTGTTCGTCCAAACTCACGAAGCCCTTCTCGATGTCTCGATTTCGACCGGTGCCGGTCACCTTTTTGTTCCTGTCCATGAACGTGTGTGCCTGCTGTGCAGTGTCTGGCTGGGGAGATCGTGGGAACGTGAAGCCCGGTGTTCGTGGTGTCATGGCTCGCACCACCCGAGTTGTCGTTCGCCGGAGCGTCGCGCGAACTTGCCATTGTCGTTTCTTCGCTAGGTAGAAGAGCACGGCAAGCGTCACTGCTTACATCGTTACTTGGCTGGCCTCTTACTGGACGTGAATGACTTACCACCACCCAAGACAACAATGGCCACTACCACCGCAATAGCTATGATCGCTCCCCTGCTGAGGCTGAGCCCGCTATTCGACGGCCCTTCTGCCCCAGCTGCAGCGCCGCTGCCTAGGTTGCTGTTGCTGGCACCATCCGCTGCACCACCATCGCCCGACTGTGCTTGTGCTAAGACGGTACAGAGAGAGACCGCCAGTAGGCGGCTCAGTGCCCGATGTTGCATCTGTGCGGAGTTTCCGTGCTTGCTAAGGACAATCTTTTCGTGTCTGCTTTCAATGTCAAGAATTCGCCAGCGTAGTCCAATGTGGCCGCAGACAAGAACGAGTGCCGTCTTGTTTCGCAAACAGCATCAGATTACCACGCTGCAGGTTACGAGCTTCAAGTACTTGCTGTCAAATAGATGTGCAGAGACGTGACAAGACACAACACAACAGCGGACTCGAAGCACAGAGCAGCCAACTTACCTTTTCTCCCATTCTGAGCCGACGTCCTGACACAAGCACAGCGCTTCCGCAGCATAACTTAGACACAGCCAGAAACGCCAAACCAGTCAGGCCCCATGTCCCAGCGCTCGGCACCGTCGATCACGTTACCACCTCATGCCGGTGCGACTCCTGACACGTCCAAGGCGCGGTGATTGGACGTGGTGATACGTCTGCAGGAGGGCACAGAGGAGCAAATGATGTTCCGGTAAGATTGTGAAACGAGGCAAGCGCGAGGAAAGAGGTTCGACAAGAGATATGGTGGGTTCAACTTAGCCGCCAGGTTTGACCAATCAGAATGCTAAGATGCTGCTGTTCTCCGTGATTGTGCTGGGCAAACGTGTTGAGCACCCTGACGTCTCACATCATTGCTGACCTCGCGCCAGGTCCCCAACGCGTGCACTGTGGGGACTATGAGGAGTAGTTGTAAGAGCCATCAGAACCTGTCCCTGCTCGAGGATAAGCCTCGCGGTTGATCTTCAATTGACGTTCAGTCTACCAACGAAGGCCAACCTTAATACCATTGATAAATATGTACCATTTGTCCAACCAAGATGAACGTTTTCTACGTCTGATCATCCTCACTAAATACATGCTGTCGTTGTCGTCGTTGCTTCATATCACTCAGCACCCATCACATATCACTATTCTACAATGTCTCCCAGCCCCCAGCATTAAAATCACCCTCCAATTTGCGTGCAATAGCACTCCAAATACTTCCATTGAGCATTAACCAAACGTCCCTCACAAGCTTGTCGTACCTCTTCTGGTTCAGTATCAGCTGATGACGTGTCCTCAGCCCTTGGTCTGTCTCGCCATGCCGCGTCAGATACGGCGCCGGGAAGAAACTACCATGAGCACTCGTTGCTGGCTCACTGAGACTCGAGCTCACATCATCACCTTCCAGTAGCCGTGACAACTTCTGTGGATCTTTCCGCACATCGAGCAAGACAATATTGCACTTTCGAATGAACAGATATGCACCAACTGGTGCCGAGCAGGTTTCGATATGGTGATTACATCCACCCCGGTACTTGTCTTTCATGCAGCACCACGCTTGCGAGCAGAAGATATCACCGCAGAAGAGGCAGAGAGCTGGGTCTGAAAGAGCTTTGCCTGTGACAGGACACTTGCGCCTGTTGCATTCTTCGATAAGGACGTCGTAGTACTCTGGCAGCCCGATAAGCTCGAATGGTGTGGGATGCATCAAGCTGATTGAACTCTTCCGCGTCTCTGAGCCTGCAGTAGCCCATGCTGAGATCCACCCACGGGCCATCTTAGGAAGTGCTGTCGCTTCAGTAAACTCGGAGAAGCCGCTCAAAATCGTGCCTAGGTCAGGTAACTTGCAGAGGCTAAGAAGTCGGTCAAGCTCTGATTTGCCTGACAGGGCTCCCGTACTCGGAAAGTCTACGCCATGGGCCGTGTGGAGGAGTATGCTTGCCTTGCGCATGAACGCGAGAGCGTATGTTCGGAGTGCCTTGTACAGTGGCTCAACCTCGTCAACAGGCAACAAGGGGGAGTTTGCTGTTGCTGGCATGTTCGAGTTCAGCCAGAACACGAAACCGCCCATCGCCCTGTACTCGTCTCGTGAGAGGCCGCCACTCCGTGGTATGTTCGGGGTGGTCGGCGTGGAGGTCCCAACTGGCGGAGCCGGACTACGGATTTTCAACCACCAGATTGCGACTCGGATCAGCTCTTGCGTCAAGCAGAGACGCAGCAGATGGAGGATCGGCAGACCTTGAACTTTCGACAATACTACTGATTGCTCAACGAAAGTGGCAAACCCATCAGACTTGAGCAACCAATCTTGTCCATGCTCCGCCGGCTTGGAAGCAAACAACTGTCTTGTCAGGCCAACCACAAGACCCTGATACGGGTAATCTGCGTCGTCACTGCTTTCGACCATAGCCAATGCAGCTGCGTACGAATGCACTGAGTGCGATATGACCTGTAAATGGTTTAGGGTCTGAGCTGGAATGCCGTCAAGCAACGACGGCCCTGTGGAAGGACGGCCTCTCTGTCCAATCTCGACTGCAGTAACCGAGTGCGTCAAGACTTTGAGTAGCGTTGCAAACGTCAATTTCGTCGACGCCCCAGCCCTGGTTGACACCCCCCTCACCACTTCTAGAGTGCTTCTCAGTCGCTTGTAGATTTGTGCAAGATCCACCAGGGCATAAACTCCCGGGTATTCTTTCAAATCATCAGGCATGTGCTTCAGCTCGGCCACCGACTTCGCAAGCGTTGACATTGCATTAGCTTTGAATGATGTAGCCGTGTTGAGGTGCAGTTGCTTCTCTCGCTTGATCAGGTGCGTAGAAAGCTGTTGTTCGGCCTCCAGTACCGTGAAGCTTTCTTTCATGGCTGGCAAGGTTTCTTCAATGAACATATCGTAAGTTGACTCGGATTGAAGGCAGCCCGGGTATGATTGCTCCGTTGTTTTGTACACCATTGGCAGGAACACGTTCGCTAGTGCCTTGCACAGAGGGCACACAAATTCGTTGGACGAAACCCGCTCTGGCTGCCTTCTGGCGATCTGGTGCGCATGTCTCCGCCTCACAGATTCATAATAGTTCTCAAAGCAGCTGAAGTGCATGATGTGTCCGCAGCTTGTTGATACGGGCTCTTTCAATGTAGAGTCTTTTGGCCATCCTTTGCTCAGACCTCTTCTGCTGATTGCAGTCTCGGTGCCATCCGCCGCTATCCGCTTGATTTGCCTGACATTTGCCCCAGACACTCCGAATGGCCTTGATTCCTCATTCGACTCGTCCAGATTCTCAGGGCAAGCAAGAACTTCTGACACAAAATCATTGTCATCTTTAGGTGTTTCTCTCAGCAGATGACCATCGGTGACCATAGCAAATGTACCGTAGAACCGGTTATCATTCGTTTCTTCACGACACTGTATGCACACACCGGACGGAAACTTCCACAAGCGTGTCTCGGTCGATTCTGGTATCTCAGACTCTGCATCACTCATTTCATCATCATCCCAGTCAGCCATACCTTGGTTGTTCATGAAGCTCTGCTGTTGCTGCTGCATCTGAGCCATAATCCTGGCCTTGCGATCTGCAGCCTGTTTCCTCTTCGCCTCCATGTCGACATCGAGGCTTGCTGGTGAAGCAGTGTCCAAGCGAGCCGCTGGGAAGTCGATGTCACGAGTGGCTGCATCGAATAGCCTCGGCCACTGTCGATGAAAGATCCGCAAAATATGTCTCACCTTACTACGGCAAGATGAAAATTCCTCGGCGAGCCAGATCTTGTGCAGGGCAGTAACTATCGTGTGGCCATTTTCTCCCATTCGCTGTGTCAGGGCATTCCTGAGGAACGAAACTTGGCTATTAGCGGTTTCATCTTCAACAGAATGGTCTTCGATGGTTGCAACAAGCGTAAGATGTAGAGCGATCTGCAAGAATGACTCGGCCCGTGACGCCGATATACTAGATGATGTTCCTTGGTTTGTAACGACGTGTGACAGCATGAAGTACAACATCGTGCTGAATAGTGGTGAGTGTATCACAGCACAGAGGTGAGCATATGCTTGACAACTAATTGGGTTCAGCTTTGGCTCCAGTACTATGTCTTCCGGCTTTTTGTTCGTCTTTTTCGCCATCCAATTCTTGTAGATGTTCTCCGCTTCATCTCTCTGGTTCTTGCTGAAATGTGAGTTGTACGGGTCAAGTTCTTGCAAGTACTCCGGCTTTAACTCGAACAGGCCGGAATCAGAAAGACCCTCGGGAGCCCTGAAGTTGGTCATGGCATCGAGAACGTCTTGCAATTGTTCGTGGTCTTGTGCTCTCTCAGTCAGCCGGTTGGTCAGATCTGAGTATGACAGCGGCTTGAAGCATAGCGTATGAGCGATGTCCTTACGCAGCATGCTCAACTGCGCCTCTTTGTCCTTTGCTGACGAGCTTAGATTGTCTCGGTCGGACAGGATATTGATCAACAAGTAGACAAAGTCCTCAGCGATATCCACCAGTTGACCTTCATCAGCGTCAGATGTTGACTCGAACCTCCCTGAGACCCACGGAACAAGACCAAAGCGATCGACCATAGAGGCAAGCATTCGCTCCGGATTGCAAGTCACAAAAGCTGTTTGCAGCAAGAAGAGATCCCGATGATGACCGACATCGCGGTAAGTGACGCTCTTGTATTGGTTCATCTGGTGTCTCAGGCTCATGCCATTTCTGACCCACATATTCGCTCTCATTTGTGCTAGCCAAGCGCAGACGCGTAACGGGTAGTCAAAGAGACCGAGCAAGGCATCCTCGCCTGTAGCGTAGAGTTCATGGAGCTTTGTCTGGCGATTTTGATGAACGCTTGCCTTGAACTTAGTAACCATTTCTGCAGCAGTATCCTGAAGCACTTTAATACTCTGGAAGGAGTCTTTGCCGTTCTCGAGCAGCCATGAGACGGTGTAGTGAAGTGGATGATGGAAACTGAGGGTCCCTTTCTCAATCACAAAACTGACCGTCCTGAATGGTTGTAGACCATCTGCGAAAGGACCAATCTCGTGGAATTTGATTATGTCCTTGATTTCACTCTGCTCGAACCTCTGGTAATCCAGCCCGCTGCAGACAAGAAGAGTTGTAATGGTAGTCTGTCGAATGGCATCTTTGAGATGCTCGTCGATGCCAAGAGGACTACCAGAGCCTTGATAAGCATCGGTAAGTTGCCGACAGAGCTTGTTGATTTCTCGTGTTAACAGCGAAGCGCTTATCCAAGCATCTGTTTCATATTCCACATGCTCTCCGATCGCTCGCACATTTGGACAGATGCCCTGTGACAACTTGGCAAGATCGAGGTACTGCATGAGATATTGCTTCTCTAGCCGGACACGATCCCGGATATAGGGTGTGGCCAGGAAATAGCGCAGATCGTTGAAGAATTGATACAATCTCCGGTTTGCAACAGATCCCGCGTCGAAGCCCAGAGTGGCATCTGGGTCTACTTCTTCGGGGTAGCCAACCTGCCTTGTGGTCAAAAAGGTATAGAGGATTGCCATGAGGTTCGTCAGGAAATTCGCCTTCTGAATAACTTCTTCGGCGATAGAGGGTGTTGTGAGTATCTGCACTGACACGTGCAGGATAGAGTGGTCGGGTTCTCGGTCGGCGATCAGGTACAGCTGAGCTAAGATAGTGTATAGCCCGGCGAATCGTAGACCTAGGATGCGCTTAAATTGAGGAACTTTGATGACGGTGGAGATGAGGAGGTCTCGAAGAAGAACGCGCAACCTCTTCCACAAGCGCAGGTCAAACAATATCATGGCGTCTAATCGAATGTTCTTCCTGAGATCCTCCCAAACCGGAGTCGGGGCATCGACAGCCTTGCCTTTCGAGGTAGCAGGTGCTCTCCAATGCGAGGACAACTCCGAGGTCGAATTGCGGTCCGGCCTGCTGACACCAGGTGTCCGCGGAATGTTTCGGAAGTTGGGGTTATCTACTTGACCGAGACTCACTGAAGGGTGGCGTGACAAGCCGCCGGTCATGGCAATCGCAGGCTCGGGGTCGACAGCTTGGGCTGCTGCCGCCGGGGGCGGAGGAGCGACGACGTCGTTGTCCATTCTCTCATTGGCGTCTAAGAAATCGTTGTCGCCATCTGTATCCATCTCATCCACGTCACTGATGATATCGGTAGGGGCACGGAGAGTGTCACTGTCGTTCTGCTGGACCACGCTATCAGCCATGCGGGAGTCAATCTGGTCGTAGTCGTCATCTTCTTCGCCATCGTCATCACCCGCCACAAGATCGGCACCGTCAGTCTCGTCGCCCATGTCATCGTCGTCGTCGTCGTCGTCATCATCATCATCATCCACAACGACGAGTTGCTGATTGCGCTGGAGCAGGATTTGGATGGTGTCCGGGAAGTAACGGTACCCTCGGGGCTCGGGGTCTTCGGCTTGGTTGTCTTCGAGACCCCCTTTCCCCACCCTTGCATTCCAAGCCTGACTACCCAGGTGCCAGATCTGAAGCATCTCCTCGCAGACGGCCTGGCGAAGAAAGGAAGCATTGCCTCCGATAGAAGAACCGGCAATGTCTTTGAGCCACTCGAGTATGGTGCCACACATCTCTTCTCGGAACGTGTCGCGAGCTGCGCGGACGGTGACGGTGACCTTGATCTCCTCAATGATCTTTGCTCTGCGTAGCAACTCCTTGAGGTCTCTCGAATAGCAGACCACACTCCTGCCGAACTCGTTGGCGTCCTCGGCCTTGACAAGACCGAAGCGTCTGCGCTCGCGGCAGGCTCTAGCGACCTGATCTTGCACCTCGTCCATGGTGTGTTTCTCATCGTTCCAGATGACCAAGTTGTACTCCGGGTTTGTCTCAATCTCTTCAGCGGCTAGGTAGACAGTTGGATTGAGTCTACTGCGCATCTCATCTTGCTCCACAGACTCCACGGACTTGGTGGCTCGCAGGTTCTCCGGACAGCAGGATATGACATCGCAGAAGTAGTCCACGACACGAGCAATGGTGGTGTGTACGGCGGCGGCCAGATCGTCTGGCAGGACTGGCTCGTTGGGGACATTGTCTGTGGTGTGCTCGTTCCTGGTGTGTATAGCACACTTGACGTCCCTCTTGAAGGCCTCCTCGTCCCCGCAGTCACAACAACCCGAGTTGCCGTTGCTGATTGTGATGTCGAACTGGTGGCCTTCGTGGTCGCTTGCTGCAAAGCACCTCGCACATAGCACTGCTGTTGGGTCGTCGGTACACGTGGCACATCGATAGGTAGCCTCGCCAGAATTCAAGATATGGCCACAAGGATGTCCACGAGCAGCCTCGGTGTACTCTGTCTCCTCTTGTGCTCCCTGCACTTCCTGCAGGCTGTATGACTCTGGATAGCCATTTGGAAAGAGTTCTGTCAGATACTGTGGCCGGTCATTGGTAAGGGACCTGAACAGGGTGTCGAGCAAGTTATCGCGGGCTTCAGGCGTGTATCTGTTGTTGAACTGTCGCGGGTGGGCGCACAGGGCTTGACGAAGCCGAACATCTACGTCTTCGCTCGCCATTGCCGTGGGGATTGGATGTCGACGATGATGATCCACCCCGCAAGCATTGTGTTAAGGTGGTGAGCCTGGTTATGCTATGGTTGAGAGGCGGCAATAAAATGCTCCATGGTAGATACTAGCTGGCAATCACATGTCTGGCTCTGTGCCTGCCATTCTTCTACGGTACCTGATTTCACAGACTCTATCTACGTCAACCCGTATGCCTGGTTTGCTCTGTTTGACACTCCGAGTACCTGCCCTGGACCAAGCATGCCGGCACAGTGATTTTGGGCAGGTACCACCAAATCTGGTGTTCGTCAACATCACGTAATGACACCTGCTGTGTTCTCCACGAGTATCACACTTAATAGATCGATGCCCGCCTTGCAAGCTTGCGCAGATGTAGACAAAACCAGGACTAGATGAGTGACATCTGCTTCAAGGGTATTGATTGCTGTACAATTCTGGGGACGCCGGCCTAATCTGGATACACAACCCTCCTGGCGACAAAGCAAGTGCCGCAATCACTCGTCGTCGTCGTCGTCCTCCGGCGCCTGCATGTATTTCTGCTTGATGTCGGCCCATCGTCGCTGCTCGTGTTAGCCCAGCCCTGCCATGTCGGACGCCGTACATACGCCTCTGTTGATTCTGTTCCACATAGCATCTGTGCCAGTATCAAACGCCCTTGATCATCATTAGTGCCTGTGCTGTGCTGTGCTGTGCGGTGTGCGAGATTCCTACATCTCGAATGCGAATGCGCCCACGAAGACGGTAGACAAGAAGACGTAATTCCTCCTGAACAGGACGCTGCTGGTTGTTAGACCTGCTCCAGCGGTACACTCTCTGCTGTGCTCACTTGAAGAAACTGTTGGCGATCTGTTGGTGTTGGCGTTAGCCTGTCTTCCTGCCGACTCTTCACGTTCTTGTACGTACATAACCCATTTTGACCGGTGGCAGGAGGCCGCACTTCTGTGGTAAGAGGGAGGTATGCAGAGGAGGATCGTCGAGGTGTGTGCGAAGCTGTGTGGTTCGTTGACAGTGGCTTGTTCCCAGGAGCTGGACCTTTGCGGAGGTCCAACAAGTTCGCATCTCGAAGCTCTCATCTTGCTCGGCAGACTTGCCTCATATCGGCCCGCAAGCACAATTAGCTCGATCGTCATTCGTGCAGTGCCATCAGCACGCTTCTTGAGTTCGCCCGTATTTACGATATGCTCGCGACGGCAGGAGACGTGCTACATGTTTGACATCAACCCTGATCCTCGCCTGCGACATGTCAAAGCCAGCGTCGTCTGGCATTCAGACTTCGACTGACGGCCAGGCTTTTATCCCCTCCTCAAGGCGTGCTGATGGCACTACACGAAGAGAAATCAAGGTACGACCAGGCTACAAGCCACCAGAGGATGTAGAAACGTACAAAAGCCGCACCGCCGAAGGTTGGCGCTCCAAAGGTGGCAAGGGGGTGCCCGGTGTGGATGATCCAGATACCGACCAGCACGAAGCCGATGTGAAGAGCAAGAACGCAAAGCGCAGGGAGGCTGCTCGCAAGAAGAAAGAGGTCGAAGGCCAGCAAGGCGTGACCGAGGTAGAAGGTGCGCTCGGCCACATGCAGCTGGAGACTGGTCAGAACGAGATCGATCAAGAAGCTGAGCATCAGAAGAAGATTCGGAACCAGCTCAAGAAGCTCAAAGCGGTCAAGGATTTGAAGACGAGAAAGGCTGCCGGGGAGAAGCTTTCTGCAGATCAGCTCATCAAGATCGCCAAAGAACAAGAGATTGTCCGAGACCTCGTGAAACTCAATTACCAAGGTCCTGAACTAGAAGAGGCATCAGGCCCTGCAGCTGTAGAAAGCCGCCCGGGTTGAACCACAAGTGCTGTTCTGTTCAATCAGAACCACCAGTCTTACGTCGCAGCGGACGCACTTCACCGCAACAGTTCTCGCAATAACAGATTTCAGAATGAGAAATACATCTGGAGAGATACACCACTACATCCATACTCTCTAAGATCAGATTGGCAAGTAACATTGCAACTGGCTGCTTAACTGAGGTAAGTCGAGCGGCCGCCATCTCGGCGCTCAAGAGACCACATGTTGTCCAATTGCTGTACCACGGGTCTTCTGAGTTTGTTGCGTGGACTCGCTTGCATGACAAGCTAAAGCTGATAACTCCCATCTACATCGACAAGAGCTCAAATGCCTCACATCGGCATGTCATGCACAGTCGTGGCATATTGCAAGCGGCCATTGCAGAAAGTAGTTTGTCTTGAAGCAACAACACGCGCAGCTTGATCCCAACCCGTTGGGGTTCTGGGAAAGATGTATTCGGTGTCGCGCCTGCTAAGAATACAGATACGGTCTTGCGACGCGTCGCTGCCGTCTGATGGAACAACGAATTAGATGACGCATGTCTTCGAACTGAAAGGTCTTCTCAGGTGCGAGGCAAGCGCGACTTGTACATAGGTCACCTTTTCTCTTTCTGCAACTTCGATGCTCATCCGTCGTTCAAGATTTGTCGTGTCTTCTACCCTACCATTCCACTTTCTGGGGGTCTACACTCCCTCAAGTCACCGAACGACTTTTACCCTGTTTGTCTTTTCCGCATCTAGTGGTAATTATCTACTACAGCAAGACGATGGATGAGTGTCTGCCTCCACACCCACACCAATATCCTGTAGGCGGTGATCAAGTCGGGGGCTCTGCTGAGAACGATGGAATTTCAGCTCAGACAAATCCTGAGCAAAGCCCTGGATCCTTGTTCGTATCACAGGCACTATCGAAGCAGAAGTCTCAGATCCTTCATGGTTCAAATGCTAGAGCTGTCGCGAAGCACAATCTTGAAATACTGGACGTTTCAGATTTCACTTTCGCATCTTCTCATCCTGCTTCCCACCCGTCAGTTAAAAGCACACAGTTCAAGCCCCCTAGCTTCACCCAGCCGCTCGGCGCAGGCAATGATGCCGTGCCTGCTTGCCAAGAACGTTCTGTTACTAAGTCTGGAACAGGCTCAACTGGAGACAGGTATGCTTGACCACTACTTTGCGGAGCGAAAGCTAACATGAGCCACTCAGACGATTGCACGAGAGGCCATCATCCGGTGCAGATGAAAATGGACGACAGGATGATAAGCAAGAAGAATTGCCTCGACCTGACTCTTGCCCACGCCCGTCCGGCATAGAGCACATATCGATTCATTCCTCCAACAGCCAATACTCACCGCAATCGAGGAATCGTGACTCCATAAGCAGCGGCTCTGCAAAAGAGCATGACCGGCTTCTGAACGACAGTACTCTCGACGCCGACGAGCGGTCTGATGTACAAACGCCGCGATCGTCTCCGCCTGCGCAAGCTACAAATCAAATTCTCCCACGGCACCTCAGTGCTGTTCAAGCGAGGGTGAAGGGCACAACACCCGAGAAGGTTCACACCATTCCGCAAGGCCCACGACATGACTCTCGTTACCGTATTCATAAGCCACAAAGCGGCAGGGTTCAGGCAATAATACATCATGCGTCAACAGCACCCAGTTTAGGAAAAGAGCGCGCCGCAGCTCCTGTACACAATGGTGGACCGTCCGACGAAGACTTGCTGATGCTAGTCATGCGACGTCACCGAATGCGGGACGAGGAGCTTGTTAGTTTGACCAACAATCATCACCGCCTGCAAAACGAGCATGCCCAGCTCCAAAGCAATTACAAGGTATGCCACCAAAAATTACAAGAGACCACCCAGCAATGGCACGCAGATGTTCAAAGTTATCATGTGCAGACAGCGCAACTCGGGGCATTTCGAGAGAGATATGCTAAGCTCAAGCAATGGGCTCAAGAGGCTTCGAAGGACTACGACAGCCTACGAGCTCATGGCAACAAACTTGGTCAAGATATTCATGCAATCAGAAATGCGGCTAATAATGAAGCCAAGGAAAGGGATACTCTACTCAAGGATTGTGACGCCGCCATCGGCAAGATTGGTGCCGTCAAATCCAACATTACAGCACTCGGAGCCGAGTCTTTGAAGCTCAAGTCGCTTGAGGAGCAACTTGCTCGGGAAACTGGACGTTTGCGAGAAGGAAACCTTCGCACTAAAAGTCATGCTCTTTACATCGAAAGACTAGAGCGAACCCAGCAATCCATGAACACCAGATTCAGCATAAAACAAGATGAGATGGCCCACGAGCTATCGAAGGTCGTCAATTTTGCTAAGAGACAACAGGACGACGGTCTAAGTAGCACGCTCGCCCAGGTTCTCGAGCTCGTACAGCAAATTCATCAAAACGACGGAGCCGGTTTCAGCCAAAATGAAGAGCTTCTAAAAACGCTGACATCAGTCGAGCAACAATCCGGAGACCTGAAAAGGTTTCTAGAAGCTGTCAAGAACACACAAATTGATCAGTACGCAGCTTCTGAATGGCAGTTCTCCAGCCTCGTTGATGCGGTTGACAAGCTCAAGCCCAACCTCGAACGTATGCAGACCTTGGAGAAAGAGTCATCTACACTTTGTGCAAAAGTCAAGGAAGCCGAGACAAGATCAAGATTGGCTGATCGCGAGAAAAATGTCGCTCATATGCACGCAACTGCCTTACTACAAGCCCATAAAGAATTGATCCGGAATCAACCAGAAGCTGAGGCCAAGGACGTCCAGATCAGAGCAAGTCAACTATACGATACCAATGTCCGCCTATCGATTGAGCTGCAAAGTAACAAGAAAGAGGTCAGCAATCTTCAGAGCGAACTTTCCAAGACGCGAGAACTCGCTGATACATTACGATCGAGTCTGGATGAACAATCCGACAATCACAAAGCAGAGCTTGAGAGAGTCCGCGAGGAGTCTTCGACCAGGGCATCAGCACGCATTATCGAGCTTGAGGTGCAGCACAATGCAAAGTCTGCAGAGGTTGTCGCAAAGCAAGACGAGCTTCAGAAGCTCTCGCACACTGCTGAAGAACTTCGATCCACTGTAAGAAAGTCAAACGAAGACAACAAAGAGCTGGAGCAGCGTTTGAGAGAGAGAGACAACCAGCTTGCCGACAAGATAGAAGACCTTGAGAGGCTACTGAGCGAGAAACACCAGCTCGAACAATGTCTTGGTCCTTTCGAAGACATGAAGGGCGAGATCAGTGGCTTGCAGCAGAAGTGCCAGGACTACGACAGTCTCGCAAAGCAGCTAAAGCAAGCTCAGACAGATAACAGCAATATAGAGAGAGACTTAGTACAAGCTAAAACGCATGCTACTGACCTCAAAGGGGACCTGAAGGAAGCAAGTCAGCAGCTGGAGGCTCTTCAACCCTTGTCGGCAGAGACAAATGACCTACGCCAGACCAACGCCGTGCAATTAGCACGGATCAAGGAGCTATCAGACACTCGCAGATATCTAGAAGCACGGACGCAGGAGCTGCCAGCATTGCAGAAGGAGATTGAGCACTCAAATAGCCGCATCCGCGAGCTAGGAGACAAGCTCGAGGCGGCAACATCAGTCGCAGCACAAGTCGGCGAGCTGAAAGGTCGACTAGAAAGTTTTCAAAACCAAGAGGACGTTTTGAACACTACTCGAATGGACTTGAAGGAGAAAAATCGTGCAGTACAGGACATGCTGCAGCAGGTCTCTGCTTTGAAGCACATTCAGTCTGACTTTGAGGAGGCTAGACTAGAATTACAGCAGAAAGACGTGGAAATGGCTGTGATGCAAGACCGCATCAACAAGCTGGAAGAGGAGAGCCGACAGTTTGACCTCTTACGAGAGCACATCACCGACGAGGAAATTGCTGCATTGTCAGAGCCCATTATTCTATCCTTCAAATCTGCCATCCACCAGAGTCAATGTCCCGATGAAGAGGCTGATAGCTCTATGCGTCACGATGATGGAGAATACGGCTTCACAAGACCAAAACGCGCAGCAAATCGAGGACCATGCCATGACCCCGCCGAGGCTGTTGTGGTCCCCGATTCGCAGTCTCAGGCCAGATACTTACCAAACGTGGACACTTCTGAGTTGAGCTCTCCTCCGGACTTCCTTGCCGACGTTCCTTCAATGTTTGGTAACAACGAACTTCCCGACATTCCCATCGACGCTTCACTTGGTGTTGGCCTAGGCCATTTGCCTCCAGCTCCAGCTCTACAGCTGGGCCGGGATGGTCTGCAGCACCGGCCTGGAACTTCGAACGAGGAAATGCTCCTCCGATCGTCAGACGTTGCAAATTTCAGTCCACCTGGACCTGAACAGAATCTTGAGCGTAGCCGAGCTCGAGCTCAAGTGTTGGTCCCTGCAAGCGCCCACGGTGCTAGTCCAATGAAGACCCGGACTGGTACGCAGATTCGACACAGCCGGGATAGTACACCCGTCCCACGGACTGATCCAGGTAGTGGGGCCGTTGTGAACTTCTCGTCGCCGCATATTCATTCTCGAGAGCCGCACGCACCCAATTCTGCTGCTAAACGCCGAGCAGAAGCGGCAGAACCAACAAGTAAACGACATAAGGTCGACATGAAGAGGCTAGCAACTCGCTCGACGTCTACGCCCAAGACAGCCCGGTTCTCCGATACAGATACTATCTATGACATGCCTGTCAGTGGCAGAAAAATAGGCACCATAGCTAGTACATCGGCTCCTGCTCCCGGCAAGAACAAGAGAAAGACCAACACAACTTTGCGAAAAGGCTCGAAAAATGCACAATATGGTGAACGCTTCAGTCAAGCAGAGAGCATCTGACTCTGGAAGCACAAGACAACTAGACTGACCGTTTCGAATCGAACAATGTGCATTTTACATGAAGCATGCATATTAGAGAAATTGAGACAAAGATGATTGACAGCGCAGAGGTAACAGAAATCAGTTTCCAACGTGAGCTACCTACCAGCTAGGTCCAAGGCCATTGATAGATTCATGTATGTATGTAGTTATGCCAGATATGTATGAGTACAAAGTTTGGTCCTGTGTTGCTGCTCCTAAGGTTCTGTGAGGCCACCTAAACCGCTTTGCAAGTAGCCAGCCCTACGACTTCTCTGCTGTTAGACAGAAGGCTCTTGCGCGTTGGACGCCTGCCAACACAGGCTTTATCCCCCACTCATGTGCGTGCGCAGCAGAGTATCTATTTGAAGTGACATAAAACAAACCTTCACTGTTTGGCTGCGCAGTAACCGACTACAATGTTGCACGATGTTCCGCATCGTCCCTTCGAGAGGATACTTATTCACCGACACTCTCGTCCCCAGCATTACTGCGTCCGCGCAAGTCCAACGCAGCTAGTCCATTCCGTCCCCACGCTCGTCGCACACCTACGCATGCTTTCCCCTGCCAGCGCCAGCGCCAGCTCCCCTGCTAACCATCACCGCCCTCAGAAACGCAGGATGCCACTCCTCATCCGCACTGCCATCTCCCCAGCCATGCCCGTGTATACCCAAGCGGGTCTCACCGTCACCACCACCACTGTCCGCGCTGCACCGGCCAAACACGCTCTCGAAACTCCTCCTGTTCATCCGCGCGTACATCTGCACAATCTCTGCCTTCAGCGCATCCTCGCCGAGAACAACAGCCGACCAGAGACGGTCGATGTCTTCTCTACCCGGCACCACGTTCGCGACTTTGTTGATGGCGCGCAGACGCAGGACGATTTGGTGGCTCAGCGATGTTTCCCTGGTGTGTTCAACGATTGCAACATCGGCATCTGCATCTGCTTCTGCGCTGTCAGACGGACAAGGTCCTTCCGACCGTGGCCCAGGCGAGAATGCACGCGGCGGCACACCATCGTCAATAGCGTACTTGTCAGCCAGGATATATAACCGGACCAGCGGCCCAAGCGCAGGCGGAGCAGGTCGAGGCAGCCCTATCTCTTCAGCCGTCTCCTCCTGTGCTGTAGCAGCAGCAGTGCCGGCAGCTGCCCCGACAACGTTGCAGTGGAGCGTCTTCTCCACGTGCTTGACCGGTTGACCGGCGTCAATCAACGTCTTGGCCCTGTACCACATGTACCCGCCAGAACACGATGAACCCTGCGCAGCAGAAACCCCTACCAGCTTCGACAGGTCTATAGTCTTCTTATAGCGCTGACTCTCGCGCCACGCGACAAAGTCGGCGACCGCGGATGTAGCTGTGGAATCTGCGAGTCCCGGCTGCTTCTCCCGTATCTGCTCCAGTAGGTCCAGCCCGTCAAGCTGTTCAACGTCCTTGGTCGAGAGCGTGTTTGCTGCAATACCACCGCTGTACAGCCACTTTGCAAGCATAGCCCAGTCGTTAACTCTGTCTTCTGGCAGACAGATCTCCTTGGTGTGTGCTTCTTTCCAAACACTCGGGAACGTTCCGGGTCTACTATCGTGGTTCGGGCTTAACAACATAGCTCGGAAGACTGGGGAGGATTTGACCAGGAGTGGTTCGTGGATGTAGAACTTGGTTGGGGAGCGCTCTTGGGCTGGTGAGGCTGGACCGCCGACGACCAGGGTGACTATTTCTGTTGCGTAGAGAGATGCAAATCCACTGTCTCTTTCGGTCGCAAGTCTAGGTCGTTTGAGAGGACGAGGATCGTGTTCGGTGGCTGATGGGAACATTCTGGGGGTTTTATGAAACGGTCTGTGCTGGTCGTGCTTATAGCAATCTCTGACAGAGACTGTTGGTAGAGATAAGTGGTCTTCGCATGTAAGTCCAATGAGAACCCCAACTGTGCTGCCTGCTTATGAACTCGGAGGATTAAGTGACAGTCAGCGATCGCCGTGTGCTCCAAGCGACTAAGACCTGCGGCAAGTCACGTACAAGCATGGACTTGCCGCGCATAAAGCGTGACGTGCTTTGCTCTTTGTTTGATTGCATCGCTGTTCGATATGGTCATAACCCTGGTTCTTGCCGGAATTCATGTCAAACGCGCCCGCGGTTGTGAGAAGCCGCACAAATGGCAGGCAAAGCACACCTACCACCTTGTCCTCCTCCGTCGCCCGCTATTCTAGTAGAGTATGTTGGTAGATGAGTGCAAAACGGTGCCAACATATGGCCGTCGTTCTGTTGCTCGCAACTTATTGCGAAACACAGTGGCGGGATATGTCGTCCAAGATCGCGAACTTACTAATACTTTCAGGTTTTCTGCTTCGATCCACTTTGCCTTTGGATCCGCACGAGAGTGCAGCTTTCCGCCAAGCTTGTTGCCAGGCGATGGCGAGCACAGGTCGTGGTCGTGGGCATGAGTGGTATTGGAGAGACACTACGGTCTTGGAATGATGGGATCGCAAATCTGTGAGATGGTTGTTAAATAGTTAGGCCGCCAATGGTCATGAGATGCTAGCGAGGCAGCAGTGCGACTAAGCCGACGTAGATTGTGCGCTTGCTTAACAGGATCTAGAAGGTCTGACAGTGGTTTGCAAAGCTGCCTGTGCTAGCGCCAAGTGTGGGGCGAAAGTCAGTAAGCGGCAGATGGGAGACTTGCATGGACACGTGAGGTAGCCTAACGGGTGGTACAGCGACGCAGGTGCCCGCAAACGAGCTGCACAGCGGGACGGAAGCATGAAGACGAGATTGCCAGGACTAAACCAGGACAGGTGGATAGAAACTAGGATGGGAAAGGTGAACAAACGGTTCTGTGTCGAAATTCTGTCATATAGAATAAGCATGCATACCTCGACTCAGAAGCCTGCCTTTAGCGTATCGGGCGACTTCTGAAGGTCACCTGCAAAGCTTGTGAGGCAGGGCAATTCAATGACTTTCATGGCCCTGTCATCCCATCACACTCTGTGTTTCTCGCTCTCTGCATATGTGTTAGAGCTTCACTTGCCGTGAGCATCTTTTTTGGACTCACCGAGTCTCGAGTAGAGCATGTAGAGTGCCATCTGATTGCACTCAGCCGTGCCAGTGATAGTGACAAGTCGCTCGTTACTGTTGTCTTGGGGCTCGTTGATTTTGATGACGCTGCCACTGAGGTGTCGAATCTCGTTGATCTTGGCACCGCCCTTGCCAATAATGGCACCAACCATGTCGTTGGGGATGAAGATCTGTTGTGTGATAGGCTGACCTGGCATGGAGCTTGGCATCTGAGGATGTGCTTGGCCGTGGGGCGCAGCTTGTGGCACCTGACCGTAGCCTTGCTGTGGCTGTGGGGCCCCATAACTTGGCTGACGTGGACCGCCGGGCGATTGTGCATAGGGGACCTGCTGAGGATAGGGCTGGTTCGGCTGGGGGGCTGGCTGAGCATATTGAGGGTACGCAGTGGCAGCTGTTCGCTGTTGCTGAGGTGGTTGAGTACCGTGTCTCCGGTAAGAATCTGGGTGGCCGTACTGACCGCCAGCGGGCTGAGGTACGTATGGCACAACTTGCATGCCACCAGGGACAACGCCAGCAGGGCCACCACTTCGGGTAGCATAAGCTGAGGCTGCTGGGCCACCGAAGCGTTCAGTCAACTGTTCAACGAGGGTTACAGCGATGTAGTATGTTGCGATATGGACGGCATCAGCGACGCCGAGCACAACAAGCGAGCGTTCGGTAGATAGAGGCAAGCAGGCATCCGAGGCATTGAGTCGAGCGCCAGACGCTTCTTGAATCTCTCGGATTCGCACGCCAGACTTGCCAATGATGGAGCCGATGAGGATATGAGGCACTAGCAGACGAAGAGGGTATGTTTTTGATTGAGCCGTTGAGGGGGCTTCGAGAGACTCATTGTTAAGAGTGCGGATGATGAGGCCAAAAGCCTGGGGGGGTGTTAGTTGTGAAGCAAGACGTGAGAGCAGGATGGGGGACGTACCTTTGCAACAGCATCTTGTGCACCACTGACGGTCAGGATGCGTTCGACGGCACCTCTCGAGTAGTCGCTGACCGTACACTTGGCACCTGACATTCTTCTGATCTGGGAGACGTTCTCGCCGCCTTTGCCGATGACGGTGGCAGCCTCGGAACTGGAGATGACGGATCTGACATGGATCCATTGGGCTTCGTCTTGAGTGGGCATGGCTGATGTAGGTGGTGGTTGAGCCACTTGGTCACCTGTGGAAGGAATGGGCAGTGCCTCCTGCTTGACTTCTGTTGAGCTTGAGCCATTTGTAGCTGCTGCCAGATCGTTTGCAGGGTCAAGTGCAGACTCAGGCTTGGCGAGTGTCTCATCCACTGGGGGCCCGTTGGAGGCAGGTTTCACATCATCTTCGGCGGGGTTGCTTTCACTGATGGTCTTGTCGAGGGCCTGTCTCTTAGCATCTGGAAGGTCATTGGGGCCGGCTGGGGAAGAAGGGTCTTCGAGTGGTCTTTTGGTGGAGGCCACTGCAGAAGTGGGAGAGGCTGACATGGTGCTGAAGACTGGAGAGAAAAGGACGAGGGTTTATGTAGCTTGAAAGCTATTGGTATTGGATTCGAACTCTTTCTGAAATTATGTACACCGAAGTCGTCCTTCGCGAGACAGGGAGGGGGGTGATGGAAGCTTCGAGGTAGTGAGGTAGAGAGGTGGTGCTGTGAGATCGGGAGTAGATGGGATGGTGCTCAGGATTGTTCGATGGGGAGATGTGCTTGCAGGTAGCGGCACAGGTGGGTGGTGCTGCAGATGGAGGTGTTTGTGTCTTGTGTCTGATCAATGTTGAGGGCGTGAAGGTGGTCGTGATTGGGATGGAGAGTGGAAGTAAAGCAACGCCGTACTCTGCCTCTGCTTCCAATGCGGTTGGAAAGGCAGATATCAACTTAGCTGGAAGAATCGACAACCTTGTGCTTTCCTTCGCGCTTCAGCAAGCTGGTCAGCGGCCGACAGATCAGAATAGCAGAAAGTAACGCGTGTAAGAATCGTGGGCGCAAATCACTCCAATTTGCGCTATATGGCTTTTCTTAACGAAGAAGGAGGGTTGAGGTCGCAACAAGCCGTGAAGAAGGCGCAAGCGTGAGACTGGCTTCGGCCGAGACCTGAGGGCAGGTTCGAGTTTTGACTGGACGACCTACCATTTCACGTGATTGGATCGGCGTGAACACGTGGTACTTTATCTACAATGGTATCATGTGCAGTGCCATTGGTGAGTGGCAGACAACCAAAATGAATACAACATACATGACACGATACCTGTTGGAAGTATGCCGATTCTCGCACCTCGATGTTACATACATCATCAGTACGCTACGGCACATGTATACAAAATCCTTATTCCACTCTGTTGTCCTTTGCAAGCCACTAAGGATATCCTTCACACGGACAGTCAAGCGTACTATGCTTTTGCCTTCCCATGTCTCTCTCCCAAGACATCCTTGAGCATGTTCGCCACCTCTTTCCGCCTTCGAGCCTTAGCCTGCCACTTTTCTCGATCTTCCGCAGACACCACCATCTGCGACCCTTTCGATGGTGTAGCTCGTGCACTCCTGCTGCCTTGTGATTCAGGCGTGTAGAACACACTGCTCGCTCCACTGCCAGGTGTCGCCGGTCTTCTCCTCATGATACGTCCTTCTGGTGTGCTGGGCCGTTGCGTGCCGTTCATGCTCGTAGACATGTTAAGCTTCCGTAGCTGAGCTTCGAGCACGTCCACGTCAGCACTTCTCTTTTCAGCCATCGATGTCATCTTCATCACCGTGTTCATCACCGCCTCCACCGATGGCTTTTTCCGTGCTGAAGACATCATCCCCAACATGCTGGACTTTTCAGACGACCCTTTCGATGGCGCCATGTCGGCTAGTTTGGCTCGCAGAACGACAAGTGTATCTTCTACTTGTGCCAAGTTCGTTAGGATCGTTGCTGACGCCTTTCGCAGCCCCTGCTGTATTGATACCTGCTCTGCCGACAAGGCTGCCTGCATCTTGCTGTCTGACTGTGTTCGCGATTGTGTAGACCTTCGCAGCGCTGTAATTCCGCCACGCAGGTCCGTCACTTCCTTTGTCAGGAGATTTTGGCAATCTTCCAGCTTCTCCATCACGTCCACCATTTCGAGCCCATCAAGTACATGGTCCAGTGACTCGCTCCCGGCCTGAATCCTGTCAATGTCGCTCAGGAATAATTCATCGTTCAGAGCATCCATGGGCGTATCTGAAGTAAGCACACCTGGCCAGCTTTCGTTCGACTCCTGATTCGACTGATACATCATGTACGCACTTAGAGACTTAGCATTGATGCCCAGCGTCATCACCATCGAATTAATGTCTTGATACAGTTTCTCGATTTGCGACGGCACGTCGGTCCTCCCCGTGTCTACCTCTTGTGAGTCCTTCCCGTCCTGTGACGGAAGGAAGGGATCGAGGTTCTCGCTCGGCTCGGTAGGTTTCGCGAGTTCTGCCCGAAGCATCTCGTCTTCCTCATCAATCAGAGGCTGAGTCTCCAGCGCTTCGGCTTCTTCTTGTGCTTTGCGAGCAGCGTCTATGCGAGCACGTTCTCTTGCCATCTCTTCATCCCGAGCTTGTGTTGCCTGTGCTGCGAATGGCGATTGCTGATGTTCAAGCTTTCGTTGTTGTATGATCGACCTCGGGTGGGCCGGTGCACTGAACGAGCGTTCTGGGGATCTCGAAAGTGTCTCATGCCTCGGAGGCTTCCGCATCGGACTTGGCGACCTCGGAGACTCTTGTGGTTGTGGCTGTGGTGGTGCGAAGACAGGTCCCGAGGTACCTAACTCTCCAAAGAGAGCTCGTGGTGGTGGTTTCGCTTGTTCGACCTTAGATACCTTTGTGAAGAGACCACCAGTCGGTGAAGCCGCCGGACTCTGATCTGCGGCATTGCCAAAGGAGCTTTCTGGTGATGTCTCGACGTGCGCGGTTGGTTCGCCAGCATCTGAGGGGCCAGACTCTCGACCTTCCACGGGACTGACATCACCTGTCACATCTTCGCCACTCCCTTCAAAGTCGTCCGAAAGGCCTTCGGACGGGATTTCCGATTCTTGTGGCTTGACATCCTGTGTTGCGGCTTTGTTGGCAGGCATGAAATCAGGAGGTAAAGGTGCATCTTCAGGCTCACGAGAAGTCTTCGATTTCGATGATGAGGCCGACATGTCACCTACTTGATTTCCCGGTTTGCTGAACGGATTGGGAGGTAGGGGAGCCTCGGGCGGTTCTTCAGGCTCGCTCTCCTCCTCCTCGTCCTCCTCCTCGTCCTCCTCCTCCTCGTCATCGCTCAGCGATTTGACCCTATCAGAGTCGCTAGTCTTACTCGACGTCTGTGTGAAAGAGAATGGCTTGCTCGGTTCGCTCTTTTGCACCGCGGCTGGTGTAGTCTCAGAGACAGGCTGAGTGCCAAAGATAGACTTGGCAGGTGCGGGAGTATTCTCAGGTGTGGTAGATGCAAGATTGCCAAAGCCCCAGCCTGTGCTCAAGGATGACTTTGGCTGTGTCTGAGGGGTTGTGGATTCTTGTTGGTTGTTGCCCCAAAGGGACGAGACATGCGGTGTCGTACTTGTTTTCGGCTGATTGATGGTCGCGGGCGGGGTTTCTTGAGACTTCTTCGGGGATTCGACCTCGGTGGCGATACCCTCATCATCTTCCATCTCTTCCTCTTTCACGGCGCCTTGCTGAACCTCCTTTGCTTTGTTGTTCCCAAGCATATTTCCGAGCCCGCCGAAGCCGAACCCGGAGCCAGAATCCCGCTTATCATCGTCTTCATCCTTCGAGGTCTCGTCTTTCTGGAAAGTAGACTCGAGTTGGAACCCCTTTGTGGCGGTCTGACCGAACGAGCTTGATGTCGAAGCAGGTGGGCCCCCAAATGGACCTGGTTTGCCGAACGCTGATGAGCCACTCGCCTGACCAAATGGACTCTGAGTATCTTTCCCAGCCGAGGTGAACGGACTAGATGTTTTAGCGTCACCAAAGCCACCACCTTTACCAAAAGCTGAGCCGAACGGGCTGTCGGTCTTGCTATCCTTGTTAGCCGATGTGAAACCAGCACCTTGCCCAGCGAAGGAGCCGAAACCTGATTGCATGCTACCGCCAGCGCTCGCAAAAGGACTTGATGCTGCTGGCTGTTTCGAGGCGAATGGGCTATTCTGCCCAGCCTGCGCGCCAAAGCCAGTCTGGCCAAATGCGGGTTTGGATGCAAAACCAGTCTGACCAAAGGCAGGTGCACCAGATGACTGTTGACCCGTACTTCCCATCCCTCCACTCTGACCAAACGTAGGCTTAGAGCCAAGCGCAGGAGTACTGCCAAAAGTAGGCGTCTGGCCAAAACCGCCGGCTTGAGACTGTGTACTGGCACTACCAAAGCCTGACGAAGCCCATGACGGCTTGTTCTCACCCCCGATAGGCGTGGGCTTACTAAACCCGCTCCCTGTACCGAAGGAAGAACCAGCGCCGAATGCTGAGTTCTGTTGATTGGAGTTGGACGCGGCATTGGCGTTGCTCGGAGCCTGAAAAGCAGATGCAGAAGCAGTGGTGGTCGAGGAGGCCGAGTTGACTGGCTTGGCAGGGTCTGGAGCAGCAGCTGATGTGGGAGCAGAGTCCATGTCCTCCTCCGGCACACTTGTGATGGTCTGACTTAGTTTGGCAACCTCTTCGATGCCGGGATACAATTTTCGGGACCTTACACCATCGTCATAGACGACCGCCCAGAGGGAGAGCACGCCCTCGTTGTTTAGTACAGCCAGCTCTGGCAAGGGCACTGTGGAGGTCTCGATCTCTGGATCAGCAGGGACTGGCTTGAGCACAGGGTCCTTGTCGGAGAGGTCCAGGGCCATTCCAATTGGGGTGGTGTCGGTTGCTCCGTCGGAACCCATCGGTAGGGCGGCCCAGCGCTGATCGTCTTGCGGCGTGGTGTATGTGTAAGGTTCGTCATCGCCAACCTCATTACTGAGAGGCTTGAATGCTTTTGTGACCATCTTGACCTCTGGGCTCACCGTGCCAGATATGAGGAGCATTTCACTTAGATGAGGGGCGTAGGCTCGCAATCGAGAGATGAAGAAGTGGGCAGGCAACCTCTCGACCGTTGCAAACAATAGCTCCTGTGGCTTTCGGAAGGTGAATTCCGTTCTGCCTTTGTTCGTCTTGACCAGATAGTACTCGGAGATGGCCTCTTGAGTGTCGGATGGCGCGGTTGGCGTGTAGATGAAGAAAAAGACATCGTTTTCGAGCCAAGCGATGCGAGCCAGAAAGCAGTTGGCCGGGACAGACTGAGGTTTTGGTATGTTAGCTACGAGGGTGCCGTCTGGCTTGAGCTGAACTGCGGAACCGTCTCCTTTACCGGCTATGAGTTGTTTGCCCTTGGTGCTCCATTCGACGCTACTGACGTTCTCGGCCAAGACCGATCCATTGGCGCCAGACACTAACTGGTTAGAACCAAGGTCAGCCAACAAGAGCTGGCCAGTAGTGTTGACAATGGCGAAGTATTGCGACTGAGCAGGATCTGGATTTGGCGCCAGCATTCGTACCGGAGCGTTTGTTGATAGCTTCAATGCGACATTGGATCTCTGAGCAGCCAGATCGTCGGTACTATATGCAACGATGGCCGAGTCATGTTGCTCTGCAACAACCAAGCAGCTCTCATCGGCCGCGAAAGCAACATGTACGGGTCTCGAATGTGGTATCGTGTGTAGTGGGGCACAATCTCGGATGTCATCGCCTTTTGCTTCGTAGATTCGATCTCTGATCTTCTGTGTCCGCCCGATGACCAGCGCGTCTGGACCACCGGCAGCATACAAGGCATGGGCGGAAGCGACGCTCAACAGAGACGCATATGGTGGTGGCAGGGCATCTGCTGGCCAAGGGCTGGTCAGGATCCTTGCCTTCTTGTCGCCATGTAGTGTCTTGAAGCCGAGTCCTTCGGTTTGGATTTCTGGGAGTTCTGCACCCTCAACGACGGTGGCAGTGGAAGAGCCGGCGCCAAAGGCAGACGGGGAGCCGTTCATGGTGAAAGGGGCCATCAACCTCCGAATCTCTGCAGAGATAGCACGTTTCTTCGACTCTCGTGGAAAGGTTGGCGAGATGGGTGGAGGGGAAGCGGTCGTGTGGAATGGCGCATTAGGTAGGCCTCTCGCAGTACTTGGACTGGGGAAGCTTGCAAAGGAGTGACGAGGGCGAGTGCTGGACCTCCCCAAGAGTGACGGGCGCTTTGAGTCAGCTATCGTGGGTAAAAGCCCAAGTCATTGCACAGGCCGAACAACGACAAGAATTCAGCTGTGAGTGATTGCTGTCTCCGCATCAACAGCACAACATACGGCAGCACATCACGACCCTCAGAAACATTAACTTATTGCGGAGCGCGCCTGGACGTGTCAGTCACGTGAGCACGAGTCGCAAGTAAAGGCAGGCGCAACTGAGCTTCATCATCGTACTTGCCAGCGTTCAAGTTGCCAGCAGCAGTCGACCACGAATCAACACCACCTCTACCGTGTCACATCTACCACCACACACATCACCAGACAACTCTTTGAACGTCTATCTCCTGGTCTTCCACTTCGTCTCTAACAGTCAGCGTCTGAGGCAGCAGCCTCATCTTCAGCATGCCGGGCTTCGACTTCAGCAACTACAACCGCAATGCGGCCCTACACGCCCGCGGTGTCCCTCTACCGAAAGCCACAAGCACAGGTACAACCATTGTAGGGTGCATATACGACAAGGGCGTAGTCATCGCCGCAGACACAAGAGCGACCTCAGGCCCCATAGTCGCAGACAAGGTATGCAGTCCATCCTCCATATGCCATCCCCACCAAACCACTAACCACCGATGCTTTAGAACTGTGAAAAACTACACTATATATCTCCCTCCATCTGGTGCGCCGGCGCCGGCACAGCCGCAGACACCGAGTTCACCACCTCTCTCATCTCCTCCAACCTCGAATTGCACTCCCTCTCCACAAACCGCCAACCACGAGTCGTAACTGTCATGACCATGCTGAAACAACATCTGTTCCGCTATCAAGGTCACATAGGCGCCTACCTCGTCGTGGCAGGCGTCGACCCAACCGGCGTCGGCCTGTTCACAGTCCATGCCCACGGCAGCACCGACAAACTCCCCTACGTGACCATGGGCTCCGGCTCGCTCGCCGCCATGGCTATATTCGAATCCACCTGGAAGCCCAACTGCTCGCGAGATGACGCCGTCAAGATCTGCAGCGAGGCCATCCAGGCTGGTATCTTCAACGATCTGGGCTCAGGAAGTAACGTCGATGTCTGCGTCATTGAGAAAGACAAGCCAACTCAAATGATGAGGAATTACATGAAACCGAACGAGAGAGCGAAGAAAGAACGGAACTACAAGTTTGCCAAAGGAACCACGGCCGTGCTGGCTGAGAAGACCATTACCAAGGAGGAGATTGGCCGCTATGTCACGGTACAAGAGCTTGCTGGCAGTGATAGTGATAGTGGCAGTCTCGTAGTCGTGGAGAAGATGGACGTCGACGATCAGCCCTAGCGTGGACAGTTCACAATCCAGTCAAATGATATACTGCACGAGCAGCGTTCGGAAGTTTTTCCAGTTCCTCCACCTCTACCATAAGCTAGATCCGCTCACCATCCAAACTACACTCGGGTCACAGCTCTGCGAGCCCCTTACAGCATGGAGAATCCGGCTATGGGACTACGTCAGCACTCTATGCGGCCACCTCGCTCTCTGTTGGGGAGACAGGCAGGCGAGCGATAAACGACCATGATCTCTTACGTGCGTGTCTGTGCCTAAGCACTACATCTACGACTGCAAGAGGCGCGTGTTGAGCCGCTCGCTCGAGAGAAGAGCGCAGTGTCGGGGTCGGTGTATCACCAGTCATAGTCTTGGATGAGGGCATGGGAAAACTGATGCTAACTGAGTATGTTGGTTGACGGCAAGTCGAGCCAAGGCATCCAAGAATTAGCATCTACTGTGCGATATGAATACAGAGTCTTCATTGGTAGTTCTAGTCTAAGTGGCTGTTGTGGTATAAGCTCAAATCTATGTGTGGCAATGTGTATCAGCGCTGCAGGTGCTTCGCATCTCGTATCTCGTAACCCAGCGCGGCATCTCTGTTCCTCTACAATGGCTCACGAGAAGGGTGAGTATTCCGATGAGTCACAGGCTCAAGAGCGCTCTTGATGATGCGGTCAATGGGGCCTCCAACCGGCTCGGTGGGTTTCACCAAAGGAGCCCTCCGTTAGAAGGAAAGTTGACCTCGATCTTGGTCGATAGCTCTCGAGAGGTGTAGTTTATCGCCTCCAAAGCCGCGGTCATCTCCAAGGTCTGCCTCCAGATCTGCTTCGACGGGTTGCAGGCCAGCCATGCGGTAACTCTCACTCCACTCAGATTCATCCTCCTGACTCGCACCTTCTAACAAAAGCCGCTCCAGCTTTGTCGTCTCCGCCGCTCGACACGCTTCGTCTCTTGCGGCCTGACGAGCTGAGCTATACAGCAGCTTTTGCGCAACATCAAGACCCTCCCAGTCGACCACTATGTCGTAGACAAATTTCACCACACAGTACGCTGGCTTCGCTGGTCTTACGGCCGCCGCATGCCACAGTGCCCGCCGGATGCGTGGTGTGAGTGGCCCACAATGCATCTGTACATACATATGTAGCCAGAATACCTTTCGGAAAGCGTTGCGATCACTTAGAGCTGTGCTCGTAGCGTACTCCTCAGCGAAATGCTCGATCATGCCAACAATCTGAGCGTAAGTATACCCACCCAGGGCATGGTCAGTAGGGGATGCTCGATTCACTTGTCGTGATGAGGCAGGATCCTCGGCCATGCCTGATGCAGCCCGGCCGAGTGCGAACTTAAGCTCTCGGTTGTGAAAGAGCAAGCGGAGAACCAAGGTGAGAGAACCTGGCATATCTCGTATGATTTCGCAGCAGATCTGCTCGAACCTTGCAAGGTCCTTGTTCACAGATTGCGCAACAGACACCAGCAGGTGTGGGAAGTGAAACCGCGTTGAAATGTAAAACAGGTGCAGGCTCAGCTTTGGAAGGTCCCGCGCTCTCAGCGAAGCCAATTGTTCTTGCAACCCTTCGTATGATGTTTTGGCGTGAATGAAGCCACCGGTCAAAGTTTTGAGCCGCTTTATCAACTTGCTCCTCTTGGGAAGACTAGTATTCCGAAGGATGTCAAGGATGCTGACGAGGATGTCCTCTCTACGCTCATCACAGTCCGCAGAGAATTGCTCGCGGATCAACCGAGCCAAGGCGCGTTTTTGGTATTTTGACCTCCTAGCGGTATTCAACTCTGAATTACCCGCCGTATTAGCCATGAGGACCCAGAGGCCAACGACCAGTCTTTCGCGACTGTCTTGATCAGCTCTACCATCAGCTCTGCCATCGTTAACCCACTCTTTAAGGCCAGACTGGCGCAGAATGAAGCTGTCTGGCATGGCGGTACCTAAGCTTGCAAGAACTTCATACCACATGTCAATCTCGTTCGGCTTGTCCACCTTGTGATCGTCGCTAGGTTCGTTTGTTGACAACGGCGTATTGTTATCGGCCTGGTCGAGAGGTCTAGTGTCTAAGCTCCAGCCAGGTCTAGCGAGAGATGTTGGGAGCCGCGGTCCGTCAACAGGCTTTGAATCTGCGTGTTCCCGGATTAGAGAATGCCTAAGTCCCCAAGTACACCTAAAGATTGTGTGGTGAAGCAGGTCTTGCGGCATCGTAAGCAAGAAATCTACCAGATGAGAGAGCAGATGAATCGAAGATCGATTGATCGTCTTGAGTGAATCACTCACAACCTTTTGGAGCCTCAAGCCATCGTCGATGATCGAGACGCCCCAGAGTCTCCAGAGGAGTTGAGGCGTCGAAGCTTCGAATGGCTGGTTCCTGACAAGACCTAGCCACTCTTGACGACACTGGTCCTCAAGATCCATCAGGCTTAACACTTTCGAAGATTCAATAGCCCCCAAGAGTGCATAGCCAAATGCAGCTCGCGAATTGCCAGGAAAGATTGTAGGATGAATCTCGTAGGCCAACAAGACAATTTCCCCCAAATCGTCGACACCTAACAACCCCAATCCCGCGGCCCTCTGAACAACTTCTCGCTTGACCAGCCAATTGAGAAGAGCGGTGTGCGATCTCCAGTGCGTGAACAAATGCGCGTGATTACCGGATCCCGCTGGATTGGTTCTTGGGTCCAGGAGATACGCAGCAATTTCTTCCCATGGCCACTTTTTTTTGGTCATGTTATTGAGGATTCTTCTTGCTAGATGTGGCTTCCGCGCGAGATCAACATTGAGTTCCTCTAGAACACCCATCAGAGCCTCGAGAGTTTTTACCTGCATCCCCAACAGACGCTTCGACAATACTTCATCTGATGTCCGAGGCCTTTCAGCAGACCTCGCAATACGCTCCTCTCTTCCTGTTTGTACGATCGTGGAAGGTACACGTGTCTGGGACTCGGGTTCTGGTGAGGGAGTCCATGCTGGGAGGGGCCAGAAGAAAACTGGCTGCTGCTGGGCCTGATCCATGGGTACAGGCGGTTTCCACCATTCTGCCTGAGATGGAAATCCAAACAGTCCAGCTGGGTCAAAGCTGTGGTTGGCGACTGCTGAGTGTCCAAGACTTGTCAACTTCCTCTTCGTCGATCTCCTACGGGCCTCCAACGGCCCAGGCACGTTACTCCCACGCCTCGTGTGATTGCGTACAAATGCATTGAATGTATCGGCCAGTAAACCGTCGGAGATCCAGACGTGGGCATTCTTTGATCTGGCTCGGAAATGTGATCGAGAGGCACTACAGAGAGTGTTTAACGGCGTAGGCATAACATTTGGAACGACTGTCGCATAGCTTCGCGCATATCTAGCTGTGAGCTCGGCTGTGTGGTAAGGCCATATGCCGATGAGCACGATTGCGCGTCCAATGATGGCTGTTAGGATGACTGTAGACTTGTATTGTTGGCAAGAACGACCAGCAAGACCGCAGCTCGAGCAAGCCGCCGATCTCTCTTCACGTGACTTCACTATACGCATGAAGTCCTTCAAGTCTGCACTTCTCCTGGCTGTTCTTCGTTCGACTACAGGTTGAGCGATTCAATGCCTATTCAGAAAAACTCGAACGTTGCTGTTCTACGGAAGCACTCACCTAATAAAGATGTGTCTATTCTATGCGACGAAAAGTACGAGGTGTACCAGACGTAGGCCGCTCCGGCGCCGAAACTTTTGTCATTGGCACGAGGTCTCAAGGAGCAAAATACTGTTTCACGTCCATTGATGTACTGATGCTATTTCCCTCGCACCTCCAACAGCTCTGCCATATCCTACACACCTCATCCTGGCCCCCACCCATCGACGTTTCTGAAACTAGGATGTGTGCAGAAGATCTTCGAGGAGTCTAATATGCTCGATGATTTGCGGCAATTGCTTTCGTTGAGCCTGGCGTTTGGTCGTCTCAGTGGAAGTATATGCTGCTCATCAGTATGAAAACGCGACTACCAAGCTCTAGACAATGCACGTCGATAAGAGTGGCTGCAACAGGCTGATGATAGGCTTCCCTCCGCAGGTGCTCATATCAGCAGTCGGACTGAGAGTATGGACTGTAACAGGCTCACTCCTATGCACTCTAGTAGCACCGAGTACCGGGCGAAATCACCAATGGGTACAAGTTACTTCAGGCAGTAGCAGATGCGCGGATGAACCATCCTTCTCGAAGCAACTGGTCTAAGCGGTCGACCCAGAAGCCTCTCAAGAACGCCTTTAGTGACAAGCACCAGGCGTAAGTGTTCCTAAGCCTTCGGTCGCAGGCGCTCAATCACTATCCAGCTTGTCGCACCGAAGCGGTATCAGACCCTCAATACTTACGCCATTCTCTCCGACTCTGGGACTGTCTCTATGTCAGTTACTCCGTAAGAGTCGAGGATTTTCTGCAAACGTCGACTCCGACAACCCGTAATCCACACCTGGTAAAATATCTTCTCCCGTCTGTTGATAGCATTATAAGAGTGGAGGTGGAGTTCCACGCGTCGTGACACACAGGCAGAACAATTCACATGTAAGATGCGGTGGGCAGAGGCTCGTTTTCATATTTCGAAGCGTTCACAAATGAATCTGCCCATCTTAGAAAGCACCATGTTTAGACGCCATCGTTAGGGCTAAGTGACTGCGTGCTCAATATCGTAGCGGCCATGCGCAACAGCAGCTCAAAAAAGGGAAAAACTGGTAGCCAGACATGTGTAGACTGTGGTAGTCACGGCGAAACCTACGAGGCACAGCTTTATCACGAGCTTGCTCCATCCCACACATACTGGTCGGCCAGGTGCCTCTAATTGTAATTAATGGTCTGTACGTCGTGTCGTCGTGGTTTTTATCTTGACCAGCGATGGAAAGCATGACTGATTCAAGAACCAAAGAGGGGGTGAAAAAAGAAAAATATGAAGTGATTTCGCCCGTGATCGAAACGGGGACCTTGTCGGATTATGATATTCAACTTGAATGTGAACGACACGTGATAACCACTACACCACGAAACCTCTTCTGTAAATGTGTGCGTGAAATCTAGCACAATTTCCTAGCAATTTTCTACTACTATAATCATATACTTTCAACATTGCGTGGACGGCGTGTAGTCTATGCACGTGGGTCTCGTATCGCCAAGTAGCAGTGGCATCACGAGTACCAAGAAGACTGACAAAAAGTTCAAGTCTGTGTGCACGGGTTACTGGACTGCCGGAAGTTGATCCGGGAAGACTCCATGCGCGACCGGAAATGTCATGCGGTAAACTGGCGACTACTGCCACTCGAGTACATGGATCTTAGGATCTTGGTTATGGGGACACAAGATGGATATCTCCACAAACTCTAGACCGATCGTGGTAGCCATAATCTTGCAAAAGTCATGTCGTGGCCAACATGATCGATGATGTGTATACTTATTCCAGCCGTTCGGGATATGCAACAATGCTTGGACACTAGCAAATTGTTGTGACCAATGATAGATTTCAGCTGCTATGCCCTGGTGCATCCGCTGTCCCACCCGATTAGACCGAACACCAGTCGAAACACGTTCCTGATGGCGGCGGTCTTGTATCGCCGACATGGGATCCTGACACGATATCAATCTTGATAGATACGAGCGTCAGTATCGTGAATGCTGTCGCATTAAATTGTGGATCGGACTGCCTTACCCGATACAAAGTGGAGAACACGCTCGAGCTCTGTCATTTCAATCGAGAGTAAGCAAGATTGTTCCGGATATCTGTCGTGAATGGAGTGATGGTAGCTTGTTATCGTCCCGGTTGTAGTTGACGAGAGGAATGTCGTTGCGGCGAGAGACACAAGACACCTTGGAACAGCCTGCAAAGTCGTACAGGGTCAGGACAAGGTCTTCGCCAGACCAGGCCATTTGCTAAACGACTTTGAGGGGTCGTGCTGGGCGTCTCAAAAACTGCTCGTTTTGCTGCAGTAACGAACACTGCAAGCATCGCTACCAGATCTTTGGCACATGCATTTAGATGTCGGCCACTTTGACGGCTCCCGATCTCGTCAAACTCTGAATGTGTATGCAGAGTGTAATAGTGCATCAAGCCGCTCTGGGCTCCTTGTAACCCCCCTGTACTTGTTTGCTCAGCCCCCTGCTCATATGCCCATCGATTGTTATACCTTGTGATAGAGCCTGTACATGGATGTGTACGGCACAGGGAGCCGTGAGGGGTGTACCTCCTAATGAAGTCAGTGGCTGGTCAATTCCATGTCTCGCTGCGCCCTCAGCGAGAAGCAGATGGACAAAACTCAAGCTTCATTATCGATACCTTGCGTTGCACGACATGAACCCTTATCGCACCTGAAGATGGCCAAGGTTCGGATAGATCGTGGTCACGTCGTCACATCTTTCACGTAGCTACAGGAGCAGCGCACATGTTTTGCGATCAGGCACGAACATAGCGGTAGACCAGAGTCAGACACCAGTGGCTTACATGATTCTCACAGCTATAAGCCGCTTCTCAAGCAACCCTCCAAGTTCTCTGTCCGGTCGTGTTACTCGATGATGACCAGACTAGTCAGCTTGATCTGTGGTAGACCCTGAAAGCCGTCAGCTTGCCTGTCACTTACCAAGAAACTCCTACACCGCGCCAACAATCGTTGCGTGCTGATAGGTGGCACATGTTCGTGCGTAACAGAATCCCATCAGATCACCAGGGATAGCTAGATCCGTAGCGACATACGTTGGTAGCGCGCATTGGAGCTCGTGCTGTATCTTGCGGAATACTCCAATCAGCCGGGTAGTCATGCACTTCCGCAGATTGGTGGGCTGTCTGCTTCAGCAGATGCGGCATCCTAGACTTCGCGGGATGAGCTGCATCGGACGCCACATCCACGCGCGAGAGGGTTGTGTTCACAGATTGGGTCCAGCTGTCCAAAAGCCAATAACAAGATCCGGCCTGGAGGAGTAGTTGTTGTTGATCGACAACAATGCATCGAAGCCGGGAGTTAGCGATGCTTCGCAGTGGTGGCCTAGAATTATCTCCGATACCCTTTCGAATTGAAGCAGACTATTGGAGCAAGGCCCATTATTCTCTTGCGCCATGCATTTGTTGATCGTTATCGCCTACTAGACCAGAGAGGGATGTTGACAATTAACGGGCATGCCCACTAACGCTCTCCGGTACTTGAGCTGTTAGCACATGAAGTCGCACAGCCAATGACATGACATCTATGTCTAGCTTCGCATAGCACAAACTGGGGTGGTCGGGGAGCGGGTGGCTGGAAGTTGCCGTAGTCGCTGACAAGCACAGAACCACGGGGATAAGATAAACAAAACATAGTGCGATTTGCTTCTGCCAACAAGATGCTCGCAATATTTGCGAGCGCCAAAGATTCGAAAGACGCCATCATGCGATGATCTAGTAGTCTCAGCTGTTAATTACGAGCGGGCGAAGTCAATCTGCCTAAATGGATACTAAGCACATTCTGAACTCCACCACAGAAGGATAAGTAGATGGCCAAGAGCTTTTTGAGTCGATAAGGCTCGCCAACTGTGACTGTTCGGTTTCGACAACGGGTGAATTGAGAGTATCCGTCTACTGCTTGGGCACGGTACATGCCACATGCTAACCGTTCTTAGCCGACGCCGAGGGTCATGGAACTCTTCGAGCCATAATGACGGCAGGAGGCCTACTCTATGAGCCTATCGCGGAGCGAGTCACGCCTTCGGTAAGGCTGAACAACGTTTCGATACCCAGCGTTAATTAGTATGCTATTATGTGCAGGGAGCGAGACGATTATGGTAGGTGCTTATCTTACCTATGTAACCTTCTGCCTGACAGGTTGGCACCGAAGGTGCGCGCTTGTTACCCAAACCAGTCCCTTCCAGGGATGCAGCGAGAGACTGCACATTCTCGGTAACACTACGCTCCAATGAGCAAAGAGGCGTCATGCTGAGCAGCTGTACACGATGTTTCCTAAGCGAGCATGGTTTGTCCTAGTTCCTTTCTGCAGGAGCACGAGCATTATACGTACTAGCAAACCACAACCAGCGTCAACATTTGAAGCACAATATACATCATGACTTGCAAGTTCTTACAGATTCCAACGGGGTCGTACGGAAATAAAGGCGGCAGCTTTCTATAACCCAGAGAGGGTTCGGCTGGAAAGCCAAAAACGGGCCAAGCATGATTGGACCCTCTTGGTCTAAAAATGATGCCCCAAGGATCCTCGATTGGGATAGTAGCCTGATCCTGGTCGAGTGGCTTAGACTAACCTAATAGATCGCCGCAAGCTGTTCGTAATTCACCGTATTTGCTTTGACAAGATCGACACTAAGATTCACTGCAATGCTATCCGGAATCATTAACCATGCTGCTTGCGCCAAATACCCAGTACTGGTGAGTGCTGTGCTGTCCTCACTTGCGTTCGTTGTATCTCTCGCTACGGCTTCATTACAGCATTCAACAACGCTCGTCCCACGCATCGATCACGTAAATGGACTTTTAGCGAATTCAGATTTCGCCATGTTGAGTCTCGAGACTAACGTACCGTACGCTATCAAGAGCCTATGACCACAGACCATTTGAAGACCACTTCGACCCTAGCCTTACGAACCTCGACCTGGGGGCTGTTCATGATCTATTGAACTCATTGTACCCTATAACGATCTGCTCGAATACGCGAGAGTGTCATGGATTCTCCTACAGAACGCATGCCCATAGCGTGCGTGCATTGCGCGAAGGCGAAAGCAAAATGTGACAAGAAGGTAAGCACTTGTGGACGCCCAAAGAGGGCCCCTTCGAAAAGAGACGACGAAAGAAGGCGCTACGGGCACCTTGAACTTCAATGACACAATGGTTGTGTCTGCCACTTCCTCCAGCACTAGAAGCGAAGCAGCAATACAGCGGCTGACCAAGCACTGCAGGTTCCATGCTCGAGGTGTGTGAGCAAGCAAATTGTTTGCTTAAGTCGCGCGACAAGAAGGTCGTCCCACAACCCAACTCGACGTGGCAACTTACCCCGAGCTCATTCAGAGCGAACTTTGCACACCTCTGCCGCTTTTCACGTCTCCCAACTCTCTCAATTCTCGGCTCCTCCAACAAACCAGGATATGCCTATCTTATCTCCGCGTACGTTAAGCACTGCTGGGTTGGAGGTCTGTGGCCGCTGACTCTGATTTCTATTCTAGATCACGTCAATCCTCATTCAAGTCATCATCGACATAGTGTCTCTGATGTACCACATCAAATACCTATAGCACCGGCCGCTTTTGGGCCCGAGCTAGACCCTCATCTTCTTCGCAATGGCTACTCCGAGACGCCCCCAGACGGGACACTGCCCTTAACGCCAATGTTGGCGCAGATGCCACAGATGGGCCATTTCATCCCGATGGGTAGCGGCCCTTATGACCCCGAGGGTGACAGCAGATTTTTGAACATGGGCAATGCTCACAATGGTCTGTTGGAATTCAACGATAACATGCTGGCAGATTTTATGAGCTCGCCCAGTATGCTGCAGGACCCGAATGAGATGCTGTTAATGAATGCAGATAGCGTCATGCATGCAGCCAATCAGATGGGCATGCTCACCAACGGATCTGCGAGATTCAGTTCTCGGCTAGATTTAGAGACTCCTCCACACCACGTGAATCACAGGATACGCTCTGGCCCCTCTCCATCGTCATCCTCCACTGCCAGTGGCCTGCAGGAACCCGACGCAGTGCTTGCATTGCACTCTCAATGGCCATACTTTCAGTGTCAACGTGTAGAGAAGTCATCATCCATTCAACCTAAAACCGCCAGCATCTATCTGGAAGGCCTAGCACAGACACTACGGAATCAAGTAACATGGCAAGCATGGTCAGCGCAACTGGATGAGCGCCAACTTGATATCTCGTTCGAGCGCAAGATTTCCACAGAACCGATTGTGGGCTGGTCTCGAGAGAAGTTACTTGCGATTACACAAGGATTTCTGCACAAAGCCCTTGACATTCACAAAGTCAGTCAGGCAAACAGAGATGATGCCCCTGCGAGCCCCGAGTCAACAAACGAGACCTTTCTCATGTTGCCACCGCCTGAAGTGATGCAATTCTTGCTTCGCAGCTACGTTGTGCGATATGAACCATACTACTGCTCGATCCCTGGCGGTCGCCTGGACCCAAATTCTCTGATGCATTCCTCGAACAGCAAAGCAGCGAGCTTGTTAATCTTACTTATGGTAGCGTCTGGTGCATCGGCGACGGCAACCCCGGAAGGTCGCTATGTGGCGAGCGGTCTCACGGAAGCATGCCGCGTGTCCTTGTTCGACACAGTGGAGAAGGATGTTGCGCAGGCTCGGGAAGTGCTCGTGCTTCGGTCGGCTCTGCTTCTGGTTTGCCTCGCTGCGTGGTCTGGCGACAAGTGGCATATGGATATGGCTATGGGTCAACGAGGTCTCTATCTTGCTGTAAGTTTTCAATTCCCCACACAAAGTTTTCAGCTGACAATATTCTAGATGCTGCAACACGGTGGCATGCTTGACGTATCGGAGTCGCGCATTGATATCAATGAATGCAAGCTTGACCCCGAGATAGCATGGGGTGACTGGAAAGAACATGAAGGCCGTCATAGACTCGCGCATTCATGGGTGATTGTCGACCAAGAAATCTCCCTCTTCTCCGACACGACACCACAGCTATCCATAGTTGACCTCCATGTCCCCATGCCAGATTCAGATGACCTCTGGCATGCTCCATCTTCTGCTGAATGGCTGCACCTCTTCGAGGAGACCCACGGCTCAACATACCGCAGTCCAGCATCGGTGCGAGACTTCTTCACCGGTTTTGTGGACGGCGACCTCGCTGGTAGGAAGTTGTCGCCAACCCAGCTTCGCCTTTTACTACATCCGTTGCAGGCTCAAGTCTGTCAATTGCGACAATTCATCGCTTGCCTGCCTGATGGCGGATCTCATTCAAGGGGCTCAAGAGCTGTATCGAAGGCAGCCACGAAGCTGAGACTGGAGGAGATATCCACACTTCTGCAGCAGTGGTATGCTATCAGCAAGCAGAGCTTTTCTGGCAATCAGGGCACGTGTTGGACGACTTGTGCCAACCTGGTCATGTACCACTTGATTTCCCTGAACACCATCACAAGCTTCAAATGTATTGAGCAATTTGCCCGCCAGGAGGTCAACCTCGGCCATTCAAGGCAAAGTACCTGGCTGCAGAACAAATGCATTGATCAACCAGAAGAGGCATTGTTCCACTGTGGCCAAATACTTCGTCTCATTAGATCAATGCCAAAACCGGTGCGACCACCGTGGTGGGCTGGTGCCGTCTATCGGGTTGCCATGGCTGGCTGGGCGACAAGCATGTCAAAAGGTGGCAGTCCTTTCCAAACCAGTCGCCAGAGCAACGACCGCTCTGAGCAGTTTGCTATTGACAACCTGACCCCCGAGCACGACCTCATCAGCCGCTTTGTGAAGCACCAGGAAGGCGAACCTATGCTCACAAATGCAGATGGCACCTTGTGCCCCGTGCATGTCCCATTGAACGTGCTAAGCGCATGTGCGGATGTCCTCGAGGATGACTCTTCCATGCGACTGGCCGATGGCATCAGGCGCAAACTATACGCTTGCATCGAGAGCTGGCGAGAAACATGATTGTCGCCCGACTTCTTCTGCATCGGTAGGCTACCGATGGAGTGGCTGTTGTGAAAGGCAGTTGGCGGCTGTCTTCAGGCGTGGCATTGAAGCCATTGTACATATTTTCTGTGACGACTTGATGATGGGCGGCTTTTAGACAAAAAGTGCATTCGGGTGGTGTTGGAGTCTCAGTCTGTCCGAATACCGACAGGGCAACGACGACGGAAGCAATCGGTTTTCTTTTTTTTTATAAAAGCGATGGCATTGAGCGGCTGGCATCTTGGGAAATGGCTGTGTGACCATTGCGGTCGGTGGTGTTGACAAGGCCCAAGCCATGATAGCGGATTGTCCGACACTATAATACTCTTTCGTCAGTAACATAAGTTGCTGATGCCAAACCTTTCAGCTGGATATATGCTCTTTTGTTTGCGATGTAGACTAGAAAATGCTAGCAGTCAGAAGCTGTAGTGACTGGCTTCTTCTTTCAAGGAACAACACAGCTCCCTACACGATGCGACCTGTACGCGCGTCTAGAAACACCAATGGGGGAGAGACTCTCCTGTACATCGCGAGTCTCAGCATCGTCAAAAGCGGCAGCTTCGAGCTTGGGAGCAGCGCAGTCGGTTTTGGGATGCTGAGATCCAAGCAGCAAGATGGAGTGTAAGGAGAAGGCACAAGACATCGTTTGCTCTCCCTCAAAGACGCAGTTCGTCTTGCTGGAGTGTCCTTTTAGGTACATCGAGAATGGGCACTGGGTACGGGGTGTCGGACAATAGTGCTCCGTCATGCTATTTCCTATCGAACTAACATAGCGGCAACGTGCCGACAGCAAATCTACGAAAGCACGGCGGTTGATTGAAACGTCAACGGTCTCGTACCAACACCGCGCCGGTGGTGGACGTCCGACATCAAACAGAGTCGGCTAAAAAAAATCTCCGTGTTGCTCTGTTCTAAATCGAGCTAGGGGCGCGTTTTATAACCACGACAGCATTGTTTCGGAGATGTTATTCTTGAGAGGTATGGCAGAGCCTTCGCTGCAGATGCTGTCCTCGAACAGAGGCCCGCACTTCAAAGAGGGTTTTCCAGTATTATCGCAATAGTACAAATGTGCTATGAGTATACTAAAACGCCTAGCTGACAGAGCTTGCACGGCTTCGAGTCTTCACGCAACAGGTCTCTACCAGGAGATCTGTCTGAGCACGTGATTGCATGTCGTAGATTATCGATGCAGCATCCTGCAGCCCAGCATAGTATTTAGCGTACGGACTGAAAGTGGAAGCTCTACAGGTGAGGCTAACGGACGTTTGTTTCGTCAATACTAGTGAGAAGATAGCGGTAATCTTCTAAAGCTTAATCTGAGACATGCCTCCAGGCCTGGTTAGACTCTCTGGGCTGCATCATCGATTATTGTTTCCAAACTCACGTTCGGAAGTCATGATAGGGATCCTGAATTCGTGCTTGCGGTCCTATCCTTCGCAAGAGCGTGCATCAACGCTGCAGACGTTACAGATAGCGACTTGCATGTCCTGCCTAATGCCACAGAGGGCCTTGCCACTAATGACGGCATTTCACATGTAACCGAACTGCGCGCCGCCTTTTACAAGTACTGCTCACTTCTGCTGTGAGATGCGCATGATGCGCACGAATGGGTGATGGCACCTCTCTTACAGTAATGCAAGAGAAAAAGTACCAGTATCGCTGGGGCCCATTTCATGCGTAACCCTTGCTGTCATCCATGGTGTAGCTGGTGGCGGGGTCCCAACTAGGATACCGTGTAGCGACACCTTACTCAAGCGGAAGCTGTCATCCTCCCTGCATCAGCATTCCTGCCAGCACAGCATCCTGTACCCTAGCCAATCTTGGTGGCTGCGCCGTTATCGTTGAGCTGCTCGATGCAACGCTGTCCTGCGTGCCCAGAACTCAGGAAGCGATGATGCTGCAAGCCGATGCTTAGATCGTGAAAACCTCCACACATGGGCTCGCTAAGCAGCACTGGCTGTCTTGTGATTTCGCGAGGTTGCCACGCCTTATCGCCACATTTCGTTGCCAGAATCAGGCAATCTGCATGCTCTCACCCTTCATTCAAATGTCGTCCTGGTAACGGCGCAAATGTCTTGGCGCTCAAAGATGCAGTTGCTCAAGACTTCTTACCCTGTCCAATGACAAGCAATAAAGAGTGTGCTGTCCTTCGAGCTCCATTCGTGTATCCCCTTCCCTCCGTGCATGATTACTCTGGTACAGCATCAAGGAAGCCTCCAACATTGGAGGCATTGCTGTGCGGATCCAATACCCTGGCATCAGTGGTGTGTTGCATATTGGCGAAAACCCTTCTGCCATGTGTATCCTTTACCATTGCCAAGGACAATTGGGTCAGTCGACGCCGGAGCAGCTATGCAGTGCCCTGCGTACCCCCGCTCATCGGGGGCGCTCATAGGTAAATGCCTGGCTGCGCGACCTGTGCATCAGAGAAAGGCCTGCTTTTCGGTGTGAACCATGAAGAAGTGCCAGCGGTTGATACGAAGGACCCGAAAGAAAGGCTTGCGTCTGAGTTACGTTGCGCCTACCGATGGTTCAAAATGACCACTCGACATCAGAATTAGCAACGACGAAAAGGTAAATACTGATCCTGATCCCCTGGGCACCGAGTCCAGCAGCAAGTGATGGAGGAACTGGTCACCTAGGCCACTTGTTGCTCAATAACTGAACATGGAGCCATGCCTTCATTGGTACATGGTGCCAACGAGTATTGATGACCGTATGTTTAGGTCAGCGCAAAGGAGGGCTCTATTCAATGGAGCCGCTGCAGCGTACCTGCATCGCGGCACTCCAGGGAAACGGATCGGAAGATTTGCTGCTTTAGCTGTCATGCACACGAGCAAAGGTTACCACGCCCACAGGCAATTGGCGAACCCCAGAATGAGGTTCAGATTCCATATTTTGCACGCTCATTAACGAAAGTACATTTTGCTCAAGGCTTGGCACAAGCCTCTGCAGATCGATCATTAACCACTATGTATCCCAGAAGAGCGAAGGGGGTAACAATGTTTCAATTTCAGACAACTCCAGACCATTTTCGATACAGCTACGGACATCTCAAAGACGCTTCGACGGTTCATGGAGTCGAGATGGACTTTGGGCGCTTGATATCGGCAGGTCGGAACTCCTATGATCCGACGCGCCGGGGTTCCATGAACCTTACGAAGCACTAAGCTCAAACAAGTCGTAGGTCTGCTCTTTGATGCACAATCACTGCCAACTAGGCCCATGCTGATGCGACCACCTCCCATGACCGAGGGGCGCAAAGCGCAAACATATGCAACTTTCAAGCTTCCTAGAAAGTTCAATTGAACAGAACTAAGCTCGATGATCGCCCAAGGCTTCGAGCGACGATGGGACAAAAACACGGGTACCTTGCAGACGTAATGCTCTTGTAACGCGGAATACAGTCAAGCATTGTCGAGAGATCTGGGGCCTTGAAAGGCTAGGTAAAGATTACCGAGAGTTTAGCAGCCGCGCTGTGAAGGCACCAACGATTGCACAGCAAGGACTCTGGCTTCATTAGCCGACTGATATCACCCTCCAGCGATCCGCCCCTCACTAAGCATCATCACTGGTCGTGTGCAAGTTTGCCAGGGGTACAGACATTAACGATAGCGTCGGGAAAACGAACGGATACACCCAGTAGCCGTCTGCAACTGTCCGCTTCCTACGCAACTTACTCCACTAGCATATTGTCCGGTGAGTGTCCCGATAGTCTGGTCTTGCCACAGCATGTGCAAGCTTCGTGCGCTGCCATCTTCAGCTCCTCGAGACAGTGCCGAGGGGCGCGAGAGAGACCCTCTACACTGCGTGATATGAACGGTGCATGGGTCAGTATATGTTCACCGAGAACATTGAGGTGTGGATGCGAGAACACCAACGTCCGTGACAGAACTCAACGACAATCATGTGGGGCTGCTGGACTTTCTGGACTTCCCAGCAGGGTTCTGGCATCTGTTGCTGATGAAAGCGTGTCCTCAGTTGGCTGGTTGTATGCTCCCACTACACTGACCACTCTCATCAGCAACCAATAATCACTAGACTTGATGGTTCTCTAGTGTTTTCCATTCACGTATACGTGACGCCCGCCTCCATCAGGGCGCCCAATAGCTGTCTTCTTTGCACTCACCCGGCATGAAAACTGTGATAAGATCAATGCTTCCGCCACTATGCTATGCAGCCACACCTCATTGAGTGCGCGGATCTTTCCTCGATCAATCTCTAGTTCGGCGCTCACCTTCACTACTCGGACAGCCATTTATCTCGACTTGTGACCAAACAATGCTCACGAGTCAAGTATCCTACTGAGAGTCCCCTAATATTATGATCAGTCTTCTACCTCGTTGATCTGCACTGTTTGCGCCGAGTCTGACCTTTGGAGGGTCCTAAAGTCGGCACCGGGCACCAGAGAAGATGATGTGCTTCGAAGACCGAGGTTCCTGTCTTCCATGTGCTCCTCCAACATTCGGCAAGCCATCTGGCTTGACACGGAGTATTTACACTCGTCGCAGCCAGCCTCCCACTACGCCAACGAATTGATGATGAAAACGAGATTGCCATACCATCATTATCAAAGAGATCTCTTGTTGACGTGCGCGCTGCAATGCTCGATCTAGGAAACCCACGAGTATGAACAAACGTGTTCAAGGTATAGCTTGTATGCTCGCATACGCCAACAGTACAGCCACTTGTCTGTCATTCTACGCACGTTCGTTTCGACAAACATTACTCCCTGTACCGTGATGAAAAGGGACCAACGACCCCCATTTCGAAGGATAGTACAGAATAGAGAAGAATCCATCTGATAGCTAAGCGCAACTCTGCAATTACCAGGATGACGGCGTACTGACAGGACACTAGAGGAAGCAGCTTGCCTCAAATGTCGTTTACTAGGCGTCAGCATAAGGAGTCAACCGGACAGCAGCTACCAAGGGGTCAGCAACCGTGACTACGGATGGAACAAGCATGGAAGAAACAGGTGTATGCAAGAACCTGCGCCTTGAAATATGCATCTGATAAGCAAGCTGGACTGGGAACGGCTGCGTGACGTGGAGCACAACCCCAAGCTGTCAGCTTGGAATGCTCTAGGCAATGGAGCGGGAGGCCAATGGATCGATTCTGGTACATGTCAGGTACTAGCAGACGGAAGACCATTCTTTACACTGCTGCCTATGCACGACTGCTACTTTGCAGCTGCTCTGTGCCTTCGATGACATTGCTACCTTTACCATCTGATTGACCATGTTTGACGTGCTCACTATCGCTGATAGCTGTGACAGTACCCGTGCCACCAGCACCACTCGATGGGCTCTGAGCTTGATGATTCCCACTTTGCACATCCTCCTCAAGTAATACCGCTTCGCCACGGCTGTGTTTGCAGTCGCCTAGTCGGAAAACTGCTCTCCTCCGGTCAACCCACCGACGCCACGGGCGGTAGCATAGGACACTGGTAATGCCGACGACGACAAAACCGCCACAAATGGCACCGCCGATCACGTCATAATATTCTCCAGCCATCTCTACTCCCTGCCAAAACCGACTCTCGCCAGCAGTCTTCTTCGAAACAGCCACGTTCAGCATCAGGCTGAGCAGCTGAATGACTCCAATGATCAACGCCACAATAACAGTAAGTGCCGTGAGCACTACTGAATAGTACAAAAACGTCAACGGCGACCGCACATGAGGCGTCACTTGAGCACTCTGCTCTGAAGCTTGGTTCTCCTCGTCCGCTCCCTCAACCTCTCTTACTGCCACCTCTCCTTGTTCGACTTTCCTAGTATCAGCTAACCCCATGGGTGCAAGATAGAGGCTCGACATCAATGCACCATCGATAGTGTCGATCAAACACATGCCAACAGTAAAGAGCACAGGGAATACCAATATGAGCCACATACTTGTACCCTTCGCACCTTGAATGCTGGAGATGCCTAGCAACGCGACTTCAGAGCTGGTATCGAAGCCCAAACCAAAAAGCACGCCAAGGGGGTACATTTTCCAGGGCCGATCAATAAGCTTGAACATCTTCTTCAGTACCCTGAACAGCATACCACCACCCTCGACCTTCCATGCTTCGTTCGCTTCGGTCTCAGGCTGCATTCGGATGACCTTTTGCAGCTGCACCACAAGCTTGTACAAGATGTAAGCGTTCATCACTCCCAGTGCGATCAAGAACGCAGCAGAGACAGATGTGCCAATGATTCCGCCCACGTTGCTGAACCGATCGAAATGGCTTGAGACACCTGCGGCGGTAGCAGCAACGACAATACTCGTCACTACCACGATCGTACTGTGTCCCAGACTGAAGAACGTACCCACCGTGACCGGTTTCTGGCCGGTGGCGATCAGTCTTCGTGTCATCAAATCAATGGCAGAGATGTGATCGGCGTCGAGAGCATGTCGGAGACCGAGCGAGTATGCAAGCGCCGCGGTTGAGAGTAAATGCGTGTACTTGCTAGCGAGTAAGAGGCCAATAATTGCCCATACCGCAAGGTTGACTACTACCAGCAATATAATTATGAGGATAGCTGGGAGGGGCAAAACTCGTAGGTAAGGTATCTGTTTGTGTGTTCTCTGAAGTCGTGACGAAGTCCGAGCTTTGAACGCTTTCCATCTATTGATTTGCTCTCGCTGAGACCGTATTGAAGAGGGTGGCTGCGGAGGACCTTCAATCTCTATGCTCGAGTGCACAGGCTCCCTTGCTGTTGTTGAAGTCATTGCCGCAGTCTCAGATTACTGGTTGCTCGTGAGCCACTGCTTGCGACCTTCGTCGTGAGCGGCACAAACGTTCGAGCAGAGTGTTCACTTAGCCGGGACGCGTTGACTGAGCGTGCGAAGACGGTTCAAGATCTGACATTTACTCTGCACCAGCATTGTTTACATCTATAAGTTCCCTGGCACATCTTTCCCACGAATGGGAAGCATGGTTGGACTTGCACAGCACTGCTTTTCCGCAAAGTTTAGCCATACTGTAGTACCGAGCTGAGACATCCCCTCCCCCACTACTAGAGCTTGGCTTTACGGTATCGATAAGAAGTGATAAGCAGATATGTTGGCATTGCAAGTTACTCTTCGATTCATCTGCAACACAAACTGTCGCAACAGACACACGAAACAGACTCAGAATCCACGAAACATAACGAGCTCGTTCAGGTCATCTTGCTACCTAGGATCACGTTCGAACATCATTGTACTTGCCCGCACCAAGGTCGTCTCGGGCCGAGATGGTCCGACCGGAGCTTGTAGGAATGCGGGTTGGACGATAAGCGCAAGTGTCGCGATGGACTGTATCATCGGGCTGAACATACCTGCCAACACCGCAGCTCTCGATCCAAGGACGAATGGGGCAAGAACTCGGGCTCCAGGACCCGGAGTATGGCTCATTAGCATTACAACCTTCCCCCAGGTGTTAAGAGGCAGCTCGTTACTATGTGTTTGATCCCACTGATCAGATTCTATAACGACGCGAGGCTATGGCCAGAACCAAACGGAAAGCTACACTTACTAGCAAGCTAGGGTCAAGACCATTGGCCCAGCGTGTCCATCCTCGCTTGGGATCCAGTAGCAGCATCGGTACGGTGGACCGGAGGCGCGATCAGCGCGGTAGTCTGACAAACGTCCTGCTGGGAGGCCTAAGCACGGACGAAGCTCAGACGGATGTCGATGACAACGCATCAATCGAGCTGGTGAAAGCTAATCACAGCAGTAGTCCCGAGCAAGAGGCACTCGAGTTTGTCAGGTACAGTCTTGAGCAGTTCTCGGAGAAGCTCGATCCTCTTGCACAGTTACCAGTATTATTGGACCGGTTCCAAGAACACCTCGCCAGCTTTTGTCTGCTCTACTAATCAAAGGTCACCTACCGCTTGAGCGTGCAGTTGAAACCACATCCTGTAGCAACAAACTTCAGCATCGCTGTGAACAATCCGTCGAGGTTCCAGGTGGCGTTGGCGCGGCGTGAGAGCGCTCTGACGGCAGCGCTCGGTACGACCTAGTTTAGATAAGGTCTCTGACCGTACTGAGCAGAGATGACGGCAATCTGCTCTTTCATTCTGTTCTTGTGGCCTGCAGGACTTGACCCTGGCCACCGCATCGGCAGTCCTTGATGGCCGAAGCTGTCTTTCCGGTCCAATATGAAACACAAAAGAGCACTTGAACATGTCCGAGAGGATGTCCAGCAAGTAGCTTCGTGTCTGACTTAGTCGCATGGGTCCCGTGGAACGTTTCTTCTCGCTCTTCAGCACAGTTCGTTTCGGGACTCTCGACATGTATCTCGTACGCTACTTGACTTTGAATTCATAGACAGCGCCAAATCAGAATGATCATCGTCGTACGCACTCGGTTTATCGAATGGAAGAATGATGTGTTCTGCAATTCTCGGTCTTTGCCAGTTACATACATGCCGAAGATCCTAGGCTCACACCGTGGATTCTGCAAGGTTATCGATTTGCAGATGGTTGCTGGTCTAGCACTGACACACATATGATGGCGCCGGAGCACTACCTGTCACATTTACACAATCTGCATTGACCCACCCTCGTTTTTCTAGTGAACCGCGCACTGTGATTCACGTAACTTGGCTCAGGATCGCAGCCGAGTTCCCATAATCCTCGCAGGATCAGCATATCATCCTTGCCGAATGTGTCTCGGCCTAACCACTCTCCTGGGGCTCTCGGGAGTGACCTAGACGTCGCTAACCTCGTTAATCTCGCCCGTCATCTTCTTGTGATTCCTCCTCTCATATTTGTCTTGCGAATCAGCTTGCTCACAGCACTTTATCTCATCGATTTTACCCTCTGCGAAATCTTTCCACTTCTGCAGTTCCGCCTCCACTGCTTCAGATGTGTCATCAGCATGATGCATGAATGGCAGACGCTCAATGCGAGCTTTAGCGCTCCCAAACCATCTAGAGACCTCATCTGTGTCTGTGCCATCGCCTCCCTGGTCATCGTCACTGTCGTCCTCAGGATTGCGAGAGTAATACCTATTCCATCTGCTCTTGAGTCCTAGTGCTTCTCGTCGTCGCTGTTCCGCGTTCATGCGGTGTTGTTGCCCTGCAAGTCGACGAGCTACTTCGTTTGCATCCAGGACAGAGACTAGCTGACGAGCTTGAGGGTATTGACGCGCGATACTCACAAGATTTCTATAGATAGGATGACTGAGAGGCAGATCATCGTTGTCGTCTCTCTCTGTGGAGGTTAAAGAAGAGGAGTCATCTTCATTAATGAAGTCCTCAGCCGGCTTGGCGAGGATGCTGTCGTCTTCGTCATGACGGTAATAACGGTAGTTGGAAAGATCAACTGGGATGGAGGGTACATTGTCCATACGCGATCGGAAGTACGCCATCTCTGCAACCTCAACTGGTGTCATTCCTGTAGCATTCTCTCGGAATAGCAGATCCGGCCTCTTTCTTGCGAGGTACTTCGACCTTATAATGTTGTCGCTTCTGACCTCGACGTGTAGCGGATAGTCACCAGAACCATCCATAACAGTCAGATCTTTGCACATGGAGAGCGAAAGCATCAGATCAAGCAGCTCCTGGCCGCCTTCGAGCTCGTAGGTGTGCTGGCGCAGAAACAATGCAAGCGGCGTCAGTCCGCCTGGGTCAGTGCCCGAACATTTCTCCATCAGCAGGTCGGGGATGAGATTCTGATCAAGCATGGAAACCTTCTTCTTGAATATCGAAACGCGGTTGTAGTCAGCATCGCCATAGATGGTGTGCAGCAAGTTCTGCCCTTTCTTATCTCTTGTCCGCTGATTGGCACCTGCTGCGAGGAGGACTTCGACTGCAGGGAGATTGCCCAGCTTCAGAGCCAAGTGGACTGGCGTCTCACCCTGTGCGTTACGAGCTTCGAGGTATTCCGTCGGCACTTTCTTGAGCAGATATCGAAGTCGGCAATTCGCACTCATAGGCCATGACATGACAGCAACGTGAAGCGCAAGGTTGACCCGCGTACCCATCCAGGACCTCAACGCAGCAGGGATACCCCCTTTACCTTCCGACAGGGCACGAATTCGCTGATCTTCACTGAAACGTGAGCAGAACTCTTCATATCGTCGAGCAGGCGTGTCTGACAGGAAATAATCAACCATATCCAGGTTGCCTTCCATGAGAGCATCAAGCAAAGGAGAAGCCGTCTCCGCTTTATCTGCGGCGTCTGCATTTTGATCATGCTTGGCCCAGTCCTTGCGCTTTTGCCCATAGACGCTCAAGCCTTGGTAGTATTTTGGAGCTTCTTCGACGACAACGCCAGACCGCTCAGCAAGGTGGTATAGGGGAAGGAGTGTACCCCTGTAACGAATGAACGTATCAATGATTTCTCGATGATCAAGATTCATAGCATGTATCATTTCGTTCTTCCGGCTGCTAAGGGACTTGAGCAATTCGTCGGGATCTTCCATTGAATACTTCACCTCAGCCTCCAGCAGAAACTTCAGCAGTTGCAAATTGTTCGTAACGACTGCATAAGTCCAGAGATTAAAACGTGTTCGGTCACGCTCGTTTTTCACAGCTTGATCGAACTGGATCCAAGGCTTCTTCTCGTCTCGAGACCAGATATGAGGGTCCGGGTCGAAGCCTCGACCGACCCGACATTGCTGTAACACCTGGTCTCTGCTCACATCCATTACACGCCAGAACTCGCAAGTTCGGCGTAAGAGATGTGCTGGTCGGACGTCGGACTTCACGTCTTTGGAGATGGCAGCAATGTCGTCCACGGTAAACTTGTCATCCACCAGACGCGCGTAGAATTTCGGCCGCTCATCATCATCCGTGACGCTACTGGCGGTGTCATAGTTCTCCTCATCATCGCTGGTGTAGGGCTGCAACGAGTACTGCATGCGCGTTGTCTCTTTCTTGTCTTCGTACTGAGCGGCAGCAATGTCAAGAACAATGCCGGCGAGCGCATAGTGTCCCTTGAGAACTGCAATGTTGAATGGATCAAAGCCGCTGTCGTCATAGACAGTGACCTGCAGTGCGCGGACTGAGTCGTCGCTCATAAGGCACAGGGCTTTGACCTTCTCAATGTCGCCAGCGAAGGTTGCCTCAAAGAGCTGGATGTAGCGCGCTTGTTTTGCAGGTGTGATATCTGCACCATGAAACTTGAATTTGGTCTTGTAGGCTAGCCCGTCATACTCGTATAGATTCTCGTCACGTGTCGAAGGACTGCGCCCTTGTAGTTGTTCTTTTTTGATCCTGGGATACATATCAGAGAAGGTCCGAGCACCCTCTTCGACCAGACGATCTTCGAGAGCTTTGAGTTTTCTTGCTTGTTCAGCGACAGCCTCTTTCTTTTCTTTACGGCCTGGTTCGGGAACAGCTTCCTTCTGCGCGGCAAAATCATGTTGGAATTTCTTCGCTCTCTCTGCCTGAATGTACTTTGCTCTTTCAAGGTCTTTCAGGGCTGAAAAATGCCGGTAGCTGCCTGGTTCCAAACCACTCACATAGTACTCGTCAGCTCTGAGCGGCTCCGGCTGCTTGAGTGACGCGTTGTCGTCCTTCATCTTCTCATCGGCGTACTCTTCCAGTCTTATCCGTCGTTTTCGTATAACGTCAAGAAGACTCTCACCCTCACTAAAGTGGTAGCCGGAAGGATCCTGTATGATGGCCCAGGATTGAGCAGTAAGCGTATTCACATCTGCTCCCAGCTTCAAGAGCCGAAGCACAATCTCTACCATGCACTCGTGACGACTTGCCTGTATGACCGGTTGGTTGACGACAGAGCGATAGAGCTCTTTGAGTTCATCGGCATCCAGATCTCGCGCGTGTCCTGAAGCTTTGCATGCTATGACGAAGTCTTCGAGCTCGATAACGGGTTTCGCACCCATTGAAAGAACATGATTGACAACTTCAGGTGAGCTACTTCGAATGGCGGCTAGCAATGGAGATTCCACACATGATTCGCCCCATTGTTTTCTGAAAGTTGTGTGAGTGATCGCTTTCGCAGTAGCTTCCGGACTTGCTTCTCTGAATGCTTTGAGAATCTCGACCTTGGCATTATTGACAACGTAGTGCAACGCCGTGAATTGGTTCGTATCAGCTTGCACTGGGCTAGCTCCCTTATCGAGTAATGTCTTGACCGTCTCGGCGGCTTTGTGTAAGGGCAGGTCAAGAGGCAGCAGCAGGGTCAAGATAGCGGCCCGTGACTCGTGTGGTTCATGGTTGTTTGTAAGCTTCACCGGGAGCATGGCGTCTGCTCCGTATTGTTCGATGAGCAGTTCAATGATATCTTGATGTCCGGCAATTAGTGCTAAATGGAGTGCCGAGCAGGGGTTGTCCCAAGCAACAACATCCACGTCGTAGACATCGGGGTCGTCAACGTTCTCTTCGTTGACATCGACCTCGGTTGATTCGACCTTGATGAAGGATCCTGTCATGCGGTCCTCACTGGCGCCATCAGAGTCTTCATCCATGAGGTCTTCAGCATCCGAGCCGTCATCGTAGGATTCATTTTCAACCTGAGTCATCTCCACATCCTGGTTGACACTATCAGGAGAAGCAGCTGCCTCTCTTCGCGCTTGCTTGCGTTGTTCTTCTTTGGTATCTGCTTCGGCTTCGTTCTCTGTACTCTTATCGAGCAGTGTTTTGACCATTTCAGGTGAGCCACGCCAGGCAGCAAGATGTAGAGCAGTCAAGCCGTTATACAGGCGTGCTACCATACGAGCGCCGCGATCAACGAGACATTGCACGATCTCGGGAGTTGAGCAAAGAACAGCCAAGTGCAATGGCGTGCGTCCAGTATGGTCTCTTCGGTTGACATCTGATTCCTCGCCGCTGAACCAATCAACGACTCCTTCAAGATCTTTATCAACAATGGCTTGACAAAGTCTGGTAGTATTGCCGATGTAGGCCATCTCAGTCCAATCGTCGTCTGTCAGGGGACGAAAGCTGCCGATAGCCTGTCTCCCAGGATCATCTTTGAGGAAGGATATATCACCAGAGACGAATACTTTAGATTCTTCTTCCCATGCAGCCAAGTCCTCGTCCGTCACAGGCCTCGGACAGTAGCCGCAGCAGTCGCCAATAACATCCTCCACCCTGCCGAAGAAGGCAGGGTGACGGTGAAGGTTGGTTGCTCGGTCCTTGGGTTTGTTCCACTCAGCATTTTTGAGCAAGTCTTGCTTGAACAGAAGTCTTTCGATCTTCCGCGGGGTGTACCGAGGGCCGTAAGGGAGTGTGAAAGTATGGTAGTTGGAGAGATCGTCTTCTTCAACCCATTCCGCAACGTCGTCCGGCTGAGTGTCTTTGACGTTGCCCGGCAATTGATGCCTGAAGCGAGCATTCCAAGGCAACTCAGGTCTTCCCCTCTCAGCCCGACGCTTTGCCAGATATTCGTCTCGATCTTGTGGATGTGGCAATTTTTCGAGCACAAGCAGGCGAGCCAGACCAAACACACGGTTGAAAGCTCTTTCGTATATGGTAGGATCAACCCTCGTTCGATCGAGCTGCGGCCAGTAGACTTCGAAACCCCGATGCGCATATTTGGAGAGGCGATTCTCGTAGGATGGAGATCTTCGTGTTAGGTCTATAGTATTGGTCTGTGTGGCGAACGCTGCAAGTGCTCGAGGTGCTGCCCAGACCTGTTGTCCATCATATGCAACACAAGCACAATCGACGTCGAAGCCTGTCAAGATCTCACTGACACTCTTATATAGGCGGAGCACGATTTGTATGTGACGAGTGGGATATTCGCTTACGATGGTGATGGCGTTCTTTGTGCGGACGACAGTGGTCTCGGAGAGGATGGCATCTCTAACATCTGCTTCGATCTGCTTAATTCTGTTGATAGCTTCTTCCTCATTGAGACCATGGATGAAAAGGTCGACGTCCGAGGCAGGTGCCAAGGTCTACGCAAGCATCAGCATAACACGACTTGGTCAGCCATAAGCTACTTACCTCGTGGTAGTAGGATCTTAACGCTCGCTGTTCAGACTGTCAGCTTGTGCTTGCCTGGAAAAGTTGTACTCACTTTCGAGGCACTATGTGGGGCGTCAACAGGCAGGAGGGCTGTGACCACACTGGACCCTGCAGCGACAACGTTGTCCCATTTCAGATCGACCAGGGATGACTCGGAGAAGATGTCAAAATTCTTCTTGAACTCTCGGAAAGTGGATGTGGTGGCATTTGAGCCGTGCTTTCGACGCTGGTCGGCAGACAGCGATAACAAGTATTTATCCTGTTCTTGCTGACTCTCGGTAGAGAAGTCGCGAGCTTTGATCGACAAGTCCAACCGCGAGCCTTTGTAAACGGGGATGAGATGGTTTTGAGGCACTGCTTGGTGATTGGGTTCTTGGGCGTAGATCTGGCGAAGTCTGGCTTCGTAGGCTTTGAAGGGCAGTACCGCTTCCGTGACTACTGCTGCTGTTTTAGCTGCTTCGATATATGCCGGGAAGCTATCAAGTGAACAGGGTAGTGTGGGCAATTCCATGTTGTCAGTGATAGGTCAGTACACAACAACGGCCAAGAAGTAAATGATTCGGGTATCAAGTCATCAGCATTATTCGGCTGGAGTTATATCAATATATCCTTTCGAACGTGACGGATCTCACAGTGCCCATCAGAAGGGCAAGACAGGCGCCAAGCAGGCACAGCAGGCTCTAGTAGAAGGCACGGCGCGTCTTCTGCATGAATGAAACATAGAGGCAGGAGTGAGCAGGCTGGTGCCCGCGACCTGAATACTAGCGTGCTGTGCCTGGCAGGCCTGACGCTAAGCCCTTTGGGGTCTCGAGCTGTATTGGCATTAATCAGCAACGTTGGAGGCTGCGCTCAATCTTCAGTGTGGCCAGTGGTAAGACATCAGATAGTACTGGCGAAAGGATGTCAAGAGAGCCTGAGGGCATGCCGAACCCAACAAGTGCAGCCGCCACTGTATGGTGTGCAGGTTTTTGACCAATTGATACTTATCAATGTAATTATAATAGCAAGTAAAGGGACCGCCGTGCGCAGCACAACATTGCCGCTGTAGCAAGGACATGCTTTCACATGCCAAAGCCACCGGGGTCGTTCTGCAACAAGCCGCTGCCCCTGTTTTCCACGTTATATCGCTGTTCCACGCTCGAAGCTCTCTCTAATGTCGGACGTATACCTATCGTAGAACCTCGCCAGCTTAAGATTGAACTGCTTGTTCTTCTCGTTGATATACGTGACATCTCCCTCGTCCGTATCTCCTCTCCTCTCCTTCCTCTTTTTCAGCCTTACTTCCTCCGCCTTCCTGATATCCTCCACAAGCCGGTCAACATTCTCCTTCTGGGGTTTCTGCTCCACGAAACCAGTGTTGTTCTGGTCTGCGTAAAACCTGCCATCCCTGTCTATTGCAACCAGCTCCCCATTGTCCATCTCCACTATTTCCAGACCACCACTCCGCGCCGCTTGCTCTATCAGCCCAGCCTTCTGCCGCAGATACTCGTCACGATTTCTGCCTCCGTCTTTCTGAGCAGCCTTCTCCAGTTCACGGATCTGGCGGTCATAGATCTTCGCGGCTTCTGCACCGTAGTCTTGGAAACTGTTCTTCTCTCGTGCTTCCTTCTTCCGGGCCATGCGTTCATCCCATCTTTCGCTTTCTTCGATGGTGTAATCCCAAGCCCGCTTTCGCTCGAAGGCGCCTGTCCCTTCGTTCTCCTCTGTATCTGCTTTGAGCAAGTTGTGTTGTGCAATGGCTGAGCGGCGTGACAGGTTTGCTAGGGCCGTGTGGTCTATTGCGCCTCTCTGAGCCTCGGCTTTTGCTTCTGAGAGGTTAGAACGTGCCGACTGTGTGGCGCGCTTCTTCAACGCTGCAAAACGGGCGAGGCGGTCCGTGCTGGCGGCCGCAGAAGAAGCTTGTGGTTGTTCAGTGGCAGCGTCCACAGAAGTAGAAGCGTCTACACCGGATCCTAGGGAGTGGGCAGTTGCTGTGGTGGGTGCCTCTGTCTCGCGCTTCGGGGATGGCTCATTGCTAGGCTGATCGTTTGCGATTGTGGACGAGGTTGCTATCGGTACTACCTCTGCATCGCTCGGCGGCGAGAGCCTTCTCTTCTTCGCAGGAGGTGACATTATGTCCAACAAGTAGAAGTGTGAGGCTGATTTGGTATTATCGGTCGGTGATACCGCTTAGTCCTGCTGGGTACGAGGTCGTAAACTTTTGACAGTGATGTCCAAAGATCGTTATACCTTCCTAAGAAGGCGCACTTCGGTTATTGGTCGGCTGAGCCGGTGGGCTCACACCTAACCACGTTCCAACTGGCGTAACAAATTCTGTCACTCTGGAAAAATATGACGACGAATAAGGTCGTGGCGTTGAGTGCATATTCGACTCTAGTGATCATTTCAGAGGTTGTCAGCATAACACAAAGCGAGGCTAGAGACGCTGTGGATGAAAGATAAGTGCATCTGCCTCTTGCTGCGGATCGTCTCCCACTTGTTGCCATTATGGAGCTTCGGGTGGCCTTCATTGTTACTCGAGCTGACTCAGAAGTCACAACTTTTCCAGTGTTCGAGTCACGCTATGTTTGATTTATGCCCTTTGACCAAACTGTTTCTCCGCCGTGGGCATTCGAACTGACCTACAGCCCTGTAATACTCAACCCAACCAGAATTGACCTTGACCAAGTTATCAGAGAAGCATGGCACCTACAGTGGTTTGCGTGAGACACGCTCAAGGATACCACAACCTCGGGCCGGAATTTCATGGGCTGCCAGATCCCAAGTTGACTGAGCTGGGCGAGCAACAATGCGCTATCCTGAGAGACGGCAACCTGGTCGACCAGATGTCAGTATCTCTCGTCACGGCCTCGCCTTTGACTCGAACCATTGCAACCGCATACCTCTCCTTCGAACCTGCATTCAAGAACGGCAAATGCAAGCCTACCATCATCGCCTTGCCAGATGCTCAAGAGACCTCGGACTTCCCCTGCGACACCGGCTCGGATGTTGCAGTTCTGCGAAAGAGATGTGAGGAAGAGAAGTGGCCAGTTGACCTGTCCAGAATGAGCGGCGACTGGAACATCAAGACACTCGATAGTAGGTACTCACCTGCTGGCGATGCCATCAAGATTCGAGCGAACGCTGCAAGGCAACAAATTCGCGAACTGCTGAAAGGGCTTGTTGATGCCGGCGATGCAGATGCACAAATAATGCTGGTCACCCATGGCGGCTATTTACACTATTTCACCGACGATTGGGAGGACAGCAACAAGTACTACGGTACGGGCTGGCTGAACACTGAAGCGCGCGCATACGAGTACGTATTGGGTGTGGACGGCACCGATGACGAGGCTGCTCTGCATGAGACTCTCGAGAGTAGAGCGAAACGAGGCAAGGACACTCCCAGGATGACCAAGGACCAGCAAGAAGCACTCTTCCATGCTGGCCACCAAGCTTGGGACGAGCAGGGCTTGGGCAATGCTCTGAAGATCTGAACGAGGATCGTCAGGATCGTCGATATCGTCCAACATGGTAAATTCTGCACAGAAGTGAAAGCATGGCAAGGGGGTGGGTAGATTGGTGTTTGAGGCATTGAGAGCGGTATAGCTTGGCATGAAATAGACGCATACTTGTAGACATTGCATGAAAACCGTTGTTGTCAGAAACATTCCGATGATCGACCATATGGAACATGCCGTGACGCTGTCAGAAGCAACAACACTTGCATTGTTTCGTCCTATCTACGTGAGACTGAGGGAACAGGCCGGAAACGAGATAAACTCTTGTGACGAAATCAGCACGTACTCTACTCCTATTTGCCGGTCATTGTCTCTGGAGACATACCTTACCGAGAGCTGCGGGACATTGCGGAAAGTCTGGGGTAATACTGGGCTGTCGCCTTGGCCCGAAAAGGAGTGAGACAAAGGACATGGTGTCTCTACAAGCAGCAAGGAGCCTTATCAAGCACTCAACGGCAGGCCTAAGCCCAAAGATTGTGGTTGAGACCTCAATGCCTGGGGCCGTGCCACTGGAAGACGCGGGTTGCCAAGTTAGTCATATCGATAATGGCCGAGCTTATCTGCAGATCAGCAAGGTTCGTGACGCCCGTGAGCAATGATGAGCAGGGATAATTGGAGTCATTCGGCGATGCTCTGGCTGTTCTTGCCTTGATTGAATCGGTGATGGGCGAGTAGATTGGTCAACTGATGCCCTTAGCACCATGACGACCTTGAATGGCAGTCTGTGGTCAGTTGGGCGTCTACGTCCATTCACGCACCTCGTACTCAATACCCTTGTACTGTGCGGATCTCGCTTCCTATTGCTATGAACTGTTGTATGCTTCATCTTGATATCTAGCGATCGAGCAACCTAGCAAGCTCGCGACCTGCAGTGACTCTACACAATACAAAGCCACTCATTACCACGACACGCAACGCCTTTGTCCACCCAGGAGCTGACTCTTACTCCACCCCTTGCCCCGTACCTGCATCCAATACGAGGCGCAGCCTACGTTCCGCCCCTGCAGTCTACAAGATCATAGGTCTTACTATCCGGACCAGGGCGAATCGTTCGCCAGTCGTCCAGGCTCAGTGAAGGTGACGATAGGGCATTGCGCCCTTTCGTCGAAGCAAGAGCAAGATGGCTTTCCAGCAGCCCCCCATTCAAAGACAAGTCGCCCACCAAACCCAGGCAGCGCAGTCCAACCACTCTGCTCCTTTGCTACAACACCAGACGTCCGAATCGCAAGAATGGATACTGTTCTCGCCCAGTTCGCAAGCAGAGTCGAGTACCCAGCGCACTGACATCACCCGGACGGCTGGTCTGTCCCGAGCAAGCGAGCTAGGCTATCTCAACAGCGCTGCGAGATCATTGCAACCAGGGTCCTCAGTACTGGACGACGATGCCACTGAGGACGCGGAACTGGACAGTCTTGACGACGGTCTGCATGCCTTTCGCGAACCCGCTCTGTACAATACCACCACCCATCAGACCAACGGTCCTCTTCTCCCGGCGCATGACGGCCTCGGCTCCTTTCAAGCTTCCAGCGCACCAGTTCTCGAGCAGTTGTGGCAACATGAGCAATACAACACGAAGCGGAAGCACGAAGGCCGTCACCGACGGTCTTCAAGCGTGCAGCGACACCTCGATACCATTGACGAGTTCGAAGCCCAGGCAAGTGAGGAGAAGAGATTGAGGATAGAGAAATGGAGGATAGAACAGTCGCAAGCATTAATAGAAGAGGTCGAGAAGGAAACAAGGAGGCGCTCTCGAGTAGGGTCAAGCTATCAAACCGATATTGATGCCAGCGTGGAAGATATCTTTGGTACGACACCTAAGCAGAGCGACTACTTCTCGCACTCCCAACCAATGGCGACTACAACATCGACCCAAGAAGCATCAGATCACGATCCCTTCTGGCGGCGCATTACACGGAAGTTCATCCGGGACGTCATAGGCATCGACGAACCTCTGTTATCGGTCATCCTCGGCGAAAGCTTGCCTGGAGAATACACTCCTCGCGCCACTTCACCAGCACCTGAAGTAGAAGCCAAGCCTTTACCTTCACGGCCGGAAGAGCAAGAAGCCGGGTCAATATCAGACACGACCTGGAGGGACAATCTGCTTCGGAGGATAGCCCACGAGCTCGGCGTGTATCCCTCCCAATTAACCCCGCATCCTGGCGCTTTCACATCCTACACGCCCTACAGTCTAGACTACGCCGGCATGCCAGTCTCCATGCCCAAGCCGTCGGCCGCCGCTACATCTCCGACATCCTCAGAACCCATCGTCCCAATAACAAATACGGGGCTATCAACAAGCTTTGCGTCAAGTCTCGGTCCCAACTTCCCGCCAACCCTCCGCGACGAAGTCCACGCCGAAAGCTGGGGCTTCGAAGAAGACCCAGCCACGTCCAGCTTAGACTCAAGCCTCAACTTGCGCAAGGAAAGAGAATATTGGGAACGCGAGCTCGACGTGAAGATGGTCTTCCGATACCTCCGAGACCGCTTCGTTTCCAGCCGTACGCCGCAATCGCAATTACAGTCACCACCACGGCATGCAAACACGCACCCTCAACCCTTCCACAAAGACAACTCAGCCCAGCGTGCAGCGATCATCCGGGAGCACCACCCACTCGTCAACCGGGCGCATCGTTCTCCGGTGCGGTTGAGACGCGACTCACGGTTGTCGGCTAGACGGCCGAGCAGTAGTTGCGCGAGCGAGTCGTTGAAAGGTAGCCGCAAGGCGAGTGCGCTGCGCAGCGGGTCGTCGAGGAATTACTGGGATCTGGGAGGGAGTGTTGGGTCTGGAAGTGTGATTGCGAGCGGAGGCATGTGGGGCCAGGCGTGAGAAGAAAAGGGGGCCAAAGGATTACGCCGGCAGATGAGGTGAGGTGGTATAGTCATACTGGGAGCGGGACTGAGCATTTCTGGCGTATTGCACTGCATTATGAGGGACGAGATAAACCATGTTTTGGCTGTATGAACAAATAGAGTCTTCGTAGCTCACTCAACCTGTCGATATTTTCCCAACACCCGCGAATGAGCTTCTTACATGGCATCAACATCTACGTGCTGTCTAGGTCAAGCCCGACTGGTCTGAACACTGCCGTCATGTACACCATGCAAGCTTACATTGGCGATATCACTGGGTGAGCATGCCTACTAGCAACATAGGTGCTGTTGGTACCTGGCTACCGTGATCACGGATACGGACACTTCTTTGCGGTGTTTGCTGTTGGGAATGTATCTTGTGTGTTTTGTAGGATGTCAGTCCGGGCACGGTGGACATTATGGATGAGGACAGATACCTCAGTGCGTAGGGGTAGGCGTGTTGATATGATAGGGCAAGAATGGTCAGGCTTAACGTGCTGCGTCTGTTCGAGTGGCCACGTCGACGTAAGACACGGATGTGGATATACAACACTGGATCACAACAGGGCACAAAAGGCTGAAGCTGAAGCTGAAGCGAAAGAAGTGTAGTTCATGAGTTCTTGTTCTTGTACTTGCTTTGCGAATGTCCTCGATTCGTGCGATGCGCCTTATTTACATTCTAATCGAAAGCTCTTCCCCGTCCCCGGTCTCCCAGGCGCTGCTTCAGTACCACGTCTTGTGACCGAACATGACTCGACCTGTGCCGTAGAGCGAGGCGGCCAAGCTGCCCCAAAGCAGTACGTAGTATGGGTAGAGGATGTAGGGCGATCGGTGAGACTAGAAGCGGATGTTAGCTATGCTCGACTAAGAGTGTCTTCTCGTTCTTGTCTGGCCGGCATTGCCCGTCTGTCTTTCATGTCGACGCCCAACATGTTCGGGACTCGGCGATCAGGACTTGGAACACTCGTGTTGAGACCACCTCGCGATACCTCTCCTCATATCGGCGTTCGCCCTGGTGTTCTGGCTAGTGGGAAATGCTGCTCGGGCTGACTGACCTTCCACCATGTTCGCTTTCCATCGTGCTTTTGCATCAATCTCTGGTAGTATGGCACTCGGTTCTCTCGATAGACAAAGCTGCAGCACGTACATCAGTATGCTGCTAACCAACACAGAGAGCGCTCAAAGCTCCGGATGTCCAGCTTCACGAGCTCTACTAAACTCACCCCCACTGGCTGTTCATGCCAGGTCGGAACATTCTTGCTCGGGTAGCCTGCATCAGGCGGGCGGCGGTTGGCTGCACCATGGCTGCTGGCGTCGACAATGAAGTGTAAGGAGCGGAGAGGTGAAGAGTTGACCGTGAACGAGCTACTTGGCCGATGTTGAATTCGTCTTCCAGCTTCGAAATCGGCGGTTGAAGCGCAGACAGCTAAGCTATGTCACGTGACCAATTATCATGAGATGTTCTTTCCCTGAATCCTACGCTTAGCACCAGGTACTTCTATCCGCTCCTTCTTGCCATAACCTCGAACTACTCTGGCAAAGATTATCGAGAATACTTTGTTGTGGTGTTCATGCCCATTTCAGCTCTTACTGACGGTTGATGCGCAGAGTGCTATGTGCCATCAGCCGTCTATGCTGTAAAACGCGTTGTGTACGCGTGCCATGGCGCACGGCCGGCCATGCTGCTCTCCTGACACGAAGCTTCTCTCACGCTCATCCTCTACGTCAAACCGAACTCAACGACGCTGCGAAGGCGTCGGCTATTCTGCGAGATGACCATTATCGAATTGTGCATTTTAGCGATGAAGACTACTTGAAGAGGGCCAAACCGTACGGCATATCTAACATCCAACAGCTCAATTGGCAGAGTACTTGGTCAACCGGTCTAGCTGATGGTGATGGTCTGCGCCGTTTGATTGACGATGAGCCCTACCGCTCCGACATGACTCTGTGGCACCTGCTGCTAGATTATCAACTGCAGCACTATGGAGAGAAGGCCTTCTCCTTCATCCGTATTGGTCTCAAATTTCGAGGCAAACCTGTCAACTTGTCTTCCGAAGACGAAGAGACAACAGCTCTGTGGCAGAAAATCCTGTCGGCTGCGATTTCCCAAGGCAGACTCAGACAAGTGAAGCTTCTGACCGAACGCCAAGGCCTTGTTTGGGATCGACCACATCTGTTCTCGGAAGTTGTAGGCACTGCTCTTCGATATGGCGACGAAGAGCTGGCAGTTCGTATGGCCCGAAACCTCGAAGTGAAGAATTTCGATGGTGTCGCCGATGTCCTTCGCATCTTCCGGGCTTTTCGCCCTGAAGGTCCCGCACAGATGAGAAAGTTCTGCTCCTTTCACTCTACACTGAACGCCGGCAAGATGTACGACGAGGCGATGCAGGATCTCTGGTCCGGACAGCGCGCTGATGACGCCTTTCTGCTGCATAAATATCTCGTCTCCAAGGGCGATCTTCCATCCAGCTTTGACAAAATCCTGCCATTCATTCTTCACTCGGCGACCAAGGGTGACGATCCCCGCCCGTTTCTGCGGCAATTGGCAGTCGCGGGTGCGTCTTTTGCGGGGCAAGGACTGTCCGTCTTCGAATCCGAGACACGGCAGCCGGGCGCTGGTGCTACACAGGTGCGCCTCAACAAGGTCAGCGACGCCTTTGCTGCCAAAGCTTTCGCTACTAAAGCGTTGTCCTTCGATTTCGTAGTTCGTTCTCTGCAAGCTTTTGGTTTGACTCAAATGGGACCTCAAGCAATGCGCGACTTGGGCCTGGCCGCATCTGACGCCGACATATTCGCTCAGAGGCTTGCCAAGTTGGACGAACTGGGCATCGATACTGGTAGCAGCGTTTACTCGAGGATTGTACGCAAGCTATGCTCTTCTAGAGAGCACACATTACTTTCGCAGGCTTTGCATACCGACATGCATCATGAGGTTTTCGAAAGCAGAGACCTGCTCTTGCGCTTGCTTTCCGATCACTTTCATAACGCCCAGTGGGATCAGGTCAATTTCTTGCTTGCAGCTCTGAATCATGGAGAGACCCAGACACTCAGCCCCTTGGTCAAAGCTGAATTGATCGAAAGAGCTGCGCTCCAACCACGCACACTTCTGAGTTTGATGTCAAGCGGTTCCGCTGACCTGGCTACGTTTGACCGCCACGCTTTGCAGACGATCGTTACGAAGCTCCTACACTCGTTGCGCAGCATGAAATATCAACAGTGCAGCCGGAGCAGCAGATTAGCTACGGCTCGCTTCACAGCAGGTATCATGCAAGATGCTATCGCTGCTGCAGGACACGTGAAGGTTCGCCAGTGGAGGCTGTTGCTGGGTCAACTTGGCCAACTCGGCGCTCTAAACGAAGTTGTGACCCTCTCTCACTGGATCGCCAAGACTACCACCCAGGAATCGTACAACGATCTGGAGGAGAGGGGAGGTATCCCCTTCCACGTGGACTATCTCCAAAGGCTTTTCGGTAGCAAATACCAAGCCGTGCTGGTGCACTGGGCGATGAGGCGGAGCATGACCACCAGAAGGATAGCGGAGCGTCACACCTGGAAAAAGAGTCTACTGTTTCTGAGATACCTCGAGCTGGAGTTTGGAATTGTCACCCAGCTCGGTGCTATCAGGAAAGCGATTGTGATGCGCTCTCGGTATCTTCAGCGCGCTAAGTATTCATACTTCTACAAAGGTCCTCGACGTTTCTGCTTCGAAGTGATCAAGTTCATGCAGAGTTTGTGGTCTCAGTCTGAAAGATACAGGACTCGTGAATTGGAGATCGCTATGCAGAGTTTGGTAAGCCCAAAGAAGAGAACAAGGAGCTTTGGCAAAGCGGCAGATCGAAGGATACCGGGGATGAAGATTGGTGGCCATTGAGAATGCACTTAGCACAGGGTAACAATATAGAACTGACTTCGCGGGGTTATGCAAAGATGCTGCTTCTGTAATGGGATCTTGAATAAATCTACGTTCGCCAAGCACAAACCGCGCTGTTTTGTACGGCAGAATCACAGAGAGTCCAGGTCGTTCACTTCGACACGTCAAGACCTAGGTCGGCATCGTTCGACTCATACAAACAGACAGCTTGTCCATGCTATCTACTTTCATTCTGCTTGGTGTGCTTCCATGACTTGTTTTCGACGCCAGCGCTATGAGCAAATGCACTTTCCACTCAAAAGGCTCTTGGTGGAGTGTTCTGGTTGCCCTGTCAACCACGCTAATACCTTGATCCAAGACTGTTCGTCAGGATGAGGCATTCTTTCAGCTGAAGACAAGTCAGAGCTGATTTAGCGCTTGAAGTGACAGCAACAGTGTTTCACGGACCGATCATGATTGAGAGAGCCCCACTGAAAGATATACAAAATGAAAGCTTCACCCGCCAAAAAGTCCAGAGGACATATGGCAGGAGGACCAAAGCAGCTACTACAATGGCTTCAGCGAAGGAGATTTTCACCGCCACGTGTGATCTCGAGGAAAGTCTGCAGCATCTCACTATAAGTGATGAGAAGGAAAACGCCGTGCAGCAAGGCGGCAACGATGAGGTAGGACAGCCGATCGACATTATGTCGAAGAAAGTTCGACCGAGCAAACGCTACATTCAGCCTTCGACTGCACCCCAGATAGCAACTGTTACTATCACTACCTCTACAACTACCAAGTCAGGCTCGGAAACCCGCAGTCAGAAGCCTAAAATCAAGAAAGTGCCCACCAGATCGAACAGCAAAAATAGGTCACAGCCTCGCTCCAGACAAGTATCCGAAGACGACAGCGCAATCCAAGACCTTGCCTCAAAATACTCTGACCGCAACATCCTCTCCTTCGAAAAGTACGGCAACACAATTGCGAAGGCGTGCGATGTGAAGAAAGTCGGCGAAGGAGCCTATTCGTCTGTGTTTGCGCTCACACGCAAGAACGCTGAGTCAACGCCCCGCAGCACGCCATCACAATGTTCGGACGGCAGCATCAATGCAGAGGATGGCCTCTACAGCACCACAATCCTCAAAATGATGCCCATTGCGCCGCCCTCGCAACCCGACCTCGAGGGCCAAACGTTGCCATATCACATTGCCAACGAGCTTCAGACTATGCAACTGATGGACTCAGTGCACGGGTTCATACGATATCGCAGTCTCATAGTTGTAAAAGGTAGCTGGCCGTCAAACTTCCTCGAGGCTTTCAGACGGTTCAAGAACACTTGCAGGAAGAAGGCCGAGAACGAAGACCCTGCGACTGCGTACGGCGAGGACCAGCACTACGCGCTCATCGAGATGGAGGACGCAGGAGCTGAACTGTCCGATGTGATCAAACGACCAAGCGACTTCCAGATCTACGACATCTTCTGGCAGACAGCGATCCATCTCAGTATCGCAGAGGCAGAGCGACAATTCGAACATCGCGACCTGCACGTCTCCAACATCTGCATCAAACCCGATGTTGTCGATGGCACCGGGCGCATCGACCTCAGCGAGACGACGGCGTCGACCATGACCGAACCGCCATCAATGGTTCTCGGCCTGTCCAATATCTCAGTAACACTGATAGACTACACCTTTTCGCGCCTCAGCCTGCCAGCAGATAGTGACCACGACGAACATGGAACGCAACAGACGAACTTCCGAGAATTCGCCCTCGAAGGCGACGACTACGACACCCTCCTTGCTAAAACCCTGACGTCCAAGGAACAGAAGAGAATAGGAAACAGCGGCGAGAGATTCGAGGACAGAATGCAGCAACTCACCTACGCGAAAGTAGCCAAGATCGTCAATGCAGCATACGAGCAGGTCGAGCGCGACGGGCAGAACGACGACGCAGTGGAAGAACGGCACGTCGCACCGTGGGAGCAGAGAGTGCCGAGGAGCAACGTGTGCTGGCTGGGATATCTGCTTAGTTGCCTGCTTGCGCGGGCGGGCAAGACGGCGAAGACGAAGTGTGTTGTCGGGAGCAATCTGGTTGCGAAGGCGGTGCAGGACGGGTTGCGGCGAAAGATGCTCGGGCTGAAGGAACTGTTGCTTGAGGAGGATATCGGTCGGATGCTGGGGAGTGCGGCGGACGTGGTCAATGTTGGCGTGCAGAAAGGGTGGCTCAGCGTGGAGGAGATTAATGCATTCAAGGCGCGGCTTGAGGAGGACTCGTAAAATTCTGATTTGGCGTGTGCTGTTTTGGTTGATTTGTTGGGTTGGTTATGATGATACCCTGGGCCTGTCTATAGCATGGTGTTGGGAGAGATGATGATTTAGCATAAATTGGCAATTAGGCAATATGTGGGGACGTGAAGCTCGACAACTGAACGAGCAACACGATTGAACAAGCACATTGAAGCTTCAAGAGCAGAGTGATTACTGCAGCTGCCTAATATGATATCGCACTAATGATTCGCACAAGAAGGAACTGGTCGTGACAGAGCGTACAGTAGCCCGAAGCTCGGGTTTACGCCGCACCAATCAACGTGCTTAGTGACCGCTGGAAGCAGAGGAATACCACGTCGCTAGAGACTAGGGTTGACATCTGACTCATCCACGCCCTCCGCAGGTCGATGGGGCCCCGCGGAACGAAGTGGTGAAGACCATACACAAATATAGACGGTTGCGAGCGGGCCATCACTAGGTAAGAACTCGGTACGATAGTACTCACACCGAGTCCTCTGTTCAAAGCCACGGCATCTTCGCGTCTCTGCAAATCTAACCCAACTAAACACACAAATACCCTCCTGTCAGCCACTTACTTTTAGCGCCACCCATCCTTCCCCTGGGCTTTCAACACAACAACAGGCACCTTACGAGCCTCTGCCGTCCCAGGTCTTCATTCTTCCCCATCCTCCAGCCAAGCCCCAAAGCCATACCATGCCCCTAACCCTCCACCCCTGCACCCCCTCCGACCTCCCCCAGGCAGTGCTCACCGAACGAGCGGCCTTCGCCTCCGACCCCTTCAGCCCGATCCTGTTCCCCGGCCCGTTCCCCGAAGGCACCTCCGAGTTCCGCGTGCAGGAACTGGCGAAGCAGATGACCGAGGACCCCACGACGCGATGGGTCATGGTCGTCGACGGCGACGGCACCAGCGAGCGCCAGACAGCGAGCGTGGAGGAAGGATTGCAGACGCCACAGGGCTTCCGCCGGGGCATCGCGTTCGCCAAGTACAACCTCTACCTTGAGGGACGCCCGCGCGCCAGGGAGGAGGGCCAGAGGAGCTTTGGCGAGGGGTGCAATGTTGAGGCGTGTGAGAGGGTGTTTGGGGGCTTGGCGGAGACGAGGGAGAGGACGTTGGGGGGTCGGAGGTGTCTGTGTGAGTATTTGGTCTTGCCTCCTTTTTCTTCTCTTCTTCTTTTCTTCTTTTTCTTTACTTGGAACGGTTTAGGCGTGTTTAAAGTTGCTTTGACGACTTGTCACGACGAGTTAGTAAGACAACAGCAGGCACGGTTGACTGACTGATGGTGTTGGATGCAATTAGATTTGGCCAACTTATTCACGGATCCGGCTTATGGTCGCCGGGGAGCGGGAGGGATGCTGATCAAATGGGGCATTGAGAAGGCGAAGAAGCATGGGCTGCCATGTTATGTTGAGAGTACGAGGAAAGGGCATGAGTTGTATAAGAGGCACGGTTTCCGGGACTTGGAGTATCACGCCATTGATTTGAGTGAGTTCGGGGCGCCAGGGCCACATGAGACGTGGGGTATGGTTTGGGAGGGGGAGGCATGACCACAGGTCAGTGTAAGTGAGGTTCTTTGGAGGTGAGACAGGTCAAGTGAAGTTGTTTGGGCGTGAGAAGAATTGTACATTTTTGCTTTGGCTCGCTAATTATACATAGCTGTGGCGAGCAAACCGACTAGATCTCGGCTCGCACTCACGACCGCTTGTTCTCGTGCTCGCCAGGGTGGACATTCAGGCCCAGACCCTCGGAGTCGAGATACAACTTGTTCTTGCCACCCGACTCCTGCAATATCGAAGCAATTTGCCTGGCGTTCTCGATTTGCCTGAGATCCACGTAACTCCTGCTCTTCTTGATGGCGTCTCCGACCAGCTCGGCTGATCTAGCCTCACCCTGGGCGCGCACAATGGTAGCTTGCTTCTCCTGTCTCGCTCGGTCGACAATGAAGGCAGCTCTCTGGGCCTCCTGTTGGGCGACTTGCTTGGCCTCGACGGCAGCGGTGAACTCGGGGGAGAAAGCAAGATGGGTCAGAGATACATCGTCGAGAATGATGTTGAATCTGGCAGCTCGTCTGGCCAGGTTGTCTCTGACTAGTCTTGCCACGTTCTCTCTCTGGGTGATGAGTTGGGAGGCGTTGAACTGAGCGACTACGGCCTTGAGGACCTCGTTGACAATCGAGGGCAGGATTCGTTCGTCGTAGTCGGTACCTAGTGTTCTGTAGATCTGCGGCAGGGCTTCGACGCTTGGGCGGGAGAGAACACGGCATGTGATGTTGACCATCTGAAGATCTTTTGTGCCGGTGAGGGAGGCGACGTTGCGTGGTTTCGCTCGAACATCGTAGTCGATGGGGGTTTCAAACCAGGGTATCCTGAGATGTGTTCCTGTACATGGGTGTCAGTCTGGGTTGCGAGGGTAGTGCTTGATGGCAATGGCGATGGCAGTGGCTCACCTTCCGCGTAGATCTCCTTCTTGACACCGCCTATCCTGGTGTACTTGATAGCTCGGTGACCACCATCGACGTTGAACAGGGAGTTGGACAATATGGTTGCGCCGACCCCGAGGGCGATCAGGCCGAAGATACCTCGTCCTGCAGCGCCTCCACTGGGCAGACCACCGCCAAAGCCGCCCTGGCTTCTTTGCTGTATGGCGCGCTGCAGCCGCTGCATGTACTCTCGTGGGTCTTGTGCCATCTTGACAGCTCACAGCAGAGCTGAATGGATTGCGATGGCGAATGGCAAAGTGAGTCGATGAGGGTGGTAGAGACTCGAGTCGTAGAGAGGCAGAGTGGCAGAGCGGCAGGGCGATGCTGATGCCGACATGACTTTGTTTAGTTAGCGCCTCCAGTCTGTCGGCCTGTCAGCCTGTCAGCCTGTGCAGGTCGATCTCGCATCTCGTGATCACGTGTCGCAGTGCAGGCATTTGGGACTGCTGGGCCGCTGGGGCCCTCCGCAGCCATTCAGAATGCGATCGCATCTCCTCAAGCCTTGTCTTGGTTCTGCTTCAACACCCGTCCCTGCCAGCCTTTGTCACGCTTGCTTCTTGTCATTTCCAGCGCTTTCACACATCTGCAAGCATGGCGCCCGGCGTATCGAAAGAGGTCTTCATAGGGAACATCCCATTCAGTAAGTCGTCCTGCCTGGTGCGTCTCACCACCGTCCAAGCCCTGCTAACGACTTCGCCCAGATCTGAGTGAAGAGCAGATAGTCGGCATCTTGAGTCAAGCTGGCCAGGTGTCGAGTTTCCGTCTGATGACAGATAGCAACACTGGAAAGCCCAGAGGTTACGGCTTCGCTACCTTTGCCGACACCGATTCAGCCGCATCAGCAGTCAGGAATCTGAACGACTACGAGGTCGGCGGCAGAAAGATCAGGGTCGACTGGCCGCATCAGAATAACAAAGACGGCGGCGGTCAAGCTGACCAGGACAGGGCTGCTGCTGCAGAGCCTCCCAGCGGTCAAACCACCCAATCTGCTTTGCCTGCTCTACCTGCCGGCGTCGATCTACCAGCCAACCTCAAGGCTACGGATGCCATATCACAGACACTCAGCACGCTGCCCCCACAGACCCTCCTCGACATCCTGACCCAGATGAAGTCGCTTGCTATCTCAGAACCAGCCCGAACCACAGAACTCCTCAGGCAGCAGCCACAACTCTCCTACGCCATTTTCCAAGCACTCCTCCTCATGGGTCTGGTCGATGAAAAAATCTTCCAGCAGGTCCTAGAGCAGCCTCAGCAACGCCAGCCACCTGCTCCCGTGCAGCCTCCCCCAATGATCCCACCCCCTCAGCAGCTGCCACAACATCCCTTTCCACCCCCTCCACAGCAACATCCTCAGTACCCTGGCTTCCCTCCTCCGCCTATTCCAGGTCAGCAATTGCCAGGAATGCCACCACGACCTATCCAGACGCCCTATGGCGCCCCTCCCCCGATCCCACAACATCAACAACCGCCGCAGCAACCTCCTCAACAGCAGCAACCCAATCAAGACCAGTTGCTGCAGCAGATTCTCTCCATGACTCAGCAGACCGTCGACCAATTGCCGCCTACTGAGCGGGCCCAAGTCATGGCGATTAGACAACAGATGGGCGTAAGATGAGCCAGCCAGGTTTCAACGACTGAAAACAACTAGAAAGCAAACTTCTACCCATCACCGCGGCTTAAAGAAGATTGAATGCTGATAAGGAGTATGTGGAACAACCTCGCACTGATCGCTGTTGGAGTGATATCAATGTGCTCCTCATTACCGATGCAAGACGATCGGCTACATCTGCGACCACTGTATCTGAAGCCAGTCACGTGATACAGGAGTAAAGCGAGTCGAACCGTGTGAAGGGACTTTGAGGGAGCGGTGAACAGGACATCTTGGAAGCTTCGTCACTTTGCAAACAACGTTTCGGCGTTCCCCTGGTTATGCAAGTACTGGCAGCCGCGAACACGAGGCAGCAAGTCGCACGTGGGTTGACGCTGCCTCCCGATCACCCAGTGACAATGTTTAGGGGGAGGAGAAAAGCTCAACAGGTTAGGCACTACAGTGCAAGCCATGGCGTCGCCACCGGGAATGTAGAATATTAGCCAACTGGACGTCGACATCTTCGCAACTTCCCTCTGTTCTTTGCTTGCCTGCACTCTTGGCCTCTTCTAGCCGCAATCGGACAAAACGTAATTCATGCTAGCGTGATACAGTAGGTAGACACAACACATCCTGCCAAGTCAAGCTCTCTCTTCGTAGTGGGTTGTTAGCTCCAGACGAGAGTGCCTGGTGTTCTAGCCCAGCGATGTCCACTCGACAGTTCCAGTCAATAGCAGAGAAAACATGGCGTACGCGTGAATTGAGTATGGATTGCTACTCTAGTATTCATACATCTCCCAGCGCAAAGCTCAGCAGACTTCCTGCGGTCAACCCACCCACGAGCATCAAGCCCATAAAGCCACCCGCGGCCTCGCGCTCCTCTGGTCCAACCCATTCACCAGCCCCCATCATACATTCACTCCCCACATAACCATTGGTCAGACCGTACAAGAACTGCACAATGAAGAGGTAGAAGAAATCGCTCGCCACTATTGCTCCCCGATGCTTAATGTTACACAGAAAATACAACGGTATAAATACCAGCCGTGCCCCACTGATGCATAACAGCGCAACAGGATAATGCGTCAGACTGAGCTTGGGGGAAATCGTAACCAGACGCCCCACGAGATCGCCAGCATTCCAGATCAAGAAGGCAAGAGGTATGAATATCGCGCGGTCGATGCCTGACACGCTGAAGATAGAGGCGGTAAAGACGGGGAAGCCCATCATGGTGACTGCAAAGCAAGTGAAGACGCCAAGGGACAGAAAAGGAAGTTTGCGGAATAACACCCAGAGCCCGACGGGTGTTCGTTCGGAGGTTGATGCTGATGAGTGGTAAGATGCTGCCATGTCGCCTTCATTCGTGCCGTGAACGGCTGTGTCTTTTGCTGACCGGAGTGCTTCGGCCTGCGCATTTCGACGGAGTAGGTAGAAGAATGCTAGAAGTGCAAGGATAGAAATGACTGTAGCTGTGATGAAGTAGATGAATGCACTAGTGTTACTCGATGCCGCTGCATCGCCAGATCGGCCCGGTTTCGAGGTTGCGACCACAGATATGATCTGAGTGAGTGGTGGCAGAACCCCAGCAACGGCCTGGCCCGTCATGATGGCCTGTGTATATTCTCCTCTTCCAAAGCCGGATGCGAATGCAAAAACGCCATTCTGAATCAAACCAGTACTGAGACTGGCAGCAAAGATTGCTACAAGCAGAAAGCCAAAATAGACGCCTGCTGATGTCTTGACCAGGGTAGAAATGGCGAGAATAGTGAAGCAGATGGCGTTGATCACCAAGGATGCAGATATCCTCTTGGGATAGGATGCGTTCTTCTGCAGCTTTGACAGTACAACCATCGAGACCAGGTTCGTGATTGTCGAAACACTGATCTCAGCTGCCTGAAAGTGATTTAGAATCCATGTGCTGCTCTGGAATCTACTCTGGAAGTAGGGCGCAGCGGCCAGGAACATGTTCCATGCCCACAGCATTGCCACGCCCAGCAGCAGGAAGATCAAGTACTCCAACCATGAGAACGGTAGTTCGTGGCCCTCGTCGAATGTTTGAGATGAGCTATCATCCTCCTCCTCTTCTTCCTGTTCTGGCGCAGTATCGACGGGGGCATATGCTGGAGATGGCTCGAAGAAGCGCTTGATTCGGTCCATGTTGGGATTGTCTGATAGCTCGTAGGTGCTAGGCAAATGGTATGGCATATAGGACGGCTTCGCAGCCGTGACGAGAATATCAGGTCATCGTTCGTCGTGGGTTCTAGTAATACATGTAATAGTGTCAGGCGCGGGTGTCAAGTGGTCAAAGGCACGGCAGGCGCGGCGCTTCGCTGATCGGTTCACCAGTGACAGTTCCTTGTGGGCTCCCCGTGACCCCGTGACCGTGAGGTAGCTGTCTGATATTTCATTCCTTGCAGCACGACGCAAGGACAGGGAAGACATAGGTAAGGTTGTGAAGCACAAAAGCCTTTTCATAAAGTACTAGAATCTATCAAGAAAACAAACACGTAGCGCCAGACACAGCCGTCCCTTCCATTCCTGCCCATATCTTGTCGCTCAACGTGCTGCAAAGTCCAAAACATACACAGATTGATTCAGTCCAAGATTCTTGCGACATGACCACTGGTGACCTTCGATACCATGTCCCTGCTTATGCACCAGTCAGATATTTCACCAGGTTCTCCCTCTCATTCGTGGGCACCAAGCTGAGCACCTCCCTCACACCCTTCAATCCACCTTCCTTGTTAGCCATCAGTAGCTCAGCAACCTTCTTGCTAATTGCATCACTCTTAACAGCATCGATCTTCGCATACACGTCCTTCCTGTGACCCTCATACCACTCGGCAACCTTCTTGTCGTCCTTGTCGAATTCAGCGTCAAGCATTCCAGACCAGTTCTTCAGCATAGAAAGGTGTTGGTCTCGGTGCACGATGCGCTCAGACGATGTGTAGGGCGTGCTTGGAGCGACAGACGAAAGTCTCTTCAGGAGGACTTCCTCAGACAATCTTCGTCGTAATCTCCAGTAGAAGAATCTTCGTGCGTTCTTCCACTTGAGACCCATGCGGATCACTCCCTTGGCTTGCATACGACCAGCCCGATCGTGAAGGTCAGCAAACTGAATTGCAATCTGCTGGTAGACCGGTCCAAGAAGCGTTTCTCGCTCCGTCATCTTGGCCTTGATCGTAGAGGCTTGCTCGCTTGTCAGGTCTTTCGCCAACGATTGAGCCTTGAGCTGAGCATATTCAGGGTCAAGTCGAGACATGGTCTCAAGCTGTTTGTCCCTGCGATACTTGATACCCACGATACCCTCGGGCTCGAGCACACCACCACGAGCATCTTCATCAGCGTACATCTCCATCTGTTCCGGATTGATGGTCGGATCGACCACGACCCATGAACCACCACGAAGCTCACCGAATGGAGGTATGTATACGAAGACTGGCTGCTCGTACTTGACAAGTGCATCGACAATGTACGAGCCGTACTTGAGTACTTCGTTGTACATGTCTCGCTGACCACCAGAGAAACCACGCCAGTTGGCTAGAATCATGACTGGTAGCTGCTCACCATAGTTGAAATCCTTAAGAGCTTGAGCGGTCTTGAAGGCGGAGTTGGGGTACCAAACACCACCTGCTTCCTGCGTGATTTGTTCCATTGAATCAGCATTGGCAGGGTCAGCAGGAGTGACGTTCTCGACCGTTCGGCTTTCGACTGCAATGACACCCATGGGAATGCCAGCAAGTCGAGCACGGCCCACAACCACTGTTCGCGCCCAGCCGCCAAGGGCTTCCTGGAAGGAATCCTTGTCAAACAGACCAGACATGAATCCATCCGCAGATTCTGTACCAGCGATGAGATGTCGAACGTCGTATGGGGCGTTGCGACCTGGCGGGTAGTAGGTAATGTCTCGATCCCACGCATCCGCAGATGGGCTGATTGGTACCGGGTTGCCTTTCTTGTCTGGCACAAACGACAGCCATTCAACAATTTGTTCCACACCCTGGAAATCATCGTTGGCCGTCATGTGAGAAACACCATTCTTGTACATGATCTGCGTGCCACCCAATTGGAGGTTTGATGTATAAACTTCTCGTCCCAACACCTTGTTCAACGCGGGGGCACCAGTGAGGATGATTGGCTGGCCTTCAATTTGGATGGCACGTTGACCGAGTCGGACGAGATAAGCACCAATACCGACAGATCGGCAAGTAACCAGGGTGAGTGTGAAGATGTCCTCGTAGGCCTTGGATGTAGCACCAGCAATAAGACCTGAGCCTCGCAAGCACTCAACACCAAGACCATCCTTGGCACCAACAATGGTGGTTATTCTGTGGCGGGTCTCACCTTCGTCTGTGATCTCTTCGGTGATCACTTCCTTCTCGGACACCGTCTTCCTCTTTTCTGGTGTCAGGTACAGATACTTGAAGCCAGCATTTTGATTCTCCTGGTCGTTCCAAGCAACTGAGAAGTGAGGAATGAGCTCATCGGCCATACCAATACGAGCACCAGAGTTGGCAGACAAGTATATACGTGGAATGCCAAGCTTGCGGGCGAATTCGGTGCACTGGTTGAAGAACTCATCCTCTTGGGGACCGAAAGAGCCGATCTGATAGGTGATATCGTTGGCGACAATGACAAATCTCCGGCCACGAGGGTACTCAGGAGTTTTGGCTGTGATGAGCCAACCAACCATACCACAGTTGTTAGTACCCGGTTCACGGGCAACCTCAGTCAGATTGTCGGCGTCATCGAGCACAAGCTCTTTGTAGTCGATACAGGAACCAAGTTCAGGTCGTGAGTCGCCAAGAGCAGGGTGTTTGGCAATTGCCTTGGTCCAACTATTCTGGACTGCTTGTCTGAATAGCTCTGGGAAGTCGTAGACGTACTGTGTGCCCATCAAATGAGCCTTGTTTCGCTTAGGCTGAAGCCATTCCTTGATAGGGTATGGTGTCGAGACAGGTCGCATGTGCATCGAGCCAGCTTGTGCACCACCAATGCTCTCGAAGACCCACTCGCCAGCCTTGGACTTCCTCTCGACGTAGGACTCGACTTTGACGACGAATCCGGAGGTGTTGTTGATGACAACTCGGAGAGGGAATGGAAGACCAGAGTCGGGGTCAGTGCAAAGAATGCGAAGCTCAGCACCAGTGACCCGGAGTCTCCAAAGCCTTCGGCCAAAGCGCTCGAGGAAGCCAGCTAGCTTTTCCTCCACATCCTGTGGCTGAAGTGGGAAAACAGGGGTGAAGTTGATGAAGATGTGGTTGAGATCAGAGTTGTTGTTACCAATGATCTCAAGTGCATCCAGGATGTCGTTGACCAACCTATCAGTTTCGGAGATCAAGTATTCAGCAGTTGGGATGTCATCTTTCAGACGACCTGGCCGGACGACAGCTCGAGTGAAGTAACGCTTGTCAACAATCTTATCGTTCTCGTTGCCCTTGCCGTAAGCCTCGAAGATATGGATGTTCCTATTCTCAGTAAAAACAGGCTTGATCTTGAATTTGGACAGACGGTTAAGTTCCAGCTGGAAGGCCAGAGCTGGCTCAACGTGTCGAATGCCAACATCTTCTTCGTAAGTAGGTCCTCGGAAGGTGAAGTAGCCAGGGTAGGCACCGCCCTTGTGGCCACAGATGAATGTGACTCTTCGAACTTTGCGGGCGGCGAGTTCGTTCTTGTAATCTGCGATGAGAGCAGAAGCACGGGATTTGAGCTCATCATCGGTCAAACCTTCGTCATCCCTAATAGCAATGTTCAGCACCCCAGTAAGGTCATCATCATCTTGCTTGCCAGCTGTGGACTGACGTCGCTCGAGTGAAGCCGAGAGAGTGTTAGTCTGCTTAGCATCGACCTTGGGGAACACTTCCAGGGCACGACCAAGAACCTCGTCAGCGTCATCCAAATATTGACATGGAACGATAACACCCTTCCTCGATGGACCCTCGCCACCTTGTAGCTTATTGAGGTACGACATGTCACTAACAGAGGTCACCCGCTTGAACGGGTTACCCGAATCTCGTGGTGTGCCTGGCTCAGATGGATAAGAAGACTGCAGGGGCAAGCCAAACTCCGACTGGCCGACTTGACGAAGAATGAAGTCCCAGGAAAGGAAGAAGGGTGGCTCGACATCGTTGTGGTACTCGACCTCCTTGACAGTGTACGCTCGGTATGCTCGGCGAATGTAGACCTCGAGAGCAGCAAGGCCAATCCACGGGTCGGGGTGGGCGAAGAACAAAGGTAGCACGTCGAACACAGTGTAATGTGAGTCGACAACTTCTTTGAGCACGTCAAGGTCTGGCTCTCGGTGCTCGCGTCGCGACTCTCCATAGGTTGACTGCAAGACGGAAGACTTGAGAATGTGCTCCATCTGCGACGATCGTTCCTCAAGGGAGGGCAAAGCACATTGGATGAGGATCTCGCGTGCCTTAATAGCAACCTTGGCGGTGTTTCGGCCCTCGAGCTCGGTCAGTCGTCTCAGTGCTGGTTTGAAGTGCTTCGAGATGTTGCCAACCCCTGGCTGATTTGGCCTGTAGGCATCCAGGATAGCGACAATCAGGTTGTTCTTTGCAGAGGTCCTTGTGTGTGAGAGCACCTGCTGAACGACGGGTCCAACATCATCTTTGTTCTGTTCACGCAGCTTCAGAATGACGTCTTCGTCCCGGAGCACACCAGAAGAGAACTGCTTCTCCACTGCGTAATATTGATCGAGGAGACCAGTGAACACATGGTATTCATGAACTTGAAGACCCTCAGCAAACTTGTTCATGACGTCGATCAGTGGCTGCAAAGTAGATCGGAGTGTAGCAGCATTTGCTGCCGATAGGTTGTCCTCGCAGAACTTGTTCAGAGTCCTAGACAATTGCTTGGACGGGAATTCTGCATGACGAGAATGGGCGCGCTTCACAATGTCGTCCAGCTGGGCGTCCAGCTTCTGGGGTGTTCTCGAGTGCAGAGCAGAAGACTGTGCAGACCACTCGCCGTATGGCAGCTCTGGGTCACGCAGCACACTGATCAGATCTTTGAGTGTCGATGCCATAATGACCTGGTTGTCGTAACCTTGCAAGATGCTGTCAAGAACCTCATGCGTGAGTGCGAATCGTTGCGGCGGTTTGTTACCAAGGAACTGAGGTGGGCCCATGTCTGGCAGTTTGCCAACGTAGTTTTGAGCCGTCTTGACGCGAGAAGGGTCGTCTAAAGCGAGTATACCAAGGATGTCGCCAGCTTCCAAGGTTGCACCCGGCTGCTTGATGAATTGTACAATACCGTCCTCGCTTGCGATCAGAGGCATATACATCTTCATGACTTCGACCTCAGCAAAAGGCTGGCCAGCGCTGACATGATCGCCGTTGTCGACGGTGAATTTGACGAGCTTACCAGGCGATGGAGTCTTCAACTGCGTAGGGTCATTCTCCTGTTCGAGTAGAGCCGTCTTGCCATCAACGGAAACTCGGGTCGCACCTGGCTCGTCTTTCCAATAGATGCTGTGAGATTTGCCGCCAAGAAGCATGAGAAGTCCACCGTCAGCAAGCGGTCGCACACCGACAGTGCATTTTGTGCCATTGATGAACAGATGGTAGCTGGTTTTGCTTGATCGAGTAGCCGTAAACTTGTATCGCTCGCCATCATAAATGAAATCAATGGCGAACACGGTCTTCAGGACGTCCTTAGAAGGCACTTGACCCTTCTCCAGGCCCTTGCGGTACTCGGCAATGCAGGCTTCACTTGCAACATGAGCCTTGGTGGTAGCACCAGAAATCACAGCCAAAACAGGATCTGGTCGCTCAGCAGTAAGCTTGTTGGTAATGAGCTGATCGAGCCATCCAGTTGTAATGGTGTTGTCCTCGAAAGCTGGTGTTTCAAGTAGTTTGATCAGGTATTCGACAGTCGTCTTGAAATCACCACGAATGTTCAATTCCTTCAACGCAACAACCATGTGTTTCCGCGAAGCAGCTCGATTCTCACCATAGGCAAATATGTGACCGAATTGCGAATCTGAGAAACTGTGGATGCTGGACGCTGAAGATACGGAGAAATAACCCCAGACATTCGATGAGGATCGAAAGTTGAGATCGTGAATCGTACCGCCAGATGGCTTGAAGCCTTCGTTGGGATCCTCCGACGTGATACGGCAAGCCGTGCAGTGGCCCTTTGCCTGCGGTCTTCTCTGAAGCTTACTGCTTTCTGGCTTGCTGAAGTGAAAGTCAATCTCAGAGGTAGTATGGGGGTCCACACCGTACAATAATCTGATGTCGCGGATCCTGTGTAGTGGGATACCCATGGCGACCTGAAGCTGGGCGGCTGGCAAGTTGACACCACTAACCATCTCAGTGGTAGGATGCTCGACTTGCAAACGAGGGTTCAGCTCGAGGAAGTAGAAGGCGTTGTCAGCGTGTGAGTACAGATATTCCACTGTACCTGCGGACACGTAACCGACCAGCTCGCCAAGTCTGACGGCGGCTGCCTCCATTTGCCGGAATACCTCGGGCCCTGCGATGGTCACAGGAGCCTCCTCGATAATCTTCTGATGTCTGCGCTGTACGGAGCAGTCTCTGCCGAAGAGAGAAATGTTGTTGCCATACTGATCGGCCAGCAGCTGCACTTCCAGGTGTCGAGCATTTCCAGCCAGCTTCATGATGAAGATTGGCGAACCCGGTATCTCGCTTGCTGCAGCGTTGTATAGGCTGGTAAAATTGGCCTCGCTATCAACCTTGCGGATACCTTTGCCACCACCACCTTCGGAAGCCTTCACCATGACTGGGAAGCCAATTTTCTTTGCGGCTGCAAGACCTTCTTCTGGCGAGTTGACACAACCTTTGGCGTAAGTCTCATCTGTGACTGTCACAATGCCGTCCTTGTCAACTTCTACGTCCGCGACACCCTCGCCTGACCACGGTATACATGGTACCTCAGCGTGCTGTGCAACGATTGTAGAGGAAATCTTGTCACCTAGTGATCTCATAGCAGAACCTGGAGGGCCAATGAAGATGATCTTTTTCGGCGAGGCAGCTAAGGACTCTGGGAGCTTCGGGTTTTCTGAGGCATGACCCCAACCGGCCCAAACAGCGTGGGCGCCGGTGCGCTCGGCAATATCGACGATGAGCTCGACGTTGGCATAGTTGTTGTTGTTTGTGCCACCAGGTACCTATATCGACAGGGTTAGCTTTTGTGTTCCTCATCCTCGTCTGTTTCGACGCAGATGCTGATTGTGACGTACCTCGACATATTGATCGGCCATTCTTATGTAGTCGGCGTTTGCAGCCAAATCTTCTGGCGTGGCCATGACAGTAAACTGGATGGCTCGCTCATCCCCAAATGTCTCGTACGCCCATTTTCGTACGGATCGGATCTCCTTAACTGCGGCGATACCGTTGTTCGCTATCAGAACCTTTACTCTGTTAGCCGTTGGGATTTCTGCTCGGCTGTACGGCTACTTACGCTCGTGATGACTGAGTGACCATCACTGGCCTGTACAAAGTCCTTGACTTTGCTCGGTGCCGCATTCGACAGCTTGTTTCCGCCAATAAAGTGGTCGGCAAGGTCGTGCTTCGATTGCCAGGCAGTCGGGTTGCCATTGGGCGCTCTGGCGCCGTTCACACCGTTCGCGGCAGCCATGTTGATGATATTACAATTGTATGATCATGCACAGGAGGGTATCAAATTCGGCAGGTTCGAGGGGAACGTCGTGGGAGGCCGTGAGGTTAACAGCCTGTCAGCGGATTAGGGGATTGGAGAAAACGCCAATTCCAGATCCCAAGCAATAGGTGTATATATTTCTGAACCTTCCTGTCCCTCTGAGATGCGACGCTTGAGAGAATGAACGAGATGTCGCAAAGAAGAGTATACTAGTAGGAGGAAGGAGGTAGAGGTAAGATGGTAGCAGGAAGCAGTATAACCACAGGATGGAAGCAACTAGTGGGGAGGATATTTCTCTGCTTCTATACGACGGAAATAAGCACAGCAGTAGTTAAGCTGCCAATGAGTCCTGCACTACGCTTCTGTAACACCATGGATGGGGCCAGGATGGGTCTAGCTACGGCATTGGCTTGACTGGGTCAATGATTGTTGGATTTTCGAGCCCTCCCGAATAGCTTGCCTTCTGTGGCTGCGAGGTCATCAAAATGATGTCGTTGTCACCATCAGACACGAACCCGAAAGAGCTCCAAGCGCAGTTGAGGCGGGCTCGCGGCCTCGAGGGGTTCCATGCAGCCATGCCTATTGGTCGACTCGACACTAAGTCCAGGGCCAGCTGCACCCCAACTCGAATCGGGGTCCAACAAAAAATCGTCTCTCCAACACTCGTCGTTTGGTTTTCTGGCAATTTATGTTGAGGCTGCAGGTACTGGCATCAGAGCTTGCCTAGCACTCTTACTATCTGCTTGTTTGCACGTGTCTTCCGTTCTTTAAAGGACCTCGCAAGGCGAAGCACAATAGACAATACTTTCGCGCAGGACTTTTTCTACATCTTAGTACCATTTCTAGCCGGCCGTGAATAGTAGCGCTGGGTCCAATCATTACGTCTCGCTCGACGAAAGCGGAGCCTTGACCAGCTGTCATCTCACATTACTAGTACTACTTCAAACTTCACTCGGTTCGGAGTCCGCTTTCCTTTCAATAACTATGCATCAGCTTTGAGCTCTAAGGATGCTTTCGGATGTTCAGAGTGTTTGCCACACTGCTCTGTTGCTAGCAAGTCAAACCTCCTTGCTAGATTAGTAACAGAAGACCATCACTGTGCAAGGGCATGCTTGTGCATCTGCACCATAATCAGAAGTTCTTACTTCGGACATGAGGCTCAGAATCTTGGCGGAGCACCTGTCCCACTAACCCATGAGAATAGTCCGGAAATGCCTTGCATTGTGGTTGAAGTTGATCCGATACTACGGGGTGCTCATTGTGTGTGGTGGGACGCCTCACATGGATGACAACCATGCATTTGCGGCCGGGTTGTTGCTGTATGTTGGGCTGAATATGATCTTGAACTGGCGTCGATCATAAAATCCCCTTGCTGCTAAAAATGGGTGAGGCCGCCTGACAGCTCCACCCTTCCTAATTTCCGCACCCTCTCTAATCTTGTCTACGGTAAGACAGCCAAGTACATGTCAGCACAGATACTATGCATCACCTATCCACTTGCGAGGAGAGCCAGCCGTAGAATCGTACGCCAAAAGGACATGTTCATTCAAATTAGTATCGACTCGCGGCGTTGATCCGCATACCACGTAATTCATCCAGTGTTCAGGAGTTGGTGCCTCGATCTCTGAGGCTCGACAAGCAATGTAGCCCCGGCATGCTATCTAATGTTCGTCCTGACGACTTTTGACTCGCAGTTACGCATCTCGATTGCGTACAGGCGAGCTGCGATGAGCAAGATCAATCAGCAGGCAGATTGTGTTTGCCAGTGGGTTGCGGCCGATCAATTCTTCTAACTATAATCATGCTAACACCTCCTCGCAACCAGCGTGAGAAGCCTATACTCTTAGTGTTGCACATACAATCTCTGTCTAATCTCTAGGTTCTTGTTTATGGCCATGTACACGTCTACATAAAAGACTCCACGGATATGTCCTCCTCCAACACCAACGCTAAATCAAAAAAGAGGCAAGACAAATGACAAAAGAGACCCCCTTCACCGCTCAGGCGTGATCAACCTGCTGATTATCAGCCCTTCTGTCTCATCAAACGCAAGCTCAGCAATGAACAGGGCTCGTTTTCGGGTATAACGTGGGTGCTTAGCCCGTTTAGTCGCGTCCTGCCCCTTTCCGGGTTCATGGTGCCCATCCTTGGGTTCGTCTGGTTCATGTGACTTGTGGAACCAACTTGGTACAATATCAGCGTGGAACGCCATATACCGGCCGTCCTGACTAACTCCTGGCCCTCCTGGTGCGAGGAGCATGGCCGGTGGTTTGCCGTCCGGTTGCGGATAGCTTCCTGTCTGCAGCAGCAGACGGGTGGATGTAGCCTTAATCGCCTGCCAATTGCAGTCTGAGAAGGTGGTGATGTTCCTTGCATCATCAAGCCAGCAAGAAAGACCCTCGATCCGGTAGGACTCTTCAGCGAAGCAGCCGGCATCGTAAAGCATGTTGTATGCTCGCTTCACCGTGCCGTTATGGCCGATGTCTGGGTATTCTTGGTACCACACCTGGGGACTCTCGATATTCGGTCCGTCGCTCCTGGTGTTGTGCATGAATATCGTGGAGTTGTTAATGAGGTTGATTGCTGCTGTGGCATTCTGGACTGGAATCAAGGAGTTGTTGGCCGCTGCTAATTCCGTCCATGAAGGCTGCACCAAGAGTGAGCGTTGGAAAGTTGTTGGTGTGTTTGGCCACCTGCCGTTGTTGCAAGCACCGCCTGAGCCTATGGCGTTGCCGTCGTTCTTGTAGACGAGGTAGGTCTGCTGTGAGACTGGGTCCTCAAGGAATGTCGGGTCGATGATTCCACCGAGACTGAGGTGACAGAGAATTGGTTCGGTCGAGTTACCAGGGTCATATGGTCCAAGGATGTTATTTGATGTCGCCATGCCTAGGCAGTGCTTGCCCGGGGTGTCCTTGTGCAGTGCTGAATAAGCCATCACGAAAACGCCATCAGATCGCTGCGTTACTTGTGGCGCCCAAACTCCCGCATCACCATCGTTCCTAACCCAAACTGGCAAGTTTGGGAGCGCATCATAACCTTCAAGGAACGTCCATTTCGAAATGCCTTCGAGTGCAGTGGCTACTTGGATGTTAATTGCTGGATTGGCCAAATCTCTGGTTGCGAAGGCGTAGTAGCCACCCTCAATCTCGATCATACACGGATCTGGGAAGTTGGCTTTCACCACTGCATATCTGGAAGCTTCGTCCGCCAATTTCGCTTCCGCGTTTTCTGCTTTGCGCTTGAGAATGAAGTGTGACACCGGGGTCAGTATGACAAGGAGGAGCATGATAAGGCCACAAACTCCGAGTGCCACACGATTCCAACGTCGCTGGAAGAAGCCGACCCTTGCGGATTGTAATGAGAATTCACTGGTCATGATAGCCACTTCGTCCTCTTTCTTGTTCTCCATGCTTGGTGGCGAAGGTATCAGCTCGATCTCTGTTCGCACTGCCATTTCATGGAATGGCTGTACGGGATCGTGCTGATTGAAAAGTGGTAGTCTCGAAAGCACCCTACTCACCCCTTTTCTAGCCGTGGTGTTTTGCTTTTTTCCAGCCATGTCTGTTAACTATTGTGCTTGTAGTATCAGGCTTCCACTCTGGAGGAGGGGTAACCCCTACCTTTTTACGGGAATAATAACAGGATTGACTCCGGTTCTACATTTCAAAATAGCAATTAGAAGGTTTGGCTGACAGAAGCCGGTGGTGGCTTTGCCGGACCAGATGCAGTATGGAACTGTAAGTTCGCGCCTTTACTTGTTGTTCAGTAGAGTACGTGATACTCTCACCGTGTCAGATTGGTCTGAGCAACGGGTGTACTAGCATGGCTGGTGGTCCCATTCGCTGCAACCGTTGACACTGATTGGCTGTAGTTCCGGATATAGTTTAGCGTCTTCTGCAAACAGACAAGGCGGCTAACCAGCTGTTCTGGACTCGGCCAAAACGGAAGGCTCCCCTGAATGCACCCCCGGCTGCTGACGAACACTTTGTGCTCACGGCCACATCCTGTTACCGATCTCTTCGTCTTCCCGAAACATGCGCGAAGACACCTAGCTTCCAACGAGGAAGCACGTGAACGAGCTTCCACGATACATCTGTACACTCGAGTGCACGGTCTGCACGCCACGAGCAGACGCGCTCACCCCGTGTATCGTCTTGGTAAAAGGTGTCGTGCTGCTTTAGGCCATCTGCATCAGCACAATACTCAGTTCTGGCGGGGAGTTCTAAAACAAAGGGTAAACCAGACGGCTATACCCCTCCCGTCAGTCAACTGGATCGACATGCTAGACCTTTGAAACTTGGTGGAAAGTAGCGGCCAGTACCGTCGTTCTTGACTTCGTAGCAATACAGTCGGCTGAGCAGTCAACAGCAAAGACCTATCTACAACAAAAGACTGCACTTGCTGGCTAGCTGCTCTATGTTCTCGAAGCATGCACAAGTCCTAGCACATGACGGTAGCGATCATCTTGTTGCACGAAGTTTTGCAGCTAGAGTAGGAGCGAAGCTTTGTGGCATGCAACCAAGCCCTGTTGGCTTCGACCTAAGCATCGGCTATCCGAAGTTCTGACCTTGGCTTACGGCATATCTGCCTATGTGGTTGTTCAGAGACATTCACCTCGCACCTCCCTTGGCCCATCTTGCGACGGCCCTTCATACATGCGCCGCTGAATCAGTAGAACCCCTCTTTGTCCTTCTTGATCGAGCAACAAGTGCACACCAGAAGACGTTCACATTGAGGTAGAATTCTCGGTGCGCACGTGCTGCGGGCTGCCTATTTCGGTGGGGCAAGGTCGATTCGCGTACTTCGCTAACTCTAGCTTTTAGCTTGAGCACAGCGACAGGGGACTGGATCACACGGCAGGATCTAGCCGGCGGTGCCTACATTGGAGTGATCTCGCCTCTAGCAGTTACGTGGATACTAAGTACGAAGCATGCGACCATTTTTCATCCATGTCCCGAGGTTGCTTCTCGAAATCTTTTCCCACTTCCAAGCACGACCAGCAACTTGAAAAATCCAGTTCAGTCCAGCACCATTGCGCAACAGTTGACCATAGTATTCATGTTGTTCGACCTGAAAATTCCAGCATTCCATATTCCACCTGTACTGTTGTGATCACAAATCGATAGGCGCATGTGCTTTTCCTCATACTCACTGTGAAGCTGGCTAAGAGCACTACTTCCTGAGCGCCATCCCATCGATCGAAAGTACTTTTGTTGCTCAAGACCCAGCGCAGATAAACGTGGCCCACGAGCAACTATTACTGCCCACAGCAGCACTGCGAGATCTCCAGCACGCAGCATTCTCGGTCGTAACAGATCGAACGACTTAGCTAACTCAGGCCGGGTACATCGCTCCAAGTCCCAAGATGGCCAAGCCGTCCTTGAGCAAGCCCGCGTCCAGGGATTCCGACACTCTTGCTCTCCTCGGCAAGAAGCAGGTTCTCAAGCGTCGTTTTGGCTTCTGGTCTGTGCTAGGGTTCGCCGTGTGCGAGCTAATTACATGGGAGACAGTTCTCGCGATCTTCACTCAAGGCTTTAGCAACGGTGGTCCTGCTGGGCTCATCTACGGATTCATTATTGCTTGGTCGTCCACCCTCTCCGTTTATACAGTCATCTCTGAGCTCGCTAGTTTGGCACCGATCGCCGGTGGCCAGTATTATTGGGTCTACATGCTCGCACCACCTCGTTGGAAGGTTTTCACCAGCTACATCGTCGGGTGGCTGACGAGTTTGGCATGGGTTGCTACTGTAGCCACTGAGACGATCTTTGCTGGTACAATCCTCCAAGGTCTAATAATCCTCAACCACGAGGATAGTTATGTCCCCGAAAACTGGCAGGGGACACTCATGGCGTGGCTGGTGGTTGCAGTTGCCATCTTTGTGAATGCGGTCATACCTGGTGCGCTGCCGAAGGTCGAAATCTTCATCATCGTATTCCACATTGCAGGGTTCATTGCCATTGTGAGTGTGTTGTGGGTGTTTGCCACGCCAAAAAACACGGCGGAATTCGTGTTCACAACAAGCCTGAATGAAGGTGGGTGGTCGACCCAAGGTCTGAGTTACTGCGTCGGCTTTCTTGGTAATGTGGCGACCTTTGTGGGCGCTGATGCAAGTGTGCACATGGCCGAAGAGGTTGAAAATGCAGCGAGGAATATCCCTAGGGCGATCGTGACCAGCATGTGTATCAATGGGGCAGTAGGTTTTGTGATGATGATCACTGCGCTTTACTGTTTGGGTGATGTTGACAAGGTGTTGAACACTCCCACAGGCTACCCCTTCCTACAAATCTTCTACGGCGCGACCAACAGCCATGCTGGGGCGACGGTCATGGGAGCTGTGGTACTCTCCTTGACCTGGGCATGTGCCACGGGCATCATTACTACGGCAAGCAGAATGACCTGGTCGTTCGCACGAGATCGAGGCACACCTTTCTCATCAGCGTTGGGCAAGGTGTCCCACAAGAAGAAAATCCCAGTCGTGGCACTCCTCGCGACCACCGGATTTGCTTGCCTTTTGACGCTAATATACGTCGGGAGTGATGCAGCATTCAACGACGTGATCTCGCTCACCATCACAGGGTTTTACAGCTCATACTTCCTTCCAGCAGCTTTCCTGCTATACAACCGAGTCAAGGGCAACATCGCACCGCATCGAGGCGCCTACGAGGACGTGCTCGAAGCCCAGGCGCCCACTGCCGATGGAGGATCAGACAGACAGGCTGCTCTGGGAGACACCAGTAGTGATAAGGCAGTCGTCGAATCTGACCTACCTGATCTAGTACCACAGGTTCAACCTACCATGGACCATCAGCCGCGCCGCAAGTCTTCAATAGCCAATACCCAGCTGATGTGGGGTCCATTTCACCTGCCTGGCTGGATCGGTATCGTCAACAATGCCTACGCATGTGTTTACATGGTATTTGTCATCTTTTGGTCAGTGTGGCCCGCGCAAGCGGACACAAACTACCAGAACATGAATTATAGTATTGTCGTTACTGGAGCTGTGATCATCTTCAGCATTGTATGGTACTTTGTGAGAGGGCGGAAGGAATACGATGGGCCAACAATTGATGAAGAGGTCGAGGCGGTGATGAGAAAGGGAAGTGTTGCGGAGAGGTAGAGACAGTATATTCAGAATAAGCTGGTGCTGCATGTGTTCGAGAAGAGAAGATTTGCCGAATGTGAAGACACTAGAGCACTGCTTAAGCTCAAGAGTGAAGGGTAGGATAGCAGTTCTTCCGCAATGGGAACAGGTACAGGTTCACGAAACATCGCAACCCCTTCGAGAATGGCAGCCGTGCAGGATTCATCGTGCAGGTGAAGCGGGAAGTCAGATCTTCGATAAGCATGATCGACATACCCCACTCGCCCCTTGCCTGGCCGATAAGCGTCAAGAGGCTCGAGCACCTGCGGGTCGGAGTCGTCCCTGTATCCTGTCATCTGGCTTCTCGGTGCTCTCGACTCGCACGGCCGATAACTTATCTATTACGCTTGCAGCACTTTGTCTTCCTTTCCTCCTTTGTGTGCTCCTCCCACCAGTAGTGTTATCGCCGGTGCTTACCCCACGTTTGCCTTACTGCCTGGAGGATAGTCGAAGCTCAGTGTCTTTATCATGGCTGCAGTGTCGGCGTCATCGGTTCTGGCGCAGGCGCGGCGACTGTCAAAAGACATTGCTTGTGCTTGCCAGACGATACGGCAGCAATCGTCTCGGTCACAACAGAGTACAAGTTCGATATTAAGAAGACCTCGAAGTGAGCTGCCCCCGTGTGTTTGAAACGATCACGCTACCAATACGACTTTCCATGGTCAGATCCACAACGCCCTGTGCCGAAGACCGGGGCACTGCCGATATGGGAACCAGTGCGACCGCCGCGATCGTGACTCAAGATACCACGAAACTACCCAAGCCTTCCTTTCATAAGTACTGACTGATGTTCGTGCTCAACAGCATACAATCCAAGACCCTCACGTGTACTTGCATACCTCCAGTCACGCAACATGTCCTCGACCGCTTCGAGAAAGGCGCTCAATATTGACAATATCAATCCTCATGTAAAGGAGGCAAAATATGCTGTGCGTGGAGAGCTAGCTATCAAGTCTGAAGAGTACCGAGCAAAGTTGCGCAAGCTGAAGGAAGATGGACCGCCTACACCGCCATCCGACAGCGACCTTCCCTTCGACACAGTTATCAGTGCCAACATCGGCAACCCACAGCAGCTCGACCAGAAGCCTCTGACCTTCTTCAGACAAGTTCTCTCCCTGCTTGAATACCCGAACCTACTAGATAAGGAGGATGTGTTGCTGCAGCACCTGGACTACAAGCAGGATGCTGTAGATCGTGCGAGGTGGTTAATCAAAGAGATCGGCTCCGTCGGTGCATACAGTCAAAGCACAGGTGTGCCGGCCATAAGGCAAAGCGTTGCGAATTATATCGAGCGGAGAGATGGATTTCCCGCCGACTCAGCCAACATCTACCTGTCCGCTGGTGCTTCATCAGGTGTCAATACCTTGATGCACATCATTTGCGCCAACGACAAGACAGGCATACTAGTACCCATCCCACAATACCCCCTTTACACGGCTACACTATCTGTGCTGAACGCTCGATGCTGTCCTTACGAACTCGACGAGGCTTCTAATTGGGGCACCAACATGGAAACCATCAAGAAATCATACGAGGATGCCAAGGCAAACGGTACAGATGTAAGAGCTATCGTTGTCATCAACCCCGGAAACCCTACAGGCGCTTCGCTGCCAAGATCGGACGTCGAGAGCATAATCAAGTTCGCTGCTGAAAACCAGCTAGTCGTTCTGGCAGATGAGGTCTACCAGACCAATGTCTTTATTGGAGAATTTGTCTCGTTCAAGAAGACTCTTAGAGAACTACAACGTGATAACCCAGAATCCAACGGACAAGAAGGACCGTATGACCAGGTTGAGCTCGCTTCTCTGCACTCAATATCCAAGGGCATGGTCGGCGAATGCGGTCACAGAGGTGGCTACTTCGAACTAGTCGGCTTCGACAAGGAGGTGCAAGAACAGATATACAAGTTCATCAGCATCATGCTCTGTCCGCCTGTTATTGGCCAGTGTGCAGTAGAGATGATGGTAAACCCACCCAAAGAAGGCGAACCAAGTTACGAGCTGTATCACAAGGAGTACTCCGGCATCGAGAAAGGCTTGAGGACGCGAGCAACAGCACTGTACAACGCATTCAAGGAGATGGAGGGTCTAGACATCAGTGAACCACAAGTAAGTTATTCCCTACTCGCAAGTACCTTCCACCTTGTCGTCCCTACTAACACGCAATCAGGGTTCAATGTACCTTTTCCCAACCATCACTATCCCAGAGAAAGCAAAAAAGGCCGCGGAAGAAAAGGGCAAGAACCCGGATGAGTTCTATTGCTTGGAATTGCTCGACGCCACAGGCATCTGCGTCGTACCTGGCTCTGGTTTCGGCCAAAAGGCAGGCACGCTGCATTTCAGGACTACTTTCCTTGCGCCAGGCACGGATTGGGTTGGAAGGATAACAAAGTTCCACAAGGAGTTCATGGAGCAGTATAGATAGCGTATCTTGGAAATGTGAAAACCTTTTTGCAATTCTCAGATTCAGGTTTTGCGCTGTCGTTCAGGAGAGATTGATGTTGGAGAGAAATGACTCTGAGTGAGTCTATCTCCGTAACCTCTGGGCTTATACCGATCCAATATCGAAGACCTCAACCGTTCCAGATACCGCGTGCGACGAACAAATCATATCCAATCAACTTGTAAGCGACGACGAGTGGGACGGACACCAAGTGGCATAGCGGACGTCTATAGGCTTTGATGTTTCACAGCTTCAGGACAGACGAATACGAGCGGCGCTTCAGATTGGCTACGTTCCCTCTCACCGATTTCACAATTCTCTTGTGCGTGGTCAAGCTCCTGCACTCCGTTTGCAAACAGGGCAACAGCATAACTTTGTTATTGTTGTGTTGCCGTTCACCCTTGCTTTGAGGCGTCGGTAGGGCGTGCGTGATGATGATTTTGTTCATCCATACAGCGTTCCCACTTTCGATATGTACTCTGCTGGCGGGATCAGAGCCTCCTTTACAAAGCGATGTTTTACTGGGTGGGTTCGACCTTGAGCAGCTCTACTTGTGTTTCCCGGAGAGAATCTCTGCTCCTGCCTGTTAGATACCCTGGCGAATGGGACATGGTCTATCACACCAATGCCGAGCAATCTCGCGAGTTGAGCCGCCAACTCGAACGCCTCTGTATCGTGTTCTTGCGCTTCAAGAACACTCAAGCACAAGCTCTTCGCGTCCTCGTAGTCATTCGGAATCGGCCAACGATCCCCGCGGTCTTCCAGACCAAGCACACGCAACAAATCTTGAGTCAAGTATACCAGGTGACCATCGTAATTCTCGCGGTTGTCGATGGCTCTTCGCAATAAAGCGAGGATTACATCCCACGCTCTTCCTGCGCATCCAGGTATTTCCAAGAGCATCGTGGAGACGTTAAGCTCGAGAATTTCCAGTAGGTGCTTTGCAAGCTCGACCATCTGACCGTTGCCTGGTGCTACTTGGAGTAGGGTCTGGAAATACAGATCTTGGGCGGTCATCTCGTACCTGATCGGGGTAGTGTCGAAATCCTCTGCTAAGGCCTGCCAACGCGAAGATTCTATCTCGAGGATCTGAACACAGCCTCATACCATGAGCCAACAAGACAGCGTAGAAATTAGACCTCATCTCTTCTCGTGATCGTTTGCCCTTCTCTATGACTAATGTCATAAAGCTAAGTCCGACAGTAGTGGTGGTGTGGTGTTGTGGTATCCTTGGGAGCGCGACGCGTTCGGTAATCCCGACTGAACGGGTCAGATCCAGCCATGACACAACCTCATCACCAAGTGAAACGTGCAGTGCAGTGGCTGCTAGGGTCTCAGGTACGATCTATAGGCGTTTCCAATACTCTAATTTACTCAAAGCATCGCACTCGGATGCCAAGACTAGGCCATCCCCGCGGAGAGCAACAGGGGCAGCCATCATGCGCTTTCTGGCTACAAATTCGCTGTAGTACCAGCCACGTTGCTCTTGTGCCTCGAGCGGGCCTATCCCCTGATCGGTGTTTGGCTCTACGTCCCTATTTCTCAAAATTTCCTTTGCTTGTATGGATAAGCTCACAAGACATGGATTATGTGAGCCTGTACCCAGCCAGATCAGAACGAATATCGTTTTCTGATAGACGTCAAGCATCTGCCGCACTTGATGATTGCGCTCAGTGATATCGCTTTGATCGATACAAATGGCATCGATCCACAACAATTTTCCAGTGTGTCGCTTGCGGGCTTGCTGCAAGAAGCTAAACAGATTGCTGCGGACGAAGAACGGTTGACCATCCCTTTCAATCATGTGTGAAGGCTCGTCTGTGTCCCAGACATACGAAAGCGCGACATGTCGATTTTCGACCAGCTCTGCGACTGACACGCGGCAGCGGGTGGCCCCGTTTTCATGGCTGGGTAAGACTCCCATCAGCCTGATTTGTCTTGAGGTGAGATCCAAGGGAGAATATACGAAACTCTGCTGCCTGACAGGCATTGTGGCTGATTAGCCATAGTATTGACCGGGGAATAGCAGAGTATGGCTTGACCATGCTAAAGGGTACCAGAGAGCGCACGCTTCAGGCGGCGAGTCCACTATGTAAAGCAGGTGTTCGGCTCGAGGAAGCAGGGATTGTAGGCCTCTTGGTTCTGCAGGCAACGAGTGAGTTCGACGCATGTCAACACCGTCTCAAAGTCCAACGTGCTGCGCTGGCGTCTCGAGAACTGCGTCCATGGTGACGTATTCCTAGTATACAAAGTCTTGCATGAACTTGGATAGGTATCAGAGCAGGGCACGACCAGAAGCCAACGCCCATTCGTATGAGTAGGGAGAGTGGGAGCTGCGAATGGGAGCTGCGAATGGTAAGGGGGGCTCGGCAGACCTTCCGACTCGGTCAACTGCCTCGATAGTTCCTTCCTTTAAGCTGGATGGTTTGAGTAGAGGCATAGAGGTGATTAGCACCAAAAGTGAGCTGAGTTGGGCCGCCAGTCTTAAGGTTCCACTATAGTTCATTGTTCACAAGTATAGCAATGCGTCATGAGAATGGCGGAATTGTTCTCAACTTGCTATCTGAAGCACAGAAGCTCAACCTTCGTCGCCAGCATTGTCCCTCACAGCATTATCTTCATCATCCGAGTCAAGCTCAGTCATGTTGACCTTGTGAGCACCACTTCCCTTCTTCGCAGTGCCCACGTTGCTCGCTCCAGTATCAGGCCCGTCAGCCTCACCACTAGCTTCGAGCCCACCACTCGTAACAAACAAGAACGTGTTACTCGGGAAATTGTCCACATGATTGAAGAAATTTCCAAACACATTCTCCCTCTCTTCATCATGATACATCCTCTCATAGATGAACTTTTGCTTGAATGCATCCATCTCGGCGGTATAGTGATCGAAGGTGATCGGCTCCTTGCCCAGATCTGACTTGGCGCGTTTGTTGTAGCTGTCGAAGACAGGCCGTTCTAGGAGCAAACCGAGAGACGGTGCCTTTGGTATCGAGAAGTTTGTTGGTCCGAAGGCTTCAACCAGGCGCTGAGGGTCAGTTCCACAGCGCACTATCAGTGCAGCCATACCCACCATTTTGCGGATTTGGTGCATCATGAACGATTGACCATGGACCTTGCAGCTTAACCATTCCGTGCCGTCTATCAGGATAGGTTCAAAGTTGACTTTGAATGTTTTGATGACCCGCTTAGCAGAGGGATCCTTGAATGGCTTCTGTACTGTGAAGTTCCAGAAATTATGCGTGCCGATGTAGAGATTGAGGACGTCTTGGAAACGTTGTTTTCGCGCTCCCGGTATTCTGTACTGGCGTTTGGCTGCGACGTAGGCTGCGCGCAGACGCTTGACACCCTCGTCAATCGTTTTCCGTCGTGCGATGCGTTCCTCCTTGGTCATCGAGGAGCGCGGGTCGTTGGGATCGTAGGATTTTGTGTTGTCATTCTCTGCGGTGTTCGTGGGGACACCTTCACCTTGGTGACCGGAGCTCTCGCCGACTGCTGCGGCCTGTTCGTCGAGCTTAACCACCGAGTCCACGTCGGGCGCAGTTTGTTCCTGTTGCGTAGCACCACTGGTCTGTTCGCGTACTGATGGTTCCGCTACCGGCGGATCGCTGACGGTCGATTCCTGCTTGGTCGTATTTGCAGTCTCTGGCAGATCCTCTTTCTGACCGGCGGCTGGCGGCTCATCCTTCTTCGTTTCTTGCTTTGCCTTGTTGCTGTCTCCTTCACCCTCTTTGTTTGCCTCGTACTCAGCCGTCAACCACAAGGCTTTCTCCAGAACATCTCTCACGTCCTCTGGATACTCATCCAAAATTGGTTTGACCATCTCCTGGTCGACCTTCTCCCAGTAGCCCTTCACCTCATCCTGCCTCTTCTCCCACTGCTCAAGTTCCCCTTTCTTCTCTGCCCATTCTCTACATTTCCTGCCCAGGAAACTTCTCGGATGTGGTGGTAGGAAGCTGTGAGTAGGGATCAAGTACTCGTATATCCTGCTGTCACACAGCTGATAGCTCGAAAAGCTATTGTTGGTCCTCTCAAAGCCCCAAACCCTGATCTGCGGCGTCAAAGCTTCATTGATCTTCTTCACAATATCCTCCTCTTCGACAATGAGTTTCAAAGAAATGATGTTACCCGCAGCATGCACACCCTTATCCGTCCTTGCACATCTTACGAAACTGCTCTTTTTCGGATCGTCTGCGTTGGCTTTACTGATTGCGCCGGCGGCAACGAAGGCCTTGAACAGGTCACCTTCGATCGTCTTCTGGTCGGGCGCAAGTTGCATGCCCTTGTAGCCTGTGCCTGAGTAGCCTATCAGCACCGCAACCTTCTTCTTCGGCCGGCGCTCCTCAGCCGCAATATCTTCAGCATCGAACTGTGTAGCGTAGACAGGAAGAGCAGCGGGCTCTCCATCGTTCAGTTTCTGGCGTTTCGAGGCTTGGGCTTCGGTGTTCGCGGAGCGCTTATCTGGTTTGGTTTTGCTTTAGCACATTGTCAGTACTCTGCATGCCTCTGTCCTTTGCGCATAGGAGCGAACGACAACAGAAGGCAGGAGGATGGCATGTGGCATGGATAGCTTACCTCCATTCAGACCGCCCCATATCCTTCTTCTTGCCTCCACGATTAGCTGGATTTCTTCCTCGTCCACCGCCGCCCCGTCCTCTCCCCCGACCAAATTTCGAACCTGAGCCTCTGTGCGACGAATGATTTCCGCCCGATCGATACGAGCCGCGGGAGGGAGAGCCCGATCCCCCACCTTGACCGCCTTCTTCGTTCGCCATGATGCAGACCTGATCTGTGTTTGTGAAAGAGGTCGAAGCAGCTGTACAAGCTGGCGTCGCATTGAGTTGGTCCAAGCAGGTCGAGCTTTAGGTCGAGCTAGGAATTGCTGATGCAGGTACAGCGCTTGCAATTTTCGAAGGTCATCTCCGACTGATCTTATCGCATGTGGCTACTACGGCAAAGCATTGTTCGAGCTATAGCAAAACCTGATGAGCCGTAGTCAAAAAGAACACCACGGGCATCTCAATCACGCTCTTTCCATGTGTCGATAGACACTAACAGGTTGCCAACAGATACACGACTCAAACCAAATGCTACCTGAGTGGTGGGAGTATAACATCAATGTGACTGTGTCTGTTGCACGGCTTCCGTGACGTATGCTGTCTTTCTATCTCTCTTCGTTGCCCGCTGTGTCCCAGGGCGGGTACTAGTAATTCAACAAGGGTATCTAATTTGTACATCCATTACAACCAGTCAACCACACCAACCATCCGGCATCGACCGCCTATCTCGATGTGTGTCCCATCACGACGTTGGCGTACCCTTGTTGCAGTAAGAGTGCCAGATCAACAATTATATCCTCCTCTTTCCTGTCTTGCCTAGCAGACTGTGATTTTTGTCTTTCCTCTATCATCTCTATCAATGTCTTCGCCCAGAAGTGGCCAGACCCCACGTCAAGCTGGTTTTTGCGCTTTATCAGCCCAGACAAACACTTTCTCATCTCCTCCAGCCCTTCGCTAACCAACGGCCCGGAGACCTGGTCGTCGAAGTCACATTGAAGTAGCTCGAGCAGTGTTATTGTTGCAAGCGCAAATGTATGGAACGATAAGGGATTATATATGTACTTGTCGTTAGTGACGTCGTACTCCGCGACTGACGAGACACGCACGGCTTCGGCGAGGTTGACAGCGGGTCCGACAACGGCCGGTCTCGCAAGGCGGTTGTTGCATCTTAGTGACAAAAGATCACCAAAGGCCTTGATCTCCGTCACGACCGGATCGTCTTGCGACAACCCTGATGCGCTGAGCCAAGCTCGTATATTGGCACTTTGGACTCTCGCGAATTGTAATAAGGTTCCTGGATGCACGACGGTTCCGTTTTGTGGTAAGAGCGCAAGCGAGGCTTGGAGTGTGTCTGCCATCAGTACGATAAAAGAGGTTCGAGGCGAGACTATCCTGACGTTGACGGTGAGGTAGTAAGCCAAGGAGGCTGGAATCGGGTCGTTAGCTTCGCCTTTCGAGAGTGCATATAGCCGACCGAACATGGCCGTAACGTGCAGTGCCCGAACCCAGTCTGCCTCTGTCTCGTGTTGATCTTCAGATACGAGGCTTTTGATCTTGAAGTAGTCTTCGCATAGGTCTATGGACATTCTGATCAGATCGCACTGAGGCAGGTTCGATTTATTCCAGCTATTCACATCTTGTTGAACGACTACAAGGAAGATGAGCTCCGTCCACAACAAGACCAGGCTGTCAACGTTCGACCGCGTTGCTATGTTTTCACGCGCTTTTTCGTTGATGAATGCTTCCAGTAGAGTTCGGGCTTCAGGGTCTGTCGGCTGATTGGCGGCGGCGGCGCTGGAGGAATCTTGTGCCCGAGGACTTTGTGTTGCGAGCGCCAGTGCAGAGAACAAGGCTTGCTGGTAGTCGCTGGTGGCAAGAGCTAGCGCGCCAATAGCTCTAGCTGTGTCTGGGTCGGGCAGAATCGGGCACTGAGGATGCACCAGCTCGTAATACCGGCTGAAAAGCATTCGCTCAGCTTCTGTCATCTCTGCCGCGTCGACAGAAGTGGTCCTGCGCTTCGATGGCGAACCTATCCAGTCGCCCCAAAACGGTCTGACTACGTTCGAAGGCACTGATCTGGTCTGAGTAGGAGAGATCTGGTCTGGAGGTATTGCTATGATCGACCGCCGAGGATTAGAGGTGACCTGGCTCCAGCCGCCGACGCTCGGAAATCTATCCCTGTCGAAGCCCGAGAAAGAAGGTCTTTGCTGCGAAAACAGGGACGACTTCCTAAGATTTGGGTCCTCGTCTGGGGAACAAGCCGGGTCTCCGAACGGACCTGACTGTCCGTCAAAAGACCCTCTATACCCAGTAGTGCTATGAAGAGCGAGTTGACCCTCGACCTGCTGAACTCGGTCACTGAGCTCTTTGATGTATCTATAGTGCCGTCAGCAGTGCTTCCCGGTGTGGCATGGACAGACCAACCCTTTGCTTGGGCCTCGCTTTTGAGGTACCCTACTGTACTCGCAAGTCTGGCCAGCTTTTATGCAGTTGGAGCACGTCCGCAGCTGTCCCATTCCTTCGTCTGCGTCGCATCGTACCTAGCACGCGTGAGTGTGAGGCCTTCCGGGGGTATGCCATTGTTTGTTTACCTTCTTCTTTCTGCACTGGTCGCAGGCTCTGGAAACCTTAGACCGCTTGCGCTTCTGATCGCTACTCATAGGAGTGGACTCGGCCGTACCTTCAGGACTCTTGCGCTTCGTGCCAGGGTTGAAAGGCGTCGCTGGTGAAGCGGTCGCATTGTGCAGTGAAGTGGAATGACTGTGGTTTGCGCTTAGCACCTCGGTATGTCCATTTTGCACCGGCATAGTCATGTAGTTCTCGAGGTGTGCATCATGAGTATCTTTGTCTCTTGCAGCGTTCGCAGACATGTCTAGAGTCTGACCGATGTTCGTGAACTCGTTCGTATCGGCTGAATAGCCATACTGAGCGGCAGAATAATGCGCACTGTCCACCTCAGGATACTGCTGCTCCGGAGAACCACTGACATCTTCGGCCGTCCCCATTGTCTCTTGCAAGAACCTCTGCATCTATATGCGACAGTCGGGTGGTAACGGCGAAGCTCCGAAAGAGAGCCATTCCAGAATGGAGACGGCGCTGGAGACAGAGCTGGGGCAGGTGTAACTCGGCTCGGTCTACCGATATCAATTACTCGTTAGCCCGAGGCAGTCAGGCAGCAGAGTATTCTAACATCCTTCCAACGCGCATTAGCGACCAAACAATCGTTGATCAACAATACTCGTACAAATCTGTCGCTTCTATCGAGAACGACAAAGAATGCGCCTCCCCCAAAAACAGAATGGAGACCTGGTCTTTCTTCGACCAAGCCACGGAGGTAGATTCAAGTTCCCGATCCCTGGTCGCGGCCTCAAGTACACCTATCGTCATTATGAGTGCAATCCCTATGAAGGCCTTCTTTTCAAGCCGGGGGGGCTGTAGTAATTGGTGAAATTGGTAGAGCATGGAAGCGGTCGGAATGAAAGACACTAATGGTAGCAATGGTATCTCGACTTAGTTCAGCTAAACGAGATGGAATAAAACCTGACTCGGAATCGGATGTATGAGGCTCAAGTAACTGTCTCTTTGACGAAGGTACCTGACTAGATACTGACCAGCCGCATTCATCCCCTCCGAGTTGACGTATGTCATGGACATCTTCACAGACGTAGGCTGTGTACAGCCATTCAACGTAAGTCGAAGAGAATCAGAGCTCCCTTCGCCACCAACTCGAACACGTTTGTTATGCAGACTCCACGATCCACTGGAAGTAGCCTCAGCAGCCAGGACGTCCCAAGTTAGTGACCGTAGTCTCGTTGCCCCACGAAACATACGACCCGTGTCCGGTTTGGCCAAGCGGTATCATCGATCAGGTCTTGGATCTGTAAACTGTATTCGAATCAACTACCTCTGCTGCCATGAGAGTGCGTCCGCGCCAGCAGTGTGTCGCCAGTCCGAAGCCAGCGTCTACACAAGGGAGAACAATATCTCCAGTTCAGCTGTCGAGATCCTCTCCCCGGATAGGATTGAGCAGTTCGCGTGATCAGACTGCCCATCGCGCTCAACCAAAACCTTTAATACGTTCCGGTCTTTCGTATTCCCATGCGATGTAAGCGATTCTTCACCAACTCCCGGTTTTTACGTGGTTCCAATAACTAAGTAATGTCAGTATCCTGCAGCAGCATTACTCAGGACCAAGGTACGCTACACAGACTGGTCCTTGTCAATGAGCGCCGCATAAAGGTCGCCTCAAAGACAAGGGAAATCGCAAGGCTTGCTCTGTTGCTTCGCCCCCTCAGAACAACAGTCAGCTTGACCCACCTCGGACGATTGCTCGCTGCAGTCTGACATGCACATCCTCCATGAGGCGGAACTTCCTCGTCAGTGTTAGCTAAGCATCACCAGCACTCACAGAGGTCCGAACATGCTGCCGCCGTCGAGTACGACGTTTGAGAAAGTGCAGAACGGTACCTGTTGACGTTGCTGCACTGTCTTCTCTCAGCCGCGATGCACAGAGATAGATCCAGGGAACGCGTGACACGATCTCTCATGGTCATTTTCCGGACATCAAACAAACAATGGCAGCAAGCCCGAGGCTTATCGGAAGAGCGCATAGACCATTGTTGTGTCTCACGAACGGGCAACAGAGCGTGTGAACAGAAGCAACCGCTTGCTTGCGAAAGTGTCACGATTTTATCACCTTACCTCGCATTTATGTACGAGCACTGTACGCATGGTGTGGTGATTGCGTCCCTGGCAAGTACAAAGATGATGAGCAGCTCGAAATGGGTTTTCGTAAAGACGCTTTGTTGATCGATCTGCTACCTGTGAATTGATCATTCGAATGGCGGCTCGCGCGAACCCAGATTCTTGTCTGCAGCCCATTTGCACATATGAAGGGGGTCCAGACCAGAGGCCGACACCTCACGAGTCCAATGATTTTCCGCACGCATGGTGTCTGTCCGGGTGATTGATTCACCGGGGTGTGGTTCTCCAACGTCATGCACATTTCCGGAGACGAACCTGCATTTCCTAAGGCAGCACGTGATGCGCAGAGAGGCTGGGATTTCGGAGGTCCACAGCATGTGCTTGTGGAGGTTGGTCAAAGTCTACCTGCGGGTATCTAATTCCTTACCCTTTTGTGACGCCCAAGTGAGACATATGTTGTTCGACTTCTTCTGTCACTCCAGGATGATCAACGCTACAACCATCTAAGGGGGCAGAGTTTCAAACACTTTCTCGTTCGAGCGGAATGGGAAACGCAAAGCATTCAGATCATCGGTCATTTGCCGGCAGCCGAGTCTCATCCAGTAAGACGTCTCATTGGCGCCGCACCAAGTGGGAATTATTGAAATCGCTCGCGTATTTCTGCCATGGCTGTTGAGTGCCACGAACCACGCTAGATTGCAACGCTCACGCCGTAGTGGCTGGATATCACTCGTGGATACTTGTTCGGCATGACCTCATAATCCTTTTGAGACAGTCGACAAGATGAGCTTCAGCTTTAGCTTCGAGCTCAAATGTTCATGCTGCAGGAAACCCATGCACGAATTCGGCATCTCTCATTTGTAGCTCGCGCCACCTTACCCGTTGTTCATGTCGAGCCCTGTGATTTGTGGCACGAGCTTCCAGCTCCGTGCACATCTGCACTGAAGCTGCATGAAGACGTGGTGGCTAACAGCTACAGCTTTGCAAGCTGCAAGGTTAAATGCGCTTCCCCGCTTTCAAGGCCGACGCGTTCGTGATGCGCGACTTCTCGCTATTCTCCATGAGCCAACTCATGGATAATTTCTCGAGTCCAGTACGACCCGCCCCTAATTTCTACTGCATCAGATCATCGCGATTTCGCCTCAACCAAGACGCCGTCACTTGGATCGCTTCGTCGCTGGAGCCCGACAGAACACGGCGTGCATGGATGTCGCGCAAATTCCTTCTTCCGCCTATCCTCTAAGCCGTCGGAGGTTTTCGGCATCGTCATCGTGCTGCGCTGCGCTAATTTCTTTACTCGACAGTACCTTCGGCAATTCTCGGCATCGTCAAGATTCGAGGACCTTGAAGCCAGCGGGGCCCAGCGTCCCATGGCTGCATAGCTTACGCTTTTAGCCCCTGGTCTTGTCCTCGGAGAGTGGGAGCATCTGCAGCCACTTACCGGGCCTTGTCGCACGGATATTCCTCCCTAGCCTAGCAAATGTCTCACGGTAGCGCTTGCAAACACGAGATTTGTTCGACGCATGCCTTACAATCTGTCGGCTATTGTGGATGGACACACAGAACACATGCCATATTCATGCGTCTTTTGCCAATCAATAACGTCAGATGCGTGTTCACGCCTGCTGTTATCGAAAGTCAAGTTGGAATCGCTTCCACTTCCCGCCCATGACTCCGCAGCGGGGGCAGCCGCGACGCATCGGTGCACTTCCTGGTTGGATAGTGATGACGGGGCTGCTGATAATCTGGCCAACACAGTCGCTGCATACACCACAAATGCACTCCGTGCATGCGAATGCCGTCTTCAGCAGCACGGGCCGCCCACAACTCGCGCAGTAAATGTCTAATAGATCCGCCCTGCTGCCAAATGAGGAGGTTTGTGAATGTTGGTAAGGGTGGGTGTGGTACTGCAGGGGGCTGGTGTTCTCGTTAGACGATACGGATGCGGGCAGACCTGACCTTGGAATATGGAAGTTTGTACCCGAGCCAGCACTTTCAATTGATTCGACAGATGGAAAAGGCTCGGGGTCATTGGGGCCTGTCTGATCTGGCGGGGGTGGTGTGAGTGCTCGTTGGAGTGGAGACGCGTTGTAAGTTGAGTGGTGCGTTTGCGGCTGCAGGTGGCCAAGCGGCCGGAAACCAGGCGGTAAGGAAGATCGCTTGTAAGCACTCCCTCCCTCACTTCCGCCACTCGGTTGACCTGCATGACTCGCTGCTTGTGCAGCGGACGCGCCTGTGGAGGCGGGCGGGAACTTGGGCGATTGAGGCATCTGTGAAGAAGCGCCAAGCGCAAGTCAGCATGGTTGGCTCTTGAAAGCGCGCAATTTTGCAACAGAAACAGTGACTTATCGATAACCTAACGCGAACAGTAAAATTGAGGAGGTTGGTGTACACATTAATTAGGTGTGGATGTCAATAAACTTTCCCAGGCACGAAGTCTGAGATTGGGATCAGAAACCAGGCCGCCCACCCACGTCGCCGTCAAGTCCACGATGTTTGTACTTGTGTTTGTTTTGTTCTTGGGTATCGTAGTGGCCTCGCTCGTAACATATAGTGGGGTAGTGACAGTAGTAGAAACAATTGCCATGCCATGCTCGATGCTTGCTTTTCGCAAACTGTGCACAAAGAACCAGCATCATCGACAACTTCCCCCAGTCCTCCTAATTCGTGGTGCACGTAACATGGATAACAACAGACTATTACAATATTTCGATCTCTTGGCAGCAACAAGTAAACAGAGGACAATCAAAAAATGTCATCTGACTTACAGGAGTAAGATCTCGATCATCATCGGCTTCGGTGGCTGATGTCGCAGCCTCAATGAGATCCTCCCATCGTTTACCCTGCATCCATGCGGCTGTCGGTGGTTCTGCGGACATGGCTTTTCGGCCTTGTTCTTCGGATAGACGACGTGAGAACTCCTTGATGGAGAATTCTTTCGACCGGTCGCGCTCGTGCTTTCCCGATCGTGCATGTTGGCCCATCGAGGGCTTTCGCGGTCTCTGCTTTTTGTCGCGACGGTGAATGGGAGGCAATGACGTGTACCTCCCTGTTGGCGATGGCAACACTGAGGGTAGGAGTTCTCGTGTAGTCGGCTGAAAGGGCGGTAAAGTGTCGTGTATCGAGGGTAGACCAGGTCGGTAATCTGGTTCTCCATATCCTTCCTGTTCTGCATAAGCACTTGTTTCTCTTCGAACGGTTCTGCCAGTACACTTACGTAGTCAGAATCCCAGCCTTGTAGCTGGGCTAACGCTACAGCAGCATTAGCAGTCGACGGCCCGGGACCTTCAAGTATGAGTGGCTGTTCCGTGGCGCTGATGTCTTGGAAGTATGGATCCTGATCGCTGACATCTGCTATTCAGTCTTAGTATTGTTTCTGCTTGACGCGATTTTCCTCGTACGTACAAGGACCTCTGCGAGAGGGTGCGGCTGTAGGCGGTTGTTGAGGATGGGCTGAGGGAGGTGTGTTGATCATCAACTGGAAACTCTCTTCGGTTGCCGGCAATTTTGGTATGTAATAGTTCGGATGTGCGCGTCGTATGTGTTCTTGCATGGAACGATATCTCTTTTCCTGTTGCGCACGTTGTCAGCAATCTTGACGCGCCGATGTCGTGCGTTGGGTAGCCATACCCCGAGACATCTTTTCCTGCACTGTGAGCCATCTTGATTGCTCAAGGGACAGACGACCTCTTGGTCGGCCTCTCCTGCAAAAGAGCCAGAGCCTACACTTGTAGGCTTTGGCGGCATGGCCCTTCACTGTTGTTTGTACAAAATTGAATGGTCGACTGCGGACGAAAAGATTGTCGGCATTAATCGGGGCCTGCCCTCTCTAAGCTTGGCCTTATTGAGACGATGACGAGAGGTAAAGCTCTAGGATCGCTGGGTGCATGTTCACATTGCTCGACAGGAAGGAAGGAGTGTCTGTTGTCGTTGTTGACACAGACGTTGACCTGCAACGTTTGCAAAGTCGAAGATTGAGTGGAGATTTGGTGGTGGTAAAGATGGTGAGTTCAGAGGAAGAGGTGTGAGTTGTGCGTTTTGGGAGAGCCAGTTAGTTTTGGGCTGGCGAGCTTTAGGCGTGATGGAGCCCTGCCAGCCAACGGATATTGATGAGGGGCCCTGGTTGGTACCTCCCGCGGTCCTCTGTGGTGCTCGAGCTTAGCACTTTCGGCACCTAGAGCTTGCAACTTTGTTCTCTTTCAAGTGTCGCCGTGATTGTGATTTGATGGATGAGCTCTTGCTTCCACAATGACAGCATAGCTTTCGTCGCCCTCTCACTGGCTGGTTCCCGTTAACCTTTCAGGCACATCTGTAGCTCACCCTGGATTTCTTGTCGGCCAACATTTCCTTGACGCGTTATCGGTCTACTTCTCTGTCGAACAAACTGGCGTTGATATTGCAAAGAAGGAACATAAAGGGTTTGCACAGCTTTTGGAGAGCTTGATGACTGAACCACTGTCTGGTTAATTACGGTGAGGAGCTCAAAGCGATGCTACTAACGGTGGTTCGACCATTTCGACTCTCCAATGCAAAGCTGCCCCTCGTGGGTATTCTCTGTCCAATCCATCACTCATATCGGAGCTTGCTGGCGGTTTTCGCCGTCCCTTGCATGCGAGTGGCTCGAACCAGCTCACATGTCGTCACGTCACTGCAAGTGACTTGATGGTGTGTACGCCCTGATGGATGCTCAGAGGACGATTCTCATTAAAGACGCCTGTCAAGATGCATTAGCACTCGTTACTATTCTGCGCAACTCAGATGGAAGAGTCGTCGCGACGAGCTTGGGCGAGCTGCGCGACTTTCTAGTTCACTGTTCAGAGTGTCGATCAATGTGGACATGCACAGTACTATTATGAAAAGAATGCGAGATTTATCCCTGAGTTGGAGGCATGCCACTTTCGCCAAATATGCTCTGTATCGCTCCAAAATTGATATTGTACTCGCTCATACAGGCACCATCAATGGGTTCATAACACTCGCTCCACCATCGACCACCATGTTTGCGCCGGTAATGTAGGAGCTGAACCCAGATGCAAGAAATCCGGCAACCCTACCTACTTCAGCCGGCATTCCAGCTCTCTCAAGGCCGATGGCTGCCTTCTGCACGTCCTGGTTCTGAAGTGCCGCTGGAGGCAATTGCGCCGTCATGCCTTTCATGTCGATCCCCTGCAAGTCCACGCCAACATCGATCTGTCCCGGGCTAATGCAGTTGATCCTCACGCCCGTTCCTTTTAGGGTAGCAACTCCAGCCCTTACCACGCCAAGTGCAGCGTGGCTACTCATTGTATAGCACGGACCCCAGCACCCGCCATATTGACTCGCTGTACTCGCAATCACAATTATACTGCCGTAGTTTTGATCTTTGGGTGCTGCGTTGGGGTAGTTGCCCTTGGGAGATGTTTTCTCCATCGCATGTGGTGCATACTTTAGTGCGAAGAAAGGCGCGAGACTGTTGGCTTCGAAGCACCTCTGTAGGTCGGCGGGTGTGGTAGCATCAATTGATGCAGGGCCGAGAAGACCGGACGAACATACCCAGACGTCAATGCGGCCGTAGCCGTTCAGAGCTTCATCGATCAGTACAAGGGTATCGTGTTCGCTTGATATCGAATATGGGTAGTCGATCGCCTTGGTGTTAGGGTATAATTTCTTGAGGTCCGGGAGGTCGGCAGTTGACGACGAGTCGTGGCAAGCGTAAATGACAGCTGCGCCATGGGCTGTAGTTGATGTTAGTTGGACTGCTACCAACACCCACTCTTGTTGTATCGACAGTCCTGCTTACCAGCTAATTCACTGACGACTGCCGCACCGATAGGCTTGTCAGCGCCGGTGACCACACATACGAAGCCGTAGAGCTTGCCGTCCGTTCGGTAGGGGCTGAAATGGTCTGACTCTGCGTCCATTGTCAGTGCTGGTGACATGTTGAGTGTGTCAGGCGGGCTCTGCAGCTGATCAGTTCGTCTACGTGAGTTGGTCCACGTCAACCTGTGTTAGCTGAGAAGGTCTTATCGCATAGGCTGGACCTGGCCGACGAGAAGTGCACACCAAGTTGACTCGATTTCACGAATTGACAGCGACAAACATGAGCCATGGCCTTTCTCCATGGAGTCTGGGGTGAAGCGCAATTGTTAAAAGCATGCTGTGCTTGTAACAGACCGTCCGACCAATCGCGGCAGAGACGTTCATGATACAGGCATTTCTGCGACTGATAGGCTCCGTGGACATGCTGGACACGATTCGGCGAGATTATGTGTTGAGACGCAGAGGACGTGGAGGTTGCTCTGAACCTGCGGCGGGACATGATAAGCTGGTCACACCTGGTTGGCTCGTGAGTGGTATGGCCCTCAGGCAGCCATCAGTGCCATATCGGAAAGTCGAAGGAGGGCTTCATTCAGGCCAAATCCATTATTCTATCCTTACACCAGTACATTGGAAGTTCTTTGGTTCAAGTCAGTAATGAGCCGCATCATAGAGTAGTGAATGGAGAATGGTGCTCGACAAGACCAAGCGCGAGTGGTTGGGATTCGCATCCTCACACACAAATACAATTGGCATTTGTCGCTCACGAACAGTCGGAGAGTTTATTCTATGTCTCAGTCACGCATTTGTAGTCGAACCGTACGAGTAGCAGCGTGAGCATGCCGCCCGGTTGTACAAGTGATGTGTTCCCTCGCAGACTGAGGATAAGTTCCCTTCACGATTGTAAGGAGTATCTATCTAACAGTACCGGCGAAATTTTGCTACATGGTCCTGCTAGCGAAAGACTCCAATATATTGTTCTGGGCATCAGTGAAATGATCAAGAACTGTGGGACGACGAGAATGTCGGGAGAGTCCATGATGATAAGGAATAGATGCCATGGCATTCATCGTACTCTGCTGGCAAGCAGTGAGTGTTTGAGAAATCGAGGTGTGAAGTTTTGGGAGATGCGGCATACTTGTAGTAGTACTAATCGACGCTAGCCTTTTGTGGAAGTCAGCCAGGTCGCTCCTAACTTTTTGGTCGCAGCAGGAACGATCAGATCGAAGTCGGAACCACGACCGAGCACTCTCATCACCAACGCCTTCACTATGGCGCCCAGATCTAGAGGCACAGCCCTGCTGTTCGACGCGTTCAGTATGAGCCTGCACCATGTTCACGGAAGCCGCAGCTAACCACAGCAGTAAAACCGGCTAGCAAGCAGCACATCTGCCTCTCCTGCCGCAACAACATCTCTCGAGCACGCTATGCATCAACAGCAACGGCACAGACGATCGTCGAATCGCCTCCGATCAGCAACGTGTCCCCGGATGAACCAGGCGCCTCCCCTGCAGCACAACCGCGCATCGTGGTCAAGGCCGGGGTCGTAGTATCCCGTCCACCATTAATCACACCGGACCCTCACCCTTTCGATACAGCCTTCTACCTTTACCAGAAGCGCCTCAACGAGCGACTCGTCCTCCCGTTCACCCAATATTTCCACTACAAGCGCGGTACGCCAGCTTTCGAACATTGGAGGACGAAACGGAGAGAACGAGGCGGCATTGCGGCACGAGACCTAGGCAAGTACAACGCTTACACTAAAGAGAGCTGGAACGACGAGGTGCTGATGGGCGACGAGTCGGCGAACCCCCAGAAGATTGTGGAGCAGCTGGTTGAGGAGGAGGGCCGAGGCAGCGAATTCGTTGGCGACGATGCTGGCGCAGATTCCAGGCTCGCTGGCCTGAAGAGGGCGACAGACGCCGACGCGAGGAGCGATGAGACAAACCTAGAAAGGAGTCTCAGTAGGACGCTGTATCTGCTTGTCAGACCAAAGTCGCAGAACAAAAGCACTCCTTCCGCTACAAACTGGAGATTTCCGAGCGGTGATGTTCAGGAGAAAGAGGGTCTCAAAGAGGTATGCTAACGATGGGGCGCGCATGTTGAGAACTTGCTAACAATGTTCAGGCTGCACAGAGAGTACTAGGTTCGTCCTGCGGAGTCAACATGAACACATGGTTCGTCGCCAGTCATCCCATAGGGCACTGTGTAGAGAGCGCCAGTCAAGCACAATCCGAGTCTATCGTTGACTCGGAAAAGACCTTCTTCATGAAGGCAAGGATATTTGCTGGTCAAGCGGATGTCAAGGACAACGTACATGGCCTGGAAGAGTTCAAATGGCTCTCCAAGGAAGAAGTTGAGAAGCACGTCACGCCAGAATACTGGATGAGCGTCAAGAACATGCTTGTTGAGCAATGAGGTGAGCATGTCAATTGTATAAAGAGCACTATGTACAGATATATCTGAAGCGAACGTTGTCATATGGAGGACGCTGGAGCGCTACGCTGATACAGCGCACACAGCTGCCTAAGAGGGCTCTCGAGTCTGTCCAATGCTTCACGAGCAGTCGCAGCTGGCCAAGCACAGAGGATTCGGGTAAGGGAGATCTTGATAACTCGACAGCCTTCAAGCTTGGCAGCTACATGCGAGGATATGAGGGAGCGCTCGTTCGGCACTGCTTTGGTGCAGAGATATGCCACATTATTACAGTCGTATGAAGCAGCAGCTGTGGATGTCGTTGCATCTGTCATGAAGGAGATGGCGCTAGTGGTAAAATGAGCCAATCAGTGGCCTGACCTGACCTTGCTGAGATCATGGAACTCGACTGGGAGGCTTAAATTCGGAGGAATGTATACGTACCAAAGTGTGATATTTACTCCCAAACTTGCGATACCCGTATACCACGTCTTGCACTCACACACTTCGCACGTGGAAAGCCCCATCTTGAACGAACAGGAGCCACCCGTCAACATGGTCAAATTCAACCCTGACAGCGACATTCCAGACCTGTCTGGCAAAGGTAAGACTGTCCCACCCTGCCGACCAAGCAGATTGAGCAAGTCATAAAACACCACAAGTACAAGCTTGAGCTACACATCGCACCGACTCATCGATGCGAGGCTCGTGCCGTCTCTGTTTCGTGCTACGCAGTCCCTTGGCGCGACTCGGTTCGAGCCCCAAGCAAAGTGTCTGGTCGCAGACTGACTAGTTCGCCTGTCCCAACGTTCATCCCACTGACGACGTCAAGTCATTCTCATAACAGGCGCAAACATCGGCCTCGGCCGCGAATCGCTGCACCAGCTCGCAAAACACAACCCGAAAGCCGTGTACCTAACGGCGCGCAACCGGTCCAAGGCGGAAACGACCATGCAGGAGATCAACGCGACCTTACCGGCGGAGTCGCACGCGACCATCAAATTCCTCGAATGCGACCTGACCTCGTTCGACTCGATCAAAAAGGCGGCCAAGCAATTCACGTCGGAGCAGGACCGGCTCGACGTCCTGCTGAACAACGCGGGCATCATGGCGTGCCCCGAAGGCACGACGGCCGAAGGCTACGAGATCCAATTCGGCACGAACCACGTGGGCCACGCGCTGCTGACGAAGCTGCTGCTGCCGACGCTGCAGAAGACGGCGCGCACGCCCGGCGTGGCGCCCGGCAGCGTGCGCGTCGTCAACCTGAGCTCGGCCGCGGAAGCGTTCGCGCCCAAGCCCGACGGCATCAAGTTCGACCACCTCAAGGACGCCAGCGGCGGCGGCATCGGCACGTGGGCGCGCTACGGCCAGGCCAAGCTCGCCAACATTCACCACGCGCGCGCCCTGGCCGCCCGCTACCCCGAGCTCACGTGCGTCAGCGTGCACCCGGGCGGCATCAACACGAACCTCACGTCGGGCCCGATCGCGAGCTACGGCGCCTGGCTGCAGTATCCGGTCAAGGTGATGGGCTGGCTGTTCCTGAAGACGGTGGCGCAGGGCGCGTTGAACCAGACGTGGGCGAGCGTGGCGCCGCTGGCCAAGGACGGACAGGGTGACGGCGTGAAGAGCGGCACGTTCTACTGGCCTGTGGGGGTGACGGGCAAGGACAGCAAGTTGGCCAAGGACGAGGCGTTGACGGAGAAGTTGTGGGAATGGACGGAGAAGGAGCTCGCTGGGCAGGAGATTTGATTTCGAGGTTTCGATATGTGGAGGATGCGAAGAGAGTAGGGCGATGGCAGATCTGTCTGCGAGATGTGATACATAACTTGGGGCCTGCAGCCGTCTCACAATTACATGCAGGTGACGTGCCTCGATCTTTTGGAAGTCTACAGGGGCCTGCAGCCGTCTCACAATTACATGCAGGTGACGTGCCTCGATCTTTTGGAAGTCTACAGGGGCCTTCGCCAAGTCACCGTTCGACGGCTCCTGGCAGATCATAGCCTGCCCTTACACTCACTCTTATGGTGATGCTAGCTACAAAAACTCCCCACCACATCTTAGCTAAAGGGGCTTCTTACTAACGTCCTTGGGGTATGTAATTCATTGTTGGTCAGCGCAACAGCGGGACTGCCTTGCCACAGTCGCATATCGCGACACCTACTCCTACGCTAGCCAATCCATTCAATACCACGGCGCCAACCTAGGTAGCTCACACTCACCAGCCATACTTCGATCCCGCCTCCCGTTTGTTCTTCTTCCCACTCGCAAAACTCTCCTCCAACGCATCCTTCTGACCCTGCGCACTCGCCACAAGAGACTTGAGACTATGTTTCCCCGGGGCAATCGCGCGGACGGGGTTATGTTGGAACGCCGCTTGTTCGCCTGCCGCGTTCAGCTGCTGGTTGGCGATGTATTCGGCGTCGGTGTTGAAGTTGATGACGCGGCCGGCGGTGGGATTCATGTTCTTTGAGGAATTGGAACCGTGGTTTCGGCCGAGGAGTTGGCGGCGTTCCGCGGCGGAGAGATTTAGGGAGGTGGCTATTGAGTCCAGACTCTCTGGCTGGTTGGAAGTGGAGGCCACGTTTGTGGTGTTGGATGGATATTGGGGGTCGTCCTCGAGGAATTCGACGATCTCATCCTCGTCGGCGGGATCTGGGTCTCTTCCGTCGTCGGCTGCCAGGTCGTCTGAATCGGGTGGGAGGGCAGCTGGGCCGGACGAAAACAGGCTGATTTTCTGTTTCTTTGGTGCTGGTGCCATTGCGGGCTCCTGTTGATCTGGTGGCTCCTGTGAAGCTGGGAGCCCTCCGGGCGGTATAGACGTTTGATCTGCTCGCGCGGTTGCTGCTGCAGGTGCAGGCAATGTACTCGCGCTTTTCTTCTTCTTCGTATTCCGTGCTACTGACAGTGGTTTGAACATGAACGGCTTGCCCTTGGCAGCTTCTGACCCTGCCGCTGTTGTTTCTTGCTTGTCTGTGGGAAATGTAGGCTTCGGTATACTGGCGGGTATGGTACTGGTACTGTCCTCGGTCTGTCTTGGTCCGTCGTCGGCGAAAAGCTCACGGAGCTCACTGTCGCTGTCCCTACTGAACGCTGGCTCAGCGCCCGTCTTGAGACTAAACACTTTCCGCGCTGGCGCTCTCGTCCCGTTCGTGTTGGCACTTGGCGAGTTTGTGCTCAGATTGTCCCTCTTGGGCGCGGGAAGCATAGCGTTGAAGCCACTGAATGCGCCGGCGCCGACACGCGCCCTCTTGGTAGGTGGCTCGCCATCGTTGTTGTCTGTAGATGCGACAGTGGCAGGAGCTTCGGTAAGATTGACGCGGATCTTCTTGGGGTTGGACTTATCGACCGCAAAGTTCGTGGTTGTACTAGACTTCGCTGGCTGTACAGGTTTGGTGGTGGGAACAGGCGTGGACTCGGTCTCTGATCCCTCAGAGTCTGAGTAGCCTACCAAGACCATTGAAGCGATTTCCCTGTAAGGCCTGGTACTACAGATGGGTGTTCAGGTGGCCGGGCGACAATTGGTAGCGAAAGTACATCTACTGTAGGTTCGTTCTAGCCTCGTTCACTTGCACATGAGCGCGGCTCCGAACTTTTGAGGACTGGCGACGTCATGCTCGAATTGCCAGCTTCCGACCCGATGTCATGTCGCCGCATCAACGCACCTGCCACTCGTCTATGCAGATAGAAGACTTGGACCATGATGCATTGATGACACGCAGCAGAGCTTGGTAGCTCACCAAGCCTTCAAACACTCCAAAACTTCCAAAAACTCTCAAGGTGACACGTAGCAGAGCTTGACAGCTCATCAAGCCTCAAAACCCCCTCAAGATGAACCTATTTAGGTCAACTTTTGGCACCCTCCCCCGGCGTGCTCCAGCCGCGAACTCAACCTTCTTCCGATCGACCAGACGGCATGCCTCGTATCAGCGTTTCCCCAATCGCGGCGGATCAGGCACTGGCCGCTCCTACGGCCCGTACAGCAGCTTCGCTCCATACGCCAAAGTACAGTACATATGGCGGAACTACCAGACCGCTGTGTTAGTAGCAGGCGCAGGCGGCACCACCTTCTACGTAATCAATCTAGAGCAGGTGCCAGTCACCGGCAGACGCAGGTTCAACTTCATATCGCCCGAACGAGAGACCAGTCTAGTCTCCGACGCCGCCTATCAGCAAACCGTGGATCAGTTTCGTGGCAAGATATTGCCGAGAGAACACCCCTACACCCAGCTGGTTGCCCGCATAGTCGAACGCCTGTTGCCCGCCGCTCATGGTCTTGGCGGTGCCGACTGGCAGGTCCATGTCATAGATGATCCCCAGCAGATGAATGCATTCGTCCTGCCAGGTGGTAAGGTATTCGTCTTCACTGGCATCATGTCTATTGCCCAGGATGAGAATGGTCTGGCTGCCGTCTTGGGCCACGAGATCGCCCATAACGTGGCGCATCACGTTGGTGAGCGAATGTCGCGCCAGGTTTTTACCATGGCCGCCGCCTTCTTGGTCAGTCTCATCTTCGACATCTCAGGTCAATTTGGCAACGGTATCGCGGACCTTGCTTTGACATTGCCAAATGGAAGGACACAGGAGACCGAAGCCGACCACATAGGCCTGTTGATGATGGCTGAAGCCTGCTATGACCCGAGACAGGCACCCAATTTGTGGAAGAGAATGGCCGAGAATGAGAAGAAGAGAGGCGGTGCGCCACCTCAGTTCCTGAGTACCCATCCCAGTTCGGGAACGAGGGGCCAGACAATGGAGAAGTGGATGCCCGAGGCGATGGGAAAGTACGAAGAGAGTGGTTGCTCGATTACTGCGAGGGGCATGAACGAATTTAGCAAAATTGCTGATATTGGAAGGAGGATGCCGGGAAATCTTTCGGTTTTGACCGGTGGTGGCGGAGGCTCAAGACAACAGGACGACTGGCCGTTCTGAAGTTGGCATGTAGTATCACGCATGAAACAACGACTCCACTCAGTCCTATAGTCACAAACAATATCTCCTTCAACTCAGCGTTCTATTAGGAGCTGTCTTAGAGAACGTCTGTTGTCGACATTGAACCCCACATTGGCGAAATCGGTGTTTGAATCAGCGCAACGAAGAAGCGCTCCCCATGCAAGGACTTGCGTCAGGTTGAGGTGCTGCCGCGGCCTATCAGTAAGGCACGAAACAAGTACAGCAAGTCGCAGAGGAAACGCATCGGAAGAAACAGAGATCAAACACGGTCGAGAGCACGGACGACGCTACCAGCGAATCAGCCAACCCGGTCGAGAGCACGGACAACACTACCAGCGAATCAGCCAGTCCGGAAAGCCTGTGGCTGTCGGTTCTGTCCTTGCAGCCTGCTTCGTTCAAGTTTCTAACAGGGTCGGTTGTCGATGCATGTGTGGCTTCGACGAGTTCATGCTAGGCTGCTTCAAGGCCCACAAAGCTGTCTCGCCACTGTCATGGTTGCCCAAACAGCAAAGCACCGACCAATTGCAATATCTCCTTCGCAGCTTGCATCTCTTCGTCAGTCGCGTTCTCGAGACCATCAATATGAGCAGTCCAATCGCTCAGCCCGTCAAGCACGCCTCCGAAATGTCGTGGAGCGTTCGCTTCGATGGCGTCTGCGAGATTAATTCCAACCTGCTCGGGCGTGAGATCGCTTGGTTGCGATTCTGAGTGTGAGAGATGTCAGCACTTGTCACGCGGCCAATGTGAGAGATGTGAGGGAAAGGTCATACCTGCGTCAAGAGCTTGGACTATGGTGGTTGATCCTTGCGACCGCGCTCTTTGTGACATGTCTTGGGCGGTATCTGGGAGAGGAGGAGGATCTGAGCTCAGTACGCCGTCAAGAGCCAGTGAAGATCGTCCTGAATTGTAGGATCGTGCGGTTCGGTTGCCGCCGTTGATGTCAACCGACGATGTGCTGCGTTGAACGACTTGGAGTTGCTGAGGCAAGTGCTGACCCTCCGCGCGCGAGGAGTCGATGCGCTCGGAATATGGCCGAACCTGCGTTGCGACCGGTATGGTCCCAGCGGAAAGCGTGAATGCGTTCGAGGCCGAACCATATGGCGAAGGGTGTGTTGAAGTCAGGTGTTGATTGTCGCCGCCTCGAAGGCTAGCATATGGCGGTAGAGATTGAGGTTGGGCGTGTGAGAGGAACTCTTGACCACGGTCTCTACCATTGGTACGTTTCATGGCATTACCTTCATCAACATCTATCTCATCGTTTCCTTGTTGTCGCGTCTGCCGCGCTTGCTGTCTTGCCTCCATCTCCAGGAACTCTCGTCGACTTGGCAACCCTTCAGGATATACACACGCCTTCTTCATGGTTGTGCAGAGTCCACAGCGAGGTTGAGCAGCGTCGCACTGTTTGCGCTGTGTTATGCAGCGAGCGCAGCGGGGATGACGCCTTTCACGCCCCATTGTGGCGGTCGTCACGAAGCGAAAGGTGTGGAGGTCGCAGGAAGGTTTGAGGTGTTGTGTGGCTTGAAGAAGGCACGGTCAAGGCTGCAACTGCTGTCGCCTGAGTAGTCGGCTAGAACGCACTACGAAGGGGACGAGCGAATATTGGGAAAGCGCGTAGGGGCGGCGATGGAGAACGAGATGCAGAACAGAAGCAAAGTGTACAGATTCTTTGGGTAATGGAGTGCTTGTGTTTGTGCTTGTTTCATCTGCGTCGTTGGTAAAGCGGGCTCTACTAGTGTAAAGGAACGTGATCAAGGTGCTGTTTCACGTATTGGGAGTGCAAGACAGATGTCAGTGAGGGTACCAGTAATCACTCGACTCAGCTATGCCCCGTTGTCTGTCATTCACGTCCAAAAGCGCTGAACATAACCCCAGATCCAGACGCGCTGGTAGTAATCTGAAGTTTCTAAGTGTGGACCAAGTTGTTCCCAAAGCAGGTCCTCTAGCTAATTCTCCTCTTGCCATGAGTCGTCATCCGAGAAGGTGACCATTACAGGTTCACCACACTTACGCTCAATACTCCACCAGCCCCAATCAACTCCTTGACGACTTCATGCTTCACATCTCCGTCAACACCCAGTATCATCAACGCCTCCCTCTCGCCGTTGTCTACTGATTCTCTCCTCTTCTGGCCCGCCGCATCGGGGGTGGCAACGCCGCTCCCAGGCTCGAACTTGTTTCCTGGTCCATAGCTCGCGGGCGCAACAGACATAAAATTGATGTTCACGCGTTCCCTTCCCAGGACTGATCCGACTGTGCCAATCTTGCCTGGTGCATCGTAATTATGGCAGATGAGGAGTGTGCTGGCGTCGGCTGGCGAGAACGAGGTCGAGAAGCGATCGAGTCGAGAGATGAATGCTTTGTTGTCGGAGCAGTATCCACTAATGATGTGCTGTGACTTCGTCTTGTCAGATTTCATGTCTTCCGCTGCGATGCGAGCGACACTGCTTGGTCTCGAGGGTGGACGAGCGACGAGCGTGACGAGACTGCTGTAAGGCGATGTACCAGACGGATCTCGTGACTTTTGTTCATTGACAAAGATGCCACGTTCTTTGGCTATCTGTTCTGCATTGACAATGTTGATGTTTAATCCTTCGGCATCAGAGATTGGGCTGAGGAGCCCCTTGATCAGTGCTGCAAACAACGGTTTGGTGGATGTCATTGACGATAGTTCACCTTCGTAGATGAGATCGAAGGTATTCCGAAATGCACTACTTGATGAGCTCGGGCTGGAGAAATGCTGTGTATAAATACTGCCAATCTTCTCAAGGAGCTTGACGAATGGCTGTAGAGTCTTGTATTCAGCTGGGAGAATGATTGGAGCGTTGACAGCGGAACGTGGTAGCGCACCGGAAAGGATATCGAGGACCTGTTCACAGACATCTATCGAGACGTTCTCCTGCGCTTCGACTGTGCTTGCTCCAAGATGTGGTGTTGCGACACAGCGTGGGTGAGCAACGAGCTTGGCAGCCGTTCCTTCGGGGTCTTTCGACGGTGGCTCAGCTGTGAAGACATCAATTGCGGCGCCTGCCAGATGCCCGCTGTTGAGTGCATCTAGGAGAGCAGACTCGTCGACAATGCCGCCACGGGCCACATTGAGCACCCGCGCGCCAGGCTTCAGCTTGTTGAGCTCCGCAGTCGACATCATACCCTTGGTAGATGCGAGCATAGGTGTGTGGATCGTGAGGAAATCACTTTGCGGAAGGAGTTCATCGAGAGTCTGAACCAAGGTCACGTTGTTGGCAGCAGCGACTTGGGATGATGCGTAAGGATCACTAGCTACAACGTTCATTCCGAGACCACGCGCCATACGGGCGACTATCAGACCGACTATGGCAGGTTAGCTACACGTCTGGAAGGAATTCGTTGGACATACCTTTGCCGAGACCGATGATACCCAAAGTCTTGCCTTTGACTTCGACACCGACGAGTCTACTACGCTCCCACTTCCCAGCCTTGGTGCTTGCACAACCATCTGGTATATTTCTAGCCATGGACATGAGAAGAGCTATTGTGTGCTCAGCTGCAGCTTGAATGTTGCCTTGAGGTGAATTGACGACAATTATGCCCAGCTTTGTAGCAGCAGGTACGTCGACATTGTCAACACCAACACCTGCTCTGGCGACAACCTTCAGGTTCTTGGCGGCTTGCAGCAACTGTGCTGTGACTTTCGTCTCCGACCGGACGAGCAACGCATCATACTCTGCGATGATCTCGATGAGTTGTTCCGGTGTTAGCCCTTTCTTCTCGTGGACTTCCAGAGTTTTTGATAACAATGCTAGGCCATCGGGGGACAGCTTCTCAGGCACGAGCACCTTGGGCCTGTTTGTTGCTCCGTTAGTACCATCCATTTTACTGTCGGTTCCAGAAGCTACTGGTACTGGGTGTTAGGTTAGGATACTATGTGCTTCAAGACGGAAGAACAAGGAGTCAGTTTTGGCAGCAAAACAGAAGTAGGAACATCACTTGGACTGGAAAGCATATGTTAAACAAGTGACATGACTTCCCATGTGCCTGCATCGCTCGGTCAACATGCACAGTGTTGCTGGACGTAGGTGGTGGTGGCTGCCCCGCATTGCCAATCGAGCCAGTCAACTGCTCCGTGTTTCGGCGGGCAAACCCCAGTGCATCCCACAATCCGAGACCCCAGAAATGCTCAAACCTGGGGCTCCGCAAGGGAACCATTGTCGAAAAGCATGTATTGCAAGACACGATTATCAACTCCAGCGCCATAACCCGCTCTGCCTGCCTGTGAACAATTTCTAGTCCATGTTTTAGCTTTAGTACGACATGGACTGCTCGAAAAGTCGGCGTAGCTGACCACGTTCCTCTTCGACCTCCTGGGAGAGACTCGGTGCGAGCATGAGCACTCGCTGTTGGGGGATCGTGCCTTCAACAAGATCGTCGATGTGCTCCTCTCTGAAACCAAGATCTTTCAACCCTCGCGGCTGATCGCCTAGCTTGACCAAGAACTCTGCAAGCGCCTCACCCAGCACCTCACCTGCGCTTTCCTTCTTAACTTGGGAAACGTCGACTCCGAAAGCTTCAGCCGCAGCCAGATGTCGGTCGGGATTACTTGCACCAGTAAATCTGAAGACTGATGGAGCCGTAACGGCCACGGACACACCATGGGGAATAATAATGTTATCCGTGACATAACCTTTGTGTTTGTAGCCTGGATTCTGACCACTGATCGGGTAGCTCATACCGTGGCAGAGGTGAACACCTGCATTGCCAAAACCCACGCCTGCCAAAGTAGCGGCTAGAAGCATCTCACTTTGAGCTTCATGATCTTCTGGGTCTTTGACTGCACGTGGCAGGTATTTGACAGTAGAGCGCAGTGCCTGCAATGAGAAAATATCCGAGATTGGGTTTGCACCTTGATACGCAGGTCTGTTGATCGGATTCTCGGGTCTTGGTGTTCGCTCGTTATATGGAATAGCAGTCCACGATTCGAGAGAATGGCACAGCACATCCAGACCAGACGATGCGTGAACTGCAGAGGGCATTGTCCGTGTGTTGATGGGATCGACGATTCCCAGTGTAGGCTTCAGGTTTCTGTGCGCGATACCAGTCTTTGCCTTCTTCTCAACCAAGTCGAAGATAGCCGTGCCGGTTGTTTCAGATCCTGTACCGGCAGTCGTGGGAACAGCGACCAGTGGCTTCAGCTTGCCCGGAATGGGCATGCCCTTTCCAAGAGGAGCATTGACAAAGTCCAGAAATTCAGCATCAGGAAACGATGTGTACAGATTCATGAGTTTCGCCGTGTCAATGACGGACCCTCCGCCAACAGCCAGGAACGCATCAGGCTTGTAGGGCTTGGCGAAGTCGATAGCCTCCTTGATCGAGCTGTCCTTGGGCTCCGTCCTGCACCTGTCGTAGACCGTATACTCAATACCGACTCTCCCAAGACCTTCGTGCACTTGCTTCATGGCGTCGAGCTTCGATACATTCTTGTCTGTGACCACACAAACGCGCTTCGAGCCCAGATTCTGCATATCCATGCCGACTTCTTTCGTGCAGCCCGGGCCGAACCTGATTGAGCTTGCTGCCATCTCGAATGCGTACTCCTTCTGCCTCGAGTGATCGATTGGTGTAGCCATTGCTCTGCGAGCTGCAGAGAATGTCCCAGGGGCATGGTGATGGTTAGGATTCGAATGGCATGGACAGGTTGGCGGATGGCCGAACTGGATCGCTCGCAGCAGAGAGGACGACCTCTGGGCTGCGTTGCGAGCTATTCGCACAGCTGGAGCTCCCGACATGTCGATATTACGATCTCTCTTGGTACAGGATGTTTAATGGACGATAGCAAGCTATACACAGAAGCTCAATGTTGAAGATGCATCCTCAACGGGCAGCACAGCGTCTTTGACGCGCACTTCAGCGGCACCTGCTTGGCCAAGCAGTCGCCAGCTGCCCGTTTAGTTGCACCGAGGCTCAACTCGAAGCACTCTTTTTTGCGGGGCGCACGCCTGAAAGGAACGGTGTTCTTCCGTACCAACGCCGCGACAGTCCTGCAAAGAGGCTGTAGCGGGCGGCATTTAGCCTCGCTAAGCTTCGCCGGCGCACCCCTCATGCGCTCATGATGTCATGTGAGTTGAAACAAAAGTTATGAAGCATCGAACCACTGTACAGTGAGTCCCCGCATCACGATGGTGACGGCCTCGAGAGTGACGAGTGAGAACGGTCCACAAAAGACAAAGGCCTCAATTGTAGATCTACGTGTTCTTCTCTGAATGTATTCTCGTCTACCAAGAACACTGCTGCTGTCACGAGTTTTCGGTTACAAGACACCACAGACACCAACTCCTACCCAGACATTTAGACGAGCATACGCAGCGATGGCGCCAGATCACTCAAAATGGAAGTTCAACCATACTATGCTGAGAGTAAAAGACCCCAAGAGGTCGCTTGACTACTACAAGTTGTTGGGCCTGTCCCAGGTCAACAAACTTGAGTTCCCAGACAACAAATTCGATCTCTACTTTCTAGGTATGCTCTCTTGGCCGTGCGTGAAGCTCGAGCTCTATCCGTTTAGTGACAGCGATCCGTATCTGGGATTCGCTGAAGCGTACAAGACTGACACCTTTCATAGCATATGACGGACCCGAATCTGCCTCGCAAGGGGCTCACTGGTCCGACCGAGAAGGAGTCATCGAACTGACGCACAACTACGGCTCAGAGAACGATGACAACTTCCAGATTAACAATGGCAACAAGGAGCCCGGCAAAGGTTTCGGTCACATTTGTGTCAGCGTTGACAACATTCAAGCCGCCTGCAAGCGGATTGAGGATGCGGGATACAAGTTTCAAAAGAAACTCACAGATGGGCGCATGAAGAGCATAGCCTTCGCGCTGGACCCAGACGGCTACTGGGTTGAGATCATCGGCCAGAAGCCCGTCGACTCGACCAAGGATGTAACTACAACCGAGACGTCCGCGTACCGAATGAACCACACTATGATCCGGGTGAAGGACCACGAAAAGTCCTTGAAGTTCTACCAGGATGTCATGGGCATGACTCTGATGCGAAAGAGCGAGCAGAAAGAGGCCGGCTTCACTTTGTTCTTCCTGGGATACCCCGGAAGCTACGGAGTACCCAAGCCTGAGGACTCGCCGAACGGTGTTAACCCACTGGCAGGCAAGGAGGGTCTGCTTGAACTCACCTGGAACTACGGAACCGAGAAAGAGGAGGGTCAGGTCTACCACAACGGCAATGACGAGCCACAGGGCTTCGGCCACATTTGCGTATCTGTGGACGATCTGCAAGAGGCCTGCAAGTTCATGGACGAGAAGAACGTGAACTGGAAGAAGAGATTGACTGATGGCCGCATGAAGAATGTGGCTTTCGTTCTCGACCCTGACAACTACTGGATTGAGATCATCCAGAACGAGAAGATCAAGAAGAGCTCTGACTGATGGGCGAACGTCGGTTTTCGAGGTGCTGACATGACGTGACGAGGACACCAGCATGCATTAGTTACCCTCACCAGTCACCAGCGCCACAACACTTGTACATTTTGCTAGAGAGCTTCGAAATGTATATTTTCTATAACCCCGTTTCATTTCAAAGCTAAGCGCCAAGTCCCTGTGAATGCCCTGCTGCCTCTGCGTTTCCATTATTATTGGTTCAGAGGTGACTAGCTCCAACATGGCGGTGGGATTGGGAAGGACAACAACGTCTGACACCATCGACCAACATCAAGAACTCCGCAGCTTCCGATTGTCGTAGATTACAGATCAGTCCCTCAACAGGTATACTCAGTTTTGGAATCGGGGTAGCATGGCAATGACGGAAACCCGTGCATACGAGCTTGACTTTGCCCTGTTGAGTGATCAAGCAACGCCGTGGACCGACACCAACACATATTGCTGTTTGTTGAAAGTTGGCTCTCGTCTTCGAAGCCCTACACTTTTCCGAGAATTGAGTAGACTGACTGGCGACTGTTATTATGGTGAGAGCTAGGACATCCCCGAACATCACACTAGAGTTTGACTTCATCAGCGTTCAACGCAGAGCAGTGGTTTCCTTCATTCTTTCATGTCGTCTATAGTAGCCTGACTGGTAATACACCTGGTTTGAGGCGCAAAAATGCTTCCGTAGTCCTGAATACTGTACACGCCAAGCACGCCTAGTACGAAATGCTCGGCTTGCTCGAACGCCTCGCCTGCCACCATCAACATATTCCGTACCAAGCGCTCTTACAGCTGGCTGGTAACGTTCGAGAATTCACCTTTCTCCAATTTGGTCTCCCAGAAAATCGGGTTCGAATCCATGAAGCCATGCTTCACCCAGCCATCCTCCTTGACGTGGTAGAGGTTAATGAACCCGCCAGAATAGGCGTCTCTGTGCTGAGCAGCTAAGATACTTCTCTTTCCTAGCTCCAAAGCCTCCTCGTCTTCTAGATCATACTTGTACAGCGCATCGAGCACACCATACGCAAAGGTCTGTCCTGAGCCGACACAGAACAAGTTGCCGGATAATCTTGTGCCATCACTGTCGATGTAGTATAGGGCTGGACCTTCCTGCGGCGTTACGCCTGTGATCATTGTACCCATGGACAGTCCCATACCTTTGTAGCTGTAGACGAGGTTGGAAAGGATCTTGGAGGCTGCGGCCACCGAGATCCTGCGCTTGTGTCGGAGTTCGTGGAGACGACATTGAATGCCTAGGTACGCGAGCCAATATTGGCAATCCTACGTCACCTTGTTAGCGAACATATTTCGCAGTATGCAGATATAGCTCGGAGTTCTCTTACAGCAGCACCACCAGCCATGGTACCTAACAGCATAGGGTTAATCTCAATGACCTTCTTGACTGTTTGCGAAGCGATCCAGTTTCCAGCTGTTGCCCTTGAGTCTGTCGCCACGATTATGCCGCCCTTGAATCTGAATGCGAGAGTAGTTGTACCGTGGGCGATTTTGATGGGACAATTCGGATTCGAGGCATCGTCTGTCATGGCGCGAAGGAAGTTCGTTGGCCGTTCTACTGGCGGCAGAGCAAACTTCAGAGATAGAGGCGGTAGGGAGTCTGCATAATCCTCCGATTCATCCTGGGTGTATCCTTCATGCGAATACGCTGGCTGAGTGTACTGGGCCACAAGGGTGTCCATCTTGCCACAATGTGATCGAATTGCAGAACCTTGTACTGATGGATAGGTGTAGTGCAAGCTTGAGTTTGACACGAATCTGGTAGACAGGGAAAGAGTGGAAGATGGAGGGAGGATGTCGACGAGTTGATCTGGTCAAGCAAGGCAGGTACGAGGCTCAGGCTGCTTGCTGGTGACGAACTACGCGTCGTGTCTCTACGGCCGGCTGCAGATGGATGCTAAGCATGTATAGCTTAGCGCATTTCTACTTACACGTGACAGTGGTCGCTCCACGTTTCTGTACACGGCGTCTGCAACAGTGTACAGCTATTTCGTAGGACTTGCGAGATTTAATACTGAGCTCACATTTTGGCACAATCTTCCTTAGACAGCTACTGCGCGGCGCGCATCGTTCTGGCTTCACTGAGACGAACGGCGCCGGGATATGCATAAAGCCACACTCGAGTTGGACAAACGAAGCTTCAAAGATTGCTACAGCTCTGAGATTATTCTACTGGCTCAAGCTATGGTAGTGTGCGTGACGAAGAAGACTCCTTCTATCATCATCGAGACCGCCCGCGCATTCCATTATTTTTTAGGCCTACCGTCTAGCAAACGCTCTTCCAGCTCAGTGTTCCTTCTACTAGCACGCGGGATTACCCACGCGTTGGTAATCAAGCGACACCCTAGGGCGGCTAATTTGGGTCAAAGGTAGGAGTCATAAGAAGTTCACATTGAATGCGATGTACGCAAAACGCGTCGACAGTACCATGCTTAGCAACGATATCACTCTCGAGTTTGGTCAAGTGTAGGTAGGAGGTCCTTACGAATGCGCCCGAGCCGCAAGAGTCAAAGGCTACGCTTTATGGCCCGGGGGTCTTCGATCTTTCAGTATGGTTGACTGATATCGCGAGACTAAATTTAGTGAACTGCTCTAGCTTGCCAAATGCTCGGACCATCAGTTCCTAATGCCTCACTCAGATGCCAGAATAGCTTCGACCGCGACAGCCCTTTAATCTATATCCTGAAGGATATAACCTACTCAAGTCCAAGTCTCGTGTCTTGGTGACACCGTCCACGCGTCTTTGGCTCCAGAGTCATCAGGAATAGAACAAGTTGTGAAGGAGTGAGGGTCAAACTTTAGAGGTGGAGTATTTTCTTAGCCGATCTTACCCCTCTCGAGTAAAGCGCTTTACGCGTCCAGGCCTTCGCTCCTGCACCATGACACTTCCGCATAATCAAACTCCCTTTCGTACTGGTCCATTCTTCTCGCTCAGCTGCAGCCCGCTTTCCAGACAGCCAGTCTTCGCAAACAGTTCTTCGTCTCTTGCAGTGACTGCCTCGCCATGGCTTGTCAAAGATGTATTAGCCTCAGGACGCGGCTTTTACCCCATTGGACACGTATCAATACTTGTGCTGAAATGTTACTGCGCAGTTTTGTGCACTGAGAGTTGTATCTGTTGCGCGGAAGTCCCACAGACAGGAACGCTTGGTTCCTATTCCGGACAGGCGGGGTGACGAATGACTGAGACGCAAACGAGGGAGGTGCGCACCTGTGCTGCGTGGCTAGACACGACTCTTTCGGGCTTCCTGCACTTTTCCTTTCTGCCTGAGCTTCTTTATGCAACTCTCCTTGCTCATTGTATTACCATTCTTCTTATTTCCAGCCTCGGCATTGTTGCGGCAGTATTTTCAGTATAACGAAGGTGTCTGTGCAGTACCATCGTATCGACCCCAACCCTCGGCATCAGAACCGTTCGACTCCACTTTGACTGCCATACTATCCGTGACTACAGCAGTGCACGCAAAGTTTCTCAGGCACAAGACATCATCATTGAGTCCTGTACAACGCGTCCAAATTAGCGATCAGGTGGACGAGAGAACACAAAAACCTCGAGTGCGCCCAACAACCACCTTGAACTTGAACTTGAACTTGATTTGACGTCAGGCAGCGACCACAGTATTAGGCAATTTGTCCTACCTCGCTCAGCCCGCCCTATCTAAGCCTCGATACTGTTGAACCTGACACTGACACTTAAACCACCGTATTGTGTCTACCGAAGGACTATTTGCGACTGCTACCGGCATCCTGTTTTTCCTTGTCTCCGATCACGACAATGGCAGATGGCAACTACTCTGGTCTAGCCCCTGGCGTCGTAGTTCTCCTCGCAATCTTAGCCGGTGCAGCCGTCCTCGCTGTCGTATCGGCGATGCATCGCGTCTATTCCGGTCGCAGTCGCCCGAGCGATGTTGAGACCCAAGATGCGATGGTGACGAGCGTGAGTAACGAGCAGAGCAACTATATGCGCGAAGTGAGAATGAAAGGACAGTTGCAGAACTGGGGCTGTGCGCCTGCATACGAAGGTTACGAGGGGCCGAGGAGCCAGATCATGGGAGGGAGAACTACTAGCCTGGGTGCGTCGAGCTATAGATGAGCGACTAATTCATCATGCCGTACGAAAGGGATGAATTATGAACCAGTGCTTTCTAGGAGGGTGAATTTACTGCAGCGCATTTCAGCGAATGATTTAAGTACTCAGCAAGGCGTTTGCTCGTTTGTGTTCCGGGGGGCAGATCGCATGCTACGGGCACGAGCAATGACTTGGTCGATATTGAAGGGTTCTCAAGCACCGGTGTCTCAAGTCCGATGGTATCAGCAAGAGTGTGGACTGTGCCCAGATGGGTCATGTTGGAGCAGCGTCGATTTGGAGCATCGGAACGGCACGGATGAGCTATCCGCCTTCTACTCCGCAGCAGAGAAGGGTCTTTATACGCGACTCAAATCAACCGTCACCACAGACACGGACACACGTTTTGTAGTAGAGCAAGACTCGGGGACACAGACAAGATGTCCAGATTTGTGGCTGGTCGTACAGAGACGAATTTCGAAGGGCAAACGGCGCCAAAAAGCAGACACGCTCGAGGCCCGACTGGCTGGCCAGTGGAGCCTGCGCAGGGATATCTTTAGCAAGCAGGGAAGGGGAGGAGAAGACGACGAAGAAGAAGGAAGAGAGCCAGAGCCGCAAGCTATGATATCGATAAGCACGTCACAGCAGGGTCACGCACCCGCGCAACGACACAGGCACGGAAAACCGACACCACTAAAGCACCATACACGCATGCTAGACTCTGACCCAGGGAGTGCAAGGATGCTACTGTTGAATGGCTAGCAAATGGACGATTGGCTATGATCTCCTTTATAACATTGTTTGTATCCTAGTCTGCAATTCGAAACTCACTTCGAAGCTCTTTTCCCGTGTTCGGATACCGTACTTGGACAAAAGAGCCCATCTCTAATGCTGTTCCAGTTCCACCTCCATCTATGCGCAATGCACCCCCATCCTGTACCAAAAACCAAGCTGACGGTGCTGAAAGTTCTACCCGTTCCAACATCTTTTGCTTCTGCATCTGCACGTTATACTCAGTAGAACTCTCCGATATCGATATGTTGCTCTGACACCCACTTTGACTTTCCCAATTCCCCTACAAATGCGTTCGAAGATGATTTGCACGGTCGATCTGAGCGTGAGCTGACTGTCGCTGAACCCGCCGCGTTCCTATACACATGTCCCTTCCGAGACGCCCCGTCTTTCTTGTTCGGCGAAACGTTGCGGAGAGGCTTCCTTGGTTTCGTGTCTCCAAGCGGATCCGCGGGGAGCAACTTCCTGGACTGCCGTTGTCGTGCTGCATCGGCCTGATTGGCCGTGTTGTTGCTCGCTGGAAAGGCTAGGTGTTGACCGGTCTCCACCATTTCGCCTTCTTGGGGGTCAGAGATTGTGTGTTCTGTTTTCTGTGAGGTTGGCTTGTAGTGGGTGCCGTGGAGGCGCGCTTCGAGCACCTGGGAGTCAAGGTGCTGACTGCTTTGCTCTATGCTATCTTCCGCCCGCATGGTGTGCTTGATAATTGATGTGCTGCCGTGGAAGTTGCTACCGTTGTCGGTGTTGTTGCCGATTTTTGTTACTGGCCCTATAGAGTACGAAGCATGGGCCTGTGCAAAAATTTGATCGGGCTTTACACACGACGAGGATGCATTCGTCGTGGTGCTTGGACTTCGATCTCTGTGTAGGTCGGTACAACTCTTTCTGCCCCCCTAGACCAGATGTAGATGCTCTTTCTCCCCCAGATTGTCAACGTAGATATTCAGTTCCTTGACATAGCTGTCTCGTTGCATGGGCTCGGGCAACCGCTTGGGAAACTCGACGAACGCTTCTCGCAACACCGCAACACCGACAGAGCCGAAGAAGAGAAGGAAGCGGTAGATGCCTCCGTGCCCGAACATGTGCCGGAGCACACACACATGTGTAGGCTGCACTTGATTAGGGGGGAGATTAATGATTTGCGCTAGACTCTTCCAGAAGTGCGTCGGTGGGTAGGGGTTCTTGTTCGATGTGGCTGAGAAGTTGCGCAATCCGAAGGAGGAATATCCTATCGCGAGACCTGTCATGCGATCGTAGTGTGTCTGCTCCGAGACGAACGTCGTCTTGGGTTGATCATCGCTTGCGGCAGGCAGTAGGGCCCAACCCATCTTCTGTTTGCCGGCAGCAGTCGACTGGTCCGCTGTTATGCCGAACAAGGCAGGGCATACGCGGTGGTACTTGGCGAGAAATATGGGGAAGAGAGATTGCGTCGTGCCGTCGCTGCGCTGGAATTGTAATTCGGGCTGCGCAAAGATGGAGGCTAGCATTGTGCCTACGGGTTCTGCACGCTCGGGTGCGCCGTGGACGTACGATGTGAAGATTTTGACGACTTGTTGGGTGAGCGCGCAGAGGAGGTAGGCTGCTTGGTCCGTTATCGTGGCTGCATTGTTGTCATCTAGCTGCAAGGAAGGTGGTAGAAACTCGTTTATTGGAACTCGGATGCCGACGACTGGTGTTGGGCTTTTGAGGAATTCTTGCAGACATGCCTTGATTTTGTTGATGGCCATTCTGTTCACATCCTTGTCACCATAGGACTGTTTGCCAACTTCTGTCTTGATGAGCCGTCGAGCGTCGCCTACTGCTTCTTTGATCTGGGGATTTTTGTGTGTCTTGGCTTCTGCACGAATGTGGTCCCAGTACCCATTCTTCCAGGCCTTAATCTTGCGATAGAGAGCTATGTACTCTCCGTGGACCCGCTCTGGAGTGTCGGCTCGTGCGGCGGCTTCTGCTGCGGCGGAGGCGGTGGCCGTCTTTTGAGCCTGAGCATCAGCTTGGCGTTGTGTTTCGGCTGCTTCAGCAGCATCAGCTCGTTGCACTGCTTCTCGTCGTTTCCGTTCTTCCTCTTTTTGTTGTGCTTCGGCTGCTTGACGCTGACGCTCTGCCTCGGCAGCATTAGCTTTTTCCTTCTCCTGGCGCTGTCGTTCTGCCTCTGCTCGAGACCTCTTCTCCTCTTCTCGTCTGAGCCGCTCCTGTTCCTCCCTAATCTTTCTGTCTCGTTCGGCCTTCGCTTGAGCTTCTCGCTGCTGCCTCAATTGCTCTTCCTCTAATCGGCGCCGCTGCTCCTCTTGCTGCTGCTCTTTCCACCGTTGAAGCGTAGCTTCAGCTTCTGCGGCGAGTGCGTCGCGCTTCTCGCGTTCCAATCTGAGAGCATTTTCATGGTAGCTCGCGAGTTCCCGCTCCTTCTCATCCGCCTTCTCGTTGTGCACTCTCCGGCTGTGTTCGTACAATCTCTGCGCCTGGGCATCATGCACGCGCAAAGCTTCAAAACTCTTCTCAAGATCCAGCTGGATTTTCTGAGCATCAATATGTTGTCGTCTTGGCGAGTATGTTCTAGGTGTTAGAGCACTTCTAGGCGACATGCCAGTCCTGGGCGAGTGACCATTTGGTAGTGGTGATTCTGCCTTGGCCATGGTCCCAGATCACGTGATTGACTTGTTTCGAGATTCTCTTCCCTACTGCAGTTTCACGACGGAGGGAGATAGTCCAGAATGCAGGAGCAACGTTTTGTGGATTCGGAAATCTTGGTGAGTAGTTGCTTGATACAGCGTCGTGTGGACACAAACCTAGCAGCTCGAGAATCTGAGCGCTCAAGCTTGCTCACAATGGTCGTTGTCCAGATTGGAAGCAATAGGCGGTGAGCCGGGCGAGAGCAGAGTAGTGTGTGGCCTCCAGTAAAGACGTCTCTATCTAACGAGGGCCGATCGCAGCTGGAGAGTGGTAGTGGACGGAGGGTATATAGAAGCAAGAAGCGTGAGTTGCCCTTCAGAAGGGATGGGCTGGTCACCTGACCATTTTGAGTGAAATCCGGTTCTCTTAGTGAACGGCCACAAACGGTGGACCGGGAAAGTGCAGGTGTTGACCTCGCGGAAGCCTTGCAGCTGGTCAAATTGAGGATGCTATGCTTATCGCCGAATGCAGCACCACAGCGATGGGATCTCTGCTCGCGGAAGTGTCGAAGCATACAAAGATAAACGGAGCTGGATGCCGCTACGATGCGCCGCGAGTGTTGGTTTCAAATAAGGCTTGGCGCAGCAGGCTTTGGACGCTTAGGCAGATCACTACTCAGTCAACCAGTCAGGATAGCGTCGATGTCGATTGATACGGGGGAGCGGCGATCGCGCAGGAAGGAGTGTTGATGGCGAAGGCCCCGAGCCACCGAATCATACAGGCCGCTGAGTGCCTTGCAAGGAACCGCGGGAGCAAAGAGTGCCACAAAAGTGGCCCATGGATTGCTTCCTTCATCCTTACGCGGCCTGTAGAGTCAATGAGAGTGTTTATTGGAGTCTAAGTGTCTGGTGTCCTCCACTCCGTACCGCAGGTCTCAGAACCCATATCAAGCGAAGCTGCATCGGGGATCACGGAGTCTTCGACCTCTGGGGAATAAGAGTCTGTTGCTACTGTACGAACAGTATCTCGTGTTAATCAGAATGATAGCGCTGCGGCAGCCATAGTCTGGAGGCTTGCTGGAGGAGGGAGCAGGGGTTAGCAGCCTCTGCGCCCGCAAGTTAGCCTTGTTAGCGCTTTTAGCGTGCCTTCGCAAGCCGAAACGCAGCGCAGCACAAGGCTTGGGCACCTGCGTTTTGGCAACAGCGCAGCAGCACGATCGACACGAGTCATCGCACCTGCAGCGAGTTGCATGCACCGTCACAGGCTACAGGCCACAGGGCACAGGCTTGGGTTATCGTGCTTCTCCTCAATAACTTTCATTTTCGTCCCTCTTGCTTCCAAGTTGTCTTCACTCCCTACTCATTCCCCCCTCTCTTCCTCGTGGTGTACTGGTCTATACCCATACGATCCTTGCGAGCTTCGAGAGTCGTTCCCTAATCGAATCGTACATCTGTCAATTCAGCCTCGTACTTGCCAGTCCTTCCGGTGCAGTCGCACTGTCCACCTTGCACATCCACATCGACATCCACCCCCCAACGCCGTCATCAAAATTCCGCTTTCCCAGCACAGTGCCAGTCAGAAGTACCATCTTGCTATCTGAAAACACCGACCCAGCCGAGGAGCAAGACAAGTAACATCCGAGCATATCTTGATCGTCTGGGGTTGCATTTGGTTCTTACAACCCACCAAAGTCTATCCAAGACTCGACAAGTGTCGTCAGCGCCTCCTGAAAATTACGTGGGCAAGGCGGATATAGGAAGAAACATTTTCTTTACCGTCCCGTGCACAGTCCTCATCGGCTTTCTGGCCTGCGTCATTGACGATATCGGTAAGTACACAGTATTCTTGATTTTCCGTTCAGCGAGAAGCACGTCCAGTGCTGATTGAAACCATCCTGCCATTGCGCTGCATATCGGCGATGCCATTCCTTCTACCATCCAACTAAGCACCACTCGGCCGCTCGCTTGCTAACGAGCATCACAGTGCTGCTTCTTACCCTCATTCCTCCATATTTGGTCGCCCCCCGTCAAGAGCTGGTATAACACGACAGCCGCAATCACCATGGCTCAACAGAACACGACGGGTGTTCCGGGTCCTGCAGGCCGCAAGCTGCACATTGCGCACCGTCGCAGTCCCTCCGAACTGACCCCTCTCATGATGGAACAACTTGCTCTTCAGCAACAGATCGAAATGCTCCAACAGCAACAACAGCAAATTGCCGCCACACACCAGCAGTATGTGAACATGGGCATGATCCCCCAAGGCATGCAGGGCATGGGCAACATGCAGGGCTACTCGCCTGTCCAGAATCAGCAAACCCTCTCTCCCAATTCTGCAAACAACTTCCAGTTCCCTCAGATGCAGCAGCAGATGGGCATGCAGATGAACCCCCCTCAACAAGCTGCCTCGCATCGACGCAATCAGTCCGCTCTACCCAACATGGGCATGGGTCCTCCTCCTGCGCCATCGTCCGGCTCTTCAGGCTTCGGCGATGTGAACCAGCAGGCCTCAACCCAGAACCGTGAGAACACTGCAGGACGAGGAAGAGGTGGTCCGCCTGGGGGTGGACACGCTCGACGACACTCCCTAGGTGTCGGAGAAGCCAAAAAAGCTGCTGAGGCAGCCGAAAAGAAACGCACTACCGCGGGCTTCCAGTTTCCCTTGCCTGGAGCCGAAGGTATTCCCGAGAATGCTGAAGCCAGCCCTCAAGAGAACAAATCCACACCCAGCTCTGGTCAAGGCCTAGGTCTACAGCGTGCTGGTAATATTCGCGTTCCAGGCCATGGCCGTAGCCAAAGCATGGCCGTAGGAGGTGCTCGCGGAGGCGGTGCAGCTGGGCGTGGCGGAAACAGTTTCCAGTTCCCAGGTCCAATGGCTGGTCAAGACTCTGGTGCACAATCAGACTTGCAGCGAAGAGGCAGTCAAGGCCATGGTCGATCACAGTCTCGCAATTTCGATGGTAACTGGAGACAACAGAACCCCCAACCCATGCAAGACCAAGCTCAACAGCAGCAGCAACAACAACCAATGGGCCAGTTCAATGCCCCTCAGCAAATGAACGCCGGTGGCTTTCAACCTGGTCACAGAGCCAGGGGCTCGGTCAGTCAGTCCATCGGTTCCGTTGGTAGCTTCCAATACCCAGGTCAGGCACAAATGATGCAGATGCCGCAGGGCCAGATGATGATCAACCCTCAACTCTTCGCAGGCCAACAGCTCAACCCCCTTCAAATGGCTCAACTCCAGGCCATGCAAGGCGCTGGTATGAACGGACTACAGGCTAGTCAACACGCTGTCCCACAGATGGGCGGCCAGCAACAACAGCAACAAAGAAAGACTCTTTTCACCCCCTACCTTCCACAGGCTACCTTGCCTGCCCTCCTCAATGATGGCCAGCTAGTCGCAGGCACGCTGCGTGTCAACAAGAAGAATCGATCTGACGCGTATGTTACTACCAGCGACCTCGATGCTGATATCTTCATCTGTGGTAGCAAGGACAGGAACCGAGCTCTCGAGGGTGACTTGGTTGCGATCGAGCTCCTCGATGTGGACGAGGTTTGGGGTCAAAAGCGTGAAAAGGAAGAGAAGAAGAAGCGCAAGGACATCACCGATACAAGGTCTGGAGGTGGTAACAAGAACGACAACAACTCTGCTGATACATCATCGGTTGCGCCTGACGGAAGCATTCGTAGACGTGGCAGTCTGCGACAACGACCAACACAAAAGAAGAACGACGACGTGGAAGTAGAAGGTCAAAGCCTCCTCTTGATGGAGGAAGAAGAAATCAGTGACGAGGCAAAGCCTCTCTACGCTGGACATGTCGTCGCTGTCATTGAGCGTGTTGCTGGTCAAATGTTCTCCGGTACCCTAGGTTTGCTCCGGCCTAGCAGTCAAGCCACAAAGGAGAAGCAAGAGGCTGAACGACAATCCCGCGACGGCGGTCATGGTCGTAGCGAGTCGCGTATGCAAGACAAGCCCAAGATCGTGTGGTTTAAGCCCACCGACAAACGAGTGCCACTGATCGCCATTCCGACCGAGCAAGCTCCCCGAGATTTCGTCGAGAAGCACATGGACTATGCTAACAGAATCTTCGTCGCCTGCATCAAGCGATGGCCTATCACATCTTTGCACCCGTTCGGTACGCTAGTGGAACAGCTTGGTGAGATGGGAGATCTGCGAGTTGAGACAGATGCTCTGCTCCGAGACAACAACTTCGGCGGCGACGAGTTCTCAGATGCTGTAATGAAGAGTGTCGGGTGGGAGAACTGGTCTATTGACACAGAAGATGCGACAGCTCTGGAGTCCCGTCGCGATCTTCGAGGTGAACGCACCTTTACCATCGATCCTACTGGCACTAAGGAGCTTGACGATGCCTTCCACGTCAAGGATCTTGGCAACGGCAAGGTCGAACTCGGTGTGCACGTCACAGACGTTGCTCACTTTATCAAAGCCAACTCCTTGGTTGATCGAGAGGCCAAGAAGCGTGGCACTGGTGTCTATTTGATCAATCGCGCTGTCAGCATGCTGCCGGCTAGGCTGGCTTCTGATATCTGCTCACTCCTGCCCGGCCAGGATCGTCTGACGGTCAGCGTTGTTTTCAATGTCGACCTTGCTACCGGTAAGATCGAAGAACAACCTTGGATTGGTCGCTCTATCATCAAGAGTAGTGGCAAACTGGCTTATGAGGAGGTTGACAACGTCATTAGCGGCCAAAAGGATGTCGAATTACAAGGTGTCTCAGCGGACGACATTGAGACTTTGTCTCAGTTGGCTAAGAAGTTCCGAGAAGCTCGCTTTGGCAACAGATCAACCGACGTTCCGCCACTAAGACTATTGTGCCAGCTCGATGATGAGAATGTACCAGTTGAGCAGAACATCTTCAACAATACTCCCTCGCATGAGATCATCGAGGAGATTAGCCACAAGGCCAACTTCTTCGTTGCTCAGAGGATTCAAGCTGCTATGCCTGACAAGGCCATGCTCCGACGACAAGCACCACCAAACCCGCGACGATTGCAGACTTTCGCAGAGAGGATGACTAATGCAGGCTATGAGGTCGACACCTCCAGCAGCGGCTCCCTCCAAGACAGTGTGTTCAAGATCAAGGATGCCGACCTACGAAAGGGTATGGAGACACTGCTTGTCAAGACATTCCAGCGATCCAAGTATTACATTGCTGAGCAGGTCCCGGAGGAACACCGACAGCACTTCATCCTCAACCTGCCTGTCTACACACATTTCACCAACCCATCAAGACGCTACGCCGACATTGTCGTGCACCGCCAGCTCGAGTCTGTCTTGTCCGAGGGCGCCATTGAGTTCACTGAAGACCTTGAAAGCCTTGCTAAGACGGCCGAGCAGTGCAACAACAAGAAGGACTCTGCTCAAAATGCTCAGGAACAAAGTGTGCATATTGAGGCTTGCCGCATGATGGACAAGAAGAGCCAGGACCTTGGTGGTGATCTCATCAGTGATGGTATTGTCATCTGTGTCTACGAGTCAGCGTTCGACGTGCTCATTCCAGAATATGGCTTCGAGAAGCGAGTCCACTGTGACCAGCTTCCTCTAAAGAAGGCCGAGTACCGCAAGGAGAAGCGTGTTCTCGAGCTCTACTGGGAAAAGGGCGTCCCTTCTTCAGCATTCGTACCAGAGGATGAACGACCAAGAGGCGGTATGAGCACACGCGCTAGCAATCCACAGGGTGCAGAGGCTGCCAAACAGCGAGCCAAGGAGCGCTACGAAGCTCAGCGCAAGCAGATGGACACCAGCACCATGAAATCCGACGATGTGGATGCTCTCTTCGACGATGATGATAGTGCCTCCGAGGTCGCAGAGAACATGGCTGGGGTCTCCCTGACAGACCGATCTTCTAGTATGCCGTCTTCGCCGAAACGAAATGGGCTCGGCGGTGCCAACCGTACCCACTCTGATTCTGTTATCAACTCAAACGCTCCCGAAAGCAAACTGAGCGGCAAAGAGAAATACCTGAGTCAATTCAAGCTCCGCGAAGAAGGAGGTGACTATATTCAGGACATCACAGAGATGACGAGAATCCCAGTCATCCTCAAGACGGATCTGACCAAATCTCCACCGTAAGTACAACCTCGATATTCATGTCTACAAGTGCTAACAAGTCACAGATGCCTCACCATTCGATCCGTCAATCCCTACGCCTTGTAAAATCACTTCATCGTGCCGCCACCCACGACTTTATCCTTCCGGTACCCCTTAGCGCTCGCGCGGATAGTGGAGGAGTGAATATAGAATACTTTACCAACAGTGTTTGATGCTTGGGATTATATCAATCAGTCCCGGTTGCAAGACAAATGTTTGCATAAGATAGGTCAACAGCTAGCTTCTGCTGATGGTAAGGTAATGACATAGCATGCACAGTACAGGATTAAAAGTATTGAAGATTCCGCTTTCGTATGCTTTGTAGTTGGTTATTCTTGCTCCATGTCTCACCCACTGCTTGTCCGTTCCAGGACATGCTCGGTGGGCGTATTAGTACTGAGGGTCGACAAAGCCCCATCAAGGTACACATGCCAGTGAAAACGCTAGACCCGGACGCCAAAAGGTGGCTTCTATTCTTGTCGGACTTTTGAGACCTGTGGGACGCTGACAACCACGACGTCCTATGACATGATGCATACTCGAAACCATGAAATCAAGCAGATCGCTGTCGTCTGCATCACGCAGACAATATCGTCTTCGTATTGCGGAATACTTGAAGTCTACGATGTTCCATCGACGTTGGTTGTTCTTACTTTGCAGAATAAAACCCGGAAGCTTCGCAATCTCACAAGTACTCATTCAAAGGACCGCTAGACAACGATAGATCGTCTGCAATTCCTCCTGCACACATAATTTTAATTGCTCGTCACAAACTTGATAGCAGCTAAAGACGTCGAGTCTATCAGATAACAAGCATCTAGCAAATACCCTGCCACTGTCAGGTGGGACCACCAGCATGTCGGAAACCGGCCAACATCCAAAGATGATAGATCTAGACGAAACCCGCACAGTCGACATCGAATCGCTAAAACTCCAATACGCAGACAAGTTCGCTTCATATACCCCCAAGGACAAGCCACCGCTCACCCAGATTGCTAACCCTAGCAACACACTACCTGATGGGCGTCAACGGCAATACAAACTGGAGATCTACCCACCACTGCTGAACTCTTCATCTCCATGGGCAACGACTGTCGAGGACCTACAAGAACTCTATGCCTGCGAATTCACTGGTGCCGTCACGACCCGCACAAGCTTATTGGAAGGTTTCAACCACGATGACAGCATCCACCAACACATCTTCTTCCCAGCTGGGCGATCCTCCGTCTCACCGGCAGCACCAAGATCAGACGCGAGCGCACTCCCCAAGTTCATCCCCGACGAGGCCAGTACAAGCAGCCTTAACACATACGGCTACTCACCGCACACACTATCCGAGTATCTAGGCTTCATTAACGAGATAGTGGGTCAACGCCACCTCGGCACTTCCACGATTCGGAAGAAACCCTTCATCATCTCTGTTACGGGGACGCCGGATGAGATTGCGATGAGCTACGCGTTGCTTGCGAACGCGGCGGAGATGGATGAGGATCTAAGGTTGGCGATGGAAGTTAATCTGAGCTGTCCGAATATCGATGGAAAGCCGCCACCGGCGTACGATGAGACAATGCTGGGCGAGTATCTCGAGGCCATTAGCGATTCGAAGAGTACGTACCGAGGGAGGATGGATGGAGAGAGTGTGCCGAGGGTGGGGATTAAGTTGCCGCCTTATACTTGGTGAGTTAGATTGACGCGGATATTGGCATTGGTGGGCCTGGTGCCACTACACGCCAAGTTGAAGCTGTTCTTGTCGAGCACCAGGGCTGTATGCTGACATGCTGCTCACAGGAAAGGCCAATTCGAGATGGTAGCCAAATGCCTACAAGCCGCCAAATCCTCCGAACCTGGCGAAGGAAGCGTGATCGACTTCATCACGTGCACGAACACCCTCGGTTCATCGCTCGTCCTCAATGATGCCTTAGACCCAGCACTAGCTTCCGAAGCAGGTACAGGCGTAGGCGGTCTAGCCGGTGCTGCCCTCCACCCTCTAGCCCTGGGCAACGTAGCGACGTTTCGAAAGTTACTTGACCAGCATCAGGATACGGAGAATATTATGATTATTGGCGTCGGAGGGGTGGAGGATCAGGCGGGGTTCGCGAGGATGAGGAAGGTGGGTGCCGAGGCTGTTGCGTGTGCGACTAGTTTGGGGAGGTATGGAGTGGGAGTGTTTGAGAAGATTACGAAGGACGCACCTTAGGAAGTTGCTGTTAGGGAGAGGACGGAGGGCGGAGATAAGGGGTATATTACCATGTCTACGTCTAGGATGGGTGACTAGTCGGCTGAGGGAGGTGTCACCTCGAGATAAGCAGAGTGAGACCGCTCCGGCACGCTCGTCTTGGGCGATTTGACCGTGCTCAAAGCTGTTGAGTCGATCGACCCGAGGTCACATCATCAATTATCATTCCGTCGATATGTCCGCGTCATTTCTTCTTCAGTACTACCATTCTCCCTCCCGTGCTCGTCTCCTCCAGTATCCCAAACTCGTCCGTGCTCACAATCTCCACAGTCCCCTCAGCGTGCAACCCCTCAATCTCAGCCTTGAAGCCACCACTCTCCCAGATATCGCTGTGAACAGTGGCAACAACCAACCCGGACTTGGCAGTAAGCCTGGCAAACTCCCCCAGCACCTTCGGCCCGACGTGGCCCTTGGTCAGCGTCCCCACGCACACGACAGCGTCATAGCTCTCATCAGGCTGCGGAATCCTCTTGTTCAGGTCCGCCGTCTCCAGGTCCCTGTACACGCCCTTCTTGCGTGCGAGCGCGAGCATGCCCGCGCTGAGATCCACGCCGTCAAGGACGAATTTGTTCGCCAGCGATGACCGGGCCAGACAGTCGCCGACCAGCCCCGTGCCGCAGCCGGCATCGAAGATCTTGAGCTTGTCGGCAGAAGATGTCGAGGAGATGTTGCCGATCAGAGCCTCCACGGACCGCCGTGGAGATGCATAGCCTACTTCGTCATTGGTGCTGTCGTAGACACCGGCCCATTCGTCGTACAGACTCTGCGCATCGGCGTTTCCGGTCAGAGCGTAGGCGCGCTTGAGGTACGGATCAATGCGTCCTGCGGGGGCGCTGGACGAAGAGGACATATTTCGATTAGCCTTTTCGGGTGGTGTGCGTTGTGCAACTCTTTACCACTTAGACCTCTTGCTCTTACCGCCCTCTTTCAGGTTTAGTAGCGGGGTGGTGCTGGGAGTAGTGAGAAGCTATCGAGTCGTGCCGGCACGTCTGGGGAAACCGGATTGACAAACGCTCTCAGAGAATTTAAATCAAACCGAACGACGACCATCGCCTCGACAGACTGTAACCCTCTTGGAGATTCGTCTGTCTTTCCCCCACCCCCACCCCCACCCTTGGTACCTTTTGAAGTTGGGCTGCCTTTTTCTACTAGTCGCTTCTGCTTAGATCTCGCCCGCTGTGGGTCGTGTGTAGTAAGTTAGCGGAAAGCTTGCGCGCCCAGGTAGACCGAGAGCTCTGGAACTCGCCCGTCGAAACAGCCACAATTGATGATCTGTAGCCGTGACGATCTGAGGTGAGCGGGCAAGTGCTTGGCCGCGTCGCAGTATTATAGGACGACAGCGGTAGGTTAGGTGCGTAATGTAAATACAAGCTCACGAATTAACTGTCCTCATCTGACCGATAGCGATCGATGTCTGCTGCTAATCAATGTATCAGATGTCCCCCCAGTAGTTCGGTGCGTAATGGACCTGACTGACATATGCCTAAGAAGCGGTTGGGGAAACGGTATACGCCTGCCATCACACCCGATCTGACCGTGTCCTTCTCGAAAGTACCCACGAGGATATCCCTATACCATGATCCAGGCGGTCAGCTGGTTGGCTTACAAGGCAAGCAAGGACCCCGTCTGATCTTCGCCTTCGAGCGGAGTCAGCAGCAACTTCCGTCGTTGGGATGGCACTATCCGTGGATGAAAACTATCTAGCGTCGCTATCATCTTGCTGTTCGTCATACCAGGTGCCCAAGCGCTTCGTCTCAATAGGCAGCGACGAGGCCCGACAGGGTCGGTCGGTGACTGGAGACGTGAAAAAGCCTGGATAGTATTGACATCAAGCCATTCCAGTCTAACGCATGAAGACGTGTCATCACGGGTGAGCAGAGCTTGTAAGCATGCTGACCATCACCAGCACCGGCACCAGAACCACCATTGAGAGCCATCACACACACACCTCTTACGATGCCTCAGAAAGCATGTCCTAGGTCGAACGGGTTACCTCAGCATCATGCACCGACGGCTATCGATGCATCCGCCTGACAAGATATGGAAGTCGCAAAACCTAGCCTGAAACCACATCGAAGCGTAGAACAAGTTGTCATCAATTGAAGAAAAACATGTTGTCAGCCCGTTGCTGCTTAACATGCTCCCAAAGCCATTATTGGCAGGCTGTCAAGACCCAAGTAGTATCCCACTCTTCCCCAAAACGCCTGAGAATCTACTCGTTCCGCTCCGCTCTACTGCTAAGCAATTCAAACACAAAACTATCGCACACGTAGTCTTCTGCACAATCTCGAGGAAGCGCGCTCTACCCCTGTCCCTGCCATCCCACACCCATGCCCCCACCACCACCAACGACTAAACTCCCATCATCATAGTCATATGACCCACCGACATCGCTCAGGTCACCGTCCAAGTCATCCCCCATGGAACCGTTACTTATCGCGTTCCAGTCCAGATTCGCCAGCTGTGGATACTGCGCCATCAGCACAGCCGGCAGTTGGAACACAGACGCCCCCGTCTGCTGCGCGTCACCCATGGTCCCCGGCACAACCATGGCCGGCGGCACAGGCTGTAAGCCACCCTGCATGTACTGCTGCTGTTGCGGATTGACACCCATATTCACACTCATCGCATGTTGCTGCTCCATCATCATCTTATTCCGCCGCTCGGTCGCCTCCTCATCGAGAAGCGGCTTGATACAGACTCGACCAGCTTCACTCCTGAAGTGTCGTCCTAGTGCATCCGCCCGTGCGAAACGTCGTCCACATCCCCATGACTCGCCCGGCCGCGAGTTGAGTTCGCCTTTACACACGAATTTCTTTTCGCCGCTATGAAGACCCTCATGACGTTTCCTGTCATGCTGGCGTGCGAAGGCTTTTCCACAGACCGTACATACGAACGGCCGCTCGTCGGTATGTGTGCGGAGATGTGAGCGGAGGTTGTATGCGCGGGTGAATTTCTTTGGACATAAGTTACACTGGAAGGTGGCTGGATGTTTCTGGACGCGAGATGAGCCGCCGGCGTTGGGGGAAGCGTTAGGACGAGTGGGGTCGGCCAGATCAAGAATGTAGTCTCTGTTATGGATTGAGGAGGTACTAGCTCTTCTATCCCTGTCTCTGTCTTTGTTGGTGTCTTTGCTGATACGGCCGGATTGGACGCCGGGAGAGGATTCTCGAGAGCGTGGGCCTGGGGAGGAGGAGCGGACGGAGAGAGCGTCGCTGTTTTCGCGCTTGACTGACGGAGAGACGGACCTCGGTTTCATGGGGCGGGTCATGCCTGTTGTGTCTGACTGTGAGCGGTTCCGGCCCCTGCTTGAGTTTGGTGGTGGACTTAGAGCATCATTGGAATCCATCTCTGCTGGCGGATCGAAGCTTGGTTGTCTCGATATGGGCGCTGGATCGATCATGATGTTCGGCACGGCATACTGATCGGCTTGGCCCATGTCAGATACAGATGATAGGTTGCGATTGTGCATCGCATTCATTTGATATGTTTGTTGGTTGCCGAAGAAATTGGAGCCAAGCTCGTTCTTTGGCATCTGCGAGTCGAGTCCTGAGCCCTGCTGTGGCATAAGTCGAGGTGATACATAAGTTGAGCCTGGTTGACTTGAGGATTGGTCACCAATGTTGAACGACTCCAGGCCATAGGTATTGCCATTGTCCTGCGCGTATAGAAAGGGTGATCTGTTTGGGTCTACGCTTTCACTTATCTCTGCATGAGCCATATATGGGGAGTGATGACTTGACACCTCGGACCTCTGATCGGAGGGCATCCTTCTGTGTTGTTGGAACTGCATGCCCTGCCAGGTATTGTTCATAGGGTTTATGGTGTTCAGGTCGTAAGCGCTTGCCGGGTCTAGTGAGACGTGCCGCGAATGTTGAGGAGTTTGAAACTTGCCGTTCGTTGTGGTTGGCGAGCCGTTCTGCAGGCCCGGGGAGTTGTGGTTCTCTGGAGACAGTAGACTACTCCCAGGCGATACCTGATCTGGGGAGGATAGCTTACTCAGCTCGGCCGGATTGATATTGCTTGTATGGTTCAAGGAGTAGTCTTGGTTCAGGTAGGCGAAGTCTTGACTGAAGCCACCAGTATTCATGGTGTCGCTCCCAATGAAGAGATCATTTGGATTGAGATTTTGAGTCAGCAAAGGGTCATTGTACTGGTTGTTCTGATAGGCATTCTGGTTGAAGTGGTTGTTCGAGTAGACGTTGTCCTGTGTTTGTAGCTGCGGCATATTCTGCATGTTCTGCATGTTCTGCATCTCCTGCATACTCTGCATTTGATGCATCTGCTGCATCTGCTGCATCTGAGAGTTACCCCAAGGGTTTGCCCAGCCCTGCGCAGTGTTGAACTTGTTGTTGGAAAAAGTCTCATGCGTGACACCAGGGTCTAGGCCCTGATGATTGTGCGGGAAATTGTGAGGCGATGGTTGCGGACTGGCGTGTCTGCTTCCTTGCGAGGACAGTCTCCCACGCTGTGCCTCCATGCTGAAGTCGCGTGACACTTGCTGTTATCCGACAAGCGCTGTTGGGTTCCTCGCAGTCGCAGGAAGACCGCACCCGCTTAACGCGGGTGTCTAGTATCGAGCCGGCGGTGAAGCGGAGGGTAGTAAGATTGAACGCTGCAGGTGAGAGGAAGCGCCAGGTCAGCGCGGGCGTTTATGCGATGAGGTGTACTCTGCACCCTTCCTGCAGCCGTGATCTGGTTTGGTGCGCGATCTCGGCACTGATGCGATTTCAATTATGCGACCTTCACTGGAGGTAGGTAGGTCGAGAGGAGGAGTCTTGTGGCTCAGAACAGTCAGAGAGCGTGCGTTCGAAGTGGCTGCGTCAAGTAGTGTACAAGGCACGGAAACCGCGGTCGCGCGAACAAAGGGCAGGCAGTCGTAGTCGTCAGCAGTGAGGTCCGTGTATAGACGAGAACGATAGTAATCGCTGTACAAAAAGGTCAAGAATCACCGAATAGAACATTCAAGGAATGCTGTCATCTGTGACAGATCAATTAGCCGTAGCAGTTCACCCTCACCGTGGGGAGACACCTCGACCACCTAAGTGTCGGGATAAGGGAGCCATGGTTCCGCCGCGTTTAACCCCTAGCAGGTCTAGCTTAGGCGACGGTGGAGCCCGAGCTTCACATCACTTGCGGGTCAAGTCAACCCTTTCGCCCTCGAACCCAGAGCGGCGCCAATCATATTTTAGCCATGCTTCTCGAAGACAAGAACGCGCAATCGAGGTCGGTCCCTGCCAGCACTGCACTGGCAGCTATTTTCAGGCATGAATGGGTCACTGTCCACCAACAACATCCACCGGCGTGACTCGTGCATACTCGACACAACTTGGTCCTCTACTGCTTCTGCATCCTCACGACCTTCCAGTAGGAACGTTAAAGCCAGATAGCTGCAGCTTCGAGTCCACGAATGACCACAATCACCGTCAGCACAGCCTCGCCAGGCACTTTGGGGTACCCACCACCGGACCCAAGAGCATTCTTATTGCTCCGTGCAAATGGTTGTGCCTGATCTAGCAGCTTAAGCACAACACTAAGTTCCCATACTGATCCCTGACCTTCCAAGCTCTCCTTCGTCGTTTCAGATTCGTCTCAAGGTATGCCGTTGCGGCTACGTCTCATCACATCATGGACAACGCCGCCAAAATCCAGTAGGATCTGTCGCAGGGCAGTGTCTGACAAGCTTCTGAGAGGCATACTACCGGACGGCCGAAAGGCGTACGACGCTTGATGATCAGTAGTCTCAGGCTTATCGAGTGCTGATTGCTATACCTAACTTCTATGCTAATTATAGATGTCGCAACCAAGACTTATATGATTGGTTGGTTTCGCCATTCCATCGAGCACGCCTGGAGCAGAGGACATGACCGCTTTCGCTGGTACAGTCACCCAGCGATTTGGTGATGCTCGGTCACTTGCACGCTGTCCTCTCGCATTCTTAACGACAGTCCGCTTTTGGTGTACTCTATTTTACACTTCCCTGACCTCACGTGAGATGCTGGTAATATCAGCCTTCTCCTTTCAAACCCCTCCTTCTGGAGTGACAACACGAACGCGAATTGCCTTGCTTACTTCCTCTCTACCCTACCATCAGACCTCCTGTTACCGCCGTTGCTGCTCTTAGTATGCATGTGACACGAACCCGTGCCGATATTAGTGTTTTTATGTGATATGTGCGCGGTTTTCAGTAGCGAGCGATGCCCTCCTCAAAACCCTTAGCCGAGGTACCAAATGCTTCCAGAACGCCGGGCTCTCACTCGTACATCGCTTGGACAAATGGAATGCAAGACTTCGCTCAAGATCGTAATTCGTAACTGTGCTCTCTGCCCGCGACCCGTGAAACCAGCTTCTGTGTCTCGTCCGGGCAAGAGCATGTTTTGGAGGCCATGTTTCAAGATGTGTCCCTATGTGCGCCCCGATGTGGTGTTTGGTCGAACCGCACGAGTGGTGTATGCTGAGAATGTGGCTGCCTGGGAGACGTGTTCTACGCGCAGCAAAGCGCTTTCATAAGCTTCTGCATAAAGCCGGGGCGCTCCTCTTGTTGTGGTTGACCACGTCCTTGATTGCTCTGGAGGTTGGCGGCAGCAGGACTCTGTCGATCTTGGGCCTGGGATGGGTTGTTGGTGCTACTCGGCAGCTGTTGGCTTGAAGGAGCGTTCATGTCCAATTGGTTCTGTAGGCCGCTAGTCCTCTTGGGTACGCCGGCGGCGCTTGTTCGGTTGGCTTGGTTCTTCGACAGAGCCGCCACTCCTGGCTTTGCTGGAGAGCCTGGGGGTGGCGGCTGTGCCGCATTTAAACGGTCGCTCGAAATGGCTCCCCGTTCCCGCGATGGCCGTGCATCTTGTCCTCGTGTGCCTGCCGCGCCGTGTAGAGCCCGTGCAGATGCCTCTGGTGGTGCATTGGGGTTGTGCAGATGGTGCGCGGATGGATGCGCCTTGACAGCCTCCCAGCCCCTGCCGCCGTTGAGTTTCATCCAGTCGTACTCACCATCCTCAACTTCGCCTGTGTTCTTCAGCGCTTGTGTGAACAAATCACGCAGAAAGTCGTAATCCGGGGTGTCCTCAAATCCGAGGTTGCGCACATAGCTGAGATACTTGTTGAACTCCTCTGCTGCATTGTTAGCCCGATCATATAGCATGTTGGGTGAACCGAGTCGTACCTGGTAAGCCTTCACATAGATCCTTGATAGCTGTTGTCTGCTTCTTCTCGCCAATCTTCTCGTATTTCTGCTTGTTCGTGGCAGCTTTGAGACCTTGCCAGGGTAGGCCACCTCTGAGGAAATACATGAAGACGTGACCGAGAGCCTCGAGATCATCACGTCGAGATTGTTCTCTCCCTAAATGGGTGTTGATACTCATGTAACGTGCTGTTCCCGATAGCGATTTCCGTTCACGGTAGGGAATATGCTGTTTCGTTTTGGGATCACGATATTGCTTGGCCATACCGAAGTCGACGACATGAATGACGTTGGCGGCTTTCGAGTTGGGTCTGCCTATCAGGAAGTTGTCGGGCTTGATATCTCGGTAGATCAGGTTCTTTTCGTGGATTGTCTGTACTCGAGAAAGCTGGAACAAGGTCAACACGGAAGCACGATCGATCGCGGTTGACTGTAATTACCATTTGTTTCGCGACCATGACGACAGTTTTGACGGAGAACTTGCGGTTGCAGTGATCGAAGAGGTCTTCCAAGCTGGGGCCAAGCAGATCGATGACAAGAATGTTGTGCAGCCCTTCTTGTCCGAAGTAGTAGACGTTGGGGATTCCAGCTATGCAACGTTAGAGGTTTTATTGGCCGTATCGACGTGCACATGTCTCAACCTACGGCATCCGACTAGTATTTTGTACGTTCTATATTCATCTCGCAGCTGTGGGGCATCGCTCTTTCTAGGTTCCTGTTACCCGTCAACCGACTGTGATTAGTGTTTCGCAGATGACTGTCAACGTACGAATTTGATTGCGACTTGTTGGTTGTTGAGTAGGTTTGTACCTTCGAAAATCACACCAAATGAGCCTTCGCCGATCTTCTTCCCTACACGGTAGTGGACACCGACGACGTTTGACGATGAGGTAGCCATGTCGGCCAAAGCACAGGATTTGATTCGCTGTATGCCGTTCGGCGCAGGCAGGTTCGACGGTCGACGCGAAAGAGGTGTGGTTGGCGTACAGGGAGATTGGAGTTGAAGGAAGGAGGCAGGAGGCAGCAGGTTATCAGCCTGGACTTGGGGTTACACTAGCGCTGAACGACAATCAGCAACGTCTAAGGAGAGGCCGACAGGCAATGCGTTGGTGGTAGCGACGACTCGCATAGGTCGAGTGCAATGTCGAGGTAGCAAGCAGGGGAGAACAGCGTACCTTGAAGCACTAAGGATAAAGACAAACGGGCTGGTGAAAGAGGCTGCAGGCCGAACTCCCTGCCAAGCAGCAGAGCCGTGTACTCGTACCAGTTGGAGCAAGCAAAGGCAAAGCCGTCTACCCTTTGCAAGGCAGACCTGCACTCTGAAGAAGTCTCATGCAAGTACAGAAGGGCTCCCAATGCTGATGCAACTGCGGTAAAGTCGGTAGCGAGGCAGGATCGACAGCGCTGCTAAGGGCCGTGTGGTGCTGAGGGTTGATGTTGCTTGTCGTGCAAACGTCGCATGCAATGCAGGGAGGAAGCCAAAAGAGTCAAGAGACGGGCGGTTCAGCAAAGGAAGCAAAAGTCGGGGCGCCGTTCACCTGCTGCTAACTCTACTTAGCTATGCTTTGGGGCCTCTTCAAGCTCATCCCAGATCTGTCCTAGCTCCAAGCCGGGGTCCGGCCACGGTAAACTCTCGCGGGATTGGCTCGCGGGATCGGTGCTTACATTACCGCTCTGTGAGAAGGCTCTTCTCGACTCACTTGATGAGCCACAGATCTTTTCTGCGCGAGTCACAACCCCTTTGCTACGAGCATCCAGACCAACGAGGAACAATAATCTCTTCTGCCCCCATAAACTATGCCTGACGCTGGGCCGACCTTGCATCACCCAATACCTGCACTATCCAACCCTGCGTGCGCTAGTGATGAGAAGGGCTGGGAAGAGATTGGCGCCTGGAAACTAACGCAAAGAGGCTAAAGTCCTTGCCATCCTGGACCTGCAAATTGCGCCCGATTCTCGATTTCCGTGCAGAGCCGTGCACGCTGGCCTGCTCAAAAGGTGAAAAGTCTGAAGCGAACTCTGTGCGGCATATGCAGGAGCTATGAACAGCAATGTATGTACAACAGACGGCGAACAAGCTCTGACCGGGTACCTGCGTCAAGTAGCAGGACAACTTGAAACATGGCGGCAGAGCGGTGCATTGACCGCTCACCATGATCGTCGAAGTTTATTTGCGCATCGTGTCAAAAATTGAGTCAACCTGCGACGAGACATGCACGACGCTCGTGATGCGGAGCGTATAAGCGTGTCTGTTGACAAGAAGATTCTACATCTATCTAACTCTATCACTGTACAACCCAATACCTGCGAGAATCGTGAAGATATTGCTGGCAAGTTCTCATGGGGCACTCTAATATCTGCGCCGAGTGAGACAGTATCAATAAAGACAAATCATTCATCTGCCCATTAGAAAGGTCTTCTCCGTAGTCAATGCTCCGATAACTACCTATGTAGGTGAACAAGCGCTGTTGCAGGAACTACCCCTTCGAGCGAATGGTCCGAATGGATTCCTTTTTGTACTCAGCAGCTGTTCTAGCATGCAGCAAATCCTACAGGAGTTGGTTCAACAAATCTGGCATATCATTGCCCGGGATCGGACAGTACCGAGGCACTTCTTTGGCCATACAATGCCAGGCTCTCGACTGGGACACGCACAGGTGTGGTAGTGGTGACCGCCCGCCGTCGCCCAGTAGACGTTGTGCTCAATTTTGTACTTTTGCGAAGAGGAGACGGTGTGGATGGCTGATAGTCCCAAGTCGCTTTCATACCTCGAGGACCATACATGTCTGGTGTGCTCATTGAGCGAGGTCGAGTTGGACTTGCCTTCGCTGGTTCGTTCGATGTTCCAGTGTGCCAACTTAACCGTTTCTCGCGCCTTCCGCCCTCGCGTTCCGTCTTGGATCCTTTGGACGGAGTGAAGCTGCGCAGCTTTATCACACTTGCAGATCTGCCGAAAAACGTGCTGACACTTTTCTTGAGCATGGATCCTGGTATCTTACGAAGTGGCTTCCTCGTTGGCGTATCTTGTGGTACTCTATCTCTTCGAGCTGTGTACTCAGGGGACGGCGTGTGCCTTGAGTATTCACTCAAAGTATCAGTTTCAGGAGAATAGATGATAGCACTATCAATGCTCTCAGACTGATCCTGACCGTCGTCGTCGTTATTGTTGTTCGCTATAGGAGACGCAGAATCTACCGGCAAACCAGACCGAGGCGGTGGCCTTGCGAAAGCTGTAACTTCTGGGTGCATCTTCAGAGGGTTGGCCCCGCGTAGTGCGTGTGGGTCCAGCTTCGCCTTGATGTAGCGGTCCCTTACTCCTGAGAACCTCATTGGCGCAGGCTGTGAAGCAGCAATCTTTAGTTGCTGGGCTTCTTTGCTTTTTGAATGGCCGAACGCAGTAAGCGTGCTTACTTGCTTCTGCTTCACCGAGTCTGCAGCGAGGTTTCGAGAGCCAGACTTCGAGATCGAGCCACCTGCAATGGAATCAGCAGGTACAATTTGTATTGAAGTAGTCCTCACTATTTTCAAAATTCCCTAAGGAGTTCTCTCTTGAGGCGTTGCGTAGACTGAAGTACGACTTGGCTTTCTTAAGCCGGGACATCGGGGTACCATCGTGAACCAATGTCGGCGATGACTGAAAATCTAATTTGTCTACTGCGCTGGCGAATGACCGGCTCAATGATGTAGCGTCAAGATCCGTGGTGCTGTCCGAGTAGAGACCTGGGAGACGTGGCGCTTGTTGGATGTTTGGCGTCGTGTGTGACACCCCTGTAAGCTCGTTTGCCTCGCTCGTGCTTCCCAGGTATATTGCAGTGCTGCCTACATCAGACTTCGCCTGCTGATCGCCTTCCCGACGTTGCTGTATTTTGTCTTTGCCCGTATCAACCCTGCCAAGGACATGATCTGAAGCCGCAGAAGGCGTTGTAGAAGGGCCGATCTTCTCGCTGGCTCGTCGCACCCAAGGCCTCTCCAATAGCAAGCTAGTGCTTGCTCTTCGAGTATGACTGAGCTTCTTCTTCACACTTCGAACCGTCGAAGTCCAACCTGAGTGCTTGTCAGACAATTTCTGAGAGTGCTGAGACACAGTTCCTTGAGCTCTTGCTGACCGATTGGAGGCAGCTCTCTGCGAAGAGTAGTCCGGCAGCAGAACGTCACTGCATTCGATATTCTCGATATCTGCCACTCGAGCATTCGTCGTACTTGTCAGCATTGGTGACGAGATCGAGCTCTTGGCCACAGAAGACATGCTGTTCTGATGAGGTAAAGGCATAGATGGGCTCTTGGCTCCAACACTTTGCGTCTTGTCCCTTCCGAAAGACACCCATGACAATGGTCTTGATCCCGCACGGCGTAGTAGTCCACCTCGATCTGTTTCGAATGTCCTCGCCGCCCTCCTGCTTTGCAAGTTTCGAAAAGACTCTGAGAACGAGGTGTCAGACGATGCTAGATAGCTGCAGGGAGCACTATCAGCATTGTTATTCGAAGGGGAGGACTGATGCTGATATGGGTTGCAGGAGAGACTAGAGGCAGCTCTGAGGTCGAGATTCGAGTTTGATGCTCCCAAGGCTACCTTCAAGTCAGCTGAATATGCTGCAAGCCAATACCAGGTTTTGCTTACCGAGTCTTGATCGACTCCGACCCACGCTACGCCACAGCTCGATGGATAATAGTGACCGCGAGTTTCTTGAGCTCTGCTTGCGGTGTTGTGGTCCCGAAGCCATGGTACCGCTTACACACAAGGTGGAAAGCTACCAACCATGAGAAGCAGCTTGGGAGATGGCGAGCGGATGGCCCCCAAAAAGGGACTGGGACAAGCCGTATGTCAAATCTTGCTAGAAGACGAGGCCAGACAGGGTAGACAAAGAAAGTGGTCGCAGTCGAGGGAGGAGCGACTGCCATTTCTGATGGTCGGAAGGCAGTCATAACGACCCAACCTCGATCGTGCCTGCCTCCCTTGACAAGGCGTATAAGCAGGAAGCCGTACAACGCGAAAGCTGGTACACGGCCTCAATCAAGGCTGATGTAGATGTGGCATCTAGTGGTCGCGGAACATCTTGTAATGCACTGTGAGAGTGATCGACACAGACAAATCCCACATATGCATTGAAAGCCATCTTCACGAGCTTTGCTTGCCCTGTGCTCGGATGTGTGCTTCAAGACTAGATTCCAGCACATGTATCTGTCTAGCGAATTTGTGTCTCATCGCCCCATCGTGCTGTGCAATTTTCAGCACCCTTCGTCCCAATGGCTTACCCCGGACCACTAAGTGCTGTGATGTCTCGCCGCAGTCAGTCGCCGACCTATGCGTAAGGTAAGGAAAGTGGCGCGCTTGGTCGACGCTGAGAGTTCAGGCGGACCAAGAGTGAACCCTTTTTGTTAGGTTATCGTCGACTTTTGCCGAGGTCGGAGACGCCCACCTCTGCTACATTTATAGGGAGCATTGCTACCACTTAGTATTCCCATCCTCATTCTGTAGTTCTTGCGATAAGACGCGCACTAGACGTCGGTTCCTAATAGTGTCCTAGTTTACCGTTGTAAAAGCTTCCCAATCATGCCTTACTCACTCAAAGGACGGAATGTGCTAGTCACTGGCGCCTCAAGGTAAGCATGTGAAGAACACCAACAAGCAATGGCTGAGGATGGGTAGAGGACTAGGCGCTTTGATATGTGAGAAGTTTGCGGCGGAAGGTGCAAATGTCGTCGTCAACTACGTGTCAAGCAAGGAGCGTGCAGAAGAAGTTGCGAAGAAGTGTGAAGCGCAAGGTGTCAAGGCAATTTGCATCAAGGCGGATTGTGGTGTGCCCGAGGACAACGTGAGACTTGTCAAAGAGACTGTTGATGGTTTGGGAGGTCTCGATGTGATAGTTGCGAACGCTGGTCAGTTCGCGAAGAGCTTTGGTAATAACCACAACTGACCAAGTCAGGCTGGACACGGTTTGCGGAGTTTGGCAACCTGAACGACCTTTCACTTGAAGAGTGGAACAAAGTCCGTGGCATCTCAGCTATGGCCAATGTAAAAACGTGCTGACGAAACTAGTGCTGGGCCTGCAATGTCATGTCACACTTGCAGCTCTTGCAGGTAGCACAACCGATATTCGACAAGAATGACGAGGGTGGTGCTTACATCATTACTTCGTCTGTGGCAGGTCACTCAACGGGTGGGAGTTCAATGGGCTACTCCGTTACCAAAGCAGCTGGTCTCCATCTCATGAAGTGTCTTGCGGCGACCCAAGGTCCCAAGCTTCGCATTAACGCCGTACTTCCGGGCCTGCTCTTGACCGAATGGGGTTTGCGATATGGTGAGTCTAGAATCGCAGCGCTCAAAGGAAAAGCCGCATTGAAGACGGAAGTGAGTACCCATGGCCTTGGACAGGGCTCACGGAAGTGCTGACACACTACAGACCGACCTGGATGATTGCGCCGATATGTTCGTTCATATCGCAAAGAACAAGTCAATGACTGGGCAGGAGATTGAGATTGATTCTGGATTCCTGATCGGTATGGGATGAGTTGTAAGTCAGTGAGTCTGATCAACCTGGTAGATACCGAAACTTGCGCACTTCGAGATCACAATTGACAGATTCGGCCGCTTTCAGCAAATTCGCTTTGGTTGCCACGGCGGCGCTGTTGCCGGATGGTAAGCCGGACAAGCGGATCGTAGGAATGCACACGAAGTTGCCATCTGCACATTTCACTAGGAGTACAGGGGCTTGGGCGTCCGAGCTCAGATGCCCACTTGTGACCGTGAACGGCACACCAATTTCCATGTTGTCAAGTATGGCCGACGGGATGTGTTCCAGATCATTTGTAGCAGCCAATCGCAAATCAGACTCGAGAATCAACCTTGCATCATCTGAGTGACCCTCAATATTGCCGGGCCTGATCCACAATCTTCCAAGCGCTCTGTTGAGTCTCAAGATGTGCGTAGATGCCATACTCCGGAAGTTGATGTGCCGAGCTTCAGGCGACAGTTTTGGTGCGTGATGAAGCTTGGATGTACCAGCAATTGAGGGGGCAGATTGAGGTCGGAAGTACAGACCTTCGCGCAAGCTCCGAACCAGCAGTTCCGCACCAATTGGAGCTAATAGCCTGCGCAGCTCTGGACTCGTGATCTGTGTTGGATCTGGAATAGGGATGCCCGGCAAGGGCGTCTGCAAAACCACATTGCCCTCATCAAATTTCGAGGGGTGCAACGTCTGGACGGTCACGCCAGTCGTTGTATAGCCGTTGATGATAGCGTGTTCGATCGGCGTAGAGCCCTTCAAGTCAGGGAGCATCGACGGGTGGACGTTTAGTCCACCGAACTCACAAGCAGCCAATATTCGAGGCGGTACGAACAAGCCAAACGAAACAGCTATGACCATGTTAATATAGCCCTGGCCAGAGGGGCTCGACGTCGGCATGTGCCATCCTCGAAAGGTGTCAAACTGGTGGACGGGTAAGCCTAGGTTCTGGGCGACAGCCTTGATAGGCGGTGGCTTGATGGTTTTGAGCCCACGGCCCGTCCTTTTGTCGGTCTTTGTGGCAACCTCTATTGAAGCCACATTGCTGTCGTTGGACTCGGCATACTTGTGTAATGCCTGCAGAGATGTGATGCTGAACTCGTCCGAGCCACAGAAAAGGATGCGTAGAGGTCCGCCGTTGTTCAGGTAAGATGAGTTGCGTCGACAGCCACGCAAAGCTTTGGGATTACTGTTGCGTGTGCTTCGACGTTTTGCTGCCTGTGACGCGAAGCAGCCATAGCGTACCAGCATTGGCAGTTATGCTTCACCGAAAGGTGATGATGGATGGCTCTTTGAAAGACGCGACGAAACGAGCACGCTTGTGATTGGTAGGGCCATAGAACCAAGGTGGACAAACAAACCAAACAAGCCTCGGCATGACATGGCCGGCACGAGAGGTGGGCACCAGGACAACTTAGCCCGCGGTGGTCGTGTTTACACATTCGTCAATCACGTTGTCAAAGACCCAGCGCCAACTTCTTACGTTCGACATTGAGCGGCCAGCAGGGCTCGAAAACAATTACCATGACGGAAAAACCGCCGGCTGCTCAAGGTGCTAAAGGAGAGGCGGCCACTGAGTCTGTACCTGCTGCCGCCCCGCCTGAAGCAGAAGCGGAGGTGGTTGCAGAAGACTCGGATCCAGACTTCGACGACCTCGACGGTTTGTGAGGATTGACCAAAGCGCGACTACGGCTGACCCTATCAGATGTCCTGGACCAGTTCTCTGCGAATGCGCCTCCCCAAGCAGCGGCGCAAGCCACGAAACCTGCAGCTGTACCCGCTCCTGCGTCGTCGGGGCCAGGCAGACCCGACAGCGACCCGCTCAACTTTGGGGACCAACCACTGCCTGATGGACCCAAACCAGGGGAGTCGGAAGAAGAGTTCGTTGGCAGGCTGTCCGCAGAGATGTCGAAACTGTTTGCACAGCTGCCAAGCGACGCAGATGTGGCAGCGCAGCCCCCAGAAGCAATGGCTAACATGGGCGAGGAGTTGGCAGAATTCACCAAGCAGATGGAACAGCAAGGTGTAAAGCCAGAAGACCTGCTGAAAGCCATTTTAGGCGAAGAGGAGGGCTCGAAGATAGCCGGTGTTGCGACAGCTGAGAAACATCGCCGAGAATCGGAGCAAGAAGGAACCCAAGCCTCTTCGTCGTCGCCGGCGGCGGCGGGCAAGCCCAACAAGTCCTTTGAGGACACTATACGGCAGACCATGTCACGATTGAACGAGTCAGACACGCAAGCCAAGACTGCGACCCAGCAATCAACGAATCAATCAGAAGAAGAAATGCTGGCAGAGATGTTGAAAGCGCTCGACGCAGGCGGAGGTGAAGGAGGTGAAGATGGCATATCAAAGATGTTCTTGAACATGATGCAGCAGCTGACGCAGAAGGACATGCTATACGAGCCTATGAAGGAACTCCATGATCAGTATCCAGATTGGCTGGCGAAGAACAAGCCGCCGAAGCTGGCACGGGCAGAGTACGAGCGTTATGTCAAGCAAAGCGAGATCGTCAGAGACATCACGAATACATTCGAGGAGCCCGGATATAAAGACGAAGATGAAAAGTACAGGCAGTTCATCTGGGACAAGATGCAAGAGATGCAGGCCCAGGGTGCACCTCCAGAGGAATTGGTCAAGAACCCCTTTCCAGGCACCGACTTGGGAGCCATCCCTGGTCTTGGCGGCGGCGGCGGAGGAGGACAGGAAGACGGGTGTCCTACGCAGTAGAGTAACGTTTTCTGAATGGCCTCATGTTGTGAAGATCTATGCCTGAATGTGAAGGTTCTGCGACTGCAGGCGCAAGACACCCCACGATGGGCAATTGTTTCGAAAGGCTGTGCTCAAGGTGAGTCTACGCACGTAGTCGATGATACCCCAGTTGTTCTGCCGTGCAAATGCCCGACGTAGAGGCTGTGACGTTGATCGTGCACAAGAGGGCTTCGAATGCTTCAGTCGCCAAGCTTTAGTATCATCGTGAACGCGGATCGAACGGTGGGGCGCGAATCTTCCCATCTGCCGCCTGTTGCTCTGATTATGCTTCGGCTGTGACGCAGCGCCCCCAGTGGACAAGCCCTCCAAGCATTGCTACTTGCTGGGCTAGTGTGACCGCAGTCTTTCGTCCTACAGGAGGGGTTCCTGCAGTTTGTTCCAGATCGCCTCCACGGCCCTATCAGCCCCGGCGCATGCCCACTAGCAACGCATTGTGCACGTCTCGAGGTATGACATCTTGCCTGCCTCGACGGCCAACACTATGACACTTGGTCGCCCGTGTGCAAAAGTCGCCGACCGGTTGAGCGGTCGTTGTACACGGCTTCAGGATCCAAGCACCCCATCCTAGCAAACCCTTGTTTCGCGAAATGAACCTGAACGGTAACCACTACTTGTACAGATCACCAGCACATCGGTGTTTGAAATCACGCTTGGAGCAGTATTAAAGAGGTAGACGAAATCCGTCAGCGATAGAAGGGCGTTAGGATATCATCAAAACCACAATCGCTACACCGTTGGCATACTACCACCACTCACACCTCAACCAGCTCGAACGAACCACCACCCGCCAAGATGGTCTTCCAAACCATGCGCTTCCTTGCGAACCCTACCTTCTCGGCTGTTGGAAATGGTACCGGCGGTGAGAACCCCATGGTATCCAACAAGTCCGCCCTGAAAGACTTTCTACTCTCCATAGCGTCTATGTCTGGCGACCTGTCAAATATCACAGCACCACCCTTCGTGCTTGATCAGAAGTCGGTGGTCGAGATACCAGCATTCTGGTCCGAGCATCCAGCAACGTTCGTCGCGCCGACGACTTCGGAAGATCCAGCGGAGAGAGCGTTACTCGTGTTGAAGAATTTCTTATGCAGCATGAAATCACAATGCTACCTGGGACACACCGAGGAGGAGGGCTTGAAGAAGCCGTTGAATGCTTTCCTAGGCGAACTCTTTCTTGGGCAATGGGACGATGCGCAGTACGGGACCACATATCTAGCTTCAGAACAGGTGTCACATCATCCGCCCATCACCGCTTGCCGCGCATGGAACCCGAAACATGGCGTGGTCGCCGAAGGCTTCAACAGGCAGGAGGTCACCTTTTCGTGGACTTCCATGTCTGCGACTATAGGAAGCACAGGTTACTCACTGAAGACGCTCGAGAAGTACAACGAGTACTACCTCTTGCCCATACCAGACTTTAGGGTCAAAGGAATCTTATCTGGCGTGCCTCATCCCGAGACTAGCGGGGAGTGGTACATCCCAAGCTCAAACGGGTATATGTCTAAAGTGGATTTTACAGGCGGACATGGTTTGTTGGGCGGCGGGAAGAAGCACGAATTTTCGGCCGTCGTCTACCGCGAGACCGATGGTCCCAAACACCCTGTCTACACTATTGCCGGCTGTTGGAATACAGAATTCACCATTAAGGAGGAACGATCAGGGAAAGTGATCGAGACCATCAATGTGGCGAGAGAGGCCAGCAACTTGCCGGAACTGAAGCTGCCTCCGCTTGAAGAAATGGATCCCTGGGAGAGTCGAAAAGCTTGGCATGATACCCAGGACGCCATCAGCAAGAATGATTTCAACCGAGTCAAAGCCTCGAAAAGCCACCTCGAGCAAGGACAGAGGAACATGAGAAAAGAGGAAGAGCTCAATGGCAAAACGTGGCAGCCGCTGTTCTTCAAGCGCAGCAGCACCCATGACGTCGCGGCGAAGCTAATGGCCAAGATACCCGGGGCGGACTTCTCCAAGACCATGGAAGGCACGGAGGGTGCATGGCTGTTCGACGTGGAAGCGTACAAGAACGCGGAACGTCCTTTCCATCCAGGACTGGAGCCGGACAACCTCAAAGAAGGCGAAGAAAGAGTATACAAGAACGGTTCACGAGCATCGTTCCAATCCGAGAGCAGGGGCGGCACGCCTAGAGGGTCTATTGATGCTGGTCGCGCGAGTATGGACGACGGAATGTCAGCCTTTGCTACGAGTTCGCCGAGGTCGAGACAAAGCATGGACGTCAAGGGTAGTGAGCGAGAAGCAAGGAGAAGCATCGATCACCAGGCTGTTGGCAGAGAATCAAGACGAAGTCTTGATCACAACTTTGCTGCTGTGGACTACGGTAGGCAAGCAGAGACGCCGGCCAGAAGTCCCACACAGGTACCAGCTAGGCCTCAGGATACACAGCAGAGAAACCAGGAAGAGGAGCTTAGCAGAGGAACGAAACGACTGAGCACACATGAGAAGTCTGGCGTGGAAAACATGTTCAGGGACATGTTCTCCAGTACTGGGAAAGGGCGGAAGGGGTCGCGGGCCTGATGCTTCTAGCTGGCCATCGGCCTCTTTCACTGCATTTTGTTTATTACTCTGAGCGCCGTTTAGATTACATCTATGTTAATACCAGAACTGCTATGGGTCTCAAGACTTGTCCATCATGACCGAGATGCTACGACGTGCTTACTTCCAAACTGCTTGATCCATCGTGTGTACGAAATACGACAAGAGTGAAGCGTTCGGCCAAGTTCCGACGTCATCGAGATCGGCCCAACTTTTTGTTGCGCGAAGGTCGCTTTGACAGACGACAACGATATGGTATTCCAGCCTCGATCTCCACTGAGCTGGACTCTGGTGTGCTGGGAGTGAAGCATCTGATCAATTCACGGCACTGTACCTCGATACTCTTTCTGTCTTCATGTCGCAGTGACCGATCGAAGCACGGGCTGATGCGCCTCAACACTTTCTCCCTGCTCGGGAGGACCGTCGAGCGGACACCCTGGACTTGCGCGAGGTGCAGGAGCACACAGATCAGGGTCGAAGCCCAACGCGAATACAGCCGGTTACGACAAGCACAGCCAGTACGCCTCGTGCGGGACCAGCGGAGGGTGAACAAGATCTTCCTGGCTGTTGCTACCCTCGGCGTCGGCGGCGGAGCTTATCTTTTACGAGACGACATCCGGCACTGGTATCATGCTGCTGCCAGGTCAGGCAGGGTGGTCAGCACCCTGTACGTGTGTATACAGGAGTACATCTTACCGCACCCTTGCAGCCCAGTAGCCCAGCTAACCATCACAGTTACCGGACCACGCTGAAAGAGCATCACGATGACCCCGAAGAAGCCACCACTTTCCTCAAGGCCTGCCACAAGCGGTGTGCAGAGCGGACGTTGCGGGCAATCGAGCAGAATGGGTCCATCTTCATCAAGCTCGGCCAGCACCTGTCGAGCATGGGTTACCTCCTGCCAACCGAATGGACGACTACCTTCGTACCCTTGCAGGACAAATGCCCTGTCTCCTCCTACGAATCGATCGAGAGCCTCTACTACCGCGATACAGGCCGTGAGCTCCTCGATGACTTCGCATCCTTCTCACGAGAACCAATCGGCGCTGCCTCCTTGGCCCAAGTCCACACGGCGACCCTCAAGGACAACCCATCCCAGGGTGTTGCCGTCAAAGTCCAACATCCCTCGCTCGAAGAATGGGTTCCGCTCGATCTGGCGCTGACACGCTACACCTTCCGCACCCTGAAGCGCGCCTTTCCCGAGTATGACATGGAATGGCTGAGTCAAGAGATGGACAAGTCGCTCCCACAGGAGTTGAACTTCAACCTAGAGGGCGAGAACGCCATGCGGGCGAGGAAGTTCTTCCACGAAAACACAAACTTCCCACTCATTATACCCAACGTTCTCTGGGCCAGCGAGCGTATCCTCGTCATGGATAGAGTTTCGGGTGCTCGCATCGACAACCTCGACTATCTCGACTCGCATTCCATATCACACGACGAAGTGTCCGCCACCCTCGCACGCATCTTCAACACCATGATCTTCGCCGACGGTGCTCCACTACATTGTGACCCTCATGGTGGCAACATAGCAATCAGACATAACCCTAAGAGGCGGTACCCGTACAATTTCGATCTAATACTCTACGACCATGGTCTTTACAGAATACCCGAAAACAAGATCAGGAGGGACTATGCCAAGTTCTGGCTCGCTGTCATCGACTCGGATGAAGCAAGGATGAGAAAATATGCCTACGAGGTTGCGAATATCACCGACGAGCAGTTCCCACTCTTTGCCTCGGCCATCACCGGACGTGATTACAGCGTGCTTGCGAGACAAGGAGTCACTTCCACCGCCAGGGACGATGCTGAAAAGGGAGCCATCACCGAGACCTTTGGTGAGGATCTGCTGGGGCAGCTCATACGCCTGCTGGGCCGCGTACCCAGCACAATACTACTTATTTTGAAGACAAACGATCTAACGAGGAGTCTTGATGAGAGCTTACAGACCAAAGAAGGACCCATTAGGTCTTTCATGATTCTTGCCAAGTTTGCTAGTCGAACGGTCTGGGAAGAACAGAAGCAAACCATCAAGGCTCAAGGACGGCTGTTGGATCCGCGAATCTGGTTGCAGCTCGTCTCGGCCTGGTTCAGCTTTGTCAGGGTTGAGCTGAACCTATTTGCATATGAGCGGGCTCTTTCTATCAAGCGCCACCTGCATTTGGGCTGAGCGCATGCACTACACAGGTCGCTGTTTCCCTCCATCCGAGTAATCTACAAATCAGTGCACGTCAGCACATCGTGCCACTTCTGCCACACTGGAACGTATTAAGTAAGACCACTCAGACTTACAGCTCCATTCATATATCTCGGTGAAGTATTGTCTGAAGAACGATGTCCGCACGTTTACCCTTGGTGTGCGCCGTACATGGCAGACAAGCACCATTGAATCCATTGAATCCATCGATACCTGAGCAAATGCCTGAGCAACACGTTCCTCAGTATTGCCTCGAGAAGCCACCAACAGGCGACAACCTCGAGACCAACGGCTTCCTCGACCCATGGTGGCAAAGACACTGTCATTACCAAGAAAGCGTTGCCCGCCAGGCAAGGTCCATTCAGCATCTGCTCAGCGTAACTGTAGGCGGGATCTCGAAAGAGCAACGGTACAATCTGGTTAGGAATTATTACAATTTACGCCTTGAGCTCTTTCAGAAGCACATGCACGAGCTCAAAGCAGGCCTTTCGGGGAAACAATACAGCAGGCTGGCAAGACTCGTCGCTGTGGACGTGGGATGCCTCATCCGTGACGAGTGCACGGAGCTGTCGGCAAGTATCGAGGCTTGGAATACGGAGAAGGACTGCAGGTTGATCTATCTCGCACAAAGAGTGTATGAAGACTATAGAAGCAAGACGATCTTGGTCATCACCGGACGACGAATCGCTCTTAATAGTCACCGGATATCGTTACTGAATGAACTCAGAAGAGGCTAGGTCGACAGAGCATAAGCACGGAAGGAACTTGACAAGGCCACTCACCGTTCTGAGATCCAACTCACAGCTTCACCGTTGGTTACCATTCTTTGAGAGTTCTCTGCGCGGCTAGGCCAAAGTGGTCATCCATACCAAGGGTCTTCACTCGACTACTGCAACACCGGCCAGCAAAGGCCATCTCAGAACGATTACCAGAGAGGGACGAAGACCGGAAGAAGAATTGGGGTGCCAGTAGTAGAAGGTTACAGGAAGCAAACACCGGTGTACATTCTTCGGACAGTATGTAGCGTAACTTCTGGCCAATCAATTCAAGTCTGCAACCTCCAAAGCAGTGTTCAGTGAAACAGTGCAATCCATGCCAACCATGTGCAGCATCTCTCTTTACAGGTACAAAACCATGCCTGTTACAAAGGACATCATACCAGTGCAGAAAAGTGTTGAGGCGGACTGGCACTTCCATTGCAAAGCTCCCAGTGACATGTCTTTGTCTACAGTCATGATAGGTTTGCTGGCAAGCGACGGGCAAACCGACTGTTTCCTGAAACGTTGAACCATGCAGCCCCAAGCCCTCCTTGTCATCGGTTGTACCACAGATCTACTGAGAAGCTCTTGTTGCTCCCCTCAGGAGTGATGTCGTGCTCATCAAAACCCGATGCTCCTCAGACAAAGCCTCCCCAACCGTGGTCTTCGAGGGCAAGACCGGGGCCGAGACGAAGGCCCTCAACACACCACTATGTGTACGAGAAGCCGCGGTCTCGAAACACACACGAAAACAACCTCAATAAGGTCACACAATGGGACGACGCACACGATGTCTCCGCTCGCCTCGCCCGTCGTCTTCGTGCACGGGCCTCAGCGCTCGAAGAAGGATCTCACGCCCTCCCAGAACCTCACCAAAGCAACCTTCCCTCCGACGAATGCGAGTGGGCTGGAACCGAACAACAATGGTGGCATGACGTCTTCGCTGGCATCCAGCAGTGGAACGAAACACACCAGATCTTCGCTCGTCTCGCGCTTCGTCCCCCAGCTCTGCAAGACCAATTAGCTTCATTCACGTCCGCCGTGATTCCAGCCGTCTCTCAACCCGACGTTGTCCATTCGGCAGAAGCACGGTTCACGGCAACATCTCAAACTCTGGCACACGTCAACTCACGGCTCACGCTGCTGATCCAACAACGAGAATCTCTAGCTCGACCCATGCGAGTCAACGTCAAGCATAGGGCGGCCTTGGGGCAGGCTAGTCGTATCGAGACCGATACTCGAGACACCCGCATCAGACTTCAAACCATCTACGACCTCGGCGAGCGTATCTGTCCGACGTTGTCTGAGAACGGGGCCAAATACGGAGTTTTGAAGATGTACTGCGATGCACAGCTTGAGCTTGTGCGGTTGTATGCGAGTGTGCCACGTGCACTTGGTTCTGTTGGAGAGGCGGCTTCAGAGGGAGGCGACGGTATAGACGTTGAGCGATGGGTGCGCAACGAAGAGGATATGCTGCGGTGCTTAGTGCTCAATTGGGGGTGTGAGAGGGTTGCAGGGGTCAAGCAGCTGCTGATTCATTTTCGAGTCAATGCGAAGCTGATCTTGAAGGAGGAGGCGCGTGGGCTGGAGGCAGGGACTGCTGGGGGAGGGGAGGGGGTTGGGGGCGCAGGGATTGTTGACGATGATATGAGTGCTGTGGACTCGGATGAGGCTGCGAGTAATGGGGGAAGCAGCATCGTTGCGTCGGAATACTATTCAGCAGATGAGGAGCAGTCCTGAGCAAGCCGGATCGGATATGCTTGGTCGTGTGCGCGAGATGTAGAATTAGATCTCTGCGCAGTCGGCGGGTGTCGAGATAGCCCGGTGTTGAGTGTGAATGACCGGCCCTGAAAGAATCGCGGACTGTCACCTCGTGTTCATTCGCAGCATGCCTTGGACAAGTCAACATACGCTGCCCTAACAACACTAGCTCCCTTTAGCCATGCCTTCCAAGCTGTGCAGGTTAGTTGCGCGTTCTGCTGCCTTGCTCTTTGGCAGAGCCGATGAGTGAGTGAGCGAGGAAGTGGATTGTCCCGAAGACGTTCGTACATCTCAAGGAAAGATGCGCTGCAAACACCGCTTACCCGTGACGAGGACCCGAAGCAAGCAAGAGCGCCGCTGGAGAAGTCGGGCGAGATGATGCTTGGCACGCTGACCTCAAAGCTAACCCCCCGGAGTCAGTGGCACATCCCCCGGAAAGCGTCCTAAAGCAGCTAGCGCGGCGTCGATCATCCTGGTGTCTTCCCTGTACCATGGGGATTTGGCTTCGCGTGGAGTACACGGCACTTCAGCTACAGCTGTCACAGTGGTTGGACAAGTCTTGTGCCTTGCGTCTGTTTACTCGTACTGATCCGCATGTGTGCTTTTTGGCGAGCTCGCCTGGGCGATCAAGGCGAGATGGCCCGCACCGCATGGCTATTAAAGCTCGAGTTTCTGCCACTGTGGTATCGTTGACCTACCAACCTGTTTCTCCCACAGGTCAAACATCAAACGCACACACTCGGACTCCAGGTCTACAATATGGTCGGACTCACCAGGTCGCTCTTGAGCGCCTGCTTGCTCCTCCAAGTGAGCACTTCAGCTTCGTTGCCGAAACGTGGCGATAGCCCTTCGTCCTCTTGGGCTGCGTGGCCCACAAGCTCTGCTGCAGTACCAGCTTCTTCTCAGGGCTCTGACGCAGACGGCATCACTCCATTCGACAATGCCTTTGTGTTCCGCTCCTCAGAGGGCTGGACGCCGCCTGGGACAATGTATGGACGATCAGTCCAACTCAACGATTCCTCGATCCTGGCAACATGGGAAAACTACTCGCCCGAACCACCACTGGTGTACTTCCCAATCTTCCGGTCCACGGATTATGGTCAAACATGGTCCGAGTACTCTCGGGTCCAGGACACCCAGCGTGGTTTCGGGCTTCGGTATCAGCCTGACTTGTATGTTCTTCCTGGTCAGCTGGGAGATCTACCAGCTGGCACAGTTCTGTGCAGTGGCAGTGCCATTCCCACGAACTTGAGCTCGACACACATCGAGCTCTATGCCTCGAGAGACCAAGGCCAGACCTGGGAGTTCGTTAGTCACGTCGCAAACGGCGGAGAGGCATTGCCCAACAATGGCCTAACACCTGTCTGGGAGCCATTCTTGTTCTACGACAACGGTGCGTTGACGGTCTTCTACTCTGACCAGCGCGACCCTGCATACGGGCAGAAACTAGTTCACCAGACTTCGACCGATGGTCTCAGCTGGGGTCCTGTTGTCAACGACGTCCGAGGTGCGAACTACACCGATCGACCTGGTATGCCGACTATTGCACAGATGAAGAACGGCAACTGGATCATGACGTACGAGTTTGTCAATGACCCGTGCGAGTGTGGTGTGCCAGTCTACTACAGGATCAGTGATGACCCATTGAGCTGGGACGACAAAGAACCGACATGGCTCCGACCTTCTGATGGCACGAACCCGGAAGGTACACCGTACGTAGTCGTCGCGAACGATGGCACGATCATGGTCAGCAGCCATACTGAGGCAGCTGTGTTTGTGAATGATGGAGACGCGGATGCTGCTGGGTGGCGTACTGTGGAACTCGCGCAGAAGAGGAGCTATTCAAGGGCTCTGGGCCTGATTACCGAGGCTGGGAAGGACAAGCAGTATCTGTCCATAATCAGTGGTGGCTTGTTCAACGCGATCGACCCCATCAACACGGTCACCTTTGGTGTGGTAGACTTCCAGGCGTGGACATCTAGCGATTATCAAATATAGTGGTAGTAGCTGATGCCAGTAAAATCAAATGTCACTTGCACACAGTGTTCTTACCTTAGATATCTGCTCTGTTCGCTCCTATCTTGCAAATTGTATTCTTCGCGACTGATCTATTAAAAATGTCAATCGGGACACGGCCTGTTGATGACAAATATCTGAGCAGTGCATTCTCGACCACATGGGTCTTCGGCTGCAGACAATACTCGCTTGCATTTGCACCTACCACGCCCTCACTCATCTATACTGCATCGAGGCTAGTTCTAGAACCGAACCCCTCAAGATGTCCCATTGGTCAGACGACTGTTCCCGTCAAACGGGACATCTCAGGGTAACCCTGCGGAAACAGTGGCGAGTATGTCAAGCTCTAGAATGTGACTGGTAGTCACAACGAAAGGTCGGAAGCTATGTTCCGCGCGATCAGCTACTCGACATTTGACTTATGCGAATGAGGGCGGAAGCAGCATGTTTCTCGCATCTGAGTAGACCCTCTCATACATTGATAGCAGGTCCACTCAGCACAGGTGTATGCGCAAGAAGTGATAGAGCACCCTATCAACATGACTTCAGCAACGTCGAGCGTAACAGTACCTCGAACATATTCAGTGGAAGAGTCGAGCAAGACGTAGTGAGGAATGGATCTTTTACCTCGTTTCACGCAGCCACGCATCACTCAAGGCGCGTCTCGATTGGTACATCTCCCTCCCGAGCTTCTCCTCAGAGTCCTGAGGCTACTGCTCAAGCACCCTGGATCCCTGAAGCCTCTCGACATTGAAGACAGTCCCAACCCAGATACTGCTGACGGCCACGTCCCTGTTGTCGAGCTCTCCGCTCAGCTCCTAGCAACTTGCCAATTGTTGCACGACGAAGCATGGCCGATCTTGTACGGAGAGAACACTCTACGCATCGTCTGTCAGTCCGTATTACCACACTACCACTCCTGTTATGTCCTCGGTGCCGGCATTGAACTTCACTGTAACGCTGACGATATGCCTGCTGGAGACTACAATCTGTTGTCCTTATCACAACCACACGTCCGTTCATGCCACCTCACTGATCGTTTCGTCAGATACTATGACGGTCTGTCCCGTGTCCAGAACGTCGAACTGGTAGTCGGACACTCGCTAGCAGAGGAGCTATTCATCGCATGCAGGGCTATCCATCCACTTGTTCGGGGTAAGAACGTGCTGATCAAGCTCTTGCCCAAGTCTACGAGAAGTCTTCTTGAGAACTACGAAGCGTCAGCCATCCAGTGCCTGGAGTCTTACCGACTGAAGGGGTGCCGCATATTCCGGTGCCGCTCTATAGAGTTTGAGGGCAATAAATCGGATGTGTCAGCTCTGGTCGGCGAGATAGAGGGCAGCACAGACCCTCCCAGAGACATGTTCCCGCTCTGGCAAGAGGCTGAGGAGTACATCATGGCAATGCCACCCGTGGACGAAAGCGAGGTCAATCTCCCTTCGCATCTGCAGGGAACGAGCTTTGCTTACAATAGAAGCATGGCGAAGAATGCAGTTCAGGCGTATGATGTCTACAATGCTCAAGAATACATTATGGACTCCGTCAATCAGGCATCAGAATTGATAGAGATATGGAAGGAGAGCCAATCTGCCAGAACAAGGGAGCGGTACAAGATCGAGCTTGCTGGTCTTGAGGAACGTGGAAAGTCAATCTTGAGCTCACTAGAAGCAACAGCGAGCGGGCCCGACTACTCCATGGATGAAAGTGAGGGTTGAAAGCCAACAGTAGATCATGGACTGTTCAGACTATCAGGCGGTACCAGCCAGCATCTGTGGTCTCATCCTCGCGTTGTGTGCGGTTGGTAGAAAAGTCAATTTCCACAAGAGCTGCGACTTTGTCCTTGGTGATGCTGATACACAGGCCAGTGTTTCACGGCCACACCACACAATGTCGATTCTGGGGTTTGCAAAATGGTATCTTTTCGGAGGGAGCAAAACGCATGTGGCCTGCAGAGTCGTCACAATGCAGATGTATTCAAGTTGTTGAGCGTGTTCGGGAGTAGGTGCAACATCACTCGTAGATCAACTCAGCTAGGACAATTTCAATCCCGATTTCGCGTAGCGAATGCGACGTGAAGTATCATCAGAAGCTCTTTTGCGACAAAATTATCATGACAGTAACTGTGATTCGTGGGTTGCCAAGCACGGGCGACGTTGGTGTCTTGAAGTCACAGCTGAGGCCTGACAGGATAGTCTGATTGGGGTCAGTGAAGATGTACCTACAGACTCTTACTCGAAGTGTCAAGACGAAACCGACGAGCAGTGGGTCTGTGTAGAAGGGTGGGGTCCAAGGAGGTCACACGAGTTCATGAATGAAGGATTATGAGCGGGACGGAGATAGCGTCATTTGTCGATGTAAGCATTTCTTATGCTATGAGAAGTGGAGGTCAGCGTAGAATGGACGGCGAAAAGCCACAGGGCAAGCCTGAAGGATGCTGCGGTAAATGGTGTTGCTAGACGCTGTCGTAGTAGCATTACGTAGAGACTGCGATTGTTGTGAAGTTGGGTCGGGAAGATCGGGTGGAACTGCTGTGTGGCAGTGGTTTGTGGTCGAGCGCACTCAACTTGCTCGAACTCGGTTTAGTGTGGGCCGCTCGCCGCTGAGATCTTTCCAACACCGTTGTTCAACTGCGACTGCGTCCTTACCCTCGACCTGGAATCCACTTTGACATCCCATCTCTACTCGAAAGGACCACAGATCACTCATATCGTTCGAGGTTACTTTTAGTTACCTCTTCCGTCTCTCACGTCCCGCGGTCGCCGACTAGCTCCGGTAAGGATTCCTTTATTCCAGTTGCCTGCCCTAGCCCGAGCACAAGGACAAAGTGGCCATAGAATATCACCACAAGCATCCTGTCCATTGTCCTACAAAACACCGTCAGATCGACTCACATGGCTGTTTCTGCTTCATTCACGAATCTTGCATCGGCCAGCGACTCGACTGTTGAATACTTGTGCTGACGGAATCCTTCTCAGACCGCCTTCTCTATTACTAGAAAGTCCAGATAAACCACCGCCAAGATGGGTCTTACATTCTCGAAACTGTTCGACCGATTATGGGGAAAGAAGGAGATGAGAATTTTGATGGTTGGTCTTGATGCCGCCGGAAAGACGACCATCCTGTACAAGCTCAAGCTTGGTGAGATTGTGTATGTACCCCGAGAGGTCTATGGCAACAATCACTGACGAGAAAACAGTACTACCATCCCCACAATCGGTACGAACGAGCGCAAATAATGGCCTGATCCAGTAGCTGACCCTCTACCAGGCTTCAACGTCGAGACAGTCGAGTACAAGAACATTCAGTTCACCGTGTGGGATGTTGGTGGACAGGACAAGATCCGTCCTCTGTGGAGACACTACTTCCAGAACACTCAGGGTATCATCTTCGTTGTCGACTCCAACGACAGAGATCGTGTTGTCGAGGCTAGGGAAGAGCTGCAGCGCATGTTGAACGAGGATGAACTCCGTGATGCTCTCCTGCTGGTCTTCGCCAACAAGCAGGATCTTCCAGTATGTGGCACCCAACCTGCAAGACAGACCCAACACTAACTTTCGCAGAACGCCATGAACGCTGCCGAAATCACCGACAAGCTTGGCCTGCACTCTCTCCGACAAAGAGCCTGGGTAAGTATCACTGAGGCCCAAGTGACAGCTCTTGCTAATTTCTGCCGCAGTACATCCAATCTACTTGCGCCACTTCTGGTGACGGTCTCTACGAAGGTCTCGAATGGCTCAGCAACTCCCTCCGAAAGGCCGGCCACAACTAAAGTTCGACACCCGGAGTGGTGGAACGCGCTTGGTAGGGTTGGGGGGCTAGAAAGCGAGTCCGTGCGTGTTTCGGACAGTGGCTGGTCTCGGGCAGATCTATCTGAAAGCCATCGAACGCTCTTGTGGCAGTCTTAGGTACTGAGTCCGCTGCCACAGCCAGCTTCAATTATGCTCATGCAAAGGAATGATTTGCCTTGAAAAGAATGGTTCTGCTGTTTGCACTCATGATGAGGGTTAGCTTGGTGGGAGTTGTTCAATAGTCTTTTGCAATGGATGGCTGTGTCACGATAGTAACGCTGTAACGGCTGGGGGATCTCGTTATCCGAGTCACCAAATAGATTGATCTCTCACGAATGTGCGTGTTTGCATTGGCAGACTCATGAAGCTGTGATCTCACTCGAAGACGTGTGGCGTGCCCTACTTTTGGTGCCTGGCTGTGTTGATGGGCTTCCCCGAAATGCAATCGCCTAACTAGCTCCGCCATGCTTATGACGAAGGCGGCTCCCGAACAATGTCGCTTCGTGAACTGCACCACCACTAAACGTAGGGTAGTGCCAGACAGATACACGATATCTCGAAGCACAGAATTTGCTATTGTGACACACTCTGCCACCGAGCCGCCCTCTCAAGACCTCGACGCGACACGGTCGTCTCACAACGTTCTGCTGTCCGATCGATCAGCAGTGAGCGGTACCACCGGTACACCCAGTACCACCACGAGTATTGAAACACATAGACCATGGCGGGACCGCCACCTCCGCCGCCGCCTCCTCCTCCTCCAATGCCAGGAGCAGGAGGAGGCCCCCCACCACCGCCGCCGATGCCAGGTGGAAGCAGTTTACCCGCGAAGCCCCCTGTATCGGTCGCGAAAGACCGAGTACGTATCCCAAGCTAGCCGACCATCAGAAGACAAGATGCGATCGATGCACGGGCAAAGCAACAGGAAGAAGACTAGGCTGACAACTGTGGACAGGGAGCATTACTATCTGATATCGGCAAAGGAAGAAAGTTGAAATCGGTCCAGACCAACGACAGATCCGCGCCCATCGTCAACAAGAGCGCAGGATCAGGAGGAGGAGCACCAGCAGCAGGCGCCCCGCCAGTGCCAGGACTCGCGCCTCCTCGACCGTCTGCCAACCGAAACAGGAGCAACAGTGACACGGGCGGCGCCGGGGGATCAGGGGCCGCTGCAATGGAATCAGCACCACAGCTGGGCGGCCTATTCGCCGCGGGCATGCCAAAGCTAAAGAAGACAAGGGGTGGAATTGCTACGGGTGCCGATGGGGATTCTTCTCGAGGACATTCAGATTCAGAGACGAGCCGGTCCTCGGCGCCTCGTCCGCCCCCTGCGGCTGCTCCCCCTCCTCCCCCAGGCGCTGCACCGGCACTCCCTAGTCCGTTAGCAAATCTCAAGAAACCGCCTCCGAGGCCAGCTCCAAAACCAGGATTGAGCAACATAGCAATGGGGAAGCCCCCACCGCCTCCTCCAATGGCAAGGAAAGCAAGTGGACAGCCACCACCAGCACCACCACCACCACCGCCAGCGCCATTACTACCTACAGCAAGCGCGCCCTCGCTCGCACCACCACCTCCACCTCCCCCACCACCATCCTCAAACAGTCCATCAATAGCACCGCCTCCTCCACCTCCTCCACCGACTTCAGCCAGTCCACAACCCCCAGTAGCACCACCTCCTCCGCCTATGTCAGTGCCTCCCTTATCACCACCATCTAGAGCCTCACCCCAACCAACATCGCCAGCTCCACCTCCGCCTCCTCCTCCACCACCTGCATCACCTCCATCTAGGCCACCAGCCCAAGCAGCAGCAATGTCAGCATTCGGCAAATCGGGCATAACCCTGGACAGATCAGACTCATCCGGTTATGGGTCACAGATTGCGCCTGGAAGGAACCCGACACCGAGTAGCTCGAATCTTGCTGCGAGCTCATACACATTGACGAATGGCACATACGGCGGAGGCAGTGGAGGCAATGTACAGATTGAAGATTCGAGATGGAAGTTTCAAGATGAGAGCCAGTTGCCGCCTCCTCGACAGTTTACTGGTGTGCCTAAACGCTATAGAGCTGGAAGGGTGTCGACTGTACCACTGGATCTGTCGAGCATTGGTTAAAAACAAAGAAAGTGCTCAATATGAGCCTAACAAGGAGCTGCTGTGACAGGCAAGACTGGAGTGCTATCGCATCTTCAAGCGCTTGGATCTATAAAAAGCTCTGCACCGAGACCGAGCTGCACAAGCACACCGCGACTGACTAGCGTGTTTCTGGGCGTCTCTAAAAATCTAGACTTTCAACAGTTTTGATGGGATAGGGTCTCCTCACGGCTACAATGTGGTGCGTGGCTCGTGGAAACCCTACTAGCTTGGGTGTTTGACGGACAGTGCCATAGCATGTACTCGTCGTCGCGTCCTCCATGAACCAATGAGTACGAGGAGCAGCTCTACAGCGGTCGAGGCCAGGGATGGATACCTTGAAATGGTCGTCTGAATACAAGCCTCTACCTGTAGGTGTCAGAGGGAGAGGAGAAGCCACGCCTTCTTGCTTGCATATCTGACGAGTCTGCTCCTATGCGCTCTCCGCTCCGCTACGAACCATATGTGTTCCACCTGTCGACAACGAACGTATGCACGGCTGGGTCAGGTCGCAGAGATGAGATACAAGTGCACACGTGTCTCTCGTCACTACATGTGGAAGAGAAAGCTGCTAGGTATATAGACTGAAGTCAGAGGCATCAACCGCTCGAGGTTTCACACTACCGTGAACTAACTAACGACGTTGAGTAGAGCCTGTGGGTGGCTGATTTTGAAGGTCTGTTGAGTTTGCTGTTAAGCTAGGTGGGGTCGCTGCGATGATAGTGAAGATGAACGTGTCGATTTGACTGAAGGTGGGCAGTGAAAATGAGAAAAGCTCTTCTGGTATATATCCTTAGGCTGCTGCCTGATGTTCTCTTCTCGCTCCTTACTTCTAAATTCCAGATCTTCGCTCGTACGTTACTGATCTGAAGGCTTACCACGCTATACCCAGCCCTCTGCCAACTCTAACTTTCTACTCACAGCCTCGAACCTTTCTTCATCTTCGACATATATTCGCAATCGTGGACAGAACCTGAATACGTGTACAGACTTCTAGGTACTGTCTTACACAGCCTGCAGTATGTTTATCCCACCTTCTGTGGCTGCGAGATATACCGACTGACGCTGCAGATCATCCTACAGATCTAATACGATCACTGTCGACTGAAATGTCTGCCACCATGAACTGGAAAGATCCTGACACAAGATTCAAGGTGAGTGGCCTTCACACCTTGGCCTTGCAGACGTCGCATTGAACGTTACTAATAGGTCTGCGCAGTTCCTCATGGCGGTTATTGCGTCAAATGACAGCACCGTCACGGAAGGAGCTAAGGCAGGGCAGATCGCTGGGCACATGGGTAAGTTACTCACACTGTCACTGTTGCAGCAGTCGATTGTCGGGACCGAAGCAAGGCATCAGACTGACCCTATGGATTTTGAACAGGATGCACCGCCAAAGCCGTGACTCACCAACTGGCGGCTCTTCGAAAAGATGTTTCAAGCATGCAAGCTGAGAACCCTGGGTCTGGAGCGGCGGGCAAAGGGACTTCCAAAGGCGGCTCTTCAGCTACCAAGCGAAAGAGCAAGGATACTGGACTCAATGGTTCGGATGGTACTGAGACGCCATCAAAGAAATCTAAGCCTCCTGCTAAGAAGACGACTCTAAAAGCTAAGAAAGGGGCTAACAGCGAGAAAGACGAGGATGATAGTATCGCAGCTAGAAAGGATGCCGCAGAGGGTCGAGGTAATAATAGTGATGAAGGTGAAGACGAGGACTAAACTCTTCTTGCAAAGTATAGCATTGGTGATCGCAGTTCTAGTGTAAGCAAGGAAAGCTGCTATACGAGTGCGGCAGGATATGCAAGGCATGGTTTTCATGCTTGGATAGCACATTAAGGCGCTAGGTAGGCTGTTCAGTCACTGATACGTACGTACTGTCAGCCAAATGGGTCAACATGGTTGTACGTTTCTACAAGAGGAGCATGATATAAGTCAATATCAGTGACTCTGACCGTGCCATACGAGTTTCAAGTTGATGTTCATTCGTGCTTGCGAAGTACTGGTGATTCTGATCTCCTTAGTTTTGCGACGATCAGTAGCTGCACCCCAAGCCAAGGAGGCCTCGTTGTCTTCCGCCCAGCAGCAGAGAGCTTAAATATGATGAAAGCGCAAAGGAAGGGACAGCAAAGCGCTTGAGCAGGTCGATCTCTAACTTACCCCTTTGGGTACGGCGAAGCAGAACAGGCAAAGTGGCACAATCGCAGATTGTTCTCCACCACCGACTGCTCATCTTTGGTTCTGGCGCGTGGGCGCAGAAGCACGGAATCGCGCATCGTTTGCGACGATGGCTGGTTATAGACGTTCTGCTTATTAAATCCAACACTTTGAGCTTATTTCCAACATCGATCAGATGCATCGTGGTTCATGTCCTTTGATGCTTACTTTCTTCTGACTTTGATTCTTGTTTGATTACCATCACCATGGCCGACCTCGAGTCGCGCTCCGAGTCACCCTTGAGTGACATCGGCTCCGATGCCTTCACGGAAGAAAAGTTTCATCGATCAAGATCGGTATCAAATGCTTCCGATATGTCTGAGGCATCTGACGCAGAGTCAGCTACTGCTTCGACTGCCACACCGCGGACCATGGAGGCCAGGCCATTGAAGCGACGGCGCATAGGCGACTACGACCATGCCACCCCCCGGTCCACCATCCTCATGGCTCCAGGCTCGCCCACAGGCTCAGTGTCGAGCGACAGCTCGGGTTCAGTGCCTACATCTCCCTCCTTCGCACATCTCGGACCTACCCATCCCTTGAGTACAGCCTATGCTGCAATGCAAGCGAACCCCAACGACCCTGAGAGCGCAGACTACACACAAGTCACCCGCTGCCAATGGACTGATTGTCCTGAGCCAGAGCAGGGGAACATGGACAACCTCGTTCAGCACATCAACGAACTCCACATACCACCCAGACAGAAGAAGTACTTCTGCGAGTGGGAAGGGTGCACTAGGAAGAGCATGCCACATCCAAGCGCCTACGCCTTGAAAGCACATATGAGGAGCCACACGAAAGAGAAGCCATTTATGTGCCAGGTCCCCGAGTGTGACAGAAGTTTTACCAGATCAGATGCTCTTGCGAAGCACATGCGCACCGTACACGAAACTGAGCAGTTGAGGCCGAGTGATCCGGTGCCCAAAGGCCACACTGGCGGTATACTGCAGGCTGAGGGGAAGGTCGGTGCCACACCTAATGGAAACGCCAAGGGCCCGCAAAGGCTGAAATTGACCATGAAAGGAAACAAATCTACATCGAGCGCTGAGGCGTCTGCGCCCGCTGAGCCCAAGGTCGAAGGTGGTATACCGTTGCTGCCCACCATCGGATCTGTGACTGCGGCGGGTCTGGCTGCGAAGCCTGCACAACTCGGTGTTGATGAGGCGGATAATGAAATCCTCGCACGTGCGGTCGACATGGATTCTGTGCCATTCAAGCTACCTGTTGAACCGTCCTACTACCCACCCAATATCTATGCGGACATGGAAGACTACGAGCGAGACCTTCCTCCGAGCCAGTGGTTCAGACTATTAAGGCGCCAGATACGGTGGGCTTCAGAAGACGGAAAGAGCCTGGAGAAAGAACTTTCAGAAATGAAAGCCAAGACGGATGATCTCAGGGGTAACCCTGTGACAAAGCAGAATTCCAAAGAAGACGAAGTTGGCGACGCGATCAGAAGAGAAGAATGGGGTATTGTGGACAACCTGCTTGACCGTATAGGCCAAGCTGGCTTACAAGTGCAACTGGAGAAGCTCAAGAAGCACAACGACGTCCTCGAGAATGGCGCTGACGAGGCTCCAGAGGATGAAGACAAGGGCTCTATCTTCGACAAGGTTCAGAAGTTGCCATATTGGAAAAGACAGAACTCGAATGGTGTGCCTGTTCCTGATGTTGCTGCAACTGCCACTGTTGCTGCAAATGAGATTGCTCCAGCTGATGTATCTGCCTAGAGGGCAGCGAGAGGTAGTTCAACTGTGTCTACCGTTCCGACTGAATCTACAGCACGGACCATGTCTACTGCTCCGACCGTATCTACTGTTCCGACTGAGTCTACAGTTCCGACCGTATCTACAGCTCTGACAGTGCCTACAGCTCCGACTATGCTTCACATCCCAACACTGGTTCGCAAAGCGCCCCCAGGTGCGGCTAATGCTGGAGGCTGTCCTCCAATGCAGGCTACCACGGCGATTGCGTTCCGGAACACAGAGTGGCTGATGATGGCTAATGCACATGCCTAGAGGGCACTGAGAGTGGTCTCAATTATGCCTACATGGACATCTATGGCTCTATATCTTTCTCCGATTGCAGCTGGTGACTCGAGAATCACCTTATGTCACTCTACTATGGTCACTGTGACCACGCCGAGCGACAGACCTGTACCAGGGAAAGCGGTTCACGCTGTCGTGGGTCCTTCAACAACAAATGTGACTATCAGGGCACCACTTGCGAACAATCCGAACGAGTGGGATCGAGGGACTACCACAAGCCATGCGACTGCAGTGGGAGACAGGCCTCACCCTCACATATTGCAAGAAATTGCTGTCACACCGCACTACACGGTAACGTGCAAGCTCTACAACAACAAGCCGGCAGGAGCTACAACCAACCCTAGACCTCCACACAGGGTTCACAATGAGCCTAACTATCGTCCGAGCGGGAAGCCAGCGGACCGGTTCGTAACGCTTATGTGGGTGCCACCGCCGAACATTGGTTTGGGCGGTGCAGCGACTGTCTAAGCCTGAAAGCTTTTGTGTTCGGGAGAGAATTGATCCACGACAAGCAATGCTGGGCCGCTCGCTCGGGAGTCAGCGAGATACACCACACGACGGCACTTCCGCTACGGATGGGTAGACATTGATATAGAAGACTGGTATCTTGTAGCGCTTATATATTGTATCAGTATTAGTAATTATCAACGTCGAAACTTGGCTTGAGATCATGAAGGATCCTTCTTAGAGTTAATTACCTTGTACGGTGCTTATCGGAGCCATTGCGTGGACGTCTACGGCGCTGCCATGGTCGCATCAGGGATGGTAGAGTGCTCGTTCCTCACTGCAAAGTCGTTCCGCTGCAGTGGCTGCGAGCGTCTGTGAAGGAGCAGTGTGCAGGAACGGAGGGCACGGGCCACAGCAATCAAAGAAGGAGGCACGCATTCGACGAGGACCGAGACCTCAAGGCGCAGCCTTGAGTGTTCGCCGCGATCAAGCAGCAACTCGACTTGCATGCGAAGGTTCACGGGGACAATGTGGCAGGGAGGCACTTCAGCCCGCATCCTGCAGAGCTGCAGTACGCAGCGCCAGAGTCTCAGAGCGGATGAGGCTCAAGTCGTGATTGCCGTACGCGCCGCCGGCTATCCATGATTGGAAACCGGTCAGAGAGAGAGAGAGGGGGGGGGAGGAGAGAGGGTTTCGCGCGACAAAAATGACTCAACTTGTTAGTTACTCCATTTGATGTGGACTTGCCCTATGCAATGCGTGCAGTAGTCGTTGAGCAGCGCTGGAGTAAGTGAGGTACCGAGACGTTTTGTTCTGACGTGCAGCGACGGTTTCTGGCGACTAAAATCGTAGTCTGTGCGCGTTTTGGAGCTTGCTTACAAAAGGGCCCTTCGCATATCGGAGGGTGAACAGGGCGTCACTCTGCATGAATGCGGTAGAAGGTATTGTTCGTTCATTCGTCGTCGATGCTCATGGGCAGCGAAAGAGAAATGCACGGGCTGCGTTCTAGAAGGGGAGATGATGCGTGGCCCGCATGTATCCTATCACTCGCATGTATCCTATCACTCGCATGTAGTCGGATGTTTTCGTGGTGAACACGGGGGTGTACAAGTGGTCATCTGCCAGCGATATGCTGAGTAGCCCCGGTAATGGTTCTCTAGCAGCTAGACGATCAGTGGACACGGGATCACAAGGCGCACACATGAATGCCTGACATGTGAAGGATCCAGCGCACGTGTTGCCGGAAAACCAGAAGATTAAGCCTGTGGAATGGTGAGAATGCGACGCTGGAAAAGGCCCCCGATTGGCGTGAAGATCTTGGAATACGTAGTACCCCATGTTTAGCAGAGATCGTGATCTCACATTCCGGGCTTATTTCTGGTCTGTGAAGAAAGTCGCATTTCTGGTTCGAGTCTGAGGGCTGCGGTTTGACGTCGTTCAAGAAGGCACTTTTGTTCATTCGATACTGGGTGCATTTGAGGTTCATGCGGGAAACATGGCGCAGTTTTTGATGTTGCAGATGAAAGTGGGATGTTTAGCACTGGAACTAACGCCTGATCTGGTCTAGTCGTGTCACCGTGCTTGGATGCCCCAGTCCGAGGACGCCTCGTGTGCCTTGTCCCTGAAATGTGTTCTTTTGACAGTTTGAGCGATGCGCTGCGATGCTATACTTCTGTTACCGATCGATTCAAGACGTAGTATAGGGTGCAGTCTTAAGCATCAAGAAGCCGAGCAAGCATATCTGGACACCTGGCCTGCGCAAAGCTCTGCTAATTCCTGGGGTGTGGTCCCGAAGGATTGCAGCTTGTGTAAAAGAAGCTAGATCAATACGGTAGTGATATTTTAGTGACGGTCCACATTGAATTGTGACTCACAAACTTGAGATTCGCTAGCTGCTGGTCTCCATGTCTGCTCGTACTTTGCCAAGCTTCTCGGACTTTGGGCAGTTTAAGTCTGGCACACATCCGCACTTCAGGCACACTTCTCTCTTCCCTTACCACCCACCATCACTCTACACTACAGACATATTGGATTCCAGAAGTATGGAGTCCGTCTGAGCTCTTGTTCTCACTCAAGTAGCCAACTATCTCGCCAACCAGCAAGATAGTTTCTTCACGAAACCCGTTGAATACCCAAACCCCTCCACTCAATTCACAGTCCCAGCGTCTCTTCGGAGATTGCAGTAACGGCCTCGTAGCGCACAGCGTAACGAGCTCAGCGACCATTCCCCCGTTAGACTTCACGTCTTTCACCACGGATCATCAGCCATCATGGAGTTCTACCCCCTTGACACAGGCTGCTTCGGCACTGAACCAACACCACTTCGATCAAGACTTTCAGTTGTTCAACTCACCACGCCCGGTGACGCTCAATCGTCCCTCGCGAGGGCCGGCGATACATCGTATAGCCCCTAATCAGACTGCAAACTACTCCCCCAGACACTCGATCCCAGTGTCACAGCGTCCACATCATCAGTCTACAATCGGTTATCCAAACTCGCCAAACAACTACCGGTCTCTGACCAATCCAAACGCGCAATTGCAACAGTACCAACGAATCATCGCTCGTCAGAATCTTAACAAATTTCGACCGCCTGTGCCCAAATTCGACGCACAGACTACATCCCAACCTCGACACCGCAACTCCGCACCAGGGTCTACACAAGGTAGCTCATCCTGGTCGTCCTGTGATTTACCCTCACTGACTGATTCCGAAGTAACAGAGATGTCTGTGTTCGACCACCTTGACTTCCAGGGAGGTTATCATGCCGATACCTCCCTGGATTTCCTGAACACCTCCTTCGGAAGCAATGACTTCATTGACTCGCCTCAGCAAGCACATCCCGCTACTGTCTCTCCTACTGAGCTCTTCCTCGACGAGGCCATAATGTCGGCTCCACCATCCACGGCATTCCCGAACCTGGCTACCCCACAGTCCGAGTACCTCGACTCACCTGACTTCACTAGCTCGGGCCTCAACACGACCCCCATGCTTGAGGGTGCTCTTGATTCTGAACTCGATTACACCAAGCTTGAGAACATGCCAAGTCTCTTCCCAGATGCTCAATGTGATCAGTTCGACTCTCCTGCCATCGTCCCAAACAACAGCTATGGTTCGCTGTCCGATCTTGCCCAGCTTTCCCAGGCATCTCCTATGGTCCGAACAAAATCCTCTCCTGGAAGGCCGCCAATAGTCCATGATCGCAAGGCTTCACTCTCTGCCGGCATTACCAAGGGCAGCCAAAAGTCACGAAAAGAGCTGCCCGACATTGTCATTGAGTCTGAGGACGACAAGGAGACGGCCAAGAGGAAAAAGAACACTGCTGCTGCCCGCAAGTCACGTCAACGGAAGCAGGAGACCATGGGCGCGATGGCAGCCGAGATCGCACGTCTCCGGGCCATTGTCGAGGCTCTGGGAGGTGACCCTGACCACGATCTCGAAGATGCTTGAACGCTTGGCTTTGAAGCTTTCGCTTCGAAGGAACCCCATTCTTTCTACGACGATTCATTCTTGTCATCGATGCAATTTGGCACGAACATGGATTACATGTCCATCGAAGCTGTGTGATGTTCTTGATTGAACGTCCGGCTGATCCACTTCATTGCGGGTCAAGCATGCTACAGCAAATCCACCAGTCAAGGGGGTAGAATCTGCACCTTACCGTGACTGGTATTGGTCGATTCGTAACATCCTCCCGTTCTCGGGAAGGCATCCACGAGACGAAACCAAGTCAACCAGACAGACGTACGAGGTCAACGTTCGCGAAAGCCCGTGAACTTGTTCTTGCCTGTCTTCGATATCGAGCAGAAGGCTGGTATCAACACTCACCTCAACAGTACTCGAGACTGTTAGTATTTTCGCCCAAAAGTCGTTCCACGCGGACACAGCAGCATGCTCTCACAGCGCACGGTAGTCGCTGACTTACTTTTCAATCATGCTTGTCAGAGGGCAATCTTGCTGATGAAAGATTTTTTTATTGTTTTGGCCGGTTCTGATTGTCTCCTCGACCGGCTCGGTAGAAGTCCAGGTTGACAAGGAGAGTTGAAGGTCGAGGATCGTACTCGTGGCCAGTTTTGTTTTTGCTTTTTATCACGCGGCACTGTGGCTGCTGCTGTCAATTTCATTCCTTAGTACAAATTTCAATGAGATACCGCTCATCAATCCCAAGCCATCCTATCTCATCCTCGTGCTCTTCTGCAAATGTCGTAGATTCCTGGGTGCGCGTTATGCTGTGAAGAGGGAAAACGGCATCTTGGGTCCTGTTCCAGGATGTATATATACATCCTCACAGTCACAGGTCTTAGAGTTATCGCTCGTAGAAGCTTTCTGCCACGTTCACACGCCTTCTGGCAAGGACGACATCGGAGGCAGAATTCACGTTTCTTGACTCACCAAAGGGACGAGTTTGGTGGCCAGAAGAGGCCTCGCGAGCCACAAGTTGGGCTCCGTCGGACACGAAGACGGGGTGATTTCGGGCATCCTTGGTATTGATGACTCCTTGCGTTTCCTCTTCTGGATGCGGTGGAGAGGGACTGAGTCGAATTAGATTTTAGATAGCGAACATGTTTTCGTCCGTGTCCATTGCACCTTGATGCTTATGAGGCACCGTACCAATCCCGGCTAACTTTAGAGAATCATGCGCAGTCACCTTCTCGTCGACGATGCTTACATTGTGTTGACCTCGACTATCGTCGCAATCTTAGACCATCACCACTTGCACATGTCATGTCGCTCTCGCAGCGCCCAGGGGAGTCAGAGTGCAGTCGTGCAAACCGTGGCCACATTCAGGGTTGTTGCACAATGATTTTGTGCTTGAGCGTGAAGTACCGATGCAATTCCCAGTCCGCAGCCGAGGCTCAGCGAACCCGTGAAGCGCGCCCGTGCCCGACGCAACTGCAACTGCAACTGCGATATGAGCGTTGGTGCTACTCGCAGTGGTGAAGCAGCATCGTGATGCACACCTGTTGACAACCTATTTCATGCTGATACGTCCCTGAACACTCAATAGACATCTGATTCACAAGTTCCCCGCCCTCTCCATAATCGACCGAGAGCGTCTGCTACGCGCTCCATGGCCAGCTTCAGGATCCTCGAGCACCAGATCGAGAGCAGCTACATACGAGAATGGCCACATGCGCTTGCAAACAGCCAAGAAGAGCGTTTATACCTCTCCGTGAAACAATACATACCGAAAGATAACCCCAACCCGAGACCAGGAGATGTGACCATCATTGGCGCCCACGCGAATGGCTTCCCCAAAGGTACCTACATGCTGTCACACAATACCTCTCCTGCCAATGCCATCGACTGGACTAACAAGCCACCGCATAGAGCTGTACGAGCCCTTGTGGGACGACCTCCTGAAGCAGTCTAAGAAGCACGGGTTCCGCATCCGCTCAATATGGATCGCAGACGTCGCCCACCAAGGCGCATCCGGCGTGATCAACGAGACCAAGCTAGGCAACGACCCAGGCTGGTTCGACCACCCCCGCGACCTGACCCACCTCATCAACCTCAAACGCGACGACATGCCCCGCCCCATCTTCGGCCTCGGACACAGCATGGGCGGCAGCAACCTCGTCAACGTCGCCCTCTTCAACCCGCGCCTCTTCACCTCCCTCATCCTCCTCGACCCCGTCATCCAGCCTCGAACCGCAGAGATATTCGCATCCACTTCAAACGACAAACCGCCCTCGGTCGCCCGCCTGTCCACCTTCCGCCGCGACACCTGGCCCTCACGCGCCGAAGCTGCAAAGCTCTTCCTCAAGTCGCCCTTCTACCGGGCCTGGGACTCGCGCGTCTTCGACAAATGGATCGAACACGGCCTCCGCGACCTCCCCACGCTCCAGCACCCCGACGACACCCCGCCCAAAGTGACCCTGACCACCAGCGTCGCCAACGAAGTCCACACCTTCCTCCGCCCCAACTTCCAAGGCTACGGCTCCGCAAACCCAGACAAGAAGATCGATCGCCGCACGCATCCGGACATCAATCCGAACCAAGCAAACACCTACCCCTTCTACCGCTCTGAAGCACCACGGACATTCGCGCGGCTGCCCGAGCTCAGGCCGAGCGTCCTGTATGTCTTCGGCGGGACGTCCGAGGTCAGTGGGCCGGAATTCAACGAGGCCAAGCTCGCCGCGACGGGCGCTGGCATTGGTGGGAGTGGCGGAAGAGCCGAGGGACGAGTCAAAGGCGTGACGTTCGATGGCGTCGGGCATCTGATTGCGATGGAGGCGAGCGAGAGGACGGCCGAGGCGACTGCGGAGTGGATCGACAGTGAGCTGGTGAGGTGGCGCCAGGAAGAGGAGGCATGGGACAGGAACTGGAAGGGCAAGAGTCTCAGGGAGAAACAGGGCGTGGACGATAAGTGGAGGGAGATGATGGGCGGTGATCCTCGAGCCAGGAAGAGGCAGGCCAGCAAGCTGTAGTCGTGCGCGGGATGACACAATGCATGTAATTGCAGACTCTACAAAGCCTCCCTCTCTCATACGACGCTCCTGCTCGCAGTTCCTCTTTCGCATCTTCATCCTTCTCTCAATGTGTATGGCATATTCGCTTTTCTCCCCTCCAGAACCGATATGCAGTGAAGCAAAACAATGTAGGGAAAGTCGCATTCTCTTTGGTGAAGAGTACACGCCATTAGGTACAAACACCGAAGCTGAGACGTCATGGTGATAGACTCAAGAAGAAGACCTGTGCCCGGCCATGCTGGAGTCCGAGCGCGAGAGCGAGAGCTCGGATGCAAGTTGCTAACAGTGTGCGAGGCGGCAATGGACCCGCGCATCTAGATCCATCGTAAGCTTGCTCTCAGCGGTTTAGCAACACAAAGATTGGTACACAAAAAGAATGTCGACGCTTTCACGTGAAGCAAACCCCGAGAAGGAGTTCGATCTATTTCGGATCTGCACGAGGAACGTTATCGGCGTGCTCTTCCTTGAATGTGGGAGTGCTGGACATGCTAAGGACACTACGCACGGGCTGTCAGGCTAATGATATTCAGGGGTCGGAGCCTCCAGAATCTAGGCAAGGGCCCTGTCGACCATGTTCCTTGATGTCTCTGTCTCGTTACTTCATTTCTCAAAAATGCCCTTGGCTGGCTTCCACTCAAAATGGTGTTCGCCAGTCTGTGGTTTTCCGGGAGGACCTTCCTTGAGGTCGAACATGTGAGAGCCAAAGTAATCCAGCTCGGCTTCCATGAATTGAGTTGGAAGCTCTGTCGAGGAAGAGTACTTGTAGAACTCCAAGCTCTGACTGATACTAGGAATGTACATGTCGGCCTCGACGCTCTTCAGGACGACATTTTTCAAGGCCGGGAAGTTCTTTGACAGCTCACTACCGACTTCTTGATTCGACAGAATATCGTCGTCGTCGTGGTCGTCTCTCTCGTACATCCTCTGGAGCAGGTCTGTGATATGGTCGGCTTGAATAATGCATCCTCCTCGCCACAGTTGCATTATGTCTGCATAGTTGATATTCCAGCCTTCTTGTTTGTCCATTTTCTTGATGATGTGGAGGCCCTGAGCGAAACACATCAGAAAGCAGATGTACGTTGACATCTGTAGGTCTTTGATAAATTGGTCCTTGTTGTCCACTTTGATTGGTTGCGGCTTCACACCACCACCGAAGGACTTCTGGATCGAGATTCGTCGGGCTTGATCAGCTGATCCCACTCTGAAGAGATGCGCAGCGACGATCGATGCTGCAGGTACGTGGTGCTCGACCGCTTGGGTGCAACTCCAGATACCGGTGCCCTCCGTCTCATCGACGTCCTGCACAACTTTGTCTTTGACGTGGGCCAACACGAACTCTCCCTTGTCGTTCTTCTTCCGGCAAATGTCAGCACCAATGTCGACCAAGAAGGTGTCGTGGAGTGGGCCCTCCTTGTTCCACGACTCGAAGATTCCTCCAACTTCCTCATAGCTCAATTGCAAGCCAGTAGTTAGGATAAACCAGACCTCAGCAAGGACCGACATCATACCCTGTTCGATACCGTTGTGCAACATCTTCACGTAGTGGCCACTGCCACCCGGTCCGACTGGAACAGTGCATGGACGACCTTTCTTGTCCTTGGCGGCTATCTGTCGCAAGAAAGGCATCACTGCCTTCAAACCCTCAGGATCTCCGCCTGGAGTACAAGATGGACCATGACGAGCACTTTGGTAGCCACCAGAGACACCACACCCGACGTAGTGGATACCTTTGGGTTGGAGACGCTTCTGTCTACGTTCGGTGTTCTGCCAGTGCTCGTTTGAACAGTCAATGAAACAATCACCCTTTTTCAGGTAGGGCTCCAGGCCATCGACGGTCTTGTCGCCTACACTGCCGTGGGGTACGCTGAGAACGAAGTATTTGGGCTCGTCACCGGAGCTAAGACTTTCGCAGAGCTCCTTGTAGTCTTTTTGGTGGACAATCTGCTTCTCACGAGAGATCGTCTTCGCCAGCTGCTCCAGCTGCTTGACGTTGTCCTCACCTGTAAGGAATCGTCAGTGGAATGGCCGCATATAGCAATGGATGCACACACTGGGATCAAAGAAATGGACCTCCACCCCATGTTCAGCAAACAACAAGCTCATCATTGAGCCCATGCTTCCTACCCCAATCATACCGATCTTCGATCGAGCACCGTTAGCCATTTGGGCGTTCAACGCGTCTAGTCTCCTGCTAACCTTCTTAATCGCGACATCGTTTCCCCCATCTTGCTGAGACATCCTGATTGGTTCTCACGTGGCGGGAATGTTTTCCGTTCCCCTATTTACTGAAACCGGCTTTGCCAACCTGTTTCACAAATTCACTTTCGACTTGAAGTTATATGGAGAGTGGTTGTAGTTTTATGAACAAGCAAAAGGAGTTACAAGCTTTATTGATAGGAACTGGGGGGAAATAGTTGCTGAAGTATGCCTACCGTGATGATCACCAGTGACATCACAGCCTGATATCTCCGGCAACCACGACCTTGATATCCATGGTAGATATGATGACACTCCGTGAGAACCGAACGGCATAAGTCTTCCGCTGTACTATCATTCGTAACTCCTAGGTCAACACTTGTTACACGAATTTAGCAAAAGCCGTTACATCCAGACAATCACCATGGCACCGACGTACGAAGGCACGAAATTGCCTACTTGCTACGCGACTTGCAGTATCGGCCACAAACCTGAACATGACTTACCATCGAAGCTGGAAGCAATATCTGCCGCTGGCTTCGAGGCCATCGAGCTGGCGATGCCCGACATCTTGTCCTACGCTGAGAAGCTGAATGGCAAACAGCCGGATCCGAAGGACTTCGACACGCTCGTGGAGGTCGGCAAGGAGATCAAGAAGCTAACGCAGAAGCACAATCTGAAGATCCTGATGTTGCAACCATTCGCCAACTTCGAGGGGTGGATCAAGGGTAAGCAGGATGACCAGAGAAAGGATGCGTGGGAAAGAGCAAGAGGATGGTCGAGGATCATGGAAGCTGTTGGTACAGACATGCTCCAAGTTGGCTCATCTGATGCTCCAGGCATCTCGACATCGTTCGAGGATAGTGCATCGGACCTCGCGGAGCTGGCCGACATGCTCGCCGAGAAGAAGTTCCGTATTGCTTACGAGAACTGGTGCTGGTCAACTCATGCTACTACCTGGAAGGATGTCTGGACGATCATCAAGCTCGCGGACAGACCGAATATTGGTCTTTGCCTCGACACTTTCCAGTCCGCTGGTGGAGAGTGGGGTGACCCAAGAACCAAGAACGGTCTAGTGCAGGACGGGGGCAGCAAAGATGAGATCGAGAAGAGTTGGCAAGCAAGTCTCAAGGAGATGGGCGAGACTGTTCCCGCCGACAAGATCTTCCTACTACAGATCAGTGATGCGTACAAGATGGATCCCGCAATACCCGACAAGGTCGACGACTCAGGACTGCGACCCAGAGGGCAATGGAGTCATGACTACCGACCTCTACCGTACGATGGCGGGTACCTTCCCATTGTGGACTTCCTGAAGGCGACACTGGCCACTGGCTTCAAAGGCTGGTTGTCGATTGAAGTGTTTGATGGAAAGGGCCCTGAGAAATATGATGGTATGCAGCCCTTCGCTGAGAAAGCAATGAGGAGTATCGAGAGAATGACGGACGAGTGCTCGAAGTAACGAATTGATATCGCGGTCGCCGTTAATTGCAGGCTCGTTGACAGTCTAAGGAGAGCTGAAGGTAGTGGGTGGCTGTCTCAGACCCCTAGAGCAAGCTTTGGGAATTGAACTCAACGCTTTCCGTATCAGTCACAATTTGTTGCTACAAATGCTTGCCTCCAGTCTCGTCATCCCTTGTCGAGTACTTGAGCATTGATTCTAGATTAGCAGGAAGCTTGGCAAGGCCGGCATACGGCAGTCCACTGGCCGACGACGAGTACAACACATGCTTGACAAAAGTGAAATTGAGCCTTGACCGAGTCGATATGTCTGACCTGCTAGTGTAATGGTCACACGCCAAGGCGAGGAGCACTTGGGACGCTGCTCAAGCGATAATATCCATAGTGCAGCCACGTCAGACCGCAATAGTCCAGTACATTCTCTCCGCCTTGCTAGACAGTGTCCTCGCCGTTCGACAAGGTGTCGAAGAGATCGAGAGGACCAGAACGCTGCTTCAGGATGTCGAACCATCCGGAAGCAGAACCGACGTTGACAAGGGGTTGCGCTCTGCTTGGCGGTGCCGAATAACGACTTTCAGTAGCGGTTTCGGTGTTTGGCAGTGTTTGAGATGCTTCACTAGATCATTTGCTGGTATTCGTTGGAGATCTTCGCTTATCTCTCCAAGCTGAATCCTTGTATCGGATAAGGCTTAATCATCATCGCCAGATGACACGCTGGACGCTAGAACGGCGATCAATACCAGTCCTCTACTACTATAGATCGACTCGTTGGAGTCGTAAGGTGAGTTCATGCAAAATAAGGAACATTACTACATGAAGGAGACAAAACGACTGTGAACGCAGGTCGGCGAGTGTCGATGATGCGCCGAGGCGCTCTTGAGACTCCACATCTAGCTACGTACTAGCAGGTAGCAGGCTAAAGATAAGCATCACAGAACTATATACTACAAGACTTTACTTTCCCCTTCTTATCTACTCCTCTTCCAGCGCTCTATTGATAGAAGCCAACCAATTCTTTTCCGGAGTGCCATGGACCACAGCGACTAGCGATCGAAATTGCTATAAGGGCAACTTGCGGTCTCATTCTCGTCCAGCAAACACAACTGCCTCGCCTCACTCGTCCCTGGCTGCCCGTACGATGTCAGATCAGGACTAATGTCGATCTGGTCGTATTCCTTCAGCAGTTTCCGAACCTTCCCTGTGGCCGCCTCCCTCTTCTCGGGCGTGCTCAGCAACCTATCCAGTACCCACTTGGGTTGCAGCGCAATGATTGGCACCGACATATGCCGCGACCAGCGTTGCATATGTGCCGGTGTCAACATTACGGGAAAGACCGGCTCGCCGTTGTAGCAGAATGTCCACTTCTCGGATTCAACCGCTTCTGGCACATCTGTTGGCCACGGCTGGGGGTCTGAAATTCGTAGACCCCTGAGCATATCCCAGAAGCTATTGTTATATTCCTCGACCGTCTTTTCTTTTTCTGATGGCGCACAAACGATGACAAGGGAAGTATTCGGACCGAGACTTTTGGACATTGAAAGGTAAGCACGAAGCGCTGGCGCGATGACGCGGATATTTTGGGGTTCTGCTGGATTATCGGATTTTAGGAAGACATATCGATGCTCGTCGGCTCGGTAGCCCATGGTGGCATATACACAGGGGAACGTCTTCAAGCCACTTTCCCTGGCCATTATAGCAGTCTTAAAGTCCTGATAAGCGAGGCCTTGCCAGCTGTCTGTGCCATACGACGTTTCGATTTGCTCTCTGGGACAGCGTCAGTGGACCAAACAGTGTTACACCAGCATGCAGGAACGTACTTGCTCAACAACCCTCCATCCTCCTTATTGGTGTCCGCGACCATCTTTGTTGACGGCTGCTGATTCCCGCACTTACTATCAATAACGCTCGAGACATCATTTCGCATCACTCGAAGCCAATCGGATAGTCCGACGACATCCTTCTTGGATTTCTTGGGATTACTGGCAACTACGATTGCTGCCAGAAACCCAAACGCGAAACAGACGAATGCTATAGTGATGATCATATTGACTGATGGTGTGCTCCTCAAGACACGAAATGCCAGAGCATAGAGCTGACGATATTGATATGAGACCGCAGTTGGGCAATTTCGAAACTACCCTAATGGTACCTGGATCTGATAAGATAATACAGTGGACACAGGCTGTTTCGATCTATTGCTAGTGCACCGCATGCGTTCCCACATTACTGGTAACAGTATTCCATGCAGGCGCTATGATCACAACAAACAGGAAGTAAAACGTCAAGACTGGCGCATTTGGATATTGGTTCATTGTTTAGAGTCTGACTCTGACGTTGAATGGACGGATGCTTGAGCAGCGGCAGCCATGGTCTTACCGTTCATGGTGCCTGAATGACTGCTTTGACGATGAGTTCTGCATAATGACACCATCTTCCTTGTATTTCCTTCGTCTAATATCCAGCAATGATGCACTCACGTGGCTTACAATTTATAGGTCTGGCCCATGTCATTCTGGTGGGTGACATTTTTACATTGGTTAATGACATTTGCGCCCCAAGTCACCCAATCAAACGTTCAGCACCTGTCAACGGTGACAGCCACCTGCGGTTCGGATGTGCGTCATTATTTGTGTCGGAGCTGAAAAAGCGAGATCGGAGCTGCAGTGAAGAGTAAAAGTCTGGGGTCTGTCACTACCCTAACCTGAATCGGGCTTCTAGCGGATCGGAAAGTCACAGACATAGGCCTCTGAAATCTGGTCCCGGAAGCCTAATCCGCTAGCCGTAGATCGTGACGCAGTCGCTTTGCTGAACGAACTCGGCGGCTTGGCAACCTTTGCTGCTCGGTCCTAATACGCGTCTCGAGCTCACGTGCACACAGACTGGGGTTTCTGTGCATAACGACGAGAACAACAAGCGCTTCAGATTCGCCTCGATAAACCAGCAAACTCGTCAAGATGCCGGAAACAACAGAAATCCCACCACGAACTGGTACAGCGTTCCGACTACAGAAAGGCCAACGTCTGAGAGTTATCGATCCTCAAGGTGTCCAGGTCTCGGATCTGCTAGCATTCAATGCTCACGATACCAGAGAGGTGATCTCGAATGGGAGGACGCTAGACTACGCTAGCCGCCTCTACCTCACTACGGGTGATCCGCTGTACTCGAACAGAAGCAACATCATGTTGAAAATTGGGGAAGACACCTGCGGACGCCACGACTTCCTTCTCACGCCCTGCTCCAAGGACACGTTTCGTATCATATACGGGCACACTGACCCGCATCAAGGATGCTTCGGCAACCTTGCCAATGCACTTGAACCTTACGGAGTCCAGCCGGACCAGATTCCTTGTGCATTCAACTGCTTCATGAACGTCCCAATCGATGGGAAGACGGGGACCTTCACCGTCGAACCTCCTCTCAGCAAACCCGGCGATTACATCGACTTCACCGCGGAGATGGATTTGATCATCGCGATGACTGCTTGTTCTGCCGGGCTGTCAAACGGCGGGACATTCAAACCAATACATTATCAGATCTCAGACGAGTGAAGCAGGTTTCTTACGGCGGGTCTTCATACCTGGCTAGATCATGTCGCTCTGGTGACAGGTCTAACCTTCAGCGCAATGTTCGCGCGGACGAAAGGCTCATGTGTGGAAGCAGGGGAGGTCGCAGCAATGCGGGTCGGGCTCGATAGCAGAAAGAATATCTGACCATGACGCTAATGACAACAGCCATACCCTCGCGCAGTGGCACAATTGAACAACCGTCACTGTACAATGGTAACTTGACTGGAGTGTGCGCTCAGTACGGCGCGGTCTTTGACTGCTGTTATTTCTCCCTTGTTAATAACGCAGAGGTATGAGATTTGGGAACTCATGTTGCTAAGAGTGTTGTTTTACTTCCACGCCCGTTGGTTTCCCGGGTACGGCAGGGGGTCGAGGGAGAGGAAAAAATAGGCGGTGAAAGGAGAGCAGGTTCTCAGGGAGGAGAATCGGCATCTTGAGAGCGCACGCGATGGGCAGGGCGAGGGATACAGGGTTGGCTGGTGATGGCGGCGACGGCAATTTCAGGGGCGATCCTCCACAGTGTACAGATGATTCCTAAGGGTACGCAGGATCCCTGACACTCAAACATAGTAGCCGAGGAACAGTGACCAATCGATGTTGGGGGGCTTCTCGCCTGTTGCTCGTGCAAAAGGACCAGGCATGCTGTTTGACTGCTCGTACGCCTCCCCCAACCACATCACTACAGAATCGTTAAAGTGATCGAGCGGTCGCTACTTACGGCATGCAACAATATGCGCTGCCGTAAGTACTTCTTGATCGAACCCTGGTTTCTTGGTGAGTAAACTCCACTACTCCCTCATACGGGTCTGGTCTTTACTTAGTCAGTAGAGCGTTAATTCGCTGCAACCTCCTTTCAACCAATGACCACTAGACGCATCAGTGAAGACGCGATCTCCTACTCACTAGAACAACAGGGCTTTACCAAGTAGAATTGTAAAGAACCAGCGTTCATCCTCGCACCACTCGCTTGAGCTAACACGTGTGGCTTCGGAGGCGCACGGGCCGGCGCAAGGATCCTGTGCCGTGCGCGGACGTGGCTTGCAGCGGCTGGGGTCGGGAGCCAAGGGTGGTGGTTGAGTCCCTTGCATACTGGTTGTTGCTCGCCTGCGGTATGTTCCGGCCACTGTACAGAAACATCTGCCGAGCGATGTGTTGTGGCGGCAGTTGAGAAGTGACTCTATGGCGGGCTGGGACAAAAGCACATTGCGCGTCTAGAAACGGGAGGTATGGTGGTAGTTATTGTGGTGATAGGATTGAATTGATGGTCTTGAGGGTGCGAACGTAGCAACTTTATATACTAGTACACAATAATGCACTGGACGACTACAAAGCAGCGTGACCGCCGCGTGAAGTATCGAGACATGATCAAAGTCCGCAATAGCAAAACACTTCAACGAACTCACAGCTCTGGGGGGTGTCTTCCGACACTGATTGTACAGTGCTCAGCTTCCGAGTCCCACAAATGCTCCTTCCTGTTGTCCTCTTCTCACTGCGTATCACCAGCTACTTTTGTTGAGCGCATCGCCATCCGCGTCGTACTCTTGCACCTCGATTTTCGTAGTCTTCGTGATGAACATGTTTCCATTGCCCTGTGACGATGAAAGCATGCGTTCTTCGGAGTCGGACCTGTTGATCACAGTAGGCTCGGTTGACGACGAATTGAACCGGCTGGCTCGCTTCTCCAGTTGCATGGCGTTTGAGTTGTTTGTGTCGTGGGTGCCTTTTCCCCGCGTATATCGCAGGCTATAGCCACTTGTTTTCGCCTTGATCGCGAACCAGGTGAAGAGCGGCGTGAGTGACGGAAGACACGTGAGGAAAATCTGCAGGTGCGTTAGTGATGGACAACTTCGGAGACTAGGTGCTGGCAGGAGCACTTACTCCGACATTCATCTCGATAGTGCCCCAGAGCACAAGCATAGTCGAATCCCCAGTACGTGCGATGACGGAGATCTGAACCATCCGCATGACGGAGCAGACAGTGGTGAAGGCACCCAGTGAGAAGACCGCGATGAGTCCGAATTTCCGCCTCCGGTTTATCTGTACCTTTGCCAGTAGCGGTATAGGCAAGGCAAAGATCAAGCAATCACAGAAAATCGTGATGGCTGCAAGGACGTAGAAGGTAATGTCGTTCCGCAGACACGATCCGGGCACTGATTTTGGGCGCCAGGACAACTTCATCGGACTGCACTGGAAGAGTAGGACCATGGTGCCTCCAAGATGCGACAGAATGGCGAACACCATGATTCCCCAGATAACGCGTCTGTAGACGGGTTTTGTGTTGGCGGTAATACGGAGGTATGCGAAACACAAGGCTACTTTGAAGCCTGTGATGCCGGCCATGTAGAAGGGCCGCCCTGCGAAATTGACTTCTGAGTATTTGTATAGGTTGGCCACTGGACGGTGGGATATCGGTAGTCCGAGACCGTATCTGGATTGAGTGATGCAGAGGCCGTTGTAGATGATACTGCAAAACTAGAAACCGTGTCAGCAAGCTGTCCCGTAAACGGATTTGTCCGAAAGGCGTACACAAGAGAGGAGCATGACCCAGTCGTCGGTTCCCATGGACTTGATCATCCACGCACGAACATAGATCCTGAGTCCAACAGTGAGGGCCATCAGCGTCGTTAAGCCTGTGCATACGCCGATGATAAGCGGCCAATGTGATTGTGCATCGAGTTCGGGGGAGGCGTGGTAAACCCACGTCATGGCTGCAGTATGGAAGGGGTGGACGGACGAAGAGAGATGTCGTTCAGATATGGTAAGAGAGCAAGAATAGTATAGAGTAGCAGGCCACTATATCATGGTGAGGTTTCGTAAGGGCCTTTCGATATCAATAACGTGACGTCCCCCCGTCTCTCGGTCAATTCGACAGGTACAACATGAGCCGCACGTTTCAATGCGTCGCAAACCTAGTGATATCGAGTTATCGGCCCCATGTTATAAGCACGCCGTAGTACCTTGACCGTTGAGTTGCCATTGCTAGCAGCTGCAGCTAGGATCCTGTCAAGGTCTTTTAGATCTGGTGATCCTAGCATGGAAGACCACCAGGATCGTGCTGGTTTGAGAGCCTCATAGGAAGGGGCACTGATTACCAGAAGCACAGACCGCGCTGACCACCTCAGAGCAAGAACGTCATCGTCATTGACTGCGTGTCTGAAGCTTTGACAGCCCCAAGTCGCAGCAAGGGAGGACTTCGCGTTGACCAGCGTCCGTGTCACTGCTGTCGTGGTTGGTGTGATGTGATGAGGTGTCGGCCGTCACTAACGAATTGTCCAACAGCACTAGAAGTGGTTGGCACACGGGTGGCGTTCGTGTCAATAATCGGACCTCAATTTCCATTGTTTCAAACCTGGGGTTGAATGCGGCCAAGATCTAAAGGATCTTCGCTTCTGCATTGGCTCATTCTTCAACAATCACATTCCGTCTCTTATTTTAAGCCCACAAACTCTCATGATGAACCTCGAGAGAAGTGGTGCGGAGTACTAAAGCATTCACTTGAAGTGACGATCATTAAGGCAATTGATAGCGCGCCAAAGAATGTAGATCATTGGTTCGCAGACGCGTCTCGAATTAGCCGAGACCAGCTTGAGAGCCAGCCTAGTTTCTTCCCCAGAACCTAATCATTTTTAGCATACACAGGTGCATGACTTGTTTGACAGGGAAAGCATGTTCTTTTGCTGATAAAGGATACATGGGATCGTTGTCACATGGCTTGACATTCGTACAGATTGAAGTAGCCGCTGTCTGCTGTCGCCAACAGGCATGTGTTGGCGCGACACTAGGTGATGCTCTATGAAGCTGTTGCTTAGCACGTGTCTTGGAGCTCTATGTTGCCGATCGAGACATGTTGAAGCTTGTCAAGTCGGTGCATTCGAGTGCATCCGTTGTGTAGAGCAAAGTGGTCGAACTCTGTAAAGCCGTGGCTGTATCTACGAGCCCGCAAGCTACGTTTTTGCATGTTGGTTTGTTTCGACATGTACCGTGAGGGGTGCTGGCAGACGGCATGTGGCACAATGATCGACGCTCAGTAGTCAGCCAAGATTATCCCCACAACGGGACTGCCAGGCTTTGATAGCTTTCCCGATTGGTTTAGAAGCAACGGCCCGTAGTTGCTACACCTTGTTTGTCTCTTCCTAGCGCGTTCGCTCTCCCTTGCGAGATCAGGCATCAACCGACTGGTCTTGTGGAGGCCAACGCTGAGACGGCCTGTGTGCTATCAACCAACAGAGAACTGAAGCTCTTAAGCCGCCTCGCGAGCAAATCCCCTTGGTAGTCTCGTACTTGGCACCTCCTAGAAATATCTTGCGGTGACTATCGCTTCCACATTTATCACCTCGAGCTGTGCCACTCTTCTCTGCTCTTCTTGTGTTCCTCAGCGCCGACTGTTTCGACCCTGCTTTACTTGTGTTACCAGCAAAGTGCTTATCGACAACGTCTTTCCGCAAGCCCGGTCCATCACTGTTCTACGGCGTCACCTTGCATGAACAAAGATGTCGTTCCACACAGACCGCAAACTCCCTGGTGTGGTTGGTGCCAGTGAGGTGGTTCCAAGCTCGTACTCGCCGCACCAGCAGAACCTCAGTGATCCGGATTTGGCCTACAACTTTCTAGCCAGTGTCAATGCTTCCGACGACGCCGCTGCGCAGGTGAACCTTACAAGGCTGCGACGCAAGATAGATTGGTATATCGTGCCGATCATGATGTTGTGCTACACCATGCAGTTCATCGACAAAGTTTCGCTGAATGTAAGTTGCACTGCATGTCGATCATCTGACTAGCCGTTCCTGATACTTGAGTAGTATGCAGCGGTCATGGGCCTGCCCAAGGACCTTAAGCTGCAGGATAACGACTTCACCAATGCTGCCACTTCGTTCTTCATCGCGTATCTGGTTGCAGAGATACCGAACGGTAAGAGCTCGATATTGCCGGAAGATGACTCTGAGCTGATATGTCTTCAGGATACATTCTCAACAAAGTTCCGGCGGGCAAGTGGCTCGGGGCTAATGTCGTGCTCTGGGGCATTGCAACAGCTTGCACCGCAGCAGCGCACAATTACCATTCACTTCTCGCAGCTCGCATCTTCCTTGGTATCTTCGAAGCAGCCATTGCACCAAGCTTGATGCTGATCAGCAGTCAGTATTACACCAAATCGGAACAGGCGCCTCGATTTAGCATCTGGTACTGTGGTCTTGGCATTGGCCAGATCGTTGGCGGTGCAGTCAGCTATGGCTTCCAGCATATGAAGAATCCGGACTTTCAAGGTTGGAGGGTCATGTTCGTTGTCCTTGGTGCTGTCACGGTTGTTATCGGCATCGCGACTGTGGTCATCATCCCGGACAGCCCAATGAAAGCTCGGTTCCTGAATGAGACGGAAAAGACTGCACTGCTGAAGCATGTTTCAGTAAACAAGACTGGAGTTCAGAATAGGAACTTCAAGGCCAAACACCTTCTCGACGCTGTGGCAGACGTCCAGATCTGGCTGCTGGTCCTGATAACAGTCCTGGTTTCCATCTCATCCGGTGTCATCACGACATACAGTGCGACCCTGATTCGGAATGTCGGCTATACTTCTCCACAGGCTGCTCTATTGAACATGCCCAGCGGTATCGTCTCCATCTTCGCAACATTGATGGTGGGCTACGGCGTTCGCTATCTGCCATCAGGCAACCGATGGGCATGGATAGTCCTTTGCTGCGTTCCAAGTATCATGGGTGGCGCGTTGATGTCCTTTCTGCCATCGGGCAAGACAAACGCGAACAAACCGGGATTGTTGGCAGGGCTCTATCTCATCAACTTTGTTGTCGCAGTATTGATTGTCCTGTATCAGTGGACTGCGAGCAATGTTGCTGGCTCAACCAAACGGACCGTCAGCATGGCACTCATTAGCGGCGCGTTCAGTGTTGGCAATATCGTTGGACCCCAAACGTTTCAGGCGAAGGATGCGCCGCAGTACATTCCAGCAAAGATTACTGTGTTGGCCACCCAAAGTGCCGCGGCTGTGGTCACCGTAATCCTTTTCGCGTACTACAAGTATGCCAATGGACAGAAGGAAAAGAACGAAGTGGCGACGAATGAGATCAGCATCGAAAAGAGCGAGTGGGACAACCTAACAGACAAGGAGAACGTCAAGTTCAGGTATGTGTACTAAAGAGCGGGCTCTCCAAGAGAGCCTGAGGTCGCCTGGTTACTGTTGTAGTGGAAGCTGGGTACAAAGATGGAGACCGATGGAATACGTGCTTGCCAGAGCTGTATAGCTAGCTCGATTTAACGCACATTGTTTCTCCTGGTTCACCGTATGGATTTACTAAGCGAATCTGCACTACCGTACATAACTTGAAGTCATACACATGAAATCATCTCCTTCGATCTCTCATCATCCCACCCTTGTGCTATATTATATACTATCAATTCGAGCTTCCCCATGTTTTGTCCAGGAGCAAACCGTGCAGCCAAAGAGTTGTGTCGCGGACGATCAGGTTGATATGGGCGTGTAAGCTCTTCGCATTCACTCTATAGAGAGCGAGCCAACGCATGTAAGAGATCGAACTACAAAGACCGCCGGCGCATAGTTGCCCTCTCGACCTGACGTGGGTATAATACCGGAAATCCATCACGAACCAGTCTTCGAACCTTGTTCCTTCTTCCACACCTTCCATCTCCTCTGGCGACCTTGCTTCGCTGGATCAGCTGCAGCAGGCACCTCCAGCCTCATACTGCCCGTCGTGCGTGCACCCGTGGATGGCAGGGGAACCACACCAACCGCTTCACCTCGCTCCTGTCCCATTTCACCTCCCACTGTCTCACAATAACCCGGCAAATCTCCCTTCACATCCCCGTAAGGCTGCGCACGTGTGCCTTCGCTCTGCGTGGGCGGGGTATACGCCGGCAACAACTCCTCTTCAACCGGCACTCGCTGACTCTGACTCGCGTTGACAAGCTGTGGGATCCCATGTCCCTGTGTAACCTGGCTACCCGAAGGACGTGACTGTGACTGTGACTGCGGATAGATGCCGGTGGCCAAAAGTCGCTTCTGCCTCTTCCGCTCGCGGATTTTCTTGGTGATGTAGATGCCGCCTGCCACCAGGATGACGATTTCGAGGCCGGACATTGTGACGACCGATTCTGGCTGCCACTGAGATTACAATAAGCAGAGTGAGCGACACCTTGTTTGGTCAGTGAGCGAGCGATAGGTCTATATCCTGTTATCTTCTGCCGCACACAAGATGCACCTAGCATCGCCCCCTAGACTTTTCCAAATCATCGTCTTCCTGGCAGCCACTTCTATCACGAGACTCACAATCAGCACGGCGCTGCACCGCCCGCTACGAATCTGATTGGTGCACCCACGCTGCGCCCACTGCATTGGTCTAAGCCACCATACCATGACAAGGTAATGATACGGGGAGCCTTATACGCACTTACGTCGCACTCGCGTTCCATCAATGCTCGCAGTTCATCTCAAATACTGATCGGAGCCTCAAGACGTCGGGCCAGTCGCGACGACTGGATTACGTGAATGCGATTGACTTGGGACCTAATGTAAGAGCTACGCCAAGCATGACCATCCCATCACCTCGCATTGCGCCGTAGAAAAGATGCGACCGTATGGCCGGTGAATGCTAACAATAAGTCTTCAACTCCTTCAAGAATTGCGAATAGTTGCATGCCGAGGACCTAAGCATCAAGTCCTAATTCGGCCGTCCACTTCCTCATCCAAACACCCACAATCCTACTCATCAGCCCATCACTCACAGGATCCCTGACCCCTCTCAAGCACTCACTATCGCGACACGTCTTGGTCGTCTCGAACAGTAACCCCTTGGTGACCTCAGACGCCTCCCGTGCCTCCCCATCCACATCCCCACCAGCCACAGCACCATACTTGGCCTCGAAGAAGTCCATCAACTTCTTACTCGGGTTCCTCCGCACATCCCCATCCGAAGCCCGCAGACGATCCAACCATGTACGTGCCGGAACAAGCTCGAATTCGGGTACATCGGGATGTCCGCGTAACATCGGCACCAAATCCTGTCTGAAACTGAACAACTGCGGGTTCACGATATGATAGACCAAGTCGCCGCTTTTATCTCCATAGCCTCCTTCCCCACCCATCTGCTCAGCAAACACCAACTCTTCGATCGTCTCCGCAGCTCGATCCACCGGTAACCAACTCACCATCTCATTAAGCTCAGGCAAACAACCCGCGCTCCCGTCCAACACACTCCTCACCAACAACGCAATAGCCTCCGTATCGTTCCAAACCGCATTCACGCTGTCGCCTGCCAACTGTCCGATTCTCAACACCCGACTCACCAGTCCCGTCGCCTCCATCGCTGCCCGCGTGACCCGCTCCGAAACAAGTTTACTCCGTCCATACCCGGTCCCCTGCGCCCACGCCAGATCGCGCACCTGCGTCTCGGGCACAACCGCCGGTTTCGGCGTCGCGCTCGCCGCCGAGATCGAGCTGCAGAAGTAGAAGGCCGCGGGCCGGGAATGCGTGGTCCGCAGCGCGACGTGTTCGAGCAGGTTGTACACGCCGCGGATGTGCTGCGCCTCGAAGGCTAGGAGCGGGATGTTGAAGTTGACGGCCCAGGCAGAATGGATGATATGTGTTACACTTGCGAGGAGCTGAGTTAGGTGCGATGGATCCAGGCCTAGAGTCGGGAGGGAGAGGTCGGAGGGGAGCGCGACGATTTTGTCGAGAGAGGAGGGCGGGATTGTGGTGAGGAGGTTGCGGGAGGATAGCGCGGAAAAGACACGGTCTGTGGCGGACGAGGGGGTTGAGGCGCGGACTAGGGAGTAGACGCGGATGATGTCAGGGCGGCGGAGGAGGTTGGCTAGGAGAATTGAGCCGAGGCCGCCGGTTACGCCGGTGAGGAGGACGGTTTTGCCTGTGAGGGTGGGCTTATCGGTCGGGTCGTGAGGGGTGAAGGTACCGTACTTGTTGATCAGATCTTGCATGATCTGAACCTGGGCTTCTGCGTCGGAATCTGCATTGTCTTCTTCGATTCCCAATCGTAGGTTGTAAAGGTGCTGTGCTAGTGATCTGGCTGTGCCGCGCTCGAAGACAATGTTCTGAGATAACTGCTGCCCTCCCAAGTCAATTTCCTTCTTGATCATATGCCAGATTCTGGTTGTCTGCAGGGAGTCAACGCCAGCGGAGAAGATGTCGCTTGTACTGGACTCCAGGTCAATCTGCAGGTCATGACGGAATTTGTTCAACAAGAAAGTTTCTAGCTCAGCGACATCGAGAGCTAGCAAAGAACCAGCGTCAACGGGCGCGACGCCGCCTTCGAACCGATCGTAGGCAGTTTGGATCACATCTTTATACTGCTCGTACAGCTGAGCTCGGATAATGGTGCCCTTGTCGGTTCGTGGATAAACCTCTTCGAAAGGTCTGACAACCACGAGGTCACGAGGAATTTGCGAGAACGATTCGGCCTGACTGTTGGCGTCCTCAATCTGTGGCCATACCCGGTCTATGAATTCTTCATCACAGAGTTGTGCGGCATGCTCGCTGCGAAACACGATGACACCTGGTACGGTGCGCTCCACACCAAAGACAGCAGCTTCCCTGATGAGCTCATGTTGTCGGATATGACCCTCAATTGGTATAGGCAACACTTTCTCGCCGTTGACAAGTGTCAATCGGTCATCGAGGCGGCTGAGGTATTTCCAGTAGTTCGACTTCTGGGGGTCAGGATGCCGTGTGAACAGGTCCCGTGTACGGAAAGAGTTGGGCGGATCATCTGAATTTGTGGTGTCCTTGGAGGGTAGACCATCAAGTCCGACGCATTCGAAGACTCCAGGCGATATTTCGTCCATTAGAACAAAGTCCGCAACAGGCCGATGGAGTCTGAGGTAATTCCATTCATCGTCTCCCTCTGGCCGAAAGGAGTTCATGATGAAGCCAGTCTCTGTCGCACCATAATTGCCAGCGAGGCGGACACCTTTCGATACAAGCTCATCTCCCAGAGCATCAGGACAGGCACTCCCCCCATACATCACGACCTTTGCCCTTGCCAACTCGGCGATGCCTTCATCCTTCTCCGCCAGTAGCTTGAGGACGTAAGGCACAGCACAAACGATCTCTGGCTTTGCGACTTTCATAGCCGCGAGCAAGTTTTGTCTCGTGACGGGGAACGCGTAATTACCGAAGAACATCGGCCTCTTTGCATAGATGGCTCGACCAAATTCGTTGAGGGCATGCGAGTGGAACAGTGGAGACACGGTAAATGATCGGAAGCCGAGTCCTTTCTGGAAGTTGGCTAGACATGCGAAGTTAGAGATGAAGATTGGTTTGGGAAACCCGGTAGAACCGGAAGAGTGGATGATCCAAGCGATCTTGCGAGATTCTTTGGCCTTGTCGCACTGTCTGAAGAACCTGGGTACGTTAAATGTTGGTCGGTAATCTTCTGCATTTATTCGTGGCATCGACGTGCATGTCATCTGTGATTGCATGTCTGATATGACAGTGTTGTACATGGGAGGTGCAACGATGATGGTACAGTCAGCCAACTTCATGAGGCTGACATACGCTGGTGCCGTAAGTCTTGTGGATAGGAAGAGCACTGCACATCCTAATCTGTTCAGGGCGAAGAACGACACTATAGCTTCCAAGCATGACGGTGTGAGCAGTGCAACGACAGGTGCCTTTTCGGCTGACGGGTCCTGAAACAAGGTCAGGTTCTAGGACAAGACTATAGTGCCATACTTACTGCTGGCTGCAAACCTTGCTTCTGGTACCACCAACAGGCAGCATCGACATATCTATCTACCACCTTGGCAGTGTGTATTTCGTAGTCCGATACTCCTTGCGCAGGGTAACCGATCATGGGTATATCAGCATCTTCGGCAGCATGAGATCTGATCAAGCCGTCGATGGTCAAGTAAACAGAAGGATGTGGCCGGTTGGCCATTCCATTCTTGGTTGAATTATCATCATCGGCGGCCCGTACGTTAGCTGGCGCCGGTATAGTCATGGTACTCGTCGACATGGTTGTATGTCTGTGGTCTGAATTACCATAGTCTAAGTGCTCATCGTGTGTTGGACATTGTTTTGCTACAACCTTGCCACGAGATGCCAGTATTCTGCTCTTCCGTCGGAAAGACCGCCGGCTCGGGTATATGTTGGAGTTCTCCGACCCCACGAACCCACAATCAGATGGAGTCCTTCGGCGCGAAAGCCACCGTCTCCCACTGTGCATGTCCACACATGCTCGATCGCAAAAGTGGTTGCAGTGTTGGAGTCGTTGTCAGAGTGCAACTTAGGTCTTGCCAAAGAAGCTCGTAATCCGTTTGCTGCCATCCTTGACCGGAGTTGGCTTCTTCGAAACGTCTGCATTGCTTGTGGCGCTTCGTGTCTTTCTCGCAGTGGCTGGCTTTGAGGGAGTGGTTGTCATGTCTGGACTTTGGATTTGCTGCGATGCCGACTTCTGTTCAGGAGTAAACCCGAGCTTGGGTGCCTTGTCATGGTGCTCGCCTTCGTCTTCAGTGTCAAGCTTGCGCTTCATGCCACCTTCTTCCTTTGGCGGGACAGGGATGGGGGCACTATTTTCTGAACCTTCATGGTCCTTGGTTTCTCTGGCATCCTGATCATGCTCAATCTTCACTTCCTTGGTCTCTTTGGTTGAAGACTTCAAGTCGTTTTTCTTCTCTGCGTTTCCGAAAAAGTTTGCAATGTTCTTCTTGTTCTCCTTGCTGTCGACCGGTATGATGAAATCAGGAGAATTATTACCGACCTTGCCGACCTCTTTGTTGACGGGATAGCAGTCTAGTTCACCGTCGAAGGGCTTCAATACACTCTGCAATTGGTTGGACCATTTGTTGACAGTTGGATCCAGCCACAGCCTCATGGCGTCAGTGTCCGGGTCGAGGATGACAGGCATACGGTCGTGTAGGAAGGTAAGCTGTTTGTTGGGGTTGGTGGTGATGATGGTATATGTGTACAGCTTGTCTTCTGCATCCTCGTACTTGACACAGTCCCATAAGCCAGCGAAGCACATCAGCTGGCCGTCCTTCCTCTTGACGAAGTGGGGGATCTTCTCCTTGCCGCCGGGACCTTTCTTCAACCATTCGTAGAAGCCTTGAGCAACAACGACGCAGCGTTTTCGCTGCTTCATGGTGTTCCACATGCCTCGATTCTCGATCAGGGAATCATCGCGACAGTTGATGGTTCGCATCATGCTGCCATAGTCTGGAGAGCGTTTGGTCCAGAACGGAATGAGACCCCATTTCATGACCTTAATTTCGTAATTGAAGCTCGGCTTGTGTGCTTGCTCGTCTGGCTGCTCGTTCTGCGGGGTTTCGTCTCGACCAGTCCTGTCTTGTTGCACTGCAGCCTGTGCATCTGACTGCTCGCTGGCTTCTGTGGGGGCCTCATCCTCGTCTCTGAGACCTGAGTCGGGCACTTCTGCTCGGTAGACTAGCCCATAGGCTCCTGGTGGAAAGTTGTAGGTCTCTCGAGCTTGGTCGTCTTCGGGGGCGTTGTCTACTTGCATGCCCTGCTGTTGGAGTTGGTAGCGAACGAACGAGGCACGCTACGTTTGTCAGTAGCTGATTACTCTCGATCCCAGCGACGGTGCACTTACTATGCCTAATGCATACCGCCCACACATCTTGTTTACATTTGTAAGGAGGATGGAAAGATGTGCTTGTGTTTGAGTGGTGAAGGTGTGTGTAATACGAGATGCGAAGCTGGAGACGCGTTAATTGAAATGACGTCGACGGACGCGCGAGGCAATGGAAGTGCAAGTGCAAGTGCAAGTGGGAGAGGAATTATTGGTAGAACAGTTACAGTTCGAGCATCGTCTTGACCCTCTGCTATCATTCAGCCTTTGCATCCACCACTAGAATGCAGACCGCTCGAGCATCGACTCGCACGCTGCAGCAGGCCCGCAAGTGCTCAGTGTGGCAGTTTTCTTCTCGCACCACTGGCCCATCACAACGAGCTCGCTTTTCAACATGCTGGCGACCATCGGCTCAAGCACGCGCACAGCCTCGCAAGGCCTCCGAGTTCCGACAAGCCGGCAAGTCGTCACGCTATGAATACTGGAGTGAGCAATGGCGCCTGGCGAAGAAGGACTACCCAATCGTCCTCCCTGTCCTCATCGTGGGTATAATAGCTTCCTTTTCGATCGCTGGACTGTTAGCCTGGGACGACTATACTCGAGTCAAGCCACAATTTGCAGCCTACCCCGCCAACGTCGAATATCACCTCCGAAAAGCCCTGTTCGCCATCCACGTCCAGCCCAACCCTGCAGAGGCCGAGATGCACTTCATCAAAGCACTGCAGGTGGCCGAGGAACAAGGCATGGACCCCTACAGTGCAGAAGTCATGGGCATCAGGACTCGACTGGCCGAGATGCTGGAGAAGTTTGGCCATGCTAAGGCGGCCATTGAAGTGCTCGAGGGAACCATCAAGATGTGCGAGGACAAGGTCCAGGATATCGATCGCGGCGTCACGGAAGCCCAGCCCGAGCAAACTAAGAGCTTGAGAAGAGGTATGCTGAAAACAATCATCAGATCCCGAGTCAGGACCGCTGGGCTGTATGAGAGCGATTACATGCAGGACGTCACCACTGCCAAGCAAGTGCTTTCTGATGCCGTCGGCCTGCTGGTGAAAGAGAGCCATGATCCCCAGACCAACGGCTTCAGCGAGGACAATGCCGCCGGCCTGCCCTTGGATGAGATCGCCAGCATGTTAAGTCAGATGGGCGATCTGTATGCTACAACGGGCGAGACACCGAACGCAGTGCAGGTATACATGCTCACCCTCCAACCACTGAGGGCTGCATGCAACGGAACGAGGTCATGTAAGGAGGTGCAGATCCTGAGCAACATCGCTAGTACCATGGATCTGGCCATGAAGAGGCCCGGGGCAACCATCAACGGAAAGCCGGCGACAAAGGAGAGCCTGGCCGCTGCGAGAAGGTCTACTCTGAGGTGGGCTGAGCAGGCCATTGCCACTGCCGAAGTGGTCAAGCCGGAAGACCGCGATGACATTTGCGAGGTCGGACTGATCAGCGCCGAGATGACCAAGGCCGATCTGCTGTTGGAGGATGGCAAGAACATCCAGGCAAGAGAAGCGTTTCGAAGCATCATCCCAAGGTTGAAGGAGAGGGGCCTGGAGGCACTTGTCAAGACAGCTGAGCAGGGCATTCAAAGGGCAGGGGGCTAAAGAGGGTACTCTCGTACTATTAGCTATCCTGGAGGATGGAAATTGGTCTGGTGCACGAATGGTCTCAGTGGACTGACGTCATGCAGAACTGCCTGCGGCTGAAGGCCAATCAACCTGGCGCGTCGAACTTGACCTACGCCTCTTCCTACTTGCGACGACTCTGCCTACTCGAGAGGACGTCCGTATGCCCAAGAAACATCAGAACCGAGCATTGTTGACCAAACCGGCGAGCAGCGCACCCTCCACCCACAAATCGATCGCACCTTCCTCGAGCAGCAGTCATCATGGCGACCCTGCGACGCCTTCCAGGTCGGTCAATGAGCTCCTGCGCGAGTCTCGACGGACCAAAGGCAAACAGAGGGTTGACATCGCTGCAATGGCATCTATCCATCCTACACTGAGAGCGGTGCTCGACATGCCAGCACCAGCCCCGCCAACGAGGACGCATGTTCGAGGCCCTGCCAGGCTGAGGCGAATCCCTGGTCCCCCTCCTCCACAGTCCTGGCTAGCAGACTCGCAGCACGCTCCTGAGTCGTCGCGGAGCACCTTCCAGCAGTTGCGATGGCTAAGAGCACGGATACAACAACAGTCGAGCACTCTGCCAGGCGGGAAACTGCCCCGACAGACCTCGCTCGAGCACCTCGTACTCAAAGCCATAGCGAGCAACTGGTCCTGGCATGCAGAATATGACCACGCTTACTTGACCACGCTACCAGTGTCGACACGAGTCGCCCTGCTGAGCTACCTTGCCGTCTACAATGAGGCGCATTGGCCGAACCCTTTTCCGTTGCTATTCCCGCTGGACTGCGAACAGGACGAGCTCGACGAAGTGACCAGACTGGACCTTGCAAACAGCATCGGTGGCTGGGCGACGAATGCCAAGAAGATGGAGAAAGAGCTGGTCGTCATGAAAGAGGCGGGAACGAGACACACCACTGGTCTCGCCCCGACCGACCAACCCGAGGTGCCCGAGTCTTGGGAAGACGAGCTAGACCCTGTCAGAGCGAACGAGCAAGCGGTCCCGTCAATGCCGCGGATGCTCGTGTCGGGCCGGTTTGTCAACCTCAAACACCTTTCACTCGCGCTCAATCTAGCATCTTCGGCAGCGCCCCCTTCTTGGGCTTCGTTGATGTCACTCTCGACCCACTTATCGCAGCTTCAATCTCTGTCTCTAGCGCATTGGCCAACACCGACGTACACGCCCAACGCGGCCAAGGGTCGTGTCCGGATGGTCGATACAGCACGTCCATCGCTGCCAAACCAACCTTTTGGGGGGACCGACTTGTACAGCGCTTTTGACAATGACTGGAGGGAAGCGGCTGGCATACTGCGCTCCCTGTCACGCAACCTATACTGCCTCAGCTGGCTCGACCTAAGCGGGTGCGGTCCTTGGTTGACCGCTCTCACATGGCATGACGAAAATGCGGAAGCGGGCAGTGCGGACTGGAATGGCGCGTGGAGGAATATTTCAAAGATTATCTTGGGCGTGGGGTGGCTACCAGGGAGGCCGTCAGCGATAGAAGACGAGCTTAGCTCGATGTCCAAGTCCAGCAGTTCCATCGACTCGGCGAGGGCAATCGAACAGCTGTATGGGTCGTCGGAGAGCATTCAAGAGTCACTCAGTCGACTGTCGAAGTTACGGCTGTCCAGCACTGGCGGGCCCACTGGGAGGCCGACGTCAGGCGCAGACCAAGGCCCCCAGCAGTCGTGGAACGTTGAACACGAGCGGGCCAAGCAGTATTTCCGCAAAGACGTTGAAAGGTACAACAATCAACAAAGCACGGCTAAAGAGGTGGCGGGCCAAATCCGGGGGATCAGGAGGGCGGCGAATGGACGGTATATTGAGTTTGAATTCGGTCAGGAGCTCGGGGCTGGATACAAGGAGGTAGACTAGCCGCGAGTCCGTCGTACCGGGCTACAACATGGGTAGATATTCATGTACATGGTACAGTTTTGTACAAGACACGTTCTAGTGGGTGCCGTTGTTCATGCTCTTCTTCTGGCGCCATGACTCGCCATGTATTTCCCTCGGCGTACAGCGGTCAAGCATCGGTAGCTGGCGCGCGGACAGTCCTCGCCATGTGCCATGTGCCATGCCACCAGCGTTCAGCGAAAAGCTGTTTCGACTCTGCCAGGTGTGAGGAGTCACTGTCGTATAGTTGCTGGCATTCTATGCCGTCGCGTGTCTGATCCTGCTGGAGAAGTGCCGACCAGTCCTCAAAAGGCCACAATCCGTCACGTCCAGCCATCTAGAAACCAGGCGGATTGACCCGCTGGCTCAACCTCGTCCACTTGGGCAGTTCTGCAAACACACACACACACACATTAGCTCGTTCCCCATGCAGCAACAAAACAACGCAGGCAGCAAACGCACTGTGGATGCCCTTGCGGTACTTCTTCTCCTTGCGGTCGAAGATGGTGTACTTGTCCTTGGGCAGCATCTCCTCCTCGCGCGGCATCTCGGCGTACCATCGCTCGATGGCCTTGGCGCTCATGCCGTTGTTCTGCAGGGCGGAGCTGAGGGTGTCGACGACCTTGTCGACCAGCTTCAGTCGCTTGCGCTGGCGGGCTTTCTGGGGTGCGCTGAGGCGCCACGGTCGTTTCCTGCGCGACGACCTTGGTTAGTGGACTGTGTTCGTCGAGTTGGCGTGTGAGACAGGGACGTGACTTACCAGAGCAGACCTCCCAGACGAGGCGCCGACGGCCTGAACATGCCCAGCATCTTGTCTTGATGTTCTGCACGGGCTGGGTCGAGAGCGTTGATGGCCTCGACTCACATTGACACTGCGGTCGGCTTACTTGCCCTGATGGTCTTCGCTCACACTGACACTGCGGTCGGCTTACTTGCCCTGGCGACCTTCGCTCAAGTTGAGAGTGCGATCGGCTTACTTTCCCAGACGACGACCTTCACGTTCACACTGCGGTCGGCCAACCTTCCCACTCAGTGGGGCGCGCGGTCGCTTCCAGGATTTCGCTACCAACGCGACGGCAGCTGCGGAACATTCAATCCCGTACAGAATTTCCCAACATGGGGTGAAGCCACACACTTCCGACGACTCTCACGTCGCCGACCCCTCAACTCATCCCTCATGGTGCTGATAGACGACCTCAACCACTATCTGTATCAGAACACTCAGGCCCCCAGCTCCCTCTGGCGCACTGGCTCTCATGCTGTCCTCCTCAGCATCCACGCCGTCTGCTGGACCGCCCTGCATGCCTTCAACACCACCGAGAGCCCTGGTCTCGACCGCTTCGTCGACCTGCTGAAAGCACGCGCCGACTACAAGACGCGCAACAAAGGCCTCCTGACCGTCAGCAACCACATCTCGGTCCTCGACGACCCCGTCATCTGGGGTGTCCTCCCTCTGTCCTTCGCATTCTCCTACGGCCACCAAGCCCACCGATGGACCTTTGCTTCCCATGACCTGTGTTTCACCAACACCATTCTCTCTCATTTCTTCTCTCTTGGCCAAACGCTGCCCACCCACCGCATCAAGCACAGCATCTATGGCGGCCTTTTCCAGCCAACGTTCACAGAAGGCGTCCGCATGCTCTCCCGCATAGACGGCGATGGCTTGTCCTACAACCCTCATTGCGCCACTATCCCAGGCTACCGCCCAGTCACTCAGACAATCTTCTCCAAACTCAACCAGGCCGCTGAAGCAGATACCACCCCAAAACTCACCTGGCCACGCAACGCAATCGACCCTCTCTCCCCTCTCCGAGAGCAGGGCCAACAGGCTCCAGCATTCCCTTCCTACCCCGACGATGTAAGAATGTACAATGCTCCCTCTCGCTACGCTTCCAACTCCTACAGCTGGGTCCATATCTTCCCCGAGGGCTTCATCCATCAAACCGAGCCCGACCAGCGCTTCATGCGCTACTTCAAGTGGGGCGTCAGTCGTCTGATCTTGGAGCCACCCGAAGCCCCGGACCTAGTGCCCATGTTCATCGAAGGCACCGATCGCATCATGCACGAGTCGAGGACCTTCCCCAGGTTCATCCCACGCATGTTCAACAAGGTCTCAGTCGCCTTTGGTGACGTGGTCGACGTCGAAGCTGCATTCGGCGACCTGCGCAAGAAGTGGCGCCAGATCTGCGATCGCGAGAACGAAAAGATCCTCAACGACCAGATGCAGGCTGAGCTGGCCCAGGCCAAGAAACAGGGCGTCAAGTTCACCAAGCAGCAGCTCGTCCAGCACAAAAAGATGTTGCTAGATAGCATGTACGAGGTACAGCTGGGCATAGTGAGCGACAAGTTGAAGTGGGATCCAGAGGTGGTCGAGTTGAGGAAAGAATGCACGAGACGAGTGCGCGACGAGGTCTTGAAGGTCAGGAGGTCACGAGGGTATCCCGACGAAGATCCCAAGGGCGGGCTTGCCGAGACCTGGAAGATCGAGGGTCCGAACAGGGAGGGCAAGATGGATGACGGAAGTTGGATCAAGGAGACTTGAAGTGCTTTTCCATTTCATCGGTGGTCTTCCAGGCCGGTGTCCATATATCTCGTCCAATGTAACCTCTCCAACGCCACGCTAGCCACGCTCATTCATGCCATGCCTGATACTCCTGTACTCCGTCTACCTACCACCTATAATGGAACCCGCATCAAACAAAAGCATCTCACACACCCATCACCGTATTCCCTCTCTTCCTTTCCCTATCTCTCATCCACCCCCAGCAACCCTCCGATAATTACTCCCCACAACCTCCACGGCGCCCTCCCGCACCATCCCCGCCAGAAAATCCCTCAACTCCTCATTCGTATACGGGAACCCGCCCGGCACGACCATGCCCAGCATCATCGCGACGCGCGGCAGCGGCATCGCGCCCTGGTTCGTCAGCATCGCCACCACGAACTGCTGGTACACGGCCATCTGGGCCCTCTTGGCGCGCTGCTCGGCCTCCTTCGCCGCGTGCGCGGCCGCCAGGTCCGCAGCGCGCGACGACTGCGCCTGTGCCGCGGCGGCTGCGGCGGCGGTTGTGTCCGGGTCGGCGGCGGAGGCGGCGGCGACGGGCGCGGTGTGTTGGTGCGTGGTGGTGTCGGCGGCGGCGGTGATTGGGGCCGAGGTCGGGTGCAGGTATTCGAGCACGCTGTAGGTGTCCGGGTGGCCGGGGGTCGGCGTGAGCACGCGCTTGCTGACGAAGAGGAGACAGGCGCTGCGCACGAGCGTCGGGGTGAGGCCGAGCTCTTCGGACAGTTCGGAGACGGATTTCGACACGGTTTGGGGCGGGGCCAGGTCGTTCCTGTCGGCGGGGTGGATGTCGTGGTCGTGGTCCGAGTCGTCGTTGAAGGCGTGGATGACCCCGGCTTGGTACGGGAGGACTTCGTCCGTGTATGTCCTGCCGTCAGCGAAGCTGAGCTCGAGGGACACGGCGCCGAGGTGGTTGTTCCACGTGAGTTTTCGCGTCTGCTTGAGCTGCTCGAAGCCTTGCTCGTATCGTTCTCGCTGGTGTAGGATGTGTAAAGGGGGCTTGAAGTGCCTTTCTTCCTCGCCGTAGGCGGGCGTGCTTCCTGGGAGGCTCGGCCAGAAGAGCCGTGAAAGGATTTTCGCGTGTAGTGCTGGTTCAGCTTGGTTGTCGTGTTTCGCAGCTGGCGTGCTTCCGGTGATGTCCAGTCCTTGGTCCTTGCGAATTGTCTGGTCGAGACGTCTTGAGTCAAGGACATCCCTCAACATGACTTCGCACGCCTGTAGCGCTGTGTCGCCGAATCGGATCTTGAGGTGCTCTAGGACCGAGGTTTCCTGGTCGTAGTCTGCTTTGTTACGTAAGAGTCGCTCGGCGAGCGTGATTTGTAACTCCTTCACGAACACGTCTTTGCTCTCGAAGAGGCTCATGACACTACCGATCACGTCTGTTTGCTTGTGCCCCCGTGTGCTGGTGGTCTCCGGTGCGGCATCTATCGGGTCCGGTTGCCAATCCATGTTGTTCCAGTCTAGGTTACTGCTTCCCTTCCCATTGCTCGGATCTCTGTTTTGAAGTTCCCATGCCAACTCGCTAAGGACATCGACTGCATCACTCGCGCGCTGTGTAGGGTGTAGAGATATATCGGAGAGAAGGCCAGTAACCACAACTTTAATCGTATCGTCCCGCTCTCGCAGGTATTGACGGACTCTCCCGGAGACTTTGCTAAGGAGAACGCCTCTCGGGTCTAATCGTTTGAATGCGCGTATGGTAGAGATGTATACTTGCAAGATCTCGATTGTGCTAGCCCCTGGATGTAACAGTCGTGTCTGTAGAGCTCTAGTGAATTTATCCGCGACAAATTGCCGCGCTTGAGGTGTGCTGGCGAGGGTCTTGAGGTCGTCAATGCCGGGGCCAGTCTGGTCCCAGTCCAATACCATGTCGAACAACTCGTTCGCCCGTAGAGCCCACAGCCGGCTAAGTGTCATTTGCTGATACTTTTGTATGTCTGCAGAACTTGGTAGCGGTACACGTCTGGCATCGACGGCGGCATCTTGAGTTGCAGATGTGAAAACACCGACGTACTCTGATAGCACATGTTGGGCCCAAAATTGGAGATGTTGTCGAACTTCGTCGTTGTACGTCCCGGAGTAGGACCATTCAACGAAATCATTCAAACACTTGTCAATGGTAGAAGCAAAGATCTTTTTCATCGTGCCGGTGCCAAGATCTCGACTCCATGATGGTATTCGTCTGATGGACGAGCTTTTGGAAACCCGAGTGAGGTACGTCAGTCGCTCCTCCGCAGAAGGCTCTGTAACTACAACAAGCGACGGACAAGACATGAAGTGAGGTTTGAATGCTGCATAACGACTGTCCGCTCGGGCTAGTGCAAACTGTTCGTTTCCAATGCCTAAGACTGCACGAGAATCGGTGTCGATCTCTTTTTGACATTGCCTGGTGAGGCGCTCGAGGTCGCCGTCGTATTGCTGTCGGCTTTGTGGTGGTCTGATAGAGCCAAAGAACACTGATGCGAAAACATGACTTCGATCCGTGGTACGTGCAGAGGACGCCAACACGCCAGTGGCCATCTCTAGAGAAGTACCAGATGTAGTCAGAATACATGTACTAGAAGATCAGCCTGACCGAAGTGTGAACGATCACGTACCGCGTTTGTCGCGAAGTCACGTGATGTCTTTCGGCCTGCAGTAACAAGCTCAAGGCAGGGACGACAATGCAGACGATCCAGCGAGACACCCACAAGTCACGCATGAAATTCTCAGGACCCGAGTGGTGGGTTGAACATTCATTAATTACTATGTTTCGGATTCATGAAGACCACTATTTCCATGTGTCATTCGTCGTAGCAATATCCCAGATACCTGAACCAGTTCAAAAGCCCAATGCCGATAGACACTTGCTCGTTGTTTCGAAGCAGCTATGTCCTGGCCTGTCTGCCTGTTCATGTACTCCAAGAATGCCGATTGGTATTCTGTCCCTTATGCAAAACCTTCCCCTGAAGTGGTTAACACTATGCCCTCAGCGCCTGCCGCCATTCTTTTACCTAAACGTTCTGGCTTATTCCTCCTTGTACCAGTCATCGGATCTGCTTCTCGAAGCACATCTCCACTCAATCCATCCAATCGTTAGACCATCTCGTTGATAACAAAGTCTTGGCGATTATCTCGTCTGTTGATGTTAGCCGGACTCCAGCTGCGAGCCTAATATTCCGGATGATTGTTTGGCGGCAACGTGCATAACTCCCGCATCCTCAAATTTTGGTTAGACTATGCCTGCTGCTTGTCGCTATGGCTTTGCCCTGCTCAGGTGAGTCACATGGTAAGTGCACCGTATGCCGGCGTGCCTGAGGAGTTGATGCCGTGTTCGACTGCTTCTAATCGTCGTCATGCTCATACAATCCCTGCACTTTCCTCGTCAATGATCCTTGCTGATTGAGGCTGACACCTTTATACTTCTCCATCATGTTCGCGACCTCAACCAGTATATCCTTGATCGGCTGTGCCTGGTCGGCTAGGCTGACTCCCATCTTGAGTGGTGTCATCATATGCCTGATCTGCAAAGCAGAAACACAGTTCTCGACTCTTGTAACCTGATGCTCGAGAAGGTTGACCATGAAGTTATCCCCAATCTGGCCTCCTCTGTCCCTCATATTCGTGAGCAAACTCATTTCAGGCTTCCTAAGTCCCTTCGCTCTGTCAGGATCCTCGAGCGAACTACAAAACATCTCAAGACGGAGCGCAATATCCCACAGCTTCCAGACTTCAGATAGATCAAGTCCGTTGCCGATTGTACTCCCCTCTTCGAGTGCGCCAGGTTCGGACTTGTCCTCGCCTTGAGGCCCTAGATTAGCGGGCTGATCTCCTGCACCTGGGGGCACTTCGAGACGACCAGAGAGACCATGTGGATACATCAGGTAGATGAATTCTGGGTTCTCGAGACCCTTCAACTTCTTCTCGCCTAGCTCTTTGACTTCAAAGCCGAGACTGCTAAGTTGTCGGAGCTCCTTCCGAATCTGTACCGACATGGGATCGTCCATGGTGTCGTTGCTGCCGACGCTGTCGCGACGATCGTCATCCTCAGCAAAGGCCTCCAACGTCCTTCTCATCTCAGAGATGAAGTCTGTGCTGACGGAGATCTGGCCACCATCCGCAACAGCCGAGACTCGCGCTGCTTTGTTGACCATGGGACCGAAGTAATCCATTCGTCGCGTGATTGGATCAGGCTCACACACAGGGCGCCCCCAGTGCATACCCATTCGGACACTCAGACCACGGTAAATGACGTTACCGTCGGCATCGTACTTCTCTTGGCAGTGCACTGTATCCAAGATTTCGTTGGGCCATTGCAGATCCAGCAAACTATTCTGCACAATGAAAGTCCAAAGTAGTGCTGATGTTACGGTCGGGAAGGAGCACATGAATGCGTCGCCTTCCGTCTTGACTTCGTAACCACCCACTATTCTGAGTTGTCTTCGCATCAGCTGGTTGTGTAATTGAATAGCTCCTCGCATAGGTACAGGTAGAATTTCCCACAGTGCAGTGGAATTCTTGATATCAGTGAAACAGATGGCAACTTCTCCCGTTGGGGCTTCAGGTTCTTCCATTCGGGCAAGTTCGGAATCCGCAACTCCGTCTCTACCTTTTCTCTTTCGTGTGGCGCTGGGGAAGATGTTGTCGGGATCAGCGCTAAGCTCTCTTGCCACGGAAAAGCTGCCTGCACGGAACTTGGTATTGTTGCGCTTTCTCAGATCTGTCACACCCAGAACTTGCACCATGATCTTGTCGCGAGCGCCAAATGCGATCGCAATGTCTCTCAGCTTCTGGGCCGCAACCATTAGATCAGTCTTCTCAGACCGTACCAGGTCAACAGCAAGGTCAACCGTCACGAAGTCCCAGAATTCCTTTGTAGCAATGACAATCAATTCGTCTGCTTCCGAAATTGTCATGTGATGAGTAGCTGGTGCAGCGATGATTGAGGGCATAGCATTGAAGTAGCCGAATGCACGACTGACTTCTATGGTATCGTTCAGCTTGCCCTGTCGGGATACGTAGCCTCCTGCAGCACGGATGCGGTCCCGTTCGGCGGTCTCAGCGGGCTGGTGCTTGCTTGTCAGAGGACTCGACTGGCCGTTCGCAGAGATGCTGATCGCTTCGATGTCACCTACGTTTGCCACATAGAGGTCCAGTCCGTTGAGATACAGAACAGCTGCAACACATCCAGCGTTGAGATCTTCAGTACTGAGAAGATTGGCAACGGTTGATGTGCGATGGCCATTCTGTAGCCTGTGTTCTCTGTTTTCGATGGCGCTGCTCGCAAAGTTTGCCATTTCCTTGTTCAGAGATAAGAAGGACCGTCGAAGGGCATTTTCCGGTGATTCTTCTTCTCTGTCCGCTTTGTTGAGCTCCGTCTGAAAGTTGGAAGCGAAATGCTCATGCAGGTATTTGGCGACTCTTGATCCACCATTCTGAATCGACTGGCCGTCGAACATGCCAACGATGATCTCTGCGTCGTGGCCTCTGAAGTTCTCCTTTAGCAAATCGAGCGTAGACAAATGATCGTTCTTGCCGAGAGTGTCAGCCATACCATACATTAGGGCCCCGGCTGAGGTAGTCGACGTTCGGACACGACGGTCTTCGTTGTCATCTGGAATAGTGTTCGTCAAAAGAGTGACATCCATCAAGCCGAGTACACGTAGGTATTTCAGGGTGGTGAAGCTAGTGAGATCGTGGGGCTCCCCACCGTTCGCGGCCGCGGAATGATTCATATTGCTTTGATGAGCGGGCTTTATCTCCAGTCTTCGGTTCGCCGAAAAGTTCAGGTACTTGAGGTTGGTGTTCCTGTTCCAGTTCCAGTCATATGGCCAATTTGAGACATTGTACTTGAGTGAATTGCTGCCGACATCCAGTACTGATAGCTTATGTACATTGCAAAGTTCGGCCGGAAGCACCTGGAACCTATTTACGTTCAGGTAAAGATTCCTGAGGTTGCTGCTCTCCTCAAAGTCTTCCGAAGGTAGTGATGTGAGCGAATTACCCGAAAGGTACAGATCTGTCAGCTGTGGCCACCTTCTTAGTACGCCGCCTGGGAAATCATCGATCTCGTTGTAAGAAAGATTCAGCATTCGTAGCTCTTGCAGCCAGACCAGCTCTCGGAAGACATCGTCTTCTAGCCTGTTGTCTGCAAGGTAAAGGTATCTCATTGAGCCGGCGAAGGTGTTGTGCAATCGTGCTTGAGATAGGTTTGAATCTTTTCGTGTAGCAGTGGCCAAAGAAAGCTCGGTGTTCGTCCTTGAGATTTGGGACATCTTTCGTCCTTGGGCACCAGATGTCGAGACCATAGAATTCTTGCGACCCGCGCCTCCGGGCGAGCTGCCAATGCTGAGCATACCAGTGGATGCTTGGCTAGGTCGTCTGTTCTGGAAGTCCTCTAATTTGCCAAGATCTTCGAAGCTGGGCGAGGGTGGGATTGCGGGCGTCAACGTGGCATTTGAATCTTTGTGCTGTTGTGACTGCGCTTCTGCAGGTGGTGGTGGAGCAGCATTTATCCTAGGAAATGACTCCAACACATTGGAAGACAGGTTGAGCATCTCCAGACTCCGACAATACCAAATCTCACCGGGCACGCGACTGACGTTACATTCCCGAAGATTGAGATGCTTGAGCTCCACAAGGTTTCCTATGGATTGAGGTATGGCGTTTAAACGGTTTTTCGCCATGCTAAGATGTTGCAGCTTGGTGAGTTTGCCAATTCCCGAGGGCACATTCGAAAAGTGGTTCTTGTCGAGTATCAACTTCTGCAGATTCGGAATGTGATCGCAGATGGTCTCTTTGAACTCAACCAGCTTGGCCGAGGCAATATTAAGCGAATTGAGGGTCGGCAAGGGTTCATCAATGTCGAAGCCTGTCATTGGATTGTGATCAAGCTGTAGCGTTCGAAGCTTCTTGAATGAACCCTTGAATGCGGAGATGGAGTTGTGGCCCAGCAGTAGAGTCTCTAAGTTTGGACAACCTGCCACGTTGTCGATGTTTGTCACGCCATTGAAGCGCGCATCGACCTCTTTGAGATTAACCAGTTTTCTGAAGCCTTCATTGAACGGACCTTTCAGGTCGTTGTTTGTCATCCACAAACGCTCCAAAGTAGTCAAGGCGGATATCTTCGCCAGATGTGCAATTTTGTTGAAGCTGATATCCAATTCTGCCAACGACTTCAAATTGTACACTTGCTCAGGGACTTGTTTGAAGTTGTTCGACGAAATGTTCAATGATCGCAGCTGTCGGAAGTGTGCAAAGTTGTTCGGCAGCGTCGAGAGGCTATTGTTCGCCAACTTCAAACTTACCAGACCAGTCAACCTATGCAGTTCTGCGTGTTCGAGTTCATCCAGGCGATTGTTCGACAGGTCTAACACATTTAGTTTCGATGCCCAGCCCAAGCTCGCAGGTATCTGCCGTGTCTCGTTGCCAGTGAATTTGATTTCGCGGAGGTTGATACATGCGGTAATGAAATCCTTCGGTACAGCCAAAGCCAGATTCCGGGATAGATTCAACGATATGATCTCTGGAGCTTTGGTGTACAGGATGATAGGTATCGTGATCATGGACCTTCCCGACAGGTCCACGTGGCTGAACTTCTGCATCTTATTAAAGGTTGGATCGTTGTCCAAACCACTTCCAAACCCAGTCTGCTTCTCATGGCTGAAAGTGAATCTGCAGAGGTAGCTGTTGTCTTCGCGCCCGACCTCTTCGATATGATCTTTCTCTTGATAACCAGCTTGTAGTAATAATTGTTTCTGCATTGCTATTGGTCTGTCATTCAAGCCCAGCTGGCGTGAGAGTTGATTCTTCTTGAGCAAGAGATGATAGTTCTCAATCGTGTCGTGTAAGACGGATTTCTTTGCCAACGACTGTAAGACTTCGTCGACAGTAGCGTTGATGGTCATCGACAAGGTTGCGAATGTGCCGTCTGACCGGAAAACACGCATAAAGTAAGAAACTCCGTCCTCTTCCATGATCGGCTGCAGCCCTGGTTCAGCGACATCCTGATGGTGTGCGCCTGTACCAGCATCTTGTCCTTTGACAGCCCAGCTGTCAGGGGCATCCCAATTCGGTCCGCCAGGTTCTGTAGCGGGTGTCTGAGGCAGAAGCTTTCCATCCTTGTCGAGTGGTTGTGAAGGATCTTGCCCTGGAGGCAGATGCAGAATATCAGACAGGTCCTCAAAATTGGTATCGATCTTCCACATGCCCGGTGTTTGTAGGGGCTCGTTCTTCTTTGAAGTGTCGCTAGAATGTGACTGAATACTACCCGCAGTCCTGTCTCGCGTCCTGCCATGATGACCAAGCCCTCGCAGTCTGCTAGTCTTGGATGTAACCGAATTGGCGGTGGTTGTCCTATCAATCTTCGGCATTTCCGGAGCCCTAATCGTATCAATTGATCCTATGCTACTTTCCCTTCCCTTCTTCTCTGATTCTGTCGATGGTACTACAGAGGCTTTCTTCAGTGATCCTGACCAGCCTCGGGATCTGCCCTGGACATCTCCAGGTATGGGGGCCTCGGTTTGGCGCGGCAGTTCTTGGGTAGTCTCGGGCGGAGGCTGCTTGTCACGGTGTCTATGGAGATTCAATTTGTGTAGGAACTTTCGTTTGTGAGACAGAGTGTTATTCTCTTGATTGCTGGGCACGGTCTGGGTTTTGGCAAGGTTCGGCGCTGGGTTCATTGGCGACGAAGTGTTGGTAGTGTTGCGCGAAGCGGGTAGATTGTTACTGGATACCTCTCGACTTGTTGCAGGCCTTTGAGGCATCGCAGCAGAAGCTAGATTGGAGCTTTTGGGCGGATCGTCCTTACTTTTCGTGTGTCTATGCGGAAGAAGCTTCCCCTTGATTGCACTTGCCGTTGAGGGCGGTTTAGTGGCGCCGTTCGTCTCTGGACCGAGTTCTTGCCGTATGGGGGCAGTGCCAAACTTGGAGACATCTTCGAAGTTCTGATAATCCCAGGGTGTCACGTTACTCGAGGGTACAGGTGTCTTTGGGCGTTCTTCGGAGCGAGCAGTCTGCATCGAGCCATTGCGCTGTGTCTGTCTATCATCTTGGCTGGTAAGCGCATCGTTCTGCGCCAGAAACGTCTGTGACCCTTTCCTAGGATTGTCGCTGGGGTCGTCGCCAAAGAAGGCGTTTAGCGCTTTCCTGTGAAACCTGCCGTTTGCGGCGCTGTTTTTCGAGCCAATGCTAGTAGTGGTGTCGTTGCTTGCTACAGAGGGTCTTCTTGCACCTGTATCAAAATCGGACGGGTCTATTTCTGAAGTGTGGCGGCTGCTCACAAAGGTGCGTGGGGCGGTCAAGCCCTCTTTTACAGAATCGTTGAAATATGATTGATTGAAAGGACGGGTGCCCTCGATCATAGCCTGGGGGTCTTGTTCCCAGGGGGAAATGTCTGTAGGGTCCCGGTCCTTTGTGAGGGCCGAAGTAGGTTCGTCCCAGGGTGCGATGGTGGTAGCCCGTGCACGTGGATTGGCGCGAGGGTTATCTGTAGAAGAGACAGGCTGCTTTGACTGGCCGAGCATGGCACCTGCGTTTCGTGAGGTCATATCCAACGACTGCGACGGTGGTCCAGCACGTCACGAACGAAGACACGACCACGGTGCAGGGTGAGGTTGTTGGGCTCTCGAGGTCGACACTGGCACCAAGATCGCTCGGCCTTTGTGGCACAGTCTCCGTCACTTCACAGTCGGTTCACACGCTTCACACGCTTCTTCAGTCACGAGGAGGGAGGAGTGAAGCAGATGTGGCGGGCTCGAGCTGGGTGAGTCTCAATGACTGTGCCGCTATCGACGCTGTGTTGTACAATGATGGCGCGACAGCAGCGAACTTCTTGGTGGTCGGCCGTTACAACAGACACTGTCAAATTCAGATCTCTTTCTCAACTGCGCATTTTAATCGCCCAATGAGGATGTGGAATCGTCGAAGTCGGATCAATACGCCATGCCAGTCTCCGAGCCGAAACTTGGCGTAATGGTACGATACCTAGCTCGGGTGGTAGGATTGGTGTTGGTGTCAATCAACAGCACCGTCTAGCAAGTCAGTTCCGTCTCGAGGATTCAATCAAGAACTCGAGGGCGAGGTGAGGTTACAATCGGGTTGACGTGGAAGTGGGAGCAGACGTGCCTGCGGAATCGATATCGTGGCGGAGTTATTGGATCGAGGCGCACCAGAGACGGCTTGTTGCATGGTGCTGTGCTCAGGGCGGGGTGTCAGGCATTCGAGTCGCTGCCGATGACAAGGGTGTCGAGGTTGACGTCGAGGTCGATGAGCGACGTGCACAATCGATGTCGACGATAGTAGTCTGCTATTTCGTGGGCACAGAGCAGTGGAGGTGTGCAAGATTTAAGCTTGTCGATGATGTTGACGAGTTATGGTTAAGCAACAACGCCTCTCAAGCCCGGAAGATCTGCTCAAGCTGCTGTCGGCTGGTTCACTTGCGCCTGGATGGCGCTCCATGACTGGCCGAACGTGGATCCAATAACGAGTCCAAGCGCAATTTGTGGCTTCAATTTGAGGGTTCAAGATGGAGGTCATTAGCCGTGCGCACGCTCGCACCACACTGGTTAGCCCCCCCATCTTTCGAGTCTAGCCTCCCACTCCCTCGCCCCAAGACTACCATTTCGGCAATTGTTCATAGGCTGCTGCTACACCGCGTGATTGCCATGTGCCGTGAATGCGCCTTACCATCGAGAACGCGTGAGGCCGACATCCACACTTGCTTAAGAGGATGGGGTAGAATCTGTGAATCTGTCATCTGCCACATAAGCGGGTCTTCTGAACTTTGTCCATTCACAGCTTACAGCTACAAGTGCCCAGATGTAGAAAGCATACTGGCTGTATATCTCGACAGCCTTTCATCAAAGTTCGAAGCAGGATGCATCTGCAACTCTGGCCCGTTGTCAGTGGTTGCCTCAGAGTGTCCAAATAGCAGCAAGTGTCGGTCTCCTCGGCATGGCTTGTGGTGCACGAGAAGCTGTTGGTCCGTGCTTGGAGCCACTTGGGCGTCGATCGCGCCAATGCTCGAAGTGGCGCGCCGTGCATCTGCCTACTACTTGTGGTCCTGTCTTGCCGCCAAGCACCATGTTCCTCTGCATGTGTTTCTCGCCAGGATACATATGCGAGCCTCCTGCTATGTGGTGTCATCTCAGCTTCAATCGGGCAGCGCACCAGCATCTATGGGTGCGGGCGTGGGATCGATCGGGTTCAAGCTGTGCTATCTGAGGCTAGTCCGGGATAGCCCACTGACGAAATTAGGTTGGCTCTTGCTTACAGTAGGTATGTTTGGATGAATAAAACAATGCTCTGTACCCTGCTTCGATGCAATCTCACGCGATTTCTCATCACAGAACCACAGTCAACACCGGGTTCCAGAGCACTCGCCTCATTGCTCGACAGCTGAGTAGAACGCCAAATGGATTTCAACATGCTTCCTGCATAGCAATTACTTGGTCCTTGACCACGAATAAGACACGGATGCATGATCGCTGAGCTGCAATATCGTCGGTAAACACGTAGGCACGACCACAAGATGGTTCCAGACTCGCGTACCACGTGCAATCTATTTAACTTGGTTCTCGCTGGATCGCAATCAAATCACAGACTGTACATAAGTATACATAAATCGTCGCGGCTCTGCTTCACCTTCGCCGTTATGTCATGATGCCTAGACCTTCTACCTTCGTGTCTTGTTCGAGTTCTGGCTCATGACTCCTGGAGCTACTGCCCTTCGGCCTCTCCACCTCCTCGAATGACTTGTTGAACCACACCGTCTCCTTAGCATTATCAGACGACTCGACTGGTGGTGTAGAAAATGTATGTCGACTGGATTCAGATGCAGGGCTGAGCAGCCCAGTCGACTCAGGAGACTGGCGCGACTGTGGTTGGTGCTCGATGGTCGATGGTCGTTTGATGCTTCTGGTGCTCAAGTTCGAGCCGACCGGTGATGGCTGGCCAGCGAAGAAAGCCTTCCAAGCATCCGGCGCGTCTGTCGACTCTATATTCCGCCAGTGCTCAGGTTGGGCGGGTTTGTGATCACGTTGTATTGTGGCAGTGGTGGCTCGATATGGATCATACTCACCTTGGGACTTTGAAGAAGTGACTGGCGTTGTTACAGGTAGAGCTGGAGATGTCTCTTCATGAAGGGCCTCTTTGATGGTCTCTTGTGTTTGTGTAAGCGGCGAGTCTGTAAAACATGCCTCCCCAGACCCAGAAATCGCTCTTGCGGCTTCTGGTTCTGCAACTGCTCCTCGTTTTGCAGGGATTGGATCCGGAGGTAATTGAGGTGATGGCAGCTTGTACGCTAGCGCAGGCAGAAAATAGAGCGTCTCTTGTTGTGATGGTTCCTGTGGCGGTTGCTCCGGTTCCAGCTCTGCGTCATCCTCGTCATATGGCGACGGCGGCAATGGTACATTTGGCGTAGCAACCAAGACCGTCTTCGAGGCTTGCAAGTCGTCAATCTTGAGAGTAGCGCATTGTTGGACAACTTCCTTGCCGTCAGGGATCGTGGCGAACTGCTTTGGCTTCGTTTCATACTGTGTCGACTTGAGCTCTGCGCCCTGTAGGAGCGGTCCTTCAGACGATGGACTAGACTGCGAAAGAGGCTGATCTTCAGCAACAGCTGTCGAATCATCTGCAACACCCGTTCCTCGCCCTGTGACTTGTTGCTCTTGCCACTCCTTAGGGTTCTCCTCCCGTACTGTCACAGACTTAGACGACTCGTTGGCGTCAGCTGGTACCACCCGCAGGATCGGCTGAGGTCGTGGGGGTAATCTGAAATGTTGCTGATACGCTCCTAGCTCTACAGGCTCGGAAGTAACAGCCCTTCTTGCAGGCATCGGCTCGGCAGCTTTTGGTCGTGGAGGTAGCTTGAAATATTGCTGAGGCGCTTCAAGTTCCATTACAACATCTCTAATCGAGCTAGACGCACCTTGAATTTCCGGGAGCTCGGGGCTAGATCCTTCCATTTCGGCGATGAACTGCCGCTTTAGTGCTGGCAAAGGCGGAGCCCTGGATACAACCACCTCTGGGGCGTATGCAGAAGCGCGCTTCAGCGCCTGGTCGTGACGCCCTGGGAATGCTAAGACTGAACCGGCGTCAGAGGCAGCCACCTCAGGTCCAGGTTCACCTAAAGAGATCCGACCTGTGCTCGAGGCGTGCGACGGCCTCCTTGGTAGTGCAGTCATGACCTGGGGAGTCTGGATGACTGGTGGGCTTCCAAGCGGTATACCTGGCGGATGAGATCCAAAAGCACCATTTTTCAACAATTCTTTCTTCTTCTCCACTTGGGCGAAGGTGGTCACTGCCCAAGAAGGCGTGCTAGGACCACTTCCGTGATCACTCGTCTCTCGAGTCTTGTGCTTTGATTGGGCAGTGAATGAACCACAGGCGGAAGATGAGCGCGTAGGCGATGATACGGCAACCAAGGGATTGACAGCCGAGGGCGAGTCAGACGATAGCACTGTAGAAGTTCCTCGGGCCAGATCCGGCGACTTTGACCTTGGCGTAACGGGCAAGTTACTCGATATTGCATCGGAGCGTAGAAGATCGACTAGAGCGGATGTGTCTGCGCGCGAACTGCCATTCTCCTTTTTACTAGCCTGTTCCAGGCCTAAGCCGATACTGAGTCTGTTCTGTTTTGACATTGGTACTGTGCGCATTGTCTGTTCCGGTAGATGCGCAGGAAGCTCAATCGGTGGGAAAAACCGTTCTGGCTGGTCCCTCCCATCGATCATTTCAGGTTGTGGAGTGACCAGTGTCTCTCGAGACGGCATAGCAGCTTCCATGAGGGAAGGCACAATTGACTGGACTCTGCCCTGTGAGTCCGAACCTATCTGAATAATTCTAGGACTGGCAGTATTATTGACTTGCCGTGGCGCAGGCATTTGGTGCTGAGGCGTTTGGGACCTACTGAAATGGGCGTGTTGCCGTAATGAATCGTGGGAAGCAGTTCGCATCGTCTGCATCGTGCTCATTGTGTCGCGAGAGGATGTCTGTCTTAGCGCTGGCCGATCATGGATACTAGGTAGCTGCTTGCTGGTGACGGTCTGAAAGCGTGAAGTAGGCGTGCTACTTCTGGTTGGCCTACCCATCACCTGCTGATGCTGCACTCGAGCTTGATGCAAGAGTCTTCGACTGACTTCTCCTGCCCGAGCTTGCATTTCATTGATTATGTCTGTTAACTTCTTGAGCGAGCCTCCCAGCTTATTTCCTTGCATGTGGAGGGACATGAACGCCTTACGCCAACCCTCTACGTTGCCCAACATGGCTACAAAAACAGCTTCGTGCTCCACTGACTGCCGTTGCCACGTAGACGAGAGACGTTGCAGATATGTTTCCAAACAGCTTGTCGATTCGAAACCTTTCTGAACATCCTTCAGAGAGTCCCTCATAGCTTGTGACGTTCTTTCCACGATGTGCTCAATCTTCTCGTTGCCCTCAACAATCGATAGCCTAAAGTTGCGATCTTCCAACATTTTGTCAAATGTGGCAGGATGCGACAAGGGCAACTTCAGGCACCTGAGCCGCTCCTGTATATCCTCTTGCGCAAGGTCAAAATCTTCTGTTGTCCGTTCGAGAAAGCCATCGATCTCGTCGACATGGGCTTGTAGTATTTGCATAACTTCGTCCTCTGACTTCGCCATCCCTTCTGCCAGAAGGTGTATGCCAAATGAGATCTGGGCTATGAGCTTCCACAATGGATGGAACCGCTCTCCAGGCTTTTGCTTCCACCTGCCCGCCACCACTCTAGTGTATGAGGGGGCCTCCAGCAGGGTATTCCGCCTCCTGACAGGGTCGAGGTAGATGTCTTCGGGCTCATCGTGAACAGCTTCGAACATAGACTCTTCAAAGGGCCCTTGAAGCTGCGACACTGGATGCCTCGGCGCCTGTACAGTATAGGAGTCATGGTGATCGTGCTGCGCCATTCTGTTGCCGTCTCCAAGCTGTATAATTCGAATTTCGTCAGCTTATCAAGGCTCGTTCGTGCATGACTGTTGTTGCGCCCCGTCCATCCGGCTCCGATCAGACTTCCAGACGAGTTAGTTGATGCTAGATAGGTTCACCACGCGTGCGTTGCGTCGTCAATGCCTTGATCTTGAGCTGGCTGATCGAACAACGAGTCACTCGTGTAGGTAAAGGATATGCGCTGGAGAAGAGTCGACCACTGCGGGCTAGATCCCAATGGAGAATATCAAGGGCTGATCCGAAATACAGTAGCTCGCTGCAGCGGTGGAGAAGGCCTGCTAGAATTGGTGCTTTCACTAGCTTTGTCTAAGTTAGCAGACTTGCGCGAATAGCTTGCTCAGGACAAATTGCTATGAAGCAGGAAAGGGTCGAAAACATCAGATTCGATGCTGTCTTGCCTGAGTGCTGCGAGACAAGACTTGGTGCGGCTTGGTCGTCATACATGTGCACGAGGTGTAAGGAGTTCCAGGGAAATGGTAGGATTCGCGGGCTCAGGAACGCGAACGCGGGAAGTTGTGCTGCAGGGCATCCACAGCATATGCAGCCACGGAACCTAAGCATCAGACGACAAGGTCCGGAATGATTTGGTTTCGACCATGAGGTGTTAGCGAGACATCGGCGCTCGTGCCGAAAGTGTATCGAACTCGAACTCGAACGCTGAACCCGTGAAAGATTGCTTGCCTACGTGAGCGACGAAATGGTCCACCCACAGAAAGAGCATGAGGACGACGCCATAATGTAGAGACCCTTACTCTAGCATCGTGGCGTCTTACGTAGACTCAAGGACAAAGGCTGTAGACATGGAAATGGACAGCCAGCAAGTCGAACACAATGAAACTGTTTGAGGGATTGACGCGAAAAGCCTTGCATGGGGCGAGGACAGTGGAATCTTTTAGTGCTGGACGACACTGGTGGGGTGTTGCAAGGGTGTACTTGCCCCTGAAACTAACTTTGACTCGGAAAGAAAGGTTTCGAAGCACGTTTTGCACAGCATTCCTTGCCCAGATGCTAGTATTTTGAGTAGTACAAACCCTACATAGTGTTGCATCACGGTGGAGATACACGCGGAACTCAAGGTTCATACTACCTAATATTCCAGCAAGTAGGTAATTATTGTCCAGGATGGGGTCGACCTTGTTCCTGGAGTTTGTGTCACATAATGGTGCAGGACGAAATATATTCCGGTAGTCCGTGTGGAGCCATATCAGCGAAAGACTTCCAAAACACCCACTCTGGGAGGATAGTGTTGAGCTCGTTTTCTGGGCCCCTGCACCGATTTCGAAGTATGCTTCAAGCAGTAGGTCTGATATGCAAGTCGTCCCAATGTGCACGCTACACAAGATTCATCTCATCTCACTGTGCATCACTACGCTTCTCAAACTGTTCGCGGAGATACGATTTGCCGACTCGCCGTATCTTGGGTTTGGAGTTGTAATTGTGACTCAACATGAGTGATTTCCTCTGGGACCACAAGTATAAAGCTGTTTTTCGACCCTTGAGTGCTTCTGTCCACAAACGTCCGAACTGAATACCCTGCTAGACCAGGTTCTACCTTATCTATATACCTACAGCACAACGTTAGACAAGCCCTTTTCGAAAGTCTACACTGATCAAGCCACTAGCTTTAGCATTTACGAGAAGAGGCTAGGTGCCCAGTGGTATTGACAGACTGCGCCGGCTGTACCATCATGGAGACAAATCTAGTATACCCGCTGCCCAACAAGGAGCAACTCACGTCCGCACTCGTGGGCAAGTCTCTTCAAGACGTCCCATTACCAAGTGCCGTCCTGGACATTGCGAAGCTGAGCAGAAGTTGCGCGCTCATGCTAGAAGCCGTCAAAGAGCTGCAGGTCGACTTCCGAGCCCACGTCAAGACTCACAAAACATCGGAACTCTCTCGCATGCAGGTAGGTCAAGGCAGCAAAGATGTCCGCCTGATCTGCTCGACAATTGCTGAGCTCGAGAATCTCATACCACTCGTGACTGACTATCAACAAAGCGGAGCCGCCGTTAATGTGCTCTATGGCGTGCCTCTTGGGCCTTCGCACGTACCGCGCCTTGCTCGGTTCCTCGAGGAAGCAGGTCCCGGAAGCCTCACTTTGATGATTGATGGTTCATCGCAGCTGAAGGCTACCCAGCAACTGTACGAACTGTCCGGCAAATCAACGATCAAGGTGTTCCTCAAAACAGACTCTGGTTATCATCGTGCTGGCCTAGCTCCCACCTCTACTCGAATGCAAGACCTTGTCGATGCAACCCTAGCCCTCGAGTCTCAGAGTATCGTGCATCTCTTAGGTTTCTACTCGCACAATTCTCTCAGTTATGGCGGCAATGGTCCGCTCGAAGCAATGGACAACCTTCGCGTCGAAGTAGAAGCCTGCATTCAAGCAGCTCAACGCAATACGCCGGCGGGCTACATAGCCAAGCGTGGCTCATGCCTGACTATCTCGTGCGGCGCTTCGCCGACAGCTCTCTCCCTACAAAACCTTCTTTCGAGCAGCCCAAACACAGCCGCCACAACGTCAGCTAACGCTCTCCGTGCCTCCCTTGCAGCAGCCAAGGAGGCAAACATTGGCTTTGAGATCCATGCAGGTGTTTATCCAGTCCTCGACATGCAACAAGTCAGCGCCTCGTCCCGAGAGCTCGGGTCCCGCCCCGAGGAGCATATCGCATTTGCGCTCATTTCCGAGATTTGCAGCACATACCCAGACCGTACCGAGTATCCCGAAGCACTGATTAATGCGGGCGTCATTGCGTTGGCCCGAGAACCATGCAAATCATACCGGGGGCATGGCGTGATCACAGGCTGGAACATGCCAAGCAGTTACGATCCATACAACAAGGAAAACAGGATAATCGTCGATCGTGTCAGCCAGGAGCATGGGTTGCTGCAGTGGGAAGACAAGGAGAAGAAGGAGCATTTGCCTCTGGAATATGGACAGCGAGTCAAAATCTGGCCGAATCATGCTTGTATCACGGGGGCTCATTTTGGGTGGTATCTAGTTGTGGATTCGGAGAGCGAGCATGCGGATGTTGTAAAGGATGTCTGGATCAGATGGAGAGGCTGGTAGAATGAACGTAGTATGAGTATACTAAGTGCATACCAAATCCACATCTTAGCACACATGCAAACGCACTCTGTCCCCAAGTCAACGTCGGAGGATGCGGAGAATTGGGAGGCTTGTATGGGACGTATTGCGCGCCTAGGTCCTGCCTGGTAACAGAAGGTAATCAGTGTGGATTACTATAGTGTACAAGAAACTTTAGTCACGTGCCAACAGGAACTGCGCTTGCTGCTACTAGGCAGCGCCATAGCAGTGCTACACCTTGACATCTCCTTCGTTCTTCCAGGTTCGTCGCCTCTGTTTCAACGAATACCTGCTTGTTTATACGAGGGTCATAGACCAACGCATCTCCGCGTGAGCTCTACAAAAAGGGCCTGAACCAAACCTGCGCACTATTTGATGCAGAGCTAGCGCGACTTTGGACAAGTGCCAGATTTGATAGAGAAATGAAGACTACTCTGTAAACTGCTGAACATGCAACTGGCGCGACGTGGAACAGCCATATCTTACACAAAATATACAACCATTAGGCGCACGTCCAGTCATGGCGGGCTATGGCGATGATTTCGATGGTGGGTTCCGAAAACGCCGGCCAAGACCAGTAACCGATTATGGCTCGTCCATGGTACACTGGATGAGGCAGAGAAGGCAGCCATGGAAAGGCTCGTCGCATTACGAGCAAGAGCGGCCGAGTATCAGCTATGTGCTTGACATGTTGCCACCCTTGGCACGACTTGACAATCCGGCGGAATCATTACCAACCAGGTTCCTACATCAATCTCTCGGGAAGTCCAAGAAGCCTGTCACGATCGTTCGATGGATGCCAGAAGGGCGTCGCTTGCTAGCAGGTGTGCACAATGGCGAGTTCATGCTCTGGAACGGAATGTCCTTTAACTTCGAGACGGTCACTGCTATGGGCAGCTCCTCCCTCCGAACAGCAGAATGGTCAAACAAGCAAGACTGGCTAGTCGCCGCCAACGACGAAGGCACGATCTTCTATCTTCAATCAACTCTCAACCTCACACATCAGTTCAAAGCCCACGACTCACCCATCAGAGATGTAGCATTCAGTCCGACAGACACAAAATTCGTAACAGCCTCGGACGATAACACGCTCAAAATCTGGGATTTCACCTCCTCGACGAATGAATCCACGTTCAAGGATCACGGCTGGGACGTCAAAGCAGTGGACTGGCATCCACAGAAAGGCCTAGTAGTGTCTGGCAGCAAAGACCACAGCGTGCGTCTTTGGGACCCTCGAACATGCCGCAGTCTAACGACTCTGCATGGTCATAAAAATGCAATAAGCACAGTCAGCTTCTCGCGCCTCCGGCCTCAGCTCCTCGGAACAGCAGCAAGGGATGGGCAATCCCGCATCTTTGATTTGCGCATGATGCGTGACGTGGCCGTCCTTCGTGGACACGAGAAGGGAGTGACTAGTCTCTCGTGGCATCCGATCCACCCCAGCATCGTGGCAACTGGAGGCGAGGATGGTGCACTGCACTCATACCTTCTCACCGAACCGAACACGCCCCAGGGCGTCACAACAGCAACAACTAGTCCCTACAACACTTCCGACCCTCGCTCAGCCCCAGCCCAATCAATCTACCCAGCCCACAAAGTAACCTACGCACACGAATCGAGCATCTGGTCGCTCGACTGGCATCCACTAGGCCACATCCTCGCGACCGGTAGCAACGATCATTATGTGCGGTTTTGGTCCCGGTCCCAGCCAGATGATCCGACAAACTGCTTCAAAGACAAGTACCACCTCGGCGAAGAAGGCGCAGAAGCACAAGGCACCTACAGCCGCAAGGACCAAGCACGTCAAGCACGAGAGCAAGAAGAACAAGAAGCAGAAGACGAAGCCCAAGGTCTCGAAGACCAAACAAATGCCGACAGAAACCAGTTCAATATCCCTGGCTTACCAGGTCTTCCTGGTCTGGCGATGCCGAGCGCACCTGTGCCGGGTGCTACATCTGTTGCCCCAACGGGTCTCCCCGGCATGCACACAGACTTTGCCATGCGCGGTGGTCCAGCACCGAGCGGACATTTCCCGCCGCCCCCAATCCCAGGCATGGACCCAAGTCAACTCGCCCGATTTATGCAGACTCAGGTGCAGCATCAAGGCCAGCCGAGCTCAAGCTCCGGCGTGCCAATGGCGTATCCACCACCTCCCCTGCCCGGCGCAACCGGTCTCCCTCCAAATCTGGATTTCTCCCAACTTCAGCTGCCGGCCGGCTTCCCACCGCCCCTACCACCGCAAGGCTCGGGCCCACCATCCCTTTCCGGCATCCCTGGTCTAGGCGGCGACTCGGGCATTCCGGGGCTGGGTCCGCCAGGACTCGGCGCTAGCAGCGACCCGAGGTTATCGAGTGCCGCCGGTGTTCGCAGCAGAGCGCCTTTGCCTGATCAGCAGAATAGCTTCAAGGCTGAGCAAGCGCAAGGACGGTATCGGATCGCACGATAGTGGCGGTCTCGGTCTAGCGTGACCAGGCTGTGGGTTGGTAAGATATCGGATCTGTCGTCGCTGACGTGGGAGGTGGGAAGACTACTACATGTATAAGATCGGCGGGTTTTCACAGAGCAACCAAGGTCTCGGGCCATGCGTCTACACGGAGGCAAGCCAGCGGCAAAGGGAATGGACGAGGAGAAGTCTCTGAGCACAAAAGCCAGCAGATGAAGAGATGAGAAGGAAGGGTAAACAGCAAAAAAGTGAGGGCAATGTGCCGCGCAGAGGTAGGCGAAGACATGCTTCGACACTTGAAGACGACGGGGTTTGGTAGCGTTGCGTGACAGTCCCCCTCAACTACAGGGTCGGTGAGGTAGACGAGACACGCGGGGAATGGACGAGGTATAGCAAGATGGAACAGAGGGCGAAGGTTCGTGACTGCTTTTAGACCCTAGGTTCCAACGACAGCACAGTCCAGCCGTGGGACTCTCGTACATGAAACGCACACGAGGACGGCAGGATGAGCTGCTACGCAGGGCTCGGAGAAACCCATGAGCGAACGGGTATATTCAAGGACCGCCTGAGGAACATTTCATAGATTCGAGGGCTCAGCCGTCATCCATATCTGTATCCTCTCTTTTGATCTCCAGTTGGACCATGTGACCTTGTATATCGACATCCTCTTTCTGTGTTTCCTCCCCGTCCACAAGAGTTTTCGACTCAGCATCTTCAACCCAGACTCGCAACGCTCTGTCCTTGCCCACAGTGGCCAGCAGCCCTCTACCATTTCTCGCTCGCGCCCAGTCTACACTGAGCACGACGTCTCGGTGCCCTGAGCCCCTCCACAGTATGTCCTTGCTATTGATGTCCCAGACGAAGACGTCTCCGTCTTCACTGCCTGACGCGACGAATGCTTCCCTCTTCGTGTGCCCGGTCTCCTGGTCTGCGGCGTCGTACTCGCCGACAGTGCCGCCCAGGCTATACTGACTGTTCTTGTGTCCCTGATATGTCTTCACACATCCACCGCCATCCGTGCCTAGATATCGCCACAACCTTATGGAGCCGTCGAGCGTCCATGCCAGAACATATCTACCGTTGGGCGAGAACCTGACTGCAGTTACAGCCTTCCTGTCCTCATCCACGAGCGTCTTCAGACACTGTCCGGTGCCAGCGTCCCAAATCCTTATCAGGCCGTCACTCGCGCACGAACAGACCATTGTGCCGTCTCTCACGAAGTCCACGCCGGATACCGGGTCACTGTGCGCAGGCAGTTGCCGCATCACGCTTGCACTTCTCACGTCCCACAGAAACACAGCTTCGTCGTAGGAGCCAGTGACGAGCATGTTTCCTTTTGGCGAGAAAGCGAGGCTGTACACGTAGTTGGAGTGGCCTACCAAAGGGCTCGGCTGGATGGGGAAGTCGGAGGACAACGGGGTCCACAGGAGGATGCTCTTGTCATCGGATGCGCTGGCTAGGGTATATGGGGGCCCGATGGGTGACCAGCTCAAGGCGTTTATGCCAGCTTTGTGGGAGCGTAACGTTCGAAGGAGCTTGAAGGGTGTGTTAGGGGAGGGCTTCTCGGGTACGGCGTAGATGTTGATTGAGGCGTCTGCGGAGGCCGTTGCGAGCAAGGCGCCATCAGGGCTGAACTTGACGCATGTGATGCCGCGGGCGTGAGCGTTGGGAATCGTACACAGCGGCAAGAAGGTCAACTTTGCTCTCCGACGAGAAGAGGGCGGAGATTGGGAGCTGCGAGGAGTGTACGAGGGTTGCCGTGAACGGGACTGTGGAGTATGGTAGTCGGCACTCGGGCTGCGGCCACTGTTACGATACGAGGGACGCCGAGAGTCTCGGTCTTGAGAAGTGCTGCGTCTTCTGCCGCTTGATCTTGATCTACTTCTCGAGTCTGTATAGCGTCGCCGGGGCTGGTCGTTGTCATCTCTCTGGTCGCCAGACGCTGGTCGAGGGGCATACTCTGACCCGTCTGCCGAGGTACGTCTCCGCTTCGGTGGTGGTGCGATGTCCATGGTCACTGATTGAGCAGCACAGGATTGAAGGTCGAGCACCAGCCAGCATAATCCAGCACTGCTCCTTCCTCGTCTCCAGTTCTGCACCAAGCACGGCAAGCACGCGCTCGAATCAATTTACGCGTCCTGTTTGCGTGGTTTGACGATCGTCAAGAATGAGGCAGTAGTGTTTGCCTAGTTTGCATGTTCGCGAGCCTCAGCAACCGGTCAAGTGGTCAGTCTTGGCGTTCTTCCTAGCTATCCTCTAGCTTCAGGCCACTGTAGTCAGCACTACCACGTCCTAAGCGAGCAAGACCGCAAGCTGAAATATGATTGCTCGACTACAGGCAAGTGTCCTGGGGGAATGTCCTGCTCAATCTGTGGATCTGTCCAACCATCAGAGCATTGCATCAGTCGAATACGATTACGAGCCACCAAATTAGCACATCTCACAGACGCCTCAAAGTGTTCTGCGTTTCCCTCCACTCGTCGGACCATACAATGGCTAGCAACTCGATCCAATCCGCTGTGTTTCTATCGTCGTGGCAGTTCTTCGCTTGAATATTCGCCGGACTCGTTTGGCTACTGATGTCCGCAAACTATTGTTGCCTGCCAAGCTGATACTCTACTTCCAACTAGGTCTTTCGCTGCCAGGTAGCTTCTTTTACGTTTAAAGCTCAGAAGATTCACTGTCATGTAACCGCTCGCAAAGTAGCCTGTTGAGTCTGTCAGCAGCAAGACTAATCATCCTAGGTCGCCATCATCTTGCACATCATGCTACACCGATTCCTGATTACTCTTGTGCTACTACCCCCAGCCGTGCTGGCCGGTGGTTCATCACAACTTTGCAAAGTCTACCCTGACGACCCGTCCTGGCCCTCCAATTCAGCATGGCAGAATCTGAATGACACAGTCTTCGGCCGCCTCACTACACCCACTGCACTCGCTGCAGCTTGTCGACCTAACAGCCCAACTTTCTCTAATCTCACCTGCTACGCCGTGAATGCACAATGGCACAACACATCGTGGGTCGCACAGAATCCCTACATGGCAGACTACAACGATGTCTCATGTCCATTAAACCCTATCCTACCCTGCAGTACAGCTGGCTACCCAGCCTACGTAATCGAAGCAATCGACGAGAAGGACGTTCAAGCCAGTGTCAATTTTGCTCGTGATCATAACATCCGCTTGGTGATCAAGGGTACAGGCCATGACTGGCCCGGTCGCTCTTCTGGACCAGGCAGCCTGAGCGTCTGGACTCATAACATCCGCGGCATCAAGGTCAACAAGGACGATCCATACGCCTTGAAGTATGGTGGCACTGCCTCGGTCACGGTAGCAGCCGGCATGCGCTGGGGCGAAGTCTACGCTGAAGCCGCCAAGCACAATCTCACCATCGTGGGTGGTGCGGAACCGAACGTTGGCGTGGGAGGCTGGACCCTCAATGGTGGGCATTCGCCTGTTTCTAGCACCTTTGGTATGGGAGCAGACCAGGTCCTGTCCCTCGAAATCGTGACAGCAGACGGCCAATTCCTCACTGTTAATGAAACGGCATATCCTGATTTATTCTGGGCGCTCAGAGGTGGAGGGGGGAGTACGTTTGCGATCATGGTAAGCATGACAATCAAGGCCTACCCCCAGCTCAGCATGACGATGCACAGCTATGCTCTTGTCACGACTGCGAACAGCGACACCTTCTGGAGCTTAGTCGCTTACTTCCACACGCAAATCCCACGAATCTCAGACGCAGGTGGGGCAGGATACCATTATGCTGTCCCTGGGGCATCCCTCGGTGATCCAAGTTTGACTGACAGCTATGTGCTCGCTGGCCTGTGGATGTTCGCGAACAAGACCGAGGAACATGTCAACAAAACGATGTCGCCGTTGTACGCGGAGATAGCGAATGCTGCCTGGGCTGTCGACCCGGTGTACCCACAGGCCAACAACACGTTTGTGCCGGATGTGATGACGTACTGGGCCAACAATCCCTCCGAGGAAGGCGGCTCCAGCGGACGGTTAGGATCATGGCTGGTAGACCGGCAAGGCCTCAGCAACTTCACAGAGCTAAAGCAGCAGCTCAAGAAAGCAGCGCCAACACCGCCGTGGATACTAATCAGTCACGTCGTCGCTGGGTCGGGGGTCAGGGATGCTGCAAGGAACGTACCGGGTGGGAGCAACGCTGTGCTCCCAGCCTGGAGAAGGGCATACACGCATATTGGTGAGTGTCCCTTGCCCCGCTCCACTCAGTCTCCCCATGATCTGCCACTGATCAACCTGTCTAGTAACGTCCCGCACCTGGCCGGCAGGCAACCACACGCTCAAAACCCATCTGACCAAGGAACTTCGCGAGTCCGTCATGCCCGCCTTGAAACAGCTCGCTCCTGATTCAGGCGCATACATAAACGAATGTGACCCGTCCGATCCGACCTGGAAGTACGATTTCTTCGGCGAGAACTACGAGCGCCTTCTTCATGTGAAGCACAAATACGATGCAGCTGGTGTCTTCTGGTGTAAGCCGTGCGTCGGATGGGATGAGTGGGAGATCAGAGACGGTCCTGCTGACGAGGATCTCGTGAATTGGGGTATTGGGCAGGGTAGCGGGAAATTGTGCAAGAGAGGTCAATGAGAAGGGTCTAGGCCGCGGCCTGGGTGAATACGAGGTTGGGAGATATCTGCTTCCAACATGTGTCATGTGTCATGTGTCTTGTTTTAAACCATTTGTACTGTAGGCTTTACGTATCGTCTGTATAGTTGACTATACCGTTAAGACAAGATATATCTACCTTTCATCAAGCACTCGGGCATGTTTGACTCGCGATCCTAGCCTTTATAGCAGATATAGCGAAAACCGACAACGTTCTTCAAACATCCTAGTAGCCCGGGAGCTACCTAAGCACTACCGTGGAACATTCCAAGGTGTGTACCCTGGGCATGACACTACTACCCTGAGTTGACTCGGCGTTTGCACTGGTGCTGTAAGCGAGCTGCCCCGAGCTCTCAAACGACAAGAATGAGCTAGACGTTGCGTCGCGTCAATCGTAAAACTTATTCTTGAGACATACTCTGCTGTCGACACCCTCCCACAAACTCTCACACCAGACCCTCGATACTCGTCAGTGAGTAATTAGCAGAATCTTTAGCTAGAACAGCGATCAAGATTCAGGATCTGCTTACCATCACGAGATGCGATTCAGGTGAAGTACTGATACCCCATCGTATCTTGGGCAGTGGGCGACCACTGATGGTGCGCACAACCGCTCAAGCGGATCGTGCGTGGAAAGTAAACCCCCAAGACGTAGGTTTTCAAGACGCTCCCTCTGTCCCAGGTCCTGAGTGCATTAAAAAGTCGAAATCACAACCTAGGTGTGCTTGATTGACGTGCCTCTCGTACAAACCTCTGTAGCCGCGCATCCTCGTCCTGTCAGACCAAGCGTTCTCCCGACCATTCAGGCTCTTGCCATCCTCCGCAGCTTTTGCATCCGTTTCGTGACTACCCGCTAGCTCTTTCTTGCGACTTGCAATGCGCTTCTGGATCTCGTCCTCGCTGAGCTCAACGTTCAGACTTCTGGCCTCGACATCGATGGCGATCACGTCACCGTCGCGGACGACACCGAGTACAGAGTTCGGATCAGCTGATTCAGGCGATACATGGAGCACGACTGTCCCGCCCGCGGTCCCGCTCATCCGTCCGTCAGATATCCTGAGCATGTCGCCCACACCTTGCGCGCCCAGCTTGCGTGGTATAGGGATGAGACCTGCCTCGGGCATGCCTGGATTTCCGATAGGTCCGATGCCCTGTAGAACCAGCACGGAGTCTTTATTAACATCGAGGTTGGGGTCGTCGATTCGTTCGGCTAGATCCTTAGAGTTCGCGAAGACGCAGGCTGGGCCTCTGTGCTTGAGGAGATGGCGGTCTTTGCTGGCTGAGGCTTTGGTTACGCAGCCGTCGGGTGCGAGATTACCGTGCAGGACGCACAGACTTGAGGCTGGATACAAGGGTTCGTGGACCGGCCGGATGATCTGCGCGCTGTACGGGAAGGACTTGAAGGGTGTTGCATCGAGCATTTCGCCTAGTGTCTGTCCGGTGTATGTCCGCGCTTGCTCGTGGAGGACGCCTGACGGTCGAAGTGTGTGGAGGAGAGCTAGCATGCCTCCGGCATTGTGAAAGTCGGTCATGTAGCCGTCGCCGCTTGGCTTAAGGTCGACCAGGAGTGGAGTACGGCGGCCGATTTCATCGACGTCGTTCAGTGTGATGCTGTGCACAGCGGCATCTGGGTGCCGGTTGATGATGGCCATAAGATGTACAATGGCATTTGTGGAGCCACCGATTGCTTGCAGGATTGTTATTGCGTTGAGGAAGGACTCGCGAGTTAGGATTGATTGGGGTGTCATCGAGGTACCGGACTTATGTTTCGACAGCATAGAGACCGCAGCTGATCCCGTATGCTCTGCTACACGCAGACGAGCTGATGACACAGCGGCGGCGGTGGCCCCAGACCGGAGATCTGTCAGACCAAGACCAGCCACGATGCAAGCCATCGTGCTGGCTGTACCCATGACACCGCAAGTGCCGCCTGTAGGCGCCAGTTCTTCGTTCACTGCCATGATGTCTTCTACGTCGATTTCACCGGCCCTATACTTGGCCCAATTGTTGCGACAATCTGTGCATGCACCAACCCTAACGCCTTTGACGGAGCCTGGCATCATGGGGCCGGTGATGAGCGGTATGAACGGCTTATTGGCACTAATCGCACCCATGAGCTGTGCTGGAACCGTCTTGTCGCAGCCTCCAATGGCGATCACAGCATCAACCGGTTGACCACGGATCATCTCCTCCGTGTCCATGGCCATCAAGTTTCTAAGATACATGCTCGTCGGACTGCTGAAGCTCTCGTGGATGCTGATCGTTGGAAACTCCATCGGCAGACCGCCGGCTGCAAGTATCCCACGCTTGCATGCTTCGACTAGCTGGGGCGCGTTGGCATGGCATGGGTTAAAGGCAGAGAAAGTATTAATGATACCGATGATCGGTTTGCTGAGAGCTTCTTCTGTGTAACCAAGGCCTTTGATGAAGACCTTCCGGAGAAAGAGAGAAAAGTGAGGGTCACCGTAGCTGGCTAGGGAGGAACGCATGCCACCTACGTCTGAGGGTATGGGTCGGGAGAGGTCAAAGTCTGGGTTTGCCTTGAGCATGCTGTTTGAACTTGCCCCTTGAGTATCTCCATTCTGATGGGTCGGCATAGTGAGATCGTTGGCCGACATGGTGGACTCAGTGCTCGGTAACTGCCAGCAGTACGTTGTTATGCTTTGAGGTTACCCCTTGGCCGATTCGAGTTGCAAGCAATATGAGCGAGGTTAGCGACGGCACAAAGAGATCTGTAGTATCGAGGTCATCGAGTGAGGTGCAGTAAGCTTGCAACTTTGACGACAACTTCCAAGTACGTGTCTAAATATGAGATTACAGTAGAAGCTAATAAGACTGAACAAACAACTTGTCTGAGCATCGAGTTGGAGAAACCTGGGGTGCATGTATTAGCCGTACTCCGATTTGTCGGGATGAGCCGATAAAACACCGTCGTCTCGGAGTGTGCGGTCAAATGCGGCATGATAGCAGATCACATCAACCGACATAGGTTCAGAGCCTTATCTTCGACACAGCATCTTTGGCTGCCACGTCACGCCGCTTCCAGGTCTGGAAAACGGCTTGAGCTTTGACCATGCGAGTCCTCGCCTCGGGCAATGGAAGTAGCCTTGATATCCTCATTGCTGTTATGGATTCGTAGCTATGCGCTGATATCTTTGAGGAGACTTGACGTATTCCTTGCAACACATGCGTCTCTTGCGTCTCTTGCGTCCCTTGCGTCACTTTTCCAAATCTGCGACAACGTGTTCGGTGGAATCCATGATATACACGCCGGTATTGACATATAGTACCTTCTTACCGCTTGCAACCTCATCTCTGGTATTTAGGCTCATGCTGAATGGCGCCGAGTGATAGCAGGTGCACGATAGAGATTGCTGACATCGAGCGTGGTCGGATGACCAGTCGCCTTTACCGTAACCCCCTTGCGATTGTGTGACGATGATTATCGAGCGGACATAGGTACTTCCTCGTACACTGTTCGTTGAGGTGGGAGGAGGCAGCCAAAATACAAGTCATCTGGTCCAGAGGGCGTACAGCGAAGTCACAAGAGCCTAACAATCGGAAGCCAACAACTGGCTCCAACCTTGTTGAACGTTGATCCCTATGGTAGCTGAGTAGCTGACAATGCTGCTTCCTGTCAATGCAAACGTAAGTTATTACACAAGGTCAGTCCGTCAACGAAGCATCGCCTGAAGGCTGATATGACCAATTGCATGAACGACTGATGCAAGTGCTGTGTGTAGTTGACATCATGTTAACATAAACACTTCTGCACAGTAGACTCGAAGCGTAAAGCCTCGCCGGTATCTTGACATCGGCTATGAACCCCAGCATCTGCTCATTGTGTTTTGCTATTCGAGCGGCCAGGGCCATAGTCAGCAAGGTCCACACCAACTTTCTTAAAACGCTTGAGCAATATGAGCATTCTGGGGAGATCAATTCGAAGGTGTGACCGCAGCTGATTGTTGTGGTACAAGATCGAGTGATACCTGAAAGGGCTATCGCTGTTGCACAAGCCTGGCATTGGAGTCGTACTGCAGGCGCTTGCCCGAGAAGCTTTATTTGCCAGAACATCCTCGGAGACTTCGGAGACGTCACCTCTGTTGCAGAAGATGCGACTGAACAATTCGTTGGCTGGGTATAAGTATCTGCCACTTGGTACTCGGACTTCGCGACAATGTGTTCACAGTTGTTGCTACAACATATAATAGATGGAGCTATGCAGACAGTAGCAACGGCTGTGGCAGATACTCTAGGGACGACCTGCTATCAGGCAGCAATGAAAGCGCCCGTAAACAAGTACTTGTAGAGCGGTCCTAGACCCGTAGAAGCATGACTTATTAGACCTGAAAGTCGTCTCCCCATCGCCTCATCGGGTCGGAAGCGAATACTGCCTGGGACTGTATACCATGATCGGTATACATTAGCATATCCTTCGCCACGATGCGTGAGTGCTGACTCTCGGGTCGTGTTTAGAGTCACTGGGATGGTTTGGAGCTCAGGAGGGCTTGCCAAGCTTGCGGAACAAAAGCAAGCAAATAGTGCAATCACGCCATTGGCTATTGAGGCTACTTTGTACCGCTTGAGAAGTCTTTGTACGCATTAGCGGCTTGGCTCGTTCTCCAGGTACAATCTAACGTGCTGCCAACCTAGTGGGCCAAGGCGCTAATGGGTACGGAGACTTCCTGCGAGTTTCAAGTACCTCTTGCAGCATCGGTCGAAATTGCAATTTCGCCTGGAAAAATCCTTTCGGTCCTAGGCCCCAGCCTTCACATTTGAAGAATACACCAAAACACCTGTCCGGCTAGGTCTGCTGACTAGCCCTGACAGGCAATCGCCTTTGATGATAGAAGCTGAACTTTATTCGTTGCGCTTGCTTATTATGCTCCATGCTCCGCCGGTCAAGCCTGTTCAGCAGAACGACCGGTTGTCGCGATGGGAAATAGTCAAGCACAGCGGCACTACGTCAGATACATTGATACATTGAGGCAAATGAAGCACAGTGACAGCGGCCCAAAATGACAGAGTCGGCCTCGGCGTCGTTCTGAGAAGCTTTCGACATGTCGTAGAGCTCGACGATCTACGGTAGCTGCAGTACTGGCAATTGCACCACTCCCAGCCTTGTCAGAGAATAAGAAACTTCCTTTGGACCAATGTCAACTAGTTTTGCGGGTGCAAGGCTTCCTGCGATGCTCGCCACCACGATCTGCCGCGATGTTAGGGCTCGATAGCATCTATGAATGATGACTGACTGTAAAATAGTGGATGTAAATGCCTGTCCCCAGAGGTATTCTCGTCTTGGCTCTAGGCGATAGTCTGCTGCCCAGCTGTCTTAGTGCAACACTCTCAGCTAACAGTCTCCAGCTAATAGGCAGAACCATCGTTCGCGGCTTGTAAACGACACAGAAAGAGGCCCATCAAGGTATTCTACAGGCTATTCGTCTTTACTGTCGAGCCCTAGAGGTAGGGATGTGTGCTTAGCGCACGTCCCTCTAAGCAGTTACAGGAGCACAGGATATTTGGCGACGGAAAATGTAGACACCCAGCTTCATCTCTTTAGAGCTATTTATATACAGAAGCTTTCATGCAACAGGTCCAGATGTTTGATATAACTTGTTTCTGTTAATCAGCGGCTACTGCTCGGTAGGTTGACGATGTGGAGGGCTTTGGACCACCCCACTGAGCTGCAGAGACCTGCAAGGTACCAAGGCTTGAGACGCCGGCTTCTGGAACGCTGGCCAGGTATCCGCCTATCACTGGTCAAATGCAAGATGAATTCAACCCCAGTGACCAGTCTAGCCGCTTACGTCTCGTTCCATTTCTGGGCAACTTTCTAGCTTCACACTTTCCGCAGCCCTGCCCCCTTCTCCTGCAACAATGTGTATCCACCAGTTTCACCAACTCACCTGATACGGGCGTCATCCTGCACTGAAGCTATCCGGTGACCAATCAGTCGGCTCATGCCACAAAACATTTGCGCGCATGGTGCCAGTCGGATGTGTCATACACGCCCCTCCCCTTTCGCCGTCGGCAATATGACAGATCTGACATCTCATCCCAGCAACAGTGCAACCAAGAAAGGCTTCACTATCTGCTTGCCATGAGTGAGCATCGATCCGATCCCGAGCACAATTGTACGCGTGATCCATTCTGCCTACGAACAGATCTGCCCTTCCCACACGTGCTTCGGTGGGCGTCGTGACGAGTTACAAGGTCAAGGTACCTGTTTTGAAATGCAGGAACGAGGGCGGATCCCATCAGCTAGCGCAACGGTCTGGAGTCGACTGAAGTTCAATCTGGGATCCGTTTGACGTTCACTAAGCTAGGCTGGGGTTCGAGATTGAATGGGATTCGCCTTACCATAGATGAGGCACTACCCCAGCAGGGGTGGGCCAGACGGCGCCGCTCATATCCACCCCATGGAACTCTGGGCAGACAAATATCAGAACATTCAAATACCTGCCATCAGCGTGGTAACCGTCTACTGAGAACTTTGTTTCTTCCATTCACTATTTGGCTATTTGGCCGTCCACTCTTTTTGAACCAGGAGATACTTAGTACTTCTTATTGACACTCATTCAACACCTTCGAAATGGCGGGATCACGGTTCACAAATGCCGTCACGTTTCTCTCCCTGACGTCGGCTGCCCTCGCTGCTCCGTTGACAAGCGCCAACACTGCTAACGTTCTCGAACGACGAGGAGACGACATCTGCTCGGCTACGTCGGACTGTATCCCGTTCACAGTCGAGTTGACATGGGGTGGTGTTGACGCCACAGGGGCTGGCTCCCGTGGTGCTATCCTCACTAACGGCACCATGCCCGGGCCAGCTCTTCGCATGAAGGTTGGCGAGTGCGTTGATTTCAAAGTCATCAACAACCTCGAAGTCGATACTGGTATTCACTTCCACGGCATTCAGCAAACAGGCACACCATGGGCCGACGGTGTGCCCGGTCTTAACCAGTACGCTGTACAGCCCGGTGACACATACATGTACAGATGGACCGCCGACGAACAGGGTGGCTACTTCTACCACTCCCACTACAAAGGACAAATGATGGATGGTCTTTACGGTGCTATCTTCGTCAGTCCATCCGATGACGAAGAGACCCCGTTCAGCACCATCGACTCGTCGGCTGTTGACAAGCTCAAAATGGCAGACGCCAAGAACGAGCCCATTTTCATTTCCGACTGGTCAAAGTACACATTCGACCAGTTCTACGCTATCGAACAGGCCGGTAATGTGGACATTGCATGCGCGGACGCCCTTATCCTGAACGGAATGGGCTCGCAGACATGCTTGTCCCAAGATGAGATCACTGCATTGAGCCCACCTGCCGTTGCCCAACTTACCAACGGCGCAGGTTTCACACTCAAGGGTTGCCTTCCTGCCAACACCCCTATCACTCAGGGTAATTACACTCGAAACTATGCCGCCATCCCCGCCGACGTCTTCGATACCTGCACACCATCGACCGGCAAGACTTTCACTCTGACTGTCGACCAGGATGATAGCTATGCTGCTATGACTTTCATTAGCCCCAGTGGATGGTCTCTTCTCAAGGCTTCCATTGCCGGCCACAAGATGTGGGTCTACAACTACAATGGACACTACATTACTCCCCAAGAAGTTGATCAGATCAGTGTCTCCAATGGTGATCGTATCTCTGTCTTCGTCAAGCTCGACCAGGAAGTCGGTGACTATCAGATCCAGATTTCCAACTCTGGCCTCAACCAGGTCGTCAGCGGTTTCGGTACTCTCTCATACAAGGGTTCTGCTGCCACGAAAGCTACTAGCTCTTCTCTGCTCAACTATGCTGGTAACGCTCTTACCAACACTACGACAGTGGTTCCGTTCATGCCGCTTAAGGCTGCCCCTGTGCCGGCTGAGAAGTGCAACAGTGATGCCGCAGACCGAACCTTCTTTTTCAACCTCCACAAGTTGCCAAACCAGCCGGATGCCTACAGATGGACTCTGCAGGGTAACACTGCTTATGACATGTCCAGAGACGATGGCACCCCACTCCTCTACAAGGATCCCTCCACAATCGAGGAGAGCGACATCGTCAAGAAGACCAACTACGGTGAGTGGGTAGACATCATCATGCAGACTACCGGTCCGCTTGCTCAGCCTCATGCAATGCACAAGCACGCCAACAAGTTCTTCATGATTGGCCAGGGTATGGGCACCTTCAACTGGTCGTCCGTCGCCGAAGCAGTTGCATACAACGCCTCGATGTTCAACTTCGACAACCCGCCATTTGTTGATGGCTACACTACGCTCGCAGCCGAGGGCAGTAGCACGTGGACCGTTTTCCGATACCAGGTCGATATTCCAGGTGCTTGGTTCCTCCATTGCCACATGCAGACTCACTTCTCTGGTGGTATGGCTGTAGCCATCCTCGATGGTGTCGACAAATGGCCCTCTGTCCCATCCGACGCCGGCAAGGTCTGCCAGGGCAATGGCGTATCCAACTCCACGTGGAACCCATCTTGCTCCTGCCCAGCTTCCTGCCCAGGCAACTCTGACAATGGTAAAAGCACTAGCTCATCCAGCTCTGGGTCGAGCGTCGGTTCCGGAAAGGCTTCCGGCAGCGCCAACAGCTTGGGCAGCAGCTCAAACAGCGGAGACAGCGACAGCAGCAGTGACAGCGACAACTCAAGCACTGGTAGCTGGGAGAACGGCGTCTGGGTTGGCAACAACAACCCCAGCACCGGCAGCGTCACGAGTTCTGGCGATGTGTCTGGCACCACTTATGTCCCGAGCCCCAGCACAGGCAGCTACAGCGGCAGCAACGACACCAGCGCCATCAAGACATATACAGGTGCTGCCAGTTCTACCAACGTGTCTCTCTTCACCCTGTTGGCTGTTGCCATTGCTGCCTTCAGCCTGTAAGTCAGTCCTGAGCAGTGAAGCAACGTCGCTGGATGTAATGAGGAGGTTTGGTTGATTTCATGGCGATGACTTAGCTCATGCAGTGCATTGACAACTGCTACATATACCACTTGTATTTTGGGTTGCTTAGGAATTTGGTTATGGCTACGCGAGCGTACATGGTTATACTCATGCCATAATGTACAGTATTCGAAAAGGAGGGTTCATATTTAGCAAGTCTGGCTGTGGGAATGGATGATGGACAACTTCGTGACAGGTAGTCCCTAAACATAGAAATATTATGCACTCTTCTGCTATTTCTTGCGGTATCTTCTTCATGTTCAGTTATCTGGTTGTTATTGTCACTGCCTTGGAATGGAAGGAAGGAAACAAACAGAGGAGATACCACGTCCGATACTTCGGACTATTGTTTCGCCGGCGAACTTCCTCACTCATGAGTCGTTGAACCTCGCTCGTCTGAGCTACGAGTCTTTCGCACTACCTCGTCTGTCACCGCTCCTGTTCTTGGTTCACTGCTCATGTATAATTTCACGCATCCGTACGTAATTAGTGATGTCTTTATGGGTGTCACTTGTGCTATCCCTGATCTCACCACCACTGCAAGTACCCTTTCTTGGTTCTTAGTACACATACACAGTATACTGTTGCTTCAACATGGACAGCCACATTCTTACTTCCGCATAGGAGCTTTCTGGGGCGCTAACAATGACCAGACACAAGGCGAGATCCCGATATGGAGCTGCCCGCTTGTCACGATATCGACGAGACAATTTCATCGTTGTTGCCAGAAGTTGTTTGTTATTCATGGACAGAGCGCAAATGAGCTCTTGTTTCAGATTGTGAACTTACAAGCTGGTCCAGGACCTCCAATGTGTGATCTGTGACAAGAAGGACATGCCGTCTACGCATTGACAATATAGTAGCTTTCTACTATGTATCACCACCAACTAGACTAAATAGGTCAGCAGCTTACTGACCTATTTAGTCTACCACTATGATACAGCGACCAGACTTAGTGATGCGGTCCAGGCGACGGTGAAAGTCCCATCCAGATATGTTATATGCAAACACTCCTTCAGCGTGTCTTGCAGCCTTAATCAGATCGGTCCGCACGACTGTGAAATCCTACTGACTGCAAAATGCTCTGAGCATTATAATGTAATAATCAAGCTTCCCTCTACAAGTGCAAGAGTGTTCCAACATAAAACACGAGCCATGCACCAGACCTCTCCGTACAATCTTTCGGCTGCGTCGAGCTATTCCAACTTCTCGACACGACCTCTGAACGAATTTCTGACCCAGCCGTTGTCCAGTCGACGTATTGCCCAGAGCACAATGGCGGACGCCCAGGACCTTGCCACCTTATACGAAGACTTCACAGATACCTATGATTGGATCGTCGACAACCAATTAGTTTCAGTGTCGAGAATCATAGCACACAGCGTCTTCCGCAAGCTCGAGCAAGCCAGTCCTCTGTTCCTACCATTTGTCAACCACTACCCTCGATTCTTCAATCGGCCATCTATTCCTGCGCCGGCCCAGTTCGACGTACAACTCCACGTTGAGATCATGAATAAGTTGCTTAAAGATGGCGGCCCTGGGGTGCAGCCAGTCCTGCTCGCATTCATTGCAGAAGTTGGTCTGAAGCTCGGGCTTCAAGTCGACACGCTCAGCTGGGTTTCCGATCCCGGTCGGCGACTGCACCGACAACCACCTCAACCTCCACAACTACCACTACCACAACCACGACTACTTGACATTGTCCGCAACATTCCGCAGATAGGTGATCCCCAGGTCGGCAACCAAGCACCCCCGGGAACATGGTTTGCTTGTCTGCTACGAGATTGCCAGAAGAGCTATCTACGACAATCCTCTCTCGAGAAACACCTCAAAGACGACCACGAGTTCAGCCATACCGAGGTCTTCGAAGTATTCCGCGACCCTGCCAATGCTGGAGAGCAACTCCAGAGGCGGTTCGGGCCGTTCCAGCCTTGGGAATTACATGGTACAGGCTTCGATAGTACTACACTGCAACTTTCGCGCGTGCCAAAGAGGAAGCGATCACAATGGCAGGCTGACGACACTGGGAGCGACATACAGCCACAAGCTCAACATGGACCAGAGTGATGGCACACGCGGGTACTGTGCCTCGTCATGATTGCGTATCGACATGATGGAAGAAAGAAGATGGGACACTTGAAGGTTGCCTTGCTCCAGCTTGTGCTGGACACAGAAAGAGTCTCGAAGAGGCTGTATTGTGATACCTTGAAAGAAAAACCATTGCATTATCGCAGGAGGCACCAGATCAGTGATATGCATTTTGACCTGGTTTTGCTCCATTGTTCTATCGTTTGCTAATTGCCGCAGTTGAGACAATGTGCGCAGCACCTACAGCTGCTCTGTATCAGTGCATCGAATTCAGACTCCAGCAGGTCCGAATCCAGTTATTGTTCGTCGAAGCAACCAAGGTGGTCACACTCAAGGCGCAGATCAACAGCGCGATTGCATCTGCATTCTTCATTATTCATCGTCTCTTACAGCCATACATGACAATTCAATCAAGCCCGAAGCCTTACAATCCATCACGATTCCAGAATGCCAGAATCCTATCGTCGTCATGCCTGTAGTGACGATGCATTCAACGCGATCATCTCGGGCTTACGTCTTGACGAAGGCTATGCACCCGTCAATGACAGTGAAACCACATATGAGGCTGGCACTCAGTCTCCCATAGTCACGTTTGGAACATCCCTCCAGATTCTGAACCGCATGCGTACCTTACATGACAGATATCTCCGTCAAGCAAGATGCCCTCTCATCTTTCAAACAGCATGAGAAGAACCACAATCTGTTGGACCCGAAGAAACCATCAAAATCGACCATGGACGCAATTCAGACCCAGAAAAACTGTGGCACCGAAGCCGACAAACTCGTCCTTCGTCTCAAATGCCGCCACGTCACACCGGCCTCTCTAGCACAATGCCAGCTACCGATCAAGATAGTTCTGGAGGTATTTGCCATCCTGGCGAACCGAGCAGATCAAGGGCTTGCCGACTGTTTCATGGCCCTGCTGCTGCTTGAACAAGATCCGACCCGGCGTCTCCAACACCTACAATCCTCTCGACCAACTGGTCGATCGCCCAGGACAGCTCAGGACTTCCGCTCATTCGTGAGGAACATAGTATGCGGCATATATGACAGCGGCCACTACAAGCTTGCCAACACACTGGTGCACTATCTCATAGGACAGCCCGATAGCCTCGACGAGCATCTAGAGCTACAGGAGGTCTCCTCCAACCTGACCGTACCAGTACCAGCGTCAAGGATCGACCACGACATAGCACCAGAACCACAAAACGCGGTGTCTCCAACCAAAGAGCTGATCTGGGTGGACCGCTATGGCTTACCAGTCGACACATCATTCAACGGCCACAGACACAAAAGCGACAAGGAAGAGGCAGAAGCGAAGAAGACCATACTCGAACACTTTTTCGGCAATCCAATCGTGAGATGGAACGCAGAAGACCACGCAGCCGGCCTGTATGGCAACCCCGCCGACCTAGGTGCAAGCGGCAGCAACACAGGCTGGGTTGTCCAGCGACGCCCAGCGCCTCGAGCGTACCAACAACAGTCAGCAACCAACAACGAACGCTCTCAGCAACGCATCAACCAGTACTTCAGACAGACGCACGCATCGAATCATGCCCACGCTTCACGCCATAATCCTCAAACCCTCGCCAACAGTGCACTTCCATACCGCACCACCACCATCAGACAACACCCCCCGCCAACCTCTAATTATGACGTGTACCCAAACGCATTCGACCTAGAATTTGTCCGCATGGACGAAATGGACGGCGCGGACGCACGCATGGACGCTGTAGAAGCACATGTACAAGCACAGGTACAATCAGACACAGCCACGACCATGGCCACGCCAGCCCTGCCCGTCCTCGAAGGCGACAACTCCTGGTCCGCTGGCATCGACGATTTTATCGCACAGCTGACCCGAGCGCCGCCGGAGGACAGCCACTGACGCCCTCCTGACCCTACTTAGGGCGACGAACCTGGTGCGGTCGAAGATGCGTCCACCTCCCATCCTACCGGAGCCCTCGCTCTCTCCAAGCTTCCCACACCCGCATCCGCGCACAGTCCTCGCGTCATGGGCGCGCCGGCCCGCGTCTTGCGAAGCACACATCTCGTTGACACCGCGCAGCAAGGGAGCTGTTCCGTTGAAAGGCAAGCAGATGTGGTGACAAGGGGGCGAAGAAGCTTCGGACGAGCAATGGGGAGGGTGTGACTCCATCCGTTGAGGTTTAAGGGTGAGGTTTATGTAGTGTGCTTGGTTGTGAATGTGGACTTGATAGTTCTCGAATTTTCTCCATTTACGCTAGAAAGTTGCCTTTGCGTCTAGACGAGTGTGCTTCTAGACGAGACTGTGATTTCATTGTGCTAGTGCGCGCACTGGAGCAGATCAGTGACATGTGATCGGATCTGAAAGAAGTGCTGTCGAAGACGCAGCAAGCTCCAAAGGACGATGATCACAAAAAATAATATTCATTGCAGCTCCTAAGCTCGGTACCTCCTGTATTGGCGGTATATGGTATCATGCATCACATCACGCCTCGAACACCGTGCCAGCCCAACAGCTCATAATGCCTCATCCAGCAAATGCCTCTTGGTCCTTCTTTTGCTGCTCTCCAGCGGCCTTCAGATCATGTATGGTGCGCTGCAAGAGCTCGTAGGTCAGCATTGTTGTCATGGCTGATGGTACAGCCCTGATCAGGTTTGTGCCGAGACCGGCGTAGAAGCCTCGCCAGCCCTCCTGTCTGAACATGAGCTGGCATGTTTTCAGGAGGCCATTGTACTTTGAGGTTTGCTGCATGCCGTCGGAGCTGGTGACGCCATAGTTTCTTTGTTGTGTTTGTAGTCGTGTTCGTAGGACTTCGTGGGGATATGTTGCGGTGCTTGCACAGATCTTGCTCAGAAAAGTGGCAGCAGAAATGCCGACCCAGGTTGAACCATGATCTTCTGCAGGATGCTCGCCGATGCCGTAGCCTGTGAAATAGGTCTTGAAGAACTCATAAAGAGGAAACTGTACGGCGACATGGGTCAAGCCGAGTATGGCAGGAGTGAGACCTGAGTAGAAGGACCTGAAGCCTTCTGCTTTGTACATTTGCCTTGCGGCGTCCCAGGTGTTTGCGTAGTAGAAGCTGACTCTTCTCCCCTCGCTCGTGCTCCTGTTTGACTGTGACATTAGTCTTGTCTTGATGACCCAGATAGGGTTGGTCAAGACCGTGGAACATGCGCCCGCGGTTAAAGAAGCATAACACCTCGCTAACCACCAGTTGTCACACATGTCATAGTATGGTTGGCGGCTCTTCTCGTAGATGGTCAGGTAGACGGCCCAGGTTGGCAGATAACCCAACAGCATGGGACCCAATCCTCGATAGAGGCCTCTGACACCCTCTTCCTTGAAGATGGTGGTTGCCGAGCCGATCAGACCACGATACAACTGTTTCGTCTGCTGGCCAGTTGACTTCTTGGAAGCAGACCAGCCACCCTGGGCTTGTAACTTAGTTTTGATCACATCCAGCGGACAGGTGACTATGCCACTGGCGAGGCCGGCGCCGGCACCTGAAAGAGGACTCTCCCACGCCTTCGGAAGCGATAACGAGTATATCTGCAATCTCGAAGTAAAAGGGGAGACTGGCTTGTCGCCCGAAGCCATGGTGTTGTAGTTTCTGTTGGTGGAGGAGGTGTCGCTGGAGGTTGCATATTGGTCGCGGTCTGACAAGAGAGTATTCTGTGGACTGGGTGGCAGAGTCGCTCGGTCCAAGGACATTGTCTGCAGATGTGTCTACAGAATGTTGGACTGAGCGGCCTTCATTGTATGGAGAGAGCGACCTGGATTGCGCCTGAGTGAGGTTCCGGTGGTGCGTGGTGGATTAGGAAGGAGCGCTGCTGCTTCGGCTTCAGGAAACTGCGGGGTCCGAGTAGGTGCACCCACGCAGGCGGTGATAAGCTAGCAGTGAGAGCTGGCCATGGGCTCAGCGGCAGAGTGATATGTGAGTAGAGGGCAGTACCTTGGGTGCACCTGGCTCAAGCTTCAGTGACTACTTTTTCTTCGTCGTGGTTGGTTTGTAGCACAGCTGAGGATGGTATTGGGTCATAAGTTGGAGAGGTGCCAAGTTTATCCGCAGCCTGCACCGTGCACAGCGAGTGTTGAGGGCAGGCACGCTGGAGCCGGCCTTAGCCTACTTCCTACTAGTAAGCTGAGCTCCGTGCTTGCCCAATCGCAATTGGCTGATTCATTGCCAAGACAAAGAAAGTCGATCTGGGAGAGCTGCGTCTTGCATCTCGCGCATTGCAAGACGACATACCAGTTCACGGCACTGACACTACAAGCTTGACAGCACACCATACTTCAACATGTCAGGCCCCTCCCTCGCTCCCTACATTCTGCGCCGACCATGGCTGAAGAGATGGATGATGCCCTTCGCCAACTGGTACGCCAACGCCTCTGGCTACAGGAAACTAGGTCAGCATAGCCGACGACTTCCAAGCTGTAGCAAGACCGCTGACCATGTGCAGGTCTCAAGGCAGATGATCTGATTCCCGAGGAGAACATGACTGTGCAGACGGCTCTGAAGCGACTGCCACCGAAAGAGGCCTACGACCGAGTATTCAGATTACGAAGAGCTTTCCAGGTATGCTGAAACGAGTGCCACAACAATCGACCCCGTCTAACATGCGAACAGTGCTCGCTCGCCCACCAGCTGCTCCCCCCCGAGGAGCAAATGAAGCCAGAAGATGTGAGATTGGCCCAGCCCAGCCCTGAACGCAACAAGACTGACAACAGCAGGACCGGCCCTATCTCAAACCTCTCATCGAGGAGATTGAAGCGGAGGAGAAAGAACGTGCCGACCTAGAGTCTTTGAGCATCCGGAAGTGATCTTGATTTGTACAACACCGGCCCTGGTGAAGGAGTTCGATCCGAGTCAAAGAGCTGTATATAGAGGTGGCATTGCGGCGAATGCTCGAATAAGAAGAACTTCATCGTTACAAGCCACTCTCCCGATATCATTGAATGCAACGCACCGAACTGTGGACGTGTTGCAATCCGCATTTGAGGCGACTTAGCCACTATGTGCACAAGTATTCCTTCGAATCGCTCAATCCCTGGTAGGTTGAGGAAGGAAGGGAAAGACCTGCGGGTACCAAGTCACCGATCGTCCTGACCCAGCCTTGAGTGCGGCAAATACGCTTATACGGAGCACACGTAATCAAAGCAGGTGAGGCTGGCACAGTTCGCAACTGCTGATGTACACGTGGTGCTACAATATGACCCCCCGTCTACTCCGCAAGAACAGTGATGTCCAAATCCGCCACGCGCCACATAAACCACATAAACAAGCTTCGATACGGCGCATAAGGCGCACTCTTGTCAAGCATATCCTGCTCGCTCATATACTTCCACTTGCCGCCCCCCTTAGCCTTTAACTTCGCCACGTCTTTACCAAACCAAGCCGCCATACCCCTTTGCACGCCTAGATCCCCAGTGCTCAAGATATCCATTCTCTTCAGCCCAAAGCACGCGAACATCTCCACAGACCACTTCCCCAGCCCTCTGACGGCAATCAACTTCTCCATGACCTCCTCATCGCTCGCCCTCAGCAGCATCTCCGTCGACAATTCCCCACTCACAAACTTCTCGGCAAGGCCCTGGATATACTCCGCCTTCCGCTGACTCAGGCCCGCGCTCCGCAACCTCTCGAGCTTCGTTGCAGCGACCTGCTTCGCGGTCGGCCAGACGTGCACACCCTCATTGCCTTCGTTGAAGAGCGCCACGAACTTGTTCTTGATTGCTTTGGCTGCCGCGCCGGATACTTGCTGACCGCAGATGCCTGAGGTTAGGGAGCGGAAGGGGTCGATTTTCTCTGCTAGGCCACTGGGGCTGAAGATTGCGCAGTGGTGTTTTGCTACTAGGGGCCCGAAGCGGGCGTCTGTGGTTACGAGGTGGGCTTGGGCTTTGGAGAGGAGGGTGCCCGTGGTTGTTGTGGCAGGTGTAGAGGCTGCGTGGCCGTTGGGCTGCTTCTTGGTTGGACTTATATCTGTGTCTGCGAGATCTGACGGGTAGGCATTTGCTTGGGTGCCGCCTGGGGTCACTAGCGTGGCGTTTGTGATGTGAGGGTCTGCTGGGCGGTTGAAAAAAGCTGGTGGCGGAGTTGCATCGTCGATGTCGCCTGTGCTATACGGAGATGGTACACCTCTGAGTACATTGACAAGGGACGGGGTTGGTGTTAGTGGTTGTGCCTTTGTGGGTTTGGCTCTTTTGGCTCGGGCCGGTGTTATGGGGCCTTCTGGCTTTTTGAATGGAAATGCTTCGGCTTCATCCTTGAGAGTCGATTTTACTTTCTTGTTGGTAGTTGCTGTGACACTTGAACCAGCCTTGCGCTTTCGAGGTGCCGTCAAGGTTGCTGTATCTGTTGAAGCAGCTTGTAGTGAAGTCGTGGTTGTGGCATGAGGTACAAGCCGAGCTGATCTCCTTAAAGACATAGTACATGGACTATAGACCAGTCATACGACTAGTGTTGTTTTCGAGACCCCCGACAGCCGGTTCCCTCAGGACGACGTATTGTGCACGGACAACAATACTCTTACCTTCTAGTGGTCGCGAGCTCGATGCTACATGTTTGGATGGCAGGTAGGCAGTTCAGGCAATTGCTCCTAATCATGTGACGTAGATCAACCAATGAGATCCAACCACAGCGCCTATTGGGCGGAAGCAACATCAAGAAATCTGTTGAGGTTGGCTTTGACCTCGTACTCGCTTAAGGTGTAGTGAAGCATCCTTGATATGATTTATAGTGCACGATGCGGCAGTCCCTACCTATATCCGTGGACATGCTTAGTGAAGTATGTACCGTGATATGCCCAGATGATGAGAACACGCCGGGGTGATAGCAGTCACGCAGTACAGGATACTGACAGGCCTTGCTAGATAGTGAGTGCAACGAGTACTGCACACTGATGAAACACATATCACATCGTACGACCGTGCCGATAGCCATCCCACCGCAAGAGGTTTGTAAGACGTTCCGTGGTTGCCGCCGCACGCTCGCACACGGGACGTCAATGCCGCTGCCAAAGTCAATCTACACTCTTTGATTCCTTATGATGTGAGTCGTCATCCGTCTCGACTTGAGTCGTCATGAACACTGATGCCGGACTACACGGCATATATGAAGATACAGCTTGCTCGTCAGGCCAAAGAGACCGCTGGAGGCAACGTTGACCGTGGATATCACCTCGGAGGAATGCACTAAGGTTTACACTGAGCACGTGGACCAGTCGGATCTAGACCAATTGGACGGCACGCAGCCAAGCGAAAGCTGCTCCGCTGTGGCCAGCCAACAAAACCCAAACTGTTGCATCCCAGTGAGATTCGAAAGACCAGCCCCGGCAAGTGCAGTATATTGGCCGTCTAAGCTGTGGTGTCGCTGCACGACATGAGAAGACATCCCGACATTCTTGGTCTCATTGCATTTACTGTAGGAACCACTGTCAGGCAATGCAGACAGTATGCAACGGAAGCCGCGACAGGCAAGACAGGGTCTGCCAAATTGACTTCGAGAAGGTTCATAAACAACAAGATTTGACCTTTGCTGTGTGCCGAGCCCGTCACGCTACGGCTACTGCAAGCTACTGCACAAATTGGAGAATCGACACCTCGAGACCTGCATATTGACTGTGCATTTCCATTTGCGTGTCCGGTTGTGCCATCGGAGTAATATAGGTAGAAGAAAATATTCCCGTCTGGCAGAAGGCGTTGTCGAGGCAGCGGTCGCATGCCTTGATCTTAAAAGCCCTATCTATGCAAATTTAGGGGCTGAAGATCTCCTTATGCATAAGCGGCAGATCCGGGTGACGGACTGCTAGTGATTAGTTTAGTGATCTGCATCTTCGCAATTCAATACCGTGCGGCAGAAGGATCTCGTCCACCGTGGGTGCTCGCAGTATGTGTATTACTCTACATTGTCGTCTTTGCCATTGTGTCTGGAGTCTATGGTGTCGATTGCGTACGCATGTGGTTTCCAAGGCACGGGCACTCATGGACGAAAACCAATCAAACAGCACGCGTGCGTGGCTGAGCAGGCAAATTTTAACGGAAAACGAGAACAGAACGGTGGCGATTGTGATACAGCCATTCTTATTTCCCACGGTGCTCCAATCATCTCCGTGGCGACCCACCAACGCCTGATTTTCGTGGACTGAGAGGACTGGTTCAGAACCAAGCAATAGGCCGTGACACAGCCCTAGGCCCAGTCCAGCTAAGCCTCTCGAGCTGGCCAGGTCGATTCTGTCTACCCTTGCGAAAAAGCTTGCGCTCAACCTCCACTAGCCAGCCGACGGTCACCAGCCAACACGTACTAGCACTGCGCGCTACTCCTTATCCATCAGATGCTCGTCTCGCCTCTTCCTCCTCATCTATTTCATCCTTTTGAAACATCTTCTGGTCGTTGACTACTTCACCATCTTCAATCTTTAATTCATCCTCCCTTCCTCGCCCAGCCTTGCACCTGCCTCAGTCGTTTTACTCTTCTTACTCAGTGAACTCAAGGTTGTGCCTGCCTGCTGATTTCTGCATATCAGCATATTTGGGGAGCCAGCTTCACCTCGCTAGAAGCTTTCATCTTTGATTTCTGCCTCACCGGATCAACAGATCTAATACTTCTTACAACCACTCCAGCGTTTGTGTTGTCGACTAGTTTAATCGCAAGTGGCAAGCATTTCGTGTGACGAATCCTCAACCTTTTAATACCACATTCCAGGTTAGTCCTTATCCCTCAACCGTCAATCACCGCAGTCTCCTCGATCCGTTCAACCACCGACGAACCCATCGGCAACAAGTGTGCTAATTGTCCAATAATAGATCTTACAATATAACCTGCGCAATGGCCGCCAGATTCTTCCTTCCTGCTCTTGCCCTTGCTGGCTCAGCTCTCGGTATGTTCAGAAACACGGGCACAAAAGCAAGGACACAAGCTAATACTGTCGCCAGCACAATCACAACCAGAAGTATGTGATGGTCCTTCAATCACCATCGCCAGCTCCGCAGATGCTAGCCAAATCGCGGAGTGCTCCCCCTACAACGGAGATGTCATCATCTCAAGCGATGCCAGTGGACAGATCTCCCTCGATGGTGTAGCATCAATTTCAGGAGATCTAAGGTGCACCAACGCTTCGCAGCTCACAGCTATCAGTGCCGACAAGCTGTCGGAGATTGGTGGCATCTTCGACTTGGAGGAGCTGCAGATCATGAGTTCGCTGCAGATGAGCGCTCTCGTTGGTGTCAACCAGATCAAGTGGATCGCTCTACCGGCTCTGCAGTCGCTGAACTTCGCTCAAGGTGTCGCCAAAGCAAACCAGGTCTACATCTCCAACACTGGTCTGACCGACCTGGCAGGAATCGAGTTGGAGCAGGTTGCGTCAATGGACATTAACAACAACCAATACTTGAAGACCATTAATGTCAACGGACTCACCAACGTCACACAATCACTCTCTTTCTCCGCCAACGGCATGAACTTGGAGATTGAGTTCCCCAACCTGCTGAACGCCGCCAACCTTACCTTCCGAAACGTCACCAGCATTTCCATGCCATCGCTGGAAATTGTTCCCGGTTCCATGGGCTTCTACTCAAACGGCTTCGATACCTTCGCTGCGCCCAACCTTACCTCAACTGGTAACACAATCGCTTTCGTCGACAGCCCGTCGCTCACTGACATCTCGTTCCCTATGCTGGAGACAGTTGGAGGTGGTATAATCATCGCCAACAACACCAAGCTCACCTCGCTGGTTGGTGATTTCAACTCCCTCGAGACAATCGATGGTGACATCAACTTCTACGGCACTTTTGATGCCATCTCGTTCAAGGCTCTGACTGATGTCAAGGGTGCAGCCACCGTCTACACCTCCAGCTCCAACACATCTATCTGTGACCTGTTCAACGGCGCAAAGAGCAACCAGATCATCAAGGGTAAAGTCGACTGTGAGACCAGCTCCAAGAACGTTGCAGGCGATAACTCGTCGGATTCGTCCAGCAGCAGCTCGTCCAGCGACAGCAAGAGTGCCGCCGTGAGCAAGTTTGTGTACAGCGCGCCATTGACAGCTGTTGCTGCTTTGATCGCTGCTCTGTTGTTCATCTAGATGCTAGGTTTCTTAGGGGGCGGACTCGGCGTTCATTCTTTTACAACCATAGACCCGAACTAATATCAAGTCGCCATGGTTTTTTGATCATGTCGTCACGACTGAGCAATTGAGCGTACACTCTTTCAATCAAAGTTGATTTCACAATATGCCTCATCAGTACAAACTCAGCACGGACAAGTGCATGTGTCTAGCATGGGTCAGTGTGTCGTTAAAAATGTCAGTCTGGTGGTAAAGTCGAGCACATCCTGGACAGGATTGATTGTGAATAGGAATAATATACGCATATGTGGTTCCCCTTTCAAGCTTCTTTCTTCTTGCAGTTCTATTTGCCCGCTGCATGTAGTATTGCTTGGGTTCTGAAAGTGCACAGGCCATTGAGGAGTTCGAGATCATCGTTTTGTCCGAAATACCTAGCATCCCCGTGTCATGGTACTCCTCATGGTAAACTCGATTTTCACGCCTCCACATTCCCACCTCACAAGACAATAATGTCCAATGCCTAACACTTTACCACGCATACACCGATTGTTTCGAATTTTGTACGAGCATACTTGGCTGGTCGTCGCGAATAGAACGACACTAATCTTTTTACCCAAATGAAGAGCGTTTCATCCTTCGTCTAGAAGCAACTATAAGAAGTGTTGATCTACAATGGGCTAGCTCGCTAGGTGTTAGGTTGAGTTCACAACGAGGAGTACAGCATTAGCCTCACCACAACGTCTGCTCGCCATGCATCCAGGTCAGGACCGAGAAAGCCAACAACCGCCCGTTTCGAGCTTATGGGCGAACGCAACGAGAACGGCAGGCGTGTAAGTTTCACTCGCGGTTCAGTGGGACCTTCCGAGGCGCGGAAGATGGCCCGTGGCTGGGCTGCAGCCGTACCTGTTTGACGGGAGTGGTCATTGGTGGGAGCATGCCATCTCCTGGAGGTTGGATATGTCCTTCTGATTGCGACACGACGGTCCGGATCCAGCACGTCCCGAGCAATTAGATGGCGAGTTCCGCTCCAACGATCACGCCGATTGACTGGTGTATCCAGGTCCTTGCGTCAAGCATGTGAATTTAGTGGAGAAAGCGGAGGCTGCATGATCGACGAACTGTGGACTACCTGCAGGTTCATGCATGACAGGTGAGCACTGAGTACCCTGGCACACCGTGTTTTCGGACAACCAGAACTTCACCTCAACCAGCGAATTCAGCCATCAGCTTCCTAGTCATATGCAGCGGATAGACACCCCTCCTCTAATACTGTATGAGTCAGACTACCGTCGAAAATGCCGACTAAACCGTCTTACCGATCATGGAGATTGCATGCGCTCGAGGCAGGAGTAGGGCACGTATCGGTCCCTCTGGCGTGATGGTGTTGAGGGTTACAGGCCAACGAAGACCGTGTTCGGTTATCTTCGCCAATCTGTTCTGGACGGACAGCCGCAAAGACAGCCGCGCGCATCATCGCAGTGCGCTTTGGGTCGATCGAGAGAACAGATACTATCCTGGTCTTCGATCGATCTCATCTAGTGACATCAATCGAGGTGGTGGCTCCATCCTCAACCTTGCTCTGTGTCTGAGTAGCAGTACTGGCTGTGGGATACAATCTACACCTTGCGTCTGCTGAGCAATAGTCTCATCTCCGCTTGTATCCCTCGAAGCGGTGTTTGCAGTCCAACACGAAGGACACCACCAATACATGCATAACAACTGGTAGCTTGTTGCAGCAAGGAAATTTGCTCAGACAAAAGTGGCCCCGCTCGATGCTTGCCTCTTGGAATCTCGAATCCATTCAACGCGGGTAGAAGTTCCATCCAGCTCCTACTACCTGCCATCCCCGGGTTGACAGCAGTCTGATGCAGCCACTGCATGACACCATCTTCGTGGCTGTATGTATGTACTCATCGTGCTGCAAGTTGGTCTTGATGTGTACAGCCAGATACCTGTGTTCGATGTGTTTGGCCAGGGGTCCCGCTACGCCTTCGCTTGGGTGCCCTGGTCTGGATGTTTCCGGTGTGGATATGGATTACCTTATGCAGCATTGTTGTTGGAAGCGCACCATTGTGAAGTCGAAGATGGTGCAGGGTAAAGGGTCAGGCCCAGTCTATCAGGGCATTGATCGTATATCTATGTCCTCGATCACCTGGTGCTCGATACGTCCTCGACTCATCCGTGCGTCACTTGCATTGACAGCTGCTGTACAACCACACCGCTCTTTTACTCGAGCAGTTCTGTTCACAATATCAAGGTCGAGCATCCAGAGATCTGCCTCGCATATACCTAGCACGACGCATACCAGCTGGTACAGTCACTGTTACTCATGACTCTTAGGAAGCGTAAGCATCATTGGTTGCAAAGACAGGATGGCGTTACTGACGTGAGCGTCCAGACACGTGTATCTCCATCCCCAGCCACGACGACAAGATGTCACCACCTACTCCGCAAGTGCCTGGCATTCAAGGCCTGGAGCAAGGCCAACCATGGCCACGCGACACGACACCGCAACTACAGAGGCCACATCATGATCAGCAACTCGAATCTTTCCGAACTGTTTTCCCTAAAGCAAACGAAGACCAACAATCAGGTCTTCTTTCGCCAATTAGCACCACCAGTACAGTATGTGCTGGCCAGGAACAATTGCGGCCAACACCTAGGCTGCATAATGAGCACATTGCCACAAGCCCTCCACCCACAGCCTTGCACCGCAGCCCTACACAAGTAGTCGTGCCTGACGTGGCACATACCCGGTACGGTGGCTGGTTTAATCCGTCAAACTGGCTCTTCAAGATCGTTTACCCCCGTGTTCAGCACATGGGGCTGGACGAGCTCTTTGAAGCATACTTTGCCCGTGAAGCCCGTCCCACGTATGGTGACAACCACACGTCGACACGTGGCAAGAGGCAACGAGGTGCCGAGGCTTTCGATGATGACGAATGCTTGTACATCAGCAACAAAAGGTCCAAGTCCGTTGAGAAACACAAAATACAAGAGCGTAACCGACGGGATCGTCACCGGTTGCTACAAAAAGAGAGTGACGAGTGCACACCGACGCTGATATTCGACTTGGCGGAGCGAGAGCTCCCGAAGGTCAAAGACTTTGTTAAGAACATGACACAGGAACAGATCAGAAACCTGTGCTCCTCATTTGGTGGCAACGGTAAATCCAGCACGGCAGCCAAGAAAACCGGCAAAGATGACCAGCTGCTTTCGGCGGCAATGTTCTCTTGGCTCAGCGGGTTCGTTATCTTGCGTGAGCGTCAAGCGCGGGTGGAATGTGAAGACAAAGTGCGACAGCTCGAGCACGAGCTTCGGGCACAGCAGACCGCACGCATCGAAGCTGAGGCAAGGGCCGCTCAGCTCGCGGCCGACAACAAGCACCATGCAGAAGAAACATCCCACCTACGGCAGCAAGTGGAGCAGCTGCGTGGTGGCAGTCGTTGCTCTTCAGCTTGTATCTTTGGTGCTCAACCGCTCCTGCCGTCACCAATGGCAAGCCGCGAGCGTCCAGCTACAGGTATGGACTGGTCGCCGACCAAAGATTCTGGTGTGGAGAAGAGACCTTTCCTTGCAGTTGAGCCAATGCGTCTACCACTTCTTGGCCAACGTCGAGGCCACCTACCACCCTCGCCTAGCCCAAGCTGCGACGACACCTCGTCCGCCTTCTGCTTTCTCTGATTCTTTGAATCTTCACAAAAGTCTAGCTGGAGGGTATCTGCTTTGACGTAACCATTTGTTTGATTTGGATGTTGCTTCAAGGGCGTGTTCGCCGTTGTTGCCCCTGTGCACAAAATGTACCAACACGCAATTGATGCTAGTCGAGATTAAGAGGTGCAGATAGTTGGCGGTGAACAAATTGTACGATTAGCTATGCGGAACGAGTACGACGAGACCAGGAGACGAATTTCGGGCATTTAGTAAAGTTGAGGATGTTATGAATTCTTCCACGTGTTTTTGAGGCTTAGTTGCTCACAAGCTGCTGCGGGAGGTGGCGATCATCCTTCCAGGATGCTCGATACGCTTTGTTCGCTCTTGAATAGTACACGTGATTGGCCACGCGTCTCTCACACCGATAAAAACAAAGATGCATACCGACTCACAATACCTGACGCTCGCTATGGGCATTGCAGACCGTGCACGATCGCATCGCGAATACAAGCGCATCTGTGTAACCTGAAGTTACTGTACTTGGGTGATGCAGGGTGAGGTGATACGACCGGCCAAAGCTAAAAAGGGGTGTGGGACTGCTTACGACGTTGCCCCATGGCGTTAGCAAAGGCCGTAAGTGCGCTTTGAAAGGCTTAACGAGTCTTTTCGCGTTACAGGGCCCCGCCCCGTATGGCTAAATTTTTAAGTTCACCTGAACCCTGGCCTCGCCCGGCCTCTTTGGAAGCAGCTGATTCAACGCATCCTCTTTCCCCAAAAATTGACCTGCGCTGCGCTTGCCTCCTGCCAAGCCCTGCTCTTTCGCTGCGCAACTTCTTTACAGTAGAAGGCCATCGCAGTGTGCTTACCCCCGAAGTCCTGTCGACATCAATCATTGACGACAACAAGTTCTCACGTTCAACTCATGTAAAGACAAGGCATCGACCGCTCTTCTCGGATCATTGGCGCAACATCTGGTTTCCTTGGCTTTGGTAGAACCTCCGAAATCGTTTCGCGTAAGCAAAGACAGATCGCGAAAGTCAACACCACATCTGGCCGTACGGCCGTCACGCTCGCTTTCTCCATTCCCCTTTCATCAATCACTTCCAGACATCGCCTCGACTTACTTCTCCGAGCGCACGCTGGTCGATTACTGTAATACTTGAAGGACGAGATGCTGCTCCCTAAAGGAGGAGTGACCTGGAAGTCTGCCAAAGCTCGGTTACCACCATGGCGGGCGTTGGTTGCGTTTCTGGCGCGAACAAGAGTATTGGGCGTCATTGCGCTGACCACATTAATTGTATTACTATGGAGAGGGATCAGCGTCTCGACTGAGGCAATGTCGAGGTAAGTTAGAGCTTCACCAACCACAGGGATCCACGCTGACTTGACCAGACGTATATGCTGGGGCGGCCCAGCAAAATCGCCCATACAAATGTCCACCAACGAGTTCATTCGCTGGAACTCAGGCCTGCAAACGCCAGTCTTGTTCAACCACCACGAACCATACGAAGTCAACTCGACCACGATTCAGAGGGTGGACCTGAACCCCATCTCCTCCACCCCGCGAGCCCTTCTCAATCAGGAGCGGGTCCTTATCCTCTCACCTCTGCGAGACGCCGCGCCTTACCTTGTCAAGTACTTTGACCTCCTGACCGACTTGACATATCCCCATGACCTGATCGATTTGGCCTTCCTGGTTGGCGACTCGACCGATGACACACTGGCAGTCCTAGCCGCAGAACTGAACAGGATACAGCAGCATCCCGATGCTAAGATTCCCTTCCACAGCGTCACAATCGTCGAGAAAAACTTTGGATCCGGCGGCTATTCCCAGGATGTAGAATCGAGACACGGTTTCGCTGCACAGGGCCCGCGTAGGAAATTGATGGGCAAAGCTAGAAACTACTTGCTGTCGGCCGCGTTGAAGCCTGAACACTCATGGGTCTACTGGAGGGACGTGGATATCGTGGACAGTCCCAAAAAGATCATCGAGGATTTCGTGGCCCATGACCGGGATATTCTGGTGCCGAGTACGTATCGCTGAAAACCGAGCAAACAGGACAAGAGCTAACTCTCTGCAGACATCTGGTTCCACAGGTATCGCGACGGCGTTGACATTGAAGGACGATTCGACTACAACTCCTGGGTCGAATCAGACAAAGGACGACGACTAGCAGCATCTTTGGACAAGGACATCGTTCTGGCAGAGGGCTACAAAGAGTACGATACTGGAAGAGAGTACATGGCTCGCATGGGTGACTGGAGGAACAACAAGGACGAGGAGATCAACCTTGACGGAATCGGTGGTGTCAATATCCTTGTCAAGGCAGATGTGCATCGATCAGGTATGCCAAAAGCATATGTCACAGAACAAGGCAGGATTCTAACCTGTACAGGCATCAACTTCCCTTGCTACGCCTTCGAAAACCAAGCTGAGACAGAAGGCTTCGCGAAAATGGCCAAGAGAGCAGGCTACCAGGTGGTCGGGCTGCCGAACTATGTCGTCTGGGTGAGTGCACCGCGTTGGAGTCGATGGGCACCTACTGACCTGCAACCTAGCACATTGACACTGATGAGAAACCCGGAAACGCTGCTTAAAACCCTTCGACCGAGCAGAGGGAGAAAGAAAGTGAAAAAGATATGATCCAACTCTTCAAACAATGGAAAGAGCGACTGCCTCAGCAAGTGCTGCGAAGGGTGGTTGTTATATTAGTCCCGCGACTCTGTGGCCTGGTCAATCAACTGCTGCGTTGGGAATGGGTCCGCTGACTAGAATCCAAGTACGATTTGGCTGCGGCATCGTGGCGTTCAGGAGGTCGAGGAGAATCGGGGGTAGGGATATGCAGATTTGAGACGCGGAACCTTTGCCGTCTGACCTACGCCTGCACGCCAGCGAGGACTTGTGCGGAGGCTGGAGCGGGAGAGAAGGGTCGTCGTTCAGCGTGACGAAGTGTAGATATATTGATTGTGCAGCGGCAATGACATTGGCGTCTAGGGGGCAATGAGGTTGGTGGTGGTGAACATCGACATAGCATAACGGCATCATATCGAGCTGTTTTCTTGGTCTGTTTGCAATGGGCAATAGCAATGATCCAGAGACATCACTTTACGGCTCTAATTCGATTCTGGATAGGCTATTCGCGAAATAGTAAAGGCATCTTCGCATTCCCTCTTATTCTGATAATGTGACGTATACTCAATCTACATCTACCATTGTATGCTGACTTGGATGATGGGATCGCAGCCGGTCTCGTTACTTCACGTAGTACCTGATCATATCGTGTACGGACGGTAGGGTATCAAACACAGAGGCCCGTTCCTGCGGTTCGAAGTCGCATTTTACATTCCTACGTACCTCGGTGTTCTCGACAGACTTCATAACAATCGTTTCTATTCATCTGTGCTCCACCCTGCGCACTGTGAGATCATGCAGTTGGCTGCCCGACCAAGACAGTCGGTCAGTCGCCTACCAACGACCACATCTCCTCGCGTTTGTCTCAGGTGTCCAAAAGCAAACCATTACTAGTTGAACGGTTTTGTGCCACTGAGCCCGAGGTCTATCTACTTGCTCCACTGCACGCTTGGAAGCCACTGCAGCGACGCTGGGCAAGTACGCTAACCGTACCTCCCCCACTTACCCTGACCGCCTGCTATTACATAGCTGCACCTATGATCCTTCATAGCTAGACTACTACCAATACCATAAGCGAGCGGGACATCGAGCGTATCTCACGCAATCTGTGCATCTGGTTTGGATGAGCGGATATATGCTCGCACGCGCGGCCACAGATACGGGTTGAGGGTGAGTTGTGCTATATGTGTATTAGGTGGAAGCGTGACTGTTTAAGGGCTGGCACAGCTAGGCATTGATTGATTGATTGAGTGAGACGGGCTGGGCTGGGCTTGGCTTGCTTTTTTAAAGCAGGAACGCGAACGCGAACGCTGCCAACGTGGTGTTTGCCAGGTTGGGAGCTTTTACTGCGGTTGCATGCGGCACGGGGCTTGATTGATGTGTGCGGATGCCGCGATACGACGTACTGGCTACATCGAGAGCACGAGCGAAACTTTTCACGTGGTGGCAGGTGTCAAAGCCTTGGTTGATGCGTGCGCATGACTGTCGCGAGTGATCGGACGCTTGACTATCAGAGGCTCTACGGAGCTGCCCGCTGTTTCTGTCCGTCACGATGACACCGTCGCCTACGAGGTCCCGGCCTAGCGCCGAGGGGCCTGATTCCCCTGCCGCCACCACCAGGAGCTGGTCCTGGTCGGCCGGTCTTCTTGTCCTCCCTATCCTGCTCGCCTGGTACATCTCCGCATCGCTCAGCCGCGGGCCGTCCGTAGACGAAGCCTCGCTGCCCAACATCGCCATCAGCAAAGTTCTCAAGGTAAACCTTGCGCTGGCACAAAACTCGTGGGAACATGGCGTATTGACACATGCGCTGCTGGAGCTGCAGAACCCGGAGTTGACTGTATTCGCGGGGCCCGGCTATGGGGTCCATCTAAAGAATCACAACCCTGGAGCTGTGCTTGAGGCATTTCCGGGCGGCAATCTGCCAATGTGTGGGCTGTATGGACGATATGATGAATGGACGAGCGTCAAGGGGTTGAGGTATGCTGCTTCGAAGATGGAGACGGCGAGGCCATTGAGCAAAGGAGAGAGATGGTGGCTGTACCGTGTAGAGAAAAATGGGAGTGCGGCTGACGCGGCGAGTTTGGGGTGGGCTGGATTGTTGCTTGAGCGAGCAGGGGCGGATGATCCGAGGAATCCAGTGGCGGTGGGGAGGAATGCGTATGGGGAGGCGGTGGATGAGATGGTAGAATTCTTGTTTCGTGACTACAAGGATGGAGGAAACATGAGGTTTGTTGATGTTGATACTGGGGAATCAGCGCACGAGGCTGAGAGGAGCGTTGGTCAAGCGGAGGGGGCCAGCTGGGCTATCAGTCACCGGGTTGATTCTCCTCAGCTTTGGGCTGATTTTGTGTTTATGGTGCCCCCTTTGCTGGCTGCGTATGCTGTTGCGAGGCAGGATGAGAAATGGCTATTCGAGGCTGTGGAACAGATCAAGGTCTATGCCAAGATCCTTGCCGTCAAAGATGACACGGAATGGAATGGGTTGTGGCGTCATATCATTACTCTGCCACGAGACCTTGGAGAATGTGTGTGCTGTCACGATGAAGGCCTCTGGCTGACTGGAAATGCTTGGGCTTTGGCTGGGATTGTTAGGGTGCTTGGAGTGTTGGAAAGGTGGCGGCCCGACATGAGCAGTCGAACAAGTGGCTTAGGAGGCAAGCACGGAGATAGAAGAACGGAGTACCAGACTGAGCTGCTCAAAATGGCGCATCAGATGTTGGAAGCGCTCAGGCACAGGGCCAAGCAGGAACCAAGCAACCTCTTGAACAATTACCTGGACATTCCTCCACCGTCGCAAACACCCGATGGTTCGAGGTCTCATGAAGGAGACCCAGCCGGGACAGCGCTGATCGCAAGCTCTATATATCGGTTGGCGCAAGTTGGACTGCTAAAGGATTTCACCATGCTAGACTGGGCAGACGAGATGTACAATGCGGTCGCCCAGCAGATCGATGATAAGGGATTCCTGACACCGGTGGCGAGTGTGATAAAGATCCCTTCTCGAGAACTGGTTGAAGGTACAAGTGAGGCTCAGAGCTTTGCAATATTGATGTACGCTGCAAGAAGAGATTGCGAGAAGCTTGGTATCTGTAAAAAGAACAAGGACAGTGGCGGGTGGTTCTAGACGAACAAGAGTATCTGGCCGTATAGTAAGTAGATCTGCTTGCGAAGATACTCCGGTGGTGCTTGCCTTGAAATTCTCCTCGCTGAAAGGTGCTATCAATTCGTTCCTGCCAGCCTGAGTGTACACCTACACCCAACACCGGCAACGTCATACCAGATGGGTAATATCCGGGGAAAGACCCCCACACGGTTTGGAACGGCTCAACCCCGCTAGTTTTTACAGGGCAGACTGCGCTGCGCTGGAGCTGGTAGAGTGTTCGATGTGCGCTTCAGTTGCACCTGTTCACGGATATCAGGTAGTATTCTGAATCTGTTCGTAAAGGCGCGAATTGTTCGACATAAGTCTTGTGTGTTGCTTCGACATCCAGACTGCAATAATCCACCACTTGCTCCTCCCGGACTTAGAGGTGCCGCTATCGCCATTCTTCGCCTCACGCTTATGAAGTCGAGTGGTGCAAACTAAATCAGAGATCGGCAATCTACCACATGTTTGCACATGCCCACTAACTTCACTCTTCGCATAGACCAGAGAACTAGGACGACGCGTTGCTGTGAAGACGCAAACCGACAAACCGACGACCCCGACGATGGCCGACTCACCTATGTACACTGCGCCAGTAAGCGCACCCGAGAAGCCTATTCTTGAAAAGCTGGTATCAGTCCGCGACAAGCTTCTCCTCCTCAAGCAGGACAAGTCGACCTACGTCAAATCGCAAGATGTGCTGCCATTGTATGAGGATATTATAGAACAAGTACACCATCTGAACGATGTGCGAGGTTCGGATCATCTCGTCCAAAATCGGGTGGATGCTATCCTGGACGACTGCCTACAGCTGATATCCTTGTTCTTCATGGCTGTTGGTCGCAACACCGAAGCGCCGGCACTATACAGCATGACTTCCAACATCATTCGACTATGCGACCATCTGAAGGAGGCTGCCTTCTACAGTACAAAGGATTTGGAGAGCATTGAGAACACCCTGCGCGGCATGAGAAGGACCCTAGAGCGAGACGACGACAAACAAAGTCCGTATCTCTTGGCTAGAATAAAATTTCGCATTGAAGCCTGCGAGAAGCTGTTGCAAGAGCTGCGAGACTTCTTGAGCACACTTAGCCCACCCATGGTGCCGACTTGGGAAAAGCTTGTCTCCATATTGAGAGCTCTTGCGGCATTGAACACAAGGAGCAAGTATTCGCAGAATGATCTTGACGAGCTGAGGGGGCAGCTCCACGACATGCAGAAATCCATGCAAGATGGAAAACTTCCTGATGAAGAAGGGCAGGTATCGGATGGGCAGAACCTGGTCGTGCCACTTTTGCAGAGATGCTTGAGGTTCTCCGACATGATAGAAGAGCGGTAAGTCATCTCCAGTGTTGTTGCTGGGAGACGAAATAGCTAAATCAATCTAGCCAGGGGAAGATCGATTCCAGGTTCCAGGAGACATATGACAAGCTTATCGAAATACGGAGCCAACTTGATAGACTGACCATGACACAAGCTTGGTCGCTTCGAGAGACCGATCTGTTTATGTGGCAGCGCAAGCTGGACCGTATTGACGACTCCAGACAAGACGGTAACTTCTTCGACGCCGAGGGGCGCCCAGCTGACCTGCACGCGCAAAGGGTGAGTTCTTGCACTGGCTGCTAGAGTTCCGTGGCATCTGGCTGACATGTCGCAGACCTTACTTTACCTTATCCGGAAAGGTTACGCGCTCATCTATCAACTCCTGATCGCATCTGAGCCAGTATCGGAAGCACTGCTTCCGGTCTACAACCAGCTATTGACGCTGCGCAGGTGCTTGGTGGAAGTCAAGAAGAGTGGCGGTGTCTCAAACCCGCGAGAACTGTATCCCTATAGCATGAAGCTCAACTCAATCGACAACATGCGCGTTGACGGCAAATTTCAAGTTGGCAAGGACATTCCAGAAGGCCAGGGGTCGGTCAACGATCTGTTGGCGGAATGCTACGATATGGCTTATGAGTTACGTACGGCAGCTGAGGAAGGAGCAGACGAGGACTAGAGGTCATCACCAGGGACGCCTTTAGCCAGCTAAGGCGTTGGTGGCGCGCCGAAGTAAACAAGAGCGGCTGGGTTTGAGGCGAGCTCTCACTTCGAGAGTCTTGAGAGGGTGTATCTATGAATAGTGGCAATACTTTGTACTTTACTTGAGCAAGACATTAGGCATGTTCTCGAAAGAGTACTTGGTCGAATGCTGGTATTTTGGTGAGGACGAACCTTATTTTGCGTTATGCTATGGTCGAAACACATGCAAATTAAGGTTCGTCCTCACCAAAATACCAGCACTCGACCGAGGACTACTACTATTGTACCTCAAGCATGTGAGTGATGGGGTGTGGCGTGTGAATTAAAGTTATCAGCCAGGGGCTCGAGCCGAGGATAAGAGCCGTGATAACCAATAAAAAGACTCGGGTATGGCTGACGGTGGCTGCGACTGCGGAGCAAAATTATTTGCTTCAACTGGCAAAGAAGTTTCGCAGAGCAGCAGCAGCAGTCGTTGTTTCCGCTCTCAACTCTCCTCTTCTACACGTTCGTAGCTGCCAGCGTGTCCATAATGCAGCCGCGAACACCTCTGCTGCGTGCAGCGACCCAGCGCGTCCGCTGCCCGCTCGACCTAGGCAGTCGACGCAGCTATGCCGTTCATGCCACTACTCAACATCAATCCCCGCGCAAGAGAGCAGCAGTGCCACCATATCAGAAGATTCTGAAAGGCTTCGAAGATGTTCGCTCGGTGCTAGGGTCTTCGACCAAGCTTTCGCTAGCCGAGAAGATCCTCTATTCACACCTTGAGAACGTCGAAGAGGGCTTGCTCGAGAATACCAACAATGGCAAGAACATCCGAGGAAACGCGAACCTCAAGCTCAAGCCCGACCGAGTCGCCATGCAGGATGCCTCGGCGCAGATGGCCATCCTACAGTTCATGACATGCAATCTGCCTTCCACGGCCGTCCCAGCCAGTATACATTGTGACCACATGATTGTGGGTGAGAAGGGCGCAGACACAGACTTGCCAAATAGTATTACGGGCAACAAAGAGGTTTTTGACTTCCTGGAGTCCGCCGGAAAGAGATATGGCATGGAGTTTTGGCCTCCTGGTGCAGGTATCATTCATCAGTCGGTGCTAGAGAATTATGCTGCTCCTGGTTTGATGATGCTCGGCACCGACTCTCACACTCCTAATGCCGGAGGTCTTGGTGCCATTGCGATTGGCGTTGGGGGCGCCGACGCTGTAGATGCGCTGGTCGACGCACCGTGGGAGCTGAAGGCCCCCAAGATCTTGGGTGTAAGGCTTGAGGGAAAATTGAGCGGATGGGCAAGTCCTAAGGATGTCATTCTTCGCCTTGCGGGCTTGTTGACCGTGCGTGGAGGAACTGGCAGCATAATTGAGTATTCAGGGCCTGGCGTCGACACGCTCAGTGCCACGGGCATGGCCAGTAAGTGCTTCTGAAGTCCACTATCCATCCGTGCTACGAACTAACATAAATCTAGCCATATGTAATATGGGAGCCGAAGTCGGAGCTACCACCAGTATCTTCCCCTTCAGTGAGAACCACATCCCATACCTGAAGGCCACCGGACGATCCTCCATTATCGATGCAGTGAAAGGCATTGCGTACGGCAACGATCAGTACAACTTCCTCCGCCCTGATGCTGGTTGCGACTATGACGAACAAGTTACCATCGATCTCTCAACCCTCGAACCACACATCAACGGACCCTTTACACCCGACCTTTCCACACCGCTGTCAAAATTCAAGGACGCAGTAGAACTCAACAAGTGGCCAAAGACTTTCGGAGCAGGGCTCATTGGAAGCTGTACCAACAGTTCTTTTGAAGATATGACAAGGGCCGAGTCTTTGGTCAAACAAGCTCATGCAGCAGGTTTGCGACCCAAGGCAGACTTCTTCATAACTCCGGGGTCTGAGCAAGTTCGAGCAACACTGGAGGAAAACGCCACCTTGAAGAGTTTCGGTGACGCCGGCGGAACTGTCCTTGCCAATGCATGTGGCCCATGTATTGGTCAGTGGAAGAGAACAGATGGTGTCAAGAAAGGTGAAGAGAACGCCATTCTGTGCTCATACAACCGAAATTTCCCTGGCAGAAATGATGGTAACGCTAAGACGATGAGCTTTCTTGCATCACCCGAAATAGTGACAGCCATGTCCTACGCTGGTTCTACAGAATTCAACCCGATAACGGATGTCATTCCCCTCCCTGGTGGTAAGCAATTCAGATTTGAACCACCAAGTGGAACGCAACTACCAGGGTCAGGGTTCGCAATCGGCAACCCCGACTTCTTGCCCACTTCAGCTAAGCCAGACCCTAACGTGCAGGTCGTCGTCGATCCCGATTCCTCCAGATTGGCTCTGTTGGAACCGTTTGAGCCTTATGGCGAAGGCGAGCTGGAGGGGTTGAAAGTGCTGTACAAGGTGAAAGGGCAGTGCACAACAGATACTATTTCTGCAGCAGGGCCGTGGCTCAAATACAAAGGCCACCTGCCGAACATCTCGGAGAACACCCTGATTGGTGCCGTTAACGCCGAGACTGGAGAGACTAATGTTGCTTACGATGCTGACGGCACGAAGATGTCTATCCCCGAACTGGCAAAGAAATGGAAGTCCCAAGGTCAACAATGGATTGTTGTTGCAGAAGACAACTACGGTGAAGGATCCGCTCGAGAGCATGCTGCTCTGCAGCCACGATATCTGGGGGGCCGAATCATCCTCGCAAAGTCTTTCGCCCGCATTCACCAGACCAACCTGAAGAAACAAGGTGTGATTCCATTGACTTTCACTAACAAAGAAGATTACGATAAGATTTCGGCTAACGACGAGATTGAAACATCGGGGTTGTGGGATGTGCTCCAAAGCGGGGGTGAGGGCAAAGTCAATGTATTTGTCAAGAAGGCTGGTGGTGATAAGGTCGAGATACCCGTTGAACACAGTCTCAGCAGAGATCAGTGCGGGTTCGTCCTTGCAGGAAGTGCATTGAATTTGCTGGCAAAGAAAAGCAAGCCAACGGCCGCCTAATTGGGACTCTGTCGGTTCGAACAATGGACAGAGATGAAGGAGAACACCGAAGGTCCGAATTGACATGATTGGCTGCAATGATCGTCAGATCAACCAGCTGTGATTGATACGGACTAGGCACTTCACTACTTGGTCAACAGATAAGGCTACAGATACTGGGCCGTCCTTGCATCTTTCATGAAGACCATACTCAAGCCCGTTGGCACTAGACGTCTACACATATCCGCTTTATCAAAAGATCGGGCTGACGTCTTCACTGATGCAGGGATGTCTCGACCTTCCTTGTGATCGTGACTCTGGTTGCTGGTGTTTCCTTCAATGTCCGATGAACGAGACGTGAGACAACCACTGCAATCTGAAGCTCGGACTCACGTCAGGGCACATCAAGACAGGAGCAAACGGCCAGGAGAACGAAGACGAAGAATACCAAGATGGATCAGTAGTTGCACAAGAGGATGGACTTATCGCTTCAATTTCTCGTCGGTCACACAGGACGTCCTCCGCTGCAAGGCAGCATCATTATACTTTCAGAGGCGTATCACCCTGAGCTGGCAGCGCAGGCAGCCACAGCTCGATATAAGCAAGCAAAGCAGTCTAATCCGAGATGGTGTGTCGATCAAGGAGTTGTTCTACTCACTAGCAACGGCTTTCCAACGGGAAGCGAAAGCCGCAACGTAGCACCGAGCTTGTAAAGCAGCTATCAAGGCTATCTGGCGAGGGAAGAAGCAGGGTCCAAGTTGAACTTACAGCCATGTCATTGGTATATTTCATTGTGCATTGGTGCCGGACTACAGTAAGGATATCCGTAAACGTAAGCTACAACAGCGGCGATCAGCGTTCTGTTCAACTTCCGTACACAGACATACAGACATCACATATCAATGAAAACAGAGCTGTCGTGTGACTTTGGCCACGAGGTAGCTAGGCGCACGCTGTTGACAGCACGACGATATTACTCGGGTGCGATAGAACAATGAAACCCCAAACATTGGGGCAGGACATGTTCCGAAACCTCGTTACCAAATCTGAGACATCAGCGTCAGAGCGTGTACTGACGCATAGCAAAGTAGCGTCTTCTTGTAATGCTTGGGCCAAAGCATGCTAGCTTTCCACATGGTCCATGCGTACGGTACAATCACGCACGATCGTGCACATCATTAACGAACAAGGATCAGCAGGAAATGTAGTGAAGATATCAAATGCTGAGAGATGCGAAGGGTACATAGGTATGTGTGCTGTTACAAAACGTCAGGACAATCAATCGATGACGACAATGTCCGTGAGGTGCGGATGCTTTGCCTGGGGTCCACAGAGATTGGTGTGGCAACAGCCCCATCGGGTAATCGTAGCCCACGTAGAGAAGAAACGACATCATAGGCACTAAAGCAATCCCGAGGAGGGCAAGGTCTCGGCCGCTGACTGCTCAGAAATCCTTACCGGGCGCTGGGGCGTGAGACGGTGGCATCGTTCATGCAGGCCACAGCTCCAAGCTCTCCATATACTTTTCTTAGATCATCACCGCTCGACCCATGCAGGCACTGAAAACTTCCAGCCAATCGAACATGTGTCACAAGCGGGAATAGACGCATACTTAATGATCCTTCCTTGATGCTGTGCGATTATCGCCAGCATGCCTTGTCAGTCAGAGGCACCAGCGAAATGAACAACAACTGCGCATTGGTGTCTATGGGCCAGCGATACCTGCTCACTGCCTTGCCAAACAGGTTATCTGGCCTAAACACATTTTTGTATTCGCGCGGTGCTCTGCTCCGTAAATAGATGCGTCGCGGTCAAGCGGGGGCCAGGCGCACTTCAGGATACTTCTGGTGGCTGTTTTGGCCCAGCGTGACCACACCCCTTCCAGTAAGGGTGGATCGGACGAGAGACTGAATCCATGCGAGGCGTTTGTGGCATGTGAGAACGTAGAACAAGCGTGTCTGACACCTTAGGTGAGGCTCAAACGGGTCGTGGCTGGGAGGAGAGAATGCAACCTCACTACTTGGCTTGCTACGCCAGGTTGGTAAAGAACAAGCCTTGTTCCAATTCAAGACACTGGGCTTGGATTGAGGAGGATCTGAACTGAACATAGAATTTGGTTGTAATTAAACATAGCGCAGTCCTTCGATAGTTTGTTCTGCGTTCTCAAGCCATTCCTTTCTCGGTACAGTAGCATCAACCTTGAGCTAGCGACAACAGAGTTAACAGATACACGTACAGAAGCTGCCCCCAACGAACACGAGCAGATCTGCTTCGTTGTTGCACATCCATCGATTACAGATCGTCTTTAGGCCATCGCAGACATTTTCCACGGCTAAGGATCATCGATCGTGCATTAAACTTTCAGCGACCGGAGAAGATCCTCGCAAGTCCAACGTCGATCAGCTTGGTCGACAATTTACCGTGGCATGGAGACGCCAATCATCGTGCATGGGAGTACTATCCTGTCAAAGACGAGCTAAACCTTTTCCAACTAATTCTCGTGAACTGCCCTTGCTCTTCGCTAGCTTAAACCACTTTCCTCAACGCCTCCCAGGACTAGGACCCCGTCTTGAACGAAGCCTTCCGCATTATCCTGGCGCAGAAGTCTTCCGCAGGTACAACAGTCCAATCGGTTCAGAAGCTTTGGAGCAATCTCTGTTGCTCTAGCTTGTGCTGCTGGCCTTGCGATCCAGCTCTCTCTATCGTCAAAAGCCCAATCTCCCCATATATGCCATTGATGTACGCCTCCCTTCCCACCATTGAACTATCTCGGTTACGTGAATCCACACAACCTCTGGACCACTATAGCGAGGTGACTAGTATGCGATCGACATAGCATCTCATTGTCATCCAAACTCCAATCAGCACATGAACCTCCTTGAGTGTCGGTAGTCCAACGTTGTTTGTCGCCAAGGATAGAACGCCGCCACCGAATGATAGCAGCATATCTCTCCCGAAAAGCCTCACGTTGATAAGAGCCCTCTTTTGCACCCTGCAAACCTTGGACAGCAGCCACTAAGCCGCCACCACTCGTCAGACGCGCGAGGGCTTCAGGCTTGGAGCTGTGTATTCGACCTCGACGAGTTGTCAGCCTGTACCGCTTCTGCCACGTCCAAGATGCTCGCCTACGAGACATACCAGCCGGGCTTTGACCCAAGCATGACGTACGGATACACATGCCACAGTTATGGCCACTACGCACACTCGAGGCACAGCTCATACAGTTTCCCAACGTATACAGCACCACACAACATAATGATACTGGGAGCAACAGGAACGATAGGAACGTACATCACCCGGGCTATCGTAGATGCAAACTCACAGGGCCATTTTGGAAGGATATCGATATTCACCTCAGAGAAGACGATTGTGGAGAAGGTGCAAGACATTTGTGCATTGGAGTCCATGGGAGTAGAGATATTTGTGGGAAGTCTGGATGACGAGAGGAGGTTCAAAGAGGCATGCAGAGGTAGGTGCACCAGGCCACAAATGAAAAGGTCGGAGCTAACGGACAGCACAGGAGTTGACACAATAGTGTCCTGCCTCGGCCGTCACGCGATCGAGAAGCAGATACCAATAATGTCGTGGGCAGAAGAAATAGGTGTTACTAGATTCTTCGCCTCCGAGTACGGCACAGACATCGAGTACTTCCCAGATTCCGAGCACGAGCCGCCACACCAGATGAAGCTGAAGGTTCGAGCACATATGAAAACCTTGAAGAAAATGGAACACACCTATGTCGTGACCGGGCCATACTCAGATCTCTACTTCGGAGCCATGAAGGAGGCGCCCAAAGCGGGTGGGTTCGACGTCGAAACGGGTCGAGCATATCTGCTGGGTGACGGTGAGATGCCAGTCAGCTTCACGGCCATGAACGATGTTGGCAAATTTGTTGTTGCAGCTCTCATCAACTACATCATCTCCCGAAATCAGACACTCATCGTGCACAGCTTCACGGCGACGCCGAACGAGATCCTCGCCGAGCATGAAGCACAAATGAAGAAAAAATGGGAGGTGAACTACATTGACACCAAGAACCTACAGGCTATGGAAAAAGAGGCTTACCAGATCTGTTCCCCACTCGCCGCCGTCCTGACACTGAGAAGGATATGGACCCTGGGCGGCACACTACACAAATTCTACGACGACTCACTGCTCGGTTTCGTCGAGACGGAAAATCTCGAAGACCAGGTACGTCTCAACATCGCAAAGCAGACAGGAAAGGTTTCAGGTGGCATCAGCTTGCTACGAACCCTCAGCGCTGTGTGAACAGATGTACGAAGAGGCCCCCGATCCTTCGATTGAACGAGATCGACAAGGAACATGAACGAGGCAGCCATTACTGGGGCCAAAGAATTGCCAGCCTTACAACAATCATGCCTGTATGCGGATGATCAAGTCTGATCTCGCTACCCACCACGTCTTGGGGGCAAGAGAAGCCTTGCAAGCTCTCGGCCAGCGCCCGGCAACACGAAGGTCAGGCGTCCTCGGCCAATTCAGAAATACATCAAACTCCGTTGCAGGATCCACCGAGCATGCTCCCGGATTTTGCTAGCCGGTGATGACTACACAGCACGTGTCGGAGCTGTATAGCCAGCCATATACAAACAGGCGGCCTGACTAACAGCCAGGGGTTGCCTGCATAAGAGCGAGCAAGTGATGCCGAACATCATGCCGAAGCTTTGACTCCAACGCAGCGCCAGCTCTTCATGACACCCCAAGCCTTACCACAACAAGCTTGGATCCATTTACGACTTACGACTCTTTTCGCATTTTGAGGTGCAATAATTCTAATGCATAATTCATGCAGCCTTGACGGCCTTGTGGGACTTTTGGTCCATTGTGGCTGATATACTCAAAAAAGACCACATGCTCGCCGATACCACATTCGCGTTCGGGCCTGCGTGTCGCTGCTTGACCAAGGTCCAGTACCACTACGTTTTTTGCCCCAAAAAGTCAAATTATGTTGTTGTCTTTATTCACCAACAGTCTTTCTTATGTTCATTGCATAGATACCAGGAAATGGGAATTGAAAACCGCATCGGCAGGGGCCAGCAAGGAGTTGTGCGCTATCTGATTTTCCGATTCTGTTTAACAAGCGCTGCATCAGGCTGGGAGCATAGAAGCGAGCAAGTAAACAACACGCTTGTTGCTACTTTGAAAATCTTTCACTACCACTATCGCTATTAGCATTGATAGCAAGCAGCGTGTCTATTTAGATTTTATGATACTCCACGAAGTCTAGTGCTCTGGTTTCACACCACCATTATTTCAAAAAGCAAGAAAGTCTGTGCTGTCTGTCCTCTTTTCCATCGTGGCTGCCCGCCCCCACTTCAGCCGAACATGTCTCTGCGTGATAAAATCTGTTCAGAAGAACAACCTGACCTGGTATTTTAAACAGACTCTCACGTGTATGTGTACATGTGATCAGGCCTCCAGAACAAACGTCGCTCACATACGGTGCATGTTCATGAATCTAGTTTTCGCGGCGTGCCTTAAACACCGCTACTTGGGTCCCGACACTAGTAGAGTTGGCCATTACTGCGAACACGATTAATTATCGTACAACACTTGCCAGCCACGGCCCCCACTCGTCGTTACGTACACCATCTAGACCGCATTCTGACATCCTCTCTCACGCAATCTCATACTCTGTACGATAATTGCGATATAGCGTCCCCAATTCCCAGCCCCCTTGCTTTACATACTTTTCCCCAGCGCCCGCCAGTATGCAGAACGCTTCCAGCTAAGCCGGTTTGCCAGACGGCCGAGACCCGAGGGGAAAAAAGCTTATATGCATATCACGAACTCGCTGGACGGCAGGTCAGCTGAAAGCGGAGTACTGTTGGCTCGTACACTAAGCAGCCTACGAATGACCACCGCGGGCCAAGGCTTCGTTCGTGTGCAGCTGAGTAGTAGTCTTACGCTAATGCGAACTGCTTGGGAGACTTGTTACTGTAGAGGTGGCTGGGGGTGGGGGAGCTTGGATTTTGTGGATGCGCATGGGAAAGTGTGGTTCCCTGAGGAAAGGTCAGATCAGCCGGTAGGCGCGATACTTTGTGTAAGTCGCGACTGCGAAGCCGGGAGCGACGAGGCTGATGAATCCCCCACTTGGATATATTGGGAGAGAAGAATGTGAGTGGTGAGTGGGGAATGCAAGAAATGAGCGCTAGTTATCAAGGTGAGGAGCGGGCTAGAACTCTTACTTGGTGGGGAAGAGCGATCACAACGTGGCTGAAGGAGGTGTGATGGTGCGCACCGGCTGCTGTGGTTATGGAAGGTATGGCTTGGGTGTACGGTCTAACAGCAGGAGAAGGAGAGAGCTGTGGGTTCGCGCGAGCCTGCCTGTGAGTGGTGGCAGACACGGGTAGGGTTGATGAGGTCGTTGCGGAAGGCACGACATCAGTTGCTCCAGTCTCGGGAGCGGAGGATTCGTTATGACATGCTGCTGACAACGAAACGTGATACTTCGCGACTCGCATACCCTTTCCAGCCGAGCTTGAGGCATGTACCTGCTCATTAACGGGACGTCTTCACAACGGGGTGGGATGATACACGGATCCACTTCGTCATGATGAAGGTTCAACTGTATACCCAACTTGCAACAGGCTTTCCCACCCACAGACATGTACGAGCGCAGCGTTCGCCTGAGCATGGCATGGCGCGATTGCTGGTCAGCCGCAAAACCTCTTTAGTCGATACTTGGGCTGGTGTACCAATCTTTACACCGCATATTCCATCATATGTGGTGGTGGGCAGATCATTCGAAGTCAGTCTGTCGCCGTATACATACTATCCGACCGCTAAAGACTACGTCGAGAAGTAAAGAAGGTATCTGCAATTCGATAGCAACCCCTATTTGTCATCATGTGTGGCCTGGCCGAAATACCTTCGGGCATCAACGAAACATCGCCCCAATGCAAACGATGAGATAGCTCTGCGGTCCCAAGAGTCCCATGCGAAGACCGAATGAGCATGGGCGCGGCAGATGATCTCTTCCTGGAGCTTGACAAATGCCTGTTTGTCTTCACCGTGTAGTAAAGGAAGGTTCACCTCAAAGAGTCCAAAGAGGCTATATGCGGTATCTTCGAGCCGCGAGGTTTTGCGACTTGCTGCTCACGACATCCTCACAGTGACTGGATAAGCGTACGTGCGGGACGGCCGGTCGAGGGGCCTGACTAGTATTCGAGTGTAGCATGTTATATCCATCCTCTGCGATATCCGTCTTCGTGTCCAGCTGCCGAGGCGTTTGTCGAGGACCGCCGAGCGAGGCGCTATGAGATCTTGTAGAGTTCAAGCTTGAGTAGAGCACTTGCTGTGGGACTCGCAGTTGTCTTTCACAGCTCAGCCACGACCTACAGGGATTGCGTGGGACTTTTGCCGTGAGCATTTACGATCAGTGTTCCCACCCTTCCGTAGGCCCTTGCCGCCATCCGGGCAACTTGCCTGTGCAGTCGTTCCGGGTCATAATACAAAGGTCATAGTCATTGGTCTGTTTTCAGCTGGCATAGAACAACAGTGGGGTTCATATCTCAACATCGCAGCTCCTTTGAACATAGTATCTATGGTATCATAGGCAGAAACAACATCTCCGAAATACAGAACAAATCCCACGAAATGCTTCACCTCGCCATGCATAGCTTTTCAACAAATGCTTTTGCCACCCCACTGGGCACCTGTACAAGCCTGAGCCAAAGACTTTTTGATAGATGATTCCGCACCTTCGCGTCAATCAGATCAGTTCTTCGTTGTGGCGAAGACATCTGCCTCTGGCCACGTCTTCCTCGCCTCAGCTTTGTAGCTCTCAACGACATCTGAGCTGCTTCCTCGAATCTGCAATGCTTCAAGCCCACCAGTTAGGTCCGCCAGACTGGCATCCTTGGCCGAGGATACCGAGCTAACGATCGTCTTCTCGTTCTCCGCTTTCGACGATGGGTCTATTGCGTCCTTCACCTGAACATAAGCTTGAGCATGCCTCACACTCTTGTCCTTGTTCTCATTGGCGAACTTTTCATTCCACTCTTTGACAGGCACGTCGAGCTGCAGTGCATCATTCGCCAGCTCTTTGATCAGCTCCACGACCTTCTCGTCCGGCTTCTGTTCTTTGTTCTCCAGCTCAGACCGCAACCGGTAGGCATAGAAATGCGCATCCGCATCCTCTGGCGCTAACGATCTGATCTTGAGCAAGCACTTCGCAGCAAGCAAGTACTTCTTGCGTCTCATGTACAGCTCAAAGCCCACTTTCTGCGCGTCCAATACATCTGGGCAGAACTCAAGCAACGGCGTCAAGAACTTCATGGCATCATCCAGGGGTGTTTTAGTCTCCACGAGTGTCTTCCCCAGCGGATCCGTATCCTCCTTCTTCACATCATCGGCATCTGCTTTCGGTACTGGTTTCGACGCCTTGGCTAGCGCTTTCTTGTCGGCCTCGGCCTTCTCTAGCTTCTCTTGTTCCTTCTTAGCCTTCTTCAATGCCTTCTTTCTGTCCGCCTCTGACATCTGTCCATTAGCAGCTGTGCCATTGACGCCATTCATCATCGGACCAAGGGCCAGATCAGGGTTATCGGCGAGAAGGATGTATGCTTGCACGGCGGAGACTGCCATGCGCGAGAAGAAAGGGTGATCTCGCAAGTGGTCTTCCCAGCGCAGCATATCAATGTAGGCCCTTATCATGCCTTTGCGTAACGAGAAGTTGTGAAAGTCGAATTGGTCGTCCTGCCAGACATCGAAGATGTTGAGTATCTGGTGGAAACGCTTCAACGCAAGCCCAAGCTTTCGCTGTCGCAGATATGCTTGGCCGTCTTCTGTCAAGTACCAGACACATTGCATGTCAAGTAGATCTGCGAGGGGACCACCCGAGGTTTTGTTTTGTGTGAACTTGCCTGCCATCTCCAGCGCTTGCTCGTTCTGGTTGTTGCGCAGCTTGTACTTGGCGCACTTGGTGTTGATGGCTCGGTCTTTCAAATCGAGTTCTTGTGCTTTGGTCATGAGCTCCGCTGCTTTTGAGACGTTTCCGAGGTATTTGTAGGTTCTTGCTTTTACCGCATGGAAGTCGACTGAGCTTGGGTCTAGCGCTAGGCATTTGTCGGCATACTCGAGGGCTTTCGAAAGGTCGCGGGAAGCTGCAAAGTTGTAGTGCTGCGCGAGGAAGTAGGGGACGGACCACTTGAAATTCTCTTGCTCTTTCTCTGTCACAGAATCAGGACCATTTGTCACGCCGGGCACCTTTCCAGCCTCGTAGCCTTCTACCAAGTCTTGGACGGTTTGGCGCTTCGAAGCATCTCCATATAACTGTTTGATGTTTGCGAATGTGGATGGTACGCCTCGTCGGAGCATTCGAAGGAGATAGGCATCCGCGGCTTCTCGGAAGGCGTCGCCTGATAGGAAATCGAGCGGCCTCCGGCGCGGCAGATCTGACCTTGAATTCTTCGCGGCGATCTCGTCGTAGGCCTTCTTTGCTTCTGATGGTTCGGCATCTTGCAGGCCCTTGGCTTTGACCCAACCGTCAAAGTATGCCGAGTTTTCTGGGTTCCGGTCGAGCAGTGCAGAGTAAGCAGTCTCTGCCTCCTCTTTCTTGTCCAGCCTGAGCAGGTAGTCGGCCCGCATCTCCATCACGCCCAGCACATCTGGACTCCGCTTGCCCACGGCCTCGAGATGGTCCAGCGCCTTCTCGACGTTGCCAGACTCGGCTATTATGTAGTTCTTGTACAGTACGGCCTCCCAATGCTCGAGGTCCGTTCTTGACGGCTTGGTCTTGATTGTGTCCTCATACGTGGTGAGTACGTTCTCAGCTTCGTCGTAGGCGCCGGCTAGATGATGTGCGATGGCAAGAGCAGTCCAGTTTTGTCTAAAACCCGGCTTCTGCTGCAGCATATTCCTCCTGCTCTCGATGTAGCCCTCATAGTCTCGCATCTGGATCTGAAGATATGCTAGATCCCGCTGTATCGGCTGCGAATCGGGCTCAAGTCGTAGCGCGAACTTGTAAGCTTTTGATGCCTCCTCGAAGTTCTTCTCTCCCCTCCAGAGTAGACCGTAGACGTGCCAGCAAACATGCGATTTCATGTTCCCCTTCAGCGCAATCTTGGCAAGGTCGAAGGCTTCGGTGGTTTGTCCTTGGCTGTGTAATATCAGCGCTTTCATAGCTTGTGTATCGGCATGATTAGGGTTCTTCTTCAGCACTTGTTCGGCTGTTTTGAGACCTAGAGTTGATGGTCAGCTTCGCATTAGACTTTTGCTTGAGGAGGCTCAGATAACTCACCTTTCTTGTACTGCTTTGATTCGAAATGTCGAACGATCTGGCGGAACAGGCCAAGGTCTTTGCTGGACAATTGCTGTCCAGGTACTTGCGCCATGCTGGGCTACGGAGCTCTGACTTCTTCAGGGTCGTGCTAGTGGTGTCCTTTGAGGAAGTTCGTGAGGCGTCTAATGTTGCAAAGCCCGGCAGCTGCCGTTGATAAAAGGTTACGGGACTGTGAAGAGGATTCGTAGGATCCCAGTGTTGATCCTTTTGCACGTGAGGCTTCACAACGTTGGTACCTGGAGGCTTGCACACTTTAACTTATTTGCTGCCGATCGCCGAACACCAGGCTCGTCATCAGTGAGCCCGGACCTACTTCTTGGCCTTAATTTTCAGGCATGGAGCCACCGTTAATTCTACGTCTCTTCTCCTTTGAGGGCCATAATTGGTGTTGCCACTAACTCGCCTTTGCGACTGAAACCAAGGACTCATGCTTGCAGTGATATTGCTACTTCGACCGTCTTGACCCATCGTATCCGAGCTTCTGGAAGGTCTTCAGGGTCGTACTCTTTGCGTTTCCTTTTTCGCTTCTTCTTCTGCTGCCCATCATCGTGCGTGACAATCTTGTCGTTTGCCTGCTTCTCTTGGCCTTTGATGCCACCAGAATCGTGCAGTGTATCAGCAGCGTGCATTGCGTCGCCATTCTTGCTCTTCTCCAGATTCTTCAGTAGCTCCATCGTAGTGTCACCGCCTTCCAGCACAGTAGCCTCTCCCCCATTCTCTTCGTTCTCACCGACTTCCACATCTTCCAGCGGGTCATCCTCACTCCTGCCTCTCTCAATGATATCATCAACAACACTCACACTCCCACACCTGACCTCAACATTCGTCAAAACCTCGCCCTCACGACTCCTAAACCACTCTCCCACCCTCAACGCCTGCTCCATAGCCCTCCCACTAGCCTTAACAAGCACCTCCTCCGCATCCCGTGCCAACCGCTCACTCACCTCCCCCAACTTCCTCTGCAGCGCCTCATCGTTCCCATCCCGGGTACCACGTCGCTCAAGCACCCCATGCACACCAGCAGATTGCAGCGCGCGCTTCTCAATTTCATTTAGAAACTTCTTGACCCGTTTCACCGCGGATATGACCGGCGTCTTGCGCGAGACGTACACCACTTTCTGCACTTTTGACCCAGCGGCCGGATGTGCAACGGGGGCATGGTTGATTGGGCGGCGTGTGATGGTGGTGTTGGGTGGCAGTTTGGGTAATTTCTTGTTCTGTTTAGCCTCGTGATTGAGTGATAAGAGATCGGCCGAGACGTCAGCCGGGCCTGTTCTGGGGCCCTTCATCTTAGAGATTGTTTGGTCAAGTCATCAAAGAGGTGTGTAAATGGGTACTGATGAGTAAGATCATCTGTGGAATGTAGGATAAAGTACTGTTGGAGACAGAGGACTAAGGAGACTTAGGGAAGTCTCTGAGGCTAAGGACTCGACCAGGTCTTCAGGCACCAACCTAAGGCATCAAAGATATGCTGGCAATCCGAAAGGGGTTAACGACTTGGGCCTACGAGTACACCGGTCATTCATTAGAAATCGAATAACGAAAGCGTCATTGATGCCCATCAATGATGCTCAGAAGCAGCGTTGATAGCCTGCACTCCTCGTGTAGAGGATGCTGTAACTCGACCACAATCACGAACACGAATGTCAAAAACGATGGTGGCAACGCTGCAGTGTCTGGGCAGGGAAAGCTTGCAGTGTACATGATATGTATCAATTGCTCCTACCAACTCCAGCTAATAAAGCAACCAACCTGTACGCCCCGCTGTTCAAGTATATCTAGCAAGTCTAAGCAATGAAGAATCATAAAGTCGTCGCCTTGGGTATCTCTAGCACAGCTCATTTCCTCCAGGGCCTGTAGCTAATCATTCTAAAACATTCGTGAACCCGCCTTCAAATCTGAAAGAGCACCATGCCGGTGCAGGTACTTGACCACATCGAACAGCTCAAGGTCAGTGCCTGGACGTCCGATGAGGCTGATCGATGCAGGAAGATATTCTGTCTGACCGGAGACTTTGGACGTGTATGGTACTTCTGCTACCGGCAACGTGTAGTCTGGACATCCGACAAGATAACCGAAAGCATAGATACTGAATGTGTCGTTGAAGAGCACGCTTCGGTCCGGCAACTCATCTCGATAGTTAGGTCGTCCACACGTCTGAGGGAATATCAAGATGGTGGTCGAATCTGCGTCATAAGATCCAAAGATCGTGTTCTCGGTCCATTCTCGGAAGTCCTGCATTGCCTGCAGGGCATCGGAAATCTCTTCTGGCGTGACCGTTTGGCCATGCTCGAGACGCGCCCGAACGATGTCGCTTATAGGAGGCTCCATCTCTCCATTTTGACGTTTGTATTCTGCCACAAACTCCTTGATGCCGGTGTGGAATGCAGAAGATGTCGTCACGGCGGAGTAGATGTGTCCGACAGCCTCATCGAGAGATTTTGGCTGGCCAATAACAGGGGTGGCACGCCACAGCTCGTTGATGTTGAACGGGATTCTCTTGCAATTGAACAACTTTTCCATCTGTACTACCGTCTGTTCGATTTGTTTCTCGGCCTCTGTCCAGGTTGACTGGTCGATCTCGGGATGCGGAAACCATCTGTGCTGACCACCATGATGCGGATCTGGGTTCAGGGTTTGAGGAGCTCTGGTCGGATACAAGAGGTTCAACTTTCGCTCGGCAGGCATCGCGCGACGCTCGAGAGGCGCATTGTCTACCAGGAATCCTCCAACCTTGCTGAAGGTCTCGACGTCTCTAGCAAAAATTCCGACGGTGTTGAAGAGGTCAGTGGCTCCAAGCACACCGGCTAAGTCAACTGTGCCGTGGGTAGGACGTTGGCCATAGCAACCATTGACACCTGCGGGGTGACGAATGCTACCTCCTGTGTCGGTACCCACCGCCACATCAAGCCAGTCGTAGGCGGCCGTAGCAGCTGCACTACCACTGCTGGACGAAGAGACCTCTTGCTGGCCATCTCCTCGAGGGTTGAATGGACATAGGGTGTCTATCCACTCACAGGCATCGACCCCTTCTGCGAATTCGGTGGTTTTGACCTGACCCAAGACTACCGCACCGGCGTCTACAAGTTTCTGAATGCAAGGCGCTGTCGCACGCTCAGCAGGATAAGTGTCGAGCCAAGCTTTGCTGCCGAATGAAGTCCGAAGGCCTTTCAGGGCTATGGAATCTTTCACAGCCACTCGCACTCCGTTCAACGGCTTCTTTCTGTTCTCAGGAAAGTACAACTTCGAAGGAACAGGTATCTGCACATCTTCTGATCGCGAATACTCCGTGAAACCTGCCTTGGTTTTGGTGACCGGGACGATGGAGCTCACAAAGGCAGCGTTCGTGTCAAGCATCAGCTTTGCGACCATGAAGATATGTCCCGTGGCTTTCTCAATGACGAGGGGCCCTGCTGGCAATTTGGCCCTTGCATTGTTGATAGAAAGAATACGTTTGGTGCTTGTTGGACACTTCACCTTGGGTGGTTGAAGGAGGATGACCAGCGACAGAAAGCCACGAGCCCATACATCGTCGCTGTTCTCATATCCGCGACAGACATTTTCGAGATCATCCTTAGTGAAAGTCGACTTGTCCCACGAGATGGCAGTAACGGCAACAAAGTCTTGCTCAGACTGGTTAGTCTTGAGGTGTTTGAGTAACTGTGGCTTTAGGGATACCCTTGTAGGGTAGATTAAGTATTGCTGTTGTTCGATCGAGAAGAGTTGTGAGGCCGCTGTGGCCATGCTATGCGCGAAAAGTATCTAATGGCAGAATGTGAGAGGTAGAGACAGTAAGCAGAGTTGAAATACTTGGAAGAGAAGAAAAGTCGTGATTGTGCCTTCCTGCGGAGCCAGTGGAAGGCGCGATAAGACGTGGGAGATCAATGCTGAATCTTCACTTACGCTGCGGCCCGAAGTACAGTACTCAGATTTTCGTGCAGAATTTTTGTTCTCTTCCTAGAGACTTCTAGGATTGAGACAAGGACATTTTGGTTCTTTGGCAGTCGTGCTCTTTGTTATAAACGCTGCGCCGCTGGTCCAAGCTCCCTCGAATGAGTACAGAGCAAACGATTTGTTTATGACGAACTTGCCGTGGCAAACAATACTGAAATGAAGATGAAATTTAATTGGTCAGGCGTGGAGTCGATAAGGCGGCGGAAACTTGGCACGTTTGACCACCCACACTTTTCCCAAACGGTCGCGAAGCTTGCCGCGCACGGCGCAGCAGCTGATAAGATCTCCCACGATCGAATCTCTCAGGGTAGTCCAATCACACGAGTCGCTTCTTCCTTCATTCATCAGCTCGACCAGAATGTCGTTGACGACCCACCCTTTCACTCAAACTTAAGTCTCCAGCTCGCTTGTGGAATCCGTTCACAAAGTCGGCCCTGCCGCCTCCGTATCGGGCATTTCGTGCACGTGCCTTATCCTCTTGTTCGGCTGCACGCTGTTCCCGTTCGGCGATCTCTTTAAGGCGCTGCTGTCGTTGCGCATCTAGGCTGGTCGCATCCTGCTGCATCGCTGCCAACCTTGCGGCCCTATCGTCGTCTTCCTTGGGCGAAGGTCGCCGCCGTCGCGGAGATGCTGATCGGGAACGTGACTTCTGTCGTGAATCGTGCCAGCTCCTAGCTTTGTGTAGGGTTCGTGCCGCTTTTTCCTCCCGATACGGCGACCGCGACCTGTGCCGCGAGTCGCGTGAAGCCGAGCGCCTGCGCCTTGGTGGAGAAGAGCGCCGTTGTGGTCTCCGGTCGGGACTTGGTGAACGAGGATAGCTAGGGCTGCGGCTCGCCCGTCGTCGATGCCTTGAGTGTTCCTGCTGGTGACCATCGCTACGCGAGCTGCGATGTCGTGGTCTGCCTTCGTCGTCTCTGTCTCGGTGGCGGGTAGAATGGTGGTGGTGCTTCCGGCGTTTGCGCTCTCGATCGGGCTCTTCGATCTGGCCAGCAGCTTTCAGCAGCATTCGCCGCTTGACTGGATCACTCATCATAGCCTCGTATGCTGCCTGCTCTTGCTTCTTGATGGCAAGCAATGGGTCATCCCTGATTTTAGAAGCAGTGTCGCGAGCAGTATTTGCGTTCTGTACCGCCACAAAAGCATCCTGACTTGCAGCTTTCTGTAAGCTTTCCTTCTCCTTGCCCTGCAGTAGCGTATCAACCCTCCTCTTTCCCAGTAGAAATGCCTCTGTCTCTTCGGTCGTGCCGGTCTGTCCGCTAGAAGGGCCCGAGTACATCCAGTCGACTCTGGCCTGCCTCTTCTTGCCTCCAGCCGCTTCCTGCAGGTCTTGCAACTCCTGTAACTGTCGCTCTTCATCTCTTTCTTTACGAATTTGCTCAATCTTTTTGCGCTCCTCCAGGGCTCTGTGTTCTTCCTCCCATACTTTCTTCTGGTTGCTCATCAACGAAGGATGCCATGATTTCTTCAAGTTCAGGTCACCACCCATGATCGTTCTTTGTGCAAGGCTTCAGAGATTTGTTCGGCCGAAATACAATCTCAGTCCAGTGCGTCCGCAAACAGAATGAAGTCACAATTGAAACTCGATGCGAATTGGGAAGGGAAACCTCGATTACAAGAGACTTGGATGATTTTCGCGACTGCACCTGCCCGACCCGCTGGCAAGGCAAAAGTACACTAGCCTATCAAGGTTAGCGGCCTGCTATATCGATAAGCCAATGTACCGCGGGAGGGCACCGCTGACTTGACGCGCTCGCAGCCTGATCTGGTCTGACCTGCTGTTGAGCTTGTTCACGCAAACATCAATTGCAGCCGTAGTCTGCCTTTTTTTCCAAACTCCAGCCTACCATCCGATCTTACAAAATATCGATCGTCGCTCCAGTGTAGCCGCCGCATAGTTACCACGCCAGGACTTCAGAACACCTTTCAGTATGTCAGACGACGATGATTTCATGGCAGATTCCGACCAGGAGCAGTATGTCAACCCGTCATAGGGTCCGTAGGCTACTGACACCAGGATAGATATGACTTTGAGTATGAGGACGACGACGAGCCGGCTGATGGCGACGTCGACATCGAGAACAAGTACTACAATGCGAAGCAGCTGAAGGCCGACAATCCTCAAGAAGCAATAGACGAATTTCTCGGCGTACCGGCACTGGAAGATCAGAAGGGTGACTGGGGTTTCAAAGGTCTGAAGCAAGCCATCAAGCTCGAATTCGCCTTAGGACGGTACGACGATGCGATAGTCCATTACAAAGAACTCCTCACATACGTCAAGTCGGCCGTAACGAGAAGCTATTCGGAGAAGTCCATCAACAACATGCTAGACTACATAGAAAAGACGGCAGATGACTCGACGGCCTACAAGTGTATGGAGGAGTTCTACTCGCTGACCTTGGAGACATTCCAGGCGACCAACAATGAGCGACTTGCCCTCAAGACAAATGTGAAGCTGGCCAAGCTATACCTCGACAAGACGGAATACTCTGCACTGTCGAACAAAGTCAAGGAAATCCACAAAGCATGCCAGCGAGAAGACGGCAGCGCCGATCCTGGCAAGGGAACGTACTCGCTAGAAGCATATGCGCTCGAGATTCAGATGTATGCTGAGATGAAGAACAACAAGCGACTCAAAGCTCTCTACCAGAAAGCCCTGACCGTGCGATCTGCTGTGCCCCATCCCAAGGTGCAAGGTGTTATCCGGGAATGCGGCGGCAAGATGCACATGAGCGAAGAAAACTGGAAGGAAGCCCAGAGTGCTTTCTTCGAATCTTTCAAGAACTACGATGAAGCTGGATCAATGCAGCGTATTCAAGTCCTAAAGTATCTCGTCCTGACGACGATGCTCATGGGATCGACCATCAACCCTTTCGATTCGCAAGAAACGAAACCCTACAGAAACGACCCCCGAATATCTGCTATGACAGAGCTGGTCGACTCATATCAGCGAGACGATGTCCACCGATACGAAGCAATACTCAAAGACAACCCAGATCTGCTTCAAGACAAGTTTATTGCTGAAAACATCGATGAGGTCAGCAGAACGATGCGGACAAAAGCCGTTCTCAAGCTTGTGGCTCCATACTCTCGCTTCACTCTAGCCTTCATTGCGAAGCACATCAAGATTCCGATAAGCGAGGTCCAGGATATTCTTGGAGTGTTGATTGTGGACAAAAAGCTGAAAGCCAAGATAAATCAGGAGAACGGAACAGTTGTTGTCGACAATGTTGAGAACGCTGATCAAATCCAGCGCCTGCAAGACTGGACGAGTGCCATCTCTGACCTCTGGTCGACAGTGCTCAACGAAGGCGATGGATTCAAACTTGATGAATCACAAAATGCGGGTGGGGCCTTCATGCCTGGGGTTTTCGACGCACCCATGACCACAGGACCGCCTCGTACCGGGGGAGGACGATTGCGACCTCCAAAGGGTGGTCGTGGTGGAAAGATGAGTGCCTTCGCTTGACGACTGTGCATCGGCTATCAGGATATACTCGATTGCAGATGCATCATCATAGTTTGTTAGCAGGTCCAGAATGCAAGATAAGCTCCCGTAGAACGGGTATCATTACTCGGGTCCCGGCTCTACGGTGCAATGATGCCATGAGGATATCTCTGCGACAGTTTTAGCCTATATCCGGCTTCGGACAACTGGCATTTGTCAGTAGGTTGAGGCTTGCACTCCATGTGCACAGATCGGATGACCACGTCTTCACTGCTTTTGCCTTTTCGGTGGCGACTGCCTCACAAAAGGAGCAGGGTAAGTTCAACGAGTCCAGCCTCAATTCAGAACTTGACCAGCTTAAGTCAACATTCGACACGAATGTTGGGGGTAACAACAAACATACGATTGATATCAAACCCCAATTGAAGACCACAGATAGTCAGGTGTTACGCGAATGGCGTAGCTGCACTCTCGTGTCTGACTATGGCGACGCTGGTGGATCTGAAACCTACAGCAGGGTGTAGTAGCAAACAAGGAGCTTTCTGAGCTCACATTTCGGTTTTCTCAGACGAGTAGAGACATGGTGTCGCTGCGATCATGGTGTCTCTCGCACCAAACACAGCTTATTGGCCGGGAATCCTCAAGCACATGCCAAATGATTCAATTGTGCTTGAGGCAAAAGCAGCACATTTCCGTAGGTAGATACCCTGGTTCCCGGAAGAGTTCGATGACTGCGTTGTGGGCTGAAGGAGGGTTAGCACTAAGCATGATTCATTGGCTGTGAAGCGAACCATCGGTACGGTCAGCCCGCGACGCTTGCTGCCAGTGATCCACATCAAGTGCTTCGGTCGATCATTTCTACTTCCCTGACGTCGCTTCCTTCGCACGCCTGCCCTTTCTTATATCTAATTCTAACGTGCAGCGACTATGCTGAGCATCATCTTAGAGTGCAAGTGTGCGACTTAAGCTGAATTATTTGGATTTCGATGAGAGTCTTCTAACGAGAATTGAAGCAGAGTTCTTCGTCGGAACGAACCGCCAAGTAAAGCCCGTCGCATGCAAGTGTCCGTCAAGCTCCATCTGTGCCAGGATGGAAGTGCTTAGTACAATGGATGACCCAAGCTCCTGCATGTTCTACTCCACAGATGGGCCCTCGATCGAAGCGATCGTTGCAATGCACTTGGTAGAGACACGTCGCAGACTTCGTTTCAAACAGGCAGAGATTTCAAGGTTCACCAAGTTGACCAGATCTCTGAATTGCTTGGCTGATTGTAGCGGTACAAGCCTCTCATAGAAACTTGCAGGAGCCTCGAGTTGCTGTATCACGACCTGCGCTTGTGGAACGCAGAGCACAAGTAAGAGTTGCGTCGCAACCCCTAGTGCACCCAGCGTAGCTTGTGTAGCGAGTATTGCACGACTTCCAGCGATTCGGAATGGGCTTCCGCTTGCGGCGTTCTACCTGGATCAAGCTACTTCGGCCCAGGGCACCAAAATTTCTGATCAATAATTGTGCTGGAGCACTAAACAGAGTTTCGTCTGCCCGTCAGTTTTAGCCTCAGAAGTGGCTTCCTCGCCTTCTTCCTTCCCGGTACTATATCCTAAAGCTACTAGGTAGCATCCATACATACTATGCCGTCGTTCAAGTTGACCTCATCATCGCTCCCGAGCGCGACTTCTAAATGGATTGCTGCTAGCTCAAGCTTATAGCTGCGCCTCGGCCGTAAGCAACTCATCTGGTAGCAAGTGCAAGCACATTCTGCGTTGAAATCTTGGACACAACTTAGTCGAAACTCACGCTCGACGGGATTCGCATCTACATCAAGCTCAAGGCAACATTTGTATCAAACCTTTACACTGCAGCACAGCTCGTTCGACGTAATCCGTACCTCACAAAGCGGTGAACAATATCAAACGAACGATTTGAGCAAACACAGTTCGTCCAAGCAACTTCCTCGTGGAGACCTTACCTAAATTGCGAAGTTTCCGCATTACGCAAACTTCTCCAATGATTTACAGCACGAAATACCACCAACAACCTTCGTATTGTTTTCAGCCGACATACGCTTTCGACGACTCCAACACAGCAACTCACTATACACAGGGTTCTCCTGTACGCAAACAACGGCCACGAGAAATCGTTCAATACCCCAAGAACATGGCCCAAATGACTCCAGCAGAACTGGAAGAACTCCAGAATCTGTCCGACAGGTATCAAGCCGATCTTCCCGGACCATTGATTGGCGAAAAGCTGCCTCTGAATGCCTTGGTCACCGAATATGCCCAAGCAGACCCGACTTTCGTAGTCAAAACCGCTGGGCTGGCGGCAACACACAGTGCTTATCGCGCAGTCAAAGGTGACGGACAATGCGGCTGGCGAGCTACAGTGTTCAGCTACTTCGAGCTTCTACTACACTCGGGCGATCCATCGTTGGTGCAACTGGAGAAGATCCGGTTCGAAACTTTTGCCGACACAATGACGCAGATTGGAATGGACTATGAGCTTCTCGCTGATATGTTTGAATACACGTGGCAGCTGTTTGACAGAATTGCCGAAGCTGTCCAGAACAACGTGCCAGATGATAGCATAGTGCTCAACATCCTCAACGACGAGAACCCATCCAATTCCGTCGTCTATCACTTCAAGATGGTAACGTCCGCGTACATGCAGCTTCATGCCGATGACTATGAGCCGTTCTTGGAGATGCCAGTTGACCAGTACCGAGTGGCAAGGATCGATCCAGCAAATCAGGAGATTGACCAGATAGGCTTGCAGGCGCTGACGCACGCAGTCATCAGTTCTGCAGGTTTCGGACTGGAAGTGCTGTACCTTGACCGGAGCATGGGGGAAGAGGTAACTCCTCATCAATTCTCGCACACCACTGGGAACGTACCTACCATCCGACTGCTTTATCGACCAGGTCATTACGATATCATATACAAAGAAACACAGCCGATGCAAGTCTTTCTCCAACTACCAAATTCAACAATGACGCACATTGAAGAGCCTCAAGGCTTCTCGTCAGCTCACGACTTCTTGTTCTCTCCAGCTACGATGTCGACAGCTGGGACCGGCAGCTCGTACGATGCAGTCTTCCAGCCAGAGACCCAATACATACAGCATAACACATACGGGAACTACTACCAGCCTCCGACTTCAATGTACACAGACATATCCTGGTATGGTCCGCCTGCGCATCAGCAAATACCTCCGCCTGTCTCAATTCCTACTCAACCACCTGTATCTCAGCAGCATCCTGGACCTCCTGTTGCTCAACCAACATCATCGCGATCTGTGACGATCTCCCCCCCTCCACCTGCAACTCCAGCTACCACCAACGAACCCATGATACGCTTTTCCACCAGCATGTACCAGGACAACGTGCGAAATCACCAGACCGCTCCTACGACACACTGCACGGGAAGGTAAGACGAATGCTTTGCGTGATATATGTTACTCGGCTAACTTAGACCATGCAGTTCTGTGAACGCATCTCACTATTTTGGCAACCCGGGCTTTCATCCACAAGAGTGGAAACCCGGCAATGAATACAGTAGTTAACTTTCAATCTGGATTCGCTGGACCAACGACCCAAATCCGCCTTTCCTACACCGTTTTTCAAATCATGGAGTGGAGTCGAAGAGTGTGACGAACGTCAAACAGGGACGCTGGAGCTTTAAACGCTACAAGCGGCCTGCCAATGCCACTGTCGGAGTTTGGACCAGTCAATACACAACTCTCTGCGAATGAGTTCGAAGAAGCAGCATGGCAAATCCTTGATGGCATTTCTATGATAGAATGTTAGGCGCAGCTGGTGCAAAGGAGCGAGATGGAACGTCTCTAAACTTACCTGTTGTTCAGGAAGGGCATAATACGAAGGAAGCATGGTTGCACTAAGAATGCACAAAGACAGCTGTTTAACATGACCAATCAAGTTCATTTTACGGGCCTCAAAAGATCCGCAATTTGCTTGCTTGTTTGGCGACATGTTAGCTAGCGACCAGAGTCTGAAACCATAGCTGAGCTCAAGTCAGAAGCCGAAGATACACTTCCGGCAAATCCGGCTACGCGTCGGCTCTCCGCCAGGCAGAATGGAGTCTACTGCACCACAGTCGCAACTATCTCGCGAAAAGTCTCGGTTAAGAGTACCCGGTCCTTCAAGTTCTACCGTACACCAGTTTACGCCTCGTCCTAACGACAGCAGCTTGTGGCTTCTCTGCATGAGGCATCGGGTCCACCTTCCTCCGTTGTCGCCGTGCCTGTCACCGAAGGTGGAGCTGTCGGCTAAGGTCCTAGTTACGAGGTGCGAGTTATACGTCCTTCTTTTCTGCAAGACATCCTTGATGGTGAACGCCTCGGCCTCAGAGGTCGGTGGGACCTTTCCCCGTATGGAGAGATCGATCGTGCCCTCAAGCTCCTCGAGTTGAGGTAGTGACCTGTAACCTCTGCCGCGGCAGCCGATCGTACCTGGCGTGACTGAGATTTGGTTTGTACCTTCTTAAGGCCACCGAGTACTTCTTCGTCGTGTTGCGCCTGCCATCATGTCCACATGTGCTTGTCGGGATCCAGACTTGGCTAACTTTTTGAGCCGTCGCGGGTCGCGTGACATATTGGTTTTGTGTATTGTCTAGCATTTGTTCGGCGGCTGTGCGTATGGCATGATCTCGCGTTGTCGAGGCCGTGGCGTCTGGGATTAAGAAGACATTTTCCACACTACATGGTCGGAGGAAGAGGGTTACACGTGCTGTGGTGGGTGCAACTGGTCAACAACAGGACATAGGAATTCAAATCACTGTGAGCTTTCTATATTGCCCGTGAAACCAAGGATTCGCATGCCAGTATCTTGCCGAAGATCTCTGAAGCGGTATTGCTTTCCCAAATCCATTTCTGGAGCTCTTTTGCCTGTATTGTCAGACGATGTTCTTAAGACGTCCCAGCTCGGGCGTTCCACTGTATGTTCTCAGTTCGTTTCCTCGAGATTGTGCTTTTCTATTGCTTCACGTACCGTCCAAAATGTCCTCGTCCGTGATCTTGTCGATGTCTCCTTCTTCGATCTTGAGACTTCGAGCTACCTCGATTGCTAAGGAGTCCGCAACCCTTTCCAGCGTTGGCTCTCCAGGTGGCTGAGCTGGCTGTGTTGTTTGTACTCCTTGCCCTTCCTGCGCGTCCTGCCGTTCTCTACTAAGCCAAGTCACGCTTTTTCCTTCGAGCCCACAAGCGACAATGCGGCTGAAGCCCCATGACAGGTAGCCGGGTGCTGGGATTGTGCTGTCTTCCGGCTGAGCTGTGCTCGGGGCCTGCTCACCCGTGGGATCTACCGCGTAGATGTTGGCCTTGGGCAACGTGTATAGCTTTTTGATAGTTGCGTCTCCCTGAATGGGACTATCGAAGACATTGAAGCCAACGCCGTGAGAGGTAACACCTCTAGACACCTGCACGCCGATGGCACATATCTTCCGGTTTGTAGACTTGGACCCGGAAGGTGCGGTCGTTGTGCCGGCCAGACTGCCGATGTTGTCCGCCGTCTCTTGAGTGCTGTTGTCGGACCTCTCAGCTATCCAGACACCGGGGTCTTCCGTCGTTAGAACATTTGGTACGCCATGACGGGCACAGGTACGCATGACCGTATCCTCGAGCATGCGAATGTAGCATCGTGGCGTCAAGTTATGGGTTCGAAGGTTGCAGATAAGATATGCTGTAAGCTGTCCCGGAGCATGGTAGGTGAGGAGTCCACCTCGCGGCGAAGGGTAGAACGTTGATAGACTGGTGTCGGTATGTGCCTCTCTGTTGCCTGTCAGAAACGATATCTGAGATGCACTGAGCGGGTTCGCATTCAGGTGACGCCGGCCGACAGTGTAGGTGGGATGTGTCTGGAAGGTGAGCAGTGTCGGCGGTGGTGCCAGCGAAGTCAACGAGGCATCTTTGCGCAGAGCTGCTTTGTCGGCGAAGTGCCGCTCTAGAAGAGCTTCTTGGAGGCGTAGCGAGTGGACATATGGTATGGGCAACGGCAGGTGAAGGTGATGAAGGCGCATGAAGAGCGGTCAAGCCATTGGTGAGCTGCACACAAGCGAAGACAAGTTGCGTCTCGTGGGCGTCAACCATTTCGAGTAACTACAGAGACGTATCGATAAGCAACTGCATGTTGCCTGAGGGCTCAGGCACCAGTGGAGCAGCAAAAGTGTCCGACAGCAGGACCTTTGCAATACAAGTTGCGGTCTTATAAGTATGACTATAAAGGCCCGATAGTTAGAGCACTCCTTTGATGCAGACTTCCTGAGTACAGGGCGATGTCGGTGCCAAATACCTGCCACCCCTCTAACGTCGAGGAGTAGCCTCTTTTAGTGCTGCACCCAACAGCTTCATTGCCAATGCCATGGTGTCCCAAATAGTGAGGTACATCCGAGAAGTAAGTCAGAGAGCTGTGCTGCTATTCCCTGAGATACATACCGCCGGTTGAAAGCATTAATACCATCTTGGAACATAATCTGGCCATCTGCTCAGCTCGGATTCATGCTTCGCCAAAGCTCGGCTAGCACTGCCAAAGTCAACATCGGCGCTGCTCAATTTCTTGTGATCGACTTCTCCATCAATCCACTCGGCCGCAAACTGCAATTCATCACTCCAGCTCTCAACCAGATCTTTCACCGAGACTGGCAACAGTACTTTCGACTTCCCTTGATACCAAGCCGGCTGCGCGACGAAAGCAAGCATAATTCTGGGTACCGTTGTTAGATTTGGCATGCCTGCGTGCCATAGGCGTAGGTCTCGGACAATGATACTTCCCCGTCTCGTGCACGGCTGAACAGGTGGACTGTGCTTTCTTCTTTGCTCGACACATTCAGCCTTGACGTGCAGTATCCGCTCATTGCCCGGCAGTGTTTCATGGCATTCGGGAGTGCTCACATGGTGAGTGCCAGGCCAAAATTCTGTTGCTCCGTTCTCAGGAGACGTGTCGACTAAGTCTGTCAAGACAATGAGCACAAGCGCATGGAAATAGATGACCTTAAGCTATGTACTCACTGATGTTGATTACGCATGCGAAGTTGTAATACACAGGATGATCAAACTCGCAGTCTGAATGTACAGGTTGTCGGCCATTGGATGATGCTTGCAAAGCCGTATTGCCATTTGCATAGTGTATAACTGGTTTAGGCCCTAATATAGCAGCCAGAACTGCCGTCGCGAATGGATTTGCCCAGATGTCTTTGTACATAAGCTCTTTCGTTGGCGGTGGTGCTTGATCCATATTTCGGGTGTGTTTCCCGAAGTTGAAATGATGACGCGGATTCCGCGCGATTTCAAGCGCTTCTGGTGTCAAGATAGAGTTGAGGTGATCAATATGGGCGGTGTCAATAACGTTCTCGAGAATGACAATGCCATCCTTGTGCAGAAAAGACACGGCTTCAGCAACAAATTCAAGACTGGGTCGAGCTCCTTGTCTCACAGCTTCTGATACCTTTATGGTGTGGATCTCTTGATCTTGATATGCAGCAACTCGGGTCGAGCCCATTTTCTTCGGCATTGAAGTAGAGCTGCTCTTTCTGCCACTGGGGGTCCAAGAATGTGATATGCGTATCAACAGTCGATTGTCTTTGCCGGCATGTAAATGTAACAGAGACTCACAGGCTTGCTATTCGCCAGTGTTAGTAGGGATGCAAGGCTGCAACAGCTCTCTCTCAGCTGTGGTCCGCTACCGGACGACATGTAGGGCGCGCTTCAGTGCGATTATCTACTCTCTCCGCAACCTCTCCAAGCCAGCCATATCTCGAGCTTTGGGCAATGTACGTTGAGAGGTAGTGGAGAAACCACGGGGGAATGCATGCAACATGTATAGATTCCTGGCTAAGAACGCGTTGGTCGTGATACTAAGATATCGTGAAATATACGTCTTCTGAACCCGGTCAAAGAAGTCGCGTGCGAGCTCACAAGCTCCACCAGATCGGCGGCTCGAGCGTGAATTGCTTGGCGATATGAGGCTCATGGGGCTTGGGCTGCTACTCTACTGTGTACCACCGACAACGCGTTCTTGGTCTGTGTCTGTGCCGTTTACTGTCCTTTACCCGGCGGCTGAGACGCCAATGATATGCGACATCGTTGTACGATGACGAACATTGCAGAAATTTACCAACCATACTCAGGAGCTTGTATCTCTAGCACGGCCGGCGATGTATTAGGAGGCTCATCTCGATATCCGTAACCATGACCATCTTACAGAAACAGCGACTCTCTTGAACAAAGCTCTTCACCCCACGGTGGTCTCGGACGACCAAGTCAAAGGTGGGTTTATATCCCGTTCGTTGCAGTCCTGGTATAAAAATACTTCGCGCAAACGATCTGATAAGCAAAGTGGATCAGCAACCATGAGCTTCGCAAGAACGCTACTGCATCCATGCACTAACGGCATACGCCTCGGCACCATGGAAATGGTGCTGATCTCCTCCAGAAGATACTGCCCGACTCTCGCCGAGCTTCAGCTATTCGCGGCAACTTCGTCACCTAACGCGCTTCCGCCAGTTGATGTAGTGTTGTCTCTCACTTACGCGCGCTGACCATGGCAGGCTTACATCCAAGAGATACAAATACGCGCAAGGATGGACTCGCCGTCGAGTCTGCGTCCGTTGACGACCTCAGCGCCGAAGCACGAACGGCTGCTGACGAGGAGCACGACTTGACCTTCATCAATGCCGTGAAAGCCTACCCTACTGCGGTGGCATGGGCTTTGTTCTTTTCGCTCGGGGTCATCATGGCTGTAGGCACAGGTGTTCTCTACGGTACTGTATTGTGCTGATGTTTTCAGGCTTTTGACCCCCAGCTTCTAGGCAATCTTTATGCAACTCCAGCGTTTCAACGAGACTTCGGCTATCTTTACGAAGGCAAGTACATCATTCCTGCTTCTTGGCAAACTGGCCTCAGTATGGGCAGTCCACTAGGACAGGTCGTTGGAGCTTTCTTCGCATCGTACCCTATGGAACGGTTTGGCCGTAAGTATACTTTCGGTGCCTGTGTGATCCTCACTACTGGATGTGTCTTCATCCAGTTCTTCGCCAGGTCACTGGCAGTTTTGTTAACGGGCGAGCTGCTTGGTGGTCTCGTACTTGGTTGCTACGTGGTAATTTCGCCTGCGTATGCATCCGAAGTCTGCCCTGTAGCCTTACGGGGTATTCTTGTAAGTGTTCTTCGACAAGCTATATCAGCCAACCCATACTTCCATTCTTTATTGCACGATCCAATTCTGTCCTGGTTTCTGTGCTAACTGTGTGCAGACAAGTTTCACAAACATTGCATTTGTTGCAGGCCAACTCATCGCAAACGGAGTCATCAATGGCACCTCGAGATTAGATACGCACTGGGCGTATAGCCTGCCGTTTGCCGTTCAATGGATCTGGCCAGCGCTGATTTTGCCAATCTTATGCTTCGCGCCAGAGTCACCTTGGTGGTTGCAGCGCAAAGGCAGGTTAGATGAAGCCGAAAAATCTTTGAGAAGGCTCGCGGCGAAGCATGTAGATATCAAGCCGACCTTGGCCAAGATTATCGAAACTGATCGACTCGAGCAAAAGCTCGAGACAGGCGTGAATTACATGGACTGCTTCAAGAGCATCAACTTGAGACGGACTGAGATTGCGGTTGGTGTGTACTGTATTCAGGTTCTCAGTGGCATTTATCTTGTTGGCTATGCAACCTACTTCTTCCAACTAGCGGGACTACCCACTGAGGAGTCCTTCAACATGTCCGTGGGCTTTCTGGCGCTCGGATTTGTGGGCACATGTCTGTCGTGGGTATTTTTGAATTACATTGGACGACGGACGATCTATATCACTGGACTGGCGATCCTCGCAACGCTACAGCTCGTCATTGGCATCCTCGACTGTACTCCGAACTACGAGAATCGACCATCAGTGATCTGGGCGCAATCAGTGTTGATGCTCATCTGGAACTTCATTTATGGTAAGTGGTCTGAATTTTATTTACACTCTGTCAGAGTTATTCAGAACTGCGAAAGCATGAATTTACGACACAAATACTGACGAAGGTCGACAGGCTGCTCTCTTGGTCCAATCTGCTTCGTCATTCTTTGTGAGGTGTCGGCTACCAGAGTCAGATCGAAGACTATAGCTGTGGCAACTACGGCTCAGGCCGCATTAGGGATCGTGATGACCGTGGCAATCCCCTACATGATCAACCCGGATCAAGCAAACATGCGAGGTAAGCTGGGGTTCTTTTTCGGGGGTTTGGCAGCATTATGCTATGCTTGGGCCTATTTCAGGCTTCCAGAAACGGGAAACCGCACTTTTTCAGATCTCGATATCATGTTTGAACGGAACGTGAAGACTAGGGACTTCAAGCGATACGTTGTGGCGTAGGACAGCACTCTATGTTACTGCTAGGAAGTCTATTTTGACAAGATGTTGCAACTCAGGTAGCTTCCCTCACATCACCCACACGTGCGACAGAATTAGTCTGCCATGCTGAACACTATCCCATCGCAGTTCAGCGGCAACAACCTCTTCACATTTGTTCAGTCTGCGACCAAGGTGATCGCGCACCTTGTAATAGGCACTAAGGCCGCCTAGCATCCACTCTCACATGCTCGTCACAATGCGTAGGCGCGCCCCGCAGGCATGCCGATTTCCATCTGTAGCTTGAGCGTCGCGGTGAAGCTCATCAACACTGGGTAGCCGGCAATAGCTCCCAGCAGATAATGGTAGTGTTGTGATAATGGCTCGCCTCTCGAATCCCATCGCTTTCTCGAGGGGACCGGTCACGGTCATCGCGACGGCTGTATACGCAGCATTGCTAGCGGTCTTGATCTGGGTACAGGTCGAGCTCCCATCGTTACCTAAATCTCCAACACCGATCCACGGCACCAATCTCACAGAAGCGTGGCTAGACCTGCAGCTTCTAACAGCAGAGTATCATCCTTACAATTCTCGCAGCAATGATGATGTTCACGACTGGCTGATTCGGCGCATCAAGAGCATACTGAAGGATAACGATGCATCCTCGCCCGCTGCTTATCTTTTCGACGACCAGGTCTCGAATCTGACTTCCTCCACCTCCGGCGTGACCACAACGACCAGCGGCGTCAGCGTCTACTTCGAAGGCAAGAATATCATCACGTATGTACGAGGCACAGATGATGACAAGGAAGAGTGGTGGACAGATGAAGATGGAACACCCTCTGAACCTCATGGAGTCCTAGTCAACGCACATTACGATAGCGTTTCAACCGGCTACGGCTCGACTGACGATGGCGTGGGTGTCGTTTCCATATTACAACTCATGAGACACTACACTAGTAAGGACAATCAACCGCGCAATGGACTTGTTTTGCTGCTCAACAACGGAGAGGAAGATTTCCTGAATGGGGCTCGAGCTTTTGGTCAGCATCCCATGTCGAAGTTTGTACATTCGTTCCTGAATCTCGAAGGAGCTGGCGCTGGAGGAAGAGCTGCCCTGTTCCGAAGTACAGATGAAGAGGTTACAAGAGCTTATGCAAAAAGTCCGTACCCTTTTGGGACGACTGTCTCAGGCGATGCTTTCAAGAGAGGCTTGGTGCGAAGCCAGACTGACTACGTTGTTTTCAATGGCGCTTTCGGCTATCGAGGTCTTGATGTAGCCTTCATTGGTGAGTCGAGCAAACCCTTACCCAGGCTCTGTGACTAACACGCGGTAGGCCCCCGAAGCAGATACCACACTGACCAGGATGAGCCGCGGCACACAGGTAAGAGAGCCCTCTGGCACATGTTGTCCGCGGCCATGGCCACCACACAAGACCTCACTAAAACAGGCATCTCGCCTGACAGTGAGAGTCATCGTGCAATCTGGTTCGACGTGCTTGGCCGAGCTTTTGTTCTCATGCAAACACATACTTTCTTCGCTCTCTCAGTCGCCTTGCTTGTCGCCGGGCCTATCATCCTCATTTTGACCCTAACTGTGCTGCTCAAATCCGATAAGCTTTACTTGTTCTCCGGTACTCAGCATGTCCATACTGCGGAGGGCGACAGTCCTATATCGCTTTATGGATGGAGGGGCTGCTTTCGCTTCCCGCTTATCATGATCTTTGCGGCAGCGGCACCAATAGCCCTTGCGTATCTGCTTTTTAAGGAGAACGAGGAGATTGTACACAGCAGTCCCTGGCCTGTGTGGGCCATGATGATATCGGCGTTTGTCTTTGTTGCCTGGTTCTTTGCCCGGTTTGCAGACTATGTCCGGCCTTCAGCACTTACGCGAGCCTATGGTTTTGGATGGATCTTTTTCGGCTGGTGGATGATCCTGATCGTGGCACTTGTTCACGAAGAGCAGTTTCACATCTCTGGTGGCTACTTTGCTTTGCTCTTCTCAGCTTCCGCTTTCGCGACAACGTGGTTAAGCTACCTCGAGCTCTTCTCGTTGCCGAAGAAGAACAAATATGCGAACGAGAAGGCATTTGGAAACGAAGACTCTGACATATCGCGCCCTACTTCACGACCAGGTTCATCCCGGCTGGTGGAGGACACTAACGTTGACGATGGTGATGAAGACGATGCTACTGAGCAGTCGTCGCTTCTTCGGTCTGGAGGACGGTCTGCCTACAAAACGCTGCCGAGGGAAGACGAGGAGAGCACTACAGCGTCAGCCATCAAAAAGAAACTTACGTCAAAGCACGACGAGCAGGAATGGAGCGCCACACTCTGGGATTGGATGTGGTTATTGCAACTCATTGTCATCGTTCCGATCAACGTCATTGTGCTTGGTCAACTGGGCTTCTACCTAGTTGAGGCCCTGCACCAAACAGGTCAAGACGGAAGCTCTGTCTTTCTTGTCTACCTTGGTATTGCTGTCATCACAATATTCGTCTTCTCGCCTATGGTACCTATGCTCCATCGATTCAGCTGGCACCTCCCAATCTTCCTCCTGTTGGTGCTCGGTGGCACACTTGCCTACAATCTGCTGGCATTTCCATTCTCAGCACAGAACCGCGTGAAGCTCTATTTCCAGCAGCAGATCGACCTCGACCATGGAAACAATACCGTCTCATTGCTGGGGTTGCCGCCGTTCGTCCAGGTTGCTATTGAGAATGTTCCAAGTGCTGCAGGCCAACACATTGAGTGCACGTCTGTGGAGAATAGAGAGCGATGCGCTTGGATTGGGCCAACGCCTCAAGTCGCCGGCAGCTCCGCATACGTTTTCTCCAGAGCACCGTATCGAGACTGGCTCAACTACAATGCCTCCATCACGAGCCAAACAAAGTCAACGTCAACGGCTCAATTCCGCATATCAGGCAAAAATACCAGAGCATGCAAGCTTGTATTCGATGCGCCTATAACCGGCTTGCATGTCCATGGCCAGTCGCCCGAGGACAAAAGACTTCCGCCTGTGCCAGAGCAAGGCAGCAAGGAGATTCGACTTTGGTCGCGCACATGGAACCGAACGTGGACAGTAGATGTTACGTGGGACTCGAAGCAACATGGGAGCAACCTTGCTGGCAAAGCAGTCTGCTTGTGGAGTGATGTGAATCAGCAAGGTGTTGTTCCTGCCTATGACGAAGTTGCGCATTACGTACCTGTCTGGGCTGCTATCACTAAGGCCGGTGACGGCTTGGTCGAGGGATACAAGTCGTTTAACGTCACACGATGAGCAGACACTATTGCGCAACAGACGGACATCATTTATTACTACTCGGCACACTTACTTCTGACTCTAGAGCAAGCCCTAGTGATCAACCCAAAATTGCTGTTCGAGTATCCACACCTTAACAGCATCCATTCTCTTCTCGTCACCTATCTATCGAGCGTGAAAAGCCTGAGGGTGCTTCGTGCTGAGTAGCTTCTGCCCTCGCCACTCGTAGGCCCATGGGGCATTGTCAGGACGATTGGTTGACGAGAAGAGCAGGCCACACCTATCAGTTGGTCCTCGAACAATCACCCTCATCAATCGTAGGACTATTTGGATGAATAGGGTGTAATCATCACGTTCGTCTCCATGAAACTCAACGATCGTGTTGTAATGCTCCAATCTCCTCCGTCCTTGTTAAAATGTCTCTGGGGGATGTCCCTACTTCGGCAGCCTATTGGTCGCTTCCCTCTTACCTTGATGCCTGAATCACCAGGCATCAAAGTCTTCACATGCCGTCAGAACGTCTGGCACAGTGACGTTTTATTGTTGACCCGCTGGCAGTCCAAGTTTCTGCGACTCGAATTAAAGTGCAGGAAGCGCGCATCCCACCTTCTCATGCCTTCATAAACAGTCTCTAATCACAGTGCTTGAACAACCGCAACACTTCTGACAATCCCCCATTGCAGTCGACGAGATGGTTTACATCAGGCAAAGGCAGCTGCCCAAGCTGCACGAATACAAGTATTCTGGAGTCGATCACTCCCCTCTGTCGAAATATGTCCTCAAGCCCTTCTACACCAACGTCGCGATCAAGTTCTTTCCCATGTCCATGGCGTGAGTGCAACCGACATCTGTACTAGTAGCCGTGCTGACCCCTTGAACAGACCTAACGCTGTACGCACACATGCTTTCCACTACGCGCAGGATATCTAATTAGAGCAACAGATCACTCTCAGCGGTTTCAGCTTCGTTATCATAAACTTCCTCACTCTCCTCTACTACAATCCAACACTTGATCAGGATTGTCCTCCATGGGTCTACCTCTCTTGGGCAATAGGGCTCTTCCTCTACCAGACCTTTGACGCAGTCGACGGAACACAAGCGAGAAGAACAAAACAGAGCGGCCCGCTAGGAGAGCTCTTCGACCACGGTATGTCTTGAAATCGAAACGTGAGAAAGCCTGTGTGCTAAGATGTGTCAGGTGTTGACGCATGCAACACGAGCCTTGAGGTCCTCCTTTTCGCCGGCGCCATGAACTTGGGCCAGAATTGGCATACCGTTGTCGTTCTCTTCGGTACCGTCTTCACATTCTACATTCAAACCTGGGACGAGTACCACACGCACCAGCTCACTCTCGGTGTCGTCTCCGGCCCAGTCGAGGGTGTGTTGACCCTGGTGGTTGTCTATTTCTTCACCTACATCAAGGGTGGCGCAAGCTACTGGCAACAACCCATGCTGCCCTGTCTCGGAGTGCCAAAGATGGATCTCATACCATCAGGCCTATATCAACAGTCTTGGGGCGAGTGGTACATCTTCTACGGAGGAGTCGTCCTCGTCTTCAATACCATCACAAGTGTTCAGAATGTGATGAAAAGTTGTCGAGAACGAGGAGAGGATCCTTACAAACCTCTATTAGGACTGCTCCCCGTTACTGTTACTTGGATTCTAATCCCGACCTATCTGGCGCTCAACCCGGTCATCCTCAACCAACATCTCGTTCCCTTCATTATATTTGCAGGCATCCTTAACGCTTACAGCGTCGGTCAAATGATTGTCAGACATCTTGTGAAGGATAAGTTCCCTTTCAAGAATGTCCTGCTCATACCTTTGACGGCAGCGGTTGTTGATAGTCTTGCAGGTCGACTCGGTTTGTGGGACAGTGTGCTCGGTCACAATATCTACCAAATATCGTTTGTGTTCCTGATGCTCGGACTGGCGATTGGCATTTACGGGAGCTTCGTGCATGATGTCATTACTACTATCTGTGACTACCTGGATATTTGGTGCTTGACAATAAAACATCCATACGTGGAGGGCAAACAGGACCAGAACGTGCATGCGTTGAAACACGACAGGAAGCAGCAGTAGGTGATCGAGGCTGGTCTCATACTGGGTGTTTGCGCAGGTCCCTTATCGGGTTTCAGGGTTGAACGATGTATGGAACCATGAGCCACCGGGCGATTGATATAGATCCCTGTTACAACTGTCGCAAACAGTCTCAGGGAGCGTGTCGCAAAGAATAAAAGGAGACGGCTGGCTTGCTCTGGTCTTGTATTTCCTACATCGCAAAGCACTACTCTCACGTCCACAGACAGTTCCAGCCATTTTAAACTCAAGCAAGTTACTAGTATTGCTGCAGCTCGCCAAAATGTGCAAGAAAGGCAAGTTTGACCTCTTCCAGAAGCTCCTACCTTGCAAGAAAGGCAAAAGTCTGTTACTCGTTATCTTTCGTGCTCTAGCTAACCGTCCGAACAGGTGATGATATTCCACCGCCACCTCCACCACCATATGGCAATCCACCCTCGTACAGTCATGCCAGCATGTTTGGCTATCCTGGCTTGGGTGTCGTGGCAAATCATTTGCCCGCCGCCAGTGCCTCTGGGTCTAAAGAAACCGTTGATGGCTTTAACGTCTGGAGCATTAACGGCTACAGGTCAGTTTGTTCGCTCTTGATGCGATTAGAACGAACGGTCATTGCTGACACTTCGCCTATCCTTTAGCGGTTTCGTACCCTTCAGCAAGCTTGATAATCCGACCGAAACTATTGGTCGTCTCGAGATTATGAAGCAAATCCAGCATGGGCGTCATGATTACGACCCTTCGAAGCTCGACGCGCCTCCAAGACCACCGACTCCTTCTGCAGCCGACAAGAAGATAGACGCTGAGATCAAGAAGAGAGAGTTCAAGACACTCTCTGTTGAGCCTCCGAGTTACGATCCCCCTAGATATGAGGAGGTCAAGGACGAGTGCAAAATCTGCAGAGGCGAGAGCGGACAGCCAGTGCGCAAGATCAAGCGGCTTAGAGACCAACCGATGTGTTGGGAATGTGTCTTCAGGAACTTCCAGGCTGAGGCCTATCTTGCTTGGCAGGGGAAGTAATGGGACGCTGCGCATTGTGTACATGCACACAGGCTCGAGCCTCTGTTCTTGAGAGACGTATCGGCATCATGGGCTTGAAAGGGGTTATCTACGGAACGGGCTATGAAAGGGTGACTCGTGAGCGGTAGCATCGTCGATAATGGACAATGTGCTTTTTAATCGTGCCTAAACTGCTGGTCTTTTTTCCCATCATCTCCACTACATTTGACGTAGAGAGCGACACGCCTTGCGCAAGCCTACACCTCCAGGCAGCCGACTATGAGCCACCGATAATGATGAGCAGCCGTCGTTTTTTGAGTTTCCCCTTGCCTAGCAAGTTGGCGTCAATTCCGTTTCTCAGTCCCCAATTGCCGCATCTAGCTGCACATGTGGTGTTTGTGAATGCCACGATCAAAAGCTCCGTACGTACGGTTGCCCACAAAGCAGGCACACTAGCGTTCACCATAAACTACACACTGAAACTTTTTGCTTCTCGAACTGTGATCAGCTATATAATCCATCTTCTTTGCAACACTTTTTTCATGCTGATTGGAGCAGCGTCTGATCTTACATTGCATACACCTCGACTATTATGCCAGCAAGTGCAAACTTCAGGTAAGCCCCCCTAATAGGAGCGCCCATGTTTTGTGATGAACAGTTACAATCCAACTCCAAGAGCAAATCTGCTCTCTGCGGAAATATCTTTCAACGCTCTAGAATTACACTGAATACCTTACCTCCTCACCTTACCCTCAGCATAGCTTTGAGGCAATTCTGACCATAATAGGTAGCTGTTTCCATCGCCAAGTACTTCCACACTACAACGTTTCTGTCTCGAAAAGGTGAGCAACCACATCCATATACCCTCCCATTCTTCATGATGACAATGCGACACGCAAAGGCATTCCTCAGACTTAATATATAATGTGGAATCTGTCAACTACAAGTTTCAGCCTTGTCTGATCTCGTCGAGCACACTACTACCTGCAATTGAACGTCCTTCAAGACTGTCTGCTAACTCGAGTTGTGCAGGTATGCTCAATTGTCTACTCTACCGTCATTTCTCCATTATCCGCGATCCACCAAATGATGAAGTCTTGAACGAACGGGCGGACAGACTGCGCACCCTGCAGAAGCGGTCTCGCAAAAGCAGGACGTACAAATCCTGTGAGGCCGTGGATGTTGTGATGCTTGTTGAGATTTCGTCAGCTGATTACAACACCCACGCATCTATATTGCAACCATAATGCAGCAAGAGCCAGACATGCTGACAGAAGATTTTGCAGGTAATTCATTCTCCATCATTGTCTTCAAACCCTACAGCATCCTCAAATGATGATACATTATTCACACTGTTTGAACCGAGTTTCGACTTGGATATGAACGTACTTACACTGAAAATTCTGATTTAATGAGGTATGTCGGCTTAGCCTTTGTGCAGAAGGCCAACGATATGCTAACATGTCTCTAGCCTGACAAGATGTTCTCATTCACCAAATCGTTACACGTTACTTGTGAGGAAGAACGCTGACGAGTGGCTGAGCAGGTATTTGATTTGTCCGTGAAACCGTGCGCCATATTCTATCTGCCTGTGAGTCTTCTCCTACCTCATGCCTGCACCTTACCTGATGAACAACAAATATTTGCTGTATTTTTCCCGAATATCAATCATGTAGATACACTATTTCACCTTGGAGAACTGACACAACACTTGTCTCTGCAATTGTCCAAATCTACTGGCTCAAAAGGTTCATTGCTAACTCTTTTGCTATCAGACACTTTATTCCCGAACTCTAATCAGCTATTGTCCTTCACTTGTTCGAAAAGGTTGGTATTTCGCGAGGTCAGACATCCCTACATATCTCTGGAAATTGAGATTATGTTGGTGGATCCTTTAGGATTACACAGTAAACTGTTTCTTTGACGTGGCTGCCGTGACAGTCTGAAACGCTACATTTTACAAACCATATGTCTCAAATACGAAAAGTGCATACTCCTCATGAACTTTAGATGAATCGTGTTTACCTCGCGGTGTTAATGCCGAAGCCGAAGACGTCGGTGAAATCGTCTATCTTCCACGGTTTGCACGGCTATGTCCAGGCCCTCGGTCCGTATCAAGGCCACCTATGTTTTCTGCATAAGAACTTCTAGAACCCGACACGTAAGCCGTGTCTGCAGAGGATAGCGTGAATCAGCAGATGTCAAGATCTTGTGTTAGCCTGGAAGCACTGACACCCATGTCGCACTGCTTAAATGAGTCTCACAACAACTAAACATGGTGGGCCGAACCGCGAGAAAGACGAGTAGCATCGTATTCAGGCATTCGTTGGTGGACCTGAGATATCTCGGGCCCGGGGCTGCGCTGACATCTCCGCTTTGGCGATGCAGTGCTCATAGTAGCGCCGAAACCCACAGAGCTGGCATCGTGCAGTGTGCAGTGTACAGTCTTAGTGGCTTAGATTGGTGGATCTTGTGAGTGCTTGCGTTGAGTGGTGGCCGCGGGTCGCATGTGAACTCTCAATCTCTCGATAGACGTCTGGCGCCGAACCGAGCCCAACGAAGCGACTCTCCAAGCGGATCGTAGAGTTGGTGAACTGAGAAGATCATCACTTACTTGGGCCGGTCGCCGTTCGAGCTGCATCATCACCACTGTACCGCCCTCTTGGATTTCTTGGGGTGTCTTGTCGCTGCAGCGTTTAGGGATATCCATTACAGCGCTCTTGTGCTCCAAGCATCGTTAGGCCTCAGCACTTCCTGCATCAGTACTACCGTCCGTCTTGCCGATACCCTGCCTTGCGATCCTACACCGACTCGATATTACTATCCAACCTGCTAGCGACGCGCAAGCCGGCGAACTCGACTTGGTTTTGGAACGACGTCTGAGCAATCATGGGCCTCTGCGGCGTAGGCGGCAAGGCTGTTCAGCGCAAGCTGGTGCTGCTCGGTGACGGTGCATGCGGTACGACACGCCACGAACCCTACTGGGTTGCGACGACGACCATGGCATGCTGACAAAAGGTGAACAGGCAAGACCAGTCTGCTGAATGTCTTCACGAGGTTGGTGTCCCTCTACCACACCGATCGTCTGTCCATTTCGAGCGACGAGCTAACACTACACCCAGGGGCTTCTTCCCTACCGTCTACGAGCCGACCGTCTTCGAGAACTACGTTCACGATATCTTCGTCGATGGCATACAGATGGAATTATCATTATGGGATACAGCTGGGCAGGAAGAATTCGACAGATTAAGGAGCTTGTCGTACGATGATACGCAGGCCATCATGCTGTGTTTTAGTGTATGTCTTTCTTGCCTTACCGCACCTCACATGATGCTCCGCAGAACAAACCGCAGTGGACGCCAGGGACGCTGACAAACGGTGCACAGGTCGACAACCGCGGCTCCCTCGAAAACGTCTCGACCAAGTGGCTTGCCGAAATCAACGAGCACTGCCCTGGGGTGAAGATCGTGCTTTGCGCGTTGAAGTGTGATTTGAGAGAAGAACATGAAAAGGACGAGGCTGAAGGCCAGGCGCTGATCCAGTATCAGGAGGGCCTGGAAGCTGCCAAGAGGATCGGGGCTTTGAGGTATCTTGGTAAGTTTTACTGTGAGTCCAGTGGATGCGGTGTGATGCTGACGCGTGGCAGAATGTTCGGCGATGCGCAACCGAGGCGTCAGCGAGGCGTTCACTGAGGCTGCGAGAGTGGCGTTGGCGGTCAAGCCGACCAAGGCGAAAGAAAGTAGTAAGTGTTTGGTCATGTGAAGCATGCATCGTTGTGTGCTGGGGCACCTTCCCTCACGACCTAGCATGCATTGGGAGACCAGCAACAAATTCACGAGACACGCAAACGTCGTTGCAACACTACACAACACAACAGCACCGCCTTTCGAAGCCTCGAGTCCTGCTTTGGGACCGAGGCCTAGCAACGCTTTCTATATTTAGCGATTTTTTCTTTTAAATTTGCTGGGGTTGGAAAGAGACGGCTGGGGATTGTCTGGCTGACCGATAGGATACTGGAACTGGGTGAAGCGAGAGAGAGCAGTTCAGTTGCAACAATGGGGCCATGAAAACGAAACAGGGACAGACCTAGCGCGGCGTTTTCGAGTTGTTGGTTATTGGGCTGGCATCGTTACTATACGACTGCGCCGTTCGCTCGGAATATCATTATCATTGCGATGCGACTCTGTACAGAGGTTTTGAAATGGACGAGGGAAAAGTTTTGCCAAGATGACACGCTCCTCGTACTTTCCTTCAAGAGCCTATCACACCGTTCACTAACCCTTCTGTCCTCCTTCTACTGCCATCTTCGTCTGCGTCAATGATCTGCCAGTCCCTCACCCCGCCTTTGAAGTCCGATATCCTCCCTGTCCGCACTGGTACAAGCACGACCCTCACGTCGTTCCCCTCGATGTACCCGCCTACATCACCACCATTACTGCCGCTTTCTTGCACGGCGCCACCCTCGTTACTCCCAAAGTATCCAGCTTCGGTGCTCAATTGTCCCTCGAACGTGTTGTTCGCGAGATGCGCCTCTTTGCACCACTGCTCTTCTTCGCTGCCGCTGTCTAGGAAGCGTGCTTCGCCGGATACGGTCGTGGATATGGATGACAGGGCGCTTGTATTGAGGTTCAGGAGCAAGCTCGCGAGGGACGAAGGGCGGGCTGAGGCGGGTGGGGAGGTGCTTCTGTTGTCTGAGGTTGCGGGTGCGGCTGTGGGTGGACGGTGACTCGACCAGTCGTGGACTAGGAGGCTGACTCTGGGGTTATGCCGCAGGTTCTGGGTCTTGAGTGATTGAGTGTTTGTTGTCATGAGGATGACGGGTTGGGGGAGGGAGTTGTTCCATGAGTAGGACGGGAGGAAGGTGTAGTTCATCAGGGAGACGTGGGGGGCGGGCGGCGACGGGTCATCAGGCGTGAGAGGGCGGGCTATTGTTGCGAGGTGGAGGTAGCGGGCGTTCTTCAGGCATTGGGTGACTTCTGGGGGGAGCGTTGTGCCTGTGAGTTGGTTGGTGCCCGTGAGGGATGGTTCGTAGTTTAGTGGGGGGTTGTTTTGAGACATAGTTGTGGTTCAGTACGATACCGTGGTTGTTGCTGTTGCAGTGGGATGGCTGCTGTCACACCAACCAGATGCGCTGCAAGAAGCAGAGATGGCGATCGGCAGAACCTAGAGTACTGACCTCGTTGCACATGCAAGGGCTCGACGAACTTAGGGCTTCAATCTTGTACGCTAGTCCAACTGCTAGAGACGAATTGCGGGGTGACTGGAGTGCTCAGGCCCTAAGTCAAGCCTATGACATAGCTTTGTTGTGGCTGCTGCACCCCAAACCTCACTCGTCTCTGCAGCTTTCCCCTTCTTCGCCCTCGGAAGAACATGCTTGGTATACTCACCACCAATCATCATCAACCACCATCGTTACTTAACGCTTGCGCGGTCTTGTAGGCGTGCATCATCCTTGCAACACCTACCACTAAGGTACCTCTGCAACCGCCGCTACGAGTGCTGCCGACTCCTTCATCCACCTGCTGCTGTTGCTCCTCCTGCACACGAAAGCTCTCAACCTCGAGCACCGACTCGCGTGTCACTATACAATCCACCGAACCCGATATCATTAACTCCCTTACGTACTGTCGCTGGAAGAATACTACAAGCCGCAGCTTTGAGCTTGTCCTTGGTTTCCCCTCTCTCGCTACAGCTTCTACTTCCACCACAATGGCAGCAACCATGCTGAGAAGCAGATTGTTTCGTCCGCTCCCTTCCACCTCGATACGAGCCTTCACCTCTTCTACGACGTGTAGAGAGCTACCTTCCCGGTCCCCAGGCCTAGGCGACATCACCCCTGATGCAGCTGCCACCTTCGAAGGAAGACAGAAGGAATTTAGAGAAGGTCTGAGAGCCGCGAAGCGACAGAAGGAACAAGCAGAAAGTCAGTTGCGCAAAGATTCCGATTCCCTTCATGATCCCCTTCATGCAGAAAGCACTACGACCCCGGACACAACACCAGTTTCCAATGTATTGGGACTTGGTTCACTAAGCATTAATCAAACAGGAGAACAACGACAAGCCGAACAAGACACCACCACCAAGAAAGGCGGCAGAATCTCGAACCTCATCTATGGCACCCCCGAAGGACGCCAGCTCGACCAAGAGATGGAGCGCTCCTTCTCCCAGCTGCTTGCCCGAGGCAAGTACGTACACTCGATCGTCCTCCACGATGTCAAGCCGGACAAAGTCGACGAGTATGTGAAGACGGTTGGAGAATGGTATCCCAAGGTTGCTTCCAACCCTGATAATAAGGTTAACTTGGTTGGTTCTTGGAGGACAGAGGTCGGTGATTGCGACACTTTTGGTAGGTCACGCAGCGTAGAGAGGTACGACACCCTGCTAACGCTTTCGTAGTCCATATTTGGGAATACCAGCGATACCTCGGCTACCACCAATCGCTGCACAACATTCAACATCACCCGGAGTTCGCAGACTTCGACCGCCACCTCAAATCCCTCATCAAGTCGAAGAAAGTCTCCATTATGCAAGAATTCTCTTTCTGGCCAACCACGCCCCCACGCGAGCTCGGTGGCGTCTTCGAACTGCGATCCTACACGCTGCACCCTGGTAATCTCCTCGAGTGGGAAACGCACTGGAGAAAAGGTCTCAAGGCAAGGAAAGAAGTCATGGAAGGAGTCGGTGCTTGGTTCGTGCAGATAGGAGACCTCAACACCGTGCACCATCTGTGGCAGTTCGCCAACCTGGAGGAGCGACGATTGAGGAGAGAGCAGTCTTGGGGTGTCGAAGGCTGGGCTGATACTGTGCACAAGACCGTGCCGCTGATTCAGACCATGTCGAGTAAGATCATGGTGCCCATGCCTTGGAGTCCTGTGAGGTAGAAGAAGAGCAACCCAGGTTCTATGAACATGATAAGCACGGTCGGCGAATGGCGAAGTACTAGCTGCGTTGTATCACGCATCCTGGAGCAGGCGAATCGTCGAAAAGTCGTCGTTGGAGAACTTGCGAGCTAAAAATTACATGTCTGCTAGTAGTTCTGGCTGTGTTGAGATGCGTCCAAATACCCTTCGGTGGATTGGTGGACGATTGCTGGACTTGGCAGTAGGTATCGAAGTGAGCTGTTGCGCGCAATGATCAAGCTGCCCCTCTGTATCTCGACATAATACGCGACTATAGAAGCTCAGCTGCTGTAAAAGAGTATTTGTGGCTTAAGACTTCGTTGTATATTCTGCGCATTTGAGGCCATGTTTCATTTGGCCACCATCATGTGCTATTCCTACTTGTTTCTCGATAGACTGCCATACGGTGTCCTACACTCGCTTGACCAGAGTGAAGCGCGCTCCCGTGCAGGGCCGTAACTCGCGCTCAGTCAAGGGCAAGCCCACCACCGATCACCCGAGATTCAAGTCTCGTCAACGCGCTCCTTGTACTCCAGACCCTCCCTCGTGCACAAATCCTTGAACGAGCCCAACTGCTTCCTCGCATGTTCCTCGCTCAAACATTGATATCGCACGGTCACCGTGTCCTTCTCTATCGTCACAAGCACCCTCAAAAGCGCCTGGTATCGAGACCATCGCTTGCATCTCATGAGAGCTTGCAACTGATCAGTGCAAACAACGGGCCTTAGGGCGTAATATTCAAATGCCGGTCCCATCGAAGGCGCGCCAGATGCCCAGGGCCAACGACGTGGGGCGGCAAATTGACATCGTCGTGATATTCAGACCTTGAACTGTGTGGTTCTCGGGGTCCTCATGGAAGATGCCATCCTTTTGCTTGCTTCTCCAGAGACCTTTCCAGCTCACGGATCGTAAGATCACATGAGATGATAGGAAGAGAAGCATCATTGCTATGCGAGCTTATCTCAGTCAACGAAAGACACAGAGTTAGGGGTTTCATCTGCTGTGCTAGTCAGGTAATCTGTCACTGTCAACCGCCAATAGAAGACTGTGCCGAAGACTTTCGCTAGCAGGGCTTTGGGCGCATATATCAGAGACATTCTGGTCGCTTTGGGAAAGACACTAAGGTGGCAGATAGTGCAAAGGTATGGTGTCGGCTGAGACTGCTGTGTCGATTCGGACACTGCTTGCTGTAGTTTTGGCTCCGCTCAGGTCAAGCAATGACAATGATGGGGACCTCAAAGTCATACTGGCCTTGGGAGTACGATTCCAGGCCTTCTCGTGTATATGATGCCTCAGAATGGCCGCCCGTAACGGGTGTAGGGTAGCCATTGAGGTCCGAACCAGACTTGCGAAGATCAGATCAGGTAGTCGCGAGCATCCACGGGTGCTTGATGCTTGACGTTTGTTGTAACACTCATGATGTAGACAGGAAAGCTACCTTTCTAGGTGACCGACGTTTGTGAAGAATAGTTCTCTTCTCAGAGAGCAGTAAGCGAACGCACAGGTCAAAGTGAAGGAGCTCTGAGCAGCCTATCTCGACGCAATATCAAAAGACTTTTCGAAATCGTGGTAGAGAAAGAGGTGCCAAGGAAACCTCGTTGTTGCCGACAAAGCTTGGCTCAGCGTCGAGCGCCGACGGATGCAAGCTTCGGGACTCATGTTCTCATACGCATGTTTGTGACCAAAACTAGGGAGGTCACGGCATCTCAATAGAAACGGCGAAATTGGCCAGATAGCCCTATAGCATTTGAGCTGTCTGCCAATTTTTCTTGGAAAGTCCTGCCAGGCAGACGCATCTTAGTACTACTAAGAAGCCAAACATCAGACAGGCACATCCGGGACATCACAACGTACTCAACGAGCGCATTTGACAATTCGATACAAATCTCAACTTATCTTCACATCTCACACAACCCGGCGTGATACCCCACCATGACCCTCGACGAAACAGCCACAACGCCTTCGACGGCCCCCACAACTGCTCAGCCCCTAACCGCAACCCAACTTCTCGCCCACCCTGCCTACCCAACCAACGACTGGTCGGCCCGTATACCACCAACAGCCACCGGTCATGCCCCCATCAACAGCTCCTCCTCGCGCCCCGGCGGGCCCTTCAGCATCTACTACGAGCTGCATGGTACTGGGCCGCGCAAGATCATCTGGGTCATGGGGCTGGGCGCGTACGGGTCGGCGTGGAAGCGACAGAGTCTGTATTTTGGCCATGAAGGTGGACGCGAGGAGAAGTACACGTGTCTGGTGTATGACAATCGCGGAGTGGGGCGGAGTGGGGTACCGGGGTGTCGGTATAGTACGAGAGAGATGGCCGGGGACGCCGTGGAGTTACTGGCCCATGTTGGGTGGATTGAGAAGGAAGTAGCGGCGGATGTCATGCGTGAGATTAATGGGAAGGGACAAGGAAGCCAGGAAAGCAGGGCGGTGGCGAAGCGAGACATCAATGTGGCGGGTGTGAGTATGGGTGGAATGATCGCGCAGGAACTCGGACTGCTTATTCCTGAACGGATTCAGAGTCTGTTTCTTGTTTCGACTGCGCCGCGGCTTGTGCGGACTGTGCCGTTCATTGAGAACTTGCGGCAGAGGATCAATATGTTCATCCCAAAGAATATTGATGTGCAACTTGAGGAAATCGCACATCGGCTGTTCAGTAGGCAGTTCCTCGAGTCGCCTGATACGGAGAACGAGGACCCGAAGCTCAATTTCCCGACAAATCGAGACCGGTTCGCGGCCTCGGAGCTCGCGAAGAGGCGGGATAAGGAAGGGTTCACGAAGAAGGGTTTCATCCTGCAGGCTATCGCGGCGGGGTGGCATCACAAGTCGAAAGAGCAGTTGCGGGAGATTGTAGAGCAGGTTGGAGGGAGGAGAGTATGCGTGATGCATGGGACTGGGGATCGTATGATTACCTTTAGGCATTTCGAGCTGTTCAAGGAGGATATGGGGGAATCGGATGGAGTGGACTTCAAGCAGTGGGAGGGAAAGGGACACGTGCTCATGTGGGAGGAGCAAGAAAGCTTCAACAAGGCTGTGGAAGAAGTATTGGAACGGACGGCGCAGTTGAAGGATTAGTTCTGTGATACGGACTGTGTGGTACGTCTGTGATGAGGCTCCACCGAGCGGCGAGCATTCAGCTGAATGCTTCGGCATACAATTTGAGCGTTGAACGTCCAAACGATGAAATTGTGATGGGAGAGGACAGCCTACGGCTGACTAGTCTTCTGTTGTTATGTATTCTGACCCATTGAGCCAAACTGTACCTGCACATGGAGAGCATGAGACTGGCACCGCTGACCATTGAGGTGACGCAGCATGCGGACACGGTAGCTAAGCTTCTGATGGGCCGTCTATGATGTCCTGTCGCTGATGCAGAGCTGGCAGTTAGGTTCCCAGCATTATTAAGATCTCCCATCACAATCTCTCTTGTGACTCATAAGGCCGAGAGGAAGGAAATGTCGAAACATTGCCATCAAGTACGTAGAAAAGCAAGCCGGTGAAACACCATGGTGGCGAGCCGATGGCGACGTGACTTCTGAGTAGAAAGAGCCGACCAAGCACTGCCATCACGATCGCGAGCCATCAACGATCGACCAGCGTGTACCAGACAGCGACAGCCAGGTGGTGATCCACAGTCATTACTGAAGCTCTCCACAGGAGGAACCTGCATGCGCCACTGAACCTGGCGAAGGAACGTTGGATACCATCTGCTGCCCTGACGGTGAACCCAGTACTCCGAGTATACGTTTTCGATCAACTTGATATTGCAGTTGGTAGGAATGCTCATGACTAGCGGAAAGTGGATGTCTAACCAATGTTGGCGCAATGTCAGATCGTCAAATATTCCGAATCTCGTGTTGCGAATGTACATTCCTCGACCTCCATACGTCTCTCTGAGTCTAAGGTGAACGGGAATCATCAGCAGTCCGGGCGCCCGCCAGCGGCTGAGCAATTTTTGGGTTTCCTGGAGAATATTGACGACCTCAGGCAGGTCAGATCTAGCAAATCCATGAATGGAGATCTCGATGTTCTTGAGCCCAGCAACGGCATACCGCCACTTCGCCGCGATTTTCAAGATTAGACCTTGAATGTAACAAATCGTTGAGATCCGATCTGTTTTAGAATATCGATCCCGGAAAGCATCCTTCCAGGTCTCGACCACGAAGAACAGCGTTCGTCCCCGCCAGAATATGCGACTTGCTTCTTCCAGGATTTGCCTGCAGGTGAGTGACAAAGCAAATCGAGAGGGTGTGCACTGGCGGCACTCTGGAGCTGATGGTTCAATTATCGACCAAGTCTTGTGAGCGAGCCGGAAAGAGTTGTAGACCTCTCTGGTTTGAAGGCCGATCGTAATCCATCCTCTGCACGAGCAACGTGAAACCCAGTAGTCATGGTAGATCTGTTCTCGGATCTCGAGCGGCAGCCGACCGAACGGGGAGTGTTCCATTGCTGCACTTGCATCGACGTAGTACAGCTTGACTCGTATACAGTATAAGCTTCTTAACGACGTCTCCTGCCGTGGGGTTTGGAGTTGCGATGTTTCAAGTGTTTAAGTGCTAGAGTACAGGCACAAGTCGTGGTACGCGCTAGCACTAACCGCTTCACAACCAAGACAAACTGCTCAAGCCTGACTTACCTGACGGGCAAGACTTACCAGATGCTCATGGCTGGCGCCGTTCGCACATATGCCATGAATACGGGACAGAGTGTTGGCGATTCGGGAACGTTGCCCTCGACAAAGAAGACGTGGTTTCCATCTCACTTAATGTCGGTCTCTAGCCATGAGCTTAGTATTTTCGCCTAGTCAATCAAGATGAGCACCTTTCTCAATTAGCAATGGCACTAAGACGTTCACATGAGTGGTCTCCGCGGGAATCTTCACTATCTGTACGTAGGGAGGTGAAGAATACAACCTTTCTGGTTATCGAGCAAGTAGCTTCGAAAAGAACTCACACTAAGAAGCCCCTTTGATCCTTCCGCAACGAGCACAATCGCCGCGAATGACGTAACTGGTTTGGAGACAAAATTTCTGGAAACTTCATTCATGCGTTCCTGCCTCAGGCGGGCGCATATTACCCACCACCAAGCGCAGAGGGTATGAGTTAGGTCTGGCCTTTGCATTGTGCTCTGGCAAGTTGTCAATGGACACATCCTTGAAGTTGCCCTTCCTCTCGTAGCTCTGAGGATTCTAACCTGCTATTCTCAAGACTCCTTCGCTGAGAAGACTTAGGCCGCTGAACGTCCGACTCGATTGAAGTCGGAAGGAAGCAAAGTCCAGGCCAAACATGGCGCAAAAGTGTGTGCACAAGGGCTGCGGCAAGGTCTTCACAGACCCTGAAGAGCCCTGCGTGTACCATCCTGGTCCACCGGTCTTCCACGAGGGTCAGAAAGGTGGGTGCGCAACAACAGGTATTGCGCGAACTTTCTCTGACGCTCGGTAGGCTGGGACTGCTGCAAACCGCGGGTCTTGACCTTCGACGAGTTCCTCGAAATCCCACCGTGCACGACCGGCAAACACTCGACAGTCGATGATACCCCAAAACCTCCCAAGAAGGAGACAAAGATTGAAGATGATGCGCCACGACTAAAGCCTATAGCTACCTCCTCTGGTACAGCTGCAGCGCCCACTACGAGCGGCAGTGGTCCTGCCACGGAGTCTCTTGCATCGATAGCACCTTCAGCTAAGCCCTCAACACCTGATCCCCGTCTTGAAGAAGATAGCGACGATCCTGACACGGCTACCCCCCCAAATACAACGTGCAAGAGACGAGCATGCGGGAAGAACTCGAACGATGTGAGCAGTAAGAACGAATCGTGCACTTTCCACCCCGGGATTCCTGTCTTCCACGAAGGCAGCAAAGGATGGACATGCTGCAAACGCAGGGTGCTAGAGTTTGACGAATTCATGAAGATAGAAGGGTGCAAGACGCGTCAAGGTCACTGCTTTGTGGGCAAAAGATCCAAGATGAACCAGGGCACAGAGAATCAAGAAGAGAGGCTTGAAGATGTGCGGAATGATTTCTATCAAGGTCCTAACACATTGAATGTGAGCTTCTACCTGAAAAAGATCGACAAGGAAAAAGCAAAGGTTGAATTTCTGGCCGATGGCAGTGGTGTGGACCTCGACCTACCCACCAGTGATGGAAGGAGGTTCACCAAGCGGGTAGAGACGTGGAAGGATTTGGTACCGGAGAAATGTGAGAAGAAGATACTATCTACCAAACTGGAGATGGTTCTGTGGAAGAAAGAGGGCGGTCTAGGCTGGCCTGTGCTTACCAAAGGCGGGCCGGATACTGGCGAGCGGATTCAGGTTGGGAGAGCATTAAGAGCATGAGCAGTGTCAGCTGAGTGTCAGACGCGCACGAATGGGCATGAGGCAGCACGAATGACGAACCACGGGACTAACCTAGCATGAACGGAGCCGCCAGCGGAACGGAAACGAAGTATCACAGACCACTAGAGCCGCTCACGCCACGGCCCAAGGAGGAAGCCGGGCCTCTGAGCTCCATTTTGCTACTGATGGCAACGTATGTTTATATGCTGTCACGAACGTTCCAATGCTTTTCTTCCTTGACTTCCTGTCTACTTCATGTCTCTCAGTGGTGTGACGGGTGTTTCGACCATCAGAGTCATAAGACTGTGCGCAACCTCAGCCGCAGCAAGCACGGTCACCTCACCAGCGTTGTCGTATATTGGAGCCACCTCGACCACGTCACCGCCCACTATCTTGATGCCTTCGAGGCCATCGAGTATGCTCAGCAGTTCTCGAGTCGTCCAGCCTCCCACCTCAGCAGTGCCCGTCGCTGGCGCATATGCTGGGTCCAGCACATCAATATCAACGCTAACGTAGACAGGTGTACTGCCCACCCTCTCTTTGAGCTTGTCAATGATCCCCTGGACACCGAGCTTGTCGATGTCACGAGCAGTCACAATCTGAAAGCCACACCTTCTGTCGTTCCTCCAATCGTACTTCTTGCTCGATGCTGGCGCTCGAATACCGGCATGGATCGAAGAATTCAGGACCAAGCCTTCCTCATGAGCGATGTGTAGGAAGGTCCCATGATTGACACCAGCATAATGTGAGATGCCTCCGCCGAGGACCTTCGGGTCCCAAGTATCTAGGTGGCTGTCGAAGTGGATAACGGACACAGGTCCCCAATGATTGACGGTACTTCTCAGCGCTGCAAGCGTCGTTGTGTGGTCGCCTCCAAGCACGATGATACGTGGCACCGAAGATTTATCGGTAGCATTTGCGGCTCTGCCTGACACAATCTTGTGAGCTTCACCAAGCTGTTTCAGTGCGATAGTATTGTCTAGAAAAGTCAATGGTGCGTCTCCACAATCGATGATTCGACTCCAGCCCAGAAAGCTGTTCCTGTGGGTATATGCACTATAAGAGAAGCTTGGTGCCAGCCTTCTAGAACCCCAGCGGACCCCTGCAGGTCCGAAGCGAGCCCCAGGGCGCGCGGTGGTGCCGGTATCGAATGGTGCGCCTAGAAAGGCAATGTCATACTTCTCGACGTCTTTATCAGCTGACAAGCAATGCACCCATGCCAGATTCGCGAAAGTCTGAAGTCCTGCGTACTTGACGGATTCGTCGTTCTGCGTGCCCCCAGCCAGGAATTGTTGCGATTGAGCACGTGTCTCAACGCCTGCCACTGGTGGAAATGCGATTTCCCTGCAGGCTGTCAAGAGACTGAAGCAGAAAAGCAGTACTACCCGAGCGAGCGTGCATCTCGCGTGCATGATGGGCGTCGATCCGAAAGGTTCTGGTGCTGTCGGGGCGCGCGACAGTGCCACGCTAACTCGTATCAGCCGAGCAAGAGATCATAAAGACGAGGTCTAGTACTTTACGGTACAGAGCTGAAATATCTGCACTCTCTCAGTACCTCCCAGCCAATAATGTCGTTATTGCTAGGGAAGTATCCGAAAACCAACGATCCGAAACTTCGACGAAGATTCACTTCGCCAAAATGAGTGGTTCGAAAGAAAGCAGAGTTCAGAGGTGTGGCTCACCGTGGGGCAGGCTATTCCGGGTTGCTATCACGGTACTGTTCAAATCTTGAACCGACGACGAGAGTACCGAAGCTAACTGCTTGATCGGGAATACGAAGAGACGCTCAGTAGCTATACTGCAGTCGTCCTTATCACGCGGACCAAAACTAGGAGCGCATTGAAGTCGCAGTGATGGCACAAATGATAACAGATTCGACCGTCGCCTGCGTCCCTGGGAAGATAGCCTACAGGTGGCTGCGAACATGACCCTCGGTAGAAGCTTAGCGTGCATTTTAATGCACGTTCTAGGCTCATCCTCTCTGAATGGGGCGGGCCACGGCCAAGACTGCCAAGCTACTTAAGAAAGGGTGTGGGGTCTACTGGGTTCAACATCTGCCTTTTCCCTCTATCTCACTTGTTGCAGAACCTCACTAAGCCTTCCATGCAACACTTGACTCCGCTAGACTCGGGTCGCATATCGTTTTTCGAAAAAGTCTCGCAAAGATTCAGCTCAAGCCAAGTCTTCGACCTGGCCACGCTACAATGGCGAATCAGGCAGATCTCGCGCTACCATCTGCGAGATTATCACACCCCCCATAAGTACTGAGCTTTCCTACGGCTGAAGCGGTCTCCTCTCTCTCGTAGCTTCCTTGTCTCTGCCAAAGCACATCTTCACTATGTCTGACTTCGAGAAGACTCCTCACGTCAGGGACGAAACACTTTTTGCTAGTGGTATCAAGCAAGAACAACCATACGATGATATCGAGCACAGGAGGGGCTCTCGCGGCCGCAAATCTTCCGTAATTTCTGCCATCAAGGAGAACTACGGAATCGTCTCCGAGCCAGCTGTCAGCGATGATGGCTCCGGTAGTCTCAAGCAAGGCCATGACTTCACCCACAGGAAACTGAGGCCGCGACACATTCAACTCATTGGAATTGGTGGTACCATTGGTACTGCTCTGTACGTCAACATCGGTCGAGGTGTCCTCAATGGTGGACCTGCTTCCCTTTTCATGGCCTTCACGATCTGGTAAGCCCCCTGCCGTGCTTGAGATAACAATGGCTAACCAAGGACCAGGTGTTCTGTCATCATGATGGTCACAAACAGTAAGACTCACCAAATGCAATATTTTACTCTCCATTTTTATCCGCCCCCTTCGTCCGTGGCTGAGATCTCGCGAGAGCTTTCGTACCCAGAGCACCACACAATCTATCCTGCCCACATGCAACCTGCCGAAAGCGCCAAGTACTAATAAGTGCCTAGGCATGTCTGAGATGGTCACTTACTTGCCGATATCTTCGCCATTCATTCGATTTGCTGGTCGATGGGTTGATGATGCCTTCGGTTTTGCTGCTGGATACAACTTTTTCATCTTCGAAGCTGCCCTGGTACCGTTCGAGATCGTTGCATGCAATGTTATTCTCAAGTTCTGGACCGATGCGATACCTGCAGGTGCCACTATAGCGGTCGTCATTTGCATATACGCGTAAGCCAGGCCCTATGCGATCAATCCACCTGCACGAGGTGCTGACCAACTCTAGTGCTGTCAATCTGTTTGCTGTCAAATGGTACGGTGAAACCGAATTCTGGATGGCTCTAGGCAAAGTGCTGCTCATTGTCGGCCTCCTCTTCTACACTTTCGTTGTTATGCTTGGTGGCAATCCTCTCGGTGATCGATTCGGCTTCCGGTACTGGAAGAATCCCGGCAGTTTCGCCACCCTCTACGGCTATGAGGGTCACCTTGGACGCTTCGTCGGCTTCCTGCAATGTTTGATCCAGGCCTCATTCACCATTGCTGGCCCTGACTACGTGTCCATGGCCGCTGGTGAGACCGAGAACCCGCGACAAGTCCTCCCTAGGGCCTTCAAGGCTGTGTTCTGGCGTCTAACTACATTCTTTATGCTGGGTTCTCTAGCTGTGGGTATTCTCGTACCTTATGATTCTCCAATCTTGATCGAGGCGTACAAGACCGGTGCCCCGGGAGCTGCAGCATCTCCATACGTCGCTTCCATGATCCGGCTCCATATCAGTGTTCTACCGGACATTGTCAACGCACTTGTTCTCACATCGGCTCTTTCTGCCGGAAATTCCTACTGCTATTGCGCCAGCCGAAGTCTGTACGGAATGGCTCTGGAAGGCAAGGCACCAAGGTTCATGACAAAATGCACGAAGAATGGTGTCCCAATCTACTGCGTCCTTGCAGTGCTGGTCGTTTCGCTCCTAGCATTCTTGCAAGTCAGCAACAACGCCGCTGTGGTCCTGCAGTGGTTCGTCAACCTGGTAAGTCTGTTGATGTTTCTGGTGGTTGCTTGCATCTAACAACGACAGGTTACTGCGTCTCAGCTCATCAACTTCTGCGTCATGTGCTACACTTACCTCAAATTCAGAAAAGCGCTCGAAGCACAAGGCATCAGCCGTGACTCCCTCCCACACAAGTCTTTCTGGCAACCATACGGCACATACTACGCACTTATCATGTGCTTCATTATGACCTTTGTCGGTGGTTATACAGTCTTCCTTCCTGGCTTCTGGGACGTTCCTACGTTCTTATTCAGCTACACCATGATTGGCGTCTTCCCAATCATGTTCTTCGGATGGAAGCTTCTCCATAAAACCAAGTGGGTGAAGCCTGAAGAGGCAGATCTCAAGAAGGATCTGGATGAGATTGAGGAGTACGAACGAAATTATGTTGAGATGCCGCCAAGGTACGTGTTCCAGATATTTGTGCAGGATCTGTTGCTAACTCGGTGGCAGAAATTGGGTCGACAAATATTTCAACAAGATGTTCTCATGAGTTGTCATGGTCAATGTGTTATGCCGCGATGATGGGACGAGATGTTGGATGTGAGGAGACACGATGATACGTTGTTGGATGCTCTGGAGCACTCGTATGCAGGCCGATTGCAGACTCCTCTGTTGTAGCGTCTGCCATTCCATCGTCTGACATTCGTCTTTGCATCAATACAATAGTTCGCACCCTCTGTGCTTCTCAAACTCTTCGCTTGACCCGTTACGATACATTTCGTCACTACCATCGTCTGCTCCAACGGTTTTCCAATCCCAGAACTGTTTCGAATTGTAGCTTGCGCCACGCCCTAGCACATCTCGGCAGCCTGCTTCGCCAGAAGCGTGTGCTGGATTTACAGCGTCAAGCCGCAAATACCTTTTCCGGGTCGCACATGTTCAGGGCTCTGCTACGTAACGTGCAAGCTTCAAGGATACTTGGAGCCGAGTCGAGGTGCCGTGTAGTACTTGAAGGCACGTTTCCCCCAGCACAACGGTCTTGCCTACAACATCGGTTTGCAAAGAGGGCTAAGCAGTTGCTGATGCCCCTTTACAGCATCGCAAGCTCAGTGGCGGATACTACAAAGCGAGATTCAGGCCATCGTCGACCAATAGAACAACCCGCATGGCAACGAGGAGGTCATATTGTTACCTTCGGAGACCGCCGCATTGATATTGAACCTGCACATGGACTGCCATGTGCTTCGCGTGTACAGTATATACGATAATACCAACACGCTCACCTGGATTATCGGGTATGACGCCAAGGGGATGTTTTCAATTCCGACTCAGACCGAGTTCCATAAGGGAGAAAGCCAGCTCTCCTACGTGCCCGTCCGTCTAGGAACACTTCGGTACAAACATCACCCCTGTTGACGGAGAATGCAGTGGTACAAGCTGATGAGACAGTCAGAACAAAGAATCCACGAACACAAAGAACTGACTGGTACTATGAAAGATCCCGCCATCCCCTCCCTGGGACAAAACATGCTACTATCCTGGTCTGCGAACAAAGAAGCAGACATGAAACCCAGCTTCTATTCCAAGACTGGTCGTTGTCCGTGTAAAAAGCGCATACAGCCCATGTCTCAGCATATAGCAGCCAGCAGCTGTTCCAAACCCCCAGATGCGACAAACCTGCGGTAAGACGAGTTGAATTCACATTGCTAATTAATAAATACGTCCCCTCACTCCCCGTCCACATAAACATAGAGCACACACCTACCTACTGGGAAAACCCCTGCCCCGTGATCACAATGTGCTGGACGATCCACTATCGTGCCCGCTGCGGCCACCTCACCTCGCGCGCGCGTGACCGCCAAGGCGTGCCCAAAGGCAGCAAACTCGTCAACTGTATCGTGGGCGAACACAACCCGCTGCGCTGCGATCGAATGAAAGAAGAAGTCCAGAAGAAGAACGCGTACTGGCTTTCGCGTGACTGTGTAGATTGTGTGGAAAGGTATGAGGAGAGGATGCGGAAGATGAGGGTCGCGGTGAGGGATAATGCGAGGAAGATCCGCGAGGAGTATGGGTTGCCTAGTCCCACGTATGCTAGAGGGGAGCGGGAGAACAGGTGTGCGCATATGGATGTTGGGAGGTGAATGCTAGAAAGGACATGGTAGGTGAGTGAGTAAGTTAAGGTCTCGTAGCACAGACGTGTGTGTGCGTAAGCTATTTTTCGCCAGCCAGCCAGCCAGATATTCAATACCATGCAGTGCCACCTAACCGACCTGTAACGCCGTGAACACCGGGTATCGTGTCGCATGAGTAGGATCGTCGTAACGGGGTAAATCAAGACATCTAATCGACGTCCATCTCCTCTTCGGCACCACCGTTGACCAGCATCCTCCTCTTCGACTTCTGTCGTAGCCTCTCCTCGCCCAGCACCTGGCTCTGCTTCGCAACTTGCACACCCTCCACCGCTTCTCCCGACTTGACCCTCTCCATATCCGCCAGCTCCTTCGCAATGAGATGCTCTCCACTGGCCACGACCTTGGCATCCTCCATCCTCTTCTTGTCTCTGATGGCCTTCCCACTGAGTCTCCGCCTGGTGAAGACCCGCTCTCTCCTCGCTCGGATCTCCTCAATCCGCTCCATGGCCTTCATTGTCCGCTCGACCAGTCCCCGATCATACTTCACGGGCACGTTCCTCTTCTTCGCGAACTGGCCTAGCAATAGATTCTGATCGACGATCATTTCTTTCCCACGCAGTGCACGGTGGGTCTTAGTCCACTTCAGCTTGCGGGGCTGGCGCTTCATCTTGAAGTTCTTGTGGCATTTGGAACGGCAGAAGCGGAAGGTGCGCGCGTCGTTGCGGATGAATGTTATGCCCTTGGAGGGGTAAATTGGACGGGAGCAGAGGTGGCAGTTTTCAATCCTGTGAGAGGCTGTTAGTATGAGTATAGTGGTGGAGGCTGGGCTAGAGCGAACCTCATCTTGGCGGTAGTGCGCTAGGCGCTGGTAATGCTTGTGTGGTCTCAACAGTACCCGTGTGCGACTGGACAGGCAATATGTACACCTCTTGTCGTGACTGATATCGAGTGAAGTCGCTGGGTAGTGCCTGCCGCAAAAAGCGCAGATGCTCTTCGCCGCAACTTTGACTTCGAGAAAATTATGGGAGGTTTGCCCGAGGTTCAACCACTAGCGTCGAGCTTATTTCCTTGCGGCAGGTCGTTCTTTCCCGAAGTCCATCGACCCATGCAATTCACTCTTTCTCATTACCTTGCCATCCACGCTCTCATCCACTGAGCCCAACCCTCCCACTTCAACTCTGCCATCACATCTCATCTTCACCATGGCATCAACCCTCCTCATTGGCGTAGGCATAGCAACAACCGCCTTCCTTGGGCGCGCCGGCCTCGTTGCCCTGCGAAAATACCGCAACCCCAATGCCGTCAACGCCCTTGGCCGCGCCTTCTACAAAGGCGGCTTCGAGCCCACCATGACCAAGAAAGAGGCTTCGCTTATCCTCGAGTTGAATGAACGCACCATTGGACGCGATGCGGCTGCAAAAGAAAAGATCCGAAAAGCGCATCGCAAGTTGATGCTGCTGAATCATCCGGATCGGGGCGGAAGTCCCTACTTGGCGACCAAGGTTAACGAAGCGAAAGAGCTGCTGGAGCGTGGTGGGTAGATGGTGAGCAGGCGATAACTCGAGCTCGATGAAGACGGTCCTCCCCCAACAGAGGACCAGAAGCTACTGTATTACTTGGGAGTACTCATGGTGGCAAGATATAGCACGCCAGGGGACGATTCTGTGTTGGTCTAGCGCGGCGTTTGGTTTCAATGTTGATATGTGACGGCGGGCCTCTATCGACTCAGGGTGCTTCACAAGAGGTGCTCGATGGCAGCAACACTCCACTCGAAAGAAATTTATGAGGATATATACCAAATGGTGTAAAACAGGTGGTGGACAGGAGGAGCAGGACTGTGCAATGAAGAATGAGCGTTGACACCACCTCCATGGTCAAGACAGTTGGCAGACGAGTAAAGATACAATCAATGTCCAGCAGGTGTGGGGCCCGTCTGAAGGGACAAAGGACATTCAAGACTGAATGTTTCTACAGCATACAGCATGCAGAGACATGCGGCAATGCAGACGAAGTCAGAGGGGCACAGGGCCCTTGATGTAGTTGAATGTACAGAAACCCTGTCCACTGCGGGCAGACAATATTTCGCCGTCGATACGTACCTGAACATCTAACATCTTGAGCTGAGGGTGCTCTGTCCAGTCTATGTTAATATTTCCCCAAGTGTTTGTACATCCACAGAGTGAAGAACGCTTTCCCCCATAATACTAGATACTATTACATCTGCTGTACACTCATCCTAGAAACCACTCTCTTCCTTCTTCCTCCTCTCGCGTCTGAGATCTCGCTTGAACCGCTGAGTATTCTTCGCCGTCGGCCTCCTGCCGCTTTTCTCCACGCCGCGTCTCGCTTCATCCTCGAGCATCATCGAGTTGAGCTCTGCAGACCACTCCGAGAGATCACCGTCTTCGTCACGACGTCTAGATCTGGCTTTGGACGGGCGTTGCCCAGCTTCGAAACGAGGATTGCCTTTGGTGATGGATGATACTGTCTTCCCTCTCGTCTCTTGAGATCTTGCCTTGAACCCCGTAGACGTGACAGCTAGCTCCCCGGCTTTGCCCCGGGACTGCTCCTTGGCGGCGTTCTTCGCTTTCTTCGGCATCAGCGTGTCCATGTCAAGAAGGTCTTCGTCGTCGGCTTCGTCAAGGAGATTCTGGTCCTCGAGCATCTTCATGAATTCTTCTTCCTCCTTCTCTTCCTGCTGCTGTTCTACCTCCTCCACTCCACCGGCGCTCTCTGCCTGCATTTCGAGCCTCTCTCTCCTGTTTTTGGCCTTGCCCAAGTTACCCTTGAGCCCCTCGCTGCGCGCCAGATCCTTCTGCGGCGTGCCGGTCTTGAGGTTGGCGGCTATGTTGGTCTTCGCTCCTAGCGCCCACAGGTCACCCCATCGCGATTTTCGGGCATCGCGGTAGGCTTGTTGAGAGAATGATTTGGGGATGGTCCACCTGCGGATTTCTGCTTGTGGTGTGCAGAGGTCGATCGTCACGTGGCCTTTGCGCTTGAGAGGATGATTGAGGATGCGAGGCAGGGCGTGGGCAGGCGGTGGAGTAGGCGAGTCGGACAACGTTGGGTCTACATGTTCGAAACCTCGTTGGATCTTGGAGGCTGCGTCAATATGCGACGAAGTCACTCCATTCCCAGACTCTTTCGGCGCAGCGACTGGATCGCTGATGTGCTCCCAATTTGTGAAAGATCGATTGCGAAGGTCGTCGCCTTTCATGACAGCGACGTAAGAATAGTCAACATCATCGTGATTGCGATCTTTGGCACCGAGGATTCGTTGCAAGAACGGTGGACGAATGTAGCGTTGTTGGAAACTGCAAACATCCTTTCTGCCCTTTGAGACACCACTCGTTCTGTACATTGGACACCTGTCGTGGTTCGTGCATGGTGCTATGATCATCCCTGGCGACTTCTGATAGACTTCACGCTCAGACGATTCGAGTGCCGAGTTGGTTGAATAATAAGTTGACTCGCCTTCTGGCACTGCGATGTACCTGTCCAGCAGCATCTCTCTTGCCGCAGCTACTGCCTCGAAACCGCGTGGAATGCCCTTCTCGATCAGAATGAGTACTCCACCTTCATCACTCAAAAGTGACCACAAGTTTTGTACGTGTTGTCTGCGTTCCCACTCCTCCTTCAGGGGGAATAGCGAATGAGAAGCAATAATGATATCGAACTGTTTCCGCTGCTGCGCGGGTCTTTTATCATGCACCGTTGGAGCGTCGCGGACGTGAACGTAATCTGGCAGGCGAGGCACAAAGGTTGTGTTGTCGAGCAGTGCTGCAGCACGATGGCGCAAAGCATCAGATCCTGTCAAAACAACTGCCTTAGATTGTGGCGCGGGTGGAGGATTCTTATCAGAAGTATGTAGACTGCTCCAATGGGCATCAACGATATCTCTCCATGCCAGCACGCCTACACCACCCGAGCCAGCGTCTAGAACTCTCGGTCCGCCTGGTCTTGACAGCAGTTTGTTTACCCACGAAGTACCGAGTCGCTTTCGTGTTTCCGTCAAGGTGGCCAAGATCGACGCATATACAGGCGGCATGACCGACGCGAGGAACGCATTGGCCTCCATCTGACCCATTGTATGCTGGCCTGCTTCAAGCGGGATGGGTAACTGTGGCCGTGAACGACCGGATCGTGGCGTAAGAGGCGAATCTGGTAAACCGGGGCCACCAAATTTCCTTTCGCACAGCTCTTTTAGCTGTTTGTTCGAGAAGTTGCTCATGACTTGCTCGATTGGTCTGGTGAAGGTCTGCCGAGGTAGAAAGGTAGTGCTTGGGTTCGTGGTGAAACGACCGAGTTTTGTCAGAGGATGTGATCTCATGTCCCTGTCCTCAGGATCCATGCCTTCGTCTTCCTGTTCAAAGTCAAAGTCTTCATTCACAAGATCGCCATTGACTGCTCTTGCAACATCCTCCAACTGTGCTGCTTGATCTGGTCGGGGCCTCAAGCCGGTGTCGAAGGTCTCGTAGGGACTCATCGCATTGCGCGTAGGTCCTCCTGGTCCACCTTGTATGCTCTCTGCTATCTCCGCCTCGTTCTCTAACCGGTAGTCGACCGGCGCACCCGCGGCATCCAACAAGACATGCTGCGGGATCTGATCTATGTCGACATCGCCAGCCTCTGCAATCATACGCTCTCTGTCTGCGTCTGTCTCAGGCTCTGGCAAAGCCTCGCCATACAGCCTTTTATACAAGGTCAACTCCTCCTGAGAAAGAGCATCATGCGGCAGATATTCCCCGAAAATATTCCTTGCTTCCCTTGCCACATCCTCAGCTGAAGAGCCCGCTGCGCGCAATTGAAGCAGAGGGCTCTCGACTGCCTCTATGATCGTCTGACTCTCGCTGCCCGCTTCAGCGTAGTTCTCGCCGTCTGATATAGCCTCGGCCAGCCCATCCTCCTCGATAGCCTGCTGCAATGACTTCCCTAGCCTGAATTCTAGTTCTGCGATCGCGGCATCCTGTATGGCGAGCATTTCGTCCTCGAGCACGAGATTATCATGCTCGGCCACTGCATCGCCTTGGCCATTTTCCAAGCCATAGTCGCCTTGTTGGTTTGATGTAGACAAAAGACGACATGAGATACGGGTCGTGGCGCGGCTGTTTGATGAAGCGGCGAAAGTATTTGATAGGTAGATAGATCTGTTCCGTAGCGGATGGATGGTTGTCGTGACTGCACACTTCGTTGGTAGTCTTCGCAGACTTCGGCTTGCCGACATGCTACCTCACAAGTTGATGTCTAAATCTCTTTCTGGCTACGAGATTTGGACTACGCCGCAGGACTCGTTCTTGGTTCGCATACAAATTTCGGCGCGATTCAGGGAATTTCGAACCGCCGATCTGCTTGAGTCAGAGGGTTTTGACGCGACGCGACGCGATGGCTCAGCCAATGACATGCAAGCAATTAATGGCAGGCTTACAGTAGACCTAGTCTGCAACCTCCTGCATGGACACGGCTTCCAATTAGCACCGAACATAAGCGGCCACAGAGCACTGAGTAGATAGCTCGATCAGAGAGTCTAGTACTTAAATAGCAGAATCAAGTATGACACGCTGCGAAATCGCCCTCAGCGTTCTGAATCAAGCACAACGGACGACCTAGCATTCAGATAAGGCTTGCTGCCCCAACTACCCACTCATGAATCCTTGCCTCTGGGTCTGTTAAACATGATCCCTGACCGGGTCAAGACTACTAAAGGCGGCGATGAAGGTCAAACTTGCTCATGACTATGAGCAGATTGGGCAGTGCCGAGTCGTTGGTTCGTCGACCACTTAGATCTTCGCCTCGCCCGTCTTCTTTTTCTTCTTCACCTCAGGCACCCAAGCATGACGCTTATCAGCAAACAGTTCCGATTGCGGGTTAAAGTCCTTGTAACTGTCATCAAGACTGCCCGCACAAACCACGATGTTGCCGCTCATCTGCGGATTCGTAGTGTTGCGATTGAACAAGTTTGATCCGCAATTCGAGCAGAATGCCCGCTCGAGGACACCACCGGAGAGGGTCTCTTTGTCCTGAAAGATCTTGATATCCTCAGCTCCAGCCTCGACCTTGTATTGCTTCAACCTTTGTCAGTCGCTGTGCACTTGATCGTACAAGAATCAAACACCCACATCTTTCTTGTATAGAACGTTTGCCATGAAAGCTGACCCGCTAGCTCTCTGACAGTTGGTGCAATTGCATTGGATGTGACGGGCTGGAGGGCCGGTCACGGAGAATTTGACCTTTCGGCAAAGACAAGAGCCTCTTCGAAGCATGTTCGCAGCAGCCATCTTTCGCTTGAATCCGACGGTATGCAATGGTTATACTGCTGGCAACGAAGAATGAGTAGCAGAGCTGTAGACATAAGCATTCTATGAGTAACCTCGGCTTAGGAGAGGTCGAGTTAGCGACCAATCAGCGGCTGCAAATGACGAGCTGGTGCACTTAGTCATCAAGTCAGTACCTAAGAAAAGCCCGACCGCAAGAGAGAACTTAGGTGTACGGTAAGGAGACCCACACACACGCCACTCAAGTCAGAAAGGTGCCCCTAGCCACGAGGCCAGCTGCCTGGATTGAGCCTAAACTTATTTGCAGCAACTTTTGCGGTCGACTTTTGTTTGTTACACGCTCATCCTATGTTTCGCCTGCATCGCGACGAACTGATGTATCACGTGCCTTGCAGCATCAACTTGATCACTTGCAAACATGTTGCTGGACGAGTAGATCAGCCCTCTGCTTGGTCGTCATGCCCGTGGCTAGGGCAAGCCTTTACTCTGAGTAGCTATGAACGAGGTCATGCTCAATGCTGACCTGGTCTATCAAGCCTCATCCGACACAGCACTGGTTCCAATGGGGACTCGCTAGCAACGCGAATATGTAGAGACCTGGCTTTGGGAATTCCAGTCATTGGCAACATGATTTGACGGTCAAAACTGTATGGGTCTGGCGCAAAAAGTGTTTGTTGCCAGGATCCAGTAAACTGTTCAAGGAATTACATCTTCACAGAATCGACTCGAAACAAAACGTTTGACACTCAGCGCATTGCGGGTCCGCCCTCACTGAACGCAAGGTGATCGACTGTAGTTTGGTGAAGCGTAGTGCACCATCTCGCTCGAGCTGATGGTTGGAGAAGAGGCTGTGGGGACGGATACTTACCGTCTAACGCTCCTCGCCCCAGATCATCAAAGACCCATACATAGCACCATCGGCCACCTCGCCCGGACAGGATTGGTTGGTCAGCCCTGGCTTCTACGGTAGAAGGCCAGGTCTCTTGTTCGCCACCAAGAGAATCGTGGAATCGAAGCTCGTGCTGCTTGAGGCATCTTGCATCTTGCCTAGTTAAACTGTTTCATCAATAGGGTCCATTTGATGTCATGTAGTGCTTGACACGAGGCTTGATTCTGTCCTGGCTTGCGGACTGCCTAGATGCTGCGGGTCTAGTTCCCTCAAAACCAACGTCCCTGATGAATCTCATGCAAGTCTCCGAGCACACGCGACGTCCCGATGTGCCGATACACACGAGTCAGTCAAAGCAGCGTGGACACAAGTGATGGGCTCCAACTCAAATTTCATCCCCACAGTTTGAAATCGAGCGTGGTGAGCAAGAAGAGGCTACGAGATGCTAGACACAGCGCCTCAGTGCGCGCGACTCAACAATTTGTAACCTCGACGCTGGACGAGAGTAAAACACAGGCTTTGCACGACATAATCGCAAAGCCAATTAGAGATGTGGATGACCGCGCGAATGACTCAAGCCTCTCCGACGATGGCGATTTTCAGAGCACTGTACGCAGACTGGTCCGCGTCGTGATTCTAGAAGCTGAAGAATACACTAATGCCACAGGTGAGGCGGCAGGGTATCGACGCTGTTACGGTCATACGAATCAGACGGGTCCCGTGGTATGTTTTTGAAAGTCTGTCGGCGACAAAAGGAACCACAAGCTTACACCAACCCCCTAGCAGGTTGTAGGTGACATGCTCCCAGCATCGAAACCCAACAAACTCAGGTATAGGTACACGAGAGACATGGCCGCCGAGGAGGCTCGGCGACCGGAACGCGAAAAAAAACTACATACATACTATTGGGGACCTGTAAGATAAGAATGATCTCCGAGTTACTGCAGGTCCCAAAGGTCTGGGTCCGCGCGTGTCCCACGTGGACATCACGAGCTCCGACCCCACTCATGCACTCGAGCACCAGGATCCGGGAACGTTCAGCCAGACCCACGGTTCTATCATAAGTCCCAATTGGCCCACAATGTGGTCAAAGCCGCAAGAGCGACATAGGTTCCCCTTAGATTTCGATCTAAACCACCACACATCCGCATCTACACGGTTCTGGAGTGCGCCAGCCCCAGATTTGGTTTGATATGATCTGCGGGGCAAAAACAGCAAGCTTCAGGCTTACCATTGGCCGGAAGGATCCAGGTTCGTTGGCTAACGTTCTCCGAGCTCCTCTGGGGTGCAGGTTCGGTTGTAGCAGGCTGTGTCTAGGCCACGACCCCAGAAGAATATAGTCAAAGAACATGCTGCCTAAAGTTCTCAATCGTTGAGTATCTTCTGCCACCGCGGTTTACTGATATAGATCGTCGGTTGCCCTTATCACTAAACATGGCGGCCACTGAGAAGACCATGGCGCCAAGCACCAAAAACATCGAGCATTTTGAGACTGTCGACTATGTTGAACGAGTGCATGTGGATGGCACAGTCGATAACATCGACACAAAAGCGATCGGTGGCGACGTGGATGAGTTGCCAGCAGGCTACTTCCGCAGCCCCCCGTTCATCGGTACGGTGGTGGTGAGTCAGATACTCCTATGATTAGCCGGGATACTAACCCCTTAGGCAACATGCACAGCCAGTATCTGCGCCTACCTAGGCTGGGTCCTTCCCGCCAACACTCTTACTCTTATCAACGAGGATATCGGACCTTCGGAGAACATCAATTGGGTTGCAACAGCTTGGACGCTCGGTTCTGGAATTGGCTTCCTCCTCGTCGGCCGGCTCAGTGACATTTTCGGACGCAAATGGATGGTAATGGCTTGCAATACCCAGTCTCTGGTCGGTGTCATTATCGGCGCAACTGCTACAAGCGTCGAAGCTTTGATTGCCGCGAACTTGCTCAACGGTATTGCTGCTGCTGGTCAACTCTCCTTCGGTATCGTCCTGGGGGAACTCGTTCCAAACAAGCAGAGAGGCCCAATCGTTACCTTGGTCTTCTTGTCTTCACTCCCGTTCGCCGTATTCGGACCAGCGATTGCCCGTCTCTTCATCCTTAATACAGCCTCGGGATGGCGTTGGAGCTACTACCTAGGAATCATCTTTGCTGGTATCACATTGATACTCTATGCCGTCTTCTATCAGTAAGCCCTGGCGTCTCCGAAAGTGAGCCGAAGCACCTGCTAACTCAGCCTCGCAGTCCACCAAGATACAACCAACTTCATGTTCATGGCAAGACCCAATGGCAACAAATTAAAGAGCTGGACTTCGGCGGACTCTTCCTCTTCTTTGGCGGGATGGTATTATTCTTGGTCGGCTGCTCTTGGGGAGGCACTGTTTATCCCTGGGCGGACGCCCACGTCCTTGGAACTTTGATTTCAGGCATCCTCACCTTGATTGGCTTTGGCTTTTATGGTAAGTGACAGCAGAAACACAGATTTGGGACAATCGCTGACTGAACACAGAGCAATATGTCGTCAAAGGTAAGGGCATCATGCCCCCTCGAATCTTCAAAAACATCGAATACGTCGCAGTCGTCATGGTTGCAGCTATAGCTGCGATGGTATACTACTCGATGACGGTTCTCTGGCCTACTATCGTCGGCACCGTCTACACTACAAACGTCATGAGTATTGGCTGGCAATCTTCGGTCATCGGTGGCGGTACCCTGCTCGGTCAGTCAGTTTCTGGTTTCGCCATCTCGTACGTACCAAAAACGAAGATCCAAACTGTTACCGCAGCTACCCTGGCGGCAATCTTTATTGCGTCCCTAGCATCCATCAGCCCTGATATGCACGCTGGGTTTATCGCTTTAGGTGTGCTCGCCACATTCTGCATCGGCTACGTCGACAACATCACCTTCCCCGGTGTGACGATGCTGGTTGAAGCGCAAGATATTGGACTGGCAACTGGTGCCCTAGGATCAATCCGAGCCATGGGCGGTGCCATCGCACAAGCACTCTACGTCTCCATTCTTCAAACTAAGGTCGCCCAGTATCTCCCAGCGAACGTCAGCCCAGCTGCCACCCAAGCCGGCCTTCCACAATCTTCACTACCGGCCCTCTTCACCGCAATCACAGCAGGCAACTTAACGACTGTGCCTGGCATTACGCCAGCGATCATCGCTGTGGTCGGCCAGGAGGTACAAAAATCCTACGTGGAGAGCTTCAGGATTGTGTTCTATGCCACAATTCCATTTGGTGTACTTCTGATAATTTTCGCGGCGCTTGTGCCGAACATGGAGAAGTATTTGCAGGGCAATGTCGCAAGACGGCTACAGGCGAAAGAGACGAAACGTCCCACAAAGAACGAAGAGGCAGACTCGGTGTAGACGACCTGCTATGCTGTTACATAATGGTAGAATGCTTAACGCTTCTTGTTCAATTTGTGCTCTTTCAATTTCCCACACTAACTTCGTTTGAAGGTAGACGATGTGGACATCATGTTTGTGTGAGCAAGCTTTCACTCACGCTTACCTTCTTTGTCTTGGTGGGCTCCCCCGCGCTAGCACTCCTTTTGGCAATTGCCAGGCACGAAGCACGCCAGAAAGTTGTTCAGGATGACTTCGATGCCAACAAGTGCGTCAACCTGGCATGATCTTCCCCAACTCTGTGAAAGGTATACTCACAAAGCCACAATTCCTGGAAGTTGCCCGTAGTGGAGGAGGCGCAGCAGGTCGTCTGGCTTCATAATCATCTCCATTTCATCCTAGCTATACTGGTCACTGCACATAACGATCTACATACGTACATAAGCGCTTACGCGACGCATTTCTGAGGATCAATCAATTCTCTACTCGAAATCCGGTCCTGCCGGCGTTCGTGCGCACGGTGACTGCTTGTTTTTCACATTAGTACCTTTTAGTACCTTGGCAGTCCACCCGGCAGACACTTGCGATACGTTGACTCCAGGAGTTGTACTGGTATTCTGACAACTCACTAGCGGTAAACTTGGATTCCAAGCCAGCAGCCCTCAAGCCAGCTCGCTCACAACCTAAAATACCTGCTTTGGCTTAGGTTGGGGCCGACCTGTCAATATGTTGGCCATCAATAATAATACAGTACTGTTAGACGACTCTGGCATGTCACCTCATTCTCCACTTTTTGGCTCAACCAGTCACGTGTCAGCGTCTTCGGAGTACACTACAGGCCGCGATCGCAAACAACAAGTTGTGGGATACTGGGTAGCGTGAATATGTGAGAGAGAGTAACAATGTCTCTCCTCTAAGCACTTTCAACCTTCTGAGTCGCCTGATTACCTTCTTTTCGATACTGGCAAGCGAACGTTTCGGGAGGCGTATAATAGCTGCGACGTTCTTCAACGTTGTAGAAAGAAGCAGTCATGTGAGCAAAGATCATCAAGGGCACGGAATACTCGTGTACGCAGCCGGTCCTGCTCCGCCTCCATCGCTGTTGCATGAAACCTCTCTCAAGTTATGCTTGCCAAGGCGTTGTCCTTTCTCACTCCTGATCTTCGAGTCTTGACACCAGACGGCTCGTTGGATATACTCGCTGCCGCCATCTTGGCTTGAACATTCTCTCAACTGTGACTAGTCTGCCGGTTGTTGACTACTAAAGGCAGTTCTTGGAAAGGCCTTGGCGCAAGTTTGGATGGTCTAGCCCAGGCCATACGGGAATAATTCGTGACTATGATTGATACACCAAGACCTCCCAATTCGACACAAGACCTTGGCACAACGCTCCGAGCTTTCCCTCTAGAAAATAATGCCTTGGCAGATCCCGCCACGCCGGCCCTCAAACTATTTGTGATCACCAAGTCACAGCCAAGATGCCTGCCAATTCCCTCCAGACTGTAACAGTAGATTGCCCCGTATCGTGTGTAGTACTCCACCCCCAATCGCTACCCCAGATCTGCTGGAGATATGGTTTAACATGGAAGTACATTGCTAGTCGGAAGCATACGTGTACTTCCTGCATGATGCAGGCTTCGAAGGCAGAGGTCCATCAATGATCTAGACTCTGGGCATGACCTTACTTGCAGATGCCGTCTGAAGCACATCTGTATAAGTCGTGCTCAAGATCATCTCTCAGCTTTCATATCCTTTCGAGCAACAGCCTTCCAGCACCTTCACTCTGACATACATATCTCTCTTCCCTGGTGTGCCAAGATGAATGCAGATAGAGACTATGAGAAAGCCAACGTCACCATCGACGAGGGTGTAGGTGAAACCAACAGCTCTACCACCTCTCTCGACAACGATGCCCGCATCAACGCCTTCACTCCAGAAGAGCAGAAGAAGATCATATGGCGCATCGATGTCCGCCTGATCCTAACACTAGGCTTCATGTATTGCGCGTCACTCATGGATCGAACAAACCTGGGAATTGCTGCAGTTGCCGGCATGGCCCGTGACTTGGAACTCACCGTTGGCGCCAGGTACAGCATTATCACCTTAGTCTTTTTCTTTACCTACGTCCTTTTGCAGCCTCCAGCGACAGTCGTCCTGCGAAAACTCGGTCCAAAGCTATTTCTACCTGGAACCTGCTTGGCATGGGGCATCTTGACCCTCGGCTTTGGCTTCGTCCACGATTGGCATTCTATGATCCCCCTCAGACTAGTACTGGGAGTACTGGAAGCTGGCTTTTTCCCGTATGGTGAACCATGATCTGGACTTAGTTTGACCTTTGACTGACGCTTGCAGGGGGTGCGCTTATCTGCTCTCATGCTGGTATCCACGATACGAGCTCCAGAAGCGCAATGCGGTGTTCTTCTTGATTGGTAGCATGGCATCCGCCTTCTCTGGCGTCTTGTCCTACGGCTTCATGCAGCTGAACACACACGGCTCTGGCAAGGACTTGGGACAGAGTTACGGCCCAACCGCAACCGATCCAACCGCGCCCAGCGGACGACTCCCTGGTATCGCCGGCTGGCGGTGGATCTTCATCATGCAGGGCCTCCTCACATGTATTGTCGCCCTAATCGGCTTCGTCACCATTGTTGACTTCCCGTGAGTTTGGATGCCACACTGAATCCACTGCTAGGTGCTGACTGGCAATCTCTAGTGAACATGCTGCCAAGTCCAAGGGCTGGTTGAACATGAAATTCCTCACACAAAGAGAGAGCGACTTTATTGTCGCCCGCATTGAGAAGGATCGTAACGATGCTATTGCCGCAGAATTCAATCTTGGTGCCTATATTCGATGCGGCACGGACCTGAAAGTATGGGGTTTCGCAGCAATGTTCGGCCTAACGACCACCATAACCTACGCGATCGCATTCTTCCTCCCAATAATCTTGAAGGATGGCATGGGGTTCAGCGTTGGGATGGCGCAGGTCTTGGTTGCTCCGCCCTATGTGGTTGCCGCGGTTGTGATGTTCGGAATGGCATGGGCGGGCGACAAGTACCACATTCGATCACCTTTCGTTATTGCCAATGCTGTCTTGGCTATCATTGGTATGTCGGCTATGTTCTGCCAGTGGTTGAAACTAATCATCTACCAGGCCTTCCACTTCTCGGCTTCGCATCCAGCACTGGTGCCCGCTATTTCGGTGTCTTTCTTGCTACGACCGCTGCGAACGCCAATGTCCCTTGTGTGCTTACATGGCAGGCGAACAACATCCGTGGGCAATGGAAACGAGCCCTCTGCTCTGCCACACTGGTTGGCACAGGCGGTATTGGTGGTATCATCGGCAGCACTGTGTTTCGATCGCAGGACGCGCCCGGATACCGACCGGGTATCTACTGTACCATGCTCGCAGCTGTGTTGATCGTTGTCATTTCTTTGGCAATGGATTACAAGTTCTGGAAGGCGAACAAGAGGGCTGATGCAGGTGGAAAGGCAATCGAAGGCCTTGAAGGGTTTAGGTATACCTTGTAGATATCGTTGTACCTAGCTTGCAGCTATGCCGAATGGTCATGGTTATGTCTTTTCGAACTTTTACTATTCGGATCTTTCCAGATCTCCAGTTCTACCATTGAGGGCCTGAATCTTATGTCGTCGTGCATGCCAGCGCCCTGGCCTTGCATGTTGAGCGAAGCTTCCGCCCACTTTTTGCAAGACGGTGTGAAATGGTTTCAGCAGAGTTAACACTATTCGCTATCCGCCCATGCTTTCCTGTTTTCGTACAGCTCCAAAAACATAGAACGTAAGCTAGTATTGGCTAAATAAACTTTCTGCAGCATAGAGTTCAGGCTCATGACGGTATTTTGCGTTACATTGTGTTAGTGCCCCAGCTCAGGTACTTGTACATCATAACCGTCAGCTTCGCTTGGCTAATGTACCCTGTATGTACAGGACCACTGATGCCTTTGGACAGCTTCAGCTAGACCTCGGTTGCACCCCGCACAACGGCAGAAGAGAAGATCGACAAGATGAAAACTCGCGCACAAGACGATCATGAGAGGTCCTCACAGCTCGCAGCTTCACATATAAGCTCTCCCCCCATGATTTCGAATGAGACTCAGACCTTCTCTACTTGTGACTACAAAGAGCTAAATCGGCAAAGCTTACCGCACGAGCTATCCCAAGACAGTTTGCCGCGAGTCTTAGTGTCCGTTCGTGGCAGTTTCGTTCATCATGGTCTACGTTAAGAGCTTCGTTGTCGCTTGTCTGCTCAGCCTTGGTCGATCGCAAGACTGCGAAGAACACAACGACACTCCCGGCTTGACAGTTGAAACAAGAACAGGTACTTTCATCGGAGACCTGAACGACACCTATCCAGATGTGAGACAATTCAAGAACATCCCCTATGCAAAGGTACGTCATGTCTTTCAATTGTGTTTGAGATGATATTGACACAATCAGCCTCCTGTTGGTCCTTTGCGGTGGGCACCTCCACAACCTCTCGACAACTCCTCTGATGTGTTTGACTCGACGGTCTTTGGTCCTTCTTGTCCCCAGTACATTTCTGCGATCCCATCAGCATGGGCTCTCAACATCACTGGTAATCTCATCGTAAACTATGGTCAGAGCCTGCTTGCTGGAGAGGCCGCTCAAAACTCGGCTGAAGATTGCTTGACCATTGCAATTTGGACACCTGCCGGCGCTGCTCCTGACTCTGGGTGGCCCGTAGTTCACTACCTAACAGGTGGTGGCGACGTGACTGGTGGCATCAACATCCCAACCCAGCTACCAGCGCAATGGGTCCATCGGTCACAGAGACACATTGTCGTTACCACAAATTATAGGGTGAACATCTTCAGCTACCCGAACGCGCGTGGTCTGAATGGGAGCACCAACTTTGGCTTGCAGGACCAGAGGATGGCTGTTGAGTGGGTAGCTGAGAACATCGCTGCTTTTGGTGGTGATCCTTCCAAGATCACACTCTGGGGTCAATCAGCCGGCGCCGGTGCGACTGATCAATACCTATTTTCCCACTACCAGGACCCAATCATTCGCGCTTCTATCTCAAGCTCCGGCGTTGCGATTAAGCGGTCGACCAATCCCGATACGGCTGGAACAAACTTCACATTCGTTGCCAAGTCCATGGGCTGCGACTTCTGTGATCCCAAGCTGGAACTTCAGTGTATGAGAACGGTACCAGCGCAGAGAATTGAGAACTTCATCGGGCACTATCAAGATAATTCAACCTTGGTGGACCCCTCACAACCCTCCATTTCGTTCACCCGCGCAGGTAAGCTAAGATTATGCAGTTCGAGGCGTAGCTAATTGTTACAGTGGACAACAAAACCGTATTCAGCGACTACACTGAAAGGTTGCTCGACGGCAGAATTGCACAGCTTCCGAAGATCATTGGTACTACCGCGCGAGAGGCGGCTCCTCTTGTTCCCTACCCCGTCTCGAACTACTCAGCCGGTCCCTCTGAACAACTGGTCTACTCGCGGACTCTCAGCACTGTCTGCGCTGCACATAACACTAGTGTTTACCGGAATGAAGTCGGACTGAATACATGGCGGTATGAGTACGCAGGTAATTTCAGCAACATTGACGGTAACGTACCATGGCTTGGCGCATACCACTATGCGGACTTGTATATGTTGTTCGGCACGTATCTCATTGCACCAGGAGAGATCACAGAGTTAGAGAGGCAGACTTCGGAACGGATGCAAGACTCGTTTCTGGATTTCATCACCGACCCGTCGTCCATTGATGGATGGCCGTTGTACCAGGCAGAAAACTCTGGTGATGGTGGGGCCAGCATTGCTCGCTTTGGTGCTGATGGCCAAGCGTTGCAGCTTGTAGATGGTGCTGAGGTGGAAGGGGCGTGCTACAATTCTAGCATTACCTATGATACGACACCGTAATTGGTTTGAGTAGGGATGGAGCGAAGGGGTATTGTCCTGACCATGGGCAGTACTCAAGATATGAAGAATCATGAAAAATCCATCCTTTTCTTACAATTCGTGAACATCATCTTACTGTTCGACTGTTAGCAAACGGGAGAAAACATGAAGCATACCGGGCAGAGTCAAGATCGAAACGGGGTGGTCTTTAGGTATGTATGCTTTAACCTAAACGTTATCGTGCCCCATACTCCACACGAATGTACGGTCGACTTTAGAAGCAAATGTGCATCTGGAGCTTGCCTATGACGTTCCTGCCGAGCCTACCATGTGCCATGTGGTTGATCTTGCTGTTCCTTTCCCAGCAATGCCCCCTCTTCCCAACATACTATCAACTTTGCCTATTGTATACCACAACCATGGAGAAGTCGTCACCGATCATGGAGAAACTCCACAACCTCATAGCTGGTGCTACTGGCAGCGAGCAAATTGGTTTCCTCGACACATCTAAGCAGTCTCTCTACGGCATGTCTCGACCCCTCCCCACAGCGAACCACGGAACTTCTGTGTAAGTAGTGCCTGCTAACTAAAACCACAGTCATTGCTGCGTCGATAGCGTTCAATCCGTTGTTCTGGAACATTGTCGCACAAACGGGTACGCGACTTCTCCTGGGAGCTGTCAAGCACGACTACCACTGACCACCATTCCAGAATACAACACGCACTTCCTTACCAAGGCTTTCGGCTCCCCATACCGTGGTTGCTATTGTCTTGCCCTCACAATATTCTCTCTCGGCATCTTCCGTGATTACCTCTACACTGAAGCCCTTGCCGAACAGCCATTCTACCCACCACTGCATCAGCCAACCATTGGCATCGCCTTGCTTATCATTGGCAATGTTCTGGTCCTTACCTCGATGTGGGCTCTCGGTGTGACAGGAACCTACTTAGGCGACTACTTCGGAATCCTAATGGATGAGAAGGTCGAGGGGTTCCCTTTCAACGTCACGGGTGCGCCAATGTACTGGGGAAGTACATGCTCGTTCCTTGGCACAGCCTTGTACAAAGGCAAGGTAGCCGGTGTGCTGCTGAGTGCGGAGATCTTCTTCGCGTACCTGATCGCGTTGCAGTTTGAGGAGTGTGTCCTCCCTCCTACCACATCCCAACCGTCCGTGCTAACAAGGCAAACAGTCCTTTCACCGCAGAAATCTACGCCAAGCGAGAGCGAGAGCGAGCCTCCAAGGGCAAGCAGAGCAAGAAGAAAGCTTGAGAAACAAATGCGCCTTCTTCAACAGACGAGCATTCTTTATCACATCATTGCAAGCGAGACACCAAACCTTCCAACTCAAAGACGCAACAGATATGGCCCGCAAGCGACATGAAGCCAAAGCACCAAACCCACCTCGACTCGTTTCCTGTCGTTCAACACCCATGACACTCACGAAAGATACCCAAGCAGCAAGCGCAAGCAAGCACGGTTCAACCCAGGGAAGAACACGAACCTTGCATTACCTTATAGACGGCGCTGGAGGACTGAAAAGTGATTAAATATAAGACCCAAAGCACCCATGAGCATACGCAACAATTTGACTTTGATCGAAGCCCTGCCCGTGTATACCGTCGTCTCTTCTTTTGCCTGCCGAATCATGCTTTGCCGCCGACTGACGCGTCACGACCAAGCGCACACGTGTTAGTGAGACTAACTGAGAAAGTGAGGGTCTTGAAGCGCCACACGTGAAGGAGGGCGATGAGCAAGCCTTTGCTATCATGTTTCCAAAGTACTTGAACACCCATTCTAATCCTTGGCGCGTCCCCTTCTCTTGCCTTTCCGCCCGCCCATTATCACATTTGTTTCTCCCTCGCCCGCACCGGCCGCAGTCCCACCGCCAGCACCAGCCTCTCCAACAACATTCGTCGCCGCCGCGGCCGCGGCGACCCCCTCAACGACCGCACTAGCGTCTTCATCACGTCCCTTCTTCAAGTCGCCCGTCTGCAACCCCCAGGACCTCTCGTCGATCCAGTCCTCTCCGTCACTCATCTCGCCGACATGGCCCTCGGCCACGCACCACGCCCACAACTTGTCCCTGCGCCGTTTGGCCTTGATCAGTTTCCCGAGTATGTTCTCCAGGCCGCGTATCGTCTCCTCTGATTTCTGGATGTACAGACTTAACAGCTTGCGTGTCTCGAGGAGTTCTTCGGGCGGCAGGCCGCTGTGAGCGAGGGACAGCGAGAGCATGGGGTAGGCGTGGTGCGGCGCGTGTGCGGTGGTGAGCTGCGCGGGCAGGAGGAAGAGAGGGTGCGGCTCGAAGGTGGAGGGGCTGTGCGAGGAAAGGGTTGGACTTGTGGGAGGTGGTGAGGCGACCTGAGCGGTTGAAGCTGTTTCTGCTTCCGCGGCGAGGGCGCGAGTGATGCGGCGGGGAGGAGGGGGTGGTGTCGAGGCTGTCTCTGCGTCCTCGTCTTCTTCGTTGTCGCCGTCTTCGGCATTTTCGTCGTGGTGGTTGGGACCGGTCGAGGTGGGCTGGTCCAGGGCGGTGTCTGTTTCGTCGTGTGCGGCAGGCTCGTGTGGGTGCGTGAATGCAGTGTCTTGTTGGGCGAGGATGTCTGGCAGCTTGGTCTCGGTCTCTGTGTCTTCTTGCTTGTGCACGCCGTTCGTCTGGGGAGGCCTCACTAGGTCTGGCCGGGCGTCATCGGCCTCAGTCATGGAAACGTCTCCCGTTTGGTCCTCAGCCAGGTCGGTGTTCTCTGCTTCAGTCCCGTTCTCGGCTGCCTTGTCTTGCAAGTCGTTCAACGTGCCATTGAGGACGTCTTCTGCACCGCCATGGCCGTCAAACGCATCGGCAATCTGGACGTCACGATCCACATGACCGTTCAATTGCAGTCTCCGCCTCTTGCTAGGCGACTCTCCCGTGTGTAGGCGGCCCGTCAATCTCGGGTTGGGTTCGAACAGCTCCCAGTCGCTCTCGGCCTCAACCCTCTCACAGGGAATCCAGGTCTCGTCACCTGTGAAATACCTGTACAGACTCTTCGCGCGCCACAAGTTGTTTCGCTCTTCTCTTATCTTGGCATCTGTGGCTGTGACCATATCTGGCAGAGCAGGGTCGAGGTAGGCTTGGGCCATGGTCGGGTGGTTCGCTAGCTCGGAGGGATGCGTCAAGGGTCGGAGCAGCTCTATACATGATCGTGTCAGCTGTTGGGCCCCCTCTCCATGTTGCCTGCGTGAACGTACCTTCAAGCTTGACGTCTCCATATGGATTCTCCTCCTCGGCATCAGCATCAGCCTCAGCATCGGACTCGCTAACGTCCAGCTCGTCGCCGTACTCGTTGAAGCGCCTGGGGTTTCGGGCCAGGATCTCGCGGTCGAAGCCTGCATGGTTGACTTTCTGCCCTAGATCAGTTTCGCCGCGCGTTGTGTTGAAGAAATCGTGCACCGACCTCAGTCCAATTACCCCTCTCGCCGTCCCCTTGTCTTTCCTTGCTAGCACCATACCGCCAGGGAAGAGACCCAGCATGTACAAATCTAGCGCCCGGCTTGAGCTTGTTACCGCGGTTCGTCGCTACTTGAGCGGGTTGGGACCGTGACTGGGATGCTGTCGCGACACTTTAGCTTCCACGCCGCACGTGAGAGGTGTGTAATGACCATGACTGACATTCTTTGTCTCGACGCAACTTTCTCCTGAAAGCTGCCGCCGTTTCTGCCATTTCCACGTGTTGTGGAGGCATTGCTGCCGTCGATGAGACTGGCTCAGGGGTCCTCGAGTTCAGATATGCGCCGCTTGATGAGTATAGGGATTTCGGCTCGGTGATCGCAGTGACAGTCTCAGGCGGTAAGCGGGCGTGGTGCGAGGAAGCCGCCAACTTGGGACTGTGCTAGTCGCAGCGCAGAACAACAAGCCGACAGATGAGCGCATGTTGATCTCCAACTGCTTATCTTATCGCTGACTGGAGCCAGGCAGCAACTCTACAAGGCAGCTATTCCACGACTCTTGCTTGGGTGAGCACGAGGCTATACGAGCACGGTACCGTAGGATATCGTCGAGCTTAAAGAGGACTTGCAGTGCCAAATCCTGAATTCCATACTCAAACATCACAGGCATGCACTATCTGCTTCCCTGAATATATCAACGCCCCGCATCATCCAACCAGTCCCAACAAGCTCCAAGCTCAGAACGGAAAACATCAATCATAAAGCCTTCCCAATAGTATAAGTACTAGCGCCACTGCCCGTCCGGCCGGCCATGGCTTCCTTTCCCTTCCAGCTGGTCGGCGGATCAGAATGCAGCGTTGTCATCGCGAGCTGCGCCGAGCCGACAATCGTGCTGTCGTCCTCACCATCCTCCATCACCCTGCTCATCCTCTTCGCATCCGCCACATCCTCATCGCTGCGACCACTCCGATTCGAGCCTCGTGACGCATTGGTATCAGTCCTTGATATCAGGCTGAGGTTGTCCGCATTCACCACCCGCAGCTTCTCCTTAGGCACCGTGAACATAACCTGTACCACTCTCTGCTGCACCGCTGTTTCCACATCCCAGTCGTCCTCGTTGCGCGGAAACTCTCCAGTGTCTACTTCAAGTTGAGGCCGCTCCGCTCGCCGCCGTACAGTCCCTGTTCGTCCAGCTGTGCCGTCTTCCCAATCTTTCGCCCCTTGCTTGTGCGTCCAAAACGCTGTTCCTGACCCTGATATCGTGCGAGGCGCCACTTCCACCATGTCTGGCCTCTCTGAGTCTTTAGTAGGGCTCCGATCGCGCTGCTCAATGTTCTCCACTTTGGCTTCCACGTTGACTCCGCCCGTGCCTGTGAGTATCCGCTTCGCTCCCTGTCCCCATGCCCCAAACGCTTTCTTGCCCTGGCTGGTTAGCCCACTCGAATGACTCGTCAAGCTGTTCGATCGTTTTCGAGCATGATGCTTGTAGTCCTTGATCGGGCTCGACGGAAGCCCAGAGTAGTCCCCGAGAGCGTTGAGCTCATCACGTGAGCGTGGTGTCGGCGAGTTGTACTGAGGCTGACCGCTCTGCTCAACAGAATTGCCTCGTTTCCTGGTGCCCATTTGCGCGAGATCGCCATGCGAGATGCTTCTCTTACTGGCACTCCTTTCCGGTCCAGAATGCTCAGACTTTGTTGCCATTCTACTCATAGCTGCTGCTGCAGAGGAGAACAAGTTGTAGCCTACAGTCCTTTGCGATATTGCTCGGTTCATGGTGCCTGCTCTATGCACAGCCAGATTCGAGGTATTGCTCCGTTCCGAGAGATCGCTGTTGGTACGATCCGAGTTCTTCTCTCCATTGCTCGACGAGTGGTAGGCAGAGAGGTTGGAATAGGTCCTGCTGTTGGCTTTGCTGGCCGATCTGGAAAGGCTCATCGATCCCGCAGCCTCTTGCCAATCGTCAACCCATGCTTGCACCTCCTGTTTTCTCTCCTCGGCCGCAGGATCGGTGGCCGGAAGCTGCACCGGGTCCTTGAACGGGTCGCTTAGAGGTCTGCTTTCTGCAGAACCAGGCCGTTTCGTTGACCCTCGTTCGCTTCGTTCTTCGACTTCTTGAATGGTGGACACACCGGGCTGTGCAGCAAGGCCATTGTAGAGATGGGAACTAAGCGCCGGCGGACCTCTAGTGCGCAAGCTACTTCTGATGTTGTTGTTCGGTCCAGGCACATTCTCTTGGATCCTCGGGTTATGAAGTCTGTCACTTGAGCTTGGTGCATCGTCTTCCCAATGTAACGTGTTATAGTACTGACCATCTCCTTCGATCCTCTCTTCCTGTCTGGCACCCCAACTAGCTGATCGGTAGGTCGAGAAGAGGTTGTGACTGCCGCGTCTCGAGACTTCTCTGGTGGAGAAGCCATCATGCGTACCAAGCGCCAAGTCTCGTAGATGCTGTTCCCGAAGTCTGCGCTCATTCCGCTTACGACGAGCATAGATGAACCAAGCTGCAGCGGTTATCAGGATAGCTGTGATACCGATGCCCAGGCCCACGCCGAGACCCGTCTTTTCTTGCGAGCTCAGCCCTGATTTCAATGCTTTGGTACCTGACACTGTGTTGGGATTTGTGTAGCTGTTGGACCATGATGCCGAGGTTGTGTTGTAGAACATTGTTTTTGTGCTTGCTCTTTTCCTTTTGCTGTTGGATGAACCACTGATTGAGTAGCCGCCGGTGACCATCATGATATCGCCATGCAGCATGACGGCGCCGTGACCGTATACACCAGCGGCGCCGCCAAGGTATTGGTCTTGCACGTCTGGAACTGTCCAAATCCACGAACCATTTCCCCCGTAGCCTGTACCGACTTCAAGTAGGGCTAACTGAGGTGTTGCTGGATTTGTGACATCGCCAACCCAGCCACCGAATACAATAATTTTAGAACCATCCTCGGATATGACAGATGTGTGACCTGATCGCGGCTCGACGATTGTGTCTGAAGGTTGGTCGATGCCGACGAAGGCCCATGCCTGCTCAGGCATGGAGAATAGAGCGAGCTGGGACATGTTGATGAAGGCATTCTGGGTATGGCCGCCCAGTAGCACAAAGTTCTGCTGTGCTGCTGTGTTGTCAGAGCTGAATGAAGTGGGTAGCAGTGGTGTAATGGAAAGACCAGCCTCGGCGATAGGCGGGGACCTCGTGCCGGTCAAGGAAACCTCGTAGTCGGCACCTCCTTCTGGAGAAATGGCCAGCAGGGTATTTGAGTATGTTGCGTCTGTCGTCCAAGTAGAAGCATCGGCGGTAGCATTGGGGCACATGCCACCGAATACGTACAGATCATCTATGGCTTGTGCTTCTACACCTGGAAAGGCAAAGCCTGCGGCCAGAAACCTTGCGGTCAGATCTGAGTCTGCGGATGTGGTGTGCATCTGAGTCCATGTCTTGTTGTTGGGCCCGAAGCCATAGGTCCAGAGATCCAACTCTTGCTCCCCATCCGAGCACTCCCCCGAGAACACGGTTATCCCATCCCTCGTCGCAAGGGGGATAAACGAGTTGGATTCATTGGCAAGGAATGGCAGCTGGGAGGTCAGCGCATCAGGTTCTTTGTCGCTGGACAGCGTGTTCGTGACATCGTAGACTGCAAACTGAGTCGGACTGGCGGGTGAGAACTGGTAGACTTGCGAAGATTGTCCTTGGATCAGGTAGACAGGATTGTACGGTAATGATTGGGACAGCACGGAAGTGATACAGGCCACCAGTGTGGCCGCTCGTATGGCCGGGTCGTTGCGCAACATCATCTCTTCCTTTGACCAGACATGATGCGATTCGAAAGGTGACTGGCACGGGAGTGCCGAGCAGTAGCAAACTCAGTCGCTGAGCGGGACCAGTATAACGTGTCAATGCTCGGGGAGTCGTCGACTTACGCAGTCGGTGGTGAGACGATGCTTTGTTAATCGTCGCTGTGATGGTGAAAATCGGGAGGGCAGGAAGGCAGGAGGCGTTGAGGGGTTACTACAGCTGTACAGGCATACAGGCGTTATCGACGGCAGAAAGCAAGGATGTAAACAGGACTCTGCGGGCCAGCCACCGTCGGCACCTGCCCATTGTTCATGCCCTGCACCTTTTGGTTGTGAGGAGCCCAGACCGCGCCGGCTGACCAAAGCTTTCTTCTTACCGATAGTAGAACAAGCCATTGCGCCATGAGCCACGCGGTGCCGTTGACACGAATTATGCCATCTTGTTGCCAGTGAAAGTCGATCTAACTCGATGGTCGTCATGACAACGACCGCCGTTTGAGCCAGGGTTCGTACCGGGTCCACGCCACGTAACTTTCGGACTGCCGCTAGCGCCGTCTTGCATGATCCTACTGCGCAGGTACACACTGTCCGTCAGTCCTGAAGAGAGCTGCGCTCCCTCCGTGCGTGGCTCTATCGCACCTCATCAAAGTCTCGACGGAGCACTTTCTCAATGGACGTTCGGTTGAAATTTCGTAGTCCCTCAACAGCAATTTGAACAGCACCTATTTAGGGCGGCGTCAATCAGAGGTTACAGCCCCAGGCAACTCTCGGCATCTCTAGAGTCTCCAGCGGGTAGGTACCGAACAATGTACTACTATCACACTCTACGATCTGTGTATTCAACACTATTCGATACCAAAGCCGGGGCAATTGCGATTCACTCTTCAGGTCTCAGCTTAATTGCCGCTAACAACGCTCCAATGGCTGCTCTCATAGCGCTACCAACGCCGAACGGCATAGCACGGAGATTACTACTTGGCGATGCTGCAATAAGAATGTGCTGCTTATATTGCTTATGAAGCATCGAAAAATTACGACTGGTCTTGTATAAATACCGTGAAGACGCCGACCAGTTTAGACGATCGACTAAGTGCGAACCGAAGCGAGGTGCCAGTGTCACGGTGCACTACACTGTGACCGTGAATCATCCACCTTTTCTAAAATCATCATCTGGATCAACCACCTTTGGTAGGGAACGCAGATACTCCCCATGCAAATACCTTACAGCCAGTGAACATCTTATCCATCTAGGTTGTCTCTAAACATCCATGATTTGAATGAGCCCAGAAGCTTCTTAGAAGGAACAATATGAATGACTGTGCAATGAGTGAAGTCAAATTAGACAAGCCTCTACTCGACAAATTGCTCCGACAAAATGACTGATACATCGAGCGATGTGGACTGTCGTGACCTCATCAGCAAACAACATTCAGTAGTTATGCATTTGTATTGACTCGGACCACCAGATCACAGGGTTGCTCTTTGTCACGACACCTTCTTAAACAGGCGTTCCACACTCCTCTTCGGAATTGAAGCTACTTCCGTGTTACCGAATGAAGGACTAAGGTGAGTTCTAATAACAGTAGAAAACTTCTAACAACTGCCCACGCAAGCAGATCTGGTCCTTCACTACCTTCCGAGCTCACTAGATGCGATTGGCAGCTGTCGTCGCCCAGATCATTCAATCCCTTCTCCCTCTTCCCTTCTCATAAGGATGTCTGTGCTGTAACTAGAGACAAAGGAGCTGTCTCGGCGTTAGAGGGGTGTACTAGACGAGCCAGCCGCAAAGATAGAAGGAATACCTGTAATACTAATTGGAACTACGGTGTTCGTCGCGGTCGGTGTTGTCGCGCTTTTCGTGGTCTTGACTGCTTCGCTGGTGCTGGCTGACGTTGCTGGCGTGTCTGATGAACTTGTTGCTGGCGTGTTTGGGGCGCTTGATGACGCCTCACTCCTGTCGCTCGTCGCTGCTTCGCTCTCCATCTCAGAGGTCCTCACAGCTTGACTTGTGCTTGCAGTAGCATCATCACCACTTGGAGCTTTGGAGAAGATCCGGGTCGCAGTAGCTGGACTACCGACCAGAGTGTCAGCCCCTGTCGACTCTGATTGTCGACAACTCATTCCGGCAGGCACAAATTGCTCGAAATTGCCGCCAGGGTTGCCGCAGATGACGAAGGACACGTCGGAAAGCTGCAAGTGAGGTCAGCAGGCACGGTCACGGCACTCTATACCGAGCAGCTTGAAGCACTTACGCATTTCAGCGCACCCGCAGGAGCCGCCTGGCACAAAGCTTCGGCGACATCATCGCCTGCTAGCGCGTTGTCTGATGCTATGCCGCTGATGGCGGCTAACATCAGGAGTTTCGATTGCATGGTGAGGATGAATTGGGCGTCGCCTGATTGTCACAATGCACGGCGATTGTGTATAGACGAGGGAACCAGAAACATAACTCTGAACCTGTCATTCGACGTTTTTTCAGGGCTGGGCAGTACGCTTGTTCGATTCATACCTGGTTCCAGCAATATTGTTGACAATGAAATGAGTTTCGCTTGCGGAAGTCCCGTTACAATTCTGTTGGCTCCGTGTTCTTTGTTCTACCTCAAAGCACATCATCACTCATTCAATATACCTGACCTAATATGCCAGGCTTATCGTTTCGAGCAGTTACGCCGGTTTTGTGCAAGTCCATGCTTGCTCTGCGCTGCGTTGGCGTGGGTAATGGACAAAGCGCGACCGCAGACCGTCAAGGCTCAGCGGTGGCAGCGCAGGTGTAATCATCAAGGTTGTCTAAGAAACATTCACCTGGAAGGCATTCGTAAATTTATGATTGCGGATTTCGGAACCGTACCTGGTAAAAGATCTCTACTACTGTATACTATGGATGATGGATGTGCCTAGCCTACGGTGGGCCAAGTTGGGGGCACTCACAGACGCAGTATGCTCTATAACCAACTGTACAATCACCCCCTGAGCGCGTTCTGACAAGAACGTGGACCGCAAAACAGCTGTTACGACAAGCTAACTTAGAGCTCGATTTCGGCCAGTGATCCTCGTAGCTATAGGCGCTTTGTCCACCCTAAATTTCATGTCTAGTGGTCCTCCTGACATCCAAATTTCTAGCAGTCGCATTACTCTCTTGCAACGGCTCGACCCTTCCATTTACGTATCGAAAAGGAGGCATGAATATAGATGAAGTCGAGGACATGCACTCAAACCATGTTACTGCCACGCAAGCAAACTATCACAACTTCATTGTTATTCTGCATACTGCAATGTGCCATGGTGGACGCCTATCAACACAGTGTTTCGTTAATTGCGTAGCTAACTGTACTTACCCACACGTGCGACTCTCACGTCTTCTTTGCCATCTACCACATACCCAACCCTACCACCCCTCCACTTCCACACCCCCAAGCCAATTCATAACCCCCATAGCCTTGACCAAATTTCCCCTCAAATCCAGATGCACTCCATCCCACTTCTCCATCTGAATACTCATATTCCATGTACCCATGTGCTCGATCCCTCTACTAAAGAACATCTCGCCGGGCCGATGGATCAGATTATGCATGCTTTTCTCGAAGAGCTGGAGGGCCTTGTCGCCTTGGGATTGGATCCATGCCTCAGGTTTGAGGGGGCCGGCCGCGTTCGGGGTTATGAAAAGGATGTGAGACATTGGGTTGGTATTACTGCTTTGCTTGGGTTGTTTTCTGTGGGCTGGTGGAGCAGAGGGTGATGAAACCTTTCGGGGACCAGCATTTGAGGCTTGTGACTGTGACTGTGTTTCTTGTGGAAGGTTTTCGGGCCTCAGGTATGGAGCCTCTTCATAGATGGCATCGAGCACACCATTCAGCCAGTTGACGGTCGCCTGCAGATCGAGATCATTCCACAGGCCGTGTCCGAACACAAACGCGATCGGCCTCTTCGGTCTCTTCTTCGGAAGTAGGTCTTTGAATCTCTTCACCTCAGTCGGATCATGCGGGAACTTAAGCATAAGCTCAATGATGAGGTTAACCGGACTCGTCGTGATAAGTTCCGTCTTCCCGTCCTTACCCTTTACTTTCTGCGTTGACTTCGGACACTTGAATGACTCAGGCTCATGGCTAAGCACATCACTCGTGCGGTAAACACCCTGCACACTACATGACTTGACATCCATCTGGTGCATACAGAAACATTTCTCCGCTTCTTCGTCGTCAAAGTTCCAGCCTGTTACGGCTCCATAGCCCAGGTCTGCCCGGAGTAGTACGTTTAGCGCGCCTACGACATGACGCATCATGCTGTCACCCACAAAGATGACTTTTTCGAAGCGAGAGAGGGTCTCGCAGGTCTCAGACGTGGTGTACCAACGCATGTCGCAGTCTCGAGGCATGAATGGAGCATCGAAGCCGATGCGGCCTCCGCCAGAGAAGGCATTCAGGAAGGATGCCCGGTCTGGGCAGAGGGGGGCGAAGGGACGGTGTAGGTCGAGAGAAGAGAGAGCGCAAGAAGGGTGCGTGCGATACGTGTAGTTTGCGAAAGTGTCGAGAGTGTCCGGCCGACGGTACGCCGATAGTGGCGAGTCATCGAGTGGGGTCGGTGGAAAGGCATGGTAGAACGGGACCGACGTGTTCGTTATGTGGTCAGTGAATGACAATTGTTGTTGCGATGCGAACATAAGAGTCTGGCAGCGTGGAGACGGTGAATACTTGGCTCGAGTCTGAGTCGTCAGCAATGTGGTGAAGGCATGGAGGGTGAAATACTCACCCATGACAGCCATGATGGTGCAAAAACGACGTTGAGCAGAGGTATGATAATACTGCAGACAATGAGCAGACCAAGTGCAATGGTGATGGTGAGGTTGCGAAGAGTCCATTGCTTGGAAATGGAGTGCAAGTATCTGTCAACTGTTCTTTGGGGTCGCGACACTCGTCTTCGAGAATGAAATTTGTTGTTGTACATCATCTGTCACTCGATGGGAAGGAGCTGAACGAGGTCGCAAGTGAGTTGGAAAGAGCGAATCAAGCCGTATGTCTTCAAGAGCACAAGGCCTGAAGATGGACGAAGTATTGTAATAGTACCCGAACCAGCCGTGCACTTGCCTAGATGTATTTATGTCAAGATCGAATTCCCAACTGGCAGGAGCTCTTTCCTTGTTGTGCCAGCACGGATCGTTGAGAAGTGCAGCAGCGTGCTAAATTTTATCGCTGGATGTTAACCAGTGAATTGCGACCTGACTGCTCGTTTAAGACTTTCTTGCGCCAGTAGCATACATTGTGCTTCCAAAATGGGTGAAGATGAAACTCTGAAGTGCTAGCGTGTGGACGGAAATGTGTTCATAACATACGCTTGCTAAGATCAACGCCTGACAGTATTGTGTTGCCCGCTCAAATGCTCAAGTTCGTGTATGAGCCGAACGGATTACCACTCGGCTTCAATACATCAACCAAACTTGCAGTCTTTTGCTTCCTCAACTCGATCTGGGTCTCTTCCTCTTCCCACCTCTTGACGTCGGCGATAGCCTTGTCGATTCCGTTACCTCCAAGGCCCAAGCTGCCGAGCCAGCCTTTACTGCTCTGTTTCGCGTCTTCCTCTCTTTTCCTGGCCAATTTCGTCATTTGTCGAGTCATCTGCTGCCAATTACTCAGCCCAGTCTCGAGACACTCTTTGCATCTCTGGCGACCCTCCTGCTCCGAGCCGACACCCTGATCTTCCATGAACCAGAGGACTGCCTCAGCCGCTTCGACGCTATCTCTTGTCCAGCTGAGACCTTTCTCCTTCTCATGTTCAGTCGTGGCGAAAAGGATCTCACCAATGTACGTCATTAGTCCAACCTCTTCGCACGCCTCTTTGAGACTGTGGAAGGGGTGTTCATCACCACTAGTGGGCAACAACGTCTTGTCGGTCTCTTTGAAGAAGTCGATAAAGTGCCTACCCCAGTTCAGAACAACCTCAGTTCCACTTTGGGCTCCCCGCTCAGTAGGCCGGTTTTGAGACCCACTGCCCTGCAGCTGCATATGCGGCGGTGCAGGAGGCAAGGCTTTCCTCGCCCTCAGCACGCTCAGAAAGATGGGCAACGCCTGCTTCACGTCGCCGTGCCGTGCATGCCATACACCCAAAGCAGTCGAAGCTTTGAGCAGATTCTCGCTCACAAAGCTCTCCTTGCCTGCATTGATGACGCCCGTCTGCATGTCAACCACCTGGTCAGCGCCTTCAGGCAACCCACCAGCAGCAATGTCGATCGCCCAGTCGTAGACATGTGCACTTGTGTCCTTCAGCCCCTTGAAGTCGCACCAATCGGCGTACGCTAGCGCAGCGTCGAGGCGCTGGCGGTTGTTGAAGCCATGGCTAGTCAGTATATGCAGGTAATAATGCTCTGGCTCTTCCATGGTTGCCTCAACCTCAGTGATACCAGGCACATTCAGGTGCGCCCCATCCTTATCCCAGGCAGCAGGAACAGGTCTCGGGTTCTGGGGACCAGGAACATTCTCCCAGCGAAACATCTTGCCTGTCAAATTGTCGCCCTTGCGTTTACACAAGCCATCCATGTGCTCCGCGATCTTAGCCAGGCCCATGAGCACCTCCCAATAGCCCTGCCTCCACCTCTCGCTCTTCGCGGATATGTCATAGCCCAACTTTCCCACGCCATCCACCATGAGCACACCAGCGCCATCGCGAACCTCCTGCTCAGCTATGCCCTGCCCGTCTCTTTTCGGATCCTCCAGCCTGCCCAGCAATTTCTTAAAATACGACCCAGCAACGCCCCACTCGTACATGCTCCCCCACCCGCGTCGATCCACCCTCTTCAAGATGCCCTTGGCCATACGTCCCTCCCAGCGCGCCCAAAAGCTCCACTCGACAGGCGTAGGATTCTGGTGCTCACGCTCGATCTGCCAGTAGCCGAGGTACACCAAATAAAGCAGACCAGCCATGGGCCAGAAGTAGCCGTGGAAGCGCAGTTGCCATCTGAGGGTGTCTTTCCACTTCTTCTTGCGGGCCGTGGTCATGTAGCGCTGTTTGACGAAGCGCGCTAGTACGGCGGAGAGTGAGCGGTCCTTGTAGAGGTTGTGGTAGAGGAAAGAGGCTTGGGGGCGGCTGGAGGTTGACAGATGGCCGAAATGGCGACGGAGGATGGCGTGATGGGGCGGCGGTCTTGAAGGTGAGAGGCATTGTGTGAACTCGTTGACCCTAAGTCGTGTAGGGCGTGGTACATGACTCTGTGACAAGGGAGCAGAGGTTCGGGTGGATGTGGCAAGTTGTCTGCGTGACTGTGGTGGTGGTCGAAGGCTGGGCCGTGCTGCAGGTAGCTGCCGGCGACTTCGAATCGCGAAACCCAGAGCTTGCGTTCGTGGCATAGTGGTTTCTAGCTGGCTGCTTGAGGCAACCACCACAATCCCCTTATACTGCCGCGCAGGCCACCGTCGTCGTAGATGAGCTAGTCGACTTCTTACTCTGTCGCGAGTGCGGAGATGGAGTGGTGAGGTCGACGAGTTGCCGCCTTCGCTAAGAAGGGAAACTCTGCCGCACCGTACTTGTATGCACAATTCACAATCACCAATGGAAACTCATGGGAAGGCTGGCAGCAATGCGTACCAAGTCTCCAAATTCTACCAGGCTAGTCAATAGCTGATCACTCCATGTGCCTTCGTCTCGAACGTCAGCCTAAGAACTAGTATGTATTGATGCAAATGAAGACCTTATTCGCTCAACCAGAACCCAACATGCACAACAATACCGAATAATAGTCAGCTTACGCCTGCTGAAAACAATGTCCTTTGCTGGTATCATAGATATGTTTCCTGCTTCATGCCCGCATACCTTCTATGCTTCTCTCGAGCCCTCATAACACCGTCGCTCTACCCTATGCTCCTCCTTCGTACCCATAACACCCAGGAAATATGCATGTAGCCACGCAACAGCGTGTACTTCCTATCTATCTTCATCCTTCCTCATTGAGTCATGTTTACATCCCCCTGTGTTGTGCGGTGCCTGTCGCTCCTACTTCCAGCATCCGCCGGTTCAGCTGGCGTGTCTGACGTACCAGGAGACATCATAACATGCTGCATTAGTTCTGGTGGGAGTAAAGAGCCGTGCGCCCGCCTCGAAGATGATGCTCCGCCATACAACTCATACCGGAGCTCTTCTTCCGCGTCTCTGGCCGCCACGGCTTGCCGAATGGCTTCTTCAACCTCGGTTCGCTGCCGCGACATTTCTCTGCTTCGACCGGCCGAAGGTCCGCTGCCACCTGCCATGTCTGCATGTGATAGTGTCGAGGCTGGCTGCACATGTCCAACAAAGTTGCCCATTCTAGACCGGCTTTGTACCCTCGATACGTGCGGACTTCCTGATCTAGACGCTCCACGACTTGGGCCTCCACTACTAGGGATAGTTGACAGAATCGCCTCATGGTTCATGTCGAAGCAATTGACGCCAGGGTCGGGCCTCAGTGGCCCTGGGTTGGCAGGTCTATTCTCGTGTTGCCCAGTAAAGGTCGGGAACTGTTGTCCAGGATGAAACTGGCTAGGACCGTGCATCGAGGCTTGGAAAGTAGGCAATAGCATATGATCAGTGCTAAATATTTCGCCTTCCATACGCGAATCGGGTCTCTGTATCGGCATCCTCGAAGATGATTCTCCGTTGTGGTAAGCAGACGGAACCTGATACCCAAAGAACCCAGCTTCTGTAATGTCCATTGTATGTCTTCTAGACTGACTTCTAGACCTAGGTCGACTATCCGGCGTGAACAGAGCGGGAGTGGCCAGTGGGCTAGGTATGCGTTGCGAAGCAAACTCTCGCGGGTACTGTCCAAAACCGTGCACCGGCGGAGTCGGAAGAGGAAAGTGACGCGGAGTCATTTGTGCTCTCATATTCGGTGTCAACTGTCCAGGCGTCCAGGGTCCTATGCGCTGGATCTGATCGCTGGGCAGAAGGGGCATCTCGATGTGGAAACTCGGGTGAGGCATGTCGTGGAAGCTTCGGGGTCTTTGACGTGTCCGGGTGCCAGTCATCCGTGGTATGCCATGACGCCCTGGTCCGAAGATCAGGTCCATCTGTTGCTGGTGTTCGTTTCCGTCGATAGTGCCATCAGAGAGACTGTCTGCATCAGGACTATCTGGTCCGACAACTTGCTCGTCGATAGCATTCTGCTGTTCCTGGTCCCTTTCCTGCTGTTCAAGCGCAAGTCGTGCCAAATAATCTCGTAACCGCACAACGCCGTCGCCTGAGAAGACGCAGAAGACATCTCTCTGAACATGCGTGAATTCGTTTGGAGCTTCTCGGCAAAACCTGGTCAAGTCATCTCGAAGGAATGCTTGGACGCCTGTCAGAGACAGATGTGTCAACCTTGGACAGTTGAGTAGCAGCTGAGTGATGCCTTTTAAGGTCAGACTTGTGCAGTAACTCAGATGCACTCTCTCCAACGACACGAATTGGGTTGCCATGCCCGGTTTTGCAGAAGATGAGCTGTACGGGCCCTTAGCCAGAGCAATGATGCTGGCGTCAGTCAGGTTCTGGCATTTGACCAGCCCAACCCTTCTTAGCTTGGGTAGCTTTGCGAGATGCCTGACGCTTGCGTCGGTCAGTCTCGAACAACAGGCCAAATCGATGTAGCGAATTCGGTTGCATTGCTGAACGAGTTCGATGACAGCGTTGTCTGTCAGTAGCTGGCAATGGCCCAGGTGTATGTAGTGCAGGTTCTTGGTCAGAGTGCAGATGGCTCGAACAGCTTGGTCAGTTATGTGGCGGCACTTGGCGAGGACCAAGTTGCGCAGTCGTGGAGCGGCAGGGATGATTCGTGCTATGGCTTCGTCTCCGATACCATCACAAGCTGTCAGATCAAGGATGCGGAGAGCATCGAATTTCAGACCCGGCTTGAGATCTGTGAAAGCGTGGCTGTCGATGCCGACACATTGAGCAAGGCGTAGTTCGCGCAGTTGCGGTAGGTTCGTCAGGAGGGCGGTCACGGAAGCGGAGCTGATGGATTGACAACCTTGAAGATCGATTTCGAGGATAGAACGACAGTTCTCGGCAACGGCGATGACTGAATCATCGGTGGCCCTAGCCACTCCGTTGAGTTTGAGCTGAGCATGGTCAGTAGGCATTAGTCAAGGTCAAGCGAACGCAAACTTACCCTCTTCAACTGTGTGCAGTTCAGGGCAACCTGCAACAACGATTCGTCGGTGATGTAGGCACAGTTCGTAATGTTTAGACCCTGGAGTTTGGGACAATGTTGAGCAACACGCAACATGGTGCGGTCGGTCAGTGCTTCGAGATCTGTGACATCCAAAGCCTGCAGTCGTTTGGTGCCGTCGACCAGAGCAGCAACGCCCAGATCGGTCAGCTTGGTGCAGCTTGTCAAGGTGAGCCTCTCGACGGCTTTGCACTTGACGAAGGCTTGTAGGGTGCCATCGTTGACCTTGTCTGCTATTCCCGACAAGTTCAGCCTCTTGACCATTTCGTGGTAGGGAAACGAAGGATGGACAGTGGACAGAGTCTTCGCGACGTTGAGCAGATTGGACCATTTGCTGCAGAGCGGCCTATGCCACAAGATGTTGACAGTATAGAGGGCCCAGTGGTAGCAGACCAGCATCGAGTTTCGCAGGTCGCCGGTGGTAGTCAGCTTGGAGAATATGTGGATGAGTAACTCGGGAGGCAGCTTCTGAATGGGCGAGGTGCGGTGCAGGTGTTCGACATCGACGTCCATTTCGCCGTCTCTTATGGCCGTCAAGGCGCCTATGGTTGAGGTTGAGTCGTTCATGTGCATCATGAAATCGGTATCCTCATCCGTTGGACCAGGCGAGGAGTCTGAACTGTCAGATTCCACCGTATTCGTGCTCGCAGTTCTACTATGAGCAGTCTGGATGGGGCGCAATCTCAGCCGCAGTGAGTCGGCCATGGTGGAGGAATGTGGCAGCAATGGCCGACTTCAATGGCCCAACAATGGGTGCAGGCTCGAGCGTTGCGAACGGGTCGTTGGTGGCTCGCCGTCGCCGGTGATTTGATTTGTTTTTCGCCTCTTTCACTGTATACTGATGCCAATCGACAATTGACCGCCGAGGCAGTTGTTTGGTGGGATCGTGTGTCGTCTACTTCAAGTTGGTAACATCTACGATCGTCCAGCCGAAGAAATGCGGAAGCCCAACCTTGTCAGCATGATCCCTTTTCTTGCAATTTGACTCGGAGTAAAAGATGTAGTCGCGTGGTGCCGGATGAGACTCGGACAGTCACAATGCGAAGTGATGAGATTGGTTGACGTTGGAAAGGAGGATGGAGCGACGGGCGAGACTGTCACACGATTGCCCCCGTCACCCTGTACTCGACTGGTATCTACGTAGTGCCAGCACGGTGCCACAAATTGCACCTGACCAGTGCAGTGTACAATGTACAATGCGACAGGTACCACGTAGTATCAGAAGGCGTGATCGAAGAGAGAAGTGAATGGTAAACGGTAAATGGTAAGGTGGTAAATGGTGTACGCCCGATCGTGCTAATGTGGAAACGAGATCTACAACCGACTGAGCGCATCTGGCTGCCACTGACCTCAGGCACTGTGCTGCCTCTGCTTCTGGCCGACGGTTGACAAAAGGCCGAGCCTCCAGACGCACTAAAGCTTGCACGCCACGCCATCCCAATTTCAGCCAAGTCAAATGCTCCCTCAGTGGCGCTTGCTCGCTGCTCTCTTGTGGCTACTCACACACTACTGGTAGCTTAGCAATAGTCTACCTAATAATCAAGCAACTACCATATCATGTTCTGTTGGTGTCAGTCCTTTTCCTGTCCAATCTACCCAAAGTGCTAGTGGCAAAGGCACTGCCCCTGGCAAAGTGAACGGGCATCTGCAAGTGCTACCTAAGGTAGTTTCAGAGCAGTGTGGGTCTTGACTCTCAACTGAAAATGTCGGCAGTGTTAGAGGCCGTTATGCCGTCACCTACTGGCATCGTTCTGCTCTATAGTATCCACCGCGCACTACACCAGTGAACCCGAGAGAAACTTTCCAGGCATCAAGGCAGGCTAAACTCAGGACGGTGAATTGCTGAATCAGATGAAATCGTAGTCACGGCTTGCGCGTAAGGCAGCATTGCTCGCCCACAACTGTGCTACATCGACAACCTGCACGAGAAGGCTTACGTGCAGGAGCGAGAGGAAGAAAGAGACGAGAGATACCTACAACTTCTCTCACTTACCTTCAGGGCAATCGAGCTTTACACGCACCTGGGCGCAAGCTGGTCACTTCTTACCTGAGATATCCAAACAGAAGTCACTTTGATCAAGCTTCTCCGACAGAGGCACAGCTCACTGTGGCGCTTCAAGAGAGCGATTTCCAAATACGAATCGGTGAGTTGCCGTGTTTGATGCAGTGGTCGCTGGGGAGAGTTTTCGTCGATGTGCTGTTGCGAGGGTTGTCGATCGATGCTCAAGTCGATATGCCGCTATGGAACCGTCGCTCACCAAGTTGCACTGATCGAGTGATAGTATACTGGGAGGTTTGTCGCTACGGTCTGATCGTATGTTGCTCAGGTCCAGTCATGCCGCAAGGATTCGTCTTGTCGCTTTGGTCCAGCCATATCGTACTTACTGGACTATGTTGCAAGGGCCAGGAAAGTTTTGCCGGGATTCGGAATTGTCGCTTTGGTCAAGTGGTAGTCGCATGTAGCACTGATCAAGTACTGGCAGACATGCTGAAGTCTGCCGAGTGAGGTTGTGGCCTTGAGTCGCATGGCTGGCCGTATGTCGCATAGGTAGTTTGGTCGCTTGGGTTGTCGAAATCGTCACCATCACACTTATCATCCCTGTTGTCCACTACCACGCCATGGGCCATCTTCGAGAAGTGTTCTATGTACGAGCACAATCTGTGCCAAACGTCCTGGAAATGTTAGCGAACGGAGCTTCAGCTTCTCCCACTTAGAAGCTGAAGAGGCCACTCCTTGCCTTGCCGTATGGATACACCACCAGTGCACTCAGATACAAACCTACACTTATGCCGATTGCAACCTGCACCATCCCATATCCGACATAGAAGATTGTCCCACCGTAGACGGCACTCGGGTCGTCCTGTGCAGCAACAAACCCTTGCGTGCCATTGTTGATCACACTGACCGACGAGTTGTGGCCGAATATTTGGTTGGATGAGTGGATCCCTGCGACCAACGACCCAGAGGCTGCTAGCCCACCAGGCACTTGGCAATAGATCGCGGGCAACATGGATGCTGCAGCAAGACCATGGAAGAGGCGTGAGTAGAGATTAGCCATGCAGCCGATGACGAATGCTCCTACCGCGTTGGCCACCTGCAAATTGCTAGAGAGTTGTGTAGAGATCCAGAAATTCGCCTGGTGGCCGCAGACAGCGATGAATGCCATCACAGGCAATTGTCGCCACTTCGCTCGATAGATGAGCGCAACACAGCAGGCAAACATCGGCGCCCAGATGAAGCGTGTATAGATCAACTTCCAATGTGCCCCCACAGGCGAGAACCACTCTGGTACCTGGCAGGTGACATCTTCCGTCGCGTCCCGTTTGATAAGGCCGAAGATCGTGGTGCCAACCAGAAGACCAAAGCCAAGAAACAGCACATAGATAATGGCGTAAACCATGCGAACGGACCCGGCGACCATGCTGCGGCCCTGTAGTTCGAGTGCAGAGTTCAGCACGAGGAACCCTGGCAGAATCATCGCGATGCTGCTCTGAGCCACGGCAGAGAAACAAAACACGTACTGGCCGCCAGACCACCGGATGGAACCTAGTCCACGAGCGATGAAAGCCGACATAACACACGCAAAGACTTCGAAGACATTCGAGAACTGTCCTGATCGAGGAACAACCTTGAGCTGGAGGAAGCCAATTGCAGAGCCTAGAAAGAACGTCGGAAGTGCGTCGATCGGTCGGCTGTTGAAAGAAAAAGGCCCACAGAAGACTGAAGCCATACCGAAGGTGAGGATGCGGAACCAGACGCCATAAGGGTCGGGTCGATTGCAAATGGTTTCAATCTCGTGGATGCCCCCCTCGGCCGTGTACTTTTCGTGTATCACAAGCTTGTAGACGTTGAAGACATCCTTGAGCCTACCGAAATCTAGTCCTTCAGTCCGTCTGATGAGTTCAACACTATTTGCTCGAATGGTGTTGTCGATGAAGGTGCACATCATAGCTCCGGGGATATACATGAACTGCGCGTCGATTAACAAGGCTCTCGCTGATGCCGCGAGATACTCCTCGACTCGATGCGTTGGAGCTCCATATCTCATGAGAGCATCGCAAAGTTTGATCAGGTAGGTCCGACGGGCGAGAATGTCAGCTACCTCAGCGACAATGTCTTTTCGTTGACTTGACTTGCGATCAGACTTGGCTCTTCCCTTTTTAGAGCCATGGCGGATCACATTAACCGCGGTAGAGACCATGCCTGATGGTCTCCGCGATGATGTGCTCCGCCGCGGCAGAACACGAGATGTACCCGGAACACCCGGACTGGTTGATGATATGCCAGCCTGGACAAGCAGACTGGCCACGGAGCTGTTTTGTTCGGTCTTCTCGTACCACCTCGGCTTTGTCGAAGGTGTTACTGTGCCTGATGTGGAGGCTGTGGGGGCGTAGAACCGTGACTGTAGGTGCTTAGGCTTTCGCGGTACTTCTTTCCTGAGTTTCGTTTGAGAAACGAGTTGATTCCGCCATTGATCACTCTCACGTTGGAGCTCATGCAATCTCGATGTGAGTATCGCACCGAAGATGCTAGGTTTGTAAGTTTCTAGAGCTGGGACGTAATCAAGGTCAGGGATATGTTGGGCGATGCCCGGTGTTTGCGTGTTATTTCTGGAACATGTCAGCTTGAACATGCTTAGGACAAAGGCGCCCACTATCGCTTACCGTGGCTCTGCGATCTCTGCATGGTTATTGCCTAAGGTGAACGACTGGACCAGGGTTCTAGCTTCCTCTGTGTACTCTGGAGGTTGTGGTGCCGGGGATTCAGTAGTGTCGGAAGGAGTGCTGTAGTAATCGCATGAATAATCACTCCTCTCGTAAGCATCTCCTCCACTGTAGTTGTCCGATAGAGCAGATGTGCGGCCGTCGGCGATGGCGTCTACCTTCTCTATTCCGGAGCTAGTCCAACTGGCATCCTGCCATGCACTATCGCCAGTATTTTCAGAGCTTGCAATTCCTGACCCGGGTGTCGTCTGCTGGGCAAGACCTGCTTCCAATTGTTGCGGGTTGACGTCTCTATCGTCCTCATGCTGGCTCTGGCTGTGCGTGCGAGACCACCAGTACCGTACCTGAGAGCTTACTCGCCTGGGCAATGATGCTTCGCTGGAATCTCCGAAATGGACGTGTTTCCGTTGTGTTTGAGCAGACTGGGCGGGCGACATTTGAGTTGGAGTTTAGTAAAGATCTAGGTTGTCTGGTTAGGCTTGCAGCAATGAAACTATCCAATACTCAAGATGGGATGGTTGAGCAAATCTGGTGATGAAGGATATCACGGTGTCCGTTATAATAATACCTTGACGATTGCAGTAGTGGCGAGGACAACATTATAAGATTTGTGCTCTCGTTAGCGATAACAGTGATGAAACAAGGCCTCAGACAAGCGGAAGCTGGGAGGATTGCCCAGCCGTGCGACGCATCAGCCGTCGGCTCATATGGATCTTATTACGCACTGCCTTCTATTACAGTCTAAAATTATCATCATTTGTAGCACCAGTAGCAGACATGGAGAGGCAGTGGAGCGGAAAAGGAAACCAACATGAGAGCAGCAGAAAAATTGGTGATCGCATGTTACGGAAAACTGTTCGCGATGACAAAACAGGGAGCCTCTCCGCCTTCCGCCCACCCCTCCGTGCCAATGACGACACGAAGACACACCTGCGCCTACCGCAAATGGTAAACTCATCCTGGCTATCAGGTCGGATCGGTCGCGTAGCAAAACTTCCGCCGCCCGGAATGTGAGACAGCCAGGTGCTCCTACTCCAGTGGCAATAGGAGATACAGTAGGTCGAGCGCCTTCTCGATGCGTGTCATGAAATCATTCACTGCCAACACTTCTATCTCCTTTAGCCCAAGCTCTTAGTATATTCTTGCGAATCTTTCCTGTGCTCGTCTTCGGTAACTCCTCCACGACCTCACATTCTCGTGGGATCATGAATCTCGACATGGCTGGATGATCTCTACACCACTGGATGAACGCTTCGTTCGTCATCTTCTTCCCTGGCTTGACTGTGATGAATGCCTTCGGCCGTTCCCCCCATTGTTCGTCCGTAACGGCTGCAACGCCGCACTCGAGGATGTCGGGGTGGGTTATGATAACGGATTCCAGGGCTACAGAGGAGATGTTCTCGCCGCCTGCACAATGTTAGAATACTTTGAAGTGAAGGAAAGGGAAGATGGAGACTCACCTGAAATGATAATATCCTTCGCCCGATCCAGAATTTGGATGGCACCATCAGGATGCCAAACCGCCAAATCCCCGCTGTGCAAGGCGCCACCAGCGAATAACTTTTTCGTTGCGGCTTCGTCGTTGTAGTAGCCCCTGGCACAGATATTGCCTGTGAAGATAATCTCTCCTATCTCTTTGCCGTCTTTCTGCACATCGTCAAGTCGGTCCTCAGGAACATCATCGCCTGTCTTAATCACGCGGACTGGCAAACTCGTGACGAACCCGTGTCCCTGCCGCGCCATTTTGCCAAACCTCTCCTTGTCGGGCAAGTCGTACCATGAGGATAATTGATATCCCTTGGTGATAGGACCGTACGTCTCTGTCAGCCCATATACATGCACAGGATGTAAATTCAACCCAGTCATTACCTCGAACAGATGCGCAGTCGGCGGACTAGCAGCCACAGTAACACGGACCGGCTGCTCCAGCTTGCTCGCATTACTGTCCGCGCACAATAACGTATTTACCGTGGGCGCCGCACAGAAATGTGTGATGCTCTCTTCCTTGAGTAGCTTCCAAATATAAGGGTAGTCTATCTTTCGCAGACAATAATGTGTTCCTCGTACGGCGGTGACAGCCCATGGGAACGTCCAGCCCATTGCGTGGAACATGGGAAGCGTCCACAAATACCTGCATCTGTCGGTACCATGATAGTTCAGGCCACTGTCGATCACGTTGCCCATGGCACCAAGGTAGCACCCTCGATGAGTATACTCTACACCTTTAGGGCGGTTCGTCGTACCACTTGTGTAGGCAAGCGCATTGACCGCGAGTTCATCTGGAGCTTGTGCTACTAGGCCGTCCCAGCCTTTATTCCCACACGAGAGCTCATAGTTGCGGCCTTCGCGAAGGGCGTCTCCAAACGCGCCCAACTCGTCATGGGTGTTTGGGTCGACTGCATCGTCCTCAACCAGGATGGGGACGTTAGGCTTTGCTGCCCTGAAGTCAGCGAGAAGATCGACATATTCCTTGTCAACGATGACAAAGTCTGCCTCGCTATGTTGGAAGATGTAGCCCACGTCGTCCTGCTTTAGTCGGTAATTGGTTGCTATCACGACTGCACCCGCGGCGTTGACTCCGTAGGTTGCATACAGGAAGGCAGGTGTGTTGGTCAACAGTAGGCCCACTCTCTTGTAGCCTTTCTTCTTGATGTAGTATGCGAAAGCGCTCGCTCGGTCGGCAAAGTCGCCATATGTCCGTCTCAACACCACGTTGTTTGCCGTGCGGTGGTATATCGCTGGTGCTTCAGGTTCGATCTGGGCGGCGCGGGGCAAGAAGAAGGTCGGGGAGAGCTCATGATGATTGAACCAGTTGGTTGTGCCTCGCGTGCGACCATCGATGACTACTTGACTGTTGACTGCGTCTGCGACGGTTGCTGAAGATGAGGAAGACACGAGATGGGAGGCTATATTCGACAGACGATCTTTCGCCGAGGAACTCATAATGGACTGTGCTCAAATTGAAATGAGCTCAAGTAGCTACTGCTGATGACAACTATATCGTCGTACTGTAAGTATGACCAGGAGGCAGTGACATGGTCATCAATAACAGCCGGTGCGAAGCTCCCACTCTCAAGCATCTGGAGTCCTGGACATTCTGGTTCAACGATGTTGATTGGTCTCCAAACGAGCTTGCCGAGGTCGCCGACTCCGAACAGATTGTGGCTGAAACTGGAGAAATCCGGGGCAATGGATGAGGCTTCGGATCTATGTAAGCGAGCCACAATAGGGCGATACCAGCCTCGGGCGCGGTAAACACGAGCCTAGAACGACATTCATACGTGCCGATACCCTGAATTGGAAACATGTTAGCTTCGAGTACTCTTGCTCGCCTGCCGAAATGTATGAGTACGACACGAGATGAGCTGCCATTTACCTCTATTCGACAACCAATCATGGCAAGAGTCCAGACACCGAGAAAAGGTACTTAAGCAAAAGCAGGATTGGCGTCTCTCAATGAGCCCGAACGGCCCCGAGTTCGCGACAAAAGTCATAGTAATTGGCATAGTTCAGGAGAGCGCACTCGGTAGCAAACCAGAAAACGAAGGTACGGCGTCTGGAGAGGGCAAACGGGGTCCAATAGAACGCATGTCTCGACCGCAACAAAACGCTTGCAGAGGTAGGCAGTCGAAGCCTACAAAGGTTCACATCATCAGGGAAGGCGTCAATGCAACATGCAACACGAACAAGTGCATACTTAGAACAGCCCCCTCAAAATGCCCCCTCGTTTGAGCTTCGAATAGGATAACAATCGTTTGACGCTTGTTTTGATGGTAACACCTCTCACACTCACAGGCGAGCGCCGAAGCCGTCTGCTTTCCCACTTTTCCGCAGTCATCAACATACAGCTGAACATGCGAGTTACGCCTCCAGCTATCACACGTACTCGCTTCGTAGTTGGCACTGACATTAGCATCCGGGCCAACGCCCTAACTGACCGCCAGTCAACGTCAGCACCTATCAGTGTCTGAGCCTTGCAGGACAAGAAGGTAATGTGCCTTACTGATCAGGCCGATGGAGACAGACATTTCACTTTCCACAATCAGGAACATCGCATCGGATTTAGCTAGTTGCATCTATACACACGTACCTAATAGTACAACGCCTTCAACCTTTGCAGGGTTTTGACATTTGACATTTGACGTTTGACGTTTGACGTGCGGGCAGACGAAGCGAGACAACAGCGCACCGTTCCTTCCTGCAGCGTCAGTCCCAACTAAGATCCCGTGGTACACCGCGCAAAAGCCATGTTTGTGAGGGTGCGATGGCAAGAACTCAGGAACGGCAGCAAGATTGGCATCATGTCTGGACACTCATGCTTGACCGACTCTAGAATATTGATCCTGAGTCGTCGCAGTTCCAGCAACCCACTCGAATGTGCCACAGCCTGGGAAGCAAAAACAATCTGTAAAGCTAGTTGCGATGTGCAGCCGGTGAAACGCGGATATGCATGGGGTTGTGCCACGTGCAATGCGGGTTTGTGCAGCGGATGTGTATCCATCCTGCATGGTGTACAGGAATGATGCCGGCCTCAGATCATGTACTCAGGGTTTAGCGTTCGAACGTGCGTGCTCAGTCTGGATGGGCGATGATAGCTGGTTCAAGCCACGCCGTCATCGCGTTTCAATCTGTTTCAGGTCAGCAATGCCAAAGATGAGAACAGCTCGAGCCTGCCTCGCATATGTGCTTGCAGGTTGGTGCACATTGCGGCTTTTGTACAAGCCAGGCTGTGCAACTGTACGAGGCGTTACCTTACAGGGCCTGTTGCATGACGCGGAACTGTAGCACCATCTTACATCTGGTTGACAAGGAGGTAAGTGAGATAGATATTGGGCAAGTAAAGAGGAGGAGACGCAGGTGGCGTTGGTAAGGGAGGTGCCAATGCTCGTAAGTGTCAGACAAGCACGAAGAGAGAAGAGAATCACAGGGGAGAAAGGAAGGAGTAGTGGTTGTGTGATAGAACTCTGATTTCTGGCTTCGTAGATGATAATATCTGCGAACATCCCTTGGCGTATGTTTCTATCTATCTAGTCATTCCATCTAAGGAATTTTCAGCTTAGAATTCTATGATCTATAGCGCTGTATATCCTCGACTGCGCAAGCTCAACATGTACCGTAGTATCGTGAGCCAGCCGCCATGAAGCATTAAACCATGCTTCGAAATTTGCAGGACTGCTCAAAACATCAAACTCATAACTTCGCATCATCGCTGAAAGGACTGTATGTGGTATCGAAAATAGCAAAAGCGTTGTGAGGATCGTAGTCTCGTAGGGATCGTCATCTTCTGTGTGCCGAAGACTGCGCAAGTCGTAAATCATTTAGCGTCGTAAAGGAGTGTGTATCGCGTCGCCCATGCGCCTGACAGTAATATGTGCTGTACAACCCCCGAAAAGTTTCCAGATCATGCCGCGCGCCTGGTGAACATCCGTAGTGTACAGCGTGTATTCACTTTTGGTTCCCGAGAAGGCCCAGTGATGCGCCATATGCCCGGATAGATATGATGCAAATAACAAATATACATGAATAGCAAGTGCATGAACAGAACATGGTCAATGGCGCGTGAACATTCCGCCCAGCGCCTTGATGAAGTTGCGTTTCTTCGGAGAACTCGGAGGTGTGAGATTTGCCCGTTGTAGTTCGGGTACTTTGGCGACTCCCACACTCAATGGCCCAACAATATCAGTGTCGCCCATTTCTGGAAATTTGCCGCTTTTGTCCATTTGAGGCACCATCACGCGGGTGACAGGCTTCTCGAGGAGAGACACTGGTGAATCCGGCGTTAATGGACCGTCGCTAAGACGTTGAAGTTGAGGCGATAGTGCTTTGTTCAACCGCGCATCATGTAGCTTCCACTGTTGATCAATCGAGCTCCACTTCTCCTCTGTCAGCTTGTATACCTTGGAGGTATCTCCATAGTGCTCTACGGTGCGTGCCAGATGCTGAGCATACTGTTTTCGTGCCTGTTCCCAGTTGGCGCGGAACTCCTTGTAGCTATCGAGGTCAATGATGTTCGGCTGGTAAGGCTCAGGATGGATGTTGAAATCAGCATGGCCAAGTTTCATTGCCCAAGGGTCTGAACGATCACCTGACAGCTGAAGAGGTGGAATATCCTGAGTTGCTGTGTTCGCCCGTGATCTCGGCATGGAGGTCATAGAGGGTCGGGCTGACAGAGGCGGTGATGGTAAATATGAGTGCGGCTGTTGGTCCACAGACAGTCTCGCACCATAGCCGAAGGTGGCAGGCGCGATGGAAGGTGACTGTAATGGGGATTGGACCGGGCTTTCGTGCATGTGCATGTTGAGCATGGCGGGTGGAAGAAGTGGTGTCGTCGCCTGACCATGATCTTCTTCCTGCTCTTCGGGAGGTTGGAATCCTTGGTCAATGTAGATGGGAACAACCTCTGAAACTGGGAGAGGCTCTTCTGCGAATGAATGCATTGAAGCGGGAGAGTAGATGCCGTGGCTGTTGGAAGCTGTACTCATTGATCGACCGTGATAATTTGCCGACGTGTCAAGACTGGTGCGTGGGGATGCAAAAGGAGTGGTGTTGGTGACGATCGACAGTGAAGGACCGACCGTCGATCGGTTCCTCCAGCGTCTTGATAAAGAACCAAAACTCGATGCGAAGCCCCGACTTACGCTGTTGCGACGCCTGTCCACAGACCTTTGTCTCTTTGCATGGTGCTCACCCTGGGAGTTTGTGGACCAGGCATCCTGGTCCGCCAGAGAATAGTCGAGAGCTGGTGCGACAGGCTGTGCGCTCCCCACAAAGTCTGACGAGTCACCCCGCCTGTAATCATCAACTGCAGCACAGGTCAGTATTGTGTTATCGCACAACGTACGCTTGTGGCTTACATGAACATATTTGTCGCGAAGGCATGTCCTCCTCTTCACGCACGTCTTCCAGCCGTTTCTGTGTACCGAAGAGATCCAGAGAGTTTCGCGCTTGTATTGGCGAAGATGCTACGCCCAATGAGGAGGTGGAGGATTTGGAGGAATGCCCGCGCGACCACAAGGATAACCTTGGAGATGCCGCTGACGAGGTTGACGAGGTCGGCGTATGCTGCGACTCTGCCATTCTGAGGGTTTCTTGAAGCAATCGTGGCGGAAATATACAAGTATTCAACGAATGTTCGAAGCGAAAATGATTATGTTCAGGTCAAGCGAATTTGGTTATTGTCGTGGCCTTCGCATCGTGTCCGTTTGACCCAAGAATAGCTGAATGTGATCGAAGTGGGAGACCGAGTCTGAGGGAAATTGTTTGTTCGAGAAGTGAAGACAAATGACGGGAGGGTGGTGTTCGATGACTTGGCCGAATGGTACCCAAACCAGGGCTATGAGTTGTTGTGTTGGAAGTTGCGACACTTAGTTGGTCACGATTGGAAGAGGAACGTCGCTGCACTTTCTGGCCCCGGCACGTGCTACGTTTCGATATCACTGACCGTGTGTTGGGCAAATGAGGTCGAAAGTGATCAATCACATATAACCAGAGAGTCGCGACGATGTCTAGTTGTGACTTTGAGTAGCGAACCGCAAAGATTTTGTGCACTGTGGCACTGGTACGAAGCCGTTGGTGAACGAAGTGGATGTGTGAGCTGTGAGAATTGACGACTGTGTGTGGTCGGCTTGTGGGTTTGGCGGGCATGCAGCAAGCTAAAGAAGAGCTAGACACAAACTATGGGCTCAAAAAGAATGGTTCCGGGTGGGGTGCAACAGGCCGGGGGGCGAGCCGTGGTTGGTGGGAGGGGCTGGGCAGACATGGGGGTCTAGCTTCAACTTGCTTTGCAATTCGCCGAAAAGCCTTCGTTCGTGAAAAAAGACTTCACAGGGCTTCTGACAAGTGCAAGAGTTTGCCGTCTGCCACGCACGTAAGCTAGTACCTTAGCCGCCGCGCTTGACTGTCACTGAAGTGGAAAGGGCACCGTTTGCTCAATAGCTCCGAATCCATCCCCGTTGTTCTCTGCGTTTGTGAAGTGGTTCGATTCGCAAAACACGAGTCGGTTGGGAGTGTTCTATCTGGGGAAAACAGCCACCGCCTGGATGGTCAATGCGTTTTCTGTGGAAAGCCACTCGGACGTTACGATCGTGCACCTCTAACGCCTTTGTGCCTGAAAATCTTGTCAGAAAGGTCCGTATACGTAGGGATGAGAGCTGTGGCGTTTCTACATAGAAAAGTAGGCTTGTACCATGATTCTGCTAGGTGTGCCTGTTGGCGGGGTTTTCTGGCACCACAGTTCGTTCGCAGTGAGTCTGCTGCGAGGCAAAGAGTACCTCATGCTTTCGTCACCGAGCTACCTCGTTGCTCCGATGTGTAAGTTATCTGACAATTACGACTGATAGCTGTATATCTCAGAATGCATGGCCCCGATTATCCACTGAGGCTTAATCCTGCGCGTTGAGCCCGGCCCCGAGGACGTCTTCCTTGCAGCCATGCGCAGCGGGGTGCCGGCTCGACTGCTGGCAAAAAGCCAAGACCTTGCAGTACTAGTCGCCGTTGAACATGCAGTTCCTCGTGGTACACTGCGAACCCGGCCATTGAATTTTCTTCTTTGGCATATTACAAAGGATAGCTGCTTTTAGGCTGTACACTATCTGTACCAACGTTTGGGCAATAATAGATCTGCGCACTAGAGGAAGAGATTTGCGAAAGACCAACGATCGTCGCGGTTAGGTTTTCTTTTTCCGCAAAGCTTCTCAATAATGCCACTTTGGCCCGTACCGAACATCTAACCATCGAGACTAAGCTCAGATATGCAACCACTTCCGCTCCTCTGACCTCTTCTCACTCCGTTGCTTCCCAGATCAAGATCGGCTTAGCATCATCTTCGTCTCTCTGGTATGCATAGGAGTCCGACGCGATGAAACTAGAATAGTCGGCCAAGGCACCCATGCGAAGTTGCTCGCAGCTGCGTAAGTTGGAACAGCCGAATTCTGGGAGCCGAATCGGAAGAGCAGATCCCAGTCATGTAGAAAAAGAATCGACCGGACCTCGCCAGCCCCTTTGATTTTTAACTGGCCAAGTCACAAGAGCATCGGCAAGCGACGAGACCAACGGAGGATTTACCTACGGATTGCGGAAGCTCGCCAGGTACCATCTCCCGCAACTTAGCCCCGCGACAGCAAAAGAAACGCTATTCGTGTACACGAAGATGTTCTCCCCAGAGTTACCAGCTTAAGCTCCGGTGCGGGATTCTCGCAACCCTCCGCGCCACCCCAGACACATTCTGGTCGTACTCAAAGTTTGCTAGGCTAGTGTTGATCAAAAAATATCCTGTCCGCATCGTATGCCATAGAGCTGGTGTTCAAGGTCTAACGTCCGCTATAGTCCGATAACCCTAATGTAGCAACAAGCACAAACTAACAGTGTTGGGAATAAGCGAGGCGTCTAGAGCGGCGTTGCGTGTTCTAACGCTGACGGATTCTCTATGCAGCAAGGTTAATCTGTTGAACGGCATGCATTAGCACTTGTTGAGTTTCGTGAGCCGGTATCGAGCTTTGTGTGCCCTGGCTCTGCTACTTGCGATATGGTTTGGTGCGGCACTTGGGTTGGCAAACCATCTCCTATGTTCTGTGAGAGTGCTTTTCCACACAAGAGGCATTAGTATGAAGAAAGAGGTGCTGCGCCTTTTGCGCCATTCATGTCGAGAATTTGGATACCCAGTATTTTGACCATATCTCTCGGTCTGCATCTGTTCCTTCGAATTCGAAGTGAACAGTCGTGATGTCCAGAAAGCCTTCTTCGAGACTTGGCTGTATATAGCTTTGAGCAAAGCTTCGGAATGCTATCGGTGGCAGGATCATTCGACTCTCAGGGTTCATGCTGCTGTTGTGTGCACGTACAACATCATTATGCTCGCACAATCTTGCTGAAGCTGTGAATAGGATGCAGCGGATTGGTATGCTAAAATCTCGCGCGAGCTGCACCCAATGTGCACGTGCTTCCTTGTCTCGATTTGTGTTGTCGACGACGACCGAGCTGCCACCTTCAAGGAGTTGTCTGGCGGTTTTGATGCACTTGTCCCGAGTTTTCAAGATGTCTTGGTTGACTCTCTCATAACCTTGTCCCTTCAGTACTTTCCAATAGAACGAACTCTTGCCAGCACCTGGTGAACCACAGAAAATGACCAACTCCTGCTTGTTCTGTTTGGTGAAGGGGGCCTGTCCCTCGGGGCTAGAAAGCGCCGACTCAAGAAATTGCTTCGGCTCGAACGGGTGAATATATGGCTCTGTCTCCAGCCCTAGGAAGAACTCTTCGGGTGTCTGGAACTTGATTCCAATATTGGCTGCAAGGTCTCGATCTGATGTTGCATGGTCTTTCTGTCTCTTGTCGGTCTTCTCCCGACCAGCGGCATCTCCGATGTAGAACGAGTTGTTCATATCAATGGCACTGTCGCCCTCGAGGTCGAATTCGTCTTTGAGCTCCTCCCACATCCCTACACGTGGCTTTCGGTATTTGTCGTTTCCGGTCGCTGCGTAGACAGAGACTGGGATATCTAGCTGTCTCATGAGGTAGGTGAGCTGATCCTTGAAATTCTTTAGGCTGAGGGTATCCTTTTGCAGCGCCTTTGGGTTGTCCTTCAGACTAATGCTGCCTTGATTTGTAAAGACGACGATCAGGTAGCCTTGATCATGCAGCTCTTTGAGACGAATAGGGACAACGACATCCCACCAAGCATGGCTGCTAGCATTTCTGACGAAACGAGAACCGCCTGATTTCGGTTTGATCAGCGCATCATCAAGATCAAATGCCGCTATTCTGACGGGTTGAGTGAGTCCGTTGCATGGTTGAGCTGGGTCACGGTACGAGCCAACGACGAGTGACTGATGGACAATTTTCCATACCAGCCTTTCTGGCTCCTTCTGAGATGCTGGCTTGAAGAAGCTTGCCACCGTCTTGCCTACATGATTCTGTTAGTGGTAGACTCTCGACGCTGGCACCGGACGGACTTGTCGTGGTTGACTCTATCTTTCGTTTGACAGGCGGTGGCGACAGGGGTCGGCCATTTGGAGAAGCGGCTCTTTTCATCTTAGGCTTGAGACTTTCACGTGAGATAGTACGGATGCGCGCATTGGCATGACGGAATCTATTATTGAAAGGTCCCTTGATGAGGGTCTGTCGCGAGGCATACGAGAAGAGATTACGCATTCAATTGATGGTGAGACGGTACAGTATGTATCAGCAGAGAAGAATGCAGCGCGACAGGCGGGCACCAGGCGCGTTAAGGCAATCGCGCTAGCTTGTTGCACGTGATTACATCAAGGTGCTTGCATCCCATCAATGCGCTAAGCACACAGAGGTAATTGTAACACAGTATGTTTGGTCATCAGTTCTACCAGTCACCGGAATTTACACTGCTAAGTCAGACAAGATCTGTAACCAGATGGTCATATCTGTCTGACACGAACAGGTATTCGCGTGTCTAGCGCCAGCCGATCTGGCTTTTCGAGCTTAACGGATGGGCGCAAAGTCTCTCGCATCGACATAAGCTGCCTCGATGCTCGGTCTCTTAGGTCCTGGGCTTTGCCATCGGCGATGTCAATACTCGCCTCTAGTAGCCAGCTTCCACTTGCATCAAGAAGCCGACACTTGTCTGGCGATGGAAGCTCTGATACGGCTAAAGAATCCTGACCGGGCTGAGCAGCAGGCAGCTCCCGGGTCCGATGCAAGAACAATGTTGTGTCTTGGTTGTAGAACCTCTTGCCCTCGATGTAGTAGCGTTGGACATATCTAAAGGACGTTAGCAAAGCTAGACCCTAGAGAACAGGAGACATACTCGTATCCGAAGAGATTTAAGAATGCGGCCATGTCGCCATTGAGGAACTTTGTGCGAGAGACGAGCCTTGTATTGGTCGTCTGCTGGCCAGCCTCTGGCGTATCTTTGAATTCGAACACCCAGTCTATCCTTGGATCATTAGGCAGCCTTTGAGATCCATTCTCATTCGTCCACACCTCGCCATCACCCTCGTGATCATGGGTGGCACGTTTGTCCACGATAGTCCCGACCAGCTTCACAAAATAGACGCCAGACTGCAGCATGGTCCTCAACTTCTGGAGATCCTGCTGCTGCGGCGAATTGGCTTGACTACTGCCTGAACCCTGCACAGTCTCCAGACCAGCTGGTTGGCGTGCCTTGAATACAGCATGGATCTCCTCGACATGTTGTGGTTGCATACAACACACGCCTGCAAGTTGCTGCACTAGACGATTATGGCGTTCTGCGGGTACAGAACCGTAGAGAGATAGTTCATGCATGCCACCAGGTCAAAGCAAGAATTGAACGCCAGTGCCTATGAGTACAAGCATGGGGTTGCTCGAAAAAAGGGCCGGTCAGAAGGGCGCGGTAGGAGGGAAAGAACAGGTGAGAAAGTGGACGATGCTCGGCCTTCCATTTCTCCATTCACCGATCGTTCGCGCGAACAAGCACAGTGAAGCTGTTCTCTTTTCTTGCCGCGTCGGGTGACGCCGTTGACAACGGAGAGTGTAGGTCCAGTGACACCTCTCGTTCATGCCACGGACAAAGAAAGGCGAAAACGAAAGTACACTGAATGTGGGCTGACGGAAACAGCTGATACAGTTGTCTGTTTGGTGGTCTGATGGGTCGGCGTGATAGGGCGGGGCGTGTCAATGATACCACTAATAGTTAAGGTACCCTCGGCGGTATGAGCTTCGGCATCGGAGCTTGGGAAAGCATAATCGCAACTGCACTTTATTTCGTGATCTGCCCCAGACCTCCCCAGTCTTGCTCTATCATAATACAAGAATAACTGAATGAAACCGCGTCACCAATCTTGATACCACCCATTTACTCTTCGAAACTAGTCCCCCAACTCTACGTGTAGTGCCAGTCGCGCCGAGCATCGAGGTTGGACGAAAGCCATCGATTCCTACTTCAAGATACGAAGGTACTTCACATCGACAACGAGCCACCTCAAGAGCAGATACGTACGCAACAGCATATATCGGGAGGGAAACGCAAGTGCCAACAGGGAGCACAGCTCCTGACTTCGAACCTTCTCTCAGGACACATTCACGGACCTCAAGATGCTGCGACCAACGGCTATTCTGCGGGCGTCCCATGCTCGAACACCTTTGATTAAGTTCATCGGCAAGCGGTCACATCCGAGTAAGGCAAATAGATGCTCTACATTGAGTGTAGACTGACAGTGTCACTAGAACAGGTAGACCACACACCACAACCGCACCCAGCCTCTCCGACCCACGAGCTACCCGAATCCTTTGCAAGCTACAGACAGAAAGTACAACAGCACGGTCCGCTTGGGGGTCAGCAGAACGGCAATGGTTCGTCGGCGCCTAGACCATCGACGTCTGGGAAGGCACCCATGGGCGGTCCCATGACATATGGCGCAATTGGGGGGACACCCGGCAGCAGATTAGGTCCGATCAAGCCGAAGGAAGGCGAGTACTTCGACGTCTCAGAGCTGCCGAGACGATTCCAGAAGAAGGTGTGGACGGATGAGGAGATGGATGCAGTAGCGAGCGGTGGTGCGAGTCTGTGGTAGAGCTCGACCACCCTCCTCAAACCGGCGGAGCTTTCAGTACTGGTGACGTCTGCTCCTACCTGAATCGGCCTCTCATCAGTTTCTGCACGTCGGTAGCAGTGCTTATAAAACTATCGCAACACAGCTTGCCTTCTGGCAAGTTTGGCGGTCGGAAAGGCTCAGAACTCACAGCGACAACCTCACGTCTACCAAGGGCAAACCCCTGCCTAAAAGATACCCTATGAATGAATGTTTTGTATATACTCTTTCTGAGAGCCATGTGGGTGAGCTAGCCTTGAGTCTCGCGTGTGCGCCATGCGCTCGACAGGCGCTACGGAGCAGCATTGAAACCGTTTTGTCCTGCCTTGCCAGTGCCTCATTGGATAGGATGTAGACGTGCTTGCCAAGACCTAGCGTGCTTGAGACTTCTATGCCTATGCTCTATTCCTGCTCCAGGCGTTCCCATTTGACCTGAATTGTGAGACACGATGATGGGGCAGGCCAGTCGGGCGGGATATGTCAGCACGCACCCAGTTACAGTTGCGCACTCAAGGTTAATGGGTCAATGTAAGGGATAATTCGTAGTTCATGGTCGGCTGTATTCGACCTATGCTCGGCCCACTGCGTCGTCGTCGCATATCAACAACACAACGTTGCTCGAATGCCACACCACTGTCGAGGTTTTGTGACAGTCTGACAAGGTAAGTTAACATATGGACAACGCGCTCTGAAACACAGCAAGCAGTCCGAGTCATCTTGGATTCCCCATTGACGCGCACTTTGACATCGAACATGGCGTCCGAACGCCAGCTTACGCTGAAGGAGATCGATCCCACATCTGGTCGAACCAACAAGACATACGTTTTGAGTTCAAACAATGCAGGATTAGGCAGCGGCAAACGGCAACCGTTCATGAGGCTTGACCAAGTACCGACTCAAGGAAGCACATCCCCCAGCCCCACATCTATCAGCTCTACCCGGTCCGGGAGCACCTCAGTCTACGTGTACAACTACTCACAAGTCATCCTCGACTACCTCAAATCCCTCTTCCTCCCCACAGGCTATCCCCACACCGTAACGCCAGATTACACACCCTACCAAATCTACGACTCCATCCAAGCCTTTGCGTCCACGATCGCCGGCCTCCTCTCCTCGCGTGCAGTCCTCCAGTCTCTAAACGTCATCTCGTCTTCGGCCACAAACACCACAGACGGCGCTATCCGACCAGACAGCGCCTCAGCAGCCACGGCGGCAACCTTACTCAGTATCCTGCAGAGCACGCTGAGTAACCTGACGACTATCCTGTTCGCTAGCCACGCCGCACCGAGAATAAGCTGCGACGTGAAGTTCTACCGGTTTCTGGCCGATATTGCGAATGATGTAGCGTTTGTGCTTGATCTGCTTGCGCCTTCTCTGCCAGGTACATTTAGTGCGTTGATCGGTTCGACGTTGTCTTTGTGTTCAGCTCTATTCATGTCTCCATACACGGCGTTGCTACATCTTCATCGGCTTGAGGCGTTGGTACCATTCATTCCGAGCCCGAAGGTTGTGGTACTGTGCACCTCGAGCATGTTGCGAGCAGTATGTGGTGTTGCGGGCGGAAGCAGCAAGGCCGTGCTGAGCGCGCATTTCGGCCGGAACAATCCCGAGAATGTAGGCGATTTGAACGCTAAGGACGGGTCTCAAGAGACTGTGGTCAACTTGTTGGGAATGTGGATTGGAGGCTTAGTCGTTAGCCGGGTCGAAGGTGTCGGCGCGACGTGGACTTGGATGCTGGTGCTTCTGGGTGTGCACCTGTGGGCGAACTATAGGGCGGTGAAGAGTGTTAGGCTTAGAGGATTGAACCGCGAGCGGGCGGGGACAGTATTGTCGCGGATCATTCGTGAAGGCGAGCGGTGCTTCCAAGGTGTCGATGTGAATGCTGTTGGTGAGAGCGAGAGCGTGTTTGGTTTGAGAAGTTGGCTGATGGGACGTTTTACAAGGTCGTATGGACACAAGCACGTGGGGACTGGGCGGTCGTGGAGGGTTGGTGTTTCGGTCGAGGAATTCATCGAGGCTGTGAGCAGTACCCATCAGGGGCCCAATCAAATAGAGCGATCTGTACCCATGGCCTGCAACGTCCCAACGGACACGTTGTCGTCGCTGATATCAATATTGGAGAAAGAGCCGTATCTGGTATGGGTTGCGGATGAAGATGGCAGGGTCGTGATAGCGTTGAAGAAGGACACAACGCCGCTTGATCAATTGCGGGCATGCTATCATGCTTGCTTGATCCAACAAGGGCAACAGCGGGCTCTGCAACGCCAGAAAAGAGCTCAGGCCATTGATCTGCTGGCTGAGTCGCTTGGAGAAGTGAGACAGACCTGGGAGGACATTTGTCAAAAGCTGGAAATAGCAGGATGGGATCTGAGCTCAACGAACCTGGTGCAAGGGCATGGTGTCAGGGTTGATCTAAGCTGAGACAGGTCTGCGTCTCTGATGAAGAGGATGCAGTCGTGTTCCACGGTTGTATCCTGCGACCAAGGAAAGCCATCTGAAGGAGAAGATGTGATGAAACGAATGTCTAACATCGATACGTGGCCTGCCGCGAGCGATTGATGTAAAGCTGCCTCACATAACCAGTACCGTTGCACCTTTCTTTGATGGTGACGACCTCCTCCATTCGTTTCTGTCCACTTCGTATGGCACTCCAAAATCCGCCCGGCTTGCTTGACTATGAGCACTTCCATCCTCCAACGGCCAAGCGTCATGATTCAATAGCTCAGCATCTCCTTCACTATCCTTTCTCCTAATTTCTCTCATCTCGAACTTAGATTCAACTTTGATCTCGCCATTGTTGCTCCTCATGCTGTCTCCCATCTTTGACCAGCTCTTGCCGGCAACATTGCTGCTGAACCACTTCTTGCCACTCTGTCCCTGACTAGCACTCGCATCTGTGCCATATGATCGCGCGCCACGCGTCTTATACGCTTCCTTTGCGCTGATATAAAGACCAGGTCCACACCCGACCATGACTGCAACAGCACCTTCGATTGTGCCCCACATCGCTAGCCAGCCAGGAATGAACTGTCCCTGTCCTTCACCGAGCTTAACCACCCGTATGATGGCAAAGACAATGCAAATCCAGCCGATGCTGAACAGGATGCCAACGCCGATCTTCTTTGGTCGAGCCACTTGCAGGTTGCGAATAACTGCCAGGGGAAGGAACATTACTTTAACACATCGTCAGCCGGGTCTCCTACGTCGACTTGACCTACAGGGTAAGGAGTAAGTCAGAAAATCTTACCAGCAAGATCGGTAGCCACGTCTGCAGAGAACGAGTAGTACAGAGAGATCAACTGTCCAATCTCATCCTGGCGTGTCAGACATCCGGTCGCTTCAAAGAAGTCCAGCTTGCGGCAGGATACGAGATGTGCTGGGACATTGCCTATGAATGCCTGCATCCTTTATTAGCCCGAGTAGACCACACATATGAGAAGATTGTCCTTGCGTACCAGTACGGTAAAGATAGTCACACCCCACCACATTTTCACATACAGGGGCAGCTGCTGTACCAGCTTCCAATACAACGACAGGAAAGCAAACTTTACAGACCACAATGTACACCAAAGCACATAGCTGTTGATGAGCATGACTTTGCGCATGGTGATCATGTCCGCGACGTAGTGGGGGTACATTGCAGTCTGCCCTGCTGTAGCGGCTTGCCAACGATAGATTGGACGAATCGTTGCAAGATAATATATTGCTTGGGTGAGAAAGAAGAGATAGGCAGCCAGGAGGATGTAGTCGGCGGCCATGGTTTGGCGAGGGCGTCGTAGACGGATGACTGCTCTTGCGAAGAAGACCGTGCTCGTGAGAACTATCATGGCCCAGATGATGCCGTTGAGCTGGTCGAGAGAGGGCTTCATGGTTAGAGGCTGATGGTCTTGCTGACCGTCGACACAATGTGAAAGTCAAGGGATCAGATCCGCTGCTGCCGACTAGCTTCTCGTTGTCGGGCAATGTAGCGAGAGAGCAGCCAGTCCGGTGGTGGCGAGTCGGGCGATGATAGAGCAATGTGTTGTACGAAACTGGGACAGCGATGATCCTGTAGGAGGTTATCATGGCCGGATCATTGTATAAGGGCGAGGACCTCTTTTCGGGATATGATGTTGCTTCGAATGTCGGAACTAACATTGACATCAGTACGATAGTGTCCAGTTTCAAGCCAGGCGAGGGGACAAGGTGCTGTGGGCTTGCATGGCCAAAAGCTTGTGCGATACAGGGTACTTGTTAGAGCGTTCATGCAGAGACGTTGACCCACAGGGCGACGTAGGTTTCCAGCGGAGGCAGTATCCCCGTTGAACACAAACGTCGAGCCGCATCTGCACTCGAGACTCCTTCACTCATCGACTGCCAAGTTTTCACATCCATGAAGCGTTGCAATGTAGCGATGAATGCAATGGTCTGCGAATTGTGAGATCTCCAAGTATCATTCATGGTGGGACTACACACGACAGCACAATGTAGGTACGGCGATTTGCGGTGCCCACAACAGAGACAATCAATCTTGGAGCCTTGGAAGACAGCTTCCTCTTGCCTGCAGCGAAGAACTCCGAGAGGCGGCTGTCGGTCTTGCGAACCACTCTTAGGACATCAATATCGCTTCTGTATACCCGAATGCGTCCACGAGGCATTTCGGTAGCGTGACGAAGCTTAGCTCGAAAGGCTAGAGCTGAGCGAATGCAGGTCCTGGTTTCAGAAGTTCAACATTCCCGACCTCGTGCACGTAGCCGCTGCTTGTATGGTTAGCCGAATGGCATCAGTGTTTACGGTGCGCTTCTGAACTCGTTCGGTATCGTAGCTCAACGTCGAAGAATTTGACACTCCCTTGAGAATCGTTCTGACTTTCTGTTCTGCTGATTGCCCACCTGGTCTGTACCATGTTGGACATCAAGTAGACCATAGTCGTTGGAGGAGCCAGTGCGCGGTGTCCCGACAGGTACGCAGTTAAGGTCACGCTTCACCTCACTGGGATTGCTCAGATAAGCACCCGGGGCTCCTTCAGCCACCATTGGAGTCAGACTAGCTTCCTTCGCCGCTGGTCGGTGCTTGTAGTGCTCGAAAATGATCACTTTCAAGGTCATGTTACCGAGGGGTATCTAGCTGCAGGAGGCTACCCTGCAAGCGTAACAGCTGTGCCGGGGTATCTGGAGGTGTCGGACACAGATGTACCTACGAAAGCCCGACGCGAACCACGCGGAGAAATACTAGACCACGTTGGTGGATACCGGCGTTCGACGGATATTGCTTGGCAAGCGAGGATCATCCTTACCCAGTACTACAGGTCTTCGTCTCCCCGACGGAAAAAAGTTCACGTACCACTTTCGCTCTAACTTGATCGCCCAACCCATCATGACTTTGAAACTGTTTCGTACCTCAAACAACAGCAAGAGTACCATCGGTGCTGCTTCTAATAGACACAAGGTTGTGCCCTGGTTGCTATGAGACAAGGTGCTCTGCTCACGGTCAGGTACAGCCTGACTGTAGATTCTAATTAGACAAGCTGCGACCTCTAGTCCTAGTACTAGCACATCGCCTCGCCATACAAGTACCTCCATTTTCCCACGCGGGGCCGAAAGTATCTCTTAACGTCGGCACCCTTGCACGTGCGAGACGTACCGAATGCACACCATTGCATGACTAGGACCCTGTCTCACATCTGAACGGCACCGTACATGCGCCTCTGAACTTTTCCCTGCATGCTGAGCTATATATCATGGCTCCAGTATCTAGGCACATAGCCACCAGAGGTGTTTCTCTAGAACCGGTTGTGCTAAACCGCAGATCGTCCCGAGTCTAGTATCTCGTTTCGAGAAACAAATCTCGTCAGCGACCTTGAGCGAGCTGTACTGGCGCGTCTTGGACCAAGAGTGATCCTGACATCCCAAGCCTCTTTTCATTCTTTTACCCGCATGCTGCATCTTCCGTCACAGTTTCACACTCGCAACGTCCTTGCTCACAGCAAACGTCCTGTGGAAAGTTCCGAAGCATCGTGAAACTCCCGTGCATACATCGTTCGTCTAGCACTTCCACATCCGCCGGACTTGTCAACCAAAGATGCAAACCTGGTTTCGCGCTCTGGGCCTCGCCCTGTGTGTACCACTGTCGTGGGCACAGCTCGATCAGACGGCCGTCGAGCCGACAAGCTTTAATGTCACGGAAGCACTGCTCCTGCAAGGGATCGACCTAAGCCTTCTCGAGGAAGCCAACTTGAATCTTACCGCAAGAGGGGAGTCGACACATCCGACATGCCCTCTCATGGTACGGCGGCTCTTCTCACCACTCCATGAAACGCCCGTGCGACTAACATTTGTGCTAGTGCAAAACACTCGCTTCGACTTTTAGCGCTCAAACATATCAACAAGGTACGGAAGCACGTAAAATGCAACAAGCTTTGGACGAGGCCTAATCCGTTTTTCAGGTAGCTCACAATATGAGGCATTTCGGGCCTCATATTGGTCCGTTCAACAGGCTTCGGTTGAACCACAGTGTGTCTTCGAACCGACGTCTGCCGAACAACTGTCTGTCGCTATTCTCTTGTCACGTCTGACACAATGTCAATGGGCTGCCAAGTCAGGTGGTCATGCTGCTTTCGCCTCGGCATCAAGCATAGAAGGCGGTAAGTCAGATCTGGATACCTACTGACGATCATGTATCGCGATGATTGACACAAGTCTCAGGTGTTTCAATATCCCTAGCCAACTTCAATCAGATCAACATTGCCAGCGATAAGAAAACGGTCGACGTAGGTCCTGGGAACAAATGGCAAGCCGTATATGAGAAAGTTGAACAAGCTGGCCTCGCCGTGCTTGGGGGCAGAGATGGCGATATCGGCGTTGGTGGTCTTACCACCGGCGGCGGTATCTCTCTGTTCTCCGGTCAATACGGATGGGTCTGTGACAACGTTGCCAGCTACACTGTAAGGAAGGCTCATATCCGGTGTCTGCAATCGTGCTAATATCATGCCAGGTGGTCACTGCTTGGGGTCTCATCTTAGAGGCATCCGCAACCACGAACCCAGACTTGTATTGGGCTTTGCGTGGTGGAGGTACGCCTCATTCCTTTCACCCCCTATAACCCTAGGCCTCAAGACCTGTTCAAATACTGACAAGCACAGGTAACAACTTCGGTTTAGTCACGAACTTCAAGTTCAACGCAGTTCAGATGGGCAAGATCTGGGGTGGGGCTGTAGGCTGGCTTCCGGATGCCTTCCCTGCATTGATCAAAGCGTTCTACAACCTCGCCAAGAACTCTGAAAGCGACCCCAAAGCCGCCACCATCCTATCGTTCTCCGCCACAGGGAGCACGCTCGGAAACATCGCCCAAACACTACTGTCGTACTCCCTGCCTCAAGTAGTACCGCCGATCCTCGCCGAGTTCGCCGCAGTACCCAACTCGATCTACAACACGACTTCAATCAGGTCAATCTCAAACTATTCCTCGAACTTCGCTACATGGCCAGCGGGCACGCGTGACGAGATCTGGACCCACACCTCGGTCATGAACCTAGACTTCATGACCTGGCTCCAAGAGACATTCTTCGACATTGGGCCGCGCATTCAGAACGAGACCTCCGGCGTCAGACCATCGCTCAGCTTTCAGTCTATTACAACGGGTGAGATCGAGATGATGAGCAAGAACGGCGGTAACCCACTCGGCCTCACCAACGACCTCGCGAAAGCGCCGCTGCTCATGATGAGTCAGGCATGGATCTGGGAGGACGCGCAGTACGACGCCACTGTCATTGGCGGCATGCGCGAGTTCCAGCAAATGGCCGAGGCGAAGGCGGTCGAGATGGGCGTGAACGTCGACTATCGGTATATGAACTATGCGAATGAGTATCAGGATGTGATTGCTTCGTATGGAGCGGACAACAAGCAGAAGTTGAAGGACATCGCGGCGAAGTATGATCCTACTGGTGTGCTTCAGAGGCTGCAGCCAGGATACTTCAAGTTGGATGGTGCACCGGTTGATACCGATGACTACTTCAATTCTACCACTTCGTAAATCGGGGGATGATGTGGCCTGCGTTGAATGTATAGAAGCGATAAGCATTATTGGCGGAGACACGTTCACCTGAAATTCCCTATATACGCGAGTAAGCACATGAGGACACGATGGCGCACAGTAGCATCATGTCAAAAGCATTGCCTGCTACTTGAATATAATGTCACACAAGCAGCAACTTATCCCAGCTGCATCAATGTTCCACTGTATTTACAGCCTGGACACAAGCATTCATCAGTACACAAGCACGCTCTTTGTTAAACATCAAGTTTGTGGGTGAGCGATCGAGGATGGACTCGGATTCCTCTGCCGATGTAAACTTGTGTAGACAACGATTAATGATGCCCGTGTATCTGTGCTGACTATGCCATGCAGCCATTGAGTAAGAAAGCTAAACGTGTCATTTGCAATAACCCTTTCGAACCATAATGCTCAATTTCAGAGGCTCGCTGCGACCCCAAGAGGTGATGTAGCTATCAAGCTGCGTGACTTTGTGCAACCTATGGAGTCTTTGGTGGATTCTGATCAGTCAGCAATGGATGTTGTCTACGGTACAATTGAAACATCAACTTAGCCAGAGGCATACATAGCTGGTGCACAATGACGTGGTTCTCAATCCCGAAGTAAGACTTTTCGATAAGGTGTTCTAGCTACTGAAGTCGAGCTCGGCCAATCTCGTATTCTGCTCGGAGTTTGTTATTTGCTTTTTGTTTCACTTTTCGCTCTGAGGGAATGAGTCCAGTGACTGAGTGTTTTCTAAATGCTAAGACACGAAGCAATATGCCTCATGGTGGGCTGCACGGTCCGTGGCGTGGGGTGACGCTACCGTAGTACTGTATCCATCATTCGTTGGCATCAGTCAGAGATACTAAAACATAGAGTTTTCACGCCTCATAGTGTCGTGATTACTAGGGCTGCTGAAGATGACACGTTATCGCAGTTCGGTTCGACAAGCATGAGTCTCGAGGCGATCAAGGCGTACGCGAACCGGGAACTCTCAGGCGGCAGATGCGTAGCACTCTGCGCATACCGAAGCCTTTCGATAATGTCCGCTCGAGGTTGCAGAGTGGCAGCAGGTGAGCATTCTATGTCTCAGTCGGCTCGTCTAGCGACATGAGTCGACCCCGCGAGCCAAGATGAAATTGTTCTCGGAAACAATTTGGAAGCGATGGAGCTTGAGAGACTGACAAGTCGGAAACCACGGGTTGGCGAAACTGGCAAACTTCTAGAATAGTCAAAGAATACTCTAGCGTTGAATGTGGGATAGATGAAGGCCCGACTACTAGTACGACAGTGACGTTGGTGCTGAGACGTGGGAAGCGCGAGGCAATATTGTTGCTTGAGTACCTCTCGGTATGATAAGTTGTTCTGACACCAGTTATTGATAAGACCCTCGAAGATGAAGCTATAAGGTCAAGAGTCAAACATTTCTGTCTGGCAATGGAGTTATTTCCACTCCTGCATGTGGCAGGTGGTTTTTAATTCGTTGTTGCCACCAAGAGAGACTTTCTGCGCAGACTACGCCGTAGGAAGGCAGTTATCGTGTAGTGCAGTAGAACGAGACAAGTTCCGGGACGATGAGCTCTAACACGAGGACAAGAGCTGGGATGACTCCTGCTCACGATGAAAAGTGCTGAGTGAAAGGCTCGCGAGAGGGCGATCATATTGTATTGGAAAAATCTTACAGTATGCAACTCGTCGCGTGCATTCTCCGACCAGAAACTGAGCGTAAGCGGTACTGCACATGCTAGGTATGCATTTCCTACAAACTTATTACTCCGTAGTGATGGAGTGACGCAACGGCATATAAAACTATATCTTTGGCAAATACCTAGGTAGCTTCATGAGCATTTCAAGGATACTCATATGAACAGAATAATGCTAATTGCGATTGATAGGACAGTATTCAATCGAAAGAATCGTGTGAGGTCACATCAATGATACTGACGAGTTATGTCAGCCGCTCTGTGCGTTTTCACCGGGCAGTATCTTGAGGTTCCGGGCGGAGATGTCCTGACACTAAGGCCCACCATTTGCGCAGTCTGCGTGCGCGGTCCTAAGAATCTCCAAGGACGAATATAGGCAATGATCGTCGTCTCTCAGCTAGGACTAATCTTCCAGAAGATGATCAGCAAGCTTCTAGCAGATGTGATGACATGTAAGATCGACGCGGCAAACGTGCTGCGGCTTTATCAGGGGAATAAGTAAGCGTTGTCGTGTGATCTGACTATACGAGGGACAACATCTTTCCTGGTAGGCAATGTTAGGCGACACTCCCTTCACCATTCGGCCGAGTTTCATCTTGCCACACTAGCAGGGAGGACGAAGCTGTTGCGTGGCTTTAGTAGATCCCACATCCTTGAAAACCGAAATATCGTACGATGGTGTTGATCGTTACTCAAGCAATCCGCTGTTCATGCACACGTACTCGCAGGCAACAATGGACATGAGCTTAGGCAAAAGGCAAGAAGCTGCGGGCGGTGGGACGTTTAGTGGTAAATCATATGCGCCTCCGTCATCAATGACTGGCATATGGGAAAGCATGTTCCGTGGTAAAAAGCGGAGAGGTGCAGTGATGCCGCCTGTCATTTGACGGAAGTCGCTAATCTTTTCCAGAAACTCCAAAGGCAAGTCACCGCTAAAGACAGAGCTTGAGCGAGGAAGGGGAAAAGGCTTCTAGAAAGATTTGGCTCGCCACTCAAAAGATCCAAGCTGCAGCAGTGGCTGCAGCCTACCGTCACTTCCAGCAAAGGTGGCATAACAAATGACATGGAATGGGTGTTATATGGTTACTTCAGAATTCCTGCCCATCCCTCGCATGTTTCGCATGGCTTTTGCTCATTGGTGATCTGACAAGAGTGGCTTGATCATCTTGACAAGCCCGCCCTTCTACTTGTAGTCGTGTGTTCTTAGCTCAGCTCCGTTGCGCTTTGACCAGCGGGCGCCTTTCTTCACTTGTTCTCTCCTGTGCAGGTCATCTCTTTAACTTTCTAACCTCTCAGTCAAGCCCACAAAGCAAGCACACTAAAACACAGTCCCACCTGTTATTGGCTTTTCCGTCATCTTGCTAGGTAGAGTGGTAGTGGCCGGCTCCATCTCAATCGTTCGATCCTACTATGTTTGAGGCCCCATACATACGATAACCTGTGACTAAATGTCTGTCGAGTGTTTACGATGCTAGCTGTTGCTGCTTCAAATTATTTTCCGACATTACTGTTCAAGACGACACCATATTTCGTCGATGACAGTGACAACAGCTACAACGTCGATTACAGCTTCTTCAGACATAACAAGCGTAGGCTGATCTGCGGCTGCGTGCCTACTCTGGACCGACGTTCGACCTGACAGCCCACTGCAGGCGCCGAATTCCTGACTACGACGTTGAGCTGTCTCGAATATCTCAAGAGGACAGCATCTAGTGGATTTCAAGATTCTTCCACTGGGCAGCGTTCTTCTACGTAATCTAGAACTCGGTTGTGCTACGATAAGCGGGACCAAGCAAACATATTCCCTCTCGAACATCGACTTGAGGTTACACGGCATCTTTTCTGCCGTGCACGAAGGGAAAGCTTACTGTTGTGTCAAGAGTTTGGGACAAATAACATCGGCATTTCTGTACTGCCTTGACGTTCAGACTGCGCTCCACCGCTAAATTGACGGTCTCTCGTGCACCCTACCAACAGCACACTGTTCTGCCCGAAAGCGAGAAGTGAATACACTTGAGTCAGACGATATCGCGACAAATCTGAAGGCTGCGCTGGCACCGAACAACACCACTACCACCAATCGGCCTTCTAAGATCGAGGGTGACAGAGCGAAATGATAACAAGAAAAAACAAAAGCAGACCATCCACGCGAATCTGGCCTTACACACCCGATCCGTCTCCTCCTCTCGAAGCCACCGAGATCACCATTGCCTTCGGCGACGACTTCAAAATGGCGTCAGAAAATGCTCGACCGATAAGCGTTATTTCTAAAAAGAACAGCGGTGGGATTTTTTCACCAGGCCATCGGCCGACACTGGACGATGTACTGAGTGAGAAGGCACCTGCCCCTTACACACTGGCTGCGTACACTGCCTTTTTGTCGCAGCAGCATTGCCTGGAGACCTTGGAGTTCGTCACAGAAGCCAAAAAATATGCGGACAAATACGATGAAGCAGCTGCAATCTTTCATGGCATGCCCTTGACGGTCGACAGTTCAGAAGGGTTTGAGCTTCAGCAAGACTGGATACGGATGATGGATGTGTATGTCAAACCGGGGGCGCCGAGAGAGATAAATCTACCATCAGAAGAGCGCGACGACTTAGTGGAAGAGTCATACGACCCGAGACCACCGAAACCAGAGGCGTTAGATCCTGCAGTTCGGCGCATGCGAGACCTGATGTCCGATTCGATCTTTATACCATTCTGCAACAGTGTCAAGACAGTCTCTCATGCAGCAACCTACAACGTACTCTCCGATATCTCGCGCTCGTCGAATTTCGAGCTGTCCGCTGTGACCTACGATGACCGGAGCGGTGCAAGTCGAAGACAGCACTCTGCTCGACGGAGGTCCCCGCCAACGAGCTCTGGTTTCCAACCGTCACGTTCTCCACCGCAAACTAGGAGTCATCCATCCGCCATCACAGCTGGCCTGGATAGAAACAGCGGTTCTCGGCTGTCTCAGCATATGTCGAATGCTTCTGGAGCGTCCGAGGGTGCACTCACCGATGACAGCGGAAGTGGTAGTAGTCCAAACCCTGGAGATCTGGATTCTACATTGAGTCCACCAATGACCCCTCCGCAGGCTGATATGCCGTCAACACATAGCCACTCTATCAATCTCCACCCGACGAAACCTTCACGGGGCGAAAGTGGTGGATGGAAGAGAATGGGCATGAAAATTTTCGGTACGAAGAAAAAAGGCTCTTTTCATCAAGAAGATTGACATTGCGGGGCTTGCAGACCGCACTTGAGCAAACACAATGACGATGCATATGGCAGGCGTTTCATAGTGGGTAGGTGTAAGCAGTCATGCGGCCCAGAACCTTAAGGGTTCTGCGAGTATGGCATGCTACGCAGCAACGAGTTATGACGATATGGGTATGAGTAATAGCGACCGTTTTGGGACCAGGGTCAGAATGTTTCGAGGTGATGAAGCATACGATGCGTTTTTTGGAGTACAATTTTTCTACATTTCAACCATGAACAGGTTGAGAAGGCGGATGGTGAATCGTACGGATGCCTCTGTGGCCATCCGGGCCGATGGACAATGAAAGTCTCCTCCTCTTTCAACCTTGCTCTGATTGCCTTTTACTTGTAAAATAGCATGCCGGTTTTCCTCTGTAAGATCTCTGCCACTGTCGCGATCGTTTGTGACTCGTGATGGATGTTCCTCTAGGCCATCCACCAACAGTGCTCCCGGGAGCCATACAAGCTACTTGCAGATGTAGAGGCTGTACAAGGGCTTCTTAGAACAACTCCCAACCTTTGCCATTTCTATGTGTCTTGACGACGACTAGTAGGTGATCTTATTCACTAATTATAAAGCAGTACTGGAACGGATATATCAAGGAATTCCGGAGACTACTAACCACTATCGAAGGGTTGATCAGATGAAGCGAAATCATTGCACGAAGATCTGTCGTCAGAATACGGTAGCGAAGGCGCCGGTGTGTAGAGAGCTGCCACCACCCAGGGGCTAGCAGCGATATGTCCAATCGCTCGACACGACTACTGCTGGCTGCAGAATTCCATGCAGAGCGATAGACGAATAGCGGGTGTGATTGGCAAAAGCCCATTGCCAATCAGGTCAAAACGCTCTATTGGTCTTGGACTACTAGACAGCTTTGTATCCAGTACAAGCAAGCATGGCGGTGTACATGAAATTCTCCTCCGAAGTTGTGATCTGGCAGTGTTTCTATAGACGGTGTCTGTTTAGGGCCGCACAGAAGTACTCTTGGCTGACAATCGGTGCAGTGTTACTCTTACTGCAGTCTTACTCTTACAACAGATATTCTTCCTAGCGCTTGATCTACAAGCACCATCACGACACGAAATGTTAACGGTGGAGTGTTTCCTGGCCAAAAGCTCAACATATGTCTTCTAGTATGGAACCGTGAGGGTACTAAGATGCAGGGTAAGCGAATGGCCGATTGACTGAAGAACTAGCCTTCAAAGAGGGCCGACACAAGAGGAAAGGTCTATCTTTCTATGGACTTTAGCGCGCCTTGTGGCACCCTATGGATACTAAGAAAAGGATGATCTGTGTGGGAGCCTCGTCAGCTTGGTAAGGCTATAGTATAGAATCCGAGCTATTGGTTAGGAGATACTCCGTCCTCAAAGTTCTAAGCCGTGATAGTATGAGGATGCGACATCTGAGTTCAATAGCCTTCCCCATTAGCTTCACGTTAGTGGCGCATTCAGGAACATGAAGTTGTCTCCGACTGGGGCTTTCAGCTTCTCTGGCCTCATTGTTCATCAGTCTCCGGATGGTAGATCATCTTCTCTATCGTAGTTGTTGTCGGCGTTGACTTATTGATCTGAACCACGCCACATACACTGCCATGTGATTTTGGGTATCCAGGACCTACAACATCAATCCACTGAACAGAACGCATTGAAGCCCCAAGCATGCATGTCGCCCAAAAATTGATCTCAACAACGAAGAACAATAGTAATAGTGTGCGACTGGCCCTGCTACGCGAACACATGGAAATCAGGCCACTTACGACATCTCTGTGATAACCAATAATGCCTAGCAAATATTCCCACAGTGTGGTGCTCGCAGATTTCTCGACGCGGGGCGTGATATCACTTCCAGACGAACAACGTGTTAAGTATACCAATGCATACCGTAAGCAGCAGGACCATCCGGCATCAAACGTCAGGGGGCGTAGTACGGAAGCAGCTCAGGTCGCCTCTAGACCGATCTCGATATCCAGACAAGGGTGGGATGCACGAACGTCAGACCGGCCACATCCGTCTTTGACCAACCAAAGGACCCCGTCTCGCACACGTATCAACGTGAAGATTGATGCAAACAACGTGGAGGCACGACCGCAGAGGGTTTCTCAAGCTCATGAGCAGACGTCGCGAAGTATTCCACCAACAAGTGTACGTGGCCAGGCCAACCCTGGAATAGTCTATGAACGGCAGCAGCAGCAGCAACAGCATCATCATCATGCTGCGCAGTCAAATAGCGCCGCTCCTGGGCCAGCACGATCAACGAGACCTCCTGCATCAAAGAGAGCATCATCGTATTTGAAACCAGAAGATGTGCCACCACGTCCTGCTTTTCGCACATCGCGATCGCACCCGAGCCCAGTTGAAGACGTTGCGAAGGCCAGGCAGCGGGACCAATCGCCCAGACCGGGATTGGGCGAGACAAGCAGTTCAGAGACGTTGGCAGCATCTTCTACTCGTTTGGTCGCCAATGCTCCGAAAACTCCTGTCAAGGAAGCCTCGTCATCATATCACAATGCTTCAACCACAGATACCGAGAACAATCATGCGGACGCATCGGGTCATTCCGATGAGAGACTAACACCTCCGATCTGGAGGTGTGTTACCACACCCGAAGATGAGACACGCCGAGCAAAGCAGGAGCAAATGTTAAAGGAGCAGGCGCAGAAGGATGGCAGGGTAACTCCTCCGATCTGGAGGTGCGTTACCACGCCTGAGGATGAGACACGTCGAGCAAAACAAGAGCAAATCTTGAGGGAGCAGGCACAGAAGGATGGAAGGATGACACCTGAGGATGCATCAATGCGAGCAACGCAGGAGCAAGTCATGAAGAGCCAGGTGCAAGAGAAAATGCTTCAGGTCAAGCCTGAAAGTGCGAATTCAAAGGAGTCGAGATTGTCTGGATCTACCCAAATCTGGAACCCTCAGCCCAATGTTCTGCAAGAGTTTGATTCTTATGACTTCACCTCTCAGCAGGAGTACTCAGAAGAGCCTGACTTCGACGGCTTCACTGACGACGAAGAACCGCCAGCAAGTTACTTTGACCTCCCAAAACGTACGGAAAGCCATAGCAAAAGTTCAAGTCACGATTCGTCACTTATCATTCAGAGACCAGGTACTCGAGAAGGACTAAAGACTGAAGACCACAAGAGCAACGCCCCGCCAACAGCGCTTTCACGAGCTTCTTCTACAACGACCGCGGACCGCAGTACACACTCGAGAGCGACCGTCTCAAGCACGACCGCCTCATCGCAGGGATGGCGCTCGAACACCCCTGCTTCGACTGTGAGTATCCCCAATAGCTACATAAGGTCGAGCGAAAATACCGCTTCTCCAAGAAAAGATGTTCGCGCTCCAATCGGCAGATCTTGGCGACTGCCCGAGATTGACGAGGATCGTGGCTTTTCGCCGTCCATATTCGAGGACCGTGAAGGCAGCAACAACGATTTTCGCAAGCTGGGAGTTTTCGATGCCGGAAAGTCAATAGGTAGAATCAGCAGCGGTAAAGATGCGACAGTCAACGATGCTGCAAGCGAGCTCATTGCTGCCCTCCCACCTCCGATTACAAGGTTTAGGGACGATGAACAGGAGTTCAACGCGAACAAGGCAAGGCTACGTGGAGAGGGAGGCGATTATGGTACCTCTAAGAAAGGTAGTCAAATCGTTGATCGACCAGCCGTGAAAAAGGAGAAGAAGGGGTTCTTTTCAAGATTCAAATCGTGGAACCAACCACAGCGAAAGTGAATTGGAAATTCAAGCAAGGCTTGTAGTCAAATTTTCGCGACCGCCTTGGTGGTCGCTGGTAGAGAAGACGCGCTCCGTGAGCTCAGGAGCCGCGCCTGCCGGGTCCTTCAAGTTCGGTCGCAGCTACCATATCTATACACCACAACAGTCGTGACTTCCTGAGCAGATTTGGGCGCACACCGCCTTCCAACCAACCGCACTTTGCAATGTCGTCAAGTCGCCTCCAATTCACCGCATCTGGTGAACGAGTGAACTGTTCTGACTCGCATATTCCAGCTTGGCTTCGAGAGATTCGGTAGTTTCATCGCTTGCTAGTATATAGCTACTCAGCATCATGTCGCCATTCAGCAGGTTTATCCCGCACGCTCTGTGCTGTTTCTACATCCCTCAGCATTACGAAGATGCATACCACCAGTCTCCTGTGAGGCCAATACCTCCTGTTGTACCGAGAAGACCCGCTCCATACGCTATGATCAATGTCCCGCACGAACCAGAGATGACAGAGGATGTACACGCATTCCGCAGAATGTTCACTCAGTCTCCGGCTTGTCCTCATGGTAGCACTTCGATACAAGAACTTGAGGAAAAGCCTATGTCGAAGCGCCTCGAGCCCAAGGGTTCTTTGGACATGACTTACAAATTTTCTTCGGGCAGTCCGAACCTACCGCCAAGGAAGTCGACGTCGATACAAAGGCTTGGGAACCACATCAAACAAAAGTTGTCCGAGTCTAGGTTGAGCAAAAGCAGTTCCCGGGCGGAGAATCGTGACGCCAGGGAAGAGAGAGGCGAAAAGCAGACCTTGGACCCTATTTCTGATGGCGCTGCGGTCCTGCTTGGAGCCAGCGCCCATTCAACAGGTCTCAGCGCTCTCCTGAGATCTCGTTCTGGTAGCGCTGAGGCCTACGACAGCGATGCCAAGAGCATCAAGACGCCCATCCTGCTGAGTGCAGCCCCAACGATCGAGATTGCCTCCAAACAGGCGCAAGAAACCTTGCAAGAGCAAGAACTGTGGCCGAATGATTCTGTGTCCACTCGTTCCCTGTCACCAACGCCGACCGAGGTGGCTCGAAACCGGTCCCACGAGCGAAAAGCCCACTCATCGCCACTGCCTGCAGCTCCCAAGAAGCCCACCTTCAACGAAGCCTTGCGCCTGAAACCCGATGAATCACCCAGCATGACTCTCAAGCGCTTGAGCGCAGGGGTAGCCGACGGTACGATCAAACCTCCCACTGAAAACGAGCTTCGCACTTTAAAGACACCAGACTTGCAAGACACTGGTGAGACACGCCAAATGCCTGGACATGTACCAGTAGGGAGCTCAAGCTTGAATAAAGGCCCAGACACTCCCCAGACGGCCATCAAGAGACTCAGTGAGCGAGTTATGCAGGAGAAGAGAGCCAGCGTCCAGTCCAACGGGACAACTGGGACTGCTACGAGTCTTCTAGATGAGCTAGACCCTGCTTTGCTGGAGTACCTGTCACCTTTCTCACCGACGGACTCCTCAGAACCAAAAGGAAATATCGCTTCATCACAGCCCCCTATCACGCACTCAAACGACCTCGGCTCAGCACAGAAGAGCCAGCGCAATACAAAAGAGAACTCTGAACCGACTACCTCTCTTGACCAGTCGCGAACCGACGTTACCTCTATGAGATTCAATGAGGCCTCAGAGCTGCAATCAGTGCACCTTTTCGATATGCATATATCTCAGAGGCTCGCGAGTAAGTCTACTGCAACCATATCGTCTCCCCTTGGTTCTGGCAATGTTTCGAGGATGTCCTTGGACGTCCCTCCACCCATGCCAGGGGTGGCAGGCATCAAGCCTGCCACACCACAATATCCTTTGCACGTCAGAGCAGAGCACAATCGTCGACCATCTGATCCACATACACGGAAGTTGTTCGAACAACCTGGTCAGATGCTGCCTCCGCCGTGGAAGCAGAACACAAACTTCGATGGGCAAGGACCCCGCCCCCGATCTCGGGGCGAAGCAAGCTCTATCTATACTAGCGACGGAGGCCCGCCTTCTAGTTCAGGTAACCTGTCGCACCAAGACGTCGTCCCAAAGACCAGCAAAAACCCTAACAGTTTGGCGATTGGAGGCAGATCGATATCCACAGAGATTCCCGTTCGACGCTCGAGCAGAAATCAACGCAGCATCTCTGGCTCACAAGAAGCTCGTTCGAGAAGCGTATCCACTTCCGTGACACAACGTCCGAGCCAACTGGAAGCTGCCTCAAACGTGATCAGCCAGTATGTCGATGGTAATTCTGAAGACAGAGATAGTGGGCAGCGGGGGCCTGCGGCAACTGCAGCGTCAAGTGTATCAAGCAAAGGCAAAGCACATCAAGGTGAGAGTTCAGCCAAGACTGTCTCTGCCAGTTCAGACCATCTTTGGGTTGATGCAAAACAGAACAGACGTGCCAGTGCTGGTTGGCTCACTGCAGGGCAACGGACCGGCTGGAACTACAACTTCGTTAGTGAAGTGACTACTCCAACATCTAGAAAAGGTAGTGCATTTCGTACGGATGCACCAAACAGGATTACTCCGTCAGTACGGAAGTCCAGCGCAGTAAGCGATAGAGGGTACCTAGTGACTCCATCACCGTTGGCAGAATCAGCAACAGATATGTGGAACCGTGCTTATCGGGATGCTCGGAAGGACAATGGAGGAAAGGACCTGCTGTCCACACCGACGATTGAGATAGACGACCTAAGGCGATCTTCATCCACCAACACTATCAGACTCAGAAACCGATCATCTCCTTCTATGCGAACGCCGCAGACAGCACTACGGCGATCACACAGCGCAGGGTCGCATGTGCGGCAAACGCTTCATGCCGATGACGCTAATGGCAGAGGAAAGATCACGAAGACCTTGAACAGGCTGAGCCTTCGGCACTTGAGGTCGCATCGACCTCTAGCTATGACAGCCTCTGGTCCGCGTAAATTGCAAAAACGAAGCTCGCTGGAACTATCTAAAAAGGGGTCGAAAACTTCTGTTGCATCAGTGTCGCGAAACCTGAAGGCTGGATCATTCCGGCTCGGCAACACCCCACCACTGAAAGAGCTACTTGGTATCTGGGGCAGCTTCCCAAGCCACGATCGAACTGAGCGTAACGGTGCAGCTTATGAGACAGACAAGGTCTATGCTCGCGACTTTGGCTTGCCAGAGAATGTATCGGAGACTCGTGGTGAGCCACGCACCCCATTACAAGCACGTTCGTCATCTGATGCTCTTTCAGCCATGCATAGTGCATTGAGGATGCTGTCCATGCGTTCGAACAGGATCGATCGGAAAAGGACTAAAAGCATGTCCTTCCCGGTCACGCCTGGAGACCGAGTACAGAAGCAAGCTAAGGTACTATTCATCAACCGATGGAAACGGCTCTATCATACGAAGAGCTCAGAGTTCCGGGGTTGTCTGCTCGCCGATAGCCATCGAAGCAGCATTTTTCCTGCGCTGTCCATCCATTATCCTGAACTGGAAAGCTTGCCTGGCGAAGGAATGTTCGCTCCGGTAGCATGTGGTACGAACAGCTCATGTGAAAAGGATGGTGCGTCTCCGACCGTCACAAGCGCACCTGACGTAGTCAAGGATGACGACAGTTCAACGCTGGAACCGCAAGACGGAACACCCACCAGGCTGAGGGTCCCCGGAGATCGCAATGATGATCAAAACACATCGATGAGCACAGCCGTGTTAAGGCAGCTCTCTGAAAATGAGAACCCACAAAAGGAAAGCGTGAGGGGCATCCCCCCTAACTCCGACGAGTTCTCAAGGAAAAGTTCTTGCCAGCAAGCTACACCACTGTCAAGTCACAGCGTAAGTTATACAACACCAAAACACAACTCTGATGAGCGACCATCTGTTGTTACCAGAAACAGCAAAGACATTAAGCTTCCAGGAAGCTTCGGAGATGACGACTGAATATCACATACTTTCTTTTGTTCACTGTACAGCAACACTATGCACCATATGTGCAGGCTTTCATGGTCTATGTCAATTTCGAGGCTGCGACCAGACTCTTGATTGGCCTTCGAAGAGATAGCTTCTTGTATTGATACTTGTGTTTATAAGCTAGATGATGGCCACGATAGATCATCTGCATACTAGTCTAGTGTAATAACAAAAGCCATTATTCGATACCCACACGACTGTGGTTGACCTCTCTACACCCAATATATGACATGCACCTGCATTGATCCGTTCAGATTCCTATCAGATCTGCCCATTCACAAGCGCCCTCATGCAGCACCTCATGCTTGGGCCGCTTTCCATCTGCTGTCGGTAGGCCCAAGAGCACTGTTTCTTCCATGCTAGGAAAAGTTGTGTAGTGGCCGTAGGTATCTGTGTCGTCGGCATATACGAGGCCGTATTTGCCGCCCACGATCCAGGCTTCATCTGTACTGTTCAGCAGCGTTATGTGGCCGAGACCGGAGATGAACCAGGACCACCTATCAACCTCAGCACAGGAGTCATGCCAGCTTTCTCGTCACAGTGATCATAGCGATGTTTGACGGATGATAGAAGAGATGGGGAGCTTACTGGGGAACAGGTGCATTCTTATATCCGCCTACACTACCCGGTGGTTGGACGATGAAGCTTGCGTTGCCCGACACACTGCCTAGACTGGCGACGAAGGCGCCTGTCGGTCCGCTGGCGGAGGTTGAGAAGGGCGGAGTCAGGGTCCAGCATTGGAGGATGGAGATGGGGCCGCGGTGTGTGAGGGCTGTTACGTTGAGGCTGGTGGCTGAGGTGAGGGTGGCATCAAGGTTTGTGGTTAGCAGGGAGAAAAGGGAGAGTGTTGGGATGGAGGGAGATTTCATGTTTGATGAGTTCGGGGGCAGGGCTTGTCGAGGTGATCTGATGGTAAGTTAGGTCAGAGGGTGCGTGTTAGAGTGGTCTCCGAAGGCGGGAGGGTGGTTTCATAGCTTCGTTGGGTGGCCTGAAGAAGTCGCCGGCGTTGGACAGAAATGGAAGCTACGGACTTGGCTGCATAGTGGGAAAAGAGTTGGCGGCGAATTTGCGTGGTACTGTGCTTTGCTAGCAGGGTCTGGTGGTGAGAACAAAGAAAGTGTAAGTGCTAGCCAGTCAGTTGTGACCAGGGTAAAGCATGACGGAACGGTCAATTGACTGTCTCAATACTGGCCTGGGGTTTGAGCTGATGGGTTCCAAAACGGTGCTGCCTTACCACCATTCGCGCAGTCGCGCAGTTGCGCCTGACGCGACGCGGATGGTATTAGTTTGAAACCTTCACTATCTTCTCACCTACTATCACATTGCAAAACATACTCATGGTTCTATCTGTGACTACTTCAACACTGATCACGAGACTTGTCCAAGTGTCATGGTTCTGACACCCTTGTGAGCACTTGTGTGTTCGGGGAGGGAACTGCTATGGCTGTATAGCTTGAGCCTGCCCCTAATTGCTAAGCATGTTAGATTGCTTCCGTGTGCATCGAGATATCGTACACGTTACCAACACCGATCCTTCCAACCTCAATGGTGAATTCGCCTTCCCCTTCCCTTGATCCAGTACGCTCCCAACCTACATTCCCTCGAAAGGCTCTTCTGTCTTAACGTTTATGTCGCACGCATGCTCCTTCCGCTTCCCATAGACCTGTAACAATCTCATACAGATCTCCTTGAAAACATCGCAGAATTCATGCAACACTACGATCATCTCACATAGTGCCTCGAAAAAGTCCTTGTCAGAAGTGGATTCTGGAACGTCTGTCACAATCTTCTCCCTCTCGATCTCCCACTCTTGGACAATAGCTCGATCCTCATAAGCGTGAATGTAACCCTGTATCAGCGCCTTCAAGAGTGAAGCGGCTGTTAGTTCTAAATGTACGACATTCGTTTTCAAGCCTGCATGCAGCTTGTCAAGGGGTGGCTTCGCTTTGTCGATCATGTTGAGCGCTAGATTGATAATACTACCGAGGTAGGTCTTGTACTTCTCCGCGAGTTCAGTGTTGTGTTTACAGCTCAGGGTGTTTTTGCGACTTGCGAGCTCGTCGATGCAGAGTTTGGCACCGGGCAGTTTGTCTGTGATCATGCGGATTAATTCCATGTCATTGATGCTCGAAAAGGCATGAGCTTGGAGGGCAGCGGCCAGTGTGTTTGTGATTCCCTGTAGGATCTTAGGCAGGCCCTGCAGTTCTTCTGCCTCCTCGATTGGAGTTTCGAATTCCTGTGCGGACGCCATGTTGCTTCAGCGGGAGGGGACAAGCTCTGTTCACTCAAACAGAAGGCGCGAAGCTGGGAGAAGGAAATGCAACCTTGAAGAGCAGAACAAGGCCTGAGCGATCGTGTATCTTCATGACTATCGTGGAAGTTTCGCAGGTGTTTGTCCAACAGCGAGCAGAAACCATTCAGCAACACAATTGTCATACATTTTCTGCACTCTAGCAATAACTATGCCATGGCAAATGTAGGAACCGATCCGGTGTACACCAAAGAGGAGTCAGGCATTGCGTATGCGTGTGTAGCAACCGATTATTGTAGCAGCACCCAATTGTGGACCTAGTTGCAATTCCTCAGCTTGTGCTCGGATGAGCAGTCAATCGTCTAATGCCAAATGACATTCATCAAAAACAGCTCTTCGTATTTAGCTATGAAGGAGCGCCCTTTGCTGACCACGAAATGCTAGACCAAAAAGCTCTTCTGTCATATCGTCCAGTTCATTCGGGCATTACCGTGTTGGACGTCATTAGAGTATTGGGTTGAGCGACGAGATGCCCTCTTCTCGTGGTCCTCGATCTGAGACCTTTGTCTCAGCAAGACGAGCTATGAGTCACCGGCAGTAGATAGAGATCATACTATAGCACCTAGCACGAAGGATCGGTACAATCGATGCAGTCCTTCACCACAACATTCGCTGTCCCCAGATATGGTCAATCTGGGCCAGGCCACAGATCATGTCGTAGATGAGGGTCGGGCCAGAAATGATAGTCGAGCCATGACTAAAGCTTCTTGTGGTAGGTAAGAGCATGATGGCGGTCCGTGTATAAGTCAACGAGGCTCGAAATTGGATCGCTGGTGGATATGACCTGAGAAGCGACTGTCGTGACATCTTACACAATATCCGACGAGGAGTGTTCAAGAATAACACACAAAACATTTAGTCTCAAACAGCTTGTTGGCGTCATGCTGCTGAGGCTGAAGTACAAGAACGATGACCTGGTGTCTCGTTTGTCGCGAACGGAACGTGCAGCTTGTGAATTGGCAGATGAAGTAATTCGACTCATGAGCGTCGTAAAAGTACATGATTAATGCTGCCAATGACTGTGGTAGTACCCGTTGCAGGAATTGCAAGACTCGAAGAACTGCAACGTGGCTGACTGGCCTTTGCAACAGGTCCTCATACGACTTGGTTCCATGCGCCAGCTGACTAGCTCATGAAGTTTGCACGTTCAAACACAGTGCTCGAGACTGTCTTGCGCCAAGTACTGGGGCTTGCAGAATGAAACAGAGTCATTGTGCCACGCACTCGTTACAATCGTCGACTTGTCTGGAAGAGTCGATCGAAGCAGGATGACAACAATGATCCGTTCAATGTGCACGAACCTTGCCGAAACGACGCAAGCAAAGACCACATCAGTCTTGCCATATAAGACGGCTTCGCTGTGTTGGCATATTTCGAGAACCAGGCCACATTGTAGCACCATACATTGTATAACCTCTCACTGAGACGCATTCCACGTGTCCATAAGTTGCGAATAACTCTCATCAAGATGCGTCCATATTCACAAGTCGAATACCCCGCCTTCGATGGCGAATACATGGTCGAACTCCACAAAGTTCTGGAGGGATTGCGTTCGATGTATGGTGAAGGTGTATGGTCCGACTTAAATGATCAGGACCTCCTCCTTCTCCTTGATAATATTAGCAAAAAGATCGACGACATGAACTGGTTGATGGACGAATTGATCAGTCCTCACTTTGATAAAGCCCGGTATCCAGAATGGACCCGGGTATTACGCATCTTGAAGTTGTTCCAAGACTCAAACAAGAAGCAGGTCGACGACAGTCGTAAGGTGTTGGAAAACCTGAGATCCGTGATTATTGGGCATGATTATGCCGACGAGGCAGAAGCTATCGAGCCAGCTATCAAGGAATGCTGTGTTAAAACTCTCGAGTTGGCCAGAAAGGAAGAAAGAAAGCTAAGCCAAGAGTTGTCAACATTCGGGATCCCACGACTAATGGACGTTGCTCACATAGCAGAGGCTGCTAGAACAATGCTTCTGCTAGTATCCGGCGGTATCGTTGAGGTATATGGCTCTCTGCTGAGAGCCAGCGACGACGAACTCGTCGATCTTCTGGAAAAAATGGCGCATCTTGTGAACTACCTGAAACTCGATATTAGGCAGATGGAAGCGGACCGCCGACCACAAAACCGTTCTACTGCTGTACATACGCGACGAAGATCCAGGAACTCGCAAGACTCGACGTTGCTGCTCGAAAACGATGAATTCCACTACCGCAGAGTCCCGTCTATGTCGGATGAATTGGTCGATATTGGACATGACGTTGGAGGTGGCCTCAGTCTTCGACCTACAGCGAGGTTACCCAGGTTGGAAGAGCGACGCCCCTGGAGTGGTCCACCAGACGGTAATGGTCAATTGCTATCTCCTGATCCTCATACTTCTAGATACGCAGCACGGGCATTGTGAGGCTCGCGCAGCTCTACGCCACTGCCTAGGGGCGGAGGTACCTGCAGCCTCGACACAACAGACGCGTTGGAAGATTCCAGTTCTGATGATAGTTGTGACAGTCGCTGTGACGAAGAGAAGGCCCGCCAGTTTCTCGTCCGAAGGATGGTTGACGCAGGTTGGCATGTTATCGGACCCAATGGACCCTACACTTCGCGACGTAACAATCCGCCACTGGCCCCTGGCGGAGTAATTCCCGACGAGTGCCGCTCTTACTCTTCGGTACCAATGCGCAGCAATGGCGGGCGATTTTATGGGCGTGCGTCAACACAGTACAACAACGGGGGCTCTTATTCGCGTGTGGAAGAGTAGTCCAGGGGCAATGATCCGTATGACATTAGCTTGGCTTAGGGTGTTGCTATCTGACTGGTATCCCGTGTATGGGAAACGAATATAATTGGCTCGTGGCGGCTTGTTCCGTAGTCAGGGTTGCTAGCTGATGTAGTCGAACACCATTGCTGAGGTTGCGCTTCGCGAAGCGCCGAAGGGCTGTCTTTACCATGCTCTGCTTGCTCGAGGAGTGGAGTGGAGCGCATGGATTGAGATTGCTCTGTATACATACAGCATCAACATCATGTGTATCCACGCTTTAAACCTCTATCATTCACCACTAGAGCACTGAACACTCGCTAGGACTAACTTTTTATCCGCAGTCTTGCGCGCACATTACCTTGACGACCTCAAGAAAATTCTGGTTATTGTGTCCTCACGAATAAGCTCCGTGATAAGAAGCGAAGGTGATCACTAAAGATGTGGCTAATGACCTATCGACAAGACAGTCCGTGGTCTTGACGAACACGTTGCCTCATAGACCATATCAGTCGACCACGTACTCGCAACTTCATCTCTTGTTCTCGAAAGTGTCGGCAATGAAATGTGTCAAGAATGAGCACCAACAGTGCTTGTCAATCTCTTTGTTGAAATCATGAACAGTCGAGGTAGCCTTGAGGGGTTCGGATGAACACACCCATAGTTGGTATATGCGGGGTTGGACAGCCAATCAGAAGTGCGTTGTCCGAGGTTGTTACCGGCTACCGAGGGGGTGGTACGTGTTGGGACGCTCAAGTACAAGTACATTGATGCGTGTCTTTGATCCGACTTGCGTCTTCGAGCGAGTACCATTGCCGACACGAACATCAAGGTATCCACACTCAGCACCATCTTCACTATGGCATCCGGACTTCCACCTTGCAAGCGCCACGTCGCAACACATGACGCTGATGGCAAGTCCGTGTACGCTGACTTCAAGGAACAAGCCTTCAACAAAGCTGGAGCAGCGGGTTTCATAGCCCGTTCATGGGCCGTCGCGAACGTACCAGCTAGGCTCGACAATGATGAGGATATGAAAGCATACTTTGCTGGTCCAGAGAGCGTTACCAGCTATCAGCGCCCTGAGATTGTGGTGCCCTCGGATGGTGGAAAGAACAATGGCGCGAATTTAGTGGTTGTGGATCTGGTCCCAGGGGGTTCGAGTCAGCTGCACCAAACTGTGAGCATTGATTTCAGCATCTGCACCATTGGTACCATAATCCACGAACTCGATAGCGGTGAGAGGGTAACGCTAAAGCCCGGAGTATGTGCCCTTCCTGGAAGAGGCAGGAAATGCTGACAACATGTAGGATCATATCGTGCAACGCGGCACTAACCACCGCTGGATCAATGCATCCAAGACCGAGCCTGCCAGATTTGTTGCTGTGACTTTGCCATGTGTGCCTTTCGATATTGCAGGTAAGAAGCTGGAAGAGGTCCACACGCCGGATCCGAAGGGATACGAACCAAAGCTGTAGAATGAGATACCCAGACAGCTCATTATGGTGACGATAGTGATGTGGGCCACCTGAGCTAGGCAGCAGCGCGGTCCTGATAAGTGATACCGATACAGATCCAGCTTAAGGTGTGACTGTGCTATCAGCCTTCTTGCGATGACAAGCTTTTCGCGAAGCTGATTGTCAAGGCCAGTGTTGGCTCAACGCAATAAGGAGGCTCGCGGACGCGGCATAAAGTACTGGAGTCGAAGATGTAATTGGTTTCCAGATGGGTCGTTTGAGCGCGTTGTTATTAGTTGAGGAGGCACGTACGCAGTGTAGGGCTAAGAGCTGTCATTCATAAGCTTGATCGTAGTAGGGGGTGGTGTCTGTTGTGCGTTCCACGCTCTGGAACGAGCCCTCTTCCTCCTCTTCCGGAGACCAATCTCCATGTTGATGGAGGATCGCAGGTGCGCGTCGCGTGTGGATGTGCGTTAAATCGTACAGGTTGGCCGTGTCAGTTACAGGAAACGTAGTGGTCATTTCCTCAATCGGCCTGACCGCCGTCTCCCATCCGTCGCTTCATCCACCTCTTCGTTAGAAGCCAGTGCAGTCTTCCTGCCCTTCTTCGGCGCTGACTTGGCCGGCTGTACTTCAGGCTCCTCTTCTGCGTCCGTCTCTTCTACCTTGACATTCTTGCCTGCCTTCTTTTTGAGTGTCTGTGGGCTTTTTGTATGCCCGGTCGTCTTTGGCAACTCTGCGAGTTCTTCATCGTCGGCAGCTGGTGCTTTATTACCTCTGACTTTCTTCTTGGGAGTTGGTTTAGAGTCTTCTTCACTGTCCGCATCCTTTGTGCGTTTCTTCGTCGTGGTCCGCTTTGGCTTTTCCACAACGCCGTCCACGATCTCGAGCTTCTCCCTCTTGGTGGCCTTGCCCTTCTTCGTCTTCTCGTCCTCTTCTGCCTCGCTGATCTCTTTGGCTACTGGGCCGGTCTTCTTCTGCACAGATGGTATGACTGCACTTGTCCTGCCACCTACAGTCAAGAAAACGATCTTCTCGCCATTCGGCAGTGCTGTTGGAGCGTCTTTCTTACCTTTGCCCCATCTGTGCTTGAACAGCCATGATTCGGGAAATTGGTCGCTGTCGGCCAGAAGGTCCACAGCAGTGCCACAGACATAGTGAATGCTCTTGTGGAGCTTCTGAATCTCATCATCGGACAATGTATTGGCATACTGTTCTGGGTGCATTTTAGCATCGTACATGATCTCGTCGCCGACCCAATTGCCGATGCCACTGATGTTAGCCTGGTCAAGTAGCATTGCCTTGATTGGCACCTTCTTCCTCTGGCATAACTCCTTCAGCCAGTCAATTGTAACGACTTCTTTATCTTGCACTGGATCAGGGCCATTTTCGGCAAGCGGAGTGTGGTCCCGGATGTCCTTTCCTGGGCAGTCAACCAGCCTGAAGCGACCGAATCTTCGGAGGTCGACAAAGGCAGCTTCGACTTTTGCATCGCCCTTGCCCTCGGTTTCGAAAAGTACCTTCCAGTATTTTGGCGGCCATTCCTCGGGTTCCTCATCGTCCTTCTTCTTGTAGTAATAGCTGTGCTCGGACTTAAACTTGAACCAGCCAGCCATACCAAAGTGCATGACAGGATGTGGTGGACTTGACATGATCATCCAGAAATACTTTCCTTGCTGGCCAGCATTGATGACCTTCTTGCCGGTGAGCTTCTTCATGATCTCTGTGTGGCTTGTGCCAACCTTGCCGAAGACGTTGCCATCTTCGACAGCTGTGACTTTCTGCAAGGTCTTGCCTACTAAGTGCTTGCGGATGTAATGTACTGCTCGTGCAACCTCGCCTATCTCAGGCATGCCGATATCGTGGAGCTGAACTCCAGCTATATGACTCTGCCTACGATGTTGTTCTATGGTACTGTTACGTTGTCGATTAGCATAAAAATCGTGCTTTGCGTCAAAGGGAGGCAGCTTGAGCTCGAGTGTAGCCCTTAGAAGCGACGCGTCTCGTATTGGTGCCAGAATCACGCGTCGAGGTCGATGACTTCATGCCGCCTCGGAACATTTCGTCGAGAGCGATCGTGGCGGTGATCAGCATGCCGCCTCTGCCTTACTAAAAGAGTTTCTGGACGAAGCAACATAGATCTGTGTCACACACTGTAAAACTGTCAGCAACAGATCGATCGTTGTAGGAAGCAGCGACCTGACCGGCTCTCTACATCACACCACTCCATCAACGGGCTATTGATAACAAGTGACGATCCACCTCTCAAGCTGGCTTCCTGGTTGTGGAAATCGTCTACCTCCTCCGACTCTCCAAGCTCTCCAATCCTATCTCGATCTTCCAGTCCTCGGCCAACGCAAGCGCAGGACATACAACGACCCTCCATCAACCGCAGGATGTCGGCGAAGCACATAGCTACACCAACGCCACAGCTCACACCATCACTATGTTTCAACACGAGTTACCTGCGAGACTTCCTGCGCATGTCCAGAACGCAACTGGATGATACCATCAGCACGAATCTCAATGCGCTGTTGACACCCTCTGTGACACGGCCGTTTGATCCTACCTCCACGATAGACCCAAGCACGAATCGAGTAGGCAGACAGCCCATACCGCAGGATACCTGCGCAGAATTTACAAACGAAACCGTATTTCCCATATGGTCGGCGAGATCACAGGTACTTTCGTACTGCAGTATAGTGGCTACTTCGCCAGACCCTGATGATCCAGACAAATCGAGGATAGAAGCAGAAAACATGGCTCACAGCCATACAGTGGTCGACGAAAGACTGGACCCTTACTCGGGCCGTTTCTTCCCTAAGGAGCCACGGACCGAGATCTTAGCAAGTGTGCTGCGGAACGAGAATGCCGTCGAGAACATTGTAAGAGAACGGACGTGGCGCATCATGAACGAGAGGTGTTATGGTCTAGATTCTTCTCAGAGAGGCTGGCAGGGTGCTTTCAAGAGTTGGGATGAAAAGAAGAAGAGGAGTTGATAGGTTTTCAACTATGTACAATGTCCAATCAGCACACCAGTTCTCAGCTCAATCCTTCCAGTTGTGCTATGTGTCAAAGAAGTCATCGCCAGGTGGTCAGCTCCGCTCTTAGTACCTGGTCATAAACATGCCACAATCAAGCCACATCCCAAGCGCCACCATATCCCAAACCGAACAACGCCATAACCAAGGTTCAACAATCCTTCATGCTGCCGAGCTCTTCCCAGTGGCTGCCAGTTCCAGATCCCCTGACGATGCATCGGTGTCTTCACCATGTGCACCATCGACGCTGTGTCTCCATGAAGGCACCGCGCTGTTCAACATGACGTAGAAGAACACCATGCCGAACAGACCCGTGGCCAAGCTCCATGCCTTGGACACTCCGAATTGGTCCGCCAGCTTGCCGTTGATGAATGGCACGAGACCACCACCACAGATCGACATGATGATGGCACTCTCGGCAAACGGTGTCCATTCACCAAGACCCGACGATGCCATCTCGAAGATCATCGGGAAAGAAGGGGCCTCGAAGAACATGATGACGGCAGCACAGGCCATCGCAGTCGTGCCTGACGCTGCAATGCCAGCGCCCGTGAACACTGTGGCAAGAGCAACGAACACAGCCAGAACATATCTGGCTTTGAAGACAGTCTGAGCTGCCTTTGAGCCTTTCAACCACGGGATGGCGGGGATCTCGATGAGTCCTGCAGCTGCGAGCCGACCGAACAGGAACAGGATCTGCGCGTACATCATCATGTTGGCCGCCATCTTGTCGCTGAGGCAGCCATTGACCCGCATGTGTTCGAGGAAGAACTGTGCCACGGTGACTTGGCAGCCCAAGTTGCAGAAGTTTGCTGCAACGCCGAGCCAGAGCCGCAGGTACTTCTTGCTGACCAGCGGGTGCTTCCAGACCTTCCATCGGGCCTGGTCCAGCTTTGGGCTTGCTTGGACCACAGGCTCGATGATCCAGCTGGTGCCGAAGAAGACGAGACCGAGACCGACAGCGAGACCGAAGATACCGACACTGATGTACCGGTAGAAGGAGACCACGGTGCCCAGATCGCCTGCTTCATCCTTGGATGGTGGTGGCGGCATGAGGCAGCGGGACGGGTCGCTCGGGTTCGCGAGCGGTAGCATGCCTTGCTTGCTCGGATCGAAGATGATGGCGCTAGCAAGCGGGGGCGCGATCACAGTTCCCAGGGCAGCGCACGACTGAGCGACCAAGATGCGGAGCGTGGCCCGCGCTCTAGGCCCACATTGAACCGTGTACGCGTTGGCCGTGCGCTCCAACGTGCTGACGCCCAACCCAACAACAAAGTGCGCTAGACACATCTGGAGCAGGCTGAGGTTGGTGGCACCCACAGCCATGACCTGGTCACCGATGGCCAGCAAGACAAGACCCAACACCGCCGCGGCCCGGTAGCCGGGCCCCTTGACCATAGGGCCACCGATCAACAACGCGCCCGGGATGTACGCGAAGTAATAGGCCATCGCCAGGAATGCGGCGTGGGCCCGGTCGACACCAATTGCTACCTTGATGTGGTAGTTCATGATATCGAGAAGGCCATAGGCGAGGCCCCACATCAGGAACAAAAGGGAGTAGATTGACACGCCTCTCCATTCCTGGACAGGCGTGATGGCCTCGGCGGCGACCGTTGCGCCACCCTGAACGTCAAGGCCCTTGACGAAGGTGACGATCTTGGTGAAGAAGGAAGACATTGTAGATGATGTGGTGGCGGTGGTGATGGTGGTGTGAAGCGAAGCGACTGTAAGGTGAGGTAAGCCTGATGTGTGTTAGTGATGAAAGGATATCAAAAGATACTCCAGACTTACTTGAACCTGGACCAATCAAGACTTGAGTTGGTTAACCTGGAAGGGCTTCTTGTTGGAAGATCAGTCGATTGGGTTGGGAACTGTACTTCGGGGTCGGTATGCTTGAGTATGTGTCTGGATATCCCTGAAAGCTTCAAGGCTAGGGGCAGGACCTTTTACATGTCTACAGGATTGAGCAGCGAGCACATAAGATGTTAGGTTCCGCACTTGGACTATACTTGCGCAGCGAGAATACTGGTACACACCTTCACAAGCCAGGCTGGTTGCGACACTAACCATGCTCGGGTTTAGCGCAGAAAACCAGCCTGGTACCATACCTGTACCATGCTTTGATTGCTGAGCAAAGCCACAGATGTCGCATGTTCGCAGTCTGGCGACTGACTGCGGTCGTTGGAAGCTAGTATACAGCAAAAATTTCATCGATCTAAGGTATCTGAAAAAGGTTGCAGTCACTATCTACACATTGCTTGGTGTTGTGTGAGTTCGAACTTGTATCGGTGCTACTGCTTCTCGACGTTGGTTTCGTGGTTGCTGGAGTGTTGCTCTGGCTGGATCCGCTTGCATGTACCGAGCAAGTATACTTGGTTTACGACAGGCTGAGGTAAGCACGTCTACAAAGTTGTGGAGAAACATGCTCAATGCAAAGTCTGGGCGTGGCAGGCACATGCTGCTGCCAGAACTGCGGATTGAGCTGAGCATCTGTGGCACTCGTGACAGGCATCGTGCAAATTCGTTGATGAAGCAGTAATGTGCTCTGGTAGACTGCACTGCCTGAAAATGCTCTTTGGTTTCGTAGCACTTAGCAAGATAGACTTCGGACATGATCTCCAGGAAGACTTGGCAAAGCTTGCTCTCTGGTCAAGGTCTTTCGACCAATGAGGTTATGAACAGTCAGTGTCAGGAATATTCTGCGAGCATTCCATTCTAGGGCATTCGCATCACGACCGCTTGTCGCTCACCAGTCATGTCAGCCGCAAATGGAGTGGCAAAGTCTTTGAAAGTGCTCATGCTGCACGGCTATACCCAAAGCGGACCACTTTTCAACGCGAAGACAAAGGCACTCGAAAAGATTCTACGCAAGGCGTTCCCTGGCATCGCATTGACCTACCCTACGGGACCAATGAAACTTAAAGCTAGCGACGTGCCTGGCTTCGACACATCGCAGGTTGAGGATGAGGGCGACGAGGTAGAAGCTTACGGCTGGTGGAGGAGGTCAAACACTGCCGATCCACCAGAATACGTCGGCCTTGAAGAAGGGCTGAAGGTGGTCGCCGACACGATGAAAAGTCAAGGACCATTCGATGGAGTTATGGGTTTCTCTCAAGGTGCTGCAATGGCCGCGATGGTATCATCACTGCTGGAGGGTGAGTCACGAAAAGAGGCTTTCAAGACAGTACAATCGAAGTCGAAATTGGGCATCGCATACCCCTCATCGTTCGCCAATCTTGATCATCCTCCGCTCAAATTTTGTGTGTCATATTCTGGATTCATCGCGCCAGGAGACAGATACGCAGCATTCTACGAGCCATCTATACGGACGCCAATGTGTCACTTCGTCGGCAGCCTAGATACCGTGGTTGAGGAAGCGGGAACAAATCTGCTCGTCGATGCTGCTGGTGGATCAGACAAGACCACCGTCGTCATACATCCTGGTGGTCATTTTGTGCCGAACAACAGACAGTACCTCGATACTGTAGTCGCGTTCATCAAGGCTAAGACGACGGAGACCGACGGCGAAGGCAAAAAGGAAGAAAATGTAGAAGACATGGACGTCCCATTTTGAGCGTTCTACTCTGGCATGGCAATTGCGTGTACTGATTAGATAGAGCCTAAGATTCTGTTGCTGTCACACGATGAGTCGTGTCTAACGATGACTCGAAGCGTGAGTCTGTCGTGTTCGAGAATCGTCTCTATAACTCGAATGTAGACGTAAAAAGTGAACGAATGGTGGCACCCCACACGTGCAGAATCGTGACCAAATCAGGCATAGCGGACAAGCCAAGAGTTCCGCACGAAGTTCGCAGTCTTGCTCCTCTTTTGAGCACAACTTCCATCGACCTCACGCAACCAGTTCGCATCCTCGCTTTCTCGAAACCCTCTCGCGACACTTGAATCACACACAAACTCGATCAAGAAGCCTCACAATCAGTCAATATGGTACGAAAACACCCAGCAGCGCACGCAGTAGATCTATGACGATCGAAATTGTCCCGCTCGAGGCAACCAAGCACACGAGCAACAATCCCATCACCACAACGTCCAAATGTCACAGAAATCCCTCTAACACCACATCAATAGGTTCTCGCAGTCGACCTCCTCAACCCAACGCCTCAGGCTGAGGCCCGAAAGCACAAGCTGAAGGTACGACCGCCCACCGCACTTCACCGCAAGTCCGCAGTCCGCTAACAACCGCCACAGACTCTTGTCCCAGCCCCCCGCTCCTTCTTCATGGACGTCAAGTGCCCCGGCTGCTTCGCCATCACCACTGTCTTCTCGCACGCACAGACCGTCGTCATCTGCGCCGGCTGCTCGACCGTCCTCTGCCAGCCCACCGGTGGCAAAGCCAGACTCACAGAGGGCTGCTCGTTCCGAAGGAAGTAGATGCATGCGGAGGGATGATGACTGAGGAAATGAAGCTGTGAGATAGAAGATGGACTTCCGACCTCACCGATTGATACCGATACCGATTCCCGATCGTTCAGGGTTCTCGCGTACAGCAGCGATCATGCACAAAAATGGAGTTCCGGATATCTTGCACCAACTAGATGATGATAGCATGGCGGATGTCTACACACCAATGATGGAATGATACCTTTTCAAGAACAGTACAATCGATACAATGTTTTGCAGTTTAACGAAAGAGAAAAGTCTTTTGCATGCGTGGTATGACGAAGGGGAGGCAGATGGATCATGTTGGGTTGCTGCAAGAGATGCCATGCTGATGATCGACTGGCTCGAAGAGGGCAGTGATTTCCTCTTTTCCTTCTTGTTCGAGGATGCCTTTGACCTTGCATGCACAGAAGACGATGGTGCTTGTGTGCTTGTTGTATTCTAGTCAGATACAGAATCGAAACGATAAAAGGTCATGGTCCTTGCTTTCCTCTTCGTAACATTGATATCGTCGTAATCAAGATTATGCAATGCCCTATACATTGTCTATGCAAGTCCACCAGTGCTGACCAACGAGGAGATCTATCTCATTACCGAAGGAGTCCTCTCTATAGGCCATAGTCATCTCGATCCAATTCGTCACGCCCAGTCGAACAAGGTTCTCCCTGAGAGATCCCTATCAGTATCAAGCTAATTTTGCATCCTCCAGCCGAAAGTCTTTGCCGTGAGTCCAGTTGTGATGCACTGAAACTTCAGGCCCGGGACGTAGGCAGAACCAAGCAGACACCCTTGGTCTATAGCAGTTTTGGACGTGACGTGATCCTCATTCAACTCCCTCGGAAATGAACACGGACACAAAGCTCTGAAATTGTTCCAAGGCTTTTCAACGTCTCGAGCCCACAATCCAAAGGTCTTTTGCTAGGTTCGCGTCACGGTGCAGTACTCAGAGGACATGCCGTCTCGAATGGTAAGGAACGGAGAATGGTTTGGAAGTTGAGAAACTCGGAGACAATAATAGAAAATTTGCCATTCTTGTGCTCATTGTTGGGTGCTCTGCCTCACATGGGTGAAGCTTACTTGGTCTCCTGCCACTGAAAAGGTCGCGACGGTGCCAGAGGATATACTTCCATTAAATTTGACCGAGTCTAAGACTCGGGCTGAAGCCTCGTTCTGCATGTCAATCGCGTATCTCTCGATTCGACCATGGGCTTTGAGGTGCATGAAGCCTCGAAATATGTTCTCTGGGCTCCGATAGTAGAGCGCCATATTGAGTATGATCATAGGCAACGTGGCTGATTTTGTTGGTCAACGACGCCCACATTCTGGTGCAGGGGCCATGATAGCCTTACCGCCGTCACTGTAGCAAAATGCCTGGGAGCGCATTTACTGTGCTGCAGTTGTTTGTAGCAAGCCAGGGTGTTGTGCCTCCAGACAGCACACAGGAGCACCGTGCCGCAACCGCTTGCCATAGTCCATCTCATGCCCAAGGAGGCAATCGTCATATAAGCATATTCATTCGGCGTGAGGTCTCAACCCATCTCCTTGACAACCCTGTTCACAAACTTCTTCTGTTCCTTCTCCTGCAGACCGCCTTCGTCAAGCCTCTGCAGTATTCGCCCAACAGCAACGATACCCTTGGCACCAGCATCAGCACAATCCACCCAGACCTTGCCGTTCTTGCCAACCACAATCTCGAAGCCGCCAGGGATCTTGTTACCCAATTCCTCCATCACTGATGCTAACTGCTTCTTCAACATTCTATCAGCAAGTTCGAGGCTAACATCAAAGATCATCCCATCGTTCAGCGGTCCTAATCCATCGGCCTTGCCAGTGCTCGGGTTCACACATGTAAGCTCGATGTCCATGTTCTTCTGAGCAGAAGCAATCTTGGCATAAACAACATCGCCAGTCTTCAGCTGTGGACGCGTCTTCTTGCTTGCGCCTTCAAATGAAAAGTGTGACAAGATAGCTTGCGGTGAGTAAGCATTGATGTATAGGTGAAACGTTTCGTATGAGGCTCCCCGGACTTGGCATATCACTGAATCGCCAGCTTTGGCAATATAACGCGCATTAGGTGTCGATATCTGTGCTGATTTTTTCCTGTGGTCAACTTCCACTCTGCCTGCAATCGTACTTGTAAAATTGTTAGACTGATATTCTTGTTTGATGCCTAGGCCAATCTTTCTTTTCTGTGCTGTAGGAAGATAGGACGCATCGACGCTGTCGCCTGGAAGTACGACGAGTACATCCGCCATGTTTCTCTCCGTGTCAAGAGATCGAAGACTTGATTTTGAAATGGACTTCGAATGAAGAGAATGGCCCTGGGTGTTCTTCAAATGTCTAGTAGGGTAGCTGAACCGATCACAAGCTGTGATCGCTCGACCTGCTTCTTCTGGACCTCTGACATGTGAGGCTGGAAAAAAAGTTGTCTCAGCGGACATTCTCGAACATTTTCCATCGAGCATTGCTTTGCTCCTGAGTACAATTTTCTGCTTGACTTTGAATTCTTACTACTCGAGAGCTTTCTTTTCCCGTTACTAGAACCAAATCTACGAGATGAGCGACGAAAGCAACGGGGCAGCAGCCCCAGAACAGTATGCCATTGGTATATCCTTCGGCAACTCGTACAGTTCAATCGCGCATATATCGGCAGAAGGGAAAGTCGAGGTCATTGCCAACGAGGAGGGTGACAGACAGATTCCTTCTATCCTGTCATATGTCGAGGGAGAAGAGTACCACGGTACACAGGCCAAAGCACAACTAGTTCGGAATGCAAAGAATACAGTCGCCTTTTTCAAGGACTACGTTGGCAAGTCTTACAACAAGATTGACCCCACACCGTGCCAAAATTCGGCACACCCCACGGAGAAGGATGGCCAGGTTGTGTTCAGCGTGCAGGACAAGGAGGGTGGAGAGCCCAGCAACGTTTCCGTCTCAGAGATCACGACACGACACATCCGCAGGCTGAGAAACTCGGCTGGTGACTACACCGGCAAGAACATCACCTCCGCAGTCGTCACCGTGCCCACCGATACCTCAGCTGAGCAGAAAGCCGCGTTGTCCAAGGCTGCCAAGGATGCCAACATCGAGATCCTCCAATTCATCAACGAGCCCATTGCTACCGTCCTCGCCTACGACACGAGAGTGCCTGAGTCAGTGCGAGACAGAGTCATTGTGGTCGCAGACTTTGGCGGTACCAGGTCCGACGCAGCTGTCGTCTCTTGCACAGGAGGTGGTCTATACAGCATCCTCGCCACAACCCATGACTACGATCTTGGAGGCAAGGACCTCGACCAGGTCCTGATAGACCACTTCGCTAAAGAGTTCGAGAAGAAGCACAAGACCGACCCCAGGAAGAACGACCGCAGTTTGGCTAAGCTGAAGCTCGAGTCCGAAGCTGTGAAGAAGGCCCTCAGCCAGAGTGCGCAGGCTACTTGCAGTGTCGAGTCGCTAGCCGACGGTGTCGACTTCAGGTCGACTGTGAACAGAACGAGGTTCCAGCTGCTGGGCAGCAAGGTCTTCCAGAAGTTCACACGGGTAGTCGAAGAAGTGATCAAGAAGGCAGATCTAGACGTTCTGGATATCGACGAGGTGATTCTCTCTGGTGGTACATCTCACGTGCCGAAGATCGCAGACAATGTACAAGCGCTGTTCCCAGAAACGACCAAGGTTCTTGCCCCCGCAACAAGCACAGCCAGCCTCAACCCGTCTGAGCTGGCTGCACGAGGTGCAGCTATCCAGGCCTCTATGATCCAAGAATTCGACAAGGAGGACATCGAGCAGAGCACACACGAGATGGTCACCGTCACACCGCACACCCAGAGCCCGATCGGCGTGCAGATCACCGGTCAGGCCAAGGACTCGTTCACTGTAGTCGTACCTGCAAACACCGCAGTACCGGCACGAAAGACGAAAATGATTGACGCACCTGAGGGTGACGTCCTGCTCCAGGTCTCAGAAGGTGACCGAGAGATCAAGGTCACAAAGCCAGAACCCAAACCCAAGGCAAACGGCACAAAAGAGGATGGAGATAAGAGCGATGAAGATGAAGACGAAGATGACGAGGAAGACGAGATCAGGGAAAAGATCTACAAGGTCAAGAACCAATTGGCTGAATTCCAGTTCACTGGCTTGAAGAAGGGTACAAAGTTGGAAGTGACCATCAACATCGACTCCGACCTCGGTGTGCAAATAACAGCGAGAGAAAACAAAGGTCCCGGTGGTATCAGGGGCACACTGGCGGCGCCAAAGCCGACTGAGAACGGTTCGACCTAGTCGCAGCCTTCCACGTGTATTTTTGCTTGCATTGCGAAATGAGATAGAAAAGCGGTTCGAGTATGATGCTAGGCAACTTAGGAGCTGGGATTAAATCTACAGCCATAGAATATTACGAGATGAACAACTGCCCTGGCTGGCATTCATGCCACGAAATCTCATACATCGTCGGCGTACCACGTGTCAGCACACACACGGCCCCGATTCGATACCTACTCGGCAAGCGGTGGCTTCTCGCATCACGTCGAGAAGGGGAAGCCATTGTAGCCTATGTTACCCGTCTCGACTGAGTCCGCTCGCTAAGCTGGTAGGTTTGATCCATCCACATCTCCTCCAGGAGAACCCCCTTAGTCAACTCGTCCCGTCCTGCCATGAAGTCGCCATTGCTTCCAGTGGAAACGTGAATGCAAGGACCGCCGAACCTCTAGATCGTCAAAGGCTCATGCACGCAGGTAATGCAACGACTACGTAGCCAGCCAACTACGCCAATACAACAATACAACAACTGCTGCTGCCTGAGTCGGCCTGATGGCGGACGCAAGGGGCGTACCTCACAATGGCAGACTGCGCAGCCAGGAGTTCCGATGCCCATGCTGCTCAGTTCAACAGAAGATGCTTGTAGAGACACAAACAATAAGATTGAATCCGGGCTTAGTATCGAGATCGAAAGGTGCACGAGAATGCTCACCCAACTTCACATAAAACAGCAATGACAGTGATTGGAAGGTGTTAGCAAAACTATCGCCAAAGTGCCTGGCGTGCTCCTGAGGTTATTACCGAAGCAAAACCAGGTAAGTACTAAGCTTACTGCTGGCATCAATGGAAGCATTTATCGGCCAACCAGTGAGCACAGAGTTTATTTCACTCGTACACTAGCCCTGTGCGTGACAGTGATGCTGGGGATGTAGTAACCCTACAAAAGATTTCTGAGCTCTAGTCAGCAAAGGAGGAAGAGTTACGCAGATCCCAGGGACGCCAAGGCAATCTAATCTGTGACAGCCTGCTCGCCCACAAAACGATTATTGATGCGTCATGGACGCGAACAAAAAGCAAAAAAGAAACAACTGTTCATAATCTCTCTTGCGGGGAACTGGTGTTCCGTTAGTTGTCTGTTAACAGACTTGCAAGATGATTTGACTCACTCGAACCCCGAGCTGCCGGGTACAACAGATGTTGTGATGTACTATAGTCTTCTGAATGAAAACCGGCGATGTTGACCGTTACCTGGTGACAAGTCAGTAATTGAACTCAGAGACAAGGCTTGAGAGAACATACACCACAAGAGATTATTGTGTGTTGATTGTGGAAGCAGATCTGAGCTACAAGTTATAGATACCTAAGATTTGCCATCAGCTGGGCGGGCAAGATGAGGGCAGGAGTTCAGGTTACCCGGGCCGGTAACCGACTCGGCTCGGCTTCAGGCGGAAGAATAATGCCTTCTATGAGATTGAAGGTGATTTACTGTCATGCTGCGGTGGCTGTTTCGGTCTGAGTCGCACGATGTGCGCAAAAGTGACCGCACTTCACAGTATGCTAGATTAAGAGCGCTGTTACTCGATACAATCGTGACCATCTATACACCTTTTACCATGGATACCTGTTGTGGTTATAACAACATCCTGGCGGGAGACGAAGACATGAGCCCGCCATTTGAGGCTCGCCGTGCTCTTTGTTGCCACAGGTGAACTCCTCTAGACAACTACGGGCAGAACTACTAGGGTACTGGTGTTCCTCATCCATTACTCAAGCTCCCTTTACCCTTCGGCGTCAGCTTCCTCCCCTGCAGTGAATCAGCTGTCTTCGGGGCGCTCGTGTAAGATAATGGTGTCGATCTCTGCGCGATAATTTATAGAATACGCTGCTACGGTCCCCCCTTTTCGGGCGCGAACAGGTGGTCATTTGCAGTACACACCTGCAGACGTAATCATAACACTTCCGACATCATGCTAGTGGTCTGTACCTGCGCTGCTTTGAGCCATAGTATTGTGTACTTTATCTATATTTCATCTCTGATGATGTTGTGAGAACTAAGCTTGACCACATTCCTATGTTCAGACCCAAAATCTGACCATGCTGCCGCGTTGATCGCAAGATACGTCAAGACAAACCTAGCATGTTCATTAGAATGCAACAGTCACAGATGGACGCGGCGTTGGCTTAGCCGGCGGTTCGCAAACACGTCCTGCTCGCAACCATAATAGAGTTTCACATTTCGTGTTTGAAAACATTGAGCCTCTGCTCCGGATTCATGTCCCCCTGCACAACTTCTTCTGAAAGGTCATTCTCATCCAAATCCATCTCGGTGTTTCTCAGTGAAGCGATTTCGAATTCAGCTCTCATGCTCTCCTTAGCAGACACAGGAGAGTTGACGCCACCACGACCTGCAGGTGATTCCCGAACCTCTTTCAGGTCGTTATCCCAGTAGCTCGGTCTTCTCTTCTTGCGGAGATGTGTATGCTCTTCAGAATGTTTCCTGAAGACTTGTACGTTGGGACTTAACTCTTTGAGACCCTCACGAGCTTTGTGCAGTGCCTCTGGAGTGCTCGTGCCAAAAATGCTCATTCTCACTGCGGCCTTAGTCTGCTCGTCAATTTCCATGACATCGTCACTCCTTTGCAGCCTCAAGACGGGTTCGATCTCTGGGACTTCAACAGCTTCAGCTGCCACGAAAGCGTCATTCATAGCCCGCTTGCGTCCGCTACCCAGGTAGTGTTCTGAAGCGGGCGCACGTGGTGGACTACTGCGAAATCGAACGTCCTCTCCGCTGACGTATGTTCGCCTGCTGCTTGGTCTGCTTCGAGCGCTGGGTGGTCGTAATGAGGACGGTGGTCTCTGGTAGTATCGACCAACGCCTCTTGCCGCCACCTCAGCTCCGATACCATTTTTGCGGTATTTGCTTGGAGGTTTCGCCAGTGCAGTCAGCGTGTCTGTCTTGTACGAATCGCGTATACGCGAATCGGGGGCCTGATCAGCACCCACAACCCTTGAGGCGGCCGTTGAAAAAGAGTATTGTGGACGGAGGGCAGGTCGAGCTCTGGGACGTACCGGCTCTTGTGCATAATACCAACCAGGAGTGAAGTGTTCATGGAATGTGTTCATTTGTTCCTGCATATGAGGTTTGGCAAGCATTTGTTGAGGGTATCGATATCCATCAGCTGTTGAGGGCCTTGCTCTCGTACGTGCGAAGGGCATAGGACTTCCCGTCGCTGTTGCTCGAAAAGGGCCTGGTACTGGACCATAGTGAGGTCCTTGGCCTATCATGACCATGTCCGAGCTCATTGCTGAATGTGGTCTTCGCATCATTGATGGACTTGAGCCGTGCAATGACGGGTTGGGACAAGGTGATGCTGTACTAAGGCGGTGAACAGCTGGGTCTGGACATCTCACACCAGGTCTAAGACTTCCATATCCGTTTGTTGCGAGTTGGTTTTCTTGGTCGCCGTGCTGGTTGTCCAGTGTGCGTTTCAGAAGCTTCCTTTTGGCTTTGGCCGAATTCGCTGCAGCTTCCGCGGTTGCCGACAGGAAGATTGCTCTTTCTGGTGAACTGGGAACTTCAAGCTCGACGGCTGTGCCATACGACCGTCGTTTGAGGTGTCTGACTACAGGTGATTCCTCCGGTGATTCGCCCTCCAAATCGTCACTGGACACCCTTAGCTGCGTTAGTGGCTTCTCAAGCTCGGTCTCCACGATACTACTAGCCATGGCAGTATTTGTTGAAGGGTTAGGATCATCTGCGGCATCTTCGAATTCATCATCGGAGGAGGACGGAAGGGCCGTTGTCATTGCTTCATATATGCAATTGAATGACTGCCGCATATGAGGCGATGTGAAGCCACTGCTGACAGGTTCAATGCCCTCGTGTCCAGGGCTTGCAGGCTCTAGAGACAGGTCCGGCAGTGTTGGTGACGGTAGAGGCTCCCGAACGTCGACTGTAGTAGCAGCAAGGTTCATAGGTGCCGTAGAATACCTCCACGTTTTCTGCTCTGCGTTCACTTCATGCACTTCTTCGGTCGTCTGTTCTATACTGAGGTTGTCTGCTGGGCTGGGCAGCTCAGTTGTCAAACGGGCTGCGATAGAACTTGCCGGGGAAGATGCTGCGGCCATGTCTTGCAGGAATGATGCTTTTGCATTGTGAAATATTCTGCGCATTTGGACCACATGGGGCGAGGAAGGTGGATCGTGATTTGGAGGAGACGCCCCGAACCGGTTTCTCCCAATGTTGGATTGCGGTTGATTGACAAGGTCTACGACCTGGGGTGTTGAGGCATCAAGCTGTTTCTGAAGATCTTCTTGTGTGCGTCGGTTAGCCCTAAAGGCCAGAGATGAGCTTCGTCTGGGTGGACTAAACGGTGCTAGACATGGCCTTAGCTTCATTGACTTGTAGCAGACCCCAAGTTCCCCCGAACTCACGTTGTGGTGTTCGAGGCGAGGTAGACACCCTTGACTTCGATGATCCTAGGCCAGGCGATTCAGCCAGGTTGTGCCCTGCCATCTTACTGGAACGCTGCAATGTATTCAACGCATTCTGCTGCTCTTGCGCCACCAGGCAAATCCAACGGGGCAAATGCTATGGCATAGCTTACAGTATGAATGAGAACCTGGGTCCGCATGGCAATGCACACCGTACCCAGAAGGTACAACTGACGAGGACCTAAGTACAGTTGCAGCCCTGCCGCACCTGCCTTCTGTCGTATATCACATAGTCGAGCTTGATCTTGAACACACTCACGTAGCAGCTAGTGAGACGGAAGTCGCCCATTCATCAGTGGTCGGCCGGCAGGAACGATTCCAACCTTGTCAACGCGTCTCTTTACGTGTGTATTGACGACAATCATTATGGTGGACGATAAACTAACCACTAGCCTTAAGATCGTTGCGGGCCGCGATCAGCTTCAAACCGTGACGCTATCTCTAGGAACTGATGGGAAAAGTCAGCCGTTGAAATCAGCTGCTGGTCGTGCTGACGAACAGACTCAATGCTGAACGACACGGGTCCGAGAGCGTCAATATGTGAGTTGAAGTAGTGTCGTGGTCCTATTCGTCCCGCAAGGACATTGAGAAGGCTGGAAATCAGATTGGAGAGCAATCTCGGGACACTTACTCTTCGAGAATCCGGGACTCGCGCCAAGCTGCCGCTGACGACTGAGGTTCATACTAGTTCTGGAAGCACGCGATATCCGAAAACATGACTATGAGCGATATGAGACTTGAACGTCGTTCAAGTCATACATGAGCCTTTACACTTGGTAGAACGGACGCTCGGTGCTGAACACCGGGAGCATGGCACAACAAAAAACTTAGCTTCCCCTACTATTGCCAGCACGATCGACGTCACGAAAGCGTGCGCTGACGAATGTCTGAACGAGTGACTTGGTGAAGAGCGGTCTCATGAGCATGATTGTTTGAGCTTGACTGACTACAAAGGTTCACAACCACTGGAACATAATGAAATGTCCGATACAGATGAACGTTGGTTACGGTAGGGGTCGTGGTACCAACAGGAGGGACACTCCTCAGATCGCGGAGCCGGAGCACTATTATTGGAGGACCATGAAGTACTGCTGGCCTAGACACGAGTCACATGATATCTAGTCCCAACCACATTCATCACTAACGCTAGTCGCACAGCCATACTTGCGCAACAAAGCTAGCAAAACCACTCGAACGCTGGAGCTCTGACTGGGCAAAGACGAACTATGCTTGACCACGGCAACAAACGACGGCCGTACTGTTCATAACTCCGAAATCTCAGAAGTCCAGGGTTCTTGTCGCAGCAGATCGCCTTGATTGTTCACCTTCCCGGACTGCAACTGGGTCGTGCCATGTCACATCATGTCTAAATATCACGTAGAAAAGAGACCAGAAGGCAGAGGCGAAAGGCAGAACACGCTCATTGCGCGAGGTACGCAGCGGTTCGCCCCTACCTCCGCGCCAGTGGGACTTGGCACAAGCCTGGATCATATATCTGCTCATCTCCAGGAGGGAATTCCCAATGACAGTCTATTATGGTAGGCAGGTCCTCAGATGGTCGGAATCGTTGCGGTGATATAAGTGCTCAGTAAGTGCTACGTGCTTCCACAAGCATGTATAAAAGAGAGACACATTCGCAGAAATTCATTGCTCTTGATACATCCACGAACACATACAGCAGCACTTCTCTGCAGTTCACCACCCATACTACCTCAACAACAAATAGCAACACCTCAACAACCTTCTACCATGTTGTTCAAAGCTCCATTGCTCTGCATCATGGCTAGAATCAGCATGCCTGTCGTTATGGCACTTCCAACAGGCACAGTAAGTAGAAAGCATCGCCGTGGCTCCTCCCACACCAGATGATCGCAAAGGTTCCTTCGCTGACACAATCCCCATTGTAGAACGCGCCCACGTCCGAGGCACCCACACCTGAGGCACTCACATCTGAGGCACTCACGTCTGCAGCGCCCACACCCCAGGCACCTTCATCCGAAGCATCCGCACCTGAGGCACCCACCGACATCCTAGGCAACGACCAAGCCTCCGCAGACACGCCCTTCCCCTTCGTCGATTTCTCGAAGACGCCCTATGGGCCGGGAAATGTCCACTACGAGCACGACATATGGTGCTACAAACGATACATACAGTGCATGCTGACCACGAAGAAGAACATGGAAGACCATAAGTGTAATTACTGGAGTCTGGTTTGCGGATGGACCGTGGGGTGGTAGAGCCGCGGAGAGAGGAAGGCTATGCGGTAGACCCCGGATCACCTGGGACGCGAAGAGAAAGAAAGGGACGGAAGGCAAGTTCAAGCTCGAAGGAAGAGATTCCGGTTCTTTCCTGGCAGAAGCAACGCGGTAGAAGTATGATAGCTCTTTGTGATTGAAGTCTATGAGTTGACACTCTGTGCTCTTCCAGCCCAACCAAGAGTACATCACGGGGCCTGCGGGGATTCCACTCGGCCTACTCACATGGTACACACTCCTCATTCCGCGCATGGATCACTTATGTCATTTTCACGCTGCGAGTCGACGATGCCTAAACAATGAATTGAAGTCCAGTCGATATATTCGTCGAGACCTATCCAACCCATATCGAGTACCCTAAATGAACTCGCTGATAAGCGTGATATGCCTGCTGTACACCCAGTTCGTCAAGTCTACACGCCCCAATCCCTGACCTGCTTGCAAGAACGCTATATAAGACAATACCGCAGAAAGCAATCATTAGCTGTGCGCCGTCATATCTAAGACCGTTAAATGAAAGGGTATAACGCCGGTTGCCCTTCTTCTCTATCGTACCACCACGGTGTGCACCGTTTCGCTTACGATGTGCTACCATTATCCCCTCCGATTGTCGTCCCATTTGCAAACTTGACCTGTAACTTATTGAAGTCCGCTTCAAGCCTCTGCTCACCGCCCACTATTTCTACCGTCGTCTTATTGAAGTCTTTTTCTTCCAAATAACTTGCGACTGCTTGATGCACGGCAACAGCAACACTGATCTCCGCATTCGACTGGAGAACATACAGTACTAATGTTGCTGCGAATTCCAACTGGCCATCCGTTGCTTGGATGCTGCTTGTCTGTACTGCTGTTGAGGTTGATGCGCTCGCTGTTGCTGAGGCTGTAGCTGTGCCGGAGGCCTGAGCGGAAGATGCGGCGCCAGTAGGTGCAGCCACTGCATCGGCCGAGGTTGCAAATACAATGCCATTCGCACTTTTTGTGGCGTCTTGTCGTGGTTGCAGAGTAGGATTTGGCACATGGATGAGCTGCATGTGTTCTGCAGCAGGTTCGAGTCTGTCTACAACAACGGACCGCATGTGCTCTTCCAGCTCTGAAGCTGGTAGATTCAGAGTTGGGACATGCGGCTCAGCGCTGATCATACCTAGTGACACCGAGAAGCGTTTTGCCTTTGCAAAGGTACTGCTTGTACCAAAGTCTACGAGTGAGTTCTCGCTAGCGCACGACAGATTGTTGTAGGCGAATGTCGAGAGGATGCTGGTAGTGTTCAGTGGTATGTTGAACTGATTTTGGCCATTGTTGAGCAGAGGCAGAAGAGAGCTGCCAATAGTCGCATTGCTGTACTCCTTCGTACCGTCTGCGAGCGAGGCAGTGATACACTGGGGGTCTTGCTCGGTCGAACAGTCGCTTCCGGTAAAGCCATCAACACAAATACACGCGCAGTGGTTGTTCGCGACCACACGTACACCACCGTTGTTACAAACTTGAGTCGAAGAGCATTCTGTGGCACTTGTGCCATGGCGTTGCTTCGGTAGAACGACCAGGAAAACCGGGACCAGAACTGCTGCAACAATGAGCAGGACCAGTACGACCAGGACTAGCACGAACATCGGCGGTGACATGCCACAGCACTTCCGGTGTGGCTTTGTTTGTGTTTCATTGAAGCGACCAAGTGAGGATTTCGAAGCCATGAACTGTTTCTCGCTATTGGGCCACATGGTGGGTGGTCGATCTCTGCCTGGAGTCCCAGTACCATCTGGCTGTGGAAACGCGGCTAGCACGTCCGAATACGTCGAGTCGCGTACTCTGTGGTTATTGGTACCTAGTCTTTCGTTACTGCCAAACCAGTCGAGATGGCCTAAACGGCTGGCTGTCCTCCCCCTGTCCAAGTTCGAAGCGAGCTTTGTTGCCCTCTTGATCAAGTCTGACAAGCTAGTCATGCTTCCTCTAGCTTCAGCGTCTCGAACCGCGTCGATGTTGAGCTTGGGCGGACGTTTGCCTGGCGGGATTCTGTCGCTCATTCCAGGTTTCTCGTCTGCAATGATAGGATGGGTTGAAGTATGCGACACTGGTGTTGCCAAGTCGAAAGCGATGTTCGATTTCTCGTAGTCGCCTATTTCTTGCTCGGTGATGGTAGATGCTTTCGACCTCCTCGGATCATAATCTTTGTAGGATGAATATGGAACAGAATGTCGCTTGCTGGTTGCCTCCATGTCTGTATAGACAGAAGTGGGCGAGCCAGGCTCTCCCTGGAAAGGCATCCGTACTACCGGTGCATCGGCGTGGGATCTCGGCGTAGTGGGTGTTGTCGTAGCAGCACCCGATCCTAGACCTTGCCCAATGGCAGCAGTCAAGGCGTCCATTGTGGCCGCTTGGTCGTTGGAAGGCAATGCCTCCGAGTCTCGAAGTGGCAGGCTCTTGTTGCTACTCTGACTTCTCAGAGATGTCACTGTCGGTTTCGACTTCTTGCCTATGCTGGCATGGCGGACGATGGAAAGCTCTGGTCGGTGTTCTTCTTCCTGTGGGGCTAGGTCTGAAGGGACATTACGAGGATCAACTGGTGGACCTGCCACAGACCGCGGGTCGATCTCAGAGATAGGTCTGGAATCAAGGGAAGGCTGGGACGCGGATAAGGCTGATATGTGAGAGAAATGACGGCCAGGCGGAGTGAAGGTCGGGAGAGGAGGTGGCTGATATGCTTCACCCTGTCTACGGTCATACGCAGGACGAGGCTGCTGATAGCCGTATCCTCGGTCAGCACGGATCATGCGGTGTTCCTGGTACCGCGGAGGAGTGATGGCCAATCCTCTGGCACGCGAGTAGTCCGGTCCTGGTCTGTGCTGGTAAGGTCGTGGAGGTGCAGGAAGGTGAGGTAGATACCTTTGCGCAGGATCATTGTATGGTCGTGGTATCTTATTTGACGACTTGGCTGAGTTAAAGCGCGGATTGTCTGGCCTCATACGCGTCTGCTGGGCTTTGCGGTCCTCCATCGAGCTATGTGCTGATGTTCTAGCTGTTGTTACACACGCGGTGGATCGTTCCGCGGATGACAGTTGTTCTATGATAGACGGTCGTTCTGGTACGTCGGTAGATGGGGGACTAGATCGGTGGAGATGCCCTGACAGATGGTTCACTGTACATTGAACGTAGTTTGGTTGCGTGTGGATCGTGGGGCTAAGCTGAGCCAATATCTCGATCGGCTATATCTGTGCAAGCGGCCAGCGCAGTTGGATAAAAGAGTGGCTATCGAAAATATGGTAGAAGCAGGGCAAAAAGTGTGATTATTGGTATCGAGTGGTGTACTTCGAGGCTACAGATCGTGACTGACTGAGACCTGACCGCGTGGATGAAGTGAAGGCTTGCTTCGTGAAGTAAACGAATGGACGCACAACAAGGTGTGCAGTGAACGTCGATGCGACTCGGATCAAGTCGAACGTCTAGAACAAAATCGGCGGCAGATGGAAGACTGAGTAAGTACAGAGGAAAAAAGAATGGCCAACAGTGAGGACTCGGCACAATGGCACGATTCTGGAACGCGATACCGGGTAGTACAGAGAAGAACAGAGAGCGTGGTGCAAATGGACCCAGGCATTACCTGCCTCCAATAGATTCAGGAGTGTCGTTGGCCGTTTGACATCGACGGCTCCAAGGCAAGACACCCCGGCAAGTCCGCGAAAAGAGATGGAAAAGGATCGAGGACTGGGCTGTTCTATTGGCCAAACCTTGCTTAGCATCGCCCTATCACCGCCTCGGTCTAGTGTGATACAGGCAGGCTTGACCTGTCTGAAACACCCGAGCATCTCACAATCTTCACTTCTGCTGTGTCCAAGAATTATTTTTCTGCGACTGATTGGTAGAAGGACTTTGTCCTAACAGCAATGCTCAATATCAGCATGCGATCAGCCATCGCACTCAAGATCAATGTTTCTAGCCAGTTTTGAATGTCTTATCTACTCTTCTTAGCTCCAGCTTCGCCGTCCGAACATAGGGTACGAGCTTCAGGAGTTCTCCAGACCACGTGGCGCGTGGCCACACGGTGCCTACGCAAGCCATAACCAAGTCAGTGCAGCCTAAGAGCCTTGGAGGAGCTCTACGAACAAGGGCTGAAACACGGTGACCCGGCAGGAAGGTCGCAAAGACTCGGGCTTGCCCTTCTCGGTTCTAGCTCGCTTGGTTCCTCGCAGTAGCTTGTGTTGGTGAGCCACAGAATAGAGTTCCAATATATCCACTTTTGAGATCACCATACATGCAATGCGATCACTGCGCGGCACTAAGGTGATCTCGCCAATGTGCTCAACGACCGTAAATTGTACTGCAAAGGAGCTGTATCAGACAACCAGTCTGACGGCTCACAGCGTGGCTTTTGTCGGAAGCGGGGAAGAGCTGCAGGTAGAACTCATAGTATCCACGGTTTATCAATCTTACGGCTGTTCTGATGTAAGCCAGATCCGGGTCGCTCGCTCTATTTTATACGCTCAAGTTGACGGTTGAACTTTTCGTTTGAGACAAGAGCGGTGAGTGTGCCACCGTTGTGATGTTGTAGCTGCATGTCTTTCTGCCTTGGCTCATCAAACAGTCCTTGGTGCTCTTTGCTACAACCCTTTACCAACACGTGTAAGCGATTTTCACGAATCAAATACTATGATGGGCGTGACAAGATCTCAGCCTGTGGAGTTACTGACAAAGATGCTGCATCGCATCTGGTCACGCCCCTAGAGGAGCATTATGCTTACAGTCTCAGTTGTTAAAAGAGCTTTTGTGAGTCAGTTGTGAATTATAGCTAACTATGCCATTTATATATATATATATATAACACATTTCTTCCGTTCATAGTCGTGATTGTGACCATGGCCCTGATCAGCATAGTCTACATCATGTACTCGTACATCGTACCCTGTCGTAGCTTTTGCAAGCATTATATACTGTCCATCTATACAGGCTCCGGGTGTTGTTCCGTTTTCCCTCATCCGAACGCCATCGCTAAGCAAACAAATTTGTGTCCTATCCGAAGCACATCCGTTCACAATCCAGAATCAATCTGATCAACCGTCGCCTTAGCACTATACGCATTCCAAGACGGACAGAGCCCATCGTAAGCAGCGGATGTTTTTATGTTCGCTGCCTGCGCTGTCTGCGTCACAAGATTCACGTACAGTCCGCCACTCACATGCCATGCGATATGGCAGTGAAACGGCCATACACCGGGATTGTTGCTGTTAATTTGCACAACCATGTACCCGTTGGGCTGGAGGAGGTATGTATCCCTGCGCATGGGGTTGCAGCCGTTCGTGATCTTACCGTCCCATGCTATTTGTGTAGTATTGGCGGAGCCACCAGCCGCGAGGACGAACATGTCGTAGCCGTGGAGATGCATTGGGTGGGGGATAGGGGAGAGGTTGTTTATCACGAGCCTGACGGAAGACGCAGAGGAGAAGTCGAGGAGGTTCCAGTCTGTGGGAAGGGTGGCAGGGAGTTGGCCAGACTGAAGCAGTGGAAGGGTGGGGGCATTGTAATCTGCCCGGAATGTGGAGTTGTTCATTGACCAGAGAAAATGGCCAGTGGAGTTGCGGCCTACTGTGATATCGATCTCGTAGGTTTTGTTAGGGGTTATGGGAGGTGTGATGGGATAAAAGGGGGTTATGCGCGATAGAGCTTCTTCCGCACACGGGTCTGTGGTGTCTGGTTGGGCGGTACTATTAGGGGAGACGCTATTATCAGCTTGCGGGTAGTAAGCTAGGGCAAGAGCATTTCGTTGCTTGGCTTTGCTGCAAGTGGAAATTGTGCTGCGCATGTAAACGCTGTCAGTTGGGTTGCCACTTGCTTTTAGCAGGACGTCCATTCGTTGGCCGACTGCGAGGGTAAGGACCTTGGTTTGGTAGGGGACAATAGGTGTAAAGTCTATTGCCATGACAGTGAGGCTATGACCGTCCACGCTGAACTTTTGGATGGCTTCGACACCTGCATTGATCAGGCGGAGACGATGGGTTTTGCCGGTTTGGAGCTGAAACTCGGCAAGGCCGGCATTGGGTGTGCACGGGCCACTGATGGCATCACAGTTGGTGATACCTTTGCCGTTGATGAGGTTGTTGTCGGATGCGGGGGCGATTTTGCTTGCATTCGTGCCCATGACATCTTCGACTGTGCTGTAGTAGTCCTGGTAGTAGTAGTCTGCTAGTAGAAGTGGCCCGAGGTCAATGTCGTAAGGGGCATTGTCTGTAGGCCCGTGAATGAGCATTGCACCATAGAGCCCTGCTGTATACTGTGCCGAGTAATGTGCATGATACCAAGACGTGCCATACGTGCTGGCTCTGAAGCTGTACGTATAAGTCTGGCCAGGGGCGATTGGACATTGGGTCACGCCTGGCACCCCATCTTGGTCATTCGTGCCTTTTTGCAGCATTCCATGCCAGTGCATCGACGTGCCTTCATTGTCGAGGTTATTTTGGACCGACACGGAAATCGTGTCGCCCCAGTTTGCTTCAATCGTCGGCCCTGGAAATTGACCGTTGATCAGCATGACGGGTCGTGAGACGCCATCAGGTGCAAGCGTCGATCTGGCAATGGTGAAGTTGTATGATCGTACCACACCTGTATCGGGGCAGTCTTGTGGTTCGGTGTTCTTGGCCGTTCTCGAGCCCCATGGTGCTGTTGTCTGCCGCCTCCGGTCTGGGAGGAAAGCACCGTAGGTTGGGGCATCTAAAGACCCAAGCGATGATTCTCCGTTTGTGTCGGACTGCTTGAGGTTCCAATCTACATTAGTAATCTCATCTGCGTTGAGCGTCCAGTAGTCGTCGCTATTTGGTCCTTTGATGAGGTCGAGGTACTCGGTTGAGCTCAGCACAGAAGCATATACCTGAGAAAGAGGTAAAACACAGCAAGCAGTGAGTACGGCAAGTCTTAGCCCTGAAGGCATATTGAGATGCATCGAAAGACGGTTGTCAAGAGTCAAAGAAGAAGGCAGGCACAAGGAGCTCTGGCCGTCTTGTGATCCGGTAGAGACGAGCAGCGTGGTGAGACAAGAGCATGGTGTGAGTACCAACGGCTTTTCATACCCATTACATTTCGACAAGCCCATTGTGATCCTGGTATATACAGCAAGGCTGGTAACAGAAGCAAGTCCTGTCATTCGCTGATAGATGGTTGGGAGGACGGAACGAAGTATAAAAGAGGTTGGACAAGCAACGGACCTTGTTCTTTTGGACTAGCGTCCACGCCAAGAAACTCTGTGATAGAGCTTGGCAAACGCTTCGGCTGGAAACTTGGACTTACCTAACACAGGACTGGAGCAAAAAGAGCCTGAGGAGCTGAGTGAAGCAGCGATGATGACAACAAGCACAGATGTGTGAAGTAATTGGGAGCACCCACTGGATGTGGATGACTGCTACTACAATGGCAGTGCTTACTTGATGTATTATGTAGTCTACTTATACACCCGCAACTCGAAGCACTGTCGATGCCGTTACAGATAACACAAGCTCAACCGTGCCAGTACAATCCCTCGTGAACGATGAACAATATCCAAACGCCATGCTTACAAACCATAATCCGTGCCCCGCCATGCAACAATATATTAGGCTGCAATGGGAGCAGCGCACATACCCCAAGGTGAGTCGACAGCAGTAGCCTCGCGATGCCAGTCGCAGAACCACCGCCTCACGGCATGAACTGCCAATCACTGTGTCATAGCATGGCCCCGTGACGCTTTGTAGGGGCCGCAGGATGCCAAGCTGCGCCCAGGAGCAGGGTGGTAGGGTTGATGCAGCGGACCAGTCAGCCTGAAGAGTTGGGCGCAGTGCATTTTCCGAGGCGTGTATGTCTGGTGGACGTTGTGCAATTCAGTTCGACACCGCGTTGTCCTATACGGGTTCCACATAGTGCGCGCAGCTTTGGTCTCGCAAACGGTGTAGCCTGACTGTGGACGCTCAAAGCTCACAGCCTAACGTCGAGATGGTATCCAATTTCTTCCTCGACGCAGCGTTGCCGACGTTATAACCATGCTTTGACGTGTGTGAGGCGTCCCTGCCTGCTTCTTGCTTACGGCAAATCAACATTAAGTTTCACAAATACACCCTCTCTCGCCCTGGAGCTTCTTGTCGAGCCGTTGAGCCTCGTCTGACTTGCTTTGCTCTTGACCGACTGCGCATCGGCGGTGCCAGGTCTGCTGGCTGGGTATATGCGTATGGACCGTTTTGACTTGTCGCCTGGTATCATAGAAAGAAGTATATCCTGATGCTGCGCCCTCATCATGCCATCTGCATCATCAGCTTGTGGTAGAGAGACTACCGACCCATTCGTGTTCGATGCTCCTGCGATGTCGTTCGCGGCTTGCATCTGCTGCTGCCGGGCATGGATGGGGAATATCTCCACGATCTGGTCACTAGCCCACCGCATGATGTTGTGCATCGCCTCTTGTTCGCGCTTCTGATCTTCTGGGCTCAGAGCGTTGGGTTGTGGTGCTGGCGGCTGGTGCCATGCGCCATAGTTGTGGTGTGGTTGCGCATAGGGATCGTCTGATAGCAGTCGTTGTCGCTCGTCCTGCAGCAAGTCAATGAAAGGCTCGAGGGCTATAGAGCGGTTGGACCAACCTCATCGGTCTCACGGTCCAAGCCGAGACACGAGGCACAGATGCCCATTGTGAGTAGCCGTGGTCATAGGAGGATCGCAGTGCAGCTACTTGCTGATGATGTAGGATCCTCTTAGCTTGGGTTGCCACCAGTGCCTGTTAATCATGCGATGAGATGGTGTGCATGTTACAAGCTTATCACATTCACGACTCATGGTTACATGAATTCAAGATTGATCGACATCAACCACACTGGCTAGTGATAGGAGATTATTGGCCTAATTACTAGCCACTGGGGTGGCCCAGAACTCGACTTGGAGCCGAGGTTGACCCACGGTGCACCCCTATTTTCCATGCTCCTGGCACCGAGCGGCACATACCTACCTAAACAATTCCGTGCCTTCGCGATTCGGACAACATCGTAGACAATGCAATGAAGCTGCTTGTAACACATTCTATGCATCTGTCTTATCCATACAGCACTCAGAGCTTTGCTTGACGCGGCTTGCTCTTGCTGTCCCACTTTTGCACCTCCTCTAGCTCAGCATAGTTCGCAGGAAAGTACATTGGGCCAAGAACCTTCTTGACCACTTTGTTCGTGGCGCTCTTTGGCAGTTCGCCTTCAATGACGCGCAGCAACGTCGGCAACTTGTACCCTGCCAGTCTGTCTCTGACATCGGTCCTCAGGTCATCGAGATCCAGTCTGCCAGTCTGCCTGTTACGCTTCTGATAATATTCTTGAGCTGCCTCACTGTCGGAAAGGGACAAAACAGCTCCTACTCTCTGGCCGAACTCGTCATCGGGAACTCCGACTACCATCACTTCGTTGACATAAGGCAATGACAGTATCTCCCGCTCGATGTCGAGCGCCGAGATCTTGTATCCTCCAGATTTGAGGATGTCCACCGATGCACGCCCTGTGATGAAATAGTGCTTACCTTTTCTGATAGCCATATCTCCAGACTTGAAGTATCCGTCCTCATCGAAAGCAGCCTTGGTCGCCTCCGGATCATGGATATACTTGGAAAACATGTAGAACGACCGTGCCCGAACTTCACCTTCATTGCCTTCGGACAGATGAACATCAACGCCCAGAGATGCTACTCCTGTGGACCCGTCAGGGACATCATCCGTCTCCTCAAATGGCACGTTGAAGATAACGCCTAGCTCAGATGCGCCATATCTTTGTTTGATCTTCTTACCATTCATCATCTCGGTCCAGAAGTCGGTAATCGGCTGTGGCAGCGCTGAAGTGCCGCAAAGAGCTGCTCTGAACTTGGTCGGAGCTTGTCGATATGCTTCACGCTCCGCAGGAGGAAGCTTGCTGAGGGTTTCCTGCCAATATCTCATCATCCTCATGTAAATGGTAGGCACACCAGAGAAATGTGTAATGCCACCTTGCTTCCATCTGTTCCATGTCCATTCCGGGCTGAAGCTATCAGATTTGAATTCAATGCAGGCACCTGCCAAGATAAATGGGAAGAAATTCACCCAGATACCAGTCGCGTGATGGACGGGCAGGAGGTGTTGACATGTGTCAGTCTCGCAAACCTTTATCTGCTCCCCGAAAGAGATAGCACCGTCTGTGATGGATCCTAGAGATAGGAGAGCACCCTTTGGTGGACCTGTAGTGCCAGACGTGAAGATAACCACGCCAGGACTGTTGGGATCTCGGTACCCAGCTGAAGACAGCACCAGCGACGAAGGCGGTCGGTAGGTTTGGCCCAGTCCGTCAGCTACAGGTATGCAAACAAAGTTTGGATTCGTGGTTTGCTGTATCTCCGCAGCCAGTTCCTGGCCGAGCTTTTTCGCAGAATCGGAAACAACAACAGCCACGGACTTGGCCTTGTTGACATAGTAGCTGGCCTCCTTTACTGGCTGGTGTGGACTGAACGGGCTGGCTGCTGCGCCGAGACCCAGTATACTCAGCACGCCAACCGTGAATTCGTAGCCTCCGAGAGCCAGCAAACTGATGAACACTTCTTTGCCTTCTTCTAGCGCTTTCAAGGTCTGAGGTTGAAGCCTCGACCGCAGCACTTCCCTGAAATTTACCACATCGCTCAACAGCTCTGCAGATGTCTTCTCTATGCCTGTATTCAAGTCACGTATCACTGTCCTACGACTCGAGCGAGCTGCCAGCGCCAAGAGCCTGGTAAAGAGTCCATCGCAAGGCAACACGTGACCCTCAGCTTTGTGGGGTTTGATGTATGTCCTCCTATCCCATCTGGTCTCGGACATATTGCAACTTGCTTCCGATGTTCGACCAGACTTTCACGTATGGCAAGCAAGCAATTTTCATGTATTACTTGTTCTGCGAGGTGGCATGACTTGGAGAGTAGAGTACATGCACAAGAATCAGGCGACCATATGTAGCCAATTGGAGGTGCTCCTCGTCTCTTTTGAGCCTCGGCAACATCTTTCGGGGTCCGCTATGAGGAGAGCTTCTCGACGGCAAAATGGCCAAACAGCCGACACCCGGTCAGAGATATAGACGAGTCAGTAATGTAGCCAGGAGTCCGGCTTCAAGACCACGAACGAACATCGAAGAGTCCATCTAAAGGTACTACCCCAGAACAGCATAATGTCCGACTTCTCTGCTGAGCTGAAGCCAGCTGATCCGCAAGGACCAGATGTCCTAGCTCAAGAACGAGCCGGGTCAGATGTCAACGTAGAACAGCTCGCTCAACACTTGCTGCACCGAGGTGACTTCCTCCAGCGACAGAGCAAAATTCTCGATGTTATCGAGAAACGACCATACTTCTGCAAGAAGAACCAGCTTAACCTTGCCAGACCAGATCGATATCATCTTGGCTTAGCACGAGCAAAGGAGCTGAGACGATTAGCTCTCGAACATGACTGGGACATGGACGACTACAAAATGGCGGACTATCTCACCGATGAGATGGCTCCATACGCACTGCAGACTGTCATGTTCGCCACATCCATTCGCGAACAGTGCAACGAGGAACAGCTCAAGTACTGGTTACCGAAGGTTGAGAATTGGGAAATAATCGGCTGCTATGGTCAGACAGAACTTGGTCACGGCAGCAATGTCCGAGGCATCGAGTGCGAGGCACGATGGAACCCTGAAACCAAGGACTTCACTATACACAGCCCTACATTGACCGCATCGAAGTGGTGGAATGGATCTCTTGGCCGGACTGCTAATCATGCCATCGTCGTGGCCCAACTTATGCTCCCTGACAAGAACACTGGCAAGTTCAAGTCGCATGGCCCTCACCAATTTATCGTTCAGATCCGAGACATGAAGACCAACAAGCCTTTGGAAGGTATCGTGATAGGCGACATCGGCCCCAAATATGGCTACACAGCTATGGACAACGGCTATATGCTCTTCAAAAATCTCAAAGTGCCACATTCGGCTCTGCTCTCGCGTTATTCTGGCGTTGACTCTGAATCAGGGATGTATATCAAGCCTAAGAACCAAGCTCTAGTCTACGGCTCGTTGACCTATGTGCGAGCGCAAATCATCATGCATGCTAGGCTGGTCCTAGCTAGAGCGTGCACAATCGCAGTTCGATATCTGTCGATCCGGAGACAGTTCCAAGACCGGGACGCAAAGGGCAGCGCACCGGAAGTTGCAGTACTGAATTACCCTACAGTGCAAGTCAGAATTTTCCCACTACTTGCGGCGACGTACGCTCTGCACTACACCGGCGAAGCCATGTACAATCTCTACTGGGATACCCGAGCTGAGATCGAGAAAGGTGGCGACACGTCTCGACTGGCAGAGATGCATGCTGCGTCATCAGGCCTCAAATCCTGCTGTACGATGATAGCAGCGGACGGTATTGAGGTCTGTCGGCGAGCACTGGGCGGCCATGGTTTCGGTGGCGGGAGTGGCATCATCCCACTCAACAACGATTACCTCTCCAAACCCACGGTAGAAGGTGACAACTGGATGATCACGCAGCAAACCGCCAGCTACCTCATCAAACGGATGACGGAGTCGGTAAAAGACCCTTACCCAGACGCAAAGAAGGGTGAGCCGATCGATGGCCAATTTCGTGTATTTCTGCAGAACCGCGGGTCAAAAGGAATTTTCGATATCCATGGCAATGAAGCAGATATTGTTAAGGCATTCCAGCATCGGACGTCTTTCCTCTCCTACCAAGCTTATGAAGCAAGAATCGAGCAGAAGCAGCCTTGGACAAGTCTGATGATCAGCCTCCACCGCCTTGCACGCGCATTCTCGGAATCGCTGCTAGTAGCGAACTTCTACAAGGCAGTCTTTGAGTCCTCACCAACTCCTCCCATGGACAACGCCACTCACGATGTCATGAAGAATCTGTTCCGGCTGTTTGCCATGTCCACCGTTGACTTTCAAGCATCCGAATTCATTCTCAGCGGCGCTCTCCAGCCTCAACAGTTGCACAACATCACACCTTCGATTCAAAACCTCATGGAAGCAATTCGACCACACGCCGTGCGACTGGTTGATGCTTGGAGTATACCCGACTATCTGCTTGAGTCTGCTCTGGGAAGGTACGACGGAGATGTGTACAATGCTCTGTGGCAAAAGGCGCATCTGGAGAACCCACTGAATCTGCAGACTTTCAACCCTGATTTCAGAACCGAGGAGATTGTTATGGGCGAAGGAGCAGATAATGCCAGGAGACGTATTGAGAAGTTGGCGCTGGGTGTACATGGGCATGAGCAGAGGGGTGAATCAAAGGCAAAGCTGTAGAGTGCTGTCACAGTATCATTGAATGGGACTTGTTATTAGCGTGTTGATCCCACAATTCGACGTAGTACTCTCCTGTCCTGTTCAACCTCGTGGCAACCAACTTGACTTCGACGGTGTTCCAGCCTGAGCTGGTTTCAGGCAGCCGCACGGTTCTACGCTCGAATAGGAAGGTCCGAAGCTCCATCTGCTTCACGGCAGAAAGCGTCATGGCAAACTCTGATTAGCTCGTGTCTTCAAGTTGAGCTCCCTGCACCTTCTCAGTATTGGCACCTTCTTGCCATTATTCAATTGGAACGCTGTCGCGGGAAAAGTATTCTTTTTATCATGGCAGCTAATAAAGCCGCGTCGTCAGAACGCAGTCCTCTGCTCGCGCAAGGTCGGGAAGGCACTACTACCAATACTCATACAGCAGCCGAAGTTCAGCCTCGACCGCAAGATGACCAAAACAACGACATCGAAGAACCTCGAGCTGGAGATAACGATGCCAACGCTGCACTCGTTGACGAACCGCCTTTGGCTCGCACAATTGCTATAATGTCATCGCTGTGGGTTGGCGTCTTCTTCGCCGCTTTGGATACCACCGTTGTGGCTACGTTGATCAGTCCTATCAGCTCATCACTCAACTCGCTATCGTTACTCAGCTATCTCGCAACCGGCTATCTGATTGCGAACTCCGCCTGTCAGCCGTTGAGTGGGAAGCTGACGGACATCTTCTCCCGACAAGCCGGACTGGTTTTTAGTAACGTCTTCTTCGCCATTGGCACCCTGATTTGTGGTCTCGCGCCAAATGCTGAGGTTTTGATCTTCGGTCGTGTCGTCGCCGGATGTGGAGGCGGAGGCTTGAGCTGCATCTCGACCTTCGTCACCTCGGACCTGATACCGTTGCGTAAAAGGGGTGTCTGGCAGGGTTATGGCAATTTAGTCTTTGGTTTGGGCATGGGTACAGGCGGCATTTTTGGTGGTCTATGCGCAGACAAGTTGCACATCACGATCGCAGGTCGATTGATCGAGGGCTGGCGCTGGGCTTTCCTGCTCCAGGTTCCCTTCATCATTGTCTCGGCTGTCTTGGTCTACGTGCTTGTCGATATCCCGGTGCGACGTCCGTACAAGTCATTGCGTGCTGCATTGGGCCGCGTCGACTTCCTTGGAGCTCTGCTTCTGGTCGTGACCGTCACGACACTACTGCTGGGCCTCAACACCGGCGGCAACCAGCTGCCGTGGTCGCACCCACTGGTCATCACGGCGCTGGTCGTGAGCGCGCTCAGTCTGCTGCTCTTCATCTACGTCGAATCCAACCCACGGATCGTTCCTGAGCCGATTATCCCAGTCGTCCTCATCGGCAAGACCCGCACCATCCTCTGCGCCTGTCTTACGAATTGGTTCGCAACTATGGCTGCGTTCATGGCCCTTTACTTCGTTCCTTTGTACCTACAATCTATCTTGGGCTACACCTCCTCCGAGGCAGGACTGCGCGTGATCCCCTTCGCAGTCGGTACATCGGCGGGTTCCTTAGCCGCAGGCTACATCATGCGCAGTACAGGCCGATACTACTGGCTCATGGTCACAACAATGGCCATCTACCTAGCCGGCCAAGCGCTGATATGCACATTCAACCGCGACAGCCCAAGCTGGACGACGTTCGTTTACGTGACTCCACTGGGTTTCAGCTACGGCGGCATGCTCACCGTAACATTGGTCGCGATGATCAGCGCCGCGGCGCATGAATACCAAGCCGTCATTACCGCGGCCTCGTACGCGTTCAGGTCGACGGGCAGCACGATCGGTGTTACGGTCGCCAGCGCAGTATTCCAGAACATCTTGACACACGAGCTAAGGGATCAGTACGGTGGACTGCCTGGTGCGGAGGGTGAGATCAAGAAGATCAGAAACAGCCTGGATGGCTTGAAGCAGGGGTATGAGTTTCCTCAAGGCTGGAGTAGAGATGTGGTGCTGGATTGCTATATGGATGCGCTTAGAGGCGCTTTCATCAGTGGACTGGGTATTGCGTTGCTCGCGGCGCTGTCCGGCTTGGGGATGAAGGAGCATAGATTGCATAGTAAACTGGACAGGAAGGATAGCACTGCTGGTAGAGAGGATTAATATGCAGTAGGATAAACTTTGAATGATATGTGAGTGTAAGAAGAATGATTTTATCAACTAGCACACCACGTACACCGAAGACCCGCAGCATCCCCGATACATTGTACATATACTCCGTGGCGCAAGCCTCACAAGCCAGAGTCACACAAGTGCCAAAGGCGTCCGTAGCGGTCCCTTCCTAGTTTAGCTTGGTCTAATAGAACTGCTCCGTGCTTGTCGGCTGTAAAGCAGCAGGGTATATTGCTCGTGGTGTCTGACTTGGTCTCGCGCAGATTGACAGGCGTAGTTTGAGCACTCTGCGGTCACCGCGGACTGCTAACGCGCCAGTCATTGGCTCTCTTCTCTAAGTGCGGCAACGCAGTGTGTGCTCTGTGAAGAGGTGAGAGCGAAGTAGGTGGGTTGATGGTCTTCTGGGAGAGCAACGGACGGGTTCGAAAAGCCAAAAGCGCAGTACGTAGGTGACAGTAAGCGACGTTCAGCTCCAGTGGAGTTCATCTGGTTATGTCACCATTAGGCGTGTCCGTTCGTATGCCTTTACCATAAACACAGCTTCAGGTTATATCGTGTGCTCCCTTGCTCTTTTGAGTGAACACTCGTGGACGGCATCACCATGTAAGATTAGCCACTTTTCAGCAGCGTAAGAGCTCTCCCGTGTCGCTCAACTTAACCGGTATTCTGGCTAGCGCGTTGAAGCGTAGGCTTGCGAAGGGCGGGGGCTCGAGTGCCCCATCATGAACAGCTTGCATCAGGATTTGAGATTGTGACGTGAGATGCATGCGCTGTAGTGGGTGTGTTTGACAAAGATGTTTGCTTGATCAGTAGACTTAGCTCTGAGCGTCGCCATCGTGTAGCACCGAACAAAGGACGATCATGTACCAGCTGTCAAATTCCGTGACAGGCACGTTGTCATTGACGGGAGTCAAATTGATCTCTCCTTAACGCCAAGCGATACACATGTCAGGATCGTCATGTGCGAACTGGTCTGTGCCTGAGTTCACGTAACGCAGGGAACTGACAGCGATGAGAAGTCGGCAAGGAGATTAGCCTCATGGGTAGAAGTTGTTAAATACTTGCGAGGCGTGCAATGAGCAGATCTGATCTGTTCCCTTTCACACTTGATAGGTGTGAGAGCATGTTGAGAATGGGGTTTGGAACGTCTGCATTCTCATTCCGGTCAACTTACATAAACGTCTTCCACTTACGGTGTGCAGAGTGTTGATGGTTCTTGCCGCGAACGCTACTGCTCGTTCTAATGTTTTGGAGCCCAGATCGTGAGGCGTAGACGAGGGTATGTGCTGGCTGTTGGAGACAATCTCAATTTTCCTATGAGTAAAGATGGAGCGAAGCCGATTTTCTTCAGCCTAGTGTCTTTGCACGCATGTTGAACCATCATGGTATCCTGCATGCACCGCAGCCGCTAACGTGTTACTTAGACACAGGCTTCCGGAAGCGTACTGTGCATGGTTGAAGATTTAGTGAAGGTTCATGCAGTATCATAATTGCCGACCCGGACTGACAGCAATTTTGATCTCACCCGACCTATCGTCTGCAAGGGTGATCATGCCTGAGGCTAAAGCATGTAAGCTATTTGTTGAGATAAGATACTTACGCCGGGGCCGGGGAGACCCAGAATTGAAACGGTACTTGGTGGAGGCATGCATGTGACCACCATGTGCGTATGCCTATACTCGGTCGGCAGGAGCGACGGGAGGCGAACTAAAAGCATGCATGAGTCGACGTCAATCGATGCTCCGATACATTGCGTCAATCCGGCATGGCTGTTGTTTGGAGAAGCAGAAGTCAATAGGCCGAGTCCCGTAGTACGATTTGAACACTTCGATGCTGCAGCAGACCTGCATCAAGAAAGTTCGAAGGAAGTCAAGTTCTGGCCAATCTTTCGCGGACACGCAGTGAGATCCCCACAGAAAGCTCGCTGTGGCTTGTTTTGCATGGAGATATGCTTCCGAAGATGGTTGTGCTCGCAGATCATGCGTTGTGACAACGGCCTCAAAGGTCGTAAAGACGGACATCCCGGTACGATTATGCCAACGCTTCACTGGAACGCCAGGAAGTTGCAATGATGGCCCCACTAAGCTGCAGTCGCATCTGGATCGAACCTTGACATTCGATGGCGCCCTGATAGTCCAGCAACCGAACGATGAAAACTATACCTTGTCATCGTTGACCATGTTATTTCCAGAAAAGCATTCCATGATGAAGGAGGCGTGTCAGGTATCCACGTACCTCGCGAGATTGACCGACGTGCGTCAAAATGACCAAACTTGGCGATGCGGGATTTCTGGACTGGTTGAAATGGGGTGGCCCGGATATGGTCGCGCATCGTTATAATGTTGAAACACTGTACTATAAACAAAGGACCGGGATCTTAACTAAAACCACGATGACGGGCAACGGCATAGCAACAGTGTGTCGGCAGTGTATCGGTCTTGCCTCCGCATTGTGAATCAAAGAGACCCATGTACCGAGCCTAGCGCAACAGCACCCGTTGATTTTCTCCGAGCAGCTAAGCAGGTCAGTATTGGTTGATGCCCAATGTGATGCACAGGTTCGGCATGCCTGACATAGTGCTCGCAGCGCACCCGCATTGTGCGAGCACCGTTCCTCGTGGAGAGAAGATTTGTGGTGCCCACCGAAGCTGCCGTGCGCAAGGCCGTGACCCGATCCTCACGCAAGGTCCAGAGGTAGTGCTGCAGGCAACGGCCTACTGGTGCCACGAACCCGATGTCGCCAGGGGGCTGAACCTTATGCAGTCTTTGAGACATCCGTGCTCAAGAGACGAGCATCACAGTTGTAACATAACAGAGTGACAACGATCCACAAAGACCTGCGCAGGGCCGGGCCGTCCGCTATCGGGTTGTTGATGTGTGTCAAAGTGCGGAAGGCTAGCAGCCGTGCCCAAGTTCCATCTCGCCACGACACCAAACATCTCTCGATACATTATAACCCATAAGATGAGGGATATGTGGTCCTCGCGTCAAGCCCGTAGTGGGACTCCTATCGAGGGCGTTGCAGTGATTGGCAGCCGTCATGTCAAATCGTGTCAAGAGATTGCTTGCTCGCGTTCGGTCGAGTGGCAGGCATAACTCCCGACATTGTCAAAGTTCAGCAGGTTAAATAGCCTACCCGCGCGAGCACAAAGTACAACTTCGATTCTCCCCCTTCCAGGATCAGCTTTTGCCGCAAAGATTCTTGACGTGGCCTATCTGCATAGAAGCTGAAACCATTCGAGAGCGAAAGTATCTTTGCTCCTGCCTCATCGTTTGGATTGTGTCAATCTTGGAACGGCTTCGAGCGTGGCGTGCCTCCACAGCAATAACAAAAGCCCGATCCTGTTGGCTCCAGGGAGACTGCTGGTAGGAGTAGTGAATTCCAATTATTGATGTAACCGCTGACGTTGAAGACAAGTCAAGCAGAGCCGACAACCAGTCGTTTTCAGTAGTCGATACCAGCATAACACCTCAATCACAAAAGCTTGCTGAACCAGGCTCGATTTGTACCAGCCATTATGTGTTACTTTGCTCAAACAAGGTATGCCTGTGGCGATTGGAAATGGGGTAACCTGGTAGAGCGATGCCCACGCCAGCACCGTATAGGTGAAACATGTGGAGCAAAACTGGTGGCCACCGAAAATGTCGATCGCATTCCAGAGCTTTGCCGGATATGCCAGGAGATTGAAGTTAAGAAGCGTCGTTTGCAGAAGACCGCTGAGAACATTGACCGATGGGCACCGCAAGGCAGCCAGTTTGCTTCAAGCTTGGCCAAAGCGAAGCTAGAAAAGGCTCAATTCATTGAGAAAATCGGCGAGCTGGAGTCCCGTCGAACCTCCTCTGCTCTCCAGCCTCGTGGTGAAAGGTCTGTTCCGGGCCTCGCAGGGTTCGAAACTTTAGCCCCCAACCCATTGTCGCCCGACAGTGGATCGTCATACACCTATTCCACTCAATCAAGGGGTTCCAGTGTCTCAAGCGGTTATGGCAGCGTCAATCCTGCTTCAGGCCGAGAAGTGACCAACCCACAGTCAGGAGTCAGGCAATCCTCGTACTATTCACCGTACACGATGAGACGACCCGGTTGAAGCTATCAAGGGTCCGCTGAACAAGGCATCCGCATTGACTGCAGACTCTGCACCGGCAGAAAATGACAAAACGCATTACGGCAGGTGTGAGGTGGGCAGATTGGTACCGGAAAACAAGGTAGGCGCTGAGGTCATGGTATCGGTGGGGGGATGAACAGGGAAAGTGCATGGGCACGTACCTTCTTTGTCATAGCTCCATGTCGGGACAAGGAGTTCGTCACCTGATGGCTTGAGCTTTGCGAAGACGAAAATGGACAGTCAGAGGGAAGCGCCGGCCATACATTCCATGCTTATGAGGAGTTTGAGGGTAATGCTTTTCAGGAATGTGCAACTCATTATGCACAATGATATGCACGAATTTGTGACCTCCTTCAGACTGGCTTGAAGAACACAGTGCAATGAAGATTTGATGACGGGTTGCGGGCCATGCCGGGATATGCACAACAAAGTTCTCGTTCATGGTGGAAGCGCCCTCGAGCAAACTTTATGTTCCAAATGAGGTTCATGCCAAGGGCGTCTGCGACTCCAGGAAAGGAAAGCTACACTGCAAGGCTAGATAACGCTGATACTAACTTCCTTGGGCTAGACTCTATAGCCTTACCGTCGACACGCCTGCTCTAGTGACAAGTCTGTCAAGGAAGGTAGCGCGGCCGAATACTTGGGGCTGACAGAACAGCCGAGGCCCAACTCGGACCTAGAGGTCGACTCTCTCCGCATTGCGAGGAACATCGCTCGGAGTGAAGACACTCAATGAGTCGTAAAGAAGACACACTCAAGAGACAACGCCTATTGATGAAAGGTCTCCCTGTTCTGCCTTCCAAATTGCAACCTTTGGTTGCCTGACTCCTGCCTATCTTCCCATTGCCAACTGATCGTTTAATCAATACAGATCCCCCTGCGACTCACAGTTATAACATTCGCGCCGGTTCGTATATCTTCAGCCGTCAAGCTCAAGACTGGTCAAGGTCTAGACAGGACAACTATCGTGTCGAGGCAACGGTCGTCAAGATGACGAAGCCTTCACCAACTTTTGACAACCTGTCCATCACTTCTTCCTCCGACCATGCAGGCGTGCATATCATAACCATGCATAAACCACCCGAGAACCGTCTGAACTCTGCCTATGCTCAGACCATCATCCGCGCTCTTCGACATATCGAGCGTGATCTCGTCAAGCCTGGTCAACCAGGTAAGCTCGGTCTCATGCATGAAGCAAGTCATCACGAGGCTGGCACACCCCTACTCCCACCCGAACTCATTCAGTGCTTGCCAACCCAGCTGCTCATGGACACCAATTGACAAGGAACACAGGTGCAGTAGTTATAAACTCGTTCTCGGACAAGTTCTGGTGCACCGGCCTCGAACTTGACGAGTCGGACACAAACCCCTACGCCAACGCCGACGGCTTTTACCCTCTACTCGCCACTCTGGTCGACTATCCACTTCCCACCATAGCCTGCGTCACAGGCCACACGTTCGGCGGCGCTTGCCCCTTCGCATTATCCTGCGACTACCGCGTCATGAACAGCAAACGCGGCTTTCTCTCAATGCCTCCCGTTAACTTAGGACTGCATTTCGAAGGCATCGGTGCCCTGCCAAGACTCAAATTGGGTCCAAGGATCGCACGGAAGATGCTGCTCGAGGCGCACAAGTGGACTGGGAAGGAGGCTCTTGCAGACGGCATTGTGGATGCTATCGCCGAGCCTGATCAGATGTTGGAGGTGGCGTGTAAGCTCGCAGCTGAGCAGGCACCTAGAGCGAGCATGGGTGTGTACGGTCTGTTGAGATCTGAGCTATGGGGTGAGGCCCTGGAGAAGTTCAAGCGAATTAGCTACACGCACCGAAAGAGGGAGGGAACGGAACCGAAGGCAAAGATATGAGTAACGCAGTTGTAGCATCTCGACTCACTCGAGGGAAAATCTAACTGAGCCATCATGAGTCAATGCATACCTTCGAATCCCGCTTCGTCATAGCACACCTGGCTGTCGAGATCAAGGTTATGTACATGCATCTAGTCCTCCTCTTTCACTCACCATAGTATAATCCTGCCGACAACCCGTCGCTGCAGAATTCGTGTTTGCATCCCATGTCGCTAACCATATGACATCTGCTGAATCCTTGACCAAACTTGTCTAACCATCGAATTGGGCTTATAACACTAGACTAGACGCCCCTAAAACTCCACCATATCAGGACAAGCTTCATGATCCATTGTGTGTTGCTCTTGAAATCTCTATGAATGCGACGCAGGCTCTGTTCACAACCCCATGATCTCGTATTTGTTGCGTCCAATCAGTAGCTGTTTGGCAAGTCGCTAAAATCAGGTACATCAGTGTCACATTTGAAACTTGGCTCATAAGCCTTCTGCGGTAGTATGCCAGCGGCTAACCCCAATTTCCAACTCCACTGCGTCGCACTCTCTGTCTTCCAAGTCCAGTAGAACCAGCCTTGCGCCTGCTCAAAGCTGTGCATCTGTGCTTCGGCGTACATTTGCAGGAACTGCTTGTAGCTGCTACTATATTTTGAAGCGTCGGCGTTCGCCATCGCACACGAGCAAGGTGGTGTTGCACAGCTGGGCGTGTTGACATTGACGGCGCCTGCGCCGGTATTCGTGTTGAGATTGCCTGCCCACCTGGATCCGGCCCCAACGTTGTTGAGGTTGGGTGTGCAATCTGTATCGGCCTGTGAAAATTCGCCGTTCATGGTCGGGCCCCAGCCTGTCGAGGGGTCGTTTGATGCTGTCATTATGCCTGTCCAGCCAGAACATGCCAGGTTGATTTTGTTGGAATGCGTTAGTTGCAGTTGTCCGACGTTAAAAATTTGGTACTGATGAGTGTCGAGCATGAGCTTGTCGTCGATTCCTTTCATCGTGTTGTTCCACTCTGTCAAAGCCAGGAAGCCGTCGCTGAAGACCACCTCTTGCTCGATGCCATTCTTGCGCACCAGCGCGATGGCTTTCTCGTTCCAGTCGATGACTTTTGAGGGATCCTCCATGGCGATCATCTTCGGCTCGTTGACCAAGCCATAGAAAGTGACAACATTCTTGTAGCGGTCTTGAGCGAAGAATTGTGACAACTGGTCGTGAATGTCAAGAGAGCGCTGCCCGTTCACATCTCCGTCCGCTCCATTTAGCCAATTGATAGTCCCTTGGTGACCACTGTGAGCCCAGCCGTTCTGAGAGCCTGGTACACCATGAAGGTCCAGGTTGACCCGCAGGCCATATTCCCGACACCATTCGATGGCTCGCAACAGGTAGCGCCATGAGATCTGCGCGACGTACGGGTCGCCATCGTAGACTTTTACTGCCCAATAGCCGTAAGGAATACGGACGTGGTCCAGACCCGCGTCTTTGATTGCTTCGAAGTCGGACTTGGTCATGAAGGTAGCATAATGCTTTTCCATAGTACTGGCACAGTTCTGACCGAGCTTCTGACACAATGTCCACTCGTCGACTACGTTGTCGGAGGCTGCGTAGTTGAACATTGATGGCGTGATAAAGGGCTCGAGATTCAACCAGCCTCCAACGTTGGTGCCTCGAAAAGGCATCTTGCCGTAGTCCCACTGCTTGTTCAATGCAGGAGTATTCGGATTTGCTTGTGCCGAATCATCCCAAGTCGAGTTGAGTCCCATGACGGACAGGTTGCCGACCGTTTCGGCTGTATAGGTACAATTGAAATCAGTGGTGTCCAGCCAAGTAGAGATGTCCAGATATGTGCCTTTCGCGCTCCCTGGGGTATCATCCGCGTCGCAGTTGTTGGAGGGCGTATTCGCTGAGCTCGCACCGTCAGCATCGTTGGCGCTCCCACCTCCGGCTTTCTTATTGCTTTTACTTGCGACCACAGCGATGACGATGATGATGATCAACAGTATGACCGCAATTGCACCTATTATCCATCTCTTCTTCTTCTTGCTCATTGGTGCTTTCGTCTGTTTCCGTGACTCACGTTTCTCATCGTAATCGTCGTAATAGGCGTATCCATCTCGGTCACCTCCTTTGCGGCGTTTCCTCTCACCACTTCTTCCCTCCTCGAGAATGGCGCCGCTAACGTTTCTATTCTTCACCCGGCCCTTTTTTTCATCCCTGTGTTCAGCGCTTTTCTGGAGCTGTTTATATTCCTTTTCCCGTTTCTTTCTAGCTTTCCTTTTTGCGTCAAACTCGGCGAGATCGTTCTCCTCGTTGAGCTTTGACAAAGCACTCAGACTCAGCAGCTGCGTGCCGCTGGTTGCAGAAGAGCCGGAGGTGTATTTGGCGCGATCGCGCTCCTTGTCGCCAGCGTCATATGATATCGGTGGTTCGGAAGTCTTGCGTTTATGCCTGTCTCGCTGCTGCTGCCGACGGCGCTCGTGGTCGTCACCGTCACGAACGTGTGCTTTCTTTACCGGCGACACAGCAGGCGATGCTTTGGCCTTGTGAGGCTTGGTCCCTGGCCGTTTTTGTGACTCTGGAGGGTCGCCTCGCCGACGACGTTGCAAATCCGACAAGCTGTCATCGTCCGAAGTCCAGTCGGAGTAGTGCCGCGACTGGTCTCGGGATCGCGAGCGGCGGCGTGTGGGTGACGGCTGTTGCGGAGGGTAGGACGATGGTGGTGTTGCTCTTGCGCCTGGTGGTCGTGCGAACGAGGGCCGTGCGTCGGTTTCGGCGTGGGCGTCGCCTCTGGCCTTGGAAGAGCGACGACGTTCTTTGGACATGAGAATTCGTCGACCTTCAATGTAGTACTCGTCTACTCCGACACACACCTCGCGCGAGCACTAGCTTTCCCTTTACAAACAGTGGCCGATCTTAACACTTCGGAACATATTGGAACCTCTGGCCGGTGATTGGTTAGTGCTGCAGCAGGGGTGGTTGGCACGACAACTCGATGGCTACCGCCTTGCCGCCCATGACATGCTCCTGTGGCTTGCAGACTCTTTCTTAACATCGTGACTTCGTGCAAGCTGCTGACGCGTTCTTTCTTGATCTTGTGCCACACATGGCTTGACCAGGCGAAAAGCTGGGAGACAGGGTTCTGTCATTGGAAGAAAGCACCCTGCTGATCGAGCTACTGAACGAGATGCGGTGCATATGATTCACCAGGGGGAATTTATGTCGCACAGACTGCATCAAACTCACACACAAAGCAGTGAGGCGACTCCAGAGGTGTTCTTTCGTAAAACAGCATGTGGCATTCCACAGCAAGATCGCCACGCCATTTCCCAGCATAACGCCTTCCGATTTAGCTGCAGCTTTGTGTTTTGAGAATCTGATGCTGATAGGGCGATAGTGAGGGCAGCGCAGCCTAGCCGGCATTGTTCCCCGCACTGAACCGCGCTTGACGCCTCCCTGATCCAGGCTCTGAGCCAGCCCTGCAGCTCCATCGAAGATCTGTATCTGCATCGCTGAAGCAATGATTCAATATGGAGTCGCTCACCAGCTTTCTGCCACGGATAGTAGTTCAGGCACAAGGGAGCTGGTATCCGCATGCGACTAGGGAGTTTCCAGTAACGGCGACCCTTGAGCTCGAGCACATGGCGATCAGGTTCCCCCAATATTCGCAACACAACTTCTCCCCTTTGGATATTGCTCCCAACGAGATGCATATCCGCTGTTGCTGAGCTACATGTTCAATGCCTATTAGCTCTCCTCCCATCAATGCCCGCGGGTCGTCTAAGACCTCGGTCGCGTGCCAAGCGTGCAAGAGCCGCAAATCGAAATGCTCAGGAGGTCCAGGGACCTGCGACGCGTGTCAAAGACTTCACACGAAATGCGTCGTGGATCCTAGTTCCGACATGAGGCGCCGCGATGCTAAATACAACTCAAAGGCTTACAAGGCCTTGTTTGACGCCTTCGTAGAAAGCACGCGAAGTGGTGACGTCCAACTCTCTACTGCACTGTCTATGGCTATGGAAGCCATAGATCCCACCGGACAACTAGCGACGATCGGGAGGTCTTATACACAGGCGCCTGTATCAGATGTCGTCTTACCACAAAGCACGAAATCTCCTATCGAGTTCGTGTTTAAATTCGGCACACCACATGTCAAGAGGCCTCGCACCATGACTGAGCCTTCAGCAGATGGCGATGTTCTACTTTCCCCATTCTCAACCAGTTGCTCATCAACCACCGCAACAGACAGTGACCTTCAAACTTCACCAATAGAATTTGCGCACGACCCTGAGGTCAAGGACCGTTCCAACCTTACGAATGCTGGTATCCATTTGGACCCTCCAATGAACTTCACCAACATCACGACGCTATGGGCGAACCTGGCCAAGGTTGGTTTAGCTAGTCGAAGCAGCGACGAAATCTTGCCAAGCTTCGCCTACGACCCTTATAATATTAAGACAGACGACCCATTGTCAAATGCAATCACATCCTTTCGTGACGGCGCTCGACACATGATAAGAGCAGGTGCAAATCTGAAGGACGTGATCGGAGGTTCAATCCCTTGTCTGGATGCGTTCGTGGGCCATAGCAGCAGCAACACGAACATCACCGCTTGGTCCTGGGCCTGTCAGATTGCCAAAGCTTCGTCTCAACGGAGTGTCTCGTTCCAACTGGCACTTGTGTACATCGCAGGTATTCAGATGCGGGTAAGTTCCACACGGTTTTAGGTCGTGGTGACTCGACTGATAGCTCTCCAGTTCTTCATAGCCCCTTCTGCTGAAACTTACAGTGATCTGCCTCCGATGCTCAGACCTCTGGCCAAGCAATATACTGTCCCCCATATTGCAGCCATCGACATTTGCCACCTTCCCACATTCAAAGACTTCCTCTTGTCTGGCCGAGATCACTACAAGAATATTGTGTTATCGAAACAGAGCTGCAACTGGCCATATAGCGATGCTGCTTGTCTCGTCTATGGAGAAACAGAACGAAAGTCTGTCAGAATGTCCCAGGCTTTTATCGAGCATGTCCGTCGGCTCGACCATTTCTCCGTGGACTCCAGCATTCTGAAAAGAGTACCCCAGATGGCCTGCCACGTCCAACATGATTCTCCATCTCTAAACCATCAGGTGAAGCCTCCATGAAAACCCGGACATCCAGAAAGAGGTATAAACTCTACATGTCTTACTCGGTGCGTATGAACACGGTCTAGCATTTCCGGGAAAGATCAACGATCGCATGAGATGGGTCTAAGCACAATCAGTGTGTTCCGATGACCGAAACAGCTGGCTCCCAAGCCGGATTGGCGTTTATAGGAAGATAGAAGGTCTGCAACGTTATGGCGCCGTAACATCAAGATACTTCCTCCATGTTACAGTGTATCTTGACAGCTTGCAGCGAGGGTATTGGCTGCTAACGGTCCTCTCATTTCCCATGGCAAGGGCTGTGCTTGAGCACTTTGTCAATATGGCATAATCCTGCCCAGATGTGATGGACAAGATACTTAGCTCGAACACTGAGAGTGTCACTTGCGCAATATGCACTAGATCACTGAGCCAACGGTTTAACGCGCTGCGCGAAAAAATCGTTCGAATGCTTAGATCTTGTAAAGGGTGAAGCAAACAATAACGAGAGGAGGTGGAGGTAGAAATCACATACATGGAGCTGAAGCGACACCGATCGATAGGTTATCAGGCGAAACTACTACCTCAAGCTCCCTTAGTGCTGAAACACTAGCAGAGGCGCGGCGAGGCACGATTAGAACTGGGAACACTAACTTGAAGCAATCTTGAAGCCTACGGCCATTCGGTCGTACAACCAGCTTATGCCACCCTTGCAGATACGCCCCGATACGGCCAGCTCGCCATGTGCATCACCGAACTGTTCCGCAACCCAGTCTTCCAGGTTGAAGAACCTTGCAACCATTTGTAATGCTGTCTGGCTAGCTGCATGCCAGCGCTCATGTCCACCGAGGCATCAAGGTGTCAGCGGTGGGTCTCTAAGCTCAGCGGGTAACCGGACAGGCCCTTGTCGACTACCCCACCACGTAATATTTACCCGTCACGCCTGGGTCGCACCCAAGTTTATCCAGAGCAACCACACTTATTTCACACGAACCTCATGCGTCGAGCTGACCATCAACGAGGCATCCGCTGGCGGTGACCACTGTTAGACAGTCGTGACTATGACCTTCGTGCATTCATACCACTTAGTCACCTTAGTGCTGCCATACTAGGTGTATCGTACGCTTGGCCCTTCGGAATATAGACTTCTCCATCACGCAAGGTGATAGGGGTACAGTACTCTATTTTGACCATGCTGTCCAGGTTCACAGCCGGTCTTGGCGATTCTAGTGGAGAATGCATCTCGCTCAGTCTCTCTGGCATCGAAGATACTCAATTCGTACAAGTAGCATCGTGACACAAGTAGGACTCCACAAAAAAGGCCGCGAATGGTGCGACTAGTCATGAAAGAGCAACACCAGACATCGACATTTGGATGCTCTTATCGCCAAGCTTCAGCACGATTCACAAACTCGTGCTTGGTCGAATCCTGGTTCTTTGGTGAGTGGGGGGCCTTAATCTTGCCTGTGATTCCACTGTGACGCCATACAGATCGATCACCCACTCACCAAAGAGCCAGGGTAAAAGTACGACCAAGTACGTGCAACCATGTATCCATGGGTCAAGGTTGTGCTCGTATCAGCTACTTATTTCGAACCACGTATCAAACAATTACTGCAGCCCCTTCATTTGTACACCGGCACAACATTCGCCAATGTTCGATTTAGCAATTCAACGACCAGATCATCAGCTCTCGGTGTTGAGCGCAGCCACGTCAGGACATGGAAATCTTATCCTAGTACTTTGAACAAAGACTTCCATTGGTCAGAGCTCAAATTTGTGGATCGATACGGACCAATGATATAGAACGCAAGAATTTAGTGTCAGCAAAGACGTTCTAGGCCCGCCATGGCGCGTACCGGGGGTTTAACGTAATTCCAAACGACCAAGTATATGCTGGAGTAGTACGTGATATGATGAGCGCACAGTCTCCGAAAGCCCCATTTCAATGGCCTCGGCTAGAGAGTTCAGCCCTTGATTTCTTCATAACTCTCAGCACCGTTGGTAAGGCCGCTTGCTGGAGTCTTGCTGACGGGGCCGGACAACTTTTCCATGGCCTTATGGAGTCTTGCTGACGGGACCGGACAACTTTTCCATGGCCTTTAAGGAGTATGCTTGTATATGCGCGACGTGCAGGCTCGAGATCTCGGAAATGCTGGCTGATACAGACTTTTAAGGCTTCAGCGGAGTATCGCATCATCAGTATTGCACAACACTTGTGACAGGAGAGCTGCAGTTCTTCATCCCCCCGTGGTCCAGACAACACTTCGCTGCACAGTGTCGCCACCCTCTAATCGTAGATCTCGCCCACAACCATGCTGTTCCTCTTGTACAAAGATCGCTGTAACGGTGTGGGAGAGATGCCAGCCGTGTCACTTGGCAGATTCGCATGATTCAGCGCCACGAATATGGACGATTTGTCTGATTACGAACAGGAGCTGCCAGGTAGCGCAACACAGAAGCGATCGGCGTCCGTCGCAAGCTCATCTGAAACCCAGTTGGGGAAGCGAGGTCTTCGAACTGGCAATGCATGCGATCAATGCAAAAGACGAAAGACGAAAGTAATGATTCACCCGGACTCCATGGTTTCGTGTCTAATGGCGACAGTGTTCTGGTCGTGCACCATGCGATGCATGCCATAAAGCTGCCTACTCCTGTCGCTTCGACGATGGACGCACATCGAGATCGAACCGATTGAAACCACCTACGGTTGACAAACAGGTCCAGCACCTTCTCGCGGGGGTTCTTAATGCCATCAAGTACAACGAAACACCGGTTTTCGATGGTCTTCTTCACTCGCTCCGAAATCATGAGTCTTCCTCCGAGGTAGCTGAACATCTTCGACTCAACCTTGATGCCCTACAAAGTCGTGGAATCATACCGAACGAAAGCATAGACCAGGGTTACTTGTTAAACCTGGTTGGCAAAGTGACAATCGATGACGTTGACGGCTTATTGCGATCAGGGCTAAGCACGGAGGATAGAGAATATTCATTTGTCTTTGAGCACCCGAAACAAGAGAAGACGCCAAACAGCCAGCGCGCAGCTGTAAAACCGTCCTCTCAAGGTCCGCCGTATTTGCAACAGTCTTCTTTGCGCATCTCAAATATCAAGTTCGGAGAAGCGAACGAGGATTCAAATTGTACCAGCAACACAATTGATGGATACCCAGCTACGACAGCTTATCAGGCGAATGGTTCGGTAACGCCTCAGGCGTCAGCATATTATTCCAATGCCTTCGTGCAAAGCCAATCTGCTATAACGGTCGACCAACCAAACGCACTAGGGGACCTCAATCTTAATCAATTTCCGGCGTCTTCACGGCGGCAAGCACAGAATTTGGCAAACGTGCAGGCAAATCAGTACACGCAACCTTACGCACAGAAAAATGTCTATGCGTTCCATATCCCAGAGCAAGGTTCCAACATGGCTTCCTGGCCCTGGCCGCACACAGTGCCTTCAACGGTAAGTCGAGAAAACACTGAGATGGACACGGACAGGTCTTTTGACCACATGCAGCCTGCGACACTACCGCCGCGAAAGCGCCAACAGATGCAGACACACGTTCCAACGCAGGCATACCTGCCCCAATACCATCATCATAACATTCAACAGCTACACCAACAATACCAAAATCAAAGATCAGCATCTCAAGGATCCATGCAGCGACCAAACACGATCCAATAAGGCTTGTCTGCCAACAACGTACCACAAGAAGGATTCGACTGCCAGATAAGGGGGAAACCTCGGACAATCGAACATCCCAACATGTAAGCAATCTCGAGGATCATAAGTAAGCATTGTAATTTACCTAGACTTGACGCATGTCCGCGGGTCTTTTGCTTGCGCTCTGTTTTCTCCCTGCCCTCTGTGCTCAGTTCCTTGACGAACATGACACAACACCGGAATCTACGTGCAGCGCCAAATCTCTGCTCTGCCCAACATATCAAGCAGTTACGTTTATCAGTACGTTTGGGCAGGTCTGACGGACGCCAGTGTCCAACATGGATTCTGCGTAACAAGACCAGCGTCACACGCAGAACTTGCCATACTTCCGTTGCTTGTAAGCATCCACAACGAGGTGCTTTGAAATTAAGACAATGGGTGTGGCTTGCTCTAATTGGTTGTCGTAGCACGTGTGACGGTAAAAGTAGAGGACAGGCATAAAAAGTGGCAGGCATGTCGTGTATTTGTAATGATCGCCCAGGGAGGAAACGACTAGTGTACTAAGGGAAGTGAATGAGGTCGATCTTCATTCTTTAATAGCGTCCAGAGCTTGCTCTCGATTCGAGATCGTCGCTTCTTTTGCAAACGAGCTGAGGTAAAGTGGAGTCTCCTTGACCTTGTTGGTTGCTGCTGGCACTGGTTCTCCGAACGTCTCGTACACAGGTACAACCCCGGTCCAGACGGAGCTGGTAACGTCTTCCCTGTCTAGATCTTTGGCTTCATCGTGCGGCTCACCGTGGCGTATCTTGCCACTTCCCGTCTCAACCTGCACCCGCAGGATCATGGTCGAGGTCATCTCCACATTATCTGGAGGAACTCTCGAATTCTGCCACCGATCTGGGACAACCTTGTTAGTGATCTGCTCCATCGCCCAGACCTTCTCCTTTACGTCCTCTACCGGCCGAGCATAACCTTGCAGCACGGCTGATCGGTAGTTGTAACTGTGGGAATTGGGCGTCAACGACAACACGAGGCCGTCAACTTTGGTGGCAGAAATGCAGACTGGAAGACCCTTTTCAGAGTCTCGAGCTAGGCGCATCAGCCTGGAGCTGACATAACCATGGAGGTAACAGTCGAGAGGCTCGTCCATGCTGGAACTGGGGTATTCGTATGAAGCCATGACACCGATCATGGGCAATATTGCTGGAAACTGGTCGTCCGGACTGGGGGCAAAGGAGACATGGACGACGGGCGAGTTGTTGATGACCGAGTGAATCGGCCCGAGTTCGTATGTACCTGGCTATGGTCAGTTGCTGTCAACAGGCTAGAGGCCAATACAAACCTACCTCGATCATTGTACCGCTTGACAGTGTTCTGCTGCTTCTTGGGGTATTCGAATACGCGTACCATCTTGCGAACTGCTTACTGTGCTACGACTTGAAGTGATATGAGGGCCTACGGTTGCAGCGCGTCTTCTTGTCTGCTTCCTACGTGACTCATGAATAATGGAGCGTAGCTAATTGACCACACGGCCCTGTCCACGATTTGAAAGATGCCTCTGAGTAACATTCTGTAGACATAGTGCGTGCAAGCGAGGCATGGCCTGCTGGAGGCCCAATGTGGAAGGTGCAAGCGAGTCGCGGCAGAGATGACCGCCGCACATCTCCCCTGCCCGGTGCTTCAGTGCCAGTGTTGGTGGGCAGGACGTGATTGCTTCTCAACCTGTCGTCGACTCATCCTTCGTGCCTGACTAGTGGTATCGTAGTATGTCCCATGGTCGACCGATAGGCAGGACTTTGGGTGCGCTGCTTGTCAGACAGTCACGCCCTGCGAGCAGAAACGTCGGCTCTCCGCTACGATGCGCTCGAGCCACCCAACCACACTCGTTCGCCTGTCCAGGCCTTGGCTCGCGGCTGTACAGCACGGTTCACGCAGGTGATCTGCAGTTCGGACAGCCTCTGTCCGAGACACATCCCCATCTGCTCAAGCCTGGAGAGCTTACCCCAGGCATCACGGCCCAGGAGTATGCCAATCGACGCACCCGACTAGCCCAGAAGCTTCCCAAAGGCGCCGTCGCTGTCGTGGCAGCTGCCGACATCGTCCAGCGGACAGGCTCCTGCTTCCACGAGTTCTACCAAGATCCCGACTTCTTCTACTTGACCGGCTTCAACGAGCCTGAAGCGCTCGCCGTGATTGGCCAAGACGCGGGCGGGCAGGACCACACCTTCCACCTCTACGTGAGAGAGAAAGACCCGAGAGCTGAAATCTGGGATGGCGCGAGGTCAGGCACGCAGGCTGCGGTAGATGTCTTCAATGCCGACGAGACAGGCGACATCGGCAGCATCAAGACCATCCTTCCACGCGTGCTCAGCGATGCCACACAAGTCTTCACTGAGATCACGCAGCCTAACCAGGGTGCCTCGGGACTATGGCGCTTCCTGTATGGTACCCCTAGACGCAAGACCGACTTTGCAGAACTGATCGAATCGAGGAAGATAAAACAGCTGCGACCCACCATGAATGAGTTGAGAGCATACAAGAGTCCAGCTGAGATTGACCTGATGCGAGAAGCTGGCCGAGCCTCAGGAAAAGCGCATACTGAAGCCATGCGGAGGCACTTCACACGCGAACGCGAGCTGGACGCATATTTACGTTACAGGTTCATCAGCAACGGCTGTGATCAGATTGCCTACGAGCCAGTCGTCGCTGGCGGCAGAAATGGATTGGGTATTCATTATGTCCGCAACGACGATGTTCTCCACGACGACGAGATGGTTCTCATTGACGCGGCAGGCAAGAAAGGAGGATACATTTCCGACATAACGCGCACCTGGCCCGTCAAAGGCAAGTTCTCTGCCGCTCAGCGCGATCTCTACCAAGCCGTCCTCAGTGTGCAAAACACGCTGTTGTCAATGTGCTGTGGTAATGCTAATATGTCCCTCGACAAGCTACACTCGGTCGCTGAGAGATTCCTCGAAGATCAGCTCAAACACATCGGATTCGATATGAGCGGCAAGGCTGTCGAGACTTTGTTTCCGCATCATATCAGTCACTACATTGGTATGGACGTGCATGATACTATTGGCTATTCAAGGAAAGCTGTAATAAGAGAAGGGCATTGTATCACGATTGAGCCCGGCATATATGTCCCCGACGACGAGAGGTGGCCGAAGCATTTCAGGAATATGGCTATAAGAATAGAAGATTCAGTGGCTGTTGGGGAGGACGAGCCATTGGTCCTTACTCCAGAAGCAGTCAAGGAAATTGCTGACATTGAAGGCATGAGAGATTAAAGGTAATGCATACATAGTCACCATTGCAAAAGAGCACCGTCATCACAATCGCGCCTGCTCCAATTGTCGCTTCTTCGAAAAGAACTTATGCACTTCCCTGCTTGAGGCGATTTTCCAGCTCACTTCATCTCCCCAGTCCTTCTTTCCTGTGTCTTGCCCGCCACTGCCAGCGCCCTTCTTCCTGTCGCTATCCAGCAGATTCTTCACCCACTTCCCAAACACCGGCATCATCTTGAAATCGTGTCCCGAGTCTCTAGAGACCACAATCAGTGACTTCATTATTTGCGGTCCAAATTCAATAAGGCCATCAGTATAGGTCATCTCGACAACTTTGCCTGCAACACTGGTAACAAAGTTGACGCCTCCGGCAGCGCACAACTTCCAGATTCCGTACATGGCGTCTGACGAGTGTGCATATCCAGCCAAGCGGTCTTGGTAGCCTGTGAAACCGGTGAGGGGGCCAGAGAATTGGCAAGCAGCATCACGGAAGCTGGAGCTGCTTCGCAAAGGAGTGATCTTCGACGGAATTGTTGGATGACTCGACACGGAATGGAGGGCCTTGTCCAGATGGTCTTTGGCTTTCAGAGAAGCTTTCCCCGAAGTGGCAACGATGTATCCGGTCTAGTGATAGTATGGGCCGAACTCAGGTGTCTTCCATCCTTGGATGGCCTCCTGTACACCTCGTCAAATCACTCGATTCGTGGGGCGGCAATCACCAGCGCTCTGCGATGGGGTTCTAGAGCGAGCTTGCTTCCTGACCTACCAACGCTAAGTCGGTATAAAAGCTGTCCTCATACTCGGCGCGGACGATCTTGTTCAGATTAGAACCTGCTGAGTACTGTGAGGGTATGGTTTCTGCAGCCTTCAACACGGTGATCTTCTGTAGCTGGCTTGCTCAAGGTGAAAAGCAGTCGACAACCCCCATGCTCCTGCACTCGGGGTGAATGTTGGCCCAGCCTTGCCTGGCATGATTGGACCCCTCAAATTTTTCCCTGTCAGACTTTTTGACGGGTATTAATGAGTAATAGCTACGTGATCTACCACAGATGCTGGTCCGGAGGATGTGTACCATTGTAATTCTCTGACGCTCGGGCCTGCTGCAGCGTGATGCCCTATAGAGTAGCAAAGTGTCCTTGACCTCGTTAATGACTAACTGTGCATCGTCCTGCCATATCGTATTCCTCTTATCAGGTGGTATCTCGGTAGTACCATGCGCAGTGTGCTGACTCATATACCACGGGATCGCTTCCGGGGTCCACTTGCCCCGAGGCCGATTCCAAATTGACGCTCGCGCTCACCTGATCATTCGATGGGTCGGATGTCCCGCACAATACTCTCCGGACGCTTGTAAACACGCGTCACCCGCAGAGAAATATTGCTCGGGAGTTCTGCCGCACTCAGATGTTGTCTATCAGGCCATATTTGCAGTGTTACGCACAGAGCGGGCAGCGTGCCGGAAGGTGAGGCCTTATCGACAGCGCCACACAAAGACATGGAAGGTGGTCCAACGAAGCAAAACCGTGTCAGAAAACGTACGCCAAACGCGTGCCAAAGGTGTCGACAGCAGAAGATCCGATGCTCTGGACTTCGTCCATGCAACCAATGCACAAGCCGGAAAGTCTACTGCACTTTTGAAGACAAGTCGCAAAAGGTTTTTGTCACCCGGGGTTATATTGACGAACTCCAAGAAAGGGTTGCCGCCTATGAACATGGAGCGGGCACTAATGCGCAGGAATCTCACATGCCTCATTTTCCAGAGGCGTCTAATGAGCTAGAACAAAGTCAGAACCATGAGCCACAGCTGGTGAGTGCTCCAGAGCAGGACCAGGCCTTAGAAGCCACCAGAGCTGTGGAAGTGGTGGAACACAACCTCGGACAAGCCGAAACACCACTGTCGAGCTCGGGACGAACCTCGCCAGAGCCTCCTCCTATTACCAATCATTTGGCAACTGGTACATCGCCCTCGTACGTGTCTGATCAGTATGGCAAACCGATATATCTTGGCACGTCCTCGAATTGGTCATTCGGACGTCGCGTGCTGGCCATGGCGCATGAGCATATACTAAACCTTCCTCTGCCTAAGGAAAATCTCCTTTACGAAGGCAAGGTGCACACCTTCAATTGGCAGGACATGCTAGCCGCAAATCGTATGCAGGACCATAGTAAGGCCCTACCTTCTTCGGACTTCGCTATCTACCTTATCAACGCTGTCAAGTTCCATTGTGGGCAGATGTTCCATCTGTTTGACGAGGAGAGCTTCATGCGCAGTTTCAGTGCCTTCCACAGAGAAGCCTCTGGAAGCAGGGGCGAGGTATCTCAAACTTGGTACGTCCACTATCTGCTCCTCATGGCGTTGGGGAAAGCCTTCGTCGTAAGAGTGGGTAAGGGAAAGGAGCCACCGGGTGCAGATCTGTTTGCACTTGCTATGCAGTCACTGCCGAACCTCGTTTTCCTCTGTGCTGATCCGGTCGAAACGATGGAAGTCTTGTGTTGCGCGTCACTGTACCTCCATTCGCTGGACTTCAGAGGGTCAGCCTACCACTTAGTGAGTGCTCCCTGTGTATAAAGTATCCGGCTAATGTTATCAGATCGGCCAAGCGTTGCGCATTGCGTTGGAAAACGGTTTACACACTGACACGACAAGCGAGCATGTAATTGACTCGGTGACACAGAGGCTCCGAAAAATCTGGTGGACGATTCATGTGCTTGACCGACAGATGACTGCTTTGATGGGTGTGCCAATGGCAGTAAGAGATGAAGACATCACGGCCAGACTACCAGTATATCCAGGAGCACCACATAAGGAACTCGGCGTGTCTCTACACGTGCGATTCTCAAGCATTATCTTGCAAATCTCACGTAAGGTCTACGGGGTGGAGGGACGCCCTGGCAAGGAATACCTCATCAACACAAGAGAAGTTCTTACTCAGCTTGCAAGCATCACTGACCAGCTCAATGCATCATTCGCTTTATCAGCGCACGATGAGATGGCAGGACTCTCCCGGATGTCGGCGTATTTGCATCTCCTCCAGCAGCAGGTAGGCTATCCTTTCCTTGTCCCAAAACGCGCTAACCGGGGGTGAATTCACAGTGTGTGCTGCTTGCTATTAGACCATTATTCTTCAGCTTCCTTTCGATGAGGCTGAACTCGCCTGATCTTTCCTGCTGCTATGTGCCCCAGTCAGGCAGTGTCCGTGCGCTTCTCTCCGTAGGCATTGAAGCTGCACGCTCAATACTCAAGGTTCTTGCTGCGCTGCACATGCAGGATCTTCTTGGTGCGTCCATTCATTAGATATATGCCTGATCGTAAATGCTGATTGTGGGTGCAGAAAGCTTTCTTCCCTTTGACCTCGATGCCACCTTTACTGCGACCATTGTGCTACTGATGGCACCTGCGGCGGACACTTCGTTAGCCGACAAGGACGACGAATGGTGGGGCACCGCCCAAACAGTCCTATCTGAGATGATTTCTCGAGGCAACTTGGTGGCTCTGTATTTGAAAGCAGAGCTAGAGCATCTGAAGGATATGCTAGCCCGTCTCCCCCCAGCTATACCTGTGAGGTCGAGATCGAAGCATGGTCGCAAGTCTGGGAAAGATTCACGAAGACACGAGCAAGGTGAAGTAGGCGTCCGCTCTGCTACACCGACAGGCAGCATAAGCGGTACTTCCAGCCTTGGCATCCCGACTGCTGCAGAGTCTTTCCACTGGGAAGACGGCCTTACTGCGGAGAACCTCACCACAGTAGCCGAAACACTTGACCTGGATGGCCTGGAGTGGCTGTCAAATGATTTGTTCGACTTCGCGACGTGAGACTCGAGATTATGGTACGTGCGGAACCTTCATAGAGGATCACTTTACAAAGAATCGCGGTCGGTCAGTTCGACGGTGTCTGGCGCCATACCGATGGTGCTACTTCAGCGCTCAATGCGTGTCTTGTGCATTTCGGCCCCTTGTTCGACGATAGCTCGTGGTTTTTACGAATTGGCACCAGCATCGAGGTCGGAGCACTCGATGCTGCGCTCGTCTAAGCTACCCGCGTGCAGAAAGAGGGTGCCACAAAGAGTCCCCCATGGGATTGTGATCAATCCACACCACACACGTTTTACGTACACCACGAAGTGTGTAATGCCGAACGACATGCAGGTACTCAACGAGCTCCCCACTCTGGGAAGGTCAAGGTTGACATCGCATATAAGGTGGCCAAGGTCCAAGCTATCATCAAGCTATCATCACTTACAAATGCAACGTATAGCATGAAACATACCGGCTGCTCATCAGACCCAAATCGATCGGATGCTAACTTGGACTTGGACAGTACAACAGCCTGCGGCAATGCATATCGGAAGAGCTTCCGATGGCGACTTGTTGCTTGTTAGCTGCTTTATTTGATCTGATGAAGAAGGGCTCGGGCTGCGCAGGCGACGCAAGAAGTTGATGTCGGGACCAGGACATGCCAACTTGAGCATGATACGAGAAGCTATTGAGAGAGTACGTGAACCGAATAGGGTCTTCACTAGGTGGACGGAATACTTCGAACAGGTACGGGTCTGTTATCTTTGGTCTTTGGTGTCAACGACCCAAGAGCTGAAGCCAGTCCGGAGAAAAAAGAAGTAAAGGCAGGTGAAGCTGAGAGGAGGGCGTTGCGGCGTTTCTGGAGATGAGAGTCGAGATAGCTGGGATTGCGGGTGGTAGAAGAGCAGTAGGAGTACTTATTTGGAGTGTGCTCAGGGGCACTTTTTAGACAAAACAGCCTATAAGAAAGGTGCTTGTGCCACGGTCAAACCTCTGAGCGGGGGCGCGCTAGGCGGTTGTGCTCCGGGCATCACCGCGACCTGACCATTACTGTAGCAGAGTAGCATCTTTGGTCGACTACCGCACCCGTATCGCGTCGGACTAAAGTTTCTTGCCTGTGTACGCGATGATCGAGGCTCAACCCATGCTTGCCACTAACTAGCCGTGCAGGTTGATTGAAACAGCCGCGTTCAGGTACGAGTAAACCAGTAGCGTCAATTTCCGTTTTACCCCTACAGAGAGAACCCGCCATGGCATCAATTCTAGTCCTGGGTTCAACCGGCATGACAGGATCCCACATCCTAAGCACACTTCTGTCGCTACCATCATCCCAAGTATCTTCGATTACCACAATATCTAGAAGACCACCACCGCAAACATCCAACGCCGGCAGCGCCCCAGCTTCACCAAAAGTCACCACTCACGTCGAGAAAGACACGGCCAAATGGGAATCTTTGGTAGCTACAGCGAATAGTGGCCCGACGACGGCGCCGGCACGAATCCTCTTCTCGGCACTTGCCACCACGCGTGGAGCGGCAGGTGGCTTCGACAAGCAGTACGTCCTGGAACACGACCTTAACATTGCCCTCGCCAAAGCGGCGCGCTCTCACGCTACGGCTCCAGCAAGCACATATGTGCTTATCTCGGCCGCTTCTGCGTCGGTTGATTCACGGTTTGCGTACACGCGGATGAAGGGTCAGATCGAGAAGGACGTCCTCGCGCTCGACTTCCCGCACACTGTCATCCTCAGGCCCGGTCTGATCGGTGGGCGTCGCGAGGAGTCGCGGCCGGCGGAAGCTGCAATCCGGTGGATAGCTGACGGGTTGGGCTGGATTAGTGGTGGGAGGCTGAAGGACTTTTGGACTCAGGACGCGGACGTCATCGGTCGGGCGGCGGTGCGGGCTGGGCTTAGAGCTCAGAGGGGCGAGTTGAGTGGGAAGTCGACTGTGTTATCGGGCAGCGATATCATGGCACTGGGAAGGCATCCGTTGACGGATGAAGAGAAGCAAGGGTGATGGTGCCGGTTTTTTTTGGTCAGGGTGTCTGCAGGCAAAGCATTGAAAGCGAGACCACAAATTAGTGTGATAGGTAGTTCTTTAGCGCTGGTTGTGTGCTGTACCCATGCCTGTAGAGTATAATGCTAAATACCTGACTATGCTCGTGCTCTTGGGCGGCCCATAAAGGAGGGTGCATTGATGGTCACTTTGTTTCGCCGTAGCATTACTCCGCTCTCTGCGTGTGCTGGAGAGGGAGAGAGCAAGTACTTGGGTCCTATTCCCACATGGCAGACGGCCTTGCTTGATGCCTGCCGAATGTACGTTCGAGGTTTAGACGTCTTTCAGTACCACACCTACACGATGCTGCCTCCACTCGAATGAAACAAGGCTCGTGTAGTGAAGCTGCATTTCAAGGACGCCGTTTGATGCCCCCTGGCGCCTCATCCCACCCTGTCGCACCCAGACTTGAGCTCTCGACTTCCTCTGTCTCACCAACGAGACAAGTGTTTCCTGTTCTGCGAGCCTACTTCGCACACTCCCTGTCCTAGACTGGTGCACACGGCACAATCTCCGTCCACCAAGACCATTGCAATTGTCTAACACGCCAGCATGGCCGACTCGACGATCGACCAATTCAAGGCCGAGCGCAAGACAGCCCCTCGCGAAGACGTGCTCGCTACAGGGCCCTCGGCAGAGTACATGAGAGGTAAGACGACGTTCCCTTCTCCCCCAGCCTCGAGGCGCTACAAACGAGCAACCTGCGTGTTAACATGCCGATTCTACTGCAGCGCGCGTCCAGACCCTCACCAGCCTGCTCATCCGCCGCTTCGGCGACATCCTCGACGTGGCCATCACACCGCAAGCGCCAGAAGAGGGCAAAGACGACCCCCCGACCCTCGTCGACACGATGAACAAGAAGCTGACGGTCGACCTCGCCACCACGGCCATGGTCCGCACCGCCGAAGAGCTCATGGTGTTGACGCGGACGATGAAGGAGCTGTGGCTGTTCGGCGATCTCGACACGCTTGCGACCGATCAGAGCGCGGAAGAGAAGGAGAAGACGCGGAAGATGCAGCAGGACGAGCGCGCCGTGGTTGCGGGGCTGCAGGAGTGGCTGAGCAAGAATGGTGGGCAATGGAGTAGGCCGCTGTCGTTGTCTGAGCGCGAAGACGTTGCCATGTCAAATGACTGAGACTCTAGCGCCCTGGGCGAGGAGCGTTGATGGCCTGCAACCTGGGGGTGGGATGGAGTGGCTTCGTTGCAGAGCCTGCATCTCGTTCTAACGTGGTATGCATCAATGTGTCTCGTTTGGGAGGAGACTATTGACGTATGAACAGTGGCCAGCCAGTTCTCTGCGAGAAGGTCGTCAATCACGGCACTAGAGTGGTGGTCACAACGGCGGTCACGATCTATTCGACTGGATTGCTTCGGAAGATGGAGGCATTCCTGCGGTGCCCAGCAACCTGGCAAGTGTCGCTGGAGGGACAAGCGTCGCGGAAGAAGGGTCAAATAAGAGCCGAGGAGCAGTGAATGCAGCAGCAGGCAGTCTAGTAGCGCAACGAAGAAACGCAGGTGCAGCGGCGATGGTTACGAGTGAACGAGTTTCAGCTCGGGCGGGCGATGACGCAGCACGGCGTTTGTGGCAGGTGAAGATCGATTTGGGGATGGAGATAGTTAGGAACCAATTCGAGTATAAGGGGATGGAGCCGAGTCTTGCAATTTCCGCGGCGGAGAGGGAGCGCTGGATGAAAGTGAGCGTGGCGAAGATGCAAGCATCACGTGCGGCCTGAGGGGGATGGTCTCTACGGAACCATTACAGACTCACGAACCCGGGGCACGAATTTTATGGTCGCGAGGGAAACGTCAGCAGGGGATTCATGACACGGACGTCTTTCACGGGTTCGATGGTCGATCTACTCTCATACACCAGAACAAAACTCACGGCTCATGGCAACGACCTTGCCTAACGTCGCTATTAGACACAAAGTAAGTTGGCATCAGAGTTTCACGAGACCAGGCAGCGTGTAAAGCTTGACATCACTTACCTGTAAGAAAGAAAGAAAATGGAACTCAGAGCACAAAGGTTCTTATGTCTGCTGGACGCGCTCTAAGTACTGCGACCACCGAACATTGTGGTCCTTCAAGTTCGCCAGAGCCTGCGCCCTCCTTTGCTCCGGCGGCACAGCCGAGACAAACGTCGACCTCACCCACTCGAGATCGCGTTCGTGCTGTGTCGGTGGCAGAGCGTAGTAGTGCCATTTCCCGTCCGCTCCGAACTTGCGGTTGGGCAGGTATGCTTCGAGCGAGTAGTAGTTGTCTCTGTGGAAGGGGAAGTCGTACGAGGGCGGACCCTTGCGCTCGAGGAATGCGTCTGTGCCCGCGTCGACGTCGTGGTCCGTCATGTGGTACAGGCGCGGCTTGGCTGTGGCGCCTTTCTTCTTCCATTTGGAGAAGCGCAGGATCGTGCCCGTGATCGTCGCGAGGTGCTTTTCGAGGATGCTGGCGTAGTAGAGCGGTCTTGTCATGGCCAGGCGCACGATGTCGGCGTTGCGGTCGAGCAGGTCTTGGTTCCATGAGGGGTGAGTGCCACGCGCGATCATGGGGATCGGGTCGCGGTTGGCGAGGTTCTTCTGCCAGTGGTGCAGGTCGATGATCAGGCAGAGATTGTTCCAGGCGAACACACATGTCATGCAAGTGCAGACTTCGCGGGGGTCGATCATTTGGATGTGTTGGTGATACGACTTCCGGTGGATGTTGAGCAGTTCCTGCCGTTTCTCGCTCAAGAGACCCGCGTGAAACTCTTCGGACACGTCCTGGAAGGCGATGGGCAGAGGGAAGCAGCGGTATAGATTCCAGTAGCGGCGAGCGATGATGTCTTTGCATATGGCCTTTTCGTGGTGAAGCACCAAGTCCCGCATTGCATGGCATGTTCTCGACATCCGGAAGACGTCGGCAACGGCCAACCATCGCACCACCTCGGTCAGGATCTCGCTTGGGAGGTCCATGAGCGTCAGGTTCGTTGAGCTGTGCGCGGCCTTTTGTGTCTTCTTGTGTTGCCGCTTTTGGAGTCGTTCTGTCTTCTTGGAGTGCACTGGGAGTACCTTCGTGTTGTCGACTAGAGGTTCGTCAGCCTCGTCGCCGACCGGCTTCTTGTGCCGTCGCCGAGGTAGTCGGGGCGTATCGATGGCATATTGTGCTCTTAGGCAGGCCGCAACATTGATGTCAGAGTTTGCCACGACATTAGGTGTATTGTGAGACTCTGCAAGTGTGGACATGGAGCCAGCTGTGTCGTCCTTCCAGGCGATCAATCGATTCGAGGCTATGTACTAGCTGATGAGGACAGGTGACTCGCAATACGATGTATACTACGCACGCTCTGTAATGAGGAGCAAAAATGATACGCTCGTACGGGTCGATTCTATGGATTTCATCACGTGACTGTATGATCTCTTTCTCTGTCATGTTATCTAGTAGATGACTGTTTTTGACGCTCCTTTTATTGTTGGTGGAGAAAACATGAATGTTCACACACACGATTTGAAGACACCCAAAGCGGTGAGACATTCACTGGATGTGCTATAGTTCATACGCAACATGATTTGTCATGTTCCATGCTGTGACGCTGCCTCTTTTAGTTAACTTGGGAAAGCGACACATTCGTCTCAACCACTTGTCGTATCGTCAACAACGTTCTGCTTCGACAACCCCAATATTCTCGCCCCAATACCCCCAGTGTGGGTCTCACCATGAGATATCTTCCTCCCCATAGCTTGATTCTGGCGTTAGATAGGTCTTTCTTGCAAGCCTCCGCATGCCCGAAAACAGGATCGTTATTTCGCCAAGCTGCTAACAAAGGTACTTGCGATGCGTGGAGGTATTCTTGAAATTGGGAACAGAACGCTACGTCCGTCTCGTAGTCCTTGAATAGATCGACTCGGGGCCCTGTTCTGGTCGCGGAAGAAAAGCGTAATCGAGAGTCTATGAAAGAGGGTCAATCGTGTCAGGCTGTGGCTCACCGTCAACATATTGATTGATGGAGACTTCATGGATAAAGCTAAAGTCTGCGATCGCCTGACGGAGGTCACGCTCTTCGGTACGGGCCGGCGCTGCAGCCTAAGGCTTACGTGAGGGATTCCAGAATGGCAGCAGACCTTCCTCATAGGCATTGCAATCCTGTAGATAATGGACCATATGCAGGAAAGAAGCTCCAGCGCTGGACAGAAACCAGTGGGAGCACCACAGCCGAAGACGTAGAGTGCGAAGAGTTCGTAAATACGAGCCATGTCGAGGAAGGATGCTATAGATGACATCTATTAGCGAAGATATATTCGTAGTGAAGGGTGGAGATATCGCGGTGAAGCTGAATCCAGCGAGATCGGTGCTGTAACTCGATAGTCTTGCGTGACCAAGAGAGAGATGAGATTGCGAAACTGGTGTGGCGTGGAAGGGTGACCACGAAGTGACAGGACTCCTGGGCCACTAACTGGACCGGCTGCCCCGTGGAAGACGCGTATGCCTTCGGAAAGTGACGTCCAACTCATTGCGATTGTCAACTCTGTATTCAGGTAGTGATAGCATGGGATGATTGTTGATTGAGCTTTGATATAGCTGGCCGGTTCTGTGAGGATGCAGGTAGAACAAGTTTTCAAGGCCGACGGCTCAATCGAAGATATTCTTACATTGTACTCCGTCTATCACTCTCCTCAAAACTGTCGTAGTCCACCGCCGCTTGGACGAACTCTTCAGTAGTAGCAAGTCTGTCAGTCTTTCAACTGCTTGGACAAACGATAACTAAGAAACGTTAGAGCGTCCCAACACCCCGTCATGGCAATGTAAGATGACGAAGCATTCGATGTATGGACTTATCGATCTTGCTGTGTTAGACATGGAATGAGGAGTGAGATATCGTGCAAACCTCCGAAAGTGACCGGTGAGTATGGTGATCTCCTACCTATCATAGTTGGTTCCAAGCATTACATGACCAATGTGTCGCTGCTTCCACTAGTAGCTGTAAGAAGTAGACATCTTATCAAGGTAGGTTTGCTGACGTTCAACGCAGTTCCAACCGAGAAGTCAAGATGTCATGCAGTCTAATACTCACAGACATTGCTAGTAGAACCACCGCACAATCATTATTCGTGATATGTATTTGCACTGCGCACTCTCTTAACGGTCACTCTCGTCTGATTGAAGTCTGTGCAGCAAGCGCTCCGATGATGTGTTCCCGTAGTTACATCGACCAACCTCTCATCGCGTTCATTCTCTCCGGTCCTCTTGCTCGCCCTTAGCTATGCGATGTCGCTAGGGGTACGTCGCACGTTGTCGTCACTTCTAGCTGTAGGGCTTGTTGACTCTTTCTAGATTATGTCAAAGGACTGGTCATTGCGAAGTAGAGGCACAAAGCGGGTTGTGTGAGCTGAAAGGACTTATGTCTTGCGGCGTCGGTTGATGGCTCTTGTCGATCTCAAGCTTGCCGCTCATGTTGAAGCGCTCGTATGTGGCCATAGTCAGATGAGACAGAGACGCCCCTGTCCTGTGCTCTTTGCACTCACCTCGAGCGTGTAGGCCCTGCTGCAAGACCACCGGTTTGACATCCCGTAGCCTTGTTATCAGTCGGATCAGGCGAAGCATGGGAATGTGATACGGCTCATGCGACATCGCGTTAATCTTTCTCAGGGAAAAAACAAGAAGGGCCATTCTTTCGTTGCGAAGCTTGCGAAGCCTGCGAAGCCTTTCATCGCAAGTCTTGGGACGGGTCCAGCGTCGCGCTTGAATAATGCATCTCGTACAGGAGTCCACTTCATCACGCGATGGGCCGGGTATCCCTTCAAATATTAAGTAGGGGGTATATGTGCTGTTATCTCGCAATTTGCGCTGGCCGGACAACTGGAAAAGGCATGTCGAGGCCAAAACAGAGGCACAGTATACCACTAGTGAGCAGTGTAATGGCGAGAATTAGAACGTGTCTGAGCGGCGTTTCTCTCGCTGGAACTCCTAGAGACAATCGTCAGCCACTTGCGTTCGAGAACATTGCTCTCTGAAGCTTAGTGCTAGTCTAGAGCTAGCACCAACGGGTGCCGTGGGTACCAAATTCCCCATCATGGTGCAAGCTTGAAGAACTAGCATCGCGAACCTACACAGCTCGCTTCGGCCCTTCTATCAGACGGCACAACGTGTTACCTTGTAGTCTTGCGAAAGACGCGTATATTGTCTGGCGGAGAGTGACTTAAGGCATGCTGGGTGGCTGACGTTAAGTGCATAGGCCATATGTTATACTCAATCGGCGTTACGGCTCGCTACAGATGGTCACAGTATGACAGCATTATTTCTTCTCAAGTCGTCGGCTGTTTCTGCTTCAATTTTTCGAGTGCGATGATCGATTCGAAGGGATAGCAGACAAGACCGAACATCGACTGAGGTCTGGGGCATCGAGATGAATGCTTTTCCGTGATAGCGTGAATCTCGCATCCACGCATCAAGCTTTGCTGTACTTGCTTGTAGAAAGTGCGGACACGCAAGTGCTGATGGACCACCGGGATAGCCGCCAAGCACGTTTCCGCGGACTGCTTCTGTAGCAGTACAGCGATTCGGCCACATATTGGGCAGATGATTCGCTTTCATTGGCCTCTCTCCGCGGTGCAGCTGCGCCAAGTTACAAGAGATAGTCACGCCGAGCGAATGGCCGAAAGCGAAGCAATTTCAGAACGAAACTTAGCGTCACCACGACTCATGAGGGCCGCTTGAGCATCCCTGACACAGATCATCCGCTCAGCAGACTTTGGTGTCTTAGTGGAGACACGGGGCATCGAGTGCGGGGTTATGACAAGCCTCGTAAAGATTTTGACAAGGAATTTGGCGAGCTTCTGGCCTTAGTGTCGAGCTTTACCTCTTTCATTCCCAGCATCTTTGCCTTGGCTTCGTCGACCAACGAAATACCCTGCCTATTTTTGCCTGCCTTGGTGATTGGTAAAGTACAGCGAGGAACAGCTTGCTTCCGGTAGATGCTCACGAGATCCTGTCTACTTGCGACCTAGTAGGGGTGCTGGATCGCCGCCACTTTCGTCGAATTGCAGTCTTCCGTGTCGCAATGATATGTAGTCATTCGTCATGCCATACGATAGACAAGTAGATCCCCTCAGCTCGACCAGAGCTGAGAATAAGCTACGCGGGAGGTGTGACCAGGGTCCAAACCTGCCACTTCCCCAAAGCATAAATGTGGTCACCACTGCCTGGCCTTATTGGATGTTAGCTCAAAGTATCCTTGAGATCTCGATAGGGCCGACTCTCGAGGTATCCATCCTCATGCAGTTCAGATCACACAATGGTCGAAGTTTCATCCTCAGTCGCGAGTTGGATTGATGCGATCGCTCGTAGAGTTGATTGTATATATATGCTGCGTTGAGTACATCATCGCAACCTTTCTCGTTCTCCTCAAGCTTCATTCAAAGAACTTCCGCAGCGCCTCGATAATTTTCAGACCTCGTCTAAGTCTGAGTTGTTTCAACATTCTATCTTACACCGGATCCCTTCCACTGGCTACGCAATGAGCAGCTACAGGGACGAGGAGATGGGCGGTGGGCGCCAGAGGCACGGCAGTGTGTCCAACTATGTCGCGAACATCGGCAATCCAATCACTGCCGATGCTGGTCGCCGACGATCGTCCGTCGTTCCGGCCGGTGCTGTTGGTGCCACTCAGAAGGACGGCGTCCTCAACCAAAGCGATGACACTTTCCGAAAGATGTCTGTAGCCGTTCCAAACTTGGCTGAGTTGTCGACCGACGCGAAAGCAGCAGCCCAGCTCGAACACAAGCTGGGGTTCCGCAAAGGTCTCAAGCTGTATCCAAAGGCCATGCTGTTCTCCTGGGGTATATCCCTAGCCGTCATCATGGAAGGCTACGACACATATCTCCTCGGGAATTTTTTCGGCTTAAGTACCTTTGCTCGAAAATACGGCCACTTCACAGGTGATGTCGACGGCGTTCCCCAGTACCAGCTTTCCGCAGGTTGGCAATCAGCCCTCAGCAGTGGCACCGCTTGTGCCCAGATCATCGGTCTCTTCATCAACGGCATCGTGTCTGAGCGGATCGGCTACCGATGGACGATGATCGTCTCGCTGCTTCTGATTACTTGCTTCATCTTCATCACCTTTTTCGCTGTAAACGTTCAAATGCTGCTTGCAGGCTACATCCTATCAGGTCTGCCATGGGGTGTCTTCCAGACCCTGACCACCACCTATGCCGCTGAAGTCTGTCCAGTGTCCCTCAGGCCATACCTGACAACCTACGTCAATCTTTGTTGGGTTATAGGACAGCTTCTCGCTGCCGGTGTCCTAAAGGGATTCGTCAACGTCACCACCGAATGGGCATACAGAATTCCTTATGCTATTCAGTGGATTTGGCCAGTGCCGATCATGATTGTTGCATTCCTTGCTCCGGAATCCCCGTGGTGGCTGGTCCGCCATGGCAAGCTCGATGGAGCTCGAGCTGCATTGCTCAAACTCACCAACGCAAAGGCCAATGCTGAGTTCAACGTGGAAGATACCCTTGCTATGATGATACACACCAATGAAATGGAAATCCAGCAGACTTCTGGTACATCGTATGTGGACTGCTTCAAAGGTGTCGATCTACGACGGACTGAAGTTACGTGCGTCACCTGGTTGATCCAACAGACTTCTGGTTCCCCTATGATCGGTTGGGCTACCTATTTCATGCTGCAAGCTGGGCTGTCTGATTCCAATGCCTTCTCACTCGGTGTTGGCGCATCTGCCATGGGTTTTGTCGGAACGGTAGGTTCGTGGTTCTTGATGCCTCACTTTGGCCGACGCACACTTTACCTGTGGGGACAGATCGTCATGTTTATTGTCCTCATGGTTATTGGCGTCCTTGGCATCCCAGCACAGACTACCGGTGTCTCATGGGGATCTGGTGCCTCTATTCTGATCCTCACTTTCGTCTACGACTTTACAGTCGGCCCTGTCTGTTACTCTTTGGTCGCTGAGTTGCCATCCACTCGTTTGAGAATCAAGACTGTTGTCCTATCACGAAACATCTACAACATTTTCGGCATAATCATCGGTGTCATCCAGCCACGATTCATGAACCCAACCGCTCTCAACTGGAAAGGCAAAACAGCTTTCTTCTGGGGAGGTCTCAACCTTTTGGGTCTCGTCTGGACCTACTTCCGTCTCCCTGAGCCCAAAGGTCTTACATATGGTATGTCTGACATATATGACGTTGATGTGCAAATGCTAACACGTCTGCAGCCGAACTTGATATCCTTTTCGAGAACAGAGTTTCTGCCCGCAAATTCCGGAAGGTCGAGATCGATCCATGGAGATCTGACAACCTGGTGGTTGTCTCTGAGGAGGATGGTTCCAGCCACGAATACACCGAAAAGAAGTTCTAGTTGTATCTTCGCGCCAGAGATGTGTGAAGGCAGACTGTTCTGTCTAGCGAGCTGTCTGTGATCAGGGATATGTAGTATGAGCGATGAGTTGATGCACATGAATTTTGCCATATACCCCAATACTATGTGACATGTTTAACAAACAACACTACTCTTGTCGTACGTTGCATCTAATCATGTTTGTACTTGTACACTTGAAAAAATCCGATACCTATGCAGGATCGGGTGGTTAGTTCTCATAACTATGAGCCAAGTGATCTTGCGCCAGTTACGCGGCAGCATTGGTATATGGGTGTCGAAGAGTGTGGGATATGGCAATAAGCCTGGCCGGGTCGTGTGGCCGTCCGAGCGCGTTGTGCCGCAAGGGGCTACGCAATGGATACCTAGTCTTTAGCAGCATGCCTTTGCGGATGCCTGCATGGGCACGTCAGTTATCTCGGATACCTCTTCACAAAGTCACTGCTTATGGATTCTGAACAGCAATTTTCGCATCTTTGGTGTTTGAGCTAGACTTAGATTAGGCTAAGAAGCGAGGAAGAGTACTCAAGGATACATGGGGAGAGCGGAAGGAAAACAGAACCTGCGACAGAATAGGTGTTGTGTTTATGCCTGATTGATACCTTACAGTAGCTACAAGAGCCTGCCAGGATCAGGCTGTCATAAAGTGGTCACGTGTAAGACGCGCTAGCCGACGCGTCGCGTCGAGGCCGCCCGCCACATTAATGCGACGAGCAAAAGCAGAGGGGTGTAACTGTAGCAGTGCGATCGTTTCGAAGAGATCTCGTCGCTACGCTGTCCGCACTACTCTCGAGAATCATTTGAAAGCCCTCAATCATCATGGATCCTTCAGCAGCGACTTCAGCCGTCAATGTAGGCAGTCTACAGGCGATTTTTCAGAACACACCAGGACGAGTCGAGCAGCCGGTGGTGCAATGTGTACAGATCAAGCCGATGCAGCAGAGCAACGGTGAAGCTACTGAACGTTACCGGGTCGTTTTCAGTGATACGAAGAACTACGTGCAGACTATGCTAGCAACCTCAATTAACGACGAGATCCATCAAGACAGACTGAAGAAGGGCGTGCTTGCAAAACTTCTCAATTATCAAGCCAACAATGTCAAAGGAAAGAGGTAAATTAAGCTCGTGGACGCCGAAGAGCAGCGGCTGACAACTACAGGATCCTCATTGTCACCAGTATACAAGTCCTCGAACAGTACGGCGTTCACAATACTCTCGGTAGCCCGGTGGTCATGGACATCAAAGACGAAGCGGCAACGAGCACAATCTCGAGCAACAACTTCTATGGCAACCAGCCACAACAGCAGCAACAACCACGGTCGATGCCCACACATAGCAAGCCCCCATCCTCTTCAGCGCATGCAAATATATATCCAATCGAAGCCCTCTCTCCATACTCACATAAGTGGACCATCAAAGCTCGGTGTACCAACAAGTCGGACATCAAGACATGGCACAACAGAAACGGTGAAGGGAAGCTGTTCTCTGTCAACCTGCTAGACGATAGTGGGGAGATCAGAGCTACAGGTTTTAACGATCAATGCGACCAGTTGTACGAGCTGTTCCAAGAGGGCAGCGTGTTCTACATCTCTAGTCCTTGTCGGGTGCAGATGGCGAAGAAGCAGTTCTCTAATGTCAACAACGACTATGAACTCACCTTCGAACGAGACACGGTCGTCGAGAAGGCAGAAGTACAAGACGACGTACCCCAGGTCAGATACAACTTTACAACCATTGCGGATCTGCAATCGGTGGACAAGGATACCACCATTGACGTCGTTGGCATACTGAAGGACGTTGGTGAGGTCAGTCAGATCACATCGAAGACGACAAGCAAGCCATATGACAAGAGGGAGCTGACACTTGTGGACAATACGGGGTTCTCAGTACGGCTGACCGTCTGGGGCAAAGTCGCCTCCTCATTCGAAGTCGCGCCAGAACAGGTTGTTGCTTTCAAGGGAGTCAAGGTCTCAGATTTTGGCGGGCGTAGTCTGAGTCTGCTGAGCTCAGGCTCAATGTCAGTGAATCCCGACATGCAGGAGTCGCACACGTTACGAGGCTGGTATGACAACCAAGGACAGAGCCAGAGCTTTGCCACACATGCCAATGTGCAAGGGACCACAATGGCAGGTGAGAGGCGATCGGACCAGATCAAGAGCATAGCAGCTGTGAAGGAGGAGCAGCTGGGCATGTCGGATCAAGCCGACTTTTTCAACCTCAAAGCATCGATTCAATACATCAAACAGGATAACTTTGCGTATCCAGCCTGCATATCAGAGGGCTGCAACAAGAAGGTTGTCGAGCTCGAGCCAGGTCAATGGCGTTGTGAGAGATGTGACAAGACTCATGACAAGCCTGAGTACAGATACATTATGTCAGTGAACGTATCTGATCACACTGGACAGCTATGGCTTAGCTGCTTCGATGAGGTTGGAAGGATGATCATGGGCATGAGTGCCGACCAGCTGATGGAGCATAAAGAGATTGACGAGAAGAAGGTATCCGAGATTTTCTCAGATGCTAACTGCAGAACTTGGAACTGGAAATGTTTGGCGAAGATGGACAACTTCCAGGACAATCAACGGTAAGTCACATCATCCATTGGATTGCAGAAGCGGTAACTAACAACCTGCAGAATTCGCTACCAAGTTCGCCAAGCAGGTGCGCTGGACTTTGTTTCCGAGTCGCAGAAGTTAATCGCTTTGATCAAGCAATATGACAGTATGAGCACGTAGAAAGGTAGGTTGCAACCGTATCAAGCACAACAGCCAGATCTACCTTTCGATCAGCTTGACTTGTAACGGTCAGCCCAATATGTACAGCACGCAGGTACAAGATCAGTGGCTTGAAGTATTATGTTTGTATGAAGTACTGGGTGGATGACATGTGTACAATACGTAGATATTCGGGATGACCTCACAAGTAGTTGGAGACCTAAGGTAGCCAAACTGAATCGTATCCAGACGGAGAACTCGGTGTCATGACTTCACGAGCCGAGCAACATCTCGAAACAATTCTGTGTGCTTATTGCTGACAAATGTGAATTTTCTGACCTTGGAATACTAGTACGAGATACAGCTTGAGCATCCGTATGCAACAATACGACAAGTTGGTAACCACAGAATAAGCTACCTTTCCTGCTTTCCACGAGCATTAACAGCACTGTCTTTCCTGTCGTCTACAGCACTTCAACACCATCACACCGGGAAAATCCAGCCACCTTCTCCACAAACATGGCTCCCTCCATCCCCAAAACGATGAAAGCCGTAGATATCAAGAACGGCAAAGGCGACGCCAGCGCCCTCTTCATCAACGACCAAACCCCCGTCCCAACCCCCACGGGCTCCCAAGCCCTGGTCAAAATCCACGCCTTCGGCCTGAACCGCATGGACCTCCTGCAGCGCGAAGGCAACTACCCAGTCCCCGCCGGCGCGCCCTCAACCCTCGGCGTCGAGTTCAGCGGCACAATCGCCGCGTTCTCCGACAGCCCGTCGGTCGAGCACGACTGGAAGGTCGGCGACGAGGTCTTCGGGCTGGCGTACGGCGGCGCGTACGCCGAGTACATCGCGGTGAGCACGCACATGCTCATCCACAAGCCGCGCGAGCTGTCGTGGAAAGTGTGCGCGGGGATCCCCGAGACGTGGATCACGGCCACGCAGGCGCTGTTCCTGATCGGCGGGTTCCAGAAGGGCCAGACAGTGCTGTGGCATGCGGGCGCGAGCAGCGTCAGTATCGCGGGGATCCAGCTGGCCAAGGAGGAGGGCGCGGCCGCGATCTACGTCACTGCGTCGACGAAGGAGAAGATCGATTTCTGCAAGGGCCTGGGGGCGACCGAGGGGTTCAACTACAAGGAGAGTGATTGGAGCAAAGAGCTCCTCAAGGCGACGGAGGGGAAGGGCGTGGATGTGATTGTCGATTTTGTGGGTGCGAACTACTTTAATCAGAACCTTGATGCTGTGGCACGGGATGGACGGATTGTGAACCTGGGATTCTTGGGCGGGGCTGTGGTGAAAGAGGATGTCGACATTGGGAGGTTCTTGAGGAAGAGGTGCAGGTTTGAGGGCAGCAGTCTGAGAAGTAGAGACGAGGAGTACCAGGGGAAGCTGAGGGACCAGCTTGTTGAGCATGCGCTGCCAAGGTTCAAGGATGGAAGGTTCCATGTGCCGGTTGAGAAAGTGTTCAAGATGTCAGAAATCAAGGATGCGCATGAGCTGATGGAGAGCAATAAGACTAAGGGTAAGTTGATATGTACCGTGGATTAAGACTACGAGGAACAGGAGTGCTGTGTAGTAGATGGAACATAGTATCTTAACCTTATCAATGCATTGCAAGACGCGTCTGGTATCTATGCTTTTGCTCTCCGCAACGGTAGCCGCTCAATGCCACCGCAGCTGTCCAATTCATGTTCGTATTTCTCGTACTATCATATGCTTCATCCATGCTTCCAGCAGCGGTGCGGATCGGAAGGTCCCGGTGTGGCGTCTCCTTTGCGTGACTCAGATTATATCGTTGTCTGCTTATTGGAGCACGCCGCTGTTTTTTTTAGGATGGTTGCCTGCAGTCTTACGCCTGGATCAATCGTGCAGACTCACGAACTGCCGTTGACTGCCAGATTCTTCATAGCGTCTTGCACATTCTCGCCAAGCTTGACTGTTTCGGCGTCTGGGCCTTCGACTGTACCGTCCGGGTTGGTCTTTACTCCTGGGTAGCGTGAGCCCTTGTCTTTGGGCTTCTTGTCTTTCTTCTTCTTCTCAGGCCCGCCGGGATAGCCAGCCTCGAGTGCTTCCTGCCAATCCTTGTCGGCTTGGAACTCGGCTTGGATGGGGGCAAGGACGGCGTTCAACGCATCCGCCACGCCGGACTTGAGTAGCTGTGGTGTGAGCGTGTCTGCTTCGTAGGCTTTTCGGATGTCGTCGACGTTGGTATAAGTGAGGGGTTCTCCTTCACGTGGTGTAAATTTCATGCTGGCCGAACCATCGTTGCTTTGAAGAGAGCTTATAGGTAGTAGCACATATTCGATGAAAGCTATCAGACCATTGCCTTCGGTGACCTGTGCCTGTGCGAAAGCTTTCTTGATCTTGGCTGTGACCTGCTCTGGGGTGTCCAGCACATCGATCTTGGAATTGGGGTCTGAGGCTGACATCTTACCACCTGCTTGTAGACCAGGCACCATGGGGTTCATCAAGTGTATGCGCTCCTTGTACCCAATTTTCGGCAGGGCTTCTTGTGCCAGAACGAAGATCTTTCTCTGGTCTACGCCGCCAAATTGTGCGTCGACCTTCAAATACTCCTCGTCTAACGCTTGCATGAGAGGGTAGATCGAACCGGCGAGTGTAGGATTGTCGATCTGTTTGACGACTTCCGAGCCGGCTCGTTTCGCGTCGTGCTCGGTGACAATCGTCATCAGTCTGTAGTTGTCCATGGAATATTCTTTGCTCAGTTGGTATTCAGAACCGTGCACAAATTCCAGCTTGTCGAGACTGACGCCGACCGCCTTCAGCAAAGATTGTACCACCCTCTTGTAGTGTACTGCTCTTTTCTGGATCTGCTCGATGGGCGCCTTGGTGTTGTCCAGGAAGCCGTGCAAGTCTGCCATCAGAATCTTGACTTTGCATCCTGCTCTTAGGAACTCAGCGACCTTGATCATAGGCACGAAATAGGCGCAATGGGGGCGACCGGTGATGGCTGTGCCCCAGTAGAGACTCAGCGGCCGCTGTTGCTTGACGATAATGTCCTCTAGCCAGTCCTCATGTAGAACCTCTTGCAACTTGGACTTGACCAGAGCTAGCTTTTGCTCTGGGGTAAGTTCTGTAGCCATATCGAAGGGGCAGCGGTCGAGCAGTCCAAGGAGAAGGGTTGAGGCCGACTGCGACAAATCAACAGGTTTTGTGGTGTGCTCGAGTCACTGACTTCTACTTTTTCTGTGTGAGTCAAATCGTGTTTACAAGGCCGCACCCGGCTACTGTCCCGCGCGAACACATGCCCGCAGTGGTGCCCCTAAATGACGTTGCTTGGCAGGCACCAATACGCTTCGGCTGTGACAAAACAGCATGGATATTTTGGTGCTCATCCTTGCAAAATTAGCTTAAACAACATCCGGATACGTTCGTTATCGACACCTTCTTTCAATGTCTACAAACGCTACACTAATGCTCATGCTTCATGACGTGTGGTTGCTGTTAAGAAATGAAGGTTGGACCAAAGTTTTGTAAGACGAAGTGTTCGCACTGCTATGTGGTCTCTTCGATCATGCCCACATGTTGACGGGATCCAGGTCGTTGCGAAGATTCACGTCTAACAGTGACCGGACCTCACGTCCCTTGCCGCAAAGCTTCTTCCTCTTGGATATCGTTCAGGATGGTGGTGGCATGGAATCTACTTGGTTCGCGCCTTCCAGTGCTGACACCCACTGGACCCGCTCAGGCGCGTATAGCTCAGCACCTGGCTTGGTGTTGTTGATGACATTGACATCGTCCAAGATGCCCGCCTTAACGATTCTCATGCCGTCGACACCCCCGAAGGTGTCGCCGTAGCGATAGAGAGTGGTTCCTGTTACACCATCAGCCCAGAACGCCTCTAATACCTGACATGGCTTACCACAATCACCACAGAAGCAGCTGGTGATCTTGTTGCCACTGTCTGCCGTCTTGCTAATCTCCTTGGGGGTCCCAGAAAGCACCTTGAATGCCTGGCTTGGGACTACAATGTTGTTACTGTAGTTTCCACCTCCAATCTTACGGCAGTCGCTGCAATGACAGAGCGCCTGGCACGATGTCAGTCAGGACACGAGAGCAATATCTGTAGTGCATGCTAACCGTCATGGCTGGCTCGCCACTGTACTCGACCTTGATCTTCTCACAGAAGCAGCTTCCGGTAGGCATTTTGGTTTTGGTGGTAGGCTGGTTTGTCAAAGTAGATTCGGCGAATGTGTGTACGGTTTGATTATTCAGGTATTGGTCTTACAGTCTCTCAGAATTGATGGCAGCAGAATCTGGGACGCAGCCACTATATACAAGTTGAAGCCCCTCCCTTTCATCCACCATCATGAAAGTCTTTATCGTCTCCAAGTGGGGTGATGATAGGAGCTACTCTCAAGCAAAGCACTTGAGATCTCATCGAGCGCACCCTACTTGACTAACTTGGGCCGACGGCGTTGAGCCACCTGCTAGTGACGATCGAGCGACAGCCATCTGTGCAGGTATGACGACGCATGTTTACTTCGACTACGATCTGCGGGGTTGTCGGATCGAGGCTGCTCTACTCCTAATCTCCTACCACCCTTCCATGCCGCTCTCGACGATCAACGATTTTCCCGATCTAGTATCAAGCAAAGAACTCAGGCCGTACTTCTCGCCAGAACACCGCACAGCCACATCAAAGACAATCCACTCACCTGCTTTGCTACCAGTCCAAGTAAGCCGCTGGGTGCATCCTCATACCCCACCAAGCCGCCATACTTCGTGATCTCTTCCTGTCGCGCAACAAGCGCGGATCCTTAGTCATTGGCTTCTTACTAAATAATACCCCATAAAAAGCAAATTAAAAAGAACAACACCCACATATCGATATACACTGATAGGAATAACACGGCCGGCTATGGATAAGTACACTGTCTACCACTTTCACTTGAGAAACGCGCCGTTCGTTTTGTGAAGTTGCTCATCAATGTATGGCTGGAAAGCCAACCAGCCTTTCTCGTTCGTGCCCACCTGCTGGTACGAGAATGCTGCCTCTTCATCGCTGATCAAGATCTTTCGGTACCCAGGGTTGTTGTTCGATGCTGCATCAGCCAGCAACTGAGCATGGCAAGTCCTCTCCAGGCTGAGAAACCAAAAAGCTGCCGCATCAACAGTTTCGGCACAAGTTAGCAGTCCATGGTTCTGGAGGATGACAGCCTTGCCATTACCCAAAGCTTTGGCAATTCTCTTTCCCTCTTCCCGGTCAAGCACTACTCCTCCGAAGTTGTCATACACTGCGTGGCTCTTGTAGAAGCGCAAAGAGTCTTGTGTCATCATGTCCAGCTCTCGCCCGAAAACACTAAATGCCTTGCCGTGGACGGAATGTGCATGGCATGCAGCATGGACATCCGGTCGCGCCTTGTGGATTTCGGAATGGATAGCGAAGGCAGCAGCATTGATAGGCTCGTCACCTTCAACTACGACGCCTTCTTCGTCTACCAGGATCAAGTCCGAAACCTTGATCAGGGCGAAGTGCATCGACAAAGGGTTCAGCCCTGGAGACTTTGGTTAGCATGGTCGCAGGTCGTACCAGCAGTCAGCTTACAAAAATGATCTGTGAGGATTGGATCGCGAACTGAGATATGTCCGGCCACTCCCTCGTCGAATCCTCTATCGGCAAAGACGCGGAATGCCGCGGCCAAGTGCTCCTTACGGTACTGTCTCTCCTCTTCTAAGGTTTCGAATTTGGGATACGAGCGGATGTTTAGCTTTTTCCCAGACTTGGTCTTGCCTAGAGCTCCCAACTTAGTGTTGATAGCAGAGGTTTCATCGTAGACGTCGAGTGCTGGTGCCATCGTATCGCTGTCACGCTGCGAATTGTTGGAAATGTCGGAGTCTGGGTACGTTTAGCAGAAGTACGTCGCATAGAGTGTCTGCAGCCTACATATATCTGTGCTCTGGTGGCAACGGGGTTTTCCCCATGGCTGCTAGCCGAGTGATCGTCTACCATGATTGAGGGGAACCAGGAAAACGGCGTAAGAACGGAGTCACCTCCGCACTGACACTCCTTGTCAGGCTTGTTTTCCTAGTACTGGAGTGCCGAGGTTGAAGGCCTGAGGCATCAGAATTCGATGGGTCGTACGTTCTGACGGTTATCTTGTGGTTAGTATCAAACCACTCGAGCGCGCTATATGGGCTCGACTTGTGCTTCTCGTCAAATCTCGGCTCACAGGGCATGGTGGCCTCAAATTCCCCAGATTTCTGGGTGCTCTGCCTTCCCGTCAATCATTACAGAACTAAGGGCGGCAAGAGACCTAGCAAACTGTGGTTTGTTGTCCACTATAGTACTAGGTCAATCAGAAGACGCCTGACAAGGCTATCCTCATCCTCCGACCCCACAGTCGTATCGTTCACAAGGGACAATAAGGGAATGATCATCCTAGTCGCCCCAAAGACCTCTGCCGTCTTGGCCCAAATCAGACTAGCGCTGATTACAGCTGCCAAATGCTTGAAGTGGGTTGGTCCCATTGCACAAATCCAGCATGCTCTTCACAAGCACAGCCAGCAGCTAGATCGCCCTTAAAATCTCTTCCACCTACACCTTCGATATGTGTTGACCCTAAGGTGCCATCCCTCCACAAACGACCCGGGCCTATGCTTTGACCACATGACAATGATTCCTTGTGGGGGTCATGTCAGGCTTCGTTGCAAAAACGGGTTGTGATTGTCTGCTAGTCAGAGAACGTTGTGCTTCAAAGTATGCTTTCAGGTCTAATTGTCAAGACAAAGAACAGAAACTTCATGACCACGAACCAACTTTCTCGTCTGAGACGCTCTTCAGTCTTGACCTGGCCTCCAGTGTGAACAATAGCCTGGGCTTCTGTTGAACAATCGTGCTGCGACGCTCGCGTAGCTTGTGCATAAGCTTGCAATAACCCTGCTAGCTCGGCAGCTTACCTACGTTACACATGCTACTAACGGTACCTATCTATAACCCAGGCAATAACCTATTCCAGCCTTTCAACTGCTTCTTTACTTGCTCTCGACTCTCCAACATTGAGACACGCTGCGAGCCTCGGAACACAAACAGCATCCAAAGCTACACTTTCGCAGTGCCGGAGTGCCAACATGGGCGCCAACAAAATAGCCTCGTGTCTCGTGCAATACCGGTCGAAGAAGAAGGAAGCGGCTGAAGAAGAGAAGCGTAGGAGGATTGAGGACGTACAACGACGACGACCCATCGTTGATCCTTCATTCGAGCTATTTGGCCACCCTACACCACCGTCAGAACAGTCGTACGTCGAGTATGGCCATGATGCACCCAGCACCATAGCAGCGCCAGCCAATGATGACTGGCTATTCCAGACCAGAGGGGCAAGCACTTTCTCGCACAACCATCAACTTGATCCTTACTGTGAAATCACACCAAAGTCATCAGTTTCAAGCCAGAACTCGGCTTTTAGCGATGCTTCATCATCCAGAGGATACAGTTTGGGCCCAGACACGGTAAGCACAGCCAGACCACGACCTCAATCATGTCTTCCTTCAACAGCCTCAGCATCACACTCTTCATCGATGGCGGATCTGCATCGAAGCACAGATTACAAACCACGGCGACGAAGTGCCCACATTGGCAACCAACAAGGACGCCTACCGTCCCTCGACAGGAGCCAGCAGTCTCAGTCTGGCTACAGGCTAGAAGCTTCCTTGACAAGACCGTTCAGTATTGACGAACCACTCGAATTTCTCTCAGAACCTTCACGAGACAGCCACCTCTACCATTAAAGCTCGGTATCTGCGGCACTACAAAGAGACACCGGGTTATCATCGATTCCAGAGCACAACGACGATCTCATCAAGCGTGGACACATAATTTGAGGCTACATCAGATGACCCTTTTTTCATTTCTTTGCATGGACAGCCTCTCCTTCTGACCGGTTGCACTTTTGTCAAATATTGTGGGCGCTAGCATGGAGTTGGTGGAGCTTATGGCAAGTCATGGGTGTAGGCCCTGCAAGGCCGGGATATGGGCAAACCTACACGTAGTATGAGCGTGCCTTACAAATCGATACCTTGAAAGTCCGCGCGCGGTCAAATGCAACCTTCGCCTGTAACGAAACCGAAGGATCCTGCTAGGCCATTAATGATGGCGCACTTCCGTTCGTAGATTGCATCCGCAAATTCGCAGGGGTAGCGAAAACGAAAAATGCTAATACACGTTCCACACGTTCCACGCCTTCCATCGCAACTTGCATCAGTCTCGTTATCCCTAGCTGCGAAGCTACCACCCGAACGGCCTCTGCAGCTCTGCACATATGTCGTTCCTTGTCGCAGCGCGCGACTTGGGCCGCAAGAGATATTCCATACTCTGCAAGCTGCAGTAACTACTCATGGTTCGGTAAGAAAGTGGGCGGGGCGGACAACGCATCGGCCTCAGCGCCACGAGAATCCTGCCTTCTCTGGCCCGGAATGCGTACGCTAGACCGCAAGGATTACCTCGACCCGCCCTGTGTTCTGCGTGTCCCCTGTATCTGGTAAGCCCCTCTCCGACACTCTGCCAGCCCTATGATACTTCGACGCAATCCACGTAACACCGCGCGACGAACCATCTCTTGATGCTCCTGCTCTTTGATCGCCGAAGGAAACGGCAGTACATGTGACTAATCAGACGAGATCTCAGGACAGTACTGCTGAGCACGACTTCCGACAACTTTTGAAGCGTATCAAAAGTCCCACTTTCAGGGCACACCGCTTGGAGATTGTGACAACTATTTCTCGAAGATGGCAGAGTCTAGTCGGCTGAAGCAATGTGCTGGCCCCGATCTGTGGTCGGCAGCATTGCGACAGGCCACGGTGCGTTTGTTTCTTTGCATACCGCAGGCACGGATTCTTGGAATCTCCTAGTATGGGTGCACAGCAGGTACGATGGCGACTATCTAATTCCCTGTTGCATGGCTCGTCCTACAGCGGCGGCTCCGAGGCTTTCATTGAGGACGTGTCGCAACATATAGACTATTGTCTGCTGTGCCGTTGGTGACGAGTCCTTGCATGCGTGAGGATAGATTTGTGTCAGACATCGGAGGGTAAGTCTTTGCGCTGAAGTCACACCACCCAACGTCAACGAGGACTGTATCGGGTCAGCTACGTCCGGTCGGAGAAATTACAGATGCGCTACCTGTTGACATGGACATGCTCAGACACTGATGTATTGCTGCCGTTGCTTTGTGAGGAGCAGTAATTTCGTGTGCTGCCTGCTGATTTGCCCAACTTCATTGAGAACATTGAGGGTATTGAGAACTGCACCTTCCGGCTGCTGATGGAAGTATAGCGACGCCGAGTGAGAACGGTTCGCAAATCGATCTTGAGCACACTCTGCTCGAGCCTTTCTTGTAGATACGATACTATGAATAGGGGACCGCGTGCCTCTTTTGCGTATTGACCTATAACGAAGCGTCCTCCTGACATAAAACTGCTCCCTGATCGTATAATGTACCATTCATTGTTATGGGCTAAAGGTCGATTGCTAATTCGAGTTCGTCGATCCTCGCCGGCTGAGCACCTGTAACTTACACCGCCCAAGCCACTCATTGACCCTCTGCCACATTAAAACAATCTGGCCGACACATTGGCCATATATCACTCAGGGCAATCTCATCTGAGCTGTCACTTACGCTGGCGTACAATGCAGAGCTCTTCGTGGTAACAGATCCTCACGATACATGTTTCCACATCTGAAATGGTTGTTGTCCTCTTTCTAACCAGTACAGTAATGGTCCCTTCTCCAGCGTCAAGTGATATCTCTCGAGCTCACATTCTGGCATAGTCTGATCCGTTTCAGCCCGATTGTGGCTATATGCGTTCCAAACCGTGGTCCATCCTCTAAGCTCGAGAGCCAGTTTGTCTAGGGTCGGGCAGGTCTTTCGAGCTTGCGCTTGCAGTTGTTCAAGCTGTTCGGTTAGGTCATCGAAGATGGCGCTGCATTTGAAGTCCCAAGCGGTAATAGGTTCTTCAACATAGTGAACGTGTAGCTGTGCTTCAATATCTTCTGCTTGTGCTACGAGGGTGAGTAAGTGGTTGAGGTTCACAAGAATCTGGTTGTGGATGAGAGATATTTGAAGGGTAGCATGTGCGTTGGAAGCGGCGTAGTCGAAAGCAATAGTACTTGGCTCTGGTGAAGGAGCTGATTCGCGCTGTGCCGGATTCTGTCTTCGTGGCGAAGCAGGCGGACTGATCTCTGAGAGTCTGAGCCGCTTGGCTGAAGACCTCCCTATGTTGAGGCTTCCGTCGGATACCCTCAGCCTTTTTCGTGGCTGCATCGTCATTTTGGTGTACTTTCCATGCCCATTAACCCTGTTGTGCTTAGCTTGATCCGCCATGCTACCAGAGAGTGCCTCTGACACTTTTTGTCCCGCCGCGTCCTCGTGATGGAGGATAGATTCCAATTGTCGGCGGTAGGATGATGCACTCAGGCATGAATCCCATTGACCTTGCCAGTATGAAGGATAGCCAGAACTCTTGACGGGGAGGATCAATAGATACAGTGGGAGGGCATCGCTCAAGTCTAGTCGTGGCTTTTGGCTTTGTTGTACGAAATGCTGGTCAAAGACGAGGTCCGTATCAAGGCCGTCCCAAGGCGTATCGAAACGAACTTGAAGACTATGACTCAAAGGCTCGTTAAACACAGATCGGTTTTTGTCGAACGCCCGTAGATCCATGGGTTAAGCTATCGTTTGTTCAAGATCCATTGCTGCAAGGAAGGAACGTTTAGTGTTGCTTCGGATGCAATATCTCAAGCCGTGATGTAAATATTTCGCTTCGTAGCTGTTTGTCACGACATTCTGCTGTAATCATATCACTCTCACCAATCATCAGCTCCATCTCAAGCCTGCATTTGGCACAAGTGCATAACCTAGGAACATCATTGCTTTTGCTACAGTCCCTGCCATGTAGATGAGCCAGTGCCGAGATTTTTGAGTCACCCTGTGCAGAGATACCGACAAGACAAGGCTTACGGTCTCGACTCAAAGCCACTCGATGCTCCTTGAAGGAAGTAAAAGGATCGGACAAGTGGCCAGGAACCAAGGCCGACGCACGGTGTCGAGCTGTTCATAGGCGGGAGCTGAAAGACATCGATTCATTCTGCTTGTCCAGCAAGCATGAAATGGAGAGACACGAAGCAAAGCGTCAAACATCGTAGTCACGCGGTCTCGTACGTCTGCCGTCTAAAGAAGCACTTGCCTGACGAAATTCTCCGCATCGAAGTGCCTTCCATAGCTGGCGAGCCAGACAGATGGAGAAATTTCCACGAAGAGTATGACAAAGTCTCCCCTGAGACTAACGCCTGGTGACCAGGCTGTCCGAATTGCCTGGAGCTCAGGCATATGCGTTACTCTTGCACGTATCAAGCTTATACTTACCCACTGATCAGATGACACATACCTCTCTGTGCGAGCTTTATGAAGTCAAGGACAGGCTTGAGCGTTGTAGAGGAAAAGGTGTTTGTCGTCAGAAGCGTACACCAGCGGCCAAAGGTGGACACACAAGGTACATCGTACTTTACATGGATCCTCTTCATCCATAAATAGGCCAGCAATAGAGGGTATAGCCGGTGCGGCTCCGAAAGGAAGATCATTGCTGACGACTAATATGAATTTGGCCCACACCGGACAGCAGAAAGCCGAACGGTAATAGGCGGCACCGGACTTGGGTGCATGACGCCCAGAAGGCGCAGCAAGTAGAGTGGATGCCACGCCGCATCCGGGTGCCATAAGGTTTAGGGGAGCCTTGCATTGCCCAATCACTGTGCCTGACATGACTGCCGGAGCCGAGAACTGTGGCTAACAAGGCAACCTTAACATCCAAGACAGCCCGACGTCCTTTTGAGTTGCAGAAACAATTACAGTCCCAATTCGATCATGTCGAAGCCAGCTTGATCTCCCAGCATTGTCGTTACTCGACCTTTGAAGCAATGGCAGTATGGGACTCTTTACACGAAAGCAGAGCCCAGCGGCACATACGCCACAAGCACCACCGGCGTCGATGACCTTTGCGGCCCCACCTCCACCTTACTACTCTCAACGAACACCTGCGATCAGCCTGCCTCCAGCTCAGTATGCTCCGCAGCAGATTGCGGCCCCTGGAGAGCAATATATGTCCGTTGAGGACCACGATGCCGTTCAACGAATTGTCAATCAAGACGCGGTCATCGACCAATTCAGCGATATAATTTCGAGCATAGACGAGGACCGTTGGAATGAGAACGACGACGATCTCTCAATTGCGCTGTCTGAAGAGTCGGACTACACGCAGAATAGTCATGAAGAGATGACCAGAGCCATTGTGCCGCGGCGAACGAACCAACCTCGAACACAGAAGATAACGATATGGTCGAAAGTCTCTTCTTACAGCAACGCGACATTGCCAGTCAACCTGCCACCCTTAAGGGTCTACATCCCAACCTGGCCTATGATCTGCTTAGCTGCACAGTATTCAGCAAATGCGTACAGCAGTCCGCAAGCATCACATGAAAGGGCAGCGTTCGTTTCAGCGGATGCCAGATTAGGCACAAAGGCAATGGTGATGAAATCTGTTCCTTGCGACGACAAGAAGACGCTCGTCTTTGCTATTCGTGGAACAAGCACTCTCAGCTTACGGGATTGGAACGTCAACTTGCACACAGCACCAGTGAGTCCTGCTGGCTTCTTGGACGATGAAGGCAATCTGTGTCATGCGGGATTTCTACGTGTTGCCAAAGCAATGATTCAGCCAATAGCGATGCGTTTAAGAACGCTGCTGGAAGAGAATCCTAGTCGGTCTAGCTGCAGCCTGCTCATTACGGGGCATTCGGCTGGAGGAGCCGTGGCCGCACTGCTCTTCTCGCACATGCTGAGCTCGACGAAAAGTGAACTTAGCATCTTGACCGACTGCTTCAAGCGTGTTCATTGCGTGACCTTTGGAGCACCGCCAGTCTCGCTACTCCCACTATCGAAGCCCACTACTAGACGCTTCCACAAGTCTTTGTTTTTCTCCTTCATGAACGAAGGTGATCCTGTCGTCCGAGCCGAGAAAGCTTATGTCAGAAGCCTGGTCGACCTTCTATCTTCACCACTTCCGACCGTACCACAAAGGCGTAAACCAGTCACTGCCAAGAAGCCCTCTTACTTCCAGCAATCCATGTCAAAATTGGATCTGACTCTTGCTAAGATGGATGTCATGAACATTCAGTCTATCACTCCAGACGGCCCTCCCAAGCGTAAGCCGCAGCGCACAAATGCTTCGCAATCGAATATACCCTTCGCATTGCCTCCGCAAGCCCCAAGTTCCACATTTCCACCTGTCTGGTCGGTGCCGACTGCGACTTTGTCAAATGCTGGCCGGTTCGTGGTGATGCGTGTACCACCCCAACCTAGCCACAGTACTAGACAAGGCTCAGGGCTGCAAAGGGCAACGGGTAATCGATGGGAGAAGGACAACCTTTCTAAAGTCACAGCACATACAGCCATGGATGAGCAATTGAGACAGGTCATTTTTGGAGACCCCAGCATGCATGCAATGGAGGTGTACTTGAGGCGCGTGGAGATGCTAGCACTCAAAGCTGTAACAGCAAGAGGCTAGTCCGCGTTAAATTTGCAGCTGAAGCGGTCTGTCACAGCATATCGAATAAGGATAATGCTGGCGACTTGCCACTGCATACACGCGTCAGCTTTGCCGACTGTGCTCAAGAACGACGCAGCTTCAAGCTCCTTAAGGATAGCTTCGTACTGAATTGCGGGTGCAAGGAATAACCTCAGCAAATGACGTTCAAGATCCTAGGGTTGAGCATAGAAGCTTTCAGACGGGCATTCTCTTACTCCGCAACACGACACGTCGGATCGGAGTTACGTCATCCCTTCACCCCGAACAGGTTTCAGAATGGCATGAAATTCGAAGAATAGGTATCATCCATGTGAATACACATAAGCCAAGCTTCAAGTCTATACAGCTGGTTCTAAAGCTTCACAGCGACAGTCTTCTCAACGATCTCAATCAAAAGTTGCAGCTCACGCCTGGCGCATGTAAACAAGTAGCACCACCCGTGAGGTCAAGGGGATTGCGAACCTTCGGACGATCAACCAGAATCACACCACCTTCCAACATGGTCAAAGTCGAAGTCGATGGCAAACCTATTTTCGAAATTCCGTGCATACAAGGCGTTAACAAGAACTTAAAGAATGGTACCCGCATTCGTAGTACCACAAGTCAGAGCAGCAGCAAGGTTTCCTGGAGCACGACGGTGCCCCGTCTCGTCGTAACAAGCGATACCGACGACTTCGACGAGGATATCCTCTCATCCTTCAGAGAAGAAGGTTTTAACATATGGTACATGCCCTATGACGGCAACAAACAAAAATACAACCGACAGTTGGAGCATCTAGCGGACCCGCTTGATTTGGGCGAGCAGTACGCTATCGTTGCCTATGGTGACGCAGCCGCGTTAGTTCTTGAGGCATGCATGCGGCCTATGCCTAAGCTATGCGCCGTGGTGGCGTACTACCCGCCTCATATGCCTAAGACGAGCGCAAATTTCCCGCCTAGTCTGAATCTAATCGTTCATCTTGCGGCCAGCCAGAAGTTCGGAACAAGACATGAGAAGAGCTACAGGTACCTGGGGACGACGGATGGCTTTGCAGAAAGTGACCTAGAGGAGTATAGTGAGCCAGACGCTCGGGTCGCTTGGTCAAGGACTCTTGCGGCTTTAAGGAAAGGTTTCGGAATGGAGCCGGATGTGGAAGGCGTGGTTGACTGGCATAATAGACTGAAGTGGACCGGAAAGAAGGATGACGTGGAGGACTTGATGAAAAGTGTCGGTAGAGGCGGGAGTCTGAATCACTCTCCCACTATGACTGGCGGTAAGGGGAGGAAGGATCTCAAGAGATTCTATTCTGAGTTCTTTGCTGAACGGAATCCGCCCGATCTGAAGACGAAACTGCTGAGTAGGACTGTCGGAAGCGATAGGGTTGTTGATGAGATGCACATTGGCTTCACCCATAGCATGCGGATGGAGTGGATACTCCCTGGGATTCCGCCGACGGGTAAGCGTGTCGAGATTGTGCTGGTCACCATCCTTGCAGTCAGAGGTGGCAAGGTCTATGCTGAGAATGTACATTGGGACCAGGCGAGTGTGCTTGTGCAGGTTGGTCTGCTGGATCCTAATGTTATTCCCGCGAGCTTTGAGACGAAGGAGGGAGGGCAGGAAAAGGAGGTGAAAAGATTGCCCGTTCTGGGCGCGGAAGCTGCACGGAGGGTTGCCGATGAGACAAAGGGGAAGAGTAATGAACTGATATCGGAGTGGTGAGATGCGCTTCTGGTCCGCTCCATCACTCTGTCGGGGCAGAGGAAACAGGCTCTTGAGGGATGGCAGAGTCATGATGGTTTCTGCGCTACAGGTTTTCTGTTGAGCGCGTATGGAAAGATTGGCGTTGCTACAGCCTTGTCTGCCATTCAATCGCCGTCTCGACTGCAAATCTTGCGGATCTTCGAGGCCGGCACGAGAACCGGTATAGTACTTAATGTCTCAGTAATTGTACAACAACAATAAGCCTAAAGAATCTGAAGAGAGTTCCCACGAGCCAGTTGTGTCACCGCGCTGCAAGTTTTATTCTCAATTCATGCTACTTCCAGTTCCGGGCGCCTGAGATGCAGATGAACAATCGTTCGATCGTGTGCGAACTGGATATCTACGGTCCCCTTTTTGGTCTTACTTTGGCTGGTTGTGGTACAAGGGTAAATTACAACGTTCCGTTGCTGCGCTTTGGATGGCTTTGCCACGTCTGCTACACTTCATAGCCGATGCTTGTGCATGCAGAGCTTCACTCTGGTATGCAGCCCTTCTGATGTTGAATATGTTGACGCACCAATTCCCGATCTTCACGGGACGTAACCCAAGCCGGGCGCGTGGATTGCAATTATACTAGTCGCTAACCCTTTCATGGTAGGCCCTGGGAGTTGGAGGACAGCTGGGCACCTTGATTGCTTTGCGCTGTTTGCTTCAAGCAACTACAGCAGCATAATGCATACCAAGCATATCACTTGATCTATACATGCACACTGTTTTCGTTCAGAGGAATTGATCTGGGGTCGAAGTCCCTAAAGCGGCGTCAACCCAGCACTCGCAGTCCGTTCTTAGTTTTCGGGGCCTTCTTCTCCACGCCACCATATTCCACCGTGCTATGGTTACCAGCGCCTCCCTTGTTCTTGTTCTTGTTCTTGTTATTCTTCCCCCTGTCGTTCTTCACCGTTGTCGGTCTGACCTCCGTCATTGCACGCTTGATCAAGACTGGATGGCTACCGATGTACTTGCCCTGCATGTCTCTCGCGGCCTGGAAGTAATCGTCTCCATTTGCGAAACTCACGAACCCGAAACCCTTGCTTTTTGTCGTTCGCTTGTCGCGAACAACTCGTGCCTTCTGCACTGAAGGATATTTTGCGAATGCTTTCAGCAGAGACTCATCCGTCACCTCGCCAGCCAAGTTGCCAACAAAGATTCGAAAATGTGCTGGGTCCCACTCTAGGAGTGAGTCATCTGTCCACGACGTACCGCCTCCTGACCTCTGGACCGTTTTCTGAGTTTCTTTCGCGCCTGGCGCTGCAGTTTCAGTCTTCACTACTGGCACAGCTGGCTTGTTGTAACCTGGCTTAGCATCTTTGGTGGTGTAAGCGGACTGCCACTGCTGCAACTGCGCCTCATACTCAGCATCGTAGTTGCCGTAGGGGTTCGAACCAGCGGGCGGCTCAGGCGCAGCCACGAATGGATTTCGTATCTGTGGTGTCGCGCCAGGCGCTGAGGGTTGGTAATTTGTATCGTACTGCGGCGGTGCTTGATACGAGGGCTGAGGAGCAGCCGAGTACGATGGTTGTGCGGCGTAATTAGGCGCAGGAGGAGCAGAGTACTGTGCTGTTGCCGACGTTACGGCTCGAGGCGCGAATGCTGCAAAGGCTGGCTTGAATCCACCAGATTTTTGAGGTGCCGCGGATGGCGGGGGTTTGGCGGGTAACGATGCATGACCTGGAGGCGGCGGGTACGCCATGATGAATTTCTGTTCTTTTGCCAGATGCTAGAGTCAAAGAACGTACCAGGTGCCTATACAGGCTTTGCTACAGGCAGTCTTAGATGTGTAGGAATGACTTGATGAAGCCTTCAGAGCCTAGGCGCAATGTTCGGCAGTATTCTGTTGATCTGACTCGAATCGTACAGGTAAGTAGTTGTTGGGGGAGCAGAGTGGCTGGCAAGTGCTTTGCGTCTCGTCGACCAGTGACAAACAAGTCAAACAATTTCCTACTCCGCCGACTCGCCGACGGGCATCTGCGACAGTCTCAGGCTCTCAGGCCGAAACTTCCATCACGTGTTTTTGAGGCATTTTGTCCTGTTCATGTTTCCGACGGAGCAGCTATTAGCAGCCAAGTTGTTTACACTTAATGCTCTAATCTGGTTATGGCCAGGGCCAATCTGCGCTTTCCTTCCAGTGATCCGTCGGCGTGGAAGAACTCATGCATTTTTGTGGTACCTTGAAAGTCACAACAGGTCAGAAAGTAGGGGCTGACTCAGTAGTCCACTTGGACCGACAGCTTAACCACCACTCCTCAACCTGATCAGCAAAACGTGCATTCGATGATCAAGAGCAGCCGATCTAAACAACTCCGGCTCTTTTCATTGTCCAATCATGCCGCCCTTAGTGGTGTTTCCGTTCGCTCAGAGCGCTGGAAGGTCGTCTTTCCAGACGGCCATGACGGAGAGCGCGGCAAGAGCCATGCAGGCTGACCAGTTGACGATGTCGACACGAGGCAGGCCAGGCATCAATTCGTGGTTAGTTTTCCGAAAATAGCGCTAGCGACTGCCCCTCGCCGGAGTGTGACTTGCGGCTGCCGTCATGTTGAGTATCGCTTAGGTGGGGCCCTTCAGGAAAAACATAACACCATCAGGTCTGCACTTGCTCTTGCTTCACACTTCTCTTCACTCAATCCCCAGCTTCTCGGTGCGTTGCAGGGATCGTCTGAAAGTAATTTACAAAGTTCTACTATAACAAAGCCAATCAAGCTACAAGTGTTCTGTTCAAGAACTCAAACACAACCGCAATCATGTCTGACCCAGTGTAAGTCCAAAATCGTATCTCGCTACACCCGACATTCCCGAAGCTCTTTGACTCCGTTAGAAGCTCGAGCATCCTGGCTGCAAGTGGCTGTCGTTGACTGTGTAATTTGCTGACATAGAGCGCGTTTGGCTGGCATTACTGCCAGTCTCAGGGCGCATGATGAACCTAGTGGTGATTTTGGTCTCATTGGTCTGGCCGTCATGGGCCAGAACCTGATCTTGAACGCTGCCGACCACGGCTTCACTGTTGTGGCCTTCAACCGAACCGTTTCCAAGGTCGACCGATTCCTCGAGAATGAGGCCAAGGGTATGCAGAAACTCCCAAAGATCAATACGACCAACAGCTGACACGAATTCCAGGAAAGTCGATCGTTGGTGCTCACTCCATCGAGGAGTTCGCTAAGAAGCTCAAGAAGCCTAGGCGAATGATGCTGCTTGTCATGGCTGGCCCAGCCGTTGACGACTTCATCGAGAAGCTGCTCCCATACTGCGACCCTGGCGACATCATCATCGATGGTGGAAATTCCCACTATCCTGACTCGAACCGACGAACCAGGTACTTGAAGGAGAAGGGCATCCGATTTGTCGGAACTGGTGTTTCTGGTGGTGAAGAGGGTGCCAGATATGGCCCATCTATCATGCCTGGTGGCAACGAGGAGGCTTGGCCCCATATCAAGGACATTTTCCAGTCTATCTCTGCAAAGTCCGACGGTGAGCCATGCTGTGACTGGGTCGGTGATGAAGGTGCTGGTCACTACGTCAAGATGGTCCACAACGGTATTGAGTACGGTGACATGCAGCTCATTTGCGAGGTAAGTGCATACCACTGAATGATAAGACAAGCAACTAACCGCAATAGGCCTACGATATCATGAAGCGTGGTCTCGGAATGAACTACAAGGAGATGTCTGAGACCTTTGCCAAATGGAACAAAGGTGTCCTAGACTCTTTCCTAATTGAAATTACCCGGGACGTCCTGGCTTACGATGACGATGATGGCAAGCCACTTGTCGAGAAGATCCTCGACTCTGCTGGTCAGAAGGGAACTGGCAAGTGGACCGCCATCAATGCCCTCGATCTCGGTATGCCCGTCACCCTTATCGGTGAGGCTGTCTTCTCTCGCTGCTTGTCTTCCCTGAAGGACGAGCGAGGCCGAGCTGCCAAGGTCCTCGACGGACCCAAGCCTTCCTTCTCTGGCGACAGGGACGAGTTCCTCAAGAACCTCGAACAAGCTCTCTACGCCTCGAAAATCATTTCTTATGCTCAGGGCTTCATGCTCATGCAGCACGCCGCTAAGGAGTACAAGTGGAACCTCAACAAGCCATCCATCGCCCTCATGTGGCGAGGCGGCTGCATCATCCGATCTGTCTTCTTGAAGGATATCACCAACGCTTACCGTGAGAACCCAGACCTGGAGAACCTGCTCTTCAACGATTTCTTCAACAAGGCTATCCACAATGCCCAGTCAGGCTGGAGAGATGTTATCTGCAAGGGTGTCCAGTGGGGAATTCCAACGCCAGCCTTCTCCACTGCTCTTGCCTTCTACGACGGCTACCGGGCCAAGGACCTCCCTGCCAACCTGCTCCAGGCCCAACGTGACTACTTCGGCGCCCACACCTTCCAGATCAAGCCCGAGTACGCCAACGACAAATACCCAGAAGGTGCCTACACTCACGTTAACTGGACCGGTCGTGGTGGCAACGTGTCTGCATCTACCTACAATGCCTAAACGTGTCACTTCTTGCTACCAGATATGTATATCTAGGTCACTAGCAGTGTCGGCCCTTCGCGAGTCGTGTGGGGACAGGTTGAAAAGAGGTTCTGAACGATTTATGTGTAAGATCAGCTTTTTGGACTGCTTTGCAGAACAGACAAAAGCTCACAATGGATATACCCTCTTCAACCCACTTACCAGTTGTATTATCATGCTCTGTACACTTCCATTCTTCGTACGCATATACAATGGCATGCCAAAGCGCAATGTTGTTATACGAGGACCGCTCACGCAAGGCTAGCCCTTCCACTTGCTTGCTACACCCTAGCCTCTGTTCTACCCGCTTTTTCTCTGCCAACAAGCATTCTCTTGACTGCCGTAGGTACCTTCTCTATGCTATCAATAGATTCCCTGTTATTCGTAGTGGCCAAGGCACCGCCGCTGTTGTGGCTGGCACGTTTGTTGAGCCTAGGGCCCGGTCGACCCTTTTATTCAGATAGCGCGTTCTGTAGTCCAGAGCCGTGACTACCCTTTCTCCTGCAATATGGCATGCTCAGACTATAGCCTGAGTTCCTTCTCTGGTCTGAGGAGGGACTACCTCAGGAAGGCAGAGTAATATCTATATCGGATGTTCGCTCAATCAATCGCTTGTATCTCTGTTTCCACAGGTTGTCACTCGGATATAGGGTCAGGACCAACTTCTCGTGTTCCGATCACGTCAGTCAATCCGTGTCTGAGCCAGACCCAGAACTAAGACCAGAACTTTCACTCGACGTCTTGGTCTTCGGTTTCTTCTTCCCCTTCCCACCAAACATGCCCGAGATGCTCTGTTGGCCCTTCTCAAACTTCTTGCGCGCTTTCTCTTCCGCTTTCGCTGCCTTTTCGCGCTCTTTTTTCTCTTTGTCTGCTACCCACTGGATCATTTTGTCGCGCTCGTCTTTGCCTTGGTCGGCCAGGTCTTGCTCGAGTTTTTTGTACTGCTCGCTTTCGGGATCCATGCCTATCAGGCTCTCGAGCATCTTGATTTCGCGTGACCAGACGGTCTTGTCGTCGATTGTCTTCTTTGGATCATCGGGATCAGGTCTTTCGCAAGGCGTCTCGAGGATGAGTGGGATGTTCGCTAGTCGTGGCTCGTTCATGATGCTGTGGAATGCACGCAGGCCGAGGAAGCCGGTGCCGATGTTTTGGTGAAGGTCTTTGTGGGAGTTGAACATGCCCTTTGAATCGTTTATGTGCATTGCTTTGAGGTATTTCAGGCCCACAACGTCGTCTACTTCTTGGAACGTCTTCTTGAAGGCTTGCGGTGTTCGTAGGTCGTATCCTGCAGCGAAGGTGTGGCAGGTGTCGATGCAAATGCCAATGCGTGAGAGGTACTCGGGCTTGATCTCGGCGATGATCTGGGCCAAATCTGTCAATCTTGAGCCGATGATGCTCTCGGTGCCTGCCATGTTCTCGAGCAGAGGTACGACAGTACTTGTTTCGGAGAGGGCCTTGTTCAGGTTTCCTGCTAGCCTCTTAATGGCGTCTGGCAATGGGTCTTTGTTCGTCGCTCCAGGGTGGAAGTTGTAGTACTTGATGCCAAGAGCTTCGCATCGTTTGAGGTCAGCGAGGAAGAAGTCATAGGATTTCTTGGCCTGTGTAGCATCTTTGGCTGCAAGGTTGACCAGATAAGATCCGTGGGGTACGATGTGCTGCTTAGCGTCGTAACTATGGTGTGAGCATGCTGATATGAAGGCGTCTCTGTTTTCTGGCTTCAGGTCGGGGTTCTCCCACTTCCGTTGGCTTTGCAAGAACATGGCCATAGCGTTTCCGCCAATATGCACGGCATTGGTGATGGCATTCTCGACGCCTTTGGCTATGCTGACATGGGCGCCAACGAACATGTTGAGACCAGTAGTCCTTGATGCCAAAGGCATGGCTTCGGCTTCCTTCTCCTCCTTAGTTTTCCGTTTGCGTTTCTGCTTCGACTTCGACTCTTCTTCATCCGGCACTGGGGACAGTTCGCTAGAGCTCTCAACCTTCTCCTTTTTGGTCTTTGGTTTGCGCTTCTTCTCTGGTTTTGAGTCTTCGTCCTTCTCCGGCACGGAAGATAGCTCACTAAAGCTATCGTCTGCTATGGCTGGCTTGAGTGTACCATTCGTCTTCGCTTTCTTGGCACGTTTGACACTGGTCGTGGAGTCAACTATTATATCGAGCACCTCACCATTCTGGTCGTTCGCAATATCAGTTCTGCTGGGCTCGTCTAAGACGACATCTTGCTTTGCTTTTCTCCACTGCTTCGAAGATTTAGCAGTAACGGCGGCCGCCGTGGCACCCTCACCAGAATGTTGCACGTCTTCCTGCTTGAGAGCGTGATGGCTAGGTTGAGGGATAGATTCAGGCTCTACATCTACATGCTTCCTCTTGCGCGGAGACTGTCGTACGGCCAAGGCTTTGTCCCCACCAGTTGATCGTGATCTGGGAGGCATGTTAATGGTGGAGGAAGAGCTCAAGAGAACACGAGGACAATCTCGGTTTTGGTAGCGAATTGATGACGACGTAAGGGGGTCAGAAGTGGTGTTTAGCGAGCGCTAAACATGCAGTTACACGGTGTCCCTGCAGAGAGGATCGTCCCTAAGATCTAGGCGCCGATTTGGCGCGTGCCGTTCCTGCTTCGGGGCCTGAGGCATGTGTTCGTGCCCTAAGATCTGGGTCTAGACAACACTAAACCTGACCTGTTCAGCTGTCACGCATAAAGCGCCATGAACGACGAAGAGCGCGCGAGCGCTGGTGGCTCAACCTCATCCTCTGAGGCGTCCTCCTCCGATGGAGAAGCAGAGTTGATGATCACGACGAGGGAGCGAAGGAAGACAGCAGGGAACAGATACAGTCAGGTCGTTGCGCAGGAGCAAGCGGAGGAGGATGAACAAGATGATGTCGCATTGTTGTTTGCAGAAGCAGAGGGTGAAGATGAGGAATACAACAGTGACGAGGCCGATGATGAGGCCGATATGTCATCTTCGGACGACGATGACCAAGGACCTAATGCTGCAGCGGACGACATGGAAGGCGAGAAGGAGATTGAAAAACAGGCAAAGGTCGAGCGGCAGAAGAAGCGCAAAGCAGACATGGCCCTAACTACTATGGGCGCCATCACGAAGAAGCCCAAGATCGACCCTACATCACTACACCGCGCTCCAGAAAGACCCAAGCCCTCGAAACGAAAAGAACGAGTCTCGTGGCTGCCCGATGAAGCTTCCGCGCCTGGAAGGACCTCGCTGAGGAAACAGACTGTTGCACATCGAGAGGTCATGTTGGAACGGCTGAAGGAGAGCGAGGAGCAGAGACTGAAGAACAAGGCGATCAGGGAAGAAAAGGAGAAGATCAAGCAGGCCGATGCGCCCCGAGAGTTGACCCAAGCAGATCGTCTTGCTGAGGCAGAGAAGAATGAGCGCAGGAATGCGAAGAGTCTCAACCGCTGGGAGGCTATGGAAGCTCGTCGAGCAGAAGAACAGGCCGCCAAACTGGCAGCATTGAAGGACAGAAAGCTCCAGGGTGCAGTCATCACTATCCACAGCTCGAAACATGTCTACCGCGGTCCGAAGGTTGAAAGACTCAGTCCCGGTCCTAGTGGCACCGATGACAGTCGACCGAAGAAGAGGGGCCCGAAGCCGAAAGTGCTGCCAGGCCAATTGGGTACGCCACCACCACTCCCAGGGGAGAGCTTTGTCCAGTCACCCTTCACTTCCGTTGCTGCAACCAATCTAAGACCAAACCTACCATCTCAGTCGCTTGCTCAAGCCCCGGCTCCACCAAAATCACTGGTATCACAGGCAAACGGCGATGACTGGCTTGCTGGGATACATGAGTATGCGTCAATGCAGCCAGGCTCGGGCGCGATAATACCTCGAGAGGTACAAGGCAAGGACCCCCCACCTCAGAACAACACCCAGCCAGCGGCGGACGTAAAGACGACACAACACGAGGAGCGACCTCCGGAATCTGCACCTTCAACTCGTAACGAGTCATATCCTGAGTTCAGTCAGACTGCAGCAGAGGCAACCCCTAACCTTGCAGCAGAACCCAAGTTGTCATTATCTCAGCAGAGCAAGGAGAAGGGCACACCCACGAAACCAATAATTTCATCAGAATCTGTAGGCGCGCCTCCAGGCACATTGGTCACTACACCAAGCGATGCGCAGAAGCCCTTGCAGCCAGTGGCACAGCAACAGCAACAACAACAACAACAACAACAACAACAACAACAACAACTGCAGCCACAACCGTCACAGACACCACTTCTACCATTGACCTCACTGCCAGCCAGCACGTCACAACAACAGACACCAATACACCCTTCGCTAATGCCTTCAGCGTCCGCCCAACCACCCCCTGAGCAGGTGCCTGTGCAGCCACCGCCTGTCGTTGAAATTACATCGACAAGAAACGTCGTCATTCTGGACGGGTTCGAAGACCTCACAGCAGAAGCTAAGCAAGCATACAGTGTCTTCAGCGGTACGAAAAAGCAGTCAAAACCGAGCAAGCATGTCGCCGAGCTATGTGCAGTTACGGGGAATTCGGCGAGGTACCGTGATCCAACTACAGGTGTGCCGTATGCGAACATGGCAGCATTCAAGAAGCTCAAGGAGTTGCAGCAACATAGATATCAGTGGAGTAGCATGCTTGGGTGCTATGTCGGTCGAGCTGGCCAGGTTGCAAGAGGTGTACCTGAAGGCTTTCTGGGGCCATGAACATTCAAGACATTCGCGCTGTGGGAGTGTCGTTAGTCGTTATCAACACGTCTGTTGGTAAGGGTTTAGGTAGGAGCAGAGCCTGGATGTGTGTGATTACGAACTGGTTGCCTCAAGGAGCAATGAGTGACAATGGAATTCTTAGCAGCAACTCTTGGTGCCATTCTGAAGTCACACTTGCCTTCACCCCAGCATGTGCCACTGTCGAATCGCCGTCGCGTGAACACTTTTCTCACCTCAATCGGGTAAAAACCATGCACACAAATATCACAGGTCTGCTGGGCGAAAGGTAGAGGTACCCCCTAGTATCGCTGTAGTGGTGTGTTATACAGTTATCTCTACCGTGAACTCACTTCCCGTGTAATCTCCATAGCCGAGCCTTTACCGTAAAAGTGAGTCCTAATAATACCTTAGGGGTGTAACACATGTACACAAAGAGATTTGCTTCGAGGTGCCAACATGAGAGGTGAATTCGGCGCCATGAGAGGCACCATCGACGTTGCGATCCGCCGTGAACATAAAGAAGACTGTTGTCAAAGTAGCCAATGGACCAAAATGTGCATACGGTAATCCTTGGTGAATGCCTGCAGCAGCACCATACCATGCAATCTAGGCGGGTGTTGCGGATATCCAAGACAGAGCACGGTCCAGTTGTGCGGGCACATTTCGGAAGACTCGACTGACGCTCAGTGACATGAACTCTAATTTGAGCGGTACCCTACAAGTTCTTGCTTGTTCACCTACGCGGGTGGCAGACAACATGATCGAGCCGGCAGTGGTGGAAGCGCAAAACATCTCACTACGCCATGCTAGGCGTTATACTGTATCTTGAGTATGCAGTTCATCCATATCCCCTGGCTCAGAGCCTTGTTGGCTTACACCTTTCTGGTCACGGCCTCGCTCTTATACGGACGATCACATTTCTATCGTGATCCCGGGAGCATGTTCTTCGACGAATCTCGAGCGTATGAGAGAGGCTATAGCGCCCATCGACAGCGTGAGGTTGAGGGTCTTGTGAAGGGGCTTTCAGGTTCGCATCAGTCGCACCCTCCTCAGGCGAAGAGCAGACCTACAATCTGTGCAAGCTTCCTTTCGGTGAAACGAGAGGGTAGCCAATACCTCCCTGTAACGTTTCGCTCCGGGGTTCACTCTATCCTTCGCTGACAATACCAGCTTGCAGCGGCGAGCTGCATTCACGGACTATCCTCATGTGAAAGAGACGACCTCTTTGTGGACGTTCTTCTTGCGCATACGAACACGAGCGAACATCCTTCATCGCGGGTGCACTGGCTTACCGACCTCGTCGACAGCCTGCACGGTTACGATGAGCTGCCTCCCGACCAAGTATCGGCTTTGCAGACACTAGAAGACCAAAGGGATTTCTCAAAAAAAGCCGTCTTGGACTACATTCAAGGACTAGAAAGTTGCTACAATACCCAGGCACCTTGGATAGCCGTTTTTGAGGATGACGTCTTATTCGCAGACGGCTGGCTTGCGAGAACTCTACACGGCCTACAGGGTATTCAACAACAGTTCACGACGTCGGAGAATGATTGGCTCTTCTTGCGACTGTTCAATCAAGAACGCTCGATTGGATGGGCATCACGAACCCCGGGACAGAACCATGAGGTATTGATATCCATGTCAATCATGGTTTTGATGCTTCCTGGCCTACTCTTCACACGCAGTCGGCTTCCAACTGGTCGAAAATACCTGGACAATGCGACCATTGTGATCATATGCTTTCTGGCCATCCCGACTTTCGTCGTTCTCTTTTTCCAAGCTGGGAAAGCATCGGTACTTCCTCCCGCGCCCGGTGTACATAGAGAACCCTTTGGATGCTGTTCCCAGGCGATGGTCTTCCCTAGAGTACAAATACCACGCATTAAAGCGTATCTCACATCTAGGATCAGCGGTCAAATCGACTTGATGCTTGATGATCTTGCGGTAGAAGATTCACTGGATCGCTATGCGCTATATCCAGTACAGGTGCAACACATAGGTACGATGATCTCTCTGTTGTATTGAGTTCTGAACTAAGTCGATGCAGGGCAAAGATCAGTGCGAGGCACGGCGCTGCGCGAAGCACAAGCGATATGGAGCATGGCATTCGAAGATCACCACCCTCAGCAATTACGGATGTCGCACGCCGAGCTCTCAGAAATGCTGTACGGAAAACAATGTATCCCTATATCATGACACCGAAACGCGTTTGGCCTACGTCCAAACTGGGCCCAGTTTCCATGTTGATGCTCATTGCCTCTGTGTTCAATCGATCTGCGCTTGCATGTTCGCAATCAGCGATTTGCAAATTTCTGAGTCTGGCAAAGACCTTAGACATTAGCGAACACTCTACTGCAAACTACCACTGTCGACCAATTGCGTCAAGACACGGGTCGGAGTTACAATGGTTTGGCATTGAGTCCGACCGACAGACGCAGGAGCTTACTATGGACATCACACAGCCAACCGTTCTCGGGCCATTACTCTTCAGCGCTCACGTGCGCCTCAATCAAACACTCTCGATTGTTAGCTCCCCAAAACGTCCTCTTCGGTGTGTCGGACACTACCAGATGAGTGTAACATCGTGCTGGTCGTTGTGGCGACCATGCTCATTCTTTTCCATTGCGGCTTAGACTATTGAAGACATCTGTTCCCTTCTCCAGCCACTCCTGAAAATTCGGATCTCTGAGCGCGGGCAGAACGTGGGCTTCAGTATCGAAGACTTGCCTCAGTGAGCAGTAGGGGGCCGGCAGGAGAAAAGAGCAGGTGGAAGTATTTGAGCGCATCTCCACCAAGCCAGAAGCTTCAAACAATCGTCACGTCTAGGAGGAGGGAGAGCAGTGACATCACTACGTAAAGCGAAGCCCTCTCGCTTCGCCCCGAAGACCACGATGCGCCAAGGCACTGATCGAAGAAGGGTTTCCCACTACGCGAGAAGTGGTGAAGACGGCGGATATGCCCCAACCAAACGAGGACGCGAGCGATCATCACACGAGCAACGTACAGGAGCGGTGGTGGCGTATCAGCAGTCATGCTCCACGCGACGCACCAGATGCAAAAAGGACCTCCCAAAGTCGCTCCCGGGCGCCCACCCCCAAAGACGTCTCCGTGCTCGAATCATATCCGAGACAATGTTACATGCAGACGCAGGTCGCACCAACAAAGGCTTTGGCGCAGCCCTTCACGGAACGAGCAGCAGGTCAACTGGGTTGGATTAGTCGGCGCACACTGCAGTGGACAGACGCTCTAGGGGGCTCATTCATATAGTCAGTCTTCCCAGCAGAAGAAGTCAAAGCGGCGCGGCGCGATAGCCGGACGGCGCTCGCCGACGACTCAAGCACGTTTGATGCCCAACCTTCCGGTCGACGAGAAAAGTGATTCCGATGTAGAACTGCACTGGACACAGAGCTACGACGCTCGGTGCGCTTTGGCTTCTGACTAGGCACGTTGCGCGGATAAAGTTGCCCCAGTAGCAGAGAGTCACTCTCTCACTCGATTCATCCATGGGTCAGCCTCGTTTACTTGTAGGGTAAAAAAGATACTGTCTGATGTGCTGCCTGATTGACAATGAAACAAGGCATTCTAATGATATGCATCTGTAAAGACGGCTGCTACTACTACCCAACCACTCATTTCCAAAGTCTCACCCAGCAGAGCGACGCCCTTGACGCATCAAGTCGTCCCAGCCTTGGCCCGCTCTCTCTGCCTCTCACTCCTCATACTCTTGCTCCAATTCTTCGGCTTGAACGGCTTAGGCGTGTAATTCTTCGGCAGTAACCCTTCCTCCCGCATCCGATGGACATACGCGGCCGTGACGTGGCCGTCCTGCGTGAAGTCGCTTTGAGTGTCGTTGTCGAAGCCGGGGATAGGAGTGTACTTGCGCTGCAGCTGACGGGGAGGAGATGGGGAGAATACGCTTGAGGATATTGGTGAAGACGAGGGCAATCCTTGCGCGTGACCATCGTCAGCAAAGTCCCGAACGTCGCTCATGGTGGTCTTGGTGTTTCTGGCTCGTGGCGTTGTGCGTTTATCTAGTTCGTGTTCGTCGCTCGTAGGTGGTGAAGAAGAGGGAAGTGGAATGATTTCAAGTTCTGCATCTCGCTGAGAACGCGTTGTAGCATTGGTGATGATAGGTGAAGATTGATCGTTGGAGTCTCGTCGTACCAAACAGTTACGCACTCTTGATTTCTGTGTAGGTGTTTGCGTGATATCCTCTTCCCCCGAAAAGTGTCCGCTAACTTGAGCCCGACGGGCCGTTGCCTTGCCTGGGAACGATGGTTTCCAAGTAGCGGGATCAAGGTCAAGGTCATCATCATCGTCAGACGCATCGACCAGGCGAACCTCGTCGTTCCCCTCCAGCTCTTCGTCCTGACCATGCTGCTGGAATTGGCTCAAGCGAGCAGGTACGGAACTGGAATCCTTGATTGTGATCCTCTCTACCTCTGCTCCACGTGGTGCTGGGAATGAGTTTGGTGCGGACGAGGTTGGAAAGTAAAAGCCTTGCGTCGAAGGGGCTTGTGTTGACACCTGTGAAGGGTGTGGTATAGACGCCGGGTGGACGCTCTTTTGCGTAAGCATGGGTGGAAGAGGCAGCAATGGGCTGGATGAGGAGGACAAGCGTTGATAGTCGTTCGTGTCGTTCAGAGGCACCTTGGTGATCCTAACACGATCAATTGCCTTTTCTGCAGGTCGACTGTTGGTTGCAGGCAAAGACAACGATTCTGTAGACGAGAATGCTACCTGTCGCTGTGCTGTACGAAGAGGACTCGTGGTCACAAGTCGTGGAGCGGGTAAAGGTGACAGCTTTGGAGGCGACGCCGGGACACTGGCTCGGGACAGAGCTCTGGGTTCAGGGGGCGTATGCTTTTCTACGGCAGGAGCAGTCTGCGCTCTATGTCTTTCATCGTCTGACTTCGGTATTGGGGACGATACTCGTTTGTGTAAGCTCTTAACGAACTGAGTGTCGTTCGCAACGGGTGAACCGAAGTCGGAAAGCTGGTCCGAGGAGACTTGCTCCAATTCTGGTATCATGTTGACTGGCTCTTGGTCAACGTGCATTTCACCATGACCGATTGCTGCGCCTCTTCCAGGCTCCTGACGCACATCCAGCGTACTTGTGGTTGCAGGGACAGGGACTTTCTGGCCTTTGTTCGGAGTTTTTGGTAACGAAGCGACCGGCAAGGCAAAGATATCAGCAATGTCTGGGAGTGTTTGTTGGGTATCGACATCAGCCCGAGGTGTGGACTCTTGTATGGAAGGACCATTTGACTGGCTTTTGGACGACGGTCTCGGTGTCCTGCTCTCGTCGGGTGGCCCGGTGTTTGGAGGCTGCATTTCTCGTGCCTGCGAGCTACCTTTTTCTCTTCGAGGAGACGACGTGGCCTGCACGGACCAGACGTCCTGCTGTGAATCGTCTATACGGTTCGAGCGAGGCAACAAGGCTCTTGGTGGAACTTTCAAAACACAGACCTTGCGTCGTGGAGACTGCTTCTGAGGAGATTTTGAGGCCAACTTGGTTGATTTTGCCGCTCTCGAAGGTGTTTTCTGAATGTTTGTACTCAGCTCGGCTAGGGGCTGTCGCTTGTTGGAGCGAGTCCTGCGAGTGCGAGTCAGGCTTTCAGGCGTCTGACTCGAAGGGATCCTATCGCGATTTCTCGTCGGTGTGGTAGGCTGAGCCATCATGAACGCCATTGCGGAGTTTGCGTCCAAAGAGGGTTCAGTGAAGTCGGTCGAGTCTTGAATTTCCAGGACGGGTCTACCAGTCGCGTCGATATGTGGGCGACTTCGCCGTGAAGCTGGGGTTGGCACTTGTTCTTGCGTGGGGGGAGTTGGCAGAGAGTCCGAAGCGGTAGCTGCAGCAATTCTTCCAGACCTGCGTCTGTTCTCATGGTCCTTGTCACCGTCGTCAATATGCACTTTGCGTCTCTTGCGAGGCTGTTGTTTCAGGCCGGGAACTTGATCCTCCATATTCTTCGCACGCTCCGTCTTCTTGACAGCCTTGGTATTGCGAGGTGACTTGTGCCGTGATCGAGGTGGAGCCATGGAGTTCTGTGGCTTGGGCGGATCGTCCTGAGTGCCGTCGAAAGCCGGAATCCGAGGTCTCCTGCCGCTGGAACTCTCAGTCTGTGGTACTCCCAACGGCTCTACATCCGAGAGATTGCTTGCCTCGGCGGCTGAAGGATCGAAGAAGTCCATCTGGGTAAGCGTCGAGTCTCTCTTCTTCAGCCTCCGTCGAGGCGGGCCAGAGGCCGGGGCATTGCCCTCCTGCTCTCCTTGGACAAGATCATCGCCGTCTTCAAACGAAGAGGTCGTGACAAAATCGATCTGGGTGAGGGTTTGCTGGCCGCTGGTACGCCGGTTGGAAGTGCTTCGAGTTCGACTTCCATTGGCGTCGGATACGTCATTGCTGATTCTCACTCGCTTACGTGGTGCTGGCGTGGTGGCAGTCCTCCTCCTCTTCGTGCTGGTGATTGACCATGGCGAGTCGGACATTGCTAGTGAGCATCATGTAATAGACGGTAATGGTTGTAGTCGACCTCTGTCTGGATATAGTGGATTCTGCCTGCGAAGGACGACTCGACCGATCTGCATGACGAGAAGTGGCGCGCACCCGACGCGTAGAAACACGCTAGCGTTCGCGCGTCCAAGGCTTCACGTGACAGCGGCACTGAGGTGGTATGCCTCCCGACCATCTAGCGACGGGTTGAGTAGGGGAATCGTCGTTCAAAGAGCTAGCAAACAGGGCTTGAAATCGACCATGTATTCCTTGGCCGTCTAACGTTGACTACTGCTGCTGTTCAACTCTACACAACAAGCGTTGTCTGGGTATCGCGCTGTATCCCATGATTATTTGGTAATGCCCCAGGACTCCTTGTAATGCTCATCTGCGGCAGACCCCTTTGCTCGCTGCCACATCTTATCTCGACGGGCCAACGCGTCTTTGCGCCAGCAACTCCGAGAATCGGCCCATGTCGTGGCACTAGACTATCCTTCGCCACCGCACTCATGCCTCTTTGCTCATAATTCATCATTGCAACACGAATGCTGGTGGAATCCAGTGCATGTCCTTCACGACATGATTTGTGCATCATCCTGTATCTCTGTCACGGTCCCCGTCTGTATCGATGGTGTAGGTGTCAGACTGGCATCAGTGGAAGAACCATTCGCAGATCGCTCAAGCCCGGGTCGATCTTGTACCATCTGGTCTGCTTCGTCCGTAGGCTTCCTCTCACTCGGATGAGTGTCGGTGTCAAAGTAGTCACCCTCCGCCTTACGTTTCTCAAACCAGCCTCCTTGTTCCCATTGACCTGGTTGATAGAGGCACTGGTCTCGCACTTCGCCGTCCACTATGCCCTTGAGTAGTTGGTCGACCCGTTTGAAATCGACCGGCTTCAATATCCAGCCGTCGAATCCAGTAGCAATGTACTTGTCCTTATGCTTCTCCTCCAACGATGCTGACACTGCGAAAACCGGTATCCGACCATTCGGAGCAGCGCGACTTGAGAGAGAAGCTCCCGACTGCGTCTTTTCGAATGACCGAATCATCTTGGTGGAGCTGAACCCATCGACTATGGGCATTTGCAAGTCCATCAAGATAGCATCAAATGTCTTGGCTTGTTCTCCATATGCCGAAGAACATTCCTCACCATTCACAGTCATGTATGCCGTATGTCCAAGCTTTTCGAGCCTTTTCTTCATAATTCTACTGTTGATCGGGTCGTCCTCAGCCACGAGGACCGAAAACTTCCCTGGTCGTGTCGATGGCCCATCCATCACCGCTGGACTTTGTACCTGTGGTGCTGATAACTGCTCATCAAAGGTCACTCTGTGCGATGTCTTGTCAGACGTTCTTTCCGGTCTGTCGAACTCAGGCATTCTCACGGGCTTCACAGGTGTGCCCGAATCTTGAATGTTATGTTCTCCAGGTACTGACACTCGTTTCATGGCTGATTGAAGCTCTTTCGTCGACCCTACCGAGTACGATTTCTGGTTCGGAGACTGAGGACTTGCTAGTGCATTCCTGTCACCAGCACTTTGGGACCTGATCAACTTGTGCCTCGCTTGCTTCTCCGGAGAGTCATGCGCCGAGCTTGAGAACCGCAAGGGCTCTTGAATGGCGTCGATGAGCCTATCCGCGTCGCTACGGTTGCTATGCGTGCTATGAGCGCTTGCGCCGCTCTTGCCACTCCTGACACTTCCACCACTCTGCAAGCTGTCGCCACTTTGTTTGCGTGAAATAGGAGGCTGGCTTGTACGTCTTGAGGCCGAGCCACCACGCTTAATGAGTGTGACCTCGCCCTCCTGACTACCTGAGGTTCTGTTAGTAGCAGACGGAGAAGGCAATGCTTTGGGTGTAGATCCTTGAATGTGCGAGGGTGTTGCCTTGAGCAACTCGAAACCAAGGGCAATAATAAACTTCGAGCCCTTGCCTTCTTCTGTTTTCAGCCGAAGTTGCCCATTCATGTTTCGTACAGTGCGTGCAACCACAGCCAGGCCGAGACCAAGCGTTTTTCGGGTTGAATCTTCGTTGCTACGCTCAGATTGCGCCTGCTCCAACATGTTCTGTGAGCTCGACGAATTTTCCTCGTAAGACACTTCTTCCAACTCCTGGAATAGCGCATCGACCTTGTCCGTGGTCATTCCACTTCCTGTGTCTTCGACTGAAAACTCAATCTCGCATTTTCCCGAATCGCTCTGTTCCGGTACTTTCCACGCGCAGACTGTCACACTGCCTTGTGCAGTATGTTGCACGGCATTGGCAATCAAGTTCGACGCAAGCTGGCGTACTCGTCTGTGGTCTCCAAGCACCTCTTGAGGAATATCAGAATCTATATCCACAGAGTATTCGAGGTTTTTCCGTTTCGCGTCGCCGATGAATGGGTCGGTCGCTTCGCGTAGCGTGCTATGTAGGTCGAATACTTCGTCTTTGATAAGGTTTTGATGCTCTTCGGTCTTGGTGAGGTCCAGTAGGTCATTGATCACATATACCAGTGATTTGGAAGCCGAGTGGGATCTAGCTAGGTTTTCTCTAGTCTCTGAATCCAGGCTACCTTCGAGGGCGATCTCGAGATAGTTGATGATGGCGTTGAGAGGGGTGCGGACTTCGTGAGCCGAATTTGCTAAAAGCAAGCGGGTGAGCTGACTGTTTTGCAACGCAGCCTCTTTCTGGCGCCAAACGTCAATGAACTTGCCATAGACCAAACACAACACAGATGCCGTCTCGACTTCTTCTTCTGACCAGTCTCTACACCTCCCCACGATCAACTCACTCCACTGCTTGAAGCTCTTTCGGGGTTCGAGGTAACCTTCTGTTCCTTCCTTGACAAACTTCTCATAGGGGTTCCCAGCCCACTTGACTTCTTGGAGAACACCCTTGCGGAAGAAAGCAATGAAGTCGTTGCCGCCCGTGGAGAGCGGCACGTAGAGTAGACCGGCCAGATATTTGAGTCCAGGACTATAGCGTAGGTCGGGGAAATCCGTGGCTATGTCTTGCGAAGTATAGACTTGGTTCAGCTGTTTCATGCGCAAGAACTCTATCATGGCAAGAATTTCCTGCAGATGGCCAGCAGAATTCCCCATGATCTTTGTCTCATCTCGAATGGACAAGGCACCAACGTCGGCGTCGAACAATTTCAACAAGTCTTCCGAGGACGCAACGATGTATCCGGATGGATTGGCCGCCGACGGTACAGTGTTGATGAGCTTGCGTGCTTGCAGCCGAGAAGCATATGATAACCGCTCAATGTTTCTCGACGCGGTATCACCAACGAGTCGACACATTTTTCGGATCGGGAAAGATACCCGCATGCCCTTCGATCCATAGGTGTGGCACGCTATCAGGCCCCAAAGCTCGTTGAACGCGTTTATTGAGATTGACATAGAAGACCGTACAGCCATGTTGCCAAGGTACTTGATATGCATGGGTGACATTGCTCGGAGGTAGGCATGCGTAAGGTCAAGCGGCTTCTGCAAGTCTTCGACCGTCCTGCACACCAACCGGGCTGTTTCTTGATCACGATCGTACAACAAGCGCACCTTGTTCAGCTTGTACATATCGCGGGCTTGTTTCGGAATGTCGGATGCTGGAAAGTTGAGACCTTTGAAAAGATCTTTCGTTGCTCGTGGGTCGAGCAATTCTGCGACAACACGCCCATTCCATGCATGGTCGAATTGGTAGATCATGACACGGTGGAAGCCTGTCAATTCCTTGACGACGCCTATCAGTACTTTCAAGAACACAGCTAGAGACGGTGCGTTCGCCAGCTGTTCTTGGACTTGTGACATAATGTTGAAAACTTCCATCGCCGCAGCTTCGCCCCGTTTTTTCCTCGCACTCCTGAGCACTCGGAGAGGCTTGCTGATGTTGACCGTGCTCTCAGCGTACTCTTCTGCCGTGGGCTCACTTCCCAACGTGTCTTCTGGCGGCTCTGGGGTCATATCGTCGGCCGGCGTCAAGGGGTTGGCGGCATCATCCTCCAGCTCGAACTCACAGATGACCGTCTCTTTGTCCATAGCACAAAGATGCATAGCACACCACATCTTGCGAGTTCGGTGTTGGGGCGGCCGTATTGAGATCATGAAAACCTCTGGTCCGTTGGACACGACATCGGCCGCATCCTCGTCGCGTATGAAGTCCAAGTGATCCAGCAGATTATCGGCTTGTTCGTCGGGAAACACGTCGAGGAAGTTGTCTAGCTTGAACAACTGCTGGGGCGTATAGCCGATGATGCGACTCGAGTTTTCACTCACCACGTGGACGACCAGCTTGCCAGCCTCTTCCTTGAAGGCAATCAGCAAGCCAAAGCCTTGTACAGCTCCGGGGATGTGTATGGGTTCGTCCTCGCATCGCTGAAGCGTCTCGCCGTCGCGACCCGTAATTACAGCATGTCCTCCGTCGGTGACTATATGCTTGAAGCGTGCTGTGATGAGTGGGTGGTCCTCTTGTTGTTGACCTTTTTCGGATCTCGCTCCAACCGAGATACCGCCAGACATGCTAGACGGTGCTTCCGACCTGAACGATTTGCTGGACTTGATAGAAGCTTCATCGTCCTTGAGGATGTTCAGAAGGGTATTGTGGTCGATATTCGAGGGTTGTGGTTGTTTGTCACTCATAGCAGACGGTCTTCGGCTCGCATTTTGTGGTATGGATCCATTCTCACTTTGTCGAGAAACACTGTTAGACTTCTGCCTCGATATGGAGCCGCCCCGAGCCGTGGTCGAGTGAGAATCAACGGATGACCTTCGTGGATCGCCTGCGTCGCTGCCTTCATAGTTGAGGCCGCGCCTCGCCGCCAGTGTGCCTTCGATACCCAAGTTCATCCCAGGAAATTCATCCGCCTCGTGGCGCGGCAAGGGTGTCGCAGTCGGGTCGATGGACACTGCAGAACGAATGGGGAAGACTCGGTTGATGGAGCCGGGGCTCACAACGTCGCCACCATGGTCAGGCCCTCTGGGCGACGACACATCATTTCTGTTGCCCATGCCGGTGAACATACTGATTGAGGTTTGGCGAGCAGCTGACGGCTGCCAACTCTGGCGGACAGAGGCACCATGACTCTGACTGTTCTGGGATGACTGTGACCGTAGCGAAGGACTTCGGGAGGCAGGGTGGCGCTCGGATTCCGACATTGCTCAGCGGTGCAACGGTGCGGTGGTGTGGAGGGGCGTGGCGTGGCTAGTACACACCCACAGAAGCCTGGGATGGCGAAATGCTTGTCGCGCAGGGCTAGGCTGCGGCAGCAGATGTCGAGGATTATCTCTCTCTTGTTCTCTACGAAGGCGGTGTTCCGATCATGATTCAGTCAGGCACACCTCCTGTGACACCGCCACGACTCGTATTCTGGGATGTATCGCTTCTCCGAGGTCTCTGAAGTAATGCTGCTACTCGAAGCACCGATATAAAGACACCGATATCAGAAAATGCACAAATCTTTCGGGGGTGCGAGAGGGGGCGAATTCGGGTTCGCCGGTGATAGGGATGGACTTGGTCTGCCTCGGCACCGCTGGCCAAACGAATGTTGATAGAGCCCCGTAAGTGGGTGGACTGTAGCGTCTTGAAGAATAGTCGTAGTCGAGTCGATAGTCGAGCGAGTCGTGGTATGTCGATTGAGGGCCGCCAGAAGTCGAAAGTGGCAGACTGAGAGAGGCTCGCAGCACGAGAAGGGATTGGAACCCGTGGACCGTGGTAGTGCGCGCACTTGACCAAAGTCTATTCGGACTGTTGCAGCAAACTCGCCGATCAATCGGTGGGTTGATGGTTGACGGTTAATGATTGATGATTTCTCCAGCATGGAGACTCTAATTCTACGCTGGGCTCATTTCGCTCTACGCAGAAGTTCCCGTGGAATGATTCACCAGATAACTCTTCGATTCTCCTAATGCATTTGCAGTGCCTGGCAACAATCTTACAGAGCGCACACCGCCCGAAACACCAGCATCTGGCCTGCAAAGCCGCCTATGTGCGAGGTCGGACGTGGACTGGTCTACGACTGCCACGGCTAGAACCAGCATAGAGACGAGGCAAACTTGGAAGCATGACCTGTGGCCTTGCAGCTAGCTACCACCGTTATGGCTGCCATGGCTCTTGCAGCGGAACACTCGTCCTTGAAACATCACAGCTGTGGCTGCTTGCAAGGATTGGTGCTGCTGCCACGACTAATCAGGTTTGACGTGCAGCTGAGCCCGCGCCCTGGAACCGCGCCACTGAATCACACGATGCCGCTTTGGGTCATGCGATGTTGTTCTGGAAGACCAAACCTTCTACACACATGTCTTTTCAGGTTGAGCAGCCAAGACAGATCACGAGTCGAGAGAATCGTAAGGAAGATGACACTTCCAGCTCGATACGGAGTAATGCGTAGCTTTAACCTCGTCCGGATGCGTGGCTCCCTCGCTCCTAAGCTTCTTATCATGCGCGCGAAACTGGATCGGAGATCTAACCACCCACGCGCCACAGGTCGATCTGTGAAGCTAAGCTGGAAGTCAAAGTGTATCTCTCGACAGCTGCCTACGCACAGGCGAATAAGCATGTTGATTCATCCCCTTCGCGTACAAAATGATCCAACTAGCGGCTCCACCGAAGTAGACCCGTAGTACGCGTTCCTCATACAACTGTTCTACACACAATGAGGGCACGATTATATGCGTTGGTAGAGGGAATCACTAGATACGGTCGCGTACTGTTGCTAAATATAGACCTATATAGCCAACTCGTGGTGTTGTTGTAGTGCACTAGCGTAGCCTACTGCACCTAATAACCTCCACGCCCTCCCTCTCGTCCTCCGGCCTAATAGGGAGCCCGTATACCTGGTGGTACGCCTACTAGCACCCTCTACTAATGTATAACGTCTTTATACAAGTTATATAGTAATCTACGGACCTACTTAGTCGAGAGGGCGTTGCAGAGTTGTGTACTTTCCCCAGGGCTTAGCGCTAGGCCTATAGCTACGGTAGGCAGCCACTCTACGCACAATAACGCCTCGTCTTAAGTTAAGTTGCTGTATAAACGTGCTCTTAGTTATATATTAGCCCTGTAATAAGTTCTTAAAGAAAAAACTCTCGATCTCGCCCGTTATAACGTATATTCTCTAGGTATCGCTTCTATATTAGGTACGCGTTCACCTGGCATATATCGGCTAAGAACTCGAGGAATTTCTTAGTCCATTTAAGCTGGCGGGCTACTCTAACCGTTGCTGCACTACGGAGTTGGTTGTTAGCGTCTATCGGGCCTATATAGTCGTTGTAGTCCACTGCTACCGCGGGCTGTTATATATACACGGTAGTAAAGCCGCTCGGAGTAGCCCTAGTACCGCGCAACCGCTTAGACTTACGATATACACTTAGGATCTGACTAGGCCGATACATAGTAGTAATAAACGATACCTAGTTCTAGCGGAGAGGGTTATGCTAGACTATATAGTTAATAAGGCCGTCGACAATGCTACTTGTGACCGCATTATCGCTTAGCAACTTAGGAAAGCGGTGTTAAATAGCTAGTAAGATTACTAGGATTCCGAGCGCGTTCTTCCTCGTTATATCGCATATACCGATATTAATAGCTAGTAGTGCGCGGGCTATATTAACGTTAACAAAGAGGTTATCGACAAAGCATATATGCTGTAGGCTACGCTACAGCGCTGTAACCCGCTCACAAAGCACCCACACTATTGACTTAAGTGCTAGAAGGCTTATATCGGTTGCTATTGCACTAGTAGTGCCTCGCTTGCGCTTCCGGGTTGTACAGATAGCTAAGTCGAGAGAGATGCCCTAGAGGACCCCCTCTAGGCCTTCCTAGCTTAAGTGCATAACCTAATCGTGTATAAGACCCCCGTGGCTTATTAGTATATAGCAGATAAAGCCCTGCTTCGCTAGCTTATACGCGAGCTTCATAGCATTAATCTTCCGGCCGTAGAACTTAATTAAACTCTCGTCTACGCATATATAGCTTAAGGGCACTAGCGTCTTACTAAACCGAGTGCGTACCGTATTCACCGCGTGCTGGATCTTCTAGTACTAAGCAGCGTACGGCTCTGCCTTTGCTTTATCCTCTAGCTAACTATTCAAGCTAAGGAAGCGTTCAATAGCCTTGAAGCGTTGGCAGCCAAGCTATAGTAATAACCTGTGCCTCTTAGACCAGAATAACTAAATACTAGCCTTTAGCCCGCGGGTAAAGACCATCTTAAGCCGATAGGCTAGCCAATATCGTAGCTCGGTCGCTGTTACCGGTTTCTATAGTTTTTAGGGCGTAGCTGCCCTATACGCAGCAATGTTCGTGTAGTACAGTAGTAGGTTAAGGACTAGCTAAAAGAAGAGTAAGAATAGCTATATAGCCGATAGCTGCTGGTGCGACGGGTCTCGCAATGCCTATAGTCGATAGGCAACCTCTATTAGAGGTTGGTAAGCCGGTAACGGGTTATATATATGCTGTTCGCACTCTGCTTTGGTGATTGCTTAGACTAAAGGTACCGTAGTCGGGTCTTAACACGCGTCTAACGCGTCGAGGTTTTGAACAACTTTCTCGAACACCTGTTGAAACTCAAAGTCTAGCATAATCTTATCGAGATTGGTACCGTTATATAGAGCTTAAGCAGGCGATTATAACGGTGCAAGAAAAAATCGTAATATATTAATGCGCGCAGTGCAGTGGTGGTTGAGAAGTTATATACAAGAATATTAGAGTGTCATATAGAAATCACGCTAGTTGGATCATTTTGTACGCGAAGGGGATGGTATTTCAAAGTCCGATGTACTAGTATGTGTCTAGCGGCTCCCATTGCCTTTCACGCTACTTGTACCGCAGGTCGTGAGGTTTTGCAATGGTGCGTGAAGACGTGCTCCAAGGTGGGCCAGAGATGAGCAGATCGTCGCATAATGACTTGATTTCTCGCATCATGATCGCATGCCGCGGCTTTAGTGCCAACTCTACCAGTATTTAGCCTGTCGCAAAGATAGGCCCCCCTTCCCCGACACGACTCTGTGCATTGTGTTGCACAGCTATCAGTAACTTTTTTCGTGGTCGCCTTGAGATCATGGTTCTTCCTAAAATACTTAAAATTAAAGCCTTCCGTAACCCTCGATATGGGATTGTAGTGCAGCGTCCAAGTCTTCAGCCACATTAACACCTACGTAAGTTTGGATCTCTGAAAGCCACTCTCAGGTCCCGGAGTCAGCTTCCTATTGGCCCTCACACTGCATCGGACATCACAAGTACGGGCTTAAGAGATCTTGGCCACTATCAGTTGGCTAGTACGCTTGATTGTTAACAGCTGCTAAGGCAGAGAGAACAATGGCTTGACAGGTAGTCAGGTACGACGGTCGTGTACTGACGGTTACATAAGCTATATAGCCCATCTAAAGAAGTTTTGCGAGCTACAACGCTCTCCATACTGCTTTTGTTAGAATTCCATATGCCCACACATCCAGCCATACTCCATACACCACGCTTGTTGCCGTATTGACACCGCCCTCTCATCTATGGTCCAAAGCTCCATCAGACCATCTAGAAGATATGCACTGTAAGACACGAATCTGCAATTCCCTTTCCCCCGCACAGCAGCCCATCTTATGTCATGTCAGTCACGACTAAGACGACGCCGCTCAGTCCATCACTTCATCCCAGGCACCTAGAAGTTATACCTCGTCCCCTGCCTCGTTGCAGGCTTTCCCTGACGATTCAATGCAGGTTCCTCACTCTTACGCCCACCAGCGCTTGCTCGGGTGCCCCTAGTCGCAGGTCCACTAGCATTGACAACCTCGCTCAACCCACTGGGTCGCTTGACCTGTGCCTTGCCTTTCTTGCTTACGGGGGCGGGTGGTGGATCGACATGCCGATGGCCCAAGTCGTGTATTGCGGTAGTGTTTTTCCATCTAAGACAGCGGTGCACTTTTTCAATGTCTTCCAGGTTATTCGTGTACGTCTTGGTCCGTGTTGACATCCTCGTTGTGGCGGGTACGATCTTTTCGTCTTCAGCTTCTTCCTCGTCTGTGCCGCTGGTTGTGCCGTTGCCATTAGTGGCTGTGACCTGTTCGGGGTGGATGTACTTCCGCCTATTCGCCATACACCGTGCCATGACATCGCGCTGTAAGACGAGTTCCTTCTTGAGCTTCAGTTCACGAAGACCACGGGTGTCGAGCCACTCGATCAATTTGTCGATTGATTCTACGTCGTCGTAGAATCCCCATTGCGTAGCGAAATGGAGGTTCGTCGGGCCCTCCTCGAGTGCTTTGCGGTCCGCCGGTGTCATCTGGAAGCAGCGGAAATAGTTGTTTCGCGCTTCATCCGGAACATCGATGTAACCGATCCGTTCCATATCGTCAGGACCTTGCACCCACAGTCGGCCATTGGCATATTCCGCATCTGCAGTCGACGAATCTGGAAGACCACCGTATGGCATTGCATTGCGCTCGAACCACCAGTATCGATTGCAGAAACGGTCTTTGCCCAAACATCGTGTACGATACGCATCTGCTTCGCGTAGGTCGCCGTCCACGATTTCAATCTGTTCTTCTTCTGCTGCAATCTTGTCGCGCTCCTTTTCAATGGCTTTGAGAATGCGCTGGTATTCCTTGCTGCCTTTGCTGGCCTTGTCTTCCGCTTCCTTCTTTCGCCGCTCGGCTTCTTCGTCTCGCTTGCGCTTGCGTTCGGCAGCCCGATCGTTTCCTCGACGCAAAGAACGTGTTGTCATCGGCCGCTCGTCGTCGGAATCGACGATTTCTTCGGTGTCTCCTTCAATAAGTTTATCGGCTTCTTGGAGCTCTTCGATCTCCTCAAGGGGCTCGGGAGACATCTCTTGCGGTGCGAGAATCTTCCGCTCGTCATGAAGCTTTCTAAGGATTGCCATGGCCTCCTTCCGTGCTCGTTGGTGATCGATTTTCTTCTTGCGATAGTGCGTCATTGTTGCTGACATCTCCTCAAGGAATTTCTTGACAGCTTTGGTTTCTAAGAATAATTGGCAGAGGATCTGTAAGGCTTCGGCGCGGAGGTTGATGTCCATAGTCGAGTACTGGAAGATGACAGTCTCAACCGTTGGGTCTGCATCTAAAGGTGCAAGGTGGGTCAGGATGCGATTGCAGACGTCTGCCAGTCGTGGTCGACCAGCCAGTTGATGAAGAAGGCCGACCATGATCACCTGCCATCCGCCTTGTCGGAAGTCCCGCTTCCGTAGTCGAGCTATCCAGCCATACTCTTCTGTGAAAATCTCTGCAGCGCGATGCGTGATCTGTTCCGACTTCTCGCTCTCAGCGGTGCTGTTCTCCCTTTCTTGTTCGGCAAGGGCCATTCGATTGAGGCTGCTTCTGGTACGACGTGCCGGGACATCGGGCTCGGGTGTAGGTGATGACACACGGCTCTCTTCCTGTTCCTCTTCTTCCTCGTCCGAATCTTCTGGCTCGGGCAAATCAGGGAGAGAGATCTGGATGGCACCGTTGGCATCTTTTTCGTCGTTGACAAGCATCTTGAGCATGGCACAATGGACCTCCAACAACAAGTCACACTCGATGTCGGTGGAGGCCCATTGCATGGCGTCGAGGAAGTCGTCGAAGGTGAAGGAGTCCAGCTTGAGTTCTTGGCAGTATACGTTGAGCGTGTTCCACGCCTCCAAGAGGAGACTCACCTTGTTTTCCTGTAGACCTGGTACAAGGTTGCTATGATCGTCCTCGGCCACTGTTTGAGACTGAGTGACATATTTCAGACTAGGCCGCTGAAGGCCATCTCGTTGAGGAGGACAGTCCATGTCCTCGATTGGGTACTTGATGACGGGAGGGGGTGGTGGAGGGGGTGGTTTGTGCATCTGCTGCTGCATCATGTGATGTGGCGGCGCTGGAAAGGGCGGGTGGTGAGCATGAGGGTGTGGGTGGGGGAAGCCGTTGGGAGAGTGGCCGAGGGGCGGAGAGTGCTGGGGATGGAAGTGTTGTGCATAGGCAGGATCCATGTGGTTCTGGCGATAGTACTCCTCCCACTGAGCTTGTTGAAGCTGGTCGAACTGCTCCTGAGTCATGCTTGATTGTTTTCGGCCTCCTTTTTGCGCAGGTTTTAGTTCTGGGAGCTTGTTGGAGGACCATACGCCGAACATACCATCTTGTTGTTCCGCCTTCTTCTTTTCCTTCTTCTCGGCCACCTTGTGGCTGTATTGTAGGTGCGAGGGCACGTTGGTGTCGATGTGGTAGAGGCGGGCGACGTCGGGCTTGACGAGCCATGGCGCACCGGTCCAGGCTTCCCGGGTGACGGTGTTCTTGATGAAGGATCTAAGCATCTGCTTGGTGAAGGCTTTGCGGTCACGAGACACGTCGACATCATCAGCCAGCATCTCTTGATCGGCAGCATTGGTCTCGCCAGCCTTGATGAAGTACCTCGCAAAGGCCTCTCGTGTGACATGCCCCGTATCAGGGTCCCTGAGCTCGGGAAACCTCGCCTTGTCTCTGATTGTGCCATTGTGTCTTTCTCCTCCCTTGGCTACGATGACTTGCTCGCCGGGGTAGTAGTCGCCCTTGAAGCCGTCGTAGACCTGGTCCACGAGGTTGTCGATGCGCGAGACGGTGGAGAACTGGATCTTGCGCAGGACGGGCTGCTTGAGAGCCTCGGGAAAGGCGTTGTCCACATCGCGTGCGCCGGCGGTCTCGCTCTTCAGGGCGTCGAAGAAGGACAGGCCGGAGTGGCCACTGATCTCGCAGATGAATTTGCGTGCTTTGTACCAATCCATGCGCTGGAGGTAGGCCTCGTACGAGGTGAACAGTTCCTGCGTTTCTGGGATGATCCAACACTCGGCGTTGTCGTCTTCGATGGCCGGGCGAGGGATGAACTGGACGGGCTTCCTCTTGAAGAGCACCATCTTGTGCGGGTGCCCAGGAGTGGACCTGCCCGAGGTTTCACGAACTGAAGTCAGGAGCAGTGCTGTGATGGCACATGAACAAGTCGGGGTCGGGGCAGGGCGGCGTGGGGAGCAAACTGCAGTGAAAGAGTCGCTCTGGTTGTTTGCGACGGGATTGTGGGGTCAGAATCACCCGTCGTGCATCCAAGACGAGCCGGGAGGGTCAAACGTATACCACGCACGGGAGGGTCCGTGATGAGGCGCGTCGCGAGGCTCAGGCTGGCTCGTCGAGGGCGATGAGATGGTGCGTCGTGACCACAGTGCAAGGGCGACTGCTGAGGTGCAAGAAGCATCTTGCGTCGGCAGAAATGACTAGTGTGTCTCGCTGAGGAGGACCCGCAGGGCCCATGGCCCGGGAGGGCTCAGCATGCACGGCGACGCACCAAGACTACTGACTGCCTCAGCAGTGCCAACCAGCGCTTCCCGATTTTTAGCTGCCGTCACCAACGGGTCATGGCGTCCGCCAAACCTGCCCAATCTGGCCGTCTCGCTCTCCAAACTGCCTCTCGTTCGTGCCAATCAGCTCCTCCCTTTTCTCTACACGCTACCACCCAAATCATCATGGCTCGGAATCCATCTACCAGCCTTCCGTCACCCACTTCCAGGTACCCATTCCGTTCGCCCTGATCAGGTGAATCCAGTGGACTCACTCTGACGCCTTACTCATCGACTCAGTGCATGCAATCGCCAGTATCATCGATACCGTCTGGCGCCAGGGAATCCTTCTGGTCAGACTGCGTGGAGCACGCCATGCCGGAGCACAACCTTCTTGTAGATCACCCAGCCCTTCTGCGCGGCACCGCTAATTCGTCATCACACGCATGAGCAGCTACCATGAGCCTCGGAAGAACGAGAATCCCAATGTTGATTGACTGTTAGACTACTTAGTACTTAGTGCTTCTATGTACAAGTCCTCGCGAGAAGCGCCCCGTACCAGGCACTTGCGGAGGAGAGTATCTTCGTTCTAGGCCACCCTCCCATTAATTATCATGACAAGTAGCACACCATGAACCCAATCCAGGACGTGATGACCCCAACGGCGCAGTACGTGCTCGTGAACATTAAAGGCAGGAACTCGTACTTGTCCCTGAACAGCATGGCATGTATCAGCGAGCAGTACACAATAAGCGGGACCGAGATCGCATTGTACAAGAGCGCAAACCGGTCGAGCAAGAACACCCTTTGCCGACTTGGCGCTGGCGCCAACCGATCAAACACATATAGGAACAGTATCAACCAGCCGATGGTGTAAGCTGTCTTGATCGGATATTCTTGCGCCGTGAACAGCAGGGGGAAGAGCGAAATGTAGCCGGCGACTGCCAGCGGCCTGAAGCTGGCCAGATACGAGCGATCCTTGAGCGCTATCAAGCTGAAGGGGATAATGATCAGCAGTACGGCTTTCTCGTGTACGTGCCATCCGAAGAGGAATGATGCATAGCCACACAGCGTCAGTGCGCCCACAAACGTCTCCCACGTCGGTTTCAGCCACAAAGTGGTGAGAGCTTGGATTTGGAAAGCTAACGTAAGTGAAAAGCACAGCTTGGGAGACACATGGGGCAGTACAGCGAACGAAGTGTCCCCTACAAGGCCTCGTGTCACACTTCGTAGAGCCTCGGGATCAATGCTGAGCTTCAGATACGGTGCTGCCAAGATGAGAACACGGTCGGCGAACGAGTACAGCGCCCACATGTTCGGTGCCCAGTACGCGTGACACAGGCCTCGCGAGAAGGGGAAGAGCCGGGACAGGAGCTGGTCCAGCTGACCCCAATATGCAAATGGCCCGAATGCAGCGCCAAACACCGCCAAGATGCTGCCTCCCAGCTTGATGCAGTTGACCACTTGGGGTCGAAAGACGTTGTCCCGAGACAAGCAGTATGCTCGAAGAAGGTAGACAAAGTAGGCGGGTGCTAGGTAGAGATAAATGTGCTTGAAGCATAGCAGGATGGCGAACAGAATGCCACTGGAGAGGAGCCCAGCATCGGTTCGGGCAAGCGCGACCGAAAAAATGAGGATGCCGTACATCATAGAATTATACTGGAAATGGATGTGGTCGATAATGAGGAAGCCCGGCGACAAGAGGATAGACAGCGCGACAGCGTGTGACTGCTTTCGCGCGCCCACGGGAGTCGAAGCGACGAAGCTGTGAGGACGATTAGTGGATGCATTGCGAAGAGCTCGGATACTCACAAGTAGAGAGCCGCGAACAGAAGGAGCTCGCTGACGATGACGGAAGCTCTTTGAAAAGCAATTGTCGCCCATGAAGAATGGTTGAGATTGTTGATGTCCACCATGTCACCATCGATCAGGGCTGCCGGCTGTGACAAGAGCCATTCGAAGGCGGCAAAGAAAGGTGGGTAGTCCAGGGTCCATTCGGATGTCTTCTCATAGTACCACTCCCAAGGTGGCAGCGAGTGTGTGATGGCAAGCCAGTTCCGGTGGACTTCAAAATCCGTCGACTTGTATGCCGGCAGGAGGAGAATCTTGAGGGTTGCAGCAACCACTGTGCATTGCCATAGTGTTGGGTAGTATTGCTCCTGGACCGGCTGGGGCGCCTTTGGTCTGATTTCCCGAGCGATGGGCTTCAGGTCCATGACCCGGCCCAAGCTGAAGCTGGATGTCATGGCGTCGGTGTCAATGTCATGAGCTGCTCCAGTCTTGTCTTTGACGGGTTGGGTCTCGTGGGCGTCGTATCCACAAACGGCACACCGAGACGGGCAGCTTCAGGTATTGTTCTGAAATATCTGTCGCGATTCTAGGCTGGTGTGTGTAGGATAGGGCAAAGGCTGGGCTCAGAAGCCTATGAGGTGGGCTTGAAACAAGCTTAAACCAATCAACGAGACCACCTGCAGGGCCACCAAAACTGATTAGCTCCTTTTCCTGTTGGATCTGCCCGTTTTGGACAAGCTGTCCAGAGCATTGGGTCCCTGGGCACCCTCCCACCCGTAATAGACGCGATACAAGATATGGACTTTGGGATCGAAGCTATCAAACACGAAGTCGCATGGAAGACGTTGAATATTAGACACCTGGTCGAAGTATCGCCGAACACGGTCAACCTAGCGCGCGAAGTCCGAATCACCATCGTTGCTGTCGCTCTTTGCATCACCGGCGTTCAACTTGCTCGTTTGTGGTCTGATCGCAATCAAAGGCCCCGTTGAGCCTGCAGTTGGTCACAGCGCACCCTGGACTGGGACTCTGATTTGGGTCTATCCAAACCTACCGATTGACCCCGAATAGTCCTCTCATTTCGCCGCCATGCACCTCCTCAGCACCCTGCTCGCTACTGCCAGCCTGGCGCTGGCACAGGTGGTGGACGACCTGTCTTTCGGCCACCAACAGCCCATCTCATCCAACTCATTCTCAATACCAGGATGGTCGATATTGGGCGAGGGTCATGTACCTCAGATACTGTCAGACAAAGTGGTAATGACACCACCAGTGGACGGCAACAAGCGCGGTGCCCTGTGGTCGGAGAAGCAGAACACCCTGTCAGAATGGACGACTGACTTCGAGTTTCGGGCGGGCGGACCAGACCGAGCCGGAGGCAATCTACAGTTGTGGTATGTAAGAGATGGTGCGAGCAAAGTCAGCACGGGTAGTCTATACACAACAAGCAAGTTTGAGGGTTTGGCCATCGTCATTGACACTGTGGGAGGCATACAGAAGATTCGAGGTTTCCTCAACGACGGGAACACGGATTACAAGAGCCATCATACTGTCGAGAGTCTGGCGTTTGGACATTGCGACTACAGCTACCGCAACTTAGGACGACCGTCGAAGTTGCAAGTCAAGTATGGCTCGAACGGGCTGTCGGTGACGATCGACGGTAACCAGTGCTTTTCGACGCCCAAGATCTCTTTGCCGACCGATTACAGCTTTGGCATCACCGCCGCTTCGTCCGATCCACCGGACTCGTTCGAGGTCTTCAAGCTTGCCGTTAGCCAGGCAGGTCCTGCAGGCGGCAGGGGGCAACAGTCTGCTGGCTCGCAGCAGACTGTCGTGAACAGCGGCAACCAGAACGATGCATCCGTTGCTGCATCATCCTCCCAGTTTGAGGACCTCCACAATCGCATCCAGGCATTGTCCCAATCAGTGGACAGCCTATCGATGGACATCCAGCAGACGAGGCAAGTGCAATCGGAGATCCTGCAGGTTCTTCGCTCCTCCAACGTGCAAGGCGCCATCGACTCGAAACTCAACAACATGGACCGGATGGTGGGCGAGATCCACCGTGACATGAAGTCCACGGACCACCAGGGTCAATACGACAAACTGAGCAAGCAAATCCAACAAACACATGAAGGGATCACCGAGCACGTGCCAGGGAAGCTGAGGGAGTACGTGCAAAGCCACACGCCTCGAATTGGCTTCATTGCGTTCTCATTCATGGCGTTCCAAAGCTGTTGTTTGGCCGTACTACTGTGGCAGAAATGGCGCAAGAGCACCATGCCCAAGAAGTACCTATGAGAGATGACGTGGACGAGGGATGAAGTTGGAATTGTATATTACTTCGTAGACGTTGACCATGTATGACTGACCGACCTGTTGGGTAATTCTTTCTGATGCATGCTCGGGGAATGTGTAGTCGTCTAGCCTCCGACAGGGGGCGGATTGAACGAGTCTTCGCGCCCTAGGCCGGTGAAGCTCGGGACAGCCGTGGCATGGTGGAGATGCAGCCGACGAGGGTGAAAGTTAAGTGCCAGTGGCAGTGCTGCAATGATTCAATAACGGAGTCCATCGAACGACCCGACTGCCCAACTTGCATTAATTTTTGATGTTTCGAGCATACGATACGAGTACAAGTAGCACCCTTCGAGCTCGACACTGCACGCCGCCCTAAGTGGTAATGACGGGGCCGACGATGATTGCTTAGGAAGGGGCTTCCGGTAGCACAAGCACGAGCTGAACTGGCCGCAATAGGCTGTTGATGAACCAATAGCCAGCCATCCCTCCCCCAGGTACACGACCAACCATGCCCTCGGCAAGCCCACCCCGCCCATCACCGGCCAAACCGTCGCTGCAGGCACGCAGCGCGTCTACGTATTCGCTGTCTTCTTCGGGCAAGCCTGGTGCGGGTAATGCTGCAGCTGCTGGCAACGCTCTCAAGCCGCAGCGCCCTCATCTTGTGTCGCGACCGTCGAGGAATGTGTCGTATAGCAGAGGATCGACCCAGTCCCACGCCCACGCCAACATGCCTAAGAAGTCGATGGCGCAGGTCTATGGCGAGGCGCGTCACCACAAGAGGAACAAGTCTGGCACGGCGACCCCGTCGGCCAGCCCCAAAGCGACCACAGCTGCTCATATCAAACGAAACGCGTCGCATGTCGTCCTTCCCAAGAACCGCTCGGCAGGCAACCTGCGCAAGAACCAGTCGGCCAGCACCCTCACTGCCCTGCATCGCAACTTGTCGCGTGGTGCCCTCAATAAGCTTGGAGCTCCGGCAGAACAAAAGGCCAGGCAAGAACAGCAGCAGAAGCAAGGGGTCTTTGATCTAGGAAATGCTTCGTCCGAGGAGGAGGAAGAGGAGGCCGAGTGGGAAGACTCGACTGCTTCCCCAGACTTGACCAGAGACAACTCCAAGGTCCCAACACCCGCAAGATCACACACCCCCAATAGCAATAGCAATAGTAAGAGCATTAGCAACAGCAACGGCGAACCTATACAGAAGCCACCAGAACAGCCCCCAGATCCAGACCTGCCCGAGAAGACTTCATCCCCCCCCGAACCGTCCATCATGAAGAACAACAAATCCGCTCCCAACCTACGAAAGGTAAACGAAAGATCCTTCAGTCAAGACCGCCCTCGTCAAGATCCAGCACTACTGCAGCCCAATGGCCGTTCACGCGCTCCTCCCGCCATGACCACCGCAACCGCCCGCCCCAGCCAGCAAAACCTCAATCGAAATGAGTCCCAACGCTCGCTCCGCCAGTCAAATCGTCGAACGAGCTTAGACACATCTCAAGAAAGTGCCCAACGAGACACTACCCCCAAGACATCCAATACACCAACCACGCCAGGCCTTGGGGCCGCCTCCTCCGGAAGTGCTGGCGTCTCCCACTTCCTCACCAACGATCAATCGCTTCCACGAACAAACAAAGATCATCAGGACTCCGAGACAGACGAGTCAGTATCCGACTTCATGGCCACCTACAAGCCGCAACCCTCGCAATCTCCCGAGAAACCGAGAACGAACATCAACAGAGCAAGGCTTGCAACCCAACCCTCAAGAACACAGCAGAAGCTGGAGCTACAAAGAAGAGAGGTCATGCGCGGTGGCGGGCCTCCACCATCTGCAAGCGCAGGAATGGCCCTTAGTGTCGGCTCTTCGATATCGGTACACTCGCGATCAGCCTCCAAGGGGCGAACTAGGTCGATGGCTGGCGAATACAAGGCCATCAAACAAGACTACGAGAACGCCGTCAAGCAGTTGACGGTGGTCCGCCGATTCAGGAACCCCGTCTTAGAGAGTCTGACCAGAATCAAGCAGACGGGTGGCGTTCTGCCAAACGGAACGGGTGATCAGCCTGCAACTCGACCTGCCAAGCCAGACCAAAAACGTCCTCTGAGTCGCCATGGACGCACGCCATCTGCAGCACCAGCGCTTGCAGCCACGAACGTCGCAGACAGAGACCCCACGAAGCAGGTCGCATTCAGACCAAGCGCGCACCGAGATAGCCGCGTCTCCTTCCAGCTGTCACGACAGGGCAGCCACGACGACATCTTGACAACCTCCGCCGGCAGTCCTGAGGCCCACCAGCACGATCTCGACGACGGCCTATCGCCCAACGAGGCATTAATCAGAAGAATGTGGGAAAGCCGCATTCACGCTGCATAGAAGGCACGCGAAAATACCGGGGATTGTCGGTTTGATCCTGTCGATCCTGACGCTGTTCCTTCTTTCTGGCTTTGACTTGTTTGTATGCTTGCGTTCAAGCGAGGGTATCTGCACGTTTCTGCATTCGTCGTTTGCACATGGGGAACGTTCCGAGTTGTGTAGTACGGCCGTATCGCGTGCCATGTATCATGGCCGACCTCTATAGTACAGCAGCAAATGACTGCTTGACTTAGGGGTACTGCACAACTATGTTCTTACGTATGCTCCATTGATGTTCTGTGTGCTTTGTGTTGGGGTTGTGCCTGCCCGACTCCACGTGCTCATCGTGGAATGATTCAATAGCGAAGGAATAAAACCCTTGAAAATCACTCCTCGACAAAAAGTCCTTTTGATGCATGTCGTACCTGCATGAACAATGAAGCAGAATCCAACATGATTGACCAGACGTTCGCAGCAGGTCGCGAGTCAGCCGGCCACGACCATCTTCATCTCGCCAATGGCCACCGACACCCCTCCCACTTAACGTAAAACTTCTTAGAGCTCTTGACTTAAGTATGCGGCACTGTCTTGCTGTACCATGGGCTGGCCACGTCCATACACCCAAGGCGCTAGCATGTATGTGTGAGCCTTGCGAAGACGATAAGAATGCAATCATTTCTTCTCTCCTCGTGCTAATAGCTCCTGCGGTGGAAAGGAATGCTTGCTTGATTATGACACGAACATCTGAGCACTAAGCAGCACATGTAAATAAGCAGCGGCGGATGCACGAAAACACTACACGCTGTACACTGCAGAGAAGCATCGAGGTTCGTCCCTGACACTCACCAGCCAGCCAGCCAGCTATGGCGAGAGACGCAGACCTCCCTTCCACAAGCACAAGTCCTCCCCCAACCCCGGACCCCCAAGCCGCCGGACCGCCCCATCTCCAGCGCTTTGAAGCCTTTCAGCACGCCCTGTCCCAGCAATACACATTCACCCAGATCATAGACGCAGACCACTTCACCATTCAAAGCCTCGCCAAACGCATCCGCAAGCTCCTCCCTTCCCCATCCCCGTCCCCGTCTCCGTCTCCATCCTCGGATCCAGCCACACCCGCCACCACCCCCGTCAATGCCACCGCCAACACCCTCATCACAGCGCTCCAACCGCTCCTCCTCACCACAACCTGGCGCCTCATCCGCCACGACCTCTCCGAAGACCTCGTCATGCGGCCCGCCTTCGCCCACCACCTGGGCCCCGAAGGCCGCCAAATGGCCTCGCACGACCGCCAAGACCACGACGCCGGCCGCGCAGCCCTCCTTCACATCCTCTCCGTCATGGGCTGTCGTGATCTAGAACCTTCCCTTGCCGCCGACGACGACCACCCCGACACCTCCGCCTACTACTCAATAACACAAAGAACAAACACCACCACCACCACCACCACCACGGCGTTATCAGAAACCGCCGCCCAGCAGATCCTCCCGCACATCTCAGCCCTCATCACCCGCACATTCAACGACCTCGCCTCCCACATGTCCATCGAAAGCGGCCAGCTCCTGCCGTCCTTCGAAGCGCTGATCGAGCCCGAGGCCTCACGCGCTCTGGCCCGCGACTACGCGTGCACGCTTGTTCTCTCGCCCGACGTCACGGTTCGCGCCGCGCGCCGCAGGAGCGGTGGCGGTGTTGGCGTCGACAGTGACGCTGAGGGAGGTGCGGGTGGCCAGAGAGTCCCTGTGTTCCCTGGTGGGGTCTGGGAGTACATCAATGCTGATTCGGCCCAGTTGAGAGAGTGTTATGAGATGGTGCTGAGGGATGCGGAGAGTGATGGCGGACAGTACTTGACTGGCATGGTGCAGCAGGAGATCGAGCGGTTGCAGGTCGGGAAGTGGTTGAGTATGAATGAGCGAAAGGCGCTGAGAGAGAGTAACGCGGGCCCGGGTGGCCACGACAAGGGAAAGCTGTGACCACAGACGGTGACTGGCCTGTAGTGCATGACAAATTGGTGAGATATTAACATTCACATTACTTCATCGCAAGCAGATACTGCCATGTCGCTATATGCCCAATCCGTACTAAAGGAAGTCTGTTCAGCTATAAATGTCTCCGAGGACCGGCTTCCTCACTCTGCATCGTCCCTCCACCTGTTCGATTTGGGCAAGAAACAATCGCAATGTCGGCAATGTTGGCAATGCCCATCTGGCGATGACAACGTGTTACTATCATGCACACTTCGTCCGGCCTCCAACAGCGACAGCGATCACTTGGATCCTATCACCTCAAGCAGCATACGGCTTATGTCAAAAATCCTCTACTCGGCACAGATGTTCTCCTTCTGGGCTCGAAAGCTCTTCTTACGCAAGGCAAGCACTCCTTCACCTTCTCGAGCAGCTTGTGCTTTCGATAAGCCGAATCGGACATAGGTACAATTTCCATGAATGACGGTTGCTCGGTATAAGAAGATCGTCTCTCCTCACGACATGCACGGGCGACCACGACATTTTGATGGTCATGAGCTGTACCATTTCGGGGCGAGAAAGTGCAACTCCGAATTGAGTTAGGGATTATACGCCTCAAGCTGCCGAAACGTCGTCGCTCGCGCACGCTGTGTCGACCATACTGCGTAGGGCTTGCTTGAAGCAATTCCTTGGCTTCCGAGAGGGAGGACTTCTTGTGATGAGGTGACTTCAATTGGTAACCCGCAGCCAAATCGAATTGTGACACACGTATTGTGGGACCAAAAACCGGGGTCGAGAGCCGTGGCACGCTGCTTCTCGTCCTGATCTTATGGCTTGACACGTCAGGGCTGGCCCTAGAATTGTTGACCGGCTCGCCAATGTTGCGGTTCCTGTCTCGACGCATGATAATGTTCACAGGATCCCTGCATCTCGGAGCAGTCTGCTGTTTGGCAGGCGACGGCATAGTTGTTGCAGTGGTCGACCATGCGCCTTGGGCAATGGGATCTTTGACATTCAAGATAGAGGCCGAGGACTGCTGTGAAACATTTCCAGACTCTCCACTCAACTCTGCGAAGCCATTCTTGGCTGAGATTGGTGCACGAACCAGGCCGACACTATGGAGCTTCGTCTCGCCGTGGTCAGATGTATTGTCGGTTGAAACCCATGCGTCGCTGACTGGACCCTCAAATTTTTGATGTTGAGCTCGCAAATGCATTCTGAGCGATTTGTCCATCTGGGGCTTCTTGCATGGAACAACATCACTTTTCGACCGGCGGTACGGCATTCTGTCTGTGTTACCAGCAGCTCCCTGTTCTGCGTCCATCGAGATTTCCACCTTTGACATTGATATCAGACTCGGGCTCGAGTGTCTCCTCAAGTCGTTTTGTTTGGTAGTGCGACTGCTCTCAATGTCAGCATAATCTCCTGACAATAATGACTGCCTGCTGTCTTTAGCGTCAATGGTCAAATTGCTCTCAGACAATAGAGGCAGCCATCCGTACGAAAGTGGGATATTCTCATCAGTTTGATCCGCTGGGAAACGTGCATTCGATTCTGAGCTAGCAAGGGGAGTCTTGAGTGCTCTGCCATCTGAAAAGCTGGCGAACAAGCGTCGTGGCATGAGTCTCCATTGTGCGGAGCTGCTGAGACTAGTGGGACGATTGAGGTCACGCGTCAGTGGCGGGAGCTCTTGCTTGAGTGATAGGATAGTCGACGAGGCATCTGAGTTATCCGGCTTTGCTGGATAGTCAGGCTCACGACTCTTCTCTGCTCGACACGTTGAGGAATCTGGCGAAGTGGTTCCCTCGGGTTTCAGACCAAGGCATTCGATGTGCCGGTCAAGAAACGACCCGAAAGTAGATGTATCGCAACTCACCAATCCCAATCTTTTGTCAGGAGTTACTGTTGGTCTTGCAATATTGATCGGGACCCCTCCGGAAGTGTTGCCAGGGCTCACTGCGTATGGACTTGAGGTATGCGGGGTCCGGGCTGGACTTGCTGTTTCGTCCACTCTTCCCAGTTCTTTATATGAATGCAACTTTGGATGTCCAGGATTATAGGCTCTAATGCTGCTTGCAGTCTGATCCAGGTCTAGGATCTTGCTGAACTTCTTTCGGCTCTGGGACGATGTTGGTCTTTCAGGACGTGGCGACACGATTTCGGTCATCTTGTGGACATTGGCGACACGAGATGTCGATGACCTCGATTTAGGAGTCGTACTCATCGATAGTGGCCTGAATTTGGGTGCGGTAAAACAGTATTTCTCAGAGCCAGTCAGTTCTTTCTCCTTGTGATCTGTAGCAATGGCATCAATGCTACCAACGTCTCTCAACTCTGGGGAATGTGCTTTCGCAGCGAGATTGGTCAAGTTCCTTGGGCTTCTGCAAGCATTTGTGAAGAATGTACTCGATGAGGGTGAAGGCCAAAGTCGAGGGCTGTTCGTGGAGTTGCGCCCAACGGCTGTGTGGCCTTGATCGACGGCCTTGACAGAGGAATCAGGTTCGGACTAGGTTGTGTTAGTAATGTCTCCCCTGCTAACAGCGACCACATACCTGCGTTTCCCTCGCGCCAAGTTCTACGTGTTGTTCATCTTCTTGCCTGTGTGCTGAGTGCTCCTCGATTGTCTGGCTAAACAACCTAACACTGAGATTCGACTTGTCACTTGTCCGTCGGCTATGTCGGAATTGAGTAGACTGCTCACTGGCTCGCCGATTGTGCCTTGTTGGCAATTCGGTCTGACTGAATGACGACGCCAACTTGGTGCTAAACGGATCCTGCGCTTCTGCATCTCGTGGCTCATGCTGCCTGTCGTCTTGCTCTTGGTCTACAGCGACTTCTGGAATCGTGGGGTGGTGGGCCGACAAACGAACGAGGCCATCTGCTCCATGGAAAGACTCGCTGTAGTCGTAGTAGAAGGGTACAATGGAACCTGTGGATGACGCAGATGGGGAGTCGAGGGAGGCCCTGCTGCCAAAGCGCTGGGGTGGACGCGTGGCAGAAGAAGGAGTCGGATTCCGTAGGTAGTTGTACCTTGACCGCTGATACCGGATTGTGGAAATGCCAGGCGATGGTAGAGGTCTGAACGAAGCAAATGACCCATTGTGCTCGCTGCGGTAGTTACGCAGGCTCGGCCCAAAGGAGATAATGGAGCCAGGGGACGATGGAGCCGTGCCGAAGCTGTGATGTCGGGCTATGTGTCTTGCAGGGTTGCGGTACTCGTACGTGTTGCTCAATGCTGGTGAGACAGCTCTCCCTAACCGCTGACCGCTCGCCGAGTGGTAGGATCTTGCGTAAGATGAGGGCAGGTTTCCACCAACGGTAGCAATTCCCACAGATGTTAGAGATCCATGACTATAGGTATTGTGACGGCCGAATGGGTAAGCAGGATGCTGATAAGGGTGTGTTCCTGGCCTAGGACGAGGCCGTCTTGAGCGTGGCTGGTATTGGGACGCTGTTTGGCTGGTCCTCACAGTACCTGACCTGCTCAACCCTCGTGCGGAAGCTGTGGATGGCCGACGTGTTTGGGACGGGCCACGTTGGTGGTCTAGTTCTGGTCGATGGTGGCGGCGAGACCGCATTCCCAAAGAAGACTGAGTGTTGGAGCGAGGTATTCGAGGCGGCCGTTGAGCGAACATCCCTATCTCGCCGGTCTCCGTGGTGCTCTTCAGCATGTTCTGTATGGCAAGCAGAGGAGGTCCAGCTGCTGCCACCTGGCCGCTCTTGATGTCTTTTGAGACATTTTGTTTGGTGCTTTGACCGTGCTGTACATTGTCTGATAGTTCATAGAATGACATCCTTCACAACGCTAGTCACTTCGTGGAGGGAAGTTCGAGGAGTAGCAGATTTCTGAGCTACGAGCACGGTCCTGAATACCTCGAGAGCAGCCATATGAGATCTGGTTTGTGTCAAGAGCGCATGTAGGTCGGCAGTCATCTTGTCGTACTTGCTGGATTCGTTCAATTCGTAGAGGGCAGGTGCAATTGAACGCGACGCCTGTGCCTGCTTTCGCAAGAGAAAAGTGCGGGAAGGCACGCAGAGTGCTCTGGCCATCATCAATTCACTCAGCGCAGGTGCTGCTCGAATTGTGCGCCGCTTCGAGCTGGCAGGTCGAGCGTTTCCCACACATCAACAAGTGAATGTAGGTCCGCTTGCTATGTTGCTTCGGGCGCAACAAGACGCGAGTGTGGGTCATCATGACTATGATGTCCCCAGCTGGTGCGGAACTTAAAGTGAAGGTGATGTAAGTAGACCTTTCCCAACGACGCTGATTTGCACCACTGCCCGTTAAGTAGGGGCAGCAGCATCCAGCTAAGTGCCTCACAGTGTGCAGAAGTGATTAAGATGTAAGAGTGTATACACCTTAAACCAACATTGCTTGCCGCCTTACCATAAGTATAGTTCATGCCTCATTAGTGCTCCAAAACTAGAACCTCTGCCTCGTAAACTCTTCATTACACTAACCTGCATGGCAGTATTATGACCTCTATCACTACGTCGGCATCATCCCGAAAAGTCCCCCACCTCCACCACCAGCTTGATTTCCTCCACCAGACGGCTTCCTGCTCGATGCTGCCGTCGACGTCTTGGATCCTGCTGACGTCCTCTTCTTTTTCGCCACACCACCTGATGTGCGTGACCTTGTTGTGGTACTTGCTTTCTTCTTCGCCCCACTTTTGAAGTTTCTCTGGCTGCCACCTTTCTTCCACGAAGTCCTTACAGCTTTCGTGTTTGCCTTCGGTGCAGCGAAAGTCTGTGTTTCCGAAAGTTGTTGGTTGAACCTTGACACAGCAGAATCTTCCGCAGCGTCGAAGTAGCGGCTACTAACTCCAGTACTATCGTCGTCATCGTTGTCGTCGTCGTCCTCCTCCTCATCTCCTTCCAGGTCGTCTTCCACGACAAAATCATTATCATCTACTTCATCGTCATCAAAATCCTCCTGGATTTGACTCGGTTGGACGCCCATTTCAGCACAGTTCTGCCTTGCGTTCCGCGTGAATCGCAATAACACCTTGCCATATAATTTCCACTGAGCATCATTCAGTTTGGACATCCTTTGGACTTCTGCCCCGGACGAGGGCAATGTGATGCCAATTTCGCGCAGGGTTGTGTCTGATACTGGTGTTTGGCGAAGATTCTGGTTCAACATTATCGAACGTAGGCCTTCCCTTGTTTGGCTCACAAAGTTGTCTAACAGGTTGCGACGAATTTCATCGAGTTCAGATGTACGTTGGTCGACCGTGATAGGAGGCCCGGCAGTACGTTGCTTCGCACGGACCGATGTCCCTGCTCTTCGCGTGACCGGAAAGCCATCAGCATCCTCAAAGCCATCTTCACTTTCGCTAGCAGACTGAACAACGGGTCTCTTTGGCCGTCTTTCACTGCGGGCTTTCTGTCGAACGGCTACCGGGGAGGACACAAATGTGGGTGGCGGACCATAATCCTCGTCCTCCTCATTATCATCGTCAATCTCAATAGGATTTGATTGCCGTCCGGTTCGTGTTTTAGTTGGCTTGCTTTTTGCTTTTTTGGTTGAGCCGAGGCGGACTTGAAAACGGAGCTTACTACGCCCTTCTGCAAATTCCCGACATTTTCGCCCGAGCTTAATGTACTGGCTTGCAAAACCCTGGCCGTTGGTCTTGTTGTATTCTTCCAACGCATCCTCCGCGACCAAGTGGTAGAACAGCCTTTCGACGTCTCCACGGTCGAGGTCTGAGCCACCGTTGAATTCAGGTAGCTTATCGTGCCTAGCTTCGGTGATTTTCTTGACTTTATGACCTCTGTAAATGTCGACACAATGAAGCAGAGTGAAATCCTGCCCACTTACTCGTCGAACGAGATTGATAATCGCTTGAGCATGATGAGAGAAGTCTCTCGTCTCAAATTGTGCGTCAGACCTGCAATTATCACAGCTATTGTTGCAATCCTCACGACTGAAATGCTCGTTGAAGTAGTGTAGAACTTGAACTCGCCGGCAATCGGTCTTGTTCTCACAGTACTGAATCATATTGCGAAGCATGAGCTTCTGGCGTTCTTTCTGCTCCCAGCTGCCCTCTCCGTCGTTGATTTGCCGCATAAGCTGTGAAGTGTCTCCGTAGCCGTAATATAGATAGCATTGCGATGGTTGGCCGTCACGGCCGGCTCGTCCTGTCTCCTGGTAGTAACCCTCTAAGCTTTTAGGAAGCGAATGGTGAATCACGAATCGAACATCAGGTTTGTCGATGCCCATGCCAAAGGCGATTGTTGCAACGATCACACGATGTTTGCCTCTTTGCCATTCTTTCTGGACGGTAGAACGCTCTTCGGCGGCCATGCCTGCGTGATAATGCGTGCAACGAATGCCATGCTTCTCTTTCAATTGCTTGGCCAATGTCTCGCAAGTCTTCCGGGCTAAGCAGTAGATGATACCGGACTGACCACCATGATAGTCGTTGATCGTTGCAGCAATGACCTCGACTAGCTTGATGCCCTTGCCTTTCGGTCGCACTTCATATGTTAGATTTGGTCGATTGAAACTTTGTGTGAAAGTCTCGCAGCCCTTGATGCTCAGGTTTGATACTGTGTCGACTTTGACGTTCTCGGTGGCGGTGGCTGTTAAAGCCATCACGGGAACACCTGGAAATTTCCTGCGTATTTCACCAAGATTTTTGTAGTCTGGACGGAAATCATGACCCCACTGACTGACACAATGTGCCTCGTCAATGACTAGTCGAGCCAGCTTGCCACGGCAATGAAGATCTTCGAAAATTGCGATAATGGCTGTGCTTTTGCTGACCATCTCTGGCGTCACGTATAACAGCTGAATGAAGTTTTCAGGCCGTGGACCTCTGAGACTTTGGAACACAAGTTTTTTGTGTTCGGCCGAGACCTCGCTGTTGATCATGAAAGCTTGGATTTTCAGCTTCTGTAAGTGGTCGACTTGGTCTTGCATCAAACTCAACAACGGAGAAATCACTATGGTTACACCATGGGTCTTGCCAGAGTGTATGATTGAAGGAAGCTGATAGCACAATGACTTGCCTCCTCCAGTGGGCATGAGCACGAACGTGTCGTGGCCTGCCAACGTTGCATTGATGGCTTCCAACTGATTATGCCTGAACTCGCGAAGGTGAAACCGTTTTCTCAAAGCAGATATGACATCCTTCGACCATGAGTGACGCAGCAAGTCAGGCGAGGGCGCTGACCTCTTCTCCTTGTGCTCCTTCTCTCGCTGAATGTTGTGGCTTATTTCACTGAGAACAGGAAATTGCCTCGCGACTGGGGCAGAGTCTTTCTGGTGAAAGGAATGCTCGAAGTCCTGTAAAGTATTGATCATTTCTTCATCGTCGTCAAAATCTACTTCAAAATCATCGTTTTGCGGGAATGGTGGCGATGGACTTCCCATAGTCCTAGAGTAGCCTAAGTCTGGCTCGAAGACTGGAAAAGGGTCTTCCCTCGTCTCTCGGACAAGCTTGACAGGCGTTTGCGCGATTGAACGAGTTGTGGCCTGGGGCAACATATCGTATCGGCTAGTAACATGTCGTTGCGTTTGAGGAATATTCCGAACAGAGTGAAAGCTTTCGGCTGGTGTTTGAGCGACAGAGGGGGAGCTTTGAGCATGTGGTCTCGTTGAGAACGACATCGACGAGTCATAATCAAATTTGCGGATATGCTGCGTGGACGAGACAAGGACTTTTTGTGGCAAGTCCGCCGCTGGACTGGGCAGAGTCTGAGCGAGTTTGGAATGCTGCCTCAGAACTTCTATGTCCTCCTCAGAGAACCTAGCGACTTGTATCTTGTCCAGCAGCGAACTCTCCAATGCTGTAATCTCTGCTTTCATGTGGTAGACCTCAGCACCGAGGACGTCGATCTGCTCATCGATCGTGTCGTCACCGTCATGGTCGCCATCAATCAGTGCATTCAACCTTAGTTTATGTCCATTTTGCTCCAACTGCTTAGTTGCTAACCGCTTGCTGCTTTCGACGAGGTCCGGTACCGCTTTTGTGATCTTTGCCCTGATCTCCGCTAGCTGTTGCTCAAGTTCAGGAGGCGGGGTTTCTCCTTCACACCTATAGATCATAATGGCTCTCCTCACATCCTTGAGACGGTTCTGAAGCTGTGCAAGAAGGCTGTCAAATTGTGCATTTGAGCTGTCACGAAAAAGGTCAATGAGTTCTTGCTGGCGCTCATCTTTGGGTTGTATACCGTGCGATCCATTGCTCACTAAAACTTGTGGTGACGGTACAGTGGCATCCAAGAGGCCATCGCGAACATGTTCAGCGGCTGCCTTGCCCTTTGTGCCTGCACGGGTCGGTGGCTCCTGGCATACAAGCTCCTGATAACCAGGGGAGGAAGGTTTGAGCCGATTAGCACAGTGAAGGACTTTGGAAGGCGATGCTGGTTTGTCGTCATCGGCAGAGATTTCAGTACGACAGAACTGATCGGGATCCTCCCAATAGTCTTGCGCTTGCGACGGTCCGGCTCCCTCGTCCTCAGAGGTCACAGAAAAAGGAGCACTAGCTGTTTTGCGCCGCTTCTTGACCTTCTCCGGATTCTCATATCTAGCCGGTGACTCCGGTACAGACGAGTAGTGGGCGGAAGTCTGCCCAGATGAAGCCAGTTGTGAGGACGATCGCTTTAAGGCAGTCGCAGGGACGTGAGGTGAGGCTTTGAGGTTGCCAGGCTGCATTTCATCCATCTCTTGTGGTTCCAGATGCTTAGCAGATTGACGTGATGAAGGTCTGCCGGGCCTCTGAGTCCCCTGGTTCTCCTCTTCAGACTCATAGTCCTCGTGCTTGACGGTGCGGTAAGATGCGACATCCTCGAAGAGTTCCTGGCTCTTACGTTTCTTGCCTCTTGATGGTACGGGGTCAACTCTGGCGGCCGCTTCCTCGTTCCATAACTTCACAGGTGTCCCGAAGGTGTCAAAAGATGAGGTTGTGAGGTTGTCGTTCCCCAACTCGATGTCTCCATTGTCTAGATCGTCAATGTCTTCGATGTCTACAACACTGTCGTCGTAATTGGTAGGAGGCGTTTGATGCACGGCAGGTCTGGAGGCAACTGGTGTTGGCGCTGGCTTGGTTACGGCAGCAGGACGCCGCGGACTAGCATCGAGCGCAGGTGCAGGTTTAGCAGGCGTAGTCAAAGCACTTGCGACAAGCCTTGGCCGAGTTGCACTCTGCGGTGCGAACTGCAATCGGGCCATTTCCTCTTCATGCCGCTGGGCTGCCTGCTGTTCGTCACTGGAGGGACCATCATCTATTGGCGTCAGAGGTACAATGAAGTCGAGGTTCGTCTCGTTGGCGCTTATCGGTTGCTGAAGTAGCCATCCCAGAGATTTGTGAAGGTTGTTTTTAGTCATAGAGAGGCCTCACAATGTACAAGCATGTCGTTGTGGTCATTGCTGTCCACCATGAGATCTCCGACGTAGCCACAACATGCGATACCACAATGCCATGTAACTCTTGGAAGGTGCAAACAAATGCGGGTGGCGCCCGCCCCAACACGGGCTCGCGCGTCGCTAGAGACGCGTCGCGCTGTATGAGTCGCCGTAGCTATAGGGTGCAGCTAGAATACATGAAGCGCAGGGTACTCATCTTCCATCCTTGCCTGCGTCTTGACCTGCAAGACATACCACAATAGTTTGCCTGAATTGAGGCATCACCCGAATTTTGTCCTGCTCTTGCAAACAAGTGGGGCTCCTATTCGTATATTACATCGCGCGACATTGACGTTTAGTCCCCGTCAGAAGAGTCCGACTCACGATGGCCAAAGACAAGAAAAAGAAATCTGCTGAACAGAAGGCTGCAAAGCTAGCAAAGCAAAGCAAGAAATCTGCTAAGGGCGAAAAGAAAGTGAAAGCGAAGACTGCCGGTGCCGATAGCGATGCGGATGAAGACGCTGACCTCGATGCTGTCCTTGCGGCGTATGCTGAGCAGCAAGCAAAGTTCTTAAAGGTTACAGAGCAGCCCTGTAATGCCCCATCACCTCGGTCAGCTGCTACTTTCATCGCATCACCTTCAAGCAAAAACGAGCTGTTCCTGTTTGGCGGTGAGTACTATGACGGGCTTTCAGCATCCTTCTACAATGACCTTTTTGTATACCAAATTAATCAAGGTGAGTGGCGCCAAGTGACTTCTCCTAACAGTCCATTGCCTCGAAGTGGCCATGCATGGTGCCGTGGTGGCAACACTGGCGGCATTTACCTCTTTGGTGGAGAGTTTTCCTCACCGAAGCAGGGTACTTTTTACCACTACAACGACTTCTGGTATCTAGATCCTGATACCCGAGAGTGGTCCAGGCTTGAATCCAAGGGCAAGAACAAAAGTCCGCCAGCCCGTAGTGGCCATCGTATGACATACTGGAAGAATTTCATCTTGCTCTTCGGAGGCTTCCAGGATACCTCGCAGCAAACCAGGTATCTGCAAGACACATGGGTCTACGACACTCGAGAAAATGTTTGGCACGAGTTCAAGTTGCCACCAGCTTCGCAAAAACCCGATGCACGCTCGTCCTTCAGCTGGCTTCCACATGAATCAGGTGTGGTACTCTTCGGAGGTTATTCGAGAGTGAAGGCACTAGTCGGGACGAAGCAACAGAGCAAAGCCGGACCCCAGAGGAATGTCCTCAAACCTATGTTGCATCAAGATTCATGGTTCTTGCGCCTGGCGTTACCGGCTGGCGATGTTGCTCCTGGCACTCCTCCCGTCATGCGATGGGAGCGACGGAAGCGGCCAGCTAATGTTGTCAGTCCTGCAAGAGCAGGCATTACAATGGCCTATCACAAAGGGAGGGGTCTGCTGTTTGGTGGGGTGCACGACGTGGAAGCCAGTGAAGAAGGCATTGAGTCGGAGTTTTTCCAAGACCTGTACATCTACAACATTGATCGAAACAGGATGTTTCCACTCGGACTGCGAAGGCTCAAAACGACTGCCAGAGCTCAAACCAAGGCAACGAGGGTACGTAACCGTGGGAAGGCGGACGAGGAGGAACTGCTCAAGAACCTTGCTGCCCTGGAGACCAAGGGTGCGATCCATCAGGATGATGATATCGAGATGGACCTTGGTAAGGAAGAGGACGAGTCAGATTTGGAGAAGAAAGTGTACCCGGTCAAGTTTGAGTTTCCACACTCGAGGTTCAACGCTCTTCTCACTGTCCAAGAGGACACCCTTTTCATCTATGGTGGCACCTTCGAACGGAAAGATGTTGAGGTCACCTTCTCAGACCTGTATGCGATCGATTTGAACAGGATGGACGGCGTGAAGGAATTGTACTACGTCGAGCCGATGAACATGAATGCGGTAATGGAAGACAGTGAAGACGAAGAAGAGGAAGATGATGAAGACATGGATGTGGATGAAGACGATTCTGAGGCATCGGACGTGGAAGAAGTATTCTCCCCCAGCACAGGGTCCGAGGTGGGAACAGAAACAAGCGATGCCACCTCTTCAGCGCCGGATCAAGCAGGATCCATGGAAGTCGAAACTGAGAAACTCGCCTCACAGGATCCAAGACCTTTCCCGCGGCCATTCGAAAGCAGAGCAGACTTCTTCCGACGTACTACCAACGAGTGGCAGAAGTATGTTCTCGACTATGTTCGAGAGGCTTCGAACCTGTCGATCAAAGAGCTACGTGAAAGGGCTTTCCAGCAGGCCGAAGAGAGATGGTGGGACTGCCGAGAAGAAGTTCGGGCTCTCGAGGACGAACAAGAAGCTGCTGGTATTGGTGACGTGGTCAGCTTGAACGATCGAGCAGAAGCTGGCGGCGGAGGTCGGCGTCGATAGAGTACGCAACAAACCGCCAGTCGACAATTACTGTCTTTCTGGATATATCACAAGGAACGAGCTCGTCAACTCATACTGTGCATGGCACCAGCTGATCTGGTTCCTTTGTGCAGAGTATGTCCGTTACGAGCAGGTGCCAACTGTGCACATGGACTAGCAATCACCACCAATGTTACTTTTATGTGGTGACGTCACCTCCGCCAAATGTGTTCCACCTTCACAGGCATGTTGCTCCGAGCCCGAAAGCCACTTTGCCCTTCACAGTCATACTTGCGCCTTCCCCCACCGATTGTGCCCTCAAGATACAAGGAGGCTTTCAATTACCTCAATCGGTGTGCTGCAGAAGATGTGTACACTCGCCATCACGAAGTCAGATTTCTGACACGTTGCAAAGACACAAGCAACTACTGTTGTCTGCCACGTCCGCCGCCAAAACATGGCTACGCGGTCAGCAATCACGACAAAACTGCTAGCCCCGCGGAACGGACAAGCTGCGGGTCAATGTCCGCCAGCGCACCACGTCGGAAGCCCACCCACGTCGTTCCGCAATCCTTGGCCCTCTGCTCAACCAATCGGCTTCACCAAGATCTTCGCAACACGATTCTTCCGGTCGGCCGATAAGAATAATGTTCCTGTTCCAGCAGACCGGGAAGGTCTTGTGAAGGTCCGGAAGCCAGACTGGGGCGTCTCTGCTCCTGATAAATTGAAAGCCACCTGGATTGGCCATGCGTCGTTCCTGGTCGAAGCAAGCCGCTTGCCAGGCAGAACTCGTGGTGTACGTATCCTTCTCGATCCTGTCTTCAGCGAGAGGACTTCACCGGTACAATGGTTCGGACCGAAGAGATACACTCCTACACCTTGTACCGTAGATGAGCTGCCAGAGGTGGACGTGATCGTCATTAGCCACAACCACTACGACCACTGTGACTCATGGACCATCCAAGAGGTGTGGCGTGTTTCGAAGGAACGCAACAGAACGCCTCTCGTCGCTTGTGCTTTAGGTAACAAACCCTTCTTCACGGCTTTGTTGCCTGATCTTCCACCAGACGACATCGTAGAATTAGACTGGTGGCATGGAATTCAACTTGACATCGAGGATGTTGGCAGTGTCGAACTCGTCTGCACACCTGCACAACACACCAGCGCAAGAGGGCCATCCGACAAAGACAATACGCTTTGGTGCTCGTGGATCGTCCGAGAAGCCAACACCGAAGGAGCAGCGGCAAAATCACTATTCTTTGCTGGAGACACAGGCTACAGACATGTCGACAGCGCAAACCCAACAGAAGAAGAGCAAGACAGCATGCCTCGATGTCCAGCATTCAAGGAAATAGGCGATACATACGGTCCGTTCGACCTAGCGTTGTTGCCTATTGGATTGTACTCACCGCGTGACTTGATGGCATCCGTACACTGCGCGCCTGAGGATTCTGTTTGTATACATGAGGACATCAGGTCGAAGAAGAGTATCGGTATGCACTATGGCACGGTAAGAGGTGGCATCTCAGCTCAATATGAAGATGTGATCGAACCACCAGTAAGGTGGAGGACTAAAGGAGAGGAGAAAGGGCTGAGATGGAACGAGGACTTCGGGCTTTGTGACATTGGGGAGACTGTGCTGGTCTGACAGCTCAAGACAAGTTGTGGATGGACTGCTGCAAGCAGTTGCCTGGACACAGAAAATATGACTAAACATGGTTTGAGCCTGCTGGTCACTCGGATTGGTTTTATGGCCACATGTCATCTTCACTTTTTGCCGATCCCAACTCGCGCTCCATTGGCGACGTTCTCCTTGATGTGCCAAGCTTACTATGTTGGAACTCTACAAACGAGCCATGACGGACACGACTCTGTCTCTGGTCAAGACCGCATTCATTGTCTTAGCGCCGCCCTTTTAATGTCCTATTAATGTCTACCCCTACCCCCGCCGGGTCGTAGGACCTTCTACAAATGTTCCCTCTTCATGTACACCCGTATAGGGACAGTGATCTGACTACTATTCCTAAAGTCTAGCCCCAGCATCTCTTCATCAAATCGATTGTCCCGCGCCGCATGAGAGCCTTTCACGTCCAACATATCGCATCCTGCGCTATGACCATTTTCAAGATCTTTACGATTGGGACGGTTCCCATATATGTCTCTTGAGCCAAACATGTCTTTTGAGCCTACTCGGGATAGCCGACCGGAGCTACTGTTGCGGTACTTCACACCCGAATTCCTGGAAGTCGGGTCGTTGGAGACGCGCTTGTACAACGGCCGTAGCACAGGCAAGCCGATACAGATCATTGTCACCGCAATTTCAGCAGCGGACCAGACAATGAGGGGGACAGTATCCTCTGCGTGGGGAATATTTGTCAGTTTAGGATGCTTGAAAGAGCCATATACAGCTGGGATACGCTGTCAAGAGGCTCGGACGGTGGGAAGGACTTACTGGTATAATTTGAACTGGATAGCCCCATCAGCTCGGTCGATCGAACAATTCCACATAAACCAGCACTGACCAGCCAATTAGCACGAGAGGGGGTTGTGTTTGGGAGTCGTGGGCTTACAGGATACCCAAACTCATGCTGAACGCGAGAATCCATTTCTCCTTCTGCCTCATGCTGAGGGCCCAGATGAAGACCCAAGGGAATCCAGCAAAGAAGAAATCGACGGCAGCACACCAGACTAGTTTCAAAGTGTCAGCAATTACAGCTCTCATATCCAGCAGAGTATTTCCGAGCGTCTATCTCGAAGTCACATACCTCCAAGCAGGATCCCAAAAGATGTGATGTCGATGCTGCAGCTTCCACCAACCCTCTTATCCCAAATAAACTCTGTAGGCTTACACTGGACCCAGAGTATGATTGCAGTCAGGATTGAGACGGCCGCCAATGATACTATCGCAGCCCAGATGCAGACCTTGTGCCACGTTTTCACGACAATGCGAGTCAGGAACACTCCGAGAGATATCTTCGCGACCGCCATGCCAAGAACACCAAATGTCTGGCCAATCAACTCAAACTTGATCGCTGGAGCGACGTCCTCGGGGTCGAGGTCAAAGATATTTTGACCGAACCCATATTCCGCAGAGACATGGATGAAGATTGTGAAGTTGAGGAGAAGAACCTGAGAACACTATCAGTCGCCGAAGACACTACTGAAAATGCGGTTGTCGTGTTAGGCTTCAATGTTCCAGGCGGGACAACGTACCCAAGCAAACCAGAATATATGGTCGTCTGGGCCAAGACTCTGTATCATGAAGATCCTGACATACAAACGAAGAAGGACCATGATCAGAGACAACGTTGTCATCACCCACATGATGGCTACTGCCGTAGCTGCATCATCGCTCACAGCCATGCTGAATTCGCCGTCGCTGCTGCTACGGGAGACCGTCGTTGAAAGGATTGTATCTGCTTCCTGGACCAAACTATATGGAGGACACAAAGGGCGCTCAACGATTGACAGATGCGCGACGTCCTCGTGCTAAGATGGTCATGACGGTAGTCGCCGGAGGTATCATGATTCAAGATACAAGTTGACAGCTTTCATGATCGACAAGATTTTCGCTGACTCGTCGTTTTTACTCCCTCATATCTGCCACCACGACGTGAACTTTGCTCTGATGCCCTTTGGCCAATGGCACAGCATTAATTCCATGACTTAGCACATAAAAGTACTCGTGACCGGTACTTCATTGGCTATAACTCGAGGTTGTCGAGGGGTTAGGCAAAAGGAAAGAACGTATCTGCGCGTGTGGACACTATATACGCACGCTGTGGGTAACGTAGCAGAGAGTATTTGTATGTAAAGCCTCATCGCACGCTCTAGCGCTGGCACCAGAATAAAATCTAGGTCGTGACGGTACTCCACGATGTCGGTGATCGTTGATGGTAAAAAGAGGCTGTAAGAACCGTTTTGAGTAGGACGTGCTCCGCTATAGTACATCGTTCATGCACTGTGAACAAACGAGAATCTTCGGTAATCTTGGTGAGATGATCTGGAAGCGCTAACGCGGAAGACAGCTTGCCGATTGGTAGATCGGACCCAGCCCCCCTGCATGTGTTGTCCTGTGGACCTGCAACAGAGCACCGAGGTTACTAATCAAGCGTAGCGCGCGATTGACTGCTGTTGGACAATTGCGACCTGATCATTACCTATGCCTACCGTCTACACACAGTGCCAATACCTGTTACTACAGTGCTAGACCTCCATGACGCGCAAGACATGAGCGATCTTGCCCAGCCCACACGATTGAAGGTTGGGTCTGTCATTCAGATCTCAAAAGAATTCCTTTTGTTTGACGACAGCCTAGACTCTTTTGTTCTTCACTCGAGCTCGGCCACGAACTCGGCCAACTTGAAACATTTGTGGCGAAATGGGACGATGTGAGGAGTGTTGATCATCGTGCTAAGGTTTAATCCGTGCCAAGATAAGATCTCCAGGTACGTACCGATAGTGATAAGCTCCAACGGTCAAGATCGATTACGCCCTGCGCGGGCGACTTACCTAGGTGGCCAATTCTACGGTGAATCTTACAGCCCGTTGATGCTTGGTTGTCGCCCACATTCAAGTTCAAGTTGCTCTTGAACGGCGGGGCAGCCCCAAGGAAAGTCCTTTCAACGGGGACCCACAAGTCATGTCGTGTCGAATCAACCGGCGGCCAGAACCTTGTACTAGCATGCCACTCCGAACACTGCAACCACTGCCAACGCTTTAAAGATCATAGTAAGAGAGTCAATTTCTGACGATGAGACTTTACCCGTCTCGTACCATGCCTCCCGCGACAACCGTGGTCAGTGTCAGCGTGAGGAGTACAACGAAAAAGTGCTCCAGTACCCGCGTTGTGTTCACCAGTGGCGTGTTTATCAGGCTATGCCGGAGGATCGATTTACTAATGGCTCAAAAGTCTCCGTCCTAGTGGTGTGCTATCCAGGAAATCACGCCAATGTCTTGACATGAAAGAGATTTTTGGTATCTGTCAACTTCAAAACGTCTGTCCCCCTACGCTAGAGAACTATCTGAGAGCGAGGCATCCATCTCTCTTTGCTCCCATATGCGAATTGCTGCATAAGTCGATGAAACCCTCAGTCTTTGGGTTCCGCAATCATTGAGGTCATGCTTGCACCAACTATGTTACCAAATTTACTTCCACAGAAGTACAGGCCCTAGTCATAACGGTTTCATAGTCTTGGCGGCATCCTTGGGTTATTTAACCTCAAGCGTACTTAACAAGGTGGTAGGTCCGGCCAAATTTTGGTTTCGTAACAACTTCGTCGAGACTGAACAGACGTATCCGGCTCTCGTCGAGGATGCACAAACTATCTGGGACCTCACGATCAACATGCTCGCTGGCGCGGATGTTACACGGTCACTATCCGAGCTGCTGCGTTTTACGCTGAAGGACCCCCTCGTCTATGAGCAACTGCAAGAGGAGGGTCTGGCGGCTAGCATTGCAGAGAGCTTCACGACCTTCTATGAATAAGCCTCCAACATCTCTTGCTTCGAGGCAGTAGTGCGCGAGTCTAGTATGCGCATGCATCCATGTGTCGCCATGATGCTCGAGCACTATGTCCCTGGACCAGGTTTGCAGCTGCCTCATGGTAGCTTCGTTCCTCCATGTGTAATTACCGCTATGAACCCTTGCTACACCTCAAGGAACAAAAGCCTAAGTGAGCTGATGTCGAGGTCTTCAGACCTGGACTCGTTCCGTCAAGCGTGATGGCGAAGTTGAGGCCGAACATGAGAAGTGTCTTCGACGTATGAACTGTCTCGATCTGAGCTCCGGCACCAGCAGCCGTAACTTCATAGGCAAAAACTTGGGCTTGGTGGAGGTGCAAAAAGCCCTTTTGTCACGCTAGTGTTCAAGCGTGAGTGGAATGGGTGTACGACGGTAGATTTCGGAAGACCACCGATGGTTAGTTTATGCGATACGGAGGGCTTAGAAGCTTGGACTGACATCTCCCTTCCAGTTAAAATAACCTGTGTGCACGGGTTTTGCGGCGAAACCCTGTCGTGTGAACTGCTATATTGTGAGGGTGTCGGCCAGCTCCAGGTGCTTGAGCTGCCCACAAGCACCAGAGTGATGCCGCAGAAGACTTTGCACTGGCACGTAAGACTGAATGTTATTACCGCATCTAAAAGACTCAACGTGAAATTCGTACCACCTCATGCATACACCCCCTCTGCAGATGCTATAGTCAAGTCAATTGTACTACTAGACCCCATTTTGATAATTGTGAGTTCACGGTCAAAGTTTCGGACACCAGTGATGTATGTAAAGTGTTTATATTCGCGAAAGACATGAGGTAAATTAAGCATCGTGCACTAAGCTCGGGTACTGCCTAATTCCGGACCGATTGCACTGCGGGGAAGGAAACGGTGCGGATCATCTCCCTGGCTGACCGAGCCAGTCCCACACATGCTTGCTTGCTTGTACTTGTGGTTTAGACGTTGCTATAACTTCGAGTGATGCTTGCCAGAGACGCCGTTATGGGTCTCGTTTTTCTCTCCTTCAGCCTGCCTTGATGAAGTCTCTGGCGCCTGACCTCACGACTTCTTCTTGATCGATACACCACCATCTACGAGAAGGTTCTGTCCAGTGACAAATCCAGCTCCAAGCATGTACTCGACGGCTTCGGTAATATCCTCTGGCATTCCAGGTCTGTTGCTTAGATGTGTATCAACGTCATCCTGTTCAACTTCCCATTCTGTGCCTTCTTTGTCTGCCTGCTTGTTCTCGTGTGTCACTTTGATCCTGCCAGGCGAGACAGCATTGACTCGGATACCATATTGCTGAAGACTGACAGCCATTGCGGTGGTCAGGCCGTTCAACCCAGCTATGATACAATGTCAGCTATCTTATCTTCCTGATCAGATATCTAGCACTTACCTTTCGTAGCAGCATATCCTTCTTGGTTCGGGTCGCTCACCGTTCCGCGGAAACTGCTCACATTCAGGATGCACGGTCCGGCAGATCCAGTCTTGGAGTCTGGCAGTTTCTGCTTTTCATCGTCACCCGTCACTTTCATATAAGGAATGCAGGCCTGGCCCAGGGCGAAGTTGCCAGTCAAGTTGACATCGACGTATGTCTTCCATACGTCCAGTGTGGAAGGGTCTTCCATTGTCTTCCCGTCTGGCCAGTATGGATTGGAGATGCCGGCGTTGTTAACCAGAAAGTCGATCCGGCCACCTAAGAACTCTGCAGCTTTCTTGATTGTATCTCGAACAGAAGAAGGGTCGCTGAGGTCACATTCTGACCAGGAGATACGATCGGAGTATTGTTTTAGATGCTCCTCCGCTGTATGCTGTAGGCCTTCCTTGTTCACGTCGAGGAGAAAGATTTTGTGACCCTTTTCTACGAAGTGGCGAGCAAGCGCCCGACCAATCCCTGAGCTCATCGTCAATAGAGGAGTGCTAAGCCGATCATGCAAATATTACCTTGTCCACCTCCAGTAATCACGATTCTAGAGTCGCCTTCGATCATGTTGAGAGCTGTGTGGGTGAGATTAGAATTTCGTACGTGATCTTGGTCTGGAGTTTAGCTATGCTTGTGAGTTACTGTTCACCTCAGCAGGAGTGTCTTCGTGAATTCAATGGCTTTAACCAAGTCTATCAATTGGCAGTAGGTAACTCGAATTGTTTGACGTCACAGTGACCACTGCATGATCACCACCATATTCCACGGGTCATTATTCCGAAGAAGGACAAGCGTGACATCCCATTTACGTGTGAAACTCGTTTAGCAGTGAATGTGTGTCCTGTAGGGTATGGTGGCATGATCAAGAATGGTGTTCATGGGACTTCAAGCACAAGAGAAGGTTTCAACTATTTGAACGACGTACTTAAGGTTCTGAGAGTCGGTACCAGATTGTCCTCCTGACTAACAAGGTTTCGTTCACGGAAAATATGCACCACTCTGACTGCATGTAAGATCGGTTGCAGCCGTCCATCGCTTGAAATATCAGCTTGGTCAGGCACTTGCACACGCACTTAGTACTGTGCTAACACTTGCTCACTTCCGCGTGTCTCGATACGTCTTCTACCCTGACTTGATATACTCGAAGAACGTCAAGCACGATAGCCGCGGACCTATGTATCTTTGCCTGGAATGAGATGCAGCATCTCGTGAAGAAACGACCCAGTCCCTCTAGATTTTCAAGCATCGACAGGAGTAGTATTGAGTCCATTGGTACTATCGAGACGCTCATCATACGTAGGTAGTACTACTGTTTTGTATCCTTCATGCTCGTGTTTATGCTGATGGAAGACACCAGCAGCGGTATCGCTTGTAAATCGAGCAGAGTGCGACTAGGATTATTCTGGAGACCTTAACAAGATCTGAATCCTTTCATATCTGAACCGTGACCTATTCGACAAGATTGTAGTAGTGTTCTTGTATTTTCTATTGAACCAGGCTAGGCGATCCAGTAGTAGTAGACCTGCTGGTTATATGAGCACAGTGGCAGCGTTGTCTCTCTCGATCTCGACGATGCATTGAATGACAAGTGCAAGTTTTCATAGAATGTGCATCCACTGTCAGTACAGCACTGGAATAGTATTTTCTTCATGGAACGTTGCGCCATGTTGGCGAAGGAACTACTTAAGCACAGCTACAACCTTCTGCAGGTGTACCGTAAGTTCAGTCATGACTCCAGTGGTCAAGCGTAGCCTCTCTGATATTGGACAATGTGTCTCGACATTGCCAGACTACCTGCGTCAATTTCAACTGTTCCTTACGGCGGTGATTCTCTGCAACAGTTTCATCCGAAAATTGACTTGGGATCCAAGACTGGTCTCTCGGTTCGCAACAGGCTTGGGGACGTTCGACAGAAATGCGTGGGATAGATCAGGAAGCCAGCTTGTACAAGAGTACCTGACGGAACCTTGGTTCCACCAAGTCCTTTTTCATCGACTCAAGCTGTGAGGAGCTTGGCGCTTCAGCCAAGTGCGAGCCGGGGGCGCGTGCATTACAAGAAAGCGATCCAAATCATGACAGCAAAACTGTATGCAGAACTTGAAGGCAAGCGATCGCAGGACGACTCGGGAAACACTACATGAGTAGCTCATCGAGGTCGAGGTGTTGAGCTTGTGAAGCTGCTAAATTGATTCTAGAATCTCTTCATTCCCTCCAGATTGTCGACCATGTAGTGCAAAAGCGACAGATGGCGACCTGGATAGACGATTGATACCACGGAAGTCGACAGAGCGATATCTCTCAGCAGGAGTATCATCGGTGGGCTTCAAGATAAGATTCGGGAGGAGTCGGCGGGTGACATTGCAGCGCCAGAGTATGTCGAGCTAGTGGACAACAAGCAGCATGCGTTTCGGTAAAGGGCACATTCGGCGACCACAACTTCGCATTGGTCCGCCATCGAAGGTGTCTTGAAAACTTCAGGTACACAAAAAACCCAGGTCAAACCTGATTGGGTCAGGATAAGCATGAAGAAGTGCGTGTTGTGTACCCAGGTCATGTCGCAGGTCCAGAGACCGGGCACAGTAGGTATAGGCCAACTAGTCCTTAGCAGGTTGTCGCGATGGCTGTCACGAAGGCTGTCCATCAGTTAGCGTATGCCGGTGTTCTACTCACGTTGATTGACACCAATATCGCTTTCCCAGCAGTCAAGTAGTAATGGTAGAGACATTGGCGGGAAGACCCAACAGTAGAATAAATCTAGGCAGTAAGGATAGCCCAGATGACGAGGTGTATGTGTTCTCCAGGTGGTTCTTCCTGTTCGCAGAGGTCTTTCGGACCATAGGTATATAATTTACTAAGTAAGCCGTCTGTACACCCATTGACGGGTGGACAAATATTAGTGATTGGCTCATGTTAAATGCACAACAATCACGGCTTGCAACAAGACCAGAACGCTTCGGCTTGTAAAACCGAGAACTAGGTGGCTGGCGGCGCATGAAAGGGTTGCTTCTGTACCTAAAGTCCGGCGGGGTCCACTTGAACGCGAAGAGCGTCGCGACGTTCTACGGATAAGTCACCCAGCAGATTGTCGTGCAGCAGCACCACATACTATCACCCCCTTAGCATTTCTTGCCAGCACTGTCGCTTTCTTCTTGGGATCGTGCGCTGCCAATGAACAATTTTTGAGGGCGCGCTGCAGGTCTATCTTCGACAATCATTGTGCAAAGTTCCCCCCATCCGGGGTACATGTAGCTCACGTTCTCCACCTGACAAGCATCTTCTACTAGGGTCGTTACCCCGGGGGACAAGCTTTCCAATCGAAGCTTGACAAAACTTCTGTCTGCCACGCGATGTAACTATCGTTCCATGTGACAGGCAACCGATCCGTAACCCATGAACTTTAGTGCATTGCGCTGATAGTTACATGGCGAACTTTGCGTGTACTACCCCTGCACCCTCACCGTACTTGAAGGATGCCGCGGTAGTTTCAATCCGACGACCAATTACACTAGCACTGTGCTTGTGCAATAGAACTAAAGAAGTGGTGGTCCACCTCCTCCGGAGTAGACACTCTTACTAGTTTACCCACCGCCTCCGAAGGTGGTTTGAGCTCGTGTTGACCGACTAAGCGGAGCATGCACTTTCCTCGTTCATAAAGTACACGCGACCCCAGCTTTCTCGTTGACAGTTCTGAACCACTTTCCACCATCATTTCCTCTCTCAGTGAAATGGCTAGCGATTCCAAAATGTCCTCAGGCATGGTCGAGCCAAACGAGAAGTCGCAGGCTGGCAATGTCGACGTTCGTCATTCCGAAGTCCTGTACAACCCAGACTTCATGAGCGATGCCGTTGATGGCGAGAATCGTGAGCATGCAGAGACCGCGTGGGCGTCGATCAAGAGCCATCCTTGGGCTTGCTTATGGGCATTCGTGATGTGCTTCACCATTGTGAGTACATTTCCCCGCACTCTGCTCACAGTCTCCGGATCTTAGACGGCGCAAATGTGACCCACCCAACGAGAGCACAAGCTGATGTACAGTAGGTCATGGAGTCATTCGACATGTTTCTGAACGGAAACTTTGTCGCGCTCACTCCTTTCCAGCAGCGCTATGGTGTCCAGCTCGCGGACGGCAGCTATGCTATCCCGACCCGATGGCAGAGTGCGCTATTTCAGTCTGGGCAATGTGGTGCTTTCGTTGGTGTTTTCCTAGCAGGGCCCATCACCAACTGGATCGGGTACCGATACACAACGATCCTCGGCTTGATTCTTATGAACGCTACAATTTTCATTTCCTTCTTTGTGAGTGTCTCGACCACATTGTTGAGCTTACAACCTGACCATGTCCATGTAGGCGGATTCTCTCGCCCTTCTTGTTGTTGGACAAACGTTGGAAGGTGTCCCCTGGGGTCTCTTCATTGCAAACTCGCCCGCCTACGCCAGTGAAATTGTACCCCTCGTCCTTCGAGGTGCCACTTTGGCTACTCTGCAAATGAGTTGGTCAATTGGTGGCATTATTGTCGCAGCTGTCACCTATGCATACAACCAGCGAGACGATCAATGGGCTTGGCGAGTCCCTCTCGCTTTACAATGGCTCTTCCCTGTCAGTGCCTTATTCCGGGTCTTGTGTCCACATGTGCTGACTTATTTAGACCCCCCTCATGATTCTCATCTTCCTTGCGCCCGAATCTCCTTGGTGGCTTGTTCGCAAGGGACGGAAAGCGCAGGCCCTTCGCTCTCTCGAACGCCTCGGAACTGGGAACACTCAGCATGTCAACCAGGCACTTGCGGCAATTGAACGAACGGTTGAGATAGAAGCTAAGCACGGTGGCAATCCTACCCTGCTCGATCTTTTCAAGGGTACCGATTTGAGGCGAACGATTATCATCTGCTTGATGTATGCGTCGCAGAACTTCGCCGGCAATCTGATTGCCAACCAGGCGACTTTTTTCTTCGAGCGTGAGTGGCTCCCACTATCCAGCAATTTACCTTAAGCACTTTATGACTGACTTCTCATTTAGAGGCCGGTATCTCACCTGACCGTTCCTTTCAGCTTAACCTGATCAACTCGTGTCTCCAGTTCTTCGCCAACGGATGCGCTTGGTTTCTCTCGTCGTGGTTTGGTCGTCGAACAATCTATCTATGGGGTACAGCTGTCAACATTACTTTCCTCATGATTCTCGGAATTTGCGCCTCCGTCGCACAGACCCAAGCGACCAACTACGCCCAGGCTATCCTCGGTATACTCATCTCTTTCGTCTATGCTGGCGCGATGGGACCGATCACATACACCATCATTGCCGAGACATCCTCGGTCCGACTTCGTGCTTTGAGCACTGGAGTTGGTCGTGCCGCCTACTACGTCGCGGAAATTCCCATGATCTATCTGGCCTCGAAGATGCTCAACCCGACAGGATGGAACATGGCGGGCAAATGTGGTTATGTCTGGGGAACTACTGCCCTCATCTGCTGGATTTCGGCGTACTTCTTCCTTCCTGAACTCAAGCACCGCTCTTACCGCGAGGCCGACATCTTGTTCAACCGCAAGGTTCCCGCCAGGCAGTTCAAGTCCACCGTTCTTGACGTCAAGGACAATGAGTAGGGTATGGCGGTCGGAAGGAAGGACCAGAGCTCCTGCTCGTATAGCAGTGCACAAGAGCAAAGAGGTATTGACTTAGCCGACCAAGAGCTGACCAACAATGGTACTACTATTGCCAAGCATAACGTTAGTAGCTTCAAGTTTTCGCTCGCACTAGATAAATGGTGCAATGCGGTCGCCTTGCGAGAAAAGCGCAATCCGCGGCGAGCTCAGCTCGAAAAGAATTCACAGTCAATGCTGCTATTTAGCCAGATGCGCCACCCTCTAACTTTTCTGGCCTTCCAAAATGCTGCCTATGTGCCTAGCGAAGTTCAATGTCCTCGTATCAGTGTATCGAGCTCCAACAACAGTCAATCCCAGGGGCATGCCGTTTTCGCCTGTCAGACCAGGTACGTTGACTGTTGGTGCATGTAATATCGTCCACATCGAATTGAAAGCCTACAGAGATCGTTAGCTGCGAAATCCATAGTGAGAAGAAAACCCCAACTTACCGCATCTCCAGTCCACTCCAGTCCCAGGGGAGCTTCATCCGGCACGCTCGGCGTCAATACTGCATCGTACTCACTCGCAATCCTGTCCCAGACCGGTCGAAGCCTCGCACAACCGTCATACGCCTCAAGCAATGCCTTTCGCGACAAGTTGTTCACATTCTCCACATGTTCGCAAAGAGACGAATCCAGCCGCTCTTTGTCGGCCAAGTACACGCCCAGAAACGAATTCCTCGCTTCCCCAGATTGTACATCAGCCTGCCACTTGGACATATTCGCAAATTCTTCAGGCAACTCCAGCTCCTCCACCTTGGCCCCACCCGCCTCCAATAACTCTCTCGCATTCCCCCACACCTTGCTCAAACCTTCACCCGCTTTCTCATCCCACACATGAGTCCGACAAAACGCGATCCTCATCCCCTCTGTCTTGACCTCTCCAGTCCTAGACGCCACATCACCACCACCATCATCCTGAACCCTCAACACCCGCGAGACCAACTGCAAGTCCTCCGCACACCGGCCCAACACCCCCAGCGTATCGCAACTAACACTATACATCCCCACGCCCATCGTACTAACCGCGCCCCAAGTCCACTTGACCCCCCAGATGCCATTGAAACTCGCCGGTCGCACCACACTGCCGCCCGTCTGCGTGCCCAACGCCACGGGGACCTGGAAGTCCGCGACCGCCGCCGCCGACCCCGAACTGCTGCCCCCGGGCGTCCGATCCGCGGCGTGCGCATTGCACGTGAAGTTCTGGTTGACGCTGCCTTTGGTCGTGGCCGCGAACTCCGTCGTGGTGGTCTTGCCGAGGATCAGGGCGCCGGAGGCGCGTAGGGCGCGCACCACGGACGCGTCGATGCCCGAGGCGGCCGTCGTGTAGTGGATGGGCGAGTTGTATTGCGTTGGCATGTCGGCCGTGAGGATGATGTCTTTGATGCCGATGGCGAGGCCGTGCAGGGGCCCGCGGCGCGAGGGCGGAACCGCGTCGAGTTCGCGCGCCCGCGAAAGGACTTGGGCTGGGTCGAGGTGGATCCAGGCTCTGATCTGCGGGTTGCGCGTGGCGATGCGCGAAAGCAGGGATTTGGCGTAGGTTTCGACTGTGATTTGGGACGTGTGGAGGAGCGGCAGGATTTGCGTGGCTGTTAGTTGCCAGAGGTCGCTGGCGGGGAGGTTCGTGGGGTCCATGGTTGTTGAGGCGGTATGAGTTACTCGTAGTAGTAGTCGTTGTCAGTGTCTAGCTGTGCTTCGCCGTGTCCAAATGACACCTTGAAGTGCTTTGTACTACTGTGAAGAGACGCTTTCGGTGTACACGATCTCGGACATGTACCGCTTGTGCTCGTGTACTTATATGCTTTCGCCAATGGCACTAGTGATCCTTTTTGGAGAGTAAATGCACGCGCTGATATCCGAGATGGGCCACAGAACTCCCCTTGAGCTTTGCCTTGACTCCGAATATCGCTGGCACTTCCGGTTATGTAGTAGCCTTGGAGATCACCTCCCGCAGCCGCGGTGTCGGTAGCTGCAATTAGGTACATGGAAGGACAACCATGGACCTAGCAAGGCAAAAACTTGGCAAGCAGAAAGACAACAATGGGCTGATTTTCACGTGCATCACAACCTATTGGATTCTCGACAGCTCTGAGGGAGTTCAATACAGCCTATGCTGCGAACTCCAACAATCGGAAGCCCCTTTCCTGCAGTGCAGGCCTCAGCTTCGGCATGTCCGCGCAGATACTTATGTCTGGCTGAACGACGCCTACGTCTGCTTCGCGGACGGATGTGTACTGACTTGTCTGTAGATCATACAACCAGACAGCGTCCTCGTTATACATCTCCAATGCTTCCCTTATCCCCTCTTTGTGACGCATAAATGGCATCAACAACGCCATAATCTCGTCTCCTGTATCGAGCGTCAGGCGCACGTTGCTGATGATGCTGACAAGCAGACCGAGCAGTGAATTCAAGATCTGGCCTTGACTGGTCCTCGTGTTGTCGAGTCGGAAGAGCATCTGTCTCTCTGGGGTTGGCTTGCTTGATGTGGCTGTTTCTTCACCCGACGATCTGACAAGTTGAAGATCGACTGCACCACTGACGGCAAAGTGTGGTCTTTGTGCTGGCACCGATGAAGGCAACATCTGAGTAGAACTGTTAAGAGCCTCTGGACCCACGGGATATGACTTGACGTTAGCTTGTCTTTGGACGTTCTTGAAAAGCCGCACAAGTTGCTGAGTGATCTCTTCAATCCTGCTAGTCATGAAGTCACCTGCGTTCTGGCATAGCACGGCAATGGTATCGGCGGCAGCAGCTATGTTGTAAGCTGTCTCCTTTTCATCGGTCTGATTGGCAAAGAGCCTTGGTACTATCACCGGCCAGATTGCATTGATTAATGGCAGAAAGCTGTTCTCGTCTCGGCCAAGGAGCGGCGAGAGGTCCTTCAATAGGTCAAGGAGCAGGTGCCGCACACCCGGAGAGGGTGATGCGAGGTGCGGTACGGTAGATGTGGCGATGTTCAAGAGTAGTGTGTGCGTTCTGCCGAGTTTTTGCTCTTCCTCTTCGGTGGGTGGCTTCAAAGGCGCTAGCTTCTCGTTGGCGTCATTGTCCTCCATACCTTCCAGGTCATCACCATGGGCTGCGGCTGGTTTGGGGAAGCTTGGACCATCGAGGGCGTCTGTCCACGGTCTTTGTGGCGCCTTGCTGGGAGGTTCGTTGGCTGGTCGACTAAAGTCAAGCTTTCGTCGTTTTCGCGCTTGAAGGTCTTCGCAAATATCGCTCGTGTTTGAGATTCGGGCGGCCGGCTTATGATGCACAGGCACTTCTCTACCTTGTGTTATCGCAATTTGTGGTTGCTCGACAGCGACATCGACCATGGCCTTTAAGGTGCTGAACAGTGTCTCGACCCACTCAGGGTAGCCGTGATAATTATCTAAAGCTGCGAAGATAGAGTGTATCAGGTCATCGAGGTAGGGCATCAGCTCTGCGCCGCACAGCTTGATCATCATTCGGAGTATCTGAGGTGCTTCAGGTGAAAGGCTGTAGGTGTTGAGTTTCCAGGCGACAGAGTTGACCAGGTAGTCGACATTTGATATCAGAAGATCGCTCGTAGAGGCGTATTGGCAAGACTGCGCGAGTTTGTCTAGTGCTGTCATGGCGTGCGAACGAAGTACGGCATTCGGTGAGCCAAGAAAAGAGAGGACCGGGTATAGGGTATCCATGAGCTCTGGGCGGTACGAGTCGTTGGAGTAAGTCTGAGCGTAAAGGACGATCGCTTCGATTGCCAGGGCTTGGACTTGCCACCCATATTCGTCGTTGGAACTTTCATCAAACACCGAAGAGAGCAGTGGCAGAGTCGTAGCATGGAGGTCGGCCAGAATAGATGATCTGCTCGCAAGCTCACCTTGGCTGGCCGTCGGAATTAGAAACTCGTCTACGCTCATATAATTCGAGCTGCCGCTTCCATCTTGAAGTAATTGCAGTGCAAGCCAGAACGAGGCCAGCCTCGTCACACCTTCCGCTTCAGCTACAGAATCTGTAAGCGACTGTGCTATCCTCGACTGCTCGGGGCTCTGCCGTAGGATATTCACGAGCTCTTCCAGATGTCTCTTCGTATCTCGTTGACTCTCATGAGTCAGTATAAATTGCTCGAACCTTCGAATCTCGGCAGGTCTTGTTCTGACCAGTGCATCAAGCGTGCTGTAAGTATCGCCATGTAGCTCATGAGTCTTGGTCGAGGTATCCTGTATCATGTTGCTGATTCCGCCGATCAGCGGCGGTATAAGATCGTTGACCATGGCAGCGCTGCTTGATTGCGACTCACCAAGCAGGGGCAAGGTCGCTGCCAACCTTTGTAGAGTAAACTGCTTCGTTCTTTCATCCTGCGCCTGCATCAAGCGAGGCAAGGACCTTGACCAATTCATGAAGCTTGCCTTGAGCATTTCTTCGATGTCGGGATAAGCTATTACCAAGTGCCTACATGTTGACCTTGCAGTCTGATTATCCGGTTGCGCGGAAAGGGCAATCAGAGTCTCAACCATTGCCGAAACCGAATCCGCAAGTGTCGTATGACATTCCTCAACGACCATGACACATAGCTCTTCCAAAGCTCGACGAACAATGGCACTGTCATGCGTCCGCAACTTGCTAACCTGGATGAGCGCATTCTTCACCTGCCCTGATGTAGCCTTTAACCAGGACTCATTCAGCGCTTCTTTCTCGTCACTAGCAGAAGGGTTGAGGGCGACTCGATCTGCCAAGGTAAGGTTCAGAATACTTCGAAACGCCTTCAAGTTCGTTGTCAAAACCTTCTGTGTCCGTCTTGCCTTCGTGCTTGGCTTGAGCGATTTGGTTAGCGCTGAGGCTGTTCGAGGGAGTAAGCTGGCCAGGAAGACCCGACTGTAGATGCTCACTATCAGCTGCAACAAGACATTGGAAGCCGATATCTGCACTTGATCAGAAGGACTTTCTGTGATCGCCTCGAGAAGAAGGTAAACCAGCTGGTCAACCACATTTCTGGTTCCCTGATCTTCAAACACGTTTGAGCCATGTTGAGACGCATTCAGTGCCTTGACAACAGCATGGATACACTGGAAGCAAGCTATCTTGAGTTCATCTGTGGCGGCCTCGGTCTGCGCGTTAGGTCCTGCTCCTGCGAGCATGGACATCAGGATGATCAACTGCTTGCCAAGTTCAGGTACGAGTGCTTGCCGGTAGCCATGGGATACTAGAAGAGTAACACACTCTGCCGCGACTTCGAGGCATCGCGGCGATAGTCGTTTGGATTCATTAAATACCTGCTGAGCAAGAGGGAAGAAGGCATATTCCGCTAATTTGGCATCAAGTTGGTTAGATCCGGCCAGGTCATCTAAGGCGCTCTTGACCGTCTCGAGGGCACGCAGGATATCTTTCACGGCGGCATCTTTCGTTCTGAACCTCAAAGCAACGGAGCTAAGATTGACACAAGGAGGTTTGAGCTTTGCCGTAATCAGTATCTCGGATTTGATAGTTGGACACACCTTGACCAACCTTCAGAAAAGCCTGCTGTCTTTGGTTGTTCATTGCGGCGTATGATCAGGCAGGGACTACAGCCCGAGAATAGGCCATGAGTGGACTGCACTGTCGCATTGTTGGTGGTAGGCGGCAGGCGACTATAAGACCTCAAATGTCACGTGATGACGTTGAATCTCCAAAGAGTGCTTCGCCGGCAGGGGGAAAACGATGCAGAATCACATAGAAGGCGGAGAGGATGATATTTAGATACATTATTCTACATAGGGTCGTATAGTCTATATTAACGCTTGCCCTCTGAACATAGCATCCCTTACTTCCCGCACGACATCCTTGCGGTCATTTTTACCTACTAATACAACGCCTCGGCCTCTCCTATTCATGCGTCCCAGCCTGCCAAGGCGATGAATGAAGTCGATCGAGGTATGGGGCACATCATACAAAATGGCGTGTCGAACGGCCAGCGTATCAATACCACGCGAACCAAGATCTGTGGTGACAAGCACCTTGGTGTTGGCCAGCTTCTTGTAGCTCGTCGTGTCCTGCTGCGGTCGGGTGTCGAAGCTCAAAAAGTCCTTTTTCGCATTCTTGAGTTCTCCTTCGACGCGACTCGGAGATGTGAAGCTGTCAAGAATGGCACCCCTTCGAGCTTCGGTGGTGTCTCTCGTCAAAGCAACCGCGTCGATGCCCTTTGAGACGAGGAATTGCTGAACTTCCTCTGCCTTCTCACGCTCATTGACGAAGACAATGATATGCTTGACTGTGTGGTGGGCGCCAGTGTCGTCGTGCTCGGCCTTTCCTAGCTGCCATATGGCATCTGCACAGGCGAGGGTACGGTTACCACTGTAGGGTTGCTTGTCGATGTCTACTACACCGAGTTGGACTCGTCTCGGAACGGAGTGCAGTTTCGGAGTGACCAGGCGTTTCATCATGGGGAAACGATTGTCGATAAACTTGTCGAGGGATCGGGGGATGGTGGCACTGCACAAGATGAGTTGCTTCAGGCTTGAGGCGGAGCGGTCGATGATGTCGAGGGTGATGTCGCGGAAGGAACGGTCAAACAGGGAATCTGCTTCGTCGGCAACAATGTAGTTTACTTTGCTGAGAATGTGGGGTTCTTTCGAAGCTATGCTCGAGATGAGGTGAGGGGTGGAAACAATGATGTCGATGCCGTTTGGGTTGAAGAGGCGGTTTCGGATGACGGTGGGGGAGTTGGACGCGGAGATTGAGGCGGAGCGGTACTTGACTGTATGGGCCATGATCTTGGCGACCTTGCCGACTTGGTCGACGAGCTCGGAGCTGGGGAGAAGAATGATGGCCTTGGGACGGCCTGTGGTGGAATCGGGGTCTAGTCCATCGGCTAGTTTGGGAGGAGCAACTTCGAAGACATGCTCGGCGTGGCGCTTGTCGTTCACCTTGGCAGCCTTTTGGGCCTTGTCGGCAGCTTCGGCCTTCTCGATGTCTTCTGTCGTCTTGATGTGGTTGATGATGGGGATGAGGTAGGCCAGGGTCTTGCCTGAACCCGTCTCGGCGGCCAGCAAGAACTTGTCGTACTGGTATTCCCCTGTCCTCTTGTTCTGCATGATCTCGCCCTTCTTGCTGAGCAGCGCTGGGATAGCCAGTTTCTGGGCGGGAGTCGGATCGATGTAGTCCAGGTAGCCTAGGGCTTGGTTGTAGAGGGCATCGATGATATCCTGGCGTATGCCCAGCTGCTCAAAGGTCTCGATCTTGTCCAACTTGTCTTGCAGCGATGTGCGCGCCGAGTACGACATGGAAGCGAGGGCAGTCTGCATCTTCAAAGCATGGAACAGTGGGCGATCCTCCTTGTTCTTCACAATGTGTTTGCCCGTTCGCTTGGGGGGCTCTTCGGCGGGCATGGCAGCCTTGGCCTTGTCTTGCAGGGCTCTCAGCCTGGGACCTGGATCTGATCGGTTCATGCCGCCGAAGGGGGTTTCATCTCTCTGCTGCTGCCTCGACTTGGTGTTCTTGGAGACGTCATCTGCCAGTATCATCCTCGTGGGCTTCTTCCGTTGTTTCATGGCCGACACCATCCTCCGCTGGCTGCGACATGGCTGCCGCACCGGTTGCAACGTCCTCGCAAGGGCGCGAAGTTCGCAGCTGAGACACAGCGCTGTTCCCGACATGCTGAATGAGTAGCGAGAATTGAAGGAAGATGGGTGACATCGATGCGACGGCCAGGAGGCGTCTGCGCCATAAATTATTCTGGCACATGTCGAGGATGCTGCTGCTGCTGCCTCAGGCGTCAAGGCACGTGTCGCGTTAGACTAGATCGGGATGGGCGTGATCGAATGCCTGAAGGTCGGCTAGTGGCAGCCAGGCATGACTGCTTATCCCAGTTTGAGTTTCCGAGAGTGGGCAGTTGTCATGACAACTTCTGTCCTCAGTTGTTTTGCCCGACTAGCCTCGTACCCCATGTCGGTTGTTGAGATCCAGTGTGATGAAAAGACTCCATCTACCTCTTCATAGGAGCAGACTTTGGTCGCTTCCCTGGCCGCAGCTCATCTTCTTGTAATTTCCCATCCACCGCCGCTATCAATCGTTCGCGACGTGGTAGAAGTGCAGCTGGGCTGCTTGGACGCAAACGAGGCTACCACTCTCACCGCATTCCTCACCACATTACCCCCTCGTCTCCATGGTCTGAGCTCGACCACGACACATAGCTATTGTCCAGTGCACCAGTCCAGAATGGCGGCCGAGTCGGTGAGTTGCTCTTCTGGGGTCAGCGTGTTGGGGGGTCTAACGGGCGCACAGGTACTGCCGCTGCGGGTGCAGAAAGGCACCAACAGCACAAGCTCGTCGCCGACCAAGAACTTGTCGTTTGTTCAGGGTCGACCACTGTCAGAGTTGAGCCCCATGGCATTGCGGAGGAACTCACCCAGCTTTCCCAGAGTATGTTGGAGCAATGGCTGCCACGACATCAGGCTGACCATGGCATAGAATAACTTGAGCAAGCACGAGGCCTCCCCATCCCCATCAGCGTTCAGCAGCAACGCATCTCCCCGAAATTTCTGGCAAGGTCGCGACCCCAACTCGCCCGTCGCCGAGAATCGATCTCCCTTGGACAATCTATCTCCCACCAAGCGCTCCTCCATCGAAAACCTCAAGAGAGCCTCGCGCGTCAAGAACAGCTCCATGTTCGCAAAAGAGCAGCAGAACGGGTACGACCCATCTGCGCCCAAGATCCTCGACGGCAAGCCACTGCGCAACTCTTTCCAAGGCAACGCGTTTGGCGCCAAAGGCATCTTTGGGAGTAGCACCGGTAGCCTCGCTAGCGGCGGCACTCCTACACCATCCAGCCCCACGAAACCAGAGCAGATGCTCGTCCATGATCTGGTAACCGTCGGCCCCGTGTCTCCACCGGAAACACTCGAATCCCCATCCCTCAGTAATATTGCGCCTCTCTCCCCAAGCAAAATGCAAGCTTCTCCCACCAAGTCTTCGCTCTCCAAGAGAACGGGCGCCAGCTTGAAGAGATCAGGTTTCGACCCTTCCACCGGCATCTGGGAAGATGAGGACGATGAAGACAAGACCTTGCCCGACGGGCACGAACTGCATAAACGTGGAAAGAGTGTCACTTTCAACCAAGCCCCTCCAGAGGTCAACGAATATGAGAGGCCCACTCCAGATCCCTCTTCCGTTGCCTCGGGCTCAAGAGAAGGCAGCTACGAATCTTTCGACGACGACGACGAAGAGGATTACAGCCTCGAGCGTAGCTCATCTTTTGACCCTCACGACGACAGCTTCGACGCCTCACTCGAGGACATAGAAAAGACTCCTGTCGTGCTGCCAGAGGACTGGCGCTTCATGAGCCCCGAGACGGCCCGGACCAGTCTCGTCCACGACGACGAGGATGTCTTTGATGATAATGTCGGCTCCCCACCGCCTGAAGCAAGGCCAGGTGACATGGCTGAGCGGCCACATCAGTCAAGTGCTATGTCTGTTGACTCAAATGGCCAAACGCGACCACTTCCCCCATTACCACCACAAATGCCTGCCCAATCTGAGCGCAGGTCCTCTCAGCGCGACAGTCTATCGGGCACGCTGGAGCGCTTGAGCGGTACCCACCGAGCTCTACCATCGCCACCACCCCCCGCAAGCATAACAACGGCTGAAATCAGGCGGATGAGCAATAGCACCTTGTCGCTCGAAGAGAGGCTGAAGATGATGGCCCTCAAAGAATCTACTCCCCAAGCCGAAGCAGATGCCCAACGAGAGCGTAGAATGAGACGGGCCGACATCAAGGACGCTGATCAGATCAGAGACCAGTTCAAGTCCAGTGAAACAGCGGACGAAGACCGCGAGGCTACACCAGAAGCTGATCACCAAGACAAGGCGCATAAGTCAGAGAACAGACGCCTCTCCCTGGACTTTATCACTCAACAGCTGCGTGCTGGTCTAGACGACATTTCGAGATCCAACAGTCAGTACTCCTCAGCAAGCTATCTTGATCCAGATGTGCCAATCCCCTCTCGCGAGGATCCAACACAGACTTTTGATGACGACTATGAGGACGACAGCATCGTCATCAAGGAAGAACCAGTTGATGACGATGAACTATACAACATTTCGGAAATGTACCGGAAGACCAGCTCTCAACTCGATGCTGAAGACGAGGAAACGAGCCAATACTCCCAATCGAGCATCCAGCACTCGGTGGAGCTGAATGCCGAGACCCCACGAGCGCATTCACCTACTGCTGCTCGAAACACGTCAATGTCTACGGAAAGTGTGTCTCTGCCGGACTTCATGGACTTCGGTCAAGAGAAGGATTTGGACTTTGGACTCTCTCAATACATCACAAAGAAGAGTGAAGAACCACATAACAACCGCCAAGTCGAAGCAGTAGAGGAACCAGAAGTAACTCTGCCAGACTTGGCGGCGTTGCGAACCGAGATTGCGCGACCATTCACGCCAGAGGAGCAGCTTGAACCACCTAGGCCGCCCTTTGCTGAAGAGGAAGAGCCATCAGAGCCCGGGACGCCGTCTTCAGTCATTCGCCATCCTATCTCCAACTCTGCGTCCTCCGAGTCGGACGATGATGCCTCTTTGGCAGAGACACATTCAGACAATGGATCAGTACCGTCTGTTGACGTCAAGGATTTTGCTCGAAAGTCTAGCAACAACTCATCGCTGCAGCTGACGCCCGAGGCAGAGCACCGCCCTTCATCATCGGAGACACTAACAACCGACGAACCTCGAGCTGAGGTGCCCGAGCTCGTAGCTTCCCAAGCCGAACACGAAGCGGTCGAGCAAAGCAATGCTTTCGAACCCGAGAAAAAGCAGGCTACAAACCGTGTCAGCAGTCTAGTGCGGCTTGATTTCCCACGGGATGAAACAAACGGCAGCCTGGGCCTCAGCCTGGGCCTTGAGCAAGAATTCGATCGTGTCCTGGAATCTCAAAAGGTAGCGTTTGAATCTTCCCTTCAAAACCTCTACCAAGCCTTCAACGGACGATTCCCATCTGCTGAGTATCCTGCCGCGAAGGAACACAGCAGTCGTCCAGACTTACTTCCTGTACCCCTCCTTCCTAAACCCTCTGGCGCTCGAGCCCCATCACTCAAGAGTCATATTGCTAACAGAAGTCCGAATCGACAGAGAGGATACCTCATGCGCCAGAACACGAAGATCGTCGTTGCAACCGAGCGTACATCGGTGGATGAGCCACGATCTCCGTTCGTGGCAAATCCCGGCCTTGCCGTACCAGATGCGAATCCCAATGAGGTCGTCGTTTCTCCACGGAACATCAGCCAACCCACTTGGACCGCTGAACCATGGAACAACAAATCGAGACGACGGAGCATTCGTGTCAACGGCGAGGAGAGCCCGAAACGAAAGGCGGCTGCGGGTCCCGCGCCGCCACTGCCAGGCCACACCAGCAACGTCCACCACGATCTTGGTGCTGTTGCCGAAGACGAGCTCGCTGAAGAAGAGGCTGAAGATATTGAGGATGGTGCCGAGCGAGGCAGGTTATTTGTCAAAGTCGTGGGTGTCAAAGACCTACAACTTCCCTTCCCACAGCGTAAGCGCCCTCGTGCTTTGGGTCAAATCCCTGCTGACCAGCCTGAAGAAGAACGAACCTACTTCGCTCTCACTCTGGACAACGGTCTCCACTGCGTCACGACATCCTGGCTTGATCTTGGTCAAAGCGCACCAATCGGCCAGGAATTTGAGCTTGTTGTGCTGAACGAGCTTGAATTCCAGCTTACCTTGCAGATGAAGTTGGAGGAACCTACAAAGCCTATCCTTCGGCCAGACTCTCCAACAAAAGCCCCTGCATCGCCGAAGAAACAGAATGCATTTGGACGCTTTTTTGGGTCACCACGGAAGAAGAAGGAGGCCGAGATGCGCCCAACAGAGCCGCAAGGCCCCAAGCGTCCAGTCACTCCCCCCTCTGCGTACGAACTTGTACAGGGTATCGTTGCCAAGGATGGTTCATTTGCCCGAGCATATGTGTCTGCGTCAGAATTCGAGAAGCAGTGTTACGGTCGACCAGTCACTGTGGACATCAAATGCTTCAACGAGTGGGCGATGGAACAGGTACCGGTCGGTAGTCATCGAAGCAAGAAAGGCGTCGTTCAGCTGCAGCGAAGACCACCATACGAGATTGGCAAGCTTGAGCTGCAGTTGCTGTACGTGCCAAAGCCGAAGGGTGCTAAGGACGAGGACATGCCCAAGTCCATGAACGGCGCCATTCGTGCTATGCGAGAAGCTGAAGAGAAGGCCAAGCAACAAGCTGAGATTAAGGAATTTGAAGGTCACCTCAGCCAACAAGGTGGTGACTGTCCTGTAAGTACTCCCCAGACCCCATCTTGAGCGTAGCTAACATGTTTTAGTACTGGCGGCGCCGATTCTTCAGATTAGTGGGCACGAAGCTCACCGCATACCACGAGACAAGCCATCAACCACGAGCGACGATCAACCTTGCTAAAGCAGCGAAGCTGATTGACGACAAGGCCAATCTGGCACAAAAGGAGGTTTCCACCAAGAAGGGTGGTCGTCGAAAATCTGCTTTCGCAGAAGACGAAGAGGGCTATATGTTTGTCGAAGAGGGTTTCCGAATTCGCTTTGCTAACGGGGAGGTCATTGACTTCTATGCCGAGAATGCTGCTTCGAAGGACGAGTGGATGGCTGTGCTGTCTCAGGCTGTTGGCAAGCAGGCCCCGGCCCCCTCTGCTTCAGCTAAGGGCTGGACAGAGATGGTGCTGAAACGCGAGAAGAGCACGAAAGTCAAAGACCAAAGCCCACCTAAGCCTTCGATACCGCAGCGAAAACAGAGTCAGGAGAAGGAGAAAGAACTTCCTGCAAGACCACCTATGGACAATCGACAATCGTTTCAAAGTGCACTGATGGCCGGAGCGCTGCAGCCATCTATGCCATCGTCACAGCGGAGTTCGATACCACGTGCTTCAGGTCACTCCAGGACGGAAAGCTACCAGACTGATGCTAGTGTTCCGAAGAGTCAAGCCAACAGCCCGGTAAAGCAGAAGATGGCCAAGGAAGAACGTTATAGGAAGACGAAGAGTATGTGGGGTTGATCTTACGTTTTGCGGCGCAAACAAGACCTTTCTAAGAGATGAAATACTTTCTGGCTCTGCGCGAGAGAGCGTCACGACGATATGGGAGGCGCGGAGTTTGGGGATGTTGCTTGACAGGCGTGGTTTGTTTTGTCTTTTTGGGTGGAGAGGCGCCTTGCACATATAACCCTTTCCTATGCTGGGATGAATCACTGAAGACACGAAGTGATTGTGACCAAATGCGGAGGCGATGATGGCGGAGGAGTTGAAGATGATGCTGTCAATTTAGGCGGCGTTGATGTCCCAAGTGCCATACGCACGTATGTTCATAGTGTTGTCATGAATGAGAAAAGTTCAAGTACTTTGCAGGCCACATACAGTATTCATCGTCTCGCTCACGCAGCCACCACGAATCGACACCGTGTGCGTAGGCTACAAGACGAAACTCTCACGAGATGCTTCGGTGGTTCCACATTGCTTCTTTCCACAGGACTACACGTTGCCTGTGATTTCAAACACGCACGCAGACCGACCACATGGGGGCACGAATAGCCTTACTACTCTAACGTTAACATTAAGCTCAAGAAGCTCCAACAAGGCAAATCTTGTTTCTGCGAGGTTGCAAGACTTGATCGCAAACTACACTTCAAGGTATGCTTCTCAGAAAACATCACGCTGCGCTGCCGCCTTTCCGCCTTGCTGCTACTATCGTTCTTGGCAGGCGACGCCATTACGTGAGGATTTCTTTTTCGGCCGATCCTGCCTTGCCCGTCGATAGTCTGCTTCAGATCCAGCCACTCCAACCGTTCTATGCTGATAATGGAAGGTGCGGGGAGCGGCCCCAGGACACAGGGCATCGTCCTCCGACTTTTGCAGGCACCAAAAGTTGGTACCATTCTGCGCTACCGTGTCACCTTACCCATGACGTATGCCAAGTCATCCTTCTAATTACGATCTACATGTTATGTTACCGGAAACTCCCTTTGCTAAAGCTGCTAACGTTCGACTAGGACTACACTCCGCTCTGCCGATATGGCTGAGCCCGCTCTGGTCTGTGGCTGCCGCCCTTGCCACGAGGGAGTGTGGGAGTCATCCATAAACTCACCAGCAAGACCTTGTCCAGCTCGGACACCGCCACTGCTAGGGTGGAAGCTGGGATTTAGACGCTAGCCATTGGCAGCCGGTCCTCCACTACCTGTACAGACGAGCTTCACGCGATGCATCCAAAACAATATGGGTGAGCATGCGTGCGCGCTCGCGTGGTCACCATATATACACCCGCTACATCCTGATTATTGTCAGCAGCAATCGACCTGCAACTACATTCCGATACTTTTCGACAAGACGCCAGGTATTTGTCCAGAAAGGTCACCACTGCTACTAATATCTCAGCTGCTCAACAACTGCGCTATCTAGAAGTTAGCTCGATTGCAGCTCCCTCCCACCTCCATCGTAGCTCGGCATGATCCTGCTCTTTGCTTTCGTCAGTTTTCTGGCTGTTGCAACCAGCTTGGGGGTTGAATATGGTTCAGTGCACCACCGAGACCATGTCTTGAGACGTCAAGCGGAGGGTCAGGCCGACAACGACACTGAACCTCTGGTTCCTTCCTACAACATCTCGATACCGATAGACCACTTCACCGACGCCGGGCTTGGCATGTACGATAATAGGTACTTCATCAATGACACTTACTATCAGCCTGGTGGTCCCGTCTTTTTTTACGACAAGGGCGAGTCAGGAATTTCCCCCACGGAAGCGGCCGAGGCTCTGGCCGAGACCAACGGTACGACTGCCGTAATGGCGCTTGCGCGTCAATACAATGGCTTTGTCATCTTGTGGGAACACCGTTACTACGGCCTGAGTCTGCCGTTCCCTATGGTCCGCTCAAACGCGACCCTTACCAATGCTGCACCCCTCCCTAAATACGAGCCCCAGGGAGCGCCGGAAAGCTGGCAGTACTTGACCATCGATCAAGCTTTGGAAGATGTGGTTTACTTTGCAAACAACCTAGAAACAGGACAGTATCAGAATGAAAACATGGATCTACTATCGCCAAAGAGAACGCCTTGGATCTGGGTCGGAGGTTCATACTCTGGTGATCGAGGAGCCTGGCTTCGGCAGCGTAACCCTGAAATCATTCATGCGACATGGTCCTCTTCCCCGCCAACACAGGCCATGTTCAACGGCCACACCTTCTTCGATGGTGTGCTTCGGTCTCTGCCCTCCAACTGTTCAACAGATAGTCAAGCCATGATTGCTTACATCGACTCAGTTCTATCCGGCGAGCAAGGTGAAGAGGAGCTACTTAAGCTACAACGGCTTGCATATGTCGACTCCTGGCTCCCCGTCAACCTTACCTATTTCAGTCAAGTCTACAACATCTCCAAGGCCCAGGAGGCCATCACGCCGGCTGGTGTTGCCACAATCCTTGAGCAACCTTTTATAACACTCTATCAGTCTTTTGGCTTTGACTACACAACACGTATTTTCTGCGATGCCTTGGAGTCGTATGCACCGGGAGCAGCAGGCCAATACCAGTTCGACGACTATGTCAACATCCTCACCAATCCTGGAACGTCCCAACCCTCTCCGCCTGGCTTCCTAGCACAGTACAACGGCAACTTATCGTTGGGCATGGAAGCCATGATGTACGCCACCAGAGTCTTTGAAGCTTACATCACGACCTTGAATCTCGATTTGCAGGATGACACCCCGTATTGGGCGCCCAATGCCTGGGCAGATGCTACAGCCTGGCAGTACCAGGCAGCCACCCAGTTCGGCTGGTATCAAGGCTCTGATCCCGAGAACGTCACGATCGTCAGTCGATACCGTAATGTGAGCCACGTCCAACAAGTGACCCAGGAGTTCGACTTCGACAATGCGACCCTCGCTCAACTCCCGGACCGGCCGCGCGTGGCTGAAATAAACAAATACGGAGGCTGGAACATCAACCCATCCAACACAATGTTCACAGACGGCGAATTTGATCCGTGGCGCGCAGGGACAGTTTACTCGCTTGAATCTCAGATCGGCGCGCCGGGCAACGTGCCCACGACCGAGATACCGGCCTGTGGACAGTCGTCGAAGAACGGTACGAGGTACGGCGCGATTTACCCTGGCCAGGCCCACCAGCCGGATCTTTTCGAGGCGTGGTACCTGCCCCAGGTGAATGCTAGTGATTCGCCGCTGAGGATCGGGCTTGATCTGTTCACGAAGGCACTTGATGTGTGGTTGCCGTGTTTTGGCCAGGATGAGGATAAGGATACGGATCGGAGGCGTTGGAAGACGTTCGATGCTTAGATTGCGTTAGGTGACGAAATGCAGGATTTCGCCCTCGAAAGTCCATGTTAGCGAATTCTAAGGGGTTAATTTACAACGTGAGAAGATCTTGAATAATGATTAAACAGCAAGACTTGACTTGCTCGGGCAAAAGTTTCTACCACGCTTGTGGCGGCCATAATTGCTCGCTTTCTCCAGAGGGTTCGCGTGTTCCTCAAGCGCCGCTTCCGTATCGTGGTCCAACGACGCAATCACGGCTAGTATACCACCCGCTGGGCTCGACAGCAGAAAACATAGTAGACAGGTGTTAATGGCCTGAACGTGAAGATCCTCCATCGTGTCTCGCTCTCCACGCGCTCGAACTCGCTGGGGTAATAAATTTCCGCTGGATTGTGGCCGTCTAGCAATGTGCAGTGATCCAAGATGCTGTGGACGGTGACGAGTGGGGCGCGTCATGGCACGTTCTTAAGTGGTCTCCGACGCCGTGTGGAATGAAGTACGTGGATAGGAAGATGGTATTTGTGGGTGTCTTCAGCGATACGTCTACTGAGGACCAGCGCTACGCCACCTCGAGGCGAGTGCAGTGAGGCTTGTATAATACATGTATGTCATCCGTACCATTACAGAGATCGCGGTAAGTCAATGCAAGTAGCGGGAGTTTATTGTAGATGACGAACTGCTACATCATGTCGCGTTACTGTCTGTCCGATCAGGCTGGGCCAGCACCTGCTTGAATTACATAGCCTCCATCCACTGTCACTGTCTGAGCTTGCAGATACTGGTTGGTCGCAGCGAACAGAATAGCGTTGCCCATGTCCTCGTCTTTACCGGGTCTTCTTGCTGGTGTCTTCTGCTCGTACTTCTCCTTTGGAAGCGAACTCTTCTGGTCGCCACCGCTTTCCGAAGCAGTCATTTCACTGGGGAAGACACCAGGGGCAATGCTGTTGATTCGGACCTTGATGCCGTTCATGCTGACCTCCGAGCTCAGCATCTGAGTTAGGTGGATTGCTGCAGCTTTCGATGCATTGTATGCAAAGTGATGTTGCGCTGTCTTGACGATACCGGAGATGGAGCTGATGTTGATGACGGTTCCTGACCAGCCGTGCTGGTGCTCTGTAGCTTTGGCGAGCAGCGGGAGGAATCCCATGGTCATGAAGAAGATCTGAGGAACGTTGGTGCGGTATGTGTCGCACCACATGTCGAATGTCTCGTTCTCGTCATCGTACACATTCTTCTTCATCTCTTCGGCTGTGCTGGCTTCAGTCTGCTGGGTGTTCATGGCAATGCCAGCGTTGTTGATGAGGATGTCGAGGTGAGATTCCTTGCTTGAGATTTGGTCTATCAGCTTGGAGATCTCTGGCTTGGAAGATACGTCTGCTGTTATTGGGATGATTTGGCCTGGAATATTCTGGCCGAATGTCTCGACGACTCGCTCGAGCTTCTCCTCAGTCCGGCCGACTATGTAGACCTTGGCACCATTGACCGCAAGCGCCTGTGTTGCCATTAAGCCTATGCCTGATAGAAGTCAGTACACTGTGACGTGAGGATACAGCTTGGTCTGATTTTGAGTCTGAACGTGATTGAGCGAAGACACCCCCTACAATGTGTCCCCACTATAGCACTTTGACTGACATTGGTTCAAGATCAAGCCGGCGCGATTTCTTCTAAGGTAGAGACTTACCACTACCACCACCCGTGACGAGGGCGACTTTGCCCTTAACCCCGAAGAGGTTTTCGAGCTTGAAAGCATCATTGTTGTTGTTTTTGGAGTCCATGGCTGATGTTCTGGGGGAGGTCGAAAATTGCCGAGATACCTGGGACAGTCGGGAGGCGGCCAAGGCTGCGGTTGTATCTAGCTGATTCGAACGCTGTGCTACAATAGTCAAGGGTCTTGGGGAGTAAGTGTGCTTGAGTATTGACACTACAAGGGGCCGAGTCTGGAGTCGCGATAGCATTTGTTCAGCTGAAGTCTTGGATGTACTTAGTAGCAGAAGCTTACAGATGACCATGCGCTACGAATTAACTCATACCTCGTTGTCCTCGTTCCTGCCAGTGACGTCTCCATGATGTAGACGGTCGGACAAGGGCACCGTACGGAGGTCTATAGGTACTCCTCTCCACGGTACTATGATCGGGACATGTTCTCCAAGGTCTACCGTAATCATTCTGTTTCCTTTACCCCACATAACTCTGACACTTCTTGGATTGACTGTCCTCGGGGTTAGCGATCTTGTGACATTCATTTTTCGATGTCGCTGTAAACAGACGATAATTGGTGCCGAAGAAGTGCACGTTTCCAAAAGCCGTCTGGATGAAAGACATAGAAGATGCAAGCTGCAAACGTGCATGGCCTCAGAGCCATGTAGAGGGAATGGTTTTCGTGACTCATGCTACTGCTGCGTAGTTGGGCTAGCACTGTGTACTAGTAGTTTCTTGAGTGTTTCACTATACAATGAGAAACAGGTTGTGGTTATCACTGCAATGGACTAAGTCAAATGTGATAGTATCAGGCACGGGCGGCGCCTGGAGCACTCGGTCCGTGTGAATGTTGTTAGTGGAACACCATTCCTGTCGAAGCCTAGCCTGCTCACCGAAGCGCAAGCATCACAGACCTTCCTTTCCACAGTCCATTCGCGCAGTGACAACGCATCTACCGCAACGACTAGCGAGGACGACAATCGCCCCTGTTCTTGGTACGCGGACTTCCTACAGACATCGCTGTCTGTCACGGAGGGATGTGGGAGACACCTGCTCCTGGCGTCACCTCTAACTTCAGCAACTGAGAGCCCGTCGCCGATTTGAAGTGTCGCCATCCACCATGTCAAGATACGGCCAGAAGCCGATCTCGTACGAAACACCCAGCTTCCCTTCTCTCTACTGGCCATTCGACGCCAATCCTGGCACGCCACAATACCTCTACGACCTTAAAGATATATGGAAATTCACCCTCTTCTGGACGTTTCTCACAATCGGCTCTGCTCATCTCGTAGTGTCTCTATGGGCTGTCCTAATGCAGTTTTCGACAGCTTACCAGAGACATCGCTACCTCTACCACTCGCCTGAAGGAGTTGCGTTGAGCGCGAAGAACAAAAAGTTGCTAGGCGAAAAGCCATTGCAGGAGTGTGTGAGCTGGGTGTGGTTGATACCTCTAATCTACATGCTCGTTGGTGGTATTGAGGCATTACTGGGCGGTTCGCTGGTTGGCCTCGTTCTGGGAGCAGTCTACAATGCTGGGTATTTTAGGATGAGTACGTGGACGCCCTTCGTCTGGGGTATGGTCAATATGCTCGTCCTGATACTTGGAGGCTTCAGGATTCAGGGAGGTCTTTGAATGGCTATCTGTGGGTTCGAGATTGACTCCTCCGGTAAGAAGAGGAGAGCACTCATAATGGCCGTGCTGAACCCCACGCCCAGGTCGGGATACGTGTGTAGTGTCGTGCGACGCGTTTAGTGCTCTGTAGAGGAGAATCCTGCAGTCATAGGTTTGAAAGAGATTTGACGTCCCCACTGGCTGCTTGTTTTCATCGAACCTACAGGGCATACGGCTGGACTACATGCAGGTCCAACAAAAGGGCACGCGCTTAAAGGATCCCACGGCCGCAGAAAGTGATAGTGGGACTGTGGAAGTAGCCAAAGCTCACCCCTAGAGAAGAAGGATGGTGTGTCATTCCTAATGTCGTCTCTGAAGAAAGGACCAAAGAAGTCCTCGACCGGCTCTGGGCAGCAAAGGATGCAAGCGAGAAGCAAGGTGACCCGACCCGACCGGCTCATCTGGATCCCAATGAGAGCAAGATCAGCGTCTTCTACAGGCTTCGGTCGTAAACAACAATAAGTTGTGGAATAATGGGTCTAGTATTATTCGTTGGTTGTAAGCCGAAGACAGTGGCATTTATAGCTTTCAGGGGGTCGCCAGTACAGAACTAGGGCTATTCAGGTGGTTACGGCCGCCTAAAGCCAGAATATAATCACTTTGTAAAACAGTCATTCACGCGACCCATTATTCCACAACTTATTGTTGTTTACGACCGAGGCCTGTACCTCAAACAGCTAAAGCCCACCTTTTGTGAGCTCATCCAACATTTCGTCGCCGTCGACATGGTCGAGTCGGTGTTGGGTAATAACTTCAAGCAAAATAATGATGGAGGTCACGGACAAGGAGGAGCTTCGTGGCTGGTGGCCGGTGGCAACCCTGAAACTTAAGGCAGATAGTGTGGCTAAGTTACCAGATTTGGGGAAGGAGCAAGGGAAGTCGCAGGTCGAGGTGGAGGAAAGCACACGACCATATCACTCTTCATAGATACTTCCAAAAACCCTGTATGCATCACATTGGCGTTGGAGGCGCTGACTTATGGAGTTTGCATTGCTTGTTGCATTACGCTTGATACCGTGAGAAAAGAAAAGCACTGCGACCAATAACGCTCAAGACTTGCTCGTGCACTTGATCTGCGGCTGAAATAGGCTGTGACGCGAACCGTGCATTGAGGGATCAGAGATCGCAGTCATGGCGTCTGACAAGCGATCGGGTACTGTTCCCAAGGTACCTGTTGCATTGCCGAAGACTGATGGGGCTCCATCAGCTGCCGGTGCGCAGATGACTCCTCAGGTTCCTCAGGAGGCTGCCCTTCATGCTGCGGTAGGATCACGGTAAGTGTTGATGTTGGAAGAAGACAGCAGCTTGCTGACGGAGACGATGGCAGAGTGCGTGTCAGTACCGCTGCACCGAGCCAGTCTACAGTCGAAGGCACCATATACGTCGCCGACCCGACCACCAATCTTCTCGTCCTCAATGTGTCCCCTGCTCAGAATACAGCTATCAACGCCTCGACGCTCCACGCTCCGACTGGCTCCTACCGCATCATACCAGTATCACAGATCACCTCCTTTCAGTTGCAAAGTCTTCCTCCACAACAGACCCCCCATGCCGAACAGCAGCTGTCGCCCAACGCCCTCGATACACAAGCCCTGCAGAATCGGCTACATAGGGAAGTCGCAAAGTTACAGTCTGCACAGTCGAGGCAGGGTCCTAAAGGAACCTCACCAGTCGACCAAGCGCTGTTCGACTCGCTGTCGCGGACAATGCCGACGAGGTGGCAGGGGAATGCTATGATCATATCAGACACCTACCTCATTGAGAAACCCTATAGCTCTGCCAACATTCGCCTGCTGCCAGGCGCCTCAGGTGATCTGGATCGGATGAAGAGAGTGCTTGAGATGGAGAAGCACAAGAACAGCCTGAAGAGCAGCAAGAACGCCATTGATAGTAAAATGGGAGATAGCCCGGCTACGAAAGGAGCTCTGCGCAAGGGAGGCTGAGCGCAATCACGCATGCCAATGCTGAATGGTATAACCCGTGCAATCTATGCCATCACGGGCAGCTACCGCCGGTGACCGCTGTCGAAGCACATGTCATAGGACAGCCGTTCTCGAGTGGCTGTACGACCAGCTGCTCATCACACAATGTCATTCTTGCTCGTCAACTATATGTCGTCGGCGAGGCCACTAACAAAGCTCCGACAGGTTGTTGGCTCGTCACCCTACTCGGAATGGGAGATAGTCTGTACTGAGGAGGAGCGCACTCCAGCTGGTTGTGCCTGTCAATGCTCTGAGCATTGGCTCGATGCCGCGAATTCCAGAGGGCGGAATAACGAAACTTCTCACCCGACTTTGCACACTTGACATTTCTTGAGGGCTCTGGACTATCCTATTTATGGCATTTCTTGCAGGCTCTCTTCACGAGGTGCGAACCCTTTGATATATCCTAGGTACACACCAGATCATGGTCTAAGATGTGCCTGGCTCCTTCCCTAGCAATTGTTTCGCTCTGCTGTAGCCCTCGGCACGTCGAAACTCTAGCGTCAACAGTACTTGCAGATCTGGCTGGCTTATCTTGCACTAGCTTCGATTGTTCCCGAGGAACCGGTCTCCAGTATGCATGCCCTGAAAGTTAAATCGGAATAACTTACAGGGATCTCTGCGAGGGCTGTCTTTCAGTAGAGAGAGAGTGTGTGTGTGTGCATATCATGTAGAGCAATCATGGTGTCCTGCGAGGAGAGACTGTGTCACGGTTTATCTTCTGGATCGAAGAAGACAGCTAAACCGTGCTCAGCAGCAGTAGCCGGAATTGCGGCATCAGAATAGCCGTTGACGGTGATTTGAACAATCTCACAGCCAGCACTGTGCAGGAGCGTGCATCCACTCGTACAAGAAGCAAAACTACGTAACAGCTGGTTACTGAACAATGCACGAGCTAATCATATCTGCGGCTGTATCTCGAGCAGACGGTTGGCTGTTGTGGTGTACCCCGTACTGGGAGATTTGAGATCCCACCAGCACGAGCCCCTTTCCCTTTCTAGCGGCACCAGCATGTAATCTCGAACGTGCTAGCACTAGTCCTGGCAGGTGCTGGACTCTAGTCTCTGGTCTCGTAGACGCACCTGCCGCCTGTGCATCTCTCGCTGGCTTGTTGACTTGCTGACCCATGTCCACGTCGTTGTTGACCTGAAACTGCGACCCTGCCCGCTTTGACTAACATCGACAGACGAGCAAGAAGCAAGACCTCGACCGGGCACACAGTATCTACACCCGACACGACCGACATTGCACCTACCCTGAGGTGAATACTGCAGTGGCAACATAGCCCACAGCAATGGATCTGTATCTGACAACGAGCAATATCGACAACAGCGAAGATGCTCAATCAGTGTCCCTCTCCCTCTCCCCATCACCATCGCCTCGTCTAGCCCCCTCACCCATCGAGGCCAACTTCCCCACAGGCACGAGGTCCTTCTCAGGCTATTCCAGTACGTCCAGCGCCACATCCTACTCCAACATCTCCTCAGTCTCGAAAGCCACATCCATATCTTCCACCTCATCAAGACGCCGCGGCTATGTCAGACCCCAAGGTGCTAGCTTCGCTCAATCAGCCAAGAACAGAGAGAGTGTCATGAGTCTGGGCAGCATAGCACATCTACAGTACTACTTTGCGAGGACAGGTCTGCTCGATGGACGCAGTGGCCAGATGCTCAAGAAGAAAGAGAACGGTGAATACGACATTCCCAGACTCTCCATGAGATCAGGTAGCCAGTCCTTGGACTCTCGCATTGACGAGGAAGGTGCCCTGCTGTTCGAGGCTGCCAAAGAGGATGGCGATGAGATCATGCTTCCACCGACAGTGTCGACGTATAGGAACGGAACACAATACGTGCCTCCTCCACCAAGTCAGCAAGCACTAAAACGAGAGCTTGTTGACTCGCTCGAGAACGCTCTGCACGCCATAGAAGCCTCGGAAGACACCCAGAAGAGTGCCGAAACCCCCACCCAAGGCTTCTACGAGCTAGAAGGCCTGCAGATCCTCGACACCACTACCCTGGCTATAAGGGCAGCCAAGCAGTATTATACCCAACATGCCAACCCAAAACGTCTGAATTCGATCAAACCAGATCAGGAATTGCGAAAGGAGCTGTACGATGTTCTCGAAGTCTTGAAGAAAGCGGCAAACCGCAATTTTGCTGGTGGTTGGAAGGAGGAAGAGAGGCTGACCATCCTCGTGTGGGTTAGTGATGTAGGCATGATGATTGACAAGGAAGCAAAACTGGAAGAGAAGGAACGAAGACAGAGGAAGCAGTGGCAGTGGGTCGACGACTCGAATTGGCTTAATGATGACCGGGGGAGGACCTTGGACTTCCTGTCGTTTCTGCTGACCGAAACTGACACTCCCATCGAAGAGACCTACACAGCGTTACAGCATAAATTCTGGCACACACTGATCGACGGCAAAAAGCTCATCGCCCTGCACAATGCTGCAGTCCGCCGGAGCAAGCGACAGTTTGGTTACGTGGAAAAATGCCATGACGATGTCAACAAACCATACAGGAGGGCAGAGAACATACGCTATTGGCTCAAGGCTGCAGAACTACGCTTTGAAGTCAAGTTCACCCGGAGACTCGATGTTCTCTCCACTGTCAACGCGAAGCCTGAAGAGATACAAACACTGAACAATTTCGAAGATGTCGTCATGCAGTGGGCGAGAGGCGTCAGAAAGGACCTGACAAAAGATTGGAACGGAGAAGAAGAGAAGAAATTGCATGCCAGAGCTAGGAGTTTGGCACTTGCGAGTCCCTTGGGTAGTCCAAGCAAGAATCTAGATGGCACGGGGGAAGCGCCGCCGCCTGTGCCTACAATGCGGAGAGTGCCCATATCGGCAGACGATATAGTCGAGAGTCCCTTGCCCTCGAGCCCGACTGTGAGATAACCCAGGAGGGAAGGACAGGGAATTGTTCGCTTCGATTCTTGCGAGATACTCTTTCTGCTATTTAGCGTTTACGGTCCGCCACAATACCCGGAGCATGGCTGAGATCAGGATGTTATGATTATTGTTTCCTTTGTCTTGGGCGCCTACCAGGAGGACGCGTGAGCTATGCCGACGGGGCAGAAGTCACAGCAAGAGCTGGATTTGGGTTTGGCAGCAGCAAATATGAGACTGCATAGCACGTCAGGAGTAGAAGTAAATTCATCATAGGACTATCTGGCCGAGAAGCACAAGATTCAACTTGAGCTGTCAAGTCTATACCGGTGTCTTCTGGTTTGCATCGTCGCCTCTGGTCGAGTCCTTCAGCCTGTCGGCGAACATACTGTATCATCGCTGCTGACGGACGAGCGTGGCTTTTGTCACTCTTGTGCTCCTGTCTCCTCGTCGTGAGTGAATTCATCAACATTACTAATGTGAGTGCTGATATAGAGGCCGTTCGCCCGCTTTACATGGACACTCCACGGCGTAGCTACACAAATAGCCAAAATGGTACCAACAAGAACTATGTTCTGCACAGCACATTTTCCCTCCAAAATGCTACGTCTTTTCTGTCCTCGGGGGTTGGGAATAGCTCATTGGCGGCCCCTTGATGCCGAATTACGATGTTCCTGGGCGATTAGCCCTTCACTGTCATCTTCTTCGAGTCCTTCCGTCTCTTCTTGTCGGCCTCCTTCTCCAGGAACTTGCGCTGCTGCTCCGCGCTCATCCCCTTCATCTTACGGTCGCGCTCTTCTTTCTTCAGCTTTTCCATTTGAAGCATGCGGTCCTCCTCTGCTTCCTTCTCTGCCACCTTCTTCAACTTGCTGCTCTCGGTTTCTCGCGTCTGCCTGATTTTCTTGGTAACTTCTGGTCGGAAGCGGGCGTTGTTGGCGAGGTGGTCGGACAGGCGGATGAAAGATTGGAAGAGCGGGAGGACTTTGGCGTAGTCGTTGTCGGAGGGGAGGCGGAAGCAGAGATGGATTCTCTTGCGGGGCTTGGCTTCGTCGATTGTGGTGGGTTTGTCGGCTGGCTGGTCTGTGACGATGAGGTACTCGAAGTAGTCGCCTGCGGTTTCGACTGCTTTGACAATGTCGGCAGTAAGGAGGGTGTCAGTGACCTCGGCGCTCTCGGACATGACGCTGGCCCAGTTGGGGAGTTTGGCATTGTCTTTGGTGAAAGTGAGGGAGAGGTCGTAGCGTTCTTCGCGGAGGGAACGCATGCTGAGTTTGTTGACGATGGCGAAGATGAATTGGTCGTAGGCTGAGTTGCCGGTCGGTTTTGGCTTGTTGATCTCTTCGGTGCCCGGGACTGGTGGTGTCACGTATGATTTCTCGTTGCCGTCAAAGGCATATGAAACTGCTTCAATACGCTCGGGTTTGGTCTTCATGGACTCGAAGAAAGTGCCAAACATGAGCTCGACGAGGAGGAGAGCAGGGTTGTACCATTTCCAGAGCATGATTTTGATATCCATGAAGGCAGTGTTTGCACGACCGGTGGCATAGCTCTGGTACTCGAAAGCTGTCATCTCTTTCACCACCTCGCTGGCCAAGTTATCGCCCGTCAGCTTGGCGGCTGCGTTGATCAAACTGTCGCCTTGCACAGCACCCTCCTGATAAGGGACGTCCTTGGGTTGGTCAACGAAGCCGACCAGAGCAAACTCGTTCTCTAGGATCGGCTCTGCGCTTGCCATGAACTTGCGTGCTTTCCTCCTGTTTCGGCGGGTGCCCCAGAAATGGACCATGAGCGCGAGAAGAATGAGCGGAACCACTCCCATCTCAAAGTAGAAGTCGGACGGCTGGGTACGTTCCCATACTCGGTACCACTTGGTGTACGGGCGTGCACCTGGGCCTGTCATCCGCGCCTGTCCGGTCGGGTCTGCAGCAGCAGCGTCAGCCATCGAGGCCGGTATCGAGACTGGCGAAGCAGCTGCAGGAGCGGCATAATCGGCGAAGCCTGTGTTGTTCGTTAGCAATGGAGGAACAGGAAGTAGCAGATGCCGCCATACCATCATCGGCAGCCATGGGAGCTTGGGACGGCTTACTGCCGACAAGCCTATTGAAGTAATCCATCTTGGGCGCAAGTCAATCCAATGACTCCAGGCGCAGTCAGATGGAGGGTGAGGATAAAGACGAATATGGAGAACACGAAAGAAGTACTGTGCGAAGAGATCCAGCAATCGAAAGTGTGAACCAGACCTGAGCGTTGATGGATTATTTGCTCTGCGGGGAGGCGGTCCAGCTTCAGCTTAACCTCAACCTTAGCTCCGACCTGGCCATACCACATGGAGATGGCTGGGGAAGTGCAATCTCGCACTCATGATAATCTAAGTAGTCCATCGATAATGCTATGAAAGTAACGGTATCTCTGTGAGTGGCGACAGCTAAGATCTTTGCTACATGCACGCAATAGAATACAACAAGTCGTGTGGAAAGCGCCCCCGGCCTCGGGAGTCAACACCCTGGGAAGGTGCGATGATGCACCAAGTCTCCTCATCAGAATAAGCTACTGCCAGTGTAGCAGCCTTTCTCGACATCATTAAACCCACACTAGATAGATCTGAAGCCTCTTCTCCTTCGCTCTCGCAACAGCACGTCTACGAATCTGCTTGATAGTGCAACTGACTAAGCAGGCTTCCGTCTTGCCTAACCCAGGCACCGTATCACGGCAAGAGTAGTATCACAAGAGCAAGCGTTGCTTTGCCGACACAATCTTTTCGTTGTCTAAACTCTTGGAAGAACAAGCACCTCGACATGTCCACTCCTGACTATACTGCTGTGGGCGTCCCAGAGAAGTGCACAGCCGACTTCTGTATTTGTAGACTTCCTGCACCATGTATGTCAACTAACACGTCACAGGTCTTATTCCACTGGGTACAGGAGATGCGAGTGTCTCAAAGCAGATCGCAGAGGTGCAAAGATTGGTCAGAGGACACCCTGACGTGAAGGCAGGCAAGGTCAACTGGACAATGCACAGTGCCGGCACAACGCTCGAAGGCCCTTGGGTCCCTGTCACCACCATTATCGGTCAAGCACATCAACTGCTGCATGATCAGGGTGTTGTACGTATACAGACTGATATCAGAATCGGCTCAAGGACCGACAAGAAGCAGACTGCCAAAGACAAGGTCGATGTTGTGGAGCGAATGCTTGCGGCAGACGGTGCTAGCAAGTCCTGAGTCCTACCTGGTCGTGACAATGCCCTGCAGTGCTGTCCTTCGCGATCATCTAGCTACGGCCACTTCTCTTTCATTGAGCCAGCGACCTGAGCGGCTGGCTCTATCCTTGCGATCAAGTCCAAAGGACCACGGTCGTATCCCGACATAAACCACATGCTTCAAAATCTATCGGACATTTGGGACGGACGTAGTGTTCCGCAAACCAGTCCTTACCTTGACGACAACGACTCTTTGAGCATGCTGGCTCAATCCCTTGTTCGATATCACGTTGGCCCTAGGCGAGGGAATGGTGGGCCAGTCTTCACTCGGCGGTTTAAAGATCTAAGAGAAGCTCTACAGCTGCTTATATACGGAGGGTCCTGGGAATCTGAGAGTGTCTGTGTTCGGAACCCGATGCTCAGAACGTTCGAGCGCGCAGTTTGGGGTACAAAGCATCGAAGGGCGCAACAAGACGTATCAAGCAAGATCAGATTAGGGTCAAGTCCATGCCATCCCCTGGCACATCCCCGTTTTCATCAAGTTGCTCGCACAAACCACGAATTGCAGTATGGTCTTCAATATCCTCGCCACTGTTGCTGCAAGAGATTTGTCATGAGTCTCCTTCTGGGTCGTACCGTACGCGCTACACCGCATCGCCCTCAACAATACGTAGCACAGCCTCTGACACCACTAATATTTATGAGACTTCTTCTCCTCGTCTTCGAAGAGTCGCGCTGCTGAACAAGCCCCAGACTTTAATCCAACAGCCGCAACACAATATCAAGTCTTTAGTTGTGACGAATACTGTCCACGTCAAAACTTCCAAAGCATGCGCGGCCATCATATACTCCCCTGGACCATATCTTTAACCCTACTCCTCCCTCCTGCACTCTCAACCCCACTCGACAAAAGAGACGCTCCAGGCCCGAACACCTTCGACGGCCCCGAAACATCCCAATGCCTCACCCGCAACGACTGCAAGCACGGCAACGTCTGTCTTCGTAAGTCGAGCCATCCCCTCTCATTCGTCCCCATCCCTTCCTTTCCGCCGCGTCGACCACTACAGTATCTCCATGCCTCAACCAGCATGACGCAGCATAGCATGACACTCACAAACCCTTTGCACAGGTTCCATCTGTAAAGGCTACGATGATTCTCTGTATACATGTGTGAAGCCCAGCAACGGCCAGTGTACGGGGAAGTATCAGGCGCCGACCTGCGAGCAGGGGTGTGATGCTTGCGGGGAGCCGGGGGATTTCAAGGTTCAGAAGAGTTGTTGAGCTAGATTAGGTGGCGGGTAGAGGTGGTTCCTGGCGAGGGATAGAGGGCTGGGATCTCCACTTCGAGGATTGGAGTGTTGTCTTCGCAGTTTTGACATGCTTCGGTTAGTCCTGATGTTGAAGAGACAGCGTTCATCAGGTGGCTGACACAAGTACAGATGTGAGGGCTCTGCCAATCAAGCATGTAACAGCAGACTTTAGATGAGCAGGACTTCAAAGCCATACGTTTAGCAGGGGTGGTCTTTATTCAACTCGTGTGAACTACGGCCACGATCCCATCGGTGTGGCTGCTACCTTATATCTACCTGGTATCTACCGTGCTATCGGACACTCAGTCTCTACGTCAGGATCATCCGATGCGCATCGGGACCACCCAATCTCGGCACACATCGCGCCCAGTCAGCAGTCTGGACTTGCATGATGTCTCGAAAAGTAGCCTGGCCGTCCACCACACGAGCTTTGATATCAGCAGTAGGCTCGGTCCAATAATCAGTGATATCTTGCCCCACGAGTGCTTCCGTGTTCTGAAATCTCTGGCCACTGAACTGGAGTACCTTCCAGATCCGAAGACGCTTACCGAACAAACTCAGCAGACGCTTGACCACTCGACAGATCTGGCGGATCTTGAGGTGGGAGTTCAGGTCGGACCCGTTTGGGGCACCGCCTCCGACGACATAGATGAGGATCCGTTCTGCGCTAGTCAGCCGCGACAGCTGTCGAAGGTCTCGCATGGCTGGTGGGAGCTGCCGTCCCTTCTTTTCCCAGTAGTTGCGGTCGAAGTCCTCCGATTGGATGTTGTCGAGTCCATACGGGATGTCCTCGACCATGTCATCCTCTTCCTCGAACTCGTCCTCTCCTAATGAGTTGATCGGGGCATCCACGATAATGCGACGTATCTCACCAACGGCATCGTCCGCGCGGCATTGACCAAGAAACTCACCGAGCCCGTCCAAGTCCACATAGAACATGTTGTTCGCATAGTGAACGCGGCTGGCTTTTCTTGCAATTCTTCGTCCGAGCTCGCCGGGCGCTACGAGCTCGGCGTCCCGTAAAAGGAAGTGGTACCTGATCTCTTGGTTGAACTGATTGCCCTCGTCTCCTTCCTTGATAACCACATACTCCTCGGTCACTTGGGAACGAAAAAGATTGCGTTCTTGGTCGGGCTCTGGTAGTTCGAGAAACTCCTCGGGGGTGAAGTCACCAAGCAATCTATACACTTCTCGCTGATAGGCCCTCTCGGGATGCCCGCGTTCAAATTGTCTCCAGGCCATGACTTGAGGGGAAAGCTACCGGTGTGAGGCCTGGCGAAGTAGACGCAGGACGAATAGTAGAGGCAAGGACAGGTCATAATGAGTCTCCTCCCAACCGAGGCATGACAGCACGCGGGGTCGTTGTTGCGTAGCGTGTTTGTTGCCACGACAACAGAGGGGTGTGTCGCTCCAGCTAGCTATACATGCGTGGCAAGCATCTTCATGTTAGTAGCAGAAGCTTGTGATGGATCTTCAGGAGCATCTGGCACGGCGGTCATAAACAGAACTTCTTCAGCACAAGTCTTAATCATGGCCTCCGATACTGGGGGAGAATCAGAGGCACTCAGCAGGTCAGGCTGGTCAAGCAGTATTGAGTGGAGAGTGGCTGACAAAGTCTCTAGCGAGCAGTGAATATGTTCAGGGGCTATTCGCTTGTGCATTGTTGAACGGATTCGGTATTACGAGTCTGTCTGATGAGTAAGCTCACATTGTGACATACACCTCGAGCCAAGGCGAATGTTGAAAGCGCACCTTGTACTTGTAGTACTGTCGTTGTCAGTGGATCATCTGTTGAACACCAGCCAATTGATAAGCTCCGATAAGGTCAGTTCCTGCTTTTGGTAACAAGATTAGGCATGGGTCTTTTTCGTGATGAACTACGGTTCGTTCAGAACGAACTCAGGCGTGACCAGGCGCACTTTCACTGCGTCGCGTGTCCTGGAATCGCACTGCTGTATTCTCATTCTCAACGACAAGCAACATTACCACGTTACTACGCCAGAAGCCCAAGCGTCTGCGTTCGTGTAGATTACTTAATTTCAAATACAAGTGTGCCGAGCATCGTGGTGCAACCTGCCCCCGTAACAGATTACTTCCACAGCAATTCTTAGGCATTGTCCGCCATGAAGACAGACAACGATACGAAAGCTGTCTTTCACCGCGTAGCAACATATTTCGGCACGCTCAACCCAACCGGATCTATTTCATTCAGCTACCTCACGGAAGGTGCTGCAAACACAATTTGGAACGTTCACTTTTCTCAAGATTCGAATCTTTCACAGAATGACGCGTGCATTGTCCTGCGGCTGCGCAAAGACATCTCTTCGACCATATCTATGCAGGGGCTGAAAGAACAGTTTGAAGATCGCGTTGTCCCTTTGTTCTTGTTCGACCCGAGTCTCCTGCTTCCAGTCGATCTGCTTCAGCTATGCCCTACCGTCGTCGAAAATATGAACCAGCAGCTTCAGCACCTCGAAGCTACGGGTCAGCGGAACGCACTGAGGGTCGGCGCATATCATCCATCTTTTGACATCGAGCCCTATGCCATGATCATGCCCAACTTAGGACATGGCGCTGGCAAGGTTGTGGAATTCAAGCCGAAGTGGCTTGCGCAAAGTCCGAGCGCGCCGAGGAATGCACAACGGTGTCGGACGTGTGCCTTGAATGCGCTACGGCGCTCAAGCGGTGCTAGTGGAAGAGGTGACTCCGGGTTCTGTCCATTCGATTTGCTGAGCTCCCATGACGGTATCCTGGGCAGTGCACTGAAACAAGTTTGGCACGACGAGAAAACGCTGCTGGCTTTTGCTGATGCTTTCAAAACCAACGTGCAGCCTGCACTTAGGCAATTGCAGAAGCTGCAAAAACAGCACAACGATGTTGGACTGTATGACTTTCTAACTCCGCTGGATAAGGACTTCTCAGTTGCGATGGCGTTGAGAGATTGTAGCGTTGTTTTGAAGGTGGTGAACTCTTGTCCTCCAGAAGACGGCAGGCTGCGTATCCCAATCGTGAAATTGCTTGACCTTGACCTCAAGGATGCTCGAGGCGGTAAATTGGCCAAGTGGGCGAGAATAGAAAGCGAGCTAATTGAGGAAGAATGGTATACGACAAGGGAGGATTCGCGTATAAGATGTGCTATGGCTTTCCAATAACACCTCTGGTCACTCTTACTCACCACTCGTGCTTGATTTCGAAGATCTCATCTGCCTGCTTCTGAAATCCTAAGTCGTCGATCTTCTTCATCTCTGCCCGGATACGTTGGATGAGCTCTTCGGATAGACCACCTTTACGCCGAGCGTAGATGTCGATTCCTGCTGGTGTGAACAGCGTCTTCTCGAAGAACGTCACCATCCAGCCTTCATCTGCGTCGCCATGTCCAAGCACTTCCCAGTGGCTCGACGCAATCTTGAGCCAGCCTTTGCCGCGCCAGTTGTATGCTGCATCGATATTTGGATCCGGCGTATCCACGCCTTCCACTGTCTTCTGCTTTTCAGAATTGAGAGGATTGTAATGTACAAGATCGTCGATGGCGCCAGGGGGCGATTCGAGAAGCGTGTATGTTATGACTACATTCTTGTTCTTCCTCCACATTGGTAGCGTTGAATGCGTGACATGCCACGGCCCTTTTAGAAACCCAATATCTGGCGTCGAGAAAGGTGAGGCTGCTTTGGCAGGAGATGAGGATGGAGGCCGGAAGGCAAGAGGGACGGTGGTCATGGTGCGGTACACAGACTCGAAAATGAAATGGTCACTCCAAACGGTCTGCTACAATCATCAGTTTAGCTACTTCCAACGCCTAACAACAGCTTGTGGCTGGTCTCGCGACTTCCATGATTCCAGGCAAGCGTGGCCTACCTAGCCTACCTGCTGCACTCTTGTACTAACTGCTACAGCTACGTCATGTCAACGGACTGCTTTATTGGGAATAGCGCCGGCCTTCCTCAGGTGTCAGGTTGGTAAGTTTGGGCGCTCGACAGCATTGCTGTTTCGCAATTCAAGGCAAGGGCTGCCTTCTGCAGCAATATGAGTTGTCCGCAGGTATCGTTGCTGAGGAAGGGCATTCGAGGAGAACTGCGGTATACAAGTAGTGGGCTCTTGAAAATGCGCAATATGGAGCGAGCACATCAATCACCGTTGCGTGATCCCACTGGACCTCCAAATTCTTGCGTCATGGTTGATTGAAGGGACCAGGGAAAGAACGTCGCACTTGGTGCATAAGATCTATCATCGTGAATGACTGTTGAGAGCTGACCATTATCTTGATTTTGAATCGAACCTGTCATACATTTGTTAAGCCAAACCACATCACTGTTATCGACAGAGCGCATCCTCTACCATGTCTCAAACACGAATTGCATTCAAGGTTCACGGTACGGTTCAAGGTGTTAACTTCAGGTAGGCCGCCATGTTTGAACCACCGCCAATAGCTCGCCAAGTCGCTGACCGCAACTACAAGATCATTCACCGAGAAACAGGCCAGCAAATATGGCTTGACTGGCTGGGTCAAGAATACGAGTGATGACAAGGTAGGCAAAAGCCGAACGTGCATCGACATGGCATAGCTAAGCTTTGACGGATGCACAGGTTGCTGGCGAGGCACAAGGCTCGGAAGAAGCTTTGGAGAAGTTCAAAAAAGACCTTAACGAAGGTCCATCCGCAGCACATGTGGTCAAGGTAGAGACCGACAACATTGAAGTGAAGAGCGGCGAATCATCGTTCTCGGCATAGATCTTCAGCTCGTGAGGCGATGTTAGAGTACTCTCACAGGGTACTAGGAGATGGCGATGAACTCCTGGCAGACCTAGGGGCTTCTCTGCCGTCCTGATTGGGTACAAGTCTTTCTACATACCGACTAGACAGTCGTCATCAAGCCAGTCACGAGGTTCTTCAACAGCATTAGATTGCTGATGGATCCATGTCAATGATACCTGCTTAAGAGGCAACAAAAGTCCTCACGAAAATAATATACCGCAAAATTGGTTTGATGGCTACGCCTGAATGAGGCTGACGAGTGACTCTCCGACTTTGTCCGAAGCCATTTTGCTGTGTCACGCGCAGGTGTATGTGCTTACTTGGCCCCGCCACCTGCGTCTACATGCGCAGGCGCGCAGGACGTCACCAGCAGTGTCTGCTTTGTTGACTTACGCGCAGTAGAGTCCATCACTTGATAAGGCAATTCAAGCACGCGAGATTACACAAGTACATGAAACTTTCGAGGCCAAGCAGAGTCGTTCTTCTCAAAGTAGTTTAGACTCCGCGAGTTCGTGACCTGGAAGGAAGGGCAACCGAGAATGGGCGCAGAGTGATTCTGGTTGGCCATGCGGAAGCTAAGCCAAGTTAGATACAGTTCAACCGTAGTGGCTGACCTCCTGCACGACGCAACTGAGTCATCTCTCTTCCAAAATGGTCCATATCCAAAATTATCTCAGCCTCAGTCTTGGTGTCCATGCTCGACTATTACCTCCAGTGTGTTCGCATTGGCCCTGAATGCTCCGAAGCGTATCCCATGTCCACTTGACGATGTCGACTCGGAAGGCAATGGGGTCCATACGCGGCGACTTCTTACACATGCATAGCGTGTTCTGTTTGATAGAGAGATATAGCATCAGTGCTTTCATTGCCACTTGACCTTGACACTCTTTGCTTCCAAGCACAAGACAAATCCTGACTGACAACCTCGAAACCACTGACATCGAACACACCATACAATGAATCCTACAAGGACACTCTGCACATCGACTGTATCACCAAATCTCAGTAGGGCTGTTTGCCGCCGCCTTACCTCCCAGTCCCCGAAGTATGCGTCGAGGGTAGCCTACACTTTCAGCCTCAATGCACATAGGCAGTTCTCAACAAGTCGAAGATCGAACATCGAGTTCTTCCCACCCGCAAGGGACACTCCGAACATCAAGGAAACAAGAGCAGCGTGGCCTCACCCTCAGATATCAGAGCAACAATTGCACAGCATCGAGCCTTTCGTCCATCGTGATTGTAAGACATGGTCCGACAGTATAGCGTACGGCATGGTCAAGACCGCCCGCTGGTGGATGGACCTGTTCTCTGGTTACAGGCACGACGAGACCAAACCCTACCGGATGACCCCACGAAAGTGGTTCGTCCGTTTTATTTTCCTTGAGACCATCGCTGCTGTTCCAGGTATGACGGCCGGTATGCTGCGACATTTCCGAAGCCTCCGACGCTTGGAGCGGGACAATGGCTGGATTGAGACGATGCTGGAAGACGCCTACAACGAAAGAATGCATCTACTAACATTCATGAAAATGGCTGAGCCAGGCTGGTTCATGAAGATGATGATTCTTGGTGCACAAGGTGTTTTTGCCAACGGCTTTTTCCTTGCGTACCTCGCCTCGCCTGCCACCTGTCACAGATTCGTGGGCTATCTCGAAGAGGAGGCAACAAACACATACACCCTCGCCATCCAGGATCTAGACAAGGGCCATATCCCGGAGTGGAACAATCTGCAAGCACCAGAGATCGCTATCAAATATTGGAATATGCCTGAAGGTCACCGTACGATGCGAGACCTGTTGCTGTATGTTCGAGCTGATGAAGCCAAGCATAGGTATGTTACGGCAACCCAAAAGTGTAGCAGGCCATGTGCTGACTCCAACTCTTTAGGGAAATCCATCATACATTCGGTAACCTTGATCAACGCAACGACCCGAATCCATTTGTCTCAGAGTACAAAGATAAGGACAAGCCGCATCCAAGTCATGGTTGGGAAAACCTTAAGAGCCACGGTTGGGAGAGGAAAGATATCATCTAACCTGGGCGTTGGTCCGTCGTTCGAGTAGATGACCAATTTGCTGGCATGATCGCTTTCCTTACGCGCTGAGGGTGGAGTCGTCTTTCGAAGAGCGGGTGGCCATAGATACCATGTTTTTCTTTCGGCGTTTGAGGCGTTATGACCTCTTTCAGCACAAGTTCCGGCACAACAATACCACTGAAGCTGAACGTGCTTGCACAGTGTTATCGTGTATGCATCATTCAGCTTTTCAGGCTTGATTCGACTGTCCACCTTCGTTCTTCGTCTTGCCGTACATGCCGCCCTCTGTTCTCCTTCGCTCAATAGCTTCCTTGTATGGTGGGGCCGTGGGAGGTTGGACCGGATCAAGACTGACATAGCCTTCAGGCAGTTTGTACGTTGCATCAGCATCATATGCGTCCAGATCACCACAGGCTAGGAACGGTGCAATCCATCGATTGTCCTTGTGCAGCGTCCTCGATTCGCGTTTCGGAAAGGACAGTTCCACTGTGCCATCTTCTCGCACTACCCTCGTCTGTTCGGGCAACGCCTCGATCTCTTCTTCAGTCACCACAGACGCTGGCCTGGGTACATCTACCGGCCTGCCCAGGTCGGGCGTCCAGCCCTCGATAGGTGTGTAGTCCTCACATACCACGAATGCCTCGATACTGCTCGCCCGGCTTGACCGTGGCTTGGCGATGTGCACGCGCCTAAACAACAGCTTAAGCTGCGCATAGATTAGATCGACATCCTTCCCTCGGAAGATTTTTGCGACGAACTTGCCACCCGGTCGCAGGACTCTGATCGCAAGCGTCAGTGCGCTATACAGCAGCTGAGATTGGATATGAATATCGAGGTCATGGAGACCAGTCACGTCAGGCGCGCCATCCGAGATCACCAGGTCGACGAGTTCGAAATCTGCTTCTGACTTGGTGGGGTTCAGAGCTGAGAGCATCCGGCCGACGGTTGAGGGATGAGTGATATCTGCTTGCAACTGGATGATGCCTTCCAAGGGTGCCATGGGCTGGAGGTCGATCGCAACAATCTTCACATTTGGTCGGGGCTGAAGTTGCGGTTTCTCTTCTTCGAGGTTCAACCTTGCCATCTTCTCGCCGGTCCCTTCACCTTTGTCGATCTGATCGGCGATCTCTACTTCGTCGGCTAACTTCTGCATCTTCTCCATCCACGCTCGACGGCCAAAACTTTCACCTTTGATCAGTACTCTGGACAGTACTTGGCTCCATGAGCCGGGCGCAGCACAGAGGTCAACCACGCGTGTGCATTTATGGGGTTCCTGGTATGAGAAGAGATCGAACTGTTCGTCTACCTGGATGAGCTTGAATGCGCTGCGTGCGCGCCAGTTTTGTTCTTTGGCGAGACGGTAATAGGCATCTCGTTTGTCTTTTGAAGATTTGCCCATCTTGGGTGGCTAGGTGGAATTGTAGGCGACGCCTTGGAATTCACAATCGACTGCGGAGTCCAATGCCTTTTGATGTTCGGATTGCAAAGTCAAGGCTGTTGATTTGTTGGACGGGATGACCACTGTAAAGGTCGGAAGGGATCGCACAAACCCAAGGCAGTTTATCCACAAGGTCCAGTGTGCTGACCTACCTCAGCTCAACGAGTATCCTGGATGCGAGATACACCAGCTTTTGACCTCATCGCCCAGCCCACTATGTACCCAACCTGTGATGCACTCTGCCTGGGTCATGTTCATTGTCGCCTGTTGAAACGGGTACGATCAGATAAGTGGGGCAAGACGAAGTGAAATGTTTGTGTCCTCAAAGCCGCTAATGATTGGCTATACACGTCTCAGAGCTAGTGAGTGACTAACTCCCGAATTGGCGTAGTGCGATCTCAAAATCTTTTGAAGCCTCAAACTTCTTGAAGTAGTAACCTACTTGATGTATTTTCAAGTCTTGAACCACTCTACGCGCAATGTCACAAGGTATCAAACGCAAAAGACAGTCACAGTCTCTACAGTCTCGCAAAAAGGTCGCCCCTCAGAAGAAGGGTTTCCAGAATGCTGAGAGGGGCCCAGCAGTGCAAAGCGACAAACTGAGGTGGAACGAGATAACCGTCTCGAAGCGCCTTGACGACGCCGAAGGATTCTTCGGATTGGAGGAGTTATCGGACGTCGAAGTGGTGCAGGACTTGAACGGAAAAGGTGTGTTGTTTAAACCTGTCTTGGGGTCTGGAGAACCAAAAGATGAAGATGGAGCTGGAGGCGGAGGGGATGCCGAAGAATGGTCTGGTTTCGAAGATGAAGCAAGTATGGTCGGAGAGCCAAACAAGAAGTCCCATGACACTCAACAGTCAAAGGCAGCCATCGAGCGCAAACCAGGACAGTATCAGCGTTCCGATGAAAGACAGGATGCGCTAGACGGTCTAGATGGAGATTCCAGATTCGACTTACTCAGTGGTGAGCCGAACGAACCAGAGATCGATATGTCAGCATGGAAGGAGCTCGATCTATCCGCGCAACTGCTCTATGCGCTTTCAGCCCTGAAATTTCCAGAGCCAACACAGATACAGCAAGCGGCAATCCCATCGATTATGGAAGGCAAGGATGTTATCGGTAAGGCAGTCACAGGCTCCGGTAAGACACTTGCTTTTGGCATACCGATCATCGAAAGGTGGCTTGAACCCCAAAGCTCTGCTCGAGATGGCCCAATTGCCCTTATTCTTGCGCCTACGCGGGAACTGGCACACCAAATCTCAAAACATTTGACAGCTGTATGCGAGGGCCTAGATCGGCACCCAAGATTGGTTACTGTGACTGGCGGGCTCTCCATACTGAAACAGCAAAGACAGCTCGAGCATGCCGACATCGTGGTTGGCACACCTGGCAGATTATGGGAAGTCATGAGTGAGTCCAACGATTTATTGGAAAGAATGAAGAACATAGAAGTGCTGGTGGTCGACGAAGCGGACCGTCTATTGAGCGAAGGCCACTTCCAGGAGGTGGAAGACATACTCGATGCTCTAGATCGAAAGGAGCTCAATGAAGAAGCAGAAGATGAGGAGGAAGCTTCAGAACAGAAGCAAGTAAAAAGGCAAACTCTAGTCTTCTCTGCCACCTTTCACAAAGGCCTGCAACAGAAACTTGCCTCGAAGCAGAAGAAGCGCAGTGACAAGGACAGTAACCTGCTCTCTGACAAGCAGTCTATGGATTATTTGATGAATAAGTTACCTTTTCAGGATGACCAGAAGCCGGTCTTCGTGGACGCAAACCCAGAATCACAACTGGCCGAGAATCTGTCGGAGACAATCCTTGAATGCAAAGCAATGGAAAAGGATCTTTACCTGTACACCTTCCTGCTCCAGGATCAACATCGAAGGAAGAAAGTCACTCAGAGTGCCAGTTCCACGACAGCCGGAGACCCGACAGCACGTATACTGGTGTTCACGAACTCCGTCTCAGCCGTCAAACGACTTGTGCCTCTACTACAGAGCCTCAATTTGCCCGCAACTTCAATTGCACCTCTTCACAGCAACATGCCGCAGAAGTCAAGATTACGTTCCCTTGAACGGTTCTCAGGTACTGACGAAAAAGCAAGCATGGCAAGGACCTCGTTGCTAATCGCCACGGACGTGGCCGCTCGAGGTTTAGACATCAAGGGCATCACCACGGTCGTACACTACCACGTACCGCGAACTGCTGATGCATACGTTCATCGGTCTGGAAGAACGGCGCGTGTAAACAACACTGGCCGCTCGATCCTTCTGTGTTCGCCTGATGAAACAGCAAGTGTGACGAAGCTGATCGCGAAAATTCATTCTCAGGCCAAAACCCCCAAAGATGCCAGCAAGTTCATTGACAGGATGTACCTATCCAACGATCTTTTGCGGCAAGTAAAGCACCGAGTAGAAGTTTCACAGAAACTGGTCACCTCAAACCAGAGCACTGACAAGGTGAAAAGCGAAGACAATTGGCTTCGGACTGCGGCTGACGAGCTTGGCGTCGACTACGACAGCGAGGAATACGAGAACGCGGGAAAGCAAGGACGGCGTGGAAGAGGTGGTGGGAAGGAGCGGAAGCAGAAGAAAGCAGCTGAGCAAGAAAATCGTCAAAGCAAGGTTGCGCAGTGGAAAGCGCAGCTGCGGGAAGACTTACAAAAGCGTCTTGACTTTGGCGACGGTGCAGGCAAAACCATGAAATATCTTGCTGGAGGTGCTTTCGACGTCGACCAGTTGCTTGCTGAACGAGCGCAAGATCAAAGGTCATAGAGGAGAACTTCCGCATATTTCATTCCTGCTGTATGGCTCGGCAACACTGGGAGCTCGCCGAAGCTGCCTTTCTCGGTCAACACACTGCAATGATAGCCTCGGATATGAGCGGACTCTTGCCGACCTTTCATCCTTAGATAGGTTTGCGCCCTCAACGTTGTTGCAGCTGGTAAGCATGACACGAGCGCTCATATTTGGTGCTGGGAGCGTCGGCAGCTTGTACGGCTGGTTTCTAGAGAAGGCTGGCGCACGAGTGACCGCTGTGTGCAGGTCCAACTACAATCAAGTCAAGAACAACGGCCTCCTCATTCGATCCAAAAAATGGGGCAAAAACGTACATAGACCAATCGCTGTCCCTTCTATTACTGAAGCAAATACACATGGGCCTTTCGACTACATTGTGGTCTGCAGCAAGGCTTTTCCCGACACGCCAACACTAATCCGAGATGCTGTGACACCAGATTCGACTATCGTCCTTGCCCAAAACGGCATTGGCATTGAAGAGAGCTATGCGAAGCTTTATCCGGAGAACCCCATCATATCCGGAGTCGTCTATTTGCCGGTGGTCCAAGTCGAACCTGGCGTGGTCGAGCACGGAACGCCCTTGGAAAGATTCGAAATCGGATCGTACCCTGCTGGTAACGCTTCCGTGACAGCAAAACGAAAAGTGAACGGTTTCGTGGATCTGTTCACCAAAGGAGGAGCTACTTGTGTTGCTTACGATGATATTCAAGCACAACGATGGTACAAACTCGCGCTCAATGCGACGCTTAACCCCATCTGCGCGCTGACACTATGCGACGATGGCAATTACTTGCGCTCATCCGATGGCGCACTGGCTATGGCATGCGACGTGATGAGGGAAGTGGGTAGGATCGCCGCTGCCCTGGGATACGACAACATCACGGAGGATGCTATCAACGAGCATATGAAGCGTCACATTGAGCGTATGACAACAGGTGGGAAGGAGCCAAGCATGCTACAAGACATCAAAGCCGCTAGACCGATCGAGGTTGAAGCTATACTAGGCAACACAGTGAGGATCGCACAAGGCCTACAAGTTGAAACACCGTATTTGAGGTTACTATACACCCTGGCAAAGGGTCTGAATTTTGCGACAACTCGGACGCAGGATTGGCGACCAATTGCCAGTGTGTCTTGAGCGCGATGATACATCAATTCAAATGAAGTTTGGGCGTGTGGGATGTTTTCAATGCTTAAGCTACCAAGCAGACGAATTCGAAGGAGCCTTCATAATAACATTAGCCTTCGTTTCGATACAGACTATTGTTCAAATGGGAGACTGAGTGCGCCTCAGCCGCTGTGTAGCTTGAAAGATACGTGAAAATGCCATGAATTTCAGGCGACCATTTTTCAGCCCCCGAATTGGGACTTCTGCCCATACAGACTTCCCCAAATCCCCTCTTTGTCGTCTTGTCATTGAACCTTCAAGCGACCAACAAGCATCTCTCACGTCGTGGCTTCTGCGCCACCTGTGTCACACTAAACCTAATCGTTCTTGAAGCCTGTCCTTACAAGACATGGCTTCCTTGTTGCTCGTACCAGTGTGTCCATCTCGGCCTTGACATGACCCGGACCGTTCTTTACAACAACCACAACTGACGCAGGATCAGAGACGAGCGGGTCTATCGAGAGATAGACGATTAGGACCTTAAAGGCGAAATGAAAGTCTGGTTCGAATATCCCGAATCAACTCGGTTCGCGCGCTATCCCTACGATATCTTGCATACTCCCATCTTCTTTGGCAACGAAGGCGTTTCTGGTGATCTCTGCCTGGAAGCAAATCAATCCATCTCCCAAGAGATCTCGCAGCTGACCGCCGAGCTGTCACTGGTTGGTACTGCAAGTCTAGGGCTGCTTGATGTAGGGGGTCGACCATCAAACATTCACGATACCAGCTATGCCTATTCCATGGTAGGCTTCCGGCCCATCGTTACTATAACGGTTCTCGATATATCAGACACGTTGTCACTGGAGGCTGGTCACTATGAGCGAGGCGACATTCATGGACGAAGGATACCCTTCTTCTTGCCTCTTCAGGCACAGACGCTAGCGCAACTGCGAGAGCTGACCCCATCGGTGAAGCTGATCTCGTCAGACACAGACACCACCTTGGACATATTGAAAGGGAGGTGTCCCACAATGTTGATTAACGTGCGATACATGTTGAGCGCGGTGCTTTTCCAGGGGGACAACCAGAAACAGAAAATCGATCAGGAGATACGGATATGGGTGGCGTTAGACGAGACTCAGGTTCCGTCGCCGCTTCCCGAAATCAGTGATCACGTAACTCAACACCGCCGGAGTAGTCTTATCCCGCTGAAGAGGACCCGCTCTCTGCCATTCACATCTAGCCGCCGCAAGAGCGTTCACGAAGGCGGGATGCACATCATAGTCGAAGCCGATGATCCGGAACCTTTCTGCTTTCAGACTCATAATGATGCTGCTGCGACCAAAGTGCGACTGACACTCACACACGCAAGCAGCAACACCGGAGTAGACAACGCGCCGGGGCCAGTTCAGGCCAATATTGACTGGGTGATAAAATCACTGTCTACCGTTGCAGTCCAACTGAACAGCCGATCTCAAGACGCGTCGCCTTCGGAGGACTATTTCCATCTACGCACGAGACACCTCCCGCTCAAGAAGCTGAAGATGGAATGGGCGCAGTGGCAGAAACATGATCCAGAAGAGGGGCTTGGTAATGCTTGGAAATCGGTACAAGATTTGTGGCTGACATTGGCCACGACGGCAGGCCTGACACCCACCTTCAGGACTTCCTACATCTCACATTCCTACTCGATGAGCTTGATGATTAACATTGGCGGCAAGGGATTGAAAGGCAAGAGCTACAAAGTAGAGCTCAACGTTCCTGTCAAAATAAGGTACGATGTTGGCCTTGCACCAAGCTATTCGGTAGACTACGGCCTGCCAGCGTACGAGGTTGACGAAGGCCAGAGTACACAACAGCCCGGTCCGGGGTTGGACCATCCTTATGCTGACTCTCCACCACCGCACGAGGACGCAGACGAGCATGTCCCTAGGCGGACGCTGCCTCGATATTCGCGAGACGAACTTGCAGACTTGATTCGAGACACCGGGCTAGTAGGTGAAGATGTACGACCAGCATCCACACCTGACCCGCCGTAACGCTAACAGTCCAAAGACTTGTTTGTTCGCTTAGCGATCATGCTTATATTGGACTTCAGGGTGGGAGGCAGAAGGTCTCCTTCTTGTGCGGGGCTGTCTGGTCGTATCCTTGGGTCACGTCTCAATTCGCTCCCAATCTCCCAGCTAACTGCCGCCGGTTGCCCAAAAAGTACTTGATGCAACGGCTGCTCCGATGGTTCGGCCCGGCTTTAACTCATGGCCACGTTGACGTCACGGGATGGGGGGACTCGGCTCCCGGAACCTCCTGGTCCCGGGTTACATTCGTCTTTATCCTCGTGCCGTCACAACTATGCGCGTCGTTGCATCGATGCTTATTGCATAGATCTCGCGTGTTACGAGCTACATCATGATGAAAGAGCTTGGCGATTAACGCTCATAAAACACAAGAGGACTGACAGCGCAAGAAGCCATCGAGCCTGACTATTTAACTCCGTTGACTTCCAGCTGTCGTGCAACAGCAGCCACTATTGACCTCGAGTACATAAGGGAAACACTTGACTGAACAAACAAGCAGACTGTCTCAACACCAAGACTCGATTCAAGCACCAACATAGAACCCGACGACAAAGTCACATCATCGTAATCCAATATCTGAATAGCAAACCACGTCCACCATGACGACTGCAACAGTAGCAGCGCAGATCCTCAGCATCTCGACCGCTCTCCTCGCCTCTGGTGGCATCACGGCCCTCTCGCTATTCGACGTTCCAGAGCTCCAATCCCAACCAGCCTCACGCTCCCTCCCTTCGATCCGCTGGCTCTTCAGCCGCGGCTCCCACATCTTCCCCTCGGCCGCCATCGTCTCCAGTGCAGGCTTCGCCTACCTAGCATATGCATCGCGGCCAGCAGTTTCACTCCGAGTCATCCAGCTCCTATGCCATGGACGAGTTCCCGGATACCTCGCAGCTGCGGTCCTCACAATCGCCATCGGACCTTTTACGCGGGTGATGCTACCAACGAATTTCAGATTGATCAGGATGAACGAGGAAAAGGAAGGCGCAAGAAGTCAGCAGAGCGCGCAACAGGGCGACAAGAGCGCGGGTAACATGGGGCTAGAGGCCGTGGAAAGCAGGAGCCAGGCCGCGGAGTTCAAGGACCTGAGCGGACCGCAGGAGAAGACGGAGAGGGATAGCACAAGAGCTGAAGACGAAGAGGTAAGAAGATTGTTGGATGAGTTCGGGAAAATGAATGCGGTGAGAGCTGTGCTCATGGGTGCTGGTGGAATTGTGGGGTTGGCCACTGCGCTTGCGTAGGAAGATCTTGTTTGGCTTTGACGGCAGCCGTGGGATGAGAGAAAGCGTCGCGGCGACCAGATTCGAGCGAGCAAGAAGCAGTCAAAGCATTTGCGCTAGTCTATCTGCCGAATTGAGCGCATGAGCCGCTACTCCTTTTAGGATTCTGCTCTAGAGTGCAGTAGCAAGAAAATGGGTGGCGCAGACATATCGTGTGTTGTCAGGTGTGTGGTGGATCGAGGGTGCTTGGGTATCAAAGTGATGCGACAAATCGAGAGCAAGGTCGTCTGCTGCAACGACCCTAAGGTATGTTCAGAACCTAGCCTTCGATATCGCGACGCTTTGTTCTAGTAGACGCGAATTTTTCGCGAGGAGCAGCTCCAAGGAGTTGACGAAGGTCCGACAAGTCGATTTCAACATTTGCACCGAGTTGGCAATGAACGAACGTATAGGCTTGTTATGAACAGGTTGCAGTATTCCTCATATGACCTTTGAACGTGAAGGTGTACAGTACCTTCTCAACATGCAGCATCAAGAAGTCTTCGAATCAAAATGTTCCTCAACCAACTGCGCGGCAGCACCATCCTCGTGATCAGCCTGTCCTTTCAGCATCCCGTCCAAGTGCCGGTCGGCAACGCCAACAAAGGTCTGGCCTTTGAAAGTGACCGGTAAGCTCTTGCTGTCATCCCACTTTCCAAGCTTCATCTCTTCGAACAGCAGTCGTTGCATCTCGAGCTTGTCGTTAACCAGCCACTCGGTGCGTGCATGGAGCCCCTTTTTGAGTCGCACTTGAATCCAGCCAACGATCGTGTCGATGGTCAGTGATGTGAAAATGATCATTGTGCCAACGCCAAAGAGGATGCTCATGCCGAGGACCGAGAAGCTCATCGTGTCGGAGCTGTCATTGACAAGCTGAGAATGGCACATTGCACGGTATGGGATGTCGACTAAGAGGGTTGGATTCGGCGTCAGTATGTAAGATCCTCTTGGCACGTTTGCTGGACCTGTTGCATACTCCTGCGTCCGCTGCTGCAGGCGTGCAAGACCGGCATCGAACCATGAGCCAACCTCGATGTGCCACTGGTTCGGTGGAAGGTACCGTTGACTGAGCATGCTGAGAGTGTCAGAAGCCCTAAGCGCTGCCCCGCGGCGTATGGACGTGGCGTCGTAGACGCTTGAAGGCTGCAGAGCAGTGAGCAGGCGTGTTGCAACGGCCTTTTGGAGCTCGTTGATGTCTAGACCACCCTCATTCGCATCGAAGGCGCGCTTCAACTGCAACAGACCTTGACCAGGCGTGCATTTATCGGTATTGGGATCGCAGATGCGATATTGCTCTGTGCAGCCGAGCACGGAGACCCAGTAATCCGGATAGTAGCCTTCCAACAGAAGTCCACTCGTGTTGCTGCTATAAGGTGTGTTGGCGGAAAAGACCGGGTCGCCGCAAGGTTCGGAGTAGTATACGGAGTTTGCAGAGATGAACAGTAATGACAGGTCGGCGTCGGTAGTATTTAGCGCAGGCACAGGCTCAAATCCGCCTGTTGCTTCGGTGGTTCCTGCGGAAGCAAAAACAGCGGTTAGGGTGTATCCGTTGTTATCAAATGCAGCATGGTCGTTGTATGCATAGGTGTAGTTCGTTATCCCTACCACTGGACCATAGTAGTATTCGGCTATTGTATCATCAGGTCGACCATAGAAGCGAGGGTCTGAGGAATTTAAGGCTTGGACAAAAGATCTTGTGCGCACTGGAGCACATGTCGTTGTCTTCTCAACTTCAATTCTGCCGGCGCTGGGAGCGTTAATGCCCAGGTCGAAATGGCTGTTGATACGTTGTGAGACCATCCGAAAGGCCGCACTGTCGCCGTAGATGCAAGTTCCTGATTCAAAAGGACAGGTCGCATTTTGATCGGATGTCCATGAGATCGAGGGTACAGGAGCCTTGCCGCATGATAGAGGGTCGGGGCTGCCACCGTAGCAGGCTTTAGCATAAGTTGCAGCCGTGAGGCTAGTGAGATCAGCCACGAACACACGACAGGAAGGTCATGCACACCTGTCATTGGTCGCTTTCACTGCAAAGGCTTCTTGATGATATGGTGAGCTCATATTGAGCACCCAGAAACCGCAATTGTCAGAAACGATCAGCCGATGAGCCCCGGGGCTTTTTGAGATCTCTGACGAGAAGATCGCGATCAAGCCGATTGCACCAATGTAGGCGACGCCAAACAGAGCCCATGGTAATGTCCTCAGCAACGACAGTCGAACTCTTCCAGCCCAACACCATGCCTGTTGGAAAAACAGCCAAGCAGCACCTGCTGGTGTTGGAGAGGTTCGAAAGATGACTTGCTGTTGATGGTAGAGACCATCCTGGGGTGCACTCTTCGATCGCACCTGATGAGATATGTAGCAGATGATCTTCCAGAGCTCAGCGCCGACGATAGTCACGAATGTAGCAATGAATGCGGTAAGGAGGCCCCCTTCACGTTCGCCGAGAGTAACCGTTGCACCTACGACCAGGCCGTTAGACCAGTTGACCCAGAACCCGTGGTAAATGTGAGCCGACATGGTTCTGGTGGGAGCTGGTGAATGAATGAATTCCCGTACGGTCGAGAGAACCTTGGGTCTTATTCATTCTCCGGTCGAGCCCCTAGCAACCGAACTTGTATTTCTTGCAGGCATAGCGCCATGGTATTGGGTCGATCAAATCTGCTCTGTGGATGTTCCCAGGCAGATTCAGCCATCGCATTCTGACAAGGATGGCTGTATCATGCAGGGTAGTCACAAAGGTATGCTAGCCTAGGCCGCCAGAAGGTCGCGAACGACACGGTTAGGCCAAGGCAGATTGGACGAACACTTGGCCTGTTTGGTGTGTTCGCCAGACGATGTTGGTTCACAGGCTGATACCAGAAATGGTAGTCGTAGAATTGTGAGCTAGGACGAAAAGGTGGTGTTAGATGCGTTTTCAGGTACGCCACGAGAAGCATGATAGTGCCATAGCAGCAAGCGTCTCAGCAGGCTGACAACTACAAAAGTCACTATCGATGCTTGCCAATCATAATGATGTTTTCGGACGGACAAAGAGCCGGTTGCTTGCCAGATCTGCAGGTCTCGGATAGTGCAAGCCACGTTCAATCTTGCAGCCAGGCATCTGACTAGCAAAGGATGTCTTCCTCGCGCTGTGCCCTGCCGGCACGCATGATCCAAATCACTTTGATAAGAAGACTTCGCGTTACTGTCTCAATTTGAGACATCGAATTGGAGATGTTGGCTGGAGGAGAAGTGCTGGGAGTGCAGCGACCAGGATTGTTGACTCGACTGGTTCAGCCCTGACGCTGATTGCAGGTCGCCGGCTCACGCTAGTCTGGAGGCTCAAAGCGGAATACGAATTGGTGGAGCGTTCCAAGAGGGATTATATCTCCGACGCCTAGACCCGTTCGTGGCGCCTGGAAGTCAGCAGATACCAAGTGTCAAGCTAAGCCGCAGACTTGGGCACTCTGCGATTGATCGCGACGTGGAAAAGTAAGGCCACAACACAAGGCTATTGGGTCTTCTTGTACGCGTCTTTTGGTCTTGGAGAAAGGTGGCAAGCAGCGGACTGTATCTCGAATGCCTTCAAAAGCTTTGCAATGTTTCAAGACTCCTTCACGACTTGTCGCTGGCTTCTGCTACTGATGCCACGCAAAGTTGACACAACTCGAGAAAGGATTCAGTTAGCTTGTAGCAACCTTATTTGCAGGTGGATGACTAAGTCTACAGACACGTGATCTGATGAATAAGACGCGTTAGGCGCGTATAGAGCGCGGTCGCGCCTTCCGTCGTGAAATGTCCCACCTTCACCTGCGATCGCTCTTGCTGAAATCTACCTAGGCGGTAGTGATAGCAAAAGACCTACTTTGGGGTAGGCTCCGATCGGGCGACAAGATGTACATCAAGCAGATTGTGATTCAGGGATTCAAAAGGTCTGGACTTGTCACATGGCTGCCGACAGAGACTGACTCGCCGCAGTTACAAGAACCAAACGATAGTTGACCCCTTCTCGCCCAAGCTCAACGTGATCGTGGGTCGCAATGGCAGCGGTAAATCCAATTTCTTTGCAGCTATTCGCTTCGTCCTCGGCGATGCCTACGCCAGTGGGCTGTCGCGCGAAGAGCGACAGGCTCTCATTCACGAGGGATCGGGCTCGTCCATCATGTCAGCGTACGTTGAGGTCACCTTTGACAATTCCGATGGCCGATTCCCAACTGGGAACGACGAGCTCGTTCTACGGCGCACCATCGGCCTGAAGAAGGACGAGTACAGTCTCGACCGTAAGAATGCCACAAGATCAGACGTTATGAACCTGCTTGAGAATGCCGGCTTCAGCAAGAGCAATCCCTACTACATTGTGCCGCAAGGTCGAATCACGAGAATCACAAATATGAAAGATGCCGAACGCTTGGATCTTCTGAAGAGTGTAGCTGGCACCCAGGCATTTACTTCGAAGAAAGACGAGAGTCAGAAGATCATGAATGAGACGAACAATAAAATCACTGCCATCGACAGTACCTTTGAGCAGATCAACGAGCGCTTGAAGGAGCTGGAAGACGAGCAGGAGGAGTTGCGCACCTTTCAAGAACAAGACGCCGAGAAGAGAGCCATCGAGTACATTCTTGAGCAGCGAGATTTGGAGGAGACGAACAGGGGTCTCCAACAGCTTGACGAGAGGAGGACTAACAGAATTGAAAATGCCGATGGCAACCGCCAGGCCTATAGTGAAGGTGAGGACAACATAGCCAGGATCAACCAGCAACTGGAAGAGCTGCGGCAGAACATGAATGCCGCACGACTCGAGAAGAAACAACTCGAAGACGAACGACGCGAGCGCGCAAGGGCCAAGGCTCAAGCAGATTTAGACGTGCGGAATCTGTCGGCCGGAAGGAGTGCTGCCCAGAGGAGCAAGCAGCAGCACGATGAGACTTTGCAGCAGGTTCAGATTCAGGTTGCTGACATTGAGGCGGAGCTCAACGATGACGTCCTGCCCAAGTACCAGCAAGCGAGTCAGAAGGCGCAGGCCACCAAGACACGTCTCGATAATGCCGAGACGAAACAGCAAGGACTCTATGCAAAGCAAGGCCGAAGCGCTCGATTCAGAACGAAGCAGGAGAGGGACGTTTGGCTCAATGACCAGATCAACGACGCCAATGTTTCGTTGCAGAGATTCAAGGCCACAAGGATGTCAACAAACGAAGGCATCACTGAAGATGAGGAGACTATTACACAGCTGGAGCGGAATGTCGAAGATTTGCAGACTCGTATCAATAACCAAGGAGGCGCCACTCAGGGCCTCGAGCAAGAGCTTCAGACCGCCAAGGAGAACAAGGATAAGCTGATGGACGAGCGCAAAGAACTCTGGCGCAAAGATGCACGACTCGACAGCGAGATCGCCACGGCGCACGAGCAATTGAGAAAAGCCGAACGAAACCTCTCTCACATGATGGACGGTAATACCAGTAGAGGTCTTGAAGCCGTACGGCGAATCAAGCAACAGCATAACTTGACCGGTTGCTATGGCACACTGGCTGAATTGCTCGATGTACCTGCTCATCATGTGGCCATCGAGGCCGTTGCTGGCAATTCTCTATTCCACTATGTCGTCGATACAGATGACACTGCAACAAGGGTTCTAGAGCAGCTCAATCGAGAACGCTCCGGCAGAATCACTTTCATGCCCCTCAACCGACTGCGTCCAAAGAATGCGACTTTCCCAAACGCCAGCGACATCCGACCGCTAGTTTCCCTGGTTAACTACGACCCCATGTACGAGAAGGCAGTCCAGCAAGTCTTCGGCAAGAGCATCATCTGCCAGAATTTGACAGTTGCAGCCCAATATGCACGAACACATGGTTTGAGTGCCGTTACACCTGATGGTGATCGATCGGACAAGAAAGGTGCCCTCAGCGGTGGTTATGTTGATCAGAGGTCCAGTCGGTTGAAAGCCACGAGGACGGTCGTGGAAGCCCGAAAGAGGTTTGATGAGATCCAGACGAATGGCCGAGACATCAAGAGGCGAATCGAGAAGATCGACCAAACAATCACAAAGGCACACAGTGACGTGCAAAAGCTCGAGCAGAAGCTCCGACAAGAGCGAGACGGTTCCGGTCCTTTGAGACAAGAATTACAATCCAAGATATCTCAGCTGTCTCGCAAGCGAGAAGACCTTGATGCCAAGCGCAAGCAGGAGACTATCATCGCAAACAACGTCAAAACCCTCGAGGATCAGCAACAATCCTATCAGAGCGAGCTGAGTACTGCCTTCAGGCAAGCACTTACTACAGCCGAACAGACCCAGTTGGATCAATGGACGTCTCAAGTTCAGAGATACCGTCGCGAGTATGCAGCTCTGGCATCTGATCTTGCGGAAGTCGAGGCGCGGAAAGCAGATTTGGAAACTAAGCTCAACTCAAATCTGAGGCCACAGTTGACCATGCTTGAAGCAGAAGATGCAGAAGTCGAGGGCACAAGCTCAAATGCACTGGACGCTAAGCAGAAAGAAACGCAGAGGTTGACCAACGCTCTTAGTGAAGTGGAGAAGCAGCTGTCGAAGCTTGATCAGTTACTTGAGACACAGCAAACCGAGCTCAGCAATCTCGAGTCCGAGCTCAGTACAGCACGTCAGAACCTCGAAGAGCTCTCTAAGGCTATCGACAAGTCGCAACGAAGACTCGAGAAGGAACAACAACTCCGTACTCAGCTCCAGCAGCGAAAGCAAGAATCTGTGGATGCAATTCGCGAACTTGGTCTGATATCTCAAGACATGCGCGACAGGTTCCGTAACACGGATAACAGCAAACTGCTTAAGCGGTTACACAAGTTACAATCGAGTCTTAAGCAATTCGAGGCAGCCGGGCTCAACAGACACGCAGTGGAACACTACCGCAAATCCCAGAAGTCGAAAGAAGACCTCGAAGCACGACGAGCCGAGCTGGAAAAGGGCAAAAAGAGTATTGCCAACCTGATCGAGGTTCTCGATCAAAGAAAAGACGAGGCCATAGAGCGAACGTTCAAACAGGTGAGCAAGGCGTTTGGCGATATATTCATGAAACTGGTGCCGCAGGGTTCAGGTCGTCTCATTATCCAGCGGAAATCTGATGGACGTGGCGAGGACGAGGAATCCGAGGATGAAGACGCAAGAAGAGATAGTGTGGAGGCATATACTGGTATTGGTATCAGTGTTAGCTTCAATTCCAAGCACGACGATCAGCAGCGCATTCAGCAGCTGAGTGGTGGACAAAAGAGTGAGTCTCCTTTGATTTTCTTCGCGGATGATCAACAATGCTAACCGAACTAGGTCTTTGCGCCTTGGCCCTGATCTTTGCGATCCAAGAAACAGATCCTGCGCCCTTCTACATCTTTGACGAGATAGACGCCAATCTAGACGCGCAGTATCGGACTGCTGTGGCGGATCACCTCAATTACCTCTCCAGAAAAGCCGACGAAGAGACGGACGAAGACGATGATCGCCCGAGGAGTGGACAGTTCATCTGCACGACATTCAGACCTGAGATGCTGAGAGTGGCGGAGAAGGTCTACGGTGTCACTTTTGCGAACAATGTCAGCAGTATCCGGGTCGAGAGCCTGGAGAACGCGTTGGACTTTGTCGAGAGCCAGACGCAGTGATTGTGATTTCTGGCTTGCGCTGGTGGTGCGGTGTGTATGTAATTGGTTGACCCTGACAGCTTGTTGGTGATGTGTACAGTGAAAGAAATAAACAGCTTATGTGCATGTATGCAAGAGACCAGCTTTATCCCGGCCGATCGATACTGCCCATGTACGGTCATGTCGCGCGCGAGTCCCATGTCCTCCGTTTCCTCTGCCTCGTATGTTCCGTGCTCCTCACAGCAAGGCGTCAGGGCCAGTCATTCTGTACCTGCCTCCTCCGCACGTATCGTATCTCCTCTCAGTCTCACCTTACGTGTCGCTGACTGACGTCGCTGCGCCGTCACCTCCCACTTGAAAGGACACACTAGTCAGTCAGTCAGTCAATAATATAGAGACGGATATTGCGGACAAGTCAGAAGGAATGAGCGCCAGACGGTGTGCGTGAATATATGGATTAAAGTTCAATGCCTTCATTGTCTTCGTAGAACAACTTGACTCGGTGTCGTCTCGGAGCCTCGTAATCTATAGCTGGGCCCGATGCAGAACAGAGCCCAAACGCCTTGAATGCCAGTTGCTATGCTGATTGCCAACGCCGTCGCTATGCCAGGAAATACCCATGTCATGTATACATGCAGAATGTGGTCGAAATCTAATGCACTACCCAACGACATCTCCACCGCTCAGATTGATACCGCCGAAGCTCCAAGCGCCTGCACCCCATATCCAGGCTGCTTTTTTTGGAGTTTCCCCCTCGGTGACCTGTTCGACGAGAGACTCGATACCCACGAAACTCGAGTCGGCGCGCCCAGTCGTAGTGTCTCGGGCGGGCAAGGCTGTTCTTCCGGTGGGTGTGATGCCGTTGATGGTGTCGACAGCGTTGATGGCGGGGCCTTCGTCGAAGAAGTCGACCAGTACGAAGGTTGGGGCGCGGCCGTATTGTTGGGTGCAGGTGTTCAGACTAGTGCCTAGCTCACCGACGGCGGTTGTGTTGGGGGAATTTGTGGTGGAAATGTTTGCAACGTTGGGAGTCTCAATGTCCAAAGCGCCCTGGGTGTAGAGGAAGTGGTTCATCAACGGCATGCGGTTGGAGGATATGGCGCTCTCGATGTTTCCCTTGACAGAGGTAGGGCGGTCTGGTTGGCAGGAGAAGTCGGAGGGGGATGTGTTCTCGTAAGAATTCTCAAAGATGAAAGTGAACTCGTCCATCAGGTATGCTGTTTCGGTGGTTGTGTTGGCAGTGTCGAGACTGGCGACAAAGACCAACAACGGAGTATCTGCATCGATCAGTTCTTGGAGGGTCGGCCACGAGGTGGGTGGGGAGGTGTTGGATGCAGGCTTGTAGGCGAGGGATGTGATTTCTGCCGTGGTGAATTCGGCACCGAGCTGTTCAGCTGTGGCACCGTCGCTGTTGACGAGCAGGATGGTAACGACTTGGTTAGGGTTCGCATCGATCCAATCTTTTATATCTTTCAGCCAGTCGGACAGCAGGCCTGCGTCGAGAAGATCGCATGAGGAGTGGCAGAGGTGCCAGTCGCCGTTGCTCTCGTGGACTTGGGCGCTGAGGAGGCGCACGCCGGCACTGAGCTGGACAGTTGAGTTGTAGTACTGGTTGCCCGAGGTCGAGTAGCCCGTCGAGGCGTCTCGCACGAAAGGAGAGTCGTGGGCGCCCAGGTATGTTATCTCTGAGTATGACTTGGAGCACAGGTCTGGTGAGTTGTTGCACGCTGTTGTCTGTCGAGACTGTACCGAGACGGCGCTTGTGAGGGACAGAAGTGGAACGAGTCCTGCGGTGAAAGGAGCAAGCCAGTGCATTGCGATGTAGCTGCTAAGAGCACAATAGGTCAGCCGGATCGTGCAACGCGATATGACGTTAGACTCGGGTTGAAATACGACCGTCCAGAGTACTTGACGCTGCTGCAACTGGTACCGAAAGCGAAAGTGGAAGCACGTACAGCAACTGCCACAGTGAGCTGCCGACGAACAGAGATTCAATGTGTTGAGATGAAGAGAAGGTAAAGGTCCAGTGTCAGATGAGAAGGAAGAACGATTGAACAAGACTGAACTCTACCCAGCCTGCCTCGTGCTACATCTTCAGTGTTGGCATCGACGGCCGTGCGTGCACTGATGAGGCGCAGCCGGCAAAAGATGAGATCGGCGACGCGCACTCGTCCCACCACGCCGCATGGTCCCTGTTTCAGGCCTCGTCAGCTATAGTCATTGGTTCCGCAAAAACCCTAATGGTAGGCGAAAATGTTTGAGTGCTTTGCTCACACCAAATATAGCTACTGCGACCATGACTAAGACAAGCCTAGTGTCGTTGACGAGTACTGGATACGCATGGGCTGATAACTAGGTGTGTACGTCCAGCATCATTATATTGTTATACATACCATATGTCCAACCTCCCGCTGCATTTCGCTGCAACCAAATGGCTGAGTAGTGGATCGTGACCTAGCCCCACAACGCCAACGCTCAAGAACAGGACTAAACACAAGGCAACACCAAACATTCAAAATCATAGCTTCGCTTGGCTTATTGAGCATAAGCTGGAGGTGGATGGTCGTCACCGTTTGTCGAAGGAGTAGACGGAGCACCAAATCGGCCTTTCGTCCTCTCATCGTCGTACCGCCGCGCCACTTCCGCTGCCATTTTCATCATCCATGCTCGCTCGGCTATGCTTTGGGAATTGCTGGAGTCGGTGATGAATGACAGGAAGTTGGGCAGTGTGGGTGGTTGCGATGGCCCCGCTGTGTTGAACTCAGGTAGCTGGACCTTGCCCGACGTACGGGGCTGACGAGAGTGCGGGACATGCGTGACGGGCGGTCCCTGATATGCATGCTCTGACAGGTCATGGTGAGACTGTTGACGAGGCCTCTGCTCAGGAAGAACCATGGATGCTCGAGGGGTTTCATCCGTGTCCTGATCATGCTGCTGCTCTCGACTGAGGTTCACCACTCTTCGCTGCGCCCGCCTAGGACGAATGGTCGCATCGTTGGGTACACGAAGTGTTGGGCTGAGCGATCCTGGCTGGCTAAGGGGTAGATCAATGTGCGTGGGCGGCTGCTGCCTCCGGTGTGGTTGAGGGGTAGCTTCTTGTGACTGATGCAGTGGACTTGGTGAGAATCGCGGGCTTCGGGGGGGTGTGACAGGGTCTGCTATAGGTTCAGAGCTCGACACGAGAGGAGGAGCAGACGACAACAGTGGGCTGTCAGAAGTGCTACCAGTGACACTCGTGCTATCCGTAACCGTCGAGCCATCTTCACTGATTGCTTCGACTTCGCCCGTTGTCGCCGACTTTCTCAGATTGACGACTCGCTTCTTCCGCTTTCTGTTGCCGTGGGCTTTCAACCGATGGCTCCCGAGGCTCGTGACCGACAAAGAGCTCTGCTGACTGTGCAGCGCCGGGCGTAAGTGGGAGCTACTGTCGAAGGTGTATGCTGTTTTGTGGATGTTGCCCACGTATGACTGCGACCTAGACAGTGCGGGAGTCGTAGTTCTCGAAGCATGAGATCCGGGCACTTCGCCTCGCTCAAGCGGACCCGTCCATGCGCGGAACACGGCATCTCGAATGTTCGGGGTAAACAAGGAGAGTGTACGATGTGAGTCGGTCAGAGTCGCCAGGCGAAGCAGGTTCTTTCGGGAGAAGAGTGAGTGGTAATCCATGTGTGAATCTAGCGACAGAGCCGCCACTTCTTGGGGCGTCAATGTGGCGCCACTCGAGTCGACGGGATCACGAGGAGGGCTGGCGAGAGGGTCGACCGAGAGCTCATCTTGTGTGTCGTCTTCGGCCCTCAAAGCCCTCTCTTCTATGGCCTTGTGCTCGGGCACCCACAATCTCAGCGACATGCGATGGATGATGGCCGGCAGCTCGTCCATGAACAGGGTGCGCAGCTGTCTTTCGATGACCTCTTGCAGATAGTTGGCGACGAAGGGGATGGAATCGAAGGTAGAGGACACTTTGAGCGACTCGAGAGGGTCGTTGCGGAAGACAATGGTCAGGCCTTTCTGGCGTGAGAAGACCAGGATGATGATGGCAGACAGCTTGAAGTCGGACAGGGTGATCTGTAGTGGGATGGTCAAGCCTGCCGCTGCTGCCAGAGGTCTCGGCGAGGCATACGTCGGCCGGGTGACCAGATATGTATTCAATGGGTTGGCCTGGACTCTCGTCTTGATGGTGATGAAGGCGTTGCCCGCGTACGACATCTTGAATGTCCCTCGGAACTTGTCCACCCCAATGTCTGAGATCTCGACGACTTCCAGGTCGGGAGGGACGTTGCCGAGGTTGAGCTCGTTCACGATGATGTCGTCGACGATGATGGCTGGTTTCTCGTTCTTGTTCATAGCATCCGTAAGAAGTTCCTCAGCCCGTTTGTAGAAGCCTGGGTCACCACTCAGTGGCGCCCAGTTGAAGTTGAAGGCCATGCGAAGGGAACAGTCGGTTTCAGTGTCGACTTGAGTGATGCATGTCTGACGCCGAGATGAGGAAGCAGCTCGAAGTACCGTTCCTGTTCGGGCGGATGGCGATGGCTATCGCTATAGCTGTGGCATGTGATAATCTGGATAACCTTGGTAGTCTCGTGCCTGCGCTTAGTGGAAGCTGCCAAGAGGCACGATGGTCGTCAATCGTTCGAAAAATACCAGCAAAGACAAGCGACGCGTCGATGGACTTGAGGATGATGGAGAACGACGGCGACGATGTCAATACACGAAGTTGATCCTTGCAGTCCGGTTGTTTGTCTTCCCGTTCAAGTGACAATTTCTGCCGCACTGCAGCTCGCACACTGCTGGATCCACCTGTCACGTCAGCACGCATGAACCGAAGAGACTCCTCTTCCGATCTTCTAGTTTAGCACAACTGATCGCGTGCTTGTCTACCTAAGTCCGAGTAGTCTGCTCGAAGCTTTGCGAAGAACAGAGCAAATGCATGCTCCAGCAGCTATCAGAACGTAAAGCTATACCTACGAGCCTGCCATCCTCTGTGTCATTGGATGTCGTGGGACCTCGTGCAACGACTTCACTACCCTGTGGGCTTAGTCATCTCCACCTCGAAGTTGGCACCTCGAGCATTGTCAGTACAGTGAGCCCCAAGGCACGAGACGCTGGGTGAGACGTAAAGCTTGTCAGTTGGCTCTTCTATGTAGGTAGTTGGGTGACGGACTTGTCAGTCGTAATGCATAAGAATGTCAACTCGTTCAGCTAGATGTGTAGGTAGGCTGCAGCATACGCAGAATAGCACTGCTCAGTCGAACCTGAAAGGCTAGACATAACTCGGTGGCATTTTACGTCTTGGATGAACACAGCGACATGTGTGAGCTCGAGGTCACAACCTCCCTATCGTCAGTCACTAGTCACTCTCAAATTGTGCCCAGGAGATATGCACCCTTGCCTTCGGAAAGTCTTATAGCTACCTAACATCTAACTTAATCCACTACGCCAACTCTCCCAAACCACTCGCAGGACTGTCATAGCAGAAGTTCTTACTCACACAACTTCAACCATTATACAGTACCGCAACAATGCAACTCCACCCCCTCCTCCTCCTAGGAGCAATCGCATCCCTCACCCTCGCCGTCCCACGCATCAAGTTCTGCGACACCATCGGCATCACAGATAAATGCGTCACCGAAGACATGGACTTTGGCGTCTGCAAATGGATCCCAGACTCCAACGCAAAGGGTGACGACGGCAGCCAGATCACTGTAAGTCAGCACACCAAACCTCCTCTCCTTCCCCACGTGCAGTGGTAGTGATGGCTAGCTTGGCAATGCTGACTCATGCTAGCTGATGGGCATCCGGCATACCAGCGATGCGTGGTGTGTCCTCTACGAAGCCGACGACTTGAGCTGTGAGGGTCCGTATTCGATGGTGATTGTGGACACGTGGAAGATGCACACCTTCGAGTATACGCAGTTTCGGAGCTATAAATGCTGGCAGAAGGGCATGTAGGCGAGGCATGCGAGAATGTCTGTTGGGCGATAGAACAGAGGCGTTCGTTGAGGGCGAAGGGCTTGAAGCTGAGAGAAGCAACATGCACCGCAAGGACTTGAGCTATCAAGAGCTATAGGCCACTACTGCTGCTCATGAACATTTATTATAGTCATCCAATCCGACATGTGTGTAAGTAAGTAATTGTTTCCAACACAGCAAGCTACGTCCACCTGACACGTCGCTCTCCTCTCGCGAAAACTCTAGCCCTCTGAACGGAAATCCTCAAATCCAGCGCCGAGGTCATCAAGCCTGGTTCCCACCCACAACCACATTCACCGGCTGTCCACCTGCACTCTCCTTCACCCTCGGATCAGCAACCTTCTCGATCTGCCTCACAAAATTCTCCCTGTTCTCCTCCTGCAGAGCCCCCGGCTTCCAATACTCATACTCCATCCACTGTCCCTCCTTCATCTGCGCCTCTACCGCCTCATGGAACCGCGCGCCCAACTCAGGCTGCAGCGGCACCACGCCCGTCTCCTCGCAGTACTTCTCCCAGAACCCGAGGAGTTCCTCGAGTTTATCCGGCATCGCTGACGCCAGGTCGTTGGTCTCGCCCGGGTCCTTGGAGAGGTCGTATAGCTGCCATGCGCTCACGCCCTTGGGGAAGGGAATGAAGACCGCCTTGAAGTTGTTCACGCGGATTGCCGCGCGACCACATAGCTCCCAGCCGAAGGGCTCGTTGGGGTCGTGGATCGTGGACGCTGATCCGTCGAGGTAAGACGTCATGTCGAGTCCACGCATCGGCACGACGCTGCGGTCTTTCCACTGCGGTGCGGGATGTTTGATGCCTGCTAGATTCAGCAGCGTGGGCGCTATGTCCATCACTGTCGCGAATGTCTCGGTGATGTCGCCTTCCTTGCCTTTGTGTAACGGCGGGTACCGCAGGACACAGGGCACTCGCACACCACCCTCAGTAGTATAGGCTTTGTACAGTCTGCTCGGCGCCGTTGCAGCCTGTGCCCACCTCGGCCCATACCACACGAAAGAGTCTTTGTTCCCGATATTGTCAATGTGGTTGTTGTAGTACTTTCCCAAATGCTCCATGAGCTGTCCACTGATCATAGGATACGCCTCGTACGCAGCACCCTCGGCACCGTTGTCGCTAAAGAACATAATGAACGTATTGTCTAGCTCGCCGATTGACTCCAGGTAGGAGGTGACACGCCCAATGTTGTGGTCCATACATTCGACCATGCCGGCGTAGGCTTCCATTGCACGACAAGACATGGCTCGTTGGTGGTCTGTCATTTCGTCCCAGCCTTGGACCTCGTCTGCCACTACTGGGTGAGGAACAACGTCCTTGGGAATCATGCCGAGTTCGATCAGCTTTTTGAGGCGTTGTTGCCGTAGAGCTTCTGGGCCGTCGTCGAAGACCCCACGGTAGTGGTCGATGTACTCCTTTGGCGCCTGGAGAGGCCAGTGCGGTGCACTGAACGGGTAGTACGCGAAGACAGGTTTCTCCTTCAACTCTGGGCTCTCGTGCCACTCTTTGAGGTACTGGAGCATTCGGTCGCCGTAGCCGTTACTGGAATACCAGCCTTCGGGCAGATCTTCGACGTAATGATCGTCCTCCATGTGCAGAGCTATTACAGACTTCTCGAGGAACTTCGGGAACTCGGCGTCTGGTCTGTAGTCGTAATGGTTTGAGCAGGCTGGAAGAAGAGCTAAGCTCCGGTCGAAACCCCTTACTTGCGGTCGTCGTTCTTTGGTGAGGCCGAGATGCCACTTGCCGCTCATAACGGTGTGGTAACCGCCGTCTTGGAGGATCTCTGGTAAGGCAGCAACACGTGAGTTGAGATAACCTTCATAGCCCGGCATGCCCCTCTGCGGCGCTGTGGTGTACTTCGAGCCCTTTGGAAAGTTTTGTCCACCGAAGTCTGTCCATTCGATCAAGTTACCGAGACCAGCGATATGATGATCTATTGCTCCGTTTAGGAGGTGCTTTCAGTGACTGACAGAGCAACTTACCTGTTCCTGTCAAGATCATGGCTCTCGTCGGCGAGCATGCTGCTGCAGCATGGAAGCCGGTGAGGCGAAGACCGGTACTAGCGAGCTTGTCGATATTGGGAGTGCGAATTTCACTGCCAAAGCAACCAGCATCTGAGAAGCCCATATCATCAGCCACGATAATGAGGAAGTTAGGTTTCTTGTCAGGCGCCATGATGGTCTAAGTCTGCTACTGCGAGCACTTCAGATCAAGTAAGAACTGAGACTGCTGTTATCGATCGACCCTGTGTCAGATCCAGTTCAGATGTAAGGAGTCTGATACAGCTCGTCGTGCTGGTCTGTGGTCAACAACAGCGTGAACGTGGGGCAGGAACAAGGACCGAGCATACCGATCTCGCGACAGCGGCCGCCGAGAGGTTCCACGTGCTGACGTTGGGGAGATGGTCCTCCATGCCGTGGTCGTTGTAGGACAAGTTGAATGCAACGTTAGGTATTATGTCTCCAAAAATTCGTCCTCCAAGCGTGTCACGCGTTGACATGACTAACGCTGATCAGACAGAGCACCATGATCTAGATGTCAGAAACTCAGCTACTTCAGTACGATTGGAACTCGGGCGACAGCCTCGACACGCAATTCAAGCTGAGAAAAGACTGGACGAAGGACAACCACCAGGAAACGTTCGATATTCCGGCTCTTGCCTGAAGATCATCCTGGTCTAGGCTTGCAGTAGCTGAAAGCTTACCCCAGATGTGCTTAAACTTGAGGAGCTTTCCACCCCCAGATGCCTGCTTCCCTCTCGGATGCGAAGACTGTCTTCACCCATGAGTGCTTACCACACTCCTCATTGTTTTCATCGCTGTAAGAAGTAGTTCTTGCGCCGCTAAGACTGGTGTTATGCATTACACGTATCCAGGGTTGCAGATATCCTAGCATGAATGTAACTATGCTTCCACGCAGCCAATGACCAGCGCCAAAGGTCCTAAACGACATCGTTTTCTGGATCGTCGCTCACTTGAGACCCCCATCAGCACGTCCTTGCGTCACGCGTGGCAAGCCCAACCCAACGATCAACGTTACATCCTTCAAGCAAAACGAGCAGTCCAGCGCTGATCATACGACATATATGCTAGCTGTGGTGCACTAGAACCATGAGCTCTTCCTCCTCAGCCATCTATCACAGGCTAGATCAAGCTGATTCTCCTTCTGCTTCTTGCCTACTACAAAACCACGAAAGCGACGACGACGGATTGGAAGAGGATAGCGTAGATCTCGAGTACAACAACATGTCAGACAAGCTAGGCACCTTTCGTGCCATCTACGTCGTCGCCCTCTGCAGTATTGGTTCCTTTCTCTTTGCTTACGATACTGGAATTGTTGGCGGCGTCCTTACCTTGTCTTCTTTCCAACGGGACTTCCGGTATACTCAAGCGCAGAAGGTACAAGTCAGCTCGAATTGCGTCTCGATCCTACAAGGCGGCGCATTCTTCGGTTGCTTTATCATATGGCCTGTCACATCATGGCTAGGTCGCAAATGGGGCATTGTTATCTCGTCTGTTGTTTTCTGTATTGGAGCCATCATGCAAGTGATCAACGTACACTCTCTTGGGCTCTTCTACGCTGGTAGAGTGATATCGGGCCTCGGTACTGGTGGTGCCACGTAAGGAAAGCTTTACTTGCTATTTCAAGCGCAGATTGCTGACATGTTCCAGAGTCATGGTTCCGATGATGGCGGGCGAGTTCGCGCCGAAGCATCTACGAGGCAGGCTCGGAGCATGCTTCCAGCTCTTCTTCGCATCGGGAGTTTGCGTGTCGTATTGGGTCGATTATGCCGCCTCCAAGGGTATTCCTGAGACATCACCAACTCAATGGCAGGTGCCTGTCGGCTTGCAACTCGTTCCTGGCGGACTCCTCGGACTCGGTATGCTACTCATCAAGGAGTCTCCACGCTGGCTTGCAAAGAAGGGTCGAAACGAAGAAGCATGGCAATCTCTCCTCTGGATCCGAGGCAGTGTCGAAACGCCCGAGGTTCAGCAAGAGTTCCAAGAGATTCTTGCTGGCGTAGAAGCCGAGATTCAGGCGAGTGAAGGCTTCACGTGGAAGGAGTTGCTCCTGCCTTCGAACCGTCTACGGATGCTGCTTGCGATCACAATTCAGCTGGCTGCTCAACTATCTGGCAACACTTCACTAGCTTATTTTTCGCCTCAATTCTTCACACTGCTTGGTACAGGAAACAAGTCTATCTTCCTCACAGGGTTTTTCGGCATTGCGAAGATTGCAGGCGTGGTGGTCTTCATCCTGTGCTTCGTGGATTCTTTAGGCCGAAAGAAACCCTTGATGTTCGGAGCCTTGATTATGGGTATTCTCATGCTCGTCGTGGCCATCATCATCGCCACACATCCACCAAACGCACCAGATGGCATTTCAAGCGCTGGAGCCGCAGGCATAGCAATGATCTACCTGGAGGCCTTCGCATTCAACTTCTCCTGGGGACCAGGCCCGTGGCTCTACATCGGTGAGATATTCCCGAGCAGGATCCGCGAGATCGGAATTGGCACAGGCGCGGCTTCCCAATGGTTGTTCAAGTAAGTAAAGAGACCAGCCTTATCGATACACGTACTAACTTCGGAACCAGTTTTGTGATGAGTCAAATCACACCTCATGCCGTGGCCAATCTAGGGTGGAGGACGTTTCTGATGTTCGCCATCTTCAACTTCGCCAATATCTTCTACGTGTGGTTCTTCATTAGGGAGACGAATGGAAAGAGCCTAGAAGAGATGGAGGTCGTGTTCGGCACTATTGCACGGTTGCCTACTAAGGACTCAGAGGACCAGACTGTCGAGGGACGGGTAGAGACGATCAATGAGTCAAGCAAGTAGTGATCTCGGGCTCGATGTACGAAAGGCAAAGGCCAGGTTCGGTGATGGCTAGCTTCCACAACTCAAGTGCTTCTAGTAAATGGACCCAGTCATCCTGATGCGTCATTGCATGCCGTGGCGAGCAATTCACAAGCTGAACCGCTAGCTGAGACTTAGAATATGCAAAAGTACAATCAGAAATGCAGATTAGGTTCGAGGCCCTTGGCACACGCTTACGCCTTCCGACAACGATCAGCATATAGGGAGTCCCCGTGCTATTGACGTGGGAAGTAGAGAATATCACGACTGTCCGAGTGCCTTGCTTACGAGCAGAGTCGGCCACCATGAGGTTGACCATACCACAGGTAACAATAGCAGCTCAATCTCTTATGTAGAATCAACGTTCGTGATTTACTCCACTGCCATCAACCACTCGATGCTTTCTTGTCGCCCACCTCTTTCTCCTCTCGACTCTCCTCGTGATTGGTAGTCTCGTCCACACTTGCCCTGTTCTTCCTCACTGAGTACATGTTGCCGGAGTTTGGCACCCACTTGCTTGAATTTCGTGGTGTAGATTCCTCTAGCATTCGATCAACTTGCTCGAGAGTCAAGCCTTTCGTCTCCGGGATAAGCATGTATGCGTAGATCCCAGCAACCGCGCATAGTGTGCCCCATACAAAGAAAACTTTCTCCCGAAGGCCGTCGACCATGTAGGGGGTGATGACGGCGATTATACAGTTCCAAAGCCAATTCGAGCTATATGCATTAGCAAAGGAGCATGACGGTATTGCCTAGGTTATCTCACCTCGTGCTGAGCGCAACCCCACGCGACCGAATTGGCAAACTGAAGATCTCACCAATGACTACCCAGGCACCAGGACCCCTAAATCGTGTCAGTATGCACGTGTTTGCGAAGGTTCAACACATACCAAGTTGAAGCAAAGAAGAAGATGTAAATGCAGACGAAGGCGATCTCAACTTTGACGACGGCCTTGTCGTTCCCTGCCACAGTACCAGCAATAGCAACAATATATTGACAGATGACCATGCCAAGCGCACCCCAAATGAGCAAAGGTCGCCGACCGAACCTTTCAATGGTCCAGAACGAGATGGGAGTCGAAACGACGTTGACAATCGTGGTAACGAGCGAGAGCAAGAATGGGTCGACGTCTAGGTTCAAGAGTTGGAAGAAGGTCGTAGAATAGTAGAAGATGAAGTTGACGCCAGTCCACTGTTGCATCATCTGAAGACTTGTTCCAAGAACAGTCCGTCTCAAATTCGAGTTCGGCTTATTGATGCTGCCTCTGAAGCAATTCGCCCACGAGGAGAAGTAACCGGTCCGAGGTACTGCTTGCATTTCGTACTCATGGTTTGCCACGATTTCAGCCAGCTCTTCTGTAACGTAGCTGGATGTTTCTGGTTGGCCTCTGACCCTGGCCAGGACTTGGGTTGCTTTGTCGACCTCGCTATGGCGGACATAATACCGAGGCGACTCTGGCAGGAGGAAGAGTCCGATACCTAGTATGAGCGCCCATACGAACTGAATGCCGATGGGAATGCGATATGAGCCAGAGTTCGTGAAGTCTTGTGTCCCATAGGTCACCACGGAAGCCAACATTATGCCGATAGTAATACAGAACTGGTATGCTGACACAATTGCACCTCGAACTTTTCTTGGAGCCACTTCGGACATGTAGAGGATGATGATGGCCGACACGAAACCGACGCCGAGGCCTGCCACAAATCGTCCTCCAACAAGCATATTGGAGGCTGTGGACGCACATTGAAGAGCTGCACCAACACAGAATATGGCACAGCCCAGTATGATCGTGGTTCGCCGGCCGAAAGAATCTGCCAGATCGCCTGCGATCACTAGTATTTCGTCAGCTTGGTTCTGTTGACTCTTCCCACTCAACTCACGAGCACCGAGAAAGGTTCCAACCGACAAGATCGCAACAATGAGTGACTTGGTTGAGGGGGAAATCGTTGCACCCCCATTGCCAAACTCTTGTATAAAGTACTTCATGCCCATGATACCATTGATGTATCCAGAATCGTAGCCGAAGAAGATGCCACCAAATGCAGCAAAGGCACACATGAGGTATGCTTTGAAAGTGACAGGGGCTTCGATCCGGTCGACATTGTGATCCCTAGCCAGTGCGGCGCCAGCGCCAGGCATCTTGACAGAGCAGAATTGACAACCAGTGGTGTCTGAAAAGAGGTATGTGAGACACTAGGATGGATGCTTGGTAGGTATGAAACGATATCTGATTGCTGTCAAAATGGAACGACGATCATTACAGGAGTGAATTGTTGAACTGGGAGCCTTGTTCCGGCCAAAGAACAATGCTGCGTACGGGTGCCACGGCAGGTGCAGGACAGACTGCTGTACAAAGCAAGCACGAATGTCAGCGCAGCCTGTTCAAGCGAAGTCATTCGCACCTGCCCAATGAGGCTTACCGTTGAAGAAGCTGGTATGGAGAGTGATAGCAGACTGCTGAGCGTGTAGAACATGAGAAGTTGGCGTTGATGCCGCTTGTGAGGCGCACTGGTATGGCATGCTTTCACCAAGCCTATGGACATCACATGCAAGTTCGGGATCGGTCAAGGTATCATCGAGCTCGTATTTTGGTATTCTGATGCGCGCCTTCCCGTTCAGTCCTCTACGAGGAGTTCTGGACACCAATACCATGAACCGTCGCAGAAGCTTTCATAGTCGCCTTTCACTTTATCCAACCAGAGCTCTAAGTGGAGGCCCCTGTCCCAGTATTGCTCAATCTCATGATAACTAGCACTGCGTACACCTGGCGATGTGCGTTGGTCCTGTCGACTCAAGTATACTTCCAGCTGATCTCGAAAGCAATCTTGGTGGTCATACTCTGTATCGACGTACCAAGCTTGATCTATGCGATTCGTGAAATTGCCAGTAATCGTGCATGCCTGTAACTGCAATGAATTTCGGATGCTTTGGAACAAAGTCAGGATCGACGGCACTTCTTCACCCTCCTGCACTAGTTCTATGTCTCCAAGACAAAGTGTTTGCAAGGAGCCTTTGTGCGCATCAAGGAAGCTGACGAGTGCGTTTTCATGGACACATATAGCTTCCAGCTTCAACGCACGCAGTTCTAGCCATCGGTGCCTGAATATCGTCTGGGAAATAGGTATCATTTCGTCGGCATGACTCTCGAAAGGCAATTCGTCGAAATCGAGCTTCAAGGTATTCAAAGAGGACGCCTCTCGTAGGAAAGTTCCCAGCATATCGACCGAATACATGTATTCGTCCTTGTCTTCGTCTGCTTCGAATTTGAAATCGTTCAGTGCATTGTATATGCCCATCTCCAGGAACTTCAACTTTCGCAAGCATCTCCGGTACCGCAGTGCATCTTGTTCCGTGGACCCTTCAATGAAGTCTAGATCGGGCCATTGAATAGATCTAGCAGAGACCTTCTGCAGCGGTTTGTCGGCGACTGCCTTGAAAAGCTTTGGGAACCGTCCATCGCCGTAGTCGTCTGCAGCTGCCGCCATTCCGACACGCTTTCCGATATAGTCGTGCAGCTCAGTGAAAGGTTTGACATCGTCCAAAAGTGTACTGATCGATTCCAGATAGGGTAGGCGTGCTGCCAGGTCTTTGAGTTCGTCTTCCTCAATTCGTAGGTCGAAAGTTCTTTGCCCGTCCATTTCTTCCAAATAGCAGCTGTAATTCCAGAGCACTTCTGCAGTCACTTCAGACGGGTCCCGAACCTCACCTGAGCTGCGAGCTGAAGACCACTCATGTCTGAATTCATCAAACCCAGGATAGGCGTCTTCCAACAAGCCATAATGGTAGACTATACTTTTCACAAGCTTACGCAGATGGTCTTGCTCGGCTACATTATGAGCACGGTCAAAGCTGTGCGAGTTAGGCGAGATGTGAATCTCCTGAAATAGGTGCTGGGTGGCAGCTGTCAAGAAAGCATGATGTGTAAGGCGCAAAGCTTTGAGCTCTTCTCGTCCGCAATGCGCCACTACAAGTATCAGAATCTCTGAAGGAAGATGTGAGGTGACTGACATAATGTACACGCCGAGCAAGACAATCGGGCGACTTCTGAGGTGGTACAGCGTCCTTGGCGTGCTCCTGAGTCTGGAATGGCCATGACCGTTTGGTCGCGACCGCGACTGTCTCCAGCCTCATCTAAATGTCGAGCACGTGACGTCATGAGGCAAAAGCCATTTCGGCCTATGCAACCAATCAAACAATTTGGTCTTCAGCTTTCTGTCATCTCCTGCTCGCTGGCACCCAACGTCAAACATCTAAGAACCCGCGTGCATCATTTCTTGCACCGTGATCAACGTCATCATGCGAACTGTCTCGGTCAGCCCAGGTTGTGTTTAATAGTGTCTAATGTACGGTCGCATTGGAGATGAAGAGCTTGGCGTCTCGAGCATAGATCCCCTACTCAGCGACTACGAAAGAAGAGCGTTCGCGGACGAGGTTTCATATGAGCCGCGGAGAGCTATGGCAGCTCCTACCGTCCAACCGCAACACGACGAGGCGTCTGGTCTATCATCATTACATATTCTGACCTTGAATTGCTGGGGCTTAAAATATATCTCTAAGTACCACTCGGAAAGACTTTCCGAAATCGGCAAGCGCCTGGCAGCACATGAACCAGCACTCGATATTGTCGGCCTCCAAGAATGCTGGACATACTCTGACTATCAAGCGATCCGGGATGCTACGCGTTCAGTCTTGCCGTACGGCAAATTCTATCATTCTGGGATTTTCGGCGGTGGTCTGGTCATTCTCAGTCGGTTCCCATTCATAGAATCGTCTATGTTCCGGTACCCTTTGAACGGACGACCGACCGCTTTCTTTCGTGGAGACTGGTATGTTGGAAAGGGCGTTGCATGTGCGAGGCTTCGACTCCCGGACAAGCAAATTCTTGAGGTCTTCAACACACATCTGCACGCACCGTACGAGAAGGAACCGAACGACAGCTACATATGCCATCGCACTGCTCAAGCGTGGGAGATTGCAAAGCTCATGAAGGATGCGAGGGCTAGGGGAAGCTTAGTGGTCGGCCTCGGCGACTTTAACATGGTACCAATGAGCTTTGCTCATGTCTTGATCGAGAGTCGAGGGAACGTCGCAGACGTATGGAGGCAGCTCAAGCCTGGCAGTAGTATTGGCGCAAGTACGGATGTGGCAGAAGCAGATAGGCGGAACCGGCTTCATCTACCGGGCAGACCTGATGTGGAAGAGAGCTTGCTTGAACATGGACACACGTGCGATACTGTGTTGAATACTTGGCGCTGGAACAAAGCTCACCGTGAAGCGCTGCTCAAGAAGGGTCTGGATCGGGAGATTGCGATGTCGGAACCGGATCCGCGTGCAAAGAGGCTCGACTACATCTTTTTTGGTGGGCTTGATGAGGGTTGGAAGGTCAGGGATGTCAAAGTTGCTTTGACTGAAAGACATCCCACCATTCGGTGTTCGCTCAGTGATCACTTCGCAGTCGAGACCACAATCACTCGCAGCACGTCTAGCATCAAATCTCCATCCAGCACGGAATCTCTGGTTGAGGTCGAGGCCCTGGGACCATTGCAGCGTCCTCGAGGAGACAGTATCACAGCAGATATTGTTAGCATGGAGGGCAAGGATCTCAACCACGTTGTATCCAACACGCCGACCAGGACGACAATCGCACCATCGTTTTACGAGCGGATCCTCGCCATGATCGAGAAATATACCCTGCGAGAGCGCAAACAGCGACGCTGGCGACTTCTGCACTTCGTCGGCTCAGCGATTTTCTCAATCAGCAGCTTTGCGGCCGTGTGGTGGTCAACGTACAACTTTGTGGCGTTCGTCCTCCTGCTCATTAGCACGTTCGGTATCATGGCAGGCACAATTGACGGGCTAATTGGAGGATTGTTCGTGGGGTCCGAGCTACGTGCACTGAACGAGTTCGAATGGGAAGTGCGCAATGCGCTCCAGCTCGAAGGTGGACCTGCCGTAGAGGAAAGACCTCTTCGAGACTGGTATGATTAAGCGACACGACTGTGTTATGTGAGGCCCGAGTTTCTTGCACACGCCGGACATGAGGGCTGCGACACGTGAGGCGCAAGCCAGCAAAGTCCATACGAATGACCTGGGAGAAACATCAGGGAAAGTCGTATCCTACTATTACTGTCTTCGCCTGTACTGGTACGTTTTGCAACAGCAATCGAGCGAAAGTATGAAGCTCGTAACGTTGAACAAGCGCTGTCGGTGTTGAGCGCTTATGCGAAATAGTCGCAACACCAATCACGCTCACAGCCTTCGAGAACACGCAACACAGAATGCACGAGAGCAAGTGAAGCAGATTATTCCGAAGAAATGGAAAAGCAAACTACGATATGGAAAAGCCGTGAGAATAGGTCAGAAACGCGAGTCGAATTAACGTGAGGGATTGTTGTTGAAAGATCAAGCGTCGGGCGAGACCACCAAACATCCAGCTCCCAGCTTATAAGACCGAGCGCGACCCCTCTACCTGCCAACTTCTCGACCTCTTTCCACCACAACAACTCTACCTTTTCGATCGCGAGTCTATCCCTCACGGTCGCATAGCATTTGTCTCCAAGTCATCGGGTTTTGATATATGCTAAAGGCATTTTCGCAAAGGTACGTGTTCACAGGTCATCGCCTTATCTGCCGCTCGCGGTTTACGATCAGCCGATCAACTGTTTCTGGTTCGCTGCCTGCGCGTTGCAGAAGTGTCGAGATGGACACACCGTCAGATGATTTGTCTTTGGTCGCATGTGTATAAAGGACTCATCTTGCCAGTTTTCGCGATCTCGATTCCACTTTCCTTCCGCTGTACGTCCTGTTTCTGCGTATAACTGCGCGGGGCCCAAAACGCGATCGGTTTCAAACATATCTGACAACGCCTTTACAGCTAGCACTTCCACCCTCCATACCGCAGATTCCGGAATCACTCTCAAACTCAGCACTACCAGCAATGGCCGCTACACGCGCCTCAACCGGTCACTCCAAGCCTCGCGTTGCAGCTGCGGTTTCCACCACTCCCGAGCGCAAGCGCACCACCACTACTAAGCCAGCCTCTACGAAAGCGACTACCAAGAAGAGCACAACCGGAGCAGGAGTAACTAAGAAGCGTGCACCTCCGGCCAACCACAAAAGAAAGCCCAACGTCAAGGACAATGTCGAGGGCACTCTCGAGAAGGCAGAAGGCACCGCTACACGCAAGCCGGGCAAGAAAGCCGCTGGGGCTAAGAAGATGAACGGAGCTGAGGGAAAGACCGGTAGAACGAGGAAGTAAGCAGCAAACACGACTCATGAGGGAGGGAGGAAGGGTACTACATCACGCGCCGGGACACGGTATGGTATTGTGAAGCTCAAGGTGCTAGTCAGGAGCGCTCATCGGTCATGCGCTGGTTGTTGTGGGCGCAATCTGGCTTTGCACGAGGACGAACCATGCTTTGTTTACCTGTATTTATGCCTGCTTTTGACGCGTGCCTCGAAGACAAAGCATGCAAGCTGTGAGTCAGTGGCGTCGAAGCATATCAACGAACGCGTCCAAACTTACGAGAATGAATCAATAATGTCTTGAACATCTGCAGCTCGCTGTCTCTCATCGTCGCTGCTCCACACGTCATATAGAGCCAGCTGTCGTTCCACTTAGGCTCACCTTCACAGGACTTGTACTCTTCCGCGGCGCTTCCCTTTATTGCTCACTTACTCCCAGGGACGATGGCAACCGATACAAATGCGGCAGCAAGTGCAGGTCAACCTGATCCACCCAGGCGTGTGCACGAAGCTTTACAAACACAACACCACACAACACAACACAACACAAACACCAAGCGCTTGGTAAAGTATCCATTCTCCCCCACGTCCCTTCGTAAATCACACGCAATAGTCCCCCGCCCAGAGAAGAGCTCTTAGTGTCTCATGATTATTTACCTCAACACCCATCACCTACATCCTCTCATTTCTTGAACAAACCCTTCACCTTGTCCATCGTGCTGCCCTCCTTCTTGTCCCCCGATGAGCCCGCGTCGTCGCCGCTAAAGGGGCCCTTGTTGCCCGCGCCTACTTTTCGCTCGTTTCCCGGTTCGGTGGGGAGGATCCCGCTGCGCGTCACAATCGGTCGTTAGCCATGCACGCTGCGTCCCAGCTTTGAGCAGCACGGAGAGGGGGGGGAGAGAGAGAGAGAGTATGTGCGTGCGTGCTTACCCGTCCTCCTGCGCCGCGGTCCGCCCGCTGCCCATGCCGTAGTTCTGGGTCATGCCGCTGTCTGCGCCGCCTGTGTCCGCCTCGCCGCCGAAGGTGTCGTCCTGGCCGAGCCCGCCGGCGGTGTGTTGGCTGAGTTCTTGGTCGCCGCCGCGGCCGGCGCCGCCCGTGCGTGCGCCGGAGCCGATGGTGTCGTCGTAGCCTAGGCCGCCTGAGGTTCGGTCTGTGGTGGGATGGGGTTAGCTTGAGGCAAGGCGAGGGGAGGAGGGTGCGTGGGTCGCGTACCGCTGGCGGCTGTGCTGCGGTCGAGGCCGTCGCCGCCGACAGCGTCAGTCGTGCTTGAGGCGTCGAGGCCGTCGTTGGTGCGACTCATGTTGGCTAGTGGTGGTTGGTGGTTCTGTTAGATGGGGTGGGAATGGACAGGGGTCGCAGGATGTAAGTAGGTAGGGCTTTGCTTTCTAGCACGGCTGGCTTGACTTGTGCGGGTAGATGAATGAATTTATGTTTCCTAGTTCAGCTGCAGGCCACTCCTCACGGTTGCACTCTGAACTACGTATGGCGTGGGCCTAGGCGTTTCATATTGTTCCTGTTCAGGACCATGACGGTCCAATGGCCTTGTTCGAAGCCCCTCATGCTGCTGCGTTGCACGTCTAAAAGAGTTTCGCCCAAGCCACGGGAAGATTGGCAGGTTTCGAACGGCTCACTGGATCAAGCATCGAACATGCCCGTATCGAGTTTGGTGAAGCGGTTGACCGCGCAGCTGCGGCGCATGACATGCTATGCAAGCGCGACTTCTCCCCGCAAATGACGTGTTTGGAGATGATTGTTCCCGATGCATTGTCTGGGGGTGCGCATCAATAATCCTCCGAGCTCTGCCTTGCTTGCTTTTCGAAGTATAGAGAGATGAGACGAGACGAGCTTTGATGTGCTGTCTGTGGTCATGCACGTGCGCTGAGCGTCGCGAGCGTGGGAACAGGCCTTGCAGAACCCCTGCAGTTGTCGCGGATGTTGATTGCTGTTGCAAGAGAATCTTCAGCTGATGGTCCCGATTCAGTGACTCGCTACTTGCTTTGCGACGGCTCATGCTGCAGACTTTAGCGGTATGAGACTTCTCATTAGGGCGTGTTGCTGATGGCCATCTCGGTGGCTCAAGACCATGGGGAACGGTGCACTGACCAAGTTGACCATAAACGGTCCTCGTCTCGAGTACAGTACTTCTGAGCTCACCGCACATACTTAGTCATGAACTTCTTGTGGAAATCCGAACGCAGCAGATCGTTGACAAATTCCTTCTTGGTCTTCTGCTCCGTGCCTCTGGCCTGGTTCTTGAAAACAACATCGTCGTCCCACCGTCTGTTCATGTTGAAGCCCTTGGGATGGAGTAGCGGGTTCCCATAAGCAATCTCTTCTTCTCGCGCATCTTGCTCCTTGGCTGCCTTCTCGGCCTCCTCCTTGGCCTTGGCCTCGGCTCGCTCCCGCTTGATCTTCTCCAGCTCGCGCATCAGCTCGGCTGTCTCGTCCTCATCGTCGTCTTCGTCTTCAGAACTCGAGTCTGAGTCATCGTCGCTGTCATCCTTGTCAATGTCCCTTGTCTCCTCCAAGATCCTTCTACGCTTCGCTTCTTCGTCATCCTCCTGTTCTGGTTCTTCCTCGTCCTTACTTTGCTCGATTGCGCGCTTCGAGCCTGTCACCGCAGGCGCAGTCTGCGGTTGTTTGCCGTCCTTCTTTGCGAAGTGGGCAGCTTCTGCAGCGAGCAATTCGGCTCGAAGGTCACGTTCGCCTGCACCGGCCGCTCCACCTTGACCTGGCTGCCTGACTTTAAGTTGAGTATGTGCTGCCTGCAATCTTTGATGGTATGCGGGACCTCGTTGGGCATCTTTACCCCGGGCTGGGTCGAACGTGGGTCTGTGAGCGGTAGTCATCGTGTCGTAAAATGCGTCCTCGTAGAATACGTTGAGTCGACGAATTCAGTATTCAGCAGAAGCGCAATTTGTCCTTTCACGAAGGGATCGAGGGTCGACTGTGCGAAACCCGCCAGTAACCACAGCTTTTTGGTTTACGTGCCAAACAAGTTGCCAGGACGGTGAACTGTTCAGAAATACTAGGGTCGTGAGGCTGAAAACTTGCAGGCCCAAGATTGTGAGGCTGAAACAAATCGATACCGTGACCGTGATTAGTAACCTGTCGGCTTGCATACGGCTCCACTCAAAAAGATGGTTTGCACGCAGCAGTGAAGGGCTTTGGTGCTGGAGAAGCAGCAAGCATGTATGTCACTTGCTCGATTCGTAGTGTCGTGAGCTGGTTGGCATTAATTCATCTCTCCTGACTTGCGCCCGAGCAACCATGAGTATTACTTCGAATCCACTGCCGCAACCAAGAACGTCTCCAAATCCGAACAAATAAAAAGCCCGAGTGAGTTGTCACCGGCGACAGCAACCAGTACCCGCTAGGCAGCATGCCACGAGCAATCGACATCTCGAATGTCGAGAAAAATTTCATCCTTGAAGCCTTGACGAGCTCTCATCTACGTCTGGATGGCCGCCTACTCGACCAGTTCAGGGATATCCAGTTGTCCTTTGGGGCTCAACTTGGCTCAGTCACAGTCTCCATTGGGAAAACGAGGTACGATGCACAATCCCTACTATCCGTCATCCTCTGATGACAGCACAGAGTAAATGTTCAGGTATCAGCTGAAGTCACGAAGCCATCCGAGGAGCGCAAATTCGACGGAATATTCACCATCACCACTGAGCTCAGTCCGATTGCCTCTCCTGCATTTGAGATCGGCCGACCAAATGAGCAGGAGGTGATCCTATCGCGTATCCTCGAGAAGGCCATACGACGATCGAGGGCCATCGACACTGAGTCACTTTGCATAGTGGCTGGGCAGAAATGCTGGTCCGTCCGTGCCGATGTCCACGTCCTGGACTTCGACGGCGGACTAATTGATGCTTGTTGTTTGGCCACCATGGCCGCGTTGTACCATTTTCGACGGCCTGACGTGTCCGTCGACGGCGAGCGAGTGACGATACATACCATGGCAGAGCGTGTTCCGGTGCCGCTGAGCATTCTTCATTCACCCGTGTGCATTACCTTCAGCTTCTTTGGGGAGGGGACAGTCACAGTACTCGATGCGACGAGCAAGGAAGAGCAGGTCCGAGACGCAGAATTGATTGTCACCGCCAACGACTTTGAGGTATGCCAGGTAGCGAAGCATGGTGGAAAGCCGATCGATCCCGGCCTGACGGTGCAATGCATGCAGGTGGCTGTCACCAAGGCCCGTGAACTGAACAAGCTCGTTCGGGCCAAGTTGGCAGAAGACGCTTCGGCAAGAGGTGTGCACGAATTGACGGCAGAAAACGATCGTGGCGAGCCACCAGTAGGGTAGAAAACAGAGGTTGCAGCCGTCTGCCTCGCATGGCTGAAGGCAACTACCTATGTATACTGCGACTAGGCGAAGCCAAAACACATAACTTGATCGAACGCAACTGTGCATTGAGCAATACCTGTGCCGCGAGTGAGCACACCTCATATCCTGCTGCTCGATAGCACTTCTACGTAGCTGTAACGGGTTGCTCCTAGTACAGTAAGTTACTGTAGGGGAGATGATCGCCGTCTCAAACGATGGCTGACGCGGAGGTTGCCAGGTAAGATGGGGGACCCATGACCAATTGGAAATTGGCTGCGGCTCGTGCTGACGAGCTACCTAGTTAGGCTAGTGGGACCCTAGGGTCGCCCAAGGATAGCGAGCGGTGCCATCGCAACGTTTCAGGTGGTCGTCAACCGAGCACTGCCCTCGACTTGTGCTGCGCATTGCACACGTCCGAGGTAAATTTAGGTTCACTTCAGTAACACCTTCATTACACTGTCGACATTGGCGAAAACATATCGCAGTCGCGTACTTTGGACCAGCAAACCGCTCCATATCGAACACATTATGAGAGGGGACAAATCGTAACGACGGAGCGAACCTGAACCCCCATACGCGATGGCCGCGAGGCCGACTCATGGCAACAGTAGCGCTGCTGGAGGGGACCTGCTAGGTCTCGAGGATTCGCAACCTCCTTACAGCTCTGGCCAGGGCCCGCCGGTCCACGACGATGAGCTGTTGGCCCATTTTGACATCGACGACTCCGACACAACGCAGCCCAGACCATCGACGAGCTACGATGACTTTGTTGGTGGCAGACCAACAGAGCAGCATCTCGTGCAGTCGCAGTTGCAACCGCAACCACAATCTGCTTTCCCGCTGAGACCGCCAAACGCGCCCTATTCAAACAACCAGCGGGCCTATTCACAGACGTCCGACCTGCACAACCTGAACCGTTACGATGACGATTTGAGCACCACCGACGACTACAACTCAACATACAAGTACTACGATGGGGGTGCTTCGGACGACCAGATACCGGGCGGAGGGGTACACGTGGTCCAGCATGGGCATGACAGGAACCGCAACAGTCTGATGAGCATGGGAGGCTTGGTTGACCGTGCAAGGGGCATGTTGGGCCAGAGAGAAGACTACTCGGACATGAACCTGCCGTTGACGGAACGGAGGGTCGATACTGCTGGGACGGATGAGCAGCCGCACCCTGCGGAGAAGAAGCAGTTTGGCTGGCACTCCATCACGTCTATCTTCCAACGCAACAAGGTGGATCCTGCCACATTGGGCCCCCGTATCATCATGCTCAACGATCCCGCCACGAACAGTTCGCATGGGTGGGTCGACAACCACATCTCAACCCAAAAGTATAACGTTGCGACCTTCCTCCCAAAGTTCTTGTACGAACAGTTCTCCAAATACGCCAACTTGTTCTTCTTGTTCACCGCCATCCTTCAGCAGATACCCAATGTTTCGCCTACGAACCGTTATACTACCATCGTGCCCTTGCTTATCGTGCTGACGGTCTCGGCCGTCAAGGAGTACTATGAGGACTACAAGAGGAAGATGTCAGACAAGTCGTTGAATGACTCTAAAGCACGCATATTAAAGGGCGGCACCTTCGTCGAGACCAAGTGGATCAACGTGGCTGTCGGCGACGTGGTCAGAGTCGAGTCAGAAGAGTCTTTCCCTGCCGATATCGTCCTCGTCTCAAGCTCCGAGCCCGAAGGTTTGTGCTACATCGAAACAGCCAACTTGGATGGAGAGACGAACTTGAAGATCAAGCAAGCTATCCCAGAGACAACTTACTTACTCGATCCAAACGATCTCGGTCGTCTGAAGGGCAAGGTTCGGTCGGAGCAGCCCAACAACAGTCTGTACACATATGAGGCGACGTTGACTGCCAGCCTGCAGAGCGGCCAAAAAGAATTGCCCCTGACTCCCGAGCAGTTGCTTCTCCGGGGGGCCACATTACGAAACACCCCATGGATCCATGGTGTGGTGGTTTTCACAGGTCACGAAACGAAGTTGATGAGGAATGCTACTGCAACCCCGATAAAGCGAACCGACGTCGAAAAGATGCTGAACAGGCAGATTCTCATGTTGGTCATAATTTTGCTTGTCCTCAGCGTCATAAGCACAGTCGGCGATATTATCATCCAAGCCACATCGAGAAGCAACTTGGGATACCTTGACCTGCCGGACTTCAATCCTGCCAGGCAATTCTTCCTCGACATCTTCACTTATTGGGTTTTGTACTCCAACTTGGTACCCATCTCGCTCTTTGTTACCCTGGAACTGGTAAAGTACTATCAAGCGCTGTTGATCAACAACGATCTCGATATCTACTACCCCGACACAGATACTCCAGCCATCTGCCGCACGTCGTCTCTGGTCGAAGAGCTTGGACAGATAGAATACATCTTCTCCGACAAGACAGGGACCTTGACCTGCAACATGATGGAGTTTAGACAATGTTCTATTGGCGGAATCCAGTATGCCATTGTCGTGCCTGAGGATCGGAGGGCAAATGGTCCAGACGATCACTCCGGCATCCACGATTTTAAGCAGTTGAAGGCGAATATGCATGATCAAGAGTCGAGCTTTGCTATTCATCATTTCATGGCCTTGCTTGCCACTTGCCACACCGTCATCCCTGAACGAAAAGACGAGAAAAGCGAGATCAAATATCAAGCCGCGTCTCCCGACGAAGGTGCTCTGGTCGAAGGTGCGGTGCTGATGGGCCACAAATTTGTTGCCAGAAAACCACGATCGGTCATCATCGAAGTCGAAGGACAACAGATGGAATATGAGCTTCTAGCAGTTTGCGAGTTCAACTCGACGAGGAAGCGTATGTCGACGATCTTCCGTTGTCCAGACGGCAAGATCAGAATCTACTGCAAAGGTGCCGATACTGTGATACTCGAGAGGCTATCAAAGAACAACCAAATCGTAGACGCTACTCTGCAGCACTTAGAAGATTATGCTACGGAGGGGTTGCGAACACTTTGTCTTGCAATGCGTGAGGTATCAAATGCCGAGTTCCAGAACTGGCAGCAAATGTATGAAAAGGCAGCGACAACCGTCGGCGGCAACCGAGCAGAAGAACTCGACAAAGCAGCTGAGATCATCGAACGTGACCTCACCTTGCTCGGTGCGACGGCTATCGAAGATAGGTTGCAGGATGGTGTTCCTGACACGATCCACACTCTGCAAACAGCAGGCATCAAGGTGTGGGTGCTGACTGGTGACCGACAAGAAACTGCCATCAATATCGGCATGAGTTGCAAGCTCATTAGTGAAGACATGACGCTGCTTATCGTTAATGAGGAGAGTTCGGCAGCAACGCGCGATAACATACAGAAAAAGCTTGACGCGGTCAACAGCCAGCAATCCGTCGGTGGCGAGCACGACATACTTGCACTGGTCATTGACGGTAAATCCTTGACATTTGCCCTCGAAAAAGACATGGAAAAGGTCTTTCTGGATCTCGCAGTCAAGTGCCGTGCCGTCATATGCTGTCGTGTCTCCCCCCTACAGAAGGCACTGGTCGTGAAGCTGGTCAAGCGACATGTCAAAGCACTGACTCTGGCCATCGGCGACGGGGCTAACGACGTCTCCATGATTCAAGCAGCTCACGTCGGAATTGGTATCAGCGGTGTCGAAGGCCTTCAAGCAGCTCGGAGTGCGGATGTTGCTATAGGACAGTTCCGTTACCTGCGCAAACTGCTGCTAGTGCATGGTATATGGAGTTATCAAAGAATCAGCAAAGTCATCTTGTACTCGTTCTACAAGAACATCGCCATGTTTATGACTCAATTTTGGGTAAGTTTCTCACGTGTTAGCAGGCAGCAGGGAAGATTAACGATTTGTAGTACTCTTTTCAAAACGCTTTCTCCGGCCAGGTCATCTACGAGTCCTGGCTACTGTCCTTCTACAATGTGTTCTTCACCGTCCTTCCACCATTTGCCATGGGTATATTCGACCAGTTCATCTCGGCTAGACTGCTTGACCGGTATCCACAACTTTACCAACTAGGACAAAAAGGCACTTTCTTCCGGATGCACTCGTTCTGGTCCTGGGTGGGCAACGGGTTCTACCATTCCATCCTGGCGTACATCTTCAGCACGTATATCTTCATGGAGGATGGCACCATGTCTAATGGCCAGATTGCAGGCCACTGGGTATGGGGCATGAGCACATATACGGCCATACTGCTGGTGGTGCTAGGAAAAGCGGCGCTGATTACGAACATCTGGACGAAGTACCATGTCATCGCCATCCCCGGCTCACTTGTCATATGGCTTGTCCTCTTTCCGGTTTACTCGTACACGGCACCAGCCATTGGGAGTGGCTTCTCGACCGAGCTCTATGGGATCATCCCGGTGGTGTTCACGAATCCATCCTTCTACGCCATGTGTCTGTTGCTGCCTGCAGCATGTCTCCTTCGGGACTTTGCATGGAAGTATGCCAAGCGAATGTACTTCCCGCAGGCGTACCATCATATTCAGGAGATCCAGAAGTACAATGTGCAAGACTATAGACCGCGGATGGAGCAGTTTCAGAAAGCAGTGCGGAAGGTGCGCCAGGTGCAGCGGATGCGTAAGCAACGTGGTTACGCGTTCTCTGCTGGAGACGAGATGGGTCAACAGACGAGGTTGTTGACGGCGTACGATACCACGCGGGGAAGAGGGCAATATGGGGAGGCGCTATAGAGCGACCTGCGTGTGATGTTTGACGAAGCGAGTGATTTCATAAGCATGTAGAAGGTGTATAGTCAGCTATGTTGATGGCCGGGAGAAGAGCAGGGCCAGACTGCTACTCAATTTGTGGAAGCGTCGTGTTCCCAATGTTGCGAGCAGAGACAACAATACGTAGTGACGGTCCACCTCGAAGCCTCTGCCATGTGGAATGTTCTCAGGAAAACTCCGAGAGCAGATTGAAAACCGCAGGGGCTGACGACGCTTATCCAGAAAGGACAAGGATGGCATCGATCGGCAGGAAGCAACCCTGAATGGCGGCCTTGTAGGCTCCAAGTCACCCCCACCTTACGCTCGTTTTGGAACCTGACAAGCTCGTTGGCGGTTGGCGGACACCTCCACGGTGCTCGCTACGGAATACCCGGTCCTTGGAAGTCATCATCCTGCTTGCGTTTGAGACAACCCTGATAATTTGCAGGGTAAGTTATTCGTAGGCACAACCCCGTCGGCTTTGCATCGACATGTTTGGCTTTTGACGACATCGCCGACATTGCTGTTGCTGTTGCTGCTGCTACTGTCCCTGTCACTCGTTTGAATCGCATCACGTCGCCCACATAGCGTACAGTGTCCACGACTTTCACATGTGAAATGAGTGGTCTTCGTCAGCTGGCCTGACGAGTCCCGTCACCAAGATACAGCACCTGTTCACAGCCTGGTCGAAGGAAGAGGCCGAGGCGAAGTTGTGAGCAGGGCCGAGTGTGCCAGCATGCCTCTCAAAAGCATTCTAAGTCGGCCATCGACGAGTGCGAGCAATAGCAAACGACACAGCACCATCGACCCACCGAACTCGCCGAGGCCAAGCAGGAGCCCAGAGCGTGGGCACAAGAAGGTGGGATCGCTTAGGAGGTTGAGCCTGTCATTCGCGCCTTCGATCCACGATGGTCGCGACAGCCCCTTCCACACCTTTTTGACCAGCGAGCCCGACGAAATGTCGCGCCAGAATTCGCTGGTCGCTGCCGAGGAGCCGTCGGCCTCGCGTCCTGGTACCAGCAGAACCACCAGCGCTCCTATCGAGAAGATTCTGTCGCGACCAGGGCCTATGCGCAAGACGACAGGTGAAGGGAACGCGCCTGTAGACCAGCATGTCACCCCTAAACCCGCACGACGCTTTAGTCTGCTGAAGTTCCGGCATGCCTCGGAACCACAGCTATCTGTCAGATACAAGGCCAGCGACCTCAAGCCGAACGAGTCTCTCCCTCCACCCCAGATCATCACCACTGCACCCACCCAGCATCAGAACGAGCAGTCGCCACGAAAGAGCAAGGAAAGGTTCATCCCAAGGACATTCAGCAGCTTCAGAAAGAGCATGGTCATAAGAGAAGCAGACCCGGTCAAGCCTCCCTCTGCCTCTCTGATGCCTGCACAACTCGATGGCAGCGCAGCCTCGGCCCCCAATCTGATCCGCGCAATGTCGGAGAATAGCCCGTGGAGGGAGAGACACGATCTGCGCGCCATGCAGTCTCCTCCAGCCTACGGTGACGAATCGAGCTCCGCCCTGGCCCTGCCACTCAACCGCCTGTCCGAGTCTGGTGGCTCTGAGGGTAGCTCAACCTCTCACAAGCTATACGCTCACACCACCACCACTCACTTTATCGAGACCACGACGACCATCTTCAAGTTGAAGCGGAACAAGAAGAAAAAGACCAAAGACAAAGGCCTGCTGTTTCCCTTGCCCGAATCCCTACCCCCGCCTAGTTCGCGCACCAGCGTCTCCCATGATGCTGCAAGTGCTTACGGTCGACATTCGATGTCGCCGAGCAGGAAGTCGACCCAAGGCGTGAGGTGGAGAAGCGACCTTAGTCGCAGAGAAACCCCAGCCGAGTCTCCAAATTCTTCCGTGACTGCCCTGACCAATGCTCCCCTGGGCTCACCGGGTCCTGCAATCGCAAGGCAACACTCGGCGTTGTCCATGTCTGCCCATTCGGGCAACTCGACTCCCGCAGGAGCCCTGATCCCACCTCGACTGGGCGCTAGGGGCCGCTCCTCGACCTTAGGATCCCTAGGCAGATCAACCGAGCGTTTGTCCGACCAGACCCCTTCGGCCCGCAATTCGACATCAACCACAGGGAGACGCAGCTTTGGCGACATGCTGACCCACAGGTTACGCAAAGATTCTGGTCCACCCAGGCACGGTTCTGATCGGGACGGCAGCACACCAGCCTCCAAGGCCAACTCTATTCAGATACCCAGAGAGTCAGAACCTGAATTGATATATCCACGGCGCGAGAAAGAGGATACCCCGGCGAGCTACCTCGAGAAGCTTGGAGCAGCCGTGCCACGAGGCGCCATGGCCACGATTTTGTGCAAAGGTGCCGATGACTTTTCCAAGACGTGCTTAAGAAAATACATGCGCGGCTTCTCATACTTCGGAGAATCAATAGACATGTCCATCCGCAAAATGCTCATGGAGGTCATTCTGCCGAAAGAGACCCAGCAGATAGATCGCCTGTTAGCAAGCTTCGCCGATCGCTACCATGAGTGCAACCCGGGCATATTTATGAACGCCGACGAGGCCAATTTTGTAGCGTTCTCCGTCCTGCTGCTGCAATCGGACAACCACAACAAGAACAACAAGCGCAAGATGACCAAGCAGGACTACATCAAGAATACGCAACATGGCAAAATCTCGGTGGCCGAAGACATCTTGGATTGCTTCTACGACAACATCTGCTACACGCCCTTCATCCATTTCGACGACGAGATTGCCGTCAACAACCACCGCTTGGCTGCTCCCAAGCGAAAAGGTTTGATTCGATCCAAGAGCTCCGAAACGCTACGTGGTCCAGTCGATCCCTACGCTCTGATACTTGATCACAAGCTGGAGACGTTGAGACCGACACTCAAGGACGTGATCGAAACTGAAGACACCTACGGGACTGCGCCTATCAACTCCGAAGAGAATCACAAAGCCTTCGTGCATGCGGCAGTATTGCAGATTGTCTCCGCTCGTTCAAGACCAGATGCATTCATGACCCAAGCCACAATCTCTAACCCTGCTGAAGCTCAGGTAGGACTCGTGAGCATAAAGGTCGCAAAGGTGGGACTTCTATGGCGGAAATCCACAAAGAAAAAGAAGGCAAAGAGCCCATGGCAGGAGTGGGGTGTTATCCTTACCGACTCGAAGCTATATTTCTTCAAGGATATTGGTTGGGTTAAGAAACTCGTCAGCCAATATGAAGGTCAACCCAAGGTCACAGCCAGGAGTGCTCCTCTTGTCTTCAAGCCACCGATGACCTCCTTCGATCCAGACGCGTGGATGTCCGTCGAGGATGCGGTAGCTCTTACGGATTCTAGCTACAAGCGCCATAAGAATGCCTTCACCTTCATCAAGCATGGCGGCTTCGAAGAGGTCTTCCTAGCCAACACCGAACCTGACGTTGCAGACTGGATCAGCAAGCTCAACTATGCTGCTACCTTTACAACAGCCAGGGTCAGAATGAGAGGCTTACTTGGCACGAATTACGAAGGTCGAGTTTTACACAGAAAAGACTCGGAAATGTCTACGGCAACGTCTGCATCACGAGAGAACGATCAGCCGGCGCCAACAGCAGCCAAGACAAATCCACAGCTTGCATGGGAAATCATGTTCTACCGGAGGCAGCTCGTCAGCGAGCAGATCAGTACATTTGATGATCACGTTGCTTCCGCTCAGAAAGAGCTCGATTATCTGCTGAGGAATGCACGACATTTGCTACTCCTGCTTCCGATCCAACAAAAGAGCCGAGAAGGTATTGTCTATGCTGCAGGAAGGATGAGTGCCAAACTGAAGTGGACGAGAAAAGAAATTTGGCGAGCAAAAACTCATCGCGATGTCTTGATCAAGGATCTTGAGGCAGAAGCGACATCTGCGTTTCCCCCTCCACCAAACGTGGCTACACGCAACTCGGCCATAAGTACGCCTTTGAAGACGACTCCAACGAAGCCAGGTCAAGGTGGTTGGGTGCGTACCGACGCGGATCAGAGTGTTCGCCCAAACGTAGCGAAGTCGCCTCTTGCTGTAACGCCGTCTAGTGCCAGCGGAACAAGAAAACTTTCGCAAACAATTCTCGAGAATATCAGAACCCCCACCACAGACCCACCGGAGATGTCTCAGATGAGGCGTCGGTCGGCAAGCAGCCACGTGCCCAAATCGCCAAAGCACAGCCCTAGACAGGGAAGTGAACAAGCCAGCGTAAGCCGAGCGAGGACGCCCTCGCTGCACACTCAAGCTTCTCAGAGCCTGTCCTTGGCCGCCGAGAGTCAAGCCGCTATGGACGCCGAAAACGAGGAACACCTCCTCCGCGAAGCAGGCATGCTGGGTGTGGATTCCACTACTGTCGCGGACAGGGACGATCGTCGTGGTAGCGACTCGGGCAGAGACGGCGCAATCAGACACAGCCTTCCACACCATCACCACGATGGTTCGTTGAAGGAACGAACAGGAAGTGTTCGAAGAAGCCTTCATCGCACTCTTCGAGACAGTTCTGGCAGTAGTCACATGCATATACCTCACCATAGCCGCTCACGCAAAGGTAAGGAGTCCGGGTCAAGTCTGGCCCCCACTGAGGACGGAAAGTCTGCCATAAGTGGCGAAAGTGAGGAGTTGAGACGCAACCCTACTGGCCGGTTCGTGTTACACGGAAAGAAAGCGAGCGTTATTACGATGGGACCGGAATGGCAGCTATCAGCCGAGGACCGGATCAAGCTTAGAGAACAAATGCTGCAAGAGTCAGCCGTGGACGAAGATGCTGAACCTGTGATATCCAGAGGGCCGAATCTACATATCGACACCGACATGATCGACGCTAAGCGCAAATCAGTGGATACCAGGAGTATCATAACCGGGGACTTGAGTCCCACTACGCGTCCAGTAGAGCAAGAGGAAGAGGAAGAGGAAGATGACGACGATGAAACTGGCACTAGTCAACGAAAGAGCTTGGCGGATTCGAACCGCATGTCTCTCTACTCAGCCGTTACGACTCCTGCTGGTGTGGCCGAAACATTCCACTCGGCGGAGAGCAGCCCGCGGCCGAGCACTGATGAGGAAGATTTGGAGGACGAGGAGTCTACTTTTGTTAACGACGGGTTACTTCCGGGTCTGAAGCCCGTGGCAAGTCTTGCTAGCTTCGGGAGCGAAAACAAGGGCAAGCAGGCGCAAGCGGCGTTCTACCATGATGTTACTAGACCAAAAGCGCAGGCATAGATGTACGTATCCGTACGGAGTTGGCGGCATGCAGTGCAGGCACAGCACGCATAGACGGGCGAGCGGCTCCATTGTTAGCATGTTAGCATGTGAATGCACATTTCTGTCCTTGCGCCATCGATCCATTGACTCTGAACGTCCTCGTTTCGCACTACCTGGACTGCCTGCTCCTGTCTGCTTGCCGCGTATTGTAGGGCCCGCCAGGGACTTTCCTAGATAAGATGTAACATTGCTGGACGTCCAGCAGGACACAGGGACTGCGCCTGCCGCTCGTCGCTGGACGGACGCCAAGGACCACGCACGACGAACGACGAACGTTCTGATGGACGACGGGTTGAACGCGACCGAAGTCGGTGGGAGAGACAAAGACAGGCGTCCGACAGAGAGAGATTGGGTATTCTTGACCATCGCGTAGCACAGCACAGCGTAGCATAGCATAGCATACGGACGACCCGCTAGCTCTTCAATGTGTTTGTGTTGATCTGGTTCGTTGATTGAGGAGTTCATTCATTGATCTGTATATCTATCTATTTACGCTGTACAATTTACAAGCTTGTCGCAGTCATGTCGTGGGTATCGTTTCGTGAAGCGCGCTCCATAACACAAAAACACTATTGATCTATTTAACAACACACGTGCTCAGTCAGCCACTGCGCTACATGAGGTGTCCTGCCTTGCTAGCGCACCATTCGGTACTCAGCACAGACCACTTGCTGTTCTAACTCCAACCTTCTGTAATGTCGCTCCTTGTCCCAGTAGTGCAACTGCAATTCTCCTCAATCATCTAACCCACTGCCCGCACCACGTCGGAAGCCTCCACCTCGGCCCTGACCCTGCGCCGCCAGCCCTGGAATAGGGTGATGGTACGCCTTGGTACGACTCTGCTGCAACTCCGACAACGGCTGCGTGTAGTCGCTGCGTGTGCTCGCTGACGCGGCGTATCCACCTGGCACGCCGTTGCGTGAATTATTCGTCGTAGCATAGTGGTATCGCGGCTGTGCTGCAGCTGAAGCTGGGGCAGGAACTCTCATCGGAGGAGGGGATGCGGAGCGCTCGGTGGGTGCGACAGAGAATTGTTTCGCTTCTTGACGGGCTTGGCCACCGATGGTGTAGCTGAAGTCGCGGCGGGATGGGCTGGGGACGTCGCGCGAGGCACGTGGAGGTTGGGGTTGTCTCTGGCCGTGGCGAGGTGGTGCTGGTGCGTAGTGCGATTGGGCACGGCTGTGGCCGACGCTGCTCTCTGTGTCTGTGTAGTCGGTACCGTAGTGTAGTGTGTCGGTGGGTGCGTTGATGCCGCCTACTGCTGCTGGCTTCTCGCGCATGTATGCTCGGACGTCTGCGTCATGACCACCTTCGAATGCTGCCTGTTGCATCTCACGCTTCTTTTGTTCTTTGCGTGTTTCTTTCGGTCCTCTGGACTTCTTGGCTCGCGATCTCTTGTCACCCGTATATGTTCCTTGCTTCTCCTTGATGATGGGGGCAGTGCTACTGCTCAATTCCGTCATGGTGCCCGTGTAGATCGTGCTGGTGTCATCTCCGTATGAACTGGCGATGTCGCGGTCTGAGTAGCCTTCTCCGACGACCGAGCCGCCACCGAGTCTTGTGCTCTTGGTGGCATTGGATAGTGTTGTTCCGTTCGGACCTTTTCGTCGCAGGACTGTAGATTTGTAGTCGTCCCAGTCGCCCTTCTGAAACTGGAAACCACCATTCTTAGCCCAGAAGAAGAACCAGATGGCGCCGCAGACCATGCTTGCTCCGATGATAGCGAAGACGGCTTGAATAGCTTTCATGTTGACATGCGTTGGGTCGACAGCGCCTGCATAGTTGGGTGTTCCTGTCACTATGCCTGGCACTGTGTCTCGAGCTTGCAGTTGTACGTTTGGAGTAGAAGGCATCGTAGTAGCAGGCTCTGTGAGACGAACAGCCCATGGCCCTGGAGATTTGATGGCCTCATCTCTTTTTGCGAAGTGTGATGGTGGGTGTGCAAGTTCTTCTCTTTCAGACTGCGACAGACTTTCGAGGTATGTGGCAAGATCAATGGAACGGCTATCGAAGGGTGCCATACTGGCGATCTGCTCCAAGCTCGAAGCTCGGGCGTTATCTGGTAGTCAGTTGACGAGATGGATTTCGTCAAGCTCTCGAGACACAATGGGCTTGAAGATGTGGGTTTACTAGAAATCTTTCACTGTGGTCGCTAGGAGAAAAAGAAATTTGTTTAATTGATTTGTGAAGCAAGATCTATGTGTCGTTGCACCTTTTGCAAAACGTGCTACAGTATACTTGTTGGCAAGGTGGTTGGTGAATGATGCAAGAAAGCCGGTGGCTGGTGGGTAGCCGCTGCCATTACTGTATATGGTTAGAGCCAAACAGTACTTATCGATAAGCTTATCGGCTGCCGCGCAACGCGTCACGATCGTGACGCGCACCTCCCTGCGGACACTTTGCACCGGCAGCGACTTGTGGCCGGAAGCATGATCAACAACACACCCGGTCTCTATTTCTCATGGTGAAGCCAACACGATCAAGAACGTCTGCTCTCATCAACCGTGTCACCGCCTGAGCATAACGAGCAACTGTTTCGCGAATAGCTAAGCTCTTGTTTGTATCTGTGTGGATGCCTGTTCATACGGATTATCGAGCTGAAGCGCACGCTGGAAGAGAAATGCAAACGAGCAACATGTTGGAAGCATGGTAAAAAAACTCGTGTCAACGTAAGTGATTGCTTATATCAGCTAGGGCAAACAATGGGTACCTGCAGAGCCCTGAGTCGTCGTGCCGTGACACGAAGCGGCCGGTCGACTTTCGTATGGGACTGCCAGGTGCCCGTAAACTGTTCGTGGATTTCAAGTGGGATGGAAGGCACACCGAAGTCGCAAGTTCCATCAGCTCTTGCGCTGCACAATGTCGAGATTTGGCCTTGGCGTCTAGACCAAAGGTCTTTCGTAGTTTGTGGTGCACAGGGGAGGCATTTCATGTCGCATGCGCACGGCTTCGTACTTGTATAGCCCAGAACATCCACGCACCTCGCAGAGTACGATCTCGAGGTCCCTCAGTGCACCGCGTTGCAACTATACAACCTGTACTTGTGCAGCTACTAGCTCCTCTGTTTTGAGATCATATACCAGGTTCAGCAAAGTCGCTCTGACGGGTTGTGAGCTCACACTACCACTCTTCGCCTGCTGGACGGAACGACATTGTACCTTGACCTCGAGATGGACGTCCACAGCGGCCCAACTGTTTCCGAAAACGTGCGTCACGCTTGCTAATGGATCGATCATCGTGGCTAAGAACAACGTGCGACTGTTCCCCGGGAAGTCCAACTCGTGCTGCAGCCGTGAGACCTCATCAACGGCAAGAGTGGCTTCTGGAAGACTAGGTGGCTCAAAAATCCAATCAACAAGGGAGACATCACCATCGTGTGCAGGCTCTCTACGCCAGGAGAGGCTGCAGGGGCAGAACAACGTGACTTTCCGCACTCATGGGAAATATCGAGCACGGACCCGAGGCCTCAGGTCAACGTCTAGACCTCAGGTTGTGTTCACCTTGACACCTTGTATGGCAGACATCAGCTTTAGCAATCCTACCTTCACAGGCGATGATCGTGACTTGGGATCTGGATCGGGTTGCAGATGTTCAACGCTGCCTCCAATCTCAAGCCAGCCAGCCTTTGTGCACGTAGGCATAGCGTCTTGCAGAAAAAATTTGGAAACTTGACAGACGCGTTTGAAGATGAGATGACACCATAAGCTGAACTGATGATATCCTTGTGCCGTGCTGTCATATACAACGTGTTTTTCCAACAGTGATGACTGACAATCTGGACTTGGGGAGGCTTCTCCATCTTCGAAGTCGTCGGCAAAAGTGTAACTAAATATCTTGTCTTTGATCTCTTGTGGGAGATGACTGTAGCTGCGATATTCTCCTTTTTGTTCGGCCGAGGACGCTATCTCGGTAGATTGGGACAAGTCGCAGGCACCGCTCGACCGTGTCGGTGACATGACTGGAAGTTCTCGTTTTGCTGTGACGTTCTGTGCTTCTTGCAATGATTGTGGTAATTGCGTCCGAAGAGGTGGCTTTATTCCTGAAGCTATTGTATTATTCGTGACCGTAAAGGCGACTGCTACGAAAGACTCTCTCGCAGATCGAATGCTGGGAAGAGAACAGTGCGATGAGCAGATGTTTACTCAGTTTATGAATGCGATAGATATCAGTACTTGAGACGCTTGTAGGCTCAAGCCTTGACCCTAGTATCGTGATGTGTAGTGCAAGAAAGTTTAGTGACCGTAGTGAAAGTGAACGTATTGTGAAACCAGATGAGACTGCTTCCAAGCCTCCAAAATACCTCCTACATGATCGTGATCACTGTCGCCAGAAGAGATGACAAAACACCCGAGCGCTGGTTGCGTGCATACCTTACCATGGTAGAGCTCACGTTGTTTCAGTCAATTCCCATAAAGTAACGTGGTATCCAGTCAAGTGATTGAAGAGTTAGAACGAGTGATATACGTCCACTTGTCGTGTGCCATCAAACACTATGGCGCAGAGGAGGTTCTCCCGACACTTACCTGAGCCAGACAGCAGCTGCTCAGCAAGGAGCGATGGTCTGAGGCCTCGCCTCTATGCTGACAAACGACATGCCTCTCGCTGCATCAATTTCCTTTGGACCATCCCGACAATTTCAAGCAACGTGGCGTACGACTCACCTCGACTCCCATCCCCCAGTCACACCTATCCCCCAATCACACCTGCGGTCAACAGTCATCGCGTTCACTGTTTCAAAGTTCCTAGAGGAGAAGAAAGAGTGAAGCCGCCACGACGCTCATGGTTCAGGCCGTCATATGAACCAGCTTTGGCTTCATCATTGCTGCAAGCCACGTCAGACGAGGCTGCTTTGTATACAGTTGCATCTTCTACGCTGGCGTAGTCTTCCCGATCATTGGTCTTCAGCCTCATCTGCGCCAAAGGTACTTGAAACCAGAGCGCTGAAAGATGCATGAGAGATCACTATGGTCAAGACGTCTGGAGCAGCTTGGCGGTGAAGGAGAACAGGCTTTTGCGGAGAACGGTGGTTCCAACGGGTCTAGTCTAGATTAGGTAACTGTCGGCGACCCCGGCGATAGATTTCCTAAGGGAGTGGGCGGAAAGAGAGCTTGGATTATTGAGACTAGGCAAAACCTTGAATTCATATATAAGCTCATATAGCAAGGTACTCCGACGATGATCAAGCTCTGCACAAGCTTGTTTAACAACTTGAACGTTCGACATGGCGCCAGTAACTCATATCGTCCTTTTCAGGTACCGCTCTGACATCTCCTGGACTACGCTCGAATCTCATTTCCGAGACTTCTCGGCGCTCAAAGACACCTGTTTGAAAGACGGCAAGCCCTACATGCTATCTATGCGCATGGGAAAGAATACGTCGTGGGAGAATTTTGGCCGTGGCATGACACACGCATTCGTTCTAGAGTTTAAGGATGAAGCTGATCGTGATTACTACTTGCTCAAGGATTCTGTCCACCACCGGTTCTCGGAGAAAGCTGGGCCGTTGATTGAGGATAGTGTGGTCGTGGATCTGAAGGACGGTGTGCTGTTCAGTGAGGCGGTCCAGTCGAAGGACGACAACACGAACGTCTTGGAAGGAACTTGCCACTGCGGTAACCTGAAATGGGATGTCAGGCTAGACGACTACAAACACATTATTTGCCATTGTCGGACGTGCCAGTTGCTGGGCGGAGGACCTTTCAGTTGCAACGCTGTGGTCGCTAAAGAAGCGCTGACCATCAGAGAAGGCAAGCCGAGTGTGTACAGCTACACTGGAGCTTCAGGAAAGCCAGTTCTGTGTAACTATTGCGGCAATTGCACAAGCCATGTTTTCCATCATCAGATGTCGAATCCAGACAAGATCATTGTGCGGACGCTGTTGCTGAAAGGCGGGGATAAGATGGGTGTGGGAGGTGAGATATTCGCTGAGGGAGCTCTGGGGTGGGTGAAGGATCTGAAGGGGGCACTTTCCGATGTATAAGAGCTTGCTCCGCCGCAAGGCGCTGCCCTGCGGATGCCGCGTGCTCGCGTCCGGCCAGCAATTAGTAAAGCGCTGTACGCTTAATTCCTGCGTTGCGGATATCGAATACCATGGCAGCAAGACGATCGGTTCGACCATACCCGCGGTCGCTGCATTCATTTGCGAGGTCAGGCACTGCAGCTGAGCAACGTTGGTTACAGCTCGAGGAGTCTCGCAAGGCATCCGCCCCGCCAATGAGCTTATAGCGTGCATCCAGACACTCAGCAGAGCTTCGTGGACGTATAGACCAATTACTCGCAAAAAAGATCTCAGTTATCATCTCGTCAAGAGGAGGTTAAGACGGTCAGCTATGAGGAGAGTAATTACACTGAGGCTGGTCAGCAGTTTCTGTAAGACGGAAGGACAAGACTTACGTGTGGGGAGCAAGTCTCATGAAGTATGTTCCAAACCCACGGTAGAAGCGAAGGACTCCCTCTTCTTTAGCAACGCGCACAAAGCAATCAGTTAGTCCTTTGTATTGCACAGCATCCGTCTTGCTCTGACGCTGGAGTCTTGTCTTCACGAAATCGAATGGCAAGCTGAGAAAGGCAGCCGCGAATCCAGCAATGCAAGAAGCCACGACACTCTTGCTCTGCTCTCCTAGATTCGTGCGCTGACTGAGCTGATTCTTAGATTCCGAGAAAAACGCCAACTGTCCGAAGTTCACGGCCATTGCTCGTACGATCGTAGGATAAGACCCAGTCCAAAGTCCAGCAAGACCTTCACCTCTGGCAACAGTACCGAGAGCATGGAAGACGGAGCGGTAGTTCATCCTTTCTGCTTTTGGCTTTAGTCCGTCAGATTGCATGCGTATCAGGGCGACTTCCACGGGGTTGCCGATGAAAGCGCCTAGCCCACCAGCGGAAAGACTGGCAATTGCCCTCTGGCTAAAGTCGTACGAGTAGCCATTCTTCTGAGCTCGAGTTTTGAGGAGGTCTTCGAACGTAAAGAACAAGCCAAGTCTGCTGGTGCCATACACTACTTGTCGAAGTATACCGGCCGACAGTCCGTTGTAGAGACTCATGAAGCCGTCTTGTGCGATCATGCTTCGGGCTACGGAGAAAGCTCCTGGTCTAGGGCCACCTTTTGCGCCTTCACCAGAGAGCTGAAGTCGTACCTTCACCATGTCGATTGGCTGGATGCAACAAGTCGCTATCATGCCCGAGGTCCCACCAACAACGAAGGGTCGGCATTTTTGAAACCATGAGTGTTGGAGAAAGCTTTGATTTGCTTGTTGTTTAAGCTCGTCGACAGGTTCGGTGGACATTTTGAGTGCAGAATTCGAGGACTTTACGAGTTATTCACCAAGCTGAAGGTGGGAAAGTCCATACTTTGTGTGCTGTCCATCGCGACAGCTTACCGCATTGAGAGCTTAAGGTGCTGCCGAGGTCACATTCGGAGAGTCGTGAGGCTGCGCGAGGCTGGACACTGCATTGGGGATCACTCTCCACGTGTTATCGTATCAACGACGAAATCGTGATCTGATCTACCAATCTTCCGTCAATTGGACTTCAAGGTTGATATGTCAGTCTTACTCCGTGTTCTCTGTTTGTCCAGGGGTTGGGAGGGACATGGAAGATAGGACGAGGTGGGTATGTGGATGTGAGCCTAGTGTTGAACCGTAGACCGACTGGCAAGCCAGTACCAAGAAAAACCCGACCGCAAAAGTTGCTGCAATTGGGTTGGGCTCAATACGGGCTAGCGGGCCTCACAGCTTGGGGCCCGGCGGTCTCCCTACATCTAATTGCCTACTTGCGGTCGGGGTTTTTTGGTACTGGCTTGCTGGTTCATGACGCGTCTTCCCTTCCTCGCCTGCCGGTCGCTCTTTGTATGCCACTTTGAATGCTAGCACTAAGTGACAGCGTCCGACTTGACCAAATAAGCCATACAGAGCAGCGATTTAAATGTGGATATATCAGGTGTCCCTCCTGCCGTACAGATGTGCTCTGACGCCAATAAAAGGGACCAGAGGTAGTTCCAGGGCTACTGCACCAACACAAAGTAGTGTCCGATCTGTCTGCGGCTGCCTATGAACGACTGCGAAGCGTACAGGGCTCGATAGTAATGTTTAATAAGCTGTGGAATAGTGGGCCCGGTATTTGAGGTCATTTGAAAGCTGCAAACGGTAGTTCTGCCAATCATCTCAAACCTAATAGCTAAGAGCACTATATCAGGACAGCAGAGAACGATTATTTACACAGCCCACTTTTCTACACTTTATTAAACATTATTATCGAGCCCTGTAGGTTCAGGGCCTCCGATCCGCAGCTTCCCATGCTCAACGGCTCTCGCCAAGTAAAATCACTTTACTGGCACGGTCTTCGTCTCGCGATTTTCTCTTGTACCCCTCGAGTCAATAGCTGCCTGGCAGAGCTAGCACAGTCTCTCAGGTGGACACGTGCTGCCAAGAAGATGCAGGAGGAATCTGCTTGATGGAATTCATTTAAGATCTCGAGATCAGCACTCCAGACGTAAGGATAATAAGCGAGATTTAAGCTCAAGTTTTGAGGCTCGGCCGTCGTCAGCAGTGCCGAAAGGCCGAAAGTCGGGGTAACCCCAAAGCCAGCAGAGAGCTTGGGCAAGCAGGCGTGGAGAGGGCTTGTCGTCTTCTCCTGCGTTCGCATCCCATGCCTCGCATTGTATGCTGAAACAAGCGACAAGAGTGACTCGCTCCCCTACTATGAGCATGCATAGGAGTTTGTAAAGCACGACTTAGAAGGCTGTATGTCAGCCTCGACTTCAGGAAATTCAGACGCTAACACCCCAAACTTTGCATGAGCCTGTGCGACGTCACGACGAGCCTAGACCCGTTGGTGCACGTGACGTACACAACGCATTCGAGGTTTCCGCAGGACAGGTGCCTCGTCTTCCATCTGGTCGTGCGACACGCATCGCTTTCCACCACGCTTTCACTGAGCCCGTACTCGGCTTGTCGACCAAGACGAACAAGACAGGTTCCACTACGATGTCGACACCGACTTTGCAGCAGACATGATCGTGCACTGGCCGTATATTGCGATCCCTCCTTGTCACCAGCCGCGAGACATTGTCGCATTAACTGTAGGAGGTTGGCGAGCCTGAAAGAGATGGATATCATCCTGGAGCTAGATGTCGACAGTCTGTCCAAGGCAGACCATGTTCGCAACCTCGTCCCTCACTGGAACTATGGTTTGATTGCAGCCTCCATCGGCATATCTCTCCTCGGCGCTTTCACCTCGACCCAGTTAATGTGCCAGGCAAGGCTGTCCAAGTACTTGTCTGGAGTGCTGTTGTGGTCTTGTCTGGCCAGTCTCACCTTCGGCTTCTGCTCAATATGGTGCCTGCACTTTGTCGCCATGTTGGCGTGCGAACTCGACCTTCCCATCGGGCTCAATGTTCCTCTTACAGTACTAAGTGCCATGTTGGCAGTATCGTTCACCTTTGCCGCCCTCGCCTCCGATTTGACATGGGATCGATATCGTCGTAGTCAACGGCGCAAAAGTCTTGCTCGACCGCGTGACCTGCTTCGTAGGGCCACCACTGAAGAACCTCTTCTTGGCTTGAACCAGAGGCTCACCACACAGACAACGGACCAATCCACTCCGCCTGCTTTCGAAGATGAACCGACAACAAATCTGGCGCCTGAATCAGATCCCATTCACTTCCCTCATCATAGTTGGCATACAAGCAAGCCAAACAATGGCCGCGCCCTCTCCCCCATCAAGTTTGGCACAAGCCCAAGCATCGATCCTCTATTGGCGAAGACCCTCAGAGGTTCAGATACACCCGAGCTATTACCTCCACTCGTCAGCTTGCAGGGGAAAGACCCAGAGTCCGCACAGGCGCAGGCGCAGGATGACCCTACCCCTAGTGAAAGAACCAGTATAGATGCCTCGGGCGCCTCGAGTGAGCCCTTGCTGTCACGGAGGTCTTCCGCTGTCACCGAATCAAATGCTAGTACCTTTGGATTAGGAAATATGATGAGCCTTCGCGTCTACAAAACCAGCAGTCTCCACGCAAAGAACGCCTTTGTCATTACCGCAAAGCTATTATACCTGGGCGCTACCTGGCGTACTGCCATCAAAGGTCTTATCTGGAGTTTGGCTGTCACCAGCATGCACTATATGGGTATCTTGGCGCTACGAGTGCCCGGAGGCTACATCTCCTTACACCTGCCCCTCGTCATCCTGTCTGCTGTCATCAGTTGGATCGTCTGCTCGGTCGGCTCAATCCTCATGGCCGAGATGGAGACAAAACTGTCTCAACAATTCCTGTTCTCTGTCGTTGCAACCGCTGGCGTGGCTGCCATGCACTTCACTGGAATGGCCGCAGCCACGTTTTACTCTTCCCGCGAGGCGTCTGAAGCGAATGGCTATCCTCCCGAGCTGGCCGCAGCCATCACGACCATAGCCATAGTCACATGTTTATCAGCCAGCTATCTTTTGGCCCATTCTGCTACTGTCGCTCGCAACAAGCTGGCGGAAATCGTGCTGACGAGAAAAAAGCTCTGGGCAGCTATTGCACAGAAAGAAAACGCAGAGGCTGCCACTCAGGCTCGCAATGAATTTATCGCTTCTGCCTCCCACGAAATCCGTACGCCTTTACACCAACTGCAAGGCTATGGGGACCTACTGGCGCGAACCGAGCTGACAGAGGAAGGAAGGCTACTTTTGTGCGCCATACAGCACGCCACGAGGAGTCTCTCACTGATCACCAGTAACGTCCTGGACTGGTCGCGCCTTGAAAAGGGGGAAGCCACATGTCGTCCTGTGCCTCTCGACATCAGAGTCGTATCCGAGTCGATTGTCAATCTTCTGCCGAACAGGGAGGACGAGACCCAGGCTGAGTTGATGGTAGTAGTAACCCCAACTGTCCCACAATCGCTGTTCCTTGACGAGACTTACATTCATCGTATCCTGATGAACTTACTTTCCAACGCCATGAAATTCACGGCAAAGGGGTATGTTTTGCTTGTAATGGAAATGCAAAAAAACATGCTTGTGGCAACTGTCCAGGACACTGGCCCTGGTATCCCTGAGTCTTTTCTACCAGACCTCTTCGAACCCTTCAAGCAGGCACAGGTGCGGGGTGCACAACGAGGAACGGGGCTGGGTCTAAGCATCATCAAGCAGCTCTTGCATAAGATGGGAGGCACGATCGATGTCACAAGCAAGTATCAGCAGCCAGATGGCGACAACGGCAGCACATTTGTGGTCAAGATTCCAACACAGATAGTACCATCAATACAACCCCTGCGTTCGATCGCATCGTGCCAAGATTCGATCGCGATCTTGCCTTCTTTGAGCGACAGGACGTCCCAGGGTCTTCGCATGGCATGGGAGAGATACGGCTTCAAAACCACCATAGCCAAGGATATTGATGACCTGTCACACCAGCCCAAGTACGTATGGGCTACGACAACATTTCTCAAAGCAAATCCGGAGGTTCTGAAAAAGCTCATCGAGCGTACGAACACGACAGTGCTTGTCCCGTACGACATGCCAGACACGCTTACGGAAGTTCCTGAAATTACATCTACGCCCCACTTTGTCACCTTACAGCGCCCCTTGATTTGGCATCGCATCGACCAAACTTTGAGGAATGCAATTGAGAAGCGAAGCAAAGGTGTCGTCGACAAAGCAGTCAGATTTGCGACTGAAGTCAATGTAATGGACGAAGATGGCACGACTCAAGCAGAGCCTGTGAGCAAGCCGACTATCCTCCTTGTTGAAGACAACAAAATTAATCAGAAGCTCGGAGTCAAGATGCTGAAGACTCTGGGTTACCATGTCCTCACTGCAGATGATGGACAAGAGGCCATCGAGCGCATCCTCGAACACGATAACCTTATCGACGCGGTCCTGATGGACCAATCCATGCCTAGAAAGGATGGCTTGACAGCTACAAGTGAGATACGGATGATGGAAGAGGATGGCACACTCAGCCGGCGGCGACCGATAATTGCCGTCACGGCTGTTGTTGGGCCGGAAGCTCAAGCAATGTGTCGGGATGCCGGAACGGACGACTTCTTACCGAAACCGCTGTCTCTTGCTAAGCTCCAGCAAAGCTTGAAACATCACTTGCGCACTGTGTGATGAGATTTTGTATATATACATGCTAAATAACTTCGGGAGTTGCTGGATTGGGTGGCGCATGAGCATGGCTTCCCATGCGATGACCACATTTGGGTTGAAGCGCCTTGGTATCAGGCTTATTGATGTATGCAAGCTAGGTTGGAAACTAGTTGCGGTGGGCGCACATGACCACGACTATGAAAAGTAATTCAAACGTCTATTTGTCATCTTGCTGAGACCGTGTATTGGTCTAATGGCACGTTGCCGTCCGCGGTTCTAGACTGATATCTGTCAGACTGTGGTCCAGCGTCTCGCAAATACAGGTCCTCATCGTGTCAAATAATGTTTTAGGTCCTCCCGAACCCAGTCACGTTCGATACAGATTGTGGCTTCGAAGGTCCCGCTGACCTTCCAACATCGTCTCTGACGGCCGACACTCTGTCACTTGTCCAGGGGTGCCGTTGGAACAAGCTAGCTTGGCCGGTTCTTCTCTTCACGTTCGAGCGTGTATGAGTAGCGCCAGTCGCAAAGCTGCCTCCCCTAAGATCTGATTCGCGACTCCATCTGCCAGGTAGTATCTTCCCTCTATCGGGTCGCATCTGCTTGCTTAGGTGTACTTTCCACGACTGAAACGTATCTTCTTTCTCTGAAGTCGTTCGTAGAGGAGGTAGGAGAGATCGTAAAGACTTGGTACGGAAAGCACGAACATACAGGAAGCAAGATCAGTTGACGATTATGACCTGAATATGCGTCACGTGTCGACTGATCCATTGTTGGGGGTTTACAGGAAATAATCTGCCGTTTCTGGTGAGATAGTGGTCGAACAGCCGGATCTTGACGAGGTTGTATACTGTGGTGGAAATGCGTACAGCAACAGTAGGAGGGTTCTGCTTCTATAGCTTCGCCTTCCCAGCAGCCCAGAATGCAGCCCAGTCGATATTCCTGATCTTGTTTTGGAACTGCTCGATGCCAAACTCGCCCTCAGAGCCAGGTCTCATCATTCCGTCGAACGTTTTCTCAATGAACGCGTCTTGTTTTACACCTCCGGGATCCGTCCACGCCACTCTGACCAGTTCTTTACATGCAGCAGCAGACTGGGGTGCACATCTGTCCAGATTGTCCAAGTATCCGTCGAGTCTGCTGCTCAGCTGGTCTGAGTCATCGATCAGCTGGTGCACCGTGCCGATCCGCTGCAATTCTTCAGGCGTGACTTCTCGCCCAGTCAGCATTGCCTCTCTGAAGAAGCCGAAACCCCATTCTCGTGCTAGGTACGGTGAGATGATGGCTGGACTTAGGCCGAGCTTGATCTCTGTCAGCGTCCATTTGGCTTTCTGGGACACGATCCGCACATCGCATGCGAATGTTAGTCCGACACCGCCCCCGAAGCAGGGTCCGTCGACGAGTGCGATCGTGGTTTGTGGTGCGTTGTCGATGGCAGTGAACAGGTCCCTGACTTTGCCGTAGTAGCTCGGTTCGTCTGTCGATTTAGATGTTCTGTCTGTGCTGCCACTGAGATCCATGCCTGTGCAGAAATATTTGCCTTCTGCTGTCAGCACAACATGGGAAACGCTTCTGTCTTTTGCGAATGTTCTGAACAACCTCGTCAGACCCTCGAGCATGGTGGGCGTCATCGAATTGCCCTTTTGTGGCCTCGTGAGCGTGATCTTGACCGCGTTACCTGCTCGCTCAACTTTGAACTCTCCTGTACTCTCGGTCTCCTTCCATGCTCTGGCGTTGGCAACAGCTTTTGATTCCCTCTTTGCGCTTGATGCTGACGAAACGCTGTCGCCCTTTGCGACTAATGCTGCTCCGGCTCGACTACTGTTTGCCATACCAAGTCGTCCCGATATCCAATCACCAACAGCAGCCAATTTCTGGAGGTCAATGCCAGTAGCAATCCTAGACTCCTCGAACGTGTACACAATATCCTCAGTCGCAAGATTACCCTTTGCACCTTTTGCGTATGGACACCCGCCAAGACCGGCAACGCTGCTGTCGAATGACCGAATGCCCATGTCATAAGCCGCGATAACATTCGCAACCGCCTGTCCATACGTATCGTGGAAATGACCCGCAAGCTTATCGGCCGGTATGTGCTCCAGCAGGACCTCAAGCAGTCTCTTCGTCTGACTTGGCGTGCCAACGCCCAGGGTGTCGCCAAGACCAACCTCATAACAGCCCATCTGCAGGAGTCCCCGCGCTACCCTCAGGACTTGCTCCGGGTCAGTCGGTCCAGCATAAGGGTCGGAGAAAATACACGAAATCACGCCCCGAACAGCAACGTTGTTCCTTCGGGCTTCCGCCGTAACCTGCTCCGCCTGAGCAAGTGCTTCGTCCACCGAGCAGTTCTGATTCTTCTTACTGAAAGCTTCGGTTGCGGATGCGAACACCACTGCCTCTTTCGCCCCTGCTTTGATTGCGTTCTGAAGCCCTTTTAAATTCGGTGTCAAGACGGGTAACCTCAATTGGCGCTGGTTGGTGAGAGGGAGGACCTTGCTCATGACCTCTGCACCGTCGGCTAGCTGGGGCACCCATTTCGGCGAGACGAAAGATGTTGCTTCGATGGCTTGCAGGCCGGCCTCTGCGAGTCGCTGGATGAGCTCGACCTTGATTGGTGTTGGGACGGATCCTTTGATGTTCTGGAGGCCGTCTCGTGGTCCGACTTCGAGGATCTTCACAGCTGCTCGTAACGTTGAAGCGCGCCTTTGCGCGCCTTGTGGGCCATCAAGCGAAGCACGCCAAGCCACAAGAAGCCGCCTGGTTGTAGACGATCCATGCCTCAGCATGTTTGACGTTGTGGTCTTGAGACACGGGTGGTTGTTGGACATGCCTATCGTGCCTATACTAGAGGCTAATGAGGCCTTATTGGAGGCGCGGCCCACGCCCGGCGTTCGGCTATGCACCCCGCACTGAGGTCTAAACACCCGGGACGCTAGACGGCGATCTAGCTTGGCACGAAATGCAACGATTTCTACTCGTACGTGCCGAGGACAACATGGTCACAGACCTTATGCGTGGTTGTGTACAAGTTGCGATGAAGGTACGAGCGGGCGCCTTCAGGCATTTCGGTATTAGTTCCCCAGATGGCGAGCCGTCCGCGACAATTCGCGACACCCAGTCTACTGTTTTGCTGATGAGGATGGACTGCGCCCATCGTGCTTGCGATATACAGTAGACAATCTCACGAGCTCGTATTTTCTTCCTCTCTCTGCCTCGCTTTCACTTGCGCCGACTTCTTCCATTCACGCATTCCGTTTCTGGAATTAACTCCCGTCGTCTGACTCTGCAGCACTACTGGCTGATCGAAAATTTGCACCTCCTCATGTCTCACCTCTTTGACTCAGGTCTTCGTGTCGCTGGTGGGCTCTGCACTCCGCCTGCATCAGTGTAGACGATAGCTGCCATGGCCCGTCCATTTGTGGTAGCAGAGAGGTAGTACCTGGACCGTGGTATGGTGCCTTGACCGCACATCAGACACGAGCGCAAAGAGGAGCACAGCCGCCACGATACAAACAAAGATGAGTGCTGGGACTGCATAGACACCTAGATGATACCCGTGACCGGTGGGAGACTTGGCAACAAGATCTGCTAAGACCATGATACTCTAGAATATGTGCAAGCATGCTCTCTGGAGGACGCTTTTTCTGGCACGGGATGGATGCTTGTAATGGCAACTCCACGCCTGCAACCCAGTCTTTACCCACCAAGAATATCTCCGCCCCTAGGAATTGTTCTGGCCGCTATCAAGAACCCTCGATTTCTCGCGGGGGTCGGTAGCTTCGCTATGCTTGCAGGTTCTCGCCGGCTATCGCGCTGGTGTGATGCGTCCACCATGTTCCCCGTCTTTGCCTATATGCTTTTGTCAACATTTAGTAGGAGGCTTCCGGCTTAGTAACACCCGATCCGGCAAGCTCGGCTTGGCGTGGAAGACGGTGTCAGATGTAGCAAACAGGGTCCTTGTTTGGCAGATCCGCTCATCGGGCTGCAACTATCGGGCCCCATATCTACCTAGGTAACAATGCAAGACAGCCAATCGCAGCTGGCAGTCCGTTCGCAAGACCGTGTCGGTAAGTACGAACTTCGGCTGCAAGATGCGGGGATAGACGCGGAGAAGTGAATCTCACATCAAGGGGTCGACGGTCACTCAACAGTGCCCCGTGATACAAGCTTGATCAAGACGCTCTTGGTGGACATCGAATCTTGATCACTTACCATTTGGCATTTTACAAACGACCCCAGAGACCCGCCTTCTCAATGGGCGAAATCATGGACGTGTGGGCAACCGTTGAGTATGGGAAGCCACTAGAGAAGACTCAACAGCCGATACCTGAGCCGAAAGGGAAAGAAGTTCTTGTCAAAGTCACGCACTGTGGCGTCTGTCACTCCGATGTCCACTTCTGGGAAGGTTACTTCGACATGGGCGGGGGCAAGAAGTTACACATGGCAGATCGTGGTACGAAGCTGCCCCTCGCGCACGGTCATGAAATCCTCGGAAACATCGTGAAGGCTGGTCCAGATGCAGATGAGCAGCCGACGGGCGCTCGCAGAATGGTGTATCCGTGGCTCGGCTGTGGTAAATGTCGACGCTGTGCGCGGGAAGAGGACAATATGTGTGCAAACCAAAGAAGTTTGGGCGCGGTGCAAAACGGAGGATTTGCGGAGTATGTGCTTGTTCCCGAACCAAAATATCTGGTTGACCCGGGGGACCTTGACCCAGCCGTTGCGTGCACGTTCAGCTGTTCGGGTATAACAACTCTCAATGCGGTGACCAAGGTCATGCCTCTAGACCCTGAAGAGCCTGTGGTTTTGATCGGTGCAGGTGGGCTTGGCCTAGCTGCAATCAGCGTGCTGAAGTCATACGGTCACAAGAACATAATCAGCGTGGACATCGGCGACGACAAGCTTGAAGCAGCCAAGAAAGCAGGCGCTACTGCTGTGGTGAATAGCGCAGTCGACGATCCAGCCAAAGACATCATGGCTGCTGCGGAAGGCCCAGTACTGGCCGTGATCGACTTTGTGAACATCTCGAAGACAGCAGCCATGGTGCAAACGATACTTGCGAAAGGCGCGAAGTGGGTTCAAGTGGGGATAATGGGAGGCTCGGTCGATATCTCGCTCGTGGGTACGGTAATGAAAGCTACGACGATCCTGGGGAACTTGACGGGCAACCCGGAGAATCTGCGAGAGCTCACTCGGATCGCGAAAGAGGGGAAGCTTCCTCCCTTACCTGTATCGACGATGCCGTGGGATGAGGTCAACAAGGCCATGGATATGCTTCGAGAAGGCAAGGCCACTGGCCGACTTGTCCTAGTAAAGGATTGACGCTGCTAGGTTGAAGTGGCGAATCCACAAACTTTCAGTCTCCTGCTGCACTCCCCGTGTTGTTCGTAGCAGTGGTGTAGTACTTACATCCATGGACGATTGTTGTGGCCTTTATCGTATACGCCACAAGGTTAAGTATCTGTGCATGGCACCAGTACACGCAAGGATCCAGACAGTCGCAAAGATCTCGTTCAGTTGGAGGAAATGCGTGTCGTAGCCATCTAAAATCGTGTCAGAAACGAGAACCGCTAAGAAAAAGGATGTGGTGCAAAAACCGTACGAGTCTTGTTTACGTGATAGATGGCTGACATGCAAATGGTGCAAAAAGTAAGTGGTTTTAAGGTTTGTACCATCGTCTGGCTGTTGCCTGAAAGCCAGGTATCAGGGCACTCGACACGCTGTTCGCTTCAGCATATGGTATCAAAGGCAACCACAGAGAGACCTAAGTCGACAAATGTAGATTTCAGCTGAAGCGCTAGATTCTTGTCGGACTATCCAGAATGTCCATCTAGATTACTATTACTAAGGTAGATTTTACTTTTCATCGTCCAAGACCAAATTCAGACATTCAAACATATTCGATCACATCTTCAAGCTGTGAATCACAGCTTCTGATGCGCAGTCTTAAAGTCAGAGTCATCCCGGTCGTGCAGAGACGGCCTCACTATACCACTGGGTACTGCCGGCTGATCCGTCGTCCCTCCAGGTATTGACGATGTTCTTCCTCTGGGCATCGGGTTAGTAGTGATATCGTGATACGTAGCACCGGATCCCACGTCTGGGGAGCTGCCGCCGTTACCTGCGGCTACAGACATGGTACTAGCTGCAACAGTCGAAGATAGCTCGTTGGTCGAAGCTAGCCTCACGTCGGGAGTAGCGAGGATACCTTCAGCCTGCACAATGGCTACTGCACTCGGACTTTTCAATGGATGTAATCTTGTGCTTGTAGCGCCATCTAGGGTGAGGATTGACGCTGGTATTGACGACCGTATACTTTGCCCATCTGTTATATCTGTCTGATGCCTCTGCAGCCGTTCAACACTTCTCCGACTGACTGGCGTATCGTATCCACCCAGATTATCCTTGGCTTCTGGCGTGCTCGGTCGTGACTCCAACGATACTCGATCAGCAGTAGGCGTGCCTATATTCCTGTGTGATGTGTCATCTTGCGAGTCCTGCCTCTGCACACCAGGCGCAGAGAATACAGCCATGGTGCTCGCATTGTCTGGCGCCGCATTAGCAGCGCGGCTATAGTTGCTGCCAGCATCTGAGGTATCCTTGGAGTCACCACGCAAGTGTGCAGCACTTCTCCATTTAGGGATGAAGACCGGCGACAAATTTTGTTCGGGCTCTCTAGATTCTGTATTTGCTGCTGCTGGAGTAGGCCGCTCGACTGCAAGTGTTGGTGTTAAACCCACGGTGTCGGAAATGCCGTTTTGTGCAGCTGCTCGCGGTGTTGTTGGCACAGCTGGTTCCTCACCCTCGACTTGCCCTTCATCTTGAACTGTTACCGTTCTCCGTCGTTGCCGGCTCGCATGACTAGCACTTCTGGCCCGGCTTTGCCTCCGGTTACTGTCGTCGGAAAGAACTGTTGCTCCGTCCATTTGCTGGTCACCATCTGTCGACAGCTTCTGTTGGGGCTGTGCTTTTGCTTCTTGCTTTTCCAATAGTCCATCTTTCTCTAATGTCCTTTCGTCGTGTTTCCAACCCCACGAACTCCACATTCCTAAACCCCAGCTTTTCTTGATTCTCATTGCCCTACTGGACGATCTTTCATCCTGCTGTCTTCCAGCCAAAGCGCTGGGAGGCGGCAGCTCACCGTCCCCGAAGCCACGCGCCTTTCCAGTTCTGGCGTACTCTACGCGACGTCTCTGTATCTTGCGACGTGTTGAAGCATACTTGCTATCCCATACTGCCTTGGCAGCAAGCCATTGGCGGGTGGGGCCTTCTTTCACCACACCGACAAGATCTGATTCCATCTGCAAGGCGGGGAGCTCTGACGCACGTGGTAAACGATACACGACGCCATGACGATCAACCTGTTGTCGAACCATGTTGTTCTTGAAACGTGGTAGAGGATCACCGGCTTTTCCGATGCGGGTATACGGTCCGTTGGCCGATATCTGACTGGCCTTCTCATCCACCACTGGTTTGTCTTCTTCTTCTTCCTCAGACGAAGAGGCCACCGATGATTGGTCGTCTTCCATGATCTCGATAGATCGTTTTTGTGCCCGTGATAGTGCCCATGCACCGAATTGAGCTACCGATCTGTACATGAACTTGGCGGGTCGTGTGAACGAAAGTGTCGGCGCAACATGGCAAAGGTCATCCCAGACCTGAAGTTGGACTGGCGTAGGCGTGTATTTGTTCAGCATGGCGTCCTCAGGGTCGTAGAGCTTGCGCCACCGCTCAGGCAGCCGGTACTTGTAGGGATCTGCGGCTTTGTGGGCGACGTATATTTGCTCATCGCGCAAGAGCTCGCCACCGCCTACCATTATTAGTAAAGGGGGCAAGCCACCCAGCGAGGGTTGCAGAGCAGGTGAAACAAGAGGGTGTGATATGAGCTGATTGGTGGTGTAGAGCTGAATTTGATCTTTGATGAATACCTCCTCTCCGTCAAGCTGCAGGGAGAGAGGAGGCTGTTGTTGGCGGGCTGTGGTGGCGATTTCGGCCGTAGGCACTCGCTCGATAGGTTGTGGCACGGTTCCATCGCTCTTTTCTTCGGGCTTCGCGTCTCTGGTAGCTTTCGATATCTCTACCAACTCGTCTTCGTTCGGTGGGGGCCAAGACCGGGAAGGCTTTTGCATGAACCCATGCTCGGGGATATAGTCAAGTTTGTCGGTCCTGCTCAAACTGGGGAACGAGTGCGTCAGATCCACCCAAGGGCTGATCAGTATGGCTCCGGCAGGCAAGTCTATTCCCTGGTCCCTAAGCAAACACAGCAAGCTCAATATCATGCCACCACCCGCCGAGTCCCCCGCAAAGACGATTTCGCTGGGGTCATGAAAAGTCAACAGATACATGTATGCGGCCAGACAGTCCAGCAGTCCGCATGGGAAGGGAAACTGAGGCGCGAGTCTGTATCTCGGGGCAAAGACTCTAGCATTGAGCTTTCTCGCGTGTCTTTGCAGTTGGTACCTATGCTCATCCACGCTGCCAAAGAAGTATGCGCCGCCATGAACATACAGCATTATGCGATTAGACTTCTCTTTCTTCTGCATCCGCAGATTGTAGTCAGAGCGCATCTCCACCCATTCTGCCTTGAGCTCTGTATCTTTCCTTCGCCATTGCCACCACTTCTTGCCGCCTACCGCTTCAACGCCAGCATCTCCAAGCTGCGCTACCAGCAGCTCAGAAGCACTGGTAATGTTCTCGATTGGAATAGAGACGTTCTCGATGCGCACCCAGGTGGGGGCCGGAACCCACTGTGTCGTGAAGGCTTGAACCTCATCGACTGTGTGGTGTGAGGCGTAGAGAAGGAAAGATCGGACTAAGTTCAGACCCTGGTCGTACGAGATATGCGCTGTTGGCTTCCTGGCTCGAGGTTTACGATTCGTGTACTACATGACGAGATAGATCAGCGTCGGGACTTCCTCGTCAGCAGAACAACGCACGTGAGAGAAGGCCGTCTTCACCACAGTCGGTGTGACAGCAGCTCCGATACCAAAAGTGGTGATTGGCATCGTTGTCTACACGGTGCCAAGGAGACGCTGTAAACAAATTATTCGGAGGACTCGGGCGACACCATTCGTATTCGTGGCAGGCTTCGACCGTGCAGCAAACGACATTAAGAGATTCTGGTCCAACGCATTGTTCATTAGTAGCTCAACAAGCAGACATAGGTCGTGTTACAATGAATACAAAATCGAGCATCCGACATACTACTAGTAGGGAAATTGCGACGACTCGGACAGCCGGCGCGTTCTCCAGTGGAATTCTCCGAGGAACGCCCTAGTACACGTCATACCCTGCTGTGCGGAGCACTCGGAGATCATTACGTGCAGCACAGTCTAACTGCTTTAGGTGACAGTGGGGCACGTGTATCATGCAGACGATTCAAATGATCCGGGGGGCCGTTGGGCACGTGTTCCATGCTGTGTAAATGGCCCTTGACTTCACCAAGCTCTTTACCAAACTGATTATTCTAGAAGCACATTGCGCCTCCATCGACGATCAGATCTGTGCCGGTAATGTATCTTCCGGCGCGCTTGCTGCTGAGAAGCACGACCGAAGGAGTAATTTCATCCACGTCGCCCATCCTACCCATGGGACACCTGCTAGCCCAAACATTCCTGACGTCCTTCAGGTTGTCTCCTGCGTTGAGCACAGTATCTAGGTAACCGGGGCTGATGCAGTTGACTCTGATGCCATGCACTGCCCATTCTGCAGCGAGGTTCCTCGTGAGATGAGTGACGCCTATCTTGCTGACGTTGTAGGCAGCTTGTGGTTGGGGGTAGTTGACATGATGTGCCGAGATCGAAGCTGTAAACATGATACTACCTCCTTTCTTGCTCTGAATCATGTGCTTGGCGGCCGCTTGCGCACAGATAAAAGAGCCCGTCAGATTTACGTCGAGCACTTTCCGCCACTCCTTTGCAGTTTGTGCAACCGAGTGGACGCAGCCGACGATGCCAGCGAAGCAGCAGAGGATGTCAATTCCACCCATGATATCGCTAGCTTTCTGGAATGCCTGCTCTGTTACATCTTGGTCGGTAACATCGACCGTCACGATATGGACCTTGACCTGTGGGAAGTCATGATTGAGCTCAGCCATCTTCTCCTTGGCAGAATCAATCGAAGGTTGCAGATCCATGAGTGTGACTTGAGCAACGCCGTGCTCTATCAGTGCTCGTGTAGCGGCGTATGCCAGGGAGCCGCTCCCTCCGGTGATGACGGCATTGCCTTCAACTTGGAATCTTGCTGCTGCACGTTCTGCTGCTGTGGAAGCCTGGGCTGGCGGTAGTGGTGCCGTCAGTGGACTTTCTGCAGTTGATAGGGTCATTTGGGGGAGAGTTCTTGACGCCAATGCTGCCCGATCGTCGGGATTGGCCATTGGTGCCACGGGTTGACCATTGGATTCTTCATTTTGTGTCATGTTGTCGATGATGGCCCGACTGGAGTGTGATACTAGATGTTACACTCGATGTTGAGGTTTGGGGAAAGAAGGTGGTCTACCTAGCGTACAGTGAAATCTAAAGAATGACTTTTGGGCTTGGATAGATCTGCATGACGAGAAAAACGATCCGACAGACCCTAGTGAAGTGAAGATGAAACCACATTGCTACCTCGCACATTTTACATGGGTCCACACGGGCCCTCAACTCCTCGTATCGAGGTAGTGTTGGTGATAAAGACGTCAATCAGTTAGCACCGTACCTGCATTGCTCAGTATGGGGACGTTCCCAGGTGGCCGGTGAGCAGGCGTCCGAGGGATTCGGGCCTACGATGCCCGTGGAAGCCTCAGTCTGCATGGTGACATAAGGCAGCTTGCACCGGAGATTTGCACTGATCAAAAATTTTATGGGGTTCCCGCGCCTGAACTTCGACTTTGGGCTGCGCGGCCGGCGTTTGTATCGCACACGTTATCCCCCTACCACTGTTTGAATCTTGTGGTGTCGGATTCAAGATGAGCACCGCAGCCGGACCAGCGGCGCCGACTAACGCTGTCAAGCTCGATGAGTCAGAAATCCCAGCGCAGATCGATAACCTCATTGCTCTCAATCTCCATCTATGGCCAGCGCTGAACGTGGCAATTCAGAATGCGTGGGGAACGTCTTCGCCAGCGCTAGGTGAAGACAAAAGAGCGTGGCTGGCTGGCGCCATTTCAGACATGTTTGCGCAGAACCAGATCCGGGATGTCGAGGACCTGGAAGACATTCTGGAGCAGGTGATGAGCGACGAGTTCGAGGTTGTGGTCGATGACGGTTCCTTAGAAGAAGTCGCGAGAAAGATTTACAGCGGCAGAGCAAAAGTCTTACAAGGAGATGCTACAGAGGTAACCAAGCTGATGGGCATATGGGAAGAGAGAAGAAAGAAGAAGACCGTCTTTCAAGCAGTTCCTGGGCCAGAAGTCGACCAGGACACCGACGATGACGAGGACGAAGAGGAATGGAATGGCTTCCAAGATACACGCGACGTGGACATGGACGAGGCGCCAGCCTTGGTTGACGCAGTGCAGACGAGGCAGAAGCCAGAGCCCGAAGTTGACGAAGATGGTTTTACCAAAGTGGTCGGCAAGAAGAAAAAATGAATATGCATATCACGCACGGTGTGCAGGATGTTCGTTTTAGGAGATGGCATTGCAGAGAATAAGTTCTACAGCTATTCACCCTTGACGAGGCCAAGCTTCTCGTTCTCTTCCTTGCTTCTTTGCGACCATTCTGGAGCCTCATCGATACCATCTTCCTCTTCCTTGTCGCCCTCCTCTTTCGTCTTGTGCACTGAGGTAGGCTTGTGCTCGGCAGGGCTGTATACTGTGTACAGGATCAACGGGTTGGGGCCCGTGTTGATGAACTGATGCTGCGTGCCGGCTGGCACAATTATCAGATCGCCCGCCTTGACGTCCTGATCTTTCCCTGCAATCGTTGCTTTGCCGACGCCGGAAGTGAAGGTGAGGATTTGGTCGACGGTGTGTACCTGCCAAAGGTAAGGGTCCAGCTCGTGCGGCTCATCATGAGCTTACCTCGTCTCCAATGTCGCCGCCAACAGGCACCGTCATCAGGACCAGTTGCGAGTACAGACCTGTCCACAACACTCTGCGAAACTCGCCGGATTCCGATGGCAGCGAAGTGGTCATATCGGGAAAATATGCCATCTCGTGCTTAGGCGGCTCCTCGGAGGGCTTGTTGAACTTCATCTTGCCGTTGGTCGAGAAATATGCTCCCTGCGCGTTGGAGGTCTTCCTACCGAAGCGAGATTGTTGCTGGATACGTCGGACAGCTGTAAATGCACTGCGTGGGCCAGGTCCGGTAAAGAGAGATCGTGATGCGGAGGTCAGAGCAGGATGAATATTTCTGGCAATAGAAGTCATCCCACCAAATTCTCAATATGCTTGTTGCTTGTTTGCAAGAACACCTACGCAATTCGAGCTGCGATATGTATCGTAGCGTGTCACTCCTCCACACGTCGACAATGATCTCAGCACTCGTGACGAAATCCTATCAATGCGTCATTGTAACTTCGGCCAATCGCGGCCTTTGCTTTGCCTATCCCGTCATCGCCGATTGTACCTGCATCGAACGTTTGAACAAGACGCGTCGTCGCGCATAATCTTCACGTGGCGAGGCATGCAAAACATCTCTGTCGTGCATTGTTGGGCAGTTGCGACTTCGGTCATTACATATACTGATCTTTATCACCTTCATACCACTTAGCCACATCTATCAGTACATTACCAACAGCGTGTGCTGTCCCAACTCTGTGTCTATGTACACATAAGTGTTCCTGTAATGCACACGACAAGGTCAATCACGAGCTTCGAAGTGCAGCCCTCGCCAGAAGGTCGAGGTGAACGATCTCAAGGATTCACCCCGCACCACTTGCGCGCCTATGCAGTGCAAGTGTTCGTGCTGTGGTCCAAGATGAGCTCACGCGTAAGGTGAGAATGTTATCTCAGCCACTGAATCTCGACTTCCCGCACTGGCAGCGTGGTCCGCGGCTGCTCCCCTTCAAACTCCAGACTACGGTCATGCCCGAAACGGCAAGCCTAATTGCGACACCACGAGCTCTATGCCGTCGATTACATATGCGGACCCGCACTTACCTGCCAAAAGTTGGTATGAAACTACTTGGTTGTCTCTTTCCTCGATGAATATGCATCTCATTCTTGCTCATGCTTGCTTTGTGCAATTTCGTTTGACTGCGACGTACCCGATCAAGACAGCAATATACCAACACGATATCGAAGACTGGACGGACCCAGCTCGTATCTTCGGTGTGTCATCCTTCCACGGAATGGTCTTCCAGCTGACCCATTCCCGGAGATATTCGAGGTCATTGAAGCGGCCAAATCCGGACTCCTTTGCTCCGCCGTGCCTAAGTTTAAGTTAGCCTGGTCTGGGTCAGGGGTTTGGAACGCATACGACACACTCACCGCATTGATGTGCACTGCGCCAGTCTCGATTTTCTTCGTGATCTTAATGCCGCACTGTGAGGTTCTCGTGAGTACAGCGGACGCTAGCCAATACTCAGTATCTTCACAACTTCATCGTCATCTTCGACACAAATAGTGAGACAGTCGAACCAAACGATTTCGTGTAATACAGGTCCATGCTTTCTTTGGCGTCCTCAAGCACGATGAGTCGCAATGCAGCCGACAGCTAGCGTACAACCCTTTACGGCCTGCTTGTTTACTAATATACGTTCTGTGAACATACCGATCTGTCCAGAGTACAAAGATACGCCCAGGGTACGATTGAGCGAAGCGAGATCAGTGTCTTCGCAGACGACCGCAGGAGCTTTTCTGCCTTGTTCCGTTAGTGTTGGCTTCAGATGTTTGCCGGCAAGACTGGTGATGACAGAAACAATCGCAGTGGTGATCTTTGGTTAGATCTCGCGGCTGACCATCAAAGCACCGAACTTATAGAGAAAGCAGATGTGGGAGCAGACCTATCAGCAAACGTTCAGAGCACATACAAGTACACTGGTGAGCGTTTCTAAGATCTGGACGCGGCTTTTGCTCGCGCTTTCAGTGCGGCTTGTATGACTTTACGAGGCATCAGCATCCTTGAACGACCCCAGCTTGAACAGCTTCCTGGCGTTGTCCTTGCCAATCTTTCTCTTCGTGCCTTCGCCCATCTTCATCCCATCGAACCATGTACACGCGTCATCAAAATTCTCAAATGGATAATCAATCGAGAACAATATTCTGTCGGCGCCGCCGAGCTCTTCGATCGTGTACTTTAGTGTTGGCGTCGAAAAGTGACCGCTAGTGGTAATCCAGATGTTTTGCGCAAAGTACTCTCGGATCGTCTTCTTGCAGGTTTCTTTCAGACCAAGCGGTTTCTTGACGTCTTCGAACCAATGGTTGATTCGCCACAGGTCAAAGGGAAGGTGCTCGCCCATGTGACCGATTATGATCTGGAGCTTTGGAAAGCGGTCGAACACGCCGTTCGTGACCATCCCTAACAGATGTAGAGATACGCCTTGTGCAAAACTGAGGGGAGGGCCCACGAGCCACTTCCGGTCGGCCCACAGCTTCTCGTGGATCGTGCCAGTTGGGTTGCGAGGGTGAAGATAGAAGGGGACGTCGAGCTCCGTTACCGTAGACCAAAAAACGTCCCACGCTGAACCATCGTAGAATATCATGTCATCACCGTCTGAACCAGCGCGTTGTGTATCATTAACGAGAGCACCTTTAAAACCATGCTTTGTGATACAGCGTCGAAGCTCGTTAGCTGCTTCTTTCGGGTCATGCATGGACAAAGTCCTGCTTATAGTCAGTACGATACAGATTGAGATCCGTTCTCAACTCACGCGAAAGCTCCGAACCGGTCTGATTTGTCCCTGATAGCGTCTGCGATATAGTCGTTGATCTCCACCGCGAGTGATTGTGCTTCCTTTGGGTCCCATATATCCTGCACGCCAGGCGCGGTGTACGATAAGATCTTGTAGCCGACATCGTACTTGTCCATGTGGTCCAGTCGAATCTTGTCGACGTCGTTCATCTCTCGGGCATGTTTATCGGCATCAACGGCGAATAGCCCTGCCCACCATCTTGTTTTCTCTGCGAAGCGTGGGAGCGCGAACGCTTCTTCGATGGCTACTTTCCCTTTCATATTGATCGGATGATTTTAGATGAGGTCTTGACTTGTTTCGAATCAACGGTGGAAGACCAGAAGTTGCTTGACAGCAAAGCGAGGTCTTTTGTAGTATGCTACATGATAGTATCGTAGGCAATGGCATTTTGACCCCTTATGAAGTGGGACAGCCCTACGGGTGATGCACAACGGTAGAGGGTCCTCGCATGATACTACAACCGAACTGGGTTATGCCGACTTGCGCGCTTCCCTTGCATTGCTGCATGGTAAACCCTAAGCATGCTGGTCCTTGGTCTATATAAACACACCCGCCGGTGGGCAATGATAACTGACCGACGATGCTCATAGTACTCAGTCACATAGTGTCGTGGTGAAGGATGTGGTGAAGGAATCCAACTCCAGTGCCCTCAAGACTTTGGTTTTGGGTGCACGGCCCGTACCCCACAGGTGACCTTGGGGTCCTACTAGTACTAGCTAAGGGAGGCTAGACGATTTCAAGCAAGACCCACACTGTTCTCCGAAACTCAGATCTTTTTGACACAAGGCCTCATAATCGCTAGGCGTAATGCACATACTACAGATTTTTGACACGTACATAAGTAGAGCGACATACAGTACTCGGCCACGGAGGCACTTAATTTGCGTTGTACATGTTAGCGCCTGGAACGCAATGGTCTCGTGCCGATACTTACAAGGCTGGATCAATATAGGTGTAGCCTGATAGCCATCGACTTACCCCTGATAAGCAAAGCGCGTCCGGATATCCAGGCAACAGCACCATTTGAAGCTAAAGCAGTGGTAGTCTGGTATTCCTGTTATATTCATAAGGCACCTAGATAACATAGTATACACAGCGTGCTCTACTATTGCTAACAGTGCTTCGATCTTGAGGTACAATCACCCGTGACAGGTAGTTGAATCGTCCGTGATAACATGGTAGCTAGAGAGATCAGGTCGCTCGTACTCTTCAGTGAACAGTGCTTGCAAAACTTGATATCCGAACACTTCGAAATGCTAGGTGAGGGCTTCATAATTCCTGAAATGGATAATTCACAGACTTGGTTGCAGTTCGGCGGATACTGTTCGCCATCTTGACCAATCAAGGACACCTGTCGAGACCCACGTGGAAAACCATAACAGGTCGGCGATCACATTTTCATCCCCAAAGAATGTCCCCGAAGCCAGGCGCGAGGTTGTATCACGCATGCCAACCAACACAACAGTCGGGCTCTTGCGAGTGGCAGCTCGGGTCTAGACCTCTTCTTCCTCGTTGAGGATCTTCTGGAGATGCCGCTCTTGTTTTCAGGTTCGAGTTGTTATACCAATGATTGTCGCACTAAACGCCAAACTTGCAACTTCATTTCTGTTCCAAGTACATCTACGGCATTGTACTACTCCTCCTACGCAGTAACAGCATACGACCGTTTAGAAAGATGCCGAATTTGCTCCGCAAGACTTCTGACCACTCCCAGCAATCGACCCACGCGTATACCACAGACCTCACGCAAACGACAAGACATCGAATACCCAATGCCGATGTCGAGTAACCAGTTCGGAGGGATTCAGATTCGTGAATGTGCCTATGAATGTCGCACAAGTAGCCCCAGGGTAAAATAAGGTGACTTACCCCAGAGCTTCGTGGCGATCAATTAGTGTATTCATAGGATAAATGAACCTATAAGAATACGTCTCTATACTATCCTGGTAAATATCATGTAATGAGTACTACTAATCGCGATAAACAGCCTTAAATAGATTACTACTACAGTCGCCATCCAGATCAGTATCATAGCTCCCCCAGCGGCGGCTGCTCTTCCTTGCATCATCAACCTCTGCTATCGGAGGAATCTAGCACACGAGAGGACCATTGTTAAGATTGCTACGCAGTAGACGATGCCTGTGAACGTTATGCCCACCGTGTTACCGACATCAGATCACGACCCAGCATTGCTTAGAAAACTTGGTAAGGAGTTAAGACCCTAACTAGTAGCCGCGATACTAGTAATCTAAGTCTTCCTTCCGCTCGGTCCTTGTCACGGCACACTTGGTGTGGCCGTGGATCCTCTACGTGGCCGTGCAGAATCCACGTTTACGTAGATACTCGGTGGATCGTCCACCTTCGTCTTAGTTAATCAATCACTTTACACCCAAATACCTGACAGTCCTTCGTGTATATTGACGTTTAGTGGCTTGGAATTCGTAACAGCAGCAATCAGAAACTGCGCGACCCTACCAGCGGCTGTCTCCACTCAATCCCGTACATGTACACAGATTACAAGAATGGGCCAATCGTTAGCAAATCAGCCGATCCACATCGACTATGCTGAGGTTCCGACCCATAACAACATTGAAGAAGCAATTGACAAGCTGATCATGAGCTAATACTACTATCATGCCCCACGCTAAGTTGCTAGCACGGTGTCAGCATGGTGTCAACACCATGATAGCAAGACTTACTGTGCTAACATCTCTCCGAAGGGCCTCGTGGTTCTGCCATGAGTTAGTCTAGGTTCCGCGGACGGAGAAGGCACAAAGTCCTGCTTCCGGCTAAAGACTCCTTCGCGGAGGCACGAGACAACCCGATCCTCTAGCTCGTCCCAGTGAGACACGGAACCCTCGGTCAAGCCTCGAGAACTTATGGTGGTCGATATCTGCAGTCGTTCGGAAGCTTCTCTAGTCCCGCTTCATAGGTATGTGTGGGGATTCAAGTCGAATCACCCCCGCTCCTGAAGTTCCCGAAAGTGTGTTTCCAGAAGAGAGAACAGGCCGCCAGAAATACCTGATTCGAAGGCGATCTGAAGAGGAGTGAGACCCTCAGCATTACGAATAAATAGAGTGGCGTCATTTTCCAATAGTGTCTTAATAAATGGCTGCGTTACCTCTAAGCCAACGTCTTCTGCGGCTTCGATAGCACAGTGTAGGGCGGTATCACCCGTGAGCGTGCTCTGGGCATTGACATCAGCACCACCCTCGATCAATCGGAGGACTGGTAGCAGTCGGTGCTCCATGGCAATAGGAAGACGGAGGCAACGTAGTGTTGCGGTGATGAGAGGAGTATTGCCCGTTTGGTATCGTATGTTCACGTTTGCATGCTTGAGTAGTCGTTGGATGACTTGACTTGATTGACCACAGTCAATGGCAAGCTGTAATACCGAGTCTGCTGCGGTTTCAAGGACACCTAGGTTGTCGCACAGTTCTATGTGTGCGACAACGATGGATTTTTCGCAGAACGCTATTATAGTTGCGCGCAATGCATCAACCAGGTTATCGGGCTCTATGGCCTGCCGCTCGAACATGATCGTGGCAGTACGAGACCATCCCAAGCACAATGAAAGGTAGATACTTTCGTACCATGATCTGTGGTTCGGGAGACGATTCGATAGCTCCTCAGATAGACTTCTACCAACAGCCCACCGCCACCCGAACGGACTCGTTAGCCAGATATGAACCGTGTCTGAGTCTGACAGCCAGGCCAGTAGAGACTCGACCCCTTCGAGCTCTTTGCTCACATGCGAAGACCAGTGTTCGAGTGCGTACCGCACGAATGGTGCATCCTGGAGGTTGTTCCAGGTCTGTACATTCCATTGCCTGATTCCGTTTTCATCGATATGTACCTTATCCCGGAGAAAAGACTTAGCCAGCCCCAAGCAGCATTTGAGTATGCGACTGTCGTCTAACAGATCCTCATCTGCCTCGTTTCTCAGATTTCGTTCGAGGAACCGTAGTAGTGTGTGGTGTATCAGCCTTACATTACCGGTCACGATATCTTGCGTCACCAAGCCGAGGCACGATCCTACTACAGTCTCTGCTAGTGGCGCCTGGTCCCATGAAAAACGTCCACCAGCTTTGTCTACTGCAAGCACGTGCAGAAGTTCTCGCATAGAAAGAAGTCGTTGTACCTTATGAAGCCATGCTAGAACCTGAAAGCTGAGGTTTGTCTTGTTGGCTGGTTGTGTCTTGAGGCGTTCAAAGGTGTCAGCGTAAAGTCCGGTAAGGTCCACCGATGCTTCAATCGCTTTCTTGACATCCGCTGCTGTATTTGCATCTTGTAACGAGTTCAGCCGGATCTCGGCCGCAAGAAAACTGGGATTTCAGTACAGATTATAGATGCCACGGCGCCAAACGTACCTGCACTCAGCCTTTGCGATTATCTTGGCTATGACCGCTGAGAAACCTTCGGGCGCACTTACTACAATTCTTTCCAGGTCTTCATTCTCGGCTATGCGAGCCTCTATGAACAACCTCAAGTCTGCAGTGTGAGCATGTACGTCGACGTCGTGGATAATGCCAATATCGAAGTGGGTTCGAAGCTGTATGTGTGGTCGACTCGTAATCAATACCAACAAGTTTGTATTCTCGACCGTATTGAGGCCCGTGGTTAAGCTACGACGGACGCGATGCTCGCATTCGTCAAGAGCATCAATTATCACGGTGATCCTATCCACATTCTGGCAGACAAAGCGGAAGAGATCCGTCAGCTCGTAGAGAAGAGGTCTTCGACGTCCTCTTTCCGCTTCCAGATGCAGTTGACCAAGCTTCGAAAATAGTGCATCCCGCAAGGAGCTAGCTGCACCCGTTTGAAGGACCTGGAGGATCAGATCGGCAAAAACTGCTTCTGCAGTTAGCTCTGATCGTCTAGCATGTTCAAAAAAACAGTAGATAACTCGTTCATTAGGGGTGGCAGATCTTTTCAGATTCTCGATCACTAGAGAGCTGAGCGAGGAGGTTAGAGTCTAGCACAACCACATCAAGAACATCCGGACTTGCCTGAGTATCGTTTTCCCCGACCCTGGAGCTCCACGACACCATAGGACACGCTTTCCCGCCGTGGTTCCAGCAAATCGCCAATTGGTGAATGCAGGATCATCTAGTAGCCATTGTCCAGTATGTGGCACCCTGCGTGTACAGTGATAATGCAGAGTCTCGGAAAAGTTGAGCTTCGAAAGCCACGACAGAATCTCACTCTGGCGAGAAGTGCCTTGCTCATAGACATCTCCTAGTATGACGTATCCCCCACTGATGTTGGTAGAGCCATACTCGTGCGGCATTTGCGAGACCCGGAGTTCAGCCTGGCGATACCATCGTGCACACCTACGGACAGGCTGATCTTCTTGGAGGCAAGATGATGCACGACTATCGCACTTTCCTTAGGCAGATTAACGGGACGTTCCTTCCCCTCGTGATGCAGTGCTCGTTTTCGCCGAAGAAGCCACGATTGCAGTCTCGCGTTCAGATAATTTTGTGGTTACTGCAGTTAGAAGCTCAGTGCCTTCAAGTACCAAAACGTTGTTGGTGCGAGAAGTCGGAAAAGGACAAGCACATTGTATGGATGCGATACTGGTATTGACATGCGAAGAAAGATGTGTTTGTTGAAACAACGGCAATCAATACTAGACGAAGCTTCGTTTTGGGGTCTAGTCACGTGGCTGCAACGCAGAACATGTGACTGGTAGTATTCAAGAGCCCCGCTCATGTAGGCGGAAAGCCACACTTGTGCCGTCTATAAGATAGTACACCTTCAGCTTGAGCATTCTTTGTATAACCAAGCTCCATTACAAAAATTTGTCGACCACTGTAAGCACGGCGTGAATCACTCTCATGCACGACTTCGTAGACTGACTCTCACTGGTCGCAAAAGATGCTAGAAATTGTTCACAGTCAGGACAGGAGCGTAATTCTACCCTTCATTCAGAGACAACACTAGTGGCCATTGGGACCGAAAATCGTGATCTGAGCACCAATGTGATGTATCATATCAACTGCCTCAATCGCGGGAAGCGGGGAGCTTGTCAGGATGCAACCTGATCCCCTGTGCGTACTATAGTGCCTATTTTTGGTCTCTTAACCCTTAGGAATGTATGTATTCACCACCATCCGGCGTTTTTACTATATGATCATAGTAAATATTGACCAGTTCTCTAAGTTGAAATACGCAAGATTGAGAACGAGACCGAATCTAGTATCACTATAGACAGGACGTCCAACACACATGCTGCGAGCAGTCTCCGAACTCCTTGACCCAGTACTCACCAAATTTACTAATAGTATGCCGCACGAAGAGTATAGGGCATCCTCTATTCTTGATCTCCTTGTTGTGTGCGCTGTGACTCCCATCATATCGGCCGTTTCGTCGTACGCTGTGCTGCCTTAGGCAGTCTCCCAATCTCATCTCCGACTGCTTTCTCTCCCGATCTTACTAAGTCGTAAAATAAGCCAGCTCGTGTACGGCTCTCTACAAGACACATCGTTCCAACTGATGAGTCCTACCTATGCCTCAAACCTCTCACATACGCTGCCTTTGCTTTACATATCATTCCTTGTCCAGTTTCATACAACTGCAGACTGCAGTTAACTGAATTTGTGTTTTGAGGTGGAGAGCTTGTGCTGACTGGCTTGGAAATAGATCGAGCATGTTGGACACGGCGGCGGAAGAGGGAGTAGTACTAAGATCGAACCTGTTGTTAGGAACAGGACGTCTGTGCACCACGGCACTTCCAGTAGGGATGACCTTGTCGAAACGAATGCAATGGTATGTTCTCGAAAACCCACATCCAATATTGATATCGATCCTTCGTTGAGTTCTGGACCACCTTCAATATCTTCGCGACGACAGGCTCAGTCACTGTTCGGCCTAATCATACCTTTCTTCTCTATGCGAATAGGGCCAGCCGGAGCCTGCATCCTTACTCTCAGTGTGAAGAGAAGCCACATGCCATAGGTGACAACCTTGGCTCAAAAAGGGCTTGGAAGCACTCCGGAGTAAGCAGAGCTGGCTGAACGAGAGAAAGAAGATGTTCATGCAGGATCAGGCTCTTCGTATCAGGTGCAGCTGGCATAGATATGGTTATGACTCCTTCTGTGAGTCTGGCCACTTTCACCTGCAGCTCCGACAAAAAAGGTGGAGAAGGTCTTCGGTGGTTAGTTGTGTGAAAAACGTGGAGTCAGAGCCTGGATCTCTGTAAAAGTCGTACCTGAGGTGCACTGGCCCAAGCAGTGACTTAATTGGAAGTGAGATGGAACCGTTTTAGTTGCTGGTCTCATGCAGTGAGGGGTGCGGCAAGTCCCACCCGCTTGTCCTGCACGGTCGAAAATGGGCGCGATGGAAACAGGCAGCAGCATGTTGTCGATAGGAGATTTCACTGCTAGCTTCGACTTCATGAGCATCAGTAGAAGTACTAAATCCACAATTCAAACAAAGAATACTGTATCCTTCCATGTTCGACTGCTTGTCCCTACATGGCTACAAACAAGTACTAGTACCAAGAGCACATCCGTCGTCGTTCATTACAGATGATTATCAGGCATGATTGAACTAGGATAAGTGTTGTACTTTTGCAGGTGTATTTGCAGCAGTACTAGTAAGTGATAATACCGATGTGTAACAGCAACAGTCAACAGTGATCTGTAGATCAGCTGCCGATAAGCCAAGCCGCATTGTCAGCATCATTCTCTGTCAACACCCGCAAGCGACTGGGCGCTGAGATTGCTGGCCAATCAAAACTATGGTTGAGCGAGAAACTCACTCAAAGCTGGCCATGTTCGTGAAATGGATCCAAGTAAGCTACAGTACCCTGGTCTATCGGTAGCTTCTGACGGGTCTCGACCTTTGACTCGCATTTCGAAGCCTTCAACTTGGCCATGACCTCTTTCCCAATGGTAGTGTCGTACGGCTTAGAATGCAGGATGTTATCTTATCATTTCCGCTCAAGGCGAATGTCGTTCATACATCCTTACAAAATCTGCATACAGCTTTCTACTATCTGATCAGACATCGATTCCTCTGACAGAAGACTACAATGGACCCTTTAAGCATCACCGCGGCATGCTCGAGCCTAGCGTTTGCCCTTGTTCGCAACGGAAGAGCTCTTACAACAGTCTTTGAAAAGTACCAAAACGCGCAGCATTCTATATTTATGATACAGACCGAGTGCACGGTTCTTGCTGCTGCCCTATCGCAGCTCGAGTCAACCATAACAGGAAATAAGGGCGCCCGGCTGTCAAAATATCCTTCGTCAGTGGTTGAAGCTATAGATCTGTCGCTGACTGGATGCAGCCTAACACTATCTGTGCTCGAGAAAGAGGTCACCAAACTGATAGAAAATGCTGTGGAAGTGGCATCAAGGATGGGTAAGTCTGACAGGGCTAAGTACGTGTGGAAGGAGGGATCAATGAATGAATTGTTACAACAGCTGCGAGGCCAAAGCTCTGCATTGACTTTTCTGCTGAAAGCCTTGGATTCTGTATCTATCGAACAAATTTTGAGAGCCGTGCAAGAAGGTCAACCGATATTTGAGAAGGTTCGTGGGGGAGCTGCATCCATTAGGGAAGCCTATCCAACGGAGGAATATGCAGAAAGCATCTTAGATACGTACTTCGACGACAACAAAACGATCTATTCCTTGAAATCCAACGCAGCAGATGGCGTCCGGTCTGAAAGTTGGGACAACTCGAATACAGTACCATCTGCAGGGAGAAAAGCATCAGGTCAGTCGAAGACTAATTTTCTTCCCCAAGGTTGGGAACGAGTTTACAGCACGGAATACAATCAATGGTGAGTGAAAGAGGGGTCAGACACTTTTCCCCGATACTTAGTGGTTCAGGTTCTATGTGAATACAGCGACACGAAGATCACAATGGGACCACCCAGGCAATTTGCCAGCAGCAACGCATTCAGTCTCTTCTACGAGCGCGGATCGAGGCGCCCTGTCACCGCAGTGTGCGCGCATCAGCAGCGAGCGGCGGCAACCTGCCGGCCTGATCCTGACGTACTCGACTCTGGCTATCAAAGGAAACAACAATGGTATAGAAGATAATGGTGACGAAGTCTTTGACATGACTCCTTGGCTGCTAAATACGCGTTTGAAGTTCGAGACTTATCTGGACAGTCTCCGAAAAGAGCATGCTGTTCCGGCATGTGCAGTAGGTGTTGTTGCAGCTGACGGGCCACCGGAGTTGTTCGTACGTGGTTCCCGTAGAAGTGACTGTCAGGTGCCGGTCACAAAAGCCGACAAGTTCACACTGTCGATCAACGAAACGATGACCTGCGTCATTCTCGCCATGCTAGTCGATAGAGGCTTGATCACCTGGGATGAGAGACTTGTCGATCATATTCCTGCATCGGTGTCCAGGAGGGTGCATCCATTCCACAAGGAAACCACATTTTCAATGGTGGCCTCTTCCAACTCCGGAATTTCCGATAGCTGGTGGCAGGCAGGCAATGGCGATCTTCTCAGGTATCTGTCAAGATCAGAAATAAGTGCGAAGCAAGGTAGATTCGCGGTCGCTCTCTACTACCTAGTCCGCCCTCCAGACCATACACCTGGCACAAAAGCTGTGTGGCATCAAGCGAATGGCGTTTTGATAGCTCTTGCACTTGAGGAAATCACGAACCAGCCTTTCGAGTCTCTGCTCAAGGCTCTATTATTCGACCCTCTGGAAATGTACTCAACTGGTTTCGGTTGGCCAGATATAACGAGGAATATTGTCACAAGCCCTAGACAACCCTGGGGCCACGCAGGAACGTCTAAGGAGCCTAGGGGAGATTTCTCAGGTCAAGGGCTCAACATGAATGCCTGCTATCCCTTTCAAGGCATTCATTGCTCTGCTGCAGATTATGCTATATACATTAAGTTTGAATTACGATGCTCTATGGGTCTGGACACAAAAGGACTCCTAAGCCAGCAAGGCATGAAAGAAATGTTTGAGAGAATTAGCGACGAGGAACACAGCTGCAACCGTGCTGGTTGGATAATTGCAAGCCGAGATTGGGCAAAGGGTTTGACGTTTTCTAATGCAGGTCACCAACTTGGTGCGAGCAACGGCGCTTGGATAGCTCCTCTGACTGGTAAGGCATTCTTCTCGATATCAAATATTGACGGTACTGTTGGGTTTAAGGCAAACGATGAGGCAATCTATGCCGCTGTTCGATACGCTCGCGACTCAAAGAGCGAGCGATAACGGGGTTGGGAGTATGCTGCATCTCAGGGTCCAAGTTCTAGTACGGCTACATTACGTCTAGTAGTATGACTCGGTTATGATTGTTCGCCATGCTACAGGTGTATGCCGCTATACTACTAACGAGTATCGATCCAACAGAGCTCGTTTATAGCATGATATCTAGAGTGATGATTACTGAGAGACCCAGCGGCGCTGACCTCAGAAGAACGCTGGACAATAGTAATAGTCCCGTCCGCGAGCTCCAAAAAGAACCTATCCATCTCCGTCCCTATGCATGGTTCCCACATCTCCACTTCCTAGCCCTCCATACAGCCTGGTCAAGCACAAACGTACTATCCGAACTCCACCAGAACATTCCCCTCACAACCTAGCCGCCAAATCCGCTGGCTCCCTCTCGATCTCCCGACACCTCTCAAACCACTTGATCGACTCCGGATTTTGCACCGTAGCACTCACTTTCACGTCCTTCCCACTAATGACCTGCTTAACCGCGATCTCGACTTTCTTCCCATTGATCGTGGTCGGGATGTCTGGCGCCGCAAGCACGTACCTCGGGACGTGACGAGGCGACAGGCCGTCGCGGATCGCGGTCTTGATGCTGGTGCGGAGGTCTTGGGTCAGGTGATGGCCGGGCTTCATGACGAGGAAGAGGAATACTTGCTCGTCCGGGTCGTGGGGGCGGCGGCGGCCAACGCAGAGGGTATTGATGATGGAGTGGATGAAGGGGGGTTTTTCGACGATGGCGTAGATTTCGCCGCTGCCGAAGCGGATGCCGGAGGGGTCTGGGTGGTAGTAAGTATGTTAGTGGGTATGCGTTTAAGATGGCAGAGTGCATGCATATGCGTAGTATGTATGCGTGGTAGGTACTTACTGAGGACGCCGTCGCTGCGGCCGGTCATTACGTAGCCTCCAGTCATGGGGTTCTGCCTCAACCAGTCGTGTTGCGCCCACACGTCGATATTGTCGAAGCGCTCGAAGTACGCGGCTTGGTATTTCTTGCCGTCGGTGTCGCCCCAGAAGAAGGCCGGCATGCTGGGGTACGGCTTGCGGATGACCAACTCACCGGTCTCACCTGTGTGCGCGATTGATTCGCCTGTGACGGGGTCTGCGACGTCGACGGTCGTCCCTAGACCGGCGACTTGCATTTCGCCGGCGCGCACGGGGCCGCTGGGATCCATGCCGATGAGTGCGACGCCGTTCTCCGTGCCGCCGGCTATGTTGCAGATTTGCACGGAAGGGGGAAAGGTCCGGTAGAACCATTTGTATTGCTCGATTAGCAGCGGGGCGCCGGTGGTGTGGAATGTCTTGAGGGCGGAGAGATCGAAGTCGGCTTTGGGGGTTGTGCCTGTCATTTCGATCTCGAGCAGAAGGCGGGGGCCGGCGCCAAGGAAGGTCACTTTGTATCGCTCGGCTATGCGGAGAATTTGCTTCGCGTCGGGGTATAGGGGGCTGCCATTGTAGACGATGAGGGTTGCGCCGGCTGAGAGGTGGCCACACATGCCGTAGAAGACGATCCAGGATGTGCTGCTATAGACCATGACGGTGTCTTGTGGCGTCAGACAGTTATGGACTACGGATACTTTCTTCAGTTGTAGGAGCATGCCATGTTTGTGGACGATACATTTTGGGGCGCCGGTTGTGCCGGAAGAATAGGCAATTAGGAGGGGGTGGTTGAATGAGACTCGTTCGAAGACGAGGTCGTCTGAGGACTTTGATTTGCTGAGGAACTCGTCTAGAGGTGGGTATTCCTTGGATTGATCCGACGTTATTGGTACTACGTAGACCTGGGGTGTTTGTGGTAGCGCGTGCACAATCGTTCGGAGCTTTTGCGCCGTGGGGTATGCCTTGCCTTTGTACGTGGAATGGCTGTCCATGAAGAGAATGGCTGGAGTGACCTGCTGCAACCTTGAGATGCATCCTTCCACGCCAAGTTCGGGACTGATGGAAGTGAAGATTGCCCCTATGGATACGACGGCGTGGAAGAGGATGATGGCGTAGTTTGACGTTGCGACCACAGCGGCCACGCGATCTCCCTTCTTGATGCCGTTATGTTTGAGGGCGCTGGCGATCTGTCGGACCTTCTCGCGGAAACCTCCCCAAGTAATGACTTCCCCTTGATCTCGGTAGAGATCTTGACCTTCGCTGATGCCGATCAATGCAGGGGCATCGGGGTCCGAATTCGCGAAGAGCACGTTCTCTGCGTAGTTCATCTCCAGCCCTTCAAAGAAGGGAGGGATCTTGCTTATAGGGAGCGTGTCATCGTATGCTTTCTTGGTGCTGGTCGGCATAGGTGGCACCATGTCTAAGTATGAATACAGATCGAGCCAGAAGTCGTGCGGGTTCTCCGCAGACCATCTTTGCAGTTGCTGCGTGTCTTTGTGATTCTGCTTGAAACGCTGGTTAACGTGCTGTCTATACTCGTCCATCACCACTCTTCCTTTACGCTGCGACGGCCGCCATAGTATTTCTGGCTCGTGGTTGTTGTTCGCCATCTTGCTGGGAATGATTGGCCTAGGGCTGAATGAGATTAGACTTGCTAGAACAAGCCGACGATGTAAAGTGCAAGAATGGTATTGTCAAGCTAAACGGTCCATACGCGCTCACGGTGTCTTGGTCCTGGGACAGCAGCTACTGACTTGGCGTACCTTGCCCTCACGATAGCCCCGAGCGCCCGCGGCAGTCTTATGAGGCAGCGAACTTACCGAAAACTTTCGGTAAGCTCGGCAAGGCCTGACTGTTTGACAAGTCTGCTCCAACGGTATCCTGGTACTGTAGGTTGAGCTATTGATCGCTAAGCAGATCTCGACTAACCGATTGGGACTTGGTCCCTAGTACTGCCTCTATGTTTTGTTTCTTCATTGGCTCAAGACTCTGAAGGGTGTTTCAATGCGTGGAAAGGAATGACAACCTTTGTGAAAGAGGTTATATTCTTAGTACCAATACGCCAGCACTGCTTATAAAACACTACGGTAACGACTTATGGCTGTCATGAAGTACATGATATTCTATAGGTCTATCGGTCTTATGCTAACCCCGCAGTTAGTAGTCTTAGTCTCTATACTACTTAATGTATTGTCTTAATCCTTACTACAGCTACCCAATAACGACCTGCATATGACCTTCCTAGGTACTGCCATGGGAGTGAAGAAGCATCGTGACACCGCTTCGTGTCTTCTGTTTAGCTGAGACGAGGAGGCCCGATCTGAGCAGGTAGATGAGTGAGAACACAACTTCAACTCTGGTGTATCTCCCGGCGCTGTACTCTGTGCGAACTCTCGCATGCGGAAAGAGCGTATAGAGTGTGTTCAGCTAGCAGGATTTGAGTTCGCGCTCGTGGCAGTACTATTACTAGTAGTAGTGTAAGGGGAGCCAAGCCTTGCTATGCTGAATGCCTATTCGGATGCCACGTCTAGCACGTCTTCTCAAGGTGGGTGGTTGTAAGAGTTCTACAAGTGGGCCCAGCCCACCGTAGGCAGAGATCATGTCTACCTACCCGCAGGACATTTTATACTATTGGCCCGCATAGTAAGTGGGTAGCCGATCGTCGCCAAGTGAAGGTTTCACCTTGCTTGGCAAGCCATTAGAGGCTGATCAGCAGCGAGTTCTGAAAGCCAAATCTTCGGCTCAGATTTCGGGGAAGAGGAATCCTATACAGTCATAGTAAAGACTTCCCCGTGACTCCATTAATTGGATACCATTTACAATGCAGACTGCGCTTTCTCCTGTCTGATCCTATCGAGTTCTGTTTTCAACCACCCCCCAGCAGCGAAGATATTTTCAAGGCCCGCCAAGTCTTTCTCGACTGGATTGTAGTCTTTGTCTTCTTCATCTGCAACTCTAGGCTCGCACAGGTACCACCTCAGATCCACGTCAGACCACGATGTACGAGGTTCCGCTACTATAAGTACGTTATGGCTGGAGATCCCACCATGCCCGATGGGCGGCGCCTGATTGTGTAATCTTTGGACGGTACTGCGAATTTCGTCCTCAAGACGTGCCACAACTTCGTTCGAATCTTCGTGTGCCGCAATTAGTTCCAGACACTCCCTATCCCACAGCTTGTGAGCATGCTTGACGAATTCTATCAACATTCCTGCGAGCTGTGATTTTGGACTCTCTGTGCCCTGCAGAGGCGGCTCTGGCTCTGTCTTCTCCGTTTTCGTCGGTGTTGATACGATCGCCAAGGGCATAGGGAAGTGTGCTCTTTCCTCCTTTATGAGATCAGACCCTTTGATGTATTGGTCCCACAGCAGGTAGTTCGTCATTTGCCGAATCGATGTATTTATCGGCGGCTTCCCCTGAAACGAGGTATCTCTCTTGGCCGGGATAAAATAGGCTTCAATGCCGTTGAGCATGCGCACTTTGTACGGTGAGCACCGAATGTCTTTATCGTGATCGAGTACCTTGAGACTGGAAGCATTGACACGATTCATGTCAGAGGGTATCATCACTGGTAGCCGCTCGAAGGGCAAAGGTAACAAGTCTAGCGCTGGGCTGCTTGTAGGACCCTGATCGACCTGCACGACTGCATCCCCTCTTGCATCTCCAGAATTGGGTGCACGTAAGATGAGCTTGTACTTCGGTGTTTGCAGGTAGTCCTCGAGTGTAACCCACCGTCGTCCACCTCTATAGCGATCTTTTGCAAGCTCCTCCAGCGTCGGCAGAACGAACCGTAGGATACAGTCGCAGAAGGCTTCCCACTGGACTGGCCAACGGACACCGCGACCAGTAACACCTGGATCTCTATCTACCCTCTCGAGAGCCTTCTTGTGTTCGTCGTGGAAGGCTGTACCCTCAATGTTGTTTGCTTGTATGGTCACTTCGAAGCATGTTGCTTCACGCCAGAAGCGGATCCACGATTCTCCTTTACTCGCGTCTGTGCGACCGTATCGTACGTAATGCGGAGTCTGATTGACAATGCGAATGGAAGACATGATATTGTTTGCGTATTGGCTGATGTTCCAAGAGTATAGTCCACCCGGGTAGACGTGATAAAGGGGCTATGACCACGCTCAATCTAAAAATGTCAAGTTCTAGGCAACAGTGCGAGAGTAAGAAAAGCCCTTTCAATGCTTGTTGAGCGATTATGCTCTGCATCAACGGTATTATGACGGACCACGATGGAGTACTGTCGCTGTCTCATTGACTGAACTACTGTTGCATTGGCGGGGTAAGCTGTTGCCTGTGTGACTGTATTGTAATTTCTTCCGTATTGCAAGGCGAATTGACGTCACAAGCCTCACCCGATCACGCTTGAACTTATGGAGAAGCGATATAAACTCCTCATTTCACGATGGGAGACATGGTGGGAGAAGGCGATTTTGTCAGGTGGGACACGCCAGAAACATCGCTGGCATACATGTTGGTCGGGTCTTCAGCATGGTGTTCCTTACGCGTAGACCAGTAGCATGTATTGCGGTCATATCGGCCGTAGGCTACTGACCATCACGTGTTATAGAGGCGCTTTGATATTGATCAATGTTCATGCAGCATCTCCCATGACTCGAGTTAGCCTGGCCACAACGACGTGTACCGAAGGCGTAAGAGAACCAAGCCATTCTGGACCATGGCGGTATCTGAACAGCGTTACGTTCACTTGCTTGACACATTAGTCTGTAGTGAATCCATGCATCGCAGAGCTTCGATGGCAGGAACGAGCGTGCTTCGGAAGCCCCGGTGTATTTAATACGCCGTGTGATTGGGCAGAACGTCCGCTTAGGTCGATGTGTATACTACCCACTGCAGTAAATGGAGACTGGGAAGCATGCCTCGGTGCATTCGCTGACGTGCAGCACCGTCCATTCAATTGCATTGCCGTAAAGTCAAGAATGCGGTAAAGTCCGTGGTTCGAGACTGACTCGAGCGACTAGGCCACTACTATCCAGGGCATCGACAACACAGGCTGAGAAAAGCAGAAGAGTTTGCCTAGTACAGTAAAACGAAATTCTCGTCAAGCCATGTGTACATTCAGAGTCGCCACAGGCGACTGATGCATAGGCGGGTCCAAGTAAAGTCGGGTCTAAGCTCGACCAGGACATACAAGTGAGTCCATGCATGTGAAGCACATAGAACGAATGGCACCAGAAAGGTGGTGACGTCGGGAGCAACACACACCTCTCTACGACTAATTTCACGAAAAGCTCAGCTCTACCAGTACATTGCGATAAGACCGATCGCTTCTTGATGTTAGAGAGACATGAAGGACTCGATGCACCGTCGGTTCTACGAGAGTCCAGCGACTGCCTCCACCCCCTGGCCCATCCCTTCTGTGGTCTGAGGCATCAGCTTATCCATGTCTTTACTCAGCTCTGCCTCCAGATCCAGCTGCTTGTCGCCCACGTTGTCTAGTAAGCCGATATAGTAACTCAAGTCCCGACCGTCAAATTCTCTCGCTTCAAACCCATTGCCCAGGAAGTTAAACCTGTTCAGCGGGTTCTGGTATGTGATGTGGTAGTCTTCAAACCTCGGAGTACCCAATAATTCAAGGTAAGTCAGCCTCGAACCTGGAAACATGGGCAGCGGCCCATCAATCTTGCCCTGCTTGAACCACGAGGAACAGCCACCGGTCCACGCCGTTCTTTTCAGGAAAAGGTCAGCGTGGTCTGTGAATTGTCGTGCTACGTCCTCGCGCGGGACTACTTTCTTGATCCGATCCTTCTGCATCTTCTCCACTACCTGAATGATATTACCGTGTAAGCATTCGAGGATTGCAAGAAGGCTGCCGTGGCCTAGCGGTCCGTATGGACCAGGTGTCACGAAGTAATTCGGCATGTAGGGAACCGCCAGGCTGAGATAAGATGGCACAGGTCGGTCCTTCCACATCTCTTGTATCACTTTGCCACTCTCGCCCACCACGGGAAACCTTGGCACCCAAGACGTGTTGAAGCCGGTCGCGCAAATGATGACGTCTACCTCGAATTCATTGCCGTCTGCGTCAATGAAACCTTTGGGTGTAACTTCCCTCATCACTCCGTTCGTGAAGACGTGCACGTTCTCGCGGTTGAGTGCCTCCAGGAATCCGTTTCCTGGCGTTGGTCTCCGACACCCAACTCCAAAGTTCTTCGGTATCATGGCATCCATCAATCTCTGGTTCCCGTCAAGCTTTGTGCCCATCTCGTTGGCCGCGAAATCTTTTGCGGCTTTCGCCTCCGGCGTGTTCTTCAGAATGAATTTGAATCGTTGATTCAGCTCACTCTCGATCATCTTGCTGTACTTCAAGAACAAGTCGGGATTTTCCGCGAACTCCTTCTTTTGCTTGTCGGTATACCTAAAATTGGCCCCATTCTTACCGGCGAATTTCTGCGCAAACCCTGCTGTGATCCAGGTCGGCGTCTTGATCCACGTATATAGTTGTTTCACTTGAGGTGCGATCTTCGAAATGCATTGGACACCACTCGAGCCAATGCCAACCACTGCTACGCGTTTCCCTGTCAGATCCTGCCCTTCGCTGTAATTTGCCGTATGCTCGAGGACCCCTTGGAAGGAATGTAGACCTTTGATATCGGGCCACTTCCAATTGTTGAGCACACCGCTGCCATTGATGAGAATGTTGCAGCGGTCGGTGAATTCTGTGCCGTCTGCCAGATTCTGAACCTTGATTTCCCACTCGCCAGCTTCGTCGTCCCACGTTGCACCTGTAATCTGGTGTTTGAGTTTCATGTATTTGCTCAGTCCGTACTTGTCGGTGATGTCCTTGAAATATCTCCATATTTCAGGTGATTCCGAGTAGTACTGACTCCAATTTGGATTGCGCTCCCAAGTGAATTGGTATGCTGCTGATGGTATGTCGCAAGCACATCCAGGGTACCTGTTCTCAAGCCACGTGCCGCCGACGTCGTGGTTCTTCTCGTAGAGCTGAATTGATATGTTGCGATTCGCTAGTCGGTCTTCGTAGAATTTGGCGAAGCAGATGCCTGACGCACCGGCTCCTATATGCACTATTCGTAATGGAGAAGTCGTTCCGAATGGTTGTTCGAGTATGCGGTAGCCAGTCTCATCCGCAACTTGCCATCCAAGGTCATTGTAAAGTGAGTCGCTGCCATCGTGTCCATCGGTGCTGTTAGAGCCGTTGCTCTGGATGTCGAGTGTAGAACGCGACTCTGCTACAGAGGGTGCCATATTGTGCTGAGTGGCGAAAGACGTAGCACTGTTAGCAGGGCTGGCTAGATGTGATGAAACCTAGGCCAATGCGGAGAACAGGCTTGTACAGATCTGCATCAGTATTGCATCCAGATGCTGTGCTGTACTGCTGCCTTTGTGACGGATCTAACCTTGATTTTCAATAGTTTGCCTAGAGTAGACGGGTCTCTTATTTTGAGGTTTCGAGATTCGAGTCCGGTTCTGGGATGTGAGAGGACCCCAACAGGATATTACCGAGGCTTGTTGTCTCGAGGCCTTGGCGCCTGTGGAGAAGGCCGAGCCAACCGTGAATCAATATCATGGGGTTGGAGAAGTGCCCTTCCTGGACTTGAGGGATGCTTGTAATATCAGTCTAGCTTTGGGCTGACCAATGCCTCTTCGATACTAGCATGAGTTAGACCTGCACGTGGAGTAGTCGGTGCAAGAAGCGTTTACGCCTTAGCTCCATATCAAAAGTCGCGTTGAAGCCGAGCGAATGACAGAACTGCGGACTCGGGCTCAGCAGCGCGCTTTCGGCGCAGCTTGCGGACATCCCGGAGATGTGAGACGTGCTAAAGCTTAAACTAAGACACCATAGGCAGGTTTGGCAACGATAGTGTACTACCTACCGGTCTTCTACAATCTCGGAACAGGAGCAGCACACAATATTGGCGCGGTACAGAACCTCTACCTGATGCGTACCATATTCGGAGTCCTGATCATCGAAGGTTCACCGCACCTCGTGTGTTTACATCGGCAAGTCCAAGTCGCCACTGTTCATTTCTAGTGGAAACAGCTTGTCCCACTCAGACCAGTCAATGTCCAGCATTGGTACATCTGATGCATTCAGCGCTTGGTGAGTCTGAACCGGACTCCAAGTCGCATGGGTTTTCCCCGGATCCGTAGTACTTATGCCGGCCGAGAAGCTGGGCATATTCGTATTCGCTAGCTCTGGAGATATGGCATCACCGACACTCGAAGCTTGAGCTGTGCCATGTGATATGACATTGTTTGTTAGTGGTGCCGAATTCGAGTTTCGCTCAGGCATATACTGACCGGACACAAGTCCCATAGCAGAATTGCCGTACATCGCTGACGGCGAGCTTGAGTAATCTGTGGGCGAGACCGCACGAGATGGCGATTTTGCACTCTGGCTATAGCGGTATACCGCTTGCTGAACGTTGGTTATGCTTGGTGGCCATTGTTCTGTAAGCTGGGATGAGCCCGACGGGCTAGGTTCTCCCTGGTGCTGAATACCGAAATTTGGTGGCGACGTAGCGGCTGACAGACTGTTTTGATTGGGAAGTGCTTCAGGCAAGCCTCGTTTGTTGTGGACAAAGTACGTGAAGGGTGAATCGACATTCCACGAGTCAGCTCCTTCACTCTGACTAGAGCCCGAAGTTTGTGGCAAGGTACTCGCTCCTGGTGTAGAGTTAGAGGAAGTCTGAGCTGACTCTTTCAGCTCCAGGAATTGTCGTTGTGACGCGCGTGATGGACGTTTGTCTGCATGGTAGACAGATTCACGCTGGCTGGTCCAAGCGGAATCCTGGCCGGCTGGCACAATCATATCCGGTCCTCTGATTCTTGAACGGGCTGGGAGACTGGTGCTGAGCCTATTGCGCATGCTGATGGGTTCCCTCATCTTTCTCAAATTGCGGTACGCTGCCGCACGATCCCGCACCGCGCCCAGTATACTTCGTGCTTTTTGCACCCGAGTCAGTGTCAAGTCAGGCTCGAAGACATGATCTGCAACGCTCCATATTCTGTCGGCTTCCTTGCGATTTGGAAATGCGAAGACCTCGACGAGCAACAAGAAAGCCGCGTGCCATTGCTGCAAAGCAGAATTGTACCACTTGAAACACTCGAACTTTGGATCAATGTCCAGCTTCACGGCTGACTCCAGGAGCTTCGTGCCAGAACTGATTATGATCTGACGCAGTCGATCTGGTATCCGGGTACTCGTAGCGTTGTGAAACTTGTGCAAAATCATGATATGCATTCGCAGCAGAAGAAGATCAAGTAAGATACGGGCATAATGTTGGACTGTAATAGAGGTGTCTAGCCAGGCGTATTTGTCTTCCATAGCTGTCCTGAACGCTTCAATCTTGCTTAGACAATGCGTAATGCTGACTTTTTGTTTGTCGAGGCGAATGCGGTCGTGCCATACAATGCGATGCATCTCGTTGCATTCAAACCGAATCTTGCTCAATGTTATGTCGGTCCATTGTGCTTCCTTTTCCCTGAGCTCGATTTGCTGGTCAAAGCCAGCTTGGAAGGTCAGAAGGTCGGTGTCGTCAAGATTCCATGGCAGCTTTGTGTCGTAGTCCTCTCGTTTGATGCTGGGCCGTGGGCCCTGCGCTTCTGCAGTCCTGTAATCAAGGAAGCATAACTGAAACCATGCCAGTCTGCGGACATGAGCATCTACTGGTGCATGTCCAAACACGTCGACCGGGTCACGATGTAGTCCGAAACACTCGCCCAGACGGATTGCAGAGCCGACGAGTACAGAGTGAGCTCGAGACACCTCTCCTCGACACATTGGTATTAAATACATGATAAGCGCCTGTAGCGTATCGAATTTCGTTGTTCGAAGAAAATGTGCCTTGCCTAAGGCCACTTCTGTTGCTTGCTGGAAGTTGACAAGGACCTGACGATAGGGCTGTCGAAACACGGAATCGACTTCTGAGTAAGACATGCTTGCGATAGCCGAGAAGCACATGGCAAAGACCAGAGCCTGTAGCGAGGCTGCGGGTTCAATGCCTGAAAGGATCGAGTTCCAGAACGTCTCGTATTGAACTTGAAAGGTCGGCCAGTGGACGATCCTAGCCAAGAAGTGACAATTGATGTGGTAGCGTTTCATGAGAAGGTCAGACGCTGCCTTGGTCGGGAGGAACTCGATGATGTTTCTCTTGGTACCAGCATCACCGAACACGAAGCCTGATCCAGGAGCAATGAATGCCGGGCCAGGATCCAGAAAGGTGTTGTTATCGTCTTTGAGTGGGGGCTCGGGTTCTGTACCGCGCTTGTTGTCCCTAACAAGAGCAAAGACCATCTCCTCGGCCAACTTTGGCCGAAACAGACCTCCCAATCGTTCGCTCATGCGAAATTTGCCCACACGAAAACCAAGATCCAGAACATCGTCGTTGTCGCCTTCGTTGTCTTCGTAGGTGGCATCAACGGTCGCCAGAGGAGTGGCCTCAAGACCTTTTTCATCCTCCGGGATTGGCCCTTCCTCAGATTCGTTGCCTTCACCTGGTAAATCGGTGGAAGAGGTCCGTCGGAACTGCTTCCTGTCTTCGGATCTGCGCCTAGCGACATCATGCTCTAGCGTGCGCTCGAGTGTCCCCATTTTCTCCTTGATCTCGTTTAGCTTCTGTTGCGAGACTGAGTCGAGAGCTGGCGCCAGGAACATGCAATCCCGGGCGAACTTCTGACAGTTTGTGCATGGCTGCTGCTTGTCACATTTGAGCTTTCTCCGCCTACATTCAAGACAGGATGTGATCATACGATTTCGTCGCCTCACCCTCGCGGTGACGAGGTCTCTATTTTTGTCTTTGCCAGGTTCCATGACAGACGCCGACGCCTCGTCTATGTGAAAGCTCTCCATCTTTACGATTCAGGCAAACCAGGCAAATTTCGAACTCAGTAGACCAGCCACGAGATCGGGTAAGGACGATTGAGGCGGGGAACGAAGTCAGCTAGTACTTGGCAAGATCGAACTTGCATCATGCAAACTTCGTAACAAGATGCTGCGATGGAAGCATGCAGAGTTGTGACAAGAGGGTTTGCGATAGCGGCTATCGTTGTCATAGACAGTGGCAGAAGGATAATGGAGATCTTCACTTAGCTTGGTGATGGGTTCACTGGTATTGAAGTTGCTGACTGGAGTGGGGTCGAAGCCAAATACGCGCCGCGTGGACCAGGCTAAAATGACCTGGACTCCGAAGCATGGATGGTTCGTGGTATTAGTACTTGTGAGACTGAGCTGCTGAGCTGTAACGATAACGGACAGAGTCATGAATATGCCAGTATGGATATTCTAATCAACTCGTAGATGTCAATGATCTGTCAATGGAAGGTCACGCCTCCCAAACCTAGTACATTTGTGCCGACGATTGTGCCTGAATAGCAGGGGTTGCAGCAATGACCCTGCCGAAGAACGCCAAGATATTTCTGATGACGGGCGGGAGTTCCAGCTGTGAAGGAGCATGAAACGCGGCTATGTAGGTACCCACCTTGCAGTAGGACTTACCTCTTGTATGTGCTTGTTTGCTCACCATACGCTCTTTTGAGCTTAAACCTCTTTTGTCCTGTCTTGTTATATTCATGCGAGAATATTGACAGACACAACATGGCTGGCCGGTTCGTGCGATCATCCAAATACCGCCATGTCTTCGGCCGACCAACGCGGAAGGTAGGTCCTGTTTCGCCTGGGCCCAGCCACGGATGCACAGGAGCTGACACGGACAGGAACAATGCTACGACAACCTCCGCATCTCAAGAAATGCCTGGGACTCGAACCTAATCAAGGTACGAACAGTTGCCGTCGTTGTCGCCCTCCACACCCTCTGACAACGACAAGGCCAACCCTGAATACATTTCCGTCAACTGGGAAGCGAGTGGTGGCGGTGCTTTCGCCGTGATTCCAGTAGAAGAACGAGGCAGAGTCCCAGAAAGAATACCGCTCTTCAGGGGGCACACCGCGGTTGTGCTGGACACAGATTGGTATGCCCTCCTCCGACACAGTGTCTCGCGATCGTGCTGACAAGAATGCAGGAACCCTTTCAACGACTCTCTCCTCGCATCCGGCTCGGACGACGGCAAGGTCTTCCTGTGGAGAGTCCCCGACGACTTTACCTTGCACCCAGACGTGAAGCCAGACGAGATCGAAGATGTCGCGCCCGTAGGGAAGCTATCAGGTCATCCCAAGTAAGATGTGGAACATACGCAGGAAAGACGAGGCTAATCAGGTCTACAGGAAGGTTGGCCACGTTCTCTTCAACCCCGCAGCCGAGAATGTCATTGCATCGGCTTCGGGCGATTTCACAGTCAAGTTGTGGGATATCGAAGCTGGGTCTTCCAAGCTCTCGCTCAAAGTCGGCGACGTCATACAGTCTATGTCCTGGAACGCCTCCGGCTCTCTCCTAGTAACAACATCGCGAGACAAGAAGCTCAGAATCTGGGATGCCAGACAAGAAAAGCCAGTGGTGGAAACGGCCGGACATGCAGGCGCCAAGAACAGCAGAGCGGTATGGATGGGCGAGCACGACCGCATAGCCACGACGGGCTTCTCTCGAATGAGCGATCGACAGCTTGCCCTTTGGGACATCAAGGCTCCCCGTGAGCCGCTAGGAGGGTTTCAGATGCTTGATTCGATATCGGGTGTCTGTGTACCCTTCTGGGACGATGGCACCCAGTGTCTGTACTTGGCAGGCAAGGGTGACGGCAACATCCGATACTACGAGTACGAGGACGACAGCTTCCAATACCTGTCCGAGTACAAGTCGGCAGATCCACAGCGAGGCATTGCCTTTGTCCCCAAACGTGGCGTCAACACACACGAGAACGAAGTGATGAGAGCATACAAGACTGTGAACGACTCATACATTGAGCCTGTGTCCTTTATTGTCCCTCGACGAGCCGAAGCCTTCCAGGACGACATCTACCCACCAACCGTTGGCTTGAAGCCAGCTGTGAGTGCCAAGGAATGGTTCGAGGGCGAAGACGGCATACCGCCAAAGGTATCCATGGAGAGCTTGTTCGAGGGTCAAGGTCTCAAAGAAGTACCAGCGGATGAAATCCAGCCTGTATCGAAGCCAGCTCCAAAAGCAGAACCAGCCGTCCCAGCGACAAAGAAGCAAGAGGAACCGACCGTGGTGGAACCACCAGTAGCTGCCACTCGAGCACCGCCAGCATCTATGAAAGACCAAGGCGCATCAATGAGCTCTATGGTAGACAAGTTCGCAGACAACGAAGCTGCTGAAGTGGAGGATGACGACTCCAGTTTCGAAGAGGTACAAAGACCTGCGCAGAGAGAAGCTACCAAACAGGTACCCGCAGATGTCACCAAGGAGAGTGTCTCTGCGACAACGCCTGCTACACCCAAGGTGGATGAAGCAACAATTTCGAAATCTACACCAGCGACACTAGACGATGATCCAAATTCAGGATCGGCCGCGAAGTTAATAGCGCCGAAGCCGGACGATGAGATCGACTCTGGAATGACATCAAAGTCGACAGCAAGCAAAATGGCCGAGCCGACGCCAGCGTCACCGGCAGAAACTGCACCACAAGGAGATGCTAGTATCGCTTCGATGGAGCGAGAAATGAGAAACATGAAGACGATCATGGCACAGCAGACACGGCAGATAGCAAGTCTGCAACAATCGGTCGAGACATTGGTGGCTGCATTGCAGAGCAAATAGCAGTCTCATGTCCTTCGCAGACGCCGGTTTCAACCACATCAATCCCATACCTATTCACCCTACTCACTTTGTTTTCGTGCTTAGGTGGGCTAGTGACTACACTGTTCTCTCTTCCATGTGTTGGTAGGTCTTGTCACCAAGGAAAAGAGGCGCTGTAATCAATCGTGATCGTCGAGCTGCAATTCCGCACTAGTATGTCCGATAATGCCAAGCCACATGACGTGCAGGAGCGCGTCCCAGGGTTCGCGAACGCGCTCCTGCCAAAACTAAAAATTTGGTTGCACACCTGGTCGAATCTTTCTTCTCCCCCGCCTGGCAAAAGCCAGGTAGGCACCCATACCTTTGACTTACACCAAGAGCACCATTCTTTTGAGCTGTCAAGATGAAGTACGTGCTTGTTTCGGGAGGTGCGACCACCAAGTTGCTTAGGCATCGTCCTCTTGCTGACAGAACGCAGGTGTCATCAGTGGCATTGGAAAAGGTGTAATAGGTAAGGGCAACCCGTAGTAAAGCACGAATCTTGGCTTATACCATCGCAGCCTCTTCCACTGGCCTACTACTGAAGACGATGGGTCTCAAGATATGTGTACTCGGACAACCAATTTCTTTCTTCGTGCTGACACTTTGAGCACGTCTCCTCGATCAAGATTGACCCATACCTCAACATCGATGCCGGGCTCATGTCGCCCTTGGAGTAATGCCTGCTTACTGTTCTATGCTGTCGGGGGTGTGTCTAACTGCTTGACAGGCACGGGGAGTGCTTTGTCCTTGACGACGGTGGTGAAGTCGACCTCGACCTTGGAAACTACGAACGATACCTGAACATTACCTTGACTCGGAACAACAACATCACGACCGGCAAGATCTATCAGCATGTGATAGAGAAAGAGAGGAAAGGCGACTACCTGGGCAAAACTGTGCAAGTCGTACCTCACTTGACCACTGCTATTCAAGATTGGATCGAGAATGTTGCGAAGGTACCTGTCGATGACACCAAGGAAGAGCCAGATGCCTGCGTGATTGAGCTAGGAGGAACAGTTGGCGATATTGAGAGCGCCCCCTTCGTCGAAGCTATGCGACAACTGAGAAGAAGAGCCGGTCGTGACAACTTTCTACACATTCATGTCTCCCTGGTGCCTGTGATCAGTGGTGAGCAGAAGACGAAGCCGACACAAGCAGCTATCAGAGATGTGCGCGCCGTTGGTCTGGCTCCTGACTTGGTAACCTTCACCCAACGAGTTGTGTTGAACATGCTGACCTGTCATAGATCGCCTGTCGATGCTCAGAGCCACTCCAAGAGTCAACCATCTCCAAAATCGCTATGTTTACTCAGGTCGATTCTGAACAAGTCATCGCAGTCCACGACGTCGAATCCACATATCATGTTCCTCTGCTACTCGAGAAGCAGGGGCTGGTCAAGCAATTATCACACATCTTCCGCCTTTCAGATTATTCGATACAGCCTCCGCTGCTGTTGAAGGGACGACATATATGGAACTCGTGGAAGTCACTCACTACATCTCAAGAACGATATCTGGAGACTGAAAAAGTCACCATTGCCTTGGTCGGCAAGTACACCAACTTACACGACAGCTATTTGTCTGTCATCAAGTCTCTAGAACACAGTGCCCTCGCCATCCGTCGGAAGCTGAATCTTGTCTGGATTGACGCTGCCGACTTAGAAGAAGCTACACAGGATTCGTCACCAGAGACATTTCATAAAGCCTGGCATGAGCTCTGCACAGCAGACGGTGTGCTTGTCCCAGGCGGATTCGGTACTAGAGGCATCGAAGGTATGATTAAAGCTGCCAAATGGGCCCGGACGAAGCCTAAGCCTTACCTGGGCATTTGTCTTGGCCTGCAAATTGCGGTGATCGAGTATGCACGAGACGTTATGGGCATCAAGGATGCTACCTCCGCCGAGTTCGATGCGCAAGCAGCAGAACAACTAGTCATGTTCATGCCCGAGATCGACCCGACAACCATGGGCGGTAATATGCGTCTTGGCCTACGCCCAACTCTATTTCAAGATGGTTCGGAATGGTCAAAACTACGCAAGCTCTACGGCGGCGCCGACAGTATTAATGAGAGGCATAGGCACAGATATGAGGTCAACCCGGCATATATCGACAAGCTTAGTGCCGCGGGTCTGAACTTCATTGGCAAGGATGAAAAGGGCGAACGAATGGAGGTCGTCGAGTTGAAAGATCATCCTTTCTTTGTTGGGGTGCAGTTTCACCCAGAGTATTTGAGCCGGGTGTTGAGGCCAAGCCCGCCTTTCCTTGGATTCGTTGCGGCAAGTGCTGGGATATTGGACGAGGTTACGGCCAACTTTGGAGAGAAAGAGAAGGCACATACTGTGAATGGAGACAGCTTGGCTGCACAAATCAATGGTGTGGTTATCTGAAGAGCGGCGAGAAGAGTCATCATCATTTTGATCAACGTAACGAAAAGCTGGAGGCAAATGCGAACACATCTATATGCCCTCGTCACAAGCTCACGGTCGGCGTAATGGATTGCAGGGGGACGTTCACGAAGGTATGAACTGGCCTACCACGACGACATGCGTCCTCGACTTCCCTGTCTTGAGCCTCGTTCATGTCACTGGGGTCGAGGTTACTGCTGTTGGATTGCATTTGGACGAATGAGCCGTGGATGGCTTGGAGCTGAATCTCAGAAAGGCGCAGTTATCTACGAAGATCCACTCGTCATTTGCACAAATTGGGAACAGAGACCAACGGAGTGAGATGTATCTTTCAACTCGGGTCCATGGCCTGTGGAGGAATCGTATGTAATGCAGTGTCGAGATAATGCTCACATATTCCTCCAATACAAGGTCTCGTCGCATCTACAACAGTGATCATTCTTCTCAGCACAGGGCGTACCCCCATCTAAAGGGCTTAGGAGCACCATTGATCGGCTTCTAGACACTCAGATGCAAAGATACATATCCTGCACACTGAGAAAGGATTCGTAGTTGCAGTCGGTTGGAGGAAAGTGACACTATCAATCGCATGGCCTGGTTGGGTGCAGAGTCACATACCCATGGCACAGCTCCACTATGAGCAATATCTGATCTGTTTAATTAGCGCCATCGTTCTGAATCGTGCTCGTTCGATACGCCTTTCAAGACAGCCATCACTAGCCCGCTCAGAGTTGACACCCCATGGTCCTTGTTTGTAAAATCAGGTGTGGAATTAGCGTACACTAAAAGTCTTCGGCTTATGTGGTACAGACATTGAACGAATGACACTAGCCCCACCATTCCACATCTTTTTGTTGTCTAGTACGATCGAGGCCTGTGCCGGTAGACAAAAGTACTAGTGGATTCAGCCAGAGTCTTGTTTAGTGTTACACGTGACTTGGCGTTCTGATGCGCGAGGGCAGTCGCGGGGGGATGTCGCGTGATTCTGTTCATGAGGGTTTCGGAATACCGAAGACCAGTAGCTTACCTCTTAGGACAAGCACGCTCACCGAGAGCCACGTTCCTTGACGACTACAACTTCTTAACCGTTTGAAGTAGTCAGTGTGCTGTTCACCTTCAATAATTCGTCGTTCTGCCGAAATGTCTCAGCCGCTTGCACTGTATACCTCGGGCACGATGCACGGATCACTCGCTGAGATGGATATCAGGGGGATTTCAGGGGACCTGAAAATTAACAGCAGACCAATGCTGTCGTCAGCAGAGAGCTCGTGGCAGGCAGACACCTTGGGAGATCACAGCTGGGGTAACGATGTCACCACACAGAGAACAAATGGCAGATAGCTTGTTCCTCTCTCTCGAGCCCTCTCTATCACCATCCGAAGATGAACAGAGTCCGCCGAGCTGCGGTCAACAGACGCCTTGGATGTCCTCACATACACAATACCATCGGATTGCCCCAGAAGACCAGGTGAATGAGACCTCACCAAACAGCCCAAGTCGCATGACAACACAAGGAATAGAGCTCAACCGTGTTCCCCATCAGACCACGTCCCTAATCACCATCAAAAAGGTACCCATAGCTTCGAGGGGTTATCTATCTGTCCCGGGCTCCGCGAACTCGGTCAGATCAATGGAGGGTTTGCATCACGATCCAACTGCCCAGCAGACGAATGATGCCGAACCTGGTTTGACGAGAAACTCGACACCACGGTCTTTTCAATGTTCACTGGAAGAGGTTGGATACCAACATACACAGTCACAGGTAGACCTTCTTGCTCATGGTGCCATAGAAGGATGCCCAACGCAGGGAGATCTGCTCAAAAGCCCATGGACAGGACTCACTACGCTGATTGTGTTCATGTCAATCTATTCGACCGTTTTCTCGAGCATCTTTCTTGGTATTGCTATGGCTAGGCCTCGTTGGGGCCACCGTATTGGCACGCGTGGAGCAATATCACATGACACCGCGACCCTGCTCAATGCACTCATCTCAAAGACTGTTGAGTTGACCTTTGCTACAACATTCGTAGCAACTCTAGGCCAGATCTTGAGCAGAAGGGCTTTCACAAAATCTGCATCTACTAGCCGCGATCAAGGCATCAGCTTGGCCGACGCGAACATGAGGCTATGGATCATGCAGCCAGGAACTCTGTTCACTCACTGGGATGGAACGAAGTATGCTGTGAGGACGATTCTTGGCCTTTCGGCACTTGTTGCTGCAGTTGGATCCGCCTTCTATACCACTGCTGCCGAGTCACTCGTTTCTCCCAAGCTTGGTTTTGGCACGAATGAGACTTTGACCCTGTTCGGAGAGATCAGCACCACATATGCTAATGTAGCGTATCTCTCAAAGGCTTGTCAAACTCCTGTAACTCCTGCCATGGATTCGCTCAACGCTGGCTCGACGTGCCTCCAGATCGACTTCGCAGGCAACGGGTTCCGCAATCTCGACTCATGGCTCCAGACGTGGAACAATGTACAAAAACCAGGCGTCAATGTCGGCACTGCGACAAATTCAGCTGCTCGACCTCCTCCGATCGCCATACTCTACGAAAATACCACTGTGCATGGGGAATGGATTGCGCCTGCGGGAGAGAACATGACAGCAGATTCAGAGAAGCACGGACGCCTATTTCAGAATATCTCAATGGCCATGCCACACGGTGGGGTTTTTCATGCTGCCAGAAATCCGAAAAACAGCATCCTCCAGCCAGAGGACATGGGAGGTGCTGGCAAATTTTATCTCCGGGCTGCTGTTCCTGCACCTGCTCTGAACATCCTTTGTGTAGGGACATCATCGGAAGAATTGTCGCCTCTGATGCGAGAAAACGAAACGTCAACGGCAGCACAGTGGCCGTCGAACGCCGTTAAGTTTGACGAGTTTTTTGACTGGCGAGATCCAATGCTGAAGCAGGGTACGGCCGCATCATGGTTCACAAAAAACAAGTTTCCCCAAGAATACAACACCATTGTCAATGCAGGCTATAACACAACCGAGTATGGACCCGCATGGGTCTATATGCTAGCCAAGCCGCCTAGTACCACGGTCACGAATGAGTATGTGCTGTGTGGCATCAGGTCCTTTCAATATCTGGATTGTAGCACCTCGTACCATGCTGCACAGTCTGGGGGCCAGCTATCGGTCCACTGTAGAGGCGATGGTGCGCATGGCAAGGCTTATTGGGACACGGTCAAGGATAGCAAAGATGTGCCTCCACTTAGTTCGGTGGCTAAGGATTGGAAGGATGTCGGCACGGAGTGGATCAGAGCAGTGGCGCTCACACAGGGTATCACCGATGCCAATGCGTCAAGCTCACGCCTCATGACTCAGTTAATCCCGGCATGGAACAATGAAACAGGTGCGACGCTGCCACCATCTCTGCCGACTATTGGCGAAGCACTCGGTGTCCTGGCGGCTCATACAATCCTGGCGTCTTCTGAGGCTGCACCGTTCGTCCATTATTCGAACTATACTCCTGAAGAAAGCGAACGCCTCAGGGAGGCGCCAGACATTGAAGAGTTTGAAGCCCTGCTCTCATACAAAGACTATGCCTCACGTGGCGACCGAAGTTGGAAGGGAATCTTCTACGTCATCCTTGTCACGGTCTTCTTGCAAAACTGCTTCTGTCTGGTGTATTTATTATGGCACTTCTACTACTACGGCGAAGTGACGGACTACACCGAACCACAGAACCTATTTGCACTCGCCATCAATTCGCCGCCTAGCCAGATGTTAGCCGGAGCCTGTGGGGGTGGGCCGTCGAGCGAGATGCTAGCCAAAAAGTGGTGTGTTGACATGAGTCGGCCCAGCACGTCGGTATCGAGCTTCAACGAGCGCAATGGCCATTACCATGACGTCTCAGGTGCTCATCGGCAAAGCACCGGTATAACACATCCGCATTTCTTTGTTCGGTATCCAGACGAACACCTCGACGTACAAGGCGACTTGAACGCGCGATCATCAGGTGCGGGTCCATTGTCTCCCGGGCCATCATTGAAACATGCAAGCTGGACTGCGAAATTCGAAGACACTATGCGAAGACGAAGCAAAATGCCGAGAGTAAGGAGTATACAGAATTTGGTCGTTGATAAGAGTCCGGCGGTGGCACAGTACATGAGTCTGACAGGTAAACAGTGACAGGCTAAAGCCAGAGATGACTTGTTCGACTTCTGGGACATATCACATATCGCAGTAAGGCGGAGTTGATGCGGATTAGTGAACATGCACGCGCAAATGTAATAATAATAGTATGTGAATGATTGTATACGAGAGTGGCAAGGAACTTACCTTGCTATACCGCGAACACACTGTCACTACTTTTCCTTCCATATCACTCACACCATGCCTACCGCAACTCCAGGTTCCTCACTTACTCACCAAGAAAAACATCCTTCCTCCCCTTTATCTCTCGCACATCTCTCTCTTGTCTACTGACTTACTTATCATACTCACCTGCTCACCTACTCAACCAACAACCCCTCACCCTCGCCCGTCCGCTGTCTATACCTCGCCGGCCGCCTCCTCACCACCCTCTCCCGCGCCCGCTCCGCATGCTGCACGGCCGGATCCTCAAGGTGCGTGTCCCCGAACTTGACTGGGCCGCTGGCTGGGGCCGGAGTCGCGCGCGTCTGCCGGTGGTACTGGCTTAGCGTCCGCGCGACGTTGACTTGGTGCAGTTGGGAGGCGAAGGGGGCGGGCGGAGCGGGGTTTGGGCTTGCTTGTGTTGCGGAGTGGGGTTGGCATTGCGGCTGTCGTTGTGGTTGTGGTTGTGGTGCGACGGGCTTGCGTTTTATGGAGGCGCTAGGGGTTGGGAGCGGCTGGGCGTCCCAGGTTTTGGCTTGGGGGTTGAGGGGGGCGGCGGTAGTGGGTTGAGCTTCAGGTCGAGGTTGTGGTTGTTTCGGCGCGCGCTTGATGGGCACACCGAGTTGGGGAAGGGGTTTGTTTTCCCAGGTTTTGGCTTGTGGGTTCAAGGCCGCGGGATTCGGTGTTGGAGCTGGAGCGTTGGGGTTGTGCGTTGGCTTGGGTCTGTTCGTGGGGGCTCTCTTCGCTGGTACACCAAGCAGAGGTAGTGGCTTGTTGTCCCATGTCTTGGCTTGTGGGTTCAGAGGTACGGCACAAGCTGATGGTTGTGGTGTTGGCTGGGATCGAACTGAAGCCGTGGCCTTGTCCTTGGCCTCCCATGTCTTGGCTTGAGGGTTGAGAGCTGCTGCGGTCGGTTGTCGACGAATCGTGCGTGTGTCGGGCTGTGGTTGGCCCTCCCAGGTTCGAGCTTGCGGGTTCAGTCCAACTTGAATTGTTTTTACCGGCTCGCTAGGCTTCTTGCCCATCTGCTTGAGCCGTGCTACAGCTTCAGCTGGCATGGTGATCGTTGGTATATCCTCGGTAGGCTGCTCTGACATCGCCTTGATCCGTGCCATCGCATCGTTAACTGCTGACAGCTCACCCGAGCCGACGATCGTTGTGTCCCGACGGACCTTCTTCTGCTTCCACCCCTGTCTACTCTTTCGGCTGAGCTTTCGGTACATCTCCATATTGGGAGTAGTGGGCGTCTGGGGTGCTAGTACGTCAGCTGTTTCCCAGGATCGTTGTATCTCGTGACTGAGTTGTTTGATTGGCCTGCCTGAATTGGTCCTGGTTATGTCTGGGCGCGTGGGAGCTGGTGCTGACTGCTCTTTATATGTAGATGGCGCACGTGGACGGAGGGCTGTTGGGTGTCGGTACGGACTTGTGTCACTTAATCCTGGATACTGTGTACTGTCATCCTTTACCTGTCGCTCGGGTTCTGGCTTAGGATCAAGCTTCCAGCTTACTGTTCTCTTACCTTTGCTCTCTCGACCCGGGCGCAGGGCGGTTGGGTATCGATCGGGCGTCAAGTCCTTGTACATGGTGTCTGAGCCAGAGTTCTGCCGGTTGGCTCGTTGCCGCCGCTCCGCCAGTCTTGCTTTGTGGGCATCTAGAGCTGGCGGCGCCGATTGGAACTTTTGAGGTAAGACAGGCGGGTCATCAAGCAAGTGCATATATGCGTCTGGTCCTCCAGTAAGTGGTCGACTTGGTGCTGCTGGGCATGTTTGCCGTGAAGGACCATCAGCTGTGTTGTCTTCTCCGTCGCGTGATGGGGCGAGTATGATAGGCATCTCACCTTTCTTAAGTTCTTGTCTTGCGTGGTCTAATGCTTTGTTGCATATAGCAATGTATGAGTCTCTGCTGTGGTACTGGTCTTCAGCGACGCCGAGCAGCGCATCTTCTGGTAAACGTGGGATGTTGGCAAGGTCATGCTCGACAGCGAACTTCCCGAGGGCGTAACCTACCTGACCTTCGATAATGCCATCCTTGATGGTTTCGGCACGCTCACGGACCTTTGTTTTGACGCGCTTACCTATGTTAGGTACGTTGGCTTTCTGACGCTCGAGGTACTGGAGCGCATCTATGCGATGGTCTTCGACGTATTGGCTTCTGCCGGCTTCTAGAGAGTAGTGTGATGAGTTAGTATGGTTCAGCGGCGATTGGTGAAGAGGCGGGCAATGCCGCCTCGTAGGTATAGGTATGTGTGTGTAGGTATATGCCTCTGTGGATGTGCCAGAGGCCTGCTCCGGATCGGAGTCTCCTCCTTGCAATGGTGCCTTTAGAAGGAAAGCTACCTCGTTAGGGGACGGCCAGCGTCCAGTAGGGTTGCCTTGCATCCAGTGCAAGGCTGAGTTGCGTGCTGTGGTGGCTGGCGACATGGCTGTTGACGCTCTCAGCACGAGGGGTTAGTTTCAGTCGTTTTCTTTTTGTTCGTGCCTGCACAGAATATGTCCACATCAGTTCTGCACGGGAATAATGGCAGGAAATGGATTTTCTTAAGGTCCTGGCAACAGTCCTAACTAAGAATATGCTTGGAGGAAGGACAATGGTGTCTTGTCGTGGGCGAACAACGAAGTGGGGCAACCTCCATTGTCGACATTTAGGATCCTATCTCCATGTTTTGGGGAATCCCTCGAGTCGGAGCGTTCCACAGCTATCACAACATAGGGCCTAGATCTAATGGTGGCCGATAACATGATCTGTGATGATTGTACCTCGATGAACAATGCAGTCAAACAATGGAACATCACCTCGACATTAAATACGTGTACAAGCGCATCCCTTGACTGAACCATTGCCAACTTGCATATGCTTGCTTCGTACTGACCGTGGACGTCTCCTTCCTTCTTCGCGGGGGATATTAAAGGGGCAACCCGAAGCTCCAGAAATTCGCCAAGCTGGTTGATCGAAACTAGCAAGACACGAGTATGATGACAAACTTGTCTAAACCTGTAGTTCGTGCTCGCGTCACCAATCTGCCACGGTACTCCTAAGTCCGAGGTGCAAATTCCACATCTTGCAGGTTTGGAAGATCAGTAGACAGGACAACTGAGTTCGACCCCCGCCGTAGCTGGCTTTCGAAGGCTAACAGTCATTGTCTCGATACGACACGAAGTATGCAAAATCAGGAACTCGCAGTCTCGTCGATAGTCGCTAAGGACTAGGTGCACTCATACCACAGTCAAAGTAGCAGCGACGAAGGAAAATGTTTCCAAGAACATTCCGAGAAAGGCGGCAGTGGAGTAATGCGCAACCCTGCTCCGCGACCTCGAACCCCCAACCTAAACTATTTTAAACAAAGCTCAAGCCTCACAAAGGTCCATTAGGCCCGCACAGAGCCGCCGCGCTAGTGCGTGCTGCCCCTGGCCTGCTCATTGTTTTATGCTGACCACGTCTAGTGAATGCCATGTGCTTGAATTGGCCGTGTGCTGCTTTTCGTTCCCTCTTAGCAGCGCTTTGCCTCTCCAGAGTAGTAGGCTCGCTATGCTGGCATGCATGGCACCGCCGCCACCAGTAATGCAGGGTTTTGTTTACCGGAAGATTGCGGTCGCGGCGACTGTCAAAGTCGCTACGGTGAGTTAGGCGTTCGGATCGCCTCCAGTGGCGTTATTGGACGAAGAACCACGAATTCGCAGTTTTTGGACAGTTGCTTGCTATGGCGTTGCTCGTCGTGCCGCTCTTTTCGGCGTTGGAAACTCACAAGGTCAGCTAACGGTGCCAGTTCGTGAGAACGAGAAGGCACGAGTGATGGAGCTGGGTCAGGTGTCGTCGACGGCTGCTGATGGTAGCATGGGTAAGAACGAGGCAAACAGATACACATATTAGTCGAGTTCCTGGTTCAAATGGAGGGGAAAGGAAGCATTAATGATCACAGAGCAGAGAGTCTGAACCAGTGACAAAAATAACGAAGCTTGGAGCTCATCTGTAGAGGAGATGGCTGGGAAGTGATCAGGAATAAGGATACTGAGCCTTCTACTGCTACTAGTGCTACTAGTGCTATCTGATCTTACGTGCATGCTTTCCTCGAGCGGTAGGGTAATGTTGGCGTGAACAATTAAGAGGTAGATACCCAAGGCATTGAGCTTGCGAGGCTAGTCTAACCCAAGGCTCGTTAACCAAGAGATCCGACTCCGATTCACCCTTGGGAAGCCTGCGGGCTGCTAATCCATGCCAGCGCCGAAGAATGTACCCAGACCGCCGGCTGGCTTGTTCGCTCCAAGCATGAGATCCTTCTTAGCATAATTGTTTGCAGGTGGAGGAGGGATATGAGGCGTGACCAAATCTACACCAGCGCCACCGACGAGGCTGGTCGAGTACCACCTGTTGTGTCGTGGCATCAAAGGACGAGTGTTGTAGTCATAGCCAGCACTTGTGCTGATACTCCAGCTGCTTGCGGCTGTGGTAGGAGTGTTTCCCAAGCTCGGGGTCGTGGGAGCAGTCGCAGCAACGTCACTGATATTGGGAACGCCTACCTGGATCCTTCCAGCTGTATTGTTGTCATTGTGGTCGTTGTTCTTATTTATTGCTCTATGGAAGGAGGACAAATACCGAAAGGCTTCGGAATCGTAGCGGTTCAGGGCTGGGCGGCCGTTCCGTGTCGCTTTGGGCTTCCATTCGGTTGGATCAAGATCTGGTCTGTAGGGATGATTGTCTGTGGGTATCCGGACGGTTGGAACATCGGTGACAGGGCTCACACCAGTCGGCGTTCGAGGCTGGAGTATCGGTCGAGGGGAGGAAGGAGTCGCGGGGGTCGAGGGAGACGTTGACATGATGTTTGCTGCTGATAGTGGCTTCCTGGAGTCTCTTCGAGCGCAAGTCTCGCTGCAGTACAGGATAGAATTGCAGGGAGTCGTGATTTGTTTCTCACACATGGCACTGCAGGTGTGAGTCATGGACGGGCAACATGCTCGGATGCGACGTACCAATACTGCAAGAAACAAGCAGCCATCTCGTCGGGCCTGCTCGTTTCCAACGTCACCTTCTCCTTTCTAGGAGAGCCAAGCAAGGTGCTGCTGTTGGTATATGTTGCGTAGAGAGTTTTCTTGAGGATTGACGGTCGAGGGCTCTTAGCATTAGTACTAGTGGACGGTGTAGAGGCTTGTGCTGGGCTTCGCTCAGTCATACTGGGCGGTGAAGGTTGCCTTGCGATACCTTTTAACTACAAGAAGTTCAAGTAAGGCACGGGTAGGGAACTCAGCTGGGGGATTGAGGACATGTAGGACAAAACTGCGTCTGTCTTGGGTCTGACCGACAATGCATGAGATTGCCATCTGCGGCGCGATTGGAACAATAGGCCCGCTGCATGTGCTTGAGGCAGGAACAAAGCAACACCATGCGGGTGCTTATCAGCAGCATCCCAGAATGGTATAGCTGCCGAGATAGTCCCCGCAACCTTAGATAGTAGCTCTGACGATCGTCTGCCAATCAAAGTTGCCTCGCCGAGCGGGTATCTGCTGCTCTTCGTTATCTGTACGAGTCTCGGGACAGCATGGACAAGTGAAAGTCTACGAGAGACATCAGCACAGATCACTTCCAACTGAAACCAGGATTAGGTCATGGCTAGAAAACCTGGGAAATCTGGCCGCCTCATCTCGTGCCTGATTGCACTTCCTCTCGAAAACACAGTAAAACATTAGCTAAGATAGTCCTGCTCAGAAGCGCCAATAGAATACAGAGAACCATGACCGAAGCCACTGACAGCTCGTTGCGAGGAGACTCATATATGATACTAGTAATACAAGAAGATCAGTAAATCGCTCTCCCCTCATCCCACCTCCTCACCTCCATTCCCTTCCTGTCATCAGCACTAGGTGTACCCACGTGACTACTACCAGCAGAAGGACCAGCGGGGCTCCCATTCTCAACCACGCCACCAGACCTCCGTCCTTCCAAGCCAGGTACAAAGTTGACTGGTCCAATCCACTCCCACACTCTGCTCCACTCCCCAGTCTTGCCGCCTTCTCTCGTAGCAGCCCTCACATTACTATTAGCTTCCACAATCTTCTTAACCCTCTCCCATGCTCTCTCTCGCTCTGCGCGGTCGAAAACATTCCTCAACACGTCATCCCTCAGCTGCCCGACACTGATGAACGCCTCGGTCACCCTCCCATCTTCGTTCAAGGCAGCCTGTGTTGCAAGCCGGTCTAACGTCATGGCTACCAGAGTTGGTGTTTGACTCTTGGCTGTACTGTATGCAAGCAGACGCTGTCGACCATAGAGCGCTGACGAGATCATCAATATTACAAGGACAATAGGGATTCGATTTGCTGCCAGCGTTCGGACAGTGGATCGTCGGATGGCGCAAGTAAATGGGAGGTTGGCGAAGGAGGAGCTGCTGAGGAGAGTTCGACCGGATCTGCATTGCTGTTGTTAGTTAGTGATTCGCTAGACAAGTACGCGCTTGATAGTCTAAAAGTGGACTTACTTGTCGTGAGTGACCTCGACTTCGTCCCGACCCTGGATGTCACCTAATGCACTGTTCCATAGATCCTCGAACTCTTCTGGCGACATGTTCTTTCGCCGCTGCTTGGAAATCGTGTCCTTGAGTTGTTCTTCCGAGACTTCTAGCTTGGCTGGGGAGACAATGGTCGTGCTGGGCTGGTCCTGTGCTGTGGTAGTTGTGCCACTCCCGCCTGGCTCACCGCACTCGTAGGAAGCTCTCTGATTACGCAGCTCTTCCACAGCTCGATCGGCGACGACTTTGATTCGCTTCTCCTTCTCGCTATCTGGCTCACAGGTAGGTGGCAGAGGAACCAGACCATTCAGGCTTAGAGGATGCTCCTTCAGCACAAAGTCGTGCTCACACTCTACCTGCATGTTTGGATAGCATATGGCGTGTGGAGGACATTGTACACACTGCGGCTCGAAGGACTCATGCACCCAGGAGGGGACGCTGTCGACTTCTGCTAACGACCAGTTCGGCTGGCCAATACCGCAGTAGCCCACTGCAACCTTCTCTTGCCGGTACCAGCCAGCTACCGTACTCAAAATAGTCACCAAAATGGCCCATGGTGCAGCCTTTGCAGCTGTGCTGGCCGGCTTCTTTCGATGCCTGACTAGATCTTTGTTTCTGGCCTTGGCGAGCCGTCGGTCGACAACCATATCCTGGCTCAGCTCTTGCCGCGCATCCTCAGTGAACTCTTCCGTTGTCTCGACAACGTCAGCGCCCGTACTAAGATGCGAAACTGGTATCTCAACTTCTTCACTCTTCACATTCGCCGGCGATCTTGTTTGCCGGCGATTCATGCTCTTCCTCGTACTTGAGGCACCAATGGATTTTCGACTCCTCGACGATGAGACCCGTCTCGACTCGAAGTCTGGGCTTGAGCTTTGCTGAAATGGGTTATCTTGTGTGAAGGGGCTCTCGTCTGCTTCCAAAAAACGGCGCGTGTCTGGCGCATCCTTCAGTCTAACGGAGGGCGTTCGAGCAACGGGGGTGGGACCTGGCATGCTCTTCCTCGTTCTTCTAGACGATTGTGGCACCTTGTCGGACTCGGTCTCTGTGGTTTCAACATCTAACAGGCGTGGCGCCCTGGATGACCGTCTCGTGCTGGGGGTTTTGGATCTCCGAGTAGATTTTGGTGTCGGCTCTACTTCTTCCTGCTGGAGGTTCGACCTGCTCTTCCTGCCTCTAGGTGTCTTAGGCGCAGGAGGAGGCGGCATGCGTTCGCGACCATCGCTTTCTTCATCATCAAGAGTGCCTTCTTGACTGCTCGGGACATCCGTAATGCCACGGCTAGTTCTTCGCACTCTATCGCGTTCTCGCAGGAGTTTTCGTGCTTTCGGAGCAAGTTCTGTCTGTAGAATCTCGACCAAGTCGCTCTTCTTTGCAGAAGACGGGTAGCTGATGTTATGCGCAACCAAGATTGATCGCAGTCGCGGCACAGTCAATGTGTTTACATCGAAACCCGGCTGCAAGTAATATAGCTCGTCCTGATCGGCCATGGTGGCTGAGTGCCGTCGCACGCAGGGCGACCAAGGTCTGGGTACGTGCAGAAGGTTGTAGGCGACGAAAAATGTGCAAAATCACGGTGGCAGATCAAAGCAAGAAACTTGTCGCAAGGGTAAACAAAGTGACGGCACGGTCGTTCTTGCCGCACTCCACCACTGCACTTTCCAATTTCACTGATGCCTGGTAGTGCCTGGCGGTCCTGCCCAAACACCCACATCAACAACAACACACTTACGGAGCTATGCGATGTCACTATTGTAGACATTAACGACCAGCTGAAATCTGTAGGTGATAGCAAGCAGAATCGTATCGATGCTATGGTCTTGTATCACAGGCTAGTAAAACATTGTAGTGTGCATGATAGATAAATCAGAGTCCTTCCTCCAACTTCAATCTACCAGTGGTAAGATTCGAACCGAGACGTCCCCTATACGTTATAACGACAGTGAATGAATCAAACCACAAGGAACCCAAGACTAAATCTCTGGTATGAAAGAACATGCCTGGACCATATGCTAAACCGTCTGTAGGTGCTGGAACCCGAAGTAAAACTCTAACAGAACATAGCAAGAGAAATGTACCTTCCATATTTCCTAGCTCCCAAACCAGATACATCGTGAAATTAGGCTGTTGGCGGCAAGTAATGTAGCGGTCAGCGAGTGTGTCGACGAGTGTGTCGGCCGAGTTGGCCAAGAAATCCAGGTATGAGTGGTCTGTGCTCCATCTCCCACTGCCACCGGAGAATACTAGCACGAGAGTGTATTAATGCTTGTGCTGGTGATTCTAAGAAGCTTGTAACGGAGCCTGCGCAGTCTCTCATGTTCTCACCGATGCCCGTCGCAACGGCTTCGAACGGCTGCACGGATGTGGGTGTGTTTGCTCCGTGCGTGTGATTGGGGCTGTTATACTGGTCGCTTCCAAGGTCGCTAGTCCGTTGGGTGCCTGTTGTGCCCTTTACGGTTCTGTCAGATTTTGCCGACATAGGTGAGTGGGAACTGGTTTGTTGGCGCAACTCAGCTTCCTGGTTCGACGCTATGCCGTGGTCTAGACAAAGGCTTTCGATTTCGCAATGGTTCGACGGTCGAGGTCGTGACCTGTCTACTTCGAAATTAGCTCACTCAGGGCGGCGATACTAAAGGGACCATAGACTTACCGAAGAGCCGTTGTTTTAGCTGACTTGCCCAACGGGGACATCGTTTGATGCTGGCCGTCTGTATTTGAGTGCTAGTGTTAGATTCTAGGATGCCCTTGTGAGATCCAGAAGTCATTGTAGAGGTACAGAAGGCGCTAAGGCTGTGCTAGAACCGAAAGAAAGTGTTGATGTCCAAAGTGAAGCAGAGTAGTAATGTTATACAAGCCAGGTAATCGACGAGTCCAGAGACAAGTGTTGCATATGAAGCTGAACGTCTCTGTCAAAGATGTGATCCGAACGTCCTTTCGTCCGATCCTTGCTCTCACTTTGCTTGGGAGAAGAGACCAAAACATGGTCCTTGACCTTCGTACCATGCATAAAGTAACCACCCATGGTGTACATATGGTTGTGTCGGGAGGCTTTACAAAACCGTATATTGATCCGATTTCACCAGGTAGAAGAATCTGTTCAAGCAGAACTTCTAGGTCGCGCTTCACTTCGAACTGACGGCAGGACGCGCTGGCGCATTCAGAAAGGAAGCACTGTGGCGCAAATGACAACCAGTACCTAGCGGTCGCTTAGCAACCCATTCCGTAGCTAATCGCCTCGTTTTCAGTGTATGGTGTGAGCAAGTCCGTTGCGGTACCCGGCAGGACACGCTGGGCGCTAGCGTACTGACTGGGGCATCTCGTGACCGTTGTGAGGCTAGTACTGATTTGGGTGGTAAGATTGTATTGTATGTGGTATGTAGGTTGGTAAGATTGGTGGGCCAAGTTGGTGAATATATGTAATGACTGAGTCGCACCTGTCCAATACCGTTCTGTATGACTAAAAGTCAACTCCGTTGAAGTCCGAGGTAATCGTGTTCAAGCTGCAACAAAGCTTGGAGTCATACCTAAAGTAGTTTCGTGGGCGGCTAGGCCACTGTTGCAACGCAAAACATAATCTGTCTAGTAGAAGACCCGGCCTTTCTGCATAGTGATTCGAAAAGTGGTTGCTGGACGCAGACGACGAAACAAGATCACACCGCGCTGGGTTCGGACAGGACCGTGCAACGAGTCCGGAATGGAAAGCATGTGCTTGCAGCCTGAACCGGTGTAGGAAATGGGTGCTCATTTTCCATGGCGAGTTCACCTTCGCAACAGTAAGGCTCGGTTGACTCGGTGAAATTGACGACGTCACCGCCTTAGAACCCATGGTCGGCCCCCTAGGTCTTTGTATAGAACCAGAATACCAAAAGACTTACCTTGGTACGAGAAAGGACAGACAGGTTGAACGCGGAGTACACCACTTTTGCCTTCAAAGATTTGCCTATTCACATGACACAGGACACAATAAAGTGTCCTGGTACTCTTTTAATTCGCCGTGACTTGCCAAAAGCGGAAAGTCAATTTATACCTCTCTTGGTGCTCATGTTAGTTTCTTCATACCAAATCGCCTTAATGAGGGGGAGTGCTAGCAGTGCTCAATATGTTCTCCTTAGCGCGACGCTTCAGCTCTGCACACTCGAAGACTTGTCCTTTCCCGAAGATTAGGCCATGAGTGGTCGCTCGGTCTCTTCGGTGCCTTTACAGGCCTTCGAAGGCACCGGTTCATGGTTGAGAACTGGTACTATGCTTGGTACTTTAGACAGGAAGAATCGCGCTAGTGAATTCAATCTGTCGACTTTCCGCACCGAGGGACATCTCATAGACCAGAAGATCACCTGCGTGGTCGTTAATCTCATTTCAAGTCGTCGTCCGTATTTCCGAGGGCTGGCATACTCGTTACATGTGCTGAGCATGATCTAGATGGCGATCAGTGTGTTCAAATACCTCCTTCAGCATTTCTTTGATGCCCAAGCGTGCATGCAGACCGATCGAGTAGGCCAAGCTTGCTTCTTGTTCCTTCCACGTCGGCCATAGTATGTCGTTTGGTAACCAGTAAGAGCTTGACCAGCCAGCCTACAGCAGGAGCCAAAGTATCCACTGCAACGACTAAGGAGAGAGCACGTGGTCAAGAGTAGAGCTAATGCATGACAACAGTTTGTCACACATCAACTGACAGTCAAACATCCGGGAGAGGGACTCGGTAGTGGAGAAGCATTGTGTTCAGTTGACAAGTAGTGCCGTGAGGTGATGGCCGCACCAAGAGTGACTGATATTGACCAGTTGGTGGACATGGAGTCTCGACATTCCGGAGCTTGCTATCGAGAGTTGGACAGCTGACGAGCACATCATGTCAGGGGTAGAGCTGATGCTTGGTGGGAGCCCCGAGCCCTGGAGGATCGTCTCTGCTAACATTGGACAAGACTACGTCAATCTAGTTGACGTACGTTGGGGTTGAACCTCTTGCAAGATGATCGAGATGAGACTGTGTTAGTATAAGGAGCGTTGTAAGCAGGGATGAGTTGTCAACAGAAACTATCCGGAGCGATGGTTGTACAATTTGTAACAGTCGCCCTGCCACACTGACGCTTGCCAGGAAAGGACGCTCGTACCGAACCCCCGAACTCGCTTCCACAGAAGGTACTGCCCTGAACAATGATCGAGCGCTTTCCAGTTATGTCAATATATTACTTCTCTTCCTGCGCAACGTGATCAACACCTTCTTACCAAGCACTGACCTCGAAGCTGGCCTCGTCGAAGTATGTAGCCACCACGGTCCTATGCGCGAATTGCCTACCCGCCAACGACTGCAAGGCCTTCTTCGCAGCCTCGGGATCTACATATTTGATGTAAATCTTACCAACACCGTTCGACTGTCGGCTTCCGCCCGCTGGTCTAGGTATCTTCATCTCAAGTATCTGGCCATATTTCTGGCACTCTTCCATAATGTCTTCATAGATTTCTAGCGCGATAATGTTAGCACTTTGTCAAGCGACAAGGGTATGCTGGTGCAAAAGCGTACCTTCATATTCCTCATTGTCTATCAGCTCCTCAGCCGTGACCATGTTTAGCAGCTGTATGACTCGACCTTCTTCGAGGTCATTGGACTGCGTGCCAGCGAACATGGACATTGCGTTGACACCCATTTCCATGCCGGACGCTTGCTTGAAGCCGATCGAAGCGAGATTCGTCTTTAACTTGTTCTCGCCGATATCCATGCCATTCAGGCCCTCCACGGCGATCTGGGTGGAGCTCGTCTCGGCATATTCGAGGAAGCAGATTCCCTAGGCATATTAGTAAACGTGAATGTGGTGAAACTTTTACGACGTACCCTCGATGTGTCAGCTCCCTGGTCCTTTACGAGGACGAAGGCCTTCAGGTCACCAAACGACTTCACTAGTTCAATGACCTGCTCTTCGGTGAGATAGGGTGGAATATTGGTAATGCTAATCTTGTTCTCCGAGTCAGGTACCACCGTTGACATGCCGCCTTCTCCAAGCGTGTTGTACTCGTCTGGATCGGGCGAGGGTACGATGTAGTCCTTGGGCCTCTTCACGTCCAAACCCTTTACACCGTCCGTAGCGTTGCCGTTGGCTTCTGCTACGTGTTCTTCCATCGCCTCTCCATCCAGCGCCAAGGCAACCGTGGTATCTTCTGGGGTTTTGAATTCTGCAATTGCGAAACTGCGATCTTTCGAGATGTTGACGGTGATGCAAGGATCAACACCCTTTGTGACGTTGAGACCGTTAAGGTGAAGGTTGAACCAGTTGATGAGGCCATCGTCGGTGGTGGAAGTGGGGATGTTGTAGAGGAACAAACGTTTCGACTGTCGCGCAGTGGCCGGCTTCAGGGCCGACTTGTCGATGTTTGTAGGCTGGTTGATGAAGGCTTGCAACTTGGCCTGATCCATCTGCTGCCTGGGTGCACCAGGGAGAGGGAACATGCCTGAGAGCTTGGCCTGTTCAGCCGTCACGTTCTCATAGCCTGGAGGCTTGATATCCCATTGTGTGAGGCGTCTCTTTCTCTCGGTGATCGGCTGGACGTCTGTCAGGTCTGGGGTCGGTTCACGCTTCTTCGGAGGAGGGGTGGTAGCCTTTGCGCCGCGGGCTTGAGCAGCGAACTCGTCCCTGTCTTCTCGCGCTCCACGCTCGTCTTCGCGGTCACCCCCCCTACGGCCGCCACCACGTCGGTCGTCGAACAGGTCGCGGTCTCCGCGTCTGTTGTCTCTCCTGTCATCTCGCCTTCTTGGACCGCGGTCGCGATCCCATTCCCTGTCGTCCCGTCGGTTGCTGCTGTAGCGCTCTTCACGTTCTCGAGCTCTGTAGTCGCGGCTGGAGGAATATGAGTCGTCGTAGTCTCTGCGCGATCTGTGGTGAGGTGATCGACTTCTTCTGCGCTCTCTGTCTCCGCCGTGTCTGTCTCCGCCACGGCGACTATCTCGATCTCTATCGCGGTCTCTTCGATCGTCTCTGTCGTGTCGAGAGCTCTGTCCTCTGTTAGTGTTGTGCCGGTCAGCACCACCAACTCACTCACATAGTGTTCTCTGGACCGTCCTGAGTCTAGGCTTCGTTAGTATTGGTCGGCCATGCAGCGATCAGTACACACCTCGCCCGCCGTATGCTTCGCCGTTCATGCTGACTTGCTCGGGGCTTGTGCCTGGCCTGGGTTCTGCGCGGTAGCACCTCGCGCAGTTATGGTCGTTTGAAGTGCTGTATCAGAAAAGATCAACACGCCAACAAGGAAAAAGAAGACGATATGTGTAGTGCCAGTGAAGAAGTGCAGGTCTACTAGGTAAACAGCGACCAAAAGTTCACTTTTTGGCCTTTCGCAGATCTCACGATGGGACGCGATTACTGCCTGGAGGCCTGAAGCCCGACACCGCAGTAGTTAGGCTCCTAAGCCGCCAAGAGAGGAACCTGACGCAAGAGAGAGAGATAGAGCGAAGGCAGGCTCGGACACAATACACGTGTGCTATGATGTTACATTGCGCTCGGCAGAAGCCATACCGTCTTCGTAAGCGATCTTTGGGAAAGATCAGCTCTGACCAACTACTAGACCCGAATGCTGCAGAGCCTATGTGATGTGCTCGCTCACTATTACCGTTGACCAAGCACGGGCCTGACGAATCCTGCCAGACACAGTTGTCCTCACTCAAGTACCGTCCATATCCCATCCCAATCTCACGGTCTCAACTATCGACCGTAAGGATGGTACCGTCCACCGCGTCCGCCTCGGAAGTTTGCACCTGGTTTTCCAGCGTTCTTGGGTCCAGTCGGCGCATTGGCAGGCGCATTGCTCGGCTGAGGCGTAGGGCCCTTTGGAGGTCTGTTGCCCTGCGGTGTGTTGTTTCGCACTGCTCCTACATTGCCCCGACCACTCTGATTCCCTCCATCAGGTTGAGGTTCGCCGTCGTACATACCCTCCCACGATTGTGGTCCACCTTGGTTTTGGTTTTGCTGATTGAACCCTCCACGGCCGCTACCGCTGTGATGGCTGCCGGACCGTCTTGCTACCTGCTGTTCATACTTCTGCTGCTCGAAGGCTTGCTGCTCTTGAGGTGAGAAGCCTGCCGCTGGTCGACCGGCACCTGCACCCGCGCCCGCGCCCGCACCCATGTTGCGCTGATTGCCGCCCATACCCATGCCGTTCTGCATTTGCATCATCTGCATCATCTGTTGCTGCATCTGCGGGGTCATGCCTTGCATACCGCCTCCTTGCATGTTCTGCATTTGCTGCATTTGAGCCATCATCTGAGGATTCATCTGACCCATGTTACCCATGCCGCCCATGGACTGAGCAGCCATGGCTTGCTGCATCATGGCAAAGTACTGCTGCATCTTCTGCCAGTACTGTGCCATCATCTGAGGGGTCATGCCATTTCCAGCCATCATGTTCTGGTTCTGTTGTGGCTGGTTCTGGTGTGATTGCTGGTTGTCGAACCGGTCGTCCCTGCCAAACTTGCCCTTTCGCCCTCGTGGCTCGTGCTCTTCTTGATCCATCTTGCCTCGAGGTTGCGCTTTCTTGACCTCGATAGGTTTACCTAATATTTCGAGGGGTTGAAATTCGAGACATCGTTCGACGGCTGCTTCACTGTCAAACGTGACGAAGCCGAAACCACGTGGTCGGCCGGTGTCCTTGTCCATCATGAGGGTAGCATCGACGACTCGTCCGAATTGAGCAAAGAACGCAGTGAAGTCGTCCTCGGTGGCGTCTTGACTCACACCACCGACAAAGATCTTCGATGTCTTTTCCTGCTCGTCTCGTGGTATCGCTCGCTTGGGATCAATCTGGGCACATTTATGTAAGCTTCTGTTGTGTGGTTTTCTAGGGGAACGGTGACGAAGTCTTGCTGCAGGACTGGATCCCAGGGTAACCTGTTTCTCAACAGAATATTCACAGAATGTGGGCCTTACAATTTTGCCGTCGAGGAAATGTTCTTTGACCATGACAGTGTTGACAACTTTGGGATCCTTGAAGGTAAGAAAGCCAAATCCCCTTGACCTGCCGGAGGCGCCATCGCGCATGACGGTGCATTCTTGAACTTCGCCAAATTGTGAGAAGTAGTCGTAGAGGGATTCTGTTATTGGTCAGACGTGAGTCAGAGATGGTGCCAGATTCCGCGCTGCACGGTCAGAACATACCATCTGTGGTCTCCCAATTAAGTCCACCAATGAACATTTTTCTGTGATAAATATGTGTTAGCTATATGGCCTATATGACGACCCAGTGTGCAAAGTTTAGTTCTTCGAATGTTCCAAATATCGAAGCTGCATGGCGCGGTATTCAAGAACGACATGCGTCGTCTTCTATCTTTCCATCTTCCATGACTTCTTGCGGCAATACTGTGAGGACTATTTGTCCAGGCACGATAATGGGTTGTCCGCCCTGATCTCAGCCCTGCGCTGCATACACATAAGCTAGTGACCGTAAGGAAGATCCCCGTTGCGCATCTGGCTGGTGTGAACAAGCGCTTGAAGCAAACTTCACACTCTTCCAGGATTCGAACATGCCTCCTTCCTCTACCGGCACGGGACGCCGTTGGGTGCTTAGGCAGATTGAGATCTCCACTTGTCTTACACCTATGCAAACGGCGAAGTTCGAGCCTGGACCGTGCTCAGAAAGGTCAAGCTGCAGATCATGGCCGCTCGAGACAAGGCCAGGAACAATCGTTGCAAGAAAGATACTGATCTCTTCTAGGACTGTCATTGCGGGGCCTTGCTCCTCTGAGCTTCAAGACCAGCATTGTAGGTATCTGCTCTCGTGCTCATATCCTTTCTATGGTGGGTCGTTTTGGTATAGACTGTCTGAACTCGAATATATCTGCATATGAATCGTCTTGAAGCTGACATGAACCAGTCATCTTTCCATCCATGCCAATCCAAGGTGACACCTGAAGTCCCATGGTGTATCGCATGATATCTTAGACATCTAAGATAGGAGCCATCGAAGGCCACGTCATATCATGGCAGGCAGGTTTGTTGGCCGGACACACAGGCCTGCAAGCCCTCGCCCACGCCCCAAAAGGCAGGCCCAAAGTCGTGGTTCATAGCCGGCGATTGCTCGACTGCAGCAATCCTGAGTGGTCCCATTGTCCTCGTGCGGACGCCTTTCATCTCGCTGTTCAGCCACGTCCCCCCAACGTCCTCGCCTCTTTGCGCCGGCACGTTACCTTCTTCGTTGCGTGACTTTCGCACCATGTAGCTCTGTTTGGGACTTACCTCTGTGGAACATTCGAGTCTCTACGAGTGAGCGCGGGTTAGGGAGGTTGGCTTACCCATCTTCTTTCATTTGTAATGGCTCATCTCTGGCAGCTGCGTAAACCGTGCTTCGTGGCCGGTCAAAATCCCCTGTAATCATAGGCGTCGCGGTCTCTTCTTTGATATCTTCATTTTGACCTGAAAAGTCGTCGAAAGACTCTGGCGGTGCTGCTGTATCAGGTTCCTCACCATAGCCGGGCTCTACTTTGATATCTGCAGGCGTGGGGGCTGGTGCACTCGACTCTGTTGGGGCTGGAGCTGGAGCACTTGGTTTGGGGTCGTTCGTGTTGTCTTCACCGTCATAACTGAGGCGTCGCAGTTAGCAGAAGTTGGGGCTTTCAGCCGGTAGCGCTGAGAAGTGACCGTCTTACAGATCAGCGAAGAGATCTTCCTCCATTTCGTCAGCCATGTTAGCGACGAGAAACGAAGCCCTAGAAAACTTGTTCGACTCTCCAGTCGCAGGTCAACGAGAACAGAAGCTACTAAAGGAGTCGTAGTCAGAGGAGAAGCCGATGATCCGAATGAAATGAGCCAGCGCAAGACCTTGAAAGGAGTTGTATGAAGTAAGCGATGGAAGTATTTCAAGGCAAATGCTGAAGAATTGAGTAAGCGACGTTGCGGTTCGTACGGTAGAATGGGTCAATGCAGGGTGGTCCTGATTGGGAAGTGACAATGCAATGCAGATCCTCAGGTGTCAATCACAGGTGACAAACACGCCTAAAACAATCAGCGCACTGGCCTTGGCAGACGTATGGCAGGTGTCGCCGCCCGCCCGCCGCTGGCGATCAGGCGATTCGTTAACTGGCCTACCGCATCAGACGACCTGTAGACATCACGTTTCGGGAAGGACCAATTTGCTGAAGCTGTCAGTTCCGCAAGGCATTAGAAGAATGTACGCAGAGCACTCGCTTCTGCAACACCACTACCTAGGACCCCAATATCTATCGTGGTTCTCACTCAATTGTTAGGAGGGACGTCTCTGCCGTAATCGGTCAAGATGGCCTACCCAAAGTCTCAGCAACAGGTATGGACGCCCCAAGATGGTAGACGCGAGTCGTGCTAACCGTCGCCCAGGAAATGGTCCAAGTCAGTCCCTCCCACTGATCGATGCATCGCAAGCACTGTCTGCTTGCGTTTGACGGAACCACGGCTAATGCGCAGGGAATGCAGACAGACCAGAGTACGTACGTTGGCTCGCCGCTGAACCTCCAGCAGCCACTGACCCTTGCAGACGTTCGGCTTCGCCCTTCTGGCGCAGTCGCCCACAAACACCCCGCCCCAATACGCTGATCAGAGGAAACACGGTCGTGGGAGCATCCTATTCGCACGCCGATATGCTGAAGTTCGATTCCTTGTACGCCACGTCGTTCACTATGGCGGGATCAAGCTAACGGTCAGTCCAGGTCGATAGGCTCTTCGTCTCGGCCTCAAACACCACCCAGGACTACTTCTGCTCGGGCCTCACCCACCCCGCCCTTGGAAAGGCCGACGTTGCAGTCGCCAGATCGCAGACAGCCGACCGGCTTCTCCTCACCTATGTCAAGTGTCTGGGGAATGCCCACCCGGAGCGCAGCCATTGACCACGGGAACGACGGCTTGGTCTACGATGACGAAGAAGACGAATTCGGCCTCCCTAGTATCGCCAGCATGCACACTAGGAAGCCCAAGAAGACCCGCTTGTCCACCCTCGAATATAGCACAGACCTCGAAAGGACCAGCTCCGCGCCTAGCCTCCTGGGCTCCGCCATGCCTCAGCATCATGGTTCGAGCAGCTTCGATATTGCAGAGGAAAGGAACACCCTATCATATCCGAGTGCGCACAAGAGAGATGGGAAGATATTGAGACCGCAGTACAAGGAGGTCTTGACCGACCCGGCCAATTCTTTGCATCTGATCCGTCATCCACCTCTCGCCTCGGATGCAAGCGCGAAGCAAGTCGAAACACACAATACCCGCATATCGAGGATAAACAAGTTCAGGCGCATCCTACAGGCCAGTACGGTGTCTCTGCCCGACTTGAGGTCTGCCGCCTGGTCAGGAGTGCCGGAGGAGGTGCGAGCCATGACGTGGCAGCTGCTTCTCGGCTATTTACCCGCGCAGAGCGAGAGGAGAATAACAACACTCGAGCGGAAGCGGAAGGAGTATCTTGACGGTGTCAGGCAGGCTTTCGGAGAAGGCAGCATTGCCAATCGAGGGAGCACCAACTCTGGCTTGGCAGGGTTGGCGTCCAATCCTCCAGTAACGGCTGGGCGGGGTCGTGGGCTGGACGAAGCACTGTGGCATCAGATTGTAATCGACGTTCCCCGAACGAATCCACATTTGCCGCTGTATCAATTCGAGGCGACTCAGCGATCCCTGGAACGGATATTATATGTCTGGGCGTTGAGACATCCCGCTAGTGGCTATGTGCAAGGCATCAACGACCTGGCCACCCCTTTCTGGCAGGTCTTTCTGGCTGTGTATATCACGGACTCGAATATCGAGCGAGGTATGGACCCAGGCCAGTTGCCAAGGCAGGTCCTTGATGCGGTCGAGGCGGACACTTTCTGGTGCTTGTCAAAACTCCTCGATGGCATTCAAGACAATTACATTGTCGCTCAACCTGGGATACATCGCCAAGTCAACGCACTCAGGGACCTTACAGCGAGAATAGATGAGCGTCTGGCAAAGCACTTTGAAGAAGAGAATGTGGAGTATATGCAGTTCAGCTTCAGATGGATGAACTGCTTACTAATGCGCGAGCTGAGCATACGCAGTGTCATTAGGATGTGGGATACATATCTGGTAAGCTATTTCGCATCCTCTCCATACTTTGCTAACTTAGTCAGGCCGAAGAAGATGGGTACTCACAGTTCCACCTATATGTTTGTGCAGCCTTCCTGGTCAAGTGGTCAGACCAGTTGATGAAGATGAATTTTCAGGAGATACTCATGTTCTTGCAAGCACTACCAACCAAGGAGTGGACCGAGAAGGATATTGAGCTTCTCCTGAGTGAGGCATTCATATGGCAAAGCTTGTTTCGAGGCTCGAGGGCACATCTGCGAGGTGCTTCGACTTCGTCTGTAGCCACGATGGGTTCGCTTGGTCCGCCTGGATGAGATGACGAGTTGACTAGAGGTTGTTAAACTCGATCTCGCCATACATCGTAAATCCACACGTTGGGACTATCCTCGATACAGCTCGAGCTGCAGAGCAGAGACGTGTTGTACAAAGCAAAAGCTCCTCCTTCTCGGTACCTTGCATTAGTGACGGCCCTAGGCTCAGTGTGGTTTGTCGATGAGTCGATGGAATGACGTCAAGGACGATAGGCTTAGATTGAGTTCTGCCCCAGATCTTTGGTTTTGGATGATGTAGCTGTCATGATCGAACGATGGCTTGCTCTCCAAACAATGACACTCCTGCGTACCAGAACGAGAGCCCCTTGCGATTCGGTAGCACCTTCCGACTATCAAACTGACGCATTGCTCGATCGCCGTTCCTGAAAGTGAACGTGTGTGCACCCCAATTTTCCTGTTGCATGACCATCACTTCCACTCTGCTAAACAATTTCCATGAATTCCCTTTATCGACCCCAGTTGCTCCGCGCGATTGTATCTTCCTCATTAGCACCCAGAACTACACAGATTCCTAACAGACTACCACTTTTCTGCAGTCGAGCATTTGCAACCCAGACCATAAGAGCCATGCCGAACAAACATAACAACAAGGGCGCTGTCAACGAGCACGTCGAGAAAGACAAGTCGGGTGCAGCTGACGAAGCACATCAATTCCAGGCGGGTGCCACCACCGACCGCAAAGAGGACGAGTGGAAACACAGAGAGCCTTACAGGGTGCACAACGATGACGACAAGTTTCCAGCCAAGTGGGAGGGCGGCTGCCATTGTGGAAAGGTCCAATACCAACTGAGCAGAGAGAAACCTCTGGCATCCAAATTCTGCCATTGCACAACTTGTCAAAGACTACACGGTGTAAGTTGCCTGGACCTCTAGCGTGTCACCAAAACTGACAAATACAGTCACCTTTCCAATGGGCCGCCATCTTCCACAAGAGCGACATTAACTTCACCCACGGCATCCACGATCTTGGCTGGTATGACCCTACAAACAAGTCCAACACGCACCACCTGCCTTGCAAGGTGCAGTGTTCCTTTTGCCGAACCCCCATCATGGACGAGGGCAGAAACATGATCTTGCTTTTCCCGACTTTGATCAAGGGCATCAATGAAGGTGGGGCACGGGAGGCTTTCAAGCCAACCTGCCACATGTTCTACACTCAGCGTGTAGTCGACTTCACTGACGACGGGATCGTGAAGTGGCAAGGATTGGACAACATGAGCAACCTTGTAGATGACCACGGTAAAGTGCTCGTCGAGTTCGAGGAAGGAATGAAGCCCGATCAAATGGACGAGAAGAAGCGCAAGACTTTGACCGATGGAAAGTTCAACCAGACGGAGCGACAGGAGAAGGAGCTCAAGATCTAATCAGACGAAACATTGCTTGAGCAGAATGACCGATAGTGTTGAAGATGTGCGTCAATAGTACGCAGCTATGTATATTTGCAATCGACCATCTGCGTTCGAGACTAGTTTCAGGAAACAGTGAAACAGGGGAACATCGATGATGAGCTGGATGATGATCTGTCGCTCGCTGATTACGCGGCGTGCGAGCTTACCTAGCCCGAAACCTAGGGAGCTCGATAGGCTGTTCCATAACACTTTCGAGCTATGGTCTCCTCGAATAGGGCTGTGTCCACTGCACGTTCTTTCTGTCAAATCCACCTGTTCATAACAATATCTCTCTCAACCATTCGTGTGCGTGGGAATAGAAGCTAACGAATAAGCAAGTCTTATCGGCCTCTACTCATCGAACGGGCGGTATGGCTATCGGAAAATCTGCAAATCATTTTGCGGATACCTGCCTACGTACACGTGCTTTTTCCGTTTCTAGCTGATATGGAGCCCATTTTGGCTCGGGCAAGCAAGGTATACCACCACAGAGAGGAACAAGCCCACGCAACGTGTGGATCGATAGCATGCCTGGGCTTGCAAAGGTACGTACTACTCGAAATCAAGCACGCACTGTGATATGTGGTTATTTCGCGAACTCGTCTTCCGTCTTTGCAGCTGCTACACTTCCTCGACACAAGCAACACGAAGCACACCTTGGCAATAGCCGTTAACCATGAAGACTTGGCACACAGTCTTGCTGCTTGCATTCGCCATGGCCATATCCTGTTGGCTGTCTTTTGCCTTCGGCGGGTACCAAGCTCAATTCGACGATTGGCACTACAACTACGACGTGCTCAGCTACGGTCTCAATCGGCCTGAGAAATATGACGACCTTGGCTCGATACCTGCAGAGTTTCGCTCATCAGGGAAAAATAAGGACTACGGACTCAAGGTCCCTGGAAAGAAATGGAACGCCTTTGTACCAGCACAGAACCAAGCGTACAGTTATTACACATGATGTCTCACTACAAGTGCCATGAGATATGACGATAGAATTATAGACCAAACACTTTCACACTGCCGAGCGTACGGAACATTTAATGTCCAGCAAATTCTCGCAAACCTGTTCTACATCGGTGGCCATTTCGACGTGTTGCTCTGCGGGCACTATACTATCAAAGAGCTCAAATACCGCCACGGAGGCCGGCGGAAATCCAGGGGGAATATCACAGTCATGAGACATGACAACAGCAAATATTCGGCGGCCACCAGTGCGTCCCTGCAACCATACACTGTCCGACTCTTCGACTGGTTCCCATGTTCGACAACTGTCCTGACTCGAAGCAGCATGCTGCTTTTGCGTTGTCCCCGCCCCTGGAACTTTGAAATGGCTGAACCATTAATTACTTCTCTTGGTCCTCCTTATGGAACCCGGGGAACCTCTCGATCTATTTCTATTAAATTCTCTACTATCTGTTCGACTATTTCCACACTTCTTTCACTTCAATCCAGTTGAGAAGTAAGCGCTATTGTCTCAACGAGTTCGACGTTTGGAGGCAAGGGGCCTGAGGCTTGTGTTGATAAAAAGCAAGGCGTTCGTGTTTAGGGAGATTAGGGCGCCAAGCGCCACTGGATCGGACATGCGAACTGTGTAATCTTGTATACTTGCTACGACTTTTGATATAGCACGAATTCTGATTATCTTTGTTTTAGTTGCTTCCCGTAATGGGTGAATAGTAGTCTCGACTCCACAAGACCATGAATATCAGGTCACGAATACAGCTTTCACCGTGTAGTCGAGCGCCCTTATTGCCACGGCCACAGATGTTCCTTCCTGCTAGCGCATATATACCCACAGGGAATGTGAGTCCTCAGAAAGCACCGACCTCCGACTCCATCCATGAACGGTAGGTCTACCGAGAACTCGAGCAGTCTAGGAAGCCAACTCCTTGAGAAGTGTTGATCTTGCAGTGACTTTGCACGGATACTGCTCAAGGTAGAGTGCTGGCCGACGTAAGTGTGCGTGGCAGATGGCATCGACTCCAGCTCCATTACACACGTGGTATGAAGCTGGTTGACAGAAGCTTCCACGTGATGAAAGGCCGCTCTGAAGCTCAGAGGAAACCTAACGAAATCCCGTCCACCGCCAGCCTTTCGAGCCTCGAGGTGTGCAGCTGGATGCAATCCTCACGCAGTGTTCATATCGTCTGTGCCTTATTGCCACTAACTTTTGGTTCGAACTTCTCTGCTCGGAAGGGTTGGATATGCGCTCGCGTTTAACGTACGTCATTGACTCCATGAGCGAAGTCGAGGAATGACGATACTGTCCTCATGAGGTAGAAGGCCCCTAGGCCGCACGATAAAAGACATGGTAAGTCCGCTACAAGAGACCTTGACTTCATGCAAACAAGAAATCGCACAACCTTAAAACCTGACGAAAGCTTCACTGGTAGCCCGTGAATACTAGACGTTCCTGCAACCATGTCGCAATCTACGTACGACCTCATCGACACCGCGCTCATCACAGGCGGTGGAGGCGGCATAGGCCGTGCAATAGCCGAGAACTTCATCAAGGCCGGCAAGAAGGTAATCATAGCAGGTCGGACAGAGTCTAAACTCCAGTCTACAGCCAAAGAGATAGGAGCCGACTACTACGTCCTCGACACAAGCAAAGTCGACCAGATACCTTCTTTTGTCGAGAAAGTCCTCAAAGACCATCCTGAACTCAATTGCCTGGTCAATAACGCAGGTGTACAGCGTCCGTTCGAGATTCCAGGGAGCAACTTCAGCAATGGAGACTATGGATTCGATCTAGCGAAGGCAGACCAAGAACTCGACACGAACATACGTGGACCAATGCATCTGGCTATCAAATTACTCCCACATTTCACCTCATTACCATCTGGGAAAAGCGGGGTGATTATGAACGTCAGCTCTGTTCTAGGATTTGCGCCAACCAGCTTGGTGAACCCCGTGTATAACGGCAGCAAGGCCTGGGTGCACTTCTTCACCGTGAACATGCGAGCACAGCTGGCCAAGAACAACGCCAAGGTCAAGGTCGTTGAAATCGTGCCACCGACTGTCGCGACAGAACTGCACCGGGAGAGGACGAACCCGGACGACAACAAGAAAGCAAACAATCCTGCGGCGTTGGAGCTACCGGAGTTTATGGCAGATGTCGAAGAGGGTCTCAAAGACGGCAGCGACACGATAGCGGCTGGACCAGCGAAGAAGCTGGTCAAGATGTGGGAGGACAGTGTGGGGCAATTTTATAGAGAGAAGACCGGCATGTAAAGTCTGAGTATGCGCGGCATCGACTCGCGCTATCAATACTGCAAAGCTCCACGTACCGGTTATGATTATATCCTCGAATATCGAAAGCCTTGTGCATGTACTGCAGCGAATTTTCTCTCAGCCACCAAAACAGCAGCTGAAGGCGTCTTCTGACCATCTCTGTTCTCCGTTTCGGGGTGTCCTTGCCATTGACGTCCTTTGCGAGCTTGAAGATTACAAACTACCTCGGCTTTCTCGCGAATGGATATTCACATCACACAGGACACTGATCAGAACAACTGTGATTGAGCACTGGCATTGCGTACATAGACACCATCTAGGACGTGAATACAATAAACCGTCCTTGCTCTCCACGACACATCCCCGCGTCGCTGCTCGCCTTCTGCTTCTTCTCGGACGTGTAGTTTCAATTGTAGTTGGCATGTTCGGTAAAAGTCACCATGATCGTTCGCCGTTGCGTATTCCTCAAGGACAAGCTTGCGGTGGTGCCCGACAGTAGCTCTGACATCCATTGAGTGCCACCTGTTGCGGAAGCCATCGGAGTCAACCAACGAGCAAAGCACGTAGCACACCACGTGGTAGCTTGCTGAAGATCGCCTCAACACGTCTGTGTCTTACAGGATGTAGTGTGGCTGGTCAATTGCACGGCCCACAAGCTCGTTGTAGTTGGATAGAACGGCAGCCGCATGCTCCAGCAAGGTCCGCTGCTCCGATAGAGCGCGCTGAAAGACTCACTACCTTGACAACGCAGTCTGAAATTGTGAGGTTTCGACACAACGAGGTGCCCATTTGGGTAGTGTCGGCACCCAACAGCACACGATAAAGATGGCAATTCCTCCCAGAAGCGCAGACCAGTGTTCAGCGACCATCCTCAGCGACCTTGATCGCGATCTTCCCTCTCGTCCTACCGGTCTGCAGCTTCTCGAACGCCTTGCCGATATCCGCGAGGTCATACACGTTGCCATCTTCAATCACAGTCTTCAGCTTCCCTTCAGCCATCCACTTCCCAAACAACTCCCAGTGCTCCTTCTTCGTGCTCGAGAGCATGAACAGCTGGAAGCTTCGCTTACCGCCTCCCAGCGCGCCAGGCCACAACATCATCTTCGTCAGTGCCGCGACAGCGCTCAGAGATGTACCTGCTCCGACCACCACGAACTTGCCACCATCTTTCTTGAGGTAGTGGTGCGCCTGCCAGTAGAGGTTGGGGTCGCTGCCCACATTATCAACAATCAGATCAAGGGGACCATTCTTGCGACTCCATTCCTTCAGGGCGTCTATGACGTTGGTGCTTCGATAGTCAATCACTTCGTCTGCGCCTAGGCTCCGGACCAGCTCGGCGTTTGACCCACTGCAACTAGTAATCACCGTCTCGCACCCAAGCCCGTGCTTAGCCAGTTGCACACTGAAGGTACCGGCGCCGCCACTTCCACCGTTGATGAACACTTTCCCTCCTGTCGCTGTGCCGCCGGATCGGTTGTATGGCAGGTCCCCCATCAACAGCGTCTGTAGCGCCGTCATCCCAGCCACACCAACACAACCCAGCTCCTCGAGTCTCCGGCCCTGATCGAGCAGAGCCATGAATCCTTGAGGCACCTTCGCAATACCGTCTTTGCCTGTATGCACCGTATAATCCGCGCAGGTGCCGTTCTTTGCCGGTCCGCCAAGCTTACCCCAGCACAGATCCCCCGCTTTGAGATCCGGGTGGTTGGTCTGCCATGCTCGGCCCACGAAGTCGATTCCTGGTGTTATCGGAGCGCTGCCGACCATCACCCGCGGCAAAGGCGAAGGTAAAGACGCGATCTTGTAGTCGACTGGGTTGATCGAGGCCGAGAGGACCCGGACGAGAGTGTAGATGCCTGATGTTGGGATGGCTGGGACGGGCGCTACTTGTGCGACTTGGGTCGAGGGCGCATTTACGAATTGTGCCGCTCTCTGAGAGGTCGGCAGCGGGTTTGACGGGGCCATGACGGGCGTGTCGTTGTGTGGTCAGTGCTAAGATACTTGCTAGCTGGGTATTTTCAGCAGTCCAAGCAGATCTCGAGCCACGCGTCTAGCAGTTATGATCGTGTCTGGTGCTGCGAAGGGCGGTCCGCTTCTTTCCAGCTCGTCGTCGTTTTCAAAGTTACAGAACCGTGCTACTTGAGGCGTCGGTATTCAATGGTAGACTCGCGCAAGTAGTAATATGAGGTGGCTTGGCGGGCTGGTTTCGTCTACTATGACATCGCTGCCGAGCTTGCGTCACTACTCCGCCCCCCTAACTTCCGCAGAAAGTTACGGCAACCTCCATCATCAGTCGCGGAACTATATTGCCTCTACGAACTCCACAACCTTCCAGAGACACGGTAATCTATCTATGTCCTTTGACCTGGCTTGTTTTCCGTTTTTCTGTAGCACGAACGCCCGTTCTTTGGTGCCATTCGAGCCATGGTAGATCACTACGGCGAGACAATGGGATGGGAACACAAAGTTGAGAACCAGCAAACCTCGACGCGTCTTATCCAGTGCCCGGCAGCATTAATCCGCCGCCAGGTGAAAGACAGCAGTCTAGCTGTTAATGACAGATAGGTTCAAAGACTCGTCCTGCAAAAGGCTGGCTAAGTGCTTGAGCCGTTCAGAAGGGGTGGTAGGACAATGTCTCCGGGTTTCTACCATGCGTGATCGATCCTTCATCTGTCGCATATGCATATTTAGCATTTCCTCACGCATCTTTGATCGAGTATCTGCGCTCACGGTCGAACGACCGCCGTCTTTTCTTGCTTTAGTTCTATTCACTGCAATTGAATGCCACTTCGAGTGATCTATACCAAGTTCGCTGCCTCATGTACCCAGTCGATGCGTAATGAGTCCCAGCAGTTGCTTTACAGTGAATGGCTTGGGCATGAGTTCATCGACGCCAGCGTCCTTTGCAACCTGGACTTGTTCGGGTCTTGCATTAGCAGTGACTGCGATAATTTCTGGGTGACTCGTGAAACACCCGTTTTTTTCCAACGACCTAATCTCCTGGGTACATGTCAAGCCGTCCATGACAGGCATCTCCCAATCCATAAGTATAACGTCTATACGGGGCCCTTGTCCTCCGTCCCTCGCCCACAAGGCACAGCTACGAAGAAACGTCAACGCCTCAACACCATGATTAGCCACGTGGACCGTGCAGCCAGATTTGACGAGTTGTCTGCGCAGAATTTGTTGATTGATCATATTGTCTTCAACCAGAAGGAGATGAAAATCACATCGGAAGGGTACTTGTGACGCACTGTTCGGCGTAGGATTTGTGCGTATTGGTACAGAAGCAACGACAGGCCTGACCCCACTTCTTATGGTTTGGTCACTATCGTTAATTGTAGATACGCCCGTTGATACTTGTTCTGGTGGTGATGTAACGAGCCGAGCCATGGTATAGAAAACAAATGTGCTACCATGCCGCGGTGTGGACATGGCACCAATTCTGCCGCCCTGCTTCCTGATGAGATCATGGCATATGAACAGACCGAGTCCAGACCCGCCGTATTTGATCGAAGTTCTGGCGGAAGCCTGCTGAAAGCGATCAAAGATATGATTCATTTCTGCTGGTGTCATACCCGGACCACTGTCTTCCACAGCGAAAGTGAGATAGACTGGTTGACCATCACCCCAGTCCTGTCCCTGTATCCTGTCTTCCATAGAATTCTTCTCTGGTGAAGCCCACACCACCTGAGGAGGAAAAGCAGGATAAGGATCGGAAAGTGCAGCCCCATATGTGATGCTCACAGCCCGATAACTCTCTTGCTTGGTGAATTTGATGGCGTTGGAGATTAAGTTGATTAGCACCTGCGTTAGTCGTAGCGGGTCACACATCAGCCGACCAGGAACGTGCTTTCGCAAGGAGTCGTCTTGCGTCACTTTCAACGCGATCGAATGAGCTGCAGCTTCGGCTTCGAACATTCGGTAAGTTTCCTGCACAAGGTTATCCGGCTGTGAAGGAACAGGTGAGAGTGTGATTGAGGTTAAATTTAGTTTGGACAGTGTCAGTACATCATCCACGATACGCTTCTGATGCTTCGCGCAGCTGATAATCGTCTGCGCCGCTTCGACCGTCTCTGATAGACGGTCCATACAGTCCTGCACCGTCGGCTCAAAAAGTTCGTCACGTGAATGTGTGATGCCGTCTGCAAGTTGTAGAATGGCTGAGAGCGGATTCCTGACCTCGTGGGAGATGGCATCAGTGAATTCGCTCTGCTGTCTCTTCGCTTCTTTGGCATCGTGAGCAAGTTGTGCCTGCCAGCTCTCCGCCCACTTGAGTTGACTGACATCGCTCATACAAGCCATGACAGACTTGACTTGTCCCTGTTCCATGTATGGGAATGCTGACAGAAGAATGGTGGATGGTACGCGGTTACCAATAGGTGGGGTGTACAGACGCTGCAACCGGAGTTCTGTCGTGTCGGGTCTCTGGCCTTGCAATACTTGAGCCCATGCTTCCGTAGCATGAGGCCTGTCATCCGCAATCAACTGATCTTCGGGAATGAACGTCTGTTTGGGTGTGGTCTCATTGCCCTGGTTCACGACCGAGTGGTATCGCTCGTTTGCCCACATCAAAGTGCCGTTTGGATTGAGTTGCATCATGCAGATGTCGGCATGCTGAGCCATATACCTTATCTGACGTTCGCGCTCGGCAAGTTGAGCTTCCAGCCGTGCGCTCCTGATCATCGACTCTTCAACACTGGTGCTTGCTACGACAGCGGTGGTGATGTGCCTTTGAAGATCGATCATAAACTGATCATAGTCGTCGTCGATCGGTCTTAGGGGATTGCTGCCGACAACAGCATACCCATAAAGATGGTCGGCGCTAAGAATGGGAAGCGTACTGAAGCACTGGGCTGCCTGGCCATGTCCTTTCCATTCAACATTCTTCCAGTCTATGTCACCGACGAGCTTGTCGATTGTAGTGGTAACTGGCTGCCTTTCGACTGCACGGAAAAAGGGCATAAATCCAACGTTGTCATGAAGCTTCGTAGGCAGCGAAAGAAATTCGTCAGCCTGAGACAGGCCTATGCTGGATTGCAGAGTAAGTTCATGGTTACCGTCTGTAAACTCGGTCTCTATTTTGTAAAGTAATGCAAAAGGAATATCGTAGTTGTTGGCATCGAGACGCGCTGCAATATGCGCGTATACACTCGTGCTTGTGAACCGATCTGAAGGCGCCGATATACGGTTGAGCATTTGAGTTCGCCGGTCGCTCAACTTCTGTCGTGTCTTCTCGGCACAGCTGTTATATATACCACTGACCAGACCGGATTGCGACACAAGCGGCACCATGGTTGCCTCAAAGAACGTCTCTTCGGCAAAATGGTCCCGCTTGATAACCAGGCCCATATCTGGTAATATCGCCGCCTTCCTGGTCGTGCGGGCTCGGTCAAAGACTGGTATGACAACAGCACCAACTTCAGCCCAGATACCATCGAACCCGGCCCCGAGTGAAGCCGGATGCTTGTTCCCCATTAGCGGTATATATGCGTCATTGTAGATCGCTCTTAACTGGGGTCCCCTTTTGGTCAAGTCAGCAATGATACATGTAATCGAGGTTACTGGTATAAGTACCACCAAATGCATGCCGGATTCACATCGGCAAAGGCTTGTATAGTGTACATTCGGAGTTCAAGAGGCCACGTACTAAGAGCACCCAACTCCGTTGCAGCCCAGTCAGTCGAGGTGAAGGCGCGAGCATGATCTGTGTCAGACAGATGGACTGTCCAGTCGCCTGCAGAGACCGGCGTGGTCGTGGAATTGGAAATACTCATTTCTGAGGTTGGTCCCCGAATTGGGAAACCAAGATGGGACAAGAAATTAGCTAATGACCCCACGATGCATCTTTGGAAGATGTCGACAAGCGAGAGAGCAAAGTCTTGGTGTCGCCAGGATGCTCGGCAATCATCTCCGTACACGCCACCGAACCGAGAGCGCAACGACATTCACGATTTCTAGCCGCCCACCACTCTACAAGCGCGGCGACTGAGATTGGGAAACTCTGACGAGCGGTAGCAAGGCAAGTGAGCCGAACGCTACCCTTGGGACCGTGCCTCGGGAAGTGGCTAGTCTCGGTCGACGGTGGAGCCGAGAACGACCCAAGACATGCAGGACTTTTTGGCGCCGCCACCCACCATGTCTGCAACAGTGTCGTCAGCGAACCGTTCCTGCACAGCCGCTGCATCGACCGCGACTACAAAAAGCCCTCTCCACACCAAACGAACATGCGGACCCGATTGCATGGAACGTTTATGCTAGGTCTCCCTTTCGGCACTCGTCAGCTCGACATGGTCTTCAGCGAATCCTACGCCATGCGAGTGCCTACGACGTGCATACAAGTATCTGTCCTAGGCATCTGCATGGGGAAACGTAAGTGCCTGGACTTGGCGGCTCACGTCTGTTCCAACCTTAACAGGCAGCATGCAAGAAATGGATGGCCCCCAAGGTCGGTGGACGAGAACACGAACGTGCAGCCACCACCTCCAAGTCTCTCACCACATTCTGCTCTGACCAAGTATTGCCTGACGTAGATGTTGCACGCCCCGTCGCGTCTCGAGGTCTTCTCCTCGAGCTTAGCATGCGGGCCTTCCCGGACACCCTCATGATCAAAAAAGAAAATGCTTGACGCAAGCGTTCGTGACCGCGTCTCTTACATTTCTGGTTTCGCCTTTCTTTAGCTCATGACATTTCCATTTCCATCTCCGTGGATATCGCGCATAATATAGCTCTGGCCATCCGTGGCCACACTCCTAATTTTAGTTGTGGTGTGCTCTAAGCAATGATGACTTCTTCGACTTCCAGTGTCTTAGCCACCGCCATCGTAGTATTGCTGTTTTGCCTCACGTCTTTCGTACACTCGCGCACCGCGTCTGCAGGCGCGGAACCTTTTGTCCACAAATCCTCCGTCTGCCGCATGCAGAACTGCCAAGATGCACGAACAAACGAACGAACGTGCATTAGTAGCTCATCCCTGCTCACACCAGCCCTAACACTGCTACAAAAAGTCCTGCCCCACCTCAAAATCACAAGCCTGAAAGCGGAAATGCGTTAGCCTGTTAGCGCAGCATCAACGTCCTGAAGAGGCATGGCGGCAGGCCTAAATCGAATTAGTTTTTGAGTCATGATTGCGGCAGCCTGACAATCGTGGCTTGGTGTGGACAGTCGTTCCTGTTGAGGTAGGCAGCCTGCCGCTTCATGACTCTCCGGCTTTACGTGTGAGGGCCATGTAGTTGTATGTAGGTGGGTGCGGATGTTGGCTATCGCGAGGTCATGTGTGCACCGAGGCTTTATGCGAATGCGAAGAGTAAAGGAAGATACGTTTGTAGCAGTTCCAAGTTTTGATGTTGCTAGCTAGGTAGTAAGAAACGAAATATCTAGGTAGTCAGCCAGGCCAGAGCTCGCAAACGTGGTTAACCCAGTCAAATAGAACAAAGACCATCGCTAAACTGCATCGTGAACACGCAGGCTGCGGAATATTGAACGCCTGGAGAACCAAGTACATCCTCAAAAGAGGGACCTGCGCCGTAGCGCCAGGCCATCGAGCTAATCATGCGCCGATGATTGCTCTGCGAATTGTTACAAGTCAAGCGGCATCTCGCGGTGCCATTTGCTGGACCATTCGCGGATGTCTCGTGAACGCCGTAATGTTGTGCCAAACCAAATGGGTATCATACAAGAAGCAAAGCTGAAGTCGTAATCATACATCGCGAAAGCTCACCATACAAGTGAGATTGTGTCGATGCCAGGGCTGTGGACTAGTAGTGGTAGCGTGCTGGTGATGCGTAGATGACCTCTGCAGCATGTTGGTGTCGTCTTCGTTCGTCTTCATGATAGAGACTTCCCCTGTAACGGGGCTCTCGGTGTCGCCGTTCTTCGTGATATCGATCTCCACTCCGAGGCTCTCGGGGGCCTGAGGAGTATCGCTCTGGGACGATGATTGTTGGCCGCTCATATCTTCGTGGCTCGGTTTCGTACGTGATTGGACCTGGGTGGTGCACCACTGGCTTAGGTCTCTGAGGTCTCCTTGAAGGAGGAGCTGTGCTGTAGCCTGCATTCGTAGCCTCGAACAGCATGCTGACGTACCTGTATTCGGCTGGTACGAATACTCTGTTCACCTCGTCTCTTTGTTGTTTGTCAATGAGAGAGTATGGCTTGCCGGACTTGCAGAAGAAGTATGGTCGCATGTCGACGACGTAGTTGTGCCCCTTAGCGCACAAAGGGTTCCCAGATCGCCACGATGATAGCGAGTTGTAGCATGTATCACAGTGGTTGACGTGCTTGTGGAAGGTTCTGATGACGTGCTTCTCGTCAGGGAAAGCATCTCGCGCACCCTCAGGGCGGCCGAAGCTGACGGTTCGAGCCATTGGTGCGAATGTAGGTTGTGGTGATGTAGCCGGCGTCGTAACCGGTGACGAGTAATATCCGAGGTCGGGCGTTGGTGACCTGGCAGCAGCAGGTGTCGAAGCAATAGTCAAGCGGTCGAAAGACTGCTTTACTGATAGCTCACTTGTCTTGGGGTTGTAGAAGTAAGTTGTTACCCGTGCTTGAGACACGGTGGTGAGTTGATCCGGTGTTGCAATAGTTGGTCCTAGCAGATGAGTCTGCTGCCGTGGTGAAGTTGTAAAGTGTTTTCGCGGTGCTTTGTTGTCGATAGTGTCTTGCTAAGTGGTGAGGGGGAATTGCTGTAAGATAGCCGGGACTTCTTGAGATCTATATAGGAATCACATCATATGGTGCATACGCTCACAAAAGGTCCAAATGTCCAGGATCCTTAGCGTGAACCGGCCCAGGCAGCTAAGCTCTGTGGTGGAGTCCGTAAGGTTGTTTTTGAGGTTAAGCGTCGACGCGGCTCATAGTTCATGCCTGTCACACCTCCTGCAGAGAACAAATGCTTACCCGGTTCGCCTTCGTGCTGCGTGGCACTTGTGTGGAACGCTAATGTAGCTTCTCACATCCCACCCCGCTAAGTAAGGTCAGTAATGTAGGAGGCTGTCGACTGGGTGAGCGATAATTAGCAAAAGATCATTGCTCAGTATTGTGAGCAACGAGTCACTGCGAAGCACATTGGCATTTGAACGCAGGTCTGCTGCGTGGTCGGCGACAGATGCGACATGCGATGTGTAGTATCAGGGTAGAGAGCCCGCAAGGACGGCCATTTCCAGCCGTTGAGCAGGCCAGTGGCATTTGCGATTAGCCGATGACGACGCGTCTGAAACTGCCAGTCACACCGGACAGTGCTGGGGCGAATAACAGTGTTTGCTTGATGGGATTTGAATAAGCCAGAGGCTTTGCAGTCGATGATGCGCATGAGTAGTGAGGGTGTGCGAGTGAAACAGGTGGGAAGCAAAACGAGGCGAAGCACTCGAAGCAGAGACAAGCGAACCAGATGCGGAAGCACTTCTGGCTATAGGCGAAAGAACTCTCCGACCCTGCCAGAATTTACTCATTGTTATCCCGTTTCTGGTTAGAACGGATCTCGTCGTGCTCTTTCCTCTGTGGCTGGAGTCGTCGGAAATCCATGAATGACCGATACATCTGGCACAACAGATCATGACTACCTTTTCAAAGATCACCTTTCGAGCAGCTCTTGTGGATAGCTTCTCACTATCGTCTGGTACATCCGCACAGAATTGCATGATCACGCTCGTGAAGCAGCGGGCACTGTTCGTCACTAGTCCACAACCATCAACCGGTCTGCCAATTATAGGCGGCCATTACCTCACTAACTCGGTGGAGAATAATACGTCCAATCAACCTTACCTCCAGAAAAGAGTGATGAGTCCTGTCAAGATGACACATCGTGCTTCCGGCCAAGACCATTCCTCATCTTGCATGAAGCCATGCTCCCCAGTCTACATTAGTTCTGACCCCAAGGGTTTGCGAATTACTCGTTTCCGGCTAAGCGTAACGACTTTATTGAGTCACAGTGATGCAGGACTTGTTCGTAAGGACTCTCCATTGGACTCCCAAACCAGACTTGAGGGGGGCATCCTTCTAGAAGGCCATGTGACCTATTACTGAATCTTGAGAATACTGCATTCGTCTACTTGTCAAGGAAACCATGGTCTTCCGTGCCATGAAGCCAAGAGCTTCACATTACGACGCTGCAGCTGACGTACGTTCTTGATTCCGCATAGTAAAACCTGCCGCGAGTAGCCTGGATACGAGCTGATCAAGGGCACCGCTTACACAGCGCTACTCTGGCAGTTCAGTGTGATAGGTAGATTGCACTCGTCGGAAAGTGTAAATCTGGTCATATGCTCTCTCAGGATGCAGGAAAGGTTCCTGTTCCAAGTAATCGAGGGTCTTGTCCACCGACAAATGTCGTGTCCGCGAACATGGTTCGCATGGGCGTCGTATATGCCGGCAAAGTGCACTCATTATTGGTGCGAACGTAGCCGTCCACGTTTTCTGTCTTCATTTCAGATACCTTTGCCGTGCTTAGCAACTCAGATACACAGTTCACAGATGCTCTGGGCGAAGCAACAGTTAGTCAATGATGTCTGCAAAATCGGTTCCAACATTCCAGATCTGTCGAGTTGCACAAGGCTGAGACGGCACATACCATTGTGGCTGAGTGGCGGCGCTGGTGTCTAGTAGGTGCCCTCCAGATAGGGTATGGCGGTTGCTGGCAAGTGTCACCACCTGGAACCCACCATTATCCTCCACCATAGTCCCGTGACCGTGACTGCCTCACTTATGCCACAAACCGCTCCTGCCGCTACCCTTACGTCTGACCCAGCTTGTGGTCGGACTCCAGAAGCGCCTCGCGAAGATTGTGCAAAGGACTGCCTTCTTTGGTGATAACATGACCACGACGGGATGTAGGATGACGTCGCACAACCGCGAATTAACATGCGCGTCAACCCGTCCGATAGCTGCCGGTCTTGCAGCATCGTTGCCTTGCAGAAGAATTCTTGTTCCTGTCAGCTTAGGGTCGTACAGCTAGCAGACGGCTAAATATCCAAAGGCCCTAACAGCACAAGCGTAGGCGCCTTGCAGGCATATTGGGACATTACACCGTGCAGAGCCGCTTGATCGGTCATTCGAGGGAGATGTTGACCTTGTCACAGCTGTGAAAAGGAGCAGCTATTCTGCGAACATGGTGGTCGAGCCTGGCAATGGTTCCACGAGTGTCTGCCTGTAAGACCTCCTTCCTAGCGAACCGGTCAGTTTGGTTGGGGTTGGTTGGGGTTGAGCGCCCAATCGATATACTGCCTCTCAGCAGAGGTGGTGGTTATTGAAGGAGGGATCGAGTAAAATGCTTACTCAACGTTCTCGATGCTATGAGAGACCGCCTTGGAATAGGCGGCTTGGACAAGATCATCACACAAAGGTCTTGCAAGTGTCGATGTTTCACGAATCATCATCTGAGTGTTGCTTTGAAGCCGCCTGTCAACTCCTCTCTGCTCTTCTCATCTCGCACACCATAGAAGCGCAGATCTTTCTCCACTGCCAAGGGCACATCGCCAGTCGACCAGTCTTCTGGCTTAGTGCTCTTGAGCAACGTTGTGAACTCTTTCTTGCGCTCAGCATCACCCACCTTGAGCTTGGCGATGTATTCTCTGTACAGCTTTTCTCGATCTTTGTCCGAGAAGTACCGATCTGTCATCTCAGGAGCTTTACGGAACTTACGCTTGAACTCTGGCCAGTAGAGCTTGTGCGTGGCTTCGTTGGCTAGGAACCTCAGATAGGCGACCTTGGGATCGAGCTTGTCAGGTCTTCTGGTAGTGCCGTTGGTGGAGCTACGTCCTGCCTCATCGTTTGCTGCGATTTCATTGGCGTTCCGTTCGGCAACTCGATCTCGCGACCAAGCGTCGAATACAGCACGTCTTGCGCTCATGTTGGGCAATGCGGTCCAGCGGTCGTCAGTGATGACTGCGTTAGCCGTAGTCGTGTTCGTGTCAATGAGTGCGTCGAAGGTGGAAAAGGGTGAGATGCGGTGGTCGTCCAGCATGACACGGAAAAGAGCATCTCTATCGTCCTTGGTGAGTGGTAAGCCGGCGTCTTCATCGTCTTGATCCGGTAGATCATAGTCATAGCCGGGATCCTGTTCTTCGGCCTCCATCTGGGCAAGTTGCCAGGCTATGTCGTCTTCGTCGAACTCTTGTGGGCCGGGAGGTGGTCGGTCTGGGACTGACTGGTCGGGCTGCACATCGAGACGTTGACGTTTCGAGGCCGGGTCTGAAGCAGTTTCGGTCTCGTCATCTGTGACTTCGACTTCCTCGTACTCTTCACTGTCGTACTCTTCAGTACGAGGCTGAACAGCACCAACAGGCTCTGCTTGTTGGGCCAGCGCTTGTTTCTCGGCGTGTTCCTGTTGCTTCAGGTCTTCTGCCTGCTTCTTCTTCTCCCACTCAAGCCTGTCCATGTCGATTACAGCCATCATGACCTCACTAGGGAACTTCCACAGACTCTCTTTCGTCTCTGTATTGTGCACGAAGCGGCGTCCGTATTTCGTCTTCACTAACACCCATGGTGCGCAATCGGGTATTGGGGTCTTGCTCTTAGGTCTATCGCCCTGTCTGTTGGGTCGCGATGTGTCACGGCTCCCGTGCTGATAGCTTCGACTAGCAGCGAAGTGGCCTGGCCTTTGCTGATTGGGGTCGTTGTTCCTGTGGAATTCCTGCATGACATTGAGAGATGCCTGCACCTCGTGATCTGGTTTTGTTGCGCCATAATCGATCAGCAATTCTTCCGGATCAGGCTCAGACGCAGGCACCGGCCGAGTGTAGGTCGATTGTTTGCTATCAGCGTTGTAGTAGTATAGATGTCCAGTGGGGGCTCGGTGCTCTGTCCATCCTGGCGCCAGTGGTGCCGTCGCTGAGGTCGCGGGTGTTGCAACGGCCCGATGAGTAGATTTGAGCATTTCGTTCCTGACCAAGCCAAATGAGAACCGTTCGTAGCCTATTCGTTGGCGCGCATATTCGTGGACTCGCGGCTGAGGGAAGGTGCAGTCGTGGGTCGTGCTTGCTCTTTCAGTGTCAGTGTCGCTGCAGCGCGACTTTTGGGTGGGGTGGGCACGCCTGCTCGCGTCCAATCGGAGTGCTCCAAGCACTGCGACGCTAGAGTCCTACGCAACACGCAAGTACGCTGCCTTATGCGCCTGCCTCTACACACCACTGCCCACACCAAAGCTTCACTACGATCAGAGACCACAGCGTTTACTCTACATCAGTAGAATTACTGTCCGCTTGCCCGCTCGGTTCCACCTCAGCGCGGTAGTATCAATCTCGACCTTCCGTCTGCTGTGCCCTCAAACACCTTCACGCATCCAACATGTCTCGAAGATATGATTCAAGAGTCAGTTCGACCTTGCGTGCCATCACACCACGATACTAATCGCAATGGCTAGACCACCATCTTCTCACCAGAAGGCAGGTTGTACCAGGTCGAATATGCCCTTGAAGCCATCTCACACGCCGGCACCGCTCTGGGAATATTAGCCACAGATGGCGTCGTCCTTGCAGCGGAACGAAAGGTTACTAGCAAGCTACTGGAGCAAGATACTTCGGCAGAGAAGCTATACATCCTCAATGAGTACGTGTCGACCAACAAGCGCAGGACTCAGAGCTGACCAAAGTAGTAACATGGTCTGCGCCGTGGCAGGCATGACAGCAGACGCCAATATCCTGATCAACTACGCAAGACAAGCAGCTCAACGCTACCTCCTGACATACAACGAAGACATCCCTTGCGAGCAGCTCGTCCGAAGACTATGTGATCTGAAGCAAGGTTACACACAGCACGGTGGTCTCAGACCTTTCGGTGTCTCTTTCCTCTATGCTGGCTGGGATAAAAAGAGTGAGTGGCAACTTTACCAGTCAAATCCCTCAGGGAACTACGGCGGCTGGAAGGCAACAAGTGTCGGTGCAAACAACGCCAGTGCCCAGTCGCTCATGAAGCAAGACTACAAGGAGGACTGCAACCTGAAGGAGGCGTGCAGTCTGGCCGTCAAAATTCTGAGCAAGACTATGGACTCAACCAAGCTGAGTAGTGAGAAGATTGAGTTCGCCACAGTCGGGAAGACAAAGGATGGCACTATCTATCACCACACTTGGGGTGGCAAGGAGATTGACGCCCTTCTGAAAGAGGAGGGGTTGGCCAAGGCGGAAGAAGAGTCTGGTTGATGGAGAATACCAGCCGATGCTTGACTTTTCATAGCAATGGCGTTCGGGCAGGCAGCCCGCTTAAGATTGGCAACCGAATTAACCACTATCCTCGAAGAAATGATGCAGGTGTCCGTTCACCATTCTATCCACGATTCCGAAATTCAGGGAAGAGATGTCCTCGGAAGATGACTTGAGGTCGTAGGTACCCCGTGGGGCTGGCATTACCGTCAGAGAGCTCCAGTACACCGCAAGCCTCTATCAAGTCTATGCTGAGAGGCACGCTGGTCACGGACACTACAGTATATGTTGTGGTGGCAGGGCTTCAGGCTGCTGGGAGGACCTTCTGTCGTGTCCAAAGGTGGCCATGGTCGACTCTGCCCTTGAAAAAGCGCCTTCGTCTTTTGACCCTGAGTTCTTGCCGGAGAGCTTGCAATCTTCGTCACTTGCTCCTGCCCGCTTAGCTAAACGACTCTAACCGAAAGATATAGTCCATTTTATCCCACATCGCTTCTTCATTGCTGGGTAGCTACACTCCCCAGTTCGCATACTTTTGGTGAGACTGTACTGCTTGTAGTCATGGACCTCGCTGTCTTCACCCGATCTGCTGACCTGTCTCCAGAACTTTTCCTCTCCTGCATCACAGGCACTCTCGAGCCATAAATCTTTGGTCACAATGCTTTTGACGTCGAACCAACTCGTCAAGTTGAGCGCGGATTGATACCAATGGGCCCTTTCAAGCAAACAACCAAGGACCTTCTTGTCTGGTCTTGACAGGCCAGCAACGACCACCGTCCAAAGCGCTGCCTTTGGGTTCCCAGGTGATGTGTATATGTGGGAAAGCACCCCGAGACCCATTGCTACACAACATTTCGCTACGGCGATGGAAAGATCACTTTATACGAAAAGATCAGGACAGTCAGTCGGAACAGCCGGTCTCTGCTGGGCGGCAATGACAAGATATGATGCTGATTGATGTTCCTCAATGCGACAAGCGTCTCCGTGGGTACAGCTGGCTGATTCTTTGCCATACACCGCCCCGCTAGGCGAAAATAGCATCAATTATCCAGAAAGAGATCTCGATGTTTCTGCGGAGATCTAGCAATCTTGGAGGGCGCTCACTGCTCTATACATCGGCATTTGCGAGTCCAAGATGTGCCTGTACTATTTGCAGAGGTTGAATGAGGGCTTCGAGCCAGCCCTGCCGTCCCGGAAAGGGCCCTCCACCTGCACCTGGTATGCAAGTTCAAAGACCCGCATACTCCATAGTCCACCTCTTGGCTCCAGCAGCTTTGTTGCAGCTTCAGCATTTCGGTCATCGAATGCAAGCTGGTTCATACCTGGCCGTGAGCAACATGAGCCATCGAGTTGGGAGCGTCGAAGAGCTCGACTTTACAACGTGAGGCTCGTGTTCTTCACGCAAGGGAGACAGCAGCGATATTACTTCACATCGTGAGAACAGAGTGGTCAAGGCAAGACCACCTCATACAATCGTCCTGGGATACTAGAGCATAAGGTCAAGAATGGAACGAGCGAGCTAAATCCATCATCGATCCCTTTCTATCTCTGACATCGCGTCCTTCTTTGGGAGAGGTATGCAGCAGCCTTCAACCATCAGGGAAGTTTGCTGAGCTCCACAGCATGAGTACAATTAATATATATCTAAGGCATTCATGCAAACGCGTATCAAATTAGAGTCGTGCACAACGTAAGGAACTCGAAGTTAGTCGATAGGCTTAACCATACGGCCAGCACTACCGAAGCTCGTTCTACCGGATGACATATTCAGCCAATAGAAGTCAAGCATAGTTCCGGGCTTTAGACCAGCCAACGGTGAGCAGCAGACAGGAAACATAGTAGTAGTAGAAGAAGAGCCTGACTCACGTCCAGCAACGTGTCATACTCGTGCAAATCCTCTCGTGCTCGTACCACCGTCTTCCGCTCACAGTCCAATTCTCACTCTCAGCGCTCCGCCGCGTATCCACTACAAAGCTATCAAGCCTGCATCAGACTGACCAAGAACAGCAAAACAAAAACAATCAACAGCGAGGATTCGCATGTGGTCACCCACCATACTACTAAATCGTCGGTGCGAGGCTTATATCTGGGCGAGCGGACGAGAGCCCTAGCTTTCCTTGCCCTGTGGTCGATTGCGAGGGCAAGTCTGTGCTTTGCTGTACAAGTCATGGTTTCGTGGCTCTGGTAAGGGCGGTGCTTCGTCGAAGACGTGTATATATGGTCATGCAGAGCGACTGTTTTTGCCTCGATGCTAGTCCCCCAGCAGAGTCACAAGGTGACCAGCACTGACCGCTTCACGTATCAGATTCGTCTTCTAAAAAGTGGCTGTCTTGAGTTCCCGCACGAAGGCTGGACGACGTTCGGGGACAGCGCGCTCAACGGTGACGACAACAATAATAATGGAACTGAAGATCGGCGGAAACGAGATGAAGCAATCTCATCCGTAAAGATATATCTTGGATTAAAGCTGGTAGCACAGAGTACCGCCTGTTCCCGCGGCCATGGCGGCAGCTGCCATGCGATGTCACGCTATACTGAGATAAAGCACCATCAATGCACGCTAAAAGTACAAATGCCAATGGTCCCCCTCCAATCGTGATTCGTATCATGTGAATATTCATGTCCGTGCCCATGCTATGTCGGTTGCCGACAACCCGGGCCGCCAGCGACAGTGCTTGACCCCCCCATGTCCTCCGTTGTCGTCTTGGAGTACAAACGTATGTGGACATGCGCTAATGTCCAAACGTTCCGACCCAGCTGCTGGTGAAGCTCGGAGTTCTCACGATGTCGATCGGCACGCTTGACCCCATTTGGACCTCATTTGAATGGCCATGCCCCGACTCCGGCGTCTTCTTGTTTCTTTTCAACTCGAGGTCGTCGTCTTTGTGGTCCGGTGTCTCAGGCCGCGGTACGCCAGCAGTTGGGTAGCGTAGTTCTTCGTCTAGCTCGAAGAAGCCGATGTTGTTGTTATTTGACAGCATGTCGTCTTCAAGAGTGCCTGGGTACATTTGCTGAGACTGTGGGAGAGGCTTGGTGGGACTTGTGTGCGGCGCAACACGTGGTGATCTGGGCGAATGTGAATGGATCGAGTGGTGTACGGCACTACCAGTGTGATTGGAAGAAGTCTTCCGTGGTTGTGTGGGCGAAGTGTTCGGCGACTTGCTGTTTCGTCGGTCAACCTTTTGATGCGATACGACGTGGACTCGCTTGCTCATGTAGGTGCTCGTTTCTGGCGATGGCGATGCTGGCGGGTTGCTGGCATGGCGCGGTGAGAAGTATCCCTCTTCCTCTGATACTGGCTTTTGTTGGATCGCATTGTCTGGAGCAGTATCTTTGTCGCCGCTAGCGAGCAGGAGGTCGCCCATTGACATTCCAATTTCGGAGTCTGGTGTGCTCACGGGTGTGATTTCTCGTATGCGGCGGCCGAAGGGATCACGAGGGGTTTTCCGTCTTTGTATGACCGGCCGCCGCGACGGTTCACTTGTTTCTTCAGACGAGATCGAAGCGGTGGAATCATTGCTTGTTCGTCTGTCCGAAGATTCATTGTCGACGTCTGGTGAAGGACCTTCTTCGTAGCTTGAGCTTGGCTCGACGATTGCGCGGTCGGCGAGCTGAAAAGTAACATGTTTCCGTTTGCCAGTTGATTTTTTCCTGCCATTGACGTTACGGATAATTGGTGGAAGTGTGCCGCGGTTGACGGTTGATGGAGAAGTGTAAGCACGTCTAGTGGTGGGAACTTGTAGCGAATCCGTCATCGATGATTGTGTAGGCAATGAGGAGGACTGAGGTGGCATTGCCTCGACACTCATGGTCGGCACTACTGGAGAGGCTGGCTCGGTCTGGGTACCCTCTATTGGCGTGTCGATCTGATTCTGACCATCACGTTTGTCGAGCGTTGATAGGCATGCCGATATAAAGAGGCCGGCGAAAGCTTGCTCGTGATTCTTTCCTACAGGTGAAAGTGGAGGTTTCTCCCGAGGTGGTTCGGATTGGATCGAAGCGGAATCTGAACAAGCACGCTTTTCGGCTGTAGTGGAAGAAACATGAGCCTGGCTGCTGCTCGGTAAAAAGAAGTCATTCGGCATTGGCGGAGTCTGCGAGACATTGGCATGTGATTGTGAGATGCTTTCACCGGCGATGTTCGTTCTGTCCAGTGATATCGTAGGTGGCGTCGTCACTTTCGATCCCACGTTCATAAGCTTGATGGGCTCCGAGTCCTTGTAGGCACGTAGACTGTTTGGGCTTCGAGCCTTCTTCTCACACCCGCTGAGCAAAGAAATGGATGGTGGGGTAGTTGAGAGCGAGTTCTTCGCGAATTCATGGTAATTGCTTGCATTGTTCTTTTGAAAATGTTGCTGAGCACGCTTCTGCCTTTTGCGTGCTTTCAATTCTGCTTCGAAGTCCCTAAATTCCTTGTCCTTCTGAGCTCTGAATCGCGCAATTTCCTCGTCTAGCTGCCTTCGTTTCTGCTCTAGTCCATGGATTATGTCTGTGTCGCTATCTGAGTCTCCAGTGTATTCTGGTGAGGGTAACGAGTGTTGTATCACTGTCATATAGGTGGCCGAGGGATGATTGTGCATTTTGAGCGAGACTTGGAGAAGATGAGTCTGGTGCTGCCCAGATGTCGCAACATGAGCACTGCTTTTCTTTGAGATGTCCAATTTGGTTGGGGGAGGCGTATTGCACAGGAAGACGAATTTGGTGACGAGTTATCTGCGTGTTAGTGAAAGTGTGAAATGAGGACGTGTTCCGGATGTCGAGGAAAGCAGTGCAAACTATACTCGACGGAAGACGTGAGCCTGTGGAGAGATGAAATGTAGGTAGTAACAGCCGTCATCCAGCTTAGGTTCGATAGCCTGAAACTGACTTCTTCTAGACGCCTGTTGGTGGGCTTGCTACCTATGGACGACTCCCACTATGCTTGTGAGCTTGCGCAAGAAACAAGAAGCTAAAGAGAACCTAGATTTTTTGGTCCTACCCCACCTTCGCCGGCTGGTCGTTAAGTCGCTGGTCAGGTCATGGTGTGCTTCCGAGACCAATCGTGAAGCCCGGCTGTTACGGGTTGGCATCGGCTGCTAGATGTGGCTTACTCGACGCCCGCTACTCATCTCTGAAGAGATACGCGTGGCAGGCGAAGCTTGATGGCGTTCAGATCAATAATGGATCTAAAAGCCCTTCTCTTGCTTCTACCATGTGGTCATGTCTCATGCAACCCTGCAGTAACGGAGAAAAATAGCCACATCGATTCTAGTAGACAACTACAGGTGTAACCTCATCGACCACGAGTCTTACAAAGTGCTTACTGCCTGCTGGAAGGGCACCCAGGGAGGTTCACTCTTGTGACACTTTCCTGTGATGGCAACCTCACAGTGGTCCTAGCGTGAATCTCATAACATCACAGGCTCCTCGCTGTTGCACACTCGACCGCTATTCTCGACGAATGCAATAAGAGGATATATTGAGGTCGCCGTAGAGCAGATGGTACGCAGAGCGATACTCTACTATTGGTTGTTAGGGGTACCTGACCAACCTCCTAGCCCCATTTTCACACAAATTCGTTGTCACTAATACATCACACTTGTAATTTTCCATGTGCTCCGGCGAAGCAAGTCTTGCGTCAAGAACGGTCTGCACGAGTTTCCTTTCATGTGAATAGTTGGCACACAAGAAACTAGAAATCCGCATGCGGCGAAACTTGCAATGGCGTGGGGTCGTGCTATCCGTCATGCAGAACACAAGTTCCGTTAGCCCAGCCGGAACTCAGCCACCACAAAACACCGTTGCCCAGTGGTCCAATTTCTGATGGAAGACTGCAAATTCGCATGCTCGCATTCCAGTCTCTACCTACAAGATGTTATACGACAGGCATGGTCGCCACGTCTCTACAACAAAATCGTACACAGAATTTTCTAACAGTTCGCGGACTTTTTTCGGTGTCGCTCGAAGGCGAGTTCCTCGATATCACACATACCGTAGATCCAGTCGGTGAGATTCGGTCGGTAGATCTACTAGCTCCTCCTACCCAGGACGCTAGTGGGAAGATCCTCCAGGGGGATCATCGAAAGGAGGAAAGCGCCATGTACCATCATTGGTAATCAGGTAAAACCCGAACGCTTAGCCACAAACAATTTTCCTGCCACATCTCTTCGTGACCATGAATTTGTGCAGTGCCGTTACGCTTGGTGCTGGGTTTCGTTCCACAATACCACAACGTACTCGTACCAGCAGTTCGTCGGACCGATAGTAGGCACGTAGCTCGAGCCTGAAGGAGCGATTTCCGAACCTCGAAGATGCGGAAACCCTCACTCTGCCAAGCATCTCGGTAGACTTGCCGAGGTAGCATTCTAGAAGGCCTTCTGATTTCCATTAACCTGGCCCACCACGAGTCAGCACCACGTCGATCCGGGGAGACATGAGGGCCAGAGCGCTGATCATTTCAAGTCACTTGACTGAAGTCCACTGTGCGGACAGCTTCGGCTAAGGAGCTATGGAGGGATGAAAGAAGCTGAAAGTTTCCGAAATATTCTTCTTATCAACCGACCATTGGGTCTCTGACTGCGGCCCCCTTTAATGAAAGTTTCGATGGTTCGTGAAGCGGCTGCTGATCTTCCTGTCTCCTCGAGATTTTGTCGTTCAGCTTGCTTGAGCGTGATGCTGATGAGATCTGCGGAGATGGTCCTCGGCTCTGGGACGATCGCGACCGCGGGGCAGCTGACTCTCATGACCTAAACGAGGATTGCACGGATGAGCATTCAATGTTGCAAACACTAGTGAATCTACAATACGGTATACGAAGCCTAGCGAAGAGACGAACATTTTAAGTGTCAGCGCCCCACTAGCTCTGGCCACTGAGCCGCACATGAGGCGTTGAAATGATCCTGAAACTGGACCTCTGAGACACAGGAAGTAAATTGCACCTCACCTCGTGATCTAGTTTATTGCAACGACAGAGCTAGAACCTACGGCGGCTCTGCTTCCAATAATCCGAGCACATTTCAGTCCAAATGGCGACACGCAAGGGTTAACAGGCAAAATACGAAGCTCAATGAGATGCCTGGGCTGCAAAGCAAACACAAATAATTACGGTATCCGTTTGGCATTAAGGAAGTTGGGTCCAGCCCGATAGACTATGACTCGAACCAGTGTTCGATAGCAACCCAGCCGCACCAGCTTAGCTATTCTGCTCTCCTGCAACTCAATTTCAACGCTTATGGGCACTGGGAATTCTTGCCAGAGCGCGACTTCGGCTCGAATTCTTGCTGATCGTAGAACATGCAAAGGTTACACCGGCACCGTATCGTGAAGACACAGCAGTCGCTCCGCTGCCATAGTCTTCGTACTCACTGATTCGTGAAGAAGACGCTCCCGATCGCTTCGATTTAGGTCTCCCGTACATAGCCTCGTACTCGCTCCTGGTGGTCGGATGTTTGTACGCCTCTCCGCTAGCACCGGTATATCCTAGATCTTGGAAGTATCTGTAATCACCTGGTGTTCGCTCTTCAACGTCGTATGGTAGATTTCTGGCCGTAGACCTGGAATTCTGGCTCCCCCCATGACGACTGGCTGTTGAGTAAGGCGATCGGGCGTATGGCTCATCATAGAGACGATCACTCAAATGGGCATCGAAAAGACTTGCACGTATGAGGCGGCGATCGGAGACTCGTGGATCGCTTCGGTAGGAAGTGGCGGATTGGCGATCGCCGGGATGTCTTGATGCTGCGCTTCGGGTGTAGGGTGGGTTGTGGGAATGAACATTGGAAACTGAATCATCAGGTCGAAGAGACGACACCCAAGAGAAGGAGCGGCCGTCCTGCAAGGATCGGGTGCCATTCGGGGAGATCATCGTGCTGCCATTGTATCGGCTGCTATGGCTTGCAGACCGTGTGTCGAACTCTTCGAGGTTGGCCGTGATCAGCCAAGACCGTGTAGTGCTTCTTGACATGGTTGATCATTAGTCGATGGGTGTAAGTCGTTCGTCTCAGAATATGTCAAGCGTCAAGACCTGCTTGAAGTCGGATAGTAGTGGAGGTAATGGTGTATAGATCTGGATGATGCAAATGAATGACTGCAGGACCCGAGACAAGTCTCTTTTATGGACGCTTTGTGAACCCGCAGTCATTGTCCCAGTCATGTCTTTGTCTGCATGGTGACACAGAAGTAGGTTGTCGTGACAATGGCGAGGATGGTATACCTCGCCTACGAAGTCTCTCTGAGTTGACCGTAAGACACGGCTCAGGAAAACGCCGGATCTCATGGTGTCGTTGGGCATGATAGTGTGGCAGATGGTGGTCTCTGCTGCAGCGTCACGTCAATGAATTTCCAATATCCCAAACACATCTAGATATACTCCAACGAGTAGGTCAAGGAGTTGCGGCATCTTCAGAAGGATCAGAAAACCGGTACAGTGTGTATTATTCCGTCATTACCCATATAGACTAGCCGGAGTACGTGACTCGAGTCACGCTGTAAAAGGGGAGATACTTCAGTAGCACTCCGGTGACCCTTCCCGACCGGGCTTAGGAGACTGGACAGAGGTCTGAAAATGCAGGATTCCAGCTTACGTTCCTGGAGCCTACGTCGTTCTTTGGTAAGCAAATCAAACCTATGTCTAGAGTCTGAGGAGGGGACTAGCATATCAGGCCCTTCGGGTACGTAGTCTGGGCGCCACCGAGGTAGATGTGATGTTTCTGCGGGGTCTCAGACACCGCGACGGTGGACAGGAGCCTGGTGGCGCAGCAAGTCCGCCAGCTGCTGGTCTCAAGGTGGTGAGCTTGGACATATCTGTCGGATATTCGCGATGAGATCATCGATACGATAGGGCTTTGTAGTGATGGAGTCCTGTCAAAGTCAGTGATTGTGAATGGGGAACCGGGTTGGCGTGTACACACCATGCCAGCTTCAAGAGCCGCGTTGACTTGCGTGCTCCGAACGTTTGCTGTAACACCAATTATCGGTATTCGAGTCGAGAATTCACCAGCAGCCTCGCGCTTGCGAACCTCGGTTACGCACTGGATTCCTCCCATCACAGGCATCTCGATATCGCAAAGCATGACGTCGAAGGGGCGCGCTTTTGTCGCCTCGACTCTTTCTAATACCGCCAGTGCTTCCTTCCCATGATTGGCAGCCTCGACCTCGAACCCATGGTTCCGCAATTGTTTGCAAAGCACCTTCTGGTTTATTTGATTGTCTTCGACGACCAACGTGCGGACTTTGACTGGCGGTCCAGCCGGTCCACTTTGGTTCGGACTCGTATTTTCCAAATCGGCTAGGATGTCGAGAGCCATTGGTGCGCTCTGAATGCGCTCTGGAAGAGGTGGTGCAGCATTTCGAGAGGGTTTAGAGTGGGGCTCTTCTATCTTGGTCGTGGTAACGTAGAACGCGAACGTACAACCACCCGACTCAGAAGTCCCAACGCCAATCTCACCCCCAAGCATCTCCGTGATTTGTCTCGATATGAAAAGGCCCAGACCAGAACCTCCATACTCTGCATGTGTTTTAGGTGAGGCTTGAGCAAAGCGGTTGAAAAGTAGCCTCTTCTCGGCTGCTGTCAAACCCCTTCCTGTGTCTGAAACTCCCACTCGAAGATAGATCTGGCTAGATGCCTGATCAGAACAAGCCTGGACGAGTGAACCTCTCCGTTGAAGCGGATTGTACCGCCTCGGTACGAAGTCCATCTCCTCAAACTGCCATGGCTGCTCAGTATGAACGGATGTTGTCACCTTGATTTTTCTCGTTTCGCAAGCTCTAGTAAATTTGATTGCGTTAGTGATGATGTTGATAACAATCTGGAGGAACCTGTTCGGGTCGAGGAGTATCCAGTCAACTTGGAGTTTAGACACGGATTCGTGCTCAATCATATCCAAGCTGATGTCTGACATACGCAGTTCCGGCTCGAAGATTTTGACTGCAGATTGCATAACATCAGACAACTTGGCAGGTATTGGAGAGACGACCAGGAGCTCAGAGTCGAGCTTTGACAAGGTTAGCACATCGTCCACAATCTGCTTCTGGTGGTTGACACAATAGATGATTGTGTCAGCAGCCTGTAGGGCGTTGTGTAGCGCCAAGTGCGTAGAATTTGGGCCTGATCCACGTCTCATTGTCATCAACCCGTTGCTGGAGGCGTTGTTCAAGTTAACCAACGATTGTTTTACCGCCTCCACAATTTCTTCACCACAATGAAGTACCGCAGATAGCGGATTTCTGATTTCATGGCTGATCATATCAATGAAACGCTCTTGTTGTGTGCGAGTACGTATAGCTTCTTCCATCTTGTCCGTAAGCACCTTTTCCGCTAGCTTTTGAGCTGAGATGTCTGTAACCCAGAAGTCTATATGGTCAATGGTAACGCCGTCTGGTTTGTACTCTTTTACCCCTGTCGCCAGCACATATGCGTCGTTCTCCAGCGCGCGATCGCCTTCGTAGATCGTGTACGTCTTCTTCAGTTTTAGCTGGACGGTTAGCTGACCTTTCTTCGTGGTCAAATCTTTGAAGTAATCTTGAGCTTTCTGCACGTCATCTGGATGTAGGTAGGATATCCATGGCTGCGCCTCATCGAACACCTGTCCTTTTGTGAAGCCATAGAAATCGTGCCAGGCGTCATTGCCCCACTGCACATACCCCTCCACATCAGTTGAAACGATACCCAAAGGGCACAAATCAGCGAAGCTTCTGTATCTCTGTTCGGATTCTTCAATCTCTCGCGTTCTGCGCAGGAGCTGATCCTCGATCCACTTTTGTTCGGAGATATCAATGACGAGTGCCATTATGGTCTCTACACCACCTTCGTCGTCCTGATCTGCATAACATGCAGTAAAGCCTGTGCGATGCGGCATCTTCATGTTGCCACGCTTGAATTCATTTTTGGTCCGGAAGGTGAAAGAAACGCTCTGCTTGAGAGCCGTAACTTTATGCCACCATTCTTTCATGATAGGCAAATCTTCGTCGAGGACGTTGTCACTCCAGGTGGTATTGACGGCCTCAGGATCGACGCCGGTGAAGTGATACCAGGCCTCGTTTGCGAAGATGATCTAGTGAGATTAGCATTGTGGTCCTTCGGGCGCTTCGTTGAATACGCACCTTTCCAGCTAGATCCATCACCGCAAGTCCCACAGTGGATCGATTCGCGAACCGTGAAAATCTCATCTCCGTCTTCTGAAAGTCCCTCGCGGCTTTGGAAGCAATCTCGGCTCGATACTTCAGCTCTTCGGAAAGACGAATCTTGGACAAAGACGATGCGAGCACGTCTGAAATCATTTCCAGAAATTGTTGATACCACGGGTTATACCTCCGGTATGGGTTGAGGCCGATGACAAGAGCGGCGGGGGTCTTACTACCGCCTGCGATTGGCACGACCGCAAACTGCTTGCTGGGTTCGCCAGCCCCTTTCCATTGAACGTCGGATAAGGATAATAGGGTTGCCATGTCCAAGCCATCTGCAGACACTACAACCGTGCGCATGTTTGCAACTGCTTCGCGGATTGCTGTTGAGAGGCCATCGAGGCCACCATCGAGGTCTACTTCCTGACTTCGCAACGGGTGACTCTGCGATATTCCAATGCCACCAACAACCTCAAAACTGCGAGATATTGCAGGCGACCCGAATCTGAGCGATGAACCGTCACAGTATAACAAGGCGAATGGAATATCTCTGTCGTTTTGGCCTAGTCCTTCAATAGTCACCCGCCACAGATCTTTGAACGTGCTAGCAGTGGCTAGCCGCTGTGTTAAGGTCTGGATGCACATAGTCCTTCTCTCGCCAATGACTGCCGTTGTCTTGTCTTCAGGCGCACCGTATACGCCAAGCAAGCTGCCGTCGTCGCCAATGACGGGGATGAGCTTCCAACTGAAGAATGTTTCTTCGAGGAATCCATGCCTTTCCATTAATAATCGTGTTGCTTCTCCAGTCGCTGTCCGGCCAGTCTCACTCATCTCACTGATCACACCAGCAAAGTAGTCCCAAAACTCTGGAAACACATCAGGAGCGTTGCTGCCCATCATAGCCGGGTGCTTGGCACCAACAAGCGGAATATAAGCCTCATTATACATGATCGTATGTGTTGGGCCCCAGTACAGTACTATTGGCGCGTTGTCTGCCATCATAAAGCGCACACATTGCCGCAGCTCTCGTCGCCATGACTCGATATGCCCAAGTGCTGTTTTCGACCAAGCAAAGTCTCTCACAAATTGCTGGAAAGACGTTATCTGCGGCGGGACAGGATCCCGTGTCCAGTCCAGGTTGACGCCCATGCCGACACTCATCGAACACACGATTTTCACGTATTTGCTGCCTTCACTGCTGTCTGCGACGCCCTATACCATTCTGGCTGAGAAGGAGTTAAGTCTCCTCGCTCGAGAATTCCTGCCACGAATTTGCTTGCTCGAGCTTCGGTGCACGCCTCCACTTATGCTTAGCAGCTCACTAGAAGATGGGCAGGATTTCTACCGACAATCGACGCGTTGTAGAAACAGACCTTGAAATCGTACAGTAGATTCCTGACTGGAGAAACCTGTTTGGACTTTCGAGGTACTAGCTGGATCGTAAACGTTGTCCGCGCACTGGCATGTTGCGGATGAGACCGGAACCCGAACCAACGAGGACAAACATTGTGCTAGCCCCCAAGCCCTAATCGAAAGTTTTATGCGGTGTAAAGGGGACTACGTATTCGATAACACCCAATCACCCTGATGTATCTTAGCTGGTCGTGCCTTGTTAATGGTCACCGAAAAGCACGCGTACTGTTGGTACAAAGACTTTTGGCGGCAACGGGCTAGTCAGATTGTGCATGCCGCCGGTTGAAGAGGCCATCCCTGCGACTGCCTGCGATTTAGGCGGGCTTGAAAGCACTAAACATTGGAAAGGGGAGCCTTAGGGCTCAGCTTGCCTATCATTTCCACACAGCAGGCGCTCGTTAAGAGGCTCCTTCACTAGAGACGACAAAGTACATGGCACAACGTGCTCAGATAAACTTGAGTTATGGGTTTTTGACTGCACGGCGTAGCATACGACCGAAATGCAGGTCCCCAACGATCTACGGTAATGCTATGCTCACTTCACTTCGACGGCCCTGTGTCTAAACCGTGGCAAATGTGGCACCAACAGGTCTATTCTGAGCAGCGCAGGTGATCATGGAGAACTGGAAATGTTTTGTTCATTACTCATTGCTCACGAGTGCTTCAACGAAGATGAGAGTTGAGGAGGACAACAACTCGTCGAAAGCAGCAGAGCACATGACTCTACTACATGTCTTCAATGCCGGCTTGCCTGTTCATCGCCCAGTCGGCACATTGCCACAGTGTCGATGTTTCGGAGCTGCTTCATGCTACGATCACCAACACCCTCTTGACGCTCCACAATGCCGCTCCCTTACGATCTTGCCATGACACCCCATGCACGGATCTTGTTGTCAGTGTAACCAGAGAACAGAGTTTGACCATCGGCAGACCAGGCCAGCGACACACATTGTGGGGTCTGAGCCTTTGCGCTGGTAACGAAGTCTGGTTTCAGAGAGTCGACCTTGGTCTTCTTCTCGAGGTCGAAGATGGCAATTTCGGTGGCAGTGGCAGCGCATAGCCAGTATCGGTTGGGCGAGAAGACCAGGGCGTGAATCTCGTCACCGGCCTGCAGGGAGTAGAGGTGTTTCGACTCGTTCAAGTCCCAGAGCATAGTTGTGCCGTCCTTGCCGCCGGATGCGCAAAGAGATCCATCAGGAGAGATGGTGACTGTGTTGATGTAGCCAGTGTGTCCGATGTGGTCGGTTTGGATTCGGCAAGAAGCGAGCTCCCAGACCTGTTTCATGTTGTTAGCAAGTGATGTCGTACAATATCCCAAATCTCGCTGTGCTGTTTTGTGCCTCAGTCCGCCGGTGAATTGTTGTCTCATAGCCCTTACGGCTCTGAAGTAGCAAATACTTTAAATAATTCTCCAAATCATCTTCGGCATACAAAGAAAGTGGTGTAATCTTACCTTGACAAGCTTGTCCCAACCGCAGCTGACAATAATGGGGTTCTGTGGGTTGGGCGAGAATCGCACGCACGAAACCCACTCGGTGTGACCCTTGTCGGTGATGGTGAACTTGCAGTCTCCCAATGTGTTCCATAGCTTGATTGTTCGGTCTCGCGATCCCGAAACGATCTGTCGGTTGTCGGCAGAGAAGGAGACTGAGAGGACATCGTTGGTGTGACCGACGAATGTTCGGGTTGTGTTGCCAGTGGAGAGCTCCCACAATCGCAGGGTCTTGTCCCAGGACGACGAGAGGGCATATGCACCGTCGGACGATATCACGCAGTCAGAAACGATGTGTGAGTGGCCGTGGAGCGATCGCTTGGGGTAGCCGTAGGCGGTCTCGTCCCGGGTAAGGTTCCAGATGATCAAGGTCTTGTCTCGAGAGGCTGAGAGAAGCATGTTTGGGCTATTCAACCAGTCAGCCAAAAGTTCTCATCCTTTGCGCCTATACAAGAGCTTCACTGACTTCTCCAGGCTGGTCGCAAGGCTGGTAACCCAGCCAGAGTGACCCTCCATGGTCCCGCGGAGGACAAGTTGTTCGGACATGTTGGCGATGAGGTGTGTAGAGGGTTATGGTTGGTATGGACGAAGATTGAATACCGCGACCTTCGACGCTATCGAAAACAGTTGCATCTTTGCCGGTCATCGTTGGTGTGTGGAAATCTTGGCACTTTGGTATCACGTGCTAGATGCCTAAGGATCTTAGGCTAATGCCTGGCGCGACCGGTCACTATCTTCATTGGAGCTGACCAGAGTCATACCTGAAAGGTGCAATGCAGCTGTTGAACTTGAAACAGCGCCTCCCCCCAGCAAATCAGAATGGGCTAAGATTGACGGTACTGGTGTGCCCCAAACGAGGGGATAAGATATCTGAACAACACATTGTGGACCACATGTCTTGTTGGTTTAGAGGCATTGAGGAGCCCCTCGAGGTCAAAATAAGACATTCTGCCAGGCAAGCTCATGGTATGCATTTCTGCAAGCTGCCCACTTCACACAATTCCAATGCTATATCTGTTTGTATCGCACACGGACGTGGTTTAGACTATTTGCAAACTCGTCTTTGGAGTGAGAATACTCATGCACTTTCCATGATGGCAGGATGAGTGTGAATCTGATTGCATCTTAAAGAGTCCGATCTCCCCACACACGCTGAGCCAAAGTTCGCGTTTACGAACCTCTTCGCCATGTTCGGGCTCGTCCTCACATCTATCGTGCCACTCCGACCTTGCATATGATACAAGTGCATCACAACGAGAAAGTGTCCAGACTGTATGCACTAACGTTAGCGAATGTACTAAGAGTGTCCCCAGGTGGCATGGCTATGCGCTCTTGCATTGTTAGCTACCTTCCCTATACGGAAAATGATCGATATGGAATGACGATGCTGGCCCCCCGCACTAATCATGACATGACCTTCCTCCAACGCACTGGATGATGGTTTCGCTGGCTTTAGGCTGTATTCGTGTTGCTGAGTAATGCTCCTAAGTACCTAAGCAACAGGCAAAAAGACTATTTGAACAAACTCACCGCCATATTTCACAACTCTTCCAACAAGAGCAGATACCCAAGGACTTCTCTACACATTAACAGCTCGTCACTTACTTGCCAAACGCTTTCAAGATGGGTTCTACCGAACAGCTACCCAAAATGCAATACCGCTTCCTCGGCCGTTCAGGTCTACAGGTCTCTGTGATATCGCTGGGAGGCTGGGTCACATACGGCGGCCACGTCGGAGATCAACTAGCCTTCGATTGCATGAAAGCCGCTTACGATGCTGGCATCAACTTCTTCGACTGTGCAGAAGCGTACGCTGGCGGCAAGTCCGAGGTTGTCATGGGCCAAGCCATCAAGAAGTATGGCTGGAAGCGAAACGATCTGGTTATTTCCACCAAGATCAACTGGGTATGCCACTGTTATCTCTTGTCTTAACTTGACCACTTCTGCTTACACCGTAACAGGGCAGCGCCTTCGGGGACAACCCTGTCAACAATGGAGGTCTCTCGAGAAAGCATCTGATCGAGGGTACCAACATGGCCTTGGAGCGTCTACAGCTTGACTACGTTGACCTTCTCTACTGCCACAGACCAGACCGGAACACGCCGATGGAAGAGACCGTCAGAGCAATGAACTACCTTATCAACACCGGCAAGGCATTTTACTGGGGCACCAGCGAGTGGAACAGCGAGGAAATCGCCATGGCCTGGGCATGCGCCGAACGGCTCAATCTCATCGGCCCAGTCATGGAGCAACCACAATACAACATGCTTACACGCGACAAAGTCGAGCGCGAGTTCGCATTGCTGTATGAGTACTACGGCACCGGCCTCACGATCTTCAGTCCTCTAAAGACCGGCATCCTCACAGGCAAGTACAACGACGGCATACCAGAAGACAGTCGGTACGCCAACGCCACCGACGCCTTCAGCACCGGCAAAGCGAAGTCCTACGGCGACGAGGGCTGGCTCAAGGACATTGAAAGCACGAGAAAACTGGCCAAGATCGCCGAGAAGCTGGGCGCAGACCAGACACAGCTGGCATATGCGTGGGTCATCAAGAACCCGCACGTCAGCTCTGCCATCACGGGTGCATCGAAGGTCGAGCAGGTCACAAAGGCCGTTCAGTCACTGGCCCTGCTAGAAAAGCTGACACCGGAGGTGATGAAGGAGATTGATGACACGCTAGGTAACGCGCCTGCGCCATTGACGCGGAGGTTCTAGTGTGGGTGTTGGGATGGAGAAAACCCCCTTACGTGGGCGGCACCGAACCAGGGGGGTATATGATGGTCGACTAGCACACGCTACTTCCGAAACATGAGGTACAGGTCGCGCGCGTAAGCAACGAAAAGCTGTGAAATAGTGGATCGCGTAAAGAACTGTTCTAGAAAAGTACCTAAGGCGACGTCTTCTACTAGGTCGCCCTGATCACTTTTGCTTCTACGGCGGTGCAACCCCCACACGCATGAACACTTCTGCCTTTGGCTTCTATTGTAACAAACCCAGCAACACCACTCACTATTCCACAGCTTTTTGTTGGTTACGACTGAGGTATGTCCTTCCACTCCGTCTGTGGCGTACCCCCGTCGGCTGGTCCCTGTAATCAGTATGGATGGACGACTAAAATATATACAACGTTAAGCTGATGATTATACATGTACATCTATGAGGGAACCAACTGCGCGACACTCAACCCTGTTAGTACAGCATTACGGGTCGGCGCCGATGTTTGTCCAACTATACACTAGACGAGTAGCCAGCCGTCGGCAGACGGCCAGACGCCTGGCGCCTCAACAACCATTTCCGTACCTCGTCAACCCACAACACGGAGCTCGCTAGGCACACCAAGCCCAGCAAATCCATAAATCCAATGGCTTCGGTTTGAAAAACACTTTGTAAGAATGGCAGATAGATGACACAGCATTGACCGACCAGGCTGCCTAGAACTGCATAGTTGAACATATTGTTGCCGAAGAGCTTAATCTCACCTGTCAGGACGGATTTCGCTTCGGATCTGCACGTGAGTGCGTTGAACATGTCGAAGAGAACAAACGTGGTGAAGGTCATCGTTGTATCTCGTTTGGTGACTGTCAGGGCTTTGGTGTGGGTTGTGGGGTCATCGACGTCGAGCATCTCGTGGATGTAGACTGATAGAGTGCCAAGCATGATGAATGCGGCCTGCGTGAAGACCCGTTGCAACAAGCGTTTAGTGAGGACGTTGGTATTTCGTGATCGTGGTGGTACATTCATGACTCGCGGGTCGACAGGTTCGACTCCGAGTGATTGAGCTGGGGGACCATCCATGAGAATGTTGATCCACAGAATCTGCATAGCGTTGAGAGGATTCTTGAAGCCAAGGGCCGTACTGATGAGCAACAAGCTGAGTGCTGCAACACTTGTGCTCAATTGGAATGTAATGAAGTTCTGAATGTTGTAAAATATCCCCTTGCCTTGTTCGATTGCCCTCAAGATGGTGGAGAAGTCGTCGTCAGTAAGAATCATGTCTGCTGCCTCTTTTGCAACGTCTGTACCCAGCATACCCATGGCAATGCCAATGTCAGCTTTCTTCAGCGCTGGAGCGTCATTGACGCCATCTCCGGTCATAGCAACCACATCGCCACGCTTCTGCAGAGCTTTGATGATCTTCATCTTATGTTCTGGACTTGTCCTTGCGAATATGTTCGTCCTGCTGATAGCTTGAGACAACTCATCCTCAGTCATCTTGTCGAGCTCGTCGCCTCTGAGCACCTCACGGGCTGCTGGATTGAGCGCCATGCCCAGGCCCTTGGCGATGGCAACGGCAGTGGCCTCTGCATCTCCTGTTATCATGATCACTTTGACACCTCCTCGTTGCAGTCTCGCAATGGACTTGTTGACACCTTTTCTGGGAGGATCGTTCATGCCAACCATACCAGCAAAGCACAAGCCAGAGTAATCCGGCTCCTGAGGCCTCTTTTGTTCGCCTGTCTTGGGGCTAGATACTCGCGATGACGGTGGCTTCCTGTTTCTAATGGCGCCACTCGCGAATGCAATGACCCGGAGACCTCCATCTGCCATCTGCTTAGCCGCAGCAATCGCATCCTGTCTTCGTGCTTCATCAAGTATTATTTCTCTTCCCTCCTTGCTGAGATAGGTATCACACTTCCGCAGCACTTGCTCGAGTGCGCCTTTTATGTATGCCATGTCGTTGCCACCGCCCAAACCGTTGGTCATCTCGTTGAGGGGACTGCCAATCATGACACCCATCCACTTCCTTTCCGAACTGAATGGTGTTTCGGTGGATCGCGGTCCGATACTCTCGCGCACATCATCCTCGTGGAATGAGTCGAGCAGGTCCATGACGGCCACATCAGTAGGCTGACCAACCCATCGACTCTTGGCACTTGTCGAGTCGTTGTCGCTCATAGAGGCAAGCACGGCGGCAGAACTTGCAGCAGCCGAGGAAGCGGCATTAGGCCCCGACAATCTTGCATTGTTCGCAATGTTGCCGATTCTAAGGACTGCACGTGTAGCAGCACTTGGTATTGCTGCCGTCTCTTTGTCGATGGGGATGGGTGCAGGAGCATCGAAATGCCACAACCTGGTCACCGTCATGTGATTCATGGTCAGCGTACCGGTCTTGTCGCTGCAAACAACATTGACAGAACCGAGGGTCTCGACGCTTGGCAGCTTTCTCACGATGGCTCCGCGCTTTGCCATCCTGAGCACACCAAGAGCAAGAGTGACAGTGACAATGATCGGTAGACCCTCTGGAATGGCAGCGACGGCCAGCGATACGCCAATGGTGAACAAGTCCAGTAGCTTTTTGCCTTGTAGCAGGCCAACCAGCATGATCAGACCGATGACAGCGAACGACATGTAACTAAGCTGTTGACCTAGGCGGTCCATTGACTGTTGTAGAGGGGTCCTGGGGGCCTCAATCTCTTGCAAGGACAGGGAAATTGTGCCAAACTCGGTCTGAGCACCGGTGGCAATGACGATGCCTTCTCCATAGCCCGAGCGCACCAAGGTGCCCATGAAGGCGATGTTGTGTTGTTCGTTGAGCCTGACATCGGCACCTACAGTGCCGGCAGCGGGACCCGAGAGCATGGGGGTACTCGATCTTGACAAGTCGTCGAGTTGCTTCTGCTGGTGATCGCGGTGCAGCACTTCTGCGTATTTGTGGACAGGCTCGTTCTCGCCCGTCAAGTTGGACTCGTCGATGGTGAGGTCGGCAGAGTGGGTAATGCGAACGTCGGCCGGGATGCGATCACCGGTGGAGAAGAGGACGACATCGCCGACCACGAGCTGAACGGCTTGCACGGTGGAAGACACCTTTTCAGCACTGCCATCGACCAGGGGCTCCATCTCGATGGCATTGCGGTCATTTGGTGTAGAACGTGATCTCGATGAAGCGCCTCTCCGGATATGGGCGGCGTGAGGCACCAGCTTGTTCAAAGCCTCCAATGACTTCTCGGAGCGGTACTCTTGGACAAAGCCCACTGTGACCACTATCGTCACTGCCAGAGTAATGCTGATGGAGTCATCTGTATTACCGATGAAGAAGGAGATGACAGCAGAAGCGAGGAGCAGCAGGATCAGCGTCTCCTTGAACTGCTTGAGGAATCGCATCCACAAGGGCTCCTCCTCCTCATGCGGCAGCTCGTTGGGACCATTCTTGATCAGCCTCGATTGAGCCTCTGCAGGGGACAGACCCGTGGCCAGCGAGGTGTTCAGCCTTTGCGCAGTCTCTTCAGGCGTCAGCAGGGCATAGCCAGCGGTTATGTTCGAGGCCGTTGCGGCTCGGGCCCGCGTTGGCCTGTCGGAGGGTGAGGTATCGGCATTGTGGACGGGCAGTACAGGAGTTGCCGATCTTGACATATTCGCATGTTCGCTACTATGGTTATCTGCTCATGGCTGGTAGGAGACTGTTAGGAGACCGATAGTGGAATGAGCGGGCTCGCGGCAAGGTTGGGCTGGAGAAAGGAGACCGGAAGGCTTGGGAGACAGACAATAGTGGTGACGCTGAGTTCAAGTATAGCGACGAGGTTCCTCACTTGCCGTAAGATTGCACCGATGCACGTCTCAAAGTGCCTGCGTAAGTGACGACTAGTACAAGGACTCGTATGCGACCATGCAAATCTGCTTAGCAAGCCCTCCCCTAAGCCAGTGCACTCCACCCGTCGCCGGGCGCGGCGTCACAGTCGCGCTCGCTCTACCTTCCCTTGACGTCACAACCTTCGCAGTCGCGCTTTCCTGCAGAGTTGTGCATGACCAGCCTCCCCCAGCACAGTGCGACCTGCCACATACCTCATTCTCTCATCCACCAAACGCGTCTTCACCTTGCGACTTTCTCCCACCTGCGTCGCATCAATACACACAACTTGTGGCATATTATGCGACAGTGTTGAAACGTGCTGGTCACGCCGCATTATTGACCACACTATCCGCGACGCGTTTCATACACATTTGGCCACACCTCTTGCCCTCTCGCGCCCACGAGCACAGCACGTGAATCCTGCTAGCTGCATCAACGCGCATACATCACCATGTTTTACTCGGAACAACTTCTACTGAAGACGGGGCCGCTGGCCAAGGTCTGGCTCGCGTCAAATGTAGAGCGCAAGCTCTCCAAACAGCAGATCCTCCAGTCCGACATCTCCAGCAGCGTCCATGTCATTGTTGATGGAGGTCAAGCACCAATGGCCCTGCGAATGAGCGGCCAGCTGATGTTGGGGGTCGTCAGGATCTACGGCCGAAAAGCGCGTTATCTGCTGGACGACTGCAATGAAGCCCTACTGAAGATTCGCATGACCTTCAAGGCGAACAACAATCACGACTTACCTAATCAAGCGACCACAACCATCGACCTCAACCTACCAGAGCAGCTGACCATCGACGACCTTTTCCCCGCCTTCGACTTTGGCTTTCCCATGACACAACAGCCTGCCACTCAAGCCGCTGACCGCTCTATTGAATACGATGATAGTTGGCAGAGTACATTGGAACCTCAAACACAAAGCCTAGATGAAGGCGCAGGTGCTGAAGCCACGGTAGTAAACGAGGACGACGACCTCGGTCTGGATTTGGGTGAGGGCGTGGGAATGGAAGACACCACTGTCAGTATCCAAGTAGGCAGAGGTGGAGAAGCTGCCGAGCCAATGCCAGAAGATCAAACAGAAGTCCAGCCCTACGACGACGACGGCCCCGATCTAGGCCTCGAGCTGGGTGAAGACATGCCAATGCCAGACATAACAACGCGTATCGAGGATGAGCCAGTCCCAGGCATCGAAGACGACCAGCCTCTCCTTGCTCTAGATGAGGAGACTGCACAATTAAGAGAAGGAGCAATCGAACGAGAAGAATCACCTCTTTCCGAAGCAGATCCCGAATTTATGGCCGAGGCAGATCGGACGTTTCAGCAACTGCAAGGACAAGAAGACGTCGAAGAGGATCAAGTTGTCGCACAGCAGAGACAGACGTCTCGAAGAATGAAGCCCATGCTACCCGACCTGGACACCGTTCTGCACAACAGCGAACTGAAGGCACTCAACGCAGACCGTTCCAAGATCCTGAAGCCCCAATCCCTGTTACCTCAAGATCCGGAATTGCTCGCTCTCATGGAAATGCAACGGAACGGCGACTTTGTAACCAATGCCATCAACGATGCCTATGGGAGTGGTTGGGCACCAGAAATCCAAGGTCTGCTCTCCTTCGACATAGTCTACAGGTCGGGTCAGAAACGCAAGAGAGACAGTGGCATTGCAGACGTGGCCTCTGAAGACGGCCACAGCGATAAGTCGCCTCGCCTGGAAAGACCAACGCCGCAAGCCGAGGAAATGATGCTCGAAGACGAGGGCGTCGAGGTGCGAGAAGAGTCACCACTAAGACCACGATCCGAGATCCCAGAAACGCACGAGCCCATTGAAGAAGCTGACCCAGGACTCGCAGACATCGTGCAAGGTGAAGACGAAGAAGGCATCTACGGCGACATAGCGGAGGGCGGGTTCGACGAAACTACCATTCCACTTGTTCACCCGGCAGACTCAGGTCCCATCTCAGTCCAGACGCAACACGCGGTACACCGGCTCCGTGAGGTGTTTGGTGGTGCGCCGGACTCGGAATCTCCCTCGTCACAGTCCAAAGAATCAGTACTGTTGCAGGACCTGATACCTGAGACCAGAACGAGCAGGGAAGATGCAACGAAGATGTTCTTCGAGACGCTGGTATTGGCCACTAAAGACGCCATCAAGGTCGAGCAGAAGAGCGATAGACTCGGTCTGCCAATACGGGTCAGGGCGAAAAGAGGACTGTGGGGTGCGTGGGCTGAACCGAGTGCTCAGACAGAGGGGACGCAGGAGGTTGGTATTAGTGCTTGAGTGCACCAGGGTTGTGATGGACGAAATGTCGGTTTTTTTGGCTTCGATGATACCTTGTTGCGATGCACGGCGCTGATAGCAGTGTTGTGTGGACCATTCAGGATGAATGTGGACATGTTCTATGTGGCGTTGGATTGTTGAGTAGTTGGTCAGTGATTAGGTAGACACCTCTTGGGTAGGCCTGCTGTTGGTCAACAGAACAATCGGGAATCAGCTTACTCATAAATCATGCCCTCATCCGGCCTTTGGTGGTTTCCACTCCGATGCTTCTCGCGGCACATCGTAACTTGATTGGCCGACGACATGAAAGTGGGCCTCATGTTATCATCCTGACACGAGTTGGTAGTACGTAGATGATCCACCTTCCACTTCACGTACCTAGTAGTACATAAAACACACCCACTGGACATCTCACCACAACACACACCTCGCACGCACATACAGTCTCGCAATCGCCTGTCGCTGCGTGCAAGCTATCTAGACTTTCCAAGGGCAGGCCCGATACCATCGCCCTCCGAACCAGCAGAAACGAGTCCGCCATGAGACCCGACGGGCCTCGCGCAGACTACGCTGGTCCCGAGAGCGGGCCGGAGATGCCGTTTCCGATCAAGTTGCAGGGCCCGGTGATCAAGGGGTTTGGACGGGGGAGTAAAGAGGTAGGTTGGTGTTTTCCTTGTTCTTTGTTGCTTTCTGTTTTGTGGGGGTGGCTAAGGGGCAGGAAAGTGGGGGGTATGGTCAGATCAGGCCAGCTTAGGCCGGGCGGTTGGTCTCTCGTCTAGGGTTGGTTGGTTCATGGCGTGGCATTGAGTGCGGGTCCTTGTTGGGGGAGAGGGAAGGGAGGGGAAGGCTAGGCTTCACTTCGCGGGTGGAATGTGTGAGGGAGTCTATCGAGACCATCCGTCCGTGCTGGGAAACCATGCGCAAGAACGGCACTCATTTATCTCTCGTTCACGCAGCAGCGCACAGTTCCCCCCCCGCTCTCATGGTCCACAGCCTTGTTGTTTTGCACATGACAGAAAACCACGCACTAACACTCGCCTTCCCAGCTCGGCATCCCCACGGCCAACATCCCGCCCGAAGGCCTCGCGGCCTACCCGGACCTCACGACGGGCATCTACTTCGGCTACGCCAGCCTCCAACACGGCAAGGACGCGCAGATCGAGATGCACCCGGCCGTGCTCAGCATCGGCTACAACCCGTTCTACGCCAACAAGACGCGCAGCATCGAGATCCACATCCTGCACGACTTCGCCGCCGACTTCTACGGCAGCAGCCTGAACCTGCTGATGCTGGGCTTCATCCGGCCCGAGTACGACTATGTGAGCAAGGACAGTCTGATTGAGGACATACGCACGGACTGTCGTGTGGCGGAGCGGTCGTTGAAGAGGGACGGATGGCGGATGGAGAGTGACAAGGGGTGGGAGGCGTGGTTGAGGGATTTTGGGTGGGCGGAGGGGTTGACGTGGAAGGACGTGGAGAAGGTGGAGGACAAGGTGCTTGCAAAGGGGGACGAGAAGTTATGAGGACGGTGGTGTACAGAAGAATGTCTTGACCCTGGCGTTCTCGCTTCTATGGATGCGCCTTGGCTCAGTTGTACTGGTGGAGAAGTGCTGTATAAGGGGCATTATTGAGAATATGGGCAGACGGGTCAACGACCCTCGCTGACAAGGTTCTCGACCTTCTTCCGCGCATCGACGGCAGACTTGTCGGCCCATTCAACCGTGCCTTGGGTTCGTTCTCTAATCTGCTTGTATGCCTCTCGTGCTGCACTGGCAATGTTCGTGTGTGTTTCAGCGATGGCGGGGACCCTCTTCTCATATTCCCAGACCAGATCACCGGTGTTTCGCATTGTTACTGGAATGAGCATCCAGCCTAAGACGTTGGTTAGCTTGAGAGGTGCAGACGTCTGCCACTGAGCACTCACCAGCGGTTATGCCGACAGCGGCGGGGAATGTAGCTCTGATCAGGATGTTCCGGTTCCTGCTTACAATGCTGCCAGCCATGGTCGCGACCAGCACATATATCAGACCTGGCAGCAGCTGCTCTCCCGTCTCTGGGCCTGGGGCCAAGCTCGCAATGGTGTTGGTAAAGTCGGTTTCCTTGCGGAAAGCCCATGTCAGGCCAGCGTTGAACTGCTTCTCAGCCGACTGAGTCTGGTTGTACAGCCATAACCTGGCACTCCGTATCTGCGTCTCGAGCCTGTCTGTGGGGGTCGGTGTCGAGGCCTCGGGGACTGAGGGTGGTGTATGCGTGAGAGGGTCTGTTATGCCGGCCTGGTACTTGGGCGTAGTGTTTGGGGACGGCGACGAGTAGATGGGCTTTTTCGTCGGGAGCTGGCCAGCTCGTTAGTTGACGACAAGCTCCGACATTGTCACACGTACATCATCTTTGCTGGGGGGAGCCTCAGCCCATATGGGGCGCGTGGGAAAGGCTACTGCTGCTGTGGAGCCGGTTGCAAGGAGGATGGCGCTCTGCGCGACGTTAGAGATACTCGGTGCCCGTGGACAAGGCGCCTGCCTACAGTCTGGAAGATTCGCGCTCTGGCGGCCATGTTGTGGTGGATGAGGTTGTCGCTTGACTCTGCTAAAACTTTCGAAAGCTCTTCGAGGAAGTTCCGAAGCGACGGTCGCAGCTGCCCTGACGCAGCTCGACCCCGAGCCTTGGCAGGTACCGCGCCATCACCTGAAGTATCGGCCTTCTGGCGCCACAGCGGCTGCCTTTAGGCTTCTTGCTCTGCACAGATAAGTCACTCATTCGTCTTTCTATCTGTCGCTGGAGGAGAGTTTGGTCGGTTAGTCGGTTATAGTGAGTGGTCTTGCCGAGCAGAGATGCACCAGCTACCAAAGCGACAACCATGGACATGTGCCCAATGCTTGCGTCAGATCCAGGTTCAGAGACGAACCAATGCGACTGTAGCAGCAGCAGCAGGACTTCCCTCCTCCTCCTCCTCCTCCTCCTACGAAAATGCCCATCTGAGCACCACCAAGAACTACAAGGCCGATGAGAGTCTCCTTCGCGATGTCTTCAATGATCAGTCCGCCTGGAGGGACTTCTCGATGCGAGCCCAGACTACATCCGGTCTGATAGGCAACCGCCACCTTACAGAGCCTCGTGGCTTTCAGAGGTTCGCTGAATCGTCGCTGCAGAAATGCAAGCAACTGGTCGAGCGTGTGCTGTCAGCCTCCACCCTCGAAGAATACAAGAGACTGCCGCGCGACCTGGACAGACTGAGTGACCTACTCTGCCGAGTCATCGATCTGTCCGACTTCGTGCGCACCATACATCCAAACCAGAATGTCGCCGCCGCTGCCAGTGCTGCCTACTCGCTCATGTTTCAATACATGAACGAGCTCAACACCACGACCGGCTTGAACAAGCAACTCAGAAAGGCTTGGGACATACACGAGTTGCAGTCGCAGTGGACGCGTGAGGAAAAGATGGTAGCTGTTATACTGATGAAGGACTTTAGCAAATCTGGCATTGATCTGCCCGACGCCCACCGAGAGGAGTTTGTGAGCATCTCGAATGATATCGCCAATATCGGCACAGATTTCGTCAACGGCATGGAGTATCAGAAAGGCCATGTTCGGGCATCCAAATCCCAACTCAATGGCGTGGATCCACGTTACTTGCAGAGTATGTCGAGATTCACCCAAGCAGATATACCAGTGTATAGCACCATCGGGAGGCATGTCATGACTTCGGCCCACGATTCCGATGTTAAAAAGAAGCTTTACACCGCTGAGAGGACCGCATCAAAGTCCACCATCAACCGCCTTGATCAGTTGCTGCTCAACCGAGCGAAGCTCGCCCAGCTGACAGGCTATGACACCTACGCCCAGCTGACTCTGACCGACAAGATGTCCAAGACCCCAGAGGCGGTCACCAAATTCCTGCAGTCCTTAAGCGCCAACAACAAGGGTCAACTACAGGCCGAACTCGACCAATTACTGGCTGTCAAGCGCACCAAAGATCCTGCTGCAGTGACCGTCGAGGCCTGGGAGCACACTTATCTCGTACATCAATTGAAATTGCAATCCGTAACTAGAACGGCACCCAAATCACGACTTCTTGAAGCTGCAAGCAATTACTTCGCTGTGGGCCATGTCATTCAAGGTCTATCGAGTTTGTTTCAATCGCTCTACGGTGTACGCTTGGTACCTCGCGAGGCTAAGATTGGCGAGGTATGGCACCCAGACGTAAGGAGGCTTGACGTATTCACCGAGTCGCAAGAACATATTGCTACCATGTATTGCGATTTGTTTTCGCGACCCGGCAAGCTACCCAACCCTGCACACTTTACTCTGTTGTGTTCCAGAGAAATATCCCAAGACGAGGTAGAGGATGCTTTGGCTCACGACCAGCCGCTGAATCTGGGCATGCCCGTCCGGACATCTCTCGACCAGGTTACAGGGCAGACGAAACATCACCAGACCCCCATCATCGCCCTGGTCTGCGACTTCCCCGACAATAGTGGTGCTGCGGAGCCTTCGACCTTATCACCGACGAGTGTGACAACTCTGTTCCACGAAATGGGTCATGCTGTCCACAGCATACTTGGCCAGACGTCCCTGCAAGGCATATCAGGTACCCGGTGCGCCACAGATTTCGCCGAGTTGCCATCAGTGCTTATGGAATATTTTGCAACGGATCCTGCCGTCCTCAAGCTATTTGCGCGTGATTGGCGGACTGGTGAACAGATACCGGACGAGCTGGTGAATGCTATGCTGCAAGAAAAACAGAACCGGGCGGAGCAGACAGGTGGCTGGGATAACCAGACCCAGATCTTGATGGCCATACTGGATCAGGTCTACCACGGCGCCGGTCCTATTCAGAGTCTTGCTAGTAACAGGTACGACTCGACTGCTGCGTTCCACGACGTTTGGAACAAGTATAGCATGGTGCGTGAGCCGGCAGGGACGGCGTGGCAAGGGTTTTTTGGACACCTCTACGGCTACGGTGCAACCTATTACTCTTACCTGTTCGACCGAGCCATTGCACGCCAGGTCTGGCGCGCTGTGTTCAGAGACGGCGAGAACGGCGGCGCAGTCGACCGAGAAGCAGGCGAGCGTTTCAAGCAGGAAGTGCTCAGATACGGCGGAGGCCGCGACCCATGGCTTTGTCTTGAGGGACTCATGGGTGAGGGCAAAGGTGTCCTGGCAGAAGGAGGAAGTCAAGCCATGGACCTGGTCGGTCAATGGGGTGTTGGCGCCGGAAGTGAAGGGCAGATGTAGAAGTCTAGATACCAACTCGACAGCCTGTGTGCGGTCGCGAATATCATGATCCCAGCGATATTGCCTCTTCCATATTGTGCCACGTCACATGCAACCAGATAATTGCACCTGCATATACCCAACAAGTGATCTCAGCAGTGCACTTTCATGCATTGCGCCATGCTCAGGATGGACTTGATGCTCTCTCTGTCCTCGTTATCTTCGCCCCGAAACTGGAAATCGGTCCTTGGAGGGTGGAGCCAAAGAGCAGATCGTGGATCTGGTCATCCGGCGCTACGGCAACTTGCGATGCCCGTTCCCGTAGTCGAACTTCTTGAAAGACAAGCCCCCGCGTAATTTTGCTTCCTCTTCCCGTAATCTGCCCGACGTCCAACATCCGATGTCAACAACTTCACCTCGCTAGCGACATGGCACAAGAAGGGATCTTTATTTTCGAGGCGGATAACGCAGATTTTAAGGTGAGTGAAGGCTGCGCGTCAGTGAGCATGATACGGACAATCCGAGCACGAGTATCTTGGTATTTGGCATTCAAGTTCAAGAGAACCGCCCAAAAGACGTTAGCGAGAACCTATGATGTGGCCTTTTGGCTGGAATGCAGCAAACGGCATGTTTCTCGCTACTGCTGTCTGAACGCCACAGTTTACATGAAGAATTTTGCTCAGGATGTTGTAACAACAAGCGAGGGTGTGCAAGTCGTACGGACATCAGCGACCCAGCACGAAGCCGGGCAACTCCCCAGAAGCATGCGCTCTACTTATCATAGTCGCCGGGACTGTGTCAGGAATGCAGCACGAACTTTTTGCTTATGTAGTCGAAACCTCTGTAACCGAATAGTTCTCTTTGAGCACATCATGTCGGCGGTCGCATTTTGCTCGGTGGTCCATTGCTAATATGCCAACAGAACCGCAAACGAGCAGCAAGAGCCTGCGCAAGTTGTCAGAAGCGTAAGAAAAGATGTTCTCATACTTTCACCAAGAACACAGATCAGCAAGCCGAGAAGGAGACTGCTGAGAAGGTCCTGCCTCAGCTGATCCACAAAGAGCCAATCAAGTTTGTGGGCGATCTCAACCCGGAAAGCGTTCTAGCCGAATTGACCGAGTCAAAAGAACCTCCAAGGTACAACAGAATAGGTGTGTGGGTTGAGCAATCACGTTTTGAGCAGGAGCAGTATCGGAGGCAGCAAGAAGCGGCCGCTCGAAATGGCAGGGTTGGTGAAGCAGAGACAGACGCCAAGAAGCAGGCGGCCGTGCAAAGGTACTCGAAGGTTGAAAGAGGCCGGAGAACCTTGACTGGTCACCAGAAGAACTACCTCCAGGCTGTTGGAGCGCTACGTGTGCTACCCAAGGCAACACAGGATGCCTTGGTCACGACTTATGTTGCGTGCATCGATCCTTTGCTGCCAATTATTGACTGCAAAAGGCTGCTCCAGGAGTACACCAACGGAGAAGCCTCGGTGTTCCTGATCCAAGCCATATGTCTTGTGGCATGCAAGACAGAGGAGGCTATTCCATACTTGAAGTTGTACGAGGATGGTCCACTTATGGATGCCATACCCTTCGCGCGCGCTCTGCACACTGGCCTCGACGCTGCCATGAAAGCAGATTTGGAAGCAGACAGATTTACTAAGGTTCAGATCATGACACTGATGTCCTTGCACAACGACGGACCCGGCGGAATTGAAGAATCTTCATTACACCTTACCATGGCCATACATGACGCTCAAACAACAGGTCTTCACATCAATACCCCTGGCAGAAGTCTCAACGACCAACGTGCTATGTTGTGGTGGACGCTTTGGACATTAGACAAGTTCAATGCGTGTCTCGGTGGCCGGCCCTTGATGATCGCCGAGCGAGACATTGACATCAAACGGCCTCTGCTAGAGCAGAACGTTCGAAGCCAAACAATGGCAGTCTGGCTTGCAATGGGCGACCTTCTTGAGAATGTCATCGAGTACTATAGGCCCGGCACGGATCCGGAGACTGCTGGTTGGGAGACTGAGTTCCCATCTTTCGAAGAACTAACTAAGCACTGCTCAATGGATATGTTGGAAGAATCTCAACGCAATCTTCTAGAAGTCTGCTACAACATCATAGGCATTTTATCGTGCCGTGCAGGAGGTCCAGCAAGCCGATCGTACAATCGTCGGATAGCGTCCGCCGATCGCATACAGAAGTTGACTGCCGACGGTCGATTCGTGCATTTGCCTCCTCTGCCGTTGGTGCCATACGCTATCTCGTTGTCCTTGACTGTCGCATACAGGGGTCTAAGAGACTCACATTGCGATCCAGAGAAGACCCAATCGGATCTTGCCGCGCGGTGCGGTATATTGGAGAGTCTCAACAAGAAATGGTGGACAGCCGATGCCATGGCGAAGCTCGGAAGGAAGGCTCTAAAGAACCTGCAACAACCGGGTCTACCAGATGTGCACCGCAAATCTACGGCTGGCCTCATCGTGGGAGATGCGCTGGAAGCAGAAGTCGCTCCGTGCAAGTTTGGTCCGTTCAATGACAAACCCAACGATGCCGGCGATGCACTTGAGGCGGAAGTTGCTCCATGCAAATTCGGTCCTTTCAACGGTAACGCCAGCAACAAGAAGCCCCATGCTAGCCCTGCTATGACCAACGGACCTAGCAACACGAGTGCCCCACTGGCACGATCGAGCAGTGGAGAGTCGAATGGTCTTCAGGTCCTCTCGCAAGCAGCGGCGACGCTAGGTCAACCGAGACAACATAGGGAGTCCACAAACATGTGGAATCCAACTATTAATGATAGAAACATGAATCACTCGCGGAGGACACACCGGGTCTCCAATACCCACAAGCTATCGCGATACAACAGCAGCGATACAATGCCAAGTGCAAGAGCGTCTAGCAATGTACTCTCACCGGACACTAATAACCGCATAATGGTAGACAGCCCAGCAGCCACGACGCGCATGTCCACGATGTCGAATACACCAGCACAAACCCCAATACCTAGCATGACGCTCAACAACCAGCCCATGAAATTGCACCACAACCCATCCTCCGGTGTCTTCGAGATAAACCCGATCCACGACCCCTTCTGCGCGACTTTCGACCTCGATCCCAACTCTGCACCTCCCGACCTCAGCACGACGGCGGACCTAACCTCGAGCATGGTTGCACCTTCGACTGCAGCACAACAATCGAACCTATACAACCCAAGAATGAACGTCCCGCTCCAAGTCAACCAGAACATCGACATCGACATGTACAACTACAACGATCTCGACAATCTCTTCGACGGCTTTTTCGACCTAAGTATGCCGACGATGTTCCAAGATCCACTTTTTGAAGGCGCAGAATATGATCAGTTCACATTCAACTTCCTGACCGGTGGTGCCAGCGGTGGGCCGAGTGGTGCTGCAAGTGTTGACATGAGTTATGTGCAGCAGGCACAAGGCCGTGGCTATGGTAAGGGAAACATGAGCAACCAACGAGGGGGGAATGGATGGAGGAACATGGGTATGAACATGAATGTGGACACGAACGAGGTGAGTCAGAAAGTATGAAATTTGAGAATCAAGTTGTGACGGTGATTTTGGCAGGTCAACAAGGTTAGCCCGCCGGGTATGGGAGCTAATCATTGGTGTTGGGACGAAGAAGATTATTGAGGCTATGCGTCACGAGTGATAACTGCATCAGTGCACAGCAGACTGGAGGAATGGGTTAATGATTCGTTGCGAGCGAGGAGCAACCGGGATAACATTAGGCGCAGAGGAGGCTCAGAAGGCTTTGGAGTACACGATCTTGGGGTCATATCTGCAAGCGCGTACGTTCATGATTGAGGAAGACACCGAGCCTCAGATCGGCAAAAATGTTCGATTCACCAGGTCAAAATCTGACAGATCAGTTGATGTCGGCTCAGACGGATTGTCCTCACTGGCTTGGGAGTTCTTCCTGGAGAATCTACCACCATGGAAACCGTCTCGGGGCTTTATACTTGCTGACCACCTCCTGTTGCGCTCCTGACGCACAAACAACCCAAGACCAACATACCAATACAGGAAACTCGGACTACGTTCTGAGCATGTCATCAAACGCCTCGTTCGCCAACGAGGGTGGGGTGGGGGATCTCGACCTAGTACCGGTTTTGACGGAGCCTACGCCGTTCCAGGGGCTGTGAGAGGTGGCTGCACGGTCGGGGCTATGAAGTTTTGCCCCCTAAACCATTACAGGAACTTGATTGTGCTGCCCCTGTTTTTGAATCAGACCTGACTGGTGATACCGGGATGGGCAATGAGTTCGCTGTAAGGGACAGTGAATGATATTATATAATATGATATTATTCTTACACACTACTAGTAATAAGGGACACACCCGCACTTGTACGAGAGGCTTCCATCGCCGGAGCATTGACATTAGGACACTCAGAGCGCAACATGGAGAGCTGGACATTTCACTCGGCCCGTTGCCTTGTCTCCGGAGTGTATGGTAATGCGCAAAAGATAGACAAGACATCCTCTGCAAGCACATGCTGCCGAGAGTGTCTGAGCATCACTGCAAACACGAACGCAGCAAGGCTGGTCGGGATGTGCTTCCAGTTTCCGCCTTTCAGGTCCAGTGCTTGTGACTCCAATTCATCCATCCATGCATAACCCCAGTTAATTGCCTGCGAGCTGACTGTTGGATGGACAACATGGCTCTTATTCTTCGTCCGTGGCCACGGACGGACAGATAACGTCGCATGATTGGTTGACGCACAGTGCAACATGCCTCTTCGAGTTAGCCTTGCCGCGCCCGGTCCTCGATGAGTCGCAGCCCCAGCTTGAGCGTTCCCAACTAGGTCGCCCCACGCGAGTCCGACCTACCGCATCGTATTTATTAGGCCTCCCCCGCCCTCAGCTGCCACCTCTTTCCTTCCCTTCAGCCCACACGCCAGGCGGCGAATCCAAGCAAATCCCCAGCCAGGCCGCCGCAAACCGATTACTTCGCTCGTCCGCGTAACCGTCAACTTGCAAAGCGACTCACAATGGTTGTCAACGGTACCACGGGCAGCAGACTCTCCGCCGCTATGGATCCAGGATGACTGCGATGTCGACGAGTACGGTTTACGTGATTTTCCCGAATGGTTTACTTCTGATGGCGTATATGGTGCGAGTGAGGTCTCGGCATCAGCTTCGGCTGCGGATTCTTGGACGCCGGAGAGCCTAGTAGGCGATGGCGATGGCGGTGGGTGTGCGTCCAGTGGACGCCGGGACACAGCACCGTCTGGGCCGGACGCACCACAGCTCTCTTTCACGTCTGCATCTGCTTCTTCACCCGGCGTTGTTCAGCGCAATGTCAGCGTCGAGGCCTCGCGTGAGTGGTAGTCCCGTTCCTAGCACAAGTGGAGGGACCCGCATGTACTGACTCTGACAGCACGACTTCACTGGGACGCGACGATGACGAGATCCGCACACTCAAATTTCTTCGGCCTCGACATTGGCCTCGACATTGGCGTCGGCTACGCACCGGCTCCAGACTACACGATGCCCAACGACATCTTCGACCGCGCCGAGGCGGTGTTGCAGAAGTGGACGCACGTCACTCCATCGAATACAATAGCTGCAGCCGGCGCGCCTCCACCTTTAACATACGGCACAACACCCAGCAGCACAGCTCCCTCGGTATCAACTGCCGACATGGTCGCTGACCTTGACTCACCACCAGCCACAGCTTCACCAAACGCCCCCTCAGTCCCTTCTACCCAGCAAAGCGCCGGCTCAGCACGCGCTGCGCCAATGCAACCCCTTCTCGACATATCCCCGGTCCCCTCGCTTGGTTCGGCCAAGAAGCGAGGGTCTCCCTCATCCTCATGTCCACCTGCCAAAACCCAAAAGACATTCCACTTCGTCGCCAACAACGACAAGAAGACCGCCGCACGCATCCGCAACACGATGACGTCGCGGAATCTGCGACAGAGTAAGGTTTCGCGAATTGCTGAGCTGGAGCGCGAGCTGGAGAGGCAAAGAGAGGAGAGCGAGATGTGGAGGAGGCGTGCGGTTGAGGCGGGCTGGAATGATGGATGAGGAGGGATGTTGGGTCTGATTCTTCGTTATTGAGACGGTCTATAGATACAACGCGATACAATTTACATGACAGCGTAAGCTAAGTATGTTTGTTGTGTCTTGCTCGCACAGTAGCCAACGTGGTCCTTCCAATGCATCATACACCAATTTTTTTGTACACGTAGCTGAACGACCCTATCAACCCACACACACCACTTTGTCCTTGCACCAGTAGATGGACGATCTCTTCACATTCCATATGCAGCACAATCGCGTCGCCAAGCCGCACCCTGTCGCAATCCATGCACTCTGTCACGCCCCGAACCTACCCATCCAGCTCGACAGACCGAGATCGATCTGCGAGTGGCGTGTGCTGCCGACTATCTCCTTCCGTGTGACGACCCATGCCTCTTGTAACGTTCCGTGTCTGGATTCTCTTGCTTGGGCTAGCAACATCTTGTCCTTGGAGCTCGTTATCGGCTTTTCGCTTGTTTGGTGAGACACTCGATAGTGAGTGATCGAGTAGGGTAGTCGCATCGTCGGACATCGTTGCGTCCACGTACACCGACCCTTCAGCTGTGCTAAGGGCTCTTGTGAGCTGAGGACTACCTACCGTACCGAGCACACCCGCGATATAAGCGTGGCCTTCTTCTAGTCGCTTCTTCTCAGAACTTAGTCGAGCTCGGCGAGCCTCTCGTTCAGAATCTTCGGTCATTAAAATGACTATACGATCTCGGTTGCGTGGAATGTCATTGAGTCCTAGATTCTCCTTGATACACCTGACTAGATCGCTTTGGCATCGAGGAATTAAGTGAACGAAAATTTGTTGACAAACGCTGTCAACGAAGCGGTGAGATGCGACCTCATAGTAAGCTCTAGTTCTGGCTGCCATCTGAACCTCGATATCCCAGGGATCGGATTTAAGGTCATCGGGAGAGAGCTCTTTTATTTTCTTCTTACCGATATTCTGAGCTCTCTGAACTGCTCGACCAACATCTAGACGGGCTTCTGCTCGTTTCTCTCGTCTTTGGGTGAGGCTTTCCATCTCACAACGCTTGACGCTAGCGATGTTGAATGTTAACGGGTGCTTTCGTTCGGCGTCGCAAAGTCGCTCGAGGCTTGTCCACTCTCCTTGGACAACAAGATCAAGATGTTCTCTAACAAGTTCTTCGACTCTCGCATACAAGCTTAGGTGCTTTTGTCTTCCAAAGGTGCTGGAGACGCATCGCAAAACCTCGTCGTGGACGAGGCCGCTCACCTCGGACATGAATTCTCTAAATGTCGTGTCCCAGTGTTGAACGCTCATGCGGTGCAGAGCCTCAACAGCTGTCGGCTCGATTTCGCCCGGCACTGAGGATTGATAGTGTTGCTCATTCAGGTAGCGAATCTCCTCCAATCGGAAGCGTTGGATCCGGCTAGTGGAATTCTTGGCCTTCTGAGGCGACTTCTGTACTGGCTTAGACATGGTCTGTTGCATGAGATCCGAATCGCTACTATCTAGAGCGACTGGATCCGCATTAGAGCCTTCGCGCAGAATTCGCTCAGCTCTAGCTAACTGCTCAACTTCCGCCTCTGTCTTGATGACCATCGTGGGTTTGTCAGCGCTGACTTTGTTGCTGAAGGCTTGCATCAACTGCATAAGCTTGTTGCGAGAGGATGCACAGCTGACCTCATGGTCTCGGTGTGAGGTGAAGAGCTGCCTAATGTTATCTTCGAAGATGTGAATCTGCTCGCGTAGTTGGTAAGGCAACTCGCGATTGTCAGGAGGCTCGGGCATGGCGTCGAGAGAAGCTTGAACCAGAGCTAGACGTTCTTGGATCTTCTCGAGGTTGCCCGGTAGGGTTTCAGATGTCTTCTGGAAAAGAATTTGACGCAATAGAGCAGTCAGATTCCGTACTCCAAGACGCCGTCGTACAATGTCGGATAGATCTGACCAGGGTTGTTTCGAGAAGAAGTCGTCTTCAGTAGCCGTAAAGCCGTCGCGACTAACGCCACTTGCAAGCATGACCACCTGGTGTCCGTACTCAAATTCTTCTTCAGCCTCGTCGCTGAAATATTTGTCAAGGCAGTCTTGCCGCTCCTCTTCTCTTGCCAGATCCACTTTTGTAAACACTGCGATAGTGCGTGATTGAGCATTCTCTTGTTGGATTATACTGTATGATTTCGAGTTTGAGACGTCGTGATTGATCGGCAGAGTCAACATAATGATGTTGTTCTCATCTCTGGCATACGTCCGAGCAAGGCTTGCGACTAGTTGGACGTAGTACTCTGGGCCTCGACCCGCGCTTTGGATGACACCCGGCAAGTCGACGAACGACAGATTTGGCCAGTCACGAGCAGAGATATCGAGACGTATAGTATTTGGTGAGAACTTTTCTGGAGGTTCTTCTGCAGCTTGAAGCTCCAGGGCACGTGATCGATCGCGTGTAGGATGGAGTAACAGTTTTTGAGCGGCATCAATGAGGTCACAAAGCTCGTTGGAATCATGTATGGTCCTGAGCTTTTGGGTCTTGGTCTCATTCTGTACCTGCCAAGGACCAAGGGGGTTCGACTTCGAGACCTTCTTCTGCCTGAGTGCAGGCTCGAATGTATACTTCTCCTCGATGTAGATTGTGCATTGCCATGGTGAGGTTGGCGACTGGCCGTTCGTCAAGTTGATGGCAATGGGACACTTCGTACAGAGGTTCGCCGCCTTTGGGACTTTGATGGTCGAGATTGCTTCGATGAGAGAAGACTTGCCTGTAGATTGATCGCCAATGACGACGATTCGAGGAAGTTTGATGGTATCGTCGATGCCTAGCTCCTGAAGCTTTTGGTTGCAAGCAATCAACCTCTGTGCGCCATCGCCTAGTACAGGTGCAGAGGATAGGTCTCTAGACGTGGACGGCACATTAGTTGCTGATGAGTCCGACATTGTGGCGAACCCCATTTCCTGGTAGTGTTAGGAAGAGGTTACGACAAGCAGTAGTGGGGGATTTACCTGGTCGTACTCTGTAAGCTGTGTCATATTTGACAAAACACTGAGATGGACAATGGAGGGAAGAGCAAAGATGTCGCGAGAACTGGGAAGAGTACATATTCTTTTGTGCGCGGGGCAGAAGTGAAAGGGTGTAGTAAGATGGTCCTTCACTGACCTTCACTCTCGAATATTCTCACATGGTAACGTGCAGGCTTCCACGCTCTACCAGCCATCATGAACATTGTCAACCGACGAAAGCCGACCATAGTTCTCAGTCAGTGATTCGGCCAGGCTGGGTGAAGAACAGAAGAGCACGAGTCAACGCGAACGTCGAAAAGGCGATTATGAAGAGACATTTGGTGCTGGAATGTGAAACACCTAGTGTTTGGGTTAGTCGTTCGCAGGTACCCTCAGCATTGACTGCGCGTATTCGCGACTTAACATGCACTGAGTCCTCTCACTACTGACTAAGAATTGAGGGTTCAGTAGTGAAGCTTTGAGGAAGTCGCGGTCTGGATGTGATGGAGCTAGTCCCGAGACAGCTAGCGGTCCGGTTACAGACGGGTCCACTATCAGCCCCTTCAAGTTCTAGTCCCTGAGTTTTGTGTGGACAGATCTCGCAACCCTCAGCGGTGAAAGAAACGTGAATGCATCCAACTGTCCTGCTTAAATTACATTTACACTGATATCCTTGACATTCACTCAGTTTCAACAAATCCTCGAAAATGAGCCTCCAGGTACCCATCAGAGGTTCGTCAGGTGCCTCCCAAACCCCGACCAAGGCGGTGATCCTTGTCGGTGGGCCAAGTCGAGGTACCCGATTTCGACCACTCTCCCTAGACACACCGAAGGTATGTCACGGATGGATGTTTAGGCCTCCGAATGCTAAGAATGCCTAGCCACTTTTTGATGTTGCTGGCCACCCTATCATCTGGCACAACCTGAAAGCCCTTGAAAAGGTCGAGAGTGTGAAAGAAGTCATCCTTATCGGCTACTACGACGAAAGCGTCTTCCGGGACTTCATCAAAGACTCTGCCAAGGAATTCCCTCAGATCAAGATTCAGTATTTGCGAGAATATCAAGCACTTGGCACTGCAGGAGGTCTGTATCACTTCCGAGATGCTATTCTCAAGGGCAAGCCAGGGCGGTTCTTCGTACTGAACGCCGATGTCTGCTGCTCGTTCCCGCTCAATGATATGCTGAAGCTCTTTGACGACAAGGACGCTGAAGCAGTCATTCTCGGCACCAGACTGAGCAACGATGCCGCCACCAACTTTGGTTGCATCGTATCTGACGGGCACACCAAGCGTGTTCTTCACTATGTCGAGAAACCAGAATCTCACATCTCAAATCTTATCAACTGCGGTGTGTACCTTTTCGAAACGGAAACCATCTTCTCCGCCATCAAGAGCACGATCAAGAGACGTACAGAGCGACCAAGACTGATTGCTTACCCCTCGTCTGAGCACCTCGAAAGTTCGTTTGTGGGTGAGATCGACGACGATGACAGCACGAACCAGGTTCTGCGACTCGAACAGGACATCCTTTCCGACCTGGCAGATAGCAACCGATTCTTTGTCCACGAGACCAAGGACTTCTGGCGACAGATCAAGACTGCAGGATCGGCTGTGCCAGCCAACGCGCTATACCTCCAAAAAGCGTTTCAGTCACAATCCGAAGAATTGGCGAAGCCGTCTGGCGCGATTCTGCCACCTGTCTTCATCCATCCTACCGCTCAAGTTGACCCTACAGCTAAGCTTGGCCCCAACGTTTCGATTGGACCCCGGGTCGTGATCGGGCCCGGTGTGCGTATCAAGGAGTCTATTGTGCTGGAAGATGCTGAGATTAAGCACGACGCTTGCATACTCTACTCCATTATCGGGTGGTCAAGCAAGGTTGGTGCTTGGGCTCGTGTCGAGGGTACTCCTACGCCAGTCACAAGCCACACCACAAGCATCATCAAGAACGGAGTCAAGGTGCAGAGCATCACCATCCTTGGCAAAGAGTGTGGCGTTGCAAATGAAGTTCGTGTACAGAACTGTGTTTGCTTGCCGAACAAAGAGCTTAAGAGAGATGTTGCCAATGAGGTCATTATGTAAGATGGTACAGTGGCAGTCTGCATTGCAGGAGTTGTCACCTCTGAGTATAGACTTGCAATAGAGCGTGCTTTACTATGATACAAAAGATGATCAGAGGATCGGCGTGATAGAGCTAGCTAGTTCCAGTCTTTGCAGGCCACTTGACGATGTGCGTGTCGCCAAACGAGGACTTGCTTGCCTTGTCGATGTTTCCCAGTGAACAAGACCGTGCTCCTTTCTTTGCTTGCTGTGACTTTCCTTAGAAATCTAGAGCATGCACTGTACCACAAGTGTAACGACAGCGGCGATGTGGCAGGTCAATGAAGTGTCCGTTCGGACGGACATTCGGCCGTCGCAACAATTTCGTCCGTGTTCGCATCGCTGATTCAGAATACAATTGGTCTTGAGACCTCCAGCTCTTAGTGAACCGCCGGACACCTCCTGCCTCCTCATCATCAAACGAACAGGCTATTCCAACCACGTCCTACCTCTCACCATCACTACCATCAATAGCAAAATGCCAGTCACTCTTACGATTCCAGATGGCTACGGCTACACGGTCCTGATTGCTCTCGGCCTCATCCCCGTCCTCGCCATCGGCCAGGGCTCAGTCGTCACAAGCCTGCGTAAACCTGCCAAAGTGCCATACCCAAACGCATATGCGACACCCGAGCAAGTCAAGAATAGCAAGGAAGCCTACAAATTCAACTGCGCCCAAAGAGCTCATGGCAACCTTCTCGAGAACATGCCGCAGACAGTAGCAACACTATTGTTTGCTGGGCTCTTCTATCCCCAAGCAACCCCTATACTGGGACTGACTTGGGTGTTGGGTCGAGTCGGTTACGCCTACGGTTACATAGCGAGCGACAAGCCAGATGGTAGAGGCCGAGCATATGGTGGTTTCTTTTGGTTGGCTCAGCTCGGTCTCATTGGACTGTCAGTCTCTGCCGCACTCAAGATGCTGTAAATGGAGCTTGCAATTGTCAAGCAGAGGACTTGTAAGAAAAGAGAGCTGGCAAACATGTGTACCTGAGCTCTAGCAGTGCCTTTCTGCCATTCCTCCAGAGTGAGAGGTGCGACCTGGGACAACCGAAATGTGAAGCACATAGTCCAGTTATGTGCGGCTACAATGAGCATGAAACCTTTGTAATCCTATATACTAATTCATCTCAACTGAGTGATCTTATTGTGCAATCAAAAGGAATGGCTCGAATCATATACCAAAAGTGCAGACCCCGCAATGACTCGCCGAAGCTTTTTGTAGTGGGACAGTCATAAATTACTTTGGTCTCGTGCGGACTTAGATCGACTACTGCAGTTCAGAGCAACCCTTCTCTAGTACTCTAAAGCAACACTCATCATGTCTGGAACTGCTGAGCGAGAGCCCCCCACGGATGGCGTTGCCAACCTCCATCTCGACGAAGTGACTGGCGAGCGCGTGTCCAAGTCGGAACTCAAGAAGCGACAGAAGCAGAGAGAGACTGAGCGCAAGAAGGCCGAGAAGGCTGCTGCGGCGCCCCCAAAGCAGGCATCCAAGAAGAAGGAAGGTGAGGTCGATGAAGCTGAACTGAACCCCAACGTGAGTCGTGTCTGCATTCTTTCCATGAAAGCCAGGACCTAACCCTGTCTCTAGCAATATTTCGAGATCCGCAGCGGACGTGTCAACAAGCTTCGACAAACCAAGGATCCGAACCCGTACCCACATAAGTTCCACGTGAACACCGACCTCAGCGAGTTCGTCACCAGGTATGAAGCGCTCAAGCCGGGTGAGCACAAGAAGGATGTCGAGATCAGAGTGGCAGGACGTGTCTACGTCAAGAGAGCTTCCGGCTCCAAGCTAGTCTTCTACGACATCAGATCAAGTGGTGTCAAGGTGCAGATCATGTGCCAGTCTCAGGAAGCTAACGGAGATGTACCGTTCGAGGCACAGCATGAACCACTACGCAGAGGAGATATCATTGGCATAATAGGCTATCCCGGTCGGACTGCCCCCAAGAACAGACCCAACGAGGGTGAACTCTCCGTCTTCGCTCACCAGGTCGTCCTCCTCACACCCTGCCTGCATCAGATACCCTCAGAGCACTATGGACTGCAGGATGTCGAGACCAGGTTCAGACAGAGATACCTCGATCTCATCACCAACAACAAGAGCAGGGACATTCTGATTACAAGGTCGAAGATTGTGCGGTACATCAGAAACTACTTCGACAATGCAGGTTTCATTGAGGTCGAGACGCCTATGATGAACACAATAGCAGGCGGTGCGACAGCTAAGCCTTTTGTCACCCACATCAACGAATACGATGCCAATCTGTTCATGCGAGTCGCCCCGGAGCTGTACCTCAAGATGCTGGTTGTTGGAGGAATCGAGAAGGTCTACGAGCTGGGCAAGCAATTCCGAAACGAAGGTGCTGATCTGACACATAACCCCGAGTTCACCACCTGCGAGTTCTACGAGGCATACGCCGATGTCTACGATGTTATGAACCGGACAGAAGAGCTAGTCTCTGGCATGGCCAAGCACGTTACTGGAGGCTATGTTACCAAATTCCATACTAAGGAAGGCGAGGAGTATGAGGTCAACTGGGAAGCGCCATGGAAGAGAATAGACATGATTCCAGCCCTAGAAGAGGCCACAGGCGAGAAGTTCCCTCCAGGTGACCAGCTACATACAACCGAAACGAACGAGTTCTTCAAGAGGGTGCTCAAGAAGGTCAATGTCGAGTGCCCACCACCTCTTACTAACGCCAGAATGCTCGATAAGCTGGTTGGCGAGTTCATCGAAGAGAAGTGTATCAACCCTACTTTCATTACTGGCCACCCTCAGATGATGTCTCCTCTTGCCAAGTACCACAGAGATCAACCAGGTATCTGCGAGCGATTCGAGGCTTTTGTCTGCAAGAAGGAGATTGTCAATGCTTACACCGAGTTGAACGATCCCTTTGACCAGAGATTGCGCTTCGAGGAGCAAGCGAGACAGAAGGACCAAGGTGACGAAGAGGCCCAGCTAATTGACGAGAACTTCTGTACTTCGCTTGAATTCGGCCTGCCGCCGACCGGTGGTTGGGGTATGGGTGTCGACAGAATGTGCATGTTCTTGACGGACAACTACACCATCCGAGAGGTGCTGGCATTCCCTTTCATGAAAGAGGAGAAGGCTGCGGTGAAGGAGCCATATGCAGCTGAAGTGGTGGGGATCAAGCCCCAGGAAGCTGAAGACTTGCCACGGCCATAAGTATTTCGTCACTCTGACAACGGCATGAAGATTTGGATGGATGATAGACGATCATGATTGATGGTACATGTTTGATACCCGACAGGAACGATGCGGCAAACGAGAAAGAGTAAAAGAGTACGATAGAGACACTGACCCTTGTTGGGATATAGAATCACGATGCTTGAGTACATTCTGCAACCACCAGTGCCGGTCACGAAGTGCAAGAGCGAACGGCCAGATCATGTGTCTTCACTCGAGTCACTTGTATACGACAATCGCAGCCAACCACAAAAGCTCATACCCAGCATATTAACAAACAGTCCTACATGTTGCGTTCTATCTTTCTCGGGTATCTCATCGTCACTGATTTGTTCTTCAAGTAGCTGTATCGACCAAGCCATCTGGACTCACAAGTTCGTGCACCTTGCATGTATCTTGATTACGCGCTTCTCCCCTAAATCAGTCCAACAACAATATCGATGGCAAGAATGAAAGGGGGCTGGGGCAAACTGCAGGCTTATACATTCACGCCAGCAGCGACAGATGGGGGTTTGCAACAGTCATCACCTGCAACCACAGAACCCCCTATTATATCTAACGCTGATATTCAGTCAGTCCCTAACCTCGAACAAGATCCCGAGATCCTTGGCGCAGCTCACATCCTGATGACCATATGCCAAGATCAGAGACACACTGTCGCAAAGCGCATGGATTTGCAATTGGCCCCTGGAAAGTCACGAGTTCGCGTTCACAATGATAATGTTTTCCATGTAAAGCTCCCACCACCCGAGCACGACAGAGACGAAGACCTCCAGATATTGCATTCGCCTACGAAACAACTTCAGGAGCGAATGACGAAGAGAAGAACGACGAGAGGAAGAGCAGTCGTGACCAAAAAGCCTCCAACCCGAACACGATCTGCCAGGCGTCCAGCCCATGACCGATACCAAGACAGCGAGTACTTCGGACACCCTGTGCTGACTGCGATACATGACTCGCCTGTTAAGAAATCTGGCAAAGGACGACGAGCCAGCTACGCAAGGGCCTTTAATGAAGGCGACACTACTGAAGTGGACTTATCAACTTCTTCTGAGGGCGACGAGAAGGACCCTGTCAGTCGTCGAGAGAAAAACAGAGACAATTTCAAAAACGAGAACCTCACCAAGATACACAACTTTCCTGCTAGGAAGTCACGTCGAGTGGAGCAAGTCGGTCAGGTAGGAGACGCCATCGACACTGACAGCGACACCACCGCGATGGACTCTTCAAAGTTCTCTGAGGATGACAACCTCGACGACAGTAAATACATAGACCAAAGCCGCACCCATCATCGCAAGCCGCCGACCCTGCACCACGACTCCTCCTCAAGCACGCTGATTGCGAAGCCTAGCCTCAACACAAGACCGACAGGCTACGTCACACCTTTCGGCCCAACAACGTCACCTCTTTCGCAAAGCACGGGCTCTTCTCAAAGCACAACCATCCTGGCGCAAGACTCTCCAATCAAGTCGCTATCAGTAGCTGCAAGTACTTCTTCTCGCACTACTGCCTTAGATCACGCCAACACCTCATCAGTCACAAGTCTTCAGAAGTTCTTGAGCGAAGCAAGACGGACACAAGGTCACCGAAGGACGGATAGCCTCGAGTCCTCGGGCTTCTTTGAAAAGGTGAGGAGGGTGCATGAAGCGCTTCGAGAAGGGGCCAGCGAGGATGGGGATGAGGATGACAACATAAAGGTGGAGGAGGACCCCAATGAACACGTCTTTGGAACAGAAGAGGACAGTGAAGGCGGCGTTGACACGATGTTGGAGGACTTTACACCGAGTGCCGAGGCCGAGGCAGAGAGTAGTGGGCGCGAGGAGGGTGAGATTAGTGACGATGACAACAACGACGGTGCAATGGTCTCGCCGGCTCGATGGCACCGAGGGGCTCCAAGGAGAGGCTTTGGTAGGTCAATGGTTTTGGATTACTGATGGAGGGAAATAGACTTATTCTATGTTGGAACACATGCGCATTAGTGAATAGATCAGCTGAGATATACTGTTTGGACAGAGTAGGTAGGCATGCACATCTTGAAACGGACAGTGGCTCAATGGTAGTTTTTCTAATAGCTCAGCTGTGAGTCCTCATCGGTTTGCTTGTGCAGATCCAAGTGATTGCGGTACACCTATGCACGGCTTTAATCCAGCAGTGCTGCTCAGTAGGTACTTAAAGATTATGTTTGCAGCTCATGCCTGCCTATCGATGTCACTTACAGCTTAGTCGGTATTTAGAAAATGACAATGCCATACACGCTGAAGAATCTCGGCATTTATTCCGTTTGGTGTACACATTCCACGTTATTGAGCGGGGTCATCGACCGGCACTTCCACTGTTCCAGCTTCTCATCGCATCGGAACCACATCTACGAGCCGAGTATTTGTCAAGCTTGAAGACATTGGATGAGGATAAGCACGCTTGACATGCTTTGTCGAGAGTGTTATACCATTGCGCTTTCATGAGTTGATATTCTTGTCCACAGAAATGAATTCTATTGGACCGAAAGACGTTGATTTCGTTGATGTGTTCGAAAAGACTATAGTCGGTCTGCTAAGTGAACGATTTGGACAGGCAGCTACTGCTGTACCCCTCTGGATCCGACTGCACACGAGCCGCGCGGGTTGCGAATTTCCGGAATTGATCGTGCGCCACTCTCACTCGGTGCTCTGCGTAGAATATCTTCTGGCCACCCGTGGGCATGGCTGGACCGGATATTACAAGGGTTATCTCTTCCTTCTCGTTTTCGACGACCAAGTGCATGACTTCAATCCTTATCACCGGGAGGCCATGGCATTGCTGCACAACGCTGGGGCAGATCTAACACCGCCGCGGACCTTCCGGCGCCCCCCTATATACTTCCCGATCACAAGATCTTCATCTAGCGAGTTGCTCTCTTGCCTTGTTAAAACCCTAATATACATGAAGACCAATCCTTCCTCCTCACACTATTATCTGCCTTCTTTGAAGGAGCTGGCAGATACATTTTTGAAACATAAGCCTGGGAATGGGCAGATCACTTTTGCTCGACACGCGAAAGGGCCTGCACGCGTCTCGAATCACCCTTTCAATAGCTATGGGGATCAAGTATTCATTACACTAAATGCCGCCGAATTGAGTCATACTGTTTGTGACATCTTAGATAGGGCAGAGTGGACACCGCAATGGCTGGACATAGAGGAAGCTTTGCTTGCCACGGTCGAGCTAGTGCGCGTATTGGTAATTCCCTATGACGACAGTCTGAGCATTGCAAGATGTGGTTTTGAGGAAGGTCTACACCTAGCTAAGTTAGTCATCAACGTGACTGAGGTTGGTGGTGATTATCATCAGAGGCTCAAGGCGGCGCTCGGTAAAGTCGATACATCACGGTTCATCCCCCTTGGAGACCCACATTGTCCCACCATCCCTGATCTCGATTTCAAAAAGCTCGTTGAAACCGCTCCTCTAGACCAGCAATTGGAGCTTCAGCGACGTTGGGCCTCCGGCTATAAGCAAGGAAATTATTACGGCATAGGGGACCAGAGCGTCGCTCGCACTGGTGATCCCGAAACGAAGGAGCCAGACGACTCACGCTCACAATGTCTCGACGTACCAAGCACGGCACAACCAGATGATCGTCAGGACATGCAGCAGAAGACTCTCAGCAACATACACAACCCGTTATGTACTCAATGCCACTTCCACGACTCGGTCGACTGAGACCCACAGCTACCCACCCGCCAACCACATCGCTATTCAACAACGGCTCAAATCTCATCCCCTGCTCATCCCATTGCCTGCCTCCTCAAATTACTACAAAGTCAAATGACCAGCAATCAATTGCCTACCATCTCGATGCTACTTCTGGCAGAGACGCGGATGACCACACAATGGTATCGAAAATCGATCGTGGCCATCTACTGACCGACTACATCCTCCGCAATTCGATCGACTCACCCTCACTCTCACTCCCACTCCCACTTCTCTCGTCGGGTCCCCCGTACCCAGCACCGCGTTCTCTCCTCCGCCCCCTGCTCTCCCTCCATCTCCACCAGGACAGCCCAACAAGTACGATCAGCAGAAGCGCGAACGAAGGCACGATGGTAGCAACGAGAGCCGGTGCGTCGAGCCCTGTGACGCCGTGCGTGGGGTAGGCCGAGGGTGAAGGCCATGCACTCAGGCTGAGGCTGGACCCGGCGCTAGCGGAATCTACTGCTGTTGTTGTGAATGTAACGGCCGGGGGTGTGAGCGTACTTGTGCGTATCGCTGACGAGGAGCTTACTGCTGCTGACGATGACGCTGACGCTTGCCAGCCCTGACTGCTGGGAAGATCAGGGGTTGGGATCGCGGACGGGGGCGAAGATATCGTCACCGTGACGTACGTGTATGTGGCCGGCGACTGTGCTTTCTGCGTCGTGACTGTCGTGGTCGTCAGATCCGTGGATGTCGACGTTAACGTGATTAAAGTGCCAGGGGCTACGTTTGTGCCTTCTGCGATGGGAACAGGTATGGCGGTGTTCATGGTTGCTCATATGCTGTTTCGAGCAGGTCTATGGTAGCATGGTGTCATGAGTTGAGGAGCTGGGAGGAAGGGTCACGGCTGGTTGATCAGTTGCTCCAGGTCCGGGATGGGATGCGGCGTTCTCGTGGATCTATCTCTATTCTGTTCCGTTCTCTGTGCTGTTTACATACAACGCAATTGTGAACAGAGGCATGCCAACCGATGCGTGGGAGTCCCTTCAGATAACGGCTACCATGTCCTAATACAGCGCGGTTTCAGCATTGGGAGGTCGCAGCGTGCACGACAGTATGGGTCTCTTGCAGAACGCTACGCCTCTAGATTAGATTCGAGAGGAGGTGGATGTGATTGGACGCCCTGTGTGAGGGGATTGACATCCATGCTAATTAATGTTTTTTTATCCGCTATGAATGTCCCGCAGCTTGCTCTGGACGTAGTCCTTTGGCAGGTGCTTCTGCTTTCGCCTTTGCCGGTGCTGAGGTTGTAGTGCTAGCAGCTTCAGAGGCGGTGGATGCTGGAGCGGAGACGATGGAGGTCGTGCTGGCCGCCAGCAAGCAACTCTGACCTAGTGGTGAGTGTAGTGCCAACGAGGGCGGTGGAGGAGTAACAAGGGCCGAATGTTGAATAAGCGCAGAAGCCGCCGCCGCCAAAGGAGAACCCGACGGAATGAACCACGGACAGGAAACTGTCTAGGCTTGTGGAGATTATGGTGCTTCCTGTGCTAGCTCCTAGAACCACGACAGAAGCATCGCCTCTTGGCAAAGTATAGACCGGGGGTGTTTTGAGAAACTGTCTCAGTTGCAAAAGCCGCTACAGGCAGGTCAGGGACGGTAGTCATCATGGTGGTCATTGTCAGAAGTGTCGAACGTTGTTGTGGAAGAGATGAGGAAGGTTGACTCAGGCCACAACCATGTCCGACCTCCTGGCGACTCCGAGGACGGCGGTGTGAAGATGCATCACATTCCTCGCATCATTTCTTGAGAATATCACCGCTCAAGCAAACGTGCACTTGCAATGCTGTGCAACTTCAAAGAAGGTACAAGTGCCCAGCCAACGTCGACTGCCGCACCGTGGGACTCCAAGAGGCTCTGGTCACCAACATCAGGTCCCAAAAACTGGGCTCTGCCCTGAAATAGTTCATGCTGACAGCCTCATGGCCCGCAAGTTTTGGTTCGGCACTGATAGGAATCCTTGGTTCTGGTCATTGTAGCAACCGGCTGGACAAATCCGTCCTGTACCCAGACATTCTAATATCTCGTATTTGCTGGCTGCGCTGCGAGTCAGATCGTGTTCGCTTGGTACAGGTCTTGCAAGCTGAAAATTCTGCTACTTAGTCAGCGTATCCGGCTCAATCAAGCCACAAGCGCGGGGCAAGGTCTGTGATGAGCAGTCGAATGAAAACTGTGTTAGACAAGCAATAGTTCTGACGCCAACGCTACGGTACAAGACTGTACAGATTTGCTTCGATGTCAAGGGAAGCGAAGTGTTCATTGAATGCCGTGCTCTTGTATTATCTGTAGAAGCTCTGCGGATTCCCATCTCCACCAGCAGCCGCCTGCTGCGGCGGTGCATACGGCTGATAGGCTTGATACTGGTGCTGAGACGGCGGCCCCTGAGAATAAGGTAGTGGCATTGAACCCTCCTGGCCGTCCGGTTGGGGTCCTGACGGAGCATAACCTGACGGCGGTTGGGGAGGTGCCTGAGAGGGCGCTTGAGGCGGAGGTTGATTCGGCTGAGGATATACTTGCTGTGAGGGAGGGTAATTCTGATGACCTTGCTGGTTCTCTGGTGATGTATCCGCATGTGAATAAACCGAGGGGCTATAATTCTCGTTTGACTTGTGCTCTTGACCTTGGACATGGTGTACAGGTGGGCCAGGCGGGGCGGTTGGGTATTGTGGTTGTTGTGGAAAGTGGTAGCTTTGTCTGTTCTGGTCGGCTGGCGTATCATAGACGGACGTTGCCATCTCTTGTGGGCCAAAGCCTGATTGTTGTGACATTCTTCTCTGAGGCCCACCAGGTGGCCCACGCTGTGGAGGAGGGTACCCTGACTGGGTGGGTACGGGTGTATGCGATTGTGGTGCTGGTGTCGATGAAGGGTATGGCGGTTGGAAGCCAGTTTGAGCAGACGCAGGAGGAGGATATTGTGGTATGGCGCCATTCGGAGGCTGGCCGTCAGGTGTAAAGAAGCGTTGTGGACCATAGTTCTGGGGTGGAGGGGGGCCATAGGCCGCATAGGGCTGCGACGGGGTGCGAGCGTATTGTTGTGCTGATTGTGCCATTGAGGTCTCGAGCAGGGATTCGTAGTCTCGGCGGGCTTTGATGAACTTCTCGTTCAGCTGCTGCAAGTCATCTACGTATATGTGATTAGCTGATGACTCTGCGCGAGGGCAGGATTCGGCTTACCTTTTTTCTGCGTGTACTTGCCTATCAGCTCAATCAGCTTGGGGCGTATGGCTAGAGTGGCGTGGTACAGCTCGGTGATCTCCTCGTTCTCCCTCACGCCTACATCACCGGTGTTGGTAGACAACAGGGCCAGCAGTTTCTCGACGTTCTTCATCTGGGAGAAGACCTCAGCCTCCATCTCTGCTTCACGGTGTAGGTCTTCCTGTGTCGGATCTTGCAACTTCTCGATATAGTTCAGGGGGAAGATGCCGGTCTGGCCCCTGAGCGAGCCTTTCCACCAATCCTTATATACCGACTCAATCACAGCAATCACGTCGCCTTTCCTGAACTGCAGCTCTCCTGGTTCCGAGGGCACAAAGTCGAACAGTGCCCTTACTCTGCTCACTGTGGCTGCCGTGGTGCCCGACTGGACTGGGGTGGGCTGTGATTGGGGCTGGCTTGAGCTCGAGGCTTGTGTCGCTGGTTGGGAGTTGAGTTCTTGTGCTGGCTGAGACGGTCTCGAGCTGTTCTCTTGGATGCTGAGTTTCAGGGCCATCTGCAGCTCTTCGTCTTCCTTCTGTCGATCGACGTCGGTGATCTGGCGTTTGGTGGGTGCCTGGGGCGGCTGTAGGTTGGGATTCTGGCTCTTCAGCTTGTAATAGGCTGACTCCATGATGCCCAATTCTGGGTTGGACCTGAACATGGTTGTCCACTCTTCCATGCGCTCGAGGATCTTGCTCTTGACAGCCTGATGGGTTGTCCTGTCTGCGGCAATACGCAGTAAAGCATCGGTGAATGACTTGGAGGAGAGTTCTCGATGTATCTTCATGCCACAGTTTTGGGATAGACTGTTGGCTAATTCGAGGGTGTACAGCTGGACGTTGGCGTTTCTGTGAGCAAGTCGTTTGATCATGGCGGCCACAGCATCCTTGCCGCCCGTGTCGCTGCCGTTGACCTTGTCGCAAACATCGAGGATGTACTCCCAGTTCTCCGACGTCAGGTTCTCGTCTGTCGCTTTGGCTGTGGTCTGGTGAGCATTGCGACCCAACCGATGAGCTTCCTAGCCGCACTTACCGACAACATCATCAAAGGCATTTTGCTGAGCCCGGAACATGGTAGCGGCTTGCCTCTCAGCAGAGTGAAGGTGGTTCTCTAGCAGCTCCTCGGAAGGTATAAAGGGTGTCTAGTGACGGTCTTCACGCTGCTCGCAACAAAGTCAAGATTCTTCGAGGTAGGTTGTGGGCGTTGGTACTAAACAGTGGAAGCCTTGAGCCTCTGCCACTATACTCCTACACATACTACTAGTGACCGCTGGGCGGCGCAGGAGTGCCTATGACGAAGTATGCCACTGACTTTCCGCCGCCCAGAGCTGCCTGGCGTGAACCCTAAAACCAGGGACATCTTGAAGGGCAACCTCGAGCTGGAACATCGCGTGAGGCGGTGCAACGGCCTACTCGAGCTCCGAGCTGCTCGACTGCAGATCATCTATTTCAGACTCGACCTTCTAACAATTACTATTCCTGCCCTGTCTTACTATACACGATTGTCATTGGCCGTTGTTGGTTTGCTGTTCGATGAATGTGATCGAGTCTTCCAAGTACTCGTAGTAGCACACGATCTAGCTATCTCAGGTAACTTTTCTGCCAAGCATGCTTACGACAATGTCTAGAACATCTTACGACAACATAACCGCCTTGCCGGGAGGTGATACATCAACACCTCGTCCTTCTCGAAAAGCTGTGCTATAACTCCTATCGCGCGTTGCTCGCAGATGTTGTTGCTTGAACTTGTCGTCTGTTCATGCATGTCTCGTTTCACATAACTCCGCCGTTTCGCGTAACGCCGTGCACTTCGTCCCTGCAAATGTAGTGGTATGGTACATGAAAAGTATACGTCCTGGAGAGCAGTCATACGGGATTCCCATCTCCTTAGCGTCAACGTAACAGTATAGACGGTCGCTTGTTTGAGGCCACAGACTGCGACGTCATATAGGTCGTCGTTCGGAAGAGGCTCGATGCAGTGGGCATATTGCTGCCACGAGAAGGCTTCTACCCTCCCCGGGCTGCCTTCTCAGCTGCTCTACTATCTCTCGCCGACTGCACCAATGGCGCCAAACTTTGTAGTGGCGCACATATCTGCATAAAAGGGTGCTGAACTCCAAGTTAGTTTCCCATCTCGCTGGCTACATATCTTCACTTACTGTCAAAAGGTCGTGAGCACTGGCTCGCTTCTCCGGTTCCACTTTCAACGCAAAGTGCAAGAAGTCTCGGAATACCGCACTCAGCGCGTGCTCATCCTTGATTTTTGGTGTGCCGAACTTGGCAATGAGATACAACGCTCGTAACGGTGATTCTGTAAGATACGGCGGCTCCCCTTCGATCATCTCGATGGCCATGATTCCCAAACTCCAGATGTCGACCTTTCGTCCATACTCTTTGCGCGTCACTACCTCGGGTGCCATCCAATACGGTGTTCCTACCATCGTCGTCCGCTTGTTGTGTGAGTCGTTGATCTGAGCACAAAAGCCAAAATCCGTCAATTTGATGTCGCCTCGTTCCGACAGCAGAATGTTGTCCGACTTGATGTCTCGGTGTATTACGTTCTTGCTGTGTAGATGTTGTAGGCCGTACAGCACCTCCCGACATACCGCTGCTATTTGAGCTTCCGACATGATGTTGAAGGTGACAACGTCAGTAAGACTGCCGCCTTGCATGTATTCCATCACCACCCACAGGTCGCCCTCGTGAAGATACGAGTCCATGAAGTTGACGATGTTTTGGTGTTTGCTCTCTTTCATTACAATGATCTCGTTGATGATCAGGTCTTTCTTCGGCTGCTGTTCCAGGTTCATCTGTTTGATTGCCACGCACCTCTTCGTGCCTGTCTCGTATGCTGTATAAACCCCTCCTGATGCGCCCTGTCCGATCTTCTGCAGATTGCCGTATCGCGTCGTTGGGTCTCCAGGGCTACATATCGCTCTCAGTCGAGTCGCAATCTCGATTCCATTGCTCGGCTGACGTGGCTTCCTAGGTCTTGGCCCCGAGGTAGGTCCTACGTGCGCCACTTGCGCAGATATCTGGCCATTCGGTTGATCGGGGATGGTATATTGTGCTTGGGCTATCACCGGACTGGACTGTGCTGGCTTGGGTGGAACCGCTGGGCCCCTCTGCGACTGACTCCTGCTTCGATCAAGGTGTTTATCCGTTATCGCTTGTTGGGCCGCAGCCATTGCCTTCTCTTGCTGCATTTGGTACTGGGCCGCATTATTGATAGTTTGAGGTACTGTAGGGGGTTTGCTTGCAGCAGAGTTCGACCTGCTCCGTGACTGGTCCCATATCGCACTTGGTATTTCACCTGCGCCGGGCGATTTTTGAGCCATCTCTGGCATTCTAGGCGGCGGTGGTAGAGTGTCTTTCTCTCTGAGCGGCGGCTGTTGCGATGATTGAGGTGCAGATGGCGCGGCTCTATGAGGGGAGTAATTCTGCGGTTGCGTTATCAGAGCTGGGACCGGAGCTGGAGCTTTGGGAGCAACTCTGTTAGGCACGTAACCAGGCTGAGCCGGCCCTCGACTGCTCGGCATTGGAGGGCTCGACAGCTTCACGCTCGAACCCGTGGGTATCGGTGGAGGGGCCCTTGGGTTCTCGAAGCTGCCTTCATGATTCTGTGGGAATCGCGGACTTGACGGAGGAGAGATGACTGACGACGGGCTGGCAGTATTTGCGAGTGTCGCACTGATGCCCAGACCAGAAGTTGGGCTTTGCCTGACACCACTGGTGCTGCTTTTGGGCGAGTCACCCGACTTCGCATTGTCAAACTTGTGGTAGACTTCTTCCTCGTGGCCTCCCAGATTGTTCTCATACGTCGTCATTATGTTGTACATCATCTGCGGGTTCTGTTTCTGCTCCGTCTCCGGTACACCGTTATCTGACAGCATCGTCTCCCAATTTTTGGGTAAGCCGGTGAATTGGCCAGTCTCCTCGTTGAAACACACATGCGTGATGTGTGTGGGGTTCTCAGGCGCGGAGATCTTGATCTGTCTGGGGGATCCGAGCATACTGTTCACGAAGCTTGAGAAGCCGCTCTTCTTCCTGTGTGCTCGAGGCTTAGGGTGATGCGCCAGGTCGGCTGATATCCTTTTGGGGCTCATAGTCCCAGTCTCCGACCGAGGCGGTGTTATCTCAATGCCACTGGAGCTCGCCATACTGTTCAAGCTTGTCATGCCGAAATCGCCGAGACGCAGGTCTGGCGAGGTGTATGTCTGCTGAGGACCAGCTGGCCGAGCTGGCGCAGGTCCTGATCGTTGTTGCGTCAGTGAGAGGCTCTGATCGTCCATAGCAGTGGGCGACGGCGAGAAGGAGGACGATTGAAATGCATCGGCTGTCGCTGGCAAGAAGTCGTTAGAGTAGACTATCGGCGAGTGTCGAGGGTTGGCAGAGTATGCAAGCGACGGCTGGGAGGAGGTATAGGCGTTGACGTTGTGAGATTGGTTGCGATGGTGAGTGTCGCGAGCGAGGCGTACGGACGAGGTCGACGATGCAGAATATGGCGCTGAAGGACTCCGGGTAAGCTGGCGGGGTGCTGATGAGTCTGAGTTGCGAAAGGAGAGCTTCTTGGTGAGAGTGCTCCTCTTGGGTCTGCCGGATCCAGTGTTCATGATCCAGAAGAGAAGCTGAGTGGGACAACAGGCCTGGTGATAGCAGCGACTAGTGGTGGTGGTGGGCAGTTCACATGCACCACAGACGCTGCAGAAGTGCGCCAGATAGCAGTTAGGTTCGTGTCCAGTTTACACTGCAGCGACTATTGCCGCAAGCACGTTGGTGACTGGCTCCGGCGTGAACATTCGAGGTTGCAAGATGGTACACGCATCGATCGGATGAAGCCAGTCAGGCGCTTTCCACTGCGCTGATTGTGCAGCAAGGTCTGTGCACTGCAGGCTTGACAGGCTTGACAGGCTTGACAGGCTTTGGAAATGTCCAAGTTCGGTGGCTTTGCCGGGTGCCACAGGCCACAAGCACCCCGACTGCAGCTGGAAGCGCTAATCAACACAAATAGTGGCTCCAAAGGAACACGAACATAGGTAGGTAAACAATGAGCTGTGCGTTTCTTTGAGCCACCGCAACACTGCCGATGGTGGTTTGTCGGAATGTATCAGAATCACGACCGTCCAGCACTACTGCCCAAGTGCTCAAGCTGCACTCATCGATAAGGTAACGCTACACGTCTACCGTAATTAACATGGCGCTCTGCCACTGTTTAGCGAGCTCCAGAAGACAGGGAGTCCGTCATGCAGCCTGCCATCACACAACCCACCAAAATAATACACCTCCGCTGGCTGAACGCCGACCCTTGATCCGTGGTCGTCAACGGCAGGGCAGCATGGCCCGAATCTTATTCGCATCTGGTTCCGTTCTGCCCTGCTTCCTGCCCTACCCTGCCCCATATCAGGCACTTTATTAGATCGCTTGGCCCTCATGTCTTGCGATGCAGCTACTCAAGCAATCACTTCACTCATGCAACCGCTTAACATGTTTTGATCAACTTCAAGCCCTGCAACAGAAGCAAACATACTCTGCTCCTGGCAACAGTGTCAAGGTTCGGGCTTGATGCGCGCTAGCCTATCATCGACCCTTCCCTCACCAACTATCGTGATTGAACATCTCGGGGGACGGTACAGTAGCTCTGCGTGCATGGATGCCCTTACCGCCGTCAGAAGTCGAGTGGTGGACGATCCTACCTGACGATCGACACAACACGGCTTGTGTTCCTAAAGAAACTTCTTCTGTTTCTAATGATCCCTACCGCCTACACGCGTTCGATCGACGTTTGACGATCGTCGTAGTAGTTTGTGGCGTCGCTTAATCGCGGCAGAACATCCGTAGTCCTTGGTGCCCAGTACCAGCTACCTGTACCTGCAGTGCAAGCTGGTTCGTGCCACATACGTAGCTGAGTGTCTGCTCTTGCCCAGACGATGCACCGAGTCACTACTACGATAGTTCGAGCTCCGTTGCGACAAGGCACATGTTTCCATTTAGCTCGTTTCAGGCAGAGGCTACGGCGAAGCACATACAAGCTTTCCGGAATTAGTACTCCACTGCAAGAGGGAGGCACGGATCGCGAGACATACACTTTCAAGAACATCGAAGGCAAGCCCAGGCTTTCACTTGGACGAAAGCTCAACACTCGTCATGCGTTAGGCGAGTTAGATATGCTGACCTTGAAGTCGAGTGTGAGCAATATGCTACGTGGCTCTCACCGTCGAAAACACAAGAGGTGCTGAACAAATTATGCTTTAGACAGAATCAACATGGATGTAAAACTACAACTATTATCACCAGATCCTTTTGGTGGCCATCTCATAACGTTTGATCTTCTCAAGCCCGTCGGCGGTGTAGCCCTTCTCCTTCTCCTGTTCCTTTTTAGCTTTGTCCTTGACCTCTTTCGCTCTCAAGGCTTGGAGTGCAGCAGGATCGTCTTCGTAGATGACACGACGTTTGTCGTCGTCTACCTCGACGACGCCCCAGCCACCGACTCGTCGGCCTCCATCGATATAAGGCGAGGGGTTACCGCTGCGCTCCCTCTCTTTCATCGACCTGTACCGAGCACGCGAGAACGCCAGAAGGCCCATGCCAAGTATGAGTTTGCAGACCAAGAGAACAAGGAACATCAGTAAGAACACAAGGATAGGTGTCAGATATGAGGTGACGTGCGAGCCGGTGAGAATTGCCGGCAACTGATTCAGAAAATCGTCCATCTTGCGCACAATCATGGCTGCTGTGGATGATGGCTGAGCCCGAGTCGTAGAATATTGCTGATGGATACTGGCTAGTGTAGCCGCATTGCTGCTTGATGGCGCTGGCATCCAGGAAGCGACAAACATCTGGTACGTCTGGAAGCCGGCGCGAATCATCAGACAGCTTAACGGAATGATTGGCAGGCCGAGCCGTTTCGTCAGGTTCTGCTCGCCGAATGCACTCGTGTAGTAGTCTTTTGCGAGAATGTCAAGGAAGCGGCCGTAAATGACTGGCTTGGTGTTGTTGAATTTGCCGATGTACGCATGTTTCAACCAGTCGATGAGCATTTCAGAACCAAGGACAATGACGAATGGACCTAAAACATGAGCCACGGCCGGAACATACGAGCTGACAGAGCTCAGCATGGAAGGCACAATCATGAATGACTGTGGAAAAATCGAAGCTGCGGACAATGGTGGCGCTGCGTGTGTGATATTCGGGCGGCTCGATGAGGTTGTGGTAGCTGCCGGCGACAGCAGGCTTGGAATGCCAATGGGGAAACCGCCGGTCTCGACAATATTGCGAGAAGCGATGATCATCAGCATGTGCCAGAGCTGGAACCGCTCAACGATGTCGGCACAGGTAAGCTGGAAAAGATTCTCTCTTTCAAACTTCTTGAAGACGGTTCCCTTTATCTCCACGAATTGATTAGACATTAGTAAGGTTACAAGTGCATTGGAGTATGAATTGACCGCCACGTTCAACGTGACGACCTGGTAGAAAAGGGCAGTTGCGTGTATGACACAGTACACCAGAGCAAGCACAAACAGCCAAAGTGGTCGCAGGACCTTGCTGTGACCATCTGGCTTGCGTTCCAATGCCTCCTGCGAGAACAGACATTCGAGCACATCTTGGCCGAGGGCAGAAAGAAGTCGATCACAGACTTCAAGCAGATTATAGATCACGTAGAGCTTTATTGCCGCTTGACCACGCACCCAGTGATACATTCTGCTTGCGTCTAGCTTGAGCAGAATGAAGCATGTAGCAATGATCAGAAACCCTTTCAAGATATCAGCTTTGTCATCGGGCATTAGATTCGAGGGAGTTGACTTCGTTCTGCGATGGTGTCTTCCAGTCCGTGTTTTCGAGCGCTGGCTGCTCGTCTGGGGGACCTGAGTTTCTGAACTCGTCCGGGACAACACACCAGCAGCCGATTGGCCTCTTGTGCGTCTTCTTCGCCATACACGCCGGCTTCCTGTGAATATGAAGCTCATGACAAATCGCGCCTCTTCGGCTAGATTCTTAGCGAAGCTTTGGCACAGTATGAAGATCGATTTGATCATTCGGAGTGGAAGAATGGTGAATGTGTACAGCCAAACATCGAGACAAGCCAGGACACCGAACCAGAGAACGCCTTCCAGTTGATGTGGTAGAAACAGGAAATTCAAAAGTCTTTCGATCTTAACGCGTGAGGACTCATAAGGAAAGTCGTTGGCGGAAGAGCGGTGTATATAAATTTGCGAAGGTCTCTGGGAGGACAATTCGAGCTGCAGGTATGTCGAAAGGGACAGGGGCGGCATTGGTATGGCGGCCGGCAGAGGGGATGGTAGTGGGTGGCGCGAGGCCGACACGTTCCGCGGTCTGTTGTGGTCGGTCCTAGAGTAAGCCCTTGACTTGCGTTGGTCTTGCCTTGTTGCAGTGTTGGGGCTCTTTATGCTAACAGGAGTGGACAGAGCTCTAGGCACGCGAGGTCTAATCGCTGGCGAGTCAGCTTCTACCACAACTTTATGCGGGACTACATCGATTGTCAAGTGGCGTGGCCTTCTGACCTCAGTAGCTGAACCTTGACTAGTACGGCGGGGAGCATCACTGAGAGAAGAAGTCCTTGCTTGCAACGGCTGTCCCTTTACTGACGGCAGCGACGTCAGCGGGCTTTGTGGTCCTGACTCGGACTCTGGGGTCTGCGCCGATAAGGTTGGTGACAGTATTGCACAGGATGGTGAGTCTGTGCTTGCTGTGTAGTCTCGCACCCTGTCCCCTACGTATCCTTTTGACAGACGTCGCTCGTCTAGGGTCACAGCCATTTCGCTGCTCGTTCTTCGCATCGTCAATTGCCCTCTGTTGACACTTGAATGGCGAGATACAGCATGCGTTACATCCCCATTCCGTGGGCTTGTAACATGCCGTGGCGATGTTACAGGTCCCGTAATGCCCGTAACAGATGGTCTGACAACACCGTCCCTTGCCTCAATGCCGTTCTTGTCGTCATACCCCTCCTGAGCAATCGAGGTCTCCTGACGCCCTGCCTCTTCCTCGAGCTGAGCAACCACTCCATCGAGTGCGAGCCCGCGGCATGCAGGTTCGTGTGGAGGGGTGGGTGGTGCCTTTATTGGTTTCCCACTCTGGTCGAAGTCACCAGCCTCAGAAATCGGCATGACGAACGGCAGTGGTAGGAGGCAGATAGTTCCATAGCGTTATGACCAGCATAGATTGCCAGGTAGTTGTCGCAAAGACGGTGTGTAAGAGTGAGGTATCAGGAAGGTTGTGTGGTAGATGGTAAATAAGTGAGAGTCTGCGTGTCGAGTGTACTAGGCGCTGCGCACCCGACAAGGCTTCACGAACTCGATGAAGTCGGTGCATTGCTCTAGGCAGCTACCGTACGTGGAAGCTTACCCGAGAATCTTAACTGTCCGCCCACAGTCTGCCTTAAACTCAGTTCATCGAGTTCCACATGACCAACCACGTCAATATCACTTGATAACAGCCATCTCCCCTGCTCAAAGACAGATAGCTTTGCATCCGCGCGGTTCACGTTGCCCTTCTATTGGCTGCAGAAATGTTGTCATGCGGTGAGCGATAATCACGTTGACAAGTGTTCTTGCGAGTTCATCATCTCGAGTGAAGAACTTCGGACAGTGGCGGTGTCAGCATCCGCAACTTTATCAGAGGCTACTGCACGGCTTTCAGCAACCATCTGGCGTTGAGCATCACCACCGTCTCTTCACTTGCACTAGAACAAGCTATTCTGCCATCATAACTTAGCTTACAGGAGCCCATTGGCTACCACGTGCCAATTTAAGCGATCTTCTCTGGTATGGACGATGAGCATCATACCGAGGATGAATTGTCAGACTCTCTACACGACCTTTTGAGAGGGATCAGCTCTTCTGCAGCAACGCAGACCACGTATGGACGGTCGCAGAGTACTAGTCGACTGTTGAGTGATCACGGAGCCGCTTCGAGCTCACGCTCGTCCCTACCACTGCCATCAACAGCCACGCCAACCAGATCTACCACTAGACAAGGCATCTCGCAACGGGGTAGAACTGCCTTCTCCCAGCATGAGCCCTTACGTGGAGGCGCCGACTCCCCAACCATAGCAAACACCATCAGTCCTCCACCACCCAATCGGTCCATTTTTGCATCTGGTCCGCCAACCTCGTCGGTTTCTGCAAACACTGCTCATGCGTCAATGAGCACAACCTCTGTGTCTGGCACTTCCTTGCCTCTCTCAGCACTAACAGCAAGCGGTCTAAGCCGACGAACGATTGGAAGACCTCCGGAACTAGACCTCGTGGCCGCTAGTGCAAGTATGGCTGGTACGGAAAAAGACCTGGATGACCCCGAGACGGGGCAAGGTTCTGATGGGCCTGATGGAGATGTTGGCAATGCTACCACTTCACAACGACTCTCTAGCCTCTTTGTCAGCGATACTCCTGGACTGCTGTCTCGTGAACCAACACAGCTACGAGACTATTCTAACCTAAGGAGCCCGCCTCACGATGCCTCTACCTTAGCCGGTCATCTGCTGTATAATGGCTTTCTTGGTGGAAAACATTCAGACATTACTGTGCATGCCTTTGGCCAGAGCTATAGATTACACAAGCTTCTGCTTGATCGAGCACCTTACTTTTCCACGGCCTTCTGGGGACCATGGAAGGAAAGCTCGGCAAGCGAAATGACCATCGTCACAGAGGACATCGATCCAAACATAACACGAGCCGCGTTCGAGCTTGCACTCAAGCGTCTGTATGGGACATCCAATGCTTCTCAAGAGGAGCAAGAAGCCGTTGGCCTCTTCGCAACCGCATGTTGGCTCGACATGTCTGATCTAATTGACAATTGTGTGAACTACATCCTGCGGCAGATGCACACAGCGAACCTACATAGTCTGATCAAACTTGTCACGAATAGCTATTATGGCAGACCAGGCGACCGGATTTTAGCCTCGGCCAAGGCCATGCTTTGCAGAGAGGGGTGGGAAATGGCCTACGAGCACTGGGATCACATCCCTGCTGAAATCATCCGTGAGGTCATTGGCGGTGATCCATTCTACGTGCCAGGCGAATGGGAACGATGGTTTCTCGCCCTCAAAATATTGAACAGAAGACTACGACGGCTGGCAGTGGAGTCCAAGCTGGTTGATGCTGACGGCACATACTTGTATCCGAAGCCTTCCAGTCTGAGATTCTTCGCCATCAGATTTGATGCTACTTACCGGCGAGACTCTGGTTTCGGGGCTCAGAAGTCGTGGATCGACAGAGACGACGCTTGGTGCTCCCTCTATACCTCTCCCGAGGTGTCACCTCTGCTTGTGCTTCTGGATGAAGGAATACATTATCTTCACTTGCGCTTTGAACAGCTTCAGCATATTCGCTCCGCTCGAGACGTACTGGGCGTCCCGATCCTACCGGACAAGGTGATCTCCGATGCGCTATGGATGCAAATGGAGCTGCGCCAACGAGTCGTGAATTCGCACGAGGGCGACGTGGAGCTAGGCTTGAGCGAAGTTGCAGATGAACATGATGAGCCGGAAGAGATTACCCATGCGCCTTCCGATAATGCTAGAGGCAAGCAGAGAGAAGGTTCGCAAGCATCTACAACACCATCTTTGTTTGACATTGATTCCGGATCATGGGATGGCAATGCTAGACCTCGCAAGTTTTGGATACCGTCTAATGACGTGTCCTGCATCTTTGGCGGTGTAAGAGAATCTGTCACGTCTCCAGCAGCTACCACCAGCGGAGATTGGACATCTTCAGCGAACCGGCTCTCTGCGAGTTTAGAACCCAGCGATGTAGCCTGGGCCGTGGACTTTGCAGGTAGTGTTTTCGAGACCACATCTGCTGCACGTAACATTGCCTCCTCATCGCCTCCACGATACAGCCACTACCCACCGTTCAGATTCTCGGCTGAGTTCCCCAACCCTCGCACACTCAAGGAGAAGAAGCGGGTATACTCGCAGACAGTCTGGTATGCTGGCAGCATGTGGAACCTTTACATACAGCGGGTCAATACGTCAAAAGGACAGCAGCTTGGTATATACCTGCATCGCGCCAAAGACAGAGACCCGTCCGACGATCCTCTAGCACAATTTATACCAGCAAGCGTCGATGACCGCATAGGCCAACTAGAGCGCGAGATGCTTCTGCGGAAACCAAATATACGCTCCTCGACACCATGGCACGATCCGGCGTCCAACGACACTGACGAGCCGACTTCAGGACAAAACTTCGACGGCAACACATCGACACTCCTCTCACCCTCCCGGAGCACGTCATACCGAGACCCCGAGCGAACACCAAAAACATCTCAGAACACTTCTAGACCCGCCATGCCACGCTCCGCTTACTCACATGTCCAGCGTCTCTCGACACCCGAGCCCGACAGACTATCAATGGATCCAGATTCAACCGACATTGACACCTCGCTCATCCGCGCCAACCAACGCCTCGTCTCCTCGATCTCTACAATGCCACCGTACATTGACTCGCGCTCAACCATCAAGACATACTTCAAGATCTACAGCCCCAGCAAGGCAGGCCGTCTTCTGAGCGTGTACGAAAGCGCGCCAGACAGCTTCAATTTCGGGAAGAGCTGGGGTTGGAGGAGCAGTCAGTTATTGCTCGACGACGGGATCGGATTTGACGCATCGGGCGGGAAGCCGACTACGGTGAATCTGAGCGGCAAGGAGGGCAAGCTTAGGTACATGGTCGTCATTGGGAACGTGTGAACGAATTAATGAATGAATGAATGAATGAACCAATGTATGAATGATCAAGCCTTCGGTTCCTGCCCATCTTCAACACCTGCCTGGCTTTCTGACATTGCGATTGGTTCATGCAAAAGCTGTATTGGAACGAGCTTCGCGCTGGGTACAGGCCACGCACTATCACACGGTCGATACGGCTGTGAACCCCACGCGATAGTATGCATGTTCATCACGGTCACACCATGGTCCATCCAAAAAGTTACCGCTACCACGATCATTACGCCGTGCTCAGTCCCAATGCACGTCCAGATTCGAGGCTGTCAATACTTGCTTCAGAGCTACTCGTCTGAAGTAAGGCTTAGAAGAATACCCTGAAGGTGGTGCATCTTGAGCAGCGCTGTAGGACCGGGGAATGTGCTGGCAGTCATCGATCCTGCATGTTCAGTTTAGCTCGATGATGCTTGATGACACAAGTATGTAATCTCTTCAAATTCTCTGAAATGCATTGATCTATCTACCCATCTTGAATAGCATGGGACAGGGGGCGCCAAAAGAAGAGATTCGATGCCAGAAAATGCTTGCATGGTCGTAGGTGCTTGTCTCGAGCTCCTAAAGATTTAACTCCCAGTATCCAGGTTTGAATGGCTCTCTACACTTTTTCAAGGGCACAGCCATCTTTGCGGCATGAGCATGACCTTCTTTAGACTGCCAATCGGCTGCCCTCTTCCCATATTGTCGTATCTCGTGTTCTGTGTTCTTGGTCTACTTGCTTTCCTTCGACTGCATGAATGTATATGCGACATATGCTGCGAGACCGCCGACGAGGATGACAGCGTATAAGCCAATGCCAAAGCCGCCGCCGGTGCTGTTGCCTCCTGGACCAGCCGCAATCTTGTCAGTGGCAGCCTTCTTTGGCTCTGGGTCACCCTCGACTCTTTTCAATGTGCCGACCTTCAGGCCCTCGAGGATCTCTCGTGCTTCGTCTGAGTGGCCAACATCTTCGAAGGCCTCTGTTGCGTCTTGTCCGGCAACATCCAGTAGAACTTCCTCACCACCTCTGAAGAAATCGTTAGCCTTGGTCATAGTTGAATAGTGCGCCACACCACGTCGGCGGCTAGGACTGATTGGGAGTGAACGTACGGGTGCTCGTCTACAAATGACGACGAGTTGTAAATCTTGTCATGGACGACAATGTAAAGATCTTTCTTGGTGTTGTGCGCCGCAACCTCTTTGAATGTAAATTCTTGAGACATGTTGACTGGTGTATGGTATGAGTGTGCGCTGGAAATCACAGGAGTGGGCGTGGAGCCTTGGGGCTTCTGGATACACAAGAGTGTTGACTGAGGACGAAAGTGGCGGCGGACGTTTTGCAACAGACAGAACAGGTCAAAGTGGGATCTTATCAGAGGCAGAAGAGGGACAACAACGTTGCGTAGACTATCTTGAACCCGTCGGCACAACTTAAAAGTTGGGAAGTTGTGATGTGGGGCAAGGCATTGGCCGCACCTGCCAATCAATCAAAGACAAATCGTAAGTCTTAGGGATTTTCAGGGAGTGCCAGTGCGTCCCTGGGTACCTAGGCAGGCAGTCTGACCGCACTTCGGCAAGCCGACAGCCATTTCTCAAGCACCTACACCCTCACACACCACTTCAGGCAAACAATCCCCGAGCGCAGCTTGCTTGCTCTGAGCCGCGCTCAAATTCCGCCCTTCCGTCTGCCCCACTGCTCTGCCTTCTGTTAAGGGCGTGCATCTTCACGTGCTTACGCGACGCGACTACAGGACGCGACAGCATTGTCGCAAAGTGAAGCATTCACTGAAGCAAGCCGTTTTGACGCTTCCAACATAAACGTTGCAGGCCTGCTGCCGCATAGATGTTGAAGAAGGCGCGGCTTCGAGCCATCATCTGTAGTACTGAACAGCGCAATCATGCCACACGATGACCCACAGAGACCACCATCTACTACAGGCCAACTATTCTTACCGCTCAAGTTTTGGGTGGCCCACAGGATACCAGAAAGATCCGGAGTCTTGCAAGCCTTGACCAACAATGGCGGAGTGGTTGTTAAATTCGAGAAGGACGCTGACTACTGTTTGGTTGATCCTGCCGCCAAGCTCCTACCCACTGGGCGGATGTTCTATGACTACAAGTACATTGACGACTCGCTGAACATCGGTCAATTACAAGACCCCGATGACTACAGAGTTCAGCTGCCGACCGCGGCTGACAGACCGGTTGGGAGTAGGAGCCTGGCGGGGAAATCCACACGGGCGCGCTTCACGCCCCAAGACGATCAGCTATTGTACAACTGGATTGTGCCGTATCGCGATAATGGGGGCAGATGGAAAGGCAATGAGATATACCAGCAGCTAGAACGAAAATACCCTCACCATCCCTACCAAAGCTGGAGAAGCAGGTTCATTGTGTATGTGCAATACCAGAAATTGCATGTGACGGAAAACATCGACCCTTTCGATGAGATTGCAAACTCGGGAGCAGGAGCAGAACAAGACCTCCAAAGGTCGCCGAAACGAAGGCGTCTGAACGACTTGCGCTCGACTAATGGTGCGACAACAACCGTGAGATCTGCGCCTATGCCAGGGCAAGCACGAACCCCAGAACCAGCTGCTTCTGCTATTGCTCGTGAGCCGAGCGCTCCTGCAATGTCCCAGCAACAGCAGGTGAATCTCTCATTCACTGACGGCACTGAACCGGAGGTCCCAGCCCGCCAGGCGCCCACACCTGGAGGCGATGTACACGTGGTAGATCTAGAAATAGCATTGCCAGCCGAATCTCACACGACAATGCCAAACACCGAGAACGTAGAGCTCACTCCTCGAGATGCCCAGAGACAAAGTCTTTCTGTGAAGGCTTGGCGATCCATGCGGAAAGCCTTTCCAACATTAACCTGGACTGAAGGCGATCGTCTTTACAAAGCTGTTCCGTATATCTATGGTTCGAACCCTGACGATCGAAAAACTTGTTTCCAGAACATGGCAAAGGCTGGAGAATGGGACAGGCATAGTGCCGAGCAATGGCAAACGTACTACAACGAAGCCATGCTACCAGAATACATGCGAAGGAACGGCCTAAGGGACGAAGAAGAGCTGGAGGCTTTTGTTACAGATGCTCTGGCTCGCGAAGTAGCACAGCGCGAGCAAACACCAGAGATCAAGAGGGAGCCTTCACCCGACCCTCGGAGTCCTGCCGAAAGACAGCGGCAAATTGAGCTCGAGAGAGCTCGCGCAGAGACTGAAGATATCGCGTTCAGCGAGACCTCCAGCGACTCTCAAGATGAACCCGACGCCGTTCCTGCTGGCGAAGAAAAGCCGTTCGGCGAGCGTCGACCTCTGCACGCAGTCGAACCACAACTGCGGACTGCGCAACGTACCATCGTGCATGCAAATGAAGGAAGGAAGCGAGCAAGTCAGCAGACTAATAGTACGCAGTCTGAATCGCAGCTCATCCAAGCATCGCAGCCACCGACAATACCCCCTAAGAAGAAGCTGTTTGGGCAAACGCTCTCTTCTAGCCAATCAGGCGGCCAAGCTGGCACTCAGACAGACATGATAAGCATGAGTATCAATGCGTCCTTCGTGTCACATCATTCATCTGCTTCAGATGAACCAAACAGAGCTCCTGTCACTTCGTCGTTGTCCTCGGTGCCTACAGTGCAAAGGCCGCCCGAATCCTACCAGCTTCCTCCGAAAAGCGCTTCGACCTCTCAAGAATCTGCCCAACTTGGTACAGCGAACCGGTCTCAAGTGGCAGCTGGTGCTAGTACGAAGGAAAGCATGATATCTGTAGAGAATCAACTTGAGCAGCGCGCTGCGTCGACCCCACCTCGTGCAAAAAGTCCATCTATAGACCTGTTAGGGGATGGAGACTTAGACGATGATGATGGACGCTCCCAGGGCGCCCTCTCGGATACAGGTTCTGAATACATGGCTTTTGACACTGCTCCCGAGAGGAGTCAATTGTGGGAGACGGCTGCTGATTATATTGTTGAAGGTGTGGATGAAGCCGTCGATGACCAGGAGCAAGAAACAACGGGGGAGAGCGACGGAGATGAAGAAGACGTAGCTGTATCGGGAGAGAAGAGCACCATTGAGCGTCCTCCAACCCCGATTCGGTCGAGGGTCGTCTTCAAAGATATCGAGAGTGACGACGAAGAGATCACAAATGAGCCAGACGCATGTTCAATGCAACACAAGGAGGCCTACCGCCCTAGCACCACCGATCGCATCGAGACACAAGCGCTCTTCGAATACAACGAGAACGACGTATCTGAGTTTGACCTGCCGCCACCGGAAGGTGGATGGGAAGCGATCGGCCTGGCAGACATGAGTGGGGAAGACCCAGATGAGCCGATCACAACGGTCGAACTACCTGACGATCATCTTCTTAAGCAACGAACATCTCCAACGCCTTCACAGACCACCGAGAGCTCAGCAGGGCCGGACAATAGGAACAGTAGCCCTGTTTTGGTTGCTCACGCCCAAGCAGTACATGAGATCTCTTCTGATGAAACACGGGACACCACTGATGAAGAGGAGGAAGAGGAGGCCCGAGCCGCATCCGCGCATCATATCCAAGAACACCCCAGATCGGGGTCGCGTCGCTCTGTCTCAGTCGCATCAGCAACTACGAGATCTTCCCATACCAGGAGCTCTGCGAAAGATCTACCTGAATCAGTGGCTTTTGAGAATCTCGCCGATGGTCGCGAGCTGCAGGATTGGTTAGAAGCCCAGAAACGGCGATACAAAGAACTCCCACAAAAGGTCTTCAAACGCCTAGCATCCATAGCGATGCAATCAACCAACCAAAATATGACCTCTGCGACAATGCTATTCCAAATCATGATCGCATCATACACTGCGTCGGAGACGAAAAGCAGGTTGGAACACGGTAGATTACAAAACTTGAAGAAACCAGGACAGTTCAAACCAAAGCCTTTTAAGCCCAGGACAAGACTTAACGATACTGAGGCCAAGGCTCTCTTACCGGACGACATTATGGGTGTATGGACAGCCGAAGACGATGAAGCGTTACTCAGCTGCACTTCTGCTAGAATCAGCCGTGTACACAAGAAGCATACGAAAAATGGCGCCAAGAAGCGAGCCAAGTATCTTAAACACAGGTATGGCCTTGTGCACAAGGCAGATAGAGATGCTGGTCCGAGTACGAGCGCAACACCAGCGACAGGGAGCGGAATGCGGAAGAGGTGAGGACTGCTTCCGAGCATCGGTAGGTCTTGTATTAGGAATGGTGGACGAACACGATGAGATGGCTTGCGAGGTCATAGTATAATGACTGCTGCCTTAGAGCGAGGCGTTGCACCATTGACTTTGTCATGTGCTGAGGAAGAGTGAGGCGTCACGAATGCAAGATTGCCGACCAGCCTGTCTTTGAATGCCGTGAGGCTGTTTCGTAGCACACCTTCCTAGCTCCATGGCCGTTGACGGTCCCTACTAGGTAGGCATCTGTGACCCCACCTGGTGGAAGACATCATGAGCCCCACCGCTATGGCGCTCCTTCCAGCAGCACATCCTTGAGCTGAAGTGGTTCAGCGTTCCTTGTGTCTCAAAATGAGCCTTGACTTCTCACGATGCACCATGACTTTTGCTCCTGCTGGCGCATCGCTGGAAGAACGGCATGCGGATAGCGCAGGTCAAACCACCATGAAATGTGCGATGAGTGATACCTAAAGAGGAGCAAGGCGTGACTTACAGAATGGAGGGCGAGGTGCGCGTTAAACTGGAACAGCGGTGAAGCTGTATTGATAAAGTAGTCACGAAAGAGAACGGGAGCGAGAGAGGCATGATTGGAATTAGTCGGTGGCGCTGCCTGCCTCGCCCCTTCAACCCTGAACAAGCAGACTACTGTCAGTAGCTCTAGGCAAAGACGGTATATACAGCGCCGTATGGAGAGTACAGAGTGAACCTACATCAAGGCCGTGAAGTGGTACAGGCTAGAGGTCTCGCTATGCGGGCCACCACATCCCACCCTTGCCTTTGCCCTCCACTCTCTTCTTGTTCACCTCTTTCTTTTCCCGCCCAGAGACCTTGTACTTCCGCCCTTCTTTCTTCCTCATCAGGTTCTTGTCCCGCGTCCCTTTGCCACCCTCCCAGAAGCCGGTTGTGATGCTTTTCTTGACCACGCTTCGGCCACAGTGCCGGCAGGCCTCAGGGTGGTACCGCTGTTCTCTAGAGCAGAACCCACAGATCATGCGATCAGCGTGCTCGTTGGGATGCGCGTTGTCCTTCTGTGCGGGATTAATGGTTGGCGAATCGTGGCATTTGTCGCAAGGGAAGACTCGATTGCAGCACGAGAAGCGGAACCAGCGGTAGGATCGGGAGTAGTGCTGGCATTTTCCGTTGTCTGGAAGTGGCGTGCCTGCTGAGATGCCGAGGTTTTCTTTGGGTTTCCTGGCGCGGAGTGGCAGGGGCGCTGAGGATGCGGCTGTTGAGACCCGTAGGAATTTGACTTCAGGGATCTTGAAGGTCATCTTTGCGTGACATGTGCGGCAGACTGTGAGTTGCGAATCTCCTTGAACAGCCGTGACGCCAGGTGGAGAAGGAAAGACAGTGCTGCACTCTGAGCAGGTTGGCTGGAATGATGACGGCAGCAAGTCGGTGATGGTGCAGTTCTCAAGGTCGAGGTAGCCTGCTTTTGAGGAAGTTGCATGCATGAGATCTGCACGGTAGCTTACTGTGAGCATCGCACTACATTTCTGACAGGTCTCTGAACGGCGGACGTTAGATGTACTGGCTGCAGCTGGAGTAATGTTTCTGATATCGGCTTGCTCTTTGCATCGATCGCACTTGACTGCTAGCGAGAGCTTTGCGACTTGCAGCAATTCGATGCCAACGAAATCAAGACCAGGAAAGGAGAGCTGAATGCCCTTCTCGACACCCGAAGTTGCTGCTGATGGTATTGCTGCACCTCCAGCAGTGCTTTCGATATCCTCACCGGATTCGTGTTCGCTGTCATAATCGGACGTGTCATTGCCGCTCGAACTTTCTGCATCATGCTGAGGAGAACCCCATTCCGGCGGACGAGTCATATACCTCAAATGTGGGCGACTCGGGTCTTGGACTGCGTCGCCTGTCGCTGGCTTGTCAATAGATGTGGAGGCAGCGACACTGACATCTTGACTATCATCAACAACACTCGCTGCTACAGGCGTCGGGCGTAGGTCGACAGCCAGCTTTGCCAAATTCTGAGTCAGGTAGTTGATGTGCGCCATCAACGTCTGATCTCTCTTCTCCACTGCCCGCTTCTCGAAAGCAACCTCGACGTTCTCAGCATCTAATCCCTCGACACCTCTCAAGACGATTGTACAAGGCTCCAGTGGATAAACCTCCGGTACGATCAATGCTGTTTCCCTAAGGGAGCGCAATGAAGCAGGAATGGCAGAAGAGTTGGGAGCTTGGAGGGGCACATTGAAAGCAACGCCGTCATCTGCCTTTGAGAAGAGCTCGGAACGGCCGAGACGTGCTTCTAGCTGCCTTACCTCTGCATCACGCCTCGTTTTCGCTTGCTGTAGTTCACCAGTACCATATCTCGTGAACACAGGCACAAAGCGCGTAGAAGCGGCCTTAGGAGCTTCAGGCTCGTGCAATGGTTCGGCTGCCTCCTTGCGTTTGTTCACAACAAGCTTGATCGTAGCTGCTTTCTGCGACGTCAAATAATGCTCGAGATTCTTGTCGAGCTCATTCAGCAGTGCGAGCAAGCTCTTGTGAGGTTGACGGCTCACTAGCTCGTCAAATCCGTTCTCCACATTGATTTGGAAGCCTCGTGCCATCTCAGGGTTCTGGACAGCGATTTTCGGCCTTCCATCGTGCGGATATCCCGCTGGTACTGTCAGTACGCAATGCAACCCGGTCTCGAGCTCAAAGGGAAAATCAGGGTCTGTGGGATTAAGCCTGAACTTGAGGGTGGTTGCTTCACCGAGGTCAGCGCGGAAAGGTGAGTACCGACGCACAACCTGTGTGATTTGGAATTCTCGCGGATCTTCGAGCTCTGCCTTGGATACAGGTTTTGAAACAGGAGCGTTGTTTGTTATTGGCCGACGAGGTGTTTCACGTGGTAAAATTTCAGTCGCGTGTGGTTGCGGAATACCTTCAGCAGGTACCTGGGTTATCCCGCCGGGTGTATTGTCAGATTCAGCGAATTGGGCAATGTCTGCAGGCTTCACATGTTGGTAGCGACATTGATCACCAGCACGGCATCCTGACCAGAAGTGTTAGCATGTGATAGTCAACTGTTCATAAGCGCTGGCGAGAACAAAGAAAAAGGACATGTGGACAATCTAGTGTCAAGCTCAAGGACCGGACCATACCGTGGGTCCACTCTTGAGGAGTTTTGGACTTGTGGAGGACCGAAGATGAGATTGACGAGGCCCTGTCACGCAAAGGAGGAGTGAACAATGAGGCACGGGCACAGATTTGTGTAGGCAGGCCTTCGATAGCCGAGCTGCAATCAAGATGCGTAATGTAAAGACGACGTACCTTTCTTGGTTGCAAAGAAACGACATACCTGTTTTGATTGCTGTGCGCTGCCTTTGTTGTTTCGCGCCGAGGACCGAGATGGGCGATTAGCAGTCCCGTGTGTTTGGTTATTGATGCCTGACAACGCACCATTATCGTCAGCATCTATTCAACATCATATGACCAAATTGTGAAATGGAACCGAGTTGGCGGTCAATCAGCTCTCGCAGACCTTTAGATGGGCGGCAGTTGTTGTTACAGGTGTTCCTGCAAGCCACTCGCAGCTAGACAACACTTATCCCGGGCGCTTCTGCGGTAGATGCAGTGGCTGCCAGAAGCAGATGATTCTGACTGCAGACCATTACCAGAACACAGGACTGTGATGCGGACAGTGCTAGGGTAGTAGACGAATGATCGGAGAAGCTCGCCTAAAATCCGCCGGACATTTCAGACATGTGGTCAACATGTGGGAAAACAGTCCACGACTATCTGCAGGACGGGCTAAATGACCTACCAGCATGTGACTGATCGTCAGTGGCGGACGCGATAGGCGGTTCCGCGAAGCTCGAGCCAAGCAAGTCCATAATGAGGCTGACCGGGCGGTAAATGTTTGAAGGTGCAGGTGACCAATTTCTTGATTGTGACTATGAGATCAGGGACCTGAAATCGTGGTTGGGTTTTGCGTAGCGTTCAAGCGAATTGTCAAAATTTTCGGGCAAGCGATCGCGAAGATCTCGAACAGATCGAAGTGGCCAGCTTGCGGTCAATGTTTGCAGGATGACCTTGAGATGTTCACAAGACCTTTTCGCTTCTGCAAAGTCGATCAGAAGAGCTGCGAGGATGCTGCAGTCGATCTCGGATGGGCAATATGTTACGATCAAGCGGACAGATAGCATCGACGATGAGACAATAGTGCACGGTTTTTTGTATTGATCTTCGCCATCATCGTTCGAGCGAAGTGAACACCCAAAGTAGAAAGTCGAAGGCAACAAGGGTGAGTCATGTGAGTCATGGGCAAGAAATGAAGGCGAGAAGCATCCCGGAAACCAGATGCAGGCGCGACCTGCGAACCTGTCGTTTACTCATATGGCCTCATCTGAGTGTTATCTTGACCCAGAGGAAGGCACAAGTCCGTCGAGATTCTACCAAGTTGATAATAAAGCATTCCTTGTACTTCTTGGTGATGTTTGCATGGTAAAGGAACCTGCATTGCAATTCAAGACACCTTACGGATCTTTACGCAGTGAATCTCGTCTCACAGCATGGCCCGGCAAAGATGCTCTCTGACCTGCTCGCTTTCGCCACCCCATTCTGCTTTGACATCTCTATTGGGAGCATTGCGCCTTGATATTGATGTTAGCATTTGCCGCTTGCATGGTCGGCGACTGCACACCACATTCTGCGGACACGCAGAATAAACTTTGGCGGGTACTCTGGAGGTGACTACTTCTCAGAGACCCCCCTGCCTTTCAATCGTCATCACAATACAGGGGCAGGGGTAATTACAAGCTTTCGCGTAGGAAGTCCGGGATAGAGCATTCTGCTGAGTAGCACGACTTTCAAATTGGTAATACTCGGATATGTAATTGCCCCAGCATACAAGCGCATTCACATCCAGGCGCCATACGACACGACAATCTGGTGCTGAACAGAACAATAAAGCGTACATCAGGTTACTCGCAAGCTGTACTGTGCGATTTGTTTTAGGGCAACTCGAATCAGCAAAGACCAGGATCACGATTTGCAATGCCAACCAGCAAATCAACGGAGCTCGCCATCTTTGTCCCCCACGAAATGCACCTAATTCCGCTGTTTTGAGTTCTCGACCCCGCCGAGCGGGATCCCAGTACGGGGAAGCACGAGAAGGCGTTAAGTTTGCGCCACGAGGCTTGGAGTGGTGTGCAGCTAGGCGCCTGTACCTAAGACGTCCTGGCCGTTTGGAGGCTGAACTTTAATCCTTCAGCGGCTGATTGACTTTGTCGTCTCGCATCTCTGCAACCGTGAACACGAAATTTCGAGCTCGTGGTGGTCTGAGAAGATCGGCGTATTGAGCTGCAGTGGTTGCACGGTACCGGATATCCTGTCTGTAGCTTGATGCTAGCTTGTTGTTCCATTGATCATGACAACGCTGTCGTCTCGAAGAGCTGACAACGGGATTATCGAAGCTGTTTTGCGCAAAAGCTAGCGAAAGTGACATCACCTGTGGACGCGCTCCCCACCGGAGAGCATACCGGAGCACCTTGCTACGGCTATTGACTTGCTATTTGGTAGAGTATGTTTCAAGCTTCACGGTCATCTGGCGCATGATCGCGATCACTCTCACGATTGACGTTCGGGGCTGTCGCACTTCTCGATGTTGCTTCTTGGCTCAAGTCAAGCTCAAACTTTCTTTTCGATATGATTTCGAGATGTATCGTAAATTACACGCGCAATACGCACTGCTCTGATGAGGAGGATAGACGGCGATGACGACGATGGATGAGGACACGATAACTGAATCGAGTATTACATCCAGGTAACACGACCCCGGGAGTGATCGTAAGGACATTGTAGTGACACAAGGGCTTGTACAAAGTGCCAACGTGTAATAGCATTGTCCCTCGAACAACCTTGATGATCTTTCGCTTGTGGTACATCAGTGGCTGATAGAAATCTCATATCCAGGCATTACCATGCCCAATAGTGGTACAAGCTGGCTAATCATAGGCAAGTTTCATGCGCCTGTGATGAGAGCAGGCGGCCCCATTGAGCTCTAGAATTATGGGTTCCGGCCTCCTAACAGGGGGTTATAAGAGCGAGAGGCCTTTCTTTGGGCTCGACTCCGTGCCTGTATGACAAGGCTGAAGCCCATCTCATGTTCCCCTGAAACACTACAGCCACCTTCTGGACCTACGGAAGATCGAGCGAGAAGATGTCTCTCGCTAAGAGCCGTCATTCGAGCGCATGAAAGCACTATCTCACCTCGTGTTGGCAGTCACGCCACGGATTCCATGTGTGCAGCATTGACGAACAGTCAACAAGGCTTCGTCTAGGCCTTCTTTATGATCTTTGGCTGGCTCGTACAACACGTTCCACGAACGTCCGTTCTGTACTTCGAGGCGAGGCAAAGGTCCCAGCTTGCTGAGTTGGACAGGTGGCTGTTGTGGAATGTACAAAGGCCAGCTACTGTTCGTGTCGTGAGAGGAGATGGTTACACCACGCTGCAAGCCATACCTGAACGAAAGCATGAATCACTCCAATTATGTGTTGTCTGGGAACGCCATGCGAAAGTACATTGCAATTTACCGATCCTCGCATAACGTGTCGGGGTACGTTGTCATCGAGAAATTCGGTTACATGGGACGCCATACGAATGCTGGCTCATGAAATGTTTGGTTTGTTGTCCCAGTAAAAGAACCAGTTTTGGCGAAAGTCTGGTCCAATGCCACGCGAAATGTGTCCGGGGTCATTCAAGCGTGGATGATGGGTTTTGCGACCTTCGCGCTTTTCCATCCTTCCTCGCTGGAACACCCTGCATCTTCTGTGCTGGTCAAGAGGCTAGCAAGGAGGTGAGAGTGGGGAGCGCATTAATGTTCCGTGTTAGCAATAGGCGACCGTTGGTCTAACAGAGCTCTAACGGGCATGCTGGCTACTTGTAGGTCGGAGAGCACGTTCCGGAGGCACTAGGCGATACGTTCTGCCAGCACGTCGTATCGAACCAAAGTGAAGAGGGTGTTTTGTCGTGCAATTGGAGGATGTTCGTGCATTGCAGAGGTAAGACGCGCTTTCCAATTCGAGCGGTCTTCAACACGTAGCTACTGCGATGTCGAATCAGGTGTCAATCGACGTTGCAGCTTCATCATCCTTGCGGTAGAGTACATGGACGAAGATTGCGGCAAACATGTGGGAGCAGTACATAACTGAGACCACACCACCAAGGCACTACCTTTCAGGGCGGCGCTGCTGTCTCTTGGCTACCATCTCGAGCAATGAGATCAGTGTCTAGCTCTTCCAGTGCTGTTCTGCTGAGTGCCAATGAAAGGGTCTAACATGACATAGTATTCGCCCAGTGCCCAGTCTAGTCTGAGAAGTGAAAGATACACAGATGGCAAAAGGTACCTTCATCGTCTCGGGTGCCATCGGGTGATTTGCACCGAGCCACGTAGATCAGTCTCCGTCGCCCGCACAAGAGAAAATGGCGGAGTCGTGCTTAACCAACAGCAGAAGTGGATGCGGTGTACTCTCGGTGCATCCGATCAACAGAGTCTCGAAGCAGCTGTCCATTTCACTCGTATCTAACGAGCCTCTCATAAAGCAGAGCCGCAAGCGCGTGATATCTCACAGTTGCTGAATGAGGCTGTATCTGCGTCGCAGTATTCTTATGACATTCTGTGATACTTCTTTTGACTCTGCATCGCGCACGACCAACCCTCAACACCCAAGATTGGTTGACGTGGCGCTCCACGCATTGGCTTCAACTACTATTGCCTCCGGGTGCGTAGAATACGACAAGCTTTCGGGGCGCACATAACCCACGATAGACGTGCGCAAGCAGCACGAACGATCCCAGAATCCCTAGACGTGGCTGGGAAATGCAAAACGCACGCGCCGTGGTTGGAGAGCAGCACTGACTTTGCAAGTTACTCACCTGAAGACCTTAAGCAGCTGTAGCCCAACAGAAAGGTCCGACGTTGGCCCCTGGACGCGTCATAGGTCAGACTTGCTCCTCCTGGATACGCCGAACGTGCTTTACAGTTTGTCTAAAGACGCCTTCCGTGTCTTGCAGCACTTCTTTTTGCGAGGCATGTGATCGACAAATTTCATGCATCGGTCCTACTCCGGGCTTGCCCTGCTTCCAGCCATCGACGAGAACAGGCAGGCACGAGAAGTGAAACACCATGTTACGTGAAATGCTGAGGACTAAAGTCCCCGTACCTCGGTGCTATTGTGGGTTAGACAGATGTTATTAGAGTATCGCATGAGTAAACTGTCTCTTAAGGTGCCATGAATGAAGAGGGTGTGTGTAAGAGTCACTAGGAATTTGCCCATGAGCTCCTTCCCCGAAGGTTCTGCCGTCCAAGATCAAGGTGACAAAAGTAGCACATGTCAACAACTGCTGACTTGGTCTTGAATTTCACCGCCCATGGTAAATAGTAATCTGACATGCTTCATAGAAGACACAAGGTATAGACTTTTGCCGCCTACCGACATCCGGATCAGCCGTAATCCGTCATTATGAGGTTGTAACCTCAAGTCAATCAAATCATGCTCGTTTTCATGACCGAGCAATGCTTTTAATCCCCCACCCGATCATGTGGGAGTCAACTTGCTTGCCTCTCGTTGTAACAGTCGCTTGAACGCAAGAAAACACAATCAAACATAGATAAAAGAATAGCATAAGCGCTCGCTTCCTTCTCAATTAGACCTCCATCAACGAGAATATGTATATGATGCCGTGACAGTCGTAAATACACTACCATCCCTTAGTATGGTACTCGTTGGCCACATCGAAGTATTCGTTGTAGGAACTCGTCTTCGTCGGTTCCCGTTGTAGCAAGGCACGATGTGGTTGCGGCTGTGCTGCAGCCATCTGACCAGCACGCTGTAGGTTGGCCATCGACTTAGCTTCACGCTTGAGGAACGCGTTGACCGTCGTGTTTTTCTGTTGACGCTCCCAAAGCAGGTTCTTCCGGAGTGACTCAGTCAACTCCGTCGAGAGCATATTCCGTCTGGTCGTACGAGGGGAGTGAGCCAAGGTATAAACATCCGCGTTGGTAGGCGGCGGCATGTCAATGGCGCGGCTAATGTTGCTAGGGGCCATCATTAGGACGTCGTCGTTCCGTTGCTCCGGCGAGCCTTGCATCGATGGGCCATTGTGAGAAGAACTTCGATCCATTCGACGTATCGCCGGGGAGGATTTCGACGCGGCACTAAGCAGACCTTTCGCACGTTCGCCCTCGGTAAGTCCAGCGGTGAGTACAGACCTCCTGCTTGGTAGATTGGCGGTACTGTCAACGCGTTTGAAGACTGGTTGAGTCGGAGACTTCTCCTCTTCGGGCTGCTCGTCTTCCCAGCCCTCGTCGTCATCTTCTTCAATGGCCGAGTCGTCGATGACAGATTCGTCATCGTCCTCGTCGTCTTCGTCATCACTAGCGATGGCATTGTCATCCGCCGGGCTGCCACTTTGTATCGTATGCTGCTCAACCACTTCTCGGAAAGAAGTGGTCTTCTTCTGCTGAGGTTGCTGGTCTCGCGTCAAACTTCGCGACAAGCTGCTTTTCTTTGGTTCTAGCAGGTGTTTACGATACGACATTTGTTGCTCGAACGAGCTCTCGTCGTCTTCAGAGGATCCCCCAAGCGTGAACATGCCTCCTTTCTTTGCGGTAGATGTCTTCGGGGCATTCTTCGCTGCAAATATTGGCATATTCTTGCTGATGGTGGCACTTCCCCGCGAACGTAGAGATGGCAGTGGTGAGAAGCCATGCACAACGCTGCCCGACTTGATCAGTCCATCGGATGATGCGCTAGTGTCTGAGTCTCTGTGCGTGCTTTCGCGTTCGGTATCGAGTGTATTCGCAGTGGTATTCGTCGCTGTCGAGATGCATGAAACTTCGGTTGTATGCGATTCAAGCGATTGCTCCTGCTTATCGGAGTGCTTCTCTGACATAATCTTGGCTACGACGGCTTCCTCGATCTCTGGGTCGAGAGGCTCCAAGGTCTTCTGTTCTTGGATGTCCGTGATGATCTTCTCGAGTCTGTGTGGTGTCAAGTGTGGTTCCTTGCCTCTCGACTTGCTTAGTGCCGAGTTCTCTAGATCGCTGTTCACAGACTCGCCATCACTGTAAGATCCGAGTGAGCTCGATAGCGAAGGCACATCCTCCTTCGGGAGCAGAGGAATATCGATGGCAGGAACGATGGTCTTTTCGGGTTGAGGAGGGCAGCATAGGGTCTCCCGGCCCCATACGCGCCAACTTAAGTTCTCCAACCTCTTGCCATCGGGTATCGTGCTGGCGCATTTGGAGAAGACTAAGTCAGTGGTCAGCACTGTCAGGTCCGAAGGACCTTGGCTTTCACTTACCAGTCCACATCCCAAAGAGATTCTCCACATTTCTAGGGTCAATTTCGTGCATTCGAGCAGCATCAAGCTGCAGAACAGGAGCGTGAAGCATTTTGGCCAATTTGTGCCCGCGTGTGGGCTAGAGTATAGACGTTGAAGTCCACCTCTCTGCCAGCAATATTTGACTTTGTATAGTTCAACGCGTTGAGCTGTGGTTGGGAATTGCCTCTAGAGGTCGGCGCTAACTCGTTGGCGGACTTTGGGGCTGTTTGCGGTTTGCTGAGTAGAAACCGTTCAGTGATGTCAAAGCACGGATATCTGTGTTGGTGGGTCAACCACAAAATCAGCGGTACCAACACGGCGGCTCTGAAGTGAATGATAGTTAGATGTTCGTCAGAGGTGGCTTTCGTTGCTGATGATTGCGAATGGTAGGTATGTATCGACGTGTAGTACTTGGGGGGAAGTAACAGGAAATCTGGGCAAAGAGCGGCAACGCAGGCAATATGGACAACGGCATGCCAGGGCGAGAAGGATAACAGTGGATACGTGGGCGTTCTGGTGCCCTGACCTTCTTCTGACGCCCGCTTGGAAGCCCCAGTTTTCGCAGCACAGACGCTATTATCCCTAGTTCAAAATTTTACTTCTGACGAACACAAGCGTTACCATTTTGAAATGACCCCGTATGTCGAGTCAGCGACTTGTGGCACCGCCCCCGAACCTCGTGACAGCGAGGTGACATAAAGTCTTGGACTTGCAGTCGCTCTCATTAGCCGGACGCGGTTACGCTAGAGACCAATGGCTATTCCCCGGCGACCGCTTCCCAACTGCTGCAGTCGATGTTTACGGCGGTGGGATCGCCAGCTTCTGGGGCATCTCGCAGGCCTAGTGAGCCGTTGCACGGGTCATGTGCTTATGAGATCTTGCTTTCGAGAAGCGCGCCAACCGCCCACGTCCCTCCCACAAGCTCACCGGATGACTACCCCCGAGTTGTTCGGCGTGCCACTTGTCGATAGTCCATTCGCCAAAAGTGGTATTTCTTTGCTGGCGACCCACGCTGGTCCTTGCTGCCCAGTTCCGGTTGCTTTTTAGGCAGGTGTCAACGCTTCCAGCCACTAAGCTCGAGTCTGTTATACCTGCTGACTTGTGAACAAAAGCAAAAATGCATTGTTGTCGAAACGCCATGTGCAAGGTGAAGATAACAATGCCTTGCTTATCGACCTGCTGCCATCTACAAGGTCGAGTAGAATTCATCAGAAGCTTGTCTGCTGCATCACTCGCCGTCGCTTTGCTGTAACATGTCAGGACGTCGATGCTCAGCATGATGATATTTGCTGACAATTCGTGCGACGCATATCAGGCTCTCGAGTTGCACGTCTTGCTCTACTCTCCAAGCAACCTGTGATATGCATAGCCAATAGTACTCCCATGTCCTGTCGATGCAACTCGCCGCTTGCAACCGGAACAATGGCGAAACATTATTCTGCAGCTGATTGCAGATACTATGGAGCCGTCCAACTGCACCGCTGAGAGCCACGTGGTTAGACAAAGTTTCGGAGCACTCGGTCTAGATGCTCGACTTTCTCTTCTGTTCAGCAAAGTGGTCCACGGACAACAACGAGTCCGCGCAAGCTCGTCTGAGCCCGTCAAGCAACGATGCGAACAGCCAACCACTACACCGCCTCGACCAAGAAGAAACGTCGGCACCAATGTGCTCTAATGTACAAACTGAAGGCTTTGAAAGTTCTCTTCGACTTCCAGACTCGAGCTTAGTGTTAATGTTAACGGAGAGTAGCAGCTCTAACGGAGACCGTCCGTCATCGGCTATGATCTGCAGGGCTCTCAGACAATCAGGCGCCTTAAGGCTTCAACAAATGTCATGGATAGTTCACTATCGGCGAACGTGGTGATGTTTGGGAGGTATCATTGGTCAACCAGATCTCACTCTCATTTGTCCGACTCTGTCGATGTCGGTGTATCGAGAGGTGTGGCTGAATCGACCTCGACTCACGGAAGCTCTGATGATGCCTCTCAGTTTCGCTGATTTGACTCCCGCACGGACCTCAATGTTTGAGCACTACCGTAATGATACGAGCCGACAGGAACAGTGCCTTTTACAGATCTTTCTGTAACGTGATCTGACTCCTATGCAGGCCATCAAGCCTAAGCGGATACCACGGCGGTGTCGATGAGATTGCAAGGGGAAATTCCAGGAAGTGTTGCCCTGAGAGATGATAGGCTTGTTCGAGACAATGAATGAAAGCACCGTGCTTCGCGTCCCACGGCTCTGGAAGCGTTGATAAGCGATCTTTCAGTCTAGAGCGCATCAAGAATGATGCACAGGCGGGGAGCTACGCGGGTTGTGGGGACCCGCGTTTGAGATGGTGCAGCTTGCATGGGGTTATCTCGGGTCAACGCCAACCCTGGGCTCCGGACGTTTAGGCTGAATAATCCAACCAATTGGATCGAAGTGATAATATGAATTGCAATACCTCCCGTATACTCGTCTGTAGTCCCTCGAATCGATCACGGTACAATATCAGTACTCTCTCCTATGATCGCTTATTCTTGATCCCGAAACGAGTGGCCTGACCAGTTCCATATAGCTAGGACAAGCGGTCCTACTTGATGAGAATGAATCTGTATATACAGCTAAACACTTTCGTTGGTCGGTGGCATGTTGAAGTGTCACGTTGGCCAAATTGCAATCCCATGAGTATAGGTTCCTGGTACACCTTGGGGAAGGTGGCACGGCGCGGAAACTGAATGATTAGGATAATCAGCGCAAGCGAAGATCGCAGCGTGGTCGTGCCCAAGGATACGGCCTGTCCACAGTGACAGCAGGAAGTCGAATTCCGTTCGGCTGTCGGGCTCGACGAGTGTGACAGGACTACAGCCCTGTTGCAACAGGACACCTGCCTTCTTCTTGTCATGGGGTGATCGCATGCATCAAGCAAACAGCAATGCAAGACGATATGCAACAACAACCTGGACGGCCGCACTGATAAAGTGGGCAGAAAGTACTGACTACTTCTGAGGAGCCGATGCAAGTACTGCCGACACAAAGGTGGACACCCTCAGTGTAGTAGCCCTGATCAGCATGAAGTACTTGATGGCGCGTCGAAGCACGGATGCCAAACGTGGCTCGTTCTAGGGGTCACGTCTTGATACTCTTGCATGTCAGTGATTGTGGCAGCAGCGCTGTGTGCTATCTATCATAATGGTCATTGGGTATCATTTACATCGTGTTCCATCATGCTTTTCTCTATCTTTGTGAACATGAGACGCCAACTAATGCTGCATGCTTTCCAACGCTAATAATCTGAACCTTCTTCTCCAGGTATGATGACTTGTGAAATCTTGAGTATCAATCGAGTCAACTGCGTAGCAAGCAGGAGCTGCTGCTTCTTGCCAATCAAGGGGTCAATGACGAAATGCTCTCGCATGTCATTGCTCCCCGTCTGCATGCAATCTATTCCGAGTCTGGAGTTCTTTTCGTTGTTTTGCCTAGATTTGACAGCTGCTAGTGCCTCAATCGGGCTAAGACCTGAGTTTTCAGCTAGAGCCATTGGCACAGCGTCAAGTGCATCAGCAAACGCCCTCATAGCATATTGTTCCAGACCCATGTTCTTCGCAGCCGCATCCTCGACTGCAAGCGAGCAGGCAATCTCTGCAGCGCCACCCCCATATACGACGCGGTTGTCTCGGACCAAGTTTCGGACCACGCAGAGTGCATCGTGAAGTGATCGTTTTGCCTCGTCGATGATCATCTTGTTGCTGCCTCTGACGAAGACAGTGACTGCTCTGGTATTGGCACAATCTTCGATCACAAGCATTTTCTCTCTGGTCGTACCGAAACTCATCTCACGCACAACACCAGCTTTGCCAAGCTTCTCGGGGCTTAGGTCTTCGAATCGAGGCACAATTCTGCCGTTGGTCGCGATGGCAATCAGCTCAATCTCAGGGCCGCCTACCCATCTCACGGCAGGTAATTTATTCTGCAGCAAGAGATGGTTCGCCTCATCGTCAAAGCCCCATTGACATATGGCAATGTTGGCTCCTGTGTCTTTGATTTGCTGGATCATTTCCTCGAATTTCGTTCTTTCATACTGTTGGAGTTTCTTGAATTCTTCGACTGACGTGATGTCTAATTTGTGCTTGGTTTTTGGCTTCGGTGGTTCAAAGGCGCAGGTCAAAATGGCGAGTTTGGCGTCCTTTACTTCGTCCGGCATCTGGGGGTGTGAAAAGTCCTTGTCGATAATCACGCCCTTGACAAGCAGTGAGTCTTCCAGAGAACCACCGGCTTTCCCGTCAACCTTGATAAGCTCAAAATCCACATCTTTCCGCTCGAGATCGGCCACCGACATGACAGCGTCGACAGCGATCTGAGCAAATTGGTCGTGTGCTTTACTGACAATCTTACTGCCCAAACTTGTCTTGGCAACTTTGAGTAGATTTGATGTGTCGTCTCTCGTGAAGGGAATCTCGTCACTGATCTTGTCCAGGTGTGCAACGGCGACATCACATGCCTGATCGTAGCCATCTGCAATGCGAATAGGGTGTATTCCCTTGTCGATCAGATCTGCTGCCTGTTCGAGCAATGATGCTGCCAGCACCACCACACCCGTTGTGCCATCACCAATTTCATCGTCCTGAGATTTTGATAGCTCGACCAGCAGCTTTGCAACGTGGTTCGATATTTCCATCTGACCCAGAATTGTCGCCCCGTCGTTCGTTATTGTGATGTCGCCATCTGGAGAAATGAGGATCTTGTCGAGACCTCGGGGGCCCAGAGACGTCTTGACGATATTTGCAACCGTCCGCGCGGCAACAATGTGCTGCTTCACTGCCTCTGTACCCGCTATTCTCTTCTTCTTGCCTTGGTCCCTTACGACAATGAAGGGTCTGCCCTGCTCATCCTTCAGCACCTGGGCATTTGACATATCCAGTTGCATCGCCATGTTGAGGGAGTGTGCACCTTTTCGCAGTGTCACAGTCGGTACTCAGAGCAAAGAAACACAAAGACAAAGATCGAGTTCCAACAGCGTAAAGGAATGGATGCAATGCCTGCTTAAAGGTTCACCGCGTTGCCCGCGCTCTAAATTGTTATGCCTGTTCCTGAAATTTCTGGGCGCAATTGCCTTGCTGCCTTATTGCTGCCCGCAGTTTGTTCTGTTTGTCCTGTGGAGCTGGCACTGCACTGGCATCGCGTTCAGGGGGTCCACCTGCCACTTCTTCGCGCGTCATACTGGCAAAGCGCGTTGCTAGTTGCTCACAATCACCTTCTCTACGACGACGCTGTGACTTTGCGCTGCCCCCGCTTCTGCTGCGCATATTGTGTGGTGCACAGAGTCCGTTCGTTCTTGTTAGCCCAATTTTATACTCCTACTATGCCTCCTTGTAAGTTTTGTTTTACCCCGGCGCATCGTCTTTTCGAGTTGAGGTAGCTGACAGAACATAGTGATTCAAGCAGACGATGATGCGAGCGACATTAATATCCCAGCAAACGGTTTTAGCGCGCATACTGAGTCAAGGGTCGAGTCAGACGTTGAAGCAAAAAACCAGCTCAAAGATGACCTGATGTCGGACATTGAAGAAACAAAAGGTGCTGCAGCCGCAAAAGCAGAAAAGCAGAGGGTCTCCCCAACGAATTCCAACGCTGACGATGACGATGATCCTGACGACGAAGAGGAGGCGTAAGTGCTTCAGCGCTCAATCCTGAATGCGTTCTCACATGGCCCAGGTACGAAGTCGAAGCTATTTGGGACCATGAATTCAGGAAGAAGAAAGGCAAAAACCAGCCATACATACTGCTTTACAACGTAAAGTGGAAGAACTTTCCTGATTCAGAGAACACACTCGAGCCAGAGGAAAACCTGCTGTGAGGATTGCTACAACTTCTAGCGCGCCCCGGTCCACTTTCTAACTCAAGCTAGGGGATCTCGAGATATCTTAGCTGCATATCATCACAAAATTGGGGGCGCTCCTCAGCCGCCATCTGCAAGCGAGCCTCAGCTCACAAAGAAGCAGTCAAAGAGGTCCTTGCGTGGTGACAGTATGGCTTCAGCAGCAGAAGATTCACCAGCACCGCCTGCCAAGCGAAGAAAACGAACGAAACCAGATGAAACAGGAGCTAGTGACGAAGATGCAGATATGTACGGTACTTGGATGCCCACGGGTACCAGCTGGGAGAAGTCGATCAAAGAGATCCAGACCGTAGAGCGCGACGAGAGGAGCGGCGACCTTTACATTCTGATGATATTCAAGAACAGCAAAAAATCGAGAGTAAAGAACAGCCTGGTCCGATCCAGATGTCCCCAGAGGCTTCTGGATTTCTACGAAGAGCACCTGTCAGTATCACCCAGTCTTTAACCTTGTACCAAGTGAATTGCCTGTCGAAGCAACACCATAGAGCCTGGTGTTGATGCAAGACCATGACTGACCATGTTTTCTTCACGGCAACAGGAATTTCTCGTTAGGGAACCCTGCATAGGACCATTCCACTGCTACCACTGCTCACAACCTAGTGCCGTGAAACCGCTCATACTCGGCTCAGCACTAGCTCGTATGATGATTCCTGTTTCGTCACAATCGCACTCTAAAGTCATTTTGTGCCGATGTGTATATCACGCGGCGAGGAGGGCGTCTTCACGGGTGGATTGATCTGTATCTTCTGGGAGTTGGGAACGCGGGCTAGGAGACCCCCATGGAGAGGCGAACTTACTTCTACCCGGCAGACGCCTCGATTTTCTATTCCAATGAGACAGGTCTATAGTTACGACTGCACCACTTCACTTGCAGCCTTTCTCATCCTCTCCAGTACAGTCTCAAACTCGTCGTCTTCGTCTTGACACTCGATGCTGTCACCGTTGGACAATGAGCCGTTCGTGCCAGCCGCCAGGGAAGGGGCCTCCACCAAAATCCCTTCGCAACCCCATTCATCACATTTTCTCAACGCTGCGAAGAGGTTCCTGGCTACCGATGCTGCATCCCTTCCCAAGTCGATGTTTCGTACTTCGACATGCCGCCTGCCTACAGTATCATCTCCAAGGCTTAGCATCATCGAGTCGCCGCTCTTGCCAATCAATCCAGACTGATCTACATCTCCGCCGGTCCAGTCCGAGTACAACTGTTGCCACTTGCTATGGAGATCCGCAAGTTGTGGCCAGGACGTGGAAGTCAGAACACCGATCTTCATGTTGCGTATCGGTTTCTCAACGCACATATCCGGTATGTGCTCGTTCGGCGGCTCACGTTGAATAATGTTCTCAGTCGATGGGTCACCCTCAGCGTCTTGTGCTTTTAGAAGCTCTCCAAGTTTGCGATACACCGCATCTAGCTTGGGTTGCTCGCTCGGTAGCGAGTCGAGCTCGAACAGAAACATTCGTCCCGAAGGCGCATAGTGCTTGTACTTCATCCCTGGTGCTCGAGGCGCCTCCACACCATCATGCTCCAAGCGCAGATCCGAGTGTTCTCCAGCAGGACTCCGTGTAGCCGGACTCTCGAAAACATCCGCTGGGCCTTCAATGCCATTGCCGAGTCTCGCGGCCTTCTGTTCGACGCCGTTAATGTTCTCCTGTCCACCCCTCTTTCTCTTCACACCCGTCGTCTTATGCTCCCAACCGTTCTCGACGTTCTGCCAGACGTTGTTCTGCTTCTTGCCCCAATTCCTCAGATCGATCTTGCTTAGACCGCCAGGCCTAAGAATAAGTGGCGGATCGCACAATCCATCCACTACCGTGCTTTCCACACCTACATCACAGCTGCCGCCGTCCAGGATGAAATTCACCTTCCCTCTTAGATCGTCATAAACATGTTGCGCAGTAGTAGGACTCGGCTTCCCGCTGCTGTTTGCACTAGGAGCCGCGATAGGTCGATCCGCACACGCGATCAAGAACCGTGCGTACTCACTTCTCGGTACTCTGAACCCTATCGTCTTCTGGCCAGGGTGGACATTCGGCGCGAACTTGACTCCTCTACCTTCTTCTGGTACGGGGACGAGGACCGTCAGTGGACCTGGCCAGAACTCCTTCAGGAGGTCCCGATATGCTTCTGGGACTGCAGACTGCTTCTCTGTCCCGCCGAGACACCGCTCTAGATGCTCAATGCTCGAAACGTGTACAATGAGCGGGTTGTCTGCTGGGCGACCCTTCGCTGCGAAGATGCCAGAGATACTTGAGGGGTTTGTGGCATCTGCGCCGAGGCCGTAGACTGTTTCTGTGGGGAAGGCGACGGGTGGTGCAATGCCGGATGTTAGAGAGGTTATTGCTGATTGTAAATTCCGGACGCCCTCCCGGACAGGTTTCTCTGAGGTGCGCGAAGATGCCACGTAGGATTTGTAGATTGCGCGAAGTGTCGAGTCGGACGTTGCAGGGTCCGTAGGAAGTCCTAGATGCCTCAGGTTCAGGATGCGAGTTTGACAGTTTGTGTAGGGCAGCTTGTTGGTGGGAGTCGATGAGATGGCCGAAGTGCTTTTCGGATGATCTTGAGGGGTCTTGTCATCCCTAGGCTCCATCTTGGTGGTAATCTTCGTATGCAGATTGATCCTTGTACCACACGCTATGGTGGTATTGACTCGGCAGTAATTAGGCAATATCGCCTTAAATGTTCTCAGGATGGGCACAGGATGAGCATGTACAAAATGTCGCTGCCACATACACAAGTTGTGTCCTCTATGATTCGTTGGGGTTCCAGTACTTCCCAGGAATGCGCGACTCCCTCTGAACTCCGTTCACACGGAGTGAAGAGTTATCAATTAATGAATACAAGCCTGTTTGCTGGTCTCTCCAGATCGATGTACAAGAGTCTTACGCATCAATGCTCGACGGCGAATGTTTTACAGGATATCAAAAAGACGGTTGTAACAATTAATCGCGTGATCAACAATTGAATTAGGTCAATTAGCTAATAAAACAAGTGTGGTGGTGGTGACGAGGAGTTGCCCTGCAATAATTTTTTCCACGCCTCGAGGTTCGCGCTGCCCTTCGTCGAATTCGTGGTGAAGCCGGCCGACTTCGAGAACAATGTAACTGATACGCTCCCGGCGATACATATTGACAGTGACACACAGCACTTAGAACGCAGAATGGAATAACATCGTCGTCTTTGCCGTTCGTGAACCTATCGTCCGATCCGTCTCTGCGTCTCCCGTCGGTGTCCTGTTGCTCGTGCTTGGCGCTCTTGGCGAGTCTTACGGACTTTCACTAAAGCGGAAGGTCCTCGTTTCTTTCGCTATCAACCACCACCTGTTAGCATCGAGCTTCACCTGCAAGTGCATGAAGGCCAAGCTTCGAGCTCTTGACTCACTGCCACGTTGCTATCATGCTTTGCGCTATCGGCGTCGCGCGCATAACGCGGCCTTTCCAACGATATAAATGTCAGCTGTCGCCTGTCAGCTGTGCCCGTAAGTCTTTCACATAGTTCGTGCTCGTTGATGATACTGTGATGAAGCTTTCATCTGCCTTCGTGCTCGTCACGAGCGTCGCCATTGCCTCTGCGCAAACGAACTTCACAGGTGATACCATCCAGGGCTACCCAGTCATTGAGTACCTTGACCTGGATGACGTCCCTGCAAACACAATCTCGCGTTACTGGATATCTGCAGCTGAAGCTCAAGGGGGCCTCCCTTACCTTCTACCTATCCTGGTGGCTCGAGGCTCGGACAATTCTCTGGACACCGGCCGACGCCTTTCACTGTCCGCCTCCATTCATGGCGACGAGCTCAACGGCATCCCAGTCGTACAACGCGTTTTCGCTGCTCTTGATGATGTGGTCTCTTCGGGAAACTTCAATGGTACTGTAATTGGCATACCAACTGTGAATCCCAATGGCAATATCCTGAATCAGCGAAACTTCTTCTCCAGCTCCAACAATGGTTTCCTCACCAACCTCAACCGTGTCTTCCCGGGCATCAGCATTGCCGACGGTGGTTCCATAGCGACATCTTACGCCGACACAATCTGGAATGGTGTCTGGGCGAACACTACCAACGTTGACATTGCTGTTGACTTCCATACATTGTCAACTGGCGCTAACGGTCCGCTATGGGCTTACGCGGACTACGCACTAGAAGGTGTTCAGAACCTTGCCGAGCTTGCGCAGCCAGATGCTATTAAGATCGATCCTGGCGAGCCAGGGTCTATTGAGACGTCGTTTGTGGAATATGGTGTGCCGGCCATCACACTCGAGATAGGTCCGGCGAAGGACTGGAATCAGACACTGATCAAACGCTCGGTGGAATTTGTCTGGCGGCTGATGGATGACCTGGCTATGCTGCCCGAGAGTTACACTGTTCCTGAGGAGACAGTAAGCATCGGACTGGAGATCACTTACGTAGCGACCAACTTTAGCTCGGTTGCCGTTAGTACGAGCGGGTGGGTCGACATGGATGTTGTCCCACTGGAAAATGTCGAAAAAGTAAGTCAGGAAGAGATCTAGAGAGTACTAATACTAATGTATAGCAGGGACAAGCTGTTGGTACTGTCTACAACTCTTGGGGGGACGTGATCGAGAACCTGACAGCCCCCGTCACAGGACGTGTCTTGACCGTGGGTACTGACCCGGCGGTTGAGATGGGTGCAGGTGTGTTGACCGTGCTATACAACGCGACTTCTTCATAAGTTCGACCTCAGGCTGTGCTTTCCCAGCCCTACCAGGCAATAACATGATCATCACCCATTCTGTTGCTGTTGGCTCACATGCAAGGAGAAGTATAGATATGAACATGACTTCCGTCTTCTCTCGCAGAAGTACCTGTTCTTGATGGCGAGAAGTACGCCTCGTGCACGCAACTGTACAAAAGTATTCAACGTGACGAGCTTGGCAAGAGATATCTATTGCTTATCTGAATATTGTATAGCACTTCGTCATCTGTTAATTCGTGCATTGAGATCGTACACGCCCATCGTCCTTTGTGTAGATCTTTGCAGCATAAAAGTGATATTCGCCTTGACCTTAACATCTGAAGACTCCATGCTGAAGATCACTGGCCGATGCCTTACTCATGAACGACGAGCCACAAGCATAACTTACAAGCTTATCTCCGCATCAAGAAAATCCAAAACAATGTCATCTCCATCTACGGCGAACAAAGATACGACGCCATATCAACTCCAATTCTACGTTCCAAAATCTAACACGACTACTGTGTTGTCTGCAGTGCACAAGACAGGCGCTGGCACATATCCAGGCGGTATCTACGGCGAGTGTGCCTTTATCACTTCTGGCACCGGGACCTTCCGCCCACTAGCTGGCGCAAATCCCGCCATAGGCAAGATAGGCGATGTCGAGAAAGTGGAAGAGGACAAAGTCGAAGTTATGTGCTTGGGCAGAGACTGCATGCTAGATGCGGTGAAGGCATTGAAGGAATCGCATCCATATGAGCAAGTAGCATACTTCGTTGTGAAGGGCGAGGAGGTGTGAATGACGAATTGTTGCTGCCTACTTAGCTAATTAAGTATGAAGTTTGTTACTGCAACGCTTGTGGGATGGAGGAACGCGGTGTAGGAGAGCTTTAGCCAGTATCACAGCCCGCAGTGAGGCGATGTAGGGACTTAGGCATCAGTTGAGGCAGTCAGGCCCTACAAGCGTCCGCCTCGCGCTTCATTAATTTAGTGTTTCTACGGCTTTCAGCAAGTCAGCCGCCGTTCAATATCGAAGTGTCTTGGTCACAACAAAAGAGCTTCACAATCTTGCCTAAGCCTCTTGTCGACTCAGCTGCTCTTTCGGTTATGGATACCCTTCCTGTATTCAGGGCGTCGAAGCGCCGCAAGATTGCTTCGAGAACAGAAAAAGTGTCAGTCGGAGACGCGTCCGATGATGAGAATGCTTCCAGCCTGATTAAAGCTCGAAGCCAGATCAAGTCACGGACGAACGGTCTGCAATTTTCTAACACACGACATGTAGCTCATGGTGAAGAGGAAAAAGTCGCGTCAGCATTGGTCCCCGTTACTGATGGAAGCGCCACTCAAGCTCCAAGTGGTTTGCATAGCAGATTTGTTGAAAGTGGAGGTGGGAGTCAAGTTTTGAATGTGGACAAGCATATGTACGTGTGCTCATGGTGATCTGCCCTACTATTACCAGAACCGACATCGGCCATACTCGTAGTACCTTGACAGCTCATCGCGCGTTTGCCTGGACACAGACTTCTAACATGATAAGGGTCGATTATATAGACCAAGCTATAGCTGAGAGACAACATACACGACCTGCCACACGACATACAGCCGGAGACAAAGACGTTGACTATGCTGGTGCTTCGACCGACGAAGACGAGACAGTCCTCGAAGATACGAAGCAAGACTCAACGGACGCCTCTACGAGTAAAGCCCGACAAAACCTCACACAACATCTGTCTGAAGTCGACCTGGGCCCTCAAGCCACGGTCAAAAATCTCGCACGAACCACAGCCGCTCTATCAGGCCAGCCAACGCAAGAAGAAGCACCGAAACGACCTCAACGGAAGAAGCCTCGACTGGGCCGTGATGGCAAGCCACTGAGACCACGACCTCGAAAGGGCCCAAATCCAGACGACGTCGCACGTAACAGACTCGTTGAACAGGTGTTGCACGAGCATGGACTTGGCACTTACGACTCGGCTCGGACAACATCTTCGAAGAGCGACTCGAGCCGAGGTCATGACGAAGCAGCAGACGAAAGGATGGCGGTTGAGTTCCAGCAGCAATTTCTAGATGCCGTGGCGGAACGACAGCACCGTCAGACACAGCAGAACAAGAATGCCGGGGTTTCCTCGGCCGCTGGTTCTGGCCCAAGACTGGGAGGCAGCAGGAGCGCGAGAGCGAGGATGGCGGAGATGCAGGCTCAAGCTAGCGTGAAGGAGAAGGATAAATGATCGACCGTGCATATGCAAGGTCTTTTCGTTGAGATTGAACTGTCCCGAAAGCTGTCTTGTTTGATGTACCGTACGTCTGCGCTGGGCCGCGCCGAACGAGATAGGCTTTACTAGGTACTATGACCTCGCGATTGAACCTAGACAAAGCTTATTGAGCCAATGGAGATAGAATCCAATCTCGGGGTTCCGAGCTGGACAGATGGAAGGAAACAGGATTGAGAAGGAGTGTGTGATTGGTTTTGGTGTTAGCTTTGCTTTTTTTCTTGCAATAATAGGGGACTTGTTCCAAGAGCTTGTATACACCAGCCACGTTGGATCCATAAAGGCTTAGCGCTAGACCACGCTAGGTTTCATTTTAAGTCTTGATGGTACATATCATAGATTACAAGGCGCTTGTGTAAATTCCACGGCTTCCAGCTACGGAGTTTGAGGCCATGAGTATAAGTCGAAGCGTATATAGTGTGGCCAGATATGTTATTATAGGTAGTCAAGGATTCAAAACAATCATTACCACGCATACATAATACAAGCACCAGCTGTGGGGTGTAATATCACTGGAGGTGCACTCGAGGCTAGACGAAACACTCGTTTCGCAATCTACAGGAGAGACGTGAAACCAGTGCTGATGACTGACATTCGCCTTATACGTACTGTTGATAGATACTAGCGAGGTGGCAGCGACTAGCAACGCAACCTCGGTTCGTAAGACGGACATGTTCTCTCTTCATTGGACCCCACCGGCTCTACTGGCCTCAGACACCACCACATTCTGCCCGTCTGGCGACAAGATTACTTCGTCTGCACCTTGGCCTGGCAAGCACTTGTTCAGTCTGTAGGCCTGTCGATCTCGCGCGCGGGTGCCAACAACATATCGCCACTTGCCTTCTGCACGGCTGTTTATGGGGCATACGTTCTCGAGACGAGCAAGCTCACAATATCGTCGTAGATGACTAACAGGAATACGACATTCCCTGAACCTAGTCGTCGCGAGCAAGGATCAATCATACGTCTTTTTCGAGAATTCGCAAGAGTCTGGTGACGTCTCTGAAGCCGTACAGGACCAAGGTGTCTCTTTTCGCAAATCGCGATCCGCTCTGTAGAATGCTAATCGTCATATGATGTCTCGAGCAGCGCGCGTTGGATGAAGGTATAACGTTGATAGGTACGGCGCGAGCGGCATGTAAGTGATATGGTTAGTAGGTCATGGTCGGTTGGTGTATGTAATGACCGTGGTCGTCAGTGCCGGACGACGGGGCGTCTGACCCACTGGCTGGATTCAGTGACAGAACGCGTGGGCTGGTGCAGTCTTATGGGACTGTTGGTGAGACTACACTGAGCATCGCACTGGGTGACGGCTTCCACGTTATTGATCACTAATCTTCTGTCCCGTGGTATCCAACGTCAGCAGCTTGTATTCATGCGTTCATAAGACGCCGCGAGGCAAGGACACATATGTGTGTAGGCGGGACATGGAGGTCGAAAGGGCGACGTGTGAGGCAAACGTCCGTGCTCGGACTGGTCGGCAAGGAGTCTGTCGGCTTCTGTAATAGCCGTACGCGTGACCAAAGGAAGATATGGAATGGATGGTGCCTTTGGAAAGTCACTTGCAGGATTGTGAAGCAGGGAGTCGCGTGTACCGCTAAGCAACACATCACTGTTGCGGCTTGAAAGTGGTGTCAACGAATGGAGCCTCTATAATGAGAAGAACCATAAGCTGCCTTGGGCAATCAACTCACAGATCCGGCTCACCGCAGGTGAGTGTATAAAATAGACCAGAGAATCTCTTCTCTAGCTAGACCGTCGTTGTTTCGACAACGTCCCTGACTGAGATTCGTGACGGCAGTCGACCGACAATTTTTAGAGGCTGCACTTCAAGGAATGTTGCAGCTCGTCTACTGCAGGATTCTTACACTGAATTTGCTCCGAATGTCTTGCAGAGAACTCGTGACATTCTCGAGGTCTGGAAAGCGCAACCCACGGACCGTTTGTGCCATTGCTGTGCGCTCCGCTTGCTGGACGCCACACACCAGTGACATGTTGTATATTATGGCTTGGCCTTGCGGCTGCTGTACGATGTGCCGGAGAAGCCGTGGGATGTGAACACGTCGGAATCGGAGTCAGCACCGTCAACAACCTTATCTCAGCTTGCTTGGGTCGGCTCCAGCGATCGAGGTCTCGTTGTGGGCTCCTGCATGCACCGAGATACACGCCTTTTCAGCACGACTTGCGACGAGGAAGTCGGCGCTATGGGAGATAGTCAGCCAGCGGGCTGTACCAATCCTGATAATTGTCGCTAGAAGATCTGGAATAGCGCGGACCTCGTGTTTGGAAATGAGGCAGGAGCGAAAGAAGGGGTGAGCACAGCCACAGCATCAAACCAAAAGTCGTTGCAGATCCGATGCGTCGATGAACTCAATCTAAGCTATTGTCTTCCTTCACTGTCAGTGCATGCATGTCACATGCCTGACGTACATTGCAGCAGGCTTGCTACACTGGAACATACACTTTTCTATTTCCCAGAATGCCATCTCCTTTGTCGATGCTTCAGCTGCTTGAACCAGGACACGTAAGCAATGTGACATCACCGTACGATGCTGAGCATGACAATTCCGGATAGGTCGGTGGACTAAGGTAAGCTGAGGATGCCAAGCACGAAATGCTCTGAACTTTGAACTCGGTACTGCTCGCGGTGGGTGTCTTCTTGCATCATGCCCTCCAGCCATCGAAACATATCAGTTTGCCTGACCGTCCACGCACGGGTAGCTCCGTGATCCTTGCAAAATGATGGCAGAAGTCGGCAATATGGGCTACTTTGTCCTTGTACGAGATGCGAGGCCCAAAACAACGCCTGCATCAGGTCAGGATAGCCCACGGTTGCACGTGTCAATGACTCAAGCACTTCGGCCCATCGTCCATAAGACGATTTCTAGACTGCTGGGGAACGAAGAGACCGATATCAGATAATGGTGTTTCGGCGAGCCTGGACCTTTGCGAAAGTAGTCGTTCTGCGGCCCCCCGCTGCTGTCGCCAGGATAGGACACCGTTAGGCGAGGCCATAGCATAGGTCTGGAAGAGGGAGCCCCATGCTTGTTGTCGGCGGCTATACGCTTCGTGGTACAGCATCATGTGTACGCTTGTAGGTACGGTAGCATGAAGGAGGATAAACTCTGCGTCATGGTGGGTTTGCCAGCACACCGCGCACAGACTGCAGCAAGCGCAACTGATTTCCAACGAACGAGACCCATGCTTATGCCGGGGTGATGGGGTTTCAGGAAGATTGTGCTCTGCCGTTGGTCATCTCTTCCGTTTCCGCAGCAGGTTACCTAGCCAATTGACTGCTTGTCACGCTAGTCTGGCAAGCTAGGAGCTACATGTGGCGGAGACCTTGCAGATTAGTGCTACCGAAAAGCTTGTTTCCCAAGCACTGCAGGAACGGGACCTCTGTCATCAGAATCACATCCGCCTTGCCATGGTAATGTTTCCCAGTTTTTACTCTTCTTCGACTGATGAAAGTGGCTGGAGCACAACGTGGCTGGGGCACAACGGGCACGATGTAGCTCTCCGTGGTATGCACACCTGCCCGGGGATTGACTCTTGAACCAGCATCAATCAGTACTACGGGACTTGTGATTGCTAAGGGCTGTTCAATCTCGGCACAAGGCTCAGGAGCAGATTAGAAGTGAAGAAATGAGGGCTGATAGGTGGGCGCGATGAGCGCAGAAACCGGCCACCCAGGTCACGATGACGCTACCAAGTATCAAGTTAAAGCGACTCGGGATGCCTTGGCAGCTGTCCCCCCCCCTGCGCCACAGCCATCGTGCACGTTTGGCTCGCCGCGATTTGACGTAACGGACGGTCTGCTGGTCCTTGCCAGCTGTTTGGAAGCTCTTGCCGTGACAGGCGGATGGACACCGGCGCAGAGTCAATAATGAATGGAAGGTGAAATCCGGAAGTGAAAGGCGCTAACGTGCCAGTCCACCATTTCGTAGCTCAAGCTTTTAGCTTAGTCGTGCCTTCTCAAGCTCCTGCCCAGGTGATATTAATTCACCAGCCTCCCGCATACCAGCTTTCGTCTCCTACTTCTAGTACTGCACATCGCACTCCTGGTCCAAGCACACACACACACATCCCTCCTCTACTCAACTCAGAACTCGACACCCTAGTACAGTTATCAAGTATTCTACCTAACATACCACCTCTTTATCCTCACCAACCGCACTCTCACCACAATCAAAATGAAGTCTTACATCGCCGTCGCGGCCGTCCTCGCTGTCGCTCAAGCTCAAGATCTGTCGACCTTGCCAGCATGCATTGTAAGTCGACTTCTCTTGCTGAGTCGATGCGACAGTGCTAACCCGAATGCAGCAAAACTGTGTCGCCAACATGTTCGCCCAAGGACCTGCGATTGGATGCACCGTTCAGTCCGCTACGTGCCTGTGCGCCACACCTGACTGGGGTTACGGTGTAGCCGACTGCAGCTCGCAGTCTTGCCCCGCTGACACGGATCTGAGCCAAGTCTCGAGCTACGTTAACCAGTACTGCGGTAATGTCAACGATGGTAAGCCAGCCTCTCACCCTATCGCTCCGCTCGATGCTAACACATGACAGCCTCGAACTCTGCCTCGGCCGTCCTGGCTGTTTCGAGTGCGCTTAACCGCCCGACCACGACCTCAATGGCCTCAGCCGTCACTAGCAGTGCAGCTGCCGCAGGAACATCCGGCACAGCTGCCGTTGTAGCTGGAGCTAGCTCTCTCTCAGCCTCTGTCTCGTCTGTCGCCTCGTCCATCGCATCTGAAGCCTCCTCCCTCACATCATCCGCCGCGTCGGTGGCCTCCTCCCTCACATCATCCCTCGCGTCTGGTGCCTCCTCCCTCACATCAACCGTTGGGGCTGCTGCCTCCGGCGTCACATCGACCGTCGAATCTGTTGCTACCTCCGTCACATCGACTGTGGCAGCTGGTGCCTCCTCCGCTGCCAGCGGTGCCTCCTCCGCCGCCAGCTCTGCTGATATGGTCACCACGTCGGTTCTTGGTACTGCCACAGATGTTGGCGGGTCTGCCACCTCAGCTGCCGGCAATGCCGGTGACTCTGCCACCTCGGCGGTTGGTGGTGCTGCTGACTCTGCTACCTCGGCGGCTGGCGGCGCCGCTTCGACAGTAGCTGGCAACGCCGCTCCAGTGGCCACCATGGCTGCCCACGGTGTCTTCGGTCTTGCGGGTCTTGCTGCCGTCATGATGCTGTAAGGAACGATGAATGAGAAGGAGATTTCCAAATACAATTGATACCCAGCATTGCGCACCTAATCAGAATCACGACCTAATGTCCAACATAGCCAATTAGCAAGGTCAAACAGTGGAAGCGCCAAGATCTTTACCGGCTTGGTGGCAGGCGATGTTGCAGGGCCCAAGAGATGATATAACATCTTCCCGTCCGAACGGTCTATGGTCTATGAGAATATCCGAGGACGTTTCATTGGCGTTGAGGCATGACCCCTACCTAATACATTGAGAGCTGAGAATAATTCAATTCACGCTTATATGACTGCTTTGCATTTCGTATTACGTTTTCCGAGCTCTCAGTTGCCATCGGTCTAGATTGCCCAATTATAGTGTAGTTAAGCGACACAATGATTGACCAGAATCGAAGTCGTTCCTCAAACTAGCCTGTGCTGCCTAGCAGACCAGGCAGGTTGGCCAGGCAGGCCGCAGATGAGATCATAACGCGTAAAGGCCGACAGGTAACGCGTCTGCCACGCGCCTTCGTGATTACGAAGGAAGGTGTGACCACAATGAAATGGATGATATATGCCAAATCGCCTAGCCTATGACTCTGTCTGTTGCATTCCACGTGAGAAGCATTGTAAGCTCGAATGTCGGGCTTTCTTGTCCTTCTGTGCCAAAACGACAGCAACGTCTCCTCTCCCAGCTTCTACCAAGCACTGCACAGCACTTTTATACAATCAGAAACCCAACCAGATCCCCCTGTCGAGTGCCAACCATAATGGCGCAAGGCCGGCAGTCGACTCTGAAGTATGCTGAGACTGTTACGTCGAGTCTTGTGCTGACCCTGATCACAGAAAATTCGTGGGGACAAAGACCGACGAGAAGTCAAAGTCGCAGCAATCAACGCTATCCTTCAATGGACGAGAGAAAGACAAGAAGGGACTGAAGAAGGAGAAGAGCCATGAAAAGGAAGAAGAAGAGGGGGCATCGGACATAGAGATGAAGAGTAGTGTTCGACGTCGATCGAACACACGTTCTGCTTCAAGGGACATGTCAGGAGAACCAGTGCCTGATCAGGAAAATGGCAAGCACAAAAGGTCATCTCCGCCTGACGTTGACGAAGACGAAGAAGACGTGGAACCGGCGTCGAAGAAGAGGAAGACTGCCCCAAGAAAGACTACGCCGCGCAAGACCGCCAAAGCATCGAGCCCGAAAGCGACTCCAACCAAGATGACTTCACCCGCCCCAACAAGCGGAGCAGATGCCAGCCGCAAAGAGGATGAGTCTGCATCGGAAGCCGAGGCTGATGAGTCTCTTAGCGAGCAGGAAGAGAAGCAAATCAACAAGAAGCAGACTGCAAAAGTGCAAGCTACCATCAAGACTTCGGGAAAAGACCCATACCCTGACTGGAAAGCTGGTGATCCCGTCCCCTATGCCGCTCTCTGTACGACCTTCTCTTTGATTGAGTTGACCACGAAACGCCTGCAAATCACTGCTTACTGCTCACAATTCCTGCAGCAGGTCCTTCGACTAACACCAAATGACTTGTTGCCAACAGTTCAGCTCATGCTAAACAAGCTCGCGGCTGACTACGCCGGCATCGAACTTGGCATTGGAGAATCGTTGATAATGAAAGCCATTGGCGAAAGTTCCGGCCGGTCACTGGCAGTCATCAAAGAAGATCACCGCAAGATCGGTGACCTTGGCCTAGTCGCAGCCAAGAGCAAGTCGAAGCAAGGTCAAATGTTCAAGCCCAAACCACTGACTGTGCGTGGTGTGCATGAGGGACTCTTAGCAATCGCCAAGATGGAAGGTCACGGATCGCAGGACCAAAAGGTCAAGGCCATCAACAAACTCATGGCCTCGGCTGATGTTTCCGCAGCCAGCAAGCTTGTTGACATTGAGAAAGACAAAGGCGGTCCATCCGAGGCAAAATTCATCGTTAGATTCCTAGAAGGCAAGCTTCGACTAGGTTTGGCTGAGAAAACGGTCATCATTGCGCTTGCTCAGGCCGTGACTACCCACGAAGCCGCGAAGAAAAACAAGGCAGTCAGCACTGATCAGTTGGCAAAAGGTGAGGCAGCCCTGAAAACTGTTTACAGCGAGCTCCCGTCTTACGCGGTCATCATACCTGCTATGCTCGAGCACGGCATCCTCAACCTTCACGACAGTTGCAAACTACAGCCGGGTGTGCCTCTCAAGCCTATGTTGGCGAAACCAACCAAGTCCATCACAGAAGTCCTCGACCGCTTCGAGGGCAAAGAGTTCACCTGTGAATACAAATATGATGGTGAGAGAGCTCAAATACACTATGTCGCCCCTGAACAACAATCGGAGTACCCTGCGGCCAAGGACAATCTACAAAAAGACCCCAAAGCATTCAAGGGTCTCGCTGCTGTGTTTTCGAGAAACTCGGAAGATCTTTCCAAGAAGTACCCGGACATCCTTGAGAAGCTAAACACCTGGATAAAGCCAGAAACCAAGAGCTTCGTGCTAGATTGTGAAGCCGTTGCCTGGGATCCAAAGGCAAAGAAAGTCCTGCCGTTTCAGCAGTTGATGACACGGAAGCGCAAAGATGTCAAAACATCTGATATCACGGTCAAGGTTTGTGTTTTCGCATTCGACTTCTTGTTTTACAACGGAGAGGCACTGGTTAAAAAAAGTCTCCGAGAACGGCGAGAGTTGTTACACGACGCCTTCACGCCGATTGAAGGTGAATTTGCCTTTGCTCAGTACGGTGATACAAAAGACATCGAAGAGATACAAACTCTTCTTGATGAATCGGTAAAAGCATCCTGCGAGGGGCTCATGGTGAAAATGCTCGACACAGAAGAATCAGGGTATGAGCCCTCAAAGCGGTCGAGGAATTGGTTGAAGGTTAAAAAGGACTATCTGGCTGGAGTGGGCGATTCTATCGACCTTGTCGTGCTCGGGGCGTACTATGGAAAAGGCAAGAGAACGAATTGGTATGGCGCGTTCTTGCTTGCGGCTTACAACCCGAAGACACAGAACTTCGAGACAGTTTGCAACATTGGGACTGGTTTCAGTGAGGTGGTTCTGGAAGAGCTACATGATCAGCTTTCTGAGATCGTCATTGAGAAACCAAAACCGTTCTACAGCCATTCTACTGTCGCAGCACATCAGCCTGACGTTTGGTTTGAATCGAAATATGTCTGGGAGGTCAAAACAGCAGATCTGACTTTGAGTCCGCGGTATCGAGCCGCTATTGACGAAATGGGGCAGGGTATCAGTCTGAGATTTCCCAGATTCATCCAGCGACGTGACGATAAGAAGCCTGAGGATGCCACCACTACCAGCGCTATCGTAGAAATGTACAAGAATCAGGATGTGATCAACAAGGAGAACGGGGGTAAGGGTGTCGATGATGACTTTGAGTACTGATCAATCAGTAAATAAGACAATCTTAGTATTGATTCACTGGTCTATGCCTGAGAACAATAACTCGTGCTGCGCTTACTGATTAGCAGTCTAGTGCTGAAAGCTGGATGTGCGATATATGATGTAGCTGCATTTGCTTGTGGAGGGTAAGAGGTGGGGGAGGATGTGTAATGAATCCATAGCTGTAAGTCTATAGCTTGTTCTACTTGAAGCATGCCTATTTTTCCATCCAACAGCAGTCACGTCTCGCGTAGGTAGCCTCCAAACACGATACTCTCAGCCAAGTGTCTGGCCAATTCAGGCTTGATGATGGACGTTGACTACTTGAGCGAGTCTGCCAATAAATCCTGAGTTCGAACATCCAATCAAACCCGGTCCGATCTGTCGTATTCCCTCGCGAGGGCAACCAGATCTTAGCTACTGACTACAGAGACTCAACTCCCCTACAACTTCGTAACCAGCTTCCCCTGATTCCCGCCCTCAAACAACCTCAACCACGTGCCCGGGACCTCCTCGAATTTGGTGTCGACGACCGTCTCGTTGTCGGCGCCAATCTTGATCTTGCCCTCCTGCAGCGCGCCCACCAGCTTGCCGACCGTCTCGGCCGCCTTGTGCAGGAAGTCGAAGACGATAAATCCGCGGATCTGCAGGCGCATGGAGACGACGTTGAAGTAGTTCTGCATCGGCAGCGCGGCCTCGCCGTTGTAGCCCGTGATGGCGCCGCAGGCGGCCACGCGCCCGTTCTGCGCCAGGTTCGTCAGCATCGCGTCCAGGATCGAGCCGCCGACGTTGTCGAAGTAGACGTCGACGCCGGGGTCGCAGGCGCGTGCGAGGTCGGACGTGAAGGTTGGCGATTTGTAGTTTAGGCCTGCGGAGGTGTTAGTTTTCGGGGCTGGGCTGGTGGTTGTGCGTGCGTGGCAGGGGGTGGTGTCTGCGTGTAGGTGATTGTGATTGTGATCGTGGTGTCTGCGTGTGGCTTCGACGTGGCAGCCAGCCAGCCAGTAGTTGTGCAATCCATCAAAAGCCTCACCAACACCAAAGGAGGAGAGAAAACCACGAAAGAATAGAAAAGTCCACTCACATTTATCGGCGCCCAAGCTCTCCACCCACTTACACTTCTCATCACTCCCCGCAATGCCCACCACATAGCTCGCGCCCACGATATGCTTCGCGATCTGCACGACCATGCTCCCCGTCGCGCCCGCGGCGCCACTAACCACGACGCGCTCGCCCTTCTTACAGCCCACGACCTCGACGAGCCCATACCAGGCCGTCAGCCCGGTCCCGCCCAACGCGCCCAGATAATGCGTGACGCTCAACCCGCCGGGCAACTCCTGCACTTTCCGCACGCCCTGGCTCGGCTCGCCCGCGTCGAGCACCGCGTACTCGCGCCAGTTCAAGTTACCTTGCACGACGTCCCCCTCGGCGAACTCGCTGTTCTGGCTGGCGAGCACTTTGCCCAGCCCCCGCGCGCGCATCGCTTCGCCCGCCTGCACGGGCGGCACGTACAGCCGCTTCGGGTCGATCTGCGACGGCGGCGAGATCCAGCCGCGTTGCGCCGGGTCGTTGGACAGGTACAGTGTTTGCACGAGGATTTGGCCCGACGACAGCGCCGGGATGTCTTTGGTTTCGAGCGTGAAGGTGCTGTCGGCGGAGCCGTAGGTCGGTTTGCCCGTTGGCGGGTTGGTCAGGGTCCATTGCCGGGTTTTGGTGGGCAGGGAGTTGTTGGACATGGTGGGTGGTGTTGGTGTGGGTGTGGCTTGTGTTGGGTTGTGTGACCGACTGGGTGTTGTGGTGTGGTGTGTTTAGGTGCTTGGTCTGTTATCTTACAAATGAAACAGAGGAGGGGTCCAGATGTGCCTTTTGAATATTTGTTTTAAGATAGAACGTAACTTCACTTCTAGAAGATATCATTCTGGCGTGTACGTCAGCCCAGGTACATTAAAGCTCATTTTGACTTCTTCGTTCTCCATCGTACCCATCACGTCCCCTCCTCGAGCCAGAATACTCGGCTTGTCCGTTCGTTGAATGTCATAAAAGATGCCCCACTTGCCTTTGCGTTTCGTGCGTATGCCGGCCGAAATGCATGATTTCATAAGCGAAACGGTCGTTGCCGAGGCATCTTGTCTGCTTGGCTAGATGAGGGTTTTCCCGGCCCATCGAGGTCGGATTATCAAAATGGTAGATTACGAGGCCTGGGTGCCGGGCCACAACGCACATGTGAGGCATGTGCAAGGGGTAAGGATACAAGATCAGCCCGTGAAAGACTGGTAGTCGACAGATGTGGGAGAAGACCACCGACAATTGAAGGGCTTTAATACCTTGATGATTGAACGGCACCTACACGGCGAATGGGAGATATCTATCTCTTCTTCCCACCCTTCCCCTTCGCTCCTCCTTTCCCTTTCATAGCAGCACTGTTCGCCCCCGCGCCACCTCCCATCATAATCCTGACGCCCTTCACCGGAACGACACCAACAATCTCCTCGACTCTCCACGTCTTTACAAGCTCTATTTCTCTAGCCCACACTCGCTCCTTGTCCTGGTTCTTCTCATCCACAACCTTGGGCCCTTTAGCGGCAAGCCCGCCCCATACACCCACTATCTCCTTTAGTGCCTTGCCTTTCTTGACATTACCCGGCTGGAGCTTGACTTTGTATTTGTTTCTGCTCAAGGCACTCCAAGGCGCAACAACGGGAATGGCAGCCATCAACTCGTCGCCCGGTGCAGGTTCAGGGACAAGGAGATCGACGTTCATATGCTCTGCTCTCTCGAGCGCAGCCTGCTCGCCGCTCTCATCCTCCTCATCATCAAGCACCGCATCCCCATCATTCACCTTCTCAGCCTGCTTGGCTAATTTCTCTTGCCGCGCCTTCTCGGCTTCGGCAGCCTTGTTGTGTTGTGCTCGTTTCCTCTCCCTGTCAGCTTCGTTCTTCTTCTCCCGTGCCACTTTTGCTTCTTCCTCGGCGACCTTGCGCTGTTCTGCTTTTGTTGTGCCGAGGAGTTGCATCGCTAACGCTTTATCTTCTTCGTCTTGAAGGGCGTACTTTGCGGCACGGCGCTTGGCGGCTTTGGTATTTGCGCCACGTTTTGGTTGTGGCGGTTTCTGTTTTGGCTTTGAGGTTGAGTGTAGGGGCTTCATCTGGCCGACTTGAGGTCCGGACTCGGTTTCAGAGGCATTGCCTGTGGGCGGAGCGGTGGTATCATCATGTTCATCTGTCTCGGATGCCGTGTCGGGGTTAGTGTCGTTAGCATCGTTCGCTTGGCTGTGTTCGAGGTCTTGCTGTTCTTGATCATTGGTGTCTTCAAGTTCGACCTGCTGTTCTGGCTGCCCATCTGGCGATGACCGGGTACTCATCTGCAGCGGATTGCTTCGCTGTTTGTTGTCTTCATCTTCATCCTCTTCTCCTTCGCGGTCTGAGCTCGAGTCGTCGTCTTCGTGATGGTCGTCAACAGCTTCGTGATCCTCTTCGACTTCGTCCTCAGCTTTGTCGCCAACATCCTCCACATCAGGCACGACGTCCTCGTTGTCTTCTGCATCGTCCCGGTCTTCGTCAATGTTGAGTCCTCGCGCGTCTTCAGCCAGCATTTCGGCCTCATTGGTCATCATGCTCTCGGTCCTCTGTAGCCTGTTCTTGCCGTGGTTTGCTCTGCTGTCTTCACTAATCAACCAGTAGATACCAAATCCGAGCAACAGCTGGCTAGGCGGTAGGAAGTTCTTGTGACCACGAATGACGAAACCGCCAGTGGTTAGATACTCTCCAGTAGGGGCAGTCTTGGATACCTGGTCCGAATTGACCCACCAAGCAGCCATGACGGCTTTGCTGTCCCAGGCTGCACTGGAGCAAACAGACAAGGCACCAGCCTGCGACAGAGTTGATGGTGGAATAGGGGCATCTGGCGTCTGTGGGTTGTTCTTGATGACGACACAGCTTGCGCCATGCAAGTCAGCGTGTACGAAGATGTCTCCCTTCTTCAAGTATCGTCTGTACAGGATCTCATTCTGCTGAGCGTCTTTGCCACCCAGTACTAGATAGCCATCAGAGGAAATGAAATAGAGGAACTTCTCGAACCAGAACGCTTTCCTGGTAGCTCTCAGCGTCTGGGTTTCTGATTTCAGGGTCTTCTTCAGATCTGCTTGTGTCTTCTTCTCCATACTCTTGAGCGCCTTCTCGCTGGCTGCCATCGTCTTCGTCTCTTTCTGGGCGGCTGTTTTCTTTTGATCATAGTATTGCCTGGCATTTGCCCAGGGAGACAGGGCAAGGTCGATGTCGATGGAGAGACGTTTCTCTTGCTCGGCTGGCTTCTTGGCTGCCGCAGATTCATCCTCCGAATCCTCTTCTTCCTCGGTCAGGTCGGCTTCATCATCACTCTCGTCGTCTCCAACCCCTGGCTCGTCCAGCAGTAGGGTGACTGTGTTCTCATAGAGTTTGAGTGGCAGTTTGATGACCTGGGCAACCACGTTGCCCCTCTTCTGTTCGTTTTCGATGAGCTTTCCGATGTCCATCCAGTCCATGCCCTGACCGACAAGGCCATTGACCGCGGCACATGCCTCGTCGACACGGTGGGTGTTTGCTTCTATTGCCTGTGCCTTGCGTATGTGCAACTCTTGAACCTTTTGTAGGCCTTCCAATCTCTTCTCGTGCTCTGATTTGGCCGAGTCGAGCTTCTTTTTAGCCGCCTCTTCTCTTTCTGTCAGCCTTGACTCTAGCCTCTGGCTCTCGAGGGAGGAATAGAACTCGTCGACAGTTTTGTTGAAGCCTTCGAACTCAAGGACCTTCGTGTTCGGCTTGCTAGCAAACTGAGCAGGCAGGAAGGGGTGAAAGTCGTCGTAGAGTAGGTTCGATCTGACATCCTTTGTTCCTTGTTGGTCAGAGGTTTCTATGGTCTCGTCTTGTGTTTGTGCATCGTTCTTGCTCTCCTTGATTTTCGCTATTATGTATCCTTTCCTTGGGTTGCCGTCCTGGTCGACAGCATCGAAGCTTCTCGAGATGTCACCAGCCTCGTTCATTGCTTTCTCGACCTTGGCTAGCAACTCTTCGCTGCCTAGCACGTCGTCCAGCTTGGTAGCGACATCCAAGCCGGCGTTGGTGAAGACGTGCTCCAACAGGTGCGGCGGGAACTCCGGGAAACCAACGGACAGAGCCTTCCTTAGATCATCACCTCCTTTGTTTCTCTTTGCCTTCTTGCCTCCGGTCTCTTGAGCATTCTTGAACTTGTCAACCTGGGTCTTCAAGGTACTCGTTATTCGGTCGGTGGTCACAGGCGGCACACCATTGTAGTTCTGCTTCGACTCCAGGACATACTTGCTTCCCAGCTTGACATCGACGGAGGGGTCGCCCTCATTGACCTGGCGCAGCAGTGCAAGGACATTCAGGTCAGCATCAGTGAGGATGATATTTCCAGCGGCGAAGAACTCGAGGAACAGACGGTAGAAGCCGTCCCTGAACACAATCTCGAGGACACGATCTGTGCCAATCTGCCTGACGCCGGTAATGCGCTGGCTCTTGAGGTATTTCCGTAGTCTGGTCACGAACTGGGACGGAGTCGAGGCAGCTGTGCGGCTGAAGGAGGTGAGGTGGGCGCGAAAGCCGGAGTCGACGAGGAGTTGCTGTTTGCTGCCTGGTTTGGCGCATTTGAAGAGGAAGATGCGGGAGGAGAGGTCGTAGATGTTCGACACACGGAGGCTGGTGAGCGAGGCATTGAGTTCCGACGCGATGACTTTGACGTCGAGAGACGAGTACCGTTGCTTCATGGCGACAGAGGGGGAGGTAATCAGCAGGAACAAGCACAGCGGAGGAGGAAGGTCGAAGACGAATGTGCTTGCGCTTCAGTCTTCAGTCTTCAGTCTCGAGACTTCCGAAATTTGGACAATCCAACGGTCATTGTACTGCAGTGCATGACGTCGGTTGACGACAAGGAGGGGCGGCTGCCTTAATTCGCAGGCATTAGCTCGTGTAGATATCAAGTACTGTTAGCAGGAAGTCTGTTCTTGCCTAAGACGTACTCCTACCTACCGAGGTAGTAGCGTACCGATGAAGGATTTCAAACTCCTTGCTATGCCGCGGAGCATCCTCTCGTCACGGATGGCGCTCTGACCATGTCCCCAATCCAACGCCATGTAGCCAGCCATATATCACGTCTAGAACGATCGCTCGTCAACCCCCTACAGATTCCGTCGCACAAACTCAATGCCCTGCTTCTTTCCAAAGTCCCACAGGTTCTGCAGGCCTTGCTCGCTCAAATCAATGTTCTTCATGTTGGGCGCATCCTGTGCCGGGGCTTTGCTGACTCTACTTGCGACAATGACGGGGTCTGTCTCAAGAACGATGCCGTCGTCGATGATCTCGTCGATTGCCAGTGTGACGAGGTCGTAGTTGTCGTGGATGGTGCGCTTGTCTGTAGAGTTCCTAGGCGCATGTCAGTAGCCATTCAATCAATCAAGTCGTCAGCGGCTTTACTTCAGGAGGATGGAGAGTGAGTCTCGGAGGCAGAGCACAACATTGTACAGCAAGATCTCATTCTCGTCGGGGTTGCCGACAACGTAGAGCATGATGTCGCTCTCCATCTTGAACACCACCACCTTGTTGTCGTAGAGGATCACGTCGCTGGTCTGCTTGGCTGTTTTCTCCAGCAGGCCTTTCTCGAACGCTTTCTGCTCTTTCAGAGTTTTGTATGATTGTGTCGGCGTCGCGAATGTGGCCGACGTATGCGGTGGCTCGTAGTATTTGGTGAAGATGCGCGCGTTGTCGGGTGAGCCGTCTGCTGCCAGGAGGAGCACTGCTTGCACGCTGTGCAGGGACATGTTGGGCGCCATGCTTGTGCGGCAGGCGATAGTACTCGTAGCGGTATTGTTCGAGGCACGTTTGATGGGATTGCTGGACTTCTCTTCGAATCACAACTACCGCAAGCGTAGCATAAGAATCTGGAGGTGAGGATGAGGGTGCAGCGGGCAGGCCTTGAATTCTGACATCTGGCCGCCGCAGGTCACTGCCCAAACGAGGCTCCGATTGGCCCATGCTTGGCACAAATAGGTGGTCACTACTACTTGTACCAGAGGCATCGGGCCGCCTAAGGTAAGATCGTGAATAGACCCGATCTATACGATATAGTGCGTTGAAAAGGTGCTTCTAGTACATTGCTGCTACTAACTGCTTAAGCGTCGTACCTGCTCAGGCGTTTTCTCAAATCTCATACAGAGATGCCAGCCGAACCCAGAATATGCACCTATGATTCCAACATGCCGCTCAAGATGGCCATCTCTGTCGTCCAAACTCTCCCGACAACGCCTTTTGCCCGCTAGATTCATGAACATCAAGACCATACTAATATTTATGTCCGTACCCTGCAGCTTGCTGCCCATACCCGGAATCGTATCCTGTTTGCTGTGGTGCCAACTGCGGCTGATAGTAATCGTTCATCCTCACTGTCTGCCTCCCATCGTTGCCAGCGATGTCACCGTAATCGCGAACTCTCGAGCTAGCCATAGTGTTCGTCCTCTGTCCCGGTCTCCAGCCAGGCTCATCCCTGAATTCCGTCGTGGGATCCTGATATGGCGCATCGTGTATCGAGTCGCTATTGCTGTGCGCGTGTGTGCTACTATACGGTAGGAGCTTGACCTCGCTGGTGCTATCCCTCAAATTCTCATATCTCCCACCTCGCCTCTGTGCCTTTAGTGCTCGGAAGTCCACTATCACCATGGCTATTTGTGCAAGGGTGCCGAAGACGACGAACGAGAACAATGCTTTGAACTCCTGGCAGACCAGTACGCCGTCATTGTTGCCCCAGTTGCTGATCGTGCAGCTGTGCTTGAGGGTACCGTAGATGTTCCAGGCTAACAAGCAGAGGGCGACAATCCAGAGGCCGAGCAGCGGGAGGTTGATGACGAGGTTGAATATTGGGCTGAGCCGCGTACACAGGTTGATGCAGGTGGTAAGGACTAAGCTGATAAGGGTGAAGATCGAGCCTGCAAGGACCTAAGTTCGCTGTTAGTACGACCCTGATCTTCAGCAAATGCTATCGGGAACGTACAATCAAGAACGTCCATGGGATCTTGTAGCCGCTATTCTTCAGTTCTAAGCAGAAGAACACCAAGATGCCCGTCACTGCTATGCATGACAGCGCTGCTATTGTTCGCACCCCGTGAAACGATCTGGCAGAGTAACTCGACGGCTTCATTTTCGTCTTCAGTGATGCCGTGTCCATCATTGCAAGAGTCTAGATTGGGAGTAATGGCTGTTCGTCTTAGGTCGTCGCGGGAGGTTGTCTATGCTTCTCTGTCAAATATGGGGGTCGGTATGTCGTAGAGAGTGAAGAGACATTTCAAGCGAGGGTAGAGAGTATAGAGGACATGCTGAACACCAACGCCTCGACTCGAGACTTTCGGCGTGAAACATGCACTGAGGCGCAAGCACGCCCTCCTTCGAGAGGCGTGGCCGCATGAACCAGTGAAACCGCCGCGACGCGTGCCCGCCAGGTACCCCGTCTCGGCACGGCTGAAACGAAAATAGCCATGACCTTGGCCGCTTCAGGCCTAGTCCGTGCAGGCAGTGAAGACTACTGCAAGAAAATTCCGTCCCTGAACTTTCAAGCAGGCTAAACCTCTCACCTCAGCATGGTACACGTATGCAACTATCTAACGCTTCGTCTTCTTTGCTTGTCTCGTTGCTGACGACGCCGGCCCATCTTCACGGTGTCTAAGAAAGGTCGTAGACTCGGTTTCTCACGACCTGACGACGATGATGTGGGCGTCGCACGACCTCGCTGCGCTACCAGTAGCCTTTTATTGAGCAAGGCATCAGAATACAACACGCTGTGAAATGCTACTGATGCTCATTCCACGACCCTACTTGACCTACCTTGATGTTCTTTTCTTAAAATCTTGCTAGCTAGCATACAACCTTCCAACGCTTGTTGAGCTGCCCTCCTTTCTTAGGGCAAAACCGCTTAGCTGTCTGCCCTGTTGTTGCCAAAGCTGAATAGCGACCTCGCTCTCCTGCATTTCTTGCCTCCCTTCTCAGAATGCCGTGAATACTATCTCAACGGACTGTCTCTCATCAAGGTGCTTGCTGGTGTCAATGTAGCAGCACTTCTGTAGTTCGGGCTGCCAAATACTGACCTGGCGGGCGTCCACGGGATAGCTCCGTTGGAGCTTGCATCAGGTGTGTTGCGTCCACTCGGTACAGCACTCCCAGTGTACATGCCAACTTCGAAGTTCGTCCCAGCGCTTTTATTGGGCGGCTTCCATCCGAACCTGCTTCCCTTTCGGTAGATGTCTTCGATCATCTGTTCTGCAATTCCTGCATCTTGGAACTCTTGGAACTTGCGCCAGAGCCGAAGGGCCATCCGCGCATCTTCTATACTGTCGTGACCATCGATCTGCGCTTGAGTGGCGTCTTCTGGTGCATCTTCTTGGATGTATTCTTTGAACACTGCCCACGCAAGGTACTTGAGGCTGAACCTGCGATTCTTTCCAGGCAGTAGATACAGATTCTGCGTGTCAACCGTTTGCCCTCTTGGCACATGTATATTTGCTTTGCGGAAGTCTGATGCCAGACCGTGACCCACAAAGATGCATCCTAAATTGAGAAGGAGCCAGAGCTTTTTGTAAGCTACCTTCAACGGTACTAGATTGTGCCTTGACATTCGTACATCAAGGTCGCCTGGCTTGATGCCGGAGTATTGTGTTTTGTAGTCAACGATCGTATCGAAGATTGTTATGTAATCGTCGATGAAGGGCTTGCCTTCGTCCAGACCATTGCCTCGAAGCACGCTAACCCTTGCCAGACCATTCTTGGCCGGTCTGATCGTTTCCTGCGTGCCATCGGCTTTGACGTCTATCTCTGCCTTTTCAAGCTCGACAAACTCTGTGTCCAGTGCGATGGGTGTGCCTGGAGCCGGCTTTTCGTCCTCGGTCAATGGCTGGTTTTCGGGCGCACATGCAATGCCGTTGATAGAATAGGGTGAATGTATCAAAGACGTATCCATGTTATCTTTCCATCTCTCATCAACCTTGCCGTGAGCTGATTTGACCTGATATGTAATTACGGAAGGCATTTTCCAGTTTCGATCAAAGCTCAAAGCTTCTCTTGTTTCGACAGACGAAACCAGAAAGTCATTGAACAGGTACCAATCTGTGCTCCATTTGTTCTTCGGACTGTCCTTCTTCGACGAGATGTCGACATTGACCAGACTTACCAAATGTGGCTGTTGTCGTTCTGTGGTGTCAATATCTGCCACGAATCCGACCAGTTCGTACACAATGATACTCGAGGCCTTGCTTCGCAATTGCGTCGCAAGCTCTGTACCTTCGAACACGTGTATACCCCTGTTCTGCATCATGATGCCAATTTCAGCTGGCAGCCAGCCTGGACTCTCCCACAAGGCCTGCATAGCTGGATTGATGAGAGCCGTATTCAGCATAAGCACAAATGGGAGGTGCTGGATGGACTTCCTGGTGGCAAGCTGCTGGTACCTTCGACACTTATTGCAGAAGCCACGATGCTTGACCTCTCTTTCCATTGTTGCTTTCAATATGCTACTGAACTTGAAGTGGTGGCTTCGAGGATTGTGCTTCGGCTCCATGTTCGGGTACAACATATCATGCACATACAAGCTGCCATGCTTCGTTGTGACATTGCCGCAGTGGAGGCATCTGATAGCTTCCAATGCTCCCGTTGACAGGATCTCGTCGATGCCATCAGATGATCCGGCCATCGAGGCGTAGTCAACTGAAATCTGTTTCAGCAAGAATCGATTGACGGATTGAACCGTGTTTGACAAGGCAAGGTGATTTGCAAGCGCCGCATTCTCGAGTAAATTCAGACTTCGTGCTTCGCCAAGAGAGCCGAATGCATGCAGTAGATTTGTGGCCTGGCAGTTCTGACCACCCGCCTTTTCCAGCATATCGAAGAGAAAGCCGAACTCGCACAACATGCAATTTGGCTTGACGCAAGACGTAGCGGCATGCTGAATTGCAATGTTTCGAATCAAAGGAACGAACTTATAGAGCTGTAATAGAGAGTTGAGGTACGAGTTTTTGATATGTGTCTCTAACCCGGAGAAGTCAGTCTTGTTGTAGAACTGGAAGTCGAAATCATCGACCCCGAATCTGCTGTACTTGATCTCAACGTTGCTGTACTTCAACATCCTCTCTTGTTCGGACTGAGCTCGGCCGTTGAGCAGCAAGCCGGCCATGGCCGCCGCCGCACCATCTGCTTGAGCAAGGGCAACACTCTCTGCTGAGTCCTTCGCTTTCTCGCTTAGGAACTTGGGCGCAGCAATGGCAGATGATGTGTGACCGCTCCGTGTATCTTCGACTTCGTATCTACGAAGTTTCTTTGGATTAATGTGTGGACCGAAATGACCTACCTCACCCGCTCGCAAGAACGGAGTCAAGGCTGGGTCGGGAGCGAACGATGGCGCTCCCACATCGAAAATCATGTGGCTCGGCCAGGCAGAGAGAAGCCTCTCTGTGTAGTAGGGCATGCCTATGGTGTTCAGTGGTTGATCCTGCCAGTCAACCGAAGGCAGATTTCGTGGAGATGGTTGGCCAAACTCTGTGTCTCTGCTTCCGTTGTTGAACTTCACGACCTTTGACTGTGACCCCCACAGGTATACGAAACCATTCAGGTCATTCAGCGCCAGGGCATCGCCAGAAGAAGTGATTTCCATACCGAGCATGAATTGTACGTTTGCTTGCCTAAGCATAACGTTAACAGGATTCATGAGGTCGACGACTTGCATTTGTCCAGTGTTTGATGCGACAAAGCTTGTTGTTGACAGCTTGGGATGTAAACGAACATGAGCCGCTCCTGCGTGGAAGGGAATGGGAGGAAGCGGTCTCAAGGTTTTGAGGTCGTAGACGTTTGCAAGTGGGTCAACCATGGGGGCACCCATTTGACGAACAGAAAAGCCGGCGGTAACCAGGTAGTCATGGCGAGCATCCATATCGTTTATGCCTCCCGAGTGAGCTTTCCAGATCTGAAGGAGCGAGTAGTCGGTGGCGGTGAGAACATGGATCATTCCATCGTCAGTCGCGGCACATATGTAGCGGCATTTTCTCATCAACGTGTATTTTGCCTTGGCAGGGTGAGTCGAGACAATAGTCCCTCTCTCGACATCAACAATGTAAAAGGTGTTCTGACAGCCGGCGACCATGAGGAAGTTGGACGTCGCGGTAAAGGCCATGCACCTTAAATCGGTCATGGAGGGATGAGAGATGTGCCATTGTGTCAAGCCTCGTCTGTTGATTAGGTGTACACTTCGAGAAGAGATTGAAAGAACGCCTCGTTCGCAGACTAAGAGCTGGCGAATGGGACCCTCTTGCAAATGGGCGTTGATCGAGGTGTACTTCTGTAGGTCTGGGCCATGATATGAGACGATTCGGCCGTGATCGGTGCCAATCCACAGGAGCTCTTGGGTGTCATCAAAGGTTACGGCAGTCGCTGGAGAGGGCTGGGCAGGCAAAGTGTGTGGTCCCGGAGCTGGAGAGGTAGGGACCACGAGACGGGTGATCTCATCCCAGTCTGCTTCCATAGGCGACTCATACTACTGAGTCGTGTGCACAGATAGCATGGGCATATCGACGACAGAAATCTATGCTCGGGAAGGTGCCATTGTCTGGCAGTACCGCCTGGGGAAGGTTTTACGAGTTGACTATCGGGCGTACATGGTCATGGTGCAGTGGTACCAAACAGTGATCAAGTCAAGACCTATGGTCGTCGTTCCCTCCCACCACTTTCCGCTTCGGGGTCTTGGCTCCATCTAGGGCGCGGTTTCGGACTGAGCATGCTGGCAGATCTGCCTGGCGACTCTTCAGCTCCCAAGCAGAACTTCATGCAATGATGAGGACCAATTGATCGTACTCACAAAGCTCTGACTTGATGCACTTCTGAAGTCTGATCATCCAATGCTCAGTGCAGGATTCACATGATTCGATGTTAATCCAGTTCTGATGCTCGTGAACACGCAATCTTCTTCCGCCTTGAACCACTGACTCCCTCGTAGAAATCTAGCGAACTCTACACGCTACAGCATCGCCCTGAGCCATCCTTATCTACCTCCACATTGACCATACATCACCATCAATCATATACGTGGAACTTGGTGTGCGCAGACATGGCGAGCTACGAAAGTATGACTGCCCCATTATTCTCACCACGATGTGACATGAACCACTAACGACTGCAGCCGAACATGCCCGCGACGAGCCTCGCACTGATCGGCCTCGCCGCCCTGACCTCTCTTCCCTCTACAGTCTGATCTCCGAGATCCAGCCCTCAGAGGACCGCAACCGCGAACATGCCGTCCCGGTTCCTGGCGATGTCAGCGCAGCATTTCGCCACCTCGCCGAAGGATATCAGTCTATGCAGCAAGACAACGATAACGTGGATGCCGATCTCTTACAGTCCATGATCTCTAATCTCCTTTCTACCGCCGAACACCCGCCTACCGAGGTCAAAGGCGTCGATGAAGAATATATCGCCAATCTAGAAAGAGTCCCCATCAAGAAGATGAAGGAAGATGCTGATTGTCCAATATGTGGCAACGAGTTCAGGGAAGATCCACATCCACTATTGGTGCGCCTGCCGTGTCATGAGAGTCATGTGTTTGACCTCGAGTGTATACGTCCATGGTTGCTCTTGAACGGCACTTGCCCCTTGGACAGAGTGGATTTAGCAAAGAAGGAGCGGCAGAGGAAACAGAACAGACTGGATGAGATCAAGAAGAACCAGAAGGAGGAGGATGATGAAGAGGAGTGGGACGGTATGTACGGATAGACCTCGACGTCGCTACTCGTCGGCTTGAAGACGTGACATCGCATCTGGCCCTCCTGAAAGCACGAACAGGCATGACATAGACCGAATTCGAAAGTACGACCTTACTCTTATCAAAACTGAAGCCGCGCCCCGAATCGTCATCATTCATAATATCACCCTGAGCAACACAAAGCAGCCTCTTGGTAGAAAGCTGTAACCGCGGCTTGATGGCACCTGTGGTGCTTTGTCGTTGGGGAAGCGACATCCAAGGTCGGGGTAAGCTCGAGGTATGGGGTAATCCCATCTCCGCTTGCATTGACCTTCGATTCATGGCGTTGAAGGACAGGCACTCCTACTTGATGCACTCTTCTCGGCTTGGTGTGTCTCAGGGCTGTTCGGAGCAGAGGCATGGCAAACACAACTGATTCAACCAGAAGTGAGATTGTCGCTAATGGCTTTCTCGAGAAACTCCGGCGCGGCGAGGTAGCAAGCACATGCCTCGTCAAATTGGTCAGGACGGTAGAGGCACCCATGTTGTTGAAGACAGCAGGTTTCGACAGCATTCTCATCGACATGGAGCACGGCACGCTGACCCTCGACACGACTTCACAGCTGTGCCTCGCCTCGTTATACGCCGGCATCACACCAATTGTTCGCGTGCCCACCAAGGATCCCTTCTTTGTCTCACGTGTGCTTGACGGCGGAGCATTGGGTGTCATCGTGCCTCACATACGATCAGCGCAAGACGCCAGAGATGTGGTCGATGCCGCCAAATTCCCGCCTGTCGGTCGTCGATCAGCAGTAGCAGGACTGCCGCAATTGCAATTCAGACCTTTGCCAGCCAAGGTTGCGAGCCCAGCAGTCAATGCTGCCACTATGGTAATACCGATGATTGAAACAGTGGAAGCGGTTGAAGATGTCGACGCCATTGCTGCTGTGCCTGGGGTCGATGCTCTCCTAGTTGGTGACAATGACCTGACAGCTGAGTATGGAATTCCTGGACAGTACGAGGATCCGAGATTCCACGACGCATATCTGAAGATCATCTCCGCCTGTAAGAAGCACCATGTTTTCCTGGGCATTGGTGGGCTGCATAGGCGCACTGATCTACTTGAGAAGTATTGCAGCCTGGGAGCAAATTGGATGATAGCCGGAACTGACGCCTTGCTTCTTCTGGACGCTGCGACACAAAAAGCATCGGACATGGCATCTTTGGGATCGCGCGTGACCAGCGGTGGTTAAAGGACAAAGTGACTCTTTGAGCAGGGGACACGGTCGGTTACATATCTCAACGGCTCAACAACAGTCCTTACGCTAAGCATAGTACGAACATCACAAACTCCAAGGCCTACACGACGTGCCAGAAAATTGGGTCATCAATGTAGGACACGTCTACAAACACTATCGTGAAAGCAATCTCTATCGGATCGCGTCCATCTATCTATACCACTCTTGTTTGCATCGTCACGACGATTGCAGATCGCGATGATCTTGGTACTAAAGAAGAACACTTTTAGCTTGAATAGGGAGAAAGCCGAGCATGAGCAGCAGACGCTTGCAACGACCAAGATGACTCGTATACAGAGGTATTAGTTTTGACCGTATTTACCAAAAAGCAAGCCAGTCAAGAAGCACAAGGGACGCCCGCCGTCAAGTGTACCTGCAGATAATACTTCATTCTAATTCGCTCGCTTACCATGAAGTGCGGAGACGAGCAACGACCTTGCCGAGACACGGCCTCGTGCCTCGGGACCTTAGCTTCATATCCTTGTAGGCTTGCAAGAGGAGGCAGATCATCAGAATGCCTCCAAGAAATGTCTCCTACCTGTCAGGCTCACCCTCACCTTTAGAAAATGCCTTTGTCACCACCAACCCTCCAGACCATCAACTGCGATCTCCTCTCCGACAAGGCAGTCCTGCTCACCTACAACCAACCAAAGATCTCCAATGCATTCACACTACAGCAGTACTATGATCTCGCCACAGCCCTCACATGGGCTCGCGACACAGAACTAGTCACAGTAGTCGTCCTGACCGGCGCAGGCAAGCACTATTGTGCGGGCAAAGTGCTGCAGTCTCCAGACGCAGGTGGTCCCACCATCGACCAGGAGATCGCGGCTGGCAGTGCACTGGGCCAGGTGCTGCAGGGCTATCCCAAGGTCCTCATTGCTGGGGTGAACGGTGCTGCTATTGGTTGGGGATGCACGCAATTGTGGCATTTCGACCTGGTATACGCTAGCAGCGTCGCGTTCTTCCAAACACCGTTCACGAGGCTGGGATTCGTGCCTGAGGGGGGCTCCAGCTACACGTTTCCGCGGGTTATGGGTCGGCCGCATGCTATGAGAATGCTGTTGGGGAGTGAGCGGGTTAGTGCGAAGGAGATGTACGTCAGCGGGTTTGTGACGGAGGTCATCGACGAAGCCGATCGAGAGAGGTTTGTGGCCAAGGTATGTGAGAAGGCGCAGATGATTGCTGGGTATCCACAGGAGAGCGTGAAGCTCGTGAAGGAGCTGACGAGTAGAGACGCCGAGATCGCTGAGTTGCAGGCAGCAAGCGAGCGGGAGGGAGTAGCGTTGAGCAGAGTGCTTAGCGGTGATGCAGCTAAGAAGATGATGGCCGAGTTTGCTGGTAAGTCGAAGAGCAAGAGGGAGGGCAGTAAGCTGTGATATGCAGTTCATCGCGTTGTCCACACGTGCTGCAAGCAGAACGTGCTTAAGTTATGCGCAACGCTCAGACTTCCGGACAGATCTCTCGCATGGTGCGAATTGATGCATCTTGAGAATTCAAGTGTACTAGTATTTGATCTTTCAGCAACCCCTTGGAGCTGACTCATCTGTGCTACACAGTATCAAACTGCCAAAGTCGAGTTTTCTTACATCAAGATAACGCCTAGTGGTATCGAGCACCAGCAAGCATTCTGTGAAGCTTTCCGAACAGGACACCCTCCAGCAGCTAAAGGCTGTGACTGGCGTTTCTTGCCAATCGAACATGCAAACCTTGCCGAGGCCTGTTTCTTTACTGCAAGCCTCGTGCCAGAGAAGATCGCTGCCCCTTGGCAGAGCGCCGCGAACGATTATGATTGGCTAATCCCTGGCAGCTGGAGTCGCGACGGACGACCTCCTTCCCTTACTAGCTCGCCTGTCCGGTCGCCTATGCGGACCGCTGACTAGTACGTTACCATTCAACCTGACTCCCAGCCTTATAGTCGCGATTAAGTCTGTTGTGATAAGCTATAAGGAATTGCTTCTTGACTCTAGCTACTAGTACCTTGTCTATTTCTTCACATACTTTACGACTGTTGAAGCTCCACACGCATCCACCTTTATGCCGCCTGCATGGTCTCTGCATAAGTACGCACACGGCTCCAAGTCACCTCCTATACTGCAGATTGATTGCCGGGACGCTGCACGGCATCTCACGCAACAAGTTCCACTAGTACAGGACTTCCTAGCGCGTGTTCAGATGCCGAATGCACAGTACGCACTGACTGGTCCTGCGCAGTGGCACCACGAGGATATCAGTGAGATAGGCGTGCAGACGCTGAAGGCACTCGATGGGCTCCAGTTCACAGCCAGCGAGTATTTTGTGGTTCACGACTTTCGGTGCATGGATCGTGAGGATAGACTTATCGTGCCGGAGCATGGTGGAGCTGAGGTTGACAACGTGAATGCTCGGGCGGACAACATGAGACATGGAGGGATCGTGATGGCTGTTTGAACCTTTATGAAGAGGCTGAAGGTACAGTTAACTGAAACGTGGCGTAGCATACTATGCAACAGGAAAGGTCGGATTATGGAGATGGTCGCTGAGAAACTAGCTGATGGGCTAGAGATTGAAGGTGAAACTCGAGGAGGGAGAACGACCTAGATTGAGCTGATGTAAGGAAGAGTGGTGATCTTGCTATTCCAACGCTTGCCCCTTCGTGGCTGACTCCTTTGATGGCCCTTGACCTTCAGCAACTTCTTCGATCGACTCCTTGAGGATCTGGCATGCCTTTGACATGTCTTCTTTGGTTATGTTCAGAGCCGGTATGAATCGCAGGGTGTCGTAGATCGACGTAGTTAGGATCAACATGCCCTTCTCCTTGCACTTCGCTTGCACCTTCGACCCGATACTGCCCGATGTTCCCGGCGTGAACTCAATCGCCTGCATTAGGCCTAGACCTCTCGTGTCGTGGATCATGTCTTTTGTCTTCGGGTTCGACCTGAGCTGGCTCAGCATGTCCTTTAGCTCTTTGCCTCGAGCATCGACATTCTCCAGGATGCGCTCCTCCTTGAATGCCTTGGCCACCGCCACACCTGCCGCACATGCTACTGCATTACCTGCATATGTCCCGCCCATCGAACCTGGGTTCTGCGTGTCCATGAGCTCTTTCGTTGATGCAATACCAGAAAGAGGCATTCCATTGGCAATACCCTTGGCGAAAATCATGATATCAGGGCGCACGTTCCAGTGCTCAATCGCGAACATCTTTCCAGTTCGTCCAAAACCAGATTGCACCTCGTCGGCAATTAGCAGAATACCGTTCTTGTCACAAATTTCCCGGACACGCTTAAGATAGCCCGCCGATGCAGGCACGTACCCGCCCTCACCCAGAACCGGTTCAATGACGATAGCGGCCGTGTCAGATGGCGCAGTCTCACTTTTCAGGGTGACCTCGAGTTGCCTGATAGGATCCATGCAGCAGTTGTCAAAGCTATATTTCCCGTTCGAGGCTTGTGCAACGCTACATTGCGCACAGTATGGGAAGGGTACGGAGAATACACCCGGCATAAGCGGACCATAGTTCTGTCCATAGATCGTCTTAGAACGTGTCATTGCCATAGCCCCCATTGTTCGCCCGTGGTAACTTCCCTGCATGACGATAATGTTCTGCTTCTTCGTCGCATGTCGAGCAAGTTTTACTGCCGCCTCAACGGCTTCAGAGCCACTGTTCCAGAAGAAGAATGTATCAAGACTCTTGTGGGGCATTATTGGGATGAGTTGCTCAACAAGCTCGAGATACGGTTTCTGGAACGCAATATTGATTTGCCCGTGGACGAGCTTCCCAACTTGGCTTTGAATGGCTTTTGTCACGCTTGGGTGACAGTGACCTAGATTGGCCACACCAATGCCCATGGTGAAGTCGAGGTAGCGCTTACCGCCGACCATGGTGACATAGCTGCCGCTACCGGATTCGATAACCTCTGATGAGAGGCGGCCGACGCCACGGGCGACATGCTGAAGGCCGAACTGCGAGAGCTTGGAAGTTGCCATGATTGGTGTGAATAGAGGCAGAGCCAAGAAAGGTGTGAGGCCAACGAGACGGTGTTGAGCTTGAATATAGCTCGGAGAACAGCGGATGACGGAGGAAAGTGGAAGGGGCATTGAGGATTAGATTTCCGCCGACGACAGCCAATCGGATGCTACGTATGCCCGTGGTTACTTTTCACTACGCTGTGATTGGTTGATTTCCCACGTACGTTCGCAATGTGCTGCACGGCGCGTCATTGGCAGGGGTACAGACTGGCAGCCAGACGCGTAGCCTTTAAGGCTCCTGTTCGCTTTACGACTAGCTAGCTGACCCAATGACCATACATGTTCATGCTGCCTGACGTGCTTCACTACGGTATGTACGAGCAGAGCATGCATAGATATCTTGGTTCAGTATATACATATAACCGAGCTATCCAGAGCTGAAAACGACTGTGTATGCACCGATACCAAAAGTCTAGACCTACGCGTAACTCTATAGTCGGACTCGGACAGGCTACATGTAGTTGAGATAGTTCAGTCTTCTTGCCTTCTTTCTCAGAACACGGTCTTTCGCCGCCTCAGCTTGTCGTCCCCTACATCTGACGTCTTCCTCACAGCTCTCCCATAGCCGGTCCACTTCTGGTTCGAGAATCTTTTCTCGTTGACCTCGTTTGGTGCACTCATACCGGGTAGTCCATTGACGCTAGCTAGGAGGTCTTGCCTAGATTTTGACGGTGCCCTATCTCTGATCTTGAGCACAGGCGAAACATCTGGGTCGGTGTAGATGCTGGAGGTCGAGTACGAAGGACGGTGGGTTCGCCCAGATGATACGGTAGTTCGGGAAGGAGCTTCGACTTTGGGTTTCGAGTGGTTGATATGTGTGTTTGTTCCGGTATCAATTGTCGTCAATGGCGACACTAGACTCGGAAGCAGCGGTGACAAGTCGTGCAAGCTAGCAGTATGTTGGGTAGCTTGATTCAGTTTTGACAATGTGATGATAGGTGACGGTAAGGGCGACACGTCGTTCTCCGGTTGAAGGAAGGGTGGTAATGTCAGAGATGATGGGTCAGACGCCATTGAATTCTCCTTGGGTAGCAGCTGCCGTCTTCGCGATGTCTCGTTAGCGAGCTGATCTGCCATATCTTGTAGCTTTGCTTGCACTTCCGGTCGCTGCAGGTACGCTCGAGTCAGCTGTTCGATCTTGTCCAAACTGCGCCAGTCATCGAGCTGAACGTCTGCTACGCCATTGTTTGCGCTGACTCGAGCAAACGTGATGTGTTGACTGTTCGATTTACTGTTGATAATGTCCTCCATCTCTTCTTCGACCCGATCGGAATCGGTGGCAATTGCTTGGAGGTCCCGAAGAAGGTTCTTAGCCTCAAGGATAGCTTTTGGGACCAGTCGATCTTTCCATGTTCGTGTGTACGTGGTAGCTAACGTGACCACGGAAGCACGCCTGGATTTGTTGCTGGCCGCATCGTGGTGGGGTCTAGGTGAGCCCGTACCAATGTTCATCCATATAACATCGCAGTCTTTGTATCCTGATACCTTCTCCAGGAAGTGAAAATGTGCCTTTCGTGTAGGATTGTTGGTGTTGCCAAAAGCACCATCAATGAAAGTCCTACCATTGATTGTGATGCGGGGGAAGAATGTCGGTGCTGCGGTCGTCGCGCGACACGTCTTCCAGAGCTCGTAGGGTATGTATTTTCCGTCTTCGTTTTGTGTTGATCTGCAGTAGTGACTGCAAATGAATGCTGGCTGATTCATGCGTCTTCCTGATGGAGATAACTCCCGACAAACCACGGTACAATAGCTCTTGTTTAGTTTGACATTGGCTTCCTCCATGAATCGGATGGTCTCGCCTGATTCTCTTTTCCCATATTTGTCGATGACTTCTTGAATACACATCCGGAACGTCTTATCTGAGTACCGCGGGACGCCAAGTCCACCCACACAGGAGCCGAACTGTCGCCGTCCGAAAATTCGTGGAAGTAGCTCCTTGTAAGCCTTTATACATTCGCTAACCGGCATGTTGAGCTTGACGAGCATCATTGCGATGAGGCTGAAGTACATCAGTCAACGAGCAACCCCTCGAGTATTCCACTTACCCGCCGGTACTGGTCCCGACAATATGATCGAAGAGCTCGGATGGCAGGAGTTCATCAGACGCTCCGCCATCGTCAGATGGCTCAAGGCGCTGAGCGACAAGATGTAGTAGATGGCTTAAAATTATTATTGAAGACAATCCACGAACGCCTCCACCATCTGCAACAATATTAGTGTATGTCTTAGGTTCTGAAGTGGTAATGGTGCTCGCCTACCAAGTGAGAGCACGCGAGTTCTTTTTCCGCCGGCAGCCATCGCTTGTTATCGAACGCAAGATATCATCTCGAAAATTAGAAGGGCGCTGCGTGCTGACCGAGTTTCTGTCTGGATGTTGGTAGCCTTCCACGGGAAAGCGGCTCTTTGTTTGGACTGCGAGAGGAAATTGGTCCGAGCGTCGTGGCTGAATCCGGCGAAGACGAGAACAAAGATGGAAAACTGGGTGATCCATTCTCGCAGGCAATGCAATAGGAGCTGTGTCTGACACTGTTGATGGCTGCGAACGAAGCAATGATGCACAATCGCAAAGACTCAACAGACGGGACTCTCCGAGTCCTCACCCTCCATGGCGGTGGTTTGCAGGGTCTCAGCATCGTCAGTGTCATTGACGAGCTATGCAGTAAAATCGCTGAGACCAATGGACTAACGCAATACCCCCGCCCTAGCCAACTGTTCGATGTGATGTGTGGAACTGGCATAGGAGCATTCATTGCCGTTCTGCTAGGAAGGTATTGCCTCGAAATCGGCAAATGCAAAGAGGTCTATATGGACTTAGCAAACTTCATTGAGGACAGACAAGCGACACAGAGAGGATCGCGCACTGGTCCGGTTGAGGAAGAAGACATTCGCGACTTCATGGAGACCCTGATCAAGGATGAGGACTGGTCAGACGTCATGGAGATTCCTGCTACTGCGGGAAATGAAGTGTGCCAGCACGTATTTGTGGCTCGAAGCCGAGATCAAGATGGTGGGCAATCGACAGTTCAGCTATACCGCGGGCCGCAAGTGCAGGGTAAAGCTTTCCGAAGAAGATCTTTGCCTTCAAGCACTAGGTCGGCTCGCATCTCTCGAGTCATGGCAGCTTCAGTCGCCAATAGCATCCAGGATTGGCTGCCAGTATCAAACGGTCAGACGACAGGTTTCGAAGTACGAATGCCTTGCGTACATGCGATTGTACTTACGGCGGTCGAAGAGATTATGGCGTCGCATCAGTCGAATTCATCCATAGGGTTCCTAGCAAATATCGGTCCACAGCGACCAGAACTTAGCACACCAGGCGACGATTCCAGAGAGCCACGATCCCCTGCCCAATGGGTTATGGACAAGACTTCTCCCATCAAGACCGTTGTGATGTGGCCGCTGAAAGTGACGAAAAGAACGCTCCTGACAAACGAGTCGGCCCCAGCGCCAGATGATCACTCTTGTGTATACGAGGAACGCCGTGCAAAGTCGCTCTCCCTCACACAGTGGCCCTTTAAAGGCCTGGTCGCATCGATCGACGAGACGGTAGACGTCGAAAAAGGAGAACGTCAAGGACTTGTGCAGGAACAGGTCCTACAGCTGCTGAGTGGGACATCGGGATGCCGAATGTTCAACTTCACAAGTTCACTCACATCATCGTACAAAAGAAGTGATATGGCTGATCTGAAGGAGACCAGAAACAACATCAAGCATATTGTTGAATATATTAATGACAGTGGCCTCTTCGAAGAAGCTGCGCGTTGCTTCAGTCTTCCATGAAGTGCACATGGTCCTCAGGAATCGAGCACTGCCCCGGGGCAATGACTAACGTGGGGTGATCAACGAGGCTATGCCTGCGCGAAGTATCCATTCCGGACCTGTACCAACAAGCGGATGAAATCGCAGCATCAGCCTAGAATAGCCAATTACCGTCATACCGATATATGGAGGTTTGCCGTCGAGTTGCTTCAGTCAATTTATCGCATATGAGTTTGAGCCGCGCTTTTCTCAAAATTGATCTTGTTCTCGAGCACCTTAACATAAGTGCTATGACTGTTCGGGCTAGCTGAAAGACAGCCGAAAAGATATCGTAGCTCATCACTTGTAGCCCAATCGACTTTGGCGAGCGTCAAAGCATCCATGAGCGTATAGCTAACCTCAAAAACCTTCTCGAAGATGCCCAAGCCGTGAACTAAGATTGCATCATAGTCCATGCCACGCATGACCTGACATAGATCTCGAGCGATCAAGATGGGATAATCGTAGAAGAAAACGTGATTGGTTGAAGTGCTTGAGATTAGCCCTTGTCGCATTGACGCTTGCCAGAATATAAGTCTTAGCCATTGATGCGTAATGAGCACGTCTGCCTTCTGGATGTCGGTCATCTTCGCATTGTGGAAAGACAGGTTGTTTAGCTGGTGTTGTATGGCTGCCACGTTCTCAAATATACTTGTCTCAAGCTCTTCCTCGGGATCATTGGCGTACCACAAGTGCACGAACTTTTCGTCTAAGATCGAAAACAGGTTGCAAAGGGATGTGAAGCCGGCCAGCACAAGCTCATCGTGTTCGTCGAAGTAATCCTTTGGGATGTGAGGGAGCCGCGTCATTGAGATAGGCTTGTTGCGTAATATTGCGCAGCCTCGTTCCGTGATAAATAACAATGCAAGCATACGTTTCCTACAAATGAGCTGGACTGGGTCCTCGGTGGCTCTTTCCGTATCTGCATGCATTTCGCGAGCCAAACCGATTGCCTCACGCAGAAAGAAATGGTGAGATCGCACCTGTTTGATCTCAAAATACACGATGCACAAGCAGTAAGACGAGATGACAGTAGTCAGAGTTGCCGTTTCGATCCACTCGTAGGTATGTCTCAGGTGCAGACACTGTTTGAGAAGCTCTCTTGCCGAATCTTGCTTGTTCTGTAAAGTTAAGTCAGAGAGTGGTGCAGCATGCGTTACTGTCACCGCGCAGACAGCCAGAACCAATATCTTGTCCTGCGTGGACAGCTCTTCCTGTTGGTTCAGCATTTTCATGAACGTGGGCTCATGCAAGATCGGGCTAATGGGGTAAATATGACGAAACCACTGTTTGACACATTGAGACAGCAATTGAGCAGAAAGGCCAATCTCAGACGCGAGTGCGGTCAAGCGTGGTTCGACTTGTGCATGACTGGAACTGGAACGGTACAAGTATTTTGGCCCGTGTGGTGGGGGAGGTGAACTCGCAGTTGAGACAGCTTCGGACGGCGCTACGGAGGGGTTCGAGCCGGTCAAGATGGCGTCTATTGAGTTAGGCCTGCCCGGAGGCGCACCCATCGTAACAGGCTGCGAGTATGTCGTGTGGTCGGGGGTCAGACTGTGCTCTTGGAAGATCTGATGAGCAAGATCGTTCACAGAGAGATAGCCGTTCGCTGATGGCGGGGAAGGGTATTGCAGTAACGGCTGGTCTTCCGCCATTTGCCATGCTGAAGGAAATTGGATGCCAGCATGGCTGAAACCACCATTGCCCAGAGGACTGATCTCATCGCCAAAACCAAGTGGCACAGAACGCGGCATATTCATTGGATCTGCGATATGGCCGTAGTCCGAGAAGTGGGAGCCATGGGGCGAAGCAAGAGGAGACGAGTCGACACTGCCATTGGTGTATGTCCGCTGTCGGAAGGCGGGTAGCTGCATATCGAGCGATTGTAGATCGAAGGGTGGTAGGCCGACTTCTTGCGCACGCATACTGTCGCTCTCACCACGTAGTTTTGCGATGACCGATCCTGAACCCTTCTTGGGACCTGTGTTGCACGGTCATTACTCAGATTATTCGTTGATGGCGTGTTCCCTACCTCTTTTCTTCCTTTGTATCTCGCGCGTGCAGCTCAATGAAGACTGTATACATCGATCGCACGGGCCGTCACTGGTCTGCTGGCACTTCACTTTCTGTACAGGGTCAGCAGCCTGTCGCCGGACAAGGCAATGCTAATCTTACTCGCCGGCGGCACTGGTCGCATGGAGGTAGTTTAGGTGGTGCGCGAAGCGCAGACTGGTCATTGGGTTGCGGACTCGCAGGCTTCGAATCTGTGGGAGTCGCCGAGGGAGGAGAAGTGGGCTTGCTGTCGCCGTCCATCGTGGCCATCATCGTAGTGTCAGTCGCATTCAGCGTATACCGATGCGAACAGCAAAAGGTGAAGGATTCTCGACACCCCATCAATAGGGTGCTACACATGTCTCTCGTGGCATGTTCGCCGCTGTGGACCTGTGGGGGCTGTTATGGTCGACCGAGCAAAACGTGCTGCTTCCTGTGAAAACACGATTGCAGCACGTGTCGGACTCTTCCCAATGCTCGTCCAGAATGCGACAACCAAGACTGCAAGGGCGGCAAGCACCGCAGCCTCCATTGACGTCCATTTAAGGCACCTGACCTCGTGCTTCGGCAAGGTTGTTTGTGGGTAGGTGGGGAGTACCGAGCTCTCATGTGGGTTAGCCAACAAGATCTATGGGGTATCAATGCTGGTAGAAGTTTGGGGGTCTGCAGAAGTGGGAGAAGGGGTGCTCCCACGCCCAATGATTAGCCTCCGAAGCCCCGATGAACCGGCCGAGCGCTCCTATGGTTAGCCGAACCACTGTTCTTCCCACCACGGCATCGTGTTGCACCGGCCCGTAGGTCGCTAGTCGTGCGTCCGAGAGTGCTCCTAAGCACCTACAGTAGGTACAGTGAATCCGGACACTTTGTAGCATATCTTCACCTTGTTGAATTATGGATTTTTGAAAGTTGGGCCAAGGCCGTGTCAATGTAGTCCTAAGCTGTCACCCTCACGCGAGTGTTCCCACCGATACCTAGTGCCAGGCGTTCGTCACGTACGGCGCGCTTACTTTCAGGTACTAACAAGTTGGCAAGAATCGCCAGACACACAAAACCACTGGAAGCCGTGACTTCCTTCGACGCGAGAGAAGAGTTCAACACCGAATCACATGCCTTACGGCCCGCGCACCATAAACGCAACAGAGCAGATGTCGGAGTAGTGCTCCATCTTCTCTGCACGGCTTCAAGAAGTCGGCTTGTTTTGATCCCGAACACTCCATTGTCTTGTCGTCATTGCAGTCTCGACACTCCAACCAAGCTCAACGTATCCGTCCAGAGAGATTCCACCATAGACGGAGGTGCTTCGACTGATACGATGAGTGGGAAGGTTTCGCATCATCGCACGCATGAGACGGGTCCAGGCAGGGATCGGGGACTCATTGCTGGACATTTGGCTTGCGTCAGATGCATCTTTCCAAGACCTTGTTGTCATAAGCTCAGAGAAGCCAGAGGAGCACGCTTGAAGGTATATAGCTCGCTTCACGATCCTACACCACGATGTTTAAAATCAATCTACGCTTCTCGAACTCACTTGCAACTCCAGCCCGGTGTGCACCCCAGATCAGTAGTATCGTGAGAACATCTTATAGAAGACCTTTATCCTCGACATCGATTCTCAAAATGCCTGAACAACCCACCCAGGGCGAGATCACCTCCAAGAATGATCCCTCAGTCACCAAGCAGTACGACACAGAGACACCCAAGGATCAACAATGGAAGGAACTCTACGAGATCATCGATGGCGATAAAATCACCACTCTAAACACATATCGCAAGGGTACTGGAATGGTTGGACGCTCTATGGCCATTGCCAAGCGGGAGGGTCCCAAGATCCTTTACCTAGCCAACAAGAACAGCAGGAAGTTCGATGACCTGGCTGACAACAAGGAAGTCCAAATCGTCATCAACGATAAGAACCAGAACTGGGTCAGTATCTCTGGTACCGCGACCAACACCGACAACAACGACCCGCGAATCAAGGACTTGTACAGCAAGCCTATCAGTGCTTGGTTCGGCGACTTGGGAGACGGTGTGCACAACGGCACGTACGAGGACCCAAGAATGGCTATCATTGAAGTCAAGCCAAATTACATTGTATACTGGAAGAAGGAGGTTGGCAGCGTTGGCTTCATGAAGGAAATCGCCCAAGCTACCATTCAAGGCTCTGTTGCCCAAACTGGTTCGCACCGTGAGTTCACCGAGGCAGAAATTTCAAAGGAGATGGTTTGAACAGCTGTATAATAAGTTACGGCCAAAATACTGTGTATAAATATGTGAATCTAATATTGAGCACAACACGCTTTGATAGAAACTGTGCACTAAACACTCACAACGATATTGAACATTTAGTTCGTCCAACACTTCAAACAGATAGTGAACCGGCCGAAGCTGTTTAGTCAACAATATCCTGCGTAGCTACTAGCTAGTATCTTTAGGCTTCTCGTAATATCTGCTATCCTCAACGTCCTTCTTCTCAACGCGCGACCGCAACACTCTTGACCCGGCCCTTGGCCCTACATTCAAGATTGAATGAGTCAGTCGGGATACTTGGAGCGTTGGCATGAAGCGAACCACGTAAGGCAGCGTGTGGATAAGGGTAAGCTGCGCCACATTTGTCCTTCGAAGCCGTTGAGGCGTTGGTGGTTGCGGACCAATTCCACATGCGAGTCCACGTCACCAACCCATATCAGCAGCATCCAATGGCTGCGTATCACCAGCAATGTGATGTCTTAATGGGGCTGACTGCGCGGTTCGTGGCTTCTTTCCACCTTCCACTCATCTTGTCCCAGCGTTCATTCTTTGCCTCAGCATTCACATTACAGACACACTGACCTCTGAAAATCCGCGTAATCTACCACCGAGTATGTTCCACGTCGTCTCCTCGCAATCAAGATCAGGATCAGGAGCAGCCCACTAACGGCAAACCCAAGAACAGTTGTTCACCTTCGACCTTCGCAAACAAATCCACAACATGCCTCCCGCCGGATCAAGTCCCGCCTCCTCAGCCATCTCCAGCATCGTCAAGGCGCCCAAGACGTCCTGCTTGTGCGACGATGACTGCTGCTGCGCAATCATCCCCTGCACAGTCATGTGAAGGGCTTACCATTACGATACCATGACGAGATATACGAACAAGAATTAGACAACGAGCACACACACCACACATCAGAGCGTTGAGCGTCAGAGCTCTGGAACAATGACTTTGAAGGTTCAAGAAGATACGGACGGATGCCGCACGACCGCACTCCAACGAGCAGAACGAGACAACACGCGCACATTGAATAGCCATACATAAAACCTTGCATATATCCTCGCCACGCGCTCAAATGGTTTTTGTTCTCTGCAATACATATCATGCCACTCCTCCCGTCATCAGAAAGTAACCAGCACGAAACCTCAGAACTCAATCTTCCAACCGAGCCATGAGCACACTGACTGCGTTGCTAATCAATCTATACTGACCAAGACGCAACCAAAAAGAGAACCTCGCTGACATATCATAGTATATAGCCTTGGACACTCTTCCGACGCAACATACGCATACATCATCTGTAAGTGACATGCCGGTATGGGAAATGAAAACCAGTGTTGGACATTGATTCTCCGTCAGGAGATGACGACGCCTATGTTCCATGTATTCGAAGAACGCGGCTCGGGGGAGGCAATATTGCTTGGTCGAACGAACAAGAGGCATCTACAGATGATGGGTTGCATCAGCAAACGTGAACTCCAACTTGAACGCCAGAGGTATGCTATATGACTTAAGCTAAACAGATGCTCCTTTAATGATAGTCGTTCAGTCATAATCTCAGTCTAGCTGGGTATCGCATGCCGGGTATCACAATTTCCGCCAAATTCAAACCTGTTACAAGCGCAATCATCCAATAGCTCTATCATTGGATCTCCAACTGCTCAAGCTCAGTAGTATACAAGTCTGCTTCTTCACCTCCTCGTTGTGACCGTCCAGTCTTTGCTTCTCCTCCAAGCCAGTGCTTGATGATACAAGGTTTGCTTTCCGGTCCGCCACAGATCTTCTTCCTGCCTAGATTCTTGAATCTTGGTCCTAGGGGACCGTTCACGTAGTGGTATTGTCCAGCGAAGCGATATTGGCGCTTATCACCAAGAGGATAAAACTTGTCGCCCCAGTGGCCTCGGAAATGAAACCATTCAGTGGGAGCGTGAGGCGTCATGTTCGATGCGCGTATGATGTCCTTTTTGTGATCGTATGTGAAAGCGTGTGAGTTCAATGCTGGGTCCCAGAGAGGCCCTCGATCCGTTCGATCATGCAAAATCCCCCAAGGAAGCACATAGGGATGTCCACCGGGAGTGGCGTACATAGCATGGGTCCCCACAGCAGAATATACCACGGGCCGCTTCCCAATCTTTTCGACCGCATCATAGGAGTATGCTGAGCCGAAGTTATGCTCGCTGAAGAATATAGCTTTCGGCTCACCGTGGTGAAACCTGACGGCGGTGTGTTCCCAGTCTCCAACGTGGTTGCCGAAGCGGACATTGAAGACTGAGTTGCCAAGGTTGAAGCTGTAGAAGAAGAACCAAAAAGCGTCGACGATTCCGTGTCCCTTGTTTACAGTCATAAGAACCGCTGGGGCGTCACTTCGGCCACCCCGGAGCCGGTACGGTTCGCTCTCTTCGTCCCGCTTCAGCTCTTGGTGGTAGTCGCGCAGAGCGGCCTTGAGAACGTTCGCGTGAGCTCTGGCTGCAGTTGCTGATTCATGCAGGTCCGCATTGTCATCAAACGAATGACCGGCGCCAAACCAGTCTTTTATGTCGCCAAGAGCATCCTGGAGACCTTGCATATATGTCCTGCCAGGATGATGGATCCAGCCATCATTGTCTGCAAAATCATCATCAGAACGATTTGGCGCATCCGGAATGTTCTTCTCTCCACCAAGCCAGTCTGGATGCTCCTCGGGATCGTCTTTGCTGGTCAAGAAGACCCACTTGCCATGCTGATACTCGTTGTACTTATTCAGGTCCTTTAGTGTCGGATGTTCGGACTCTGACTCAATTGCAGTATAATTGAGCTGGGGGTGGATATGGTAGAGATGTTCGGCAATGTCGCATGGCCAATACTGCTCCCCAGAGAAGAGATGTACTAGAGGCGCATACTCAAGCACATATTCTGGAATCTCTCTCAAGACCTTCTCCTCGCTCGTCCAATCTTCTGGTCGATCTTCCGAATCTGTCCAAGCATTCTGCCAGTCCCAATCACCTTCGTGAACCGTGTTCTGCTGTAAGGTAGTGTAGTCCGGTCGAGGGTGCATCTTGTGCCTTGAGAAATGTATGTGTGAGCCCCCACATATGCCGAGCCAGCGGCAAGCCTTCCTATCCACCCACGATTCGGAACTCGCAACCCATTCTGCGTTTTCTCTATCTATAGATTGCCACACGAATAGGTTCGGTCTGTGAGTCTTCAGCCAACTATTGACTGCAACGTAAGCGATCAATGTCGACAATAGGCCTATCGAAGCTTTCGTTTTTGGTTGCTTCATCTTCCCTTCCGTTGACAGGTCTGTTGTGGCTACCTGGTCGACAGGTACATGGTCTATTTCAATAAAGGTTTCCGACCTTTGCTTTTCTTGATTCCTAGGATCTCCGTTACAGTCGGACTGGGCAATGGGTATCTCAGCTGTGTCGAAAGAGGTGGACCGGCCAAGGGCACGCGGAGGAGAGGTGAACAAGGGATATGGTGGTGATAGTGGCAGTAGGTGACTGCCATGGCGGCAGACGTGTTCCACTATTTGACACAAAGTAAAGCATTAGCATAAGTCCCTTCGCCAATGGTCAATATAGTATCTGGCTGACGACTGCCGGTCCGGCGGGCGCGTGTGGAGCGGGAGGAGTAGGTCAAAAGTGGTGTGGGAGCGGAATCTTCGGCTTCAGATATGGCATGATTGGAAATACCATGTTGATGAAGCCGACTGTAATCGTAATTCGGCTGTTACTCGGTCCTGAAGTCCGTTGCTTTCTTCGTAATATCGTAGAAGTAGACCCGCCTTCCGTACGTGATTTCACAAGGTTGGTACATCTGGACAATGAGACTTACTAATAGCGACACTCACTACGTGTTCTGCGGGGCAAGGCTTGTCACCAGCACGACAACGACCGAGAACAACTATGTATTCAAGTTGATAGTGTCACGTCTACGCCATGATCATGAGTAAGTATGTCCAAGACAAGCTTCGACCAAAAGAGGTCACCTGGTGTCGGAGAGTGTACCTAGGTTAGCACTGTACAGGAACAAATGATGCAAGGAAGGCGCTGGTGGCCTCTCAGCGCTGCACCTGCATCTCCAACGATCGCCCCATCCGTGAACGTCATGTCCGATTCGACGTCGGCGCTTGGCGGCCCCGGATATGTAAGCTTGAGTGGTGCTTAGTATAGATCAACGCCTATTAAAACAGCCTTTGGACGCGTCCTCGACACTAACCGCGTTCGGACTTGTGGACAACCATTTTTGCGGTCGTGTCACAGCGCGGTTCCCACCACACTCATCGGCGAACGACAAGCCATCACACCCTGACCACGAGCAATCGAACAGAGCACCTCATGCTCGGCTTCGTGCTGTAATCAAGACTGGCCCTTTTTCTCTTTAGGAGTTGCACATCGCCGTCTGGTTAAACCCCAGCTTGGCGGCAGCGCACACTATGGCTTTTCAGCCAACTGAAAATGACGACGAATGGGAGTACGAGTACGACTATAACGATACAGAGGTAAGCTATAGACCATGCTTTTACGAGAGCATTTGCCTGCCATGGCGTCCAAGTTGTTTCTCTCGTGCGTGCATTCTCATTGCTAGGTAGGTCTTCCTCGTTGATCTCGACTTGACCACAGTCAATCGCACTCTTAGAGCCACCACTGAAAACAGGAACAAGAGGCTAGCCGATCTACCAGCGAAGTCGGCTGCGAAGAAAAAGCAAAAGACCTCTGTCAGAGGCAAGCAAGCTCTACCTGGCACCCCGAACGCTGAAGGTAACGGAACCCCCCAAGACGTCAGCACTGTTGCAGCAAGTCAGGAGCCATCTACGACGGTCGAAGATCCTAGCAAAGACGAAGATGCGCAGAGGGACGGAGTTCAGGTTCTCGACTTGCACACTCGCAATCCCATCATTTCTCACAAGGGACAAGTCTTTAGCTGTACCTGGGCCGACATGATAGGTACAACAATGTTCTTCAGTCAGCCACGTGACACCTTACTATATGATCCTGAAATTTCGACCAACGATTTTGACATGATCGGCATGTCTCGTATCAAACTGGTCGGCCGCGAAGCAAAAGTCACGCCCATCTCACAAAATGCAAAGGAGACCGCCAGTTCCGAACGTCCCGGCCAAAGTCTCGGTACGATCAGGCGCAGCAACGCCAAAGTCAACGCAGATCTTCGCAAACAAGCAAATTTCCTGGAGCAGTTGATGAACATCAAAAAGAACCGAGGCGAGGAAGATAACGTCCACGTCGTCATGAACAATAAGATCGCCAAGTCCATCGCAGAAGATAAGCTCAAGTTCAATACCCAGAGACGAGGTGAGCAAATCGAGGAATTGAATAGAAAAGTGGTAAGAGGTGATGCCGAAGCACTTCGAAAATTAGAACAAATATATCTTGGTCGAGACAACGAAGATTCAGACGACGATGTCCAGGTCGCCGATGGAGTCTTTGAGACACCAATGCGCCTGCGACGTCGAGCAGCTCCTCCAGCCGTCGGGTCTGACGCCGAGTTCGAGTCTGACCAACCGCGAATTATTGGCACAGCAAGTCCTTCGCCTGATATCACAAATCCAGTTCCCAATAATACAAGCAATGAAAATGGCTGACGTGGCCAAAGTACCTAACGCCCTAACGCAATGGCTCAAACATCAAATGTGCTTTCATACAAGCATATACCCAGAATTGGGTCGCCTCTTCCTTTTAGCGGAATTTTCAAGCTTTAGCCGTATCCTCGGCTCACTTGCGATCCTGCTTGTCTCGTCTCCACGAAACAGGAGACGGAGGAGGTGGTGGAGGATGGCTTTCCGTATATCGGTCTCCGTTTGTGTCAACATATTTCGGCTTGCGTCTCGACTCGACGGCCTTGTGCATCTCGGAGGAGGAGTCTTCAGAGCTTAGGACTGATGATTGGTAGCAGGAGCGCTGCATGGTGTATGGCATTTTGTCGTACAGAGGGACGCTGGGTCAAAGTCAGAGGCGCTGAGCCCGGACAGGTTGTCGGCGATGCTTACGTTGGAAAGCGCTGTGGCAGTGAATGTGAACGATTGAATGGTCGTGAGCTTAATTAGACACTGCTGGTCATGTAGAAGAAATTTGCTTCGTGAAATGGTATGTGTGGTAGAAAGGCAGTGGGATTACTTAGTAGGGCAGACTTGAAGAGAAAGCAGCGAACGTGTAGAGGACACGCAAGGATAAATGTCAAATACGTCGGCCCAAGCAAGGCAAGCCAGGGAGGGTCGTTGAGCAAGCACCGCTGTCCAGGAATTTCTGGGTGAGGCAAGCGTCGCCAGCAAAAGAAAATTTACGCTGATTGCTCCGTCACCACTTGCCAGCTACGTCCCTGTGGTCTTAGTCGGTCGCTTTATCGTTCCTTTCCATGTCATGGATATCCTTTCTGCCCAAGTTTCAAAGAGCGGTCAACGCGGATCTAGACATTTTTCATCCCGATTCCCTAGGTTCCGTGTGATCCCTGCAGAACGTGGGGAGATGCTATCACAATCCACTCGCCTGCAAGCCGTGCCTGTGTCCCCACGACTACAGGGCGCGCTACGTCGCTTCCCCAACAAGGCGTACGGGATGCTGGCGGTCCGTGGCGTCTGCTCAGGCCCAAACCGTGCTGGTTGATGCGGATGGGACTTTCCCCAATCGCTAGATCTGATTCTTATCTGTCCTGCGCACCACATGAGTTGTGGCTTGAGCTCTGTTTGACAGGAATTCGTTTACGTATACAGATATGCGCACTCAGTATGTGATGAAACGACGTATACGAGCACAGTGTAGGACGTTGGGGAGCGAGATATGCCGCAAGGTATGACCCGTATCACAATCACAAAATCCTGTTTCGTGGACAGTCTTGTTCATTACGAGTAGGGCGAGCCAAAGCATTCCCTTATCAGCACAGATATCTATCGACGCCACGGCCAAGAACTTGGTATTGTCTTGGTCTGGAATGCCTAGCTGACATCGATCGGCACCGGGCCTGGAGATCATTGATTACCATCGAGCTGTCATACTGTGACTCGATCAGTCTGTGCATCAAGTCATGACATCTGGGGTTTGGGTAGGGAGCCTATGGTCCTGTGTCGCAAGCGGTCTGTTCATCCATGCCTTCATGTCCTTCGGTTGCAAAGACGCAACATTGAAAACTGAAGAGGCCTTTTCCCAGCTCTGGGGGAACGATACCCCTGCTTGTGCAGCCGACAACGTTTAACGTTAGGATGCGTAGCCTAATTTGGGAGCCCGGCGGAGTGCGAAGCCGCCCCGGCGGCAGCTAATGAATAAGCTGCGCGTGGCAAAGTAAGCGTACCTGGCTATCGCTAATCAGGGCAACGGAAACAATATTAGCTTCCGAAACACATTTTGAGCTTCGAGGTAGCGATTCATATCCAGGATTTTGCATCCTTCAAGGAAAAGGTAACCGTCGGACTGTGTCAACTCGAATATCAAGACCGCGTCACTGTCCCGTCATTGTCGAGGATGTCATCGGCAACAGCTCAGTCGCTACCAGTAAGAGCTGTCCTCGCTTACTAGTATGCCTCGGTATCGCGTTCCAGAGTTTCTAGCGTAGCGGCTTGTCATCAACGGCTGCTTCATCACTTGGGCTTCACTAATTCTCCCACCAATCCTTTCAGGCTCTGACGGGTGCACGCGCGGCAACGGATCTCACGCTTTGTCTGAGGTTGTATACGTGGACTTACCCTACTCGTTCTGCTTTTCCTTTTTTCCTTCCTTCAATGGCAATCTCACTCTCTCCATTCCCGTGCACAATACAACAAAGACGCTACAGTCTCCTGGGGAAATGTCGGCCAGTATAGCCGATGTTACCACGGCCAAGATTTATGTTTCGACTGTCTCGTCGACGTTCCACGCGTGTTTGAGAGTTCAAGCGAACGTGTCACAGCAGCGTACTGTAACAACAATTCCGACTAGAGCCAGAACGAAGTCCGTCGATCTTCGAACACCAGCAACGTATTATGATAATCTCTGACGACCGGTAGTATGGGGTATTACACGGCTTGTACTTATCAACTCTTCTGCTGTTCGTTCAGGCTACTATGCCCCTGTCTGTGCCCAATGCCAGATGTTGACAAGAAGAGCAAGAATGTCCCGGGCAGGGCGAATACTACATTCTGGTTCCAAGGCTTAGACAGTTACGGTGCTATCCGCGAGGAACATGAATGCTGCTGGAGAGTTGAAGTTGCTGCTGGCTGCACTGATGACTGAATGACAAATGATTTGGATCCTCATCAAAATGCTCTATGCTTTAGCCAGAGTTTCGGAAAATTGGGTTCGCCGAAGACAGCGCACCCCCTTTTCTCCCTTCATAACATGGTGCGCTCTCCGTTCATTACATCTTGCATTACACTACTCGACTCGACCACAGATGGGGGAGCAGCAGATCTCTGATCTTCTGGTAGGTAGCTCGTTCGAGCATCATTTGTTTTTGCTGATTTGACGATCCTTGTGGCACTTCAATCGAGACTACACAGCAGGAAGCGCGTCGCTTTCCCTACTTGGTCTCGAATGCACTCTGCTCGGGGTCTTCCGAACACCAGGACCCATTCTCTTTTGCCTTCTTTTTGCCGTCATGTTAGCAGACGACCAGAGGGCCCCCACCGCCACCGTCTTGGAGTCACATCGCTCTTCCCGCGCTGGCACTCTCCACCCAGGACAATGCTCATCTCATGAAGATTGCAAGCTGTGGACATACGGACGCCAACACATCCTATGCAGCTGAAACGAGATTCATTTCAGCCCGGTGAAGAAGCCGGGAGATTCATCGAAGGCATAAATGAGTTGGAAGTGCTACTGATACGGATCATTGAATGGCTAAGATGGGCAAAGATGGAGTCTTGCTCACATGATTGAATCTGAGTATAGGCAGGTAGTGCAGGTTGTGTAGGCAGTAGAGTACAAACCAAAGCCTCCATGCTGTAGCACAAACTAGCACTCTTGTTGCGCTTGATTTGCTAGTCGCCACAGGCGCAACAGACCAGGAAGGCCGCGGGTGCGGTGTAAGACCAATCTCTTGATATTCAACGCGCGGAACGGCCGTCACCACTCTGTGTACCTGACGGCATCAAAACGAACCGTTACTTACCAATAAAGACTTCGCTCAGCCAGCAACCTCTTGAAGTCTTTACCAAGCGCCTCAACAACGATCTTGACGTCGGGCTTCTTCACCACAGCCTTCTTGCCCTGCGTACCACCACCCGGCACGCTCGGCTTGACTTTCTGCGAGTCTAGTGTATTCTGCCTCATACCAAACTCGACTGTCTTTCCTCCATCGACGTCTTCAGCCGACTTCTCAACAATCGCCTTGTCGGAAGCATGGTGTGGTTTGCCATGAGCTGTAAGTGGGGTGATTGGCGTCGAGTCGAGCAGGTCTTGCCATCTTGCGAGGTATGCTCCGGGTCCTGGATCCGAGGATACCTTGGGGACGTCCGATGAACTTTCGTGTGAAGCACTGCTTGGCGCGCTCTGTGCCAGTGCTTGACCTTCCTTTGCGCTCAACGTTGATGCTCTTTCCAGTGAGTTTGAACGGCTGCTTGGTCGGCTCCTCGTCAGTTTCGAGGTCAGTACTCTCGATATCGATGAGTTTGTGCTCGTGTTTGTAGGTGCACTACGAAGCACGTCGCCCAGACGCTGCAGTGACGAAGCATGCATCTCGTCAACGTAAAGGACCGTCTCGTCTAGTATGGGGATAATCTGCTCGCGTGTTTCCGCTGGCAAGGCCTCGAACAACTCTGTAAGTGGTTTTGTAAGGTCCCCTGCATCTTTAGGGCTTTGGTGGGACGCTGTGTTGGATTCTCCCTCTGTGTCTTGAGATTCGCTCGCATCGACGAAGGAGGATTCTCGTTGAAATTTTGACGCTGCCGAGTTGGCCCAGTCAAGGTACCATTTAGTGACCTCCTTGCCGTTCTTGGTGAGCTGGTGGATGAATTTGTGGCTTGAATACTGGTGCTTCCTCAGGAGCTGAACAAAGTCGCCTACTGTAGGCACGATGGTCTTTCCATCTCTGCCAGGCGGTGGAATGCGAGCCACCTTCAGCATATCGGTAATGAACGCCTGGAAGTCCGCTACGGTGTCTGACAGATCGACGGCTTCGTGGAACCGCCGAATAATCGGCTCGTAGGCATTGATGAGCGATTTGAACATCGCCGTTAGATGGTCAGGGTGACTGTGGCATTCGATGGCCACAATCTCTTTCCGGTCGTGGATTGAGAGTTTGCAAGAGAGGTAGTCTAGGGCGAGCTTGTGGGTTTCTTCCTTCATGTCGGATGGCTTACCGGCATCTGCAAGGATCGTGAGGATGATCGAATTCGAAGATGTCTGACTGTGTTTCCGCAACTCTTCTTGTTTCTCTAGCTTCGCATGCACATAGGCATCTAAGGCGCTTCGGACTTCCTTGCTTGGGCACTGTTTGTCTTTCTCGATTTTCGAGACGCGAGACTCAAGTTCTTTGACATCCCATTGTGCCACGGTAGATATTACTCTGCCGCGGGGTTAGAGCTGATATGCATGATGAAGACTATATTCTGCTTACTGTTGGAGTAGGTTCATTCCGTCGTCCTCGGTCGCGGTTAGACCAATCCAGTTCGTGATACTAGCAACACTCATCTTCGCTAGGACGAGCTTCATAAGTGCACTGATCATAGTGGCAATGTTGCCTATTCTCAGCGTCTGTCGTAAGGCCATGTATGGGATAAGTTTGTTTGCATTGTCCACCAGCTTGAGGAGGTACTGGCCTTTAGGCGAGAGTATGAGCGTGTAATGCATGAACGAAGCAAGGCTACCACTGGTCAGTATAGGCTCAACAGCACAAGCGATACCGCTGACAAGAGCTCACTTAACAAGCACAAACTCGTGAACTGCTTTAATCAACTTTCCGTGTTCTTCCAGTTTATCAGTCTCAGCCGCCTTCTTGACCAGATCGTCTAAGATCGTGCCATAGATGCATTGATCAACAAAGTTGCGAAACCCTCTCGACAGATCCTCTGCAGATTGCAGGTCGTAATCGTCGTTTGGATCGTCAATCTCGGCGAACCCTCCAAAGGTACCTCTTACCGGATACTCTATGAGCGATGAGATCGCTGTAGATAAGGTCTTCCGGCTCCCCACAGTGCCTTTGTCGTAACTCTCGCTCAAGTTGGCCCTTTCCAATGCATCGATCGTGTGGTGGATCTGAACTGTCCACCACTCTTCAGGAACATCCTTCAGACCAGGAAGGGGCAGCAAGAATTTGGCTACCAGGGCTTGTAGTGCTGGCGAGGTAGACGCGGTCTTGGGCTCTTTTGTGAACGGAGGCCCATAGTGCTCTAGTGCTCCAGGCTTCCTAAACTCACGAATCTCTGCATAGGTTTCATGGTGTGTGAGTATGTCTAAGAGTGCCGAGGACCGAGCCGGGGTAAGAGTGTCAGCCATATTGGTCGAGGGGCGAGATTAGACACGGGGTACACTCGAGACATATGAGTGTAGCAAATTCAACGGTGCTCGGGCATGTGGTTCACACGTATGACGTCTGCTGGCATTGTGATCCATGACTGCGGTGGTCGCCGATTGGATAGCTGGTTTTACGGTTTCGTGAAACATGCTTAGGCAAATAGTGATACAGTGGCGACAAGGCTCAGAGTGATTCAACCATTGACGGTCTACTTATGGGATGATAGAAAAGCTATTGTGGGCGACTCATACAAAGGATGATGGGCAACATCATGGAGGACCTCGATTCATATAAGCGCCTGAGCTGAAAGAGGATAGACAAAGACATCGCTTAGTCGTAGATTGTGGATTGGCAAGACCGCTGAGTTGATGGCTACACTGGACGTTCGAGATGCATGGGACGACCGACTTTGGACACGGCAAAGATGAGAGCAGAAACGAAGAAGCGTTCGGCTGAAAGTACCTATCGATAAACTTACTACTTTGGGTCGCACCCCCTACGGTAGAGGGGAACAGGGTGGTGGACCAAAGACTGTTTGGGTAAAGGAGGCGCTCTTGCATAAACCATAGACGGTCTTAGAGGACAATGAGGAGACTCAGCCAAGACAGGCGCCATGAGGATTTGACGATAGTTTGTGCATCGAGATATCATTGATTCGGTATGCCAAATACGGATGCTAACAAAAGCTGCCGTTCTTGCCCGAGATGAAGCTGTGGTATCTGTGGTCGATCACATCGGCTCTCTCAGCGCTGACTATTTGGCGCTTGATCTGTGTTATCTCTTCCTTGAAAGTGCCAAACTCCATTCACATGTCATGATCTAGGTACCATCTATGCCTCGCTAGCAGTCTCGAAAGCACCGGGGAATCTTCTCATGTTGTTCTCGATTGGGCCCTTGTTTCTCAAGAACTGAACATAGGCACCATCGATCAAGACACGGCCCTCTGCCTTCAGCTTGACGTACTCGTCTCGTCGCAGAGGTGTGAAGCCCCAGTTCTTGCTGACAATGATCTTTTGTCGGCCAGGGAACTTGTACATGGATCGTCGGAGAGCCTCGATGGCGGTAGCTCGGTTGGAGTCACGAGTTCGAACGGACAGGAGAATTTGACCAATGTTGACTCGTGCAACGGTACCGTTGGGCTTACCCCACGCACCTCTCATACCAGTTTGCAGTCTATCGGCGCCGGCGCAGGACAACATCTTGTTGATTCGGACGACGTGGTATGGGTGGGCTCGGACTCGGAGATGGAAACCTTCCTTTCCTGCAATCTTGACGAGGTACCTTGTGTGTTGTCAGTATTGTGGTACCATGATTTTCTATCTCTGAACTCACTTGTTGGCGCAAATACGGGCAGCTTCAAGAGCCTCAGAGCTCAGCTGCTCGTACTCGTTGGAAACCATGTGCACGCATAGTGGGAACTCGTCGACATTTGCTCGCTTTCGGCCAAGGTCGAAGATTCGAATCTTTGGGTCAGGTACACCTCGGTTGAATCGAGACTTTGGGTATGGCTGCACTTTGTTAGTCGACTGTCGGTCGCAAAGGTCCTTGAGGCTGTGCTGACCTTGTTCTTGCAGTATCTGTAGCATCTAGCTGGACGTCTGGCCATTTTGACGGTATTGACGATGTAACTTGGGTGACGTAGAGAAGAGAGAAGGAGGGAGGAAAGATTTAAGGGCGTCGGTGATGTACCAGTGGCGGGCCCGGATGGATTTCAAAGCAGCACACAACATTTCTCTTGGCATCTGGAAAGAGTCATAAGGCTACCCCACAGCCTGGTTACGGTCGCCTCCCCGAGCACCCCAACACTGCGCCGGCATAAGAATTCGCCGAAGCCGATCGTAAGAAGTGTTTCTCGACATAGACAACACCTTGACCGCATTCTTAGTATGTATCTGAGTAAACCTTTCACTATGGTGTGACTCATGAGCCCGGCACGTCTTCTACCCGCTATGTGTTAAAAGTCTCCGACCTTTGTGACGTACGTTGTGCGCCTTATGCGCTGTGTTCTATGTAAACTTTTGTGTTTCGTGGCCTCCCAATCCCTCAAAGCGGTACCAGGGCACTAGCTTCCACTGCGTTCCTGCGGCATACAGTTCTGGACAGACCATGCTCCAACACGAAGTTTAAGTCCAAGCCTTGAGCCACGACCTCAAACATGCTTCAGGTGCGTACTTCAGCTTCTGCCCCCCCAATCCGAAACAGGGTACCACATCCTGCAAAGCTTACACATGCAGTTCGCTCACTCCACTCTTCGAGATATAGTCCTTGTAGGGAGCGATCGCAGGCTCGACCTCCTCCTTCACAAATCTTTCGACCTGTTGAGGAGCACGCCCAATGAAATTGTCAGGGTTCAGTAGTTTGTCCTCTGTCAATTCGTCAACGATGGGCTCGAAGAACTTTTCCTTGCGTATCCGCTCGACCAGATCGTTCTGCTTTCCTTCCTGCTTTACCACAGCACCAGCTTGATGACTCAATACTCGAATCTGCTCATGCGCTTCTTGCCTACTCTGACCTTTAGCGACGAGTCTCATGATGATGTTCTCCGTCGCCATAAATGGAAGCTCTTCCTGAACACGCTTGTTGATGACTGCGGGGTACACTACCAGTCCTGAGCTGACGTTGTCGAGGATGATGAGCAGAGCATCCGCAATGAGGAACATTTCCGGCAAATCAACCCTTCTGATTGCTGAATCATCCAAACTGCGCTCAAACCACTGGTGTGCAAACGTTTGGGAGGTTGAGATGTTCAGTGTGGCCAATTTGCGGCCTAGACTGCACATTCTTTCCGATCGCATTGGGTTGCGCTTATATGCCATTGCGGAGCTACCAATCTGGTCCTTCTCGAAGGGTTCCTCGAGTTCCTTGAGCATGGCTAGATGGCGGATATCGGTGCCAATGTGCTCACAGGTTGTACCGAAGGAGGCAAGAGGGTTGGCAGTGTCTGTGTCAATCTTACGGTTGTAGGTCTGGATGGAAACTATCGAGGCGCCTAGACAAAACGTCAGTATTGGGAACAGAAGGTGATGGACCGTCATCCCGATGTCCCCTCAGTTGTCGAGAAATGGCCGACTGCGTCAATGCCACACCAGCCAGGATTGGCCCACTTCTCATTGCCCTCCGGACACTACATTTATTGCCACGGGATGCTGCCAGCAGCTGCAATGTTGCTCCAAGGTAGGGGTAACTCACGTTCAAACCCAGCCTTCTCTGTCACTAGCTTGTCAAGTTCTTCCACCTTGTCGTGGTCGCCTTCGAAGATTTGTAGGAAAGATGCTTGTGTGCCTGTGGTGCCCTTTACACCTCTGAAGGACCTTAGGATGTCCTGCTTGGCTCTGGTAAGGTTTCGCAAATCCATCAACAGACTTTCCACCCACTGCGCCGCACGTCTTCCTACAGTGATCAACTGTGCTGGCTGCCCATGCGTGTACCCCAGACAGGCCGTCGACTTCTGCTCCAATGAGAACTGAGCTAGCTTGGAAATAACCTTCGCTAGCTTTGGCAACAGAATATCCAAGCCATCCCGTAGGAAGATGAGGTCAGCATTATCTGTCACATAGCAGCTTGTCGCGCCCCAATGGATGATCTTCTCGGCAGCGGGGGCTCGCTGTCCGAAAGCATGGACGTGAGCCATCACGTCGTGGCGGCGCTTCTTTTCTTCCACAGCGGCCACCTCGAAGTCTTCATCGCTCATCGTCTTTGCAGCCTCCATCTGTGTAATTGCATCATCAGGTATAGGCAGACCTAGCTCCTTTTGTGATTGTGCGAGGTAGATCCATAGCTGTCGCCATGTGGATGCTCGTGTGCGAGCGGAGAACAGGCTGAGCATTTCAGGCGAGGCATATCTGCTTGATAGCGGCGACGAGAATATGTCATACTGTGAAGGCATGTTGGCGGGCTCCTAAGGTAGCGAGGAGAGTACAACACATTCAACCCGAATTGTGTAAGCTGCTGAACAACAGTATAAGGTCGTGCTTGTGTCGGCAAAAAGATTTATCTTTTCGCCGTGCTTCTTGGTGGGGTACAAGTCTTTCGTGAGCGTTATTAATGCTCGTGCAAAACAGTAGCTTGCTTCTTTTCAACGAATCTGTTTCGTTGGCTCGCCCAGGTCGAGTCCCTAGTAGAGGTGACATGAAGTATTTGTGACCAAATGTGGTTTTTGTAGCAGTGCACTCGGAGCAGGTCGGAGATCAACTTGTGCCAAAACCCGGCTCCCTCCACGTCTGAGCAATAAACCCACGAGCCACTGGTGAACCAGATCTGTCGATGCCACATGCACGACCTTGCGACAGTATCTTTAATAGATCAACTTTGATTCTGCGAGCAGATAAGCTGTGTAATGTTGATATCAAAAATTGTTCTGGAAGTCTATGAATAAGCTAAATCGTGGTATCATCCCTGGTTGGCCTCAATGCTACTCTTACTGAACCAGTTGCCCATCCAACTTTGTCTGTTCGCTCTCTTGCGCGCCTCCTCCTCGGCGTCTTGATTCTGCACCAGTCGAAGCGGGCGTAACTGGCTCTGCTTCATAACCCCTGCGGTGACAGGAGGCCCCATGGAAGGACGATGTTCGCCTGTGTGGACACTTGCTTGAGCTGATGTTGCTTCCGTTGATTGCCTTCCCAGACTCTCCCCACTTGTAACACTGTTTCGCGAGCTTGATGGCTCTGCTGTACCTGTCTGCGACGGTGCCCTGACAGTGTCTGTCCGTGTTGGCGGCGAGAAGTACGACGTCTGTGCTCTCGTCAAGGGGCTAATGGTTGGGCTTGGAGGACCTCCGGAAGCCGTTCTCACTGGCGAGCCCCTGTTCGTTTGCTGAATCGCAGCTGGCAGCTCTGGAGGGTTCATTTGATCGGATCTCGCTCTACGATGACCCTTGTTAATTGGGATTCTTGGTGCTGTTTGGGGATTCTCGTTCGCCGAGGGTGCTGCCTGCATGAATGACATCGGACGAGCTGGCCGAGTGCCTCCGCCACGAGCGACAACTGACTTGGCTCGCTGCAGAAATCCACCCATGTATGTCGGCGTTTCTGGAGCTGCTGGAGCTACTACATCTGGAATGGCTGTTGCTGGCGCCAGAGGGAGTGGCTTCTCTTTCGCTGCACGCTTTGGCGGTGGTGCAGGTCCGTCTTCGTCAGCGTCTTTACCAGTAATAATGTGCTCGAAGCCTTCGTGCTGCAGCAAGCGTCCAATAATCTTGTCAATGTACAATGTAAGAGCCTTCTTCTCTTCTTTTATATTCTTCAAGTCTGCTTCCGCTCTCTTGTATTGCTCGACAGAGACTTCATCGTTCTCACCAATAGTTTCAAGCTCGTCGGCGAGTGAGCTGACGCCTCCTGAGTCTGAGTGCGCATCATGTAAGAAGTCTCCTTTCAAGGTCTTTTCGCTAAGGAGCATCTGGAAGCTGTCGTTCTCTTCAACCAGTCTTGCATTTTGCATCTTGATGTCACTCAATTGCTTCTCAAGGATCTGCAAGCGACCATCACCCATATGTTCCTGCTCAGCGACTTTTATATGTACATCTGCCAATTCCAGCTTCAGTGCATCAATGGTTGCGTCCTTGTCTTGTAGTGCTTGCACGAACTCTTCATTGTTTCCTGAACTTTGCGTAGGTGTTTTCGTGTCATGATCACTGGGCTGACCACTCCTCAACGTGCTTGCTCTTTCACGGCTTTTCGTCTGCAAGGTTTCCGTCAACCTGTTCACCACAGATTGCAGCTCTTGCTCCCGTTCAGAGGTTCGGTCCTTCTCCTGAATGAGCATGCTGCGCTCTGACTCGAAGTTTACTTCCAACTCCCGTTTCTGTCTAGCACTATCTTTGACTTCGGCGAGCAACTTGTCAACTTGTGTTCGAGTCGCAAAGTCTCGCTCTTCGGCGGCAGTTTGTTGGTCGGTCGCTTCGTCTAGACGCTGCTGTAGGCCTTCCAGTTGCCTGCGGTACTGTTCAGAAGCCTGTTCAGCGCGCTCGACCTGTTCTTTGAGGTCCGCGATCAGCTGTGAGTTCGCAGCCTTGGACTCATTCTCATCATGGTCTTCTTCGGAACCCATGTTCGTCCGGGGTGGTGCTTTTCGCACGACTCTTCCGCGCAACGACGGGTTTCGGGCGAGGCCTTGCCCCGTGGTAGGAGCCGCTGGACTATGCGCCCTCGACAAGCCACCCGAAGAAGCCATGTTAGTCCTGGGAGTGGTATTGGACGTGTTGGTTAGCGGACGTCTCGTAGGAGGTGTGGCCATCGTCAACTATCTATTGATAGCGCTCTACTAAGGATTATATTCCAACGAGGGAGCGTTCCAAGTGTTTACAAGTGATATGAGAAGACGCAATGCAGGTAAGCTGACAACTCCACAGATAATGTTGGTGTTTGTGTCCTGCGCCACAGTATGGGGTACGCTGCGAAGTCATGCAATCTCGGTGAAGCGGCTGAATCAGGCTTGGGACATTCAAGGTCAGCTGTTTGGCAGTCGCAACATCTGTCTCAGGTCAAGGAACATCATCTATGATCAGGTTTCTGATACACTCTCGCTACAAGCGAACGGCATTCCAACTTGCTGCTGGTATTCTCAGGTGCAGCAAATCACCAACGGCAACCCTGCACTGATCATCCTCGGAGGGGTGCACAGCCGAAGACCCATGACACAGGAGGCTTGTAGGGCTTTAGCGGCAAGTTGTTCCAAATTTGGAAATCAGCTCGAGGCAAACCTTCTTCAGCCGTGACAGGCCACGTGACTCTAGTGCCAAGATTTCTCTGATCGGTAAATTGGAAAGTGCGAAAACTGTTCACGCAAGACTGAGACTGCTTTTCTTGAACCACAAAACCATCTCGCCGGAGCATAACAATCTTCTCTACTCAGTATACAAGAGTAGCTTGCAACGATGGCCCCAAAGAAAGCTAAGAAGACCGCTGACAGCATCAACTCGCGCCTTGCGCTTGTGATGAAGTCTGGTAAAGGTGCGACAATCACATATCATCTTGTCGAGCACGCATTCTGACCATAGTGTACAGTCGTTCTCGGTTACAAGTCAACCCTCAAGACCCTCCGATCCGGCAAAGCCAAGCTCGTCATCATCGCCGGCAACACTCCTCCCCTGAGAAAGTCGGAGCTCGAGTACTACTCCATGCTGTCCAAGACCAACGTCCACCACTTCGCTGGTAACAACGTGAGTACACAACATATAGAAGAAGTCCCTGCGAAGAAGCCTCCCCAATTCGTGGGACTTTGGGCTTTGGAGGGTTAAATGCTAATAATATTGTTACAGATTGAGTTGGGCACTGCCTGCGGAAAGCTCTACCGATGCTCCACCATGGCCATCCTCGATGCTGGTGACTCCGACATCTTGACTGGATCTACCTCTTAAGTCAAGCCTCTCCAAGCGATAGGTAGACTGTGAAGGGTGCGGGAACATGCAAAGACGATGTGCACAGATAAGATAGAGGTGGCTCTTTGGTCGTCTCGATCATAGACCCTGCCAGTGAAGAATGAAACATTTCTGCCCGCAATTCTCCTCAATGGCATCCTTTCCAATCTTCTCGTATTGACTGTCGCTTATGTCATCGTCACTCCCTGATATTCGTCTGGAAAGAAGCAAAAACAACCTGTCTTCTTCTGAGGTCTCGAAATACCAGGATATGACTGGCATCGTGGGTGGCAAGTTCACCAACAAGTGGTCCGGGCTGTTCTAGTCGCCAGTCTGCTTATAGGTAGTGCATTGATGCTTGGGTTCCAACTGTCCGATTCTCTACAAGTTGCGCCAGTATTGGACAGCATGGAGGATATTAGAGCCGACTAATACGACTACTACATGATGCAGCCCTCGAAGAGTGAGCGCAAGTGATCATGTACTGATGAGCACGAGACACTAACAACGACCAGGCGACACCTCCGGATTGAACACGACTCTCACATGCGCTTCACTAATCCGTGCTTCCTCAACTCCTTCTTCCTCTGATACTCTGCCTCTTTCTTGTAGAAGATGCTACCATCGTAGATACCCCGAATGTCGTCCTTACGCATGATACCATCGTCTGGCCAGAGAAGAAGGTACGTAGCGAGCCCTACACTTGTTAGCTGAATCTGTGGAAGGGGGTTGACGTTACTCACATTCAAGGAAAGTAGCGCTCCACCCGAAGAAATCGAACACCATTTTCTGACCACTCCACATGCACAGCACATCGCCAAAGGTCAAACCGCCCTTGTTGCCGCGGTCATACTTCGCGAAGATATCCTCGAACTGCTGGGGTCTGAATCGACCTTCTGTGTCGTAGGTCATAGTGTCGCTGCCGTGTTTGTCTTTGTAGACCTTGTCGAGGTAGATGCGGAAGAATGGATCTGGAAGCCAGCCGGGAACGGTAGGGTAGCTGAGGTTGAAGTTGATAATGTATGTTGCCAGCGCGGCGAGCAGGGGGTGCCAGCCTGACAGGGTTCAGCGGAATGACTCTTGATCACTGGTGACTGGGCGTTACTCACCAAAGTTTCTGCAACCTCTGTACGTGTCTTGCGGCCAGACGATACCGTCGCCGTCTGGATCCCAGTAGTCACAGTGTTGTTGCAGGACAGTCCGGTTGCGGTGCCTTGCTGCATAGCCATTCTCCGTTGTGCCGTTAGGGTGCTCCTGAGATGCGGCTATGGTGGCACGCGCTGTACCGGCATCTTGGAGGGCATCCTCTTGGGTAGGCAGAAATGGTGTTCGCAGCTCGGTAACAGGCTGCTGGGGGATAGCGGTCGAGAATGGCTTCTGCTGGAGACTGGACTCGTGGTCTGTATGCTTAGCGATGCTGCCACTTTCGCCGTTCATGATTGCGCTGTTCCGGGGAAATTTGTTCGAGGCTCAATAGGGTGATAGAGGTCGAGACTTGTAGGTGTTGTCCTTGAATGTGTTGACTAGAAGTGACAGACAGTAGGGCAGCTGCCAGCTAGCATGTTTTGATGTCCCCTCCATCCTCAACATTTCCGGGAATTTCACATGCTCGACAATTTGTTGCTGTGCATGTAGGAAGTGACGTTGTTTAACGTGTTGTACAGCAAGGACCGGGTTCTGGATAGGATATCCGACTTATTTTTCCGAATTAGCCGGCTCTGCAAATCCATCCCGCACCAAGAGCTCCGTCACACGTGCTACCAATAATACGCTTTGAATAGTCAGGTCGTCGCATCCCCTACTCAACGATATTTGTGTCTATGGCACGTTGACTTTCCGGACGAAGCCTAGGTGAGGCTCCTCATGCGTTTTGCAAGGTGCTGTCCATGTCGATTCCCAGGAATTACGGAAATCAGTATATTGACTTCAGCGATAGGGCGGTGACCTCGGACCTTATGAAGGACTGCTTGTTTCAAACCGAAACAGTCAGGCGAGTCGTGAAACCCATTACGAAAGGACCCGTCCGGTCTCGTGATGCCGCGACATCGCGCGATACCAGGATCAGGCGGATTTCAGTCCCCTTAGCCCGTCGCGGTAAATTCTGGGCTGTTAGACTAGGTTATCTTCTCCTCCTCAGCACCTATACCACAATTCCATAGTAATAATCACCTGCAATGACCTTAACAAGAAACGTTGCTTTCTACGTGAGGGGTAAACAGCAACAATGCCTTTGCGCTCATTGAAAGTTTGTGCTTGAAGGCGATCCAATTGCTTTGCCCAATGAGGTCCTCTCGCCGGCACAACGGCAACACTCTTCCCCTCAACGACACGTTCTGCTGGTGACTACATGGTCGCGGTCATGTGTACAATTGACCACAAACGCGTGGATGAAACGACCACAACATTTGTGCAGAGCTTACAACACAAAACATCAAGCATGGGTCTCTTTAACCTTGGCGGAGCGAACAAAGAACAGCGAGCGAGCATTGCAGAGTACTCAGCTTCTCTTGACGCCGCTCTAAAAGACGACCAACTTGATGGTGGAATGCGCGAACAGCTAGAGTCTGAGAAGCGAAAATTTGATGGCATGTCAGAGAAGGAGCAGAAGCGATGGGTTGACTTCAAGCGTGGGCAGAACAAGCAGGGTACGTTGATGGTTGACTTGGAAGCATAATTGGTCTTGATACTGGGGACTAACACGTGAGATAGAAAGTGCTGCTGGCTTATATGCTGGCGGAAAGTGCTGCTGAGACCTGTTTGCACAGAGAAAGAAGTACTGCAATGGACTACTTTACGTGCCGCACAGAGATGGTGATTGCCATGACATTCTGCTAGATCCAGAGAAGAAACACGGGCCTTGCAATGCTTGACGCAACACGGTGGTGTTATTAAGGGGTTGTGTGTGCTTTCCACCTGACGAAAGCAGACGTGTAAGTGAATGATAGCGCCACGAAGTGAAGTGGTATCGGTGAAGTTCAACACACAAACAAAGTTGGTAAGCCGCAGCTTGAGTTTACTGCATTGCTTTGCAATACTCCAGGCGTGCCTTCCTTTTCCGTTCAGACTCGCTCCTACAATTTTGCGCGCTCTTTTTCTGCTTTCGTTCATTTCACCCAGTATGGCTGTACAAGTTGACAGCCATCCTGCAGCCTTTGCAAGGTAAGTTCAGACAATTTGCCACGGCTGCTACTCAAGTACTAAAACCGATCAGTATACTCAGCACAGGAGAGTACTCAGACTTCGAGATCAGATGTAGAGGGTACGTGTTTAAAGCTCACAAGAACATTCTGAGCTGTCACTCGTCTTTTTTCAAGGCAGCAATAAAGAATGGCATGCGCGTAAGTCCACCTACAGCTTTCGAGTTTCTGTCTGACGATGCCTAGGAAAGCGTCGAAAGCAAGATCGAGCTACCCGAGGATGAACCAGAGATCGTGGCGCGAGCTCTGATCTACCTCTATACTGGCATATACGAATCTGACGACATTGTGAATGGCTTGGCGGGCGAGATGCGACAGTTCTCTACCTTGCCTGACGGGTATTCTGGAGCCTCTGAGGACCTCTACGTTGATAGCAAGCTTTGTGTCAAAATGTATAATCTCGCAGATAGGATCATGTTACCTGAGCTGCAAGCCGAGTTACGCCACATCTTCCTCCGAGCATATTATGGTCATCGCATACCAAACAACGGAAAGGACGAGGACATCACAGATGATGAACTGACCGAAGAAGAGGTTGAAGAAGAGAGGGCTCGTGTCAAGCTTGTTTGTTCGACAAATCGTTCTTCCGACTGGACTTTCAAGACCGTTCTTGTACAGAACGCTCATCTGATCATTGATGAATACGAGGCACTAGCGATGGAGAGTTTTCAGAAAATGCTGAGAGACATTCCGGATTATGCAGTTGATATCGCAAGCACTCATTTACATCGTACGCAATGCCCTTTGGATAGCGAGCACAGGACACTTTGGTTGGAACGGAGATGTAACTGTGGGCGATCAAAGGGTTGTGACAATGGCGAATGCAACAAACAGCGGTCCGACCACTCGACATGTGGTTTCTGCGCTCGCTTCGGAGTGGTCAAATTTCCACTCGAGGAAGCAGATGCAAATACAACGTGAGCAGCCGCTGTAAATATACAAAGGCGCAGTGCAGCTTCAGGCGGAGCATGAGGAGAGTCTTATTATCATGAGGATCTCGTGTACCATCTCATTGTCCACCAGATCGAGTGTCATTCTGATGATACTCCTGATATAGGAGGGGTTGTTGCAGATCATCCTGAAAGACTTGGACTGTTTGTCTCATAATGGATATGTGAGGTGCCTGCCAAAGCAGCATAGTAAACAAAAACAATTCTCAAGACTCGGGCGTCCATCATAACGGCATCTGTTGCTGCATCGCAGTATTCTAGGCAGCCTCATCTTCTTTCAGAGCGGATACGCAGCGCACAGTTTCGCGCAAAGGACATTTATCAAATTCGTATACCAGTCCAGCTGGCTTTGTATATATTATTCTCATTTTCCTGTCTATCCTTTCGATAACCTAAACTTAGCTAGAGCCAAGTCTCAGAACAAGCTCCAAGCTCATCCCGGAAATATTGTTACACGCATCTCCCGATCTCTAGTCAAGCTCGTATATCCTCTGAACTCTGGACGCATAACTCGGCCGTCTCCGTCCATACCGTCGCTCCTCACCACCAAGCGAGAATCCAGCCAGCCTCTCAGCCAACCCGCCATCATCATCACGTTGTCTGCGATGCGATCGGTGACGGGAAGGCTGATACATCCGATCAGGACTCGCGCTCCGCTGTCTGCTCGGCCGTCTGGCGCCATGTGAGTTCGAGAACAACCCAGACTCACCTCCATGGCGCGTGCTGCTTCGCTGTCGGTATGCGCTTCTGTGGTTCTGATTCTCGTACGCTGCGCGTGTGGGGCTTAGACTCGGCGCGCCGGCCCGGCGATCTCGAACGTGATCGCGACTCTCGCGTCTACGGTAGCCTCGGCCGCGGTGGGGTTGATCATCGTCTTCCTCCTCGACGAACCCGTGGAAGGGCTCGCGGGGAGTACGATGGTAGGGGTTGCGGATTCGAAGCTCTCGCTCGAGGTGAGCTCGCTGCTCTCGCTCGTGGTCGCGCTCGCGCCGGGCGAAGGACGAACGTCGGGCGGATGAGCGGCGGCGACTGGAGTTGTGGTTGTTGTGGTCATCGTCGTCGTAGCCGAAGCTCACGCCCGACTTCTTGGAGGAGCTGAAAAGACCCATTGTATAGTGTGGGTGGTGATGGGAGTCCTGGTTATGATCGATATAGTTGTCTTGTGAGTCCTGCCCAGGTTGATTGTTTCACGAATTTGGTGGACTTGGTAGTTGAGGTACAATGTATGATGTTCCACGTGTATGATGCAAAGCCAGGACCATGCAGAGCGGTACGAGCCTAGTATTATAGACACGCACTCACGTCCACAAGACAAAGACCCTGAAGCATTCGTTGTCGACATTGCCCGCTTGTTGTTGCTATGTGGTAGTGGCCGTTGGTGGAAGCTCCTCTGTGAGCAAAGAATGCACTGGTCCTCATTGACAATATCGTTGTCCTACTGTCACGTAGCTGGATAATGCCATTCTCCCGCAAATTTCCTCTTCGAAGCCATTGTATCTTAGCGTGCCAGCTCCAGGTGCAGCATCAAAGGGCCGAGGAAGAGAATGAAACGAGAAAGGCGTCGTGAAGATAACGAGCACAATGTTTGTCCACCAAGGCCTCCATGTGATCACAAAGATATCGTTGTTCTTCAATGATGTTGCGCCAGAAGCTTTGTCGTGGTTACGCCGCAGCATCGGTGCTTTCTGTCCGGCGTCCACTAGTGATCGAAACCACTGCCATGGCGACCAACACCCGGATCAGACGCGTGTATCGTAACAGTGCTTGTCTATTGATGCAAGGCTGAGATGCGACTCCTAACGAGACTGGTCAGGACCGGTGGACACCACTTGATCTGATGTCGTACTGTACTGTGATCGCCACGTAGGACTTTTGTGTATGTGCCCACTGTAGAGGTCGAAGGTGATATGGACTGTTAGATCTGTCGCTAGCTTGTCCAATTCAGTCGCCAGCCAGATCAGCTAGCGCGTTCCAGTGTCTTCGCGCTGCCTCCACTGATTCGTGTGCGTCAACAGGTGGCGGTGCACCACTTATGCCGTCCGCCTGAGGGGGGTCGGCGTCCATCTTCCCGTCATGTTCCACGCTCCTCAAGAATTGTTCGACCTCAGTCCTCATCTCTTCGCACCGAGCCATCTCCTCTTTCCCCGCCTCAAGCCTGTTGAGTAACATGGTCTTGACGCCCTCCCTAGCTTGGTGAGGTCGCAAGAGATTAAGGACTGCATTGATGTTCTCTAGCAACATTCCAATATCACCCATCTTCTCCTGCCAGTCAGTGGGGCTGTCGGCCATGATGGTGTACAGCTCGAGAAAGTTTAGGTTCAGAGACTTTATCAGCTGCCAGAGGAGTTTAGCATGGGGTCTTGCAGTGCCAGTCGCAGAGGTGAGGGTAGAGGGATCAAAGACAAGTTCTTCGTGTTCGGGAGGGAGGGTTGGCACTGGTGGAATGGCATAGTGGTGTTGAAATGCGCTGTAGGAGTCGGCATGCTTCGGTGGTGGAGGTGGCTGGAGGACTCGTAGGTCGTAGGGTAAAGACTCGGCGTCAGAGACATCTTTGACGCGATCGAGATTGGTGGTTGTGAAATGCTTCCAGAAGGGCGGTGGTGGTGGGTAGGGTGCCAGCAGTTGTTCAAAGAAGGCATCAGCTGGTAATTGTGCCATTATAATTGATCGACTATCCTGGTGGGTTGTGCAGATCACTGTATGGGCGCAGTATTTGCTCTCAGCCCATCACGGACTGCTACGGATTGACACCAGCTGTGTGCGACCAAGTTCACCACTTGTAGTTGAAGAGGGAACAGTTGTGCCAGCGGCGCGAGAGCAAATGCGACGGGCACTAGTTAGTACGGTGACGAATCCAGCCAAAGGTGCATAATCGCTGGTGAACCGACTCGCTCTCGTGGACGTGGGGTGCTTCAGATCGCAGTAGCGAATCGAAGTCCACCATCGGCGGAGTGAATCTAGAGACCGAGAGCTTGGAGTCCACGATCTATGCGCACTCGCAGCTTTAGGCAGCAAGAATACAATGTCCCAATGGCTACTGCAACATATTGCTACGGTGCGTCGTTGAATAGTCCGTCAGTCTAGGAAAAGTCGAACGATGTCAGCTATGGATCAGCCAGGGTTGACAGGAGCTATACTGCGCTTCTGGCAACGTTCATATGCCGCCGACTACCTGGGCTACGTCCTTCTGCAGGTCGCATATGCTGGTGTTAGCAATGCCCAACCCCACTGATATCTTCTATGCTGACCATGTCCGCAGACTCACTTCTTGATAGTCCCGTTCAAGCGCTTCTTCACCCTCTCCGACCCTGCCATTGCCTATCCTTTCGCAGTCGTTGAGCGAGTCAGCGCGGTGCAGAACATCATCTACGCCGGCCTCTGTCCGCTGGTTTTCTTCATGATATACACGCTTGTCGTCCGTCCTGGCTTCCACAAATCACACGTCACCATCCTGGGCTTCATCATAAGCATCAGTCTTACGAGTCTGATCACGGACATTATCAAGAACTCAGTGGGTCGCCCGAGACCAGATTTGATAGACAGGTGCAAGCCGGCCCCCGGAACAAGTCCCACCGATATCCTCACCATCGATGTGTGTACCGCCTCGCACGGGCATGTTTTGCAAGATGGTTGGAGAAGCTTCCCCAGTGGACACAGCAGCTTCAGCTTCTCAGGGTTAGGGTACCTCAGTCTATGGCTTTGCGGACAGTTGCACGTATTGAGGCCGCGAACAGATCTCGCGAGGGTCATGATCGCGCTGGCGCCATTGGTGGGCGCATTGTTGGTTGCCTTGAGCCGGATGGCCGACTACAGGCATGATGTATATGATGTTACTTCCGGAAGTCTGCTTGGCATCTTGGTCGCCTGGTTCTCCTACAGGAGATATTTCAGAAGATTAAGGCACCCGAAATGCGACTTGCCTTACCCTAGCAGGGCGGATGTAGCTAATAGACAAGGCTTGGTTGTCGGCGGCAAAAGAGATCTGGAAGAGCAGAACATACGGAGTGCCGAGGAGTTCGAACTCGATGACTTCGCTAGCAGTGATGATGAAGCGAAGCCATTGACTACCATGAGACAGTCAAGCGAACCTGGCATGGGCAGAGCAAGGAAGCCAGATAGCTAATGCCCTAGCTCAGTAAAGACCCTCATTGTTCTTGTGGATTGTTGTCTATTGTTCGATGGTCGTAATGCAATCAGGCGCTAGATGTAGAGGGCACATTCAAGACATCGATCACGCGCAAACGAATCCGTGCCTACCTAACATCGCTGTTGCTTGCGTAAGGTCCAAAGCCCTAAAGTTGCCTGATTGAGCAGGTACGTTGCACGTGCCTAAAGCGCCCGCGGCGGGTCACGCAGCCGAACCGCCGGACCCTGGTCATGGTCTGTCGTCGTCTTATCATCTGCACCCTCCAGCCAGGCAACATCCTTCCCCATACTTGGTCCTCTGGATCGACTTTCGAGCATTCTCGGAATTTCCAACTACGGTCTTGGCTATATTGCGCGACCAAACGAGCTTCTGCATATCTCGGGGCAACCAGATCTCGTTGTCGTTCTTACAACAGAGAAAAGCTGACGCCATCTTACGCAACCAGACCAGCATGAACCGGTAACAGCTTCCTGCGCCCCAGCATTGATTTCCGATGGCCTCAACGGCGACCGCTGCCGCTCTGGCTGCCGCATCGACACTGCTATCGTCGACAACGAGTTTATCCCTGCATACCTCTGTCCTCGCCACAAGCACGCAGGTCGCATCATATAACAGCACACGTCCGCCTCAGAGTGGCGCACCTCCAGTCGACAGTGGGCAATGCCAGCTCCTTGGGCCCTTCGCTATCTTGGTGCAGGGTGCGCTGGGAGCACTAGCACTGCTGTCACTGGTCTACAAGAGATGGCGCGAACGACCACAGAGACCGGTGAAGGTGTGGGCATTTGATGCCTCGAAACAAGTCTTCGGAACACTATTACTACACTTGGCGAATCTTCTGATGTCGATGTTTTCGGCCGGTCAAATCGAGGTTCAGTTGGCTAAAGCAGCGGCCAAGACTGTCGGGGCTGGCGCGGACCAAGATTGGAGACCCAATCCGTGCTCATTCTACCTGCTGAACCTGGCAATAGATACTACGCTAGGGATACCTATCCTGCTACTCATCCTGAAAATCCTAACGGTGGGAGCAAGCAAGACGCCCTTAGCCAATCCACCAGAGTCGATCAAAAGCGGCAACTATGGCGATCCTCCGCGCGCAACATGGTGGTTGAAGCAGTCCATCCTATATTTTATTGGACTCCTCGGCATGAAGGTTTGCGTCTTCTTTGTCTTCCAGCTTTGTCCCTGGATTGTGATTGTCGGAGACTGGGCTCTGAAGTGGACAGAAGGGAACCAGGCACTTCAAATCGCCTTTGTCATGCTCATTTTCCCGCTCATCATGAACGCGTTCCAGTACTATGTTATTGACACATTCATCAAGAAGAAGCCGGAATCAGACAGTAGTGCATCGCAGCATTCACAGGCTGATTCGCAAGATGAAAGAGGCGGCCTGTTGGCTGGCGACGAGCACGCCGACCACAACCATCGGCACGGAAACTCAATAGACGACGACCTGGCTTACAAGGCCCTGGCACGTCGAAGTTCGACCGACTTTCCTGATCGTGAGGGCGAGAATGCTCAGTACAGGCGGCAAGTCGAGGAAGGCGGACAATCGAGTAGTGGTTCGTCGACCATCGCGGAGCGGGAAGTTGACCAGTCTGGCTCACAGGTCCCGAAACCTGCGGAATGAGCTAGCATCGTTGGAGACGTAGGTATAAGCTATCGTGCCTAAGTTGGGTAACGGGCCGCTTGTATAAAAGCAATGCATGGATATCTATTCTTGAACGTCCACCTGACACTGCCTGCTTTCTCTCTTCGTGTACGCGTGGCCGAGGCCTTTGGTCGGAGCCTTCAGCTTGACGGGACTTGAAAGATTAACAGACTGCGGTAGCAATGCCACTACGCTCGATGCGGGGAGCGCTATTAGGTAAACCTAAGAAAGTCTGGGGTAATGTTCACGTAACGAAGGGGTAAGAGATTGAGGATTTCCGTCAACCTAAGCCTCTAATTACAAAGTGCGGCTGGGGTCTCGATGCAAGCAAATATTTCCAGAGAAATTTGCAACGCGATTGAGTCTTTTATCATCGAATCAAGGACTGCTGCAATAGCAAGGTGTGGGCTGGAAAGGACAACGGTTAAGCGCGGCCTAACACAACCTTTGTCTAGGCCACTTCCAGTTAGAGCTGGCGGCAGCGGTACCTGAACGTGACGTGCCCAAGCCTGTGGTGGGTCGGAGCTCCGATTCGTATTGGAGCAGAGGCAGGAACCACGTTGCGAAAGGGCAAGAATGATGTCTCTGTTTACGATGATCAGGAATCCAGTGGGCTCGTGTCTCAAAAAATTCCAAAGTACTTCACACGCGCAAAGAATACATAAGGGTCAGCACGGCGTTGCAGGAGGGTTGCGCTATGTATAGACAAGCCGATAAGCTGTATCGATAAGCCCTTACAATCTCACCTGCCCCCCCCTCGCTCTGCTTCGTGAATAAGGCCATCGCGTCCCAGGTGCTGTTGTTGCTCAGTTCACCGCCCCCCCAGTCGTCTCTCTCACATTCCACTGGCTTTTCTGACGGCTAAACGACCTAATCGAGCAGAGGAGCCGGTGCTTGTTCACTCTCTCTTTGTACCTCGACTTTCATAAGTATTCCTCGGTCACCACACCAGGAATTCGACGAGCACCACAGATTACCCACCCAGCATGGCGCCGGAAGCACAGCTCAACGGCATGGCGAAGCCACAGAACAAGCTCGTTGAGCAAGTCATCAGAACACCAGATAGACAGCCGTCACCACAACCAACACTCTTGGGGGTGCCAGGTGCATCTCAGTCGAACCAGTCTCTGCACAAGATCCTGTCCGATCATGGCTCTGGCTACGAGGCGCCCAAGTTTGAGGGCAAGAAACACCAGATGGAAGAAGGTAAGCATGCGCAGCCTGTACTGAACAAGCAGCACTAACCGTGGCAGTCATGGACATCATCGAGGAGAAGGGCTTCCTCCCTGCAGAATTCGTGGCTTCGGAAACCGAATGGTTCTACAACGCTCTCGGCTTCGACGACATGTACTTTGCTACCGAGACAGCCGATGCAATAGCCAGCAACATCCTCTCCCTCTACGCTGCCAAGCTCGCAGCATTTGCAAGGGACGACAAGAAACTCGAGATTAGACTCCAGAAAGAGGCCGCAGACCATGCAGTCTACATCGACACAAGCAAGCCGGGTATCTCTATGCTGGAAGGTCCGCGCTTCGAGCAGAGAATTGATGAGAAGTACATTGATGGATCCAACCCGTCCAGAAGCTACAGGGTCGAATCCTTCCGGGCGTCCAATGCACTCCCTGAAAACCCTACCGAATCACTGAGGTGCTACTTCGTATACCAGTGCGAATTTACACAGCCGAGCCCCAGTCCCAGTGAGACAGACATTGAAAAGATTGGCGAGAAGAGGTTCCTGCAAAAGGCCACCAAGCACACAAAAGAAGTCTACCAGGAAATCATAAATCTTGCCGTTGCACGAACTGGCCCAGTCATTGAGACCTTCGACATGGAAGGTACGCGAGAGAAGAGACTAGTCATTGCGTACAGACAAGGTTCGGCAATGGGCGTCTTTAGTGCCTTGTCCGATCTTTACCACTACTACGGTGTCACAAGCACGAGAAAGTACGTCGAATCCTTCCAGAATGGCATTTCGATCATCTCGCTATACCTCAAGCCATCCGAGAATGCCTCCAACCGAAGCCCGCCAATCGAGGCAGCCATCCATCAGATCATCAAGGAAGTCTCTCTGCTCTTCTGCATACCTCAGAACAAGTTGCAGAACCAGTTCGCCAGTGGCAACCTCAGCTTGCAAGAATCCATCTATGCCCACTGTGTTCATGTCTTCGTTCAGCAATTCTTGAATAGACTGGGCTCTGAGTACACCTCTCTCGTCGCAGCACTAAAAGGAGACACAACTGGTCATGTCGAGCTCCTGTCCAAAATCAAAAAGCGTCTGAGGACTGAGACCTTCACCTCCGACTACATCCTCGAGATCATCAACAAGTACCCCGAGCTCATTCGCATGCTGTATCTGTCCTTCGCGAGCACCCACTATATGCAAACACGAGGCAATCAAGACGATTTTATTCCTACTCTCTCCTACCTTCGTCTCGACATCGAGCAAGTGCAGGACGAGGGGACTATCTCCGAAACGATCGCGAAGACTGTGGCCAATCAGCACGACCAGATGGTCATGTCATACTTCCTCATCTTCAACAAAGCGGTGCTGAAGACAAACTTCTACACTCCCACCAAAGTAGCTCTCAGCTTCCGCCTGAAGCCAAGCACCGACTTCCTCCCTGAAGCAGAATATCCGCAACCACTCTACGGTATGTTCCTCGTAATTGGGTCTGAGTTTAGGGGCTTCCATCTACGATTCCGAGACATTGCCCGAGGCGGTATTCGGATTGTCAAGTCACGAAACCGCGAGTTCTACAGCATCAACGCTCGGACACAATTCGATGAAAATTACAATCTCGCAAACACTCAACAGCGTAAGAACAAAGACATTCCCGAGGGAGGCTCAAAGGGTGTCATCTTGCTGGATTTCAACCACCAAGACAAAGAGCGCGTCGCGTTTGAGAAGTACATCGACAGCATTATGGATTTGCTCCTCCCACCTACCTCACCCGGTATCAAAGACCCCATCGTCGACCTCTACGGACAAGAAGAGATTCTGTTCATGGGACCAGACGAGAACACGGCAGGTCTTGTGAACTGGGCCACCGAGCATGCCAGAGCAAGAGGCGCTCCATGGTGGAAATCGTTCTTCACTGGTAAGTCTCCTAAGCTGGGTGGAATCCCGCACGATACCTACGGTATGACAACCCTCTCTGTAAGAGAGTACATCTTGGGTATCTACCGCAAACTCAATATCGACCCCTCCAAGATTCGCAAGATACAGACCGGTGGCCCAGATGGTGATCTCGGCTCCAACGAGATCTTGCTTTCAAACGAGACCTACGTTGCCATCGTCGATGGTGCCGGTGTGCTTGTGGACCCGAACGGTCTAGATCACGAAGAGCTGATTCGCCTCGCCAAGAAGCGAGTCATGGTTTCGGAATTCGATGCCTCCAAGCTCAGCCCTCAGGGTTACAGAGTTCTGGTCGACGAAAAGAACATTACCCTCCCTGACGGCGAGAAAGTGAACAACGGAATGGTCTTCCGGAACACGTTCCATGCACGACCTGGCCACCTGTACGACCTTTTCGTCCCATGTGGCGGTAGGCCCGAGTCCATCAACCTCGAGACATGCAACTCGCTTATCCAGAATGGAAAGTCTACAATCCCATACATGGTTGAGGGTGCAAATCTGTTCATCACTCAGGACGCAAAACTCCGTCTCGAAAAGGCAGGAACGATCCTCTACAAGGACGCATCGGCAAACAAGGGAGGTGTTACTTCTTCGTCTCTCGAAGTCCTGGCTTCGCTGTCGTTCGATGATCAAGGCTTTATCGAGAACATGTGCATCGGCGCAGATGGTACGGTACCAGAGTTCTATAAACAGTACGTGGCCGAAGTGCAGTCTACGATCAAAGAGAACGCAAGGTTAGAATTTGAAGCTATCTGGCGCGAGGCCGAACGCACGAAGAAGTCTCGATCTGTCCTGTCTGATGAACTGAGCTGGGCGATCGGAAAGCTAGGCGATGAGCTACAGCATTACGAAGAGTTGTGGTCGAATGTCCCTCTACGAACGAGCGTGTTCAAGGAGGCGCTGCCGCAAACTCTGCAAGCGAAGATTGGGCTGGACAAAATACAAGAGAGGGTACCAGAGAAGTACTTGCGGTCGATCTTCGGCAGCTACCTGTCTTCGAGATTCGTCTACGAGATGGGCCCACAGCCGTCTCAGTTTGCCTTCTTTGAATTCATGAGGACGAGGATTAACAGCACGTCATGATCGGACTTGGGTGTGGCGGGTTGATTCAATTGGCAGCCTATTTGACATGGAGGTGTTCAGAGCGATGGAGGGCAATGGGTGTTATACGGGCTATTGTAATGATTTCTGGTTGGGCGTTACTCTACAGAAAGTGTGCGATGGAACTGCATAGGCAACTCTAGCTTTAGTTGAGCTCTCATAATACAACCTTTGAAATATAGACTACTTGTCCCTATCATGTTGCTCACGCCTTCCATCATTCGCCTCAATCCCCTCCTCATGCACTCAATGCCCTTCTCATTAGCCTGTATCTTGGCTCATCATCCTAAACATCTACCGAACTCCCCACAGGAACCAGGCCATTCCGCACATCAACCGTCCCTTGGTCCCTCGTCCCTAACGCCAAACCCTGCGCCTTAGCCTCCAAACACATGGCTTCCGCCTCATCGTTCGCGCCGCAGATATTCGTCAGCTCGTCTCAGATGCGGTTCGTTAATGATGTTGGGGCTGAGCGTTTCCTGCTGTGTTTGCAGCGATGATGGCGGTCATTGGATTGGGGAGAAAGTATCTGCGGGTCATGCTTGCGACCGGGAACTGGGATTACCGGCGTCAAATGATCTGAATGGCAGAGCCTGCGATCGCGTACTGTGCCGGTCGCTGCTCTGCTGTGGGGTTCCGACTCGGTGTTTGTAGTAGCTTGTCTGGACGATTTTCTGCTCCGTCAAAAAGCGGTTGTATGGTCCAGCGAGCTGGTCAAATGTGATTATGGTGTGTGCTCCGGTCTTTGGATCCTGGCAGGTACCTATTGTCCGTTTATGCGGTGCAAGAAAGCTCGTCAAGCGTCCAATCCATTATGAGCTTGCATTGAAAGTTCGCTGTTCGTGTGAACCACTCCCACAATTTTTGAACTGTTAGACACCCACGCCATAAGCGAGGGCTGGGCTGCGTCTTATGTATTGACCGCAGGTAATTATGGTCAGACGGTTTGGTGGATGTTGTCCATCTCATCAGACGCCATCCACACTCTTTGGGGCATGACTGCGGAACACTAAGAGAGACCGCGATGGCCACTAGTTTCAGGCCAATTTAGTGGGAAACCAGGGTTGGATACCTCGCTTTACTTTTCAGGGTCAGTGAATCGCTCATCAAGCCACTTTGAAAGTCCAGTGGTGCCGTAGAGGTCCTTCCAATTGTCACCATCATTCTCCTCTTCTACATACTCATGCACAAATTCAGCGACTTCGTGTGCCTTGGATTTGGTGGCACTGGCAGCCTCTTGCACTTTGTCATTCACTCGTTTGATGCTCAAGTCATAATATCCAACACTGGAGTCTTTCGCACGCTCAGCTAATCTCGATGCTTGCTTGGAGGCTCTGGTGGAGTATCTCGAGAAGATGATGGACAGTGTATAGGAGACTTGTGAGATGAGCTTAGCGATGAACTGCTTGACAGACATCGTGATACCGTGTGACACGAATGCTTTTAAAACTTCGAGGTGAAGGCCTTCGTACAATGCTGTAGGACCCTCGTTAGTGTAGATTGTCATAAAAGTGCTGAACAAGGTGTTTCTCGCGACTTTTTTCTCTGCCTTTTCCACTTCCTGACTGGTGGAGTGGATGTTCTTCTCGACCGTCTCTTCTTCGTCTTCCTCTTCCTTCTTGTTACTCAGGTTGCCTGCCTGTAAACGTGCCTTTGCTAGGCTGAAAGGGTAGGTGACGCTACTAGCGCATGCTTTTGACAGTGCGGCGAGGAAGAAGGTAGCGAGAGCAGGTGGACTTTCACGCTTGGATCGTGGTAGAGTGACTCGTTTCAAGAACTCGAAGAGGAAGAAGGTCAAGCTAGGGTTGAGGGTAAGGATGAGCGAGGCTGAATAGCCGGACCAGAAGCCTGCAAGCCCATCTGCAGCTCTGATGTTCCTTGCGATCTCCATGAAGGAAGGGGTCTTACCCCCCTTTCCGGCAAGAGCTGCAGTCTGCTGTCGGGTTGCGACGTTGGCAATAGGAGTGGTGCATAGCTTAGTGGTAGCGCCAGCCACGAAGCCAACACCAAGCTCTTCAAAGGCTGACAGACTACTACTGCCTCCGTTTCTTCGCACCCTACCTTTTCGCAGATAATCATACAGCAGGAAGAAGATGAAAGAGTCGGCGATGGTCTTGCCGGTATCTGAGAGGATCCCGGCATAGAAGCCTTGCAGACCGCCTTCGTTTTTGTAGATCTTCTGAGCTGCATCAATCAGACCTTTGTACTCGTCCTCGCTAGCCTCCTTAGCATTCTTCCGCAGTTGTCGCTGAATTTGCAGCCGGGTGATGATGAGGTCGAGGGGGTACGTGATCACATTGGATATGGATGCGCCAGTAGATCCAGCCAACCCATCTCCTATAGACTTCAAAATCTGCCTCGAGGTAGATGAGATGTTGCCGCCGTTGCCGCCATTACCGTTCTCTTCCTTGACTTTATGGTACAACTCGAACGCATCCTTGACAGAAGTTAGTACCCTTCTATAGGATGGAGATATTGTACTCACGAGCTGAGATAAGTAGACCGTGCCCATGATAGGTGCATCAGGTCAGCGATCAGCACTACAAAAGTGTCTACTCGTCAGGGTCACCTCGTCGTTGACAGTGTGTTGTCGCTTGCTATCGAGTAAGTAGAATGATCTCAGCGATGATCGCACCTGCCCCATTTCCCCGTCTTTTGCCCTTTTAGCGTAGCAGCTGCCGCGCCAATCAGCCTTCTCCAAGGCCCTGAAGTCGTCCACTTTTGGCCGAGGCTCAGGACAGTAATTAGGATCCGATACTACAGGGCACTCAATCACCTTATACCATTGGCATGCACCGCATTCATAATGAGTACTCGAGTAGGATGAACACGTATTAGATCAGTACGGATCTATGCTCACCAAGGATCTGTTCTCAAACAATACCAGTCCTCAGCCCAAGCTGGTCGTTATCCTTCAAATGCAGTTCTCCTGGGTGCAGGAACGTGCAATCTGCCTCGTCGACCCATTCCTCCAATGTGATTATGTCCGGGACGCCCTCGAGAATTGTTCCAAACCAATTGTTGCACGGGCCCATCCTATGTCTTCGTCTTCTTCTTCGGTCTGCTATCTTCTTCCTCGTCCGCCCCGTCCGCATCACCATCGCTCCCGTCCGCCATCTCCGCATCACTGTCACCGCCACTACTCTCATGATCCGAGTCAAACTCCTCCGCCACGTCACTATCACTTCCCGCTTGGAAATCCTCATCAGGCGACTCGTCGTCTTCATCCGCAGAACCACGGTTGGCACCCTCCTCGTCATCGCTACTGGCGAGTTCTTGGTCCATTGCAGCCTTTAGTAAGGTCGTCTGTTCCTCCAGCATCTCGTTCTTAAATCTGATGCCTTTGGCCTTGAAAAAGTCTTCCAACGGTTGTTGCTCCTCGCGGTTGATGTTGCTAAACTGGTGTTCTCCTTGGCCATTCTTGAGCTGGATGGTGATGTCAAAGGTGCGACTAGCTGCCAATGCACCCCCAACCCGGCTCATGGTGATATTCGAGATCTGCTCGATACTGATGTATGTGGCTGGTTTCGGGACAAACATGAATGATTTGTCCAAACAGAACAGCAGGCCTTCATTGGCCTTGATAGAGCATTTGACTCCGTTCATGTTGTGGTGAGAGGTAAAGTCCTTCGAGGGCATGATGATCTTCTTGCCGGACAGCCCTTTGAACACCTTTGCAATCACATGGTGAATCGGGGCTTCGTAGTGCGAGTCCAGCTTGTCCTTGTATTTTGTTTCTAGCAGTTCTGCCGTCATGTTGAGGTCGAGGTTGACTTCATCATCCAGCTTCAGCTGCATAACCACGAATGGATACCTCGTCTGACCTTGTCGTAGCGCAGGATCTAGGCCGAGCGTGATAAGTGTGTGCATTTCGTCATTCTTGGGCAGAAGGAAGAATTTCTTGATTGAGTCGTATTGAATCTTGTAGTCGTAGGTTTTGCCTCGCAGGCGGAATGAGGTCTCGTAGAGATCAATGTCGAACCGGCCACGGGGCGTCAAGTGTAGGATATCCTGGAAAGTAGCAAAAGTGGTGCCGGCCACCTCACCGATTTCAGCTTTGTCCATGAGGGTTTCGTAGAAGGCGTTGGCGGCGTTTTGCTGATCCTCCTCGTCGTCTTCGGCATCGCTGCCAGCTTCTTCACCGTTGGCTTCGCGTTTCGATACGGTGCCTGGGACGTAGAAGCGCATCTCCACAAGCTCGTCCCTCGCCGCCGCGGCTTTTCGACCCCTGTTCTTAGTCTTGCCTGCGTGGCCATTGACGCCATCCGTGCCGTTCGTTTTCGGCTCTTCTCCCAGGTTGAATTCGACGGCGATTTCGTTCTTGCCCGCCAGGTTCGTGTTGGAGATCTCGGAATAGGGAATCTCGAATGCCGGCCGGTTCTGTACATTGAATGCCATTTCTGCACGTCCAAACTCTGCTTTGCCCCAATTCCACCCTCTCAGAGCGTGTTCCTTGTTCTCAACGTTCACACCATACCAGATCTTGAAGGCTTTTGCGGCTCGGTCGTGATCCTGAGATTCTGTTAGTCTGACCCCGGTCGCATTGTACTATTCTTCCACTTACATCTTCTTGGAACCCATCGAACTGTATTACTTGATCGTCTCGTGTGAAAATCTTGATTTCGTATCCTTTCGATGCCCGTGACCACTGTGCTCCCTGTATCGTGCTGCTGTCCAGTGTGAAGGTGTCGCCGCCAGCCGCTGGTTTCCAGCCTAGACCACTCTCCGCCAGACGGCATCGCCCTGGCTGCTTGGACAGATCCAAGTAGACATTCTCGAAGTTCTCCATCTTTGCGCACGTTGCGCAACGCTTTTGCTGGGGTGCTTTTCAGTCTTCTCTTCTGGGGTTGGACTCCAAATTCAGAACTGCAGCGGACAACTAAAGCGGTTATCGTTGTTTGAGTGATGGGGGTGACGCCTATTGTGGAAGAAAGAACTTTGCAGAGTGAAGTAGGCTCAGATGCTGGACCAGTCCTCGACCGGCACCAAAAGTCGCCCGCTCCAAGGGAAACGCGCTAGTGCAAGCTCTTGCCAGAACGCGTTTCCAGGCAGTCAGGCTAATATTCTTTGGACACTCATTTTCGAAGTTGCCTTGTTACTAATCAGAACTGACCCTTGACAATTTTGCTCGCAACCCTTCTTTTGATCTAATCTTACAAGCTAAGAATTCGACTTCGTACACAAGAGTTCAGGGTAAGCTCTAGATAGAGTTGATGTGTTTATCGTCTCCAATTACTGCACGGGCTACTGAGTACTTCATAGGCTTGCTTTGGCAGGTGCATGCATTTCTGCGATAGAAGCCTTGCTCTTCTCAACTCCAGAAGCCCACTTCGGGTAATGCTCGCGATAGAACGCAGCCAGCGGTTCCTGCTCTGTGCCACTCTTACCAATAACTTCTGCCAAATCGATGGCGTCTGACATGGCTAAATTCGCGCCCCATCCGCCTAGTATGGGCACAGCATGCGCAGCATCGCCGAGGATGATCGTACCGCTTCCCAACAGTCTCTGTAGATCTTCCTCCGGCACAATTATTGTCCGCATCAACCAGTGTAACAGCCGCTCCGTTCGAATTTGCTCGCTGTCAAACACCTCACGATATGGCTGCTGTAGGCCACGTTCTCTAACGAAAGCTTCCAGCTCTTCATAGAACTCCTCCGAAATATCAGTGGCGCCTGCAGTGGGACGTGCAGGGTTGTGAAGCGGATCTAGGGGCGAACTGCCTCTGCTGGGCCTAGAATAAGTGTAACTTATGCTGATTTTACCTTCAGGAAGGTGGTCGTTGACAGTAACTTCAAGTCGTGGGTCGCCGGCTCGTCTTGGCTCCCATGTGATGCAATTGCCGTCCTCAAATGCAGCGGCGTAGACCTCATTGGAATGCTCTGCTTGGACATGGCGCTTGCTGCTGTAGACAGTATATGGCAGAACTCGAGGCGAGGTATCTGGGAGCAACGAGCTTCGTAATCTGGAGTGAACGCCTGTCGTATCGACGACAAGCGAAGGTCGAAGCTTGGTATCGTTAGCGAACTTGAGCCCAATACCCCTGCCATCGTCAAGCAGAGTCGCAGAATTGATCGTGTGTCCGAGCTCAATTGTTTGACCTTCGCGCAGCATAGACTCTAGCTTGTTCCGGTTGGCTCGAAACCTCGATTGATTGTCACCCTGCTGTCCAGCAAAGACCTTCCCTGTGCCGTTTGAGTGGAGACTGTCGACAGCGACACGTCTCCTGAAGACATGTTCGTCTATGTCCAGGACTTTGAGAAGCGGTCTGTACGCCGAAGGATCGAGCGTGATACCGTAGGTGTGCCTTGGCGCAGAAGAGGCCCGCTCGTAAATGACCGCTGAGATTCCCTTCTGACGAAGACATCGTCCTAGTGTAAGGCCGCCAATTCCCGAACCTAAGATTGTGACAGAGAGAAGCGACATGTTGGTACTGCTGGATTGAGCCATTGGCGTGGCTGTGAAGCCCTAGCCTGGCGGTATTATTGACATATACTCGTGCCAATCTATCTGTACACAGGCCGTGCAGATATTAGCGGCGGTCGAGCAGAATAAGCAAAACCTTGCTGCTGTCGCGTTGCCCCAGCCGCATCAGCAATGATGGACATGGATCGATGCGCCTACGATAGAATCCTCGCGACATGAAGTATTATTGACAGGGAGTTCAGGCTCGGTGATGTTGGCCAGCTCTGAGCAGACTTGCAGTCCCGAGTCGAACCATTCTTCACGACAAGCAATTCCGATCGAGCCTAGAGCTAGTCCATACTGTAAGACATGAGCATCGAGCCCATTGACGCTTGCGATTTTGCATTGGTCGTCGGACAGATCTGGATACATGGCAGCCACGTAGGCCGGGATGTTGTCTGCAGTGAACACAATTCATCTACAAGGCCTGACCAGCGGCACAGCCCCTGGCGCCGAACCATTTAGCGCCCAGTGCCCCGTCCCGGTCGGCAATGAGATCCACTCGATGTCCTCGAGACTCGCAACTCGTGCTCATTCGTGCTATAACCCCCAATCACTTGTAGCGTCTTTCCGCCCTGGTTCTTTGTGGAACAACCAACGACCTCCACTTCTGCGTCGTAACAGAAACTACTCTCGTCATCTTTCTCAGCCTGACTGCTGGCATCTGGATCATATCCATCTGATCGTTCGACTTTGCACCTATTGTCGTCTACTCTTACAGCATGTCGTATTTGACGAGACCGCAGTATGGCAGAATTCGCTGCCGCAAGCGCAGCTGCCGGTGTAGTGTCACTTGGCCTCACAGTATGTGGTGGCATCATCACTTACTACAGCGTGTTCAGAGATCGCGATACTACACTACAGAGTATGTTACGTTCCGCCAACGAGCTTAACAAAACTCTGGCCTTGATCTCTAGTCGGCTTACGGACTCGCCTCACATAGAGCTTGACACACGTGAACGCATCGAGACGAGTCTCATGTCGTGCAGGGACGCCATCGTGAAGCTCGAAAAGAAGCTGAACAAAGTGACTGGAACGTCCATAACAGGGCAGGTTATACGGAAATCCTTATACCCATTCAAGGAGAGCACGCTCATCAAGATGAAAGAGATTTGCAACGATTGTTGCCATGACCTGCATGCTGCGCTCGAGACATTGCATATTGACCTAGAAATGTCGCAATTGAGCAAGCTAGACAGCGCGAATGTGCGGCTGGTGGAGCTATCAAATGGCGTGCGTGACGTTAGAGGTGAGATCACACGAACATCCGACGGTGTAAGCACCTTGGTGTCCCGTCTAAAAGATGACCGCTTACACCAAGCATTTACATGGCTGTCACCTCTGCAAGGAGTTTTCGAGCAGCGGCAGCAGGCACACTTCAACGTCAAAAGCCGCCAGGATCGCAGTGGCAGAAGGTTGATCGAGCATGACAAGTTCAGTGCCTGGCTCTCACACTGTGGTAGAGTCCTCTGGTGTGTAGGGAGTCCCGGCATTGGGAAAACCGTTACTACCTCATTCATTGTCGACCATCTACAACGCATCAACCGCCACTACAACATTGGCATAGCATATGTCTACTGCAGTTACAAGAATCAAACCCAAGAGTCTGCCAGCAACATGATGGCAAGTATTGCCCAACAGCTACTCCGCCAAAACTCAGCTGAGCCTTTCAGAATACTTGAGCTCTTCGAGAAGCATGAGAAAGCTGCAAATAGACCAACAATGGCTGAGATCATGGAACTTCTGTTGCGGACTGTTGGGCAGTTCTCGCGGGTATATATAGTTGTTGATGCACTCGATGAATGCTCCGACATCGACCAGAATAGGGAAGACTTTGTGGAAAAGCTTACGAGTTTGCGGCCGTATGTCAGCATCTGCCTGATCTCTCGACCACTTCCGCATCTCGAAAGGACACTTGATCAAGCTGAACATTACGAGCTTGTGGCAGACGACCAAGATATCATTGAATACGTCAAGGAATGTATGTCAACATCCATCAGGATGAAGTCTCACATCAGCAGAGATCCCAGTCTAGCGCAAACCATCGTCAGTAAGATCTTAAAGAAAGCGAAAGGAATGTTCCTGATGGCGAAATTGTATCTCGACTCGCTGATGAGGCTCAACACACCTCGGAAAGTCAAAGCTGTCCTTGACGTCCTACCAGAAGGACTAACCCAAGTGTATCAAGACGCTTTGAGCAGGATCCAGAATCAAAACGAAGAAGACGCACAGCTAGCCTTGCGTACGCTATACTGGATATTCCACTCTCGTCGGCCGTTAACGATTCGTGAATTATGTTGCGCTCTTGCAGTCTATCCACATGACAAAGACTTTGAAAGCGATGGAGAACCAGATCGTGACGTTTTGATATCCGTTTGTGCCGGCATGGCTGTGATCGAAGAGGAAAGCCAAACTGTTAGTTTAGTGCATTACACAGCTAGAGAATTCTTCCAACACAGTGCTCCCCACATCCTCGCAGATGGTCTTGTGGAGCTGACACAAACTTGCGTCACTTATCTGCTCTTCAACAGCTTCTCGGATGGGGCAAGCAAGACGGACAACGAAGTCGAAGAACGCGTAAACGAACATCCCCTTCTCGATCATGCTGCGAAGTACTGGGCGGTATATGCTCGAGATGCGACTTGTGGACTACCTGAAGATGTGTCGGATATGATGATCCAGCTACTTGGGCAAACACGACGAATTGAGATGGTTTCCCAAATCAGAGAAGCACCACATTTTAAGTTGCCTGGTTGGAGTCAACTCTTCACCAGAGGGATCGGTGGCCTTGCTTTTGCCGCTTCGCTAGGACTAACGCCGGTGGTGGGAAGATTAATCGATGGGAGTCACAAGGATTTGGACGCCTGGGACTCGAAAGGTCGGACTGCTTTACATCACGCCATCGCATTTGGAGGGCCAACGATAGGGGCAAGCAATACAGGCTCCAGAACATCCAACAGGACGCTTAGCTGGAATCAGACATCAGACATTGCGTTGGATATTGTCACAAAGCTGATCTCTAGTGGCGCAAACACAATACAGCCAGATGCGAACGGTCAACTGCCAATACACTATGCAGCGGCTCATAACCGTGTAGCCATCATTAAGAAGCTGGTTGAGAGTGGAGCTGGCTCATCACTTAATACCGTCGATGGCTACCACGGAACGCCAATGTACCGTGCCGCTGAAGCCGGTCAGCTTGAGGCGGTACAGATGTTGCTGGAAATGGGAAGCGATTTTGACGTTCAGAACGACTGGGGTCAAACGGCGTTACACCGAGCGGCAGAAGAAGACCATCTTAACATTGTTCGCATCCTGATTGAGCACGTTCGTATGAAAAGGGGCAGTGAAGAGCTTCGGCGCTTCGTTGGTATCAAGGATAGATATGGCTGGACGGCCATGTACAGAGCAGCTGACCATGGATATACAGGGGTTGCGAAGCTATTGTCAGCGGCGACAAGGAAGACCGCATAACTTGTATCGCCCTCATCGTCTCACTGTCTCACAGTATCGAACCCTGCGTGGCAATCTGGTCTTGTTGAGCTTGGGTAGCGTGTGGTATTTCCCTTCGAGTCGTTGGACCTTGGCTTGGCCATGCCCTTTGTGACCGAAGGATGCTCTGAATCGCTCCCTACTTCAAGTTGGTCACGTGTAGTCCCACGGGCATGTTCTGGCCACACACTTGTCTGTACGCGGCTCTCGCGGAGGCCGCTGGACGCGATAGTATTTGTCATGGAATCACGAGACTCGTCAGGGCCAGGCAAGTCGGGAACCTCCTTGGTCAGTGTCAGTCCGCATTGAGCTAACCGCGAGGACCGAGATGGTTGCGCCCTCCCGCTTTACATTGCGCTTGAGGCGATCCTCTGAACTTCAATCTTGTCACGTGCTCAGGTTTGAGGTCTTGACGCGCAAGGCGTTGAGCAACTGCTCTAATACGTGCTAGCAGCACTCTTCTTCATCGGCCAAGGAGTACACTTGCGAGCATGAACTAGGAACTGGTCAGGGACATGTATCAGATGACCGAAGAGCTTGATCGATGTCCAGCTCAGTATTCGTGCAATGTCTCGGTAGACCTAACCGCTTCGTTGACGAGGCTGCTACAGTGCTGAGTCAGTTCGATGTCGGGGAACAAAGATGAGACAGGGACGAGAGGACAAAGTTTTGATGGAGGAGAAAGCGTCCTGGACTTCAGGCATTAATCTCTTCTTTCTGTCTGTTGCCTTAGGTGTCATATGCCCAAGGTTGATCAGACCAGCTCAGCTCGATCGGCTATGCGCTTGCTGGTCCAGTGGAGGTTAAGGCGCGCAGCGTGCCAGAATCGTCGTCTCCCTTACTGCATGAATTGTTCGATGTAATTCTTGGGGGCGGAACATCCTTAATCGTACACACCTCTGTCTAGTACGTAGAATACGTCGGAGTACAGCAAGGGTCAACCAGCTGGGTATCCCACTCCCAAAGGATGCTCGGACAGTGAAAAGCAGTAATTCCAAAGCGAGAACGATTTTCGCATCGCTCGCACAAACCTATACTCGTACACAGTCATGCATGTCCCAACTCGCGCAATGACACCTGTCGGGTTAGCGTGGCAGAAGCGCGAGGCACCGATCCCACGGGCTGTGCTTTCGTAAGCCTGTTAAGCACAACAAGCCCAACTAAGCTGTTTTAGCAGAAGTCTAATGTCGCATCGAGGTGCCACCAGCCGCATCATCTTTGTCAATGATTGGCAGACGGTGGCTCTGCGCTTGTTGATCATCAAGCCCGGAGGAGTGCATCCCGATCTAAGCTGCACAAGATATGCAGGGCTGCTTATCGGAGCTGGTCCACATGGTTAGTCGCATCTCCGTCCCCAGATGCTGTATGTGGAAAGTGATTCGAGGTACAGCCTACTTTCGCGAGTTTCTCGCTGCATGTTGCTGGCAAGCACAGAGTACCAGCATGGTTGTTGCAATGGCGTGTTATGAGATTGATGGACATGATACGGTAAGCCCCGAAACATGCTTGATATAATGTTCGTGTCTCCCTCCGCTCAATGTACGGCTTCTACCCAACAGAGATACACAGGCTTCTCGGATATATACTAGTAGCTGCTCAAGCTTCGCTTTCTACGACTACTAGCAGACGCAGACACCCGTTCAAGCATTCTACCGGTAACCAAGCCCAGCTGATGCTACCTTTGCAATCGCGAATTTGACCATGACAAACACAACTTCCGGCTGTCCACTCCCCAAGAATTGGGAGGAATTTTCTGTCAACCCCGTCAAAATTCTTGGCCCATTCACTCTCCAACATCTGCTCTTTCTCTTCAGCATAGCTTGCGCAGGCATCACAACCATCATCAGCCTATACCTAATCACAAAACACCTTCACCGGTACACGGAGCCAAAACAACAACGACAAATCATACGCATAATCTTCACGCCGGTCGTCTTCGCTACGCTTTCAGCCCTCAGCATCCTGAGCTACAGTGTGGCCAAGTATCTGCAACCTCTAGTCGATCTCTACGAGGCCTTCGCCCTCGCGTCCCTCTTCATGCTGTACGTCGAGTACGTGGCCCCAGACGAACACACCCGCCCCGCCTACTTCTCGGCACTCGAGAACCGCAAGCCGAAGAACAAGTGGAAGCCCGCAGGCGCCTACACAATAGTCTCCGGAGGCAGCCTGAAATGGTTCAACGTCGGCTACGTCGGCGTCTTCATCTACTGCGTCGTCGACATCCTGCTGACGACCCTGGAACTCGCCGCAGAAGCCACGGGTAGGTACTGCGAGAGCTCTTGGAACCCCAAATACGCACACATCTGGGTCCAAGTCATCGGCGGTTTCTTCCTGGGATGGGCAATCAACTCCATCGTCAAGTTCTACGCCCGATTCCAGAAGGAACCAGAGTTTGCGATTCACAAGCCTGGTCTCAAGCTGGTCAGCTTCAAGTTCATCGTCTTCGTCAATTTCGTGCAGTCGATTGTCTTCTCCGTCTTGTTGAGCGACGTCAAGACGAGCCACAAGATGACAGGGTATGACCTGAAATACGGTATCCCAGCGGCCCTTGTTGCGTTAGAGCAGATCCTGTTTGCGACGTTCTTCCACTATTCGTTCAGGTCAAGAGAGTACCACGAGACGATGAAAGAAGGTCTAGTGGCGTCGAGGATGGGCACATTCCGTGCTGCGGCGAACGCATTCAACCCGACAGATCTGGTGGTGGGTATGTTCACTGCTGTTCGCCTGCTGGCGATGAAGATTGCAGGTCGCGGAGGCGCATCGCCCCGCTCCAACCCAAGAGGTCGACGTACTGGTCCTGGTGACGATGCACATCTGGAACCTATGGCTCAGCAACCGATACGCGACACCAGTCCATATTCGGGGCAACCAGGTATTACAATCACTGGAGCTCAGGGGATGGGTCACTCGCAAGCTTACAATGGCGGTGACTATGCTCCAAAGGCTCCACTAGCATATCCGTCGAATGCAGCATGCGGAGAATACTTGGGAGCTGAGAACGAGAGACGTGGGCTCGATCCCTATGGATACGCAGACACACGTTCTCGTGAACTAAGCATCGACGCAACAAGCACCCGGCAGATGGTGTGATGAGTTGATGCGGTCTTTGGCGATATAGTCGACTTGTGTCTAGTTGTTGTGGGGAAGTATGTAACCACAAATTGATATGATTCTTTCCATGCTTCGCCATTGGTTTGCACATCGTTAAGCATGTTGCAGGCGAGAATGGATGTCCACGTGTCTATCTCTTTGACTTGTAGCGTCTGCACCGGTGATATGAACCTCACGTAGTGGATTGTGTTGATGCCCGCGATGCCGGGTACAGTGGTGGTATAAGGACGGAAGATGCCGTGGGTTGAGAACATCTTGACCGCCGGATTGATCGTATTCTTCCAGTTTGAACTCGTGTTCGTGAGCCCTGTATGCCTTGTTGAGTATCTGACGGCACGCTTCTACCGCAACACCGGTCCGTGTCACTGTATGGATTCTGTTTTCTCCTGTATTCTTCCCCGGACCTCAAGGACATCAATACCAAGAGACGAAGGGCTTGTCGGGTCTTCTTTTTCCGCTTGGGAATGGCAACGCCGCCGACTCAGATCTTCTGCTATCCTTTGATTCGTGATTCTCGGTCCTGGTTGGTACAGTATCATCGGCTACTCATAGCGTGAGTGGGGCACATGCCAACATGTATACGAGACTTACTCTTACTCTTCCTCTTATGACGAGGTACGTTGCTCCCCTCCTCGTTACTCTTCTTAGTCACAAGGGTATTGGCAGATGCAGTCTGAAAAGTTCGAAGGTTAGCACACAGTGCGTACTGACCACGAGTCAAACAAGCACTTACCTGCTTGCCATTCGCTGCCGAATGGGGCGTCTGTGTTGCTATGCTCACGTCGTAGCTGCTTCTTGAAGACATCATGGGTGCCTTGAACTGGTTCTTCATTCGTGGGGGCTGCCTGAGCTCGTGTAAGGACGATATAGCTGTGTTCCGCTGCGTAGGGACTTTGCTCGTGGACACACTTTTCCACGGGTTTGCTTCCTGCCTCGGTGAAGGGTTGAGGCGGTCAATTGGCAATGCGAAACTCGATATATCCGTTCCTTGCAGAGAAAGGGCCTTAGTGACGTTGCACTTCGTGTACAGTGAAGTTGAAGGCTGTAAGAAAACATATCTGGCAAGTTTTGCAAGCGCCGAAGAGACCTGGGGTATAGGCTATTCGCATACCCCTACATGCCACTTGTCATTGATATTGGACCCCACGGGGGCTCAAATATCCTCAGCCTAGGCGGAGATTGCGCCGGCATGATCGACTGTCCAGCGTCATAAGAGACTTGCAACAATACGCCCTGGCCTCTGTTAGCACTGTATATTTTGAAAGATGTACAATTGTCACAGCAAAAGGACAATAGCAAAGATGCACAGAGATGAGCACACTTTCAAGCCCATGCTTCGGCAAAGCAGTCCGAAGATCGATTGAGAGTTTTGCGTACCGAACGTTTCCACGAGCGTCTTCCAAGGTAGAGAACAAGGATTGGCATGATTGGCCAGCAAGCGCACATAGCAATGAACCACAGCCATCTCGGCCACAAGATGTGGATGAATATTGGAGCACGGTGGGCACAATTTTCTGTAGCAGACGGCCTGCACAATACCAAGATGAGTACATGGACTAATGAAGGATGGTGCTTCGGCAACACAGCACCGAATAGACTAGGTCATGTCGCGTCCAAGCCAAAGGTGTCCTCCAAATGGTTTGGGGGCTTGCTAGCCGCCAGGGTAGGACATTGAGGAAACGACGGCCAGTAAGAAGTAGTGTTATTTGTGAGCTTGAGTGCTGCAAGACCACGAGGGGAAGCTCGTGCTGGTTAGCTTGCTCAACACAACTCATGTCCACAACGTTAGTAGCACTGAAGTCACGAGTATATGCACCTGCATCGATGGTTAGCACGATTACCCTATACGTGGGTTCCTTGCAGATCGCGCTGAGGCAGTAATATCGAGAGGACTGGAATATTCGGGCAGGGACTCGTGCCCTGCAAGGATTCTGCATGGGCAGCCGTTCTTGTGGTACGCAAGCGAGACGTTGTCGTAACTGCATCATGGCGATCATGCAGCCATGCAGTCGGGACCTTCAAGGCAATCTGTAGCTAATGCCGTACATTGTCAGGGCTACCTCCTTCCCTCTCCGGCTTGACACGAATATGCAGTCCTTTTTTGTATGACTGCCATGAGAACTTAGGTGCCGCTCAAATTTCCGCACCAGTAGATACGCATCGTGAAAGCCCGTAACGCTATGCGAAGCAGTGTAAGACACAAAATGATTTTGGCAAGTTTAAGCGGCAAGAGCACTGTCGCTGGAATCCGGTGAACCGGTGAGGACATTCTCCGCGTGAGTGTACCAGCCTTGAGGTTCGGACGTGGTATCCTTGCCCAGGTTCTCTATGGCTGTCCAAAGAGGAAGTCGCGTCTGGTCGGCTATTGGTACACGAAGTCGAGACGGTGAAGTTGTTGACGATAATGATGCAAAGAATCTTGGTAGACAAGATGGATACTTGGATGGATACTCTCGGAGTCGAACATGTGCCTTTCCGTATTTGGTTAGCTTTCTTGTGCTGCGAAAGTACACTTTGTTAGAACGAAGTTGAGCCTCATTACCCCCCTTGTAATGTAGCTGGCCCCCTCTCTTTACATCATAGCATGCCACCGCATCATAGCGCAGACGGTCTGATGCAAGCTTCATGAAAAGTGTCGTCAGCTTGTCCCAAACCTGCCATTTGCACGCAGCTTCAATGAGCTCTTTGATAGCTACGCGCGGGGATATCTGATCTCCATTCCAGCATATGATTCGGTTTGCTTGCTATGCGAGGGCTCATGGAGACAAGTTCGTCAAGAAGGTTCAACAAAAGGACAAATGAATAGTTGGCCGCTGAAAACTTCGATGACGCTCAGGATGGTTGCATTAAAGCTGCACGCTTGAAGTGTCATGTAAGGACGAAGCTCTAGCAAGGGTATGGCTTGCCAAAAGATAGTGTCAAGTAAACACGTATCAGCTTGACCAAATGAGCGTTATTGGCCAACGTCAACAATATCGAACAGGACTACAGATAGGACTCGAGCAGGACGAAACATCTGCCGTGCATCCTGTCCCCTTGGCCCAGGAATTAAGCTGCTATGGTGCTAGTCTAAGAGAGAACGACTCTAGAAAGAACAAGATAACATAATGCCGCTGTCACAGGTGCGAGCGGCCAACGCTACTAGACGTAGAATTGGGGAAGAATTGATCTATCATCAAGAGCGACTGCATTATTAGTTAGTCGAGCCGCAGCACAGGGAATGTATATTTCACCCTAAGGACTATAGTACCAAACAACGCACCACTCAAGAAAGGAAGATCATAACAATTATGTGGCAAACGCAATCTATTGTAAGTGCCCAGAACTGCAAAAGCAGCTTGATCGGAAAGCTATATGTTTGAAGGAGTGGCAGATGGGTCAAGGCTTTCGGTGTTACGTGAGTGCCTTTACCCATCAACATCAAGGACAAGAACACTGATAGAACTGAAGTGAACCAGTCTTTGCAACGCGCCGGAGTAGGGTAACATTCGAGATGAGATGATGTATACAGAACAGGAAGGCGAAAAGATGTGTCTCGAAGAATCACGGCCAGTAGCGTGACCTTCTACTCTTCGTCACTCTCCTCGTCATCACTGTCCGCTTCCTCGAGCCATTTCAAGAAGGGTTCGGCAGCTTGACGGACCTTTCGGCTGGTTGAGATGTCGACGTATTTCTTGCTGGCCTTAGTTCCCCACGGCTTGGCAACCTCCTCGGTGATGACATCGCTCTGGTACAAGGTCATTAAGATCTGTGGCACCTTTGCGATGAGGTCCTTATGGTCGTTGCCAACGAACCGCTCGATACCGCCGAGGAGAGCCTTCTGGTGCTTTTCGGAGTCGCCGATCATCTTAGAAAGCATGCCAGCCCGCTTTGGAATTTGAGCAACAATGTTAGCGTCGAAGACAGTCTGTGCAAGGACAGTCAAGGTCTTGTGCTTGCTCTCGATGCCAAGCTCGGCTGCCTTCTTGTAGATGTCGACATCGTCGACCTTGCCAACATCGCCCTTCTCTTTAGCTTGTTCGTCGATCCATGTACCGAGCTGATCGTAGACACTGAACCCGTTCTCGCCAGCATCATCATCCTCATCGAAGGCAAGCGATCGCTTGAGGTCAGTAGGCAGCTCCTTGGCACGAGCAGCAATCGCTTCGGCAGAAGTGTCGATAGCCCACTGTTCCTCCTTTTCATCACCATCGGCAACATCAATGCCCTTAGCATCTTCTTGAATCTGCTTTGTGAACTCATCGTCACTGCCGGCACCAATCATTTCATCGGCATCCTCAACGTCTTTGTCAGAATTGGACTCATTTGGGCTGCGATCGGTCCCATTGACGGAGCCGTTTTCTTGTGCTTCAAGCTTGGCTCTGTCGCGTCGACTCATTTTCTCCTTCTTGCCTTTCTTTCCTCCTTTGGGCTCGTTCTTGAGGATGAATCCGCTCAACTTGTGACGAATATCGACATTGGTTCGTTGACCGCAAGCCTTGCAATCAAGCAAGATTCGGCCATCCTTGATCACAAACTCCGTCTCGGGGTTCTTGCAGTCCTTGCAGAGAACAAACCTGTTGATGAAACCGTCAAGGGATTCCTGGAGTTTGTCTGACTGGTGTGCTCCGTTGATGATCCATCGGTCATCTTTCGGGTTTGTGTTGGTTTGAGCACCAAGTTCGAAGCCAAAGTACTTGATAACGTAGGAGGGAGGACGTGCAAGGGACTGGGCGACCGAAGGAAGATTGGCGACGACGGTCTTGATACCATTGCCCTTGCCTTCAATTTTGGACTGGATACGCTCCATCTTGTAGCGGTAGAAGGGGTCGGCGACATCACGACGAATCTAAGGGCGTGTCAGCATGAATCGTTCAACTGCCAGCGTCAGGAAGACTTACGTTGACGGTAGCCATGTTTGCGAATATTGATCAAGAGTGCCGGAGATTTGCGAGAGCCACGATTTTGGTAAAGATTAGTGAAAGAAAAGGTTGCTTTGCGTGTGACTAGACATGCGTGGAATTACCACTGATTGTCTAGACTGAACATGAAAACCTTTGTGCTGGTGGTTGACAGAGATCAACCATAGGCGAACCTCGAGTGGTCTCTACGAGGTTTTCTCGAAAGCGGAAATATTTGCAGCTTTTGAGGTTGGGAGAATGTTGAAGGGTGGTAACGATACATAGACAATCTGCCGATATCTTCTGATCTCGCTGGTGTGATACCAAAGGGTGCGATTGCGCAGGCTCGGGGTGAGTGGCGAGGCAAACAGTTCGGCTTGCACGTGTAGCGCGGTCCTATGTCCTAGGGCTGATACCGAACTCTGATGAAGTCGATGATCAGGACGATGGTGGTTATGGTGGAAAAGGAAGAAGAGGAAAAAGTCGAAGAGGCTAGAAGGCCAGAAATTAAACCTTGGATCTCTACCCAGCACGCAGATGACTATGACTCGGCGCGGGAGGCCAAACACCGCCGCACGGATCTGGAAGGCGCCAACCGTAACACCGCATACACCTTCCCCGATTCTTCCTTCACCACCTGGGTGTTCCACTGCCCTTTACTTCCTACGGGCAACGCATGCCAGCACTGCATGAACTGCTTGCAAGTTTGAGCCTTGATGGCGCCTCATGAAAGGTCAAGGTGGCTGAAAACTTTCCTGGGTACCACCATTCACATGGCATCCTTCAGGCATGCGTCTTGTTTGGCATGTGCATTCGCACCCCCAAGGTGTTCGTGCCAAATGGGGCATCCCCCAGCGCTGGCTCTGTGCAGTGGTGAAGAAGCCTGTCAGCGTAGCAATACTTCCATCAACACAATGCAGATCTGTAGAATGGCTTGTTACGGAAGGTTGCGCAAGCCAATCGAGTCACTCTGGACGCTCTGAAGAGGATGTGAGCGAGCATGACACAACCACAAATTCTTGAAATTTCATACTTTGTTCCACCCAATAGTACTGAGCCTTCGAACTTGCTGTTCCTGGATCCTGCTAGATGACTAGTGTGATGAGCCCTGCCTGTTGCAACTAACGCCAGGACCGTCTTACTAAGGAACATAACCGGCAACGACCTCAAAATGCCCAACAAGCCAGATCTCGACTTGAGCCTATATCTCGTCACTGACGCCACGCCAGAAATACTCGGTCACAAGGACATCTGCCACGTAGTTGAGGAAGCCTGCAAAGGTGGCGTCACGATCGTACAGTATCGAGACAAGCACGCCGATACCGGTGTGCTGATCAAAACTGCTGCTGAACTACACTCAGTCACCAAAAAGTACAACGTACCTCTTCTGATCAACGACCGGCTGGATGTTTGTCTTGCCGTGGGAGCAGAAGGTGTGCATATCGGCCAGGATGACACGCCTCTGGAAGCTGCAAGGCGTATCTTGCCACCAAATGCAATCATTGGCATGACAGCTTCCTCCGTGCAGGAGGCGGAAACCGCGATCCACGGCGGCGCAGATTACTTGGGTATAGGCACCATGTTTGCAACGCCGACCAAGAAGGACACGAAGTCCATCATCGGCACAAAAGGTACTCAAGAGATCCTTGCCCGCTGCAAGACCGGTACCAAGCACTCCGTTGGGTGTGTTGCCATTGGTAGCATCAACGCCGCAAATGTGCAAAGAGTCATACACCAGTCTACCGCTGGCGAGAACCAATTGAATGGCGTGGCTGTTGTCAGTGCAATAGTTGCTGCCACTGATCCTCAAGCAGCCGCATCGGAGCTTCTACAGCGCATCAGGAGCACATCGGAGAAGTTCTACATCAGCACTCGACCAGGTGTACAACCTGCGTCCGAAGAGGCCATCTTGCAACAGGTTCCTGGCATCATCGAAAAGCATGTTTCATCCTCCATACTGTCGCATAATATGACCAATACGGTGGTCCAGAATTTCGCGGCAAATGTGTGCCTTGCCACAGGTGCGTCACCAATCATGTCCCTGAACGGGCCAGAAGCTCCTGACCTGGCACGGCTTGGTGGAGGTCTTGTCATCAACATGGGCACGGTGACACCTGAGATAATCAGTACTTATCAGGTTGGGGTCAAAGCATACAATGCAGCAGGTAATCCGGTGTTGCTGGATCCAGTCGGCGGCGGAGCAACTTCAGTACGTCGTGAAGCCATCCAAACATTGCTCAAAGCTGGATTTTACGATATCATCAAAGGTAATGAAGGCGAGATAGGCGCGGTGATGGGATCTTCGACTACTCAGCAACGTGGGGTGGACTCGGGACCCTCAAGCTCCAACGCTCAGCAAAAGGCGGAGATGGTCGAGACGTTGGCACAGAGAGAACGATGCCTTGTGCTTATGACGGGTGTTACAGATTACCTATCTGACGGTACGCGGACAGTGGCGATCTCGAACGGGAGCAAATGGCTGGGCAAGATCACTGGCAGCGGTTGTGCGCTTGGGAGTGTGGTAGTGAGTTACCTCGCTTTGCACAGAGATGACAAATTCCTCGCCGCCATTGCTGGTATCCTGCACTACGAGCTTGCGGCAGAAAGGGCCGAACAGAACTCCTCTTGCCACGGTCCCGGATCGTTCATACCGACATTCCTAGATGAGTTATACTCGCTTGGCCAGGACGTCAAGAGTTTGGATGTAAAGAAGCTGGCCAGATTAGAGTTCCTTTCGTAGGAGGTCATGATGCTAGTTGTGGAACAAGTGTCAGGCTGCTGGAGAAGGATCCTGGTGTAAGCATGTTTGGTGGGAAGCCGGCTCCAAGCTCCACTACTGAAAGGTCGAATGAAAGACACCTATAGACGTTCAACTATTGTCGGCGGTCGCAAGTGTAAGAAACCTTGTAGAAGCTCTAATGGCCTACTGCAGCGCTGCAGCTGAAGAGGCAACTGCAAGGACGGGCCAATACTGCTTCTAGAAAGCTTGGCGCGATCTGGCTGCGCCAGCGGGTGGCTTCGAAAGAATGCCGAAGAATGTAATGCTCATCGCTCAGAAGTTCAAACCAGCAGCACTGATCAAACCAGATCTATCCAATCGATCGATTCACACGGACTGTAGGCCACGCGACTTGTACATCCACATTCAACCAGTCAAACGTCAACTTCACTTGGGCCATCTCGAACAGGAGCCATACCGCGGTTGGACCTCGACATCGAAACACCCCGTCTTGCCTCTCCCCTTCCTCGTTTCACACCTGTTGCTCGCGAGGTCGGCTGCCTGAAGCCACTGCTATTCGCTCTGCCGTTTCGAACCCTGCAAGCATCGGCTTCAGCCCTGCCTGTCAATCACACCAGGTTCAGATCGTACAGCGCAGTCGCTGACACCAATCAGTCCACCACCAGCCCTGACTACTGGACACACAGCATACCGCGCCTCAAACATTGCCATCACGAGCAGAAGGTAATCACTGCTCAGGCGCACTCTTGATGGAATACCACCCGTTACACTACTCCTAGCATCCATTGGGAAGCAGAACGACCCGGACCCGCCTATGTGCTTTCTTTTGGTATATTTAGGCCTCAGTGGAAGACCCGGGCTCTGTTAGACGACTGCGCTGTCAGGCGATGGATGGTTCTGGCTCCAACTCCAGCTTCGCCACAAGAGAAGAGTTCTGGCGGCTGCAGTCAACCATTGATGCTCTGTCAGCGACCCAGCAGCAGCACGCTGAGCGCATCATGCGCATAGAGAAGAAAGGTGAAGATGGCATCAAGCCAAAAACTTTATGGGGGGCATCTTCACCATTCCCTTCTGGCCTGTCCTCGTCACATTCCCATTCAGGTGAGAAGGCAAATAACCATAGACCGGCCCGATACTAATCCTTGCTCAGAGTCGACCCTGAATCCCGCAGCTGAAGCCTTCCGAAACTTCGACAACGATACGCCGGCCGGTATGATCAGTTCGTTAACATTAGATACAAACGAGGAGGCAAGAAGGGCGGCCTCAAGGGCGGCTTCATCCGTGCGATTCGACGAGAGTGCCAATCACTATGCGCCTTCGAGACAGTCGATGGACCTCCCCACAAGGACAGGCAGCGGTCTGAGCAGTCACCCTTTGTCTGAGAGATCATTATCACATCGCTCTGACGGCAGGAGCAGCACAATGGGCTTCGGCCGGGCAAATAGCTTCGGTCTCGAGAACAGCCGCTTGCTAGGCTCGATACACAACTCACCCCGAGTCTCTGGGAACCCTCCGCCTGGCTTGTTTGTTCTGGGGCCTTGCCCTGCCATAGTGCGATGTTGGCTGACCGAGAGCTTCACCAACGACAGTCTGCTCTATGCTGCTGTCTGCACCGGTGCCGCCGTCTCGTCTATCGGCATGCACATCCTGCATGCTCTCGGGCTAGATGGCGAAATAGTGGAAGAGAACGGCTTGAAGAAGATTCGCCTCATGGTCTACATGACGGAAGCAAAGATTCAGACACCCTCCTCGAGATCCGCTAGCCCATCCCCACAGGTGCCAACCGTCACTACAAAGTTTGTCGTCGATGATCGCCCTGCACAGGACAAGTCTATCCAAATCGTTCTTGGCAGCGACGTCCTGCGTCAGCAAAGCGCGGATCTCCTCCTTTCACAAGACAAGCTCATTATCTACGACGACGATCGCAATCAGCTATCTGTGCCATTGGTCAGACCAGAAGATGACAATGTATACAGGTATTTGATGACAAAGGCGAGAAGCAGAAGCGACTCGATGACATCCGAAGTCATGCCATCCGACGCTATGAGTGAGATCTCAGCACCAGGCATAATAGGAAGACCGAGCAGATTGAGCTCTGTTGTCAGCTCTTCCTCGCCAATGACGACGGCGACCAACGGTGCGGCAATGATTGAGTCCTCGAATGGCTCCGATGGCCAGAAGCAAGACGAGCCAAGACAGATCCTTCAGAGAAGTGCCATAGATCTACCACCAAGGCTAGGCGAAGACTCGAAGTCTGGCACAGAGAGCGAGAAATCGACCACTACACCAGTCTCAAAGTCGAGTTCTGGCGTTTGGTCATCATCTTGGCGAAGCGCTGCCGCCGGCGGTGGCACTCAGCAGAAGCCTTCAGATGGCCAAGGCTCCGCAAGTTTCATGCGACGCGACGCACCTCGACCGATGAAAGTCCTCCGACCAAGTGGGAAATCCATGGCCAATGCAACACGAACGACATCGAATCCTTCTACACCAGTGGGTGCGGCCGTCCCAGAGTTCGGTCAACCCCAGCAGGAGGGTCGAGATCCGAGTATAGCACAGCCAGAGCCGCGACCGACGAGGACGAATCCAATAGGGTCGGGAAGTGCTTTTGGTTGGCTTAATTCCGGTACGCCGAGAAGGTCGACGACGACTGGCGGCCCATGAGATAGTCAGTAGGACTTTGGACGCTGCGTTAGCGCAGAGGTTTCACAACCACTATTAGCCATATCGAGACTGCTGACAGTTCAGCAGAGAGGTGTACTTCAATCTAAAACAAGTGCATCAGTCAAGTCGGTCCATTCACATTGTAACCATCCGTGTCTGCATTTCATGGCGTGCCTCAGGAGCACAAGCCGGGCTTCTTTCCCCGTCATCCATTTGCACCAAGCTCTAGGCACCGAGCGATTTGTCACTCTAACAGCAGTATCGACAGCACAACGCAATGCTTCAGTCATTGCAGCAGGCCTGTGGTATCCGTAGCGCCCTACTCAGCCTCAAACAGGTGATCATACATACCAACTGCCTATCCACCCACCTCCAGCCTACAACTTGCAAAACGTCTCCACAGCCAACTTCGTCTCCTCCTTCGTCTCCCTCACCAGCCCACTAATCGCCTTGAACCTCTCATCCTTCGCGTCGCCCAGCATCTCATACAACAAGCTCTCGCTCGTCGTGACCACCACGCCCTCGGCCCTCAACCGCGCCAGCGCGACGTTCCTCTCCCCGGCATTACAGCTGCTCACGCCGTCCGCGAGCACGTACACCCTGTGGCCCATGGCCAGCAGATCCAGCGCCGTCTGCGTCACGCAGATGTGCGTCTCGATGCCGACGATGACCGCCGACACGGGCTGGTGCGGCTTGCCGGCGGTCGCGGGCGACGCCGACGATTGCTGTGTGAGTGCCGCCGTGAGGTCTGGCACCATCATCGAGAAGGCCGTCTTGTCGATTTCGGTCGAGTGCGACGCTGGGAGCAGCTCTTTGAGTTCGGGGACTGTGGACCCGAGTTTGGCGGCGGATTGCGTGGTCGTGTAGACTGGCGTGTTGAGGATTTTGGCTGTGGGTGGGGGGTTTTGGTTAGTGGTGTGAGATGAGGCACTGGTGATGTTCAGGGTGTAATGGTGCACTGAATGCGATGTCATGATTTCAGGGAACGGGCTGTAGTGATATGTATGGGACATGGAGCGCGGCACTGCGTCGTGGCAACTCAATTCATACCTGCTTTAACCATCTTCTGGGCCGTGGAGATGACTTTGGGGAACTCCCATATTGCGCTGCGGAATTTCTCCTGGATGTCGCAGATACTGGGTCTGGTCAGTCGGAGTGCCTCGATCACAGCTGGGCATGGATCTCCTTGAGCATCTATCTGGCTGGCTTACAATAGTGCCGGGTTCTCTGTAGGGCTTTGTCAGCATCACATAGCGGGCAAGCAGGCGTGCGAACGGCCCTTCCTCGGACCAAGTAGAGGGTGCTTCAAGCAATCTGTTCCGGCTTACCTATTCTAGAAGGCATCTTGCCGAGAGACCGTATGGCGGTCGTACTTCGTGTGAGGTGATGTTGGTTTCGAAGGTGAACAGCTCGTCTCAGCATCAATCTGTTTGTAGGAAGTCGCGGTTGCACTACAGCTGTCGATGTGGTAAGATTCTATATGGGGAGAAGTACGAAACTCCCGCGTCCGAGAAGCGGCATCAGAAGACGTCAGCCGTGCAGGATGAAGTGGATTTGTGGGGAGCGCTAGACGCGTAGATTGACTTCGATCACAATCTATTGAAACGTGAGAGGGACGTGGGGTAACAGATTGTGCGACGGCAATTGGGATTCTATTCGACAACACATGAGTCCTTGACCGCCCCATTGTAACGAAACCTCATCCTCGACAAAACAAGCAGGTTGGCTTGGCCATAATGCGAATTGTAGTTGCACGAGGCCAATATGCGAAAGCAATGACACGAGTTGAACATGGCGTCTTGATGATCTGTTTTGAAGTTGAGAATGAACAGGAAACACGGTGATTGAACAAGGTCGAAAGTGAATCACTGCAGAGAGTTGAAGGTTCAAAGGCAGACAGGAGTAACGCTATAATGCTCATAACCTGAAACCAATGCCGTGCCGATGCCGTTCAAACAAGAGACCGCCTTATTTAGTTGCCCACCCATACAAATGCAGTCTATGCCACACCATGCCGATGCCGTCACTTGATGCGCATCAAGAGAGCCCTGTTCAATGCCCTTGAATCGCCGCCACCAGCAGAATCAGAAAGTAATACCACAGCCTTGAATATGCCATGCGAACCCGCCCGCCGCTGTTCTGTCGTTTTCATCTATCCACCCCTCTTCTTCATACCTTGTCTGCTTCTAACTCTTCTCTTCGCAGGTCTTAATGTATTTCACGAAAGTCTTCTTGTGCACCATGCCACGATAGTGTCCCTCGGACACAACACAGACGTATCTCAGTCCAAGCTTCGAGAAGCATTGATACACCAAATCCATGGGCGAATGTATGTCTAGCGCCACTGGTGCGGGATCAATAAAAGGTGTCAGGTCTGCAGGTTCTGAGAAATTGGGACCATCGTCTTCCTCGTCAGACAATATTTCATCGTGTCCAAACGCATGCCAGCCGTGGTGATGTGCGTTAGCCGGATGCTGAGAGCTGCTCATTAGACACAAGGTATCGTCCTCCGGTGTCTCGAGCTTGTCGAGCGCAAATTCCAGGTCAGGTACTGGTATGAGTCCGATCAACGATTTCTCGCGGACGATCGGGAGACCACCGTCTAGCTCACCTGCATGCTGAAGTCGGGTAAGCTTGATCCGCAGCTCGGACGCCTTCACGTAGGGACTAATTGTTATGTCGATGAGCTTATCCAGGCGAAGACGAGGCACAATGTCCCCGAGTTCCGTGTCAAATACAGGCGTAGATTTGTTGTCGAGGAAGGGATAGCTGTTCATGTCAGTAAGGAGGTCGTAGATAGAATGTGGTTCAACGGCATCAGCGGTCCACTTCGCGAAGAGGACAGCGAGGGAGAACGGGAGAACCTGTTTCAATTCTGTTAGCATGCGGATAGTAGCAAGCGTCACGCACGTTAGCAGTCACTTACGTGATCGAGGCTGCCAGTGAGCTCGAAAAGGATGACGGCCAAGGTGATCGTGAGGCGGGTAACACCACACATTGTTGCGCCCGCAGCGACAAGAGCATAGACACCCGGTGTGACGCATTCTTCGATTGCACCAGAACTGCTATTAGAGCAGTAGCCAAATACCCAGGAATTGGGAAACTGGTAAACCAGCCATTGTATGAAGTGACCAAAGATCCGACCCATCAGTCCGCCGACAACCATGGATGGAACGTAGATGCCGGCTGGTACCTTGATCCCAAAGGTGATGACTGTGAGCGCCGCCTTGATAACAAAAGCCATGGCAAGGTAGCCAATTACGCTGGGTATGTCTTCTGCCGCCGGACACAGGCCTGTCATTGTACCTTCAACACATGGACTCGCAAGCTCGGCTAGCAGCTCAGCTACGGGTAGTCTCGTGTACCGGTTCCAGAAGCTGACAATACCAGTAAGCAGGGCCACTAAAAAGACTTCCACCATCGGGTGTTTCTTGATCACCGGGAATTTTCTGAATGTGGTTGCCCAGAACTTCGATGCTTTGATGAAGAGTGCCCCTGCAACACCTCCCAGAATACCGAGAAATGCAAAGCCGACAAGCTCGAAAGCCCTCCACTCTGTGACGTACTTAACCTCGAACAAAACGATCTTGCTAGTACCATACGGGTTGAGGAACTTGAGACCTAGGGCTGCTGCAATGCAACAGAAAAACGTGCGGAAGAGTGTCTTAGGTGGGAAGTAATAGCTGACCTCTTCCAGGCCGAACAGTACACCGCCAAGTGGGGAGCCAAAAGCGACCGCAACGCCCGAAGAGGCACTTGCTGACAGAATCTCTCTTCGTTTACCATCGTTGTCATTGTATTTGGTGAATAGACGGCATGCCACATTTCCCCAGCACGTTGCAATGTGGACAAACGGGCCTTCCTTGCCAAGGCTCATACCAGAAGAGACACTCAATATTAGAGCAAGAATCTTCAAGACTAGAGTACGTAGACCGAGATATCCGTGAAGGACGAAGCCAGAGAGAATAACCTTGACCTCAGCTACACCACTGCCAGCAGCTGAATAATAGACGCTCGGCGGAAGGGGGTTATCCTGGATGAGCGGCGGCCTTGGTACATCATCCTTGTCATCATCCGCTCGATCGTTGTTCTTGTGCTTAGTGGCTGCAAGGTTCTCGTCGAAAGTGGCAGCAATCTGAGAGGGCGCCACAGTCTTGGAGAACAGCGTTATGAAGCAAGATAGACAGGCGAGGACTATGCACCAGGCAATGAACATGAAATAGTCGATCCAGACGGAGTCGATGTTGCCCGGCCTTATTACTTCTGACCAGGTGCGCCACCGACCACAGCTGTACGTTCCTAGGCAGCAGTCCTTGTGGCTCAGCCATGGACGACCTGAGCAGTAACCTCGCTTGATGTCGAAAATGGAAGACTCGCTTACATCGATGAAGTAGGCAGTGACTGCAGTGAGCACACCAACTAGGAACACCAATATCCAGCCTTGGCTTGAGTCGAACCACAACTTTGCCTTGCCTCTCCAGCCTCGGAGCCGCCTCAACTGCAGAACACGGTAGCCGTCTGCAATGCTGTCATGCACCCAGTCGGTGGAAGTGAATTGATCATACCACACTCTGTCTTCTGCCATGTGACTGCCCAGCATGGACTGGTTTAGCTTGGGCGTCCGTAGACCAGCCGCCCGCATGAAGACAGGACTCGAGGGGTAGGAGTAACCAAATGTGTCTAATCTTGTGGGTGTCTTCCTACTTCGAAGGGAGCCGGCCATGCTGCTGATTCTTGACAGCCCGCCATATCTGGGTGTAGCCCCACCACTCTTCGTACTCCTCTGACGGATGGGACTATCACTCGCTGAGAGCAAGGCCGTGTGTTCGTCGTATGCCTCATCGGCTGCATCGTTCATGGAGAGGGATGTTTTCGTTCGGTGGGCGCCTGGGCGCGAAGGAGGGTCGGTGTTGAGATAAAGGGAGGACTTCATACTCTCATTCCTGCTTTGGTTGTCGGTGAAAGATAGTCTCGAGTCAGGCATGACGGGTCGTGTCACTTGAAGCAATGAACAAAGAACAATTGACAGCAGGAATGTCTGAATGTAATGAAAGGAAGGGTGAGCGAATCGGCTCCAGGCCCACTGCTCGTGAATCTCAATTGTTCATGCGCGAAGACAAAAGGCCTTCATCGCCGTCTGCACGTCTCGTGAAAGACCGGGTACGGATATGGCTGGCAAGAAGGTCATCGACTGCAAGGCCTTGCGGGAGGATGATTCAGGCACGTGCGGGTTGTTTGTAGTTGGGCGGCAAAAGGGGGCAAGAGTCATAAGCAAACGAGAGGGTGTCTAGGTAGAGCGCCGTGCTGGGCTTGGTGTCGAGCAGGCGTCAATCATTCGCTAAAGGGAGCAATCATCTGATGCAAGTTGTGTCAGTGCTGAGAACGTGGCTCAAGCCTGAAGGTGGACAGGGCAAGAACGATCGGCTCAGCAACGTATCGGTCACGGTCGCGCTTGTCTGCCAAGGAACGACGGACGCTGCCTTCGCTCTCACCGCCCACGATCGATTTGTTGTGCGTTTCATCGTTCCTCACTCGCTTGTCGACTCGTGTAATGAGTGATTGCTGTCGGCACAAAAAGGGCCATACAATTTTCGAGTCGAAGAAGGCTTAGGAAATGATGTGCATACGATACGCCCACATGCAGTGTCAGCTGCATAACTGTGGAGACCTCGATCTCACTTGACGTCGCACGGCGTGCCCTCGGTCTTTCATCTTCATCATCTGACCAACGACATTCCAATTCGAACTCTAGCTGCATTTGGGTGTCATGAAGCTATCCGTTGGATTCGGAGTGGTCACGCACTGGCAGAAGGGTTTGTCCAACCGAGCGCCGAACCATTCATAAGACGTCTTGTTTTCTAACAGATGTTATGATTATTCGCCAAATCTGACATCCAGTATTCTGCTTATGCATCTGGTTTCTGGCATGCTCTAGCTAAGAAGTGTTCCCGAAGCATGCTGTGAGACGACTGCTAGCAAACACGCTGTTGTTTCAATGCAAGGAGAGGTATCTGAATTGCTTCTGGAAGCCCTGATGTTACGCACCAGTGAGATCATGGACTAGCATGCCCCACGGTACGAAGATCATGCGGTAGGGGTAGTACGGTCAAGTCGCCGAGAAACATTCCGCATTCAATTGGCAGAAGGGAACAGTAGTTGTTGCGTCCGTGCAGATTGCTCGTGTCCTGCCCTGCTTATCACGCTGCATAATCCTGCCATGCTATGATCAGATATACACCTATTGCAGAGAGAATTGATCACAACCCCAGACCTACTACAGACGTGCTTGAAAGAGCTAACGTCGCAGTCGGCATGTCCACCTCACCGAACTTCGTTCCCCAGACCGAGCTTGAACCACCCCCAAGCACTTCTCCGGTAGCCCAATCGCCTTCCAGCACCTGGGCGGAGTATCCGCAGTTCCTTCTCTTTGGCGACAGCATCACGCAGTTCAGTACCCTTACCCTCCAGGCGTATCTGCAAACCCAATACGTTCGCCGTCTCGATGTCATCAACAGAGGCCTTTCTGGCTTCACGCTACCAATGGGTGTTGGAGCGCTGCACAAATTCCTGCCATATACAACGCCAAGGTCGACCTGGCCCAAGATCAAAATCGTGACTGTTTTCTTCGGCGCTAACGATGCATGCGTACCCGGCGAACAACAGCATGTCGATCTACAGGTCTATATCGACACGCTGAAGAAGCTGATCAGTTATCCAGTCTTCCAACAGGATGGTCCTGCTAGGACAAAAATCGTTATTATCACACCGCCTCCAGTCAATGAGCACCAGTTCGAGCGAATGCCATCAGGTCACTTTCAACGTCGCGCCGGCATTACCTCCCAGTATGCTCGAGCAGCAAGAGAGACTGGGGGGATAGAAGGTGTCCCCATACTCGACCTCTGGACTATCCTCATGCGCAAGGTTGGCTGGGAGCCGTCGATGGGCCGTGAATGCTGCTGCGGTCACATCCCATACCAGGCTGACGTTGCGTCGACATCTGCTTCCCATTTCCAACATATCCCTGGTTGTTATCATGCGCCAGCAGATTGGGCGGATGCCGACCACCAACTATCAGACTTTCTCACAGACGGCTTGCATCTGACCAAGCTAGGATACGATGTCCTATTCTGGGAGCTTCTGAACCTCATCAAGCAGGAATTACCCGATTGTGCGCCCGACAACTTGCCATTCGTGTTGCCCGAGTGGAGGGACGCTTTGCTGATGCCTGCATACCGCGCATAGGCACCAACCATTGCTCCTGTACTCTCCGCCACCGTACTGCTGATTGGATCTCATTCATGTCACAGTGCACATAACCATAAGCCCGCATATTGCTATAGTCAAACGTTTTTTTGCGGTTGACACTAACCTAACGAGAAAACAACTCTTCGCTTCAAGGGTCTACGTTGTCCATTTTGAGATGCATCAAGTTCTACAGTCTTTCTTTGCTACCAGACAGGGCGACGACAGGCTGTAGAGCAGAATACCATTGTTCTGATACAAGACCTGATGGGGTATTCGGAGTGGTCTGGCACTGGCACCGGCACGACGTTATTCTCCCAAACTGTATGTCACGCTATAGCAATCCAGGTGTTGATGCTCAGAGCTTGGCGACCAAAAATGGTTAGCTTCACCAACCCCGCACCGACGCGTGCCAGGAAGTATCCGCGTCCGTTCGTGCTTGCCTGCGCCAGGCAAAACTGAGAGCCGTGAGTCGTCACGATTGGACTTCACCAGCACGGTCATCGAAGCTCGCACCTCGTCGGCGCAATCTGGCGCTCGACCTGGTAGGGGGTGGCAGATCATGGCGCTCTACAGAGGCGCGTCCAATCGCTCAAACCGCAGCACATCGAGTGCAGAGAGGGCACATTATGCATTGCGATCATTCCTCACAATCGGTCAATCAACGACAGATTTGCACCGAGCGACTTGATGTGGATGAAATGCCCACGAACACGAGAAATCAAGGTCTTGCTTGACGCCTACCGACAGAAGTACAACCCAACGTCGGAATTCTTTCATCTGACTCACCAGGGTGTGCGTAGAGACCGGTTCGATGTCGTGGGGTTTCTTGAGGATGGCGACAACGTTGTCATGCTGAAAGCAGTCGATGGTCCAGCATGGACATGGGAGGAGGAGCAGGCCGTTGCTTCTGTTAGAGTGTCGGCGAAAAAGTCAAGCGCTGCTCGAAGAGTTTTAGAGACCAAACTAGGCCACTGTAAAGAACAGCTTGATGATGGCGGTAAGTCTGTTGATAAGGCCGATGAAGATCTGGAGGCCTGGGAAGAGATTTTGTCAAAGTGAGTTACTCCCACCTTGATAGCAGTATATACCTGCTGGTACCCTCCGGAGGCCACGAATACTAACAATTTGCGTTAGGTACCTGGATGGAAAAGAGGTGTATCCTCCAGCACCGAAAAAGCGAAAGAGGGCAGCCTCCCCGAAGGCGCGCAAAAGACCAAAATAAACAGATCCCGACTCAGACGATGATTTTATTGCGAGTGACAATTCAGATGGGTCTGATCAGGATGAGCTCCATGGTGGCGATGACGAAGCCCCTACACGGTCACTTCCTGCAAGCGAAAACGAAGCTGTGGTCAAGGTCGAAGAGCTGAGAAGCACAAAGAAAGATGGCAGGAGGAGGAGGCTTGAGATTGAAGCAGATGTCAAAGACTTCGGTAAGCGGATCGCGGCAAATAAGCAAGAGTAAGAACCGCATGATGTAGTAATCTCGACCGAATGCATTGCAGGCAGGAACAACTACTCTCGGGAAACCATTAAACAAGACTTCGCAGCTGGTATCAAAGAACTCGACCAAGAGATTGCGGAAGAGTAAGATGCTGCAAACTTCAACCCTGAGGAGGACATCAGAGACTACGATGATGTAACAGTATCGCTGCCAGTGTTCTGTTTGTCTTCTCCAGCTTATCAGAAAATGTGCGGCAGGTTCACGTGCGACAAGCATGTTCTAGGGTTCGACAATGTCGAGGCAACGAAGGTTGGTGATCTCGTGAACAGAATCAGAACCAACGCAGACACTAACTTCTCACAGGTTCCTACGCTCCAGAAGCACTGTTCGAAATTCACTTAGGCTAGCCGGGAGGCTGCCTGCAAGCGGTTCTTGAACAGCATGAATGCGCTTCTCAACTCATTGCGGTTATGGTCTTCGAGTGATGGTTCATGCGCAAACCTTACGGACGATCAGCTGAGGAGGGAGAAAGACATCCTTGAGGACAAGCTTGGGAAACTTGATTCGGTACGTTCCCTATTCGGATTGTATGACTCTCCCCTCATTGTAACACCCGCCTCTCTACTCACTGTCGCAACGTACGTCTGGCTAGTCCCATTCTTCCTGGTGTCATCCCTTGCGTCAGCTTGTCTGAACAGGTTGAGCGTGCTGGAAGTGATTACATGGTTGACTAGGGTGTCCCCCCGAAGCATCAGACCTTAATAATACTTTGATCAGGCCCTCGAGAAGCAGATACGATTCGTCTTACTCAACATCAAGAACGAGCTGGAACACAACCTCTACTCAGTCTTCCCGGCAGCGATCGAAGCATCGAAAGCACAAGCAAACCTCACGGTCGCGAAATGGGCGCGGCCATACAACAGAGACACCCGGGATGAAAGCGGTCTGCACTACAGCACGTACAAGGCTGTGGTGCGTCGTGATGGAGTCTATACGAATTATTGAGGCCTACACCATTTCAACGAACAGCTGACAGAGCCTATCATAAAGTATATTGCTAACGGATGGGAGAAAACGGTCTCTTGTCGCATTCCCAGTGTACTCACCACCCTCGTGGCTGCAGTCGACAAATTGCTGCACACATTCCACGATGAAGTCGAAAAGCGCGCTGTTAGAGAATGGCGGCAGTATGGCCAGGTTTTACATGCTCCGAAACCAGTTACAAGCCTATCGCGAGGTCATCAAAGACGCATCGAACAAGACCAAAGTTGATATTAGTACTCGGCAGAAGGACATCAATCGCGAATTCGTGCCTGTGATCACTCTGAATATGTTACCGGCCTATCAGTACTGTACAGAAGAGCGTGGCACTGGAAGCTTCAAGCGTATGAAGGCACACATGGACATGCACGTGGAGTCCATCAAGCAGCAGATGTTCACAGAATCTACCGACGACATCAGGCGGAGGATTACCTTTATGCTCAAGGAAGCTCAAGATCAACTCGAGACGAGTCTTGACGAAATCTTTGTGTCCATGAAGCGAGATTACACTCAGTCGGTGACGGGGGTCACAAATCATGCCGAGCGACTCTCACGCGACCAGCGCATGATGAGAAAAGACTTGCTCGACCTCGTCAACGGTGCCAAACTGAGATTCGAAAGAGTGGTCGGGGTTTGCCTCTCCGTCTCCTGAACCAGAAGCTCCGGTTGCGTCGGTGGCAGATGGAGGCACCGACGACACGCCTGACGCTCCGAGAATAGGTTAGTCAGGTCGCACTTCGCCATCCTACAGTAGAATGTGAATTAATCATCCAATAGAGCTGAAGCCAGAAGCGAAAGCCGAGACGCCGCTGACAGCAATACCCGCAGTACAACCAAAGAGCACTTTCGAAGAAGAAACTGCCATGTCTCCAGCATCAGATGCTAATGACGAGCCAGCTGGTGCTCATAGAAGGGTATGTTCACGCATTATATGACAGTACTGTTATATGACGGAGCCCATTGGTAGCTGTGCCTGTCAACTGGCCGATAACGAGCGATAGTATTCGCTGGCCTTCGAGTAAGGCTTTCTCTCCCGGTACCGTCATCATATATGATACCGCAGTCCTATGTTTACCGCCAATCTTTCGTGGCATGTAATTTGGCATGGTGCGGCCACTGCCGCGCTTGAAGTAACACGCTTGACATTATTGAAGGCCTGATTAGCCCGTAGAAGCAACGAGTCTTGTGACAGCAATAAGGGACCCGTCGACGTACTCGAATTGTGTGCTGATCAAATCTAACACAACAAACTTTGACCAAACCCCTTTTTGCAATTCATCCGACACAGATAGAAGCCAGAACTCAATGTAATAATAGTGCGGCAGAGGTAGCAAATTACCCCAAACGCAACGGCGGGCCTATAGCCGATATCCCCCTCCGGAACGTTGTAACCAGTAGATAGAAATGCATCGGGCATATTGATGCTAATATCTTCTGCAATCCTGCTGAACTTGATAGATCCTTCGAACGTTTTATTGAAGCTACCTTGACACGATCCTGTCAGCCTCTGCTCACTAACCGCCACCATGTCAATGAGCATAGAAGAAGCCCAGACACCACGCCCAGGTTATCCTAAACCCGTTCCCAACACATCAAACAATGTCCTCGAGCAGTTCAAGCTAACTGGCCGTGTTGCCATTGTTACTGGTGCAGCAGATGGAATCGGTCTAGCGGTAGCAGAAGCATATGCCGAAGCCGGTGCGAACGTCGTGCTATGGTATAATTCAAACAAAGCAGCGATCACACGTGCCGAGGAATTAGCCAAGCAGCACAACATCAAGGCTAAGGCATATCAGGTTGAAGTGAGCCAACCAGAGAAGGTGCAAGCCGCCATCAAGGAAGTCGTCAACGAGTTTGGCAAAGTAGACGTGCTGGTTGCAAACGCCGGCATGGCTATCAGCAAGCCGATACTGGAAACGACGGTTGAGGAGTACAAGCGGCAGATGGAGGTGAATCTCGATGGTGTCTTCTATTGTGCCAAATATGCTGGCGAGCAATTCAAAGCTCAGGGTACTGGAAACCTGATCATTACATCCAGCATCTCGGCACATATCGTCAACGTTCCTATTGACCAGCCTGTGTACAACGCTTCGAAGGCGGCGGTCACGCACCTTGGGAAATCACTCGCACGAGAGTGGAGAGAATTTGCACGGGTGAACATTGTCTCGCCTGGATTCTTCGACACGAAGATGGGCGCAAGCGACAAGGTCATTACTGAGGGGATGAGGATGACACCATTGGGTAGGCAAGGAAATGTGAAGGAGATCAAGGGCTTGTTCTTGTATCTGGCTAGTGATGCAAGTTCTTATCAGACTGGTAGCGACGTGGTCATTGACGGTGGGTACATCTTGCCTTGAGTCATCTTCACCCATAAAGTGGCAGTCCTAGACTAGTGAATACTGTGAACTGTTGGGACGCGGTCGATAACCAACGGGACTCAAGGGACATTTTATTTTTAAACAGCTTACTCGTCATATCAGCCGATCGAGGTCCGCGACACTGCACCCGCAACCACTTTATCGCTACACTAAGAGCTGTTCTCAACGTCTCCATGATTGCTCGTCCTATATTGCCTAATGATAAGACTCGCCCAGAGCATAGGTGGCAGATATGATGTTTGTAGGCTGATGGGGGCTCTGGTGTCTGAGAAAGCCAGTACTAACAACAAACCCCACTGCAACTAAGAATTAGGTGCATGGTGGCCTTCTGACACGCCACTTAGGTTGCTTCCAGTACGAGGGTTGCCAGTGCTATCCTAGGTCGAGCCTAAACTGATTTGTAGCAAGCTTTGCGGTCGGCTTCTTTTTTAGGTACAAGCGGGTGGGAAGCTCGCCAGAGTTGCCCCGAGGCTTCTGCTTCTCGTCCTTTAATCGCCTCCTAGCTTGCGCAAAATTTTGAGATATATGCATGATCACTAGAATTGTGTTCCAGAATCCAGTCTAGCGAGTTCACAACTCGCCTTGCTAGCTCAATCGGTAGAGCGTCAGACTCTTATCAGGAATTACTTGACGATCTGAAGGTTGCGGGTTCGACCCCCGCGTGAGGCTATTCGTTCCCTATCCCTCTGTGGATGGAGCTCAAATCCTTAAAGCCTGAGGTTAGATCCCTCGGAGATTGATCTTTTTTGCGGTTCTGTAGAAAGCCATCAAAAGATGGCAGCAAGCTTGAGAGAAGACAGCACGCTTTGGTTTTTGACGAGCGGCGATAACGGCCGGGCACTGGATGCCGTTTCCGTACCAAGCTTCTGTTCTTCCAAGTACAGAATATCTAATTGTACGCTTAACGCGTTGATTAGAAAAGATCCAATCCAGCTGCGGTAAGTTTCAACAAGGTGATGTGTTGGTCGATGGTCCAGCTGGTGCCACCTTGTAGAAGGGCGAAGCAGTCGCATTATACGACTCGTCCTCGTCCACCAAATCACCTGACTATAGCTGGATTTAGTAATAGCACGTGGCCGGATCGAGTATATCAGCTAATTCGACTACGCTGAATTCAATGCCGCGGTTTGTATCATCAAGTTATGAATAATTGTTAGGGCAGGTGTGGAAAGTATAGAGCAAGAAGGCAGGCATGATTTCTTGGTGAGCGAACCACTCACTGTAACTACCGGTACTTGGCATCGTGTCGCGCCGGTCCCAACCCACCGCCGTAGTGCCAGTGATCTCATCTCGGTCCAACCCATGACACCGGCTCGAGAACGAATAAAGACAGCCACAAACTTTATGATCTTGATATACATAAGCTGTGGTGCAACTAAAGATTACGAGCATATACACTGCTACTGCGAGCATTTTCTAGGAAGTCATCTTTTTGTGACTCAGTGAGATTGCTCTTCCACTTCCACTGCAGAGATCTCTACACAGGTAGTCCGATCTGTCTTCTCAGCACCACATCCTACACTCATAAACAACAAAGCGACGCTTAGCTTCACAGTCGTCAGACTGACGCCAGATCAGGACAAGAACAGTGTAGACCCATCAACAATGGCCTCCTCCTCGGCAGCTGGCAAGCCTTCGGTAGGCATACTGTCGATCGGCGACATGGGCATGGGCATTGCGAAGCTTCTAACCGCTCATGACTACGAGGTTTTGACGGTCTCATCAGGCAGGAGGCAAGCCGGAATTCTTGGATCTTTCTCTTCTCCGCTGACTGTCCCAGTCAGCATACTAAAGACCGCATACGAGCAGCCAAGATCACCGATCTAGGTTCGGACGAAGAACTGCTAGCTCAAGCAGACATCATCCTCAGCATTGTCCCACCACGAGACGCTCTCGCGACAGCCAAAAGAATCGCCGACGCCAGTAAGACAGCAGGCCAAGCAAGGAAAGACAGAAAAGGCACCCAGTCGACCGAGGTGATCTTCATCGACCTCAACGCCATCTCGCCTAGAACTGTCGCCAAGATCTTTGCTCTCTTCCACTCTGCCCCAGACCCCAAGTCACCCCCGCAAACACCATCTCTCGCCCGCCGTCTAACAAGAACACTCTCACTCGCAGGCCAACAACTAGATTCAGGTTCAGAGACTCCACCACCCCCACCCATCACAATTAAATTCCTCGATGGCGGCATTATAGGCGCTCCACCATCCCAAGACAAGGATAAGGACAAGTCCAGCTCCAAAGACAAAGCCAACGACAAGCTCGACTCTTCCACAGCCTCCACCTCCACCTCCACCTCATCCTGGAAACGGCCCTCTATCCCCCTCTCGGGGCCCCATGAATCGCTCCTCCCCGCCGCGCTCCTCACAACCCTAAACATGCGCTTCATCTCCTCGCGCATCGGCACCGCCTCGTCCCTCAAAGCGTGCTTCGCCTCCCTCACAAAAGGCTTCACCGCCCTCTCGATCCTCAGCTACACCACGGCCGCGACCTGCGGCGTGCTCCCCGAGCTCAAAACGCACCTGGACGAGTTCATGCCGGGCCTGTCGCAGCGCGCCGAGGCCGGCATGACGGGGATGCCGCCCAAGGCGTACCGCTGGGTCGACGAGATGCGCGAGATCGGCAAGACGTTCAAGAGCAGCGGCGGCCTGAAGATGGGCGGGGAGATGTTCGAGCAGGTTGCCGAGGTGTATCGGTTCGTCAGCGAGGACACGGTGTTGGGGCAGGAGAGGGTCGGGAAGAGGAAGAGAGGGACAACGGTGGAGGATGTGGCCGAGTGTGTGGAGGAGGGCGTGCAGAAGAAGATGCAGAAGGGGCATCCGAAGGATGAGAAGCTGGAGTTGGCGTGGAGGGGTAGTTGGGGGTTGTGAAGGAGAAGAGAAACAATGGATATGCACTGCGCTTAGAAGATATTGAGTGGATTGATTCTATGAATGCAAACGAGACAGATATTTATTGTGGCTAGCTAGGAAGCCTCGTGTTCGGCGTTGTGTACAAGCCTTTCTAAATCGCCGAGGTCATAGGTGCTTGCAGCCTTGTAGTTCTCAAGGAACTCTGCGAGCTTCTGGTACTTTTCGCTGTTCCGATCGGTCTGGCTTGCATCGTCCAGTGCTTTTAGCTCTTTCATCACCTCGTCCGGTATATCAGTGTTGTCTGCCGCTTCGGCAGTACTCTCGTTCATTGACTTCACAGGGCGCGCGGCTTCGTGCTCGACCGGCATATATGGATCTTCTCTTGACTCTGCCGTCTCCCTGGCATCTACAAAAGCCTGCTCCTGAGAGCCTATTCCTGTCCCATCGTTTCCTTTCCCTTTCTGCTTGTACTCCGAATCCGTCGTACCCGTCCTCTTGGAAGGACCCTGCTGCACCTTCGCTTGCTCGTCCTGGCGTGGAAAGTTGTGAAGCCGCTCCCCGATCAGGTAGACCTCGTCACGAATCTTCACTCGCCAATCTTCGATCCGACTTTGCAGCCTTAGGACCATGTAGCTGGCAAATGCCGCTGAGAGCAGAGCTGGGTAGGAAAACCTGTAAATACGTGCTGTCTCCGCCTCGACAAGAGTTCGAGGATGTACCGCGATTGCAATACGTGCTAACCCGACTGGCAAGCCGATCAAAATGAAACAGACAGACAAAACTGGGAGGACCAGGGCTCGTGAGGCAAGCTTGACATCTGGCCGTAGTAAGCCGTGTCGAGTAATGCCCCGGATCGCCGTGGCGGGTCTTGTGTTTGTATGCGGAGTTGCTGTTAGGATGCGCACAACGATCCGAAGGTATAGAAGACCCAAAGCCCATGTTTGGAGGATGTGGATCATCGGAGTTGCTCGGGCACCTTGCGTCGTTGAGATGAGCAGGTTTGAAGGGCCGGATGCTGTGTTCTCATGCATGATGAGCCACGTATAGATCGGAACGTTGATGTAGAGTTCTGCGAGTAGCGACAGAGCCAATGGTGCAATAAACCCAATAAAAATAGCCAGGTACGCAATGCCAATCACCCTCTTACTGAAGGTGATGATTCGGGGGAGTATCTGCTTGGTGTTGTTGATGAAATGTGTAAGCTTGTTAACACCTGCTGCCCACTGAGATCGGATGTTGTAGATGAGGTAGACAGCTGCCGCAAAGGCGTGTGCACCAATTGTCATTGCGTACAGGTCGTTCACCGGACCATCCAAAGATGTCACCCACTTGATTATCGTTCGGCCAGTAATAAGCGGGCCAACCGTGCAGACCAATCCCAAGGCCGCAGCAAATATCCATATCATGCCAATGAATGTCAAAACCCTTGCTCTAAAATGGTTCGGCACGTAGAGCCGGGAGAATCGCTCATCCTTCTTTCCATGGAGACCTGTGTCGGAGTCGTCCTTGCCGTCAAGACGTTGGTTCTTCTCGTCGACTCTCACAAAGACATTCGTGCCTTTGGGTATCCGGACGCTGTCTTTTGCGGGAGCTCTGACATAGCTTCCGGCAGACAGGTCAACCGCACTATTGCGCAGACTTGGGAGCTCTATGTTTTCGACCTTCATGTCCTTGACTCGTCGAATGCTGTACTTGCTATCGGGGTTTGCGGCTTCTGCATCCATCGAGGCTCGTACGACATCCATGGACGTTTCTTCCTGGAATTCAATCAGAGCTTGTGATTTATTGCCAAGAAGGTTGATGATCTTGAATTTGGCGTCCGCCGACAAGACTTTGTGGACCGTCTCTTCGTCGACTTGACCTTCCTTTGCTTCGAACCATACTAGACGATCACGGTGATTGGCAAGCTCTTCGACATACTTGACCATAGGATGCTTGGTCTGGCTCTCGCCATGGAGCAGAGAATTGAAGAAACGTCGCCATAAGAACGCACCCGGCTTCTTCTCTTCGTCACTATCCCGCCCGAATAAGAAGTCAGACAAGCGTAGTCCTGCTGCACATGCTCGAAACCACCAACCAAAAATCGAAGAGATCTTGCTTGGAAGGTCGATCTTTCGAACTATGAACGGGAGCATGAAATTGTAGAATATGATGTCGCCTGGTATGGTCATGGAAGAGTCGAGAGTTCCCCAATGAACTGGCAGTATGTCGCCGATTCGGCTCAGTCCATTCACAACACCTCCCAGGCAGATCACTAGGAGACTGCCATACACGAACGCCGAGAATGCAATCTTGCCCAGTTGTGTTACAACGGGTCGCTCGAGGACATCCCGTACTGGATGGAATGATGGATCATCGGGATCTCTAATGAAGTAGAGAACCCCTTTCCGCATGACCTTCCTACACATCGAAACGAAAAGAGCAAAATGGAACATGTAACATGTGCCCATGAACCAATGAACAAAAAGCGCCGTGAAAGGTGCCGTGGCGAAGAAACTGATCCGTGAAGTGATAGAGGCGCCTTCAAAGAGCGGCAATAGTGCAATATCGAGCATCATGCCGCAGTATAGTGGGAAGACGATCATTTCAATGCCGATGATAATGATAACCTTCATAACTCCGCCAGCTTGTCGCAGAGTATCAGCCAAGAAGCCTGGTACTTTCTCGTCGTCTTCGAGGGCAAGGTACCAACGAGCAACTCTGAGGTATATCGAGCCTGCAACGGCGAACAGCGCGTAGCCCATGACGACACATGCGATCTTCTCTTTGGCAGTCCATTGAATCAACGAGTAGTCAATCTCTTCGGCTTTTGCGAACGACAATGGCCTGAGTTCTTCTTGTAGCTCAGCGAGCCACGCGCGGATACCGTGGAATGCCGACACCGACAAGCCTGGGATCTCTTTCACGAATAGTCCAACTTTGACAGGCACTGTGAAAACGTCGTGCCATGTGACCGATTGAGTCATTGCCGTCACCGACGAAAAGACAGCGACAGCAATGTTTGAGATGGTCTTCCTAGCTGTCCTGCTGAGAACTCGCATGATGTGATGAGATTGAACCGAGAATGTGGGTAGATCTGGTCGAAATCCAAGGATGGCCCTGGTGAATGTCTTCTGAAGGCGGGCTCCACTGCTGGTAGAGAGGCCAACAGACATGCTATCGAGCAAGTCAGTGTTCAGCAAGTTGCTAAACCGTGGTGCGAAAGGTAGAACAGCAACTTTTATGATTGTGGTGAAGTAGTTGAGAAGGACTCCCAAAAACCCAAGGGCGAAGAGACCAATGTCGACGATGAAGTCCGCAGATTTGGACACGACGAACAGTGGTGCTTTGACGAAGACGCTGATTGGATGGGCCAGGAAGAGGAGCATGATCTTCCCCCAAATGTATGGACACCAAATGCTTGCAGAGAGTGTCAAAGTGATCAGAAACACGCTAAAAATGATGTTCTGCATCATACCAGCGATAGGGCCTTCCATGCCAATGAGCTCCATAATGCCTTCAAGGTCTTCGGCCTCGTCCACGGCGAGAGGATCGTTTATGTTGACGCCGTTCTGTATATTAGGTTCTTGATCTAACTCGGCGGGAGCACCATGGGGCACGTCGGCTGCTCTGTCTTGGGCTTGTACAGGCACGAAAGGTGCTTGCGCATCGATATCTGCTATGATCTCGGTCTCATCAACCTCAGCCTCGGCTGGCTCTCCTGGAACGTAGTCATCGGTGTGCCAAAGCCATTTGCTTATCCGGCTGAGAAAATCATCAGGCTCACCAGTCCCAGCAGGCGGAGGAGGCACGTCACTGGCGACTGAGCCATGCTCTGCGCCGAGACCATTTTCGTCGGCTTCCGGTTCTACTTCTGTCTCTCCATTGGAGGGCTCAGAAGGGGGGGTAACCTGATTTGCAACTGTCGAGTCCGGAGGCGTAGGAATTGTCTCAGTTCCCGAATCAGACTCCCACTCATTGTTAAGCATACCAGAGGTTTCATGGCTTTGGCCAGAGCTTGCCGCTTCTGGCAATAAAGTTGGTTGGATTGCAGCACCGGACGCAAATTCATTGTGTAGAGGCTGGCTTCCACCAAACGGTACGGCAGAAGAGCTAGGTTCGGTAGGACTGTCTAAGGGAGGACTTCCAATTGATGTTAGCGCCGATTCCCGAAAAGACGAATATGCCGGCACATCAGTCGTGTGTTCTCCAGATTGTGGACCTTCAGACGTTGGCTCTTCAATGGTGCGACGAATGTGACCAATCTCATCGAATACACCCCTCTGCAGTGGAGGAGACTCAAGTGGCTCGGCCGCTTGTGAAGACGAGGCTATGGTCTGCAGGTCCTGGACATCCACTGGCCCGAGTGGTTGGACCTCGCCCGCAGAAGACGGCGTAACATTCGAGTCTTGCAGCTCTGACAACTGTCGTACATTTGCTTCCAATTCTTGCAAAGCCGGCACCAGGCTGGCCGCGCGCACAGGTTGCATTGGCCGCTCTGCGTTACCTGGCACAAGGATGTTGTTCTCGGTCGCATTGCGTCTAAGACGAGGCTGGGCTCTAGGTCGGTCCGCAGGTGCCAGTAGTCTGTTTTCGAGCTGGACATCATCACCCGGGGCGCGATGGACACCGCGACGGCGGCGTCTGACTCCTTGTCTTGGCTCATTGACCGGCTGGGCGGCAGGCGCAACGTTTTCTGGCTGTTCTTCATCAGGCATATTGAGGAGCGGTTGTTGATTGATTACCCATTCTCGGATCAGAAATACCAAGATGAAGGCAGCAACAACGCTCAGGCAGATGAGTTGTCCTTCCAGTACGTCCAGCAAAGCGTTATTTAGAATAGGCAACCGTGTCGCCGAGGCGATGGTCTGCCAGTCAGATAGCAGCGAAGGTGGTCGTGGTATCGGAGCAAATAGAAATGCTCTTTCCCATCTGACTGACTCGCCGTTGGCTGTAGGGTAGATAGCAACCTGCCATATGATTTTCACGATCGTTCGAAGTATTATCTGGGGATCGAAGATTCCTAAGACTGCAAGTAATATCGAGAAGAATCCAAAACTGGAGGTATCAGAGGCATTCATTGTCGAGTTAGAAGCTAGGACTGGGAGTGCGGAGGAGTCATTGGTTAAGTGGGATGCGTAAGCCTCAACAGCGGCTTGCATCTCCTGCTGGGAGAGCCAGCTACCATCGGCGAGCCAGAACAAAGCCCTCCATATCTGCCGTATGGTCCACGGTAGCCAGCAGAGCCAGACGAGGGTGACAAGTGAGTATCTAGCCCACCTGCCTACCGCATTGGCTGTATGTAGAACGACTTGTCGCAAGAATAGCAGCCAGGGCACATTCTTGGGCATGGACTGATCGTAGAGTTTGGTGAATCGGAAGGGGGTCTTGCAGAGCTCGCAGTACTTCTTCTGTGAATGTGACAGCCACTCCATTAGGCAGTCCTGATGGACGTATTTGATGCTTCCGCTGCATTTGCAGGGATAGAACAACGGTTGTTCTGGTGTTGCTTCGCCCCTGCATATCCTACAAGTATCTCCTCCATCAGTCGCGGCCGCTGAGGATGGTCGGCGTGTCTGAGGTCGTGTTATGGGAGGAGGATCAGCGTTGGTCGCCATCTTGGATGAACGTTCAATCAAGAGGTCATTCGAGATAGATTATCAACGTAGAGTGTTTTGATGTTGTTGACTACGGCTGGAACATGCTCGTTCGTTTTAACAACGATGTCGGTAGTGAAATGTCCAACACACCATGCGTAGATGCGTTGTTTGGTGGTGTGCAAGCCTTACAAAGGACGACCGCAGTACCACAGTATCGCAGTCAAAGATCACGCGTTTGCCCCGAAAAATGCAAGAAAGCCGCCGGAACCAATGACGCCAACAAGCATTACTTTAACGACACGGACCCTTAAACGTCCCAATAAAATAGGCTTCTACTAACGAATCTGGGCTCCGAGATCAGGTACGGAGCCCGAAGCCCGTCACGTGCACGCTTTTCCCTTTGACACCAACAAGTCTCTACTTCCCTTCACTTCTGACTTTTTGTGCCACCTAGAGACTGTAGGTGATCTGTGTTGATTCATGTTGAGCGTGTAATGATGCATGGCTTGAATGGGGGTTGTTGGCGCGCATTCATCTGTTGTGATTCGCCTTGTTCCAGGGACACACAACGATGCAGTCCAGCTGCGAGCTATATCAATCGTTAACGTCCAACCTAAAGCCCTACTGACCTGAGGAGCAGAGGCATAGATGCGACCCCTGAAAGGAAGATGGTATGGCATAGGATGTCTTCAAAAGAAGAGTTATGCCACGACAATGTGGCATGTCAACCTGCCTAAGGTCGGTGGTCATGAGCTCGAAGCTCACTGTCACTTGATCCGCTCTTTCCAACAATCACCACCTTCGGGTCGAACCTACGACTTTGTTGGACTTGTCTGAAATACAGGAACCTATTAGGTGTCATCCAGCTATCGTTCAACAACTTCGATAGGGCAGTACGGTCTTGAGCTGCTTGGTCGCAGGAAGGACGACTATACTACTCGACATGACTTCCATGAGGAGGAAGGCTATCGTGTTCTTTACAGTGAGATGACCATTGTAAACGCCGTCTATGGCAGGCAAATATATGTACGTTGATCTCGGCAATCGTACGGATAGTTGTTCTTCACTGGAAACTGCATTATGGCGAGTTGCACCGATTCCCTAGTGAAATTATAATAGCAACAATATTCTGTCACTCCAACATTAACCGAGTAGCATTCCTGCGACTGGACTGACACCAGCCGCATTTCCTTCCTGCTACTGAGCGCACCAAGTATCTTTATACGACCATGCAGACTTGTCTGAAGGAACACCAAAATAGCCTTGAATGTGCAATCGAGAGAGCCCCTATGCAAGAAAAGAATGTGGAAGGGATTGGAATGGAAAGAAAGTCAGTGGTAAATACCTTCTGTGGTGTTGATTTGACTATCATTATTCATGCATCATCAAGTAAACTTACCTGATTCATCCCATCGTCTTGTTCTGCCTCTAACATGTTGAGCTAATCCAGAGACCAGCTCCGACATCAACTTGAATGACTTACTTTATTCACCAAAATCGTGGTTCTCTGCCCAGCCTGCCCTTCGGGCGGCTCAGAGCTGTGACGAGTGCCTGCCTCGCTTTCAGCCTCAACGACTCGCCTACCTGTCGTCGGATAATGTTTTATCTACTTTGCGATGTTTACACCTACCTTGAACGCACCGACATCCGCTCGGCGGCACTCTTAGTCCTGCAGCGACCACCACGTTCGCTTCAGTTCTTCTCCGCTGCTTTCTTCTCTTGCCGAGCCTGCTTCCTGGCGCCCCAATCGTCATCGCCAAGAGCCTTCGCCTTGCCATGATTACCCACGCGAGCAGCCTTGAAGTCCTTGAACGCCTGTGTCTCTTCTTTGACGCAGATCGCGGTCGCATCGAAAATGTTTGGGAAGCGTGTCGCCCGGTGTGCGCACTCAGAGCAGATGCCGTTGGATTGATTCTCTCTGTCGCATTTGCGTTTACCGGTGAAGCACGGGAAACACTTGACTCGTAGATGGACTCGATCGTGCTTGTTATGGAACTGGGTTGTGGGGGCTGCGGTTCCATCTGCGAGTCGGTTTGGGGACTGTTGTCGTTGATACGTGGTCGGTGAGGTCTCGTCTATTGCGGTGTTAGCTTGCTCGAACTGGTCCGGTGCGGAAAAGGCAGGTCGCCTAGCCTGTGGTATAGGTTGGTCGGGGAGAGCTAGATCTTCTTGCATATCACCAAGGTAGTTATTGTCCCAGAAAGCGAATGTGTGAGCAACAATCATTGCTGGTGCGGCAACATCGAATGGGTCCCCCGGCTGCCATTGACCTGCGTCTTGTATGAACTCGTTCCAGGCGGTGTCTTCGAGTGGTGGAAGTGCAAAGGGATCTTGTTGTGATGGATCTTGTGGCGGTGACAGACTAAAAGGTGCTCCTGAGAACTGAAGCAGTGGTCGATCTTGATCCTGCTCGATCAAGGGGACTGATCTACAGCTGTACTCGTTAGCTTGTGGGGGGTCGGTCATGCTTATAGATAAGAAGGTTTCCAACTCCCCTTCCAGGATCTGCTCAAGAGATAGTTCGTTGCTCATCTTTGTGAAGGATTGGACATCCAGAGCCAGCTGAATTCAGTATGCCAGAAGTGTTCGTGGCGCTCGTCTTTCGCACAGGATTTCCGAAGTCTTTTGGCATGAGACTGCTCTGTCGCAGACACGGGAGGGACTTCGAGAAGAAGAAGATGATTCGAGCTGGATGGAATAAGTACTCCTAGAACTCATTGTTGCAAGGGAGAGGACGATAGACAAAACCCGTTGTGCCTCCTTTTTGCTCTGCGCTGGTTACCGCATCGCCTTGGTGCGGCGCGACATTGTGCACAGCGTCAGACAATTAGGCAGTGAAGTATCTTTGTGTCGAACACAATGGGCTTATTGAACGCATACTGTCGGTCAGCTGCCACCGCATATTGCCTGCCATAAATGCCATTTGTGATGTATGTGACACCGACGGGGCTGCAGTCAAGGTGAATTTACCACAAGGCTCCCATAGAAGCCTGACGCAAGACTTCACTCTTCGCGTCGAAAAAGATGCCGCATGAAAGAAGTCTGCTTCAGATAGTCAGCAAGGCACATAAATAAAAGTGGCTCTTGCACTTTCGCTAAGGTAGAAATCACAGGATTCCCTAAGAGTGCGGGACCTGATCGTGGTAGGTAAATGGGGAAAGAAGTCGACCGAGCGTGTAATCATTCAAAGTTGTGCTGACGGGGTCAGGCTTCGACTGAGACCAGGACGGCATCGTTGATCAATGTGCGTAGCTCTATTTCCAACTTGGCATCGATGCTCGCAGTCATGGCCATATAAACAAGATGGCTTCATGCATTTGCTTCTTGCAGGAGCTCCGTCAGGCCAACAATCTGATACCCCCTCCTCCTCAATTCGGGCAGCACCACCTTCAACATCGGGGCTGTCCAAGGCCTTCGATCATGACATATAATAATGCCACCAGGCCGCACCATACTCAGTACATGTCTCGCATTAATTTTGAAATACGGGATCTGGGGATCATGAGGGTAAATGCTACCCAGTGCAACGTGATAGCCAATGCCCGCTATTGTCTCGCGCATTCTCGTACTGAAGAAGCCTGACCCGGGTCGGAAGTATCTCGGTTGAGGCTGTGAAACGTTGGCAGCCGAGTATGCATCGGCTATTCTGCCTTGGACAGTCTCAATCTGCTCGAGAAGTTCGGCATTGCTGAGAGACCTAGATGGCTCATCATGCATAGCGTGGTTTCCGAGCTCATGTCCATCATGGACTAAGCGCGTCAAGACCTCCTCACGACCATCAACCTGGGAGCCGATGACGAAGAAAGTAGCCGTTGCATCATTCGCGCTTAAAACCTCCATGATCTCCTTCGTGTGCTGAGAAGGCGCATCATCAATAGTCAACGCAACGACTCTTTTCGTGGTCTGCACGTGCCAGAGTACATCGGTCCATCGATGCTGGAAGTATTGGATCAAGATGCCAGGGGGTTTGTAGATGACATATAGTGGTGCTATGAGCAGAACCGTCGCAACGGCAAAAATGAGTAGGAGGGTCATCCTGATTGTGGACCGTTGCCTATAGCGTCGATGTCGTCGAAAGGGCAGATGGAAGCGTGGCATACCGGCGGTCAATGTTTGTGGACGTTCGCAGAAAGGATATCCAGCCGCTCTTCCATCTTACAAAAGCCTTGCTGTGGTTCGAAGGCGCTCATTCAGCCTCGGCGACAACTTGAATTGCAGGGTTTCATAGGAACGCATGGTATCGCTGTTCAATCATGAAGATATGCACGGCTATCATCATTACGACAAGCTATTTCATGTCTCCTCCGAAAACAGACGAAGCAAAGACGACAACGATGTCTCTCACCAGGGGATGAAGCTGGTCTTAAAACAGTCTAGCGTTATTGTATGGATTAATACACGTGACAGCCACTCCTCGCGCGCGGCTAATCGGTTCAGGTCGAGGGTACCGGATCAAAAGCTTATCAATTCTTGCTTGCAACCGCTATGCTGTACTATGCTGTGCTGTGTTGTGCGATTCGTAGATGCCATCCTTCCGTACGCCAGTCATATGTCCATGCTAGACCGTGTCATAAATTCGTGCTTTAGGGTATAGATTGACTCCAGATATATGTCAACCCATGTATCCATCGTCAATTGTTCAGCTCTTCACGCTGGTTCCAGTCCTGAACATCCTGCTCAAAGGGCTCGGCTTCTTCGCCTTCACCAAGCTCTTCTCCTTGTTCTTGCTTGTGCTATTTCGCCTGGCAGTGCTTTCTGAGTCCGCGCTGAGCACAGTCTCGGTGTCTTCGGCTTCGCTCTTGAGCTTCCTATGCTTCTTCTTCTTACCATCTTTGTCCTTGTCCTTATTGCTCTTTTTCGAGGTCTTGCTCTTGCCAGCCTGCGATTGAGCAGGTAGGTGGCCCATGCTCTGCGCAGCAAAAGGTGTGATGAACTCCCCTTCCACACTCGTTCCACTGACGACAGTAGCGTTGTCATCAACGAGGCTGTCCTCAGGAATGCCGCGTCTCCATCTCTCAATGCGATCGAGCTCATGGACATCGATCGCCTCGTCAAGACCGGCACCTCCATCGTTATCATCTTCGCCTACTTTTTTCTCCTTAATTCTCTTGACGATCTTGTACCCGCCAATTGCAATGACAGTCACACCCACACTGACACCGACGGCGATGAGGAATTGAGGGCTGATCAGCAATGCCATAACAGCAGGCGCCGATTTGGCGATCATGCCCAGTGCTCCGGGCGCCATTTTGCTTGCGAGGGATGAAATCTCGGCCAGAGTCAGGCCTACGGCAGCAAGGGTATCTGGGTTCTTCTGCAAGTTGCCAATGATTGCTTTGGCGGAGTGGCCTGCGCAATCCGCCTCATCGAGCAGCATCTTGCATTTGGTGACGAGTGATTTAAGTTCATTCTCCCTCTGTTCTTGAGGCAGGATGGCGAGCGATTCGGGATGGTAGTCTCCGTACGCCAGGTCCATGTCGATGTCATCGACAGACTGCGCCCGGGCGAGCTGTGAAGGACGTGGAGCATGGACAAGAGATAGATCAGTCCGAGCACGAACAAGCCCCCGAGATGCAGGGTCAGGGTTGTCCCATTCGTGCGTCGGTGTGGTAGGTGTAGTGCGCGAGCCTCGACGGTACTGTGTCGCGACGCCATCGGGGCCGTAGATTTGGTCGTTGAAATCGCCGAGCGACATGTGCCGCTGCGCACCTTCTCCTGGTGTGGTCGTACCACTACTCATCGCCGAAGCATTGCTATGCATGTGTTGTGCTCGAGATCTTTCACGCCCATTGAGACTCCTTCGTCCAGCCTGAGAGGTGTTCCTTCTCGATGCACTTGGCCGGATTGTGCTTGCTCTCTCGGTCTCATCTTGTATGCTCACAGCTCGGATCGCTTTCTGCAGCTCGACTTCCTCTTTCACCCTGCGCTGGGCTTTGATCTCTGCTTTGCGATCTTGGTATGCTGCCTTGGCTTCGCGAAACACATCTTTGAACTGTTTGGAGTTGCCGATAACTTTGTTGGATCTATCGATGACCGTAATGTACTGGGCTACCTTGGCAGTCATGATCGCAACGGCTAGGACGGTATCTCGTGAATGGAAAGTATGACGGCCTCAGATCGTTCCTGGGTTGTGTTCGCTTTTGTGGTCCTGCAGTATCGTGTTGTACTCGCTCGTGTTCGAATTTATGAGGCAAGAGGAGGTATCGAGTAGTGCGACGATCCCACTGCAATCTCGTTGTCTGAAAATAAGTGTTACGGCGCCTCGATTGGTTGAGCACACGTCCTTTCCTTTGACAGTCACAATGACCACATGACGTGCTGGGTTCAGGAACAAGCAGGAACAACGGCGGCAAGCATGAAACAGTACTAACAACAGGAATAGTCGGCCAGAATGAGTTGCTGGACGAGACTCCTCACTCACAGCAAGGGGCAGAGATCGATATTAAGTCATTGAGATTACGGAACTGGGCGGCAACGACGTGAGCTTCGCATTGGGCACATCGGAGCTCTCCTATGCTACTGGTGCCTCATCGATGGTGTTGGCTCTTTGTGATTGACCGAGACAACGAGAAGAGGAGGCCCTTCTTTACCGCGCAGACACCGGCATGCCCAACCACGTCGAGCCACATGACTGGTGGTTTGTGATTGGCCTTTCCACAAGCACGGCTCCTGCTAAGCCACATGGATGACATAGTTGGAGATCCTACCGTATGTGGCGCAGCATTTTGACTTCTTCTCTTCTAGGGGTCTGTTCTAGGTAGACCCGTAGAAGCAAACCCGCAATCAGCTCGAGGTGACATGTCCAGCTCGTTACAAAATCCGCGCTGTGTCATCTACCACTCGAGCATCATATCGTGATGCTTGATGCTCGATTTTTGAGACTGGAATTTGTGCTCCTTCCCAACCTAGCGAAAAGCATCTTTAGCACGTCTCGACCTTTGTACAAGTTCTCGACCCGCATTCGTTCGTTGTCAAGGTGTGCGTTATCACTGGCTTGCCCCATGGGGAACATGGCAGCAGGTGCATCAAACTCCCGCTCAAGAAAGCTGATTGCAGGAATGGAGCCGCCTTCTCTAATGAAGAGCGGCTCGTGTGGCGTACTTGCTGCTGTAAAGGTGCCGGCAGATGACAAAGCTGAAGCACGGCGCCCCCTCACTCGAATATTTGGTGCCATGATCGGTGAAGAAGGTTCCTCAGGACTTGCGAACTGTCTATGCGATGATTCATCGAAGCTCCACGCCTCGATGATTGCTTCACGAAGTTCTTCGTAGATCTCGCTATGGACTCTACCCAACCAGGGGTCAGCCTTGGCGGTAATACTCACTTTGATCGAGTTTCTGCTCTGCAACGACTCGAACTGCTCTTCAAGGAATCCCTGAAGACTCGATGCTATCTCGTCGGCTTTCTGGCTCGGCACTATTCGAACAGACAAAGTCGCTTTAGCACGAGACGAAATCGTGACTGCTGTCTTGGTTTCTGGTACGGTAATCGAATGAACAGTAAGGTTCGGCTCTCTCCACCTCTGCATGAGAGACTGTGTAAATGCGTCCTCATTCTTGATCTCTGGATGACCCGCCATTAGTGACGTTGCTATGCCTTTGTAGGCTCTGAGTTCTGACGGCTGCAGGGGATCGACAGAATCGTGAAAAGTAGGTATCTGTATATCCATGCCACTTGGGCCGATCAGTGAGGCAAGCAGAACTGTCAAGTCCTTGAGGGGTTCGTGCTGAAGGGCCTTGCCATCCATACCACTGTGCTGGTCCGGCTTGCTGCTCGTAATTTCTACGTTAGCATGAACCACACCTCTCATGCCGAATGTCAAGCAGGGGACGTGGTCGTCGAGCCAGTAGCTGTTTGAGAGCAGAATGTAGTCTACCTCACCAATCTCGGCTTTATGTTCTTGAACAGCCTTCATAAAGCCCCGGGAACCAGCTTCTTCGTCGCCTTCAACAAGGAATACTATGTTGCATCCTAGGTCACCGCTTTGAACAAGCTCAGCTACAGCATATAGCGCGGCAAGTATTGGTCCCTTGTTGTCGGTCACACCTCTGCCATACAGGTACCCATTGAGTGGGTGAAGGCTGAAAGGATCAGCGTACCATTTCGCTGCACCATCCTTTGATTGTTGTGCATCAACCACATCATAATGGCCATAGAAGAGCAGTGTCTTTTTCCTTCTGGCATGTACCGATGCTTCAAACTTTGCGAGCAGAAGAGGATTGAGATTATCGTGAGGCGATATGAGGGACGTCTGTGCGCCGAATGCGTTGCACAATTTCCGCAAGAAGTCCGCAGCCTCGTGACAGTCGCCAGCACACGCAGGATTCTTAGCCACTGTCCGGTACGATACAAACTGTCTGAGACTTGAGAAGAGCTCATCGTTCGTATCCGTTTGAGGCCGAACCTGATCAGTCTCGTCGGTGACATTCCAGAATGCTATCGAATTGTCATTGCCACCCGTCACCAACAGCTTCCGACTTCCAACTTCCGACGTAGCGGTCGCCAAAATCTTGCCTTTGTGTGCTTGCCATGATTTCGACTTGGCGTAGCGATGATCGAAATGGGTGACAGAGCCGCAACTTGCGCCGCAGAAGAGATCACCATCGACAATTTGAATCTGAGTGATGTCAGTGTCGCATGCGTCAAGCTTCTGCACAAGCTGCTGTGAGATTAGGTTGTAGATGAGAGCTTGGCCGTTAGACAAGCCTGCGTACAAGAAAGGTGCCTTGTAAGCCAGATTGAGCACACTGGAGCCCTTGCTCTTCAATTTGTGCAGCAATTGGAGGCCAGTGTCCCGGAGCGACGTGATCTTCCATAGCTTAATCGTCCCTTTGCCGTCGGCAGTGATCAAGACCTCTTGGTCGCTCTCATCTTCCACTAATCCTTGGGCAAGAATCATAGAGTAGATATAGCTTTTGTGAGCATAGGCCTTGTAACAATTGGACGAAATGGTTAAAACCTGACCTCCGATGGCGCGCACTGGTCCTTCTGTGCCATTCGATTGTGCTGTTGGGACGCCACCAGGTCCAAGTGAATCAAAGAATCTGTGCTTTCTGGAAGACGGCACTTCGTTTTCCGCAGGATCGTTTATGGTTGGTGACAAGAACTGGTGCCATTGTATGCTCGAATTTTGAGCACCGGAGAAGACAGTCTTTAGACTTTGAGAGTAGACGACGCAGAATATGTCACCGACTTCAAATGGTGAGTGAAGTGAGTAAAGGCGGCGAAGCGAGCTTGAATCCCAGACATTAACAATAGAATCGACGCCGCATGAGAACAACAACTTTCGATCTTCAGACAGGCTGAGGCCTAGCACGCTCTGGTGATGTGCTCTGATTCTAGCTAACTGGTCATAAGTCTCCAAAGACCACGCCTATCAGAGTCGGTCAGTCATTGGGCACAAACGATAGGGCCGCGAATAGGCATACTACTATCTCACCGCCCTGCAAGCCTGCGAAGAGGACATCATCGTCAATTGCGATAGCTTGTACACTACCTGAAGCATTCAGCCGATGGTGAAGATACTCTTCGTTGAGAGGTAAAGTTTCAAGCGAGTTTTTGGTCAAACCTTCAAGCTTCGAGGCGATCGCGGTAGCGCTGTCTGGAATGTGCAGCCCTTGCTCTTCTGTGATAGTACGAGCTAAGGGCGTGTCCTGGGCAAGAGCATCCTGCGTTGCCTGGGTACGAAATGACTGCGAGAACTGTAGTCTTGGTCGCTGTGATGTATCCGCAGATGTCGCCATGGATATATTCCTGTTCGGGGCGTAAATGTCAAAATCAAGAAGATTCGACGTATGTTCACAAAGTAAACTTGTCAGCTCAAGGGCTAGGAATTCGTCATCTGGCCCTGGCAATTGCTGGTTCCGACGGACCGAGACGCCCTTGTGGGCCTTGCCCATGCCCAACTGGTACACGTCCGATGCGCCAATCGACATCAGATGTGGACTGATGCTGCAGGTACACACATGAATATGTAGATCTCGACTTTAAAAAAAAAGCCACCACCTTGGGATACATTTACAGGCAGAGGAACAATATTGAAGTGAGAATTAGAAAAACGGCAAGATTCGACAATGTGATTATCTTCTATTACTGCGCAAATGCCGCTTGCTTAACAATTCATAAAAGTGCGTCCTCCCAGAGGACAAGCTTGCGTCAGCAGGCGATACACCCGGGATTGCAATTCAATATTGTCTGCCTGCAAACTACGGTAGTGCAGCACTGACACTGCATTCCTACCATTCAACGACCTTCAGGTTGAGCCGCATACCATTCTTAGGCCTAGCAGTAATGCCGCCCTTAATGATAATCTCCTCGTCAGGATAGGTCTGCTCAAATTCGAACTTCCCCACGAGAGCCGCCAGCAAACATGCTAATTCAGCAGTCGCGAACCTTTGTCCAATACAGCTTCTTGGACCGTGCAGGAAGGTCAAGAAAGCATAGTTGCTGGTCGCCCCACCTGAGTTTGCCATGCCAGGCTTCATCCACCGGTCCGGGTTGAACTCGCCCGCGTCAGGGCCCCAAAGCTCCACACTACGGTTGATTGCCCAGGGGCACAACATGATCACTGAGCCTTTGGGTATATACTGGCCCTGGATTGAGGTGTTAACGACTGCTTCACGCAGCGTGACCGGTACAGGGCTGTAGAACCGCAAAACCTCTTGGCAGACTGCGTGGAGGTATGGCATGCCATCGATAAGACTGTCGTTGACTTCATTGCTGATATCGGGGATGTATTCGTGTACTTCTTGCCGCAGTCTTATCTGGACCTCTGGATGCTTAGAAAGCATGTAGGCTGCCCATGTGAGAGAGCTTGCTGTGGTCTCATGACCCGCTGCGAGGAACGTCATCATGTTGTCGACGAGCTTCTCATCGGTGAATTGGCCTGATTCAAGGGCTATTGAGATTATGTCCGGATGCAACTGCTCCTTGCGCGCCATCTGTTCCTTCTTCTGCTTGACAAGCTGGAAAGATGTGTCTCGCGCTATCTTCGAGGCCGCCATTATGTCTCCGTTGCGCTTGATTGGCAGATTCTCCACGATCCAGCCTGGTAGGAAGAACTGCAGCAGGCCAAGGATTTGTGCTTGTCGACTTGGTGAAAAGACGCTTCGATAGGTCTTGTTGAGCTCAGTGTTTGGGTCTGCTAATGAGTTGAAGTCCTGGCCCATACCACCTACTCCAATTATGTCGAGTGCAGCGCGACTGGCCCACCCACCGATTTCAGCCTCAACATTGGGCTTCTTCTGGACAAGCTCGACTTCTTCCATAGTGTTGACCATTTCCCTGGCCTTCGACCAGAAGACAGGATAGAGCTCCTTGATGTGCCGAAAGGCAAAAGCCGGTGTAAGACCTTTGCGTTGATACTTGTGGTCGTCGCCCTCTGAGAGTAATAGTCCAACTCCCAAGATTTTCATGATGCCGCGAAGTAAAAATTGAGGGCGCTGGAACTCGTAATTTTTTGTGTTGAGTACTTCAGCCAAGGCTTTCGGACTCGTCAAAAGGATGCGCTCTCTGTTAAACATCCCGAAGTAGCGGAGTAGACCATCGTTGGGCACGGTGTTGAGCCATCTCCTCATCGGCTCACCAGATGGTTCCCCCGTAATCGCAAACCACTGCCCCATGATCGGATGATTGCCTTCTTTCACCATGGGCAAATGGCGTAGGGGACTGAAGTATCTTGGGTATAGAAGTACGGCATATACAGCGTACACGATCCATTGCGCAAAGAATATTGTCGTGGCTGTTTTGGCTATGCTTTGACCGATCGTGTACTGAGGTGCAGCGTTGACGGCTAGTATGGATGCTGCGATTGATGACCCTGACCAAAAAGTATATGATGACCAGAACGAGGTCGGACCGATCATACCCATCTTGCCAACGTTGTTCAGGTCTTTGGTAGGCTGCGAGTGAGCGAAGAGCGAGGATGAGTGCCAACAGAACCTGATTTATTGATATTCCCAAAGTGAACACTCAAACTTGCAAAACAGAAGAACACATGGTGGCTAAAACGGATGCCTAGGCATAAGTCGTTCACGATTGCGAAACACGCATCATCAAGGACGGCTTTGACCCACATGTTTCCCTTTTCCACCGACTCTCGCAAGCCAGGGCCTGTTTAGGCGAAGCGAGCACTCCCGAAGAGGCATAAATTGCGAGTTCCGCCAATGACCGATCGTACGTTTGCTGCAGGATGTTCATTCACGAGACCTCTATTCGGGCTGTTTCTGCCCCGAAGCACAAGGCAGATTATACGCGCGTATGGCTGAGCGGCTGCGAGGTACGAATTACGATTGCACACAGCTTTCTGGTCCAGGAACGATAGATACATGAAAACGACAATAGCCACCACAAGCGCCGTGAGCAGTCTGGCCATGAATTTGTCAGCGAACCGACTTATACCATACTAACGTTCCATCCAGTTGCGTGCCCTTCGCCCTTGCTCTGCCTCGGTGAATCTGCCATGATCTCGTAGCTTTCGCGTACTAGACCTGCATATACGACTTGACACTCTGTCTGTAGTTCGCATGTAGGATTGATAGACTTTTCCCGTGGTCGCTTTACCCTAGTCCGGAGTACTCGCACAATCGTCCGCACGTGCTACTGCTTGCCATGGTAGGGCATTCTTCCCCCATATGTTAATACTTCGGCACCGTCCAGGGATCGTGCTCGAGCTCCTAGGTCAAGCATGCTACGAGCGCGTCCCTATAGTCACCACTGGTCTCGCCCCTCACTCTTGAGATGAGATCCTTCTTGAAGAAGTGTTGGTATGCCTTCTTGACCTGGTCCAGGTTTTCTCTCTCCCAGTGCACTCTGACTGTCTTGTTGACTAGGAGGTTATCTTTAGTGCCCATGCCCTTCATCGTGTCTTCCAATCCATACGCATCAGTCTTGGCACGGTCCGTAGCTCGGCCAAGAGCTAGCAGAAGTGCGTCTTGCATGTGCCCGGAGAAGCTGGATCGAATCGTATCTTCAAGAGACTTATGGTATCTTTGTTGATACTCGTGCGCAATGGCACGAATTTGCCCATCGTTGCGCTGCGTGAGAATGGCAACGACCTGGTCCGAGTTCGTGGTTACTGAAGGCCCGCGAGTAGCATAGTGGAGCGCTTCCGTATCCCGAGAGATTTCTGTAGGGATGTACGGGTACGTGTCTTCAGTACGAGAAGCCCGCATGATCAAGTCGAACATCGCTTTTGTCTTTAATGAGAGATCATCGCCTACATCAGACTCCATCTTTTTCTTGAACACTTGTTGATAAGCGGCCGTGATTGCTCGCATATCAGCATTAGATCGGCCAATAAGCACATCATTCAGCATGTCCTCTTTGGTACCTAAGCCTTTGACGGCGCGATTGACGTTGTGGACATCGGACAGGAGCGGACCTCTGACTAATTGGAGGAGTAGGTCGCCATAGTGAGATCGGAAAGAAGAGTCTACTTTGGACTCGAGGCTCGAACCATTATTGCGTTGTATATATGTCTGCCTAATGGAGGCCATGTGTCGCGGGTCAGCTTTTGCGAGGACTCTAATGATTGTTGTGTGATCGCGTTTGAAACCCGACATTGCTTTCATAAGCGCATCAACATCCGGGTTGGCGTTGCCTTGGACGGGGTCATTACCGTAGCCTGGCGATGGCATTGTGCCTTGAGTATATTGCTGTTGAGGTGGGGCCTGTCCAGGTGGGAACTGTTGAAGTGGTGGCTGTTGGAAGCTTTGTAGAGGAGGTTGCTGGTACCCTGGCTGCATAGGCGGAGGTTGGTTGTATCCTTGCGGTGGTGGTCCTGGAGGCGGAAGATGCTGGCCTGGAGGAGGCGCACCCCATTGTTGCTGTTGTGGTGGTGCTCCTCCCCATCCTTGGCCCCCTGGAGGTTGTTGCTGAGGATAGCCAAATTGCTGCGGTGGGGCACCTGGAGGTGGATAGTAACCGGACATGAATATCTGAGGTGCTTTGTGCTCAAAACCTGTCGCGAAAAGGGTAGACTTTTACGATAGTAGGAGGATGTATGAGGAATTGAAGAGGGCGGTATGATCTGTAACAAAGTGGATAGCTTGTACTTGCACAGCGTTGCTCTTATAGCCATATTTTGATTCGATTTGCGCGTGACGTGGAAACTGCAAGGCACGCCGTGGCACTGGCATGGCATGCCGCTAGAATGAGCTACAGGGCGCTCCACCACGACCGATCACTCCGCTTTTGCTGTGTACTCAGCCACGATCCGCTTTCCCGCGTTTACCTTCGTCTCTGCTACTGTAGTTTGATGAGCTCTGGCAATCGACAACTTATGTCACCCGACAGGTAAACTGTGCATGGCATGATTGCACAGAAATGTAGGCTATTTTATTAGGAAAGATATGCAGCTTCGCCACGAACGTGCTTCGAGACTGCAATTGTGAGGCATAAAAGCCCCTCTCACAACCTCATTCCTACTGTGCCGCTAGACCAAACCCTCAGTAATTCAGCGTTCGCTTCATGGCATCGTATATGCGGACAATGTCAGGAACATTGTACTTCTCGAAAATGAGACCAGGATGGATATCCCATCCTGTCACTCTCGCGACTGGTGCCTCCAACCGTAGGAAAGCCCCTTCTTGTATGCTTGCTGCCAGTTCAGCGCCAACACCAGCATTCAGCATACTTTCATGTACGATGACTGCTCTGCCAGTCTTGTTGACGCTCTTCAGAACCGTCTCTCGGTCCCAGGGATAGATTGCTCGTAGGTCGATCAGCTCGACGCTGAGTCCTCCCATTTCTTTCTCCAGCGTCTGTATAGCTTCCGAGCACAAATACAGTGGCTGACCATATGATATAACAGTCAAGTCCTTCCCTTCCTTCAACACCTCAGCCTTGTCTAGAGGAAGAGTGAAATCATCGCGTGGCACAAATTCCTCTGCTGCTCGATATAACGTCTTCGGCTCCATAAAGATGACTGGATCGTTGCATTGTAGAATAGAGCTGATCAGCATTCCTTTGGCTTGAGATGGCGATCTTGGTATCACGACACGCACACCTGGAACATGCGTGAAGAGAGACTCCGGGCTCTGCGAATGGTAGAGTGCTCCATGGCCGACACTGCCGCAGGGCATCCGCAGCACAAGGCCACCACAATGCTGACCAGTGGCCCCCTCTCTGTAGCGAAACTTGGCTGCTTCGTTGACAATCTGATCGAAAGCTGGAAAGACGTAGTCGGCAAATTGTATTTCCGCTATAGGTTTCATCCCTGCGGCGGCGCAACCAATTCCAAAGCCCGCAATGCCTTGCTCTGTGAGCGGCGTATTGAACACTCGTGCAGTCCCAAACTCATCGGCAAGTCCTTTTGAGCATCTGAAAACCCCTCCAAAGGCGACGTCTTCGCCAAACAAAACGACGTTCTCATCGACTTTCATAGCATGATGCATGGCACTGCAAACTGCCTGAGTGTAGTTCTGCCACTCGAGGCTGCTCTCAGAGCCCAGGCTGTAGGCCTTTCGCGCCGCTTTCTCTGTCTTGTACAATACTGGCGTCTTTTCGTAGTCGACTTTGCGATTGATGCGAGCTGTGGTCGCCTGACTAGCATAAGTCCTTGACGTGGTCCTCCGGAGCAGCAGGCTTGCCAGCCTGGAATATGTCGTCCTCATCTCCTGATTGATCGAGGCTCATTGACTTTTGCCTCTCCTTCATAACGAGACAACGAAGGAGACTCAATGAACATGTCTGTGCACGCCGTCCTCGACAGACTGGAGGTGAGCACGGAGGACAGCGACAGTCCTGGGACCGGAATAGCCGAAGTCAACCGGCTCGAGGCAACGAAAGCGCTTTCAGCACCTACGCTCGCCGTAGTACTAGGCTATTGGTGATGCGCATGCAGTAATGCGGGCTCCCTGGAAGCTGCTCGCCGTTCGTCGCCAGATCACCCAATGATGACGAATGTGGCCAAGACAAGCTCCAAGGCTGTGGCTGGTCTGAAACTTAGTTCAGCCGACGTCGAAATTGTCTTGTACGTGCCGAGCTTTTCCTCACCTTGCTTGCGGATGTTTGTTCCCTAAGCTTAGGTAATTGTGACAATCACCTTCCATCTAGACATAACTCAGCACCTGGCATTTATCACAGTCGCAGCAGTGTACCGCTGTGGAAGAAGGAAGCTTTTTCCAGCACCCCAGTACCTTCCCATCCGTGTACTATTCTGTTTCGTTCAGCTTGATCGTCATGGCTCTATAGCTACTCTCGACTAATCGAACGACATGAGCTCAACACAGAACCAATACCTTGCCCGGCGGCCTCTGGTATTGGGGCTGTCGAAGGTCTTTTTCCTTGCCCTCTGCCAGATCACCACTGTCAGTGCACTTCCGGTTCATCTCTCACAATACTTCTACCACGTTACCGATGAAGTTGACCCAAAAGATCCCGACGACCCATCACTATGGATCTACCTGAGTGTGGCTGCAGCTCTGGTTCTGCTGGGTGGTGCATTCGCCGGTCTGACGATTGCATTGATGGGACAAGATGAGGTCTATCTACAGGTCATCGAAGACTCCGAAGAGGGAGCTGAGAAGAAGAACGCTGGCCGGGTCCTGCGCCTACTCAAAAGAGGAAAACACTGGGTTCTGGTCACCCTGCTGCTGGGCAATGTTATCACGAACGAGACGCTCCCTATCGTTTTGGATCGCTCGCTAGGGGGCGGATGGCCAGCCGTGCTCGGCTCAACGGTCTTGATTGGTGAGCATCGCCGTCCTTCACTATCGAGTAATTACTGACAGCCGCACAGTCATCTTTGGCGAGATCGTTCCCCAGTCCATCTGCGTACGCTATGGCCTTCCAATCGGTGCCTTTATGTCGCCATTTGTCTTGGTGCTAATGTACATCCTGGGCCCTGTGGCGTGGCCAACGGCCAAATTGCTGGACTGGTTGCTGGGAGAAGACCATGGACAAACTTACAAGAAGGCGGGATTGAAGACTTTGGTATCACTGCATCGAAGTATGGGCGAGGCAGGTCAGCGTCTGCACGCTGATGAGGTCACAATCATCAGTGCAGTCCTGGATCTCAAAGAGAAGACCATTGGCAGCATTATGACTCCCATGGAGGATGTCTTCACGTTGTCTCTCGACGATATACTCGATGAACCTACCATGGACGACATCCTGTCTCAAGGCTATTCTCGAATACCTGTCCATCATCCCGATAACGACGAGAACTTTGTCGGTATGTTACTTGTCAAGATGCTCATCACCTACGACCCTGAAGATGCTAAGCCGGTCCGCGAATTTGCATTGGCCACGCTGCCCGAAACGAAACCAGAAACCAGCTGTTTGGACATTGTCAACTTCTTTCAAGAGGGCAAATCACACATGGTCCTTGTGTCGGACCAACCTGGAGAAGACCATGGAGTACAAGGTGTAGTCACGCTAGAAGATGTGATTGAAGAGCTCATCGGTGAGGAAATCATCGACGAGTCTGACGTTTTCGTCGACGTACACAAAGGTATTCGTCGTAGCCTCATGGCGCCCCGAACTCGTGTTCCACGGAACACAAGTGAAGCCAAACAATCGAAGCCTATCGCTCCGGATCTGATAAACATCAACGAAGACCAAACTCTTGAGTCTTCGGACTTGCCGAAACAAAGTGCTGCGGAGGGTGAGGGCACCAAGAGTCAGGCTCTTCCAAGACGAATGAGTGGTAATAGTGTCAACGTCGATAACAGGGTGAAGCACCGCGCCAGCATCGACAAAGGACAGCTGAAAGGCCTCGGACCTTCGAACTTGGCTAGCCGACCTAAGGCTACTCGCTATGCAACTGTCAAGATCAAACCTGGAGCTGACAACTGGACCAGTTCAGCACAGCCTGCGACTGTCAATGGACGAATGACCCCAGTCAGACGAGTCTCTCAAGCAAATTCAGATTACGGCACTGGCATCGGAGAAGGTATGCTGAAATCTGGTGGTAAGGAAGCCAGCGACGGCGTGAAAGATCTGTATCCTCATTACGGCGCCATTTCTACATCTCCTGGTGACAGAAAACCAACTAGCGCCGACAAAGCTGTGCAGCCCGATGGTCAAAATGCCGATACCTCTTCGTCTACAAAGGACTCGGGTGCGACACTTCGGCCTCCAATGCATACAGGCGAGAGCCAGGACAACATATCACCTCTGAACAGCAGACCGCGTTCCAAGAGCCCGTTCCGTTCGAAGGGCGTTGCGAGAAGTGGTAGTATCACAGAAAACGTGGTAGACGCTAATGGTATCCGCAAGGTCGTGCTCGAGACTGCTTCAAGCAGTGACACGGACCAAGAGACTGAACACAATGGGTCAAGCAGTAAGGATGAAGATCAGCCATCATCCAACAGAGGATGGTTCAGTTCAAACGCCCAACAAACGGAAGGTCAAGATGTCGGCGAGGACAACAAGAATGATGCCAGCGCTAGCAAGAAGAAAAAGCGTCGCAAGAAGCGTAATGCAAAGAACAAGAACACGGAAACAGAACCTTTGTTAGGTGATCAGAAATAGTGTTTCATTGTTCACTGGGCGTTGTCACTGACGGGGCATGGCAACAACGGGTAAATCAGGCACATTTCAACTTCATTATGCGCATATTGACGGCCGCGAGAATGAAACGTACCGATGGCGGTCTTGTTGCAAACGTGGGCCATCTGTAGAGTTGTGCTATCACATGGAGAGGACCGGTACGTATGAACCCCAGGAACGGTACTGACAGTGAACCTTTCACTCCAAGTGCCTGTCACAAACATTATGTACACCATCTTGCACCTTCACTAAAATAATTCGCAATTTCACTACTCAAACGAAACAATTTTCCCTTAATGATCTTCCCACGATCAATCTGTTTTCTTTCAACAGATCCAACCTGATCTTTGCAACACATACCTGGCGCAGACCACTGACCACCAGTTCCATCTCGTGCGTCTCTCCATTTCACGAATTGCTATCAAGTATATCTATCGCAATCGCAAGACCGCACAGTCTCACGAGTATGTCTCCCACGCTGTTCAATATACCGCTACACACTCTAGTCCTGGCTGTTTTGATCGCAGTAGCATTCTTCAATGCTAGCATCAACGTGCTTCAAGATAGCATCTCAAACATGGGACTGTATCAGAGCAGCAGCTTATCCTCGAAGGTCATGGCATACGTTTGTGCCACAGTCCCCTACCTCTGGCTGGCCATCGTCCTCTTCATCCTCACCACTGCATGCGCATACCTCACCCATGAACTCCACCAGTTGAAGCACTCTGCAAACAAACGTCAAAGCGAGCTCAAGCAACAGCTGTCGACTACCGTCCTGCAAGCATACGATGTTCTTAACCAGCGAGACGACTACCGCCGAAGATACGAAGACGCCGCGCATGCTAACTTCAACACTCAGAAGCACGTGGCCGCCATGAAATGTTCTCATGGCAAGAGATTCATCAACATGGAAAGCTTTGGGACCCATACCTGTTGCGACGATGCTGGCAAGCTGCGGAGGAAAGTCATACTTCTAGAGACTCAGCTGCAGAACGAATGTCGCTTTCGCAAAGCCCCTGTCGACCTGGATACTATAAGCGCTATTGCGATGGACATGGCACAAGGTCCAGAGCGCTGGTGGCCAGTCCTTGGCAAGCTGCTGCCTAGTCTCATGGCTCGGGTGAGGGCTGTCCCTGGCGAGCACCAGAGTCGAGAGGCGTCCCTGCAAGCCACGATTCAACGTCCTGGCGCTCAGGTCGGGATACAGGCGGTAGCAACTGAAACGTTGCACATGACAATACAGGAAGATGCCAAGAAGGCGTCAGACTTGCAATGTGACTATGAAACCCTGCAGAACTTGAACACCGAGAACAGTGGCACGATTCGATCACTGCGCCTTGAATTGGAGGACAAGGTTGCCATTATTAAGGAGCTTGAGGATAGCAAGGTAGCATCTGAAGCCACGAAAGAGTCACAGGCAGCTGATGTTGGAGACACACAAGTCACTAACGCCGGCTGTACACACTGTGAAGAATCTGCGGGCACACTGAAGGAGTTCAAAGCTGCAGTGCGTGCCAAGTCAGAACAAATTGAGATCCTCACAAGAGAAAATAAGGTGTTGAGCAGCTTGGTCTCTCGTAAAGATGATACTGAGGCAAATTCTACCGATTTGGAACGCCAGTTACAAACAAGCAAGGCGGAAGTCGTCGAGCTTGAAAAAGAACGCTGCACTTTGACCGAAAAACTTCGGAGCCAGCACAATGAGTTCCGAGAACGGACAGAAAATCAGAGCGAAGAGATTGACCGACTCAAGAAGGACAAAATCGATCTCGAGAGAAGATCCATGTCCAAAACTGTCAGATTTGCTTCGCTTGAGACTCTGCCACAACCCGAGAGTGCAAATACGGAAACGACGTTAGGACAACAGGCCGCAGAGAAAGATACTCAAATCACCCTCCTACGACAGACAGTCAACGAGTATCAGACAGCCCTGCGCTCGGCTAACGATGAGTTTGGTCAATACAAAGCGATGGTCACTCAGGCTGAGCAAGTAGCTCGGGTGGCTATTGGACTTGAAGATGCGACACCATCGATACTTGAGCTCGTGCAGGACTTTGAGGCACGCCTGAAGCAAGCGAGGGATGAATTTGCACCACTTGCGGAGCTTGCAGCCATTGAGACGGGCGTTGGCAACGCTATTCGGAACAAGTTTCTCCAGCTTAATGAGGACTACGAACAACTCGTCAAAGAGAAGTACACTGTCCAATTCGAACTGCAGCAAGAAATTAACGAAAAAGACGCTGAAATCGGTCAGCTGAAGGCAGAGGCAGGAACTACAAACGGTGACGGACCAGAACTAGCCAACGCTCAGGCTCGCATCGCAGAGCTGGAATGACAGAAGAACGAGGCTACGGCAGCCAGACAGATGAGCATCGGCCTAGAGGTTCAGATGAAAGCCCAGATCGAACGTCAAACGCGTGAGATTGCGGTTTGCAAAGAGGCTGAGCAAGAGTCGCAGCGAAACCTCATCAAGCAGGGGGCCCTAATTGCTAAGCTGAACAGCGGGAACGACCTGGTCATGACTTTCCTGGAACAGCACAAGATCGGCTTCGCATCTGAACCTTTCGCTTTACGCCTCGGACGCCTGGAGGAGGAATATAAGCGTTTTCACGCTCTGAACGGCGACGCATTACGTGAGCTCAAGAAAGTCTGGGAGATTTTGGCAATGTGCCACCTTACCTGGAAGGACAAAGAGCACAACGAGTTCGAGACCGTATTCGAGTGTGTAAACTTCCTTGTTGCCTGCGTGAGAGGGGTTCACACCGAAGTCAACAGGATTTTTTCTAGCGATAAGCATTACGATCCTGAAGTCGACAACATTGCGGATCGCGTGCGGCAGCTTCGCGAGGACAGAGACCAAGCAGTCCGCTGTCTCCTTGATGAGCGAGAGAAGCTCAAAGCGAAGCGCGAACAAGTGCGGCACTTGAGGCAGAGGATTAGTGAACCAGGTGACACACAATCCCTTGGGCAGACTGCTAGCAACGGACAGGAGTCGACCGAGTTGGAAATGGAACCTGCAACCGTGCCGCAGGGACAGCTATCGACCGAGCCATCAACACAACCTGTACCCACTACTCAGGGACAGCAGTTGATCGAGTCGCCAACACAAGTTGCAATTGTTCCACAAGGACAGCAAGCGGGCAGGAAGAGACGCGCGGAAGAGGATGATGAGATGGCAAGTGGATCCACAGAGCTGTGGAATCGTTCAGGTGGAAAACAAGCACGGCGCGCGTACGGAGATCAAGACGATCAAGAAGATCAATGAAGGAAGAACAAGAAGAAGCCCGTGGACGCGGCAAGAAAGTGGTCTGCTTAGGAGGATTTTGTTTGCACGAGCTATGCTCAATTTTCACTGGGAGTCTAACGATCGCGGTCGCTTGCAGAGATGGAAGACTCATGCATATTATGTATATTGGGTGGAAGGCCAACAAGAAGTTGAGTCTCGGAACCCAGAAGGATTCATTGTGCCGTCGAAGAAGGGCAAGCTAGTAGGATTGGGACAGGGTCAAAATATGATAATAGAACTGTTGTTTACAATGAAGGAAGCTCAGTGCCATGTAGACATCAATGCTCTAGCTGCTCTATGATGCTTCGAGTAAACAACTCCACACAATGGCTTACTCGCTTACTCAAATCGTTCGCATGGTCATGAGCAGGTGCTCTCCTTCACACATTGCCCTCGAGCACTCCTCATCAAGATACGGTAGCGCACAACGGCCACAGTGGCAATCTCATGCATGTCGCTGCTGCGCTCTCGTCGTTGTCATTCACGATCGCAGCTGCAACTCCACACGTTCGACAACTTGTGCTCACGTCCTATACAAATCAAGGTGCATCAGGAACATCGGCAGTGTATATCACATGAGGTGGATGTGTTGCGTGACCTTATCAGAATCAAACGAATGATGTTCTCGTGACCAGGACTTCAAGACTTGCTCCAAGCAATGAACATGCGCTTCGACTACCCTCTACAGTACAGTACTGACATATCGCTGTGATCATCTTTGCTTTTCTCCCTTCAACTATCATCCCCAGTGCAAGATGGTCACCGTTCGCATCGCCGTCTGCGGCGACGAAGGCTGCGGTAAGTCGTCGCTTATCACATCTCTAGTCAAAGACACCTTCGTCTCCTCGAAGATCCAAGCGGTCCTCCCTCAGATCACCATGCCGCCGACCTTGGGCACGCCGGAGAATGTTACAACGGTGATTGTCGACACTTCTGCGCTCCCCCAAGAACGGACCATTCTCGCCAAAGAGATTCGCAAGAGCAATGTCATTCTGCTCGTCTATAGCGACCACTTCACCTACGAGCGCGTCGCCCTGTTCTGGCTCCCTTACTTCCGCAGTCTCGGCGTGAATCTGCCAGTTGTGCTGTGCGCGAACAAAAGCGATCTGGTGACTACGGTCACGAGTAAACAGGTCGTCGAGGAGGAGATGTTGCCCGTCATGAGCGAGTGGAAAGAGATGGATTCTTGCATACGCACTAGCGCCAGAGAGCACTACAATGTCAACGAGGCCTTCTTCTTGTGCCAGAAGGCCGTGACGTGTCCAGTTGCGCCATTGTTTGATGCCAAGGAGAGTCAGCTCAAGCCAGGCTGTGTCGAGGCGCTGAAGAGGGTCTTTTACTTGTGTGACAAGGACAAGGATGGATTTTTGAATGATGATGAGCTGAGAGGCTTTCAGATGAAATGTTTTGAGAAGGAGCTGCACGAGGACGACCTGCAGTATATCAAGGATACTGTCGAGACCATGATGCCAGACGAGGATATGAGTGGTGGTATCAGCCCTGAAGGTTTCCTGCTGCTGAACAGGCTTTACGCGGAGAAGGGCAGGCATGAGACTATCTGGATTATCCTAAGGAACTTCCAGTACACTGACAGCTTAAGCTTGCAAGAGACGTTTCTCCATCCCAAGTTCGACGTGCCAGAGTTTGCGTCAGCTGAGTTGAGTCCTGCCGGATACCGCTTCTTCGTTGACTTGTTCTTGACGAGCGATCGCGACAACGATGGTGGACTGAAAGACGAAGAGTTGCGAACACTCTTTGCGCCGACGCCTGGCATTCCACCAAGCTGGATCGAAGACGGCTTCCCAGCATGCACTGTGCGTAATGATGCAGGGCATGTCACCCTTCAGGGCTGGCTAGCACAGTGGTCGATGACGACTTTTATGTCTCCGAAGACCACACTCGAGTATCTCGCATATCTCGGCTTCGAGTCCAACGATCGATCAAATCCTTCCACAACAGCTGCCTTGAAAATCACCAAAGCAAGGAAGCGCCGTCGGAAAGCAGGGCCTGTCCAACGAAACGTGCTCTTTGCGCAGGTCTTGGGCTCAGCACAAAGCGGCAAATCCTCTTTACTCGATACCTTCCTTGGCCGACCTCTCGACACCGCCTACCGACCGACCATCCATACACGAGTCGTCGTGAATACTGTTGAGCTCCCAGGCGGGAAGCAGTGCTACCTCATCCTCAAGGAATTAGGAGAATCCGAGACTGCCGCTCTGGAGAACAAATCACAGCTTCTCGACAAGTGCGATCTCCTAGTATACACCTATGACTCGTCTGACCCCGACTCTTTCTCGTACATCCCGGAGCTCCGAAAGAAATACACACACCTCGAGGACATGCCCAGCATGTACGTGGCGCTCAAAGCAGATCTCGACCGTACGACACAAAGATCCGAGACGCAACCAGATGTCTACACAGCCGACATACTGCGGATGCCACAAGGGCCACCCATTCACACAGCAGTAACATGGCCGAGCATACAAGAGCTTTTCGTAGCGATCGCCGAGAAGGGCCTAGACCCGGCGGCTGCTTACCCGAAACCACTCGCGGAAGAAGACGATGGCAAGTTACTGAGGTACGGGTTGGCATTTGGCGCATTTGTTTGTGCGAGCGCTGGTGCATTGGTGATATGGAGGAGAGCTATGGGAGAACACACGTGAGAAAAATAGATGACAAGACGGAGGTGCTTCTAGTGCAATAATTTCCCTTGCCCGTACTGGGGTCAAAACCAAGAGCTACCGGCACGGCCCTCCACGACAAAGACAAAATGTCAAATGATCTATGCATGCACGACCATATCCGCAAATGCATGCTGGAGGAGAGAGAACATCTCAACTCACAGCAACAGACAGGCCAAACTCCCAACCACAAGCAATCCACCAAGCACAAACCCAACCTTCCCACCAACAGCCACTCCAGCACTCTCGTACGTGGTCGGTGTTTTGGCGTACGCGTCCAATCGAGACCCAGCATCAGCAACGTCCGCATCGACACCCACACCCACACTCGAGTCCGAAGAACCTGAACCTGGTGATGATCCAGCCACATCCTCCTCTCCCCTCTTCTGCACACCGTCCCGAGGTTCTGGAAGCCTCATGAAGTCCCCGGACAAGGGCAGGGTTGTGTGGTTCGGCGTGTAGTATATGGTTATGGTGGTCGCGGGCACGGCCGTGGCTAGCGAAGAGGCCTGAAATGTGTAAACTTGGGTTGGGGGTGGGGCCGGGGGTGGAGGAATGATGGAATTCGCGAGAGAGGCGATGGTGGCCGCGCTGGCACTGGACATGGACGCCGCTAGTGAGTGAATGGCGGACAGCGCGTCCATGGTGGAGGGTTGGTTGGTTGTGAGGGACGACATGAGATGCGGCTCGGTTTGGTTGCCGAAGGGAGGATGAGGTGATACTAGAGTTGAAGTTGGGATGATTTCAAGGGGTACTGTCTTCTTCTTCGAAGTCCGACGATGAGAAGTCTGCAACGTGTGTGCGAGAAGTAGGAAAAAGGCCGATCGCGAGATGACTTATATATGTGCCAGACTGAGCAAGATATTTCCCGTCGCCTACGTGTAGTGTGGTGTGGTATGGTTATGCCAGTTTAGCACCATCTTGCGCCTCCTTACCAGGTCACGCGGCCTGATATGCTGGACCATTCCGCAGTAAATCCCCTGGATGACGGGGCCGTACTCGCATGGTACAAGGCAGCCATTGGCCGCAGAGTACACCGGCAGGAAAAACAAACTTCGACCGCTTGTGCCTGCTCAGCGAGACACTAGCCCACAAGTACGTACCATGTGTCAGTCGCGGACCAGTTCTCGCAGACTATGGACCCGAACTTGCTCACTTGGCATGCCACTCTATTCAGACGTGGGACCTGTCGTCTGACGACGGCATCCTGGTAGAGCTGGAGCGAGCTTTCCCTGTGCGACCAGCACCTTCCAGCTAACACTGTGCTAAGACATGGTGTATGTACAAGGAAGGGCCTTGAGCAGCGATAAGGGGGATACTGAGTACCACGTATGGTTATGGTCGACCCAAGAATTCGCTGTCAACTTCTTCAGGACGATCTTGCACAGACAAAATTACATATTTAGTGAGCCATACTCGAGCATATAGTAGATGAAACGGGGCTCGGGCCTGGTCGAGGTACCAAAGTCATACCGAACCATTGCACAGACCAAATTACTGGTGAATAGAAAACAACCAAGAAAATCCATCCGATGTGCACGCAACGCAGCCAAACAAATGTTTCAAGGTTCTGAATGGGTATAATTCTACTCAATTACCGATATGGCATGCTTCCAGCAAACCACTCAGTCTTTTTAATCGTCGGTCAGAGTTCCTCGAACACTGTTCAAGAACCCATCTTCTCAGCGGTAGCCATCAATGAACCTATAAGATATTAGCATTTGCTGGCAACTGTGCAGACCGGGGTTGACTCACCAATGAAAGTAGTAACCAGTCTACTTCTCACCTGCTGGACATCCTCTGGCACCAACCAGATCGTTGCTCCCATCTTTCGTGCGATCGAGATAGCAAGCTTGCAATTCATGAATGCATCGTCTTCGGTCTTGCCAGGCGTCACGAGATCATAATCGACGTACGAGCTCTTCAGACCATTGAGCACGTCTAGCAGAGGAACTCCGGAGCCGATAGCTGGATCCTTGAAAGATCTAATGGATGAGGATCTTCCTCCTTTCTTGATCTGCTCGTTTGACCATTTGATCATGTCCGAATCCGAAAGATCTTTCTTTCCCATGCGTTGAGCCAAAGCTCCAAGTGTTCTGACGATGTCGCGTCTCATGAGCTGCCATACCAATCCCAAGGTAAGCGTTCTTTGACCGTCCGTGATGTCCGCACCTTGAACACCGACCAAGGAGAAACCGTTCTGTTTGCCTAATTCGATGGCATAGTTTGTGTTCTGAAGTGCTTTGAATCTCATCATCTCGCTGCCATTTTCTGGAGCCTTGGTGATGTGTCGCCAGTTGACAGAACCAGGTATGACCTTGTCGTACGCTTGCATGAGCACCGTGCCGTCCCGCAGGTCATCAAATAGTGAGTTCACGGTTGGCTTGACGTCCAAGGAATTCAGCCAGAGGGTGAAGACACGAGCTTCTCGCTCGCCCTCTGCGTCGAAGTCTTCGATCTGTGCCTTGTCTTCTTCAGTGAGTGCTTCTAGACCTGGATGTGTGTTGAAGAGATTGGCAACGAAGGCCAGGTTGAGCTTTGGGTTGCCAGCGACGAGCGCAGTGGGGGTCAAGAACTTCCTGCAGTCGAGTTTCTCGGCGTTCTGGAGGATTTGTTCGGCTCGCTGGTGCAGATCTTGGGTTTGTAAGGGTGCTCGGGAGCAGATGTCGGGCTTAAGCTGATTGAGCAGAACAGTATAATTCTCGCCATCTTTTACATCGCCTGAGAAGTTGTTGACGCGGCGGTTCCAGCCGGCGTTCTTCAGGTGGTAGTTGAACCAGCGCAGCAGAATTTGCTCGGGCGGCAAGCGCAGGAACTGTTCGAGAGTCTCGTCATCCTCGAGCAATCTGTACAATTCAGGATGCAGCTTGATGTCGATCTTGCCGAGTAGACCTCGTCGGATGATCTGCCATATCAAGCCCAGGATCAAGTGCTCTCTAACCTCGATGATGTCTCCACTGCCAATATTGACGACGGAGCAGCCGATACCTTTTGCCGATTCGATGACAATGTTGTTGTTCTCCGTCATGTGGAAAGCATTCAATGTTTTTATCTTTTTGCCGGGCCTGTTGAGCACACGCTCGTCTATCGTATCAGGCACGCTGTCGTTGATGAGCTTGGCCAGCACCAGACCGTCCTTACATTGGTCGAACATCTCGAAGGTGTCGGTGGGGAAGGGCAACATATGGCCAATATCGGGGTCGCCAGCAAGAACAGCATTGATGTGGGTGGTGAAAGCCTGCCTTTCGTCTTCGTTGATGGTATGTGTCACGTTGCCGCTGGTCATCTGGATCCTGCCACCACCTCCACCTAAGCTGGGCTTTGAGGCATGGGAGACTTGAGGAGGGCCTGCACCTGGTCTGCTTGGCCTGCCTGGGCTGCTCGTCGTTTGGTTTTGCTGTGTTGTAGGAGCATCTCGCAACTTGGATACCAGGTCGACGTAGTCTTCTAGTTCTACTCTCCTTGAGCTGTCCAGTTCAACCTCCCGCAATGCCTGTCTGACTCGATCGTAGGATTGCCGTTCCGAGTTCTGGGCAGCCTTGATTGCTGTCGCCTCGTCGAGGTAGCCCTTGTCATCAACATCGAGTTGCTGGAAGGCATTTTGCAATTGGAAGATCTCTGTTTGCTGGAATTGGGGATATTTCCGGGCCAGTTTCATAGCGGCAGCCATGATGGGCGAAGAGGGGTACGGCGACGACGATGTGCTGGTAGTGGTGAGTCCAAGAGAAGGAAAGCAGTTTCTTTGGTGTCTAGAGAGGGATTGTGCTGTCGTTTGTAGAGAAATCAAGGTGCCTGGCGTGCGTCGCAATCAATGCCAAACGCTCGACTTCTGATTCCCTAGCTAGCCGGGCTGTGCTCCTACCTCTTACTACTTTCGTTGCGGCCTACGAAAGAAAAATGACGTTGCAGTCGGCATAGATTCGACGACTTCCTGCCCCGCGACGACGCCACAACAACACGTCAAACTTGAAGGCAGCCACGATCCGGGAGCACGTAATGTGGCTGATGGCTCTCACACTAAGCTCAAGAAAGACAAGCGCTTGCTGGTCATAAACAAAGCATATGACTGGTTGGGGACTCGGCAAGTGCACGTCGGTGCCAGAAACTTGACACTGTGAGACAATGACAGCACTTCGAGGCAGCACGTGTATCTGGCAGAGGGCACCCCAAGCGTGACCACTCTCATATGACTTCAGATTGTTCTGTTCTATCAACACCTGTAATCGTCCTCACGCACAGTTCGATTGCTGCTAGTATCCTAAATCATCCCTACGCGCACCATTCTATTGAGCAAAGCTGACCACGAACACTGAACTGGCCGTTGTAATCTGAACTGAGCTGTCGTGACCTCTCTTTGATGCCGCCGCATTGGAGCGCTGGCCGGCTCTTGTGCGAGCCATACGACAAGGCATGGCAGACGCTACGAACAAACCGTCGAGCACCTTCTTAGGCGCTATCAATCCGTGGAGTCGCTCAGCTTCTCCTGCACCAAAGTCACCTAAACAAGCGCCTCAACCTACCAACGAGACTGGCAATACATCATTGAAACCTACCTCCGGCTTAGATCACTCCATCAGTGCGAGGCCCGTGCCTAGTCCTCGGAGGTATCCTAAGGATTGTCCACCACTCAATAGTCGATGGTATTATGCAGTGGATGTTGCGAAAAGAAAGCCTTTCGCAGCGCTGGAGCCGTCTCCGGATGACAAAAGACCCATCCCGAAGAAATTCGTCTTGTTCTCCGAGTCGGACTCCAAAGCTATCGAAGCTGCCTTCCAGCAGCTTGGTCGTGAGGATGAGTTCGGCGAACGTGCGACCTCAACGAAGATCCCGGTCAATGAGGACTACCTGTACGATGTGCACATTGAAAAGCGAGAACTGGAACCAGCATACTGGATCGGTCCAGTATACGATGTGAGGCGTGGCACCTGGTTCTACCAAGACAACACTGCTTGCGATGAAAACCTTGCCAACCAGCTCGAGGAAGGATATCTCAAGACAGCCCCGTGGAGGAAAAAAGGGGCTCCAAGGTCGGCTTCCCAGCCCCGGACTGGCACTTCAGCTCCAGAGACTGCAACACAACCTCCGGCAACGGCGACTACCACCGATACGACGACCCCTAACTCGTATCGTCTTTTTGGTGCACATATGAATACCACTGCTTCATATTTCGACGCCACAACTGCTTACCTGTCGACAGACGACCTTATGTCTCGCATGAGCAGCACCCTGTACAGCAGATTTGGCGGTCCAGTTGGTACCAAGGTTGTTCGCGGCTACTCAAAGCCTGTCGTGCAGACCTCTGCGAACAAGACAACTGAGGCAAAAGAGAAAAAGAAAACAACAAAGCTTCCGGGCACTGAAACTCCAACGGAGGACGGCACAGCCACACCGGCCGAAGTCAAAGACATTCCTTCGAGGCCGTCAGCTCTCGAAAGACAATTATCATCTCTTGCTGGCCTGGGTCAGTCACAAAGTCAGGATCAGCAAAAGAAGCAGGAGGAGGAAGAGGCTCGAGAGGAAGAAGAGCAGGAGATGGAAGATGCCAGAGAGAAGGACGGTGAAGATCAAGGTCGCCGGATAGACCATCTTGTGCTTGTCACCCATGGTATAGGCCAACGACTCGGCTTGCGACTAGACAGCATAAACTTCGTCCACGATGTCAACCAGATGCGAAAAACGATGAAAGCTGTCTTCGAGGCTTCCCCAGATCTCCAGGCGTTGACAGACAACCCAAAGAACTGCACAGTCCAGGTTTTGCCGATAGCCTGGCGTCATCTACTTGATTTTCCAAAGCAGAGCCTCAAGCAGAACCGGAAGGAGCACGACCTCGGGGACCTTGACGAAGCACTAGAAGAAGAATATCCAACTTTGCAAGATATTACTGTCGATGGTGTGCCTGCCGTGCGGAATCTGATTACAGACCTTGCATTGGATGTTCTACTATACCAGAGTGCATATCGAGAACATGTTGCCAGAATTGTGCAAAAGGAGGTCAACCGAGTCCACAAGCTCTTCAAAGAGCGTACTGGCTTCGACGGCAAGGTTACACTGTGCGGCCACTCTCTGGGCAGTGCCATATTTTTTGATATCTTGTGTCGGCAAGGACAAGAAGCAAAGTCTAGACCACGAAGAGTCAACTCCAAGTCGTCTCGGGACGTCGCCTCAGCAGACCAGGATATAGCGCTCGACTTTCACTGCCAGAATTTCTTTGCTCTCGGCTCACCTATTGCCCTCTTTCAGATGTTAAAAGGACGGACTATTGCTGGGCGACCCACCCTTAACAATCAAGCACCGCCTTCCTCGCCATACGATCCCGATCCGATGCAGAACAACCCCTTCCAGACGGACGACGGAAAGGCCAAACCAAAGCACCTGATCCCAATCACAACCTCTTCCCCAAAGTGCTCAGAATTTTACAACGTCTTCCACCCCACAGATCCGATTGCCTACCGCTGCGAGCCTCTTATTTCCCCAGCAATGTCTTCGCTGAAACCACAAGCCTTACCATATACCAAGCGTGGCTTGTTCGCCGCGCCTGGAATGGCTAATCTCACGGCCAGAGTGGGACAACAAGTCATGAACAGCTGGTACTCGCTAACTTCTGGCGTGGCGTCATCGCTCATCAACAGGAGCCTGGGCATCACGGGAGAAGACCAGGCCCTGCCACTGAGCAAACCAAGACCCTTAAGCCAGCAATTTGGCGGTGGTAACAGTGAGACGGACCAAGCCGCGGCGATGCCACCACCGCCTGTCACGGACGTTATCAAAACTTCGTCCAAGCAAAAGGCCATCGCCGAACAAGCCAAGGGTGAGAACGGGGTGGGTCCGAATGTTAAAGGAACGAGCACAGATAATAATGGAGAGGTTCCCACCTTGATTGATACAGAGATGGAGACGCTCTATGATGGGTTTCAGAAACGCCGTCATTCACAGGCGTCTGCTGAAGATGGGGAAAACAGTCTACAGTACGAGGCAGAACAACACAAGGCCAAGCGACTTCGGAAAGAAGAAGCAAAAGTCCGCGCATTGAACAGTAATGGTCGCGTTGATTACCACATTCAGGAAGGGATGTTCGACGTTAGTTTGTTGGCAAGTATTGCGAGTCATCTCTCCTACTGGGCCGATGCGGATGTCAACCACTTCATGATCAGTCAGATGCTCAAAGAGAACGGCAAACGGCGAGAGGTTGAAAGCGACAAGGCTGACCTCTGAGGGAGGCTCTCCGTATAAGACGTACAATTAGATGGGGCAGCGAGTCGCGACAATGGCGTTCAGACTGGCTGTAATTTGGATCTATAGACATGATACCCAGCGACGATAGCAGATGCTGCTACACCTACACGCTCGCAGCGGGCTTTATCACCGTTGTATTCATAGACAAACGTCCTTTTCCAATCACGTCAGCGTACTGACCTCCCTTCTTCAAAAAGCCCTTCCATAGGTACCAGACGGCTATCTCCAGCCTTGGGAGCACTTGCTGCGCTCCAACACTGAAGATATGGTACGTGTGGGAATACAACTCCGCGTGCCACAATCGTAACCGTGCCGGATTTTGCGGAATGGAAAGGACCTGGGGCTTGGAAGCAGCGGAGGTGCTAACAACAATGTATCAAACCGAATTCAAGAACTGGAAATGAACATCGAAGTCTATTTTTAGATGATGTCACTGCCAAAAAGAGATCGGCAGATGTACACAGCAGTGACCGCGACGCTCTCTGCTCATCGATCTCAATTCACCAATGGTATCCCTCCTGATCTCGCACAAATGGCTCAAAGTAGTTGTCGCAGGTCTATATGTGCATACTTGTGCCTTGTCATTTATTCTCCGTGTCAATGTGCTCCCACAAACATGGACGTCCGACGAACGTTACTGGGTACGTACCGGACCCGTTCATTAGCAAAGTCTCGGAGCCCTCAAGGTTCACGCTATCACAATCGACGGCACGGCAGACCTATGGTTCAACTTTCCAAATCCGAGCTCTAGCACGGATACGCAAGGCCACTGGAGATCATCATTGCTCTTTTGGTGCTCCCTGACTGCCGGGCATGGGTTGAGCTCCCTGCCGATCATGCGCAAGCGTGGTTGACCAATACCCCATTCGGCACTGATGTGCTTGCCAGAACCCAAAGCATTGGTGACATCCATGCTCCTCCCCAGTTTCGTCACGATCCATTGAGCTTTCGCAAAGACCTGCTTGTTCATGCGCCCGAAGCATCTCGGAAATGGAGATTTTCAGTGCTCTAGGCCAGATAGCTTCCGGCCAAGAACAGCTTGTTCGCCCGAGCCAGCAAGGTTAGCTATGTTACTGGTGCAACGCTCGTACAGCTTGCTGTGACGTCGGTCATACAGATCCGAGGCTCAGGAGAGCGTTGCAAGTACAAAGGTAGGTCCTCTCAACAGTCGTAGCGTTTTCTGTACAAGCAGAGATCAACCTTGATTCCGTCCATACCACTGCCTTCCCATCTCCTGCAGCTATGGTAAAAGCAATTGCAGCAGCTGCTTTTGCAGCACTTGCCTCCACCGCCACAGCAGCGCAATGTCAGAACCTGACCATACCCATCAGTGTCTCGGCACGAAACGGTCTATTCGACGTCCCAAATCCGAATACCACCATTGACGCGACGAACTTCGCACTGAGGATGTCCAGGCAAGGCCACAACTATACTGACGAGGCCCTCACCGGATACCACACCGTCTCTGGGGACTACAGTATCGGCGCAACGTACTGCGAGCCTGATGACGGAGCAGGTGATACTCTACAGGTTCTGACACACGGCATTGGCTTTGACAGAGCGTACGTCCTCTTTACCGCAACTCTCCGCTCCTGCTTACCATCTTCATAGATACTGGGATTTCTCTTACAACGACTACAATTACTCTTACGTTCGACAAGCGGTAGATGACAAGGGGTACAGCACATTCGCTTGGGACAGACTCGGCATCGCCCAGTCGACCCTCTTTGAGGACCCAATCAACGAAGGCCAAGTCTGGATCGAAATAGCAGCATTAAAGGCCCTGACGGACATGCTCCGCAACCAACAAATCTCAGGCATCTCCGCTCAGTTCCAGAACATTGTCCACGTCGGCCACAGTTTCGGCTCTGACATCAGCTACGCCCTGACAGCTTACCACCCTGACATCAGCGACGGTATTGTCCTGACTGGCTTCTCGCAGAACGCCTCCTTCCTATCCCAGTTCGTCCTAGGCTCGAACTTCATCATCGCCAACACGATCTCGGCTCTGTCGAAGTACCCAGTCGGCTACCTGGCACCCAACAGCGCCATTGGAGCGCACATTGACTTCTTCGCGCCAATGGACTTTGACGCGCAAGTTCTGCAAGTAGCTTACGCGACCGGGCAGCCCGTGACGCCGGGCGAGATCCTGACACTGACCGGCGCTGCCGGCTTCACAAACACCTTCAGCGGGCCAGTCCTCATCGTTACCGGAGGTACGTGCACATTCGTCACATCCCAGCTCTTTGGAATAGATACTGACAAGCTACGCAGAACACGACGTCCCGTACTGCGGCGGCGACTGCTTCGCGACGGGTCGGCCGGATCTTGAATCTATCCCAGCGGCGTCGGAGGAGTACTTCCCTAACGCCCAGGACTTCAATGCGTCCATCACGCTCGGCGCCGGTCACGGGCTGAACCTCGAGTACACCCACCCTTACTCTTACGCCACAATCTTCAGCTACCTGGCTAGCAACGGGCTGTCGTGATAGTGGAAGGTGATGTGGGTTGTGATAGAGTAGAATTTGTATGTGACTGGTACGTGTATACATGTACCAGATGTATCGCCAATGGTACACTAGGATAGTATGTACGCTACGTCTTGGTGGTCACCATAATGATAATGAAAATGACAACGGTTCACGCCAAACCAGCAAAGCTACTATGACATCTTGCACGTAATTGATTCATGCTCGCATGTTTCGAGGTGTGCATCTTGTTTTCCATTGTTTCTCAAAACCATGTTACTTACTGCTTGACGGAGCTATATCTCGGGTCGAGCCCGCTCTGCGCCAAACCAACAAACCACCCTACGAGGTCGGGTCCTCTCGCTGGAGGCATCAGGCCGAGCGGGCTTAGATCCGACAATCCCATAGGCTATGATCACCTGTACCACCGCAACAGCGAATGCGACAGTGTCAATTCTTGGTCGTCCCGTCAGCATCGTCTGTCGTGAGCTGTCTTGCTTCCTTCACACGCGGCGCGAAGGCGTAACTCAGTTATCGGCACCTGGATAGATAGTCCCAGGCAGCGAGCTGGAGGCAAACGCCGAGGCGCAGATGTACTAGTACTCTCGATGACTGGCCCTTCAAACCATCAGCCCAGCAGCCTGAACACAGGGTATTCGTCGCCCGCCTCCACCGGCACGATGTTGAACGAGACGTAGCTATCGATGTTCTCGGGCTCCAGCGCCACGAAAGCCAGTGCTGCATTCCGCTGCCTCGTGCTCACGACATAACTGCCTGCGGGGAGCTCGACCTCTTTCGTGCTCGCTGAGGTCGTCACCGTCACCGGCACGACGCCTTCGTAGTAGCTGTCCTCAAATGAGAGGCTGGTGATGTTGAGCGCCTCCACTGTGCCGCGAAATGCTTGAGACATCTTGGTTACTTCCAGGCCGCTGGTCTCGAGACGAGACGCGAGGTCCGCCCAGGCACGTGGGATGATGTATGCTTCGGGTCGTGTCCTAGTGAGGTTCGTGGCGGCTGGAGTCGTGCTTGCGAACTGGATGGGAAGGTCTACCACGGTGCCATTGTCGGTGTCGACCATCTGATATGTTCGGTCCGTGTACTCGGTTGAGTCTGTAACGATGATCTCGTCGTGGCTGTCGACGAAATCCTGTATGCCGCCTGTGATTGTCCGATAGACTTGGTCGGCATTGTCCGCCGCAGTCTGGAGGATTGTCTCTGCCATTACCAGGCCGGTCACCGTTCGTCGTTGGAAGTGCTGGTCTGCCAGCCCTATACCACGCATCTCGCACAGAAAGGTGACGGATTGAGTCAATCCCATAGCGTTTCTGCCGATTTTCGCGTCAGTACCGGCTTCTGCGAATCTGACTGCACTGCTGGGGGTAGAATTGCTGGACCCCGTGACATACGGTTCCCATCTCAATCCGTTAGCTTCGAGAGCCGAGCCAACATCAGCTGCAAAAAGGTCCTCGGATAGCCGTCGGATGTCCTCGTTGATGTTCAAGTTCTTGGCAGCTGCGAAGAGAGCATCGGAGGCGTGAACATAGTTGCCTCCGTATCGCAGAGGGGCAGCGTATTCATGCATATCGATAGCAATGTGAGCGCCGAAACTGCTGAAGAGTTGCTTGATATCTCGAGTCTGTTGCCGGGCGAGCTTGACGTGGTCTCGATTGGGATCAAAGTTCGTGGCCAGTGTCCTCTGGAAATATGCCACTCCGTCCACGTTGTATCGTGGCAAGAGTAGAATGTCCATGGTCTTCAAAACTGACTGGGTCCACGTTTGATTGGCGTCCATCTTCCCAACCAGAGCTAGTAAAGACTGGTCACCGGCTGGTTCGTTACCGTGAACCGCACCCTGAACCCAGACTTTGAGCTTGTTCGAGGCGTTAGTGCCTGCTGCAAGGCCTTGGGTTGACGAAGACAAGTAGACGTAAGACAGGCTGCGACCCTCTTCTGATTGGAAGTCAGCCGAAATGTAGGTCATCCAGTCACTGTTCCTCGCGGCTATCGATCGCAGAAACCCGTCTAGACAAAGTCAGCTTAGTGACCACGTCCTGGTTGTTGGCCATTACCCATGGTAGCATCGTCAGTGGGACCTTCAGTGCCATTATGAAATCTTGTGGGCACAGTGTCCGGGTCCGTGAACGCAGGAGCGATGAGTTCAAAGTCTTCGATATCCTGAAAATTCGCCGTAACGGCTTCATTGTCCCTTCTCACCGGCACATAGTTGTGGCCATACTGGACACACTCAACAGCGGAAGTCAGGGTCAGGAGGCCAACCGCAAGCAATGTTGACAGTGTCATCTTACCCGATATAGTCTTTGCAGCCCACTGAGAGTCTTGCCTCGCTCAATGATGGCCTCATATTGGGCGGAAGCGGGCATTTGTAGTTGTTGTGCTGGGCCGCAATCGGCAGTGTCGACCTTCACGCTCCCCGCTCATGCTCTTGCTCCAGCCCGCAATTGATTAACCGACCTTGGCGCCTTGTCTTGGTAGTCGGTGATACTGTGCTTGCCAAGCTGAAATATGACGGTGGAGATGCAGGCGTGGTCGTCTTCTGCAGGGTGAAGAATCTACAGTGTAACATAACGGTTGTATCCGTTGTCGAGCTTCCCAATTTGGCTGAGTTTATTCCTGGTCCGCCACGACATCATCCTTGGCAGAGCAGTGGTAAATCTTGGCGCATGGGAAGGCCATGCCAGATAGGAGATGTCCGTGCTTCGTTGTATAGCAAGGTAGACATGGACCAACATACGGGCATAGGCGATGCCGGGATTGGGAATTAGAAGCTGGTGATATCAGAGCGAGTCTCGGGCGTCTCATTCGAACTTACACATAACGTTACTGAATTCACATACGCAGTGCCGGTCCACTTTGAGCAGATCCAGTATCAGTCCAATACGAGTCCAGTACGAGTCCACCGTAGAAAGATGTTCAAACATATAGATTAACTGCGCTTGCTAATTGTTCAAAACAAATCGCGTGAACCTTTGGGTCATCAACCTAGTAATGCCTGCCTATTTGTCCCCGTTCATGCCCAAAATCGAGATTAGGAAGCCGTGGTTCCCTACTCAGGTCGCTATAGCTTTGCTGAGGTGTAAAATCGGCACCTAGATCCTGGCTCACACTGTGATAGCCCTTCTTTGTCAAAGTCGCCTCGCCGTGGGGAACCAAAAGATCCTGGCTTTCGCTTCGTAGCATGCCATATCGACTGCTACGGTTGACGTGAGCTTGAGCTCGCATGTCATCGTAGCCCAGGGTGCTGCTAGACAAGTCTTTACTGTGGCTGTGAACGCCGTTCTTGTCTCTCCCCTCCAATAAAAATGCTTCGTCAACATCTCCTCGGCTAGCCTTTTCGGCAGCCTTGCGCCTCTTTCTGTGCGGGTTCTCCTTACAACAATTGATGATTGCGTTGACGGCAATCAAGATGGCCAGTATGCCAGTCAAAGTGGCTTGCACCACGATGAGTACGACACCAGTGATGGTTTGGGTCGATTTTGCGATGCCAAGTTCTTCAACGAAGACCATGATGCAAACGACCGAGAGCACCCGCACCATTTGGATGATGATGTTGATCCAGTTGCCAGACTTGCGGTCGTATGGTCGGCTCCACAGAAGGAGGATCAGCATGATAGATTCGATCGCAAGCTGACCAATAGTCTGAACCATGCCGTGTCCATCTCCACCAGCCAAAACGCAGCCTTTGGCAAACATGTAGACAATGAAGGGCATGAAGAGCCACCAGTATTGCTTTTTGTAGTTCTCGTAGAAAAGCTTGTACTTCTTCCACGTCTCCTTGTTTTCGTACAGAGCACTGATATCGCCGGACATCTTCTTCATCTTGTGAGCGACGTGCCAGATCTTCCAGGACCAGAACGCCAACAGCGCGGTGAACAGGGTGAGGGTGACGCCTGCTAGGGCTTTGGCAGCCCAAGAATCCCCGTTTCGGAACTGGAAGATGCAGTAGAGGACCCACACTCCATACAGCAACATAATGAGAGTGGTGACAGTTTGGGCCATGACCCTCCAGTACTCCCTACGGAAAGTCGCGAGAGATTTGGGGAATTTGCCGAAGAGAGCCCATGCTTCAAGGATGACCTTGAACAGTAGAATACCGACCGCCACAGCAGCCAGAATAATGGCGAACACCAGGAGAATAGTCATGAAGGCGTTGGCGTCAGGAACTGTCAGCTGCTCGGTGTATGCTTGAATGCCGGACACAAGTTTGGATTCCTGCGAAGTGCTCGAGGTGGAATTAGTTGTACCATTAACGGAAGTTGTGATTCCATCAAGCTGCCGAGGCAGCAGGTAGTCTAGCGATCGTACTGTGAGGCGCTTGAACGAGGTTGATGGCGATGCGGTCGAGCCATCTTCGAATTCCAGGGTCTCGTTCTCGAGGTATTCGTAGTTGTTGTGGGTAATATTTCCGCCGGTAGATTTTCGGAAGTCGTCGATGGTTGTCTGCATCGTGCCCCAAGAGACCAACCCTGTGGAGAAGGCGAAGTTCTTGGTGAAGCTTCGGTAAATGCTAGGATAGTTGACGCTGTGCATGCCATTCATTGCCATGCCCTGGAACCACCACATGACCTCCACGAAGCCGGGGGACGAGTGAGACGCGCCAGGCTTGCCCCCCGCCATGGCTGCACTGGCGCCAGATAGTATCAGGGCACCTGCCGCAATGGCAGCAGCAACGCCTTGTACTGCCGGTAGCTCCACCGATTTCCCGTTGGTCACTGTAGACTCGATACAGGCAGCCTGAGAGCCATCTTTCCCTTCCAAAACCATCTTCGCCATGCCATCGAGATCGGGTATACTGTATGCAATCGACGGGATCTGGGAGGCGTATTCGCTCGGGATTGTCTGTTGGCCCTTGGCGGAAAACTCTCCAGCTGGGACTACAAGGGTGTCAGCATATTTCAGTAAGCAGTAGCGACAGGACACTTACCTGGACACAGCTGATCGACTTTGGTGTCTGCGGCACATGGGTCAAAAGTCTTATTGTAGACGTTGACCCCATAAGCTGTCACCACTAATGATGCCTTCACATCTTGTTCGACCGCGCTGTTCCCTGCCACGTCAAAAGTGATTATGTTGGTTGATCTGTCGAATGAGATGTCCAAGGTCTGGACGGTGATGGTAGAATCTCCGCTGCTGCAACTCGAGAAGCCACTCGTACTGATCACATCCGCTCCAACTGCTACCCTCCATAACGCCAGCGACGCAAATGCGGCGGCGGCTGTTCTCATGTTATATGGCCGAGACCGACGAGCGGCCAGTGGGAATGTAGAGTTGTGCTCTACTTGGCCTCCACCTCTTGTCCCAGATGAGCTCCTAACAGTTTAAGGATTGTTGGCGAGTTGTAGATCGCTCTTGTCAGTTGTTCTCCAGGCGAGTCCGATGTTATCTGGTCGCTTGTCTGCTGATCGCTGTTGGTGCTGTCGGGTGATGAACGAGGGTCAGCGAAAGTGAGATCAAACCCCAAGTAAAGCGAGAGACTGTAAAGAATGAGTATGCAAGTACTTGTAATGCAACGCAACGCAACGAGAGACGAAAAGCTGTTCAGCTGAAAGTGAGATTGAGATCGCAAAATGTGTTATGCGTTGCGCTGCAACAGGGTCATTGTGCATTTGGGCAAGCAGGAGGTCCCGCACTCGTGCAGCAACTCGAAAGCCGCATGTGGACGCTCGAAGGCTGTGCAGCAAGCATGAGGCTTTCTGGTCAAGCCTCTGTCATCCTACCATGGCTTCCCAACGAATGACCATGGGTCAGGGGCGGCCATCGGAGACAGGCTAGGCCAGCATGTGGTAGTTTCGCGTGTGGTGGCAGTGTCGTCCAGGGGCATTACGCGTCCCCCGGCACTAAACTCTTTTAGGCTTCCAGAGCTTGGGAGTCAGGTAGGTGCCATGCTGCTTATTATCGTTACGAATCTCAGCTCGCTCATGTTAACACGAATCTGTGAGGAGAGGCATGCAACGTGAAGACTCGGAGACGAGATACATTCACTACCGTTGTTGTGCCTGTGGTCTCAGGATGGAAGCATATCCGTTCCAAGCTTGGAATTCCAGTATTTCGGGACGGGAGATCGACGGCGTCCAGGCTTTCCCAGGACCCGGCATGCGAAGATGCTGCTTAACTGCAGCTACAACGGGGAGAGGACCAACGCTTCTTTCCGCTGTGTACTGTTTAACGTAACCAAAAGGACTCTATCCCTATCGTATCGTCACCAGCGGTCTTATTTCGCACAGTCAGCTCAATGTCTTCAGCTGGAAATGAATATCTATGGAGGGCGTAGCTGGGTGGCAGACCCACGTGGTATGACCTGCTGAAACTTAGTGCCACGCTAGTTAGCCGACGAACTAAAAATACACCCAAATCCCGGGATTATTGACCGCAGGTAAGTTACGGCCAAACAGCATTACGAAGCACGTGAAGCAATTGTGCTGCAGACGTACTCGTGTTCTGTATGCGGTGCTATCAGGTCCGAGTCTTTCCCAATGTCGATGCGCATCACAGATTGGGCAAAGCTTCCCGTGACCCTGACTGAGCTGTGTCTAGCAACGACGCTGAGATGTGGTCAGTCGTTTCGATGGAAGCAGATTGAGGACCAGAGCTGGACATGCATTCTAAGAGGACGTATCCTCCAACTCGACCAGGACGATACACATCTTCGTTACCGCTCCATATGGCCCGCCTCCGACACTTCTCCTCCTACACCCCCTACTTCGACTGCGCCTGAAGAGGCTGACGATAGCAAGGAGCTGTTACAACATTACCTCAATCTCGGCCCAAACCTGGCGCAGCTCTACAAACAATGGTCGCAAAACGATAAGAACTTTCAGAAGAAGGCGCCAAAGTTCACTGGCGTCCGTATACTGCGACAAGATGCATGGGAGACCTTGATTGGCTTCATCTGCAGTAGCAACAACAACATCATCCGAATTTCGCAAATGGTCGACAAGCTGTGTACTCACTATGGTAGGTATATTGCGACCTGGGATGGCCGGGCATACCATGATTTTCCACCACCAAATGCGCTCACCGGAAAGGGAGTCGAGGCGCATCTACGCGAACTGGGCTTCGGATATCGCGCCAAGTACATTGCCCGAACGGCGCAAATGGTGGCGAACGAGAGAGAAAACGGTTGGCTAGACTCTTTGCGCAACCCCGAAAGTCCAACTTACGGACAAGCAGCCGGCCCTGCTGGAGAGATGCAGCCTGAAGGAAGAGAAGGCTACCGCAAAGCACACGAGAAACTGCTTGAGCTTCAAGGTGTGGGACCAAAAGTTGCAGATTGTATCGCTCTTATGGGCTTGGGCTGGGGTGAGGCAGTACCTATTGACACCCACGTCTGGCAGATAGCCCAGAGAGACTACAAGTTCGGCAGAGGCAAGCATGCTAGCTTGACCAAAGCTACCTACGACGCCGTTGCAAACCACTTCCGCAAGATCTGGGGCAAGGAGGCGGGTTGGGCACACAGTGTGCTTTTTACAGCTGATCTGAAGGTATTTGCAGAACGATTAGAGGCCAAGATTGTAGTCAAGGAAGAATCGAACACACCGCACGTGAAGGTAGAGACCACCGAGACGTCGGTCAAGACCTCTGTCAAAGAAGAACCAGCACCTGAAGACGTCAAAAGAATGCTTGAAGTCGAGGAAGCAACTGTCGCGAGTAGTGAGCGAGTCAAACGTCGGAGGCGTCGCTGAAACACGACTCTGCGAGGGTCTCCGTCAGGCGACTAAGCTGCCCCTGCGTGTTTTTGCGTTTCGCAAGAAACAGAGGACACGATCACATTGTACCAGCACCGATCTACTCATGATGTTCTCGTCATGACGAGCCCAGAGTCACACGCTTGGCTGTTGATCTGCGTGCCGGACAACCCTAAGACTCGGCGCGAGGGTACCAAGTTAGAGACCAACGCCAGATTCAGAAGCGTTTCGATCCCTCCGTGGGACAGGGAAGCGACAGATGTTGTGTCTGGGCAGCTTACTCTCATGCAGAATCTGTTGCATGTAAGCAGCCGAGACAAGTGATACAAAACGCTCGTCATTTCCCAGGGCAGTGCACCCTTCACACTTTCTTGGTACGTACCCGATCTATCCGTCTCAGATATCGCGGACACGATTAACATTTTCTAGCCACATGCCAAGTGCACTGTTTGGTGCTCATAACCTTCGATGAGCACGCTGCAAGATGCCGGGAGAGCAGTACTGCCAAACTCATAGAACCTTCAGGTAGGAGACCGAGACGGCAGGGATGTCCTGATAAGGCGGGGGGTCCCTAGCTTGTCCGACAGAAATAGACGTCCGAACCAATCAACTGGCGTGAAGTACGTAGCTTAATGCACAAGCATGGCAGAGTTCCGTCTTGTTTCCGTCGCTCCCGCTTCAGTTGCTCAACTAGTGGCATGACTGTACGTGTAAGCAGTTTTCCTCAGGAATTATGATCAGGTGCTTGACTGCTAAGCATTAAAGCTCGAGATTAACTCGAAAGCTAAGTCTTCATCATCGATCGTAGGATACTGTTGCACAAAAGAAAACACTAGATAAGAATGCTGATGGCTGTAAATCAACCCCCTAAAGATGCAAAGTGCGAGAACATGCAGGTACCCTTTACGGTTGCCCAGCGGCCTAACTTAAAATGTGGGAACTCCCACAGGGCAGGTGCTATCAAGTAGTGGATCTGGGTTGAAGAACGCAAAGCGTCGATGCAGATTCCACAACGATAGCAAATTCGAAAATCCTGAAAGTATACGTGCAAAGGACATGTTCGCACGCACCGTGGGGTCGGTAGTAATATAGCTTGCCGTGTATAGACGAAAGGCGATGGGAGTCAATGATGATTCGTGTATGTGCAGATCGAAAGCAAATTGGGCTACGAGATTACTGCTGCACTGGCGGGACCGGCTGGATCATCTGGCTGCGTAGCAACAGTTTAGCCTTTGCACCGTGCGAACAATCCCAGCGTAGCTAAAAAGACTGCCCCACAATCGCGATGCTCGCCTTTCCTGAGAGGGTGATTTCCAAACCTTCTATGCGTCTGAGAGCAGCTCCGACAGGTTCACATGCCAGCCACTGACAGTGCTAGCTCAAGTCTCATCTTACAGTGTGACACCTGGAGTCCTCTTCGAGGTCCTGAAGTCCTGCGCAGTTGGCAGCAAGTCGGCAGCAAGACCCATCGTCGCGTCTCCTCTTGCTTTGCCGTGTAGAACTGCGCATCGACCACACACACTGGTCTTCGCTGCTCTCGACACCAAAACATCCTGTCGGTTCGATTCGACTTTCATCACTGTACACACTTGTAGTAATTCACGACTGTCACTCTTTAAATCCCGTCGGCCAAAAACCAACATTTTAGTACATCTGATCAATGTGATCTCGATCATACACCACATCCTATCATCAGAGCGATATACATAATACATCCTACGCGCCACAATATTTCTGTAAAACACGACTATACTCAAGCACGAACGCGATAAATCGATTGCCGCCAACCTGGAACTGTGGTAGAGCTTGGAAATCTCACCTCAAGGTGAGGTAGAGAGGATGGCCCCGAGGCCCTGGTCCGCCATATGGCTTCTAGGTCTATCTCTCGCCAAACAAGCCTACACATACACACAAGTACCCTCTCCGAATCTCGACCTCGATGCGCTGGGACAAGTCGCTATAGGTGGGGATTTTGATGCCGTCTCAATATACTCGTATGAGGGGCAGACTGAGGGTGCGCAGGGAAATGCCACCCAAGGCATACTCCAACAGTTACCGAATGGCATGTACGACGTGCTCGCCGACACAGATGCCAACATAGAGGATATTTGCGCCTTCACAACGAACAATGGCACACTACTAGGTGTGATCGTAGCTGGCAATTTTACGAGCATTGGCGGCATTGGCGCACAAAGCGTTGCCTTCATCGATGGTCAGACGGGCGGTATCTCCCCTCACCCCGGCATCCAAGGCTCCGTCAACGCCGTACTCTGCGACTCTGAAACCTCGACCGCTTACCTGGGAGGGACTTTCGACGCTGCAGATTCAAGCAATGCCATTGCTTGGCTTGCCACAGGTTCATGGGCCAACCTACCATTCGCTGGTTTCGATGCCCCCGTCACCTCCATCACCAAAGCACCAAACGGCCACATCATCTTCGGTGGCTCTTTCACTGGCCTGAAGAACATGACAACCACCGACGACAACGAGGATTACCAGATCATCAATCTTGACTCTGCCACCATCTCCTCGGTCAACAACATTACCACTGGCTCCGAGATTGTTTGTTACAGCAACGATTCCGACGCCACTACCTGGACGCTTGAAGATGATACTCCTGGCTCATGGACGGCATCCTTACGATACGGGTTCGAGCCCTCACTACTCCGACTTTACAACAAGCAGGACGGAAAAGGCGTAAAGACCTGGAGGTTCACAGCACTACCCAACACAGGGATTATGAACTTCACTTTCACGGATCCAACAACTGGCGAACAAGCTTACTGCGACGCTACTTGCCCACTAGCCCAGAACTCCTCCTTGCCCTACCAGGACTTTTACTTTGTCAACACAATTGGCATGAATAGCTTCCGCCTGGACGTCTCCGATTGGTATGGACAAGGCGGTGCATTAGAAGGCATCAGACTGTACCAGAATGACACGTTTGTTTATGCCATTGAAGCAGTCGAACCTTCCTCGTGTCTGACGGCATCGGCCACCTTGTCAAAAGTCACTACGACTGGCCCATGGGTTCAGACGCCTTCGAGGAGCAGCGTTGCCGACTACTTGACCGTGGTTGTTGACCCAACCACTCTGAACTCTACAGACATCATCTTCAGGCCCGATATTGAAGAGAAAGGGAACTACACCATTGTAGTCTACACGCCAGGCTGTATTCAAGATAGTACCTGTCGCACAAGAGGGGTCGTTAATGTTACTGGGACACTCACCTCCGATGGTAGCAACAATGTTAGCACACAGGTGTCTCAGACGAACGATTACGACAAGTACGACCAAGTATATCAGGGACCCATAGACCCTGCTTCAGACAGTTTCCAACCAGCCATCACCATTTCGCCTTCAGGTCAGATGACTGATCAGACCGTCGTGGCTTCGCGAGTGCGCTTCAGCGGCAACCCATCGACAGGTGGTCTGAACGGTCTTTTCGACTTCAACCCAAATGATGCAGTCGTTGACACGGATTTTTCCGCATCGGCGATCAACAATGCTGGAACAATGTTGAAGGAAGATGCACAGATCACTAGTCTCGCAGTGCACGATGACACGATCTATGCCGCTGGCAGCTTTTCCGACGATGAATTCGAGAACATCATGGCCTTTGTCAACAACACAGCCCAATCGTTGCCTAACGGTGGACTGAACGATGCGGTTGCAGATATCTATGCTGGGGATGATTTCTTGTATGTTGGAGGCAACTTCACCGGCACCAACAATGGCAGCATTGGTGGCCTGAACAATGTGGCTGCCTATGATTATGCCAACGATTCATGGCTTGCTCTAGGCGCCGGCCTTGATGGCCCCGTCTCACACGTTGTACCTTTCCCACTGAACGTCACTGCTGGAGAGCCAGAAACCGTCATCGGCTTCAGTGGTTCGTTCTCTAACATAAGAGCAACAGGGGAGAACTCCCAACAGCCCACTGATGGCTTCGCTGTCTGGGTTCCTTCTCGCAATGGTTGGCTACGAAACCTTGACTCGGACAGTCAGCTTCTGGCCGGTATGCTGGCCAGCTACACATATTTGCCCAATGGCACGTGGCTTGGAGCCGGTACCTTGGTCTCCCTTGGTCAAGCCTTGAGCAACGTTGCTGGTTTACAGAATTCCGGTGACACCATCGGGATTCAGCAACTGCCCATTGAAATCGAGTCCAGCACCACGTTTATTGGGGACTCGGTAAGTAAGCGTGCGGTGCTCTCGGAACAGAACGTCACTGGGGTTATCACTGGCACATATGATACCAGCGATGGTCGGAACCTGACCATCCTTGGAGGACATTTTACTGCACGGACAAACACTAGTGTTGTTCAAAACCTGGTCTTTTTCGATGGTGAGACCAACAACGTTTTTGGATTGCCATCCGGCATGGATGACAACTCGACAATCTTTGCACTCTCCATACAGGACGACGTTCTCTTCGCAGGCGGGAGCATCACCGGGCAAATTGACAATACCCAAGTCCGGGGCCTCGTCCTATATGACCTTGACCAACAAGCGTATCGATCTCCACAGCCCGCAGCTTTAGAAACCATCAACGACGAAGATGTGATTGTCAACAGTTTTGTCAGCCAACCTGGCACGTCCAATGTCTACGTTGGTGGCTCCTTCGACAGAACAGCTCAGGACTTGTCCTGCGTCTCTGTCTGCATGTATGACACGAGCACGAACTTCTGGAACACAGTGGGTGGCGGGCTTTCTGGAGTGGTGACTGCGCTCCATTTCCTCGAAGACACTCGACTTCTGGCGGCTGGCAATCTCAGTCTTGGTGACGTTGAGACGAGTCTAGCTGAGTATGATACACAATCTCAAAACTGGACCGTCTTCGATACCGCTGCGCTTCCAGGGCCTGTGACTGCCTTTGCGCAGACGGATAATGACCAGGTCTTCTGGGTAGCTGGAACTGTCAGCTCGAACAGTTCTGCCTATATTATCTTGATCGATCAAAATGGTGCCCAAACACCAATTACCGGACTCCTCGGCGACGGGTCCAGCGTCCTTGGATTGCAGTTGATGAAACTCACCCAAAACCACGGGTCTTCTCCCTATCTCGACAGAAACATGGATCTTCTGATTATGGGGCAGTTGAATCTGAATGGATTCGGTCAGGCTTCTGGAGCGTTGTTCAATGGTACCACCATGCAACCGTTCATTCTCGCCGTAAACTCCGCTGGCGAGCCTGCCAGTATGAGGACGCTGTTCTCCTCGAACGACAATGCAGCCACGTCTTCTCGTAAGTTGTCTCTTACCCGCTTTCGCTTCGAGTGACTAACATGTTTATCAGATCCATATAACCACTCGAACGGCATCGCCATACTGGTTGCCTTTTGCGCTGCGCTCGGCACCATATTCCTTATAATACTTGCTGGCATGATTCTCAACCGGATACAAAGGAAACGGGCAGGATACAGCACGCTGCCCAGCGTTCCATATCAAGACAAAAACACGAACATCAACCGGGTTCCCCCGGAAAAGTTGTTCGCATCTATGGGACAAAGGACGCCGGGCGCACCTGTAGTATGACATAAGCGCCAGCGACCAAAGTGTCCCGAGCCACGAGATCACGACCACGACATTACGACATGACGATCACCCAAAATTTCTTACATAAAGTCTATTGATTCTACCACATTTCCACATCTGTTCAAAGTCCAACATGCGGTCGCATTTTACCTGATCGACATTTCCCAGCGAATGGCGCATTTGCTGGCTGGCGATGAGCCGGTGGAACATATTTCGAGTACTCGGCGAAGGCAGGCTTTCTCGACACATATTCGCGATACGCTTTTTTCTTAGACGATGTGCTTGCTGGATATGGCGATGTACTAGCACGTCTCGGCTAGCCAGCAAGATGCAGGCAGCGGGTGGGCTTGTGCTAATGTAATATCTAGTGATGTCTGATAGGCACATAGCAGACAGAGAGACGAAAGCCTTGGATCGTTTTCAACATAGAGCATTTTCGACCATTATTGTACTGTATGGGCATGCAATGCGTGAACTTTGCATTGTGCGCGATCCCAATGAAGATACTGTAGCTTTCTAGCTTGCATTTTTTTCGTGTTGACCTGATCTGACCGCGCGCGTGCGCAGGTGTCCTTCCTGCCTTCCTCGTCTCGTCCACGTCTAGGCAGCGAGCGAGCGAGCGAGCGAGCGGTCAAAAGCCACACACAGACAGAAGTCGATCGCCAACATCACTAACCGAACCAAACCGAACCGAACCGGCTGGCTGCAATGCAACACACGCCGCGCTCGAGCGGACCGTGAACAGCCAACGAAAGTAAAATTAGCCGTTTCACAAACCAAAAAAGACCACTACTAGCAGGAAACGGGGTTTTGCATCGTGGAGAGAGGCAGACAGGCTAGTAGATTAACTGCTGTCTTGTACTGTGGCTCGCGCTATGCGTTCATGCACTGCACTGACTAGCCAACTAAAGAACTCCTTACAATCTGGCCGCGGTTTTGAACCACACGCCGCCGCGTGCTTATGCTACTACCATGAACACGGACGGTCTGCTAGACAAGACGTTGCAATCTCGTGTCCATCCTGACTGCAATGCACTACAAATACACCGTTCCGAGAATATATCTATGCATGTAGCGTGTCCAGCGCTACTCCACCTCAGAACCTTAGCTCCCTGACCTCGCCCCTTCTCCTCAGAACATCGTACTCGATCCATCGCGCCAGGCCGCCTCCCCTGCGTCTGGCCCCGTCGCCGCCCCTACTGTCCTCGACCACGCGGCCCGGGTTCACTACGTGACACCCCTCGTACGTAACGCAGAAGGCCGGCGCCTCGGCATCACACACACAGAGCGCCGTGGGCAGCGGATACAGCGATAGACTGTGGCTGAAGTCCCACAGCGTGGGGCGGATAGTGGTCGGGAAGGGCGCGAGGTGGGATTGGTCGAGGAGCAGTTTTGTGAGGCGGCGGCCGACGGCGGTGGCTTTGTCGACAGGGTGGTTGGTCTGTGCGCTCGGGACATGGGAGGCCGCGGCCTCGATATCTGGGTCGGGCATGTCGCTGTTGTCTGTTGGGTGGATGAGCGAGATGTCGTTTTCGTCTGCCATGTCTTCGTCTGCCTGCTCGGGTTTCGGGAAGAGGATTGCGTTGCGGCGGATGCGCGACGTGATATCGTCTCTGAAGAGGACTATTTCTTCGACGGGGCCGAAGAGGGAGAGACGTGTGGGGTTGCTGGCGAAGATCGCTTCGCCGGGGGTGTCGATGTCTTTTTTCAGGTTTGCTTCGGCGTTCGCGTTGTTGATGGCGCGACGGATGCGCGATGTGAAGAGCTCGGGGACGCCTTGACGGGGGAGAAGTGTTGCTGCGCCGGCGGAGAAGGAGCTTGCCCAGGGGTCGTTGTCTCCTGGGACGAAGACGAAGGTGGTTGAGGAGAGCAAAGAGGGAAATTCGGAGAGTAGGGATGCGAGACCGTCGAAAGCTTCTTTGTAGTGGATGCTGTCGCCTCCTTTTGCTGAGCCGGCCATGCTCGCTGCGGAGACGAAGTTTCCGAGCAGTACGATGGTGAGTGGTCGGTCAGAAGGCACCCCCGAGGAAAGCTGGTTGTTGAGGATTGCTTTGATGGCTTCGAGAGTTTGTGGGTTGTCGAGCGTACATTCACCGATCATGATGACCTTGGTCCTTTTCGAATCCTCCTTTTCCACCATGTTGTCTCTGTGAGTAAGAAGTCTGCGTTGAACGCGCCTCATCTGCTGGCCGAGTGCTTTCTCACTTCCCGTACCGAGAAAGTCGAACCAGCCGTAGCCGGCACCAGCGACTGTATGTATGGCATCGATCTTGTGGTTGTGGCCAGTGCCTAATGTGACTTCGCGTCTTTCTGCAGGTGGGCCGGCTATGGTGTCGACTATGAAACGGCCTTTGATCTGGCCGCCTACGCCGCCTGCCGAGCCTAGATTGGAGTTGTTTGAGCCGTCATCATCGTAAGAACCTTCAAGCAAGACTATCATGCCAGGACAGAACCAGGCGTCAGCGTCGGGGATAGGTCGGGCAGTGGTGATGTCGAGCACAGCACTGCCAGTCAGGTCCGTCAGTGCTAGGTCACCGGCAGCAGAGTGCACCAACAAGCCTAGCAGCAAGTGCGATGTGCCCGAGCGGCCCAACAGGTTTGATATGGAAGTGATCTTGTATGAGCCAGTCATGCTGGCTACGTTGCTGGCGGAGCGGGATAGCGCAGCTGCACCGGTGGTTCTCGAGAAAGTTGTGGTTTGGAAAGATTCATTCCGCAACAGTCTCTGGTGGACCAAGTGATAACGGTTTCGGAAGGCGGCGATCTTGTGCTGGATGGGTGGGGTAAGAGAAGGGGTTGAAGTGTTCAGCTCCAAGGTCTTCTTGCCGAGTGAGTACGTCAGCCGTGGTTGGGTGAAGGCAGAGACGACTTTCAAGTATGCTCGAGGATCTTGGTGTGTTGCGTCGTCGGCTTCCATTTCTTGGTCTTCCATGTCCAGACCAGAGAAGGCCAGAGTGGTCTGGCTGTCGTCTCGCGAGACATCCGGCCGGCTCAGGAGACTGTCTGACCTGGATAAGGGGCTGGCTGTACTTTTGGACCTGCTCAGTCTCGCAGTGTCCAGCTTCCCTCCCGACATGCACGGCTCGAGGCTTTTGAGGATGTTCTTGAGCTTCTTGTCCTGTCCATCGTCCAGGATCAGGCCACCGTTGTCTCTCTTCCACTGTTTGGCCACTTCGTCGAGGACCCCTTCGGCTAGACCCTGTTGTCGCCATCGTTCTCCACAGAACTTGCCAACAAAGCTTGCGAGAGCGCCGAGGCCCGACGAGGTGATGGTCAAATTGTGCTTTTTGGTCAAAGTCCTGAATGCGACGGGCCGCAGAGTTTGAGGCGGCAGTATGATGGGGAGAACGGTCTGAGCATTGGCAGGGTTGAGTTGCGGCGCAAAGACGGGCTTCTCCACGGGGGGCAGCGGTCGTGCATCTCGAGGTCTGATGGGATGTGCGGGTGTCGCGAAGCCGGGCGATGAAGAGAAGACGAGGTCCTTTGCTGGGAGCGGTCCAGCTCTGAATATATGCGCAGGTGCAGGCGCAGGCGTCGATATTGGCTCTTCCATCGTGGTCTTTGCTCGCAGGTTGATCCCCTCCCACCTCTGCACAAGTCCAAGTTTGGTATATTGAAGGGGTGGGGTCAGCGCGAGACGCGTCTCAACGCGTTAAGAGAAATGACGCGCTTGGGAGGGCAGAACATGTGCTGCGACTGCCTTACTTCGTCTTCACCTCGTAGCTTGACAATTGGCTCACTTTCGCATTACCTCGAAAGGTACCAGACGTCTTCCCTGAGCATCTCGAAAAATATCTTTGCGCGACTGTCGACACCAACATGGCAAACTCTACAGAGGTACCGCATCTGGAAGATGGCCCTCCCCAAACCAATGCGCCGGATGAGTCGCAGAAAGAGAGGTTGACAGACTTGACCGCACGGGCAATGGCACTCTACGCCGTCAAGAAGTACGAGGAGGCCGCAGAACTCTACTCGGAAGCGACCGAAATCCAGGCCGAAGTCAACGGCGAGATGGCTGAAGAGAACGCCGACCTGCTCTTTGCTTACGGGCGATGCCTCTTTCACGTTGCGCAAAAGACCAGCACCGTCCTAGGAGGCACTGCAGCATCAGCCCAGCTGAAGGGAAGCGACAAGAAGCCGTCGAAGAAGAGGAAAGCCAATGGCACCATCAAACCAGAGTCGAGCACCACCGCTCAGGAGGCCGTCACTGCCACTTCGCAACCTGCAGATGTCGTGCCCGCTGCTGATGTTGATCCCGAGGAAGCCAAGCCAGCAACCTCAGACAAGCCTTTCTTCCACATCGAGGGTGATGCGCCGGACTGGGGCGACACAGACGACGAAGAAGACGACGTTGACGATGCTCAGGAAGAGGACGAGGAGGAAGAAGACGACTTCAACACCGCCTTCGAAGTCCTCGACATGTCTCGCATCCTCTACCTCCGCACCCTCGATGGCAAAGACAAAAGCTCGTCACGAGACCTCCGGGTCAGGATCTCCGATGTTTACGATCTTCAAGCAGAAATCTCCCTCGAAGGCGAAAGGTTCGACGCAGCAGTGACGGATCTCCGAAGCTGTCTAGATCTCAAAGAAGGCCTGTACGAGCCCGACAGCAGTCTACTCGCAGAATGCCACTACAAACTCTCCCTGGCCCTGGAAGCAGCATCGCAAGTACAACAACGCGACGACGACGGCAACCCCGTCGGCGACATAACAATAGACTGGGACCTCCGCAACGAAGCAGTAGCACAGCAAGACAAAGCCATCCAATCGTGTAAACTGCGCGTCACGAAGGAGACCACCGAACTAGACGGCGTGCCGCCTGAAAAGAAGCAAAGAGCCCGAGAACAAATCGAAGACGTGCAAGACATGATCAACGCAATGGCCCAGCGCCTCGAGGAGCTCAAGAAGCCACCAGTCAGCGTCAAAGCAGAAGCCGAGAAGAGCGCCCAGCAAGAACTCATGGGCTCGGTCTTGGGCCAAGTGCTCGGCGCAGCCGGCGAGCAAAAGGGCAAGCTGGCCGAGATCATGGCCGGCGCCAACGACTTGAGTGGCATGGTGAAGAGGAAGAAGCCCAAGCCCGCGCCCGCCAATGGCAACGCTGAACCCGCTGCGAAGCCGGTCCAGCCACCCCAGGAGGCTCCCAGCACAGATAGCGAGGTCAGCAAGGGGAAAGGAAAGAGGAAGCTCGAGGATGTGGAAGCTGAGACTCAAAACGACACCGTCGAGCCAGTGAAGAAAGTGCGCATCGAGGACGTGATTGACTAGATAGGGAGCTCTAGTCAAAGAGAACCAATGTAATAGTAGCTAATTCCTTCCCATCACGGAGCGCACATCCCCAACAGCACTGCCAGAATACCGTAGCTCTCTAGTTAGGCCGGAGAGAGCGTGCTGAGTTCAACCCATCGTTCCTGTGCACGCGTGCATGCATGTATGCACGCAATCAATCCATAGACAGATAGCAGGTCCAGACCCAAGCAACGCCAAGCCAAACTCCATCCATGCCGTATCAATCGTTGTCTTCGTGTTCGCGTCGAGCATATACGCCCTGCCCACCCCGGCGTGCCAGTCAAGTCCAGCCCGCCAATCCACTCAGTGCAGTCCCCCCTTAAAGCCTTAGACTGTCCTGACTCACATTGCCACTCGCGCCCGCCCGGGGCACAAAGACCTTGGCGGCCTTCCTCCGAAAGCGCTCGCTCTTCCTCTGCCTCCTCCTGCTGGCCAGCGCGGGGCTCCACACGCCGGCAAACAGGTCCTCGCACTCGTCTTCGTCCTGGCTATCAAAGTCCAAGTCCAGCTCGAGCTCGTCGACCTCGTGGCCCGCGCTCTTCTGCACGCCGCGCACCAGCTCCTCCCCGACCGCCACCCCGGCCATGCCAAAGCCCGTGTCGGCGTCGTTGTCCCAGCGCACGCCGACGCGGATCTTCTTGGTCTCGAGGATGTACTTGCCGACCTTGTACTTCTGGCTCTCCTCGCTGGCCTCGACGTACTTCCAGCCCAGCAGGGAGCCGCAGACGGCGCAGCTCAGGTCGCTGACGACGTGCTGGCCCGTGACGAGGTTGCGCGCGATGGGCCGGCTGAGGAACGTGTTGGGCAGCGCGGGCCGCGGCGGCGCCGACGAGGCCGAGGCCGAGGCCGACGACTGCACCAGGTACGCGCGGCCGTGGCGGCCCGTGAAGCCCTTGGAGATGACCTGGGAGGTGAGGCAGAGGTCGGTGGCGCATTTGCCGCAGTGGATGTGCGACGTGTGGCCGTGCAGGTATTTGTCGGTGGGGGCGTCGATGGGCGCGTCGGTGAAGGGCGCCGGCGTGGGCGTGGGGCTGCGGCTGAAGGGGTTGGACGAGGGCGTGTCGGTGCCGGAGCGGTCGGTGGTCGAGGTCGAGGTGGTGGTCGAGGTGGAACTGTGGCGTGATTTGGCGTAGCTGCTGCGCCGGAAGGGGAGGGGGGGTAGCAGGTATGTGGGGAAGACGGCGGGGGGGTCGGAGGCTTTGCGGAAGAGGGAGGACATGAGTTACTCAGCCAGCGTGTAGTCGGTGGTTAGTCGTGGTAGTCTTGTGCTGACACGCCTGGTCGACGAGACGAGACGAGACGTGTTAGTGTAGAGAATGTCACGAGGTCGCTAATGTATGTGAGTTGGCTGCTTGAGTGGGAGCAAGTCAGTACAGTGAAGTGGTCTGACCTGAGTCAAGAGTGATACAAAGGGAAGCCAACGTCTACGTTCATTCCGGCGCAGCACGGCACATGCGCAGCGCGTGAGGAACTCAGAGGGGGGGAACACTTGATGCACCGTGCTTAGCAATAGCCGGGACTTCGGAACACACACCATGCAGTCAAGGCTTCCAGAAAGACAAGAGGTGCATGTGAATGGCCAGCGCTGAGGCCCAGCACTTGGGCGACGTAGAGCTCATTGGCGGAAGGAAAGAAGCGTGGGGTCACCTGGGCTAGGCACATGCATGGACCCGGCCCAGACGTCAGACACCCTGGTCCAACGTCTTCGGCAGACTGGAAACAGCCATCAGACACAGGAAATCGGATAGCTTTGGGAGACGGATTTGCAGCATGGTCAGTCAGCTGGTCACAAGGCTCCATGAAGTGCTGACGGCTGAGGGAGGTGGGAAGTGTGCACGAGGGTTCCACGTAAAACTTCAACTGTAAAGACTCGTTGCGGAGGACAGGAAAAAGAAATTGAAATCGAGACATTCCGATCATATGTAACAAGTGGTGATAACCACGGCAGGTGCCATACACCACCCTGCCCTGTATTGCGAGTGAGTTTGGCGTCGCTTTCTCATGAGCTCGCGCCAATGACCACTGGCCGATCGCGGCTCAACTCCTCCCATGCAATGCCTCCCTCCCATAAGCCGTCGTAAATAATAGTGCGTGCGAAATCACCACATACCGCTCCATTTCCATGATGCCGTCCGGCTGCCCTGCTAGAGCTCCTTGTACTCGGCATTTCTCATTCCCCGTCTACCCCGGTCACGATTCATCGCTCGCTGTGGATTCACCGGCTGCCTCATGTAAGCATTGTCTTCCTCGTTCCCCTGATGTCGTTGCTGGTTCGAGAACTTGTTGGCTGCAGCAGGCCCCGTGGGCACGCCAGCTGGTGGTCCGGTTGTCATCGCCTTCGGGCCCTTGGGCGCGTTTTCGAGTCCTGCCGCTGGCTGCTGGGCAGCAAAAGAACTGTTCTTGTTGTAGCTGTTGAACTTCTTGCCTCCTCGAAAACCCCCTCGGTTGTTGCCGTAATGATTGTTGTTCCAGCCTTGACTGTGGTTGCTGCCCGAGACCGAGCTTCGATTGTGGTTGTTTGCGTAGCCGCCATTCATGTTAGCCATACCGTCCATGTTGTTGAAGTTCGGCATCGCATTCATATTGGGCATCCCGTTCATGCCAGCCATGCCAGGCATGCCCATCATCATCATCGGGTTCATCATGTTCATGTTCATGTTGGGCATGAAAGGCATCATCGCAGGGAACCCCATGTTCATACCGCTCATACCGCTCATACCATTCATGTTTGGCATGTTTGGCATGTTCTGCATTTGTTGCATCATTGCTTGCATCTCAGGCGGCATGCCATTGGCATTCGCATTCGCAACGGCATTATCAGCATCCGCAGCGTCGGGGTTCGACGATTGCGTCTCGGGTGCTGACGACTTTGGTGTGCCTACGTCGGAAAGTCCAGACTTCTGTCGTTTCATAGCAGGCGCTGGCACGGCGAGACTGTCTCTGCTCTCGGTGGCTTCTGATGCCGTCCGCTTCTTGCCAGCGAGACTAGATGGCGACCTCGGCGACTTGACGCTGCCGTCACGAGACCCTGGCCGGGAAGTATTTTCTTCATCTTTGGGTGAGGGTGCACTAGAGCTAGCGCCATCCTTCTTACTGGTAAATTCCTTAATTTTGTTCTTGACCTCCTCGTCAGGCTCGAGTCGCTCTAGTGACACGTTCTCGGTCTGACAGTGGGGACACTGTAGGTCGTTGTCGAGAAGAGCGTTCTCAATACACTCATGACAGTACGTGTTCCCACAGCAGGGTGTCTTCATTGGATCTACAAACATTCGTTTGTCAATCGGGCATTCCAGGCCGAGCTCCTGAAGCTCTTTGTCTCCAGACTGCACGTTCTTCTGTGCCTTGTCTGTCGCATTCTTCTGCTCTTGGAACTTCTGCCACGTTTTTTTGTCTGCTTGCGCCAAGACGTACTCTCCTTCCGACGTGATCATGACATTTTGTCGGATGTCCTCGTCGAGGTTCTCAATTTCTGCCTTGTCCACCTTCTGCAACATTGATCGAGGTATGCCGGTGGTCTTCCTGATGCGTTTGTTCCCATCGAAGGAAGCGTCATCGTTGGTTGGGCACGCTTGAATCCAGTGACCTGTACACGTTAGACCATGATGTCGCAATTTGCTGGGGTTGCAAGCTTACCTTTCTGTCCGCATCGGTAGCAAACATACCCGTGTGGTGGTTCTCCCTCAGGGACATTTGCTTTTTTGGGGAAATTCTTCTGACCGGCAATGTTGATTCGCTGGTCGTGAGACATGTTCTCCTGCTGATTCTGCCATTGCACATCTTGCATCTTCATCATGGCTTTGATCTTCTCTTCTTCTGACATGGCGCTATCGATAGCCGCAGACATCTTGGAGGCGGCCGCCGATGTGGTAGGCTTGGCCGTCGCTGGTGGTTTGCCTGAGACATACCTAGCGGCACGACCTTTGCCCGGAACTGCTGCTGGGAGCCGCCGGGCGAGCACTGTCGAATCTTTCGGGATAATCTCTGTATCATCGGTATACTCTACTACGTGTTAGCGCTGCAAGTGACGAGCCAGTACGGCGGTTGGTGCTTACCCTCGTCTGTGTTCTCCTTGTAGATCTTGAGGTCAAAGTCGGTGCCATCTCCTAGACGAGATATGCTGATGATTTCACGCTTAAGGTTCCAGACATCGGTATGCGGCCCATCGATGGTGACTCGGGTGGGGTCTTTCTGTGACTTGAACTTGAAGTACACGAAGGAAGACATGATGGATGGATGAAAACTTGTCTGGCTGCAGATCAATCACCACTAGAGCTGTCTCTAGAACAGGCAGCCGAGAGCTGGTTCTTTGGAAGAACGATCGTCTGTCGTGGTTGTGAAGAGTTGGTAATTCGAAATCAGCCGATCAGATCTGAAGTCGCGGATCGTTACAGTAGACTTCGATTAGTACTTGGGCAAGGATACAAGCGCAAGGTGGTCAAGATGTAGGTTCAATTGAGTATTTGAAGAAGCAAGGACTTCAACACCAGCCAGCTGCAAGCAGCAAGGTCGAAGCAATACAACCAGAATCTTTCAATATTCTCAAGTGTCCCCAGAGACGTTCCACCTCTTCGCTACGAGTCACCTTGATTGCGTACTAGTGACACCCTAGGGTGTAGTAGCAGTGGCCCTGAGATGACCGCCCAGTGAGTCTGACAGAATTTGAGTGTAAACGAAGAAGTCGCAACCGCCAGTATCTGCGCACTTCCCAACACAGAATCACTTTCACCAACTTGAGCTGTGACTTGTTAGATCGAGGGTCGTGAATTAGCCGTATACAGAGTAAGAGGCAAGATCACAAGAGACGTTGCGAAGAAATTTGGTGAAGTACAATGATGAGGGAACAAGATGGAAAGAATGGAAGAGTCTGAGGAACGAGGACGACGTTTAAACCGCATGCGGGATCAGGCAACGGCAAAATCCATTTAGGACTGGTGCGTGACAGTCACGTGATCGGATGACAAAGACAAACCACCAGTGGACCACATTCGCACAACACAGACAAGGGCTGCGACTGAGCGGTCGGTGATGGATCCCTGGGCCCATTGAGATACGTCGTTGCACAGCGGATATTTTGTCCGTCCAGGCATGAAGACGGCTCCTGAGTTGATCGCTTCAATACTACAATCAGCATAGCTACAATGACATGATTAGTCATAAGAAAGTGGTCTGATCTAGAGCCCAAAACTGCCATAATGGAGCCATCCTGTCAGTAGAGCAACACCGGATAGGTTCCAGTCTCATCGGGGCACCCGATGAGCCGCACAAGCTCACTGCAGCTCCTCAGCAACCCTCCTCAATACCTCCTCGGTGTTAAGCTGTGCATTCCTCGGATCCTTCCTAATCCTCTGCCACACCTCCCCATGCTTAGGCTCGACAGCAGCGCACCTCGAAACGACCTCTTGTCTCTTCTCGTCCGTGCCGTGCTGGCCTAAGAACTTCAGGTACCACGCCCACGTGTCGCCGAGATCCGAGTCCAGCACGATGGCCTTCTCGAACCACGACGCCGCCTTGTCCAATTTCCGCTCGCCCCAGAAGATTCTTGCGACGGTATTGAACAGCACGGGATCATTGTCGACTTGTTTGATGGCTTCTAATGAGAGCGGCTTCCGCTGTGTCCTTGGCTGCAGGTACCAGATATCCTCGGACCAGAGCAAGCCCGATTTGGGACACTCTTGTTTGGCTTTGGCCATCAGCGTCTTGGCTTGGGCGGGGTTGTTCGGGCTTGCTCTTCGTTCAATCCGTATGCTTTCGAGCCACAGTTCGGGATTCTTGGGGTTTTGCAGGCGGGCGCGATCGAGTACAGATCTTGCTCGAACAATGACGCCCGCTTTCTCTTCCAGGCGCGCGGCAAGCAGCCATATCGGGACCGACTTCGGACATGCCCTTGTGCCTTGCGCGAATGCTTCTCGAGCTTGTGGGATCATTCCTTTGTCTTCGTAGATTTGACCTTTCATCATCCACAACTTGGCACTTCGCGGAAATCTTGTCTCCCTTCCGTTGACAGGCGTCGAGGTCAAGCCCTGTAAGACGAGATCAAGAGCGACATCAATGTTACCCAGTTGCCTCTCGTATGCTGCCGATTTGTACCAGACTCTTTCCGTAGGCGCCTCTTCCCTCGCCGCTTTGAGCAGCTCTCTTGCTTTGTCGACTTGCTGGTCGTCGGCTTCGAGCTTGACAGCAGCCAGCCAAATCTCTTCGTTGCCGGGATTTTGGTTGAAAGCATTACCCAGCACTCTTCGTGCGTCCTCTTTCTCCCCAGCATGCCACTTCTCACGTGCAAGTTGCAACCAAAGCACTTCTGACTGCGGACACGCTTCCACAGCTTTCTCGAGCAATCTCCACAAGGCATCTTTGCTGCCATGTGATCGCTCAAGATCAGCAGCTGCGAGCCAGAGCGCTCTGCTCGTGGGAAACACACGTAGCGCGTAAGCGTAGATTGCTCTCGCAGTCTCGTACCTGCCGCGAGCAATACTTGATTTCGCGTCGTCTTTGAAGATCTCTTTCCTGTCATCGTCTTCGTCAAGTGACCAGCCAAGGGTCTCGCGGATGATAGCGCCGCAAGTCAGCACTGCACCTTCTTCTTCGCACTTTTCGGCCTGCGCTATCCACTCTTCGCGGTTCAGCATGGCGTTCTCTTTGGCCAAGGCCTTCACGGCACGATTCATGACATTGACCTTGCTCATCTGACCCATCTGCTCCTGCAGTCGCGCAGCGGCAATCCAGATCTCGTAACTGGTGGGGTTCGCTTTCCGAGCCTTATTCAGCACTGCTTGGGCATTCTCTGGTGTTTCGAGACGTGCTAAGGCTAGCCACAGCTCAACAGAAAGAGGTATGGTCTCTGTTGCTTTAGCTAGCATCAGCCGAGCATTGGCAAGATCCTCCTCCAGGTTGACTGCCTCTTTCCAAATTGCCACGGATTGAGGGATATGATCGATGGCCTGGCGCAGCACGTTCTTCTTCTTCCTTGGATCGTCTTCCAGCTTCATAGCTTCAATCCACAAGCGCGTCGATTTGTCGTTGTTCTTGATGGCGTTGGCGGCGATGATCTTTGCATTGTTGCCCTCGTTCATGCGAATGTTCTCCAGCCAGGCATCCTCACTCTTGGGACATTGGTCGCATCCCTGGGCGATGAGTTTGCGAGCGGCGACTATCTTACCAGCAAGCTCTTCCACTCTGGCTATTGCAATCCAACCTGGCGCGTGTTTGGGGTTCGTCTTGACGACGGACTCTAGCAAAGTTTTGACACGCTTGATATCTCCAATCTCGATCTCGCTCGCCTTGAGTTCGGTGCTTACGAGGCTCGTCAAGTAGCCTTTGGGATCAATGTTTGTGGCTGTGCCCGAGGCGGCGTCGGCTTGAGCAGCTTGGTCCATCCTCACTTGCAGCACCTTATTCCTGGCGGCACCGATATCGGCAAAATTGGTCACTGTGCCATCCTTCTGGTCTGCTCCGTCTTCCTGCACGCTCGTCTCGAATTGCGAGGAGTCTCTTGCACCGGCCAATACGCTATCTGGAACGGCGTAGAACTTCTGGTTGGCCTTCTGGTTCTGTTTCGTGCGACGATTCTTGCCAGTCAGATCTCCTGGGTCCGGCAGGTTGGCCCAGTCGTCCTCGCTCAGACCGGCTAGGGATCGCTTGAGGTCGGCGAATTGAGCCGAGATTTTGGGATTGTTTCGATCGTACTCTTCTCGTTCTTGTTGTTCTCGTGCTTCCCTATATGTCGAAGATGGAAAACGTCGGTAATCTGTTCGATACGAATTGTATTGATAAACACAATCACCTCTGGAGAAGGGAGAGGGGTGTAAGGAATGAGCGTACTAACCTTCTCTGCTTCCGCCGTCTGTCCATCTTCTCGTCTACATCCTGATAGATACGGTCGGCCTCGTCGTCTTCACGGTCGAAGAGTCCACTGGCGAACAGGCCAGTCTCGTTGTCGGGATCCTGAAACCTGTCATCGTCGTCATTCTCTTCCTCCTTCTTCTTGTCGGCGACACCATAAGCCGTGGGCGGAGCAGCGCCGAGTGCAGCGGCTCGTTTGGCAAGTTCTTCCTGGATCTGTTCATTGCTCGGCCCAGCTCTCGCAGGCCCAAGATCTGATCGTGTGGTAAACCCTGTCGCACCACGGCCAAGACCTGCGACATAGTTGTCCGGCGCCTTCTGCTTCAAGAAATCGAGTCGCGACATGTTGCGCCACTCAGTCACTCAGTCGAAGATCAATACACGGTCGCCGTTCAGGCCATATGTCGAGATCAGGCAAACAGGACAAAAAGGTGAATTTCGAGCCAGATGATCTGCAACGCTAACGCCCGCGCTACTGATGTACCCACTTGAGATCTGCTATCGATAAGCAAAAGTTGCGGGCTCTGAGTCGGGAAGTTGCGCTGCTCGACCTGCGTGTCGCGATTTCCTCAGTAGCAGTTACATTTCGCTGTGCAGCACAAAACAGCCGCGATCACAGACTGGAATGGTGAACATATAAAGACTGCTCCCAGCCCCACCACTAACATCACTATCATCATGCCGAAAGCGAGTTCCCATAAGCGCGCATCGAGCGCAGCATCGCCCTATTCCAAGCCCAGCTCAAAAGCCGGCGCCAGCAATGCAATCTTCAAAATGAACACAGATCTCGGCCAGCACGTGCTCAAGAACCCCGGTGTTGCCCAAGCAATCGTCGACAAAGCAGACCTCAAACAGTCAGACATCGTCCTCGAAGTTGGGCCCGGTTCTGGTAACCTGACAGTGCGCATCCTCGAGAAAGCGAAGAAATGCATCGCCGTCGAGCTCGATCCGCGTATGGCTGCTGAAGTCACAAAACGTGTGCAGGGCACACCGGCGGGCAAGAGACTGGATGTGTTGCTGGGCGATGTTATAAAAACCGACCTGCCCTACTTCGACGTGTGTATATCGAATACGCCCTATCAGATCTCTAGTCCCTTGACCTTCAAGCTGCTCGCCACCACCCCTGCGCCGAGGGTCTGTATACTTATGTTTCAGCGCGAGTTTGCCCTGAGATTGTTCGCCAAACCCGGAGACAAGCTCTACAGCAGGCTTAGTGTGAACGCCCAGATGTGGGCCAAGATAGATCACATCATGAAGGTGGGCAAGAACAACTTCAAGCCCCCGCCAGCTGTCGAGTCGAGTGTTATTCGCATGGTGCCCAAGAACCCACGACCCAACATCTCGTATGATGAATGGGATGGTCTGCTAAGAATATGCTTTGTGCGTAAAAACAAGATGTTACGTTCGAACTTCCTCGGCACGACGAGTGTCCTGAACCTGCTGGAAAACAACTACCGCACATATTGTGCGCAGAACGACATCTCGCTCGAGGACGGGCCGGCAGGAACAAACGGCACAACCGGCCCAGACGCACTAATGGAGATCGAGAACCACGCCGACGATCCATGGACTGGTCTCGACGACCAAGCCGAAGAGGAAGAGCCCGACGACGGCATCATGGACCTCGACGACGAAGACGATCTGCCCGCCTTCTTCAAGGAAGAGTCCACACTCAAACTGCCCAAGGGCGCCAACAGAAAAAGAAAAGGACGAGTCCACGAACTCGTCCGCGAGAAAGTCCGCTCCGTCCTCGAGGACAAGACGCAGCTCGCGGACAAGCGAGCACGACTGTGCGACGAGGGCGATTTTCTGAAACTGTTGTACCTGTTCAACCAGGAAGGCATACATTTCACCTGAGCCGCTAAAACTTCTATGTGTGTGTGCATGCATGTGAGTGATGAGTTACGAGGTCTACGATAGAAGGCAGGAGTTAGCATCGATTAATATGATACCCAATACACAGCATCCCAGCGCGTCGGGTACCACTGCTCGATTCCTGATATATCTCGGCGCACAGGCAGATACACCGGTGTAATGTGATCCGCTGATGGAGAACGGTGTAAGCCTCGATTAAATTATGGGATCGACTGCATTATGAGACATCACTCAAGGTTCAATAGAGAAGAACAGTTTCGTAGCATTCAACAAAAGGGGTATCTGCCTACCTCCTGACTCTCATGATCTTGGTTGCAGATTCACTGCTTCCTGCTTGCTGCTTCCTCCCATGCCAAAATACCAGCATCCGCCTCTTCATCTCACTCCTCCACTTGTAGTATCATCCATGACCATCTCACCGTCTCTTCATCACTAACTCCTAGAAATCGTATCGAAGACAAGATGCCGAAACCAAAACAACGCTGCTACATTTTCCTCTTCACAGGTACATGAACAACTTGGGGTATCATAGAACTTTTCACCGCTTTTCATAGACCCTAGCAGCCAACATAGAAATCAAACAAATTGAAGCAAAGGACCTGCCTGCTTTTGGAAAGAAAGAATAAGGACACTAAACATGCTTCCCGCCGGAACGCTCTTCGAATCGAATGCTATGTCAAGTGCTAAGCAAACATGACTAATCGAGATGCACCGTTCGAGTTGGTCGTAGATGGTAACGTATGAGGCTGTAAAGATCATGGTGCTCACGTCATGATGGGTTCATCACGTCGGGAATAGTCGACGCTTGACCCGTGACTTTGTATTCTTGGCCGAACTGGTAGATCCTCGGCCGGCTGTCGTGCGCTGCTTGCATTCCGGCTAGGCTGCCGCGATGACCTTGAACTGACCTCTCGTAGATGGTCTCGTTCGTCTTCGTCAAAATACGAGTAACGACGAGAGGAGTCTCGAGGGTCACGAGCCGCTTCAATAGCGAGCAATTCATCCCTTTCGCGCCTCTGACCGTCGATAGCAGCCGATACAAGAGTGCCTTGCGTCAGACTCCGCCGAGACAGTCGGCTTGACATACTAGGCGCGCGTTCGAGCTGTTTCTGAGGCCTCTTGTAGTGGTCGATGTTCTCCTTGTCACGATTGTTCATCGAGATCTGGACGCCAGCAACGTCAAGTCTGACAGGGGTTCCGTCGCCATTGGCGACACCATCATCCGTGATGTTGAGATTAAGACCGTTGATGTTGATGTTCATGCTTGTGCCCTTAGAATGGCTCAGTGCAGCAGCACTAGACATCTTGCGGCCTCGGCCGCTTGAAGAATCTTTCGACGACGACTGGTGAGTGATGTGGCTGTTCGTGCTGCCACTTACGGACCTTTGGTCGTTCACTTGCCGTGTCGGTATACTGCTCAGTTCCTTCAGGTTCTCGGCTGTCAGGTTATTGACAGGCATGCTACCACGTTTCCTCATGTATGTTTCAGCTGCCTCCTCCTTCTGCTCGTCCAAAGCAGAAGGCACGGACTCCGTTGTGCGACGCCGTATCATGGAGTCGGCGCGAGCTGCGCTCACAACGTGCACTGCGTTCGAGCCATCTTGGTAGGACTTGGACTTTTGCATCAGCTGAGGTCGCTCCGAGCCGTCTGGATGGGTAACTTGCTTGTATGAGGAAGGTGGACGGCGTGGCGATGGTGGAGCTAGCTTTTGAGTCATCAAGATCCTTGGGTCAAACTCCTCCTCGCTTTCGTCCTCGCTTTCTTCTTGTCGAGATCTTCTACGTGAAGAGTGGTTCGGGTGATATTGGTATGTGTTGGCTCTTCCGGCGCGTGGTCGTGCGGCATTTACGGTCGTAGCGGGTTGGGGTTTCGGTGGCGGCGGCATTGCTAACTTGTCAACATCAATGCTTTTGCTCGATTTGTGTGAAACTATCTGAGGTCGTTGTTCGCGTGATACCGGCCTTTCGAGCACAGTGTGCGTTCTTGAAGGCCTTCTTTCCAATGTCGGCCTCTCCTGGCTGATCATGCTCGTTCGTCGTGACGGCCTTGGTTGACTCGGAGGGTAATCGTCGAAGGTTGGTCGAGGATCGAAATAGAACTGCTGAGGTTGTTGAGGCATATACGCGACGGGCGTAACGGGTGTCATGTACGGGTATGAGCTGTACGCGACACCCTGCAGAGGAGCCGCAGTCGGCCATCCGGTGTGCATTGCGGGATGCTGATGATACGCGCCCTGCATTGGAGCTGTCACATACATGCTTGTCGGCCGTGTCTGACTCGTAGACGTACGACGTGGTTGTGGTCGCGACATGTTTTCTGCTTTCGCTTTCGGGGCGACTGCCATGGGTGGCTGCGAGGTGATTTGTGGAGCTGTGGTCTTCGCTTTTGACTGAGCCCGCTGTTGTTGAAGGTCTTTCGGAGGATCTTTGGGGTCGAAGTGGAAGCCGTATCTGTCACAAACCCAGCAGATGCCTTCTTTGTGGCAGAAGGGTTTCTTAACTGGCTTTGGCTCTTCTTTTCTATCCTTCTCTTTCGTGTCTCGTGGAGCAGCAGTCATCGCATACGGTTTGCGTTCGCGCTCGATCTGGACGGTGTCGACCTTGAGGTCGGACTTGAGCCGACGACTAGTGGAAGTCATGCTTGAGACTGTCGGTGCCTTGGATGCGTAACCAGAATCCGTGCCGGCATGTTGGTGTTGGATCAGAGTATGAGGGAAGTCCTCGGACTCGGGAGACAAGTCTCTTTTCACCGCGACGTTGGCAGTGGTGCGCGTGCCGGGCACTGATGTCTGGGCCTCATCATCCCAGTCCTCCACGCTGACTGGCTCGTACCGCTTCAGGTCAAGGCCTGACATTTGATTTCGCCGGTGCGGCAGTTTCAGAGTCGAGGTATAGTATTCGGGGAGAGAAGGTGGATCACCATTGACAGAGTTGGACTTGTGCTGCTCAGGCTTGTGTCAATCAGTGGGGCAAGCAAGTGGGCTCGGCTTCGGAAAGACCCAGGCGTCCAACCACGATAAGTGTAGCCGGGGGTCTTGGTTAGGGCTAGCGAACAGTGGATCGCTTCTGAGTAATACTGTACTTCTGGCTACGAGGGCCGCGCCGCCAAACGTGGTAAGCAGCCAAAAGCTATCGATGGAGATTGAGCCTGCTGGTGGTGCTTGTCAAGATTAGTCTTGTGGCAGGAATACAGCAAGTTGTAGTCTGCTTTTAGAGTAAGCTAGGCCAACGAGGGACAAATTCGACGCGGCCTAGCGCAGATATAGCACTTGCTGTTATTCTGGAAGCTGCACGCTGGTTGAGGAACAAGATTACTGTGAGAGGGGCACTGGACAAGCTCCTGCTTGGTTTGAGATGTTGAGGAGGTAACGACGAGGGGTTGCTTGGTGGTTGTGCTGTGCGTAACACGAGAAATACGTTCAAAAACTGGACTGGCTAGCTGTCAAGGGTTGACCGAGGGACGCTCTGGCAGGTGGTGGCAGAGTCAACCACAAAAGAGCCTGCAAGATGTGTCTTGCTGCAGGTAGCCATGAGATCACTGGTCGAGGATCAATGCAAGTCATGCCTTCCCGCAGTCGTTGTCAGGCAAGTGATATCCTCTTGAGCTTAGCAAAGTCCTCTCGTAGGGTTGCAGCCTGCTTCTTAGGTGCATGTTAGGCAGGTATCTGGCGATACTTCTTCCCACTACTCAAGATGCCCATCCAGCGAGGAAGCAACGCACAATGACGATGTCTTGACCATGGTGGGTTCTCTCTAGGCACGCTCGCTCGACGGTTATGTAAAGTGCAATCAACACCACTGGGAAATCGGGGTAGCGGCAACGGACGGCACACAGGAATGAGACAAAATGTCATCGCACAACAAGCAGCTAGCGTAACTTCTGTCTGCTGGCGGGTCCATGCAGCTTGTCGTGCCCAGGGTTGACAAGTCAAGCTAATCAAAAACGACGGCAGGCTGAGGCACTACTCGCAAAGTTTACCCGACTGTTTATCTGCTTACCTTAGTTATTACTAAGACTCGCGCTTTTATACCCCCCTCACCGCGTTGTTTGCCTAAGAAGGTTATTGGGGAATTACTACAACATCGCTTTGTACAATCTATCTCGGAGTAAAACAGTGGAAGCGCTTCTTACAGCCACATTCACCTACTATAAGGCTTGTGTCTTTACGTGAGCAGTAACGGCATGAGTACGACCACAGTAGTTCTGCATGGTAAGCAACTTAGACAAGGGTAAGCAGCGAACGGGTATTAGAGACAGGATCTTACGGTGTGCAGACAATGAGGATATAACAATCATGTATCGTACCGATTGTCTATTGTCTATAATACTATGAAATGTCTCAGCAGCTTCGTACACGACCTGGTAAGACTGGTAGGTTTCAGGCTGCAAGTGAGCGTGTACCGTACTTGTTTCCGTCCTCCGCCCCTTGCTGTCTACAACCTACTGTACCGGTAACATGCTCAGCGAGCTGATTTCCGAGCGCGGAGGGCATTCCGAGCCGGATCTCGCTTCGCGCTAGGCTACTTCGGGCAACTTTGTGCTGAAGTGCGGCTAAGCCGACCTCGGGATATGATGTCTGAGATAGGAATGACGTAAAGGCTGTGGGGGTGCACGCCCCGCGAGAGCGACGTGGCCAGCACTTTTTTCTGTGAATGTAATCGTATCACCAGCCACGTTGCTCTGGGTCCGTGAGAGTAGTAAATTTTGCGAGGCCGCGGTCACAAATTGAGGTAGACACAACAATATCCACGACAGTAACGAAGGCATCTTTCAGAGACATGGTAGTGGAGGATTGCCATATCGTTGGGCCCTCTCAGCGAAGCTTTAGATTGTACCTGGCTCCGATGTGTGCCACGAATCTCCTACCCTGAAGCCCAACGGATAAGGATCTGTTGAGTCGACAAGAACCTGCTTGAAGCTCGTGAGCCACGCACTGCCTTGCACAGTGGGCAGAACAGCATCGTACTTGCCGACCTTGGTTGTCCCTCGAACGTGACCAATGAACTCGGAGCCAATAACGCTGTAGTGGTGGAATTTCTCGCCCTCTTTGAGCTGACCTCTGGCATGAAGAACGGCCATACGAGCACAAGTGCCTGTACCACAGGGACTTCTGTCAAGTCGGCCAGGCGATACCACAACGGTGTTTACAGCTGTCTTGTCCTCGCCGCTCTGCTTGAGTGGCTCCGTAAGTTGCACAATACTGACACCTTTGATTTCTGGGTTCTCGGGATGCACAGGCTCTATTGCCTTCTGCACAGCTGTTTTGATCCGCTCGCCCATGTTGACCAGCTTTGCTCCTGACTCGCTGTTGATCTTGAGGCCCACAGACGCTGCATCAACAATCGCATAGATCATGCCACCCCAAGCAATATCAACCTTCACTTTGCCTACTTCCGGCACATCAACCTCGTAGTCCAGCTCGAACACGAAAGCTGGCACATTGTTGAAGGCCACGCTCTTGCATTTGCCGTTTTCACACTGGGCGGTGCACGTGACTAGCCCAGCAGCGGTGTCAAGTGTGAGCTTGCTGACGGGCTCCTTCATTGGCACCATACCCGTTTCCAACAGTACTGTCGTTGTGCATATCGTATTGGCGCCAGACATCGGCGGGTACTCTTCACTCTCCATCGTAATGAAGCCGGCATCGGCAGCAGGGTTGCATGGAGGGACAATAATGTTGGAGCACATGGCAGCTCGACCCCGAGGCTCCTGCATGATGATTTGTCGGATGTCATCTTGCTTTGTCCAGAAGTGCATCAGCTTCTCGAACATAGTCTTGCCGGGCACGTCGAGGACACCACCTGTGACCACATCGCCGACCTCGCCGGCGCAGTGAACGCCGACGACATCGAATTTCCGGGCGATACGCATGCTTGGTGAGTTGCGAAGATAAGCGCTGAAGTAGTCTCACGGTTTGTGGAATGTGAACGAGCGTTGGACTTGTCGGTTTAGTTGTCCCAGTCAGTCGAGGGCACGTCTTCACAACGACGTTTTGTACTCTTTGTAGTACTGCCGCGTTGCAAGAGTGGCGCCCTTCAAACGATCCATAATAGCCTGCCTCGGTAGCGCTCTTACTGATAACGATTCAAATCAAATCAACGCGGGGCTCCCAAGCCTCGGAGGCACATCCGTAGACGAATGCTAAGTCGTGTATCCGTGCGGGATCGGTACTGTTACCTCTTTGGTGAAAAGGTCTCTAGGAGCCATTGCAATCTATGAGCACGCGTCGATTACGCTGATGCATACCTGGCCAGAACCGAACAATCATTACGTACCGAAAATCCGTCGTGCTCAGTACTGTTCTGTAATCCGTACTGTGTGTGCTGTCCGGAGGATAAAGTCATCCTCAGATACTGTTAGAGTTTACAATATATAGCGCCATCATTACTAACATCTCTCACGAGCGGCCTATAGCCAATCTACACGATAATAAGTGGCCGGATCATACATACTAGGCGGCTGAACTACGCCAAGCTTGATCATGGAGTTTGGTAAACCAAGCTGTGAATGTTCATTCCTTAGTAGCTGTACAAAGTAAAGCACGAGAGAGCGAGAGCAATTCTTTAGTGAGAGCACCACTATAGCTTGCAGATCTTAGCGTTTTGTCGCGCCATGATCGATGCACCGCAGTAGTAGCCGACAGTACTCGTAATACCCAAGCTCCAGTCATTCATGCAGCCCAAATGTAACCACAGGATCTTTCCCGCAATAGGCATGCATCGTTCGTTCATAGTACAGTGTGCTCCCATGACCAACGCGGACATGAAGAGCGGGAAATTAACATGTAAGCTGAAAACCATAGAATACGGGCTGTCGCCATCCTTACCACGATGAAGACGAGCAGTTCTACAAAGGTCGCTGTCCGACGCTATCACAAGAACGTGTGGTTGTTATGATGATACGGAAGGGCTATCGCGGAAATGAAACCCCGCTCGTACCTGGCCGCAACGTCCGCTTATGCATCTTCTGCGTACTGCTGCCCTCCCCTCTGCGTAGCGGGCATCCAGCTACGTTGTTACATGAAACCGACTTTGAAGCAAGGGCTGCCACTTTTCGACGGACTTCTAACCTCAAAGTCTGACCCACATATTGCTCCATCAAAACTCTTCTCTCTGACTGGGTCTTGAGGTAGCCGGTGATCTGGTCCGAGTCTGATGAGCCACGAAACTCCACTCTGCAAGCGGACACAGCCATGCCGGCAACGGACGACCGAGATAGGACCAGCACTTGTTGACATCGGAACTAGTAGGATCAGCACTCCTGTCCCGCATGGTAGAAGAACTAGAAGCCTCCTTAAGCAAGTCATTTCTGCCCAAGCTTGCGTGCTAGCATATGCGAGTCAAAACTCTAAAGCTGTTTCAGGACGAACACTGCATAATGAGACAATCCGCCAGAGTCTTCCCTACCGATAGAGGCTCCCACTCGTAGAATATGCTGCAATGTTCTGCAGCCTGTACGATACAACGATGACCTTCGTTACATTCGCTCCACAGGTGTCAACCCCAGCAGCGTCATGCCGTTCCACAAAACTTGCCGGGCTGCCTCGTACAGAGCTAGACGTGCTTGCCTCAACTCAGGCTCACTGCCAACGACTTGCAGCACATCGTAACTCGAGCTCAGCGCATGCGACATCTTGAACAGATACGTCAATATAGTCGCTGGCTCCTGTGTCTTGAGTGTGTTGGAAACCACCTCAGGGTACTGCGCTAGCGAACGAGCAAGATCGATCGCATGCGGCTCTTTCAGCAGGGATAGGTCTGCTGAGCTCAGAGATTCTAGGTCAGCGCCGGCTTTTCGCTCTATTGAGCATAGACGAGCATGGGCATACTGCAGGTATGGTCCAGTATCACCCTCGAAGGAAGTCATCCGCTCAAAGTCGAACTCATATCCGTTGCGGACCTTGCCTGTCAGATCCTGTACCATGATTGCAGTGATTGCGAGGATGTCAGCCGTCTTCTCAGGGTCTTCTAGCTGCGAGTATTTCTTGTCGTTCTTGCGCATGACGTCCATCATGGTGTCCTTGACATGCTGAATCACATCGTCCAAGAACTTTACGGTTCCCCGCCGTGTGCTCATGCCTTTGACCATGCCAAAACTGATATGGGAGCATTTGTCTGAGATGTTCTTGTGTCCACTGATCTCAGTCGTCTTGAATAGCTGAGCATTGTGTTCGTTCTGTTGATCAGCTACCACATATATCATCTTGTCGAAGTTGTACTTCTCGTGTCGCTCGTGAATACCAGCCAGGTCTCGTGTCAGGTAAAGCGGCGTGCCGTCTTTTCGCTGGATGATGGCTTTGTTGAGCTTCTTTGCCCCGTGCTTGGCGAAATCTATCATAATCGCGCCTTCCGATCGTTCGGAAATGTTCTGCTCCTCCAAGCTCTTCAACACCTCTTCAATCTTCTTGCGACTCACTAATGACTCGCCTGCATACACATCGAATTCAATGTTTAATCGAGCGTACGTCTTCTTGTACTTGTCGATACTGAGATCACGGAATTGCTTCCACAGTGCGAGTGCTTCTTCGTCCTGGTCCTCCATTTTCTTGAAGTACTGGCGGGCCTTCTCATCCTCGCTCTCTGCAACAAGGGGATCCAGCTGTTTCTGCAGCTCTGTCACGTCCTCACCCTTCTGGGTTTTTTCACGGATTTGTTTCTTTAGCTCGTTGATGGGGACGTCTTGCTCAGCCTTGATCTTGCTGATCTTGACGTAAACCTCGAATAGATGAGCAATCGAGTTCTTGTCGAGTTCTTCCTGGCTACCAAATTGTCGAAAGCCGTTAGCCAGCAGTCCGTATTGCTTTCCCCAATCGCCAAGGTAGTTCATCCGAATAACATCCCATCCATTGAGAGCATAGAGTTTTGAAATGAAGCCTCCGATGATTGTACTTCGCAAGTGACCCTGATGAAACTCTTTCGCGATGTTCGGCGAGGAGAATTCGACTATAATCTTCTTCTTACCCTGCTCAGGGTGCTGCGGGTCTCGAAGCCCTGGGATAGGGTTGGAGCCATATACATGTTTCGTCGAGAGGATCAGTGGAACAATCCTCTTGATCACATCTTGAGGCTTGTAATAGAATTGAACATAGCCAGCGTTCGCCGTGGACGTGACAAGTACATCGTCGTCAGTCGGAAATGCGGCAGCAATTTCTAGTGCTCGCTCTGGTGGCTTGACTCCCTTTTCTCGTAGCGCTGCTACAGGCAGCATCAGGTCACCCTTGTCTAGGGATTGAGTCCATGCCAACAGCTTGACGAGGTCTTCGGCAGGCTTGTTGACGAGGGGCGACAACTTCTCTGCGATGTGCTGACGGTAGAACTCGACTGGGTTCTGCGCATCTTGTGTAGTCATGGTGCTCAACGAGTTTGTCAGCGCGTTTTCAACCATGTTGGTTGTTCTACCTGTCGTCTTGGCAGGGAAAAAGTGCAGCAGTTGGTAGATTTTGTTTGAGTGCTGATCATAAAATTTGGAGAACTCTTGTGTATGGGTCCTGCGCGAGACGTGATGAGGCACCAACGTTTGATTTGCTCTGGTTTGCACAAGTCTCAAGTCCGGCTTGAGAGGCGGTCGAGAAGGAAACAGAAATTTGAGGGAAAGGCGCGGGCGCATTACTGTCTAGTTTCAAGAGTCATAATCAATGAAAATTAGCCATGATTGACTCACCATCAACCGCAAAGCTACATCTTGTCCAGTCGGAAAACCTGCTGTCCAAGTCCCTCGCCTGCTAGCTACGAACACCCCCGAACACACCGGCTGCACTACGGTCCTCCAAGCTCTTTTTTCAACTACCAGCACTCCTTCGACACAAAGCTTCGAGCCTTTTGCAGACAATGTGGCAATATGCCTGTGACCGCGAGTGACAATGACTCTGAGGCTGTACAGGATAGTGAGCGTGCAGCACCAAGGGCATTTCGCTTCAAGAGAAAGCACGATTCCGACTTAGTGGATGAACATTCTAGCACTAGAACAGGCGATGAGCGGCGTCACCGTCACCACCGGCGCCGACACCATCACGGCAAGCACAAGAGGCGGCGGCTCTCTGACGAGCGTAGTCCTCCTAGCGCGCCAACTAACCACCCATCATCGTTGCCCCCGGACGCTGCTTTTCGTGAGTCACTATTCGATGCGCTAGGCGACGACGAAGGCGCGGACTTCTGGCAAGGCGTCTATGGGCAGCCTATACATAACTATCCGAGAACGTATGCCGATGCTGAGACGGGCGAGCTCGAGACTATGGACGATGAGCAGTATGCACAATATGTGCGCCGCAAGATGTGGGAGAAGAGTGCCGAAGGCCTACAGGCTGCTCGCGAGGCGAGGCGCAAGGAGAGAAAAGAAGAAGAAGGTCGTCGGAGAGAACAACACAACGAGCAACGGAAGCCCAGGAGGATGTCGCCCATCGTGAATGATCCCGTATTTGACTTCGAGGTAGAGGCTAGTTTGCGGCGCGGACAGGATCGCAAAGACAAGCGGAGGTGGCAAGCAATCTGGCAAGACTACACGGACCGATGGAAGGGGCTGCAGCAAATCTATGAATCACGAAGAGGGCCATCTGCTGACGGTGGTGAACAGATATTCCTTCGCAACAAGATTGCCTGGCCCGTCGAATCTGGCAAGCGCAAAGACGTCGAGGCCGAAGCGGTCGAAGCGTTCTTCCGAAAGGTATCGGATGTTCAACAGATCGACGCACACGATCACGCAATGTCCTTGTCCAGTGTTGTCAAAGTCGAGAGACTCAAATGGCATCCCGATAAGATTCAGCAAAGGTTCGGCTTCATGCAAGTCGAGCCAGGTACCATGGAAGGTGTCACCGCTGTTTTTCAGGTACTCGACCGCATGTGGACGGAACTGCGTGATTTGCACACCAGCAAGCCCTGACTTGCTACGTTCTGCTGCTACACACTGACCTGATCCTGCAACGGCTGCTCACCAGCCGTCCATGATCGAGCAATAACATCCTGGGGCACATCCTTAAGGAGCACATGGACGTGGTCAATGCCAGGAACAGACTGGAGAGACACCCAATTCTTGAACCAGATCACATTATCGGTTCCTCCGGTTAGCTCTTCCACGGGTCGAACAAAATGTTCCTGAACAAAAGCTTCGACTTGAGTGCGTGCTCTTGCTGTCATGTCGCCTCTAGGTGGCTCAACTTCGAGCCGATTCTTAAGCCACACGATCAGATGGGTGATGCCCTGATCGAGTCCGTATGGCCAATCGTTCGGCATAACACGATAATCTCGAGAGTTCTTGAATGGCGTTGGCTCTTCATAGTCGAACAAGGGGCCACTTTCAGGTGTTGATCTTGGAGACGGCTTCCACTTCAGTCTTACTTGCATGATATACGCCATGATCGAGCCATATTCTTGCTTCGTTGCTGCAGACCATTTGATGTAGCGCCTTAAGTCTGACGGCCACCTGCGGAGCGTCTCGAGTTTGTTCTCAGCTGCATCGAGTCAGCACTGATGCGCCAGCACACCTGTTGGTCCCCGCACCAATGATCTGCTTGAGCTCCGCCCAGGTATGTGGCTGATACTCAGCATCCGTGATTGAGAGATTGAATCGATCCACCGATGTTAGCGGGAATGGGAGTTCTTCGTCTCTAGAAGGCCCATTCCTCGCATCAACATTCATCGTTAAACCTGAGCGTGTGTCTGCTCACAATTGTAGTCGACACTGCCCTCTTCCTGCTTCTCGACCCTGTGTGCTTTGGCTATGACAGCTTGAGACGTGATTGGTTCCTGTCTCGCAAGCAAATGTACAAGAGACTTGGCTCAAAAGGGCAACCTGATAGCGAACGGTCGAATTGCCGTACCCTCGACAACTTGCGTGATCAGACTATCGGCTCTAGCCCAGCAGGGCATCGATATCCCGCGATTGTGGATGCGATTTCCGTGTTGCGGAAGCTTGCCGCTCTTGTAGATTTGATCCGTACCAGCTGATGAAGATGCAGCGACTAGGCAAAGAGAACGAGAAGCAGATCTGCATTGGTCCTTGTGTACAAAACACCTCCACAAGCTAGAAGCAGACTGTTCTGTTTTTGAAATTTCCAAATACATAAAGGAACAGCGGCCAATCCCCCCCCAAAGCGCTCCTCTAGCACTGCGGGGAAATTTTGTTGAGCCACAATTGCAATTGCGTGCCTCAAAGGACGAGATCGCCCGGCTACAAGTACTTTTTAACACCTAGTATTTCAACGGTGGACTTGGACATCTTGCAGAACTTTAGACATCCTAGATCATTCATGATGGGGTAAGTTGTCGATGCAGATCGAAGACTCGGTGCTGACCACAGACAGGAACCCGGCATTGTCGAAGCAGAACATCAGCACAGTCTACGTACCGGCTGTGCTGCTGATCATCGGTGTTGGTCTTGTCAAGAAAGAATGGATACCGTTCGCCGCCCTACTCGCAGCGGCTGCCGGAGGACTGAAGATATACACTACGAGTACGTGGTGCACGAGGTTCAACAGAGTCTTTGCTAACGTGTATGCTTCTAGCGCCACCCAAGTTCCTCAAGCCAGACACGTTCCAAAACCTCCCTCTCACGCAGATAACGAAGACCTCCCACAACACAAAAATATACAGATTCTCCTTGCCCTCTCCCAACCAAGTGCTGGGTCTCCCCATTGGGCAGCACATCACTATTGCCGCGACACCAAAGAACGCTGACAAGGAGGTTGCTCGCTCTTACACGCCAATCTCGTCCGACGAAGACCTTGGCTATGTCGACTTCATGATTAAGGCATATCCTCAGGGTAACATTTCTGCGCACATGGACCTTCTCAAAGTTGGAGACACTATGAAGTTCCGCGGTCCAAAAGGTGCTATGGTCTACACTCCCAACATGTGCAGGCACCTTGGAATGATTGCTGGCGGTACAGGTATCACGCCTATGCTCCAGATCGTTCGAGCTATCCAGCGTGGACGGGCCAGTGGTGACAAGACAAAGGTCGATCTGATCTTCGCCAACGTCAACCCGGACGACATCTTACTGAAAGAGGACATCGACGCGATCGCACAGCAAGATCCAAACTTCAATGTATACTACGTGCTCAACAACCCTCCTGAGGGGTGGACCGGTGGAGTTGGCTTCGTCACACCGGACATGATCAAGGAGCATCTCCCCGGTCCAGCACCTGACATGAAGCTGCTGTTGTGTGGTCCTCCACCCATGGTTAGCGCCATGAAGAAAGCGGCCGAGGCTATGGGCTACCAGAAGGCTCGCCCGGTGAGCAAGCTCGAGGACCAGGTCTTTGCCTTCTAAAACTGCGCATGAGGAGCGCAGTGCTTCCCGAGAAGTTGCTGGGCCCAAGGGAGGATGGTGGTTCTGGGATAAGGGCAACGAGTAATTGAAACAACGCACGCGAAATTGGCAAGAAAGTTGTTCCAGAAGGACACCCCGGACAAGCGCCAAGATCGACGCTAGGATCGCGCCAAGCGATTCCCCGGCCAAATTCATGACGTTGAACCGAAGCAAGATCCTATCGACGTCAACCTCTCGCATCGAAATTTCTCCAGGTCTTAGATCCTGCGTCGAATCAGGCAAATCGCCACCTCCGCCAGATATTATCTACATCTAACCATGTGCCGTACGTACCGGGCTCAAGGCTGGGCAATGCGCATAACTACGTACTGCTAATCAATGGCAATGCATTCTGTATCTCCATCTTTCTGTTCAGGTCTACTGCTATCGTGACATTCTTCATCTACGTACAGCATTATACCCATTTGTAGCGTTCAGCGTCATCAAAGTCCTAACATTCGCGCCACACGTCGAGGCACCTAGAGCTTGGCTCAACACCGTACAATTCTCCTTCACCACAGCATAAGCAATCTTATACGGCATGCGACGGCCCTCCAAGGCACTCGCCGGCACAGTCTTGCTCACCTCTTTGGCAGCCGCCGTGAGATCAGCAGACGCCGACAGCTCAAAACGCGGCATCGCCTACATCGGCACAGACCACAACAGCGACTACAACATCTTCCTCTCGCGCGACTCCCCAGTCTCATGGTACTACAACTGGTCGCCGTACCCGGTGCACAACCCGTCATCCTTCCACAACATCGAGTTCGTCCCGCTCATTCACAACATCGACTCGCTCTCCGCCGACATCCGCCAGCTGTCCAACCTGCCCTCTAGCTCCACGCACCTGCTCACCTTCAACGAGCCGGACCACAGCACCTCGGGCGGCGGCTCCGACATCTCGCCCGCCGCCGCGGCCGCCGCCTACACGGCGCACATCGCGCCGCTCAGCACGGCCAACGGCGGGTCGTTCCGCATCTCGCATCCGTCCACGACCGGCACGCTGTCCGGCCTCGACTGGCTGCGCCGCTTCAACACCTCGTGCTACGCGCTCAACGCCACCCACGGCTGCCACACCGACTTCATCGCCACCCACTTCTACGGCGACTTCCCCGCGCTCGCGTCCTGGCTCGGCTCCCTCAACGAGTACTACAACACCGACACGGGTGCCAGCCTGCCCATCTGGGTCACGGAGCTTGCGCTCCCCCAGGTCAGCGCGACGCGCACCCAGACCATGCTGAACACGACGCTGCCGTATCTCGATGGGCTGGGGTATGTGGGGCGCTACGCGTGGTTCGGCATGTTCAGGGAGGAGAACGCGAATGCGTGGACGGGCGGTGGGGTCGCGTTGTTGAATGATGGCGGCGATTTGACCGAGCTGGGCGCCATGTATTTGGGAGACGGGTTTGAGGAAGGCGAGAGCGCGAAGAGCACGCCTGGTGGGCAGAAGGAGGGGGGAGGAGAAGAGGGGGAAGGGGAAGGGGAAGAGGGGGCCGCGGTGGCGATTGGTGGGGGGAGTAATCTGGCGCTTGTCGTGGGGGTTGGGGTCTTGAGTTGTGTTGTGGGGAGGATGGCGTAGGGAGGTGATCGTGCTGCCGGAGGGTAATGAAATGACATGGAATGAAATGAGAAGGAAGGTCCGATAGAGACGAGGTTCGCATCAATGCGTTTTTTGATCCTTCGCAGTCTCGATGTTTCGTATGTCTGAGTTGGTCTCTCTGGGCTCGTCGGGAATACGTAGCCTGTTTTGTACTGAGTAGTCAGGTCTCGGATTAGGCTCTAGCCTGTATGAGTAGAGCCTGGACTGTTGCTATGTCATATTGCATGAGGCTGACAAAATGGTCGTGCTGCCTGGCTCTGAACAATCGAAATGACCGGAAGGAACGAACCACTATCCTTACATGGCTGTTAGCAATTCCCACCGAACCTCTGAATGTCTCGTTGTCTATCTTCACTAGATCTGCTAATCCCTTCTCGACAAGTTTCACTCTTCAGCAGCTGTAAGGTCGTCTCTTTGCAAGGATACCGGCTCAGCTTCGTCCTTGATCTGTCAGCAGGTCAAAAGAACTCAAGATCTCTCAGGTTGTTCTTGTTGTTCTCGACATTATCTTCCCACATCTCTCAAGACTAGTGGAGTTCAGATGAGGCCTGATGCTCACATGGAGATGGATCACGTAGAGTCTGGAACTGCTCATGTACCTTAAATCGCGCTTCCACGGTCATGCCGAGCAATGATGGGTTGGGAACATCGACGGTGGAGGTGATTAACGGAAAGCCATCGATGTGGCCTCTAAGTGAAGCGAACACCAACGAGCTCTCGTGGGCGCCGCATATCGAAGATATCTGTAGTCCGTTACAGAAGCTGAAGCTCACGCAAGGGTCACTTGCAGCTAGGGTGAGGTCGCAAGGTATCGTTAGAGAATTGTATTCAACCAATGTTGACTGGAGTCGATCGCCCAGCTCTTAGCTGCATCATCTTGACAATGTTGCAAGGCGTAGATACCAATCTCTGCTAGAACTCTAGATCGTGCTTAGCAAGGGGACGAGTCTGAGACATGGCTTCAGTCGAGACAACAACATTTGCCAGTCGCACACAATTGGATGTCCCCGAACAGATCAATCTCCGTCCATCTGGAATCGCTCTCGGGTTGGTCAATAACTCCTCTCGTCATGGTGGCAATCAGGAAGGTATCTTGGAAAGCCTCGAGCGAAGTGTGCATAGCGTGTGCGATGTTTCGATTTTTGAACAGAACACCAAGCTTCTTTATTTGCTCTTCCGATAAAATTGTCCACGTGTCCGGTTCGCCGGCCTTAGACCTGGTCGGTACGGGCACGTCTCTGAATTCAAGCTCCCTCAGCCAAGGTGCAAGTAGACCTTCACCAACCATTTTAATGTATGCTTCTTTGAGCGCCCAATATGTATAAAACCGTCTGGCTTTCTGGTCGGCATCTGTCGTGCCTGTAAGACTGGGCACAGGCGAAAACTTCATGTCATCCTGCTCCCTTTTCGAGAACATCTCTTCGAAAACTTCAACCCACTCCTCCAACTTTGCTTGCGTGGATAGGTCAGGCGTACGAGGCGGTTCCCACGTGCATGCCACATCGACCCCTATCCTGACATCTTCTCGCTCGTCGTCATGGATCCAAGAATCTGCTTCCAGTACAGCCGTCGGGTCGGGGTTAATGACTGCCGGAGTCCTGATGTTGACATCGTGCTGATCGTCAATCCGTGCATCTCGAGTCCTATTCGGAGTCTTGCATCCCACGAGCACAACCATGCCGGCTTGGTGTGAAACGTTGAACTCTAGTCCCTCGAAGTCTTTGGCGGTCCAATCGTGCGGTGGGGCCCAGTAGGGTCTAGAGTGAGGTTTCGGCGTTCTTTTGACATTGACAGCCGACCACGGGACCTTGGCTGTTTTGTGGATGAAGAAATGTTTGAGGAGAGCTGAAGCGAGAGACATGAAGCGATCCGGTTTCCTTACATATTTTGTGATGGCTTCCTGGGTCGCCTTGGGCAGAGTATGCAATAGTGGCAGATTGTCGTCTTCCTTCTTGGGCGAATTCAGGTAGCGTGTAGCACTGAGAGGTGCATGTGGTCGAATGTCTACGTAGTAACGAACGATAGGCGTGCTGAAAGCATCATCACCGGTGGTGTAGGCCATGTTTTGTCAGCTCTGTTCGGAGAAAGTCCTCTGCGTCGTCACTTAAGTACAAAATGTCAATGATTGAGAAGTACAACTGGGCATGAATTATCGAGCTGTCATCAGCATGCTAGTGATGAGAGTATCATCGGATCGGACGGCTGTACGAAATGCACCAGCCCGGGGATGCAATAGTACTTTTGGAGACGGCGATGATTTGTTCTCTTGAAAAGGCATCGCCATTGCTACGATCTACGTTTAGATGGACGTATAGTGCCTGAATATCGATACTCTTAACGTCAGTGGATGCAGGGCGGTTGCCGAGCTTGCATGAAATCGCGGAGCCAAGAATGCTTGACGCCATAGCAGAATAAAAATGCCCGTTGGCAGGCGCGAGTTACTGGGCCACGGCACTGATGACAGAAAGGATTGATTGATTGCTTCATCCACTTGCGAGTCTCATCTGCGAGTCTCACGTCGGAATAGTCCATTTGTCAAATACACATAATTTCTGACCATCCAAACCGCATTACTCTACAAGCAGCGCAGTGGCGGCATGGCTATAACGGTTGGCGTGCTTGCGGTACAAGGAGCATTTCTGGAACATATCACTCTCTTACGGAAAGCAGCCGACGAGTTTACATCGACCGACCTTAGCTTCCAATTCATTGAAGTGCGGACATCGCGCGAGCTATGCACGTGTGATGGCCTGATCATACCTGGCGGCGAAAGCACCACTATTTCCCTGGTGGCTGCGCGTACCGATCTGCTTGACTGTCTCCGAGACTTTGTCAAAGTCGAACGCAAACCTGTATGGGGCTCGTGTGCAGGTCTCATCTTGCTCTCTGAAGCTGCCAACTCGACCAAGAAAGGCGGACAGGAACTGATCGGGGGAATTGATGTGCGCGTCAACCGCAACCATTTTGGACGGCAAATAGAGTCCTTCCAAGCAGATCTGAAGTTACCATTCCTCGACAAGGCCGGGGTGGCAGCAGACGCGTTTCCAGGTGTCTTCATTCGAGCTCCAGTGGTTGAAAAGATCCTGCCCAAGGTAGAAGGAGTGCAGACGGATGAGCAGCAGGTGCCTGGCTCCGTGGTGGCCCCTTCTAAACAAGCCAAGGACGAGAAAGCCAAAGTTGCGAGCAGGGGGCAAGTTGAGGTAATGGGCGTGCTTCCGGGACGGATGAAGCGAGCAGCTGAGAAAGGAGGTGAAATTCAGGCATGGGAGGAAGCGGGGGACATCATTGCGGTCAAGCAGGGCAATGTGTTCGGGACCAGCTTCCACCCCGAGCTCACGGCTGACTTCAGGATCCATGTCTGGTGGTTGCAGCAGGTTGTGGCTGCTGTGAGGGGATGAGCAGGGCGACGTGGCCTCAGTCGTACTGATCTGATCTTTCGTTGACAGCACGACCGTAGCCGCCACGACCAGGATCGTACTCTTCTCGATGCTCATCTCGAACTTGACCACCTGACTTCCCTCTACCAAACTGGCGCCCCTCCTGAAAACCGGGATCCAAATCAGTCCGCACGAGACGCTCGTCGAGCTTAGTGCCTCCGACGTATTTCAGGCAGTCCAGAGCATCCTGGTGTGTATAATATTCCACAAAACAGAAGCCGCAGGGGGTTTTCTGGAAACGATCGAGGCCCATGACGATACGCTTGACCTCGCCACATCTGCGGTCACATTAGCTGGGGCCATATGCCTGGCATAGGATGCTATCGTACTTGGAAAACAGCTCATGGATTTGTTCTTCGGTGGTGTAGAATGAGAGGTTGCCGACGTAGATAGTAGTGGCGTCCTTCAGGGGATCATCTTCTGGTTTGGGCTGATCTCTCTCCTCGCGATCAGACTGTCGGCGTCGCTTCTGTCGGGCTTCGTTAGACTGCTCCCATCCTGTGCTGGTGCTGGTGAGAGTGAGGTACCTTTGCAGCGTAGTACGCGCTTGGCTTATCAAGCCGGTCTACTGTGGACATTGTAATGCTACACTGGGGAAGCAGATTGAAGCATTAATCAGTGAGAGTCTCAGTCTGGGTTATAGCAACTGAACAATGAAAATGGTGGAGTGCGGAGGGCAACTGCGACTGCGACTGCGACTGTCAGTGTGACGCGCCTGCTGCGCGTCGATCGGCCAACTTTTGTGTCCCTGCCGCTTTGGGCAACACGTCCATGTACGCAATTCTACTCGTACCATGCTACATGTCTCTATCATGACTACTGTCTGAACCCGTCACTGCTCACCTGTCGCGATGCCGAGAGTCATAGGACACACTCCTTCGTGGCTTTCACACCCATCACCTGGCGCACGCATATTCTCCGACCCCGAAGCGCAATCGCCAGCATCACCCTCCAAGAAGTTTGCTAGCAAGGCTTCGGAGAGCAAGTCAAGCGCCGGCGTGTCCTCGTCGGTGCAGAGGACTATTGCGCACCGAGGTTCGGAGGTGTTTACAGTGGTCGGAAACAAGATCAGATGGGCTGATCTAGCAAGAGTCAAGGATGAATGGGAAGGACAAGACCAGCGCAAGACCTCGCTGTCGGGCCAGAACCAGAACCAGATCGATGAACGAGCCGCCACCAGTGCATACCGCACCTTCAAGACCCCCGTTTACTACCAGATCACCAACCTGAGCGTGTCCCCTTCCGGCCATTTTCTGGCTATATCCACCGAGCACACCGTCCACGTTGCTCTCCTACCAGACCCCTCGCGCTTGCATGAAGGCGACAATTCCGAGATCAAGCTAAGGACTCATCAACTGGGTCCTACCACTCACGTCATCCCTGAAGCTGCTCTGGCCGCCGTGCTGTGGCACCCACTGGCTGCCTCTTCCTTCTCTTCAGATTGTCTGGTCACCGTTTCCACCGAAGCTGTCGTGAGGTTATGGGAGTTCCAGCATGCAGATCGTTGGTCATTCGAGCGCCCTGCTCTGGCCATCGATTTGAGGAAGTTGGCAGACGGTACCTCTTCCGATCAAGATTTTGAGCCTTCGGCTTTTGGCAAGAGTCGTGGCTTCTCCGTCGATGCTTTCGACATGGAGGCGGCCTCCGCTCGCTTCGCTGGTCACGGGGCCGAGCACGAGAACCCTTGGGCCGCCTCTACTTTGTGGACCGCCATGAGCAACGGCGACGTCTACGCCTTGTGTCCACTGCTACCCTCCAGATGGAGACCGACGCCTACCACCATCCCTGCCTTGACCACCTCAGCTGTGTCAAGAAATGCGAGCATTGCCGCCACTGACTGTGACCCCGACGAGCGACGAGCTGCAGAGCAGCAGTATGAGTGGGTCCGAGAGCTTGACAACCAAATCTTAGGTTCAGGCGACGTAGCAGATGATTCTATCCGTCTCAGACCATCCATACCCAGCGCCATTCCTCGATTACAAGGCCCCTTTGAGCTCCCCATCGAGGGCATGAACGACGAGGCCGAGGTCACTGACATGCTAGTCATTTCTGCAAACCTCGATGAAGAGGATTTGTTTTCAAGCGAAGAGGGTTACGAGATCCTGGGTAGTGCCAAGTCCCTACCTTTCACCGTCATTTGCCTCATTACGACGGACCAGCAGCTACACGTAATGATAGAGCTTGAGGGTGTTACCGGCCAATGGTTGCCCAGGAAAGGCAAAAATCACTTCAGCGCCCCTACCTGGGACGCGGGCGAATTCCTACTGCTCGAAACCGTGTCTCTAGGCGACGAAGCACAGCCCAAGAGCAGTCGTCCGGCCATCACCCCTGACCTCGCCAACTCCTATCATTTCTTCGTCACTACTGCCACCAGCGTCGCCTCACTGTCGTTGGAAGACTGGGCGTTAAGAGTTGCTTTCGAAGTGACCGATCAAGGCTCCGACAATGTTGACGCAGGTCTGCACAACCGTCTTACTCTGGCTTGTCAAGGCCCGATCTGCATCAGAAAAGATCTCATCACCCAGCAGCAGCTTGACAGCTCGAGCCAGGCATCTCTCTCAGCAGTCGCTTTTCTAGAAGACTTGGACCTGGGCGGTCTACTTCTGACCTCTTCCAACGGACGTGCTGTTGCAGCTCAACTCGACCGCACGGTTTTCCGAACTTCGAGAATGCTCACCAACGACCCGTCTTTCACCGCGTCCGTGGCTTCGCCTCTACGTGCCTCTACTAACTTAATGCAAGTCCTCCAAAGCGATGCCCATCCCGCAAGTGATACTCCACCAACGCGCGCTCCTTATGCTCCTCCTCAGATCTTTTACCAGAATCACATGACTGCTCTCGACCAGATCAAGGCTCGCGTTCCTCACCACCGCCGTTCAATGCTCACGGAAAATCCTCTACGCCTTAGTCCGGCGTGTCTCGATGTCATGACCTTGGCCCACCGCACGTTCTCTCGTCAAACTTCTGCTGTTGAGACAGCTGCAGCTGAGCTGTTTCGCCGCTGCGAGCGGCTGCGCGAAGAGCTCACAGATCAAGTCAAACAGATGGCAGAGCTTGCGGAACGCCTAAGTCGCTTAGGATCAACCAACGAGACGGAAGATCAAGCCAGCATCAGTAATGGAAACAATAGGACACATTCAGAAAAGATTTCTGACCGCATTGATGCCGCGAAAGCGAGACAACAGGAGCTCTTCAGCAGATATGAGCGCCTGCGACGGAAAGCGGGGCAAGCCGCACATGCAAAGCAGGATCTCAGTGTGAAGGAAAGAGTTTGGATCGACGAAGTCGACTCTCTTGCTGGCCATGTTGGTATAGACGAAGAAGCGGTGTCTCAGGACACGTCTCGACAGTATGGAGTCACTTCACTGAGTTCGAGACTGACAACAGCCAAATCCCTCACGAGCGATCTTATGGCAGAAGCCAAGAGAGTCCGGGAGTCAACCAGCACGGATGGCCCCGACAACGAGGGCGGGCATAATACGCCAGATGGTATGTTAAAGACAAGGTTGGGCGGAAGCGGTGGTATGTCTCGTTTCCAGAGGGAAAAGATCAAAGAAGTCATGGAAATGGTGGAACGAGAAGCAGCAGTTATCGAGGCTGTACAAGGCCGCCTGGGCAGGTTATCTGTATGATGAACGGGCAGAGATGTGGTCAGAGATGGTCGGAAAACTCGGAAAGTTTTGGTAGAATTATTCTAACCATGGTGCTTGTCGAACGGCTCGCTCTTTCTTGCGGACGTTAAGTCGCTGTTAGGCGCCGTTCGCATCTGTGTTATGCCCTTCGACTTCAAGGAAGTTCCCAGTTGAAAACGTGCTTCCCCTCCTTGCTACGTCCAGCCAGCCCTGCGGTATGACATAGATTCCAGGTTGATGACATTGAACGGACGGGCTATGTGAATCACGCATAATTAACCGAGATTGTGTCCTCTTAATGTCATCACACCCTCCCTGTTAAGCTTCTATAAGCATTTTCACCTAGGTTCAGCCCTGCAATTTCCAATGCAGCGAAGGATGGCAGGCTGGCTGGCTGGCTGTCAAGCCACTCCAAGCTTGCGGCAACTAAGAGGCTCTGTCAGGCTGGCAGCTTAAGACACTCTCGCTGGCCATGAGCTACGGTAGTGCTAGTTTTAGAAAGCGGTTAAAACATTTGAGTATGGAGTAGGATGCGCAGGGGCTTCAAGACAGTGCCTTGTGAAACGACCGCCAGTGCCGACGAACCGGCAAGGCAAGTGACGCGACGATATGTATCCGCACGTAGATTGCGTTGGCAGAAACTGCCTCTGGATTCTGAGGCCGGAACTGACAAAGTCTGCAAGTCAACACGATGGCATGAACCGTGCTTCGGCGACAAGCTCAGCCAGCCATGAGGAACACGCAGGAGTCACTTCAATAATATTCACCATCACAACCAATCTGTCGGACTGGGGGAGCTATCGGCGACGCAGGGCAGTTCTAGTCCAAAAGAGTGTCATACGCCCCTGACTAGTCAGGTTCTGGGCAAGCGTGACTCACTTGGTTAGCGCGAGCCAAAAGGTCAAGGCCCGTTCGGCATCCTTCGGGCCTAAAGCTGTAGCCTGCAGCCAATAACGAACGTATGGAAATTCAATTTTACTCAATCGTCCATCTGTGCACGCGCCGTGCCTTAAATGGAAGGTCGCGAGAAAGACTGGCATCGGCTTTGCGAGGCCCCTATTACGTCCACGAGGATCAATGGTCCAATCCAGCCAATCATGGAGTGAAGAATTCGCACTACAGCGGAAACTTCAAAAGCAGCTGTCACGGGAAGAGCTGTAACGCTTCAGAAGGCAAGAGTGATGCATCCAAGAAGCAACATCGCAATTAACCAGAACTATTCACGAACACAATCTTTCTAGAGGCGCCGACTAACGAGCGTCAATTTGGACCAAAACATCAATGGCGGCGATTGAGTCTGCGTCGGTAGAGAAAGCGTACCCAAAACTCGGGTAGTCTGAGGGTGGGAGGCAAAAGGCTTTTCTTAGCGCAAACTCTGTACTGTCAGCGACTCCAGCTTTCTGCCACGCTCTGATCCAGATCCTCCATGCCTTACTGCTTTGGTTCAGGAGAGCGACATTGTGAGATGATCCCGCAAGATGGAGCGAGGTCTCGGTATGGCCTTCAAAACCAACGGATCTCCAGGTTGTAGACATTCGTTGCTTTTTCCCATTCACTGTATTCACCTCTGAGCCTCACCTACGAGCTCTCTTTTTTCCATTTTCTTCCTTGTTACCGTCTAGGGACGTAAAGCCTAGCCTCTCTTTCTGTCTTGGGAGACAGCCAAAATCCCGTCATTCCTTCAACAACTTGAGATAGCACAACCAAAATGAAATTTACAACTTCCACCGCCCTGGCGGTTGCTGCGACCGGAGTCTCAGCGCAGGACGTTTGGAATGCCTGGTCTAGCAGCGCCAGCGGCTCTTCTTCTGCGCCCTCCTCGAAACCAGTTTCCGCTACCTCCAGCACCGCACAGAGCTGCCCGGCGACGTTCACATCTGTCGAGACGGCAACTACGACGTGCTACGAGTCCACATCCGAGATCTACCAGCAAACCGTGACCGTACCCATCCCAAGCAAGCCTGCTTCTGTATCTGTTCAGCCAGAATGGGTCGACTGGGACACTATCAATACCACTGGTGCTCCAGTGACTAGCATGCCAGCTGGTTGCACAGCAGGAAAGACTGTGACTTCCACAAGCACCATCACCTCTACTATCCCCGGGACAACAACCATCACCGGATCAATCATGTACATTGGTGCTACGGTCACTGGTGATGCAGATGCCGCCTGGTCTGCGTGGAACACTGCCAACGGAAACTCTGGTGCCAGCCCCAGCTCAGGCTTTGGTTCCAACAACAACGGAAACGGTGGTAACGGATGGGGTAACAACGACCAAAGCAGCAACGGTCAGAGCAACAACGGCCAAGCTAGCAGCGCCTCTGGCGGCAGCAACAATGGCCAGAGCAACGGTGGCAACAACGGCAATGGTTGGGGCAACAGCGGCAACAGCAACAGCGGCAGCGGCAGCGGTCAAGCTAGCAGTACCTCTGGCAGCGGCAACAACGGCAACAAGAACGGCAACAACGGCCAGAGCAACAGTGGCAGCAACGGCAACAGCAACAGCAACAGCTGGGGAAACAACGGCCAAGGTAGCAGTGGGAACGCTTGGGGCAGCAGCGGAAGCTCGAGCTCCGACGACAGTGGCTCGAACAACGACCAGAACAGCTGGGGTCGAGGCAGTTGGGGTGGAAAGGGTACTGGCGGCAAGCAGCTTGGCAGCGGAAACGAAGTCTTCCATTGGACTGCCCAAGTTCCTACGGACACCAAAACTGGCAGTGCACCTGAATATACCAAGAACCCTGACGGATCCTACAGTGGTTTACCGTGGGGTGGCGCAGACGGCGACAGCGACAACAATGGCGGCAAGAACAACGGCACGACGTCAAACAACAGCACTGTACCGAGCAGTGGTAGCACAAACGGCACTTCCCCGAGTGCTGGCTCAGCTGCTAGCAATGTTACAGCCCCATTCGAGTTTCTGAAGGACTCTGACTGCAACAGTGCATCTGACCGAAGCCAATGGTGCAGTAACACGAACATCGACACTGACTACTACCAGGACTACTGGGGTGCGTCTGGGAATGGCTCCAGCTCTGGTGGCCCGTCCGGCGGCCAATGTAACTACGACTTGGTCATCACCAACGGCACATGGAACGCCGATGGAACTGAGATGGGCACTCTCCTAATCAACGGCCAGTACCCGGGTCCAGCGATTGAATGCAACTGGGGCGATTGGGTTACCATCAACGTTCACAACCAGATGGAGAACAACGGTACTGCTATCCACTGGCACGGAGTCCGGCAAGTTGGTACAAACGACCAGGACGGTGTTCCAGGTGTGACCGAATGTGCTGTAGCACCAGGTCAATCTCGAACATACCAATGGCGAGCATCGTCATATGGTACATCGTGGTACCACTCGCACTGGATCTTGCAATACGGTGATGGTGTTGTGGGTCCTATCATCATCCACGGCCCTGCGACCGCAAACTACGATGTCGATGCTGGCCCAGTCATGATTGCTGACACTTTCGGCATGTCTGCTACTGCTTTCGGCTCAATCATCGCCCACACTGGTCCTTTGGCAACTGACAACTACCTTCTTAACGGCCACAACACCAAGTCTGACTTGTCTGCTGGTCAACACTCTCTCTGGAAAGTACAGAAGGGCAAGAAGTATCTCTTCCGTATCATCAACTCTGCTGCGCAAAACATGTACTCTGTCTCTATCGATCAGCACACGATGCAGGTCATCGCTGCTGACTTTGTGCCCGTGGTCCCGTACACTACAGAGTGGCTGAACATTGGTATCGGTCAGCGATATGATGTGGTCGTTGAGATGGACCAGGACGTTGACAGCTACTTCTTCCGTGCCGTCACCCAGACTCTCTGCCCGTCTGGCTCTAAGAACTCTGGTCTTGGTCAGGCTAACGGTATCATCGCTTATGAAGGTGTGCAAGAGGAACCATACCTCCTGCCAACGTCCACCCTGAACGGCAACAAGACTGCGGCCGACTTCGCGACCTGTTACGATGAGCCTCTTGCGGGCCTGGTACCTCATCTCAAGATGGCTGCCGGCACCACGAGCGCCTTCCAAGCGTCAGCCTCTACTATTCCAGGCGGCACCCTCAGCCAGATCAGCACTTCAGATGACGGTAACGTCGTCCGATGGTTCCTGAACAACGGTGCCCTGTATATTAACTACACTCAACCCACCCTGCAGTCCATCAACGAAGGCTACGCTACGAACGATAGTGTCTACGCCAACCAGATCACTCTCAACGCAAAGGACCAATGGGTGTACTTTGTCATTCAGAACCAGTTCTTCGCTTTCCACCCCATGCACTTGCACGGTCATGACTTCTCACTCCTGGGTCAGGGTGACGGTCTCTTCACAGCTGATATGGTCGACACTCTCAACTTCGACAACCCAATGCGACGTGACACAGCCATGCTGCGAGGTGCTGCTTCTGCAGCAGCTACATCGGGCGGCTACACTGTCATCGGCTTCGAGACTGACAACCCAGGTGCCTGGTTGATGCACTGTCACATCGCGTGGCACGTTGACGGTGGTCTCGCCCTCCAGTGGATCGAGCGACCGGACGACATTGATACCTCAAGCTACGCCGACAAGGCAGACTTCAAGGATGAGTGCTCAAGCTATGCTTCGTATGAAGCCTCCGACCCATCTCGCGACAAGTTCTCTGGCCAGTCTGGTCTGAAGCGTCGTGAGGCCACCTTCTTTGACCGCATGGTATCGGATGCGAATAGGCAGTTCAACTCCGTCGTTCGACGGGAAGAACATGCCGGTCACCACTTCCGTGAGGGTCACCTGAAGCGAGGTCTTGGTGACGGTGCTCACCGACGAACATTCGGTCGTCGCCGTTAAGTCACAAGACAGTGTGTTCGGGGCGTCGCTATGTGTCAGTGAGCACAGCAGCTAGCTAGTCAAGCAAGCAAGTAGTAATAGTAATGCACACCAGCATTCCTCATGAGTACAAAGCGTTCGAAGCTGGTTTGGGCGGTCCTGGTGAAGATGGTAAATGGGTATCTCATAGTGTGTTTCTAGTATTTATCTATCATTTGTGTGTTGGTAATTTGTGGACGCAGTGATGGTCCTTCCTGCCTAGAGCCATCTACCTTCATCGCCCTCGTGCCTGCTACGCTCCAAGTTGCAGAGATAAGAGATGGAGGGTCACGTGCTTAGCGTGCTTGCCGATGTCAACTCAGACTGGCAACACTCGCAAGTTGAAGCCCCGAGCTTCAATTTTCCGCTTTCGGTTACTGAAAATTGAGGGTTTTGTCGTAATGCTTCGATCAACTGGTAGATCATGGATAATGCATGCTACATATCAGGAATGATTCCGTGGTCCTCTCCGAATAATGCATCTTCCGCCAGGACGGTTAAAGCGGCTCGTAGCACGGAGTGAGCGAGTTCGTGGAGGCACCGGCACGACAGCCGAAGCACGGTATGTCCTTTGGCAAACACTCTCTTGCCGCGTCAAACGGCAACCCCGGCATTATTAGATTGTCCATGAAGAAGTCCCATTGCTCAAGCATGGGCCTCTGTTGTCTAAGTATGAGCAACCTGAGAACGGATTGCAGCTCTTACTGGACCTGCGGAACCTGTGGACGCTATAACACACATTCCGAAGATGCTTCCCAAGCAAGGCTCAGGCGACCCCGAAGCAGCGGTCCGCGCAGAGAAAAGAGCAGAGGAAGTCAAAAACGGCCTCAAAGACAGGATCGGCCACTTCACCTGGACGAACTTTGCGTGCACAATGTCGACGGGCGCAATAGCTGTTGTTCTTGCGCAGGAGCCTTTCAAGTTCGACGGCCTCAATGTGATTGGCAAGACCTTTTTCATGCTAGATCTGGTCCTGCTTGTGTCCTTCACAGCGGCCATGGTCGCCCGCTTCATCATGGCACCCTGGAAGATCACCAAGTCTTTGCATTATCCGAAAGAAGCCCTCTTCTTCGGAAGCTTTTGGGTTAGTATAGCCTTGGTGCTCACCTGTATACAGAAGTACGCTGTTCCAAACTGCGGATCTTGGCTGGTGACTACGCTTGAGGTTTTGTTCTGGCTCTACGCAGCATGTGCGCTTCTGGTCGCCATCTTTCAGTACTGCACGTTGTTTGTGTCAGAGCACATCCCTATATCGACTGCTATGCCCGCCTTGGTCTTCCCGGTTTACCCATTCTTGGTCATCGGCCCTCTGTCAGCATCGATGGTATCTAGTCAACCACAGCGAGCTGCCCTGCCGATCTTCGTCGGAGGCGTGCTGTTTCAGGGTCTGGGTTGGACTGTCGCGATGTTCATGTACAGTGTCTACATCATTCGCCTCCTGGCAAATGACCTGCCACCTCCGTCCAAGCGTCCAGGCATGTTCATCAGTGTTGGCCCGGCAGCCTACACTTCTGCTGCTCTTGTTGCATTAGGTAACCATGCTCCACACGTCGTGCCACAGAACTTTTTGAATCTACCCAACTTCGATGTTGGAGCAGCAATAAAGGTGGTGGGTGTTCTGTCTGGCATTTTCGTCTGGTCTGTGGCTTTCTGGTTTTTTGCTCTGACGTTTGTCGCAATACTGCATGGGGTAAGGAAGATGACCTTCACGCTAAGCTGGTGGGCCTTCATATTCCCGAACGCAGGTCTAACCTTTGCCACAATTGAGATCGGGAGAGTGCTGGATAGCACAGGGATCGAGGCCGTCGCATCTGCCATGACCGTCTTGCTTATCGTAATTTGGCTCTTCACCGCTGGCTCATACATCGCCGCAGTTCTCCGAAAGCAGGTCTATTGGACGGGCAAGGACGAGGACGATGGAATGGACAACATCGTCCAGCCCTGAGTAGAAGGGCCTCGACAGAAAAGACTCCACCGCATTGGTCTAGATCGAAAGTCTGCCCGTGATGCAAGATTTGGTACTGCAGGGACCGATGTTCCTACGTGCTTGGCATTTCGCGGTCCTCCAACGGTCATCCGTACCAAAATCTACAAAAACCCGCCAATATGGCACGCCTTCAACGCCAGTCAATCTTTACCTCACAAAGGTAGGGAGCCAAGGTTCTACGGTGACCACGTTTACTCTGAGGGAAAAAGGGAAGAAGGCTACGCTCTAGCTTCTCGAAGTCTCAGATCTATCAGCCCATTGTTACTGAGACAAAATGTATATATGCACATGTCGCTCTACTCGAAGGCGAGCAAGAAAACACCAGAGAAGACCCTGGCTCACCTAAGCACTGCTACCGATATTGAGTCTCGTCTTTGTCAATCTAACACTCCTGCCAAAGTTCGACGCGTGGCCAAGGCTTGCCTCCCTTTACCGACATCTGATCAGATCCTTAAAGCACATGATGGCTCAGGACAACCAATCCCGACTATCACGTCGAGCAGACTCGCCGCGACCTGTATCAATTTTGACGGGATGCTCGTTCCATATCGATCCCCTGTACCGCAAGCGTGCCAACACTGTCGGTGCTGCTCCCATCACTCGCAACAGGCCTCCCATGGCACCGAAACGGCACACACTGGAAAAGATCATCGACTATGCTGATAAACAGTGTGCGTATATAGAGCGCATGACGGAGCAGGACATGAGGAGAGGCATTGTACGAGGCAGATCGGCAGACCCCTCAGTTGCCACATCTGCTCGATCAATGGCAGACGGTATCTCAGCCGTTCAGAGTGACTATCAAGGACTCCCGACCCGAGCAACTTACAAAAAAGAAGTCACAGCTAATTCGAACAACGAGGAAGAATCATCGTCAACTTGCTCTGAAATTAGCGTTCCGGCAACACCAAAACGAACGTCGGCCGAAAGCTATACCAACTACACAGCGGAATGTGAAGCTGAGCTGAGTCAGCCTTGTAATGACCTGCTCGTTCTTGCAGGTGCAAAGCTGGTTGTTCAGGAGTTCGAAGCTGCCGAGCTAATGAAGCACAATGCTTATGAAACAACATCTTTACTGTCGATCCTACATGAGTAGCGACACGAACTTGCCGGTCATTGGAACGGTCGGTGGGGTGCCAAAGACTACTTTTCGGGCCTCGGCGGGAGGATGATGAGCAGACTGTCATTAAACTTGTGGTGAGAAACAAAAGTTGTGACTCTGAAAGTGGTGTAAATGAAATGTGGAGTTTGTCTCACCATTACATGTCCAAGCCGGAGATGTGGTCACCAAACGGACCATTGGGGAGTGCTCTGTTATAGCTCTCTGTCAGCTGAGAAGCGTTGACAGTTGGTCGTGTGTAAGCACCAATGCTTTCATTGCACGGCGCTGGGGGCCGTGAAGACACAACAGGTGGCCACACCTCGCATTCAGAAACGTGGAGGGGATTGGTTTCTCTTCCAATGTGGTATGGCTTGCTGTGGTCCAACAAATGCGACGTGGGAGCAATCCCACTCAGATCATCATTACTAAATACAATCATCACTAAAGACTCCTGGGATCCTTTGCTGAAAGGCCTTGAAGGGCAAGCTAAAGAAGTAAACTCAAGTGCAGGAGGTCTGCGTGCGATGATCGCCCGTGCGCGGAGGCCAGCCAAGCATACGAACGCATGCGTTTGTGGCCGAAAGCAGTGAACATGAATATACAGCGTCTGTGCCTTGTTGCTTCGAGGCAGCCATAGCACTCAATCGACTTTAAAGATAGACTCAAATAGAATAACTTGATACAAAACAAATGCAAGATACCTTATGAAGTGCGAGATGTACTCGTACAGCGCTGAAGAAGGAAGAGATTGAATAAAGTTTCGGGCCCGGCCTTACCTATCAGCCCCTAAGCTTGAAACAAGTTAGGGCACAGACGTTCGCCGAGGTAACCATGGTCGTGGGCACTCCGCCGCCTATCACAACCTCCAGTCGCAGGCTTGAGGATGCGTCATCTGATACATCGTCCTCCCAGAACCCAAGGATCTTGAATTCCACAACTCAACAAGACTCCAGTAATACCAGTCCTCGTCGGCGTGCTTTCAACTCACACGGTCCCTCGTTATGCACAGGTAGCTCGTCGCCATCACCAGCAGGGTCACCACGATCAGCAACGACATCCTTTCGCGAACCGTGGAGGTCTTCATACCGCAAGACCTTACCAACAGCGACCATGTCGCCGAGAGAGCAGGATCTCCTCGACGAGTCTGAGAAGGGCTCTCTCCTCCGCGGCTCCCCTAGCACCTCGTCACCAGGCCGCAACTCCATCTCCTCGCCCCGCTCCTCCTTCGACTCGACCACAAGCGTCTCGACTACCTCGCTCGTCCTCGAGAACCTCAACACCAATGCCTCCCTCTACGCCGAGAAGCGCAAGCCCTCGACGCCCTTTGACTATCGCGACGACGAGTCAGACCCTGAACTCCCACGTACAAAATGGTCCAAACATAAACGTTCCCTCTCCGCCAGCACCCAGACCATGTCGCGGACATTGAAGAGATCAGTCTGGCTCGTACTCGTCATCGCCGTCGCGGGCTGGATCGTAGCGCTCTACTCGCTGCTTAGCAGCAAGACGTACCAGCATAGCTCAACAAAAGCGTATGACCACGAGACTCCAGGCGCGAGTTCCGGGCGTAAGATCAGTCTGCAGAGTGTACAGCAGGGCGAATGGTATCCGCAGCGTGTCAACCTGAATTGGATTGCTGGCGCGAATGACGAGGATGGTTTGTTGCTGGAGATTAGTCAGCGAGGGAAAGACTTTATGGTTGTTGAGGATGTCAGGGCGCGGAAAGCCGGGAGTGGGAGTGTGAACGGAAACAGGACGTATGAGAGCAAGACTTTGATGAAGACTGCCTTTTTTGTGCCCAAGGGTGCATCTGGGTCCGTAAGGGCGGAGGATTACTGGCCAAGTCCTGATTTGACCAAGGTGCTTGTGCTAGCAAAGTGGGAGAAGGTGTATAGACATTCGTTTACGGGGGTGTATTATATTTTTGATGTGGAGAGTCAGACGGCGGAGTATCTCGATGGCGATGTGCCGGATGGAAGGGTGCAGCTTGCGAGTTGGAGTCCGAAGGGTGACGCCGTTGTGTTTACGAGGGATAACGATCTGTTTGTGCGGTTGTTGAAGGACTCGAGTGGACAGCCGACGACTGCGGTTCGACAGATTACGAAGGATGGTGGGCCCGAGTTCTTCTATGGGATCCCCGACTGGGTCTATGAAGAGGAGGTCTTTCAGGGCAACACTGCGACTTGGTGGGATCGCCAAGGCAAGTTCGTCGCCTTCATGAGGACGAATGAGACTATGGTGCACGAATTTCCCGTGGACTACTACTTGAGCCGTCCGACGGGTTTGCAGCCAGCAAAGGGATTGGAGAACTACCCAGACGAGAAGAGGATCAAGTATCCGAAGACAGGGTCGCCCAACCCAGTTGTGGATATGTTGTTCTATGATCTGGAGGCGAACGAGATGTTCGATGTGAACATTGAGGGTGGTTTTGGCGACGACGACAGGATCATTGCAGATGTGCTGTGGGCAGACAATGGTCGAGTCATGGTGAAGGAGTTGAACAGGGTTAGCGACAAGATCAGAGTCGTGCTAGTTGACGTCAAGAGTCGAACTGGTAAAACCATCAGAACGCTCGATGTGCAGAAGCTGGATGGTGGCTGGGCCGAGCCTGGACAGGAGTGCAGATATGTCCCTGCCGACCCTGACAAAGGCCGACCACAAGAGGGCTACATCGACATGGTGATCTATGACGACGGCGACCATCTCGGCTACTTCTCACCCCTGGACAGCCCCGAACCACTGATGCTGACGAAAGGGAAGTGGGAGGTTGAGCAAGATAGTGTCAAAGTTGACCTGGAGAATAACCTCGTGTATTTCACTGCAGCCAAAGAACACTCCACCCAGCGCCACGTCTACAGTGTCGACCTCGAAGGAAAAGAGATAAGACCACTCGTGTCGACAGACAAGCCGGGCTACTACACAGCAGAGTTCAGTGCAAAAGCGGGCTACGCGATAATCGATTACCACGGCCCGTCGATACCGAGCCAAAAGGTCATCTCAACACCGTCAAACCCGAACACCTATGAAGAACTCCTTGAAGAGAACAAAAGCCTTGCCAAGCAAGCAGCTCAACATGAGATGCCTCAACTCATCTACACGAACATCACAGCAGAAGACGGTACAGTCCTGAACGTCCTCGAACAACGCCCACCACACTTCGAGCCGAACAAACAATACCCCGTCCTCTTCCAGCTCTACGGCGGCCCTGGCTCCCAACAAGTCGACCGTCGCTTCAAAGTCGACTTCCAGTCCTACGTCGCAAGCACACTCGGCTACCTAGTCGTCACCGTCGACGGCCGCGGCACAGGCTTCATCGGCCGCAAAGCACGTACCCTCGTCCGCGGCAACCTCGGCCACTTCGAAGCGCTCGATCAAATCGCCGCCGCAAAGGAGTGGTCGCGCAAATCGTACGTCGATGCCGACCGCCTCGCCATCTGGGGCTGGAGCTACGGCGGCTTCATGACGCTCAAAGTCCTCGAGACCGACGCGGGCGAACACTTCAAGTACGGCATGGCCGTCGCGCCCGTCACGGACTGGCGCTTCTACGACTCGATCTACACGGAGCGCTACATGCTTACGCCCGGCGCCAACGTCCGCGGCTACGACAATACGGCGATCAACAATGTCACCGCGCTGAGCCAGAACGTCCGGTGGCTGATGATGCACGGTACAGGCGACGACAACGTCCATGTGCAGAACACGCTGACGCTGATTGACAAGCTGGACTTGGCCGGCGTGAAGAACTATGATGTACATTTCTTCCCGGATAGTGATCATGGAATTTACTTCCACGGGGCGAATAACGTGGTGTTTGGGAAGTTGAGCCAGTTTCTGGTCAACGCTTTCAATGGCCAGTTTTACAAGATGCGGAACCCGGTGCCGGAGTATACTGTTGGAGTCGACGACGAGGCGAGGTAGGCTGTGCGGTCTCGACACAGATTTATGTTTTTATCCTATAGATTAATCCTTTCACACCAAGTTCAATTTACCACTTTTCCCGGTACAGCGAATCCACTGTGACCCCGTACGAGGGGGAGATCGTGGCGCGGCCCTGAACTCGAAAGAGTATGCCGGCCTCTAAAGATTCATTTGCAAGGTTATATGAGCTCTAAGAGATTTCATGCGTGTTTCTCCGGAACCGAACACTGAGTTCATTGAGAAGAAGAAGAACGCTAACATTGATAGGAAGACATCGTCCTTGATGTAGACGACCAGAAAACTCCGCCACGACGGGATAGTGGTACGGTTCCTGCCAATGTACTCATCGGCCATTTTGTTTGTAAGTAGGACTTGGCAAAATAGCTCAAACGCGATTGGGATCTGCAAATCTCTATGAGTCTGCATTTCTTTGATTGATAGCTAGGTGGCTGGCTGGCTGTCCATACACTCTCTGTCTTTCTCTCTTAACCCATGGCAAAATCCCACTGCCCAAAGTCCTCCTTCCACGCCTCCGCGTCCCTCGCCTCGTCGCCTTCCGCGGCAGGCACAGATCGCCAATCGGCGCGGGGCTCTAGCTTCAGCAGACTCGACATAACGGTGCGGCCGAACTGGATGTTGAAGCGCTGGTCGGGTGGGAGCTCGAAGTACATGCATGTCTCGGTTGTGCCGGTGGGGGTGCCTGCTTTTTCGGCGTCGTCTTGGCCGGCTGCGATGGCGTCTGCCTGGGCGATTGGGGAGGCTGCTGCTGCTGCTGCGGGGTCTGCGCCGTTGGTGTGAAGGTGACCGTCGCCGTTGGCGGTTGCGGGAGCGGTGGACGAAGGGACCGTGGCAGCCGACCAGATCCAGACTCGGAAGAAGTCGCTCTGTCGGTCTGGGAGGAGCTTGTCGGGCTCGCAGGCTCGGAACTTCTCGTACTCGTTCTTCTCGGCCGCGACTTTGAATGCGGCTTCGACTAGGCCTTTGCTGATCATGGCTTCCGGACAGGCGATCCATTGCCAGTGGAAGTGGCGGATGCCGGTGCGGTTGACTTCCCAGCAGACTGCGCCTAGGTCGCCGTTGGCTTTGGTGAGGAGCATGTGTTGGAGGGCGTGTCTGTAGCGGGTCATTTCGTTGAGTTCGGTTTGGAGTTCTGAGGGCGCGCGGCGGCCGTGGGCTGTTGCGTCTGCGGCGTGGTACATGGGGATGATCATGAGGTTGCCGGTTGATTTGAGAGTGGGAAAGGTCGTGGTTGTTGGAAGAGGACCACGTAGGGACGTGAGGAAGGATTCTTCGGCGATACTGATGACCATGTCGGCGGAGAACTGGGGTTTGCCAAGACACATGAAGCAGTCGTTGGGGTCGTATTTATGGCGCTTGTTGTTTCGGCCTCGGCCACCTGGACGATGGGAGTCGGTTGTGCTGTGGTCGTAGCGGCGACCGGGGTAGGGATCTGCGTCGAGGGCGTCGCGTTTACGCTTGCTTCGGGGCGTGGTGACGGTGAAGGGCGCAGCTCGTTGAGCGCCTTCTGTGGTTGCGGGCTTGGTCAGGTCAAGAGTGAAGGCTGACAACCATTCTGAGGTCTTGAGGCTGATACTGCCTAGTGATTCAAAGCGGGTTACTTGGGTTTCGGCATCTTCAGAGTACTCCGTAGGCCAAACAAAGGGCTCGCGCTTCCAGCTCGCAGTCGGTGATGAGGAGAAATGATAGCGTGGTTTAAGCGTTGCGCATAGATTTGCGACGGCTCTGGCGGAGGTGGTGGGATCGACACCTTCCGGCAATGAGATATTCGAGCCGCTCTCAATCCGTGCTGGCCATTGGCTCGTAAGGACGATGTGAGCGTTGTTTGCTCCCTGAAGAACTCGTGCTTCGTTCTCGAGGTAGAGAGGATCGTACTTGCCGATTGACTGCGTGACCGACTCCTCGTTTTGAACTTGGCGCCCACCGAGGAAGACGATCTTGATGCCTTCAGTGGTGGTCAAGGTACCCTTCCGACCGAGATAGAACAGGTTTGGACAAACTTCGCCAGCCGAATCTAGCTTGGCCTGGACTGACTCTGGTAGCACATTGTCGCCGACTGTGAAGTATGTAGGGAGTGGGACGGTGATCGAGCCCGACAGGAGTGCTTGAACATCGTCGTCAGCTTCCTGGCCAAAGAGGTCGCCGGCTACGAGAGCGAATGCGAAGTCGGTCTTGGAGTGCAGCTTTGAGATCTTCTGAAAAGCTTTGGTGACTTGTCCTCGAACGGCGCCCACGACGAGTATCTTGGTCGCCATGGTCTTGATGGTTCTGGCAGATATCTGTCCTAGCTGGGTGAAGAAACAGGATGGTGCAGGATCCGAAGTTCGACTTGCAGGTCTTATATATGCCTTTGCCTGCTTTGCCCGACGTACGTGTTGGTCTGACTGGGTTGACAGGGTGTGAGCTCAGTGTAAGCTTCTCTTGCAAGATCACAATCGAGGTCACGGTCAGCAAAACTCGCTATTTGGTTTGAAATGAAGCTCAAATTTGCAAGTTCTTTCGACTACTCAATTGAGCTTTGCGCACTCAGTCTTTCAAAGGTACGACTGTCCAAATTCCAGTCTGTCCACCTCAGAGTGTTCCGCGAAGTCAACAGACACGGTTGAATTTCGTGTGCTTGTCCTGATCCCCCATAAGAGCAGAGCGCATTCTAACAGTGATGGACCTTAAGAGGCTCGGAGAATACAACGCCACACTATAGACAGTGCTCAGCCACATCTGCCTTGATGCCTAGTTTTCACGATGCCGCTATCGATAAGAACCAAAAGTTTCCATGTGAGCAAGTACGATGGTCGCGGTTTCTTGTTTCTTGCTTGCCCCCGTGCGCTGTGCTTCCATATCGCTGCAAGCAACCACCTAGTAAATGGATGATTGCAGATGATACCATCGAACATGTCACCCATTTCTCCTGGAAGACCGGCAGGACCGCCTCGAAAGGCGCGAAAGCCGACAGCGACTACGAAGGCGCATCGCTACGAACCCTTCACGAAGAGAGTCGCGAAATTGAAGATCGACCCCGTGCACAAAGTCCAGCAGTCGAGGCTGAAAGAGACCAGTGACGATATCTCCCAAAGCTATTTTAGGGCAGCGCTCGAGGAGTGGTCAGAGCTGAACCTTACCACCACCTTCACCTCATTCTTCTACCAGGTCAACGGCCTCTGCGAAAGCCTGCCCCAACTACTACACCATGCCGACAAGATTGTGCAGTCGCTGCTCGAGCACATAGAAAAGCAGGAACACCTGGCCTTAGAGGCCCTGCTGAGTTTGGTGGCCCATCTGGCGCATGATCTCGGCCAAGGGTTCGAAAAGTACTTTGCACAGACGGTCAAGCTGGTGGCCAAAGTGTCAACCGCTCAGGATGACCCTGCCGTTGTCGAGGCGTGTTTCACTTGCCTGGCATGGATCTACAAGTACCTGTCCAGGCTGCTTGTGCAAGACCTAAGGCCCTTGTTGGATATACTACTGCCCTACTTCTCAGCACGAAAAGAATATATTCGACGCTTCACGGCTGAATCTCTTGCCTTCCTCGTGCGAAAAGCTGCAATCCTATACCCCAAGAACCGAACACCGCTGACACGTGCCATCGAGCATGTCATCGTGACCAAGGTTGCAGATCTGGATGAGAAAGAGCAAGATGCATATGTCGAATCGAGTAGGACACTGCTTGCAGAAAGCGCTGTTGGCGTGGATGCAGCTCTCCATACGAGCGCACCCGAGTTGTTCACCTGCCTGTACAGACAAGTATTGTCTCGTGAGCAATCGGACGCAATTGCCGTGCGCATCATCGAAGGTTTCACCGTGAACCTGGTCCACAGGACTGACGCACCAGGGTTTCGCCCAGTCCTCGATGTCATTGTAGAAGCAGCCGAGCAGTCAGACAAGTCGATACCTGAGCAGGCTCTTGCCTCGCGTTTGTTGCTCATCGCTGTAGCCACTCGCGGCGGCTCACGAGTCAGCGATTGGTCGCCGGTGCTACGGCTACTTCCTGTGCAACTGCGCGGAATTGCATCACACCATGAGCCATCGAAAGTGGTCTCCTCAACGCTCGTCAAAGTTGTTGCGAGCGCATTCCAAAGTGCTCCGTTGGATCAGCTATTACCTTCCGTCCCGAAATTGGTGGCTGCGGTCATTGACAACACGAGCTCTTCTCACTTTTTCAGTTTCTGCGAAACAGTAGCAAGCCTTCACAAATCTAGATTTCAAGACTTGATTTTACCTCACCTACAGCAATACATCGTCTCACAGTGGGGCGATGATGAGGCTGGCCTTGTCGTCTTGCTCAATGACCTTCAACAGCAGGGAGCCATCCACAAGCAGTCGGGCAAAGCTGGCTTCGTGGCCATCAGTGATCAGTGGGAAGCGTCACTCCGCACCGAATGGCAAAAAGCTGGGTCCAAGGAGACTTCTATACAGGCAGAATGCCTTCACTTGCTAATGGCTCGCTCCATGCTGTTCCCAAAGTCTTTGGAAGCTACCAGAGAATATAGAAATATCCTAGTCAAGAATGTGAGAAATGCACTTTCACACGCATCAGATGCGGCACCCGACCGACGCATCCATCTAGGTTGGGGGCTTGCGACGCTCGTGAATCTCCCTGAGGGGCCAACAAGCATTTCGCACGAAGATTGGAACGGCTTGATGGCACAGAAAGAGGACATGTTCCAGCTACTGCCATTTGTTCAAGCACTAGCGGACGTCGCTGCAAAGTCACCTGCTACTATTGCGCCTCTGTTCTCAAATACGCAGGCACGTCCTGTACTTGTGAAGAACATGCTCAATTCGTCACTCGAGTTGAGAAAGGCCTCATTGAAAGTGCTTGAGCTTGTCCATGGTAATGATCCAGAGTCGTCCCAGCAGAGCATCGAGCTATTGAATGAGATACTCGATACAGAGTATAGCATCGGGAACGCCCGCCAACTAGCAATGCTGCTTCGTCGCCTGCCCCAAATGCAAAAGAAGGTGTCTCAGAATTCTACACTCTCGAAATTGATTCCTACTTTCGCGCTCGGACTCCTACCGAATTACCACGACCAGCTTCGCAGAGACGTTTCGTCGGCGCTAAGTCAGATGATCACGGACCCTGAGACAGAAGAACTTGTTCTTGAAACGATCAAAGATTGGTTGCAAGCACCAATTGAACCTCCTGCAGCTTCACTGTCGTCGAGTGATGAGCTTCCTGACCGCGTCTCAGTCTTCGAGTGTACTAGATTAAATGATATGGACTCTGCCTATATGAACTCGACCGCCCATCTGGATGATCCTACACACGAGGTCAAGACCCGTGTCGAATCGGCTCATGCTCTACTGACGCACCGGATACCATTCGGTAGTCGATCTATTGCTCTGCAAGTCCTTCTCGATATGCCGCAGGTTGCAGAGAAGAGGTCAAAAATATTAGTGCCTGCATTTCTGGCTGCTCAACGTGGGCGTGCTGGACACGATCCTAACAGCCGTGATGAGTCCCATTCAGACAATACCCTCAGTCCAGACATAGAAGAGCGCGGCTGGAGTCTAAGGGAGCGCAAGCTATTCCTGCAACTTGCAGGTCATTTCAACAACCCGAGGACGCTATACCGAGCGGAAGATGTCCATACGATGTTGCTCGAGCTTCTTGCCAACGGAGATGCTGAGACTCGAAAGCTAGCATTGCTCGTCATACTGAAATGGAAGAACCGAGCCTTGATAGCCCACCAGGACGCTTTGTTGAGAGTTGCAGACGACAAGACAACCTCATCGGAGCTTGCTCTGATGCTGAGCAGCGAGTCTGAATCAAGCACAATACGGGACGATAGCCGAGCAGAGGTGCTTCCGGTCCTACTACGGCTCATCTTTGGTCAACTAATCGGTCGAGTCGGCGTTCATGGCTCCCAAGAGGCAAAACGAAAATCGTTGTTACGCTTGTTGTTCCGCATACAAGAGTCAGAAGTGCTCATGTTCCTTGACATCTTACTAGGCCGACTGCGGGAAGTGACCATGGCGGATGCTAATAGTGAGGTACAGAAGCATTTTGTCTCTCAGGACTTGATCAATGCCGACCAACAGTATGGCTTTTTGCGCATGGTTTCTTCTATGCTCGAGATCCTACAACTGCAATTTCGACCTTTTGGCCACAAGATTCTGGACGCTGTGCTCTACTGCACTACTAGGGCCTGCCATCAGGTTGAAGCGTTTGAGTCGGCAGAAACAGCTCCGGCCCTGATCAGGAATACCCGACGAGTTGGTATCCAATGTTTGACTCTGATTCTCGAATATTGTCCCGACCTTGGGCTGCAACCGTATAAGTCTCTTATGTGGCATGAACTTATCAGACCACGCATGGCAAATTTCACTACTGAGAACTTACAGGGGGTCTCAGGGTTGCTCAAGATGTTCAGCGTCTGGACGCGCTCACAAGATAGATTGCAGCTTCTAGCAATGGAGGATACTCACATACTGGGTTCATGCTGGAGTCTTCTTGCGTCAGAGCATGCTAAACCTACCGTCAAAGTTTTCGTGATAGACGAAATTGTTGGCTCGTTGCTCGGTCTAGCCGACAAGGAATCCAAAGATAGCGACGTGGCAAGCTCGGTCGTGAGGGTGGAAGCACCTCAGATACTGGACAAACTAGCGGTCCTATTGCAGCAGGCTCCGCCAAAAGACACTCTACTCACTGTCATGAGAATCGTCCAACGACTCGAGACACACGTTGAAGCTATTACGACAAGGCAGAAGATTGTTGACCTGTTGGTTGATATACTCGGCGAACCCAATCAGAGACTACCGCCGCATATTAAAGGTCAAGTGCTCAAGGCCATCAAGGGCCTAGCACAGTCGACTGGTGTGCTTAATGGTACTCGATCGAGGGAGCGACTTTTCGAGCTGGTATGCAGTTACTTCGATTTCTTTCGTGACTTGCCGAACCGACAATCCTGCGCCCAAATTCTCCGGCTGATCGCGCAAGAAGACGAGAGCATCCGTGACGCTGCCGACATTTGTGAAGATCTCAACGCCTGCTCCACTGTCAGCCTGGACGAAGCGAATTATGACCGACAAAGTGCAGCGTTTTCGAGAATCCACACTATGCTCGACGCACATATATCAGGCCGGGCTTTCCTCCCCATCTTGCACAACCTGATTTTCCTAACGAGGTCTACCGACGACACCGCGATCAGAGGCAATGCACTTGGCTGCATCAAGCATTTGATTAAAGCTACTGCCGATAGTCCTCAAGATACAGAATCACTCGCAGCTGTTCTAACTCAAGCGATTGGGAAGCACATCAAAGACGATTCAGAAACAGTACGTGCTGATTTCACTGAGCTCTTAGGTGCTGTAGTCCAACATTGGAAAAGCCTGGATCGATTGCAAGATATGGAAGTCCTTCTTGTAGGTAACGACGAGGAGGCATCTTTTTTCAATAACATTCTCCATATTCAACAACATCGTCGGAATCGTGCTATCAGAAGGCTGATAATTGAAGTCGAAACTGGCACGATATCAGCAGAGAATATTGCGAATTACTTCTTGCCGCTGTTGCAAAAATTTGCGACTGACACCAGTACAACCGAGTCCGCACAAGCGACCAAAGGTCAGAGTATTGCGTCAATGACTGTCCTCCTTCAGTGGCTTGACTGGAAAACATTCCGGCGTGTCTTCAGGCAGTATCGACCATCACTCGAGAACAAGACTGAAGACGATAAGCTTGACGTCCGGCTGCTGGACCATGCTGCGGATGCTCTGACCGCCGCGATAGGAAGGAAGACAGCTGGTGAGAATAACGAGGCTCCAGTTCCTCATCTGACTAGGTGTTTACCCACCGAAGATGTCCTTGCACAAGAGCTGAAGACCAACTTCATCCCAAAGCTTGCCGAGCTGAGTCATTACAGAGACGAGGGCGAAATTAGCCAAAGAATACCAGCTGCTGTCGTAGCTGTGAAGCTAATCAACCTCTTGCCGGCCAGCGAAACTTCTTTGCTAGCAACGCCTGTCATCCTGGATGTTGCACAGATTTTGCGAAGCCGGACGCAAGAAACGCGTGATTTAGCTCGCAACAAGCTGGCAGAAATCGTTACTCTTCTTGGCTCTTCCAGCGTGCAGTTCGTCTTGAAGGAGCTTCGAACTGCTCTGACGCAAGGCTACCAACTTCACGTGCTCTCATATACCATGCATACAATTCTGCTTGCTACGGCTGAGCAGAGGGCAATAGGAGATCTCGATTACTGCCTGGAGGATCTAGTCAAAGTCATTCTCGATGATGTCTTTGGTGCCGTTGGACAACAAAAGGACAATCAAGACTACATAAGCAGCATGAAAGAGGTGAAGAGGAACAAAAGTTTCGACTCAATGGAGATCCTTGCGAAGTGCACAAGTGTCAAAAATCTTGCGAAATTGGTATTGCCGTTCGAGGCACTATTGACTGGCTCGCTCTCTTCGAAGCAGGCAAGGCATATAGACGAGCTTTTCAGGAGAGTTGGAGTCGGCATCTCGCATAGCCCGGCAGCAAGCAGCCAAGAGTTGCTCGTCTTTGCATTTGAGCTGATTCAGTCGTTTTATCGAGTCAAGCCGTCGCAACCACCTCGGAAGTTGACGAATGACGAGAAAAACAGAGCCCGCTTCATCGTGCAGAAGGACAATACACAAAAGGTGGGGAGAGTCAACTCCTCGTCTTTATTGTACAAGCTTGCAAAGTTTGCCATCGACATCGCGAGGTCCACCTTTGCGCGCCACTCAGAGCTCATGACGGCCCAGAACGTTCATGGTTTCTTGCCAATTGTGGGTGATGCGCTCGTTGAAGGTCAGGAAGATGTCAAGATCTCTGCAATGAGATTGCTATCTACCGTCGTCAAGCTCAGGCTGCCGGAACTGGAAGAGAATGCTAAGCTCTATGTGATGGAAGCCGTTAAAGTTGTCAAAGGGGCTATAAGCACGAATGAAGAAGCAGCACAAGCAGCCCTCAAGCTCGTGTCTGCAATTGTCCGGGAGCAGAGCCAGGTTGAAGTACGGGAGTCTGATATCGCATATATCCTCAAACGTACCATGCCTGACCTCGAGGAGCCAGATCGTCAAGGTGTCACTTTCAACTTCCTCAAAGCAGTCATGGCTCGGCAAATGCAGATGCCCGAGATTTACGAGCTTGTCGACAAGATTGGTTTGATGATGGTAACAAGTCAAAGCCGGAGCTCGAGAGACGCAGCTCGGGGTGTCTACGTCCATTTCCTGCTCGATTACCCACAAGGCAAAGCTCGATGGTCCAAACAGATCAAGTTCTTAGTCAAGAACCTTGAATATCAATATCCAGAAGGTCGGCAAAGCATTATGGAGGCGTCAAGTACGCTCCTATCGAAGCTTGACAAAGGCACCGCTCAGGAACTGGCTGCAGTCATGTTTGTACCTATCGTCTTAAGGATGGCCAATGACGACAATGAACAATGCCGAGAACTTGCGGGCGCTTTGCTGTCGCAGCTCTTCCGTAGAACACCTCGACAAGGTCTGTTGGCGATGCTCGAGCCATTGCGAGCGTGGCTTGAACAGAGTGACAACCTCATGCTCAAGAAGATCAGTCTGCAAGCATGGTCGATTTACTTCAAGGTGGCGGAAAATGTCTCACAGGACGAGCTTCCAATTGTCAGGGACCAACTACTGCCGATCCTTCGCGAATCTGACGAAGACGAAAGCGTATGGGAGTCGCAATATCATGCACTTGAGCTCCTTCACGTGCTGGCAGAGTCTTATCCTCAATCGATGCTCACAGCCAAGCAAAAGACCTTGTGGGAAAAGATCATTGCTGCTCTGGACACAAATTATACCTGGCTCCAGAACTCGGCTTCAAGGCTAGTTCAGCTGTACTTCCGAGAGTGCATAAGCGCGGGTTGTATGAGTGTTCCACTCTCAAGCCCGCAGGGTCTCAGTTTCCAGGAGGAGACTGTCACCCATCTGCTTCGCTCCTTGGTAAAGGTACTGAAACACCAGTCGACTACCACAGAACAGGCCGACATTGTGGTACAAAACTTGCTCTACCTTGTTAGATGTGTTGATGCCAGTGGGACCCGCGTTGCCATCAAAGCTGCTGCCAATGGGGTCGAAAACGGCGAGGGAAATGATATTGAAAGCGATGACGAGGCCGTCAACGGCGAGACAACGACGTCCATACCAGCAACCCAATACCTCCTTGATCAAGCGGCCCGCGTCTTACGGAGAGAGCCGACCAAGTACACAGCAGCAGCCATTCGACCGAAGTTGTCATTCTTAGCGTTCTTGACCTTAATGTTCCCTCACCTATCGACCGTTACTACCAGCGATTCACACCCATCGATCACGTCCTTGCTTGTACCACTTCTCCACTTTACGTCCACCACTACAAACTCTCCTCGTTCGACCGATCCTGCATTTAGCACGACCTATCAGACAATGATTGAGAATGCTCAGGTGCTGCTGGAGGCCGTTCAAGCCAAAGTGGGAGACCGAACATACGCAAAGTTGATAACAACAGCAACGAAGCAAGCAAGAGAGAGGAGGCAGGAGCGTCGGAACAAGCGAGCCATAGACACGATTGCTGAGCCAGAGAGAGCCGCTCAGGACAAAAGGCGAAAGTTCGAGCGGAAGAAGGACAGAAGGAAGGAAGTTAAGGGTATGCATAGAAGCAATAGGCGCAAGGACCTTGGCTTTTGAGTTCATGTGTTTGCATAGTAAACAGGAGGAGTTCAATGGCGTACGAGGATGTTTGAGGATGTCAGAAGCATAGCGTAGGCGCATGGGTAGTTGCAACGAGACCGCCACGTCCTACGACAAGACGGCCAAGGTCCGTAGGATCTAGGTTAATTGAGAATCGATGAGATCATGTAACAATTTCTTCCCTCTCTACGATGCTGTCCCCGTTGTTATTCGCAACACCTGATTCCTGATTCTAGCAAATAAGATGTAGGGACGTATGTGTTACTGCAATATACTCAAACAGGCCATGGTGAGGCGAGCCTCAGGCTTGCCGAAATCCTCGAAGGAAGCTGTTGGCGACTACTGCAGGCAACTCTAGCCGCAACGACAGTAATGACGTCGCGAGGCTCCTGATCACATCCTAGAGCTCCCATGCCAACAAAACCGCGACGACATTGCCTTATCACCATCTTATCACCTATCTATATAACCAAAAGAAAACAAAGCGAAGAACACCATGGCCCCATCAAGAGGTCACAGCAGTCCTGCCTCATCCGACGACACCGCCGTCGTCCAACAAGGCAACTCAGCCCTGACCGCGCTCAAGCGCAACTTCAAGTACCTGGTGGCGCCGTCGTCCGTGTCCGCGACGCAGCAGCCGCGTCTGCGCACGCTGCGGTACCTGACGCAGTTCATCTTCTGGCGCGCGGTGCGCTGGGCGAAATACGCGGCGGTCGGCGCGCTGGTGGCCGGGATCAGCGCGACGGCGATCGGGAGCGTGGTCACGGGCGCGGCGTGGGTCGTTGCGCCGCCGACGATTGGCGGCGGCATTGTCGCCAGTGTGGTGTGGGGGGTCGGCAAGTTTTTGGCGGGCAGGGTGCATAGGAGGTGGGAGCGGAGGGGCGGGGATGAGGGCGTCGAGAGACGCGAGAGGGAGGAGATGGAGATGTTGGATAGTCCGGTCAGGAGGGAGGGGAGTTATGGCGTTGATGTTGGGCCGAGGGCTGTGCCGTGGTGAGGGTGGGGAAGGGGGTGGGGGGAGTGCGAGAAGTCGTTGGGGTGTTGTTGTTGTTGTTGTTGATGAATGACCATGGGTGGCTGGCGAGCCGGGTTGCGTGGGGTTTGAAGACTTGACGGATGGTCAGTACTGGGTCAGCTCCGGTGGCAAAGCCAGCGGTAATTTGTTTGGCTCAGCTTAACGAAATACATGCTATCCTGTTGTGTTGGAGTATCTGTCCATTTGTCTATCTTTCTCTTGCAACACACAGACCAAGGGTTTGATGCGACTCTGCTTCGCAGACATGGTTCCAGTGGAAACCTACAGCCGAAGCGCCAGGTAGCTATGACCAACGGCGAGGCTGGTACCGCGTGATACTCTGGAGGAACGCTCCAAACAAGAGGAAAGTGGGACCGCGCGAAGAACATCCGGCACTGGCCACCCACATACACGGCGCATTGATGGTGGTGGTGGCGAGTGATAGAAACAGACAGATTGCTGAGAAGACGAGAACAACAATTCTCAGAGCTGGTTGCAGACCGGGGACATGTCTCAGACACCAGAGACTCGGTGTTCGTATGTTTGAGCAAGGCAGAACTGAGTACGGAAACAGGAAGAGGGATAGATGCGTCTAGCAAGCAGGACGAGGACGTAAAGTCTGCGTAGAGAGCAAACTTGACAGGTTCGGGAGGTGACTCTATTGTTGGTTATACTTGGCCTCTAGCTCATCTAGGGGCTGCGGCTCTGATTGTGCTCTCACATCGTGGATTCACTGACCGCTTCTTACCGATACATATTTGAAATCCGACGCGAGCCTGGTGAATACGTGCAGCCGCTGCGTTAGATTGGCAGTCATCTCGGTGAACGTTGCGAGCACATGAACCATCATCCATGCATGACACAACTAGTGAGTCAATTCAGTGACAGGAACTTGAAAGCCTGACGGTCAACAAGTGGTTGGCAAAGAGAGGAATATGGAACATCTTACTACCATGTGAGAGAACGAAAATGGTTCTCGTCTTCATCGCTGTCATTGGAGGGTCCGCATTGCCATCACCATCACGCAACCTGCTTCATGTATGCAATTCAACATCTACGAGTATTGATGTTGGACTTGTCGGGGCCTGTATTAGGCCACCATCGGATTTTCCCATCAAGCACTAAGACGGTGAGTTTGAGCTCAAGGCTTGACGAAGCAGAATCCATGATAGAATGCAACAGCCTCCTTCTCCTCCTCAGTCATGCATAGCGGCCCACCAGGATGCTTGATAACACCCATTCTCACGCCTAGTTGTTCGAGCTCTCTGGCGACGGCAGCGGTCGAATCCTGACCATCATCAACAGCCTCTTGTCCCCACCCACCAGCATTTGCACCAGCAGCGCCACCACCAGTATTGGTCGCCCGTTGAGGGTCAGTCTCGCAGTTCCAGATATCGAGGAAGCCCTTGCGATATCGTTGCTCCAGGCCATAACGTTCTGCAATCGATCGGAAAGCCTCCCACGGCACCACGAATTCGGGAACGTCCACAGCCTCGGCGATGTAGTAAGTATATTTGTGGCCGAAGGGAGGTCTGAAGGAGCCATCAGCAGCAACAGGTGGAAGTGAAGAGGAAGGAGGTGGGAAGCGGACCGAGTAGATCGAGTTGCCCCAGGAAGGCGCAGAGGATTCTGAGTAGTCTCCGGCATGGGCAGTTGTGCCATTTGTGTTGGTCTCGCCATTGGTCTCAGGCACACCATTCGTGGTGTCGGTCGCAGCTGTGTACTTGTTGCCGTTCTCTTTGAACCAGCCCTTAACTCGATCGGAGAGAACGTCGCTATTTGGGCAAACACCGATGAAGCGGCCGCCTTTCTTCAGAGCGCCAGAGACGTTTCGCAGCATCATCTCGACCTTGTCTTGACTTTCGAAGGAGTAGTGCATGCTGAACATCATGGTCACCACGTCAAAGCCGCCACCTTTGCCCCACCTGTCCATGGCGTCCGGCTTGGGGTCGATGCCGATTTGTTGCACGATTGGTATTTCGCCAATCCACTCGCCGAAGCAGTCCTTGACGGCGAAGCGAGCATCAAATCGTGGTCGACGGCCTTTCCACATGGTCTTGTACCTGTCTTGAGCTTGGGCAATGGATTGATCAGCAGGATCAAGACCAGTGTAGAGACCAACGGGTTGAGGAGCTTTCTCCCACTTGCCCAGATCTCCGCCCTTACCACAACCAACATCCAAGACCAGCAGCGGCTTGATCTCTTCAGGTTCTTTGGCAGTCTCACCCCAGCCTAGCTCTTCTTCTTGCTCGACGGCCTTCTCCTGGGGGCTGAACTTTTGTATTATGCAGCTCTTGACCCAATTGTTGAAACTACGTAGGCCTTTGATCTGAGACTCGTTCCTCCGCCAGTCTCTTCCACGCTCTTTGACATACTCTGGCACTGCATTGTACCACTCGTTGACGACGCCTTGCACGCCACGGTTGACATTGGACATGCCTTGTGCTTTTTCTCGCTCGGCACGTAGACGCTCTTGTTCGGCCAACACGTTCCTGCCTCGTCCACGGCCACCGCCTGGCCTGGGTAGATTCCTCGGGGGAGAATCGCGGATGGGCGAGGGAGATCTGCTGATAGGGCTCGGGTCTCGCTTGGTGGGCCTGGGTGGTGATCTTCTTCTATATGCTGAGGGTAGACGTCTCTCTGGGGATCTTGATCGCCTCTTAGGCCGATCTCTGACCCTCCCGTAGTCTCGAGGTCTTTCGTCGTCGGGCCGGCGACGTGACTCCTGATTCACGTCCGGCCTTCTGTTGGCGAAGGCAGCAGGCGTGCGAGCTGGGCGACTGCTTACTTCACCTTCTTCTCTCGCAACCTTTGGAATACGTGGCATCCTGGAGGCCGCTGATGTACTCGAGGTTGAAGTGCCTGTGCCATTCATGGGTGTGTCTCTCTCTTCTGATCGCGGTCTCTTCTGCGGTGGCCCATGACCATTTGCTGCACGCTCTGCGACAGCATTATTTGGAGAAGCGGGTCGTTGTCGCTTTCGTGACTCGGGAGATGAAGACATGCTCTTGTCCTTTGCTTGCGCAGGCGAAGATGTCTTGCTATGTGAGCCGTTGGAGATAGCTTCTTCTGCAACAGTATTGGGGATTTCGGTGAATTTGTCGCGAGCAGGATCGTATGCAATTGACGACCTACGTCGAGCTGGGGTTGTCTGCTCGGCCTCAGACTGTGGAGGCAGTTGTGGGTCCATTGTGACAGAGTGGTGAGTGGTGAATGGTGACTAGGTTAAGGTGTCAAGGAGTCAACGAGGCGTGTCCAGGGACCCACTACCACTGTCGCTGCCAGCTTTATGTCAGAACATCAGAGCGTTGTGGTCGTGCTGACACACCAACGATCAGGATATCTACCGCTGATGACCAGGTGAGGAGTCTTCGTCTCCTGCCGCTTGATTCCCTCTGCGTGCATACCCTCTCTGCCTGAGCCTCTCTGTTAGTCACGTGACTACGACGTGTGAAGATGAATACCAATGAGGCTCGCTTGAGGTATCAGACGAACTACACCATTCTTGTTCAACAGCTCACAGCACTACAAATGGTCTGATACGAAGGCTCCACATACAGTGTCGCTCATAGTAGAGTACCTTCCCGCTCACATTATCTCCATGCTAGGAGCATGGTGTCCTTGAAGTTCCCTCCCAATCCGAGGTCGTACATGTTATCAAGCTCCTTCATATCTTTCACCCTCACCCACCGCTCGTCAATCACCTCTTCATGTCTTCCGTTTTCGACCTCCTTCCATATCGTCGGCGCACCACCTTCTCTCGTCCTGACGACCCACCAGTCTGCCTTTTTCCCATCAGCCCATCGAGGTGTCCTGCCCTTCCTCTTGTTCTGATCGAGATAGTGCTCGGGGTCATACACAATTCGCTCGTCTAATGGTCCGGGGTATTCAGCCTTCACATCAGCTATACGTGCCTTGAACACCAGATTGTCCCAGATGTCCTCCTTGAGGTCAGTCCACTTCGCTGTCTCATTTGTTGTACATCCGGCCCAGATCAAATACACGTGATAGATCAGGAACGCAAGTGCGAGCGGACACGTCATGCAAGCAAGTAGCGCGACCGCACCAATCCGTGCGTTCATCGCCACAACCACACTGTACGCGTTGAGCCAATCGCCCCAGCTTAGACCTGTGCTCCATTTCTTGTTCGTAATGCTGCCTCGTGTGAGTTGGCTGGGCACGAAGCCCTCTTGTAGTATACTTTCGAGGATACTGAATCCTGTTCGCGCACCGTAGCCAAGCAGACATGAGATAGATACGAGCAACGCGACGAAGTAGTGGTAGTTGTGTAGGCCAACGCAGTTGTTGATCCAGATACAATGGTGGTCTTCGCGTTCGATACAGGTCTTGCAGATTGAGCAGTGCTTGCTTCGTGCAGGCTTCGGGAAGTGGCACGTCCGGCACGGCTGGTGTGGGTGATACAGAGTGTAATCGTAGGGGTACCTGGTGAGAGCTGCCGGGTACGAACTGGTCGTAATGTGGTGGCCCGTGGTTGAATAGCAGAGCCAGAGCGTAAGGTATGGTAAGACCACTAGCGTGGGGATGATGAGGTAGCCATGGATAGCCGTTAAGTGAGGGTGAGCAGCAGGTATGAAGAGTATCTCTGAGCCCGATTGTAGCAGTATGAAAATAATCATGACCACAGGATGCCGATCGTACATAAGATAGCTGTATGCACGGGTGACGGAGCGGGTGACGCGTTGTCCCGTAATGGCACTGTCGAGGCCGATCAATGCTTGAGGGATGTAGTGCAACAGCAGACGATGGGTCCAACCTATGGGCGTCCGCCTGAACACTGGCAGACGCCCAAAGAGCGCAACGAAGACGACGAAGGAGATGATGCCGATGATCCAGGCGATGGTTTTGACCACCTCCATGGCGTCCTCGCTCTGAGCGAGCTGTCGGAGGAGTGGCATGTCCACCTACCTTCCAGCAAATCTCCGAGCAGATTTTACGATTGTTGAGTAGCGTGGTCTGTAGACGTTCGGTGCATTACTGGTGTGGGCTCACAAGAGATTTTTGTACAATTTGAATGTGTAAGTCTGATCGCGTACCATGTACAGAGGCTGGCTTTGTTGTATGACTTGTCAGCACGGTAGAACTGGACCATAAACCTATATCTAACAGTTATCATAACAGTCTATTTGCGTCTGGCTGTGGCGGTTTGTATTGACGCGCACGGTATATGAGCCTGACTTTTGTGTAAAATTGAATTTGTGGCCCTAAGGCAGGGGCAGAGTTGACGAAATTTATTCTACGAACATGGGCGTTGAACAGATTGGCCCGTATCTACAAGACGACTGTTTTCGACCTCTAAAGCAACACAGAATATCTCTAGCTCAGACAAACATGGTAGAACGAGCACACACGCCATCAACGCCTCGCTAGTCTTTAGAGTGGCAGCTTTGTTCGCAGAAAAGACTACGGATCACAGGCAAGGGGACTACATACAGCGTGAGCTACGGTCTTGGGTTGAAGGAGGAGGGAAGTCCGTATTGATAGAGCCTTGCGGCCCATGCACGCCAATATCGGAGGATTTCGAACGGCCGGGGTGAGGCAAACCTCAGAGCCACATCAGATGGTTCTTGTCGAGGTACATGCATATCTAACGCCCTCACATCAGATGCGCATAGCACCAGCCACACGACAATTTTGAGAAGGACGATTGAGTGCTGCAGCCTGGCCCAAAGCATGCCAGTCCATCTGCGGACAGAGCTCAAAACGCGCGCAATGCTTGATTGGCGATTTCATCGGGCTCTATAGAAACAGTCAGATCAGAGTACATACGGTCAAGCGGTACTTGTCCTTTGGGCGTCTTGTTGAATTGGCCATTGCAATCGCCTGAGTAAGGCACCTGTCATTTGACTAAAGTCAGCCACAGCTTCGTCGTAGTGTACTAAAGAAGCATAAATATAGAACCAACGCCAGAGTCATCAAGTCCATGGTTTCCGCCCTCGTAATCAGTCTTCCTGCGCATCTTGCTGATAGATATGACGAGATCTCGTGGGATCTTTCCTCATCTCGTGACCCGAACCTGTGAACCCGACTGGAAAGAAGTCAGTAGGAATTCTGTTAGAGATGGCGTGTAACATACCTCGAGCCGTGACACCTTCGCCAGTTCTAAACATGCTGTCTTTCTTGCCGTGTTTGCCCTTGCTCTTCGAGGCGAAGTCTTGCCACTTAGCTTTTCCTGCCTCAAGCTCGTTCTTTGCTTTCACCTTTCGAGGGATCTTAGCCGGTCTAACCGGCCCATCGCTGACTTTGCTTGGCTCGCGCTTGGCTTGCTGCGCCAGATTGGGATCCACAGTCGAGGCTGCGGAGATGATGTTTGGATTCGATGGGGCTGGGAGGGGTGTCGAAGAGCCTGACATGCTATCAGCTTTCCGCTTCTTTGCTTCATTGGACAAGGGTCGAATGTCCTTTGAGTAGCACGTCTCAGTCGTGCCGTAGTTCTTGAAGGATACTATGTAGACTGGGTTGGCGGACGAGCCAGTTATTGACGTGATTCTGGCGTTGTAGAAGCCTCCGTCGCCGGACTTCCACCTCGCTAGTACGGTATCGTTTACTGAGAAGGTGCTCTGTGTGGTTTGCTCTTCTGGCTCAGCTTCGGCAGGCTTGTAGCCGGCCTTGAAAGCAGGGTGGTCTTCACGCGACCACTTCTCCTTCACGGCGGGCGTGGCGGGCTTCTGTGAGGTTGGGGCTGGAGCAGGCTTTAGTTCTGCAATGGCGGACTCGGTGAGGGCAATGACTTCTTCAAGTTCTGTTTTCAAGCTCTGCAACTCCCCATTTTCGGGGTCGTTTTGCAACGATAGCGCAACGGTTTCAAGTTGTAGTTTGTACTCCTTCACCTCCCCCTCCAGAGCGGCAACTTCTGGATTACTCATGGCGACACGGTGCGTGATACGTCGAGAGGAAACGAGTCTCAGGTCACTTCAATGGGTTGATTGAGACAAGTGGCGCATAGGTATGTGAGAGGAAGAAAAATGGTCTTGCGATACCTGACTGACGCAGGTGCGACTTGCGACTCGGCCAACATACGGTTTTAGCCCGCCAGGCTGTAATAATTTGGCTAAGACGTGCTCCACGACCCTGCCCGGCTCGGATCGAGCAAACGAACCTGGAGCAACTCCAAGTTCCTACACGAACTCTTCTCACAAGACAGTTCACATGTATATGGCCGCACGTCAAAGGGAAAATTGCAGCGTTAGGCGACGTGAATAATACCTGGGTAACGAGTTCATCTACGACCTAACTGCAGGTCGAATTCCTGGAGCCTATCACTGGGCTTGTCAATCATTCGAGCTCGTCTTGGGGTTAGCCCTCAAACAGTAATGGCGAGCGTGAGTCGCTCGGTAATACTATCGCTGCAGCTGTGAAGAGCAACTGTGATTGCTCCAAGCCGTGGTGTCCCATGTAAGGTCGGGAATGTTATACAACGGACTCGCTACAGTCCAAGCAATTGAATCACGTAGAACACGAGGTGTATAAGGATTGCATCGATTCATACACCTGGTATAGGACTAGTAGAACATAAGCTGCTTGCCGTGGAGTAGCACCATCTCAAGGCCATGCTCTACCACTTTCTGCTGGCAGACCTATTTGGCTTTGCTTTGCTTCACTTCTTTCCTTGTTCTCGCAAAGCTTGAATCTCATGAGGCTGAGCTAGGCGCTTGATTGTTTTGAGCTCCAGGTCGTTGTCTCGAGCGGCAGCACCATGTAATAGTCCGTAGCAGCAGCTCCAAGACCTCGAACTCCTCCTGACTCAGTCTGCCACTTTCGACCTTGCGCTGCAGGTACCTCCGCCGGTCTTGCTGCATATCGTCTACCGTCCACACCCCGCTATGGAAAGATAGCCAGTGGGGCGCAGCTCGTATCTTTAATCGTGTTAGCATGTTCAATGGAGAGAATGGCGGTCAGCTAAGGACGTACATAATTGTTGTAGCTCGTAGCTCGTAGCTCATAGCTCGTTTGATGTTGTTGTGTTATATGTGGTGTCCAGACCGATGTGCAATGGAGAGCCTGCTTCACAGGATAGGAATAGAGCCTCCAGCTAAGTCCTCGTGCTGTACTTGGCGTTCGAGCAGAGCAAGAGCTCTATTGAAAGCGATTGTGCAACGGGTATGTACAGGTCTAGTATAGAAACCACCAGCTCTCTGGTTTCGCGGTGCGGGAACAGTGGCTGGGCCTTGTGCTGGGATGAAGCCTCCTGGGCTGATAGGAGATTCTGGAAGATACAGACCAACGCTCCCGGCGTTATCACAAGAACACTTCAGCTTGGCGTGGTTGTCCGGCTTTGGTAATGCCTCTTCGGTTCAAGAAGCAGCTCCATCCCCGCTGTCCTAGAAGAATATTGTCAGCTGTGGTTTAGTAAGGGCAAAGACGCATCGAACCTTTCGAAGTTTGAGCCGAGAGGTGTTAGAGAAGTAACCACAGGGATAACTGGCTTGTGGCAGCCAAGCGTCCATAGCGACGCTGGCGCTTCCTATCGTACGACTGAAGCAGTAGCTTGTATGTGTCGAGTTGCCCGTTCGGTTTTAAGAATGGGTTGTGTGAGAGAGAGTCTGTATCCGCGTGTAGTAGGAGTACAGGTATAGTTCGAGGAAGGAAAGCAGGTAAATATGATCGGACGAAAGACAAGCAGGTGAAGGTTGGCCAGGAATGGAAAGGTGCTGCCAAGACAGCAGGCATTACAGAGACCAAGCTTTGACCGGGCAGGCCCGATGCTGCGGCAGGGATGGTGATGGAGATCGTGGCTGGGACTGGGGCAGGTTAGCGTTCGCTCTGCAGAGGAGCCCACTTAGGGTTGAAGACGCGTTCCGCCTGTACCACTTTCATCAGTGCCAACGGTTCTTTGGTCGTAGAAGTGCAGTCCCTTGAAAGAATGCATGTACTGGCACCGAGTGGACTTGCCGGATATCCATCAGGGTTAAGCTATGCTGATGTCCTCAACACCAACACGAGCTCTCGTTCTCCTCACCCACGGAACGCGTTTAAGTTGCCTTCAAACGATCTCGCTCAACACAAGCTGCTCAATCACCTAGTTCTCACCTTCTGCCCTCAGCTAGTCATCAAGGTCAACTCTTCTCTAACAGCCATGATCCTTCATCAGCCTGCATCACATTGTGCACTTGGTTGGCTCGATGCTCACTTACCTGACTGTCACGATCCACCTGGCGCGATCCGCTGCAAAGGCCTGGACATCGATGGGAATACCTGGAATGTTAGCATGACTGTCAGAAAGAATGAGAAGAGCTTCTGATAGATCCAACAATACTCGTACAATCCGCCCCCTACCCGCGGACCATTAGACATTGCCAACAAAAAAACGAAAAGCCAACCCGAACGCCGTCGACGCCATCGAGCACAATCTTCGTACAGTACTCCAACAGCCCACCCACTCACCGCTCAATTAGACATGGAACACTAAACAAGAACAACCCATCAATACTCGCACAATACTCGCACAATACTCGGACAGCCCTCCTTCCCTCCCCCCGTGTGGGAACGTCAGAAATTAAACATTACCGCAGAACAGAGAAAGACCCCAACGCCGAACGCCTATCTGTACGTTACTCGTACAGAAATCCATCCACCCACCCGCGCTTTCGCGCCCGAACCTCAAAGGTGTTGTACCCGTGGACAGGGCGCAGTTCAACGTACCCGGGACAAGGCGGAGACAAGCTTGCAGTCACATCTGATGAGGTGACGACTCGGCAATGCATTTTAGTGGCGTTACAATGGTTGTCACACCCAGAGATGGCGGCTCTTCCGTGAATCCAGGTCATTGAAGGCTGCTCCGGTGGATCATTTTTCAGACTCAGCGCCATTCGCGGTGCTTGGTATGTGGCTTGGAAAGATACCGTGAGATGTCCATGTTGGTCTATCCGAATACCTCTGCACTCCGGCCCAGGTAGGAAGAGCACAGTTTGTTAGAGCACACAGCACTCATCTCCCCAGATGTGTGACCACCACGGAGGCCATGGAGTGCTGACATTCAATCGGGCCTCCAGTGATTCGTGGTCTGGCTTTCGAAAAACGGTTGTTATGGTGCTGTCGTTCGCAACAGCAGCACTTATGAGGGGTCTGTTGAGTTGCTCCAGTTTGTATGGCATCGCTTCATCGCGACGTGCATGCGAAGTCCAATGCCGGCCAACAGCTGTGACAGCCAGCGTGGTGGTGACGAATCATTTCATGGGCTCTGACTGAGTATGTACTCACAGCCTGTTTTTGTTACCGATATCATCAAGCAAACTAAGCCGACCGGGACGAGGCTTAATCTTGTTACAAGTTGGTTTCCGCCTCAGACAAACTTCGGCGGGACCGACCACACTGTAGCTCTGTGCTGTGTATGTCAGCTTGGGTCGAGTACACGCTGAGTTCTGCACAAGCTCACCTTATCCGAGATCATATCAGATCTGTGGCCTTGCAAAGGTTCTACAACTTGGGATAGCGTTCCACGAAGCTTTGAACCATTTGGCGATGACCGCCATGGAGGATGACCTTGCCTCGGCAGACAGACCACTGAAAGTGGTGCTAACCCTGATCGTCGCCGGCGATATACGTGAGATTGTTCATCTCAACGGCGACGTGGTGGCTGTACGGCAATTCGGTCAAAGGCCGCCAGGTCATAAGCTAGTGTCCAACACAAGGACTCGGCTCTTGGTGTACTCTTTGGTCAGGCTGTTACTCGAACTCCTGGATGTTTTAGCTTGTACATGATCCGCCGGGACCATCTGAACACTGGCTGGCATAAGTGCTGTCCTCTGCAATCTGCCCCTGCCGTAAGTTCTTGAACAGACCTGTGTGTGGTAGCAGGGCGTTCCAAGGTCGTCGCCCCATACTGGGCCGCAATGTCTGATGTACGAATTATACCCTGAGCTGCATTGTTTGGCACAGATGCCCAGACGCTGAGAAGGTGGGCGTTGTGGCATCGTAGCCTGGAAGACTGCAAATTATTCGCGGTCCTGGCTCTGAAGAGATGTCTTCCACAAGCATTGCGCTTGCAGCAAGATCAATCACATCCGGAGAACTGGGAGACGGTCAAGCCTAGTTTGGCCACAACATTTCTGTTATCTGGAACACTGGAGCATGTTATCTTTTCGAGGTAAAGAGTTGGCAATCTTCCTGCAGAGTGATCAATTCACAGGTTCGAAAGGACTATACGTCACTCACAGCAAGGTATAGGTAGGTATCCGGGTGCTTGGTATTTCACAACATCGTGGTTTCGGGACCTGAGATTGCTGCTTTGCAACCCCGTAGCTTGCTCCGGGGTATCGCGTTATGCGGTGTGATGTTCACCCGTCTCTTGTGTCCTTGCGTGCCTGCTTCACCAGGTTTCGACTCTCTTGGCGGTGGTGAACCGAGAGTTGCGGGAGCTAGCAAAGCAGATGATTTCCGCCGTTCTTGAAGGAGACGAGACAGATGGAGGTATGTCTAAGTAGAAGTGTGTTAGCTTCTTGGTTTGTCGCCTGAAATTCTGTTGGACCTTTGCTGAAATGTACGGACTGAGAAATCTTGCTTACCGGGACGAGTTTTGCAACCCTCTGCAGCAGGAGTCCCCATTCTTGCAGGCTAGTATGTTCATGACGTGAATAGCCCTCGGCTAAAGCGACGAGGGATGCAAAGAGCTGCTTTGTTTCTGCTTAGGAGGTAAGTGATGTGTCGCTAATGGTTGACTGGAGGGGCGGCGTGATGAGACGTGGGTCTGAAGATTGAAGAGAAAACTTACCAGGTCTTTCAAAGCTACTCTGTTGGACTGATAGACCGCGTCGTCACGGCTGACCATGCTGAGACTGGTACAACCAAGTTCCAGGACGTTCTGGGACCACATCGCTATGGTAGGGAAGAACAGTCGGGGCTGCTGCTGTTTGTGTACAAACTATTGGTATGTCAGGCCAGAGGAAGAAAAGGAGAATGTTGTCTCTTCACTCCGTCAACCAGCGCGTGCACATCAAGGTGGACTATTTGCACTGCTCATTCAAAACAACATTTCAGCCCTTGTCCCTTTGACTCTTCGTCTCTTCCGCTGAATCCTTACCTGATCTTTCTTGTTCCACCACCGCCAACGCAATATTGCAAAGAGAAGCTCCACACCACATATCTCCATACTATATTTCAGGAACCATCAAGATGCCTCTACCATCTACCATCAACTCCATGCCGTCGTATGGCTCGGAGGCTTACTTGTCTGCTAAGGCTGAATTCGAGAGCCTCCCGAACGTTCAGCTGCCTAGAGGCAGAGTCCGGTCAATGCCTGGCTACACGCCTCTGCCCTTGCCCACAAAGTCAGCTAAGGCTGCATTCGAAAGCCTACCAAACGTTTTCGTTTGGGAAGCCAAAAGTTACTGGAGCACAGCGCGCAACGGCCATGCAATCATTCTCAGAGGTCGCCATGATACATGGGAGGATATTTGTGCAGGCTTCGATACCAATGAGGAGCTCGGTCATTACCGGGACAAAACGCAAGCCAGATGCAATTGGGAGAATAGGCAAGCAGGAATTTCCTGTCGCGACTGGGCATCGTAATACCATGATTCAAGAAACTCCTTCCCCAGACCATTGAGTGTACTGAAGTAAGTTCGACAAGCATCTGCCGCTTTCTGGAACAACCACAGAATACTTCCCTTGCTAACGTGAAGCTCGTCTCAATGCACATATGCTGACTTCTTGCTTACAGCAACCTCTTGACCACCAACACATTCTCTTGCGTGCCGCAACCACAGCTAGTTTCCTAGTCTTTCGACATGGACTCGATGAAGGAAAATGAAAGTTGCAGCATTGAGAGGAGTGTAAGACTGGAGGCACAGAAACCTCCATCGATGTCATGAGAAAGAAACTCCCTGCTGCTCTTGCTACAATCTTCTTTGCATACCTGTACAGCTCCAGCGTCTGTGTCGCATCTGTATTGCTCCTGCGCAGATCGTGCATCTACACTCATGCCGACCTTGATGGAGTATTCTCATAAATTTTTGACCCCACCACCAAGGGACTAATATAACTACACTGTGCACCACGCATACGACAAAGCATCTCACCACATGAAGACATCAACTGTTCCAGTTTTGAGCTTCCTTTCGCTGGACGGAAGATGCTGACACATGTGCGATGGCTGTCGCAGGACGTGGGCATGTCTCAAGTTTCTTTGTCTGATATGTTTGCTTGAGAAAGCCCCTCCAGGAACCAGTCGTCCACCAAGCCAGATAAAAACTGGTGGTTTCTCGTGTTTCAGCGTCTTTCTTCCACCATTCTCTCATACATTCCAGTTCCCTACCATATCCATTCCACATCGATCAGCGGCATGGAGGACTCTCTGTCTATAGTAGATCCAGACCTACTGTCTATAGAGGATCCGGACTCTCTTGAAAAAGTCATAAAACTCATGGAGCTCATTCCGTTCGACATTGCTACTAGCAGCCTCTCACAGCTCCGCATCTTTTTCGGCATCGGCATCTTCCTGCTTTACCTTCTGATTCTCATTTTCGGCATAGCTCTTGTTGTCATGGGACGAACATTGCGGCGTCAATCGTGGTAAGTACGACCCATACCTGCATCATGAATCCCATGGCCTGCATCTAGATAGATGGCTGACCGCTAAAAGCAGACATTGTCGTGATCGTGAAAGACATGAGAAGCTCAATTTACATCAAGAGAAAGTGGAGTAGGGGTCGAGAGGAGCGCTCACACCCACTCACGGGTAAGATCATGAACAGAACATCAGATATTCAGTCAAAAGCTGATAATCTTGTTCCAGATGCAGTCTATGATCACACTCCGCCTCGAGCCCGGTCCTTCTGAGCAGCGTTAGCTGTTCGAAATGTGGCAAGGCTGTAGTGCTTGGTACATGTGAGGGTCACAACACTTGATTTTGAGAAAGTTCCTAGTGGACTTCGAAATTGTCATTAGTGATTAACATGGCGTTATTGGGACGGGAATCAGCCATTGAAACAACAGTGACGCTGAGATTATTGGATTGGGAGGCCGCTGGGATGCCGACTACGATCCTGGTATGCAAGGCTAGATTGGATCTTGGCTTCCGGAGTAGACTGACACAGGCCTTTCTCATAGAAACATAGACAACAACACGTGGAATACCATTTATTCATGATTTCCAGCCATCTCGTCCTCCAGAGCCCAGCTGTACCGTGGTAACATGACGCCCCTGACCAGGCTCTCAGGCCTCCAGCCATATCATTGCAAACTTCAGGCATCAAGCTCGCCAAGCCGCCTAATCTCCGCCTAAATATTTCTGTAGAAGGCTATATCAAATCTAGACCTATCGCCTCTGCGGTCTGAAACCAATGGCTGTGAAGCGCAAGGCCGAAGAGGCGTTCGTATCGCGCGAGACTCAACGAGACAGTCCTCAAGATGGAGTTTCTAACAATCGCAAAGTGTTCAACGCGCCACCTGTGGGTAGAACGCCGGAAGCGCAGAACTCAAAACTTCGAGACAGAGCAGCTGCATTGCTGAAGACACGGCAACAACTACCAATATGGCCTCACGCTGATGAGATACGTCAAAAGGTACGCGATAATGATGTGGTCCTCTTAGTAGGCGAGACTGGTTCTGGTAAATCGACTCAGATTCCGCAATTCCTTTGCTCAGAGAAGTGGTGTCAAAGTCTACCCCCAGGAACATCCATCAAGCCCAACGGCACCCAAAAGGGGCGCAAGAGTAATATTGGTGGTCGCATTGCAATTCTGCAGCCTCGTCGGGTAGCCGCGATCTCTCTTGCCACACGTGTAGCCCAGGAGATTGGAATGCCGCTAGGAGCTTCGTCACCAGCCAGCACGGTTGGCTATTCCGTTCGGTTTGATAACAACGTCGCACAATCGACGAAGATCAAGTTTCTGACAGATGGCATGCTTCTGCAGGAGTTACTGAGGGATCGCTGGCTGAAGGAATACAGCTGTGTGATCGTGGATGAGGTCCATGAGCGCGGTGTGAATGTGGATCTTGTGTTGGGCTTCTTGCGGCGGATATTGGAAGCTGGTCGAGGTGCTGCAAAGGAAGATGGAAGACTGGGTGTGCCCTTGAAGGTCGTGGTAATGAGTGCCACGGCTGACATGGGAGGAATCCAAGAGTTCTTCAGTCATGCTGAGAACCTGTCACTGAAGGGCAGTACCCCCAAGGAGGGTCAAGATGGGCACACCAGTAGCCAGTCGCAAGATGATGAATGGAGTGGCTTCTCTGATTCGGAGATGCCAACCGAAGGGGACACCAACGAAGAGAACAAAAGATCTAGGAACGATAGCATATCAATCGGATCATGCTACATCAAAGGCCGTCAGTATCCCGTCGCGACCCACTACACACCAACACCTACTACCAATCTCCTTGATACGGCCATGGACCGCATTATCCAGATACACCAACACACCCCACTACCTGGCGATGTACTTGTCTTCCTCTCCGGCCAGGAGATGATCGAAAACCTCGAGTCATTGTGTCATACGTACGCATCGTCCCTAGCTGAGCAGCAAAAGCAACAGCAGCAACCTAGTGTGCCTTCGAGGCACAAGAAGGAGTATGCTCCAAAACTACCGAGCCTCCAGATATTGCCATTGTTCGCAAGTCTGCCGACTCACCTCCAAGCACGAATCTTCCAGCCTACACCACACTTCACCCGCCGCATCATCCTCAGTACCAACATAGCTGAAACTTCGATCACAGTCCCTGGCATCCGCCACGTAATCGACACGGGCAAACACAAATCTCGCCTCTTCCGACCAGGACTCAACCTCGACACCCTTTTATCTACACCAATCTCTCAATCAATGGCCAAACAACGTGCCGGAAGAGCCGGTCGAGAAGCGTCAGGGCACTGCTACAGACTTTACACTGAGAAGGACTACTGGGACCTCGAGAAGGACACCAAGCCAGAAATCCTCCAAACAGATCTTGCATTTCTCGTACTCACACTGAAGGCTCACAACGTCGACGACGTCCTTGGTTTCCCCCTTCTCACCCGCCCACCACGGCGCTCATTAGAGGCAGCACTTGAAGGGCTGCTCAACCTCGACGCACTAGATGCCGACAACGGCAACATCACAGACATAGGCAAGAAAATGGCCAGCCTGCCTGTCCGACCTGACCTAGCGCGCATTCTCCTCGAGGGCTCGAAGCACAGCTCAGACATCGCCGAAGGCGTCATCGACATTGTCTCTGCGCTATCCCTTGAAGAAGGAATCTTCCTGCCCATCCACAGCAACAAGCGCCTACAGAGCGGCGTCAAGAAATCCACTCAGGAGCTACTGCTTGATAAGCAGAGGAAGAAGAAAATTGGAGCCGAAGCGAGTGATGATGAGGAGTTCAACCCCGTCGAGGCCGCACGGCGACAGCTGCTCAGTCGCCATAGCGATCACCTCACTCTGCTGAACGCGATACAGGCTTATGCAAGCCCCAGCACGCACGATCGACGGGCATGGTGCGATCAGCATGGGATCTCGCATCGTGCTATGTCGCGCATCATGGACGTGAGGAAGCAACTGGGGCAGATGATGGGGAGTCCGAGGTTTCAATTGCCGGGATCCTCGAATGCCGAAGCCAAGTCTAATGTCACATCTGAAGGTGCCCTCGGTGCGCTCCAGAAACGTGAATCGATACTCAAGTGTCTAATCGCGGGTTTGTGGCCCAACATGGCGATCCTCACTTCACTAGCGCCTTCCCAGGCACAGCAAGGGCAAGCGGGGAGCCAACCACAAAATCCGAATCAGCGGGCTCCGTATACGACGTTATTGACTAGCCAGGGGATCCACGTCCATCCTAGCAGCGTCATGTTCACTCAGAGAGATTCGCCAGGTCGCAGGAAAGAAGACGATGACAAAGCCGGTGAGCGTGGCAATGCTACGGCGGGGACAGGCGGGATGCCGAGGGCTGTGATATTCACAGATCTGATATATACTAGCAAGCCTTATGCGCGTAATGTTAGTGCGGTGGAGCTGGGGTGGGTTGCTGATATGGGCAAGTTGAGTTGATGCGAAGTGCGCAGAGAGTCTTCCGGGCGTGGTATGGGGTAATGCTGACGCTGCAGATAGCGATCTGGTAAGCACGATGGGCAAATCGAATGCTTGGCACTCGCTTGTCTGGAGAGCTTGAGCTCGAAGTGTATATGAATGGGAAAGAATAGTTCAAGCAACTTTACGCCGAATTGAAATAGCAAGCTGCAAATGCCAGTCCTTTCGCCCGGAGACACTCCATGATTTCTTGGCACCAATCAACCAACTCGCTACTGCGAGGTACATGTGGTTTGAGAGCTTTGAAGGCCGTTCTAAGAGGTAACAGTGTGTATGCTGGGCCATAAGGTTTATCTCGTCTTGCAGGAGGTATGTCATACTCTGGAAAATTCTGGTGGAGAGGTCAACCACGTTCTTTTCGAAGTCTCTGGCACATTGCTGAACATCGTCCGTCGGGTCTTCGAGACACGGAGTCAGACCATTGATTTGCACGAGGCAAACGATTTGGAAAGCCCAGACATGTGTAAGGGCGTTCGCTGTCGAGATGCCCGAGAAGCAAAGGACTCTTTTCGTGGAAGATGTAGATTGTCGTAACTCAGAGGTCCGGAAGATGGACGGTAAGATGGTAATGGCCAGCACTGAATCTTGGATGTATTGTGCCTGGTCGATCGCTCCCACCCCTCCAGGCTTACAAGCACCTCCCCGAATGAGTAGTAGAGTATTTGACCAGCTGCAGACCGTCCTGATGGCACCTATCTGCCCACAAATCGGTGTTTTCAAGAAGTGATGGTATTTGTGTCGCGTAGCTCAAAAGATCCTGCACAGCTGCTGGAGCATGCTGATGAGATGGCATGACTTGCCAGTCCCGCAAAGTGAGGAAAGTAGCTTTGCTGGGTGCGTGCCGGGCGCTGTATAGCAATCCAAGTCATCGCTCAGCCTCGAATGCTGTCGGTTCATTGTGTGCGAAGCTGGAGGTGCCAATTGTGTTCTGTCCTCAGGGGAGTGTCTCCCTCTACTGCGCCGTAGTCTAGGCGCTCTATGAGAAGCGGTTCGGGAGAGCAGTGGCATGAAGTAGGGCTGACGCGCTAACATATTGCATGTGGACGCGTCAGGAACGGTGGTCAGCGTTGAGTCCCGTACTCCCTGTGGTCCATGTGGTGGGCAATTTTCAGCCTTCCGTTCATGAGGAGGATCCTGAGGTATTGAACTTTCTTGATCGGTCAAAGTAGACTTAGTGGTCTGGTCGGTAGGCTTTGTGTTGTAGTAATTGCTTGCAGGTGTGAAGGCTGGGCCACCAGCTGCGTCCCAATGAGATTCGTTCCAAGCCTCTCGAGCCTTGAAGGTTTTCCTGATTCTCGTACTGCTTGGATGTTGTAGTGCGTATGTGGGTCTCTGGGATGTACCGACGCCTGGTCCTGTAATGTGGTGTTGCCAGAATTGTGGCTTTAATAGGCAGAGAGAGGGCGGAGTACAGTGACATTGAGATGCGGAGCAATTGGTCATGGTACAGCTAGCAAACACGCATGTCCGCTGATGTTGTTCTGTAGCGGTAGGACTTCATCACTGTGAATTTACATAAGGCTGGAGAGACTATTGCGCTCTGCTGAGCCAACGAAAACTCCTTGAATCCAGTACCAATATCACCCACCCAGACACGAGGGGGCAACCAAACGCCTGTCATGTTCCATTGTCGTGTCCTCTTCCTATCGGTCATGAACCCCGGATCACTGTGAGCGGGAAAGGGCCATTCTCATGCCCAATAAGCTGGCAACCACGAGGTTCGTAACGTTGTGCCGAGAACACCCCAACATCGAGCAAGCCCTTGCCTTCATTTGCCCAATGTGGCATCGATGTGTGCCGCATGTCGGTAGCTGGTGGCTCGGGAGCCTCGCCTCACCGAATCCTCTCCACGAGTCTCGAGACCTTTGACTTCTTGGCTGTCTTTTGTGTGGATTTCTTCTCCAGGTCGTCATTTGACATGGTGGAAGTGGTTGATAGAGATATTGTGTCGTAGTTGGCCATCTTCTGTGTGGGTTGCTTCTTCAGGTTGGCTTTTGACATTGTGGAAGTGGTCGATAGAGATAGTATCTCGTAGCTTGCGCCCATGTGGAAGTTGGAGGCCGACAACATATTGCACTCGAACTATTCAATTTCTGCTTGAATGGTAGATATGTAGTATGATCTGTCGGTCAATGTGTATGACAGCTTCTGTGTTAACCATGATGAAGTCGTGCCTTATATGCTTACTGACTTGGGAGGGGTACGCTGGTCCAGGCAACAGTATTGCTTAGTGAGGAACCCCGAACTCCAGCTTCGACAGCATGTTCATAAGTCCAGTTATTCGTATCACAATGACACACGCACCAATCAAGCCGATTGCACCACATGCTCTGGCTGGTGACTCATGAAAGCGAATGAGGGTTGAAATAGTGATGCCTGACATCGGAGTTCAACTCAAGTGGCCTAACACAGGAACTCCGCACAACCAACACGACCTAGTCCCGACACCGAGCTCCGAGTCTGTGGTCAACTCCGACATGCTGAGCACCATCCCCTTCCTCAGCTATGTGTGTTCTCTCTCATCACATCATTATTCAGATCTCAGCTGCCGAGCGCGCCGCAGCTGGTGGACTGATGGTAACCGCATCATGCACAGCAAGAACCTATCGCCTTCGGACTTGATCCTTGAGAAGCCTAGCTCGTAATGCCTGGGCACGACAAGGACGCTGTACCAGCTCTTCGCAGGAATGGCCAGAAGCCGTCATGCGAGCCTTGTCGGAAAAGAGCAAGTATCGCTGCGATCATGTCAAGCCAATCTGCGGCCGCTGCCAATCCAGAGGCATATCTACACGATGCATCTACCATCCTGCTCCTATGCGAGGACTGACCACTCCGAAAGGCAGAAGAACCACAGCGCTTCAAACTCCTCCTTCAACCACACCCGAGTCTGAGGTCTTCTCTCAACAGGAGCATTCACGACCCCCAGACGAGGATGTCGGATTTCTTGGTTCGACGGCATTCAATGCTGTCTTTACGGATAACGAGGACCGCATCCCTTCCACAGTATCAACAAAAGACCAGTCTGCATCCTTCCGCGATATCCTCCACGAACAGATAACAACGTCCCAGAAAGTCTTCCGGAAGTCCTTTTGCAAATTGGACACCACCTATGTGATGGAGTGCTTGAAGGACTTTTCCCATCTTTCGAAAATTGCTGATCGCTGGCCACGTTCTGAACGCTCATGCTGTACAATAGGACCATGGCTGGAGATTGCCAGACCTCCATCCGCAAGGATCTGTATGAAAGAGGTGCTTTCCGATGCGAAAGATCAGAACAGGTTGCGGTGGACTTACTTACAGCTAACACAGCTCAGATGGTGACGCTACCTCCAACCGTGAGTCCGAAAGAGTTCATGACATTTTACACAGGCAGTAAGTTAAGATGGGAAGCACTTGGGATATTCCTGACATCGTGTGGGCTATGCATAGCAGGGCTGAGTGCTAAGGATATCGAGCTGGAGTTCAATGGACGTTCCGAACAAGACAAGCAACGTTTGATGTTTCGCCTGCTCGAAGCCAGCGATATCTGTGTATCTCTCTGTGACGATGCTGGTTACGGTACTGATTGGGGTTTCTGGCTGATGATCGAGAATTGTATGTACGCGAGTCAAGTGCTCGGCGATGCACACTATCTAGTGTGGCGCAAGCTGGGCGATCTGTCGACTGCTGTCTTTGCACGAAGCTACCATGCCATCGGTCAGAAGTCTGGCCCTTTCTGGCTCGACGAGATGCGAAGGCGTGCCCTCGGATACACTTATGCAATGGAAAAGATGTTGTCTGCCTTTGTCGGACGACCGCCGAGGATCTCAAAACGATACTGCAACATCGGGATACCATTGGATATAGGTTCTTACCAGGTTCTGTCAGCAGGCAATGACATTAATCTTGCTCTTGCGGCAGTCGATGAAGATGGCTGGAACACAGGCGTGAAACGGAGAACCCTCAAAGAATGTCGTCATACACCCGCCCGTTCATACTTGAGAGTTTGATTCGCGAAGAGGTACTAGAATTGTGCTTAGGTCCTCCACAAGAAAATCTGCGGGAGAGAGCAATGGACTTATTGAGAGAGCAAAAAAGCTCTACATGTCATTTCCGTTGCCTGAGCAGCGACCTTCCAAGACATGGACAGACTATGGACCCTTGACATTTTCCTACAACGCTAGACGCCAGTTCTTGGACTGTACTTACGATGAGTTTTTGCTGCGCCGGTTGCTGGTCCAGCGTTTGGGCGACGATCCTCTCGAATTGCTGGTTGTCGCCAACGAGATGCTTAGTACGATCCTTCTGTGTCGCACTCGAGGAGGGTCACAGAGCGCAGTATCAACAGCCTGGAGCATTGTGGTATATGGTTTACCTGCGGCTGGCGTGCTTGCACTCGAGTTGCTGCAGCTCAACCAGTGCGTCATCTCGCATGCCAAAATCAAGCAAACCCTTTGCGTTTTCATCTCCTACCTCGAATGGGTGCATGTTCCAGGCGATGGCAACTACCAACTTGTCGAGAAAGCAAGAAAGACATTGCAGCATATCATGGACCAAGTACTCAACACACCGCCACCCATGTTTGAACAACAGCAACAGGGGAATGAGTGGTCTTTTCCTTTTCTCAGGAATGACGCGGAGGACCTAGGCTTGTACGACTTTTCGTGGTTTGACGATTTCCACCTTGACCAGGACTCGCGGGGTCATCTGGGTACGATAGAGCAGGTCATCTGAACGGCCGCCTCGGCTGCCGTTAAACAATCGTTGATACGGGCTACGCTTTGGTTTGTCCTCGCCACAACTGATACATGTGCGCGTAGCGACAGTAGAGTAACGAGATTAACGTTCAATAAAGATACTAGTAGATTGTCGTTTCGATATCGTCACCGATAAGATTCCTAAAGACTAGGTGGTGCAACAGCAGACGGCCACTTGATTGACGGGGTGGGGCGGAGCGGAGGCATTTGCCAATAAATGCTAATCTGTGAGTGAAAGAGTGCCCAGCCACGGCTTAGGCTTAACGTCGTTAAAGATGGTACACCTCAGAATACCACATAACTTTCTAGTCGTCGAGCAAGAAAGCTTTGGAGATGATACTGTCTTAGATGTAGTCTACTGATAGTAGCCGATCGTTAGAGTATATACGTGAACTTTAAGATATATAAGCCGTGTACATACTGTGATATCGAGGGTTAAGTCCAGTTGTATTCTATAGTGTACCGTCTTTTATGACGCTAGGCCTAAGGCGCGCTAGTCCCCGCGCGTACACACTCAACGCGTGTCGCGTTACCAGGAAGTCGAACGTGTCAATGAATGACATACCTTCATTCGGGCGCAGGCTCGATGCTTACGGTAGAAGTCTGATACCAAGGAGTCCATTACGGCATAACAAACGGCATGACTTCTTTAGACGAAGAGTGTACGCAGCGGGTATATGATACAGGGTATGAACGCGCAAGCTAACAATCACAGGGTCTGTCTCGGCCAACGACGTGGTCAAACTTTCTTTGGTGAGAGCAGGAACCAACGGCGTACAGACGATAGAAGAATTCTCGCCAACCTTCACTTACCCCATATTTGGGGAAGCCGAGCAGATATTCGGCTACAAAGGCCTAGACATCGCCATACGATTCGCATCGCACGATGGCTCACCACACGTCAACATCTCCTACGACAAGAAGTTCCCCCCCGTCAAATCAACACAAGCACTGGACCTGAACAAGACGCTACAGGAATTTCTGCCGGAAAGCGCATTCCAACAAGATTACAACGAGCAGCTACAGCATGCTGAAGACACAAAGGACTGGAAACCGCCAGGAGAACTCGTCCACAAATACTCCAAGAGAGGCAGGAACTTCGAGATTTGGGCCGGCAGCCTGCTCGACCCACGAGTCAACAAGCTCGTCGAGAACATCCAGATCCTCGTCCTCTTCTACATCGAAGCCGGCTCCCAGCTCAACCTTGACGAAGTAGACTGGTCCCTCGACAGATGGCGCGTCTACTTCACCTTCGAGAAAACCACCACTCCCACCCCCCAAGCAGCCCCTTACGTCCTAGTCGGCTACTCAACCACCTACCGCTTCTGGCGTCCCACCTTCCCAACATCCCGCCCAACTAAACCCTCCCCCGAACTCACGCAATACCCCGACCTTCCCCCAATCACCACCCAACAGCTCGAATCGCGCCTGCGCATCTCGCAATTCCTCCTGCTCCCACCCTACCAGAGATCTGGCCACGGCTCGCAACTCTACCGCGCAATCTACAACGAAGTCCTGTCTACCCCGACCATCTCGGAGCTGACCGTCGAAGACCCCAGCGAAGAATTCGACCAGCTCCGCGACGCCTGCGACTGGAAGACGCTCGAACCGCAGTTCCGCGCCGCCAACATCACCATCGACGCCGACACGCAGACGGCCCACAGACGGATCCCCCGCGTGCCCACGAAACAGCTGACGCCCCTAGCAACACTGCACGCCATCCGCACGCGGAACAAGATCGCGCCGCGCCAGTTCGCGCGCCTGGTCGAGATGTACACGCTCAGCCTGATCCCCTTCTCGCACCGCAGCTCGGGCGGCGCGAACCTGACCAAGGTCAAGATCCAGAAGCACATGAACAAGGACGCCGTCGACAGGATGTACTACTGGTGGCGGATCCTGCTGAAGCAGCGCATCTACAGGAAGAACAAGGATGCGCTGGTCCAGCTGGATTTCGAGGAGAAGTACAGCGCGATCGAGGATAGTGCGAGGGGCCAGGAAGATGAGTATGAGGGGCTGCTGATGCTGTTTGCGCTGAGGCAGGCCGGTGCGGAGGGGTTGGGTGGGGATGGGATTGGGGGCGGCGAGGGTGGGGCGTCGAGCTCGACGGCAAGGAAGAGGAAGGTTATTGAGGAGGATGAGGACGACGACGACGATGAGGTGGTGGAAGAACTGGAGGTTTCCATGCCGAAAAGGGCAAGGACATAGGGCGGCTGTGGCATTTCAACTGTCTACTTCGCCGAACACTAGATGAGCTGAGGCGGACATCTCTGGGTGCTTGAGGCGCCAGTTTTTTTTGCGGGTACTGAATGCGGTTCAAGACAGACGTTTGTCTATAGAGTGACAGCCTGCGGCTGGATATGAGGATTGCATAGTTTAATTCATGTGCAAAACCGCACGGGGACCCTCTGAACCCTCCCTCTCCGCACAGCTGGAAGTCGCCGTCCTACTCGTGCAAGTCTTGCCACGCTCGAAACATTCCGAGTACAGAGCTTGTCCTTCCTCGCGTGTACAATCGATTCGTCACATGCGACGAGATAAGTGTTCAGCTTTCAGGGACAAGCACTGGCATGCTAGTTACACATCCATGTATGCTCCTCGCTCGGTTGTGGGGCATTTCCCTCAGCCTTTGTCTCCATGTTGGAGTCCTGTGTCAATCTCACCTCTGGCTTTAGCAGTGTCCTGTACGGGTCGAAGTGGTCGCGCATGACATACAGAGACGCTTGGCGGGAACCCGGACTTGAATGTATAGCACGGAGCTATGCCAAGGACTGGCAAACACTGGCAGAACGTGTTGACTAAGCAGGGCCTTCGCTGCCTCCCTTCACATAGATTAGTCTCCAGACTGTGCAGCGGCGGGCTGCTCCACTTCTGGGTAATGGCAAGTCCTTGTTCGTAGCGAGCAGCAGATACTTGGTCGGCAGTGTTGGCCGGTTGTCTCCACGACCCGTTGTGAGGGTATCCATATCTCCTTGTTGTTACGACAAGATGCTGGTTCGTAGCGAACAAGCAAATTGCATCTGCAACAACGTAGACGGTCGTATGCAGTGGAGACGCCAATTCGTGGCTCGAATCGATTCATCAGTCCTTGTTGCACCTCTGGTTGTCTAGTGAGGGCCGCTGTCAACGTGCTGACCTTTGGAGTCTCGGGTCGCGCGGGCCTGAGGTTGCTTGCAATGCCTCGGCAAGCTCTTGAGAGTGATGGTTTGGTTATGCGCTGCCCACATCGTGAGGCGATCCCCTGTATTCTCACGTCTTGCTAAGCCGCACACCGAGGGGCCAGAGGGGACGGATGGCCAGTGTGAGCGGCCATCATCGTCACGGCCCAGGTTGTGTTACTCGGTCATGTGATGACTGCTTCACCGGCCAGCTTCTAGCAACAAAGCCTTATGATACCTGGCAAATTGAGATCTTTCGTCAGTCTCCTCCCGCGCAATCACATAATCGTCGTCGTTCAGATCACTAGTCTCCTCCCAGAGCTTGTTCAATTCGTCTTGATCATCCCCGTCGACGGCCCAAACGCTCTCTCGGAGTCGCTTGTTGCGTTCTCTGTCCTCCTCAATCCGTTGCTCGATGGCTCGCTTGTCGACTCTGTGGCCATTACTCTTCCCATCTTTCGATCTGACGTGCTTGTCTCTGTGCTCGTGCTTCTTTTCCTTCTCGTGCCTAGCGTCTGTCTTGTCGTCTTGACCAGCCTCTTCACCGAGCAATTTGCTACGGTCGTGCTCCTTTCGTCGTAGTTCATCTTCAATGTTCTTCACTGCACCGTCGTCGAGGACACCTTTGCCCTTTAGATTGTCCACCACTTTCCGAGCGACCTTGATATTGGCTCCCATACCAGTGCCTCCTCTCTTTCCCTCGGTCACGACACCGTGGACGATTTTGACCATGTCTCGTTTCACCATCTCAACATATGGACCGTGACCTTCTGTTCCAGCCTTCATGGCCATGTCGCAGAAATGCTCGAGGAAGTACATGATGTTGGCGCGACTGTTCATAGAGGTGCTAGAGGAGTCGAGAGACTCGAGGATGCAGCTGTGTAGGTCCTCGTCCATGTCTCTATGTTTCAGCGCAAAGGAGGCAGTCTTCAGACTGGCGGTTTGCGACGCGCTCAGATGAGTCAATAGGTGGGTGAAGCGCATGCGCACTTCGAAGGGGTCTGCCATTTTCTACTCGCTGCGCACTGTCTTGCTCAGGGTCTATAGTGATGTAGTGCTGTGGTTGATGGTGGATGGATTGATATCAGGTCATATCTCGAATATGGTACGGCAGAGGCTTGTGGTAAGCGTTGCGCATTATCAATCAGCCGAATCACTCGAACATGCTTAGATAGCAACGAGGCAGGATCGAGCACCGCTGTTTCGGACGTGCCTTGTCTCTGCCAGGATGCATGCACAAGATGTCTCAAGATCTTTGTACCTAGAGCTAGTGGGACAAGCGTCCGCAGTACTATTAATGCAGCTGTGGGGCTCGCACTCGCGGTGCGCTTTCCGCTCGAAAAAGGCAGATCTTCACTACATATCATATTGCTAGGAAATACACGATGTAAAGGTGACATCCATACAACATGGAAGGCACGACATGTGGTCACTTCTTGTCACTGTTGTGCCCTTTCGTCGCTCTCCATGTCTACTCCCTGTACTAAATACACAGCCCGAAAACTTGCTTCCATCTCTTACCCACAATCAAAGCTTTTGCTGAAGTGGCTGGCGAACCTGCTTGCTCGAGGACGTGTACCTTCAGGTTGTACACCACTGATGGCGCCTATGGGCTTTTTTGCCAGTAGGCGGTTCCGTACCATCCGCGCAGCCTATGACTCTTGCATTGCTAGGTTATGGGACACTGGGAATGGCCGTTTGGAGTAACATTTTTGACACCATTTCTTCCATCCTAATCTACCAGCTGCCCTGGACTCGGCTACAGCAGTACCCACCACAACAGAAGCCACTTTTGCACCAACCGGTATAAAGAGATCAAATGTGTTCTTGAGGTGTGTTGCGTGCGTGCACAACGTTCAGAGGCAGCGAAAATGATAGTCTTCTGTGCCTGAAGACGCGCCAACTAGTCGCAAACGCTGACACACTGCAAAACGAGCACGTGAAGGGCGCGCACACTTCTAGTATGACAACGCTCAGCTGTGGGCCGTGTTTGGTTGAAGCCAACCTTCGTGTGTCAAACTGACGTGCCAGACGTTGCATGCAGCACACACGACTTTCGTTGAGAGTGCCAAATCATTCTTCACTCCGTCTTGTCTGCTTTTGTACCTGTGATCTTCGCCTTGAAGATTGCGACCTTGGATTTTACGCGCTTGACCAGTTTTCCAATCTTGTTCTCCGGCACTTCGTCAAAGGCTACGAAGCGGCGAATAAGAATGTTGAAGATACTGCCGAAAGCGAGCGCCATGACCGTGCTAGTTAGGATAATGACATTGTAAGGCATGCTGAAGTCAGGCGTCGGAAGCGCCAACAACAGACTTGTGGTCCGCAAGTAGATCGCCTTAGCATTGCCGCTTGCATCGACTTTATCAAGTATTCTTACCACTGCAGGTGCAACGATGAAGCCTCGATTTGCGTCTGGTGGGTATTCGGTGTACCTCAATATAGCCTTGTCAAAATCATACGTAACCATGACCACGCTCGCAGGAGGGATCGACAGGACCACCTCAATCTGCGTGCCTCTTCGTCTGTCTACGGCAGGCCGGTAGTAGACGTCCTTGATGACCTCCCACTCGAACGGAAACTCGGACTCCACGATTTGTGCCTTCAGAGTGTGCATGTAAGGTCGCAAGAACCAGGGCAGACTCTCGAACAGGACCAAGTTGACAGGCTCGGATGCAGAGGGATTGGTGAAGACTGTTCGCATGCCACCTTTTGCCGCGCCGTGGCCAGTCATGGTCCGCTCTGCTGTGATAAGCTCTTCCTCTAGCTCGATCTGCTTGTGCGTTCGGACAGATGTCTTGGGCATGTCGAAATCGAAAGGCTCTCCAGCAACCATCTGGTAACACCTTCTCTCAGGTTCACCCGGTGGTGACCGAACTTCAAAGCCGCCAGCACCAATCCAAACTCCTTGTGAGTGTGGAACATTCAAGCATAAGGATTTTGCTTCGGGTCCCTCATCTTCGGCGAGTGGGCAAGCCCCAGCTGCTGGCCTGCCAAACACATCCTTCAGCGACCAAGCGGGTGTTTCAAGAGCGTCGATGGGGTAGCAGGTATCGTGGCTGTGATACGGCTTCGTCTCATCGCAAATCAGTTCGTGTGGCGGAACGGGTCGAGGGATAGGATCTTGTTGTGGTCTTTTGGCTCGGGCGATGTTCAGAACCATATCTATCGTCTGATCAATCTCAACGAGGCAGTCTTGACCAGACACACAACGAGGCCGAACATCGATAGACATGCTCTGCCAAGATGAATCAAACACTTTGTGACCATCGAGTAGGCTAGCCACTCCAGCCTTGCCCTTGCATGGGAGTAACTTGAGGAACGGAGTCAAATTTTCTGTGCAGACCACCTCACCCGGCAAGACACCATGCAGTAGATGTAGACTGGCATTTTTGTGATCGCCGGCACGCTGGAAAGAGAGAGAAGGCTTCGTGGTTCGGGTCTCATCGATGAAATTCATCGAGGCACAGAACAGGCCTGAAAGGCCCTGGTTCAAGGTGAGCCATTTCCTGATAGCTTCTTGTTCGGTGTCTGCTTCTATCCACGCCCAGAGCTCAACACCGGTGGCGCCCTCTTTGGTACCATCCCAGGGACGCGCTCCCCATGTCTCCGTGTCCCATCGTCCGGTAGTAAACCTCAGGTGGAGCTCCTTTGTGCCAGCATGTTGCAGCACCTGTCCTAGCGATCTTGGGAAGTAGCGGAAGTCCTGACTCGCGTATGCTTCGAAGGTCTCGTTGCTGCGGAACTCGAACGATGCTAGGAGCGAGCCGAGGGGTAGGGGTGTCAGGTCAAGTCGCTCGAAATAGTCTGTGGCAACGACACCAGATAGACAAGACACAAAGGCGAAGACTGCCCACAGCGCCTGTGGGAAGTTAACCAGGCATTTCATCGTACCACAACTGGGGCTGCTCGACAGTAGAGTCAGGCGATGCTCGCCCAACTGTCCTCGCTGCCAGTCTGTTTGCACTGTTTGCACGTGGCGGGTTGCGGCGAAGTTTACCCGCCAACTGCTGCCTTAGTGCCTGGGGATGAATTCTAGAGCGGCAGCAGCTGCCTATTCCCGTCTTCAGGACACCAGCAGAAGACTACTCACCCATAGACCAGAGTCGCAAAAGCCCCTTACGATCCATACTCGTCGCGGACCCTTGATTGTGCTGCGAGGGTTACAGATACTGCCTAGCTGTATCAGACCAGAGGCATTAGCAGCAAGCACATCCAGCCTGCCCGTCCTATCCTTACAGTCTTTCTTTCCTGAGAGCTCTTTCCTCTACAGCGCGTCTAGCGCATATTTCTGTGGGAGACGACCCTCGTCGCGTGCTACACATTCTCTGCTAGTCAGCCGCCATCATGGCTCACGAACAACGCAAACTGCTCGAGCAGCTGATGGGCGACCAGTTCGCCGGGTCGATAGCAAGCAAAACCGCCAACCTGACCTTGACCTCACCCCAGGTGTGCCGTTCCTATCTGGCTGGCACCTGCCCACACGACCTGTTCACCAACACAAAACAAGACTTAGGACCGTGTCCGAAGTTCCACCCTGAACATTTAAAGATCGAGTACGACGCACTATCAGCCTCGGAAAAACAGAAGTATGGCTTCGAATACGACTACATGCGCGACATGCAGAAATACATCGACGACTGTAACAGGCGCATCGACGGTGCGCAGCGAAGATTGGAGAAGACACCAGATGAGATCAGACGGACGAACGCCCTGTTGAAGACCATCAGCGACTTGACCAAGACCATCAACACGGGCTTGTTAGAGATACAAGTGCTTGGTGAGACGGGTAGTGTGAGTCTGGCCGCGAGTGAGTTTTTCAAGGTTCGCACCGCCAAGATGGCCAAGGAACAGGCCGAACATGACCTCAAATCGCTGTCAGACACGTCTGGGCCGTCCGGGCACCAAAAGCTACAGGTCTGCGACGTGTGTGGCGCATATCTGTCGAGACTGGACAACGACCGAAGGCTGGCAGACCACTTCTATGGCAAGATGCACCTCGGCTACGCACAGATGCGGAAGACGTACGACAAGTTGCAGCAGGAGACGAAAGGCAGGCCACCGCCACACAGACCGGAGGACATGGCGCCGCGCGGCATGGACGACGGATATGGTGATGGAGGTTGGGGTGATCGAGGTGGCAGGTATGGTGGAGGCGGCTTCCGTGGCAGAGGCAGGGGAAGAGGGCGAGGGAGGTGGTAAAGCACTTGAACTTTTAACGGCCGGCACAAGACCAGTCTGTCATAGGGGTCAAAAGGCATGCTAGCGCAACCTCAGGCCTGTGGCTGGTCCGAGGGATGGTTTGTGCGGCGTTTTCAAATGGACGCTCTGGACTAATGATATGATACCCTACTGGTTTTGGCACAACTCAAAATTTTATCGCTGAACGCTCAAAACGTCTTCTCCCACTACCGTACCTTGACCCCCTCTAGACTATACTATACGGGTACATCATGCAAGCACTTTCCCCGGTCAATTCGCCATCTGATCAGCCCAGCTCCCACCAGCAACGCCTTCAGACTCTTTTCTCTCCTGCTGCGGCCGCACATTCGCACCGGGCAAGGCAGGAAAGTCATCCACGGCCTTGACATCAGGTGTCCTCCTGCTCTCCCCACCGTAGGCTCCCCTCGCCCCTCGAGCCTGGCCCCTACCCTCTGCCCTCCCCCTTCCACGGCCCCTCCCTCTCCCACGGCCCCGGTCCCCCTCCTCGCGCCACTCATAAACACTCAAGTCCTGCTCATCTCCCGCCTGCTGTCCCCGCCTCTCGCGTGCCCCATACCGCGCCGCCGCAAAATCCTCCTCCTTCTTCTCCGCGTCCCACTCGCGTCCGCCCACAGCCTTCAGCTTGCGCTCGCGGTTCCTCTCCCTCTCGCCCGCCAGGACCCGCGACCTCTTCTCCTCATCGGCGCGCTTCCGCTGCGCGAGCCGCTCGCGCTCCTCGAAGTCTGCGGCGTCGGCTTGCGCACGCGCGTGTTTCTCGGACAGGGCCTGCGATTTGGCTTTTGCCGAGGCCAGGCGCGCGGAGAGTTCCGAGGGCGTTAGTTTGGGTTTGCGCACGCCGCCGGTGGCTGTGCGGTCGCCGCGGACAGCGGGGGTTTGAGATTTGGGTTGCGAGGCGGAGGGCCCGGTGGGGACGTCTTTGGGCGGGGACGTGGAAGGGTCTGGTTGAGGGCCTGGTTCTGAGGTTGATGGGGCTGCAGGGGAGAGATCGGGAGGCGGCTGGCCGTCTGACGGTGTTGCTGTTTGTTCGACTTGCGAGTTCTGCTGCTGGGCTCCCGTGGGCGCTGCCGGTGTAGGGGTGGACGCAGACGCAGATGTAGGTGTAGGCATTGGCGCAAACTTGGACTCGGCGAGTCCACCTCTTGGTTGTGCTGGAGCGCCTCGACCGCGTGGACCTCTTATTGGACCTCTGCCTCTACCTCTTCCGCGTTGGTGCATGCGCTGGGCCTCTTGGAGCGGCGCTGATGGCTCGAAAGATTGCATAGAGAGTTGCTCGACCTGCTGGGCGAGGTCTGCATGGCTAGACTGCGGTTGCTGGGGAGCGGGTGCGGGTGCGGATGCGGATGCGGGTATAGGCGTGATTTCATCGTCGAAGAGGTCGTCATCGCCGCGCGACTGGGAGAATTGCTCCATGATACGTGGGGTAGTAGCACACAGACGGCGTGAGGTAGATACGCGACGAGAGGGGGCTCTTGTGTGCTTAAACTGCACCCAAGGGCAAGCCAGGCACTGTCATACAGTGACAAAGCTGAATGAGTAACGCCAAGAAGTAAGAGTACTCTATCGAAGACTGTCTATGCCTGTCGCTGGTAGAACAGGCTTGGACACGAGTGTGCTTATTCAAGGGCGTTGTGAAGAGTGCTGCCTGTAGGATGTGGGGAGGGGGCATCTAGTCGACTCCGAGAATTCGCTTCGATCATTGGACACTGACTACGACCCACATTGCTTACTAAGCCCGCCCGCCCTGAGCTTCGGGTTGAACTTACGGAAAGTCTGAAAGATAACCGTCGATAGGCTTCCCTATGAATTCGGTAGCCATCAAGAGCGCCTCCTAGTTGAGGCAGGTAACAGACGATTAAGCCAGAGCAGCAAATTCCCGTAAAGTGACTGGCTTTGATGTTGTGAGAGCATATATAGCTGCGAGTCCTACTGGCATACACGACTATGAGCAAACCTATCTCCTCACTGAGCAGAACCAGTGGACCTGTCAATGCCAGGGGACACCCACCATCCGTGCGAACCCATTCCACCGTGAGAGGTATTAGGGAAGCGGGTCATATGTAAGTATCTACTCAATGTGGAATTTGTTGGTGTCTTAGAACCACCTCTCGCAACATACATATTGAGGCATTCGCAAGAAACAAATACTCAACTCAGTACTAGCATGAGATAGCACCGTCATATGCTCAACAGTTCAATTAACCGTGACGGTCAGGCTCCAAAAGGTCGCCAGCAGCAGTCCGCCAAAAGATGCCTTGGAGGAAAACGGCAGGTTGCGGCGAGTCTAGCGCAACCACTCTGAGGGACCTGTAATTCTGCTCAGAACTGGTGACATCCTCAAGCTACACAAACCAGGTCTGAAATGCCATTCCGAGCGCTTCTCGAATGGCAAACACATATAAACCCCCCTAGTCTCTTGAGGCACCAGGTCTACTCGCACCTGTCATCACAATGTCGCCTCTTCACCGTCTCTACATCATCACGGCATGGCTCTACATCATCATCACCTTCCTCGAGAACCTCATCGCGTCTCAACGAGCAGCTGCGCAGGAACTCGAATTATCGATATGGCCGAAGCTGCCCGATACTAAGCTCTAGCCGGCTTGGTCTCCAACAGTGCTGCCATGCATCTTCAAATACTCGCTGGGTGAACCGTCAAAAGTCCGACCGCTTCGCCATCGAAGCCAAAGTCCAGAATTTGAAGTCACGAGCCGCGTTCAAGCTCCTCCAGATCAATGACCGCTATCGAATCCTCAAGCCTGGCATGACGGTTGTGGATTTAGGTTTTGCCCCAGGGTCGTGGAGTCAAGTTGCAATCGACCTAGTGCGTCCGGGCTTGGGACGGGTCGTGGGAGTAGACATCATACCAGTACAGCCGCCGAAAGGGGTAAACGGTATTCAAGGCGACTTCTTGAGCCCAGACACCCAAGAAAGGGTTCGGGACCTACTGCGAGACGAGAGTGCTGGGAAAGCAAGGAGAACTGCACTTCTATCAGAAGCCGAACCCAATATTGTGCAGAAGGAAGACACGAGCTATATCGACCGAGAAAGAGCAGCAACATCGGACGATGAGGCCAAGAAGGGCCAGAACGATGAGCACAGAGACAAATGCATAGACGTGGTATTGAGTGACATGTCAGCACCCTGGGAGATCACCTCCGGCCTGTGGAAGAAGAGCTTGAGTAACCCTTATTACAGGATGATGAACACCAGTGGCAACAGGTTTAAAGATCACGCTGGCAGCATGGTGTGCCTTCCCTTTGTCCGCTAGACTGTATCGATACTAACGCTTTCAGGACCTGTGTCGCTCCGCTCTCTATTTCGCCTATGACACCCTCAAAGTTGGAGGTCATTTTGTCTGCAAATTCTACCAAGGCGCCGAGGACAAGGCTTTCGAAAAACAGTTGAAAGCCATGTTCCAAAAAGTCCACCGTGAGAAGCCGGAAAGTTCCCGATCCGAGTCGAAAGAGGCCTTTTTCGTGGGTATCAAACGATTGGCCAAAGTCGACAAGAATGCCGTGTACGACGAAGGAAGCTGAGATCACAGCAACTCTGCATCAGAGTCCTCTCCCTCCTCGAAAGCAGCCTCAATTTCTGCTGCTGCTGCTTCTGCCCGCCTCTGCACCTCTTTCAAGCCGCTCAGCTCCTCAACATAATCTTTGCTGTTAAGAGCCTTCTCGATGAACGACCAGCCGTCCTGCCTGTATGCGTCAACGACTTTGTCGGAGCATGCACTGCAGCAATCGTAGCTTCTACCGACCACATTCACGTTCGTGAAATTGGACAAAAACCCACGAATCTGGTGCGGCACCAGACCAAGAGCATGTTCACCTTGGTCATCGTTGGAAGAGGTCGGAGCCGCTGCTCGAGGACCATCCGGGTGCTGCAAGACCGACATCAGTACCTCCACTAGCAATGCTGAAGCGATGGCTGCCACTCCAGGTCTTGTCACTGTACACTGCTGGTCAAGCGTCCTGTCCTGCATCGAGTCTTGTGGTGCCACAACGTCGTTGCAAAAATAGCAGCCCAGCTCTTGCTGGGCGTCTGTCTCGGCCTTGGCGCCATGTCTCATCACCACATATGTGTCGAATCCGAGCGCAGCGTTCATCACTATCTTGCCAGCTGCTTTACCCATCACCGTTGGCAGCCATCTCGATTCCCTTGTGTCCATAAGCAGGAATATTACATCATGTTCGGCAATCAAGCCCTGAAGTTTCTCGAATTCTCCTCTTGTCTTTGCACTGTCAGTCACTGGATGACCAATCATCGGCACGGACATGACATGACCTTCGGTGTGGACACCTGGATATATCTCTTGCAATGCCTCTGCGGCACGTGTGGCCTTCCGCCTGCCACCATTCTGGCAGTCTTGGAAATTAAAAAGTGGCTGTCGGACAGGGTTGGAATAAGACACTTGAGCGTTGTCAACAAAGGTGATCTTGCGTACACCCCAGCCCATCAGGGTTCTTGAGACATAACTTCCGAGTGTGCCAGCACCAAGAAGCAAACACCTTGTGTTCTTGATCTTGTCCAGATCCAAGTTCGGTGATATCCTCCATTTCATCAGTTTCAGGTTTAGGTCAACAGAAGAATCAGCCAGCTTCTTGGGATCCATATATTCCGTCAAGTCAGCCAACCGACCAGCTAACTTGCCGTTTGGATTTCTTTCCCACCCAACCACCTTCGGCATGTTGTTCTTGTGCTCCTGCGATTCTGGTTCTGGAGCCTTCTTCTCCTTTGGTACTGAGACTTTCATATCATAAACCACACTTCGTGCCGCATCGCGTCGACTCGAAGTCTCCCTGTAACACAGGACCTGAATCCGATCTTTCTTCCACCGCTGCCTCACCAGCACTAACAGATTGCGCAACATCCAACCCGGCGCTGCCGTCCCATTCTGACTCGTGTAATTCGACGGATCTGCGAAGCATACAAAGCAATCGTCCGAGTACTCTCCCTCGAAGAAGCCAGAGTCATACGCACTCAACGAACTTACTGCCCATCTAAACCCCATCTGACTGAAACTGTGCGTCGCTTCTTGCCCTTCCGACCTCGAATAGGCACTGTTCCCCGGCCTCCTCGACTTCTTCGCCACGAAGAAACCCCACTGCCTCGAATCCACACTGCCCTTCCACGCCTCAACCTCATCAGCCAACGCCGCCGCCACAGCCGTGTCCAGCACCTTAGGCACATACTCTCCACCCCCTCCACCACCCTCATCAGCAACAGGCGCCCAACTCGGCTCCATCACAAGCGCAGGAAACGCAAACCAATAGCTAAACCTATACTTCTTGAGGTCCGCAAAGCAAATAATCAAGAAACTCGCCAAGAGACTCGGACAGCTGTAGATCGTGCCATCGTTGATCGCATCCCACACCTGCCGCCCCGCCTGGTTGATCAGCGCAATCTTGTCGAGTTTCCTGTAGTCCTCGACCGTGTTGACGTTCTTGATGATGCCTTCTGCCCTGTAGTACGAGCCGGCGCTGGTGGGGACAGAGTCGGCTGTGAGCGCGTTAGCGTGGATCTGCATGCGGCACGACGCATCGCGGGCGTCCGAGGGCCGGATCTCGTAGAGGCCGAGGACGCGGCGGGCGGAGTCGTCGAGCTTGTCGGTGTCGATCTTGTGTTGGGCCAGGGAGGCGTAGAAGGGGATCTCGATGTCGGAGATGAAGGGGACGTATTGCATGTTGCGCGGCGGCGAGTAGTATGTAGTACTGGCTATGTTTATTAGATGTGGCTGGCGGCTTCGTTCTACTGTGATTGTTTATCGCATAGCATGAGATCGTGCTGCAGGTACAAGAAGCATAGGTTGGCAGTACGTGGTATAAAGAAGGGTTGTTGTTGTTGGCAATCGTCTGGCATGTGACCGTGCCTGCCTGCCTGCCTGTTCTGGCAGCAAACGGTGGCGGGGTACCTTTTCTAGGCTCTGGCCAGCCACATGCTTCGGGGGAGGCACTGCTGGGGAACGATGCGCTTGCAGCTGCTAGCAACCACGAGGCAAGTCGCGGTCATCTGGCCAGTTTCAAATGACATAGATGTGAACACCCGCATCACACGTACATCTGAGGTCAAGTAATACATTGTCACAAACTGTGAACAGTCTACGAAGGATGTTACTAAGATCGCTCTAGTGTCTGCTGCTCCCCGTGGTGTCTGCGGTCCATTGATCCATCTACCTCATCATACTGGGAATACTCAGTGTGCCGTCCTACTTGAGTCATTTACAGTAACTACTACGATTGCTCTTTTGAGGCTATGAGCAAGGCGATAGCGACCCGAGTCTTGGAGGGGAGCCCATAGTAACGGAGACGACTACATCGATGACAACAGTGAGAGCAGAAGACATGATATTGATGGCATTAATGCCAGTGCGCAGCTTTCTTAGCAACGATTGCTAAGCTATGTATTTGTTCGACACTCTCATCAATGCTTCTGAGATTGAAGCTCATCTATCTGTTGATGGTACACGGTCTAGAAGGGGGGTAGCCAGAATGGGTATCCCCCATTCTTGATTCTGAACAAGCTCATCAAGAAACTGTACATGCCAAAGATCACAGAAGCCCAGATGATAGCCGCGATCTGCTGTGTCCGTGCATCCTTCATTCGAGGTACCTTTAGGCCGAGAGAAATCGTCGCAAAGGAAAGAACGGCGTCTACCAAGCGTTAGCATTACAGATATTCAGACTCCTGGGAACCTTGACTCACAAACAGCAGCAATAATCTGCGTCTCGATGCCGAATTGATTGGAGAAACCACCTGCGAAATACGTGATGCCACCTCTTCCGTTGCCAGTTACATATGGCACCTTTCTGATGTGATTGAACATGTGGCCACTCGTAAACATGAGCACCATGATCAAGCTCAGCACCGCCCATAGATTTCTGTTCTGGATGACGGGCATAATGTATGGGTACGCGACTGTGCCGAAGGTGAAGACTCCAAGGATGATCGTCACGGTCGTGATCAGCTTCGACCAGTTGAAAGGTCGTGAAAGCTGTGGGTACTGGCCAGGGGGCATATGTCGCTGCAGCCAGCCATGAACACCTTCAGCACTCTGGGGACCAAGAAAGTCGAACCGGATCGGCTGACCGTCAGGCGACGCATTCTCGCCTGTGGTCGGAGGGAAGAAAAAGAGGACGGGAGCGGTTTGTAGTTGATGCTGCAGAAGTCAGCAAGAACCTTCAGTAGGCTCTCATTTCTCATACCTTTACAAAGACATTCCTGCCCTGGTCAAAGTCTAGGGTTCCGAATAGCAAGCGATGCTCTCCTTTCTTGTCACCTTTTTGCCAGCTCTTCGCAACGATATCCCACTCCGGTTGGAACTCCCTACAGATGCCACAAGCATACTTCGCGTCTAGAGCTGTAAGAAGGACAGCAGCGTAGTAATCTCGGGGAGCAGATGTGATTTCATCGTAGGCTTGCTCGTTGAGTGAGACCGGAGACTGCTTCTTCTGGTAGATGTCGAATGCACTTGGCGACTTCTTGGCTGCCACGCTGGCTATCGACAGGGCTGCTACCGCCAATACTTGAAGGACCCTCATGTTGAGCTCGTAGGCGATGTGCTTGTAGCTGGATGGGACTGCGTCAGGCTTCGTGGTCTCTTCGAGGATACTGTCAAACACTGCAAACCTGGATCGGACTTGGCACTAAGCATGACCGAGATCCGCTAACCTGTTCGAATTATGTAAACAAATATGATGAAGATTCAAAACACCCATCCGCCGAAGGTGCAACTCCATGATATTGACGACGAAGACACCGTCTACACTACAATACTACGATTCTTGACCAACGACCACGATGGCGTCCGATGAGCAACTACAGGTCGCGATCCTGAGTGCACAACTTGAGCTAGAATTCGATCGAGCGAAACAACAAGCAGAGCGTATCTACGGAGACGAAAGAGCGCGCATTCTCAGGGTTGACCTGCTGCTCCAGGAGTATGCGAATGGTGAATTACAGGAGCAAATAGAGCAGATCCAGGATGTTCAATTGAAACGGTCAGAAGACCAAGTGGAAGATCTCAGCACGCGGCTAGCAGATATTGAAGAGCAGTACCAACAAACACAGACAGAACTCAAGACCTGCTTGCGCGATATTGACACGTACCAAGCCGAAATAAATGCGCTCAATGCAGCCGCTGTAAGCTCAACGAAGCTACTAACAGAGAAGTTGGCTCTTTCACGAGAGTTGAGTGCATTGAAGCCCGAGCTCGAGCATTTGCGATCACAAGCCACATCTCAGCAGAATGTCCTTGCAGACAAACTCTCTCTCCAGCGTGAGCTTTCAACTGCACAGGTCGAAATTGAACAGGAGAGGCGGACGATACAGCGGCTCATGCAACAGAAGAATGACGATTCAGCCGCTAGCGAGGAAGTAGAAGAGCTCAGACAACAGTTAGCGAAAGAGAAGAAGCAAGTACAGAAGCTAGAACGGCAAATCACGAAACGAGCAAACGAGAAGTCTACAGCCGATGCTGCACTTGTCGATGAGTTCGAGTCCGTCAAGCAAGAACTCGAAGATGCCAGAAGAAAAACACAACAAGCAGAGAGAAAACTCGAAGAAGCCTGCAAAGCAAACTCTACCTCCGAAGACAACGGTGCACAGCTTGATCAGCTGAAATCAGACCTTGCTAAGGAGAAGAGAGCCCTTGCCAAAGCCGAACGAGAACAGCTCAAAAAATCCTCCGAATGGGACGCTCAGAAAGAAACTCTCGAAACAAAACTCGATGCATTCCGCAATAAGCTACGCTCGACAAAAGAGCAACTCAAAGAAGCCCAAGATGAGCTCGAGCGTCGTGAGCAAGCCAAGTTCGCCGAGTCGGCAGCTGCCACAAAGGTGCGGATTGCTGGTCGAGCAGCTAGCGTCGAACCAACCCAGAACCCGAAGAAGAGGACCATTGCGAGGTTCGACCCAGATATGACTATTGGTACACCAGGCAACGGCGGTCCCGCAGCCAAGAAGCCGAGAACAACCCTGAGCACTGTCGGCGACAAGTCGACCTTCTCGATCACGCCTTTCCTAAATCGAACGATGACAATCTTGCCAGAAAGCCCGAATGCAGTCATGAACACAACAATAAATGAGCTGGCCGAAGAGGCGGAGAGGGAGTCCAGCAAAGACCAAGAAAAGGACGACCAGCCCGCTGCTGCAAAGAAGAAGGCAGACACGAAGGAGGCAACGGGAGGAAAGGCCACGAGCAAGTCCAAAGCCGCCAAGCCTCTCAAGGAATCCTCAAATGCCCGCGCCAACGCCGCTATGAAGGCACCAGGACTGGACAAAGTGGTCGAGGAAGACGACACGGAAAGTGGGTCCAGTGGCCAAGAGAACAACTCAAAGTCTGTGGCAATCGATGCCTCGGAAACCACTGTGTCAGAACCAAAGAAGAAGAAAGTGCTCGGAGGCAGAAAGAACATTTTCGATGCCGATGAATCAGATGGCATCAAAAAGACTGGCGGGCTTGGCAAGGTGAAGCTTGGTCTGGGTAGGAACAAGCCGAAGCTGCTGGCTGAGTTCTCGCCACTGAAGAAGGATCGGAGGATGATGAGTTTCCTTGGCGCATGATCTGGTATCCGCGTGATTGACGATATAAATAGCGTTTCCTTGGTGATTACAGAAGTTGGTTCTAGTCCAGTAGAAATAATGGTGGTTTGCATAAGCGAACATCAACATTGGACCTCGATTGATGGCAGTTCAAGTCTCGCCCGTCACGTACCATTTCTGACAACCAATTGCTTTGCCTCTTCATCATTGCCGTTCCCACCCAGCAACCCGCCCCTAGGCGGGCTATACTGCCTCAACATCACGCCGGCCTCTTTCAATACCCGTCTACTCGCCTCATCCATGTTATACCCCTGACTGTACACCACCTCCTTCACTCCCACCTGCGCGATCTTAACACTGCACGTCAGACATGGACACGTGTCACAGTACAACACAGCTCCCTCTCTGATCCTCTCCCTCCCAGCCTCGAGCAGCGCGTTCTCCTCGGCATGCAGACACAGACAGGTTGATAATGCACTGCCGCCAGACGAGGCAGCGTTACACCGCGGACAGCCTCCCTGGTTGCAATTCGTGAGCCCCCGAGGCGTGCCGTTGTAGCCTGTGCTGAGGATACGCGAGTTCAAAGTCAACACGCACCCAACGCGGCGCTTCATGCAATTACTCCGCAGACTGGCGAGGTGGGCGAGAGTCATGAAGTAGGCATCCCAGGGCGGTCTCAGTCTCGTTTCTGAGGGGAGATCCAATGTGCCCAGGAAGTCGAAGTAAGATTGGACGTCGACGTAGCTGTTTAGAAGTTGCAGATGGGAGCGGGAGTGCAGACGTGCTAGTGATCCGCGTCCCGCGGCTGATGATGGTGATGTCGAGGACGGCGATGGCAATGAAGATAAGGCTCCGTAGAGTAGTTGGTCGTTGGCGTCGATGAATACCTCGAGCGGTAGTGGTGATAGATCACGCTTGGCGCAGCGGTTGTTGAAGCGAGAGAAACGGAGAGTGATCGGGGCATCCACGGAGAGAAGAAGGAAGAACGGACGGCGGAGAAGTAGTTCTAGGGTTGTCTCGTCTTCGATGTCTGTCAAGACCCAATGTTCTTGCCATCGTTTCGTAACAAAGTCAAGGAGTGAGTCAACATCGGGGAAAGTCAAGCCCCGTGTGCCTCTCTCGTCTGTGACGGAAGGTAAAAAGCGTCTGATGTATTCATCGTTTTGTTGCACCAGTGCAGTTGAATTTGACCTTGATGGAAGGTGTAATCTTAGAAAGCCATGGTGCTGCACCAGATATTCGGCAGTTGTATGCTTGCCTGAGCAGATTGTGCCGCATATACCTATCAGCATGATCTGCCTGCAGTCGCGATTACAACGGAAAGAATGAATGCTTGAGGGTTTAGTCCGATACACGTCAGCCGATATGGTCAGTCTGCTGTAAATCGATACTAAGAGCAGCTACAGAGGTGCCACTTGCTGCATGTCGGCGGTCAGGGGCGTGCTCCGAAAACATGCCAAGCCATAGGTCCACTTTCTGTTTACGTTTCAGACGCTTTCACAGGTTCTGGTACTCTGCAATGCCACCAAATGCACCCATCCTTAACAGCATGAAAGAGATAAAGACAACTGACCCGTCGTACTTCCGCCGAAGTTCTCTTCGACAGTGGTCAGCTGTGATGACATATCTAAGCTGGGCTTGATAGACGCTAGTATACCGAGACACCCTTGCAAACTCGTTGATCGTCGTCTCCATGGTTTCAATTCACCAGCCACCACTGACTTTAATTCGAGCCTAATCAATGTACCTTGCATCGCTGTTGGTTGCTCCGCGTTTTAGTTTACTTCGCATCGCAGATGGCTTGAGAGGCTATTGCCCCCGAGGAATGCACATCGTCTGGCAGTGCGCTGTGTCCGTGTTGTCCTCAGCACCAACACCCCGTCGACAATAGCACGAATGAAGAGACCTTCATGGTTTGCCGTACTTTATGCGAGCACACTCTCATCCCTGATCGCCGCGAAAGCGCTTCTCGCAGTGTTCGACTCTTCAGTCATCCTTAGCCAGACATACGAAGTGGAATGGCTCTCAGACGAAGCAGATGTAAGTCGGCAACAAACACTAATCTATTGCTCAAACTACACCAATACTGACCATATGTGGTCATGATGTAGACACTTGAGCTTTTGCTTGTGCGACAAACAAGCAGTGGGTGGGATCAGGTCGAGACCCTCTTCGAAAGTGTCGAAAGTGATATCCCGGGTGGCTCTTACAATTGGACCGTGAACAGTACTCTGGAGACTGGGAAGTACGCCGCACTTCAGCACGCTTGTCGGACTTTAAGGAATTGACCATAATAGTGGATACGGCCTATGGCTGTCCTCAGAGCCTGTCGACCCTGCTGATGAGTCGGGCTATGCAGACCTTACAGACTGGTTTTGCATCGTTCCCGACGAAGACAGCACATGTTCTTCAATATCCTTGGTGTCATCGACTTCCAGTCCGTCTTCAGCCGCGGCAACTAGTGCCTCCGAAGCAACGACATCGACTCAGGCCAACAACTCGTCCTCCACTTCCCAAACGCTCGCATCTCAGATGACAGGTTCGGATAGTGACTCCTTTGACATCGATCGCAATGGTCGGGGGCTCTCAACGGGCGCATTAGCAGGCATAGTGCTGGGGGCGTTAGCTGGTCTCGCAGTAATCCTTCTCATAATCCTCTGGACGTTACGTCGTAAACACGAGGAAAGGAGATCTAGAGATACAGCAACTGCCGAACTTAACGCTTTAACCGATGACGACCGCAGGCCCGAATTAGGCGCAAATGAGGAACTGAGTCGCCATGAGCTTGAGGCTGGTTCGGATATGGTGCCACCGATCGAGAAAGATGGCGACGCGTTGACGTCTGCGGAGGATAGTATGAGTAAAACTGAAAAGCTGAGGTTTCAGCAAGACGCGGTAGAATTGCCTTAGGGATATATGACAACACATGTACATGCTCTGTCTGGTGTGACTAGAAGCCCATGACCATTGCTGTTGGCTGCGCAGGACGGAGGAGACACCTGAGTCCTAGCGCTTTTACTCTCCCGCCTGCACCAGCAGCAACGAAACCAGGACATCTTCAATCAAATTATTCCTCAACATCAGCTTGCAGTTTGAGCACCGACACTCGATGGCCCGTGACTGTGCGCGGCGTACAAAAACACTGTAGTGTACTCACAGCTTCAGGATGGCCGGAACAGGTAGGCCGGACAATGCTTCAGCTTTGGCCAACCTGGGTATCTAATACTAGGTCGAAAAGCATTTTGCTTTACGGCACAATCACTGATTGTCATGATCTATATCAGCTACACATGCTTAGAGATCGTCTCTTGGTTGCCTACCGGCACATATTTCCTTTACTCGCGGTAAAATGGCCGATATTACGTAAGTCAGAGGATCGAATCATGTCTCAACCTGTTTACGTCCGGAAAAGTTCCTTCTATCTTTGCCAAGCACCAAAGAATATCAGAAACCAGGTTATGACTCAGGCCCTTACAACTTTCCAGTATCATCGGGTAGGTACAAGTACTGCTTGAAAGGCAGCAGTGTTGACCATCAGCATCGGCGTTTCGACACCTTGCCTGCTCCATGCCATGACGTCGAGCTCTGAAACAAGCCTATTGGCTGAACAAGCTCCTGCTGATGCTGATGATTAATAACGCAGTTTTCCAAGTGTCATGAAACTCTGCAACAATAGGCTGGTCGGGATTTATTTTCTGGCGAAGCTTATAGCCCAGGGTCTGAGCTTCGTCAGCCTATAGGCCTAGGTCGTGGTGGTAAATTGACTTTAGAGTTATGTGGCGCGTGGCAAGAGCGAGAGGCGATGGCGCACGGATGATGTCAGGTGTAGGCAAATGATGTCGCGACTTGCAGATATCCGTTTGATTTCTAGGCAGCACCATTTCAATAAAGCTTTGACTATCAACTCTTTCTCTGTTTGTTCTCACAATCTTCGGCATAGTTTTTATCGACAAGATGGCATACTCAGACAACCAGTATTTGGACGAAAAGGCCTCGCCGGTCGAGGTGGAGGTCCTTCCAGTCCCTGCAACGTATGCAGCTCCGTCAAAGAAGCCGAGCTTCTTCAGAGGGCTTCTCCGGTTCATCACTATTCTTCTAGGCACCCTGCTTGTGGTCGACGTGTTCAGACATGGCGCAGACTACGCTAGATCGATTTCAGGATGTCATGGTATGATGAAGGGAGATGACGGTCATCATCAGCACCCCATTCCACCGATTGACCACTGGAAGCCATTCAATGGCACGACCCATTTCGAGCTTGAACCAAACGCAGCAACCGGCATTAGCGTAAACGGAGCTCAAGCCTTCGGCAAGGTCGTCTTCGAGACCTCGAAGCTCTCCGACAAGGTGGTCATTGACCTGGACATCAAGACCAACAAGAAAGACAAGCATGGCGAAGTTAGCATTGAAGAGAAGGATGGTTACCTGACCGTCAAGACTCCATCTACTGGCAAGCTCGAGACTCATGTCTCCGCCAGAATTCAGATCCCTTCCAACATCCTGGGTACTTTCGGTCTGCCCAAATTTGACCTTAATCTACCAAAACACATGGTAGACTACTCTGCGCTGCCAGAATCACTTGAGATCGGTATCCTGGCCATCAGACTTGCCAAGGGTTTTGTCAAGCCAGGTCCAGTGCACACCAATGTTACACAGCTCACTGTGGCCAAGGGTGCTCTCCACGGTTCTCTTACCCAGGGTCGCTACGAGACATCTGTTGACGTCGCCAGCGGCAACGTGACACTCGACATCTCCGACATCTCCGGCGGCAACGAAGGCAAGTCCAACATCAAGCTCGGTAACGGTCACCTGAAGGGGTCGTTCCCAGTCTACAACTCCACCACTCTGGACGTTGCTAAGGGCTCCATCTACGCCAATGTCCAGTTCGAGCATGCTTGCGAATCCAACCGTGCTGAGCTGTCAACCAAAATTGGTTCAGGACCAGCACGCATCTACGTCGATTCTATCGCTGCGGAGCGCCTGCTCAAGTCATACCACACATCCGTTTCCGGCGATCAGTTGATTACGTATCCCGAGAACTTCCAGGGTACAATTGATGCGCGAGGCATTGCTGGTGACATCAAGCTCGAAGGCAAGGATTTGGCAGTCGAGAAGGTGCTTGGTGGTCTGCAAGGCAAGAAGGGTGATTCCAACCGCAACTACGTCAGCGTGAAGGCTGCGAAGGGCGCCTTGGACATTCAGGTCGGTGACGATGAGTAATGTACCAAACATGTTATCACTGAAGAAAGTGTACACTAGTAAAGCCGAGATAAGCAATTAGCCACGAATGGCATTGTATACTACAATACTTGATCTCTCGAGTGACCATCGTTGACACGGAAATGTGTAATACACGTGTATTGCGGCATATGTGTTGGCTGTGACAATTCCTTGATAAACTCAACACCCTTCTGTTACCAGTAAGAATGAGTGACAAAGCAGTTGTTTCATGATCATACCTGCATGTCAAGACTGTTTTTAATCTAATCTAATCTAATCTACTCCACGAATCCCCTTCTGCTTTTACTACCAATGGGCTCTTCGTTTAGGGCCATCCAATTTTGCTTAGCCCGTTGCTTGCGGACGACATCACCATCCTTATCAATCCTAGGTAGTAATGCCTGTGCTCTCGAGAATACTGACTACATGGGCTTTGATTTCTTTCGAGGGTCCTCGGCAACAGTAAGAGGCCCCATGTTTCCAGGCTCACCTGGCGCCCGTACGGTTGCAGTGAACCGACAGTGCTGTGACGTAAAGGCCAGCTTCTCATAGTTGGTAACAGTAAATTGTTTGTATTGGTTACCGAGATCAAAGTGTTCGAATTTATTCATTCTAAGTACTCGTCTCTAAGCCTACTACAGCCACTATATAGCGACCTACATCTAACCTCCCTATGTTCTGCCCAAAAAGCGAAGGAGCATCGTAACACTCGAATGTTGGGAGAGTCTAGCACCGACCTTGCGCTAGGTACAGATTCTCCACAAAGGATCTACCCCAGGCCGAACTGCATGCGCCCACGTCAGCAAATTGGCACGATAAAGCATGTTGGTTAGAGACTTTCTTGACTTACCTCGAGTTCTGAATGACATGATCCTCAGATTGCTTCTGTCTAGCAATACGTTCATCCGGTGCCATTACCACAGCTTGACGTAAAGCCTCAACAGTACCGTCGACATCCCAGGGATTGAATAGGACGCCTCCACGTAGGTTCTCAGCAGCACCAGCGAACTCTGATAGAAGAAGAACACCATGCCTCTTTTGTTGGGTAATGACATACTCGTACGAGACAAGATTCAACCCATCACGAATGGATGAGACAAAGCAGATGTCTGCAGCGCCGTACATCGCCATGAGCTGATCGAATGGCAAGCTTTGATGGATAAGGTGGACAGGTTTGTAACCATTATACCCTACTGCATCATTAGCGGCTAGTAACCATCTGGAGGGGATTTCTGAGCTCAACGACAAAGCTTACCATATTTCTTATTCAAGGCCTCAACTTGTTGGTGCACGTTCATTGCAAGATCCTTGTAGTCTTGCACACCTTCTCTGCTCGGAACGATGACTTGAATCATACTCACTTGTCCGACGAACTGGGGACTCGTGTCCAGAAAAAGTTCCAATGCTCTGAGTTTCTGTGGAATGCCTTTCGTGTAGTCCAGCCAGTCGACGCCAAGGATCAACTTGGAAACGTTGTATCTTCTTCGCATATTTCTTGTTTGTTCCTGCGTCGACTCATCTTGTAGATGATCAAGAAACTTGGGCACGTCTATCCCGATTGGGTACACTCCGAGATCGATCAGAGTTCCGTGTTTTCTGATTCCAGTAGGAAACTGTTGATAACCGCTGTTTCAACGTCAGCCGAAAGTTGCCAAGGAGGTTTCAGGGTCCATTACAGGTGGCCGCAGCAGGTTCGGGCGAAATTCTGGGCATATGTATGCGTGTGGAAGCCGATAGTCTTGCAGCGTAGGATGCCTTCAAGGATTCTGTCCCAGACAGGGAGTACCTTGAACATGTCTCCACTAGGGAAGGGTGTATGCAGGAGGAAGCCAACCGTAATCCTTTTGCCGAGCTTCAAAGCTGCTTCTGATAGCATTAAAGGCAAGAGCATAAGGTGGTAGTCATGAACCCATACAAGATCTCCATCTATTATGTCGTTCGCAACTCTGTCAGCAAAACGCCGATTGACTTCCTGGTAAGCCTTCCATTCGTCTCAATGGAAGCGTATGGCGCTGGACTGATAATGTAGTAAAAGCCAAAGGGTGGAGTCTGTTAATCACTTAGATATGTAAGGTCCCAATTCCGACGACAGACACTTACTTGAAAACCCATTGTAATAAGCTTCGGCCAGATGGTCTTCTATCAGAACTGGAACCGCGTTGTGTTCCTCCCGTAAAGCTTGGGTAATTCTTGGCTCTTCGTCGCAAGATATCTCGATTCTAGGCCAGCCATACCATAGCATTTCGAATTCGCGTTTCACTCCACTCATACCCGTAGCCAATCCCCCACAAGATGGCTTGAAGTCGCACTTTCCGTCTCCAGTTCTCTCTATAGTGACGGGCAGTCGGTTTGAGACCACGATTAAGCGCTGGTTTGCGGATAAGCTCGCGGCCGGAAAGTGATCTGGACTGGGAGGAGGAGTCTGCATGACGATGGGTGACTTGATGTTACAGCTGCGTGTGGTTTCAATGGATTTCCGTTGAAGATGATTTGGTCAAGCAATGGAATTTGGATAAAGAGAATTGCAGTTGTTTGTACTTCAGCAGAGGATGTCAGCAGGACCTACATACCAGCACTTCCGATGATTCACATTTAGAGCTGACCACTGACCCGTGCGGACATTCCACGCACTGTATGGAGTGTCAAATGGATCCCCTCAGCGTCCGCCTTGCTGGAACAGCGTTCGTCATTGTATACGAGAACAATCGGAGACGACGACCCGTAAGCGAAGCTGTGGACGCGCGAAATTGTCGACGAATTTCCAACAGAGAAGTTGCTGATTACCGCATCGCAGCAGGCAAATGATAAGGGTCCTGACTTCTCATCGTGGTTGATGAGGCATTAAACAGCGTGTGAAGGTGCCGGCACCTGGTCCGTTTCGGATACACTTCTGATCCCGGATTCACCCTTCACGAGACCTTTACGGGAAATATCATCAAGTCTCTGAACATGGGAGGTTGACGACGACAGGGAGGAAGAGATACCACCGGGAAACTGATTCACGACGTTGAGCGAGCCAAGCTTAGTGGAGTTACACATTGGCACCTAATCCTTACATAACGGCTCTTATGTAGTGTCCGGTCTTGCTTGCAGGTGCAGATGGCAGGCTAGTCGTTCATTGGAAGGATGAGCGACCAGGAAGTTTCGTCAATTGTTTGGAACTCGCTTAGTAGAAGTTAGGAACTGTTCCTGCCACAAGCGCACCTTTCCTCTGGCGCCGAAAACGGGGGAAACCATCTTTCTTCCTAGCGACAAAAGTTCAAGTTAGCGTCAGCGAGGAGAACGAAGCCTTAATAGTTGGACACGCTGACTTGGAAAGCGACAGAAGTCCTCGAACGCATTAGCGTGCTATGGTAGTTTTGATCGTTCAATCGATTGGATAGCATGTAATCTTGCTCACCTGCAGTCAGCAGAGTTTATGCAGGGTCCGAACAGACAAGGCATCTTACACTATCCTGCTGGTTCACAGGTCCATGGGTACGCTAATGCGTGCGAACACTTTCTTCGTTCTCCAGGTAGACAGTGCGTTGTATATGTGGGGGACCTCTCCGTGATGAACCTGAAGGTGATGGGTTCCTTCCGTCAATGTCTGGCAACGGTGTACTCCCAGGCGTGGACAGTCCTCCCAGCCAGGGAGATTTTGACTCCGAACTCCGCACCTCGACTTTTGTACCCGCGGATGACCGTCAGACTTTCACGGGAAATCAGACTAACACCTTGTTATTCTAACCACAGATCTGAGATCACCAACATAGACCACTCTGTGGAGCAGGCCAGATAATCTATTTCTTCTGAACCGGGTATTTGTTCTTGACCGTCTTTCAGGAGGGAAGAGCCTGGACTTGCTCTACCAAACCGAGAGCCACTCTATTGTCTTGTTGTTACCCCCTCCCCCTCTCTTCAGCACCTTCCTGTATCCATTTAGTTCCACCTCGTCCACGATCTGTTCATCACCAGCCCAGAACACAACCTCATTCGTTGGCTTCCCAGCATACATTAACAAAGAAACATCACTATCGCAATAGTTATCCCACGAGCTCTTCTTTCCACTCGTGCTCATCGTTTCTGCGGTATGACTCTCCAGTATCAGCACAGAGAGGATCATCCTCACTGTTGTGTACGGAAGATCTGTCTTAGACGTTCGACATTTCGCACCCTGTTCTTGGAGTCTTAAGACACTTAAATGCTGTTTAGGCGAACTTAATACACTTTGATAAGAGCTTGTTACCGTAGAGCGTTAAGTAGGTGGTTGTAGTTTGACATTCTGTTGGGCCACATTATCGTACTAAGCGCTTAGTGATATTATGAATAGATTCCTCTTGGCATAGATATCTATAATCTTAATATAACGCTACTTAATCTACGCTTTTAGAGTTGGCATAAGGTCGGATCTGGCGCTTGTAATACCCGATAGGTAGTAGTTATAGGCGCCGATATGGCTTCTAAGCACGTTTGCCAGTGCGCCTAGGCCCATTGTGTCTTATCGCCGGGCTGCTAGGAGCGCCTGTGAGCCTATATCGCATAGGAAAGTGTGAAAATGAGCGTGGGCGCCCCCGGCAAGTAGTGCATTGGATGTTAAAGAGGCAGGATGTCGGCTATGGTCAAGCTACTAGCACGCGAGCTCCGGGGAAAGATTAGCTAGTCACTCTTTTCTAAATTACATTTAAGGATAATATGTTTTTATTAAGGGGATCGCTCGATAGCGTAAATACTATTCTACGAATAGTAGTTACGTAAGACTCTATCCGCTAGGTCTATAGCTATAAAGAATCTAACGCTATTATAATAGTAGGAAAGACCGACTAGCTCGTATAGTATAAACTACGATTACTCTCGCTTATACCTTTAGAGGCCCTTTACTTTAGTACGCTAGAAATCAATAATAAGCTAGGACTAAGGGACGTTATTTAACTAAACTATAGCTATCGAGATATAGGTATACGTTAGCTTCTCCTTATACTTAATACGACGGCTAAAGGTATTAAAGTAAAGCAAAAGTAAGAGATAAAGTCCTTATCGATATCGTTTATAAACGAAGTTATACTAATTATTCTACTATAACTATTAGATATATATTAGGAAATCGTCTTAATATTACGCCTGCTAAGGCTAGATATATAATCTTGCCCCTTAAGGCATGCTAAAGGTATACCTAAAATAGAGGTAAGGCAGGGTAAAGGTATGCTAAGCCTATGCCTTCTATATATAGATAGTTATGCATAGTATAACTTAACCTTAGGCTCTTTAAGCGTTAAGTCGTTATTAATACACTAGTAATTATTACTTCTATCCCCTTTAACTAGACTATTCTAAACGCTAGCTAACTAGCCCTAATACTTAAGTAAAATCACGAGTAGAATATATTTTTTGTAATAGATTAGGAGCGCTAGACTCTTTTTCTTAGTTAATAAAATTTAAAATAGTATCTTAATAGCTCTTTAAAAAAGATACGCGGTACTTACGATCCTACGCGGCTATAAATAACTTCTAGGTAGTGTAGGTATAAGCTATAGTTAAACGGCCACCTAGTTTATTACACCCTTTACGGCCGCTGCTAGAATAGTAGATAGAGTCTTTAGCGGTCTTAACATTAGTGGGATCTAGCGAGCTATCGTATTCCTCCGTAAAGATGTCCTAGTAGTATTCTTATAATATAACCTGGTAGAAACGCTGTATACGAGGGGCGATGGGCTTGCGCATAATACTTATCGTGGTCGCCTCGATTTTCTTCTCGTAAACCTCGTGACTGCCGAACGACATCCCGTTCGAGGTTACGAGTCGTCTTCTCGAACGACAGCAGCATCAATGTTTCGATATCTAGCTGCGTGATCGATTAAGATGAGATTGGACGCATTATGCCCATAGTCTCGTCGATGACATCTATGGCGCTGTTCCTAGTCTTCGCAGACCACGGAATATGGTAAGACTCCAATTCTACGGCAAATGGGACAAGAAGCAAGAGGAAAATAGGGAAAATTCGCCTACAGTATGTTTACATGGGCGCTGGCAAATTACGCTGCCACAGTTTTCGTAACCAGAGGAAAGAAGCGCAATATGTCACAGGGTGAGTCAAGAGTTGCATCAAGGGCGAGCCCGGATAAGCCATGGTGTGACAGGGTGAGCACAGGGTGAGCAAAGCGGCACGGTGCTTGGTGCTTTTGGGCGGCTCACCCGTGAGAATCTGGGCCATAATACTAGTAATGTTGTATTTGCCTCTAAACTTTATACTTATCTGTTGTGACACACTATAGTGTAGCCGCAGAAGGTCTACGTAACCTCAGGCTGCTAGATAGCTCTTTTGTAGAGACGCCGATAGCGTAAGACTTTGCGGGTCATAAAATATTATGTCCTTGTAACTAGTACTACACTAGTATTGGTCTGAAAAGAGCATGGTCTCACCCCGATGTTTGTCTTCATAAAGAGCAAAGTTCAGAAATCAGGCATTCAGCGACTGTCCAAGGATCAATCGATCTGCAACATAACCTGTCACAGCTGCAAAGACGCCCTTGTGAATCAAATCCACAATTTGTTCATTCACTGGCCAAGTCCTAAATCGCAAGTACGTTAACACACCACATACAGAAGTCAGCAGAGGAAAAGCACATACCAAGGCAGAGCACCGACACCAGTCCAGTTCTCCAACGTCTGGTCGATCAGCAACCGAACACCCATGAACATGTAGCTTCCGAAAGGTCCCACAATTCCGTAGTAGCTCATCAAACCTCGAATTCCAGCAGCCGCAATGCCTTGCCCCCAGTGCATAGCCCAGTTGACGCCAGTAGAGTGAGAAGTGTAGTAGGTTGAAGAGAGACCGAGGACACTGGCTAGTGTCTTACCTGGGACGTACGAATTGGGACGGTTGGTGAAGGCTTGTTCGACCTTCTCACCCAATGTCATGCTGTAGGTGATGGTTAGTTCAAGGTGCTGAGGAATTGAGATAAACGAAAGACCCACACTGCGACGCCCACGACACCGGCCCCGAAACCTAATGCTATGCATTCTATAGGTGAGAACTGGACTTTCGGCCGTGCTGGGTTGATGGCTGGTGGTGGCATTTTTGTTTGTGTATCGTCAAGGAAGACGTGGTCAATACAAGGTACCTGCTGCGGCTCCTTCTCCCGGTCTTGCGTTGTGATTCTATGCTCGTTAGGCTTGAATTCTCTGAGTTTGGGAAGCTAGTTGTTACAAAAACGATCGCTATCTGATCAAACACCTAGCTAGGTACACATACTACTAATACTAGTTTTGTCTCCAGTTCATGCGTATGTAAAATGCTTGATGACGTGGATTTGTATATCAAGATTTCGTAATTCTCGTCGCGGCGGAAGAGTGATCCGACGGCGGAACTTTGGCAGGGTCGCCTTTCCGCGCTTGGCGCCAAACTCGTATCATGCTGAGCTGTATTAGTGCATCGAGTACTTCTGGAATGCCTTGCGTACGCTCATACGGTTTCTTTGAGGTAAAGGATGACTGTCAGTGACGTATAAGCACAAGGACAAGGAATACGATTCGTAAGTCATGAATCTTTGATGGTCCCTGGTACCATGCTTCCTAGTGATAAGGCAACCAATTCGATATCACATTGGGTGTCTAGTCAGTCCCTTCTGGCTTCAAGATATTGCTAGTGGTAGCAGTGTGGAGCCTGGACCCTTCTTCCAACGAACGTTCTGTCTCAGATACGAAGGCAGTAAACGATGATCAGCCCACCTGGGCTTCATTGCCAAGGAATGTCAAGCACAGGAAGCAGAGGTGTTCGAGATAGAACTTTAAGCTCGCAACGGCAGAGATGATCTTGAGTCGTTGAGGACGCGCTTGCTATACCTTTTGCACCTTCACCATCCGCCGCAGCAAGTCTTTTACGTCCCAGCCTTGCTTCCTCGCACTTGCGGCAGAGACCTCCCTGGTCAGCGCATTGTTGTCTTCCTCACCAGCACTTTGCGCATGACTCTTCTTACCTTCTTGCTGCAGCATAGCACTCTGTTGAGCTCTTCTGCGTTCCTCCTTGTGCTTGATCCGTTTCATCTCCTCCATTTCTCCTATCTTCCAGCCTCGTAATACCCACATCACAAGTCCACCTGCGATATACGAGACGGCGCAAAACACTTGTGCATTAATATAGACAAATTCCATCGCTCCTTCACGTCTAATTTCTAACGCTATTGCTTCCGCGCATGTGACAGGCGGGACCATGATCAACCAAGTCCAGCTGAGGGCACTTCCCAGGTCCTGTATGCCGACGACCTCAGCCGCAACAGGAGCGATCGTCGTCCAGAATGTTCCTGCCAAGGCACCTCCGACAACTGCAAAGAACGTGAGAAGACCCATTGGTGACCCGACAACTTCCGTGGGTATCCAAAATACAATGCAGAAGACGCCGCACGTTGCTGAGAGGAGAGCAGCCAGGTTGATGCGTCCAAAGCGATCCGACGCCAAACCGATGAATGGTCTGCCCAGCATCTGTCCAAGGTTGAGTATAGCACCAATGACCGAGCCTTGCTGCGCAGTGAGTCCGATTTGACGAGCGTAAGAAGGCAGTGAGAAGAGCACCGTGACATAGCCAAGCCTATAGAAGTTAGCAAGATGGAGGTAAGGCTGCTGTGGAAGGGACGGCAAGACTTACATGCTAAACCAAGCCCATGCCTGGACCAGCAGGAACTCTGGTCGTTTCAGCAAGCTCCAGTCGAATGACTTGTTTCGTGCTCCAACCTGTGCGTTTCGATCTTTGATAATGTTGCTGCAGATGAGGTTGATCGTGAATGATACCATACCCAGGATGCGGAAAGCCCACGGGAGCCCCAGACTGTCGATCATTGCCTGCGTCGAGAGAGACCAGATGAGACCGCCGCATCCGCTACCGGCCGCAGCAACCGCGTTCGCGACTGATTTCCTGGTTGTGAACCATTGTGGAATGATGCCAACACTACCAACGAATAAGAAGCCCATGCCCCAGCCGAAACACACGCCTTGGGCCAGAATGAGTTGGTATTTCTGTGCTGCGAATGATGCTCCGATGAGAGACAGTGTCTCGAAGAAGATCCCGATGTGGAGCGTGACTTTCGTGCCGTATGTTGCTGTGCATTTGGTGGCGAATGGTGCAACGAGCATGGCCATGGAGATTGACAGTCCACCAATGAAGGCATATGCGAGCGCGCTGGTGTTTGGGAAGTAGTCGTGTGAAAGGTAGTAGGCTAGGAAGACAGCGTACGTCGAATTGATGCCCCATGTAGATGCATTGATCCAGAAACAACAAGCCACGCAGACCCATCCGTAACCACCGTTTGGAGGCTGATCTTCTTCAGGCTTTGGAGATGGCGCTTCGGTGTCATCATTGCTGTTGTCTTGCGACAGCGCGGGATGGCTTGGCGAGCCTGGACTGTTGCCCAGCGTAGGTACCGTAGGGCGTTCTTGTAATTGTTCAGCCATGAGCCAAGAGAACGTTGAATTGGAGAAGGCGTGCCTTTCGTGAATAGTTCCCGCCAAAACCGTCGAAAATTGATCTTGGCACCCTATACCTTTGGCTGAGAAACTCTAAGCAGTGATTTATTCTTTGTGCAACAAAAACGTCTGGTGCAAAGCTCACGGTCGACCTATCGTTCGATTGCATCGACGCTCAGCGAACCAGTGAGTCGTTGTCGGTCTCGGTAGATCTTGATGCTCAAGATGTAATGGTTTTGGAGAGTGTTGCCTGCTCTACCAATTTTGTGACCTGTCTCCTATGTTGAAGTATGCTAGAGCCTAGAGACAACAGCAGGTCGGGTTTGCATCATCACGTAAACCTCTTGGGTTGCGCATGGGCACAACAACGATTGATGGCGACAAAATGTGCAGGATCTTGCATGGTGAAAGGTCACATCGGAGCATCGACCGAGGCAGACGGGCATCTCCATTGCCAGAAACGCGTCGCTGGCGTGTCTGATGCCAATCAGAGGGCAGCTGTGGGTGATGTGAGGCTGGGGAGATGTGCGATGCTAGCACCGCTGGAGAAGTTAGAGTTCATTGTCCAGGTATCTGGGCTCCAGAAGGGCGCTGAAGCTGAGTCAGAGTTGCTGGCCAGAGCTCCCGCCGATCCGCGCTACCGGCTAACAAGGCTATTGTTAGCTAATCGGCAGATCTTGACAGGTTTCTTGTCCAACTCATCTTTCGAGTTTCACCGATGCAACACTCGGTATGTAAATCAGCATGAAAGGACAACAATCGACGTACCTCAATCGTGCAGAGGCTCTGGTATAAAGCCCAAGATATGGACGACTCGGATGTGGACTAAGGGCACACAAAGAAATCGAGGCTCGAAACTCCACTAACGTCGTTGTCCTGCCAACCAACGCGTCACCCAATAGCCAGAATCCAGTCCAGGTCCAGCCAGCAAAGGTGCACCATGATGTCGCTGAAACAGCGCTCATTATCGTTGCTCGGGGCGGCTGTTGGCCTTTTCGATGTTCGTTTTGCTATGACACCAGTTTGCCGCGAGGTTGACTACTTCAATTACTGATATATCCAGAACTTCGTGCAATGTTTTTGATGTGCCCAGCTTGATATAACCATAACAATTCTGACCAAGTGAGACCGGAATGTTACACGGCCAGAGGAACAGTTTGGGAGGAAGAAAGGTGTCTCCTCCACAGCCAACATGTATGAATCTTGATCAGAAAGGTATGTGTTCTGTGGTTCTGTCTTCACGGCAAGAGATGGCGCCTCGAAGTCCTCCTTGGGAATCTAGATGCTCACAACTGGCATCAGCTTCATACCTCGCTGATTTGCGAACGAATCGACCTGCACGGCCAACAGGATCGCGGCCCCTCCCAGTCAGACCACTACCTACCCACGACGCAGATCTACCTCCACGAGCGGGGTCGGCCCTATCCCTACGCTCTGCCAATATGCAGGCACCAGCAGATCAGGTTATATCAAGAGAACAGAAACTATCACACCGTGCTTCGTTGCCAGCTTCGAGCTCCTTTGGCTCTCTGGGCAGTCAGAAAGGCAGGCCACTGGTACCGAGCCCGAGCAATGCCACAATCTGCGCGACCCAGCGACGGGTGTCGCCTCCTACAGCGGCAATACCGGACACCGAGTACCATGAGTCGTTAGCAAGAGCGAAGGAAAGGCAAGAGGCGCAGGCTCTACGAGATGCTCTGCAGAAGATCGATCTAAAGGACGACGAAAAAAGACTACACGATGCAGCTAAACTAGAAGCGTCTGATCTGGTCTGGAAGCATCGGAACCCACAACTCGCAGAGGTGGAGAAATCTGCTGCATATCGCAATCCCGATCTAGATAAACAGAAATACGGTGAGCTGGACCATGCCAAGAAGCCTTCAGAATCCGCAGCATCAGCTTCCAAACAGGATCTTCGCTCAGCATCTGGTGGGTCTACAGCTTCTACGGACAGTAACAGACCTCGTCTACCGTGGCTAAGGAGGCGCCCAAAAGCTGAACCTGCTGCCCAAACAACAACGCCAATACCAACTGCAGGAGTAACGCCGACAGCAACAGTCGTTAGAGAGCCGGTAACAGTTGTTGGGCAGGAAGCCGTGCTACCAAAAGGTGCTCGCAAGACAAGTGGCAAGCGCCACGTGAGCAGCGGCTCGAGCAAAGGAATCTTCAGAAATCCGGAAGATGAGATATACGAGGAAAAGGAGGAGACGCCTACAATCGCTGAACGCGTTCCTATACAGCAGCTCCCTCTGAAGGCCCGAGAAAGCAATTTATTACCTCGCGGATCGAGACCGTTGCCAGAAAAATCTTATACGGAACCTTTGCCAGACAAGCCGAGGATGAATCGTGCCGAACTCTGGAAGAATTTGCCGACGCAGTCAAGGAGTGCAGCATATTCCGCCAGTCGTGCTCTACCACAGACTCCGAGCAAAGAAGCCGAAGTTGAGGATGATGATAGTCCAAGCTACAAGGATGGAATTGAGATCAGAAGCAACGAGATCAGGGCCGCTACGAGCATGAGGAAGAGCGATCGAAGTCCAAACCTCCCTACACCCACTGCGGTCAGTGATCGACCGGGACGTCCCATTGTGAGCTTTGACCCCAAATGGAGACCTGGTACAGAGTCACCAAGGCAGAGTTGTGACAGGGAAAGACCACAAGAGAAAAGTAAAAATGACGGCAGCATGGCATATCCAGTCAAACCTTCTCCACCCGTGCCGGAAATCACGATCATGGAAGACCCACGGAGCCCGGCTCTACAGAAAGAAAGGGAAGTTGAAGAGCAACAGACCCGACAACCACGCCCACTCAGTGTTGTTCCGTCGATCAACATATCCTGCAATGAGCCTGAAAAGCCATCTCGAACAAGTCGGCCTTCACCACAGATTAATCTTCCCGAGCGTGCCAGTTCGAGACCATCAATACCAACAATGAACGTAGAGCCGGGACCAAACGCTCAGCCGTCGCGGCCATTGCCTCAAATCAGCTTACCTGGAAACGCACGTCCTGTATCACCAGTTCCTACCATTAGTATCGAGGCAGAACAGCCGAGAGGCCGACCACTGCCAATAATCAACGTGTACAACGGAAAGTCTCGACCATTACCTTGCCATACACAATCATCGCCTTCGAAGCTCCCACAATCAAGACCAACACAATCAGAAATAGCATCACGTGTGCCGTGGCTATCGAGAACCCCGACCTCAGCATCCACTTCAGCTGTGACATGCACAGCTTGCTCTTTGCCCATCTCCGGCCGCATCGTGACGGCATCAGGCGCTTCGTCATCGACCCAGAAAGCCCGCTTTCATCCCGAATGTTTCACCTGCCACCACTGCAGCACTGGCCTTGAATGTGTCTCGTTCTACCCAGAGCCCGACAATGCCCGAATGGAACGGTTGCAGACCACCATGTCCCATTTTAGCCCTGACGACGCGCAGATAACTGCCATGGTGAAGAGCAACGAAGATCTTCACTTCTTCTGCCACCTTGATTACCACGAACTTTTCAGTCCTCGGTGCTACAATTGTAAGACTCCCATCGAGGGAGCGGTCATATTAGCCCTTGGCCGTCATTATCACGCCGACCACTTCTTCTGTGCGGAGTGTGGCGATCCATTCACGAGCGAGTCTCCTTTCGTCGAGCACCACGATTACCCATACTGCGTCTCATGTCATACGAAGCGCACGTCTGCACGTTGCAGAGCCTGCAAATCACCCATTCTGAATGAAATGACGATTGAGGCTTTGGGTGGGAAGTGGCATGATGCGTGCTTCGTGTGCTGCGACTGTGGCGGCGACTTCGGTGACGAGGGGCGCTTCTTCGTGCGTCAGATTGAGGTTGAACTGACGGAGAAGGAGAAAAGGAAGGGGTACGGGCCTAAAATTGAGGAGAAGGCAGCTTGTCAGGCATGTGAGGAGAGGAGGGTGAAGAATGTGAATATTTTCATGTGATAGGGAGGTTTTGGACGGAAGGTGGGTTCGTGCGGCGATGTTACAGTCAATGGGTACCCAAGACCACTTCTACGCTCATGCTTTGCATCTAAGTAATCCGTGATTCCCTCTATTTACAACCTTCTGCACATACGTGATTTTGAAACGCATTAGCAAGTCGTGCGTCATAACCATATCAGACTTCCGTCAAGTTGATCGCTACAGCTGCGGGTAGTGCAAGTAGCCAGTCAGCGTAAGCTAAGTCGACTTCTTGCTCGTTCGCGGTGTAGACTTGTCCCTCAGTACGATCGATACATCTCCTGTTCCGTCGTGCCAGCTTTCTCCTGTGCCTGAACGGCGGACCATATGATCCTGCCACCTGCACCCTAAAGATAGCACCTGAACAGACATGGTGGAATGGCGTACTTCTGTTGCACTATCCATGTCTTCGTCTTAAGCTACTCCCACTCGGGCATGATTCATTCTCGTCGAAGGTGGTTTTCTTAGTATACGAGAGCCACGGCAATGCCTCTCTGACTGGTGACGACTACCATCACCAGGAGTTTCGATTGCGCTCAGCCGTTCTGCCTAGGCTTCACCTCTCCCTCCTGCATGATGTAGTAAGTCACGGTACCGTCGCCGCCGAAGCCGTTGTGGGCCAACATAGCGAGAATCACTCGCTTGCTATCCTTCCACTCAAATGACTTGACGACGCCGTCCTCACCTGGTTCACTATCCACTTTCACAGCTTCTCGTTCAGCTAGCCCATCGAACACCCAACAAAACTGCTTCAACGTCCATTTCTCGCCCAGACTCATTGGCAGCACCCACTCTCTCTGTATGTCCATATCGGATTCGCTGACATCGTTCTTGATGAGCCACTTCTGCAGATCAGGGTGGATGTAGCTATGTCGAGGCGGCAGACCAGATATCAGAAATACCGTGTTGCTGCCAGGTGATTTTGAGCGCGCACGTGATCGAGATGGTGAAGTGGTAGGAGTCGATGTCTTCGAGGGTGGTGATGAGACTGTGAAGAGCTTGAGATCCGTCCAACGGTGTTGATGCTGGAGGTTGTGGAGGACTTCGATTGCTAAGGCTTCGCGAGAGGACTTTGTGGTGGTATTGGTGAGAAGCGTGGAGACGGCGCTAGGCTCGAGACTGGCCATGGTGGATCCTTTCTCCAAGCTTTGTAGACTTGGCCTTGGAGACTGTGACCTGTAGACGCAGTCCTTTGGTAGTTTCGCCAGCCGTGTTTACTCGAGTTGACATCTCGTGGTGTAAATTCATCGGGTGTATGAGTCTTGTAAGCTTTTCCTGGAATAAGGTTTTAGAGTTGAGGCTCAGCGGGAGATCTGCATCGACTCGCAGCCAAGCTCTCGAATTTTGGCCTTTTTGGTACTAGCATGAAGTATCTTCTCGGATTTGATTCTTGAAGACAGATCGCAGTCTCGCAATCCGGACTCTACCGTTTGCGCGTTCTACCGACCGTGCGTCACCGCCCCTATTCCGACTTCCGTCATTCCTTATATAGAAACCTCCCTCCTACCATGCCATATCGCAAACAGGTTGCACCAATGCCACGCATAGACTCAGGAGAAGTGATGCAGATCCCAGCAGACAGCCCAGAAACAAGTGCGCGATACAGCAAGAGTAACGGCCATACCAATGGAGACGCAAACCCAAATGGCAGGACTTCGCCGTCAGGAAAGAAGACATACACACCACACAGGCCTGCGCCGTCCGCGCCCCAATCACGATCCCGTTTGCAATCCCAATCGCAGGGCAGCATACTCTCCCTGATCATCTGCGTCAGTGGAATCTACGCCTCCTTCCTGACATGGGGCCTACTACAAGAGCGTATAACAACAACGCCATATGATACCCAGCCATCAACTTGGAACAACAGACACAGCTCAGGCGAAGCGGTCGAGTACTTCCGCTACCCAATCTTCGTCAACACCATCCAAGCCCTCTTCGCCTTCATCAGCGGCAGTGTCTACCTCTACTCCTCAACAGGTCACTACTCCCTTATCCCCTCGCGCGCCGCCCTCCTACCGTTAGCCCTCGTCAGCATAACAACAACGCTCGCCTCCCCCTTCGGCTACGCCTCCCTCGCCCACGTCGACTACCTCACCTTCGTCCTCGCCAAGTCCTGCAAACTCCTCCCCGTCATGGCCCTCCACATCACCCTCTTCAACAAGCGCTACCCCCTCTCGAAATACCTCATCGTCCTCACCGTGACAGCCGGCGTCGCCGTCTTCACCCTCTACCACCCGCCCAAACCCGGCAAGCCCAGCAAGAGCAAAAACGCCTCGACAAACTCATACTACGGCCTCGTCCTGCTCGCCGTCAACCTCCTCTTCGACGGCCTAACAAACACCATCCAAGACCACATCTTCAAGTCCCCCCACCGCTATGGCCCCGTCAAAGGCCCCCAGATCATGGTCTCTAGCAACCTCCTCGGCTTCCTCCTCCAGATATCCTGGCTCCTCCTCAGCCCCTTCATCCCGCTGCACGCCCTCAACGTCCCCACAACTGCCACGTCCGACCTCACGGACGCGCTGGCGTTCATCGCGCGCCACCCCGCTGTCCTAAACGACATTCTCGGATTCTGCGTCGCGGGCGCCATAGGGCAGCTGTTCATCTTCGCGACGCTCGAGCGGTTCAGCAGTCTTGTGCTGGTGACGGTGACGGTGACGCGCAAGATGCTGACAATGGTCTTGAGCGTGGTGTGGTATGGCAAGAGGTTGACGGCGATGCAGTGGGCGGGCGTTGCGTTGGTGTTCTCGGGCGTTGCCGCCGAGGCGTGGTTGGAGAAGAAGGCCAAGGCCAAGGCCAAGGCGACGCCGAACGGCGAGGTACAGAGAGGCAAGGTGAAGGTGAAGGCGAGGTGATGCTATGTGGTGTTCTGGGCGGACGTTGGAGAATGTGATAGACAGATCGATACATGTAGACGGTACGGTACGCAGAACGGGGGTAGAATCGTGTTGGGTCTACGTTACTGCGTATAAGCGCGCTGTTGAACCCCTATACATATCTTTTGCATGTGAGATGCAAGTGTCAGTCCGCTACTACGTGCCAGGTCTTTCTTGATTATGCCTTGTCTTGCGCGTCTTCTCCTTCGTCGGCGGCACGATTCAAGGGGTGCGTGAGAGGTCGGATACACCACGATCTGTCTGCAAAGACGGAGGACCTTCCTGGGCAATGGACTTGCTACCACGACAATGGATGTGAATGTGAAAGCGCTACGTTGTGAGATGGGCACCGATGATGATCATGATCGTGTCCTACTTTTCACGCGGGACCGCGATGCTATGCATGCTATGTTCTAGGACCGTCTCGGTCAATATTCAGCCATCTCCTCGAGCGACCTGACTCGATATGGTTTTTCTACCTCACTTCAGTCATAAGGTTGGCATATTTTTCCTTCTCCCCCAAGGCAGCAGTCACCTAGCTTGACCCGCATCCTGGCATTATCGGTCGACAATGCATCAACTTGGACGCAGGAGGTAGACTGCTGCCACCTTGTCAGTCGTCCTCTTCGTCGCTTGCTTCTGCCTCGGCCGCGTCCTCCGTCAAGACCTCGGCTCGGCACTTCTTTGCACCTTTACCGGTGCTCCTCAATCTCGTGTTGCTGGCAGTAGCGTCAGCTCTATCGTGACTCGTGGTATCGTGATAATCGTTCCCAGTCTCATTTCTGTTGCCCTTGTTGCCCTCTTCAACTCTCGTCTTCCAGGAAGAAGTAATTGCCTGCCAACTTCTGCTGCTGGTCGTTCTGAGATTGGTACTTGTTGATTCGCGGACGGAACGTGTTAGGGTCCCGTCGGAACGTGATATCGAGGTTTTGCAAGAACGAGTTGCAACCAGTCAGGAGCGACTCTGGGGTCCTAGCTCGCGACTTGACGGATGGTTGACCATCGAAGACAATGACTCTGTCGGCGAGGTAAGTGGCCATGATAAAGTCGTGCTCGACGATGAAGGCGGTCTTCTTGTTGTGCATGATGAACCGCTTGATGACACGGGCAGCGATGATACGCTGCTCGGAGTCTAGGTAGGCGGATGGCTCGTCGATGAGGTAGATGTCGGCTGGTAGACCAAGGGCCAAGACGATAGCGACTCGCTGAAGTTCACCACCCGACAAGTTCTGTACTTCCTGGTCGATGAAGTCATCTAGCTTCAATGGCTTGTAGACGTCAGTCTGGAATTGTGGGTTGAGGAAGGCGGCCTTGATTCGTTTGAAGAAGAGCTGTCGAACGGTGCCCTGGAACTTGGGTGTGATCTTCTGGGGCTTCATCGAGATGTTCATCTGTGGTACTTTCTGGTCGCCGTCGGGCTTCTCAACACCGGCAAGCATCTTACAGAATGTGGTCTTTCCAGTTCCGTTCTCACCCATCATGACGACAATTTCCGAGTCTGTGAAACTGCCACTCTCAATGGACAGATTGAAGCCTCCCAGTGTCTTCTTCATAGCCGGGTAATGGAATCCGCGAGCCTTGTCAACCATGTATTCTTCACCGGCTTCCGCAATACGGAAGGTGAGACTCTCTTCTCGGAATCGCAAGTTCTCGGTGGGGATGTTGCCGTCAAGGAAAATGTTGATACCTTCTCGGACGGAAGAGGGTAGGGTAACAACTCCGTAGACTGCAGGTCGGCCGTAAAGCACACAGATGAAGTCGGAGAGATAGTCCAGGACTGACAAGTCGTGTTCGACCACGATAACGTAGTCGTCAGGACGCAAGAGCTCCCGAATGGTTCTCGCAGCAGTGAGACGCTGCTTGACATCGAGGTAGGAGGATGGCTCGTCGAACATGTAGACATCTGCTTGCTGCACGCAGACCAAAGCAATGGCGAATCGTTGCAGCTCACCACCAGACAGGACCCCGATTTCACGGTCACTGACGTGTCTCAACTCGAGGGTATCCATGATGTGTTCAAGGTTGTCCAATTCACTTCTTGCCTTGATCAGGGGTGCCACAGTCTTGACATCTCCCTTGATAGCTCGTGGCAACTGGTCGACGTATTGAGGCTTGACAATGGCTTTGAGGTCATCTTCAAGGACTTTGGTAAAGTAGTCTGTATTGTGTTAGCATTGCCTCCAACACGGAAAAGAAGTGCGGTCTGACTCACTTTGCAATTCGGAACCTCTGAAGTGCTTCAGAATCTCCTCCCAGTCCGGCGGGCTGTCGAATCTTCCCAAATTTGGCTTCAGCTTTCCACTGAGGATTTTCAAGGCAGTGCTCTTGCCGATACCGTTGGTCCCGACCAGACCAAGTACTTGGCCGGGTCGAGGCATAGGCAGCCTATGCAGCTTGAAACTGTTGGCTGAGTATCGATGGGTCACCTGGGTCTCGAGGTTGGTGGGTAAGTTGATAATGTGAATGGCACCGAAAGGACATTTCTTCGGGCAGATACCACACCCGATGCATAGTCGTTCAGAGATGTATGCGATCTTCGACTCGGGGGTAACTTCGATGCACAGTTTGCCTGTACGCACGACAGGGCAGGACTTCTTGCACTCTTGCCGACATTTCTGCTTGAGTTAGTCCGAGCCGTGACCAAAGTGGCTATCCAGCACTCGCCTTTGGCTTGCATTTGTCGCTATTGACAATGGCGATTCTGGTCAACTTGTCCGACATGATTGCGGTTGACGGTGGTACTTGCGAACAGGCAGGCTAGGATTTCAAGATCGGGGCCAATATGACTCGACAAGGCAACCTGCACCAAAAGTCCAGGCAAATGAGTCACCGCACCCAGAAACAGAGTTAGGATCAAGAGAAGTGAAAACGAGACGGCTTGTATACCAATTGCTACGTACGCACGGAAATGGGTGTCGGGCACCCACCAACCGCAAAACATTGTCGCTGGCCGCCCGCACACAAAATCATCCAACCCCTCATTGGTCGTACAACTATTGTGCCTCAGGCAACTGATCCAGGCAGGCTCACGGCCAGTCGGCCGCCAAGCACATGCTGGTTAGGCATGGTTCTGCCGAGAACTCGCTTAGCGTTTGCGCGATTGCGGTGATTGACATGCAGTTGCAGCGCTGGCCGCTCTTGCTCCATCTTCCACCAATCCTCCATCTCACAGTCGAGGCACCTTCTCGACCTCCCACCTTCACCACCCTCGACAAATTCCCTGCTAGCACCCTGACTCTGTCCTCGTCGGGTGCTAGACCACCATGGAAGGTACGTATTCTGCTGCAATTGCTCACCGTTCTTGCATTGTGTCCACCTATGTAGCCGGATCTGCCCTACTCGACAGCCCATCATGGACCCGTCCATCCACGGCACATAGGACTCGATATCTGGCATATACTGAATCAGAAGATTGATGTCAAACTCCGGTCTGTTCTCATCGTATCGACCAAGAAGAGTCGCGTCTTGTGTTGGTTACAGTGTCTTGTTCCGACAGCCAGGTGTGAAAGCCGACACGCCATCAGCTAGTCGTCCCATCATTGCACGCAGTCCATCAACATACACCAAGAAACCAGCATATCTCGATCCCTGTGAGGCTTTGACAGGTCACAGTCGTGTTTTCTTGGTCGCATTGGCTAGTTTCGTGCATGTCTTATATATCTTCCTCGCGCACATTCCCATAGCTTCACCATGCTGACGATACCTCATTAGCCTCACCAGCTGTCGATGCAGCTCTTCCTCCTCCCCCTCCTCCAACCGACGTACAGATGGAGTCTTCTGACGACGAGTCGCCAGTGGCTGTCCAACAACAGCCCGTCAACGGTACTGTGACATACGAGAACGACAGCGACTCATCCGATACCCCAGACAACACTGCCGCCGCAGCCTCATCGGCACCAACCACCGACATGGTCACCCACCAGACTTCAACCGTGAAATCTGACAGCGATGATGATGCCAAAGCAGAGAACGATGTCGATGCTGATGGGGACTACGAGATGGACATACAACACCCACAAGAAGCCATGAAAGATGAAGATGCCTCGTCTTCGGACGAGTCAATTCGTCCAGCAAAGCGGAAAGTCCATCCTACAGACGACGACGACTTCATGCGAACCAATCCTGACCTTTATGGTCTGCGTCGAAGCGGACGTGCTCGCCCATCGCGCACACTAGCCGAGTCCTCTGACGAAGAAGATGATGACATAGTGCCTCGTCCTCGAAAACGCCTCCGACAGACGTCTCAGCCATCCTCCAAGCAACAGACTCCGAATATCGACAGCGCAAGCGATGCCAGCGCCGACTCGGATGAGTATGGCGGCCGCCACAAGAAGTTGACCAAGAAACAAAAGCGTCGCTTCCTCGACTCCTCTGCTGGCCTCAGCCCCGCTCATGCCGAAGTTCGCTTCTCCACTCGACGTGCTAACAAGGTGTCGAACTACAACGAGGACGATGAAGACCCTTTCGCAGAGGAGGAGTCGGAGATGCTGACCCCCAACTACTGGGCCACTGCGCCAGAAGACAACACACCTGCCATTGATTCAGTGCTCAATCACCGACTGAAAGCCGATGTCACCACCCCGACATACGTCAAGGAAGAATACGAGTTTCTCATCAAGTGGCAGCAGCAGGCCTATTACCACGCTAGCTGGGAAACAACAGAGAGTCTGGCTGGAGTTCGTTCCATTCGTCGACTCGAAAACTACATCAAAAAGACCCTGGCCGAGGACATTCGCATCACCACCGATCCGGACATCTCGCCAGAAGATAAAGAGAAGTGGATCCTCGACAGAGAACAAATGCTCGATGCCATTGATGATTACAAGAAGGTCGAAAGGGTCATCGGCAACCGTGAGACAGCCGATGGTACAGAGTACTTCGTCAAGTGGAAAGGCTTGTTTTATGACAGCGCCACCTGGGAAGCGGGTAGCCTCGTGACAGAGATTGCCCAGGACAAGATAGACTCGTACCTCAATCGGCAGTCGGAGAATTTTCGATCTGACACCTCGGAACAGAACCCTTCCACGCGCTCCAAGTTCGTGCGACTCACAGAACAACCAGATTATGTCAAGTTTGGTCAGCTTAGAGACTTCCAGCTCGTTGGTCTCAATTTTCTGGCCTTCAATTGGGCTAAGAACATGAACGTGGTCCTCGCTGACGAAATGGGTTTGGGGAAAACCGTGCAGACTGTCGCCTTTATCAACTGGCTTCGACATGATCGTGGTCAGAACGGCCCTTTCCTCGTCGCAGTTCCGCTTTCCACGATGCCGGCTTGGGCTGACACGTTCGATTTGTGGGCGCCTGATATCCACTACGTCGTCTACAATGGCAACAACAACGCTCGCCAGGTCATCAAGGACTATGAGCTCATTCCTGATGGTAATGTTCGACATCCAAGGTTCCATGTACTGCTCACTACATACGAGTATGTTCTCACCGACGCTGCCTTCCTGAGTCAGATCAAATGGCAGTTCATGGCTGTCGACGAAGCCCACCGCTTGAAAAATAGAGAATCACAACTGTATGATCGACTGCGCGAGTTCAAAGCACCGGCACGGTTGCTCATCACCGGTACTCCTGTACAAAACAACCTTGGAGAGCTGTCGGCACTGTTCGATTTCATCAACCCTGGTATTGTCAACATCGATGAGCATATGGACCTTACTACCGAAGAAGCTAGTGCAAAGATTTCCCAGCTGACCGAGGAAATAAAGCCCTACATGCTCCGACGAACCAAGAACAAGGTAGAGAAAGACTTGCCTCCGAAGACCGAGAAGATCATACGTGTCGAGCTGTCTGATGTTCAGCTTGAATACTACAAAAACATCTTGACCAAGAACTATGCTGCCCTCAATCAAGGTGCCAAAGGTCAAAAGCAATCCCTGCTCAACGTCATGATGGAGCTGAAGAAGGCCAGCAATCATCCATTCATGTTTCCCACATGCGAGGAGCGCATGGTGCCACAAGGTGCTCGCAGGGAGGAAATTCTACGAGCACTAGTCACCAGCAGTGGTAAAATGATGCTGCTTGACCAGCTTTTGACCAAGCTAAAGCGTGACGGCCATCGAGTTCTGATCTTCAGCCAGATGGTCAAGATGCTGGACATTCTTGGTGACTACATGGACTATCGCGGCCACTCCTACCAACGATTGGACGGCACTATAGCAGCCGGTCCGCGTCGTGTTGCTATTGATCACTTCAATGCTCCTGAGAGCACCGACTTTTGCTTCTTACTGTCAACGCGAGCTGGTGGTCTCGGTATCAATCTAATGACGGCTGATACTGTGATCATATTCGATTCGGACTGGAATCCGCAAGCAGATCTACAGGCCATGGCGCGTGCTCATCGAATTGGCCAGACGAAGCCGGTCAGTGTCTACCGTCTAGTGTCGAAAGAGACGATTGAGGAAGAAATCCTGGAACGGGCTAGAAACAAACTTATGCTTGAGTTTTTGACGATTCAAAGAGGAGTCACTGACAAGGAAACCCAAGCTCGTAGAAATGCCTTGGTTGGCGAGCCAGGCAGCACCAATGAAATCTCGAGAATTCTGAAAAAGCGAGGACAACGAATGTTTGAGCAAACAGACAACCAGAAAAAGCTTGAAGAGCTCGACCTTGATTCCGTTCTCGAAAAGGCTGAGGATTACAAGGTAGAGCAGCCGGATGGGACAGAAGCCGATGGAGGCGAAGAATTCTTGCGAAGCTTCGATTTCGTGGACGTCAAGGTTGATGAGATGTCTTGGGATGATATCATTCCTAAGGAGCAGCTTGAAGAAGTCAGAGCTGAAGAGCAGCGAAAAGCTGATGAGAAGTATCTTGCAGAGGTTATCGAGCAAAACAAGCCCAGAAATGTTCGCAACCGTGAACAAGAGGATAGAGAGGCTCGGCAAGCTCGTCGCATTCAGCAACGAGACAACAATGACTCAGAAAGTGAATCTGATGAGAACCCAAATGCTGATCCTGGTAGGCCACTCAATGAGCGAGAATACCGGTACCTGATCAAGGGTCATCTCAAGTTTGGCTCGATCGACGACAGGACAGAAGAATTTCTTGGCGAGGCACGGCTTCGCAACCGAGATTTCGGTGTGGTCAGAACTGCCATGCAAGAAGTCCTTGATCGAGCAAACTTCTTGTGGAGGGAGGAGCAAGAGCGAATGGCCGCACTGGAACGATCTGGCAAGCAAATCACCAAAAAGGACAAAAAGGCGGTCTTGTTCGAGCACAAGGGTGTCAAACGAATCAACGCAGAGACTCTGCTGGAACGACCTGGTGAAATGCGGTTGCTCAAGGAAGTCACGAACATCCCGGACAAAAAGGCATTCCGTATTCCCGAGGCCACGAAGGCTGCTGGATACTCCTGTGACTGGGGTGCCCGAGAGGATGGCATGCTCTGTGTGGGCATTGCCAGGCATGGCTATGGCTCGTGGGAACGTATCCGTGACGACCCAGAGTTTGATCTTGAAGAGAAATTCTTCCTCGAGGAGCACCGTGTCGACAAGAAGGCGGAGCGAGAAGCTCAAGAAGGAAGTCATGCAAAGTCTCCTGGTGCTGTCCATCTTGTCAGGCGTGCTGATTACCTGCTATCTGTTCTCAAGGCCAAGTACGGAGACGATGCACAGGCGAAGAAAGCCGTAGAGAACCATCATCGGAACAACAAAAAGCAACGAGAGCACAATGAGCTCAAAGCTTCGACACCACTATCATCCAAGAAGAGAGATGTTGACAAGCACCGACACCGAACAGTAAGCGCTGGTCGTAGAGACAGCATAGAACGACATGGCACACCAAGAGTTGATTCGCGACACGGCAGGGACGATCGAGACCGCGAGCGACCTCGCGAAGAACGAGACAGAAAGCACAAGATCGAGCGTGACCATTCGATGCTGCATCGCCATGGCAGTGAACACAGACGGGCAGATAGCCATGCCAATGGTGCATCGACTGCCGAGGAAGATCAAATGATGAAGATCATGTTCAAGCCAGTTCGAGAATCACTCAAGAACATGAAGAATGCCACCAAGGCCAACATACCTGACAGTCAAGCACGAGCCAATGCGCTGAGAGGCTTCTTGAAGGAAGTCGGTTCGTTTATTGGCGATGCCATGGGTGACGTCGACGAAGCTCAAGACTCTATGGAAAGGAGATTTTGGTAAGTCTGCTAATTGAAACAACACGGACGTCTGCTGACCATAGAAATAGGGATTTTGCAGTGACTTACTGGCCCAACAAAGGCATTAAAGGCGAAGAACTGGCGAAGATCCATCTCAAGATCATCGCATCTGAGAAGGATCTCGCAGGTGACGCTTCGCCACCGAATGAGCCGAACGACAACCGCCCGAATGGTCACTATCACACCTCACCGCCCACATAGGGTTTCGGTATGAAGATACCACCGCAAAGAACGTTGAGTTTCGACTACTCTACATCCGCGCCGCCTACCCTTCGACGGTTCTCATAACCCCCGTCTCTGGAGTCGGGACTCGCCAATTTCGCCGGGATTGGTTGTAGCCTACGTTCCTATCTTTCATATCATCATTCGCTTCACACCACAAAAGCAAGAATGAATTTGCTGCTAGGTATTACATCCTATTGCTTCACGAAAAGTACAACGTTTCTCGGTATCTGTTATTGAGATGGAGTTCAGGTTATCATCACTGATATGGACATGGTATGTCAACGATAATGTTCTAGATACCCAATATGTCGAGAATGACTAGACGACATGCACTGCTGGTGAGGGGGTTTTCGTTGGTGCTACATATTTTGATAATAATGTGTTTATAAATTTTGATTTTAGATGACGATATCGCTGGCACGCGAGTCAACGAACTGGTTGCTGTCGCTTAGACACGGAAGGCTGGAAGGCGGCAAGCTGAATATTGGCGCTGGATTTGGCGTCAGGTACATAGGTGATGACGAATGATGATGTCGTGTTTGGAGGCGATGACCCCACCAACGACATGCAACAAAAAGTGGCCGGCGTGCAAGGCGCGACCGACCACGGCAATAATCGAATGGATGGTCAGCGACGAACTCCGTTGCTGACGACCATTGTCACCACAGCTTACAACGAATACTATTTTTCCGAAACTCTTGTACGTGTATTGTGTAGACGCTTGCTCTTTTGCATGGTCGTATTTATGTATCCTCGTCTCGTACGGAGAAGTGAAGGTACTACTAGGATCCATGTCGCTGCTGGCACTGGCACTGGCACTGGCACTGGCACAGTCTTCGTGAAGCAGGCTGTCACGGCGAGAAGCGGATAAAGCAAGCCAAGCGGCTTCGCAGCGCGACTCAGACCAAGACCCCGGCGCGGATGTCTTTTCCACGGACAGTCCACGCTACACCTCGTTGGTTCGGGGGGACTTCAACAGTGAACTTTTACGATGAGGGTTGCTGCTGCTGTCTGCCTGCGTTCTCCTCGTTGGACTGCAAGCAAGCACGTATGTATGCGTGCGATCTGCTCGCTGTGAGGACTGTAGCAGTGGACGACAGAACGAACGTGCACACGCTTGTCGAGCAGAATCTGCGGGGGGGTGCAGTACTAATGTTAATGCTAATGCTGCGGTGATTTGGCGAACCTCGCTCGTTCCGCGGCAGCGTGTAGACGCGAGGATAGAGGATACATCCTGTCTAAAAGGTGGATACTACCCCACGATGTCTTTTTATTCTAGTGTAATCCGGATTCATAGAGGGGGCGTGAAGGGCACGAAGAAGTGAAACTGGCTAGGTCAGGGAGGCGTGTAGGCGACGAGAGATTCATACTCTTCTACGTGGCTAGCCTAAGATGAGGTCCATTTGGTGATATATGCATAGAGAGGTCTGTTGAATTCCCGCTCCAGCTTAATCCCGTACAAACAAGCATCACAATCGTAGAACCACTGAAACGCGCAGTGAGCACCTTATACCGCTGACCTCGCTAATCCACAACCCCGAATAAAATACAACTTTCAGCCCACTGCTAGATAGCGTCATTGCTTATAATTCTTTCAAACTCCGCCGTGCAACTCGTGCAGTACTCATCATACCAGCCAGCCAACGCCTGCTGCTCCCTTTTTGAGCCCTGTATGATTTCCTTACCGCTCGTTCCGTTCACGAATGGCGCAACAGCCTGACATCGTCTGTGTTCGCTCATGGCCCATTTCTCGTACTCGCCTTGTATCACTTCGCGCTCGATGCTGTTTACTACTCTCATTGCTATCAGCAGGTCGTGGCGGTAGCCGCCTAGAGAATGACGGGTGGACTGGAGACGTTTGGCGATTGGATTTGACCCGGAATTGGGCGATGAGCCGTCGTGGTCACCATCTAGGTACTCGTCCGTGAAGACAGCGTAACAGGCATTGCTTTCTGGGCTTGGGGCAGAGAGCGATGCGCCCTTCGAAGACATCGCGATATCCAAATCGGAGATGGAGATCGCTCTGCTCATCACTGTATTCGGCGTGACGCCAATGCGACGCACGAAGTTCGCAGTATTGCGATCTTGATACCAGCTCCAGCCGTCACGGAGAGAGTAGAAAGAATTCCAAATCAAGCTAGCGAACAGCAGAAGGAGAATGAAGCTGTTGGCACTGATGGTTTTGTTGACCCAGTTGACGAGGTCGAGGAGCACTTGCACTGCAGACCCGAGATACGACTGTAAAGCGAGGCTAAAGTCTTCCATCAGGAGTCGGAAGAGTGTTCGTCGCTGGGGCGAACGACGCATCTCGATATTAAGCGAAGATGCGTCGATTTGCAGCTGTGTTATCTCCGAGGAATGCCCTACTTGTCCGAAGATCTGAATGCTTTTCTTCGTGCGAGAATGGTAGCCTAGCCGGCGAACTTGATCGGCTACTAGATCTGCCATATCTTGTGCATCGAGGTTAAGATCGCTCAGCGCATGTTTTTCGAGTATAGGATTGATTCCTGGGATCCAGGGGTCGGAAGACCAGTCGACCCGTATATAGATTGCCAGTTTACACTTCGTCTTGGCGACGTGAGTGATTACTATCTTTGAGGTGAGGCGGTAGGAGGATTGAAAAGGAAGATGCCAGGGTGTGCGACGGTCAGTGATAACGTAACAGAGATGGTCATTCACAACATCGACGGTCTGGTAGTCTCGGACGGGTACAAGCTTCTCTTTGCCGAAAACGGTAGTGGTGGGAATGGCGAATGTGAATGTGCGGCTCAGGCGGCCAGGGGCATCCTCGGAGATGGGTGTCCATGGGCCTTGTTTGAGGTCCCGCGCCCGACGTTCGTGTTGGAGAAGTTGCCAGAGGGCTGATCGATCACCGAACATTACATGAAAGAGGGCTTTGGGAGAGATATCGTACTCACGTTCCACGGCGAGAACATTGTAGCCCGGCGGCACATACTTCACTGGTTGCGCAGGAAGCTTGAACGTGTTCCGGTCCGTAAGGCTACCGTAGAGGCTGCGATCCACGCGTGTTGGACCACGAAAATCTGTCGATGCCCGTGGACGGCCAGATGGGTTGGTGTCAACCGGTGTGTCAGCTAACACGCCTTCCCAGGAGTCAATACTGGGTGAGCGTTTGGGACTCTCTGTCTCCATTGTCAGGAGTTGCTTTATTATCTCGTCGAGAGGCTGTGGTTCTCCAGCCTGGCTGTTTTTGACTAGATAGTTGAGGCGGCGCTGCAGAAGCTTCAGAGGTTCGAGGAAGGTTTTGATCGTGATCCGTGTTGTACCACTCGCTGATTGTTGCTTAAAATGGACGAATAGAAAGTCACAGTCTTTGCCCGGAGCTGCCGTGACCTCATCTACCGACGTCAACGATATGCCGGAGGTGAGAACAAGGCCAAAATGATTGCTGTAGAAATACATTTCTTTTGTTGTTACATAAGCTCGACCAGGAAAGTCCTGTTGACCGCTTGGATTCCACGTTGCACGGAAGACTATAGCAAGGCGTTCCTCTCGGCGTACATTAGGGAATAACAGTCTGAATTGTGCATCCTGCGTTTTGAGTTGAAGAGGATAATTGTCAGGAAAATCCTGTAAAGTCGAATTCTTGTCCACAGGAGTCCGTACCTTGTCGAAACTGATAGTATTCCTGTGTCTTTTTGTAGGCGAAGTACTTCTTGTCCGCACTGCTGACAGTGGAGGAAGCGCAAAGTCCGTGCTTGCGGCACCCCTATCCTGCGTACCTCCTCTCACCGGTGAACCAGACTTTGGCGGTGACGAGGAGGGCAGAAGTAGCGGGCTTGGTTGTAAAGTAGGTTTGCCGTCGGAGACCACTCTTAGCTCATTGCGATCAAATCTATTGACGAAGCTAGAGTTTGAGCTCCCCCATGTGTTGGCTAAGATGCCGTTCGGAATCCCATATCGGCCCGTGGCGTTGCCACGCATGCCATGCTCCCCCGAAGCAGCGACAGCAGCTTTGCTCAAACTCGTTGGGGCCGGCGCATTAGCAAGGGTGGATGGCGCAAGGCTGCTTGGAGGCATATCACGGAGAGCCAGTGTAAATGCTAGCTTCGGCGTTGCTGGCTCATCGGCTGCACGGTTCACCGAAGGCAAACTTGGACCAACAGGCATCGACCCGTGACTTGCCGCTATCAAGCTGGCGATGCCACCTGAAGGATGTGGGTTACCTGGGGATGGAGATAGTTGCGGGGAGACCGGCCCACGCCTCGAGAGGTCGAGCTTTGACATGATCCTGTGGGCATGATCTCGTTGATGAGGCTCGTCCGTCATAGTGCCTCTTCTGGACATGTCGGAACCCTCTCTCGCCGCGTCCGAGGCTGGGACGGGCAAAGTGGATGACTTCTCCAATACGGCCATGTCGTCGGATGTGCCTGGCTCGGTAGAGGGGAGGATGGTGGTGCCGAATTCAGGAACGGGCGGTGCGGAGATGGAAAAGGCTGGATCATTGTTGGGAGAGCTCGTAGCCAGATGGTCACTAGAGGCTGGATCACTGATGGCCTTTGATTTTGCGGCTTCGAAGGCTGTGACCCAAGCGGCCAGATCGGCTTGGGTATCAGCCTGCAACAAGATGGTGTTCCTGTTGGTCTTCAGCTCAAAGCAGAAGCGTCGCTCTTCGGATGGAGCAGGTCTCACAGCACACAACAAAACACCCAGTCGCTCACTTTCCTCAACACCACCGACCCTGGGGTCGTTGACTAGCCAACCAAATACACCGTTCCGTACAAAGGCCCATCTTTTGAGCCAGACGGTCCTTGTCGGCTTACCCGAATAGGTCCTCAAGAAGAGCCAGCCGGCCTTGTCTCCGTTTTTGAAGGCGCCCTTAGCCGGAGAGCGTTGCAGAGTGGCGCTGGTGGTGCTGGTGGTGTGTGCATGGGCGCCGACATGGGACATGGTGTAGACGGAGTAGTCGTCAAGCTCTCTCGAGGGTCTGGAAGCCAGCTCGGCCTCTCCCTCGAGCTGTTTCCTTGCAGTAGCCAGCTCTCGCTGGAAGCTAGTCTCACTATTCTCCATTTCCCTGACCCAGCCGCGGACGCGATCCATGTCAGGGGCATTCTTGGAGAGGGTGGTGCCTGCATTGTCCCTGGCTTGCCTCATCTCTTTCCACTGATCCGAAAATATCCTGACGAGCAATTTGTCCAGCTTGAACCTGATTTGGGGCGTGGTCTGAAACAGGTCCATGACGGCGCGCAGGTATTGTTTCCTTGCCTCATGCAGCTGAAAAGCATCCTCCCTTAGCGAGCTGGGCTCTTTGTATCTCCCCAGGGCCATGTATTTGGCGTGTAGAGTATCATACTGCCTCTGCCAGTGATCGATGCTCCTCTTGGTCTCTTTGAAGACCTTCAGCTCATTGGCCTGGAACAGGCGGATGGGTTCACAGACCAGAGAGGGCAGCCTCTTGATGACGGTGACCATGCTCATCCAGTAGTCTTTGGCGCCCTCGGAGCACTTACGCATGGCCAGCACACTGTAGTCGTGGTCGAGCATGGTCTCAGAGACGGTGGTAGGAAGGACGGCATGGGAGGTGAAGTTGGTGATGATGTTCTCGAGGGTGACGTGTTCGGCGACCAGTCTGTTGGTGGCCTTCAGGTAGTCGTCCAGCCATCGATCGAGCAGGTCGACTTGTTCGGTGTAGTGCTGGAGGGTCGCTCGAGCGGTGGGAGAATCGATGGCGGCTTCCTTCAGACCGACGGGGATCAGGTTGATGAGTCGACCTGCATCCAAGGGCTCATCCACCAATGTTGGCTTGCGACTGGCTGGTCCCTCCTTGTCTGCCTGTGTCTGTCCTTGTGCTTGTGTCTGTGTCTGTGGCTGTGCCTGTGCCTCTGACTGTGCCTGTGACTGTGCCTGAATGGGCAGCGGCAGCGACTTGGTTGTCTCCATCTCGCTGTCGCTATTGTGGACGTGGTCTTTTCATGTTATCATGATCGGTGGTGAAATATCGCTGTCGTCTGTGCCAGACGGGCAGTTGTCGAGTCTCGAGTAGAAATGTGCTTGGTTAGTAGCTTGGTCAGTGGTCCTGGTTGACGCTTCGCATGTGAACACAACCGCAGTGGGCGAGAACAAGGATGCCTTGCCTAGGCCTTACCTAGGTGTATCCAGGGTGTTTCAGGGTTCTGCCAGGCTAACTGGAGCCGCATGTGACAGGGGTAGCCACGGGTGGGCCTGCCAGACCCGCACCTGCCGTGGCTTCTGGGAAAAAAAGTTTCGAGGCTGGAGAAGACTGAAGACTGAAGATGCGGAATTTCACACTTTGCAAGGACACCATTAGTCCCAACCCAACGAAGATGGCCAAAGCTAGAGAGCTTCTCGACGACTCGTCATCAGACAGTTCTGACAGCGAGAACGGTGGTGGCGCCGAGGTGCCAGAGCTGAAAGTCAACCAGGAGTATGCGCAGAGGTTCGAGCATAACAAGAAAAGGGAAGAGCTGCAGCGCCTCGAAGAGAAACTCGGCAAACCATCCTCCAATTCCAGGAAGCGAAAGAGGGGCGATGGCGCCGTCTCAGCTTCTGAGAGCGACTCTTCCAGCTCAGAAGACGAAGACGATGAAGGTGAACTTGCAACCGCAGCCCTCGACAACGAGATCATTGCCACCTTGAATGCCATCAAGTCAAAGGACCCCAGAATCTACGATCCATCGGCCAAGTTCTACACAGAGGAGGATGAGAACGACGCGGCACCGACGGCGGCTAAGGAGAAAAAAGAAAAGCCCATGTATCTGAGAGACTACCACCGCGAGAACTTGCTGAATGGTGTCCAGCCACAAGATGAAGACGAAGATGCCAATGCCCACCCACTTTCATACAATCAGCAGCAAGATCAGCTCAAGAGGAGCATCGTCAGCGACTTCCACGCCGCCGTAGATGGCTCCGATGCGAGCGACTCTGATGAGGAGGGCGGTCTCCTCGTGCGCAAGAACAAGACAAAGCCCTCGTCAACCAAGAACACCATGGCGGCGCCCCTTGACGTCGAACAAGCCGACAAAGACCCAGAGACGTTCCTGTCCAACTTCATGGCCTCCCGCGCTTGGGTCCCCACCGAGCAGCCAGAACTGCACCCCTTTGAATCAGACGACGACGAGGAAGAGAAACGAGCGGAAGAATTCGAAGAAGCCTGGAACATGCGCTTCGAGAATCCCGAGAAGTCAAACGAGAAGTTGAGCAGCTACGCCAGAGACGCTGCAGCAAGATACTCCGTGAGGCGCGACGAGAAGACCGGCAGGCAGAAGAAGCGTGACGCCGAAAAGGCCGCCAAAGAGGCTGCCAAACAAGAGCTCAAGGCCGACAAGGCCAGGCTCAAGAAGCTGAGGATGGACGAGATCGAAGAGAAGGTCAGACGCGTCAAGCGAGCTGCCGGCCTGAAGGCTAGCGATCTCATGCCAGAAGACTGGGCCCATTTCATCGACGACGAGTGGGACGATGCGCAGTGGGAACAAGAGATGCAGAAGCGCTTCGACGAGCGATACTATGCCGAAAAGGACGAGCTCAGCGCAGACTCGGACGCCCAAGAACAAGCAGACGATGCAGAAGGGTCCACCAAGAAGAAAAAGAAGCCCAAGAAACCGAAATTCGACGACGACATCGACATCAAAGACATCATTCCTGATTTCGAGGAAGAAGAAGCTGCAGAGTTTAGCTTGACGGAAGACGACGCGACGGACCCCACCTCGCGCAAGGAATCCAAAAAACAATCCCGCATCGCCCGTCAAAAGGACTCCAAAAAGGAACGGCGCATAATCGAACAACTGGTCGACGACCAACTTCAACTCGAACTCGACCACGCCCTTCCTGCAACCTCACGCAACAAATCTGCCGGATTCCGATACCGCGAGACGTCGCCCCAGTCGTTCGGCCTGACGAGTCGTGACATCCTGCTTGCAGACGACTCGGCGCTCAATCAGTTTGCCGGATTGAAGAAGCTGGCGAGTTGGCGCGATGAGGAGAGGAAGAAGAAGGACCGGAAGCATCTGGGGAAGAAGGCGAGGTTGAGAAAGTGGAGAGTCGACACGTTTGGGGATGAGGAGGGCGTGGAGGGGAAGGAGTTTAGATATGAAGGGCAGAATGAAACCACCGGGGTTGCTGAGAAGGATGGTAGTGACCGCGAGATGGGTGGGGTGGATATCAGGGAAGGCGAGAAGAAGAAGAAAGGCAGGAGGAGGAAGAAGCCCAAGGCTGCGGACAATGCATAGTACCATGATATCTGGAACTGCTGATACCGACAGAGGTCGTTGTCCGACTACAAGGTATGGCAAGTATGAATGCACGTGGACTCTCTCTCTCTCTCTCTCTCTCTCTCTCTGTTTACCACAGGCGAAGGCACTGATGAAGTCCTGCGCGCCTGTATTCAAGCCGCAAGTACTGCTTATGAATGAGCTGATTTCCAATTCCCAATGCCAGCGCACACGCCCTGAGTTGGCCGATGTTTGCCGATTACACGGCGCGAACGGAAGGAAGTTGACACTGCTCATGTCGAAAGGAAGAATCTCGTCAAGAAAAGGTTGTCAACGTGTTGGAACACCTAAGGTCAAGACCTCGTGGCCTCCTGCCAGTGCGGGCGTGATGTTCCACAAGCAATGAAGCACTATTGGTCAAGGCCTGCTGGAATAAACCTTAGTAATCTAATCGTAGTGGGCTTTCCTTTTTCATGGCGAGGCCGACGCGAGCCAAGCTCCAACTTCGAGTTGAAGGTGACTGAGTGTCACGGTGCTTGAACATGATGACGGCGGGAGCTTCGCCACGTTGCTGTACATTAGTCAACGAAGCTCGTCGTTCAGCTCAACGGGCCTACTGCGAACACTCGTAGAAAGCCAATCATGCGTCTTTTCCTGCCAAGCTAATAGGAAATTAACCTTGGCTTGCAGTACTTATGAGACAAGCGACCGGTAGCTTCGATTGTGGATAGCATGCGCAAGAAAACGACGAAGCAGCAACGCTGACGTCTCCTGAGACCCAGCGTATTCTCGCAGAGATGGCGTCTTCATCCTGGCTCTCTTGATGAGTTCGTGACGGTCAAGCCTAACTGAACCACCATCTGATGCACTCCAAAGATGGGCGCTCTGATGCTGAAGGATGGCGGCCACGTCCTCAACTTGATCTTCATGCTTGTCGCCTTGTATGCATCCGCAGCCTACGGCGCGGTTGCCAGTAATTGGACGAACCCGGACGCTCAACTACCCGCATTCTCGAGCACATATCTGGTTGGAGAGAGGATCCTGCTTTCTTGGTTGACACTGAACCAGTCGCGCAACGACCTCTGGCTCACGCGCTACAAACCCTCGACCGACAGCTTCGCTCTTCGTATCGCGTCCGGCCTTGATATAAGCTATGCTGGGTCCTTCGCATGGATCATCGCCGTTGAGAGTGAGGAGGTGCTCTCTGATACGCGCTTCGAGTTTCAATTCGTACCTGCAGGAGCCAACTACAACGCAAGTGCGCCGACTGAGCTTGCTAGCCCTGGCTTCAATCTGATGCTTGTCAACCAAGGCACCTTGCCAAACGGGACAGTCGCGGCGACCACGGCCGTTGCATCAGAGACAAACGCCTCGCCAACTTCCCTGCCTACATCGGCGAGCTTGAGTAGTCGTCCGCCAGTAGCTTCGAGCCCTCCCCCAGACGACGATCCCGGCCTGGACGATGCAGCAATAGCTGGGATAGCAATAGGTGTCTTCGTTGCCGTTGTACTGGCTGGATTTGCTACAGGCTATTTCGTGTTCAAGAGATGGCAAGGACGGCATACCAAGGAGGCACACGCCGACTCAGAGGCGACGAGCAACGGGCCATATGAGATCCTGGGTGATCGGAGGCACCCGGTTGAGGCACTTGGTAAAGAGGCAGAAGTGCACGAATTGAATGTCTCCGAGACGACGCTTGTCGCCGAAGCTGCTAGTACTCCGGTGCACGAAGTTTGCAATACGTTGAAGAAACCCGGCTTGCATGAGATGCCTGGATGAGCGCGAACTGTTGGTTGTTTGATGATAGAGGACCACAAATAAGGATCACACAGGCCATCGTAGTGGTGGCCACTGTGCTGACACATGTTATGCCACTTCAGCCAAACTGCACTATCAGCCCCCCACGATGCTTCTCTCGACACCTCCGGACAGCCAGCCCTCTACATCCCGGATCCGTTCTCAGGTGCTTGAGGCGCGTCCAGCTACAGGTGTTGGCACTCGTCAACCGTGCCGCCTCCCGCTTGGGTGCCACAAGCCAGGTGGCTGACAATCTGCTGCTTGGAGCGTGCTATGTGAAGACTCCTCGTATGACGGTACTCGACACTCCTGACGTGAGTGACAATCGAGTGCACACGACGATGACAGTTGGCGTCAACTTCGCTTGCTGGTGGTCTGGCACATAGGGGCCACCAGAGGATTTGTACAGAATATGCCAACGATGGATCCTGCTGCACTCAAAACCACCGAGATTGTGACACAACAACAAACGAATAATGAATCTTGCACGATCATGTACCAGCACGTCAGATCCAAATGCAGCTGGGCCTTAGACAGAGCGGAGCCTAAGTCAAGCCACCGCTAATTTGGCCCGACACGGTTCCTCGCCACTGTCTTCAGCCCAAGTAAGCCTTGTGGGCGCGCCAGCGAAGTCTCACAGCGTCACTCTGGTCAACGCGAAGAGAGTTATCAAAGTATTTGCTGAGGAGTCTTGTCATCAAACGGCAGTATGACTTACCTATGCGGGAAGTCGACACTTCGGAAGCTATTCGAGCCCCATGTCCACGCTAGCATGAACAAGAGCTGCTGTGGTGACGAGGTTATGTGATAACGAGCTTTACAAGACCTGAGATTAACGAACACCCGGGTGTTCTAGCTCTGCAATTGTGCCAGTTCTAAGCTCTGGCATTACTGGCACGTCCCCAAGCGTTGACTGCCATCATGTGAAAGCACGAACTATCACTTCATAGCGTTTGCTGACACTAAAAGTGCTCTGTCCGCGCAATTTACAGCGCCCTCTTCACAATGAATCTGAGGCAAGTGTAGCACGTATCACTTCACTCTCTGGGGTTCAACTGTCTTGCGATTTGTGAAATTCAGACAGGATTACTCTTTAAATCTATCTCGTCCACAACCCTCTCCTCGAACCTAAACATCGTCGCGAGTCGCCCAACGAAAGACAAGCAAGTACATTTCGTTGTATATATTGCCGATTGAACGTGCGAGTGAGAAGACGTCTGACAGCCAGACATAGTCCATGCGCTGGGCGTCTGTCGGTTGCACCAAGAAAACGCGATCATCGTTTATCATGTCTCAGGGCAGCACCGACCACGAAGACGGGCCTGGATTGACCGGCATCAACATGTCTGACAAGAGTCATTGGGGAATTATGAATGAGGCTCGTCGAATCGCACAAAACCTAGACATCAAGCATGGTATGATCAACCAAGATGACAGACAAGACGTGCATAGAGAACATGTTGATCATCAGGGATCGTTCACGCGATCGCGACGGAGCATATCTGGCCACAAACTAGACTTCTTCTCCCCTCAATCACACGCTCATCAAACCAACGTGACGAGTAACACACTTCGGCGTCAGACTGCGAGACAATTACTCGGTGGAGCTGGCTCTGACGAGATACTTATGGTTACAGGTGCTGGTCAGCCGGTTGCTCGAATTCGTCTCCTGGTCCCAGCCGATGAGTTCCACAGACTCCTTGTACCAAACGTGGCCAACCGCAACACTCCACCGCTAAGAATCCTAAGTGCAGTGACGAGGCCCAACACTGTCTTCAACCCGGCTCCTGGGATTCCAATTGTTGCTCTCCAGTCGCCAGTATTAGAGTCAACTGAGCTCACATCCGACACAACTCCTCGAGCAACTTCGACACCATCACTGTGTCGCGAGCAACATGCAAACAAGCCGAAGGGTCGCAAGCAGAGGCCGGAAAAGGAGAAGGATTGGAGCAAAGCTGTCGAGAAGCCGCTAGGGGCGACGAAGCTAGCGACCGAATTTTGTCTTACGTGTATCCAAAACAATCGAAATTGTGAAGGTACCGACCTTGTCCTCGTCCGTAACGAGCTTCGATGCAAGAAGTGCTCCGAGAAGGATGCGACTACTGGGACTCGAAGATGCTTCTGGAAAGACCCTGCCAAGAACGTCTTCACTTACAAAGATGCCAAGGCAGCTGCTGGTCTTGAGCCGCTCTGGGCAAATACAAGAGAAGGTCGCGCTCAACGCAAGACGCAAAAGACGTCGCCGGCACGAGAGGCACAGGCGACACATTCAGCAGAGGCAGAAGAGGATGATAGAGACAACCAAGAAGAGACGCGTGGAGAAGATAGTGATGAAATTGCCTTCAACTCCGTGGTCGACGCTGCGTGGCAGGAGTTGTATGGCTGTTTCACCATAAGGCACGGGGTGGGCGGCAACGCTGATGTTGACGAAGTGACGGCGTTGGAAACGATGAGAATCATGCTGCAGATCGACCGAGGTCGATACAGCTCCGATGTCGTTGGTGCTATCCAAGCTAGAATTGACGAGCGAACACAACAACTCGAGGCGATGACTCTTCATGGAGCCATGGATCTCGAAACACCGTCGACTGAGGATCGACCAGACCACACCAGTACTCCAGGGCTTGCTGTTGACGTGCTACAGCAAAGGACCGGATCTACAAACGGTAGCGTAGGACAAGACAGCCAACGAGCTTCAGAGACCGGTTACGACGCTGAAGATGATTTGACCTCTGATGAAAGCCCCATGGGGGGTATCGACGAAGGCATCGAGGTTACCAGGGAGTAGGATGAAGCCAGACCCATTTCTCGGGCAGGTCAGGAGGAGATGAGAGTGACGAGTAGCCGCATGCATAGCTTCCCAACTGAGGACTGTAGTAAATACAGTGTCGATGAAAGCAGCCAACACAACGAAGCTCGAATGAGTAGTCTGCTGGTCGAAACTGGTTCAGCCCATGCTCGAAAACAAGACTGTTCTTCTGCAAGGTTGATCTGCGGTAGTTACACAAATGTTCACAGCGTGCAGGCTGAAAGCTTGAGATGGTGCGGGTGATCCTAATTGTATTGATACGTGAATAACCCCAGTGGGGACAGCAGCGTCCCAGCTCTTCTGCTTGACAATGTAGAACAGAATACATACAGAAGACAGCCTACATTATTGGGTGCCATACCTCGAGGCAAGGTCCTACTATCACATGAAAACTGCTCCTTTGCAAGCATGTTCTCAGCGGGTTGCTACTACGAGAACAAGGTCCGTTGCTATGGATGAATTGAATAGAGTTAGTCGTAGGACGACAGCACTGGCCCGCTGTCTAGCTCGCGTTACGGCGGACGCCGATAGTGGCAATGGCTGCAATGGTATACCTGACAGACATCGTGTCCAGATTTTGAAGTACACATCATACTGGAGAGTAACGATCCTCGAGGAAATAGGAAGAGGGCCCAACAAGATCTGCTCGCCACACCGAGTTCGCATGAAGAGATACCGCACTATTCCCTCGGACAGCGTGCAGCACCCTCACTCACAGCGTCTTCTTGTCGGCGCCCTTGGCTACTCCGTTCTCCTTCGTCGCGTCGTTTGCCTTCTTGAAAGCGACCTCGTCCCTCTCCCAGACAAGAACCAAAGCACACGCCATATGGCCCATCAGATTCGGGCGGATGAAAAGGTCGCTGAGAACGTCCCCTAGCCCGCATCGCTTGCTTGTTTTAGCATCCGAGTACTTCACGCTGAGACCCCACACCCAGTACGCGACGCCAGAGATCAGGAAGTCCCACTGCAGGACCCAGAGTGCAGCGTCTGCGACGCCTGACGCCTCTTTCGGCGCGCTGAACGGGTTCGGCGGAAGGAAGACATGCTGCGGCGCTAGCGTTGCGCGCGCGTATCCCGTGAAGAGACCGGGGAAGAGGAGCGTCGCGGCGGAGAAGAAGCGTGTTGCAATGTGGACTTGTACCGAGAAGTACAGTGCGAACTTGTAGACTCTGCGCAGGAGCTTAAGTTGGTGCTTTGCCGAAGTCTCGGTGGAGGTGGATCTGAAGATGGTGTTCTGGAGAAACCACTGGATGAGTTGCGTCCACAGAGGGAAGGCCTGCCAGATTAGGATCGCGTACATCTTCTGCTTCTGCGTGAGATAGGCCGGCGAAGGAAGAGACATGATGACTGTTGGGGTGATGAAGCCAAGGCCGATGCTGTATGGGAGGGCCCGCAGGGCGGGTTCGGGGATTGCGATGTCCCTCGCCCGAGGGGAAAAGATGGTACCGGAAGTACAGAGACTGAGAAGAAGGTAGGCTGGACTGGCGACCGCCATGCCGCAGGACTGGATCAAAAGCCCGTAAATCGTCGTGCTGGGTGCTGTTAGCAGATGGAAGTTTAGTGATGCTTGGCGTACTCACAGAGAAACGACGCGTCCTGAGTTGCCTGTCCGCACGCCTTCGAGCATGGTCAATGTCCATGCCGCCACTGCTTGTCCAGCGAACAGGATACTAGTCAGGCAAACGTCTGGGTGCTCACCATCGAGGGCAGTCCAGAAGAAGGTGAGCAGAATCGATAGGATGGTGTCGATCTGGGTGATTCCGGTGTACACATTGTGGTAAGCAATACCGCTGGAAAGCAGAGTCTGCGCCGTCAATTTGGTGAGCGTCTTGGAGAAGGCATGAAAGTACCATGCGCCGAATAGGGTGAGCACCAGTAAGCTCGTCCTACTGAAGGCGAGAAGCATTTTGATGTAGGCTTCAATCAAGTGCTAGCTGTTATTGATATCAGGCTGTTTTTCTGCTGTTCAGTCCACTCCAACCGGCGAGCAGCTCTGTATGCTACTAAGAAGCTGATCCGTCGTTAGATAGACGAACTTAAGAGCTTGCTATCTAGTCTGTCTGTTTGCTCGAAACGTGTCAAATACTTTTTGAAGCAGTGACAGCTTCTGGGTGCTGCAAAAGAAAAGTACAGACTATGACAGCATACGTAATATGCTATATGTAGCCTACTCCATCAACTACTTGGTCAGATCCTGGTTCTTTCGTTGGCAACAAGCTTCAACTGTGCGACAGATGCGGCAAGTCTGGCAAGATCTAGCGTTCGATTACCAACAAAAGAATGGATCCGATCAAGCAGCTCAGCGAACCAATGTTGGAAATCGTGTAAGGAGCTCCCAAGTTGAGACGCACAGCTGCCTGGTTGAGCGGAGCCCTGGAAGCTCCGTCCAGAGAGTCGAGATGTCCGCATCACCTGCCCGAAAGTTGTGCTTATGGGCAGCACATTTGACGGTTTAGTTGAGAGAGCGTTGCTTCACCGACAGCATTATCAGGCACCAATACGGACACTTAGGTCGCTCTTATCGATAACGGCCGCTGCGTCGCTTAGCGGCAAGACGGCATTCGAGCCGAGACGGCGGCGGAGATCATCGTTGCCGTTACATCGAAGTCTTTTGTCCTTCTAATGTTGAGAGATAGCTTTGTGACTGTGTGATATATCTGCAGACATAGTGCTCCCTCCATATCGTGCTTCCGTGCATGTCTTCAGCAGTTGTGCCTCTTGAATAAGGTAGAAGCCAAGTATGGTCATCAAAGTCGAAATCGCTTGGAAGAAGACATTATCTTCTGTTTTACAGCTTTCCGACCAATCATGAGCAGGTTCCACACCGACAGTCGACGGCTGTCGACTGAGACACAACACGAGGACCTCTGCGATGCGGACTCCTTGTCGCTGATTCGCAGTCTATCGCGCGAGCCCAGTGCTATCGAAGGCGCTGCTGTGCAGGAGCCGGAGTCAAAACCATACTCTGCGGCAGATGCTGACACATCTAAGCAGTGGCCTCGGTCGACGACGTACCTGGTCCTCCTGAGTGCTTTCATCGTTAGCTTGAGCTTCGGTGTCACGCAGGTGCCATTACTATATGTCTTCCGGCTCATGACATGTGATGCTTACTACGAAGACCACCCTTCACAAGCTGATCCCCACATCATCCGGCTCTCTAGGTCCATGCTATCGTATGCATTTCCATACGGGAATCATGCGACGGAAACGAAAAATGGGTCTGGCGACCGTTGTTCCATACACTCAATCGAGTCGTCAACGGCACTCTCCATCTCTCTCCTGGGCGCCAGCAATACCGTCTTTGGTATACTGAATCTCTTCTTGACTGGCAGTCTGATCAAACGTATCGGCGTCAAAACTACGCTTCTCATTCAGGTTTTCTTCCCAGCTGTTCGACTTCTGGTGCAGAACATCGGGATTGAGGTCTGGGGGAAGGTGGGCATCATCATCGTCCAGTGCTCACAAGTGGTCAGCATGGTCGGCGGTCCCAGCGGATATATGCTTTGCCTAAACACATTCGTCACTGAAGTTGTCGAATACGAAGGTAGGACAGCTGCGCTGGGCCGGCTCACAGGCAGCATGATGTTCGGGACAGCTGTTGGCTTCTTGCTTGGGGGCGTGGTAGCTGATGTGTTTGGTATAAAAGCCCCTTTTCGCCTGACCTTGGTTCTGTTTCTGGCTAGTTGCCTTTACGTGGCGTTGTGCTTGCCTCACATTCCACCGGCAGGAAGGAAAGCTGGGGATTCAGATGGGGTCACTAAAAACATGAAGAGGAATGGCGGCAGATTTCTTGGCCCTCTGACTGTTTTCGCCCCTAGAAGGTTTGTCGGTGTGGATGGCCTTATACGGACAGAGATAGGCGCCTTGCTGCTTGCTTGGGGTGTGTTCCTAGGAATACTAGCGACCGGATACCTGCCAACTCTGCTCCAGCTTTATTCTACCGACGTGTTCGCTTTTGGGACGAAGGAAAATGGTTGGCTGATATTTTTGTATTCCATGCTCAGGGGCCTTTTCCTGACATTCGCGTTTCCACCATTGATTGCCATCGGTAGACGGTGGACTGCAGACCGAGAACAAAAGGCTCGTGAAGCGGAGGCTTCAAAAAGCAATACAGAGCGGCAACCCTTGTTGGTAGGGGACGATGCAACGGATGCCGACACGCCAACTGTGCGCAAGCAACAGAAGACATTCAGGTTCGATCTCACATACACAAGATTCTCTTTAGTCGCAGATGGACTTCTGACCCTCCTATGCTCTTTCGTTCGAGAAGGCTGGCAGATGTACCTGGTTGCTGTTGTTCTGCCTTTTGCGGCAGGCACTGGAGCTGCTGCGAAGGGAACGATTCTGCAGATGGTAGGCAGTTCGGCGAGTAGTAGCGAAAGAACGGATGCACTGGCGGGCGTCAGCTTGGTCGAGAACATGGCAAGGTTGTCAACTAGTGAGTCAAGATTCCAGGCCAGAAGGTCATTCCGAGTGGTTCAGAAAGAAACGCGCTGACAGTGATCCAGCTTTCGTCTTCGGAGTGATCTTTGCGGCCTTTGCCAGCATAGGCAGGACAGAACTGGTTTTTACATGCAATGCGGTAAGTAGGGCTTGTCTGACAAGGGGATCGCCTTTATGAAGACTGAATCTGACTCTGACATAGGCTGTTGCGTTGATTGGGTTTGGTGTCCTATTATTTGCACGTTTTCCGCTAGAAGGCAGTCGACCGCTCGATGATGAAGAGGATTCCGAATCCGCTAGTGGTGATTAGCCTGCTCGCGATGCCGAAATGACCTCTTGATCAGCACGACGAAGTCCATAGCTCGATTTCCTGGCGCGAAGGTCATGGAGACATAGGTCCTGCAAGTCATCGAGAAATATCACGCTGCACCTTCTCCATAGTGGTCCTGGAAGAATCGCAGTCGCGATAGATGCCAACACTGGACTCGTACAGGTTGTGCTGTCGATTGTCCGGAATATATCAACACTGAGGATAGGCAGATCAGCTACGGGACATGTCGGAGTGCAGGAATCACTGATATCCATATGAGACCCACGTGCATCACTCCCGCACGATAAAACACCCTGAAGTTCAAGCTGCAAGGCCTTGTACCTCGAAAGCACGCAGGAAAGAACATGAGGACAGAGACATCCTTGATATAGTGTGCTACTCGCGCGATCTCAACCAATGAACGCGCCCAAGGCGGCGTGGTGCGCCAGCTCCGTGGCTTCTTCGCGAGGTTCTGTCCTCAACATCAGCACTGATATACACGAGCTTGCCTGATAGTAAGCTTTGCTAATCCTGGTCAACAGACCAGGCGAAGCACGGTTTATCCTTACGCCCTGGGCCCTCCAACCATTCTTCGAGTAAAGCGCTTGGGTTCATATCTTGTCACGAATTCATCACGATGACAGAGTTGGTTTGGACTGGAGATGATGCAATTCTGAAGTCTACAACCGCCCTCAATAAGACCACAAACTGCGCACATCTGACCTATTCCAACATCTCTCTTATTAATTCGACTTGAGCAACGCGCTCCGTATCAGATTCATCGATCTTTCCTGATAGACCATCGGAGTCTTTGTCGAAGTACAGTGACCACTCCCCCCTTCCATCCTCAACAGCCATGTATCCATCCCACCCATCCATTGTGATCTTCGAGTTGCCGTCAGCCATAAGTGTCAAACCCATTGGCCCAGTCAGATGACCCTTTTCTGCCTCTGCACGGGTACCATAAGTGACCTTGTACGTATCTGCATCGACGTAGACCCAGTTCAGCATATTCTGGTCGTCGATGGTCGAGACGAGGCCGTCGTACTCTTTGTTTGGAAAGGGAAGAAAATAAGCCGTGACTTTATGGTGGGGTGGATTTTCCTCATTCTGCTCGCTTAACTTCACAGCGCCGTCTTTGAGAATGAGGCGCCTGTCCTTGACGGCATTCTTAATGTCGCTACTCATGCGAGGGGAGGGCGACACGATCACATGACACTTGTTGGTTTTGGTAGAGTTGGCCGATGCTTGACCATTGCCATCCTTGGTATCCTGGACAGTGTTCTGCAACTGTACTGTAGATGTGGCCAGCAAGGGCACAGTCGCAGCTAGAGTGATAATTCCGAAGACCATGGCGTGTGTAGCGTATCAGGACGTTGCTTGTCTCAAATTGCGCCAGACGACCTTGGTACAGACAAGAAGTGAAGATTGTGCGGTCGAGCAGAAAAGCAACTTGTGTAAATGACGTCTAATGCTTGTGGTCTGGTTGTCTTCCTTGTAGATCTGGGAACCAGATAGTACCCGGCATTTAGCCGTGACTACCGGGTCTCATTGGCTAGTCTTCAGGTTGGAGAAGTTAATGCCTGCAAACAGATATCTCCTTACCTGCGATGTTATTCCTCAATTACAATCTCCGAAATTAGTAGCGCGTTGTACATTTAAGCTTATGTGTAATTTAGGTGGCCGAGAACTGCGTGCCGGCGAGAGTCTTACCGGTAACTGCATGGCCGATCGCGGGGTGTGTCGATGACTCCACGCCGACGCTGCGGGGCTTCTTGGGAGTCCCGGGGTGATAGTTTTCACCAATCAGCAAGTTTCAGGTAAGTACCTAGGTGCCTGCAGCCGTATTACCGGTCCACGTGGTTGCCTCGGCCAATAATGTTGACGTACCTAGCTCACCTCGATGGTATTGACGCGTCCAGCCAACGGACGATGAGCTCGAATAGGAAGGTTGCTAGATTTTATCGTTTACATGGTGTCGGAATCCAAGCCGGATGACAGCTCTACAAGCTCGACGCGTCTTGTACCGCTTCAATAGTTTTTCTGAGCTATGATTTATATTGCATGGAAACCCGCGCAGACCTGGTTCATTCTCAGCTTCTCACCTTAGCCTCGACTACTAATCCCCTTTCACTCGCTCCACCCTTTGCCGGCCATGGCCCCCACCGCTGCACTCACATCGTTGCTGTTGTGTTTGGGTCTGACTACAGCTTCGCCAATACTGGCGCGGGCTCCCGTCGAATACGCTCCGGTGCCGGCAGTATGCCCGTCGACGCAGCTTGTACGCGAAGCTGATGGGTTGTCCGACGCGGAATCGGCCTACATCAGCCAGCGGTACGCCAAAGCCTCCGAGAAGTTGGAGCAATGGCTAAAAAGTATTGACGAGTCTTTTGCTGCCGGCAATGGCACTTGGGGAGGCTCTGGTGGCTGGGGCAAGTGGAATGGTAAGCAATCAAAAGCGCCTATGGTTGCATTGACGTCAAGTGGTGGCGGGTATCGTGCTATGCTGTCAGGTGCTGGCGTCATCAAGGCGTTCGACGATCGCGAGAAGGACATTGGCAGTGGTGTAGGTGGCGTGTACCAAAGTCTCACCTACGAGGCTGGGCTTTCAGGTGGCTCTTGGCTTCTCTCCTCGATTGCCGGCAACAACTATCCTACCATCACCTCGCTGCAGACCAATTTGTGGGAGACCGCTCTAGATTATAACGTCCTAGTGCCTCAGATACTGCTGGCATCTCAGACAGCACCAATATACGCTGACGTCGAAGCCGCCGTCGAAGCGAAACAAGATGTTGGCTTTCCAGAATCCATCATTGATCCTTGGGGCCGTCTTCTTTCCTACGGCCTCTTGTACGGTCAAGAGGGTGGCATAGACACCACCATATCAGACATCACCACTTACTCCAACTTCACCTCTTATCAGGCACCATACCCTATCATCACCGCTCTCGGCGTGAACAGATTCGAAGGCATTTGCATCCCACAGCCGAACGCAACACAATACGAGTTTCATCCTTACGAATTCGGCTCATGGGATGAAGAGGTCAATGGCTTCGTGTCGTCGAAATACCTGGGTACGTCCTTTTCCGACGGCACGCCATCTGGAAATTGCATCACCAACTTCGACAACCTAGGGTTCATACTCGGCACCTCCTCCAACGTGTTCGGAGCGACCTGCGGCCCCATCCCCGCAGCCAACACCACAGCAGCCACCTCCGTCTCCCTTGCCGAGAACCTCGCCGAACTCGCTGCCCCAGGCCAAGCAGGCGTCCCGGAAAGCGCCATCTTCGCCCCGATCCCCAACCCATTCCAGGGCTTCTCAGCGTCATCAGCGCTCCTCGCCGCCCAACCACAGCTCGAACTCGTCGACGGCGGCGTCGGCGCCGCGCCCCAAGGCAACCCAATCTGGCCCTTCATCAACCGGCCCGCCATCGACGTCATCATCGTCAACGAGAACAGCGCCGACACCGTCAACAACTTCCCCAACGGCACCGAGATCCGCAACACCTACAACGCCGCAGTCGCCGCAAACTTGACGCGCATGCCCTTCATCCCCACCGTCGAGACCTTTGTCAGCGAACATCTCAACCAGAAACCCACGTTCTTCGGCTGCAACTCGGCCGAGGCGGCGACCATCATCTGGATCCCCAACTACAACTACACGTTCAACAGCGGCCAGCCGACGTCGAAGATCCAGTACGCGGTGAACGAGACGCAAGGCATGATCGCGAACGGAGTCGAGATTGCGAACTACGGCGGCAAGGAGGATTGGCCGCTCTGCTTGGCGTGCGGAATCATGGCGAAGAGTGGTGAGGACCTGCCGAGTGGGTGTGCGCAGTGTCTCGAGGAGTACTGCTATAACTAAGTAGTCGTAAATGAAGATACGAACGTCTATTTTGATCCAATCTTGGGTTGCTAGCTTGCGCTGCCCGTGGTGGTCCGTGGTTGGTGCGTTCTGCTGTACCCGGGGCTCCAGACCACGCTAGTAGCAGCCGAAGTTCACAAAGGCCACATTTACGGCGCCATGAGGTACACCATGGATCTGTTTGATGTGAAGATCTTGACGAAGAGACCCCTGAGCTTCAGGAAATGTTCACTATTGTGTGGAGGATGTTATGCTTCTACTATTCTTAGTAAACGATTCACACTACCTTCGTAGTCCTTCTTTTTTGTAGTCCACCAGCAGGTAGCGAATTGAAATCTCGAGCTCGGAATGGGTTCTCACTCATCCCCACGCTGCCATTTGCTGCCCTGCTTCCTGCAGTTATCGGATTCGAGTCCAGTCCGTCGCTCTTTCCTATACTCTTCCGCCGCTCTCGCATCGACGCCTGGTACGAACTACCCTGATCTAGTTGCGAAAATAGCCTGCCTGGTCTACTGCGATCTGTGTCCACTTCTTCCTCTGCTCGCTGATTTCTTCTGCGTCTAGCATGCTGCTCCTGCCCTTGCCTTATCTCCTGTCCGCGTTGCTGTTCTTCATTCACTTCTTGCATTTCTGGTTTGTTTCCTGCTGGGCCGCCAGCACGATTTGGGCCATCGTGAGGGCCTTTTGAGCCACTTGATGAAGCTTCTGCAGGTTGCACAACCCTGAACAGGTCTCGCCTCTCGGCTGCCCTCCGTGCATCATTGAGATCGCGGATGCTGAGGCCAACATCGCTGAGGAATATCTGAAATGCAGAGAGCAGTTCTCGTAGACTTGTTTGAAGCTGTTCGTGGACGACAACGACCTCTCCCAAACGCCTTGCGTCGGATGACGAGACAACACCACCATTGGTGTGCTTGTGAACAAAGCCCTCGGTTGCAAAGATGGTGGTTGTTAGGGCTTGCACTATGAGTGGGACACCATGAACGGCTTTTCCGAAAGTGTCTTCTGTGAGGGAGGCCAGCAGCATGGCAGTTACCGAGTTGACAGCAGAAAGCGTGAGCGCCGGATTGCTGTTTGGCGTGCCAAGGATGGCAGATTTGATCAGACGTACAGGTGTGGTGAGCAGGTAACGGCCTAGCGGAGATTGCTGTGCTGCTTCCGCTCGAGATTGAAGATCCTTGATTGTTGGGCTTGAATACTCTATCGCAAGTTGCTTTGTCTTGTGCAAAGGTGGTGACCAAGGATTCGGCGAACTGCCAATGAGTTTCGCCTCATGGGAGGCATAGTTGACTAAGCGGCCGGCACGGCTGTCGCCTACGCCAGGATTCACGGGTTGATATATTTGGTTCTTAGCTGGCACAGCAGTAGGTAGCAGTCTGGGTAGATGATGTGCAGCATTGTCGTCCTGCACGCCGCTGGCTGATGCAGGTGCCTTTGGCGGAGGATCGAGGAGCTTTATGCGAGACTCGATCGATTTGAGGACGCCCAAGGCGGCATTGAGCATCTGAGTAAGCATAGGAGCTTGATTGGGTCGCTCGAAATCGGCGAATATGTGCTTTCGACGGTCATGATCTGTATTGGCAATGATTTCGAGCTCCCAAAAGGCGAACGTTTTGACCAAGTCCCGCTTTGCATTAAGTCCATGGAGCAAGGTGCCGTTGGGATCTCTGCTGGAGCTACTCAGAAGTTTGCCATCTTTGGTAGGCTCCTTCAGCATGAACAGTTGAAAGAGAACAATGTTGAGCTGCCAGGTCAGAGACAGAAAGGTGCCAAAGATGAAAGCTCTGCCCAAGATGGAACCGATATAGAAGCCATGTGGGGGATCAGCATCGGACCTTGCGATATTGGCGAAGACCTTTGCCCACCAGATATGCCATGACCAAAGGGACCGTCTGAATAGAGCAGTATACAAGAATGGTGCTGTAGACGAAGCAACAGCAGATAGTGTTGCAGCTGGCTGGGCCAAGCTTAGTACTGTTCCAAGCATCTTCACAACCGCCGTCTTCTCCTTTGCTTTCTCCTTCGGTTTGTCTCGTGGCCTCTCTGACTTCTTCGCAAGGAGTGGTAGCGATGACGAGTCCTTGAGGATATGTAGCACAGCCTGCATAGCACCGAGCTGAAGAAAGAAATAGCGCAGGTAGATGGGTCGTTCGTTCAACTTATCTGGAGCGCCGTAACCACCGTTAATGATCCAGCCCAGCGCTGTTGAAGCAGGGGACGTGAAGACCAAAACTTCGCAGAACCACCAGGCCGAAGCCATATACCAAAGCAATGTAACATAAGTCGAGTAGCTGAGGAGCACTGAGCGTATGCTGGACCAGTTGGAAGGTGTACATCTCTTGCCGATTCCAAAGGTGCCAATCTGCAGCATGAGGATGAGAAGACTCGACAGGGCGAACAGGCCTGCTTTGACACCTGCTGGGCCTAAGGGAAAGAAAGCCCAGAAGAAGGAGGGAATGCTGAGAAATGAGGAGATGCTGGCTGTTGCTTGGTCAGTATGTGCTCGCTGCCAGGGCTCTTGCTCTTGGGACTCACTGCACCAATCACTGGCCAACCCAGCTACACCGAGGTTCCATATCAGAGCAAGACCAGCGGCATGCACGAATCTGGTGTGCAGGGCCGATGTCAGGAACCTGCGGTATGGTCTGGGTTTGGCTGCTACTGGCATGGACGAGGGCATGTTTGTGGTGGTCCTTCTCCCGAGCTACGGTCGCATCCTGAGTTGTATCTGTGCGATGCGGGTGGCCAGCTTCGTGCAGTCGGCGCCAACGCAGGATTGTAGAAAGCACGAACGGTGAAATTGGTTGCCAATGTAAACAGAAAAAGGCGCGTGGTGAGGAAAGGCACGCAGGCACGTGAAAGTTTTGGGGGGCGCCCATGACCGTGATGGCTGCGCGACGTCAGCCCTAAGAGGGAGCACGTTACTGTTCACCCAACCTACTGGAACCCACGCACCCTGCCAGGCGTCACTTGCTTCTATCCTATCCATACAACACGCTCGACTCGACTACGTGGCAACAAATCGGCTGGTGCTTCTCTAAGCTTCACCTCCTGCGCCCAACATGTCTTTCGACAGACTGCCGAGTTTAGAATCCCAGCCGACCACGACGAGGAGGCAAGACGATTCAGTCTATCGGGATGACCCAGAGTTCCAGCGCTTCACAGAGAACCTATCTACACGGCTATTTGAGCTTGTATCCAACGTCTCGCGACTCTCGAATGAGGTGGGGAAGCTGGGAACATCGCGCGGCACCGAGAGAGTCAAGGAAAGAGTGCACGATTTACTCGAAGATACCCGCGATGGCTTCAAGGACGTCGGCGAGGGCATCAAGAAGGCGCAGGCATGGGATGACTTGAATGTGAGCCTATGCCCTCTACTGGCCAGACGGTCTCGCTAACTCAGGCAGGCATCGCAAAAGTACACCAACCAGAAACTGTCGCGAGAGTTTTCGACCGCTTTGACCGAGTTTCAGGTTGTTCAAAGGCGGGCTTTGGAGAAGGAGAGGGCCTCAAAAGCTGCCCTGGAGGAGACCGGTAACGTCCAGTCACCTTCGGCAGACGGCGGGCAGCAATTGCAGCAGGAGTATCAACCACAATTAGCCGAACAGGGCGAAGTCGACTTCCAGGAAAACTTGATCATCGAGCGCGAGGGCGAGATACGGCAGATCGAGCAGTCGGTCGGCGAGCTAAATGAGCTCTTCAGAGACGTCGCCCATATTGTGCGCGAGCAAGGCGACATCCTCGACACCATCGACGTGAACGTGGAGAATACGTTGCAAGACACGAGGGGCGCCGATGTGGAGTTGAGGAGTGCCAGCCGGTACCAGAAGGCGGCGAGGAACAAAGCATGCTGCTTGCTACTGATACTGGCAATGGTCCTCGTCATTATCGTTCTTGCCGTTGTCCTGGGATGAACACTGCCTGCTGCCCGTGATGAATTGACCTAGAGATATGTATATAGAGCATGCACGACCCGCGTTGCTGTCTATCCCCTTGTTGCTTGATCGTCTGGACTACGTAGACTGCCAACGCTGTCCCGGTAGTTTCAACAGTGTGTTCGAGGTCTGCAGCGGGAGGCCGCCATGACCAGAATGAACAGAACTGACATCATGCGCGCTCCACGAAACGCGTCGGCACGCGTCTTGGTGGCTCCTACGCAAAGTGCGTTGCACCTTGCTGCAGTCTCGATACAGACGAACCAGGTCTGACTATGTACAAGAACAGCTGAGCAGCTGATTGAATCGGGGCGCGGTCAAGTTTCAAAATGCTCCCAAGTCCACCGGCAGAAATGAATCATGAGACGACGCCAAAACGAAAACGATCACGATCCGATGTCGAAGCTGAAGACGCACGCGACAACTCCTTCCAACTTGAGAACCTAGGCAGCAGCACCTTCCTGACATTTGAGTCGGTGTCAAAACTGCTTCGAGCGCACCTTCCTCTATCATGGCTCGGTTCAGCCGCTGCAAACACGTCCGTTCCTCCCGGCTCGCTGCTTCAAGGTCAAATCAAGCAAGTTCCCAGTTGGGACTACTCGGTGCTCGTTGCAAGACAAATTCCCAATGGAGGTTTGTACGTGCTGGAGAAAGTCGAAGATGCATGTTTTGTCGTGCACCCACTTCAACCCTTCGTCACTGAGAAATGGATCCAAGACGCATCCATTGGAGCTGCACCACCGGTCTCGATGCAGATGCTCATGCATTATGTGCCTATGCCGCAGTACCATGAGCCACAAGATCTGCGGAGGACGCCGAGTATGACAGCGTCGGATACGGCAGTGAAAGTGCCAAAGAACCGACGTGGTGCTGCTGCCAGACTTTCGATATTGAGTCAAACGGAGAAGCGAGATAACGACACACCATCACCTCGCTTGCAAGAGCTACCTCAGCACGTCGACGAACCTCAGACAGTCGCCAGCGCCGTGTCTGATGTGCCGCAACAAATTGAAGCGCCTCCGGAAGAAAAGTGTCCGACCCTTCATGCAGAAAGTGCCGCTCCAACTGGGTCATCTACCACTTTGGGCGATTCACAAACAGACCTGTTGACTCCTGCCTATCTGCGGCAACGTTATCTTGACCATCTGTACAAGGTGAAGACCTCCCTGGCGTTTTATGTCAAAGGACCGTTAGGCAGGGCTAGAGCGAGGGCCAAAGCCGAGAACGCTTCCATGACCATTGCCGACCTTGCAAACTTCTACCGTGATAGTGTTCTGTCAGCGAAGAGAATGGATTTGAAATACAAGGAGTCGCTCAAGGATGCTATTCTCAGCATTGCCCAAAACTCGGAGGCCGCCGAGGACGAACATCCAAAGAGAAAGCCAACAAAGAGAACAAAACTAGGCAAAGATGGCCTGTGGCCAACGGAACCTGAATTCATCCGCTTTTGGTGGTACCGCAGGGATTCGAAGGCCGCAACATCACAAACGGATAATGCAAGCGAGTTGCGAGACGCAGTCGCTGCCCAGCGCATGCGAGAGGCGCAAATGCAGATGATCCTCATACTCGAAATACTCGTCATCGAAGCCAAACAAAATGAGAGGAAGGGTGATTCCCAGAAGCCTGTGTCAGAGGATCTTGACGCCAAGGTCGAATCCATCGAGCAAGAGGTGGGTGTCGATATGATATCAGAGAAACGGGTCAGGAAACGGGATCTCGAGGCTGAGCTGGGAGTATTGGCTGATAAATTGTGCATTTGGCACAGCGTCGGCCTAGAGCTCAACGACTCACAGGACAGCCATAAAAACAAGGGTGACGAAGATGGGGAACAGGACGAAACGAGACACAGGCTGCGCCACTTCTGTACAGACATCCTGATTGCTTTCTACAACCACAGGTTACCTACACTGTGCAGGAGACTGTGCAAGACGCTCGCCGGGCCCGTACTATATGACCAGATTCAAAAAGAGGCTCGCATCAAGCAGGACAACGCCAAGAGTGTCCCTCCAGGGGCGGTCTTAAGGCGAGCCGCATCAAAAAATGGACAACTTGAACGTGTCTTGAGCGAACAGGGGTCAGGACAGCCTTCACCCCCAGCACTGCTGCGATCCTCGACATTACCACCCGTGCCACATTTCAAACGGGAGCCTTCTGAGACATTTTCGAGATCACACAGCAGGCAGATGTCCCTCAGTTTCTCTAACCGCGAAGTCGACCTCGAAGCGGATGCTCAAGCGACTGCCTCGAAGAAGAGAAAACTAGATCTAGTTACCAGCCAAAAGCAAGAACTGGCCGCTGCTATCCAAGCCTTGAAAAAACCCAACCGTCAAGACGCAGGCAAGGGATATATGGACGAGCTTGAGCTAAGAAGATCTCAATTGAAGCAACCAGTTCTAATCACTGCCACTCCTAAAGCCGACCGAAGGAAGACTATGGGTGATGCGAGAGACGAACCAATCGTGTTGCCTGTAGCAGTGACTGACATGTTGATTCCGTCGTCGACCACCAGATCGAGAGTTGTCGGAACCTTCAAATCTGCTTCAAGGTCGTCTTCGAAGAAGAGGGCTGTGCTAGCTGCTATTCACGATACTCCTTCACGAAGTACGAGCCGCAAATCTGATCCACTGCAAATCAACAGTAGGTCATCAAGTCGACGGCAGTCGAGTGCCGAGCTAGTGTCAGTCCCAGATGCTATCTTGGCAACGCCTTCGAAGCCGAAGCCGAAGCTGAAGGATCTTAGCGAAGTCTTCACTACACCCATGAAGATGCCCAAGAGCTCAGCAGACGACAAGGAGAACGAGTTCCGGGTCACCGAAATGGCGTGCAAGACCATGGACCGCGCCATGGCGATGCCTGTCGCGGACACTATCTATGATACGCTCGGCTGGAACAATGATTCCGATTTATGAGACCCAATAGGAGTAGTATTGCCGACACAGCATGACAACAAAGTCAAAGCTTGGCAAGTAGCGCAGCCGAACAAGATCGGCACATATGAGCGTCAGGCTAAGATTCTTGAAACAGAAGCTCTTGAAATAGAAACTGGATCGACAAATGAACCTAAAGCCAAGTGTTTGACAATTTTTGGTCCGTAGACGTTTCTCTTCGCAAGATACAACACATGTGTCAGACGCTACATCTGCTTTTCTGTGAAATACTCATCTTGTGCCTAGTGAAGGGATGATAGAAACGGGATGCTCGCCAGCACGAGCTTCGAGACCATGAGTGGGTGACGTCTGGGTGCTGCAAAACAGGTTTGGAGAGCAGAAAGCTTTACACGCTAGTTCCATTCATGGCTTCTGAATGGATCATTGCCTCTCCATCAGCCACATGAGCCACACTTGCTTTCTAGCGGGAGCTTGTGATTGGTTTAAACGTAGCTCAGCCACAGTCCAACTGACTAGGCATCCCGAAGAACGTGCTGTGAATGGGCATCTGGGGACGATCCGTAGTCCCTGCAGCACAACCGGACGTGTTGCAGCAAGCCATCGACTCAATGAACCACTCATATTGCGTGTTTTTCCAACAATGCCACGCCTCGATTCCCTGAATGATGTAGGAGGAACCAGAATCCTGGTAGCCCACTGTCACTTCTCCTTCGGGACATATCTCCACGTATCTTGCGTGCCGTTCCCTGACGACCACAAGTACTTGTTTCGCATCCCACTGTGGCAACCTGACAATGTCTTGCAACAGTGGTCTACTATCACACAGTCCTTGAGCTTCCAGCACTATGATTTAGGAGAACTTTCACATACCTAACCAAGTGCTATAACGTCAACGAGTTGCTCGTTTAGTAGAGTGCTACCGCTGCACCCACCACATACAACATGGCCGGCAGGCAGCTGTTGCTGTTGTTGAGTCTTGTTGCACTATCAGCGGCGCAAGGTGACCTCTTCAGTTCTCTGCTTTCAGACGCACAATCAATCTACACAGTGGTCACCTCTGCACTCGCAGCAACGACAGCTACAACGACATCAAGTAGCGACTCATCCTCTGCGTCATCGACAAGCTTATCTACCTCATCGGCGTCTTCCAGCAGCACTCCATCCACATCTGCATCACCTGCTTCGAATCCCTTGAGTACGCCAAGTTCTACCTCGAACTCAGCAGCTACACTACCAGCCGCAACAACTGCCGCATCTGGTAGTGGTGGTGATGGGGACGGAAGCAACAATACTCTCGCCATAGTGCTGGGTTGCACACTAGGTGCAATTGCGGTAGCTGCATTGCTGGGACTACTGTATCTATGTTTGCGCCGTAGGAAGCGCTCGAAGGTTTCTGGCAAGCACCGACCATTGTCGCCCCACGATGACGAGATTGAGTCGTGGAGGCACGAAAAGCCAAATGTGCGGTCACTCAAAGGCCTTGAGGAACACATCACCCCAAGTGGTACCTCAAATACGGCGGTGCCTTTCATGGCAGAACACAGCAGTGATGCGTATGGCTACCACCCCCATCAAAACCCCTTCGTGCCTATACCACCTCCTGCGAGGCGATCAGGTTCGCAGGCTGGATTACAGGACCAAAGCTATTCTGCCCACCCTTACTCTCCCGAGCATGTCAACAACCGTCAGCCATATGGATATGGTGGTATGCACGATGGCAATCATGACGATCATGCGCTTGCTGCTGGCTTGAGCGGCGCAGGTCTCGGTGCCTTGGCTACCAATCCTAGAGATACGCACGAACAACAGAGGTTGGCTAGTCGAGATAGAGACACCAGCGCAGGACTCAACTATAACGAAAATGGCCAAGAGACTTTTCCACAAGCCAACGCCCACGACCGAAGGTCAGGTAGCTTTGGAAGAGCAAGCGCTAGCGAACCATGGCCGTACATGGATGCCCATACGCGGCAGAGCATGGACAGTGCGAGGTCTAGAGCACGAAGCTCGACTAGGAGCCAAGAGCACTTCTTAACACCTCATCAACACCCTAAAAGTTACCATGATATGGCAACTTATCCTGGATTCGCTGGTCTGGTAGGAGTCGGAGGATCGGTAGGTGCCCCCGCTGCTCGCAAAGCAGTGAGTCGCAGCCCTCACAGAAAAGGCATATTGAAGCAGACGACTTCTGATTCGTCTGATCCACCGTCTCTCACAGATAGTAGTCGAAGCACGCCATACGTCACGAACATAGAGAATCGTGAGAACGGACCACATGAGCTCGACTCGACAGACGTTCCGGCGACACCGAATACTCGCGCGAGACGTCGCAGTACGCTTGGGACGGCGGCACCCCTAGCAGCTGCTACAGCTGTTGCTGGCGGATATCGTTCCCGCAGTGCCAGTAGATCCAGGAAGTCACAGAGTCGGCCCACATCTTCAGCTTTACCGTCACTTGAGCCTCCTCGCATCCCCAGCAGAAGCCCGAAGCGGGTCAGTCAAGGCTTTCGCGGTGCCAGGTACTCATCAGTGAACGAAGGCGCAGCTGAGCTGCCCGTCAATACACCAAAGCAGGAGCTAGTTTCCCCTCCACTCGAGCCTCAAGACACGTCTGCGACTGAGCGCGATGAGCTCATGTCCCCCGTGTCACCGATCACCAATTCGCAGCCAGGCACATGGTCGAAAGCACAAGCCGAGGAACTGGGAATGAGCCAACCACCTATGCCATTCGGATCCAAGACTACAGGCCAAGACGTTATAGTTGACGACCACACGTCGTCTAGTAACGATCGTGACTCTATTGGGAACACAACCTCCGAGTCAAGTACGGATCAGCAATCTTCTGGCCTCGTGTCCGCCATACAGCGCATCTTCAGCTCTCAGAAACCAGCTTTGACAGACAACGAGATCGACGGTGCGTCCTACGGACGTGCGCGCAAATCTCAGCGCTTCCAGCCTGTCAGCACCGACGATGATGAGATTTATGACGGAAATCAGGCAGGAAGTCGCGTCCTAAACGTAGCTCGCCGCAAACCAAGACCCACGCACAATTCTCTACAAAATGCAGTCCATAGCCACCAAGGAGACATTGACCAGACGAGTATTGGCGCACACGGCACGACTGTCTCTGCACCGCATGCGGGACCTGCAAGGATGCCGACCCAACAGCCACACCAAACACGGTCCTTCGACGACTTCCGCAAGAGCATGGAATCTGCACGTTCCCTCCCACCGACCTACCGTACAAGAGAGAACAGTTTCGCTGCTTCAAACCCGAACATTGCTTCTACTACTAACACCAATGATTATGCGCCAGCAGTCGCATCGGTCAAATCACCAAGCACGAATATGCAGAACACTGCCCGTCCAAGGACCATGTCTAGGTCAGCCTACGGTCAAGGTAGTGGTGACCCTTTTGATCTTGCTCGCGCGCGGAACGATTCAAGCATGACGGGAATCTCGCTCTCGGACTACCGTTCGCTTGATTCGTCTCCGGCTCCCGCTCCCGCGTCAACTATTGCTTCGAACCATTCCCAACCTTGGCCGCAGCGAACGTCGTCCGGTGAACCGACCCTCGCCGATTTGCGACGAGAAGTCCAACAAGAGGATCGTGAACGCGCACGCCGGTCATCACAAACGATGACACGCAGCCGTGGTCTAAGCTCGGGTAACAGCGCGGGTGTTCCGGGCCTGAGGTATGGCGATGATAAGTCATTGTTCGACCTTGTCGACCAGTCAATAGGACAAAGGGGCGGTAGCGGAGAGTACGATTGCTTCTACGGTCAAGACAATCGTACTCAGAACCAGGTGCAAAGCAAGCAGAGGCCAGGTAGCGTGGGTTGGGCGTACTGAGATTTATGATACCCACATAGTTGCAGATTTTCTCTGTTGTGACCAGATAGTCATGATAGATTCCTATGATTCCTACGATTCCAGTGTCACCTTCCTATCTCGAACTGTCAGGTGCATGAGACCGGTAGTCCCAGCATAGGTAGGTAGACGCGGACGTTGTATGTAAATAGAACAACATTGACCTTCAGTTTCCGTGGTAGGGTGGGGCGGACATTGCTCACCGCCATCATGATTCCATTCGCATATAGAGGATGGGTCTCGAACCCTACCTTGCAGCTGGTGGGGACGCAATCCGTCCTCAGAGCACGGAGCATCGTAGAGGCTAATCTGAGTTTTGAGATCTGGAACTGCCAATAGGCGCAATGATTGGTTCAAATCTCTAGGGCCTCCCCGGCTAAGGTAAGTCGACAACGCTCAGGAAAAGCTGGCCTAGAGTGCTGCCAAGAAGTGGTCCTCGTGCGCGGCATCTTCTGTCGAAAACAGAAGGACACCTAACTTAGCTGCTGCTGCCGCTTGCTTCTACCCCTCCGCTTCAACGACGATCATTGCATCATACTCTCGACTTCTCGTCCCTTGCAGTAGTTGCAGACCTCATCTTCATTAAAATTCGCCTCGTAATGTGTTGACACTAGCGGTCCTTCCACGGCTAAAAACGGCTTTTAACAACGCCATGGCCTATCAAACATTAGATCACCCTACATGACAACTTGAAAGGACGACATCGAGCAATACCGAACATGCCGCAACACGCGCTACAGCAAGTCAGATCTGGTATGATACACGCGACCACGTAACGCGTCCCATGTAGTAGCCTCACGTGCAGAACATTGCAATTGTCATGGGAAATTTGCATGTAGAACGCGACGATCGCCGCTACACACTTGCAGAACTGGGCGTCACTACCTCCACGGATGCTGAAGGCAACGACCGTTTGATCATCAATGTCCCACCCAATACCCTTTTTGGCACCCGCGAAGGCCAAGCAGTCTTTGACGACAAAGCCCGCAGATGGGACTTTGCTATTACAGGTGTCGCACGTATCGCTGAAGAGACCGATGCATCTCTCAGAAGAAAGGATTCTGCAACGAACCATACCAACGCAACCCCACGTCCGGTCAAATGGACGGAAAAGCTCCCAAGGACGAAACACATTGACACATTTCTGAACGATGTTGACTGGGAAGCTACCTCACTGGGCCCTCTCGAGAGATGGCCAAGGCCGCTGCAAGTCTACCTTAATCTTGTGCTGACCGACAGCCAAGCCGCAGTCATTTACGTGAGTACTATCTGTAAGTGCCATTATTGGACCGAGCTCTAACCAGCGGTAGTGGGGTGATGACCTGATAGCGCTGTACAATGCAGAATTTGCCAAGTTCGTCACCGGGCGGCTAAGAAAGCCAGATGATACTTTAGGCACGCCCTTCAAAGAAATATGGCCCGAAGTGTGGGATGATTTCCAGCCGATGCTGCAGAGGGTCAAAGCACAAGGGACAGGTTTGGACACGAGTGAAATAACACTTTTCCCACTGATCGACGACATTCCAGAAGAAACAATCTGGCAAGGCAGCTTCTTACCCATTACGGATGACAAAGACGGCACTGTAAAAGGTTTCTACCATCGGGCGCGCGAGATCACTAAGATGGTTATCGCAGAGAGGAGGACAAAAGTGCTCAGCACTCTGACTGCAAAGTCTCCCCTGGCCGGCACTGGTATCTTCGAGCATCTAACTAACTCCTTGGCCGTTTCTGAGAGAGACTTCCCGTTGAGCTTCGTTTATTCGGCCCAGGATGACCTTCCTACGGGCAAGTGTCGACTCACGCTAGAGAGCGCCAATGGGCTACCGGAACGAGGACACCCACTAGTCCCGGACCAGCTTCAGCTCTACGAGGGCAATAAAGGCTATATACCTCACTTTCGTACGGCCAAGAGTCGTGACAAAGTAGTTGTTCTGCAGACACGAGATGGGACGTTGCCGCAAGAGTTGATTTCTGGCTTCCGGTTGAGTGGTTTCGGCGAGCCATTACGCAGCCTGGCAATCTTCCCGCTCTCTACAAGCGAGAGACTCATAGGAGTGCTAGTCGTGGGACTCAATCCAAGGCGCCCCTATGACGAGGAGTACCGAGAGTTTCTCGACACCTTACTAAGGTCAATGTCGGCAATGGTCTCGAGTGCACTCGATCGCGAAGAAGCACGTGATCGGGGTGACAGATTAGCCAAGCAATTGGCAGACAGCGAGAAGTCAATACGTGAAATTGCACAATATGGACCAGTCGGCATTGCACGGTTTTCCCTAGGCGGCAAGCTGATGTGGGGCAATGATCAGTTCTACGAGATCACAGGACATGGCAGAAAACCTGAGGATCATTATGAGAAGTCTTCGTTCGATCTTGTATTAGAAGAAGACCTCGAGAACTGCAAGAGAGCTCATGAGGAGCTCCATCGAGATCACAAAGCAATCAGTCTCACTCTTCGCATCAAAAGAACGTGGCACCCACCGAGGAGTCCTGATGCAACCGAGGACGAAAAAGAGCAGAATGTGAGTATTCTTGTGGCCGGATACCCGTTGTTGGAAGGCAATGAAGGTAATGAAGTCAAAGCCTTTGCCATAAGCGTCGTTGACGTCTCACGCTTCAAGTGGGCAGAACAGGTCCAGAGTAGGGTTGCAGCATCCGCAAAGGAAGCAAAACGGCTGCAAGAAAACTTTATTGACATTGTCTCTCATGAGATGAGGAACCCCCTGTCCGCGATCACGCAGCTGTCAGACGCCATAACAGGTTCAGTAGATGACTTCGAGGCGACTTCGAGGACTGTTGACGATGCAGTGGAGGTTTTGAAAAACAACGCAGAAAATGCCACGACAATTCTCTTGTGTGCGGCTCACCAGAAGAGGTATGTCCATTATCTCTGTCTCAAGTTGCGATGTACTCACTAAAACAGGATCATCGATGATGTGCTTACTCTGTCTAAGCTCGATTCAATGTTACTCTCGATAACTCCGGTCGTTGTCCAGCCATACAAGATTGTTGAAGACGTACTTCGAATGTTCGAGGCTGAATTCAACGCCCACGATATTGAAGTGCACCATGTACGAACTCAAGCCTACAGAGACTCAGAGGTGGACTGGGTTAGTTTGGATCCGTCGAGGCTTGGACAAATCTTCATCAACCTGATCACAAATGCAATCAAGTTCACAAAGCAGGAGCGGGAAAGAAAAATCACAATTCGAGTCAGCGCTAGTGAAACTCGTCCACCCTCACTAGCTGGTGTCAAGTGGTTTCCCACCCATAAGATGCACAAGGATTTGACAAGGAATTCCGAATGGGGTAATGGAAAGCCTGTATTCATATGCTTTGAAGTGCAAGACACGGGTCGTGGACTGGAGCAAAACGAGATGACGAAGCTGTTCGGCCGGTTCCAGCAAGCTACGGAAAAGACTCGTGAGTTCAAATGTCCCCCTTACTTATTCAAAAAGCAGTCCTAACGTTCACCAGATCTCAAGTATGGCGGATCCGGACTCGGTCTCTTCATTTCCCGTGAGCTTACAGAAACCCAAGGTGGCGAGATTGGCGTCATCTCAGAACCAGGCAAAGGCACTACGTTCGCTTTCTATGTGAAAGGTCTCCGAGCAGAGGCACCCGAGGCTTCAGCTTCAGCTCCCAGCGTTCAGCAGTCTGGTCTGTCGAGATCACCAAGAGGCCAGACACATGAAGCAGAAGAGCAAGAAGAAGTACAATCCAGCAGCGCTGGTAGTGTAAAGGATCATCTAACCATCCTACTTTGCGAAGACAATATCGTCAACTCTAAGGTCATGAAACAACAACTCCAAAGGCAAAATTGTGAAGTCCTCGTCGCCAACCACGGAATGGAAGCCCTCGACTTCCTCGGCAGATCCAGTGCATGGCAAGGCATGCGAGAAGAGGCAGAAGCCATTGACTTCGATGTCGTACTTATGGACGTCGAGATGCCTATCATGGACGGACTAACCTGCACACGAAGAATTCGACAGCTTGAAAGAGAGGGAAAGCTGACACGTCACACGCATATCATTGCCATCACCGCAAATGCGCGGAAAGAGCAACTCGATTCCCTCATCCAGGCTGGCTGTGATGACGTACTCCCGAAACCGTTTCGCATTAAGGAGTGTTTAGACAAAATCAGATTGAACCTCGAACAGGACCGTTTGAAGAGCGCAAGAGACAAGCTGGACCCTGAAACTCTAGCCCAGCGACCCAGGAGCAGCGAGCTTCCCACTCTGTGAATTCGGCTATCTATGCTGAACGCTCTACACTTCTACGTAAAGGTGCAGATTCGCTTCATCACAAGCTCACCGAGCACTTTTGGTGGGGGACTCAGCAAGGCGGTTCATGGCAACCAAGTGCCCGGCATCCTCTGTCAGAACATTGGAAACAAACGGCATGAGTGTCTCATGGCCTGGATCTTGGAAGTGTAATCGGGGTCGAAGGGGGTTCGCTAATCCTGTCTAAATACAGCTGCAGATCGTTAGCGAGTACGCCGTATGCGCAGAGTTCCCTGGGAGTCCGTGCATAGAACAGGCGAGCACACCAAAGCTGGACATTGGGTTTTGGTTAGTGTCGAAGACATATCAGGTGGACAGATTTGGGAGGTGCTCCCATGCACGGCGAACGCTGTTTTCGCGGGGCTTGGTTGACGCTGCGAGCTAAGAGCGAGCGACAGTTCAGAATCTCCAAAGCCTTTTACAAGAACAACGCAGCATCGTCGAAGGCGTGCACAGGAGCGAATGGAGCACTACTATCCCCACAGAGCCTTCCACGGAAGGATCGGGCAAGTGACTACAGAAACACTGATCATGATGTACCAAGCACTAGCATATCTACGTAGCCACAGCAGCACAAATAGGTACTATCACACCATTGGCTCATGCACTCAGCCCTACGGCCCAAAAAGAAACAATGCACAACGTAACGTGCGGTCTTTCCGTCGACCTAACTCCTCAGCTCCTTTCAGCTCGTAAGCCAAATCGAGCATCTCCAGCCGTGCCCAATCGTTTGCTTGGACACTTGGCCCCAAGGACTGCCGAGACCCGACTCACCTGATGATGCAGGCGGTGTTGTGAGTGCCCTGACATACCTATGGTATGGTATGTAAGAACGGTGTCTTTACATCTGCTGGTGTGATAGCTTGAGGTAACCGAACACGAAGCGCCTGCAGAGCTGCTACTAATTGTGCAGAGCCCAGAGCAGTGGCGTTCGTACTATTACTTCGTCTTGGCGGTGCAGATCAAATGAGTGCTTTCGGCCAAGGAGACGGTTTCGCTGCACGTGGCGCTCGTGTTCGTGCACGTTTTGTTTCGATGTTTGATCGTACAAGGTAAAAGCAGCGGGGTGCGGCTGGACCTACTAATTACCTGCTTCGTTGTTGCTTATGACGCCTCATGCATCCAATAAGCGGATGTTTGTCCGGTGTGCGGCTGAAGGGTGTGGGGCATGTGATAACGAACGGAAGGAGCACGCGCGGTCTACTAACTTAGGGTAGTGTGTATGGTTGAGTACAGGAAGCGATTGCGGGCTAGATGTTGACGGTACATGTTCAGACTGCGCAGGCGTGATGGTGTGTTATTGTGGTCCAGAGAGGGAGGTGCCTGGGGCTGCAGTAATTATACTCTAGCTATGCTTAGTCATTGATGGTGGGCTTTCTGGTATCTGGGTTACGGACTGTTTACCGAACTTGAGTCATGGATAAGAAAGGAACTGGAGTATGTACAGATGCGATTGCTCAATGTCTTCTTGATGTTAGATCAGAGAATAACAAATTAACGTCCAAATTGGACGAGGCCTGCTAGGTACGTTGGGGATCTTCGCTGTTTGCCAGACACGGACGTGGAGAAAACATTCGTCGCGAGGAACAGAAAGAATTATAGAGGCATAGTCTCAAACAGCGAATCGTGGCGTCGTGGTACGAAGTGCCGGCCAAGTGCATAGGCGCAGCGAATCGCATGAACGTGTCTTGAGAAACCCGCGATGCCTCAAGTCTGCCGCAACAATGGTCCTTTTGGGTTGTCTGGAAAGTTGGACGCTGGCCGCACGTTGTGACTAGCGACAAGGCATGTTCTAGATCGGCCATTCTAGGAGTGTGCTAGAGTACAGTGGCGCGCCATGTGGAATGCTCGTGGCATTGTTGAAGATAACGTGGCATCAGGTCCAAAAATCGTGCGTGAGCGTGCTGCTCTTGCAGCCGATTCAACTGGATGCTTCGGAACCTTGAATTTGCTCAGCTACATAGGACAAGCCATCGCTGTGTAGTGATTCCACAATTTGAGTACCTGTTGACCCCAGCAAAGTGCGTTGTGCTGATTGGCTATGTAGTTCAAGCAAGGAGCACGCGTGGCCGTAGAAGGTTGCTGTCTGTGGATGATGCACCGTCTTCAACTTTCATAGCTTTTGGGTCCAGCAGAAGAACCGTGACCAGATGCTTTGCTCTGTCTGTTGCTCCTGTGTTTGTGCCGATTTATCAAAGCTACAAGTGCTGCTATGGTCATCTCCAAGCCACGTAGAGCGCAGACTAGTGGTGTTCGACGACGGGTGCGGAGGTATACCACGTATCGCGACTAGCGTGAGCGCAAAGTCGCCCTTTTGTGTACCAAAGAAGCTGCCAATGTCAATGGATGACCGTCACTGGGAACAGTAACGAGACATACCTTCTCATCATCATGCTCACTCTCTTGACATTGTCTTTGGCCAAAGGCTTCGTATCAGCTTTTGGTTTCCCACGATAGGTAGGCTTGAATGCATCCCACGGTATTGAGATGTAATTGTAGTGATGTTCGTCGTGACAGACCTGTGAATCCTTTTTGCTGAAATCGAATTCCCATGATATTGTAGACTGCTCCCTACCGTTCTCAGGATTTGGTGGTAAAAGCTCGTCCTTCAAGATGAAGGTATAAACCTTTTCGTCCGTTTTTGACGAGTCAAAGACGAGTTCGATGCCCTCATATTGAGCAAGATCCCAGTGGCGATCGTCACCGGTAGTCCGTTGTGAGGCAAAGCCAGCCCCTCCTAGTGTGTCGATATCGAGATGGCCAGTGAAAACGGCTTGCTTGTGTTCGATCTTGAGGTGCGACTTTCACTTTGTTCAGTATCAGAGCTCCAGAAAGCAACGATAAGATCCAAGAGAGTGTTGCTGCCCAGAAGCTGAAAAGGCGCGACATGGAAGGAAGCGTACGGACCTGGGACGTTCCACCTCGCACGCGGTCATCACTATCTGTCCAGTCTTCAGGATTCCATCCTCTGAAAGAGAGGAGCGTTAGAGAGTGAAGCTATCAAGGAGAACTTGCAGGAGTCAGCCATACAATTTGCCGCCAAACAGTAGATTCGTCGATGAATTGTTGTTCATCGTTTCAATCTATGATTCAAGAGTTGACAGGTTTCCAGCTCCAACCAACCAATACGAACTTTGACCTGGTTGTCTTCGCGTGGCTTGCAGTGTTTCCCAATCAAGTACATGTGTACTTGAAGAGAATCATGCCAACCACTTGACGTAACTCATGGCAGTCTTTGGGGATCTAGCCGTATTAGGAAAGGCTCCAAGAGGCATAGGCTTGGCTCTGTTCCCGTCGGCCGAGTGACAACCAATCACAAGACGAACAAGGTGTGACCAAGAGTTGATCACATAGATATCGTGAACTGCCTGATGTGGCAAGGATGTGGCACCACCCAAGACAAGCAAAAATACGTGTCCGACGTGGCAGCACTGGGCATTGGTCCTGGCGCCCATCGTTTCTTCGTACCAGACTCGTTCTTCTCGCACTACGTGCTATCGTAGCAGTCGGCCAGCCCTACGGGCCTTGGTGTTGAACTCCCTGTGCCCTGAGAAGTCCCAGAGAACTGAGCAATCGATGGGCTGTATCTGCACTTTCTGCACGATCGTCGCGTCCTCGACTCGTCGTTGTCAGCACTGCTCCAATAGGTGTATATCTGGCGAAGTTGACCATGAGAGAGGTGTCAACGGTTGAATTGAGTAGGGTGGCGAGTTCTCCCTTGAATTGCTTGATGACCAGTCATCTGTTGGAGTGGGAGACTGCTATCTAAGTCAGCAGAGGCCCATGCGTTTATGGTCTTTGGTGCAAGTACATGTGATCAAAATTGTTTCATTATCTGCTATGAGGATACTGCCGCGAAAAGAGATTGAAATAGTTTACCCTTGAAAAGTATTCAGCAGATACTTGCTCTGACCCTACATCCATTCCCGCTAGTGTCTCGTAGTTGATTCCAAAAGGGTTCAGGAAGTCATCGTTCATGAAGTATGGATCTTGTTTTGTAGGGTCTGAGTGAGGCATCGATGGAAGAGCGGGAGTTAAAGAATTTGTGAAACCCGTCTGGAATGGTGGCTCTGTGTATATCTGTGGTACTTGGTTCACTCTACCGAACGTGAAATCTTGGGAGAAATAGTCTGAGCTTGGGGCATAAGATGGATGAGAGTACGTCGGTGGTGACATTTCATAAGAATGCTGCTCCTGCATAGTCATACTGGCGAAGGGATCGTCCAAGGGAAATAATTCGGGAGACAATTGATAATCCTGAGACGTCGTACTTGAGGCTCTAGAAGCCCCCGAACTCTGCCTGGCTGTGTTGTTGCTATTCGGGCATGAGGAGGTTTTCTGTCGTCTCTTGGGGATCGCTAGCTCAGCGTATGATGGCTCCGGAGATACTGACGTTACAGTTGATTTCCGTTCGAGGTCCTCCAATCGCTGCTTGAGCTTCTTGCGGTAGTTACGCTACCCTCATGTCAGGACTGACCCGCAACAACAAAGCGTGATGATATCTTACCTGAGCAATACGATTTTGTATACGTCGTCGTTCAGCTAGATCTGAGATCTTTGTCCAGTCTTCATTGGGATTTGCTGAGGCGCTGAAAGCAGAGCTGGTGTTGTGCACTGCTGGATACCTGGCGTGATTCGTTGGCTCTTTATACTGTTGCCGCTGAAATGGCTGGCTACCAGATCGCTGCATTGCGTCGAAGACGATTTCAAACCACTGTTATTGGTACGGATATGATGCACCAGGATATTGTTACAGAATATTGTCGAGATCTGTATAGCAGTGCGGACAGCTTCAAGCCTGATGACCTCAGTGGTAAGCCCAAAGGGAGGTGAGTAGTATTATATACAACGTCGATCAGTCAGAACGCGAGCGATGGAGGCCTTAGAAACTTGTACCCAGCTTGTTAGTAGATTAGGATCGAGACACTCAAACGAGGATAAGATCCTGTGCATGCCATAGGGCAGACCCAGGAACTCCATGTTGGAACCGGATCCGTGTCTGCAGCATGGCGGACCAGGATACTAGGGTGAATGCTCGCACCATGGTAGAACTAGTGGTGGGTGCGTTAGAGGCAACGCAGGACGAACATTAGGTACACCGCCAACCCCCTGCTCATCCTAGCTTGGGCCAGGGTGACTACTGGGAGCCGCATAGGCAGATTCGTGCCATGCACGGCTGAGCAGACTGCACTGTGACATTCTCAAGCCACCAAGCATAAGCAAGCGAAATGCGTAATTAGGAACGCTTTGGCTGCAGGTTACGCAGTTTGGGTGGGAAAACAATACGGCGTGATGTCGCTACGCAAGCCACTGAAATGCGACATCATTTTGGGCTTAGTCACCCGCTGCATTTAGCACGGCCACCGCTCAAGCGTCATCCTAGCAGCGCTTAGTTCACAAGCTTAGCTCGCAAGGCGCGGTCGTGGCATGCAGGATGACCCAACTCTGCCAATTGTAGCTGTGGTGTCACCGGTTCAATTGCTGTTTTACTCATGCTACTTGCATTGATCGAGCGAGAACAGTCGTATCTCTCTCTTTTGCGTTGTTGACTCGATGGACTCGGTACAGTGATTGTGACCATAACTTACCTACTTGCGTGCCCGAAAATGCTCAGGCTGCACAGACTTTCGTGTTTGTACTTTGTGAATATCTAATTACGGACGTATCTGGCATTTGCTGCAGAGGGCATTTCTTGCGAACAGCTGGGTAGCACTCATCTTAGCGCGAACTTAATATGAAGTGTCAGGATCCTCCCAAAATAGTCGATCGATGTTGTTTCAACCTCTGTACTTTTCTCTCCAATCGCGTACCGAGCTTTCCTACCCTTGGGATATACCCGATTCGTATCATGATGTCTCTTGGTGGCATTTACTCATGACCACGACTCTTCTATAGTAGGCACTAGGGGCATAGTATTCCGCCATCAGGAGGTCAATGTGTCTGGACACACGCAGGTATCCTTGAAGCAATTTCTTCCAAGTCGTTTCTGCTTCGTGGTAAGAGAATTGCTGCGTACAAGAGTCCGGGTGCTTGACACGTGTGGGTCAATATGTCATGACGTGAGGTTCTCGCCGAATCTCTTGCAATCCCTATGACAGCACTCGATGAAGGCATTGTTGTTTCGTATCCTGAACGAAATGGTACCAGCGGTTGCTTTCCGCGCAGGCTTCTAGGGCTAGGTCCGGGTGCATTGAGCGCGATCTCCAAAGTGGTGGCCTGTCGCCGTTGAGTGTCCACGCTCTCCATCACCTAACCCAGAAGCTCGTACTAAGCATGAAACCAACCACGACGATTAGGGCCGATGTTACCATGCTCATGGAATGGTGACATCAACTACAAAAGGACATCTGCATCCTCTACGTAATGGCATCAATCGACGGTAGGGCTGAGTCCCGTACCACACTAACAAGTCGAAAGCTGCAAGGACTATTTGTAGTGAGTAAATGTTGCGGTGAGCGAAGCCACTTAAGCAGCACAACTTATGCACGCACAAACTTTAGGTCTAAAAGAGGCAGGTCTACGCTGCTTCATGCAGTTGACGAGTCACTCTTGCCAAAGGGGGCATAGTGAAGACGTTGAAACGCGTGCGAGGTTTAGCGAAATTGGAAAGGGCTGCAAACGTCATACCCATGGCTTACATAATCATGTGATCGGAAAATAGCTGTGCAAAGCGAGCAAATAATTCATCGCTGGACCGTGTATCTGTACAGGTCCAATATCACCATTGATACCACTCAATGCATGACGAGTCTGCCGTCGTTGAGACACGTCCCCGCGACAGATACTAGGCAAACACCGCGACCAGCACCTCCGTGAGCCACGCGTCTGTTGACCTCTACCGTTGAGCAGCAATCAGAAGCCTGTGATTGAAAGGGGACGACACCGGCTCTTTAATTCCGATTTGCCTAATCTTAAGAAGAAACCACTCTTGGCACGATATGCTCTCAGCCGCAAACAAAGCAGCAACCCTGGCACCCTGATAGTAGCTCAATACTAGACTCAATTGAGATGCAACAATTTCTAGTTTGAAGGAGATGTACTATCGGCAATGCTAAAGCAAAAGCATCACTGGCGTGCTTGCAAACAAGGTAGATCAGCAACAACGCTTACACGGAGACCGCGATCCCCACGGGGGTTCTAAGGCTCGAGTTTGACTGGCATATTGTGGCCACCGCCGTGCAGCAAAGAGCAAGCTACAAAAGTTCGCGCGGAGTGTCGGCGGTGGCACCGGACTAGGTTTCCGGACTGCATTGACCCTCCACCTGCCCCGTCTCAGCCACTATCAGAGTGAGATACAATTCAAGGTCTTGAGGCCAGTGCAGCCATACTCAGTTATGCACAAGGCCTATGATCGTTGACGTAGCACAGCCAATTGTGTCTGATCGAGAGGATGCTTCGTACCTTGATTAGGGGAACCACACTGGACGACGCCTACATCATTCGCCTAGCCGTTCTTCACGCCGGTCACCGAGCACCTGGCCTGTATAATGTCCAGCCTATCGAACTAAATCTATCTCCCACCCAGAGATGGTTCACTGAATGGCGCCTGGAAAGGCGCAACGCCAATCTCGTTTTGAGCTCAGAATCAAGCGCCTGGACCTTCACATCCAGGTCTCACATAATTGTTGGCAACTAGCAGTAATAACGAAAGCATCGAACCTGCTTTTTACAGATGCATATGAATGCATGCATGCTCGTCGGTACATCAAATTTCCATCATTTCCAGTCGTGAGATCCAAGACTCAGCTCGGGACGCCCCTCAGTCTACTACAATCGCAATAAGGAACGGCAAGAAACAAGCAATAGCTCAAACCTATTTGGGAACTACCTAAGCTACCGACAAGGAGAGTCTGTTCCGTGCATTAAGCTACGTGTACTAGCATCTGGATTAGAAAGTCCTCAATTGACGCCCAACACCCTAATCACAGCACATTGCGGAGGCATTTGCCGTACCTGCTTGCGTTCGGAAGTAGCTTCTGCGCCAAAGTCAATGGCACGAACTCGAGAACTAGATTCACTGCTGCGCATACCTTTGCTGCACAAGGAAAGAGTAGAAAAGGGTCACGGTGGAGAACTACTTGTGCGAAGCTCATCTCGTTAAGTGCTTGACTGACATGAAGCGATGAGGAACACACGCTTTTCGGCCGCTGAAAGACTGCAAGGAATGCTGGCACACGGGAAGAAGGAAACGCTCCAATCCTGTCGCCAAAACTCAATGTGCCGTCGATGGAGCTGTGAAAGAAACACTGGTCAAGGCCAAATTCTATGTGACGGCTTCTCATGTGTTCACGGTGGTAGACCTAAGCACAACAAAGCGCATCCTCGATACTACAAGCAAGATAGACGAATGGCTGGGAACTGGTGATATGAATGCGCCGAGCAGTCAAGACTCAGCTGCGTCATCCACCATGTCTTCGTCTTTGCGAGCTTCTGGCGCCGCATCCATCATCTCTGTGTCTGAGTCAGACTCCCGAAACGCTCTCATCATACCTGAACTCGTCCTGTGCGTCTCCTGAAAGCACTTCATGTAACAAAAATTAACCTCAAAGCCCACCATCTTCATTCGCAGCCCCGTTGTTGACCTCTTTGTGCTTCTGATCATCCTCAACATCGAGGTCAAGGACTTCAACCTCTGTCATGACCTGATCGCCAGCTATACTCGTTCCATACCCATTTCGAGCCAGCCGCGCCTGTTGTGTGATCTCCTTTTGTGCCCTCTCAGCCTTACCAGCTCTGGTGTTCTGCCACAAGTAGCGTGCGCTAGGGTCAGCTTTCTTAGCATCCGCATATGTGCGAATACCACGAGCTGGGTCCTTCCAATAGCACTTTCGTCCACCTTGACCTGGCTGCTTGGTACACTTCATGCAGCGGCCTTTTTTGTCGAGCTCTGTACCGCTGCAGTTTCGATCCATGTGTATGCATGTCAAGCACATGTTATCATGGTCCTTCTCATTTGGCCAATTCTGAGGCCGCACGGTGGCCACTTCGTCCCACTTCCGCGGCGAAACAGCCCGCTTCTAGCGTGACTTTCTAGTCGGCCCCTCATTTGGTGAAGATTTCTCTCTGTCATCCGGTGTACTTTTCGCAGCCAGGCGCTTTCCATTGGCATTGATAGCGCCATCACCAGCTTGAGTCATCACTGCAAGTGGTCGACGAGGGGGGAGACCAAGGACTGCCTGGTGCGCTGCTGTCAGGCTTGTACCTGATGGCAGCATTGTCGTGTGAGTTCGACAGAGTCTGAAAATGCCTGTACCATAATGCCGACCCCATTGAGCAGAAAAGTTTTGCACTTGCACGGGCGCTGCCCCCTGGCCACGCACGGTAATCTGAACTGAAGCGCCCAAATCCACTCCGGGATTAAGCCCTAGGAAGCGTGGTGCAGAGAGGATGAGTGATCCGAGGTACTCGTCACCATCACATACGGGCAGACTGTATGGTGTGGCAAGAGCCCTAAACGGCTTGCCCAGAACTCTTCGCCGTAGATTCGCGATTGATTGACGCAATGTGTCTGATGCAGACATGTACATGTCGTTCAGAGCAGTGTTGTCATAATCGAGAAAGTCAATTTGGGTGCCTGGTGCTAGACAACGAGTTGCCAATACATTTCTGAGATGCATGTCATCGAAGCAGGCGACTATAATGGGTGTGGCCTGGCATAAGGCACATCTTGGCAGTTGATGTTTCTTGCAAGGGTTGCTCACGAGTTCGGAGAGCTGCTCGACCACTATACCCCATGGCTGATCGTTGGTGAAAGGTCCATGCGTCTGGACTCTTCCATCAGCTGGTCTTAACAATACGTACCACACAACAATGAACTTTGGATCCAGGCCGTGAGCGACATATGTGGCTGTAAAGAACTGGAGGTACGCGCCGATGAGTTCTCCCATGGTGGTGATCTTGTGCAGCGGGAGTGGAAGACCTTCGATATCTCGCAGCAGTTTACTTTCGCCCATGTGGATTTCCCCATTTGCGGAACGAAGAAAAGAACCAAGCTGCAGTGCGACCTCCACCTCATGACTGACTTGGGTTGAACCAAGAGCATCGGCAGACTCGGCTGCAGCTTGGGCTGGATTGTCGGACACGCTTCCTGTGTTGGGTGGTTCAGGCTGTTCTGAATTGATGGTGGGCTGATTCTTGGTGGGTAAGTTATGATCATTCGAAGCTAACTTTGGTCAGTGAAATGAATCTTGCATGAGGCTTTGGCAGCGTAAGCCTTCCTATAGATAAAGGACTTAGTACTTACTCATAGACTTTTGAGGAGGATATGTTGACTCCATCGTGCACTTCCACACTTTCTTTGACGCTTCGTGTTGGCGAGACTAGTGTACTCCAAACAGATCTTCCAGACTTGTCCCAAGTTGTCAATAGTGGTATTCGTTTGGTCGACTTGCACTATGGTAGACAATAGGCGAAGAAAGGTTTGGGGGATGTCAACTGTTTATGCCAAACTGCAAGTGCAATCGGACGAGTGATACTGCCACATTGCTGATAGGCTTGCACTACTGCGGTCGAGGTCAGTCAAAAGAAGACGCTTCATGGCTGGTAGTGAACGCCTTTTCCTGCACACAAGTTTGTGTGATAGTTCATGACCCTCAACTCTGGCATGAACGTGCGTCTGGCTGTCACGAATCTTTCTGTTTCCTTGTACATGCAGTGCACATGTAACGATGTCATCAACACTTGCACTCACCGCGCTCCGTTTGATGCATGCACTTCGTCATCATTCCACCATGACTTCCTGTAATTCATCTGCTGGGAATTCAAGGCCCTCGATCGTTGCTATGATGCACTTCGCAAATAACTCGGGACTCTGGCGATTCCAGGGGTGAAACATGCGCTTTGCTTCGAAGACTTTGATATCGACATGACCAGAGACTTCTTGGTCAGCTATTTTCTTGTTCTGCGATCTTCCAGCGAACATCAGTCCGGCCTCAACGGCCCAGGAAACGGAATCTGAGGTAGGCATGAACCATTTGGTCCTTGTAGCGGCCACTATCCTTGCTCGAAATTTTGACTCATTAGCGTTACTGTATTCAGTCGCTTTGAATGTCTGAACTGAAGAGCCGCTGGTGACAGTCTCGACTAGAATCTGCACATCTTCAAAAGTCGTCTTCCCCCCGAGCCCGTCCGCACCACCAGGATCAGCGTCCACTTCATTATCTAGCAGTTTCCGGCGTGTAGTTGACGGAAGCATCTCGATCAGCCTTTGAGTTGCCCAGATTCCGCCCTTAGCGAATGGCACGGCTAGTGCAGGTGGGTTAGACACCGGCTGCGCCAGGCCGCTCACAAAAAGGCTGAGTGACAGATCTGGGTGAGCAGCAGCCAGTGTCATAGCAAGTCCACCACCCAGGCTCAAGCCCACAATATGCGCCTTCCCACCTTTAGCATAGCGACGAATCAGAGCCGCCATTGCTGAAACAAAGCTAGCCTTCCACAAAATCTGTGCGGGACGTCCATTGGCGTCGGGTGCAGGGTTTCGAAGCCTGCGAACGAGCTCGAGAGAGGGCTTAGTGAACAACGAAGGCGTTAGAAGATGGTATTCACTAAGATAAGGCTGTACCAACGACCAGTCGGAGCCACTAGATAGTGCTCCATGAATGAGGATAATGGTTGTTGAAGCCGAATCGTTGTATGAAGCAAAATCTAGGTAACCTTCTTTCTCAGCTTGGTGACTGCTATCAGACGTGTCGGCCATTGTGACGGACGGTTGAGGTGATAAAAAGGCCTTGGCTGCCCTGGCAGGCCAAGACCGTATTTACATGGCTGCGATTTCTCACTGCCTTTGACGTTAGGCAACAGCATAAAGGATCTGGGGGTTTAGTATGTGAGGTGACAACATCGTGCATGAGCTACGTGATCGTGCTAGTCAAGTTCTGGACAACGGCGTAAAATTCATAAGTAGCTGATGCAGTTACTAACTGAATCGACGTGCGTCGCGCTCGCGACTTCGTAAACAATCAAGTTTGGATATCACGATCGAGGTCCTGTAGTATGATGTGGTGGGCTTGATGACGTAAACCAGGTACCGGAAACGCTCATCCTCCTGAAAGTGCTAAATGAGCCTCATACTTGACCGCACAATCTGCCATTGAAGGAGTCGTTGATAGCCGTATGTGACCTCGGGAATTCTTCGCCATAGTATCAGAGGACTATACTGCCTCCACGTGAAGAGCCGTCGTACTACTCATGGCTGGGCGGCTCCCTGTGATTTCGAGGCCGACACTGAACAACTAGACTTCGAGATCCCAACACCGCAAGCTGGAAATATGGATTCTCCGGATTTTGAGAATGCGTCTGCAAATTTTCTGAATTGGTTCACCTCCCAGCCTGGCACAGCTTTCAATTCATCCTTGAGAATCGTTGATCTCAGGAACCGCAACGCAGGGCGAGGTATAATAGCTACAGCCGATATACCAGCAGAGACGGACCTGTTCACGATCCCTCGGTCCGCAATCATCAGTGTTGAAACGTCAGAACTTGCTCAAAGGCTTCCCGAGCTCTTCAAAGACGTTCCAGATACGGACACATCGAACCCAACTCTGGAAGATGATGATGCCGCCACTGACCTTCCGACCTCTTGGCTTAACTTGATCCTCATCCTCCTCTACGAGACTTTCCACCATCCAACCTCAAAATGGGCGCCATATCTCTCAGTCGTACCGTCAACGCCTTCTCAATTCGACACACTCATGTTCTGGACGCAAAATGAACTCGCCGAACTCCAAGCCTCCGCCATGCCATCCAAGATCGGCAAAGACTCCGCCAACAGAATGTTCAAAGAACGCATCATCCCCATCGTGAAGAAACACGCCGACATCTTCTACCCATCAGATGCACAGCAGCTCAGCGACGAAGAGCTTCTACCACGATGCCACGCCATCGGCTCCCTGATCATGTCCTACGCCTTCGACCTCCAGCCAGACGAGGACGAAGACGCAGAAGACGACAACGAGGATGGTTGGGTCGAGGACCAATCCAAGCCTTCGACGATGGGCATGGTGCCCATGGCCGACATGCTCAACGCTGACGCAGAGTTCAACGCTCACCTGTCCCACGGCGACGACGCACTAACAATGACAAGCTTGCGCGACATCAAAGCCGGAGAAGAAGTCCTCAACTACTACGGCCCGCTGCCCAACGGCGAGCTTCTGAGGCGGTACGGGTATACTAGCGTCAAACACACGCGCTACGACGTGGTGGAGGTCAGCTGGGACCTCGTCAAGCAGGTCCTAGAGAACATCGAGCGAGAAGACAGCAAGCGGGAACAGATCCGGCAGATGCTCGCCAAGGTCGAACAGGACGAAGACTTGGATGTGCAAGAAGGGTTTCTGCTCGAGCGTGAAACGGAAGGCCCCAACGACCAAGGTGTCTGTGATCAGACGGCCCAGTTCACGAAGTTCCCAGATGAGCTTGTCGAGGTGGTCACTTCTGTCGTCGGCGAGAGGTTGGCGCAAGAGAGTCACAACAGAACATCGAGGTACACTGGCGACGAGAAGAAGCTGCTGAAACGACGTATGTTGGTTACATTAGGGGAGATTGTAAGGAAGAGGCTGGAGCAGTACGCGACATCGCGTGAGCATGATGAGGGGATGTGGAGGAGCAGGGAGGAAGAGAGTGGCAGGTTGACATATGCGCTTGTTGTGAGGCTGGGCGAGAAACAGCTGCTGAACGAAGCCAGCGACTGGGCTGAACGAACGTTAGAGAAGTATCGTGATGATATTGCAGGCATGAGTGATCCGCCACCGAGGAAGAAGCAGAAGCGGTGATGTGGATGTATTCTATTGTCGAGACGCCAGCTGATCTGCTAGTGTATGACATGCATGAAAAGGGCACTGCAATCCACTATTCGTGCGCGCGTGGTGAATGGAGTTATCCCCTAGCCGGTGTTGAGAATGTGGCAGATGAAGTTGCAACAGTGAAGGCCGCGAAGCGCCACCCATACCTCTAGTCGGGGCCATGTCATCGGAAGTTGAGCCGCTCACCGGCCAAAGCCGAAGCCGCAAGAGCGGCAAGCCTGTTCAAATACTCCTCACCTTGAAACTCCCCATCTCCACCTGTCCCACCGCCGTCGCCCCCACCTGGCCCCCGTTCGTCCTCCTCCAGCTCGTCATCTGCATCGTCCGTCTCCCAACGAGTATCATCTTCTCCATGCTCGTCGACCTCATCCTCGATTTTTTCGCTCACATCGCCCTGAACCTTCTGGTCGTCAACATCTCGACCAGCTCCTACCGCTTCATCGACACAGCTCGCTGAACTATCACCTTCGTCGTCGGCACGCTCTCGACCATCATCGTCTTGAGTATCTTCAGACACTCCTTCTCCCAACTCTTCTGTACTTAGATTCAGCGAAGCTCGTTGCGCACGCCCCTCTCGTGTCTCAGCAGGTACTCGCTTCCCGTTATAGAACGCGAACGCCTTGTCGTAGTCGTCTGTACCCTTATCAGGCTCCTTCCAGTAGCATCTTCGTCCAGTTGAAGCGCAGTTGGGGCATCGCCAGGCTGTGTCACCTTGTCCGGATTCAACCAGGACCATACTGTCGCCCTTGCACTTTCTGTTGTGATGGATACACGTGATGCAGTGATGTCCTTTGATCTCAGTACCTTCAGGTGCTAGGGTCGCTTTGAGGTAGCTTTCGGCTGTGGCTTTGTATGTTGGAGGGAGGTCTTCGATGACGAGTCTGCGGAGACCTCGCTTGCCTGTGCCAGATGTCTTTCGTTGTGGCTTAGCGGACGTACCGGCTTTGGGAGGTCTTCCTCGTCGCTTCGGTACAATCGGGATCTGTTCACCTTGTGCTTCAGTGGGTGTGACAGCCTTTGGAGGTCTGCCTCGTCGTGTCGATCCATACGAGGCCTGTTCAGCTTGAAGTCTCACAGCTTGGTGGGACATTTCTGCGACGTGACCTGGGGGTGGTGTGCACAGACTAGTCAGCCTAATGAGCTTGGACTGATCAGATGCCAAACCGCATTGCTTCAGATATAGTTCGTACTTGGTTTTGTCTGCGTTTCGAAGCTTGAAAGCATGAGTTTCATTGTATCCGTCCAAGTAGACTAGATCAGACGAGTTGTTCTCAAGGTTCTTGCTTTTCAAAGCCTGTTCCCACTTCTCTTGTGTAAAGCAAATGACAAGAAGCGGTGGTGTAGCACAAAAGTCACATTGGTCGGAAGACTTGCAGGTAGAGGGCTCATGGTAGATAGTATTGACTAGTTGCACTGCCATGTTCCACCAGGCTTGCGTAGGACGGTCTAGTAGTTTGACGTAGTTACCCTTCACCCCAGGGCCGAGGCTCGGACTGAGTAGCATAGGACGTCGGCCGCAGACAGCCCGTGATAGCGGTAGGTATTGCCTAAATGCTCATGCTAGAATGACTTCAAGTCGGCCAGGGTCTGTATATCTGGAAAGAAGACCGGAAGGTCGGTGCCTGCAGAGTCCAAATGTTCGTAGTTGGTCCCTTTGACGCCGTAACCTGCGCCTCTGGGTTGGACTACACCAAACTTGACATGCAACAAAAGACGAGGCTGGATGGTCGTGCGTGACTTGAGGATCTTCCTGATTAACGGGGTTTGAGACAGACGTTGACTGTTTGAGGGCAAAAGTTGAGGGACTGTGTCGGCGATAGGCACAACACTGAGAGGATGGAGGGGACGAGCCCTAGGCTCGATCGCTTCCTGTTCAAGTCGGCCCACCTGCGTCGGCGGCGTCCGAGGCGGAGACATGTCTATGAACCCTAATCGCTACTCTTTTCCTGGAGAAGATCGTGCGTGAACATCCGGTCGTACCAATGTGGTTTGGGTCTCCTCCAACAGGCGGCAGATGGAGGTCCCGATTTCTGTTACAAAAGACTAAAGTGTAGAACGTCAGTATTCAAATAGTTGTCACTATGAATGACACACAGCTGCCATGTCGCATCCACTAGGAGCAGTGAACTTGCCGTTTCTGGTGCCTGGGCAATACTAGGAATTTTGTCCAGTCGTGCTAAACGTGGCGCGAAGTGATACTCCTGAGCTGGTCGCAAGAATGTGAAGCAGGTAAACAATTTACAAGCTGAGCTGCGTACCTTAACAAGCAGTTGCAATAAGTTGCAATTGTGTGATTGCAGTTTGTTGCCAGAACCAACCAGATAGCAGAGTGCAAGTAGCTTAGGAGGGCACAATTGATGTAATGGTGCATCTTGAGAATTGCTATGCGTTCAATTCGCAGCAAGTGCAGCCTGATCGTGCTGACCGCTGCTCACTTTCTGTGCGTTAGTTCCATCCGTAAGATGTATGCATACTGCGAGCTATTTTTCCATATGTGGGGTTCTTGTGCCTTCGCGCTCAGTATCGCCCAAGTGACCTTTAGACTCTGTGTACATCGCACCCTGCTAGTCCCTTCCAAACGTGACATTTGCCGCTTAGTGGCTGGTGCTTTTCAATGATCTGTCAATGGCCAATAAGGAGATTTCGTGCGCGTGTCACAAATTTCTTGCCACCGTCAGGCGTACAGGTCCTCACCGTGAATCCCTACCTCATCGGCCCTCCCGACCAACCCTCCCATAGGCTCAACCTCCTATACACAATTCTGGTCCGCCCGCACACTAAGCCATACTCGTGCAAAAACATACATATTTTCATACACGCAGAAATGATTCCGAACAGCGCACCAGAAGAGTCGCTTGATGTGGCCTACCCATCAGAAATTCGCCCCTCTCCCACCGGAGGCGGGAAATCTCCCAGCAGTGCGAAGGTTCCCGTTGCCCTAAGCAAGACGGGCTGCTGGGAGATTTCACGCCTCCGGTGGGAGAGGGGGGACTGGACGGTGGGACTGGATGTCATCGTTCACCTCTTTTTTGTGTTTTTGGCCAGGAGGTGTATGACCGAGTGATAGACTACTAATGTAGAGATATGTCATTTTTGCTTCGATCGTGCTGACGTGAATGGTCAATGGTCGACGTGAGCTTCAGTGTGGCAGCGCAGTTCGTTGAGTGCATCTTTGCTCTGTTCGGGAGTCGAACTGGGTGGGGTTGCGCAAGTCGCCCCTGGTGGCCAGTGGTAGACGAGTAGCTGTGCGGCGTTTGGCCCACTCAGAAGACGATGCGCTTGAGCCCAAACAGCACAGTCGGTCTTGTTTGTGGTCCGATTGACATGCACAATTGCTCTTCGCCCTGCCATATTCTTTGTCCGTCACACACGCACGAACTTCATGTCCTTCAGGGAGAACGTAATTTGCTTAACCCCGGGTGTCCCACGCATGCGAAGGATAGTTCTGACATGAGCAGGACAAGTTGCTGCGTCCCACTTCCGGAATGCGGCAGATTTTGTCTAGACCACTTATATTGCATTACCATGAGCCGATGCAAGAATCGAAGTGGGTGGCACCTTCCAGGAGTGTTGTCCTTTAGAAACTCCTTCCTATACAATGTCGCGGGGCGAGTACACGCGTAATGCAGGCGCTCGATTCGAGCCGCATGTATCTTGCATCTGGGTATGGTATCCTCACTGCATTCTCATGCTCATCCTTGCTTGCTGCGAGTATCGCTCTGGCTCCGTTCGATACTTGCTCCTGACCTGCTGTGCTCAATTGACGATGTCTCCATTCCTTGACGCGCTTATGCTGATCGCGATGACCGGTCCTTAGGCTAAACACTTTTTGACCCTGCGTTCAACGAAAGGAGACGAAGAAGCATGAAACACAAAGGGGGACACAATCGATGTGACTTGCTGACGGGCATTGATATAGAAGTCTGCCATCAAGGAGCGCAGCGTTAGCCCGCATGTTTCATGGGTCAACGTGAACCCGAGCACCTCTTCCACGTCTACTACCAGATCAAGCAGCCTGCTGGACGCTCGTCCAGCCGTCGACCTTTTGGAAGTCCATAACGTGGTTGCTGCCTTCCGGACCGAATCGACTCTGCAAGTCGGTCCAATCCCGGTCGATGGCAGTTTCGGGTCGCCAGCGAAAGAGTTGCTTCATCTGCGCATCCATTCGGTCTTCTAGACAATCAACAATTACACCACCAACGGCAGGGATGTAAGAAAAGCCATGACCAGAACCACCAACGCCGAGGACAAGGCTGGGATAAGAGGGGTGGCGAGTGATCAGGAAGGCCCTATCGGGGGTGTCGGCACACCAACATATTCGAGCATGTGAGAAAGGACGATTGACTAGGTGAGGCATTGTCTCCTGAAGGAATTGTCTGACGCGTCGTTCTGCGTCAAGAGGAACCTGGTGGTAAGCGAATGGCACGCTGACATGCTTAGGGTCGTCACCAGGGCTCGTCTCCCAGTTGCAGTAGCCGGGATGTTCATCGCAGATCTTGAGCTCGTGCTTATCCGCATCAGGTTCCATGAAGAAGCCTCGCTCGATATTGAACAAGACTGGAAGGTCCTTGTATAGCGCGGCTTCTTCTGGCGTCATCGGGATGTGCGCGAGAGTCCAGGCAGTTGGTCGAAGCTGGTTTTGCATATCAAATATTCTAGCAGGGTTCGCACCTGCACAGAGGATGGTTCGATCGGCACGAAAAGCAGGACCCTCGGCGACAACAGCACCTTTCACGTCGTCGTCCTCGTATATGAGACTCAAAACCTGACCCCGCTCGCCGCCGACGAAAGAGACACCATATCTTTCAGCTTCAGCAATTGTTCTCAAAAGTGCGTGCCGGGCTTCAACCCAACCACAGCCGTCTTTCTTGGTCCAACCTTGCCAGCCTGGAAAATCGCCAGTGAGAACGCCTTCGGGCATTGTCTTCTGGAAGTCTTCCTTGGTCTTGAGTGGACGCCAACCATCAGCTTCGGAATATCCGTCGCCCTCATTGAGAGCCTCGCGACCTCTGTCGCTAGTGGCGGCAGTCACTGCGCCGGTCTCATGATACAAACCTTGGTATACAGGATCTTCCTTCCAACCCCGAATCGCATCTTCGGCCAGCCTATCTCCGACGTATCGCTCATGGGAGCCTTCGGGTGCCGATACGCTCAGTTCCAAGATTTTGTTGATGTCATTGCCGGCGGAGATAGGAGAAGGAACTGGATATGGGTCGAGGACAGTGACGCTCTTGTATCCTCGTCGGGCCAGGTGAAGAGCCGTTGAGCTACCCCAAGTGCCTGCGCCTATGACCAGGATGGACGACTCTTTGGTCAAGGCTGGTGGCGTTGCGGACGACCGAACGTTGTTGTCTACGAGCTGCATTGCGATCTGGCCTTGCTTCATGTACGCGATGAAAGGAAAGACTCAACCATGCTATGGTCTTGAAGGGAATTACGTCGTGGGTTGTGAGGGGAGCCCTGCTCACCCTGGGGTTTCCCTCACCGTCCTATAGGGACAAGTCGGACCGAGACTGCCATAACAAGGATACCGTGATTGAGCGCTACAAGGACTAACTCAGTTCCTGAATCTCAATGGAATGCTGTTTGTTGACAGGCTTTCTATCACCAATGTTCAGGTATGCAGGCGTGAGATTGATTTCTCGGGCACCCACCGCAACCAGGTGCGACTCGGGACCAAATTTTGTCCGTCATCTGCATTGTTGGCCGTGGCCTCTACCGTAGTAATATCGCCTTCCTTCGCCAGCCTTCCAATCTTCGCCCACCCTACCTCCTGTGAGTCCGGTGTGGTGATGAGAGCGGTGCAAAGTTGTAGCTTACGGAGACACAAGGCGTTATATACGCCGTCCACCATTTCACGGACTAACAATGCCGTAGGGACATAGTGATGCGGCCGCAGATCATTCGCAAGAAGGAGCAGAATTCATTGTCATGATTGGCAGATGCAATGGAGTCAAAGCGATGGATAGTTAATTCGGAGTCCAGAACTTCGTCAGTCATGATATACCCAATCCTTACTTGCTATCCTCCCCTGCTACCAGATTGACAGTCATTGTGAGCTACCAACATCGAGCGCCTCACCTCATCTAGAAAAACCACGAACATTACGATGGCACTACCACCACAGATATTAGCAGGGAAGGTGGCCATCGTGACTGGAGCAAGTCGGGGAATAGGCGCTGTCGTTGCGGTTGACCTTGCGAAAAGAGGCGCTAGCGTCTGCATCACCTACGTCTCGGAATCGAGCAAAGTCAAGTGTGAAGCTCTAGCCTTAGAAGTCTCGAAGCTTTCGAATGGGACGAAGCTTGTTTTCGTGCAGGCAGACGTGTCAGAAGAGGGCTCTGCGCCCCGGGTTGTCCAGACAGCCGTTGAGGCGCTCGGTGGTCACGTCGACATCCTCGTCAACAATGCTGCAGTCGTCGTCGACAGGGCCATATTGGAGACGACGAAAGATGACTTCGACAGAGTCTTCCATACGAATGTGCTGGGACCGTTACTGACGACCAAAGCTTTACTGCCACATCTTCGAACACCAGGCCGCATCATCAATGTCTCCTCGGTGGGCGCTCGTGTCGGCTATGCCAAGCTCGCCTTATACAGCTCCAGCAAAGCCGGTCTTGAGGGGCTAACGCGGAGTTTTGCAGCCGAGTTAGGTGACAAAGGCACCACAGTCAACGCCATTGCTCCTGGGCCGGTGCAATCCGACATGCTAGATCAGATCCCGGATTCCATCAAGATTCCTCAGAGGGAGGCAACAGCTGTGCAGAAGAGGTTTGGCGAAGCTCAGGAAATCGCAAATGCCGTGGCTTACCTTGCGGGGCCGGACAGTAGTTGGGTCAGTGGGCAGGTCTTGAACCTGAGCGGAGGGTGGACTATGTATTAGAGTTCGACAAGGGGTTGGAAGACCAGCTGTGATAAATTAAAGACAGCGGCGGAGATTCTACAAAGATCTTAGCAAGGAAGAACAAACTATGAGTATTCCAACGAGTACTAATCAAGACCACGGCTTTGCGCAAGAGTGCTTTCGAAGCAGCTCAGGACAACATCTAACAAGAGACTCCTGAGCGTATGAAAGCCACGTAGTAGATAGTATTCATGAATGCCACAAGGTCAACACGGAGATCGAGCTTGCCATAGAGAATGCTTCGGGCTGACTTGGCAGGCATCAGGGGCCGGCAAGCCGCTAAAAATTAGCTTCAACTCCAGATCATTCAGGGTCACGGGCTAACGATTCTAGGCAACAGACGGCGATGCCTCGACGAGCGTCAGTCGTATGAACATGTGCGCCCTCTCAGCTGCAACTACTGGCAGTCGACAAGATTACGAGAGCAGCCCATCATTACACCTTGCACTTACACGTGCCCCATGACACACGACTCCTTTCCTTTCACGACACACCAACGCGACCTCACCCTACGCATCTACGAAGATTGTGCCAACTTTCTTGAGTTGAACGCGCTCAGTTGAGCCGATGCCAAGTTAGACGGTCAAGATCAACCACATGGACTCCAAGCCATTCACAGACAGCCATAGACCCAAGACACCAAGTCGACCAGAGAACGAGCTGCAGCTGCCCATCAACCCACGAAGGAAGTTCCGGCGCAGGGGCACCGGTGACCACTCGAACCACCCCAATTCAGAAAGTGAAGATGAGGACAAATCAATAATGACAGACTCTTCCGACCATGAGCTGGATGACTTTGGCTCGGACGACGACATCGAGTCAGGGCTACCGAGAGAGGAGCGCAGGAAGTTCTTGCGGAACCAACGCAAGCAGAACAACCTCGACTCGAGAATAGCCGGCGTCGCAGGATCAGGACGACTGTCGGAGCAAGAGAAGAAGGAGGCAGACAAGAATGTCTTGCGAAGGCTGATCCAGAATTCGGTGCTCATCTGTTTGTGGTATTTCTTCTCGCTGTCAATATCCTTGGTAGGCCCCGCCCAGCAAAGTAACACGACTGTGCTCTTCCATGGCTAACGTGTCCCTAGTACAACAAATGGATGTTCTCCGCCGACAACCTCAACTTCCACTTTCCTCTCTTCACCACCTCTCTGCACATGGTCGTCCAGTTCCTCCTCGCATCTACCGTCCTCATCATCTTCCCCCACCTCCGACCAGAGATCAAGAAACCGGATCCACGAGAACGAGACTTCAACGAGCCTACCAAACCTCTCCTCACACCACTCTTCTACTTGACACGTCTTGTACCATGCGGCACTACAACCTCCCTCGACATAGGCCTCGGCAACGCAAGTCTTCAAACAATCACTTTGACCTTCTACACAATGTGCAAGTCCTCGGTCCTCATCTTCGTCCTGATCTTCGCCTTTCTGTTCCGCCTCGAATCTCCAACTGTCAAACTCACGCTTATTATCCTGACCATGACATTGGGTGTGGTCATGATGGTTTTTGGCGAGACCGACTTCCACCTAACAGGCTTTGTCCTGGCCATCTCGGCATCCTTCTTCTCCGGCTTCAGATGGTCGCTCACACAGATCCTACTCCTTCGACACCCAGCAACGAGCAATCCTTTTGCGACCATGTTCTTTCTAGCTCCTATCATGTTCGTTACGTTGTTCGTCATTGCCATGTTCAGCGAGACGCCGAGCGCGGTTATTGTGGGGTTACAACTTCTGGCGCACCAATTGGGCACAGCCAAGGCAGTCTTACTCATGTTTGTGCCGGGCATATTGGCTTTCTGTATGATTGCTAGCGAGTTCACTTTGTTGCAGCGGACGAACGTGGTGACGTTGTCCATCTGCGGCATTTTCAAGGAGGTGGTCACCATTGCCGCGGCGGGAATAGTGTTCCACGATGAGCTGAGCGTGATCAATGTTTCCGGGTTGTTGGTCACCATTGTTAGCATCGCTTATTACAATTACATGAAGATCACGAAGATGCGAAGCGAAGCACGAGAAAAGTTGTTCAAGAAAGAGGACGAGCCAAACAGTGCGGTGGTAGGTGGCGAGAGGTATATGGAAGAGCCGGCGAGTGAGCCATTAATAAACGAGGCGCAGGAGGATACTGCTAGAAGGAGATCTGGTTCTGCTGGTGTATCAAAGGCAAGATAAGGTATATCGGGAATGGACGGAGCAATTCATACATATATCGTGAGCGCGGCTTGAATGCGAACTGATCTCCTTTTTAGCCGCCTTGTTCAGGCATACATTTCTTCTAACCCGAGTGTTTGCTACAATGGGACGGAGCCTGACATCACAACACTCACCGCCTTCACAGACAGAGCGCACAAGACACAAACGATGCGTCAAAAGCGTCCACGTCCATCGGCAATTTGAGCCCCCAGGGCTGTGGACAAGCTGTGTGTATTGCCTGACAATCGGCCAATACGACGGATTGCAGCTGCGAGGTAACAGCACGACGAGTCCCAATGGAATCGACGAACGATCATGCGTAGGCTAACTGCTCTTCATGGCTTGTCGGACGGTCACTATGCACAATCATGAAAGGCATGCCACTCGATTCGATTGCAGTAATGTCACAATTCCGATGCTCGTTGTCAAAGCTGTGGACACGAAGGAACGCGAGGTCGTTCAGCTTAAAAGCTACAGACTACGACACCAGCGAAACAACTAAGAAACGTGGTATCACGTTCGCTATACATATATATATACACACATGAATATGCTCTCTGCGAAGGTCCTCGAGCACCAAGAAGGTACATCAGCCAACGTCCATTCCCATCATGCCAGCTAATATGAACAGAGACCCACTGCGCAATGTCTACTGAAATCTCCGATTGTGTCAGCGCAGGCGCTGAGGCCATCCTCGTAATCTACGAAGAAGACATGACAGTGGCTACATAGGTAAGCCCTACTCTCCGATTCAGCCCCTGAAGCTAACTATGTACTGAACTCTTGCGAAGATACAAGAGACGAGATCATCGCCGTCGTCTTCGCAGACATGAACCGCGTCCAAGAAGACCCCTGGCCGACCATCATAGTATTGCTGGCATACTTCCTGGTGCTGCTACTGCCAAAATGCCTGGTCAACAAGTCAGTACGACTGCCGCTGGTTTCATAGCCGTCACCAACACAATCTGTCTTTGTACGCAGACATGTTCGACTGATTGGGTGCTTTTGGGTGGTAGATGAAAATCACAGTGTCATGAACTTGGCAGACAGAGCCCTAAGCCTACTATAAACGCCGCTCGATGCATCATTGACCTTGTCTCACAATGTCCATGAAGCGATATTAGCCACATCAAGGACGCGGTAAAGGCCCACACGAACGACAATAATAAGATGATTCTCGCCATAGTGTCGGCAACAAACGACCTTGAGATCCAGGAATTTTTAACGTTCGCGATCGAGCTCGACCCTTCAAATAAATCTTCTCTCTCGAGGGTTCTTCGCGTCTGTCCTCGATTTTGCTACGTTGATTGTCAATGTGGTGGCGACTATCATGATAATACGTTCCATGGCCCTCAGATACCCCTACCCCCCAGCGCCAGCATCCGTCTACTCACAAACTAACGACAACCCTTCGTTAATCTCACACAGAATACCTTCACCTATCAGCAATTGACCCACAACACGCCTGATTCGGGTGGTGGCATATATCATTACCGACCAGCATACCATCACCCAGACGCGAGCTCGATAATACGCAACTAAGGTGATGACAAGTGGACCTAGTGCGATCCCCCTGCCACCACGGACCTCTTCCTTGTGGACTTGATGACAGTACTCGGACATGTCGAAAGCGCGGAAATAGTCGATGTCACTCAAGACTCTCGTTAACGAGCACGAATCACAAGTTATTCGAGGCAGATGTGCGTCAAGTCAGACTAAGGTTGATGGCATTGTGTTTGGGGAGTACTGTCCGTGCAACTCTTTGTGAATGTCTCTCCAGATGGTCTCGTTGAGCACGCAACCGAAGCCGACCAAGACATTTCGATGATGTCTACCGAGTCACAACCAGCAGCTATGACCGGCACGCTACAGCACCTCATCGCTAGTGTAGAATCCGACCAAGCTCAGGCTCATGCAGGGCCTGATATGGAGGGCAATGATATGGACGGAGACAAAGAAATACTTGAAAATAGTGTCCAAAATAAGACCAACAAAGCACCTAACAAAGGTTACTCACAATGAATCCTCTGTGCTCATGTCTACATATTACTCGACTGCTACTCTAGCGTTTGGCTGCTGCCTCTTGTCGACATATCGAAGATTACAGACGCAAAATGGGAATCGCATACCAAAAGTCATGTTACCTGGTGCCGGATAACAGATTCAAGAAACCACAACAAAAATTGAAATGTGCAACAAGACGAAAGTTGATGCGCAGGCGCCGCCAACAACTGGGCGCCATTCTCGCAGAAGCCAGACTGTGGTCGTTCACTATGCTGCTCCCAACAACAGTGTTTGCTAACGATGAAACAGTACATGAACTCGAGACCAATCTGCAAACGTTAACCGCCAAGCTACTAGGTAGGCACGTCTCGAAGGACAAAATCGATGGGGTATTCGGTAAGATCGCGCGGAATATCCTCATTCCAGGACTCGCTAATGTCGACAGAGGCTATGAGTACTACCCTGCATCATTGCCCGACAAGAACATGCTCAGCGATGCTTTAGTACCGCCGCATATCCTCGATCGGCTCTACCAAGAGTGTGCTACGTTTCGGACAAAGCATCCCACCGCTCGAACATGGCGTGAGATCAGGGCACATGCAGATGCTTACGTGGTGGCCGACGAGCCTTTACAAGACGTGCTCGAAGCACACCAGTTCGAAGCGGCTTGCTACGCCATGGGCCTGCCCTACATGTTCGAATGGAGCGATCTCGCTCAACGGAAGGTACACGCCCTCCTCGAATCCTCGGATCCTTCCAAGCTCTCTGTCGTGAATTTTGTCAAACAAGATCTTATCATTGTTCAGGCCGTTGATAAAGCAAGCCCGCGGGGATGGATCGCCTCGATGGATAGTCACAACATTGTGACACTCTACCCGAAGTTCTTCGACTCTTTCGATACGGACGGATCCGGCTCGATCCGAGATCTCTACCTCACCCCTGGTGAGAGCAACCTAGGACGTATCGATGTCGGTGCAGTGGCACTTCTACTCCACGAGATTACACATTCGCAGAGTGTGCTGCACACAGACGACCATAGGTTCGACTACGAGGGACCCTGGGACGATTGGCTAGACGAGTCGCTTCTTACCCGAGAGCACGACCTCGACTCTCCTCCCGACCTCGACGCAGTCAGCTCCGTCGTCTCATACGGCATCGAAGCCTGCCTTGCGCTCGCCCGCCGCGACCTCTGGAACAACACCAACAAAGCCGAGGATAATGCTGACAGCTGGGCCCTCTACGCCCTGCTCATCATGCTAACCCACACATATCCTGACCTCGACATCCTAGGCGCACTCGACGAAGGAGACCTCCACACACCAGGCGACCGCCTCATCCGCGCGCGAGACACGCTGCTCCACCATTGCACGCTGTTCGAGTGCATGCGCCACCCTGACGCGCCATTGATCGGCGATCGTCCTGACTACGACGCATCGAAGGACCCCTGGGGTGCGCATAGCGGCAGGAGGAAGCCGACGACCATGAAAGAGCTGCTGGATGTAGTGCAGAGTATCGCCCGACGCCCCGAGAGAAAGACTGTGCGGAGCAGGCTGAAGAAGCAGCGGAGAAGAGCGAGAGATAAGGAGGCGAGAGATGAGAAGCGCGAAGCAGAACGTGATGCGAGGAAGACTGAGGAGGGCCTGGCGATTTTGGCCCGTCATCTTGAGGAGATTGACTTTTGGTTAAGACATCGATCGTGAAAGTGCGGTTCGTGAGTACCTACTACCGCTGATACGGAATGATCTCTGGTGTGACGATTCGTTCCTGGTGTACGTCTGGAGAGCACGAAGCGAGTACGGAGATTGTTTCGCACCATCCGTGTGCGAAAGTCGATGCTTGCAAAGTAAGTCAGTCAGTCAGTCAGTCAGTGAGTCCCATGGTCTTTTACCAGACATCCAATCACCGACGAATGCACGAAGGAAGATTGGTACGAGGACATAGAGAACTCCATCACTACTACTATGGGTCACTTTATTGGTTGGTCTTCTGCTGGGTCATGGCAAGCACTTTTGGGAAAGCCGTATTAGAACTAGAATCACGCTACTACCCATCTCTTTGTTGACGGTAACTCTCATTCATCTGCAATCGAGCAGCGATCTTCAGCACAACCTCGAGTTTCTCGTCCGTCTCCTTCTCGCGCCGTACCAGATCGTACAGGGTATCGCGCACTTCAGCGAGCGCCTCCCGCGTCTCGCGAAGCGCTCCGTCGTCGGCGGTGACATGATACACCACTGGCGCTGCAGTCTGGGCGGGCAGAGTCTTCTTGCTGACATATGTAGCGAGGGATGCTGTGTTCGAATGTCTCATGGTCAGTTGAAGTCATACTACTACTGCTGCTGTGTGAAACGTGCGCCGGGTCCTCAGGGGTACTCACTTCCCACGATCTGGCCTAGGCTTGCGGTGAGGAAAGGCCGCTCGTTGATGTAGGTTCGGGTGGGGGTGTGGAAGAGCATGAAGGCACCGAGTGCGAGGATGAGGGTGTGGGGGTTCATTTGTCGTCAAGCCAGCTAGCTGGTCTGTACCTTGGGATCTAGCGTTCGATGCGGATGCTGTGTAGTGCGTTCCTGCTTGCTCGTGGCGTTGATGAGTTCGATGAGCTGTTGGGGGATATTGATAGAAATACGAGTTCACATCGAAAAGACATCGTGGAACCGGTGCGAGACATATATAGTGTGAATTCTGTAGTGGTCTGGAGAGCTATTGCTGACAGTGGCCGCTCGATGCGGGTCATAGCTGGGGATGTTTAGCACAACTGTTGACGAGTTTGCCTAGCATCGTAGGTAGCTTGGTCGCGAGGTAGGAGCGACGGAAGCCTGGGTGTTGCCTGACGGCGAAGCGGCTTTCGATGAAGCTGGTGGAGTCGTGACCACACAATAGTAGGCGTCCGGTCGTTCTATAGTAGTGAGCCGCGCGGCCTCGGCTGCTTCACAGCAGGATCCTGTGACGCGGTTATGGGTAATGCTGGAGGCGATGAATCAGAGGATGATGGCCGGACTAATAGTAGGCAGGAGCACGATTGAACAGAAGGTCACTGTCAGAAAAAGGCTTGTATTGTAGGAAGAGTGACTCAATCAGCATCTAATCTCGCAACAGGCGGCGTGTTGTTGACTTGGATTCCACCCCTTTTTTTCTCGTCTGCATCGTGGAACGGGAGCCTCCAACCACCTTCACCCTGAGGCGTGCTCAACCACAACCTCATCAGATGTCGTCTCGGCATTCCGCTAGCAGGTGCATAGTCTCTGTACGCGGTACGGGCATGCAGGGTGTGGCTGTTCGACACGAATTGGATATCGCCTACCTCCAGGATCATATGTAGCTTCACCCTGTTGCAAACTTCTTCCAACATCTTTATTGCATCCTCCTGCTGGGAGGACAGTGGTGGAATGATGCCTTTATCCGAGAAGCGGCTCAGCGAACGAGCGTAGTAAGGATCCCACTTGCAGTACACCCTCTGCTCCCGATCCGGGTACGCTGGGTCTGGTGTCTCAAGGTAGAATACTGCAGCGCGGATATATTCTTCCTCGCCCACACTCGTCTCACCCTTTCGATCCATATACCAGACCGGTCTCGTCAGTAGCTCGGCGATGTCGGGTCTTTCTGCTTGCAGGATATTCCAGACGTGTTGGATACTCGCAACGTCACTCTCGCCACCCTCCTCGGCCCTTGCGATACAAAGCAGGCCGACAACATCGCAGTCATCTGCGTGGAAGAACTGCCTGGCATTCGTTCTGTAGATCCTGACTTTGTCAATCTGTGTACTGTCTTCACCTAAATCCTTGACGTGGCCTAAGATGTGACCGCGGCCATTTTGGCTGACGGGGTAGCCGATGTGTGCACCTAGACCGAGGTATGCGATGGCTGCCTTTCGATTGCCCCATCTTTGGACAGGGAAGTTTTTGTAGAGGATGAAGCCTTTGCCATCGAGCAATTCTTTACGCATGGTGACTAGCCGTGGGCCGAGAGTCGGGAGCTCGAAGAGATCTTTCGTAATGCCTGTGAGTGGGACACCGTCGCTCATGACCTTGTCTGCTGCTCGAGAGAGCTCTTCAATCTCAGCCGCGGAGAAGGGGTGCACCCATCGTTCAGGGTTGCTCGCATAGTCCTGAGGTTCCCACTTTGTTGGACCTGAAATGTGTTTGGGAAAAGAAGAGTAGGGATAGACTTGATCGTAAAGTGGTGGATGCTGCCCTGGCTACTGTCAGAGGGAGCTGCTCGTGCTTATGTTGGATCCTGCTCACCTGATGTCCTGATGCCATCTGGAAATATGGATTTGTCAATAGGCTCTGAAGCTTTGTTGGGAACGTTGTGAGCTGGCATGCTCGCGATCTCGACTGCGCCGGGAGCCATGCTGGAGCTGTGTATGCCTGCTTTGTCAGAGTACCAGAAAGCGCACGCACATCGAGTGTTACGGTCAGTGCAGCAGGAACGAAGCAACCACGTTACCTGCCTTTGGAGAGCTACTTCATAGCCAGATGTCAGCACATACAGGGTTTCAGCCCCTCACGACATGGTTACCGATAGCCATTGTCCTTACCAGAGCGGAATACTGCGCGTCTGCCAGCCCATGTGTATGCAGTGAAGGATTGTTCGGTTGCACGAGCGAACGCAAGAGCACGCGATCTGCTCGACACGATTCGTCAGCGCGATCATCTCCGTCCTCCGAAAGCGGTTAGCGGAAGAGTTGAGAAGGGTTGTGTCAGACCATTTGCACAGTAGCTCTGGCCTTTTTGATGACTGCAAGATGAGCTCGGCGCCATGTTGAGACACAGTCAGACAGTGCTGTATCTCAATTACTCAGCTTTATAGCCATAATACACGCATGAACTGTGGGCGTAGCAAAGGTACGACAATCATGACTCCTGGGTCTGTGGGAATGCTGCTGTGGACCCAGAAGATTTCAAGTCCGCAGCATCATGACTACTACGACGGTAGTGTTATGACGCAGCGATAAGATGAATGGTATTTAGTTACGGCAAGGGAAGACCAGATGCCTATCAATGTTCGTGATGGTCTATACCAGGCTTGTGAATCTAGGAGGATGTTCAGAACAGTCATGTGCAGTAATATATATAGCAGTACGGACGATCAATATACTCAACTAGATCAAACCTTTCCCGTATGACCATACTACTATGGCATTAACCTTTATTGTCGTTCTTCCTCAAAGCAGTCTATACTTTTCCCTGATAGACCCCAATGACCGCTTCGCTGACGGAGTCCGCCCGAGTAGGCTTCCCGTGGTATGCAGACTTTGCAATTGAGTTCCAAGCGTCTTCGTGCTTGTCAAGCTTTCGGAAACAAATCCAGAACAGAACGCCACTTACGAATGCAAGCAAGGCGACGACACCGTAGATCCAGACAAGCAGTGGGTCAGCGGACGACGCTATAAATGTCCGCCTCGCCGCAGGCGCAAAGGCAAACATGAAGACATTGATGGACATGACCGAACTTCGCATGTTCGTCGGAGCTTTCGACAAGACGTACTCGTAGGAGGTGACATTGGTGAAGATCTTGGAGACGCCAATCATAACGTAAAGAAGCATCTAGACCCATAAATCGATGGGGGCAGCACCGTTATCCCCAAATGCACTCAGAATCCCCCGCGTGGGTACCACAAGGCGCAAGCTTGTAGATATACCATTGAGTGACACATACGGCAACCATGACAAAAGCACCGAAGAAGAAAGCAACGCACATACACTCGATGGAAGTGAAGTTGGAGCCGATCTTTTGATCCAGGAAAGACGACGTGGTCCATGGTGGGTGTCATGATGACAATCGAGGTTGGATTCAGGTCCTGAATCAGATCGTTGGGTACAACATGTGGCTACATCGTTGCGGCTTGGGAGGTCAGGTTACTAGTCATTTGGTCATACGCAAGATGGAAGCAGAAAGAGGAATACTTTGTATGCCATAAGACCTCGACGGATTTCATCGAACCAAGCGTCATCGTATGTCATCCAACTTGGCCGCGGTTGTGGGGCGACGTTCGATGGTCGGGTAACATCCCAGCTGAAGGACTTCCAGGAGGTATGACCGGAAGGATATCCTCGTTATGTAGAGGTAGAACTTCTTAGCAGGAAATACCCAGCCATATCCAGGTTCGCCTAGCAACGCGGAGTGTTACCTCTGCAGCTGGTGCGGCTGCATGACCCGTGCATCACTGGTCGGAGAGTCAAGCTAGATAGGAGGACAGGCCTGAATGCTCTTATGCAGGATTCGAAGGTGTACTTGGGCGTTGAGCGTATGATGGCGAAGACTTGAGCCTGCAGTTGACTCAGGAGTTTGGCCTGATGGTGGAGGGCCATGGCTATACTATTTTGAGAACTTCAGCCAAAATCGAAGTATCTTGTGGCTCATCAATTCCAGAGGTCGACACTAAATGTATTCCATTAAACGGAGACATTATTGTGTTCTTCACAACTGTCAGGCTGCTTGCCGCGCCTTTCCGCTCGACGTATCGTTCTTCTACCGGTACCCCAAATGACAGTCTCCTCGATACTGCCTTTCACCACCGCTTCTCCTGCTTGACTGAGAGAGTCAGTGCCACGCGAGCAATGACAGGCTATCGGGGGTGTGACCATCGTCGTCCCGCTGTATCCCGATGCTCGAAGGATGTAATCAGGCAGCTGGACTCCAGAGGCTGCCACAAGGGGATAGGCGGGAAAGTGCAAGCCCATCTTCTTGATGCTTACGCCAAGTCTCTTCTGGCCGGTCTGCTTCTCGTAGGTGATGAGCACTAATGCTTTGTGTGGCTCAAATTGAGCGCTGAGGAGGCGTATATAGGTCAGCGATGGCGACGTCGGATCTGCTGCCTCTGGCGTCTCTTCTTCATTGACCACGAATGTAGCGAGGGCGTATGCGATACAGCTCGTCCACCCACGTTCAACACGTCGTAGTCCGTGAAGCAATTTCAGGGCTTCGCGTCGAAGTTTCGTGACTCTGCACCTTGTGGCGATCAAGAATAATGGAGGGATCCAGCATAAAGTAGCCCTCCAAAAATATGGCGGCTCTGTGCTGATCAACACTGACATCTTCTGAAGTACATACTGGAAGTCTGCTGTATATGTCGAAAAGGAGTGCTCCATCGTCCCCGGCGTACACTTGCCTAACATTTGAGCTACTCGATGATGCATCATCAAATCCATGCAGTAGAATCCGACACGATCTGGTGGCAACTTATACGCACTCGGATCGTATGCGTCTAGTGGCGAATCATGCAAAGCAGCCTCGAAATTTGTCAGTGAGCTTAGCAGATATGAGTGAGGTTTTGATCCCGCGCTGAAGTGGCCTAGGTGAAGCGCAATGGCGTATCTCAACAAATATCCCAGAGTTTCATATGCTGTCTTGACCGTCGAGAACACCTGTGGGATGTACAGGATTTCGTACATCCCATCCTCATAAGGTGTGACTGGTCCTGCGTTGTTAAGCGCGCAAGAAAACGTAGCTGCGTCGATGAACAGGCGTTTTAGGATGGGTATTAGTGTATCTTCCAGAGTTGGACCAGCAAGCACATTGCCTAGTTCGACCTGCTGCTCGTAGTTTTGTAGGAAGCGATACGCAGCTCCCACATGGATTGATGAAGCAGCAGCGCGGTATAGATAGATCGTTAGTGCGGCAAATAGAAAGTAGCATGATATGCTAGCTTCGATGCTTAGAGTATGCATCTGCTCGGCGAAAGTATGGATAGATTTGTTGAAATGCTTCATCACGGCCGTGAGGATATCGAGTTGCTTGGCTTGAGCTACAGTGCCCATTTCCGGCATAAAGACAGGCTCATTGCACAACGCTAGAGCGATGACGCCGTGTCGCAACGGGGAGTATATCTGGCATAGTTGAGGTAATGTCGAAACCCAAAATTGTCTAGAAGTTGGCTGAAACACTGCTAGACGAGCTGACCCGCCGGAGAAGAACAGGTCAAAGCATTTCTTCTCGAGATCACAGGTGAATCCCTCGTTCACTGTAAGTCCAAAGATGTTGGCTTCGAATCACTGATAGCCAGGGCAAGGTTTGTCGACTTTGATACATCTTGAGGAGCTGTCAGGTTGAGTAGCAACTGTTTTCGGACGAAGTTACTATACCTGAGACATGCTGGCCTCCTTTCATCGCACTTGACTCTGCGCTGTCTGGAGGGCGTCGATACTCGCTCAATATCGGAACGTGCATCGATGATGCGACTCACTTGCATCGTATGCATCCGGTGCGAACTTTCGCGTGTTTAGCTTTTGCCCTTCCCACACTTTTGACTTCGCTCTCTCTCAAGCTCGAGCTGCTGGACATACTCGACGGCAACAACATCCCGCGAGATCAGCTTTAGTGAGTACATCCTTGGAACCATCAGTGAAGCAAGCACCTTGGTGAGGTGAAGAAGTTACCGTCTGCTTCGCCGAGGAACATCGAAGTGTTCAGCCTTGGCCCCCATTGTCATGGCGGCAAGAAGGCGTCAGGCATGAATCTCGCCCACAACAGGGGTTCTGTACGGGGCCGCTGCAACTCATAACGGGTTTTGTGGATCACTTTAAGCACGAAATTTAGCCCAATCGACGTTCAAAGCACTTTTTGCTTTTGTCGTTGCTAACACCTAATTCATCACCGTCTCAATCTCTCGTAGTACTCTGATCATGCATATGCTTTATGGCCCGAGTCCAGTACCTTCGCGAGTAGTATGATCAAACGGACAAGTGTTATTCTTAGCTCTGATGACGAGTCATGAAGCTTGCTGGTAGCTGGGGCTCCGCCATGAAGTGCAAGTAGGCAACTCACAGACAGGCGCGAACTTACGAAGACTTCGGCAAGACGCTTGGAGCAACATTCTACATATTGTCATATCAGCATAGGGGTATCTTAAATATCTGTTGTGTCATCCTAAAATTACAGCATACTTCCGCTCCTTCTGTAGAAGAAGTGATTTAGCCGCCGGCTTAGACTCCGGCCCTCTTCATCACGTATGTGATCAGCATAGCCTGCGTTGACAAACTTCGGCCACGTATTCGTCAAAACGAGGTATTTGATCTCAGCCTCTGCTTCATCGAACACGTTAGCTCCAAATTCTGTAGGTATCTCGCCCCAGTACCAAACTTCCGTAGGTCGAAAGGTGTCGTCGCTTATCCTAGGCAGTAGTTCGACATCAACATGCGGTGCTGACTTGGACACATCGTCGAACGGCGTCGCTGAGTGATAGGTGCTCTGAGAACTCGTATCGCCGAAGAGCAGTTCAGCTGGACCAGCGAACAGGTCATCAAGTGCTCTGGCAGTTCTCGATGGTATGTTGATCGGAAACTCGGCGTGTTCGTCGGCCACGAAAGCCGCATACAGCCTGAGAGCTCGGTTGAATTGTCCTCTCAGCACATTCTCAGCCTGGCCTTCTGCCTCACGTTCGCTCGGCAGCCTGCAAGCATATTTGTCTCGCTCTTGCTTTGCCCATGTCTTCTTCCAAGCCTGTAGGTGGGTCAAGAAGGAGACATTTTCACCACAGAAGTCCTTGAGGGCAGCAAAGTTTTGCAGTGGTACAGCGTTCCACTTGATAGCGTGCTCAAGGGCGGTCATGGTATACATGTGACTCTTCTTCGAGCTGATGCTGCCGTTGGCAGTGTATCGCTTTTCACGGGCAATGCCCTTCTCGAACTCGTTGCAGTCCTTAAAAGAGAGCTGGGTGGCACTGCCAACTTTGGTCGATTCCGTATCGATCGAGCCAGAAGCCTTTGTTTTGGCTTCCCAGTCGGCAATGGCGGCGAGGGTTTCTGTTCGCAGACCGTGATGCTTGTATACTTGGTAGCAAGGTATGAGGAGCGTGAAGCACTCGAGGAAGAAAGTCGAAACCGAGAACCATGTTGGTGGAATGAAGACGAGGTTGACTGGTGCGAATGCTGGTAAGTATAGACTGCACAGCCACAATGGTGAGCAGGGTAGCCCAGCGATACAGCAGAGGATGGTTTGAAGCCGCCAGCCGTGAGTGTCCTCAATATTTCGTGATTTCCAGAGGATGTATGGTGCGTAAAGCCAGGCCCAGAAGAACTGCCACACTATTGACAACCACCTAACACAGTCAGCGACGACGGCGATAACCAGATTGCCAAAGCCACTTACCATTCCCACCCTCGACTGCAATTCATACGCACTTCCGCTTCCGAACCTAAGACGTCCACCGGTACGATACCGAATGCATGGTGAAATTTTCGAGATATGAGGAAGATGAAAAGCGAAAGAGCAGCCTAATCAGGTCAGTACAGTCGGCGAAGGCTAATGATGCCACGCACCTGAAGCGCCATCGCTGCGCCAACGAAGATTACCATCCTCGTGATCCGGTCAATATTCTTGAGCCGGCGAATCGTTCTCTGCCACAACGATCTTGGTTGGTTGTCCAGTGCCGAAACGTTCCTTCCCCGGACAAGCTCTTCAAGACTTCGGACGCTGGTGAATCGCTTTTGCTGACTTGCGATGTAAAGAAATTGAGTGTTTGCAACTTGGAAAAGCGCGACACCGAACGGGACCAGAATGCTCATGAGCCAGTACTCGGCAGCACATGGAAACACAGGCAGTATGATATACCCGATGAGGACGGCAACACCATATAGATGGAGTAGAACCATGGCAGTGAAGGCGAGTGGCAGCCTTCGCATCTGGAGATGTGGAAGTTGTCGATGGCGCCACAGAAAGGCCATGGTCGCGATGAGGCCAATCGTCCATATTATAGCGATACTCAGGTACGCCTTACCAATAGGATCGAATTGCATTTTGGCTGCAGCCATGGTGGTCGTCGAAAGTTTGATGGATGAATACGTACCAAGTCACGGAGACTGTACGAGGACCTCACAGAAAATGACTGCTGCGTGAAGGGGCGGAAGTTCATATGGGTGGGGGAAGCGAATCGTCAGTGTCTTATTGTCTTACCACTCAGCTTCAGCCTGGGGTAGGTTCACCAAGAAGGACAGGCATCTTTCACGTGGTAGCGCGCCAGGCGATCGCATAACAAGGAGGCAATGGTGTCACCAGTAACCTTCGAGATAGCCCCCAGTAGTGAAGCTTGTAGGTGTCGCCGTTGCTCTCCACTCTCGTGCACAAGCGGTAGTTCTCATGCGAGGATGAGATGTCGAAGTCTCTCGTCGACGAGTCAGCTCTTTACGCGTGCCACTAGAGCTAGAGCATTAATTGTTGGAGTAACCAACGTGGTTCCCGAAACTGCGTAAAGGCTTTTCCGGACAACATCAGATTGAGCGACGAACTGAAGGCGTCGCTCTCACCCATACCCGGAATCCACAGCATCAGAGACGAGAAATTGAAAGCCACGATCAAGCATAGTGTAAACTAGCTTGGAGGCCGGTTCGAGATAGTTGGCTCTATGGAGTCTACCTCCTTCACAGATAGCTTGCATGTTCGACAGCTCAGTCTCCACTTATCAGCTGATACCTAGGGCCTTGCAGCACTGTCATTGACCGTCATTATTCTCGAAGCATGGTTCTGTCAATTCTCGAGCCTCAGTTTACTCGGATTCGATTTCTTGTGCAAATTGTTGTTGGAAACCCAAGGGCCACGAGGTTGTATTGGGAGTGAATGCCGTATAGCCCGCCTTGGCATCACTACGTGATCTACAAGTACGGTAATCTCTTGGCCGGAATATACCTTGTCAATTTTCAGCGATCATATCCAGTCATCGCACACTGTGTGGAGCATAATCTTCAAAATCTGGTCCAAAAACCTAGGAACATGGACCCCGAGATGCTTCCAGACTCTCCATTACGATCAAGTGGGTATTAGGGTTCGGACAGTAGTACCCGATTCGAAAAAGTTTCCAGAGATGTGGTACACCCCACGGTGTCTGACCCGATCTCCCAAGTCTTTGAGAATGTCCTCCTGTCGATCGAGAGAAATGATGCGTAATCTATATGGCTAGAAATGGAGGATCACTGTTACTACGCGGATACGTAGCCGATTGTGTGAAATTTGGTACCGGCGTTCAGCTCTACTCGCACAAGTGGTGTTGTCTGTGCTATCTTAATTCTGTGGAGCTCAACGTTTGCCTGCATGGACATGGCGAAGGAGGCCCCTGTCATGCTACAGGGCAGACAACTCGGGTTCGACCTGTATTTGGTAATGAGGTTTCCTTGACTCATGCCATCTTTGAGCACCACTCTCGCTTGCTAGGAAACCTTGCAGCCACGGCTCCAAACCGCAAACACTTGCCGGTAGTGGTGTGCGCTCAGCCCGAGAACGAAGATATGTTGCGCCTTCTGTGTTGGTACTTGGCCGGATCCTTGTTCTTTGGTAAGATGCATATGACCCACTCGCTCATGTATCTACTGTAGTCTTTACCCTATCTACCGCAGCTGTGTCCATACCTATGACTCGATAAGTCGCTGTAATACTCCGACCAACCAATAGTGGTAAGGTGACGACCAGACTCACGGGAAGTGGCGATATGCACCTCACCAAAGGACCAGGATCCGACCAAGTACGTGGAACTCTCAGGATATCTTCGTCTGCATGACACTGTCAGTCTTAGGTCGCCAATGAGAAGGGTTCCAGGGAAAATATCGTAGGCTGCCTCCAGTGGGTTTTGCCACGCTAATGCAAACGAAGACTTCCTGAGAGCTCCATGCGTGCTATCTTACCCTGTGCCTGCATAAGACCAGGAACGCGCGCTTTGCCATTCGACCGGTAACGACGTGGCACGAAACCTGAAACGCGGGGTTTCGGCACGAAAAAAATCGGTCTCAAGTGGCATCTTATGCAGCAAGGCCATGCGAAGGTTATCGGGAAAGTCTTCGACGCCTACCCACTGCGCTGCATCTTGAAGATCTACTCTCTCAGCCACTGTAGATTGAGCCCTACACATTAGTATCAACTCTTGTCCCCAACCTTGCGTTGCTACGTGCGACTGCTCTTCAACCTTGTGTTCTTTGATTGAGCGCAGGGTCATTGCGCGAAATGTAGGAGTAACACCCCTGTGAATAGGCGCTTTCGTCTTGGCCGCTTGAGCACTTGATGTACTTGGGTTGCCCAAAGATTGCACCGATTGACTACCTAGGTACTTTGGCAAGCTGCATGCAGAAGCCGACCCGGGTGCTCTTCACAGCCAAAATTGTCCCTAAAGAAGCCCCTGTTACTACGCCTCGGTTCTAAAGAACCGCGTCCCAGCTGCAAAGGCTTTGGTGTTTATCCTCGTCACAATAAACGTCCTGAGACACGACGATGTCAAGGCGAATTCACTAAAAGGGACCTTCATGGGGCTAGAAAAGGTTCCACTTGAACCTAGGTAATTATCATTCAAGCTGTGCCGGATATGCCACCGACAGAATTCTCCCGCCAAACCGGTCCTATGGAAGCTTCCCCCACCGGCCTTCAGAAATCACCAGCACGATCTACTTTGGTAAATTCTATACAATTGTTAAGCTTCATGACTTCATCAGTAAGATCATGGCCCCATCCTAGTTGCGTCCGAGGCAGGCTCAGCAAATGCCTGTGCGATGTACCAAGAACATTCAGGGGTTCCCGCATAACTTCAAACAGCGATTTGCTTCCACATCCGCATCTCATTTATATCTGCCAACCTGCAACCCAGCTTCGTGGATGTGCCGCTTCGTGACAATGAACCTAACACTTGGTCCACTATGTCTATCGGTGAAAGTGGCTCTGAGCCAGAACACGCCTATCGATCGTATGGGAACACGCTACCAAAATCCAGTCACCTTCTTGGCCATGACCACGTATATGCTCCCTCATCTGAGCACAAGCCTCGACGATCAAGCTGCAATGAGCATTGATCTCCCATGTGCCGTGGTGCCCGACGTACCTTACCAAGTAATACTCAAGATTTTATGACCACAGTGCCGCGCTCCATTAAACCATTTGATGTACACTTTAATTAATTGTCAACATCTCACCTGAAGTTCCGGCAACACCGGATGCTGACCCTGACAGAACAACGGTCCTTGGCAGTAAAGCTTGGTCTGCTCGAACGAGTATACGAACAACTATGTACAAGCTGTACACGCTGTTCTGCGCACAAATCAATTGTGCTAATCTACTCACAGCTGTACCATCGGTAACGATGCGCACCAGCCGTGAACCTGCAAGCTTTCGTCACGTAATGGCCCGATCCGCCTCCTTGACCTATCCTGCATCAAGCACCACAGCGTGGACCCTAACCATTATCCTAGCAAAACGTCGAAGGTTTGAATTACTCTCTCCACCGAAAGGATATACTGTAAAACAATCCGGAACCACTCTTAGCTATCGTTGAATCCCCCTTCTTCTCCACTAGAGATAGTTTACAGCATATCGTTGCTCCTACCCACGCGACTCAAGATTTCCACAAATCGCGGACGGCTCGAATTGCTTCTGTCGTCGCTGAAGACGGGACAGACAGCTGGTACGATGTGCTTTCCGGGCGCTAATGTCTCCTCTCGAATTGCACGAGTCAAGGCGCTTGTATTCGGTGTCTGCTGCTCGCTGTTGTAGCGTGCATCTTACCTAGGTTCATCTGATGTATAGCTAGACTTATATGACTGACAGTAATTGTCTGAATCTTGGGAGTAACGACGAGTTGATCGCACTGAGACGGATAGTTGTGGAAGAATGCTTAATCCTCTAGGATGACTTGTACGGTGGTAGCCCTGCTGTCACCCTTGTTCGACTCGAAATCGTCTCTTCCGAGCTCAAGGTCCCAAGTTTGCAGATTACTGCGTAGAATACCGATGTTATTGGGAGCAACAATGAATTTGGAACTTCGTATGTTGAGGACCCCGAGCACTCAAGGAGATACTGTGGTGATGGGCAGGCACACTGCGCGGGCTTTGTTACTGCTTATGAGGATAAGATAGTAAGTTGTGAAACTGCTTGTTAAATTCGTGTCCATTTCAGCATGATGATCAACCTGAGGCCAGTCAGTCACTGCCAGTCGCCAAGTGCACGAACTACCCTGAAGGGCAGGGCCACCAACGCGGTACCAGCACTGTCGAACAAAACGATGGACGATTGGCCCCCAGGCTTCAGCGTCCGGCGGGTTATTGCCCAATTACACCGCCATTGTAGCCTGCATTGTAGCCTGCATTGTGACCTACATGTACGTCAACGCAAGATCTCTTTGTTACCTAGGTATGTAAAGGTGTCTTGGTCAAATCCTTCAAAACCACCTCAGCCAAAGCATCGAAGCTGGGTTGAGAGACGACGAGGACGAATGCTTGCCTATCGTGATGAGGTCATTGACTCCGATTGGTGGGTTGGCGGCGCCCTGGCCTGCCTGGACCTGCTTCACAACCTCCCGCACATCCCCTCAACGATGACTCGCAACTCATGAGTGACTTCAAACCGCGCTCATGCTCAGTAAACCGTCGCCGTCGCCACAGCTCCCGCCTCTTGTCGTCCGAAAGATGATAACGCCTACCTAACACGAATCCACCCAGTTTTGCACGCACTTTCCGCCCTAGGCCTGCCTTTAAATAAGCCGTAATCCGTCGAGGTTATAGCGAGGCGCACTCCCGGCCCCTTCAGAAAAGTGCCACGAACAGCTAGGCCACATGAGCTACAGTCTCTGGAAATACTTCTTCGATGATGATGTCGACAGTTTTCGGCAATATCTGGCACGAGCCACCTTCGATCGCAATGCGTCGAAGGCAGTGGGTGGCGCATATACTTCTGCCTTGAAAGTAGGAAGCCCCGGCCATCTGGCCACCTCGCCCAAGACGCCTCTCAAGTCGAGAAAGAGCGGCGCCAACGTCCCACTCAGTGGAGGAAGGAGTGCACATGTCATCACAAGAGCCGATATCAATGCAAGAGACGGCTTTGGCAGAACGCTTCTGCATCACGCAGTCTCTTCGCGAAGTGCAAACGCGATCGAGTTCGTCAGGGTCCTTCTCGAAATACCCTTACTCGACTTGTATGTGCAGGATACTGAAAGTGGTTGGACCGCGTTGCACAGAGCACTCTACTTTGGCAACATTGGCGCTGCGCAGGCACTGGTGGTCAAGGACATTCAGAATGCTACAGACTACACAACTAACGTCTCGCATACCAATGCAGGCGGTCTTGTGAAGATCAAAGACAACGAAGGCAACAGTCCCTTTGAAGTATTCGGACTGACCACTGCCCCTCGAGATCTTCAGCAGCAAACCTCAAGCGCATCCCTCGAGGCAGCAGAAACCACAAGTCTACAAAGCTTTGATATGGATGAAGGCACGAGTGGTAAGGTTCGCGAGGCTATACGACCGCTTACAGATCTACACGGTGACGAACTCTTTGCTTTCGGCAGTAATAAGAACATCACCTTGGGCTTGGGCGATGGGGATGACAGGACATACCCGGAACGCATCCATCTTGAACGTCCCGAGCATCTGTTGGAACGATTGTTTGAGGACTTCAAGGATCAGCGTCAGAGAGAATTCCTCAACGAGGACCTGATGAGTAATCTCGCCGAAATACAACAGCTTCCCGCTGTTATCATGAACAAGCCCATCATCATTCAAGACGTGGTCATGGCAAAGCTGCATACCGCAGTCCTTACGAATGACCCTATCTCGAATCTGCATATCTGTGGGTTTGGCCCTGGTGGACGGCTTGGTACCGGCGATGAGGCGACTCGATTCAGTTTCGTATGCATTCAAGGCGGAGGACTGGCGAAGCGGAGAGTCTCTTCTATTGCACTCGGCCAAGATCACACCATCGCGATCTGCTCTTCTGGCGAAGTCTTTACCTGGGGAAGCAACAAATACGGCCAGCTTGGCTATGAATTGCCTGAAGTCCCTGCTCACGAAACGCCTCTGCAGCTCACACCCAGGCAAATCTATGGTCTCATTAAGAAAGAGCAGATAATTGGCGCTGCAGCTTCCTCACTGCATTCGGCGATCTATACATCGTCGGGACTTTACACCTTTGGCAAGAATGAAGGGCAACTCGGCCTGATGGACGCTGATGCTCGATCTCTTGAGACACAAGTCATTCCGCGTAGAGTTGGCGTTTCTATTCTGCAGTACGCGATCGAGTCTGTGGCAGCTATAGATCGTGCAACAACGGTTCTCCTGGAGAACCACGATGTTATTGTCTTTACGCATTATGGCTGGACCAAGGTGTTGTTCCCTCTTGACTCATTCGGCAGTTCGATTGCTTCCGATGCATTCTTCACCCGTCACAAGCGCCAGACAAAGCACATATCCCGGATCACCACTGGCGGCAACACCATCTGTGCTATGACAAGTTATGGTGAGGTTTTTACCATTGACGTCCCTCGACATGCCGATTCTGTTCCCTCGAGCAAGTCGACAACGAACCCAAGCAAGGCCAGAAATGCCTTACCAACACCTGCAAAAGTATGGTCGATCCGAAAGGAGCACATGGCGGCACTTGACGCCGCGGTCGGCCAAGACGGTTCTGTCATTCTCTGCACTGCGGGTGGCACAGTCTGGAAGAAGGAAAAACGTGCCAACATCAAGTCTGTCCACACTGGTGTCGGCCACATGAAGACGAAGGACTACAAGTTTGTACGCGTACCAAACATCTTCGGTGCCATTGCCGTAAGAAGCAACTCGTATGGTGCTTTTACTGCTATTCGGAAAGACTGCGATGTCATGAAAGAACAAATCATCGTTGAGGCTCCAGCACTTTGGGACAACGTTTTCGATCTGCTTGCCTTCCGAGAATATGGTGAGATCACGGAGGATGAGGACGCTGAGGAGCCACAGCTGAGATTCTGGAAGCCTGCTGTAAAAGGACCTTGCCCAGCTTTAATCAAGCGTGCATTGTTAACCAACCTCAACGCCGAAGAAGACTTTGCCCATGTGGCAAGACGCTTTGAGCCTTTGTCGGCGTCTGATTACGATGTCTGGATCAGCTCGAACGTGACAGACGTTCGTCTGCCTGTCCACAGCCTCGTGCTCAAAGCCAGAAGCAAGGTCCTACGTCAGGCATTAGCAGAATTTGCGGAAACGTACTATTTCTCCATCACTGATGTACTGTCAATTGAGTACAACGCCGATGGACAGATCCAGCTTCAACTCAATGGTGCAGACTTCCTAACAATTGTTGATTTTGTGCTCTACCTGTACACGGATACCTTGGCGGATGTCTGGCGATTCACATCCAAGGCACTGCACCTCGCCCCGCGATACCGGGCAGTTCGAACAGAGCTCATGAAGATTGCTTCAGCGCTGGAGATGAAGCAGCTCGAGCGAGCTGTCAGGGTTATGGACGAGCCTGTAAGATGCCTGCGGGACGACTTTGAGTCCGCGTTCCATGATTCCAACCTCTTCTCTGATGCAGATGTCGTCATTGACCTTGCAGATGGCGAGGAACGGTACGCCCACAGCATCATGTTGCAGTCAAGATGTCCATTTTTCGAGGGGTTGTTTCGAGGCCATACAGGTGGTATGTGGATGGCAGACAGGCGAGCTTCAGACGACCAAAGTCATGAGGCGATCCGTGTGGACCTCAAGCATGTCGACTCCGACGTCTTCGAGATCGTATTGCGCCACATCTATGCGGATACGGACGAAGAGCTGTTCGATGCCATCATCAGCACAGATCTCGACAGCTTCATTGACCTCATCATCGATGTAATGGCGGTGGCGAACGAGCTTATGCTTGACCGTCTGGCAGCGGTCTGCCAAAAGGTCATAGGGCAGTTCATCAAACCTTGGAATATTTGCGGCCTCTTGAACACCATTGCCGAGTCGTCCGAGGTCCAGTTTAAACAAGCAGGATTGGAGTACATTGGTCTAAACTTGGAAAACATGCTTGAGCAAAGGCTGCTAGAAGAGCTTGATGAGTACCTTCTGGAAGAACTGGATGAGATGGTGCAGTCAAATCAGCTAGCTTTCATGCCCATTGCGAGGAGTGGCCGAGCGCTAGATTTGTTACTCGAACAAGATCCGGCTCTGGCAGAACAACTCGCGCTAAGCACTCAACGACGCGTCGACTCAATGAGATTACCGTCTAGATACGTCGTAGAAGCTGTCAGGCCTAACGCTGTCTCAAAGGCAACGAGCGAGCTCAAGAACAACGGAACAAGTGGTTTGAGCCCTGGAAAGCGAGGGATGTTAAGCCCCGGCAAAGGATCTCCTCCGGCTAGTCCTGCCGTCGGCCCCTCTGCGACCGTTGATGAGCTTCAGTTCGATATGGATGACGACAATGTGGCACGAGCGAAACCTAGGACAAGTCCAGGCATGTCGCCGCTACTAACACCGAACGTTGATAGATCGGATCGACCACCTCTGACCCGTCTGAGCTCGTCTCAACTGTCGTATCCAGAAGAGGACCTCGGAGAACCGAGCTTAGCAACCACTCCCCGGGTTTCAAGCATTACAAACAATTCGCGCATTTCTGCAGGGAAACAAGGATCGTCGCGAGCCGTGTGGGCTGCACCATCCCCTGGCGCTTCTAGCCTCGGCTTCAAGGACATCATGCTGCAAGACTCGTCGCAGAAAGTGTCGAGCCTAACGCAGTCTTTGCAAGACGCCGCCTTGTCTTCCAAACAAGCAGCAGCAGCAGCAGCAGCAGCAGCGAAGTTGTCGCAGAAGGAGAGGAAGCGGCAACAGCACGAGCAAAAGCTCCAGGCTCAAGCACAAATGGCGGCCGAGGCCGAGCAAAAAGCAAGAGATGTGGACAAGTCAAAGTCTGGGTCGGCTCCGTCGCCGTGGCAGAAAATTACGCCCAAACCGGCAGAGAAAGCAGAAAGACCTATTCTCGAACAAGCAACCACCTCGCCAGCTACGACAGTCGCGCCATCACAAGACACGGCACAAATGAGAGACGCGAAGAGAACGGCACGAAAGGGTAAAGACAAGCAGCCACAGCCAAATCGAAGCGTCTCCTCGCCTGGCATGAGTGGTGCGTCCACTGCACCACCTCCGCAAATCCAGTCGATCAGGCACACACCAGCTCCCACTCGGTCCAGTTCCTGGCTCGACGCGAGAACGTCCATGGCCGATATTCTTGCACAACAACAGTACGAGAAGCTTTCAATCAAGGAAATAGCAGCGAGGCGGTCGCTGCAAGAGATTCAACAAGAGCAAGAATTCCAGCAGTGGTGGGACAGCGAAAGCCGGCGAGTGCAGGAGGAGGAGGAGGCGGCGGCGGCAACCACGGCAGCAGTGAGCCGTAGGTCGAAGAGCGCTGGCAGGGGTAGAGGTGGCAAACCGAAGAAAGAGCCTGAACGAGGAAGCGCGAAGCCAAGCCAAGACAAACCTGCTGCAATGGCGATGGGAGAAGAGCTTGGCGAGCCACGGCAAGCACGTGTGGACGGCTCAACACCACAGCGAGGCCGGCAGCACAGAATGCGTGGAAGCTTTCGAGGCCGTGGTCGTGGAGCTGCCCAGGGCCAGCAAGGATAGATAGCATATAGCGAAGACCGGTGGTCGTACAGAAAAGTGGTCAACCAATAGTCCAATAAAATCAAAGCGTACAAATCACAAGTCTGACGAAATATTCATTCAAGCTCATCTCTTGGGCCCTTTTAGTAGATCTGTGCTACCAAGGGGATGTCGATGCTGGTAGTGAACCCTGGCTAGCGCTGGAGCTGACACAGCGGCCGAGGCAGCGACTCTGATTAGGACACATGGCGATGAGGACATCAGCATGCAACATGACTAGTCGAGATGGATTGTGGCACAGCAGACACGGTTGTACGACCAGAGTCGAACTAACTGCAGACGGCCTAGAGCAGGCCAGACGGCTGCTGCGTGTGTGGTAGGCAAGGTAAGTGGTTGAGTAATCGACAGACCGCTAAATGCCCCGGCGGCAGTGTGGACGATAGGAACAGGCAAAGTGCACGAGCAGGGCAGGTCGTTAGTCGTCGGGACTGCAGGAAGTGTAGTCGCGGCATGTCCGCCTCCACCGCCAGAGCAGATGTCCAATCTGGCTGGAAGGAGCAATGGAAAATTGCGCGCAAATGATCTACCATCGCTGCCGAGTTGGGTCAAGCAAATGCAGGCCAAGGCATACGAAGACGTTTCGGTAGATGGTTGTTACAAGGCGAAAGGCAGACGATCATGGTGAATGACAACGGCGGCCACATTCGTGCAATACTACGGTGATGTCCAGGCCATACAATGTGGGGAAAGTACCGGGGTCCGAGCATGGAAGATCGATGGTCGATGATCGCTGGCTGCAGATAAAGCAGGCGTCGCACAGATCCGCGAGGCTAACAAGAGCTCTCCACCGGGTCGAGCTCGCACCCCCGTCACGGTTGACCGTCTTCATGCTCTGTTTCGAGGCTTCTGGGGACGAGTTTGCATGGGACGTCTGTCAATTAGTGAGCTTCTGAAGCAGGTCAAGTTTGTTAACGTGCATGATGCTTTTGCGTATCTTGAGTTGCCAGGGATCCCCGCACAGAGTAGTTAGTGGTCGAATGGCCCGTTCTTGTTGCTGGTGCTCGAGCTACGGATTGAGTTGGTGACTCTTGCATCTTCGGAGCGAGCGTAGTCGTGCATGCACCGAGCACAATCTAACTAATTCACCTCTGCCAGCATTGTGCTTTCCCTCAACTCTGTAGCCTGAGGACACGATTTCTTGCTTGTAAGTATCGTGGCTTATCGGCGTGAGTGCTGCCTTGAAAGGTGGTCCTCTCGGAGTGAGCCAGTCCAAGACCGGTCAGTTGACTGTGCCTGGTGCACTTTGGATCAGCTGGGCCCACAGTGCTCGGGTACAGGCCAATCACACGACGGGCCTAGTCGAGCGTCATATGCACTTGGGGACCAGTCGTGGTGGTGAATCGTGACTTGAGCACACCCATCGTCCATGGTCCATGGTCCATCGTCCATCGTCCACGTTCTCAACACTTATCATCTACCACCTTCCACCATGACTCAATCCTTCTTTTGATGTAACCAGCATCGAACGCACTGTCGCTTCCACTCACAACCGCCAACCATGAGTGGCTAGCCAGAATCCCAGCAGCACCTCGGGCCTCCCATAAGCCTCTCGCTCTCGACCGGCACCATTGACTGCAGATAGCATGGATGGCTTCCAATACGACGACTCCAGTACACCAGCCTGTCGATCCTAGCTCTCATGCTCCCATACGCATAGCATAAGTCACCATCCCAGCCAACCGCCCTTTGCACTCCCACACCACGCAGTAGGGCCTACTCAACATGCACCAGCACCCCAGGCCGCCTCCCTCCTCGGCTTCACCCGCAATCTCAGAACAGACAAACCCATACCGATCGAACAACCCGAGAGATCGAGACCGAGACCGAGACCCAGACCGAACCCCATCGACCCAGGCCTCGGGCTCTTCAGAGGACTTTGTTACCACTCGCCAGGAACCTGGCACCGCCGCCTCAATGCAACGACTCAACCAAGTCGTCCAAAACTTCCACACCAAGGCCGCTCTGATCATCTTGCACTCTCGAGCCGACCTGTCGCCCGCCTACTCGTCCAAAACCAACGAGAAGAGAGTCAACAAATGGTTCAACATCGAGCTCGACGAGACGGATGACTACTTGGAAGACATCAAGAGGTGGAAGCGCATAGATGTACAGACGGAGAAGCCGCCCCCCCTCATCATCGAGGTCTACCTCACCACCGAGACCCTTCCACAAGGTCAGAGACTAGTCATTCTTGACGACGATCAGAAGAGATGGGACGTTTACAATGCTCTCGAGCCGAGGCATTCTTCTTCCTCGAGGGCAACGAGCACGCGACCCGAGAAGAGCAGGGAGATACTGTTGGAACGATGGACCATCGAGCTGGGAGAGACGAGCCAACCTATACCTTCCGACTTACCTGCCCTTCTGCCTCATGTCTACAAGAAGAGCATTGTTCTGTTCCGAGCTCTTTTCACCTACTGCAACTTCCTCCCAGCCTGGAAGCTGATCAGGAAGTTGGGTAAAAGTAGATCAACCATGGGCATGAAGGTGGGCTTTCGAATAGTCGACGGCGACCGGCTCGATAGTATTGCGCGGGCAGATAACCTGAACACCGCACTGTACGAGTCACGCTCTCCTACCACCACCGATTACTCCTTCGGCTCAACAGACTCTCCTGCTGGTCCTTTCTCCGTCCATGTCAAGTATCGCTCGAATTCTGACTTCCGCGTCGACGATTCCGAGGAGCTGCTTAGCTCGAGATTCATCGGTGCCGAAGACGACATCTTCAAACCATCGCTGCGAGATCGATCGGACGAAGCAACACAGAGAGTCGGCTCGCTACCGACCGATCAGCGCAGGCATTTGATGGAGAGACCTGAACTGGGTCAGGCCTACGGCAGCCTATCTACCTTCCACCAAGCCGGCATCAATACAGGAACAAGCCCTATTTCGGCCCTCAGGGCACAGAAGGACTTGGGCGGCGATTCACCAAGCCCTCAAAGACCTCTGCCTCAACAGGCACAACCCAGCCGACCCTCAGCTTCCCGGACCAGCACCACCACTAGAAGAAGCTCCTTCTCGCTGAACCCTTTCAAAGCCCCCACACTCGCTGCCTCTCCTCTCGGTTCCTCTCCGCTTGGTGCTTCGCCGCGGGTTTCGACAAGAGCTGTACCTACGTTAGACTCTTTGCAAGAAGAAGGGACACAAGCCACAGCTGAACTTCGGACAGCCTCTGTGCGAAAGCCTTCGTCGACAGAGAACGTGACCGCCGTCTCTGCCTCCAGCTCACCAAGGCCGGCACCTGTGCAAAGATTCCAGAGCAGTTTCAGCCACAGGAAAAATCGTTTGTCGGTCGACCGCACTGCAAACAAGACAGACGAAGACCAAACCAGCAGCGGCAAGGCTAGTGCCGCCTCATCAGGTCAGCCTGGTTCAGGTCTCATGACCGAAGCTGCTCGAGAAGGAAGCTCCGGCTCCATGCAGGCAGACGATGAGAACATTTCGGATTTCCTCAAGATGCTTGACCAGAAGAAAGACCTGCTTCATCCTGCTTCCAGTAGCGCCATCGAGTCATCTGCGAAAAGAACGGCGGCGGCTCTGAACAAGTTTCATAAGATGCGGGAATCAAATGCAGCTTTGTCCGAATCCATGTCGTCGTCTCTCGTGGTACCAAAACTATCAGCTTCGCCAGGTCGACAACTGCCAAGTCAGGCTACACTCTCCACATCTTCTTCGCCTGGAGGCAAGCCAGTTTCACCGCATACGCCACATACTCCCTTTGCACCGTCCCGGCTCAGTGCGGCCTACAGTCACGATGACGCCGTGAAAGAGGCATTGCGGAACGATGGTGCCGCTTCGCCTGATGAGCAAGACGCTAATCCTGTTCAAGTAGAGGCCAATCCTGGGGCGATCCCGATACCCAGTTCGCCTACTGCTTTTAAACCAGCATACCGCCGATCAAGTTCTGCTCAGAGGTTGCCTCTATCACCGGAAGACGACATAGGGGATCTGTATGGCATGCGTAGTGCTAGCATGGGAGCAAAGATTAGGCCACCACCTTCTCTAGCCAACAACTCGAAACCACTTGATGTCTCATCATCGAAGAAAGACGCCGAATCAGAGAGTCGGATCACGGCCCCCGATGTCTCCGACTCCGGCTCGAATCGATCGTCCTTGCCGTATCGATCACGATTTGCTCGCAGTGGCGCCGCTGTCAGAGGGGCTTCGCATGCTTCACCAATGCAAGGTTCGTCTCCGAGCATTGGCGCGACTGGTGCGAGCGTGGAAAAGACAGGTGATAGTGGCTCAGCAAGCGGAAGTTGGGGAAGAGGCGGTCGAACGCAAGGTTCGACTCGGCCAGAAGGCAAGACTGGCGAGGACGACGATGACTTGCCGTTCCTAATGGACGCAAGTACGAAGATGTGAGTAAAGACAAAAGAGGACGAAGGGCAGAATGTAGAGGATGAATGTTATGGGCTTCGACGTGGACGAGGACACGGCGTTACAGGCATGTTATTCAGGCTGGGTAGGCTCGTTCAGCTTCTATACCTGTTTTAGCGGCTCAGTGGGACTATTTTGGGACTTTTTTTGTCGTACAGATTGTGAAGCTTAGCAATGCTTTTGGGTTCGGACTCGGGTTCAGAAGGTTTTGCAGCATATGCGACTCTGAACCTACTTATGGATGGGAGTTTGGTATCTGGCGGGATGGGTCTGGATGCCACACATTAATTTAGTGTGATAGATACTTAGGTCAATTCGGTCAGCCGACAGACAATACGAGATCAATGCGCAGGCTTTTGCGTTTGCGGTTATGGTTTCGCTTCACTGGCGCTATGTGAGGTTGATCATGCTGCCCTTGCTGTTACGTTGACTCGGATCATGTCTGTCTTTCGCATGTTGCTCGACACGCAGTCTCGACTTTCGTTCCCGGGATCGTGAGGTCTTTCCTGCCCTGCTTACCTATGTCCTAGTCGAATGCATTTCTGGTCTGCTCTTATGAAGATGATGATCGCAGGTTTGCCCTAGAAACGACTCGTCGCTGTCCTCTTCTTCTACTGCAAGTCGTGTCTTCGTGAAATGTTATGGGCAACGAATGGCCTGCCTGCTTCGTGGGTGCCGTGAGCTGCGTCTTTGGAAGTTGGACGTTCTGCTGAGACTCTGATACAAGGTCTTCTCGGAAGGTACTGTGTCCTTGCGGGTTCACGGAATAGATCCCCTTTCGTGCAGTGCTGCGCTGAGGAGGTGTTACGAGATCGGTCTCGTGTCTCCATTACCGCCGTTCGACACGCAGCGAAAGTGAATGCAAAAACGTACGCGATCCTCTTAGGATCGCCGTCAAGACGCAAAAAGAAACGGGGCTGAACTGGGATTTGAACCCAGGACCTCTTACATTCAGAATATTCTCTGGGAGACCCAAAGCAAGAATTCTACCACTGAACTATCCAGCCATCCGGAGCGTGCAACTTGTGGACCGATGGTGACAGAAATTTCGGATCTCATAATTATGATCCAAAAATTTTTCCAAGTGTAGCGCGCCGCTGGGACTGTGCGCCTGGGCATCGTTCTAGTCCGCGGAGTGGAGGGCTCGATTTCGAACTAGCTTAGTGGTTCCTAGAGTTGGAGTCCTCCTCGTGCTCGACCACCAGGGCCTGTTAATTAGTCTAAACTGGCTAAAATTTACTCAGCCAATGAAATAGCACACACTCTGTGATTTGGAACTCTAGGCAAGCTGACATGAATACCCCATATATCGTCTTCGTTTGAGAACCGCAGCAGTAGGAGAAGGGTTTTCGGCTTAAACTTCGGTGCCATGGTCAAGCAGACAAATTCTGGTATGGTTTTGTCGGGAACAGTATTGACTCAGAATTGCTTATCGACGAACAAGAGAAAAACAACAGAGAACAACGTAACAAGAACCAGAGACGAGTCGACAGAAGCCGTTGAAGAGATACAGGAAAACGATCAGGTGGGCCTTCAGCTGTTGTAGCAATTGCAAGTCAGTTCGCCGAACCGTGCTTTTCGTTCAGCAGGTATTCGGGAATTTCAGTTACGAGACCGGCTGGGAATCTGCCCCAGACGCTGTAGTTGACCGCAGTCAAACAAGCAGAGAACTCTGAACAGAAGCAGGAACCGACGAGGAAGCAAGAATGGTACCAGAAGATGCCGGAGGATCAGAGGCAGCATGCTGTGTATATGAGTCTTCTTCATGTTCGAAGTGCTCAGATGCATTCCAGTAGTTGTCATTCTCAATTTCATTGCCCCAGTGGGACCCGGACCTGGTATATACGCCGTGTTGGCATCTAAAGCAGGATGCGACCGAGACTTTAGGAAGGCAAAGGTGAAGCTTGACGAGGGTAACGGTGTATGTTTCAATAGCAACAAATGTTGATGAGTGGTTGAACTTTGCAAGTAAAAATTGCAATTGATGAGAGAAACAAGAGAGCAGGCAAGGGAATGTGGGACTACATGAAAATGATCGAAAGGTGAACCATTGGAATTTGGAAGGAACGTAACAGAAGCGTTGCTGAGGCAGGCGCGATGGCAGTTTCTACCACGTCAGTTCGAATCTCTATGGGCGCATGGGAAGGAGCGTTGCAGAAGGCGTACCGACAAACAATCGCTGTCATCGGCGACCTAAATGTTGTGTCTGAGGTCCTCCTCGCACCTGAAATTTCCAGTACAAGCGCAACCGAGAGCAACACATGCATACAGTGGGTCCAGTATAGAGAAGATAGCCACAGTCCATTGGCAGATTCCAAATGTTGCAAGTGCTACGATTATCCAATCGACAAGCGATCTTTCACTCATACCAACGATCAAGCTAAATCGATGCCGAAAAACGCCCAATGCCATCCATCACCGAGCCTGCCTGTCCGGTTGTAAAGAAACCGTCACGTTGAACATGGCTCTTCACCCAATCTTTGGAGTCTCAGAAATCAATTCTACTCGGCCTTCGCTTCCCCCTAACTCACTGTACTCACTACTGCTGCTATGGGGTAGCTCTGTGACATGTGCAGTGGTGTATCCATGCATACCCGGCGCCTTGAATGCACCATTTGAGCTCATCGGGTGGTAAGTAGGAGGTGTAGACTGCATCCGACGCTGCTGCGACTCGAGTTGCTTCTGGAAACTTGCTTCAACCTCTGCAGTTTGAGTCTCGATCGTGGTGAGAGCGGCGCGTGTTCCTGTTAGCTCGGCTCTGGTTTGTTTTCTACTGCGCAGGGCAAACGCAAGGGCAAGTAGAGCACCGATCAGGGCTGCGCCGAGGATACCTCCGAGAGTGCCGCCTACGAGGGCGGTGTTGTCGGTTGGACAGAGAGATGCGTCAAAAGCAGAACTGAAATTCGACGAGGACGATCCGCTTGCTGCGGCGGGCGCCTCGGTCGTAACATTGTAGGTTGTGTTAACTGCTGCCGTTGAGCCGGGGAGAAGAAGGTTGCCGATGTGAGAGGTCGAGATCATTGATGCATTGTTGCTGCAACAGTTATCGGTGTCTGAAGCTGCGCGGCAGCAGAATTGTCCTGGTGAGCACTGCAGGACCGACCACGAGTATTCGTTGCCCACTAACAAACTGGTCAGCATGCTGATCCATAGTCATTCCGAGGAGGAAGGAGACTACATACTGAAGCTGCATAGTTTAGCACATCCGTCTGCTTTACCGGTCTGGTCTGTACATCCGTTGATGTACAGGAACCCAGCGTACCACCCCGATGTGGACTGGCACAGGCCGGAATCCATACAAAGATCGTTCTGCTGATTCGCTCCTTGTGTGCCGTTCAACATGCAGCACGCGCTGCTTTCTGCTTGCGGATAACATGGCTGGTATCGAGAGTCTAGGACTTGGCCGTCCATACTGTAACATGTTTTTGCTGAGACTTGCTGGGCGACAGTGCCCAGAACTATTAGAGAAAGGAATCTTCTCATTGTTGCTGGGTTAGCCGCCTAGAGTGTAAGGATTTGACGGATAGTGAAAGGAGGTGAGTGTTCAAAAATGCGCAACGAGGACAATAGAAGGATGAGACTCAAGGTCGTGGTCGAAGTGCCTAATGGAAAGAAAATATCATGATTTCTGCGACATTGCCTTGGGGCAGGCAGACGATGATATCGGTCAAGTCCTTCCAGGCGTGGCCAGGGTAGTCGCAGCTCGACCATCAGCCTTAAGGTCGGAAGATTACTTCGCTTACCGAATGACTGGTTTAGACTGGGTCCAGATGCTTCGCTACATCTTAGCCCGCAGGGGCTCTAACTGAAGGATTGGAACGCACGGCTGATTTGACATCGAGAGTTTTGTGTTTCATTCGAAGTTGTTTGGTCGTGTTTCGGATACAGCTCGGGGGCCATTAAAATCAGCTTCTAGACCAGCTAAGACTTGAACACTCGGGCTGCTCTGCCTGAATTGAACAGAAGCTCATATGGTGGATCTGCAACGTCGTTAGAATCCAATGGGGAATGTTGGACCAGAGCTGCTGTTGGTTTCGTGGTGCCAGCTTGATGGTGGCCTAAACGCCAGTCGAAACTTTACGGTGCACTCCACAGTCAAGCCCTGGTTGTAAATCCAATTACCGTATTCTCAGATTGCAGGATACCTACTCCCCAGTGGCACAGCTGTCCTTACTTTGGTTATCCCGGTAGATCAAGCTTCTGATCCCGGCTTGGCTCCTGCAACAAACCGTGCTTACTTCTTGATCACGAGATACAACCTACCTTCTCGTCACAAGATAGCCCGCAACCATATCTTAGGACTGTTGTACTGGGTGCTCGGCTAAGAATCATGCAGGTCACAGTGTTCATCCGTCGACTTTACATCGTATTAGTCAGAAGTTGACAATCGCTTTTACCGTCCCATGACGCTGGTACTCATTCAGTATAGCGTTTGCCGTTCACTTCTGACAAGCATCCTGTGGCGGTACCTGTGTGCCCAGAAAGGTGAAACGAAGCTTGTGATGCACGGCGCAAAATATTGCCCGAGTTTTTTGGCCCCCAAGGTTCGGGGCGATCCTCTGATCCTCGAACCATCGGTCATCTGGACCAGAGACGTTTCAAGTCGAACCGCATTCACGTACCGTACATGGCTCGATAATCAACAAGGACAGGTTGTGGATTAGAGGGCCTGGTCAAGATTGTTACTTGCAAGGCTTACACGGTTGTTCTATCCATTAGTGAGCGAGGTCTAATTAGAATGCCGTAAGGCATGAAAGCTACCTACAGGCCTCGACCGTAAACAGCAAAAGGCCGTGTAGTTATGGATCTGATATTTTCTGGGGTTGTACAAGTTGAAAACAGTAGCGTTTGGTGGCTTTGGGGCACACCAGTATCGAAAGAAGGCAACTAGGCGACCCGGAAGCCTAGAGCCAAGACATAATTATCTTCTCAAACAGCCATTCACGCGACCCACTATTCCACAGCTTTTTGTCGTCCGCCGTTGAGGCCTGTACAGGCAGGACGAACATGGCCCGCTTTTCTACAATCTATCGTTGCTTAGTATCGCGCCTTGTATGCTATGTCCGTCATTGCCCGGCAATCTCTCTAGTGACGACCCTGGGACAGCTTCAGGTGAAATCACAGTGTGGTATCGAACCGCAAACCCGGTACCTAAGCTATATCCAGCAGATTTCAAAATTCATGCTGAAGGAGTAAGCTATTGAAGATGGTACATATGCCTTTCTATATTGTATAGATATCCAATTTGTTTGAAGCGTATCTTGGTACTCCACTCCTCACTATTTTGCTCACCCAACGACTATCTCATTATGCGGTCTATATCTGCTATTTCAGTTCTTGCTTTACCGTTCCTCGCATCAGCCTGGCTTCCGGGCGAGCACAAACAGATCTTCTCGCAAGATGGAATAGACCTGTTCAATCGCAGCAGTCTCTATAAGCATGGTTTGACGAAGCGTACTCCGGACCTTCCAACAATCGACAATCAAGTCAAAGTTCGTGGTGTCAATCTAGGCTCATACTTCGTTGTGGAGAACTGGATGGCAAGCACTGTCTTCTCTGGCTTCAAATGCACAAAGACTTCAGAGTTTGATTGTGTCTCGAGTCTGAACAACCAGTCAACAGCAAACAGCGACTTCCAAAGTCACTGGCAATCATGGATCAAAGCCGACGACTTCAAGAAAATGGCTAGTCTTGGACTGAATACTGTCAGGATACCTGTCGGATACTGGTTTCTCGAGAGCATAGTGGATTCCAGCGAACATTTCCCACAAGGAGGCGAGAAGTACCTCGATCAGGCGGTACAGTGGGCAAAAGATGCTGGCTTGTACGTGATAATCGAGCTTCATGGAGCGCCAGGTGCGCAGGCCACGGATGCATTTACTGGCCAGCTCAATCCATCGCCTGGCTTCTTCGATACCTACAACTACGATCGAGCTTGTCAATGGCTCGAATGGATCACCAACAAGGTCCACAGCGACCCATCGTACTCAACTGTCGGCATGATCGGCTTGGTGAATGAGCCTGTTCGCATCGGCGATTCTCGTTATCCAAATGCGAAGTCGCAGACCGACTCAATGCGCAAAGATTATTACCCCAAAGCCTGGACAACTATTCGCAACAAGGAGGATAGCCTGAACGTGGCGAAGGACCAGCAAGTCCATATCCAGATGATGGCCAAAGCTTGGGGATCTGGTGACCCAAATCAGTATCTCCCTGACCAGACCTTTTGGCATGCTGCATACGACGACCATGTGTATGTCAAGTACAGCAGTGCAAAAGTGTCCCACCAAGGGTATCTCGACTTCTCTTGCGGAGAAACCCTTAGCGGCAACTCGCCCGTGATTGTTGGTGAATGGTCATTGTCGGTCAATAGTGGTGTTGAACATGATAATGATTGGGATCCAAAGAACGCCGCTAACCAAGACTTCTACAAGAAATGGTTCGCTGCACAGGTCATGGCATACGAGAAGGGCCAGAGCATCGGTTGGACCTTCTGGTCGTGGTCGACTTCCGGTTTGAGCGACCCAAGATGGGACTATCAAAAGGGTGTTGATGCCGGAATTATCTTAAGCAACATTGACGATGCTTATACCATCGGCGCATGCTCGCAATCGACGTCCAAAGCATGATAGAAGTATACAGGCTCGCCTGTCCACCTAATCAAATGTGATCTTCTTGCCCGTAAAGCTGCCTGGACCTGCACTTGCGCTTTCCATCTTTCTCTTTCTTGCGGCTTCCCACGATGGATGTAGCTTCTCGCTCTTTCCCGTAGACTCGGTCTTGCCACTTCGTGATTTCGCACCCAGTGGGGCAGAGTTTCCTCCTGTGCTCTTGCTGAAGCGGCTTCCGTCTTTAGCGATGCCACTTCTCCTCTCTGATCTGTTCGGTGGTCTCGCACCTCGCCCGCCCTTGCCGAATCTCTCGGGGGGTGCGCTGACTGCACCTCGCTTTGGGTCCCAACCGTCCTTTATACTCCTACCCTTGGTTTCTGTCCTGCCACTTGCGATAAACCTCTGCCGATCGCCATGTACACCTTCAGCACCACTCACCTTCAGCAAATGCTTAGCCTTGGCACCGTGCTTCTTCTCCGCAATTGCCTGTCTCGCGCGTTGTCCTCGGCGGTTCTTCCTTGGCTGTGCGGCTGCTGCTGCGAATGCCTTGTCAGGATCATAGCCATTAGGTCCATCGTCGTCGTCGGCCTCGGAGCCCGAGTAGTAGCCACCATGCATTAAGGAGGGAAGGAAAGAAGTATTTGCGCTCAACGACGGCGTTGGTTGAGCAGAGTTCGATTTCAACTCTGGCACGTGGACCTCATCATCTAATTCAGAAAGAAGTGAGACTTCTTCATCTTCGTTTGGCTCGTCTTCATCGGTCGTAATCTCCATTGGATCCTGATCTCTGTCGTGGTCCTGTCCATTAAGCTTGATTTCGTTGCCTGGTACATCTTCGTCGTCGGAAGATTCTGCGAGTCTTGAGTCATAAGCTTCCATAAGCTCATCCTCTTTTTGGGACTCTGCTGAAGCAACTTCTCCATTGACGTCAGAGAAACCCTCAAAGTCATCTTCGGCATTAGATGCTGACTGCACCACAGAATCGGTCTTTGCCCTTTTGGTGTCTGTAACCTCGGAGTGCTTGCTCTCCTCGACTGTCGCACCGGGCGGCTTGTCTGCTCCGACCACTTCCCTAATGCCTTTCATGATACCAGGCAGAACCTCGCTTACGGGATTCGACTTGAATAGCCTTCCAAGAACATTTCCTTCAGCAACATTCCCACTCGGCTTGATCTTGTACCCTGCAAACAGCGTCTGAAATGCCTCAGCCTCAGCTATCCGCTTCGTCCTCACGCACTGCTTGAGCAAGTAATTTCTTGCAACCTTACGCTCATTAAATCCTCTCAAGACCTGAATCTCAGCTTCTAGCCTCTCTAACTTGGACTTGTCACCACCGGCCTGCTTGGTGCGCCTTGCCATCTTCTGACGGTCGAAGCCTCGCGCAAGCTTAAGTTGGGCTGTGAGCTGTGATACGCCATTCTCGAAGCGGACCTTTAGGCGTGAGACTTTGATACGAATTGCTTGATTTTGTATTTTCGAGATCTCACTCTCGATTTCCTCTTCGCGCTTGCGCTTCGGCATGATGATTCGTTGTTCGCAGTGTCTTGACTGACCAAGGACGAGAATGCCTCAGCAGATTTGGAGAAATTTTGTTAATTGTGAAGGTTCGGCTTTAACCGGCGCTAAGACGCGAACGCGTGCCTGACGGATATGGTCGGAGCTTTTGGCGAAGAGTGAGCTTCTGAGTTCGCCGCGCTCCTCCACACCTTGTTTGGCGCGCAATATTTGATTCTGTGTCTTTTGCGAAGACCGCCTGCGCAATGACTAAAGATTCCAAGTCTAGCTGTACAAGCACGATCAATCGCGATGCAGACACGACGAAATGTGGTAAGGCTGGCTAGGCCTCAGGCGCGTTGGGGGCTTGCATTGCTTCCCGTGGTGATTGGTTGCCTAAGAATAGCTATCGTTACCAGTCAGCACAGCGTGCTTGGCTCGTGTACTTTTGTATCCCTACCTAACTGACAAGGCAGATGTCGCCTTCTGCCGCGCCTGCTCCCTTCGCGTTCAAGGCATCATTGTGCAACCAGCCACCCCGGATCTATAAGTTTCGTGACATCTTTGTCCCCATCAGCTCTAACTGAAACGTTCACACGTTCTTGACGATTGCATTACCAACAATGGCAGGAACAGGCACTAGAATCACGCTTTTGATCTTCTCAGCGCTCGGCTTCTGGACTTTATGGGGCTTCCCGGCGAAGAACAACCTCCTACACTTCCTGGGAGAGCTTTCCGAGCCTGGCGCATCGATTCCTGGACCAACACACTACCCCATGAAGCAGAAGTTCACAGGGGTTGCACGTTTGGACAAGCAATTGACGACGCTCGTTGGCTTCTTCTACACCGCGGTTGACGGCAACAGGATCGACATCTCGCTGAGCTTCCTCAATCTGGGGAGTCAAGTGCTTGCTGCATGGATCTTGATCACCACTGAGAGCTACCGGGCAGGGAACAAAGGCAGCTTTATCATTACATCGTAGGTAAGTCCTTTGGCACACCGAGTACTGGACTAACGTGAGCAGAACCACTCTTTTCGGACTCTCTGTTGTCGTTGTAGGTTATGCCTGCGTTGCGCCAATCTGGTTTGCGTTCCACCTCTGGACCTCAAAAGTAGTCTCAAACCCACGCGACTGGAACATCATCCTCGACCAGCCGATCAAGCTCGCTATAGCACCAGTCGCGACACTCATCGGGTTTGGCATCCCGTCAGCAATCATGGCTCTCCCTGCTCCATCAGTCATATCGTTTGGTATCAAGCTTAATTGCTTGGCCGTGCAGCAAGGTTGGCCGATTTGGATCTACCTTGCGCAAAAATCACTAGAAGCGTTCGTGGCGTGGTTCCGGCCAATGGTGAGCATGCGGACCGAGAAGCAGAAACGAGCAGAAACAGCTAGATACATGCGTCGTGCTTACTTACTCGCTCTGGGGACCTCTGCAGGCGCACATCTGCTTTATACCGGTCTCGGACTTGCGACTTACTACCTACCTGGTGTGCTGAGTACAAAGCTGCAGGTCCAGCTTCAGCCGGAGAACTTCTTCGTCCCGCCCAATCCCTTTGGCGACGAGAAGGCTACGACGCTATCGAATGGTGCATTGTGGTTCTTGCAGTGGGATCTAATTATTGGCGTGCTTGCGACCATGATCTGGGGCGTAGCTGTCGAGCTATCTGCGAGTGGGAAGCAGCATGATCTTGGTGCTTGGATCAAGGCTTTGGTCGAGTATGGCGCTATTGCAGCCGTTGTCGGTCCTAGCGGTGCTGCCGTTATTGCTGTTTGGAGACGGGATGAGCAAGTCCTGAAGACGAAAGGAGAATAGGCTTTTCCAATGACAAGGTTCAAGGATTTAGAGCATGTGGGTACATACGGGCGAAAGCCTCGAAACCCTTGCATACCGTGACATGAACGTGACGCGGTTCTAAAAAGAAGGGGTATGAACCGACTCTTAGCTTTTATAAGCATGTGATGGATGCAACACTTAGAAACGGAGGTAGAAGTGGAACTAAAGCATCTGAGTGCTGTGAATACTTAGTGACAAAGATAGTTCAGCTCCTTGTAGTTGCGTTGTACTGGCTGAGCGTCAGTAGGAGGTGAGAAGAACTACAAGACTGCTTGTTGTGCACGGCTAGATGCGCGAGGACGCCGCGCGTCAGGTGGGCACTTCCCATCCCAGCGGTGCCGAGAAAGCCCAGAAATGCTTGTTTAGTAGCCAAATTTAGCGCCCGACAGATCAGGGTGGGGACAAAGACAAAATACTCAAGAAAGCGTCGGCACATCAGTGTAGTCTGTCTTTATTATTGTGCACAATGTTTGCTAAGAGAGAAATCTGGCTCCTGGGCTCCTACCGACTACGCAGAGAAGGCCGTGCAAATGGAAGACAACGCAGAAGAAGGGGCCTGGAGTTCTGTGATGAAACTAAGTCGAGCAGGAGATGACGACGCGTCTTCTACACCTCATGATCGACTTCCTAGACCAGGCTCCTAAGCCGAAAGCTGAAACGATTTTAGCAGAAACTTTTGTCTGTTGCCGGATACCCAATAGCACCGTGCCCTTTGGTACCATTGTGCTTGGTCAGCCGCCGCGCCATGCTGGACGTGGACTGAAACGAAAACTAACTTGCCGCCCGAGGTGAAATGTCCCAGGAGTATATCCCCAAGAACATGCTTGCATGCAGCATCTTCTTCGACCCTCCATAGACAATCTGTCACTGTTGACCTTCTCATCGTAGACATACTAATCTTACTACGATGTTACTAAACATTCTCCCGCTGCTGGCAGCGGCGGCACCACTTACTGCAGCTTCAGCAGGCTACCTCCATCTCGATGTCTCCAAGCGGGCGCCCTCGAAACACTCCCTCGTACGCCGAGCGCAGAGCTTCCAAGCTTCCGTGACGCAGGACGAAGGTATCGAATACCTTATCAACATCACAGTGGGTACGCCGCCACAAAATATGGCAGTGACCCTCGACACCGGGTCTTCTGATTTGTGGATTCCGTCGGTATCCTCACGACCATGCGAGGAAGGGCTTTGCGACGGTGGCGAATTTGACCCGTCAAAATCAAGTACATACAACGTTATCCAACAGGGAGGGTTCAGCATTACCTACGCTGCTGCCGGCGACAGCGATGAGGGAAATTGGGTAGAAGAGAGCATCACCGTTGGTGGGAGTAAAACAATCAATAACACCATAATCGGCGTGGCCCTCAATGGCGCAGATTATCATGGTGTGCTAGGCTTGGGCTACGACACGAACGAAGCAGAGGCCAGTTTCTCCAGCAACGGGTCATACCAGAGTGTGCTCGATCATATGGTCAGCGAAGGTCTCATCAACAGGAGGGCATACAGTCTGTACCTGAACGAGCTAAACGAGACGACGGGATCAGTGTGTTTTGGCTGTATCGATTCCACAAAATATACCGGCGACCTCGTTGCTCTTCCACTACAGCAGAGTGCCTCCGATTCATATTACGAGACTACGAGCGATACGAAGCCCAGCGTCTTCTACGTCACTTTGACTGGCGTCTCGTTCATCGATTCCACGGGTGCAGAGACTACGCTCTCTCCTGAAGGTTACTCTCAGTCTGCGCTTTTGGATTCTGGCACATCCGAGGTCCTCATCAACAACGATATTCTGACGGGTCTCGCCAATGGTCTCGGAGCTGTCTATATTGGTGGTGATTATGAGGAATACATTGTGCCATGCTCATACTCCAACACGAATGCTAGCATCAGATACACCTTTGGTGGACAGGGTGGGCCGTCAGTTGATGTACCGCTCTCCGAAATGATCTACGGCCAAATCGTCCCACCAGAGGATATGGCTGGTCACAGCTCTGGTGGCTGCGACATGGGCGTAATAGGACCGACCGACGGCTCGATTGTCTTAGGCGACACCTTTCTCCGTAATGCCTATGTCGTTTACGACCTTGACAACTACCAAGTTGCCATTGCACAAGCAAAAGGTGGTCAAGGAAGCACGAGCAGCATTGAAATTATCCCTACAGGCACTTCCCTTCCAGGCGTCTCAAGCACCGCGACAGCTACCGGTACACAGCTCGACTACGCACAGGCTACGGCTGAGGCGACTGGTGTATCTGAAGTATATGGCAACACAGTTACAGCAGGCACACCTACCTTCCAGCTTGGTGTTTCTGCTACTGCCTCTAACGCTACACCAAGTCCAACGACTGCGTCTAGATCTGGATCTGGATCTGGCTCTGGCTCTGGATCCGGATCCGGGTCTTCGGGAAGTTCTTCGTCGGGCCTGGCTGCCTTTGTCACGCCCGCGCCTCAAGCTGCTTTCTTGGGCGCCGCTGGCATTGTGGCAGGTGCGCTCTTGTTGTAGAAGTATAGCTGACCGACCCATGCATCGGAAAATGAGAATAGATCATTATTCAGAGGCAAAGTGATGTGTTCATATAGATACTCTTGCAAACCGGTCTTCTCTTGGGGAAACTCTACGGTTTTCTAAAACAAAGGCCAATCGTGCCTGACACGGTATCAAATTGCCAGTGACGCAAACACAAAAGTCACGTGCTGCGTACCTGCCCAATGACGCACGAGCCTCGCGAAAGTGAAGGAGTTCGTGTTCGTACCTGCTTTCAGGTTGTCTGTACCATGAAAACAACTCGGCGCATCAGTGACTTACTTTTGCCTTGAATGTCAGAAAACATAATGCCACGCGATTGATGCCTAGTGCGCGCGGGGGTCCAACGAAGATACCGATGCCCAGAAGGAAGAATGCCTCATCAGGTATCAAGAGCCAGAAGGCGCCAACGCGTCGATCGGCGCGTCGCGCAGCCGCCCAAGAACAGGACGTTCCGGACATTTATCAGGAGATGCTAGTTGAGGCCTACCACAACAATCCTGATGATTTTGCGTCCAGTCTTAGACCCGCCAAGCGAAGAAAAGTCGAGCAAGAGGCAGCTATCGAGCAAGAAGCAGCTGTCGAGCATGAGACCTCTGGCCTAGGTAAAATCGAGCCTGCAACGCCACTAGCATCGTCGCCACCGCTAGAGCATTCACGTTCACCCATTCCAATCCCAATACCACCGCAACAGACCGTGTTCAACAACGACATCTCCGATTCAGAAGATGACTCAGACGTCGAATTCGAAGATGTGGAGATCGGCCGCCAATCGAGTGTTGAAGCTGGCAATGTTACGGACGATCAAGCAGAGCCCAGGACGCTTCGTATCGACCTCTCTGCGTCCTCAGTGAAGCCACAGAAGTTGGTTCAACGCCGAAAGCCGGTCTCGAAAGCAGAGCGTGACTTTCGCTTGGACGTCCACAAATGGCATTTGCTGACGCTACTCGTCCATATCGCGACAAGGAACAAATGGTGTGATGACGAACGGGTCCAGAACACGTTGAAGCCGCTCGTGAGCCGGAAGCTGATCAGTAATCTTCACTTGCCTGAGACACGGACGCAGGCGGAACGCAAGTACGCCTTTGAAAGGGCGGTTGAGGAGGTCTGTGAGATTTGGCGAGCGAAATGGAAGGTAACCTCCAGAGGCATTAGGAAGGCAGTGTGGAAGGAAACAATTGACATGGCTAAGGAAGTAGAAGATGCCGAAGATCCTGTTGATTTCGACGATTTCAGAGATGCTGCGAAGCAGTGTTCCGGAAGCCGAGATCTCGGTGCGCAGATGTTTTGTGCTTTGCTGAGAAGTGTAGCTGTTGAGACGAGGGTCGTGTGTTCGTTGCAGGTATTACCCTTTTCCAGAGTTGCAAAGGGAGAAACGCCACAGAAAGCACCTCCAGCATATATCGCAGCCGGCAACCAAGATTATGGCACGAGTCAGGCTAGCGCGACTTCTCGCCGGAAGAAGAAGCAAAAGAAAATTGTTGACTCACCGTATCCTATATGGTGGGTGGAGGTCTTTAGCCCTGCGATTACCCAGTGGATTCCACTCGACCCGGTAGTGAGAGATACGATGAACAAACCCAGAACAGGATTTGAGCCCCCAGCGTCGGACAGCTTCAACAGCATGTCTTATGTCATGGCGTTCGAGGAAGACGGGACCGCAAAGGATGTCACCAAACGGTATACTAGCATGTATAATGCCAAGACCCGCAAGACTAGAGTCGAAAGTACGAAAGGCGGCCAGCAATGGTACGACACTATCATGCGCGTATTCGACAAAAAAGTACCAGAGACGAGAGATGAGATCGAAAACGCAGCGTTAGCACGACGCGTACAATTGGAAGGTATGCCAAAGAACGTACAGGACTTCAAGGACCACCCTGTTTATGTGCTTGAACGGCATCTGCGAAGCAACGAAGTTATTCATCCACAGCGCGAATCTGGGAAATTCACTGTGGGAAGTGGCAAGATTCAGAAAGTCGAAAGCGTGTATAGACGGGAGGATGTACATGCTTGCCGGAGTGCGGATGGCTGGTATAGGAGGGGAAGGGATGTCAGGATCGGTGAGCAGCCACTGAAACGCGTCGTCCAAAGGAAGAAGGGGTCTGCTAGTGTGCAGTTTGAAGAGGAGGACGACGAGGCTGAGGGGGACGGTGTGGCTCTCTATGCTGAGTTTCAGACTGATGTCTATATACCACCACCGATAGTCGATGGTCGAGTGCCAAGAAATGGATACGGGAACCTGGACGTGTATGTCCAGAGCATGATACCAGCGGGCGGTGTGCATGTCCGGCATCCACTTGCGGTACAAGCGACAAAAGTACTGGGCGTCGATGCAGCGGAGGCAGTGACAGGTTTCAAGTTCAAGGGCCGACAAGGCACAGCTATCATCGACGGTGTTGTCGTTGATGCACGATTCACCGCTGCTATGCTAACCACCATAGCTTCGCTGGAAGACGAAATGGAAAAGGAAGTCGATGCTCAGAGGACATCCATCATGCTTAACGTATGGAAGAAGATGCATGCTGTTCTCAGGGTGAGGCAAAAGGTTCACGAGGAATACGGGCAAACTACCAGGGGCAATGGTTTTATAGACGATGAGGATGAAGCTGAAGGTGATCCAAGCTACGACACTGACCCAACGTACGAGAACGATGCAGACGCCGGGGGGTTCATCGCAGATGTGGTTGGTGAGGCTACAAAGGCATCGAAAGCGGAAGAAGCGGCCAACCTGAACCTACTCAAAGAACGAGCTCCGATTGTACTGCCACCGCTGGTTGTCAGACAACAGGCCGTGGTCGTTAGGTCCCTGCATAAGCTGGAGGGGCATGCAACCGACGAAAGAGCCTCTAACAACGATAGTCAGGACGACTTATTTGGTCTGGACTCAGACCAAGCTGACGGGACCATGGCGACCGATGAAGCGACTGTAGAGGAAGGAGGTGGCTTCATCATTGAGGACGAAGCCCATGACGTCGATCGTGGTGGAGGCTTCGTTGCCGAAGACGACGATACTGCTGGTGGAGGCTTTCTTCCCGAAGACGAGGATCAGGCTGGAGGTTTTGTACCAGAGGAGGTCATGGGTGGCGGCTTTGTGCAGGAACACGACGACTCGGAACCGGGGGCGAATGTGTTAGAACACTCCTCCAGGTCGCATCAGGATGACGGGGGTGTCCAGACCTCTACTCTCGGGCCACAAGGGCAGATCTCAGCGAACAGATTCTCTACAGCGGGTGGTGGTTTCGTGGTCGAAGAACAGCAAGAAGGACAACTGGACATTGCTACGGAAGGTTTCTCTCGGCCAGATCCTGTCAGTGGCACAGGTCGCAGACCATTCCTAGCTCATCGGGTATCGACGGGTGAAAATGCGATAAAAGCATTGCAGCAGATGAACGGGTACTCAATGCCGTCTCCCCAGATTACGAATGACACAAAGACCGATGTAAGCAACGACAAGCAGAAGGAGATGGAAGACCATCCAATGTCTGAGACTTCGATACTATCTGAAGATCCAGAAGACGCCGACGCCGACCCTCAGTGGATCGAAGACGCTTTCGATGACGAAATGTAGGGGCAAGTAACATGATAGTAGTATAGTATTGTTCGTAATTCAAAATCCAAGCTACATGGGGTATCATAATCAGTCAGAATCGTAGGCAACAAGCGTTGCAGTCGGTGTCGATGTCATAGGCTTCGTCTCTTCGAGTTCAGGTTGAGGTTGTTGTGACGGCCTGTTCGGCTCCCGTCTCACTGGATGCCAGGCCTGTTCGTCTTTCAGGAAAGGGTCACTCTTCGCTCTCGTGTTTCCCTTCAGGCTGGTCTGCAGGGCGGTCTTTTGCTGAGCCACATCGGCGAGCTTCTTCACCTTCGTCCTTATGCCGCTGTCTCTCTCACTCGCTTTTGCATCAAATATGCCACGAGCAGTCGTGCGCCCATCCTCTACTCCATTCCCAGCAAAATCCATGAGCCTCGCCCTCTCTCTATCTTCTACAGCCGGCGCAGCCACATCCATACCCAGCCCAAATCTCTCCTGCAACGCCTCCCCAGTCCTCTCATCATCCTGTCTCTGCCGTCTCCCCACCCGGAACTCCCTCCTCACCCTCCTGTTGATCTCATACGGATCCGACCAATCCCTCTCACTCCGCTTCCTCAATTCTACCACCCTCGCCTTCTGCGTGCCAGCCAGCTCTTTATCCTTGACATTCTTCTCTAACGCCCCAAACGCGCCGTCCCCTTTTAACCTCGCCGCAACCAGCTCTGCATCCGTCTCTCCAATCACCATCTCCCCCTCGAGCACCTTGTCCCGCCCATCGTCGCGCCGTCGCCCACCACTCGTTACAACATACTCCGTGTTCTGCGGGTCTGTGCGCACCTCGATCCACCCGCCACACAGCGTGTGTTTGAATCGGAACGACCACACGGGCGTGCTGTAGTAGCTGCCCACTTTCTGCTTCTGCGCGTTGAAGCGCACGCCTTGGCCGATGATGGCCTCGGGGTGGCAGGTCGTGCACCAGATGGCGAAGGGGCATTCGAAGCGCACGGTTTGCACGGTGCTGCCGTCGGCGGTGCGTTTAGTGTTGGAGGGTTTCTTGCCGGACGCTTGGTTGAAGGATTTCACGCCGACGAGGTCCGGAGGGACGTAGCGGCCCATGTTGAAGCCTTGCATTTTGGGGCCGGTGGGCGCTCGGCGCCATTGAGCTGCTTGACGCCTTGAGAGGGTGAGTGCGAACAGGGAAGTTGGTGTTTTTAGAGTTGCTTTCAAAGTTGGTGGAAGGTGTCGAGATTCCTCGGCCTGAGGCAACAACATTATGGTCGCCTCAAGCTAGGCTTGGCGTTATAGAAGACGGAACACTTTAGAACACTACCTAACCATCTGGAAGTTGGGCCGGTAAGAAATCTCAGGAGACGATACTACCTAAGATTTGATACACTAATACTAGCTGATCGTTAGAGTATATTCACATAGTTTAAGATATATATAAGCCGTGTATATACTGTAATATTGAGGATTGAAGTCCAGTCGTCAAGCCTAAGCCTCGGATATTTAACGTGTCGCGCCTAAATTAACCACAATTCCGCGCAGGTAAGCGGGACGTCTTGAACGCCAGCTAGAGATGATTTCCTACTACATATTAATCTGCTGGTTGTTTTGTCTGTGTGAGCACTACGAGTACTCATTCAGGTCTCACAATACAAGTCATGTGCACAACCAACGTGGTGTATCAAACATCGTTATCTTGAGGGCATCATACAGGTATCTCATTCTTTGTGCTCTGGGCTCAGAGTCGTCAACAGCTTGTGAAGTCGCGTGCGACCTGCGAGCTGGTGATCCCAACAGGGAACATGCATACGAAGCTGCAGCTCCTAGGTCAAGACCGATATTAAGTGGCAGCTAATGTGCTCCCCTCATGTCTTTCATGTAAGACAACGTGTCCTACGTTTGCACGCCTAACTTTAGCTATCAACATGACCCGTATCTCTGAATCACAAGGAGCTCGAACCGCCAGCACGATTTAAACATAGGCTGAATATGTTTCAAGATCACGGCGAAAGTGTTAATAGCAAACTGCTTCGCCGATTTTACGAGCCGTTGATTCTTCTCAGTGTCCTCGATCCTACCCGAGGAGCTCAACGTCCTGACCTGATCACCGACCGTGGTCTGCAAGGACGACAGAAATTATGGCGAAATTTTTGGCGAAATTTTCTTGACCAGCTGTCATTCTTGTGTGATGCGAAGAAGGGCGGGGATACAGTGACTGCAATTGCAGCTCAGCGGACCGTCGAGCACACAGTCTTCTGGTTAGCCTCAAATTCCAATGCCAGGTTCAAAGCAAAGAACCACGTCGAGTGGATCCTGTCTCGGCTGAACGACCTTTACGATGCGGACCCAGAGGAGACTGAGCTAATCGAGAACGACATCACGACTCGATGCACTGAGTTCAGTTCAGCCAGAATCAAAACATATGTCACGTTCCTCCTGAAGGATCTCAAGGCTGCTCCCTCGACTGAATTGCCAAAATGCGACGAAGGTAAGTCGCTTTGTACGCACCCCCTCCCGAGGTGACATGATCATGTTCAGCCAGACCAGCCAATCATTCTTAGTGGTGTGTTTTACAGCTTCTGCTCAGCCAAAAGGTGCTCGAGAATAGAATCTCCTCTCCTCACCCGGTAATTCCAAATGCATTCCTCGGAGTTTCCTTTTCGCCACAAATGGTCTGGCTTGTGTTTAGTCTAACATCGTGATAGACAAGCGACTTTTCGATGCACTAAAACCTTTCCAACAGCACCAGCATGACCCCCGCGCACTCTGTGCCTACGCCTACGAATTTCGAAGGACGGAAGCAGTACAAATTCTCACAAAACGACATATCAAACACGAAGCCCGTGGTAGGTGGTCTGATCTTCGTCATAACATCGGCAGGCTTGGGTGTTGGGTCAAGGCTGTCAAGATACTGGTTGAAGCGGTCCAAAGCTTCCCACAACAGCTCGTGGGTGCTAAGGTAGATCTGACTCTCCCTCGTGGCCCGGCAGATATTCCTCCTGGGAGGGAGGAACGCCTCGCAGTTGACTTCAAGAGCCTTGTTAAGCGGATGACTCCAAAGAACGACAAGGATAACGTGGATAGACTCAATCGATCTCTCGACGAATTGAAAGCGATAGTGCCACTGACACAAAAGTTTGAGGAAACGTACTTGGAGTTTGAGCCTCGTCCACATGCCGAGTTACTTGTCTTGGAACATTTCTCTGAGCTCAACTTCGAGTTTGTGAACGATGACAGGTATATTGGTTGCAGTAAGCCCTCTTGCTACTGCTGCGCCTTGTACATGAAAGTGCATCCTGGTCGATTCGAACCACGAGCTTGCCACGGCAATTTGTGGCCAAATTGGGCACCACCTATTCCTCTGCCTGTCGCGACGTCCGTTGTGAAGAAGGGCGCACGGACGCAGCGACCGCAGGAACATCACACTTTCCGGCTACTGCAAGCTATGGTACCTCTTATCAGGGCTGATGTAGAAGAACAGATTCAGTCAAGGCGACCGCGCAGGGACAGGCTGCCTGACTCTACCACAGGCATGTCAAGTGTCGCTATGAACCCGGTTCGTGTTGGATTCACCTCGCCAGGGGTAGTCGGAGCTGGCATGGACGCAGCTGACGTAATAGCGTCTCTTACCAGCGGAGTCGAACATGGACGTGGAAATGCAGACGGTGTAGATGCAGGCTCTGACGCTGCAGATGACGGGCTTTCGACAACCATGAGCGGCGAGGACGACCTATCGAATCTTACAACGTCGAATTCAAGCAGAAGTGGCAGTCATGATCGTGAACGGGAAAGGAATCGTGGGCTCCGTCCCTCGACCATCATCCATGATAGTTCTAGCGAGGATGAAGATGGTGGAGTCTTGCTCTTCTCTGGCAGGGCGAGCTAGAATGTCGCTGACGGCGTTGATACCTGTCGGCCATTGGTCAGTCAATCAGTCAGTCAATCAATCAATTCGTTTAGCAAGCAAGCAAGCATGGTAATCCTTTACTTGTTCTACAAGCCTAGTACTTGATTTGGTAAGGCAAGAGGCAGACATGACACGGCTTAATGTAAGCCTGAGGTATTAACCAACTCTTTCACGTGTTCGCGCGTCTCGTGAGGGGTTTCATACGTTGTCCTCGTCTCGCGTCTCGCGTCTACGCGTATTGGTATCCTTGTCTTCTGCTTCCGTACTGGTAGCATATCATGGCGTGAGTCCCATCGCCTCGAATATTATCTCGCGCAGCCTCAAGAGCTCGCTGACCTGCACTGTATTCCGTGTCTCCAGCCTCGGTCACCATGCGCTCGTTATGCTTAGCGTGCCGCATCTGAATGTTGGAGAAAGCTGTTCTCGCATTAGGAAAAGCCATGTTCTAGAACACAGATCAATGACCAGCTGCCTTCAAGCCGGCTCCCAATGCCACGAAGTTGCTCCATTCGTCTTACTGCTATCATGATAGGATACCCTGCACATTTAAATATCCTGCTTACCTGACCATCGCAACACCTAACACCGCAATACTAACCATCCCACCCCACAACAGCGACACCGACAGCGACAGCAACCCAATACCTCACAATGTCCTCCCACCCCGACATAACAATCTACTTCCTCGGTGCCTCGCGCGCAATCCGCATCCCCTGGCTCCTCGAAGAACTCGCCATCCCCTACACCCTCGAGACATCGCAGCGCAACACCGCCGGCCTGGGCCCCCATGAATTCAAAGACAAGATCCCCGCGCCGCTGAAGAAGAGCCCGACCATCCACGTCAAGGGCGGCGCGAGCGACGGGAGCGATCTGGTCGTGCAGGAAAGCGGCGCTATCGTCGAGTAAGTAGCTTCTTCTGCTCTTTTATCTGCTCGATCTATCAGGTTGAAGAAGAGCAATCTAGCCTGGAAAGGACGAAACAAACCCCAAGTCGAGCAGGGCAAAAAGCTGATGAACACGCGATCCAGGTACCTCGTCGAGACCTTCGACAAAGACGGGAAATTGCTCCCGAAAGACGTCGGCGCGCGCTGCAAGGCGTACGAATGGCTACATGCGGCCGAGGGCACGTTCATGCTGCACGCGCTCGCGATCCTCTACGCGCGCTGGAAGATCCCCGAGGCGGCGAAGGAGTACCTGGCTGAGATGGAGCAGAACATGTCGGCGAACGTGCTGAATGACTTCCGGTGGATCGAGGGGGCGCTGAAGGAGCAGAGACAGAAGGGGAGTGAGTTTCTCGTTGGGACCGAGTTGTCTGTGGCGGACATAATGATGGGGTTTAGTGTTGAGTTCATCCTGGAGAGGAAGCTGGGGACTAAGAAGGGGGATTGGCCCGAGACGGAGGCGTGGTTGGAGAGGATGATGGGGAGGAGTGCGTATAAGAGGGCTGTGGAGAGGAGTGGATATACGTTAGATAGTAAGGGGCAGTTTAGGACGTGAAGAGTGCAGTGGCATGAATGCTGCTGAGAAATACGACGTAACACTTCACTTCGAGGTCGGTTCGATGGGACTGGACTGTTTCGGAAACTCCGTGGGACTCGGCATTGACATTGCCTGCTCACATTGAACTTGGATGAGACCATCTCCTCGTGTGCAATACCGTTTGCGACGCTAAGTGGCTCGAGACGAGAAAGTGACTTTGACTTGGAAGTGAGCAAGCGCTTTCGCAGACATGTTCTTGATGTATCGTGTTCTGCTCTGTCCGGGCTTTGCGAGAGATTTCGGAAATGCCACTCGACAGTCTTCCCATTCTTCCCATTCTTCCCATATTTGAGCAACTTTATTGTGGTTTGGACTGAATACTCTATGGCGTTCAGTTCAAGCTGCTCTGTCCCTAGAGACGAGATCTGGACTGAAACGTCCACGTTCGAGCGTTGGATCGCACGCCAGGCAGGCGCAATGGTCATGCATCTCGTGCTAACTACGATTGCAGACGTGCATCGCCCCGCCGTCACAGATCAAGTATTACTGGGAACCCAGCCATTCCACGGCATGGCTGGTCCATCGTCTGCTCGCTTGTACGCGAAAATGTAGAGATGTGCTCGCGCATCGGCATTTGAGAGTCCTGTGCCCATGAAATAAGCCATGACACCAGCGACTATGGCGCTTGCTGTGAGCCGATACCAGCTACTGCATCTTATCAAAGAAGCAGGGTCTTTACTCACCTAGGGAGGCGCCCATCATCTCGAGAGCGTTCTGATCACCGCTTGAAGAAGCACATACGATCGGCCTAGGCACATCTAGGTCCTCCCATTCGTTGTCGTCGCCAGGAGCATAGATGATACTTGGCCAGTCGTCGCGGTCTTCTTCTTCCTCGACGTACGATCCTGTGTCGAGATCGCCTGCGCCAACCAGAATGATGTGGGGGATGTGGTGGTCATTGTCTGGGTTTCCAAAGGTACACGGCCACTCTGTACATTTCTCGTGGTTCATCGTCGAGACCACAAGTGCTGCATTTTGCTCATCGAGTTTGTTCAGCAGAGTATGATACGCGTTGACAAAGGACTTTTGGCAGTCTGCGTCGGGATGGGCGAGCAGAGAAGATGCTATGAGTATCACGGCACGTTCTACGATGCCGCGGTCGTTGATGTCGTCTACCACCATCGCAAGTGCATCGATGTCAAGCAACCATATCATCCCGTGGAAAGCCTCATTGGACATGTCGTCGATCTGTACTGTGGTTATATCAGCATGTTTTGCGACGCCGTTGACCCATCCAGCCGCCAGGTCAGCCATGCAGGTCCCATGATCACTGCCGTCGACAACGATCTTCTGTTTTTTGGTAAAAGGTCCCACGAACAGCCAGTCTGGCTCTGACCTGCCGCCTTTAGTCCACTCCTATGGTATGGTTAGACAACGGTACTATGATAGACTGCGGGTGGGACTTGCACTCGACTCGAGGTTGACGCCGGTATCAAGCACATAGAGCCGTACGCCTTTTCCAGCACTCTCCTTATAGTGGTATTCATGCTCCTTATCCAAATCGTTGTTGAACGATATCGGCATCGAGATGAATTAGAGGTGTCGTGGGGCGTCAGGCTGTGGTGGCCAGTCGGCATCGTCTCTTCGGGTTGATCGAGCCTGTCGAGCCCATTGCCGTTCTCGAATTCGACGCCCAGCAAACATCGGCGACTACTGACGACGAAGTGAGTGGCTTTCCCATTAGAACTGTCCTCGGGCAGTGGATATCTACTTGCGCCTTGGACCTGTGTAAAACATTAGTGTATCGTGCGCAGTGCAGAAATTGTTCTTAGATTTCCTTACGAGCTCTAGTCCGTCATATTTCTGTTGGTAGACCGCTTCGTCTAACTTGCCATGATCCACCACGTCGAACCTGTCTCGCCAATCGAATTGGTTCGCGATGCATAGACGGTGTCGGAACTTGCATCAGAGATCAACGCTTGGTGGAGTTCGTGGTTCGTGTTTGGCTGATCACCGGGTATGTTCCACACAATGTTATCATCTGGGTATCTCATCCAGAGCGCATACCAATAGGTTGCTGCGTAAGCATAGGAGAAAAAGAGTGAGACCATGAAAAACAGTATGACGGGCCGGTTCTGGGAAGCCATCTTGGACACCTTGAAGTACTTGACGAAAGGCGATACTTGGTACGATAGAGGAGATCATCGACCATGGGCAGTGGTTGTCAACGATGTCTTGTAGAACAGCTACCTATGTCCAGAGGTTTCGTCTGCATGCCTACAAGGCCTGTTCATTGTGATATACATTCATGCTGACGCTGTGCTGTCAACACACTGACTGTGCGGGTATCAGCGGGTCAGCATGAGTTCAAGGAGATCTTGAATCCGTGTCAAGAAAGTGGCCCTTACCTCTGTCCGTAGCAGAAGCTGACAGTCCAGTGATCGAATAACGCCACAGCACACATGAAAGCCAGGACGCCATTCCACTCCCTAGGAGTGAATGCTGGTAGACCTAATATGATGCCACATTGAACTAGCTGTGACTAGGGCAGGTTTGTAGATCGTGTACTATGCTAGAAAGACAGAAGCACGAGGCACTCCCCGTGGATGTCGTTGGAATGAGAGTCAACCATGAAACCTTTCAGGCTCACAGCCACAGTCGAGCTAACGTCAAGGCTTGAAGGTTTCGTGGTGCCTGGAGCACTCGGACCGGAGGTCATAGACAACAAACAGAGAGATCCGCGATCATGATACTCTGTTGCAACCCCCGGACACATCAATGAGCTCTCATAATATCTAGGAATAGGCTCCCTGATAGGGCAGCCGACTCTGATAGTATTCTTCATGTAGGCAGGTAAGTACTGGCAGTGACGGTAGGAAGGCAATGGTTGATACTCCACAACGCGGCTGTGAATGGTAGTGCTATTTGAGACTGGTTGAAGCAAGTGAGGCGTACTTCGGTTAACAAATAGAAGCTACTAGAGTCGGCATATGCCAGAGCATCTCCCGACAAGCCTGTACCTGAGCGCATCACTACTGTCACGCTCCTTCCTATTCTTCGACAATGGTTTCGGCAGTCTTGTCAGCCAATTTGACTTCGCCCGCCGTCGCAGCAGAGACTGGTCGCCCGTCATCTGGTTGAAAGGATTGTCCGCTGTGTGCCGAACGACTTGAAGGTTGTGAAGCCTGCGAGTGCGTGGGCCGAGCCAAAGGTTGTCTTGTTGAAAGAGGTGGTGGCATACGTCCTCTAGCTTCTGGAGTGGCAGCACCACTCTTCGCCCACGGCGCCTGCGTCACTCCGTTGACAAAGCCTGATGGTGGCGGTGCCCTGAGTCCAGCACCACTAGCCCAGGGCGCCGCAGTACCGACGCCTGCACCGGGCGGCCTTGTACCCGCCGCATTCGTACTACTACCACCATTCATTGGATCCCTCAATGGTTGACTCGACTGGTGTGTTGTTTGAATGATCGGCCTTGCACTTGGATCCTTCTCCCATCTTAGTAGGTTGCCGAAAGGAAAGTGCTGGACAACAGGAAACTTCGACAAGACCTCTGCATCATACATTTTAATCAAGCCCTTGTTGATCTTACCCCAGCCGTCCTTGATACCGGAGATGTCGAAGAGCATAGGGCTATGCTCCCAGAACGGGCCACGTTTGATATTGTGGATGAAGAGGATGGCGGAGAAATAGAGATTGTGAGCAGCTTCCTTCTCCACAAGATTCTTCTTGGTGACAATGCTTGGGTCTGGGCTTGAGGCTAACGAACCTGCGGTCGGCGTAGGTGTTGGCGGTTTGGTTTCGGGGTCTGGAAGAGACGGACACAGTTGTGCGGAGCCAAAGATGTAGGGGAGGAAAGAATTATCGTCTAGGCCCCAGACACCGTGAGAGCCAGCAGGTTCGAGGTTATAGGTTTGGATTAGTGTGCGAACAAGGTTCAGGTAGGGCTCAAAGATGGCTAGGACGATCTGACGTTCTATGGGAGCAGATCCATGGTACTGCTCTTGCGGTCGTGATGTCGGGTGGCTTTGTGGCTCTTTCAGCTCGGCGTTGAAGTAGCCTAACTTCCACAAGCACGCCAGGAAAGCGAGGAAGCTGAGTTCGTGGCCTGAGCCGTAGTCCAGACGTTGAGCGCTGCCGAAGCTACCTAAAAGGTAGGCTTGCACTTCAACTACGGCCGGATGGAGGGTTTCAGGCAACACATCCTTGAGTAATCGTCCCACACGCTCTTCGACTAGTTGGTACCACTTCCTGAAGCTCACATTGCCGAACCTTCGTGGACCTGTATCTGGCGGAGCATCGGCTATGAGTGCTTCGAGCTCAGATACCAGCTGCTGTATCGATCTGATCTGGGGCAATAGGTCTTCTTGGCGTGATGTATCTAGTTTGAATTCTTTGATGGCGCCGTCTGCTGATCGCTTTCGTGGAACCAACGACCGGTTGAGCTGAAGTATGAAGGTAGTGATGTCCCTATATGCCAGCGACTGGAGAAAAAATTGAACATCCGTGCCATCGTGGATCCGCTTTGTTGGGTCCGAGTAGTCAGGGAGAAGACCACTTTGAGTGAGACATGGAAGGGTCGTCATTGTAGGTCAGATACCGTGGTTTCGCTGGATGAGTATCAAGCAGAATTCGGATATATGTTCATATCATCGGCCTCAGCGCTTTTCCAAACCCGACGATATGTACTAAGTGAAAGTGAAGGATAAATAAGGCTCGGTGGAGAACGAGAACGAGGCTCTGCTCCTCGAGGATGGCATTTTATCTACGTCATGCTTGTTTGTCGTCAAGTGCATGGCCCTAACCCTAACCCTGTCCATCGGGCTTTGCGCTAGACGTTCGCCGTTGCCGGGCGGCAACGCTTTGTGAGTGCGTATGCTTCATGGGCGCGTGTATCTGTCACTCGTATCGAACTCGAGCTGCCGAACTGCATGGTCATCTTCATGCGAGATCTAGTTTGTCCGAAGAACAGCAATGTCTACGCCAACAGCAATGCTGAACCAGATGGCTTCAAGCGCAGGCTCACCGTACAATACGCGTAAGCGACAAAGAGAATCGACAAGTGCGCAAGACACTCCCAGCAAGAAAAGAGCGACCACAGCCAATGTCGTTCAAACAGCGGCAGCTGCGACCGCATCAGAGCCAGCACCTTCTTTTCGGCGCAAGAGCAAGTCGCGGCTATCGCGTCCGAGCTTGCCTACATTAGCTAGGTCGGCACCAGTTCCACGACGGTGGCATGACCAGTATGAGCTGCTGGACTCGCCGGAGAAGGCGAAGGAGAAAGGCACCCAGCTAGAGAAACCAATGGTGAAGCCCAGGAGAATCATGAGGAAGATTAGTCAGAAGAAGGGACAGACAGCGAGTCCATTCAAGGGCACAGCGTTCGAACAGCTCAACGAACTGCAATCGGGCGCTGTACTCAACTCTTTTGACTCGCCTGCAAAGAATACCAGAAGGAGATACAAGAATCCATTACTCGCGTCCAGAATGCAAAACCTGCAGCAGCAGTACGGCGGAGGTGACCAACAGAAGCTTACACTCGTGCAAAGGCCAGCTCGAGCAGCACTAGAAGGTCAAAACAACTACGCCGACTGTGGACCAGAATCTTCTTCGAACGGCCCTGAAGCGAGTGCCACCCAACAGGTTGCGGAGGAGCTTCAAAATTCAGAGGACAGAGGTACTGGCTCAGTCGCAGACCACACCGAAGAAAGTGGGGAGGATGAGCCAGGGCAACAATCGCAGCACGAGACGGATGGAGTGGAGCAGCATGATTCGTCTTCGAACGAGAGTAGAGTTTCGAGACAAGAACCCAACAGTGGAAGGAAAGAAACTAGCACGGGGCGAGAAGCACCAGGATCTGCATCGCCTCGTCAGGAGAGTAGATTGACCGCTGTGCAACAACAAGACACAAGGTCACCGAGAGGTGCAGAGGAACAACAGAATACGGATCACAACGAAGGAAGCGGACCTGGGGTGGATCATGCAGAACAAGAAGAGCCTCGAAGACGACGTGGACGTCCAGCAATGAGTCAGGAACAGCGACAAGCAAGAAAAGAAGCCGAAGCTCGGCAGCGTGCCGAAAATGCGCTCGAAACAGAAGCTGCTGAAATGGCCGATTTTGGGAAGAGAGGCCAGATGTTTGTGCAGAACATCGAAGATGTCATCGAAGAACTCGGCGGTGTTGATGTGTGGTCGAAGATGGGTGGTGGTGCCAAAACGATCACAGCCTTGGTCGCAAAGAAGAGAGATATGGAGACAGACAGATGCCAATCCGTCTGGCGGCAGATCAGAAAGCTGGCAAGCTGGTTCAAGGGCCTCGACGAATCTGACGAGGTGCGAGTCCAGGCAACTCTCGGTAAGCTGCAGACAGTTGCTACTTGGAGACACCTCAGTAGGGATGGAGAGATAAGACGAGGCGACCAAGTCATCATTGAGATCTTCGAACATCTGATACCGCATTCTGTCTACCTCATCAAAAGCGCGCTGATCGGAAGATTTTTGGTAAGTTCTATTGACTCATGGTGGGAAATGCTACGGCTTGTCGACGTTGCTACGAGCCTTTGCAGCACTGCATTAGAATGGCAGCCGCGACCGAGTACTCTGGTAAAGGGTATCCGAAGAGAGGTGCGTACTCACATTCGGCCAGCACTTGCCGACATACACGGTGCTCTTCAGGCACATCTCAGCCTGCTGGAGCAGAAAGAGCGGAATAAGAGGAAAGCGGCAGAGCTCGCGAGGGCGCAGAAACGTGCACAAACGATGCGTCAGAAGCAGTGGGACTCGATGCAGGCTGGGATGCCGTCAAGTCAAGTGTGTGTACCGCAGGCGGTCCAGCCCAGAGGAGTAGGGTCTGAGGAGGAAGTGGTCGACATCGATGAAGTAGAAGACGAGGCCGTAAATCATAGTACTGGCGTGAAGGCTACCCAACCACGTCCTCGTGTGCAGAGAGAAGCGACGGAAGAAATTCCACCCCCAGACCCGGTTGTCACCTGGACAGAGCAAGAGCAGATTGTCCTACTCAATGGCTTGCAGCATTTTCGAGGGCCAGACCGCTATTCTCGCATCCTCGAGACATCCATGTCACTGGTTATGAAGGACATTGACCAATGCATTGCCCAAGCACAATACTACAAGCGATCTTGCAAACAGATGTTGGCAAAGATGGCCGCGGAGGGTGATCGTAGTTATGACTGGCTGAGGAGTGTGTGAAACGTGCCAGTGCCTTACAGTTCTTCGTTGTAGATGAGCAGATGGACAGAAAGTATTATACAGACTCTCGTAATGATGGAGGGTGTGCGGTCTCAAACTTTGCGACCCAACGGTCTCGTCCGCATTAAGCTCAGAAGTGAGGCCTTTCGAAGCATATTGATCGTCAAATACAGCTTCATGACCCATTTATGCCAAACCTACCTCGTGCTGGCTGATTGAGTTGCGGGATGGGACACCTGTAGTCTGAGCTGTAGGGGCCGTGATCGCCGCCACGTGGGGCGGAAGTGTCGGGCTTGGGAAGCTAATCAGCTAGTGATGAAGATCCCTGCAACGCCTGCTGGGTGACCTCACAGCGCGTTTCGATAAACTTGAATGGCGGGTGTGTGCTAGCTCGTCGTCATGCGCAGATGGTTCATGCTCGATGCTTGATCCTGGTAGACTTCTCCGCGCCGTATCCATGCTTGGGGCTGTCCAGTTCTTCTATGTTGTCTATTTGGCGGCGTTGGAGCGTGTTGTGTACAGAGTAATCCAGTATGGATAAACCATCATCGCGCAGGCAGGCTGCGACTGGCGATGAGCCCTCGAGGAGTGTCAGCCGTGCTGGCACGACGAGTACAGTGAAAAAGCCTGCTTCGAAATCCTCGACATCGAGCACGCGACCGACGACAAGTCTGACAGACCGACTGTCGAAGCCGACAGCATCGTCAGCTACCAGGACGGCGACCTCGAGCCTGAGCAAGCCTCCAGCGAGGCCAACATTGGCCGCTACGGCGCGCAAGCCAACTTCGTCTACGGACACGCCTACAGTATCAAGCAATCGAGTACAACAACCAGTGGGCGCAGGCGACGAGAAAACAACCGACGATGAATCCAAGCGCAGCAGCATGGCCGCGAAACCGAAGACAAGGTCCATCGCGCCCTCGTCCGATGAGCGTAGCACCAGCTCCAGACCCGCCGCTCCCACGCTGATGCGACGGACATCGACTGCGACCAGCACATCAACCTTGAGAGCAGGTGCTACGAGTCCTACGAAAAGCCATACGAATGCCCAGAGTCCGACAACAACACGAGCAACTACTGCGTCGAGGACGGCACCCGTGTCGAAAAGCAAGACCAGTCCTATGAACTCCACGACCAGAGCGAAACCCACGTCTAGCACTGCGAGACCAGGTTCCGCCATGGGCGAGAAGAAGCAGAGGTTAAGCACGATTCCTGATTCGCCAGCAGCAAGGACAAATATAAAGACGAACGAGAATGTCCCGCCATCGGCCAGCAATCCGAGCCTAAAGAGGCCGATTCTGGGATCACGCAAGTCCACGCACTCGGTGCTCCTAGAGCAGCGCATTCGTGAGTTCGAGCTAGTCAACCAGATGCTCCAGCAGGCTATGGCAGTGGACGGCCGAGAAGAAGAGAAGGAGGTCATTGGTGCCGAGGCTGCTGAGACCATGTCCAAGCTGCGAACCACTTTGTCTAAAGCAAGGGAATTCGAGAAGAAGCATGGCCGCATGCCATCCGAAGCCGAAATGACCGAAATATCTTCTCGAGACGGCGACGACATCGTGACGGATCTGGAAAAGGACTTTAATCCCCGCGAGTCGATCATGTCGACGACTCCTTCTGCGGCCGGCGACCATGCACATACCTGGCGAGAGGAGTTGAACGAGTCGAGGGCCTATGCTAGCCAGCTGGAGCATCAGGTTGAGGACATGACCGCCAGATTGCATGCTCTCGAAGATACCGCTGGGACACAAGGCCAGAAGACGGCGGGTGACGTCGAGGCTGTTAGAAAGCAGCACACCAATCAGCTGAGAGACATGAGCTCCGCGAATCAGGCGCGATTAGATCACCTAAGGACCATCCATCGTGAGGAAATGACTGAGCTGAACGAGCAGCATGACCAGGAACTAGAGGAGATGAAGAACAGCCGAGAGGCTGCCATGAATGAGATGAAGACGATGCTCGAGAAGAATCTTGCCAGCAAAGAGGATCAGTTGGAGAGGTTGCAGAAACAGGTCAAAGACCTAACCAAGCACAAAGACGAAGACATGGCCAACAAAGACAACGAGCTGCAGAAACTGCGAAAGCAGATCGAGGGCCTTAACACACAAACACAAGCGGCGCTGGAGGCAAAGAATAAGCATGCAGACACACTGCAGGAGCAGCTCCAGGCATTACACGTCCAGTTGGATGAGGCCAGGAACAAAGAGCCTGATACCTCGGCAAGTGATGCTGAGATTGCCGAGCTAAGATCTGAACTCGACCAGGAACGAAGCAAAGTCTTGAACATGTCAAAGCAAACTGCGGAAATCGCACAGCTGAGAGCCGATCTTGAGCAAGAAAAGAGCAAGGTACCGGACACTTCGAAGCAGGATACCGAGATCGCCAAGCTCAGGGCGGAACTTCAACAAGCCAAGGATGCCGTGCCGGACACATCTGAAAAGGATGCTGAGATCGCTAGACTACGAACCGAAGTTGGAAATCTGTCGACCAAGGCTGAACCAGAAGCCCCTGCCTCCCCAACACGAAGCCTGTCGCCGGTCAAAACTGACTCCGAGAGGGAGGCGCTCCGTGTCAAACTTGCTGCGATGGAGAAGCGACACCAGGCCGCGAAAAACAATGCAAAGTCAAAGTCTGCTAAGCTGGCCGAAGAACACGCTGCACAAATGGCCGAGGTTCTCAAGAATCATGACGCTGCACTAGCTGAATCGAAAGCATCGCTGGAGCAACTGCAAAAGGACCTGGAAGCTAAGCAGGCAGAACTTAAGAGCCTGAACTTGGGGCATGTGAAAGAGCTCGATGAATTGAAGAAACAGATTTCGAGTCATGCCGCCGAAATGAGTGAAGTCCTCAAAAACCACGATACCGAGCTGGCCGAGTCGAAGACTCCGCTTGAGCAGGCACGAAGGGATCTGGAAGCTAAGCAGGCTGAACTCGAAAACTTGAGCACTAGCCATGCGCAAGAGCTTGACGAATTGAAGCAGCGGTCTTCGAGCGATGCTACAGAGATGACTAAAATGCTGGAAGAGCGAGAGACCGCGCTGAATGAGTCGAAGGCCTCGCTAGAGCAGCTGCAGAAAGAGCTTGAGACTGAAAAGGCAGAGCACGAAGCCCTTCAATCGAGCCATGATGCGGAGCTCGAATCAGCGAGACAGCGAAGCTCAAGCCAGGCCGCCGAGGTTGAGAAGTTGCGGAAAGAACTCGAAGCGAAGCAGACGGAGCATGAAGCCAAGCAGGCAGATCTTACTACTGAGCTCGAATCGGCTAAGAAGCAGATCTCGAATCGGTCTGCTAAGGTGGAAGACCTACAGAAGAAATTGAAGACCAAGGAGGAAGAGCGTAAAAACTGGCAAACGAGCCATGATGCCGAACTCAACTCGATAAAAGACCACTCATCAAACCAGGCGACACGACTAAAGAAGCTGCAGGAAGACCTTAAAGCTAAACAGGCTGAGTATGAAGCTCTCCAGACGAGTCAAAGCGAAGAGCTCGACTCACTGAAGCAGCAACGCTCAGATCAGGCTGCCGAGATGGAAAAGATGCAGCACGCAGCTGAAGCTTCCGAGGCTCGAAACGTTGAACTTTCACAGTCGGCCACGATAGTTGAGGAGCTGCGCAAGGAGCTCAATGAACTGCAAGCTGCTAAGGAAGAGAGTGAGAAGAAAGCTGCTGAAATACTGTCTGCCGAAAAATCAGTTCACGCTAAGCAGCTGGAAGCTGCAGAAGCTCAGGTCGACATGGTGAAATCTGAGCTCAAGGAATTGACAGCATCGAACGAGAAGCTCGAGTCTGAACAAATAGCTAAGCTCCAGCACGAGCTGACTGGCGCTCAGAATGAGCTAAGTTCTGCCGGGAATGTCCATGATCACGCACTGAAGAATCTGCAAGAACAGCTCGACGAGGCAAGTAAGCAAGCTGAGACGATCCGGGCCGATCACGATGCCAAAGTCGAGCAATTGCAAACGGAGGCCTCGAACACAGCCCAGATACATGAAAAATTGAAGGCGGAACTTGAGACCCAGCTGACTGGTGCTCGAAACGAGCTAAGTTCCATCCAGAACGTTCACGATCATGCGATAAGGAGACTGCAAGAACAGCTTGACGAGGCACAAAAGCTGACTGAGTCGACTCGAGCCGAGCTTGACAAGAAGGTGGAAGAAATACAGGGATTGAAGGACACTGTCCAAGTCCATGAAAGCGAGAAGACAGAATTGGAGTCTCAGCTCGAGGAGGCCAGGAAGCAAGCCGAAGCAGCTCGTCACGAGCATGATGCGAAGGTGGAAGAGTTACAGAGCGAGGCTAAGGATACTGTTCAAGCACACGAGAAGGCGGAGACCGATCTCAAGACGCAGCTAGATGAGGCAAATGAGCGCCTCAAGGGTCTTCGGGATGAGCACGACAAGAAGGTAGAAGAATTGCAAGGGTTAAAGGATACTGTTCAAGCGCATGAAAGCGAGAACACAGAGCTAAAGTCTCAGCTCGAGGAAGCCAGGAAGCAAGCCGAAGCAGCTCGCCACGAGCATGACGTGGAGACAGAAAAGTTACAGAACGAGACCAAGGATACCGTTCATGCACACGAGAAGGCGGAGACCGATCTCAAGACGCAGCTAGATGAGGCAAATGAGCGCCTCAAGGGTCTTCGGGATGAGCACGACAAGAAGGTAGAAGAATTGCAAGGGTTAAAGGATACTGTTCAAGCGCATGAGGATGCCAAGGCAGACCTGCAGTCCCAGCTTGAGGAAGCGAGAAAACAAGCCGAAGCAGCTAGGGCTGAGCATACTGCGAAGGTGGAAGACTTGCAGAAAGAGGCAGAAGAGGCCAGGAACACCATAAAAGCACGCGAGCAAACGAAGACAGAGCTCGAGAGCCAGCTTGAAGAAGCCAAAAAGTATACCGAGGCTATGCAAACCAAACATCGCGAGAAGTTGGAAGAACTACAGAACGAGCTCAGAGAAACTGCTCAATCACGAGAGAACATAAAGGCCGACCTTGGGGCGCAGCTTCAAGAAGCAAAAGACCATGTCGAATCTGTTCAAAACGAATATCGCGAAAAGTTGGAAGGATTGCAAGATGAGCTCAGAGAAACTGTTCAATTACGAGAGAACACAAAGACGGAACTGGAGAGCCAGCTTGAAGAAGCAAGAAAGCATACCGAGACTGTTCAAACCGAACATCAGGAGTTGCAAAATGAGCTAAGAAGTACTGCTCAGTCACACGAGAACGCAAAGACAGAACTAGAGAGCCAGCTTCAAGAAGCAAAGGACAGTATCGAGGCTATCAAAACCGATCACCGCGAGAAGTTAGAGGTGTTGCAGATTGAGCTTAGAAGCACTACGCAATCACAAGAGGACACAAAAACAGACCTTAGCGCACAGCTTGACAGAGCGAAGAAGCACGCCGAGACCATCCGAGCCGACTACGACACTAAGCTTGAGCAGTTACAGCAGCAAGCTAGAGATGCTGCTCAATCACACCAGACCGTAAAGACCGACCTTAGCGCCCAGCTTGACGGAGCGAAGAAGCACGCCGAGACCATCCGAGCCGACTACGACACCAAGATTAAGCAGTTACAGCAGCAAGCCAGGGATACTGTTCAAGCACACGAGAGAACGACGACTAACCTCGAAATCCAGCTTGAGACAACGAAGGGTGAACTGCGTAAACTTGAGTCTGATATGGAAACTGCAAAGATCGATCGAGACGATAAGATGTCTGAGATGAAGAAGAGCCATGAACAAGAGGTTCAGACAGTAACAGAGAAATTGCGGGAAGCTGAGACTGCTGTGGAAGCTGCAAAGAGCAATCAGGCGGAAGAGATAGCTCAGGCTGTCGCTAAGGTGGAGGAGAGCCACCAGCAGCACGTTGCAACAATGAAGACACGCCATCTCGAACGACTCAGGCAACTTGAAGAAGAAGCGACAGGATCGCTTGCGGCTCTGGAGGAGCTCGAGGCGGGTACTGAAGAGAAGGTCGCTGAAGCAAAAGCGGCGGCTGACGCTGCCAAAGACGAAGCGCTCGAAGAGCAGGCTGCACGTTATCGCAAAGAGCTCGAAGCACTCAGAGCCAGCCACAACGAACGACTCAAAGAGCTTGAGGAAGAAGGCACAGCAACCCTTGCCACCCTAGCAGAAGTGGAAGATGCAAATAATGCGAAGATCGCCGAGCTGCAAGCTGTAGCGGATGCAGCCAGGGAATCGGCCTTGGCGCAACAAAGCGAAGGTTACTCAGACGAATTGGACGAGCTCGTGTCGAAATATGCGTCTTTGGAGAAGCAGCTTGAAGAGCTCATATCCAGTCACGCGTATGAGCTTGATTCACTTAAATCTACACATGAGTCTAACAAAGAGGCAGCGCTACAAACGCTTCGCGACGAACACGCGACTGCTATTGCTGTACTCGAAGCGCAATCCAAGGACGTCGACGGCGATGAGATAAAGAAGCTTAAGGACAATCACGCAGAGGAGGTTGCCAAACTCGAGTCACAACTTAAAGAGCTCACGTCGCGCGCCGAGGGCAGTCAGTTCCAGCTTCAGACGATGAAAAGCATATTCGCTGACCAAGAACGTCAAGCTGAAGAGAGGGACAAAGAACATGAGAAAGAAATGCAATTCGAGAAAGATCAGTTCTCACAAGCCGTGTTGAGGATCTCGAATCATGGTGCACAACTTGCTAGCAAGGATGCTGAGCATGCAGAGGCACTTGAAAAGGCAAGACATGAGATGCACGAGGCTCACGAGAAGGTCATTAATGAGCTCAAAGCGGATCATGATGCTCAGTTGAAAGAAGCAATCAAGCAAATTGAGACCAACGCCAAAGAACTTCAGGATCAGCTGAAAGCTGAACACGATAAGGTTTTGGAAGCAATGCAATCGGCATCAACTACGAGAGATGTCGACCTTGAGCAATTGAAGACCGAACATGCCGATGCACTGAAACAAACTCGAGAAGAAACTGAAGATAGCCATAAAGAGCTCATTCACAGCCTGACAACCGAACACACAACGAAGCTAGACAGTCTACGGAATGAACTCGAAGAAACGCACAAGGCAGCGCTCGCCTCTGCCGCAGTCGACCACGAACAAGCAATCACAAGTCTGAGGAAAGAGTACGAGAATTCTATCACGAAGCTACAATCTGAGTTGGAAGCGAAGAAATCAGCGGATTCGGAGGACCCGTACGCAGCTCACGAAGACGCAATCGCGACTCTCAAGAGTGATTATGAAGACTTGATTTCAAAACTGCGGTCCGATGTGGAAACGACTAAAGCGGCAGCTTTTGAAGAAGCAAATATCGCCAACGAAGAAACGATTACGACCATCAAGAGCGGCTACGAAGCCTCGATTTCGAAGCTGAAGTCCGAGCTAGAGACGATGAAGTCTGCTAATAGCGAGGAAACAAGCAGTGACCTCACAGAGACACATCTCGCCCTCGCCAATGCACAGAAAGAGCACGAAGCGACCCTCAAATCAGTCAACACCTCCCACGAGGAGGTAGTCGGCAAATTGGAGCTCGAGATCGCAGATCTCAAAGCTGCGCATGACCAGGATCTTGCCGAATCCGCTACGCAAGCCCATGCACAGCCGAAACGAGATACCTCCGTTGAAGACAGACTCGCCACTGAGCTAGAGGCTGCACAGAAGAAGATCGAGGATCTATCAGCCCAGCACGAACGATCCTGGTCCGAAATGATGACTCAACACGCGGAAGCCCTCGAACAACTCCGCGACGAACTACACGCCGTCAAACACCAACTCACCGACCGTCCCGACCAGCGCACTGAGCTAGCCGACCTCAACCGCAGAGTCGCCAACGCGGAGTCAATGTCCGCCACCATCGCCGACCTCGAGCAGCGCAACGCAGCACTCAGCGCGAACTACGCCGTCGCCGCAGATGAGGCTGCACAGGCCGTGGACCGAGCGGAGCGGCTCAACGCTGACATCAAAGAGCTCAGGAAGGCGACGGTGGGCAGGTCGAAGGTTGTCTGGATGCCTGCGAGTCCGAGGGCGGTGGGACCTACTATGAGTCCTACTTTATCGAGTCCCGAGCGGGACAAGCTAAGGCGGGGTAGTCTTAGTCTGGTGAGTCGCAAGATGTCCGGTAGTGCTGCTGGTAGTCCGAGAGCGGGAACGGCTGGGTCTGGATTTGGGTTGGGCGCTAGTAAATGGGCGGCTGAGCCCGAACCTGAGCCTGAGCATACGCCCGCGCCAGCTGCAGCCGCGGCGGCAGCGGCCGCCGTAAACTCAGACTTGAACGCCGAAGCACCTACTTTCTCGCCGTCGGGTCTGGTTCCTGTCCATGTTACTATCGGTGCCGGTTCAGTCGCGAGCATCGACAACGACGATGTGTTCAGCGACGCCAGCCCACTCAGCAAGTCAACGTCGACGCGAGCCGAGAGGAACGTGCAGGGCCAACTTGCGGGCATCAATGAGGATATACGGAGCTTGAACGATTTGAGCGAGCAGATGCTCGCGCAGAATCGGAGGATGGCGGCGACGTTGAGTCGGGTTGATGAGTTTACGGGTAAAGTTGGGCTGAGTGTGGAGGGCGAGGGGAGGGAGGAGGATGATAAGGAGGAAAGAGTTGTTGTTGAAGAGGAAGAGGAGTGATTCATTGAACTGGAGCGGGAAGGGAGTTGGGGAGTTGCGAAAAGTGTTTGTCTATCGGTCATTGGTGCAATTGATACATAGTAGATACCCTGTTGAGTTGTACATTCTCATGCAAGCGGTTTTGTCGTGGTAGCGAAACATGGTGGGCATGTCAGAATGCGCATTTCCGCGTTTTCATGATGTTGCTCATGTGCACATACAAATTCTTGACTTGAGCTCATGAGCCCTTGAGCATTCGTGACAAGTGGTCCCCCTGTTCTATGCAATCTAAGCGAAACCTCGGATAGGCAACTGGGCAGGTTGCGAGAAGTTGCGTGATGCCTATTAGGCTATGAAACATGAAGTGGAACTCCAAGGACTGATTGAGGTTCAAAATCAAGTGGATTCGTCTTGGAGTTGATAGGTTTCGTCGTCACGTCCGTGTTGCTGGATGTTACTGTCGGGTTGACAGATGATACCAGAGACGTTGCTTGCCATGGCATCTTGTTCACTCTCCACTGATGTCTCTTCGACTACGGCTGAGTCGTCGTTGATGTCGAGATTCCAGAGGCCCTCACTGATCTCCTCGAGGTAGTTGTAGGTATCGGCATACTGACGCTTGACTCGGATCGATTCGTCGTGCAGGTTATAGTACTGACAGAAGCGCAAAAGGTCGGTCAAAGCCCCAACTGTCTTTGCATCTTCGATTCCTACGATTCTCAGACAGAGCTCCAGACTCTGCTTGTAGCGTTCCCGAGCCTGATCAAGCTCACCGCAATCTTCATGTATAACAGCCAAACAATGCAGCGCAATAGACACGCGATCCCAATACCTCTCGACATCGACTTGTGCGACATCGACTTGTGCGAAATCGACTTGTGCGACATCGACGAGACGTCCGAAAGTCGACTGTGCTTCGTGGTATTGCCGCTGTTCATAGTAAATCATTCCCAGTCTCAACAAATAATCAATCTCCATCGACACAGTGAACATGTTCGACTTTCGCATTGTACCCGCAGCCTCCAGGCAGTATTTCAGCGCCAATTCGTACATACCAGCCCATCGATAACATTTAATTCGTGCCTGCATCAATGTCCACCAGAAAGCTATGCCTCCGGCTGACACATTGGCACCATCAATAATGCAGTCCCACATGCGTAGATGCACATGCTCGCTGTGAGTCTTTTGCAACTGCTGAGCGAGTGCGGTCCAAGGATGCATGGGACCTAACTACCCTCTCGTGGCACGGACTATGAAGCCAATAAATGGTGAGGATATCGACTGGTGTTTGATATTCCACCAATCAGGAGAGAACAAAAGGACGAGTTGAACATCCAGACCAATTTTTCTGCGTAGATTTTGAGCGACAATGTCTGCAGCACTCGACAAAGCAGAGCGAGCTTGTGTAAAAGCACGCGCATCCCAGAGCTGAACGCCAGTTTCAAGCAGATTCGCGATGTTAGGACGGAAGGATGATTGAACTTCTATCTCCTCCCTGTTCGTTGTGATCATGACCCTCTTCGCAGCACGCAAGACCAAATCCATCTCGGTATAGTCTCCTGGTAGAGCCAGAGAACGTGTAACTTTCGGAGTGATCGATGCCGTGGTTGGCACATCGAATGTAGAAAGCCGTAGGATATCCACAGGAAGGCATGAGCCGTTGGTCGCACGCGAGTTCTTCTTCGTAACCCTCGTTGGGCGAGTATCGTTCACAGCATGCTTGGATCGAGACTTCGAGTATCGGATCAGCTTGTGCGGTGGGACCTGTTGACATACCGTCGTTGGGCAATATCCTTGAGCAAGTCTCTCAAGAGCGGCCTCCTTGTCCTTGGCTTTCGTATTCTTGGACAAACCCCAAAATCGAATGCGTTTCTTGCACATTTGTTCTGTGGGGTGGAGGTTGTGATGAGTCTTGAGATGCCGGATGACATCTTTCAGGATCCTGTCCTCGTCAATGTAGAGGCGAGTAAAGACAGGTCGAATAGCCGTCCATTCGGTTTCAGTGTATGGCCGGCGTCTCGGTTGAGTTTGGGGCATTGCAAGCGGGCTTCGGAACAATTCTTCTGGAATATTGGCAGACTCGAACTCTTGAAGGGTTGGCACGTGCCATTCCATGGATTCATTGAGCGTGTCCATTAGGAAGACCTATCAGTGTATAGCAATGTGTCAGGAGTTGCCACGAAAGACTCTCATATATATGTTCGAAGCCCTGAAAGGCTGAGATGTCATACACATATCATGTAGCTGATGTGATTATTTGAATGCTAGCGCGCAAAGGTTTCCTGCAGCTGAGCTTGACTCTGCACAATTGGGGAAGGCTGACTAGGCGCATCCTAAAGACGTCGTGACCAATAACATTGCGCCATATCTGTGAGATGTGCGTAGTCCGCGCGTTAAAGGCCACACGTTGGTCTCTACAGGCAGTGCGACCAGTCATCGCGTGAGGAAGGTAGCTCCCCAGCAAAAGTTCTGTCCTATGCACTAACGAAATCCAGGTAACTTCTCTGCCATGTTTGAGTGTAGAGAAACGATGATATTGAAAAGGGTAAGCTCAAGTTTGGTTCATAGCATGAACAGCTTCTCGGCGTCATATTTGCCCATGGGCAGACTCAGCGTCAATTATCACGTGAGCACAGGAATTGGGCAGGAACTTTGTGGTAGCATCCTTCGCTTTACAGCAAAAGTTCTGCTTCCAAGTTCTGAGGTGACATGGCTGCTTCGAACGGTTTCTGGGACCAGGGTGTTGTGGCGGATCTTGCGGTTGAAGGTGAATGCTAGCTGATGAGTCTAGACTGGCAAGAAAGGGGTCCTCTTTGTATCAATGGCAGAAGATTTTATGCAAAGTGTTGCCCCTGGGTGTGTGGGACTGTATCACTGACGGGCAGCCTGGACGTAGGCTGAACTCCCTCCCTGCATATTGCTGGCAGGCAATAGCACATCAAGCTGAAATCGGTCAAGCTTGTTCATACCAGTCAGAACAGTATAGTCACGCTGGCATCGCGACGAACAAGTCGCGAAATCATGCTGAGACAGTAAGTGGCACAAGATTTTGACCCTCTGGCTCTTTCGAGCTCCTGTCCATGCGGTTGCTGCAGTTCGGGTTGTGAGTGGAGGGACTGGATGTGTTGCAGCTGTGATGCAACCCAACCGAAGAGACCTTCGAGGTCAAGGCTCGAGGGATACCGTTTCTTATTGAGCCTTCGTCTGGTCTGAGATATGTTTGTACGTCCATCATATACCCAGCGAAGGGGCTGTACACTTAGAGCTGCAAGCTTGTGCAGTAATGACTTGGAGAGGCACCTAACCCCATATGTGAGCATGCAAAAGTGATGTCATGCAAGCTCGAGGCCTCAGGCTGCAAGCTAAACTTGACGGCGAGACGGCTGGTAGGGTCCGCCGATCATTTTCGCTTTCGCTACCCTGAACCTCTTTGGTTCGCTCTCTAGGTACATCTCGTACGTATCTTGAAAGTTAATGTCGCTGGTACCCGCGATCCAAAAATCTCTGTCGTACTATCATCTCACGAACAAACTCTAGTTCACCGAATCAAGCGTTGAGTGATCGTGATGAAATGCTGGTGAAAGTTACTACTCCCCGAGGCTATAGATGCAGTGGATTCGACTAGCAGCGTCTGCAGTCAATTTTTGGCCCTCTGGCTCCATGCGCCCCTCAGGTTATTTCCACGCGAGAGCTTGAGAGGTGCTTAACAGATAATTGCCGCATGAAGAGGATCACTACTCGATCTAGTACGCTCCTCGTCTTCCACATCGCATCTGCGCGGCAACGATAGGGTGCTCCATCGGCACCAAAGTTTACCGAGTGTGACTTTGATTCGCCGTTCGGCATTCGGTGGGCCGGAGGCAGGACTAATAGCACGTTGGGCGGGGATCGAGTGGTATGCCAAGAATGTCAAGACTCTTGGCGTGGGCCTCCGCCTCCCTTCAGTGCGATCAAGCCTTCTTCCAACCCTTACCAATTTTCCGGCTAATCCCCATGCACGGATTGCAACAATCAAGTATTGGAGTAAACTCGATGCGCCAAAAGTCTTGGCCATGGCGCCATGTCATCTTTACAGACTCCTGGTAGCCTTACAACGTCACTTACACGTGCCAACATATGGAGAAACTTCATCACCACCGTGGTCCAAGACAGCGGCGGCTTCTCAACTGCTTGGCGAGCTTGATTTGCGACCCAACCGAACGCCTTTCTCGAGGACCCCGATGCTTGCAATGTCGAAGAGACGGTTACATCACACTGCAGTGGCCGGTACACCCCACTTCATGATTGGGAACGCGGCTGTTCCTTGGTACGCTTATTTGCCTACCCCGAAGCATACTTGTGGTGGATAGTGGCGTAGTAGGATGCAAGGTGACTGAATTTGCAAGAACTGCGACTATATTCTGTGCTTATATTCTGCGCTCGTCCTGGTCCTGGAGCACTTCTTCGAATCTGGAAGGCTCATCTCTTGCCCCTTTTTTGGTCTACTTCAACTCTTTCTCTGCGCTATCTTGGTCACAGTCATGGGCACCTGGCAGAAGTTCAAGTCCGCTGTCATACCGACAGCCCCCAAGTCGGAAGATGGGCGGGACCAATGGCCATCGCGGACGGCGTTCCTCCTCGCCAGTTTGGGAGGCGCCGTCGGACAAGGAAACATTATCCGCTATCCATCTCAGGTGTTCAACAACATCGGTCTCCAATGGTTCGTTCCATACTTGATCGCCATTTCGATCTTGGCCATTCCGCTATTGATGCTGGAGATTTCTATCGGTGTGGCATATCGCGGAGGCTCTGTCATCGCCTTCAACAATGTTAATCGACGGATGAAAGGCATCGGTGTTGGCTCAATGCTGATCAGTGCGACGGTCGTCGTATACTTCGCCGTTATCCTTGTCTGGATTATGATCTACTTCCGCCATTCGTTCGAAAGTCCTTTGCCCTGGACCAACGACGTGGAGTCGTTCTACTACAACCAAGTTCTGCGACAGGTTGACCCTGTACCTGGCGAATTTACAGGGTCCGGTGGTATCGCTTCGTACACCTCGTATCCAGATGTCAGTCTCATTGGAGAGAGTGTCGGTTGGTCTGCATTCATCTGGTTTTGCGTCTGGTGTTGCATGGCCAATGGTGTTGGTCTGACCGGCCGTGCTGTCTATGTCACAATGGCCTTGCCGATTCTCATGACCATCATTCTCCTCGGTCGTTGCGTGTCGCTGGACAACGCAAGTCGTGGTATCAAGCTTTACTTCGCGACTTGGAACGGAGACAAACTGGCCGACGGACAAATATGGCAAACGGCAATCGGGCAGGTCTTTTTCTCGACCGGTGTCGCCTTTGGATACTACATCTCATACGCATCCTACAACGCAAAATGGTCTAACGCCGTCCAAGACGCCGTGATCTTGGTTTGCAGTAACTGCCTATTTGAGACGGTTGCAGCTTTCGCCGTTTTTGGTGTGGTTGGGTACTTAAATATTCTCCCATCGAACACACCACGTTTGGGAAGCTTCGAGATTGGATTCCTCACGTATCCAGCGGCAATCGTCGCGATGCCGGGAGCCAATTTCTGGGCAGTGCTCTTCTTCCTGACGTTGCTGCTACTTGGAATCAGCTCCACCTACCCCATGCTCGATGTCGTCGTGACCTTCATCATGGACCGATGGCCGAAACTCCCCCGTCTCGCTGTTACGACGTCTTTGGTGGTCGTTGCCTTCTTGATCTCTCTCATGTATTGTACACGAGCAGGATACTATATTCTTGATGGTGTCGACCGATGGATCAACAACATGACCCTCGTCTTCGTTGCCTGGTCCGAGGCCTCGTTCTCGACAAGTGTATATCGTGTACGCGATGTCTTCTCCCAGGTTGGGAAGCCGGCTTACTGGGTATTCAACTTTGGCTATTTTGGAGGTATGATTCTTGGTGTCGGTATTGGTCAGGGCGTGAGTCCTTCAGCGGGCGCTGGCGTTGGGTTCGGTGTCTTCATCGTATGCACGATCGCTGCGGTGCTCATCGCCAAGTCGCCGGACGCGGAAGCTGCCAGAAAATTCAACAACAATGTCTACCTGAAGAAATTCTGGTATCTGGCTTTCTACTCGGTAAGTCTTTCCTGCTCGGTCGTGTCAGACACTTACTAACAGTCTCGCAGGGTAACCAACTCCGCCGAGACCTTAACGTCATTGTGGGCGCCGGAAAGAACTGGAAAATCCCTGTTTTCTGGGGCAGCTTGATGCGATTCATCTCAGCGCCTATTTTGGCCATCGTTTACAGCTTCGGCTACCCCGAGTTCAACGGCTTGCGCAACGACCCACCATACATCTTCGGCTTCATTCTGGCACATATCGTGATCCTCATCACCGTGTCGTCGCTCGTCCTCCCTCGGTACCTGGATGTCTTCATCCCACCGGACCGTCGTCTAGATGGTAACAAGCCTGTCGCACCAAATGTTCCTGAGAACATTATGGACTCACAAATTCTCAGAGAGACTGAAAACGGAAGTCAGAGCGAAAGTCAGGATGAAAAAGAAGATAGACGGAAAGCATTGCAGGATCAGCATCTGATCAAGTGAGAGACTCACTAGACGACAGATGTAATAATCACAGTGATGCCACAGTACACGCAGATGGTAGATAATATATGTTTTCTTTGTTATCTCTTTTGCAAATGCCTGATGCTTTGCAACAATCATGATAATTCTCTCCAGTTCGTGACGGAACAGGTTCAGCTCGTCTTGTGCGTGGTATGGGTCAGGTTGAGATGCGTACGGCAAATCAGAGGTGTCCTTTCCGCAACGTCGACTTCTGGGTTCCTTGTTTCTTATTCGAATGTAAATCCAGTATCATAAGCAACCTATTATCTAAATATACCCATTATTTGCCTGTCGCTGTGACAGCTTAGTGCTTTTGGAAAATAAGTCAGACGATAGTTTTCTGCCCATCTAATCTGAAAATAGCATGAACCTGATAGCTCGTGACGTGATGTGATAGAATCCAGCGAAATACATCATTCGAGTTACAACCCTCTTCATACGACGACCTTCCATTGCTTGTCACTTCGAAATCCACACGCCTCTTAGCTAGCTCAGCTAAGGTCAAATGATGCCGCCACCTTCACCACCGGCAACACCACCAGGAACAACCCTTTCCACACCCTCACCAACAGAACTCCACGACCAGGATCCACTAGCAGCAGAAGCCTCCAGAGCCGCCATGTCCGCGTCTTCACAGAGACTGAAACACATCTACCTAGTCGTTGCGACCACTCCGTGCAACAACGGCAGACTTGGCATCGGACTGAATGGGAAACTGCCTTGGCCCATGATCAGGGCGGACATGAATTACTTCAAGGAAGTCACGCGCGATGGATCGAGCAAGGAGTCTTCAGATGGTGGTGCACCGAAGAATGTCGACAAGGCGAGGAACTGCGTGATCATAGGACGGAAGACATACGAGAGTATCCCGCCGAAATTCAGGCCGCTGGGCGACAGGACGAATGTCATCGTGACGAGGTCGAAGGCTATGGATGTCGCGAAGAGCATCTTGAGCGATCTGCAGAAGCAGGCGCGTGACGCGCACGCGAAGAAGTCTGAGCTCGAGCAGAAGCAGAGTACGAATCCAACTCCTGCTATCGCGCATCAGCTGGAGGTGGCGGAGGCGGAGTTCGAAGTTGTTGGAGACGACGAAAGTACGACTGTGGCGGTGAAGAGCAAGCCTGAAGGTGTCGTGCCTGGTGTCATTATCGAGTCAAGTCTACGTTCGGCGGCGGAGCGCTGCCTCTCTGCTGAAGGGGGAGTCTACTGCATTGGAGGCGCGGAGATCTACAATGCGCTCCTGAAAGATGAGAGGCTGAGGCCGAGGTTACGTATATTGCAGACGGAGATTCAAAAGGTCAATGAAGGGGAAGAGTTCGAGTGCGACACTTTCTGGCCCGAAGATTTGGGTGATTCGCAGAATGGGTGGGCTGAACCTCCAACGAAAGATGTTGTCGACTGGACAGGCATCGATCCGCCGCAGGGGACATCGATGGACTGGAAAGAAGACGAAAAGGTTGGTGTAAGGCTGAGAGTTAGAGGGTGGGAGCAGAAAGGAACGTCAATCTGAACTCTAGGACCGTGGCGTCGACCCATGGACCCCTCTCGCTCAAAAGTACATTTTTCCTGACCTCTTGATCGTGATTCCTGGCTTCCCTTTGTCTCTCTCGACTCAATGTGACCTTGAAGGCCAGAGATTCTGCGGCTAGAGCTAATCCGCTCGGGCTCGCGCAATCCCCCGCTATCCCGCGCTATCATCGTGGCCTTGCGCCCCAGTATCTCCGTGGGACCAACAAAATCGCAAAAACAATCGATATTCCGGATTCGCTGGTGGTCACCCACCCAACTACTAACAGAACGACGCCTTTTTTGAGTACCGCTGAGCGAACGGGAAGCGCTATATTAAGGACTCTGTGACCGATTGCGCTGGAGAGGTTTGCTTAGATAAAATATATTCTGATATTTTGCGATATGCCATGTACTTTGGGTGGCTGCCCGCGCGGAAGGCGCGACCTCAGCCAGCGCCTTGGCAGGTACCAAACGTTATAATCAGACGGCAGGCACAACCGGGCATGTACCAAAGGACTGTTTCGCACTCTACACACTCTTCAATCAATAGATCGTTGTCATCTTCATCGTTCACGTCTATATCGTTTTCAGGGACGTCAATCATACGCATCAGTCATGGCGCCCCTCATCAGGACCATTTTTGCTTTCTCTAGCCTAGACACCGGTACTCCCAAATCCACTCATAGGGCGCTCTTACTCGTCCTCCAATATCAACTTCGTGATCTTTCCTACAGCAATGGTCTGACCCTGATCTCTCAGCGTGAATCGTCCTAGTTGCGGGTAATCCTCAAATCTCTCGACACAGATCTTGCCGGCACCACTAGTGACTTTCAACCTCGCAATGATACCCATTCCCTTACTCGCAAATGGCGGTGGCTTCTTGCTCTTGCGGCCCGTTTTGGGCTCAAGTTTGTGGAGCAATGCTTCAAATGTGACTTCTTCTGTTGCAGAGTGTACGTGGAGCACACAGTTGAAGCCTGCTGAAAGGATAGATTTCAGATCAACGATGTTTATCTGTGCTTCGAATGCGCTGACACAATGGACCAGTCGCTTGGGAGAGCAAAGCACGAAACCTGGCATGATGTCCTCCTCTTCAATACCACGGAGACGCACCCGGATTTGGTCACCGCAAGTGGCATGAGGGATTTCTTCTTCTGTTTCGCCGAACAGGGCCGATATACTGACGGGTTCTCTGTTCGGCATCATGATCAAATTCGACGTCTTCTGGACGACGCCGGCCTCGATTCGGCCTTCGATCATAGTCCCTAGATCGCGGTATTTGGCTCCGATAGGCATCATGAACGGTGCATTCATATTCCGTTGGATTTTCTGCATGTTGTCAAGGAACTCCAACAGTGAAGGGCCAGTGTACCAAGACGCAACATCTTTGGGAATGCGATCTTTCACACCGAGGCCAGTTTGCGCTGAGATAGGCATGAAAGTAGAATCTAGACCCATCTTCTTCTTGAGGAAGGGCTTCAGCTTGCCCAGGATCTCGTCGTATCGTGCCTTGTCCCACTCCACGGTGACATCGTCCATTTTGTTGACGACCACGACGACTTCTTTGGCACCGGTGGTCTTGATCAGCATAGCGTGTTCTTGTGTTTGGCCTCCCTTCTCGAAACCGGTCTCGAACTCACCTTTCCGGGCAGAGATGACCAGAATGGCGACATCAGCTTGAGCGGCACCGCTCAGCATGTTCGGAACGTATGTCTTATGACCAGGAGCGTCAAGGATAGTGTACTTGCGCTTGTCGGTTTCAAAGAAACCTCTACCGACCTCGACTGTTTTGCCTTTGGCTCTTTCTTCGGTGTTCAGATCCAGAACCCAGGAGATGTACCATGTTTCTCGGCCAGCCTCTTTGGCCTCTTTCTTGTACTTCTCTAGCGTTCTTTCATCGACCATGCCTGTTTGAATAAGAACCTGTCCGCCCAAGGTCGACTTGCCAGCATCGACGTGACCGATGAAAATGACGTTGACATGCTCCTTGCCGTACATCTCCTCCAGCACCGACTGCTCAACATCGGCAGTCTGGGCAGCGGCAATGGCAGCCGCATCGGCTTTCTTCTTGGCTTCTGTCTGCGCTGGCGTCGGAGAGCTCTTTCCGCCTGTTTTCGAGGGAGGTGTGGTCTTTCCCGATATCTTGTCTCCTGCAACGGCCTTTGCGGCGTTGACCTTGGCGCCGTCTTCGGCGGTTGACGGTGTCGGCGCGGGCATCTGGTCTTCTGGTGGGCCCGTCTTCGTGGTAGGAGAGTCGGCTTTCTTTGTCGTAGCGGCTGGCGCAGCTGGCACTCCGATCGAAAGAACCTTAGGCTTTGATGGAGCGCTGTCAGCCTTTGCCACTGTCGGTGCTGGAGCGGCTGCAGGCTTTGAAGGAGGTGGTGCTGCTGAAGATTCCGCGGTCCCTCTCTTTGCGATGCTTATAGGTGCGCCTTGTCGCGGCTGGAACTGGCCAGGGCTCTGGTTGTAAGCTGCAAATGCAGCGCTGTTGTTCTGCCGCGGTTGCTGCGGCTGCTGCTGAGGCTGCTGATATTGCTGATATTGACCGTACGCTTGCTGTGGGTACTGTTGGTATTGATTGTAACCCTGCTGGCCATAGCCTCCATGCTGTTGGCCATAGCCTCCATGCTGTTGGCCATAGCCATTGTATTGCTGAAACTGTTGGCCAGGCTGGAACGATGAGGCTCCCGGCTGGAAGGAGGAAGCGCCTGGTCTGAATGAATTTGCATTCATGTTGAGGTTCTGAGCCTGTCTTGAGAGCTCTTCATCCTGTGCCGCGGCATCTTCCCACGAATCGTAGTTGCCAGACATGTTTTTAAGTGTCGTAAAGGTTGACTCGACCTAACAGGATGAAAGAGAGGTTCGAAGAGTGGGTGGACAAATCAAAAGGTCGTATTGTGGGACAGCGGCGACCAGAACGTGTAGATGGAACAGAGTCACAAGAGGGAAAGCGAGACTCGACTGTCGAGTTGATTTCAAGCCTTTTGTACCAGACAAGGAATGCTCCAGCTACGGTCGAACGACTGTTCTTCTGAGGAGTATGACTTTTTGAAACTCCAGACTCGGTGGTACCGCTTCGTCCTGCCTGAGCGCTACACAAATCTAGGGTGTTGCCCCACTAAAATTCTGGCACTAGCACGCGGGTATCTGGCAAGGCTGACATCGTTGAATGATGTAATTAATGCCAGCCTTGCCTGCACAAGCGTGCCGCCTGTAAGTGCTTCCGCTGTCGCGCGGAACATCACTGCCTACCTCATCACTACCTCATCACCTAGCCAGCTGCAGGACGGCACAGCAAATTTCCCAGATTTCGCGAATGCTAGGAAGAGGGACAGAAGAGCTTGAATGTTCTAGACTAGACTGTTACAGTGCTATCGATATATCACTTCTCAGCTTATGACTGTTTGCTTCGACTCTCTCACGCCAGCTTTGGTTGAGTCCAGCCGGTCCTTCTTGCTGGTCGTGTTTCACTAAGTAATCGATCTAGCACCGCTTCCTTGTTGCCAGTATCAAGTGCTTTCTCTGCTCGTTCCACAACAGCCTGTCTACATTCACGCAAAATACACAACTTGTCGCATGCCGCTCTGTCTAATTGCCTGTACTCAACGCCGTCATGGAATTCCTTCTAGGCAAAGTCACCCAGCAGGCGATGAATTATGCCATAAAGTCTGGTGTGACACTAACAGCATCCTATGCCATCAAACAGTCCACGAAATTGCTGCAGAATGCGCCAGAGAGCAATGTGACCAAAGAGTTTGCCGACCTCCAGCAGGTAAGTTCCTTGTGCACTAAATGGCGCGCGCACTGGTTCTTTGGTCTCTAACCGTTGATATAGCGCCTCCAGCATAGGATACGGATTGTATCACCAGCAATCGATATGGTTGAGCTCATTGCTGCTAGGGGCAATACGTCTCTTGAGTCAGCCGTGTCACTAACAAGGGAGCTACGGCTAGACATGCAAGACCTTGCCCAGCGTATGGCTCAAGCAGCGAGCTCTTCTGAGGAATATAGCAGCGGAAGCTCTCGTAGCAAAGCGACAATTGAAGCAGAAAACGAAAACGAATTGAAGTTGATCATTCACGATGTGAAAAAGCTTATGGCAAGGATCGAGGATGCCGTCCCACTGATCAACCTTGCTTTGACCACGTCGGGCGCAAGACTTTCAACCCATCTGCCGTCGACCGTCTCTCCTTCTAGGCTGTTACAAGCCAGTACGTTGCTTACTGCAGGAGACACACAATATGCACTGTCGCCACGTCGCATTGCCCAGATTGGCCCAGCCTTCACTCTGAGCGTATACATGCTGTTCGCGGGGCACGACAGACCAGAAACCGAGGAAGAAGTCCGAAATACCACTTGGAAAGAAGTAATCCATAAAGCTCAAGTGAAGCTTCGAAGAGTGCCACTCGATGTGGTGATGTCTACCGGATCAGGCTCGGACGCCTTGCAGTCGCACAAAATCCAATCCTCTCATGACACGCCATCCCAAGCCGATACACCTTCCCAAGTACGAGCAGAGATGAGAGCAGACGAATATGCATATCAATTGATGGTCATCGAGGACTTGGATGATGGCAGACATCACGACTTCGAGGACGATGAGGCAAAACCGACACAGTTTGACGACGTCCAACTAGCTGGCGTCCGAGAGATGATACCTGTCCACGAAGTCTCTAAAATCTTCTATGCCGACACAAGCAAGGTTCTCAATATTGGCACCGATGCGGAGTCCAACCATCCTGTACTCTTGCTGAGAAGAGATGTGCAGGCAGTCCCTCCACGAAGAATGGTCGACCAAGACGGTGACGGACCTACGAACAGGGAAGATGCTGATGATGGAAAACCGCAGTCCAAGGAAGAAAAGGAGTACGTCGACCAAGACCATGAAGACCGCAAACAGGACCCCTGGCGCATGCCTTCCTCGTTGGATCCCGAGTGGATCGCCTTCGAGGTATACACAGAAGATCAATCGGTAGAGGAGGACTCGGACGACGAAGATGCTAGGAATCAAGAATTTGCCACACCGGGAGAAGAAGAGCCTCGTTCGTCCGACCTTTCTATGGAGTTGTCCTCATTGAATCTCGATTCCCCGACCACAATCGCGTCGCAAGCGGCACCGGCAAACGCGCAGCCTGAACAGCCCTGGGTGCCAAGGATCAAGACCTCCTTATCTCTGCTGGAGCTTCTACTCCGGTTGACCAGCCTTCAACAGTTCCAGCAGCAATCGCATTTGTCTATTCCTGATGAGCTGCTCAACTTCTTCCTCGAAGAGGCCGCCTCAACTGGAGCTGGTGGCAATGAGAAAGACCGTAAAGCCATTCGTGCCGATGCTCGACGCAAAGTCGGATGGGATCCATACGATGAAAGCCCAATCAAACGTCGAGGTGAGGACTACCAATACACCCAACCGCAATATTATGACAGCCCGCGCAATCAGCAACATCAATACAGCTACAATGGCAGTGTCGCCAGCCCAAGCCCTCGGAACAGTCCAGCGCCCCCGTTTTCAACACAGAGAATGTCTCATCAAAGTCCATCACATGGGGTAGATGGTTCGATGAGCAGTCCCGCCCCAGGACAGCCGGTACAGACGATGCCTCAGAGTCCGTCATATGTTGCAGACGGTGCCATGGACAGCCCATCATCCAGTATCAAGCCACCATCGAGGAACATCGCTGGCATGCCCGACGGCAGCAGCGTTCACAAGAGCATTACTATCAACAACAGGCCCGATTGGCTAAAACAATCAGGCCTGGCTCCGAGTCGCGGTAGTCCTTTGAGGCCCGCTACGGCACACAGCGATGAGGGTATAGGGACCAGCCCGGCTAGTATACCAGAAGCTGGCCAAAAATAGAACAAGCAAGCCTTGGAATCCAAGCCAGAGGAGATTTGTAGATTAGAGACGTGCACAGCGGAGGTGTGAATAGAAGCGAGCGGGTTTCTTCAACCCATATATCTCTAATAATACTCGCTTCTTGCCACGTCTGCTCCTCAGAAGCACATGCATAGACCTCCAACAAACTGCCGAAGAAACCCCGAGTGGCGCGTGACCTCGCGAGGCAAGAGGTCTGGTCGCACCTGCTGCTCTGCGTTGCGAGAACATATACCTCTCAAGTAGTCCTGATATTCCGCGTCATGCAGTGGCAGCTCTGCGGACCGCATCGTACTTGTACTGCAAAGGTGTTGCGTCATTATGTGACAGCTGATTCTGCAGAAACTGCTTAAGTGAAGCCCTCGGAGCTGCCTAGTTCCTCTGCGCTCGAGCACACAGCCCGCCCGCCCACCATCCACCATGGCCGAAGTGGAAGTAGAAGCCGAGCAGAGACCCGCAAAACGAAGACGCGTACTTGCTTGTGACACATGTAGGAGGCTCAAGAACCGCTGCGAGTACGATGCAGCTATTGGCAAATGCACGAGATGCAGACGATTGAGGTAGAGGTCACTGCACCGCATCGCGGCACGCCCTCGTGCGCTCTAACACCTTTGCAGGCTTGAGTGCTCACTGAGACCCTCCTCCTCCGATCTCACCGAGGTACTGAACATAGAGCCGACGGGAAACCTGGCGAGTATCGAAGACAAGTGAGCGTGACGACCTCGTAGCTTGAAACATCAGCTGACCCTTCGACAATAGGCTGAGCGAACATGGAGCACTGCTCAACGACATCAGGGACATTGTCCAGCGCATACAATACTCAGCACAGAGTCCTCAACAGTACCGAGCCGATCAACCGCGAAGCTCATCTGTAGAGACTGCAGAACAGGAGAATGGAGACGGGAACGACGATGAACAGGACAACAATCATACCGCTGCCGATAGGAACACTACCTCTGCGCCCGTCAATCTGATCAGGAATCGCTTCTCTGCCCTGAGTGGCCTTGCCCGTCTGGCCAGAAATTCAAAAGACGTGGTAGAGCTAGGCCTACTGTCCGAGAGGCAGGCCTTGACATTGCAGGAGCTGTTCTTCCAGCGTGTCGGCCCGTGGATTGGCGTCACCAACTGGAACGCTATATCGGAAGCAAGAGACGTGCGACGTATATCGCCGCTGCTGTTCGCGGCAATATGCTTGCAAGGAGGCCGCCTCGATCCTTCCTTTTGCAACTCTCCCCAGCACGATCATCTTTACGAGCATGTCAGAAGTCTCTCTGGTCGCGAGCTGCTCATCAGCCCTCTGCCCTTGGAGTCGGTCTGCGCTTTGCTGATCCTTGCAATGTGGAGCACCAGTCCCAAGGAGAAGGCTGAGTTCATCGACAGTTGGCTTATGAGCGGATATGCTGTCCAACAGGCGAAACTGACTATCAACTTCTCCACCCTGCTAAAGAACTTGAACGAAGGCAGAGCTGATCATATCGACCAGAGAAGGCTCCGCCTGTGGAACATGATCTGCCTTTGCCATCTCCAATTTGCCGTAGGTACAGGTCGACCGCCAGTCATAGCTCCTGAATACCTGGAACACTGTCCAGCCATCTTGAACACTATCGAAGCCACTGTTTACGACGGCATCTCTGTCGCAACCCTTCAGCTCTTTGCCATCGTTCAGGACCTGCTCAAGCACAACAACCTCACAGAAGAGCACTCACGGAAACATCTCAAGTCTTGGACCACCAAGTGGGGACATCTCCTGGATGCCAACGATCACAGGGTGTGCGTGCTTCAGATGGCAATCGATTTTTGCCACCTCGTCCTAGATCGAAGGTGTCTGGATCACCTGAACAACGACCCCTCGTCGGCTTTGGAACGGCACACCTTGTCTCCCAACGAGCAGAGGCTGAACTCGCCTTCAGCATCTAGCCGCGCCGACAGATCTTCGGTCCATACACATAGCCTTAGAGAGCGATATTTCCTGCTCTGCCAGGAACATGCCATGCAATTGCTACATACCTTCAAATCGTTGCCGATGACCACAAGCGAGGAAGTGCCCGAGTTTCTCCATCTCTGCATCGTCTACGCCATGATTGTCCTGGCAGAGCTCCATAAAGAACAGCCTCACGACCAGACCATTCCAGCCATCATTCGTGAGACACTGGCGTACGGTCAACAGGCAGTTTCAGGCACCACTATCAGTTTCGAGTTCACGAAAGCGGCTCTAGGAGAATTCTTGGACAGCACTGATTTGCAGGCTCAGCAGCAGCACGTGGTCAATCCGAGCAACCACCACATGGACGCAGTTGCCCCTCCACCCGAAATCTGGGAGCTGCCCCAGATGGAGGATCTCTTCAGCGGTGCGTTTACCGATAATTATCGATGGTACAGCTGAGGCACGCTTTCACCCCCGAGTCGGTGTGTAAGCACGTACATTATGGGCTGCATTCTGCAATGCGTTTCTGGCAAATCAAGCTTGAGGAAAGTGATGGGTCGATGTTAGGCAGCGCGTTCAGATATATCCTGCAGCGACCCGTTCCATTGTGGCTGTGCAGCCTTTGCTCAATCACATACTCGTGTGGGCCAGGCGACAAGAACTGCACTTGAGAGGCAACACGTCACAGGATGAAGGCCATGCAACAACGCAAGCATGGTTCGAACGTAGCTGGACCGGTCACATATCTTTCCCACAACCAACGACTGGCAGCCCGAGCTACTGTATATCAGAACGCTTACAAGAAAAATACATCTATCAGCCTTCGTATGACTCCGTCACTCACGTTGCGCTCAAGTTTGGAGAATCTCGTACATCCCTGTGGCCTAATCCCCTTCTAGGATAGAAGAGCGACTAAAAGAGCCACATATTCGACCACGCGTCGGCCCAGGTATCCAAAAGTGTGGCTTTAGCTCAAGGCAGCATGCACTAATTGAGACAAGAGACGCAGAAATCACTCTGCACTTTTCGTCAACCGCAGATGAGACATTTGACACTGTTCGCCAGAGCATCTTGAACTAAAAGCATGTGTCTAAAACCCTGCTCGCTACAGACGTACTGTAGATACAGCATTATGGTTATGGCCAAGGAGTTTCAATGCCCACGGCTGTGGGACCATGCTGCAGACACAGTAGGAGAAATTCTGTGGAGCCACATGGTTATGTGTTTTGGGCGCATAGGCTGTCTCTACAACTTCGGAACAGCACTGGCTGAGCATGTCCACATCCGTCGAGCCCATGCTGTTTGCTTTCCCTGAGGACACAGACCCTGGTCCTATAAATCGTCTGTCTTTCCGACCGCGATACACACTGTCGTACAGACGCGCATCAATACAAAGAGAAGTGAGCACCGTGGACCTCTCAAGGCATGGGGGCCGTCATCGTCTGCGGGAAGGTAGTCAGTTGTCCTGGCGCTAGACACTTTAGCCCCGGCGGGTTCCTCATCCCTGCATGAACCACAATGTTAGTAACCCACACCATAACCTTTCTAGCGTGCAAAGCAGTCATCTTGAACATCCACAGGTCTCGTTCGTCATATGCTTGCACGTTGGCGTCGAGTCGCTATTTAGGTATCAAGCAGTAAACGACCAAGACTGGATATGCGACTCGGCTCTACCATCCGAATTCCCTTGTTCCGCCCTTATGTCAATATGACGCCACCCAAGCATACAAGCAAACTCACCCGGGGAGACCCCCAGGTCAACCCAAACGCTCTTCACGCCTTCCACACGGCGAAACGAGGCCCCAAGAACATCCCCAAGCACATCGTAATGTCCGACTCCAACCACCACTCCGAGACTCCCCCCAAAGACCCCGGCCACCCTCACGCCGCCACATCCCACATCTCCTTCGAATACTTCGACCAGCGGAGATCCAATGCCCCCTTCGGCTATGAGCATTATGTCTCCCTCCCCCCAGATTACTCCATAGACACAACGAAGACCTGGCCCCTTGTCCTTTTCCTCCACGGCGCCGGAGAATCCCAACGCGGCATCAACGAGTCCTACGCCTCGATCCGCCACGGCATTCCCAAAGTGATCCTCTGCTACGACAAGTTCAAATCCGGCACCAACCAGCCCACAATCGACATCCCACTTGCCCCACGCCTGCGATCCTCCCGCCAGACCCGCCAAGGCGACAAATCAACCGAGCCCGTTGACAGCGAGGTCTGCGCCTTGCTTGCTGAGAACTTCATCACCGTTACGCCCTCGCTGAACATGGAGTACGGATACGGCTGGAACGCGAGCATCCTGTCCGCCCTGCTAGACGAGATCGTGGAGCGGTATCGCGTCGATGTTGAGGGGTTGCACGTCACAGGGTTCAGTATGGGCGGGTACGGCAGCTGGGACCTGGCAATGCATAGCCCGAACCGGTTTGCGACGGTGATGCCGATCTGTGGAGGTGGGGATACGATCCGGGCGGGGCTAATCAAGCATGTTCCGCACTGGTGAGTTGAGCTCCTGCCCTGTGCTCGTAAACTGCTGTCTGGGGTGCATTCTGGACTAACATGTGTAATCTAGGGTCCACCATGGTGATAAAGACGATATCATCCCGTTGAGGGCGTCTCAGCAAATGGTCCGGGCGCTGGAGAAGGCTGGAGCGCCGGAGGTCGAGTTTACCAGGTATCCGGATCTGATGCATGATAGCTGGACGGCGGCGTATGCCAACATCGACGTGTACAGATGGATGCTGCGGCATAAGCGCCAGGTGAAAGGCGACGAGAAGGTTGTGCCGGAGGAGAACAAGGTCGCTGTTGGGACAGAGAGCACATGAGCCGGAGCCAGCTGAGCTGAGCTGCATCATGCGGAACACGACTGCCGCGAGCATTGAGCAAGGCACCGCGCAGCAAGCTACGATATCTATCGCCTGACCAGCCTTTCGAATCTGTCCCTCGGGGAAATCGCGCGGGGGGCAATACCAGCACCGAGCCTCAAACCTAGTCAGCGTGCGAAACAGTGAAACCCGCGGTAGTAGCCTCCACGAGACTCACGGTAAGTGGCCGTTGTGTCTAGGTCGGGGCGTGTCAATCTCGTAATTTGTCGTACAACAGGCGCCATTTGAGTTTCTTGATCGTCCAGGGCACTACATGTTCAAGCAAATACATGACCTCTGGAATAGATAACAGCAGTACCCTAACAGGAATTCATCAATTCACTGCTAGCAGGGCAGAGTCGTTAAAGTAACAGATGGTATATTCGGCGTCTTAAAGAGTTTGCTGCATTGGTATCATGAACGATTGTAACTCTATCTGGATCATTTTCATTAAGCCATATTCCTCGTATTACTGTTGTCCAGACGTTCCTCACTTCGAGGTCGTGCACACAGATCTGCAAAGAACCTCACCACCAATCCTTCGCATTTTGATACCCAGGTGTGTTTTATGCTATTCGAGACATGGTCTTGTTCAACATCCTACACCCAGCTCGATTCAAGCAACCTTTTCTGCAGACCATCTGTGCTTCCTCAATCGGCAAATTCCTTACGTAAGTCCTTACGAGAGATGGAAAGCTCCTTGTCCTTCTCGAATCGCAACGCCGAGCTTCGCCTTCAACACATTGACGTCAGAGTAATCGGGCAGTTTGAGATAATTAGCACAAGTCATTACACTTGGCAAGTAATCGTCACTCGTGTATGGCGGCTCACTCGGCTTGCAGACCACAGTGAACATTGGCGTAAGATTCTTGAACCCACCAATCGGTAGCCTTGGACTGCCAGTGATGAATTGCAGGAAGTCACGTCGCTGAGCGTTGGTAAGCTCAGACATGTATGAGAGCAGGTTCTTGACGCTCTTGCTATCCATGTTGAAGCCATGATCTGCTTTGAGCGAGTCCATGAGAGTCTCGATGCTCCAGTCTTCATCCACGCGGCCGAAGAGCATGACGAGCTCATTAGGAGTGAACGCTTTGAGGGAATTGTAGGGGAAGACCTGGGAGAAACCGTGACGGAAGGCCTGGATTTGAGCCTGGACTCCGTGACCCAGGGTAAAGTCAAGGACCTTCTCAATATAGAGGTTGATGTTGTCTTCAGTGACGTCGACATTGTGACCATTCTCGATCAGATCGATATGTGGAAAGCCAGGAAGAGTGAAGTCAAGACCAAGGTCCTCCAGAGTAGCACCCCGTATTGTCAGATTCTGCAAAGCTGTAATCTTGGAGCTATCACTCATGCTCGCGTCGGACTCAATCTTTGCTCGCTTAGTCGCGTACGTCTGCAATTGCGCCACTGAATTCGCTAAATCTTGATCAATGGTTCGTAGGAGGGCAACAGATGTTTTCGTGTCGTCGCCAATCTTGAAGAAGGTGGGGCTGAAGTTGACGTCTATGATTCGAGAATCGAGCATAGAACGTGCGACGAATTTTCCAAGTATCTTGAAGCAGTCGAGCACCTTCTTGCCCTTCTCTGTCTCCTTGTCGTCCATACTCATAGGCGCAGGAAACAAGCCGTTCTTCCCAAAGGCATATTGGTCTTTGGCGTCAGTATCGTTCTCCCGCCACATCTTAAGATTCTTCTTGGCAAATTCTTTAGACACCGTCGAGTAGAACTCCAGCGTCGGACCAAGACCGGTGCCGACTTCGTCAAAGTACTCGACCTCCAGAATGCTGGGTGAAGGACCGAAGTGATCCATGACTTTCATAGCTGACTCGAGCATCTTAGTCCGAGCAATGCGCACCTTCTGGCGTTGAGGTCGACCCATCAAGGGACGATCGTCTCTGCGTCTGTCGCGTCTGTCATCGCTCTCTTGACTATTTTGCCATCTTGTAATAGATCGTGCGTAGCCGAACGACGTTGACTGTAGGAACAGATGGCGTGTTTCGAATGGAAACAAGAATGGGAAGGATCGAGCCAAGTCCTCGCTCCAGTCGGGTAGACAATTGCTAGCCACTATCAAGGGCTCCTCAAGCTGTCGGTTCATCTTCGCTGTAAGCTTTGTGTTGATGAACGAGGCGAGAGGTTCGGGATATAGCTTGATGCCTGTGCGACCGAGAGCTTCTCGAATGTCGTCAAGGCTTGCGTTAAGCTCATGCAGTATCCCCAGCAACGTCAGGATGGCGGATGTAATAGGGTGACCATCAAGTGATGCAGGCAAACCATCACCCTTTCGCGCCCGCGAATCGTCTTCGGATGTCGACAGCTTAGCATCCGGTGCAATGCCGGGCACTCGTCGGAAACTGACTTCGTGAATACCGGTCCAGATGGTCCTCCCAGTAGGTTCGTTCACAGAAGTGTCTCGGTTGTGATGGATGGCTCGATAGATTGTGATGTTGTCAGGAAGTGGCTTGCCGTCGATGCTGAACTCGATGTGCCAATCCTGAGGAGTAGCGGCAGCGGCAGCGTAACTAGTGTGCCGCTTCGAGCTGGAACTTGAGCTTCTAGGCACAGCTGGAGACTGGTCTGAAGATGCTGTGCGACTAGGTGCAACAGGTGTGCCCGGCTGTCGGGGAGTGTATACTCGTGACCCATCTTCCTTTCGGGCAGTAACCTTACCTGCGGAGGTAACCTCCATGTTGACAGCATCTGGCTCACGGCCATCGTCTGAGCCCTCCTCTTCAACTTCTCCTACGATGGAATCTAACGGATCAGTTGGACCTGGCTCATCCTTAGTATCATCGTCTTCGACATGCTTCTCATCGACAATCTCAAGCTTCGATGAAGAGTCTTCTGGGTCCGGTGGAGGCGGAGGTGCAGTCTCTGAGTCATCTGGGATGGGATTCCGGCGGCTAGACCTCCGACGCGATGTCTTTTCACCCTTGCTTGACTCTTCCTTCGGTCGAGACGACGACGTCGATGCTTTCGACCTCGAGCTTGGCCTTGACAGCGACTGCAGGCTCGACCCTGGGGGAAGGGAGCTTAAGTCGGTGCCGAATGGGGAGAACAGACCGGACTCTGCAGCACCGGACAATTGAGCCATGCGCGCGTTTGCAAGCTGTTGTAACATGTCCCGACGACTTCGGCTGCGATCCGTTGGTGCTCGCTCCGATAGAGTAATTCGAGGTCTAAGATAATCGTCAAGAGCTTTGAACGTGGCTATTGCGTGGATAGAGACGATCATATCACGGAAGCCCGGTGGAATGCTGCTGTCTTCGCCTGCCTTGAGCTGAAGGCGAATCTGCCTCGATAACAATGAAGTCGAGCTGCTTCGACTGTTTTCGGAGGGATTGCTATTTACAGTCAACACCTCGAAATGCTCGGCTCGGCTAAGCAAATCCTGTAATTTGAGGACAAGAGCCGTGAACGCGGTAGACGTCGAGGACGAAGTTGACGTCTTGATCTTAGCGGGATTCGTAGTGCCCAGGAAAGCTGCAGCAAAATCGCTTCTGGCGTCTCCTGCCAACTCACCATCGGTCTTCAGTATATCCCCAAGCAAGCTGATTACCCCGGAATCTAAAAGTTCGGAGCTTGTGATGCTTTCAAGCGCGTCTCCAATGAAGTAGTTTGCCAAGCGCCCGAAGAGCTGGTGGCCCTTCTTCTTGTCATTTGGCTCCTGATAATGTGCTCGGATGGCATCTGCCAGGTCTCGAAGATCAGACCGAATCTTTTCAGCCTTCTCGCGCATTTCACGACCATCTTCTCCGTCGTACTTGTCAACGAAGGCTTTAGCTCGTAGCACAACGAGATCCTTAATTCCAGGAATGGCTAGCGGAGCTGGGATGTCATCCTGTTCCGAATCAGAATCTCGATCATCGTCCATGTCTACTTCGTCTCTGATGATGATGTCATCCTCTTGGTCGTCGTCTTCGTCATCCTCATCGTCTTCGTCTTCTCTGTCCTCTTGGTTCTCATCCTCGTCGTCACTAGGGCTGTCGATGTCTTGTGGGGCGCCCGCAGTGCTCTTGTGGTTGCCATTGGTGGCACTGGTAGCTGATGCATGGCTGTCCTTCCTATGGATTGAGCGAGCTTCAACTTCTGGTGCTCGAGCAGACAGCTTCTTAATTTCGCCAATGACACCTTCCCGATAGAATTGATATCGGTAGATGCTTTCGAGGCGCTCGAAGAGCAACTCCGAGGCCTGCAATGCAAACATGACGAGACTGGGATGATCCTCTTGTGACAAAATAGAAGCCAAGAACGATGCGTAAGGGACCGGCCGCAATGCATCCTCGATAACGTTGCTGTCCAGATTCGATAGCATCTTCAAGTGAGCGGTGAGGACTTTCTGGCGGACACTCAGGTTGACTGTACTTGAATATGCATCTGTCAATGTTGGCAGCAGAACCATTGCAAAGCGGCGCGTCTGCTGCGTGCAGTCTTTTAGCAGCTTCTTTCTCTCTTGTTGTTTGGAAACTTCCATCTCGTCGTCGCTGTCAGATGAAGGATCGTCGAATGCGCCGTCCATACCGATGCGCGGAAGTAACTCGCAGACGACATTCAGTGCCTCATAGATCTGCTCCCGAGGTCGATGTATGAGTGCTTGCATGATGACAACACTATCGATACTAGAAGCTGCATCTGAAGTGTCACTCGGAGGGGAGACGCCGGTTAGGATCTGATACAGCGTGTCGACAACGTTCAGTTTGAGCAGCTCGGCAGCCAGCTTTGGACTGTTTCGGGCTACAATGGCCAGAACTCGAAGGAATTCGGTGTGAATGTTGGCGCCAATCAGATTGGTGGTGCCAGGCAAGAGCAGGCCTAGGATTGCCTTTAGCAGCTCGGTGTCAACCAGCTGCTCCAGCTTGTCTGGGCTGTATTTGAAGCTGTCAATTAGTCGAGTGACACAAAGGCTGCCCTGCTCAACCACTTTCTGATCGTGCCCAACCAGAACATTTCGTAAGTTAGGCATGACATCGCGGATGACAGGGAAGGAATCTTGCGGAATGTTTCGACAGCAGTTGGCAGCAGTGGTGACAGCAGTGCGCTGGGTGCCAGTAGCGAAGAAGTCGAGGTACTGAAGACAGGCCGTCAGGCCACCCTCTCTGACAATGGAAGCAGGGAAGTCTCTCGAGATGGTCGAAAGGGTGCTCAAAGCTTGTTCAGCGACGTCGATGTATTGGATGTCAAGCAACTTCTGGCACAAGACTGGGACGGCGCCTCCATAGACCACATTTGCCACGGAACCTCGTAGGGCCTCCATCAAATTGGCCAGAGATCTACATGCTAGCAACATGATCTCGGGGTTCTCTTCTCCTGTGATGGGATTAGGCTGCATAAGCGCGACTAACTCTTTTACATATGGATCGGGTGAGAACTGGCCAGCCAGGTTGTCCTCATTGGACACCAACAGGAGATTTGACAACTCTTCCAAGGCAATCATCTGCATAGTAGGATCGTCCATGCGGCGCAGATTGTTCAAGATGTCGCGGAATCTTGAAGCCATGCCCGTCATCATGCCACTAAGAGCGCGGAGAGTGCTTGAAAGACCAGAAGGACCACCGCCGCCGAAGAGAGCAGCAGAGAAGGGATCGTGCATGCCGTCGGGAGGAGCATCAGGCGACATGTCTGAGTTGCTGTCGCGGTGGAGAGGAGGAGGGGTAGAAACTTTGTCTCGCTTTGAAGTCTTCGAGTCCTGCTCGGGGTCTTTCATTTCGACGTCGTTGTCCTTCCTTGAGCGGCTCTTCTTCAGCTTCCTACTCGACGTCGGTTGCGAAGGTGGGGAGAGATCTTGAGAGCTGTCAGTCGAGGCACTTCCCCTGGAACGGAGGGGTATGGGTATACCTGGAGCGGCTGTTTTCTTGGAACGACCCGATGGCCCACGAGAGGAGGACTTGGAGGATGACTGTTTCTGGTTGTCGTCGGTGTGTCTAGTGTTGGATCTTGTCTTGGTCACGGGCTCATCAGCTGCTGAGGCAGGCTTGTCTTGGTTGTGGCCATTGCTCGACATAGCCAGCTCCTGCTTCGTGCCTTTCTTGGACGATCTGGTGGATCGAGGTGAGGCTGCTGAGGGAGTGAAGGCGGTACTGGTGGTTTTCTGTCGCTTCGATCGACGAGCAGACGTCTGCGTCGGAGGTGGGGACTGGTCGTGGTCGGCGCCGGCGTCGGGGTCGGCTTGGGGAGGGCTCGAATCTGGACGAGCGGATACTTTACGCTTCTTGGACTTTGCAGGCGTCTTCGAGGCAGAGGCAAGGGCAGTATCGTCGTGGCGTTCAGACTCAGCTGCGAGCCTCGCAGAGGAACGAGTGACTCTAGAAGACATGTGTGTCAATGGCTGATCGGCGAGATGGAGGTGGCATGGATGACAGATTTATAGAGGCAGCAGTCCAGCAGAAGCGGGCCAGGGTGAAAGGGCAGCAACGGCAATAAGTAGATCAAGTGCAGTAACGGGAGACTGAAGTACCTGTCAGAAGGTGAAAGCGTTTCGGGAAGCTGCCACTGATTGGGGGCTTTCAGGTTGCGGTTGCCTACGGCGCTGGTGTCGTGCTGATCGTGACGGTCTGTTTGGCGACTGTGACTGTGACTTCCACGAGACAGGCTGTCCATTTATCCCTGCTCCTCCATGGACGCGGGCGGGGTATCACTTCAAAGAATGCAAACGTGTAGTGACTAGAAGGAGATGGCGTCGATTGTCTCGAGTTTGAGCAAGAATCAAGATACAATGATAGGGTTGAATGCTTGAAACCACACAACCATGAGCCAGCGCTACGAGTACCATGTCAGTGCCAGATGCCGTGGTCCACACACTGCATCACCTTCCACTTCCAAGCTATTCTAGCCCCGGTTAGAGGACTTCTACCCGCGCCACTGACTTCAATTTTTGCTTTCCCTCAGCGCTCCACGCCGCTGCGTTCATGCCTGACACCAAGACAGTAAGTAGCCTGAGAGGCATACCATATCCCTTGGCCTGCTCGCCGCTGCTGTCTTGTTCTGAGGACCATTGTTTCGGTCGGTGCAAGACCTCGTTCAAGCACATTCGACCTTGAGCCATTGCTGGACCGTGCTACCATATCCTCACACTAGGTGTCTTCCTGCTATTTGAGGATGGCGTCCCCAGCGGGGTCCCGCCGATAGCCTTTGTCGTGGGCGCTTGTCCCGCGTTTCGGGCGGAACACTCTACGAGGTACCTACCGTAGTTGTGTTCGTCCTCGAGCCAATGCGAATTCCAAGCCAAGCTCAGTGCAGTGTTTTCCGAAATTGCATGTATTTTCGTTTTGGTATCTGCTCTGATGTACAATCAACAGTGATGGGAAAGTCGCAACGAACGCAATGAATAAAATCCGGCTACCGCCAGGTGAGACATTGGCTCAATAGTTCGCATCGCATTCACACTAGCTATCTATCACAGCAGATTCTTTGTGCAGCGATACAAATCGCGTAGCAGGCAGGGCAGCGCCGAATGTGAAATCGTGTCCCGCGGTCAAATATCTGCTGCCATGATGTGATATTCATACGGTATGACCCAGGTCCAAGTCTCGGAGATCGACCTGCTCCAACCACAACAATGCCCTCTTCCGCTTTTAAGGTCCTCCTGGATAATCGCTCCTTGACCGCAAGGCTATAAAGAGCTTGCAATGTCCAGAACGTGATAACTGATCCTACTGATTTCTAAACTGTATTGCAAACCATAGGGACGCTTGAAAAGTCCTAGCACAAATCAAAATGGTACAAGCAGAATGGAAATGCATCGCAGAGCACGACGATCTTCAGAGGTCTTCACATGTGGTCTCTGTGCTTGGCCATAGAGCATATATCTTCGGCGGAGAACTGGTTCCGCGTGAGCCACGAGATAACAAAATATTCTCCATCGACCTCAGTGGCGGCAATGCGACTGTCAATGCCACAGAGTCCTCCTCAGCACCCTCTCCTCGCGTCGGCTCAGCCTCCACAGCCCTCAACGGGCGTATCTACCTCTTCTCTGGCCGCGGCGGCACAGCGATGGCTCCCATCGAGGAAGCGGGTGTGTGGGAATATGACCCATCAAGCACAAGCTGGAGGCTTCTTGACCCCTCCGATAGATCGGCGCCCTGCCCACCTGCACGAAGCTATCACTGCATGACGACTGATGGAGCGACTTCAGTATTCCTCCACGCTGGATGCCCCGAGTCTGGTCGGCTGTCTGACCTATGGTGCTTCAACGTGCAAGAGAAGAAGTGGACGCAGCTTGCGGACGCGCCAAAGCCAGACAGGGGCGGTACGAGCATCTGCTTCCTCGAGGGGTGCTTGTACAGGATGAACGGCTTTGACGGAAAGACTGAGCAGGGCGGCAATCTTGATGTCTATGATATCAAGGCTGATTCGTGGTCGTCCAAGGGCTTCTCTGCCGATGGAAAATCTGGTCCTGAGGCTCGAAGTGTGGCTGCCCTTCTGCCCGTCAATGTTCAGGGTAAGCAGATGCTGGTGACCATGTTCGGTGAACACGATCCTAGCTCGCTGGGACATGCCGGTGCGGGTAACATGTTAGACAATTGGTGGCTGTACGATATCGAGGAGAACAAGTGGTCGAAGGGAGAAAGCGGTTCGACTTCCACTCCGACTCCACGAGGCTGGTTCGACGCTGCTGCAGTTGACAAGTCACAAATCGTGGTTGCTGGTGGTTTGAGTGAGACGAATGAGCGATTGAAGGACGTCTGGGTACTGTCCTTCTAGACTCTCGGACTACCTCAATCCTGAATGAGCATTTCTCGCGCTCTTCTTCTCTCCTCAGGCTTCAATTTATCCGCTACCTCCATAGCACCACCCTCTCTCAGCAACTCTTCCCATTCCTCCTCATCCATATTCATAACCATGCAAATTTGTGCGCACCTCAAGAACATCTCTCGTATCTTCCAGTTCGTCTTCTGCCCCGACGACACCACGACTTTCACTATACCGTTGATGTCATGCTCCATTCTCGACGCTCCTGCTTGGTTGATTCTTCCTCCGTACGTCCACAAGCGCTTCTCTAGCAGTTTTGACAGGTAATTTGCCGTCGTGCTTAGCAGGTTCGAGTATGTGCTCTCGGTCATGAGACGCGCGAGCGGTCTGGTAAGAGCTTCCCAGTTGTGAGAAAAACGAGATGACACAAGGTTATGGAAGCTAGTCATGTCCTGAGGGTCATGACCTAGCGACTCCGCTAGCGCTGAAAGTGAATTCGCGTCTAGGTCATACTCAACGTCGCGGAAGCTGTCGAGAAGGATACGACGCAGACGTGGCTTCATGACATTGTTGAAGAGAACGCTGGTCGCATCAGACAGCAGCTCAGACGACTTTTCCGTGAAGTTGGACGCGAAAGACTGCAAGGTGGCAACCACCACGTCACTATCGTCCGAGCTAGGGAAGAGCTGTGGAAGTGCAGGCTGCGCAGCCACGTCGAGGCGCGAAGATACGATCTGCTTGATATAGCTTGTGGCAACATCGACGTTGTTGACAAGCACTATGAAGGCAACAACGGTAGCTTCAGGTGGCAGACTGTCTTGAACCACAGGTCGAGGATAGTGCTCGTCTCTCATCTTTCGCTGCTCCATGCCCACAAAATCCGAGCCCATCACTCTAGAGAGTGTTGGCACTACGGACGAAATGACGGAGACTTGAGACGTTGCAAGACTTTGTTGTACTATCTTGTTGAGGATGTACATGATGTCCTCAACTGCAGACGACACGTGTGGGGGTGTGCTCTTCAGGGGCTGTCGTGGGTTGAGATTGAGGTCTGGTGGTGATTCGTCCAGCTGAAATGCCTTTTCCACCGATCGCCGAAAGAAAAAAGTCGTCATCTCCTTGAATGGGTGCAACAGTCGCTCCTCGATCTTCTTCGTCAGAGTACAGTTTGTCAAGAAGGCAGGAATCTTGGGGTCGTCGTCGTCTGGGCTGCACTTCTGTGTAATAAACCTGGTGTACAGTGACCATTTGCTCAGCATCGTTGTCATCTCTCCGAGTAATGAGTCAACCTCCTTCATATCAACACCTTCGTCTTCGCTGTTTCTGCCTGGAGCTGGTGACTCTGATCGAGGTGTTCCAGAGGCGCCCCGTTGTCCTTGCAAGAAACTGTGTACGAGGAAGGTAAAAGCATAGGATTTGATGTCAGTCATCTGCCGGTTGATGCGCCTCTCATCACTCCAAGTATCGAGTATAATGCCACCTTGCATATCAGCTTCGTTCTGCAGACGCTCAATGACTCTGTTCATTTTGCCCGGTCCATAGTGTCGTTCGACTAAGCCGCCATGCCCGTCAACAATTTGCGCAATATGCTCAAAGAGCTTGGTCAACGCATTGGCGTAGAAGAATCCATCTTTAGCTTGGTTGCCCGCAGTGCCAGCGTTGAGATTTGCTCGCGCTCTTGTTGCGATGCCTTGACAGACATATCTACCATAGACATCTAGACCTACATCGGACCTGTTGATCAAGGGAAATAGTTTGAAGAATCTGGTGATCTTGGCACCATCGTTCTCCTTGACCGCCTTATCGAATTCACGCTGAAACAGACCGCAAAGTGACTCGGAAGCGTTCTCGAGTGTCACACGTGGCGAATCTGGCACTTCGGCAGTAGGCACCACCCTAGCAGCGAATGCACCATCAATGACTTCGTCTGGTACTTTGGACGCACGACTCAAATAGCCAGCAGCGGTCTCCCAGTCCTGGGGAGCGCCCATGGAGCCCGAAACACCAAGCACACATGCCTTCAACTCGCGGACTTGCTCCACAACGGTCAAGGTTTCCTGCACTCGTGCTTGTTCCAAGTCAAGGCGTTTCACAGAGGCGGAAATCCTGTTTGCCGTGCCTGCAGCTTCTGAGAGCATGCCATTGCTGACGGCACGAGTCTTTGCAGCTTGAGTGCTCAGATTCGCGCGGAATAGATCGAGTCTTCCAAGTTCGCGTTGTATGTCTTTCTGTGCTGATATGAGGGTATGGAGCTTGTGTGTTACCGCGCTTTCCTTCCGCTGCAGATCTGCCAAAGCAGCTCGAATTTCTGCCACGGATTTCGCACTGAAAACATCTCTCGCGAGCTGCTGTGCGACTACAGATTCGCGTCTTCCTGCAGAACCCGTGCCATTCATGTCTAGCAATTCCACAGCAAGTCAGGGATGGCTTGACGGTTTGGCTCTCACAGCGGAAACAACGCCCAGCCTTTTGCCATGTGGTGCGGGCGGCCTGTCCGTAGAAGGTAGAAGGGAACAGCAGGCGAACGCAAATCCCCACGCTTCGCGGAAGTGACGTGTGATGCAGGACGCAGAATGACGCCAAATTGTCAATTATTTAATAATGGCTTGAAATAGCTGGGGCAGGACGCGTTGAATTCGATCAGACAGCCTGGCAGGTACCAGCTTACTACCGCCATCTACCCTTATCACTCACTCCCGTTTCTTCAATCCTTCCGACTCGTCGTGGCCCTGCGTAAAATCGTACAATTCTTCGTCAACATAGCTCGAACACGAAGAAGAGGCAAGCTTTCGAAGGGCAAGTTTCGATTCAGTCGGTTCAAGATGGGCAACGAGTCTTCGACGCCAGTGGCAGAAGACGTGCCTCCCGTCACGTTGCACGGAAGAACAATCGAAGCGGTTGCAGATTATATCAAGAAGAATAATGTTAGGAAAGTGGTTGTCATGAATGGCGCGGGCATATCGACATCTGCTGGCATACCAGATTTTAGATCGCCCGATACAGGACTATATGCCAACCTCGCAAGACTGAACCTGCCGTATGCGGAAGCTGTTTTTGATATTTCCTACTTTCGAAGCAATCCCAGACCTTTCTACGAGCTGGCGCATGAAATGCATCCTGGCAAGTACAGGCCGACCGTCACGCATTCGTTCGTTAGCCTGCTGCACAAGAAGGGGATGCTGCTGAAGGCCTTCACTCAGAACATTGACTGTCTCGAAAGAAAAGCTGGAGTACCAGGTGAGAAGATCGTTGAAGCTCATGGTTCCTTCGCTACACAGAGATGTATTGACTGTGGGCTGGAATATCCCGAGGAGAAGATGAAAGAGGCCGTAGCAATAAAGGAGGTGCCCTACTGTGAGAGAACGAAATGTGGTGGGTTAGTGAAGCCAGACATTGTATTTTTTGGAGAAGCTCTACCGGAGTCCTTCCATCAGAGTCGAAATCTACCTGCCCAAGCTGACCTGGCTATCGTGATGGGTACCAGCCTGACGGTGCAGCCATTTGCTAGTTTGCCGTCGTTCGTTCGGGAAGAAACACCGCGACTTTTGATCAACAGGGAAAGAGCTGGAGGTCTAGGATCTCGTCCCGACGATGTTGTGCTGCTTGGAGACTGTGACGAAGGTGTGCGCAGGCTTGCAGATGCCCTTGGTTGGCGCGAAGAGCTCGAGGAATTGTGGGAGTCAACGAACCCAAACAAGGACGAGAAGAAGAAAGACCATGCCAAACCCAGAGACAAACAGACAGAGCTTGACGACAAGGTTGAAGAGCTCACGAGAGGCGTTGACAAAACCTTGAAGTTGTCTGATGACCACCAGAAGCAATTCGAAAAGGACTTTGGTAGGCGCGATGACACGGGAAAACTGGCTGTACCGGGGGCTCTTGCTCCCTCAACTACGAAAGCGGCAAACCAAAAGCAAGGTGATGCTCAAGTCAGCGAACCCAGTCCCAGCAAAGAGGACCTCAGCCACGTCTACCCTCACATCGGATGCAAACCAGCAGACAAGCCCTCACTTTGATATCACATAACCTTGCACGTAGTGCATTGAGACTGTATAAGGCGAGTCCGCCAGGAAGTCAAGGTCTTCTCCCTTGTCCACATATCGAACAGCGACACATAGGATCTTACGTACTTCCGCTTTCATTGCATCAAACCGACGCTCAGCCCAAGCAACGTGCGATATGTCTCAAGAACGAGCGGAAGGGGCTCCGTTCCTGCCACACAGACGACGAAAAGGGACCAACACTAGAAACATACCAGCTCAAGCCCGGTCGTGAGTGCATTCCAGGACTGAAGCGCTATGGCTGACTTGAACAGCAATTACGAAACGCCAATTCTCAAAATCTTGGTGGGCGATGAAGAAGCAATGTTCAAGATCAACGAAGGTTTGCTACAGGGCACGTCCTTCTTCGCAGAACACGGCAGGCGTCCGCCTCGTGCATCTGTACCAGTACGCCAAGCTCCTGCCACGCCAACCACACCACCCAACCAGGCTGGATTGTTCTTCGATGATGTCTCGGAACATACGGTCGATTCGGACGACGAAGCGGTCACCATCGATCTCACAGACTCGGACGCCGACTATGAGCTCAAGGGAAAATTCTACTACAGCAGAGACGCGTTCAATATATTCGTTCGACATCTGAACGAGGCTCCTCCTATAACACCTAAGAACCAAGAGGGTTGCTGGTCACTCTTCAAGGCGTACGCACTTGCGCAGCATTATAACGTCGAACTTCTGCAAAACCATGTCATTGATGCCCTCCAGAAGTACTACATTCAGAACACGGTACCCATCACTGATGTGATATTTGCTGTGCAGCATTGGGGTGATAATGTGGACTGTTTCTTGGTCAGCTACCTCGTTGCTCAGGCTGGATACGAGATCGCATCGGACTGGGCGAGTTATCGAGGAGATAACGTGGAGTTGGTCGCACTCTTCCAGAGTGGAAATAAAGGTATCATCGAAGAGCTGTTTCGTGCTGCCATGGACCACACCAAGCCCAATCCTTCAGCTGATCCTGCCAAGTACAAGCGCAATTGGCGACTGCAGCCGCTCTGACAGGACTGGAAGTCAGTGCAACAAGTATTCCTCCAGCATGTCTGATCAGTGGTCGGTCTTCCTCTGGCTTGGGCATCGACGAGAGCGAGCGTGCTCTACCTTCTTAGTGTCTTTTGGGTATGGCTCCATAGCTGACTTTGCAAGGCATCAAATTGCTTCTACTTCTCAAGTTCAATCGAGGAAGCGGCTGCTTCTCCAAATCTGCAGGACTGGCCGGGCTCGCGTGCCCCTCCATGTTGTGCCTGCCGCTCGGCGCTCGGCGCTCGGCGTCCGCTCGTGCATGCCAGCTGTGACGCAATATGAACATTTTAACCGCAGCCCCACTGTCCGTTTATTGGTATCAACAGTTTTGGTCACCATCCAAAGCACCATATTGTTGTGAAGCAGCTGTCCCCCTTTGTCTCTTTGTCATAGTGAAACAGCTTTCCTGGATCTGCCTTGAGTACAGTACTAGCAAAACCGCAGCTATGGACATGGATGTGAGTCTCGAGCGCATCGTGCTCAACTTCTGTCACTTGCGCCTACCTTCGAGTCCGGTGTCCTTTGACCTTCGATCTAACTGGTATACAGTACAAACAGGTGCCTGAGAGATGGACCACCCGAGTCAGGTAATATTGCGACCTTGCCTTGCAGGATAACCCTACTGACATGTGTGCAGGAAGCCGTCCCGAAAGGGTACGAACACCCAGCGCTAATGTTCGACAATGCACCTTAACAATGCATAGGTTCCATGGCCGATGTGCCCCAAGACATCGTTACCGAGATCGCCAGCCTCGAGCGCCTCTTCACCGTCGACCAAGCAAAACTGAAAGAGATTACCGAGCAGTTTATAGTCGAGTTGAAGGATGGTCTTGAAGGCAAAGGCAACATTCCCATGAACCCAAGCTGGGTCATGAACATGCCCGATGGAGAAGAGACCGGCCGTTTCCTAGCTCTGGACATGGGTGGAACCAACCTCAGAGTTTGTGAGATCGAATTGGTCGACGAGAAAGGAGAATTCGACATCATCCAGTCCAAATACCGCATGCCTGAGGAGCTGAAGACTGGAAACGCAGAAGAGCTCTGGGACTACACTGCAGACTGCATCGAGCAGTTTCTCGAGTACCACCACGAAGACGAAAAGACCACTCTCGAGACCCTGCCACTAGGCTTTACCTTCAGCTACCCAGCAACACAGGAGTACATTGACCATGGCGTTCTGCAACGTTGGACCAAGGGCTGGGCTGTCGAGGGCGTAGAGGGCCAAGACGTCGTACCTCAGCTCGAGAAGGCTCTGAGGGAGAGGGTAAGCACGAATCATTAAGGTCCAGCCGCTGCTTACATTTTCAGAATCTCCCCGTCACCATCGCCGCCCTTGTCAACGACACCACTGGAACCTTGATCGCGTCAGCATACACCGACACAGCAATGCGCCTCGGCTGCATCTTTGGCACAGGTTGCAATGGCGCCTACATCGAGACTTGTGGCAACATCCCTAAGCTCAAGCACATGAACCTTCCGGCTGACATGGAGATGGTCATCAACTGCGAATATGGCGCCTTCAACAGCAAAGGCGCCAACCCGGTGCTCCCTAAGACCCCATACGATGTGATGATTGACGAGTCCTCTCCACGACCTGGTCAACAAGCATACGAGAAGATGATTTCTGGTCTCTACCTTGGTGAGATCTTCAGGTTGACAGTGCTAGATCTACACGACAACAAGAAACTCATCTTCCAGAACCAGGATCTCGAGCCTTTCCGGAAACCCTTCTGCCTCGACTCCTCGTTCCTAAGCTTCATCGAGGAAGATCCGTTCGAGAACTTGTCAGAAACGCAAGACATGTTCAACGACAAATACCAGATCAAGGCCAACAAAGCCGAGCTCGAATTATGTCGTCGACTCGCCGAACTCATCGGTACGCGAGCAGCCAGACTATGTGCGTGCGGTATTGCGGCTATTTGCAAGATGAAGGGCTTCGATAGCTGCCACGTCGGTGCCGACGGATCAGTCTTCAACAAATATCCACACTTCAAGCAAAGAAATGCAAAGGCACTGAGGGAGATTCTGGACTGGACTGGACGCAAAGACCCGATTGTGCTCAGCAGCTCAGAAGATGGAAGTGGTGTTGGTGCTGCATTGATTGCTGCGCTGACGGTCAAAAGGATAGGCCAGGGTAACACCCACGGTATCCAGGATGTCAAGAAGTTCAAATCGTAGCGTGAGTCTATGAATAGGAGGGACGGAGTCACTCGGTCGATACCGCTTGACACGGCCAAGGGCGGCAAAGATTGAACTACAAGACATTCTTGGGTCTAGATCAGACATGGACAGACAGAGATCTAGCGTGAACTTGATTAGCTCCAAGCAGGTTCCTGGGTAGAGTTCTAGCATGCAGCATGCTGATCGCCCGAACCAGCTGTCTTGCCGGTAGAAAACTTCTTGAATATCATTGCTTGGCGGCAAGCCTCTCTCACGTCTATATCCCTTACAGCCTGTTTCCCTCATCACGCTTACATCGCGAACCAGCAACGCAGGCAGCCACCTCTAAGTCAATCAATCCCTAATCTGCCATAACCTGACCTTCCCGGCCTCATTTCCCACCGCCAGATGCCCGCCATCCGGACTGATCGCAACGCTACTTATCCGGCCCAGCGGCGTCTTATCCGTCGGCCAGTTCCTGTACACGGTGCAGCTGGGCAGGTGCACGAGACGAAGGGCGTTCTTTTTCCAGCGCGAGGCCATGACTAGCGTCTGGCCGGCGGGGTCGGAGGAGAAGTGGAGGTGCGAGATGGGGGTGGTGAGGTTGTCGAGGGCGCGGAGCGGGGAGGGGCGGTGGGTGGCTTGGATGGGCGCGGGAGTCGCAGCGGACCCCGGCAATGTCTTCGCAAAATGCGCGAGGATGCTGCGTCGGTCGTAGATGTTGACGATCCCGCTTGTCGAGCCCACTGCGACCCAGCGGTCGGTCCCGAGCGTCTCGATGCCCGCGCTGCTCTTGGGATCGCGGATCTCGCCACCTAGCGCGAGCGTGGTGGTGCCTACTGCGCCCTCGTCGCTCCAGCGCGCCACGACGCGCTTCTCGGCGATGTTGTACTCGGAGACCTCGCCGTTTTTGCCCACGACGCTGTAGCCGCTGCTGTCGCGGTAGAAGGCGAGGTCGGCGATGCCGTTGAGGCTTTCAATGCGGGTTTGGGCGATGGGTTGGTGGGTGGCAGTGTGCAGGAGGTGGACGGTGCCGATGTTGCTGCCGGTGTTGGCAATTAAAGCTATGTAGGCACTGTTTGGGGAGAGGACGAGGCGCTCGCAGGTGGGCAGTTCATGGTTCTTTTTGGATCTGCGGGCGAGGGATTCGGTGGAAGAGCGCGATTGGTAGAGGGGCCGGGAGATTTTGGTGAGGGTGCCGGTGTGGAGGGACCAGGTGTGGAAGTAACGGCGGCGGGCTGAGAGATAGATCTTTGTTTCAGAAGTAGGTTCTGTGTCTGTTTGTGGTTGGTTGAGGTGTGGAGGGGTTGAGAAGAGGGCTGTGGTGATTGGGGTGCCTTTGACGTGGAGACTGGTTAGGATTGGGTTGGGGTTTTGTGACGAGGGCGATATGTGGTAGAGGTTGATTGTCGAAGAGGGGCCGGCGGTCAAGAGGAGGGGATAGGAGGGGTGGAAATGGAGCTGGTCGATGCTGGAGGGGCCAGAGGATGCGACGTCTTTGAGACGTTGGATGTCTATTACTTCTGGGCGCAGCTTGAGGGTTCGAGAGGGAGACGTGTTGGCTTTTGAGTCGTGGCCTTGGCCTTGGCGAGTAAGAGGGCCTGTCGAGCGGAGGAGCTCTGCTAGAGGCTTGACAGAGCCGGCGGATGGAGAGTCGATGGAGATATCGGAGTCGGTATCTGAGTCGTCGTCATGACTGTGCGATCTCTTCTGTTTCTTCCTGGCATACTTCACCCACTCTGGCGTCGGGTGCAGTCTCTCGTACTGCCGACGCAGTCTCCGGATGTACTCGAGGCCAGTCACCACGTCGTCGTCTTCTGTGTCGCGCAGCTTGCGCAGACGGGTGTTGGAGGCCAACGAGACCGTGATGCGCTCGTCGTCACTATCATGCCACAGCACCTTCCGTCTGTGCTCTTCTTGCTCGGCCTCCTTCTGCTCCTCGTCCAGATCTTCCATCACATCGTCTGGCAGATTCGTGGTGCCGGCGTCGAGGAAGAACAGATCTTCGTCAGCCACGTCTCCCATCGCCTCGTCATCGTCGTCGTCCCCTCCCTCCCCGTCCACGTCGACCCCTTCCCCAGGTATTCTCGTGAGGGCTCTGTCCTCATCTTGAGCAGTTCTGTTCAAAGAGTCAAGAAATCCCGCCTGGTCACCAAACAGCAGCTTCTCGAGTTGTCGTTCAGTGTCGTCTTTCTCCAGCACTTCCTTCTGCTTTCGTGCTGCGACTTGCTCGGCATTGAGCCGTCGAGTAGGCCCCATGATGTCGCCGACTGGTTGAGAGAGAGATGTTCGGTGTTGCTCGCAGCCCGCACCGCATGAAATACACCTTCTTGCAGCACTCGTCTTTGCGACTGCCACAACTTTTTTCTCCGCATCAAGCAGGCCGCTCGAATGGGTCTAGCTCGATCAGTGGACTACTGAACGCCATTGAGCATACTATGGTACTAAGGTACTACGGCGTAGCACGACTCACACGTGCCATATAGCCACCCCAAGCGTGTCGCTTCAGATCAGTAGCTGCAGCCCCACTTCATCTATCCTTTGAACGCTCCGGGTCATTATCCAATCTTGTATACACCTTATCTTAGACATGGCGCTCTGTAACACAAATATGGACCTATCTAGAACTCGACACGTGCTGTGACTCTTGCGGTCGCTATGGAAAGACGTCGCGGACATCCTGCTCGGTACAACATCTTGGACCAGGGCAACCGCTCACTTACCATAAGTGCACAGCACCATAGTGTCATAGTGCCTTCTCATGCAAGACCAGCAGTACAAGGCTGAGAGAATCGATATGTCTCGTCCATGATCTCGAGCAAGTCCGTCCCCAAAACGAATGGCTGTTTCGGCACTTGTTACAACTCGATACTCCCCACTAGACAAGCGTCTGGACTCGCGGAAAGCTTCCGCCCAATATCACGGCATTGTCATGGACTACTATCTCACCTCATACAAGCAGCTTGTTGTGTCTCTACTGCATAATCCGTCATCTTACTTACAGACCTCCACAATGTCTTCCACAATGTCCTCCACTTCGCCTAACAACAGTGTAGCCTATACTAACGGCCGGGTATTCACCATCAATAGCCAAGCGCCATGGGCAGAGGCATTCATAGTAGCTCCAGATGGCACGTTCGTGCAGGTAGGGACCACTGCAGAGGTTGAGGCAAGAGCAAGGCAAGAGCATCTTGTTACTTTTGACCTCCGTGGTCAATTCGTCATGCCCGGCATCCACGACGCCCACGTCCACATGCTCATGTCCGCGATAGCGATAACCTCCCAAACTCGTCTGCCAATGGAAGGACTCAATGCAACCAATGTTGCAGAGGAGTTAAAGAAAGGTAGTTGTCTGTGCAAATATGCCCACATCAACCAGGACTGGCTAGTCGCCCACGCGTACATGGTCGAAGGCTTCAACCGAGAATGCCTCGACGAGGCCTACCCTGACACGCCTGTTGTGATTCGTGGCGGAGCTGCTCACAGCGCCTTTCTCAATACCGAAGCACTCAAGCGCACAGGCTACGATATTGCTTCCGAGCCTGACAGCCAAGGAGCGTGGTACCAGCGTGATGAGCAAGGCCGCCTGACCGGCGAGATGGCCGAGAACGCAATGAATAAGGTCCTTACACAGATGCCGCAGCCAGGCCTGCCACACGTCAAGCGCGTCCTCAAAGAAGCGCAATACATGCTCCATCGCGCAGGCGTAACGAGTTGCCAGGAAGCCTCGGCCAACACGCTCATGCTCAACGGTTTGCGTGAACTGGAACAAGAAGGTGTCCTGAAACTCGACATGTACACACACATCGTGTACGCACCCGACGTGAGTTTCCTCCTTTAGCAACCCCGACATGGTTCCGAATGCAATCAGCAACACACAAGACACCAGTATCTTTACATCTCACAGGAAGTTCTCAGCTCGATCACACTTCCCAAACCACTCTCTTAGACTCCAATCCCATAGTTCACGCACTTGCTAACCCGATCCATCCACAGTGGCTCGCCGAAGAACCATCCTCGACCCTCCACCCGCTAATCGACGACGCCTCCTCCCACGCAACAACCCACATCCACACCAACTTCATCAAGATCATCCTCGACGGTGTCCCGCTCCCGCCCTACTACACGCACGCTGGGTTCCTCCCCAACTCACAAACGCCCGACACCTCAAAGCTCTTCCTCTCCAACGTCGCCGACGTCATCGCCAAGTACGACGCCCGTGGCTACACCCTCAAAGTCCACTGCACAGGTCAGGGGTCCACGCGGCTCACGCTCGACGCGATCGCGGCCGCACGCGCACGCAACCCGCACGGCCCACGCCACGAGATCGCGCACTGCAGCGGCACTGCCGACGCCGACTACGCGCGCTTGCGCCCACTCAACGTCACCGCCGAGATGTCGCCCGCCTTCTTCTTCACGCATCCGGTCACGGCCGCGAGCGACGGCCTCATGGACTGGAACTTCCCCAAGATGCTGGCCGCCGACGCCCACGTCACGATCGGCAGCGACTGGGGCGCGGGCGAGAGCCCGGACATCCTGCCGTGTCTGGACGGGATCGTGGATGGGGTCGGGGGTGGAGATCGTGCAGTGGGAGGGGCGAAGATTTGTCGCATGTTGACGATGGCGGGGGCGGAGGCGGTGGGCAAGGAGAAGGAGACGGGCAGTATTGAGGTGGGGAAGAGGGCGAATTTTATCGTGGTGAATAGGGATTTGAGTCGGGGCGAGTTCGAAGGGGCCAAGGTGTTGACGACGTGGTTTGAGGGGGAGATTGTTTATGAGGCGGCGAAGTGAGCTGTTGCTTGGTTGAATCATCGTGGCAGCCCTTCTCTGTACCGGACATGCTTTGAACGAGAGCAAGTGAGTGGTGTATTGTGCTGTCGCGAGCCATCCGACGGAAAGAAACAATGGGGCGAGGTATGCGTCTCGTAAGAAACATCCACACCCGCTGCTGCTGTTGCTACTGCCGCCTCACACGATTGTCCAACGTCCATGAAACCAGCCCACCACCGCACCGTCACCGCATGCAGCGGCTGGGCCACCGTGACCGTCACCGTCAAAACCGTGATTCACGAGGCCACCGCCGCCCCAGTACCGTGCTCTCGGCGATGCACGATCCTGTCCGATACCAGCTTCCCGCACCCCACCCCTACCCCTCCCCGAGACCTAGCCTGGCGTGTCCAGCATCGAAGCAGTTCCACTCCAAGTCCCTGATCCGCTGTGCTATGTATGCCATCAACCCCGCGCCAGACAGTCGAAGCCAAACTCAGTCCATAGTCCAGCACGACCACGACCAACGACTATGGCTTGTAAGCAAAACAAAATTGGGAGGGGTCAGATTTCGCAAGGGCAGACGATCGGAAACATGGAACGGACTGCATCTTGGAGGAAACCGGATGGTTTCCCTGTTTGGTCCTGGGGGCCCACGCCAGCTGCACCAGTCGCTCTAAGAACTGTCTGTCCGGCACGCACTCGAGAGGGAACGCGCTGGCGCTGAATTGCTGGTCTGACGCAAGGATGTGTAGATTCGGCAGGTGGGGTGTTAACATGCATAGGCGACGTGAAGGCCGCTGCAGCTGGAGCCGGTCTGAGGTATGCGGAAGTGGGTCACATGGGCGCTCTCAATTAAGTATGAACAGCAAGTTTCAGATTGTTCCCTCGGACATCGCTATTTCGCCAATGAGAACCGCTTTTGTCTTGCCGCTCTATGTACTATGCTCCGCCGGCGCCTTGCTGGCTGCATTTGCTTAATCAGAATAGTTCCCAGGCCTCTTATAAGGCGGCTGCGAGTTGCATGCAGCGTGCTACCCAAGCATGACGGGAGGCATCGGATATGATATCTTTGGGTTCCGGCGTTCTGCCCATCGAGATGCCCGTGTCAAATCAGAGTCTCAGTCTTAGAGTGGTCTTGGATCTTTCTGATGTTGTCTTCTGAATGTCAATCGACACTTCGCTAAATGGCTGCACTGCAGGAACTCAGCTGAATGAGCTCTCGTTCCAACAATGGGCTGCTGAAGCGAGGGCTTGAAAGCCTGTTGTTCTAGTGACCTCCCGTTGTTGGGAGACCAAGGGTTACCTTGAACGAATCGTAGATGAGCCACTGGAAGGCGGTAAGGGTACCAATCATGACGATTCTGACCGGCAGACCGTTCCACAGACCAGAGAATCCAATGTTGCCATAGATTCGTGTCATAGCCTTGCCGGCTGATTCTCCAGCTGTAACATCGGTTAGCCTTCACTCCACAGCTCGTAGACAAATATATGCTTACCTTTCCTGTCAGAATTGAGTTTGCTCACCATCACATCAGCTGGATGCGACACAACAGCACAGGCAATACCAGCAATGTAACCACCCAAGAAGGACACACCAGTCTGTGCAAGCTTGCCGTAATCCTCCTTTTTAGCACCGAGCTGTTTGTAGATCATACTGACTGCCTCCTCGAAAGTTGCGAACTTGCACATGGTGTAGGGAATCTGTCTTCCCCACAAGGGTACAATACCAGAGTACAATTTCGAGATACCACCCTCAGCGGTTGTCTTTTTCCATGCTTCCCTGAGGTTCTTCGCATATGGCGGATCTGAGGTCTGCATTCGCACTTTCAGCGCCTCGAAAGGACAGAGGAAGATATCAGCAATAAACTCAGCGCTTGCTGAAGCACCCAAGAAAACGAGAGTCTTATTCGTGTTGGGAAACAGGTTGTCGCCGTAGACATGTTTGAAGATCTCGTAGAAGCCATATTTGCCCAGACCCTGAAACGAGTAGCCGATGAAGGTCGGTGACCAACCCGTGAATACACCTTTTACACCTTCCGACGCATAGATTGACTTCCAGGCTTGCATGTTCGACTTGTATAGACCTGCGTTGACCTGGCGCCTACACTTGACAAGATCGAGAGGCGTAACGGAAGTGTGGGTTGGACCGCACGCGATGATGCCTCCGAGCATGCATGCTGCGAAGTATTTTGTGGACTTTGGTTCGATCTTGCCGAAAGGGTAGCTGCCAGGAAGGTCGGCGCTGGAATCCAGCTTCGGAGGCTTGAGAGAGGTGCTCGAAGTCATTGCGACGGGTATGGGGAGGCGGGTTTTCTGTGTTGTTGGGTCGAATGTGCGTTGTTGCACGGCCAGAGGGCTTCAGAGTAGGTAAAGTGCTGTCACGATGCGATCGCTGTTGACTGCTGTCTCGGTACGAAATCGAGAGGACCGGCTGTGATTCTGCCTGTTATGATACCTTGCTCCCTCAATTGCTGTTGGTGGTGATCAATCCGGGTGTGGTAAATGGTCAAGATACCCACAGCAGCAGTAAAGACTACAACGGCAAGCAGGGTCAGTTCGCAAGCAAGTCTGCTCAATATTCGAAAATTGGCTTGCAGGAAATAGTTCCTGTTCATAAGACTGTAGAACAGAGCGATCAAGCCCGGGACTGCAAAACGAAGAACAACATAAGAATCGCCATTTTGGGCGACAGCTTCTGAGCTCATCGGCGACGCATAAACAGGGAATGCCGTCGGAGCTTGAGCTGTTTAGCACATCCGGTACGCGTCCTGGTAGGACGGGCATTGCTACGGCACAGATAAGCATAATTATTGGTGACCTGCATATGGCTCGGAATAAGATAGAGGCTAGTCAAACAGGCTCGTAAGCAGGCTTAATCCTCGCAAGCTCAATGCACAACAGCTCTCTTGAGCTAAGGTAGGTGTTTGGTGTAGCCATGATGCAAGCAAAGCAGGCACTGAAGGTCAAGTCCGTTCCTTCCAAAGCCGCCGCGTCCTCAGCTGCCAGAAATGCGACAATGACGTCACTTCCGCGCTTCCGAAGCGTGCTGTCCCAAAGGCGATTCTGATTCAGCTACCCACCTACGCATCCACTATTGCCCTATCTCTCGTGTTTGGTGCAGAAGGCAACGTCGTTCGAGATGGAATAATGATTAGAAAATCGACAATGTACTGCTATCAGAAAGAATCCCATGCTTGCTGTCAATGACCTGCCAGATGCTTGGCGTGAACGCTGCTTGCGTAGTGTCTTCCATCCATGGCTTGTCTGAGCCTCTTCGTTACCAAATGCTGCATATAAATTATATATCCTCCACTCCTCATAGTGTCCGTGCTGTTGTGTCCTACGGATCGTGCTGGGAATGTCATTTCACCTCTAGTAATTCGCTCGGAACTGCTGAAACCTAATAAAACCTGTTAAATTCACGTGTTCTCTCCAGGATGGCGAGACAACCAAGCGACTGAAGGGAGCCTGACCGCAATTCTGACTCCCATACCCATGCCCACCACGTTACCGCAGGCGTATCAATGTTCTAGCTTAGCGGCGTCGTCGTGGCGTATACCGCTGCTGGAACTATGCCTAGTCTATGCGCAACCGCCAGAGTATCTTCGTATCTCCCTCTGCTGCCTGATTAATGGTGTGGGCACAGACTGATCTCCCGGCAAGGATTGTTTTGTCTCCTATCTGAGGCATGTACAGCCCCTAATCTGCGATGTTGCCAGTCTGGAAACGCGTTACCTAGAGTGCGTCTGCCATAAGAACGTCGGTACTCTCAGTGGACTCAAGTGGTTCTGCTGCTTCTGTTTCTCTACATGCTGTCTTTGCTCCAGTCGGATCCTGTACGATGACGGGTGAAGGTTCTCTCGACGACAGTGAACCAGCGTAATTATCTCGTGGGGAGAAGGACCAAACCTAGGGGCACGTTAGGATTGCTTGCTTGAACAACATTGGACATGTGACTCACCTCCATGACGGTCCTGTTATTGCGACTTGCCATAATTACGGCCTTCTCTTCCTCAAAGGCCACTCTCCACACAGCCTCAGCTGGCTGACAAAGCTCTCGAATCGGCTGACCAGTGTGCACGTCCCAGATCTTGACGCGCCCGTCACTACCGCCACTCACAATTCGGTTATCGTCAAATTGCAGACTCGTCACACTATTGTCGTGAGCCGCAAGTCGATGCTTCGCCTGGTTGGTGACCAACGACCATACTCGCACCGAGCCATCCGAGCCTCCAGTCACAAGGATGTTGCCTCTCATCTGAAGTTGGCCGACCAGAGACGTGTGCCCTTGAAGCACAGCAGTACAGAGTCCAGTATTAGGATCCCAAATTCGCACACTGGTGTCCAAGCTACCAGTGGCTATTCTTGTTCCGTCGAATGCAATGGCATATATCTGGCTGAAGTGACCGGACAGGGTCTTGAGGCATTTCCCTTCTGAGATGCTCCATATTCTTGCAGTAGTATCGTAACTGCCGGAGACGACTGTATCCCCGTGGATGGCCAGACAACGTACACTTGCCTGATGACCGACCAGGACATTCTTGCAGAGGCCGCTGTCCAAGTCCCATACTCTCAGGGTAGTGTCTCTCGATCCTGAGATTGCTGTTTTCGAATCTGACATCTTGAGGCAGCGCACGGTGGAGGTATGCCCGCGCAGTATATGCACACTCCTTCCAGTGGCCATGTTCCATACTCGCACGTCTCGATCGCAGCCTCCACTGACAAGGGTGTCTTCCCATGGGACCATAGCCCACACGCCCATGACATGCCCTTTGAGCGTCTTCTGATGTTCGCCGACAGTGTTGAATACGTGGATCTTGGCATTGTCCATGGCAACGACGATGTAGCGATCGGTCAGGTGCAGACTTGTGACGACACCTTGGTCAGGTGTGATGAAGTGAGGCTTGCAGGTGCCACCTTTTCTCCATGCAGCCTCGATCAGGTATTTGTGGCGGAAATGCATGTAATGCGACTGTGACTGCATCCTCTTCTTGTTTTTCTGTACCGGGGACGGTGGTTCGCTTAGGGACAGGGCTAGGTTAGGAGCGCTCGAAGAAGGGCCGACAAGAGCGCCTTCCAGTGGCCTTTTGTTTCGTGAGAAGCCGTAAGGATGCGATTGGGACGTCCTTGGTGAGGTGTCGGGCTCGCCAGATACTCTTCTCCTGTAGGCATATTTCTTGCACATTTCCTTCCACAGCATATCGTCGTTGACGAGCTTGTGCCAACGCTGTGAGACCTGAGAGGCCCTGGCTAAGCTGCGTGGCTCATCGATAAACATCAAGACCTATCAATCGTCAGCGTGTCTCTACAGCGAAGGGAGCAGCATTCTTACCCTGAGGCACAACTCATCTGGTAGATGCTCGAAAGGATCCTTCTTCAACCTCGGAGCGACGAAGTGAGCGACGAAACTTAACTGACTGTTATCGCACATGTTCAAGAGCTCGGCGAGGAAGCGTTGGCGTTGAGCATCAGTCTGGTGGCCGAAGTGTGCCCGGGCTAGTCTTGTAAAGCCATCCTCGTCTTCCGCTGCATCTTTCCAAGAGGGCTGCCGTGAGAAAGGTGTGGGAGACGGTGCGGGCGTTGGCGGCGAGGCAGGAGCCGAGGGTAGCATGTTCATTGGTAAGGATGGACGTGTTGCTGTCGATAGACGTGTCGGGCCAGTGCCTGTGGCCGTACCCGTCCCGGTAACCGAAGGGCGCGATCTAGCCGACTTGATTGAGTCTGATTGCGAGAGGGGATGAGGCGCAGGTAGGCGGTAGTCGGCGTCAGAAGTGAAGGAGTGTCTCTGGTGCTTTCGCGAAGCAGTCGAGCCGAATTCGAGTGATTCGGGATCAACGGGGAAGGGTCGCGGCGTCGGTGACAGGGGTGGAAGTGTCGATATATCGTTGTATTGCTGCTTGTCGAGGTCCATGGCGTGCTGTGTTCACCTCGTGTGCGTGGGCGATGCGTGCAGGGGTGACATAAGAGGCAGGGCCAGTAGCGATCAACTCTACTGGCTGCAAAGGACTCTTGAACTGGCTGGCTGCGTCGAGGCCTCAATTGCTTAGTAAAGCGTCACCTCATCTCTCCTCAACTTTCGTGGCAAAATACCGAGTTGTACCCTCGAGGGCTTGGTATGCGTCAAGCAGATCTGAAGTCTGGCTCGTGTAGCGCTCTGACAGACTTTGGCGACCAGCGGTACCGACAATATGATGTACGAGTCCTGGTAGCGCTGGAACCGGTCCGCCTTGCCTGCTAAACTTTGGTGACACAATACACTCGCTTGGCCGGATCGAAAGAATGTCGAACACCCAGGGTGGAGATAGCTAATGCCGACGAGGCTGTGGTCGTGGTTGTGGTTGTGGTTGTGGTCGTCAGGGACAGTGAGCGACAGTGGTAACATGGAGTTGATTGCATTGCAGCAGAAGCAAAGACACGGTCGGGCCTGCCTGCGCTGGCGAATTGATCGCCTCGCCCGCCTCGCTTAGGCGCAAGCTGGGCGTACACCGTTAAGCCTCTGGCCCATGCGCAAACGGACTTCGGGAGGTGACGCATCCCGCGCAATGCGGAGGCAACCAGCCAACCAGCGCCTCACGTCTCGCCTGGGCAGGTGTGAGGCATGTCAAGGTTTGACCAACTCGTCATCTCCTTTTCCTCCTCTTGCACTGGAGAAGATAGGAAAAGGCCTTTTCTCGGGGGGTAAGACGGTGCGCAGGTCGGGTGCAGGCGGATGTGCGCTCACCAACACCTGGCAACGCACGAAGACACGCTTGCTTAAGGCATTGTTGGAATGCAGCTGAACACTGAGAAGCAAAATGGCCCTCCGAATTGAAAGCACCCAAGGCAGCGGTAGGGGTCTCAAACTTTCATACTGGGACAGGTCAAAGCCTGCAACGAGAGTGGATGTGGCATTAGCTGGCGGTTAAATTCCCATAACCAAGCATCTGTACGAAGGACGAGCAAAGCTCTAGCATCAAAGTTTCAAGATGCGCGACCACAAGTCTACAAAGCATGATAGGTGCAGCATGGGAATCTGCAAACAGGAACAAAACACGGCACTCCTTCAGAATTGGTTATTGCTTACAGCACCCCTCAGTGAGCATGACCAACCTGCAAGAATAATGGCAGTATCATCCCAAATATTGCCGCCCCGAGATCCGAGATCGATGGCTTTTCCTCTTGCGGCCCGACCTCCCGACCTTCATGTATACTACCATTGGCAGCGCCGTTCATCTGTGTCTCGCTGTTCTTCGGGGATGTCACCTCTTGCATTGAGTGCATTGCTACGTATAGAAACGTTCCGGCCGAGAACAGCAGTAAGATCCCTGTCCACCACTGCGAGTTCTCTGCTGACCTAGTTGCACTTCCGCTACCGAGAACATTTGCCAGCAGAAACGTGAGAAATGCTCCTGCGGGCGCTGCCAAGCTGAAGACGATAAGATGCGCTCGCGCCATTCGTTTGGACAGCCCTTGCTTGAGCAGAACTGATGTCAGGCCAAAGGCAGCTGGCGCTTTGTGAACCATGATAGCGAAGAAGATGACGAAACTCAGACTCGTGTTAGTTGTGGACGATGATGCGCCTAGTGCGATGCCATCTGCTGCTGCGTGTATCACCAGTCCTGTCGTGGTTGCAAAACTTCTCCTCGAGGGCTCGGCGACAGGCTGTGCCGTGTCCAAGAACGTATCTGCCTCTTCTTGTCTGTCCAGCGTTGTGAGGTTGAACCTCCGGCCCAGATTCGTCAAGGAGATATGCCTAGTATGTGTTCGTGGCTTGTCGGTGGCTGTATATTGAGGAAGCTTGTCGATCAGGAACATGAGGATGAACCCTGCAATGAGCGCAACCCCTATCCATGCATGATGCGCCTCTTCGTGCATATCCTCATCCCCGCCATTGTGCTTGTCCGCATCTCCGCTCTCTTCTAAGATGCCCACAACTCCGGGCTCTGTAGGCGTCTTCGGGGGAGGGAGCGAGTTGGACTCTGGTATCACAGGACCCGGCGTCCCTAAACCATCCAGTGCGGGCTCGGAGCGGCGCTCAAATGCAGCAACGGTGGGTAGCGTCGTGCCATGCGACCACGCGATTGCTGCGTTGCGTCTTGAAATGTCTCGTCTCGTGTGCGCATGCGACGCGCCGGTGCTGTACAGGGTATCCACGCCCTCTGGTATGATTACTATCAAAGATGTCCCAACCAACACGCCCATACCGATGGTCGACACCAGCCGCAACCGCGACGACGAGAGGTTGAGCGCTAGCGGTAGCACTCCTGCGAGAAAGGACGCAGCTGCCATGACCACGCAAAGGCTAAGCAGCGTGATGAGCCCTTGCGCCATGTTGACTGTCGCAAAGAGGTAGATACCAGGTAGTGTTACGAAGTCACCATCGCTGCAGTTATATTGCGCCTAGGACGTGTTACGCAGCTCCCTGTTCACAAACAATCGGCTGGGAAAGACTTTTGACCACGCACACGGCATGGCTTCTCAGCTAGAAGAACAAAAGCCATCGCGCATCCCTGAGGACCCTGAGCCCACTGCACTGCAGCACGAGATCCACTCTCCTATCGATAATGTAGCGTGGTAGTAGCACCTTCTGCCAAGCCCAGGGCTCTTTCTGTCACTCCTGCCACCCATGAATTTACCTCCCTAGACGTCAATTCTGGGGACAAAGGGAGCATCAAGTTGTTCTCGTGGCCTTCACAATCTCATGTAGGTGCATACTCCGTCCCTGACCGACACGAACGATCTGATGCCATCACTCATCTAGTCCTGCTCGAGAGGAAGCACGGACAGTATGAAGCGGACAAGCAATGCGCGCTCTTCTTGGACTGAGACTACATGTACAAACAACGACACCATCGCTTGTCTTGCCATCGCATGGACGTACTGTGACAATGCTCTTGCTTAGTCGTTGCTTGGAGTGGGGTCCCTACTGAAAGGATGAACTCTTCCTGTCTTTCAACGTGTCTATGAGCTAGAGCCAGCTGAACAGCAACCAGATACTTCCGGAAGCCCGCACAGCCCGTGTATGTCCTGTCGTTATTATCTCACTCCAAAAACCCCTCTTCACACCTCGTGCTTCTCATGAGCAAGAATCCTTCTAACATAGTAGCAACGACTACCAAGAACCATGCTGGTGCAGTCTAATCGCAAGTATTACCACACAAGGCACCAGGTCCAGGTGCAACAAGGCCTATATGGCCCACGTCCACGTCCTACCTTCATGGGCCTACCCCCAGAAATCAGAGAGATGATCTACATCCCCGTACTTAGCGGCCTCAAGCTTCAGTCATGCAGCACACAAATTTGCTACCCCAAAGTCTTGGCCAGCAGCTCAGAGAGCGACAAGAAGAGTTTAGCCATCTTGTGCGTCAACAAGCAGGTTAACCTAGAGGCATGCAGGCACCTGCTCCGGGAATGTGATTTGTATTTTCTCAATCAGGAATTCCACGTCTTCCATGAGAGACATGTTCATAAGAGACATGTGAACTCCGTTCCTCGACCACGATTGAGCAAAGACATGTATCAGGAGATCAGAACCATCTGGATTACTACTGCGCACGTCAGAAGCTGGGACCACTATGCTGGCCTCAAGTCCCTTGGATGTCTTCGTCTAATCAATATTGAGCACGAGATGAAGGATGATGACTCCAAACACCTTCTCACGCATTTGACATGCAAACAAAACTATGACCGAGACCCAAAGTCTATTGTCGTCGGTGAAGACCTTGGCTCTCTGATCGGGCTCACTGCCGACGAGATAGTAGGTCTGGACAGTGACTCCGAGAACGAAAGAGCCATTCCGAAGCTAAGGCCAGTCGTTGCAAAGGACGACCGAATGCAGACCAGCTCAGAATTCACGTCCACTTCCGATTCCCACCTTGCAGAGCTGGCATCGCTGCAGCCCACCAAGAGCTGGGCGCCCTGTTCGTCGTACAATCACAAAGATAATGGTACGTGATTGTGGGCTCCTCCAGTTTTTAGCGAGGGGCATACTAACCCTTCAGTAGACGCTCCAGTACGACTGGGATACTCGAGCTATTCTTGACCTGCGGTGGGACAATGTCAGATAGAGAACACCAGATACCGCACGACCTTACCTTCAACGAATGCACCTCAGCGTGTCATGTTGCCAAAACCCGGGCTGCTTTTTAGGCATACAAAGGTGCTATACTATGACGATGGAAAATGCAAGATATTACCTCTAAGGAGACTTGTCTAGAGGGAGGCAACATATGCTTCTTGATTTAAAGTCCTGAAACTTAGAGGAAAAAGTCATTGCTTGCGATCAGTCATAGAGGAACAAACCTGAGCATAGGTGCAAAAAGCCGGTAAAGGTTATCGATCGTTCTTTTCTAATCAATCTATCTTGGCTGCAAATGATCTTTCCGTGTCTTGTCGCTGTAACCAATCCCGTACCTCAAAGCACTACATGTGCTACACTTCTATCCATGTGGCTAGTAGCGCCAGGCTACTTGGTCTGTTGACCGTACACAAAGATTACTCCTCTTCGCTCTCGTCAGACTCTTCAACGAAAACCTGAACGTCTGGCTCTTCAACCTGGTGTCTCCTACTGAGGTCCGCCCACATTGCCAGAACCTGGTCCGCTTCATTCGCCGTCATCACGGTGCGCACCCTCCCCATCCAGTCCGCAAGCGTCTTGTCGGTCATCTTCAACATCATCCACTCCGCTACTTCATCTTCTCTCATATTCTTGAGATTGCTGTACGCAGCTTCGTGCCCACGCTGGTCTAGGAGCACCAACGTATCAACGTCGCCTTTCTCATAATGCTTGTATTCACATAGGGGGCATAACGTACCAGAGCTCGGCCTAAACTCGATGACATGCTTTACCATACAGACAGCGTGAATGGTCCCAACCCTCTCGCCTCTCAACCGGACAGTGCTGTAACTCGCGGCGATCTTGTCTGTGGTTCCATCCCACTGCACCTGCCACGGACAGTCGGGCAGGGGACCTATACAGAAGCAACAGCTTGGGAGCTCGTCGTCGGGAAGCGAGAGGGCGCTAGGGTCCATACACTGTTTGAGTGTGCTAGCGTCGGGAATTGTCAGTAGAGCAGAGATGTCTGAATCCGCAGGGACAGCCATACCGGGGGTCTGAGGCATGGTGCGTGGGAAGTGGGGGTTAGTAAGGCTGAGATCTTTCGTTGGTAGGTCTGGTCTCTCAATGTCAATATCTGACTGGTCGTGGGAATTGATTGGTCTCCATACTTAGAGGCTTGATTAGAGCGAACGAAAGAGCATGCGTATACATATGTCACCTATACGGCGCGAGCACCCCCATCGCGAATGCACAGTGGCGTCCTTGATGTCTCGAGCGCTAGGATCCTCGACAATAGACACAAAGGCCAGTCTTTGTGCCATAGTGACATAGTTGTCATCTTTGTCTGCGTGATGAGTGCCTGCGCAAGGGAGAATACCTGATAGGAAGCAATTCGAGATTCACAATCCGTGGCTTATATGTCAGTGTGGCCGTTCTCCACTTCAAGATTCAGACCCTACAGCGCGCCTTACGATACATTGGTGTTGTTCCCACATGCGGGTCGCGCAGAAGGTTTCGAGTCAGCTGACCCTCATTGCGTAGAAGGCAAACAGCGATGATGTAAATGCGACGTCGCGTCTGTTGGCGACCTCCAGTCCGAGCCCGGCAAGCAAGCAGCCTTGAGAGGTCCGATACGCAGCAGTACTAGCAAGAGAGCAACTGAACGTGGAGCAGGACGAGGCTGAGGCTCAGCCCTTCGCACAGCGGAGCCAATCGGAGTGGCCCATTGTGCATGTCAGAAAGTCGGCCGAGTTCATGAAGGTGAGACACGAAATCGAAAGCTCATCAACGACACCATCATATCGCAACCAGCCGTCTCATTCCTGTGTCTAGACCGTCGTAACTCTTGACGATCGCCATGTCAGCCACAGCTCCCGCCAGATCCATGACGCGGTCGTGCCAGCTCGCCGCACGCCAGCAATACTCCCTGTCCTCGCAGTGTCTTCGAATCTCCTCGCAACAATCGAGCAAGAGACAGCGGAGATGGCAGAGCACAGACGCCGCCGCCGCCGCCGCGCAGCCCACCAACCCCAAGATCGCTACCATTGTGGATCAGATATCGGGATTGACCCTGCTTGAGACGGCAGATCTAGTACAGAGTCTGAAGGTATGCTCCCTCCTCCACCCATCCACCTAGCGCACCAAGCGACCAAGAGCCAACAACTCCCCTCCCCAACACCATCAGCACTCTTCTTCAATACCATACTAACCATCCACGCCACAGACCCGTCTTCAGATCCCCGACCTCTCCTTCGCAGCCCCAGCCGCCTCGGCGCCCGCCGCCGCAGCCCCCGTCGAAGAAGAAGAAGCCGCTCCCGCGCCGCAGGAGAAGTCTCTCTTCACGCTGAAGCTCGCCTCCTTCGACGCTGCCGCCAAGTCCAAGATCATCAAGGAGGTCAAGAGCATGCTCGGCCTGAGTCTGATCGATAGCAAGAAGTTCGTGGAGAGCGTGCCCAAGGTGATGAAGGAGGGCGTGACCAAGGAGGAGGGCACCAAGATTGTGGAGACGGTCAAGGCGTTGGGTGGTGTTGTGGAGATGGAGTAGAAGGAAGAAGGGAGAAGTGAGGTGCTCATGCAACCAAGTCGAGGGAGAGACCTGTGATGCGCGAGATAGAGGGAAATTGGGCGCGAGGATCCTGTGGGAGCGCCGAACAGTCAACGGGCCAAACTCTCGTTGAGAGCTTGCAACCGCATCACAGCGACGTCCCTCCACACAGTGCTCTTCCACCCTAGACAGACGACAAGGCCCAAGTCACCTCGAACGACCCACGCGCGAAGTAAGTGAGCAAGATCACCGTGTTTGGCGTTGATTCTGCTTCGACGCCGCCCACGTGTGTATGTATCTATGTATGTATCTATTTCCCAACCATAAGCTCCAAGCGCTCCAAAACGCGTGCGGAGCCGAGCACTGGCAAAATGTACAACGATGCAGTCGATCCATGGCCTGATTCTGTTTCGTCTGTCCAAGCAGTGCCATCAGGCAGAGCGATTCGATCGTGCGTGGCCTGCTTTACGCGCATCACTTACCCCGACGTCAAGCAGTAGTATATGAGCGGCATTCCACTATCATGCAAGGGCAATACACCTGGACGCGCGAAGCGGCATTGCATTGCAGGAGCTCCCCCGGCGGAGAGAAACGCAACGATCGCACACAGCGAGCGAGGCAGCAGACAGACGCGACCAGATCCACAGACAGTGGATTGAGGCGTGTTTTTTCTCTGCTATAGTACTAGTTAGGGCCGAGAAGAGGCAGTAGCCTGAACAAGAAGGGACGTAGGACCGGTGCGTGACGACGCGTCTACAATGTCGTGCGAGCACGAAGCAAGTCAGCACGGTGAACTCGGGGGGTCAACGCTGCGGGCTGTCCGTGGCTAGGTATCTAAGCACCTGTTCGGGCAATGACGAAACGGGACAAATTTGGAGAGCAGCGTCAGGGTTGACGAGGGCGTGCGTAGTTTCCTAGGACCTCACATTGCAACGGGGGGAGTAGTCGAAGAGCGACTGTCATCAAAAGCATCTTTGTTGACCCGTGGCTTAGGAGGGAAGCACCTCTATGAGACGTTCCTGACGTGATCTCGGTTCCACGCATCATCTAAAGCCAGATCCCCTGCCAGCAACAGGCGTCACCTCTCCAAACCGCCTCTGCGCTCTCTTCCAATCATCCATCTGCTGCTCATAATCACGCATCTGGTCATTGTACCTGTCGTCCCATAGCGCTCGGTTTTCGCTCGACAGTTTCCGCCATTCCTCATCTATCCTTGCCTGGATCTGTTCACGCGGGTAGTTGTCAGCTTCCAACTGCGGACGCATGTGATCGCAGAACTGGTTGTACGGCGGGGAAGGGCGAACTGGTTGTGCGAGGGACGGTGGAGGGGCAGCATCACGGCGGTAGTGGATGCCGTTGGGCTCTGGTGGTTGGGCTACTTGGCTTTGAGAAAGTGAGCGTGTCGGGTTGGCTGCTACCTGACCGGGTGTTGGCTGCGCCGAGTGGCTGGGTGAGGATTGTGTTTGGGCGTAGCGCGTGTCTGGGACGTACGTGCCTGGGTGTACAGTAGAGTACTGTTGCGGCGAGCCAGCAGCGGGTGCGGGCGTTTGGAATGAGCTTGTCAAGAGCGGCTCTCGAGCTGCAGCGGGCGAGTATGATTGTGCCGGGGCTATTGCTGGGAGACCAGGTTGCTGGTACATGCTTGGATGCGGGTCTATGCGCGGGTTCATGATGGTCTCACCGCGGTAGTTGTTGTTCTGCCGTCGCGTCCTCGTGGGTCTGTCACTTGGCTGTGATTCTGGTCAGCATCGGACTGCCGTTCACATGTGCCTGAGATTGGCTTTGGTGGTATTGGTCATCCTGATGGGCTGGATGCTCACCTCTGGGTCTTCATCGCTATCGTCCGAGCTATCATCGAGCAGGACTTCGCCTTCAGGTCGAGACCTGCCATGTGTGTGCTCGTCGTCGTCGGCGCCGCCGTTGATGGCGATGCCCATTCTTTCGAGCTCTTCTGGCTTGAACTTTCTGCCAGGTGTCTCCATGATCTCGCGTAGCTGGTTCAGCAGGATGGATCGCAGCAGACGCTGCTTGTAGACTCTCTCTTTCTCGGCAGAGATGCGCTTTCGTGTCATGTCGTTGTTGGCTTCAATCTCGCCGAGTCTCTTCTTCAGCTGGATACATTTGTTCCGGTATGCAAGCTCCTGCGAGGGTGCAAGCGGCGGATTCCTTTGCAGTGGGACATCTGAAGCAGCAGGGAAGGGCGACGACTTTGCGCCATCCATGTTGGGTCGTCGCTACACAGGAACGGAGAGCAACCAGGGCTCTACTCTACTTCTGCGATTGTTGCGAAAGCTAGCGACCACGCCGAGCGTTACAATATGCTGCTGAGGGAATACAAAAGCAGGGTACAGAATGTGGTGAAGGTATGGCGTGGAGTGGTCGCAAGGTGTCCTCGGCCAAAGGGAATGCGAAGTCGGAAGGACAGTCTTGAATAACGCCTTGCTTGATGTAAAAGTCAAGTCAACAATGGCGAAAGCACAGAAGGTGACAATGATTTGACGCTTGGTAGGTTGGTTCGAATGCGGGAAGGCACCTGGAAGGATCACCTGTCAGCCGGGTGGACGATCGCGAACCATATTCGGGAAATTTATTCGCGTACTGACCTACGCGTCGCGTTCGCAAGGGATGACAACGTCGTCAACGATATCTACCTTGAATGGACTCTCAATGGTCAAGCACATCCAAGTCGAAGGTCGTTCTCCACAAGCACTACGAAACTCGTCAAGATCAGTAAAATACAGAACGCCTATGATACGACCGTTACAAGTAGCAGTTCATCAACTCTTAGTTGCCGTCCATCGTGGGTATCGTGGTTCTACATGACTTGCATCGCTTCTTTCCACATTTCGCTTTCGCCTCTCCTTATGCTTGAAGATGATCATTGTGTCCGTATGTCGACTTCAGCTCCCTCAATCCTCGTCCCAGTTGGGATTGGGACCAGGCGGCTTAGGTCCACCAGCTTGTCTCGCGACGATAATCTGGTCGACGCTCAACACAGTCCTAGCAGCATCTGTGGCCAGCTTGATAGCCCAGCTCTTGCTGACCATCAAGTCTAGAATCTCCTCTTCTACTGCATCCAGCACACCATCTGTGGTCTCTAGGTCGACGCCAGATGTCCAGTACGGATCTTCCGACTCTTCACTACCGCTCTCCTCGTCCTCGTCGTCTTCTGAAGCAGAGTCATCAGCACGTGGTCGGGACTTCACACTGCCTTTCTGTTGGTGGGCAGTGTACAGTCTAGCGAGAATCTCGGTAGCATCGAGACCGGCACTCTCGGCTAACGTTCTTGGAATCACCTCAAATGCTTCAGCGTATTTGCGAATTGCATATTGAGGCAGACCAGGTGTCCGGTCGGCAAATGCATTGATCCTCTCCACCAACTGCATCTCTGTGGCGCCAGCACCCGGGACTAACCGTGGGTCTCTGGTCACAGCCTTGATCACGTTGACACCGTCGTCGATTGCCCGCTCCACATCGTCGAGGTGGTTTTGTGTGGCGCCCCGAAGCACAATGGTTGCCGTGCGCGTCACCGCAGTGTCTGATTCTTGTCGGAAGACTGTGACCCGATCGCCGCCAATTTCTGTTGTCTCAACGACATCGATGTTTCCCATCTCATCTGGCATGGGAGCACCAAGTCGAGCTAGAGGTGTAGCGCCACATACTCTGCATAGTCTTCTTAGCTCGAATTTGGACAAGATTTTGACGACCAAGATGTTCATGCGGTTGAGGTAGTGCAATGCAAGCTCTCCCACAGTTGACCCTGCAACGACCACTCGGATGCCAGCGTCGTATAGTTCCTTGACAGCCGCCTCAAGCTGGCTCTCTTCACCCGTGCTGAAGTCGAGCATCTCTTTGGCGTTTTTCAACAAGACCGTGCCTTTCGTCTCGGTCTGCGAAGTATCGATCGGACACGAAAACACACCAACCTTGGCCTTTTTCGCTCTCTTGACGATACCATCAGGCTCTCTGCCAAACACCATACCTCTCACCACTCTTGACTGGCTTAAGTCACCTCCCATGATCTTTACGACTCGGATGTTGTCGATGTTGAAGGCAGCAGGGTTGTTAGGCAGCACCGCTTGCACCGCTTCAGCCACAAGAGGACCGAGCACATCCTCAGAACCAGATTGTTTTGCTGCGATCACGGTACGAAGTGCCTTTCCTAACTCTTCCTTTGAGCGCAGATCTGCGACTCGGTCTACCTCGAGATCTTCGAGTGCTTGTAGGGTGAACGTGAGGGCCTTCTCGTAGCCAGAGGTAATATCGCTAGTCTTTAGTCCCATTCGGATGAGTTCTTCTGCCTTCTTCAACAGCTCGCCAGCCAGGACTATGACCATGTTCGTAGCATCGCCCATCTCTGCTTCCTGCTGCTGACTTGCCATGACGATCAACTTGGCTGCTGGGTGCACCACGTCCAACTCTCGTAATATTGTTGCAGCATCTGAGGTCAAGATCATTTTTGCAAGATGGTTGATCACAATCTTGTTTCTGCCATACGGTCCGAGCGAAGTCTGGACAGTCTGTGCAATTGTTCTGCACGCTTCAATGTTTCGAATGACTGCGCCATCTTCGGCGTCGTAGCTGTTGTACCCTTGCTTGAATAGGCCAGCCTGAGAGGCTTGCGGTATCGAAAGAGACATTGTGGCCGGCTACTGCTTTGGAATGAGTGATAGGCTGTATGGTAGGCGTAAATAGTGGTGAAGTGGGCGCCTTTCTAGAAGAATTTTGGCCCGTGTCGGTGTCAACAATCAGGCATTCAGGCATCACTACTCGATATCTGTGGACTCGCCGCCTAGGGAGACAGGAATGTTAACGGCTAAGATAGTACATAGTGGCATCACCGGCGACGCGACAGGCAAATGTCACGCGCTGCTACGTTGAAGGTATGTCAGCATCTATAGGAGATGAGACACACGATGTGAGTCTTGAACGCACTGATGACTCCGATTCGGACCTCGATATTCTTGACCAGGAGCACGGAGACATAGCTGCAAGGCCCATTGCAGACTTGCACAGCGACTCAAGCCACGAGCAGGCTCATGTCAGACCTGGTGTGCCTGCCTCATCAGAGGCACAACCTGAGTCGCCTGAGTCATCCAGCTCTGGTGCACTGGCCAATGGCACTGTTGACGCCTCAGAAAAGGAAGGCGCTTATGTAGACTGGAACATCGAGACACAGGGGAGAAGGGTTGGTTACGAGAACCTGTCGGCCATCGATTGGATTTTCGAATACACAAAGGAAAGACAGCGCCTTCGAAGGCTGTTCGCAACTAGCTCGGGCTGGTCAGGTATAATCAGACAACTACTCGACAACAGTCATGCCTGGATTGTGCTTGTGGTTACCGGTTTATTGGTCGGTCTGGTTGCCGCCTTCATCAACATTGCGTCCGACTGGCTGGGAGACATCAAAACAGGATACTGCAAGGATACTGCTACAAGTACCCAGTTCTACTTGAGCAAGCAGTTCTGCTGCTGGGGCCATGATGAGCTCTCGCAATGTCGAGAATGGACGCCGTGGAGAAGGGCGTTGAAGATAGAAAGCTTGGGAGGTGCTTACATCGTCGAGTATGTCTTCTTCGTGTTGTATGCCACCGCCTTTGCTACGTCTTCGGCGGTCCTGGTTCAGGGCTACTCGCGCTATGCTAGACAGAGCGGCATTCCCGAGATCAAAACTATGCTGGGTGGTTATGTCATCAAGGACTTCCTGGGGGGCTGGACGTTGGTCACAAAATCGATTGGTGTCTGCTTGTCTGTCGCGTCGGGACTATGGCTCGGAAAAGAAGGTCCAATGGTTCACCTTGCATGCTGCTGTGCTCATCTCGCGATGAAACCTTTCGACAGTCTTAGCAGCAACGAAGCACGAAAACGAGAAGTCCTCTCTGCCGCAGCAGCATCTGGCATTTCTGTCGCTTTCGGTGCGCCCGTAGGAGGCGTGCTGTTCTCACTCGAACAACTGTCGTATTACTTTCCCGACAAGATCATGTGGCAATCCTTTGTCTGTGCAATGGTCGCCGCAGTCACACTTCAAGCTTTGAACCCTTTCCATACTGGCAAGATTGTGCTCTACGAGGTCCGATACACCACAGGCTGGCATGCGTTTGAGCTTGTGCCTTTTGTGCTTCTGGGCATCATCGGGGGCCTTTTTGGGGGGCTTTTCATCAAGGTGAACATATTCATCGCCAGGCTGCGGAGATCAGAAAGCTACATATTTCGAGATCGACCAATATTGGAAGTTTCGATTGTGGCCGCCGTCACTGCAATGATCAATTTTCCAAATCTGTTCATGCGAGCCCAACTTTCCGAGTTGGTCTACTATCTCTTCGCTGAGTGCGCTACGATTGGCAACAATGACATCTTTGGCCTGTGCAAGGCCACCGTCGCAGGATCCCTGTCAATGGTGTCTCTTCTTCTGACAGCTGCCGGGCTTGGCACGCTGCTTGCAGCAGTCACGTTTGGCCTCCCCATACCGGCAGGCATCATTCTCCCTTCTTTGGCAGTTGGCGCTTTGTACGGACGTGCTCTAGGAGTCATCGTGGAGCTCATTCACAAACATCATTCAGGCTCGGTGCTCTTTGCTGCTTGCGAACCAGATGTACCTTGCATCACCCCTGGGACATATGCGATCGTAGGCGCTGCATCAGCGCTTGCGGGCACGACGAGAATGACAGCCTCCATTGTGGTCATCATGTTCGAGCTGACGGGCGCTTTGACTTACGTCTTGCCTATCATGATTGGAGTGATGCTTTCGAAGTGGGTAGGGGATGTCTTTGGTCTGCGCAGCATCTACGACGCCTGGATACAGCTGAACGAGTATCCTTACATCGACAACAGAGATGATGTTGCTGTACCACAGGTACCGGTGGCCAGCATCATGACCAAAGTCGGAGAGATGACGTGTATCGACGCAAGCAGATCATACTCTGTCGAAGACCTGCGAAATTTGCTTCGCACAACGGCATTCAGGGGCTTCCCAATCTTACGCCAACACCGCCCATCTGCAGCAGACCGTACATCTGCCAGCACACCCAGGCCAGCACGCAACTTCCTGCTAGGCTATATCTCACGCATAGAACTCTCTTATGCACTGGACCATGCCAGGAAACTTGATGGAACAGCCAGTCCTGTTCGATCTGCCACCATGATGTGTTACTTCGTGCATCCAAACGAACACGACCAATCTACAGGTATCGACCTACGGCCGTGGATGGACCAGACACCCATCACTCTGCATGCAAGCTCTAGCCTCCATCTAGCTGTGTCGATGTTTCAGAAGCTGGGCTTGCGCTATCTGCTGCTAGTCGAGAGAGGTAGCCTGAGAGGCCTGCTGACCAAGAAGGACGTGTGGTGGGTATTGAACGCTAATGAGGTCAAAAACACTTCTGCCCAATTCGTGCCCGGAGCGGGGGTACTCAGAGGAGATCGTGGCGACGAACTTCAAGAAGACGAAGAAGAAGTGGAAAGCCTGCTTCACGATGAGAGATGAAATCCGTTTCAGAGTCAACTATTGAATTGCCATGATTCTGTCAGTTTCCAACATCTTGCATACCGACCGCGGGTTTTAGCGTCATGTCTCGATTATTACCAGAGGAAATCTGCTGCTTGCCGGTAGCCGATCTGGCGCATCTTGGTCAAGTTTCGATCTCATTTAGCAGCTGGCTGACAGTCCTGCTCCACCCATATCAGTCTGGGTTTGCTCCATTACAACCTCGTTTTCGGAAATAGCGTTGAACATCCAGTATCTATCAGGACAAACAATTTTGGTTCGAGTTCAACGACCAGCAGCCAAACAAGTATTCTGGCCTTTCGTGTTGCAGCTGCAACTATCTGTGATAAGGGCTCTGCCCGACACACCAGGAAAGCTTCTCACGCTGCTGGCTCGATTATGCAAGATCCCACTCCGCACGTAAACGCCACCAGCATCTACTGTACAAGTAGTGCCATGAGGCTTGGGGGGACAGTATCGGGACAAGTCAAATCGTCACCAGAGCTGAGCGCTTTTGCGCCATTGACGCTGATGTGGCACACGCGACCCAATGATCGATTACCGAGGCCACGCGAATGCGGAGCACAGATCTGCACAATGCAGATCACTTCACGAAATAGGATACTGCCTTTTGTTGTATGTTAGCCTTGAGGGATCAAACATGCGCATCCTACTGCAGCTTGCACGAGCGCATGACTACAAGTACTGCCACCCGAGCTTACCAGCGCCGATTAGCTTCGGCTCTGAGCAAAATGCAGCGAAACGTATTCCCCGAATGCCGACGGGCAATAGGAAACAGTTCTACCTACCCAGTCCAGTAGTTGAGTGTCGTTGGTTCACAGCAGGGCATGGACCGAAGATCTACAGCACTTAGGAGTGAAAGTACATGGCTAGAAACATGCTAGGAGTACTATATTCCCACGTGCGGGAAACTGCGAAAAACGTGCAAGTAACAAGCATCATGGGTGCTTGGACGTAACTTTCGCCCACATCCAACCACGGAGAATTTGCCAAATAGTCTTTCTGTATATCCACCTCCCAGTCCTGCCCGGCACCCGCTGATTTTTGTGGTGGGTAATGTAAATCATGGAGTATCCCTGTTGTGTCTACGGTACTCCCCCGACTCAACATTGCGCGGATGCAACGTGCTTCAGAATCCAAGCATGACATCCGAGTGCACAAGGGTATCCTTTACTGTGCAGATTAACTCGATACTCTAGCCACTTGCCATCATTGTGGATGTGGGTAAGTGTGCCGCGCAATAAATAGTATGTACGAGTAAATTGCACATCACTGCGCGCATGCCCTGCAGCCAGAACAGGTTCCCCTGCTTTGGCTTGATGTGCTGCTGTGCCGCTAGAAGCGCGCAAGAAGCACGTTCAAACTCGTTTCTAGAACGATGCAACTGTAGGCACAGGTGCCAGAAACACAATGTACCGTAAACAGAAGGGATCTACAGATGTGAGTGTCGGTCACGGTCAGATAGCACTTGTAGAGTGCTCAAACAACGTACCACGTAAAGTTATCTTGACCGGCAAGTCTGTACTGATAGGAAGAATGCTGCGGCTATTGGCCAGCATACTTATTGAAGACCACGAAACTGTGTCATGAGTGAAACCAAACACTAGCCATAGTGCGTGTTTGCAGTACTGGCCAATCTTTTCTCACTCTGCCGGGACAATGTCTAAATTCCGACTTTTCAGCACTTCTGATAACGTATAGCTGCAGCACTGATTGAGTCATCTGACCCTTGAAGAGGTGATCGGGGTCTTTTGGTGCAGTTTGCGATCATGTGTCTGTCGTGGATAGAGCTTGCACAGCACTAAGGATTCGTTGCTGGACAGCAGCAACCATGGAAGATGAAGGCCACCATGTTCCGGCGTTGGTCAAGATGGAATTAAAAGGCACGAGCACGGGAGGGACCGTGCGTCACGTACTAAGTTCAGGAGCTGCGTCGCAACGTGGGCTTTGCAAACATTTACACTTCGCCACCAAACCTTGACGCGTACGGTATTCGCTTTATAACCGGTCATCGCAGACCAATTTACCCATGAAAATGTGAACGTTCAACACAGAAACGATACTATCAACCTCTTCAAACATCTAGATTTCGTCGGTAACAACATTTGTCCGACTAGGCTTCGCTTGAAACGATAAAATTTCGCTTAAGACGTTTCCAAGGTCCTGCCGTCCCAAGAATGAAGTTTTCCGACGGCTACCGAGTGGCACGAACCGTGGGCAAGGACAAAAACCGTCATGGTGCTGCGTACCCTTGGGATAGTCTGTGAGTGTTATTGGAAGGGGAGCTCGGCAAATCCTCCTTCCATGCTAGTTTCGCGACCAGGTCGTACCAGGTGCTCGGGTAAAAGCGCCTTCCACACACAGCGCAGGAACCTGCCGTTGAAGGGTATATGCCAGTATCAGTCGTACTGTGGAAAGGATCTTTCTTCCTTGTGTTCATACCGGTAGAACCATGTACAGAAGTAGGGATCACATGCGAGGCAGTGCTAGGTGTAGGAACCAGCTGTCTACGCAGGTACGTAATGTGTGCCATGGCCGAAGAGCTTCAGCACCGGCTAGTTTGAGTCCTCACGCAGATCGTTTAACCTTCAGCAACACGTGTGATACGTTAGATCTAGCTCTAAGGAGAATTTGTCCCGAATACCAAACGGAAGAAAAGCGATCAGAAATAGTGCCTGGATGGCGTTTTGTCTTGTGAGCCCTAGTCAATTTTCCAACCTTCCGCGGCTACACTACAAGTTTGCTAGAGGTAGGGGCGAAGCCCCTTTCAGCTGCACACGTTGGGCTCACGGCTCGCTATCTTGTGATTGTCAGCATCTAGTAAACATCGAATAGCCGTGTAGCATCGACATACGCGTGTACCAAGGACGAAACTAGGAACGTCATGGTAAGTACCTAGTTGTCGGCTTCGAATACATCATCACGCTTAGTCCCAAGCATGAGGTACTGGACTGCAGTCCATGGAGGTATGCAAGCCACGAGCAAAAGTGCATGGTGGACCCTGGTCCGTGTCTGCAGGCACAGGCGTTAGCTCGACATGTCAGAAAAGTGTCAACTCCATGCACGAGCACTTCTCAACCTCAACATGCGCACGTCAACGACAATTTGACTTTGAGTGTTCTCTTTCCCGCTGTACCTTATGCTCGACAGATCAAGTGAAGCACTTACTTCAACGACAATACCCAAACCTCGATATGGGGATGGAAAGCATAACTCCATAGCCAACCGTGGGGCGGGGGCTCCTGCCTCTGCCACTAACATACTAGTAGCAGCTATCCTTGTTCCAGGAACAAGTGCTCGACCGTGCCCACCAGAACGACAGAGACCGCGAGGCCGTGCACTGGAGTCTTTGCTTCGGTCCATCCACCGACTAGTCAGGATAGTCCAAGACTGGACACTTGCGCGACCGAAGAATTGTGCAGATTCGCTAACGTGGCGACGCACCCTGGGCGTTTTCAAGCGTGCTTGACCCAGCCCAAGTCCGCGACATCGAATCAGACACTCCTGTGAGTCTTTCGGCGCTCGTGCAAAATGACATCCACCCGGGGCCCACCCGAATGCTTGGGCTGCGAGTCGGAGACGATCGACGTTCTAATTTGCCGCTAGAATTTACTTTCACCGGGTCATCTCTGGCTTCTCGCGACGCAAAATTGGTGTCGACTGCACGTCCTAGTCCGGGTTGTAACAAGTGCAGGAGCACTTCACCAGCCGATGATACACAAGCCGCACATGGCTGCGTGCCAAACATGCTTCGGTCCCACGTGGTGGGCTCCCTGTATCTGCTGATCTCATGTCTCCTTTGCGGAACGAAATTGCTGCGAAGCTACAGAAGAAGTCTTGTGTAGCCCTTTCTCTTACCGATCATCCATGTCCAAGCACTCCCAGGTCAAGTCGCAGGAGTCTGCTAACGTTGAGGACAATCTGGTTCAATTGGGACTGCTTAGTAGTCGTCCTCGCAGGAAAGAGTCCACTTCGCGCAAGCCATCCCGAGCCCAGAACAAAGGTGGGTTTAGATCTGGGGCTACGACTACCCAAAGCCTCTGTCAACTGTGTTTCATATCCTTTTGTCTACTGAAAGACAGTGTTGACCGAGGTTTCGAACTACAGGCACCGAAGCCAACTCCTTGAGGAGACCTCCTCCAAATCAGTTGCCTACCCCCACGACCCAAGGAACACCTGCTTCTTTCAAGAAATCGAGTATCTCTCAAGGCACTCTCCATTGGCAACACCAGGCACAAACCAGCAAGTCGGTTGCGAATGTGATGAGGACTACTCCCAACACCAAATCTGTCGCCTTCGATCCACAGGAAACACATGGTCCAAGGTCCGGCAAGATGGCTAGCATGCTCAATAGCGATCGGGCAAGGTCGAGGCGCGAAAGGACGTTCGTAGGAGGTGAATGTGCGGCATGTGAAGAGTTGCTGGAACACACACTACGAGGGGAGCGAGTGCTGCAGTTCTCCTGCGGTCACGTCGCGCATGAAGCATGCTTCTATGAATACATCAAGGACTCTGATTCTCAGTATTGTCCAACATGCGATGCTCCCCTCGGACTTGACTCGGCGAGAGGTGGAAGTATCCTAGATCTCAGTAAGTTCAAAAGCCTTTGATTAGCCTCCATGTGCTGACATTGAGTAGCCAAGCTCAGCAACATGGTGCGCTCGATTGCCCACCAGAGCGATGCCGCTTCCGCCCGAAGTTCGGCAAACACACCCATGCCATGGGACAAGCAGCAACAAACTCCTAGTCAACACGAGTCTTACGATGCACAAGATCGAGTAAGCGCAAGGGACATCAACCGAGATAGTCGCGATAGCCAGCGAATGCGGATCGAGCGCCTAGGACTAACCAACCAACATTCACGGAACAACAGTGGCAATGCTTCTTCCACAGACTACCCACCCAACGAAGCGACCAGGAGGCACGATTACGATGTTCATGCGATGGAAACGAACGTTGTCGAGCAATCTATCAAGGATCGCCATAATATCATTCCTTCGCCTCTTGTAATGGTTCGAAGCGAGTTTCCGACTATCACCCGATCACATCATCAACAAACCTTGACCTGTCTCGTTACTGTCGAGGTACCTGAAGCAAAATGGCGACAACATCATGAGAATCGCTCACAGAAATCCATGTCACCACCAGCGCAACAACAGCCCCAGCCACTGGCACCGGCGCCCTTGCAGCCTGCTCGACCAGTCCAACAAGCGTCGTCTATTCCGACGCGGCCGTCGCACGAACTGAACAAATTGACAGCCGACCTCAAATCTCGTGTGGACAACTGGCATGGTCTCGAATTTTCCCGTTTTGGGAACCTCCGACTTCATGGCACCCTCCGTGTTGGAAAAGATCAACGCTCATGGCAGGAACTAGAATGTTATCTCTTCGGAGAGATGCTCATCTGTGTAAAGGAGAAGAGAAATGCTTTCCAAGCTGTTGTGACGGACGACGGGCGAGAGCTGACCAGATGCACCCTCAAAGGATCAATACTCATCAAGAAGCATCTGAAAGAAGTGCACGTGCAACAGGACAGCCCTGTCTTGACCCTCAATCTGTCTGTATTGGAGTTGCCAACTTTTCACCTTCAGTTTCAGACGCGCCCTGAGCTTGAGCTCTGGAAGCAGGCGTTACTCGACCTACACAGGATAGACTACGTACCACCACCACTACAGGACTACGAGCCAGACACCTCTGGCACTGACGACGACTTTGACCTCCAATCTCACCCCCTTCGACGCGTTGCTTCAACTACATCTTCCTACGGTGCCCCTAAAAGTGCAACTACAGCACCGACCGAGTATTCGTTGCATAAAGTGTATACCGATCATCAGATGCCACCGTCCTTGCACACACCCTTGGACATTGTGATTGTCATCCCGGTGTCATCGTCGATGCAAGGACTGAAGATCCAGCTCTTGAAAGACACACTTCGGTTCTTGGTAAACAATCTAGGCGAGCGCGACCGCATGGGTCTGGTGACTTTTGGCTCTAGTCAAGGTGGAGTTCCGCTCGTTGGAATGACAACCAAGAAATGGGCAGGTTGGAACAAGGTTCTATCATCTATCAAGCCCGTCGGCCAGAAGAGTCTGCGAGCAGATGTAGTCGAAGGAGCAAATGTCGCCATGGATCTACTCATGCAACGCAAGGCAGCAAACCCGATCTCGACAATTCTACTGATCAGCGACTCATCCACGTCGGATACTGAGAGCGTCAACTTTGTTGTGTCCAGAGCAGAAGCCGCAAAAGTTGGAATTTACTCATTTGGTCTTGGGCTCACCCACAAACCAGATAGTATGATTGAACTGTCATCAAGGACAAAGGCTTCGTATCTCTATGTGAAAGACTGGATGATGCTCCGGGAATGCGCAGCGGGCTGCCTGGGTTCTTTGCAGTCTATTTCTCATCAGAACGCAAAGCTTAGACTGAGACTGCCAGAAGGTTCACCCGCAAAATTCGTCAAAATCAGCGGAGCACTGCAGACCACAAAGAGAGCCACAGGACGCGACGCAGAAGCAACGCTTGGTGATCTACGATTTGGTGATAAGAGGGACATTCTTGTGCAACTCGTCATCGAACCTGATACGGCAGCCCAGGATCAGCTTCCACAGGACCATTGGGAGACAATCGTGTCAGGTCTGGAGGCACTCGGTGGTTCAACCGAGGTCGACGACTCAAGACACCAGAGTATCGAGGAAGTGCCGCTTTTGCAAGCTGACCTTTCCTATACTGATCTGCACATTGACGACACCACGACACAGCTTTCGCGTCCGTCGCTACTCACGATCACCATGGTTCCCGCGTCAAGACGATCGCGAAGTAATGGCCGACCAATGACGCCGCCCATTCCACCGCACCCTCACATTGTGCAAAGGCGTATGGAACTACTCACCTCCGATATGCTCACACGTGCCTTGACGCTGGCATCAAAACAACAACATGAGCGCGCGCACCACCTCCTAACAGAAACAAGAACAATATTGAAGGGACTCGCGAAAGGAGGTCTACCACCTCTTCCACCAAATGCTAGCGCAGGCTCTGGCGTTAGCAAAAGGCATACACCGCCGATACCAAAGCGCTCTGGAAGCCCGAGAACTGCTTCGCCTGGTGGCCGTTCAGATGAAGGATCAGAAGGCAGCACGCCTGTGCCTCGAGCTTCTGGCCCACCGTCTTCGGGTGTCGACTCTATTATCATCAACGCTCTCGATGCCGACATTGAGGCCAGCTTGGAATGGATCAACCATCCCGCCGTGTTCAGTCGAGATTCGCGCAAAGCAGTACTTCAAGCCATTGGTATCATCTCCTCACAGAGAGCGTACACCTTCAGGACTGCGGCTGAGAGCATCTGGGCAGATCGTATCACCGGTGTGAGGAAGCTCACTGAGGCTTCAAGAGATTGGAGGGAGGTGACGGAAGAGATGATTACCGAAGAACAATGAAGCACGGAGAGAGATGACGAGAAGTGACGTGGACGACTGTACGACCATATCTGTGCCATTTACTTTGACATACTGACCAGACCTACCTAATTCCCTATATACTTGTTGCAGCACTCACGTGCGAATTCTAGTGGTTGGCAGGCATGCCTGGAGACTCTATAGTGTATGTACTTATGACTTGAACACTGCACGATTATCAAAGACCTTTGGTGCTCCCGAATACTGAGTTGCTTCATCACACTGTGTCTCATCCTTTGTCGGATATGGCGCCTGCTAGTACATGCACAATTTCAGTAGTCCAAGCCACCACGTCAATGCACAGGGCGGACGAAGGGTCCGCTAGATGTCTTCATGAGCAGCCATGAGCCTTAGGCACTAAAGATCTCAGATCTTTATCGGGATCGAGCAAGGTTTGCATAAGATCCGATACGCTAATGCACGGGTTTCCGCTCATGGCAGAAATTTGCGTTGTTTGCGCCAGCCTTGCCTTATTTTCTTAAGCAACTTTTGTCTGGTACGCGCATCATCGTTTTCGTAGATGACAGTCTGCGACAATGGCTGTATCGAATGCCGAAGCATCATTATAGCGACCGAGATGGAACAGACCATTATCAAAGACGCAAAAGCGCGTGGTTTGCATCCAGCATTGGCCGAGATCCTCGAAAATGGACGAGGGCCGCATTTTCTGGAAGCACTGGCCACAGCGTCTTTCGATACGCGATTCACCGATCTCGTGTTACCACTTTATCTTAACGTCGCAGCCGACACATCGCGAAGATGGATTGAACAGGCTACTGAAGGTTCGTTACTCGACGAAATAGCATGTATATCATGCTTTGCACGAATTCTGCCGTTCGCGCCTTACCTTCGACCCTCAATTAGCACCTTCCTTACGAACACGCGTCTACTCAAGGAAGTCACCACCCATATACCTTCCATTTTGCAACTCGACGATCGCGACCTTACAGAGCTATTAACCGCCCTGTTTCGACTCTTGTCTCACGATCTTGAAACTTTCATCAGTCATGTCAAGCCAATCTTACTATGCTCTCTGTTCAGCCATGAGCGCCGGCATATCCGATATCTTGCAATTGAATGTTTGTGCCAGGTCATGCGCTTTGCTGATGCGTTCGGCCAGAACCTCATTGCTCGAAACACAGGCGGTGGAATTGTCATTGGTCCGTGGGAGGACGGAGAAATTGACTACAACCTCTTCAAGCTTTACGAAGAACGAAGATGGATGCGCGTCCAAATTTCTCTTACAGAGGTCCCCACACCTATGTCGTCCATGAGGCTCGACTACCAGACAGATGTGTGCCCTCAAGTTGCCTCGATCGGTGGTGTCTTGATTCCTCGAAAGAGTGCCTTGAGATCGTCACAGTCATCGTTTGTCAGCTTTACAACTTCGACCAGAAACCTAAGCAACGTGGCGCAGACGCTGTGCTCATCGAGGTCTTCACTGCTGGTGGGACCGTCAGGAGCTGGTAAGACTGCTATTATTCGAGAACTCGCACGCGAGATCGGCGTCTTATCCACCATGCTCACTCTACATCTGAACGACCAGACTGACGCGAAAAGCCTGCTTGGCATCTACACATCCTCGACCTCGGGATATGGGTTCACTTGGCAGCCAGGTATCCTTACCAAAGCTGTCCAGGAGGGTCGGTGGGTGTTGGTAGAGGATATTGACCGGGCTCCAGCAGAAGTCACAGGCTTGCTTCGTCCTCTCATTGAGAGCAACGAATTATCCCTACCCAGTCGCAAAGAGCGACTCAGAGCAGCCGACGGCTTTCGGATCTTCGGGACTATTCGAAGCACTAGAGGGTTAACCGCAACGAGTAGTGCTCGTAATGCCTTCCTGTCGAATCGGAGACTGTGGAGCATTGTCGAAATCGACGAGTACGCACCTGATGAGATTAGGACAATAATATGCCAGCGTTACCCCAGCCTGGCGCCGTTTGTCGACGGCATCATGTCTGCCCACACACGAATCCTGGCCATCTGGTCTTCTGCTCCTGCGTTCAAACCTTTCCAAAGCCGCTTACCAAGCATCAAGGATCTTACTAAGTGGTGCCGGCGGCTCTCGAATCGACTACTGCCGCTCTCCACAGACGCTACTCCCACTCTCGTACCAGAGACTTTCATGATCGATATGTTTAAAGATGGTATCGACTGCTATGCTGCCCACCTGGGCGATGAGCATCTACTCGAGGTTATCGGTCTGGCCATGGCTGAATGTCTAAACATTGCGCCCGCTGCTGCTGAACATGCTTTCAAGCATCAAAACCCCGTAGTGCAAGAGCACAAACATACTCTGCAAGTTGGCAGGTCATCAATCCCGAGACTTAGCATTAAACGATCTAAACGTACCAACACGTCGAAGTTTGCTCTAACTCGCCAAGTCCGACAGAACATGGAGGCCATTACTTCTGCTATCGTGGCTCAAGAACCGCTTCTGTTGGTTGGCGAGACTGGTGTTGGCAAGACTACTATGCTGCAGCACATCGCGTCATCCATCGATCAGAGTTTGACTGTGGTCAACCTATCCAACCAGAGTGAAGCGTCAGACCTCCTAGGAGGGTTGAAACCTGTAACGACCCGCTCATTAGTGGTACCACTCATTGACGAGTTCAACGAATTGTTTGACAAGACGTTCTCGGCCGGCAAGAACGAGAAGTTTCGGGATTCGATCACAAAGGCCTTCACTAGGCAGCGTTGGTCAAGACTTGTAGGACACTGGGAAGAAGCCGTACAGCTTGCCTTGAAACACCTGCCAGTCGCACCCAAGCAAGAGACGGTCGAGGAGCAAGCAGCAAAGCGACGGAAATTAGACAGCTCGAAGTATCTGATTCTACGTGAGAAGTGGACCGCTTTTGCTAACAGCATCAACCAAGTAAAGATCCAGACACAACGAGGTGAGCAGAGCCAAGTCTTTGCATTTATTGAAAGTCGGCTTGTTCAAGCTGTGCGAAGTGGCAATTGGCTCCTGCTTGATGAGATCAATCTTGCGTCTCCTGAGACACTGGACAACATCCTCAGCTTGCTGCACAGCGACGACAACGAGGTACCGCATTTGCTGCTTGCTGAAGCTGGCAGCATTGAAAGGGTTGATGCGCATCCGAATTTTCGTCTCTTCGCTGCTATGAACCCTGCTACCGATACTGGCAAGAAAGATCTACCGCCAGCAGTCAGGGCTTACTTCACCGAAATCTACGTCCACGCAGGTGACAATGATGTGAGCGACCTGGTCGAAGTCATCCAGGCTTATCTCGGGTCAGCTTTGGATTATGACAACAGAGCAGCGAATGATCTTGCCAATGCTTACCTCGCAGTGAAACGGCTGAACATAAAACACAAACTGACCGATGGCGCCGGCGATTTGCCGCACTTCAGTCTGCGATCTCTCACGCGATGCTTGCAATACGTACAACAGCACGCCGCTAGTTATGGGTTGCGTCGTGCGATGTACGAGGGCATGCAGATGAGCTTCTTCACCGTCTTAGACCTCAGGTCTCAGCAGATAGCATTCCCGGCAGTTGAGCAGTACTTAGTTGCCTCCGCACAAGCCAAGCGCATCGTGCAATCACAGAAGCCGAAGATCTCAATTGACAAGAATCAGTTTGTTGCTTTCGAGCACTACGCAATTGTCAAAGGACCTTTGGCCCCTGACGTTCAGCCTCACTACATCATCACAGGCTCAGTACGCCGAAACCTCACAAACTTCGCCCGAGCAGCGTCTATGAGACGGTTCCCTGTGCTATTGCAGGGACCTACATCAGCGGGAAAGACGAGTATGGTAGAATACCTTGCCAAGTACAGTGGCAATAAATTCGTTCGTATCAACAACCACGAACATACAGACTTGCAAGAATATCTTGGTAGTTATGCTTCTGGTGCTGACGGCAAGCTCGAATATCGAGAAGGAGTGCTTGTTGAAGCTCTTCGGAAGGGACACTGGATTGTGCTAGACGAGCTCAACCTTGCTCCAAGTGATGTGCTTGAAGCTCTGAATCGACTACTGGACGACAACCGAGAATTATTGATTCCCGAGTCTCAAGAGATAGTTCGGCCCCACCCCAACTTCATGCTTTTTGCGACGCAGAACCCGGCTGGTTTGTACGGTGGCCGGAAGAGGCTATCGAGAGCTTTCAGAAACAGATTCCTCGAAATCCACATCGATGATATACCTGAGGATGAGCTCGAAATCATTTTGAAGGAACGAGCACAGATCGCGCCTTCGTTCTGCAAACAGATCGTTGAAGTGTACAAGAAACTGTCTCTGCAAAGGCAGTCCTCGCGGCTTTTCGAAGCCAGAAACAGCTTTGCTACCCTTCGAGATCTATTTCGATGGGCTTCAAGACCGGTCGATGATCGCGAGCAGCTAGCATATCACGGCTACATGCTATTAGCAGAACGCGTCAGAAACCCTGCCGAGAAAGCAGTCGTCAAGACAACTATTGAAGAGACTCTGAAGGTCAAGGTCGATGATACTGCGCTCTACGGCGAACAGCAGGTCCCAGCTAACTTCACCATCAACACCGGGCTCACCTGGACTCGGGCAATGCGACGTCTTTTCGTGCTTGTATCGACAGCTCTAAAGAATAACGAGCCGGTCTTGCTTGTAGGAGAAACCGGTTGTGGTAAGACTCAAGTCTGCCAGTGCATTGCCGAAGCTTTTGGCAAGGATCTCAATATCTACAACGCACACTCGAACACCGAAACTGGTGATTTGATAGGCTCACAGCGACCGGTTCGCCACAAGTCTGAGCTAGCCGACATTCTCGTGCAGGACCTTCAAAATCTTGACCCAACTGACAGTGCACTGCGGCCCATCGAGGGTATGGACATAGATGGATTGATAACCCAGTTCAAGGCTATGGACACCTCTGGCTTTGACGAGCAGGCGGTGCTTAAGGTCAAAACCAGTATTGCAGCTTACCAATCACTATTCATGTGGAGTGATGGCAGTCTCGTTCGGGCCATGAAAGATGGTTCTCATTTTCTGCTCGATGAAATATCGCTGGCAGACGATTCTGTGCTCGAGCGCATGAACAGTCTTCTCGAGCCAGCCAGATCAATACTTCTGGCAGAGAAAGGCGCAGGGGACAACTTCGTGATCGCGCAGCCTGGTTTCCAATTCTTAGCCACTATGAATCCAGGAGGAGACTACGGCAAGCGTGAACTTTCTGCTGCTTTGCGGAATCGATTGACTGAGATTTGGGTCCCACCGCTTTCTGACAGCGAGGATGTCATTCCTATCCTAGAGAACCGACTGCGAACTGTTGACTCAGGTTTAGCACCGTCGATGATCAGCTTTGGACAGTATTTTCGAAGAGAAGTCCAAGGCTCTACCAACGCAACAATACCGTTGCGGACTATGCTCAAGTGGGCCGAATTTATATTACGCAATGCGTCATTAGGCCTCGAGCATGCTGTCGTACACGGTGCGGCAATGACATATATCGATTCTCTCGGCGCTAATCCTGCAGGACTTTCGAGCAGCTCCGCACAAAATGTACAGCAGGCACGAGGTCTTTGTCTGCGCAAGCTCGGTAGACTCTTCCGGGTCAATGCCACAGCGATCTACTATGCGTTGCCTGAACTTCAGGTGACCCCGGAATCCCTTCGTATTGGTGCGTTTGCTTTACCAAGGCTAAGCGGTGCTTCGTCCGAGCAGGATCTGGTGCTCGAGGCTCCGACAACTCTGAGAAACGCAATGCGCATAGTTCGTGCACAACAAACAAACCGGCCTCTATTGCTCGAAGGAAATCCAGGTGTGGGGAAGACGGCTATTGTGTCCTTGCTTGCCAAGTTATGTGGCAGACCATTAACTCGAGTCAACCTTTCTGATCAGACTGATCTTATGGACCTCTTTGGCGCTGACGCTCCTGCGGAAGGTGAAATGCTTGGCAACTTTGTCTGGCGTGATGGTCCACTTCTCAAAGCTATGCAGGCTGGTCATTGGGTGTTGCTAGATGAGATGAATCTGGCTTCACAATCTGTACTGGAGGGCCTCAACGCCTGTTTAGACCATCGCCAAGAGATCTACATTGCCGAACTCGATAAGACGTTTAAATGTCATCCTGACTTTGTACTCTTCGCCACACAAAACCCTCACCACCAAGGAGGCGGGAGGAAAGGTCTGCCGGCGTCTTTCGTGAACCGCTTCACTGTGGTCTACGCAGACCCCTTCACCAGAGAGGATCTGCTTCAAATTTGTCGCACTAAGTATCCATCCTTGCCTGGAGAGCAGATCAACACAATTGTGGCGACTATAGACGATTGTCAAGCACTGAGCGATTACAGACCTGAGTTCGCCGATGGTGGTCCGTGGGAATTGAATCTACGGGATATCAATCGGTGGATGAGTTTGTGTCAAGAAGCTAAAGTGCTTGATCCCAGCATTCATTTTAACACTGTCATTTCTGGGCGCTTCCGATCTGGAAAAGCCAGAAGTGAAGCACTAGTACTGTCACACAACGCCTTTGGAAGGGCAGAGCACGAAAGCTTGTACCACAACCTGTCAGCCTTTTACCTTCAAGTGGGCACTGCTATCATCAAGCGCGAGACGAAACGCCAACCTGTGGCCACCGATCAGCATATACCGAAGCCTCTGCTTGCAGCTGCGAAGTCGACTGTTGTTGCAGTCAATCAGAACTGGCCGGTCATACTAGTTGGTCCTTCTGGCAGCGGCAAAACGTTATTGATTCGTTCGCTAGCTGCACTTGCTGGCGCGAAGCTGGACGAGTTCTCGATGAACGCCGATGTCGATATTGCTGATCTGATCGGTGGTTACGAGCAATATGACCCCCAGCGCGATATTGCAGCATTGCGAGCTGAAAAGGATGATGCCCTTGTCGATCTCCTGTCTCACTTCCTGTCAGTGAACGTGGAGTCCCCCAGAAAAGGACGATCTGCAGTGATGTCGGCTTATAACCAAGTCCAACAAGGCACAATAGATCTCAACACGCTCTTAAATGCTCTACAAAACATGCAACACGAAAGCGGAGTGCTTGTCCCCCAGCATGTCCAAGACAGACTTCTGGCAATACAGCAGAAACTAGACCACCTCCAAGCCTCGCCAGACACGAACACAACTCGTTTTGTGTGGAACGATGGCATACTGATAGATGCCCTCCAGCAAGGGACATGGCTTGTGCTTGACAATGCAAACCTTTGTAACCCTTCGGTGCTTGATCGCCTCAACTCACTATTGGAGCCGAACGGCTGCCTCATAGTCAGTGAACAGCACGGTGCAGATGGCGCCGCAAGGGTCCTCCAACCCCATCCAGACTTCCGAATCATCCTTACCATGGACCCAAGATATGGCGAGCTATCGCGCGCCATGCGTAACAGGTCTCTTGAGATATTCTTGGATGGCCAACTCGATCAGACCATTCGACCAATGGTGCCGCAGTACCCGACTGCTTCCAGCATCGCTCGCTTGCGCCCAATGCTTGCTGAGGTTTCTACTGACCTCGATATGGGTATGCCCGAAGAGGTCGAACCTTGGATCGACCAACTCGATTATAGTGATCTCTCTCTGCTCAAGCAACAGCAACGGGATAGTGGGCTTGAAGCCGCTCGTGAGGAGGCCGAGATTCGACTGAATCTGAAGTTGCCAAAGACTCTGAACGAGCTGGCTATGTCTCGCTTGCCTGCTGTACTGACTGCTTCAAGCTCTAGAGATGGCAAGACATTGCCCGCTATGCTCGCCGTGAACGAGCCACTGGTACCTTTCCTCTTTGGCACAGACTACAGAGGAGCAATAGCTCAAGAAACACGCATGCAAGCTTTGTCAGCTGGCCTCATTCGATGCCTAGCATATCTGAGTAACGTATCTAATGGCAAATCCAACAATGGTCCTTCAACTTGGCTTGTCAAGACCAGCCCGCAGCACATGCAACGTCACCGCGATCAAATAACGCCCATACCCGCCTTCCCATTCATGCAGGCTCTGGCTTTTTTCGCCTCAAGCATGATGAAGTCGCACAACACGAACCGAGAACCGCAGATCCTTGTCGACAAGCCGACCTATGAGCTTTTCAGGGATGTCACCATGCTTGTCCACGATCTTTTGCACCTCTTCGATCAGAACAATGTCAACCAAAGCCAGATTCAAGCATACCTTCAGATCTTGGATGATATGAAGCCAAGGGTTGCAAGGCTGTTTCCCCGGGTTAGCCAGAATTTTGAGCTTGCAACGAAGAAGCTCGGTGATGCATGTCAACTCGAATGTGGCCAGAGTCTGCAGCGTATGTGGCCTACTTGGAGAGCCAACTCTACCACTTCGCAGTTGCACCTCGAAGCTCAGGTGCTCATGGAGAAGTTGATAGCACGGTTCGACATCCTTTGCAAGTCTCTACCTCAATCGAGAGCTCAATTGGCTGACGTGAGATTGCGGCTAAGTAAGGCGTTGGAAGCCGTGCCTCTATTGCATGATGCGACGCACCAGATTGGGGTCTTGGAGCATGCAATCAACGAGCTAGCATTGCAACGGTCTCCAGACTTGGCAGGTTCGGGTCTTTTCGAAACCTTATTCGATGCGTTGTTACAGAAAGCGAATTATCATGCGGCGCCTCTTCCTGCATCGACGCGGCAGCTATACGTCCTTTTTGGTAGCACAGAGGCGGCAAAGAGTCAAATTGCTCGAGTCACTGCTGGACCTCACATGGAACTGCTCGGCTGTCTCAGTGACTTTAGCGCAGTGCATGCTGAAATTTCGCAAGTACAGGACATTCCACCATCGGACATCGGCCTGCAAGATCTTACACGGCGTTTGCAAGATGTACACGAGCAGTCCATCGGCAGGATGAACTACGTGCAAGAAGAGTTCTCAGAGCTCGTCAAAGCATTTGCGCGTAACAACAAAAGTATCGCGAACAACAACTTGGAGGCGATTCGCACGTGTGGTGTTTCGCTTCTTCGTCGCATACTGAATGCGCATGGCTTCTTGCTCAGCGAACGTTCCCATTGGGCGCTTGTTCACGATACATCAAACCATTCATCCTTGGGCGCAGTATTTGAGGAAGCCATGAAGAATGCCAAACTGAAGGGTCTTGACTCCCTGAAGAGAGCCTTGAAACCTCTGAAGGTGGCCTGCAATCTTCTTGCGAAGCCGTGGTATCCAGAAACCGGCAAAGCACTTCTGATTATCGCTATGGTCTGCCTTAAGCTGTTTGTTCCTGATCAAGTCTTCGACCCGGCAACTTATCCTTTGCTAATTCGTGAGCGACACGACAAGAGAACTGCTGAGCTCAACACGAGGATAGCAGCATGGAAGGACTTCCAGATTAAGACCACAGGACAAGACACCAGCTTGATGATCAACATGCTAGATGATGATCTCGCCGAACTTGGCGAAGCCCCTACCATGCCTGATATCTATCGTCCAGAGCCTCCAGCAATCGTCGATTTGCAGAATGAATTCACAAATTTGTTGAGGAGCGTCGTCAATTCTGGTCTCGTCGAAAATATCGCTGACGGTGACTGGGTCGGTGTCGAGCTCAATGCACCTCAATTACTGAGCAGGATTCAGACATGTGTCCGCCGCCTTTTGCAGACTCACCGCGCGTACGACGATCTGGTAAAACCAATTGTTGGACTGCTGCACTGCATGGCCATAGGTGCGAGACTAGCGATCTATAGTGTTGGTCTGGAGATGGCAAAGGAAGGACGAAAGCATATCCTCTTGTATGAGAAAGTCAGAAAGAGAGAGCGCCGACAGCACCAGCGTGATATTGATGAGCAGCTGGCATCGATGCAGCCCGTTCTCGACGACAGCATGCTAGATCAGGAGGACCTGGCAGTCATGAAAACCCCACAGTATTGGACATATCTCAAGCAACTTCGCTTACGATACGTCATTGGTAATCTTCAAGAGACACACAAGAACAAATTACTCAGCCACCTGGTCGAAACAGTGAGCAATCTCTATTTCGCCTGGAAACAAAAGCTGAGCGAAGACCAATTCGAGGCTGAGAAGCAGTCACGATATTACAGTTACCGAGGCGAGGACGAGTCGACGGACCCAAGCGAAGAAGATGTTCAAGCTATGTTTCCGAGCCACGACAATGACGATCCGGAGGCTGAACAGAATGCGCCGCGAGGGGTTGAAGGATATGACAGTAGTGACGATGAAGACGACACCAATATCGATGTTCGAAAGTCTGCAGTAGAGCTTGCGAGGTATCACCGCAGCTTTTTCCAACAGCATAATGCTCAAAATCTGCTACGCTCATATCTATGTGAGCGTATCAGCGTCCGCGACGAGACTCATGTCGGATTCAAAGAGGACGAAGTGTTATCAACAGAAATGATGCCCAGTCTGCTCTTGAGCTTGCAAAGCAAACTTGAGGCATTGATGTCTGGTTCGGGGCAGCCTACTTTGAATGTCTACACAGACAACGACGCCTTGGAGACACGGAAGCTTTACGACATCACACGATCTGCTCAAAGTCGCTTCAGAGAAATTGCCGAGCGGTGGCCAGAACATGCTGTTCCCACGGAGGTGCTCGCATTTTGCGACCAAGTCATGGCATTGAAAATGAGTAGTCCGATTGCCAAGCTCCTTACCAAGACAGAGAAGTTGCTTGAGGTTGTAAGTCAGTGGCAGGCCGTGGCCAGCAAAGAATTCTCCGTGGCTCACATCATGGACTCACTGACAAACCTTATCATCTCATGGAGACGACTTGAACTCGGCTCATGGTCAAGGCTGCTTGACGAAGAGGACATGAAGCAAGACGAAGACGCCGATGCATGGTACTTCATCGCCTACGAATCTGTCATCAACAATCCTCTTGACGTCGTGAACGATGTTGCTACCGGTGAGTCAGAAAAGAATTTAGATGAATACCGTCAGAAACTTGCAACGACGCTGGAGGAGTATCTGAGAAATACCACTCTTGGGCAATACTCAAGCCGGCTGGGACTACTCCGAGCGTTCGCCGTCACCATTGGTGCTATGGCACAAAAGTTCAATGGTGGTGAAAGCGCGAAGCGCCTCAAGAGGGATGCGGCTAAACTCAACCAACGTGACAATGCTAAAGCCTTCGGTGGGCGTGACCACAAACCGCAACATCTCGATGCAACTATGAGCTATCGCGATAAGGATGTCGATGCTTTTGACCAGAATGATGAGATTGATGACGCTTCGTCCTTGACAGATGAATCCGAAGACGAGTTCGTCATACCGAAGCAAAAGATAACCCAGCAGATGCTGAACATTCACCACACTGTCTTGAATGTGGTTAACCACTACGGTCGGTACGAGGCGCACGTTTCCAAGACTCTCACAGAAGGCAGATCTGCTCTTGAGAAGAAGATTACTGAACAGGTTAAGCTTGCTAGTTGGAAAGACACTAACATCACAGCTCTGCGAGAAAGTGCCCGTCGATCACACTTCAAGCTTTTTAAGATCGTCAAGAAGTATCGTGCATTGCTGGGACAACCTGTCACCGGATTCGCAGCACCCTACTCGGCCTCTGCAAGCCTGAGAGAGTTCAATCCTGTACTGCCAAGCCCGACCGTTTCAGTCGACAGTATGTCAACCTATATCAACGTCGCTGCAGAGGCAATCACCGATTGGAAACAACGTCCCGAACGCCTGAGAAATCCCACAAGTTCTGCAAGCACGATGCGACACGTCTATACAAGCAAAATGCCTAAGTTCATGCCCTCGGTGAAACTTCATCATTACCTTGAGGATATCAGCTACTCCGCTCAACAGCTTCGCAAAGCTACGCCATCCATCTTGAGTGATGACAATACAAGTCTAATACGCGACCTGAAGCAACGCAAACGGCGTCTATTAGCAGATACCATGAGAGATGTCGCTCAGATGGGGATCAGGCGTAATCTAGGCACAGCTGACTTGTCGGCTCAAGCCTCGAACGCCGTGGTGTTTGCCAGTGTACCAACGCTTTCGTTGGACCACGGAAACTTTGCCTCGCAAGCAGCCGATGAGGCGTTCCACGAGCTGGTCGATACGCTGCCTCTAGCCCGTAATGCTGCGCTTGAGCATTCCGAAGAATTAACTGATGGAGAAACGAGAAGAGGCTTAGGATATCTGGAAGGCCTTCTGAACCTGGCACTGAAACAACGAAATCAACTTGGATTTTCCCAAACCCAACTTGAAAGGCTCAGCAACAGCAACATAATGCTTGCTACTTTGCAAAACGATTCGAGTATTCAGTCGGTGGCTGGCGGACCGGACGCTGAACTCGCTTCCGACAAGCTTTCACATAAAGTAGCATGGTTAGCGGCATTGTTGGAAGTGTACGCCGGAGTTGTGGAGTTTCAAAGCAAGCACGGGTCACTAGAGGCGAACGATATGATTGCATCTATGCGCCAGTACAGCGGCGCTCTTAGATTACAACACGACAAGATGCAGAGTTTGTCGCGCGCACCTCTGGGGCTTCAAAACAGACAACGTCACGAAGTCGAGGAAGAATCCCGTACTATACTTCGATCTCTACGAAAGGACATTGATCAGTTTGCTGGTCAACAACCACAGTTCGAACATATCACCCTGCAAGTTCGCAAATGGCTGGATAATGAAGACAGCGGACAAGCTCAAACAAATGGCTACTCCCAAGTTGAGATCTCCCAAGTCGATGGAGCTGCCCAAAGACTTCTCAACAAGGTCTTTGTAGCCCTTCAACGAGCCACTGAAGTACTCAGAAGCTTGCCGTCATCCACCGAGGATCAGGCATGGCTAGCAAGGACAAGTGATTGCCACGGCAAAGCGTTCGCTGCTTTACACATCGATGACCTATCAACCGAACTTGAGACACTTCTTTACAGCTTACATCTGGTCCCTACACAAGAATCTCGAGTGAGCTTCGCCCTTCTCGCCATGACTGCACCTATCATTCGACAGTTCCAGATCATCGCCCAAGATCTGTACAGTCGCGTGCTTCATCTTCATGCTCACACATGCCGGCTGGCCGTCTTTCTTGGCAAAACATTCGTTACGCTGGCGAACGAAGGGTTTTGTAGTCCGTCACAGCCGTCAGATGGTCAAGAGCAGACTGGCAAAGTCGAGCAGGGCACTGGGCTCGGCGAAGGTGAGGCTGCAGAAGACATTAGCAAAGACGTCGATGATGACGAAGACCTGGCAGATCTTGCACAGGAAGGCGGAGAGAGAGAGGACGGTAGCGAAGAAATGGATAAAAGCAAGGACGCCGTTGATATGGGTGCAGATGAGCTTGAAGGTGAAATGGGGAGTGGAGACGAGCAAGCGTCTGGCGATGATCGAGAAAGTGGTGACGAAGATGGTGAAGAGCAGGAGATGGATGAGGAAACAGGCAGTGTTGATGACTTGGATCCCAATGCTGTGGACGAGAAGATGTGGGACGAGATGCAAAAAGAAGCTGAAAAAGAAGAGAAGGAGATGAACAGTCAGAAAGCGCAAGGTCAGAAATCTGATGACCAGGCTGCGAGACAAGAGGGCAAAGAAGAGGAGCAAAATGGAGATGTGGAAGCCACTGAAGGTGATGACGAAGAACAACAGGATGATGCCGATGCCCAGCAAAAGGCTGAAGGCGAGAATTTGGACCCACACCTACAAGAAGAGGAAGCACTCGATATACCTGACGATGTGCAACTGAATGGTGAAGAAGAAAAGGAGGGCGAGATCAGCGACGCTGACATGGAAGATTTGTCAGACGTGGATGACGATGTTCAGACAGAGGACAAGCAAAATGCTGACCTGTCAGACGAGGACCAAATTGAAAGGGACAATGAGCAGAAATTTGAGGACGAGGCCAACGGCGAACAAGAAGAAGATGTTGACGGTCAAGCCCAGGACAACGACGCAGTTGAGGATCAGCCCTTCGACAGTGAACAGGCGAAGGACGAGCATTACGACACGCGGGAGGACCATATGCTGGCAGACATGCAAGATCAAGAGAATGGTGACTCTGGGGAGGCAAACACAAACCAAGCCGATACGGATGCTCAAATGGACGAGAATGCCCCTCAGGGTCAAACCGAAGCAGAAGCTACAGCACAAGATGCACAGCCGCAGCAAGGCACGAAACCGACGAAACAAGAACAATCCGGCACCAATCAAGGCGCGGTTGAACAAGGCATTGGTCGGCAGGAAGAAGTGAAGGACAAGCCGGACGAGGCACTGAAGAAGCTTGCAGATGCGCTTGAGCAGTACCACCAGCGGCGTGAGATCTTCACAGGCAACGAGGAACGTCAGCAGAAGCAAACTGATCAGGATGTCGATATGGCTGATGCTGACTTTGAGCATCTCAATGGCGACCAAGACGAAGTCGAAGCACAAGCACTTGGTACCGTGGACCAAGACACAGCTCAGAAGCTTGAGCAAGGCCAAGCAATTGAGGATTCAAAGGCTGATATGGAAGACAATCTACCGATGCCAGAAGATGCAGATCGTGAGATCGCCGAGACTGTACGCGAAACATTGGCACAAAAAATGGCCAGGTTGCAGACTGAGCGTGAAGACAAGGACAATTTTGATGTCCAGAATGCTGTCTTGCCAGATACAGCTCGTGAGCGAACTCGACAGGACGCAGAGACCGAGGCTATGGCCGTTGAGAACCAAGACACCGAGGTCGAAGCTGAGGTTGAACAACTCGAAAGTGATTTGGCCAAGTCGATTCAGCTTCCAACATCAACCTCAATCGCAGATGCTCAGCAACTCTGGTCAATCACGTCGAACAAGACCCAATCCCTATCCCTCATGCTCACGGAACAGCTCCGACTCATCTTGCAGCCTACGACAGCTACCAAACTTCGAGGCGACTTCCGTACAGGCAAGCGCCTCAATATTCGTCGTATTATCCCATACATTGCCTCAGGGTACAAGCGCGACAAGATCTGGATGCGACGATCCGTACCATCGAAGCGTAACTACCAGGTCATGCTTGCTGTTGATGATTCCAAGTCGATGGCAGAATCAGGCGCTGATATCCTTGCCCTGGAGACATTGTGTATGCTCAGCCGCAGTCTCAGCATGCTGGAAGTCGGAGAGCTGTCGATTGTCGCATTCGGCAAAGACTACAACAGCACGACTCCTCCGAGCACACCACAAGCGGTCAGAGTCGCCCATCCATTCTCAACGCCTTTCTCGCCAAACATGTCCGGTCCAGAGACTTTCTCAAACTTCACATTTAACCAAACTGGCACCAACATCCGAGCGCTACTTTCCGAATCGATCAATGTCTTCAAAGACGCGCGCCTCAAGTCCTCTGCCCGCGAAGCCGCTGACCTGTGGCAACTTCAGATCATCATCAGTGACGGACATATTGGCAGTGATACTGATGACTCAGTGCGAAGACTTGTTCGGAAAGCAAGAGAGGAAAAGATCGTGTCGGTGTTTGTGGTCGTCGATAACAGCGAGGAAAGTATCGTCGACCTTAAAGAAGTGGTCTTTGAGAAAGACCCGGCGGATGAGAATGGAGTGATGAAAGTGCGGACGAAGAGGTATCTCGAGGGATTTCCGTTCCAGTATTACGTTGTTGTTAGGGAGGTGAGAGACTTACCCGGCGTTTTGGGGCGGGTATTAAAGGGATGGTTTGAGGGAGTTGTGGAAAGTGGATAAACAGCTATAGACGTATGGGATCTCGTGCGAAGACTACATAGCACGCGCAGAGGCTAGGCTTGTTAGGAGTTCTGTACATGATGTTCCAGGAAGTCTGGACAGTAATAGATAAATATTGATCTTATTTGAGATGTCCGTGACTGCAACTTTTGTGTAAGGACTCATGTAACAACGGTGCAATGAACGGCAGGAAAGAGACCGGCGCCATTCGCCGTGCATGAGCTAGGTAGCAAATATTCTGACCCTCTACCAGTCAACATTGAACGAGGCACAGACACGAATAACGCAACCGCAAAGCGTTGAGAAATCGGGTAGTAGCATCAACAAACGTCCGCATAGCCCTCTGAACGCTCTCGCTCCACTCCCTAACCCCTGACCCAGTCCGATTCCCACAACCGATGAAAGAAGCAGAGAGCGCTGGAGATACCATGCTGGTGGCCGGACAGGATACACTCAACACCGTGCTCGCCTGCTAATACGTTTGAATAAGGTAGAGGAAACGAGAAGCCCATCTAGTGGGCGATACTGGTATTGATGCATGTGGTGTGGTGCATCTTCAGGACTAACTCAGGAGCGCATCTCTGAGTTGAAATGCATCAATCGAACCTTTGTACATGCCCTGACTGGCTGGCGGGTTACGCGCAGTGGGACGTCTGCTTTGGGACTTGAGCTGAAACGCGTCTAAGGTGATACCTCGCACATCCTGCCTGGTCTCGGCCTGTGTTCTGTGCTGTTGGCCGGTGCGTGCAGTGAGGATAGGACAACCAGCGGCAAGCTGTATTGTGCGCGCGGTCCGTCCCACTCGGCGGCCTGATTTACGCCTAGGCTATGCCTTCATCGCATCCTCTGCCGCCCCTGTCCCTGCCCTGCCGTGTGTTCGCTCGGCAGAGCATAGCCGGCCCCGCGGACCTCTGAGCGAGCTAGTAAGCAGGCAAGCAAGCAGGCAGAAAGACATATCCTGACCTTAGAAATCGGGCACAATCGAGCCACTCGTTCGATGAGTCAGTCAGTCAGTCACTTCACCTACGTCCCGAACCGAATGAGCAGCAGCTAGGTTAGCTAGCTGACTTGTTAGCCTGTGATCAACGTGAGTGTAGCATAGCATAACATAACATACCCCCGGTTCGCGTGCTGTGCGATATCTGATTTGTAATGATGACCACGACCAAGTTCCTCTAAGATGGGAGAGCTACGTAGCGAACAAGGCGAAGTTTGACGTGGGGCTCGATGATCGTGAAAGCAAGCTGGTAGAACGCTGAGCAGAGCAGCACGCAGAAAAGACAGACAGAAGATCTACCTTTTTCTGGATGAGAGGGAGATGACGGGTGCAAGGCAGGCTGAGAAGGATACGATGGAATCATGTGTTGAATCGACTTGACTTGACTTAGTGTGGTTTCGTGCATTTGCCTGCGATCATTCTCTCGTATGGCATTGGAGCCTATTTGGGTATAATGGTGTGAGAACATGTGTCTGAGATCGAGGCGAAATTCTTCGTCCTAGCATGAGTGAGCTGGTCGTTTGCGGTTGGAGGATGAATGTATTGCCGCTCTTGGTTCTGTAGCTGAGTAAAGATGAGACATCCGACCAGGGGTCGAACACGTGGAGTTTCACGTATGTCATTAGAGCGATGGTTGTGGACAAGACTTCTGGTCTGCCATAACAGTAGAACTTAATCTGGTATTGTGTAAAGCTTTGCAGCTTTTCGTTCATGCTATCATGTTCTTTCACTGCCTCTTAGCCTCACGGCTTGACCATACTTCTGCAACTTCGTGATGAGTGCGTCGCCTTGTTTGACCACATCAGTGTACTGCTTGTTCTTGTCATCCGGCCTCGTCGTCTCAATCACACCCTGCACTCGATCGATGGTGCAGCTCAGCCGTCCTGCGGCGATGAACTTGGCTAAATCTCGATCCAACAAGTCGACACTGATACCGAACGCATCTGCCATTGCCTTGAGGCCAACCACTCTGTAAGACTGCAGGAGTTGTTGGTAACCTTTCAGCCTCATTTCCCGCACGAACCATCCCTTGTGCTCGTAGAGGTAGCGATCTTGCTGCAAGAAAGTCTCCTCCACCGTAGCTAGCGCGACGAAGAAACCCCTGTAGCTGCCCTCGTACAGACTTCTGACCAGCGAAGAGAGGGATGTGAAGTCGATAGGCATCTCCGACTCTGCCCCTTCTACGCCTTGGCCGGTACCTAGGGTTGTCAGGTTCACGATTGTGGCAGCCTTCTCAGGGGTAGCAGTTGAGACATCTTTCATCTCTTCGTCGGCACCTGGCATTTTCTCCTCCCCGCTTCCCATGATGGCCTTGATTTCTGGAGCATCCACCACCTTGGTTTTGAAGTCCGTTCTCTTGAGCGCCAGTGTACCGGCGAGGACGGCGTACAGCACCAAAGCCGAATAACTGCACAATTCGTAGCTTGTGAAGGTGGAGAGGGAGTCGAGCAGAAGAGGAGCAGCGATGTTGTAGGATCGGATGGTGAGGAGGTGCAGGCCTTTGTATGCCTTCAGTCGATTCCTTCTGTCCCAGTCACCACCGCTTTCTACCAGGATGTTGGCACGATCGATCTGCTTCTTGACAAAGGCCTTGTCGTTAAAGAAGAGGCCGACTCTTATTATGGCGAGGACGATATCGATCTTTGTCCCTAGGGGACCGGTCTTGTCGAACACTGCCTCGTAGGATTCGATGGCTTTGTCCTGGCCACGTGTTAGCAGGGTCTTCGATACAGCTGTCGAGGGTGCTTACCTTGTCGCCAACTCTTGCCCAGAACTCTGCGCGCTTGCCTCGTGCTGCCTGCACTTCAGTCTCGCCGGCATTCTCCTGGGCGTCGTCCTCTTCCTTCTGGATCTCCTCAAGCTCCTTCTCGTTGTCTGCTTTCAATTCCTCGTACAGGCTTTCGTCCCAAGACAGTATGCCAGAGGACAGAGTTTTCCTGGATGGCACGATGTTGCTCTGGACTAGGGAGCCTCTCCTTCGTGGCACTGACGGCTGAGATGGTGGTGCAGAGGCGCTGCTCTCGCCTTTCGCGTTCAATACGCCTTCCGATGGATGGGCCAGATGCCTGTACAGCGGCGCCATCTTGTGCTCCTTAATTGCACGTTCGACATACTGCACCGAGTTCTGCTGCGACTGACCAGGTAAGTTGGCTACTGAGAAGATGTTCTGGGCGAGGGCGAGGTTTGGGAACTTGGAGAACTGAGGATCGGACCCCATGTTGGGCTGTGTGAATGTAGTGTGGGGGAGAAGGAGATGTATCTAGCAGAGGAGTGGGCGATTGTGATTCAGGACTGGCTGGTGTATCTGCTTCTGTTCGTAGATCACGCAGGGCAGTGGCTCAGGTACGTACACGAAACATTAACGGCAGTGACGCGCAGTCGGGAAAGTGCCTGCGAGGCTCCGCTCTCCGACACGAGGCTGAGAGCCACCACCGCCCACTCCACTCCGCCTAGCCTGGTGGAGTGTCCTCGCAGATGAGCATACCAGACACGTATGGCCACTGGTTAAATGCACTGAAGTTGTATTTCCAAAAGATACAACCATTGATAAGGTGCAAAAGGCTACAATTACAGCTTCGCCTTAGATGTTGACGGCTCCTTTTTCGCCTTGTCCTTCAACAATCTCCTCAGGATCTTCCCAGCCGCACTCTTGGGGATTTCATCCACGAACCGTACCCCCCCTCGAAGTCTTTTATGATTAGCAACCTTGTTGGCCGTCCAGCTGATGATCTCTTCGGCATCTTTGCGGTCTTCATCCGTTTCAGGCACCCCAGTCTCTTTGTTGCCTGCTTTGCCGCTCCGCTGCGCATGTACGATGTATGCGCGTGGCGTCTCCGTATGCATCTCCCTGTCTTCGACGCCTATCACCGCTACATCGTTCACAAGCGGATGATCCATCAGCTTGCCTTCCAGTTCTGCTGGTGCCACTTGGAACCCCTTGTACTTGATCAACTCCTTCACACGGTCTGTGATGTAGAAGTTGTGCTTCTCATCCTGGAACCCGACGTCGCCCGTCTTGAAGTACCGTACACCGTCCGACTCGGCGATCGCATCTTCTGTCGCCTGCTCGTTCTTCCAATATCCCTTGAAGATGTTCGGCCCTGCTAACCAGAGCTCACCAGCTTCGCCAGGTCCTAGCTCCCTCTCCTCGGGACTCATATACTTGGCGGTCATGTTAGGAAACATCTTCCCCACACTTCCGACACTCGAGTACCACTCATCCCACGGCTGAGTATGTGTCATTGGGCTTGTCTCTGATAGACCATATGCTTGATTAATCTTGATCTTGAGCCGCTTGTGCACTGCATCCACCAGTTCCTGTGTTAGCGGTGCTGCACCGCTGGTAATCATTCTCACCGAGCTCAAGTCATACTCGTCCACCATCTTGTCCCTGGCTAACCTGACAACCACAGGCGGCGCCACGTAGACGAATGTGATCTTCTGCTCTTGTATCGTGCTCAAGAATAGCTTCAGGTCAAACGCCGGCATTACAACCAACTCAATGCCCCTATGCAAAGTCTGATTGACTAGCCCTTGCAACCCGTAGATGTGGAAGAAGGGCAGAACACCGATCATCTTGTCCTTGCCGCTCTCGTACCAATTGCCCACGCAACCACGAATCAAGCACAGGTCCGCAATGATATTGCGATGGCTCAGCATCACGCCCTTAGGCAATCCTGTCGTTCCTGAGCTGTACACCAGGAAAGCGAGGTCGTTGTCTGGATGCATTTTCCTTCGCCTGTATCTTGAAGCTCCAGAAGTCTTACGGATGTTGGTCCAATGCTTTGCTCGGTGGTCGGGATCCCTCTCCTCGCCCAGCAGGAGCACTCGGTCGCGAGGAATCCCCACCTTTTCGGCCGCCTTGAGAGCGTTCGGCAAGAACTGCATGGTCGTGATGACTGCTTTGCTGTCACTGTTCCCCAGTTGGAACGCTAGCTCATCCGCGCTGTAAGCTGGATTTGCTGGACTTACTGTTCCGCCCGCAAAGAAGACGCCATACATGACCGGGCCAACATCAACATCGTTGGGGGCATACACCGCAAAAACATCCCCTTTCTGCCAGTCCCACAGATTCTGAAGCCCTTCGCCAAAGCTAGTGGCTGCACTCCTTACGTCGGCGAAGGTGTAGAACCGCTTTGAGTTTGTAGCGCTGCGATAGATGACTTGTGAATCTGGGAAGCTGCGTTTCTCCGGGTTGTTGAACATGAAAGCCCACAAGTCCAGGTCGGGGATTTCGACATCTGGAAAGGACGACTTGGTCGGCATGATGTCGACTAGGGGTGTGAGTGAAGACAAGAGAAGCCCAGTATCACTAGATCGGTCGTTATGGAGACCTGAGCTGTACAGTCTTTGGTATTAAGAGATTCTGCTGTCAGTAAGAATCAACGCTTTCCGAGGTCGCTTGAGGTCTGTTAACGTCCGAACTCTGCCTATATGAAGCTATGCCGACAAGTCAACAGCGCAATATGCTTGTGATAAACGAAGAGAGCTCGCAGACCAACGACAGCGGTGAACATCCAGGTGCAAGAAGCGAACACAAAAGAGCATCATACTCAAAAACGTAATCTGGGGTAATGGCTAATCGAAGCTAGGAGTTTCGAACCTCGGGGCATGGGGCAAGCGGCTAGTGGTTGGCTTCAGTCCGAATTATTCCACAATCCATACTTTGGCGTACCAGACAAGGCGCACCACACCCATCGAATCAGTCTCTACTATAGCGAGAAAGACGAGGCTTATACGCCCAGCTCTAAGTGCCTTGTGAAGATGATGCTCGACCCGCCAGAGGACTCGTTGTTGCGGCAGTAATGGTCGTATCTGTACGTTGAAAGTGTCGGACAACGGCACGTGCGCGGCCAGGGTAGCGATCCGGATGGTTAGCCTCGGCACATGCTCCGTGCTTGCTCGTTCGCTGTGTCGAAGTCGCATCGTGACTGCTTCAGGCCCATCGGACGTGACTTCCTAACACTCGTAGACACACACACACTTCATCCTACCAATCAACATACCTTCTGCGCAAGGATTCCTTGACGGTTAGCCACTTCAGTAGTGCAGCGACGAGAAGTAATCATGGTTGCCGACGCGCTTGTTCAGCACCCTGTAGTCACCCACTACCTGCGATACATCGCGACTACAGGTCGGGCACCCGTATCTCGACCGAACAAGTGAGCAAGCTAACATACGCTTCTATAGTTGGCCGCGATAAGGTGCTACGTACACTCCAATACTTTGCCCGATTCTACTCCTGGTACTTGTACCGAACTAACAACCCCACAAGCGCCATCCAGCCATGGACCGCAGTCAAGAACCAATTCGGTCTCACAAGAAAGATCATGAGAGTGGGCAAGTTCGTCGAGCATATAAGAGCAGCGTCAGAACTATACGATGCTGCCATGAAGCAGGGCAGCGGAGATAAGATCGTTCAGTACCTGCAGACACTGCGACAAATCGGCTATGGCGGCTATATGCTGTTCGATACTATGACTGTCCCTAATGCCATTGGGGCCGCGAAGTTCGAGGGCGCCAAACGCTGGCAGGCAACCGCCTATCGCTTCTGGCTCACAGGTATTGTGGCCAGTACCCTAGCAGGCATCTACAAGCTGTACCACCTGAGTCAGAGGGCTAGACAGATCGATGAGAAGGACCCTGATGGGAAGATGGAGAAGATCAAGCTTGCTAGGTGTGTACCTTGGATGGCCCAGAGTCCAGACCATACTAATGAGTTCTAGGCAGCGAAAGGTCGCCAACATCCAGCTTACGTCGGATCTTTGTGACCTGACAGTGCCAGCAACCGCGCTTGGGTACACGAACTTCGACGATGGCATCGTTGGCCTGGCTGGTACGTTGAGCAGTTTGCTCGGCATTCAAGGCGTGTGGGAGAAGACCGGGTGAAGTCGCACATGGAAGCCCTACGGTGGATCCCAGTATGCTGAAGCGTAATATTATCGGAGGGGATCGGATATCAATACCCTACGGTGGACACCAGCATACTGAAGCGTAGGATCGTCGGGAGGATGCGGACATTATTACGTCTTTGCCGGATGTCAACCGGACGAGCCAGCCTCGGGCTCATGCCCAGAACACGAAAACCTTCCGGCCGAGGCTTTGCGGAAGGGCTTTGTCCTTTGTTTCTCTTTGCACGCGGCGTTCGAGACCGTCGGGGTCCAGCTTGTTTACCTAAGAGGCCGTCTCACGCGTAGGTAACCTCTTCCAGTATTACATGGTATACTGAATCACGATCTGTACGGGCACTTGTTGATCGCGATGAACATGAATTCATAGCACATCAGTTGCGCCTTGGAAAGAGGAAGAGTGACTTGACTAGAACTTGTCCTCGCTCCTCAAGACCAAACTGAAGCTCGCTAAGGCAACTTCGATCGTCATTTGTAGATCGACATCAGAGATGAGGGCTTCATGTACCGTGTATGCGTGCCTGTGCAAGCCCCGTGTATCCACCTCTGAGCTCCCCTCCCTCAGTTGCGCAACTTTTCGCGAGCAGAGCGGGGGAAGAACCGGGTCATGGTCTCGAAGCTGCTTCTCGCACGTCAGTTGTACCTTCCTGGCACGATAATTGAAGCTCGAACAGAAAGGATATATAGTTGCAAGAACCATCGGTGTTTGGTGGTCTTGAAGTTCACAACAAGCACGCCAATCACTAGTCCAGTAATAAGCTTCTTGGACAACTGTCTCCGTTCTTTTGATTGATCGTAGTCATCGAGTCGGAACCATTCGGACGGTCTTACATCTTACTCCTCCTACTCCAAGTACGAATCGGCTCCTTTATCCACTACAAGTGCACAGGCCCGAAAGGACCCGTGATATCGTGGAGAAAGCATTCGGCAAGGTCTCTGTTCTCGGCCCAGTTGCGTCTAAGAGAAAGTGATACATAGGAAGCGTTGCGCACATGTCGGCTGTAGAAGAACTCAAGTCTCAACTCTCCAACGTCCAAGGCACTTCTGATTCCCGCACCTCTGACAACACAGACACCACAGACAAAACACCTGAACCGCGACCTCTTACTCCTGGTCCAGGCAGTACGGGCGACGACAAAGGCCGTACGGAACTAGCAAAGAAACAACTTCGAGATCTAAAGCCCACCATGGTTCAAAACTCGGTCAACAAGACCGCCCTCCACCCAGCTGGTGTTGAGTATGTCTTTTCCACGACAAAAACAGGTTGATGCTAACGGCAAAACAGGCCATCCCGAGAACACACTGAGCTCGAAGAGGAACTGCACTCCCACGCTCACATCGACTATGATCGTGTAGCTATCATTGCCAACCCGTCTGTTGCGGCTCTCTACGAAGATGCTCTTGTCTACGAGAGTGGTTCGGCTATGACCTCAACTGGAGCTTTGACAGCTTACTCCGGCGCAAAGACTGGTCGGTCACCCTCAGACAAGCGAGTCGTGAAAGAGCCGAGCTCTGAGAAAGATGTCTGGTGGGGACCTGTCAACAAGGAGATGACACCAGAGGTAAGCTGCCCTCATTGTTTCGTTTCGCCTGTGCATGTTCCGAGAACTTTTCGCAATGGTTTCGATGGTCATGTCGTACATGCCGTACAGCATGACGTTTCTTCAACAATCCGACAAATCCATCCAAACAGATGTGCCGGCAAAACCTCGAATCGAGGTCCAGGGATACCTATCCCATGATTCCCCGCACATGCACGTCGAAACTCCATGGTGCATTCGCAACCTCCTCACATGGAAGTGATGGCATGGCACCCCACCTGAACTTCGGGACATGAAGTGGGGCATTGTCCTACGACTGCCAAGATATCGGACCGGCCTTCGGTTCATCACGGACCATGCACGGATTCTTTCCGTTATTTCATGTTTCGATCCATGTTTGCTGACACGTGCTTCACAGGTCTGGAAGATCAACAGAGAACGAGCTGTCGACTACCTGAACACTCGCAACCGAATCTATGTCATCGATGGATACGCAGGATGGGACGAGAGATACAGAATCAACGTCCGAGTCGTCTGTGCTCGAGCCTACCATGCCCTCTTCATGCGGAACATGCTGATCCGACCATCACGATCCGAACTCGAGAACTTCCACCCTGACTATGTTATCTACAATGCCGGCTCCTTCCCTGCCAACAGATACACCTCTGGCATGACCAGTGCTACCAGTGTTGCCATCAACTTCGCCGAGAAAGAGATGGTCATTCTCGGTACAGAATATGCTGGTGAGATGAAGAAGGGTATCTTCACTGTGCTCTTCTACGAGATGCCTGTCAAGCACAACGTCTTGACACTACACTCATCGGCGAACGAGGGTGAGAAGGGCGATGTCACCGTCTTCTTCGGTCTGTCCGGTACCGGCAAGACGACCCTGTCCGCGGACCCCAAGAGAAAGCTGATTGGTGACGATGAGCACTGCTGGTCGGACAAGGGTGTGTTCAACATCGAAGGTGGCTGCTATGCCAAGTGCATTGGTCTCTCGGGGGAGAAGGAGCCCGACATCTACAACGCCATCAAGTTTGGCTCAGTGTTGGAGAACGTGGTCTTCAACAACGAGACCAGAGAAGTTGACTACGACAACGCCACACTGACGGAAAACACCCGATGCGCGTACCCGATCGAGTACATTCCCAACGCTAAGATCCCTTGCATCTCCGACAACCACCCAACCAACATCATCCTACTTACATGTGATGCCCGAGGTGTGCTGCCTCCCATCTCCAAGCTCGACACCAACCAGACCATGTTCCACTTCATCTCGGGCTACACGTCCAAGATGGCGGGTACGGAAGATGGTGTCACGGAACCACAGGCTACCTTCTCGTCTTGCTTCGCTCAGCCATTCTTGGCTCTGCACCCAATGAGGTATGCCAAGATGTTGGCGGAGAAGATCTCGGAGCACAACGCCAACGCATGGCTGCTGAACACTGGTTGGGTCGGTGCTGGTGCTACCACGGGTGGCAAGCGATGCCCGTTGAAGTACACTCGTGCTATCTTGGACGCGATCCACTCTGGCGAGCTCGCCAAGCAGGAGTACGAGACGTACGATGTATTTAACCTGAGCGTGCCCAAGACTTGCCCAGGTGTGCCAGACGAGATGCTCAACCCTAAGAAGAGCTGGACTGGTACTGCTGACTTCGGCGAGGAAGTCAAGAAGCTAGGATCTCTGTTCAACAGCAACTTCGAGAAGTACAAGTCGGAGGCTACAGACGAGGTCATCAAGGCCGGTCCTTCTGTTTAAGGTTGTGAGTGACAACGGTAGTGATGAGCGATGATTACGATTATGATTATGTACAATGGAATATGGAATATGGCACATGTGTATTTGCATCCTTTTTATTGTTCTTCAGTCGTGGAGTTAGCGGTGGTGTATCCCTCATGAAGACGATAAAGCCCTTTGACACAAGAAGCACACCCTCGTAGATCACACAATGATACGTCGCAAGGCCGGTATGCGCCGAAGCAGCCGTCATCTTTGACATGGGCGGAGGAGAGATGATGGTTCACCATCGCCTCCCAGGACAAGGACGCTCATGACTTTGGCATCTCGGCCGGAAAGGTGATGATGCGTCCGCTCTGTTGTTAAGGTTCATCGGCATAGAGGGTCCACATGTATCTCGACTCAGGAAAGACAGCTTCTCGAAGAGCGCCCGCGGAGGGTGCCTGCAGCGCAACCCTGAAGGATGCTTACGAGGCCTGTGACAGCCGACCCGCATATTTAGGCCTAGTAAGTTAGGCAGTGGGTTTGAGTCAGCCCCGAGTTGTATTAGGCTCAAGTCTTACGCTGCCGCTGGGCCGATTTTGGGCGGCGCGATCGAGGCCTAGCACGGCGGCTTCGTTAGGTGTGTAAGTAAACTTAACTCACTGCCGCCGGATTCAGACTTGACAATGGCCAGAAGCGGCAGTCGATCGGATAGCCAATTTTAGCAACTTAAGTTCGACTGTTAAGGTATGTATTATGTTAGTAAGTGAAGGGTGGCACCCACCGACCTTGCAAGGTCTCCACTCTTTCATTACCGGCTGTGCGCGCACGAGCAGAGCAGAATGGTCCTTAACAATCATACTTTTCCTGCATCACTCGTACCTGAACACCGCCCGACACAACACACGCGATGGCAGATCCTGGCTGGTAGTCGTGAAGGGCACCGTGATTCTTGGATTTCTTTGTAATTCTTCTTTCGTCGCATTTTCCCTTCGCACGTGGCTTCGTGGCTTTCTTCTTGCACCCCTCGATCTTTTCTTGGTTCGACCAGTCGGGACCGGTAGGCTGGGCTGGCTTTCCGACAAGTTGAAGACTGGAGTTCAACGTTGCAACGTCTGCTTTTCATTCGAGATACCCCGTCACGCATCACGTTTTGAGATTGGAGGTTCGAGGTTCGGTGTTCCAGGGCAAGGAGATCCTACGTTTCTATCTTATCGCACATACTACATCGCTGGAATCTCCCAAACCACGACCATTCTCGCAGGCGAAGAGGCCGATCCTAACCGAGTCGACCCTCGATCGCGCCCGCCCGTCGACGTCGACTGCGACATGATCATCAACGGCGAGAAATATGCCTGTGAGGCATGTGTGCGAGGCCATCGAGTGTCGGCGTGTTCACATTCAGGTCAGTGACCAGTAGCCAATGCTCATACTCCCGCCACCTGTCTCACGGCGCATGCTGACTGCTTCAACACGTGTAGATCGCAAACTTCTGCATGTGAACAAGAAGGGACGCCCGGTGTCACAGTGTCCCCATTGCCGCTCTCTGCGCAAGAACCGCTCGCAGCATGTCAAGTGCGAGTGCCACGACAAGTCCCATGCGAAGGAGGACTGTCCACATCTCAAGGAGGGACAAGATCAGAAGGGTATGCTCTCTCCCTCGCTGTTCACTCTCGCCTACTGACACAATTGGTCAGACGTGCCCGCGAATACCTGCTGCTGCGGCCATGGCGAACGGTGCACATGCTCAATCAAGAAAGAGCCTTCCCTCGATACTGTTCCCGAAGAACTTACCCACATGCTGAATCAGGCCAAAGAGACGCACAAACCCAGAGGCCCCATCATGAACAACCACGACTCAAAACCCACCGTTTTCACCAACGGCCATCACAAACCAGTCCACAAGTTCAACGACGCCCACAACCACTGCGGTGCCCCCTACCGTATACCTTCGAGATCCAATAGCCACCTCGGCCATGGTCACCGTGAAATAGCACAAAGGTCCACCGACAGCCTGCCCTTGTCCAATCGGCCCGCCGTTCATCACGATTCGCCCCTACATGCTGTTCACACTGCTGTCCAGCCCATGCGCCATGCTTTCTCGGAACAAAATTCGCCGCTCCTCGCTCCCACCAGTAACCCGATCAGCATGCCTCCTTTCCAAGTCGAAATCCCTCCATTGAGTCCGAACGCATATTCGTATTCTCCCTTCGATGCGCAAAGTCCAAGCCTACAGCAGGGCCCACACCTCCCAGAAAACATCCCCGATCACTGGTTCACTACTCAGGATGATGCCCACAACTACGGCCCTCCGAACGTTCCAGAACTAGGTTTCATAGATTGGTCGAGATATGGCTTCAGTCACACCCCCAATATCGCTGGCACTCCAACCATGGACACGAATGGCATGAAGTCGCTCTACAGCCTGAATCCTGGCACTGGTTTCGCAAACAGCCAGATACCCTCTTATGCAACCTCGATGGAGCATCTGAACCAACTCAATTCAGGCTTCAATACCTCGTCTGGTGATATCTCGGAAGTCGACGACGTGTCCACCGCTTTCCGTCCTTCGACCCTCAGGACAATCAGCTCTGCCTCCAACGACATCAACAGTGTCGGAGCCACCGACGAGAATGAATCACACAGGGTCAGCACTGCATCCTCCTACTTCGGCACACCCGCTGGTAATGCGTTAGCGGGCCCCTTAGAAGACCTAGACATCGACAAATTCATAAGCGAGCAGAAGAGCAAACAGCAGAAGCTACACCAGCAAGCCTTCACCCAACAATCCCAACCTCATACGCCAGACCTGCAACAAGGCGCTTTTCACCCAGCTTTACACCAACCACTGATGCAGCAACAGCCCACACCACCCCAAAGCCACCATACGACGTCTACCCCTCCGGAATCCATCCAGGGCTTCGGCATGAACTCCCATCCATCTCCAGAAGAGCACGCATACATGAATCAAGAAGTCCCGTTCAGCATTACGGAGGCGCAACGATACGCCCATTTGACCGCTGCACAACAGGCGCAAGAATCTGCTGCGAACAAAGCTCACATGTTGCGTAGTAACGCCGTGTTTGAGGACCCGATGTGGTGCCAGCCAGATATCGATCAATTTGGTCAGAACAGGGGCTTCACGTTAGATGATGAGAGAGAGGATGAGCAGTGGGCGCGGTAGCATACAGCTCGAAGGTATTCCGTGACAACCAGCCCATACTTGAAGTGCAAGAACGACAACCAAGAAAATAATGGACCTCCTGAGACGAGGCAAGCGAGCAGGATGACTGCAAGCGTTTGCCGGCGGAAAGAAGCACAACTGGTTGACATATCACGTGATGAATGACGAAGCGCATGAAACTTACTACAGGCGTTGGCAGGAAAGCGCTCTAGAAGAGCCCGAGCCAGGTACATAGACGGAAACAGGAGGGGAGGATGTGTCGATTCGGACTACTTTTTATCCGACATTTTACAATGACCATAGCTGATGTTTTATTCGACTGTCAATAAATATTCGATTCTTTTGGCCTGTTTACCTCTAAATCGACTCGTTGTAAAACGCGGCACGTCCACGTTGAATGTTTGCGAGATTTGTCGGTCTCCGTATCTGGCGCGGTACACTGCACGTCCACGTTGAATGTTTGCGAGATTTGTCGGTCTCCGTATCTGGCGCGGTACACTGCACGTCCTGCTGTTTGTAGCGGGAAGAGAGGAAGATATGAGTGGATAGTCTCATTTCAACGAGAGAGAGAAGTAGTAGTGGTACAGTAATGTATTAGAGGCAAGGCAGGCAAGGCAAGGCAAGGCAAGTCATGTGCAAAGAAAAGTACGACTGGCTCTTTCCTACTCCGTATTTCTTTCCGTTCTGTCCTGTTCTGGTCTGTGCCGACCAGCTGCCGCCCCTCTCCGGGTCCCGTCCTGCTACGCTAATGTCAAGTCAGGGATGTGGTGGGATCAATATGCCTCGTTTTGCTGGGCGGGAGTTTGGAGATTTTGCGTCTGCCTGGTGTTTGTGGAGATGTGTGCTTGCTTGGGGAAGCGTGTCTTTGATAGCTGGATCACGTGTGTGCGCGTGCATGTTGAGATCGGAACGGAATGGCAGGAGTTGGATTGCATTCTGGGGCTGGCCGGGTTGGCTTGTCTTGCTTTGCGAGCGTATGAGTGTTACCAGTCAATAGTCGTGCCGTTCATGCCGCATCGTGGTGGCTTGCCTCGATGATATCTCCTGGAGTCACTATGTCTTCTCGTGGATCGTGCCAGTGGTGCCACCTTCGAGCAGTCGTGCGAGAAGTTGGTACGGTGGTGTGGCGGATGCACCATCTGTTGCGCCAAGGAAGCAAGTAGTCTTGTCCGCACCGTTGAGGAATTGTGAGATGTCACTGCCGCTGTCGAGAGCAAAAGTGTCTTAAGCGAGCGGCTGTTAACGATCTGGTCGGGCTCGGAAGGTCAGGTGGAAGTAGGGTGCTCGTTGAGACGCGGTGTGTTGCTCTTGCAAAGGTCGGGTGTTCTTGTTGGAGACAGCGGCGGTCTAGCCTTCTGACGTACTCTTCTCAATTACTTCAACCACGCTGACCGCGAGCGTTTGGCTGTCCGCTGCTGCGTTGGCTTCAGTTGTTGAAGCGACAAAATGAGTACCGCGAACAGTAGGCCAGGCAGTCCTCGCGTAATACATCATGCCGATATCCATCCCCATGGAATACGCAATCTCCCAAAATCTCTCTTGCATCTCGCATATTGTGACCTATTGCCGTCAGATATCTCTTCCGTCTCCTACGACTCTGGGCACGCCGCTTGATCTCATACTCGTATACCCAGTTCCGTTGCTCCTCCCGCGTCTCGATCCAGGCGCCTGGGACGTTGAGGCTGGACTCTTGAGTCTTCGTCGTACCTTCCGAGGACACCATACGATGCAGCAGGAACGTGTTATCGATCTCATCCATGGAGGTTGACCACCAGAATTTCCACTCACCCAGAGTCTCCCCCACTGGAAATTTACGAGCCGAAGCTGGCACTTGACCACCCTTTTATTGCTCACCATTATCATTCCGTAGCTATCGTTTGCCCTGAAGTATTCGTGTTCTTGCTGCCCATAATTCTCGAGGCCTACTCCAGCACTGAGTAAAACTTCCAACCAAATTCGCAGATTCGCGTTCAGTACTTGAAGTCCAGTATCGATGTTCTCATACAGACCTTGAGAAGAGACAATTACCTCAAGTAACGGCGACGTCCTCCTGTCAAAGGACCTTTGCAAGTCGTCCAGCTTGAAAGCTTGCCGTACCAATTTGATGTACGCCTCATCGAAAGAGCACTCACATGGATGTTGGATGTGGTTCGCCTGCCTTCGAGACCGTAGCTCGCCGTTCACCTCGCGCATATGCACATACACGGCTTTCGAACAACGTGTCAATACCGTATATTCAGAAGTGTGTAGAACGCCGGCTTCTGCAGAAGCGTGATCGAGATCGGCTTTTCCTAGGAGATGCCAGAAGAGCCACACATTCGGGGAAACTATGGATTTGATGGCATGTCCAATGCGCTCGTTGAAGTCGATATCAGGGTTATGTAGGATTAGATGATCAGATGTTCGGCGAGCCACGTCTTCCACGAAGGGTTCCTTCCTCTCATAACCTGGACACTCTAAAAACATGCGAACATCATGTATGACCGGAGCATGACCATCGATCAACCGTTCCAACAGGATCTTCTGCAACAGTAGCTTGAGGCAGTACAGATAGCGTTCCTGTTTGTGAATAGCGACAATTTGGTTGGTTGCCACGGAGAACGGAAATAATCAGAGAGGCCGGCCGAATCTATGAATGCATCACAGATATACTGTTCAAACGCGCGCTCGCCACGCGAGACATAGTATTCGATGATATTCAGGCTTCCCAATTGAAAAGCTTTCTAGTAAAGTGGCAATTAGTCGATGCTTCTGTCAAAAACCAGGCTACTCTTACCTCAAACAATGTCTTATATTTATCACGGTCATACATGCTATACCTGCCTGATGCTATCAATTGCTGGAATTCTTGCAGATTATCATGTTGCAGACAGGCAAGAAGAGGTGTCTTATTCATGTCTTGCAGCACATTCCAGGTCCTGAGGTGGAAGGTCCAGTCTCCAAGAGCACGTATGGTCTGGATGTGCCATGCTTTACCGATCCAGCGCGACTGAAATTGGAGTTGCCATAGCTTCTTGAGGTCACCGTTAGGATGTGTCAATCCCCTATTCTGTGAATTGTTGCGGGACCCAGGTGCTGCACACGAGGTCGGCACGAGTGGTGTTGTGGTGATCACTTGTGAAAGGTTCGGAGGCTGCTGGTGTTGCAATTGCGGCTGTATTTGTGATTGTTGCTGTAGCTGGAACTGCTGTGACAGACTGTTCATCATAGGCAGAAGAGGCTTCTGATTTAGCATGATCTGGTACAACATTGCACTGCCGGCGGTCAGAAGCGTCAAAGAAATTAAGCGTGTACCAACCTATCTAATATTGATTTTGCCATTATGACATCTTCTTTCGCGGTTGTAAGCCGGTCTCTGTGTTTTGATAGCTCATCCTTCCGCAGAAGGGTCGTGAACGAGCCCTTGATTCTCGATTTTGACCTGCGGGACTCCAGATCACGAGCGATGCCATCCAACACATCGAGCACTGCTCTACAGCTGGCGCAACACTGATCAAAGACAGAATTCGAGAATCCCAAGCCGGCAATAAGGTTGCCTTGGGATTTCAACTCATCGACAACTCGATCAAGTCGGTCGCATTCGAGCAATAGAAACTCAATATCAGCCGGCGCAGATGAAAACTCCTTATAGAGTGCTCTTAACTTATACACCTGGTTTCCAATTTGAGCACCGAATGTCGTGATTCCAATGATACTGGCGGCCAGTTCCGCCATGGTGATGGAGCATGCAAACAATTGAAGAGAAGTGAAGTAACGAAGTCTGTGTCAGGCTGAAAGTCTTTCATTTCATGAACTACCATCATGTAGCCGCAGCCGTTTCAGTGCTTCACTGCCCAACCAGTGCTGGCATCTTATTGGCTTGCATTGCCCAATTGGCGAGTCTCTGCTGCAGCGTGATGTGGCTAGAGGGCGGGAATGCTTGCTGCGCCGCCGTCGAGTCTGCATGCCAGAGAATCTGCCTTGCAAGGATCATTTCCGTCAGTCTGACACCATGAGAGTGAAGGAAATAGCAAGCGACTAAGTCACTGCCTGACGATCGTATGGCATGCTGAACAAACCATGGTATTCGATGCGAGTCGAGCTGTAAAGGAGGAAGTTGCGCGTGATGGCGGCGGTTTCAACAACACAAGATACTCACGCTAGCGCAGAAGCATTCTAGCGCTTAACGAACGTGCATGTCACCCACGTTTGTCGATGTTTGTGCAACTGTTCTCGATTGGATATCAGTAAGGTGCCTGTTGTTGGGCAGCACTAGTCTTTGCGTGACTGCACAGTACAAAAACAAAGTAGCTAACAACGATGCCAGAAGACAGAGGCTAGGTTTTCACACAGCTATAGCATGCGCGGATTAAGTCTCTTTGAAATCCTCTCAGTAGCGTTGTGTCAATGCGTGGTCGAAAGTAATGCTCAAGTTGGAATGGGCCCATGCTACAACTGAGCACTCATACAGCCATGGTGTATATAATCTGGAGTTCTAGGTCCCTCGGACGAGGTTTGGCATTCAAGGTTCCCTGTGACCGCGTCGGCGGTGACTAATCTGGCTTTGCTTGAGCCTCGGAACTCGTGTGCCTCAGGCGCAAATTGTCTAGCATGGTGATATAGGCCACAGCAAAGAACACTCAAGGCCAAGTGGCCATTGAGACCGCTCGACTTCTCCTCCACGCAGCACGTTCAGAACAGCAGTGCCTCTTCACGAAGCCTTCAGCGACCCCGATGTTACGTGATATTGGTACGTTCCGTATAAGAGCACATGAATACCTTCTTGAAACATGTATGCAGGTCATCGCTGCCACACAAAGACCTGGTACCGTCCAGGTCCTGAATGGCATCCCTTAAAGAAAATGGATTAACTGACTTCATCATCTGTCTCAAAGACCCCTTTTCTCCTGATCAGCTGACACTGACGAGGAAGATCGCAATGATACTCCGACACCCTTCCTGACAGGTGGGCTGTGTATCGGGATACCTGTCCAGCCTCAGGTCACCTGTTACCTCTAACACTCAAAACTTTGGGGCGAAGACATACACTGAGTCTTAGCTCAGCGCGTTCTCACCAGCCGAACAACCAACGAGTCTTTACGCAGGGGGAGGCAAGCAGCGAATGGCAGTACCCTTCCTTAACAGTAGACACAGATCCTCGGAGCACTGCGAGCATAAGCTTGCTGTACAGGGCCGCTTCTGGGGAGAGCAGATACCTGGAACGATCTATAAGAGGTAGTGAGTACGGCCAGTGGGTTGATAGCCTGTATCAAAGGTGGGAGAGGCGCGTCTGGCTCAGTAGGAATGCAGACAAAGACTCGCGTAGCAGACGAGCTTGACGAAAGAGCTTGCTTGGCAACAGCGCAATGAACTCGCGCATCTCAACGCTTGGTGCAGCTTGCTACACAATCATTGTGCAGAGGTAAACGGTGTTGACTATCGAAGGCATACCAACTCACCTGGAAGAGTTTTGTATCTGATCAAACAATGGCAAGCTATTGTCAGGACGATCATGGTGGCCTACCAGAGAGCAAATCTCCATAAGGTGTTGGATACATGTGCTGCGACACGGATGGAAACAAGCTTGTCATACAAGTGCGCTGGTGAAGTGAAGGGCGGGGGTCAGGGCTACCTATTCACTGAGTGCAGAATGGCTAAGAAGGCGCCCGAGGTTCGGAAGAGACCGACACAGGCTCACCTACTGATGGCAACTGGCAAAGGAGCGACTAGACTGTGGGGCTTTGCAGCATACTTGTGTAATTACTGAATCCTGTACGCTGATCAGCATGGTTCTTAGTTTCATTTGTGTTTTCGGCTTACCTCTCGATTAAATGCACGCCAGAGGCAGTCTCAACGATACCGCTGATCTCGCCAGGCTTCAAGGCAAAAGCAGCATCTTCAAACTCTTTCTGCATTTGTCCCTTGCCGAAGTAGCCCAGGTCGCCTCTCTTACGGGCACTGCTGCAATCGGATTCAGACATAGCAAGGTCACCGAGCGACTTCTGGCCAGACTTGATCTGTTGTTCATAGCCTTTGAGCATGTCAATGGCATCCTCTTTTGAGCGTGTGATATTCGGTTCTTTCCAACTTGCTGGACGACGGCTTCCACTGTGCTTGACAAGGAGATGTGCAGCTCTGATCTTGCCGTCCTGGCTGGCGCCGCCGTCGAGTCTCGTATTGGCACCGCTATGGTTTTGTGCCATGTAAGTCTTCAACTTTTCAGTGTCGGCACCCTCCGGCGGTTCCCATCTGGATTCGTGAGTTTTGTGGTTGAAGTAGTATGGCAGGTTTTTCGAGTTCGAATGTCGAACTTCCCAGTCTGGGGGCAGGCCAGAGTCGGCCTAGCACGTCTATCAGAACCGACACGAGGCAGGAGCACGGTTGCGACTGCCTTTGCTTACCATTGTGAGTGTGAGTCTTGACGGGTAGAATGAGTCAATCGAGTATGAAGGGTTGGTCTCTTTGACTTCCTTGTGACAGCTGTAGGATGTTTTACCAAAAGTGTTGTAGATCAGCTGTTCTGCTGGGAAGTAAGGCAGACTCTCTAGTCTGTTGATCTGATGACTGCAGTAGCGGGGTCGTAAGTGCGAGGTTGTTGGAGACGCGGAACTGCAAACAAAGCTTGGGTCGTTGCCGGGCTGGGGCTGCATGCAAGGAACGCTCTTGCCTAACTAAATTAGCTCCCTAATCCACCACTAACTCAGGGTATCCGCGACCATGAATCTTGACGCAAAAGCAGTCGTTCGAAGCCTGTGACACCGCTCAAATCTGCACTTATACACCCCCAAGTACTGGAATACGCCGTGCATCATACCACAGTCTTGTTCTATCTCAGTAGTGTACGATATTTACTGCTTACAAATCAACTGAGCGACACCAACTGATCGCTCGCCACAAGCACATCCCCACCTGCATCCTCCGCATCTGTCGCTTCGGGGCAAGGCGCAAGAAGATCGATTTGCCATAAACCCGTCAGGTGCTGAGAACCATTGCACCTGTTCACCGACAGCGACTCCGAACCTCTCCTTTAATCTTTCAAAATGTCTGCGGCCTCACCCACAGCGAGCGAGCAAGGTGCCGGCACTGGTGAGATCGCCTACAAATTCTGTCAGGAATGGTAAGAAGTCTGCTGTTGAATTGTAGAGAGACAGCTAACACCGCGCCACAGCTCAAATCTACTTTACCCGCGCGAGGACCGTCAATTGAATCAGCTACTCTACATCTGCAAAGCCTGCTCGTCTGTCCAGCAAAGCGAGCCTGCATGCACATACCGACAAATCCTCAGCGAAGCAGCACAAGAGTCGATGGGAGAAAAGGCATATGTAGCCAACGATCCAACTGTGGGTGAAGATACTCTTTGTTTCTGCACCATGTGCGGCAACTGCCTGCGATGCGCGACGTGTGGAGAGCCCGACGGGAATGAGTCTGAACGATCGCAAGAAGATTTGGACGACTCTTCCCCGGCCTCATGACTCTGAAGTCGCGTTGCGAGGCTTTTGTCTGTACTTCTGGTGTGTGAACTTGCTCCCCCTAGACACTGGCTGACCTGGTCGGGTCTACAGCTGCCACACGAAAACAAAGAATGCCCGAAGTGTCATGAAAACGATGTCGTGTACTTCCAGTCCCAACAGCGGAAGGGTGACATTGGCATGGTAAGTCTTCTCGCAACAGTCTATTCTCCTCCACTTCTCTCCAACACATTCGGCTCTTGCTAACCGGAGATCTCTCAAAATAGAGTCTGTACTATGTTTGTACCAATCCATCGTGCAACCATGCTTGGAACGGAGCCAGTGAGCAGAGATAGCGTACGGCGTTGGGGTTTTGGTGATATTCGGATTGGAGGCTTCGGTGTTCTGAGAGGCATCTCATCGCTCTGTGTGACGCTCTCTGCAACTTTGATGATTATGAATGTGCCCCCCTTACATGGACTTGGTGCGCGATCTCTTGCAAACAAATTCATGTTCTGATTCCATCTTTTTGTACACTCTTATACATGCAGAGGCGCGAGCGACAGGATCTTCGACCACTTCTTGTCGCGCAGTTCGGCGCCCACCACACTCGTCAGCCGGGTGCCTATCGGGTCACCGGACTTGTTTATGAGTACGCAAGCGTTGTCGTCGAATTTCACCCAGCTGCCATCTTTCCTCTGCTGTTCCTTGTGTGCTCTGACGACCACAGCGTGCCGTATGTCTCCTCTCTTCACCTTGTTGGCGATACTCAAGCTGCCGCCTCCAGGTCCTTCTTGACCAAACGAGCGCTGTTTTTGGACGACCACGATTATTCTATCTCCTGTATCATCGTCAATCAAATGTCATGGTACAGATCGTGTGATGGGGACGCACCTATACTCGCGGTCGGCCTCATCCCTCTCTTCTTCATCACCGCGACACATTCGACGATAGCAGCTCCCGAATTGTCGATGCAGTTAAGCATCGTCTGGATTCAGTCAGTCCTTGAAGCGCCAATTCCGTATCGAATCTCCTGACCTTGAGTTGTATCATGATTTCGGATATGAAACACCTGCCTGCCTCCCTCCTGCTTGCGAATGAGATGTAATGTTGGCGACGGCGCAAAATGATTCGGGCTGCAGCAGCTCCTGTCGGCTCGAGATAGACGATACTAAGGTATGCACCAGTCGCTAAACTTGCCAGCCACGAACGAATGTGATTGGCTCACCAGGATCACGATGGGCCCCCACTTGGTGTTGTTGATCCCCCGATGCCACAGACGCAAGACAAGTCGCAAGTCGGCCAAAGCGACCTTGCGTCAAGCTACACCAACGCCAACGAGGGCTGCTAGTAATGCTCCATTCCCTCCCTCTTCTGCTTCTTCCATACATAGTCTAACGCTCATGATAATGGCCCCCATGTCTCCCGTCGCTGTTTGTCCTGTAGGTCAATGGATCTAATGCCATAGGTCACAGAACAACGCTCTTTCACTCTGACTTTTGGAAAACACTAATACCCGATTTACGCTCGCTACTGCCGCAGAGTGACCTTGCAAACGCGTAATATCCACCAAGCACCCTCCTTTCCTTCAGCCGACTGCACCTCCTTCCGACCTGGCTGTATCTACAATCGACTCAAGGTCACCGGGTCTTCGCGCGACACATAGTGTTCGAACAATATGACCAAGAAGTCGAAGCGGGTAGAACCCGACCGCGAGCATAGATTGACCCTCGCCGAACTCGCAGGGCACGATGATGCGTGTTCGGATGCCATGATAGACAATGCATACTACCGAGCGCAAATACGGAAGAACCGACCCAAATACAACCCCTTGCGCGGTGTCAAGGAAGACGAAGTCCCACAGGTCTTACTACACAAAGTCATTGTCGCGAAAGATCCAGTCGCAGCCGAGAAGGCTCTACTCCAGCTTCCAGCGATTGTCAGATACATGAAGAGTCTCAAGGGGAAGCCTGTTAAGGACAACTTCGTCAAACACTTGCGCAAGTATATCTTGATGTACATGACCGACTGCCCCTGGGAAGTCTCCACCACGAACCGCTATACCATCACCACATTCGAAGCTGCTGTCACTGCGAGAGCACGCATAAAGCAGAATCAGACCATACCCTACCTAGTTGGCACCCTAGTACCTCTGACGGCTGAAGAGTCAAACCAACTCGACGCTACAAACAGAAACTTCAGCATTGTATGTGCTGGTCGCAAGAAAGCTCAATCTATCTTCCTCGGGCCCGCACGCTTCGCGAACCACGACTGCTCTGCCAATGCTCGCTTGGTTCCGAAGGGCAATGATAGCATGGAAGTGGTCGCTCTGCGGAACATCGAAGTGGGGGAAGAGATCACTGTCTCGTATGGTGACGATTATTTCGGTCCCGAGAACATAGATTGCCTTTGTGCGACTTGCGAGAGGGCTGTGAAGAACGGATGGACTTCGACATCAAGCGTCGCAACTACTAGCGAAGCGAGCAGCCGGGCAACGTCAGTCATGGCCTCGCCCGACAAGGACTCACGAAAACGGAAGCGAGACACGGAGAGCCTGACACCAGTCTCATCCTCACAGCAGAATCTGCGCAAATCGAGACCTGTGCACTCTCCCTCCAAATTGCAACAGTCTTGGACACCGCCAGCCACGTCAGAATCTGATGTTGCGCACGAGCTCGGCAGCATCAACACTGCCGTTCCATCAATCAACCCTAACATCAACGCGGATGAGTTGGCGCTTTCGCCTCCCACTAGTCCTGAGGAGCAGATGGATGCGTGTGAGCAGGCTACTGACCTTGAGTCTATGAGCAGAAAACGTGGCAGGTCATGCTCGACTACGTCTTCGAGGAAAAGACAAAAAATGACTGGCACGACCTCGCGCCTACTGAGCGCCACGGAGAATACGCAGCCCGCCCTGCCGTCACCTATGTCACAAGGTGAGGTAAGTCCACTGCACAACACGAATGAAGACGAAACGGACGACAATACTATTACCGTCAAGATTGAGTCAACTGAAGTCGTGAGGGTCGAGCGAGACGCTCCAGCTACTAAAAGACTGAAAGGCAATGATGGAACTGGTCATATGACACAGTTGGACGGCGCCGTCACGCCCGAAGCACAGGCAGTCTCGACCATCACCACAACACAAATCTCGACTACAATGCCATCAACCTCCTCGAAGGACAAGGTCGGCGCTCCACCGTCCAACATTGTAGTCGAGTCGATAGAGCCGACGATCCATACCTCAACTAGCACCACGATGACGATACAACCGCTGTCCACCACACACCGCACTCCCGGCGATTGGTTTCTTACGCGCAAACTGCTATCTCAACCTCACGACCGTTGGGTTCAATGCCACAACGAGCGCTGCCTGGGATACTTCCTTCAACAAAATGGCTACAACACGCGTCGCGAGTGTCCGAGATGTGAGCGGCACAGCATGATCTATGGCTTTGCGTGGCCGAAGACTGATCCCAACCATCGGAAGATCCTTGAACGGCCGGGAAGCAACCGGGACAAGAAGGATCCGAACTTGTACTCAGCCTACCGTAGACAGGGAAAGCAAGGCAAAGGATCGTGGTATGAGGGCGGAGGTGATGAAGAGGAACGGACGATGGACCATCGACTCATCCATCGGTTCGTTTTACCTGAGGACGAGAAGGCGGTAACGCGAAGAGGCCTGCTCAAACAGGCCGAGGTGGAGAGACTGAAAGGCACACAGGATTTCCTTGGACAGTTCGGGCTAGGACGAGATGCAGCCCGAGTCAGTGATAGCGAGATCGCCGACCGGGACAGTATGACACCGGAAGGAGAGATGCGAAGACGAAGCGGGCGTATTGTGTCCGAGAGGATTTACACTCGTATCTAGGAGGTACCAGCAAGCGAATCAGCAAAAGCACACGACTCGGAGGAGGAGCTGGTGGACGCGGCCGCGAGAGATGACGACAAGGAGGACGACGACTGGGAAGTGACAGCTAAGAAGAAAGCGAAGAGGAGAAGTACAAGGGTGAAGAGGCGGTTATCGAAGGACACAGCAGTTGAATCGATCACAGGAAGTTAAGTACTGAGTTTTCCAGCTCGTACCTCGAGGGAGGGTATGCTCAGGACATTCTACGCCAAGAGTGAAGCATATGCTAGGAGAGACATGTAAGCTGTCGATGTACGCGTGTGACCGTGTCAGGACTCGGCGGAACATGGCAAAACATGGGAGGATTGACGGCATGGCAAGAAGCGCTGATTCATTACCACAAGGTGGGTGTGCTCGAGAGATGTGGATGAAGGATTGGTTGTGCCCTGGTCAAGCAGACTTGGATTCGCATTGAGTGTATACTAGTGTTGGATATGAAGATTATTCAATGAAGGAGTGCAACAGCGACATATGTTTTCTATGAGCATTTGCGTTCTGTAAGACCATCGACTGCCATGTGCAGTGCTGTCACAGCTGGTCACTGGCATTGGACTTTGTTCAGGCATCAGTCGATTGTATGCCTGATTTCGCTGGACTTACCACAAGCGTCAGGGCACGGCAAGGCTCGTGTCTGCGGCAGCGGCTGCGGCAGCGACAGCTTTTTACAGATCGTGTCGAGGGTTGGGTGTCGCATGTGGTTTAAGTCGAGTGTTCTTCTAAATTTCGATTGTGAAGATCTCTCTCTCCAACCTCGTGAGGATAATCTGCAGTCTACACCGATCCAGGGCAGTTTGCGACCAGCGAGAAATCCTCCCCACAACCTGCAACGAGCGCAATAGGCGCAAACCCAGCAAGATGAAGCTCGTCAGGTAAGCGCACCACCCTCCGCTCGATGCAAGGACCAGTCTCTGAACTCTCTGCGCAGTCTCAGTGTTCCCATCCTCAGCAACCCTGAGCAGCAGCTGACCAGGTTTGTAGATTCCTCATGAAATGCGCCAACGAGACGGTCACCATTGAACTCAAGAACGGCACCATAGTCCATGGCACCATCACGTCGGTGTCGCCGCAGATGAACACGGCGCTGCGGGCGGTCAAGATGACGACGAAGAACCGCAGTAACCCTGGCACGCCGGGCGAGACGATAAGTCTGGACACGATCAACATCCGTGGGAGCACGATCAGGTATTACATCTTGCCGGACTCGTTGCCGTTGGATACGTTGTTGATTGACGACACGCCGAAGCCGAAGAACAAGGCGAGGAAGGAGCAGGACGGGAGGGGACGGGGAGCAGCCAGGGGTGGACCGAGAGGACGGGGTGGGCCGAGAGGAAGAGGCAGGGGTAGAGGACGTGGGTTCTAGGCTGAGCATGACTGAGGCATGGTCATGGAGCGGCACAATTCGTGGCAGACCCTTCATGTTGCTCCTCCTTGTTGGGGCACTGAGTGCAAGACGTCACTTCCCTGGTGTGGGCTGGACTTAAGAATGGAGGACTGTCCGGCTGTCAGTCAGGTCGAACAAAAAGACGAGACGAAGGGTGGCGGGATGAGCTCAACACCTGAGGGCAGGACATGGATGCAACAGGCAGAAAGACCGAGCACTCACTCAGTCAGTTATCAAAAGTCTTCTTTTGACGCCGTCAGCCATGACCAACAGAATGTCGCTTTGGCGTGAGAGGTGCTTGGGACCCTGGGCACATCTTGCATGGCTCTGTAGAGGTCTTCTTGTGAAACGCCGTCTTCAGTATCTGCATCTACTCGTTCTACTTCTTAGTCTAAGACCTGACGTGTCTCTGCAATCGTGCCTGAGTGTCACCAGTTTCTTCCTCCTTTTTGACCAGTCTGGTCGTAGCTCGCCAAGCCCGTGTCTGCGCTCTCCAGAGGCTCAAGCGTGTGGAGAGGAGCCCACCATACCACTGTCCTGCAACCCAGCACGAACAGCGACGCGACGAGTGCGCGTTCGAAGTCTTCAGAAGGGCCGACTACTATACAGGGACGAGGATGTCAAGGCGACCCCGTAACACGAGACGAGCACAATGACCCTCTACTCCTTCTTCCGCGATGTGTATTCGCTCGACACGCTCGACACTCGACTGACCACCTCCTCCAAGACCCCCTCGAAAGATGCAGATTCTACTAGCAAAGATGCAGTCAAGGCCTCAGACCTGCCACCGGGCGCCTCACCCACCAAATGGGGCACCCCAGAGTTCTACCTCTACACGCTGATCTTCGTGCTGTGCGTGCCTCTGATGTACAAGGCCGTCTGGGACGTCTCACAGCCGACCTCCCCACACTACAAGGAGTACGAGACGCGCCTCTCTGATGGCTGGCTGCTTGGTCGGAAAGTCGACAACTCAGATGGCCAATATGCCGGGTTCAGGGACAACATACCATATCTCTCCATCCTTCTCGTCGTCCATCCGCTGCTGCGACGAGCTTACAACTCTCTGACCACGACCAGCGCCACTGGGGCGTCCACCTCCAACACCAGTTCTTGGACTGCTCCTCAACACCTTGCATCCCGCATCAACTTCGACTTTGTTTCCGGCCTTGTATTCATCACCGCCCTCCATGGCTTCTCCGCCCTCAAGGTCCTCACCATCTTGTACATCAACTACTGCATAGCAATGCGCCTGCCACGCCATGCTGTGCCAACAGCGACCTGGGCCTTCAACCTCACCGTCCTCTTCGCCAACGAGCTTGCTCAGGGCTACCACTTTTCCTCCCTCACGGAAGCTGCAGCACCCTTCTACGCCGGAGCCGAGGACCTGGGAAAGTTTCTCGACGGATGGGGCGGGCTCATCCCAAGGTGGGAGGTCCTGTTCAATATCACCATTCTTCGCCTCATTGCTTTCAACATGGACTACTACTGGTCACTGGCTCGAGACCGAGCCGGAAGTCCTATAGAGGTAAGACCAACCACCAGCACGTCCGCATGCTGGCGGCCCATGCTAATCTACGCCAGAAGAAACAGCTAGATCCCACCGCCCTCTCAGAACGAGACCGTGTCACGATCCCAGCCCCAGAGCTATGTTTCACCTCTTTCCGCACCTACCTCGCCTACGTCCTCTACCCCCCTCTGTACCTCGCCGGGCCCATCCTGAACTTCAACGACTACATCTCCCAAGCATCCTACACCCCCGCCAGCATCACATCCCGAAGAACCATGCTCTACGGCATCCGCTTCCTCCTGACGCTACTCTGCATGGAATTCCTCCTCCACACGGCCTACGTCGTCGCAATCAGCAAGTCAGACCCGGACTGGTCGACCTACTCGCCCTTCGAACTGAGCATGCTCGGCTACTTCAACCTGCACATCATCTGGCTCAAGCTGCTCATCCCCTGGCGCTTCTTCCGGCTCTGGTCGCTCATCGACGGCATCGATCCCGCCGAGAACGTCGTGCGCTGCATGAGCGACAATTACTCGGCGCTGTCGTTCTGGCGCGCCTGGCACCGCAGCTACAACCGATGGATCGTGCGCTACGTCTACGTCCCCTTGGGCGGCGGTCCGGGCGGCGGCACGGGCAAGCTCCGCGGCATCCTCAACATGCTTGCCGTCTTCACGTTCGTCGCCCTGTGGCACGACATCAACCTGCAGCTGCTGCTGTGGGGCTGGCTGATCGTCTTCTTCGTCCTGCCCGAAGTCCTCGCCACGATCGCGTTCCCGCGCTCGAAATGGAAGAACCAGCCCACGGCCTACCGCGTCATCTGTGGTGTTGGTGCCGTGTTCAATATCATGATGATGATGGCGGCGAACTTGGTCGGGTTTGCCGTGGGCTTGGACGGGCTGAAGGGCTTGGTCAATGGCATGCTGAGCAGTGCCGCGGGCATGTTGTACACCGTTTGTGCGTGTGGCGCGTTGTTTGTGGGCGTGCAGGTCATGTTCGAGCACCGCGAGGAGGAGAAGAGGAAAGGGATCTTTTTGAAGTTCTGATGTGTCCGCCGTGGTTCTTGGTATTGTCCTCCGAATCGATGCGAGTCCGGACCTTTTGTCTGGCTAGGCATTCGGCTTCAAGAAGAGAAAGTGGTGCTCTGATCATCTTGCAGGCGCTTAATTTATCTCACGCAAGCGCTCACGCTGGAATGGGACCAAAGCTGTCAAACATCTCCACCTGCTTGCTATGAATGACTCTGTGCCTATCTTTGTCCTACTGATCCGAGGTCGATGCTTCACGCGTCGCTGTCGTCCGTTCGCAGAGCTACGCGTGAGTTCAAAACTCAGCTACACAGGTTATCTCGAACGCGCGCAGTAGACTCACACACACACGCCGACATACCCATCTGGTCTGACTATGCAGCTCGGACTTGGTCATCGGCAAACGCTGCTGGGCTGCGGTTATGGCTTCGACGTTTGATGTCGAGGAGGTTGGTACATAAGCGTCGGTCATGCACTTGCTTGGTTGAATATTAGAGGCAAGTCAATAGCACAAGGCCCAGGTCTGTAGAAACATACGTGTATATCTTTGGTAGCCGAGCAAATTGGTCTCTTGCATCGAACCACACTATCTGACGAGGATGCCTCAGACGGGAAGGCTAAGGGGCTCGTTCCACGACTGGGTTGTAGGTGGAACATGGGCCGACGACGTTGTTGTTGACCGAAAGAACCGGAGGTTCGTTCGAAAGACCAAGAGGGAGGAAACAGAAGAACAAAATTACTCTGACTCTGAGAACTTGGCGTTCGAAGTCGGGCCTCCACCTAAGTACCAGACATTCCGCGAGGGCGGGAAGAAGGTCCATTATCAATGCAGGAAGACACCCAGCTGGCGAGCTGCACGTCGTCCCAGGACCGTGTCCGATCCCAAGTTGGATTTCTCTGGCGAAGAATCCCAGGGTTGCGACGCGGGTAACGAAGCAGAAGAGCACGGCGAAGACGGTGGCGCAGACCCCCACCCGGAGGAGGGGACGTTGTACGTCGCCAGCATTGAGACAAGCAGGTTCAAGAATGACGCGCCGAGCTGTGGTGCTTCTTCGAAAGGTAGGTCCAGATCCTCCACATCAGGCGGTGAACGTCCGTACAACCATGTCTTGCGGATTGCGGGCGAAGAGCATCAACGATTGCGACATGCTGGAAGACGAAAGCATGTAATGGAAGATGCAGGCGGTCAAAGATACTTCGCAAGGAGCAAGGGAGAGAGCAGGCGCAGTATGGGACTGTTCTTGTGAGCGGTGCAGTCTTGAGGAGCTGTTATATGCTTGCAGCTGGTCAGGTGTTCATTAGCGTCGTGTAGGGAGGAGCTTGTGGTATTGCTCAGAGATATCTTGACTTTTTGGCTGTGGTTGTGCTGAGGAAGTAATGTATCTTACGGAGCTGAGCTGCGGACAACATAGACAACAACATGTGGGCTCTGCAAAGCAAGATTACTTTGTGTTCCTGAAGACACTGACCGTGTGGACGAGAAACACTCATGCAGTCACTGGCACGGCAGGACTGACGATCGCTCTGCGCCTAACCTGATTGGAAATAGTGCCTTATCTCGAGGATCATACCAGTACTACCTTTCCCTTTTCGTCTCTATACATGTCGCTGTACTACCGCCGATCCTCTTCGTGTCGTCTGTGATGTCTTCCCGAGCTACAACCTGGTATCGCGGTGAGCAGACAACTGCGAGAGGTTTGCCTCGCTCGCAGGAATCCCTTCACCTGTGCTCCCTGAGCCGCAACGATAGCAAAACGTGTAAGACTTCCTGCTACTGGCGTCTCGGCCGCACGATCATCTCATGAGGAGATGGCACTGCGAGATACGCGAGGCTGTCTGCAGCACCGCATTAACGGATATACGACGTTGGTCTTTTGTGACCAGCTTGCAGTCACCGTGCACAAGCACCTTACTTTCAGATGTCGCCTGCGTTGCAAGAGTCACCATAAGCGTGTAGATGCTGATAGCCCAACAGTGCGATGAGCACCGATGACTCGATTGGAATGGCGGATGTGCCCGTCAGTGTTTGAGTGGGTATACACAGGCCTGTTTGAACAACTACCGTTGGTGGTCACGGAATCCTACTACGTTGTATTCTCATACTCAATACACAAGTCTAGCAGTACTTTGCTATACGACAAGGGAAAAATTGCTGCCCGCCAACCGCACCGTAAGGGTGTGGATCTCATGAAGACTTACTTGGTCCGCACACCCTGAGGCTTGCTTGCGCGAATGCAAGAGCGAAGGCGCTGTGCTGTCTACTCACCTTCGTCCCTCAATGCAAGCACTTCTCTTCGCCAGAGATAGTCCTCCTTGACAAAAGCGAACCGCAAGTATACAGCAGGGCTACCGTATCACCATTCTTGTGTTGTTGCGTCTTGTGGGGGGTGTTTGACAAGCTAATATGCGTCGTGAAGCGCCGTGGGGAATGACAGTTGCAGGGACAAGAAGCAGAGGATGCCTTCGCCAGTGCGCTTGCAAGTTTTGTGGTGAACGCTGCAACATCGCCGACTCAGTGGTCTGTGGCGGCACGGTATGTCGTTAGCAGACCGATATCTGATAGGGATGTCGGAACGGTGGATGAACGGTCGGGCGGTCAATCCTTGTGTTTGTGTATATGCGGAGCTCACAATTTGTAGACGTAACTACGTTCAATCAATCAGTCAACTAGGACTCAATGGCCGTGTTGTGGGTGAAGAGAGTCAGGAGGTTGAGTGGTGTGTCACCGCAGCTTTTGCGTATCTATCAATGCGCAAATCTTTGATCACTTAGATGTATGTTCACGCATGCCTTGCATAAGTTCGTCGCTGCCCTATGCCAAACGAGTCCAACCTCGTAGTCATGCTTCTGGTCTCTTCATGACACCCGATAGCTTGCGCGTCACAACCAAACGACGCCATATTGGGTGTCGAGTATCGAGCCCCGATGGTATAAGAGCCCCTTCGTCCGCTTGATGGATCGTCCCGATTCATGTGTACTGACTGTCATCAGATCAAGCACAATAGCGTGCCCCGACTCATCGGCGGCCAGAAACCACTCGACGAGTGCTTGAAGGTGAGACACCTGCATTGACTAGCCCCAATTACAACTCCTGGGCGAAACCACGGCCAACCATGACCAGGTATACTATAAACTCGGCAGCGTCGCAAGGAGCGGACGACCAGGCCACGGCCACGGCCTCTGCTCAAGGACATATCGGTCAGACCGCAGCACAGCCCGCCAATACGAGCCGCAGGCGCGGTGTTGTGTTCCGCTCGCAGCCGCTGATGCGAGAATTTGAGTCATTCCCTTCGACGAGCGGTGATCATACTTGGAGTGGGAGCGTAGATCGAGGTCGGAGTGCGAGTCGAGACCGAAACACACGGCAGCACGGAAGCCCACGTCAAAATCGAAGTCCACAAGGGGGTCGCAATCCACGGCGGATTCGCAGCCCACGTCGGACTCGACCTCGGAACACCCTTGGAAGGCAGCAGCACCTTCCGTCTGAGTTAGGTATCGATGCAGGCACAAGGGTAGGCACTGCTCCGTTGCGAGCTAGGGCACACAATGCCGGAGTGTTTGTCGAAGCAGACCGAAGAGCAAGAGAAGCCGGTCATCGTTCACTTGCGCAAGAAACACCAAGGCTTCAGCATACATCCCGCGCAGGTGAGGGTCTTACAACCTCGATGGACCAGACCAATGAACGGGTTAGGTCGCGGTTCGGGTTTCGCGGCCATGCTCTGGCTCCACCTATTCCAAACGTGGGACAAAGACATCTTGGCACCGAACGGTCTCCGCCTCGACAGTCTGTCAGGATCGACGAGAGAGGCTCGGAACCTGTTGAAACCGACTCGGTGTACTCGGTTTGTACCGACGATGGACTAGGCTATACCGACGACTATCGAGGCAGATCGGCTTCGCAAGATTCGTATGCGGAGAGGCCTGATAGAAGTGAATCCATACCACGGAAAGGCCTTAGATTCCTTGGCAGGACCGCATCCTGGGCGTACCTTGCGGCAAAGCGACATGCAGCGGATGTGAAGGCACTGATAGCAGAGGAGTACGAGCTCGCAAAGAAAGAGTCCCGTGCACGCTATCGTAGTGTGAGTGTCTCAACAACGAGGTCGGACGCAGTTTCCGAATGGTCGGAATATGAACCACATGCTTCGAAGAAACATATTCGGAGCCGGAGCATAGCTTCGGGACACTCCGCGGCTGGACATTTCTACTCGCCTCGTCCCACATACGAAATGGAAGAGCGCGAAGGTAATGAATCGTGGAAAATGTCGATGGGGCAGTCCTGCAACACGTATACCCCCATACGTACCGGACAACGGGGTCGGCGCCGTAGGAGCAGGTTTCCAGTATACTGCCGGATAACCTCGACCTGCTCTAGAGCGCCATATTCGGCTAGATCGTATCCGTACGACGACGTCTCCGACGGAGGATACGGACCGCACCGTCGCGGTATCCTCAAACAGACACCTCCAGAGCTACCTCCTAGGCCTGGACAGCAGCCTCGGGCAAGATCACAGTCTCGTCCAAGCGAGTCCGGGTACTTTGAGTTGGGGGACCATCAGCCACAGAATGATGGTAGTGGCACGAGAGACAGAATTCACTCAAGATCCCGGAGCTATTCGAGACGTCGAAGCTACTCGGAACGTCGAAGCTACTCACCGGCAAGAAGCCCTTCGAGAGGTAGGAGTCTCTCGAGAAGGAGGAACAAGCCAAGAGTCAAGACTTGTTCAGTGTTCACAACCGGCTCGAATGGTGACGAACGTCTGTTGTATGAAAACTCGTATGAAGCAGATGAGCGCTCTAGAGCCGGAAGTCCGAGTGTGTTGTCTGATATTGTCAACTGGGTCAAGTACAAACGGGGTCGTAGGTCGGAAGCTGAAAGGAGGTTGGCTCTTGGCGATAGCTATGAGGCCACACAGATCCGGAAGATGATGCGAAAATTCGAGCACGACAAGCGAAGAGCAAAGAGCAGGTCGAAAGTCCGTGACTCGCATTTTGCAGGACACGAGCGTTCATATGTCTGAAGTTGGGGGGCTAGTGACAGAGAGTGTGATGTTCGGTGTCGAAGTGTTCCGTCACGGGCGCAGCGCGGCCAACTGTATATCAACAGAGCTGGACCTTGTTACTTGAGGGATACAGTGTCTCACCACTTCTTCGAAAGGCTGCCATGCCGGGTGCACATAAGAGGTTCAAAGAGCTTTACGAGACTCATGTGCATCGTGAGATTGTGCTTTTGTGGATTTCTTAAGCACGTTTAGGTATTTCCCTAGCATCATCCGTGATGTGCATGGCTGGGAATCCGATGTTGTCTTTTGCCAATCCTTGGTTCGCAAGACTCTTTCTGGAAGGATGCAAGTTGTGTAGTAGCTTTCAGCCGAGGTCGTTGTCAATCAAGCTCAATACTGTGCTACAGCCCCTACCCTTTGAGCAAGTGACCCTGTCAGATCGTTATGCAGCGTGGTGCTTCCTGAAGTATACCAACTGGTTCATGATCCTTCCGTCTCGTCGTCCTCGTCGTCGTCATCGTCGCTATCAGTGTCGTCAACGTCCATCAATCTGCTTCTACCTCTATTGGTGCCAGGCTGACTCTGTGAGTTAGGGACAACACTAAGGGCCCGCTCTGGCTTGATCAGAGTTCTCCGCCTGGCACTAGCAGGACTCGAGCCTATGGCAAAGATCTGTCTCTTCTTACGCTGCGTGGGTAGGATGTCGTCGTCACTGTTCTCTTCGTCGTCGTCTCCAGCCTCCTCTTGCTCCTTCCTTCGTCTTTCTAGGTCCTTCGCCCGCTGTGTCTGATGCTTGAGGACAGCGTCGTCTCTAAGATCTTTCTCCGTGAGTTGCATGTGGCAGCCCTGCTCAGGACATTCGGTGACCCTAAGATTTCGCATCATCATAGTTGTTTCAGCTTGGGATCTTCCCTTGACACCACGAGGGAAACGGGCGTTCAAGTCGTCGATTTGCTCTGATGAAAGGGGGAGATGTGTATTAGACGCGTTGATCACCTCGAGTATAGCAGCCTTCTCGAAGCTGTGGGGACATTTGGTGGAGGTTACAGGGTGCTCAAACCAGGTGAAGGTCAGAGGGCATTTGCAACTCCTGTTCTCTGAGGCAACCTGAATTTCAGTGTCGTCGTCCATGGGTTGTAGGTCAGATTGATCCTCCATTTGGCCTTCTGTGTCTCGTTGAGTGCCATATTGCGCTCCAGCCATGGAGCGCTGAGTGTTCCTGCCTTCTTGTGCAGCGAACCACATTGAATGGTGCGGTAGAGGAGGTGGATTCTCACTGGAGTTTTGAGCATAATGTTTCATTTTGTAGAACTCAGCGTAAGTAGGGTTCTGCGAGTAGCGTTCTGTAAGGGTTTGTGCATCCCAGCGTGTCTTGGCCGTAGATTGTGCTGCGTGGAGCAGGGCAGTCGAACTTTCCGAAGCATCAATCTCCACGCGTGGAACTTCCTCTTCGTCATCTCCTTGATCTTCCTCATCCTCATCTTCACGGTTCCTCCGTCGCGTGCGAGTCTGCAAGTCTCTAGATTTGGTGAGGATGTGGTTGACTGAGTCTCCAAGATCGTCTGACCATGCCTTATCGTCTACCACTCGACGAATACTCTCGTCCATACGGTTGGTAAGCGCCTCTGATCTCTGCTGGAAGTCCTCGTACTCTTGCTTAGCCGCATCCGTGTCTTGCTCACCCCGGTCGTGTAATTTGTCTAATCTGTTTCGCCGGCGCTGTCGGTCTTCGAAGGCTCGTTCATTAACATCGTTCACGATGCTGTTCAACAGTTCAGCCGCGTGTGTGAGAGTGGCTTGTAAGCCGCTGTTGTCTGGTCTCTTTAAGTTTTCGAGCGCTATCAATGCTGCTTGGTTCAATGGTGTCTCTTGTGCTTGGTAGGTGAAGGCGCTTGCTGCTCTCGATGAAGGAGCAGTTCTCGTCGATACTCCTGAGGCTCGAGAAGACATAGTATCTTCCAGCTACCTATGGGCAATCAGAGATGTGGTTTACATAGACGTAGGCACTTAGAATAGCGACCACGCTATTACACTAAACGCTTGCGGATAGGAAAGTGGCGCGTGGGTATGTCAGCACGCGCGTCGCGTCATTGGACGCGTAGTCAGTCATCGCGACGTCACGTGAATTATTTGTTTAATGGTTGAACTTCAAACGACTAGTCCGGCCACTCGTACAACTGCTTGCCAAGTTCCTTTTTCATGACCGATGCTAACCAGGCTCCTTTCCTGGCAGAACGCTTTCAGCGATAACGCACTTTACTACATTGACATGAAAGGGTTATCTTCATGAAGCACAAGCAACGGTCTTATGCTGCGAGACGCCTGTGCTGAGGTAACAACCAAGCCCTGAAGATGACCTCTCTCTCAATAGTAGGCGACTCTGAACGCGTGAACCAATATCCAGTCGGACATTTGTGCCTCTTGAGCTTCTTCTTTGTGTGATATCCAGCTCCGCACAAAGCAAGGCTGCATGAGCCGCGATCGGTTTTACATCAGGGCATGCCGCCGGAGCACCAAATCCGCCATAGACTCGCCGCATTGTATTATGCTACTAGCCACGTCGACAGACTCAAGATGCACGAAAGCCATCTCCAAGCTCAGGATATCGACTTTCGATACTACCAGCTTGTTAGAAAGCACCATTGGTGTTAGTCATGTGATTCTGCTTTACGATGGGGTTGAAAGGGTGTGTCCGCCGATTCTGCGGCCACTGTATTCAAGTCCATCGTCCGACTCCACAACTGACTGTCCTTACGTATATCAACCGATGTTCGCAGTATAGCACAAGCTAGCGCAAGCCCCGATTCGATGTCCAGTCAAGATCAGAACAATGCTAAATGCTCAGGGGTGCAAATTTCTTTGTCTGATGTTGCGAGTCGCTGGCTGCGTCGAATCGCCAAACCTCCTACGAAGACACAATGAAACGTCAACTTGAGCATGAAGTCATTGCGAACAAAGAACGACAGTTATATTCCTAGCCACGCGCGAGCCTGAGACCTTGCCATGTCTTTTCAATCGTCACGTACATCACGGCCAGTCGCCATGCGAGCAACAGTCATCTGTCTTTACCTGGCGGCCGCCATGACCGGCGTCCAAGCCACCTTCGCCGTCCGATCGGCCGAGCTCGGAGACTCAGAGGATATGACCGTAACCTGGACAAGACCAGGCCGTCTCTTCCGCGCCCGTGAAGTCACCGTTGCACCACAAACCGTATTTGTTACACAAGTCAGCACTGTCGTACCAACAGCTACACTTGTCTTACGCTCAGTCGAACCAACAATCCGCAATACCAAGCGCGCCTTCCTGAATACGTGGTCTTTCCAAGGTTGCGCTAACGATGATAACGGTCTTCCTGCTATGGTCTCACCATTTCCATATCAATTGGACGCGAAGGATACATCAGGCGCGAAGTGCATGCATTATTGCGATGAGAGAGGGAACTCCTTGGCCGCTACCCAGAATGGGAACGAGTGTTGGTGCGGTGAGCCTGCAGACAGTCTCAACTATGTCGATAAGAGCGCCTGCAACATCCCTTGCGCCGGCGAGCTGGGTGAGATGTGCGGTGGAAAGGACAAGCTGAGTGTGTATTCAAAAGCTGGTTGATATGTCTACTCCTCGGTGTATGAGAGTGCCGGAGAAAGAGGGTCTTCCTTGCTTCAACTCACTTCGCGCCCATTCAAAGTGAATGGATCACTCTTTGAAGCTCATTATGGTCTTACCTCCAATTGAGAAATTTGCCACCTTCGTTCGCCTGCTTGATGGTGTCATATGCAACCCCCTAAGCCTCCAGAGGTGCTCCTCTCATCTCCAATCACCCTATATCATTTGTACCTGTTTCTTTCATCCTTCCAGTCGAACATCTCATACTCACAATGGCAGCCGAAGTCCCCGAGGACGCACGTAACCTTCTCCGAACTATAGACTTCCAGATTGATTCAATTAACATCGGCCTATACTACACCAACGACGAAGTTCACGCGCTCAAACAGCAAATTGCGGAACTCCAGGCGTGGAAGCAAGAGATCGAAGCCAACCCCTCTAGTGCAACACTGAAACGAGCAGCGGAAGAGTCAGTAGATCAACCAATTCGCAAACGAAGAAAACCAGGACCAATCACGACCGAATGCAGCACCTGCATGGATGAGATCCCGGTCCGACACATGGCGAGGCTCAAATGCTGCAGGACACGATACTGCAATACATGTTTCCAGGAATGGTTCATAGCCGCCCTCGAGACGAAGCAACTCCCAAAGTGCTGCGACGTCGGTATCGAGCCCAAAGACTACGCTAGGTTCCTCACTACCGAAGTCAAGAAGAAGTACAAGCAGGTTACGGCGGAACTCGACGCCGAAAGAAAGATCTGGTGTGCTAACCCTGTTTGTGCAGCTGTCATCAAGGTAGACCTACTCCTAGGCCACCGCTTGGTAGTCTTACTAACGACGTCCTTCGTAGATCGACGATGATGCGTCAGGATTCGTACAGTGCACCAAGTGCCGCCGAAAGACATGTGCAACATGTTGGCGAGGCACATCCGCCCACAAGGGTCGAAAGAAGGTGTGCCCGAACCACCTCGAAGACGAGAGCTTCAAGGCAGCAATCAAGCAGAATGGTTTGCGGCAGTGTCCACGATGTTACGTCGCCGTTGAGAAGAAAGCTGGATGCAACAATATCACGTATGTGGTTGGCAGCGTCCGTGATCATGACGATGTACTGACGAAGAAACCTAGGTGCACATGCGGTGTCAAATTCTGCTACCTGTGTGGCATCAGCAAGAAGACAGAAAGGGATAGGTGCAGATGCTCTTATCCAAACATGCAGCACGAAGAGCCTATCGAGGACCCTGTGAGTGATGAAGAAGAGGTGGCAACCAATACACAACACGCAGTGAGAGCGTACAATGCTGTGGAACACCGACAGAATATGCCAGAGCCACAGCCCGAAGGGAGAAGGCTGTTTTTGATGGCGCAGAGACAACGTCACAGAGCGGTGAGAATAGTGAGAGCGTTGGAACATGAGGAATAGGAAAGATGGGGGAGAGTATGAAGTCCAGCAACAGCGGTGGAGAGCGACGTGAGGAGAGATATGACAAGGAGATGTGACAAGGAGATAGGCGACCTGAGGGTGGCTACTCTGACATGAGGACAGAAGTAGACGGCATGGCTAACAAGAGTATTACTAACCAGCGTTGCTGATCAGAGCTTTACCACCTAGGAGGCTGGCATCCAATAGACACATATCCAATATGGTAATCGATTTGCTGAGGAAAACCGAACGAAAACGACTCGTGTGACCAATTTCACACTTGCTGCTCAGGTCAAACAAACAGCCATGTCGCTACCTTACACGAGTGGTGGGGCATAAGTTAACGAGATCAAACATAATAGCTAAATACACTCACGAAAGGGTCTGGCAGATTGGTCACAAGCCTGAACGACAATCGATGCAGACGGTGGCGGTGCCTCTCCAGAGGCTCAGAGGGCCAGCCCTTTCTCTGCTCTTCGTCACATCTGACGTGAAGTAGTTGATAAAAGCCTTCGAGCAGAATACCATCGTTCGCCTGCTGGTCCAGATCGCATTATGCTTTGTGTCTCGACAGCATCTGGCCGATAGAAGAGAAAGTCGTGCATGTCAATGCAGTCAAAGCATGTCGTGCAGCTCTGACCTGGCTTGTCTCGATAGATGTCGGCTAGATGGTTACCACTGTCCAGTGTGCTGGCAGCAGGTAGGTGGAGAGTCGCAAGAAGAAAGCGAAAAGAAGCTAGCAATGGACGCGTCAATCCGCAGAGGTTTCAGGCCAGCTCGTCAACAACCTTTCGTCTTGGGCCCAGCAGTCAGGCGATACTACGCTGAGATATTGAAGTTGGAAGCGCACCCGGAGTACTATGACCTTCATGCCCACGGAGGACCAGCACCAGGTCGAGAAAAGATGTACGTCATCTGCCACGACTAGACACGAATGCACCAAAAAACATGGACCCACAGAGGTGATTGCGACAACGCTTTCCACCGAGACTGCTTGCTAGGCTGTGTTGTACATAAGAAACAGAAGAGACGGGAGACTGGTGAAGACGAGAAGCGCGACTGGGACCCTGATTGTCCCACGTGTCGTCAAGTTTTCATGGAGCGGCCACTGGCTCCCATGCACGATGCTGTAGAATTGGGCTCAGCCGCGGTTGAAGTAGGATGGATCCACCTGCCAAAGGAGATACAAGATGAAGTGCTTCATCGGGAGGAGGATGATTTTGATGGCTGGCCATTGACCATTTGGACAGACAGGCTGAGGCCCAGATGAAGCTCAGTGGTCAGAAGTATGGTCTAAAGGGCTGAGTTCAAAAGTTTCGCAACAGTTATGTTCTGGAATTTGCTTTTCGCGCAACATCCCTGAAAAATTTATGCATGGCACTCGTATATGCAGAGGTAAACATGAGTACTTCCTGCTTAGAACACACGTGCTCACGGCAACTTTGGTTCTCAGTGCTCAAGATGGCGCAGCTTCGCTATCTCGTAGTACCGTTTTAGACGTCCATCTATCTTGATAGGTACAGGGTTCGGTAATAAGTAACAGTCAGTTGTGGAATGATAGGCCTACCTAGGCAGGTAATCGGGAATGTTATCCGAAAAACTTTGCCAGGTCCACCTATTAGCCGGGGCCTTAGGAGGCCGAGAATAAGCTAAGGGTTAGGACACCTTAAGGCCTTACAGCTATCGAGAGCTTAGACGAGGATATTCCCTTACTCCCCTTGTAATTATTCACACAACCACCTGTTCCAATATACAGCTTGTTGTTGCTTACTATCGAGTCCCGTAGCTATCAATCCAGAAGCGCCTCGACGTAAGCTTTGCCATGCCTGATACGACCACTGGGGGCGAGCTGGACTGTATAGGAGCGGTGTTTCGCATACAGAACTCCAGAAGCTTCAGCAGACTTTGTATGTTTCTTACTGTTCATTGAAGACTTGAATCGAAGTTACACGTATCTGCGAGCGTTGTATGAATAGTACTGATGTGAGTGGTAAAAAGTGTGCTGTATGCGGTACCTATGTAGGTTGGCAAGTTTGGGTGAGCCACATCGGTAGTTTATGTAATGACTGAGTCGCCCTTGCGCGACAGCGTACCTACTTCATTTTGATTGGTAGATTTAACATAGCTTCGGGAATGATCTTCCGGCTGGCAGACTGTGCTAACGTGGAGCCTTGATGCACCGGTCGAGACTGGGCTTTTCAGGGTTCTACGAGCCCGAGGGGATCATAATGACCGATATTTTTGCGCTGGTGAAAGGCTAATGTTCAAGCATGATCACATTCTGAGGCGACCTTCCACTAGAGCAAAAATTCAGCTTGTGATGATCAAGATGGCCAGAGCGCCTCAGCGGCTAAGATGTTTGCTTGCGACAAGTTGGAGGTGAAGACTGTCCGATGGTATTGCCCGCCGCTGTGTAATTACTATCAAAGGGCCGCCATACTATCGTTCCCTTCAACGTCTTAGACTCAGATGCGCCTGTAAGAAGCGTGTGAAAGCTGCAAGTACCTCACTCATTAAGTGCCAAGGACCCGCAAATCCTAGTCAGTATGTCTGGTCTGATGTATTCAACGAGGGGACTTCCATCGTAAGACGCGCAACATCGCTACGCGTACAGGCTCAACAGATTTGCACGCCGACATGGACGCCGCTGTCCGCGACAGCGTGCTTGCAGACTTTGGCATCACATCGTTTCGGAATGCTCAAGGAAAGCTAGTCTGGACCCTTGGCGTTATCACAACTACTCATTCAGAGCCCCAGTCGCGCCCAGCATATTTCGACGAAACCCTCGCGGAGTGGAGATTTGGCGACCTCGTATCTGAGAACGAAAATCCTGCAGGAGACCATTCAGCAGATGCAGAATTGACAGCTGAGCACGTCGCGTGGAGTCGCAAGCCTGCTTCTCATCTGGAAGGCAATGACTGGGTTGACTCACTTCCGACCTCTGGGCACCTTGACTTCTTCAAGTCCAATGACTGGGCAACGACCCCTTTGGGATGCTACTCCCAATGGTCACACTCTCTACGTCTGTACACACACATGCTGTTCTCGGACAGTCGCGCTGCCGCCATATACTGGGGCCCACAACGGATCGCAATCTACAATGAACACCTGCTACCTCTGATCGGTGCACTGCATCCAATGCTGATGAGCCGGTCATTCGAGAGTGTCATGCCAGAGATCTGGGATTTCTTTGGGCCTGACTTCCACGCTATCGAAACAGATCAGGCAGGCATAGCGCGAAACGGTTTAGAATTCCCGCTCGCGCGGCATGGTTACCTAGAAGAGACGTGGTGGGACGGAGGCCTTGTTGCGCTCAAGGACGACCACGGTCGATACGGTGGTGTCTACTTCTCCTGGGTTGAAGTAACCAGGACCGTACTGCGGGATCGCAGAACAGCATTGGTGAATCGATTACGCCGGTCTTCGCTTGTCAGCAGCAGCTTGATCTGGCAGCATATTCACGACGTCTTCGCTGACTGCCCTCGCGATATCCCCATGGCCGTCATGTACAGTGCTGAAGACACCAATCCCGACGAGCAACAATTGCGTTTAGAACATACCATAGGTATACTCAGTACTTACACTGCTGCTCCGGAAACACTAGATGTGAGCCATGCCACCTGCGCTTACCTCGCCCCATTAATGGACCAATATCACTGGCCTGACTCGGGCCGACACCCGTCACTCACTTTCTGTTGTTCGCTTACTTTGCCTGCCACTTTCAGACGCCCTTGAGATAGGTATTGTTGGCTAATCGTTAGTTTAGTTATCCGCAGCCGATGGCGATCCTGCTATCGCTGCTCTATTCCGGCGGGCACGAGAGTCAGCTGAAGATTTTCTGGTCGTAGTGAGTCATATTATTTACCTTGTGCTAGCCCGGGAAGTGGATTCTGCTCAAGGAGGAAGATGAAGCCTCTCATATTAAGTTTTGTAAAGCTGATCTTGATGCGCGCCACACTAGGAACTGTCAAAAGACGAGATACACCCTACCATCATCGAGAATGTCGACTGGCTCGGCTACGGTGAGCCAAGTAAAAACCTCGTCGTGATCCCCCTACGAGCCAGGAACGTGATCAAGGGCTATGTCATGCTGGGCCTGAACCCGCGACGTGGCCTCGACACGGATCACGAACAGTTCATCTCAGATCTTGCAAAACAGATGAGAGAATTGATGACAAGAGTCACTACAGAAGCGCAGACGCTAAAACGAGAACGTTATCTGATGGAGGAGCTCACTTATAGTGAAAGGCGCATCAGTAATATGGCGGAAGTGGCACCTGTCGGCATCTTCAATCTTGGCGCCGATGGGTCGATGCTCTGGGCGAACAGTTACTTCTACAACATCTTTGGAATTGCAGACGACCGCCATGATCCCGCACTTTTTAACTGGAGAGATCATTTTCTTCATGAAGACTTAGCAGAAGCTGACTCTCAGGTGGCTAGATCACTGGCTGAAAAGGTTCAGGTTTCAGGTAGTTTACGGATCCGAAGACGTTGGCGACCTCCCGAGACCGCCCACGACCCAAAGCCTAAGGACGAGCCGTACTGGATCATGTATACCTCAATGCCCGATATCAAAGCAGACGGCTCGGTGCCCTCAATGATGGGATATATCACAGATATATCGCACCTTAAATGGGCTGAACAGCTCCAAGCACGAAATGCGTTGGCGGCGGAAAGAGAGAAGCGAAGACACGAAGAATTTATCGACATAACGTCACACGAGATGCGCAACCCTCTGTCCGCTATAACCCAATGCGCAGATAGTATAGCTGGGTCGATCCACGATGTGGAGGTCAAGTCTGACGTGCGATCGCTGGTCGAAATTATCAAGCTCAACGCGGAGGCAGCGGAATCGATACTTTTCTGTGCAGCTCACCAGAGACGTATTATAGATGATGTTCTAACGCTAGGCAAGCTCAATTCAGAGCTGCTGAACGTTGCTCCCACCGCATTCCACCCGCGGACTCTGGTCAACGAAGCTTTCCAGATGTTCAAAGCGGAGATCGAGGCTAACGGAATCGAGTTGAAAACAAGCTTTGATAGTCATTCGATCCTGACACCCGTCTACGGCGACGCTGCTCGCCTGATGCAGGTCCTAGTGAACCTGCTAACGAACGCGATCAAATTCACGAAGGCGGAAAAGACACGCACTATTACTATCCGCTTCGGGTCAAGCCGCACTCCGCCAGCGACCAACTTGTTCGGACCCAATTTCCATTGGCATCAAACCAAGAAGTCTCGTCCTGATCTCACCCAAGAGGCGGACTATGGACAAGGCGAAGCAGTCTACCTGTACTACGGTGTCGTTGACAGCGGCAGAGGCATCCCCGACAAATATTCGGACAAAGTCTTCAGCAAATTCGAGCAAGCGGATCGAAGAACACATACGAAGTACGGTGGATCAGGACTTGGTCTTTTCATCTCCCGGGAACTGGCCGAGATCCAAGGCGGGCACATCGGCGTTGAGTCCAGAGAAGCTGTCGGCAGCACTTTCGCATTCTTCTCTAAGGCAAGGTGCTCGCAAGAGCAACCTCCTGCACACACAGACCAGCAATCAAGTCAGACCGCCCCTCAGGAAACAACGTGCAAGCTCGCGGCACTGAGGCTACCGAAGACGTCGCCCCAAGGCCCCACAAGCAGGTCACTCCAGCCATCGCCGCTAGGAACGGCGAATCACAACATCCTGCTCGTCGAAGACAACTTACTAAACCAAAAAGTCCTCGCAAAACAGCTGAAGAAAGCTGGATGCCTCGTCCAGGTCGCCGACCACGGCGGCGAAGCGATTGATCACATACTGCATCTCTACGATCAGGCTACGGAGTACGGAACTAACACACTAGGCGAATTACTCCGTCGAATCGACTGTATCCTCATGGACTGGGAGATGCCTGTGTGCGACGGGCTCACAGCGACGAAGAGAGTGAGAGAGATCGAAGCACAGCAGGGCATTGCTCAGAGGCCGATCATCGGTATAACGGCCAATGCTAGGCCTGAACAAATTTCGAAAGCGATCGAGGCCGGAATGGATCGGGTTGTGACTAAGCCGTTCCGTGTGCCGGACTTGCTTAAGATTATCGATGAGATGGTGGAGCTCAAGCAGTCTGAGCGTGGGAACACATGAAGGACTACTTATTGATGGACAGTCCCAAACGATCCAAACAAACATCTTCGGTCAGGACGCCCTTGGCAAACCCGGGAGCCACTGATGCCCCAGTAGGCTTAGTTCCGCCAACCACCATCCATGCAGCTTCCAATCACCCCCTCACTGGGTGTGAAGCGCCAAAGCGAGGGACGCACAACACGCCATCAGGGGAGCATGTTAATATCTGGCGCGCAACACGGGAGTCCTCTGTGATTAGCGCACGATTCTAGGCGCACAGCGCTCACGCTCCGTCTGCTGCTGCGGCACATCGTGGCCTACGTCACTAATGTATCCTCCCTACCTGGCGACAAAAGTTCGAGAATGAACTAAAATGAGGTCACTGACAAGTAAAACCACCGTCGACAGGTAAATTCACACCAGTGACCCAGCCCGCTTCTTCGCTGGCCAAGAAAACAGCAGCCCCAACGATATCACATGGCTTTCCAACTCCTTTCAGGGGGTGGTGTGCTTCGAGAGCACCCCGATCATCCATATTCGAGACCGTGTCTTCGAAGATGGCTGTATGCGTATCTGTCGCTGTTAGCTCCAGATTGGGTTGGGCAAACACTGCGTACAGCCTGGGCAGATGGCGTTGCAATGTATGCCGAGCGGGGCATAGTCTAACGCGACACTGCGAGTCATGTTTGTTACGGCACCCTTCGACGCGGCGTAGCAGGCTGTGAGGTCAGCTGGAGGCCAGTTCGACGAGGTAGAACGATACATACTGTTGTTGTGGCCTCCCACAAGGCCGAAGATGGATGACATGTTGATGATCCAGCCTCGGTCGCCTGCACTACTTGGTTCTTGCTTGACCATTTGGGCGATGGTATATTTGCAAGCGAGGAAGATAGATCGAACGTTTGCATCTATCGTACGGTCAAAATCGTCTAAGGGTGTTTCGTGAATCTTCAAGGGCTGACGGCGTGACTCAACAGATATACCTGCATTGTTGACGAGACTACGCGAAATCAGTATAGGCCCGCGAAAGGGTAGCTACTGTATACTAACATATCAATACGGCCGTATTCAGCCACTGTCCTGCTTACGAGATCTTCGATGTCCTCTGGTTTCGTGACGTTTGTCTGTACAAAGATCGATATGCCTCCATCCTGACATATGAAATCGTGAGTGCTCGTTACTTGCTCCCCAGGCACCTCCGCTCGAGCTTCTGGAGCAAGATCAGCGCAGACGACAATAGCACCTTGCTTGGCGAATTCTAGAGCAATGGCTCGACCGATTCCAGAGGAGGCACCGGTCACAATACTGACTTTGTCCTGCAGTCGTCCCATGCCGTGGGAAGTGCTCTGGGAGAAGCAAATGGTTGGGGACTTTACTGTTGTGCACAGCCTTTGTGGAGTTGAATGCTATAATAGCCGAGTTACCCCACAAAGTATCCCAGTCTGGAAGGCATGCTTCCGTGGCCTAGACGGCCCACTGTGCTCTCTTTCGATAGCAACTACCGTGCCGGTGGCCACTGATAACAATACGTTTATATATCAAAGACAGACGTCGGGCCTGCTACAAAGCTTCGAGAGCGCGCAACCTCCTTGCCGGTAACGAATCATAAGTAGATGAAATTACCGCGTGATGTGTTGCAATGCAAGATGCTACTTGCTCGCCGTTCGAGTGGCTCGTGCAAGGACCTAGGACCTAGGTGAGATGCGCTGTCGTAGGTCTTTGTTCTCTTCCTCTAGCTTCCTGATCTTCTCCTCGTATCCTTCCATCTCCTCAGTAGCAACGGTACTTGACTCCTCAACGATCTTGAACACACGGAAGAGTCTCAGTATAATGATAAGACTTCCTGCTTCTTCCACTGGCCCGTGTGTCAGCACATCGACTAGGAAGCTAGCAACGATAGCCGTGGCGTCGAAACAGTGGAACTTGGATTTGAAGTAGCTTCACACGTTAGTTGCAGGAAATAGCATGATATCAGTGAGATCTACCTCAAGCCAAAAGCAAAGACGCTGCACAATAGTTCAACCACGAATAAGCAGCTAAAAACCAAGCTGAGTATATCAAGAGCCTCGTCGATATCTTTCCACACGCGGACGTCTTCATGTCGATACTCGCAGATATGGAGTGAGATGAGAAAATCGGCAAATATACCAGCTACGTCAAGAGTGACCAAGACCAAGACGAAGTAGTGACCATATTTGGAAGTCAAGAACCATTGCAGGAAGTTGCGTATTCTGTAGGCGGTTGAATTTGGATAGACCAAGTGACGAGCCAAGAAGTCTTTGGAGGTCTGCTTGATGCGACGGCGATCCGACGGTAACAGCGGAGATTGGGGGGTTTGATGCTCTTCGTCCGGCATGTTTAATTGACTGTCAGTCTAAGGTAGGCTTTCATCATATGTGAAGGCAGGCGCGCGGTACGTAAGGAACAAGTTTGATTGTCTAGGTGCCGCATCACGCGGAAGTGCCACGTAAGCGAGGTAAGCTCGAGTCGAAAGCACCGAAGTCCAGAAACATGCAAATCAAAAGCGGATCATGCGGCCGTCATATTTGCCCATACCCAATCAGCATCATAGGGTAGCTATGCAGTACAACTGCGTGGCGCTTGCGAACTACCTAGAAACTTTTCTAGCTGTCGATGTGCCAGAGATGTGCCAGAAACGAAGAGCTCCGTTGATAAAACAGCGGGAGGCACGTGACTTCGCGCGCTGGGCTTCGCGCTAGCTTGGAAACTCAAACGTCAGTGATCGGCGAGCCGCAAGACCTTAGCGCACTCGATCCAAGTTGGAGCATCTCATTGTTTATTACCTAGGCCAACTCTGCACCCTCCCCCACGTAGCGAATCAACGTCCTTCGCCGCTTTCGACTGCTGCCGCAATCTCAATGTCCTACGCGATTGAAACTAAGAAACGGAAGTTTGACCGTATACTCGAATCCTTGAACGAACCATCTTCACCACAAACACAACAAGAGGGAAGCCGGTCATCGCTCGATTCTCGCAGTAATGCTTCGACCACAAAGAAGACCTTGAGAGAAGAGCTCATCGAAGCCTCGAAGAGACGGCGCGTCTCACCTACTTTTAGCAAGTCGACGTCGCATAAGTCTCTGCTCGGGCATTATCTGCCATCCAGTAGAGCAGCGTTCTTGGAACGATTAGAAACATTCAGACATATCACGAAGTGGCATGTGCCATCTACAGTACCTATCAACGCGGCAGAATGGGCGAAGAGGGGCTGGATCTGCGCTGACGTTGATGTGGTGTCTTGCGGCTCCTGCTCTGAAAGGATCACGATCGACCTAGACATCCATAGCAGGAAAGACGACGACAAAGAGAACGAGAATACTGTACAGGAGAATGAGAGCCCAAAAGAAGTCATGCACGAGGATAGTGGAGAAACTGATGAAGTAGCTGTCGAGGTCTACGAGGCCCTGATCAAGAGGTATGGGGAGATGATAGTCTCGTCACATACAGAGAGCTGTCCGTGGAGGAGGCGCGGCTGCGACTCCTCAATACAAAGAATCGAAGGTCTTCTCAATACGTCCGGCGCCATCTCATCGGTACGCATTCGCTTCGAGAGCATCGCAGAGAAGATCGAAGACATTCCTGCAGTGTCAGATTTACCGGCATACGAAGACCTGTCCGCACCGCAGCCTCGTGACCTAGAGGCGCTCACCTTTACCCCTAGCAGCATGAACGCTCTCAAGCTTGCTATGTGCGGGTGGCAATACAAGGAGGCCGACGTTGTCGAGTGCAAACATTGTTTCAGATCTCTCGGCCTGTGGCTGTACAGAGGGGCAACACCGACCATCGAGCATCTCGACGTAGTGGACAGTCACCTGGAATACTGCCCATGGCGGTCGCCAGAAGCACAAGACACGGAGCTTGTGGTACACTCAGACAGCGACCGGGGCTCGGGCAAGAAACTTAAGCTTCCGGGCTGGGCTCTCGTATCTCATGCAATCAAGAAGCACAACTTCAAGAAGGGGGGCGCAGACCGGTCTTCTTTGTCAAGAACGCAGGTCGATGGGGTCGGTGTCGGAACGGAAAGACTGTCACCAGAACAGCGGAACGAAAAGATGAGGGATTTAATGCGGCGTATCAAGGAGATCAAAAAACCTTTCAATGTGAGGAGTTTGTTGAGGAAGAAGGATAGATCCGATGGTTAGCAAGCACATTCCAGCCCATGGAACAAGCAACGATATGCTTTACCGCTTGTTAAAGTATGTCCGAATACTAAAGGACTTCGTGGAGCGCATGTATTAGTGGCCCGCTGGTCTGGCAAGGCTCTGTTGTACTTCTCTGTTAGTGGCTATGCCGTGATGGCGGAGCGCGCTGGTAAAGCCCATAGCTGCGTGGCTGACAAGTACCCCTTTGCTGCACATACGGAGCGGACTTGCCGCAAACTCGCGCCGCGCTGCTGAGTACCGGCTTGAAATCGTGATGGCGAGGAATCTCGGGAAGAGGCGGACAAACAATGGGCGTTCCCTATCACTTATCGATAGGTGATTTGCGCTTTAGCTGAGCTAAGCTGTGGGCTCAGTACGGGTGCTTCCGGGCATTGTTGCCAGAGCATACAATTGGTACCAACAGCGAATGCACCGCGAACGAGCAAGCAGAGACCCTAGAGGTATGGGTTTGATCATGACTTGTTTCTCAGAGACAGTCACAGTGTGTTCAAACATTGCATTGCCAGTAATGAAATCAAGACGGAAACCAAGAAGAACCTGAGTTGGGCTCAGGCGCCTCGGAAACTAAGTTGGAGCCTTCCCCGGATTTTTAGGCATCGCATTCGGGCGCCACGGACATGCTAAGGCTAAACTTGAAGCTCGCTTGGATGGCACAACCCCGCTCACGCTGTAGGTACGTCATGTACTGCAACAAGAGACATCGTGAGCAGGTCAGCGACAGTAGATAGACAATTATCGTCGTGGCAAGCAATTGATTACGATCTGAGCGAGAGAAGGTACTTTGTCTTTGTCGCGGACAGTGTTAAGCCTCGGGACCCATGATCCTGCAGCAATGGCCTTCAAACGTGATCGGTGAGAGGATGATTGTGGGTCGTTGAGATGTGATGCTTCGTTCAGCGCGTCCAAACTAGCATTAACATGTGCTATTCCCGAGACGTAACAGGGAACCCAAATTCACATGCTATTTGAGGACGAATCGTGAATGAGTGAAGTGCATTGTCTATCTCGTTCTTCACGCAGAACATGGAGTACCGCTCTTGTTGAGTCCGAGCCTATGGATCGACCAGGTGGTCATCCGGTCTAAGAGCTGGCTAGGATGATACCCCGCAGAGTGTAACAACCAATGTCAAACAAGCCGACATGGGGGTCGCTCGAAGCAAGGCAAGCTCTTGTGTATCACTTCCTGCCGTGACTCTTTAGGTTCGTGGTAGTCTTGTTCTTCCGTGAATTGTCGTACCTGCTATTCGTCGAAAGAAGTGCATGGCAGGCACGTTGCAGCTGCTCCTTCACTCTGTTTAAATAGCTAGTCCACGCACGTACGGCGCTCTTGTACTCACTTCTTCCGATTCGCATTACTTCTCCTCACGGTCTCGAACTTTTTGTAGTGCCGCTTCTTCTTCTGAGGATAAGTCTCTGCTCTCAGTCTGCCGACGTCTTGAACATCCAGCACCTTGCACAACTCGAGGAGCTTCTCGAAAGAGTTGCTGCCACGTAGACACGCGTCTCCGCACGTCCAAAGAGCGAGCTCTCCACCGCCAGTTCAATACCAGTCCCGGTACTCCCTAGTCGAAAGACGTCGACCTTCACATTAAATCGAGCTTCGACAGGTTCGTTTTGCTTCCTTGACCCCTCGAGCCCTCGAGTCGCTGCCTTAGGCAAAGTGATATCGTTGCGCGGCACGAGCACACGCAACTCTTTGGCTGTCTAGCGGTCGCTGACTTGGAAAGCAGATAGCTGAAATCTCGCAATCGCTCTGGTTCGAGGCAGCAAACATGTCAGGCTCGGTGACACGTGTCAGCGAAGGCGCTAGAACCGCCGCCCAGCGAGTCGAATCGGCCGCTGTAGAAGCGGCGCAGAACCCAGCACAAGCCAAGAAGGACTTCCTTCATACTCCAGCCGTACGAGCGGCGCTACCTTTCGTCAATGGCGGTCTAGCTGGAATGTTCGCAACGATGTGCATACAGCCCATAGACATGGTCAAAGTGCGAATTCAACTGGCAGGTGAGGGAGCAAGAGGTGGTCCAAGACCATCACCACTGGGCGTAGCCAAGGATATCATTGCTCAGGGCAAAGTGCTTGATCTATACTCTGGTCTATCTGCAGGTCTTCTCAGACAAGCCGTATACACCACCGCTAGATTAGGCTTCTTCGACACCTTCCAGAACATGCTTACTTCGAGAGCGGAGACGAAGGGTACCAATGTCACCTTTCTTGAGCGAAGTGCTGCTGGCTTGACTGCCGGTGGTCTTGCGGCAATGGTCGGAAATCCAGCAGATCTCGCCCTCATCCGTATGCAATCGGACGGTCTGAAGCCCAAAGCGGAGCGAGCCAACTACCGATCAGTCTTCGATGCGCTCAAACGCATCGCCAGCGCTGAAGGTGTCGGCGCTCTTTGGACTGGTGCATCGCCGACAGTCATCAGAGCCATGGCGCTCAACTTTGGCCAACTTACATTTTTCGCCGAGTCGAAGGCCCAGCTGAAGACACGCGCTCCGCAACTTTCCGAATCAACGCAAAGATTTGGTGCATCAGCCATAGCCGGGTTCTTCGCGTCGTTCTTTTCTCTGCCATTTGACTTTATCAAGACCAGGCTGCAGAAACAGTCGAAAGGACCCGATGGCACATACCAGTACAAGGGCTTCATGGACTGCGCGAAGAAGGTCGTCAAGGAGGAAGGCCTGATGAGATTCTACCGTGGATTCGGAACCTACTATGTTAGAATCGCACCGCATGCGTGAGTAAGACTCTTGACCTCTTTGATCCAGGCTAACTTGTCATCAGGATGATCACTCTGATAGTAGCAGACTATCTCAAGCTTATCACGACGTGAGAGAGGATCGAAGGCCGCCTCACGGGTTCTCGAGCCACCGCCTCATTGACGCATCGAGTCGAGTCGCGATCAGCAGGAGTAGGAGGACCTCTGTGTAGATTGGCGCGTATAACTGGGCTGAGTGGAACTAGAAGCATGGAAGGCGAACGTGCATAGAACACCAGCGTCGCAGGCTGTTTGCTATCATTTAGCTCAGGTCATCGGACGATACCCATTTGGAAGCTCATTATGCGACACAGCAGCAACATTGTTATTTAGTCGTACACAAACAACACATCGATGTCTCGATTCAAGAAGTGAAAACATTTTTACTCCATCCCTTCCATTTGTGATGTTCCATGACCCCCAACTCCATCGAGCGGATAAGCTTCTGTTCCGGGATTAGTGCGACACACGCCTGGCTGCGGAGAAGACGACATCCACTAGTTGCAAAAAGTGCTACCACAAGCATGGCAAGTGGCAGGTGTAGGTGAAGATTGACTCAGCGACCCGATAGATGGCAGAACGACGCGCCCCGGTGACGGCGCCGGAGCTGCTGCTGAAGATTGTCCTCGCCGGCACACAAAGCCATTATGAATCCCGCGGCTTGATCGACGACAAGAGACTTGAACATTTGCTCCACGCCGGCAAGCAGATCCTCTACAAGTCACATCGCGAGGCCGATGTCCGCCAGAATCTAGGTTTCAGCCCCGTAGTCTGGACAGGCCTGACTGCGGTCCTGAACAAAGCCATCCCCGTTCTCGAACAACAGTGTTTCGCCTGGAAAAGCAGCACACCCAACGACAACGGCCATGACTACGAAGCCAACATCAGTGGCACCGCGACCGCCTCGTCCTCCAACCTCATCGCCTCGAACTACATGAGCTTGATCAAGGACATCGAAAGGCTGAACGACCTCTGCACCATAGCCCGCAACCTCCTGGCCACCACCCGTCGTGCCCAAAACCTAGCAGCAGAAAAGAGCTTCGACCAGGCTATACTGCGGCTGATCGATGTCTGTGTGCGTGTCACTGCGCGTGGATTCGATGGCGAGACGACCACGCATACCTCGACCACGGCGCAGACTTCGTCGAACAACGATGGCACGCCAACTCCGCGGAACAGGAACCAAGAGAAGTGGCAGAAAGTGGTCAACCTGTACAAGTGGCTCCTCATAACGTGTTTGCAGTTTCTGCACAACTTTATCATGCATAACGAGCAACGGAAGCTGGTTCTGTGGCTGGATCTATTTGGGAGTGCTGGCTTGGGCGTCGAGGGGCGGAGGAGGGAGATGGGAGAGGTGGAGGCTGTGACTGCGCAGATCGAGGGCAGACACAGAAGCAGTGGTCACAGCGACACGGAACAAGTCGATGAAGAGGAGGATCTGGACGGTGAGGTCCACGTGGAAGCGGACATCGAGGTGGAAGTCTCGGACGGGCAGGTCGATCAATTGACGATCGGACCCGGCGCGCTGAAAGAGCTACAAGAGATTACCGCGGCCGATTTGGGGTATGATATCGACGATGTGCATGCTTTGTTTGACCTGATGAGCGCAGAGCGAGTGCTGGACCCTGCCGCGCAGGAGAGGAAGAAGGCGCTCATGGATAAGATAAGGTCTGACCTTGAGCGCATGTCTGGCTTGACGGCTACACAATTGGACGACAACCCGGATATCCTGCTGAGGGCTGGTGCTGCCCTTAGAGAGCATCTCGCCCTGAAGGACTTTAGTGCACGGAACGCTCCCAGGTCACCTCTACCCCTTCCGAGGAGAGCCAGTTCGTTGTTGACGGCAAGAGGCCGGCAACTGGACAGCCTGCCTGACCTGGCGAATTATGCGAACCTTGCCACGACTGAGCAGGATATCACCGAGGAGGATCTTGTCATGCCAAGGACCTCGGAGTCCGCGGCTGAGACTTTGCAAGAGGCGAAAGACGAGCTGATGGCCCGATTGCAGGACAACCAGCCGATGCTTGATGAGAATGGTGACCAGGTTTATGAGATTGAGACTGAAGGTGAAGGTGTCCTCGAAGATGATGTGGTCGATGAAAGTGCTGAAGATAGTATCGAAGAAGAAGATGAGGAGGAAGAAGAGGAAGAAGAAGAAGATTACAGGCGTCCGGGCGACCAAGAGAGAGGGCTGCTTACCGATGTGCCGCTCGTGCTTGGACCGACCGAGATTGAAGCCTTGCCTATGATCATCCAGGCTGGGATAGTCGACAACTTCGGAATGAAGAACAACAACAGCATCGAAAGGCAGGGTGCGAGAAACATGCAGGCTGTCCGCTGTCACATCTTGTTGGCTCAAGAGGCCGGTCGAAATGTCCTTCGAGAACTCCTCATATTCATCGCCGCATGGGACCTGCCGGACGACGAGTTTTACTTCAAGATGATGGTGCAAATCATGGAAGCAATACTGAAGAACGGCTTGATGTCTCACGCCTACTCGGACTTTGGCCAAGCAAAGGACATCATATCTCCTGCACAAGCCGTTGTCATCAAGATCCTTACCCACATCTTCAGAACGAAGTACAGTCCTTCCCAGAACCAGCGAGATGGCGACGACCGACATCCACCAAAACCACGAACACCAGCACCACTTAGCAGAGTGGATGTCTTGACGGTGCGGTACATCTTCACAGTTTTCAGGGGCAACATCATCCCCGAAACTTGTGCGTTGATCTACCTACAAGGACAGATACGCTCGAACCTGGCAATAGCTGAAGATTTCCCCCTCAATCTCTGGGACATGGAAAGAGTCTACGAAGGCGTCTACCAATTCTTAGAGTTCTTCGCCGTGCTCACCGAGAACAACGACTGGAAACGACTACTGATCGAGTGGGAGATTGTGTATGATCTGGTGACACTCATCAAAGAGCTAGACGCAAGCATACCGAAAGCCACGCTGACCAGTTCGATGCCACCGCACGGCAAAGCACCGCCCAGGAACCCGCAGAGCTTCCGAGGCCACGCCTCAAATGCTTATGCCGCGCAGTTGCAACACGTCGAACGGCCTTACGATCAACCGGGCAGCGCCACGAAACCCGCCACTGCGCCAGAACAAGACCCTTCAGACTTTGAATGGCGCAACCTCAAGAAGCTCATCGTGCTTGTTCTGTCCAGTCTGGTGTGGAAGAGCCCCACGGTCCAAGACCAGATCAGACTTCATGGTGGGGTCCCTACCATCCTCAACTGCACGCAGTACGATGGACACAACCCATACATCAAGGAACACGCAGTCATGTGTCTGAAGTTCCTCCTCGAAGGGAACAAGGAGAACCAAGCGATCATCACGGACCTCGAAGCACAAGGCGTAGCCAACAACAACGACCTCGAACGTGAGTTTGGCGTCCGAGCAAACCTGCAGAACGGGAGAGTCACCGTGCAGCAGCAGCAGCAATCCAGGCAAGCACAACAAGCAGTAGCAGCTGGACAACGCGCGCAGGACTACCACGCCAGCCAGGGCGCGTCGAACGCCCAACAAGCGCGCGCATCAAGTACCGTCACATCACGACCGGTCCGCCGCGCGAGCGAAGGCGCGACATCCACCGCCGAGAAACTGGCGAGTATGACGGAGCGCTTCAACAAGCTCGACATCAGCAATTTCGCGAGGGGCTTGCCGATGCGGCAGGGACAGCAGCAGCAGCAGCAGCAGCAGCAGCAGCAGCAGCGCTATGGCGTTAACCTGCCGCAGAGCGCGAGTATTCGCCATGCACACCAGGAGGTTGGCGGGGTGTTTGAGGAAGAAGAAGAAGAGGGAGAAGAAGGAATTGAGGAAGATGAGGAGGTCAGAGGCGAGAATGGGCGCGTCATGGATGTAGGGCAGATGCTGTAGTGAAGGTTTCCATGTGAGCATGAATATGGGCGTAGTAAGCACGGTCACGGTAGAAGTGTCGAAGAGGGGGTGTTGGTATTAAGCACGTATGGCGCTGCAGAGCGGCTTCAGCTCTTTCCATGCCCTGAGGTCACGCGGGGTGCCGTCTAATACACTATTCATAGCTTTCTATGGATTGTTTCCTCTCTAATGGTCGGACACCCAACAAGCATGAAACATCACCTCACACGTTCGGGTCTCGGGGCCGAGAGGGGGCCCTTTACCAGATCAACTTGCAGGCCTCGGCATCCTAGCCATGAGTGATGCGTAGAATCGCCGCTCGATTGGGCATTCATGGCTGGAACATCCTTTTACATATCGCATGCATGCTTCGGACCTTTGTTGACCGATCGTGCGTCGTCGTCTTCATGAGTGGGTGCACTTGCGCTTGCTTTCTGCTGAGTAGTATTATCGCACCCCCCTTCTCAAAAGTGGCTCGAGCTTTCATTCTGTCTGCACTTGCTTGAGGTGCCAGCCCCGCATCCTGTTCCTCAACTTGTGCTGTGCGGTGTCCTTACTGTAGTGTAGGTTGTCGTCCTCGGACCTAGTCGTGCTTGCCCCACCAGAGACTGTACCTTCCTTTCCCCGGTGTAAAGTGTTATTGTGTCACTCGGCAGCCGAGTAGGGTCTCGTACCGTGACTGACGCCATCTTCGGTAGGGGATGCCGTGCGGTTCTTCGTTCTACATTATACCTTCCTGGCATAGGTTGTACCTTAATCTAATCGTCTTCCGTGCTTGCATACCTATACATTCGGTCCTTGCTCGACATGAGTTTCAACTTTCGTGCCCTGGATCGTGCCTCCTTCCGCGTGCGTGGTTCCTTCTCTAGCCAGTAAATCGGGTTCTATATGCCTCGCCGCTAACGACCAATATGTTGCAAATGGAAGTTTGGCCGAATTAGGCATGCCGCACTGCATGACGTTCAGGGCTAGAAGTTTGAACGGGAAGCACCGTCTTCAAGCTAAACCAGCCACAGGTCAAGTGAAGGCCTTGAGCAAGAATGCTGCGTCGCAGTGAAATGTCGGTCGAAATCGAGATGTAGCAGCTCACAAGCTTTGCGACTGTCCTTGTCTTGTCGGTGATACTGGGGAGAACTACGGTATGGATCTTGGCTTCGTCGTAGAACTACAAGCTTGCGACGCCAGGATACCACATGGTGCCGATTCTCTGCATCTCGGCAGTGAATCTCTTGCTTGTGATGTTGGCGGTCTTGCCAGTGGCGTGCATTGTCTGAAGTGGAGTCCTCGTGTCTGGAGTGTAAAAGGGATTCATCAACAAGGCAATGTAGGCGGATTGGATGGCCTTGAAAGCAGGCTTCAGATCGGAATCACGAAGACCAAGCACGGGGGGCAGGTTTCGGGCTTGAGAATTTGGCATGGCCTCGGCAGGTGGGCGAGCCATCATGTCAACTGCGATGATGAATTTGATTCCAGTGTTGGTGAGCCAGCCGTAGGTGGCAAGGCGTTCATCGACGGCATGCAGAAGACCTAAGTCCTGGTCAAGTGTCTTGTTCTTCAAGCGGATGTCGAAGATATCTAGGCTGGAGTTGAGCAGATAGTGCATCTCAAGCTCTTCAGACTCATGCGGCGGAAAAAGCGAGATATGCAAGGGATTGTCATGTTGGCCAATGATGCCTATGCAGGCGATGGCTGGTGTTGAGCCTAGAGCCATCGGGTGAGTAGAGCGGGAGGTGGAACAATTGGAGAAAGGGAAAGAGGATCGGGAGGAAGGTTCGTCTGGTGAGATCGAGATGGACCAATGAGGCGGGGGAGAAATTGAATTATCGGTGGCTGAGGGAAAGTGCAGCGAGCGTGTCAGGAATTAGTGCCATCATCGAAGACGTCGTGCATACAAAGGTCAATCGTCAGTCGCTGTGCTTGACACTCCTACACTTGCCTCCTACACTCTCCGCTCTTGTCCTTCTTCGTACTCGTATACGCAGCCAAGATGATGTCCCTATCGCGACAGTTTGCTCCTCGAGCGCTGAGAGGTATGCTACCCTGCCAGCCATGGCCCGAGCAGAGCTATTGCCACCTCGACAAGCAGAATACTGACGAAGCGCAGCAACCACCAGCATTCAGCCTTCAATAATACGAGCTGTCCCCGCCGCCACGATATCTTCCTCGAGCAAGAAGGGCGCCGCAGAGTCTCACCTCGCCAACACAGCACAAAACGATGGCTCCAGATTACCTGTAACCGGTGGCCTGCGACGAGAAGTGCCGCTCCCCAGTCAAGAGCCGAAGAAAGGCGCCATGCAATACGCCCTCACCACGGTCGACCAAATCGCCAACTGGGCCAGACAGGGTTCGCTGTGGCCTATGACTTTCGGTCTGGCCTGCTGCGCCGTCGAGATGATGCACTTGTCCACCCCACGGTACGACCAGGACCGACTCGGTATAATCTTCAGAGCTTCGCCACGACAGAGTGATGTGATGATTGTCGCCGGAACCCTCACCAACAAGATGGCGCCCGCGCTGAGACAGGTCTATGACCAGATGCCGGAGCCGAGATGGGTGGTGTCCATGGGTAGCTGCGCCAACGGTGGAGGATACTACCACTACAGCTACAGTGTGACGAGAGGGTGTGACAGGATTGTGCCCGTCGATATCTACGTGCCTGGCTGCCCACCGACAGCCGAGGCGCTGATGTATGGCATGTTCCAGTTGCAGAAGAAGAGTGAGTGGACTACTTGTTGCTATCAAGACGACACCATGGCTGACTTCTTACAGTGCGACACACCAGGATTTCCAGAATGTGGTACAGAAAGTGATTGTGCGGGCAAAGTGTACTCTCGTATGTGGTTCGTGGCGTTCAAGCATCAGATTGGTCGGAGACACGGGCATGCCTGGTATGAAACTTCAATATGTACAGGCCTCGTCAGAACGAGGCCGAATCAATTCTTTCCATTAGCTGTGTAGTTTCGCGACTTTGCTAAATGCTGGTCTGGTCCTGACGAGCCTTGGTTTCTGAAGCACGGTTCTGGTGGCGATTACTAAGAGATGTCGCAAGGCTGAACAAGGCTTCTGTACTTGCGCATGCTCGCCCAACTTGAAGACAAGAGCACCCAGTGCCACTTACCTGGTTCTTTCCTTCGCTGGCGTTGTCGCGACACTCATCTCCTATTGCCTGTCACCTGTCCAGCAGACATTCGAGATGGACGTGCCAGCAGCCATGCCACGCACTCTCAAGGCTGCAAAGAGGGTCACTTCAGGCGCACTGGCGGCCTCCCGGCATGTCCCAAATGCTGGTGGCATCACGCTACCTATGGCAATCTGGTCCAGGCGACAGTTTTCCTCTGGACAAGCACTTTCCCTACCACCTCCACTAACAAGCCTGGGAGGCTCGTCCGGCGGCGCTCATGGAGCACCCTCGTATTTCCAGCGATCGCAACGCCTGCCGACGAATACCATAGTCAAGTTTGTCCCACAGCAGCAAGCATGGGTAGTGGAACGATTTGGTCGCTTCAGTAGGATACTGGAGCCCGGTCTGGCAATCCTGATCCCAGCCATTGATGTAAGGAACAGGACCAGCTCAGCATTGCGAGCACAGAGCTAACATACCCCAGCGCATAGCCTACGTCCAGTCTCTCAAAGAATCCGCCCTCGAAATCCCCTCGCAATCCGCCATAACGTCAGACAACGTGACTCTCGAACTAGACGGCGTCCTTTACACCCGTGTCTTCGACGCTTATCGCGCCAGCTACGGCGTGGAAGATGCAGAATATGCAATCTCACAACTAGCCCAGACTACAATGCGCTCCGAGATCGGCCAATTATCGCTTGACAATGTCTTGAAAGAGCGTGCCAACCTCAACGCCGCCATTACACAAGCCATCAATGAGGCCGCCGAGGACTGGGGTATCAAATGCTTGAGATACGAAATAAGAGATATTCATGCGCCTGAGGGTGTGGTGCAGGCCATGCATCGCCAGGTGACCGCCGAGAGAAGCAAGCGAGCGGAGATCTTGGAGTCAGAGGGTCAGAGGCAGAGTGCCATCAATATTGCCGAAGGACGAAAGCAGTCTGTCATTCTGGCCTCGGAAGCTTTGAAGTTGGAAAACGTCAACACCGCCGCTGGTGAGGCCGAGGCTATCATGCTCAAGGCCAACGCCACCGCCAAAGGTATCGATGCTGTGTCCGATGCCCTTGCTCGTGGCGACCAGAATGCCCAAAGCGCAATCAGTTTGAGGGTTGCTGAGAAGTACGTCGAGGCCTTCAGTCAGTTGGCCAAGGAGGGCACCGCAGTTGTAGTCCCTGGAAATGTCGGAGACATGGGTGGTATGATAGCCCAAGCTATGGCCGTTTACGGCAAGATCAACGAGACCCAACAGCGTGCATCAACGTCCTCCCACCAGTCCAGCTCCAATTCGCATCGACCTACGAGACCGAGCGACATCGGCCAGCAGATCATCGAAAAGGCTCAGAGCGGCGACTCCCCAAATCTGGCCGACACCATGCTAGAGGGATTTGATAGCACGGCGAGAAGATAGCTTCGCATGTGCTTGAGGAGGACACCATGTATTTACAACATCAAACATGTCGACAGCTCGACTCAACTCACTTTTCTGTAGCAGAACATCCATTCTGGGAGGGTCAAATGTAAAGCAGGGCGTGAGCGGGATTGCATTCAAAAAGCATGACTTGACATAGCTTGTATGACCAGATTGGGCCAACGTGCAATATTGTACGGCCTTTAGAGGCCAGACCGCGGACCGAGCTACCCTTGCCTCCTAATCATTCATATTTTGCCCGACACGTCCCGTCGTTCCTGCTCCGCCATCTCCTTCCCGTGACTTCGTCGTGCTCCGACTCTCCAACGCCAAACATGACTCTATCCAGCCGTCCAGATGAACCACAAGTACCACCCGCCACCACCCTTCCACCCAGTAACACTAGACCAAGTTGACTCACACCCCCAACCCCCGCAAATACTCCTCCACCACATCCACCGTCCGCGCCGGACCCGCCTGCACCCAGACCCTCACGACCCCGGCGCCATCAAGCACGACCACGCCCCTGACCGTGCCAGCCCCGGTCCCCTTCCTCATCCCCAACGCCGCCACCAGCCCCGCGCTCCCGGCCGCATCGCAGAGCAAGTCATACGGCAACGCGTGCTTGCGCGCGAACCCCGCGTTCGCTTTCACACTGTCGGTGCTGAGCCCGTAGACGGTGTAGTCCGAGGCCGTGAGCTGCGCGTGCCGGTCGCGGAACAGCTGCGCTTGCGTGGTGCAGCCGGGCGTGCTGGCGCGCGGGTACGTGAAGATTATGAGGCCGGCGGGGCGGGCGTTGGGACTGGAGAGGAGCGAGGACACGGACACGCGCGCGCCCGTGTGTGTGTCGAGGGGCGCGCCGAGAGTGGAGAGGTCGCGGATTTGTTGGCCGATGCTGGACGCGGATAGGGGGAGAGTCGCTGGCGCTGGCGCGGTCGGCGGTGCTGTGTCGGTAGATGCGACGTTGCCCGTCTCGGGCGGCTTCTCGAGGTCGTCGGTGGCGGGTGGGCGGCCGTCTTCGTCGCTGGTGGTGGCAGCGCTTGCTGCAGCTGAGACATTGGGCGTGGTCATGTCTTTGGCTTCGGCGGGCGCAGTAGGTTCTGCTGCTGGCGTGACGGGGGTGTCGGCAACGGCAGACCTGTGTTCGTCGGTGCCGGTGGCTCCTGTTGGAGGTTCCGCTGGGACAGTCGTGGTGCTCGGTGCGGTCGCGGCTGTTTCGGGGATCATGCCAGCTTCGCCTGTTGCGACGGCGGTGTCGGGTTCATCTTCAATGGTGGCCTGCTTGGCTGCATTGTCTGTTTCGACGGGTTCAGTGATGGTATCTGTGACTCTGGATGCTGCGTTCTTGGCTTTACTGGCGGCGCCGCTTTGCTTTTTGGCTGGAGGTTTGGTGACTTTGCTCTTCTTGTTCGTTGTTGCTGCTGCTGCTGCTGCGCGACCCTTCTTGGCTGGTGGAGGTGGTGCTGGGGGGTCGTTCCTTGGTGGGCGCTTGCGCAGTTCAACCATTTCAGTGTTTGAGTATCGGCACGACTTGATTGCAACTGTTGCTACTCGCTAATCTGACAATGCCTTTGCTAGTAACAGACACCTCAGTGTCAGTGAGTGTCTTGCTGGACGGCCAGAGCGTTCGACGTTAGGCTATGCTGGGTCAATACTGGATAACGTCGGTGGTCTCGAGATGCCAATCACGATGGCTGTAGTGAAAAGTTCTGTTTACGAACAAGCCAATCTTGTCGTGGTCTTGGGCAACGCAAAGTGAGGCAGGACGAGCTCAATAAAACGTCGAGGTAAAGGAGGTGAGCGTTGTCCAATAAGCTTTAACCCAACCTCCTCACTTTTGACCATACCCCAAAACAAGCATCCATCAGTCACAGCGGAGGGATGGCGTCCGCGCGTTCCTTCGGCTAAGACGCATTCAGGTAGCGATACAAGTCATCTGCAGCAGAGTATGGATGCTTGAATTGCAGCTATTCCAGGAAGTGAGGCGCCAGTCGAAACCCCAACGGCTGTATACCGATGCCTGGGCTCGATCATTGAGCATCAAACGTTAGCGGGGTTCGCGAACGGTCAGAGGCAGGAAATCAGACTTGTTTGGCACATTGATATATTTTCGTAGGTTCGACAAGCTCGAGAGCTTCCAGATATCACTCTTGGAGGCTCTCAGCGACTCGTTTCGATTACTACAGGTTCTTCACTCATCCCCAGAAGCCGCCCCTTCCAATATCCTCCACCCCATACCATCCTTCAGCGTATGTTCCAGCCTCGATTTGCCCTGGATCCACTCTGGGAAGCGTTGCAGGCCTGCTCGAGGCACTTGTCATGCGCAGTGCTTGATTCTGTTCAGCAACGACCCTTCTCGCATACCGCAGTAATCGAGGCCATCAGAAATGACAAATTATGTTTTTGTGTAATAAAATAGTGTGAATTTGTGCTGAGAGGTTCGGGGTTTTCGGAGATGTATGCCCATACTTGAATGTGCATGGTAAATTGAGCTGGAGAGAGAGAACAGTGCTCTGTGCTCGTGTCACTCCTCCAGTCGTCAATCTATCATATTCATCGTAACTTTAGTCTTCAGCCTCTTCGTGTTCAAAATGCTCCTCGAGCTCGCTCGCAAGCATGCTCGCGTCAAGCCGAACTTATTGGACCAGATACCCCATTGATTGAGCAGAGGAGTCTGACAATGTTGATACATTCGAAGAGCTTCCGATCCGGACTTGTCCATGTGCCAGAGACAAACCCCGCGCGGGGTCCGCCAGATGATGATGTTGTGTCGAAGAAGACATCGCGGGTCTTCTCGAAGAAAGGAGAACGACTGATGAGCGGAGAGCTCACGTGTTCCGAGTTCAACGATAGTCGGTGTTGCCTGTCATTCTTGTTGTCGATCGAAGCCTATCGTCGAAGACTAGAATTAGTCAGAGTCTTGCTAAACCTCTACGCAATAGCACATGAAGCACAACGCAGAAGAGGGGATTCCTTACTCGGAACCGTGGGGCTGTCAACTCACATCCTATCGCTGCCTCCTTGGTTGTCGCCAGTGTTGCCTCGCTCCATTACCTTACGTCGAGAGCTGTTAACAGCAGCTGGCTTGCCTGCGGCAGAAGTGTGCTGAGGTGTGGGGGCACCGGTTGCCTGGTTGGATCTTCGAGGCTTGTCATCTTCTTCTTGAGCCCCCTGGTTACCGGCAGCCTGCGCAATAGCCTGAGCATTCTTCTGGTATTTGTAGACAGTCCAGTCAAAGACGTAGTCGTACTGGAAAGATTCCCGGACGAAAAGGTCACGGAAGATCTTTCGCAGGTACGAGTAATCTGGCTTGTCATCAAATCGAAGAGATCGAGTGTAGTTGAGGTAGATGGCGAACTCATTAGGGAAGCCTCGGCACAAAACTTCAGTAGGGGTGGTCATCTTCTTCTCCATGATTCTGTCGTACTTCTGCTTCTTGGTGGCGGCCTTGAGACCTTGCCATGGCAGGGAACCTCGACAGAAGTAAAGCATGACATAGCCTAGAGACTCCATGTCATCTCGTCGAGATTGTTCAACACCGAGATGAGTGTTGATACTGGCGTATCGGGCTGTACCTGTCAAGTTCTTGTTCTCTCTGTATGGGATATGGAAGTGTGTTTTTGGATCTCGGTATTTCTTGGCGAGACCAAAGTCGATGACATTGACCTGGTTGCCTCTCTTGCCAATGCCCATGAGGAAGTTGTCTGGCTTGATGTCTCGGTGGATGAACGACTTGGCGTGAATGTATTCGATGCGTGAGATCAACTGATCGGCAAGCAGGAGGACGGTCTTGAGGGAGAACTTTCGGTTGCAGAAGTTGAACAGGTCCTCGAGAGAGGGGCCCAGCAAGTCCAGGACCATGGCATTGTAGTCACATTCTGTTCCAAACCAGCGAACGAAGGGGATTCCAACGCCTCCAGCAAGGGACTTGTATACTCGGGCTTCGTATTCGAGTTGAGGATGCTTGGCCTTGACCGACTCCAGCTTGATGGCAATTTCTTCGCCTGATATGATGTTTGTGCCTAGGTAAATATCTCCAAAAGAGCCACTACCAATTTTGCGGCCGATTCGGTATTTGTTGCCGACGCGAAGATCCTGCGGCTTGTTAGGCATGCTTCCTCCTTCACCTATACTATGTTTCGAACATACCATGGTGGTCATTCTGTCGGTTGGCAGCTGACAGACTGCTTGTGGCTGATGCTGGCTATGGAATGTTTCAGATAACTCGAATTGTGTGGTGTCGAGATCGACGAAGGGACTAAGGTTGTTGGTACGATTAGGTTGAGGACGGTTTCAGCCTGCTGCTCAAAATCAGTCAGACTTTGTATCAATAGAGGACAAAGACTGCCAGTCGACGACATGCACAACAAACACTACAGACGACAAGCCTGACGTCGAAGTACGAGTCCGAGGTAGATGTCTGTGTCACTGAGTGGTGAAGTAGTGCAGGCCGAAGTGTCTCGAGTAGGCTGACCGAAGGACCGAATGACTGCAGATGCTGCTTCACATACCAAACGAAACGATTGGTGAAAGGATGATAATTTCTACCAATTCACCAGCTTGTAGTCGAGCACGAGCACTCGACTTGAACGGGCGCGACAAGCTGTTCCAACGGCTGACGTCCGGGGACGCGGAAGGTGTTGAGGTATGAGATAGAGAGGAAGGTATGAGGAGAGGTTGGCTACAATTACGGTAGTAGTAACGAAGCAACAGATTCGGTTAGGTGACAATCGGGCTTAGAAGGTGAGCCAAAATGGCACCACATGGGCGCTCATGCGAAAGGGCGAAGCGCAAGTCACAGGCGAAACATCACACAATCAGGCAAGATCGTCAAAGCCACCGGGCGAGACTTGGCGGGCCCGGCGGCCTCCTATGAAATTTCAGGCCTGCTGGCATCGTAATTGGGACCGGCAGAACGGCTTGTCCGAAACTACCACCTGAAGTCACCTTGCAGCTCCGAACAAATACTGCAAGCAGTAACTTATCCCACTTAGTCTTTCTTGCTCATGCTTGCCATACCTATATCTTGCCAAACGCCTTGTGTCTACTTTCCAAGGCGAAACATCAATCTTGATCTATGTCCGTGCCTGCGAATCGTGGATCTTGGAGCCCGATCTGTTTTCCTTTGCTCGAAGGCTTGCTACCCTGACCAATCCGGAGCCGATACCCCACTTGTTAGGCGCTTCCTCGGTTCCGCCTTTTCACCAAGTTCAAGTTGACATCTCGATGCCTTGCTGCTTTTGAGATGTTGCCTATCGTGCTTGCCGAAGTATCTTTGTGCCCTATCAATTTTCGTATCTTGGATGCCACATTGCTGTGAGCAAGGACCACGCAAGAATATCACTCTCGGATCCCACGGTGCAAACAATGCGACGAAGCACGTTTCATGGCTAGATGAGCAGCCTGGTTTTGGGCAGCAATGTGACCTTAGTCTAATCCGCCCATCAAGTCGAAGCCTCACCGCATGATCGAATATATGACAGATCCAGTCTTGAGCATTAGTGACCCAGGATTTGGATGGTTCATAGAACGGACCGGCAAGTAGCTATTGGCGGCACCTGACCGCCATCGTGAATTGAGGCTTTCATTCAAGAGCCCTCGTGATGTAGTCATGCCAGAGTAGTACCAGACGTTCGATTGCCTACCTTCCTGCGGGAGCAGGGTGTCGACACCACACTCGTCCGCAACTTATCCAGGTGCAGAGGGGAAGTTGGCCCGGCATTTGTGTGTTTGCCCCCAACCACTACCTGAGACAAGGGTAGGACCATCTAGCGAGGAAAGGACCAACGCATCCTCAGGCTTGTGGACACCCGTCTTTCGGGAAAGCTTCTACGGTAGAGTCGAACCCGAAGATCCGCGTTTCTGCGGCGCTTTTACTTGTAGGATCACGCAGAGAATCTTGAGATCTTAGAGATCTTCACTTCGGCCCCAGAGGATGCCTCCCATGAGAGAGATATGGACTAGCATGGCACAGAGCTCGTTCTGTAAAGTTTGAGCAATTGAGCTCAATAACCAGTGGTCGTGCTTGGATAGGCTCAAAAGACTTCTCTGACCTCTCTCCATGATAGTTAAGTTTGTCCAACTGTGGCTGATGAAGATTCAATGAGCCACTTGCAGATCGCTGATTCAAGCAGGTGCCGTGCGCGCGAGTAGACAAATGACGACGATTCAAACCTTCCTAGAACTGGTAAAAGCTACCATGGCGACGACATTGCACTTTTCTTGATTTCCTCCATGACCATTTTTGCACCAAATCATTGCTGTGCTCGAAGTTAGTAACTTGTCTTCCGTGAGACTCAGCTACCATGGTTACCTCAAGCAAGATGCCGGACATAGAGCCCTCAGGAACACATCTCATCTACCTCATCTTGTCTTTCTTCCTGATATTGTACGCAATCTTCTCGGAGCTCATAAGGAACAGATTACATCTTTCAGAACCACCTTTAGCCACCTTTACAGGCATTGCATTTGGTCCGCTTGCGGTTGATGTCCTGGGAAAGGTGGAATGGAACCTACAAGACAACATTACACAAGAATTGGCCCGAGTCATTACCTGCGTTCAGGTCTTCGCCGTGGGACTTGATCTGCCTAGCAAGTATATCAAGAAGCACTGGAGAGGAATTGCATTACTACTGGGCCCGAACATGGTCTACGGATGGCTCGCGTCGACGCTAATCCTAAAGCTGATCCTCGGGCTCGAATGGGGCACTGCATTTATCATTGCGGCAACACTTACGCCCACTGACCCTGTCCTCTCAGCCAGCGTCTTGGGTGAAGCCAAATTCTCGACTCGTGTACCACGACGCATTCGACATATCCTAGCAGCTGAATCAGGATGCAACGACGGGACAGCCTTCCCGTTCGTGTACGCTGCCATATTTGCGGTGACAAAACACAGCGTAGGAGAATGGGCAAAGGACTTCTTTCTCGACGTTATCTTGTGGCAGTGCACAGTAGGCATTATAATCGGAATTGTGATTGGGACAGTCGCTGCCAAGGTCCTGCGCTTCAGCGAAGAAAGAGGATATACCCAGGAATCGACTCTTTTCGTCTTTTACTTTCTGCTCGCCATTTTCTGCGTCGGAGTCGGCAGCACTCTTGGTTTGGATGACTTCCTGGTTTCATTTTCGGCAGGAACGGCATTCAGCTGGGACGATTGGTTCAACTCGAAGACGCACAACATGAAATTACCAAGCATCATCGATTTGCTACTGAATTCGACAATGTTCGTCTTCTTCGGAACTGTCATCCCTTGGGGCAAATTTACTGGCCAGCTGAATGCCTGGAAGCTGCTTGCTTGCACAGTTTTGATCCTGCTTCTCCGACGCTTACCATCGATACTGGCTATCAAGCGATGGTTTCCCGAAACGCGCACTTGGAGTGAAGCGATCTTTGCAGGCCATTTCGGGCCCATGGGTGTGGGCGCAATGTTCTTGGCAATGGAAGCACGAGGAAGGCTCGAAACAGGATCTGCGACTCCCGAGCCACATCCGCCATCATCCGGTCCACACCAGGAAGCCATACAACACCTATGGCCTGTGGTCAGCTTCATTGTGCTTGGATCGATCATGGTTCATGGTTTCTCGGCTGCTGTGATGAGTGTCTACGGTCACCTCACAAGGCACCCGAAACATAGAGCATCGTTCATAGGAGGCGAACAGGAGGGACTAACTGGGATGATATCCGAAGATGGGAGTGCTATGGATGAAGATGTGTTTCAACATAGTTCGTCTTCTGAGGACGAGCAGCAGGGCAATGGCGCCATTCGTGTCGGATAGTTGTGGTGAATTAAGGAGGACCGCGATCAGCCTAGTCGAGATTGAGGTAGCCGGTATACCAATCTCCGCTGGGCTTGCGTTGCAACTCGAGCTCAAAATGTAATGGCTGGACTCTGTTCAGCACTTTAATCGTGGTACAGTTTGCTCCAGCCAAGCAGCCATGGGTGCCTTATGCATCTGTGCTCCGAACGGCTCGCCACCTGTGGATCCCGGGCGCCAAGTGGCAAATGCCGAAGACTAATATCCATATCCCCATCCAAAGATCTATTACTCAGCATCAATATCTTTTGTTGCTGTCGGCTTGAGCCACTATCTCTTTCGAGACTACCATCAATCAGTGTTCCCAATATGCAATTGTTTGGTGTTAATGCGCTTGATGCTGACTACTACGACCTAGGCACATATCGTAGACGTATATCTACGTCTAGCGAGACGGCACAAATATGGTTTGATCGGGGCCTGGTCTGGAGTTACGGTTTCAACCATCAAGCTGCGGCGGAATGCTTCCAAAAGGCCATATCCTACGATGAACAATGTGCAATGGCTTACTGGGGCCTAGCTTACGCTCTTGGACCAAACTACAACAAGCCGTGGGAAGTCTACGATAAAGTGGACCTCGAAAAGACCCTTCGGCGAACTCATGAGGCTGCTGTTAAAGCCAAAGAACTAGGGGCTCAGAACGGCAGTGTGTTAGAGAAGGGCCTTACTGAAGCGATCCAATTTCGTTATCTGAGGGATAGTGCTGTTGAGGACCCGAAGGAATGGAATAAGCTCTATAGCGACGCCATGCAGGCAGTCTATGCGCGATGTGGAGATGACCTTGATGTTGCCTGCCTGTATGCTGACAGCTTGATGAACTTGACACCCTGGGCTATGTGGGATATACACAGTGGGAAGGCCAACCCCAAGGCGAAGACCTATGAAACGAAACACATCCTCGAAAAGGCGTTCGAACAACCTGGTGGACTCCAACATCCTGGACTGCTTCACCTCTACATCCATCTGATGGAGATGTCACCGACACCAGAGATTGCGTTGCCTATTGGTGACCGTCTGCGTGGCCTAGTACCAGATGCCGGTCATCTGGAGCACATGCCTACGCATCTCGACGTGTTGTGTGGCGACTGGCGACGAGCAGTCGCTTCGAATTCTGATGCCATTCGGGCCGATGAGAAGTACGTCTCTCAGGCTGGCGCTGTTAACTTCTACACACTTTATCGTTGCCACGACTACCACTTCAAGCTATACGGCGCAATGTTTGCTGGTCAATCGAAGATCGCTTTACAGACAGCATCAGAACTCGCTGCAGCAGTTCCCGAGGAGTTGCTTCGCATTCAATCACCCCCAATGGCTGACTGGCTTGAGGGCTTCGCTGGCATGGGCGTTCATGCCCTCATTCGCTTTGGCAAATGGCATGAGATAATCAACTTGCAGCTTCCAGCTGATCAGGAGTTGTACTGCTACACAACAGCAATGATACTGTACGCCAAGGGCGTTGCTTTGTCCGCAACAGGACGCGTCGAAGAAGCCGAGAAAGCTCGACAGAACTTCCGGGCAGCAGTACCCAAGGTCAAGCCCTCGAGAACAGTCTTCAACAACACCTCTCATGACATACTTGCAATTGCCAATGCTATGCTGGATGGTGAACTAGAATACCGGAAACGCAATTATGAAACTGCTTTCAAGCACCTGCGGAAAGCTGTGCACTTGGATGACTCACTTCCTTATGACGAACCATGGGGCTGGTTGCAACCTACTCGCCACGCCTACGGTGCTTTGTTGCTTGAACAGAACCACGTCAAAGAGGCTGCAAAGGTCTATGCTGCTGACCTGGGACTCGATGACTCCTTGCCACGCCCGTTGCAACACCCGAACAATGTCTGGGCTCTGCATGGGTACCACGAATGTTTAAAGCGGCTTGGGAGAGAAGGGGAAGCTGTTATCATTGGCAAGCAGCTGAAGACGGCCATGGCAGCTGCAGATGTCCAGATTGCCGCTTCGTGTTACTGCCGTAATGAAAGGCTTGAAAGCTGAAGGAAGCTCTCCTCACTGATGCTCGAGGCCGTCTTTCAGTCATAAGGAGGGGTTCTTCATATCTTCGGTAATGCTTCAATACAGCGCCAGGGATGAGCTGCGTACTTGTTGACTGTATCAACCCACATTATATCTGACAAGCAGTCCTTTGCCCAGAGCAGCGGCTTGAGTAAGGCCAGGATCGAGAACGCTACAACAAGCAACGAGATTCGTCGACCACTATTTGTTCCATCATACCCCAGGACTTTACCGTCGTAATGTACGGGTTCTGTTTCCCATACACCAAGGTGTCGTAAGGCTATACGGAGCCATTCTCTAATCTCACGCTCCGCCCCATTCCCACTCGCCGAACTTCAAACACAGAGAAACACACTCGAACGAACTTGCCTCCTCGCTGCGGGGCTGAGCAGGAGCGTCCGGATTATAGCAAACAGCACAGACACATCCGGAGACGGCACTTACGAATCATTTATTTATTCAAAGGCCCCCGTCGCCACATATATGGGACTAAGGATTGGCTGTCTTCTACGACTGCGATAGAAGCTATTCTGCGACGAGCCTCGGTCTTACCAGGAATTACTCAGGGTCCGTATGTACACTGCTCATACCAATATACCACAAGCTATCCGGCAGGCTATCGGGTGCGAGAGTGAGAAGGAAGAGTGGGCGAAAGTGGGGATAAGGAGCGGTCGCAGAGGACGGTCAAGATACTGCTCAATTTTCTATGGAGCGGAGATGGTCAGTCATGCCAATATCACTACAGTTGAGGCCTCGAACCAGCACCTCAATAGGCTAGGTATCTGGCTGGAAATTAGTACTTGGCGTAGGCCTATTTGGTATAACAAATCATTCGGGTCTGAAGACAAATTTGACAATGACAGCAGCCAAACGATTCGTTTGCGTCAGATTAGAAGACCTAGCATTTCGCATACAAATACTGCTAGTAGTGCGGCTTAGATGAAGGAAGCGTAGGGGCACAATGGGCCTTCAAGCGGCAAGTCGCAAGAAGCGTTTGCGGTGGTGGTACTCGATTATACTCTCTGGCTCCTTGAAAACGGTGTTGCAGGGTGAATGAGCGACCTGGCCGACATGCTAAGACTGAAGGGCTATACATTGCTCTACGTACAAATGCAGAATTGACTAAGAGCTTCAACGGAATGGAATCGGTGTGTGAATAGTTTGTCATCTTACCCCAAAGTGCCTCGGGAATAAATATGGTGCCGAGAAGGGTTACCCCACGTCGAGATCGTCGTACTTCCCGCAGATACCACGAAAGCGGCAGATGCAAGCAACCAACAGCCCTCGTTTGCGTGTAGCGTAGAACTATCACCACCTTGCAAGATCCCAAAGAGCCGCGGTAGCGGACCTAAGCGTCTCAAGAAACCTGCAAGTACCATAACTCCTCACATACATTGCTCAGGTATAGACTAAGACCAGAGCAAGCTTCAGGACACCCATAGAACTCCTAGGACTATTAAAATTACCCTTGCAACATGGGCGCTTCACAGTCCAAAACAGATTCACACGTCCTTGAAACAAAAAGGGGAAAGCTCAAAGGCATCATACAGAAGGATCAAAACAGCAACGCAGTGCTGTACAGGTACGCTAAAATCCCGTACGCACAGCCACCAACAGGAAATCTACGCTGGCGACGACCCCAGCCTCTGCCTCAGGACTGGTCTTTCTCGACCTCATTCAGTGACCCGGGCGACTACACTGAGTTTGGACCCATATGTCCTCAGCCAGTATACAACCATGGTGCTGCTGTGTACGATGATCCCAACAACGCACCCGCAATCGACAATGCTCAAGATGAAGACTGCTTGTACCTGAACGTTTGGGTTCCTGCCGGTAATCCACCAACAGGTGGCTGGCCAGTACAGTTCCACATCCATGGCGGGTGGCTGCAAGTCGGTAACGCCAACCAGTCGAACGACCATGACCCATTTGATCTCCTTGCTCACTCGACAAAACGCATCATTGTTGCGCCAACATACCGGTTGAACCTGTTCGGTTTCTTAGCTGGTCAAGAACTAAAGGATGTCGAGAGGACCGACCCTATGCCGGCAAATTATGGCTTGTGGGATCAGAGAGCTGCTCTTGAATGGACCCATGAGAACATTCACCTCTTTGGAGGAAATTCGGAACTGGTCTCGGTAGGCGGGCTGTCAGCGGGAGCACACTCAGCGTTCTTACAGCTGTACTACGACACGTATCTACCGCAGGAGAAGCGATTGATCAAACAGGTCTATCTCTGGTCGAATGCTATGGCTGTTCAGCCGAACGCAACGACGTCGCAGATCTTGACGGACCAATGGCAGGAGCTATGCGATGTTACTGGCGCAGGCAAGGCAGGCGATGATCCTGGCCAGAAATTGGAAGCTCTTCGGAATGTCCCTGCAGATAAGCTGATCGAGGCAATCTCGAAATTGAAGATGCATACTTTTCGCACGAGCACTGACAATGACTTCCTATCTAGCAAATTTCTGCAGAGCCTGCATGACGGAAGTTTCTCGGCCTTACTAGCCGAGCATGGCGTTCGACTGATACTGGGTGAAGTCAGTGATGAAGCGTTGCTGTACAAGCTCGTCAATCCGCCTAGCACCCGTAAGGACATGATTGTGCAGTTGGGCAACTACTACCCAAAGCATGTGTCCGACAGGTTGATGACCCTGACGGACGTCTATGACATACCAGACGAACACAAAGAGGACGCAGACAGCGAGCAAGTCAAAGAGAGATACCGAGATGTTTTCGCGAGGATTGTAGCAGACATGCAAGTCCATGCTTCCGAAAGAGGACTGACGAAGTGTCTTGTTGCGCCGGCGGGTGGTGCGACGCAAGTGCCTGAAGTGATGAGGTACAGAATAGCCTGGCGAGCGAAAGCGTTGGACAAGCACATCAATCCTGAAGTGGGAGTTTGCCATGCCGCAGATATGCCGATATGGTGGATGAGTGGCTTCAGGGCTGGATTCAATGAAGAAGATAGGCAGAAGACGTTGGACTTCTTGAAGCCTTTCGGGGAATTCTTAGAAGGCAAACCATGGGTCGGTGGTGTTGGGAAGGGAGAAGACGGCGCGAGAAGGATAGGAAGATATCTAGACGAGAAAGGCGTGACACATGAGGTAGTTGAGGACAAGTTGTGGGACAAAGCGATGCAGGTGTGGAGTTCTGTGGCCGAGGTGCAGGGCGTGAAAGACATGCCATCGCGACTATAGTGCTCTTTCGTCAGAGAGTCTTCAGATACATATATGAGTAAGGTATGTTACACGACTCGTTCGAGCTCAAACTCAGCTTTGAGATAACACCCGTTGTTGCAGGCCGTCTTGAGGACCCCTGAAATAGCTTGTCGTCCACGTGTGCTTAGCTTCGGGTTGATGCCTGGAACAAGGGTGGCTCGCCAAAGGCTGCCTGGAAGATAGTGTGTGATAGCCTGTGATTGCACATGCGTTCCGTGAACGCGTCGCTAACGGGAAGTATACCATTGCGCGCGTTTGAAGACACATCCGTGATCGATACAGGTCTGCCAGTCATTGACAGACCGATCCTGGTCGAACAAAATACGTGTCTACCTCGACATGCATGGTCACTTCCCCAATAGACTGCAGAGATGCGTATAGTCAAGCCAGTGTGGCTCGCCCACCCAGGCGAGAAGAAAGACCACGAGATATACAGCTGCCATATCTCCCCTGATGGCGAGCGTCTGGTCACCGGCGCAGGCGACGGCTATGTACGAATATGGTCAACTGATGCCATCTACAACGCGACAGATGCAACGTACGACAAGCCAAAGCAGCTGGCGTCGATGAGCTACCATTCCGGCACAATACATACGGTACGCTTCTCGCCTGGTGGGAAGTTCCTGGCATCTGGTGCAGACGATCGCATAGTGTGCATTTACAACCACGACCCTACACCTCCACCACAGGCCACGTTTGGCTCGAGTGAATCTCCTCCTGTCGAGAACTGGCGGCTGTTTCGGAGGCTGATTGGGCATGACAACGATGTACAAGATCTGGGTTGGTCATACGATGGCACGATATTGGTGTCTGTGGGACTGGACTCGAAAGTGGTGGTGTGGTCAGGGTTCACATTCGAGAAGCTGAAGACGCTCACGTCGCATTTGAGTCATGTCAAGGGCATCACTTTTGATCCTGCCAACAAATACTTTGCAACCGCCAGCGATGATCGGACAATTAAGATATTCAGATTCACTTCTCCCAGTCAAAACACTACTGCTACAGACTCGGTCAATAATTTCATGCTCGAGACCACTATCGTCCAGCCCTTTGTCAGCTCTCCCCTTACTACATACTTCCGACGCTGTTCATGGGGCCCCGATGGTGCTCACATTGCTGCTGCCAATGCTGTGAACGGTCCTGTGAGTGCGATCGCTATTATCGAGCGTGGCACATGGGCGGGAGAGACAACGCTCATCGGCCATGAGGCGCCTGTCGAAGTATGTGCATTCTCTCCTAGACTGTACAGTCAACTCAAACCAGGCCAATCACCATCTGCCGGACATACTGATCAACACACCACGGTCATCGCATGTGGAGGTGCAGACAAGAGCTTGAGTATTTGGACCACCAGCAGTCCTAGACCTTTGGTGGTAGCTGCAGATGCTGTCAATAAGTCGATTACGGACATTGCTTGGAACCCTAGTGGGGACGCTGTCTTCGTGAGCTCGGCAGATGGCACCATTGTTGTAGTGGGATTCGAGCCAGGAGAGCTAGGTTACGCCAAAGATGTCACTGAAAACGACCGGTCGCTTAGTAAGTTCGGGACGTCGAGGAAGGGTATGGGCTTTCCGGAAACCACCGATGCTTTACTGCTGGAAGAGATGAGCAAGGCAGGCGAGCAGAAACAGCTGGAAGGTCGGATGGGGGCTTTGATGGGAGACTCTTCGCAGCCTGCTACGAGTGGTGTCTCGGCCACAGTCAATGGCACGAGCACTGAGAAGCAGATCAACGGCACAGCTACGCAGAAAGCAGATGCTGCAGACAAGAACGACAAGGACCAGGAAAAGTTGGAAAGGCTGAAAAGCCGAGTAGAGATTACCAAAGATGGCAAAAAGAGAATAAAGCCGCTGTTGATCTCATCTTCAGGCGGAGCAGAATCTTCATTGCCTCAAACACGACTAGTCAACGCAAGCGCAGCAGCTGTCGCCGCAGACGAGGCACCAAAGTCGGTCCTGGATCTTTCTAAACCCTTTGACGGACTGCCCAAGGGTGGAATACAAGCTTTGCTGCTAGGCACGAAGCGCAAGTTTGCAGAGATGGAAGGTGAAGAAGAGGGCTATACTCAGAAAGTCATCGAAGCGGCAAGCCAGAATGGACGAGTGCCAATCGTAGAGCACGCTGCGGATGGGCTAGTGCCAGCTGCAACTCGACCAGCTAAGACAGGACAAGAGCCGACACCAGAGTGGGTGCGGCCAGCTGTGTTAAACCCAGCGTTGACGACGAGCCAAATAAGACTTTCTGTACCAAAGATACGAACGCATGTCGTGGCTGGTTACGATAGTTCCGGCAAACCCACGGACGTCAGCAGTGAGCCTCTGCGAAATAGAGCAGATTACGTCTTTGAAGCACGGAATCCGCCTGCTGCATCATTGACAGGACGAGCACAAGATCGGGAGCCTTGCCGCATAACGCTCACAAGGAAGAACCAACCTATGTGGCAGGATTTCCTGCCGCGGAATGTACTATTAATCACAGGCAACGAAGATTTCTGGGCTGCGGCAGATGAGACAGGGTCGATATTTATATGGACTCCGTTCGGTAGAAGGCTGAACAGCGCGATCGTGATGGAGGCACAGTCTGTCGTTCTGGAGTGCTACGATTCGTGGCTGTTATGCGTCAATTCTGTTGGCATGTGCTATGTGTGGAACGTCAAAACTTTGACTTCACCTCATCCTCCGGTCTCAGTCGCGCCGGTACTCGATGCAGCGGTCTACTCCTTAGCTGCACATCCGACTGGTGCCCCAGCTATCACGAATGCACGGCTCAACTCTGAAGGTCGAATCATCATCACTTTGTCCAACGGAGAAGGATACGCGTATGCACCACAAATGTATTGCTGGCAAAGACTGTCAGAAGTGTGGTGGGCGGTCGGCAGTCAGTACTGGAACACTACAGATTCAGGTGTGGTAGACGTGATGTCGTCGAAGAAGAAAGACGGAGAGAAGGTCAACCCTGCTGCTGGTGTCTTGCCCTGGATGGAGAGGCGTACGACGACGGAGACATTATTGCGAGGCAGGGCTTATTTCTTGCAGCGGCTGATTAAGGTTCTGCTGTCTAGAGAAGGATATGAAAGCTTTGAATCGAGTGTGTCCATTGCGCATCTTGAGAACAGAATTGCTGGTGCGTTGATGCTTGGCTCGAAGGACGAGTTTAAGCTGTATTTGTTGATGTACACTAAGCGACTCGGAGCTGAAGGCTTGAGACTGAAAGCTGAAGAGCTATTGAGGACGTTGATAGGGGGCATCGTTGACACCGATGACCCTTCAGCGCAGTCACTCGCAGCAAAGAAGAATATGATCGAGGGAAGGAGCTGGGAGGATGAGTCTGGGCTTGTTTGTGGGTGGGACAGGAAAGAGCTGTTGAAAGATGTGGTCATGCTACTGGGAAAGCATCGCGACATGCAACGGGTCACGGTGCCATACGCGCGATATCTCGGTGTATTGGACAAGGAGGCAACTAACGGGGAAAGCAATGATGCTGATGCCATGGCATCGTAACCAGCTGAAGCACAACAACTTGCCATAATACCTTGGGAGTGTACTCGAGGTTCTGTCATACTTCGAGAGTCGTGGGCTTTCGTGGGACACGCGATAAGAAGTGTGATGTTCAGATAGCGTTGACTGGGACATCTTACTTAGTTTTGGGTCACGTCAAGAACATCTCCCTCTACAGCTCTAATATGTTGTGCAGGCGTCCTCCCGATCTATGAAGAATTCATAACCACCTGTTGACCTCAAAAAGATTGCTGGCACCTGGACACTTTTCACCTCTAAGCTTAGTGCAGATTCAAGTTTCACAGATGGACAAACACAGCCCGACAATCGCCTCTGAACTCAGCGCTGGTGCTCATCCCGACCAGGGTATCGAGGTGTTAGATCACGATGACGCCTCAAGTAGAGCACCTTGGACAAGGAGACGGCGACGATTCGAGTGTACGCAGAACGTCAGAGCGACCTTCACCGATCAAGCAAGTCTACGTCTGCCACCCAAGTACACACGCTGCAGTTCCATGTTGCGGTGGGCGTTGATCGCGCTCTGTCTGACACTCTCAGCTTATCTGCTGTGTACGATCACGGCGCCCTTGAAGACCGTCTCGATCCAGCACGAAGCCGCAAGCTTGCGCGTGCTGCGGCCTACGCTCGCTGCCAACAAGCAGAAGACAAAACATGACCCGGAGAAATGGCTGCGCGACCACTCAGATCTGAACCACCACGAGACGGGCGAGGAGTGGTTCAACGACCGGCCAAAGGCAGCAATCATCAGCCTCGTCAGGAACGAAGAACTAGAAGGCATCCTCCAGAGCATGAGACAGCTCGAGTGGCACTGGAACAGACGCTACAACTACCCTTGGATGTTCTTCAGCGAGCAACCCTTCACAGAAGAGTTCAAGGTAGGTATCCCTCCGCCACCCACCGCACTCTCTCTGCGCGCGCGCGCACACACACACACACACACACACACACACACACACACACACACACACACACAC